>CAADIF010000007.1_pt1 | contig 1670418 bp, 1477 predicted proteins | sample 2381351 | NCBI WGS metagenome assembly CAADIF01 (sample SAMEA5147518, study PRJEB30075) | plant metagenome | biome: Dry deciduous forest; feature: Forest; material: Leaf | place: Madagascar | collected 2017-05 | reverse complement strand
GGGATAAGAGCCTGACAATGACCTACTTTCACAGACGTCCGTCCACTATCATCGGCGCGAAGGCGTTTCACTGTCCTGTTCGGGATGGGAAGGAGTGGTACCACCTTGCTATGGTCGTCAGGCGTAACTGTTTGATGTGTCGCGGTTGAGGGCGTCACATCCAATCTGGGAAGAAGCGTATTGAAGTGTGTTTCAGGCTGGGCCTGAGACAACGAATTGGGATTGTTGGCTTGCTGCAGACGGTGCAGCAAGTTTTGAGTTTTGAACGACACTGTCGCTATAACTATCAGCGTTTAACCGCCAGGGTTATAGGATCAAGCCGCACGGGCAATTAGTATCGGTTAGCTTAACGCATTACTGCGCTTCCACACCCGACCTATCAACGTCCTGGTCTCGAACGACCCTTCAGGGGAATCAAGTTCCCAGGGATACCTAATCTTCAGACGAGTTTCCCGCTTAGATGCCTTCAGCGGTTATCTCTTCCGTACTTAGCTACCCGGCAATGCCATTGGCATGACAACCGGTACACCAGAGGTACGTCCACTCCGGTCCTCTCGTACTAGGAGCAGGCTCCGTCAAGTATCCAACGCCCACGGCAGATAGGGACCAAACTGTCTCACGACGTTTTAAACCCAGCTCACGTACCTCTTTAAATGGCGAACAGCCATACCCTTGGGACCGGCTACAGCCCCAGGATGAGATGAGCCGACATCGAGGTGCCAAACACCGCCGTCGATATGAACTCTTGGGCGGTATCAGCCTGTTATCCCCAGAGTACCTTTTATCCGTTGAGCGATGGCCCTTCCATTCAGAACCACCGGATCACTATGTCCTGCTTTCGCACCTGTTCGACTTGTCAGTCTCACAGTCAAGCACGCTTATGCCATTGCACTATCAGCACGATTTCCGACCGTACCTAGCGTACCTTCGAACTCCTCCGTTACACTTTGGGAGGAGACCGCCCCAGTCAAACTGCCCACCATGCACTGTCCCCGACCCGGATAACGGGCCTAGGTTAGAACCGCAAACAAACCAGGGTGGTATTTCAAGGACGGCTCCACGTGATCTAGCGACCACGCTTCAGCGCCTCCCACCTATCCTACACAGACCGGTTCACAGTCCAATGCAAAGCTACAGTAAAGGTTCATGGGGTCTTTCCGTCTAGCCGCGGGTAGATTGCATCATCACAAACACTTCAACTTCGCTGAGTCTCGGGAGGAGACAGTGTGGCCATCGTTACGCCATTCGTGCAGGTCGGAACTTACCCGACAAGGAATTTCGCTACCTTAGGACCGTTATAGTTACGGCCGCCGTTTACCGGGGCTTCGATCAAGAGCTTGCACCCCATCACTTAACCTTCCGGCACCGGGCAGGCGTCACACCCTATACGTCGACTTTCGTCTTTGCAGAGTGCTGTGTTTTTAATAAACAGTCGCAGCCACCGATTCTCTGCGGCCCCATCATGCTCCGAGCGCAGGCTCTTCACACTACCGGGGCATACCTTCTCCCGAAGTTACGGTATCAATTTGCCGAGTTCCTTCTCCCGAGTTCTCTCAAGCGCCTTGGAATATTCATCCCGTCCACCTGTGTCGGTTTGCGGTACGGTCTCGTACAGCTGAAGCTTAGAGGCTTTTCTTGGAACCACTTCCAATCACTTCGCGAACAATGTTCGCTCGCGCCACACCCTTGAATTACGCGCCCGGATTTGCCTAAGCGCCTTCTTCGATGCAGCAACAGGGACATCCAACACCCTGATGATCTTCCGCAATCCGTCCCCCCATCGCACTGTACGACGGTGCTGGAATATTAACCAGCTTCCCATCAGCTACGCATCTCTGCCTCGCCTTAGGGGCCGACTCACCCTGCGCCGATGAACGTTGCGCAGGAAACCTTGGACTTACGGCGAGGGGGCTTTTCACCCCCTTTATCGCTACTCATGTCAGCATTCGCACTTCTGATACCTCCAGCAGCCTTTACAAGCCACCTTCGCAGGCTTACAGAACGCTCTCCTACCGCGTGTACATAGTACACACCCGCAGCTTCGGTTCATTGCTTAGCCCCGTTACATCTTCCGCGCAGGACGACTCGATCAGTGAGCTATTACGCTTTCTTTAAAGGATGGCTGCTTCTAAGCCAACCTCCTGACTGTCTATGCCTTCCCACTTCGTTTCCCACTTAGCAATGATTTGGGACCTTAGCTGGCGGTCTGGGTTGTTTCCCTCTTGAGTCCGGACGTTAGCACCCGGTGCTCTGTCTCCCAAGCTGTACTTGCAGGTATTCGGAGTTTGCCATAGTTTGGTAAGTCGCCATGACCCCCTAGCTATAACAGTGCTCTACCCCCTGCAGTAATACTTGAGGCACTACCTAAATAGTTTTCGGAGAGAACCAGCTATTTCCAGATTTGTTTAGCCTTTCACCCCTATCCACAGCTCATCCCCTAATTTTTCAACATTAGTGGGTTCGGTCCTCCAGCACGTGTTACCGTGCCTTCAACCTGGCCATGGATAGATCATCTGGTTTCGGGTCTACACCCAGCGACTGAACGCCCTATTCGGACTCGCTTTCGCTACGCCTTCCCTATTCGGTTAAGCTCGCCACTGAATGTAAGTCGCTGACCCATTATACAAAAGGTACGCAGTCACCCCACAAGGAGGCTCCTACTGTTTGTATGCATACGGTTTCAGGATCTATTTCACTCCCCTTCCGGGGTTCTTTTCGCCTTTCCCTCACGGTACTGGTTCACTATCGGTCGATCACGAGTATTTAGCCTTGGAGGATGGTCCCCCCATCTTCAAACAGGATTTCACGTGTCCCGCCCTACTTCTCGTACGCTTAGTTCCACCTTCGTAATTTCGTGTACAGGGCTATCACCTGCTATGGCCGGAGTTTCCAATCCGTTCCACTATCACGAAGGCTAAAACGTACAGGCTCTTCCGATTTCGCTCGCCACTACTTTCGGAATCTCGGTTGATTTCTTTTCCTCGAGCTACTGAGATGTTTCAGTTCACCCGGTTCGCTTCCACTGACCTATGTATTCAGTCAGGGATACTCCTTGCGGAGTGGGTTTCCCCATTCGGACATCTACGGATCAAAGCTTGTTTGCCAGCTCCCCGTAGCTTTTCGCAGGCTACCACGTCCTTCATCGCCTGTGATCGCCAAGGCATCCACCATATGCACTTAGTCGCTTGATCCTATAACCATGTCGGCTATAAGACGCTGATACTTTGTAGCGTTTGTGCCGTTCATAAGTTTCAAAGCAAGATTCGGCTCGCGCCAAATCCTTGAGAACTTGAACTATTAATGCAATCACAACCCGTGTCTAATCGTCGATGCCTAAGCATCTACCAATCAAACACACTTCGTTGTGCTTCTTCCAGATTGTTAAAGAACAAAACAGCCGTTGGGATAAACCCAACTGTCAGCATTCCGTAAACGCTGACAGTTGGACTCACATCCAATGTCGTGCCAATTGATTAATTTGTAGTGGTGGAGGATGACGGGATCGAACCGACGACCCCCTGCTTGCAAAGCAGGTGCTCTCCCAGCTGAGCTAATCCCCCGGAACATCCCAATCCTGAACCCAGGACCAGAAACACTCGATGGTGGGTCTGGTTGGATTCGAACCAACGACCCCCGCCTTATCAAGACGGTGCTCTAACCGACTGAGCTACAGACCCAAACCGTTAGGACCAGCAACCCAGCCCATCGCCAGAGAAAGATCTCTCTAACCCCGGTCAACAAACTAACCAATCAAACAACAACCGATAAGCGTGGACGCTTTCGCTTCGTGCACTTCGCTCTTAAAGGAGGTGATCCAGCCGCACCTTCCGATACGGCTACCTTGTTACGACTTCACCCCAGTCATGAACCCTACCGTGGTAATCGCCCCCCTTACGGTTAGGCTAACTACTTCTGGTAGAACCCACTCCCATGGTGTGACGGGCGGTGTGTACAAGACCCGGGAACGTATTCACCGCGACATGCTGATCCGCGATTACTAGCGATTCCGACTTCATGCAGTCGAGTTGCAGACTACAATCCGGACTACGATCGGGTTTCTGGGATTGGCTCCCCCTCGCGGGTTGGCGACCCTCTGTCCCGACCATTGTATGACGTGTGAAGCCCTACCCATAAGGGCCATGAGGACTTGACGTCATCCCCACCTTCCTCCGGTTTGTCACCGGCAGTCTCATTAGAGTGCCCTTTCGTAGCAACTAATGACAAGGGTTGCGCTCGTTGCGGGACTTAACCCAACATCTCACGACACGAGCTGACGACAGCCATGCAGCACCTGTGTTCCGGTTCTCTTGCGAGCACTCCTAAATCTCTTCAGGATTCCAGACATGTCAAGGGTAGGTAAGGTTTTTCGCGTTGCATCGAATTAATCCACATCATCCACCGCTTGTGCGGGTCCCCGTCAATTCCTTTGAGTTTTAATCTTGCGACCGTACTCCCCAGGCGGTCAACTTCACGCGTTAGCTGCGCTACTAAGGCCCGAAGGCCCCAACAGCTAGTTGACATCGTTTAGGGCGTGGACTACCAGGGTATCTAATCCTGTTTGCTCCCCACGCTTTCGTGCATGAGCGTCAGTGTTATCCCAGGGGGCTGCCTTCGCCATCGGTGTTCCTCCGCATATCTACGCATTTCACTGCTACACGCGGAATTCCACCCCCCTCTGACACACTCTAGCCCGGTAGTTAAAAATGCAGTTCCAAGGTTAAGCCCTGGGATTTCACATCTTTCTTTCCGAACCGCCTGCGCACGCTTTACGCCCAGTAATTCCGATTAACGCTTGCACCCTACGTATTACCGCGGCTGCTGGCACGTAGTTAGCCGGTGCTTATTCTGCAGGTACCGTCATCTACGCATGGTATTAATATGCGCAATTTCTTTCCTGCCAAAAGTGCTTTACAACCCGAAGGCCTTCATCGCACACGCGGGATGGCTGGATCAGGGTTTCCCCCATTGTCCAAAATTCCCCACTGCTGCCTCCCGTAGGAGTCTGGGCCGTGTCTCAGTCCCAGTGTGGCTGGTCGTCCTCTCAAACCAGCTACGGATCGTTGCCTTGGTAGGCCTTTACCCCACCAACTAGCTAATCCGATATCGGCCGCTCCAATAGTGAGAGGTCTTGCGATCCCCCCCTTTCCCCCGTAGGGCGTATGCGGTATTAGCTACGCTTTCGCGTAGTTATCCCCCGCTACTGGGCACGTTCCGATACATTACTCACCCGTTCGCCACTCGCCACCAGACCGAAGTCCGTGCTGCCGTTCGACTTGCATGTGTAAAGCATCCCGCTAGCGTTCAATCTGAGCCAGGATCAAACTCTTCAGTTCAATCTCTGTAATTTCCGTATTAACAACCCTCCGAAGAAGGCCGGTCATACGTCGCTGCTACTCAAAGGAAGTGAGGTTTAAAAAACCTTACTTCATTAAGTGAGCACTTGATTTAGTTGGCTAGCCACCAATCCAGCAAGCTGAATCGTTGGCACGCGCACTCATTCCAAGCGCCCACACTTATCGGCTGTTTAGTTGTTAAAGAACGGTGACCTTGCGGTCGTTACTGCCATCAACTTCACTTCTGACTCAGTAGCGCTGCTTTCGCGTCGCTTGCTGTTTCAGCAGCAGAGAAACGAGATTATGAAGCAGTTTTTTTCGTTTGTCAAGTCGTTTGCGTTTTGACTTAAGCCTAACAACGCCAACCGCTGACTTCCCGAAAAATCGATTCGGCTTACGCCGCCTCGCTCCTTCTCGTTTCCCGACTCGCCGAACTCATCAGGGTTAACCCTTAATCAGTTCGTGTTGCCGAGCCCGAAACTATAACACAACTTTTTTAGTTTGTGTGGCGCACCGCGTTTTCGCTTAAGCACCCCACTCACCTCACCCCCAACAACCACACTTTTGTTGCAGAACAACTTGCGTGTCGTGTTGCGAGGGGGCGAACTATAGCACCCTTTTTTTGCACTTTGCAAGTCAAACACCAAAAAAGAGGAAATTCTTGTCCGCCGCCCCCGCCGTCCCCAGGGGGAAACCCCCGTTCTCCCAGGAAGGCATCGGTCCGCAAGGCCAATAGATGTCATGATGGATGCCTGTGCGCACGCGCCTGGCCCGTGCTTCCCTATATATATGCAGCATCGCAGCACCACCATGACTGAAGACATCCTGATCAATGTCACCCCCTTCGAGACCCGGGTAGCCCTGGTGGAACAAGGAGCCGTGCAGGAATTGCACGTCGAACGCAGCATCCAGCGCGGTCATGTCGGCAACATCCACCTGGGGCGCGTGGTGCGGGTGCTGCCCGGCATGCAGAGCGCCTTCGTGGATATCGGCCTGGAGCGCGCCGCCTTCATGCACATTGCCGACCTGCGCGAGAACCGCAGCGAGCGCGCCCAGGGAACACCGCCCACCCCGATAGAGAAGCTGCTCTTCGAGGGGCAGACCCTCATGGTGCAGGTGATCAAGGATCCGCTGGGCACCAAGGGCGCCCGGCTGTCCACCCAGATCAGCATGGCAGGGCGCATGCTGGTACACCTGCCGCATGACCCGCATATCGGCATCTCGCAGAAAATCGACGGCGACGCCGAGCGCAATCGCCTGCGCGAGCGGCTGCAGGCCCTCATTCCCGCCGAAGAGAAAGGCGGCTTCATCGTGCGCACGCAGGCCGAAGGCGCCACCGACGAGGAACTGCTGGCCGACCTGGAATACCTGCGCAAGCTGTGGGCCAGCGTCCAGGCCAGTGCCCGCAGCCTGCCTGCCCCCTCGGTGCTGCACCGTGACCTGTCGCTGGCGCAACGCGTGCTGCGCGACATGGTCGGCCCCCACACCGGCAAGATCCTGGTCGATTCGCGCACCACGACGACCGCGATGGTGGAGTGGGCGCGCCTGTATACGCCTTCCGTCGCGGAGCGCATCGGGCACTACAGCGGCGAGCGGCCCCTGTTCGACACGGCCAACGTGGATGACGAGATCGCGCGCGCGCTGTCCCGGCGCGTGGACCTGAAGTCCGGCGGCTATCTCATCATCGACCAGACCGAAGCATTGACGACGGTGGATGTGAATACCGGCGGATTCGTGGGCGGGCGCAATTTCGACGACACGATCTTCAAGACCAACCTGGAGGCGGCCCAGGCCATCGCCCGCCAGCTGCGTCTGCGCAACCTGGGCGGCATCGTGATCCTGGACTTCATCGACATGGAGGATCACGCGCACCGGGACACCGTGCTGGCCGAACTGCGCAAGGCCTTGTCGCATGACCGCACGCGCATGACGGTGAACGGTTTCACCCAGCTCGGCCTGGTGGAAATGACGCGCAAGCGCACGCGCGATTCCCTTGCGCACCAGTTGTGCGAGCCCTGCCCGACCTGCCAGGCACGCGGCACGGTCCGCACGGCGCGCACCGTCTGCTACGAGATCCTGCGGGAAGTGCTGCGCGAGGCGCGGCAATTCAATCCGCGCGAATTCCGGATATTGGCCTCGCAGGATGTGGTCGACCTCTTCCTGGAAGAGGAAAGCCAGCACCTGGCCATGCTGGGGGATTTCGTCGGCAAGCCGATTTCACTGGAAGTCGAGGCCAGCTACCACCAGGAACAGTACGACCTGATCCTGATGTAGGCGGCCCTGCCGCGCACCCTGCTTGTTTTCACCCTGTTTACCTTGCATCACCCGGAGACCGCATGGCCATCACGCCGCCCACCCCGCGCCTGGAGCGCGCCGCCTTTGCCCAGCTCGCGCCCGATGCGAACGCCGCCCTGATCGCGCTCAGCAAGGCCATCGATGCCTCGGGGCTGGAAAAGACGCTGACTGAACTGGTGAAGCTGCGCGCCTCGCAGATCAATGGCTGCGCCTTCTGCCTGCAGTTCCACCTGAATGTGGCGCGCGGCGCCGGCGTGGGACTGGCGCAGCGCGACCAGTTGGCGGCGTGGCAGGATTCGTCCGTGTTCACGGCGCGGGAACGGGCCGCCCTGGCCTGGACCGAAGCGCTGACCCGCAAGGACCAGGGCGCCGAGGATGCCTTGTACGCGCAGGTGCGCGAGCAATTCTCCGAGTCGGAGGTGGCCTTCCTGACGGCGGCAGTGGGGCTGATCAATGCCTGGAACCGGATCGCAGTGGGATTGAAGTTCACGCCGCCTGGCGCGCAGTGACATCCCGATAGGCGCAATCACCAACGAAAAGGCCGGGAGATCCCGGCCTTTTCTTTTTCGCCGACGAGAGGAGTGGCGGACTGTCGATCCGTCACCCTCGCCGCATCCACGCCTTCAATCCTCCTGGAACTGCATCGCATACAGCGAGGCATACAGCCCGTTGGCCGCCAGCAGGTCGGCGTGGCGCCCTTGCTCGACGATCCGGCCCGCGTCCAGCACGACGATGATGTCGGCTTTCTGCACGGTGGACAGGCGGTGCGCGATGACCAGGGTGGTGCGGCCCTGCATGAGACGCTCCAGCGAGATCTGCACCTGGCGCTCGGACTCGTTGTCCAGGGCCGAGGTCGCCTCGTCCAGGATCAGGACGGGGGCATTCTTGATGAGCGCGCGGGCGATGGCCAGGCGCTGGCGCTGGCCGCCGGACATGCGGGCGGCGTTCTCGCCCACCTGGGTATTCAGCCCGTCGGGCAGCGAATCGACGAAGTCCAGCAGGTTGGCGTCGGCCAGCGCCCGCCGAATCTCTTCCTCGCTGGCATCGTGCAAGGCGCCGTAGCCGACGTTGGCGCCGATGGTGTCATCGAAGAGCACCACGTCCTGGCTGACCAGCGACAGCTGGGCGCGCAGGTCGCGCAGCGCGAGCGCCTCGATGTCATGGCCATCGATGAGGATCTGTCCGCCCGTGGGCGAGACGAAGCGCGGAATCATGTTGACGAGGGTGGTCTTGCCGCTGCCCGACCTGCCCACCAGGGCAACGGTCTGGCCGGGCTCCACCAGCAACTCGATGTCGCTGAGCGTGTCGCGCTGCGAATCCGGGAAGCGATGCGAGACGCCACGAAAGGCGATGCGCCCCTGCACGGGCCCCTGGAAATGCGCCGTGCCCTTGTCGGACTCCTGCTGTTCATCGATCAGCGAGAAGACGCTTTCCGCGGCCACCAGCATCTTCTGCATCTTGCCCGCGATATTGGTCAGGCGCTTGATGGGATCGAAGATCTGCGCCAGCGCGGCCATGAACGCCGCGAAGCCGCCCGCGGTGAGGGTGCCCGACGAGGCCTCGCCGAGCGCCACCGCGATCACGGCCGCCACCGAGATGGCGATGCAGATCTGGGTGAGCGGCGTCATGGCGGCATCGGCGGTGGCCGAGCGCATGGCGAAACGGCGCAGGCGGCCACTGACATAGCCAAAACGCTTGCTTTCGTTTTCGTAGCCGTCGAAGAGCTTGATGACGCGCTGGCCGTCGATGCCTTCGCTGACCACGCGGGTCAGCTCGGCGTTCATGTTGACGGTGTCGCGGTTGATGCGGCGCAGGCGCTTGATGAAGGTGCGCGCCACCAGCACGGAAACCGGCAGCATGAAGATGACGATGAGCGTGAGCTTCCACGACATGTAGAGCAGCACGACGATGAGCGCGCACACGACCAGCGTTTCGCGCACCAGCACCGTGAGGACGTCCGTGGCATAGCCGGTGACGTTGCCGGCATCGATGGTGAAGCGGTTGAGCAGCCGGCCGGAGTCGCCGCGCTTGAACTCGGCGTCGGGCAGGCCCAGCAAGCGGTCGAACATGTCCTTGCGCATGCCGAGCAAGACGTTGTTCGCGACCCAGGCGAGCAGATAGTCGCTGAAGAAATTGCACACGCCGCGGATGAAGATGAGGCCCACGACCGCCAGGGGGATGGCCCAGACATAATGCGGCTTGGTGCCGGCGAAACCGTCGTCCAGCAGCGGCTTCATGATGACCGCCAGGGTGGGCTGCGTGGCCGCCGCGCCGGCCATCAGCAGGATGGCCAGCAGCAAACCCTTCCAATAGCCGCCGACCCGGGTATAGACCCGCCGCCACAGCTCTGACTTGACGGGTTGGGAGCCGGCCGCGGCATAACGTGGGGCTGACATGGGAAAGACACTCGCTTTTTCTGTGGAATCCTGCACGGATTGTACCCAGTGCGACGCCCTTGCCTGCCGGATCCGCGCCGGCAGGCGCGGCACGCTTGCGTTTATGATTGCCCCGTCGCACGCGGCCGCGGGCTGGCGCCTGCCGCCCCCTCCGCCTGCGACATCGATACCTATCGGGCGCATCCATGCCTTACCGGGAGCGTCCCGCCTCCGCCATCAGACACGCTCATCACTTTCATGGCCTTTCCGTCCCATCTATTGGTCCGCCTGCCCAACTGGGTGGGGGATGTCTGCATGAGCCTGCCCTCGCTGGCGCGCCTGCTCGAAACCGGCCTGCCCGTGCACGTCTGCGCGCGGCCATGGGCGCGCGGCCTGTTGGCGGGTTTGCCGCTGACGGGATTCATCCCCATGACGGGACGGCTGGGCGATGACCGCCGCGGCGTACGCGAACATTTTTCCGGGCAAGGCGTCCGGACTACCGAGGTGGCGGGACTGCTCCTGCCGGACTCGCTGTCCAGCGCCGCCGTTTTCCGCCTGGCTGGCATACGCAGCGCCGGGTACCGGGATGACGGGCGATCCCTGCTGCTGCGCTGGCCCCAGGCCAAATCACGCGAGCGGCTGCACGCCGTGGAATCGTGGTACCGCCTGACCCGCCTGGCGCTGCAGGCCTGGCAGCTACCCGCCGGCCCGGCGCAGCCCGAGCCCGGCCTGACGCTGCCCTTGACCCCGCAACACCAGGAAGAAGCCCATGCCGCCCTCGCGGCAGCCGGCCTGCACGGCAAGGACTTCGTCCTGATCGCCCCCACGGCTACCGGCCTGCACCGTGGCCGGGTGAAGGTGTGGCCAGGCTTCGCCCAGTTGACCCAGGACCTGCAGGCCGCCGGCCGGACCGTCCTGATGTGCCCGCCCCCGGCCGAACTGGAGGAGGCGCGGCGCAACGCCCCGACGGCACAGGTGCTGCCGCCGTTGTCGCTGGGCGCTTTCGCCGCCCTCACCCAGGCCGCCAGCCTGGTGGTCTGCAACGACTCGGGCGTCTCGCACGTGGCCAGCGCCACGGGCGCGCGCCAGGTCACGCTCTTTGGCGTGACCGACCCGGCCCGTACCGGCCCCTGGTCGCAGACCGCGATCTGCCTGGGCGCCGATAACGCCTGGCCCAGCGCCGAGTCCGTGCTCGACCGTGTACAGTCTGAGCTCGTTTCCGACATTCGTTCCTGACCTGAGTATCGATGCCTTCCGTCTCCAGCATGCTGACCTCCCTCATCGTCCCCATCAACCTGAGCGTGGCACTGCTGGTGCTGGCTGCCGTGCTCGCGCTGCTGCGCTGGCGGCGCCTGGCCGCGACGGTGCTGGTGCTGGCGCTGTCGTGGTCGCTGGCCTGGTCCCTGCCCGCGACCTCGCTGGCATTGGGCGGCGCGCTGGAGCGCACCTATGCCTTCCTGCCGCCCGGCCAGGTGCAGCAGGCGGACGCCATCGTGGTGCTGGGCGGCCATACCGCGGGCAATCGCGCGAACTGGTTCGAGCCCATCGACCCCGCCAAGCGGGTGACCCGCATCGGCCGGGCAGCCGAGCTGTACCACGCGGGCCGCGCACCGCGTATCGTGTTGTCGGGGGGCGCGCTGGAAGGCGACGTCAGCGAAGCCCAGGGCATGGCGCATTCGCTCAAGCAGATGGGCGTGCCGGATGCCGCGCTGGTGCTGGAAAACGCAAGCCGCAACACCTATGAGAACGCCGAGCGCACCGAAGAACACCTGCGTGGCCAGAACATCCGCACGGTGCTGGTGGTGACCTCCGCGCTGCACATGCCGCGCGCCATGGCGGCCTTCCGCAAGCAGGGCATCGCCGCCACCGCGGCGCCGGCCGCCCCCCAGATCGTCCGCCCCGAAGACCCGGCGTTCTCGCCGTGGTGGCCCGATGAGCGGACGATGGACGCCAGCCGCTCGATCATCAAGGAGTACGCGGGCCTGCTGGTGTATTGGCTGCGCGGGTGGGTCTGATGGGCATGGCCTGTCGGCCTGATTGCGGCGCCTGTTGCACGGCGCCGTCGATCACCAGCGCGATACCTGGCATGCCCCAGGGCAAACCAGCGGGTGTGCCTTGCATCCAGCTGGCGGAGGATCACCGCTGCCGCATCTTCGGGCAACCAGAGCGGCCGGCTTTCTGTGGCGGCCTCCAGCCCTCGGAAGACATGTGCGGCGGCAGCCGGGAACACGCGATACGCTGGCTGAGCGAGCTGGAACGCGCGACGGCGCCGATATAGCCGACGCCCGTCGCCTACCCTTTCCCGCGGGTTTCGTCCCAGAGCAGCAGTTTCGCATAGCGGAAGATGCTGCCCGACGCGGCGAACAGCGCCAGCACCAAGCCTTGGCGGCCATCCAGGAAGCCCCGCCGGAGGAAATAGATACGGATGAAGGTCCAGATGCCGTGGCCCAGCATGCCCAGCGGCGTGGTGCGCTTGCCCCGCGCGTGCATCTGCGCGGCGGCATCGGAGGAGTAGCGGTTGTTCTTGGCGATCAACGCTTCCAGGTCGGCGTAGGGGAAATGCAGCAGATGATGCTTGAGCTTGCCGACGCTGCCTTGCGGCACGACCTTTTCGTGCACGGCGGCCTCGGTGAAGCGGGCCGTTCCGCGCCTGAAGAGGCGCAGCACGTAATCCGGCCACCAGCCGCTGTGGCGGATGGGACGCCCGCACAGCTCGGACAGGCGCGCCACGTCATAGGCGTCGTGCTGGGGGGAATCGATGACCGCGAGAATTTCCTCGGCCAATTCGGGCGGGACCCGCTCGTCGGCGTCCAGCGAGAGCACCCAGTCACCTGTCGCCAGATCGAGCACGCGGTTCTTCTGCGGGCCGAAACCCGGCCAATCCGGTGATTGCTCGACCCGGGCGCCCCAGGCCAGCGCGAGGTCACGGGTATCGTCCGTGCTGCCCGAGTCCAGCACCACCACCTCGTCGGCGAAGGCGACGCTCTCCAGACATGCCTGGATGTGGGCCGACTCGTTCTTGGTGATGATGATGACCGAGACGCGGGGCATGGAAGCGCGATCCATCAGTAGTTGATCTCGACAGGATAAGGCTGGGTCCAGGCGTTGAGCTGGTCGATCAGCGTCTCGGACATCCGCACGCGCCACTCCTCGCCCAGGCGAAGCAGCCCGCAGGCGTCATCCCGCGCGTAATAGATTTCCACCGGCGTCCCCGGGAAACCATTCTCGGGTTCGGCGCGGAAGGGATTCAGCAGGCGGCGCAGCTCGGCGGCGTCGGCGTTGCCGTTGAGCGTGATGCGCAGGGACCGCGCCCGCGCCTCGCGCGCCAGCTGCAGGTCGTGCAGCGTGTCGGCCACGATGCGCATGCCGCCGGAGTATTCATCATTGCTGATCTTGCCCTGCACGATCAGCAACTGGTCTTCACGCAGGCGGGTCTTGTTCTGCTCGAACAGCTCGTTGAAGACCGAGATCTCGACCTGGGAGGAGCCGTCGTCCAGCACCGCGAACAGCATCTTGCCGCGGCGGGTCATCATGGTGCGCACGCCGGCCAGCACGCCCGCCATCCATTGCAGCTCGCGCGCGGGTTCCAGGCGTGCGAGCGGCGTGGGCACGAAACGGCGGACCTCGTCGCGCCAGGCGTCGAACAGGTGGCCGCTGAAGAAGAAGCCCAGCGCGGCCTTTTCCTCGGACAGCTGGGTGCGCAGGTCCCAGGGCTGGACCTTGGCCAGTTGCCCCGCCACCACGTCCGTGCCGTCGTCGCCGAAATCGCCGAAGAGCGAGACCTGGTTGGCGCTGCGCGCGGCCTGCTCGGCCGCTTCCATCGCCGTGGGCACCGAGGCCAGCAAGGCGGCGCGGTTGGCCAGGATGGTGTCGAAGGCACCGGCGCGGATCAGCGCCTCGATGGTGCGGCGGTTGACCGAATGACGGTCGATGCGCCGGCAGAAATCGAACAGGTCCTTGAACGGACCGCCCTCCTCCCGCGCGCGCAGGATGTCTTCCACCGCGGCCTGGCCCGTGCCCTTGACCGCGCCCAGGCCGTAGCGCATGGTGCGCGGCGGCAGGCCCTGGGCGGTATGCGCGTCCTCCACCGGTTCGAAGCGGTAGTTCGAATGGTTGACGTCGGGCGGCAGCACGGTGATGCCGTTGGCCAGCGCATCCTTCCAGAAGGTCTGGACCTTGTCGGTGTCGTCCATGTCGGAGGACAGCGTGGCGGCCAGGAACTCGGTCGGGTGGTAGGCCTTGAGCCAGGCGGTGTGATACGAGATGAGCGCGTAGGCGGCCGAGTGCGACTTGTTGAAGCCGTAGCCGGCGAACTTCTCCATCAGGTCGAAGAGCTGGACGGCCAGGTCGGGGTCATGGCCCTTGTCCTGCGCGCCCTTCTGGAACAGCTCGCGGTGCTTGGCCATTTCCTCGGGCTTTTTCTTGCCCATGGCGCGGCGCAGCAGGTCGGCGCCGCCCAGCGAGTAGCCGCCGAAGATCTGCGAGATCAGCATCACCTGTTCCTGGTAGACGATGACCCCGTAGGTGCTCTTCAACGTCCCTTCCAGGTCCGGGTGGAAGTAATCCACCGCGGCGCGGCCGTGCTTGCGGTTGACGAAGTCGTCCACCATGCCCGACTCCAGCGGACCCGGGCGGTAGAGCGCCAGCACGGCGATGACGTCTTCGAACGTGCTGGGCCGCAGCTTCTTCAGCAGTTCCTTCATGCCGCGCGATTCCAGCTGGAACACCGCGGTGGTGTTCGCGTCGCACAGCACCTTGTAGGCGGCCGGATCATCGAGCGCCAGCGCCATGACGTCGAAGTCGCGCTTGTCCGCATTGAAGCGGCGCACGAAACGCACGGCCCAATCCAGGATGGTCAGGTTGCGCAGGCCCAGGAAGTCGAACTTCACCAGGCCGGCAGCTTCGACGTCATCCTTGTCGTACTGCGAGACCGCGCTGTTTTCCTGGCCTTGCTGGCAATACAGCGGGCAGAAATCGGTGAGCTTGCCGGGCGCGATCAGCACGCCGCCCGCGTGCATGCCGATGTTGCGGGTCAAGCCCTCGAGCGGCTTGGCCAGGTCGACCAGCGCCCGCACCTCTTCCTCCTGCTCGTAGCGCTCCTTGAAGGCAGGCTCGTTGGCCAGCGTGCGCTCCAGGGTCCACGGATCGGCGGGATTGAAGGGGATCAGCTTCGAGAGCTGGTCGCACATGGTGTAGGGCATGTCCAGCACGCGGCCTGCGTCGCGGACCACGGCCTTGGCGCCCAGCGTACCGAAAGTGGCGATCTGGCTGACGGCCTCGCGCCCGTATTTCTGCTTGACGTAGTCGATGACGCGTTCGCGGTTGTCCTGGCAGAAGTCGATATCGAAGTCGGGCATGGACACCCGCTCCGGATTCAGGAAGCGCTCGAACAGCAAGTCATAGCGGATGGGATCGAGGTCGGTGATGCCCAAGGCGTAGGCCACCAGCGAGCCCGCGCCCGAGCCCCGGCCCGGTCCCACGGGCACGCCATTGTTCTTGCCCCAGTTGATGAAGTCGGCCACGATCAGGAAGTAGCCCGGGAATCCCATCTGGATGATGGTCTTGCACTCCCAGTCCAGCCGCGCCAGGTATTCCGGCCGCTTGGCGTCGCGCTCGGCCTCTTCCGCGAACAACTGCGCCAGGCGCACTTCCAGGCCCTCGCGCGACAGCTGCACCAGGTAATCGTCCAGCGTCACGCCTTCCGGCGTGGGGAAATTGGGCAACTGGGGCTTGCCCAGCACCAGCGTCAGGTTGCAGCGCTTGGCGATCTCGACGCTGTTGGCCAGCGCCGACGGCACGTCGGCGAACCGGCGGGCCATTTCCGCCGAGTCCAGCAGGTACTGGTCTTCGGTGTGGCGGCGCGCGCGGCGCGGGTTGCTGAGGATTTCGCCTTCCGCGATACAGACGCGCGCCTCGTGGGCGCGGAACTCTTCGCGGGACAGGAACTGCACAGGGTGCGTGGCGACCACCGGCAGGCCGCACTCGCCCGCCAGCCGCATGGCGGCCTGGACATAGGCTTCGTCGCCGTCGTGGCCCGAACGCTGCAGCTCGATGTAGAAACTGCCGGGGAAGGTTTGCGCCCACTGGCGCGCCAGGACCTGCGCGGTGGCCATGTTGCCGGCTTCCAGCGCCTGGCCGATGTCGCCCGCCCGGCCGCCGGACAGCATGATGAGGCCGGCCTGGCCTTGCAGCCATTCGCGGCGCAGCTCGGCCCGGCCGCGATGCTGGTTGGTCAGCCAGGCCTGGGTCAGCAGGGCGCACAGGTTAAGATAGCCCTCGTGGCTGGCGACCAGCAACAGGATGCGGAAAGGCTTGTCCCGGTCATCCTCGTTGGTCAGCCACAGGTCGCAGCCCGCGATCGGCTTGATGCCTGCCCCGCGGGCCGCCTTGTAGAACTTGATCAATCCGAACAGGTTGGCGAGGTCGGTCAGCGCCACGGCCGGCTGCCCAAGGCGGGCGGCCTGCTTGACCAGATCGGAAATACGGACGATGCCGTCCACCACCGAAAACTCGGAATGGACGCGCAGATGGACGAAGGAAGGGGGCGTTGCGGATTCTGACATGGACGGAATTGTACCCACGCGCCCAGGCCCCCAAGCGCCGACACGGTGCCACTAGGACGTTACGGAAGGTTTTCACGATATGAAATGGCTGATTCCCGGAATCTGGCTGGCCGCCATCCTGTATGGCCACCTGCGTGGGCGCGTGCGCCTGCCCTTCGTGCGGCAGTTGCTGGATCATTCGGCGTTGCTGGCGCCCATCAATGCCTTGATGGTGCTCAATTCCAAGGTGCCGACCACGCCCTACGTGGCGCCGGCCGACATGCCCGACCTGAAGGTGCTGGACGACAACTGGGAAATGATCCGGGAGGAAGCCCTGGCCATGGCCGAGGCGCAGCACATCAAGGCGGCGGAGAAGCACGACGACATCGGCTTCAACTCCTTCTTCAAGTACGGCTGGAAGCGCTTCTACCTGAAGTGGTATGACGCTCGCCACCCTTCCGCGGAAGCCCTGTGCCCGCGCACCGTGGCGCTACTGCGCCAATTGCCCTCCGTCAAGGCGGCGATGTTTGCCCAGCTGCCGCCCGGCGGCAAGCTCAATGCGCACCGCGACCCCTATGCCGGATCGCTGCGTTACCACCTGGGCCTGGTCACGCCCAACGACGACCGCTGCTACATCGAGGTCGACGGCGAGCGCTACAGCTGGCGCGACGGCGACAGCGTGGTGTTCGACGAAACCTACATCCACTCGGCGCTGAACGGCACCGAGCAGAACCGCATCATCCTCTTCTGCGACATCGAGCGTCCCGTGCGCTGGGGCTGGGTCGGCGCGCTGAACCGCTGGTTTGGCAAGGCGGTGATGTCGGCGGCCAGCTCGCCCAACGAAAGCGGCGACAAGACGGGCGCCATCAACCGCCTGACGCACCTGCACTACCGCATCGACCAGAAGCGCCGTGCGTTCAAGAAGTGGAACAAGACGGTCTACAAGGCCACCAAGTGGGGCCTGATCGCGCTGGTGGTGATCGGCTTCATCGCGCTGTAGGCCCACAGGCAAGAAAACGCCCCCCGCCGGCAGGCTGCCGCGGGGGCGTTTTTCATTGCGGGACGCGGTCACGCGGTGGCCCGGCCCTGCCAGGCCTGCTACCGCTCAGGCCGCTGCAGCCTTTTCCTTGCGCGCCGCGCTGACCGACCAGGCGAAGACGCCCATGCCCGCCACCGCCAGCAGGGCGCCCACCCAGCCGGTGGACGGATAACCCATTCCAGCGGCGATGGACAGGCCGCCCAGCCAGGCCCCAAGCGCGTTGGCCATGTTGAAGGCGGAATGATTGAGCGCGGCGGCCAGGGTCTGCGCATCGCCCGCCACGTCCATCAGGCGGATCTGCAGCGTCGGGCCCATGGCCACGATGGTGCCCACCAGGAAGACGTTGATGGCGGCCAGCCAGGGATGGTGCGCCGTGAACACGAAGGCGCCCAGCACCACGAACGCCCAGACCAGCAGGCCGCCGATGGTGGGGATCAAGGCCTTGTCGGCCAGGCGGGACCCCGCCAGGTTGCCGACGATCATCCCACAGCCGAAGAGCGCCAGCACCGCGGGCACCAGCGAGGCATTCATGCCCGCCACCTCGATGAGCGTGGGCTTGATGTAGCTGAAGACCGAGAACAGGCCGCCCAGGCCGATGGCGCCGATGCCCAGGGTCAGCCAGACCTGCTTGCAGCGCAGCGCGCCCAGCTCGCGCATGGGGCTGGCGCGATGGTCCGCGGGCTGGTCGGGCACTTCGCGCTGGACCATCACGGCTGCCAGCACGCTGATGACGCCCACCAGCGCAAAGGCCGCGCGCCAGCCGAAGACTTCACCCAGCCAGGTGGCGATGGGCACCCCCACCAGCGTCGCCGTCGTCAGCCCGAGCATTACCCAGCCGACCGCCTGGGCGCGCCGCCAGGGTTCGACCATCGACGCCGCCACCAGCGCGGCGACGCCGAAATAGGTGCCGTGCGGCAGGCCGGCGACGAAACGCAGCAGGTTCAGCGTCAGGTAGCTGGGCGCCATCGCGCTGGCGAAATTGCCCAGCGCGTAGAAGATCATGAGCGCCACCAGCAGGCGGCGGCGCGGCCAGCCCGCCGCCAGCACCGCCAGCAGCGGCGCGCCGATCACCACGCCCAGGGCATAGGCGCTGATGACGTGGCCGGCTTGGGGGATCGTGATGCCGATGTCCTGCGCGACTTCGGGCAACAGCCCCATGACGACGAACTCACCCGTGCCGATGCCGAAACCGCCGATGGCCATGGCGACCACGGCGCGTCCGACGCTGCCGCCTTTGGGTGGGCGGGCGGGTTCCTGTGCGACGCCGTCACCGGCGTCGTTGTCCTTGATACTGAAATCCATGTGTCCTCGAGTGTTGCTGGCCGTCCCGGCACGCTGCCCGGGAAACAGCCTGCCTTGCGGGGCGGCGGACACGGCAAAAGCGCTCCCCTGCCCCGCGCGGGACGTGCGAAGCTGGCATTGTGCAGTGCAGCAGTTGAAATTGCGATGAATGTCCTGTCGCCAGCAGGGGCTTCGCGCCCGAGCCGGCGCCATCGCGTGGCGACGCTCGGGCGCGAGCGGCAGCGCCCGTCAGCGCTGCATGGCTTCCCAACTCTTCTGCAGGCGCTTGACCGACACGGGCATGGGCGTGCGCAACTCCTGGGCGAAAAGCGCGACGCGCAGCTCCTCCAGCAGCCAGCGGAACTCGTCCAGGCCGGCGTCGGGCGCGCCCTTGCGTGCTGCACGGGCGCGTTGGTAGAGCGTCAGCAGCGGCGCCATCTCCTGCATGATGCGGGCATCGCGGGCGGGATCGGCGCGCAGCTTGTCGATGCGGGCGCTGACCGCCTTCAGGTAACGCGGGAAATGCGCCAGCTGCGCCTGCGGCGTGTCGCGGATGAACCAGCGCGTGACCAGCGCCCCCAGTTGCTGCTGGATGTCGGCATGCGCCGCGGCATGCCCCTTGGCCTGCGGTAGTTTGCGCTGCGCCGCCGCCCATTCGGTGAGCACCGTCGCGGCCAGCCGCGCGGCTTCCTGCGCCAGCAGCCCCAGCCGGCCCTTGCCTTCGGCGCGCCGCGCCGCGAAGGCCTCGGCGTCCACCGGCCAGGGTTCGGCCAGGCAGGCTTGGCCGATGGCGCTGTCGACGATCTGGTCGCGCAGTTCTTCCAGGGTGCCCAGCGGCATGAAGAGCATGCTGGTCTTGGTCAGGTCGTGCAGGTTCTTTTCCAGGAACTTGACCTGTTCGCGCAGGCCCAGCTTGAAAAGCCGCAAGAGGCCCGCGCGATGGTGCCGCCGCGCCTCCTCGGGATCGTCATAGACGTCCAGGTCGCAATGCGTGCCCCGATCGACCAGCGCCGGATACCCCACGAAGGATTGCCCCTTGCGCTGGATTTCCAGCAGCTCGGGCAAGGCGCCGAAGGTCCAGTCGCTCAGGTTCTCGTGCGACAGCGCCTGGGCCACGCCCGCATCGCGCGCGGCCAGCTGCTGGAAGGTGGCCTGGGCCTGGCGGCCCAGCCCCGCTTTCAGCTGCGCCAGGTTCCGGCCCGCCTCCAGCATGCGGCCATGCTCGTCGATGACCTTGAAGTTCATGAACAGGTGGGCGGGCAGCGTCTCGAGCTTGAAGTCCGCCAGTTGCGGCCGAATCTGCACCTGCTCCCACATGTCGGCGATGATGCCCTCGACCAGGCCCATCTGCGGGTCGTCCAGGCGCTCGAACCAGCGGTCGTAGAAACCCGAGGCGTAGTCCGGCAAGGGCACGCAGTGGCGGCGCAGCTTCTGCGGCAGGGACTTCAGCAGCAACTGCACCTTTTCCTTCAGCATGCCGGGCACCAGCCACTCGCAGCGCTGCGCGTCGATCTGGTTGAGCGCGAAGAGCGGCACGGACAAGGTCACGCCGTCGCGCGGCGAGCCGGGCTCGAAGTGATAGTCGAGCGCCATCGCGACGCCCTGCCACTCCACCTTCTTCGGGAAGACCTCGGTGGTGACGCCCGCCGCCTCGTGGCGCATCAGCGCATCGCGCGTGAGCAACAGGGCTTGCGCGCCCGCCTTGTCGAGCTTGGCGTACCAGGCCTCCAGCGTGGCGGTCTGGCTGATGTCCTCAGGCAGCAGCTTGTCGTAGAAGGCGAAGATCAGCGTGTCGTCGACCAGGATGTCGGGACGGCGCGTCTGGTGCTCCAGCTTCTCGATCTGCGCGATCAGCTTGCGGTTCTGCGCCACGAAGGGCAGGCGCGTGTCGATGTCGCCCGGCACCAGCGCCTGGCGGATGAAAAGCTCGCGGGCGTGCCCGGGATTCACGCGGCCATAGTGGATGCGCCGGCCGCTGTAGACCGGCAGGCCATACAAGGTGCCGCGCTCGTTGGCCACCACCTGCCCGGCCTTGCGCTCCCAGCGCGGGTCGGCATGGGCGCGGCGGATCAGGTGCGAAGCCACGCGCTCGAGCCACACGGGCTCGATCCGCGCCACGCAGCGCGCGTACAGCCGCGAGGTTTCCATGAGTTCGCCGGCCACCACCCAGCGCCCGGCCTTGCGGGCCAGCCGCGAGCCGGGGTGGATGTGGAAACGCAGTTCGCGGGCACCCTGGAAGTGGCCCGCCTCCTCGCTCTTCACGCCGATATTGCCCAGCAGCCCGGTCAGCAGGGCCAGGTGCACCTGCTCGTAGGTGGCCGGGCTCTGGTTGACGCGCCAGCCCTGCTCGCCGACGACCGCGGCCAGTTGCGTGTGGACGTCGTGCCATTCGCGCAGGCGGATGGGCGAGAGGAAATGCTGGCGCAGGAGCGCGACCAGCTTGCGCTGCGAGCCCTTGTGCGCCACCTGTTCGCCATACCACTGCCACAGCTTCACGAAGGACAGGAACTCGGATTTCTCGTCGGCGAAGCGTGCGTGGGCCGCCTCGGCCGCTACGCGCTGCTCCAGCGGGCGGTCGCGCGGATCCTGCACCGACAGCGCCGCGGCGATGACCAGCATCTCGGCCAGGCAGTCGTGCTGGCGCGCCGCCAGGATCATGCGGCCGATGCGCGGATCCACCGGCAGGCGCGCCAGTTCGCGGCCCACCTCGGTCAGCACGTTGGCCTCGTCGATGGCGCCGAGTTCCTGCAGCAGGTGGTAGCCATCGGCCACGGCACGTCCGGGCGGCGCCTCGACGAAGGGGAACTGCTCGATATCGTCCAGGCGCAGGGCCTTCATCCGCAGGATGACGGCGGCCAGCGAGGAACGCAGCACTTCCGGATCGGTGAAGGGCGCGCGTGCCGCGAAATCGGCCTCGTCATAGAGCCGCAGGCAGATGCCCGGCCCCACCCGGCCGCAACGGCCGGCGCGCTGGTTGGCGGATGCCCGGCTGATGGACTCGATGCGCAGCTGCTCGACCTTGTTGCGCCAGGAATAGCGCTTGATGCGGGCCAGGCCGCTGTCGATAACGTAGCGGATGCCGGGCACGGTCAGCGAGGTTTCCGCCACGTTGGTGGCCAGCACGATGCGGCGGCCATTGCCCGTGGGGCGGAAGATCTGCTCCTGCTCGGCCTGCGACAGCCGCGCGAACAGGGGCAGCACCTGGGTGCCCGGCGGATGGTGCTTGCGCAGGGCCTCGGCGGCCTCGCGAATCTCGCGTTCGCCGGGCAGGAAGACCAGCACATCGCCAGGACCGCTGCGGGCGCACTCGTCCACGCCGTCCACGATGGCATCGATGAGATCACGTTCCTCGTCGCCCGAGAGCCGCTCGCCTTCGCCGCCGCGCTTGGCGGGCTTGCCGTCTTCCTCTTCCTCGCGCACCGGGCGATAGCGGATTTCCACCGGGTACAGCCGGCCCGAGACCTCGATGACGGGCGCGGGCCGGCCGCGCTTGTCGGCGAAGTGCGTGGCGAAGCGCTCGGCGTCGATGGTGGCCGAGGTGATGATCACCTTCAGGTCGGGCCGCCGCGGCAGGAGCTGCTTCAGGTAACCCAGCAGGAAATCGATGTTGAGGCTGCGTTCGTGGGCCTCGTCGATGATGATCGTGTCGTAGCGGCGCAACAGCGGGTCGCGCTGCGACTCCGACAGCAGAATGCCGTCGGTCATGAGCTTGATGGCCGCATTGGGCCCGGTGCGGTCGTTGAAACGCACCTGGTAGCCCACCCACTCCCCCAGCGGCGTGCCCAGCTCGTCGGCGATGCGCTTGGCCACCGAGGTGGCGGCCAGGCGGCGCGGCTGGGTGTGGCCGATCATGCGGCGCAGGCCGCGCCCCAGTTCCAGGCAGATCTTGGGAAGCTGGGTGGTCTTGCCCGAGCCGGTTTCCCCGCTCACGATCGTGACCTGGTGGGCGGCGATGGCGCGCGCGATCTCGTCGCGCCGCGCGCTGACGGGCAGGTCTTCGGGGTACTGGATGGGCGGGGCGACGCGCGGCGGCGCGTCGGTCTCGGGCGCCTGCCTGGCAAGCCCCCGTCGCGCCGCGCTTGCGGCCGTGCCGGGATTGTCGGACATGGGTTGAATCGCTACTTGAAGCCCATCATTATAATTTCCGCCACGCGCCAGGCGTTTTGCCCGGCCGTGGACCGGCAGGGGGACCCATCCCCGCTCCGTTTTCCGATTCTTTTCGCTGGATACCCCCTCACCGCCATGCATGACCTGGAACCCGACACCGTCTCCGCCCTGGAAGCCCCCGAATTCGCCGCCGCGCAGTTCGTGCGATGGTTCCGAGAGGTGGCGCCCTATGTGCACGCGTTCCGGGGCAAGACCTTCGTCATCGGCTTCGGCGGTGAACTGGTGCAGGCCGGCGCGCTGAACGTGCTGATCCAGGACCTGTCGCTGCTGTCGGCCCTGGGCATCAAGCTGGTGCTGGTGCATGGCTCGCGCCCGCAGGTCAACGAACAGCTGCGGCTGAAGGGGCTGGACCAGCAGTTCGGCCGCGGCATGTCGCCCACCGACGCCGCCGCCCTGGAATGCGCCAAGGAAGCCGCCGGCGAGATCCGCCTGGACATCGAGGCCGCCTTCAGCCAGGGGCTGCCCAACACGCCCATGTCGCACGCCCACATCCGCGTGCTGTCGGGCAACTTCATCACCGCCCGCCCCGCCGGCGTGATCGACGGCGTGGACTATCGCCACACCGGCCACGTCCGCAAGGTGGACGCGGACGCCCTGCGTTTCGCCATGGAGCGCGGCGCCGTGGTCCTGCTGTCGCCGCTGGGCTTCTCGCCGACGGGCGACGCCTTCAACCTGGCCATGGAAGAGCTGGCCACGAGCGTGGCCGTGGCCCTGCGCGCCGAGAAGCTGATCTTCCTGACCGACACGCGTGGCGTGCTGGACGCCGACGGCAACGTCGACACCGAGCTGGCCCGCGACGACGCCGACTCGCTGCTGGCCGAAGGCGCGCTGGACGAGGACACCGCCTTCTTCCTGCGCTACGCCTCGCGCGCGGTCAAGCGGGGCGTGGCGCGTGCGCACCTGGTGCCCTTTGCCCTGGACGGCAGCGTGATGCTGGAAGTGTTCACCCACGACGGCGTGGGCACCATGGTGGTCGAGGACACGCTGGACGACCTGCGCGCCGCCACCGTCGACGACGTGGGCGCCATCCTGCAGCTCATCGAGCCGCTGGAAGCCGACGGCACGCTGGTGGCCCGTGGCCGCAGCGTCATCGAACGCGACGTGGAGAACTTCACGGTACTGGAGCACGACGGCGTGATCTACGGCTGCGCCGCGCTGCATGCCTATCCGGGCGAGCAGATGGCGGAAATGGCCTGCCTCATCGTGCATCCCGAGTGGCAAGGCGCGGGCGAAGGCGAGATCCTGCTGCGCCACATCGAATCACGCGCGCGCGCGCAGGGCATCAAGCGGCTGTTCGTGCTCACCACCCGCACCTCGCACTGGTTCCTGAAGCGCGGCTTCACGCAGGGCGGCGTCGCCGACCTGCCGCGCGAGCGCCAGGCCAGCTACAACCGCTCGCGCAACAGCCTGATCTTCATCAAGCGGCTCTGAGCCTGCACCCTCGCCGCCCCCATGACCCTTGGGGGCTTGGCCGGCCTTGCCGGATGGGCAAGGTTAGAATGAACCATTACTTTTCATAGGCAGTCGATCATGGCCCGTACCGTCCAGTGTGTGAAATTGAAGCGCGAGGCCGAAGGCCTGGATTTCCCTCCGTATCCCGGAGAGATGGGCACGCGCATCTGGCAGAGCATTTCCAAGGAAGCCTGGCAGGAATGGCAGTCGGTGCAGACCCGCCTGGTCAACGAAAACCGCCTGAACCTCGCCGACAGCCGCGCCCGCAAGTACCTGGCCCAGCAAATGGAGAAGTTCCTGTTCGAGGACAGCGACGTCGAAGCCCACGGCTACGTGCCCCCCTCGGCCTGAGCCCCACCCCGAGACGAAAAAAACGCCATCCGCAAGGATGGCGTTTTTTCTTGCGCAAGCCGGACAGCATCCAGCCCGGCGGGCTTACTCGGCGCCAGCTTCCGGCTCGGTCTCACCGCGCGCCAGGCGCTCGGTGTTCTTCACGCCGGTGTGACGCACGTCGGCGCCGTGCACCATGTAGATGACGCGCTCGGCCATGTTCTTGCAGTGGTCGCCCACGCGCTCGAGCGCGCGCGCGATGAAGATGAGGTCGATGGAGCGCGAGATGGTGCGCGGGTCTTCGATCATGTAGGTGATCAGGTGACGCAGCGCGCCCTTCCATTCCTTGTCGACTTCCTTGTCGCTGCGCACCACGGCGGCGGCCTGGATGGCGTCCAGGCGGGCGAAGGAGTCCAGGGCCTGGCGCAGCATGACCAGCACGCCGTTGGCCATGTGGCGCAGCTCGACGACCGGCTGGTAGCGCCTTTCGCCTTCGTGCACGCGGCGGGCGACGGTGGCGACCTTCTCGGCCTCGTCACCCGAACGCTCCATGTCCGTGAGCATCTTGGAGACGGCCAGCATCATGCGCAGGTCGATGGCGGTGGGTTGATGGCGAGCGAGGATCAGGCTGATGCGCTCGTCGATTTCCACTTCCAGGCGGTTGACTTCCTTTTCGCGCTCGCGGACCTTCTCGACGAGGTCGAGATCACCGCTGGCCAGGGCATCGATACCGTCCTGGATCATGGCTTCGACCAGCCCGCCCATCTGCAGAAACTGCGAGCGGATGCGCTCCAGATCCTGGTCGAACTGCTTGTTGGTATGTTCGGTCATGCCTGATCCCTGTTTCCTGCCTTGTACAAGGCGCTGTCATATTTCAGCCGGCATGCCGCGGGAGGCCGCGCCGGGTGGGGGGTGGTGAGCCGCATCGCTTGCATTTCGGCGGGCTTACGCACGATCCAGCAAGCTTATGACTCGCATGTGACAACATTATGACTTGCGGTCCAGGCGGCGAATACCCCCTTGGGTCGCCAGCAGCGCGACGTCGGCGCCCGCGCGCGCGAACAGGCCGCAGGTGACCACCCCGGGGATGTTGTTGACCTCGGCCTCGAACGCGGCCGGATCCTTGATCGTCAGACCCGCCACGTCCAGAATGATGTTGCCGTTGTCGGTGACGAAGCCCTGGCGCCAGACGGGCTGGCCGCCCAACGCGGCCAGGCGGCGCGCCAGCGCCTCACGGGCCATGGGAATGACCTCGACGGGCAGCGGGAAGGCGCCCAGGCGGTCGACCAGCTTGGATTCGTCAGCGATGCACACGAAGCGCTTGGCCACCGAGGCCACGATCTTCTCGCGCGTGAGCGCGCCGCCCCCGCCCTTGACCATGTTCAGCGCGGGATCGATTTCATCGGCGCCGTCCACATAGACGGGCATGTCGGCGACGTCGTTCAGGTCCAATACCGTGATGCCGTGCGCCGCCAGGCGGGCGGCGCTGCGCTCGGAACTGGCCACGGCGCCCCGCACCCGTCCCTTGAACCGCGCCAGGCCATCGATGAAGAGATCCGCCGTGGAGCCGGTGCCCACGCCGATGACGACGTCGGGACCAACGAAAGGGTCGATGTAATCGAGCGCGGCATCGGCCGCCTGCTGCTTGAGTTGCTGTTGAGTAAGCATAGGAAGGGACGCCGGAGGGGCGCCGCGACAGAATTTCGGGGTGAAGCCGGGAATGTAGCAGATCGGTTTGGGGGGAAGCTTTCGCTGCGGGGGGTGGGTGGGTGAGGTTGTGATACCGCTTCGTTGACGGCCGCCGAGGGTGGGCGGGACGGCGGGCGCCTTCTGCGGGGGGCGGGGCGCTGTGGGCGCCCCACCACGCGGCAGGCGACCGACGGCACGACCACCCTCGGCGACCGTCAACCTAGCGGTTCAAAACACCCACCCCAACTCACCCCTCATCAACCCGCTCCTCCTCAGAAGCCTCCCCCAACAACCGCTGCGCCTCCCCATCAGGCAACGCCTCAACGGCTTTCAGATTCCGCAGCATCACCCGCGTCCGCGTCTCCGTCAGCCCGATCTTGCTGCTTGCCGTATCCAGCGTCTTCTTCACGCTCGCCAGCGACTCGCCGAATTTGCCGAACTCCGTCTTCACCGCCCGCAGCACCTGCCAGACTTCAGACGAGCGCTGCTCGATCGCCAGCGTGCGGAAGCCCATCTGCAGGCTGTTGAGCAGCGCGGCCAGGTTGCTCGGGCCGGCCACGTTCACGCGCAGGCCCTGCAGCTTGTCGACCAGGCCGGGGCGGCGCAGCACTTCCGCGTACAGGCCCTCGGTGGGCAGGAACATGATGGCGAAATCGGTCGTGTGCGGCGGCGCGATGTACTTGTCGGCGATGAGCTTGGCCTGGATCTCGACCGCCCGCGCCAGCGCGTTGCCCGCCACGCGCGCGGCGTCGGCGTCGGCCGTGTCCTGCGCGTCGACCAGGCGCTCGTACTCTTCCTTGGGGAACTTGGCGTCGATGGGCAGCCAGACAGGCTGGCCCTCGGTCTCCCGGCCCGGCAGGCGGATCGCGAATTCCACGATGGCGTCGCTGCCCGGCACCGGCCGCACGTTGCGGCCGTACTGGTCGGCCGTCATCGTGTCCTCGACCAGGCGTGCAAGCTGCACTTCGCCCCAGGTGCCGCGGCTCTTCACATTGGTCAGCACGCGCTTCAGGTCGCCGACGCCGGCCGCCAGCGACTGCATCTCGCCCAGGCCCTTGTGCACGGCCTCCAGGCGCTCGGACACCAGCTTGAAGGACTCTCCCAGCCGCTGCTCCAGCGTGGCGTGCAGCTTTTCATCGACGGTGCGGCGCATTTCGTCGAGCTTGGCGGTGTTGTCGGCCTGCAGGCTTTGCAGGCGCTGGTCCACCGTCAGCCGCACTTCCGACAGGCGCCGCTCGTTGATCTCGATGAGGCCCTGCAGCTGCTCGGTCAGGCGCGAGACGAAACGGGCCTGGGCTTCCGCATGTTCCGTGCGGGATGCCGAGGCATCCCGCGACAGCACGGCACGCAGCGCCTCGTGGCTTTGCGCCAGCTCGGCCCGGATGGCGCGCGAGGACTCCGAGAACTCGGCGCGCAAGGCACGCTGCCCCTCCACCAGGTCGGCGCGCAGGCCGCGCGCCAGCTTGTCCTGGTCTTCCAGCAGACGGTCCAGGCGCGGATCGGGACGCTGTCCGCGCAGGAGCGCGAGCAATGCAAGCAAGGTGGCCAAAACGGCGCCCACGGCGGCCAGCCAGAGCAGGATAGCGGTCAAGGTGTTCTCCGGGAAGACAGGATTGTAGAGCGCGGAATAGCTGCCTGGCCGGACAGTCTCGGGCTGCCCGATGCCTGCCACCGGGCCAGGTCAATCCGCCGGGGATGCCGGCAAGGGCAGCCCCTGCCGATCCACCAGGCGGTAATCCAGCCCGGCAGTCTGGCCACGCCGCAAGGGATTGCGCGTGCAGTGGCGCGCGTAGGCCGCGTCCACATAGCGGTAAGGCAGGTGCGCGTCCCGGCCGGCGGGAATGCCCAGTCTGGCCGCCTGCACCAGTACTGCCGGCCGTTCGCCCACGTCTTCCACGAAGAAGCGCGACGCGTTGAAGCGCTGCGCGTCCCAATGCGGCACCTGCAAGCCCAGCGACCGGCACAGCAGGGTCTGCCCCGCGCACAGGCGTTCGGGAGGGCGCGGCCGGCCTTGCGCATCGGGGTTGGCGCGCTGCATGGCGGCCAGCGCGCGCGGACCGGCCTTGGCATCCAGCCAGGGATAGGCCGACTTGATCAGCACCGCATTGCCCGGGCCGTGCGCGCTGAAGTTCAGCGAATCGCCGCCGCGGGCGTAATACATATAGATGACGCCGCCATCCTGGAACAGCGCGCGGCGCTTGTGCGTGTAGCCCAGCGACGCATGGCTGCCGCGGTCATCGAGGGTATAGGCCTCGGTCTCGATGATGCGCGCCGAACGCCAGATGCCGCCCACGCGATGGCGCAGCACCATGCCCAGCAACTCACGCGCCAGGGTCAGGGCGTCCCGGTCGAAGAAGGCGTCGGGCAACATGGACGAGACTCAGGAAGCCGGGCGCTGGCCGCGCCCGCCGGCCCGGTCAGAGAAAGCGCTCGGTGTAGCGCTTTTCGTTGAAGCCCACGGCCACCGTGCCGTCACCGGCCTGCGAGACCGGACGGCGCACCAGCGCGGGGTACTCGGCGATGAGGGCCAGCCACTCGGCATCGGAAGCCGGGGACTTGCGGCTTTCATCCAGGTTGCGCCAGGTCATGGAGGCCCGATTCACCAGCTTTTCCCAGCCGCCCAGCTGAGCCGCCCAGTCTTTCAACAGGGCGGGCGACACGGGCGTCTCGCGGTAATCGACGAAGTCATGCGCCACATCGTGGGCGTCCAGCCATTGCCGCGCCTTGGCGACGGTGCTGCAGGCCTTCAGGCCGTACAAGGTCAGGCTCATCGTTCTTCTCTCCGTTTCTGCAGGCGATGGGCGACGATGACGCACACCCCCACCGCCAGGATGAACAAGGTCGCCAACGCGTTGACCTCGGGTTTCAGCCCCAGGCGCACGCGCGAGAAGATCTCGGGCGACAAGGGGGTGAAGCCCGGCCCCGACAGGAACGAGGCAATGACGACGTCGTCGAGCGACAGCGTGAAGGACAGCAGCCAGGCCGCACCCAAAGCCGGCGCGATGAGCGGCAGCGTGATCAGGAAGAAGACCTTGAGCGGCGGTGCGCCGAGATCCAGCGCAGCCTCTTCCAGCGAGCGGTCCAGGTCGCGGATGCGCGACTGGATGATGACCGCGACATAGGCCGTGCACAGCAGCACGTGGCCCACCCAGATGGTGAACATGCCGCGCTCGCCGGGCCAGCCGAAGAGCTTGTCCATTTCCACGAACATGAGCAGCAGCGACAGGCCCAGCACGACCTCGGGGATGACCAGCGGCGCGCTGACCATGCCGAGATACAGCGAAAAGCCCGGGAAGCGCCCCATGCGCGCCAGCACGTAACCGGCCCAGGTGCCGATGATGACCGCCGCGGTGGCGCTGAGCGCGCCGATGCGGAAGGACAGCCATGCGGCCGACAGCAGCACCGAGTCATTGAAGAGCGCGGTGTACCAGCGGAACGAGAAGCCGCTCCAGGACGTGACCATGGCCGAGTCGTTGAACGAGAAGACGATCAGCGTGGCGATGGGCAGGTAGAGGAAGCCGAAGCCCAGGAACAGGACCAGGCCGCGCAGCCAGAGGTTGGGGGCGATGGCGGTGCTCATCGTGCGCCCTCCCGCTGCAGCTCCATCTGGCGCACCTGGCTCTTCTGGAAGAGCGCGAGCGGCACGAGCAGCAGCAACACCATGACCACCGTGATGGATGCGGCCATCGGCCAGTCGGTGTTGGTGAAGAACTCGTTCCACATGAGCCGGCCCATCATGAGCGTGTTGGCGCCGCCCAGCATTTCGGGAATGACGTACTCGCCCACGCAGGGAATGAACACCAGCATGGCGCCCGCGATGACGCCGGCGCGCGACAGCGGCAGCGTGATCTTCAGGAAGGCCTGCCAGGGACGCGCGCCCAGGTCATAGGCGGCTTCCAGCAGCCGCGTGTCCAGCTTCACGAGATTGGCGTAGAGCGGCAGGATGAAGAACGGCAGATAGGCGTAGATCATGCCGATGTAGACGGCCAGGTCCGTGCGGTATATCTCGAGCGGGCTGTCGATGACGCCCAGCCACATCAGGAAATTGTTCAGCAGGCCGTCGTTGCGCAGGATGCCGACCCAGGCGTAGACGCGCAGCAGCAGCGAAGTCCAGAACGGCAGGATCACGGCCAGCAGCAGCACGTTGCGCACGGCGGGCGTCGAACGCGCGATGTAATAGGCGATGGGATAGCCGATGAGCGCGCACCACAGCGTGGTGATGGCGGCCATCTTCAGCGAGTTGAGGTAGGTCTGGACGTACAGCGAGTCGGCCAGCAGCATGGCGTAGCCGCGCAGGTGCAGCGCCAGGGTGATGGTCTCGTCCTTGAACTCGTAGAGCGGCGTGTACGGCGGCACGCCGAACTCGAGCTCGGCGAAGCTGATCTTGAGCACCAGGAAGAACGGCACCAGCAGGAACAGTGCCAGCCAGGCATACGGCGGCACGATGGCCAGCGCCCGGCTGCCCGGAAGCAGCTTGCGCACGTCCAGGCGCATCATGATGCGAGCACCATGGCGCTGTCGTTGTCCCAGCTGACGTAGACCTCTTCGTCCAGGCCCGGCGCGTCGGGGCCGGCCAGTTGGCGGCCCGATACGCTGACCTCGACGATCTTGCCCGAGGACAGGCGCACCTGGTAGCGCGCATGGCTGCCCAGCCACGCCACGTGGCTGACCACGCCGAAGCCCCAGTTGTGCTCGACCCGCGGCTGCTCGCGCGACAGCAGCAGTTGCTCGGGCCGGATGGACACGTGCACTTCCATGCCCAGCGGCTCGCTGACGCCGTGGCTCACGAAGAGCGGGCGCGGCAGGTCGTCGCTTTCGATGGCGATGTGATCGGGCTCGTCCACCACGATGGTGCCGGTGAAGAGATTGGTCGAGCCGATGAAGCCCGCCACGAAGCGGTTGCTGGGGAAGGTGTAGACATCCTGCGGCGACCCCACCTGCACGATCTGCCCGTCGGTCATGACGGCCAGGCGGTCGGAGAGGGTCATGGCCTCGTCCTGATCATGGGTGACCATGATGCAGGTCACGCCCACCTGCTGGATGATGCGCACGAGCTCGATCTGCGTCTTCTGGCGGATCTGCTTGTCCAGCGCGGACATGGGTTCGTCCAGCAGCAGCAGCTTCGGGCGCTTGACCAGGCTGCGCGCCAGCGCGACGCGCTGCTGCTGGCCGCCGGACAGCTGGTGCGGCTTGCGGCGGGCATATTGACCCATCTGCACCAGCTCCAGCGCTTCCTGCACGCGCTCGTAGATCTCGTTGGCCGGCACGCCTTCCTGCTTCAGGCCGAAAGCGACGTTGCCCTCGACGGTCATGTGCGGGAACAGCGCATAGGACTGGAACATCATGTTGACAGGCCGCCGGTACGGCGGCATGCCGGTGATGTCCTGGCCGTCGAGCAGAATGCGGCCCGAGCTGGGGGTCTCGAAACCGGCCAGCATGCGCAGCAGCGTGGATTTGCCGCAGCCCGAGCTGCCCAGCAGCGAGAAGAGCTCGTTGCGGCGCACCGCGACGTTCACCCCGCGCACGGCGACCGTGTCGCCGAAGACCTTGACCACATCCTCGACGCGGACGAACTCGTCCGCGTCCACCGCGGTGTCCTGCACCGCCTGGCGGCTATCTGCCATGATCGCTCAGCGTCCCGATTTCAGTTCGGCCCAGAGGCGCGTCTGCAGGCGCTGCACGGCCAGCGGCTGCGGCTTGATGACGTAGAGGGTCTTGGAGACCTCCGCCGGCGGATAGATGTTCACGTTGCCCCCCACGTCCTTGTTCACGAATTCGCGCGCCGACTTGTTGGCGTTCGGGTAGAACATGTGGTTGGTGATGGCGGCGTGGACCTTCGGCGTCTCGATGTAGTTGATGAAGGCATGCGCGGCATCGACGTTCTGCGCGTCCTTGGGGATGGCCATGGTGTCGAACCAGGCAGGCGCCCCGCCCTTGGGCAGGTAGTAGTCGATCTCGTAGTCCTTCCTGGCTTCCTTGGCGCGGCGCGCGGCGATCAGCACGTCTCCCGAGAAACCATAGACCATGCACAGGTCGCCGGCGGCCAGCTCGTCGATATAGCCCGAGGAACTGAACTGGCGAATGTAGGGGCGGATCTTCTTCAGGACGTCCAGCGCGGCGCGGTAGTCGGCGGGCTCGCTGCTGTTGGGGTCCTTGCCCAGGTAGTGCAGCACGGCCGGGAAGACCTGCGCGGCCTCGTCCAGCATGGAGATGCCGCAGGACTGCAGCTTGGCGGCGTTCTCGGGCTTGAACAGGGTGTCCCAGCTGCCCAGGTCGGCATCGGCCCCCAGCGCGGCGCGCGCGCGGGTCACGTTGTAGCCCAGCCCGTTGGTGCCATAGCCCCAGGGCACGAGGTATTGGTTGCCCGGATCGACCGTGGCGACCAGCGCCATGATCTCGGGATCGAGGTGCGACCAGTTGGGGATCTTGCTGCGGTCCAGCTTCTGGAAAAGACCGCCTTCCAGCTGGCGCGCGGCGTAGTGCGTGGACGGCACGACGATGTCGTAGCCCGACTTGCCGGTCAGCAGCTTGGCCTGCAGGGTGTCATTGCTGTCGTAGACGTCGTAGCGCACCTTGATGCCGGTTTCCTTCTCGAAACCGGGCAGGGTGTCGGGCGCGGTGTACTCGGCCCAGTTGTAGACGTTGACGGTCTTGTTGTCCTGGGCCTGGGCGGCTGCCGAGACCGACAAGGCCATGAGCGCCGCGACCAACCCGGACACGGTCTTGCCGCCGCGTCCCGCGTTTCCGATAGACATGAGAGTTCCCCCGCGTAGAACCAGAAAATTGCCAAACCCAAAATAATAAAGCCTTTTTTCCGCCGTGGGGCGGGGCCCGGGCCGGGCTTCACATGGCGAAAAGACAAGGCGATCCGGGGTGTCCGGCGTCAGCCTTGCCGAGCCCGCCAGGCTGCCTCATAGGATCGCGCCAGCAACGCCCAGAACGCCACGCCGCGCGCCCCTGCCACCTTCTCGCACGAGCGCCGCAGGCGGGCCAGGTTGCCCTGCCGGGCGGCGGCGTCCACGCCGCCGCCGCGCCCGCGGTCGAAATCGATGAGCCAGGCCTGGTTCTGCCGGTCTATCAGGATGTTGTAGAGATTCAGGTCCGCATGCCAGGCCCCGGCCGCATGCATGTCGGCGATGGCCTGTGCGGCGGGTTCGCACAGCGCGTCTTCCAGCCGCAAGGCCAGCGGCTGCGCATCCGGGATGCGCTCGGTCAGCAAGGCGGCGCGATAGCCCAGGCCGTGGCGCCAGTAGCCGGCGGCCAGCGGACGCGGCACGGCCAGCCCTGCGTCGCGCAGTTCGGCCATCAGGCGGAACTCGGCGAATGCGCGGGTATCGGACTCGCCGGTCCAGACATAGGTGGCGCGCACCAGCTTGCCCACCAGTCCGCCGCGGCGGTAGTGGCGCAAGGCGGCCTGCGTGCCGCCGGGCAGGGACAGGAACCAGGCCGCCTGGCGGCCCCCTGCCCCCACGGGACGGGCATGCTCGCCGTGGGTGGCGGGATCGAACAGCGCCGGATCGGGCTGCGTGATCACCGCCGGGTCATACAGCATGGCGCCGCCCCGCCAGGCATGGCGGACGGCCTGCGCGCCGGCGGGCGCGGCAACCTGGGCGGTTGCCTCAGCCTTCACGATTGCGCATCCAGTCGGCGGTGCCGTAGAAGGTGTGCAACAGCCTTTCGGTCAGGGGCTCGGGCAGGCCCTGGTCCTGCATGGCGCGGCCCATGCACGTCACCCACTGGTCACGTCCCTGGCTGTCGATGGCGAACGGCAGGTGGCGTGCCCGCAGGCGCGGATGACCGAAACGCGAGACGTAATGGTCCGGCCCGCCGAAGTAACCGCAGAGGAACCAGAACAGCTTGTCGCGGGCGCTGTCCAGCGAAGGGCCGTGCACGGCGCGCAGTTCCTTCAGGTCGGGCTCCATGTCCATGAGGTCATAGAAACGGTCGACCAGCGCGCGCACGCCGGCCTCCTGGCCGAGCTGGTCGTAGAGGGAGCGGGTCGTGTCGAAGGGTTCGAAAATGGGAAGGACTGTCGCCATCAGGCGCCTCGAAGCGTAATGAGCGGCGGCGTGCGCAGCACGCCCCGCAAAGCCAGGGAACCGCCGCCCCAGGCGGCCAGGGCGCCTGCCGCCATGCCGGCCAGCCAGGGCCAGGCGTGCAGGGACAGCGGAAAATCGAAGACGAAGCGCGCCAGCGCCCAGGATACGCCAGTCGCGCCGGACGCCGCCAGCAGGCCCGCCAGGGCGCCCAGCGCCAGCAGCTCCAGGCGTTGCGCGCGCGCCAGCTGGCCGCGGGTGGCGCCCAGGGCCCGCATCAGGGCCGCCTCGTGCGTGCGCTCGTCGCGCGTCGACGACAAGGCCGCCGCCAGCACCAGCACGCCCGCGGCCAGCGTGAAGGCGAACAGCCACTGCACCGCCGCCACCACCTGGTCCAGCACGGTCTGCAGTTGCGCCAGGATCGCGCCCACGTCGAAGACGGTCAGGTTCGGATAGTCGCGCACCAGCGCCTGCATCAGGCCCGCCTGCTCAGGCGGCAAGTGGAAGGAGGTCAGCCAGCTCTGCGGCGCATCCGCCAGCGCGGCAGGCGTCGTCAGGGCAAAGAAGTTGACCTGCATCGTGTCCCAATCGACCTCGCGCAGGCTGGTGACCTCGACGTTGACGATGGCACCCGCCACGTCAAACCCCAGCGTGTCGCCCAACTGGATGCCCAGCGTCTTGGCCAGGCCGTCTTCGATCGAGACCTCCATGGCCTTGGGATCGAACTCGCGGCCGGCCAGGATCTCGTTGTAGGCGGGCACCTGGCTGTCGTAGGACAGGTTGAACTCGCGATCCACCATGCGGCGCGCGCGCGGCGCTTCGTAATCGGAAATCGCCACGGCGCGCGCATTGATGGACACCAGGCGGCCGCGGATCATGGGCCAGAGCTTCACATCGTGGATACCGGCCGCCTGCAGCCGCGCCTGCACGGCCTCGCGCTGGTCGGGCTGGATATTGATGAGGAAGCGGTTGGGCGCGTCGGCCGGCATGGTCTGGCGCCAGCCGTCGATGAGATCGGTGCGCGTCATGGCCAACAGCAAGAGCGCCATCAGGCCCAGGCCCAGGGCGCAGATCTGCGCGGCCGACGCCGCCCGGCGCCTGGCCATGCCGGCCAGTGCGAAACGCAGGGCCGGCCTGCCATGGATGCGCGCGCGCAGGGCCCGCACGGCCGACAGGACCACCCAGGCCACGCCGGCAAACAGCGCAAAGGCGCCGAAGAAGCCGCCCGCCACGATGGCGCCCAGCTTGAGATCGCCGGCGAACCACCACACCAGGCCGGCGAAACCCGCCGCGCCCACCGTGTAGCCGATGGCCGCGCGGCTGGCCGCCATCGCGCCTTCGCGCCGCAGGACGCGCGCCGGCGGCACCCGGCACAGCTCGGCGACCGGCGGCAGCGCGAAGGCAAACAGCAACCAGCTGCCCACCAGCATGCCCTGCACGCCCGGCCGCCAACTGGCTGCCGGCAAGGTCGTGTCGATGAGGCTGCCCAGTCCCGCCACCAGCAAGGCGTGCACGCCATAGCCCGCGACGCAGCCGACCGCCGACGCGGCCAGCGCGATGAAGGCGAACGCCAGGCCGAGCATGCGCAACAGCTGGCCCTGCGTGGCCCCCAGGCAGCGCATGACCGCGACGCCGTCGCGATGGCGCAAGGTGTAGCGGCGCGCGGCCAGCGCCACCGCCACGGCGCAGACCATGACGGCCAACAGCGCCACCAGGGACAGGAAAAGCTGGGCCCGGTCGAGCGTGCGGCGCACCTCGGGCCGGCCCGACTCCAGGTCGGCGATCTTCTGGCCCCGCTGCAGATTGTCCTGCAGCCAGCCGCGGTAGCTGGCCACCGCCGCCTCGTCCCCGGCCAGCAGCAAGGCATAGCCGACACGGCTGCCCAGGCCGATGAGCCCGGTGGCGGGCAGGTCCTCGGCCCGCAGCAGCACGCGCGGCGCCACGTTGACGAACTGCATGCCACGGTCGGGCTCGTAGCGGATGACCTGGGCGATGCGCAATTGCGTATCGCCCACGTGCAGCATGTCGCCCACGGCAAGCGCCGTCATGCCCAGCAGTTGCGGGTCGACCCAGACCGTCCCCGGCGCCGGCGCGCCCTCGGCGGGACGCTCCTCGCCCGTGGCGCTGTCGGCCACGCGCAGGCGGCCGCGCAGCGGATAGTCGCCCTCCACCGCCTTGATGGATGACAGCTGCAGGGTGTCGCCGTTGCCCACCATGGACGGGAACTGCCAGACCCGCGAGGTGCGCAGGCCCAGGTTGCGGGCATGGTCGACGAAAGCCTGGTCGATGGCGCCATCGGCCTCGAGGACGATGTCGCCCCCCAGCATCTGGCCCGCATCGCGCTCCAGCGCGCGCCCGACCCGATCGGACAGGAAGCCCACGCCCGTGACCGCGGCCACCGCGACGATGAGCGCCAGCATGAGCAGGCGCAGCTCGCCGGCGCGGATGTCGCGCACCATGGCAAGCCACGCCATGCGCAGGGACCAGCCCGGCCGGCGGCCGGAAGGGGACGGGGAGGACACTGCGGCGGAGGACGCGAGGGTTCGAGACATGGCGCAATGGTAAGGCAATCAGCGGGAGGGCCGCGGCCGGACGGCTGCGGAAGGGACGGAGACAAAGCACCTGCAACTGCGACACAGGCACCGAGCATACCGAAACGGTGTGACCGCGCCGGGACGCGCGGGTTGCATGGCACGGCAGGAATGCCACGCGCGCACCCGGCCGAGGCTGGCGCCTGGCCGGGTGCGCGTCAGTGAGAAAGGGCAACGGCCCTGCCGCGCAGGCCGCGGCAGGGCCGTGCGGGTTATTGGGAAGACTGCGTGGACTTGCCCGGCTTGTGGGCAGGCTTGTGGGCCTGGGTATGGCCCGTGGTCTTGCCGTGCTTGGCTTGCGGCCTGGCTTGCGTACTTGCGTGCGTGCCATGGGCTGCCTGGCTGCTGGCCTGGGCCGAGGTTCGGCCCGTTTCAGCGGCATGAGCTGCCGGGCCGGCCGCCAGCCCCAGGCACAGGGCCGAGGTCGACAGGAAGGCGGCGATGCGTGCTTGTGTCGTCATGGTGGACTCTCCTTGCAAGAAAGCAACCGGACGTCCGGGTCCGGTGATACCGGGCACGGGCAAGATGCCAGTGGCTCCGTACTGGCTTGGAGGGGGCTGGACGCGGGAGGTTTCCGCAAACTTGAGGAGAATGTCGTAACTGAATTTACGCTGTCTGGACGCTGACCGGGCCGTCAGCGTTCATCCCTCGGCCAGCAGCAGCGCCACCGTGCCGAACAGCATCACGGCAAAGGCCGCGCGCAGGCCGCGTTCGGGCAGGCGATACGCGATGCGCACCCCCACCGGCACCAGCAGCAGGCTGCCGGCAGCCAGCGCTCCGCCCACGACCCAGTCGGTGCTGCCGGAACGCGCATAGGTGAACAGCGCCACGCAGGCGCCCGGAATGATCATGGTGAGCGCCAATGCCTGCGCCGCCGCCTGGCGCAACGCGTAGACCGCGGTCATGACAGGCACCGCGATCACCGCGCCGCCCACGCCGAAGAAGCCGCCCAGCGTCCCTGCCAGCACCCCCAGCAACGCGGCCTGGCGTCGTTTCAGGGTGGGCGCGGGCGCCTGCGCGCCACCGCCCTGCCCGGCCGCCGGGCGCGGCTTGCGCCAGGTCTGCCAGACGTAGAAGACCCCGACGCAGAACAGGAAGACCGCGAAGCTGCGCCGCAAGGTCACGGGGTCCATGCCCAGGGCCCAGCGCGCGCCCAGCCAGGTACAGACCATTGCGCTGAGCGCGCCGGCCGCCGCCACCGACAGGTCGATGCGGGCCTGCTGGTTGTACTTGCGCACGGCCATGAGCACGGTGGGCAACACCATGACGAGCGCCGTGCCCTGGGCCAGTTGCTGGTCCATGCCCAGCACGAGGCCCAGCGCGGGGATGGCGATCAGGCCGCCCCCGATGCCGAGGATGCCGCCCAGCAAGCCGATGACCGCGCCGCTCAGCAGGCAGCCGATCACCAGGACGACGAGAGACACGGGAAAACTCCGGAATGAAAAAGAGACTGCCGGCCGCCGCCGTCAGCGCAAGCGCTCCAGCGCCGCATCCAGCCGATCCACCGCCCAGACCTCCAGCCCCTCGATGGGCTGGCGCGGCGCGTTGGCCTTGGGCACCAGCGCCACGTTGAAGCCCAGCTTCGCGGCCTCGCGCAGGCGCTCCTGGCCGCGCGGCGCGGGGCGGATCTCGCCCGCCAGGCCGACTTCGCCGAAGGCGATCATGCCCTGGGGCAAGGGCCGGTCGCGCAAGGAGGACATGATGGCCAGCAGCACCGGCAGGTCGGCCGCGGGCTCGGCGATACGCACGCCGCCCACCGCATTGACGAAGACATCCTGGTCATAGGTGGCCACGCCCGCGTGCCGGTGCAGCACCGCCAGCAGCATGGCCAGGCGGTTGCCCTCCAGCCCCACGGTCAGGCGCTTGGGATTGGGCGCATGCGCGCTGTCCACCAGGGCCTGGATCTCGACCAGCAGGGGCCGCGTGCCCTCCTGCGTCGCCATCACGCAGGAACCGGACACCTGCTGGGCATGCTGCGACAGGAACAGCGCCGATGGATTGGCCACGCCGCGCAAGCCGCGGTCGGTCATGGCGAAGACGCCCAGCTCGTTGACCGCGCCATAGCGGTTCTTGAAGGCGCGCACCAGGCGGAAAGAGGAGTGCGTGTCGCCTTCGAAATACAGCACCGTGTCGACGATGTGTTCGAGCACGCGCGGACCGGCCAGCGTGCCGTCCTTGGTGACGTGGCCGATCATCACGATGGGGATGCCGGTCTGCTTGGCATAGCGGGTGAGCTGCGCGGCGCACTCGCGCACCTGCGACACCGACCCGGGCGCGGCGGTGAGTTCGCCGGAATAGACGGTCTGGATGGAATCGATGACGGCCACGGCCGGCTTCTGCTCGGAGAGCGCCGCCTGGATGGCTTCCAGCCGGATCTCGGCCAGCAGGTCGACATTGTCCGAGGTGACGCCCAGCCGGCGGGCGCGCAACGCGACCTGCTCGGCGGACTCTTCGCCCGTGACGTAGAGCACGCGGGCCGCGCCCGACATGGACACCAGCGCCTGCAGCAGCAGCGTGGACTTGCCGATGCCCGGATCGCCGCCGATGAGCACCACGCCGCCCGCCACCAGGCCGCCGCCCAGCACCCGGTCGAACTCTTCCAGCCCGGTGGGCAGGCGCGGCAACTCGCGGGCCTCGATCTCGGACAGCGTGCGCACGGGCGTGCTGGCCGCCAGCGGCGCATAGCGGTGCCCGCCGGCCGCGGCCGACGGTTCCAGGGTTTCCTCGAGCGTGTTCCAGGCGTTGCAATGCGGGCACTTGCCCTGCCACTTCGGCGAGGTGCCGCCGCACTCGGAACAGACGAACTGCGTTTTAGTCTTGGCCATGATCGCGGCAGTTTACCGGCAAGCCGCCGGCCGCGCCGCGCGCGGACCGGACACCCGCGTCATGCTGGGCCCGGAAGTGTCAATACGGCTGGCCCAGCGCCCCGCCCCCATCCACGCCGATGATCTGGCCCGTGATGAAGCCCGCCTCGGGCCCCAGCAGGAAGGCGATCAGCGCCGCCACGTCGTCGGGCGCGCCCACGCGATGCATGGGCACCGAGGCCAGCGCCTGCTTCTCGGCGTCGCTTCCCACGGGATGGGCCTGGCGGAACAGTTCGGTCTCGACCGGCCCCGGCGCCACCGCGTTGACGGTGATGCCGAACTCGGCCAGCTCCAGCGCCCAGGTGCGGGTGCAACTGGCCAGCGCGCTCTTGGCGGCGGCGTAGCTGGTGCGTTCGGCTGCGCCCCACATGGCGCGGCTGCAGACATTGACGATGCGGCCGCTGCGGCGCACCTTCATCGTTTCCGCGAAGGCCTGCGTCACCTGCACGGCGGCGCGCACGTTCAGGTCGAAGACGTTGTAGAGCGTCGCCAGGTCGATCTGGCCCAAGGGCTGCGGACCATCCAGGCCGACGTTGTTGACGATGCCGTCGATGGGGAATTTCTCGCGGATCGTGCGCAGCACGTCCTCGGTCGCGCCCGCATCCGCCAGGTCGCAGGCATAGAGATAACCGGGGAAATCGACCTCGTCGGTCTCGCGGGCAATGCCCACCACGTGACACCCCAGGTCCGCCAGCCGGCGGCTGATGGCCCAGCCAATGCCCTTGGTCGATCCCGTCACCAGTACGCACATGTCTTTCACGGCAGGTCCATCCTCCAGAATCATCGGGTCGCCCCGGCGGCGCCTGGCGCGCCGCGCCGGGACCGGGCCGGAGTCAGGTTATACACCGAGGCCATGCGAACCGGAAACCTCGCCCGCCGCCATCGCGCTCGCGTCCTGGCCCTTGCGCAAACTCTCGGAACAAACATGACAGGTCATACCTACTAGAATTGGGCAAGATTATTCAAGGCTCAAGGTTGTAAAGGAACCGTCGGGATCAATGGGCGTCAATCACTACGAGAACTTTCCGGTAGCGTCGCTGCTGCTGCCTGCGCGCCTGCGGCGGGCGGTATCGGACATCTACCGCTATGCCCGCACGGCCGATGACATCGCCGACGAAGGCAATGCGCATCCGCACACCCGCCTTTCCCGCCTCGCCGAATACCGGGCCGCGCTGCATCGCATCGGCTCGCGTCCGGGCTGTAGCCGCGAAGTGGCGTCGGGCGAACTCTCGCCCATCTTCGAGCCCCTGGCCGAGACCATCACCCGGCACCAATTGCCCATCGCGCCCTTCTATGACCTGCTCTCGGCCTTTGAACAGGATGTCTCGGTCCATCGCTACAACGACTACGACACCCTGCTGGACTATTGCACCCGCTCCGCCAACCCCGTGGGCCGGCTGATGCTGCACCTGTATGGCGCCGCCGACCCCGGCAACCTGCGCGAGTCCGATGCCATCTGCACCGGCTTGCAGCTGGTGAATTTCTGGCAGGACGTGCACCAGGACTGGAACAAGGGCCGCGTCTACCTGCCCCAGCAGGACATGCAGCGCTACGAGGTCACGGAAAAAACCATCGCCACCCAGCAGGTGACCCCGGCCTGGACTGCGCTCATGCGCTGCCAGACCCAACGCGCGCGCACCCTGTTACACTTCGGCGCGCCGCTGGCCCGCCGCCTGTCCGGACGCATCGGTCTCGAACTCAGGCTGGTGATCCAGGGCGGCCTGCGCATCCTGGAGCGGATCGATGCCGTCCAGGGCGACATCTTCCTGCAGCGTCCCGTCCTGCGCCCCCGGGATTGGGCGATCATGCTGTGGCGCGCGAGGGTATAGCCCCCCCCCGAAGCGCTACGCGCTTCCCCCTCAAGGGGGCGGCGCCGGGGGATCGGCAAAGCCGGCTCCGCTGCGCCCCCGATCAAGGCAAACCCACGGATGGCGCCCGGCGCGGTGCGAACCGACATGACATCAACCGCAAGCTCAACCCGAACGGCCCGGCAGCACTGACATGACTCCCGACGACTACTGCCAGGAAAAGGCCGCCAAAAGCGGCTCCAGCTTCTATTACGCCTTCCTCTTCCTGCCGCCGGAACGCCGCCGCGCCATTACCGCGCTGTATGCCTTCTGCCGCGAGGTCGACGACGTCGTGGACGAAGTGTCCGACGCCTCGGTGGCGCGCATCAAGCTGGCCTGGTGGCGCGAACAGATTGCCGCCATGTACGCCGGCCGCGCCGATCACCCGGTGACGCGCGCCCTGGCGCCGCACCTGGAAACCTGTCACATCACCCAGGCACGCCTGCAGGCCATCATCGACGGCATGGAGATGGACCTGGACCAGACGCGTTACCTGGACTGGCCCGGCCTGCGCAAATATTGCTGGCACGCCGCTGGCGTGGTGGGCGAGCTGTCGGCCGGCGTGTTCGGCCATGACGACCCGGCCACGCTGGTCTATGCCGAAAAGCTGGGCCTGGCCTTCCAGATGACCAACATCATCCGCGACGTGGGCGACGACGCCCGCCGTGGCCGCATCTATCTGCCCATCGAGGACCTGCAGCGCTTCGACGTGAAGGCCGCCGAGATCCTCAACGGCACGCACTCCGACCGCTTCGAGGCGCTGATGCGCTTCCAGGCCGAACGCGCCCGCGGGCTGTACCGCGAGGCCATGCAGGCCCTGCCGGAGTCCGACCGCCGCAAGCAGCGGCCCGGCCTCATGATGGCCGCCATCTATCACGCCCTGCTCGAGGAAATCGAGGACGAGCGCTTCCAGGTGCTGGAGCAGCGCATCTCGCTCACGCCCTTGCGCAAGCTCTGGCTGGCCTGGAAGACCTGGGTGGGCGGCGGCGCCGGACTCGTCAAGCGGCTGGCGCGATGAAGGTCGGTATCGTGGGGGCCGGCTGGGCCGGCCTGGCCGCGGCCGTGAGCCTGCGCGACGCGGGCTGCCAGGTGACGGTCTTCGAGGCCTCGCACGTGCCCGGCGGCCGGGCGCGCCGCGTCACGCATGAAGACTTCCCCGGCAACCTGGACAATGGCCAGCACATCCTGCTGGGCGCCTATACCGACACCCTGTCGCTGATCCGCCGCCTGCGCGGCGACACCGATGCGCTGCAACGCCTGCCGCTGCGCCTGGAAAGCGTCGATGGCCGCACGCGCGTGCGTGCGCCGCGCCTGCCCGCCCCGCTGCACATGGGTGCCGCGCTGCTGCTGGGCCGGGGCCTCGGCCTGGGCGGACGCTGGGCGGCCGTGCGCATGATGCGGGCGCTGAAGAAGCGCGACTGGCATGTTCCGCCCGGCTATACCGTGCGCGACCTGCTGGACGCCCACCACCAGCCCGCTGCGCTGCGCGCGCGGCTCTGGGCGCCGCTGTGCCTGGCGGCGTTGAACACGCCGGTCGAGTCCGCCTGCGCCGCCCTGTTCGCGCACGTGCTGCGTGACAGCCTGGATCGCGGCGGACGCACGGCCAGCGACATGCTGCTGCCGCGCGAAGATCTTTCCACCCTGTGGCCGGATGCCGCCATCAAGCTGGTCGACTGGCGTCCGGGCCACACGGTGCGCGACCTGGGCCATGGCGCCGACGGCGTCACGCTGGATGGCGAGGCATTCGATGCCGCGGTGCTGGCGGTGCCCCCGCGCGCGGCGCAGCGCCTGATCGCCGGCCTGCCGCCTGCCCCGGGCAGTTCCCTGCTGCGCCAGACGCTGGGCGGCTATGAATACCAGCCCATCGCCACCGTGAACCTGCGGCTGGCGGGTCCGTGGCGGCTGCCGCAACCCATCCTGATGCTGAGCGAGGATCCTGCCCACGGCCAACTCGGCCAATGGGTCATCGACCGGGGCACGCTGACCGGCCAGCCCGACGGCGAACTCGCCATCGTGGTGAGCGCCGCCCAGTCCGCGCTGGACATGGACAAGGACACCCTGACGCAAGCCGTGATCGCGCAACTGCGTGATCAGTTGAAGCGCCGCCGCAAGCCCTGGCCTGCCCTGCCCGAGATCGCCGCCAGCACGGTGGTGATCGAGAAGCGCGCCACGTTTTCGGCCGTGCCCGGCCTGCGGCGCGCGCATCCGCGCAGCCCCTGGCGGCGCATCATGCTGGCGGGCGACTGGACCGACACCGGTTATCCGGGCGTGCTGGAAGGCGCCGTGCGCAGCGGCCAGGCCGCCGCCCGCGAGGTGCTCAGCCTGCGGCAAGCCCCCGCACCGTCCACAGCCCCAAGCCGGTGAGCACCAGCGAGCCTGCCAGGCTCGCGCCGGCATAGCCCAGGGCCAGCAGATAGCGGCCATGGCTCAGCAGCCCGACCGTCTCGGCGGAAAACGTGGAGAACGTGGTGAGGCCGCCCAGGAAACCCGTGACCGCCACCAGGCGGATCCAGGCGGGCCATTCAGGGTGCGCCACCACCAGGCCCAGCACCACGCCGATCAGGTAGCCCCCCACCAGATTCGCCGCCAGGGTTCCCCAGGGCCAGCCCTGCGGGGAGGCATTCAGCCAGACACCCAGCAGCCAGCGCGCCCAGGCGCCCAGGGCGGCGCCCACGCCGATGACAAGGAAATGGAAGGGGCTGAACAACTGGACCATGACGGCGCTCCGGCGCGGCAAAGTCCACAGCATACGCCTGGGCGAAGCAACGCCCGCGGCAGGCGCAACGCCCGCGCATGCCCCTCCCAAGGACCTCAGCGCAGCAAACGCCGCCGCACCAGCACCGAGGCCAGCCAGATGGCCAGGCCCGCGGTCAGCACCAACTGGCCCAGGTGACGCCACCACAGCTCGGGCATCTGGCCCAGCACCAGCGGGCGCACCAGCTCGATGATGGGTGTCATGGGCAAGAGCGCCATGAGGGCCGCCAGCGCGGCAGGCAGGCGATCCACGGGGAAGAACACGCCGGACAGGAACACCATCGGCGTGACGAACAGCGTGAAGTAATAGGTGAAGAAGTCGTAGCTGCGCGCCTGCACCGCCACCACCAGGGCCAGCGAGGCGAACACCAGCCCGCCCAGCACCAGCACCGGCGGGATCCACAGCATGGTGCCGGCCCGCGAGATGTCCATGGCGGCCACCACCAGCAGGATGGCGATGCCGCTTTTCACCGCCTTGGCCGTGGCCCACAGCGCCTCGGCCCAGATCACGTCGTCCAGCGACATCGGTGTATTCAGCATGGCTTCCCAGGTGCGCTGCACCTGCAGGCGCGAGAACGCGTTGTAGGTCGCCTCGAACGTGGCGCCGTACAGCGTGCCCATGCAGATGGAACCCGCCGCCAGGAAGGTGATATAGGCCACGCCGTCGATGGAGGGCAGCATGCCGCCCAGGCCGTAGCCCAGCGCCAGCAGCACGATCATGGGATCGAGCACGTCGCCCAGCACCGTGCTCCAGGCGGTCTTGCGCCACAGCAGGAAATGGCGGCGGATGACCGCGACGCACAGGCGCCCGGGCACGGGTGGCATCCAGGCCGGCTTCATGTTTCGTCTCGCATGCCGCGCCCCGTCAGGCGCAGGAACAGGTCTTCCAGGTTGGCCGGGCGGTGCAGGAAGCGCAGGTCGTCCCTGCCCTGCAGCGCGTGCACCAGCGGATCGGCGTCGTGCACATAGCAGAACGCCGTCTCGCCGCTGACCTCGACGCGGCCGTCCACCTGCGCCCGGTGGCCGGCCAGCCAGGCCGCCAGGCCGTCGCCATAGACCTCGACCACCTGGGGTTCGACGTGCTCGGCGATGAGCCGGCGCGGCGTGCCCTCGGCCATCAGGCGGCCGTGGTCGATCACGCCCAGCCGGGTGCAGAGCCGCTCGGCCTCGTCCATGAAATGGGTGGTGAGCAGGATGGTCTTGCCGCGCGCCAGCAGCATCTTCAGGCGCTCCCAGATCAGGTGGCGCGCCTGGGGATCGAGCCCGGTGGTGGGCTCGTCCATGACGATGAGGTCGGGGTCGTTGACCATGGCACGCGCCAGGGTCAGGCGGCGCTTCATGCCGCCTGAAAGCTCGGTGATGCGCGCATCGGCCTTGGCCGTGAGCGCCGCGAAATCCAGCAACGCCGGAATGCGGGCGCGGGCCTCGCCATCGGACAGGCCGAAATAGCGGCCGAACACGAGCAGGTTCTCGGCCACCGTGAAATCAGGATCGAGATTGTCGTTCTGGGGCACGACGCCGATGCGCGCACGGGCCTGGCTGGCCTGCGCGGGCACCTCGTGGCCCAGCACCTCGATGCGGCCGCCATGCTGGGGCGTGAGCCCCAGCAGCGCACGCAGGGTGGTGGTCTTGCCGGCCCCGTTGGGACCGAGCAAGCCGTAGCATTCGCCACGCTGGATCTGGAAGGACAGGCCATCGATGATGGCGCGCGCGCCAAAGCGCTTGACCAGCCCTTCCACTTTCAGCGCAGGCCCGTTCAGGACACCGCGAACGCCTTCAGACTGCTGGCCGGCGCTCAGGCCGCGTCCCCGGCATGGCGGGCGATGTAGTCGCGCACCAGTTGGGCGTCGCATTCCATGGTCTCGACACGCTGCGGCCGCTGCGCCAGGTCTTCCATGCCGGGCGGCAGGGGCGCGGGCTTGCCCAGCGCTTCCTCGATGGTGTCGGAGAACTTCGCCGGCAGCGCGGTTTCCAGCACCAGCATGGGAATGCCGGGCTCCACGAACGCGCGGGCGACCTTCACGCCATCGGCCGTGTGCGGATCGATCAGGATGCCGCTGCGCTCGTAGGTGGCGCGGATGGTGGCCAGGCGGTCGGCATGCGAGCTCGTGCCCGCCACGAAACCGTAGCGCGCGGAGAAGTTCGGCAGCTCGCCGGACAGGTCGAACTGGCCGTCACGGGCCAGCGCCGCCCACAGCTCGCGCACACGCGCCGGGTCGCGGTTGACCAGGTCGAAGATGAAGCGCTCGAAGTTCGAGGCGCGCGAGATGTCCATGGACGGACTGGACGTGGCGTAGGTCTGCGCGGCCGCGCGCGGACGATAGATGCCAGTGCGGAAGAACTCTTCCAGCACGTTGTTCTCGTTGGTGGCCAGGACCAGGCGGCGCACGGGCAGGCCCATGCTGCGGGCGATGTGGCCCGCCAGGATGTTGCCGAAGTTGCCCGAGGGCACGGCGAACGAGACCTGCTCGCCCGGGGCCTTGGTGGCGCGCAGCCAGCCGTGGAAGTAATAGACCACCTGGGCGGCGATGCGCGCCCAGTTGATGGAGTTGACCGCGCCCAGGTTGTAGGCGGCCTTGAACGCCAGGTCGCCGGCCAGCGTCTTGACGATGTCCTGGCAATCATCGAACACGCCGCGCACGGCGATGTTGTGGATGTTGGCGTCCTGCAGCGAATACATCTGCGCGCGCTGGAAGCTGCTCATGCGGCCTTGCGGCGACAGCATGAAGACCTGCACGCCGCGCTTGCCGCGCAAGGCGTATTCGGCGGCGGAGCCGGTGTCGCCCGAGGTGGCGCCCAGCACGTTCAGGCGGGCGCCGCGTTGCGCCAGCACGTACTCGAACACCTGCCCCAGGAACTGCATGGCGATGTCCTTGAAGGCCAGCGTGGGGCCTTCGGACAGGCCCAACAGCGACAGCTCGTCATCCAGCGGGCGCAGCGGCACGATATCCTCGCTGCCGAAGACCTCGCTGTTGTAGGCCGCGTAGGTCATCTTGCGCAGGTCTTCGGCGGGGATGTCCTTGACGAAGAGCAGCAGCACGCGGAACGCCAGTTCCGCGTACGGCAGGCCGCGCCAGGCTTCCAGCATGTCGGCCGAGATCTGCGGCAGGCGCTCGGGCACGGCCAGGCCACCATCAGGAGCCAGGCCTTCGAGCAGGACGTCGGAAAACGGCAGGGGCGACATGCCGCCCCGGGTCGAGATGTACTTCACGTGAGGTTCTCCAAGCGCAGGCGCGTGACCGTGGAGCGGACGAAGGGCGACGCCTCGATGCTGGCGATGGCCAGGTTGACGTTGCGCTCGCGCGCGAGGTGGGTCAGGAAGATGATGTCGGCGCCACTGCCGTCGCTGCTGGGCTCCTGGATCATCGAGCCGATCGAGATGCTGGCATCCGACAGGATGCGCGCGATATCGGCCAGGACGCCCGGACGGTCTTCCACGCGCATGCGCAGGTAATAGCTGGTCTCGGTGTCCTCGATGGACAGGATGGGGGTGTCCGACATGGCATCGGGCTGGAAGGCCAGGTGCGGCACGCGGTTGCCCGGATCGGCGGTGTGCAGGCGGGTCACGTCGACGAGGTCGGCGACCACGGCGGATGCCGTCGGCTCTTCGCCCGCGCCCTGGCCGTAGTACAGCGTGGGGCCCACGGCGTCGCCGCGCACCAGCACGGCGTTCATGGCGCCCTCGACATTGGCCAGCAGGCGCTCGGCCGGCACCAGCGCCGGGTGCACGCGCAACTCGATGCCGTCGGCGCGGCGGCGCGTGATGCCCAGCAGCTTGATGCGATAGCCCAGTCGCGCGGCGTGGGCGATGTCCTCGGCGGCCAGGTTGGAAATGCCTTCCACATGGGCGCGCTCGAACTGCACCGGCACGCCGAAGGCCAGCGAGGCCAGCAGCGTCAGCTTGTGCGCGGCGTCCACGCCTTCGATGTCGAAGGTGGGGTCGGCTTCGGCGTAGCCCAGGCGCTGCGCCTCGGCCAGCACCTGCGCGAAGGGCAGCCCGCGGCTGCGCATTTCCGACAGAATGAAGTTGGTGGTGCCGTTGATGATGCCGGCCACCCATTCGATGCGGTTGGCGGTCAGGCCTTCGCGGATCGCCTTGATGATGGGGATGCCGCCGGCCACGGCCGCCTCGAAGGCCACCATGACGCCCTGCGCGGATGCCGCCGCGAAGATCTCGTTGCCATGCTTGGCAAGCAGCGCCTTGTTGGCGGTGACCACGTGCTTGCCGTTGGCGATGGCTTCCAGCACCAGCTCGCGCGCCAGCGTGTCGCCGCCGATGAGTTCCACCACGATGTCGATGGACGGGTCGCGCACGATGGCGTGCGGATCGGCGGCCACCTCGACTTCGTTGCCCACGCGCATGCGCGCCTTGGCCACGTCGCGCACGGCCACGCGCGTGACCTCGATGCGACGGCCCGCGCGGCGGGCGATTTCCTCGGCATTACGCGCCAAGACCTTCCAGGTGCCGCCACCGACGACGCCCAGACCCAGCAAACCTACCTTGATCGGTTTCATTTCAACAACCCGTCTTTCCTGAACATGTCCTTGATGCCCCGCACCGCCTGCCGGATACGTTGCTCATTTTCAATCAATGCGAAGCGCACATACTCGTCGCCGTATTCGCCGAAGCCCACGCCCGGCGACACCGCCACCTTGGCTTCGGCAAGCACGCGCTTGGAAAATTCCAGCGAGCCCATCTGGCGATAGGGCTCGGGAATGTGCGCCCAGATGTACATGGAGGCGCGCGGCACCTCCACCATCCAGCCGGCCTCGTGCAGCCCGCGCGCCAGCACGTCGCGCCGATTGCGGTACATCTCAACCACGTGCTGCACGCAATCCTGGGGGCCATCCAGTGCGGTGATGGCCGCGACCTGGATGGGCGTGAAGGTGCCGTAGTCGTGATAGCTCTTGATGCGCGCCAGCGCGTTCACCAGTTCGCGGTTGCCCACCATGAAGCCGATGCGCCAGCCGGCCATGTTGTAGCTCTTGCTCATCGTGAAGAACTCGACCGCGATGTCGCGCGCGCCGGGCACCTGCATGATGGAAGGCGCCTGGTAGCCGTCGAAGCAGATGTCCGCATAGGCCAGATCATGCACCACCAGGATGTCATGTTCGCGCGCCAGCGCCACCACCCGCTCGAAGAACGACAGTTCGACGCACTGCGCGGTGGGATTGCTGGGGAAGCCCAGGATCATCATCTTCGGCTTCGGGATGGACTCGCGCACCGCGCGCTCCAGTTCCTCGAAGAAATCGACGCCCGGCGTCATGCGCACCGAGCGGATGTTGGCACCGGCGATGACCGCGCCATAGATATGGATGGGATAGCTAGGATTGGGCACCAGCACCGTGTCACCCTGGTCCAGCGTGGCCAGCATCAGGTGGGCCAGGCCTTCCTTCGAGCCGATCGTGACGATGGCTTCGGAATCGGGGTCCAGCGTGACGTCGTAGCGGCGGTGATACCAGTCGGTGATGGCCCGGCGCAGGCGCGGGATGCCCTTCGACACCGAATAGCCGTGCGTGTCGGGACGGGTGGCCGCCTCCACCAGCTTGTCCACGATGTGCAGCGGCGTCGCGCCGTCCGGATTGCCCATGGACATGTCGATGATGTCCTCGCCACGATGGCGCGCCGCCATCTTGAGCTCGCCCGTGATGTTGAACACATACGGCGGCAGGCGCTCGATGCGGGAGAACTTCCTCATGATGGAGGGGATCCTTCTGGACGGATTGGGAGACACCGGCATGACGCACCAGCGCAGGGCACGCTGGCGGGGCACGCTTCGAGACATTCCACGCGCGTGACGCGCGGATGGCGGCGGGAAACCCAGTAATCTAGCGCAAGGCGCTACCTGTAGCAAATTGCTATCGGCGCGGGCCAAAATGGTGCCAGGGACAGGCAAAAAAACAGGGCAAAAACAGGACCGTGGCGTAGGGGCCGCAAGGGCCGCCACGTGACACGCGAGTGCGCTATCATCGACGCATCCCTGCCGGAGCCATTATTGAAGCTTCATAACGAATCGACCTCCGCGCTGAATACCGTCACGGCCTACGGCGACGGTTATATCGAGGTCAACAAAGTCTCCTTCTCGCACGCCATTGCGTTCGGTCCGGAGGGCGAGATCGCCCCCTGGCCTGCCCCCTCCCCCGCCGAGATCACCACCGCCTTGCTGCGCCAGGCCGCCGGCCTGCCCGAAGCCAAGGTCGATCCGCTCGCCTTCCTCGATGAACCCGAAGCCGCGCGCATCGCGCTGCCCCCCGGCGCGCCGGAAGTCCTGTTGATCGGCACGGGCGCCCGCCAGGTGTTTCTCCCCCCCGCCGTCCTGAACCCGCTGCTGGGCGCCGGCGTCGGCATCGAGACCATGGACACGCAAGCCGCCGCGCGCACCTACAACATCCTCATGGCGGAAGGCCGGCGCGTGCGCGTCGCGCTGATCCCCGCCTGACGCCACCGAACAGACCCACCACCATGACCCAAGCAGCCATCGGCAAACCCGCCCCCCTCTTCCAGGCGGAAAGCACCATCGGTCCCATCAGCCTGTCCCAATGCCAGGGACGCGCCGTCGTGCTGTATTTCTATCCCAAGGACAACACGCCGGGCTGCACCACCGAAAGCCAGGATTTCCGCGACCTGTACGACGAATTCCTGGACGCCGGCTGCCTGGTCGTCGGCGTGTCCCGGGACACGCTGAAATCCCACGAGAATTTCTGCGCCAAGCACGGCCTGACCTTCCCGCTGATCTCGGACACCGAGGAAGCCGTCTGCAATCTGTACGGCGTCATCAAGCAGAAGAACATGTACGGTAAACAGGTACGAGGTATCGAACGCAGCACCTTCCTGATCGACGCCCAGGGCAAGCTGGTGCAGGAATGGCGCGGCGTCAAGGTACCCAATCACGCGCGCGAAGTCCTGCAGGCCGCGCGCAGCATCGGTTAGTTTCTTTCGTTCCGCTGGCCCCCACTGGAGAGTGACGTTCATGCCGCTTCCTAAGTTGCCCACCCGTCCCGCAACCCTCATCGCCTCGCCTTCGGAACCTCCCAGCGTCTCGCGCGCCAAGCCAGCCCCCGCCGCCCCCGCCAAAAAGGCCGCGGGCAAGACCGCCACGCGCCAGGCGGCGCTGCTCACGCCCGCCGCCCCGGTCGCCGCCGCGCCGCCCCAGGCGCCGGCGAAACCCGCTGCACCGCAATCCACCCCGCCCTCGCTGCAGCCGCAGCTTGACGGCCTGGTGGCGCCCGAGCAGAAAGCGCGGCGCGGCGCGGCCACTCCCGCCAAGACGGCAAAGCCGGTAGAGAAACCGGCTGCGAAGCAGGACAAGCCTCCCGTGCACGCCAGGGAAGAGGCCGCCAAGCCACGCAGCCGCGGACGCGGCCCCGACAAGGGCGCGCGCAAGCTCTTCGTGCTGGACACCAACGTGCTGATGCACGACCCGACCTCGCTCTTCCGCTTCGAGGAACACGACGTCTACCTGCCGATGATGACGCTCGAAGAGCTGGATCATCACAAGAAGGGCATGTCGGAAGTGGCGCGCAACGCGCGCCAGGTCAGCCGTTCGCTGGATGCCCTCATGGGCGCCTCGCCCTCGGTCGACTTCGAGGAAGGCCTCGCGCTGAACCTGCTGGGCAACAAGGATGCCGGCGGGCACCTGCTGTTCCAGACGCGCGCCATGCACGGCGACCTGCCCGACGACCTGCCGATGGGCCGCGCCGACAACCAGATCCTGGGCGTGGTGCGCGCGTTGCAGGAACAGGAAAAGCAGCGCGACGTGGTGCTGGTGTCCAAGGACATCAACATGCGCCTGAAGGCGCGCGCACTGGGCCTGGCCGCCGAGGACTATTTCAACGACCACGTCCTGGAGGACTCGGACCTGCTCTACACGGGCGTGCTGCAACTGCCCGAGAACTTCTGGAACAAGCACGGCAAGGGCGTCGAGTCGTGGCAGCAAAGCGGCACGACCTACTACCGCATCACCGGCCCGCTGTGCTCGCAGTTCGTCGTTAACCAGTTCGTGTACTTCGAAGGCCAGATGCCCTTGTACGCGCACGTCAAGGAGGTCAGCGGCAAGAGCGCCGTGCTGGCCACCCTGCGCGACTACACGCATGGCAAGAACAACGTCTGGGGCATCACCGCCCGCAACCGCGAGCAGAACTTCGCGCTGAACCTGCTGATGAACCCGGACTGCGACTTCGTCTCGCTGCTGGGCCAGGCCGGCACCGGCAAGACGCTGCTGACGCTGGCCGCGGGCCTGACGCAGGTGCTGGAAACCAAGCGCTATACCGAGATCATCATGACGCGCGTCACGGTCCCGGTCGGCGAGGACATCGGCTTCCTGCCCGGCACCGAGGAAGAAAAGATGCTGCCCTGGATGGGCGCGCTGGAAGACAACCTCGACGTGCTGAACATGGGCGAGGACGGCAGCGGCAATTCGCACAACAACGACTGGGGGCGCGCCGCCACCATGGACCTGATCCGCTCGCGCATCAAGGTCAAGTCGCTGAACTTCATGCGCGGCCGCACCTTCCTGAACAAATTCCTCATCATCGACGAGGCGCAGAACCTGACCCCCAAGCAGATGAAGACGTTGATCACCCGTGCCGGTCCCGGCACCAAGGTGGTCTGCCTGGGGAACATCGCCCAGATCGACACGCCTTACCTCACGGAAGGCAGCTCGGGCCTCACCTTCGTGGTGGACCGCTTCAAGGGCTGGCCGCACTCGGGCCATATCACCCTGCAACGCGGCGAGCGCTCGCGCCTGGCGGATTATGCGGGCGACGTGCTGTAGCACTGGCCAGGCAAGACGGCGGACATGAGCGTCGCCGTCTTGCCCGCCTCGCAGGATCCGGGGGAGCGCCTGCCGCAGGATCGCCTGCCGCAGGGTCGCCTGCCCGTCGCCATCACGCTGGGCGATGCGGCTGGGATCGGGCCGGAGATTGTCGCCAAATCGTGGCGGCAAGGCCTGCCCGCGCCTGCCGTGGTCTATGGCGATGCCGCGGCCTTGGGGCGCGCGGTGGCGCGTTGGGCGCCCGGCATCTCGGTGCAAGAGGCCGACACGCCCGCCGCGGCACGCCTGCTGCCGAACTGCATCGACGTCATCCGCTGCACCCCGCCCCTGCCTGCCGACCTGCCCATCGGCGAGATCAGCGCCCTGGCTGGCCGCGCCGCCTATGACAGCGTGACGGCGGCCATCGACGACGCGCTTGCCGGCCGCCTGCGGGCCATCGTGACCGCGCCGTTGAACAAGGCGTCCATGCAGGCCGCCGGACTGGACTTCCCCGGCCACACGGAAATCCTGGCCGAACGCTCAGGCACGCGCGACTACGCGATGATGCTGGTGAACGACGAACTGCGCGTACTGCTGGTGACGATCCACATCGCGCTGGCCCAGGTGCCCGCCGCGATCACGCCCGATGCGGAATTGCGCGCCATCCTGCTGGCAGACCGCGCCTGCCGCCAGGCAGGCATTGCCCGGCCGCGCGTCGCGGTCGCGGGCCTGAACCCCCACGCTGGCGAAGCCGGCAAGTTCGGCCGGGAAGACCTCGACGTCATCGCCCCTGCCATTGCCGCGGCCCGCGCCCAGGGCGTGGACGCCAGCGGCCCCTGGCCCGGCGACACGATCTTCATGCGCGCGCGCCGGGGAGAATTCGACATCGTGGTCGCCCAGTACCACGACCAGGGATTGATCCCAGTGAAATACCTGGGCGTGGACCACGGCGTGAACGTCACGGTGGGTCTGCCCTTCGTACGCACCAGCGTCGACCACGGCACCGCCTTCGACATCGCGGGGCAAGGCATCGCCGACCCTGCCTCGCTGGGCGCAGCATTCGCCCTGGCGCTGGCCATGACGCCTGCGGGAGCGACGAGCGACTGAGGCATGGCCTGCTTGCCTGCGCGCCGCGTGGCGGCTTTGCCGCAGCCCGTGGCGCATTCAGCCTCCTGGCAGGGAAACTGCGCTATGGTTGCGCCCGGCGCCCCCCCCCGCGGGCCGCTTGTCACAAAATTTCCCCTGCCTTTTTCCTCAAGCTGATTCTCAGCTTGGATTCCTAAGCATATAATTTTTCAGAAATTTTGCAGCTTGCTGTCGCCGTGTGGCGCGTCGCGCCCGGCCAGCAGGTGCCTGGCCCCTGTGGACACCCCGTCCCCATAACAGTCTTTCCCGGTCCGATCATGCAGCCTGTCCGTTCCCTGCGCGAGCGCTTCGTGCGCGCTTTCGTCCCCTGCCTCCTGGCGTTGTGCCTGGCTCCCGGCGCAGGCTGGGCGGCATCGTCATCCACCGACAGCAAGGCCAGGTCCAGCGCCGCCAAGAAGGAAGAAGCGCGCAAGGCGAAGGCCGCGGCCGCCAAGTCTGGCGCCAGGAGCGCCACCAAAACGACCAGCAAGGCCACGAGCAAGACCACGGCCAAGCCGGCCACCAAGGCCGCGTCCTCGAAGACGGCAAGCAAGCGCGCCGCCAAGGCCGCGCCCGCCAAGGCCAGCACCAAGACCAGCAGCAAGGCCAGCGCCAAGCGCGCGGCCAAGGCCCCGAGCAAGACCAGCAGCAAAGCCACGGCCAGGACCGCCAGCAGCAAGACCAGCGCCGGGCGCGCCAGCCCCAGCCGCGGCAGCGAGATCGTGACCCGCCCCCGCAACCAGGCCACCACGGCAGTGCCGGTGCGCGCGGCGCTGCGCCCTCCCGTCCCGGCGGGCCTGGACGACGCCGCGCCGGCAGTGGGCATCGGCGCCCTGGGCCTGCGCTCCTCGGTTGCGCTGGTGCAGGATCTCTCCAGCGCCGAAGTGCTGGTGGGCAAGAACGCCAACACCGTGCGCCCCATCGCCTCCATCACCAAGCTCATGACGGCCCTGGTGGTGCTGGACGGCAAGCTGCCGATGCACGAGAAGATCACCATCACCAGCGACGACATCGACCGCCAGCGCAACTCGCGCTCGCGCCTGTCGGTGGGATCGACGCTGACCCGCGCCGACCTGCTGCACCTGGCGCTGATGTCCTCCGAGAACCGCGCCGCCCATGCGCTGGGTCGCAGCTATCCGGGCGGCCAGGCGGCATTCGTGCGCGCCATGAACGCCAAGGCCGCCTCGCTGGGCATGCGCCGCAGCCGCTTCGTCGAGCCCACCGGCCTCTCCAGCGAAAACGTCTCCACGCCCAGCGACCTGGTGAAACTGCTGAGCGCCGCCGGCCAACAGCCGCTCATCCGCCGCTACAGCACCGACGACGAGGAAGACATCGAGGTCGGCTCGGGCAAGGTCGAGCGCTATCGCAACACCAACCTGCTCGTGACCAAGTCCGACTGGGACATCACCGTCTCCAAGACCGGCTTCATCAACGAAGCCGGCGAATGCCTGGTCATGCTCACCCGCATCAATGGCCGCGACCTGGCCGTCGTGCTGCTGAACTCGGAAGGCAAGCTCTCCCGCATCGGCGACGCCAGCCGCGTGCGCAAGATGCTGATCGCCAACGCCGGCAAGGTCATCGCCTCGGCCCAGTAAACGCAAGACAGCACAAAAGAAAAAGCCCGGACGTTCCGGGCTTTTTTCTGAGAGACAGCAGAACAACCACCCCTGCAAGCAGCGGTACCCAAACCCAGGGTGCCGCGGAGCCGGCTCCGCCGGTCCGCCAGCACCGCCCCCTTGAGGGGGAGGCGCGCAGCGCCTCGGGGGTGGGACCTCCCTGGGGTGGGCTTAGTACCCCGCCGCGGAGAAGTTCAGGAAGCGCGTGCTGGAGCCCTGGAACGTCAGCCTGACCGTGCCGATCGGGCCGTTACGCTGCTTGCCGATGATGATCTCGGCGCTGCCCTTGTCCGGCGAATCGGGGTTATAGACCTCGTCGCGATAGATGAAGAGGATCACGTCCGCGTCCTGCTCGATGGCGCCCGATTCGCGCAAGTCGCTCATCACGGGGCGCTTGTTCGGACGCTGCTCCAGGCTTCGGTTCAGCTGCGACAGCGCGATCAGCGGGCAGTTCAATTCCTTGGCCAGGCCCTTCAGCGAGCGGCTGATTTCCGACACTTCGGCCGCGCGGTTCTCGCTGGACGCGCCGCCGTTGCCCGACATGAGCTGCATGTAGTCGATGATGATCAGGCCCAGCTGACCGCATTGGCGCGCCAGGCGGCGTGCGCGCGCACGCACCTCCATCGGGCTGAGCGCCGGCGTCTCGTCGATGTAGACCTGTGCATCCTGCATCTTCTGCACCGCATGGGTCACGCGCGGCCAGTCCTCGGCCGTCAGCTTGCCGGTACGCATGCGGTGCTGGTCCAGCAGGCCGACCGAACCCAGCATGCGTTGCGCCAGCTGCACCGCGCCCATTTCCATGGAGAACACGGCCACCGGCAGGCCCTGCTCGATGGCGATGTGCTCGCCGATGTTCATCGAGAACGAGGTCTTGCCCATCGAGGGACGGCCCGCCACGATGATGAGGTCGCCGCCTTGCAGGCCCGAGGTCATCTTGTCGAGATCGGCGAAACCCGTGGGCACGCCCGTGACGTCCGAATCCGATTCGCGGTGATACAGCTCGTCGATGCGCTCGACCACCTGCGTGAGCAGCGGCTGGATTTCCTTGAAGCCCGAGGTGTTGCTGGCGCTTTCCTCGGCGATCTTGAAGACCTTGGATTCGGCGTCATCCAGCAGTTGCCGCGCGTCCTTGCCGTTGGGATTGAAGGCGGCCGCGGCGATTTCGTCCGCGATCGTCACCAGCTTGCGCAGCACGGAACGCTCGCGCACGATTTCGCCATAGCGGCGGATGTTGGCCGCGGAAGGCGTGTTGTGGGCCAGCGCGTTCAGGTAGGCGATGCCGCCCGCCTCGGCCGACTTGCCCGCCGTATCCAGCGACTCGTTCACCGTCACCACGTCCGCCGGGCGCGACAGGCTGATGAGGCGCGCGATGTGCTGCCAGATCAGGCGGTGGTCATGGCGATAGAAGTCGTTTTCGCTCAGCACATCGCCAATGCGGTCCCAGGCGCCGTTGTCCAGCAGCAGGCCGCCCAGGACCGACTGCTCGGCCTCGACCGAGTGGGGCGGGACGCGCAGGTATTCGAGTTCTTTGTCGGAGGTCGGACTGTTCATGGCTGGGAAAGACTCTGCATGAGATCGGCGGTGCGCAGGAAGCCCTGCACGTCTCGCCACGGCAAGCGGACCAGCACGGGGCGCAGCGGACGCGCCACGCGCCCCAGCGTCCTGGCCATGGCCCGTAATTGTTCGCGCACGAGGGCGTCATCCTGGACGGACAGGTAGCCATCGAGCAAGGCCTGCCCCATGGCGGGCCAGTCGGGATTCTGGACGCGGCCCAGGCCCATCAGCGACAGGCTGGCTTGCAGCACATCATACGCCTGGGCCAAGGGCAGGCTCAGCGCCCCGCCGATGTTCTCCTCGAAATCGATGCGCCAGCGGCGTCCGTCCAGCACGGTGATGTTGCGCAACTGCGCGCCACCGTGCCAGCCGCCTGCCTGGTGGAAGCGCGCCAGGTCTTCTCCGGCGGCGCGCAGCAGGGCCAGGCGCGTGGGCGCATCGGCGCGGCGCAGGTGGCCGGGAAAACTGGTGCCCACATAGGCCAGCACCAGCATGCCGGGTTCCTCTGCGTACACCGCTGGCACCGCGCAACCACGGGCGCGCCAGTGACGCAGGCGCCGCGCTTCGTCGGCCAGGCCGTTGCGCAGCAGCACCTTGGGAGACGGGAATTCGCCCAGGAACAGTCGGCAGAACGCCGACAGGGACGCGGCACGCAGATAGCGCAGCCCGTAATCGAGCGGCGCGCGGCTGGGGCGGCGCCGGCGCTTGACCACGCAGCGTACACCGCCGATGTCCACCTCGCTCACGCCGTCGGGCTCGGGCGTCGCGCGCGCGGCAGCCAGCCAGGCGTCCAGACCGGGGGGCGCTTGCACAGCGTCGTCTACCGAGGTCACAGCGGGGGTCAAGGCAGGCACTCCAGGAAAGGGAAGAACCGGTGGCAAGCCACTCTCTGGCGAGGATGGCGCCAAGAAACAAAAAGCCGGCCTAGGCCGGCTTTTTGCTGCGGAACGCCATCAACCTTAGTTGATTTCGCCCACGACAACCAGGTTCACGTTCGCGACCACGTCGGCGTGCAGCGCGACTTGGAGCGAGTACTCGCCCACGGCCTTGAAGGGACCGTCGGGCAGGCGCACCAGCGACTTCTCGACGGAGGCAAAGCCTTCCTTCTGCAGCGCGGTGGCGATGTCCTGGTTGGTGACCGAACCGAACAGACGGCCGTCAACGCCAGCCTTCTGCGAGATCTTCAGGTTGAAGCCTTCCAGACGCTCGCCTTCCTTCTGAGCGGCGGCCAGCTTCTCGGCCTGGACCTTTTCCAGTTCGGCGCGGCGCGCTTCGAATTCCTTCAGCGCGGCTTCGGTGGCGCGGCGGGCCTTCTTCTGGGGGATCAGGAAGTTGCGGGCGTAACCGTCACGCACGCGAACGACGTCGCCCAGGTTACCCAGGTTGACCAGTTTTTCGAGCAGGATGATTTGCATGTCAATTCCCCCGGGATCAGTTGTGGTTGTCGGTGTAGGACAGCAGGGCCAGGAAGCGCGCGCGCTTGATCGCGGTGTCGAGCTGGCGCTGGTAGTGGGCCTTGGTGCCGGTGAGGCGGGCGGGAATGATCTTGCCGTTTTCCTGGACGAAATCACGCAGCGTGTCCAGATCCTTGTAGTCGATCTCGTCGACGCCGGCTGCCGTGAAGCGGCAGAACTTGCGGCGCTTGAAGAGCGGGTTTTGCTGCGTGAACTTGCGTTTTTCCTTGCGTTTTCCGAAGAAAGCCATGATGTGCCTCTTTCAAAATTGCCGCCCCAGGGGGCTGGCATGAATATGGGTGAATACGTCGACTTGCTGTGATGAAGGCTTTGCCTGCGCGCCGTATCGGGGATTCCGCCTCAGGCCACGGGGTCGATGCCGACCGCCTGCCTGCTGGCTTGCTGGATATGCAGGGCGAGTCGCGTGGCGCTCTTGCGCACGGGGGCCAGAAACCCTTCCACGTGCAAGCTTGCGCCGAGCGGCGTTCCCGCCAACATGCGCGCCTGGTCTCCCAGGGCCACCGCCGCCAGCGTCAATTCCACTCGCCGGGGGAGGTTCGCCTCGATCACTTCCGAAGCGTGCGACAACTGCATTTCCAACACTGGCACACCGGCCGGGGTGTGTCGCAAGGGCCCGATCTCGAGCACCTGCGCACTGAGCGCCAACCGGTTCACCAGGATTCGCCGATACGAAACGCCGTGATCCGGAATTACTCGGATTCGGCGGGAGCGGCGGCTTCGGCGCTGGCCTTGCGGGCCTCTTCGCGCTCGACCGACTTCATCATCACCGACGCGGCGGCGGGGGCAGCCTTGGTCTTGATGACCAGGTGGCGCAGCACGGCGTCGTTGTAGCGGAACGAATGCTCCAGCTCGTCGAGCGTGGTCTGGCCGCACTCGATGTTCAGGCACACGTAATGGGCCTTCACCAGCTTCTGGATCGGGTAGGCCAGTTGGCGGCGGCCCCAATCTTCCAGACGGTGCACGGCACCGCCCTGACCGGTCACGAGCGACTGATAGCGCTCGACCATGGCGGGCACCTGCTCGCTCTGGTCCGGGTGGACAATGAATACGACTTCGTAATGACGCATGGGTACGACTCCTTAGGGATGTCTTGCCCGCCGGCGCGTGTTTTATTGTGTTTTTGAACACAGCGCGTGCCCCCAAAAGACACGCCGCGCCCCGGGCAAGGGGCAGCCCGCAACGGAAAAATCCCGCTGTCGAGCAAGAAAGCTTTCGATTATCGCGTAAACATCATGCGATTGGCAACAACATTGCCAAAAAGGGACGGAACCCCGTCGCAAAACCGCCGCGCAACCGCCGCGCGGCCTGCCTTGCGTGTCAGCCTTCCACCACCGCGTACGCGGAATGATTGTGGATGGACTCGAAATTCTCGGCCTCGACGCGGAAGCGCAACACGCCCGGCTGCGCCTTCACCCGCACCGCGACGTCGCGCACCAGATCCTCGACGAACTTCGGGTTGTCGTAGGCGCGCTCGGTGACGTATTTCTCGTCGGGGCGCTTCAGCAGGCCCCACAGCTCACACGATGCCTCGTCTTCGACCAGGCGGATCATGGCGTCCATGTCGACGTTCTCGTCCTGCATGACGGCCACGACCGTGACGTGCGAACGTTGGTTGTGCGCGCCGTAGTCGGAGATGGTCTTCGAGCAGGGGCACAGGCTGGTCACGGGCACGAGCACCGACAATTCGAACTCGGTGCCCTGCGCGCCGGCGCGCGCGGTCCATTGCACTTCGTAGTCCAGCAGGCTGCGCACGCCCGACACGGGCGCGGACTTCTCGATGAAATAGGGGAAGGTGGCGGTGATGTCGCCGCGCTCGGCGTGCAGCAGCGGCAGCATCTCGCGCGCCATGGTGGCGAACAGCGCCGGCGTCATGGGCACGCGACGATACTTTTCCAGCAGCGCGATGAAGCGGGACATGTGCGTGCCCTTCTCCTCGGCCGGCAGGGCCACCGTCAGCGTCCAGTTCGCCACGGTCGGCTGCGCGCCGTCCGCGCCGGCGACCAGCATCGGATGACGCACGCCACGGATGCCTACGCGCTGGATGGGGATCTGGCGGATATCGACGGAACTCTGCACATCGGGCATCACGATGGCGGAATCGACGGGAGAATTCATTTGGCTTACCTGTGCACGCGCGGCCGGCATGTCGGCGGACGCGCCCTGCGCAAAAAGATTGGAGAGGGATTATCGCCCAAACGCTGGGCGCACCGTTCAAAAACCCTTTGGACACCAATGCGAAACCCGGGTTCCGGCCTCGCCAGCCCAGGCCACGCGGGCCTGGGGCTGCAAGAAAACAACAACGGCGCGGGATTCAGGCCGCCTGGCCGTCCTGGGCCGACGGTTCGAGCAAGGCGGCGTAACGCGCGCGGATCGACGCCTCGATGCCCTTGGCATCCAGGCCGACGCCAGCCAGCAGGCTGCCCTGCTCGCCATGGTCGATGAAGCGGTCCGGCAGGCCCAGCTGCAGCACGGGCACGGTGATGCCGGCTTCGTTCAGGGCCTCGGTGACGGCGCTGCCCGCACCGCCCATGATGGCGCCCTCTTCCAGGGTCACCAGCGCATCGTGGCTGGCGGCCAGCGACAGCACCAGTTCCTGGTCCAGCGGCTTGACGAAACGCATGTCGGCCACGGTGGCGTCCAGGTTCTCGGCAGCGGCCAGCGCCGCCTGCACCAGGGTGCCGAAGCCGAGGATGGCGACGCGGCGGCCCTGGCGGCGCACCACGCCCTTGCCCAGCGGCACGTCGTCCAGCGCCGTGCCGGGCTCGGCGCCACAGCCCGCGCCACGGGGATAACGCACCGACGCAGGTCCCGGATAACGGTAACAGGTGCTCAGAAGCAGGCGCGTCTCGCGCTCGTCCGACGGCGTGGCCACGACCATGTTGGGGATGCAGCGCAGGAACGCGATGTCGTAGTTGCCCGCGTGCGTCGCGCCATCGGCGCCCACGAGACCTGCCCGGTCCAGCGCGAAGGTGACATCCAGGTTCTGCAGGGCGACGTCATGCACCAGCTGGTCATAGCCGCGCTGCAGGAAGGTGGAATAGATGGCAAGCACCGGCTTGTGCGCCTCGCAGGCGATGCCGGCGGCAAAGGTCACGGCGTGCTGTTCGGCTATGCCCACGTCGAAATAACGCGCCGGGAAGCGCTGCTCGAACTCGACCATGCCGCTGCCTTCGCGCATGGCGGGCGTGACGCCCACCAGCTTGTCGTCCTGGGCGGCCATGTCGCACAGCCATTGCCCGAACACCTGCGTGAAGGTGCGGCGGGCAGGCGCCTTGGCCTGCTGGATGCCCACGGCCGGATCGAACTTGCCCGGACCGTGATAAAGCACAGGATCGGCCTCGGCCAGCTTGTAGCCCTGGCCCTTGCGCGTGACCACGTGCAGGAACTGCGGCCCCGGCAACACGCTGAGATTCTGCAGCGTGGGCATCAACGCATCGAGATCGTGGCCATCGATGGGGCCGACGTAGTTGAAGCCCAGCTCCTCGAACAGCGTGGCCGGCGTGACCATGCCCTTGGCGTGTTCCTCGAATCGGCGCGCCAGTTCGAGCATGGGCGGCACGCGCTGCAGCACGGCCTTGCCCACATTGCGGGCGGCGGCATAGAACCGGCCGGACATGAGGCGCGCCAGATAGCGGTTGAGCGCGCCCACCGGCGGCGAAATCGACATGTCGTTGTCGTTCAGCACCACCAGCAGGTTCACGTCGGGCGTGACGCCGGCGTTGTTCATGGCTTCGAAGGCCATGCCCGCGGACATCGCGCCGTCGCCGATCACGGCGATGTGGCGGCGTTCGATGCCGGCGTTGCGCGAGGCCACGGCCATGCCCAGCGCGGCCGAGATCGAGGTCGACGAATGCGCGGTGCCGAAGGCGTCGTAGGGCGACTCCGCGCGGCGCGGGAAGCCGGAGATGCCGCCCGCCTGGCGCAGGCGGTCCATCTCGGCGCGCCTGCCGGTGAGGATCTTGTGCGGATAGGACTGGTGGCCCACGTCCCAGACGATGCGGTCATGCGGCGTGTCGAACACCGCGTGCAGCGCGATGGCGAGCTCCACGGTGCCCAGGTTCGAGGACAAATGGCCGCCCGTGCGCGACACGGAGTCCAGCACGAAACCACGCAGTTCATCGGCCAGTTGTTTCAGGTCGCGGCGATCCAGCGACTTCAGGTCGGCCGGCGACTGGATGCGATCGAGCAATTCGGTCTTCATGGCATGACAAGGTTATTCAGCATTCACCCCCGCGCCCAGGCTGGGCAAGGCGGGCGGTTCGGCGTGCAAGGTATCCGCTCAGCGGTCCCTGAGCACGATGAAATCGGCCAACGCGGCCAGGTACTTGGCGCCTTCGCCCAGCGGCGCGATGGCGGCATGGGCGTCGGTGCGCAGGCTCTCGGCCAGCGCCCGGGCATCGTCCAGACCCAGCAGCGAGACATAGGTGGGCTTGTTGTCCGCGGCGTCCTTGCCGGCGGTCTTGCCCAGGCTGGCCGTGTCGGCAGTGACGTCCAGGATATCGTCCACCACCTGGAACGCCAAACCGACAGCCCCCGCGTAATCATCCAGCGCATTGCGCTGGCTGGAGCTGGCGCCGGCCACCACGCCGCCCAGCGCGACGCTGGCCACCAGCAAGGCGCCGGTCTTCAGGCTGTGCATGGTCTGGAGCTGCTCGCGCGTGAGGGACTGCCCCACGCTGTAGAGATCGATGGCCTGGCCGCCGGCCATGCCGCGGCTCCCGGCCGCACGCGCCAGCACGCGCGAGGCCTGCACCACCAGCGCCGGCGCGATCGGCATTTCGGCGAGCAGCTCGAAGGCCAGGGGTTGGAGGGCGTCGCCCGCCAGCATGGCGGTGGCCTCGTCGAACTGCACGTGCACAGTGGGCCGGCCACGGCGCAAGGTGTCGTCGTCCATGCAGGGCAGGTCGTCGTGCACCAGCGAATAGGCGTGGATGAGCTCGATGGACGCGGCGGCGCAATCGAGGCCGGTGCCCACGGACACGGGCATGGCGCCGCTGGTGCAGGCATGCCCTGCCGCATAGACCATGGCCGCGCGCACGCGCTTGCCGCCGCCCAGCACGGCGTAGCGCATGGCTTCGTGCAGGCGCGCAGGCGCTTCCTCCGGCGTGGGCAGCAACCCATCCAGGCAAGCCTCGACATGATCGATCCGATCCTGCATCCAGGTCGGGAAATCCAGGGGGGCGCTTCTCATTGCGGCTCGCCCGCGCCCAGTGCGCCAGCGTCCAGCGGACGCAGCAATTCGCCTTCGAGCACCTTCACCTGCTGCTCGGCCTGGGCCAGTTTTTCCTGGCACACACGGGACAATTCCACGCCGCGCCTGTAGGCGGCCAGGGACTGCTCCAGCGGCTGGGAACCGTCTTCCATGGCGGCAACGAGCGATTCGAGCTCAGCCAGGGCGGTCTCGAAATCCTGCGGGAGCGGCAAGGCGCCGGGGGAGGAAGCTGCGGCCAAACGGGTCTCCGTCTTCATGACACTGCGTCGTTTTGATACAAGCCTTTCATTGTACGAGAACTGTCCAGCCTGCCCTGCCCGCGACCGGGAACGCGGCGCCGGCGCAATTGCAACAGAGTTAACCCGGCGCCATCCGCACCAGGGCAAAGCCGCCCTTGGCCTGGCCATTCTCCGCCCCCAGGGCGGCAGGAATGGCTAACGCCTGGAAACAGTCCGGCACCGCCCGCGCTGCTAAGGTGGCCCGCAGCCAAGCTACATCTTTCGCCATCCATGAGGTTTCCCCACGTCAGGCCCGCGTCCGCCGCGGCCCCGTCATCCACCGCTCCCGACACGACGCCGTCGAGCATCCCCCCCGACCCCCGACTGGCGCAGCTGGATGCCGCCCGCTGGATCGCGGCGCTGGCCGTGGTCCTGCTGCATTGCGCGGCGGTCCCTGTCTCCTCGACCGAGCCCTATGGCACGGCCGGCTGGGTCAGCGCCAACCTGTACGACTCCGCCGTGCGCTGGTGCGTGCCGGTTTTCGTGATGATCAGCGGCGCCCTCCTGCTGGCGCCCGCCCGGCCCGAGGGCATCCCCCGCTTCTATCTGCGCCGCAGCGCGCGCATCCTGCTGCCGCTGGTGTTCTGGACGGTCTTCTACCTGGCCTGGACGGTGACGCTCGAACATCTGGACGGCACGCCGCACGAGCCGATGGCCTGGCTGCGCCGCCTGACCGAAGGACGGCCGTACTACCACCTCTGGTACCTGTACATGATCGTCGGGCTCTATCTTTTCGCCCCTTTCGTGCGTGAGCTGTACGGCAAGCTGTCGGTGCGCCGCCGCCTGGCCTGTGTCATGGTCACCCTGGCGATCGCGATCGTGGACGCGCTGTATCGCCACCTGACGGGCCAGGGCTACGGCTTCTTCCTCGCCTGGTTCGTGCCCTACCTGGGTTATTTCGTGGCGGGACGGATGATCTACGAAGGCTCGCTGTCCATGCCCCGGCCGGGCTGGGTGCTGGCGGCCAGCATCGCCATCACGGCCCTGGGCGTCTATGCGCTGTCGACCTCGCAGAGGCTGAACTTCTATTTCTACGACTACTTCAGCATCACGGTGCCCTTCATGTCGCTGGCGGTGTTCCAGCTGATCCTGGCCACGCCCGCCCTGCCCCGCCTGGTGCTGCTGGCGCCGCTGACCTTCGGCATCTACCTCATCCATCCGGTATTCATCGACCTGGCGCAGCGCAGCCCGCTCTATGACAACGGCATCGCCCCCGCCTGGGCCATTCCCTTCGCGGCCGTGGTCATTTTCGGGCTGTCGGCGGGCAGCATCTGGCTGATGCAAAGGCTGCCGCTCATGCGCCGTTTCGTCTGACGCCGGCCCCGGTTTGCCGGGGGCGCCGGCGCGGACTTGTTCGTGGTCAAACCTTGCGCGCCCGTACCGGTCCCAAGAGGGGATATGGGGTAGAATATGACCTTTAGATGATCGGCCGGACCGATTTTTCTTCGCGCCAGGACCTTGGACGTCCTGGCTTTTTTATCCGTGCGGAGGGAATCATGACCGACATTGGTCGGATGGCGCACCTGGCGCCAGCTCGCACCCAGCTACCCGTCACTGCCTACTTTGACGAAGCCCGCCTGGCCCGCGAGCAGGAACTCATTTTCAAGCAATCTTCGCAGTATGTCGGTCACGCCCGCAACGTGCCCGAGGTCGGCGACTGGCGCACCCTGCATCACGAAGGTGGGGGGCGCGTGCTCGTGCGCAACCCGCAAGGCGTGGAACTGCTGTCCAACGTCTGCCGCCACCGCCAGGCCCTCATGCTGGGCGGCTCGACGGCCGATGTCACGGGCGCCGACGCGAAGCACATCAGCGGCAACCTGCGCGCGACGGGCGGCAACATCGTCTGCCCGCTGCACCGCTGGACCTACGACAAGCAGGGCACGCTGCTGGGCGCGCCCCAGTTCGACAGCTCCCCGTGCCTGGACCTGCAGCGCTTCCCGGTGAAGGATTGCCATGGCTTGATGTTCGAAGGGCCGCGCGATCCGTCGCATGACCTGCGCACGCTCTTCGGCCGGCCCGAGTTCGATTTCTCGGACTACGTGCTGGACCACGTCGAGATCCACCCCTGCAACTACAACTGGAAGACCTTCATCGAGGTCTACCTCGAGGATTACCACGTCGGCCCCTTCCACCCCGGCCTGGGCAAGTTCGTCACCTGCGACGACCTCAGCTGGGAGATGGGCGACTGGTTCAGCCTGCAGCGTGTGGGCGTGCACCAGGCGCTGGGCCAGCCGGGCTCCGACGTCTATCGCATGTGGCACGACAAGCTGCTGCAATACCGCGATGGCCAGGCGCCCGACTTCGGCGCGATCTGGGTGACCTACTTCCCGACCCACATGATCGAGCTGTATCCGCACGTGCTGGTGCTCTCGACGCTGTACCCCAAGGGCCCGCAGGAAACGGTCAACGTGGTGGAGTTCTACTACCCCGAGGAAATCGCGGCCTTCGAACGCGAATTCGTCGAGGCGCACCGCGCCGCCTACATGGAAACGGCCGTCGAGGACGACGAGATCGCCGAGCGCATGGACGCGGGCCGCAAGGCGCTGATGGAACGTGGCGTCACCGAAGCCGGCCCCTACCAGTCCCCCATGGAAGACGGCATGCAGCACTTCCACGAATGGTATCGGCGCGTCATGCAGGAACCGACGGACCCGGGCTGACGCGCGTTCGCCCTGTCGCAGTGAAAGTGGCGGCCCACGGGGCCGCCACTTTTTTTGCGCGGACGCCGCAACGGCATAATGAAGCCCCGACACCCCGCCGCCCACCGCCGATGACGACACTCTCGACGCCCTTCCTCGACACGCTCCTGGCCGACGGCGTCATCACCGCCAGCCATCACGACGCAGCGCGGGCGCGCTTGGCGCACGCCGCGTCCGAACCCTTCGACTCCCTGGGCTCGGCCCTGTTCTGGCTGGCTGGCTGGCTGGCGAGAACATCGTCACGGACGAGGAAATGGAGGAGATGGAGGAAGTCAGCCTGCGGGATGCGGCCTTCGCCTCGAACGCCACGCGCGTGCAGGCGCTGGACGAATACGAGGACTGCCTGTTCGCGCAATTCGACCGCGAGGAAGCCGAGCGGATCCGCGCCACGCCGTGGCACCAGCGCCATCGCCCCTGGCTGATCGCTGGCGGCGTCGCCATGCTCGCCGCCGGCCTGGTCTGGTTCCTGCAGCCGGCGCGTGCCGCCCGCCTGCGACGACGACGCCGTGGTGAAGACCCTGCGCAGCGCGCTGCACACCGCCGAAAGCCGGACCCTGCAGGCGAATCCCATGCTGCGCAGGGACAGCCGGCCCAATTACCTGCTGACTGAATTCGAGTCGATCCAGGAACTGGGATACCTCAAGCAGGCGCGCTATCGCCAGGTGGATGCCGACGGGCAACGCAAGGTCACGCCCGCCCCCTAGGGACGGCCGCGCTTCAGGGCTTGGCGGCCGAGGTCGCCTGCCTGGCCGCGCGGCGCACGGCCTCGCGGGTTTCGCGCATGGTGCGCCAGATCGACAGCAGGCCCGCCGCAATGATGCACAGCATGCCGATCCAGGCCAGCATGTCGGGCATGTCGTGCCACACCCAGGCGCCCATCAGCGCCGCGAAGATGATGGTGGTGTATTGCAGCGCCGCCGTCAGCAGCGCCGAGCCCAGGCCGAAGGCGCGCGTCATGGCAAGCTGCCCGACCATGCCCGAGAGGCCCACGCCCACCAGCGAGACGATGCCCAGGGTATCCGGATTGCCCCAGCCGACCAGTGCCACGCCGACGGCGCTGCTGAGACAGACCGCGACCGAGAAGAACAGCACGGTGCGCCATTCGGCCTCGCCCAGGCGGCCGAGTTCGCGGATCTGCATCATGGCCACGGCGGACAAGGCGCCCGCGCACAGGCCCAGGAAGGCCGGCAGCCATTGGTCGCCGGTCACGCTGGGACGCAGCACCGTCAGCACGCCCAGGAAGCCGATGATGACCGCGGCGATGCGCCAGCCATCGCGCCCGGTGCCGCCCCAGCCCAGCATCCAGCCCGCGATGAAGAGCGGCGCCGTGTAGTTCAGGCTGGTGGCGGTGGACAGCGGCAGGCTGGAAATGGCGATGAAGCCCAGCCACATCGACGAGACGCCGGCCAGGTTGCGCCACAGGTGCGGGCGCCATTGCTTGGGAAGGATGGGATGGCCGGCCCAGCGGGCCCAGGCCAGGAGCAGGAAGACCGAAGGGAGCCCCCGGAACAGCACCACCTGCGGCAGGCTGGCGCCATGCTCACCCGCCAGTTTCACGAACGTGCCCATGACAGCGAACATCGCCGAGGCAAGGAGCATCCAGAGAGCCTGCATGGGGAAAAGGGAAACCGGCCGGAATATGAACAGAACCGCTACTATACTCCCCCCTTGTCGCCCGGCCGGCTGCCCTCATATAAGAGTCCTCGCGGGAACCGCCATGGCAGCGGCCGATCCAAGCTCCGAACCATAGATTCACAAACGGGGATTACTCAGCATGAAGCGCATCGTCCTATTCCTCCTCACCAACCTGGCCGTCATGGTCGTGCTGAGCGCGACCCTGCACATCCTGGGTGTCAACCGCTTTATCACGCAGCAGGGCCTGGACATCCAGATGCTGCTGATCTTCTCGGCCGTCATCGGCTTCACCGGCGCCATCTTCTCGCTGCTCATCAGCAAGCCGATGGCCAAGTGGAGCACCGGCGCACGCGTCATCGACCCGCAGGCGCCCAACGGCGCGCGTGAAATGTGGCTGCTGGAAACCGTGCATCAACTGGCCGACCGCGCCGGCGTCGGCCGTCCGGAAGTCGCCATCTATGACGGCGAACCCAATGCCTTCGCCACCGGCGCCTTCAAGAACAGCTCGCTGGTCGCCGTCTCCACGGGCCTGCTGGAAAGCATGACCGAAGAGGAAGTGGCCGCGGTGCTGGCGCACGAAGTGGCCCACATCGCCAACGGCGACATGGTCACCCTCACCCTGATCCAGGGCGTGGTCAACACCTTCGTGGTCTTCCTGGCGCGGGTGGTCGGCTATTTCGTCGATCGCGTGGTGCTGAAGAACGAACGGGGCGGCGGCATCGGCTATTTCGCGACCGTCATCGTCTGTGAAATCGCCTTCGGCGTGCTGGCTTCCATCATCGTGGCCTGGTTCTCGCGCCAGCGCGAATTCCGCGCCGACGCCGGCGCCGCCCACCTGATGGGCGCCCGCGAGCCCATGATCCGCGCCCTGGCCCGCCTGGGCGGCGTGGAGCCGGGTGAACTGCCGAAGGCCTTCCAGGCCTCGGGCATCAGCGGCGGCCGCGCCATCAGCGCGCTGTTCTCCACCCACCCGCCGATTCCGGCCCGCATCCACGCGCTGCAGAATCTGCGGTAAAGAGGTTCCCTCCGAAGGGCGGCACGGTCGGACCGGCAAAGCCGGCTCCGCGGTGCCCTGAATGGAAAAAAACCGGGCCTGTGGCCCGGTTTTCTTTTTGTTGCGTGTCGCGTTGCGTGGCTTAGTGACCTTGGCCTTGACCGTGGCCTTGACCGTGACCTTGGCTGTGGCCGTGATCATGGCCTGACTCGTGACCCTGGCCCTGCCCCGGACCATGATCATGGCCGTGGTGCACGAAGACTGTCACGCTGTAGATCAGCGCGACGCCAACGGCGACCAGGGCCAGCTGAGGCCCCGCGTCGCGCAGGCTGACGCGCTCGTGCATCTGCGGCATCAGGTCGGCGATGGCGATGTACAGGAAGCTGCTGGCGGCCACCACCAGCAGGTAGGGCAGCCAGGACTGCGCCTGCGCCAGCAGCAGCGTGCCCAGCACCGCGCCGATGGCGGAACACAGGCTGGAGAACAGGATGAGGCCGAAGGCGCGCTCGCGCGACAGGCCCGCGTTCATCAGCACCACGAAATCGCTCAGCTTGTGCGGCACCTCGTGCAGGATGATGGACGCCGCCGTCAGCACGCCCAGGATCGGGTCGACCAGGAAGGCCGCCGCGATCAGCACGCCATCGCACAGATTGTGCAGCGAGCTGCCCACCAGGATCAGCACACCACCACGCCCTGCCTCGTGGCGGTCATGGCCGGCATGATGGTGATGTCCGTCGCCCTCGTGGTGATGGCTGTGCCGCAGCAGGGCGATCTTCTCGAGAATGAAGAAACCCACCAGCGCGGCCAGCATCAAGGGAAACAGGGTGTGCGGCCCGGGCCCGGTCTCGAAGGCCTCGGGCAGCAGGTGCAGCAGGGAGACCCCCAGCAGCACGCCGACCGACAGGCTGACCATGTGATGGAGATAACGGGAAAAGACGTTCAACGTCAGCCAGCGCGCAATGAACAGCGCCAGCAAGCCGCCAGTGATGGCGGCCAGCACGGACCAGGCAAGCATGGGGAATCAGGACCAGGTTGGAAGGGAAAGCTGGAACATTATATTGTTACTTTCCCGTGAACGGCGGCCCAGCCATGGCGGATGCCCCCGCAACGGGAGCGTCCGCCCTTCCTGCACGGCTCAGTGTGCCCGTTCCCAACTCGGACCGGCGCCGATCTCGGCCACCAGCGGCACCCGCAATTCGGCGACATTGCACATGAGTTCGGGCACCTTCTCTCGCAGCAGCGCTTCTTCGTCGACGGGCGCGTCGAAGACGAGTTCATCATGCACCTGCATGACCATGCGCGTGCGCAGGCCCTCGGCGGCCAGCCAGGTTTGCACCCGCACCATGGCCATCTTGACCAGGTCGGCGGCCGTGCCTTGCATGGGCGCGTTGATGGCGGCGCGCTCGGCGCCCTGGCGGCGCGGGCCCGAGCCTGCCCGCACATCGGGCAGCCACAGCTTGCGGCCGAACACGGTTTCCACGTAGCCCAGGTCGCGCGCGCGCGTCTTGGTGTCGGCCATGTACTGCGCCACGCCGGGATAGCGCGCGAAGTAGCGGTCGATGTAGGCCTGCGCCGCATCGCGGGTGATGCCCAGGTTGCTGGCCAGGCCGAAGGCGCCCATGCCGTAGATGAGACCGAAGTTGATGGCCTTGGCCGCGCGGCGCTGGTCGGCGCTGACCTCGGCCAGCGGCACGTTGAAGACCTCGGCGGCGGTGGCGCGGTGGATGTCCTCGCCCGCGGCGAAGGCGCGTTGCAGGTTGGCATCGTCCGAGACGTGCGCCATGACGCGCAGCTCGATCTGCGAGTAGTCGGCCGAGACGATCACGCCATCGGTGGCGATGAACGCCTCGCGCACGCGGCGCCCCGCCGCCGTGCGCACGGGGATGTTCTGCAGGTTCGGGTCGGACGAGGCCAGCCGGCCCGTGATGACCGCCGCCTGCGCATAGTGCGTGTGCACCCTGCCCGTGCGCGGGTTGATCATGCGCGGCAGCTTGTCCGTATACGTCGACTTCAGCTTGGCCAGGCCGCGGTAGTCCAGCAGCGCCTGCGGCAAGGGATAGTCCTGCGCCAGCTTGGTCAGCACCTCCTCGTCGGTCGAGGGCGCGCCGCTGGCGGTCTTGCGCACCACCGGCAGGCCCATGCGGCCGAACAGGATCTCGCCCAGCTGCTTGGGAGAATTCAGGTTGAAGGGCTGGCCCGCCAGTTCATAGGCGCGCTGCTCCAGCGACACCATCTCCTGGCCCAGCACGCCGCTCTGGCGCACCAGTTCGGCGGCATCCACGCGCACGCCGTTGCGCTCGATCTCGAAGAGCACGCGCGAGACCGCGATTTCCAGGCTGTAGATGTCGTCCAGGCCTTCGGCAGCGACGCGCGGGCGCAGCACGCCGTGCAAGGCCAGCGTGAAGTCGGCATCCTCGCAGGCATAGTGCGCCGCCTTGTCCAGCGGCACTTCGTCGAAGCCGATCTGGTGCACGCCCTTGCCGCACAGGTCTTCATAGTTCAGGCCCTTGCGGCCCAGCCAGCGCTCGGACAGCTCGGCCAGGCCCACGCCGCGGTGCGACTCCAGCACATAGGCCTGCAGCATCGTGTCGTCGGTGACGCCGGCCAGGTCGATGCCCGCGTTGGCGAAGACGTGCGTGTCGTACTTGGCATGGTGCAGCAGCTTGGCCGCCTTGGGATCTTCCAGCCAGGGCTTCAGGCGCGCCAGCACGTCGTCGCGCGGCAACTGCTCGGGCGCGTCGGGGCCACGGTGGGCCACCGGGATATAGCACGCGAGACCAGCTTCGGTGGACAGGGAGATCCCCACGATCTGGGCGTTCATGGCCTCCAGCGACGTGGTCTCGGTATCCAGCCCGACCAGCTCGGCCGCCTGGATCCGCGTCATCCACGCGTCGAACGCCGCCCAGTCCTGCACGGTCTCGTATTGCGTCTGCACCGGCGCGGCCGGCACGGTTTCCGTGACCACGCGCGCATCGCCCTCGGGCACGCGCTCGGCGTCGCCGCTCAGTTCGCGCAGCCAGGTGCGGAACCCATAGCGGTCATAGATGTCCGTCAGTTCAGCGGCGTCTGGGTCGCGCGGCGCCAGCACCGAGAAATCCGGCACGTCGGCCGACAGGTCGCAGTCGGTCTTCACCGTGAGCAGTCGGCGCGTCATGTCGAATTGCGGCAAGGCGTCACGCAGGTTGTTGCCCGCCACGCCCTTGATGCCGTCGGCGGCCGCCACCAGCGCGTCGATGTCGCCGTGCTCCGTCAGCCACTTGACCGCGGTCTTGGGCCCCACTTTCTGCACGCCCGGCACGTTGTCGACCGTATCGCCCACCAGCATCAGGTATTCCACGATGCGCTCGGGACCGATACCGAACTTGTTCCTTACCCCTTCCACGTCCAGCGTTTCGCCCGACATGGTGTTGACCAGCGTGACGTGCGGATTGACCAGCTGGGCCAGGTCCTTGTCGCCCGTGGACACCACGGTATGGATGTCCTGCTCGGCGGCCAGGCGCGCCAGCGTGCCGATGACGTCATCGGCCTCGACGCCGGGCACGGTCAGCACGGGCCAGCCAAGCGCGCGCACGGTGCGATGGATGACATCGACCTGGGCGGCCAGTTCTTCGGGCATGGGCGGGCGGTGGGATTTGTATTCCGCATAGATATCATCGCGAAACGTCTTGCCACGCGCGTCGAACACGCATGCTGCATACTGTGCCTTGTAATCCTGCACCAGCCGGCGCAGCATGTTGACGACACCGTACAGCGCCCCGGTGGGTTCTCCCTGGGCATTGCGCAGGTCGGGCATGGCGTGGAACGCGCGATACAGGTAGCTCGATCCATCCACCAGCAACAAGGTTTTTTTCATGGTCACAAAAAGCAATCCGGTCACGCCGGCGGACCGGCAGATACCTGGAATTATGTCAGAGATATCCCGGGCGGCCGACGCGCTGGCCCACCTGGGACCGGCAGTCAGCGTCTTCGGAAGCGCCCGCATTCCCCGGGAATCGCCGCACTATGCCAAGGGAGAAATCCTGGGCGGCCTGCTCGCGCGCGCCGGTTTCGCGGTCATCGCGGGCGGCGGGCCCGGCATCATGGAGGCGGCCAACAAGGGCGCCTATGAAGCGGGCGGCACCAGCGTGGGCTTGAACATCGTGCTGCCGCACGAGCTGCACAACAACGGCTTCCAGTCCATCGAGCTGGACTTCGAATACTTCTATTCGCGCAAGGCCACGTTCTTCATGCACAGCACGGCCTACGTCGCGCTGCCGGGCGGCTTCGGCACGCTCGACGAACTGTTCGAGGCGCTCACCCTCATCCAGACCGGGAAGGTCCTGCCCGGCCCCGTGATCCTGGTGGGCAGCGAATTCTGGCAAGGCATGATCGACTGGCTGAAGGCGCAATTGCTGTCGCACGGCACCATCAATGCCCGCGACCTGGACCTCATCCAGATCGAAGACGATCCCGAACGCGTGGTCGAGATCATCACGCAATACCAGAGCCGCCACACCACTTCGGGCGACCTGGCCCCCGCCCTGCCCACATGAAAAAGGCGCCCACCACGGGCGCCCCTGCACTGCTGCGTGGCTGGCATGCCGCGTGCCGGGAATCCCGGGCACGCGGCGCGCGCACCGCGCTCAATCCAGCTTCAAGCCGGCTTCCTTCACCACCTTCTGCCACTTGGCGATTTCCGCCCGGCGGAACGTATCCAGGTCGGCCGGCGTCGATCCTACCGGTTCGGCGCCGATGGCTGCCAGCTGCTGTGCAATGCCGGGGTCCTTCAGCACCTTGGCCAGCGCTTGCGACACCTGGTCCACGATCTCGGCCGGCGTGCCGGTAGGCGCGAACACGGCATTCCACTCGTACGACTCGAAGCCGGGCACGCCGGACTCGGCGATGGTGGGCATCTCGGGCGCGACGGGCGAGCGCTGCGAACCGCCGGTGGCCACCGCGCGCAGCTTGCCGTTCTTCACGTGCTGCCACGACGAGCCCATGCTGGCGAACATCACCGGCACCTGGCCCGACATCACGTCGATCATGGCCGGACCGCCGCCCTTGTAGGCCACGTGCTGCAGCTGGGTCTTCGCCAGCAGGTTGAAGAGCTCGCCGCCCAGGTGCTGGGCCGAGCCGGGGCCGGACGACGCGAAATACACCGGATTCTTGTCATCCTTGCCCAGGCGGACCAGGTCTTCCACCGTGCGGATTTCGCTCGAGGGCGTGACCACCAGGATGTTCGGCGCGCGCAGCAACAGCGACACCGGCGCGAAGTCCTTCAGCGTGTCGAACTGCATGCGAGGCTGGATTGCCGGATTCTGCGCATGGTTGGACGCGTCCAGCATCAGGGTGTAGCCATCGGGCTTGGCGCGCGCCACCATCGCGCCGCCGATCATGCCGCCCGCGCCGCCACGGTTCTCGATGACGACGGGCTGGCCCAGTTCGGCGGCCAGCTTCGGCCCGATCAGGCGCGCCACCACGTCCACCGTGCCGCCAGGCGGGAAGGTCACGACCAGGGTCACCGGACGCTCGGGATAGGCGGCATGCGCCAGGCCGGCACTGGCCAGGAGGCTCGCGGCCAGCGCCACGCGGGCGCAACGTTGCAGGAAGGTGCTCATGGATATCTCCTCTATTTGAATTGGAATAGGCGCAGCGGGGTGCCGGCAAGGACAGCCTCGCGCTGCGCGCGATCGTCGATCCAGTCGTCCAGCCAGGCGCGGACGACGGGGAAGGAAGCCAGGTGGCGGTGTTCGGTGTGCGGCCAGTCGCTGCCCCACATCAGCCGCTCGCCGCCAAAGGCATGCAGCAGGCGGGCACAGGCCTCGCGGCCCGCAGTCGGGCAATCGGCCGGCGTCCAGTTGCGATACGCGGCGGAGAGCTTCACCCAGACCTGGCCGCTGCCGGCCTGCGACAGCAGATAGCCGAAACCCGGATCGGCCAGGCCCAGCATGGGATCCGGGCGGCCAAAATGATCGACGACGACCTTGCAGCCCGCCTGCAGCAAGGCAGGCAGGGCTTCGTGCAAGCGGCCTGCGGGCAGGTGGATTTCCACGTGCCAGTCCAGCGCGTTGATGCGGGCCAGCAGCGAAGACCACTCAGGCGCTGCCAGGTCGGGCGTGGGCAGGCCGATGAGGTTCAGGCGCATGCCTGCCACGCCGGCCTCGGCCAGTTCGGCCAGCGCCGCGTCGCTCACGCCCGGCTCGACCACCGCCACGCCGCGCAGGCGCCGTGGCGCGGCACGCAAGGCCTGCACCAGGAAGCTGTTGTCGCAGCCCAGGAAGCTGGGTTGCACCAGCACGCCGTGCGAGCAGCCGTGGGCATCCAGCAAGGCCAGGTATTGCGCCGTGGTGGCATCGTGCTCGGGGCTGTGGCGGCGCGTGGCGGCCAGGGCCAGGCCCTGCACGAAGACGTGCGCGTGCGTGTCCACGGCAAGGCCGGTGTGGGGCGAGGGCAACGCTGTCTCCTGTGTTCTTGTGTCGCCGGCAACACCGGCGAGCTTTCTCCGAGACTGGATTCTAGGAAGACACGGTATAGTTTTCCATTATCTGAAAACTAGATTTTTATATCTTATCGATATGGAAACCCGGCATCTGCGCTATTTCCTCGCCGTCATCGACCAAGGCAGCGTCAGCCGCGCCGCGGACTGGCTGGGCATTGCCCAGCCCGCGCTCAGCCAGGCCCTGCAACGGATGGAGCGCGACCTGGGCACGCGCCTCTTCGAGCGTTCCCGGCAAGGCGCCCGTCCCACGCCCGCGGCGCTGGCCATCCTGGACGACGTGCGCGCCAGCGTGACCCGCATCGACAGCGCCGCCCGCCGGGCCCAGGAAATCGGCCGCGGCAGCGCTGGCCAGCTCACCGTGGGCCTCGTCTCCTCCGCCCTCTTCCACACCCTGCCGCGCGCCCTGCGTGAAATGCGCAAGCAGGCGCCCGGCGTGCGCATCATCCTGCGCGAAATGAGCAATGCCGAACAGGCGCAGGCCTTGCAGACCGGCGAGATCGACATCGGGCTCATGCACACGCCCGTGGCCGTGGGTGGCCGCATGCGCGAGCGCCAACTGTTGCGCGACCGGCTGCTGGCCGCCGTGCCGGACGAATTCGAGGTGGGCGAGGATGGCCAGGTGTCGCTGGCCCAGATCGCCAGCGCGGGGCTGGTGATGTATCCCCAGGGCCAGTTGCCCGTGCTGTACGCGGGCATTCTGGATGCCATGCGCAAGGCGGGCCACGACCCTGTGGTGGCGCAGGAGGCAAATCGCACCTTGACGGTGCTGGCCTGCGTGGCGGGCGGTTGCGGCGTGGCGCTGCTGCCCAGCTGGATACGTTCGCTGGACTTCGCCGGCGTGCGCTTCTGCGGCGTGCGCGATGGCCAGGGCCTGCCGAGTTTCGACCTCAGCGCGATCTGGCCCGCGCGCTCGGTGCCGACGCTGGCGGACAGGTTTGCGAACCTGGACCTGGAGCGACCCGACCACGCGTAGGCCGCCACGGCAAGACCGGAAACACAAAGGCCGCCAGCCCGGGATGGGTGGCGGCCTTTGCCTGTCTGGCCTGGCAATCCGGCCGCAAGGGCCGGACGGCGATCAGACGCCTTCGCGCGAAGCGCGGCGGCGCTCGTGCTCTTGCAGGTGACGCTTGCGCAGGCGGATCGACTTCGGGGTCAGTTCGACCAGTTCGTCGTCGTCGATGAATTCCACTGCGTATTCCAGCGACATCTGGATCGGCGGCACCAGGCGCACGGCTTCGTCGGTGCCCGAGGCGCGCACGTTGGTCAGCTGCTTGCCCTTGATGGGGTTGACCACCAGGTCGTTGTCACGGCTGTGGATGCCGATGATCATGCCCTCGTACAGCGGCTCGCCCGGGTTCACGAACATGCGGCCGCGATCCTGCAGCTTCCACAGCGCGTAGGCCACGGCATCGCCGTTGTCCTGGCTGATCAGCACGCCGTTGCGGCGCTCGCCGATCGCGCCTTCGCGCACGGGACCGTATTCGTGGAAGATGTGGCTCATGAGGCCCGTGCCGCGCGTCAGCGTCAGGAACTCGTTCTGGAAACCGATCAGGCCACGCGCCGGAATGATGTACTCCAGGCGGGTACGGCCACGGCCGTCAGGCTGCATGTCCTGCAGGTCGCCCTTGCGGCGGCCCAGCTCTTCCATGACGCCGCCCTGGTGCGCGTCCTCGACGTCGATGGTCAGCGACTCGAAGGGCTCCGACTTCACGCCGTCGATGTCCTTGAACACCACGCGCGGACGCGACACGGCCAGCTCGTAGCCTTCGCGGCGCATCGTTTCCAGCAGGATGGTCAGGTGCAGTTCGCCACGGCCCGACACTTCGAACACGGTGTCGTCGCCCGTGTCGCGCACGCGCAGCGCCACGTTGGACTTCAGTTCGCGGTCCAGGCGGTCGCGGATCTGGCGGCTGGTGACGAACTTGCCTTCACGACCGGCCAGCGGCGACGTGTTCACCATGAAGTTCATGGTCAGGGTGGGCTCGTCGATGCGCAGCACCGGCAATGCCTCGGGGGTGGCCGGGTCGGTCACGGTGGTACCGATGCCCAGTTCCTCGATGCCGTTGATCAGCACGATGTCGCCGGCTTCGGCCTCATCGACGACCACGCGCTCGAGGCCACGGAACTTCAGCACCTGGTTGATGCGGCCACGGCCGGGCGTGCCGTCGGGACCGAAGCGGTGAGCGATTTCCATGCCGGGGCGGATGCGGCCGCGGTTGACCCGGCCCACGCCGATCTTGCCGACGTAGCTGTTGTAGTCCAGCGAGATGATCTGCATCTGCAGCGGCGCATCGGGATCATCGTCGCGTTGCGGCACGTGCTTCAGGATGGCTTCGAACAGCGGGCGCATGTCGCCGCTGCGCACGTCGGCGTCCAGGCCTGCATAGCCCGACAGGCCCGAGGCGAACACCACCGGGAAGTCCAGCTGCTCTTCCGTGGCGCCCAGCTTGTCGAACAGTTCGAAGGTGGCATTGATGACGAAATCGGGACGAGCGCCCGGACGGTCGATCTTGTTGACCACCACGATGGGCTTCAGGCCCAGGGCCAGCGCCTTGCGGGTCACGAAGATGGTCTGGGGCATCGGGCCCTCGACCGCGTCCACCAGCAGCAGCACGCCGTCGACCATCGACAGCACGCGTTCGACCTCGCCGCCGAAGTCGGCGTGGCCCGGGGTGTCGACGATGTTGATGTGCGTGCCTTCATACTCCACGGCGCAGTTCTTGGCCAGGATCGTGATGCCGCGTTCCTTTTCCAGGTCGTTGGAGTCCATGACGCGTTCGGTCAGGGCCTGGTTCTCGCGGAAGGTACCCGACTGGCGCAGCAGCTGGTCCACCAGCGTGGTCTTGCCGTGGTCCACGTGGGCAATGATGGCAACGTTGCGCAAGGCGCGTGACATAAGAGGATTTCCTTTAGTTTGGCTTGACGGGCATGAGGCCCGCCGGCAATTCGTTCATTTCCAACAAGGCCGTCTTGGGGTCGGCCATATCCTGCAAGGCTTCCAGCGTCACGGACCGATCCAGCGGGAACGGTCCGACACGGGTCCGGCGCAGCGCCGTCAGGTGGGCGTAGCACCCCAGCGCCCGCCCGATGTCCTGGGCCAGCGTCCGGATGTAGGTGCCCTTGCTGCAATCCACATCCAGCACCGCCTGCATGCCATCCGCGTCGAAGGACACCAGTTCAAGCTTGTGTATCGTGACCTGCCGCGGCTCGCGTTCCAGCTCGATGCCGGCGCGCGCATATTCGTACAGCGGCTTGCCATCACGCTTGAGCGCCGAATACATCGGCGGTATCTGCGAAATGCTACCGGTGAAACGTGACAGCACCGCGCGCAGCGCCGCCTCGTCAGTGCCCGCGAATCCTGCCGGCGCCTGCGAGACGACGTTGCCGGTCAGGTCGCCGGAATCCGTTTCCTCGCCAAAGCGCACGGTGGCGAGATACGACTTGTCGGCGTTCAGCATGGCGCCGGAAATCTTGGTGGCGCGCCCCATGCAGCAGACCAGCAGACCCGTCGCAAAGGGATCCAGCGTACCCGTGTGGCCGGCCTTGGCCGCGTCCAGGGTGCGCTTGGCGCGTTGCAAGGCGTGGTTGCTGGAGAGGCCCACAGGCTTGTCCAGCAACAGCACACCGTCGAGCACGAGCCCGCGTCGTCTTGCCATCGTCTCAGTCCGGAAAAAAGCGACGACAGCCCCTCAGGGCTTGTCCTCGGGCTCGTCAGGCTCGTCGGGCTCTTCAGGCGCCGGGCCGCTCTGGACGGCGCGATCGATCAGCTGCGACATCTCGATGCCGCGCACGATCTGCACGTCGTGATGGAAGTGCAACGTGGGCACCGTGTGGATGTGCAGCATCTTGAAGAGCTGCGAATGCAACCAGCCTGCCTTCTCGCGCAAGGCGGCCGTGGCGGCCTCGGGCTCGGCGCCCAGCACGGTGAAATACACCTTGGCGTGCGCGTAGTCGGCCGACAGCTCCACGCCTGACAGCGTGATGAGCCCCGCCCGCGAGATATCGATCTCGCGCTGGATGAGCACGGCCAGATCCTTCTGGATCTGGTCGGCCAGCCGGAGATTCCGGCCGGGGATGGTCTTGGACTTGTGACGGCTCATGGCTTACAGCGACCGGGCGATTTCCTTGATCTCGAAGATCTCGAGCTGGTCACCGACCTGGATATCGTTGTTGTTGCGCAGCGTCAGGCCGCAATCGAAGCCGGAACGCACTTCCTTGACGTCGTCCTTGAAGCGGCGCAGCGAGTCCAGCCAGCCCGACCACTGCACGACGTTGTTGCGCAGCAGGCGCACCTGCGAATCGCGGCGGACGATGCCATCGAGCACCATGCAGCCGGCGATGTTGCCGATGCGGGAGATCGAGTAGACCTCGCGGATCTCGACCATGCCGATGACTTCCTCGCGCTTCTCGGGCGCCAGCATGCCCGACATGGCTGCCTTCACCTCATCCACGGCGTCGTAGATGATGTTGTAGTAGCGCAGGTCGACGTCGTTGGACTCGGCCAGCTTCTTGGCGCTCTGGTCGGCGCGGACGTTGAAGCCGATGACCACGGCGCCCGACGCGATGGCCAGGTTGACGTCGCTTTCGGACACGCCGCCCACGGCGGCGTGCACGACCTGCACGCGCACTTCCTCGGTGGAGAGCTTGGTGAGCGCGGTAACCAGCGCTTCCTGCGAACCCTGCACGTCGGTCTTGACGATGAGCGACAGCGTCTGCATGCCTTCGCCCAGGTTGTCGAACATGGACTCGAGCTTGGCGGCCTGCTGGCGAGCCAGCTTCACGTCGCGGAACTTGCCCTGGCGGAACAGCGCGATTTCGCGCGCCTTGCGCTCGTCGGCCAGCGCCATCAGTTCGTCACCGGCGGCGGGCACTTCGGTCAGGCCCTGGATTTCCACCGGAATGGAAGGACCAGCCGAGGCCACGGGCTTGCCGTTCTCGTCGAGCATGGCGCGCACACGGCCGTAGCTGGCGCCAGCCAGCACCACGTCGCCGCGGTTGAGCGTGCCGCTCTGCACCAGGATCGTGGCCACCGGACCACGGCCCTTGTCCAGGCGCGCTTCGATGACCAGGCCCTTGGCCGGGGCTTCCACCGGCGCCTTCAGTTCCAGGATCTCGGCCTGCAGCAGGACGTTTTCCAGCAGGTCGTCGATACCCGTGCCCGCCTTGGCCGACACCGGCACGAAGGGCACGTCGCCGCCGTATTCTTCCGGCACGACTTCCTCGGCAACCAGTTCCTGCTTGACGCGGTCGGGGTTGGCATCGGGCTTGTCGATCTTGTTGATGGCCACGACCAGCGGCACGCCGGCGGCCTTGGCGTGGTGGATGGCTTCACGCGTCTGCGGCATGACGCCGTCGTCGGCGGCCACCACCAGAATCACGATGTCGGTCGCCTTGGCGCCGCGGGCACGCATGGCGGTGAACGCCTCGTGGCCCGGGGTATCCAGGAAGGTGACCATGCCACGCTCGGTCTCGACGTGATAGGCGCCGATGTGCTGCGTGATGCCGCCGGCCTCGCCCGCGGCAACCTTGGCGCGGCGGATGTAGTCCAGCAGCGAGGTCTTGCCGTGGTCGACGTGGCCCATGACGGTGACGACGGGCGCGCGCGACTGCAGTTCGCCTTCGGCCTGCGGCGTTTCGTCCAGGAAGGCTTCCGGGTCGTCCAGCTTGGCGGCGATGGCCTTGTGGCCCAGTTCCTCGACGAGGATCATGGCCGTTTCCTGGTCCAGCACCTGGTTGATGGTGACCATCTGGCCCAGCTTCATCAGGTGCTTGATCACCTCGGCGGCCTTGACGGACATCTTGTGCGCCAGGTCGGCCACGGTGATGGTCTCGGGCACGTGCACTTCGCGCTGGATGAACTCGGCGGGCGCCTGCTGGCTGGCCTGCTGCGACTGCTGGCGGCCGTGACGGCCACCGCCCTTGCCGCCCTTGCCGCCGCCCTTGCCTGCGCGCCAGCCATCACGGCTGGCCGGCGCGGCCGGGCCCTTGCTGTCGGCGGGCTTCTTGCGGGAAGCGTCGTCGGACCAGGTCGAGGACACCTCGGCCGTCTTGATGACCTTCTTGCCAGGCGCGCCGGCGACCGGCTTGGCAGCGGGCTTTGCAGCCGCGCCCTTGGCGGCCGCGGGCTTGTGCAGCGTGCCGGACAGGGCGCCGGCAGCGGGCGCCTCGGGTTCCGGCGCGCGCAGCACCTTGCGCGGACGATTCAGCATTTCGCGCAGCGCGGCGGCTTCGGCTTCGGCCTGGCGGCGGGCACGATCACGGTCTGCCGTGGTGGCATTGGCCACGGATGCAGCGACGGGAGGCGGCTCGGCACGGCGGGCAGCGCGCGACGGCGCCGACGACACGGGCGCGGCAGGGGCGACGGGCGCAGCAGGCGCCGGGGCCTTGGCCTCGGCCGCTGCGGGCGTCTTCACTTCGGGTTCGGCTTGCACCGGTGCGGCAGCGGGCTCGGCGTCGGCCGGCTTGGCGGCGGCTTCGGGTTCCGCCTTCGCGACAGGCGCGGGCTCGGGTTCCGGCTGCGGCGCGGGCGTCTCGACCTTGGCGTCGACGGCAGGCGCCTCTTCCTTGGCGGCGGGCGCGGGCGCCGCTTCCTTCACCACGTCGGGCTCGGCGGCGGCAACAGGCTCGGCAGCCGCGGGCGGCTCGACGGTCTCGGCCTGCGCCGGAGCAGCTTCGACAGCCTGCACGGTTTCCTTAATGTCCTGCTCGGGCACGGCCAGTTGCGTCGTTTCCGCGACGGCGGCATCGGCAGCGTCGACGGCATCGATACGGTCGGCGTCTTCGGGACGCACCGGGGCGTCGACGCCCTCGGGGGTGTCGCGCTTGACGAACACGCGCTTCTTGCGCACTTCCACCTGGATGGTGCGCGAACGGCCGCTGCCGTCGGCCTGGCGGATCTCGGAGGTCTGGCGACGCGTCAACGTGATTTTCTTGCCATCGCTGGCGCCGTGGGCACGGCGCAGCGACTCGAGCAGCTTCGCCTTGTCGCTGTCGGTGACGGAATCGTCCACCGATTTGAGATCAACGCCAGCCGAGCGCAGCTGATCCAGCAGCACATTGGCAGGCATCTTCAGCTCGGTAGCGAACTGGGCGACGGTATTACTCGACATTAGGTTCTCTCTTCCCTATTTACAGCGTATTTCAACAAACACCGCAAGACAGCAGACCGCATGGCACTCAGGCCCCGGCCGGCTTGTCGTCCTCGAACCAGTGCGCACGGGCGCGCATGATGAGCTCGCTGGCCTCGTCGTCGCTGACGCCGGCCAGCTCGGCCAGTTCGTCGCTCGCCAGTTCGGCCAGGTCATCACGCGTGCTCACGCCGTTCTCGGCCAACTTCGCCACCAGTTCGGGCGTCACGCCCTCGAGGCTCAGCAGGTCTTGCGCGGTTTCCTTCAGTTCTTCCTGGGCGATCGCCTCGGTCAGCAGGGCGTTGCGCGCACGGGTGCGCAGCTCGTTGATCGTGTCTTCGTCGAAGGCTTCGATCTCGAGCAGTTCCTGCATGGGCACGTAGGCGATTTCTTCCAGGCCCGTGAAGCCTTCGTCGATCAGGATGTCGGCGACTTCCTCGTCCACGTCCAGCTTGCTCATGAACGTGGCACGCAGGTTGGCGCGCTCGGACTCCTGGCGGTTCAGGCTTTCTTCCGGCGTCATGATGTTGATCTGCCAGCCGGTCAGCTCGGACGCCAGGCGCACGTTCTGGCCCTTGGCACCGATGGCCTTGGGCAGGTTTTCCTCGTCGACCACCACGTCCATCGCGTGCTTGTCTTCATCGACCACGATGGACTCGACGTTGGCCGGGGCCAGCGCGCCGATGACGAACTGCGCGGGATCTTCCGACCACAGCACGATGTCGACCTGCTCGCCGCCCAGCTCGTTGCGCACAGCGGTGACGCGCGAACCGCGCATGCCGACGCAGGTGCCGATCGGGTCGATGCGCTTGTCATAGGCGATGACGGCGATCTTGGCGCGCACGCCTGCATCACGGGCAGCAGCCTTGATCTCGAGCAGGCCCTGCTCGATCTCGGGCACTTCGTTCTCGAACAGCTGGCGGATGAAGTCGGGCGAGGTGCGCGACAGGATGACCTGCTGGCCGCGCAGGGTGTGGTCGACTTTCAGCACGAAAGCCCGCACGCGGTCGCCGACCCGCAGGTTTTCCTTCGGGATCATTTCCTGGCGCGGCAGGCGGGCTTCGATCTTGCCCGTCTCGATGATGTAGTCGCCCTTGTCCATGCGCTTGACCGTGCCGGACACGATGGTCTCGCCACGATCGAGGAAGTCGTTCAACACCTGCTCGCGCTCGGCGTCGCGGATCTTCTGCAGGATCGCCTGCTTGGCCGCCTGGGCGCCGATGCGGCCGAACTCCACCGGCTCGAGCGGCTCTTCGATGTATTCACCGACCTGGATGCCGGGGACGATTTCCTCGGCTTCCGAGAACAGCTCTTCGCGATCCGGCTCCTGCAGGCCGGCCTCGTCGGGCACGACCAGCCAGCGGCGGAACCCTTCGTGGTCACCGGAGTTGCGGTCGATCGCGACGCGGATGTCCGCGTCGTCCTTGAAACGCTTTTTCATGGCCGAGGCCAAGGCGCCTTCCAGCGCCTCGAAGACCACGTCACGCGCCACGTTCTTTTCACGCGCCAGCGCGTCGACCAACAGAAGAATTTCGCGACTCATCGCTTTTTGCCCTTGAAATCCAGGACGGGATCCAGCTTGGCACGCTCGATATCCTCGAACGTGAAACTCAGCACCTGGACCTCGCCCTTCTTTGCCTCAAATTCCAGACCGAACGTCGACGCACCGACAGGCTCCTGGCCCTCGGCCGCAGCCGCCTCGGCCAACAACTTGCCCGAAAAGACCTTGCGGCTGTCGACTGCCTCGCGCAGCTTGATCTCGACGCGCTCACCCGCGAACCGGCGCAAATCAGCCTCGTTGCGCAAGGGACGGTCAACGCCGGGAGAACCGACTTCCAGCCGGCGGTAATCGATATTCTCGACTTCGAACACACGCGACAGCTGGCGCGTCACGCGCTCGCAATCCTCGATCCGCACCCCTTCGGGGCGATCGATGGTGACACGCAGCAGGCCCAGCGCGGCGCGCTCGACTTCCACGAGCTCGACATCCATGCCGGCCAGCGCCTGTTCGGTCAATGCGTACAGATCTGCCATATATATAAAAAAAAAGGGCTGTTTACCCAGCCCACGTTGCACTTACCCTGCATTGCATGCAGCCGGAAAGGCTGCGATGCCGCGACGCCACTGCCGCCGCCAGGCTTGGTCAGAACCTTGGAGGAACGCCAGAAGCGCCCCGATTCATCGTTCTTGTCAGCGCCGCGCTGCCGTGATTGCGGCATAGTGCGCTGCGCATGGCCTACCACCGGCCCACTCGCAAGGCTTGCGGAAAATACTCGCAAGCCGAGAAAACCATTGATTCTAGCAGAAAAACGGAAATTTGCCTTCCCCGTCACGGGTTTACGAAAACAGGGCCACGCTCGGACCCCGTCCCTTTTGCCGCCGGGCCGTCCCAAGGCAAAAGACACCCCCTCGGGGGGCAACAAGCCGAAGGGCGCAGCGTGGGGGCCCTTCCCATCACTGCCAGCATCCTGCCCGGTGCGTCAGCGCGCGCCGCGCCCGCCCATCACACCCAGGCGCGACTCGTGCGCCGAGGCGCCGCGAGGCTGCCAGTCATCACCGCGGGCGCCACCACCGCCGCCGTTGCCGTTGCGCGCACGCGGCGCGCGCGGCTTGGACGCCTTGTTGCCGTTCGCGCCGCCCTGCCCCTTGGCGCCCTGGCCCTGCCCTCTCGGGCCCTGACCCTTGGCACCTTGCGAACCCTGGCCGCGGGCGGGCTTCTGACCTTCAGCCCCCGCAGCCGGCTTGGCCGACTTGCGCGCGCCCGGCTTGCCACCGGCAGCAGACTTCGCCCCCGGCTTGCCGCCCGCCTTGCCAGCCGCCTTGGGGCCGGCGCCTGCGCCAGCACCCACCGGCTTGCCACGAGGTTTCCGGTTGCCATTGGCATTGCCACCCGCCTTGTTGCCACCGCCGGCGCCCCGGCCGGCGGGCTTGTCCGACGCGCCACCGAGCGGATGGCCATTGGCATAACCGCCCGAGAACATCAGTCCCGTCGTGAACGGGTCGGCCGTGCCGGACTGCGCGCCGCCCTTGCGGCCGCCCTGCAGCGTGCCGCGGCGGCCGATGCGCGCGCCGCTCATGCCATTGCGCTCCATCGTGCCGAAGCCCGGCGGCAACGCACTGTCATGCGAGGTGGGCTGGCGCGGACGGCGCTCCTCGTCGCTCTCGTCACGCAACAGGCCCAACTGCACCATCAGGGCCGTCACCAGCGAGGCGTCGACATCCTCCCAGCGACCACGCCGCAGGTTGGACGGCAGCACCACGTCACCGAAACGGGTGCGGATCAGGCGGCTGACCGTGACGCCCACCGCCTCGAACATGCGCCGCACCTCGCGATTGCGGCCTTCATTCAGGGTCACGCGATACCAGCGATTGCTGCCCTCGCCCCCCAGGAACTCCATGCTGCCGAAAGCAGCCGGACCATCTTCCAGCTCGATGCCCTCGACGAGCGAACGGCGCTGCGCCTCGTCCATCTCGCCCAGCACGCGCACCGCGTACTCGCGCTCGGCGCCGTAGCGGGGATGCATCAGGCGGTTGGCCAGGTCACCCGAGGTCGTGAAGATCAGCAGGCCTTCGGTATTCAGGTCCAGCCGCCCCACGGAAAGCCACTTGCCGTTGCGCACCGGCGGCAGGCGCGAGAACACGCTGGCGCGGCCACCCGGATCATCGTGGCTGACGATTTCGCCCGCGGGCTTGTGATACAGGATGATGCGCGGCGGCTTCTTGGCATTGGGACGCGAGACGATCTTGCCGTTCACGCGCACCTGGTCGGTCGGCCCGACGCGCTGGCCGATGTGGGCAGGCTCGCCGTTGACCGATACGCGACCGGCCACGATCAGCTCTTCCATTTCACGGCGCGACCCGACGCCGGCGTCCGCCAGCACCTTGTGCAGCTTGGGCATGGCCGCGTCGCTGGACAGGTATTTGTTCAGGCGCTGCTCGGTGCGAACCGACCGCTCCAGGTACGACAAGGCATTGTCGGCCTCCTGCTCGGACTCGCGAGTCTCTTGCGGCAGGGACTGGGCCGAGTGGGCCTCGCCCGAGCGCGGGGAATTTCCCTTGCGGCGGCGCGGACGTCCCTCGGCGGGCGGCGCGTCGGCAGCAGGCGCCGCCTCGGCGGCTTGCGCCGTGGCGGCATCGCCCGCCGGCGCGTCGGTGCGGCGGCGGCGGAAAGGCGTGCGCAATTTGCGGCCACGGCCCTTGGGCGCGCCACCCGCGCCATCCTGCGAGGCGCCATCCTCAACCTGCGGCGAGGCATCCTGCGTCGATTCATTCATGGTCACGAAGACTCCGTTCTCTTTTAGCTTCTGGTCGGGACTTCCGAGGCGCCGGGGCGCGGAAGCTCCACTTCATCGGTTTGCGGGGGCGCCACTTCATCAGGCGACTCCCCAGGGATTTCGTCGGGCTGCGGCACGGGCGCAACCTCGGGTTCCGCCGGCGGCGTCCAGCCAGGCGGCGCATCAGGCCGAGGCTCGGGGTCCGGCGCGGGTTCCGGCGTCGGTCCGGGCTGCGGCACCGGCTCGGGCTCCGGCTGCGGGGCAGGCTCGGGGTCCGGCTGGGGCACGGTCGCAGGCTGCGGTGCCGGCACGGGCTCGGGCGCGCCGGGCTCGGCTGATGCATGCATGTCATCCACTCCGCCATCTCCTTCCGACCGGGGCGTCTCGCCGTCGCCGGCAGCCCCTGTCGCATCGGCACTCACGGCTTCGGCATCCGCCAGGGTGTCTTCCTGCGGGCTCTCGGCATCCTGCGGCAAGGCGCCCGCGCCCGGCAGCACGGCCTCGAGCGCCTGCGTGAACGCCAACCCACCCAGCTCCGCCTGCGCCTGCTGCGGATCCAGCTCAGGCAGCTCATCCAGCGCGCGCAGGCCCAGATCATCGAGGAACTGGCGCGTGGTGCCCAACAAGGCAGGCCTGCCCGGCGCGTCGCGATGGCCGATGGTTTCGATCCAACCGCGATCCTCGAGCGACTTGATGATCTGCGAAGACACCGTCACGCCGCGGATGTCCTCGATGTCGCCCCGCGTCACCGGCTGGCGCCACGCGATGATGGCCAGGGTTTCCAGCACGGCGCGCGAATAACGCGGCGGCTTTTCAGGATTGAGGCGCTCCAGGAAGCGCTGCATTTCGGGCCGGCTCTGGAAACGCCAGCCACTGGCCAGCTGGACCAGGGCCAGCCCCTTGGGCTCCCATTGCTGGGCCAGCTGATCCAGCAAACCCGCCAACGGGATCTGCTCGACCTCATCCTCGGTGAACAACTTGCGCAACTCCGCCACCTGCATGGGTTGCTGCGCGCACAGCAAAGCGGTTTCGAGAACCGAAATGGCCTGACTTTCGTTCATCGGTACATGCACCCTTTGTTCAACCTGCCACGGGCAGACGTTTTGCTCGTCTTGCCCGGCTCGTGTAGAATGCTGCCTCTCAGACGCGGGGTGGAGCAGTCTGGCAGCTCGTCGGGCTCATAACCCGAAGGTCGTAGGTTCAAATCCTGCCCCCGCAACCAAATTCCTTTGTCGTGCCCGCCATGCAGGGGGTTCACTCCCCGGCCCGCAACCCGGTTTGCAGTTTGCGCGGCACGCAACAGCACAGATTCCAGCCCGGCCTCAGGGCACGCTCCCTTCCCCAATTTTTCGCCACGCTTGACGCTTGCTTGCGCCGTCCAGCGGCAAGCCCCTGCCTGCCGGGTCGGATCGCCGAGCAAATCGCTGAGCAGATACGTGAGCGAGCCCATGTCCGCGCGCAGGGCGCGGCCACGCCCCGGCCCGGCTTGCGCCGCCGCACGGACAGGAATGGGAAACAGGCTCAACGTGTACAGCTCTAAATGGAAAGCGCGCAAAGGCGTCGATATCAGCAAGGGCGGATGGGGCAGGAGCCCGGTCCTGGCGTGCAAGCGACCTCGGGGCCTGCACGCCTGCAGCGCCATCCCGCCCGCCCTGCCCGGCCATCCATGACAGGGATGACGCGTGGCACGGGCCGCAGGACTTGCGACACGACATCCAAGGAACGAGATCGTGCATCAGGGCACGACAATGACAACGTGCGCAAAACGCGAATAAAACGCGGAAGAACGCGACGGCACAACGAAAATGCTTGGGTAGTGGGAAGCGCTTCCCGGGATATCTCCCTGGCAGGCGCCTCTTGGGCAGAACTGCGCAGGTTCGTGACCTGCGCCTTTTTGGTTATTGCCCAGCCCCAGGCAGTTTGCCCGGGATTGCCGGCCTGGCAAGAAACGAAACGTTCTTGCTGGTTCCTTGGCGGCGACCTTGTCGCGGCACCAGATGCTGTCTTGCCAGGGCAATGCTGTCTTGCCACGGCAAACGACAGCGGAATTGCCGAAAAGCTCTTAACTCTTGGGCCAGTATAACTCCAAGCTCGCGCCATGTGTAAAGGCGCAGCACTGCTTTTCACCCGGCGCGGCATGAGGGTCTTTTCACCACGTTTCCCCGACCCGCTCAATCGGGCGTGGCGCACTCCCGCAGCAGGGCCTCGGCACGCGCCTCGATGGCCCGCGATTCGGCAGGCGACCCTCGCACGATGAGCACCAGCCCCAGGGCCTTGCCTGCCTTTTCGCTGGGCACCGGCGCCAGGGGATAACGCTGCTTGTGCACGCCATGCAGCACCTGCGTGACGGCCTGCCCGGAGAAACGCAGCAGGCCCTTGATCCGCAGGATGGCCTCGCCGTGCGCATCCTGCAACGCCGCCAGCCCCGCCAGGAAACGGCCCGCGTGCAAGGCGCCCGGGACAGGCAGGCTGATGACCCTAACGCCTGCATGCGATGCCGGGGCCACGGCGCGCGCCGTATCCGCCCCCACGCCAGACAGGCCCAGCCACCCCTGCCAGCCACTGCCGGGCCCGGCCTGCCGATACGGGCCCAGGGCATCCAGGGTGCCCCGCCACGACTGGACGGTATCCGCCGTTACGGCCCGCAAGCCCGGATGATGCCGCGCCATGGCCGCCACGGTTTCCGCCTGCTGCGCAGGGGTCGCCAGATCCGTCTTGGTCAGCACGGCCAGGTCCGCCTGCGCCAGCTGGCGGGAAGCCTCCGGCTGGGCCGACAGTTGCCCGGCGCCATGCACGGCATCGAGCGTCATGACGGTGCCGGCATAGGCATAGCGCTCGACCAGGAAGGGATCGTGGCGCAAGGTGAACAGCACGGCCGCGGGATCCGCCATGCCGGTGGTCTCGAGCAACACGCGGGAAAAAGCTGGAATGCGGCGCTGCAGCGCCTGCATGAACAGGTCACGCAGGGTCTCGCTGAGCTCGCCGCGCAGGCTGCAGCAGACGCAGCCGCCTTCCAGCAAGGCCACGCCGCCCTCGGACACGCGCAAGAGGTGATGGTCGACGGCAATGCTGCCCAGCTCGTTGACCACGACGGCCGTCTCGCGCAAGCCCGGCTCGCGCAGGAGCCGGTTGACGAGCGTGGTCTTGCCGCTGCCCAGGAGACCCGTGACGACGACCAGGGGGATGCGCCGGTCGGCCGGCGCCGGCCCGCCGCCCGCCTGGCTCACGCCACCGGCCGGGCCTGGGGCTTGGGATAGGCGTCCTGGTAGACCACCGAAAACGTGGCCAGCGCGTCCAGCGCCTTCTGGGGATCATGGCCGGGCTTGACCGCGAAACTGTCGAAGCCGCAACGCGCCTGGTAATAGATGGTGTCGATCATGACGTCACCCGTGGCGCGCAACTCCCCGCGCCAGCCCAGTTCGCCTCGCAGGATCTGCGCGATGGAGTAACCGCGCCCATCGGTATAGACGGGGAAGTCGACGGCCAGGAAAGCCAGTCCTTGCGGATCGATGCGTCCAGCGGCATCCGCCAGCACGGCGGGATCCGCGTCGGGCGCGAGCAGCACGCCCACCGGATGCGCGCGGGCACGCAAGGCATCCTGGTGCGCCAGCCAATCGGGCAGGGACACGATCCAGCCGGGTTCGTCGGCCGGCAAGGCGCCGCCCTCTTCGGCCGCATGCAGGCGCCAGTCGTTGGACTGCAGCGCACCGCCACGGATCAGGGTGGCGGCATCCGCCTGGGTCAGGACGTCAGACATGGGCGGCCTCCTCGCGCTGCTTGGGCTTGGCCAGCCCGGGATCGGCATAGACATCCTGCTTGAAGGGATCGATGCCGACGCGGTCGACCACGTCGATGAAGCGCTCGGCATCGCCGTCGCGCAGGCGCAGGTAGGTATCGATGAGCTTGGCCACGACGTCGGCCACCTGTTCGCGGGCAAACGAAGGACCGATGATGCGGCCGATGGCGGCCCCCGCGCCGCGCGTGGAGTCGATGTCGGCATAGGGCTTGTCGGCGCCGTTCTGGCGACCGCCCAGGGTGACCTGATACCACTCCTCGCCCGCCTTGTCGACGCCGAGGATGCCGATGTGGCCGACGTGGTGATGCCCGCAGGAATTGATGCAGCCGGAGATATTCAGGTCGAGCTCGCCGATGTCGTGCAGGTAATCGAGGTTGTCGAAGCGGCGCTGGATGGCCTCGGCCACCGGAATCGAGACGGCGTTGGCCAGCGCACAGAAATCGCCGCCGGGACAGGCGATGATGTTGGTCAGCAGGCCGATGTTGGCCGTCGCCAGGTTCAGCGCCTTCAGCTCCTGCCACAAGTCATGCAGGCGGCTGCGGCGCACGTCGGCCAGGATGAGGTTCTGTTCGTGCGAGACGCGCAGTTCGCCATAGCCATAACGGTCGGCCAGGTCGGCGACGCTGTCCATCTGGTCGGCAGTGATGTCGCCCGGCGGCACGCCGGTGGGCTTCAGCGACACGGTGACCGCGGCATAGCCCGGCGCGCGGTGCGCATGGACATTGGTGCGCAGCCAGCGGGCAAAGGCGGGATCCGCCGCGGCAAGCGCCTCGGTCTGGTCATCGTCGCTGGCGGCCGCGCCGTCATACTCGGGCCAGGTGAAGCGGCTGGCCACGACGTCCAGCTCTTCCTGCGTGATGGTGTCGGGACCATTGCGCAAGGCCTGCCAGACCTCGTCGACCTGCTGGGCGAAGACCTCGGGCGTGAGGTCCTTCACCAGGATCTTGATGCGGGCCTTGTACTTGTTGTCGCGCCGGCCGTGCAGGTTGTAGACGCGCAGCGTGGCCTGCAGGTAGGTCAGCAGATCCTGCCAGCGCACGAAAGGATTGATGAGCTTGCCCACGATGGGCGTGCGGCCCAGGCCGCCGCCCACCCAGACGCGGAAACCGACCTCGCCGTCACGCTCGACGGCATGCAGGCCGATGTCGTGCACGCCGACGGCGGCACGGTCATGGCGCGCGCCGCTGACGGCGATCTTGAACTTGCGCGGCAGGAAGGCGAATTCGGGATGCAGCGTGGACCACTGGCGGATGATTTCGCACCAGACCAGCGGATTCACGATCTCGTCGGTCGCGATGCCGGCGAAATGGTCGGTGGTGGTATTGCGGATGCAATTGCCGCTGGTCTGGATGGCATGCATCTGCACCGAGGCCAGCGCGGCCAGGATTTCCGGCACGTTTTCCAGCGCGGGCCAATTGAACTGGATGTTCTGGCGTGTGCTGAAATGGCCATAGCCACGGTCCCAGGTGCGGGCGATGTGGGCCAGCATGCGCAACTGCCGCGACGCCAGCAGGCCGTAAGGGATGGCCACGCGCAACATGGGCGCATGGCGCTGGATGTACAGTCCGTTCTGCAGACGCAGGACGCGAAATTCGTCTTCGCTCAGTTGGCCATCCAGGAAGCGGCGCGTCTGCCCCGTAAACTGGACCACCCGTTCGTCCACCAGCTTCTGGTCGACGGCATCATAGATATACATAGAAAGCGCACCCTCAGGCATCGCGGCGACGCAGCACGAGCCACAATCCGGTCATTCGCTGGAAACAGGCAGCCAGCACGACCTTGCATTATATTTTTTGGAACGGCCGCCCGACGGCCATCATTCGGTTAATAACCAAAATGTCTTAACCGGGCTCGCGCCCCTCCTCCAGCGCCTGCCCAGCGGAGTTTCCAGCCATGCAACGAGAATTCGACCTGGTCGTCACCATCCTGGGAGGCCTGCGCGACGCGCCGGCCGCCTGGCTCAGCACCGCGGAAGTGGTGGCGGCCGTGCAACACCCCGGCGCCGACGCCATTTCCGAAGAACGGGTGCTGCACCACCTCCACATCATGGAGGACGCAGGCCTGGTCACGCGCATGGACGCAGTCGTGGATACGCGCTGGCGTCTTACCTGGACCGGCTACGACACCCTGGACGGCGACGAGGACGACGACGCGGACGTCTGACCCCGGCACCCGCCCGTCCGATTCCGGCCCCCGCCCCGCGCGAGGGCCGCGTGTATGATGCGCCCAGGCACCAACAAGACATCGTTGTCACCGCCACCGCATGCCGCCCGCCCCCACCGCAGACTCCCGCGCCAGCGCCACCGTGCGCGCTCCGCGTTGCGCATGACCCCGACGCCCGCCACCGCCAACCGCCACGCCCTGACCGTCGCGCGCGATGCGCTGTGCGTGATGCTGCTCGTTTACCTCCTGTGCATCGCAGGCATCCTGACCCGGCCGCTGGGGCTGCTGGCGGCCTTCTGGCCAGCCAACGCGGTCCTGCTGGGACTGTTCGTGCGGCGCCCCCGCCTGGTTGGACCCGGCGGCTGGCTCGGCGCCACGCTGGGCTACCTGGCGGCCGACCTGCTGACCGGCACGCCGCTCTGGCCCGCCCTCTGGCTGACCGCCACCAATCTTGCCAGCGTCGGCGTCAGCTACCTGCTCTTTCGCCCGCTGTCCTATGACGACCGCCGGCTGCGGCGCCCGCAGGCCGTCATGCTGGTGTTCTGGATCTGCGCCGCGGGCGCGGCAGCCGCGGCCCTCGTCTGCACCTTCCTCGCGCCCGCGCTTGCCGGCCTGGATTTCGCGACGAGCACGCTGTCCTGGTTTACCGGCGAACTCACCAACAACCTGGTGGTGCTGCCCGTCCTGCTGACGGCGCCGACCCTGAGCCTGCGCGCCATCCTGCCACGCCAGCCCCTGCTGCGCCTGCAGCAGATCGTCCGCAGCGCAAGCGGGCCTGCCCTGACCCTGGCCGCGTCGGTGCCGGCGACGCTGCTCATCGGCGGCCCCGGCGCGCTGGCCTTCCCGGTACCCGCCCTGCTCTGGTGCGCATTGAGCTTCTCGCCCTTCACGACGGCCGTGCTGACCGCGCTGGTGAACGCCTGGCAGATGATCGCGGTCACCCTGGACCTGCTGCCGAATCTCGCCGTGGAAGGGTCGCCGCAAGCCATCATCTCCATGCGCCTGGGCGTGACGCTGCTGGCCCTGGGCCCCATCACGGCAGCCAGCATCTCGGCCACTCGGCGCGAAACGTTGCGCATCCTGGATCACCAGCTGAACCACGACTCGCTGACCGGCGCGCTGACGCGCGGCGCCCTGCTCAAGCAAGGCGCCGCGGCCCTCACGCAGTTGAAGCCACACCAGCCGGTGGCAGTGCTCATGCTGGACATCGACCACTTCAAGCGCATCAACGACCATTACGGCCACGCCACGGGCGACCACACATTGGCGGTGTTTGCCGCGACCATTGCCGCGAACCTGCGCGCCAACGACCTGTTCGGCAGACTGGGCGGCGAGGAGTTCGCGATCATCATGCCCGACACCACGCCCGCTCGTGCGCAGGAGGTGGCCGAACGCCTGCGCGCCCAGACCGAGCAGGCGCACGTCCAGGTCGCCGAAGGGCGCGCGCCACTGCAACTCACCGTCAGCATCGGCGTGGCGCACCAGATGCCGGGCCACACGCTCCCCCAGGCGCTCGCCCTGGCGGACAAACTGCTCTATGAGGCCAAGGCGGCCGGGCGCAATCGCGTGCGCAGCAATGCGGCGCCGACGGCGGATCACAATCAGATGGCGTTGGCGCAGATGTAGCGCCCAGGAGATGAGCGCCGGGATTTAGCCATAGCGCCTGGAGACACAGAAAGGCAAAAGGGCGAACGCCTGAAGCGTTCGCCCTTTTGAAATCTTGGCTCCCCGAACTGGGTTCGAACCAGTGACCTGCGGATTAACAGTCCGTCGCTCTACCGACTGAGCTATCGGGGAATTGGAGAAGCGAGATAATAGCACTATTTTTCGAAGGTGCGCAAATCGAGGAGAAAAACTTCGACCCGCGGCGCCCGCTTTCTTTGATTGCCGACTTTCGACACGCGACAAAAGATCGTGCTAGAATGCATGGCTTCGCCGGCATAGCTCAGTTGGTAGAGCAGCGCATTCGTAATGCGAAGGTCGTAGGTTCGACTCCTATTGCCGGCACCAAGATAAAAGCAAGACAAAAGGGGCAGTCCTCACGGACTGCCCCTTTTCCATTTCCGCTACGCCCCGTTCGCTCAACCCGCGTCGGACTGCAAGGCGGGCGCTGCCTTCGCAAAGGCCGGCAACGCCTGGCAGGCCGCCTCGATGCGCAGGATGCGCACCAGCCCGGACAGGTCGCAATCGACACGCCGCGCATTGGCCAATTGCGGCACCAGGCAGATATCCGCCAGCGTGGGCGTGTCGCCATGGCAGAAGGCGCCCTGCACGGGCGAGCGCGCCAGCTCGGCCTCGAACGCGTCCAGGCCCAGCATCACCCAATGGCGATACCAGTCGTCGCGCGCCGCGTCCTGCACCCCCAATTCATTCTTCAGGTACTTCAACACCCGCAGGTTGTTCAAGGGATGGATGTCGCACGCGATGGACAGCGCCAGCGCGCGCACGCGCGCACGCCCGGCCGGATCCGCCGGCAGCAGCGCGGGCTGCGGGTGCGTGTCTTCCAGGTATTCGATGATGGCCAGCGACTGGCTCAAGGTCAGGTCGCCATCGACCAATGCAGGCACGAGCGCCGCCGGATTGACGGCCCGGTAGGCCGCCTGCAACTGCTGGCCGCCCTCCTTGCGCAGATGGATGGGCACCGTCTCGTGCGGCAAGGCCTTCAGGTTCAATGCGATCCGCACCCGGTAGGCCGCGGAACTGAGGGAGTAGCTATAGAGCTGCAGCATGAAGACCTGCCATCAGGACGCCCGGCCCACATGCCGGAACAAGGAATGCAACCCGCAACACAGCCCGGGGAGGGTCAACCCTCGGCGGCCGGCGCGGTGCCAGCGGCCTGCGCCATGGACTTGTCGGACAGCCCCTTGGGCAGCGGGAACGAGACGTTCTCTTCCAGCCCGGGCATCTTGCGCACCGACACCGCGCCCAACTCCTTCAACCGGTCGATGACCTGCCGCACCAGGATCTCGGGCGCCGACGCCCCCGCCGTGATGCCGATACGCGAGCGCCCCTCCAGCCAGGCCGGATCGATGGCATGCGCGCCGTCGATCAGATAGGCGGGCGTGCCGCGGCGCTCGGCCACTTCGCGCAGGCGGTTGGAGTTCGAGCTGTTGGGGCTGCCGACCACCAGCACCAGGTCGCACGCCGGCGCCAGCACCTTGACCGCGTCCTGGCGGTTCTGGGTGGCATAGCAGATGTCGCTCTTCTTGGGCTCGACGATGGAGGGGAAGCGCGCCTTCAGGGCACTGGACACCGCCGCCGCATCGTCCACCGACAAGGTGGTCTGCGTGACGTAGGCCAGGTTCTCGGGGTCCGCCACCTGCAGGCCATGCACGTCTTCGACCGTCTCGACCAGGTGCATGCCCCCATCGGCCTGGCCCAGCGTGCCCTCGACTTCCGGATGGCCCTTGTGGCCGATCATGATGATCTCGCGGCCAGCCGCGCGCATGCGCGACACCTCGATATGCACCTTGGTGACCAGGGGGCAGGTGGCATCGAAGATCTGGAGCTGGCGCTCGGCCGCCTCGCGGCGCACCGCCTGCGAGACGCCATGCGCGGAGAACACCACGATGGCGCCGGCGGGCGCCTCGTGCAGTTCGTCGATGAAGATGGCGCCCTTGCCGCGCAGGTCTTCCACGACATAGCGGTTATGGACGATCTCGTGGCGCACGTAGATGGGCGCGCCATGCAGCACCAGCGCCCGGTCGACGATCTCGATGGCGCGGTCCACGCCGGCACAGAAGCCGCGCGGCTGCGCCAGCATGATCTCGGCGCCTTCGATCTTGGCTTCGACAGTCATCAGAGCACCCCCAGGATGGCCACATCCACCCGCAAGGCCGTGCCGGCGAGCGGATGGTTGAAATCGAAGACGGCAGACTCGTCGCGCAGCTCCTTCAGCACGCCGGAATAGCGCGAGCCGTCAGGCGCGGGGAATTCCACCATGTCGCCCGGATCGAAGGTCGTATCGGGACCCGCGTGGCGAGCCAGCATCTCGCGGCTGACGATCTGCACCAGCTCGGGATTGCGGTCGCCGTAGGCCTGGGCAGGCGGCAACGTGAAGCTGAAGCGCGCGCCTTCGGGCTGGCCGATGAGTGCCGCCTCCATGCCGGGCGCCCACTGCCCGCTGCCCAGCTGCAGCGTGGCGGGCCGGCCATCGAAGGTGTCGGCAAAGACGGAATCCTCTCCGGGACCGGACGCCAGCACGATGCGGTAGTGCAGGGTCAGGTAGGAATCCGGACGGACCAAAATGTTCTCGGGGGCGGGGCTGGCGGTCAAAATCTGTCACCGTAACGCGGTTACCAAACCCTGATTTTAAAGCCTCCATGGCCCGATCGCTTCCCCCGCCCGCAGAACGCCCGCGCGAGCGTCTTTTACGCCACGGCGCGCAGGTCCTGACGGATGCCGAATTGCTGGCCATCATGCTGCGCACCGGCGTGGCCGGGCGCAGCGCCGTCGAGATGGGCCGCAGCCTGCTTGGCCACTTCGGCGGCCTGCGGCCATTGCTGTCGGCCGACCTGGCCGCCCTGCTGTCGCAAGGCGGCCTGGGTCAGGCCAAGGCCTGCCAGCTGGCGGCCGTGCTGGAACTGGCCCGGCGCGCCACGGAAGAGGCCCTGACCCAGGGCAGCACCCTCAGCCAGCCCGAGCGGGTCAAGCACTACTGCATCGCGCTGCTCGGCCACCGCAAGGTGGAACACTGCATGGCGTTGTTCCTGGACAACCAGTTGCGGCTGATCGCCGCCGAGGAGCTGTCGCGCGGCACCCTGTCGCAGGCGTCCGTCTACCCCCGGGAAGTCGTGCGCGCGGCCCTGCGCCACCATGCCGCCGCGCTCATCCTGACCCACAACCACCCGTCCGGCTCGCCCCAGCCCAGCGCTGCCGACGAGCGCCTCACCCGCCAACTGCGCCAGGCGCTGGCGCTGGTGGACGTCCGCCTGCTCGACCACCTGGTGGTTGGCGCCGGCCAGGCGATCTCCATGGCCGAGCTTGGCCTGATGTAACACCGGCATGATGCCCCGACGCCACATTCCTGCCCTGGCCTGCCCTGCGCCCCACATGGCGGCTTCCCCGGGCAGGAACCCCATGCTAGAATCCACGGTTGACTTTTCCAGCCCACAGGATACGTGGCCAGGTTTCATGTCGCAGCGCCGTGATCCATCCCTGATGATCCCGGCGCGCGGCGGCGCCTCCCAGGCATTGCGACAGCGATGTCGCCCCGGGAACCAAGGCGTGCCAGGCTGGCGACCCGCCCAACCCCAGGACGATCCCATGAAAGAAGGCATCCACCCCGAATACCGTGAAGTGGTCTTCCACGACCTCATCACCGGCAGCAAGATCATCACCCGTTCCACCCTGAACTCGCGTGAAACGATCGAACTCGACGGCAAGACCTATCCGCTGTTCAAGTGCGACGTGACCTCGGAATCGCACCCCTTCTACACCGGCGCCCAGACCCGCATCGTCGAGACCGGCCGCGTCGAGAAGTTCCGCGCCCGCTTCGCCCGCACCGCCGGCACGAAGAAGGCTGCTGCCCAGGGCTGAATCCTGGCATCGCCGAGCACCCGCTGCGCGCGCCCAGGCGCCGCAACACGGGTGCCAGCAAGAAAAAAGGCAGCCGACAGGCTGCCTTTTTTTCCTCCCGACCCGCCTTAGGCCCTGCGCGCATTCCGCCGGCCTCCCAGGCCCGTCCCCGGGGGCCTCTGCCCCGTCCTTTTTTTCGACCCTGCGGTTACATTACGCCTGTGTCTCCTGCATCGCGCTCCACCCCCGCCCGGCTGACCGCCACGGCGACCGTCAAGCTGCCCCGGTACATCCTGGTCGGCCTCTCCCTGGTCTATATCCTGGCCGGGCTGTTCCTGCGCGACCCCTGGAAAACCGACGACGTCGTCGGGGTGGCCACCATGCTGACCGCCCTGCAGGAAGGCAGCCGCGCCTGGCTGCTGCCGCAGGTGGGCCACCTGGCCTATGCCCAGGATGGCCCGCTGATCACCTGGGTCGGCGCCATCAGCGTCTGGCTGCTGGCGCCGCTCATGGGCGAGATTCCCGCTGCGCGCGTGCCCAACATCCTGTGGTTCGGCCTGACCGCCTGGTCGCTCTGGTACGGCACCTACCTGCTGGGCCGCCGCAAGGAAGCCCAGCCGCTTGCCCTGCCTTTCGGCGGCGAACCCACCGTGCGCGACTATGGCCGCATGCTGGCCGACGCGTCCTTGCTGCTGCTCATTGCCACGGCCGGCATCCTGTGGCGCACCCACGAGACATCCGAAGTGCCCGCCATCATGGCGTTCCAGGCGCTGGCCTATTACGCCCTGGCCCGGATGCTGGACAAGCCCGCCCTGGGGGCCACCGTGCTCGGCCTCGCGCTGGCTGCCGCCTTCCTGACCCGGGCCTGGCCGGGCGCGCTGCCCATCCTCATCGCCATCCCCCTCGCCTTCCAGCCGCACAGCGCGCTGTGGGCGGCCCGGCGCTGGCTGATGTGGCCGCTGCTGCTCGCGCTGACGCTGGTGCTGCTGTGGTGGCTGCCCGCCTCGCAGGAAGGCGACTACTGGATGCGCAGCTGGCGCCAATGGAACGAGTCGGTCTTCGGCCTTCCCACGCTGCGCGATATCGGCCGCACCTTGCGTGACCTGCCCTGGTTCCTGTGGCCGACCTGGCCGCTTGCCTTCCTGGCGCTGTGGCGCTGGCGCAATTGGATCGCCGCGCCGCACATCCTGCTGCCCGGCGCGCTGATGGCCGGCGTGCTGCTCGTGCTGCCTTTCATGCAGCAGCCGTCCGAGCCCGAGTTCATCCTGCTCGTCGTCCCCTGCGCCGTGCTGGCCGCCTTCGCGCTGCCCACGCTGCGCCGAGGCGTGATCAACACGCTGGACTGGTTCGCGGTGATGTGCTTTTCCCTGACCCTGGCCACCGTCTGGCTGGGGTGGGTGGCCCTGCATTTCGGCGTGCCCCCCAAGATCGCGCACAACATTGCCCGCCAGACGGCAGGATTCGAGCCATCCATTTCCTGGCTTGCCACGCTGCTCGCGCTGGGCGTGACCGCCGCCTGGTTCGCGCTGGTCAGCTGGCGCCTGCGCACCCGCCCCGCCGCCCTGTGGCGCGGCACCGTGCTTTCGGCTTGCGGCCTGGGCGCCACCTGGCTCCTGCTGGTGCTGCTGTGGATGCCGCCGGTGGATTACGCGCGCAGCTACCGTGCCGTTTCCACCGAACTGGCCCAGGCCATCCAGACCCACCGGCAGCCCGGCGAATGCGTGCGTGGGCTCAGCCTGGGCAGCGGCCAGCGCGCGTCCTTCCTGGTGTTCGACAAGCTGAGCTTCACGTATGACTCCCGCTGCACGCTGGTGCTGCAGCAGACGTCGCGCGAAGCCCTGCGCGACGGCACGGCCGCGCACAGCGACAACCCTGTCGTGCTGTGGGAAGGCGCGCGCCGCGCCGACCGCCATGAAGTGTTCCGCCTGCTGCGGCTGCCGTCGGCACGATGAACGCCCTGGCTGACACAGGCGGCGCCAGCACGGGCGCCGTCCTGCGCAATATCCTGCGCCAGGCCTGGCCCGTCCTGATCAGCCAGTGGGCGGGCATCGCCTTCGGCGTGCTCGACACCGCCATGACCGGCCACGCCAGCCCCACCGACCTGGCGGCCATGTCGCTGGGCGTCTCCATCTACCTGACGGTCTTCGTGTCGCTCATGGGCGTGATCCACGCCCTGATCCCCATCATCGCCCAGCACTATGGCGCCGGCCGCCTGCACGAGGCGGGACGCGCCTGGGGCCAGGGCGTCTGGCTGGCCCTGGGCCTGTCGGCGGCGGGCGGACTCCTGCTCTGCTTCCCCGACGTCTGGCTGTCCTTCTCGGGTGACGTGGCGCCGGAAGTGCGCGAGCGCATCCGGCACTACCTGCAGGCACTGCTGGTGGCCTTGCCTGCCGCGCTCGTGTTCCGGACGGTCTACGCATTCGGGACGGCCATCTCGCGCCCCAAGGTGGTCATGGCCATCAACCTGGGCGGCGTGTGCCTGAAGGCCCTGTGCAACTGGCTGCTGATCTATGGAAAGTTCGGGCTGCCCGCGCTGGGCGCGGTGGGCGCCGGCATTTCCTCGGCCATCGTCTACTGGACCAGCCTGGCCGTCGCGCTCTGGCTGCTGCGCCATGACAGCCATTTCCGCCGCTTCGCCCCCACCCTGGGCCGTCCGCAATGGGAATCCCTGCGCACCCTGCTGCGGCTGGGCCTGCCCATGGGCGGTTCGTATCTCATCGAGGTCTGCGCCTTCACCTTCATGGCGCTGCTGATCGCCCGCGAGGGCACGGTGGTGTCGGGCGGCCACCAGATCCTGTCGAACCTGGCCGCGCTGACCTACATGATGCCCATGGCCATCGGCGTGGCCGGCGCGTCACTGGTTGCACAGGCCATCGGCGCAGGCAATGGCCTGCTGGCGCGCCGCACCGGCGGCATGGCCGTGCTGGTTGCCCTGGCCGGCGCCGTGCTGACAGTGGGCCTGCTGGCCGGGCTGAGCGGCAACATCGTGCGCGCCTACACCAGCGACACGCAGGTCGCCGCCATCACGCTGTCGCTCATGCCGGTCATCTTCGCCTTCCACCTGGCCGACGCGATGCAGTGCGTGCATGCCTACCTGCTGCGCGCCTACAAGGTCGCCTTCGTGCCCATGCTGATCCAGGCGCTGGCCCTGGCAGGTCTGGGCCTGGTGGGCGGCTGGTGGCTGGGTTTCGGTCCGCAGGCGGGCGCACTGGCCGGCTGGCAGCAGAACGTCCTGCCCGGCACGCCTGTCGGCGCCGGCGCCATGTGGATACTGGCCGCCCTGGGCCTGTTGCTGGCGGCGGTGCTGATGCACGGCCTGTATCGCAACGTGGTGCGCCGCCACGCGGTGGCGGCGCCAACGGCCACCGCGACTACGGCGTGACGCGCAGGAAGTGCTCGCGGTAGTACTTGAGCTCTTCGATCGACTCGTAGATATCGGCCAGGGCCTCGTGGCGGCTCTTCTTGTCGAAACCCTTGTAGACGTCGGGACGCCAGCGGCGGGCCAGCTCCTTCAAGGTGCTGACATCCAGGTTGCGGTAGTGGAAGAACGCCTCGAAACGCGGCATGTAGCGGAACATGAAGCGGCGGTCCTGGCTGATGGTGTTGCCGCACAGCGGCGACTTGCCGGCGGGCACGTGCTCGGACAGGAAGGCGATGAGGAGGTCCTCCGCCTGCGCCTCGTCCACGGTGGATGCCTTCACCTTGTCGATGAGGCCGCTTTTGCCGTGGGTGCCCTTGTTCCAGCTGTCCATGGCGTCCAGCAGGGCGTCGGACTGGTGGATGACCAGCACGGGGCCTTCGGCCACCACGGTGAGATCGGGCTCGGTCACGACGACCGCCACCTCGATGATGCGTTCCTTCTCGGGATCCAGGCCCGTCATTTCCATGTCGAGCCAGATCAGGCGGTTTTCATTCAGAGCCATATAATTCGCCTATAAAACGCCGGATTTTCGCACACACAGGCCGCATGCAACCGTCACTTCCCCTCTTCTCCCTGTTCTTCGTGGCCATGCTCGCGCTGGACGTGATGCTCAAGTTCTGGCTGGCCACGCGCCAGACCCGCCATGTGTCCTCGCACCGCGCACAGGTGCCGGACGAGTTCGCGTCGCGCATCGGCCTGCACAGCCACCAGCGCGCAGCCGACTACACCGTGGCGCGTGTGCGGCTGGGCATGATCGAGCGGCTCTTCGACGCGGCCGTCCTGGTGGGCCTGACACTGCTGGGCGGCCTGCAGGCGCTGGACCAGCTTGCCGCGCACTGGGTCAGCGCCGACCTGCCGCGCCAGCTGCTCCTGATCACCCTGGTCGCCCTGCTGCTGGGCGCGCTGGGGCTGCCTTTCACGCTCTACCGCCAGTTCCGGCTGGAAGCCCGCTTCGGCTTCAACCGCATGACGCCGGGCCTCTTCCTGTCGGACCTGCTGAAGGGCACGCTGGTGTCGGCACTGCTGGGCCTGCCGCTGGCAGCCGTGGTGCTGTGGCTGATGGCCAGCGCCGGCCATCTGTGGTGGTTGTGGGCCTGGGCGGTGTGGGCGGCATTCAACCTGCTGATCCTGCTGATTTTCCCGACGGTCATCGCCCCGCTCTTCAACAAGTTCACGCCGCTGGCCGACCCTGAACTGGCCGACCGCATCAACCGCCTGGCCCAACGCTGCGGCTTTTCCATCAACGGCCTGTTCGTGATGGACGGCTCGCGCCGCTCCGCCCATGGCAACGCCTACTTCACGGGTTTCGGCAAATCCCGCCGCATCGTGTTCTTCGACACGCTGCTCTCCAAGCTCAATGGCGACGAGATCGAGGCCGTGCTGGCCCACGAACTGGGCCACTTCAAGCACCGCCACATCATCAAGCGCATCGTCATCAGCCTGGGCGGCGCGCTGGCCGTCTTCGCGCTGCTGGGCTGGCTGGGCCAGCAGGTCTGGTTCTATACCGGGCTGGGCGTGCTGCCCCAGCTCGCCGCGCGCAACGACGCCATGGCGCTCATCCTGTTCTTCCTGGTGCTGCCGGTCTTCACCTTCCCCTTCACGCCGCTGGGCAGCTGGTTCTCGCGCAAGGACGAGTTCCAGGCCGACCGCTACGCGGCCGAACAAAGCCGCGCCGACTACCTGGTGTCCGCCCTGGTCAAGCTGTATGACGACAATGCCGCCACCCTGACCCCCGATCCCGTGCACTCGGCGTTCTACGACAGCCATCCGCCCGCGGCCATCCGCATCCGCCATCTGGTCGCGCAATGAGCGCCCCGCAAGCCCTGCTGCGCGGTCGCGTCATTTCCGCCCACGGGCGCCATTACATCGTCGAGTTCGAGGACGGATCGCTGCGCCAGTGCTATCCCCGCGGCAAGAAGGCCGGCGCCGCGGCGGTGGGCGACCACGTCAACGTGCGGCCGGAAGGCCGCGACGAAGGCACGCTGGACAGCGTGGAGACGCGGCGCAACCTGCTGTACCGCTCCGACGACATGCGCAGCAAGCAGTTCGCCGCCAACGTCGACCAGCTGCTGATCGTGGTCGCGGTCGAGCCGACGTTTTCCGAGGACCTGCTGGGACGCGCCCTGGCGGGCGCCTGGTCGGCCGACATCGAGCCGGTCATCGTCCTGAACAAAAGCGATCTTGCCGCGGGCCTACCCGCGGCGCGGCAGAAGCTGGCCACCCTGGCCGGACTGGGCGTCCCGGTCATCGAGCTCTCGGCGCACGATACGAATGGCGTGCGCGCGGCGCTGGCAGACAGGCTGACGGGAAAGACCAATCTGCTGCTCGGCCAGAGCGGCATGGGCAAGTCCACCCTGCTCAACGCGCTGTCGCCCGAAGCGGGCGCGGCCACGCGTGAACACTCGCAGGCCCTGGACACCGGCAGGCACACCACCACCAGCACGCGGCTGTATCACCTGCCCGCGCCGGGCGGGGACCTGATCGACTCCCCGGGCTTCCAGGCTTTCGGCCTGCAGCACCTGTCCAGCAAGGAGGTCGAACACGGCTTCCCGGAATTCGCGGCGCCCGCCGAACAATGCCGCTTCTATAACTGCACCCATCGCCACGAGCCGGGCTGCGGCGTGCTGGCGGCCTTGGCCGCGGGACGGATCGACCCGGCCCGCCATGCCCTGTACGAGCGGATCCTGGACGACAACGCCGCCGGCATGCGCTACTGAGCCAGACTGGCGATCCGCGGCCAAGGGGCGCCTCAGCCCGGATTGGCGCTACGCAGCAGGTGATAGAAATTTCGCAGCATCGCCGCGGTGGCGCCCCAGATGAAGCGGTCGTGCCAGGGCATCGAATAGAAATGCCGCGCCCGTCCATCGGGCAGCAATGCACGATGCAGGCGATGGTTGGCCGGATCCGCCAGGAAGGCCAGCGGCACTTCGAACACCTCGGCCACTTCGAAGGCGTCCGGCGCCAGCGTGAACCCAGGCCGCACCAGCCCCGTCACCGGCGTGACGGTAAAGCCGGTAGTGGTGTGGTACGGCGGCAGGCTGCCCAGCACTTCGATGAAATCTCCGCCCAGGCCGGTCTCTTCCTGCGCCTCGCGCAATGCCGCAGCCACGGGACTGGCATCCCAGGTTTCGATGCGGCCGCCCGGGAAGCTGATCTGGCCGGCATGGTCGTGCAAATGCGCCGCGCGCTGCGTCAACATGACGCGCACGCCGTCCGGATAGGCCACCAGGGGAATCAGCACGGCCGCCTCGACCGGCGGACCATCACGCCCGGGATAGCGCAGGTCCGCCTCGAAAGGCGGCTCGGGCGTCCATGACGGCGGCGCGGTCAGCACGCGCCGCAGGGACTCCGGCGTCAACAGGCGAGGATCTACGGGCGACAAGCCTTGCGAGGCCGCTTCCCACGGCTGGGCCACCGGATCGAAACTGAGCCGGGCGGCGGGACGCCGGGGGCGCGAAGAAGGGGTATCGGTCGCCATGACGCTGCACTGTACCAAGAATGACTTAGCCGGGCCGAAGAAAGACGCGGCATGAAAAAAGGGCACCCCGAGAGGTGCCCTTCTTTACCCTGCGTGGCGGTGAGCCGCTTACGCTTGGGTGGCGGCCGGCGCCGACTTGCGCACCAGCTTTTCCTTGATGCGAGCCGACTTGCCCGAGCGATCGCGCAGGTAGTACAGCTTGGCGCGGCGGACGTCACCGCGGCGCTTCACTTCGATCGAGGCGATCTGGGGCGAGTACAGCTGGAACGTACGTTCGACGGCTTCACCCGAGGAGATCTTGCGGACGATGAACGCCGAGTTCAGGCCGCGGTTACGCTTGGCGATGACCACGCCTTCGTAGGCCTGGACGCGCTTGCGCGTGCCTTCGACGACGTTCACGTTGACGACGACGGTGTCGCCAGGCGCGAATTCGGTGACGGGCTTGCCGCCGGTCAGGCGAGCAATTTCTTCTTGCTCGATGGTTTGGATCAGGTTCATGAGAACTCCAGATTGATCATGCTCGGGCATCTGTTGGGATGACGCGCCAAGCTGTCAGCAGCACCGAAAATCCCGGCAAGTGCTGCAGCTTCGCTGCGTCTCTGTTTGGGGTGTCTTGGCCTTTTCGGCCATTCACCGCCGTATCGCCCGGCAGAGGATACGTTGAACAGCCCTCGATTCTAGCCTGAAACGCCAATAATTGGCTAGCAGCTTGAAAAGAAAGCTGATTTAGAAGCCCGCGGCGTGGCCCAGCCACATCAGGGCGGGAATGATGCCCCCCCAGGCCAGCACCATGGCCACGTCGGCAATCATGGCCCCCCGGCTCAGGGTGACCGAGGCCGGGCCTGTGAGGCCGGCCAGCGTCGGCGCGGCCTGCTCCGCCTTCTGGGCGGGTTCGGCCTGGGGGCGCGGCGCGTCCGGCGCCGACGGCTGGAAGGGCCAGTTGCGCGGCGGCGTGCTGGCGCGCGGCCGGCTGGGCGCGGCGTGCCGGGACGGTGCGGGACGCTGGGAACGGGGATCGGCCAGGACCGGAGCGCTGCCATAGGCACTGCTGCAGGAAGGAATGAACATGACGGACTCGCTTCAAGTAGGGGTGGCGGCGCCGGCGGCGTGAGGCTGGCGATGAGAGGAAGAGACGGCGGGGCCGGACACGGCAAGGTCGGGCACGGAAAACAGGTCGAGCTGGGCGCTGGCTGCCCCGGGGCTGGCCGCCCCTGCCGCGGACGGCTTCACGGCACGGGCGGGCGCCACGAAAGCCGAAGTGTCCAGGTCGCCGAGGTCGCGCAGGTTCAGGCCGGCCTGGCGCACCGCCAGCGCAAAACGCTGGGCGATGAGATCGGCCCAGATGCCCGTGCCGCGCATGCGCACACCGAAGCGCGAGTCGTTGCGGCGGCCCTCACGCAAGTCTTCGATGCGATGCAGGACACGCTGGGCGCGATCGGGGAAATGGGTGTGCAGCCACTGTTCGAAGACATCCTTCACTTCATGGGGCAAGCGCAACACGGTATAGAACGCCTGCGACGCGCCCGCCTGGGCCGCGGCATGCAGGACCTGCTCGATCTGGTCGTCGTTGATGAAGGGAATGACGGGTGCCAGCGACACCCCGGCGGGCACGCCGGCATCGGCCAGCACGCGCAGCGTGCGCAGGCGGCGCCAGGGCGCGGAGGCACGGGGCTCCAGGGTGCGCGCCATGTCGGCATCGAGGGTGGGCAGGCTGAGATAGACCTGCACCAGGCGCCGCTGCGCCAGCGGCACCAGCAGGTCCAGGTCGCGCTCGACCAGCGCGTTCTTCGTGATGACGGACACCGGATGGCCGGTTTCCAGCATGAGCGCCAGGATGCCGCGCGACAGCTGCCACTGCCGCTCGATGGGCTGGTAGGCATCGGTGGCCGAACTGAGGGTGATGGTTTTGGGCACGTAGCCCGGGCGCGACAGTTCGGCGCGCAAGGCCTCGACGGCGTTGGTCTTGGCGACCAGGCGGGTTTCGAAATCCAGGCCGGGAGAGTACCCGAGGTAGGCGTGGGTGGGCCGGGCGTAGCAATAGATGCAGCCGTGCTCGCAGCCCCGGTAAGGGTTGACGGCCTGCTCGAAGGGAAGATCGGGGGAGTCGTTGCGGGAGATCAGCCGGCGCGCCTGTTCGGCTTCGACCCGGGTAAGGGGAGCCGGGGGCAGTTCGTCCAGGGCCAGGGCGTGATCCAGGGCGTCAGGATCGGCCAGGCGGCTGTCGCGCTGGTAGCGGTGCGATACGTTAGTCACCGCACCCCGGCCGCGCGAGGCGGCGGGGGCGGCAGCCGGGGACCCAGTACCGGCGGAAACAAAGGTATCGATAGCGACCATGAAAACCACTGTACAAAAAAACAGTGGTTCACACAAGCTTCGTTACCGAATCCTTTTTACTCCTTTTTCCGCCAGCCGGGGTCCCCTGCTTTGCGGCTCAGGCCTGCGCCGGCAGGCGGATGAGTCCGGCCGCGGCAGTCTGATTGCTGGCCTCGTCGATCAGGATGAAGGCGCCCGTGGCGGGTTGTTGCGTATACGCATCAACCGCCAGCGCGTCCCGGACGGCCAGCGTCACGCGGCCGATGTCGTTCATCTCGAGCGCCCCCGCCGCCTCGACCTCCTGCAGCTCATGGATGTCGCGGCGGCTGTGCACGGCGCGAATCTTGGCGCTGGTCAGGCGCGAGCCGTGCTTCAGCAGATACTTGCGCGCCGGATTCAGCGCACGGGCATCCAGCCAGCACAGCTCCGCCTCGAACTCGCGCAGCACCTGCGCGGGCGCCTCGGCGTGCACCAGCAGGTCGCCGCGCGACAGGTCCACGTCGCGGTCAAGCTCGACCGTCACCGCGTCGCCGGCCACCGCCGCATCGGCCTGGCCGGCCTGCGTGCGCAGGGACTTCACCACGGCCGGCACGCCCGACGGCTGCACCTGGACCGCATCCCCGACGCGCAGGCGGCCGCTGGCCACCTGGCCGGCATAGCCCCGGAAATCATCGATCTGGCTGCCGCCATGGCGGATCACCCACTGCACGGGCAGGCGCAACGGGCCGCCGGCGCGCGCGTCGTCCACCGGCAGGGATTCCAGCAACGCCAGCAACGGCGCCCCCGTGTACCAGGGCGTGCGCGCCGAGCGGCTGACCACGTTGTCGCCCGTCAGGGCCGACAAGGGCAGCACATAGTGCGTGGCGATACCCAGGCGCTGAGCCAGTTCGGCATAGGCATCGCGGATGCGCGTGTAGACGGCCTCGTCCCAATCGACCAGATCCATCTTGTTGATGGCCACGACGATGTGGCGGATGCCCAGCAGTTGCGCGATGGCGCTGTGCCGCTTGGTCTGCGCCAGCAGCTTGCCGTCCGCGGCGCGCGTGGCATCGATCAGGATGATGGCGGCATGGGCCGTCGAGGCGCCCGTCACCATGTTGCGCGTGTACTGCTCGTGCCCGGGCGCATCGGCCACGATGAACTTGCGCAGCGGCGTGGCGAAGTAGCGGTAGGCCACGTCGATGGTGATGCCCTGCTCGCGCTCGGCCTCCAGGCCGTCGGTCAGCAGCGAGAGATCCATCACGTCGCCCTGCGTGCGCTTGTGCTTGGCCCGCGAAATTGCGTCGAGCTGGTCGGCGAAGACGCCCTTGCTGTCGAACAGCAGGCGGCCGATGAGCGTGGACTTGCCGTCATCCACCGAACCGGCGGTGATGAGGCGCAGCACGCCGCGTTCGGCGCCCTGCAGGAAGGAATCGTTGACTGCGTTCATCAGAAATAGCCCTCTTTCTTGCGGCGCTCCATCGAGGCCTCGGACGTCTGGTCGTCCATGCGGGTCGCGCCGCGCTCGGTGATGTCGGTGACGGCGGTCTCGGCGATGATGGCGGCAGGATCCGCCGCGTCGGAAGCCACCGGGCAGGTGCAGGAGATGTCGCCCACGGTACGGAAGCGCACGGCCAGGGTCTCGACCGACTCACCCTCCTGCGGCGGCGTCAGGCGGGTGACAGGCACGAGCAGGCCCTTGCGGCGCACCACCTCGCGCTGATGCGTGTAATAGATCGAGGGCAGCGCCAGCTGCTCGCGCTGGATGTATTGCCACACGTCCAGTTCGGTCCAGTTCGAGATCGGGAAGACGCGCATGTTCTCGCCGGGATGCACGCGCGTGTTGTACAGGTTCCAGAGCTCCGGACGCTGCGACTTCGGATCCCACTGGCCGAACTCGTCGCGGAAGGAAAAGATGCGCTCCTTGGCGCGGGCCTTTTCCTCGTCGCGGCGGGCGCCGCCGATGCAGGCGTCGAAGCCGAACTCCTCGATGGATTCGAGCAGCGTCACCGCCTGCGCGGCGTTGCGCGAATCGGTCTCGCGGCGCAGCACGACCGTGCCGCGGCGCATGGAGTCCTCGACGCTGCGCACGATCAGTTCCTCGCCCAGTTCCGCCGCGCGCGCATCACGGAAGGCGATGACCTCGTCGAAATTGTGGCCGGTGTCGATGTGCATCAAGGGGAATGGGAAGCGGCCGGGGCGGAAGGCCTTCTCGGCCAGGCGCAGCAGCACGCAGGAATCCTTGCCGCCGGAGAACAGCAGCACCGGCCGCGCGCACTCGGCGGCGACCTCACGCAGGATATGAATCGCTTCCGATTCCAGCCAGTCCAGGTGGCTGCGGTTGGCGACGACACTCATGGGTAACCCCTCGGGAATAACGGATGAACTGAAGAACTAGAGAGACTGGCCGCGTGCGACGATGCGCACGGCTTGCGCCGGGGCGGCAGCGCCTGCCTTGTTGCCCGCATGCAGGCCGCACTCCTTGCTGTCGGCGGATTCCCACCACCAGCGCCCTGCCCGTGCGTCCTCGCCTGGACGCACGGCGCGCGTACAGGGGTCGCAGCCGATGGACGGGTAGCCCTGGTCGTGCAGCGGGTTGTAGGGGATGCCAAGCGCGCGGATCACGGCCCAGACCTCGTCCTCGGTCCAGTCGGTCAGCGGATTGAACTTGTGCAGGCCGAACACCGGGTCATGTTCGGACTCGGCCAGCGCGCCGCGCGTCGCGGCCTGTTCACGGCGCTGTCCGGTGATCCAGGCACTGCGGCCAGCCAGCGCGCGGCGCAGCGGCTCGACCTTGCGGATACCGCAACAGGCCTTGCGCAAATCGATGCTCTCGTAGAACGCGAAGGCGCCGTGCTCGCGCACATGCGCCTCGACCGCCGCGGCATCGGGACGGAACACCGTGATGGCGCGGCCATAGCGTTCGGCCACGACGTCCAGCATGCCCAGGGTCTCGGCATGCAGGCGGCCGGTGTCCAGCGAGAAGACCTCCAGCGGCAGGCCGCGCCCGAAGATGGCGTGGGTCAGCAGCATGTCTTCCGCTGCAAGCGATGAAGCCAGCGCGGCATCGGGATGCTGGCTGGCGATGTCATCCAGCCGCGCCGCCAGGGCCTGCCATTTGGCAGCCGTGGCGACGGGCAGATCAGGGTCAGGTGTCTGGTTCACTGCTGGCGGGCTCACTTAAAAACAGACGGAAAAGAGAAACGTCAGGCCTGGGGCGGCGGCGCGGCGAACACGCGTGCGTTGCGGGGTCGCGCCAGCAGCGCTTCGCCTTCGGTCACGTTCAGCGAACGGAACACGTCTTCCGGCACCTGTGCCTCGATCAACTGGCCCGTGTCCTGGCGCGACAGCTCCAGGAAGGCGCTGGGGCCGGCGAGGTAGGCATGGTTCAGGCGCACGGCGATGCCATCGCTGCCCGCGGCATAACGCGAGATGTCGAACTCGTGCGGGCGGACATAGGCCACGGCCTCGGCGTCCTCCGCCCCCGAGAAGTCAGGCGCCGGCAGGCTGAAGGCGCCATCGCGCCAGGTGCCCGCGGCCGCGCGGCCCTTGAACTGGTTCACGTCGCCCAGGAAGCCATAGACGAACGGCGTGGCCGGGTTCTCCCAGACCTCGCGCGGCGTGCCCACCTGCTCGATGCGGCCGGCGTTCATCAGCACGACGCGATCCGCCACTTCCAATGCCTCTTCCTGGTCGTGGGTCACGAAGACGCTGGCCACGTGCAGGTCGTCGTGCAAGCGGCGCAGCCAGCGGCGCAGTTCCTTGCGCACCTTGGCATCCAGGGCGCCGAAAGGCTCGTCGAGCAGCAGCACGCGCGGCTCGACGGCCAGGGCGCGCGCCAGCGCGATGCGCTGGCGCTGGCCGCCGGACAGCTGCGAGGGATAGCGGTCGGCCAGCCAGTCCAGCTGCACCAGCTGCAGCAGTTCCGTCACCTTGCGGCGGATGACGTCTTCCGCCGGGCGCTGCGAACGGTGCTTCACGCGCAGGCCGAAAGCCACGTTCTCGAACACTGTCATGTGCTTGAAGAGCGCATAGTGCTGGAACACGAAGCCCACCTGGCGATGACGCACGTGCACGTCGGTGGCGTCCTCGCCGGCGAACCAGACGCGGCCGCTGTCAGGCTGCTCCAAACCCGCGATGATGCGCAGCAGCGTGGTCTTGCCACAGCCTGACGGCCCGAGCAGCGCGACCAGTTCACCAGTCTCGATGTGGAGGGAGATATCGTCCAGCGCACGGAAATTCCCGAAACGCTTGGACAGGCTGCTGACTTCGATGCTCATGGTTCAAAACTCCGTATCAGGCGGCGACGGGCTGCAGGGCGGCCGCTGGGCGTTCCAGCGGGGCGTCCGCGGCGATCGGCCGATGGTTCAGCCACTCGATCACGTTCTTCGCCGCCAGCGTCACCAGGGCCAGCAAGGCCAGCAGGGAAGCCACGGCAAAGGCCGCCGAGAACATGTATTCGTTGTAGAGGATTTCAACATGCAGGGTCATGGTGTTGGTCAGCCCCCGCACCTGGCCGGACACCACCGAGACCGCGCCGAACTCGCCCATGGCGCGCGCATTGGCCAGGATGGCGCCGTACAGCAGCCCCCATTTGATGTTGGGCAGCGTCACGCGCCAGAAGATCTGCCAGCCGTTGGCGCCCAGCGTCAGCGCCGCCAGTTCCTCGTCGTTGCCCTGCGCCTGCATGAGCGGAATGAGTTCGCGCGCGACGAAGGGAACCGTGACGAAGAGGGTCGCCAGGATGACGCCCGGCACCGCATAGACGATGCGCAGGTCATTGGCCTTCAGCCACTCGCCGAACCAGCCTTGCGAGCCGAACAGCAGGATGAACACCAGGCCCGCCACCACCGGCGACACCGAGAACGGCAGGTCGATGAGGGTGATCAGGAACTGCTTGCCGCGGAAATTGAAGCGCGTGATGGCCCAGGCCGCGGCCAGGCCGAAGACCAGGTTCACCGGCAAGGCGATGGCAGCCACCAGCAGCGTCAGGCGGATCGCCGACACCGCATCGGGTTCGGTGATGGAGGCCAGATACAGCTCCCAGCCCCGCGCGAACGCCTGCACGAACACGGCGGCCAGGGGCACGACCAGGAACAGGCCGAGGAACCCCAGGCCTATCGTCAACAACAGGCCGCGTACCCAGCGCGGCTCGTTCAGGTGATCAGGACGATTGCTGGCGCTCATAGGGAAACCTCCGCCCTGCGGGCTGCGGTGCGAGCGCCTTCGGGCGGCCGGGCGGCGCTCATGGGGAAACCTCCGCCCTGCGGGCTGCGGTGCGAGCGCCTTCGGGCGGCCGGGCGGCGCTCATGCCGGCCTCCCCGCCGCGCGGCGCGTCTGCCACCACTGCAGGCCATTGACCAGGAGCAACAGCAGGAAGGAGATGGCGAGCATGACCGTCGCGATGGCGGCGGCGCCCGCGTAGTCGAACTGCTCGAGCTTGGAGATGATGAGCAAGGGCGCGATCTCGGAAATCATGGGCATGTTGCCCGCGATGAAGACCACCGAGCCGTACTCACCCACGGCGCGGGCGAAGGCCAGTGCGAAACCGGTCAGCAGCGCCGGATAGATGGTGGGCAGCAGCACGCGGCGGAAGGTCTGCCAGCGGTTGGCGCCCAGGCTGGACGAGGCCTCTTCGATCTCGCGCTCGATGTCTTCCAGCACCGGCTGCACCGTGCGCACCACGAAAGGCAGCCCGATGAAGATCAGCGCGATGACGATGCCCAGCGGCGTGAACGCCACCTTCAGGCCGAACCAGCTTTCCAGCGGCGCACCCAGCCAGCCGTTGGAGGCGTACAGCGCGGTCAGCGCGATGCCGGCCACGGCGGTGGGCAATGCGAAGGGCAGGTCGACCAGGGCATCGACGAACTTCTTGCCCACGAACTCGTAACGCACCAGCACCCAGGCCACGACCAGCCCGAACACCAGGTTGACCAGCGCGGCGACGGCCGACGCGCCGAAGGTCAGCTTGAACGACGCGATGACGCGCGGCGCCGTCACGGCATCCCAGAAACCGCCCCACCCCAGCTCGGTGCTTTTCAAGGGCAGCGCAGCCAGCGGGATCAGGACGAGCAGGCCCAGGTAAAACAGGGTGAAGCCCATGGAGAGGCCAAAGCCGGGCAGGACGCCGTGGCGGGCGCGGCGGGTGGCCCGGCCGGGGCCGGCCGGCCCGGGCGGCGTCCGGCCCGCCGGGGCCGGGCCCGCGCCCAGAGGGGTGGTGGCAAGGGAGGTCATGGTCGCGGGGCCTCTCGCTTACTTGCCCTTGGGCTGGTAGATCTGGTCGAAGGTGCCGCCATCATTGAAATGGTCGGCCTGGGCCTTGCGCCAGCCACCGAATTCCTTGTCGATGGTCACCAGCTTCACTTCCGGGAACTGCTTGGCGTACTTCGCCGCCACGTCCTTGTTGGTGGGACGGTAGTAGTTCTTGGCGATGATTTCCTGCGCCTCGGGGGTGTACAGGAATTCCAGGTAGGCCTGGGCGGCGGCACGCGTGCCCTTCTTGTCGACGTTCTTGTCGACGATGGCCACGGGCGGCTCGGCCAGGATCGACAGCGACGGCACGACGATGTCGAACTTGTCCGGACCCAGTTCCTCCACCGACAGGAAGGCCTCGTTCTCCCAGGCCAGCAGCACGTCGCCCACGCCGCGCTCGACGAAGGTGATGGTCGAGCCGCGCGCGCCGGTGTCCAGCACGGGCACGTTCCGGAATATCTTGCGCACGAACTCCTTGGCTTTCTCGGCATCGCCGCCGCTGCGCTCGAGCTCGTAGGCCCAGGCCGCCAGATAGTTCCAGCGCGCACCGCCCGAGGTCTTCGGGTTGGGGGTGATGACCTGCACGCCTTCCTTGGTCAGGTCGTTCCAGTCCTTGATGCCCTTGGGATTGCCCTTGCGCACCAGGAAGACGATGGTCGAGGTATAGGGCGAGCTGTTCAGCGGCAGGCGGGCCTGCCAGTCCTTGGGCAGCAGGTCGCGATCGGCGATGGCGTCGATGTCGTAGGCCAGCGCCAGCGTCACCACGTCGGCATCCAGCCCGTCGATGACCGAACGCGCCTGGCGGCCCGAGCCACCGTGCGATTGGCGGATGGTCAGCGCGGTGCCGGCCTTTTCCTTGTATTGCTTGATGAAGACGTCGTCGATCACGCGGTAGAGTTCACGCGTCGGATCGTAGGAGACGTTCAGCAGCGTCTGCGATTTCTGCTGGGCGCTGGCCGACAGCGGCACAGCAAGGGTAAATGCCAGGGCGGCGGCCAGGAGGCCAGCTTTGCGCAACATGAGTATTTCCTTTTGTAATCGGCTATCGGGAAACACAGTGTGCGGGCCGCGCATCAGGAACGGAACGAATCAATCCTTGATAGTTCATCGCTGCACGTCATTAACAAAAATGAATCTATCGATATTCCGAACAAGCCGGAAAGGAAGGAATTCGTGGAAAAACCGAGACAAGGACTCGGTCGACATCAAGAGGAAACAAGAGAGCAGGGGTGCAGTGGAGCCGGCTCCGCCGGTCCACCAGCACCGCCCCCCTGGGGGGGAGGCGCGAAGCGCCTCGGGGGGGCTATTTATTCGGCTGAGGCGTCACGCGCAGGTAGGGGCGCACGGCGGTGTAGCCCTTGGGGAACTTCTGCTTGATGACTTCCTCGTCCTTCAGCGACGGCACGATGATCACGTCGTCGCCGTCCTGCCAGTTCACCGGCGTGGCCACGCTGTGGCTGTCGGTGAGCTGCAGCGAATCGATGACGCGCAGGATCTCGTTGAAGTTGCGGCCCGTGCTGGCCGGATAGGTCAGCGTCAGGCGCACCTTCTTGGCCGGATCGATGATGAACACCGAACGCACCGTCAGCGTGGCGTTGGCATTGGGGTGGATCATGTCGTAGAGCTCGGACACCTTGCGGTCCGAGTCGGCCAGGATCGGGAAATTGACCGTGGTCGACTGGGTGTCGTTGATGTCATCGATCCACTTGGTGTGCGAATCGGCGCTGTCGACCGACAGAGCCAGGACCTTGACGTTGCGCTTGGCGAATTCGTCGGCCAGCTTGGCGGTGTAGCCCAGCTCGGTGGTGCAGACCGGCGTGAAGTCGGCGGGGTGCGAGAACAGCACGCCCCACTTGTCACCCAGGAACTCGTGGAAACGGATGCGTCCGATGGAGGAATCCTGCTCGAAATCAGGGGCGGTATCGCCCAGCCTGAGAGTTGCCATAGTGCTTGCTCCTTCTGTTGACGCCGCGTGATGGCGCGGCATGCGTCATGCATGACGGCCATTTTTGCAGCAAATCTCCGGGCTCTTAAATAAGCAAATTTAATAACCTTATGCAATGAGGGAGCCCGCCAGCGCAGCGCTGACGACGCCGCCGGCCTGCACGGCGGCCGCCTGCGCCGCCGCGCGCGGCAGGATGTGGCCGGCGTGGAAAACCGCCGTGGCGAACTTGTCGGCCCAGAACGGATCGGTGCTGCCCTCGCCCAGGTGGCGCTCGCAGGCCAGCGCCGCGCGCGCCATCTGCCAGCCCCCCGTCACGATCCCGGCCAGCATCAGGTAGGGCACGCTGCCGGCGAAGATGGTGCGCACGTCCTTCGGCGCCTCCTGCAGCAGGAAGGCCACGGTGCCCCGATAGGCCTGCACGGCGCCCTCCAGCTGGCGGGCGATCAGTTGCAGGCCCGCCTGGCGCGGCGACCCGGCCTCGGCCGCACGGCGCAATTCGGCCAGGGTCTTGTCGATCTCGGCGGCCAGGCCCTGCGCCACGGCGCCGGCGTCCCGCAAGGTCTTGCGGCCCAGGAAATCGTTGGCCTGGATGGCGGTGGTGCCTTCGTAGATGGGCAGGATGCGGGCGTCGCGGTAATGCTGGGCCGCCCCCGTCTCCTCGATGAAGCCCATGCCGCCATGGACCTGGATGCCCAGCGACGCGACCTCGACGGCCGTTTCGGTGGCGTAGCCCTTGACCACCGGCACCAGGTATTCGTACAGCGCCTGGCTGGCGGCGCGCTGTCCGGCATCGGCGTGCTGGTGGGCATGGTCCCGCGCGGCCGCCGCCACATAGGCCACGGCACGGTTGGCCTCGGTAAGCGCCCGCATGGTCAGCAGCAGGCGCTGCACGTCGGGATGGCGCACGATGGGCACCGGCCCGCTGGAGCCCTCCACCGCCCTGCCCTGCACGCGGTCGCGCGCATAGGCCAAGGCCTGCTGCGTGGCGCGCTCGGACACCGCGATGCCCTGGATGCCCACCGCATAGCGCGCGGCATTCATCATGATGAACATGTATTCCAGGCCCCGGTTGGCTTCGCCCACCAGGTAGCCGACGGCGCCTTCGCCCACCTCGCCCTTGCCGCTGCCATAGAGCAGCACGGCCGTCGGGCTGCCGTGGATGCCCAGCTTGTGCTCGAGCGATGCGCACCAGACGTCGTTGCGCTTGCCGGGCTCGCCCGCCTCGTTGGGCACGAACTTGGGCACGATGAACAGCGAAATGCCCTTCACGCCCGCGGGCGCGTCCGGCAGGCGGGCCAGCACGAGGTGGATGATGTTCTCCGCCATCTCGTGCTCGCCATAGGTGATGAAGATCTTCTGGCCCGACAAGCGGTAGCTGCCATCCGATTGCGGCACGGCGCGCGTCGTGACCAGCGCCAGGTCGGAGCCGGCTTGCGGCTCGGTCAGGTTCATCGTGCCGGTCCAGCGTCCGTCCAGCAGCGGCGGAATGTAGCGGGCCTTCTGGGCCTCGGTGCCCACCGTCAGCAGCGCTTCGATGACACCATCGGTCAGCAGCGGACACAAGGAGAACGACAGGCTGGCCGCATTCAGGTTCTCGCTGGTGGCGGCGGCCAGCACCTTGGGCAGGCCCTGGCCGCCCCACTCCTGGGGATGCTGCAGGCCCTGCCAGCCGCCTTGCGAGAACTCGGCGAAAGCCTCGGCATAGCCCGGCGTGACGGTGACCTCGCCGTCGCGCAAGGTGGGCGGCTGGCTATCGCCCTGGCGGTTCAGGGGCGCGATGACCTCCTGCACGAAGCGGGCGTTTTCCTCCAGCACGGCCTCGACGAGGTCGGCGCTCATTTCCTCGTTGCCCGGCAGGGCAAGGATGTCTTTCAGGCCGGCCAGCTCGTCCAGGACGAAGCGGATGTCACGCAGGGGGGCGGTGTAGCGCATGTCGTCTCCTCATTTTTCTACGCTGGAAGTGCAAACGGCCTGCAAGCATGTCGCTTGCAGGCCGTTGTCGGTCTCCGGGGCGGGTGGCCTCAGAGCGCCTTGGTCAACTCGGGCACGACCTGGAACAGGTCGCCCACCAGGCCGTAATCCGCCACGCCGAAGATCGGCGCCTCGGCATCCTTGTTGATGGCCACGATGACCTTGGAATCCTTCATGCCGGCCAAGTGCTGGATGGCGCCCGACACGCCCACGGCGATGTAGAGCTGGGGCGCCACGATCTTGCCCGTCTGTCCCACCTGCCAGTCGTTGGGGGCATAGCCCGCGTCCACGGCGGCGCGCGAGGCGCCGACGGCGGCGCCCAGCTTGTCGGCCAGCTCGTCCAGCAGCTTGAAGTTCTCGGCGCTGCCCAGGCCGCGGCCGCCCGAGATGACCACGCGCGCGGCGGTCAGTTCAGGGCGGTCGTTCTGGGCCAGCTCGCGGCCCACGAAGGCGCTCAAGCCCGAATCGGCCACGGCCTCGACGGTCTCGACCGAGGCGGAACCGCCTTCGGCGGCCACGGCGTCAAAGCCCGTGGTGCGCACGGTGATGACCTTCACCTTGTCGGCGCTTTGCACGGTGGCGATGGCGTTGCCGGCATAGATGGGGCGCTGGAAGGTATCGGGGGAGTCGACCGCGATGATGTCCGAGACCTGCGCGACGTCGAGGCGCGCGGCGACGCGCGGCGCGACGTTCTTGCCCCAGGCCGTGGCGGGGAACAGGATGTGTTCGTAGTTTTCTGCGACTGCCAACACCTGCTCGGCGACGTTCTCGGCCAGGCCGTCGGCCAGCTGCGGCGCCTGGGCCAGCAGGACCTTCGAGACGCCCGCCACGCGGGCGGCGGCATCGGCGGCGGCCTGCGCGGCATTGCCGGCGACCAGCACGTGGATGTCGCCGCCGATGGCGGCGGCGGCGGCCACGGTGTTCAGCGTGGCGGACTTCAGCGCGGCGTTGTCGTGTTCCGCAATAACCAGGATCGTCATCGTTACACCACCTTCGCTTCGTTCTTCAGTTTGTCGACCAGGGCCGCCACGTCGGCGACCTTCACGCCAGCCTTGCGCGCGGGCGGCTCGCTGACCTTCAGGGTCTTCAGGCGCGGCGCCACGTCCACGCCGAGGTCCTCGGGGGTGTGCGTGGCTAGCGGCTTCTTCTTGGCCTTCATGATGTTGGGCAGCGTCACGTAGCGCGGCTCGTTCAGGCGCAGGTCGGTGGTGACGATGGCCGGCAGCGTCAGCGACAGCGTTTCCAGGCCGCCGTCGATTTCACGCGTGACGACGGCACGGCCGTCGGCCACTTCCACCTTGCTCGCGAACGTGGCCTGGGGCCAGCCGAGCAACGCGGCCAGCATCTGGCCGGTCTGGTTCGCGTCGTCGTCGATGGCCTGCTTGCCCAGGATCACGAGCTGCGGCTGCTCCTTGTCGACCACGGCGCGCAGCAGCTTGGCGACGGCCAGCGGCTGCAGTTCGGCATCGGTCTGGACCAGCACTGCGCGGTCGGCGCCGATGGCCATCGCCGTGCGCAAGGTTTCCTGGCTTTGCGCGACACCGCAAGAGACCGCGATGACCTCGGCGGCCACGCCCTTTTCCTTCAGGCGGGTCGCTTCCTCGACCGCGATTTCGTCGAACGGATTCATGGACATCTTCACGTTGGCGATGTCCATGCCGGACTGGTCCGACTTCACGCGAACCTTGACGTTGTAGTCAACGACCCGCTTGACGGGTACGAGCACCTTCATCCCGCAATCTCCTTGTTCATGGTCGGCGGCGCGGACCACGTGTCCGCCTGGCCTTCTCTTGGCGTAGATAATCAATCGCCCGATTCTACAGCTTCACTACAACTTGGCGAGCACCCGGACATGGGCTACCACGCTGCGGCCTAGCGCCGACAGGCTGTAGCCCCCTTCCAGCAGGCTCACCACACGGCCCCGGGCATGGCGCTCGGCCACGGCCAGCACTTGTTCGGTGATCCAGGCATAGTCGGCCTCGACCAGGCCGAGCTGACCCATCTCATCCTCGCGGTGCGCGTCGAAGCCCGCCGAGACCAGCACCAGCTCGGGCCGGAAGGCATCGAGCCGCGGCAGCCAGTCGCGCGTCACGATGTCGCGCACCTGCGGGCCGCCGGCATAGGCAGGCACCGGCACGTTGAGCATGTTTTCGCCTGCGGGCGGCGCGCCCGTGTCGGGAAACAGGCCGCGCTGGAAGATGCCACACATCAGCACGCGCGGGTCGTTGGCAAGCATCGCCTCGGTGCCATTGCCGTGATGCACGTCAAAGTCGATGACGGCCACGCGCGACAGGCCGTGCGCCTCCAGCGCATGCCTGGCGGCAATGGCCACGTTGTTCAGGAAACAGAAGCCCATGGCCCGGTCCGGCAGCGCATGGTGGCCCGGCGGGCGCACGGCGCAGAAGGCGGTGTTCGCCTCGCCGCCCAGCACCGCGTCGACCGCCGCCACGCCGGCACCGGCGGCCAGCCGGGCCGCATCCAGCGTGTGGCGGTTCATCAGCGTATCGGGGTCGATGGGCTGGTAGCCCTCGGCCGGCGATTCGCTGGCCAGGCGCGCCAGGTAGGCAGGACCGTGCACGCGCAGGATCTGCGCGTCGGTCGCGGGCGCGGCGTCGCGCTCGACCAGCCAGGGCATGACGCCGCTGGCCAGCAACTGGTCTGAAATGGCATCCAGCCTCTCCGGGCATTCGGGATGCCATGCGCCCATCTCATGCAGGCGGCAGACGGCATGGGTAAGATACAGGGTCTCCATAAGGATGATTATGTTCATCAGCACGCGTTTCCTGCAAATGGGCGCGCTGGCCCTGGCTCTGGCGGGCTGCGCCAGCTCCGGGGGCACGACCGCCGCCCTGAATGCCCCGCCCACGCCTTCCGCCAGTCCCGCCGCACAGAAGAAGGCTGCCCAGGCCCCCGCGCCGCAGCCTGCCGCCCAGTCCGAGGACGTCCCCGAACCCGCCGTCTCCGAGCGCGACATCAAGCGCTATGCCGCCACCCTGGCCGCCGAGCGCGGCCTCGACCCAGCCCGCGTACAGGCGCTCCTGAATTCCGCCCGCTACAACGCCACGGTGGCGCGCCTGATCGCGCCGCCGGCGGCAAAGCCGGACGGCGCCAAGCCCCAGCGCAGCTGGCCCGCCTACCGGCAGCGCTTCGTCGAGCCCATCCGCATCCGCGCAGGCGTCGCCTTCATGTCCGAGAACGCCCAGGCCCTGGCACGCGCGGAAAGCCGTTATGGCGTGCCGGCGGACATCATCGCGGCCATCATCGGCGTCGAAACGCTCTACGGCAAGCACATGGGCAACTTCCGCGTGCTCGATGCCTTGGCCACGCTGGCCTTCGACTACCCGGACCCCAAGCGGCCCGACCGCGCCGAGATGTTCCGCACCCAGCTGGGCGACCTGATCGAACTGTCGGCCAAGGACGGCGTGGACGCGGCCAGCGTGCGAGGCTCGTATGCCGGCGCCATCGGCCTGCCGCAATTCATGCCCGGCAGCATCCTGCGCTATGCGGTGGACGGCAACGGCGACGGCAAGATCGACCTGATCAACGACGTGGATGACGCCATCCAGTCCGTGGCGAATTTCCTGGTGGAGCACGGCTGGCAGCGTGGCCTGCCGGTCTTCGCCCCGGTGCGCCTGCCCGCCGATCCTTCGGGTCTCGTCGACGGTGGGCTGAGTCCGCACCTGGATTGGACCGGCATGCAGGCGGCTGGCGCCGTGCAGCTTGGCGCGACGCCCGCCGAAGGCGCCGCCATCGCCGCCTGGCAACGCGCCGGACTGGGTGTCATCAACCTGCCCGACGAGCCGACCGACACCGTGCAGTACCGCACCGGCACGCCGAACTTCTTCGCCCTGACGCACTACAACCGCAGCTATTTCTACGCCACGTCGGTCTCCGACCTGGCCGACGCCCTGCGTGACGCGCGGCTGCGACGCCAGGCCGAAGCGCCCCGCTGACGCTGGGGAAAAGCCCCCACGCTGCGCCTTCGGCTTGCTGCCCCCCGAGGGGGCCGTTTTTTGCCTTGGGGCGGCCCGGCGGCAAAAAAATCCGCCCAATGCGGAAAGCCCCGCCGCTTCGAGGAAGCGGCGGGGCTTTTTTTGGCGGATGCCGGCTATCAGGCGGGCGGGTTGAACACGCCCGTCGACAGGTAACGGTCGCCCCGGTCGCACACGATGAAAACGATGGTGGCATCCCGCACGGTTTCGGCCAGGCGCAGGGCGCCGACCAGCGCGCCGCCCGATGACACGCCCGCGAAGATGCCCTCTTCCGCGGCCAGCCGCCGCGCCATGACTTCCGCGTCGCGCTGCTCGATGGAAGCGAAGCTGTCGACCAGGCTGGCGTCATAGATGCGCGGCAGGTAGGCCTCTGGCCACTTGCGGATGCCGGGAATCTGCGAGCCCTCGGCGGGCTGGGCACCCACCACGTGCACGGCGGGATTCTGCGACTTGAGATACCGCGACACGCCCATGATGGTGCCGGTCGTGCCCATGGCGCTTACGAAGTGCGTGACGCGGCCGCCCGTCTGCGTCCAGATCTCGGGCCCGGTGCTGTCGATGTGCGCCTGCGGATTGTCGGGATTGGCGAACTGGTCCAGCACCTTGCCGCGGCCCTCGGCCTGCATGCTGGTGGCAAGGTCCCGCGCATATTCCATGCCGCCCTTGTCGGCCGGCGTCAGGATCAGCTCGGCGCCATAGGCCGTCATGGCCGCGCGCCGCTCCAGCGACAGGTTGTCGGGCATGATGAGGATCATGCGGTAGCCCCGCATGGCGGCCACCATGGCCAGCGCGATGCCGGTGTTGCCGCTGGTGGCCTCGATCAGCGTGTCGCCCGGCTGGATGTCGCCGCGCGCTTCCGCGCGCCGGATCATCGACAGCGCGGGACGGTCCTTCACTGAGCCGGCCGGGTTGTTGCCTTCGAGCTTGGCGAGGATGACGTTGCCGCGCGCCTGGCCGGCCTCACCCGGCAGGCGCTGCAGGCGCACGAGCGGGGTATTGCCGACGGTATCTTCCAGAGTGGGATAGGTATGCATGGCGGGAATATTACCCGTTCGGCCGCGGGCTGCGCGATTCCGCCCACGGCCGGCGGGGTCATCCCGGATTGCGCGGTCCGCCTAGCGCTTCGCCGGACCGGCAGAGGCCTCGCGCGCCCTGCCTGCGGGCACAGCCGGCGGCGTGGCCTTGGCGGAGGCCTGCAGGCCTGCCGACTCGAGGTCCTTCAGGCGCTTGGGCCCCAGGCCGCGCACGCGCTCGCCCAGGTCCTGCAGCGATGCGAACGGGCCACCGCGCTGGCGCTCGTCGATGATGACCTGGGCCGTCTTGGGGCCGATGCCTTTCAGCGCATCGAGCTGGGCGGCCGTTGCGGCATTGAGGTCCAAGGCATGGGCGGGCCCGCCCGCCGCCAGGCCCAGCCCCAGCGCGAGCGCGGCGGCGCGGCCCCTGGCGCGGCGGGAACGCCCCGCGCGCGGCGCGCGAAAGGAGCAAGGCTGCGCCACGGGACGGGCGACAGTGGGGTGCAGAAAGGGATTCATGCGCGTCTCTCCTGAAAGCGCCGGCTGCCCCCTGGCAACCGGCATGCTTCCATGATGCGCGCCCGCATCGCCGCGCGGCGCGGAAGTGCCGCGCAAGAGCCATGCGTGGGAACCGAGACGCGCGTCATCGGCCCCGGGGCAGGACGCGGCTCAGCGCCTGGCCAGCCAGTCCTTCACGTACTCGGACACGCCCGTGGCCACGTCGCGCATCGGCGCGTCGAAACCGGCGGCGCGAAGACGGGACACATCCGCCTGCGTATAGCTCTGGTAGCGCCCCTTCAGGTCGTCGGGGAAGGTGATGTAGCGCAGGAAGCCGCGCTCGACCAGGTCCTCCAGCGGCAGCGTTTCCTTGCCGGCGCCTTCGCGCAGCGTGTTGACCACGGCCATCGCCACGTCATTGAAGGGTTGTGCGCGGCCCGTGCCGCAGTTGAAGACGCCCGAGTATTCCGGATGATCCAGGAAGTGCAGGTTGACCGCGACGACGTCTTCCACGGAGATGAAGTCGCGGCTTTGCGCGCCGTCGGCATAGCCGTCCCAGCCGCCGAACAGGCGCACCTGCCCATCGGCCACGAACTGGTTCATGTTGTGGAAGGCCACCGAAGCCATCCGGCCCTTGTGCTGTTCCTGCGGGCCATAGACATTGAAATAGCGCAGGCCCACCACCTGCGCGGTCAGCCCCGCCGCCATGCGCTGGCGCAGCACCTGGTCGAAGAGCAGCTTGGAATAGCCATAGACGTTCAACGGATGCTCGTTGGCCGGGTCTTCGGCATAGACGGGACCCGCGCCATAGACGGCCGCCGACGAGGCATACAGGAAGGGAATCCGGCGCGCCTGGCAGAACTCGAACAACTCCAGCGTGACGCGGTAGTTGTTGTCCATCATGTAGCGGCCATTGCGCTCGGTGGTGTCCGAGCAGGCGCCCTGGTGCAGCACGGCGCGGATCTCGGGCAGATTGCCCTCGGCCACGCGGCGGCGGAATTCATCGCGGTCGAGATAATCGGCGACCTGGCCGCGCGCCAGGTTGATGAACTTGTCGCCCTCGGTGAGATCGTCCACCGCGATGATGTCGGTGATGCCCCGTGCATTCAGGCCCTTGACGAGATTGCTGCCGATGAAACCCGCGGCTCCGGTGACGACGATCATGACAACTCTCCTGCGGTAACGATGGACGTGCCGAGCTTGCCGACGACGATGCCGCCCGCGCGATTGGCCCAGCGCATGGCGCCGGACCAGTCCATGCCGGCGGCGCGCGTGACGGCCAGGGTGGCCAGCACGGTATCGCCCGCGCCCGACACATCAAAGACTTCGTGGGCCTGGGCGTCGACGTGATCGCGCCCGGCATCGGTGAACAGGGTCATGCCCTGCTCGGAACGGGTTACCAGCAAGGCCTGCAGGCCGAGTTCCTGGCGTAGCGCCTGCGCGCGGCTTTCCAGTTGCGCTTCGGTGCTCCATGCGCCCACCGCCTGCTGCATCTCCGACCGGTTGGGCGTGACCAGGGCGGCGCCATGGTAGCGGCTGTAGTCATCGCCCTTGGGATCGACCAGCACCGGCACGCCCGCCGCGCGCGCCTGCGCGATCAGGGCCTGCACGCGCGCAAGCGCGCCCTTGGCATAGTCGGACACGACCAGCACGTCATGGCTGGCGATCAGCTCGGCGTAGCGGGCATCCAGGGCGTCCAGCGCCGCGGCGCCCGGGTGCTCCTCGAAATCCACCCGCAACAGCTGCTGCTGGCGGCCCAGCACGCGCATCTTCAGCGTGGTGGGATGCTGCGGATCGGCCGGCAGTTCGGCGCGAATGCCCGCCTCGGCGGCCATGCTGGCGATGATCGCGCCCGGTTCGTCCTGCCCGACCACGCCCAGCAGGCTGGCCTGGGCGCCCAGCGCCACGATGTTGCGGGCGACGTTGGCCGCACCGCCCAGGCGGTCTTCACGGCGGGCGACCCGCACCACCGGCACGGGCGCCTCAGGGGAAATACGATCGACTTCGCCGAACCAGTAGCGGTCCAGCATCACGTCGCCGACGACCAGTACGCGCGCACGCGCGACGGCCTCGATGGGGAAAGACGTCATTCCAATTCTTCCAGGCGGCGGGGCCGGTAGGTTTCCCAGGCGTTGCAGCCGGGGCATTGCCAGTAATAGCGGCGCGCCTGGAAGCCGCAGGCGCGGCACGCATAGCGATCCAGGCGCTGCGTGTGCTTGTGGATGAGCGAGCGCAGCAAGGCCAGGTCGGCGCCGGGCACGACGCCTTCCTGCGGCGCGCTGCCCGGGTTGGCGGCCAGTTCGGCCTCGAGCAGGCGATCCAGGCCCAGCAGGGACGGGTTCTGGCGCAAGGCCTTGCGGGCGAATGCCCAGGCCGGGCCCGCGCCTTCCTGCACACGCAGTTCGCGGAACACCACGTTGAACAGGTCCAGCGAGGCGTGCTTGTCGTATTGCGCCTGCAGCAGGGCCAGGCCTTCGGCAGCCTGCCCGGCCGCGCGATAATTGTTCAGCACCGATTCCGCGACCAGGCCGGCGAACTCGGGCGAGCCCGACAGCACCGACTCCAGCTGCAGGCGTTCGCGCTTGGCATCGCCGTCCAGCGCGGCCAGGCGTGCCCGCAGCATCGCCACCCGCACGCTCGAGGCAGGCACGTTGCCCTCATTGCTGCTGGCGCCGCGCAAGGCGTGCTCGGCGGCGTCCAGCGCGGCCTGCGCCTGATCGACGTTCGGCGGATTGGCGGCCAGGGCCGATTGCGCCTGTTCGCAGTGATAGTGCACGCGCTGCGGCACGGGCTCGTCAACCAATTGGCGCAGCGTCTTGACCGCCTCGATGGCACGCGACCAGTCGTGCTCGGACTCATAGATGCGGATCAACGAGCGCAATGCCGGCAAGGCGAAGCGCGTGTCCTTCAGCAGTTCGAAGGCTTCCTCGGCGCGGTCCAGCATGCCGGCCTTCAGGTAATCCTGCGCCAGCTCGTGCTGGGCATGTTCCCGCTGCGTCTGCGGCAGGTCGGCGCGCGCCAGCAGGCTCAGGTGCACGCGGATGGCGCGCTCCATTTCACCGCGGCGACGGAAAAGACTGCCCAGCGCAAAGTGCAGCTCGGTGGTCTCCGGATCCAGCTTGGCCACTTCGACGAACGCGTCGATGGCGCGGTCGGGCTGCTCATTCAGCAGGAAGTTCAGCCCGCGGAAATAGGAGTCGGGCAGGCTGCGGTTCTCCGACAGCATCTGCCGGATATCCACGCGCGCCGCGATCCAGCCCAGGCCGAAAAGCACGGGCACGAAAATGAGCCACCAGGGTTCAAAATCCACGGCAAGACACTCGCTAAAGACGAAACAGGAAAACAGGCCGCGCAGCGTTCACGCACGCGCGGCGCAGCGCTCAGAGGGGCGAGAGCGGGGCGATCGTCTCGGGCGCCACGGTGGCGGGATTGGGCGGCGCGACGGCCGCCTGCAGCCGCTCGATCTCACGGCGCAGGCGCGCGGCTTCGCGGCGGCGGCGCAAGGCGCCGGGCACGGTCAGCAGGAGGCCGAACAGCGTGCCCACGACGAACACCGTCAGCATCACGACGATCAGCGGCACGTCATGGACGACCTGGTCGCCATAGAAGTTGACCGCCACGGGACCGGTATTCTTCAGCGCGAACAAGAGCACGACGATGAAGACCAGCAAACGCAGAGCCCAGACCAGATAGCGCATGACGATGCTCCAAAGTGCTGCCCACCCCGAGGCGCCTGCGCGCCTCCCTCCTTGCGAGGGCGACGCTGGCGTACCGGCTGAGCAACGAAGATATAAAGGGCGATTCTACTTCGCCCCCGTTTGAATTGAAAAAGCCGTCCTTGTGGGACGGCTTCTTGTGCCGGAAGGCACCGGCGAGGATTACGCTTCGATGTGGCGATCGACCGTGTCGATCACTTCCTCAACATAACCTGCCGGCTGGCCGGCAGCGGTACCAAGATCGACTTTTTCTCGCAGCTCCTTGCCGGCCTTGAAGTGAGGCACCTGCTTGCCAGGCACCATCACCTGCTCTCCCGATTTGGGATTGCGGCCGACACGCGGAGCGCGCAGCGACAACGAAAAACTGCCGAAACCGCGAATCTCGATGCGTTGGCCGGCGGCCAGCGCCTGGGTCATCGCATCGAGGACGGTCTTGACAGCGTAATCGGTATCGCGGGCGGCCAGCTGAGGGTAGCGGGCCGCCAGCGCCGCGATCAATTCCGACTTGGTCACGCTTAACCGTCGTTGCGCTGTTGATCCAGCTTGGCCTTCAGCAGGGCGCCCAGATTGGTCGTACCCGACGAAGCGCTGGCATCGGACATGCGCTGGATGGTTTCAGCCGTTTCCGCGTTGTCGCGAGCCTTGATCGACAGCTGGATCGAACGCGCCTTGCGGTCGACGTTGATGATCATGGCTTCGATGTTGTCGCCCACGCTCAGGACCGTGCCGGCGTCTTCGACGCGGCCAGCCGAGAGTTCGGAAGCGCGCAGGTAGCCTTCGACTTCCACCGACAGCGTGACGACGGCGCCCTTGGGCTCGACCGACTTCACGGTACCGGGGACGACAGCGCCCTTCTCGTAGGTGGCCACGAAGTTGTTGAAGGGATCGCCTTCCAGCTGCTTGATGCCCAGCGAGATGCGTTCCTTCTCGACGTCGATGCCCAGCACCACGGCTTCGACTTCGTCGCCCTTCTTGAAGTTGCGGACCGCTTCTTCGCCAGCTTCGGCCCACGACAGGTCGGAGAGGTGGACCAGGCCGTCGATGCCGCCTTGCAGGCCGACGAACACGCCGAAGTCGGTGATCGACTTGATGGCGCCGCGGACCTTGTCACCGCGCTTGAAGTTCGTCGAGAACTCTTCCCACGGATTCTGGCGGCACTGCTTCATGCCGAGCGAGATGCGGCGACGGTCTTCGTCGATTTCCAGGACCATGACTTCGACTTCTTCGCCCAGGGTGACAACCTTGCGCGGATCGACGTTCTTGTTGGTCCAGTCCATTTCGGAGACGTGCACCAGGCCTTCGATGCCGGCTTCCACTTCAACGAACGCGCCGTAGTCGGTGAGGTTCGTGACCTTGCCGAACAGGCGGGTGCCTTGCGGGTAGCGGCGAGCCAGGCCCACCCACGGATCTTCGCCCAGTTGCTTGACGCCCAGCGAGACGCGGCTCTTTTCCTGGTCGAACTTGAGGACCTTGGCTTCCACTTCCTGGCCCACTTGCAGGACTTCGGAGGGGTGACGCACGCGGCGCCATGCCATGTCGGTGATGTGCAGCAGGCCGTCGATGCCACCCAGGTCCACGAACGCGCCGTAGTCGGTGATGTTCTTGACCACGCCCTTGACCACGGCACCTTCGTGCAGCGTCTCGAGCAGCTTCTGGCGCTCTTCGCCCATGCTGGCTTCCAGCACGGCACGGCGCGACAGCACGACGTTGTTGCGCTTGCGATCGAGCTTGATGACCTTGAATTCGAGGGTCTTGCCTTCGTACGGGGTCGTGTCCTTGACAGGACGCAGGTCGACCAGCGAACCGGGCAGGAAGGCGCGGATGCCGTTGGTCATGACGGTCAGGCCGCCCTTGACCTTGCCGGTGATCGTGCCGGTGACCAGTTCGTTGTTGTCCAGCGACTGTTCCAGCGACAGCCAGGCCGACAGGCGCTTGGCGCGGTCGCGCGACAGGATGGTGTCGCCGTAGCCGTTTTCGAGCGAGTCGATTGCCACGGAGACGAAATCGCCGGGGCTGACTTCCAGCTCGCCCTGGTCGTTCAGGAATTCTTCCAGGGGAATCAGGGCTTCGGACTTCAGGCCGGCGTTGACCACGACGAAGTTGTGGTCGATACGCACCACTTCGGCGCTGATGACCTCACCGGACTTCATGTCCTGGTTCTTGATGCTTTCGGCAAACAGATCGGCAAAGCTTTCGCCGCCAAGTACGGAAGTAGACATTGAGATGGATCCATTGGGCCGCAAGGCCCAGATTTGCACACCCGATGAACGGCTTTCAACCGCTCGGGTGGAGTTCACAAACCTTGCCGGCCGCGGGGTTGTTGATCGCTGCCTGCAAGGACGGGGGGGGGTTAACAGCCATTCACCAAGATTGGCCCGCCAAGTCGGTGGTCAGCGCGCACGCGCTTTCCAGAGATCCAGGATGGCCTGTATGGTTTGCCGGGCGCTCAATCTCGAGGAATCGAGCTCCACGGCGCCTTCCGCGGGAGCGAGCGGCGCGACCTGGCGATTGGCATCGCGCGCGTCGCGTTCGCGCATATCGCGCAGAAGGTCTGCCAAGTTAGCAGAAATTCCCTTTTCGATCAACTGCTTACACCGTCTTTCCGCGCGCGCCTCGACATCGGCCACCAGAAACACCTTCAGGGCCGCATCGGGAAACACCACGGACCCCATGTCGCGGCCGTCCGCGACCAGCCCCGGCGGCTGCCGGAACGCCCGCTGGCGGGCCAGCAAGGCGGCACGCACCGCGGGCAGCGCCGCCACGCGGGAGGCCAGGTTGCCGATGGCTTCCTGGCGGATGGCCTCGCAGACGTCGTCGCCGTCGAGATAGATACGCCCGGATGAAAACAGGACATCCAGCCCCAGGGCCACCTGGCCCAGCGCCGCCTCATCGGTCTCGTCCACGCCGCGCCGGGTCGCGGCCAGGGCGGTCAGGCGATAGAGGGCGCCGCTGTCCAGCACCTGCCAGCCCAGGGCCTCGGCCACGCCGTGGGCCACCGTGCCCTTGCCGGACGCAGTGGGGCCGTCGATGGCGATGACGGGAACCGTACTCGCGTTGTCGTTCATTGCAAAATCCATCGCCACGCCTGGCCGGCGCGGCTATACGGTGGGGACGCCGCTCAGCCGGTAACCAGGCTGGCGTAGACGTCGAAGTAATCAGGGAAAGTCTTGGCCACGCAGCCCGGATCCAGGATGCGGACGGCGGCCGGGCCGAAAGCGGCCAGCGAAAAACACATCGCCATGCGGTGATCATCCCAGGTCCCGATGTGCGCGTCACGCCAGGCGCCCGCGGCGGGCGGGGTCACGCGCAGCCAGTCCTCGCCGGACGCCACCGTCGCGCCCAGCTTGGTGAGCTCGGTCTGCATGGCGTGGATGCGGTCGGTTTCCTTCACGCGCCAGCTGCCGATGTTGCGCAGCAGGCACGGGCCGTCGGCGTACAGCGCCAGGGCCGCCGCCGTCATGGCGGCATCCGGGATCAGGTTGAAATCGGCGTCGAACGCCTTGAGCGTCTGGCCTTCGGCGACCCTCACGCCGCTGGCTTCGATCCAGTCGGGGCCGCGCGTGATGGTGGCGCCCATGGCCGCCAGCGTCTGCGCGAAGGCCACGTCGCCCTGGATGCTGTCGGCGCCCACGCCGGTGACGCGCAAGGGGCCGCCGCCGATGGCGCCCAGCGCCAGGAAATACGACGCCGACGAGGCATCGCCCTCGACCTGCACGCGGCCGGGCGAGCGATAGGCGCTGCCGGCTTCCACCGTGAAGCGCTGCCAGCCGTCACGCGTGACGGCGACGCCATAGCGCGCCATCAGGTTCAGCGTGATGTCGATGTACGGCTTGGAGATGAGATCGCCCGCCACCTCGATGACCAGCGGCCTGCCCGTGCCGCGCACGACCAGCGGCGCGGCCAGCAGCAGCGCGGTCAGGAACTGGCTGGACACATTGCCCTGCACGCTGACGCGCTCGGCGCCGCCGCCGGCAAAGGCGCCGATGGCCAGGGGCGGATAGCCGGGATTGCCTTCGTAATCAATGGCAGCGCCCAGGCCGCGCAACGCGTCGACCAGGTCCCCGATGGGACGCTCGTGCATGCGGGGCACGCCCGACAGACGGTACTGGCCGCCCAGCAGCGCCAGGGCGGCGGTCAAGGGACGGAAAGCCGTGCCGGCATTGCCCAGGAAGATGTCGGCCTCGGCCACCGGAAAACGCGCGACACCGTCGACGCGCACCACGCCATCGGCCCCCTGCTCCACCGACACGCCCAGCTGGCGCAGCGCCTGCAGCATGACGCGCGTGTCGTCGGAGTCGAGCAGGCCCGCGATCTCGGTGCGGCCTTCGGCCAGCGCGGCCAGCAGCAGCACGCGGTTGGAAATGCTCTTGGAGCCCGGCAGGGCCACGGTGCCCGCGGCATGGCGCGCGGGGGGGAGATCGAGATAGTCGAGATGGCTCATCGCAGGTTCTCTTGCCAGTTGCGCCGGGCATCCGACGCCAGTGTCAGCCACTGGCGCAGCGCCTCGCCGTCCTCGTCCCGCAGCGCATGTTCGGCGCGTTCCAGCACCGCGCGCAAGGCGTCGAGTTCACGCAGCATGGCAGTCTTGTTGGACAGGAAAATGTCTCGCCACATCTCGGGCGAGCCGCCCGCGATGCGCGTGAAGTCACGGAATCCGGTGCCCGCCAGGCCCAGCCGCAAGGCGGCGTCGTCGGACAACGCGATCTGGGCCATGTAGGCGGCCGCCAGCCAGTGCGGCAAGTGGCTGACCGCGGCGAACACGGAATCATGGGTGGCGGGATCCAGCCGGCGCACGGTCGCGCCACAGGTTTCCCACAAGGCCTGCACCCGGGCCACGTCGGCGTCGGCGTTTTCCGGCAGCGGAGCCAGGACCACGTCGCGGCCCCGGTACAGGCCGGCATGCGCGGCGGCAGGCCCCGAGGCATGCGAACCCGCAATCGGGTGTCCCGGCACGAAGCAGCCCACGCGCTCGCCCAGCGCGTCGCGCGCGGCGGCCACCACATCCTGCTTGGTGCTGCCGGCGTCGGTCAGGATGGCGCCGGCACGCAGTTGCGGCAGCATGGCGGACAGCGTGGGGCCCAGCGCGGCCACGGGCGTGGCCAGCAGGATCACATCCGCGCGCGCGGCGGCAGACGCCAGCGTGGCGATCTCGTCGATCAGGCCCAGCGCGCGCGCCTCTTCCAGGGAGGCGGTATTACGCCCCACCCCCAGCACCTGTTCCACGGCGCCCGCCTCGCGCAGCGCCTGGGCGAAGGAGCCGCCGATCAGGCCCACGCCGACCACGGCCAACACCGGGACCGGCCCCGGAACCATTGGCGTGCGCGCTTTCGGCGTTGACGTGTCAGTCATGCGCCGGCTCCGCGCCGCGTCATTGCGCGGGATACGAGCCCAGCACCTTGAAGAAGGCAGCCTGGGACTCGAGCGTCGCGAGCGTGCGCGCCACCGCCGGATCGTCGCGGTGGCCCTGCACGTCGACGTAGAAGAAATATTCCCACTGGCCGGTGCGGGCCGGACGGGACTCGAAACGGGTCATGGACACGCCATTGGCGGCCATGGGCGACAGCATGTCGTAGACCGCGCCGGCGCGGTTGGGGACGGCCAGGATGAGGCTCGTCTTGTCGCGGCCGCTGGGCAGCGTGTCGATCTTGCCGATGGCAAGGAAGCGCGTGCGGTTGTGCGGATCGTCCTGGATGCCGGCCGACACGATCTCCAGTTTCCAGGCGCGCGCCGCCGCTTCGCCGGCAATGGCCGCGGCGGTGGGGTCGGACGCGGCCAGGCGGGCGGCCTCGGCATTGCTGGACACCGGCACCCGCTCGAGCGTGGGATGCAGGCGGCCCAGCCAGCCCTGGCACTGCGCCAGCGACTGCGGATGCGAATAGACCCGGGTCACGCCCTCCATGCTGCCATTGCGCGTCATGAGGCAATGGCGGATGACGAGCGAGCGCTCGCCCAGGATGCGCAGCGGCGAGGTCAGCAGCAGATCCAGCGTGCGGTTGACGGCGCCTTCGGTGGAGTTCTCCACCGGCACCATGCCCACGTCCGCCTGGTCGGACTCGACCGCGCGGAAGACTTCGTCGAAGGACGGGCAGGCCAGGCCCTGGATGGCATGGCCGAACTGCTCGAAGGCCGCCTGCTCGGAAAACGACCCTTGCGGCCCCAGGAAAGCGGCCGTCAGCGAACGTTCCAGGCCGCGGCAGGCCGAAATGATCTCGGTCCAGACGGCAGCGATGGCGTCCGCCGGAAACGGCGCGCCGTGCTCGCTGGCCTGCAGCCGGCGGATCACCTGGGATTCGCGCTCGGGACGCAGCACGGGGCCATCCGCATGGGCGGCATGCTTGACGTCACCCACGGCCTGGGCGGTGCGGGCGCGTTCGGCCAGCAGCGTGAGGATCTGGGTATCGATGGCGTCGATGCGGTCGCGCAGGGGCGCGAGCTTGGCCAGCAGGGCGTCATCCATGCGTGCGCTCGAATTCCTTGAGATATTGAACCAGCGCTTCCACGCCGGCCAACGGCAGGGCGTTGTAGATGGAGGCGCGCATGCCGCCCACGCTCTTGTGGCCCTTCAGTTGCGTGAGGCCCGCGGCCTCGGCGCCCGCCAGGAAAGCGGCGTCCTGCGCGGCATCGGCCAGCACGAACGGCACGTTCATGCGCGAACGCACGGGTGCGTGAATGGGGTTGCGATAGAACGACGACCCGTCCAGGAAGCCATAGAGCAGGTCGGCCTTGGCGCGGTTGGCGGTTTCGATGGCGGCCAGGCCGCCCTGCCCCAACAGCCACTTGTAGACCAGGCCCGCGACATAGATGGCGTAGGTCGGCGGCGTGTTGTAGCGCGAGGATTCCGCCGCCACGTTGGCGTAGTCGAACGCCGTCGGGCAGATGGGCAACGCATGGCCCAGCAGGTCGCGGCGGATGATGACCACCGTGACGCCAGCCGGGCCGGCATTCTTCTGGGCGCCGGCATACATCATGCCCACGCGGCTCACGTCCATGGGACGCGACAGGAAATGCGAGGAGGCGTCCACCACCAGCGGCACCTCGGGCGCGCCCAGCGCGGCCGGCTCTGGCCAGTCCATGAACTCCACGCCGCCGATGGTCTCGTTGCTGCACAGGTGCAGATAGGACGCGTCGGGACGGACGTGCCAGTCGGACACCGGCGGCACCCAGGTCCAGGGCGCCTGTTCCCGGCCATCGAGCACCGTGGCCGCGTCGCTGGCGGCCGCCACCTGGGCGTCGCCGTAGCGGTTGGCTTCCTTGTGCGACCGGCGCGACCAATGGCCGGTCAGCACATAGTCGGCCACCGGCGCACCGCGCCGGCCGATCAGGTTCAGGGGCACGATGGCGTTTTCCGCCGTGGCGCCGCCCTGCATGAACATCACGGCATAGTCATCCGTGACGCCCAGCAGCGTGCGCAGGTCGGCCTCGGCCTCGTCGCAGATCTGCACGAACTGCTTGCCGCGATGGCTCATTTCCATCACCGACATGCCGCAGCCGTGCCAATCCAGCATTTCCGCGGCAGCCTGCTCCAGCACCGGCACCGGCAGCACCGACGGACCGGCAGAGAAGTTCCAGGGGCGAGTCTTCGCCTGGGTCATGGTCTTATTCCTCTTCGCCGCCAGCGGGCGCCTCGCCACCCTCGGCCGGGGCGACGCCCTCGGCCAGGTCTTCCTCGTCCTCGCCGACGTCGGCATCGCTTTCGACCACGCGGCGCACGCCCGACAGATGGCTGCCGTCGTCCACGCTGATGAGCGTGACGCCTTGCGTGGCGCGGCCCATTTCGCGGATTTCCGCCACGCGGGTGCGCACCAGCACGCCGCCCGTGGTGATCAGCATGATCTCGTCGGACGGCATCACCAGCACGGCGCCCACGACCTTGCCGTTGCGGGCGGAGGTCTGGATGGCGATCATGCCCTTGGTGCCACGGCCGTGGCGCGTGTACTCGAGGATGGGCGTGCGCTTGCCATAGCCGTTTTCGGTGGCGGTCAGCACGCTTTGCGACTCGTCGCCGGCCACCAGCATGGCGATGACCGTCTGGCCCTCTTCCAGCATCATGCCGCGCACGCCGCGGGCGTTGCGGCCCATCGGACGCACGTCGTTCTCGTCGAAGCGCACGGCCTTGCCGGAATCGGAGAACAGCATCACGTCGTGCTTGCCGTCGGACAGGTCCGCACCGATCAGGAAGTCGCCCTCGTCCAGGTCGACGGCGATGATGCCGGCCTTGCGGGGGTTGGAGAAGTCGGACAGAGGGGTCTTCTTGACCGTGCCGCGCGAGGTCGCCATGAAGACGTAGTGGTCTTCGCTGAATTCCTTGACGGGCAGCACCACCGTGATCTTCTCGCCATCGCTCAGCGGGAACATGTTCACGATCGGGCGGCCACGCGAATTGCGCGTGCCCTGCGGCACTTCCCAGACCTTCAGCCAATAGACGCGGCCGCGGTCGGAGAAGCACAGCAGGAAGTCGTGCGTGTTGGCGATGAAGAGCTGGTCGACCCAGTCGTTTTCCTTCATGGCCGTGGCCTGCTTGCCACGGCCGCCACGACGCTGGGAACGGTACTCGGACAGCGGCTGGCTCTTGATGTAGCCGCCAGCCGAGAGCGTCACGACCATGTCGACCGGCGTGATCAGGTCTTCGGTATCCAGCTCGGTGGCGTTCAGCTCGATGTGCGAACGGCGCGCGTCCTTGCCGTTGGCGGTGAACTCGGCCTTGATGGCCTGCAGCTCGTCGCCGATGATGGTCGTGATGCGCGCAGGCGTGGCCAGGATGTCCAGCAGGTCGGCGATGGCGGCCATGACGTCCTTGTACTCGCCGACGATCTTGTCCTGCTCCAGGCCCGTCAGGCGCTGCAGGCGCATGTTCAGGATTTCCTGGGCCTGGCCTTCGCTCAGGCGATAGCGGCCGTCGGCCTGCAGGCCGCATTCCTCCGGCAGGTTCTCCGGACGATAGGCGGCGCGGCCGCCCGAGGTCTCGGTGTCGGCGCGCGACAGCATCTCGCGCACCAGCGAGGAATCCCAGTCGCGGTTCATCAGCTCCTGGCGCGCCACCGGCGGCGTGGGCGCTGCCTTGATGATCGCGATGAAGTCATCGATGTTGGCCAGCGCGACGGCCAGGCCTTCCAGCACGTGGCCGCGCTCGCGGGCCTTGCGCAGCTGGAACACCGTGCGGCGGGTGACCACTTCGCGGCGATGCAGCAGGAAGTAGTGCACCATCTGCTTCAGGTTGAGCAGGCGCGGCTGGCCATCGACCAGCGCGACCAGGTTCATCCCGAAGGTGTCCTGCAGTTGCGTGTGCTTGTAGAGGTTGTTCAGCACGACCTCGGGCACTTCGCCGCGCTTCAACTCGATGACAAGGCGCATGCCGTCCTTGTCGGATTCGTCGCGGATGTCCGAGATGCCTTCGATCTTCTTGTCGTTGACCAGCTCGGCGATGCGTTCCTGCAGCGTCTTCTTGTTGACCTGGTAGGGCAGCTCGTCGACCACGATGGACTGGCGGTTGCCGCGCTCCATGTCCTCGAAGTGCGTCTTCGCGCGCATGATCAGGCGGCCGCGGCCCGTGCGATAGCCTTCGCGCACGCCGGACATGCCGTAGATGATGCCGCCCGTGGGGAAATCCGGCGCCGGGATCAGCTCGATGAGCTCATCGACCGTGCACTCGGGATTGCGCAGGGCGAACAGGCAGCCGTCCACCACTTCGCCCAGGTTGTGGGGCGGGATGTTGGTGGCCATGCCCACGGCGATGCCCGAGCTGCCGTTGACCAGCAGGTTGGGCAGGCGCGAGGGCAGCAGCAGCGGCTCGCTTTCGCTGCCGTCATAGTTGGGCCCGAAGTCGACCGTTTCCTGGTCGATGTCGGCCAGCAGTTCGTGGGCGATCTTGGCCAGGCGGATTTCGGTGTAACGCATGGCGGCGGCGTTGTCGCCGTCGATGGAGCCGAAGTTGCCCTGGCCATCCACCAGCATGTAGCGCAGGGAGAAATCCTGCGCCATGCGGACGATGGTGTCGTAAACGGACTGGTCGCCGTGCGGGTGGTATTTACCGATCACGTCACCGACGATACGCGCCGACTTCTTGTAGGCACGATTCCAGTCGTTGTTCAGCTCGTGCATGGCGTAGAGCACGCGGCGATGCACGGGCTTCAAGCCGTCGCGCACGTCCGGGAGTGCCCGGCCCACGATCACGCTCATTGCGTAATCGAGGTAGCTGCGGCGCATTTCTTCTTCCAACGAAATTGGAAGAGTTTCCTTGGCGAAGGAATCCATAGGCTGAGGCGTCTATCTATATATATAGAGGGCTGACCCTTCACAGGGTAAGCCGTGGATTCTATCACCCGCCCTCCGGAGCGCCGCTGCCCAGGATTTGAGCAAGGCACGCAAGCGCCCCCTTTTGCTTGTTGCCAAAAACCAACAGCAACTCGCGGCATCCGGGAGAAATGCCCGCATCCAGCCAGAATGGGGCTCCCAGGGCAATCCAAAGGCTGGCAAATGCCTTAAGATTGTTTCCAGCACGCAGGAAACCCAGTAGGCGATTCTTTGACCGTGCTTTAGCCGTTGCTATACTGGCCCCGTTTTCCTGATATGCAGCGGGGGTTCGCTGCGAGTCACTTATCCAGCTTCAAGCTCAACGAGGAGAAACATGAACAAGCCCTCCAAATTCGCTCTGGCGCTTGCCTTTGCCGCCATGACGGCGTCGGGTGCAGCTTCCGCTCAAACCGTCGACAACTGGCGCAGCGCTTTCGGTGATGTCTGGAAGAACGGCACCAACGAACTGTGCTGGCGCAATGCGTTCTGGACCCCCGCGACCGGCATCCCCGGCTGCGACGGCGTTCCGGTCGCTCAAGCTGCCCCGGCCCCCAAGCCCGTTGCTCCTACCCCGACTGCCAGCAAGGTCGTCTTCAACGCTGACACCTTCTTCGACTTCGACAAGGCTACGCTGAAGCCCGAAGGCCGCCAGCTGCTGGATCAAGTTGTCGCCCAAACGCGCAGCATCAACCTCGAGACCATCATCGCCGTCGGCCACACCGACTCGACCGGTCCGGAAGCCTACAACCAGAAGCTGTCGGAGCGCCGTGCCGCCGCCGTCAAGACCTACCTGGTTCAGCAAGGCGTGGATACCAACCGTATCTACACCGAAGGCAAGGGCGAGCTGGAACCCGTCGCCGACAACAAGACCCGTCAGGGCCGCGCGCAAAACCGTCGCGTGGAAATCGAAATCGTCGGCACCCGCCGCTAATTTCGGTTTCGTCTCGCCTCCTCCGGGAGGCGATACAATCAAAGGGCCTCGCATCGCGAGGCCCTTTTTTTCTGGCCCGCCTCATCCAGGCCAGCGCGCGCCCAGGCGCGCGTGCCCTCCTCCCCTGCCGTCGAGCTGCCCATGACCGCCACCCACGCCCAATCCACCCCGAACGTCGATCAATCGGAACTGGACAAGTTCAGTGCGCTGGCCGCGCGCTGGTGGGACCCGACCAGCGAATTCAAGCCGCTGCACGCCATCAATCCGCTGCGCCTGGGCTGGATCCGTGAATTGGCCGGCGAACTGCGCGGCAAGGAAATCCTGGACGTGGGCTGCGGCGGCGGCATCCTGGCCGAAAGCATGGCGGCTGCCGGCGCGCAGGTCACGGGCATCGACCTGGCGCAGAAATCGCTGCAGGTCGCCCGCCTGCACGGCCTGGAAAGCGGCGTCAAGGTGGATTACCAGGCCATCAGCGCCGAAGACATGGCCGTCCAGCACCCGGGACGCTTCGACATCGTGACCTGCATGGAAATGCTGGAACACGTCCCCAACCCTGCTTCCATCGTCTCGGCCTGCGCCGCGATGGTCAAGCCGGGCGGCTGGGTGTTCTTCTCCACGCTGAACCGCAACCCGAAGTCCTTCCTGTTCGCCATCGTGGGCGCCGAATACGTGCTGCGCCTGCTGCCGCGCGGCACGCACAGCTACGAAAGCTTCATCCGCCCCAGCGAGCTGGCGGCCGCCGCACGCCAGGCGGCGCTCGAGCCCGTGCAGTTGCGGGGGCTGGAATACAACCCCTTCGGCGACCGCTACAGCCTGTCGGCCGACACTTCCGTCAACTACCTGATGGCGACCCGCAAATGAACGGTCAACATGACAGCCGCCTGGGCGGCCTGGTCCTCTTCGACTTCGACGGCACGCTGGCCGACACCGCCCCCGACCTGGCGGCCGCCGCCAACCTGCAACGTGCACGCCGTGGCCTGCCCGACCTGCCGCTGGCGCAATTGCGCCCGGTGGCCTCGCACGGCGCGCGCGGCCTCTTGCGCGTGGCCCTGGACATGCAGCCCGACCATCCGGAATACGAAGAGACACGCCGGCGATTCCTGGACGACTACGAAGCCGCCATGACGGTGCACACCACGCTCTTCCCCGGCATGGACGCGCTGCTGGAGCGACTGGAAGCCAATGGCCTGCAATGGGGCATCGTCACCAACAAGATGGAAAGGCTGGCCCTGCCCATCATCGCGCACCTGGGCCTCACGCCGCGCTGCGCCGCGATCGTCTGCGGCGACACCACCGCGCACGCCAAGCCGCATCCGCTGCCGCTGCTGCATGCCGCCCGACTGGCGAACGTCACGCCGGATCGCTGCGTCTACGTGGGCGACGACCTGCGCGACATCCAGGCGAGCCGCGCCGCGGGCATGCCCGCCATTGCCGCCGCCTATGGTTATTGCGATGGCGGCGTCGACAGCTGGGAGGCCGACATCAACGTCGAAACGCCCGAGGCGCTATGGCCTGCCATCGGCGCACTGCTGGGCAGGTCGGCTGCGTCTGCCACCTGAGACGGCGCGGCGGGCGCCAGCAAAGGCACGATCATGCCGGCGGGACCCACCGCCTGCTTCCTGCCTCGCGCCTTCGCGTCGTACATGCGCTGGTCGGCCAGCGCAATGAATGCCGTCCACCCGGCCGACCCGTCGGCCAGCCGCTCCGCCAGGCCGATGGAGGCGCTGAGCGGCGCATCGTCCGGCGTGCGGCCAAAGCCCTGTTCACGCAAGCGCGCCAGCCAGGCCTGCTGGTCGGCGACGGTGGCCCCCGGCATCAACACCACGAACTCCTCGCCGCCCCAGCGCGCCAGCACGTCGCCCGGACGCAGGCTGCGCCGCAAGGCCTGGGCGAATTGCACCAGCACCTGGTCTCCCACCTGGTGGCTGAAGCGGTCATTGATCCGCTTGAAATGATCGATGTCGCAGAAGGCCAGGCCATAGTGGCCGTTGACGGCCTGCGCGGCGGCAAAACCGCGCTCCAGCATCTCGACGCCTGCGCGCCGCGCCAGCGCACCGGTCAAGGAATCCGTCATCGCGCGCGTGACCAGGCTTTCCATGTAGTGCGATTGCGCCATGCCCGAGAAGAATGACACGCCGATGGCCATGCCCATGAACCAGAAGGTCTTGCCGTGCTCGAGCCAGGACATCGACTGGCCGGACCATTCGAAGCCAAGCAAAGCCGTGACGAACATCGGCAGCCCCAGCAGCAGGATCTCCAGCGCCGACAACGGGAAGATGGCCAGGCCTGCCAGCACCACGGTGGGCATCAGCGCGTAGAGCTGCATGATGCCCTGCTGCGCGGGCGTCAACGCCCCGTCGCCCACCACCCACAGCGACGCCAGGTAGAACAGGGGGGGCACCATGACCATGCCCAGCAGCCGGGCGAGCGCGTACCGGTACGGATGCTCGGACGCCTGCGCCCTTGCCGGCAGGGCCAGCAGGATGAAGATGAACGCGGCCAGCAGCCGCAGGCCCAGCAGGCCCAACGCGGTGCCCCGCTCGAACACCAGCAGATCCACGGCCGCGCACAGTGGCACCAGCACGGCGAACAGCACCGAGATGAGCCGCACGCGCGCGAGGATCACCGATGCGGCATTGCGGCGCACCAGCGCGGATCGGCCGAAAGGCGTCGCCAATCGCAGCAACTGGCGCTCGGACGGGGTCGTCGGGGCGACGATGTCATCTAGAAAGTGTCGCCAGGCTGGCATGGTGGGCTCTACAGGAATGCGGCACGGCAATTTTCGCGCATGGCCCCGGCAAGCGCTCTGACGCAGATCAGGCCGCGGCCGCAAGCCCCCCCTATCGGAAAGAGTCTCGCAGCAGGCGTCCTCGGCCCCGGAAAAGGGTAGGTTTTCGTCACATCCACCCGATATCCCAAAACTTGCCAATGGCTGTAACATCAGCGGACAAGCACGCCCGCCGCTCCCCCACAGAGCGGGCGCATCCGGGGGTTCATGCAGTAGGCGCCATGGTGCCAGGAGACAACGCAATGAACCAATGGGTGCAGGAACTGCTGGCCTTGGCGCTGTTCGACGAGACCGCCAGCGAGCAGGCCGTGTTCCGCAAGATCGAAGCCACCGCGCGCGCACTCGGATTCGAATATTGCGCCTATGGCCGCCGCGGCCCGCTGCCCCTGAGCAAGCCCGCGGTGCAAATGATCAACACCTATCCGGCAAGCTGGCAGACGCACTATGCGCGCGCCGGCTATCTCGCCGTCGACCCCACGGTGGCGCACGGCCGGCGCAGCACGCAGCCACTGGTCTGGAACGATGCCATCTTCGCCGCGACGCCCGAACTCTGGGCGGATGCCCGCGCGGCCGGCCTGCGGGTAGGCTGGGCGCAATCCAGCCTGGATGGGTATGGCGTCGGGGGCATGCTATCGCTGGTTCGCTCGAAGGAGCCGCTGGGCCTCGCGGAACTGGCCGCCAAGGAGGCCGCCATGCGATGGCTGACACAGGTCACGCACCTGACGATGTCGCGTGCCATGGGCCCGGCGCCGCAAGGCCATGCGTCCGTCAGCCTGACGCCGCGCGAAACCGAGATACTGAAGTGGCACGCCGACGGCAAGACCGCCGAGGAGATCTCGGACATTCTCCTGATCTCGGTGGACACCGTGAAATTCCATACGCGCAACGCGGCCCAGAAACTGGGCGCCCCCAACAAGACCGCTGCCGTGGTGCGCGCCGTCATGCTCGGCCTGCTGAACTGATCCCGCTTGCCTCCGGCGGGGCTGACGTTGCCTGCCTGCCACGAACCTCGTGAGCATGAGCGCCCTACCCAAAAGGGGAGTTTCACAAATCCGCATGAACCTGTGGAATGTGTGTACTGCGTTGTCACAGGACGGCCAATGTGGAAATTCTTGCTGGCACCCCCAATCACCTGCCCCCGGGATTGATGTCTGGGCTCGCGCGTTACCGCCACAGGGTCTTCGTGGAAATGCTGGGATGGAAGCTTCCCTGCGAGGGCGGGCTGGAATTCGACCAGTTCGACCGGCCCGACACGCTGTATGTCGCGGCACGCTGCAAACGCAGCGGCCGCCTGGTGGGCAGCGCGCGCCTGCTGCCCACCAACCGGCCGTATCTGCTGGGAGAAATATTCCCGGATCTCATGCAAGGCATACCTGTCCCGCATAGCGAACAGGTCTGGGAGCTGTCCCGTTTCGCCGCCGTGGACTTCTCCGCGCCCACGCATGATGGTCCGGCCGGGCAATTCTCCTCCCCCGTCGCCATCGAACTGCTGCGGGTCGCGTTGGCCGCGGCGGCCGCACAGGGCGCACGGCGCCTCATCACCGTTTCCCCGCTGGGCGTCGAGCGCCTGTTGCGCCGCGCCGGTTTCCAGGCGCGTCGCGCGGCGCCTCCGATCCAGGTCGACGGCCATGCGCTCTTCGCCTGTTGGATCGAAGTGCCTCGCCCGAACACGCCGCCTCAACGGCTGAGCGGGCGTCACCGCCTACCTGGCTTGGTAGTTGTTGGCGCGGGAGGCTGCCTGTGAAATAGGCTACGCCCCGTCCAGGAAGAACCGGCATGAAACTCCCCCTGCCCAGCACCCTCATGCCAGCAGGCAATGCGCCCGAGGCCCTGCTCAGCGAACGCCAGCGCGCCGCCATCTGCCAGCCTGCCCGCAACCGCGAATTCGTCCTGCGCCTGTCGTGCCGCGACGGCAAGGGGCTGGTCTTCGCGGTCTCCAGCGCGCTCTACGACGCCGGCTGCAATATCCTGGACTCCCAGCAGTTCGGCGACGTGGCCGCGCAGGATGGCACGGGGCTCTTCTTCATGCGCATCCATTTCGACGCGCCCATCGAGATTGCCCACACCGCCGCGCTCGAACGCACGCTCGCGCCCGTGGTGGCGCGCTACGGCATGCAGGCGCAATTCCATGACCGCGAAAGCGAATCCCGCGTGCTGATCCTCGTGAGCAAGGAAGGCCACTGCCTGAACGACCTGTTGTATCGCACGATGTCGGGCAGCATGCCGATGCGCATCGTCGGCGTGGCGTCGAACCACCTGGACTGCCGCAACATCGCGCAAAGCTACGGCCTGCCCTTCCATCACTTCCCGATAGCGGCCGGCGCCGACGAAGCCGCTCGCGACGCCCAGCAGGCGCGCATCCTGGCGCTGGCCGAAAGCGAGGCCGTGAACCTCGTCGTGCTGGCCCGCTACATGCAGATCCTGGGGCCGGCGCTGTGCGAGGCGCTCAAGGGCCGCGCCATCAACATCCACCACAGTTTCCTGCCCAGTTTCAAGGGCGCACGCCCCTACGCGCAGGCCCATCGGCGCGGCGTGAAGCTGATCGGCGCCACCGCGCACTATGTGACCGAGGACCTGGACGAAGGTCCGATCATCGAACAGGACGTCGAGCGCATCGACCACAGCCTGGCGCCATCGGAGCTTGCCCTGATCGGGCGGGACGTCGAATGCAAGGTGCTGGCGCGCGCCGTGAAATGGCATTGCGAGCACCGGGTGCTGCTCAATGGCGCCAGGACGGTGGTGTTCCGCTGACCCCCTGCCCCCCTTTTTCTTTCACGCGATCCGGACGCCACGCCATGTCAGCCTTTTCCGAAGAGACCGTCCTGCACGTGCATCACTGGAACGACAGCCTGTTCAGCATCCGGACCACACGGCCGGCAAGCCTGCGCTTCGTGAGCGGGCAATTCGTCATGATCGGCCTGCAGGTGGATGGACGGCCGTTGCTGCGCGCCTACAGCATCGCCAGCGCAACCTACGACGAGCACCTGGAATTCTTCAGCATCAAGGTCCAGGACGGTCCGCTCACCTCGCGGCTGCAGCACCTGAAGGAAGGCGACACGCTGCTGGTGGGCAGGAAGACCGTCGGCACGCTGCTCGTGGACGACCTGAAGGCAGGCAAGCACCTGTACCTCTTCGGCAGCGGCACGGGCCTGGCGCCTTTCCTCAGCGTGGTGCAGGACCCGCTCGTCTATGAACGCTTCGATCGGGTCGTGATCGCGCACAGCGTGCGGCGTACCAGCGAACTCGCCTACGCCGACTTCCTTGCCAGCTCGCTGCGCGAGCACGAACTGGTGGGGGAAGCCGCGCGCGACAAGCTGATCTACTACCCCACGGTCACGCGCGAACCCTTCCGCAACCAGGGCAGGCTGACCGAGCTGATCCACACCGGCAAGCTCTTCGACGATCTCGGCCTCCCGCCCCTGCATCCTGACCAGGATCGCGCGATGATCTGCGGCAGCCCGTCGCTGCTGGACGACCTGAGCCGGCAGCTCGATGGCCACGGCCTGCAGGTGTCGGCCCACCAGGGCGCGCCGGGCGACTACGTGATCGAACGGGCCTTCGTCGAGAAATGAGACACAGGCCTCAAGCGGCGTCCGCGTTCAGGCGCGCCAGGTGAGCCTGGTGCGCAGCGAGTTCGCGATGTAGCACCGGTGATGCGCCTGCGCGTGCAGCGCATCGCATTCCTCGGCGCTGGGCTGCGGGTCCGCGAACACGATCTCGGGCCGCAAGGCGATCGCCACCATGCCTTCCCCTCCGTCGGGGAACCTGCCCAGCTCGCCTTGCGCGCGATCGCGGTAACGCAACACCGTCCAGCCTTGCGTGGCCGCGATGGCCAGGAACCACAACATATGGCAGCTGGATGCCGCCGCGACGAGCGCTTCCTCGGGATCCACCGCGGCGGGATCGGATTCGGGCACCGGCACGGCATGCGGCGAGGCCGAGGCCGGCACGGCCAGCCCGCCATCGAAGCGCCAGGTGTGCGCGCGCGAATACGGTGTGCCCGGGATCGTGCCCTCGGCCGAAGACCACTCCACCTCCGCCGTGAAGATCGCCATGGTTCACGCCCAGCCGCCGGCGGCGAGCGGGCGTGAGACGGCGCCCGCGATGATCATCTTCTGGATCTCGGACGTGCCCTCGTAGATGCGCAGGGCGCGCACCTGCCGGTAGACCTGCTCGGGCACGGAACCGGCGATCAGGCCCGCCGCGCCGAAGAGCTGCACGACATCATCCGCCGCGTCGCCCGCGCCGTCGGTGGCATACAGCTTCGCCATCGCCGCATGGGCCGCCACGTCCTTCACGCCGGTATCGAACTCCCAGGCCGAACGCGCCACCAGCAGCGAGGCGGCATCCAGATAGGTGGCCAGGCCGGCCAGCTTGTCCATCGTGAACTGCGTCTTGATGAGCTTGGCGCCCGCCACGTCGCGCTTCTGCGCCCAGGGCACGGCGGCGTGCGCGGCACGCCGGCAGAAGCCGACGGCGGCCGCCCCCACGGTGACCCGGTAGAAATTCAGGATCTCCATCGCATACTTGAATCCCATCCCCCCTTCGCCGATGCGCGCCGTGGCGGGCAGGGAGACCTGCTGGAACGACAGGCTGGCGAAATCCCGCGGCGCCAGCAGGTCGATGGCCTCGGGCTTGAGTCCGGCCGCGTCGGCGGGCACGAGCAGGAAGCTCAGGCCAAGCCCGCCCGGTCCCTCGCCGGTGCGCAGCAGCGCACAGTGGAAATCGGCGATCGTGCCGTTGGACACCCAGGTCTTCAGGCCATCGACCGCATAGCCGCCGTCGCGCGCGTGCGCCAGCACGGCCAGCGCGGCCAGGTTGGAACCCGTCTCGGGTTCCGACAATGCCAGCGAACCGATACGGCTGCCGTCGCGCAGCGCGGGCAACAGGCGCTCGCGTTGATCCGGGGAGCCGAACCAGGCGATGGGCGCCGCGGCCAGGCCCTGGATCGCGAATGAGAAATCCAGCAGGTCATCCAGGTAGGCCAGCGCCTCACGGATCAGGCAGACCGAGCGCAGGTCCGGCCGCGGCCTGCCCTCGGGCGCATCCACGGCGTATGCCAGCCAGCCGGATTCGCCCAACAGGCGCGCATAGCGGCGACCCCGCTCCTGCACGCTCGCGCTCGCCAGTTCGCGCACCGCCGACGCATGGCGCGCCACCCAATCCTCCAGCGCCAGGGCCAGCTCGCGGTGCGCGTCATCATAGAAAGGCAAGGCCAGCAGGGAACGGTCAAAGAGTGTCATGGGCAAGGCATTCCATCGGAAGGCGCGGGCCGGGATTGGCCGGCGCGGGAAAGGACCGGGCGGCGGCCACGGCAATGCTGGGCTCGGACACCTGCCACGCCAATGCGCCCACCAGGCCGGCCGCCAGGCCGTGCAGATCCTGCACCCGCCATGTGCAGGGCACGCCGTCCAGGTCTGCTGCGGCGAGCGTGCGCGGCGCGCCTGCCCAGCCCACGTCCAGCGAGGACATCGCGCGCCGCAGGCCGCAGCCGATGGCCTTGAGCAAGGCCTCCTTGCGCGTCCACACCCGCGCCAGCGCCCTTGCCGCGCAGGCGGCGTCCAGCGTGCGCCAGGCCAAGCGTTCAGCCGGGCTCAGCACGAAACGGGCAAAGCCGGGGTCCGCGGTGGCGAACGCATCCAGGCACTCGATATCGATCCCCACGGGGCCGGACGACGCCGGGCGCAGGGCCGCCGCCCAGGCGGGGCCGGCGTGGCTGAAGCTGAAATGGCCGGCGCAAGGCAACAGGACCGGCTTGCCCGACTGCCCCGCCTGGCCAAAGCACAGCGCCGCGGGCGCGACACCCAGCTGCTCGCCCAGCCAGCGCCGCAAGCCCACGTGGCTGGTCCGGTACTGCTCAGCCTGCTCGGCACGCACGAAGCGCGATGCGCGCGCCTGCTCCGGTCCCGACAGCATGCGCGACCACACCGGGTGGCGCGCATCCTCGGGCTGGCCCGTGGCACACACCCACTGCACCAAGGCAGGGGGCGTCATGGCAGGGCTGCTGCCGGCGAGACCTCGCCGGCCTGCAGGTCGTGCAGCGTCTGCGACCCGGGTGGCAGCGCGCCCAGCACGCGCCGGGCGAAGTAGGCGAAGGTCGCGGCCGAACGGGTGGGCTGGAGGATCCAGTCGTGCGCCTCGCGGGCCAGGGCCGGATCGATGCGGGCAATGTCGCCCACGGCCTCGGCCATCAGTTGCAGGCGGGCGGCACGCTCGCATTGCACGGCAACGACGCAGGCCTCCTCGACGGACTGCGCCGCCACCACCAGGCCGTGATGGGCCAGGATGGCCGCGCGCCTGCCGCCCAGCGCCGCGCTGATCAGCACGCCCTCGTCATTGCCGACCGGCACGCCTGGCCAGTCCGCCAGGAACCCGACGTCCTCGTACAGCATGCAGGCGTCCATCTGCGCCACGACGAGCGGGCGCTTGAGCATGGCCAGCGCACAGAGGTGCGGCGGATGCGTGTGCACGATGCAGCGCGCATCCGGCCGCTGGCGGTAGATCCAGCTGTGGAAACGGTTGGCCGGATTCGCCATCCCCTCTCCCTCGATCACCGCCAGGTCTTCATCCACCAGCAGGACGTTGGCCGGGGAGATCTCGTCGAACCCCAGGCCCAGGCGCTGGGTGTAGTACGTGCCGGGCCGCTCGGCGCGGGCGGTGATCTGCCCCGCCAGGCCCGAGTCATGGCCCTGGGCGAAAAGGATGCGGCACGTCAGCGCCACCTTCTGACGCACGCTCCAGGCCGGCGCCTGCAGGTGCTGCCGCATCGAGGCCTTCGCACGATCGACCAGGACAGACTTGTCGAGCGTCAGGGTCGAGGACATGGCCGCCCCCTATTGCGACAGCACGGCGTCCTGGCGCGCCGGCGCGGCGCCCAGGATCCGCGCATGCGTTTCGATGGAATCGAAGAAGGCCAGCCGCGCGTCGACCAGGGCTTCACCCGCGCTCAGCATCAACGCCAGCTGGTCGGGCTGCGAACGCGCGACCTCGACCATGATGTCGCGCAGCGTCTCGGCGTGGCCGTCATCGCACTCGACGTGGATGCTGAAGAACACCACCGCCTCGGGCGGCACGCCTGCCCCGGCGAACCCCGCGAGCAGGTCGGTGTAGACGATGGGCACCAGCGCCTCGGCGCCCAGGCAGAGCGCGCCCAGGCCACGCGCCGCGTTCACGTCGCGGCAGTGATCGAACATGGTGTCGATGAGGCGGCGGGTGCCCAGCAGCGGACGCTCGCCCTCCAGTGTCAGCCCGAAGTCCTTGAGCATGTCGCGGTAGATCACGCTGTGCGGGGTGGCGCTGTCTTCGGTCAGCCCCAGCTCTTCGCACAGGTTCTCGGCCAGGGCTTGCACCTGGGCGCCGCTGGGAAGGTTGGCCATCAACGCGCACAGATAGCGCGTGAAGTAGCTGCTGTAGATGCCCTGCTGGACCAGGAACACCTTGAACTCCTCGACGCTGACCTCGCCGCGCCGGCAGCGCGTCAGGAACCCGGACTGCTGGATCCGCTGGGCCAGTTTCAGCTTGTACTCTTCCAGTACCGATGCGTACTCTTCCATGTCGCACTCCTTTGCGCGCAGTGTCTGCTCGGATCAGCGGATCAATTCCGCGAACTTGCCTGGCGTCCCCGCCCAACGCTCGGCGTCGGGCAAGGCGTCCTTCTTTTCCATGATCAGCGGCCAGACCTGGGACAGCTCCTCGTTCAAGGTCAGGTATTGCATCTGGTCCGCCTCCAGGCGGTCATGCGGGCGGATCGCATCAACGGGGCATTCCGGCTCGCACACCCCGCAATCGATGCAGACGGCGGGGTCGATCACCAGAAAGTTCGGTCCCTCGTGGAAGCAGTCCACCGGACAGACGGACACGCAATCCGTATGCTTGCAACGGATGCAGTTCTCGGTAACGACGTAAGGCATCGTGCTCTCCTGGATTTAGACGGCCTGCAAGGCGCGGGCCGCGACGGGGCTGCTGGTTGCGGCCACGGGCGCGCGCTGCCTGACGGCAAGCACGCCCAGCCGCGGCTGCATGACGGCGGTTCCCACGGTGCACTCGCGGCGCAGGTCGCCGGTGTCGGCCACATGCACGGGCGCCGCGTCCATGAAGGCGAAATAGCGCTCCAGCGCGGCCTCGGCAGGGACGGCACGCAAGGCGTCCTCGCAGGCCTGCTGGCGGCGCAACGAGGACGTCCGCGCGAAGGGATTCAAGGCATCGCGCGGCACGAAGTCCGGATGCAGGAAATGGTTGGCGTGGCAGCTGGCGTCCGCCTCGGTGATGCGGATGTCGTCCAGGACGTACTCCACCGTGACCAGCCGCCGGCCATCCGTCAGCATCAGCGCGCGGGAACTCGCCAGCGGCACGGCGCGCAGCACCGCCAGGCAATCGTCCACGCTGTCTGCCTCGTCCAGCAGGTGGCGGATCAGCATGTAGGCCGGGATGCCCGGCCGCCATGTGCCCGCCAGCACCAGGTTCAAGCCCACGGCCAGGCCGCGGTCATTCAGGCCCAGATACCCCAGCAAGCCCGTGAAGCTCGCCATGGCCAGGCGCCGCCCGGTCGCGCCGTGGGTGATCTCCAGCACGCTGAGTTCGGGCGCCATGCCGCCATTCAGGTCGATGGTCTGTCCCAGCACCGTGCAGGCCCCGGCCAGGCGGCCGAAGGTGGTGCAATCCCCTGCCGTGGGAACCGCCTGGTAGCCGGCGATCTCGCGGCGCAGCTGCAGCAGGTAACCCTCTTCCAACGTAATGCCGGCGCCATGGGCCAGCCCCCGGACCTCCTGCGCCATCCCGGGCAGCGCCCACTCGATGCACTCGGCGTGCGCGGCGATCCGGCCGGACAGGTCGGCCAATTGCGCTGCCGGCGCCACTGCATCCAGGCGTGTGCGGCGGTCGGCCAGGAAGCGCTGGATGGCTTCGCGGTGAGCCAGGCCATGGCGCAGGCCCAGTTCGAAATGCGAGCCCGACAGGCGCAGGTGACGCGAGGGCGGCAGGTTGCTCACCACCGAAAGGGGAATCGCACGCTTAGCCATGAAAGCGCTCCGCGCGCACCGACGGCCATTCGGCCTTGAGGATGCTGTAGTAGATGGCATCGCGCCGCCGCCCGCCCGGCATCACGTTGAAGCTGCGCAGCACGCCTTCCTCCTTCGCGCCGATGCCAAGCAGGCCCTTGCGGGCGCGCGTATTGAGCACGTCCGTCTTGAACTCGACCCGCTCGCACCCCAAGGCGTCGAAGGCATGACCCAGCAGCAGCGACTTGACCGCGCGATTGGTGCCGTTGCCCCGATACGGCGCGCCCAGCCAGGACCAGCCGATTTCCAGCCTGCGGTCGGCGGGCACGATATTGCCGTAGGACGCGCTGCCCGCGATGGCGCCGCTGCGCTTGTCGAGGATGGTGAAAACGATCCGCGTGCCGTTGAGCGTGTCGCGGATGCCCTGTTCCACGAAGGTATCCAGGCTGGCCGCATCCGTCACGGTGGAGACGAAATAGGTCCAGATGTCCGGATCGAAGGCAATGCGGGCATAGCCCGGCTTGTCGTCGATGGCGATGCGCCGCAGGCGCACCACGTCGTTCTCCAGGACGAGATCCTTCAGCACGTGAAAGGCCTGTTCCATGGCGCGCCTCAGGCCGGTGCCTTCTGGCCGAGCACGGCGACGATGTCGGCAGGCGTCTTCAGCGCACCGATATCGTCCTCGGCCAGCGCCGTGAGCGGCACGCCGGCATCCTGGCAGATGCCGCTCATCAGCATGATGATGTCCAGCGATGTCAGGCCATAGCCATAGGCCAGGTCCGCCTCCATGTCGAGGTCGGCCGCGGTGTCCTGGTTGCGCCGCAGCACCTTCTCCAGGTTGGCCTTCACGATCGTTTCGAGTCTGCTCACGACGCCGCTCCATAGAGGTTTTCGATCTGCCCGCGAAAGGTCCGGAAGATCTCCTTGCGCCGGGGTTTGAACTGCGAGGTCAGCAGCCCGCTGTCGACCGTGATGGGCTCGGACAGGATCAGGCTCTTGACCACCCGCTCGTCGGCCGAGGCCGCTTCGTTCACGCCCTGGATATGCCGCTGGATGGCCGCGACATCCGGCGCGCCCGCCGCCGGCGACACGACCGCCACCAGATAGGCGCGGCCCGCGCCGAACAGCACGCACTCGGCCACTTCCGGATGCGACTTGATGCGCTCCTCGACATGGCGGGTATGGATGTTGCGGCCATTGGCCAGCACGATGACGTCGTCGGCCCGCCCCAGGATGTACAGGAACCCGTCCTCGTCGATGCGGGCGAGATCGCCGGTGCGCACCTCGCCGCCGGGCAGGAAGGTCTTCTCGTTGTCCCCTTCCCCGCAATAGGCATAGCGGGTGTTGACCGGGTAGTCGCTGCCGACGATCAGCACGCCCTGCTCGTCCAGGCGCAGGCGCTTGTTCGGCATGACGCGCCCGACGCTGCCGGCACGCGCGCTGCCCGGTCCGTTCTTCGTGACGATGCAGGTCTCGTTCATGCCATAGCCTTCGTAGACGGGGAAATCCGCCTCGTTGAAGAAGGCCAGCGTGTCCGGATTGGCGGGCGCCGAGCCCGTCCACATGTAGCGCACGCGGGAGCCCAGCAGGCCGCGCAGGCACTCACGGCGCTCGGCCAGCGCCGTGCCGCCGCCCAGTTGGCGCTCGGCCTGGCGCTTCAGGCTTTCATAGAATCCCGGCACCCCCATCACCACGGTGGGCTGCACCAGGCGCGCCGCTTCCAGCGCGAACTCGAAAGGCGCCACCGTGACATCGTGCCCGAACACCAGCGCGGAATAGATCCAGTAGCGTTGCTGCAGCAGCGACAGCGGCATGAAGACGAGCAGGCTGTCGGCCGCGGCATGCGAGAACAGGGACTGGGCCGCGTACAGCGAGCTGTCGATGCTGCCCACGGTGGCGGCCAGCCCCTTGGGCTCGCCCGTGCTGCCCGACGTGAACTTCAGCGTGGTGACGTCGCGCGGCCCGTAGGTCATGACAGGCATGCCCGCGTCGGGCGCGCCGTGGAGGGCGGACTCATCCTCCAGCAGCGCGGCCAGGGCTGCCCGCACGTTCACCCCTTCGGCCGCCTGGGCCGCGTCGTTGTCGGCCGGCGCATCGGAGTAATAGGCCTTCAGGCCATAACGCGTAAGCAAGGGCCTCACGGACGGGAACTTGCCCCATTCGAAGCCGGCCGTCACCACGCCGAGCTTGATCGCGGCCAGGTCCAGCAGCACCCACTCGATGCCGTTGCGGGCGAGGATGCCGAGCCGGTCACCCGGACGCAGGCCGAGGTCGTGCAACAGCCGCGCCGCGCGCTGGGCCAACACATCCAGCTGGCTCAGGCTGAGCGCCACCAGGGCGCCCTGGCGGAAATAGCGGATGTGGTGGCCGGCGCTGCGCGCCGCGGTCAGCGCCACTGCGTTGACGATGCTCATCGGCGGTCTCCGTCGCCTGCGTTCAACCGTGCACGACCAGGCGGTCGCTGCCGTCGCCGCGCAAGGCGGTCAGCGCCACCGGCCGAGTCAGGCCGCCCTGCGCCGCGCCGTCACCGATCAGGTCCTGGTAGGTGCCGGCCTGGAAGCCCCGGGTCACGAGGCGCACCGCGCGCGGACTCATCAGATATTGCGTCAGGGCCGCATAGACCGACTCCATCCAAAGCGTGCGCCGGCGCACGCGCAGGATGTCCGACACGTCGAACTCCTCGCCTTCCATCCTGACCACCCGCACGTCATAGAAGCCGCGGAAGTAGCGGCCGGCAATGGGCAGCGGCGGGCGCGACATGTCGGGGCCCGGACTGCGGATCGAGAATTTCACGCGCGCACGGTTGTGCGCGGCGCGGTGCATGTCGGCGTGCACGGCGATGTCCGGCACCAGCGGCGGGTAGTACCAGTGGCGGGACTTCAGGATCATCGGGCGTTCGAGGTTGCCCGGGATGAAGTGCCAGCGGTTGAACTGCATGCGCTTCTGGACAGATGACGCGATGACGCCCGCTTCGGCGGTTCCCACGCCCTCGATGAGATCGCGGGACACGAAACAGGTGAAGAAATCGGGTGGCGTCAGCGCGTGCAGGTTGGCAAGCAGTGTCGCTTCGTCGTAGCTGATCAGCTTGCTGATGTCGCGCAGCGAACTGGACATGCCGTAATCGGCCCGGGTGGCCAACACGGCCGATCCCACGAGGCGCTCGATCAGGTACTCCGTCCAGCTCGTCACCGCGTCGCTGCCACGTTCGCACGCCACGCCCGACGCATCCAGCGCCACGGCGGCCTGGGCCAGTTGCGCCATGCCGGCGTGCTCGGCGGGGATGAAACCGGCAGGGCCGCCCACGAGCGCACGGTAGTCCTGCTCGAACTCCTGCCACCAGACGTCGTCGGCCTCATCCGATTCGTTGCGGTCCAGGATGGACTCGACCTTCTGGAAATTCAGGCCATAGATCCAGCGGTAGCGCAGCCAGGACTTGCCGATGCCGCGCAAGGTCTGCTCGCGGATGGCGGCCGCACGCGCGAACAGCCCGAGCTCGGGGGACACTTCGATTTCGTTGCCGGCGGCCGAATAGGACGCCGCCAGTTCGGCCAGGCGGTCCAGCAGGCGCCGGGCCGACAGCAAGGTGCCGTTGAACTCCTCGAAACGCACGGAACGGCCCGAGATGAAGAGCGCGTGCAACGCGCCCACCGACAGCACCTCGTCCGCCTCCCAGGCCTCGAAGGGCTTGTCGCGCAGCAGGCTCAGGAAGCCCCGGCTGCGCTTGTCGTCGATCAGGTTCGCGTAGCGGTCCATCAGCGCATAGAAGCGGTCACCCAGATAGAAGCAGACGGACTCGACGTGTTCGACGTGGTCGATGACCTCCTCCAGCACACGCGGCAGGTCTCCGTTCGCATGCAGCTCGGCCACGGCGGCGTGGACCTCGGCCAGGGCGGCCTCCTCGCTCGCCTGCAGCCTTGCCTGCTCGGCGCCGATCTCGGCGCGCAGGGCGGCGGTCAGGGGCACATAGCCCAGGTCGTCTGCGCGGTCGTTCTCGTCATAGGACACGCGGGGCGCATCCGCCGCGCGCGCATGCAGGCGTCCCAGCGTATTCACATACAGCACCAGCGCATCGCCCTCGGGGCGCTGCGACTGCACCTGCAAGGACGGATGGCGCTCGAACACGGTCAGCGCCGCGCGGTCCGGCAGCGCCAGGACCTGCCAGGCATGGGCCAGGGGATAGATGCCGCCGTGCGTGAGCGCACGAATCGAGACGTCATGGGCGCTGCCCTGGCAGGCCTCTTCGGACATGACATAGCGGCTCATGTCGAAGCCATACAGGCTGCCGGACTGCTGCTGCTGCGTTGATGCGTGTGCTCGTGGGTCCATGCGCGTCTCCGGTCGGTCGATTTCCCTCACGCATGCATTTCATAGTCAGCGGGGGGTTGCGACAACTACCAAGATTCGTAGGACAGGGCAGGACGCCGGGCGGGCATGCCCTCACACTGCCCGCTTTTTGTCTTGGGGCGGCCCGGCGACAAAAAAGACCCCCACGCCACGCCTTCGGCTTGCTGCCCCCCGAGGGGGCCGCTTTTTGTCTTGGGGCGGCCCGGCGACAAAAAAAGGCCCGCCGAAGCGGGCCAACATGCAGCAGACAACGATATCGTGGATGTCAGTTCGGCTTGATGCCGGATGCCGAGATGACCTCGGCCCATCTCGCGGTTTCCTCGCCCAGCTTCTTCTGCAGGCTTTCGGGTGTCGCGTCGGCCTGGGCCACGACCTGTGCGCCCAGGTCCGTCATCTTCTGCTTGAAGGACGGATCGGCCAGCGCGTCCTGCAGGCCCTTGACCAGTTTTTCCTTGACCTGCGGCGGCAAGCCCTTGGGCGCGTACATGCCGTGCCAGGTCCGCATGTCGAAGCCCTTGAGCCCCTGCTCGTCCGCCGTCATCAGGTCGGGAAACGGCGTGGCGCGCTGGATGGTGGTGATGGCGAAGGGCTTGACCATGCCGCCCTGCATCTGGCCGGCCGTGCTGGTCGTCTGGTCGCAGACGAGATCGATCTGCCCGCCGATCAGGTCCGAGAGCGCGGGCGCGCTGCCCTTGTAGGGCACGGACACCATCTTGGACTTGACCTGGTTCTCGAACAGCAGCGTGCAAAGGTGCGCCGCCGAACCCGGCCCTGCGTGGCCGATGGAGACCTTGCCCGGATGCTTGCGGATGGTGTCCAGCATTTCGCTGAAGTTCTTTTCCTTCAGACCCTTGGACCCGAGGATGACCATGGGCACGTCGACGACCTGGCCGATGTAGTCGAAATCCTTCAGCACGTCGAAGCCCAGGTTCTTGTAGAGGCTGGGCGCCGTCGACATGCCCATGGTGTGAACCAGCACCATGTAGCCATCGGGCGGCGCCATGGCGACCTTGCGCGTGCCGATGGTGCCGCCCGCGCCCGTGACGTTCTCCACCACCACGGTCTGGCCCAGCGACTTGCTCATGGAAACGGCCAGGTCGCGCACGACCTTGTCGGTGGGGCCGCCCGCCGAGAACGGCACCACGATGGAAACCGCCCGGCTGGGAAACTCCGCCGCGGCGGCGGGGGACAGTGTGGCCGCGGCCAGCGTGGCGGACAAGGCGCTGGCAAGCGCACCACGCAACAGATTCACGTTCATTATTGTTTTCATCCTTGTGTTTGACAGACGTCTTCTCCGGAAGGGGCGTTCCGCAGCCTGTGCAGGAAGGCCCATTGGGTTTTGCCCAGTTCGCTGCCCTGGGCGGCGGCGCGGCGCATCCACTTGCCCGCTTCGCAGCGGTCGGTGGGCACGGCCTCGCCGTAGACGGTGGGGCCGGCCAGCAACGCCATGCCCAGCATTTCCTGGGCAGGGACGTGATCCGCCCCGCCTGCCTCGCGCAGCAACGCGACCATGCGGGTGTATTCCCCGACGCTTTGCGCCTCGAGCGCCATCTGGTATTTCTGGCTGGGCGATGCCCACTCCGCGGCAAACGCGGCGGGCGACAGCGCGGCTGCGCAGCCCAGTGCAAGGAAGGCCAGCGAGCGGTCCAGGCGATGCGAGGACGACGCGGGGGCGTCGAAGCGCCCGGCCTGTGCGGTCTCTTTCATGGCTGTCTCCGTGGTGCTTGCTTGTTTGGCAGCATCTTCACGGAAACGAAAGCCGACAGAAAGCTGGAATTTCCTGATCCAGCCTATTGTCCAGCCTGAGCGTTCAAGCCTGGGAAGGCGCGTGCCCCGACAGGTGCGCGATGAAATCGCGCACGAAACCGGGAAGCGCCGCCACGTCGCGCGTGCAGATGACCAGGCCGCGCAGCGCCCAACTGTCGGAGAGGTCGACGACGCGGATGTCGAAGCCGTCCACCAGGCGCAGTGCCGCGTTGCGCGGCACGATGCCGATGCCGATGCCGCTTTCGATCATGCGGCAGACCGCTTCGAAGCTGCGCAGCTGCACGCGATAGCTGATGCGCTTGCCCAGCTTGCGGGCCTGCTCGGCGATGTGTTCCTGCAAGGCGCTGCCATCGACCAGGCCGATGAACGGCGAATCCACCACCTCGGCGAAAGGCACTGCCTCGCGCTCGGCCAGCGGGTCGCCCGGCGGCACGACCAGCACCAGCCTGTCCTCGCGAAAAGGCACGCACTCCAACCCTTCCAGGTTGATGGAGTTGGCGAGGATGCCGATATCCGCGGTCCTGGCGCGGATCGCGTGGGCGATCTCGTGGCTCAGCCTTTCCTCGACGTTGATGGAGATCTTGGGATGCGCAGCGAGATACTCCGCCATGACGCTGGGCAGGTGCTCGCTGAGCGCCGAGGTATTGCACAGCAGGCGGATGTGTCCGCGCAGTCCGTCGCCGTATTGGCGCAGGTCGCCGCGCATGTGCTCGACTTGCGCCAGCACGACGCGCGCATGATGTTCCAGTGAGCGCCCCGCTTCGGTCAGGCGGGTGCCGAGCTTCGTGCGGCGCAGCAGCGGCACCCCGAGCTCCTGCTCCATGCCCCGGATGCGCTCGCTGGCCGATTGCAGCGTCAGGTGCGCGCGCTCGGCGCCGCCCGTGATGCTGCCGGCCTCTACCACGTGCAGGAAAAGACGAAGATCCACCAGGTCAAATCGCACGACTTACGCTCCGCTTATCCGAGACGGTGCAAAGGTAGCACCGTTTGAGACGAGATCGCACACGCTCAGAGAAAACCTGAGTTGATCTCAAGCATTCCCTGATGAACGGTTTCTTGAAAATGGGAGAATGTTCGAGATTATCCGAGATGTGGCAGCAGTTATTGGTTTAAGTATCTAGATAATTTGCCAACTCGCCGTCCTGCCCCCCGGCCTGGACGGCCGCTCAACGCGGAGAAGGACATGGAGCAGTGGTCACGAGAGAACCTGGATCGTCTGGCGCAAGCGACAAGCGCGGATGAGGTGTTCGAAGCAGCCCTGCACGCCAGCCGCGCGTTGGGGTTCGAGTACTGTGCCTACGGGGCAAGGCTGCCTGTGCCCTTGTCCCGGCAGCGCACCTTCGCACGCAACAACTATCCCGAAGGCTGGCAGCACCGCTACGAAGAGGCGGGCTACCTGGCGCAGGACCCCACGGTCCTGCATGGCCTGGCGCACGGAACGCCGGTCACCTGGAATGATGCGGTCTTCGAGAAGGCGCCGGTGTTGTGGGAAGAGGCGCAATCCTTCGGCCTGAAAGTCGGCTGGGCGCAATCCCTCTTCGGCCAGCAGGGCACGCGCGGCATGTTGACGCTGGCCCGCTCCGGCGAGCAGATCCAGCCCGCCGAACTGGACGCCAAGGAAGCGAGCATGAGCTGCCTGGCGAACGCCACGCACCAGGCCTTCTCGCGCGTGCTGGCGGCCGACCTGGCCGGCCTGCCCGAGCAGCCGCTCACGCCACGGCAAGTGGACATCCTGAAGTGGTCGGCAGACGGCAAGACGTCGTCCGAGATCGCGGAGATCCTGGGCATCTCCATCAACACGGTCAACTTCCACGTGAAGAACGCCCTGGTGCAGTTGAACGCGCCCAACAAGATGGCGGCTGTGGTGCGCGCGGCCATGCTGGGCCTGCTGAACTGAGCGTCGGCCCGTGCGGCGGCGCCGCCCGGGCTATGAGTTCTGGTAGTTGTGGATACAGGCACGCACCGATGAAATGGATGCGTGCCGATACTCCGCTCCGCGGGCCTCGTGCCCGGCGTTCGCGGCCGGTCGGCGTCGATTCGTCGGACACAGAGGCCCCACATGAACGCTCCCGTCATGAACGCTCCCATCCTGCTGGCCACGACCGCGGACGCGCTGGCGGCCGCCGCCGAAGTCGCCGCCGCCGTGCGGGCCGGCGCCAGCGAGCGCGATGCGCAACGCACGCCCTGCGACCAGGAAATCACCGGCTTCAGCGAGTCGGGCCTGTGGGCCATCACGGTACCCGCGCGCCACGGCGGCCCCGACCTGGGCTACGCCACGCTGGCGCAGGTCACGCGCCTGATCGCGGCCGCGGACCCCTCGGTGGCGCAGATCCCCCGCAGCCACTTCCACATCGTCGACCTGCTGTCGCTGGCGGGCGACGACGCGCAGCAGGACTTCTTCTTCAGCGAAATATTGCGCGGCAAGCGCTTCTCGCAGGCGGCCTCCGAGCGCGGCGGCAAGACCGCCATGGACATCTCCACGCGGCTCGAAACCCGCGGCGGGCGGCGCGTCCTGAATGGCCGCAAGTTCTACGCCACGGGCTGCGTCTTCGCGGACTGGATCGGGATCGTGGCGCGCGACGACCACGACGACCACGTCCAGGCCTTCATTCCCCGTCATTCGGCGGGCCTGACCATCGAAGACGACTGGACGGGCTTCGGCCAGCGCGGCACGGCCAGCGGCACGGTGTTGCTGGAAGACGTGGAAGTGGACCCCGGCCATGTCATGCCATTCGCCGACGTCTTCATCGAGCCGACGATGGTTGGGGCGGCTTCGCAGATCTTCCACGCCGCGATCGACGCGGGCATCGGCGCGGAAGCGATGGCCGACGCAGTGAACTATGTGCGCACGCGCTCGCGGCCCTGGATCGACAGCGGCCTGGATCGCGCGGCCGATGATCCCTATGTGCTGCGCACGATCGGCGACATGCAGGTGCGGCTGGCAGCGGCCATCCAGGCCGTCGACGCCGCCGCGCGCCTGATGGACGCGCATCGCCATGACCTGGACGACGACCTGGTCGCGGAGATCTCGGTGGCCGTGGCGATCGCCAAGGTGCTCAGCACCGAAAGCGCCCTGTTCGCCACCAACAAGCTGTTCGAGGTCTCGGGCACCGGCGCGGTGCTGGAAAAGCTCAACCTGAACCGGCATTGGCGCAACGCCCGCACCCACACGCTGCATGATCCCGTCGCGTGGAAGTACCACGTGATCGGCAACTACGTGCTCAACCAGACAGCACCGCGCAAGCACAACTACCTGTAAGGAGTTGCCGTGGACACCACGATCGCCGGCGTGGCCTACAGCCTGGGAGAAGACGCGCACGATTGGGACGATCTTCCCGACGTGGACGGGGCGCTGGCGCGCACGGGCCTGTCGCGCGAGCCCGAGCTTTGGGGCTGGGGCCAGTATCGGCGCACGCGCGAACAGCCCGTCGACCTCGCGGTGGCCAGCGCGCGACGCACGCTTGCCGAGACCGGCGTGATGCCCGGCGACATCGATGCCGTGCTGCTTTGCGCGGCTGTCTTTCCCGGCGGCGTGAACGAACATCGCGCCGACACCCACCGTTTCCTGAACAGCCTGGGACTGGACCACGCACCGCTACTGGGCTTGACGCTGAGCCGCTGCGCCACGCTGGTCTGCGGCATCCGCCTGGCCGATGACATGCTGGCGTCGGGACGCTATCGCCACATCCTGGTGGCATCCTTCGACGCCATCCGTGACGAACATGAGCGCCTGGCGTCCTTCGCGCTGTTCAGCGACGCGGGCGCCAGTTGCCTGCTCAGCCAGGAGGCCTTGCCGGGCTACCGGCTCGTTGCATCCGTCGCGGCCATGCAGGCCACTTCAGGCGCATCGGATGGCCTGGATGGCGGCGGACGGCTTGCCGCCCAGGCCAATCGCCAGCTCTCGCACGCCAGCCTGCAGCCCAGCCAGCTGGACAAGGTCTGCCACGACAACCTGTTCCTGCCCATCCTGTCCATGCGCGAACAGATGGCTGGCTTCGCCAGGCCCCAGCTCTACCTGGACAACGTGACCAGGCTCGGGCACTGCTTCGGCTGCGACCCGCTCATCAACCTGGCCGACCACGCCGCTTCGTCCCCCTTGCCCGACGGGGCCCTGCTGGGCGTGTACTCGGGCACGCCAGGCGTGCGCGCAGGTCTCGTGCTGCAAGCCTGTGGCACGAGCGCGGCGCGGCCGTCCCACTCACGACCCCTGTCCTGACCCACTGGAGCGCCCGCCATGCCTGCTTCCGCCGCCGACACCACAACGCTCACGTCCGTGCTGCAAGAGGAGATCGCCGCCGCGCTGGGCGTGCCTCACGCCGCGCTGCAGGAACCGGACACGCGCACGCTGCGCGAGCGCGGCCTGACCTCGCTGCAGGCCATTCGCGTCCAGTACCGCGTGGAGGAGCGCAGCGGCGTCCAGCTCGGCCTGGCCGAGCTGCTCGATGCCGGCGACCTCCCGGCGCTCGCGCAACGGCTAGCCGGCGCGCCCACGCCCGCCCTGCCTCTCCAGGAGTAGTCACCATGTCCGGCTCCGTCCTCGACCGTCCCGCCCACGCTGCCTCGCCACACGCGCAAGCCGGCCCCTGGTTCCCGCTCTCGGCCATGCAGGCCGCCTACCTGGTCGGACGGGGCGATACCCTGGCACTGGGGCGCGTGTCCTCCCATGTCTATCACGAGATCCTGATGGAAGGCTGCGACCCCGATCGCCTGGAGGCCGCACTGTGCGCGGTGGTGGCGCGCCACGAGGCACTGCGCACCATCATCGATCCGGAAGGCCGCCAGGCAATCCTGCCCATGCAGGACGTGCCGACGCCGCTCATGACCCGCCACGACCACGGCCGGGATGACGAGCAGGCCGCGCAGGCCGCCATTCACGCGCTGCGCCGCCGCCTGTCCGCGCAGGTCGCGCCGCTGGCGCGTCCCTGCGCGCTCGAGGCCGTCCTGGTTGCCCTGCCTGCCGGGCGGCACATGCTGCTGGTCAGCCACGAGGGCCTGCACATCGACGGCCTGTCCATGCAGATCCTCTTCGCGGACTGGGCCGCCGCCTATGCGCGGCCCGATGCCACGCTCGAGGCGCTGGCGCCCTGCGTGGCGCCCTACGTGGCCGCCGAGCAGCGCGAACGCGAGGGCCCGGGCTGGCACCAGTCGCGCGATCGCTGGCTGAGCCGCCAGGCGCGCGACGGACTGCATCCGCCCCGGCTGCCCCTGGCCACCGACCCGGACAAACTGGCCCAGGGCCTGACCGGACGCTTCGAGGCCAGCCTGGACGCACAGGCCTGGACACGTTTCCAGGCACATGCCGGGGCCGCCGGCGTGACGCCTGCCGCCGCGGTGTTCGCTGCCTATTGCGACGTGCTTTCGCGTTGGGACGGCACGCATGCCAAGACACTGAACGTCACCCTCGCCTACCGGCCGCCGGTCTCGCCGGACATCGATGCCGCCATCGGCAATTTCACGCGGCCGGTGCTTGCCACCGTCACCGGCACCCAGCCGCGCTTCGACCTGCGCGCCAAGGCGGCGCAGGCCGCCTTGATGGAGGCCCTGGATCTGCGCCACTTCACCGCGCTGGATGCCGCCCGCCACCTGGCCAGCGCCTCGCCCGGCCAGGCCACGCTCATCGTGCCCTATACCTTCAACTTCGCGTTGGCCGACGCGCCCGGGCACGGCCCCCTCCAGGGCGTCGAGACGCTGGGCACGCACGTCCATGGCGTCAGCCAGACGCCGCAGGTCTGGCTCAACCTGTTTGTCATGCGCCAACGCGGCGGCATCGTGCTGCAATTGGATGCCGTGACGGGCCTGTTCGCACCCGGGGTGCCCGCCTGCGTGGCGGACAGCCTGGGCCGGTTGCTGGGCCGGCTGGCCGACTCGCCGCAAGCCTGGCAGGAGGCCGAATTCGACCTGCTGCCCGCCGCGCAGCGACAGGCGCGTGAGCGCGCCAACCGGACCGACAAGCCCGTGCCGGTCGAATCCCTGCACGCCGGCTTCCTGCGTCACACCCAGGTCGATCCGGGCCGGCCCGCCGTGTTGACCGCCAGCCGCGGCGTCACCCGCGGTGACTTGCTGGCGCAGGCCCGCGCCATCGCGCAGCGCCTGGTGTCGCACGGCGTGCAAGCAGGCGAACCCGTGGCCATCTGCCTGCCCAAGAGCCCAGAACAGGTGGCCGCGGTCCTGGGGGCAAGCCTGGCGGGCGCGGCCTACGTGCCCATCGCCACGGACTGGCCCGACGCACGGCAGGACGAGATCACCAGACTGGCGCAGGCACGCGTTCTCGTCACCCGGGAGGATCTCCCGCTGGCAGCCCGTTACGCGGGCGAACGCCTGTTCGTCGAGGATCTCGCGCCAGACGGCGACCTGCCCAGGGTTGCCCTGGGCAACGCGCCCGACCGCCTGGCCTATGTGCTGTACACCTCTGGCAGCACCGGCGCGCCCAAGGGCGTCATGATCGGCCAGGGCAGCGTCGTCAACCTGGTGCACGATGCGACCGCGCGATTCTCCGTGCAGGCGGGCGACCGCGCGCTGGGCCTGTCCGCCTTCCATTTCGACCTGTCGGTCTTCGACATCTTCGGCGTGCTGCACGCGGGTGGCGCGCTGGTGCTGCCCGACCCCGACAAGGCCGCGGACCCCGCGCACTGGCTGGACCTGATGGAACGCTTCGGCGTCACGCTGCTCAACACGGTGCCCGCCGTGGCGCAGATGCTGGTGGCGCATTGCGATGCGATCGACGCGCAGTTGCCCGAGACCCTGCGGCTCGTCATGCTGAGCGGCGACCGTATTCCGCCTTCCCTGCCGGGAGACCTGCGACGGCGCAGCCGTGCGCGCATCGCCAGCCTGGGCGGCCCGACCGAAACCACGGTCTGGAACATCTTCCATCCCATCGACACGCCGGTGCCGCCCCACCTGAGCCGCATCCCGTATGGCCGCCCGCTGGCCAACAGCCGATATCACGTGCTGGATGCCGCCTTGAACGACTGCCCGGACTGGGTCGTGGGAGAACTGCACGCCAGCGGCGCCGGACTGGCGCAGGGCTACTGGCGCGATCCGCTGCGCACCGCCCAGGCCTTCATCACCCATCCTCGCAATGGCGAGCGCCTGTACAAGACGGGCGACCTGGGCCGCTACCTGCCCGACGGCAGCCTGGAGATCGTGGGCCGCGCCGACTTCCAGGTGAAACTGCACGGGCAGCGCGTCGAACTCACCGACATCGAAGCCCGCCTGGCCAGCCACCCGCTGGTACGCGCGTGCGCGGTCACCGGCCCTGCGCCGGACCATGACGGGCTGACCGCCCACGTGGTGCTGGCCGGGGACGCAAAAGCGCCCCCGCCCGACGTGGCGCAGCAACTCAAGGCCCATGTGGCCGCACAGCTTCCCGCCTACATGGTGCCCACTCGCGTGCTGGTGCGGGACGCGCTGCCGCTGTCGGAGAACGGCAAGGTGGACCGCCAGGCCTTGCACCTTCCCCCGGCGCCATCCGCCAGCGCCGCCGCGCCGGCCTCGCCGCCGGACGCCCCGCCCGCCTCGCCATCGCCGAGCGCCGAGGGCGGCGATGGGGAACCCGCGCTGTCCGCGTTCGAGCAGGGCGTGGCCCGGATCTGGTCCGAACTGCTGAAGCGCGAGATCGCCGACCTGGACCAGAATTTCTTCGACCTGGGCGGCGACTCCATCAAGGCCGCTCGCCTCATGGCCCGCTTGCGCAAGGAGTTCGCCGTCTCGGCCTCGCTGGCGCAAGTCATGCAACACCAGACCGTCCGCGGCATGGCGCGCTTTGTCGCCGCCAATGGGCGCGCCCGCGCCACGCCGTGACACGTGAGGAGGTTTCGCCATGCTGTCCTTTCCCTTCGCCTGCCTTGATACCGCCCCTCCCCGCTTCAGCCCGGATGCCCAGGCGCAAGGCCGCGCCCTGCTGGCGTTGCCGCCTGCGCAGTTGTTCCGCCGCTTCGTGACGGACAAGGAGTCGGAGGGCATGCGCTGGGCGGCCCTGGCGCTGATCGAGACCGTGCTGGACCAGATCCCGCCGCGTGACGCCCCGCTGCCTGACAGCGTGGCGGCGCTGGACGAGAGACTGCGCGCGCGCCGCGCGGACCTGGGCCAGCGCCTGCACGCGGTGCTCGAACGCGACGGCAGGGCGCGCCGTGAATTGCTGCGCGAACGCGCGCCCGTCCGCGCGCTGAGCGGGGTCTGGCTGGAATCCGTCTCGCAACCCGCCACCCAGCCCGCGCCGCTCGTCAACCGGCTGTTCCGCGCGCGCTGCCTGGATCAACAAGGAGCGCCCTGCCGGCAGCCGCAATGGCAGCGGCACCACCACGTGCTGCTGGATAACGGCCTGGCCCTGCCCGAACTCGCCGACCCGGCATTCGAACGCGCCTGCCTGGCCGATACCGCCAGTTGGCTGCAAGCCTGTTTCCTGCAGTCCCTGGCGCTCTATGGCGCGCGCTGCCTGCCGGAGATCGCGGGCGTGCATTGGGCCTTCCACGCCTTGGCCGTCGACGCGGCGGTGGGCGGCCCGCTGGATGACGACGCGGCCGCGCGAGACGATGCCGCCGAGATGTTCCAGACGCTGTTCGCGCAGCACGGCTCCGCTACGCCCGGCTGGCCGCGCGCGGCCCGCGCCGCGCTCGCCCTCGCGGAACTGGAAAGCCTGCAGGTCCAGGCCATGCTCACGCGTCTCTGCCGCCAGGCTCGCCGCAACCTGGATGAACGGGTCGCCGAGATCGTGGCCCGCCATGCGCCCTATGCCGGCAAGCAACACGGCAAGGTGAAAGTGGACGGTGAAACGCTGGCCGACCGCTTTGCCAGCCCGGACTTCGATCCGCACGCCTTCGTGCGCGCCTTCAAGGCATCGCCATACGTCCGCGCGCGCGATCCGCGGCAGCCCTGCCGCTTCATGGGCGCCATCCAGTTCGGCGGTCCGATGTTCGGCGTCTTCGACGCGGACGAGACCATGACCTTGCAGGCATGGTCGCTGCAGGCCGCCAGCCCCGAAACCCTGCAGCCGCCGGCCAACCACGACATGCCGCAGACGGCCTGGGACGCAGTGTTGACCGCCCTGCCCGCGCATCCCGGCTTCGACACCCTTGCAGAGACCGTAGCGCCGGCGCCGAGGCAGTTCTTCCATCGGCTCGTCAACATCGAGCAGTTCCCCGCCGTCCTGCCCCTGGCGCGGACGTACGCCGAACAGGGCTTGTCGGCGGCGGCGGCGCTGCTGCATGCGCCTGGCGATGGCAGCGCCTGGCGCCATACCGACGCGCGCGCGTTCCCCTATACCCGCGACGCGCTCTATGCGCGCTTCGACGCGATCTATCACGACAAGCTGCTCGGCCCCATCGCCCCGCTTGCCGAGATGCCGGATGCCGAAGAGGTGGTCTTCACGCAGAAGACCTTTGCGCTGGGCAACCTCATCGACGGCGCCTGGGCCTATCGCAGCGCCTTGCGGGGCAGGCACCTGCGCGCCGCCGACAGGGCGCTTTTCGCCATCTACGCGGACGAGATGGGCCAGGGCGACGTCGCGCAGAACCACATCCAGCTCATCCACCAGGTGCTGCGCTCCATGGACGTGCACCTGCCCCACATCGCCAGCACCGACTTCATCGAGCAAGAGGAACTGCTCGACGAGATCTATCCCTTCGCGCTCTACCAGCTTTGCCTGGCGCAGTTCCCGGACAGCTACCGCCCCGAGATCCTGGGCTTCAACCTGGGCATCGAGATGTTCGGCCTGGGCGAACTGCGCCTGCACGAGATCGAGAAGCTGCGGCGGTGGGGCTACGACACCGCCTACGAAGTCACCCACCTGTCGATCGACAACTATGGCTCGGGCCATGCCCGCAGCTCCCTGGACGCGGTGGCCGACCATCTCGACCAGGTGGTGCTGTCGCTCGGGCCCGAATCCGCCGCGCAGGAATGGCGCCGCATCTGGACGGGCTATGCGTCGTTCGCCCAGTTCGTCGAACGGATGCCCACGCCGCCCGCCGCCCCGCAATCCCCGGCGCGGACCGGACATGCGCCCCTGCACGCGCCCGCCTGACACCGTCACGGAGACCGGCACCATGCACAATCACACCCTGGAACGCGTGACGAACATCCGCCACTGGAACGACCGGCTCTTCAGCGTGACGACCACGCGCCCGCCCGGCCTGCGCTTCGAAAGCGGCCACTACGTCAGCCTGGGCCTGGCCGCACAGGACCAGTTGCAGGCGCGGCCCCACAGCGTGGCGAGCGCGACGCGCGATCCGTATCTCGAGTTCCTGAGCCACGCCACGCCCGCCGACACGCTGGGCAGCCGCCTGCAGGCATTGCGCGTGGGCGATCCCGTCCTCGTCGGGCGGCAGTCGGGAGGAACGTTGCGCCTCTCCGACCTGCGTCCAGGCAAGCGGCTCTACCTGCTTGCCACCGGCTCGGGCGTCGCGCCCTTTCTCAGCATCATCCGCGACCCGCAGGCCTACGAGGCCTTCGACACGATCGTGCTGGTGCATTGCGCACGCGAGGTGAGCGGGCTGGCCTATCGCCACTACATCACCCAGGCGCTCGCCGGCCGGCAGGATTGGCGGGCACGCGGCGCCTTGCGCTACGTCCCCACCGTGACCCGCGAACCCTTCGAACGCCAAGGCCGCATCACCACGCTGATCCATTCCGGCGAGCTGGCGCGCGAACTCGGCCTGCCGCCGCTGAACCCCGAGCACGATCGGGCCATGGTCTGCGGCAGCAAGACGGTGCGCGAGGCGCTTTGCGCCATGCTGGAGGGTTTCGGCTTCCACTGCCGGCCGGAAGCCGGGCCGCCCGGTGACTACGTCTACGAGAGGGGCACGCCGGCAGCAGCCCGCCCCGCCCCGGCCCCGCGCCCGCCGCGCCGACAGGCCATGCCGGCAGGCGCCACGCCATGATGCCGGCCGATGCCTGCCCCACCACGGAAGCCTCGTGCTGGGCACCGCTGCGCCCGGTGGAGAATGCCGCGGCCACCCTCTTCCTCTTTCCCTACGCCGGCGGCAGCGCGCAGTCCTTCCTGCACTGGATCGAGCACCTGCCGCCGCAGTGGTCGGTGCTGGGCCTGCAGATGCCGGGACGCGGCACCCGCTGGTCGGAGGCGCCCCTGCGCCATATCGGGGATGCCCTGGCCGAACTCGTGGCCCAGCAAGCGCAACACCTCGACCGCCCCGCCTTGTTCTGGGGCCACAGCCTGGGCGGCATCCTCGCCTATGAAGCGGCGCGCCACTGGCGCCAGCTTGCGCGCGCCGGCCGCCAGGCGCTGGACATCCAGGCGCTGGTGGTCTCCGCGTGTGTCGCCCCCAGGTACTGGCCCGGCCAACGCGGCAACTCCGTCGTCATCTCGGGCAGGCAGGATCTGGTCAACGCGCTGCGCCGCTACGGCGACACCTTCCTGCACATGATCGAGGACGAGGAACTGCTGGACTTCGTGCTGCCCACCGTCCAGGCCGATTTCGAGGTCGTCGAGTCCTATGTCTATCCCGGACCGGCGCAATTGGACGTCCCCATCCTGGTGTTCCACGGGGAGGAAGACCAGACGGTCGACGCACGCAAGGCCTCGGACTGGCGCGAGGAAACCCAGGCGGATTGCCAACTGCGCGGCTTCGCCGGCGGCCACTTCTTCTTCGTCGAGCATGAAGCGGAAGTCGTCGAGGCCCTGAACGCCTTCCTCTCCACGCAGCGCGGATGAGGCGGCGCCGGCATTGAGGTCGCGCACGGCCGGCATGGCAGTCCCTGCCAACTTTGGCAGGATTTGCACACAGCGTGCATGCCTGGTGCTACGATGCTTTGACCTTCAATCGACCGGCCCGCCGCCAATGAAAAAAACGTCTCAAGCGGATCCGCGTTCATCCCCTTCGCCACTGCCGCCGGAAGACGCGCCCCGCACGCCGGTCGGCATCCTCGATCGACTACGCAACACGCCGCTGGGCGCGGCCGACAATCGGCTTCGGCTCGGCCTCGCCGTGCTGGCCTACGCGGAAGGCGTGCTGGTCGTCGAGACCGAAGGCTTCACCCACGTCACAGGCCGCTTCACGCCCGAGGCCGTCCAGGTCAGGTTGGCGGACGGCAGCCTGCTCATCGATCTCTGGCACGACTCGGGCAACTCGCTGCGGTTCGCCGTCGATGAAGACGAACTCGAAGAGGCTGGCGCGTATTTCTCCGGTTATGGTTTTGCCGTGACGGATCTGCGCATGCTGCGGCAAAGCTGAGCCTTGCGTCGCGGGCAAAAGAAAATGGCCAGTCCCGGGGGACTGGCCATTTGCTGGGCACCAATTGGAGGGTGTTCTGGTGGAGCCGGGGGGAATTGAACCCCCGTCCGCGAGCCCTCTGCAGGCAGTTCTACATGCGTAGTCGATTTATTTCGTTTTAACCCCGGACTTAGCCAACCGACAGGCCGGACCGGAGCGATTCACATCGTTTTAAAGCCTGACCGTGTGACCCGGCCAGACCCGATTCCCTGTGAATAACGTTGCTGTGGGTGTTACCCCACCTGACCCAGGGACAAGTCAGTGCAACGGCTCACCGCTTAAGCGGCGAGAGCGAAACGCTCGTCGTTGGCGTTTGTTTGTTTCCAGTGGTTTTACGAGCGTACTGGGGCTCGGCATGCCCTGCTCTGTTTCGCGACCCACGTCGAATCCGGATCGGCCCCAGATCGGTCATTGTACTCCCAGCCGGCCGCGCGCGCGAATGAGGCCGTGGGACTAGCGTCTGGTTACAACAGCCGGCACGCACGGCGCGGCGGCGGCAGGCCGCGCAGGTAAGATGGCCCGCAACGCAACTCCTCCTTTCCCTCATGCAATCAGAAGGCACTTTCCAATGGCTGGGCGAGTTGCTCGGCGGACTGATCCGGCTGATCGTCGACGCCCTGCGCTTCGTCTTCGGCGGACTGGCGGAAGCCATCAGCGACTTCTCGGCGGGCGTGGCCGCTGCCATGGGCATGCAGCCCAGCCTCTTCAATTTCGCGCTGCTGGCGCTGGGCGTGGCCATGCTGCTGGCGGCGCTGCGCGCCTTCGCCGCGCGCGGCATCGTGGCCGGCATCGTCTGGGCCCTGCTGGCGCTGCTGGTCCTGAGCGCGCTCATCGGCTGAGCGCTGCCGGTACGCCATGCTCTACAAGACCCTGGCCGATCTCGTCCTCATCCTGCACGGGCTTTTCATCGCCTTCGTGATCGCGGGCGCGCTGCTCCTGCCGTGGCGCCCCCGGCTGGCCTGGCTGCACCTGCCCGCGCTGGCATGGGGCGCCCTGGCCATGCTGACGGGCTGGATCTGTCCGCTCACGCCGTTGGAGAACGACCTGCGCGCGCAGGCGGGCCAGGCCGGATACTCGGGCGGATTCATCGAACACTACCTGCTGGCCGCGATCTATCCGCAAGGCCTGACGCGCACCGTGCAGGTCGGCCTGGGCGTGGGCGTCGTCACGCTGAACGCGGTGCTGTACGGCTGGCTCTGGCGGCGCGTCCGGCGCCAGCGTGGCGAGGCGCGCGGCCCTGTGTAACAATGCCCTGGCGCCACGCTGCTGCTACGCCCCTCCACAACAACCGACGAGACAAGCCGCCTCCATGACCGCCGACGCCCGCAATCCGCTCACCGCCGAACAGATCGCCGCAGCCTTCCGCCAGGGCCGCCTCAGTGCCACCGCCCTGGCCGCCTATCCCGGTGACGTGACGCCGGCCACGCTGGCGGCCGCGTACCACATCCAGGACGTGGCGCTGGCCGCCTGGCCCGGCCCCGTCGGCGGCTGGAAAGTGGCCGCGGTGCAGCCGCAATGGCGTGAACAATTCCCCGCCGAGCGCCTGGTCGGTCCCGTGCTGGCCGGCAACGTCTGGCAGACCGACAGCGCCCAGGTGCCCGTGGTGGAAGGCGGCTATGCCGCCGTGGAAGTGGAGTTCGCCATCCGCATCGCCAAGCCGGTGCCGGTCGGCATGCACTTCGAACGCCCCGCCGAGATCGGCGACTACGTGGGCGGCGTGCACGCCGCCATCGAACTGGCCGGCAGCCCGCTGAAGACCCTGAGCCCGCTGGGACCTGGCGCCGTCATCAGCGATTTCGGCAACAACGCCGGGCTGGTGGTCGGCGACGAGCTGAAGGATTTCTTCTCGCAGCCGCTGGAAAACTGGACGACCCGCATTTCCATCAACGGCCAGGAAGCGGGCGCCGGCGACGCGGCCCGCATCCCCGGCGGCCCGGTCTCGGCGCTGCTGTTCCTCATCAATACCCTGGCGGACCGCCGCATCGCCCTGAAGGCGGGCGACTGGATCTCGACCGGCGCCAGCACCGGCATCCATCCGGTGGCCGTCGGCGACACCTTCGAGGCCCATTTCGCCAATGCCGCCCGCATCAGCGGACGCATCGTGGGCGCCACGCCCCAGCCGGCCTGACGCGCCGGACGCCGCGCCACGCCGGCGCGGCGCACACCGGCGGACCTCGGTCCTGGCGACGCTCTACAATCCGGGCTTCGCCTAGCTGATATCGAAGGACCGCCATGTTCTGGGTCAAAACGCTGCACATCGTCTTCGTGACGTCCTGGTTCGCCGGCCTGTTCTATCTGCCGCGCATCTTCGTGAACCTGGCGCAGCAGGCCGACCCGGCGGTGCAGTCCTGTTTGCTGGGCATGGCCCGCCGCCTCTATCGCTTCACCACGATCCTGGCGATTCCGGCCGTGCTGTTCGGCCTGTGGCTGTTTGCCGGCTATGGCATCGGCATGGGCGCGGGCAATGGCTGGATGCACGCCAAGCTCACGCTGGTGCTGGTGCTGATCGGCTATCACCACGGCTGTGGCGTGCTGCTGCGCAAGTTCGAGCGCGGCGCCAACACCCGTTCGCATGTTTTCTACCGCTGGTTCAACGAGTTGCCGGTCCTGCTGTTGCTGGCCATCGTGGCGCTCGTGGTCGTCAAGCCGTTCTGATTGATTCTGTCCGGACCGCGCGCGCGGTTCGTCATTTTTTCGAGTTCTGCCCATGTCCTCCCAAGATGCGGATCCTCCGCGCAAAACGCTGTCGCTGAAAACCGTCAAACGCAGCGCCACCCCGGCCAGCGACGACGACGGCCCGCGCAAGCGGACCGGCGCGCGCGCGCGCCAGGTCGCGCAGCAGGTGCGCGTGAAGGAACAGTCGTCGGCACGGCGCGAGGACGACACGCCCGCCCCGCGCCGCAGCGACGCCGCTTCCGCCGGCACCCCCACGCGCGCGCCGCGCGAAGGCGGCAGGCCGCTGCGCAACATGCAGCGTGACGGACAGCGCGAAACGCGCCGCGACACGCGCCCTGCTGGCGGGACGGGTGCCGGCCCCCGTCCCGCCCGGGTGCGCGACGATGCGCCCGTTGCCGCGTCCTGGGATGACCTCCTGGAAGACGAGGCAACCCAGGACGCCCGGCCGGCGCCGCGCCCGGCACCGCGTGCGCACGCCGCCGTTCGTGCCCGCGACGACAGCGAGCGCTACACCGTCTTCGCCCCCTGCCCCCAAGGCATGGAAGAGGCGCTGACCATCGAGCTGCAGGCCCTGGGCTTCGAGGATGCGCAGGCGGACCGCGCCGGCGCCCGCTTCACCACGAACTGGACCGGCGTCGAACGCGCCAACCTGTATTCGCGCCTGGCCACGCGCGTGCTGGTGCAGGTGGCGCACGCGCCGATCCAGCACGAGGACGACATCCTGGAACTGGCCCGCGCCACGCCCTGGGAACGCTGGTTCGGGCCCGAGCACACGCTGCGCGTGGACACCTCGGCCATCCGCAGCCCCATGAAGAGCCTGCAGTTCTGCAACCTGCGCGCCAAGGACGGCATCTGCGACCGCCTGCGTGACCGCGAAGGCGAGCGTCCCAGCATCGACACCGTGCGCCCCGACGCGCGCGTGCATCTCTTCCTGACCGCCGAGACCGCCACGCTCTACCTGGACACCTCGGGCGAATCGCTCTTCAAGCGCGGCTGGCGCCTGGACAAGGGCGAAGCCCCATTGCGCGAGAACCTGGCCGCCGGCCTCCTGGCGCTGGCAGGCTGGGACCCGGCCGCGCCGCTCATGGATCCGTTCTGCGGCAGCGGCACGATCCTCATCGAAGCCGCCTGGATCGCCCTGGGCGTACCGCCCGGCATTTCGCGTCCTTTCGGTTTCGAGCGCCTGCGCGACCATGACAGCCGCGCCTGGGATCGCCTGCGCCAGGAAGCGCGGGCGAATGTGCTGCCGCAGCTGGATGCGCCGCTCGTGGGCATCGACCGCGACCCTGCCGCCATTGCCGCCGCGCAACGCAACGCCGAACGCGCCTGGCTGTCGGCCGAGACCATCCGCTTCGAGGTGGGTGACGCGCGCACGGCCCTGCCGCCCGCCGACAGCGGCTGGATCGTGACCAATCCGCCCTATGGCGAACGCCTGGACATGCACGCGCAGGAAACGCTGTGGCCGGACTGGGCCGCGCAACTGAAGCGCCACTATGCCGGCTGGCACCTGAACGTCATCACCAGCGACCTGAAATTCCCGCAGGCCTTGCGGCTGAAGGCCCACCGCCGCACGCCCGTGCACAATGGCGCGCTGGACTGCCGCCTGTTCGCCTTCGACCTGGTCGAAGGCAGCAATCGGCACAAAGATGGTGCATGAATTCGTTGTCACGGTGCAACGTCGCGCTGCGACGCACCAAAAGATTGCGTTCCAAAAGGGTTATCCCTATAATTCGGGTTAACCCTAGACGACAGCATCAGTGCGCTGTTTTCCAGACGGAGGGGTCCCCGGCACGCCTCGACACGGTGCATGCAGTGACCAAGCGAAACAACGCTACCTGCCGTCTGACAAAGGTCTTAAAGTATTCCGCAGTACAGAATTCTTGCAGTAAGCGTTATTGCAGTGAGCCGTTTTTCCCCTTGGGGGCTGCCAAGGCCCCTTTTTAAGCCCATCGGTTTCGATGGGCTTTTTTTTCGCTTTTTTCTGCCGCCCGGGCGCATTCACTAATAACTTATAGAAATTAAACGAACTGAAAATCGTCGTTGTTGGCAGAATGGACCGTTGCTACAGTGAGCGCATCCTTTCCCGGGCAGCCGCCCTTTTCGGAGCCTCGCGATGATTTCCCTTTCCTTCCGCAGCGTGCTGGCCGCCGGCCTCCTTCAGCTTGCCGCCCTGGGCGTGGCCCATGCCCAGTCGGGCCTGGACGATATCCGCAAGGCCGGCGTGATCAAGATCGGCACCGAGGGCACCTATGCCCCCTTCAGCTTCCACCAGGACGGCAAGCTCACCGGCTTCGACGTCGAGATCGGCCGCGCGATCGCCGAACGCCTGGGCGTGAAAGCCGAATTCGTCGAAGGCAAGTGGGACGGCCTGATCGCCGGGCTGGATGTGAAGCGCTACGACGCGGTCATCAACCAGGTCGGCATCACCGAAGCCCGCCAGGCCAAGTACGACTTTTCCGACGCCTACATCACCTCGCCCGCCGCGCTGGTGGTGCGCAACGACAACACCAGCATCAAGACCTTCGAGGACCTGAAGGGCAAGCGCTCGGCCAACACGCTGACCAGCAATTTCGGCAAGCTCGCGCAGTCCTACGGCGCCGAGATCGTGCCGGTGCAGGGTTTCAACGAATCGGTGGACCTGCTGCTGTCGCGCCGCGTGGACGCCACCGTCAACGACAAGCTGTCCTACCTGGACTTCAAGAAGCAGAAACCGAATGCGCCGGTGCAGGCCGTGGCCTATGCTTCCGGCAAGGACGTGAACGCCTCGGGCGTGCTGCTGCGCAAGAACAACCCCGAACTGCGCGACGCCATCAACAAGGCCCTGAAGGACATCCGCGCCGACGGTACCTACAAGAATATCTCTGAAACGTATTTCGGCGTCGACGTCTCGACGCAATAAGACTTCCCCTGCCGCAAGCCCTTACCCAAGCAGGTAGCGCCCGCCCCGCATGCCGACCGACACCGTGACACCGGTGGTGCCGGCCTGGCTGCAGCTGATGGCAGATTCCTTCTGGCCATTGCTGCAGGCAGGACTGGAATTCACCGTTCCCCTTTCCCTCCTGTCCTTCGCCGCCGGACTGGCCCTGGCCTTCGTGGTCGCGCTGATCCGGCTGTTCGGCCCCTGGCCACTGGTCCAGCTGGTGCGCTTCTACGTCTGGCTGATCCGCGGCACGCCGCTGCTGGTGCAGCTCTTCGTGATTTTCTACGGTCTGCCCAGCGTGGGCATCGTGCTGGATCCGCTACCCGCCGCGCTGATCGGCTTCACGCTGAACGTGGGGGCCTACAACTCGGAAGTGATCCGGGCGGCCATCGAATCCATCCCCAAGGGCCAGTGGGAAGCCGCCTATTCGCTCAGCATGTCGCGCGGCCAGGCCATGCGGCGCACGGTGCTGCCGCAGGCCGCGCGCGTGGCCGTGCCGCCGCTGGCCAACTCCTTCATCTCGCTGGTCAAGGACACCTCGCTGGCTGCGGTGCTGACCGTGCCCGAGATCTTCCAGCAGGCCCAGCGCATCGCGGCCGTCACCTATGAACCGCTGGTGCTGTATGTCCTGGCGGCGCTGATCTACCTGCTGTTCAGTTCGGTGCTGTCGGCCGCGCAGACACGGCTGGAGCGGCGCTACGGCCAGCACGCCACCTTCGCCGGGAAGTTGCGATGATCAGACTGCAAGGCATCGTCAAGCAGTTCGACGGCAACACCGTGCTGCACGGCGTCGACCTGGCCATTCCCGAAGGCAGCGTCACCTCGCTGATCGGGCCCTCGGGCAGCGGCAAGAGCACGCTGCTGCGCTGCGTGAACCTGCTGGAAGTGCCGGAGCGCGGCGCCCTGCAACTGGGCGAGGTGTCGGTGTCGTTCACCGGCGCGCGGCTGTCGGCCGAGACGCTGCAACAGGTCCGCCGCCAGACCGGCATGGTGTTCCAGAACTTCCAGCTGTTCCCGCACCAGACCGCGCTGGAAAACGTCATGGAAGGCCTGGTCACCGTGCAGAAATGGCGCCGCGCCCAGGCCCGCGAACGCGCCATGCAGCTGCTGGAGAAGGTCGGCATGGCCGCCAAGGCCGATGCCTGGCCCGCCACGCTGTCGGGCGGCCAGCAGCAGCGCGTCGCCATCGCCCGCGCGTTGGCGCCCTCGCCGCGCGTGCTGTTGTGCGATGAACCGACCTCGGCGCTGGATCCGACCCTGGCCGGTGAAGTCGTCGACGTGCTGCGCGCGCTGGCGGCCGAAGGCATGACCATGCTGATGGCGACACACGACCTGCGCCTGGCCGCCGCCATTTCGCAGCAGGTGGCCTTCCTGGAGAACGGCGCGCTGGTCGAGGCCGGCACGCCGCGGCAGTTGTTCCAGGCCTCGACCCACCCGCGCACGGCGGCCTTCGTCTCGACGCTGGCCGGCAATGCCTTGCCAGCGGATTGGGCCGAGGCCGGGGCGGATCAGCCCGCCCCGGCCTCGCCTTGAAGTCCTGCGCCAGCGCAAGGAAAGCGCAAGGCCGGGCGGCGGTTTTCCGGGATAATACGTCCCCATCATGAGCCAGACCGCCCCCACCCTCGATGCCACCGCCCCCGTGCCCGGGCGCCTGCGCCGCTTCGCCTGCATGATGTACGAAGGCGTGCTGCTCTTCGCCGTGGTCTTCCTGGCGGGCTATCTCTTCGACACGCTGACCCAGAGCCGGCACGGCCTGATGTTGCGCCACGCGCGCCAGGGCTGGCTGTTCCTGGCCATCGGCGCGTACTTCCTGCTGTGCTGGCGCATGGGCGGCCAGACCCTGCCCATGAAGACCTGGCACATCCGCCTGGTGGATGCGCGCGGCGCCATCCCCGGCCTGGGCCGGCTGGTGTTGCGCTACGTGCTCATGTGGGTGCTGCCGCTGACGGCTGCCGCCGGCGTCTGGGCCCTGTCTGCCAGCACGGGCTGGGCCTCGGCCAACAGCCTCATCGTCTTCACCCCGTTCATGAATTTCCTGGGCACGTGGGGCGGCCGCGACGGCGGGCAATTCCTGCATGACAGGCTGGCCGGCACGCGCCTGGTCAGCACCCAGCCCGCGGTCCCCGCCGCAGCCTGATGCCGCGTTGCGGGGACGCCCTCCCGGGGTCCCTGTCATAAGCCCGTCACCGCTCGGTCACAGGGTGGTCACCGCAAAATGGTTCCATAGTGGACAAGCCCTCCACTACAGGAAGCCATCGTGACCTCCCCCAAGATCACCCACTGGCGCACGCTCTGGATCTCCGACATCCACCTGGGTACCTCCGGGTGCAAGGCGGACTTCCTGCTCGATTTCCTGGAGCACAACCAGGCCAAGACCCTGTATCTGGTCGGCGACATCGTCGATGGCTGGGCGCTGCGCCGCAGCTGGCACTGGCCCAGCTCGCACAACGACGTCGTGCAGAAGATCCTGCGCATGGCGCGCCACGGCACCCGGGTGGTCTTCATCCCCGGCAACCACGACGAATTCGCCCGGGACTTCATCGGCTACGCCTTCGGCGACATCGAGATCCAGGACGAGGAAATCCACCAGACCGCCGATGGCAGGCGCCTGCTGGTGCTGCACGGCGACCAGTTCGATCACGTGATCCAGCACGGCAAGTGGCTGGCCCACGTGGGAGACCGGCTCTACACCTTCGCGCTGTGGCTGAATAACCACTACAACGCCTTGCGCCGCCGCCGTGGCCTGCCTTATTGGTCCCTGTCGCAATACCTGAAGCACAAGGTCAAGAACGCCGTGGCCTTCATGACAGACTTCGAGCAGGCGGTGGCGGGCTCCGCCCGCGAGCGCGGCCTGGACGGCGTGGTCTGCGGCCACATCCACCGTCCCGAGATCCGCGAGGTCGAGGGCGTGCTGTATTGCAACGACGGCGACTGGGTGGAAAGCCTGTCGGCCCTGGCCGAACACCACGATGGCAAGCTGGAATTGCTGGATTGGTCGCACGTGCCGGTGGAACGCCTGGGGCGCCAGCAGGCGGCTCGGCCCCACACGCCGCGCCCGCTGGCCCTGCCCGCGCTGCCGTCCTCGCTGCGTCGCCAGGGCAAGCATCCGTACAAACCCTTAGACAATGCGGGAAGCTGAGCCGCGTTCTTGCAGTTAGCGGCCTCCTGGGTCATGCTTGCACCTTGAAAGAACGTCGGCGCGGGCGCCGGCCCTGGCCTTGGCGCCCGGCTCGTGCCCGTGACCTCCGCAAGGTGTAACCCGCGCTGCTGCACAGGGCCATGACCGACCAATACCAGGCGCTCTACCACTCGTTCCGCTGGCTGGTGCCGCCGGCCTTCAATATCGCCCAGGCCTGCTGTCATCGCTGGGCCGACAGTTCGTTGGACGCCCGCCGCATTGCCCTCTACATCGAGGACGAAGCCGGCAACCGGGAAGTCTGGACTTACGCCCGCCTGGCCGAAACCGCCAACCAGCTCGCCAACGGCCTGGTCCGCATGGGCGTGGGCCGTGGCGACCGCGTGGCGGTCGCGCTGGGGCAGCGCCCCGAAACCGTCGTCGCCCACATCGCCATCCACAGCGTGGGCGCCGTCGTCCTGCCGCTGTCCCCCTTGTTCGGTCCCGATGCCCTGGAGCAGCGCCTGCGCGACTCGGAAGCGCGCGTCGCCATCGTGGACGACAGCTCCTGCGCCAACCTGCTGGCCGCCGCCGACCGTTGCCCCGCCGTGCGCCAGATCATCGGCATCGACGTCAAGGACGAACACATCCTGCCGTGGCGCTCGCTGCTGGCGCGCCAACTGCCGCATTTCCGCCCGGCCAATACCCGCGCCTCGGATCCCGCCATCCTGCTCTATACCTCCGGCACCACCGGCGCGCCCAAGGGCGCCCTGCTGCCGCACGCGGTGCTGATCGGCAACCTGCCCGGCTTCGTGGCCTCGCAGGACTGGTTCCCGCAGCCGGGCGACGTCTTCTGGTCGCCCGCGGACTGGGCCTGGACCGGCGGCCTGATGGACGCGCTGCTGCCCAGCCTCTATTTCGGCACGCCCATCGTCGGCGCGCGGGGCCGCTTCACCCCCGAGCGCGCCTTCGAGATCCTGGAACGCTACCGCGTCACCAACACCTTCCTCTTCCCCACCGCGCTGAAGATGATGATGAAGGCCGTGCCCGAGCCGCGCACGCAGTACCGCCTGGCCTTGCGCAGCATCATGAGCGCGGGCGAGAGCGTGGGCGAGGCGGTCTTCAACTGGTGCCGGGACGCGCTGGGCATCACGCCCAACGAGATGTTCGGCCAGACCGAGATGAACTACCTGATCGGCAACAGCGGCCAGAAGTGGCCCGCACGCGCGGGCAGCATGGGCCGCGCCTATCCGGGCCACCAGGTCGCGGTGCTCGACGAGCTGGGCCAGCCCGTGAAGACGGGCGAGGTCGGCGAGATCGCGCTGAACCGCCACGACATCCACGGCCATCCCGACCCCATCCTGTTCCTGGGCTACTGGCGCAACGAGCCCGCCACCCAGGCCAAGTTCTCGGGCGACTGGTGCCGCACGGGCGACCTCGCCAGCATCGATGCGGACGGCTACTTCTGGTACGCCGGCCGCGCCGACGACGTCTTCAAGACCTCGGGCTATCGGGTGGGGCCGGGTGAAATCGAGAATTGCCTGATCGACCACCCTGCGGTCGCCAATGCCGCCGTGGTGCCCAAGCCCGATGCCGAGCGCGGCAACGTGGTGAAGGCCTATGTCGTGCTGACCCCCGACTATGCCCAGCGCGACCCGGCCGAGCTGACCGAGCTGCTGCAGGCGCACGTGCGCACGCGGCTCGCGCCGTACCAGTACCCCAAGGACATCGAGTACCTCGACGCCCTGCCCATGACCGCCACCGGCAAGGTGCAGCGCCGGGTGCTGCGCCTGCGCGAGCAAGGCCGTGCAGGCCTGCCCGCCGGCCTCCCCCCGCTGACCACTAGCACGCCAACCTGATCGCCCCTCGCCGGCAGCCCCTGCCGGCCACGCAGCCGGCCTCCCCGGGCCGGCTTCTCCTTTCCCCTTCCAGACCGCGGCCACGCGGCAGACCACGAGACATGGCCATCTATCAACTGAACGCGCAGACCCCCACCATCCATGAAGACAGCTTCGTCTTCGAATCGGCCGACATCATCGGCGACGTCACGCTCTCTGCGGGCGTGAGCATCTGGTCGCAAGTCACCATCCGCGGCGACAACGAGCCCATCGTGATCGGCGAAGGCAGCAACATCCAGGAATCGAGCGTGCTGCACGTGGACAAGGGCTCGCCCCTGACCGTGGGCAAGCACGTGACGGTGGGCCACCAGGCCATGCTGCACGGCTGCACCATCCAGGATGGCGCCCTGATCGGCATGCAGGCCATCGTGCTGAACGGCGCGGTGATCGGCCGCAACTGCCTCATCGGCGCGGGCGCCATCGTGCCGGAAGGCCGCGAGATTCCCGACAACTCGCTGGTCATCGGCATCGGCAAGGTCGTGCGCGAGCTGTCCGCCGACGAGATCGCCAACATGCACAAGAACACCCGGCATTACGTCGAGCGCGGCCGGGAATACCGCCAGCAGCTCAAGCGCATCGGCTGAGGGCTCATCGGGGGAGTGGCCGCAGGCGGATCGGCTAACATCCTCCCATGACCGATACGCTCAAGAAATACCTCTTCGAAGACCGCCAGGTGAAGGTGCAGATCGCCGAGTTGCGCGACACCTGGCGTCATGCCCAGTCGCACGTCCAGTATCCGCCCACCGTGCGCAAGCTGCTGGGCGAACTGGTGGCCGCCGCCACGCTGCTGGCCGGCAACCTGAAGCTGGACGGCTCGCTGGTGCTGCAGATGCACGGCGACGGCCCGATCTCCCTGCTGGTGGTGGAATGCCGCGGCGACCTGAGCCTGCGCGCCACCGTGAAGCTGCGCGAAGACCATGAACTGCCCGAGGACGGCACGCTGCAAAGCCTGCTGAACACGCATGGCAAGGGCCGCTTCATCGTCGTGCTGGACCCGCGCGACAAGCTGCCGGGCCAGACCGCCTACCAGGGCGTGGTGCCGCTGGAAGGCGAGACCGTGGCCGAGGTGTTGGAGCACTACATGCTGGCCTCCGAGCAGCTGGACACCCGCCTGTGGCTGGCGGCCGACGACGCCAAGGCCACCGGCGTGCTGCTGCAGCGCCTGCCCGGCGAAGGCGGCCACGGCACCGACACGCAACTGGCCAGCAACGACCTGGACGCCTGGGACCGCGCCTGTCACCTGGCGGGCACGCTGAAGGCCGAGGAACTGCTGTCGACCGACAGCGACACCATCATCCGCCGCCTCTTCTGGGAAGAAAGCCTGCTGGCCTTCGAGCCGCTGCCCGTGCGCTGGCATTGCCCGTGCTCGAAGCAGAAGGTGGCCGACATGCTGCGCATGCTGGGCGCCAAGGAAGTCGAATCCATCCTGGAGGAACGCGGCAAGGTCGACGTCACCTGCGACTTCTGCGGCAAGCCCTATTCCTTCGACCCGGTGGACTGCGCGGAACTGTTCCTGGGCGACCCGCTGAAGCCCGCCGAGGACGGCAGCGGCACGCCGACGCTGCACTGACGCGCGGATGACGCCGGGCTGCGCGCCAGGCGCGCCTGGCGCCGCAAGCTTGCCCTGACGCCGCCCACGCACGAACATCCGTCGCGGCAAGCCCGCATCGACGCGGGACCAGGCCTTGCGCAGACTGTCCGTCATGCGCCCGCTCCCCTCCCTTCCTCCTGCCTCGCATGGCACGGCCATGATCGAGTTCACGGTCGCGGCCGCCGTGCTGCTCGGGCTTGCCCTGGCCGCGCTGGAGACCGCGCATTGGCACCGGACGCGGCAACTGCTGGGCGTGGCGCTGCTGGAAGCGGCGCGTGCCGGCAGCACGGCGGGGCTGGCGCCGGGCAGCATGGCGGATGCCTTCGAGACCGGCTTGCTGCCGCTCTATGCCACGGCCTCCCCGACCGGCGCACGCGCCCGGCTGCGCCAGGCGCACGTCCGGCGTGCGCAGGCCGCTGGCCTGCCGGCCTGGCGCATCGACATCCTGTCGCCGCGGCGCGCGCATTTCCTCGATTTCAACGGCGGCAATCGCAGCGGCGGTTTCCACGCCGCCCCGGTAGACGCGCTGTCGCCGGACTACCTGCCTGAACGCCACGCGGCGCATCGGCAACGCTGGCCCGGCGGCCGGGGGCCCCGCTCGGGCGACACCGTCTTCGACGCCGCCGTGCTGCATCTGCGACTGCGTTACCTGCATGCGCCGCTCACGCCCGGCCTGGGCGCGCTGGCACGGGCCTTGGGCAGGGAACGGCGGGATGCCGAAGGCCAGGCCATGGCACGCGCGGGCCTGCTGCCCATCGTGCTGGAGTTGCAGCTGACGATGCAGAGCCTGTCGACGTGGCCGGCAGACTGGTCGCAGGCACAGGGAGAGATCGTGATGGCGCCTTGAACCTCGCCACGACACCCACGACAGGCCTGCAGCAAAAAACCCGCCAGAGGCGGGTTTTCTATCGCGGCGCCTGACGCGCAGGGGGCGCGGCAGCCCCAGGTTTCTTCGGCGGCGGCGGCGCCGTGATCTGGGGAGCCGCCACGCCCGGCGGCAGGATCTGCACGAAGGCTTCGCCGTCGCGCATCATGCCCAGTTCGCCGCGTGCGCGCTCCTCGACGGCTTCGGTGCCGTCGCTGAGATCGCGCACTTCGGCGTCCAGCGCCGCATTGCGCGTACGCAAGCCGTCATTGACCTCGCGCTGCGCCGCCACCTGGCCCTGCAGGTCCCAGACCGTGAACCAGCCGCCCTTGCCCAGCCACAATGGGTACTGGATAAGGCACAACAGGGCAGCCAGGACCAGGAATAGCAAACGCATGGTTTAGCCCCCCCCCGAGGCGCTACGCGCCTCCCCCACAGGGGGGCGGCGCTGGCGGACCGGCAAAGCCGGCTCCACTGCGCCCTGGACTGGAGCGAGCATCACGTGAGGGGTCAGCGGAGGTTGTAGAACGCTTCGCGGCCGGGGTAGTGGGCGACTTCGGCCAGCTCTTCCTCGATGCGCAGCAGCTGGTTGTACTTCGCCATGCGGTCCGAACGCGACAGCGAACCCGTCTTGATCTGCATGGCGTTGGTGGCCACGGCGATGTCGGCGATGGTCGAGTCCTCGGTTTCGCCCGAACGGTGCGAGACCACGGCGGTGTAGCCCGAACGCTTGGCCAGCTCGATGGCGGCGAAGGTTTCGGTCAGCGTGCCGATCTGGTTGATCTTGATGAGGATCGAGTTGGCCACGCCCTGGTCGATGCCCTGCTTCAAGATCTTGGTGTTGGTGACGAAGAGGTCGTCGCCCACCAGCTGGACGCGCTTGCCCAGTTGGTCGGTCAAGAGCTTCCAGCCTTCCCAGTCGTTCTCGGCCATGCCGTCCTCGATCGAGATGATCGGGTACTTGTCGCACCAGGTGGCCAGCAGGTTGGTGAACTCCTGTGCCGACAGCGACACGCCGCCTTCGCCGGCCAGGTGGTACTTGCCGTCACGGAAGAATTCCGAGCTGGCGCAGTCCAGGCCCAGGGCGATCTGCGAGCCGGCTTCGTAGCCGGCGTTCTCGATGGCGCGCAGGATCAGCTGGATGGCCGCTTCGTGGTTGGCCACGTTGGGGGCGAAGCCGCCTTCGTCGCCCACGGCGGTGGACATGCCCTGGTCGTGGATCAGTTTCTTCAGGGCGTGGAACACTTCGGCGCCCATGCGCAGCGACTCGCGGAAGCTGGTCGCGCCGATCGGCAGGATCATGAATTCCTGCATGTCCAGCGTGTTGTTGGCGTGCGCGCCGCCGTTGATGACGTTCATCATCGGCACGGGCATGCTCATGGCGCCGCTGCCGCCGAAGTAGCGGTACAGCGACAGGCCGGACTCGTCGGCCGCGGCGCGGGCGACGGCCATGCTGGCGGCCAGCAGCGCGTTGGCGCCCAGGCGTTCCTTGCTTTCCGTGCCGTCCAGCTCGATCAGGGTGCGGTCGACGAAGGTCTGTTCCTGGGCGTCCAGGCCCATCAGGGCTTCGGACACTTCGGTGTTCAGGTTTTCCACGGCCCGCAGCACGCCCTTGCCCAGGTAACGGGCCTTGTCGCCGTCGCGCAGCTCGATGGCCTCACGGGCGCCGGTGGACGCGCCCGAGGGCACGGCCGCGCGGCCCATGGCGCCGGACTCCAGCAGCACGTCGCATTCGACGGTGGGGTTGCCGCGCGAATCGAGGATTTCGCGGCCGATGATGTCGACAATTGCACTCATGATCTTCAGATCCCTTGAACGATGAACATATTCATGACGGCCGCGCCCTCGCGTGCCTGGCGGGCGGCGCGGTAGGTCTCGGACTCGTAGAAGGCCTGCGCCGCCTCGACGTTCGGAAACTCCAGCAGCACGGTGCGGCCCGGTTCGCGCCCTTCCAGGTGCTGGGTCTGGCCGCCGCGCACCAGCACCCTGGCGCCATGCTCGGCCATCGCCTGCGACGACAGGCGCTTGTAGTCTTCGTACTGCTGCGGGTTGCTCACCGAGACGTCGGCGATGAGATAGGCGCTCAAGGCGGCTCCTTCAGTTGAAAGCGTTTTCGATGAAGCCCGCTCGCTTGGTGGCCGCATCCAGCGCCACGAGCGTCTCCAGCAGGGCTTCGATCTTGTCCAGCGGCACGGCGTTCGGGCCGTCGGACATGGCCTCGCGAGGGTTCGGGTGGGTTTCCATGAAGAGACCCGCCACGCCCACGGCCACGGCCGCGCGCGCCAGCACCGGCACGAATTCGCGCTGGCCGCCCGAGGACGTGCCCTGCCCGCCCGGCAGCTGCACCGAGTGGGTGGCGTCGAACACCACCGGACAGCCGGTGTCGCGCATGATGGCGAGCGACCGCATGTCCGAAACCAGGTTGTTGTAGCCGAAGGACGCGCCGCGCTCGCAGACCATGATGTTGCGGCCGTCGTTGCCGCTGGCCAGCGAGGCCTCGCGCGCCTTGATGGCCACCTGCTTCATGTCTTGCGGCGCCAGGAACTGGCCCTTCTTGATGTTGACCGGCTTGCCGCTGGCCGCGCAGGCGCGGATGAAGTCGGTCTGGCGGCACAGGAAGGCCGGCGTCTGCAGCACATCCACCACCGCGGCGACTTCATTGATCTGGTCGATCTCGTGCACGTCGGTCAGCACCGGCACGCCCAGCGCATCGCGCACGTCGGCCAGGATCTTCAGGCCCTCGGCCATGCCGGGGCCGCGGAAGGACGTGCCCGAGCTGCGGTTGGCCTTGTCGAAGGAGCTTTTGTAGATGAAGGGAATGCCCAGGCGCGACGTGATTTCCTTCAGCTTGCCCGCCGTCTCGAATGCCATCTCGCGCGACTCGATCACGCAGGGACCCGCGATCAGGAAATAGCGGTGCGCCAGCCCCGCCTCGAAGCCGCACAGGCGGATGGTGTCCTGGCCGGAGGCCTGCGGGGCGGGAGTGGCTGCGCGATCGGTCATGGGCGGTCGGGGTCCTTGGGCGGGGCTCAGGCGGCGGCGGTCTGCGCGCGTTCGGTCTGGTGGGCCAGCACGGCGCGGATGTAGCTGCTGAAGAGCGGGTGGCCGTCGCGCGGCGTGGACGTGAACTCGGGGTGGAACTGCACGCCGACGAACCAGGGATGGCCGGGCAGCTCCATCATCTCGGGCAGGTTCTCGGTGGGCGTGCGCGCGCTGATCACCATGCCGGCCTCTTCGAGGCGGGGCACGTACACGTTGTTCACTTCGTAGCGGTGGCGATGGCGTTCGTTGACCTCGTCGCCATAGATGCGCTGGGCCAGCGTGCCGCTCTTGACCGGGCAACGCTGCGAACCCTTGCGCATGGTGCCGCCCAGGTCCGAGGTTTCGCTGCGGGTCTCGACCTTGCCTTCGCGGTCCATCCACTCGGTGATGAGGGCCACCACGGGGTGCGGCGCGGAAGGATCGAACTCGGTGCTGTTGGCGCCGCCCAGGCCCGACACGTGGCGGGCGAACTCGATGACGGCCAGCTGCATGCCCAGGCAGATGCCCAGGTAGGGCACCTTGTTTTCACGGGCGTAGCGGATGGCGGCGATCTTGCCTTCCGTGCCGCGCTTGCCGAAGCCGCCGGGCACCAGGATGCCGTCCAGGTGCCTCAGCGCATCGGTGCCGTTGGCCTCGATTTCCTCGGAGTCGATGTACTCGACCACCACGCGGCTGCGCGTGTGGATGCCGGCGTGCACCAGGGCTTCGCTGAGCGATTTATAGGACTCGGTCAGGTCGACGTACTTGCCGACCATGCCGATGCGCACTTCGTGCTCGGGATGCTCCAGCGCATCGACCAGGCCGTCCCACATGGACAGGTCGGCGGGCGGGGGCGTCAGGCCCAGGGCTTCGCAGACCAGCGAGTCGAGGCCCTGCTTCTGCAGCATGGCGGGAATCTTGTAGATCGAATCGACGTCCCAGACCGAGATCACGGCGTCTTGCGGCACGTTCGAGAACAGCGAGATCTTGGCCCGCTCGTCATCGGGGATCTGGCGGTCGGCCCGGCACAGCAGCGCGTTCGGGATGATGCCGATCTCGCGCAGCTTCTGCACCGAATGCTGCGTGGGCTTGGTCTTCAGCTCGCCGGCCGAGGCGATGTAGGGCACCAGCGTCAGGTGCACGAAGGCCGCGTTGTTGCGGCCCAGGCGCAGGCTCATCTGGCGCGCGGCTTCCAGGAACGGCAGCGACTCGATGTCGCCGACCGTGCCGCCGATTTCCACGATGGCGACGTCGGTGGCGCCATTCCAGGCGGCATCGGCGCCACGGGCGACGAAGTCCTGGATTTCATTGGTGATGTGCGGGATGACCTGCACGGTCTTGCCCAGGTAGTCGCCGCGGCGCTCCTTGCGCAGGACCGATTCGTAGATCTGGCCGGTGGTGAAGTTGTTCACCTTGCGCATGCGCGCGGTGATGAAGCGCTCGTAGTGGCCCAGGTCCAGGTCGGTTTCGGCGCCGTCCTCGGTCACGAACACCTCGCCGTGCTGGAACGGGCTCATGGTGCCCGGGTCGACGTTGATGTAGGGATCGAGCTTGAGCAGCGTCACCTGGAGGCCGCGCGACTCGAGGAGGGCGGCGAGCGAAGCGGCGGAGATCCCTTTGCCCAGGGAAGACACCACGCCGCCGGTGACAAATACGTACTTGGTCATCGTCTGTAGCGTCCGGGGCGACCGGACGCGTGCGGGAAATTTGGATTATAGCTGGCCGCGCGGACGGGCTTCGAGGCCCGGGCCGACTTTTACGTTTCCCTACGGAAAACGGGGCGGCAAGCCTCAGGCCTCGCCCACCGGCACGTCGCCCAGCGGCAGGGTGCGCTCGCGCAACCAGGCCAGCGCCTCGCCCGACAAATAAGGGGACAGACGGTCGCGCACCTCGGCGTGATAGGCATCCAGCCATGCGATCTCGTCCGGCCGCAGCAGGCCGGCGGCGATGCAGCGGGTGTCGATGGGGCACAAGGTCAGCGTCTCGAAGCGCAGGAACTCGCCGAACTCGGTCGTTTCCGCCGGCACGGCCAGCACCAGGTTCTCGATCCGGATCCCCCACCGGCCCGGGCGGTACAGCCCCGGCTCGTTGGACGTGATCATGCCCGGCTGCATGCCGGTGTGCGGCCCGGGCTGGGCCCGGAAGGAAATGCCCTGCGGGCCTTCGTGCACGTTCAGGAAATAGCCCACGCCATGGCCGGTGCCGTGCCCATACTCCGCCCCGCCCTCCCAGATGGGCGCGCGGGCCAGCGCATCCAGCGCCGACGCCGGCAGGCCGCGCGGGAAACGCGCGCGCGACAGCGCGATCATGCCCTTCAGCACGCGGGTGTAGTCACGCTTCTGCTCGGCCGAGACCGTGCCCACCGGCACCACGCGGGTGATGTCGGTGGTGCCGTTCAGGTATTGCCCGCCCGAATCGATCAGCAACAGCCCGTTCCCCTCGACGGCCGCATGGTGCGCGGGCTCGGCCCGGTAATGCGGCATGGCGCCGTTGGCGTTGTAGGCCGCGATGGTGGGGAAGCTGGGGCAGACATAGGCCGGGCGGCGGGCACGCGCCACGATCAACTGCTCGTCGATGGTGATTTCGGTGACCGGCAGGCCCGCGCGCTGCGCCGCCTCGAACCACGAGAAGAATTCGCACAGCGCCGCGCCGTCTTCCTCCATGGCGCGGCGCACGTGGGCGGCCTGGGCCTCGGACTTCACGGATTTCAGCAACTGCGAGGGATTGAGCTGCTCGACGATGGCGGCGCCCGCCGCCGCCAGCAGTCCCGCCGTCACGCGGGCCGGATCGACCAGCAGCGTGTCGTCGCCGGGCAGGCCGGCCAGCGCGTCGACGATGGCCTCGTACGGTTCCAGCGTCACGCCGTCCTGGGCCAGCGCGGCCGCCAGCGCGGGCGGCACCTTGCCCGACGCCACGTAAAGACGCGCGGCATCCTGGCCCAGCAAGGCATGCGCCAGGAAGACCGGGTTGTAGTCGACGTCGGCGCCGCGCAAGTTGAACAGCCAGGCGATGTCGTCGAGCGAGGAGATCAGGTGCCAGCCGGCGCCGGCCTTCCGCATGGCCTCGCGCACGGCGGCCAGTTTTTCCGAACGCGGCTGGCAGGCATAGGCCGCTTCATGTTCATACACCGGCGCGGCGGGCAGCCCCGGCCGCTCGGGCCAGGCGCGCGCCAGCGGATCGGCGTCGTCCACCACCACCAGGCCTGCGTCTTCCAGCGTGTCGCGCAGGCGGCGCGCGGCCGACAGCGACAGCACCTGGGCATCCACGCCGACGCGGGCGCCCTCGGGCGCATGCCCGGCCAGCCAGGCCAGCGGGTCGCCATGCTCGCCGGGCTGGCGGAACAGGTCCACGCCCGTGCCGGCAAGCTGGCGCTCGGCCTGCTCCCAATAGCGGCTGTCGGTCCAGACGCCCGCGGCATCCGGGGTGACCACCAGCGTGCCGGCCGAGCCGGTGAAGCCGGAGAACCACTCCCTGCCCTGCCAATATTCCGGCAGGTATTCCGACAGGTGTGGATCGGACGAGGGCACGATGCAGGCGTGAAGGCCGGCATCCTTGAGGGCGGCGCGCAGGCGGGCGAGGCGTTCGGTCACGGGGGGAGTCGTCGCGGAAGTCATGGCGAGCATGATAATGCGCTGGCCGCGAAATCCACGAATGCCCGCACGCGCGCCGCCGACCGGTGGCGCGGCGCGTACACGACATAGACGTCGGCGTCCGGCGTGGCGTAGTTCGGCAGCACCTGCACCAGTTCGCCCGACGCGAGATAACGCGCGATGTCCCATTCCGCGCGCATCAGGATGCCGTGGCCGGCCAGCGCCCAGTTCACGGCGATCTCGCCATCGTTGGTGGCCAGGTTGCCGAAGGTCTTCACCGCCTCGGTGCGCGCCTGTTTCCCGCGTCCATGCGTGAGCCGCCACAAGCCATAGGCCTCTTCGCCCTGGCGGATGCCGATGCAGTTGTGGTGGGCCAGGTCGGCCGGCGTGCGCGGCGTGCCGCGGCGCGCAAGATAGCCGGGCGCCGCGCACAGCAGGCGGCGGTTGGGCGCGATGCGGCGCGCCACCACACGCGCCTCGCGCGGCGCGCCGAAGCGCACGCAGACGTCGAAGGCGTCCTCCGACAGCGGCGGCGGGTTCACCGAGAGCTGCAGTTGCACGTCGACCTCGGGATGCTTCTGCACGAAGCGCGAGATCAGCGGCCCCACATGGCTGCGGCCAAAGCCCAGCGTGGCATTCACGCGCAGCAGCCCCTTGGGCACCGCGCGCGAAACGCCCAGCGACTCTTCCATTTCACGCAAGGCATCCAGGATGCGGCGCGCATGTTCCAGATAGACCTCGCCGTCGGGCGTCAGGCTCATGCGGCGCGTGCTGCGATTGACCAGCGGCACGCCCGCGCGCGCCTCCATCTGCGCCAGGTGGCGGCTGACCGCCGGCGTCGTGATGCCCAGTTCGCGCGCGGCCGCGCTCAGGCTGCCGGCGCCTGCCAGCACCGAGAAGAACCCCAGGTCCGCCGGCTGTATCGCATTGGCCATGTGATGCCCCATTGTTAAACACAGGTAAACAATGCTTTCACTATAGCGGGACGCGTGGCGGCCTGCCGCTTCCTATAGTGCCCCGGTGGATCGCACACGCATTCAGCTTATCGAGGAGCCCCGCATGAAGACCTACGCCATCGCCACCATTCCCGGTGACGGCATCGGCAAGGAAGTGATTCCCGCCGGCCAGCAAGTGCTGGAACAGCTGGCCGCCACCAGCGACCGCTTCCGTTTCGACTTCGAGAACTTCGACTGGGGCGGCGACTATTACCGCGCCCACGGCGTCATGATGCCGGCCGACGGCCTGGACGCCTTGCTGGACAAGGACGCGATCCTGTTCGGCTCGGCCGGCGACCCCGATATTCCCGACCACATCACGCTGTGGGGCCTGCGCCTGAAGATCTGCCAGGGCCTGGACCAGTACGCCAACGTGCGTCCGACCCGCGTGCTGCCCGGCATCGATGCGCCGCTCAAGCGCTGCGGCCCGAAGGACCTGGACTGGGTGATCGTGCGCGAGAACTCCGAAGGCGAGTATTCCGGCGTGGGCGGCCGCGTGCACCAGGGCCATCCGATCGAGACCGCCACCGACGTGTCCATCATGACGCGCGCCGGCGTCGAGCGCATCCTGCGCCATGCCTTCCGCCTGGCGGCTTCCCGTCCGCGCAAGCAATTGACCGTCATCACCAAGAGCAACGCGCAACGCCACGCCATGGTCATGTGGGACGAGATCGCCGCCGAGGTGGCGCGCGAGTTCCCCGACGTGCGCTGGGACAAGGAGCTGGTGGATGCCGCCACCGCGCGCATGGTCAATCGCCCCGCGACGCTGGACACCATCGTGGCCACCAACCTGCACGCCGACATCCTGAGCGACCTGGCCGCCGCGCTGGCCGGCAGCCTGGGCATCGCGCCCACCGGCAACATCGATCCCGAACGCCGCTATCCCTCGATGTTCGAGCCCATCCACGGGTCGGCCTTCGACATCATGGGCAAAGGCCTGGCCAATCCCATCGGCACCTTCTGGTCGGTGGTGATGCTGCTGGAACACCTGGGCGAAGACGAAGCCGCCGCGCGCGTGATGCAGGCCATCGAACACGTCACGGCCAATCCCGCGCTGCACACGCGCGACCTGGGCGGCCAGGCTGGCACGGCCACCGTCACGCAGGCCGTCTGCGATTACCTGGCGCAAACAGCCACGCGCAAGGCCGCCTGAGCCCGCGCGCGGGAGGCGGCCGCGCGCCGGCCTCCCGCCGACATGCACCTTGCCAGTCATCAGTGCCCATAAAAACGAAGACGACGCAGATCGATAAAACGAGGAGACAGGACATGAAGACTCACGCGCAATCCTTGCCCCGGCTGTCATTGCCCCGCCTGGCCACGCCTGCCGCAGCCCTGCTGCTCGGTGCCGGCGTGCTTGCCGGCCTGGCCGCCAGCCCCGCCGCCGCCCAGGACTGGCCTGCCCGGCCGATCAGCCTGGTCGTGCCCTTCCCGCCCGGCGGCACCACCGACGTGCTGGCCCGCGCCCTGGGCGAAAAGCTTTCTGCGCGGCTGGGCCAGCCCGTCGTGGTGGAAAGCAAGCCCGGCGCCGGCGCCACCATCGGCGCGGATTACGTCGCGCGCGCCAAGCCCGATGGCTACACCCTGTTGGTGGGCGCGGTGCACCACACCATCGCGCCCAGCGTGTATCCCAGGCTGAGCTACGATTTCCAGAAGGATTTCGCGCCGCTCACCACCATCGCGATGGTGCCCAACGTGCTGGTCGTGAACGCCGAGCGCAACCCGGCGAAATCGGTACAGGAGCTGGTCACGCAGCTGAAGGCCGAGCCGGCGCGCGCCACCTATGGTTCCAACGGCAACGGCACGGCCCAGCACATGATCGGCACGGAGTTCCAGGCGCAGACGGGCGCCGCGCTGACGCACGTGCCCTACAAGGGCAGCGGCCCGCTCACCACCGACCTGCTGGGCGGCCAGATCCTGATGTCCTTCGACACCATCACTCCGGTGCTGCCGCACATCCGCACGGGCAAGCTGCGTGCGCTCGCCATCTCCACCCGCGAACGCTCGGCCGCCCTGCCCGACGTGCCGACGCTGGCCGAGGCCGGCCTGAAGGACTTCAACATCGGCACGTGGTTCGGCGTGCTGGCGCCGGCGGGCACGCCCGAGCCCGTGCTGGCAAAGCTGTCCACGGAAATGGTCGCGGTCATCCAGTCGCCCGAGTTCGGCAAGACCATGGCCGAGATCGGCGCGCAGCCGGTAGGCAATTCGCGCGAGGAAATGACGAAGCAGATCAGCGACGAGACCGCGAAATTCTCGGCGCTGGTGAAGGCAGCGAACATCCGTATCGAGTAAGGCTGCCGCGCCCGCGCAGGCACGGTGCGTCACCCTCGATGCGCCGTTACTGCGTGGCCTCGGCTTGCAACCATGCCCGCAGGCGCGCCACGGGCTTGCCCGCATCGGGCCGCGCATACAGGCTGAACGTGCCGACCCTGGCCGCGAACCCCAAGGGCGCGACCAGGCGTCCGCTGCGCAGGTCCGCCTGCGCCAGCATCTCGGGCGCCACGCCGATCCCCAGGCCCGCCGCGGCGGCCTCCAGCATGTGGCCCAGCTGATCGAAGATACGCGGCGTCCCGGCCCCGCCCAGCGCCACGCCGCAAGCCCCTGCCCATTCCTCCCAGGCCGAGGGGCGGGAACTCGTGTGCAGCAGCGGCTCGCGCAGCACGTCGGCAGGCGCCAGAATCCGCTGCGCGACAGCGGGCGTGCACACCGGCCCGATCGTCTCGGGAAACAGCGGCGTCACCATGAGCCCGTCGGAACGGCCTGCCTGCGCGAGGATCAGGGCGTCCACATTGCCCCGCTCCAAGTGCGACAGGTCCGTCGCCGTTTGCAGCCTGACGCGGCACTCGGGATGCGCGCGCTCGAAATGCTCCAGACGCGGAATGAGCCAGTTGGACAGCAGGCTGGCCGGCGCCCCCACGACCAGCTCGGCGGACTGCCCGCGGCCCCGCAGCGCGACGCAACGCTGCTCCAGCAGATCGAAGGCGGGCTGCGCCGCGCGCTGCAGGTCCTGCCCCGCCGCGGTCAGGCGCACGCCGTCGGCATGGCGCTCGAACAGCTTGCAGCCCAGCCAGGTTTCCAGCTGCCGGATCTGCTGGCTGACCGCACTGTGCGATACGCCCAGGGCCTGGGCGGCCAGCGTGAAATTCCGATGGCGGGCGGCGCTGTCGAAGACCCGCAGCGCATTGAGGGGAGGCAGGGTACGCATGAAGATGCCGTTAGAAAATCTAATATCCGGCCAGAAAAAATCTTTGATTTATCTGGGAAAATTTCCTCAATACCATAGCAGACATGTTTCCCTCTTCACGGTGACGCCATGCCTGCCACGCCACATCCCGCACAACCCGACGCCCGGGGACAATTCGGCCCGTATGGCGGCCGCTACATGCCCGAGACCCTGACGCCCGCCCTGGACGCGCTGGAACGGACCTATCGCGAGATCCGGCACGACGAAGCCTTCTGGCAGGCGTACCGCGGGCTGCTGGCGGATTACGTCGGCCGCCCGACCCCGCTGTTCCATGCCCAGGCCATCAGCGAGGAAACCGGCGGCGCGCGCATCTTCCTGAAGCGCGAAGACCTGAACCACACTGGCGCCCACAAGATCAACAATTGCCTGGGCCAGATCCTGCTGGCCCGGCGCATGGGCCGCGGCCGCATCATCGCGGAAACGGGCGCGGGCCAGCACGGCGTGGCCACCGCCACCGTGTGCGCGCTGTACGGCTTGCGCTGCGAGATCTACATGGGCGCCGTCGACGCCGCGCGGCAGGCAAGCAACGTGACGCGCATGAAGATGCTGGGCGCCACGGTCCATCCCGTCCACGACGGCAACGCCACGCTCAAGGACGCCATGAACGCCGCCATCCGTGACTGGATCGCGCACCCGGACGACACCTATTACCTGCTGGGCACGGGCGCGGGCCCGCATCCTTACCCCTGGATCGTGCGGGAGTTCCAGAAGGTCATCGGCGAGGAAACCCGCGCGCAGATCCTGGCGCATACCGGCAGGCTGCCCGATGCCATGATCGCCTGCATAGGCGGCGGCTCCAACGCATTGGGATTCTTCCACCCCTTCCTGGCGGACAGCGCCGTGCACCTGATCGGCGTGGAGGCCGGCGGCCACGGGCTCGGCACGGCCCGCCATGCCGCGAGCCTGAACGCGGGCCGGCCCGGCGTGCTGCACGGCTGCCGCAGCTATTTCCTGCAGGACGACGACGGCCAGATCCTGAACGCCCACTCCATCTCGGCGGGCCTGGACTACCCGGGCGTGGGCCCCGAACACGCGCTGCTGCACGATGCCGGGCGCGTGCGTTATGTCTCGGTCACCGACGAAGAGGCCATCGATGCCTTCCACTGGCTGACGCGGCGGCAAGGCATCGTGCCGGCGCTGGAGAGCGCCCACGCCCTGGCATTCGCGCGCAAGCTCGCGCCCGGCCTGGGACCGGACAAGGTGGTCGTGGTCTGCCTGAGCGGCCGCGGCGACAAGGACATCGGCACCGTCCTGCACGCCGAGGGAGCACGGGCATGAGTCAGCAACAGCATCGCAGCCGCCAGGCGAACCGCCTGCAGACCGTGACCGATGCCCTGCGCGGGGCAGGCCGGTCCGGGCTGGCGGCCTACTTCACGGCCGGAGACCCTTGTCATGACAGTTGCCTGTCGCTGCTGCAACGCCTGCCCGCCGCCGGCGCCGACGTGATCGAGCTGGGCATTCCCTTCAGCGACCCGCTGGCCGACGGCCCCGTGCTCCAGCGCGCCAACGCGCGGGCGCTGCGGGGCGGACAGACCTTGCGCCGCACGCTGGCGCTGGTGCGGGCATTCCGCCAGGGCGACGACGCCACGCCGCTCGTGCTCATGGGCTACCTGAACCCCGTGCTGCGGCATGGCGTGCCCGAGTTCCTGGCGGAGGCCGCGCGGGCGGGCGTCGACGGACTCATCCTGGTCGACCTGCCCACGGAACACGCCGAGACGATCGACGCGCATGCCCGCAAGCACGGCATCGCCATGATCCGGATGTCCGCGCCCACCACGCCGGATACGCGCCTGGACGCCATCGCGCGGCAGGCAAGCGGGTTCATCTATCACATCATGCTGGCGGGCACGACCGGCGCCGCCTTGCCGCCGGAGGCGGCCATCGTCGAATCGCTGCAGCGCATCCGGGCCAGGACCCTGCTGCCTGTCGTGGCAGGCTTCGGCGTGCGCACCCCCGCGCAGGCGCAGGCTGTCGGCCGGCATGCCGACCTGGTCGCGGTCGGCTCCAGGCTGGTGGAAGAGCTGGAGCACAACGGCGTCGAGGCCGCGCTGCACCAGGTTCGCCTGCTGTCACAGGCGCTGCGGGCAGGCACGCGGCACGTGCCGGCGTAAGGCCGCCAGACAGGAAAGCAAAGAAAAACGCCGGCGTCTCCGCCGGCGTTCTTCATGCAGCGCGCAAGCTGCCAAGGCCATCAGGCCACTGCAGACACGTCCAGCTTCGCCTGCGTCTTTTCCTGCACTTCCTGCACCGTGACGCCAGGGGCCAGTTCGACCAGCTTCAGGCCGTCCTCGCCCACTTCCAGCACGCCCAGGTCGGTGATGATGACATCCACCACGCCCAGGCCCGTCAGCGGCAGCGTGCACTCGGGCAGCAGCTTGATGTCGGTGGTGCCGTCCTTCTTCTTGGCGATGTGCTCCATCAGCACCACCACGCGGCCCACGCCGGCCACGAGATCCATGGCGCCGCCCATGCCCTTGACCATCTTGCCGGGGATCATCCAGTTGGCCAGGTCACCTTTTTCCGACACCTGCATCGCACCCAGGATCGCCAGGTTGATCTTGCCGCCGCGGATCATCGCGAACGAGTCCGCCGACGAGAAGAACGAGGAGCCCGGCAGCGTGGTCACGGTCTGCTTGCCGGCGTTGATGAGGTCGGGGTCGACCTTGTCTTCCGCCGGGAAGGGGCCGATGCCCAGCAGGCCGTTTTCCGATTGCAGCCACACCTCGATGCCCGCGGGCACGTGGTTGGCGACCAGGGTGGGCAGGCCGATGCCCAGGTTCACGTAGAAGCCGTCTTCCAGTTCGCGCGCGGCGCGAGCGGCCATTTCATCGCGGGTCCATGCCATGTTGTCTCTCCTTCTCGTCAGGCCGCGCGAACGGTGCGTTGCTCGATGCGCTTCTCGGGGGTCGCGTTGACCACGATGCGCTGCACGAAGATGCCGGGCAGATGGATCTGGTCCGGGTCCAGCTGGCCCACGTCGACCACCTGCTCGACCTCGACGATCGTGACCTTGCCGGCCATGGCGACGTTGGGGTTGAAGTTGCGCGCGGTCTTGTTGAAGACGAGGTTGCCGCTGCGGTCGGCGATGTGCGCCTTGACCAGCGAAACATCGGGCGTCAGCGAACGCTCCATCACGTATTGATGGCCGTCGAACTCGCGCACTTCCTTGCCTTCGGCCACCAGCGTGCCCACGCCGGTGCGCGTGAAGAAGGCCGGGATGCCCGCGCCGCCGGCACGCAGCTTTTCCGCCAGCGTGCCCTGCGGCGTGAATTCCAGCTCCAGCTCGCCCGAAAGGAACTGGCGCTCGAACTCCTTGTTCTCGCCCACGTAAGAGGCGATCATCTTGCGCACCTGGCGCGTGGCCAGCAGCAGCCCCAGGCCGAAACCGTCGACCCCGGCGTTGTTGCTCACGCAGGTCAGGTCCTTTACGCCTGAATCGCGCAAGGCGGCGATCAGGGCTTCGGGAATCCCGCATAGGCCGAAACCGCCCACGCCGATCATCTGGCCATCCTTGACCAGGCCTGCCAGCGCCTCCTGGGCGCTCGCATAGACTTTGTCCATCTCTCCAGCTCCTTACAGGTTTGTCGTTCCTGCAAGCCGGCGGCTTACCGGCTTGCGGTCCTGCCTTGCCTTGCTTTGCCTTGTGGCGACCCTCTCCGGGTCCATCGCCTTGCGGGCCATTGTAAACAGAGCCCGTCACCCTTCCTGGGGCGCGGGCAGCATCAGTGTGCCGAAGTGTTGCAGTAGCGCAGACGGCCACGGTTCCGAGCGGTTGGCCTGGTAGTCCATCCATACCAGCACGTTGCGGCCGCTGGCGTAAGGCGTGCCCTGGTCGTCGGGCGGCGTCAGCAGCAGGTCCATCGTCAGGCTGGCACGCCCGATGGCCGCCACGCGATGGATGACGCGCACCATCGCCGGATAGACCACCGGCCGCAGGAAATCGCAGGAGGCATGCGCCAGGATCGGCCCGGTATGCGCCGCCACCTGCGTGCGCGCGCTGTAGAAGATCTGCATGCGCGCCTCTTCCATCAGCCGGAAATACAGCGTGTTGTTGAGATGTCCCATCGCATCCATGTCGCCCCAGCGCACGGGCAGGTCGATGTGGTGGACGTCGCCGACCGCCAGCGTGCGGGTCGGCAGGGAGGTGTTCCGTGCATGGCTCATGGGCTTGCTGTCTCCTGCAATGTCGCCAGCCCGGCAATTCAGCCGGGCCGCCTGCAATACAATCGCACAAATCATTCCAGCCTTCGGAGAATATGGCAATGTCAGAGCGCGAATCCATGGAATACGACGTCGTCGTCGTGGGCGGCGGACCCGCCGGCCTGGCCACCGCGATCCGCCTCAAGCAGTTGGCCGCCGAGCGCGGCCACGACGTTGGCGTCTGTGTGCTGGAAAAAGGCGGAGAGATCGGCGCGCACATCCTGTCCGGCGCCGTCATGGACCCGGGCGCGCTGACCGAACTCATTCCCGACTGGAAGGACAAGGGCGCGCCGCTGGACACGCCCGTCACCGAAGACCAGTTCCTGTTCCTGACCACCACGGGCTCGCGCGCCACGCCCAACTGGCTGCTGCCCGCCTGTTTCCACAACACCGGCAACTACATCGTGCGCCTGGGCGACGTCACCCGCTGGCTGGGCGAGCAGGCCGAAGCCCTGGGCGTGGACATCTTCCCCGGCTTCGCGGCCGCCGAAGTGCTGTATACCGAAGACGGCGCCGTGCGCGGCGTGGCCACGGGCAACATGGGCGTGGGCCGCGACGGCAACCCCACCGACCAGTTCCAGCCCGGCATGGAACTGCTGGCGCGCTACACGGTCTTCGCCGAAGGCTCGCGCGGCCACCTGGGCCGCCAGCTGATCGAACGCTTCAAGCTGGACGCCGACAGCGACCCGCAAAGCTACGGCATCGGCCTGAAGGAACTGTGGGAAGTCGACCCGGCGCAGGCCCGCCCGGGCCGCGTGGTCCACACCGCCGGCTGGCCGCTGGATGCCGATACCTATGGCGGCGCCTTCCTGTATCACCTGAAGGACAACCTGGTGGCCGTGGGCATGGTCGTGGGCCTGGATTACGCCAACCCCTGGCTCTCGCCCTTCGAGGAATTCCAGCGCTACAAGACCCACCCCGCCATCCGCCCCACCTTCGAAGGCGGCAAGCGCGTGGCCTATGGCGCACGCGCCATCACGGCGGGCGGCCTGCTGGCCTTGCCCAAGCTCGACTTCCCCGGCGGCGTGCTGGTCGGCTGCGAGGCCGGTTTCCTGAATGCCTCGCGCATCAAGGGCAGCCACGCCGCCATCAAGTCCGGCATGATGGCCGCCGAGGCCGCCATGGACGCGCTGCAGGCCGGCCGCAGCCATGACGCGCTGACGGCCTATCCGCTTGCCTTCAAGGACTCGTGGCTGCATGCCGAACTGAACAAGTCGCGCAACTTCAAGCAGTGGTTCAAGAAGGGCCGCACCGTGGCCACGCTGATGACCGGCGTGGAGCAGTTGCTGCTCAAGGGCAACATTCCCTGGACCGTGCATCGCACCAAGCCCGACCACGCCTGTCTGCAGCCGGCGTCGCAGTGCGCCCGCATCGACTATCCCAAGCCCGACGGCAAGCTCACCTTCGACCGCCTGAGCTCGGTGTTTCTCTCCAGCACCAACCACGAGGAAAACCAGCCCGTGCACCTGACGCTGAAGGATGCCTCGGTGCCGGTGTCGGTGAACCTGGCGAAGTACGGCGGCCCCGAGGCGCGCTATTGCCCTGCCGCGGTCTATGAGTTCGTGAAGGACGAGCACGGCGGCGACCGCTTGCAGATCAACGCGCAGAACTGCGTGCACTGCAAGACCTGTGACATCAAGGACCCCACGCAGAACATCGTGTGGGTGACGCCGCAAGGGGGCGAGGGACCGGTGTACAACGGCATGTGAGGCCCGCGATATCCAGCGCATGAAGAAGAACGGGACGCCATGGCGTCCCGTTCTTCTTTTCCAGGCCAGGCCTGCGTATTACTGCGACTTCGCCAGCTGCTCCAGGATCGCCGGGTTTTCCAGCGTCGACACGTCCTGCGTCACTTCCTCGCCCTTGGCGACCACGCGCAACAGGCGGCGCATGATCTTGCCCGAGCGGGTCTTGGGCAGGTTGTCGCCGAAGCGGATGTCCTTGGGCTTGGCGATGGGGCCGATTTCACGGGCCACCCAGTCGCGTAGCTGCTTGGCGATGGCCACGGCCTCTTCGCCCTCCGGACGGTTGCCCTTCAGGACCACGAAGGCCACGACGGCCTCGCCGGTGGTGTCATCGGGACGGCCCACCACGGCGGCCTCCGCCACCAGCTCGTGCGAGACCAGCGCCGACTCCACTTCCATGGTGCCCAGGCGGTGGCCCGAGACGTTCAGCACGTCGTCGATGCGGCCCATGATCCAGAAATAGCCGTCGGCGTCGCGCTGCGCGCCGTCGCCCGCCAGGTAGTAGCCACGCAGTTCCGACGGGAAGTAGCTCTTCTTGAAGCGTTCCGGGTCACCCCAGATGTTGCGGATCATGGACGGCCACGGACGCTTGATGACCAGGAAGCCGCCGTTGCCCTGCTCGACGTCGGCGCCCGTCTCATCGACGATGGCGGCGGTGATGCCAGGCAGCGGCAGCGTGCACGAGCCGGGCTTCAGGGGCGTGGCGCCCGGCAGCGGCGTGATCATGTGGCCGCCGGTCTCGGTCTGCCACCACGTGTCGACGATGGGGCAGCGTTCCTGGCCCACGTTCTTGTGATACCAGATCCAGGCCTCGGGATTGATGGGCTCGCCCACCGTGCCCAGGATGCGCAGGCTGGACAGGTCGTAGTTGCGCGGATGCGCCTCGGGCGTGGCTTCCGATGCCTTGACCAGCGAGCGGATGGCGGTGGGCGCCGTGTAGAACACGGTGACCTTGTGGCGCGCCACCATGTCCCAGAAGCGGCCGGCGTTCGGATAGGTGGGCACGCCTTCGAACACGACCTGCGTCAGGCCGGCGGCCAGCGGGCCGTAGGTGATGTAGGTGTGGCCGGTGATCCAGCCCACGTCGGCCGTGCACCAGTAGACGTCATCGGCGCGGGCGTCGAAGGTCCACTTCACGGTCAGCAGCGACCACAGCAGATAGCCTGCCGAGGAATGCTGCACGCCCTTGGGCTTGCCGGTAGAGCCCGAGGTGTAGAGGATGAAGAGCGGATGCTCGGCATTGACCTGCACGGGCGCGCAGGTGTCGGCCTGGCCGGCCTCGACGTCGTGCAGCCACAGGTCGCGGCCTTCGGTCCAGGCTGTTTTCCCGCCGGTGCGGCGGTACACGATCACGTGCTTGACCGCGTCGCAGCCGCCCAGCTTGAAGGCCTCGTCCACGGCGGGTTTCAGCGGCAGGTGCTTGCCGCCGCGCGCCTGTTCGTCGGCGGTGATGACCAGCGTGGCGCCGACATCGACGATGCGCTCCTGCAGGCTCTTGGACGAGAAGCCGCCGAACACCACCGAGTGCGTGATGCCCAGGCGGGCACATGCCTGCATGGCGACCACTGCCTCGATGGACATGGGCAGGTAGATGATGGCGCGATCGCCCTTCTTGTAGCCCAGCTTGCTGATGCCGTTGGCGACGCGGCAGACGCGCGCCAGCAGTTCGCGATAGGTGATCGGGGTGACCGTGCCGTCATCCGCCTCGAAGAGGATCGCGGTCTTGTCGCCGCGGCCGTTATCCACATGCACGTCCAGGCAGTTGGCCGACACGTTCAACTCGCCATCACCGAACCAGCGGTAGAAAGGAGGATCGGATTCGTCCAGCACCTGCGTGAAGGGCTTGCTCCACGTCAGTTGCTCGTTGGCCTGGCGGCGCCAGAATCCTTCCGGATCCTGCTCGGCCTCCTGCGCCAGCTTGCGATAGGCCTCGATGCCGGAAATGGTGGCACCGGCCGTGGCACGCGCGTCGGGCGGGAACACCCGCGTCTCGTTCAGCGTGGATTCGATGGCGTTCGACATGCTTGTCTCCTTGAAAATTCGTATGCAGGGAAGCCTATCCAGGCCTCAACCCTAATAGTTGTTTTTTTGACTGTCCACCCTATCGCCCGGCTCTTACTGCTGCCTTACAGCGGCCCCCTCTAGACGCTGTTCCAGACCTAGACGAAAGTCGATACGCGAGAGCAGCAACAAGCCCCCGACGAAGAACAAACCGGTGGTCAGGATGGCCAGGCGATGATTGCCGTCGGTCACCCAGGTGACGATGCCGTAGCTGAGCGGCCCGACCACCGCCGCCAGTTGCAGCGCGAAGGTCCAGAGCGCGAAGAATTCCGCCAGGCGGCCCGCCGGCGCCAATGCGCCCGTCATGGCGCGGCCGGCGCTCTGGCTGGTGCCCATGCACAGCCCGGCCAGGCCGGCGGCCACCCAGAACACTTCCACCGTCACGGCGGCATAGGCCGTGAGCACCATGACGATCCAGCCGACCAGCGTGATGGCCAATGCCTTGCGGTGGCCGATGCGGTCCTGCACCGCGCCGAAGGTCAGCGCCCCCACCGCCGCCGCGATGTTCACGACGAAGACCAGCATCATGATCCGCGGCATGTCGAAGTTCATGACCTGCTCGGCGTACACCGCCGCCAGCGTGATGACCACCGAGATGCCCGCCTGGTAGCAGGCGCCGCACATCAGCAGCTTGCGGAACTCCGGGAAGTGCTCGCGCGTGTCGCGCCAGGACTGCGCCAGGCGGCGCAGCATGCCGGTGGTGGCGCCGCCCACCTGCGCATGCGGCACGGTGCGTTCGCGCAGCATCAGGAACGACGGCAGGGCCGAGAGGCCGAAATGGCAGGCCACCGCCAGCATGATCCACGGCACGTACTGCGCGGCGGTCTGCCCCGCCCCTTCCGCGCGCGTCACGATGAAGAGCGCGACGCCCAGCGCCAGCATGCCGCCGAAGTAGCCGAAGCCCCAGCCCCAGCCCGATACCTTGCCCAGCGCCTGCGGCGCGGCCAGCTCGGGCAGGAACGAAGCGACGGCGGACTCGCCGACGCTGTAGCAATAATTCGAGATCACGATGGCCAGCAGCGCCAGCCAGATCGCGCCCGGCCCCACCTGCGTGAGCAACAGCGTGCCGGCGATGCAGCCCACCGTGCTGGTGAAGAGCAGCCGGCGCTTGGCCGCGCGCGCATCGGCCCGCGCGCCCAGCGTGGGCATGGTCAGCATCACGGCCAGGTAGGACACCGAGAGCGCCGCGGTCCAGGCCAGCGTCGCCCAATCGGCGCCGCCCGCCACCACGCCCACGAAGTAGGTGCTGAACACGGTGGTCAGCACCACCGTGGTGTAGCCCGAGTTGGCGAAGTCGTACATGGCCCAGGCCCAGACTTCGCGCTTCTTCACGCCGGGATTCAGGCTCCCGGCTCCGCCAATCTCGGGTTTCAAGGCTTACACACCCAGTGCAGCGATGCCGGCTTGCGCGATCTGCACGTCATCGGTCGACTTCACGCCCGACACGCCCACGGCGCCGATCACCTGGCCGTCGACCAGGATGGGCACGCCGCCTTCCAGCATGCCCTGCAGCAGCGGCGCGGTCAGGAAGGCCGTGCGGCCGCCGTTGATGATGTCCTCGTAGACCTTGCTCTCGCGGCGGCCCAGCGCGGCGGTCTGCGCCTTGGCCGGGGCGATGTGCGACGAGATGGGCGCGGCGCCGTCGCGACGCAGCAGGCCCAGCAGATGGCCGCCATCATCCACCACCGCAATGGTCACCGCCCAGTTGTCCTGCTGGGCGCGGGCGTCGGCCGCGGCAAGGATCTTCTGGACTTCGGCGGCACCGAGCACGGACTTGGTCTTCATAGGGTTTCCTTTATTTGTTCGAGTGTCTGGGGGTCTTCGATCGTGGTCAGGTCGCCCGGGTCGCGGCCTTCGCAGAGGGCCACGATGGCCCGGCGCAGCACCTTGCCCGAACGGGTCTTGGGCAGGGCCGGCACGAAGCGGATGCGCGCAGGCCGCGCCACCGCTCCCAACTGGTCCTGCACCACGCGCATGATATCCCCTTCCAGGACGTCGGCCTGCTCGCGCGTCTCGGCCTGCGCGGGCGATTTCAGCACCACGAAGGCCATGGCGACCTGGCCCTTCAATTCGTCGGCCACGCCCACCACGGCGCACTCCGCCACGCCGGTGTGGCTGCTGATGGACTCCTCGATTTCACGGGTGCCCAGGCGATGCCCCGCCACGTTGATGACGTCGTCGGTGCGGCCCAGGATGAACCAGTAGCCGTCCTCGTCCACGCGCCCCCAGTCGAACGACGAATAGACCTGGCGGCCCGGGATGGACGTGAAATAGGTCTGCACGAAACGCGCGTCGTCGCCCCAGATCGTGCTCATGGCGCCAGGCGGCAACGGCGGCACGATGGCCACCACGCCCTTATGGCCCGCCGGCAGGTCCTCGCCGCTGGACTCGCTGACGATGCGCGCGTCGAAGCCATACACCGGGAAGGACGGACTGCCGAAACGCGTGGGCACGGCCTCCACGCCCGGCTGGGCGGACAGGATGGGCCAGCCGCTTTCCGTCTGCCAGTAGTTGTCGATGATGGGCTTGCCCAGCTCGCCGGCGATCCAGCGCGCCGTCGGCTCGTCCAGCGGCTCGCCGGCCAGGTAGACGGCACGCAGGCTGGAGAGGTCATGGCGGCGCAGGCATTGCGGGTCCTGCTTCTTCAGCACCCGCACGGCGGTAGGCGCCGAGAACAGCGTGTTCACGCCGAAGCGCTCGACCAGCCGCCACAGGATGGCGCCATCCGGCCGCACCGGCGTGCCTTCGTACAGCACCGTCGCCTGCCCGCCGATGAGCGGCCCGTAGACGATATAGGAATGCCCCACCACCCAGCCGATGTCGCTGGTGCAGAAGAAAGTGTCGCCCGGCTTGCCGTTGAAGACATGGCGCATCGACGAGGCCAGCGCCACGGCATAGCCGCCCGTGTCGCGCTGCACGCCCTTGGGCTTGCCGGTGGTGCCGGACGTATACAGCACGTAGCTGGGCTCGGAGGACTCCAGCCATGCGACCGGGACCTGGGCGCCATCATGGCGCGCGCGCAGAGTCTGGTAATCCAGGTCGCGGCCTTGCACCGGCGTGAAGGGCGCCAGGCCGCGATCCACGATGATGACGCTGGTAGGCTTCTGCGTCGCCAGGTCCAGCGCACGGTCCAGCAAGGGCTTGTAGGGCGTGACCTTGCCCCCGCGCGAGCCGGCATCCGCGGACACCACCACCTTGGGCGCGGCGTCGTCGATGCGCTGGGCCAGGTTGACGGAGGCGAATCCGCCGAACACCACGGAATGGATGGCGCCGATGCGCGCACAGGCCAGCATCATGAAGACGGCCTGCGGAATCATGGGCATGTAGATCAGCACGCGGTCGCCGCGCCCCACGCCCTGCGCCACCAGCATGGCCGCCGCGGCGTTCACCTCCTTGTGCAATTGCGCGCGGGTATAGGTTTCTTCCTGGTCGACCTCGGTGGACACCCAGATGAGCGCGGGCGTATCGGCCTGCTCGGGCAGCCAGCGGTCCACCGCGTTGTGGCACAGGTTGGTGCGCCCGCCCACGAACCAGCGCGCGAACGGCAGGCGGCTGTCGTCCAGCACCCGCTCGAACGGCGTCTCCCAGTGGACGAACGCCGCCTGCTCGCGCCAGAAAGGATCGCGCTCCCGCAGGGAACGCCGATGAAATTCGCGCAGGGTCTGCATGCCTGTTGTCTCCTTGTCGGTCTGTTTCTTCCGTGAGAAAAGCCTTCTTGTTCTGCGGGCATTGTGCCGCCGCAAGCTTGCACGAGGCTTGCCTTTTTCCGCGATCTTGCGCCATCCGAGACCAAAAGACGAGGCAAGCGCTTCCCAGCCGTGTTTTCCCGTATCCGGACCTGCCAGAAAGAAAAAGACATGACAAAAACTATGGCTTTGGTAGAATTTTCCTGTTTTTGCCAAACACACCCTGTCCGCGTCAGGTTTTCGCCGCCGTCGTTCTCCGGCGAAAAACGCGTCCAGCCCTGCCAGTTCCTTCCTTCGTGTCACCTTGCACGCGGGAATTCGCCGCAAATTTTTGTCCATGCATCCAGCCGATCGCGCCATCGACGCCCCTGCTTTGCGCCCGCACCGTGTGCGTGCCGTGGGTGGCTGGACGGCCGGCGTGCTGCTTGCGCTGATGCTCGCGGGTTGCGGCACCTCGCCCACCCGCCCGGCCCAGCAGGCCCGCGTCATGGACGACGTGGACTGGTATGGCGCCAACGACCAGTCCGACCCCATCGCGGCCCTGCTGCGCAGCAAGGGCGCCCAGCCGACGGCCAGGAAACCCCAAGCCGCCCGGGAAGACGCCGCGCAGACGCCTACAGGACTGGTCAGCACGGCCATGACGCTGCTGGGCATCCGGTACCGCTACGGCGGCAACACCCCCGACGAAGGCTTCGATTGCAGCGGCCTCGTCACCTACGCCTTCCAGCAGTCGCTGGGCATGAAACTGCCCCGCAATGCCGCCGAGATGGCCCGCCTAGGCAACCAGATCGACCGCAGCGACCTGAAGGCCGGCGACCTCGTGTTCTTCAACACGCTGGGCCGCCGCTATTCGCACGTGGGCATCTACGTCGGCGACAACAGCTTCGTCCACTCCCCCAGCTCGGGCGGCGTGGTGCGCGTGGAAAACATGGACATGCGCTATTGGAAGAAGCGCTATAACGGCGCGCGGCGCCTGGAGCCGGGCCTGCTGGCCTCGCGCTGACTCCCGGCCCTTCCCCTCAGGCAACACCCAAAACAAAAACGGCGCACCAGGCGCCGTTTTTGCTTTTCCCCCGCCGACCGTCAGTGCTGCGTGCGGGCACACGAATTCGCGTTGGGGCACAGGCCGCATTGCGTCAGCGCCTGCTGCATGCTGCACACCGAACGGCGGCATGCCACCACACGGATGCCGCCACGCTGCGCGGCGTTGCGGAAGGTCTTCATCACGTTGTGGCCCAGGAAGTCCGTGAGCAGGATGACCAGCTCGGTGCCCGAGGGCAGTTGCAGCGTCTTCTTCTGGTGCGAAGGATCACGTCCACTGATGTGGTGCGTGATGGAAATGTTGTGGCCCTTGAGGAGCTCAGGGATGTTGCCCAGGCGGTCCGCGCCTACCACTACTGCGCTCATCGATTGCGTCATGATGCCCTCGTTTGGGGTCGTTTGCGATAGATGAAATGATAATGATTCCTGTTTGAAGATCAACCGAAAATGGGAGCTATTCTCATTTGAATTTTTTTATCAAATGATCTGACCCCATAGTTCCAAACTTCATGCCCGCCCTGCCCCTGACGCAAAACGCCCCGCGCAGAGTCGATCCACGCGGGGCGCCGGGCAAACCACGGAGAGGAGTCAGGCGTCCTTCGCGCCCTGCACCGCTTCCGCCACCGCCTTGCGGGTCAGCGTCGGCGTCAGCATTTCCAGGAAGGTATAGACATAGTCCCGCAGGAATACGCCCTCCTTGATGCCGACACGCGTCGTGTGCGTGCCGAACAGGCGGCCCACCGGCAGGCCGATCAGGCCCTGGTCGCGGCGCGGGTCATACGCCACGCCGGCAATGATGCCGATGCCCAGGCCGACGTCGACGTAGGTCTTGATGACGTCGGCGTCGATGGCCTCGAGCACGATGTCCGGATGGATGCTTTGCGCGGAGAACGCCTCGTCGATGGCCGTCCGGCCCGAGAAGGCGCGGTCATACGTCACGATGGGGTACTCGGCCAGTTGCGCCAGCGTCAGCTTCTTGGCGGCGCTGGAGGTCAGCTCGGCCAGCGGATGATCCGGCCGCACCACCACCGTGTGCTCCCAGGTGTAGCAAGGCAAGGTGGCAAGGCCTGGCGTCAAGGCCAGCGACTCGGTGGCAATGGCCAGGTCGGCCTGCTCGTGCAGCACCATTTCGGCCAGTTGCGTGGGGCTGCCTTCTGCCAGCGACACGCGGACCTTGGGAAACTGCTTGCGGAAGCCGGGAATCACGCCCGGCAGCAGGTAACGCGCCTGCGTGTGCGTGCAGGCGATCACCAGTCCGCCTTCGTCGCGGCGCGCGAACTCGTCGCTGACCTTCTTCAGGTTGTCGACCTCGCGCATGATGCGGTCGATCACCTGCGACACGGCTTGGCCGGGCTTGGTCAGGCCCTTGATGCGCTTGCCATGGCGCTCGAAGATCTTCACCCCCAGTTCATCCTCGAACTCGATGATGGCCTTGGAGACGCCGGGCTGCGACGTGTAGAGCATTCTCGCCGCTTCAGTCAGGTTGAAATCGCGGCGGATCGTTTCCCGCACGAAGCGGAATTGTTGAAGGTTCATTATTTACCCCAATGTTTCAACCGAATTATAGGTAATAAGGAACCCTCCATATATTCAATATAGATATAAGCATTTACTCATTTCCCCAGGTCGTTGCGCCTGGCTGAAGGCCATTCGGCCGCGTCAGATTTCTTGCGCGAAGGCATCCAGGAACGCCAGCATGCTGGCGTGCCGCAACCCCGCCAGGCGGGCGCCTTCCGTGGTCTGGAAGTTGTCCGCCAGCGTGAGCAGCTTCTTGGGAAAATGATCCAGCGCGTAGTGCGCATCGTCCAGCGGCCGCGCCTGTGCCTGCGGATCGGCCGGATGATAAAGCTGCGACCCCATGCGGCCCGCCACATAGAAACACCGTGCAACGCCCAGCATGCCGATGGCGTCCAGGCGGTCGGCGTCCTGCAGGATGCGGGCTTCCAGCGTGCGCGGCGCGATGGCGGCGGTGAAGCTGTGCGCCTCGATGACGAGCGCCACCTGCCCGATACGTGCGTCATCCCAGCCCAATCCTCGCAATATCTCGGACGCCTTGGCCGCCGACAGGCGCGATGCCTGGGCGCGCAAGGGGGAATTCTTCTCGACGGCCACGCAGTCGTGCAGCAGCGTCGCGGCCAGCAGGAGCTCGGTGTCCCCGCCTTCGCACGCGTGGATCGCGCGGGCGTTCTTCCAGACGCGCTGCAGGTGGGACAGGTCATGGGCGCCGTCGTCGCCGCCGGTCACGGCGGGCAGCAGCAAGGCGGCGAGTTGCGGATGGGGATCGAAGTCGGCATGCATCGCCGGCATGCTACCAAACGGCGCGGGGCCGCGGCTGGCGGCCCCGGCCTCCTCACGCAGACATCACTTCATCGTGATCGTGGTGTTCACGCCCGAGCCATGCGCCGACCAGCGCGCGGTCACGGTCTTGGTCTGGGTCCAGAACTGCACGGCCTGCTTGCCGTTGGGCCCCAGGTCCCCCAGCTTGGAGCCGCGCGACCCCGTGAAGCTGAACCAGGCCACCGGCACCGGAATGGGGATGTTGATGCCCACCTGTCCCACGTCGATGTTGTTCTGGAAATAGCGCGCGGCGCCGCCGTCCTGCGTGAAGATCGCCACGCCGTTGCCGTTGGGATTGCCGTTGATGAATGCCACGGCCTCTTCCAGCGTCTCGGCCTCCACCACGCACAGCACCGGCCCGAAGATCTCCTCCTGGTAGATGCGCATCTTGGCCGTCACGCCGCCGAACACCGTCGGGCCGACGAAATTGCCTTGCTCATAGCCCTTGACCGTCAGGCCGCGGCCATCCAGCAGCAGCGTCGCACCCTCTTTCTCGCCGGCCGCGATCAGGCTCTCCACGCGCTGCTTGGCGGCGGGCGACACCAGCGGGCCCAGGTCGGCGCTGCGGTCGGTGCCCGTGTTCACCTTCAACTTGCGCGAGCGCTCGACGAAATCGGGCAACCACTCGCGCGACTTGCCGACGAACACCGCCACCGAGGCCGCCATGCAGCGCTGGCCCGCCGCGCCGAAAGCCGCGCCGATCAGGTGATTCAAGGCCACTTCGCGATCGGCGTCGGGCAGGATCACGCAGTGGTTCTTCGCGCCCATCATGGCCTGGCAGCGCTTGCCCGCGTCCGAGGCGCGCCGGTAGATCTCGGTGCCCACGCGCGTCGAGCCGATGAAGGACACGGCCTTGACGTCCGGGTGCTCGCACAGCCCGTTGGCGATGTCCGGCCCGCCATGCACCACGTTCAGCACGCCCGGCGGCAGGCCCGCTTCCAGCGCCAGCTGCGCCAGGAACAGGGTGGCGGTGGGGTCCTGCTCGGACGGCTTCAGCACGAAGGTGTTGCCGCAGGACACGGCGATCGGGAACATGAAGCACGGCAGCATCACGGGGAAGTTGAAGGCGGTGATGCCCGCGCACACCCCCAGCGGCTGGACCAGCGTATAGACATCGATGCCGCCCGCCGCGTTCTCGGCATACTCGCCGAGTTGCAGGCTGGCGATGCTGCAGGCGTGCTCGACCACCTCCAGGCCGCGGCCCACCTCGCCCTGCGCATCCGGCAAGGTCTTGCCATGCTCGCGGGTGATCATCTCGGCGAGCTTATCGGTGTTGTCGCGCAGCAGTTGCTGAAACTTCAGCATGACGCGCATGCGCGCGCCCTGCCCCGTGTTGCGCCAGGTGGCATAGGCCTCGCGGGCATTGGCCACGGCCTGGTCCAGCTCTTCGCGCGTGCCGAAAGGCACGCGGGCCACCACCTCCTGCGTCGCGGGATTCACCACGTCGCGCCACTCCTTGGACGTCGACTCGACCAGCTTGCCGCCGATCAGGTGGGCCAGGCGGGGAATGTCTTTGCTCATGCGTCTTGACTCCAGGATCGATGAAGAAAACCAGGGAAGGAAATCAGGGTTTGGCCTGCTGCACCAGCGGGCAGGTCGATTGCGCAAGCGGCTGGAATGCCTGCTCCGCCGGGATCGTCGCCACCAGGCGCGAGTAGTCCCACTCGCCCTTGGACTCGTCCGGCTTCTTGACCTCGTACAGGTACATGTCGTGGATCACGCGTCCGTCCGGACGGATCGATGCGTTGCGCATGATCGGGTCTTTGATCAGCAGCTTGCGCATGGCCTCGGCCACCACGTCGCCCTGCGTCGAGCCGGTCTGGGCGGCCGCGCGCAGGTAATGCAGCACGCTGGAATAGACGCCCGCATGCGTCATCGTGGGCTTCAGGCCCTTGTAGGCCTTCTCGAAGCGGCCTGCCCACGCCCGTGCGTCGTCATCGAAGTCCCAATAGAAGCCATCCACGTAGGACAGGCCCTGCGCATTGGGCAGGCCCAGCGCGCGCAGGTCGGACAGGAAAATCAGCAGGGACACGAGGCGCTGCCCGCCTTCGACGATGCCGAACTCGCGCGCCTGCTTGACCGCGTTGACCGTGTCCTGGCCGCCGTTGGCCAGCGCCACGACCTGCGCTTTCGACGCCTGCGCCTGCAGCATGAAGGACGCGAAGTCGGCGACGTTCAGCGGATGCCGCACGCTGCCCACCACCTTGCCGCCCAGCGACTGCACCATCCTGGCGGTGTCGGCCTCCAGCGAATGGCCGAAGGCGTAGTCCACCGTCACGAAATACCAGGATTTGCCGCCTGTTTCGACCGTGGCGCGCGCGCCGCCGGCGGACTGCGAATAGGTGTCGAACATCCAGTGAAAACCCACCGGCGAGCACTGCGCGTTGGTCAGCGCGGTGGTGGCCGGCCCCGAGAACATCACGACCCGGTTCTTTTCCTTGGCGATGCCCTGCACGGCAATCGCCACGGCGGAATTGGTCAGGTCGGCAATCGCCGAGACGCCTTCCCGGTCGAACCATTCGCGCGCGCGCGCCGCGCCCACGTCGGCCTTGTTCTGGTGATCGGCCGACACCAGCGAAATCTGCATGCCCTTGCATTCGGCCTTCAGGCAGTCGTCGATGGCCAGTTGCGCGGCGGCCACCGAACCGGGTCCGCCCATGCCGGCATAGGTGCCGGACATGTCGCCCAGGATGCCGATCTTGATCGGCGGCTTGTCGGCCGCGGCGGCAGCCCCTCCCATTCCCAACCCCAGGCAAAGCAGCGCGGTTCCCAGACCGCGTGTACGTGTCGTCGCCATGCTTGTCTCCTCGTTGTGTGGGCTTGCCATCTGCGGGCAATGCCAGGCCAGTGTAGGTGTGTGAAAATGAACCAACAAGACAAGAAATGCACACTGCTTGTGCATTAATGCACAAAGGAGACGGCCATGCCGGACTGGGACAGCTTGCGGTATTTCCTCGAAGTCGCCCGCACCCAGCGCGTCAGCGCGGCCGCCCGCCGCCTGGGGGTGGAGCACACCACGGTCTCGCGCAGGGTCAAGGCGCTGGAGGCCAGCCTGGACACCGTGCTCTTTGAGAAATCCCGCAGCGCGGGCTTCGTGCTGACGGCCGACGGCCAGCGCCTGTTCGTGCGCGCCGAACAGATGGAAAACACCCTGCAGTCCGCGCGCGAGGAACTGTCCGGCATCGGCGAGGCGATCTCTGGCCACGTCCGGCTGGGCGCCACCGAGGGTTTCGGCACCTATGTGCTGACGCCGCTGCTGATGGACTTCCATCGCCGCTACCCGCACGTGACGCTGGACGTCCTGCCCGTGCCGCGCTTCGTCAGCCTGTCCAAGCGCGAAGCCGACCTCGCCATCACCATCGAACGGCCGCAACGCGGTCCCTATGTGTGCAGCAAGCTGTGCGACTACACCCTGCGCCTGTACGGCACGCCCGCGTATCTGCATGCGCACGCGCCCATCACGCGGCGCGCGGACCTCGCCGACCACACCTTCATCGGCTACGTGGACGAACTGCTCTTCAGCGACCGCCTGCGTTACCTGGAGGACGAGCTGCCGGGCAGCAACGTGGTCCTTCGCAGCACCAGCGTCATCGCGCAGTACCACGCCGCGTTGCAGGGCCAGGCGCTTGCCGTGCTGCCCTGCTTCATCGCGTCACAGGACAGCCGCCTGACGCCGGTATTGGCCGACGACGTGCGGATCACGCGAAGCTTCTGGATCTATTGCCACGAAGACGCGCGCAGGCTCAAGCGCGTGGCGGCGTTGTGGGAATTCCTGCGGCAGGCGGTGACGGCCAACCAGACCTTGCTGCAGGGCCGCGGCGGCCCCTTGCGGCGCGGCGCCTGACGGCAGGCGTGCCGCCAGGCATTGCGGCAGTTGGCCGCGGCGCTCAGGCAGCGGCCGGCGCGGGCGCGGACGGCCCGGGATCCTTCGGCGCCTTCACGCGCAGGCGGCGATACATCAGGTAGGCCGTCAGCAGGCCGAAGATGGCATGTACCGCCCAGACCCCGACGCCGAAGCCGACCGCCCCGCTGCTGATCCAGCCGCGCGACAGGTTGATCAGGTTCATGTAGAGCAAGGCCACCAGGCCGGCGATCAACAGGTCGCCCGAGCGGCCCAGGCGCGGATTGACCGCCCCCAGCGGAATGGCCAGCAGGGCCAGGTTCAAGGCCGCGATGGGCAAGGCGATGCGCCACATGATCTGGGCCCGCGAGCTGTCGGTGTCGTCCGTGATCAGTTGGCCCGTGGGACGCGCCTTGCTGCTGCGCTCCGCTGCCGCGCGGGCTTCGGCCAGCTGGTCTTCGCCACGGCTTTCCAGGCGCACGCCATATCGCTGGAAGTCGGCCAGGCGGAACTCGGCGGACCCCGGCTTCAGGTCATAGCGATGGCCTGCGCCCAACACCAGGAAACGATCGCCGTTGGCTTCGTTCTGGATCCTTGCGTTGGTGGCGGTGACGACCGTCAGCCACTCGGGATCCTGCACGCGCACGAACACGCTGCCCAACTCATCGCCCACGACCGAGGGCTCTTCGGCGAAGAACACGCGTTCGCCGCCGCTGGCCTCCGCGAACTGGCCGGCGGTGACCTTGGACAGGTCCGAGCGCTGTTCATAACGCTCGCGGTATTCGGCGATCTGCCGGTACGCCCAGGGCGATGCAGCCAGCGTCAGCACGGCGATGAGCATGGCGATGGGGATGGCCAGGCGCAGCACGGGCCGCAGCCAATCAGCCAGAGACAGGCCGCTGGCGAACCACACGACCATTTCGGACTCGCGGTAGTTGCGCGTGACGGTGGTGAGCACCGCGATGAAGAGCGACACCGACAGGATGGTGGGCAGCGCGGTGATGGTGGAGAACGTGGCAAGGCCGAGCACGACGTCGGCGCCGATGGTGCCGCCCGCCGCCTCGCCCAGAAGGCGAACCAGCAGCACGCTGAGCCACACGATCACCAGTGTGGAGAAGACGACGCCTGCATGGCTGGAGATTTCCGCTGCGACCGAGCGTTTGAATAGTGACATGGGAGAATATGCGGGATAATCGTTGCATCCACTGACGCACACGGGGAAACCCTCATGGAATTTAGCACACACACCACCGCCTCCCTTCACCAAACCAAAACGGCCGCACTGGCCGTTGGCGTTTATGGAGATGGCGTGCTGACGCCCGCCGCCGACATCATCGATCGTGCCAGCGAAGGCCAATTGCGCGCCGTCGTGAAGGCCGAGTTCTCCGGCAAGGCTGGCGCCACGCTGGTGCTGCGCGCCCTGCCCGGCGTCACCGCGCAACGCGTGGTGCTGGTCGGCCTGGGCAAGGAAGCCGACTATGCCCCGGCCGTGCACGCCGCCGCCGAGCGCGCCTTCGCCGCCGCCTGCGTGCAGGCGCAAGCGGCCGATGCCGTGTCCACGCTGGCCGCGAACAAATGCGAAGGCGCGACGCTGCGCGTGCGCGCGCGCAATGCCGCCATCGCCGCCGGCCAGGCCACGTATCACTACGACCGCACGTTCGGCAAGGCCGATCCGGCCGCGCGTCCCAAGCTGAAGAAGTTCGCCGTCTCGGTGGCGCGCGCGGACACCGCGCAGGCGCAGGCGGGCTTGCGCGAAGGCGGCGGCATCGCCAACGGCATGGACCTCGCCCGCACGCTGGGCAACCTGCCCGGCAACATCTGCACCCCGGCCTACCTGGCCGACACGGCACGCAGCCTGGCCGCTGAATTCAAGGGCACGCTCAAGGCCGAGATCCTCGAACGCAAGCAGATCGAGGCGCTGAAGATGGGCTCGTTCCTGTCGGTGGCGCGCGGCTCCGATGAAGCGCCGCGCTTCATCGTGCTGAAGTACACGGCGAAGGAATCGGCAAAGGCAGCGGCCAAGTCCAAGGCCAAGGCGCGCGCGCCCATCGTGCTGGTGGGCAAGGGCATCACCTTCGATTCGGGCGGCATCTCGATCAAGCCCGCCGCCACCATGGACGAAATGAAGTACGACATGTGCGGCGCGGCCAGCGTGCTGGGCACCTTGCGCGCGGTCGCCGAGATCGAACTGGCGCACGATGTCATCGGCCTCATCCCCGCTTGCGAGAACATGCCCAGCGGCCGCGCCAACAAGCCGGGCGACGTCGTCACCAGCATGTCGGGCCAGACCATCGAGATCCTGAACACCGACGCCGAAGGCCGTCTGGTGCTGTGCGACGCACTGACCTACGCCGAACGCTTCAAGCCCGCCGCCGTGATCGACATCGCCACCCTGACCGGCGCCTGCGTCGTGGCCCTGGGCCACGTCAACACCGGCCTGTTCTCCAAGGACGATGCCCTGGCCGACGCGCTACTGGCCGCCGGCCGCGACACGCTCGACACGGCATGGCGCATGCCCATGGACGACGCCTACCAGGAACAGCTGAAGTCCAACTTCGCCGACATCGCCAACATCGGCGGCCCCCCCGCAGGGTCAGTCACCGCCGCCTGCTTCCTGTCGCGCTTCACCAAGGCCTATCCCTGGGCCCATCTGGACATCGCCGGCACCGCCTGGCGTGGCGGCAAGGACAAGGGCGCCACCGGCCGTCCGGTGCCCCTGCTGGTGCAGTACCTGCTCGGGCAGGCGCAGAAGGCGTGAGCGGTCCAGGCCCGGCCGCGTCCGCCGTGACGCGCATCGACTTCGCCTTCGGCGCGCCCGACCGCCTGCCGATGGCCTGCCAGGTTGCCGGCAAGCGCTACCGCGCGGGCCAGCGCCTGGTCGTCTACTGCAGCGACGCGACGCGGCTGGCGGCCTTCGACAAACTGCTCTGGACGTTCGAGGACATCTCCTTCCTTCCCCATGTCCTCGCCAACGATCCGCTGGCCGCGAGCAGCCCCATCGTGCTGACTGCGCAGGCGCCCGCCGCGCCCGTGGCCGACGCAGGCGGCGAACTGCCCTGGCTGATGAATCTCGACGACGATTGCCCGCCCGGCTATGCGCAGTTCGCCCGGGTGCTGGAGATCGTCTCGGGCGAACCTGCCGACCGCCAGACCGCGCGCCAACGCTGGCGCACCTATCAAGAGGCCGGCCACGACCTGCATGCCCACGACCTGAGCAAACCGGCAGGCGGCGCCTGAGGCGCCCTGCCCACGCCTGGAGAGCGCCGTGAACGATCCCCGCAACGACCCCGATATCCCGACCCTGACCGAAAGATCCGACCTGCCCGCCCCCGATACGGCGGCCGCCTTCCGCCCGGTGTCCGTGGAAACCGCCACGGTGGAGGCCCTGGCGCGCGAAGCCGCCGCGGCCATTCCCGCCCCCCTGGCCGCGCCGTCCCCCCTGCCCCCGGCCGCCGGCACGGCAACGGCGTCCGCGGGCGACACCCAGGACGACGACATCTGGCGCGCCCAGGTCCGCCAGGAAATCGAACGCGCGCTGCGTCCCGCCGTGGACGCGGCGCTCGATAGCCTGCGCCGCCGCCTGGAACGCGAACTGCCGGCCCTCGTGGCCGCCGCCGTCGCGCAGCACGCCAGGAAGAAATAGGTCCTGCGACAGGCCCCTGCGGCCTGCCGCCCTGCACGGGCCAGCCCTTTCCCCTGGGGCAAATTGCCCTTTCCCTGTATTTTCAGGGAACTGTAAGGTATCCTGACGGTCTGAAGCCTGTCGAGCTTCGCCATGGGTGCGCGTCCCGCGTGCCCGCGAGCGGCTGCGACATCCCTTGCTTGCCTAGGAGCCTCCAACATGAACGATTTTCGTCAATCGCCCCTGGCCCGCACCGGCCCCTATACCGGCGCTGCGGGCGAAGTCGTGCGCAACCGCGTGTTGCGCAACACCTACTGGCTGCTGGCCCTGTCGCTGATCCCGACGGTGCTGGGCGCCGCCGTGGGCCTCTACACCGGCCTGAACCAGGTCATGGCGCTGAGCCCCGGCCTCAGCACCATCCTGTTCCTGGCTGGCGCATTCGGCCTCATGTACCTGATCCAGCGCAATCGCGACAGCTCGGTTGGCGTGGCGCTGCTGCTGGCCTTCACGTTCTTCATGGGCATCATGCTGTCGCGCCTGCTGGGCTTCGTGCTCGGCATGTCCAATGGTTCGCAACTGATCATGACGGCCTTCGGCGGCACGGCGGTGGTCTTCGCCAGCATGGCCACCCTGGCCTCCACCATCAAGCGCGACCTGTCGGGCATGCAGAAGTGGCTCTTCATCGGCGCCGTCGTCATCCTGGTCGCCGCGCTGGCCAACATCTTCCTGCAACTGCCCGCGCTCATGCTGACCGTGTCGGTGCTGGCGGTCGTCATCTTCTCGGCCTTCATACTGGTGGATATGCAGCGCGTCATCAACGGCGGCGAAACCAACTACGTTTCGGCCACGCTGTCCATCTACCTGAGCGTCTACAACGTCTTCGCCAACCTGCTGATGCTGCTGGGCATCTTCGGCGGCGACCGCGAATAAGCGGTTCTCAACGGTACCCCTCCTGCCCGGTGCGCACTTGCCGGGCAGCTGAACCCGCCGCAAGGCGGGTTTTTTTATGCCTCGAAGGAAGAAGAACCGCCGCGGCAAGCCCCGGGGCCCGCCGGCGGCATGGGTTCTTTCCCGCGCGCAGGCCCCGCAAGCGCCGAACATGACACCTGGGTGTCAAGGAATTGGTCTACCCTCGAAATTTTTTGAAAACAACGATCGAGAGGCTGTTCATGATGGCAAGCAAGACAGGCTGCTGGCGCCGGTTTACCGCGACGTGCGTCGCGGTGGGCATCGCCATCGTGCTCAGTGCCTGCGGCGGCGGGTCGGATTCCGGGTCCATCGGGAACGCCACGCAGATCAACGGCCAGCTCACCGGCTTGAACGCGGGCAGCGCCGTCGTGCTGCAACTGCGGATCGGCGACGCCATGCAGGAGGCCACCGTGCAAGCCGACGGCAGCTTCGTGTTTCCAGAGCCGGTGCAAGGCGCGTTCAGCTATCGCGTCACGATTCGCTCGCAGCCCCAGGGTCAGATCTGCGCGGTGCAAAACGGGCAGGGCACGGTCGAGGCAGGTGGGTCGCCCGCGCCGGTCATGGTGGTCTGCGCGGCCTCGGGATACCGCTTGTCTGGCACCGTCGCGGGCAACGCCGGCGTGCTGACCATCGCCAACGCCGTCAATGGCGACATCGTGAACGTGGAGGGCAATGGCGGGTTCGGCCTGGCCCAGGCCGTGCTGGCCGGACAGGCCTACGACGTCACGGTACAGGCCAGCAGCGCGGGCCAGGTCTGCACCGTCGCCCAAGGCAGCGGCACGGCCAGCGCGGACGTGTCCGACATCGCGATCCACTGCGCGCCTGTCGCGCCGCCCGAGCCCGTGGCCGTCCCGGCCATCCCCGGCGGCCTGGCCATCGCCTATGACGTGAAGGCCTTCCGGCTGTCGTGGACGGCCGTCGAGGCGCCTGCCGGCGGCGCCGTCACGTACCGGGTGTTCGAGGATGCGGACGGCCCTGGCACGGCGGCCTACATCGAAGCCGCCTCGGGGATCACCACCAATATCTACACCCATGCCGTGAGCGGACTGCTGAACACGCGTCTGAATGCCAGCTATCGCGTCCAGGCCTGCAACAGCGCCGGCTGCAGCGAGTCCGGTACGGCCGAGACCGTGGATGTCGTCCAGGCGATCGGCTACTTCAAGACATCACCCTCCCTGGCCGGCCTTCGGCAGTTCGGCGGACGCCTGGCATTGTCTAGCGATGCCAGCACCCTGGCCGTGGGCGGCAACAATGGCGTGGTCGTCTACGCGCGCGTCGGCGGCGTCTGGACGCACCAGGCCGATGTGCAGGCCAGCAACATGGAAGCGGGTGATGGCTTCGGCCTCGGCATCGCCCTGTCCGCGGATGGAAGCGCCATGGTGGTCGGAGCTCGACGGGAAGACAGCAACGCCACGGGCGTCGGCGGCGACGAGGCGGACAACTCATCGATCGATTCGGGCGCTGCGTATGTCTTCTCCCGCAGCGCAGGGGCCTGGAGCCAGCAAGCCTACCTGAAGGCCAGCAATACGGATACGTCGGACGAGTTCGGCTACGCCGTGGCCATGTCGGGCGACGGCAATACCGTCGCCGTGTCGGCACAAGGCGAGGATAGTGGGCTCGCCGGCGTCCAGACGGACAACAGCGCCGCCCAGGCTGGCGCGGTCTATGTCTTCACCCGCGAGGGTGGCCAATGGCAGCAACAGGCCTATCTGAAGGCCGGCAATGTGGGCCAGGACGACCAATTCGGGTATGACTTGAGCCTTTCGGCGGATGGTTCGGTCCTCGCGATCGGCGCCCCCGGCGAGGCCGGCCTCGCCGCTGCCAACCCTGCCGACAACTCGGGGCCCGGGGCAGGCGCAGCCTATGTCCATGGCCGGAACGGATCGGCCTGGACGCAACTGGCCTATCTCAAGGCCAGCAACGCCGAGGCCGGCGATTCCTTCGGGAGCGCCTTGGCGCTGTCGGGCGACGGGACGACGCTTGCGGTCGGGGCATGGCGGGAGGCCAGCGCCAGCGTGGGAGTCGATGCGGACCAGGCCGACAATGCCGCCCTGGCGGCGGGCGCCGTATACGTCTTCACGCAGACAGGCGCATCCTGGCCGCAGCAGGCATACCTCAAGGCCAGCAACGCGCAGACATACGACAGGTTCGGAATGGCCCTGTCGCTGTCCCGAGATGGCAATACGCTGGGCGTGGCGGCCATGACGGAACAGAGCGCCGCACTGGGGTTCGACGGCGACCAGGCAGACAATTCCCAAGCCCAGGCCGGCGCCGCCTATCTGTTCCGGCGCGCTGGCAACGCATGGGCTCAGCAGGCGTATGTGAAAGCCACCAATTCAGGCGCGGGCGACCTGTTCGGAACCTCCCTGGCACTGTCGGGTGACGCCGGCACGCTGGCGGTGGGCGCCTCCAACGAACTCAGCGCGGCCACCGGCATCAATGGCAGCCAGGGCGACGACGCGACAGGCGCGGACTACCGGGGCGCGGTGTATCTTTACTGAACCGGTAGTCCGAGCGCGGCGTTGCCCCCACCCTCCTGATGCCCGGCGTTGCTAGAATCCTCCATGCAATCCGCCATGCCCCCAGGAGATGTCATGACCGCCAGCCTTGCTCCCGTCGTTCTGCCCGATGGCCGCAGCGTGTGTGCGCTCGGCCAGGGAACGTGGTTCATGGGAGAGTCGCCGGACCGTGCGCAGGATGAAATCCGCAGCCTGCAAGCCGGGCTGGATGCGGGCCTGACCCTGATCGACACGGCCGAGATGTACGCCGATGGCGGGGCCGAGGAAATCGTGGGGCGGGCCATCGCCGGCCGCCGCGACGAGGTCTTTCTCGTCAGCAAGGTGTTGCCCGAGCATGCCTCGCGCCACGGCACCGCGGCCGCCTGCGAGGACAGCCTGCGGCGCCTGAAAACCGATACGCTGGATCTGTACCTGCTGCACTGGCGCGGCCGCCATCGCCTGAGCGACACGGTCGAGGCAATGGAGGCGCTGCAGCGCGAGGGCAAGATCCGCGCCTGGGGCGTCAGCAACCTCGACATGAACGACATGCAGGAACTGCTGGGCGTGCCGGGCGGCAGCCAGGTGCAGGTGAACCAGGTGCTCTACAACCTGGGCCGGCGCGGCATCGAATTCGACCTCCAGCCCTGGTGCGCCCAACGCGGCGTGGCGATCATGGCGTATTCGCCGCTGGAACAGGGGCGGCTGCTGGACTCGCCAGCCTTGAACACCGTGGCGCAACGCCATGGCGTGACGCCTCCCGCCGTGGCGCTGGCCTGGACGATGCGCCTGCCCGGCGTGATCTCGATTCCCAAGACGGCATCCCTTGCCCGCCTGCGGGACAACCTGGCCAGCCTGACGCTGACGCTGAGCCCGGAAGACCTGGCCACGCTGGACGCGGCCTTCCCTGCCCCCACGCGCAGCCAGCCGCTGGAAATACTGTAGGCGGCACTGCCCCGGCTACAGGCGCTGCAATTCCATCAGCACCCGCCGCGTCGCCAGCGGCCTGCCGGCCAGCTGGTCGGCCAGACGCTCCCGCAGGCTGGCGCGCAGGGCAGGTTCGCGCTGGGCGTCGCCGAAATCGGGCTCGTCCTCGTCCACGCCATAGCCCGTCTCGCGCAGCAGCATCCATTCAAAGCGACGCAGGGCCGCCGCCGCGCGCTGGCCACCCGCCAGCTGGCGCAAGGCCTCGACATAGGCGTCGTACAGCACGGGATGGGGATCTTCGCGCGGCAGGAGCCGCAGCAGCAGTTCATTCATGTACCAGGCCGACATCAACGCGCCGCCTGCCAGCGCATGAATGCCGGCGCTTTCCGCGCGCGTCAGCGTCTTGACCTCGCCCATGCCCGTCCACGACAGCAGCAAGGGCTGGAAAGCGTTCAAGACGGGGCGCAAGGTGGAATAAGGGCGCTTCGCGCCCTTGGCGACCAAGGCCACGCAACCGTGTTCACGGGAAAAGGCCTGGACCACCAGGGAGGTTTCCCGCCACGGGGTGGCGTGCAGCATGTAGCCGGCGGCGTCCTGGACGCGCGCGCCGCGTCTACTCATAGCCCAGGTCGCGTAGCGCGCTCTCGCGGTCGGACCAACCCTTGCGCACCTTGATGTAGACCTCCAGGTGCACGGGCTTGTCCAGCAGCTTGGCGATGTCCTGGCGAGCCTCGGTGGCGATGCGCTTCATGTGCATGCCGCCGGTGCCCAGCAAAATGGGCTTGTGGCTGTCGCGCTCGACCACCACGCAGGCCGCGATGCGGGCGCCCTGCTCGGTTTCATCCCATTGCTCGATCACCACGGTGCTGCCGTAGGGCAGTTCGTCGCCCACCAGGCGGAAGATCTTCTCGCGGATCAACTCGGCGGCGATGAAACGCATCGGCCTGTCGGTCAGCGTGTCGGCCTCGAACATGGCTTCGCCGACGGGCAGGCGCTGGGCAATTTCGCCCAGCAGCACGTCCAGCTGCTTGTCCTTGGCCGCGCTGACGGGCACCACGGCGGCGAAGGGATGCAGCGCCATGATCCTGGAAACGTAGGCGAACAGGTCGTTGCGCTGCTTCAGCAGGTCGACCTTGTTCACCGCAAGGATGGTGCGCTCGGGCGCGGGCAGCAAGGGCAGCAGCTTCGCATCGCCCTCGGACCACTTGCCGGCCTCGACCACGTGCACCACCACGTCGACGTCGGCCAACGCCTGCGTGACGACGCGGTTCATCATGCGGTTCATGGCGCCGCCATGGCGAGTCTGGAAGCCCGGCGTGTCGACGAAGACGAATTGCTCGGTGTCGCGGGTGAGCACGCCCTGGATGCGATGGCGCGTGGTTTGCGCCTTGCGCGACACGATGGAAAGCTTGGTGCCGACCAGCGCGTTGGTCAGCGTGGACTTGCCGACGTTGGGTCGGCCGACGATGGCGACGAAGCCGCAGCGGAAATCCTGGGTCATTTGGTGTCTTGCGCCACTGCCACGGGCAGGGTCAGTTGCGTGGTCTTGCGCGCCTTGCCGGCGCGGCGCTTCAGGGGAGTGGGGCTGGCGGCCTCGGCAGCCTCCAGCGCCAGCTTGGCGGCGGACTGCTCGGCCGCGCGGCGGCTGCTGCCGGGCGCCACGACCTTGATCTCGAATGCGGGAATGGCGCACTCGACCTCGAATTGCTGGCTGTGCGCCGCGCCGTGCGTGGCAATGACGGTATAGATGGGCAAGGCCATCTTGCGCCCCTGCAGGAACTCCTGCAGCAAGGTCTTGGCGTCCTTGCCCAGGGTCTGCGGATCGACGTTGGCCAGGATGGGCTGGTATTGGCGCACGATGACGCGGCGCGCCTGGTCGAAACCGCCATCCAGGAACACCGCGCCGAAAATGGCCTCGAGCGTGTCGGCGAGGATGGAAGGCCGGCGGAATCCGCCGCTTTTCAGCTCGCCCTCGCCCAGGCGCAGGTATTGGGACAGGTCCAGCTTCTGGGCGATGTCCGCCAGGGAAGCCTGCTTGACCAGATTGGCGCGCAGGCGCGACAGGTCGCCTTCATCGATGCGGGCATAGCGCTCGAACAGCATGGCAGCCACGACGAAGTTCAGGACCGAATCACCCAGGAATTCCAGCCGCTCGTTGTGTCGCGCGCCGTGGCTGCGATGCGTGAGCGCCTGCTCGAGCAGGCCGGCATCGGCGAATTGGTAGTCCAGGCGGTTTGCGAGCGTTGCAAGCGACATCGTCAATGAACCCTGCCTATGCGGCCCAGGTCGCCGAAATTCATCCAGATCATGAAGGTCTTGCCCACGATGTTGGCATCGGGCACGAATCCCCAGTACCGGCTATCGAGGCTGTTGTCCCGATTATCGCCCATCACGAAGTACTGGCCTTCCGGCACGGTACAACGGATTCCGTTGCGTTCATACTGGCAGTTCTGACGGTTGGGATACGTCCAGGTGGGGCCGATATCCTGGAAAGAGCGCTCATCCACCAGGATCTTGTGCTCAACGTCGCCGATTTTTTCATCAAATTTCGCGGTGTAGGACACCCGATCCGGTTCGAAGTAGTCGCCGTCGCGCGCACGGGCCACTTCCTGGCCGTTCAGGTAGAGCTTCTTGTCCAGGTAGGCGATCTGGTCGCCGGGCAGGCCGATCACGCGCTTGACGTAATCCACCTGCGGCTCCACGGGGTAGCGGAAGACCATGATGTCGCCCCGCTTCGGACTGCCGGTATCGATGACCTTGCGATCCAGGACCGGCAGGCGAATGCCGTAGCTGAACTTGTTGACCAGGATCAGGTCGCCGGACTCAAGCGTGGGCAGCATCGATCCCGAGGGGATGCGGAACGGCTCCACCACGAAGGAGCGCAGCAGGAACACGAACAGGATCACCGGGAAGAAGCTGACCGCGTATTCCAGCCACCAGGACATGCGCCCCGCCTCCTGGGCAGCCTGCTGGCGCCGCTCGGCGACATGCTCGGGGCTGGCGCCCGCGGTTTCCAGGTCGGCCCGGGCAACCGCCTCGGCGATGCGGGCACGGCGGCGCGAACGCAGCCAGATACGATCCACCAACCAGATGCCGCCGGTCAACACCAGCAGCAGGAAAAGGATCAGGGCGAAATTCCAACTCATGCGTCTTTCCTCTTTCCTTCTTTCTTACTTGTCTTCAACCTGCAGGATGGCCAGGAAGGCCTCTTGCGGGATCTCCACGCTGCCGACCTGCTTCATGCGCTTCTTGCCGGCCTTCTGCTTTTCCAGCAGCTTCTTCTTGCGGCTGATGTCGCCGCCATAGCACTTGGCCAGCACGTTCTTGCGCAGGGCCTTGACGTTCTCGCGGGCGATGACCTCGGCGCCGATGGCGGCCTGGATGGCCACGTCGTACATCTGGCGCGGGATCAGCTCGCGCATGCGCGAGACCACTTCGCGGCCGCGGTAGCGGGCATTGCTGCGGTGGACGATCATGGCCAACGCATCGACGCGGTCGCTGTTGATGAGCAGGTCCACGCGCACCACGTCGGCCGAACGGTATTCCAGGAACTCGTAGTCCATCGAGGCATAGCCGCGCGACACCGACTTCAGCTTGTCGAAGAAGTCGAGCACGATCTCGGCCAGCGGGATTTCATAGACCAGGTGCACCTGGCGGCCGTGGTAGCTCATGTTGATCTGGGCGCCGCGCTTGTTGTTGCACAGCGTCATGACCGGCCCCACGTATTCCTGGGGCATGAACAGCGTGACCTTCACGATCGGCTCACGGATGTCCATGATGTGGCCGACCTCGGGCATGCGCGAGGGGCTTTCCACCGTGATCACCGAGCCATCGCGCTGCTGGACTTCGTACACCACCGACGGCGCGGTGGTGATGATGTCCATGTCGAACTCGCGCTCGAGGCGTTCCTGCACGATTTCCATGTGCAGCAGGCCCAGGAAGCCGCAGCGGAAACCGAAGCCCAGCGCCTGCGACACCTCGGGTTCGAACATCAGCGCGGCATCGTTGAGCTTGAGCTTTTCCAGCGAGTCGCGCAGCTGGTCGTATTCGCTGCTTTCCACCGGATACAGGCCCGCGAACACCTGGGGCTGGACTTCCTTGAAGCCGGGCAGCGGTTCGGTCGCGGCCTTGCCGGCCAGCGTGATCGTATCGCCCACCTTGGCGTGCGCCAGGTCCTTGATGCCCGCGATGATGAAGCCCACCTCGCCGGCCGACAGTTGCGGACGAGGCTGCGACTTGGGCGTGAAGACGCCGATCTGCTCGCACAGGTGCGTGGCCTGCGAGGCCATGAAGAGCAGCTTGTCCTTGGGCTTGACCACGCCGTTGACGATGCGCACCAGCATGACCACGCCCACGTAGTTGTCGAACCACGAATCGATGATGAGCGCCTGCAGCGGCGCGTCCGGATCGCCCTTGGGCGGCGGCACGCGCGCAACCACGGTTTCCAGGATCTCGTCGATGCCCATGCCCGTCTTCGCGCTGGCCTGGACCGCGTCGGTGGCATCGATGCCGATGACGTCCTCGATCTCCTGGCGCGCGCCGTCGGGATTCGCCTGGGGCAGGTCCATCTTGTTCAGCACGGGCACCACTTCCACGCCCAGCTCGATGGCGGTATAGCAGTTGGCCACGGTCTGGGCTTCCACGCCCTGCGAGGCATCGACCACCAGCAGCGCGCCTTCGCAGGCGGACAGCGAGCGGCTGACTTCATAGGAGAAGTCGACGTGTCCCGGCGTGTCGATGAGGTTCAGCGCGTAGACCTTGCCGTCGGCTGCCTTGTATTGCAGCGCGGCGGTCTGGGCCTTGATCGTGATCCCCCGTTCACGCTCGATTTCCATGGAGTCCAGCACCTGCGCGGACATTTCGCGGTCGGCCAGGCCGCCGCAACGCTGGATGAGACGGTCGGCGAGCGTGGATTTGCCGTGGTCGATGTGGGCAATGATCGAGAAATTGCGGATGTGCTGCATAAACCGGGCGGGGGAACTCGCAGGAAGGGGTGGATGGCCGGGACGCCGCGCCTGTTACAGGCGTCGCGGCGGCGCGGCTGGGAAGGCAAGCAGCGGCACGGCGCAACAGACGGCGGCGCGGCGGACACGCCGCGCCCTCTGGCCTTGACAAACAGAGGGGGCGCCATGCGCCCCCTCCTTTTGCGGCAACCAGCTATTTTAGCCGGTCTTGGACTATTTGGCCGGACGCACGGCCACCCACTGGGTCAGATCGCCTCGGCGCACCAGCAGGCCGACCGCCCGCTCCTTGTCCACCTTGGCTGCCAGCTTGGCGAATTGCTCGGGGCTGGTCACGTCGGTGTCGTTGATCGCCAACACCACGTCGCCCTGGGTGAGGCCCGCCGCGGCGCTGACGCCCTCGGCCGACTGCACCAGCACACCGCCCTTGATGCGCAGCTTGCGCTGCATCTCTGCGGGCACGGCCGTCACCGCCAGGCCCAGCGCATTGCTGGCCTTGGCCTGGCTTTCTTCCTTGGCCGCCGCCGCGGCGCCGCCCTTGGCCTCCATCTCGGTGACCTTGACCTTCAGCGTCTGGTTCTTGCCCTTGCGCCAGACTTCCATCGCCACGTCGGAACCCGGCTTGGTCTCGCCGACGATGCGCGGCAAATCGGACCAGCGGTTGATGGCCTGGCCGTTGAAGCGCTGGATGACGTCGCCCGGCTGCACGCCGGCCGCATCGGCGGGGCCTTCCGGCTGCACGCCGCTCACCAGTGCGCCTTCGGCCTTGGGCAGGCCGATGGCATCGGCCACGTCCTTGCTGACTTCGCCGATCTGCACGCCGATCAGGCCGCGCGTCACGCGCCCGGAAGCCTTCAGCTGCTCGACCACGCGCATGACCTCGTCGATGGGGATGGCCAGCGAGATGCCCATGAAACCGCCGCTGCGCGACACGATCTGGGAATTGATGCCCACCACCTCGCCGCCCAGGTTGAGCAGCGGACCGCCCGAATTGCCGGGGTTGACGGCCACGTCGGTCTGGATGAACGGCAGGTATTCGCCGGTGTCGCGGCCGATGGCGCTGACGATGCCGGAGGTGACGGTGGAGTCCAGGCCGAAGGGCGAACCGATGGCCAGCACCCACTGCCCCTTCTTCAGGGCCTTCACATCGCCGATGGGCAGCGTCGCCATGCCCTTGGCATCGACCTTGATGAGCGCCACGTCGGTGCGCTCATCGGTGCCGATGACCTTGGCCTTGAACTCGCGTCCATCGGTCAGGGTGACGAAGATCTCGTTGGCGTCGGCCACCACATGGTTGTTGGTGAGGATGTAGCCGTCATCGGAAATGAAGAAGCCCGACCCCAGGCCACGCGGCACCGAACGCTCGGCGGGCGGCGTCTGGTCGCGCGGCGGCGCCTGGCGCGGTGCGCCCGGCATGCCCGGCGGCTGGAAGTCGGGGCCGAAGAAGAAGCGGAACAGCTCGTAGGGATCGTTGCCGCCGCCAGGGCCGCGGCGCACCGGCACCGTGGCCGTGGTGCGGATGTTCACCACCGCCGGATCAGCCTTCTCGACGATGCTGGTGAAATCAGGCAGGGCCGACGCCGCAGGCGCCGCCACCGCGGGGGCTGAAGCGGCGGCGGGCGCCGCTTGCGCCGCCACCGGTGCGTGGTGCAGCAGCACGCCGCCAGACACCAGCGCCAGGGCCAGCGCGGTGGCCTGAAGCCGGCGCAGAGAGGGTTGGGTCAGGGTTTGGAATCGCATGAATAACGCTCCAGTGCGCCCAGGCATGGGCAAGATACGCAGGCGGACGCCTTTACCTTATTGAGGCGCCGCCAGTGGGACGTACTCCGTCGCCTCGGCCAGCTGCTGGAGCGTGGCAGGCGGGACTTCGCCCAGGAAAACCACCCAGAAATCGGCGATCCGGGTGCCATAGACATTGATGGGGCCGCTACGCACCAGCCCGCGCGGCTGCTCGGACTGGTGCGCGTTGTTGTAAGGCTCGATGAAGACCGAGATGGCCGCCAGGCCGTCGGTCAGCACCAGCTGGCTGACCGCCTCGCGCTTGCCCATGAGGCGCGCCACCTGCATCTTGATGTCGAAGCCGGGCGGGGCGGGAATGCGCCAGCCCTTGGCGGCCAGGTCGACGGTCTTCAGGTCCGGTTCGATCACGGTCCAGTCGCGCGTCGACCACTCCGTCTTGAGCAGGGCCGGCTGCACGTCGGCGCCCAGGCGCAGCGACGTGAAGGCCACCTGTTCGACCACGCCGCGGTCGGTGCTGAGCGTCTGCGCCTTCAGCAGCAGATGCGTCCTGGTGTCGGCGCAGAGCTTGTAGCCATAACGGCGGTCGTCGCGCGGCTCGATGCGCACGAGTTGGCATTCACGACCCGCCACGCGATGCAGCTTGTCCTCGGCGCGGATGTCGTAGTGCGCCGTCAAGGCGGCGGGGTCGCCCAGCAGAAGGCCCGGGAAGCGATCGCCACGGCGGCGCTCCAGCAACACGGTCTTCTTTTCGGGGATGAGGCACTGCACCTCGTCGTTATGGCGCAGGTATTCGCGCGGCTGGCCGTCCAGCACTTCCAGGCGCTCGCGTTCGCCGGTGCCGTCGATGACGTGCGTGACGCGCGAGGACTGGATGAATTCGCCTTGCTGATAGGTGAAGACGCCGCTGTAGTCGAGCGTGCGCGCGGCATCCTGGATGCGCGCCAACAGCATGACCGATTCGTCTTGCGACGCCGCGCCCGTTGCATCGGCGGCCAGCGCTTCGTGATGCGCGGCGGTCAACGCAGCCAGCAGGGCAATGACGGCGGCACCCGAGCCGAAGCGGCGGCGCGCGGGGCGCCAGAGGCATGCGCGGGCGGGCCCGGAGGAAGTCTCCCGGGCTCGAACGATCATGCCCATCAACGCATGGCTCCGGGCTCGAACGACACCTGACGAACGGCGCTGGGGCCGGCGACTTCGCGATGGGCTTCCAGATACGCGCCCAGGGCCGGCGACGATGCGCCCGCGCCGGGTGTGGCTTCGGCAAGCACCTGCACGGAGCCGGGCTCCTGGCTGAGATAAGGTTGCGCCACCCACACCACCGAAGCCACGGCGGCGGCCACGGCCAGGCCGGACAGACCCACGCGCAAGTGCCGGCGGCGCGGTGCGGCCACGATGGGCATTTCGTCCTCGATGGCACGCGACAGGCGCGTGCTGAAGGCCTGGCTGGGCTGGATCGCGAGTTCGGGATTGCGCAGCACGTCGCCGATCAGGTGGTAGGTGTCCCAGGTCTGGCGCCCCGCGGGGGTATCCAGGTCGACGGGCCAGTTCTCCACCTGCTCGCCGTCCAGGTAGGCGGAAAGCGTCTCACCCCAATGGGTATTGGAAGCGGATTCGATGGGTTGTCTGGTTGCGGTCTGCATAACGTTGGACTCCTTACCACTACTCACCAGCGACGGTCTGGATCGCTGTCTAGCAAAGGACGCAGCCGGGCTGCGATCGCTTCTCGGGCGCGGAAAATCCGCGACCTGACGGTTCCGATGGGGCAGTCCATGCTCTGCGCGATATCTTCATAGCTCATGCCTTCGATCTCACGCAGGACGATCGCGGTGCGCAGTTCCTCGGGGAGGTCCTGGATCGCCGCATTGACCGTCTGGGCTATTTCCCGACTGGCCACCACCGATTCCGGGGTGCTGATGTCGCTTAGGCTGTCGGTTTCGTTAAAAGTTTCACCATCTTCCAACTCGATCGCATTGGGCGCGCTGGGACGGCGGCCGGACGAGGCCATCCAGTTGCGGGCCGTGTTGACCGCGATGCGGTAGAGCCAGGTATAGAACGCACTCTCGCCGCGGAACTGCGGCAGCGCCCGGTAAGCCTTGATGAAGGCTTCCTGGGCCACGTCCTCGATATCGGAGGGGTCGCGGATCATGCGCGACAGCAGGCGCATGATCTTGCGCTGGTACTTCAGGACCAGCAGGTCGAAAGCTTTCTTGTCGCCGCGCTGCACGCGCGCGACGAGTTCGGCATCGGCGTCGCGTTCGCTCACGTCGCCCTCCCCGAGGCAGGGCGCGCCAGGGCGGCCGATGCTGCGGCGCACAAACGACGCCAGGCGCCAGGCGCCATGCCATGGCGCCAGATCACGAGATTCTCTGCCTGTTCCAGGCCTGCACCGTCGAGCCTGAGCGTGAGCCAGGCCGGTCCGCGCCAGGCGCCAACCAGCCGCGCCGCGCGCCAGCCCTGGCCTGCCCGGCCAAGATGCCAGTCAGGTCCACGGCTGGCCACGGCCAGGCTCGTCACGTCAGTGGATCCGCTTCGACGCAGGGCCGCCACGGCAAACAAGCCGATGGCCAGCATGGCAACGCCACACGGCCAGGCGCCGCCTTGCAGCAGCAACCCGGCCGGCAGGGAGGCGCCCGCCAGGCACGTCGCGCCAGCCAGCGCCCGCCAAGGGCGAGGCGTGCCTGACGGCACGTGCAGACGCCACGGCGCGCGGCCCGCAGCGCTCACGCTCAAACCTTGCGAACGGCCATCGAGCCGTTGGTGCCGCCGAACCCGAAGGAGTTCGACAGTGCAACGTCGATCTTCATCTGCCGCGCCTCGTTGGCGCAGTAGTCCAGGTCGCACTCCGGATCCTGATTGAAGATGTTGATGGTGGGCGGCGAGACCTGGTTGTGCACGGCCAGCGTCGTGAAGACCGCTTCGATGCCGCCCGCGGCGCCCAGCAAGTGGCCCGTCATGGACTTGGTCGAATTCACCACCAGTTTCCTGGCGTGGTCGCCGAAGGCCAGCTTGAGCGCCTCGGATTCGTTCTTGTCGCCCAGCGGCGTGGACGTGCCATGCGCGTTGACGTACTGGACGTCTTCGGGATTCAGGCCGCCATTGCGCAGGGCGTTGAGCACGCCGCGGCGCGGACCGTCACGGTCGGGCGCGGTGATGTGATGCGCGTCCGAGCTCATGCCGTAGCCGACGAACTCGCCATAGATGCGCGCGCCGCGCTTCTTGGCATGTTCGTATTCTTCCAGCACCAGCACGCCGGCGCCTTCGCCCAGCACGAAGCCGTCGCGGTCACGGTCCCAGGGGCGCGAGGCCGTCTTGGGATCGTCATTGCGGGTCGACAGCGCGCGCATCGCGGCAAAGCCGCCGATGCCCAGGGGCGAGACGGTGGATTCGGCGCCGCCGGCCACCATCACGTCGGCGTCGCCATACTCGATCAGGCGAGCCGCATCGCCCAGGCAGTGCAGGCCCGTCGTGCACGCGGACACCACGGCGTAGCTGGGACCCTTCATGCCGTAGCGGATGGAGAGCTGGCCCGAGATCAGGTTGATCAGCGAGGCAGGCACGAAGAACGGCGAAATGCGGCGGGGGCCCTTCTCGAGATAATCGGTCTGGGTTTCTTCGATGCGCGGCAGGCCGCCGATGCCCGAACCGACGATCACGCCGATACGGTCGGCGTTGGCCTCGGTGACTTCCAGGCCGCAATCCTGCCAGGCCTGCACGCCGGCGGCCACGCCGTAATGAATGAAGGTGTCCATCTGACGCGCTTCCTTCGCCGGCATGACTTGCGTCACGTCGAAGCCCTTGACCTCGCCTGCGATGTGGGTGGTCATGGCGGACGGATCGAAGCGGCTGATGCGGTCGATACCGGAACGTCCGTTGACGATATTGTCCCAGGCAGTGGAAACGTCATTGCCTACGGGGCTGACGATACCCAGGCCGGTGATGACGACGCGTCGCTTCACGGAAGACTCCTAACTCTGAGAAAAAAAAGGTCCCATGCCGCAAGCGGACCCGAGGGTTCCGCGCATGACGGCAAAAAAAGGCGGCTCAAAGGAGTCGAGGCTAGCACAGGGAAACGCCCACAAGGCCGGAAGGCTTGCGGGCAACCGTGACCCTGCGCGTCACGCGGCGAACTTCTCGGAACCGCCTCGCAGCCGGGCATGACACGCCCAGCCGGGGATGCATGCGCCAGCTTACTGCTTGGCGTGCGAATTGATGTAGTCGACGGCCTGTTGAACGGTCGTGATCTTTTCGGCCTCTTCGTCGGGGATCTCGGTCTCGAATTCGTCTTCGAGGGCCATGACCAGCTCGACCATGTCGAGCGAATCGGCACCGAGGTCGTCAAGGAAGGAGGACTCGTTCTTGATCTCGGCTTCGTTCACGCCAAGTTGTTCAGCGACGATCTTCTTGACGCGCTGTTCGATGCTTTCCATGCAGATCTCCAAATGGGAAAAATCCCGCGAATTATAGCCAAGCGTAAAGGAATACACGCGTTGACGATGACAAAAACACAGACATCAATGCCGGCAGGTCGAAAGGACGCTGCGTGCGGCATGGAGTCTACCCATGCACGGCGACAAGCCGCCAGTTACTGCATTCATAATCACCGCAATTGCGGCTTACTGCATGTACATGCCGCCATTCACATGCAGCTCGGTTCCGGTAATGTAACCCGCTTGCGGGCCAGCCAGGAACGCCACGGCATGCGCCACGTCGGCGGGCGCGCCCAGGCGGCCCAGGGGAATCTGGCCCAGCAGCGCGGCCGTCTGATCGTCGTCAAGCGCGCGCGTCATGTCGGTTTCGATGAAACCCGGCGCCACGCAGTTGACCGTGATGCCACGGCTGCCCAGCTCGCGCGCCAGCGCACGGGACATGCCTGCCACGCCCGCCTTGGCGGCGGCGTAGTTGGCCTGGCCAGCGTTGCCGCTGGCGCCCACCACCGAGGTAATGTTGATGATACGGCCCCAGCGCGCCTTCATCATGTTGCGCAGCACAGCGCGCGACAGGCGGAAGACGGCGGCCAGGTTGGTGTCGATGACAGCGCCCCAATCGTCGTCCTTCATGCGCATCGCAAGCGTATCGCGCGTGATGCCGGCGTTGTTGACCAGGATGTGCGGACCACCGCCTTCCTTGCCCAGGGCGTCGATCAGCGCATTGCAGGCCTCGACGTCGGTGACGTCGAGCACCACGCCACGGCCGCCTTGCGGCGCGAGCGCTTCGGTAATGGCCTGTGCGCCGGTCTCGGAGGTGGCCGTGCCCACGACGGTCGCGCCCAGCGCGGCCAGCTCCTGGGCGATGGCCTTGCCGATGCCGCGCGTGGCGCCCGTCACCAGGGCGACTTTACCTTGCAGTTCCATAACTCGATTCACTCTCACTTGCTGCCGGCGATGGCCGGCTCGATTATCAGGACCGGGACTGGAACCGGGATCAGGCTTGCGCCAACGCCGCCAGCGCCGCATCCAGCGAGGCCGGATCGGTGATCGCCAGGCCGGTGAGCTCGGGATCGATGCGCTTGGTGAGGCCTGCCAGCACCTTGCCGGGACCGCATTCCACGACGTGGGTCACGCCCTGGGCCTTCATGGCCTGCAGCGTCTCGACCCAGCGCACGGCGTGCCAGGCCTGGCGCACCAGTGCGTCGCGAATGCCCGCGGGCTCGGACACCACGGCCACGTCGACGTTGTTGATCACGGGGATGGCGGGCGCGGCAACCTCCACCTGCGCCAGGGCACCGGCCAGGACATCGGCGGCGGGCTTGAGCAGACTGGAGTGGAACGGCGCGGACACCGGCAGGACCAGCGCGCGCTTGGCGCCCGCGGCCTTGGCGCCTTCGCAGGCGCGCTCGACCGCGGCCTTGTGGCCGGCGATGACGACCTGTGCGGGCGCATTGAAATTGACGGCTTCGACGATTTCGGCCTGGGCAGCCTCGACGCAAACGCGGCGCACCGTGTCGTCATCCAGGCCCAGGATGGCAGCCATGCCACCCGTGCCCACGGGCACGGCAGCCTGCATGGCATCGGCCCGCACGCGCACCAGGCGCACCGCGTCGGCCAGCGCCAGCGAGCCCGCCGCGGTCAGCGCGGTGTACTCGCCCAGGCTGTGGCCCGCCACGATGGCCGGGGCTGAGCCGCCCGCCGCGATCCAGGCACGATAGATGGCAGCGCCTGCCGCCAGCATGACGGGCTGGGTGTTGGTCGTGAGATTGAGCTGCTCGGCCGGGCCCTGCGCGATCAGCGCAGCCAGGTCCTGGCCCAGCGCCTGCGATGCCTCGGCCAGCGCGTCGGCGACGGCCGCATTGCCCTGCCAGGCATCGAGCATGCCGACCGATTGCGACCCCTGGCCGGGAAAGACGAAAGCGATTTTCATGGATGGCAGCCTATGACATGCGGGCCAGCACCGAGCCCCAGGTGAAACCGCCGCCCACGCCCTGCATCAGCACGACGTGGCCGGACTTGATACGGCCATCGCGGCGCGCGGCGTCCAGCGCCAGCGGCACGCTGGCGGCCGAGGTATTGGCGTGCCTGTCGAGCGTGACCACGACCTTGTCGAGGGAGACGTCGAGCTTGCGCGCCAGCATATTCAGGATGCGCACGTTGGCCTGGTGCGGGACCAGCCAGTCCACGTCGGCCAGCGTCAGGCCGGCGTCGGCGCAGACCTGGCGCGCGGACTTCTCCAGCACGTTCACGGCCTGCTTGAAGACCGCCTGGCCGTCCATGCGCAGGAAGGGATCGCCGGTGACTTCGCCATAGGCGACGTTGCCGGCGGCACAGAGGATGTTCATCTGGCTGCCGTCGGCATGCAGCTCGGCGGCAAGGATGCCGGGTGCGTCGGCGGCCTTCAGCACCACCGCGCCCGCGCCGTCGCCGAACAGCACGCAGGTGCCGCGGTCGTTCCAGTCGAGGATGCGCGAGAAGACTTCGGCGCCGATCACCAGCGCGCAGCGTGCGCGGCCGGCGCGCACGAAGGCGTCCGCCGTGGACATGGCGTAGACGAAGCCGCTGCAGACGGCCTGCACGTCGAAGGCTGCCGCGCCCTTGTTGCCCAGCTTGGCCTGCACCAGGCAAGCGGTGCTGGGGAACACGAAATCGGGCGTGGACGTGGCGACGATGATGAGGTCGAGCTCATCGGCCTGGACACCCGCATCCGCCAGGGCGCGCCGCGCGGCTTCGGTCGCGAGGTCGCTGGTGGCCACGCCGCGTTCGGCGAGGTGGCGCTGGCGGATACCGGTACGTTCGGTGATCCAGGTGTCGGAAGTTTCGATGCCACGGGTGGCAAGCTCCGCGGCGAGGTCGTCATTGGTGACGACGCGCTCGGGCAGGAAGCTGCCGGTACCGGCGATCGCGGCGGCGCGAAGCGCGGTCTGCGTCATAGGGAGGACTCTCCAATCGGACCGGCCCCGTCAGTGGCGGGGTCGTTGCGAGCGGCCGTCATCTGCGCGATGCTGGCCGTGGTGCGGGCAAGCAGCCCGCTTGCCACGGCTTCATGGGCACGCTGCAGGGCGAAACCGAAAGCATAGGCGTCGGCGGAACCGTGGCTCTTGATGACCACGCCACGCAGGCCCAGCAGGGCCGCGCCGTTGTAGCGGCGGTTGTCGACGCGCTGGCGGAATTTATTGAGGACCGGCTTGGCGATGGCGCCCGACAGCAGCGTGTAGGCGTTGCGCTGGAACTCCTCGCGGATCATGCTGCCCAGCATCTTGGCCAGGCCTTCCACGGATTTCAGCACGACGTTGCCCACGAAGCCGTCACAGACGATGACGTCCACGGTGCCCTTGAAGATGTCGTCACCTTCCACGTTGCCGTAGAAGTTCAAGGGACTGGCGCGCAACAGCTCCGCGGCCTGCTTGACCACGTCATTGCCCTTGATGACCTCTTCGCCGATGTTGAGCAGCCCCACCGAGGGGCGCTCGCGCTGCTCGGTGACCTGCGCCAGCGCCGCACCCATGATGCCGAACTGCAGCAGGTGCTCCGCCGTGCAGTCGACGTTCGCCCCCAGGTCCAGCATGGTGGTGGCACCGCCGGTCTGGTTCGGAATGGACGTGGCGATCGCGGGACGATCGATGCCGTCCAGCGTCTTCAGCACATAACGCGAAATGGCCATCCACGCGCCGGTGTTGCCGGCGGAGATGCAGGCGTCGGCGCGCCCGTCCTTGACGGACTGGGCTGCCAGCCGCATAGAAGACTCTTTCTTGCGGCGCAGGGCGACCTCGACCGAGTCGTCCATCGTGACGACTTCGGCCGCGTGCAGCACCTCGATGCGCTCGCGCGGGACGTCACGCTGCGCGTCCAGGCACGCGTTGATCGCGTCGGACAGGCCAACCAGGACCAGATGCGTATCGGGACGGGTCCGCGCGAATTCGAGCGCGGCCGGCACGGTCACCGGCAAGCCGGCGTCACCGCCCATACAGTCGATGGCAATACGTATCACGGATGCCAGGATTCAGCGCGCAGGCAGCAGGCTTGCGGCTTTATTCGTCGTTCTTGGTCTTGAGGACCTTGCGGCCACGGTAGACACCGTTGGGGCTGATGTGGTGGCGCAGGTGCGCTTCACCGGTGGTCGGCTCGACGGCGGTCGGGGGATTCACGAGAAAGTCGTGGGCGCGATGCATGCCACGCTTGGAGGGACTCTTTTTGTTTTGCTGAACAGCCATGATGACTCCTAGAAACGGGGCGCATTGTACGACAAGCGGCCCGGTGTTTGCTTGCGGTGAGACACCGCAGTTGATCCATTCCTGCCGGACTACTCGTCGGCAGGGTCCTTGCGTTGCAACTGCGCCAACACCCCGAAGGGCGAAGGACGCTTCGGCGCCGGCGCATCTTCTGCATCGTCGCCACCACGACCATCCGGACATACCGGGTGCCGCGGCACATAGGGAATGCTCAAAATCAATTCGTCCTCGATCTGCGCGAGCAGATCGAAACGGCGCGACCCCAACACCCTTTCGGGCAGGTCCGCGTCGACATCCTCTTCTTCTTGCGGCAGGTCCTGGTCCAGCTCGGCTTCGTTGAGCACGGGCTGCAGCAGGACCTCGGCGTCCACGGGCCAGGCGAATGCACCCAGGCATCGCTGGCAGGTGACCCGGGGCGCAGCCTGGATACGCAGGCGCAGCAACTGCTCGCCGCGCGCGCCGCGCTCGCCCTGAGCCTCCCACGAGACTTCGCCTTGCTCGCCCGCAGGCTGCTCAGGCAGGTCCTGCATCAGCCGCAGGAACCTTCCCAGTCCCACGCGGCCCTGCGCCAGACGCCCCAGCCGCATGAATTCGAAGACATCCATGCTGCTCGGGTTGATGCCGGGGCCTGTGCCGTCGCGTCGGTTGCCACCATCGCTGCCGCCATCATTCTGGTGTTCGTCCATGACAGGATTGCTCATTCTTGCCTCCTGGCCTTGCCCTGGCGCGCTGCTTGGCCCTGGTCCGGCACATTCCACCCGCCTTTTCAGCCAGGGGGAATGCTCAACGGAAAACCTTGAGCGCGGGCGCCGTGGGGACGCTGCAAAACCGTCGCAAAACGGGCGATAATACTGTGTTTCAGCTGACCACGTCAACGGAGCCCCTCTCTGCCATGAGCCTCCCCTCTTCCGGCACACGGACCGCCCCCGCGCTCATCCTTGCCTCCACGTCGATCTACCGCCGGGAATTGCTGTCGCGCCTGCGCCTGCCCTTTGTTGTGGAGCCGCCACACGTGGACGAAACGCCGCGGCCGGGCGAGGCGCCCGCAGCCCTGGCCCTGCGCCTGGCGCTCGCGAAGGCCCGCGCGGTATCGGCGCAACACCCCGGCGCGCTCGTGATCGGTTCGGACCAGGTGGCCACCCTCGGCGGCGAGCCCATCGGCAAGCCTGGCGGCTTCGAACAGGCCCACGCCCAGTTGCGGCAGCTGTCGGGGCAGGAAGTCGCCTTCCACAGCGCCCTGGCCGTCACCGACGGCAGCCGCGACGACGTCCGCGACGTGATCACCCTGTGCCGCTTCCGCACGCTGACGGATGCGGCCATCACGCGCTACCTGCGGACGGAACGCCCCTACGATACCGCCGGCAGCGCCAAGGCGGAAAGCCTGGGCATCGCGCTGATGGCGGAAATGCGCAGCGATGACCCGACGGCCATCATCGGCCTGCCGCTCATCGCGCTCACCGACATGCTGACGGCCTTCGGCCTGGATCCGCTGGACCCGCTGGAGCAGGCATGAGCGCGCCGAACAGCCCGATGAGCAGGCAGAGCGGCACCCTGCACCTGATTCCCGTCGGCCTGGGCGACGCACCGGTCGACAGCTGGCTGCCCGCCGATGCGCGGGCGCTGGCGGCGCGCCTGGACACCTACATCGCCGAGAACGCCAAGACGGCGCGCGCCTTCCTGAAACAGGTGGGCGCCGTACGCCCCATCCAGGAAATCACCATCCATACGCTGGAGGCGCGCACCGATATCTCGCAACTGCGTGAATGGATCAAGCCGCTGAAGGCCGGCGCCGAGATCGGCCTGGTGTCCGAGGCTGGCTGCCCCGCGGTGGCCGACCCCGGCGCGCGCGTGGTCGAACTGGCGCACGCAGGCGGCCACACGGTCAAGCCCTGGGTGGGGCCCTCCTCCATCCTGCTGGGCCTCATGGCCAGCGGCCTGGACGGCCAGCGCTTCGCTTTCCACGGTTATGCCCCGGTCAATCCCGAGGAACGCGCCCGCCAGCTGAAAACCTGGGAACAACAGTCGGCCCGCGCCAATCAGACGCAGATGCTGATCGAAACCCCCTACCGCAACGGCGCCATGTTCGGCACCCTGCTGGCCAGCCTGCGTGGCGACACGCGGCTATGCATCGCGCGTTCGCTGACCACGCCCACCGAGTGGATCCGCACGCAGACCATCGCCCAGTGGAAGCAGGGCCCGGCCCCGGATCTGGACAAGCAGGCCACGCTGTTCCTGTTCCTGGCGGCCTGATGCAAGCGGCGGCCCGCCCCCTGCGCGCGCTTGCCTGCCTGGCGGCGCTGGCCGTCCTGGCGGGCTGCGCAAGCGGCCCGCGCTATCCCATCGACACCAGCCACACGGCGGTCTCGCAGAACAGCCGCGTGCGCTTCGTGGTGCTGCACTACACCACGGCCAGCACCGAGCGCTCGCTCTCCATCCTGACTCAGGGCCGCGTCAGCAGCCACTATCTCGTCACCGACGATGCGCCCGCCCGCATCCTGCAACTGGTCGACGAGAACCGCAGCGCCTGGCACGCCGGCGACAGCGCCTGGCAGGGACGCACCTGGCTCAACAACAGCAGCATCGGCATCGAGATCGTGAATCCGGGCTGGGAACGCGACGCGGCGGGCGTCCTGCGCTGGCGCACGCCCTACTCGCCCTCGCAGATCGAGGCGCTGACCGAACTGCTGGGCGGCATCGTCCGGCGCCACGGCATCGCGCCCGGGAACATCGTGGCCCACAGCGATATCGCGCCGGGGCGCAAGCTGGACCCGGGCCCGCTCTTCCCCTGGCGGGCGCTGGCCCAGGCCGGCCTGGGGCGCTGGTATGACGAAGCGGCCGCCGCCGAACGCCAAACGCGATACCAGCGTGAGGGCGTGCCGGATGTCGCCTGGTTCCAGGCGCAACTGGCGCGCGTCGGTTATGCGCCATCACGTCACGGGCAGGCCGACGAGGACACGCTGCGCGCGCTGAAGGCCTTCCAGCTGCATTACCGCCCGTCGGATTTCAACGGCGCCTTCGACGCCGAAAGCGCCGCCATCCTGGAAAGCCTGCCGGATTGAGGCCGCCAGGCCCTGCGCAGGCCTGGACTCAGGCGCGGCGCGCGCGCAGCACGAGCAGCGTCAGCACGCCGCCCACCAGTCCCCAGAACGCCGAACCGATGCCGCCCAGCGTCACGCCCGAGGCGGTGATGAGGAAGGTGATCATGGCCGGCTCGCGCTGCGTCTCGTCGCGCATGGCGGTGGCCAGGCCGCTGCCGATGGTGTTGATGAGCGCGATGCCTGCAATGGCCATCACCAGCTCGCGCGGAAACGCCGCCAGCAGCGACACCAGCGTCGCGCCGAACACCCCGGCCAGCAGATAGACGCCGCCCGCGCAGATGGCCGCGGTATAGCGCTTGTTGCGGTCCTCGTGCGCATCGGGGCCCATGCAGATGGCAGCCGTGATCGCGGCCAGGTTCACGCTGAATCCGCCGAAAGGCGCCAGCACCGTCGTGGCGGCGCCGCAACAGGAAATCAGCGGCGAGATGGGGGCGTTGTAGCCTGCGGCACGCAGGGTCGCCACGCCCGGCACGTTCTGCGAGGCCATCGTGACGATGAAAAGCGGCAGGGCCACGCCCACCATGACGTCCCAGGAGAACTCGGGCATCGTGAACACCGGCACCGCCACGGCGATGCGCACGTCGCCCCAATGCAGCAGGCCCTGCGCGCCGGCCACGCCCAGGCCGACGAGCAGCGCGCCCAGGACGGCATAGCGCGGCCAGGCGCGGCGGCCGACGAGGTAGGCCACGCACATGCCCAGGACCAGCGCCTGGCGCGTCTGCATGGCGACGAAGACATCCAGGCCGAAGCGCAGCAGCACGCCCGCCAGCATGGCCGAGGCCATGGGCAGGGGAATGCGCGAGATCGCGCGCTCGAACCCCTTGGTGATGCCGCACAGGAAAACCAGCGCCCCCACCGCCAGGAATGCGCCGGTGGCCTGCGGCAGGGTTGCGCCCATGGCGCCCGCCGCGATCAGGGCCGCGCCCGGCGTGGACCATGCCGTGACGATGGGCTGTCGGTAACGCAAGGACAGCCCGATGGAGGTGAGCCCGCAGCCGATGCCCAGCGCCCAGATCCACGAGGCGGTTTCCGCCGGTCCGGCGCCGCTGGCCTGCGCGGCCTGGAAGACGATGACGATGGAGCTGGTGAACCCCACCAGCACGCAGATGAAGCCAGCCACCAGGGAGGACAGGGAAAAATCCGCCAATCGCAGGGGCGGCAGCGCGGCATCCTGGTCCCGCGGGGCGGGGCCGGACCCAGACGGGGTGGCCATGACCGAACTCTCGATAACGATCCCCGCCGCGCGAGGACGCCACGCGGCCGCCGGGAAGGGGGCAAGCTTAACGCAAAGCACCGTCCCCGGCCCATGCAATGGGCCGCCCGGCGATCAGGCGGCAGCCAGCCGCCGCGCGCGCCACCACGCCACCAGCCGCCAGCCCAGCAGCGCCGCCAGCAGCCCGCCATAGATCACCACCTCGGCGTAATCGTTCTTGCCCGCCTTGTGCAGGTAGTAATGGACGATGGCCAGCACGCCGATGGGATAGATGGCGCGATGCAGGCGCTGCCAGTTGCCGCCCAGGCGCCGCATCCAGCCACGCGTGGACGTCAGCGCCAGCAGGCTCATCAGGAAGAAGGCCGCCAGCCCCACCGCCACGAAGGGGCGCTGCAGGGTGTCAGCCACCATGCCTGCCAGGTCGAAGCCCTGGTCCCACCAGGCCCAGGTCAGCAGATGCAGGGTGGCATAGAAGAAGGTGTACAGCCCGCACATCCGCCGCCACCGCAACAGCGCGGGCATGCCCAGCAGGCGGCGCAAGGGCGTGATCGCCAGCGTCACCATCAGGCACACCAGCGTCCAGGTGCCCGCGGAACGGGTCAGGAACTCGATGGGATTCGCCGTCAACTGGTCGGTGACGCCCAGCCAGACCCAGCGCGCCAGCGGGAACAGCCCCAGCACGAACAGCAGGGGCTTGCAGCGGTCTACCTGGCGGGCATCCATGCGGGCGGGCCTCTCATTGCCGCGCGCGGCCAGGCGCCGGAGGGCGGGCGGTCAATAGTTGGCCCTCAGGTCCATGCCCTGGTACAGGCTGGCAACCTGCTCGGCGTAACCATTGAACGGCAAGGTCTTGCGCTTGGGCGCGAAGAACCCGCCCTCGCCGATGCGGCGCTCGGTGGCCTGGCTCCAGCGCGGATGCGGCACATCGGGATTCACGTTCGCATAGAAGCCGTACTCGTGGGGCGCGGCGCGCATCCAGCTGCTGGCGGGCTGCTTCTCGACCAGCCGGATCGCCACCAGGGACTTGCCCGACTTGAAGCCATATTTCCACGGCACGGCCAGCCGCAATGGCGCGCCATTCTGGTTGGGCAGCGTCTTGCCATAGACACCGAAGACCAGCATGGTCAGCGGGTGCATGGCCTCGTCGATGCGCAGGACTTCCACATAGGGCCAATCCAGCACGCCCGAGGACAGGCCTCGCATGTTGCCGGGTTGCCTGGCGGTGACGAACTCGACGTACTTGGCCCGCGAGGTGGGATCGACCTGCTTCAGCAGCGCCGACAGCGAATACCCCACCCAGGGAATGACCATGGACCAGCCCTCGACACAGCGCAGGCGGTACACGCGCTCCTCCATGGGGGCGAGCTTCAGCAGGTCTTCGATGGCGAAGGTGCGCGGCTTGCCCGCTTCGCCCTCGACGCTGAGCTGCCAGGGATGCGTCTGCAGCGCACCCGCATAGCGCGCCGGATCGCCCTTGCCGGTGCCGAACTCGTAGTAATTGTTGTAGGTGGTGACGTCGGACTCGGGCGTGGTGGCATCCATCAGCGCGAACTGGGGATTGGCCTTGCCCGGCAACGCCTGGCCTGCCGCGGACTGGGCGAATGCCTGCCGGTGGCTCCAGCCCGCGAGACCCAGGCCCGCCGCGACCAGGCCTGCCTGGGTGACGAAGCGGCGCCGCTCGCGCCAGACGGCCTCGTCGGTGATCTCGGAGGCGGGGACGCTGGGGGTCTTGAAAACAGCAGACTTGGATCTGGGCATGGCAGGCTCCCGTAATGTCCGGCGGCAGATGCCTGGCCGGACCGGCGGCACGGCGACAGGTCAGGATACCGCCACACGCATGACCCGGGGCTGAATCAGACCTTCATGCGCCCGGGCGCCGCGCACTGTCCGCTTGGACAGCGCCCGCCGCCGAGGGGTTCCTTGCCCCGCGGGCTAGCGCACGCGCGCCAGCAGCCAGTCGCGCAAGGCCGGCACGTCGCCGACCACGCCCTGCGGGCCGCAACGCACCAGATCATCCAGCGTGTGCGCGCCATAGGTCACGCCCAGGCCATGCACCCCGGCATTGACGGCCATCTGCAGGTCATGCGAAGTGTCGCCCACCATCAGCACCTGATCAGGCGCCACGTCCAGCTCGTCCATGATCTCGTGCAGCATGGCCGGGTGCGGCTTGCTGAAGCTTTCATCGGCGCAGCGGGTGGTTTCGAAGCGCGGCCCCAGGCCCGTGGTGGCCAGCACCCGGTCCAGGCCCACCCGGCTCTTGCCGGTGGCAACCGCCAGCCGCACCTCGCGCCCGGCCAGGTCGTCCAGCAGCCCGGGGATGCCTTCGAACAGGCGCAGCTCGGGATCGCGCGTCAGGTAGTGGATGCGATAGCGCTCGAGGAAACGCGGCATGAGTGCCGCGGTGAGATCCGGCACCGCGCGGCGCAAGGCCGTTTCCAGGGACAGGCCGATCACCCAGCTGGCCGAGGACACCGAGGGCACGGGCAGGTCGAGATCCCGGCAGGCGCCCTGGATGGCGGCGACGATGCTGTGGGTGGAGTCCATCAGCGTGCCGTCCCAGTCGAAAACGATCAGGCTGTATTGCATCAGGCCTCCTGGGCCGAAAAACGGATGGAAGGATGGAACACGGACATCTATTCGGTCTCCAGTTGCTTGAGAACCGCCTGGCAGGCTGGCGGCAACGGCGCCTCGAGCTGCAGCGTCTCGCCGCTGACGGGGTGCGGCAGCGCCAGCGAGCGGGCATGCAGGAACATGCGCGCGAAGCCCGCGCGGGCGAATGCCTCGCGGGTCTCGTCGCGCCCGTATTTGTCGTCGCCCACGATGGGAAAGCCGCTGGCGGCCAGGTGGACACGGATCTGGTGGGTGCGGCCGGTGCGCAGTTCGGCGTCGACCAGGCTGTAGCGCCCGCCATAGCGCTGCACGCGCGAGACGATGGTGTGGGCCTGCTGGCCGGTGGCATCCACCTTCACGCGGCGCTCGCCGCTTTTGGTGGTCCATTTCAGCAGCGGCAGCTTCACGTGCTGGCGGTCGTTGACCCAGTCGCCCTCCACCAGCGCGTAATAGTGCTTGCGGCTGCCGCCCTCGCGCAGCATCTCGTGCAGCGCCAGCAGCGCCTTGCGGGTCTTGGCGATCATGAGCAGGCCCGAGGTTTCGCGGTCCAGCCGGTGCACCAGCTCCAGGAACCGGGCGTCGGGCCGCGCCGCGCGCAACTGCTCGATGACGCCGAAGGACACGCCGCTGCCGCCGTGCACCGCCACGCCAGCGGGCTTGTCCACCACGAGCAGGGCGTCGTCTTCATGGATGATGGGGAATTCCGTGCCCGGCACCGGCCGGGGCGCGCCCGGCTCGGGCAGGCGCAGCGGCGGAATGCGGACCGTGTCCCCCGCGGACAGGCGGGTATCGGCCGAGGCGCGGCCCTTGTTGACCCGCACTTCCCCGCCACGGATGGCCTTGTAGAGGTGGCTCTTGGGCACGCCCTTGCACAGGCGCAGCAGGAAATTGTCCAGGCGCTGGCCGTCGTACTCCGCCTCCACTTCGACCATGCGGACAGCATAAATGGGGGCGGAAGGTGGGTTTTCTTTGCGCATTGCGGAAAGCGGCATATAATCCGTCCAGCCTGAAGGGGCTGGATTTAGCCGCCCGGCGTAGAGATGCATGAATTAGCGTCTCCGACCGGAGCGCGGGCCATATTGTAGCGCCAGCCAATCCAGTCCCGGGGGTACTTGGTCGTCGGTCTCAACCGCGGCTGCCAGTGGCGATGACGCAACATGCCCGCCACTATTAGCAGCCCCCGTTGCGTAGCCGATCGCGGCTCTGGAATCAAAGCAAGAAAACCGTCGTCTACGAATGCAGCAGGTGCGTGCGCTTTTCATCCCGCACCTGTGTTCACCCAGCAAGCAACTTGTCGCCACTCACACTGTGCCACCGACCCCCCTGCTGACAGAACCTCGCGCCAATCGGCGCATCGTGCCCGCCTGACCTCGTGCAGGCTGCGGGCAACCGCATCCTGTCCTTCTTGCATTGTTCCCGCCCCGCAGACCGGGTGACCCCGAGGCGGCACGTCGATTTCGACGTGCCATGACCACGGAGATCGTCACTCATGAAGCGCATGCTGTTCAATGCAACGCACCAGGAAGAACTGCGCGTTGCCATCGTCGATGGGCAGAAACTCATCGACCTCGACATCGAGACCGCCGGCCGCGAACAGCGCAAAGGCAACATCTACAAAGGCGTCATCACCCGTATCGAACCCGGCCTCGAAGCCTGCTTCGTCAACTACGGGGAAGACCGCCACGGCTTCCTGCCCTTCAAGGAAGTCGCCCGCAGCTACTTCAAGGAAGGCATCGATGTGCGCAGCGCGCGCATCCAGGACGCCCTGCGCGAAGGCCAGGAACTCATCGTCCAGGTCGAAAAGGAAGAGCGCGGCAACAAGGGCGCCGCCCTGACCACCTTCATCTCGCTGGCAGGCCGCTACCTGGTCCTGATGCCCAACAATCCGCGTGGCGGCGGCGTGTCGCGCCGCGTCGAGGGCGAGGACCGCCAGGAACTGCGCGAGACGATGGACCAGCTCGAAGTGCCCGCGGGCATGAGCATCATCGCCCGCACCGCCGGCATCGGCCGCAACGTCGAGGAACTGCAGTGGGACCTGTCCTACCTGATGCAGCTCTGGACCGCGATCGACGGCGCCGCCCGCGACAACGCCGCGCCCATCCTGATCTACCTGGAGTCGAGCCTGGTCATCCGGGCCATCCGCGACTACTTCTCGCCGGAAATCGGTGAAATCCTGATCGACACGGACGATATCGCCGACCAGGCGATCGCGTTCATGAGCGTGGTGATGCCGGACAACGTCCAGCGCGTCAAACGCTACCGCGACGACATTCCCCTCTTCTCGCGCTTCCAGATCGAACACCAGATCGAGACGGCCTATGCCCGCACGGTGGACCTGCCCTCGGGCGGCGCCGTGGTCATCGACCACACTGAAGCCCTGGTGGCCGTCGACGTGAACTCCGCGCGCTCGACGCGCGGCGCCGACATCGAGGAAACCGCCCTGCGCACCAACCTGGAAGCCGCCGACGAAGTGGCTCGCCAGTTGCGCCTGCGCGACCTGGGCGGTCTCATCGTGATCGACTTCATCGACATGGAGGACAGCAAGAACCAGCGCGCGGTGGAAAACCGCCTGCGCGACGCGCTGCACTTCGACCGCGCCCGCGTGCAGATGGGCAAGATCTCCCGTTTCGGCCTGATGGAACTGTCCCGCCAGCGCCTGCGTCCGGCGCTGAACGAGGGCTCGCACATCACCTGCCCGCGCTGCAACGGCACCGGCGTGATCCGCGACGCGGAATCCAGCGCCCTGCACGTCCTGCGCCTGATCCAGGAAGAGTCCATGAAGGAAAACACCGCGGCGGTCCACGCCCAGGTGCCGGTCGAAGTGGCCACCTTCCTGCTGAACGAAAAGCGCGCCGACATCGCCAAGATGGAAGCCCGCCTGAAGGTCAACGTCGTGCTGATCCCCAACAAGCACCTCGAGACCCCGCACCACCACATCGAGCGCCTGCGCCACGACGATCCGCGCCTGGAAGAAACCAAGGCAAGCTTCGAGCTGGCCGAGTCGCCCGCCACCAACGTGGCCTGGCAGCCGCGCGAACACGAGGTCAAGGCCAAGCCGGAAGCGCTGGTCAAGGGCATCACCCCCGCCCAGCCCGCCCCCATCGTGACCCCCGCCCCTGCCGCGGCGGCCCCTGCCCCCGTGGCAGCCGCGCCCGCCGCCGGCGGCCTGTTCAAGCGCATCCTGAGCTGGTTCTCCTCGCCCGCTCCCGAGCAGACCCCAGCAACCCCCGCCGCTGCCCCCGCCCCCGCCGCCCGCGAGAAGTCGCGCCGTGACGGCCAGGGTGGCCGTGGCGATGGCCAGCGTGGCGATCGCTCGCGCAACCGCCGTGGCGAACGTGGCGGTGACCGTGGCGAACGCCGCGCCGACGCCCCCGAAGCCGGCACGCCGGCCAACGAGGAAAACCGCCGTGGCGGCCGCGGCCGTTCTGGCGGCCAACGCGGTGACGCAGCCGAACGCGATGCCGCGCCCAGCCGCCTGCCCGCCGCCCCGGTCGAGCCGCAAGCCGCCGTCATGACCGAAGCCGGTGAAACCGCCGGCCGTTCGGGCCGCGGACGCCGTGGCCGTGGCCGTGGCCGCCGTGACGAAGCCGGCACGCAGCAGGACGTCGCGCTGAACAACCAGGAAGACATGGTCGCCGCACTGGCCCTGAGCATCGAGGACGCCGTTTCGCCGGCGCCCGCCCAGGCCCAGGCGCCCGCGCCCCAGGCTGTCGCCCAGGCCGATGCCGCCGATGCCGAAGGCACCGATGGCGTCCTGGCAGGCGAAGGCGCCGATGGCGAACAGGCCGATCCGGAACGCAAGCGCCGCCGCCGCCGCAGCCGTCGTGGCCGTCGTGGTTCGGATGAAACCGGCGCCACGCAACTGGAAGACGGCGCATCCGCCGCGGACGACGACACCGGCGCCCTGGCCGACCTGTCCGCCGATGCCCCCGACGCCGAGCACGTGCCACAACAGCCCGCGCAGACCATCCCCACCTACGTGCCCGCCGTGTCGGCCGAGCCGGTCGCTGCTGCAACGGCGCCCGCTGCGGTCGCACCTGCCGCAGTCGCGCCGGCCGCCCCCGTCGAGACGGCTCCCGCCGTCAGCAACGAGAAAGCCCCGGCATCGCTGACGGCAGCGGACGAAGCCCCGCAGGCCGGCGTGCTCGGCACCTCCGCGCCGGTCGGACCGGCGCCGGTCGTGGCCGAGACGCAGGATCCGCTGGCTGACAGCACCCGTTCGCCCGCCCCTGCCCTGGTCGACGACGCACCGGCAACGACGGCCCATGCCGTCGAACCCGTCGCGCCGGTCGAGCCCGTGCCCGCCCCCGCCGCACAGCCCGTGGCCGAACCCGTCGTCCAGGCCCAGCCTGTCGAGCCCAAGCCGGCTGCGCCCGCGCCTGCCCCCACAGCCGCGCCTGCCGCGTCGACGGCCGACCTGAACGCGGTGGTCGCTGCCGCCGGCATGCAGTGGGTGGAAACCCGCTCGGGCGCAGCACAGCCCCAGGCCGACGTGCCAGCCCCCAAGCTGGGCCGCGCCCGCAAGCCCGTGCAAGCCGTGGCCAGCACCCCGCTGGTGCAGGTCGAGACGGAATAAGCAAGACAGCCGTCCTGCGGCGTCCGTGGAAACTCCCGGACGCCGCAACACAAAACCGCCAGTGCTCGGACGAGCCTGGCGGTTTTTTTTTCAAGACATCCACGCAAACAAAAAGGCATGCCGCCGGCATGCCTTTCGGATCCCTTCACGCCAGGCCGACAGGCCAGGCGGCAAGATGATCAATACAGGTACGTATACGTCAGCTGCACCACGTCCAGGCCAGGGTTCGGCTTCTTGATGCTGGCGTTGGAGAAGTGCGAGAGACGCAGGCCGATGCGGTTCGAATCGTTGATCAGGAAACCCGCACCGATATGGTCACCGAACTGGAAGGCGGTGCTGATGTTCTTGTCGGCGAAGCGCGTGCTGGTGAAGGCAGTGGCGCCCACGCCGGCTTCCAGGTAGAAGCGTTCGCCGGTCCACCAGCGGAACATGGGGATCGCATTGAACTGCCAGACATTGCCCGGATCACGCGAACCGTTGGCCTTCCAGTAGGCAGCGCCGAGTTCACCGACCAGTTCCAGGCGGCCCCAGTTGCCACCGAATTGGTAATCCCACAAAGCAGGCGATTGCCAGTTGATTTCCAGGCGCTGGTAGTGGTCGCCCACGCCAGCGGTCACGCCAATGCCCTGTGCGCTGGCAGGCGCCGCGGCGAGCAGGGGGGACAGGCCAGCCGACAGGATCAGGGCGGCGGCAATCTTGTTCTTCTTGAAGGCGTGCATGATCAATGCTTACTCCGGCAACTCTGCCTTGAAACGAGAGCGCCAGCGGCCGGCCCGGACTGACGGCAGGTGAAACCCGGACCTGGCAGCACGAGACTGCGGGGCGGCTGGCGCGAACCATGTGGAAGCGGCGCGCGCGGTCAGCAGCGAACCCGGCCCTGCAAGGGCAGCAGAAGGCGGTGAATGACAACCACGACGCGCCGTGTTGCTGACCGTTGGCTTACTGCCTGGTCAGCGTTTGACAGCATGAAGTCAAGGTATCAGAAAACCGCCTCGCCGCCCAGCTTGCCCATCAAGCCGAAACGGCTTCCAAAGGCTGATTGGTAAGCAATGCCAACAGGCGGGCGATTTCATCGCGCAGCTGGCGGCGATCCACCACCATGTCCACGGCGCCCTTCTGCAGCAGGAACTCGGAACGCTGGAAGCCTTCCGGCAGCTTCTCGCGCACCGTCTGCTCGATGACGCGCGGACCGGCGAAACCGATCAGCGCCTTGGGCTCGGCAATCACCACGTCGCCCATGAAGGCGAAGCTGGCCGACACGCCGCCCATGGTGGGGTCGGTCAGGACGCTGATGAATGGCAGCCCTTCGGCCGACAGACGCGTGAGCATGGCATTGGTCTTGGCCATCTGCATCAGCGACAGCAGGCTTTCCTGCATGCGCGCGCCACCCGAGGCCGCCACGCAGATGAAGGGGGTTTTGTTCGCCAGCGCGGCCTCGACGCCGCGCGCGAAACGCTCGCCCACCACCGACCCCATCGAGCCGCCCATGAATTGGAATTCGAAACATGCGAGTGTTGCGGCCAAGCCACGGATGCTGCCGCTCACGACGATCAGGGCATCGGTTTCGTCCGTCTGCTTGGTGGCTTCGGCCAGGCGCTCGGGGTACTTGCGCGAATCCTTGAACTTCAGCGAGTCGACCGAACGGGTGGTTTCGCCGATTTCCTGGCGGCCTTCGACGTCCAGCAGCGAGTCGATGCGCGCACGCGCGCCGATGCGCATGTGGTGATCGCACTTGGGGCAGACGTGCAGGTTGGTGGCCAGGTCTTCGTTGTAGAGCACGGCCTCGCAGGACGGGCATTTGACCCACAGGCCTTCAGGCACGCGGCGCGCCGCGGCGTCGTTGGCGGAGGTCTTGTTGATCCGGGGGGGAAGAAGTTTCTCGATCCAGCTCATGGCGGTGGGTGCTCGGTGATGTTGTTTGTCGTGGGACGGCGCGCCGGGTCAGGCGGGCGCGCCCGTCTTGCGGGCGCCATCCAGCGCCTGGCGTATGCCCGCCAGCCAATCGCCGGCGGCACGCACGGCCAGGTCGGCCTGCTGATCGGCGCCGGCGCCCTTGACGGCGGTTTCCATGGTTTCGATGAGCTTGCTGCCGATGACCACGGCGTCGGCGACGCGCGCGATGCGGCTGGCGGTGTCGGCGTCACGGATGCCGAAGCCCACGCCCAGCGGAATGGAGATGTGGCGGCGGATGTCCTGCAGGCGGCGCGCGACGTCGTCGGTGTCGACCGTGCCGGTGCCCGTCACGCCCTTGAGCGAGACGTAATAGACATAGCCGCGCGCGACCTTGGCCATGGCCTGGATGCGCGCCTCGGTGGAGGTCGGCGCGAGCAGGAAGATGGGGGCGATGCCGCGCGCATCCAGCAGGGCGGCGAACTCGTCGATTTCCTCGGGCGGATAGTCCACGGACAGCACGCCGTCGACACCCGCCGCCTGCGCCGCGTCGGCGAAAGCGGCCTGGCCCATGCGCTCGATCGGGTTGGCATAGCCCATGAGCACGACGGGCGTGTCGGCGTCCTGCCGGCGGAACTCGGCCACCATGGCCAGCACGTTGCGCAAGCCCACGCCCTGGGCGATGGCGCGCTCGGCGGCGCGCTGGATCACCGGACCGTCGGCCATCGGGTCCGAGAACGGCACGCCCAGTTCCAGGATGTCGGCGCCCGCCTCGACGAGCGCATGCATGAGCGGCACGGTGGCGGCCGGCGAGGGATCGCCCGCGGCGATGTAGGGAATCAGCGCTGCCCGGCCAGCTTCCTGGGCAAGGGCAAAGCGCTTGGCGATACGGTCGTTGGGGTGTGTCATCCCTGCTTCGCTTTAGAGTTCGATGCCGGCGCGCTCGGCGACGGTATGCATGTCCTTGTCACCCCGGCCCGACAGGTTGACGAGGATGATCTTGTCCTTGGGCAACGTGGGCGCCAGGCGCACGGCGTGGGCGATGGCATGGGCCGACTCCAGCGCCGGCATGATGCCTTCGATGCGGCAGCACTGGTGGAAGGCCTTCAGCGCTTCCTCGTCGGTCACGCCGACGTATTCGGCGCGCTGGCTGTCGTTCAGCCAGGCATGCTCGGGACCCACGCCCGGATAATCCAGGCCGGCCGAGACCGAATGGGTTTCCTGCACTTGCCCGTTCTCGTCCTGCATGACGTAGGTGCGGTTGCCGTGCAGCACGCCGACCATGCCGGCGCGGATGGAGGCGGCGTGACGGCCGGAATCCATGCCCTCGCCCGCGGCCTCGACCCCCACCAGCTTCACGCCTTCCTGGCTGAGATAGGGATGGAAGATGCCCATGGCGTTGGAGCCCCCGCCCACGGCGGCGATGACCACGTCGGGCTGGCGGCCGGCGGACTCGGGCATCTGGACGATGCTTTCCTTGCCGATGATGGACTGGAAGTCGCGCACCATCATGGGATAGGGATGCGGGCCCGCCACGGTGCCGATGATGTAGAAGGTGTTCTCGATGTGGGTGACCCAGTCGCGCATGGCTTCGTTCAGCGCGTCCTTCAGGGTGCGCGAGCCCGAATCGACCGGCACGACCTTGGCGCCCAGCAGCTTCATGCGATAGACGTTCGAGGCCTGGCGGCGCACGTCCTCGCTGCCCATGTAGACCACGCACTCCATGCCGTAGCGGGCGGCCACCGTGGCCGTGGCCACGCCGTGCTGGCCGGCGCCGGTTTCGGCGATGACGCGGCGCTTGCCCATGCGGCGGGCAAGCAGCGCCTGGCCGATGCAGTTGTTCACCTTGTGCGCGCCGGTGTGGTTCAGGTCTTCGCGCTTGAACCAGATCTGCGCCCCGCCCAGTTCCTGCGACCAGCGGCGGGCGTGATAGACCGGCGTGGGACGGCCGACGAAATGCTTGAGCTCATGGGCGAACTCTTGCTGGAATTCCGGATCGGCGCTGTAGCGGGCATAGGCCTCGCGCAGCTCGTCGAGCGCGTGCATCAGGGTTTCGGCGACGAAAACGCCGCCATACGGACCGAAATGGCCGTGCGCATCGGGAAAATCGTAGGGTTTCAAGGCGGGGGGCTCCCACAGTGCCGCCGGGGCGCGCGATGATCGCGGCGCACCGGCCAGCGGTATGCAACAGGGCATTTTAGCAGTCACGCGCCCGTGCCACATCCCGTGGCCGGGCGGGAGGCCAGGGGCGGCGCCGGACGCGCGCTAGCGCCGCTCCACCGACTCCACGCCAGGCACTTCGCCCAGCGCCGTCAGGGCGCGGGCAAGCTGGGAGCCGTCACGGATCTCGACCGTGAACACCATGTGGGCCAGCGAGTGGCGGCTCTGGGTGTTGACGCCCACCACGTTCAGGCGCAGCCGGGCGAAGACCTCGGACAGGTCGCGCAAGAGGCCGGAACGGTCATGGGCGCGCACGCTGAGGTCCACGGGATAGACGGCGTCGCCCGTCGCCCCCCAGTCCACGTCGATCACCCGCTCGGGGTGGCGCTGCGCCAGCGCGGCGTAGCTGTGGCAATCGACCCGGTGCACGGACACGCCCCGCCCCCGCGTGACGAACCCCGCGATGGCATCGGGCGGCGCAGGCCGGCAGCAGCGCGCCAGCTGCGTCATCAGCGAGCCGACCCCGACCACCAGGACACCGCTCTTGGCCGGTCCGGCGTCGCTGCGCGCGGTCGGGACGCGCGCGGGCTCGGGCTCGGCGGCGTCGGCGGGCGCAAGGAAATAGGCATCCACCAGCCGCAGGCTGAACTCGTCCTTGGCCACGGCCACGTACAGGTCGTCCGCCCGCGCGAAGCCCAGGTCCTGGGCCAGTTGTTCGAGCTTGACCGCGGTCTTGCCCAGGCGTTGCAACTCCTTCTCGACCAGGGCCTGGCCCTGGTTGATGCGCTGCTGCAGCTCGATGGCGTTGAACCACAGCCGCACCTTGGCGCGCGCCCTCGGACTGGCCAGGAAGCCCAGTTGCGGGTTGAGCCAGTCGCGCGAGGGCCCGCCCGCCTTGGCCGCGATGATTTCCACCGTCTGTCCGGTGGCCAGTTGCGTGTGCAACGGCACCATCTGGCCATCGACCTTGGCGCCCCGGCAGCGGTGGCCCAGGTCGGTGTGCAGGTGATACGCGAAATCCACCGGCGTGGCGCCTTGCGGCAGGTCGAGCACGCGGGCTTGCGGCGTCAGCACATAGATGCGCTCGTCCTCGTGGGTGGCCGCGGGGGCCTGCCCGCCGACGTCGGTGTTCCACGCCAGCAGCTGGCGCAGCCAGGACAGCTGCTTGTCGTAGCCGCTGCTCGCCCTGGTCTGGCCGCCCAGCTTGCCGGACTCCTTGTAGCGCCAGTGCGCCGCCATGCCGTACTCGGCATGCTGGTGCATCTGCTCGGTGCGGATCTGCACCTCGAAGGGCCGGCCATCGGCATCCGCCACCACGGTGTGCAGCGAACGATAGCCGTTGGGCTTGGGCCGCGAGATGTAGTCGTCGAACTCATCGCCTACCGGCATCCACATTTCATGGACGAGCCCCAGCGCGGCATAGCAGGCGCGCTCGTCGGGCACGATGACGCGCAGCGCCCGCAGGTCGTAGAGCTCGGAGAAGTCCAGCCGCTTGACCCGCATCTTGTTCCAGATGCTGTAGATGTGCTTGGGCCGGCCGCTGACATCGCCCTCGATGCCCGCGGCATCCAGCGCGGCCTTGAGGTGCGCGATGGCCTGCGCGATGAACGCTTCGCGCTCGACGCGCTTTTCCTCGAGCAGCTTGGCGATTTCCTTGTACTTGGCCGGATGCAGGAAACGGAAGGCCAGGTCTTCCATTTCCCACTTGACCTGCCAGATGCCCAGCCGGTTGGCGAGCGGCGCATACAGGTCCAGGGTTTCCTGGGCGAAGGCCGGATCGCAAGGCTGCTTGGACTGGGCATACCAGCGCAGTGTCTGCAGCCGCGAGGCCAGGCGCATCAGCACGATGCGCAGGTCGGCGGCCATGGCCAGCAGCATCTTGCGCAGCATTTCCTTCTGGGTGCCGGTGTCGGCCGCGCTGTCGCTGGACTGGCGCGTGGTCACGCCCAGGCGCACCAGCGCCCGGCTGCCCTGCACCAGCCGGGCGATCTCGGCATCGAAGGCCGCGGCGACGGGGTCATTGCGCGACGGGGCGCCTTCACTGGACAGGACCGCGATCAGTGCCGCCGCGCGCGTGGGCGCATCGGTGCGCAGGTCGGCCAGGATGCGCAGGGTGCCGGCGGCATGGCCCGCCAGCGTTTCGCCGGTGGACGCGACCTGGCCGGCCAATTGGGGCACGGCCCAGTCACGCGCCCGGGACACCAGCGCCCTGCCCTCGTCGTCCAGCCCCGCGCAGGCCGCCTCGCGCCAGGCGTCATCGAAGATCGCTGGCGCGTTCAGGTCGGCGGGAATGACGTCTGGCGAAACCATGGGACTGGGAAGGCAAGGGCCGCTTGCGCAGCGCGCGCGGGCGGAAAACGATGTTCCACACTCTACACTAAGGCTTCATCACGATGACAGGAATGCATATGCTGCGCTGGCTCAGGGGCGCGGGCGCCGGACGCGCCGAAACCGCAAGCGTCGAGGCGCGCATCAGCGACACGCTCTGGACCGACGTGCTGCGGGCCCATCCCTTTCTCGACGGCCTCTCGGCCGACGAGGACGCCGCGCTGCGCAGGCGTTGCGCCTGGCTGCTGGCCAGCAAGACGCTCAACGGGGCGCGCGGGCTGGTTCCCACCGATTTCATGCGCCTGTCCATCGCGGTGCAGGCCTGCCTGCCCATCCTGCACCTGGCCCCCACGCTCTATGACGGCTGGAACGAGATCATCGTCTACCCGGGCGGCTTCCTGATCCCGCGCCGCCAGCAGGACGACGCCGGCGTGGTGCACGAATACGTGGAAGAGGCCGCGGGCGAAGCCTGGGAAGGCGGCCCCATCGTGCTGTCCTGGGAGGCGCCGGACGCCCTGGCCGAGCCCGGCCAGCATGCGTTCAACGTGGTGATCCATGAGTTCGCGCACAAGCTGGACCTGCATGCCGGAGACGCCGACGGCATGCCCGCCCTGCATGCGCATGCCGATATCTCGCCCCGCCATTGGCGGGCCGTGCTGGCGCGCAGCTACGACGCCTTCGTGACGGCGCTGGAAGAGATCGAGGCGGCCATTCCGCCCGACGTGGATCCGGAGGGGCCCGACGCGGACCCCTGGTACGGGCAATTGCCGCTGGACCCGTATGCGGCCACCGACGAAGCGGAGTTCTTCGCGGTCAGCTCGGAAAGCTTTTTCGTGGATCCGTGGCCCCTGGCCGAGACATTGCCCGATTGGTACGGGCTCCTGGCGGCGTACTACCGCCAGGACCCGCTGCATCGCCTGCGCGCGGCGGACGATGCAGCGTGGGGGTCTTAGGCGACTGCAGCCGTCACGACGATCTCGACCTTGTAGTCGGGATTGGCCAGACGGGCTTCGATGGTGGCCCGGGGCGGCGCGTTGCCGTCGGCGACCCACTCGTCCCAGGCGGCGTTCATGCCGGGGAATTCGGCGATGTTGGCCACGAAGATCTGGGCCATCAGGATGCGGCTCTTGTCGGTGCCGGCTTCGGCCAGCAGGCGGTCGATGGTGGCCAGGACCTGGGCCGTCTGGCCCTTGATGTCCAGCGTGCTGTCATCGGGCACCTGACCGGCCAGGTAGGCCACGCCGTTGTAGACGGCCATGTCGGACAGACGCTTGCCCACGTTGGTGCGCTTGATGCTGCTCATTGCGAGACTCCCCTTGGATGCATGAAAGTGGATGGACTGAAGATCAGGCTGGCGGCAGTTGGAAGACCTGCCGCAGGTAAGCGAGATAGGCGGGATCGTCGCACATCGTCTTCTCGGGCGAGTCCGAGACCTTGGCGACGGGCTGGCCATTGCAGCGGACCATCTTCATGACGATCTGCAGCGGCTGGTGGCCGAAATCATTGGTGAGGTTGGTGCCGATGCCGAAGGACACCTTGCAGCGCCCCGCGAAGCGGCGGGTCAGCTCGATGGCCAGCGGGAAGGTCAGCGCGTCCGAGAACACCAGCGTCTTGTTGCGCGAGTCGGTACGGTTGGCCTGGTAGTGCGCCAGCATGCGCTCGCCCCAGATGAAGGGGTCGCCAGAGTCGTGGCGCGCGCCATCGAAGAGCTTGCAGAAATACATGTCGAAGTCGCGCAGGAAGGCATCGGTGCCATAGACGTCCGACAGCGCGATGCCCAGGTCGCCGCGGTATTCACGCGCCCAGGTTTCCAGCGCGAAGACCTGCGAGTCGCGCAGGCGCGGCCCCAGCGCCTGGCAGGCCTGCAGGTATTCGTGGCCCATGGTGCCCAGCGGCGTCACGCCATGTTCCTTGGCCTGCAGCACGTTGCTGGACCCGGCGAAGTGCGCCCCCATGCACGCCTTCAGCTCGCGCACCACCTCGTCGTGCCAGGCGCGCGACAGGCGCCGGCGCGTGCCGTACTCGGCCACGCGGAAGGCGGCCAGGTCCTTGGCTTCCAGCACGAGGTTCATCTTGTCGCGCAGGCGCTTGCGCCCCTCTTCCCAATCCGGCGGCTGGCGGGTGTTGCGGAAATAGACCTCGTTGACGATGGCCAGCACGGGGATCTCGAAGAGGATCGTGTGCAGCCAGGGGCCCTTGACCGTGATGGAGATTTCACCGGGCTGCTCGCCCTCGCCCACGAAGATGCTTTTCTCGGGCAAATGGAACAAGCCGAGAAAATCGATGAAATCGCTTTTGATGAAACGCAAGCCCCCGAGATACTCCAGCTCGGACTCGGTGAAGCGCAAACGGCACAAGGCCTGGATTTCGCTGCGGATCTCGTCGAGATAGGGCACCAGGTTGATACCCGGCGTGCGGCACTTGTAGCGATATTCGACCTGGGCAGCGGGAAAGTGATGCAGCACCACCTGCATCATGCTGAATTTATACAGATCGGTGTCGAGCAAAGAATTAATAATCATGAGGGCAGCCAGGATTTCGGCAACCATAGCACAGCGCCAGCCGCCTTGTTTCCTGTCAAAAGCGCGCGCCCAAGCCGCAAAAAGGCCTCGCCACTACCTCTTAGAGGGTTATGCGCGGCGCTCTCGCTTGCATTGGGTAAAATGGGGAGTGTTGCCCGGAATTTCCAGCGGGGGTCCGCTGGGTCGCTGGCCGGGCCATTTTCCGCGCTTTGGAGCGTTATCCGCATGACCCACGTCGTTACCGAAAACTGTATCAAGTGCAAGTACACCGATTGCGTCGACGTGTGCCCGGTGGACTGTTTTCGTGAAGGCCCCAACTTCCTCGTGATCGACCCGGACGAGTGCATCGACTGTGCCGTCTGCATTCCCGAGTGCCCCGCCAACGCGATCTATGCCGAGGAAGACGTGCCGCAGGACCAGTTGCAGTTCATCGCCCTGAACGCGGAGCTCTCCCCCGAATTCGCCAGCATCAGCCGCGCCAAGAAGCCGCTGCCCGATGCCGACGACTGGAACGGCAAGGAAGGCAAGCTCGCGCACCTGGAACGCTGAGCGCCGGCCTGATGCACGCCGACGCCCCGCGCCCATGACCGAAGCCACCTACACCCGCCAGACCGTCACCGCGCGCCAGGATTGGGTTCCCGGCAAGCTGTTCTCGCTGCGCGTCACGCGCCCCGCGGGCTTCAGCTTCGAGGCCGGGCAGTTCGCCCGCCTGGGCCTGCCTGAAGAGGATGGCGGCGCGCCCACCCTGTGGCGGGCCTATTCCATGGTGTCCGGCGTGCAGGATCCGTGGCTGGAGTTCTACTCGGTCGTCGTGCCCGATGGCGCGTTCAGCCCGCGGCTGGCCGCGCTGCGCGAAGGCGACAGCCTCTACATCGACAAGACCGTCTTCGGCTTCCTCACGCTCTCGCGCTTCGCCGACGGCGAAGACCTGTGGCTCATCGCCTCCGGCACGGGCCTCTCGGCCTACCTGTCGATGCTGGCCGAGCCGGGTCTCTGGCAGCAGTTCCGCCGCGTGGTGATCGTGCATGGCGTGCGCACGGGCGACGAGCTTGCCTATCGCGCCGAGATCGATGCCTGGCGGGCCCGGGCCGGCGTGCACGAAGGCGCCGAGCGCCTGGTGTACCTGCCCATCGCCAGCCGGGAAACCCTGCCCGGCAAGCCGCAGGCCCGTCTCACCACGCTGCTGGAAGACGGCAGGCTCGAGGCGCTGGCCGGCATCGCACTGGATCCGGCCCGCTCGCGCATCATGCTGTGCGGCAATCCGGGCCTGCTCACCGACGCCCGCGCCTTCCTGAAGACGCGCGGCTTCCTGCCGGGCCGCCGCGGCATCCCCGGCAACCTGGCCGTCGAGAATTACTGGTAACACCACCAGCCACGGTAACAACTGTTGGAATCCAGGTCGTTTTTTGGCAACAGATCACGGTCTGGGCCACGTAACAGCCCTTGCTCGGCGTTTGCGCCGACTACCCCGCGCGCATAATTAGCGCCACGCCCTCCGTGCCCCTGAAGCGCGGCCCGACAGCCGGGGTCCGGCAAGACCTAGGAAACAACCATGCTGTATCAGCTCCACGAGATGCAACGCGCGTTTCTGCAACCCTTCGTCGCCTTCAGCGACGCCAGCGCCCAGTTGCTGTCTCATCCGGCCTACCCCTTTTCCGGCACGCCCCTGGCGCGCCAGCTGTCGGCCGGCTATGAACTCCTGCACCGCCTGGGCAAGGATTACGAAAAGCCCGAATGGCAGCTGCCCACGACCACGGTGGACGGCAAGACGGTCGCCGTCCAGGAGGAGATCGTCAAGGCCCTGCCTTTCTGCCGCCTGGTGCATTTCGCCCGCGCCATCACGCCCGCGCGCAACAAGCGCGACCCGCGCATCCTGATCGTGGCGCCGCTGTCGGGCCACCACGCCACGCTGCTGCGCGACACCGTGCGCGCCCTGCTGCCCGACCACGACGTCTACATCACCGATTGGCTGGACGCACGCACCGTGCCGCTGTCCGCCGGCCCCTTCCACCTGGACGACTACGTGCGCTACGTGCAGGATTTCCTGCGCGAGCTGGGTCCGGACGTGCACGTGATCTCGGTCTGCCAGCCCACCGTGCCGGTGCTGGCCGCCATTTCGCTGATGGCCAGCCAGAAGGATCCCTGTCAGCCCCGCAGCATGGTGATGATGGGCGGTCCCATCGACCCGCGCCGTGCGCCCACCCAGGTCAATGCGTTGGCAACCCAGCACTCCTACGAGTGGTTCGAGTCGCAGGTGATCCACACCGTGCCCGCGCCGTATGCCGGCGCCGGCCGCCGCGTGTATCCGGGCTTCCTGCAACATGCCGGTTTCGTGGCGATGAACCCCAGCCGCCACCTGCGCTCCCACTACGACTTCTACCTGGACCTGCTGCGTGGCGACGACGGCGACGCCCAGGCGCACCGCCGCTTCTACGACGAGTACAACGCCGTGCTGGACATGCCGGCCGAGTACTACCTGGACACCATCCGCACGGTCTTCCAGGAGTTCCGCCTGCCCAACGGCACGTGGGACATCGACGGCCAGCGGGTGCGGCCGGCCGATATCCGCGACGTCGCGCTCTTCACCATCGAGGGCGAGCTGGACGACATCTCGGGCCTGGGCCAGACCCGCGCCGCGCAGACGCTGTGCGCCGGCATCCCCCGCGCCCGCAAGCAGCACTACACAGCCGAAAGCTGCGGCCACTACGGCATTTTCTCGGGCCGCCGCTGGCGCGAAATCATCTGTCCTAAAATTGCGGCTTTCGTGCGCGAGCACGCCTGACACACCCGGCGCGTCGGTCCGCGCGGCGCCGGACCGACTTTTCCGCCATGCCCGCTGTTTCCCTGCTCGCCGAGCGTATCGACGCCCTGCTCCCGCAAACCCAATGCACCCAGTGCGGGTATGCGGGCTGCCGTCCCTACGCGCAAGCCATCGCTGACGACCTCGCCCCCATCAATCGCTGCCCGCCGGGCGGCGAAGACGGGGTGGCCGCGCTGGCCGCGCTGCTGGACCGCCCGGTCCTGCCGCTGGACCCCGCTTGCGGCGAGCCGGGGCCGCTGCGCCTTGCCCGCATCGAGGAGCGCCACTGCATCGGCTGCACCCTCTGCATCGCCGCCTGTCCCGTCGATGCCATCCTGGGCGCCAACAAGCGCATGCACACGGTGCTGGACGACTGGTGCACCGGCTGCGGCCTGTGCGTGCCCGTGTGCCCGGTGGACTGCATCGTGATGGAACCGCCCACCGGCAGGCCCTGGACCGACGACGATGCGACGCGCGCACGCGCCAGGCACCAGCGCCGCAACACCCGCCTGAGCCAGGCCTCGGCCGAGCGCGACGCGCGCCTGGCCGCCGGCGCGCCCGCCGAGCTCAGCCCCCCTTCCACCGCCGAGCCCTGTACGCCGGGGGCGGCGCCCGCCCCCGACGCCCGCAAGCAGGCGGTCATTGCCGACGCGCTGGCCCGTGCCCGCGCCCGCCGGACGAAACCCGCATGAACCCGACCAAGCGCCGCGAGATCTTCCACCGCCTGCAGACCGCCAATCCGACCCCGACGACGGAGCTGGAGTATGAAACCCCATTCCAGCTGCTGATCGCCGTGCTGCTGTCGGCCCAGGCCACCGACAAGTCGGTGAACCTGGCCACGCGCAAGTTCTTTCCCCGACACGGTACGCCCGAAGGGCTGCTTGCCCTGGGCGAGGAAGGCGTGGCCGACTTCATCAAGACCATCGGGCTGTTCCGCAACAAGGCGAAGAACGTCATCGCCACCTGCGAAAAGCTGCTGCGCGAGCACGACGGCCAGGTGCCGCGCGACCGCGAGGCACTGGAAGCCCTGCCGGGCGTGGGCCGCAAGACCGCCAACGTCGTGCTGAACACGGCCTTCGGCGAGCCCACCATCGCCGTGGACACCCACATCTTCCGCGTCAGCAACCGCACGGGGCTGGCGCCCGGGAAGAACGTGCTGGAGGTGGAGCGCAAGCTGGAGAAGGTCGTCCCCAGGGAATATGCCCTGGACGCGCACCACTGGCTGATCCTGCACGGACGCTATGTCTGCGTGGCGCGCAAGCCCAAATGCCCGGTGTGCGGCATCGCCGACCTGTGCGAATTCCGCCAGAAAACGCCGGCATCCCAGGCGTAACACACCGATCCGACCGCCATCTGTCAGCCTGGGGACACTCTGTCCCTATGACAAACCCGCATAGATATAACCCGCATAGAAAAGCCGTCCGCCCCTCCCGCATACTGCCGGCAAACCAACGAACCGAATGGGATCGGGTGCAGCGTTCATGGACGACATCATTCTGGAGACACGGGGCCTGACGAAGGAGTTTCGCGGCTTTGTCGCGGTCAACAACGTCAACCTCAAGGTCAGGCGCGGACAAATCCATGCGCTCATTGGTCCCAATGGCGCGGGCAAGACCACCTGCTTCAACCTGCTGACGCACTTCCTGCCGTCGACCTCGGGCAGCATTCTCTTCAACGGCCAGGACATCACGCGTGACAAGCCGGCGCAGATCGCGCGCCGTGGCATCGTGCGTTCGTTCCAGATCTCGGCGGTCTTCCCGCACCTGAGCGTGCTGGAGAACGTGCGCATCGGCCTGCAGCGCGCCACCGGCATGTCCTTCCATTTCTGGCGCAGCGAGAAGGTCCTGAACCGCCTGAACGCGCAGGCGCTGGCCCTCCTGGAACAGGTGGACCTGCAGCGCTTCGCCAACGAGATCACCGCCAACCTGCCCTACGGCCGCAAGCGGGCGCTGGAAATCGCCACGACGCTGGCCATGGAACCCGAGCTGATGCTGCTGGACGAGCCCACGCAAGGCATGGGCCACGAGGACGTCGAGCGTGTCACCGCGCTCATCAAGCAGGTCGGCGCCGGCCGCACGATCCTCATGGTCGAGCACAACATGGGCGTCGTCTCGTCCATCGCCGACACCATCACCGTGCTCGCGCGCGGCGCGGTCCTGGCCGAAGGCCCTTATTCCACCGTCTCGCGCGACCCCGCCGTCATGCAGGCCTACATGGGCACCACCGATGGCGCCCTCCAAGGAGCGCACGCATGAACACGCAAGTCCATGCCCCCGCCACCGCCGCGCCGCCGCGGCCCCTGCCCGCCGCGTCCGCCGAAGGCGTGGCGCAGACCCGCGCGCCCGCGCTCGACATCTCGGACCTGCACGCCTGGTATGGCGAATCGCACATCCTGCATGGCGTGAACCTGACCGTCGCGCCGGGCGAGGTCGTCACGCTGCTGGGCCGCAACGGCGCCGGACGCACCACCACGCTGCGGGCCATCCTGGGCCTGACCGGCAGCCGCAAGGGCTCGGTGCGCATCCACGGCACCGAATCCATCGACCTGCCGACCTATCGCGTCGCCCACCTGGGCATCGGTTATTGCCCCGAAGAACGCGGCATCTTCGCCAGCCTGTCCTGCGAGGAAAACCTGCTGCTGCCCCCGCCCGTGGCGGGCGTGCCTGGCGGCGGCATGTCGCTGACCGAAATCTACGAGATGTTCCCCAACCTGCTGGAACGCCGCCATTCGCCGGGCACGCGCCTGTCGGGCGGCGAACAGCAGATGCTGGCGGTCGCGCGCATCCTGCGCACCGGCGCCAACCTGCTGCTGCTGGACGAGATCTCCGAAGGCCTCGCGCCCGTCATCGTGCAGACGCTGGCCCGCATGATCACGACGCTGAAGGCCAAGGGCTACACCATCGTGATGGTCGAGCAGAACTTCCGCTTCGCCGCGCCGCTCGCGGACCGCTTCTACGTGATGGAGCACGGCCAGATGGTCGAGCACTTCCACGCCAGCGAGCTTGACGCCAAGCAGGAAACGCTCAACCAGCTCCTGGGCGTCTGACGTCCCACGGCCCCCGCAACGGCTTGCGCACACCGACACCCCATACGCCGGACTGGCCGGCACACCTACGGAAACAAAAAGGGAAGGAGACTCGCCATGAAAATCCGCACTCTGACCGCGGCCATGCTGCTGGCCGGCCTGGGCTTCGGCGCGCATGCGCAGGGCATCAGCGACGACGTGATCCGCATCGGCTTCATCACGGACATGTCGGGCGTGTACTCGGACATCGACGGCCCCGCGGGCGTCGAGGCCATCCGCATGGCCATCGCCGACGCGGGCGGCAACATCGATGGCAAGAAGATCGAACTGGTCTTCGCCGACCACCAGAACAAGGCCGACATCGCCTCGGCCCGTGCCCGCGAATGGTTCGACCAGCAGAAGCTGGACGTGCTGATCGGCGGCACCAACTCGGCCACCAGCCTGGCCATGGCCGCCGTGGCCGCCGAAAAGAAGAAGCCCTTCATCGCCATCGGCGCGGGCGCCTCCGACCTGACCAATGCCCAGTGCAGCCCCTACACCGTGCACTACGCCTACGACACCGTCGCGCTGGCGCGCGGCACGGGCTCGGCAGTGGTGAAGGACGGCGGCAAGAGCTGGTTCTTCCTGACCGCCGACTATGCCTTCGGCCATGCGCTGGAGCGCGACACCTCCACCGTGGTCAAGAACTCCGGCGGCGAGATCAAGGGCACGGTCCGCGCGCCGCTGGGCGCGGCGGACTTCTCGTCCTTCCTGCTGCAGGCCCAGTCCTCCAAGGCGCAGATCCTGGGCCTGGCCAACGCGGGCGGCGACACCATCAATTCGATCAAGGCCGCCAATGAATTCGGCGTCACGGCGAGCATGAAGATGGCCGGCCTGCTGGTGTTCATCAACGACATCCACTCGCTGGGCCTGAAAGCCACGCAGAACATGTACCTGACCGACGGCTGGTACTGGGACCTGGACGATGCCTCGCGCGCCTGGGCCAAGAAGTTCCAGGACAAGGTGGGCCGCAAGCCCTCGATGCTGCAGGCCGGCGACTACTCCTCGGTGTCCTACTACCTGAAGGCGGTGAAGGAAACCGGCACGGACGACGCCGACACGATCCTGAAGTGGATGCGCGGCAATCCGGTCAACGACTTCTTCGCACAGAACGGCCGTGTGCGCGAGGACGGCCGCATGGTCCACGACATGTACCTGATGCAGGTGAAGACCCCGGAAGAGTCCAAGGGTCCGTGGGACTACTACAAGGTCGTGGCCAAGCTGCCGGGTGACGATGTCTTCACCAAGCTGTCCGAGTCGACCTGCAAGCTGGTCAAGAAGTAAGACCGGGACGCACGGAATCCTCCGTGCGCCCGACGATGCCGCGCGCGGTCCCTGCCAGGGGTCCCGCCGCGCGCGGCGCCCGCAACGTTCCTTGTCTGTCGCTTCACTCCGATGACTGAAATCTTCGGCATTCCCACCCAGGCGCTGCTCGGCCAGTTGCTGCTCGGCCTGGTGAACGGCTCCTTCTATGCCATCCTGTCACTGGGCCTGGCGGTCATCTTCGGCCTGCTCAACGTGATCAACTTCGCGCATGGCGCGCTGTACATGCTGGGCGCCTTCGCGGCCTGGATGGGCATGGAGTATCTCGGCCTGAACTACTGGGTCATGCTGCTGCTCGGGCCGCTGCTGGTCGGGCTCTTCGGCATCGTGATCGAGAAGCTGCTGCTGCGCCATCTCTACAAGCTGGACCACCTGTACGGGCTGCTCCTCACCTTCGGCATCACGCTGCTGCTCGAAGGCCTGCTGCGCAGCTTCTTCGGGGTCTCGGGCCAGCCCTATCCCACACCGGACGCCTTGCGCGGCGCCACCAACCTGGGCTTCATGATCCTGCCGAACTACCGCGCCTGGGTCGTCGTCGCCTCGGTCGTGGTCTGTCTGCTCACCTGGTTCGTCATCGAACGCACCCGCCTGGGCGCCCTGCTGCGCGCGGCCACCGAGAACCCCAAGCTGGTCGAATCCTTCGGCGTGAACGTGCCGCTCATGATCACGCTGACCTACGGCTTCGGCGTCGCGCTGGCCGGTTTCGCCGGCGTGCTGGCGGCGCCCGTGCTGCAGATCTCGCCGCTCATGGGCAGCAACCTCATCATCGTCGTGTTCGCCGTGGTGGTCATCGGCGGCATGGGCTCCATCATGGGCGCCATCGTCACCGGACTGGGGCTGGGCGTGGTCGAAGGCCTGACCAAGGTCTTCTGGCCCGAGGCCTCCAGCACCGTGGTGTTCATCATCATGGCCATCGTTCTGCTGCTGCGCCCGGCCGGGCTGTTCGGGAAAGAGAAATGAATCGACAAGTGCTGGGCTATGTGGCTGCCGCCGCCATCGTCGCCATCCTGCCTTTCGCCGGGGTCTATCCGATCTTCGTCATGAAGATCCTGTGCTATGCCCTCTTCGCCTGCGCCTTCAACCTGCTGCTGGGCTTCACCGGCCTGCTGTCCTTCGGCCACGCGGCCTTCCTCGGCAGCGCGGCCTACGCCACCGGCCACGCAGTGAAGATGTGGGGCTTTCCCACCGAGCTGGGGCTGATCTTCGGCGCGGGCGTCGCGGCCCTGCTGGGCTTGCTGTTCGGGCTCCTGGCCATCCGCCGCAGCGGCATCTACTTCGCCATGATCACGCTGGCCCTGGCGCAGATGGTGTTCTTCTTCTTCCTGCAGGCGCGCTTCACCGGCGGCGAGGACGGGCTGCAAGGCGTGCCGCGCGGCACGCTGTTCGGCATCATCGACCTGCGCTCGGACATGAACCTGTATTACCTGATCATGGCGCTCTTCGCGCTGGGATACTTCATCGTCTGGCGCACCGTCCACTCGCCTTTCGGCCAAGTGCTCAAGGCCATCCGCGAGAACGAGCCGCGCACGCTCTCGCTGGGCTACGACGTCGACCGCTACAAGCTGCTGGCGTTCGTGATCTCCGCCGGCCTGGCGGGCCTGGCGGGCTCGGCCAAGACGCTGGTGTTCGTGTCGGCCACGCTGTCCGACGCCACCTGGCAGATGTCGGGCCTGGTGATCCTGATGACGCTGATCGGCGGGCTGGGCACGCTGACCGGCCCGGTGCTGGGCGCCTTCATCGTCGTGCTGCTGGAGAACAAGGTTGGCGACATGGGCCAGGCGCTGGCCCAGCTCACCAATATCCAGTGGTTCCTGCGCATGGGCGAGTCGGTGACGATCGTGATCGGCCTCATCTTCGTCATCTGCGTGCTGGCCTTCCGCCGCGGCATCGTGGGCGAATTCCTGCACTGGCGGGAGCGCCGCGCGGCGCTGGTCGCCGAGAAATAGGCGATCCGCTTGCGTCGCAATCCGCCTGGCCGGATCCGGCCAGGCGCGAGCACACTCACGCGCTTTCGCCTGCCCCCGCCTTCCCCAGCCCCAGATAACTCTCGATCACGCGCGGATTCGTGGCCAGCGACGCCGCCGGCCCTTCCAGCACGACCTCGCCGGTTTCCAGCACGTAGCCATAGTCGGCCACCTGCAGGGCCGCGCGGGCGTTCTGTTCCACCAGCAGGATGGAGACACCGGCATCGCGCAGGCGCGCGATGATGTGGAAGATTTCGCGCACGATGCGCGGCGCCAGGCCCAGGCTGGGCTCGTCCAGCATCAGCAGCGACGGCTTGGCCATCAGCGCGCGGCCCACGGCCAGCATCTGGCGCTCGCCGCCCGAAAGCGTGCCGGCCGCCTGGCTGGCGCGCTCGCGCAGGCGCGGGAACAGGGTATAGACCTCGTCCAGCGTGCCGCGCCAGCCGCGTTCGCCCGCGCGATAGCGGCGGAAACCGCCCAGCAGCAGATTGTCCTCCACGCTCATGCTGGAGAACAGTTCGCGCTTTTCCGGCACCAGCGACATGCCGGCGGCCACGCGGCGTTCCACGGGCCAGCCCCCCAGTGCCTGCGCGTCATAGCGCACATCGCCCGCCGCATGGCCGCTGACAGGCAGCGCCCCCATGATGGCGTTGAGCAGCGTGGATTTGCCGGCCCCATTGGCGCCGATCACCGTGACGATGGCGCCTGCCGGCACGGCCAGCGACGCGCCCGTCAAGGCATGGACCTTGCCATAGCGCACGGACAGGTTGGAGACTTCAAGCAGGGTGCGAGTGGCGTTCATCACGCACGCTCCTCTTTGGCGGCCGCCTGCGCGGGCGCCACGTCCAGGTCGTCGTCGATGCCGCCCAGATAGGCCTCCAGCACCGCGGGGTTGGTCTGCACCTCGGCGGGCGGCCCTTCGGCCAGCTTGGTGCCGAAGTCCATCACCACTAGGTGGTTGGTCAGGCGCATCACGAAATCCATGTCGTGTTCGACCAGCAGGATGCTCATGCCTTCGGCGCGCAGTTGCGACAGCACGGCGGCCAGCGCCTGCTTTTCCTTGTAGCGCAGGCCCGCGGCCGGCTCGTCGAGCAGCAGCAGCACCGGGTCGGCGGCCAGCGCGCGGGCGATCTCCAGGATGCGTTGCTGGCCCAGGGCAAGGTTGCCCGCCTGCTCATACAGGTAATCGCCCAGGCCCACGCGGCGCAGCTGGATGGCCGCTTCGTGCAGCAGCCGTGCCTCGTCGGCGCGGTCGGCGCGCAGCGCGCCGCGCACGACGCCGGCGTTCGCGCGCAGGTGGGCGCCCAAGGCGACGTTCTCCAGCACCGACATGCCAGGCAAGAGTTGCACGTGCTGGAAGGTGCGCCCCACGCCACGCGCCGAGATGGCGCGCGCGGGCAGGCCCAGGATCGATTCGCCGCGGAAGCGCACGCCGCCGGACGTGGCGGGCAGCACGCCCGTGATCAGGTTGAAGGTGGTGCTCTTGCCGGCGCCGTTGGGTCCGATCAGGCCTACGATCTCGCCCGCGCGCACTCCGAAGCTGATGTCATTGACCGCCACCAGGCCGCCGAAGGTCTTGCGCACGGCGTCGACCGCCAGCACCAGCTCGCCCGCCACGGGCCGGGCGCGCGCGGGCAGCGCTGGCGCCTCGGGCGGCGCGGCGCGGCCACGCGCGCCGGCACCGCCCGTCACGCGCTGCCAGCCCGCGGCAAGGAAAGGCCACAGGCCGTCGCGCGCATACTGCAAGGCGATGACGACCAGCACGCCGAAGACGATCATCTCGAAATTGCCCGTCAGGTCCAGCATGTGGGTCATGACGGTCTGGATCTGGTCCTTGAGCGTCAGCACCAGGGCCGAACCCAGCAGGGCCCCCCAGACGCTGCCCGCGCCGCCCACCACGGCCATGAACAGGTATTCGATGCCGTGGTTCAGGCCGAAGGGGCTGGGGCTGACGGCGCGCTGCATGTGCGCATAGAGCCAGCCCGACACGCTGGCCAGCAGCGCCGCATAGACGAAGATCACGACCTTGTAGCGCGCGGTGTTGATGCCGAAGGACTCGGCCATGCCCACCCCGCTCTTCAACGCGCGGATGGCGCGACCCGGCCGCGAATCCAGCAGGTTGTGCGTGCCCCACAGCGCCAGCAGCACCGCGATCCAGATGAGGTAATAGATGTCCCGCCCGGCGGCCATCGGCATGCCGAAGAGCGAAATGGGCGCGATGCCGGCGATGCCGTCATGCTTGCCCAGCGATTCCATGTTGCCGAAAAGGTAGTACAGCGACAGGCCCCAGGCGATGGTGCCCAAGGGCAGGTAATGCCCCGAGAGCCGCAAGGTGATGGCGCCCAGCACGAAGGCCAGCAGCGCCGTCACGGCCAGGCCGGCCACGAGGCCCAGCCAGGGCGAAAGCCCGATCTGCACGGTCATCCACGCCGAGGCATAGGCCCCGATGCCGACGAAGGCGGCCTGCCCGAAGGACGTGAGCCCGCCCACGCCCGTGAGCAGCACCAGGCCCAGCACGACGAGGCTGGCCAGGCCGATGTAGTTGAGCTGCGTGATCCAGAATTCCGGCGTGCCCGGCACCTGGGGCAGCACGGCCAGGAGCAGCAGGAAGCCGCCAAGAAGCAGACGCCGCGCCATTTATGCGTCCTCCTCGTGTACCGGACCGCTGGCGATCGAGCGCCACAGCAGCACCGGGATGATGAGGGTGAACACGATGACTTCCTTGTAGGCGCTGGCCCAGAACGAGGCGAAGGCCTCGATGAGCCCCACCAGCACGGCGCCGCCCGCGGCCACCGGATAACTGGCCAGGCCGCCGATGATGGCCGCCACGAATCCTTTCAAGCCGATCAGGAAGCCGGTGTCGTAGTAGATGGTGGTGACCGGCGCGATCAGCATGCCCGAGAAGGCGCCGATGAACGCGGCCAACGTGAAGGTGAGCCTGCCCGACAGGGCGGTGCTGATGCCGACCAGGCGCGCGCCGCGCCGGTTGACGGCGGTGGCGCGCAAGGCGCGGCCATACAGGGTGTGGCCGAAGAAGGCCCAGAGCGCCGTGATGAGCACGGCGCTGGCGCCCACCACGAAAAGGCTTTGCGCCGACCAGCTGACCGCGCCGAAGTCCACCTGCCCCTCCAGGAAGGCCGGCGTGCGCCAGCCCTCGGCGCCGAAGAACACCAGGCCCATGCCCATGAGGGCGAAGTGCACGGCCACCGACACGATGAGCAGCACCAGCGGGCTGGCTTCGGCCAGGGGCTGGTAGGCGGCGCGATACAGCAGGGGGCCCAGCGGCACGACCAGCGCCAGGGACAGCAGCACGTTGCCCCAGAGCGGCAGTTGCTCGGCCACGGCGATGGGCGTGAGATAGAACAAGGCCCAGGGCACCAGCACACAGGTCAGCAGCGTGCCGCGCAAGGCCGAATAAATGCCGGTGCGCAAGGCCTGCACCAGCTCCATGCCCAGCACGACCGTGCCCGCGATGGGCAGCAGCCACACGGTGCCAGGCACCCTGCCTTCGACCAGCATGGCCAGGGTCAGGGCCCCGAAGGTCACGAATTCGCCCTGGGGAATGAAGATGACGCGGGTGACCGCGAACACCAGGACCAGCGCCAGGCCCAGCAGGGCATAGATGGCGCCATTGACGATGCCGTCCTGCGACAGGATCAGGGCGATTGTGAAATCCATCGGGAAAAACGCTTCCTTGCGCCGGGCCGCGGCGGCCCCGGCGGATCAGGGGGAAAAATCAGAGATCGGGCTGGTAGACCCACTTGCCGCCCTTGACGGTCACCATGACGCGGGCACGTTCGTCGAAACCGGCGTGCTCCGTGGGGCTCATGTTGAAGACGCCTTGGGAAACCGCCAGGTTCTGCACGCTTTCGATCGCGTCGCGCAGGGCGGCACGGAAAGCGGGCGTGCCCGGCTTGGCGCCGGTGGCGGCGGCCTTGGGCACGGCAGCCAGCACCAGCTGGCCGGCATCCCACAGGTGGCCGCCGAAGGTGTTGGTGGAGCCGGCGCCATGCGCTTTTTCGTACAGCTCGGTGTAGACCAGGGCCGAGGCCTTCACCGGGTGGCTGTCGGGCAGCTGGCTGGCCACCAGCAGCGGGCCGGCCGGCAGGATCATGCCCTCGCAGTCCTGGCCGCACACGCGCAGCACGTCGCTGTTGGCCGCGCCGTGGGTCTGGTAGATGCGGCCGGCATAGCGGCGCGCCTTCAATTCCTTCTGCGGCAGCACGACGGGCGTGCCCGAACCGGCCACCAGGATCGCGTCGGGGCGCGCGGACACGAGCTTCAGGATCTGGCCGGTGACGCTGGTGTCGTTGCGCGCATAGCGTTCCACGCCCACGACCTTGATGCCGCGCTTTTCCGCGGCCTGGGTCATTTCGGTCAGCCAGCCCTCGCCATAGGCATCGGAGAAGCCGATGAAACCCAGGGTCTTGACCTTCTGCCTGACCATCGCGTCGCCCAGGGCGGCGGCCATCAGGGCGTCGTTCTGCGGCGTCTTGAAGGCCCAGCGGCGCTTCTCGTCCACCGGCTGCACGATCTTGGCGCTGGCGGCCACGCTGATCATGGCCGTGCCGGTCTCGGCGGCCACGTCGACCATGGCCAGCGAGCCGGGCGTGCCGTTGGTGCCCAGCACCACATCCACCTTGTCCTCGGCGATCAGCTTGCGGGTATTGCGCACGGCCTGGGTCGGATCGGTGGCGTCGTCGAGCACGATGTACTCGATCCTGATGCCGTCGACGTCGGTGGGCAGCAGGGCCACGGTGTTGCGGCTGGGGATGCCCAGCGAAGCGGCGGGCCCGGTGCTCGACACGGTCACCCCCACCTTCACCTGGGCCTGGGCGGCGCCCAGGGGCAAGGACAGCGCCAGAGCGGCAGTCCATGCGGACAGCCGGAACATGCTACGAGAGGTCATGGTGTCTCCTGGGTGCGGGGGCGCGATGCCAGACCGTGCCGCAACGCAGAGAATTTATGGGAATGAGCTGCTTTTGTAGGGCGGAATGATATCAGCCCCCCGGGATGGGATAATGGACAGAACCCTGGTGCGGCGCCGTGGTCCAATACCCTTCGATCCGTCCCCTTTGCAGTCCGGCAGGAGACCTCATGCAGAAAGTCACCAAAACCGACGCCGAATGGCGTGAGCAGCTCACCCCCGAACAGTATTACGTGGCCCGCCAGAAGGGCACCGAACGCGCCTTCACCGGCGAATACTGGAATACCAGCACGCCCGGCATCTATCGTTGCGTGGGCTGCGGCACGCCGCTCTTCGCCTCCGACACCAAGTTCGACGCCGGCTGTGGCTGGCCCAGCTATTTCGACCCCATCGACCCGGCGCGCGTGCGCGAGGAAACCGACACCAGCCACGGCATGGTGCGCACCGAGGTGCTGTGCAACATCTGCGACTCGCACCTGGGCCACGTGTTTCCCGACGGCCCGCCGCCCACCGGCCTGCGCTACTGCATCAACTCCCTTTCCATGACTTTCGAGCCCGATCCCGCATGAAGAAGTTCCTGTTCGATCTCTTTCCGCTGATTCTCTTCTTCGCGGCCTATCGCTTCGCGGACATCTATGTCGCCACGGCCGTGGCCATCGCCGCGGGCGTGCTGCAGATCGCCTGGCTCAAGCTGACGGGCAAGGCCATCGAGGGCATGCACTGGGTCAACCTGGGCGTCATCGTCTTCTTCGGCGGCGCCACCCTGCTGCTGCACGACGAGGCCTTCATCAAGTGGAAGCCCACGGTGGTCTACTGGCTCTTCGCCGGCGCGCTGCTCGGTTCCCGCTACCTGCTGGGCAAGAACCTGCTGCGCAAGCTGCTGGGCGCCAAGATCCGGATGCCCGACAACATCTGGGACCGCTTCAACGCCAGCTGGGCCCTCTTCTTCGTGCTGGCGGGCTGCGCCAACCTGTACGTCGCCTTCTCGGGCCACTACACCGAGAGCCAGTGGGTCAGCTTCAAGGTCTTCGGCCTGATGGGCCTGCTGCTGGTCTTCGTCATCGGCCAGTCGCTCTGGCTGGGCCGCCACATGCAGGCGCCCGAGGAAACCGGCGCAGGCGCCGGCGACGACCTTCCCGCCAAGCCGCTGGCCGAACAGGAGCGCCAGCCATGAGCGGCGCCGACACCGAACGCATGGCGCTCATCCGCGCCCGCCTGGCGGCCCTGGAACCCCAGTCGCTGGACATCCTGGACGAGTCCCACCTGCACGCCGGCCATGCCGGCGCGGCAGGCGGCGCGGGCCATTATCGCGTCCGCATCGTGGCCGCCTGTTTCACCGGCCTGACGCCCGTGGCGCGGCATCGGCTGGTGTATCATCATTTGCAGGATTTGATCCCCTATCCCATCCATGCCCTGGCGCTGGATGCCCAGTCTCCCTGAAAGGAAGTTCCTTCCCATGAAACGTATCGCCCTGGCGCTGGCGGCCCTGACCCTCTCCGCTCCGCTGTATGCCCAGAACGTCGCGACGGTCAACGGCAAGGCCATCACGCAGAAAAGCGTCGACCAGTTCGTCTCGCTGCTCGTCACGCAAGGTGCCACCGATTCGCCCCAGCTGCGCGAACAGGTCAAGCAGGAACTGATCACCCGTGAAGTGCTGCTGCAAGCCGCCGAAAAGGCCGGCGTGGCCAAGCAGCCCGAAGTCCAGACCGAACTCGATCTGACCCGCCAGGGCATCCTGGTGCGCGCGCTGCAAGCCGACTTCCTGAAGAAGAACCCCGTCACCGACGCCCAGGTGCAGGCCGAGTACAACAAGCTGAAGGCCGAGCAAGGCAATCAGCAGGAATACAAGGTTCGCCACATCCTGGTCGAAGACGAGAAGCTGGCCAACGACCTGACCGCCCAGCTGACGGGCAAGAAGGCCAAGTTCGAAGACCTGGCCAAGAAGAACTCCAAGGATCCGGGCAGCGCCGAGCGTGGCGGTGAACTGGGCTGGGCCCCGGCCTCGAACTACGTCCAACCTTTCGCGCAGGCCGTGACCGCGCTGAAGAAGGGCGAGATCAGCGCCAAGCCGGTGCAGACCCAGTTCGGCTGGCACGTCATCCAGGTCGAGGACGCCCGTCCCGTGGAATTCCCCCCGCTGGACCAGGTTCGCCCGCAAATCGAGGAAATGCTGCGCCAGCAAGCCTTCACGACCTACCGCAACGACCTGCGTGAAAAGGCCAAGGTGCAGTAAGCACGACGCTCCTTACGCGTGAAAAGCCCCGGTCAGTGCATCTGCCGGGGCTTTTTCCTTGCCGGCGCCACACGGCATGGCATCAGGCAGACAACACCGCGGTTGCCTCGATCTCGATCAGCATGCCATCCAGTGCCAGACGGGGCACGGGGATCAGGGTGCAGGCGGGCGGCGGCGCTTTCCCCCACAGGGCCCCCAAGGCCTGCGAGAACACACCCAGGCGTGCTTCGGAATGATCCACCACCAGCACGGTCAACTTGGCCACATCGCGCGGCTGGGCTTGCGCGGCACGCAGCGCGGTGACGAGATTGGAAAGGGCCTGGTGCACCTGCGCCGCGAACTCCGCGGGCAGCGCGCCGCTGGCATCCTCGCCGCCCTGCCCCGACACGTAGACCATGCGCGTGCAGGGGGAGACGACAGCCACGTGCGAATAGCCGTTGGGACGCGGATCGTACAGGCCGGGCGGATTGATGAAGGTCAGGGAGGAAGGTGCAGCGGCCATGAGGGGCTCCTGGTGGCGGATGGCCCGGGAACCAGGCTGGCCACGGGCACGCATGCAAGTGCGATACCCGGCATGGTCGGACCTCAAGCGGGCTTGAGGTCAAGCCGTCACGGTTCACTCACGCCACTTCCCCGTGCCCGAGCGTGACCGCTGGCAACCGGGCATGACATCCCGGGCGTGCCGCCTCGGTCAGCGCTATAAGTCCCCATGACCTCGCGAACCACGCCCTCTCGCCCCAGGCACCCTGCCGCGCTGCGCATCGGCATCTCGGGGTGGCGCTATGCGCCCTGGCGCGGCAGCTTCTATCCCGACGACCTGACGCAGAATCACGAGCTGGCCTGGGCGTCGCGGCAGTTCTGCAGCATCGAGCTGAATGGTTCGTTCTACTCCCTGCAAACGCCTGCGCGTTATCGGCGCTGGCGCGACGACACGCCCCAAGGCTTCGTCTTCAGCGTCAAGGCGCCGCGCTACATCACCCATATCCGCAGGCTGCACGACGTGCGCACGCCCATGGCAAATTTCATGGCCTCGGGGGTGCTGGCGCTGGGTGACAAGCTGGGACCGATGCTGTGGCAGTTGCCGCCCAGCCTGGCCTTCGACGCCAGGCTATTGGAGAACTTCCTGGCGCTTCTGCCACGGGACACCGACGCGGCCTCGGCGCTGGCCCGCAAGCACGAGCATCGCCTGGATGGTCGGGCCGCGTTGACGCCCCTGACGTCCCAGGCGCTGCGGCATGCCCTGGAAGTGCGCCACGACAGTTTCGCCGACCCGGCGGTGGCACAGATGCTGCGTCATTACGGCGTGGCGCTGGTGGTGGCCGATACCGCCGGCAAGTGGCCGGTGCTGGAAGACGTGACGGCCGACTTCCTGTACCTGCGCCTGCATGGCGACAAAAAACGCTATGAAAGCGGCTACGACGACCCAGCGATCGAGCGCTGGGCCAAGCGCATCACGCGCTGGTCCCGTGGCGGCGAGCCCGCTGACGCACGGCGCGTGGACGGTCGCGCGCCGCGTGCGGCGCACCGGGACGTGTATTGCTACTTCGACAACGACGTGAAGGTGTGCGCGCCACGCGATGCCCGCAGCCTGATGCGCAGGCTGCGGGTGCCGCTTGCGCCGGTCGCGCCGGCGCAGCGTTAGGCAAGCAGGCAGCCGTGCCCCGAGCCCGCTGTTCCCAAACCCGGCGCTAGGCCAGTCCCAGCAAGGCTTTCAGCCCTGCCTCGTCCAGGATGGCCACGCCCAGCTCCTGGGCCTTGGCGAGCTTGCTGCCCGCCTCTTCCCCCGCCACCAGATAGGCGGTCTTCTTCGAGACGGAACCGCTCACCTTGCCGCCCGCCGCCAGGATGTGACGGGTGGCGTCGTCGCGGGTCCATTCCGGCAAGGTGCCGGTCAGCACCAGGGTCTTGCCGGCCAGCACGCCGCCGCCCTGGGCCTGTGCCTCGGGCTGCGGATCCACGCCCTGCTGCTTCAGTTGCCGCACGACCTCGCGGTTGTGTTCCTCCTGGAAGAAACGATGCAGCGACCCCGCCACGACCGGGCCGACATCCGGCACCGCCAGCAGCGCTTCCTCGGACGCGTCCATGACCGCGTCGATGGAGCCGAAATGCCTGGCGGTATCGCGCGCGGTGGTTTCCCCGACATGCCGGATGCCCAGGGCAAAGATGAGGCGGCCCAGCGAGGGCTTGCGCGCCACGTCCAGCGCCTGCACCAGGTTCTCGGCGGACTTCTGGCCCATGCGGTCGAAGTCGGCCAGTTCCTCGGCCTTCAGCGTGAAGAGATCGGCCAATGATTTGACGCGATCGCTGTCGACCAGTTGATCGACCAGCTTCTCCCCCAGTCCCTCGATGTCCAGCGCCTTGCGTCCCGCGGCGTGCAGCAGCGACTGCTTGCGCTGCGCGGCGCAGAACAGGCCGCCCGTGCAGCGCGATACGGCCTCGCCTTCCGGACGTTCGATGGCCGAGCCGCAGACCGGGCAATGCGTGGCCATGACGAATTGCGTGGCGTCTGCCGGACGCTTGTCCAGCACCGGCCCCACGACCTCGGGAATCACATCGCCCGCACGGCGCACCACGACGGTGTCGCCGATGCGCACGTCCTTGCGTTCGATCTCGCCTTCGTTGTGCAGGGTGGCGTTGGTGACGGTGACGCCGCCCACGAACACGGGCTCCAGCCGCGCCACGGGCGTGATGGCGCCGGTGCGGCCCACCTGCACCTCGATGGCCAGCAGTCGTGTCGTGGCCTCTTCCGCGGGGAACTTGTGCGCAACGGCAAAGCGCGGCGCGCGCGCCACGTAGCCCAGCACGCGCTGGCCGGGCAGGGAATCCAGCTTGTAGACGACGCCGTCGATGTCGTAGCCCAGGCCCGCTCGGGCCTCGCCCACGGCCGCGTAATAGTCCAGCAGCCCGTCCGCGCCGGACTTCAGCGCGTTGTGGCGCGTGTTCACGGGCAGGCCCAGCTCGGCCAACCAGGCCAGCATCTCGCCGTGCGTCTCGCGCGGCAGCTCTGACGCCTCGCGCACGCCCGGCGCGGGTTCGTCGAAAAGGCCCGGCTGGCTGCGTGGCAGGCCATGCACTTCGCCCCAGCTGTAGGCATAGAAGCGCAAGGGCCGGCGCGCCGTGATGCGCGGATCGAGCTGGCGCAGGCTGCCCGCGGCCGCATTGCGCGGGTTCACGAAGACCTTCTCGCCGCGCTCGGCCTGCGCCGCGTTCAGGCGCTCGAAGTCCTCGCGGTTCATGAACACTTCGCCGCGCACTTCCAGCACGCGCGGCGCGGCGCCTTTCAGGCGCAGGGGAATGGACTTGATCGTCCGGATATTGCTGGTGACATCCTCGCCCGTGGTGCCATCGCCGCGCGTGGCGGCCTGCACCAGCACGCCCTTTTCATAGCGCAGGCTGATCGCCAGGCCATCGAGCTTCTGCTCGCAGAAATAGGCGGCCTGCGCCTCGGCGCCCAGCAGGCCCGCGCGGCGCAGCGTGTCGCTGACCCGCTGGTCGAAGGCGCGGGCTTCCTCGGGATCGAAGGCATTGCCCAGCGACAGCATCGGCACGGCATGCGTGACGCTGCCGAACGCGGCCACGGGCGCGGCGCCGACGCGCTGCGTGGGCGACTCGGGCGTGATGAGTTCGGGGTGCTCGGCCTCCAGCGCCTGCAGCGCGCGCATGAGCGCGTCGTACTCGGCGTCGGAGATTTCCGGGGCATCCTGGGTGTAGTACAGGACGTTGTGATGCTCGATTTCTTCGCGCAGGCGCGCCGCTTCCTGGGCTGGGGCGACGCCGCCAGCGGACTTGCCTTGGCTCAAGAGAACACTCGCTGGGCTCGCGGGCTGGCGGCGCGCAAACCGGCCTGCTCCAGTTGGGTATACAGCACCTGCAGGCGCTCGTCGATGCCGGCGTGGGCGCCGTCATGCAGGGGCCTGCCCTGGTCGTCCACCAGGTCCGCGCGCAGGCGCGCGGCCAGCTCGCGGCCAACCTTGACCATGCGGCCGAAGGGCTGGTCGTCGGGCGGGCTGCACGGCACGTCCAGCAGCAGGCTCAGGCGCTCGACCGTGCCCGGTCCGCCTTCGAAGGGTTGGCCATCGCCTCGCGACAGCGTGAAACGGGCAATGCCTTCGTCGGACAGCCAGCCCAGCCGGCCGTCCAGGTCGGCGAAGCCGATGTCACGGGCCGCGCGCAGCACGGTATCGACAGGCTGGGCCGCGCCCAGCAGCACCGTCAGGCCCACCTGGGTATCCAGGGCGGCGCAGGTGTCGTCCAGCCGGGCAGCGCGATCCAGCACGGCCTGCTGATCGGGCCCCTCGACCGTGGCCTCCAGCCTTTCGGCCAGGTCTTGCGCCCGTCCCCAGACCTGCGACCACTCGATGGCGGTCAGCGGACCGCTGCGGTTGGCCAGCAGCACCGCCAGTTGCAGCGACACATAGGATTCGTCGGACCGCAGGCGCGCCGCGTGGCGGCCGCGATCGCTTTCGGCAAAGACGCGTATGGGCTTGCGGCCGGCGCTGCGCAGGCCCTGCAGCATCGGGATCAGGTCGGCGCCACGCACCGAACCGGCCAGGGCGAGATCGATGACGACCTCGCTGCCATCGTCGGTTTCCTCGGTGTCGTGGGCCTCGGGCGCGGCGGCCGCGGCATCGTCACCGGCCGCGTCGTAGCGCGACGCGGCCATGCCCGGTTCGCGGCGCCCCTCCGCGGGGCCGGCTTCGCCCGCGCCCAGCAGCGGGTCGTGCTCGGAGGCCGGGAAATGCGCCTGCATGCGCTCGCGCGCACGGCGGTCCTGCCACCAGTTGAATCCCAGCACCAGGGCGATGATCAACACGCCCAATACGACCAGTCCGATCTGCAAATCACTCATTCTTTTTACTCCGCTGCCAGTCCGCGAGGGATGGCGCCTACGGTACTCAGGCCGCCTCGGCAGCCCATTGCACCGCGGAATCGATGTCCACGGCCACGATACGCGAAACCCCTTGTTCCTGCATCGTCACGCCCACCAGTTGCTTGGCCATCTGCATGGCGATCTTGTTGTGCGAGATGAACAGGAACTGGGTCTGTTCGCTCATGCTGCTGACGAGGTTGGCATACCGCTCGGTATTCGCGTCGTCCAGCGGCGCGTCCACCTCGTCGAGCAGGCAGAACGGCGCCGGATTCAGCTTGAAGAGCGCAAACACCAGGGCGGTCGCCGTCAGCGCCTTCTCTCCCCCCGACAGCAGGTGGATGGTGCTGTTGCGCTTGCCCGGCGGCTGCGCCATGACCTGCAGCCCCGCATCCAGGATTTCCTCGCCCGTCATGATGAGCTTGGCCTCGCCGCCCCCGAACAGCCTGGGGAACAGGTCTCCAAAGTGACCGTTCACGGTCTCGAAGGTTTCCTGCAGCAAGGCGCGCGTCTCGCGATCGATCTTGCGGATCGCGTCTTCGAGCGTCTCGATGGCCTCGTTCAGGTCGGCGTGCTGGGAATCCAGGAAGCCCTTGCGCTCGCGCGAGGTGTTCAATTCGTCCAGCGCGGCCAGGTTCACGGAGCCCAGGGATTCGATCTGGCGCGAGATGCGTTGCACCTCGGACTGCAGCCAGCTCACGCGGCGCCACGACTCGTCCAGCGTTTCCAGGTCGGCGGCCAGCGCATCGCGGTCCACCTGGCGCGCGTCCAGCTGCTCGGCAAACTGCTCGATGGCCAGGCGCGCGGCCTGCTCCTGCAGTTGCAATTCCATGATCCGCGCCCGGCGCGGCTCGAGCGAGCGCTCGCGTTGCAGGCGCTCTTCGTCGGCGGAACGCAGTTGCGCCGACAGGTCATCCAGCTCGATGCGGGCGCGCGACAGCGACTCCTCGCGCTCGGCACGCAGCTCCAGCGCATCCTGCAAGCCGGCCTCGGCAGCCGAGGCATCCAGCACGGCCAGGTCTTCCTGCAACTGTTCGAGCTCGACGCCGGCACGGCGGCTCTGCTCGGCAGCCAACTGCTGGTTGCGCTGCAGGTCGACGATGCGGGCACGCAGGCCGCGCTCGGTGAAGTCGGCCTCCTGGGCGGCGCGCTCCAGCTCGCGCAGGCGGGCACGGGCAGCCTCGGCCTGGGCGGCCAGGTCCTCGCCCGCGATCTCGGCGTCGGCGAAGACGGACTGCTTCTCGCCCAGTTCCTCGTCCAGCGACTCGAAACGGGCTTCCGCTTCCTCGCGGGCGGCGCGCAGCTCTTCCTGCTGCACGCCGATCTCTTCCATGTCTTCGCGCAGGCGCGCGGCGCGCTCGCCGGTTTGCTGGGCCTGCTGCTGCAGGCGTGAATGTTCAAGCTGCAGGTCGTGCAGGCGGCGCGTGACCTCGGACACGCGCTGGCGCGCCGGGGCCAGCGCCTGGCTGACCTGCTGCCAGCCGGCCTCGGCGCGGGCCACCGCGCTGCGGGACTGGTCGGCGATCAGTTGCTGCGCCTTGATCTCGCGCTGCAGGTTCTCGATTTCCTGCTGTCGCGCCAGCATGCCGGCCTGCTCGGAATCGGCGGCGTAGAAACGCACGCTGTGCGCATCGACGAGGTGGCCGCTCTTGACGACCAGCACCGCCCCCTCGGGCAGGCTGGCGCGCGCGCCCAGCGCCTGCGCCAGGTCTGGCGTGGTGTAGACGTTGCGCAGCCAGTCGGACAGCAGGGTGCGCAGCGCCGGATCGGTGATGCGCAGCAGGCTGGCCAGCGGCGTCAGGCCGGCAGGCGGCGCCGGCACGGCAGCCGGCACGGGCAATTGATAGAACGCCAGGCGCGCGGGCGGCGCGTCCTCGGCGAAGGCGCGCGCCCAATCCAGGTTGCGCACTTCCAGGCCGGCCATGCGCTCGCGCAGGGCGGACTCCAGCGCGGTTTCCCAGCCCGGCTCGATGTGCAGCTTCTGCCACAGGCGGCCCAGGCCCGCCAGTTCGTGGCGGGCCAGCCAGGGTTCCAGGGTGCCCTGCTTCTGCACGTCTTCCTGCAGCTTGGACAATGCGGCCAGCCGGGCATCCAGCTTGGCCAGCGACTGGGCCTCGGCCTGCGCGGCCTGCTGGGCGCTGGAACGCTCGGCATCGGCCTGCGGCACGCGGGCCTCGAGCTCGGCCAGCGTCTCCTGGGCTTCATGCAGCTGGTCTTCGGCCACCGCCTTGGCGCCGGCCAATTCCTCCAGGCGCACGGGGTCCGGCGCCTGCAGTTCGCGCAGTTCCTGCTCCAGGCGCTCGCGGCGCTGCTCCAGGCTTTGCAGCTGGCGGTCGGCGTCGCGCTGTGCCTGCGCAGCCAGCGCCAGGCTCTGCTCGACCTTTGCCAGCGCGCTGCGCATTTCGTCGCGTGAGGCGGCCGCTTCACGCACCCGGCGCTCGGCATCGGGCAGCAGCGTCTGCGCATCGGCCGCGGCGGCCTGCGACTCCTCGGCGCGCGCCGCGCCTTCGGCCAGCTCTTCCTCGGACTGGGCGATCTGTTCGGTGCAGTGTTCCTGCTGGGCGCGCCACTCGTCGATCTGCTGCTGCAACTGCACGCGACGCGCCTGCAGGCGGTTGCGCGAATCGACCACGTGGCGGATCTCGGCCTCCAGCGTGCTGACCTGCGCATTCGCTTCGTACAGGGCGCCCTGGGCCGTGTGCACGGCATCGCTGGCGGCGTAATGGGCCTGGCGGCGCGACTCCAGCGCGGCCTCGTCGGTGCGCAGGGCGGCGACCGCGCCTTCGAGTTCGGTTTGCGCCTGCTCGATTTCCAGCGCCTTCTGGGCGCGCTCTTTCTTGGCCGCGGTTTCACGCTGGAACCAGAGCAGGTGCTGCTTGCGCTCGCCGTCGGCTTCCAGCTCGCGGTACTGGCGCGCCACCTCGGCCTGGCTTTCCAGGCGCTCGAGCTGGCTGCCCAGTTCGCGCAGGATGTCTTCCACCCGCGTCAGGTTCTCGCGCGTGTCCGACAGGCGGTTCTCGGTTTCGCGGCGGCGCTCCTTGTAGCGCGAGACGCCCGCGGCCTCTTCCAGGTAGACGCGCAGCTCTTCGGGCTTGGCCTCGATGAGGCGGTTGATCATGCCCTGGCCGATGATGGCGTAGCCACGCGATCCCAGGCCCGTGCCGAGGAAGATGTCGTGGATGTCGCGGCGGCGGACCTGCTGGTTGTTGACGTAGTAGCTGCTGGTGCCGTCGCGCGTCAGCACGCGGCGCACGGCGATCTCGGCGTAGGTGCTCCACTGCCCGACGGCACGGCCCTCGGCGTTGTCGAACACCAGCTCGACCGAGGCGCGCGCGGCCGGCTTGCGGTTGCCCGAGCCGCTGAAGATCACGTCCTGCATCGATTCGCCGCGCAGTTCGGACGCCTTGGTCTCGCCCAGCACCCAACGCACCGCGTCGATGATGTTGGACTTGCCGCAACCGTTAGGCCCCACCACCCCCACCAGCTGGCTGGGCACGGGGATGGCGGTCGGGTCGACGAAGGACTTGAAGCCGGCAAGTTTTATCTGGATCAGGCGCACGGTTGCAAGAAGGAAGAGAGAAGCGCAAGGTATTGCGGATCCGGGCGGACAAGGACCCGGGGCTAGGCCAAGGGACAGCGGCGACGCACGGCGTGGGCCGGGAACAACAGCCCGGCGCGCAGGTCCAGCCTTCAGGCCTGGCGCCGGTTTCCCTGGCGCCACCGGCAGGCAAGGCCTGTCGGGACGGGATACCGCGGTGCAAAAGCGGCCCCATCCGGGGCCGCCTTCGTCATCGAGGCCAATGATACCGCAGGCGCCGCCGGGCCCAGCGGCTATACTCGCTGACACTTTTTTCCCGGCGATACAAATAGCCCCCGGCGCGCCCCAGCGGGGGAGTGACGCGGGCACCATCGGAGGCAACGCTTGAAACGAGGCTTTTACCTGGTCATGGGCGCGCAAGCGCTGTCGTCGCTGGCCGATAACGCGCTGTTCATCGCCGCCATCGCGCTCATCCAGGAGCTTCACGGGCCCGACTGGATGACGCCGGCCATGAAATGGTGCTTCGCCGCCTCGTACGTCGCGCTGGCCGCCTTCGTGGGCGCCTTTGCCGACTCGTACCCCAAGGGCCGGGTCATGTTCATCACCAACGCCCTGAAGGTCACGGGCTGTCTGCTGATGTTCTGCTACGCCAGTTTCGGCCTCTCGTCCACCGGCCAGACCTACCTGGTGTGCGCCGCCTATGCCCTGGTCGGCATCGGCGCGGCCGCCTACTCGCCCGCCAAGTATGGCATCGTCACCGAAATGCTGCCGCCCCACCTGCTGGTCAAGGGCAACAGCTGGATCGAAGGCCTGACCGTCATCTCCATCATCCTGGGCACGGTCGTGGGCGGCTGGCTCATCTCGTCGAGCGTCTCCAGCTGGCTGCTGGCCCACGAATGGGCCCGCACGCTGGTGAGCACCCCCGCCGAAGCGGCGATCCTGGTGATCGCCTTCGTGTACCTGGGCGCCGCGGCCTGCAACCTGCTGATCCCGCACACCCACATCACCTATCCGCCGCAACAGAAGAACCCCCTCAAGCTCATCGCCACCTTCCGGGGCTACGTGCGCACCCTGTGGCGCGACAAGCTGGGCCAGATCTCGCTGGCGGTGACCACGCTGTTCTGGGGCGCCGGCGCCACGCTGCAGCTCATCGTCATCGAGTGGGGCCGCTCGCACCTGGGCTACGGCCTGGACAAGGCCTCCATGCTGATGGGCGTGGCGGCGCTGGGCACCGTCGTCGGCTCCGTGCTGGCCGGCCGCATCCCGCTGACCCGCGCGCTGTCCGTGCTGCCCGTGGGGGCCCTGATGGGCGTGGTGGTCATGATGATGCCGCTGGTCTATTCGCCCTGGAGCGTCTACGTGCTGCTGCTGATCACGGGCGCGCTGGCGGGCTTCTTCGTGGTGCCCATGAACGCGCTGCTGCAGCATCGCGGCCACGTGCTGCTGTCGGCAGGCCACTCCATCGCCGTGCAGAACTTCAACGAGCAGTTGAACATCCTGCTGATGGTCGCGGCCTACACGATCATGCTGAAACTGCACCTGCCCATCAACACCATCATCGTGATCTTCGGCCTGCTGGTCACCACGCTGATGGCCCTGGTCATCATCTGGGCCCGCGCCAACCTGCGCCGCGACCCGAGCCTGCACGGCCTCATCGGCCAGGAGGGGCACGGCAAGGCGCTCTGAGGCCCACGCCGCACGCATCATGCCCAAGCAAAAAGGCGCCCAAAATTGGGCGCCTTTTTGCTTTATCGTCCGAGCGGACTCAGACCGCAGGCTTGTCCAGCGTGACGGCCAATTGCAGGTCCTGCCAGGCCCGCGCCTTTTCCAACGGGCTGCGCAGCAGGTAAGCCGGGTGATAGCTGACCACCAGCGGAATGCGGCGTCCGTCGGGCGCGTCCAGGTGATGCACCCGGCCACGCAGGCTGGCGATGGACGCCTCGGTCTGCAGCAGCGTCTGGGCGGCGAAGCGCCCCACCACCAGGATGCGCTCCGGCTTCAGCAAGGTGATCTGGCGCAGCAGATACGGACTGCACGCCGCGATCTCCTCGGGCTTGGGATTGCGGTTGCCGGGCGGCCGGCACTTGATGACATTGGCGATGAAGACGTCCTTGTCCCGGCTCATGCCGACCGAGGCCAGCATGGCGTCCAGCAACTGGCCCGAACGGCCCACGAAAGGCTCTCCCTTGCGGTCCTCCTGCTCGCCCGGCGCCTCGCCCACCACCAGCCAGCGCGCTGCCGGGGCGCCCGTGCCGAAGACGGCCTGCTTGCGGCCATGGCACAGGCCGCAGGCGGTACAGCCCACCACCATCTCGCGCAATTGCGCCAGGTCGGCGCCCGCCACGGCGGCCGCGGTGTCGGCCGATTGCGGCATGGCCGGCGCCGCAGGCGCGGCGGCGGATCTGCCGGTCTTGCCTGGCATCAGCGCCTGGCGGGCAGCGGCAGCGGCCTGGCGGGCGGCGTTCGCATCCGCCGACGAAGGCGCGCGTGCCGGCGGCCGTGCTGGCGGGGTCTGGCTTGCCGGCGTAACGGCGGCGGCAGGTGGCGCAGCGCTCGCCTCCCCTGCCGAAACCTGCGTGGCGGCAGGCTTGGGCGCAGGCGGCGCCCCCCAGACTTTGTCGATGCCGATTTCGCGCAGCCACGCGCGCTGCAGCGCGCTGGGCCGCGGCGGCGCGGGCGGCACAAAAGTGTCGATGCCGGTCACGGCTGACGCTCCACGACGGCCAGCGGCTTCTGCAGCACGCGCGCATCCTCGCGCCCGCCGTGGGCGGCCGGGTAATAGCCGCGCCGCAGGCCGATCTGCTTGAATCCCTGCCTGGCATAGAAGCGCTGCGCCTGCTCATTGGATGGCCGCACTTCCAGCAGCACGCCCTCGAGCCCCAGGGCCGCCGCGGCAGCTTCGCAATGCGCCATCAGATAACGCCCCAGCCCGCCGCCCTGCGCATCGCGGCGCACGGCGATGACCAGCAGATGGGCCACGTCGGGGGCGTGCATGGCGATGTAGAAGCCGGCAACGGCGCCGCCGGCCTCGCGCAGCACCCAGGCCGGATAGCCTGCCGCCAGGGCATCCTGGATGTTGCGGTCGGTCCAGGGAAACGCCTGCACGGCGGTCTCGATGGCCAGCACCGCGTCGATGTCGCCACGCGTCATGGGCGACAGCGTCATGCCGCCAGGCAGGGCCGCGCCGCCCGCGGGCCCTGGCGCGGCCGCCGCCGGCCCCGGGACCCCAGCACGGGGATTGCCGCCAGCCCCTTCGGCCCGCTCGGCGGTCGTGAAGGCAACCTTGTCGCGGACATACAAGGGCGCAGCCAGCTCGGCCGGCACGGTTTCACCCCGCTGCCAGGCCGCCAGGCCCAGGCGCGCCACGGCGTCGGCGCCGGGCCGCAAGGCCGGGTCGCGCTCGCAGAGGGCGGGCAGGGCCATCTGACCGGCATAGGCCTCCCAGGCATCGCCGGCAACCCGCACAGGCAGGCTGGTTTCGTCCACGCCCCATGCAGGCAGCATGGCCGCCAGCCAGTCCGGGACTGCCGCCGCTGGCGTCAGCAGGGGCTCCACCAGGGTCTGCCAGGGTGCCTCCCCGGCCGCTCCACGGCGATAGGCGGCCAGGTAGACCTCTTCCATGCGGGCGTCCAGCGCCACCACCACGACCTGGCCAGGCCCAGCGGTGCTCTGGCTGGCTACCGCCAGATGGGACACCACCGGCAGCACCGGCAGGTCCAGGGCGAATGCCAGGCCCTGCGTCACGCCGCAGGCCACCCGCAAGCCGGTGAAGCCGCCAGGCCCCTGGCCGAAGGCCACGGCGCCCAGGTCCGCACGGCGCAGGCCGGCCTCGGCCAACAGGGCATCTGCCATCGGCAGCAGGCGCTCGGCATGTTCCTGGGAACCTTCGTGCTCGCGAAGCGTCACCTGTACTTCCCCTTTACACAGGCGCAACAGGGCCACGCCGCAACGCGACGAAGAGGTTTCCAGGGCAAGCAGGTTCAGCATCATGGAACCGGATTGTAAAGAACTGCGGCCCCGTGCCGCGAGAGTTCATGTTCAGCCCTTCGTAAACTCCGTACGTTACTGAAAAATCGCGGCTTTTGTACTGATGACTGCTTTGTGTAATATCTTGTGTAAACCCACTAGCGGCCGTTTCCCGGCACTGTTACATTCGCGGCCATGAACACACAGACCTCCAATCCCTCCCGTAAAGTCCTCGTCGTCGACGATGACCCCCGCCTGCGCGATCTGCTGCGGCGCTATCTTTCGGAACAAGGCTTCAATGTGTTCGTCGCCGAGGATGCCAAGGAAATGGGCAAACTCTGGCAACGGGAACATTTCGATCTGCTCGTGCTGGATCTGATGCTCCCTGGCGAAGACGGCCTGTCCATCTGCCGCCGACTCCGGGGCGGGCACGACAACACGCCCATCATCATGCTCACCGCGAAGGCCGAGGAAATCGACCGTATCGTGGGCCTGGAAATGGGTGCGGACGACTACCTGTCCAAGCCTTTCAATCCGCGCGAACTGCTGGCCCGCATCAATGCGATCCTGCGCCGCCGCGGCACCGAAGAGCATCCGGGCGCGCCCAGCCAGGAAAACGAGTCCATCGCTTTCGGACCGTACACCCTGAACCTGTCGACCCGCACGCTCATGCGCAACGGCGAGACCGTGCCCATCACCACCGGCGAGTTCTCGGTGCTGAAGGTGTTCGCGCGCCATCCCAAGATCCCGCTGTCGCGCGACAAGTTGATGGAACTGGCGCGTGGCCGCGAATACGAAGCCTTCGATCGCAGCCTGGACGTCCAGATCTCGCGCCTGCGCAAGCTGATCGAGCCGAATCCTTCCAAGCCTGTCTTCATCCAGACGGTCTGGGGCCTGGGTTACGTCTTCGTCCCCGACGGCGGTGGCTGATACCCGGTCTGGCGCGGCCGGCGCGGCATCTCGCCACGCCGGTCCCCGCCGCCCATCCGCCTTGCGCGCCCTGGCTTTACGCCTGCGTCTGGGACTTTTCAGTCGTACCTTCCTGCTGCTGGCAGCCTTGATGCTGCTGAGCCTGGGCGCGTGGCTGCAAGTGTTCTTCAGTATGGAAATGGGACCGCGCGCCACGCAAATGGGCCAGCGCGTGGTGACGACCGTGAACATCACGCGCACGGCGTTGACCTATTCCGCCGAGGATGACCGCAGCAAGATGCTGCTGGATCTTGCCACCAACGAGGGCATCCAGGTCTATCCCCGTGCGCCCGGCGACGTCATCTCCCCCCTGCCCCCCGACAGCTACTGGCAACGCGTCGCCGCGCACATTTCCGCGCGCTTCGGCCCGACCACGCTGCTGGGCTGGTCGGTCAACGAGGTGCCGGGCTTCTGGGTCAGCTTCGAGATCAACAACGACAACTACTGGCTGGTCTTCGAACGCGAACAGATAGGCCTGACCGGTGGCATCGAATGGCTGGGCTGGGCTGCCGCGGCGCTGCTGCTGTCGCTGATCGGCGCGGCCGTCAGCGTGGGCTTCGTCAACCGGCCGCTGTCACGGCTGGCCAAGACGGCCCAGATACTGTCGCGCGGCGAAACGCCGCCGCCGCTGCCCGAGACCGGCCCCATCGAGATCCGCGAACTGAACGCCAGCTTCAACCGCATGGCGCGCGACATCCGCCAGGCAGAGGCCGACCGCGAGCTCATGCTGGCGGGCATCTCGCACGACCTGCGCACGCCGCTGGCGCGCATGCGCCTGGAAATCGAGATGAGCGGCGTCACCGAGGAAGCGCGCCTCGCCATCGACGAGGATCTGGCCCAGATCGACCACAGCATCGGCCAGTTGATGGATTACGCCCGCCCGGCCGGCGCGCTGCCGCAGATGGCCACGGACATCTCCCAGGCGCTGACCGAGCTCTACGACCGCGAGCGCAGCCACACCGAGTCCATGGGCGGCGAACTCATCGCCAGCATCGAGCCCGAACAACTGGTGCGCATCACGCCGCTGGACCTGAAACGCCTGGTCAGCAACCTGATCGAGAACGCGCGCCGTTACGGCAAATCGGTCGATGGCCGCGCCTACATTTCGCTCAACGTCCAGGCCGAGGGCAGCCTGGTGGCCATCGAGGTCTCGGACCGTGGCCCCGGCATCCCGGCCGATGACATTCCCCGCATGCTGCGCCCCTTCTCGCGCGGCGATACCGCCCGCACGGGCGTGAGCGGGGCGGGCCTGGGCCTGTCCATCGTGGACCGCCTGCTGGGCCAGGTGGGCGGCACGCTCAAGCTGCTGCCGCGCGAAGACGGCGGACTCACCGCCCGCATCGAACTGCCGAAAGCCCGTCTGCGCACCTTCCAGCTCGACGCCGAGAATCCCTGAGCCGATCCGCGCCCAGGGGCTGCCGCCCATGCCGCCCGGCGGCGCGGAAGGTCCCCGGCCCATCCCGTAGAATGCCTGCAACAGGGGCCGCCGCCTCCCGCGGCCCCGGCAACCTGCAGGAGAGCCCATGAAAACCGTCGGCGACAAGCTCGAGCCCTTCCGGGTCATCGGCGTCAAACCCGGCTTCAATCACCACGAGGAAAACGGCGTTTCGGCTTTCGAGGACATCACCGAAAGCGCCTTCCCCGGCAAGTGGAAGGTGATCTACTTCTACCCCAAGGATTTCACTTTCGTGTGCCCGACCGAACTGGTGGGATTCAACAACCTGCTGGCCGAGTTCGAAGACCGCGAAACGGTCCTGCTGGCGGGCTCCACCGACAACGAATACGTGAAGCTGGCCTGGCGGCGCGAGCACCCCGATCTCAGCAAGCTGGGGCATTACCAGTTCGCCGACACCAATGGCGCCTTGATCGATCAATTGGGCATTCGCGACCGGCACACGGGCGTGGCCCTGCGCGCGACCTTCGTGGTGGACCCCGACAACGTGATCCAGCACGTGTCCGTCAACAGCGAGAATGTCGGCCGCAATCCCGAGGAAGTCCTGCGCGTGCTGGACAGCCTGCAGACCGAAGGCCTGTGCGCGTGCAGCCGCCAGATCGGCGGCGCCACGCTCTAGGTACCAAAGGGCTCGAGGGGACTCAGGCGCGCGCGATGAGCGCGACCACCGTGGCTGCGATCCCTTCCTTGCGGCCAAGGTAGCCCAGGTGCTCGTTGGTCTTGGCCTTCACGTTCACCGCCCCGGCCTCCACTTCCAGATCGGCCGCGATGTTAGCCACCATGGCGTCAGCGTGCGGCCCGATCTTGGGGGCCTGCGCATGCACCGTGGCATCGACGTTGACGACCCGCCAGCCCGCCTCCCGCACCTTGCCCCAGGCCGCGCGCAGCAGCACGCGGCTGTCGGCGCCCTTGTAGGCCGGATCCGTATCGGGGAAATGACGGCCGATGTCGCCCAGGCCGGCCGCGCCCAGCACGGCATCGGTCACGGCGTGCAGCAGCACGTCGGCGTCGGAGTGGCCCTGCAGCCCGTGGGTATGCGGGATCGTGACGCCCCCGATGATGAGCGGACGGCCCGTCACCAATGCGTGCACGTCGAAACCCTGTCCCACCCGGAACGCGAAAGTCATAGCCACTTCTCCATCCATTCGAAATCTTCGGGCCAGGTCAGCTTGGTATTGCGCGCCGCGCCCCTGACCAGCAGGGGCTTGTGGCCAGCCGCTTCCATTGCGCTGGCTTCGTCGGTCACCGGCGTATGGCGCAAGGCGGCGCTGCGCAGGGCCTGACGCAGGGCGCCAGCGCGGAACATCTGCGGGGTCTGCGCCAGCCACAAGGCCTCGCGCGGCACGGTGCGCGACACGCGCTCGGTCCCTTCCTTCACCGTATCGGCCACCGGCAAGGCCAGCAGCCCGCCGGTGCCGTCGGACAGGCAGGCGTCGATCAGCCGGCCCAGCGCGTCGGCAGGCAGGCCCGGCCGCGCCGCGTCGTGCACCAGCGCCCAGTCGCGCTCGCCGATATCGGGCTCGCGCAAGGCATTCAGGACCGTGTCGGCGCGCGTGCTCCCCCCGCAGGGCCGCACGACCGTGCGCGGCAGGCCGGCCAGGACGGCCTCGGCGCGCACGTCGCCGGGCGCCACGGCCACCCGGACCTGGCTGATGCGCCGGTCCGCGAGCAGGGCCTTGACGGCCAGGCGCAGCATGGGCTCGCCGGCCAGCAGGCGATATTGCTTGGGCGGGGTCTGGCCGCCCTGCGCATTGGCGCGGGCGCCGACGCCGGCGGCGGGGACGATGGCGATGATTCTGTCAGACATGGCGGAGGATTTTATAATCATCGGCGCGATGTCCACTTCAGCCTCCCCCCCAGCCGATATGCCGGCCGTTCCGGTTCCCGCCACCGCCTCCGTCCTTGCCGCCCTGAAACCCGGCCTGCGCCATGCCCAGCCGCGTCCCCCGGGCGCGGGCGACGCCTGGTGGCTGGCCGATATTGCCCACCAGGGCAAGCGCCCGCTGGTCATCCTGACCGCCGAACCGCTGGAGGCCCAGCGCCTGGCCGAGGAGATCCGGCTGTTCGCCCCCGGCCTGCGCGTGCGCCAGCTGCCCGATTGGGAAACCCTGCCCTACGACAGCTTCTCGCCGCACCAGGACCTGATTTCCGAGCGCCTGCAGACCCTGCATTCGCTCATGCAGCGGCAGGTGGACGTGCTGACCGTGCCGGTCACCACCGCGTTGTACCGCCTGGCGCCGCCCGCCTTCCTGGCCGCCTACACCTTCGCCTTCAAGCAGGGCGACCGGCTGGACCAGGCGGCGCTGCGCGCCCAGCTCACGCTGGCCAATTATTCGCACGTCGACCAGGTCACCGCGCCCGGGGAATTCTGCCTGCGCGGCGGACTGATCGACCTCTTCCCGATGGGCTCGGTGCTGCCCTACCGGCTGGACCTCTTCGACGACCAGATCGAATCCATCCGCGCCTTCGATGTGGACACCCAGCGCAGCCTGTATCCGGTGCGCGAGGTGCAATTGCTGCCGGGCCGGGAATTTCCCATGGACGAGGCAGCGCGCAATCATTTCCGCGCGCGCTTTCGTGAAGTGTTCGAAGGCGACCCCTCGCGCGCCCTGCCCTATCGCGACATGGGCAACGGCATTCCGTTTGCCGGCGTCGAGTACTACCTGCCGCTGTTCTTCGACGACACGGCAACCTTGTTCGACTATCTGGCGGCCGACACCCTGGTGGTGTCGCAAGGCGACGCCGACGATGCCATCCGCCGCTTCGCGCAAGATACGCAGACCCGCTACCAGTTCCTGAAGAGCGACCGCGAACGGCCCGTGCTGCCGCCCGAACAGCTGTTCCTGTCCGGTGAGGCGCTGTTTGGCCACCTGAAGGGCTTCGCACGGCTGGCGCTGGATGCCGGCGCACGCCACCCCGATTTCGGTCCCGCTCCCGCCGTGGCGGTGGCGCGCCGCGCGGAAGACCCGCTCGGCAAGCTGCGCGCGCTGGTGGAAGAGGCCCGTACCGGACAAGGCGCGCGCCGCGTGCTGCTGTGCGCCGACTCGGCGGGCAGGCGCGAGACCCTCACCCAGATGCTGGCCGAGCACGCGCTCGCGCCCGACACGCAGACCGACACCATCGCCGCCTTCCTGGCCTCGCCCGCGCCCTTCGGCCTGACCGTGGCGCCCCTGTCGGCGGGCTTCACGCTCGCCTCGGGCGGCGTGCTGTTCCTGACCGAGAGCGACCTCTATCCTGGCCATGCCGGGGGGCCGCGGCGCGGCCGCCGCGCGCAGGAGCGCACCAGCAATGTCGAGGCGATGGTGCGCGACCTGTCGGAGCTGCGCGCCGGCGACCCGGTGGTCCATGCGCAGCACGGCATCGGCCGGTATCACGGCCTCGTCAGCATGGACATGGGCGAAGGCGAGATGGAGTTCCTCCATCTGGAATACGCCAACGGCAGCACGCTCTATGTGCCGGTCTCGCAACTGCACGTCATCGCCCGCTACAGCGGCGCCGACCCTGAGTCCGCGCCGCTGCACCAGCTGGGCTCGGGCCAATGGGACAAGGCGCGCCGCAAGGCCGCCAAGCAGGTGCGCGACACCGCCGCCGAGCTGCTGGACCTGTATGCCCGCCGCGCCGCGCGCGAGGGCTACACCTTCAAGCTGCCGCCCGGCGACTATGAACTCTTCGCCGAAGGCTTCGGCTTCGAGGAAACCCCCGACCAGGCGGCCGCCATCAAGTCGGTGATCGAAGACATGACCTCCGGCAGGCCCATGGATCGCCTCGTCTGCGGCGACGTGGGTTTCGGCAAGACGGAAGTGGCGCTGCGCACGGCCTTCGTGGCCGTGGCCAACAGCAAGCAGGTCGCCATCCTGTGCCCCACCACGCTGCTGGCCGAGCAGCACGCCCAGACGTTCACCGACCGCTTCGCCGACTGGCCCGTCAAGGTCGTGGAACTGTCCCGCTTCCGCTCGGCCAAGGAGGTTGCCGCCGCAATCGAAGGCATCAACAGCGGCCAGGTCGACATCGTCATCGGCACGCACAAGCTGCTGTCGAAGGACGTCCGCTTCAAGCGCCTGGGCCTGTGCATCATCGACGAGGAACACCGTTTCGGCGTGCGCCAGAAGGAATCGCTGAAGGCGTTGCGCGCCGAGGTCGACGTGCTGACGCTGACCGCCACGCCCATCCCGCGCACGCTGGGCATGTCGCTGGAGGGCATCCGCGACTTCTCGGTCATCGCCACGGCGCCGCAGAAGCGCCTGGCCATCAAGACCTTCGTGCGGCGCGAGGACGGCAGCACCATCCGCGAAGCGCTGCTGCGCGAATTGAAGCGGGGCGGCCAGGCCTACTTCCTGCACAACGAAGTCGAGACCATCCACAACCGCCGCGCGCGGCTGGAAGAGCTGGTGCCCGAAGCGCGCATCGCCGTGGCCCATGGCCAGATGCCCGAGCGCGAGCTGGAGCAGGTCATGAAGGGCTTCTACCAGCAGAAGTTCAACGTGTTGCTGTGCACGACGATCATCGAGACGGGCATCGACGTGCCCAGCGCCAACACCATCGTCATCCACCGCTCGGACCGCTTCGGCCTGGCGCAGTTGCACCAGCTGCGCGGCCGCGTGGGCCGCTCGCATCACCAGGCCTACGCCTATCTGCTGACGCCTGGCGAAGACGCCATCACCAGCAATGCCAAGAAGCGGCTGGAGGCCATCCAGGCCATGGAGGAGCTGGGCTCGGGCTTCTACCTGGCCATGCACGACCTGGAAATCCGCGGCACGGGCGAAGTCCTCGGCGACTCGCAGTCCGGCAACATCCACGAGGTGGGCTTCTCGATGTACAACGAGATGCTCAACGAGGCCGTCCGCGCGCTGAAGGCCGGCGAGGAGCCGGATCTCGACGCGCCGTTCTCGGCGGGCTGCGAGGTCAACCTGCATGTCCCGGCCCTGCTGCCCTCCGACTATTGCGGCGACGTGCATGCCCGCCTGTCGCTCTACAAGCGGCTGTCGCACGTCACCGACGAGGAAGGCCTCATCGATATCCAGGAAGAGCTGGTGGACCGCTACGGCAAGCTGCCCGAGCCCGCCCGCGCGCTGCTGGCCACGCACCGGCTGCGCCTGGCGGCCGAGCCGCTGGGCATCCAGAAGATCGACGCCAGCGAAACGCAGGCCCTGCTGCAGTTCAAGGCCAATACCAAGGTGGATCCGGTGCGCCTGATCGAACTGGTGCAAAAGCAGAAGCACATCCGCTTCTCGGGGCAGGACAAGCTTCGCATGGAACTCGCCAAGCCCGACCTCCCCTCGCGCCTGGAGGCGCTGCGGGGCCTGCTGCGCAGCCTGGCCTGACTCCGGTCAGGCCCGCTGCCGCAGCCCCGCGGCGCCACCGCGCCGCAACCTGGGATTGAGCGCCGCGTGCAGCGCGTCGCTCAGCAGGTTCAGGGCCAGCACCGTCGCCACGATCGCCAGGCCCGGGATCGCCGTCATGTACCAGCCGGTGCGCAAGGCGTCGCGGCCCAGCCCGATCATCGACCCCCAGCTCACCACGTTCGGATCGCCCAGGCCCAGGAAGGACAGGCCGGCTTCCGAAAGGATCGCGTTGGCCACCAGCAGCCCCGTGGAGACGATGATGGGGGTCCAGGCGTTGGGCAGAATCTCGTGCACGATGAGGTGGAAATCGCTTGCGCCCAGCGCGATGCTGGCCCGCACGAACTCGCGTTCGCGCAGGCTGATGAATTCGCTGCGCACGAGCCGCGCGATGCTGGTCCAGGACGTGACACCCAGGGCGAAGATGATCGTGCCCAGGGACGGCTCGAGCACCGCCACCAGGATGATTGCCAGCAGAAAGGCGGGGATGGTCTGGAAGAATTCCGTGATCCGCATGAGGACCGCGTCCGCCGCCCCCCGGTAGAAGCCCGCCGCCGCACCGACCACGACGCCGATGACCAGCGCGATCACGGCCGAGGACAGGCCCACCAGCAGGGAGACCCGGGCGCCATGCAACAGGCCGGCGAGCAGGTCGCGCCCCATGAGGTCGGTGCCCAGGGGCAGGCCCGGGTCCGCGCCGGGCCAGGTAAAAGGCGCGCCCACCATGTCCAGCGGGTCGTCCGGGAACCACAGCGGCGCCAGCAATGCCCCGGCCAGGACCGCCGCCAGGATGACGCCGCCCGAAAGGATGGCGGGCTGCAGGTACCAACGTCTCATACCGGGCTCCTTGCGGCGCTGTCCGCCACGCGCGGATCGATGCGCGCCTGCGCCAGGTCCACCAGCATGTTGGCCAACACCACCAGCACGCCGCTGAACAGCAGCACGCCCAGCAGGACCGGCAGGTCCCGGCTCTTGATGGCCTCGAAGGACAACTGCCCCAGGCCCGGCCAGGCGAACACGGTCTCGACCACGATGGAGCCGCCCAGCAAGGCGCTGCTTTGCAAGCCGAGCATGGTGAGCACCGGCAGGATGGCGTTGCGCAGGGCATGGTGGCATATCACCCGGCGCTCCCCCGCCCCCTTGGCGCGCGCGGTGCGAACGAAGTCCTCGGCCAGCACCTCGATCATCGACGCGCGCGCGAGCCTGGCATAGACCGCGATGTAGTAGATCGACAGCGTCAGCACCGGCAGTACCAGGTGGCGCAGGTAGTCCAGCCATCGGGCCAGGCCGGTATAAGCCGCGCTGACGTCCCGCAACCCGCCGATGGGCAGCCAGCCCAGCTGGACGCCGAACAGCACGATCAGCATCAGGGCGGTCCAGAACATCGGCGCGGAATAGCCCAGCGTGACCCCGGCCGACAGCAGCGCATCCGTCAGCCCATGCGGCCGGCGGGCCGCCAGCACACCCAGCGCGACGCCGCCGCTCACGGAGACGGCCAGGGCGGCCCCCACCAGCGCCAGCGTCGGTCCCAGGCGCTCGAGGATCAGTTCCAGCACCGGTACGCCGAAGCGGAACGAGAAGCCGAGATCGCCCTGCGCGATGCGGCCCAGGTAGCTGAGCAGCTGCTGCGGCGTGCTGCGGTCCAGGCCATACATCTGCCTCAGCTGCTGGACGTATTCCGCAGAGACATTGCCGCTCTCGCTGGCGATGATGTCGACCAGATCGCCGGGCAGCGCCTTGAGCAGGGCGAAGCTGAGCACGGCTGTCCCCAGCACCACCCCCGCCAGTTGCAGCAGGCGCCGGAACAGGCTAGCAAGCATGCATCGTCTCCTGACGGGTCATCGGATGTGCCATCGCCGTCCTCACTGCCCGGCCTGCGCCAGCCATACCTTGGCGAAGTTGTTCGAGCTGTGGTTATAGGTATCGGTGACATTGCGCAGGCGCTTGTCCCAGACGCCGAACCAGCGGAACTCGAACAGGTTGATCTGAGGCAGGTCGCGCTGCACGATACGCTGGAACTCCTGGTAGAGCGCCACGCGCCGGGCGGGATCGCGCTCGATCTGCGCCGCCTCGATCAGGCGGTCTGCCTCCGGCGACGCATACCCCGATGCATTGGTCCACGGGGTGCCCTTGCTCTCGGCCTTGGACCAGTAAAGCTGCTCGACCCCGACCTGCGGATCGGAGTAATTCACGCCCCATGAGCTGGCAAGCTGGTAGTTGTAGTCGGCGAACACGTTCTTGGACCAGGCGGCCAGGTCCAGCGCGCGCAGGTTGACGTCGATGCCGATGGCGCGCAGCGCCTGGCGCACGAATTCGCCGGTGCGCCGGTAGTCGTCGCCGAAGGGAATGAAATCGTGGTTGAGCTTGAAGCGCCAGCCGCCCTCCCCGCGCGGATAGCCCGCTTCGTCGAGCAGCGCCTCGGCGCGCTTGCGATCATAGGGATACTGCTGGGTATCGCCGGTATAGAAGGTGCGCAATTGCGAAGCGACAGGCCCGGTCGCCGGCCTGGCATAGCCGCCCCAGACCGTCTTGACGAGCAGGTCCTTGTTGACGGCATGGGCGATCGCCTGGCGTACCTGGCGCTTGCCCAGGATGGGATCCCGCAGGTTCGGCAGCAGCCACAACACCGCGCCGAAACCGTTGTAGCCATCGGTGCTCACGACGAGCCGATCGGACTTCGCCAGCCGGTCTGCATCCGCGAACGTCACCGGATTGCGTTCGCCGTAGTGGATGGCGCCTGTCTCCAGCGCGGTGGCGCGGCTGGCCACCTCGGGAATGATCTTGAAGGTGATGCTGTCCAGGTAGGGCTGCCCGGCCACCCAATACTTGTCGAAGCGCTCGAGCCGGATATGGCTGCCACGCTCCCAGGCCTTGAAGACGAACGGCCCCGTTCCCACGGGCCGGTTGTTGTGGGGATTGTTGGCGATGTCGGTGCCTTCGTACAGGTGGCGCGGCAGAATCGGCGCGGCCACCACGTCCAGCGCGTTGCGAAGCACGGGCGTGGGCTTGGCCAGCGTCAGCACCACGGTGTGCGCGTCGGGCGCCTCGACCCGGGACAGGTGCTGGAAGATCCGCCGCGCGAACGGCGAGAACTGCAGCCAGACGTTCTCGGCGGAAAACTTCACGTCGGCCGAGGTGAAAGGCTTGCCGTCGTGCCACAGCACGCCCTGGCGCAGTGCGAGGCGCACCGTCAGCCCGTCTTCGGATATCTCCAGGCTTTCGGCCAGTTGCGGCCGCGGGACCAGGTCCGGGCCATAGTCGAACAGACCGTCGAAAATCTTGCTCACCACCGTGCGTCCGGGCGTGGACGTGTTGATGAAGAAGGCCAAGGTCGGCGGCTCGGGATGCACCACCGCATCCAGGGCGCCACCGCGCTGCGCGCCTTCCAGCGTATTGGGCAGGGGCTGGGTCAGCGCCCGGCTCTCGCCCGGCAGCAGGCCGCCCAGCAGGCTGCCCGCCACCAGCGCGCCGCCCAGGCCGAACAACTGCCGGCGGGACAACTCGGCGGCCAGGTCGGCCGGGAGGAACGTGCGATCCTGATGCTGCTTGCTCATGTCTAGCACTCCACGAGATGAATGGGAAAAGTCGGCCGCGGGCGTGCGGGCCGCGTCAGAACGCCGGGATCACCACGCCGTCGAAGGCCTGGAGGATGAAATCGCGCACCTCGTCGCTCTGGTAGGCGCGCACCAGCTGCTGCACCCAGGGCGCATCCTTGTCCGCCACGCGCACCGCGATCAGGCAGGCATAGGGCCCGTCGCCGTCTTCGAGCAGGATGGCGTCGCGTCCCGGATTCAGGCCTGCCTTGCTGGCATAGTCGGCATTGATCGCCGAGGCATCCACGTCGTCCAGCGAGCGCGGCAGCTGCGGCGAGTCGATCTCCACCAGCCGGAACTTGCGCGGGTTCTCGACGATATCCAGCCGCGAGGCGAAAACGCCCGAAACCGGATCGATGCCGTCCTTGAGCTTGATGAGTCCCGCCTTCTCCAACAGCAGCAGCACCCGGCCGCCGTTGGCCGGATCATTCGGCAAGGCGATCTGCGCGCCCTCGGGCAGGGCATCCAGCGAACGGTAGCGCTTGGAGTACAGGCCGATGGGCCCGACCCAGGTCTTGCCGAAGCCCACCAGCCGGTACTGGCGGGCGCGGATGGCCGCCGCCAGGAACGGCGCGTGCTGGAAACTGTTGGCTTCCAGGTCGCCGGCATCCAGCGCCGCGTTGGGCTGCACGTAATCGTTGAAGGCAACGATGCGGATGTTCAAGCCGTAGTCGCGTTCGGCGACGCGCTTGACCACCTCGAATATCTGCTCGTGCGGGCCGGACGTCACCCCCACCCGGATCAGCGGGGGCGTGCCGGGCGGCGCGGACGGGGCGCCGGCGGCCGGCAGCAGGCTGCCCCATGCCAGGCCAGCCAGCGCGAGGACGGGAACGAGAAATCTCATGCGGATCACGGCAGCTCCATGGAAGGATCAGGGGGTGGCCAGCGCGCCGGCCCGGTAGCCGGCGCCCACGTGGCCGGCCGGCAGGCGGTCGCCGGCGTCGAACAGGCGGTGCCGCAAGGAGCCCTCGCCATAGGCGCGGCGGTACAGACCGCGCTCCTGCAACACCGGAACGACGAGGTCCACGAAGTCTTCGAAGCTTTCGGGAACCACGGTCCGGGCCAGGTTGAAGCCATCGATGCCCGTGGTGTTCGCCCAGTCCTCCAGCTGGTCGGCGATCTGCTGCGGGTCGCCCACCAGCGTGACGTAGCGCCCGCCCAGGGCCAGTTCGTCGAAGAGCTGCGCCAGGGTGTAGTCGGGGCGCCCGCCGGACAGCCTCAGGATCGCGTTCTGGATGCCGTTGCTGCCCTGCTGCTGGACGATCGGCGTGTCCGGGCCGTAGCGTGAAAAATCGATGCCGGCCGTGGCCGACAGGTGTGCCACGCCGGCCTCGGCGCTGGCATGGCGCCGGTAGTCCTCGTACTTCTCGCGCGCCTGGGCGGCAGTCTTCCCCGTCACCACCGTCACGCCCATCAGCACGCGCACGTCCTGCGGCGCGCGCCCGGCACGCGTCAGCGCCTCGTGCAATTGGCGCACGAGCGCACGGGTCGCATCGCGATCCTGGATGGCCACGAACACGCATTCGGCGTGGCGGGCGGCAAACCGCAGTCCGCGTCCCGAACTGCCGGCCTGGAACAGGACGGGCGTGCGCTGCGGCGACGGCTCGGCCAGGTGGTAGCCCTCGACGTTGAAATACCGGCCCGCATGGCGGATGCGGTGCACCCGCGCCGGATCGGCATATACCCGGCCCGCCTTGTCACGGCGCACCGCGCCGTCCTCCCAGCTGCCCTCCCACAGCTTGTAGAGGACCTCGAGATACTCGTCGGCGCGGTCATAGCGCTCGTCGTGCGCGATCTGGTCGGCGCGCCCCATGGCCCGGGCGGCGCTGTCCAGATAGCCTGTGACGATGTTCCATCCCACCCGCCCCTCGGTCAGGTGGTCGAGGGTGGAGAAACGGCGCGCAAGCAGATAGGGGGCTTCGTAGCTGAGGTTGACCGTCACGCCAAAGCCCAGGTGGCGGGTGACGGCGGCCATGGGCGGCACGATCAGCATCGGGTCGTTGATGGGCAGTTGGACCGACTCGCGCAAGGTGAGGTCGGCGGACTGCCCGTACGTGTCGTAGGCGCCCACGATGTCCGCGATGAAGAGCCCGTCGAAGAGGCCGCGCTCCAGCGTGCGCGCCAGGTCGGTCCAGTAATCCAGCTTGCGATAGTCGGCCGAGCGGTCGCGCGGGTGGGTCCAGAGGCCGTGGTTGATATGCCCCACGCTGTTCATGCTGAAGGCATTGAACACCAGCGGCTTGCGAAGCGCCTTCATCAGATCGCTCCGTGGCGGGGCGGCAGGCGCCCGTTCAGGTAGTAGTTGCCGATGGCATGGTATTTCCAGCGCACGGGATCATGCAGGGTGTGCGTGCGGGCGTTGCGCCAGTATCGGTCCAGCCCCAGGCCGGCGGGCGTGGCCGATGTGCCGCCCAGCTCCAGCAGCTTGTTGCCGGCGCGCAGCGACACCGTGGTCGTCAGCACCCGCGCCTGGGCGACCGCCACCGACGCCTCGGCCACGCTGGCCGCGTCGGGCGCGCGCTGGGCGTCGTCCAGTATCCTCCCCGCCCGCCTGATCAGCGCGCGCGCCGCACGAAGCCGCACGGCCAGGTCGCCGAACTGGTGGATCGTCAGCGGATCGTCGCTGGCACGGTCCACGCCCGCATCGATCCACGGGCGCGCATGCTGGCGCACCTGCTGGACGGCGGCGGCCACCGCGCCTTGGGCGATCCCGAGGTCGATGGCCGCGTGCAGGATCTGCGCCAGCGGCCCGGCCGTCGTCGGCCTGTCGAAAGCGGCCTGGAACGGAATGATCCACTCGTCGTGCACAAGCACCCGCTCGAACCGGGCCGAGCCGCTGCTCGTGATGCGCTGGCCAAACCCATCCCAGTCGTCGACCACCGTGACCCCTGGCTGGTCGCGGGGCACGAAGGCCAGCACCCCCACGTCGCGCCCCCTTTCCTCGCGCGCCGCCCACACGGGAATCCACTGCGCGTGGATGGCGCCGGTGCAATAGAACTTCTGGCCGTCCAGCTGCCAGCCGCCGCCCGGCAACGGCACCAGCCGGGTCTGGCGCTGGTAGTCGCGCCGGCCCGTCTCCGACAGGGCGTTGCCGAAACGCGCGCCGCGCAGCGCCAGCCCGTAGAACTGGCGCTGCTGGGCCGGCGTGCCGCCCACGCGCAGCAGCTCCAGCACATAGAAATGGTTCTGGGGAAGCTGCGCCAGGGCGCTGTCGGCGGCCGCGATGATCGCCGTCACCTCGGCCAGCGTCACGTTCGACACCTGCGCGCCGCCGTATGCGCGCGGCACGGTGATGCCCCACAGGCCGCTCGCGCTGAAGGCCGCCAGTTCCTCGGGCGGCAGGACCCGCTCGCGGTCGCGCTGCGCCGCCCCGGCGGCCAGGCGCGAGGCCAGCCGGTGCGCGACAGCCAGGGCTTCGGCATCACTGCCGATGACGTCAGCGACGTCCACCGCGGGACTCGGATGCGGAAGCGCGCTCATGTCTTCAATTCCACGGATGTTGCGGCGCCAGTGCGCCATTGAGAAGATCGTTGCCCAGCAAGTGCAGCTTCCAGCGCACCGGGTCATGCAGGGTGTGCGTACGGGCGTTGCGCCAATGGCGGTCCAGGTTGTGCGACGCGCGTGTCGACGACGCCCCGGACAGTTCGAACAGTTTTTCGCTCGCCTGAAGCGCCGCCTCGGTCGTCAGCACCTTGGCCGCCGCCACGGCCACCGACGCCTGGCTGCTCGACGCCGCCGTCGGCTCACGCGAGGCCAGTTCGTCGAGCGTCTGCGCGGCCTCGCGCAGGACCTCGCCCGCCGCCTGGACGTCGATCTGCAGGCGGCCGACCTCCTGGATCACATAGGGATCGTCCGCGGCATTCGCCACGCCGGCATCCATCCAGGGCCGTGCCCGCTCGCGTACGAACGCCTTGGCGTCGGCCAGCGCCGCCTGGGCGATGCCCTGGTCGATGGCCGCCTGCATCAACTGGGCATACGGTCCCAGCAGGGATGGCCGCCCGGCTCCACCCAAGGCAGCGATGACGTGGCCGGGCTCGACCGGCGTGCCATCGAACACCACGCTGCCGCTGGCGGTGGTGCGCTGCCCGAAGGCATCCCAGTCGTCGATCACCGTCAGGCCCGGCGCATCGCGCCGCACCCAGACGTGCACCAGCGCCCCCTCATCGTCGGTCGCCCGCGTGGGTATCCAGTGTGCGAACAGCGCCCCCGTGGAGTAGTAGCGGTGGCCATGCAGCCTGAGCCCGCCCTCCTCGCGCCGCAGCCGGGTCGAAATGTGCAGCATGTTCCGGGTCTTGCGCTCTGGGCCGGCGTTGCCGAACCGCCGGCCGTCCAGGGCTTCCTGGAACACGCCGCGCTGCTGCGCGGGCGTGCCGATCTCGCGGATGCGCCAAAGGAAGCCGAAATGGTTCTGCGGAATCTGCCCGAGGCTCGGATCCGCCTCGCTGAGCCGGCAGAAGACCTCCGCCACCGTCAGGCTCGTGACCTGCGCGCCGCCGTATTCACGCGGCACGGTCATGCCGCCCAGGCCGCTGGCCGACCAGCGCGCCAGTTCGTCCCAGGGCAGGCGGCGCAGCCGGTCGCGCTCGCTGGCGCCTGGCGCGAAGGCCTCGGCCAGGCTGGCAGCCACCTCCAGGGCGTGCGCATCGCTGACGATGCGCGCCACCTGTCCCGGCGCGGGCCAGGCAGCCTGGCGCGCCGCCGCGTGCGGGGCGCTCATCGGGCCTGCGCCGGCGCAAAGCCGACCTGCGCGAAATTGTTCTGCGTGTGGATGTAGCTGTCCGTCACGTTGATCAGGCGCTTGTCCCACACGCCGAACCATCGGTATTCGAAAAGGTTGATCAGCGGCAGGTCGGCCTGCGCCAACTGCTGCACCTGGCGGTAGAGCGCCACGCGCGCCTGCGGATCGCGCTCGGTCTGGGCAGCCTGCAGCAGCCGGTCCATCTCGGGGCTGGCATACCCGGAGGCGTTCTGCCACGGCGTACCCTTGCTTTCCGCCTCTGACCAGTAGTGCTGTTCGACGCCCAGTTGCGGGTCCTGCCAGTTCACGCTCCACGAACTGGCCAGTTCATAGTCGTAGTCCTTGAAGACCCTGCGCAGCCAGGTCGCCAGGTCCAGGCTGCGCAAGGTCACCTCGATGCCGACCGCGCGCAGGGCCTGGCGCACGAACTCGCCCGTCCGCCGGTAGTCGTCGCCATAGGGGATGAAATCGTGGGTGATCGAGAAACGCTTGCCGTCGGCCTGGCGCGCAAACCCGGCTTCGTCCAGCAGCGCCTCGGCACGGGCCCGGTCGTAGGGATACTGCTGCGTCTCGTCCGTGTAGAAGGTCTTGAGCTGCGAGGTGACGGGCCCCGTCGCGGGCACCGCATAGCCGCCCCACACGTTGCGGCACAGCGCCTGCCGGTCTATCGCATGTAGGATCGCCTGGCGCACCTTGGGCTGGCCCAGGATGGGATGCCGCAGATTGGGCAGGAGCCAGAACCATCCCGAGAAGCCGTTGTAGCCCTCCGTGCTCACTGTCAGCCCGGGCAGCCTGGCAAGCCGGTCCGCGTCGGCGAAGGTGACCGGGTTGCGTTCGCCGTACTGCGCCACGCCGGTCTCCAGCGCATTGGCCCGGCCCGCGACGTCCGGGATGACCTTCCACGTGATGCCATCCAGGTACGGACGCCCCGGTTGCCAGTATTTCTCGTGGCGCGCCAGCGCGATATGGCTGCCGCGCACCCACTCCTTGAAGACGAAAGGCCCGGTGCCCACCGGCCGGTTGTTGTGCGGATTGTTCGGGATGTCCGTGCCTTCGTAGAGGTGGCGCGGCAGCACCGGCGCGGCCACCACGTCCAGCGCATTGAGGATCACCGGCGTGGGCTGCGACAGCACCAGCACCACCGTGTGGGCATCGGGCGCGTCCACGCGGACCAGGTGGCGGAAGACCCGGCGCGCGGTGGGCGCGTATTTCAGCCAGACCTGCTCGGCCGAGAATTTCACATCGGCCGAGCTGAAAGGCTGGCCGTCGTGCCACAGGACGTTGCGGCGCAGGAAGAGGGTCACGGACAGGCCGTCATCGGACACCGCCCACCTTTCGGCCAGTTGCCCGCGCGGCGCGAAGTCGGGACCGTAATCCAGCAGGCCGTCGAAGATCTTGCTGACCACCGCCCGGGTCGGCGAGGCCGTGTTGATGAAGAAAGCCAGCGAAGGCGGCTCGGGATGGATGATGGCATCGAGCGTGCCGCCCCGCTGCGGGGCGGGCAGCGGCAGGCCCTCGGACCGCGGCTGGGCCCACGCCGGCGCGAGTCCGCCCCACAAGCCGGCGCATGCCAGCGCGGCGCCCAGGCCGACGAACTGCCTGCGCGGCCAGGTGGCAGCCGCTTCCGTTTGCAGCCGCGCCCCGGGCGCGGCGCGGGAGGGTTGTTTGGGTCCAGTCATGCGATCCAGCTTCCAAGAAAGACAATGCACGGAAAATGCACGGGAGGCGCGCGCCGTCACGCGGCCTGCCGCGAGGGCGCGGCGCGCCCCGGTACGGCATCCAGCAGGGCGCGCGTGTAGGGATGGGCAGGCTGGCGCCACAGCGCGGCGGGGTCGCCCGACTCCACGATGCGCCCGGCCTGCATCACCATCACGCGGTCAGCGATATAGCGCACCACCGACAGATCGTGCGAAATGAACAGATAGGACAGCCCGTGAACCGCCTTCAGATCGCCAAGCAGGTTCAGGATCTGGGCCTGCACCGACACGTCCAGGGCGGAGACCGGCTCGTCGCAGATCACCACCCGGGGGCGCAGCACCAGTGCGCGCGCGATGCCGATGCGTTGGCGCTGGCCGCCCGAGAATTCATGGGGATAGCGCTGGGCCGCCCCCCGGGGCAGGCCCACGTCGTCCAGGATGGCCGCGATGCGCCGCGCTCTTTCGCCGGCTTCCCGCACGCCGTGGATGCGCAGCGCGTAATCCAGGATGTCCCGGACGCGGTGCCGGGGGTTGAGCGAACCGTAGGGGTCCTGGAACACCATCTGCACCTGGCGGCGCCAGGGCAGCAAGTCCTTGGCCGACAGCGCGAGCAGGTCCTGCCCGGACAGCCGCACCTCGCCTGCCTGTGCGGGAACCAGGCGCATGATCGCGCGCGACAGGCTGGACTTGCCGCAGCCCGACTCGCCGACCAGCCCGACCGTCTCTCCCGCCGCGATATCGAAGGACACCCCGTCCACGGCGGCGGCATGCGGGCCGTAGCGCACCTGAAGCCCCTGCACCGACAACAGGGGCTCGCCCTGGCCGGCCGGCACCGGCAGGCTCGCCGCCTTGGCAGGCGGCCTGACCAGCGCGAACCCGCCCGACGCGTCGCGCCGGATCTCGGCCAGGCGCCCGCTGCGATAGGTCAGGTCCCGCTCGAGGTGCAGCGAGGCGCCCATCAGGCCCTGGGTGTAGGCATGCGCCGGCGCCTGGAAGACCTTCTGCGTCTCGCCTTCCTCAAGCTTGCGCCCGCCGTGCATCACCACCACCCGGTCGGTCCATTGCGATACCACCCCCAGGTCATGGGTGATCAGCAGCACCGCCATCCCCAGGTCTCTGCGCAGCTCGTCGATCAGCGCCAGGATCTGCGCCTGTATGGTCACGTCCAGCGCCGTGGTCGGTTCGTCGGCGATGAGCAGGCTGGGGCGGCAGGCCACGGCCATCGCAATCATGACCCGCTGGCGCTGGCCGCCCGACAGGCGGTGCGGGTAGTCGTCGTAGCGCCTGGCGGGGTCTGGCAGCCTGACGCGCTCCAGCAGTTCGATGGCGCGCGAGCGGGCTTGCGCCGGCGACAGCGGCAGGTGCAACGTCAGCGCCTCGGCCACCTGGGCGCCGATGGTGGCCAAGGGGTTGAGCGAGGTCATCGGCTCCTGGAAAATCATCGCGATGCGCCGGCCCCGCAAGGCCAGCATCCGCCGCTTCGGAAGGCCAACCAACTCCTCGCCGTCGAACCGGATGCTGCCCGAGAGCCGGGCATAGGGAGGCAGCAGGCGCATCAGCGCCAAGGCGGTGGTCGACTTCCCGCAACCCGACTCGCCCACCAACGCCACCGCGCGGCCTGCCTCGACGCGCAGGTCCAGATCCTCAACCGCGGTCTGGCCGGGAAAATCGATGCGCAGTTTTTTAATATCGAGAATAACCGCCATGCCAATCCTGAAAATAAAACCGTCATTCAACGATTTCTTATATGGAACGTGCGGCGGATTCATCCCGGCGCTTTCGGACCCCGCCGCAACCCGCACCACCAAAGGAAAGGAATGTTTTCCCGGTGCCAGCAACCGAGCGATTATCTGTCAGCGGATTTATTCAAATCCACGATTTTTTTAAAATATTTATATACGCCCAAACAAAACAATGTTGATAATCGAACATAAATGAACGAATACCAACAGCACAATCAACAGTCGGCCCGGCCGTGCTGGCGCCATCGCCCGGGCCCGCCGACGGCATGCCCGCCTGATACGATGGCGCCTCTGTTCGCATCCCGCCCCGCGCGGCACGCATTGCCCGGATCCGCCACCCCATGACCGCCACGCATCTCGTCATCCAGTCCCCCGCCCTTGCCGCCGACCTCGTCGAACAGGCGGCCGCCGTCGCCATGGCCAACGGCTCCACCCGCCTGGGCACCACCGCCGTGCGCCTGATGGACGTCGATCCCGACCCGGGCACGCGCGCCGCCGTGCACGACTGGTGCGCCCAGGCCTCGGTGGACTACGCCTACGTCACGCCCGGCGTCGCGCTGCGCCAGTGCAAGGTGCTGGCGATGGACATGGACTCCACGCTCATCAACATCGAGTGCATCGACGAGATCGCCGACATCGTGGGCAGGAAGCCCGAGGTCTCGGCCATCACCGAAGCCGCCATGCGCGGCGAGATCAAGGATTTCTCGGAAAGCCTGCGCCGCCGCGTCGCCCTGCTGGAAGGCGTGCCGGCCGAAGCGCTGGAACGCGTCTACACCGAGCGCCTGCGCCTGAACCCCGGCGCCGAAAAACTGGTATCCACGGCCCAGGCCGCGGGTATCAAGGTGCTGCTGGTGTCCGGCGGCTTCACGTTCTTCACCGACCGCCTGCGCGAGCGCCTGTCGCTCGATGCCGCCCATGCCAATGTGCTGGAGATCGACCGCGGCGTGCTGACGGGCAAGGTCACGGGCGACATCGTGGACGCCTACGGCAAGGCCGTGCACCTGCGCGAGTTCGCCAGGCAGCATGGCGCCGCGCAGGAAGAGATCATCGCCATCGGTGACGGCGCCAATGACCTGCAGATGCTGGGGCTGGCGGGCTACTCGGTGGCCTATCGCGCCAAGCCCGTGGTGCGCCAGCAGGCACGCTACGCACTCAGCCACTCGGGCCTGGACGGCGTGCTGAACTGGTTTGAATCCTGATCAGGCACCCGCATGGACGCGCTGTACACCGCTCGCCTCCGTCCCGCAACGGCTGACGCAGCCACGCAGGCGGCGCGCACGACGTCGGCCACGCCGTCCGCCATCGCGGGCAATCCGGCCGCAGCCGTCTCCTCGACCGCCAAGCTTTCCTCCTTCGCGCGGCAACTGAGCGACGCCGCCGCCCACGCCGCCTGGCGCGACAACGGCGCCAGCCGCGAGCAGTTGGCCGCCCTGGCCGGCACGATCACGGATGCGCTGCTTGGCGCCCGCTATGACCAGGACAAGGCCGCGCACGACGCCGAAGTGCCCGACAGCACCGACCCGGCACGCCTCGCCCTGGCCGGGCAGGCCACCCGCTACGTGAATGATGAAGGCCCGAATCCGTTCAAGGGCCTGCCGCGCGACCAACTGGCCCTGATCGCCTACGACGAAAGCGGCACCTTCACGGTGAACGAGCAACGCGCCGCCTGGCTGGAATCCTACGACCAGGAACAAGCCTGGAAGCGGGCCGCCATCGCCAGGATGGACGAGGAACACGAGCGCCTGGGCAAGGTCTCGGAACGTACGCAACAGGGCATCCGCGACCACTATGCGTCGCTGCCGCCGATCGAGGCGGCGCGCTACGCCGAATAGACCGCCCGCATCTGGCGAGCCCGGCCGGGCGCGCCGTGGCGCTCAAGCCTGCGACGGCCCGCCCTGGGCAACCTGGCCCGACGCGATATTCCTGACCGCCCGCGCAATCAGCGCCTGCACCGCCTGGTCGGCGGCCTGCGGGTCCCGCGCCTCACAGGCGCGCAGCAGGTCTTCGTGCAGCCCCAGCGCCGCCGCATCGGCGGAATGCGTGCTGGACGCCGAGAAGCTCGTTTTCAGCACTTCCGACAGCGCCCCGGCCAGTTGGCCGATGAACTGGTTGCCGCTGGCCTTCAGCAGCATGCCGTGGAAACGCAGGTCGGCCTGGATGTAGTCTTCGCGCGTGCGCGCGGCAGCCATGGCCTCGAAGGATTCGCGCATCAGCGCGATGTCGGCGTCCGAGCCATTGGCCGCCGCCAGCCGTGCCGCCGCCGGCTCGATCACACGGCGCAGTTCGATCAGGTCCGCCAGGAACTTGCGGTCGATGGCGGCCGCCTGCGTGTGCCACTTGAGCACCAGCGGGTCGAACAGGTTCCAGTGCTCGCGGGGAAGGACGTGGGTGCCGGTCTTGGGCCGGATCACCACCAGGCCGCGCGCGGCCAGGGCTTTCATGGCCTCGCGCAACGCCAGGCGGCCGACGCCCAGGCTCTCGGCCAGGGCGGCCTCGGTGGGCACCTGGCCTTGCGGCGCGATCTCGCCCGAGACGATCCGGCGACCCAGCGTTTCGACGATTTGTTCGTGAAAGCTCTTGGGCCGAGTCACAGCCATGCCGGTCAACCATTCAGGGGGAAGTCCGGAAATTTAGCATAGTCACTCCTGGGAACTCCGGGGCGACAAGGTCAGGAAGGCGGGATTTCCTTGCCGGCATTTTCAATCATCATATAATATGCACATATGACCAAAAAGGAGGAGCCTCACAATGAAAACGTCCGCCGTCTCCCCGGCTGATATCCGCGCCAGCGTCATGGCCGTGCCGCCGTTGGCCCGCCACGCCGACCTCACCCTGAACCCCGGCGCCAATGCGGCGCTGATCCGCCACATCGAGGCAGGCGGCATCCGCACCCTGCTGTATGGCGGCAATGCCAATCTCTACAACACCGGGCTCTATGAGTACGCCAGCCTGCTGGACATGCTGGCCGAGCAGGCCAGCGAAAGCACCTGGGTGATTCCATCGGCCGGACCCGATTACGGCACCCTGATGGACCAGGCGCCGGTGCTGAAGGCACGGCACTTTCCTGCCGTCATGGCGCTGCCCCTGGCCTTCGCGGCCAGCCCGGGCGGCGTCGCGCGCGGCTTGCGGCTGTTCGCCGAGGCAGCCGGCACGCCCCTGCTGCTGTACATCAAGTCCGAGCAATACCTCACGCTCGATGCCATTGGCGCGCTCATGGACGAGGGCGTGGCCTGCGCGATCAAGTACGCGGTGCCCCGCGAGGACCCCGCGCAGGATGCCTTCCTGGGCGCCCTGCTGGACCGTGTCGGCACCGAGCGCGTGGTCTGCGGCCTGGCTGAAACGCCGGTCCTGACCCATATGCGTGAGTTCGGCCTGCCCAGCTTCACCTCGGGCGGCGTATGCATCGCGCCCACCCTCAGCCAAGGCCTGCTGAAGACCGCGCAGAGGCAGGACTGGGCCGCCGCCGAGCCGCTGCGCGACGCCTTCCTTCCCTTCGAGCGCCAGCGCGAACGCACGGGTGTCTTCGCCACCATGCATGATGCCGTGACGCTGGCGGGCATCGCCGACATGGGCCCCTTGCAGCCCATGCTGGAAAACCTGCCGCAATCGGCGCACGCGGCGGTCCGCCCGATCGCCGAGGCCCTGCTGGCCGCCGAGCAACAGGCCCGCCAGAAGGCCTGACGCCGGCACGGCGACACACAACACCGATAAAACCAAGGAGACACCCCATGATCCGTACCCTGCTGCTCGCCAGCATGGTGGCGCTGGCCGCCGCGCCTGCCCACGCACAAGCCTACCCTGACCGCCCCGTGAAGCTGGTCGCGCCCATTCCGCCGGGCGGCGCCGGCGACATGGTGGCCCGGCTGCTGGCCAACGCCGCCTCGCAGGAACTGGGCCAACAGGTGATCGTCGACAACCGACCCGGCGCCACCGGCAACATCGGCACGACCCTGGTGGCCCGCTCGCCGGCCGACGGCTACACCCTGCTCTTCTGCAGCATCGGCAACTGCGCGGTCAATGCCAGCCTGTACGCCAACCCAGGCTACAAGCTGCTGGAAGACTTCCGGCCCGTCATGCTCATAGGCTCGTCCATCAACGTGCTGACGGCCGGCCCCGACACCGGCATCGACTCACTGCAGACCCTGATCACCCGCGCCAAGGCCGGCAACATCTCCTATGCCTCGTCGGGCGTCGGCGCCTCCAACCACCTGGGCGGCGAACTGCTCAAGGTGTCGGCCGGCATCCCCATGCTGCACGTCCCCTACAAGGGCTCGGGTCCCGCCATCAACGATCTGCTCGGCGGGCAAGTCGACGTGTTCTTCGACAACGAGCCCTCGATCCTGCCCTTTGTCCGTACCGGCAAGGTCAAGGCCCTGGCCGTCACCGGCAAGACGCGCTCGGCCAACCTGCCCGACGTGCCCACGCTGGTCGAGCTGGGCTATGCCGACTTCGTCATCGAACCCTGGTACGCCATCGCCGTACCCAAGGACACGCCCGACGACGTGGTGGCCCGCCTGAGCAGCGCCCTGCGGGCCGCCCTGGCACAGGAAAAAGTGCAGCAGACGCTGCGCGCGGCCGGCATCACGCCCGCCGGCGGCACGCCCGAGCAGCTGGACACGCTGATCCGCAGCGAAGTCACTCGCTGGGCGCAACTGATCAAGCAGCAGAACATCCAAGGAAACTGAGCATGCGCATCACCGCACTGGAAACCATCCGGTTGAGCGAATATCCGAACCTGATCTGGGTGCAGATCCACACCGACCAGGGATTGGCGGGGCTGGGCGAGACCTTCCGCGGGGCGCAAGCCGTGGAAACCTATCTCCACACCATGGCCGCGCCGCAGCTGATCGGCCAGGACGCGCGCCGCATCGAGCGGCACAGCAAGACGCTGCTGCGCGGCTACCTGGGCTTCAACGGCAGCGGCGTCGAGACCCGCGCCGCATCGGCGGTGGACATCGCGCTGTGGGACCTGTTCGCGCAATCCTGCGGCCAGCCGCTGTACCAGATGCTGGGCGGCCTCTGCCACGAGCGCATGCGCGCCTACAACACCTGCGCGGGCAGCGACTACAACAACCGCAGCGTGCAGCGCCGCACCATCAGCAAGGGCCAGGGCGGCGTGCGCGGCCGCTATGACGACCAGGTCGCCTTCGTGGAACGCCCGGAAGAGCTGGCGCAGAGCCTGCTCGAGGAGGGTTTCACCGCCATGAAGATCTGGCCCTTCGACACGGCGGCAGCCCGCACCGATGGACAATTCGTGTCGGCGGCCGACATGCGAGAGGGCCTGGAACCCTTCGAGCGCATCCGCGCTGCCGTGGGTGACAAGATCGAGATCATGTGCGAGTTCCACTCCATGTGGAATCTCACCAGCGCGCTGGCCATCGCGCGCGAACTGAAGGCGCTGCGCCCGTTCTGGTCGGAAGACCCCATCAAGATGGACAGCGTGCAGGCGCTGGCCGATTACCGCCGCCTGGGCGGCCTGCCCGTGTGCGGCAGCGAAACCCTGGCCACGCGCGGCGCCTTCCGCGACCTGCTGGCCGCCGACGCGCTGGACGTCGTGATGGTGGACCTGTCGTGGTGCGGCGGCATCAGCGAGGCGCGCAAGATCGCGACGCTGGCCGACGCCTACCAGAAGCCGCTGGCCCCGCATGACTGCACGGGGCCGGTCGTGCTGATGGCCTCGCTGCACCTCGCGCTCAGTTCGCCCAATGCGATCTTCCAGGAGATGGTGCGCGCCTTCGTGAACGGCTTCTACAAGGACCTGGTCACCGAGCTGCCTGTGTTCGACCACGGTTTCCTGCTTCCGCCCGACCGTCCGGGGCTGGGCACCAGCCTGGCGGAAGGCCTCAGGCAGCGCGAAGACGCCTGCGTGCGCATCACGCGCGCCTAAGCGGCTTCCCCCCAACGCAAGGCCCTGCCGGGCCGCGCATCCCGTGCGGCCCGGCAGGCCTGCGCACGCGCGTAGGCACCAGACCCACGCCGTCATCCATGAAAACAAGAGGAGACACCATGATTATCCGCAGCACACTCGCGGCCGGCCTGGCCGTGGGACTCTCGGCCAGCGCGCTGGCGCAGGGCAACGTCACGGTCTATGGCCGTATCGACATGGGACTGGAAATGGTCCAGCGCAGCGGCGGCGATGCGCCAAGCGACTCGTCGGGCCGCATGTTCACGGACACGTCCTACTGGGGCCTGCGCGGCTCGGAAGACATGGGCGACGGCATGAAGGCCTATTTCAAGCTGGAATCGGGTTTCAACCCCAACGACGGCCGCGGCGGCGCGATCTTCAACCGCGAGTCCTACCTGGGCCTGAGCGGCCGGCTGGGCAGCCTGCAGGCCGGCCACCAGTTCGCGCCCGCCGTCACGCTGACCGGGCGCCTGGATCCTTTCCAGCGCTCCATGAACGGCCTGATCCAGAACCTCATGCAGACGAATGCCGGCAACGCGCAGCGCGGCACGTTCTCGCAGCGGCAGAACGCCGTGCAGTACATCTCGCCGACGATGCAGGGCTTCACCGTGCGCGCGCTGTACGCCTTCAGTGAACAGTTCGCCGAACCCCGCGCGCTGAACCGCTCGCGCGCCCTGGGCCTGGAATATGCCAACGGCCCGCTGTACTCGGCATTCTCGTATGAGTCGAGCGAGATCGCCACCGTCCCCGCCGGCGGCACGCGTCGCAACGACACCTACCTGGGCGGGCTCACCTATGACTTCGAGGTGGTGAAGCTGCACGGCCTGTACATGCGCAACAACCTCGAACATGCGCCGGGTGCGCACGGCTTCATGGTGGGGGCCAGCGCGCCTTTTGCTGGCGGCACGGTGCGTGCCTCGTACACCTGGCGCACGCTGCGTGGCGAGGACGGACAGGACGCCAGCGTGGCCGCGCTGGGCTACACCTATCCGTTGTCCAAGCGCACGATGGTCTACACCTCGCTCGCCTACCTGGACAACGGCCGCCAGGCCCGCTACGCCCTGTGGCCCAGCTCGAAGGCCGCGTCGCTCAGCGCACCGGGCCAGGACGTGCGCAGCCTGCAGGTCGGCATGCGCCATATGTTCTAGGCCTGGAACGGCAAGGCGCCGGCACCGCGCCGTCGCCTTGCCTGCCCTGGCGGGCGCGCTTGCGCCCCCTCGTGAGGCGCGCTCAGCGCACCATGCAAGGCCGCTTGCTGTCGAAGGTCCAGTTCGGGATCAGGTATTGCATGGCGATCGCATCGTCGCGCGCGCCCAGGCCGTGCTGCAGGTACAGCGCATGGGCGGCCTCCAGCTGCGCCTCGTCGATCTCCAGGCCCAGGCCCGCCTGTTTCGGCACCTTGACCTTGCCGCCTTCGATCTTCGGCGGCTCCTTGGTCAGGCGTTGCCCATCCTGCCATATCCAGTGCGTGTCCAGGGCCGTGATCCTGCCCGGCGCCGCCGCGCCCACGTGCGTGAACATGGCCAGCGAGATATCGAAGTGGTTGTTCGAATGCGAGCCCCAGGTCAGGCCCCATTCGTGGCACATCTGCGCCACGCGCACCGACCCCTGCATGGTCCAGAAGTGCGGATCGGCCAGGGGGATGTCGACCGACTGCAATTGGATCGCATGGCCCATCTGGCGCCAGTCCGTGGCCACCATGTTGGTCGCCGTGGGCAGGCCGGTGGCCAGGCGGAACTCCGCCATCACTTCCCGGCCCGAGTAGCCGCCTTCCGCGCCGCAAGGATCCTCCGCATAGGCCAGCACGCCGTGCATGTCCTTGCACAGGCGGATCGCGTCGCGCAGCAGCCAGCCGCCATTGGGATCCAGCGTGATGCGCGCCTTGGGGAAAGCTTCGTGCAGGGCATGGATGGCCGCGATCTCTTCTTCGCCGCGCAAGGCGCCCCCTTTCAGCTTGAAGTCCTGGAAGCCGTAGCGCTCGTACGCGGCCTGGGCAAGCTCGACCACCCCTTCCGGCGTCATCGCGACCTCGTTGCGGCGGCGCTGCCAGGCGCAATCCGCATCGGCCTCGACGCGATACGGCAGATCGGTCTTGCGGCGATCGCCCACGAAGAACAGGTAGCCCAGCATCTCCACCTCGTCGCGCTGCTGGCCTTCGCCCAGCAACTCGGCCACCGTCACGCCCAGGTGCCGTCCCAACAGGTCCAGTAGCGCCGACTCCAGCGCGGTCACCACGTGCACGGTCGTGCGCAGGTCGAAGGTCTGCAGGCCACGGCCACCGGCATCACGGTCGGCAAACCTGGCGCGCACCTGATTCAGCGTGCTGCGCAGTGCGCCGATGGACGAGCCGACCACCAGGCCGCGCGCCTCTTCCAGCGTCTTGCGGATGGCTTCGCCGCCCGGCACCTCGCCCAGGCCGACGTGGCCGGCGCTGTCGGTCAGGATCACGATATTGCGCGTGAAGAAGGGCGCGTGCGCGCCGCTCAGGTTCAACAGCATGCTGTCGTGTCCCGCCACGGGAACGACGCGCATGTCCACGACGGCCGGCGCCGCCTCTTTTCCTGCATTGCTCACTGCGTTCATGGTGCTCCTGCCTGCTGCTTGGGGAGGCGCGGGCCAGCCCGCGCCCGGGAGTTCCGGGTTATCAGTTGGCGGTGATGTTGCCGGTCTCGATCACCTGCTTCCAGCGCGCCAGCTCCTTCTGCTGGAAGGCCTCGAATTCGGCAGGCGTGTTGCCCACGATCTCGAAGCCCACTTCCAGCAGCTTGGGCTTGACGCTCGGGTCATTGACGATGGCCACGATGTCCTTGTTCAGGCGGGCACGCACATCCGCGGGCAGCCCCTTGGGCGCGGCCACGGCCTGCCAGGAATAGACCTCGGCATTCTTCACGCCGCCTTCGGCCATCGTGGGCACGTTCGGCAGCAGCGGGGAACGCTGGCTGCCCGTCACGGCAATGGCGCGCAGCTTGCCCGCCTGGATGTGCGGAATCACCGCGTTGATGTTCTGGAACGAATACTGCACCTGGCCGCCCAGCAGGTCCTGGATGGCCGGCGCGCCGCCCTTGTAGGGCACATGCACGCCCTTCGTGGCGGTCTGCTGCCAGAACAGTTCGGCCGTCAGGTGATCGGACGAGCCGCTGCCCGAGGAGGCGAAAGTCAGCGAATCCGGCTTGGCCTTCAGTTGCGTCACCAGCGCGGCCAGGTCCTTGGCATCGCCAGAAGGTCCCGCCACCAGTACGTTGGGCGCCTGCACGGCCACGGTGATCAGGTCGAAGTCCTTGGTCGGATCGTATTGCAGCATCTTCTGCAGGTGCGGGTTCACCACGAACACCGCCAGCGACGACACCAGCAGCGTATAGCCATCCGCCGCCGCGCGCTTGACCTGCGCCGCGCCGATGGCGCCCGTGGCCCCGGGTTTGTTCTCCACCGGGAAAGGCTGGCCGGTTTTCTCGGTCATCTTCGCGCCGATGATGCGGGCGATGTTGTCGGTGGAGCCGCCGGCCGGGAACGGCACGACGATGGTGACGGGTTTCGTGGGGTAGTCAGCGGCGTGGGCCAGCGGCGTGGCCGCCAGCAGCAGCGCGGCCAGGCATGCGCGAAATTTCATGGTGTCTCTCCGGGACTATTGTGTGGTTATGGGCGTCGGCCTGGGATCGCCAGTGTTAACGCTAACAGCATTGTTAACGCTAACAGTCCGCGATGCAAGATAGAACGAACCAGGGTTTATACGGAGAAAAAAGCGCTACACCGCGCTGCTGGCACGCTCGACCAGGGTGAATCCCACGTCCACCACGCGCGAGGGCGGCGCGATGCCGCGGCCACGGTCGATGATGAAACGCGCAGCCTGCCCCCCGATGGCCTGGGCATCGATGCGCACCGTGGACAAGGCCGGCGTCAGGCTGGCCGCGAAATCCAGGTCGCCGAACCCGACGAGCGCCAGGTCTTCGGGCACCTGCACGCCCCGCGCCTGCGCTTCGATCAGCGCCCCCAGGCCCAGCATGTCCGAGCTGCAGAACACGGCATCGACGCCTCCCGGCTCACGCAACAGACGCGCCAGCCCTTCCCTGCCCCCGGCCAGCGTGCCGGGCATCTGCACCAGCGACTCGGGCACGTTCGGCAGCCCCAGTTCGCGGGCACGTTCGATGAACGCCCGGCCACGCCGGAACGCCCGCACATCGCGGGCGGCCAGGATGCCCAGTTTGCGGCGGCCCTTGGCATGGAAGAAATCACAGACGGCCCGCCCCACTGCCTCATGCGAAAAGCCCACCAGCATGTCCAGCGGTTCGTCGCTGAGGTCCCAGGTTTCCACCACGGGAATGCCCGAGGCGATGAGCCGCTTGCGGCCGTGCTCGGAATGCATCACCCCCGTCAGTACGATGCCGTCGGGCCGCCTGCCGATGATCGCGTCCAGCAAGGCATCCTCGCGCGCATCCTCGTATTCGGTCTGGCCCAGCATCACCTGGTAGTTGTCGCGAGCCAGCGCCCGGCTGAGCGCCTGGACGCTGGCCGAGAAGATCGGCCCGGTGATGGTGGGCACCACCATCGCCACCAGGCGCGAACTGGTGTTGGCGTTCAAGCCGCGCGCCAGCAGGTTGGGCACATACCCCGTCTCGCGTATCGCCGCCCGCACGCGTTCCAGCGTGCCTTGCGACAGCTGGTCCGGTGAATTCAAGGCCCGCGACACCGTGATGGCGGACACGCCCGCCAAGCGCGCCACGTCATGCACGGTGACACCGCTGGCGGATTGCCTGCCTGGCGTAGCGGGCGCTTTCTTGGGTCGAGACACGTTGACTGCCCTCGTGGATGACGGCGGAACATCGCCCCCGGCCACTGGCCCGGGCGCCGTCCCTGATGACACGAGGATGCTAACGCAAATCCGCCTGCCGACCCGCGGCACCCATGAAAACGCCGCCCCTTGGGGGCGGCGTGTCCTGTCGTGCCAGATCGCGAGCGTGTCAGGCCATCTTGCGGCGGCGGCTGAGATAGCGGTACACGAAACCCGGATATCCCAGCACCAGGAACAGCGAGAAGGTGATGGCGTAGAACTCCCAGGCCTGGGTGTAGCGGTTGCCCAGCGTGGCCTCGACCGAGAAAGCCACCGCGCCGACCAGCGCGTAGAACACCAGCACCTCGCCCATGCGCAGCCAGAGCGGCTTGGCGACGGCCACCCCACCCTGCTTCCAGGGCACCACCGCGAACACGCGCTCCGTCAGGAACGGCAGGTTGGCCATGCCCAGCGAAAGCGCGATCAAGAGCCAGATGGCGATGTCCTGATTGTTCAGCATGGTGGTGGCCCCGTGAAACGCCTTAGAACGACAGCGAGGTGCGGATAGCCTGCACCGACACGGCCATCAGGCCGCCCGGCAGGATACCCAGCAACAGGATCAGGGCGCCGTTCACCGTCATCAGGCCGCGCTGCACGCAGCCGGTGGTCAGTGCCGGCGCGCCTTCCTCGGGTTCGTCGAAGTACATGACCTTCACGACGCGCAGGTAATAGAAGGCGCCGATCAGCGAGAAGATCACCGCCGTCACGGCCAGCCAGACGTGACCCGCGCTGACCACTGCCTGCAGCACCGCCAGCTTGGCATAGAAGCCCACCAGCGGCGGCAGGCCGGCCAGCGAGAACATCAGCAGCAGCAGGATCGCGGCATGCCAGGGGCTGCGGCGGTTCAGGCCCTTCAGGTCGTCCAGACGATCGCATTCGAACCCGTCACGCGACATCAGCAGCACCATGCCGAAGCCGCCCAGCGTCGTCAGCACGTAGACCAGCATGTAGAACAGCGACGCGCCGTAGGCATTGGCCGCGCCCTCGCTCTGGCCGCCCACCACGCCGGCCAGCAGGCCGAGCATGACGAAGCCCATGTGCGAGATGCTGGAATAGGCCAGCATGCGCTTGAAGTTGCTTTGCATGATGGCGGTCAGGTTGCCGATCGCCAGCGACAGCACCGCCAGGATGATCAGCATGGGCTGCCAATCGGCGGCCAGGCCGTGCAGGCTTTCGACCAGCAGGCGCAGCGTGATGGCGAAGGCCGCCAGCTTGGGCGCGCCGCCCAGCACCAGGGTCACCGCCGTGGGCGAACCGTGATAGACGTCGGGCACCCACATGTGGAACGGCACCACGCCCAGCTTGAAGGCCAGGCCGGCCACCAGGAACACCACGCCGAAGACCAGCGCGAGCTGTTCGGCCTGGCCGCTGGCCACCACGTCGGCCACTTCCGACAGGCCCAGCTGGCCGGTGGCGCCGTACACCATGGACATGCCATAGAGCAGGAAGCCCGAGGCCAGCGCGCCCAGCACGAAGTACTTCATGGCGGCCTCGGTGGCCACCACGTTGTCGCGGCGCAGCGCGATGAGCGCATACAGGGCCAGCGACATCAGTTCCAGGCCCAGGTAGATCGAGATCAGGTGACCGGCCGAGATCATGACCATCTGGCCCAGCAGGGCGAACAGCGTCAGGACGTAGAACTCGCCGCCACGCAGCATCTCGCGCTCGAGCGCGTAGCTGCGGCCATAGATCAACGTGACCGCCACAGCCAGGTAGGACGTCACCTTGAGCAGGTGGGCCAGGTTGTCCGTCACGTACATGCCGTGGAAGGTGTCACCCTGCACGCCGTTGTTCCACTGGACCAGCGACAGGACGGTCAGCGCGGCCAGCAGCGCCAGCGACAGCACGTGCGTCAGCTTGTGGGTCACGTCCTTGCTGAAGGCATCGATCAGCAGGATCGCCAGTCCGCCGATGAGCAGGAGGATTTCCGGTGCCGCCAGAGCGAAGTTGAATTGGGATTCCATCATGATCCAGTCTTACAGTTTCGACACAGCGACGTGCTGCAGCAGCGCTTCGACGGAGACGTGCATGACGTCGGTGAAGGGCTTGGGATAAATACCCATGAACAGCACGGCAATCGCCAGCACGCCCAGCATCGCGAATTCACGCGGGTTGAGGTCGGTCATCTCGCGCACGTGGGGATTGGTGATTTCGCCATAGGCCACGCGCTTGACCATCCAGAGCGAATAGGACGCGCCCAGGATCAGGGCCGTGGCGGCCAGCAGGCCAATCCAGAAGTTGTATTCGACGGCGCCCAGGATGACCAGGAACTCGCCCACGAAGCCGCTGGTGGCGGGCAGGCCGGCGTTGGCCATCGAGAACAGCACGAAGAAGGTCACGAAACGCGGCATCACGTTGATGACGCCACCGTAATCGGCGATCTGGCGGCTGTGCAGGCGGTCATACAGCACGCCGATACACAGGAACATGGCGCCCGACACGAAGCCGTGCGACACCATCTGGACGATGGCGCCTTCCATGCCGACCGTGTTGAAGACGAAGAAACCCAGCGTCACGAAGCCCATGTGGGCCACCGACGAATAGGCCACCAGCTTCTTCATGTCGGCCTGCACGATGGCGACCAGGCCGATGTAGATCACGGCGATCAGCGACAGCGCGATCATCAGGCCCGACAGCGTGTGCGAGGCGTCCGGCGCGATCGGCAGCGAGAAGCGCAGGAAGCCATAGGCGCCCAGCTTCAGCATGATGGCAGCCAGCACCACCGACCCGCCCGTGGGCGCTTCCACGTGGGCGTCGGGCAGCCAGGTGTGCACGGGCCACATCGGCACCTTCACCGCGAAGGCGGTGAGCAGCGCCAGGAAGATCAGGATCTGCGGCGTGTGGCCGAGCTTCACCTGGTGCCAGGTCTGGATGTCGAACGAGCCGCCCGAGGCGTGGTACAGGTAGATGAAGGCGACCAGCGTCAGCAGCGAACCCAGGAGCGTATACAGGAAGAACTTGAACGCGGCATAGACGCGGTTCGGTCCGCCCCACACCCCCACGATGATGTACATCGGGATCAGGGTGGCTTCGAAGAACACATAGAACAGCAGGCCGTCCAGCGCGGCGAACACGCCCACCATCAGACCCGACAGGATCAGGAAGGCGGCCATGTATTGCGACACGCGGTTGGTGATCACTTCCCAGCCGGCCACCACCACGATGATGGTGATGAAGGCGGTCAGCAGCACGAACCACAGCGAGATGCCGTCCACGCCCAGGTGATAGAAGACCGAGAAGGTCTCGATCCAGGACGCCTTCTCGACGAACTGCATGTTGGCCGTCGAGGCGTCGAAGCCCGTGTACAGCGGAAGGGTGACCAGGAAACCGGCCACGGCGCCGGCCAGCGACAGCCAGCGGGTGAAGCCGGGACGGTCGTCACGGCCCAGCGCCAGGACCAGCAGGCCAAAGGCTATCGGTACGAAGATCGCAAGCGTGAGCCAGGGAAAAGTAGAAGATGCCATCTCGCTTGCCATCAGTATTTGATCAACACGAAGAACGAAACCAGGGCCATGATGCCGACGATCATCGCGAACGCGTAGTGATAGATGTAGCCGGACTGCACATGGCGGCTGATCGAGGCGATCCAGCCCACCAGGCGGGCGCTGCCGTTGACCAGCAGGCCGTCGATGAGGCGGCGGTCACCCACCTGCCAGAAACCCTGGCCCAGCAGGCGCGCGCCGCGCGCGAAGATCTGCTCGTTGACCCAGTCGACGTAGTACTTGTTTTCCAGGACCTTGATGACGCCCGACAGGCTGCGATGGATCGCGGCCGGCACGGCGGGGTTGATCAGGTAGCAGTACCAGGCCACCACGGCGCCGCCCAGCGCCAGCCAGAACGGCAGCGTGACGAAGGCGTGGATGCCGTAGGCCATCCAGTCGTGCCAGTGCGAACCCAGCTCTTCCATGGCCGGGTGCGCCGGCAGCACGGTGATGACACCGTCGAAGAAACCGCTGAAGAGCATCGGATCGACCACCAGCGCGCCGATGATGACCGAGGGAATCGCCAGCAGCACCAGCGGCAGCGTGACGACCCAGGGCGACTCGTGCGGCTTGCCGCCATGATGCCCGTGGCCGTGGTCGTCATGGCCGTGGGCGTGGTCATCGTGGCCGTGCGCGTCGTGGGCATGGTCGTCATGGCCATGGCCGTGGCCTTCGCCGAAGCGTTCCTTGCCGTGGAAGACCAGGAAGTAGACGCGGAAGGAGTACAGCGAGGTGACGAAGACCCCGATCAGCGTGGCGTAGTAGGCGAAGCTTGCGCCCCACACATTGGCCGCGCCTGCCGCCTCGATGATGTGCTCCTTGGAGTAGAAGCCCGAGAAGAACGGCGTGCCGACCAGCGCCAGCGTGCCCAGCAGGAAGGTGATCCAGGTGATGGGCATGTACTTGCGCAGGCCGCCCATGTTGCGGATGTCCTGGTCGTGGTGCATGCCGATGATGACCGAGCCCGCGCCCAGGAACAGCAGCGCCTTGAAGAAGGCGTGGGTCATCAGGTGGAAGATCGCGACCGAGTAGGCGGAGGCGCCCAGCGCCACCGTCATGTAGCCCAGCTGCGACAGCGTGGAGTAGGCCACCACGCGCTTGATGTCGTTCTGGATGATGCCCAGGATGCCCAGGAACAGCGCGCCGATGGCGCCGATCACGATGATGAAGGACAGCGCGGTGTTCGACAGTTCGAACAGCGGCGAGAAGCGGGCGACCATGAAGATGCCCGCGGTCACCATGGTGGCCGCGTGGATCAGCGCCGAGATCGGCGTCGGGCCTTCCATCGAATCGGGCAGCCAGGCGTGCAGCGGCACCTGGGCCGACTTGCCCATGGCGCCGATGAACAGGCAGATGCAGGCCACCGTCAGCAGCATCCAGTCGGTGCCCGGCAGGTTCAGGCCGGCCAGCTTGTCGCTTTGGGCGAACACTTCGCCGTAGTGCATGGTGCCCGTGTAGGCGAACAGCAGGCCGATGCCCAGCACGAAGCCGAAGTCACCCACGCGGTTGATCAGGAACGCCTTCATGTTGGCGAAGATCGCCGTGGGGCGCGTGTACCAGAAGCCGATCAGCAGATAGGACACCAGGCCCACCGCTTCCCAGCCGAAGAACAGCTGGACCATGTTGTTGGACATGACCAGCATCAGCATCGAGAAGGTGAACAGCGAGATGTACGCGAAGAAGCGCTGGTAGCCGGGATCGTCGGCCATGTAGCCGATGGTGTAGATGTGCACCATCAGCGAGACCGAGGTGACGACCACCATCATCATGGCCGACAGCGGATCGATCAGGAAGCCGATTTCCAGCTTGGTCGAACCGATCAGGCTCCAGGTGTAGACGGTGCCGTCGAAGGTGTTGCCGGCCAGCACGTCCTTCAGCACGAACACCGAACCGATGGCCGACAGGGCCACCAGCAGGATCGTGAGGGAGTGCGCGCCGCGGCGGCTGACCGCCCGGCCCAGGAAGCCGGTGCCGAACAGGCCCGACAGGATCGCACCCAGCAAGGGGGCCAGGGCAATGAAGAGATAGAGGGAAATTGCGCTAGACATGTTCTTCTGTGTTCCCGTCAGCCCTTGAGGCGGTCGAGCTCGTCGACGTTGATCGTGTTCAGGTTGCGGAACAGCAGCACCAGGATCGCCAGGCCGATGGCGGCCTCGGCGGCGGCCACGGTCAGGATGAAGAACACGAAGACCTGACCGGCGGTGTCACCAAACCAGCTGGAGAACGCCACGAAGTTCATGTTGACGGCCAGCAGCATCAGCTCGATGGACATCAGCAGGATGATGAGGTTGCGGCGGTTCAGGAAGATGCCGAACACGCCGATCGCGAACAGGATCGCGCCCAGGATCAGGAAATGGGGCAGCGTCAAGGTCATTTCTTTTCTCCTTGGGCGGCGTGCGCAGCGGCGGCGGGCGCGGCAGCGCCTTCAACCGACGCCTCGGGGGCCGGCGCCTCCGTGGGCTTCTCGACCTGCGGGGCGATCTTCACCATGCGGAAGCGGTCCTTGGCCTTCACGCGCACGGCGGCGGCCGGATCGTTGTAGCGCACGTCGTTGCGGCGGCGCAGCGTCAGCGCGATGGCCGCGACCATGCCGACCAGCAGCAGCACGGCGCCGACCTCCACGCCATAGACATACTGGCTGTACATGGCCTCACCCAGCGCGCGGGTGTTGTTGTAGTCGTCGGCCTGCTGGAAGGCGGGGCCGATGTCGGACCAGGACGAGGCCAGCACGAAGCCCATTTCCACGACCATGATGAGACCGATGGCCAGGCCCAGCGGCAGGTAGGTCCGCAAGCCCGTGCGCAGCGAATCGATGCGGATATCCAGCATCATCACGACGAAGAGGAATAGCACCATGACCGCGCCGACGTAGACGACGACGAGCAGCAGGGCCAGGAACTCGGCGCCGAGCAGCATCCAGATCATGGCGGCGTTGAAGAACACCAGGATCAGGTGGAGCACGGCGGTGACCGGGCTGGTGGCGGTGATCACGCGGAACGCCGCGTAGACCAGCACCAGGGCCAGCACGTAGAACAGGATGGTGGTGAATGTCATGTCGTGTCGGCCTGCGATCAGCGATAAGGCGCGTCGGCTGCGCGACGCTGGGCGATTTCGTTCTCGTAGCGATCACCGACCGCCAGCAGCATGTCCTTCGTGAAGTACAGGTCGCCGCGCTTCTCGCCGTGGTATTCGTGGATGTGCGTCTCGACGATGGAATCCACCGGGCAGCTTTCCTCGCAGAAGCCGCAGAAGATGCACTTGGTCAGGTCGATGTCATAGCGCGTGGTGCGGCGGGTGCCGTCGTCACGCACGTCCGACTCGATCGTGATGGCCACGGCCGGACAGACGGCTTCGCACAGCTTGCAGGCGATGCAACGCTCTTCGCCGTTGGGATAACGGCGCAGCGCGTGCAGGCCGCGGAACCGCGGCGAAGTCGGGGTCTTTTCCACCGGGTAGCGCAAGGTGACCTTGCGCTTGAAGAAATACTTGCCCGTCAGGCGCATGCCCTTGAGCAGTTCGGTCAGCATCAGGCTGCCGAAGAAATCCTTGATCGCTTCCATAACTCTTGCCTTTGTGCTCGGTCGCTTCAGTGCCAGATGTTCCAGGGCGTCTGCATCCAGATCGCCACCACCACGAGCCAGACGCCCGTCAGGGGGATGAAGATCTTCCAGCCCAGACGCATGATCTGGTCATAGCGGTAACGCGGGAACGATGCGCGGAACCAGATGAACAGGGACACGACGAAGAAGGTTTTCAGGCCCAGCCAGATCCAGCCCGGGATCCAGTTCAGCGGCGCGATGTCCACGGGCGCCATCCAGCCGCCCAGGAACATGATCGAGGCCAGGGCCGACAACAGGATCATGTTGGCGTATTCACCCAGGAAGAACAGGGCGAAGGCCATGCCCGAGTACTCGACCATGTGGCCGGCCACGATTTCCGATTCGCCCTCCACCACGTCGAAGGGGTGGCGGTTGGTTTCGGCCACGGCCGAGATCACGTAGATGACGAAGAGCGGCAGCAGCGGCAACCAGTTCCAGGACAGGAAGGTGATGCCGCGCTCGGCGAACCAGCCGCGGCCTTGTCCCAGCACGATCTCGTTCATGTTCAGGCTGCCCGACACCAGCAGCACCACCACCAGCACGAAGCCGATGGCCAGCTCGTAGGACACCATCTGGGCCGAGGCGCGCAGCGCCGCCAGCAGGGCGTACTTCGAGTTGGAGGCCCAGCCCGCCACGATGACGCCGTAGACGCCGATGGACGTGATGGCCATGATGTACAGCAGGCCGGCGTTGACGTTGGCCAGCACCGCTTCCGGACCGAAAGGCACCACCGCCCAGGCTGCCAGCGCCGGCATCAGGGTGACCACCGGCGCCAGGATGTACAGGACCTTGTTGGCCTGGCTGGGGACGATGACTTCCTTGGTCAGCAGCTTGAAGACGTCGGCGAAGGGCTGCAGCAGGCCGCGATAGCCCACGCGCGTGGGCCCGAGGCGCACGTGCATGAAACCGATCATCTTGCGTTCCCAGTACGTGAGATAGGCCACGCACAGGATGATGGGCACGGCGATGATCAGGATCTTGACGACCGTCCACACCACCAGCCAGGCCGTCGGGCCCAGCAACGCCACGCCTTGGCTTTCAAGAACGTTGAGCCATTCCATCAGGCACGCTCCACCGTCAGTTGACCGAAGGCGCTACCCAGTGCCGCAGTCTGCTCGAAACCGGCCGCGACGCGCACCGCGCCGTCCGCCACGTTGTTGTCCACCGCCAGCGGCAGCGTCACGCTGCCTTGCGCCGACGCCACCCGCACGGCCTGGCCGGCCTCCAGGCCGAGCTTGGCCAGGGTGGCGGCGTTGACCTTCGCCTGGGGCGCGCGCGAGGACGCGGTTGCCTGCAGCGAAGGGGCGCGGCGCACGATGGCGTCGCTGCGGTAGATCGGGAGATCCGCGGCGCGTTCCAGCCCGCCCTGCGCGGGCTTGCCCACGCCGAGCGCGGCCTTGACGTCGTTGGACAGGCGGCCTTCGATGCCCCCCGCCAGCGCGGCGTCACGCACGCCCTCGGAGGTTTCGTCGTCGAAGCCCTGCAGTTGCAGCACGTTGCCCAGCACGCGCAGCACCTTCCAGGCCGGACGCGTCTGGCCCAGGGGCGCAACCGTGCCCTTGAAGCTTTGCGCCAGGCCCTGGGCGTTGATGAACGTGCCGGAGGTCTCGGTGAACGGCGCCACCGGCAGCATGACGTCGGCCCATTGTTCGGCCGACGAACGGTAAGGCGTGAGCGCCACCGAGAACTGCGCGGCCTTCAGCGCCTCCACGGCCTGGGCGCCGTTGTCGGCATCCAGCAGCGGTTCGGCGTGCAGCACGACATAGGCCTTCAGCGGCTCGGCCAGCATGGCCTGTGCGCCCTTGCCGCCCTGCCCCGGCACGGCGCCGGCCAGGTAACCGCCCAGCGTGTTGCCGCCGGCGGTCAGGAAACCGAAACGCGCGGCCACGGCATCGGCCAGGTGGCGGGCGTTGGCGGCCAGCAGGCTGGCCTCGGGCGCGGCGGCGGCCTGGTTGCCCAGCAGCACGGCGGTCTGCGTGCCGGCAGCCAGGAATTCGGCGATCTTGCGGGCAGCCTCGCTCGGCTCGACCGCGGCGAAGGCAGCCGGCGTTTCCGTGGACTTCAGGGCAGCCAGCGCCGCGCCGATCTCGGCCAGCGCGCGCGGCAGCGCCGAAGGCGCCACGGTCAGGCGGGCGGCGACCGGCAGCAGCGGATCGTCGGCCAGCGTGTCGACCAGCAGGATGCGCGCGCCGCGCTTGGCGGCCTGGCGCAGGCGCTGGGCGATCAGGGGGTGGTCCTTGCGCAGGACGGAACCCACGACCAGCACGCAGTCGACGGTGTCGAGGTCGGACACGGCCATGCCCAGCCACGGCACGCCAGCACGGGCGGCGTCGAAGGACGCATCGGTCTGGCGCAGGCGGAAATCGATGTTCTCGGAACCCAGCGCGCGCGTCAGGCGGGCCAGCAGCGAGAACTCTTCAGTCGTGGCGTATTCGGTGGCAAGCGCGCCGATCTGGCCGGCGCCGAAGCTGTCGCGCACGCGGGTCAGGCCCTGGGCGACGGATTGCAGCGCTTCGCTCCACGACACTTCGCGCCACTGCCCATCACAGCTGCGCACCATCGGGGCGGTCAGGCGGTCCTCGTACAGGCCTTCGTACGAAAAGCGGTCACGGTCGCTGATCCAGCACTCGTTGACGGCATCGTTCTCGAAGGGCACCACGCGCAGCACGCGCTCGCCCTTGACCTGGACGACCAGGTTGGCGCCCAGGCTGTCATGCGGGCTGACGCTGCGGCGGCGCGCCAGTTCCCAGGTGCGGGCCTGGTAGCGGAACGGCTTGGAGGTCAGCGCGCCGACCGGGCAGAGGTCGATCATGTTGCCGGACAGCTCGGACTCGACCGAACGGCCCACGAACGTGGTGATCTCGGAGTGTTCACCGCGGCCCACCATGCCCAGCTCCATCACGCCGGCCACTTCCTGGCCGAAACGCACGCAGCGGGTGCAGTGGATGCAGCGCGACATTTCCTCGGCCGAGACCAGCGGGCCCAGGTCCTTGTGGAACACCACGCGCTTTTCTTCGTTGTAGCGCGACGACGAGCCGCCGTAACCCACGGCGATGTCCTGCAACTGGCACTCGCCGCCCTGGTCACAGATCGGGCAATCCAGCGGGTGATTGATGAGCAGGAACTCCATCACGCTCTTCTGGGCGGACACGGCGCGCTCGGAAGCGGTGTGGACCACCATGCCGTTGGTCGCGGGGGTGGCGCAGGCGGGCAATGCCTTGGGCGCCTTTTCCACATCGACCAGGCACATGCGGCAGTTGGCCGCGATGGACAGTTTCTTGTGATAGCAGAAATGCGGTACGTACACCCCGAGCTTGTGGGCGGCATGCATCACCATGCTGCCTTCGGGTACTTCGACCTTATTGCCGTCGATGGTCAGTTCAACCATGATCTCTCGTCCAACCTTTACAGGTACTTCGGCACCACACAGCACTTGTGCTCGATGTGGTGTGCGAATTCGTCGCGATAGTGCTTCAGGAAGCCACGCACCGGCATCGCGGCGGCGTCGCCCAGCGCGCAGATGGTGCGGCCCATGATGTTGCCCGCCACCGAGTCCAGCAGGTCCAGGTCTTCCTGGCGGCCCTGGCCGTTCTCGATCCGGTTGACCATGCGATAGAGCCAGCCCGTGCCTTCCCGGCACGGCGTGCACTGGCCGCAGCTTTCCTCGAAATAGAAGTACGACAGGCGCTGCAGCGACTTGACCATGCAACGCGTCTCGTCCATCACGATGACCGCGCCCGACCCCAGCATCGAGCCAGCCTTGGCGATGCTGTCGTAGTCCATGGTGCAGTCCATGATGATGTGGGCGGGCAGCACCGGCGCGCTGGAACCGCCGGGGATGACGGCCTTCAGCTTCTTGCCGCCGCGCATGCCGCCGGCCAGTTCCAGCAGCTTGGAGAACGGCGTGCCCAGCGGGATCTCGTAGTTGCCCGGACGCTCGACGTCGCCCGACACCGAGAACAGCTTGGTGCCGCCGTTGTTGGGCTTGCCGACTTCGAGGTAGGCCGCGCCGCTGTTGCGGATGATCCAGGGCACCGCCGCGAAGGTCTCGGTGTTGTTGATCGTGGTGGGCTTGCCGTACAGGCCGAAGCTGGCGGGGAAAGGCGGCTTGAAGCGCGGCTGGCCCTTCTTGCCTTCCAGCGATTCGAGCAGCGCGGTTTCCTCGCCACAGATGTAGGCGCCATAGCCATGGAAGGCATGCAGCTGGAAATCGAATTCCGAGCCCAGGATGCCCTTGCCCAGGAAGCCGCCGGCGCGGGCTTCCTCCAGCGCCGCTTCGAAGCGCTCGTACACCTCGAAGATTTCGCCGTGGATGTAGTTGTAGCCCACGTTGATGCCCATCGCGTAGGCCGCGATGGCCATGCCCTCGATCACGATGTGCGGGTTGAAGCGCAGGATGTCGCGATCCTTGAACGTGCCCGGTTCGCCTTCGTCGGAATTGCAGACGAGGTACTTCTGGCCGGGGAAGCCACGCGGCATGAAGCTCCACTTCAGGCCGGTCGGAAAGCCCGCGCCGCCACGGCCGCGCAGGCCCGAGGCCTTCACCTCGGCAATGACGTCCTCGGGCTTCATGCCCGTGGTCAGGATCTTGCGCAGGGCCTCGTAGCCACCGCGCTTGACGTATTCCTGCAGGCCCCAGTTGTCGCCGTCCAGGCCCGCCATGATCTGCGGCGAGATGTGGCGATCATGGAAGCACATGGTGCGGGCGGCATCGTTGCCTGCCGGATCGGGGGCCAGGCCCTGCGAGTAGTTGCGCAGGTCGAAACGTTGGAGATCGAGCGTAGTCATAGTGAAGCGCCTTGGGCTTTCAGATCGTCGAGCATGGCGTCGATGCGTTCCTCGGACATGCGCACGCACATATGGCGGTTGTTCACCAGCAGCACCGGGGAATCGCCGCAGGCACCCATGCACTCGCCTTCGACCAGCGAGAACAGGCCATCGGCCGTGGTTTCGCGGAAACCGATGCCCAGCTTCTTCTTCAGCAGGTCGGCGGTCTTTTCACCGTCGCGCAAGGCACAGGGCAGGTTGGTGCAGACCGAGATCTTGATCTTGCCGACCGGACGCACGTCGAACATGTTGTAGAACGTGGCGACTTCCTGGACGGCAATGGGCGGCACGCCCAGGTAGTTGGCGACGTCCTCGATCACCTCGGGCGAGACCCAGCCGGCTTCGACCTGAGCAATGCCCAGCGACGCCATGATGGCGGACTGTCTCTGCTCGGCGGGGAACTTGGCGAGTTCCCTGTCGATCTTCTGGTAGGCCTGTTCGGAGAGCAGCATGATTTGAATCCGAAAATAACGGTGCGAGCCGGCCGCCTTAGCGGTCGATCTCGCCGAATACGATGTCCTGCGTGCCGATGATGGTCACGGCGTCGGCGATCATGTGACCGCGCGCCATCTCATCCAGCGACTGCAAGTGCGCGAAACCCGGGGCACGGATCTTCAGGCGGTACGGCTTGTTCGCGCCGTCGGCCACTAGGTAGATGCCGAACTCGCCCTTGGGATGCTCGACGGCGGCATAGGCCTCGCCGGGCGGCACGTGGAACCCTTCGGTGTACAGCTTGAAGTGGTGGATCAGCTCTTCCATGGTGGACTTCATGCCGGTGCGCTTGGGCGGCGCGACCTTGTGGTTGTCCGTCATGACCGGGCCGGGATTGTTGCGCAGCCACTCGATGCACTGGCGGATGATGCGGTTGCTCTGGCGCATTTCGGCCACGCGGACCAGGTAGCGGTCATAGCAGTCGCCGTTCACGCCCACGGGCACGTCGAAGTCCATCAGGTCGTAGACTTCGTAGGGCTGCATCTTGCGCAGGTCCCAGGCGATGCCCGAGCCACGCAGCATGGGGCCGGTGAAGCCCAGGGCCTTGGCGCGATCGGGATCGACCACGCCGATGCCCACCAGGCGCTGCTTCCAGATGCGGTTGTCGGTGAGCAGCGTCTCGTACTCGTCGACACAGGCGGGGAAGCGGTTGGTGAAGTCTTCGATGAAGTCCAGCAGCGAGCCCGAACGCGCGTCGTTCATGACGCGCATTTCCTTTTCGCTGCGGTACTTGCTGTTCTGGTGCTGGGCCATCGTGTCCGGCAGGTCGCGATAGACGCCGCCCGGCCGGTAGTAGGCCGCGTGCATGCGCGCGCCCGAGACCGCTTCGTAGCAGTCCATCAGGTCCTCACGCTCGCGGAAGGCATACAGGAACACCGCCATGGCGCCCACGTCCAGCGCGTGCGAACCCAGCGACATGAGGTGGTTCAGGATGCGCGTGATTTCGTCGAACATCACGCGGATGTATTGCGCCCGCAGCGGGGCTTCGATGCCCAGCAGCTTCTCGATGGCCATGACGTAGGCGTGCTCGTTGCACATCATGGACACGTAGTCCAGGCGGTCCATGTAGGGCAGCGCCTGGATGAAGGTCTTGTGCTCGGCCAGCTTCTCGGTGCCGCGATGCAGCAGGCCGATGTGCGGGTCGGCGCGCTGGATGACTTCGCCATCCAGTTCCAGCACCAGACGGAGCACGCCGTGGGCGGCCGGGTGCTGCGGGCCGAAGTTCAGCGTGTAGTTCTTGATTTCAGACATCTCAGCGACCTATCCCGTAGCTGTCCTCGCGGATGATGCGCGGGGTGATTTCCCTGGGTTCGATGGTGACCGGCTGGTACAGCACGCGCTTCTGCTCGGGGTCGTAGCGCATTTCAACGTTGCCCGACAGCGGGAAGTCCTTGCGGAACGGATGGCCGATGAAGCCGTAGTCGGTCAGGATGCGACGCAGGTCGTCGTGGCCCTCGAAGACCACGCCGTACAGATCGAACGCTTCGCGCTCGAACCAGTTCACGCCGGGCCACACGCTGGTCAGCGACGCCAGCACGGGGAATTCCGACGAGGTGGTGAAGGTGCGCACGCGCAGGCGCCAGTTGTGCGTGACGGACAGCAGGTGGATCACGACCGCGTAGCGGCCGGGATAGGCAGGCGCCGTGCCCTGGGGATCACCGACCTTGCCCACGCCATACGTGGAGTAGTCGACGCCACAGAGGTCCACACAGGTCTCGAAGCGCAGGCTGGCTTCGTCGCGCAGGCGGGTCGCGACGGGCACCCAGCTTTCGGCGGGCACGGTCAGCGTGAGTTCGCCCAGCGCCAGGGTCAGGGACACCGCGTCGCCGAAGGCGGCTTGCAGATTGTTTTGCAGGGTTTCTAGCCGGGTCATGTCATGTATCGTCGTTACAAGCGATGAGGCCTAGCTGAGGCGGCGGGCCGCGATGGCCCGCGGCACGCTCAGCGGGCGATGGTGTTGGTCTTGCGGATCTTGTTCTGCATCTGCAGCAAGCCGTAGACCAGCGCCTCGGCCGTGGGCGGGCAACCCGGCACGTAGACGTCGACAGGGACAATGCGGTCGCAACCGCGAACCACCGAGTACGAGTAGTGGTAATAGCCACCACCGTTCGCACAGGAACCCATGGACACGACCCAGCGCGGCTCGGGCATCTGGTCGTAGACCTTGCGCAGCGCGGGACCCATCTTGTTGCACAGGGTGCCTGCCACGATCATCAGGTCCGACTGGCGCGGACTGGGGCGGAAAATGATGCCGAACTGGTCGAGGTCATACCGGGCGGCGCCGGCATGCATCATCTCGACCGCGCAACAGGCCAGACCGAAGGTCATGGGCCACATCGAACCGGTCTTCGCCCAGTTGATGAACTTGTCGGCGTTGGTGGTGATAAAGCCTTGCTTGAGGATGCCGTCTATGGCCATAGCTGTCTCTGTCTCGCTGACTCAGGAACGCGGCGGGATCACTCCCAGTCCAGCGCGCCCTTTTTCCATTCGTAGATGAAGCCGACGGTGAGCACGGCGAGGAACACCATGACCGTCCCGAAGCCGACCATGCCCAACTCGCCCTGCGCGATGGCCCAGGGGAACAGGAAGGCGATTTCCAGGTCGAAAAGAATGAACAGGATGGCGACGAGGTAATAGCGCACATCGAACTTCATGCGCGAGTCTTCGAAGGCCTCGAAGCCGCATTCGTAGGGGGAGAGCTTTTCCGCATAGGGCTTGCGCGGGCCGATGGCCGCACCTGCCAGGAGAAGGCCGAACCCCATGAGGGTTGCCACCACGATGAATAGCAGGACGGGAAAGTATTGGTGCAGGTTCATCCAGGAACTTCCGACAAGTGCGCAAACTTATAGATTGTAGCATTCGTGAAGTCTCAAGCACCTGACCGAAGGCTGACGAACAGACGGCCTGCGTGGCGCTTGTTCCCCACGACCGCCACCATCCGGTTGATCGGCGACACAGCCATGTCCGCAAGACACACCGTTCCACGGACAAGACAGTTCACGCGCCCGCCATGCCGCCCCAACAGATCGAACAGACAAATGAAAAAGCCACCTCCGAAGAGGTGGCTTTTTTGAGCGGGCCCGAAGGCCCAGCCCGATCAGGCTTCGACCCGGCCACGAGGACCGGGCTCGGCAGGCGCGGCAGATGCCGCGCTGACCGATTAGAAGCGGTGACGCAGGCCCACGCCGACAGCGGTGCTCTTGACGTCGTCCAGGAACGCGTAGTTCTTGGCGTACGAACCGTAAGCGTACACGTTGGTGCGCTTGGACAGGTCGTAGGTGTAGCCCAGGCTGTAGACGTTTTGCGTCGCGTCGGAGCCATCAACACCATCAACGTTTTGGTTGGGATCAGCACGCTGCCACGAACCGAACAGGTTGCCCGGGCCGATGGGAGCCGACAGACCGACCAGGTACGACTTGACCTTCAGGTCGTTCTGGTAAAGGTTGCTGTTGAAACCGGTCGCGCCGCCTGCGAATTCAGCACCGACGGAACGGCCACTTTGCAGGCCGGGGGTGGCGGAGCCGATCCAGCCATCCTTCGATTGGCCATAGGCCAGGGCCAGCTTGACCACTTCGAAGTCGTACGTACCACCAACCAGCCAAGCGTTGATGCGATCATTGCCCGAAGCACCGACAGCAGACGAGTCGCGGTTCAGGCGGTCATACGACGCAGCCACGTTCAGGGGACCATTGACATAACGCAGGCCTGCGTTGATAGCACGGTCCTTGCGGTTCGTCTGGAACTCGGAAGCAGCCGAATCGTTGATGTCGAACGAGTACAGCGCGCCGACCTGGAAGCCACCGAAGCTGGGGGTCAGGTACTTAACGGCGTTGTCATAGCGCAGCGTGGCGGTTTGACCGAAGGACGAACCGATGTGCGATTGACCATAGGAAGCAGCGAACGGATCGATCGGGCCGAAGAAGTCCGACGACACATTGGTCTGACGACCGATGGTGATCGTGCCCCAATTGTCCGAAGCCAGACCCAGGGTGGCTTGGCGACCGAACAGGCGATTGCCCTGGCCCGACGTACCGGTACGCGAGTTGAAGCCGCTTTCCAGCGTGAAGATGGCGCGCAGACCGTCACCCAGGTCTTCCGAGCCACGCAGGCCCCAACGCGAACCGCTTTGGACGCCGTCGATCAGACCGATGCGCGAAGCCTTATCGGCACCACCAGTGAAACGCTCGAGACCCTTAACTTGCTGGTAGCCGACGCCAACGTCAACGATACCGTACAGGGTTACCGAGGTTTCCGCTTGGGCGGCACCAGCGAAGCCGGCCAGCACGGCGGCGGCGAGCAGAGTCTTTTTCATTTAAGAAATCTCCGAAGATTTGAGTGACTGGAGCATCGGGTAGATCATCAAACCCGCTACCCCGCTAACTCCGCGAAGGGAAGTTGAAGCTATTGCATCAAAAATCCTCTGGCGTGGCTATGTTCTGCGCCGGAAAAGTCGCAGAACAGTGCCAGGTTGTTGGGTTCGTGCAACATCAAAGGGGGACAAATCGGGAATTGCGAGGGTTTACCCGGCAATCTTGCCCCATAGGCAAGATTGGCGCACCCTCAGATTCGTCCCTGATATTCCCGCTGCGACACCAGCACACATGCCAGCAACCATGCGCCGGTCACGGCGTAAGCAGCCAAGACGTCACTGAAATAATGCACCTGCAGCACCACCCGGCTGTAGCCGATGGCGGCGACCAGCATCCCTGCCAGCCCGGCGACCGGCAGGCGCCAATTGCCGGGCACGGTCCGCAGCAACAACCAGGCCAGCATGCCGTAGACCGACAGCGCCCCGGTGGCATGCCCGCTCGGGAAGCTCCAGCCATGCGCCTCGGCGAACCCGTGCACATGCTCGGGACGTACCCGGGCGAAACTCGCTTTCAGGAAGGTATTGAGATAACCCGCAACGGCCGTGGCGGCGACCCACACGCCGGCGTCCCTCCAGCGCCGGCGCCACAACAGCACCAGGAGCACCACCGCCCCCAGGCCGATGAGGAAGTTCCGGTCACCCAGGGTCGTGAACAGCGCCAGGCCCTCGAGCAGGGGCGCTGGGGCGTGCTGCGCCAACGACGCCGCCAGGGCCGCGTCGAAGGCCACCTGCCTGGATGCCGCGCCACCCTGCCCGACCGCCAGCACGGCGAATATCGCCACCCCGACGCCAGCCCATATCAATTTGGACCTGCTGCCACCCTGCCCCAGTCGCCACGCCGCCAGCGCGCCAACGCTCGCGCCCACTGCCAGCCAGGCAAACAGCACGATGCCCGGGTGCCTGCCCAGCAACTCGGCCCACGCCATTCCAGGCCTCCCCGTCAGCGGTAGCCGAGCGCGACGCCCAGCGGATCAGGCTCGGCCACGCGCCACGCCTGGCGCGACAGCGCCAGTTCGTGCTCCGCGGCGGGAACGAAGGAGTTCGCGCTGACGAGGTAGTCCCAGCGCTGCACACGACAGACGGAGGCGCGCGTGCGTTCGGGCGCCCAGTCGATGATGTTCACGGAATTGGGCACGCCACCGCGTATCCGCTGCGACACCGCCGTGCCGGCCTGCACGGCCCAGGTGCCCTGCTGGTTGATGCGTGCGGGCAGCGGCGCCACATACGGCAGGTGGATATGTCCGCCCAGCAGCAAGTCGGCGCCGGCCTGCGACCACACGCGCATGGCGTTCTCGCGTCCCCCCGCCAGATTCACCTGGTCGCTCTCCACGGCTGCCACCAATGGATGGTGCATCAGCACGATGCGCAACTGGCCTGGGCGCGCGCCATCCAGCAGGCGCGCCACGCGCTCGATCTGGCGGGACGAGACATAGCCGTTCTTGTGCCGCTGCGGCCGCGTGGAATCCACGCCGATGGCCAGCAGCGTGTCCGAGGAATAGACAGGCTCGCGATCCGGTCCGAATGCGCGCCGGTAGTTTCCATAAGGATCCAGCAGCCGGGCCACGATATTGAAGAGCGGAATGTCGTGATTGCCGGGCACCACCAGCGTGGGTACGGCCAGTCGGTCGACGAAACGGCGGGCGGCGGCGAACTGCGCGCTGCGGGCACGCTGGGTGATGTCCCCGCCCAGCAGCACCAGTTCAGGCTGACAGGCACGGACCAGTCCCACCAGGGCATCAACCACCGCGGGTTGCTCGGTGCCGAAGTGCGGATCGCTCAGATGCAGGACAGACGTCATGCGCGGTCCGCCGGGTCGATGTGACGCGGCACCAGCAAGGGCAGCTTGTGCTCGGCGACGCGGTACACCAAGGGCGCATCCATATGGAAGATCTCGCCATCCATCGCCACCTTGTGGCGATTGCGGCGCCCTTCCTTGCGCAGTTTCACGCGCAGTTCATGGAAGCCGAAGCTAACGACGTTTTCCGCGCGGCCCAGGCGGCTCAGCATGCCCAGCAGGATCATGCCGTAAAGCGCCAGCGTGCCGACAGGCTTGGGGCTCATGGCCACCAGGCCGCCTCGCCGCAGGATCTCGCCCTCCATGAAGCCCAGCTGTTCGAGCTGTAGCGGGTTGTTGCCCACGACCAGCGTCGGCGTGCGCAACTCGCGCAACTCGCCGTCCTTCACCAGCTCCAGCCTCAACTGGCGCGGCCGCTGCAGCAAGGTGACCAGGCCCGAGATCAAGGCCACGAAGCGGCTGCGGCCATAACGCTGCTTGTAGGCCTCGCGGTCTTCCAGCAATTGCGGATACAGGCCGACACTGGCATTCACCAGGAATGCACGGCCATTGAGCGTGCCCACCTGCACGGGCACGATGTGCGCGTCCAGCAAGGCGTTCGTCGCGCGCTCGGTATCGGCAGGAATGCCATAGGCGCGGCCAAAGTAATTGAACGTGCCTTGGGGCAGGATGCCGAAAGGCAGTCCCGTCCCCAGGACGACCTGCGTCACGGCATTGAGCGTGCCATCACCGCCGGCGGCCACGACCACGCCATGATGGCGGCGCGCCTGCTCCGCCGCCCATTGCGCCGCGGCGGTCAGATCCGAGGGATCGCGCACGAGCTTGATTTCATGGCGGCGGCCGCCTGCCTGCAACACGCGCTGGATGACCGCGCGCGTGTCGCCCGCGTCGTCACGGCCCGATCCCGCATTCAATACGATAAAGAATGGCGCCTGCGCGGGCACGGGCTCGCCATGGGTGGGTAGGGGGTGATCGTTCAGCATGGCCGCACCTTATCCCATGCCCCAGGGGGGAACAACACGCCCGCCCTGGGACAGGTAACGAAAATGCAAGACGCATGCAGCCTTGCCAAATCAGGCGCTGGCGGGCATTGCGAAAGACCTCGATACGCCACAAGCCATCGCATCGCATCCCTGCCTTTTTCACGGCAGCCCTTGCAGGCGGGCGCTTTATGGCCTGGTTACAAAATACACATTGGGTAGCCGCCATCGTCCCGTCTCCATCCCTCGCCGTACGTGGCGCGATCTCAAACAAAAACATGGCTTGCAGTCCACCCCAAAAATTAACGAGAATTAATCCACTTTGACCAAGCCTCCGCCCATAATCCACGGTTGCCCACTCATGACCCAAGCTTTCATGCAGACTGAATTCGCCAACCGGGCGGCGGCCTTGCGCGCACGCCATGACACACTGCAGCGCGAGCAACCCAAGCAGCGGGCGCGCCAGCGCGCCCAGACACTGGGCGTGTCCGAGGCCGAGCTGGTTGCCGCGGCCTGCGGCGATTTGCGATCGACCCGCCTGGCCGGCGCTCCCAAGGACATCTTCAAGGCCTTGGGCGAACTCGGGCCGGTCATGGCGCTGACGCGCAACGAGTGGTGCGTGCATGAGAAGCACGGCGAATACCTGCCCTACTCCGAAGAAGGCCCCGTGGGATTGGTGCTGGGCAAGGAGATAGACCTGCGCGTGTTCTTCCGTGGCTGGACGCATGCCTACGCCGTCCACGAGGCCGGCCGCGACAGCATCCAGTTCTTCGACGCCGCGGGCACCGCCGTGCACAAGACCTACCGCACCGACGCCACGAACGGCCCGGCCTTCGATGCGCTGGTGGCACGCCATGCCGGCGACCCCATCTGGCCGGAGGTCTCCCCCGCCACCGCCCCCGCAGCGCATGCGCCGCTGACCGATCCCGCGCAACGGCAGGCGCTGCGCGACGCATGGCTGGCGCTGCGTGACACGCACGAATTCCATCCCATGCTGCGCCGGCTGGAAGTCGGACGCCTGGCCGCATTGGAAGCCGCAGGCGATGACCTGGCGCAGCGTGTGCCCGACACGGTGGCACAGACCATGCTGGAGACCGTGGCGCAAAGCGGCACGCCCATCATGTGCTTCGTGGCCAATGACGGCATGGTGCAGATCCACACCGGCCCGGTGAAGACCCTGCGCCGCACGGGCCCATGGTTCAACGTGCTGGATGCCGACTTCAACCTGCACCTGAATACCGAAGCCATCGCCCAGAGCTGGATCGTGAACAAGCCCACCGCCGATGGCTGGGTGACGTCGCTGGAACTGTATGCCGCCGATGGCACGCTGATCCTGCAATGCTTCGGGGCCCGCAAGCCCGGCAAGCCCGAGCTCCCAGAATGGCGCGCGCTGATGACCAGCCTGTGCGCCACGCCGCTGGCCGCCTGACGGCAGCCTGCGCCTTTCCCGCCCGCTCACGCAACACGCGCAACATCCGACATGCTCAAGACCCTGCTTTCCTTTCTGCTGCTTGCCGTCGCCCACACCAGTCTTGCCGCGCCAGCGCGCGTGGTGAGCCTGGGCGGCGGCATCACCGAGATCGTCTATGCGCTGGGCGCCGGCGACACCCTGGTGGGCAACGACCTCTCCAGCCTGTATCCCGCCGAAGCCACGCGCCTGCCACGCGTGGGGTATTACCGCGACGTCTCGGTGGAAGGCGTGGCGTCGCTGCGGCCCGACCTTGTCCTGGCCTCGGACCAGGCTGGCCCGCCGGCCGCGCTCGACAAGCTGCGCGCATTGGGCATCCCCGTGCAGATCGTGCCTGACGCACCCACCCTCGCCTCGCTGCAGGCGCGCATCGAACAGGTGGGCGCGGCGCTGGAGCGCAAGCCGCAAGCCGAGGCGCTGTTTGCCGGCATCCGCCGCGACCTGGATGCGCTGGGCGCCCCGCCCAAGGACAACGCACCACGCGCCCTGTCGCTGATGGCGCGCGGCGGCACGCCGCTGGGCGCAGGCCAGGGCACGGCAGCCAATGCCATGCTCGAACTGGCGGGGCTGCGCAACGTGCTGGCCGGCCAGCAAGGCTACAAGCCGGTCACCGCCGAAGCCCTGGCCGCCACCGCGCCCCAGGTCATCATCACCACGCACATGACCGAGCAGGCACAAGGTGGCATGGCCAAGCTGCTGGCGCAGCCCGGTATCGCCAGCACGCCCGCCGCGCGCGACAAGCGTGTGGTGGTCATGGACGACCTGCTGTACCTGAGCTTCGGGCCGCGCCTGCCCCAGGCCGTCGCTGAATTGCGGCGCGCCGTCGCGCAGTGAGCCAGGCTGCCGTCCCGCGCGACGAGTCGCCCCCGATGCCGCGCGCCTGGCGATCCCCCCGCCCCGTCCTGATCGGCCTCGCGCTGGCCTTGCCCGCGCTCATGCTGCTCTCCACGGTCAGCGGCGCATTCAAGATCCCGCTGGCCGACCTGCCTCGCCTGGTGTGGAACCCGGACATGCTGGACGTCGTCGCACGCAGCGTGCTGCTGGAGATCCGCCTGCCGCGCATCCTGCTGGGCGTCATCGCAGGCATGGGACTCGCCGTGGCCGGCGCGACCATGCAGGCCCTCTTCCGCAACCCGTTGGCGGACCCGGGGCTGATCGGCATTTCTTCCGGTGGCGCGCTGGGCGCCGTGGCCGCCATCGTGGTGGGCGGCGGCGCGCTGGCCGTCGCGCCCGCCGCGTTCCTGGGCGCCCTTGCCGCCACATTGCTGGGCTACCGCCTGGGCCGCCGCCAGGCCGGCATGGCCGGCCTGCTGCTGGCGGGCATCGCCATCAATGCCGTGTGCGCCAGCCTCATCGGCCTCTTCACCTACCTGGCCGACGACACCCAGTTGCGCAGCCTGGCATTCTGGAACCTGGGCAGCCTGGCGGGCGGCAGTTGGCCGATGCTGGCATGGCTGGGACCGTGGACCCTGCTGCTCAGCCTGCTGGCCGTGCGCGAATGGCGCGCCATGAATGCGCTGCTGCTGGGCGAACGCGAAGCGCAGCACCTGGGCTTCGCGCTGGCCGCGCTGCGCCGCCGCCTGGTGCTGTTGACCGCCCTGCTGGTCGGCCCCATCGTGGCCGCCACCGGCATCATCGGTTTCGTCGGGCTGGTCGTGCCGCACCTGCTGCGCCTGACGCTGGGCGCGGACCACCGCGCGCTGCTGCCCGCCTGCGCGCTGGGCGGCGCCTGCGCCCTGACCCTGGCCGACTGGCTGGCGCGCATCGTCATCGTGCCGGCAGAGTTGCCCATCGGCATCGTCACGAGCCTCGTGGGCGGCCCCTTCTTCCTTTGGCTGCTGGCCAGCCGCCGAGGCGCTTGATGCTGCAGGCCCACGACATTGCCGTCATGCGCGGCCAGCGCCAGGTGCTGGGCCCCGTCAGCGTATCGCTGGCGCCGGGCGAAGTGCTGGGCGTGCTGGGCGCGAATGGCGCAGGCAAGTCCACCCTGCTCTGCGCGCTGGCGGGTGAGCTGGCTCCGCTCAGCGGCAAGGTCATGCTGGACGGACAAGCGCTTTCCACCTGGACGCCGGCCCGGCAGGCACGCCGCCGCGCAGTGCTGCCCCAGACGCCCGGCCTGTCCTTCGACCTGGGCGTGCAGGAAGTCGTCGCCATGGGCGCCTACCCCTTTCCCAGCCTGTCGCCCGCGCAAGTCCGGACGCTGGGCCACGACGCGCTGAGCCGGGTAGGCCTGGCCAGCCTGGCCGCGCGCCGTTATGGCGAGCTGTCAGGCGGAGAACAGCAACGCGTGCAATTCGCCCGCGTGCTGGTACAGGTTGCCGCAGCCTGCGAGACTTCCGGGGAGGCGTGTTATCTGCTGCTGGACGAGCCGGTATCCAGCCTGGATCCTCGGCGGCAACTCGAATTGCTGCACATCGCGCAAGACCTGGCGCGCACCGGCAAAGTGGGCGTCCTGGCCGTGCTGCACGACCTCAATCTGGCCGCGCGCTGGTGCGACCGGCTGCTGCTGCTGGCGGAAGGCAGGATGCTGGCGATGGGCACCCCAGCCGAGGTGCTGACACCACCGGCACTGGAAGCCGCCTATGGCGTGACGGCCACGGTGCTGCCCCATCCGCACGAAGCCAGCCGGCCACTGGTGCTGTTCTCGTGAACCAGGCTGGGGCCGTCCACGACGGCCCTGCCCCTCAGTGCGCGCTGGCCGCCAGCGGCGGCGCACTTTGCCGCCAGGCCTGCAGCAGGCTGTAGTCGATCTGGAATTCCTCCCGCCCGCCGGGAATCGAGGCGGCCAGCGACACCAGCGACGCCAGCCGGTCGCCCATGGCCGGATCATCCTGCAATGCCGGCATGCGCTGGGAAAACTGCTCCAGCGGAGGAAGGCTCATGGCCAGGTAGTGCTCGCCCAGGAACCAGCGGTAGACGACGTGGCACGACGCACGGTTGTAGATCTGCTCGACCGAACGCACGCCGTATACGACCTGCAGCACCGCCAGGCGCAGGGCGAGCACGCGATCCGCCACGTCCGGGTCGGTCCAGGTATAGCCGCTTTCGTCCATCTCGCCGAACAGGCGGCACTCGCGCTCCAGCATGGCCTCGACATGGTGGCACAGGGCCACCAAGGGGTGATCATCCGGGATCAGGGCGAGCAGGGGCGCGATGCGCGCCATCATTTCCTCGTGGGGCACGAGGCACAGCCAGGGATCCTTGCCTTGGTACACGGTCACCGTCTCCTTTGCCGCAACGTCCAGGATGTCTGGCCATTGCGCCTCAAGCTCCTGCTGCGTGACGAAATAGGTCGTCTTCGTGGGTTTCATACTTGTCATTGATCCCAAACCACCCGCCCGTGCGCCACCTTGCCGGTACGCCCGCGAGTCGCATCATCCTGAATTCATACCGGACTGACAAGGCATTTCAGGCTACCCTGGCGCGCACCGGCCACACATCCCAAAAGAAAGAACACCGCGGCCTTTGTCGCCGAATGTTCACACAGTCTACGCCGCGATAGATTGCGACCCCATGTCCGTGTCGGCTTCCCACAACCTGCGCAGGGAATCCGCCACACGGCGGTAGGGGGCGCTTTCCTCGCGCAAGCCCACCATGACGTGCACCTGCGGCAAGGCGGGGAAGCCCTGCGCGGACGTCTGCACCACGTGCTGCGGCTCCACCCGGCTGCGGGGCAACACGGCCACGCCCAGGCCGCTGTCGATGGCGCGGCGCATGTTGTCGTTGGAGCTGCTGGAATAGCTGACGAAGAAAGGCTTCGCGTGCTGGGCCAGGCAACTCAGCGCCGCCAGCCGATACACGCCTCCCTCGGGATGCAGCACCAGCGGCAATTCCGCCGCCACGGTGAAATCCAGCGCTTCATTCGCCACCCAGCACAGCGGCTCCACGCCCCAGGTTTCCTGGACCGGCGCGAACACCGTGTCCCCTACGCTGTCCAGCATGCGCACCACCGCCACGTCGAGGTTGCGCTCGCGGAACGTGCGCAAGACCGAGGTCGACGACAACGACAGCACGCTCAAGCGCAAGCCGGGCAACTCGCCACGCAGTTGCTCCACGTATCCCGGCATGGCGGCCCACATGAAATCATCAGGCACGCCCAGGCGCACCTGCCCGCACAGCTCGGGATGCTGCACCGTATGGCAAGCCTGGCCGAAACGCTGGAGCACATCCCAGGACGCCTGCAGGAAGCGGCGGCCCGCCGGCGTGAGCCCCACGAATTTTCCCTTCGCGCGCAACAGCAATGGGCAGCCCAGCAGGTCCTCGAGCTCCTTGATGCGCTTGGCCACCGCCGACTCCGAGCGATGCAGCAGTTCACCCACCAGCTTCAGGCGGCGCAACTCCGCGATGCCCACGAAGGCCCGCAAGTGATCGAGCGTAATCCGGGAGTCCGATCCGACGATCTCCTCGGCGCGCGTCATGGCCACGCCTTGAGGTCCGTTCATCGTCCATTCATCCTGCCGACTGTTCAACACTGCACCCCTTTGTTGATAAGCAACTGCCTTCTTTCGAACGTCATTTCCATTTCACACGCATGACGAAATCCATACGCCATACGCGAAAAATCAAAATAAAAACTCACGATATTTCTCTGTGACAATCAGATGCGCAGAGCGTCGTGAAAGTGTTCACTAACCGCCTAAAAATTCCATTAACAAGTTGCGCAAACCCACCTATATTCTGAGCCGTCGCTGAAAAGATTCTCACCCCAACGGGGATCCCAACGCGCTGCTTCGCGCCGGATCGCGGGCCCCACCCGGGCCTCTTGTCCTGAAGGACACCGGCACCACGCAAATGCGAGATGAAGGTTGTCCATGCCAACAGATACTCTCGACCCCGATCCCTCCGACAGCCTCGGCCACTCCCGCGGCGCGTCATCCGGTACCGGCGGCGTTCGCATCACGATGAACGAATGCGGCAAGAAGTTCGGCACCTACGCCGCCAAGGCCGCCGAAGACGATGTCTGCGTCACCCGCTACGGCAAGCCCTCCATCTGGATGATTTCGCATGCCAAGCATGCGCGTAGTCCGGACATCGAAAAACTCATTCCCCGCGACCATCCGCTGTATCACCTGCGCGAACCCGTCGACGCGAAGATCGCCGCCCATGCCGGGCTGCTGCACCAACTGCTTTGCGACAACCCCCGCAGCCCCGAGCCCGAACCGGTGGTGCGTGCACTGCTGATCTATGCGCTGTTTTCCATCGGCCCCGATCGCGCCCTGCACTTCGAGATTTCCTACAACATGCTGTACCGCTGGTTCGTCGGCTTCACGCTGTTCGACGACATCTGGCCACAGGAAACCATGTCCGACGCCACCCGCCGCCTGCTCGCGCACCGCGACGTGGTGACGCTGGTGCATGACCTGGTGGCGCTGGCGAAATCGATGCGCAGTTTCGGCACCGACGAGTATGAGTTCCGCATCAACTATGCGCTGCTGGACGCCTGGCGGCTTGGCGTGGCGTCCCAGGGGGAACCGGTGCCGCTGGCCTGACGTTGACGCGCCATTGTTCTGGCGGGAATCGTCTCGCGAACCATGGGCCGGGAGTCTAGGCCCGTGATGCGACATCCCGATGAAATATGTCCCGGAACATCGACCGGACAGGCGATGAGACTGTTTTCAACGGTTCTTGCGGACGATGCCGCCCTCGCCCAGCTCGGGCAGGGTGGGCACCGCAAGACGCTCGGTGACGCCGGCGCGTTCGATGACGATGCCGCGGGACGCTATCTCACGCAGGGTCGTGGCATGCCCCAGGCGGTCTCCCACCACATACGCCCGCGGCGGCGCGCCATTGACCGACAGCATGGCGGCCGCGGCGGAGCGCGACACCATCACACCCGCCACGGCGACATCGAGCGACTCATCGCCGGGCGTCAACCAGCGCGCCACGGCCTGGGCGGTACCATCCGCGCCAGCCGGCGCGGCCTCGGCCTGCGGCACGCCGGGCAGGGGCGTCAGCCATTGCACGCCCCAATACGCCAGGCCCGACACCAATGCCACGCACGCCAATGCGCCCAGCAAGGCAGGACGGGCAGCGGGATCCTTGAGCGAGGCGAAGCTTTGCATGAACGGCACTCCTGGCAGCCGACAGTGGCCGGCGCAATGCGCGACGGCTGCAGGGACTCTATCAGGCCAGAGTGGTCCGTTTTATTTCACATGTCGGCCACATTGCGCGCCTAGGATGGTCTTTTCCTCGCCCTGCCTCCCGACTGGATATCGCCGCATGAAGCGCGCCGCGCCACTGTCCTCCGTTCACCGCGTCCAGCAAGGCTTCACGCTGATCGAGATCATGGTCGTCATGGTCATCATCGGCATCGCCACCACGGCCATCGGGCTGTCCATCCGGCCGGATCCCTCCCGGGCACTGCGGCAGGATGCGCAACGCCTGGCGCAGCTGTTTGCCATTGCGCAAACGGAAGTGCGCCTGGATGGGCGGGCCATCGCCTGGCAGCCCGAAGCTCGGGGATACCGCTTCGTGCGCGCCGCGTGGCAGGCGGGGCCGGATGGAATGCCCGTGGCGTCGACACGTGCGGGACTGGATGAGTTCGGACGGGACGATGCGCTGCGGCCAAGGGATTGGCAGGCGGAGGTCGTCAAGGTCACGCCACCTGGCCCGCTGGTGCTGACGGATGAATGGATCGGCACGTCGTGGACCTTGGCCCTGTCCGACGGAACAGCCACGGTGGAGCTGGTCAGGGAGGCGAATGGACGGTATGTGGTTCGCTAGGCGATTGGCGCGTAGGCCTGGCGCTCGGCGTGGGCCTGGGGGGCACGCGCGTGCCCCCCAGGGCGGCTTCACGTTGGTCGAGGTGCTGGTGGCCTTGGCCATCGTCAGCGTCGCGCTGGCCGCCGCATCGCGGGCCGTGGCAAACCTGACCGAAAACCATGGGCAATTGCGGGACCGTTCGCTGGCGCAACTTTCCGCGGAGAATCGCCTGGCCGAGTTGCGACTGGAAGGGGCTGCGGTGCGGCCCGGGACACAGCGCAGCGACTGCCCGCAGGGGCAGTTGGTGCTGGTTTGCCTGACACGTGTCACGGCATTGCCCAGCGGATTGCGGGAAGTGTCGATCGACGTCGTCAGGAAGGAGAAGCCCGTGCCGCCGGTGTTGTCGGTGACGCAGGTGTTGGGGGGTGGTGAGGCAGCGGGAGCAGGAAGATGACAGGTCAGCCACCCAGCGTTGCCATGGGGCGTAGACGCCGGGCCCAAGCGGGTTTCACGCTGATCGAAGTGATGGTGGCCATTCTCATCATGGCCATCATCAGCGTGATTTCGTGGCGCGGGCTGGATAGTATTACGCAGGCGAGCGAGCGGCTTAACGATGGCGCGCAGTCATCGGCGGCGCTGTTGAGTGCCATTCGGCAGTTCGAGCGGGATGTTGCCTGGCGGGCGGATGGGGAGATGGCGGTCAGCCGGCAAACGGGCCCAGGCGGAGACAACGCTTCTCGCAACGTCGCATTGTTGCCGTCCAGTTTACAAATCGAACGTCTAACACGCGTGCCTTGGCGTATAGAAATCGTTCGTGGCGTGACAGGCTCACCCGGCCAGTGGCAGCGCGTGCAGTGGTGGCAAGAGGGTGAAACGCTATACCGTAATGCTGCTCCCGCCTCCGACGTCTTTCCTCTGCCCCCGACCCGCGAGCTGGATCGTGTGACGGTGCTGGAAAGCGTGCAACGTGTTGAACTGCGAGCTTGGCGACCCGGCCAAGGATGGGAGGTTATTCCTGCACCCCGTGGCCGGGGTGCCGCCGAGGGACTGGAATTGAAGCTGACGCTACGCGCCGGACAAGGAAGTCTGGACTATCGCAAAGTCATGCTACTGAATTGACCAGACCGAAACATCGGCGAAAACATCTCGATATCAAACCCGCTGGATAAAACAAAACAGCCAATAACAAGAAAGGCCCTGTTGCGAATGCAGGGCCTTGGATTTTGCACGACGCCGGCGCTGGCACTGCCCGCAAACGTAGGCAGTGCCAGCGTCCCACCCATTACAACGCGTTCGCTCGCTCCTTAGCCGTAAGCTGCCCGCGTTGAACATCCGTCAGCTGGCCGTTCCCCACCAGTTGCACAGTACTGGCCGGGTTGTAGCTTACCGGTTGCGCCGGAGAGGGTGTCGTAGGTGGCGTGGCGAAACTACCCGTGCCACCCTCTTCGCCAAAACCCAGGATTTGCACACTGATGATGGAAGGAAGCGCTTGACGCGCGGCGGCACGAGAACGCGCGACGGTGTCTTGCGCAGCTTCAGCAGCAGAGCTGGCAGCAGCACTGGCATTGGTGAGTGCCCCAATGTTTACCGCCGCGACCATTGGCACACCCGACACATCGCCTTGCGCCTGGATATTATCGGCGTTGACAACCCGCAGCGCGGCGATATTGACGCTATCGGAAGAGCGAATACCTGCTTCGCCAGCATCGACGGTGCCCTCCGGCGCAATCAGGTCTACCGCGCCCCCAGGAACCTCTGCAATCGGTGCCAATGTTGCGATCCCTGCGCCCGTGGCAGGCACATCCGGCGAAATCACCACATTGCCAACGCTGTCGTAGACGCGTCGAGGTGGCGTGAAGACCACTGTTGTCTTCGATCCTCGCCCCGCATTGATATCGCCTTCTGCAGACCATGCAAGGATGCTGCCCCCGAAAGTCGTCATGATGCGGCTTTGCCCAAGCAGGATACTGCCCAACGAGTACAGCTCGATATCACCTTGCCCACGAGTGATGAGCCCCGCCGAGGCTGGCGGCGCGGCCCCCTCCAGCCCATAGGTTTGTGCTCCTCCCGGCGTGAGTATCTGGATACCCCCTCCCACGTTGGTGTGGATACCTGCAGCACCGTATAACAGCAGATCGCCCTGGTAGACGATTGCCTCGCCCGAAGCGCTGGTAGTGGGGAAAAGTGCGGCGATGGCATTACGGCCACGAAGATAGCTACCAAACCGGGGGCCATCGGCATCGTTGTACTCCCGCCCCCCTGCCCGCAACTCGGCGAAATACACCTGCCGCGCGAATACGCGTTGCTGTGCCGCCGGCAAATCCGCGAACACGGCACGCGCCACCTCGCCTGCCGAGCCATCGTCCGGCGCTGCGAAGCCGTGGTGAGCCGTCAGCCAATCGATCAGTTCAGCCTCATACGTCTTCACAACCCGGCCAGCCTGATTCGCTAGCGGCGTCCCCGCCACCGCCTGATTGCCCGGGTTCAAATAGCTTGCCAGGAAGCCACTCCAATCCGCGCCTTGCGCGCCCATGCCGGCCTGCACCACGATGCTTGCGCCGGGGCGAGCATCTCCCGACAGCACTGGCCCAAGGCTGACGAGATTTGCGCGATCCTCCTGGACGATATTTCTCCCCGCCGAGATCTCAAGCACGCCCGGACCTGCCACGGACAGGTTCTGATAAAGGATGTCGCGGCCGGCCGAGATGATGGAGACGTCGTTCGCATGTCCGTGAACGATCACGTTTCCGCGAAACGTCGGCCCCCCCGCCAACGAGCCACCTCCTCCAACAGCGACCGGCAATACTTGAACGCTCTCACCGGCCAGGTCACCGCCATGGACAATATCCCGACCCGCACGAATCCAGACAGGATGGGCACCCACGGTATCGACCTGTCCGAGACGCGCCTGGCCGATTCCTTCGTAGAGCACCTGCCCACCGACACGCAAGCCGACGATATCGCCCGCCCCTGCATAAAAACGCGCTGGATCGGCAGGTTTCGTGCTGTTTCCAACCTCTCTACCCACTGTGTTCAAGCCAAAGACCAGCAAAGGCAATGCAGCAGGACTCGGGATTGCCGCATCTTGCAAGGTATTGGTGACACTCAGGGAGTTCGCCTGCCGGCCGGTGAAACCCGCGAATGCAGGATTGAATATCGTGGCCATGGCGGAAGCGTCAGCGCCTGACTGACTGATGGGCAGACCGCCCGCATACAAAGAGTCTCCGGCCACGATAGACAACGTCCGGTCGCCCATCGGCGCCTGCAACACGAATCCGCTAGCCGCGTTGAGATAGGAGGAAGAAGGCCCGTAGAAAACGCTGCCCGAAGGCGCCGCCACATCCACCGAACCCGGCAACATGTACCAGCCGCCCGCAGAGGCATACAGGCCGGTGCGATCAATGCCGAACTCGCTGACGCGCGTATCCATTGCCATGCTGCCACCAGCACTGAGCGCCTGAATGGCGGTGCCAGAGGACCATAGGGTGAACCAGCTGATCCCCCCTTGTCCCGAGTGCTCGCCAGCGTATGCCTGGTAGTTGCCGGTACGGGCGCGACCGGCATCCCCAGTCCCTCCCAGCACCAGATCACCCCGGCTGCTCAGCGTGACTGCGGAGTCACCCGCCACCATCATCAGCCCGCCGGTCGATAGCGTCATGCTGGAGACATAAGGATCGGTTGCCCGCACTTCCTTGATATCCCGCTCTCCATCCCGACCGCCATAGATACGCTGCATGAGACCAATCTGCCCAGCAGACAGGCTGGTTGCCCCGCGCAGGTTGACCACAGCGCCGTAGAGCTCATGCGCCTGCGCAACGGAACCGTTGACCTTCAACAATCGCGCCTGTGAATGACTGTTCCAGCCGCCTCCAATGCGTAGGTCCAGGTCGCCACCACCGGTAAGAATCAGTTCACCGGAGTCCAGCACCCGCCCCGAACTGCCAACGGCAAGGACCAGCGCTTCGCTGCGAGGCGTCGTCGTCATGCTGCTGGAAACCCCGACCGTGCTCTTGCTGGCAAGCATCCCCGCGTCGCCAGCGACCTTTACCGTCAGATTGCCTCCACCCAGGGTTCCCAGACCCGTGAAACCCGTCTGGGTCGGCCAATAGGCATTGGCCAGGGAACGATACAAAGGATCCGCCGCGTAGGTGCCGAAATTGATCCACCAGGAAGTCGGTTGCGGATTGACCCCATCCGTCAATCCGGTGCCTTGGCGCCACAGCCAATTGCCCACGCCGGTGCTACCAGCGTTGATCTGCCTGTTGGCACCCCAAGCATCTCCGCTCAAGTTGCCTCCGACCTCCACGCGAAGGTCTCCGCCATGATCCGGATACCACGCGGTATACACGCTGTCAGGACCGCTGACCAGATTTTCATAATCGATTGCGCGAGTGCCTGCAGCGGTGCCGAGCACCGTACCGCTTTCCGCGGCCTTTCCGCGCGCCTGGTTATAGCGGGCATCTTGCGCGGCATCGCCCAACGAGGTTTGCGAACCGGCGGTGTAGACGCCAAAGGGACTGCGCATCGATACGTCGCCCGCCGAGATCAGATCCAGATTGCCAGTGCCGGTACGCACGACACTCAGCGCAGGCGCTTTCGCATCCATGCCGGTAATCGTGTCGGGCAGCACTTGCTCAGGGTGGAACGTGCAAGCGTATTGTCCGGAAATGCAGCGATTGCGGAAACCCGCCGCCGTCACGCGCTCGCCCACTCGCGCGGCAGTAGGATGCGCCAACCCGCCCGGCGGCGTATAGCCCGCCGGCTGGGCCCAAGTCCAGTATTCCGGTTCGGTGCGGCCCGGCTCCACCACGACATTGGCGGAATAATGCGTATCCGCGAACACCATGCCGCCTCGCGCGTCCGGCGCCACGCGGCGGGAATCCGCCGCGTGGGTATCGGCACCAGCAACCAGGCGCAGATCCCACGACTGTGATCCTTCGGCCAGCATCGGCGCCAAGGCCCAGTTCTTCGCCTGCGCACCCGCTGCCTTCAATGGCACCGCTATCACACCCGCAGCAAGCTTGACGTCGACGCCTGCCGGCAGGATAGCCCCGACCGGCAACGTCATCACGCCTTGCTGCACGAGATTCGCGGGCAGGGCCACGCCCTTCGGCCACGTCAAACGTGCCACCACCAGTCCGACCGGCAGCCTGCTTCCCGCTTGCAACTGTGCATTCGCAGGTATTGACAACCCTGCCGTGGGCACCACCGCACCGGCAGCCAGCAACACGGAACCATCGGCAGCGAGGACATCAGCCGCCATGACCGTGCCGGCTGGCAAGGTCACTGCTGCGCTGAGCGTAATCGCCACGGGCAGGAGCGTGCCTGCCGGCAACGCCACGTCACGCGCCGTCACGGCGAAATTCAAGGTCTTGCCCTTGGGGTAAAGCGTGCCATCGGCAAGCTGCACACCGGCAATCGGCACTGCCACGTCGCCATTGAACGGTTGCACGCCAGGAACAAGAACCCAGCCATTGTCGTCGGGCGTGGCAGGCGGTGGCGCGAAGCCATCGTTGATGCTGCCAAGGATATCCAGGCCGCCTTCCGCACGTACGATCAAAGCACCAGCTTCGCCGCCGCCATAAGCCGGCGTGCCAGCCACCGCATTCGCGACATACGCCCGGACATTGGGATTGACCGAGGCATAACGATGACCGGAGAGATCCAGGTCACCCACGACAACCAACGCATCCGCGCTGTTGATTTCAACGCCTGGACGAAGGTGGAACACGTCGCGATAGGTAGCGTTGTTCAAGCCGGCGAGCTTGCCCTGCATGAGGCCGGCGCTGCCCAGGGCTGCGTCGATGAAAACAACGCTGCGGTCATGCTTGGCCTTGAGGTAGGCCTGCGTGATCTCGCGATATGACTCGTCATCCACCTGGCCACCCTCATCCAGGCGCGGCGTGGTACCGCCATGGCGCCAGCGCTGCACCAAGGCCGGGTCGCTGTCGTCGTACCGCTGCATGGCATACAAGGCGATGGACTGCGCACCCTGAATGTCCACGGCACCCGCGGCATCCACCAGAATATCTCCGCCGGTTTCCGTGACACGGGGTGCATACAAAGTGACCCGCCCACGGTTCTGCTGGTCGTGCAATGCGGGATTGGCCTGCACACGGGGATCATTCGTTCCGTACCGCAGATCCATGCGTGCGCCATCCGCCAGCGTCAGCGTGCCATCCCCTGCATTCAGGTCGATGACCGCCCGGTTGGCTGCGTCGATCACCTTGCCATAGCTGTCAAGACGCAACAGGGCGCCGTGCACATCCAGCATGGCTGTGCCCGCCACCGTCAGTCCCTGCTTACCCGCCAGGCGGATGCTGCCCACCTGATCCCCGCTTGCATCGATGCGCCCCGCCACGGCCAGATGGCCTGCATCCAGAGAAATGTCCACATGCCGCGCGACCACTTCATTGCCGATGGTGAGATCGCCTTGCTTGAACTGGAAGCGGCGCTCGTCCACGATGCCGCCAGCCGTCAGCTTGGCATTGAAGGCGGAGAAGTTGTCCGTGAGCGTTCCTGACGTGCCCAAGTGCTGGGCCCGCACATCTACGCTTCCCGCACGGTAAGGCACCCACGTGCCGCCCGCGTCGTAATGTCCTGTCGTCGTGCCCAGTAGCTCTCCCGCAAGCTCCACACGTCCAGCGGACGCTCCCAATGCGATTGCGGAGATCGTTCCCGCGTGATTCTGACGCGCCGACACATCAATGCGCGACCCAAGCGCCTGCAGGACATTGCCACGCTCGCTTTCCAGGACGACATCGCCGCCCCAGCCGTAATAAACCGCGTCGTGGACGGCGACCTCGCGGCCCGCCAAGTCCAACTGGGCACCACTGGCAAGTTGGATATCGTTGCGTGCCTTGATCGACAACTTCCCGCTCGGCAGCGCGATGCGCGTGTCCACGACCACCGTATCGCCCTGCAGTGCCAGCTCCGCACCACTGCTGAGGGAACCGCTGGTGGAGCCGACCGTTACAGGAGCGCGCAGGGTCAGCGTGCCGCCAGCCAGCAAGCGGTTCACCGAGCCACCCTCGCCCGTCACAAGGGGGGACGTCAACAGCACGTTCCCGCCTATATAACGCGGGCCATCCGCATCCGCGCCGTCCATGGACTCATAGACCGACAGGCTGCCCTTGTGATTCGCCGTGTAGCGCTCGAACGCATTGAGCGCCACATTCTTGAAACCAAGAATCAACCTGCCATCATCCGACAGACCAGTGGGCTGCGCGGCAGGGCCGTAGCCCATCTCGATGACATCGGCATCGATGACCAAGCCGCCCTGACCTGACCCGCGTCCGCCAGCGATGGGGGCTGGCGCCGCGCCCGGCAGGCCCGCCCATGTCAGTGTGTCTGTCGATATCCGGGCAACACTACCTTCCTGTCCATAGCCGTAGATCGCAGGCGTGGACAGGACAAGGTTGTCCAACGTCGATACGCCGGTCGCCGGATGGCGTGTGTCCAGCGATACGCTGCCAAAGAAATTGAAAGACTGCCCCGCCGTCAGCACCAGTCGTTCCAGCGCTGGCGCACCATACGCTTGGTCGCCGCTCAGCAGGCGGGTCAGCAAGCCTTGGTTCAGCAGCAAGCCATCCGTGAGGGCGCCACGCGCGGACGCTGCGGCCAGCTCAGCGCTGTCGCCCGCATTGACGGTGGATACTGCCAGGATGAGATTGCGCGTGCCGTACCTTGCGGTATCCGACATCAGGAACTCGCGGGTCGTGGCTGCCAGCAGGGTCCCTTCCGAATACAGCTCACTGCCCGCTGCACAAGCAACAGTGCAGGTGCCAATCCGGATGAAACCAGCCCCTCGCGGCGTGCCTGTCGTGGTATCCGCTTCCGGCGCCAGCACATTCAGCCATGCGTTCGACGCAGCCAGCACGCTGGCAGACCCCGGCCTGTAGACATAACCAGCCTCGGCACCGTAAGCCACCGTGCCTTCACGCAAGGTGTTGATACCAGCGCCGTCCTCGATGGTGATCCCTCCTGCCGGCGCGTTCGTTGCAAGGAACACTTCGGGCGCCCTCAGTATCGCCCCTTGGCGCAGGGTGATGCTGCCAGCGCCGACCGAGAAATCCAGGTAATTGCTTTCGTTGGTACCATTCGTCTGCAGACCATAGCGCTGGACGCGGACCTGGCCCCCCACGACGAGCCGCGGAGCGCCGATGGCGGACAGGTCATCGGCGTGCAACGTGACGCCCGCGAACCCCGGCGTAGGCGCCGCACCGCTGCCGATGATTTCGACATTTGCCGAGCCAGACAGGGGGAATGCCACCGACGCCGTGCCACCGAAGCCGCCTTCGGCGGGCGCATAACGAGCGTCACCACGGAAACTGAGATTGCCGGCAGCGGTGGGGCCGACGCGAAGAACCAGTGACTTACCGTCTTCGGGCAGCATCGCACGGGGAATGCCCTGCACCGCAGCCCGATCTCGCACGAAGTCAGCGTAGCTGGTTTCGTTGTACTGAGACATCGTGCGCAGCACCGAGGCGGGCGTCACGATCAATTGACTGGGCTGGCTGGCCTGGAACACCGTTCCAGCCGTTGCAAAAGTACCTGACACTGCGTACGAACCGCCACGCAATCGGGCTGCGCCACCACCTGCATGGGCGGGCTGGCCACCATTCACCTCCACCCGGAACGCGCCAGGCAGCAAGGCATATTGAGAAGGCAGCAAGGTGTAGGTGCCGGGCGGCAAGCCGGGCACCCCAGCCGGAATGCTCACGCGCTGTCCGACCGCAGGGGCTATTGCCCCTTCCCCATCCCAAGCCGGCGCATACGATGCCGCATAACCTGGCACCAAGGCATAAACGGGGTTGCTGGCAAGCCCCGGGAAAATCAGGCCGTCCTTCGTGACCTGCACCAAGGCATGCTTGCGGGCGTCCGTCGAGCCACCTCGGCCCGACACGAACCCTGCACCAGTCAACTCACCGCCACCGCTCAGATCCAGCACCGCGCCCTGCTGTACATCCAGGGAGACACCGGTCAACGTGATCGTGCCCTGCTGTTCGCTACCCAAGCCGTAGAAGGTGACATCCTGCTCCTGGTAGCGATAGCTGACGCCATCAGCAGTGCCGCCGTAGGGCATGATCAGGCCGGCGGCGCTTACCGAGGTTTCACTGCCCGGGGCAAGCACCACCGACTGGGTGTCCACGGTCGCGGAAGTGGCACGCCCCAACACCAGCGTTCCCAACGGCGCGCGCAAGACGCCTGCCTGGTGAATTCGAGCCGCCTGAAGGTTCAAGCTGCCAAACACGGAATGCGGCAGCGTCGACGGCGCCTGGTCGTTGCTGCGCGCAATCTCCAACAGCCCTTCAGGCTGCAAGGCGGTTTCGCTTGCGGCACGGCCAGCAACGACACGAGCCGACACCTGCGTTGCGGGATAAACCTGCTGCGCGGCCAGTCTGACGCTCCCGCTGGACAGCAACTGCGCGTCATAGGATCCTACTCGCGCGCCCGACACGAAACGAATGTCCCCCTGACTGATGAGATTCGCCTGGCCAAAACCGGCTCGGTCCACTGGTAACGCAGCACCGCCATTCTGGATGAACGCACTGTGGGCGCCCAGGCTTACGCTGCCTTTGATGTCCAGCAGGTCTGCATGGACATTCAGGGTTGCACTGGACGCCAATTGCGAAGCGCTCGCTTCCGCACCGCCATGCAGCGACGGACGCTTGTGCTGATCGCTGGATGCTTCGTAATCGGCAATGCCGGCAAGCAACACATACGGGGCGAAGAAAGAGGCGTTCAGACCGGCACGCGCACCTTCACTCAGGCCCAACGCGCCAGCATAAATGCGCAACTCGCCAGGCATGGACAGGGATACATCGTCCTGGACGCCCACCAGCCCGTTGCTGAACAGGGTCAGCGCGGAGAACCCGCCATTACGCACCTGATCTACACCAACGGCGCCATGGCCATAGGCCAGGCTACCGGCGGTCACGTCCCATGCGGGCCGCTCCGAGTACAGCACCAGTTCACGGGGAGCCCGTACGGCGTTGTCGGCAGCATTGCCGTAGTTGGGCGCATCGAGCCCCACGGCCAGATGCCCGCCCAACGCGCCCGCGCCGCCGGATTGGGCGCGCAACGCTCCGCCCAGATAGACGCCGCTGGCGGACATGACGGCGATGCGTCCGCCATTGCTGGCGACATGACGCGTGCCACGGCCATCATTATCGAGCCAGGCCGAACCGCCCGAAGCGTCCAGTGTCGCGCCAGGCTGGATGACCACGAATGCATCGGAACTCGGCGCCCGGCTGGCCGGCTCGTCGATGTCTCCGCCAATCTGGATGCTCCCACCATCGCTGAGCCAGCCATATGGACTGCCGCCCCGGTCCTGTGTCACCTGGCTGGCGGCAGACACGTCCAGCACGGCATATTCACCGATCAGCAATTGCCGTTGATTGGCCATTCCGTCCGCCTCATACGCGCCATCGGACACGGCGTTGGGCGCGATGGCGGTGCGAGGCCCCATCAGAGATATCCGGCCCCCGCGGGCCTGCAAGGTGCCTTGCACCTCGGTGCTGCCTCGGCTGGTCAACGCGATTTCCTGTCCGGGATCCACCGTGATTGCAGCGCCCCGGCCAATGGTCAGGGAACCACCATCGCCGACCGTTGCGTAGCTTTCATCCCGACCGGCGGCCAACGAGAGGCTGGCGCCTTGCCTGAGCGTCAGCGCACGTCCGGCAGCGTCATCCTGGAAAAGCGGTGGTTGCCACGGCACGAGAGTGATTGCACCAGGCTGATTCTGTTGCTCCGCCGAGCTGTCATAGCGCAAGACCGGACGCTGGGCGGTGATCTGCACGCCGTCGCCCACCAGCAGACCCAGATGACCGCGGACGTCGTAACGGGCAAAGCCGGATTGGAAGAGGCTGCTGTCCAGCACAGTCACCGGCGACACCGCAATCTTCTGATCTAAAACTGTGCCAGAGGTCAAGCGAGTACCCGCCGCGAACGTGATGGTTTGCGGCGCGGGGTTACCGGCGCGAACGACTACGCTCACGGGAGGACGAGTCGTATTCAGTGGCAACCCATTCGGAAACACGTCTGCAGGCGGGGTCCAGCCTGGATAACTAGAACCTGTGATATCAAGAGACGTCAACACCGTCCCTTTCGGAATGGTGGGTGGACCGTTAGTCCATGCAGCAGGAAGCATCCAGTTGGTACCGGTGCTAGAAGTTATTGTTGGACGTGTCAGACCAGCAATAAAGCCGAAATTTTCAGGCAGAGTCCAGTCAGCTTCCAGTGTTACCGGGTTACCCAATGCACCTGCGACTCGGATATTTTGTGTGGTGGGCAAACCGGTGCCTGGCGGTAATATCAGGGAAGGATAAGAGTAATCAACCGGCAGCCGCTCGCCCGCCTGAATCACGAAATCGCCGGAAGCGATCATATCCACCGGTAACGCCTTCCCAGCTTCCCAGAAGTTATCGGGCGAAAGCAACTCGCCGCCAATGGAAATGGCGCTACGCGACTCGATGGTCAGCACGCCCGCCCCGGAAACGCCCAGCGCTCGAATATCTCCGTCCAGCAACAAGCGTGCCGTGTCCGGTCCATTTGCCAGACCCGCTCCCAGCCGGACCGAACCGCCCTTCCCGCCCTGCAACTGCTTTTTATTGTCCAGCGCGGCACCTGCCGATGCATCGATTACGCTGCCACTGCCGAGCGTGACGTCGTGGGTGGTGCGCAGAGCGACACTGCCACCATCCACGTATGGGCGCAGCGTGGAGGCATCGCCCGCCTGCTGGTATTCGCCGGTTAAGCCACTGACGTCAATCCGTACGCCTGGCTCCACCACGACGCCGCCCTCGAACTGTGCCGGCACAGGCAGCACCACATCCCCCATGCCAGTGGCAGCAACGGGGTTGCTCTGCCGCAGCACATTGCCCGCGAATATCGTGCCTGACCGCGCGGTCAAGTCGGCCTGGATGGAAACCTTCGGCGCATACAGCGTGATGTCGCCTCCAGATGACACTGCCAAGGCACCATCAACGACGACCTCTTGCTTGGCCGCGATCCGGATTGCGCCCAAGCCAGCAGCGTTCAGGCTCCCGGCATCGAGCACCAGTTGACCCAAGCGCTCGGCGGCGACGGCACCTTCGACCACCAAGCTGTCGGCAATGCGCTCGGCGTTGTCGGCCAAGCGTACCTTGTCGGACATGGCCTGCAGCCCGTAACGCAAAATGCCTTCTTCCGGGTAGTAGACAGGGGTATACCGGCCAATGATCAACTGCCCGCGTCGCGCCACCGCAGCGTGCGATTGATACAACGCGTCCAGATCCGCTTGCGAGGCCTGATCTTGGCGAGGTCCTTGATAAACGTCGCTGACAATGCTCCCTTCCAGCACGGCGCTGGTGGTGCCGATCACCAGCTTGCCGGCGTCCCTGCCCACGGTATAGCCGGCCTCGTCCCTGTAGACAGGCGCCTGGATCGGATCGTAGTAGCGACGGGTGTGACCCCAGCGCGCCGAATGAACTTCGTATCCCCGGTACACGCCCTCGTAGAGGATATCGGCGGGCGCCCTGTCGGCGACATAGAGCCGCCCGTCCTGCCCACGCAGCCAGGTCTGGCGCAATTGGCCGTCCTGGACATCCAGGGTGCCGCCTGAAAGGTTGATGGCGGAACCGGCTCGCGTGACCACGTCGGCGCCCGCGAAGCTGACCGTTCCCCCCTGCGCCATCCATTCACTGACCGTCCGGCCACTGGTGGCCAGGTAACCACTGACCTCCAGCAAGCCCCCTGCCGTATACCGGCGGTCCGTCTCGTAGCCATTGGTGCCCGCCGGCACAAAAATCAACAACCGACGATCCAGCCAGACATCCTCGCTGTTGAGATTGCCGCCCTCACGGTTGACGAGCGCATCGCGCTGCTCATTGCCTTGCACGTTGATGACAAGGTTGTTCGAGGCCATGGAAACCCGTACACCCACCGCCCCCGACACGTCCAGTTCTGCACCCGCTTCAAGAAGCGAACGGTTGGCAGCCTGGACGACGATCTGGCCACCCGTTGCAAGCGCGAGGGCCCCCTGGCGGGTGCTGTCCGCACCCAGGAACTGCACGGTGTTATCGCTCGTGATCTCGATGCGAGAGAGGTCGCGGAAATCCGTCAAGGCATAAGGAGCATCGGCGTCTGTGGTGGGCGTGGGGTTTGCACGACCCGCCTCGCGCTGGCTGTCGTAGGCCGTGGCCACGCTGTCTTCCAGCACGATGGCGGTGACGCTGTCTGGCGCCAGCTTGACCGATCCCTTGCCGCCACTGGCAGCAGCCGGATTGAGCAAATGGATGGTGCCGCGAACCGAGGTGGAGGTCGTGGCGATGGCAACGCCCCCCTGCGTGATCTCGCGTCCCGTCAGCGTGATGTCACCCGTGACGGCCTGGATCAGGCCGGTATTGCTGACTTGGCCAATGCCATTGGACAGGTCAGCCAGGCTGGCAGCCGAAAGCCTGGGCGTGACTTCATTCCCGCGTGTCGTCGAGGTGGGGCTGCCTTCGGTTCCGTAACCCTTGGCGATGACAAAGCTGTCACCGGCAGCCAACAGGGTTTGCCCGGACGGCGTGGCGATATGGCCGGCATTGTGGGCCTGGCGGCCCGCCAACAGGACGTACCCCCCCCCTTGCGTGGCCGAGGTGGGCGCAGGTGTGGCAATGCGCGCGCCGGCCTGGACTTCGATGTCTCCCAGGGCATTCTGGAACGTGGGCGTGCTGCCTTCGGAATACAGCCCACGCGCCAGGAACTGGGCGTCCAGCGCCTGCCCCTGGCTACCTGTGGTGACCGCCGCAGCGGCCACCAGGTTGCGCACGTTGACCTGGCTGGTGCCGCTGAAGACGACGCCGTTCTGGTTGACGACCATGACCGTGCCGGCAGCCTGGATCTGGCCCTGGATCTGGCTGGGTGCGGCGCTGGCCCCCACCACCTTGTTCAGCACCGCATCGGACGCGTTCTGATCGAAACGCAGCGTGGTATTGCGGCCCACGTTGAACGTTTCCCAGTTCAGCACGGCACGATCAGCCGTTTGCCTGATGGCCACGGTGTGTCGGCCGGCCTCGACCGTGTGCGTGGGCGCGTTCGCCCCCTGCCAACCCGCCTGCGCGCCTTCCGCCACCTGCAGGCCGCCAGCCCCCAGCCCATCGGCTACGGACGAGGGCGTGGCCTGCGCCTGCGCCCGTGCCGCCTCCTGCGCAGCCTGTTGCGCGGCGATGGCGTTGGCGCTGCGGTTCAGGTTGGCGATGGACTGGGTGAGTTGCTGGCGAGCCTGCATCTGTTGCCGTGCCGCGGCGGGTGTCGCCATGCCCGGCATGGGCCCGCGCTGCATGGCGCGCGCCTGCGGGCCCGCCTGGCTGCTGGCGGCGAACCAGTTGGGTGCGGCATGCAGGGGAAGCGCCGCCGTTCCCAGCAGAGCCAGCAGCAGGGATTCATTCAGACGGGATCGGCGCAGACTCCGCTGTTGGGGGACCAGCGTGGCACGGCGGGAAGGAAGTACGGGCATGGTGAGGCTCACGGGAAAGCGCAATCGTCGACATCAGCCAGGCACACAGGCTTGGCCACCAACATGTAGACGAAAGAGCAGGAGAAAAGCCGCCAATGAAATCTGATTTTTCGGGAGCAGGCCGGCCACTACGCCAAGCCCTTTCCACTCAGAGAGTTAATCATCTCCATCATGTCAAAACCATGACTAAGCGCCCCCGATAAATATCCAACACAGGCTTCTTGCAATTCAAATGAAAAGAGCCGATCCAGTGTCTGGGTCGACCCCTTGTCTTACTCTTTAAAAACCAGACCTTTCTTGGTTCAAAAAATCAGTAAAGAGGTTTCCCCGGATTAGGGGCGACCGGTCGAACCGCAAGCCGTGGCGTTGCCGATTGCCAACGGGCTGGACGACGACAGGAACGTGTCGCGGATAGCCTCATTCCAGTGGGCAGGCAGTTGCACGAAGTTACGAGCAGTGATTAGATTGTTTTGGCCTGACGCCAACACCTCATCGTTTAACTCGTTCAAACGCTCAACAAAAGCAAATATTTCAGCGCCCACTGCACTGTCAACGTAGCATTGGTTAATCAGGAGGTTAGTCGTGCCGAAGATCGGATATCCGACCTCGGGCTGGACATAGGCGGGAATCCAAGCCAGCGGATTGTCGGCGTTAATGCCAGAAGGAGGAGCTTGATTGCCGATCCCATCCTGAATAGCAGCGGCATCTGGAAGATTGCCATTGACTCGTGCCACAAATCTATTGTCAGCGCTGGTGTAATCAACGTCTGGAGTCAGATAGCCTAAAGTGCCATTGTGGTCTCCTTGAAACACCGCCCCAACACCACTGCTATAACGGGTACCGATCCAGTGCGCGGGAATTGGTTCGCGGAGAGCGTTGGCTACGACCGTCGAGAACTGATTCGACACTGTGAAGTTCCAACCATCGCATACCGCAGTCAGATAATTGGACAGCAATTCGGTCGTGCCGCTGGCGTCCGTGCGATATACGATACGAACTTGAGTCGTGTCCCCCGTACCCAACACGTCGTCCCAAGTCTGATCTGCTACGCCGAATAGCTGGCAAACCTGATCGTCTGTGAGGTTCAGGGCGGTCTGACCGGCTACCTTGTAGGGTAGCAGCACTGCGGCCGCCACTGCAGGGATCTGGATCACGGGCCCCCAACCGCCCTGGCTGGTAGTGTAGTAAGTATCCAAATCGTTAATCGTCAAAATCGAGTCACTGGCGGCATAGTGCACAGACGAACCCTCCGCATGACGAAACAACTGGCCATTATTTGTCACAAAGGCGGCCTTCCCAGTGCCACTGCCGATCCCAACGTATGCTGCGAAATTAACGAATTCGTTTTCGATAAGCGTCATGTAAAAACGATCTGGCAACGTTGCCCCACCGCCCTTAACTAGTTGCCCAGACGCAGCAGCATTAATGACCGTCAAGCTGGTCAGCATGATGAATTTGATAAAATTTTTTTTAGATTGAATTTTCATTGAATCATCCAAACGGTTTATGGATTGAAATTTATTCTTTATAAATCAATATTTTTTATTGATTTCTTATACTCCAAAGAACAGCCGTTTTCCCACTCATGGCAAAAAACGATAAGGGCTGCCCCATCAAGACGGAGCAGCCCGTTTATTTCCTCACACTGGCATACCACCAGTTAGAGCGGTATCCCCAGAATCAGGGACGGCCGTTCGAACCGCAAGCCGTGGCGTTGCCGATGGCCAGCGAGCTGGAAGCGGACAGGAACGTGTCACGAATGGCGGCGTTCCAGGTACCCGGCAGTTGCACGAAGTTGTGCGCGGTGATCAGGTTGGTAGCGGGCGGCGGCACTTCGTCGTTCAGCTCGTTCAGACGCGTCACGAAATCGACGATTTCGGCTTCCACGGCGCTGCTGGTGTAGCACTGGTTGACCAGCAGGTTGGTCGTGCCGAAGATCGGGTACCCGACTTCGGGCTGGACGTAGGCGGGAACCCAAGCCAGCGGATCCGCGGCGGCGGCGCCCGAAGGGGGAGCCTGGTCGGCGATGCCGGCCTGGACCGACTCGGCGTCGGGCAGGTAGCCGTTGACCCTGGCGACGACGGAGTTGTCATTGCCGGTGTAGTTGACGTCGGGGCTCAGGTAGCCGAACACGCCGGTTTGCGAACCTTGGAACACGGCGGCCACGCCGCTGCTGCCCGACGCGCCGATCCAGTGCGAGGGGATCGGCTCGCCCAGGGCGCCGCCGACGACCGTGGCGAACGAGTTCGACACCGTGAAGCCCCAGCCGTCGCAAGCGGCGGCCAGGTAGTTGGCCAGCAGTTCGGTCGTGCCGCTGCCTTCGGTGCGGTAGACGACGCGCACTTGCGTCGCGTCGGTCGTACCCAGCACGTCACCCCAGGTCTGGTCGGCCACGCCGAAGATCTGGCAGATCTGGTCGTCCGTCAGGTCCAGAGCGGTCTGGCCGGTGACCTTGTAGGGCAGCAGCACGGCGGTCGCCACGGCGGGGATCTGGATCACGGGGCCCCAGTTGCCGCCGCTGGTCGTGTTGTACGTGTTCAGGTTGGCCTGGGTCAGCGCCGAATCGCTGCCGGCGTAGTGCACCGACGAACCCGTGGCGTTGAACAGACCGCCGTTGTTGGTCACGAAGGCCGTCTTGCCGGTGCCGCTGCCGGTGCCGACGTAAGCCGCGAAGTTCGCGAATTCATTGTTGATCAGATTGGTGTAGAGCGGCTGCGGCAGCGTCGCGCCACCACCAACCACGGTTTGCGCCGAAGCGGCGGCACCGACCATCGACAGGCCAGCCAGCACGACGGCGGCGACCGACTTCTTCAGATTGAAAGCGTTCACGGAATTTCTCCTTGGCACTACGTTGAGAAAAATCTGGGATTAACTCGAGCCGCAAACGGATTAAGTGTGAGAGGCCTTGATCCGTTCATGGCTGCCGTCTCGTTGACGGCCCGAGCATCTTCTCAACCGATGGTGACAATCTACAGACTAATGTCGCGGGACATTTTCCTGAACGACGATGGATATTCATCCGTATATTCAATAAATAATGACGAACGGATTAATGAAGTCCCGGGATATTCATTAACTGTCATAAATAAAGGAAAATCAGTGAAAGGCGCTGAAGGAAACTGCAGGCGCGCCGTGCCGCCTCCCCCATCACCCGCGCCAGCCCTACACCAGCGTGTTCATCTCGATGATCGGCATCAGCACCGCGAGCACGATGGTGAGCACCACGCCGCCCATGATGAGGATCATCAGCGGCTCCAGCAGCGCCGTCATCGCCATCGCGCGGCGCTCGATGTCCCGGGACAATGTGGCGGAAGACCGCTCCAGCATCGCCGACAAAGTCCCGGTACTTTCGCCACTCGCGATGAGGTGGATGAGGAGCGGCGGAAAACTTTTTTGTAACTTCAGCGCCGCGCCCAGCGAGACGCCCTCGCGCACACGGCCGGTCGCGTCATCGACCGCGGCGCGCAGGCTGTCGTTGCCCAGCGTTTGGCGCGCCGCATCCAGCGCGCGCAGGAGCGGCACGCCGGCATCGGTGAGGATTGCCAGCGTGGAGGCGAAGCGCGCGGTGTTCACACCCAAGGTGAAGCGGCCGATGAGCGGCAAGCCCAGCACGCGGCGGTGCCAGGCAAGGCGGGCCGCGGGATCGCGCAGCCACATGCGCCACAGCCAGTACGCACCCACCAGCAACAAGGCCGTCAGCCAGCCCCAGTTGCGCACGAAGTCGCTGGCGGTAAGCATGGCGACGGTGAGACCGGGCAGGTCCTGGCGTGCCTGGCTGAAGGCGCTGACCACCTGCGGCACGACGTAGCCCAACAGGAAGATCACGATGCAGACGGACACGACGCCCACGATCGCGGGATAGATGAAGGCCGTCAGCACCTTGCCGCGCAGCGCATTGCGCTCTTCGATGTAGTCGGCCAGGCGCTCCATGACGCGGGCCAGGTCGCCGGAGTCTTCGCCTGCCGAGATCAGCGCCCGATAGATTTCGGGGAAGTCACGGGGCCGCGCGGCCAGCGCGTCGGTCAGCCGCGTGCCGCTGCGCACGTCGGCGCGCACGGCATTGAAGGTGTCGGCGATGTGTTTCTTTTCCGCCTGGTCGATGGTGGCGGTCAGCGCGGCTTCCAGCGGCAGGCGCGCGGCCAACAGGCTGGCCAGTTGCCGCGTGGCCCAGGCCAGGTCGCTGTCGGACAGGCGCGGGCTGAAGGCGCTGCCGCCCGCGCCGGCCTTGCGACGCTCGGCCAATGCGATGGGAAACAGGCCTTTGCCGCGCAGGGCGGCACGTGCCGCGCGCGCGCTGTCCGCGTCGATGGAACCCTGTTCGATCTTTCCGCCCGCGTCCGAGGCTTCGTATTGGAACGTGGCCATGCGGCCCTCCCCTGTCGGTCCTAGGCGTCGCGCGTGACGCGCACGATTTCCTCGGGCGTGGTGGCGCCGCTTTCCACCCAGCGGCGGCCGTCGTCGCGCATGGTATGCATGCCATGCGCCACCGCGGCTTCGCGCAGTTCCTGTTCACCTCGGCCTTCGTGGATGAGGCGGCGGATGGCGTCGTCGACGACGAAGAGCTCGTGGATGCCGGTGCGGCCGCTGTAGCCCACGTGGTTGCAGTGCTCGCACCCCACGGCGTGATAGACGGTGCTGCCATCGGGCAGCACTTCGGCGCGGCGGCAGTGCTGGCACAGCCGCCGCACCAGGCGCTGGGCCAGCACGCCCAACAGGGACGAGGCCAACAGGAAGGGTTCCACCCCCATGTCGGTCAGGCGCGTGACGGCCGAGACGGAGTCGTTGGTGTGCAAGGTGGCCAGCACCAGGTGGCCCGTGAGCGAGGCCTGCACGGCGATCTGCGCGGTTTCCAGGTCGCGGATTTCGCCGATCATGATGACGTCCGGATCCTGGCGCAGGATGGCACGCAAGGCCAGCGCGAAAGTCATGTCGATCTTGGCGTTGACCTGGATCTGGCTGATGCCGGGCAGGTCGTATTCCACCGGATCTTCCACAGTCAGGATGTTGCTGGTGCTGGCGTCCAGGCGCGCCAGCGCGGCGTACAGCGTGGTGGTCTTGCCGCTGCCGGTGGGGCCGGTGACCAGCACGATGCCGTGCGGTTGATGCACCAGGCGGTCCAGCGGCTGCAGCACGCCGGGGGCCATGCCCAGTTTTTCCAGTTGCAGGCGGCCGGCCTCCTTGTCGAGCAGGCGCAGCACCGCGCGTTCGCCGTGGCCGGTGGGCACGGTGGACACGCGGATGTCGATGGGCCGGCCCGCCACGCGCAACGCGATGCGGCCGTCCTGGGGCAGGCGTTTCTCGGCGATGTCCAGGTGCGCCATGATCTTGATGCGCGAGATCAGCGCGCCGTGCAGCGCCTTGCGGGGGCTGACGACATCACGCAGCGTGCCGTCCACGCGATAGCGCACGACCGAGTGCGTTTCGAAAGGCTCGATGTGGATGTCGCTGGCGCCGTCGCGGGCGGCCTGGGTGAAGAGCGCGTTGATCATGCGGATGACCGGCGCGTCGTCCTGGGCATCCAGCAGGTCGGTGACCTCGGGCATGTCCTGCATGAGCCGGTCGAGGTCGATGTCGTTTTCCGCGGCGCCCACCACCGAGGCGGCATCGCCGGCGTCCGCATAGGTGCGCGCCAGCAGCGTGTCCATTTCCGCCTCGCTCAGGCGCGAGAGCGGCAGCGGCACGTCATCGCCCAGGCGGCGCTGCACTTCCGCGATGGCCCAGCCGGGCGTCAGCGGGCTGACCGCCAGGCCCAGCGTGTCTGCCTCGGCGCGCAGCACCAGCCGCTGCGCCTTGGCCCAGGCATACGGCAGCTTGGCGGCCAGCGGCGCGCCCATGGTCACTGCCCCACCGAGATCGCGGGCCGGTAGCCCAGCTCGCGCAGCACCTGCACGGCGGCATCCGTTGCCGCGGGATCGCGTGACACATCGGTGCGCACGACATAGCCCATGCCGCCGGGCCCGGCCATCGTGTAGGCCTTCAGGCCGCTGATGCGCACGCGCTGGGCGATCTGCTCGGCGGCGGACTGGCTTTGCACATCGGCAATCTGCAGCACGTTGGTATCGGTGCGCGTGTGGCCGTAGAAGGCGTCCGGGTCGGAGGCAATGGTGAGCCCCGTGGGCAGGCGCGTGCGTATCGTCTCGCCGGACGCGGCATTGTCGGCGGGCGTGGGTTGCTGGCGCAACGCCGAGGACTGCGTGACGGGCGGCGGCTCCTGGCGCTGCGTGTCCTCCCAGGACCCGGGGCGCAGGTCATAAGCCTGCTCGCCCGCCGCCTGCGGCACGCCGGGGGGCGGCAAGATGGGCGCGTTCATGTCGGGCAGCGCCCAGTGCCTGCCGGGCTGGACGGCGGCCTGCGTGCGGCGCATGAAGTTGTAGCGGTCTTGCGTGAGGCCGGCGCCCGCCTGGGCATCGCGCACCACGTAGGGGCGCAGGAAAACCATGAGGTTGGTCTTCACGCGCTGGCGCGAGTCGTAACGGAACAGGGCGCCCAGCACGGGCAGCGAGCCCAGCAACGGGACGGCATCGGTGGTCGTGCTGACGCTGTCTTCCAGCAGGCCGCCCAGCACCATGATCTGGCCGTCGTCCAGCAGCACCGAGGTGTCGATGGCGCGCTTGTTGGTGACCACGCCCGCTTCGTTGCTGAGGTTGTTGTCGATGCTGCTGACTTCCTGGTAGATGTCCAGCTTGACCGTGCCGCCTTCGGAAATCTGTGGCCGGATGTTGAGCTTCAGGCCGATGTCTTCGCGCTGGATGGTCTGGAAGGGATTGTTGCTGCCCCCGCTGCCCGAGGTGACGTATTGCCCTGACACGAAGGGCACGGTCTTGCCTACCATGATGCTGGCGGGCTCGTTGTCCAGGGTCAGCAGGTTGGGCGTGGACAGGATGTTGGCGCCGCCCTTGGTCTGCAAGGCGCGGGCCAGCACTTTCAGGTTCAGGATCTCGCCCACCCCGGGCAGGTTGACGGTGCCGTCGATGATGCCGATGTTCATGCCCCGCGGCACGGCGTCGATGGTCGTGGCGGCGTTCACGTTCAGGCCGCTGCCGCTCAGGTTGGCGCCGCCGAAATAGCGGCCATTGCCCGCCATCCACTGGATGCCGAGTTCCGCCGAGTCGTTCTCGGTGACTTCGACGATGAGGCTTTCCACCAGCACCTGGGCGCGGCGTTGGTCAAGCAGGTCGATGACCTTGCGCAGGCTGCGATACATGGGGTCCGGCGCGGAGATGATCAGGGTGTTGGTGGATGCATCGGCCTGCACGGTGACGCCGCCCGCCGAGAATGCCGAGGAGCCGCCCTGGCCGCCCATTCCGCCCTGGCCGTTCTGGCCCGACGCGCCGCCCATGCCTGTGCGGGCGATGCGCGTGTTGTTGCTCATGCCCGAACTGCTGCCGCTGGTGGAACCGCTGCCCGACGCACTGGCGCCGTTTGCGGCCGAAGACCCCGACGCACTGCCCGTGCCGCTGTTCATGCCCCCGCCGCCCAGGGCCGCGCGCACGGACTCGTCGCTTCCCCCACCCATGCCACCCTGCCCGCCGCTCTCACTCGTCAGCAGGCCGCGCAGCACGTCGGCCAGGTGCAGGGCCTGGGCATTGCGCAGGTAGACCACGTGCAGATTGCCCGGGTCGCTCTGGACGTTGTCGAGCTTGATGATGAGGTCGCGCGCCAGTTGCGTGCGAGCCGGGCTGCTGGCGCGCACCACCACGGAATTCGAGCGCGGATCGGCCACCACCACGATGCGCTGGGTGGGGTCGTTGCTTTGCGCGTCGAGCAGGTCGGCGGCCATGGCGGCGATGTCCAGCGCGATGCCGTTATGGATCTTGATGACGTCGGTGTCCAGCGCCGTCGGCGTGTCGATGGACGCGATAATCTGGGCGATGCGCGCCAGGTTCTCCGCGTAATCGGTGACCACCAGCGTGTTGTTGCCGGGATAGGCCGTGACCGGATTGTTGGGCGGCACCATCGGACGGATCACGTTCACCAGGTTGGTGGCGTTCTCGTAGCTGAGCCGGAAGGTGCGCGTGGCAAGACCGCCTCCCCCGGCAGGCGCGTCGGCGCCGAGCACCGTGCCGCCGATGAGCTTGGCATCGGCCTCGGGCACGACGCGGGTCAGCCCTTCGGACTCGACGATCGCGAAGCCCTGCATGCGCAGCGAGCCCTGCAACATCTGCAGCGCCACGCCAGCCGGCACGGGCTGCTCGGACACCAGCGTGAGCTGGCCTTTCACGCGCGGGTCGACCAGGAAATTGCGGCCGGTGAAGCGGGCCAGCACGCGCAGGACGGTGGGAATGTCCGCGTCGACGAAATTCAGCGTGACGGTTTCGTCGTTGCCGGCGCCGCCTGGACGCGCCGCCGCGGCCGGCATGGGCGCGGCCGGAGGCCGGACAGCCGACCGCGACGCGCTCGACGTGGGACGGATGACCGGTCCCGGCGGCACTGGCGACGACGCACGCTCGGCCGTGGGCGTCGCACGGCCAGGCTCGGCCTGGCCACGGCGCGTTGCGGGCGGCGAGCGCAGATCCACGGGCTCGGCCTGCGCCTGGACGAGCGGGTCGGCGGGCGGCACGCCCGCCGCGGAAGGCTTGCGCGTGACGTCGTCCTGGCCGGGCGCCGCGCAGCCCAGCACGCTCAGGCACAAGCACACGGCGCTGGCCACGCGGGTGCGGCGCAGGAGACGGGCGCGCCGGTCAGCGCGGCCTTGCGTGGGGTGCTGCTTCATCTAGGGTGAATCCTTGGAAGGAAGGGACGCTGGCAATGCGAGGCGCACGTCGCCGCGCACGCGTCCCGCCAGGGCACGGACATCGATGTCGGTGTCCGGCGGCAACAGCTCAGCGGATTGGGTCAGGGACACGCCGCTCACCGCCAGGCCCAGCTCGGCGGGCGCCTGGAACAGCCAGGCCATGACGGCACCTGCCTCGGCGTCATCGAAACGCACGCGCCAGGCTGGCGCATCGGCAGCGGCCTCTTCGTCGGCCAGGAGGGTGTAGGCGCCCGGCGCCGCCGCTTCCAGGCTCCGGGCCAGGCGCGCGGGCAGCTCCCCCGGCGCCGGGGCGGCAGGTGTCATGGGCAAGGCTGCCTCATCGAGCACGGCATCCAGCGCACTGGACTGCGACCGCAGGCGGGGCAGTTCCGTTTCCCAGTGATCGATGCGCTTGAGCGCCGGCTCGATGGCCAGCACCCAGCCGCCCACGACCACGACCAGCACCCCGCAGAAGCCCACCAGGCGCCGCTCGCGCGCGGCCAGCTGCGACCACTGCGCGCGCGCCTGCGCCGACCAGGCATCCATGCGCTTGCGCAGGACGGGCGGCCATCCCGGCCGCCGCAGTCCCGGGCCGGCCGGCTTGCTTGCTGCGGGGCGTGTCATGATCGTGTCCGGCCAGGCTGGCTGGGCTTGGCCTGCCGCAACAGCGGCCTGGCTGCCCCTTCGGAAGACGGCGCGCTGGCGCGCACATGCCATCCGCTCTCCGCCGGTTCGACCGAGAGCCCCGCCTGCCGGGCCTGCTCGACCCAGGCAGGCGCTGTCGGGCCGTCTTGCACGGCACCAGGCGTATCCAGGTCGAAAGTCAGTTGCCCATCGGCGTAGCGCAGGGTCTTCACCTGGCCATCGGCGAATGGACTGTGCAGCAGCGTCAAGCCTAGCAAGCCCGCGAACCCTTCTCGCGCAGCCGCGTTGGCGGCCTGCGTGCGCGCGTCCCGCTGCTGGCGCGCCTGCTGCAGGGGGTTCATGATGACGCCCAGATTCGGAAACGCGGCTTTCACGCGCGCATGCATGTCTTGCGTCATGGCTTGCCCGGCGGACGCGAGGCGATGGGCCTGGACGTTCAGGCCCAGCACCCAGACCAAAGCTGCGGCGATTCCCGCCGTGATCGGCCAGCGCCAGGCGCCTGGCGCCACGCCTCGGGATTGCGCGGCGCACGTCAGCGACCAGGCAGGCGAGGCAGCCAGCCACGCCTGCGCCGCGTCGATCTCGGAAGACGGCACATCCAGGGCGATGGGGCGGAAAGGCGGCACGCTGCCCACCCACGCGATGTGGGAAGGCGTGCCCTGCACGAGCAAGGGAGACAGTTCGTCGGCCTCCCACTCCGCTGCGCCAGGCACGACACGCGCCCGCGGATAGACGAAGCCGGTGTCCATTCCGGTGCGCACGACGGCGTAGCCCTCGTCATTCAGGTGCACGGTCCAGCCAGCGTCCGGCACAGGCAAGGCGTAGGAGGCGGGAACGAAACCGGAGACGGTGAGCTGGCAGCCACGCAGGCAGGCTTGCGCACGCTGCAAGGGCTCCCGCGCCGTCCAGGCCACGGGCACCTGGCCATCGGGTGCGCGAGGGCCATGCGCCAGGATGACCTCGTCCGGATCGCCCAGCAGCAGGCCGTCCATGGCGCCGGCCAGGGCCGCGCGCAGCTTGGCGGCGGGCAGCGGCGGCAAGGCGACGCTGGCCAGCACCGCGTCGTGGGGATGCAGGATGGCCTGCACGCGCGCGCGGGGCCAGCGGACAGCCAATGCGCTCAGGGGGAAACGGCCTGCGGCCTGGAAGCCACCTCGGCCATCGCCTTGTGCGGCATCGACCTCGGCATCGGCGTCGAGCCGGCTGAGCCGGGGCAGGCGGATGCGCAGCAGGGTTTTCATGCGCCCTCCCGCAGCCATACGACACGCGGGACAGCACGGGGGCTGCGCTGGCGTTGGATCAAGGCCTGCATGGGCACCGTGGCCTGATCCAACGTCGCGACGCTGGAGAGACGGAACCACTGACTGAAGGCGCTCATGCGCACCCTGGATATCATGATGTCCAGCCGCCGCAAGCGGTTGACCAGGTCGCCGCGGTTGCGGAACCACTGTCCCGCATCCCTTTCATCGGTGAGCGCTTGCGCCTGGTTCAGGGTCAGATCGGGTATGGCGGCAGCCAGCACACGCGCCGGCGCGGTGTTGATGTTGATGGCGGTATTGGCAGGCAGCACCGTGACATAGGGACGGAGGCTTTCCAGCACGCCCGCGCTCATGCCATCCAGGGGAAGCAGATCCTCCAGCACCCGGATCATGGGCGCCTGGGCCACTTCCGGCAGCGTCAGCGTGGCGCGCCCTTCCCGGCCATCGCCCCGTTCGGCCGCATCGTCTTCGGCCTCGGCGTCATCGCTTTCGGCCTCCTGGCCCTGGCCTCGCGGGTGGGCCAGTACCACCCGTTGCACGATACGGCTGGCAAGCGCGGCTTCAATGCCAAGCTGCGCGCACAAGCGCCCGAACATCTCCACGTCCTCGGTGCTGACCTTGCCCTGCCGCACGACATTGCGCAAATTGAACTTGGCCTGCTCGTCATGCAGCCTGCCCGAGAACGTGCCGACCAGGCGCGGATTCTCGCTGCCGAAGCGGCTGCGCAGGATGGGCCTGGCCCAATCACCCCCCAGGTGCGTGACCGGACCGCGCTGCGCATCGGCCTGCAGCACGCCGCGCGCCCAGTCCAGCCCGCCAAGCAGGAGCCAATGCGCCTGTCCCCGCGCCTGCTCGGCCTGCACGGAACGCAGCAAGGTGGCCTGGCGTTGCGTCAGGCTGGCAGCCACCACGGTGACGAACGCCACGATGAGCAACGCGCTGATGACGGCCATGCCTGCCTGGCGGCGCGCCACCGCGACGCCGCCCGTCAGGGACGGCGCGGCGCGAAGCGGGCATTGCTGCATGATTGGAACCCCAGCCTCAGAGTTGCCAGGAGCCGATATCGGCATCCACGCCCTCGCCGCCCGGCTTGCCATCGGCACCGAAGGAGAACACGTCGATCTCGCCGTTGGCGCCAGGATTCAGGTATTGATAGGGGTTGCCCCAGGGGTCGTTGGGCAGGCGCTCGAGATACGAACGCGCGGCGGCGCCCGAGGCGCCGGCAGGCGGCTTGACCAGGGCGTCCAGGCCTTGCTCGCTGGTGGGATAGCGCGAGTTGTCCAGGCGGTAGAGCTTCAGGGCCTGCATCAGCGCGGAGATGTCCTGGCGGGCGGCCACCACGCGCGCCTGGTCGGGACGATCCAGCAACCGGGGCACGACCAGGCTGGCCAGGATGCCCATGATGACAACCACGACCATGATCTCGATCAGCGTGAAACCGCGCTGGAACCGGGACGGGCGGGACTGGCGGGGCATGGCGGGGAAAGGACGACGTGAGGCCATTGCGGGGTCCGCTCCGTTGAGGTGACACAGATAAGCTACCGGTTGCGATGTTCGCAACGGCATGTGTCAGCGACATGGAGAATGTCCCGGGACATCGGCGGGTCTGGCTGGGGCCAGCGTGTTGCCCCATCAGCCGACGAAAGCGCCCGCAAGCCGCATGACCATTGGCGCCGTGGCCTATCGCGCCGGATCGGCGGTGGATGTCGAGGCACACCACGGACGCGACGAGTCCCGGGACATTCCGACTGAACGGCCGGCAAGAAAGACGCCATACGCCTGAATTTCGGGATGGCCGCGGAGCTTGCCCGCGAGAAAGGCATTCCTGTCGAGGTCGTCGTCGTCGCCGACGACGTCTCCCTGCGCGAACTCGTTCCTGCCGATCGCCGCCGCGGCATCGCAGGGACGGTATTCGTGCACAAGATCGCGGGTGCGGCAGCCGAGCAAGGCTTGCCGCTTGCGGAGGTCGCCGCTGTCGCGGCCCGTGCCGCCGCCGCGCTGGGCTCCATGGGCGTGGGCCTGGGCGCGTGCACGGTTCCCGCCGCGGGCGCACCCAGCTTCACGCTGGGCGACACGGAAATCGAATACGGCCTGGGCATCCACGGCGAGAAGGGCGTCGGCCGTCGGCAGATCCAATCCGCGGATGCGATCGTGGACGACATCCTGGCCCATATCCTTCCCGAGCTGCCTGCGGATACGCGGCGGGTTGCCGTGCTCGTCAACGGACTGGGGGGCACGCCGCCCATGGAGTTGCAGATCATCGCGCGTCACGCCTTGGCCGCGTTGCGCAACCAAGGCCTGGTGCCTGAGCGTGCATGGGTCGGCAACTTCATGACCGCGTTGGAAATGCCGGGCTGCTCGCTGACGGTGCTGGCGGTCGACGATGCCCTGCTCTCGCTGCTCGACGCGCCTACCCAGGCGCCTGCGTGGCCCGCGTCGGGCCGCATTCCCGGCACGCGCACTGCGGCGCCCGCGCCAGCGGGCGTGGCCGAGCCGCCAGCGCCAGTGCCTGCCGGTCCGCTGGCTGAAGCCTTGCGGCGTGTGGCGCTGGGCGCTGCCGACACGATCATCGCCGCCGAGCCGGAGCTCACGGATCTCGACAGCCAGGCCGGAGACGGCGACCTGGGCGCCAGCATGGCGCGCGGCGCCCAAGCCCTGCGCGCCCTGCCCGGCCACGCCTTCCATGCCCCCGACGTGTTCCTCGCGTCGCTCAGCCAAGCCATGCGCCGGGCGATTGCCGGCAGTTCCGGCCCGTTCTATGCGATTGCCCTGCTGCGCGCCAGCCGCGAGCTGGCGGGCGTCGCCACGCCCACGCCGGCGCAGTGGCAAGGCGCCTTTGCTGCCGCCATCGACGCGATCATGCAGATGGGTGGCGCCAAGCCCGGCGATCGCACCATGATCGATGCGCTCGCTCCCGCGGCCCGCGCCTGGCATGACGCGCTGACAGCCGGCCAGCACGGCGTCCAGGCATTCGACGCCGCGTTGCAGGCGGCGCGCCACGGCGCGGACGAGACCACCCGCATGAAACCTCGCCTGGGCCGCGCCAGTTATCTGGGCGACCGCGCCGTGGGCATTCCCGACGGCGGCGCGGTCGCCGTGGTGCGGTGGCTGGAAGGCATCCGCGCAGGGCTGTGAATCCCTTTGGCGCTTGCATGAAAAAACGCCTGGCACTTTCGTGCCAGGCGTTTTTTCATGGTGCTGCCAGCCGATCAGCCGGCCACGCGGAAGCGCTCGGCGTCGTCCATGAAAGCCTTGTCGCCAAACGGCGCTTCATTCGAGCCGAAGGGCATCTGGGCGCGCAGCTTCCACGACGCGGGGATGTTCCACTCGCGCGCCACGGCGTTGTCGATCAGGGGGTTGTAGTGCTGCAGGCTGGCGCCCACGCCAGCGACGGCCAACGTCGACCACACCGACAGCTGGGCCATGCCGCCTGCCTGTTCCGACCAGACCGGGAAGTTGTCGGCGTACAGCGCGAATTGCGCCTGCAGCTTCTTCACGACGTCCTGGTCTTCGAAGAACAGCACCGTGCCCACGCCAGCGGCAAAGCTCTTCAGCTTGGCTTCGGTCTTCTCGAATCCCTCAGCCGGCGCGACCTTGCGGACCTCATCGGTCGCCAGCGACCACAGCTTGTCGCTTTCGGCGCCGAACAGCACCAGCGCGCGCGAGCTTTGCGAATTGAACGACGAAGGGCTGTGCTTGATGGCGTCCTGGATCAGCGCAACCAGCGCATCCTTGGATTGCGTGACATTGCGGCCCAGCGCGTATTGGGTGCGGCGCTGCTTCAGGGCGTCGAGGTATGCGTTGCTCATGGCGTCATATGCCTTACAGAGGAATGTGGGTGGGAGATGTCGTGGGAAAAATTCTACCCAGCGGCCCCTGACACCGCCATGGATCGGAGATCAAAAAAGGGGGGGTCAGCCGGAACAGATTGTCCCATTAAAAATACCAATGCATGTTTATATAGCCGTAAAACAGGACGCTCCCGCCTATCGCCTGATGATTTTGGCACCCCTCAAATGAGGATGATATTCATTTCTGCTTTAATGTACCGGTCGATATCCCCCGCTGCGCCCATGACACCCGCCTCTTCTCCCCCGCTGTCCGCCGTCCCTTCCACCCTGCGCATTCCACTCGCCGCGCGTGCCCTGGGCGGCACGCTGTTTCCCCAGCTGGAGGTCGGCGACACCCACGCTTCCCGCCTGCTGCAGGCGATGGGAGACGATGGCCAGCAATGGTTGCAAGACAGGCAAAGCACCTATGGCGTGCTGGCGCGCACCCTGTGTTTCCGGGATCATGCCCTCGCCTTTCTGGCCCGCCACCCGTCGGCGCACGTGGCCAATCTGGGTTGCGGCCTGAGCCATTACCTGCAATGGCTGGACAACGGCCAACTGCGCATGACCGACGCCGACCTGCCGGAAGTCATGGCATTGCGCCGGCAACTCCTGCCAGCCCAATCGCCACGCCATGTGCAGACCGAGCTCGACCTGAGCGACCCGCGATGGTGGGATGCGCTGGGACTGCCCGCCGCCCGGGACGAGCCGCCGGTCTTTCTTTTCAGCGAAGGCGTCTTCATGTATCTCACGCCCTCCACCGTGCATGCCATCCTGGCGACCTTCGGCAAGCGCGCGCCAGCGGGATCGGTGCTGTGCTTCGACGCCATGTGCTGGCTGGCGATGGGCCGCGCGAAGCACCACACGTCGGTGCGCAAGACACACGCCGAGTTCCAGTGGGGACCGAGGAAGCTGGCAGACCTGACGCGCCCGCATCCGCGCCTGCGACTGCGCAACAGCGATGGCGTCATGGCGGGATACAACCTGTTCTACCGCTTGCTGGAACCTGCCTTCCGCACACTGGCCGGCGTGCCGTTCTATGCGGTCCATGCGCTGGAGGCAAAAGCGTGAGCCGTCGGCGGATTGATAGAATGGGATCACCCTTTCCCAAGCCCCCCAGCCGCTGACAGACCCTCCGCGCCCATGGCCGGACCCTGGGCCAGACCATGGCACTGAACATCAAATACCGGCCGCTCAAGGCGTTCCTGCTGGCCGTGCAGACCAAGTCGTTCACGCACGCCGCGTCGCTGCTGGGCGTGACCCAGCCGTCCTTCACCGCCTTGATCGCGGACCTGGAATCCGTGCTCGAGGTCAAGCTGTTCGAGCGCACGACGCGACAGATTTCGCTGACCGCGGCCGGCGTGGAATTCCGCGATCGCATCGAGCGCCCCATGGCCGATCTCGAGGAAGCCTACCGCAGCATGCAGGACCTGGCGTCCGTGCGGCGAGGCGCCGTCGTCATCGGCGCCCTGCCATCCACCTCGCTCACCCTGGTGCCGCCCGCCCTGGGCGCCTTGCGCCAGCAGCACCCGAAATTGCAGATCCGCGTGGTCGAAGCCCACAACGACGAGCTGATCGCCATGCTGCGCACCAACCAGATCGAGTTCGCCCTGGCCACCCTGCTCAGCGACGCCCCGGACCTGAAGTTCAGCCCCCTGGTCGCGGACGCCTTCTTTGCTGTCTACCCTTCGCGCCATCCGGTGGGACAACTGCCCAGCCTGCATTGGGAAGACCTCACGCCTCTCGATCTGGTGCTGCTGGCGCAAGGGTCCAGCGCACGGCACCAGTTCGACCGCGCCGTCATCAGCGACAAGGCGGCCACGGGTTTGCGCTATGACGTCACGCACATGACGACGGCCGTCCGCCTGGTCAGCCAGGGACTGGGCGTGGCGGTCTTGCCGCGCCTGGCACTGCCGTCGCTGGGGCTCGGCTCCCTGCGCAGCCGGCCCATCGAGGACGAGAGCGCGCGGCGCACCATCGGCGTTCTGCATCGACAGGACCGCCTGCTGTCTCCCGCCGCGCAAGCACTGGTCGATACGCTGCGCCAGGCCGCCGTGGAGATCGAACAGGCGTTGCCGCCGCTCGCGCAGCGCGCAGCGGCACGCAATAAATAGCCAAAAACGAAAAATCACAGACAAATATCAATTTGTGGCTATGAATACGGGCAGGCACTATGCCGCCAAGGGACTGTAGACCGGCCACGGTCACGGCACCCGCCTGAGTGGGGCGGCGCGCCCGCGCTGCCACGAGAAAACAAACAAAGTACGGCCGCATCACGGCCAGGAGACATTTGCCCATGTTTGCCATGAAGACTTGGCTCGCCGGTTTCGGCGCGAGCTCGATGGTGCTGGCCACGGCGCTGGCCGCCACGCCGGCCGCTGCCGCCCAATGGCCCGAACGTCCCATCGAATTGATCGTCGGCTTCGCCGCCGGCGGCGGCACCGACATCACGGCGCGCACCCTGTCGGTCTTCCTGGAAAAGGAACTGGGCGGCTCGGTCGTGGTGGTCAACAAGCCGGGCGCGTCGGGCGCGCTGGCAATGTCCATGGTGGCCCGCGCCAAGCCCGATGGCTACACCCTGGGCATGACCAATATGCCCGGCCTGCTCACCCTGCCGATCGAGCGCCCTGCCGGCTTCTCGGGCAAGGACTTCACCTACCTGGCCACGCTGGTGCGCGATCCCAGCGCCTTCAGCGTCAAGGCCGACTCGCCCTACACGTCGCTCAAGGAACTGATCGATGCCGCCCGCGCCAAGCCTGGCATGATCAGCTACGGCTCGACTGGCGTCGGCACCGACGACCACCTGGCGCTCGTCATGTTCGAAGCCGCCACCGGCACCGACCTGAACCACGTGCCCTTCAACGGCGCGGGCCCGCTGCGCAATGCCGTCCTGGGCGGCCACGCCGACGTGGGCGGCATGAACCTCGGCGAAGCCATGCCTTACAGCGGTTCGCAACTGCGCATCCTGGGCCAGGCCAGCGAGAAGCGCTCGCCGCTGGCGCCGGATGTCCCCACCTTCAAGGAACAGGGCGTGGACCTGGTGTTCGCTTCCGAGCGCGGCGTCATCGGCCCCAAGGGCCTGCCGGCGGAGGTGGAGCAAAAGCTGGCCAAGGCCCTGGAGACCATCGCCGCTAATCCCGACTTCCAGAAGAAGATGCTGCAGCAGTTCACGGAAATGGATTACCTGCCGGGCGACAAGTGGCAGGCACGCCTGAATGAAGCGGACAAGCAGTTCCGCGCCATGTGGGCCAAGCAGAAGTGGCTGGACTGATGACACGAGGCGCGAAAGCGCCTCGCGGCCTTTCCCTCCAGCAATGAAATAGGCCCCGCATTCGCGGGGCCTATTCGCTTGGCGCGCGGAATCAGGCTTGCGCCGGCACCGCGGGCTTGCCCCAGTCCGCCCACACCTTGGCGATCGCGGCATAGTCGTCACGGCCGTGGCCCGCCGCGACGGCGATGTCATAGATGGTGTGCGAGCCCTGGATCGCGAAGAGCGGCACGCCCAGCGTCTGGGCCAGCTCCAGCGCCAGCACCGAGTCCTTGCGCGCCGCATCCAGCGGCATGCCGCCTTCGTAGTTGCCCTGCACGATGCGCTCGGCATAGCGATGCGTCAGCGGACGATGCAGGCCCATCTGCGGATCCGACAGCAGCCCCACCAGCTTCTCGATGCTGACGCCCGAGGCGGTCGCCAGCGAGCCGGCCTCGGCCACCACCACCATCACCGCGTGGGCAACGGCGTTGTTGATCACCTTGGCGGCCGCACCGGCGCCGCTGTCACCGAAATAGATCTGCTTGGGCGCAATGGCATCGAGCACGGGCCGGGCATCGGCAACCGCCTGCGCGTCGCCGCCCATCAGCAACATCGCGGTGCCGGCCTTCATCTGGCTCACACCGGCCATCACCGATGCATCGACCAGGCGCAAGCCGAACTTCTCCAGCAGCTTGCGGCTGGCATGGATGTCCTTGGGATTGACCGTGCTGGTTTCCAGCACCACGGCATGCTTGGGCAGCCTGGCGGCAATCTGGTCCAGCACCGTCAACGAGATCGCGGGGCTGGGCAGCGACAGCACCACCACATCCACATCGCTCAGGTCATCCGGCCCCGCGATGGGCACGGCCTTGAAACGCTCCTGCGCGCGGCGCACCTGCGCCGCATCCAGGTCAGCCACCTTGGTCGTGAACTGGCTGGCAATGCGCTCGGCCACCAGATAGCCCATGTTGCCCAGGCCATAGACGGCGACAGTCGAAATGTTCATGTCGTAAGACTCCTACAGATAAAGACGGGGCGCGCAGCTTATTTCGCGACGGACAGCGGGTTGGCGTGCAGGCCGAAATACATGCTCTTGACCTGCGCATACAGCTTCATGCCGTCGATGCCCTTCTCGCGGCCGATGCCGCTGTTCTTGAAGCCGCCGAAAGGCGTGCTGGTCACCGACTGCTTATAGGTATTGATCCACACCGAACCCGCCTCCAGGGCACGGCCGATGCGCCAGGCCTTCTTGAAGCTCTCGGTCCAGATGCCGCAGGCCAGCCCGAAAGCGGTGCCGTTGGCCTGTGCGATCAGGTCCGCCTCATCCTTGAAGGGCAGCGCCACCAGCACGGGCCCGAAAGCCTCTTCCTGGCAACTGGCGGCGTCGGGTCCCAGGCCATCGATGATGGTGGGCAGGTAGAACGCGCCCTTGTCGTAGTCGCCGCCCGCAGGCGCCTCGCCGCCGCACAGGATGCGGCCGCCTTCGGCGCGCGCGCGGTCGACGAACGCCGCGACACGGTCACGATGATGGAAGGATGCCAGCGGCCCGACTTCCACGCCCGCGGCATCCGGCAAGGCCACCTTCAGCGTCTTGGCGCGCGCCACCACGGCTGCCAGCACCTCGTCGTAGATGGCTTCCTCGATGAAGAGCCGCGAACCGGCCACGCAGGACTGCCCCGACGACCCGAAGATGCCGGCCACCACCGCCGCCACCGCATGCTCGCGGTCGGCATCGGCGAACACCACGTGCGGCGACTTGCCGCCCAGCTCCAGCGCCACGGGCACCAGGCGTTCGCCGGCCACCTTGCCGATGTGCGCGCCCGCGACCGTGCCACCGGTAAACGAGATCATCCGCACGCCAGGATGGGCCACCAGCGCCGCGCCCAGGTCGGCGCCGCGCCCCTGCACCACTTGCAGCAGGTTCTCGGGCAAGCCGGCTTCCCGCGCGATGCGGGCCAGCTCCGGCCCCAGCAGCGGCGAATCCTCGGAAGGTTTCAGGATGACCGCGTTCCCCGCGGCCAGGGCCGGCGCCACCTTGGTGGCATCGTTCATGATGGGCGAGTTCCAGGGCGTGATGGCGGCGACCACGCCAAAGGGCTCGAGCACGGTGAACGACACGTAGTCGCCGCGCGGCGGCGTCACGTCGGTTTCCAGGGTCTCGCAGACACCAGCGTAATAGCGGAAGGTACCGATGGCGGATTCGACCATGCCGCGGCACTCGGCGATCGGCTTGCCGTTATCGCGCATCTGCAGCTGGGCCAGAGCCTCTTTTTCGGCCATGATACGATCGGCGATCGCATGGAGCACCAGCGCGCGGCGATGCGGCAACAGCGCTTTCCAACCCGATTCCTTGAACGCCTGCCAGGCGCGCGCAACGGTGGCGTCGAGTTCCGCCGGCGTGGTGATCGCCACGCGTCCGATCTCCTGGCCGTTGGCGGGATCGATACTGATGATGTCCTTTGGTGTGCTTGAAGCGTTCATGCTTGTCCTTGTTGTTCAGCGCAGAAAAGTCTAGGGACTGCGCGGAGCCAAAACAACAAGCACGTTGTCGCCAATCTTGGCAATGAAACTATCAATAAGATTCCTCGCCAGGCCGCCTGGCCGGCGGCACGCCAGCGAATTGCGCCCATCATGAGCCTCAGCAGTTTTTCCTCGCTCATCCTCTCCGAAGCCAAGCTTCCCGAGCAGGTCGCCAAGGTCATGGAGGCGATCGAGACCGACATCATCCGCGCGCGCATCCTGCCCCGCACCCGCCTGATCGAAGACCATCTGATGGAAGACTACGCGGCCAAGCGCCACGTGGTGCGCGCCGCGTTGGCCGAGCTGCAGCGCCTGGGCGTCGTGGTCAAGCCGCCCCACCTGGGCGCGCAGATCCGCCGCTTCAACAAGCAGGAGCTGGAAGACCTGTATCACATGCGCCGCGTGCTGCATCACACGGCCATCGAGATGATCGAGTTTCCCGTGGCGCCGGAACGCCTGGCGTCGGTCGAGGCAGCCTGCCTCGAGCATGCGCGGGCGGCGGCCTCGGGCGAGCTGATCGCCATCCACCGCAGCAACATGGCGTTCCACCGCGAGTTCTACGGCCTGTGCGACAACCTCTATCTGGCCGAGTCCATCCGCCTGCACGACTGGCTGAGCTTTCCCGTGCGCGCCTATGGCGTCGCCGACGCCGGCGCGCTGGAACAGGCTTGCCGCGAGCACCAGGCCATGGTGGACGCCGTGCGCACCGGCAACCGCGCGGCGCTGGACGCCCTGTCGGTGGCGCACATGGGGCGGGCGCGGGACATCTATGAAGAGAAGTACCTGACGCGCTGAGGCCGGCGCGAGACCTTCCGCCAACCTGCCGCCGTCGCGATCCGAGGCTACACGCTGTGCAGCAGGTCTCGCAGCGACTCGGGCCGCAATATGCGGAAAGCGCCGCGCTGGCAGGAAATCAGGCCCTCCCGGCGCCATTTGGCCAGGATGCGGCTGAGCGTCTCGGCACGCATGCCGAGCTTCACCGCAATCTGGGTATGCGTCAGCACCAATGCCGGGCGGCCAGTGTCCGCGGTCTGCGCCATGCGCAGCACATACTCGGCAAGGCGCTCCTCCGCTGAACTGGAGGTCAGCCAATCGATCTGGTCGGTGTGGTGCCTGATGAGATTCGCACCATGGCGCAGGACACGCTCGGCAAGCACGGGCTCTTCGCGGCACAGGTCCCGCAGGGCCTGTCCACCGACCAGGCAGCCCCCTCCGGCGCTTGCCGCGCGCGCCGTGTGCAGGTGACGCGGCTCGTCCTGGAACAGTGTCAGGACCGAAAACCATCCCCCCGGCCCCACCTGGCCGAACACCTTCTCGTCGCCTCCCGCCGTATAGCGCACGCCCTGCACCGCCCCTTCGCATACCAACAGGCAGGCCGTCACTGCCTGGCCCTCCGAGAACACGATGCTCCCTGCCTCGAAGCGCAGCCACGTGCTTGCCAGCGCCAGCCTGTCCAGCGCTGCCGCGCCAATGCCCGCGAACCAGGGATGCGCGCGCAGGGAATCAGCCTCCCGGCTACGCGGAAAAGGTGAATTGACAATAGTCATTTGGAAGTCGAAGCGCGGCGCTTAGAATTTAATAAGATTCATTCTTATTTAGATACTATCACCGCCGCGCCGTCACCCGCAAACCGGGCGGCGGCCGACTGCCACCCATGCACACCCTTTGTTTCCGCCTTGCCGGACTGGCCGCCTTGCTGGCCTGCGCAACCGCCCTGCCCGCGCCCCTCTCGTTCCAGGACATGCTGGGTCAGGCTGTCTCGCTGGATGGACCGACCCGGCAGGCCGTGACCCTGCCGATGCCCGCCGCCTCGCTGTTCATTTCGCTGGATGGCGGCACCGCGCATCTTGCCGGCCTGCATCCCAACGCCTACGCCTTGATGCAGGCCGGCCCCGTCGCCGGCCTCTTCCCCGGCCTGGCCGGCCTGCGCCGGGACGTGACCCGGACGGGCTTCGCGCCGAATGTCGAAACGCTGCTGCAGATCCAGCCCGACCTGGTCTGGCAATGGGGCCACATGGGCGACGACCTGCTCGCCCCCTTGCGCGCCGCCGGCCTGCCGGTTGCCGCGTTGCGCTACGGGAACGAATCCCGGACGCGCGAGTGGATCCGCCTGATGGGCATCGCCCTGGGACAGGAAGCACGCGCCGAGGCACAGCGCCGCTGGCGCGTATCGGTGCGGGCGGACATTGCCGCGGTGACCGGCAGCCTGCCTGAGCAGGCGCGGCCCGCGGTGCTCTATCTGTCACGCCTCGCGCCGCAGCTGCGCAGCGCCGGCCGCGGCAGCAGTTTCGACGACGACATCACGCTGGCCGGCGGACGCAATGTGGCGACCGCGATTGGCGGCAGCCAGGTCATCAACATCGAACAGATCATGGCCTGGGCACCGGAGGTGATCCTGCTGAACAACTTCGAGCCCGGCGTCTCTCCGGCGCAACTCTATGCCGATCCGCTCTACGCGGACATCCCGGCGGTACGCAACCGGCGTGTCTACAAGATTCCCGCCGGCGGCTACCCCTGGGATCCCCCCAGCCAGGAGTCCCCGCTCTATTGGCAGTGGCTCAGCCTGATGCTGCATCCGGACAAGTTCTCCTGGCCCTTGCGCGAACGGATCGCGCAAGCCTACATGCAGCTCTATGGCCATGCCTTGAACCCGCAGGACATCGACGCCATCCTGCACCTGTCCTTGAACGCGGAGGGCGCCGCTTATGCACGCCTGCGCTGACAACCGCCCTGCCGGTGCGCCCGCGATGCGCCTTGCACGCGCATGGCCATGGGTGCTGATGCTCGCCATGCTTGCCTTGTCGATACTGGCAGCCCTGGCCATCGGACGCTATCCCCTGGCGCTTGCACGCGTGGCACGCGTCCTGGCCGGCCTGTTCCTGCCTGACACCCTGCTCACGGGTTGGCAGCCGGCCAGCGCCACCGAAGCACGCCTGGTGCTCCAGGTGCGCCTGCCCCGCGTGCTGACGTCGGCGCTGACCGGCGCCAGCCTTGCGCTCTGCGGCGCGGCCCTGCAAGGCATGTTCCGCAACCCCCTGGTCGGCCCGCAGATACTCGGCATTTCCTCGGGCGCGGCACTCGGCGGCTGCGTGGCGCTGCTGCTCTGGCCCACCCTGCCCGTCACGCTGGCCCTGGCTTTCGCCGGCGGGCTGCTGGCCGTCTCGGCGGTGTATGCGCTGGGCCGCGCGCAGGGCCGAACGACCGTGCTCATGCTGGTGCTGGCGGGCGTGGTGACCAGCGCGTTCTTTTCCGCGCTGGTTTCACTGGCGACCTATTTCGCCGATCCGAACGACACGCTCCCCGCCATCGTGTTCTGGCTCATGGGCAGTTTCGCCACGGCCTCTTACGCCAAGCTCGCCGCGGTCCTGCCTCCGATCGCGCTCGGCATGGCGCTGCTCTGCCTGCTGCGTTTCCGCATCAACGTCCTGTCCCTGGGTGACGAGCAGGCGGCGGCGATGGGCATCAGGGTCGAGCCTTTGCGGTGGGCCCTGCTGGCCTGCACGACCCTGGTCGTGTCAGCCAGCGTCGCGGTGTCCGGCACCGTCGGCTGGGTGGGCCTGGTCATGCCCCATCTCGCCCGCGCGATCGTGGGGCCGGACCATCGCGCGCTGCTGCCCGCCAGCGCGCTGATCGGTGGCGCCTACATGGTGTGGGTGGACACCGCCGCGCGCAGCCTCACCAGCGCCGAGATTCCGCTGGGCGTCATCACCGCGCTGATCGGCGCGCCGATCTTCGCACTCCTGTTGCGCCGCGCCGCCGCGAAGGGGGTGCACCATGCTTGAGCTGCGGCAACTCGCGATCCAGGCCGGCACGCGCCGCCTGCTGTCAGGCCTGAGCCTGTCGGTCGAGGCGGGCAGCATCCTCGCTGTGCTCGGACCCAACGGACGCGGCAAGACGACCCTCCTGCGCACCATCATGGGACTGCAGGATCCCGCCGAAGGCCTGGTGCGACTTGGCGGCCCGGCCGCCTATGTCCCGCAGCAGACCGACACGCTGTTCGCCTATGACGTGCTGGCCATCGTGGCCATGGGGCGGGCCCGCCACCTGCGCTGGTATGCCTCGCCCTCGCGCCAGGACTTACGGATCGCGCGCGAAAGCCTGGCAGCGGTGGGGCTGTCCCACCTGGCTGCCGCGTCCTATCACTCGCTGAGCGGCGGCCAGCGGCAACTTGTCTGCATGGCCCGGGCGCTGGCGGCGGAAGCCCCCCTGCTCGTGCTGGACGAACCGATGGCCGCGCTGGACCTGCGCAACCAGGACACGATCCTCGCGCTGCTCAAACACCTGTCCCGGACGCGCGGACTCACTGTCGTGTTCTCGACCCACCAGCCCCAACACGCCTGCCATATCGCCGACCAGACTTTGCTGATGCATTTCGACGCCTGCGAAAGCGGGCCCACCGCCGACATGTGCGTGGACGAGCGGCTGTCGCGGCTCTATCAACTGCCCGTGCGCGTGACGCCGCTTTCCCACGAGGGACGTCGCATCCAGGGCGTGGTCCCCCTCTTTCGCTGATCGCCATGTCCTCCATCGCCTATCTGCACAACTGGCACGGCCCGGGCCCTGCCGCACTGACCGGCGGCGACACGCCCGCCTGCGCGTGCCTGCCGCTCTACGCGCTGGAAACGCAGGCGACGGCACGTTGGCGCGCCCTGCTCGTGCCCGCCCACACGGACCAGCGCTACCTGGCCAGCCAGCGCGCGTGGCTGGACAGCTACCTGGCGGCCGGCGGCACGCTGGTCGTCAACGGCCACGTCGCCCACCCGTTCCTGCGCTGGCTGCGTCCCTTCGTGCCCGCGCCTGCCCATGGCCTGGACGGCTTGCGCGTCCATCCCGGCCACGCCCACCCGATCTTCGCGGGTGTCGAACCGGAAGACCTGACATTCCGCCGTGGCGTGGCGGGGTTCTATGCACGCGGCGGCAATCCGCCGCCGGACGGCGCCTGGGTGCTGAACACGCTGGGCCCCGAGCGCATCCCGGTGGACTGGCTGCTGACGTTGCCTGGCGGCGGACGGCTGCTGGTGCATTCCGGCAACGATCTCTGGATGTTCGCGAACAGCCCCGATACCACGGCACGCGTGTTGCCCCAACTGCTGGACTGGATCACCTCGGACCCCTCATGACTCGTCCCCCATCGCACGACACACCGGTCATCGGCATGCTGGACGCCGGCACGTACTACCACCACCGGACCCTGCACACGCCCGCGCTCGGCTGCCACATTGATCGGGCCATCTATGTGCGCGACCTCGATGCCCGGTCATTGGCGGACTGCGACGCGTTCATCGTCTCGTGCCGCAGCAACCCCGACCTGCTGATTCCCTTGCGCGGCCTGTTCCGGGATTTCCTTGCTGCCGGCAAGACACTGGTGGCCATGGGCGAGACCGGCGCCCACCTGTGGCTCGATGGCTTGCGCTGGACGCCCTGCGAGGTGAACTTCTGGTGGTGGAAGGAGCCCGGCGCGGATTCGGGCTTGCGCGTCGCGGCGCCCACGCACGCGCTATTCCACTTCCTTTCCCTTGCCGATGCCACCTGGCACCAGCACGGCACCCTCACGCCGCCACCCGGCGCGCAGTCGCTCATCGACAAGGCCGGCGCCGGCTCCATCCTCTATGAAGACCGGCACAGCACGCCGGGACGCCTCATCGTCACCACGCTGGACCCCATGTATCACCACGGCAGCCATTTCATGCCGGCGGCCAGCCGCTTCCTGCAGGGCTTTCTTCCCTGGCTCAAGGACTCCACACCCGTCCGCCGCCCGGCAGCGCTTGCGCCGCGCCAGGCAGACGTCTCTTCAACCTGACCTCGCAACATCATGTCCCGACCCCTCAAGCTCGTCCTGCCCGCCAGCACCGCCCTGCTGGCCGCCCTCTGCCCGGCGGCCCAGGCCGCCGACGCCCCGCAACTCTCCACGATCACCGTCACCGCGCCCGCCGCCGAGGACGGGCGCCCGCGTCCCAAAGGGGTCGCCCAGCAGCCCGCCACGCTCGACCACGGCGCCACGCAATCCGTCACCGTGATCGACAGCCAGGAAATCGGCATCCTCAACACACCCAGCACGCTGGACCTTATTGCGCGCGTGCCCAACGCGACCGTCAACCGCAATGGCGGCATCGCGGGGACGGTGTTCCTGCGCGGCCTGAACTCCAACGACATGCGCATCCCCATGTTCATCGACGGAGACCGCTTCCGCGGCCGCAATACGCTGCAGTTCATGCTCATCAGCCCGAGCGAGATCGAGCAGGTGGAGGTGATCCGCGGGCCAAGCTCTTCGCGCTATGGCAGCGATGGCTTGGCGGGCCTGATCAACTTCGTGACCAAGCGGGCGCACGGAAACCTTGACCAAGCCTTCTCGCTGAACGGCGGCGAAGCCTCCACCACCTACCAGAGCAACGGCCACGGCGTGCAGGGCACGGTGGCCCTCGAAGGCGCTGGCGACGGCTTCGACTTGCGTGTCTACGCGACCGGGCGCCGTGCCAGCGACTACGACAGCGCCGCCGGGACAGTGCCGAACAGCGACTACCGCAGCGGCAACGCAGGCGTCGTGTTGGGTTATATGCCCGACGCACGCCAACGCTTCGAGGCCAGCGCACGCGTCGCCTACGTCAAGGATGGCGTCGCAGGCGCGATGCCGGCGCCGCCGCTGAGCATCAGCCGCCGCGAGCCGCTCAAGGTCAAGCAGGGACGGCTGGCCTATGCCGGAGAGTTCGACGGAACGGTGAAGGCGCTGAAGGCAAGCCTGTACGTCAACGAATTCGATACGCTCATCACCAACCATAACGAAACCAACCCCGCGCGCGTCATCGACACCCGCAACAACGTCATCGGCCCCATGGCCTACGGCGGCAGCGTGTCGGCCACGATCCCGTGGGCCACGGCGCAAACCATCGTGGGCATGGACTTCATGCACGAACGCCGTCCAGGCTCGGAGACGCAACGCAGCACGCAGGTGCGTGCCGGCAATGGCAACATCACGACCACCGCGTCGGGCTACGACAAGACCGGCCCCGACCAGTACCAAAGCAATATCGGCGCATTCCTGACCACGGAATGGCAACCCGCGCCGAAGTGGACGGTGTCCGCGGGCGGGCGGTTCGACTGGTTCCGCTCGGACGTGAAGACCTCGCCCCTGCCCTCGCCCAACCTGCTGCCGGCCTTCCAGGCGGCGCAGGACACCACGCAGACAGCGACGACGGGCAGCCTCGGCCTCTCGTATCGCGCCACCGACGTCATCGAACTGCTGGGCAGCGTAGGCTCCTCGTTCCGCATGCCGTGGACATCCGAGATGTTCAGCGCCGGCTACACGGGCACCAGCTACACCATTCCCAACCCGGGCCTCAAGCCCGAGCGCGGCGTCACCGTGGAGGCCGGCACGCGCCTGCATTTCACCGATGCCAGGATAGGCCTTACCGCATTCCGCAGCGATTACCGCGACTTCCTGGAAAACACCGTCACCACCTATCAAGGCCTGCCCGCCACGCAACGGCGCAATGTCGGCCGGGCACGCATCCAGGGCGTGGAAACGGATTGGCGCTGGCAGTTCACGCGCCAGGCCAATGTCTACGGCAACGCAAGCTACCTGCACGCCACCAATCGCAGCACCGGCAAGCCCTTGCCGTCCATTGCCACGCTGAGCGGGCTTCTGGGCTTGCAATACGTGGGCCCCAACGACGCATACGCATTGAGCGGCGAGGTGCAGTGGGCCAAGGGCCAAAGCCGTTACGCCGAGGCGAGCGAATATCCCGCGGCGGGCTATGCCACGGTGAACCTGTACGCCCAGCTCCAGCTCGACCGCCTGGGGCTGCCCCAGGCCGGCAATACCCAGCTGGTATTCGGCGTCAACAACCTGTTCGATCGCGGCTACCGAACCGCGGCGACCTCCTCCGTCCGGTCCTACGCCATGTCGGACCTGAACCCGTTGCTGGAGCCGGGCCGCAGCGTCAGCGTCACCGTCCGCACCCGCTTCTGACAGGCGTCCTGCCCCGAGGGCTGCCCCCTGTCAGCCCGCTTTCATCTGGAGATTTGCGATGTCCGCCACACACGTCCCTCTGCCGTGCGCCAGCCTGTTCGTGCGGGCCGAGGAAGGCCCCCTGGAAATCGGCTTCGACGCCGTGCGCGCCTATCATGGACACGGCGCGCTGGCCATGCTGGCCCTGGTCTTCCAGGGCCAACGCGGGGCACTGCCCCTGCTGGAGGCCGATGGCCTGCCGGTTCCGCGTCACGAATTGCGGGTTGTCAGCGGACACCCGGGTCCGGGCGTGCGCGATGCGCTGGAGTTCGTGACCCGCGCGGTCACGCGCGGCTGTTATGAGATCGACCTGTCCTTGCCGCAAGCGCGGTACAGCGCGGGGCGCGACAAGTCGTACAGCTTCCAGCTGATACGCGGCCCGCGCAGGGTCCACGCCGTGCTGCGCCAAGGCGTCCTGCCGGACGAGTTCTTCGCCCTGCTCGGCGATACCTCCGTCCAGGGCCGCCAGCGCCACGCACAGTTGCGCAAGGAGATCGCCGAGCGGGTCCTGCTGGCACCTCCGCAGGCCTTGTTCGACTTCACGGTCCTGACCACGGATGCATGATTGGCATGCAAAGCAAAAAGCCCATGTCTCGTTCGAGAACATGGGCTTTTCTGCTTGCGGACTTGCTTGTCTGGTGCCGACGGCGAGACTCGAACTCGCACAGCTTTCGCCACTACCCCCTCAAGATAGCGTGTCTACCAATTTCACCACGTCGGCTTGGGGTACTGCCTGACTGCCATCCCAAGCACGTTTGCGCCTGGGTTCAGTCACTTTTTCCACCTTGCATGGGCCGTTTGAGGAGTTCGGCCTAGGCAGAAAAGCCAAGCATTCTATCACGAATGCCTGGCATCACCTATCACTGGGCGGGCTGGGCCGGTGCTGCAGGCACCTCGGCGGCCGGGGCCGGCTGCTGCTGGGGCGCGGCGGGCACGTCCGTGGCGGGCGCTTGCGGGGCGGGCGCTTGCGGGGCGGGCGCTTGCGGGGCGGCGGGCGCTTGCGGCACCGAGCTGGCGCCTTCCGGCGAGGCCGGCGCGGTCTGGCCAGGCAGCGTGGGGACCGAACGGTCCTGGTAGTCCTGCATGACGCCGCCGCCCGTGCCGGTGCGGCTGCCGGTGTTGTGGCCCAGGTAAGCCAGGCCGGCGGTGGTGGCGAAGAAGACCACGGCGGCCCACTTGGTGGAGCGCGACAGGAAGTTGGCCGCGCCGCTGGCGCCGAACAGGCTGCCGGCCGAGCCGCTGCCGAAGGACGAGCCCATGTCGGCGCCCTTGCCCTGCTGCAGCAGCACGAGAACGATGATGGTCAGCGAGGAAATGACCTGCACGGCAAGCAGGACGGAAAGCATCATGGACATTGCAAAAGACTCCGGAAACTTAGGCTGCGGCGATGCGCAGGAATTCGTCGGCGACCAGCGAGGCGCCGCCCACCAGGCCGCCGTCGATGTCGGGCATGGCGAAGAGGCTGGCCGCGCTGGCTGCCTTGACGCTGCCGCCGTAAAGGACGCGGACACCGCCCGCGCCAAGTTGTTCGAGGGACTGGCGGATGGCCGCGTGCACCTCCTGCGCCTGTTCGGGCGAGGCGGTGCGGCCGGTGCCGATGGCCCAGACGGGCTCATAGGCCAGCACCATGCGCGACACGGCGGGCGCGCCCAATGCCAGCACGGGCGCCAGTTGGCGGGCAATGACGGCCAGCGTGTCGTCGGCTTCGCGCTCGGCCAGGGTTTCGCCCACGCACACGACCGGCGTCAGGCCGGCAGCCAGCGCCGCCTTGGCCTTGTCGGCCACCTGGGCATCGGTTTCCGCATGCAGGCTGCGGCGCTCGGAGTGACCCACCAGCACCCAACGGCAGGCGAAATCAGCCAGCATGGCGCCGCTGACTTCCCCGGTGAAAGCGCCCTGCTCCTGGGCGCTGACGTCTTGCGCGCCCCAGCTCACGGCCGAGCCGGACAGGGCCTGCTGGGCCTGCGCCAGGTACGGAAAGGGCACGCAGACCCCCACTTCGGTGCCGCCTGCCTGCACACCCTGGGCCAGGGCCGAGAGCAACGTGGCGTTGTCGGCCTGGTTGCCATGCATCTTCCAGTTGCCCAGCACGAGGCGCTGGCGCGTGACGGACGAGGCCTGACGGGGATTCACATCTGCATTCATGCGGCGGGGAATCTAAAAAGGGGGAACGGGGATAAACCCAGCATTGTATCCTGTTACGCCGGTTTTTAGGGCAGACCCGCCCAGGCGTGGCGCGCCCGGCACAACCGTGCCAGGCGGCTGACCCACCCCTTTTCACCTACCGGCACCCATAAGGGCGGCTCAGTTGGTCAGGATGACCTTGCCGATCAGGTCGCCCGACTCCATCAGCGCATGCCCGTCGGCCGCTTTTTCCAGCGGCAGGGTCGTGTGGATGACGGGCTTGACGGTGCCGCGCTCCAGCAAGGGCCAGACATGCTCGCGCAGGGCCTGCGCAATGCCCGCCTTGAACTCCACCGGGCGTGCACGCAGCGTCGACCCCGTGATGGTCAGGCGTCGGCGCAACACCTGCCCCGCGTCGAAATTGGCCTTGATGCCGCCCAGCACCGCGATGATCACGATCCGGCCGTCGTCGGCCAGGCAGGTCAGGTTGCGGGCGATGTAGTCGCCGGCGACCATGTCCAGGATCACGTCCACGCCGCGTCCGCCGGTGGCCTCCTTCACGACCGCCGCGTAATCCTGGGTCTTGTAGTTGATGCCCAGGGTGGCGCCCAGCGCCTGCACCGCGCGCACGCGCTCGTCGCTGCCCACGGTGGCGTACACCTGGTGGCCCAGCGCGCGGGCCAGCTGGATGGCCGTGGTGCCGATGCCGCTGGCGCCGCCATGCACCAGCAGCGTTTCCTCGCCCGACAGGCGGCCGCGCTGGAACACGTTGCTCCACACGGTGAAATAGGTTTCCGGCAGGCCCGCGGCCTCGACCAGCGACAGCCCCTTCGGAATCGGCAGGCATTGCACGGCGGGGGCCACGCAATACTCGGCATAGCCGCCGCCCGTGACCAGCGCGCAAACCTGGTCGCCCACGGCAAAGCCGCCGGCCTCGGCGTCACCCGCCACGATCTCGCCCGCGACTTCCAGGCCGGGCAGGTCCGACGCGCCCGCAGGCGGCGGATAGTGGCCGGAGCGCTGCAGCACGTCCGGGCGGTTGATGCCGGCCGCCGCCACCTTGATCAGCACCTCGCCCGGTCCCGGCACCGGCACGGGGCGCTCGACGGGGCGCAGGACCTCGGGACCGCCGGGGGCGGTGATCGCTATGGCTTTCATGCTGACAGGCTCCTCAATAGTAGTGTGGGAATGCAGGCCCCGTTTGTCGCCGGGCCGTCCCAAGACAAAAGACGGCTCCCTCGGGGGGCAGCAAGCCGAAGGCGCGGCGTGGGGCCCCCCTATTATGACCGCCGCGGCGGATGCCCTGCCCCATGCCCATGCCGGGGCGACAGGCAGCGCGCGAGCGCGCCGGCCACGTACGCTACACTCTCGCTCTTCGACGGGACGGACAGGCTGCGCAACGCAGCCGTGCCAGCTGTCCCGGACAGACCAGGAAGCGTGGCAGAGTGGTCGATTGCACCGGTCTTGAAAACCGGCAACGGGCAACCGTTCGTGAGTTCGAATCTCACCGCTTCCGCCAGGTCCAGCCTTGCAGGCTCCCCTCCCCACCCAGACCGACCGCGCCCGCCTCACTGGCTAGCCCGCACATGCCCCGGCGCCACGCCATAGCGGCGCCTGAACGCCGTGGAGAAATTGGCCGCGCTGGTATAGCCGGCCTGCCACGCGGCCTGCGCCACGCTCATGCCCTGCTGCTCCAGCGCCACGCGCGCGCGCTCCAGCTTGGCGTCCCTCAGGTAATCGAAGACCGTCCGGCCCCAGGCCGCCCTGAAATGCCGCTGCAAGGTGTTCACGCTCATGCAGGCATGGCAGGCGATGGCCTCCAGGCTCAGGGCATCCGCCTCGCCGCTGTCCAGCCACGCGCGCAATTGCGCCATGCGCTGCACGTCACGCGGCCGCAGCCGGGCGTTCGGCTCGCTGGCCACCGTGGGGCCGGGTTCGGTCTCCCAGGCCGCGAAGGCCTCCGCCAGCAGCCCCAGCGCACGCGACTCCAGATACAGGTTCCAGAGCGTCGGCACGGCAATGGCCGGCATCAGCATCTGCTCGACCGTCGCCACGGCCTGCGGCGACAGCGTCCAGCTGCGCACGGCCAGGTGCTCGCGGGCGAAGGCACGGATGGCAGGCCCGTTGGCCCCGCGCGCCAGCCACGTATCGAGCCACGGCCATGGCACCGTGATGGAAACCGTCCGTTCGATGGTGCCCCGCATCCCGCAACGGCGGAACTGGTCAGGGCGCGCCACCGCGATCATCGTGCCCTGCACGGGCTGCGCCGGCCGCGCTGCCGGCCCCAGCTGCAGCGAGAGATCGCCAAAGCAGACATCGGCCCGTCCACCGATGACCATCGCAATGCGCAAGCCCTCCTTCAGCACCGCCTTGACCTGGGAGCCCTGTAGATCGCGGGCGTCGACGCGATGCACGATCAGGCCGCTGGGCAGGACCGTGGTGTCGAACACGCCGTCCAGGACGGGGCGGTCGATGGCGGGCACGGACACGCTGTAGTTCACCGCGGCGTGGGCGGCCAGGGTTCGCAGGCGCTCGGCAGGCACGCTGGCGCGTTGGTGGGCGGTGTCGGGACGAAGTTCAGGCATGGGCGGATGAATGGCGATGGCGCAAAGGGTTTCGGTGGCGGGACAAACTCACGCGCCCCGGGCGCACTGCACAATGTCTAGCCGCAAAGCTAATGCAAATCGTTATCAATTAAATCATGAGCTTGGCAGCGATCAAGGCCGACCCAGACGTCGACGCCCCATGTCGTTGCTTTGCCGCAACGTAGCGCCAGACACGACGACAATGACCGCCACTCACCGCTCCCTCCGCATGCACCGGCTGCACCACGCCGCCGCCCTCGCCAGCGTGGCCTTCGCCCCCGCCTTCGCGCAAACCGTCCCAGTCACGCAACTGGAATCCGTCAGGGTCCTGGGCACGGCCGAAGAGGAGATCAAGGAATCGCTCGGTGTCTCGGTGATTTCCGCCGAGGACATCGCCAGGCGTCCGCCCGCGACCGACCTGTCCGAGATCATCCGGCGCGAGCCCGGCGTGAACCTGACCGGCAACAGCGCCAGCGGCAACCGGGGCAACAGCCGCCAGATCGACCTGCGCGGCATGGGCCCGGAAAACACGCTGATCCTGATCGACGGCAAACCCGTCTCTTCCCGCAACTCGGTGCGCTACGGCTGGAACGGCGACCGCGACACGCGCGGCGACACCAACTGGGTCCCGCCGGAAGAGGTGGAACGCATCGAGGTGATCCGCGGCCCGGCGGCGGCCCGCTACGGCTCCGGCGCCATGGGCGGCGTGGTGAACATCATCACCAAGCGGCCGACCGACAAGCTCAGCGGCTCGGTCACCTACTACACGAACCAGCCCGAGAGCGGCGACGAAGGGGAATCGCATCGCGCGAACTTCCGCCTGAGCGGCCCCTTGAGCGACAAGCTGTCGTTCCGGCTGTACGGCGGCTACAGCAAGACCCGGCCCGACGCGCAGAACATCAACGAACAGAACACGACCGTCGACCAGACCCAGATCGCCGGACGCGAAGGGTTCGTCAACCAGGACCTGAACGCGCTGCTGAGCTGGGCGCTGACCAGCCGGCAGACCCTGGAACTGGACGCCGGCTACAGCCGCCAGGGCAACCGCTATGCGGGCGACACCATGCTGAACAACGGCGGCGGCAATCCCGCTTTCGTCAGCAGCCTGTATGGCAGCGAAACCTACGTGATGTACCGCAACAACGTCGCCCTGACCCATCGCGGCCGCTGGGACTGGGGCGACTCGCGCCTCTCGCTGGCCTATGAAGGCACGCGCAATGCGCGCCAGAACGAAGGCCTGGCGGGCGGCCCCGAAGGCGCGCCCGCCGAAGGCGAAGGGTGGTTCACCTCGCGCCTGAAGAACTGGCGCGCCAGCGGCGAGGTGAACGTGCCCTTCTCGCTGGGCTTCGACCAGGTTGCCACCATCGGGGCTGAATACCTGCGGGAATCGCTGGAAGACCCGGGCTCCCTGCGCAGCAACTTCTGGGATCCGCCCGCAGGCGCCATTCCCGGTTTCAGCCGCGGCGCGACCCGCAAGCGCGCCAGCAGCTATGCCCTGTACGCCGAGGACAACATCGAGGTGGGCGCGCGCACGACGGTCACGCCCGGCCTGCGCCTGGATCACCACGACGACTTCGGCAACACCTGGAGCCCGAGCCTGAATGCCTCGCACCGCATCACCGACAAGTTGACCATCAAGGGCGGCATCGCGCGCGCCTACAAGGCGCCCAACCTGTACCAGGCCAACCCCAACTACCTGCTCTACAGCCGGGGCTTCGGCTGCAATCAGGCGGAGGTCAACGCGGGCGGCTGCTTCCTGCAGGGCAATGCGGATCTTGCCCCCGAGACCAGCGTGAACAAGGAACTCGGCCTGGCCTATGACTCGGGCACGTGGCGCGCCAGCGCGGCCTACTTCCGCAATGACTACCGCAACAAGATCGTCGCCAGCAACCAGTACGCCTATCAGTTGCCCAATGGCCAGCGGGTGTTGCAGTGGGTCAATAGCGGCAAGGCGGTCGTCGAGGGCGTGGAAGGTAACCTCTTCATTCCGCTGACCGCCGCACTGGACTGGAACACCAACTTCACCTACATGATCGAGTCCAAGGACAAGCGCACCGGCGAACCCTTGAGCGTGATTCCCAAGTACACCGTGAACACCACGCTGGACTGGGCGGTCACCGACCAATGGCGCATCCAGGGCAACGTGACCTGGTACGGCAAGCAGGAAGCCCCCGGCTTCACCGCGCGCCGCAACCTGCCCATTCCCGATGGCAACCGGACGGCGCTCTCGCCCTATGCACTGGCAGGCCTGAACACCAGCTATACCGTCAACCGCAACCTGCGCTTCACCGTGGGCGTGAACAACCTGTTCGACAAGAAGCTCTATCGCGAAGGCGTCGCCGACTATGCCGGCGCGGCAAGCTACAACGAGCCGGGCCGCTCGTACTTCGCCTCGGCCACGGTCTCGTTCTGATGGATGTCCGGCGCAGACACCTGATCGCCTGCGCCACGCAGGCGCTCCTGCCTGGCATTGCGCTGGCGAAAGCGCCTGCCGCCATCCAGCCCATGTCCCACTTGCAGCAGACTTTTTCGCTGGCGCGTCACGATGGCTACACCGCCTGGCGGGTCACGATCCGCCAGCCGGCGGGCCCGGCGCCTGCCCAGGGCTGGCCCGTGGCCTACATGCTCGATGGCAATGCCGTGCTGCAGGCGCTGCCCTCGCATGCGCCCCTGGCCCAAGGCCTGTTGCTGGTGGCCGTGGGCTACGACACCAACGACCGCTTCGACACCGCAAGCCGGGCGTGGGACTACACCCCGCTGCCACCCGGCGCCCACGTTTCGGCACCCGACCCGCGTTCCGCGGCGCGCCTGAATGGCGGCGCCGACCTTTTCCTGGCGTTCCTGCTCCGCTTGCACGGCGAGCTCGCCGCACACTGGCACATTGATCCCAAGCGACGCACCTTGTACGGCCACTCCTATGGCGGCCTGTTCGTGCTGCACGCCCTGCTCACGCAACCTGGCGCCTATGACCGCTATGTCGCCGCGAGCCCCTCGCTGTGGTGGCACGCGCCGTTCATGGCGCAGCGCATCGCGGGCGCGCCGCAACGCCCCGCCTCGATGCCGCGCGGCGCCTTGCTGGTGCTGGCAGGGGGCGCCGAGCGCGTGCGGCAGGAACGTTGCCAGGACTGTGCGTCCGGCGCCCCCACGCCGGGGCAGGCCGAGCGTTTCGTGCAGGACATCTCGGCACGGCCGGACCTGCATGCACGGTTCCGCATGCTGCCGGGCCTGTCCCACGGCGAAACATTGAATGCGTCGCTGCCTTGGGCGCTGCGCATGGCGCGTGCGGCAAGCGCTTGCCTGGACTGAACGGCAGCCGCCTCGCGGGACTGCCGGCGGGCCCTGCCATGATTTGCCGCAGCCAGGATTATCTGGGATGATGCGCGGCGCCCAGGCTCAGGCTCCGCCGCGCCCTGGCCCGAGTGGTGAAATGGTAGACACAGGAGACTTAAAATCTCCCGACCTCAGGTCGTGCCGGTTCGAGTCCGGCCTCGGGCACCAGGCGATGCCTTGCGCTCGTGCCCGCCCCAGGCTGCGCTTCAGCTTGCGGCATCCACTGCGGGCTATCCAGGCCTGGCAGCCGTGGACGAAAAACGACGCTGTCACACGCGCTGCCTTGACGCCTCGCCCACCCGTGGCCTACCATCCGGGCTCTTGCTGCCATTGCACCAAGCTTGTCCACGCAATCATTCATAAAAGAAATGCGTGTGACGTTCCGCCAGGCCACCCCGACACGCGTCGCCCGGACTGGTCCTTGAACCGCTGCCCGCCAGGGCCTTCGCATGCGGTCACAATGCGCCCGACACGATATCCGCCATCACGCATGGCGCCAATACGTCTTTGCGCCGACTTATCCAAGCCATAAATTTTGAAGAATATTTTTCCTGACCAACTGATCCAGCCCTCGACCCAAGACACCTCTCCTCGCGATATTCACGTCGGTGACCGCGTCACCCTGAAGCTGGCCGATGGCGCTTCGATCACCACCACGGTGAACCTTGCCATCGCCCTTTTCGGTTGCACGACCTATACCGGTGAAACGGAGATTGCCCAGGCTCGCGGTCGAGCCCCTTCCACCCCCGCGCGTGTCCGTTTCCGCTGGCAGGACGTGCATCACGTCGAACCCCGCTGAAAAGCTGCATCCGCGCCCTGCATGCGCAGATGTATCCATACTCGTCACAGCACAAGCCGGTTTCAAATGAGTGCTAGGACATCCCTCTCGACAGGCGCAATCTGGCTACGTGGCAACCGGCCACGCTCCTATCGAGGTGCATCATGCCCAATCCGAACGCTCAGCAGCCCAACAAGCCTGACAACAAGCCGCAACAGAACGATCAGGATCCGCAGCGCAAACCGGGAAGCAACGCGCCGCCGCCCGCTGGACAACCCGGCAACAAGGGCCAGCCGGATCAGCGTCGCCCCTGATGGGGCATTGGCGACTGGCCGTCCATAAGTCCCCCCTGTCCGCGTCAGCCAGTTTGACGCGGTCACCGTCAGGCCCCGTGAGTCCCGCGTGTGGTGGCCGCCCTGCCAGGCGTCAAGCCGGCGCGGCCAGGGCCTGCAGCCGATAAAGACGTTCCCGCCGTAATGCCTCCCGCAGCGGCTGCGGCGTGCCGCCCAACGCCGCCGCATCCTGCGCGATCGTCTCGCAGGCCAGGGCAAGCTGCATCGCATCCTGCTGCCAGCGCTCGGACAGATACCGATCCGGATCCAGCGCACGCAAGCCCATGCGGCGCAATTCGGAACGGTTGAAGTCCTTCAGGTTCCACGTCAGGATCGCCACGTTTTCCGCGCCGGCGCCTTGCGCGGCCCGCGCGGTGGCAATGACGTGCCAGTCCTTCGCATCGCTGTACTTCAAGCCCTGCTCGAAGCCCTGGGCGTCGCCGCAATCCGCCAACGGAAAGCGGCGCTGCATGTCGGCCCACTCATCGGCCAGGCGCTGCGGATCGATCTGCCAGATGCGCGCCGCATTGCGCCGCCATTCGTCGCCGATGCGCTCGCTCCAGACTGGCTGGAATGCCCCTGCCTCGGCCAGCCGCAGCATCAGTCGGCGCACGATGCCCGACATCAGCACGCAGGCATCCAGCACCACATGCGTGGCGGCGGGTGTTGCCAGCGCGCTCAGGGCTGCGCCTGCTCGCGGCGCGCCTCGGCCAGCTCGGCCTCGGCGTCCATCAGCTTGCGCTCGGCCTTGGCGATGTCTTCGCGGTCGCCGTCAGCGCGCTCTTCCTGCAGTTCGCGCTGGCGCTCGGCAACCTTCTCTTCCTTTTCGCGCACACGTTCGTCACGCTCGGCCTTCAGGCCGGCATCGGTGCAATTGGCGCTGGCCTCGGACAGGGCTTTCTGCAGGCCATCGGCCTTGCGCGTGTTGTTCTCGGCGCGGGCGCGATCCAGTTCGGCGCGAATGCCATCGATCTTGGCCTTGCAACCCGTGGCGGGTTCGGCTTGCGCGGTCAGCGCGCAGGCGCCCAGCAACAGGGTCACCGCCGCGCGGGGAAAAAGATGGGTCAGGGTCATGATGGGAAATCCTTGCATTGACGAACCAGCCGGTATTAAGCCACCAGTAACGGCATCGCGCCAGCCGCGTGCCGGAGACGGTCATGCATGCGAGGCTTGCTACAAAACATGCCCATCAAATATAAAAAGTAAATTCGAACTTGCCGTGAGTCTTCATGCTGCGTGCCCGCCTGCTGTTGATCGCTGCCTTGCTCGCCATTCCTGGCGCAGCGTCTGCCGCGAACACCCCCTGCTCCGGCAGCAAGGGCGGCATCTCGCATTGCGAAGGAGAGACCTTTGTCTGCAGGGACGGCTCGGCCAGCGGCAGCAGGAAATCCTGCCCGGCGGTGTTTGGCGGCGCTTCAGCCAGCCCCGCGCGGGCGCTGCGGGCTCGGCCTGGCAGCGTCGCCACCCAGGGCTGCGCCTGCAGCCAGAACAAGTATTGCACCGGCCCGCGCGGCGGGCGGTATTGCTTGACCAGCACGGGCAGCAAGCGCTACTTGCGCAAATGAGACCCGTGCCAAGTCCTGTTCCCGTTAATGCCTCTTCCTGGAGATCCGTGATGAAGACCACCCTGCCTTTCTTCCTGTGCGCCGTCGTCCTGGCGGGCTGCGCGAAGCCTGCGCCGTCGCCGGTGGTGATTCCTTCCGAAACGCAGGTGAAGCAGGGGACCGCGGAGCCGGTGAAGAAATAGTGGAGGCCCCACAGGGGCGCGGCGTCACTCGCGAGAGGGTTATCTCCTGGTTTTCAGGCTGCCGCTCGGCCATCGCCGCCAGTGGTTCAACCGAAGAAACACCCTCAATGATCATGCCGCCCTGCCACGAACCCCGCGGCATTCAGGCGGTCGATCACCTCCCGCACATGGTCATGCCCGCGCGCCTGGATGACGAAATCCACTTCCACCGTCTGCACCGGCAGCAAGGTGAACGCGCGCTGGTGATGCACCTCGGCCACGTTGGCCTGCGCCTCGGCAATGATGGACGTTGCACGCGCCAGCGCGCCCGGCAGGTCGCGCAGGTCCACGCGGATGCGGGCCAGGCGTCCGGCGCGCACCATGCCGCGCTCGATCAGCTCGCCCAGCATCAACGGGTCGATGTTCCCGCCCGACAGCACCAGCGCAATGCGCTTGCCGCGATAGCGCTCGTTGCCCTGCTCGTGCGCGTGCAGCAGCGTGGCCAGCCCGACGGCGCCCGCGCCTTCGACCACGGTCTTTTCGATTTCCAGCAGCATCACGATGGCGTGTTCGATATCGCTTTCCGTGACCAGCTCGATGCGGTCCACGCGCTGGCGCACCAGCGCCTTGGTCAGCTCGCCCGGCGCCTTGACCGCGATGCCTTCGGCAATGGTGTATTGGCCCGGCTCCGGCGAACCACCATGACGGTCGGCATGCATGGCGGGGTAACGCTCGGTCTGCACGCCGACGATTTCGATGCCGGGCTTCAAGGCCTTGGCTGCCGTGGCGATGCCGCCAATCAGCCCGCCGCCGCCCACCGGCACGATGATCACATCCAGGTCAGGGCGCGCCTCCAGCATTTCCAGCGCGACGGTGCCTTGCCCGGCAATGACGGCATCGTCATCGAAGGGATGGATCAGCGTCAAGCCACGCGATTCGGCCAGCGACAGGCCGTGCGTCTTGGCGTCGTCAAAGGAGTCGCCCGCCAGCACGACCTCGGCCCCGAAGCGGCGCGTGTTGGCCACCTTCACCGTGGGCGTGAAGCGCGGCATGACGATGACCGCCGGTACACCCATGCGCTGCGCGTGATAGGCCACGCCCTGCGCGTGGTTGCCGGCCGACACGGCGAGCACGCCCTGGCGGCGTTCGGCCTCGGACAGGGCCAGCATGCGATTGAGCGCGCCGCGCTCCTTGAAGGAGGCCGTGAACTGCAGGTTCTCGAACTTCAGCCAGACCTCGGCATGCAGGATGTCCGAGAGCGTGCGCGAATGCGAAAAGGGTGAGTTCAGGACCTGCCCGGCCAGCCGCGCACGGGCGGCCTGGACATCGGCGAGTTCGATCATGGTGGAAGGCTCCTGAAGACAAAAATAGGGATCAGCGCACAGGCAGGAAGGAAAAGAACATCAGCCCCTGCGCGTAGTTGATGCCGACGCGGCGGCTATTCTCGCCCAACAGATTGGCGATGAGGTCCAGCCGCCCGACCAGCGCGCCGAACTCCCGCTCGAAGCTGAGATTCACCGCAGTGTCGCTGATCTCGTTGGCAAGCAGCAGGGGCTGCTTGGCCTCGTCCTTGCGCGTGGCCAACAACCATGCCGCCGCCTCGACGTTGCGCGCGGCGTTATAGACACGCTGGCCGTCGAGCATGTCCGAGACATAGAAACGGGTCTTGCCGCCATGCGCCGTGATGATCGTATCGGACAGGCCGAAGATGAAGGCGGCCACGCGGTCACCGCGGTAGGCCGGGTCCAGCGAAACGGCAAGGATCTGGATGTCGCGCAAGCCCTGCAGGCCCGCGGGCGGACGGCCGGCGGCCATGGCGTCGCGCACGCGCTTGACCGCGGTATCGAAGTCTGGCGCGCCGCCCTTGCGCCATTCGCGTGGATTCCGGCGATAGAGCTTGTCCAGCAGGCTGTTCAGGCCAGCCTGGTTGTCGCGCATGGCGATGGTGACGGTTCGGTTGAAATCGGTCTGGCCGAACTGGTCGGCGGACATTTTCTCGGTGCGTGGCGAACCGCCCGAAGACGGCGCCGACGGCGGGCTGGCGCAAGCGCCCAGGGCAAACATTGCCAAGGCAAAGATAGCCAGGTTGCGCCGCGTCATGCCATGGTCCGTCCATCTCCGTGGTTGACGCCCGGACCTGCGGCGCGGGCGCCGCTGGTTCCAGACATCGGTCTGGGCAAGACTTTACCGCAAGGCGGAAGACCTGCGCCGCCATGACCGCCAAAGAATGAAAAACGGCGCCCGAAGGCGCCGTTCCTGTCTACAGCGACTGCAAACCTCAGGCTTGCGGTTCGCCTTGCGGCGCGGCTTCGGCCGGAGCGGCAGCGCCGCCCTGGGCTTCGATGCCGCCGATGGCCTTCACCGACAGGCGCAGACGGCCCTTTTCATCGGCTTCGATCACCTTGACGCGCAAGGCCTGGCCGACCTTCAGCACGTCGTTGATGTTGGCGATGCGGTAGTTGGCGATCTCCGAGATGTGCAGCAGGCCGTCACGGCCCGGCAGCACTTGCACGATGGCGCCGAAGTCCAGCAGGCGCAGCACCGAGCCGTCATAGACTTGGCCGACTTCGACGTCGGCGGTCAGGTCGGTGATGCGGCGCTGGGCCTCGCGGGCGCGATCCAGGTCGGCGCTCGAGATGACGATGGTGCCGTCATCCGAGATGTCGATCTGCGTGCCGGTTTCTTCGGTCAGCGCGCGGATGGTGGCGCCGCCCTTGCCGATCACGTCGCGGATCTTCTCGGGGTTGATCTTCATGCTGAGCATGCGCGGCGCGAACGTCGAGAGCTCGGTGCGCGAACCATCGAGAGCTTCACGCATCTTGTCCAGGATGTGCAGGCGGCCATCGCGGGCCTGGGCCAGCGCGACCTGCATGATTTCCTTGGTGATGCCCTGGATCTTGATGTCCATCTGCAGCGCGGTGATGCCGTTGACGGTACCCGCCACCTTGAAGTCCATGTCGCCCAGGTGATCTTCGTCACCCAGGATGTCCGTCAGCACGGCGAACTTGCCCTGGTCCAGGATCAGGCCCATGGCGACGCCCGCCACGTGATCCTTGACCGGCACGCCCGCATCCATCATGGCCAGCGAACCGCCGCAGACCGAGGCCATCGACGACGAGCCGTTGGATTCGGTGATTTCCGACACCAGGCGGATGGTGTACTGGAAGTCTTCCGGGGCCGGCAGCAGCGGCACCAGCGAGCGCTTGGCCAGGCGGCCGTGGCCGATTTCGCGGCGCTTGGGCACGCCCACGCGACCCGTTTCGCCGGTGGCGAAGGGAGGCATGTTGTAGTGCATCAGGAAGCGGTCACGGTACTCGCCCATCAGCGCGTCGATGATCTGCTCGTCCTGCTTGGTGCCCAGCGTGGCAACGACCAGCGCCTGCGTTTCACCACGGGTGAAGAGCGCGCTGCCGTGCGCGCGGGGCAGCACGCCCAGGCGAACGCTGATGGGACGCACGGTGCGGGTGTCGCGGCCGTCGATGCGGGGTTCGCCCGACAGGATCTGGCCACGCACCAGCTTGGCTTCCAGGTCGAACAGGACATTTTCCACGGCCACGGTGTCGACCTTCTGGCCTTCCGGCGCCTGGGCGGCGACCTTGGCCTGCACGTCGGCGTAGACTTCACGCAGCTTGGTGGTGCGGGCCTGCTTTTCGCGGATTTGATAGGCGGCGGTCAGGCCTTCCTGCGCAGCGGCGGTCACCGACGCGATGAACGACTCGTCGCGCGGCGCGGGCTGCCAATTCCATTCCGGCTTGCCGGCTTCGGCAACCAGGTCATGGATGGTGTTGATGACGACCTGTTGCTGCTCGTGGCCGAAGACCACGCCGCCCAGCATCACTTCCTCGGACAGTTCGCGGGCTTCCGACTCCACCATCAGCACGGCGGTTTCAGTGCCGGCGACCACCAGGTTCAGCTGCGAATCCTTCAGTTGCGAGGCGGTGGGGTTGATGACGTACTGGCCGTCCAGGTAACCCACGCGCGCGGCGCCGATCGGGCCGTTGAAGGGGATGCCCGAGATGGCCAGGGCAGCCGAGGCGCCGATCATGGCGGCGATGTCGGGGTCGATTTCGGGGTTGACGGACAGCGTGTGGATGATCACCTGCACGTCGTTGTAGAACCCTTCGGGGAACAGCGGACGCAGCGGACGATCGATCAGGCGCGAGGTCAGGGTTTCCTTTTCCGAAGGCTTGCCTTCGCGCTTGAAGAAACCACCGGGGATACGGCCGGCGGCGTAGGTCTTTTCGATGTAGTCGACCGTCAGCGGGAAGAAGTCCTGGCCAGGCTTCGGCTTCTTGGCGGCAACGACGGTGGCCAGCACCACGGTGTCCTCGATGGACACCAGCACGGCGCCAGAGGCCTGACGGGCGATTTCGCCCGTTTCCAGCACGACGGTGTGCTGGCCGTACTGGAACGATTTGCTGACTTTGTTGAACATGTCGGAGATTCCTTGCAGTGGGAAAAGGCCCTTGCGCGGCGCGATCTGCTCGCTGCGCCCCGCGAGGGCACTTTCATCTGGGGTGGCCCTGAAACAACATAATGCCCCCATGCGGCGCCTTCGGCTTGCAGTCCCCCCGAAGGAGCTGCTTTTTGCCTTGGGACGGCCCGGCGGACAAAAAAGCCGTGGCCGATGCAACACAAGCTGCATCGGCCACGGCTGACATCATGGGGTACCGGCCCCTGGGGTACCGGCTCCGCAGGTACCGATCACTTGCGCAGACCGAGCTTTTCGATCAGCGAGCGGTAAGCGTCGGGATTGCGGCCCTTCAGGTAATCGAGGAGCTTGCGACGGCGGCTCACCATGCGCAGCAGACCGCGGCGCGAGTGGTGATCCTTCATGTGCGTCTTGAAGTGGCCGGTCAGCTCGTTGATGCGAGCCGTCAGCAGCGCAACTTGCACTTCGGGGGAACCCGTGTCGCCCTGAGCGCGTTGGAACTGGGTAACGATGTCGGATTTCTTGATATCGGCAACAGCCATGATAAACCTCTGATAACGTGCGACAGGGCCGAGGCGCCCGGTCGTGAGTGGAATGAAATGCTTGGAACAAAAGGGGCAGGACGACTGCCCAAACTGATCAACCAAACTGCTTTTTACGAAAACCGGGCACTAAACCCGCAATGCATGAACGGGCTCTGGAACACTTCCGAGCCCGGTCAAGCTGAAAATTATAGCTGATTCGCTAGAATGATTCCCAGGCACCCCGACAGGCCGTGGCAGCACCGCGACGCCGCCCCGGGGCGCAGGAGATTCCACCCAGATGAAAACCCCGACTTTCACCGCTTTCCGCCGCGCAGGCCTCGCCGCCTCGGCGCTGCTGCTGGCAGCCTGCTCGACCACCGACCACGTCTCCCCCGACGCCACGGCCGCCGAGCTGCAGGAACGCTTCGGCAACCCCACCGTCACCTGCCCGCTGCCCGACGGCGGCGAGCGCCGCGTCTGGTCGCGCCAGCCTGACGGCCAGTTCGCCTGGGCCAGCATCAAGGATGCGGAAGGCAAGGAAGGCCCGCTGCAACAGATGCTCAGCGACGCCGGCTTTGCCCAGCTGCAGGGCGGCTACTGGCCCGCCGAGAAGATCCGCTGCGAGTTCGGCCCGCCCGCCGAGATCAAGGAGATCGGCCACGGCAATGCGCGCCAGGTCGTGTGGAGCTATCGCTTCCGCCACGCCAATGCCTGGGACTCCCTGATGAACCTGTACATGGGGCCCGATGGCAACGTCCTGCGTCGCTCGAGCTTCATCCAGGATCCACGCGGCATGAACAGCGGGGAAGGCAACGCGACCGGCAGCAGCGACTGACGGCCGGGCCTCATACTTCAAGCTCGCGGCGCGCAACGGCGCTGCCGCTTACGCAAGGCCAAGGAGACGACCATGGCACGCTCACGCTCTTCCCTCCCACGCTTGGCCGCAGCCGCCTTCGCGCTTGGCGCGTTGGCCGGCTGCGCCAACATCGACACGGTCGCGCCCGGCACCCCTGTCGATGCCGTCACGCAGAAATACGGCGCCCCCACCTCCAGCTGCCCCTTGCCCGGCGGCGGACAGCGCCTGGTCTGGTCGCAACAGCCCCTGGGCCAATACGCCTGGGGCACGAACACGACGGCCGACGGCCGGGTCGGCCCCATCGAGCCCATCCTGACGGACGAAGCCTTCCGCCGGCTGGACACGGGCGAATGGAGCGCCGAACGCGTCCGCTGCGAATTCGGCCCGCCCGCCGAGGTCCGCGAGGTCGGCATGCAGTCGGTGCGGCAGGTCACCTGGGCCTATCGCTATCGCGAGAGCGGTGTCTGGAACTCGCTCATGTACCTCTACATGGGCGCCGACGGCACGCTGCTCAATCGCCGCCACCCCGGCCCCGATCCGATGTACGAGGATCGCGGCGACAACCGGGACTGAGACATCCCCGCGCAGCCGTGACGCATGACGAAAAACCCGGCCTGTGGCCGGGTTTTTCGTTGTCTTGAGCCGCTTGGCTATCCATCAGGCGTCGATGCGGCGTTCCTGTTGCAGGCGGCGCACGCGGTTCCAGCGCCACAGCCACTGCACCCAGCCCGACAGCCCATAGATGACGAACAGGCCGAAGAGCACGAGGGGAGGATCGCTGGAGACGAAGACGAACACCGCCACCACCAGCAGGATGCCCCAGAACGGCACGCTGCGGCCCAGCGCGAACGACTTGCCGCTGAAGAACGGCGCGTTGCTCACCATGGAAACGCCGGCATAGAGCGTGAGCGCGAACGCCGTCCAGGCCAGCAGGCCATCCTGCATCGGGAATTTATTGTCCACGGCCAGCCAGACGAAGCCGGCCACCATCGCGGCCGCGGCGGGACTGGGCAGGCCCTGGAAATACCGCTTGTCCACCACGGCGATATTGGTGTTGAAGCGGGCCAGCCGCAGGGCAGCCCCCGCCACGTAGACGAACGCCGCCAGCCAGCCCCAGCGGCCCAGGCCATGCAGCGACCATTCATAGATCACCAGCGCCGGCGCCACGCCGAACGACGTCATGTCGGACAGCGAGTCGTATTGCTCGCCGAAGGCCGACTGGGTGTTGGTCAGTCGCGCCACCCGGCCGTCCATGCCGTCCAGCACCATCGCCGCGAAAATGGCGATGGCGGCCGCCTCGAACCGGTCGTTCATGGCCTGCACGATGGCGTAGAAACCCGCGAAGAGGGCCGCCGTCGTGAAGGCGTTGGGCAGCAGGTAGATGCCGCGGCGCAGCTTCTCTTCACGCAAACGCAGGTCACCCATCGCCGGATCAGCCTTGCTGCACGGGCGCGGCGGCAGCGGCGGCCGGCGCGAGGTCGGCCAGCACCGTGCTGGTGGCGCTGACCTTGTCGCCCAGGGCCACGCGCGGACGCGAGGCGGGCGGCAGGTAGACGTCGACGCGCGAACCGAAACGGATGAAGCCATAGCGCTGGCCGCGCGCCAGCACGTCGCCCGGCTGCACGTAGCAGAGAATGCGCTTGGCGACCAGGCCAGCCACCTGCGTGGCGGTGACCACGTGGCCGTCGGGCGTGTGGATGACCATGGCGTTGCGCTCGTTCTCCAGCGACGCCTTGTCCAGCGCGGCGTTGAAGAAACGGCCCGGGAAATATTGCACGTGCGTCACCGTGCCGTCGACCGGGGCGCGGTTCGAGTGCACGTTGAAGACATTCATGAACACGCTGATCTTCAGCGCGTCGCGATCGGCATAGGGGTCGCGCACGTGCTCGACGGCGACGATGCGGCCATCGGCGGGCGACAGCACCGCGGTGGTGGAGTCCGGGGCGAGCCGGGGCGGATCGCGGAAGAACTGGAGGACGAAGATCGCGATGATCCACAGCGGGATCGCGGCCCAGGCCGTCCAGAACGACGCCAGCACGGCCAGTGCGAGCGATCCGGCGACGAACGGCCAGCCTTCGCGGGCAATGATGGGGTGGGGGTAGGCAGGTTTATTCATAGACGAAAGGTTAACCGAAAGCAAAAGCGCGCGGTGCCGGCCATACACAGAACAAACCCGAAGGCCCTCCCCTGTCTCCCATGCTGTCTACGCCCCGCCCGCCCCCTGCTCGACCGGCTCCGGCAGGCGCAAAGTTGGCGCCCAACCTTCGGGCTTGCGATGCACCTCACGGCCGGCGACATAGGTGTGCTCGGCATGAAGCGTCAGCAGGCCGTCCTCGGGCACGGTCAAGGGATCGTCGGACAGGATGGCCAGGTCAGCCCATTTCCCCACTTCCAACGTCCCCTTGCGATCCTCCTCGTAACTCAGAAAAGCCCCGTTGCGGGTGATGAGTTCGAGCGCGCCCAGGCGGTCGAGCGCCTGTTCCTCGCCGATGACCCGCCCGGTAGTCCGTTCGCGCCGCGTCACCGAGGACCAGACCGCGGCAAACGCGCTGACGGGAATGTTGTCGCTGCCGGCAGCGACCGCGACGCCAGCCTCGCGCAACGCGCGCTGTGGCAGAAACCCATTGCCCCGCGCCGGTTCGGCCAGCCTCGCCGCGCCGTTCTTCCAGAGCATGTAGAAAGGAATGGTGGTGACCCGCAAGCCCAGCCGCTTGATGCGGACGATGTCGCTGGCGGACAGGCGGCCCACATGCTCGACGACCCAGCGGCGGGACTGCAAGGGGAAACGGGCATCGATGGCTTCGAACACCTCCAACACCTCGGGCAGGCGGTCCACCACCACACTGTGCACGCGCATGTCGTATTCGGCCGCCAGCCAGGCGTAATCACGGAATGCGTCGATGTCGTTGGCCCACTCGACGAAACCCGCCCATCCCGTATTGGGCAGGGCACGGCGCACGGCGCTTGCGGTTGCTGCCTGCCCGCCCAATCCGATGAACACCCCTGCCACGGAGAACCAGGGGTCTCCCATGCCACGTCCGCGCGCATAGGCCAGCCAATCCCGCAACGCGCGCCGGGCCTCATCGACATCTTCCCAGCTCGGGCTGACGCACAGGCGCGTGCGCATGGTCAATTCGCCCTGCTCCCACAGCCGGCGGTAGACGGCAATGGTCTCGGGCGCCGAGCCGTGCCCTTCGTAGACACTGGTGGTGCCGTAAGCGTGGTAGTACCCCAATGACCGTCGCAGCCCCTCCAGCCGGTCGGAAAAGCCGAAAGGCGGCACCTGGGTCAACAAGGAAAACTCGATGACCGGCCGCTTGTTGGTCTCGACGATCACGCCCGTGGGCTCGCCCCGTGCATCACGCTCGATCTCCAGCCCGGCGCAATCGGGACAACTGTCCGGCCCCACGCGGTTCAGGGACAAGGCCAGACTGTTGAGGGCGCTGTAGCCTGGCGGTACGCCCCAGTTGCCGAACAAGCCGGGAATGTAGACGGGGTGATCCGGCGCCACGGCATCCAGCTCGTGGCGCGTGGGCATCCGCTTTTCCGCCAGCGTGGCCAGGCCATCGAAATAGAACGGCGGTTGCCCCAGCGGCATGGTGATGATCCACTGGCCACGCGGCAGTCTCGCCGCCTCGCGCCGCACGACTGCCAGGACATCTGCCAGGCATCGCGCATGCGCCAGGGACGGACGCAGGGTCTTGAGGCCCTCGCGCTCCATGTGCGCATGCGCGTCGATCACTCCCGGTATCACGGTTCGACCCTGCAGATCGACGTGCCGTGCATCGCCGGCCGCCAGCGCGCGGATGTCGGCGTCGCGGCCCACGGCGAGGATACGATCGCCAGACACCGCCAGCGCTTGCGCCGGCACCGCGCCCGGGGCCATGGTGAGGACCTTGCCTCCCGTCAGGATCAGGTCCGCCCGAGCCGCGCTCATCGCCGGGCCTCCGCGCCGTACCACGGGAATAGCCGGTGGAGCAGCCACGCGAACAACTGGTCAGCCAGAAAACCGATGGCGCCCAGGTAGATCAGGCCGACGAACATGATGTCCACGCGGAAGACCAGGTGTGCGAAGGAAATGATGAAACCCAGGCCCTGCTCGGCGCCGACCAGCTCCGCCGCGACCAACACCACGAAAGCAACGGCCGTGGCCTGCCGCAAGCCCGCAAACACGAAAGGCAGCGCCGCCGGCAAGGCCACCTGCAGCACGGCTGCCAGCGGGCGCGCGCCCAGCGTGGCCGCCGAGCGCAGGTAGACGGCGGGGATGTCGCGCACGCCGATGAAGGTATTGACCCACACGGGGAAGAACGCCCCCCAGGCGATCAACATGACTTTGGATACGTCGCCCAGGCCGAACCATACGATGGCCAGCGGCACGATAGCGATGGCTGGAATGGCGCGCAGACCATGCAGCACGGGGTCGCTGAGCTGCCGCAGCAGCGCACTGCGGCCGGTGGCCACGCCTGCCGCCACACCCAGCACCGATCCCAACAGGAACCCCCACCAGGCGCGCGTCAGGCTGGCCCAGACATGCCCCCATATCTCCCCCGTCTGCCAGGTCATCTCGGCGAAGACGCTGGCAATGTCGGACGGGGGCGGGAACATCTTCACGTTGATCCCAGGCACCACGCGTGGCGCGATTTCCCAGACGGCAAGGAAGAACAGGACCCCCAGGACGCCGAAGAGAATGCGATGCCGGAATGCATTGCGACGCCCAGCCGACTGTGCACGCCGGAACGCCTGTTCGACCTGCGCGCGCGCATCGGACCCGGCTTCGCCCTGGCCGGACAGGACGCGGGCGCTGTCATGCGACGTTGCGGTGCTCATGCGCCTGCCTCCTGGCCTGCGTTCGCGAAGATGGCATTGATCTGGGCATAGATCGCGCCGAAGGCGGGGTCTCCACGATCACGCGGATAAGGCAGCGGCACATCGACGATGCGCTCGATGCGGCCAGGATGGGGGCTCATGACGACCACGCGCTGGGCAAGGAACACGGCTTCCTCGATATTGTGGGTAATGAAAAACACGGAGAGGCCCAGTTCCTGCCAGATGCGCAGCAGCTCATCCTGCAGCGTCGCGCGCGTCAACGCGTCGATGGCGGCAAAGGGCTCGTCCATCAGCAACACGCGCGGCTGGGTGGCCAGCGCCCGGGCAACGGCCACCCGCTGCCGCATGCCGCCCGACAACTCGAAGGGATAGCGGTCGGCAGCGTGCGACAGGCCGGTCAAGGCCAACAGTTCGCCGGCACGCGTGCGCCGTTGCGCGGGAGGCATTCCCTGCTGCTTCAGCCCGAACTCCACGTTGCGGCGGGCGGTCAGCCACGGGAAGAGCGCGTATTCCTGGAACACGACGCCGCGGTCGGGCGCCGGTCCCACGACATCGTTGCCGAGCGCACGCACCGAGCCCAGCGTCGGACGCAGGAACCCCGCGATCATGTTCAACAGCGTGGTCTTGCCGCAGCCGCTCGGGCCGATGGCGCACACGAATTCGCCTTGCCCGATGTCCAGGTCGACGTCCGATACCGCCCAGTTGAGTTGCCCGCCCGCGCTGGCGTAGAGCTGCGAGACCCCGTTCAACGAGACAGCCGGCGCCATGGCGAGCTGCGTCACGACAGCGTGACCCGGGAGGGATCGGCCGCGCGCAGGGCGTCGGTGTAGATCAGCTTGCGATAGAGCGCGCGCAGGTCTTGCGCAGGCCGCTTGGCCAGGCCTGCCTCGATCGCCCATTCGCCATTGAGCACGAGATCGTCAAGCAGCCGCTCGTCCAGGCGCACACCGATCTGCACGTTGGCCAGGCCATCGCGGGTCGTCTCCACGCTGTTCTTGGTGCGCTGCGCGACCAGTTCGATGGCCTCGGACTCGTTCTGGCGATAGAAGGCCTCGGCATCCAGCAGCGCGCGCACCGCGGCCTCCACGACCTTGGGCTGGCGCTGAACAAAGTCGGCCGGCGCGGTCAGCACATAGTGGCTGAGGAACACTTTCTCCAGCCCGGTGTCCGGCAAGATGCGGACCTTGCCATCGGAATCCGCCACCGCCTTCTGGCCCGAATCCCAGCCCCAGGCGAACGCATCGATCCCGCCCTGGCCAATGGCGGTCACCGCATCGGGTCCACGCAGGTTGACGAGTGTGACATCCTTCAGCGTCAGGCCCCACAGGCTCAGGTAGCGACCCAGGAAGAAATGGCCGCTGGTGCCCAGCGGCACCGCGATGCGCTTGCCCTTCAATTGATCTGGCGTGTCGATGCCCCGGTCCGTGCGGGCGGCCACCACCATGCCACTGGACAGGCGGGTGAACTCGGCAACGATCACGCCCTCGATGCCATTCGCGCCGGCCAGGCCGATGACACTGTCGGTGGCGGTCGCGAATTGCGCCTTGCCGAAGATGGCGGCATCGAACGCCAGGCGCCCCGACGTGAAGGGCAGCGTGCTGGCCTCCACACCATGATTGCGCCAGAAATTCTTGCTGGAAACCAGATAGGGAATGGCCCAGCTGAAGCCCTGGCTTTCCGCCACCACGATGCGCTCGGCCGCGGCGGCGCGCACCCAGGGCAGGCCGGCCACGGCCAATCCGGCGGCGCCGCGCAGCAACTGCCGGCGATTCAAGAGATGCAAGGTACTCATTGTGTGCTCCGTGAATGACCGCCCGCGGGACCGCCTTTTCTCCTTGGCGGCGCGGACGTGTGAAGAGGGCCGTCGGCTCAGCCGTAGCCGTAGGGATCCGCCGGCAGGCCGGTCAGCAGCCAGCGGCCGATGGCCTGCTGGCGATGGTCGAGGGGGTCGTGCAAGGTGTGGACGCGCACGTTGCGCCAATAGCGGTCCAACCCCAGCTGGCGGGTCGTCGCGCGCGCGCCCACCAGATCGAAGATCTGTTCGGTGACGCGCAAGGCCGTGCGGCCCGCCTGCACGCGGGCGGCCGCCACCAGCATGCCCAGTTCGCCGCGCGCGTCGAAATCGAACGCCGACCCGCTGTCCCAGGCCGCCTGGAAAGCGTCCAGCGCCTGGTCCGCCAGCGCGGTCGCACCAGCCAACTGCAACCAGAGATCGCCAGCCCGCAATTGCAGCAAGCCGTCGTCTGACGCGTGCGCCACGCCGGAGGCAGCCCACGGCTGCACCTGCGTACGCACCCTGCCGACCGCCTCGTCCAGTGCGCCCAGCGCGTTGCCGAGATAGAGCTCCGTCAAGACCAATTGCCCGATGACGTTGCGCAGCGTCGCCCGCGCGCTGGAGGCCGCGCCCGGCGGGCCCAGCGCCTCGTCCAGGCCGACCTCCACACCGTTGAAAACCACCGTGCCGCTGTCGGTCTGCCGCTGGCCCATGTTGTCCCAATCATCGTTGACGACGATGCCGGCGCGCGATGTCGGCACCACCAGGAACAACCTGTCGGTCGGCGCCGGCCCCAAGGCCACCGATACATTGAGCACGTCCGATCCGAGCGCGCCGGAACAGAAGCCCTTGATGCCGTCCAGGCGATAGCCATTGGCGGTGCGGGTGACTTCCAGGCGCGTGTCTCGGGCATTCACGGCATTGCCCCAGAACCAGCCTTGCGACACGGTCGCGCGCAGATAGGTGTCCTGTTGTGCAGCGGAGCCGAAAAGGATGACGCTGGCCACCTGAAGGTGCTGGAATGCCAGCAGGTGCGCCAGGGAACTGTCGGCCTGTGCCAGGCGCCGCACGATGCGCAGCAGTACCGGCCAGCGCTCGCCGGCGCCGCCATACTGGCGGGGCACGGCCAGCGTCAGCAAGCCGCTGTCCCTCAGCCGCTGACGCTCGGCCTGCGGGCTGCCACCGTCCCTGTCGCGTTGCGCGGCAGTCGACGCAAGCGCGACGGCCAAGGCTTCGACCTTGGCCGCATGCTCGCCCAGGTCAGGTCTCAGGCCGGGGGGGTGAAATGAGGAGGAAAAAATTGCGGCGGAGGGCGTCGAAGGCATGGACGGAAAAGGCCGCCGGACGCAAGGCCGCCACAGGATGGCAGGGCCGGATCGTCAGGCTGGCGCTCAGCAAAAGCGGCATGCTAAGACCATTCACACCTAAACCAAACGAACTTATTCGGCTTTGAATATGCCCGCAGGCCGCCGACCTGCCCCGCCCTCAGGGCATCAGCACGACGCGCCCGAGACGTGAAGCGCCATGGGCATGGGCGTGCGCCTGCGCGGCGTCGGCCAACGCGAAGGTCCGGTCCACCACGACGGCCAACTCCCCGGCAGCCGCCTGCGTCAGCATCCGGGCGACCGTCAGATAGACCTCGGGTTTCTCGAACTGCGTGCCCATGAAAACGCCGAGCAAGGACTGGTTGCCCTGCAAGGCAGGCCAAAGATCGACATCCAGGACGGCGCCCCCGGCGTTGCCCACGAAGACCAGCCGCCCTTCGGCACGCAGCGCGGCCAAGGAGGCTTGCAGCGTCGTGCCGACGGGATCCACGCACAGGTCCACACCTTGCCCTTGCGTCAACCTGGCGACCTCGTGCGCGACATCGACCTGGCGATGGTCGATGGCATGGTCCAGCCCCAGCCCTGACAGACGCTGCACCCTGTCGGCGCCAGACACGGTCGCCAGGACAGTCGCCCCCGCGCGCTGCGCCAGCTGGATGGCGGCAACGCCGACACCGCCAGCGCCCGCCTGGATCAGCACGGTTTCGCCACGCCGCAGTGCGCCACGCGCAAACAGGCAGTGGTGCGCGGTCCCGAATGAGATCGGCAGCGCCGCGGCTGCCGCCATATCCAGGCCACCCGGGATAGGCCAGGTCCGGCTGGCGGCGACGGCACGCAACTCGGCGTGGGAGCCGCCCATGTCGAAGCTCGTGACCTTCTGCCCGACATGACGATCCGTGACAGCCGAGCCCACCGCGATGACTTCCCCTGCCGCCGCGTAGCCCAGGACGTAACCGGGATGCGGCATGGGCATCGACGCCCGCTGGATCAGGTCGCCTCCCTCGATGGCGATCGCCTCGATGCGGATCAACACGCCATCGGGCGCGCAGACAGGGTCCGGGACCTCCGCCAGGCGCAGGACGTCGGGCGGGCCGGGGTGGTCGTAGAGGATCGCTTTCATCACCGCATCCTAAACGACCGGCTTGCAACGCGTCGAGCGGCCTGGCGGGAAAAATGCCCCCACGCCGCGCCTTCGGCTTGCTGCCCCCGAGAGGGCCGCTTTTTACCTTGGGGCGGCCCGGCGGGAAAAAATGCCCCCACGCCGCGCCTTCGGCTTGCTGCCCCCCGAGGGGGCCGCTTTTTACCTTGGGGCGGCCCGGCGGCAAAAAAAACGCCCGCACATGGCGGGCGTCCCCTGGGGGCAAAGTCCGCCTGCCGGTCGAGCCGGGCAGGCGGCGATGCTTCCGGTGCTACTGATCAGTTCTTGCTTTGGTCGACCAGCTTGTTGGCGGCGATCCAGGGCATCATCGCGCGCAGCTTGCCGCCGACCTGTTCGATCTGCGACTCGGCGTTGATGCGGCGGCGCGAGGTCAGCGTGGGGGCGCCCGCGGCATTTTCCAGGATGAAGCGCTTGGCGTACTCGCCGGTCTGGATGTCGGTCAGGCACTGACGCATGGCCTTGCGCGTTTCTTCCGTCACGACCTTCGGGCCGGTCTCGTACTCGCCGAACTCGGCGTTGTTCGAGATCGAGTAGTTCATGTTGGCGATGCCGCCTTCATAGATCAGGTCGACGATCAGCTTCAGTTCGTGCAGGCACTCGAAATAGGCCATTTCGGGGGCGTAGCCGGCGTCCACCAGCGTGTCGAAGCCCGCCTTGATCAGCTCGACGGTGCCGCCGCACAGCACGGCCTGTTCGCCGAACAGGTCGGTTTCGGTTTCTTCGCGGAAGTTGGTTTCGATGATGCCGGCACGGCCGCCGCCGTTGGCGCTGGCGTACGACAGGGCCACGTCACGGGCGTTGCCCGACTTGTCCTGGTAGACAGCGACCAGGTGGGGCACGCCGCCGCCTTGCGAGTAGGTGCCGCGCACGGTGTGGCCGGGCGCCTTGGGGGCGATCATGATGACGTCGATGTCGTCACGCGGCACGACCTGGCCGTAGTGGACGTTGAAGCCGTGGGCGAAGGCCAGGGCGGCGCCGGCCTTGATGTTGGGGGCCACTTCGCTGCGGTAGACCTGGGCGATGGTTTCATCGGGCAGCAGCATCATGACGACGTCGGCGCTCTTGACGGCCGCGGCCACTTCTTCCACCTTCAGGCCGGCGTTGGCGGCCTTCTTCCACGACGCGCCGTCCTTGCGCAGGCCGACCACGACCTTCACGCCCGAGTCGTGCAGGTTCAGGGCGTGGGCATGGCCTTGCGAGCCGTAACCGATGATGGCAACGGTCTTGCCCTTGATGAGGGACAGATCGCAATCCTTGTCGTAGAAAACCTTCATGAACTTTCTCCTGGAAATTTGAATTTGGATTTTTTTGAATGAATGGATTAAAGCTTCAGCACCCGCTCGCCGCGCCCGATGCCCGAGACGCCGGTACGAACGGTTTCGAGGATGGCGCTGCGATCCAGGGCGTCGATGAACGCCTGGATCTTTTCCTGCACGCCGGTCAATTCGATGGTGTAGGACTTGTCGGTGACGTCGATGATGCGGCCGCGGAAGATGTCCGCCATGCGCTTCATCTCCTCGCGCTCCTTGCCCACCGCGCGCACCTTGATCAGCATGAGTTCGCGCTCGATGTGCGCGCCCTCGGTGAGGTCCACCACCTTGACCACGTCGACCAGGCGGTTCAGGTGCTTGGTGATCTGCTCGATCACGTCGTCCGAACCGACAGTGACGACGGTCAGGCGCGACAGCGTGGCATCCTCGGTGGGGGCCACGGTCAGCGTCTCGATGTTGTAGCCGCGTGCGGAAAAGAGACCCACCACGCGCGACAGCGCGCCCGGTTCGTTTTCCATCAGGACCGAAATGACATGTTTCATGCTCGTGCTCCTACAGATCTTCCGAACCGAGCAGCATCTCGGTCAGCCCGCGTCCCGCCTTGACCATCGGCCAGACGTTCTCGGTGCGGTCGGTGAGGAAGTCGAGGAACACCAGCCTGTCCTTCTTCGCGAAAGCCTCGCGCAGCGCCGGTTCCACGTCCGAGGGTTTCTCGATGCGCAGGCCCACGTGGCCATAGGCCTCGGCCAGCTTGACGAAGTCGGGCAGAGAATCCATGTAGGACTCGGAATAGCGCGAGCCGTAATCGATCTGTTGCCACTGCCGGACCATGCCCAGGTAGCGGTTGTTCAGGCAGATGATCTTGGGCGTCAGGTGGTATTGCTGGCAGGTCGACAGCTCCTGGATGTTCATCTGGATCGAGGCTTCGCCGGTAATGACGGCGATGTCCTGGCCCGGATTGGCCATCTGCACGCCCATGGCGTACGGCAGGCCCACGCCCATGGTGCCCAGGCCGCCGGAATTGATCCAGCGCCGCGGCTTGTTGAAGCGGTAGTACTGCGCAGCCCACATCTGGTGCTGGCCCACGTCGGACGTCACGAAGGCGTCGCCGCCCGTCACCTTCCACAGCGTTTCCACCACGTATTGCGGCTTGATGAGCTCGTCGGACGGCGTGTACTTCAGGCAGTCCTTGCCGCGCCATGCATCGACCTGCTGCCACCAGCGCGTCAGCGCGGCCTGGTTGGCGCGCGGGGTCGCCGCCGTGGCTTCGTATTGGGCGATCAGTTCGACCAGCACGTCCTTGACGTTGCCGACGATGGGCACATCCACCTTCACCCGCTTCGAGATCGACGAAGGGTCGATGTCGATGTGGATGATCTTGCGCGGGTTCTGCGCGAAGTGCTTGGGATTGCCGATCACCCGGTCATCGAAGCGCGCGCCGATGGCCAGCAGCACGTCGCAGTGCTGCATGGCCATGTTGGCCTCGTAGGTGCCGTGCATGCCCGGCATGCCCAGGTAGTGGTGGTGGCTGGCGGGCAGCGCGCCCAGGCCCATCAGCGTGTTGGTGCAGGGCGCGTCCAGCAGGTCGACGACCTGCTGCAGCTCCGGCGCCGCGTCCGACAGGATGACGCCGCCGCCCGAATAGATCATGGGGCGTTCGGCGGCCAGCAGCATCTGCACGGCCTTCTTGATCTGGCCCTGGTGCCCCTTCACGACCGGCGCGTACGAGCGCATCGTGATCTCGCCGCGGGGCGGGGTGTACTTGCAGTGCGCCACGGTGATGTCCTTGGGGATATCCACTAGGACGGGGCCGGGGCGGCCGGTACGCGCAATGTGGAAGGCGCGGCGCATGGTTTCCGCCAGGTCCTTCACGTCGCGCACCAGGAAGTTGTGCTTCACGCAGGGGCGGGTGATGCCCACGGTGTCGCATTCCTGGAAGGCATCCTCGCCGATGGCGTGGGTGGGCACCTGGCCGGACAGGATCACCATGGGGATCGAGTCCATGTAGGCCGTGGCGATGCCGGTGACCGCGTTGGTCAGGCCGGGGCCGCTGGTGACCAGGCACACGCCCACCTTGTCCGACGCACGCGAATAGGCATCAGCCGCGTGCACGGCAGCCTGTTCGTGGCGAACGAGGATGTGCTGGAATTTGTCTTGCTTGAAGATTGCGTCGTAGATGTACAACACCGCGCCGCCAGGATAGCCAAAGACGTGTTCCACGCCTTCATCGGCCAGGCAGCGCACGACGATGTCGGCGCCATTGAGTTCCATGAAATTCCTTTCATAACCGGCTCTGCCTTTTCGATTGCGGCCTGCCCGGATTGCGGCGGCAGCGGGAATCGCCACGGTGTCTGGTCGGATGCTCCGGCGCTTCGAGGTTCACGGAACCCCTCCACCCGGATACCCGGCCGACCCGTCGCGCGTTCGTCGAAAACGCATTGCTACTGGATCGAAACGGAAGCCTCGGCGCCAACGCTTGTGGCGGGGCCGGCGGCAGTAAGACTGGCGCATCTGCCCGGAGGATGGCCCGGGCACGTGGTTGCCAATGGCCGCCCGAAGAGGTACCCACGGACGGCAAGCTGCTGACTTTACCGCGCCGTCAAGTTATGAGCAAATGAAACTCGTGCATTCGCCCCCCGCCTCCCTATACTGTGCGGCATCCTTACCACGGCCCGCCGCTCATGGAATTGCGTCTTTCGCACCTGCATCGCTTCGTCTACAGCCACTTCTTCTTCGGCGGCGTGCGGCAGGCGGTGGGCATGCTGGCCCCCGTGATGGTGCTGGGCGGGCTGTTCGACCAGATGGCGATCGGGCTCATCGCCACCTTCGGCGCCCTGTGCGTGGCCATCATCGACCAGCCGGGGCCGCACTGGCACCGCGCCAACGAGATGCTGGGCGGCAGCATCCTGGGGACGGCCACCGTGGCCATCACCGGGCTGGCCTCCTCCCACCCCATGCTCATCTGGGCTGCCGTGGTGGCGCAGTGCTTCGCGTTCTCCATGCTGTCCGTGTTCGGCCGCAAGGGCGGGCAGATCAGCTTCGCCTGCCTGCTGCTGATGAGCCTGACCATGCACTCGCCGCTGTCACCCGGCCAGGTGCTGCTGCACGCCACCGCCACCCTGGGCGGCGGCCTGTTCTACCTGCTCTTCAGCACGGTGGCCAGCCGGCTCTTCGGCCTGCGGGAGGAACAGCAGGCGCTGTCCGTGGCGCTCTTCGCCACCGGCGAATACATGGCGGCTCGCTCGGCCTTCTATGACGTCAACAACGACCTGGACGACTGCTACCGCAACATGATCCTGCGCCAGGCCACCATGACCGAGCAGCACCAGGCCGCCCGCGACATGGTGCTGCGCGCCCTGCCCCGCGGCGGCGGCGCGGGCGACCGCAGGCGCGTCATGCTGTGGAACCTGTTCTCGGACATGATCGCGCTGCTGGACACGATGATCGCCACGCACACCGACTATGCCCTGCTGCGGCGGGCGCTGGGCGACGCCGACGTGCTGCTCTTCGGCCGCGATGCCCTGCGCAAGATGTCGCTGGACCTGGACCACATCGCGCTGGCCGTGTCGCGCAACCGGCCCGCCGTGCACCGCAACAGCGTGAAGGCCGAACTGCGCGCCATCGAATACGAGCTGGAACAGTTGCGCCAGCAGGACTTTCCAGCCAGCAACCCCGAGGTCTATGCCGTGCTGGTGCAGGTGCTGCGCCGGCTGCGCAACGCGGCGCGCGTGGTGGACCGCCTGTACGAACACACCCGTGGCGCGGCCGACGCCGTGCCCGTGGGCTCGCTGCGCCTGGACAAATCGCTCACGCGCTTCCTGTCGCGCCAGCAATTCCGGGTGGGCATGCTGACCAGCAACCTGCGCCTGGACTCGCCGCACTGCCGCTACGCACTGCGGGTGACGCTGGCGGCCGCCCTGGCCATGACGCTGACCGCCTTCGTGCCGCAGCTGCAGCCGCATGGCTACTGGATCGTGCTGACCGTGGTCATCATCATGAAGCCGGGTTTCGCCGTCACGCGCCAGCGCAACGGCTGGCGCCTGCTGGGCACGCTGATCGGCTGCGGCCTGGCGCTGGCCGCCTTCCACGCCACCGACAAGCCCAGCGTGCTGTTCGCCATCATGCTGGTGGCCTGCGTGCTGGGCAACAGCCTGGTGCTGGTGAACTACATGGCCAGCGGCGTCTTCAACACGCTCTTCGTGCTGCTGGCCTTCCACTTCATCTCGCCGGGCACCCTGGCCGTGGTGGGCGAGCGCGCGCTGGACACCGCCGTGGGCTGCGCGCTGGCGCTGGCCTGCAGCTACTTCCTGCCGTGGTGGGAACACCGCTACATGGGACCGCTGTCGCGCGCGGCGCTGTCGGCCAACCGGGAATACCTGCGCAGCGGCCTGCGCTACGTCGGACAGATGCAGGCGCGCCACGCCCGGCAGGACGCCAGCGTGACGGCCGCGCCGGCAGAGTCCGGTTCTTCCGAAGTGGCCGCCAATCCCGCGGAGCTGCAAGAGGCCAACCTGTCCTGGCAGCTCTCGCGCAAGAACGTGCACGTGGCCTTCGCCAACATGGCCGAGGCTTTCTATCGGATGATGAACGAGCCTCGCTCGCGGCAGCAGAACGTGCCCGAGGTGAACAACCTGATGGTCCAGAACCACATCCTGGCATCACAGATCGCGGCCGCCATGCCCATGCTGGCCGACCTGCCCGCCACGCCGCCCGGCATGGCGCAGATGCTGGCCCAGATCCAGGCGGTGCTGGACGGTGAACAGCCGGCGGACTCCCTGGCCAACATCACCATCGAGACCGACGGCGACCTGGCCGCGCTGGCCTATCCGCTGCGGCAGATGCAGAAGGCCGCGCAGATGCTGGTGAAGGAGCTGGGCGGGCTGGCCGATCCGGCCGGCCCGGTCCTGCCCGCCAGGCAGGCTGCCTGAGCGGGCATCACGGCATCAGTCCTTGCCTCAGTCCTGCCTGCGGCGGAACACCAGCTTGTCCTCCGAGGACGCAGCGGCATCGAAGGCATAGCCTTCGCTGTCGAAACCCTGCAGCTTCTGCGGCGTGTTGATCTTGTGCTGGATGGCGTAGCGCGCCATCAGCCCGCGCGCGCGCTTGGCGTGGAAGCTGATGACCTTCCAGGCATCGTTCTTCCAGTCCTGGAACACGCACTGCACCACGCGCGCCTTCAGCGCCTTGTTGGGCACCGACTTGAAATACTCCTCGGACGCCAGGTTCACGATGATGGGCGCCTTCTCGCCTTCCTGGCGCGTGTTCAGGTACTCGGCCAGCTTGTCGCCCCAGAAGTCGTACAGGTTCTTGCCCCTGGACGTGGCCAGGCGCGTGCCCATTTCCAGGCGATAGGGGCGCATCAGGTCGAGCGGGCGCAGCACGCCGTACAGGCCGCTCAGGATCGCCAGGTGCTCCTGCGCCCAGTCCAGTTGCGCGGGCGACAGGCTGGCGGCCTCCAGGCCTTCGTAGACATCGCCATTGAAGGCCAGCACGGCCTGGCGGGAATCGGCCTCGGTGAAGCTCGGCCTCCACTCGGCATAACGGTCGGCATTCAACTGCGACAGCGCGGGGCTCAGCGTCATCAGTTCGCCGACCTCGTCGGCCGACAGCGTCTTCAGCACGGCAATGAGCGCGCTGGCGTCCTTGGTGAAGAGCGGCTGCGTGTGCTTGGTGTGCCGCAGGGGCGTGTCGTAGTCCAGCTTCTTGGCCGGGGAAAGCAGATACAGCATGGGAACTCCAGGTTCTATCAGACAGCGACGGGCCCGCTGTGAACGGGCCCGTCGCCTGGAAATGGCTAGCCGATCATCGGGCTGCGGCGCCCGACAGGGATCAACGCGCGGTCCAGCCACCATCCACGGAAATGCTGGTGCCCGTTACCTGCGCCGCGGCGTCCGATGCCAGGTAGATGGCCGTGCCGGCCAGCTGCTCCGGCGTCACGAACTGCAGCGAGGGCTGCTTTTCCGACAGCAGCTCGCGCGCGGCTTCGTCCTGGCTGATCTTCTTGGCTTCGGCGATGGCCGTGATCTGCTTTTCGACCAGCGGCGTGCGCACCCAGCCCGGACAGATGGAATTGGCGGTGACGCCCGTGCCGGCCGTCTCCAGCGCCGTGACCTTGGTCAGGCCCATCACGCCGTGCTTGGCGGCGACATAGGCCGACTTGTTGGCCGAACCCACCAGGCCATGCGCCGAGGCGATGTTGATGATGCGCCCCCACTTCTGGCGCTTCATCTGCGGCAGCGCGGCGGCCGTGCCGTGGAAGACCGCCGACAGGTTCAGCGCGATGATGGCGTCCCACTTGTCGATGGGAAAGTCCTCGATCAGCGCCGTGTGCTGGATGCCGGCGTTGTTCACCAGGATGTCCAGCGTGCCCAGCTTGTTCACGGCCGTGCCCACCAGTTGGCGCACGGCTTGCGCCGAAGTCAGGTCGGCGCCGTCGAACAGCGCCTTCACGCCGAACTCCTTTTCGATACCCGCGCGCACCGCCTCGATCTGGTCGGCGTCGCCCAGGCCGTTGAGCACGACGTTGGCGCCTTGCGCCGCGAATCCTTTGGCGATGGCCAGACCAATCCCGCTGGTGGAACCGGTAACCAGGGCAACCTTGCCTTTGAGCATGCGACCTCCTTGGAGAATGCGGTGAATGCGGGCCGCCGATGGCAGCGTGTCGCGTCCGGGGCGCCCGCGGTGCCGTTCGATTCTAGCGCGGGGTTCGCGTGGGAAACCTGAACGCGGCCGCGCCGCGGGGGCTTGCCTGGCCGGCACGCCGGCCATGTACACATTCGCCGGAATTCTGCTATAGTCGCTGTCTTCGCTTTCGGGCGAAGTATCCGGATGGGGGTCTGACGACCACGGTTCTGCCAGGATCTCCATCGCGCTTGCGGGCTTGCCGCGGCAACGGAGCGGCACCAGGAGAGGTGGCAGAGTGGTCGAATGTACCTGACTCGAAATCAGGCGTACGGTAACCCCGTACCGTGGGTTCGAATCCCACCCTCTCCGCCAGATTTTTTTGTAAGTCCTTGAACTTCAAATAGGTTCATGGAAATCAAGGTGATTTTTCCCTTGAGCTTCTACACAGGACTTGCACACATGGCACGAGGCTCTCGCATGGCCTGCTTGGAAACCTACACTTGTATTTGGGTTTCGAGTTCACACCATGCCAGCCCTCCCTACGGGTCTCGTTTGCCATTCTAGCGGCACGTATTACCTCCGTCGCCGTATCCCCACCGATATCCTGTCCTGCTACCCTGGTAAGCAGGAACTCAGCCGTTCGCTCCGTACGAAAAGCTATCGGGCCGCGCTCGAGTTGCATCGCCTGGCTGAAGCCAAGCTCACAGCGGAATGGCATGCTCACCGCCAGCGCCTAGTCGAGAACGACGCGCAGCAGAGTGTCGTGGCCGTCACTCATATCCGTTCGCTGACACCCGAAGCAATCGCCGAGATCTGCACCCACTTCGAAGCTGCCAGTCTTGCAGGCGAAGAGGCGCGCCGGATGAGCGGTGAGCCATACTCCGATGAGGAAATCGAGGAGTATCAAGCCGGCTATCAAGCCGCGATTGTCGACTCGAAACGAGCGCTGGCACGGGGACAGCTGGACGTCTTCCGAGCAGCCTTGGATCAGTTCCTTGATCTCTACCGCTACCAGGTCAAAGCGCCGGAAGAGGACATGAAACGCCTGACGCGCGCTTTCGCCCACATGGCAGTCCAGACCAACCTGAAGCTGTTGAGCAGGTACGACGGCAATGATGTACCTACCCCAGTATTTGGCAAAACGGTCACTACGCCGCTGCTGTCCAGCGTCACGAAGGAGTACCTCAGGTACTACAGGAAACTTGACAAGCCATCGATGCTGAAAAAGGTTGAAGGCGTTCTCGCCATGCTGGTCGAGGTTATCGGTGACAAACCAATTGGAACGCTTAAACAAGCAGACTTGATGCGTTTCACTGATGGGGTCCAGTGCATGCCCCCTCACTGGAAGGTGGTATGTCGGCGGCGAAACCTAAGCCTTCCGGACCTGATTGCCCTCGAAGAAGGCGAGATCAGCAAAGGAACGTTTGACGGCACCTACATGGCTACCCTACGACCATTCGTCGATTGGTGCCGAAGCAATAAGCAGGACGACGGCTGGCCCCTGAGCATCACGCTCGAAAAGGTCAAGTACGTTGGCAGCCGAAAGAAGACTGATCGGCGCCAGCGCGCGATGAGCCCCACCGATCTGGTACGCCTGTTCCAAGGCGCGGAAATGAAAGCCTTCGCAATGGATGCCAGGCAAGCGCATCGGTTCTGGCTGCCACATCTTGGGCTGTTCACCGGTGCACGGATGAATGAGCTTTGCCAGCTGAATCCCCAAGTCGACATCTGCCAGGATGAGTCGGGGCTCTGGTTCCTCGACATGAATGAGGACAGCCCCGGGCACGCCAAAATCAAGAAATCGGTAAAGACGGGAGGCTCAAGGCGGCAGGTCCCGATCCACTCACAGCTGATCGCACTCGGTTTTCTGGACTACGTGAAACACGTGAAAGCCCAGGGGCACACCCTGCTGTTCCCTGACTTTCCTCCCAGTGTTAGGAGGGCCGCACCGAAGGCTGGGGATTGGTTTCGCGAGCTCATCCGCCAGCTGGGGCTGCGCGACGAGACGCCGGGCGCTCGTCTCGTGGGCATGCATGCTTTCCGTTCCACCCTCCTTCGGCAGGCCATGCTACTTGGCGTCGACGAGATCGAAGCCATCACTGGACACTCGATGGAGATCAGCGACAACCGTACCGAGGGGGATAAGAAACCGTCAAAGGTCGTCCGCAACTACCAAGGGGGCCTGCCGATCCCGATGCTGTCCCAGTTGTTGGAGCGAGTCTCGTATCAAGGCTTGAGCTTCTACACCCCCGTATCGCCAACCGCCCATAGTGTTGCTCGACAGCAAAAGGCATGCACACCGAAGGTGCTGGTGCAGGCAAATGTTCAAGACTGAGGATTGCATGATGCCGACCCCCACCACGCAGCGCGGATACGCACTGACCCATGCCAAGATGGCCCAACCCTTCGTGCATGCCCCACTGTTTCGCAGCCTTGAAAAGGGACAGCAGAAGCAGCTCAAACTCGATATCACATACACAGTAAAAGATGCGAAAGTCGGCACGATGAGCACTTTCCGCTTCTGGGGTCCGGAACCACTAGGCGCAACGGATCTCCGCGTCTTGCAAGGCCTCGTCGCCGTGGCCACTGGTCAATCCCTGGTGCAGGGCAATACCCCCGAGCGCCTGGGAGATGATGGCTCCATGCGAGCAAACCTCAAGCTGCGAGGCGATGCACTGGCGCACAGCGTCATCGCTGCGCGCTTCAGGCTTACCGCCTTCGCCCAGACCTTGGGATACGTGCGTCCAGGGCGAGGCACCCTTTCTCAGTTGAGGGACTCGATCGAGCGTCTTAGTGCCGTCACCGTCGTCGTGCGCAAGCCTGGCTTCGACGGCTCGTATCACATTCTGTCCGGCTATGAACGCGACACGGCGAGCGACGAAGTCGTGGTGGGACTGAACCCGAGCCTTACTGCCGCAGTGCTAGGAGAAAACGAATTCCTGCGCGTCGATTTCAACGAAGTACGGACACTTCGGAGCGACGCGGCACGTTTGATCCACAGCCGCCTGCACTGGATCAACCAGGGCTCCCGTCGACCGGTATCAATCGAGACCCTGTGCCAGTATGTGTACGCTGATGAGTCAACTGCCTCCGCATCCACGGTTAGGCAGCGACGACGAACTGTACGTCTGGCACTGAAGGAGCTAGCGGAGCTTGGCTGGGGAATCGAGTACACCCGGCCGGAGAGCGTGTTTGTCCAGCGACCAGCAGCAAAACACTCTCGAATCGCCCGCCACAAGATCACGGTAAAACACTAACGCGGACTTGCGGTAGAACGCTCACACCCTTACGGTAGATGGCTCACGCCAAGCGAAGAACCCCCATTCGAAACGATCGTCGATGAGCGGCAGTTCTTCGCTTCGCGCGAACAACCATGACCCGTGTTCAAAGAATTCATCTAATACCATTTTTTTTCATCAAGGATGCTGGCTGGCAAACCTCCGCTCTTGCGAAAATTTTGCAGCATCGTCGCCACTGACGCGGCTCCAGGCGAACGCTGAGCCTCACGGAAGGCCAATCCCGTTGCGTAGGCCGCCCAATCTAGCTAACCACACCCCATGTATCAGCGCGGATTGGCCGGGCGGCCTACGCTCTGCTTACCAGGGACGGAGGCACGGGCGCAGAGCGACCGAAGTCAGTTGCGCTGAGCAGTAGCAGGTTACTTTGGAAAACGGCCTGGAAGGCACTCAGGCATCCAAGGTCTGCAACATAGGATCACAAGCCGACCTCAACAAGCAGGGGGGTGTGCCGCCCGTGGCGGCGAGGGGACCTAGGTCCCCTGATCATGGCTAGGCACCCGCTATACAGCCATCAGGTGCCCTGCAAGCGTCCTGAGCCTGGAACCTGATACGGATCCCCAGCGCTATCCGCTGCTGCACTGATCTTGCGTCCTTCCTTGATCGCAGACAGCAGCTCCTCGGTGCTCAGTACCTCGTGCGCGTATGTTGGTCCGTCGATGTTGAGTGCCGCGTGCAACGCCTCATGGGACCGCGCCGACGTGGCATCGCGCACCAGTGTCACGTGAAAGCCCAATTCCATCCCGATGCGGGCAGTTGCCTCCAAGCACGTGTTTGCCAGCAGGCCCACGCAGATGATCTTTTCCTTCCCATAGCGCTTGAGCTGATGCTCCAGATCGGTGTTCGGGAATCCACTTGAAGCCCAGTGCTCGGTCGCGACGATATCGCCAGGTTGAACTTGGAAATCGTCATGGAACGTGCCGCCCCAGGTTCCCTTGGCGAAGGCTTGCCGCTCGGCGGCTCCCAGTTGATAGGGCGATGGATATTTCCAGTTCACGTAGTCGCCGGGCTCCCAGCGATGGTGAGGCACGTGATAGACCTTGATGCCGGCTTCCCGGGCGGCCTTGACGATGGCCCTCAAGTTCTCGTGCATGTTGTTCTCTTTCGCGATGTCCTTGATCCAAGGGAACAGCTTGCCACCCTCGCTCAGGAAATCGTTGTACAGGTCCACGCAGAGCAGCGCGGTGATCTTCGGATCGTAGGTTGTAGCCACAAGAATGCTCCTTGGTTTACTCGCCCAATTAGATTAACATCATAATCTAAATGAACCAAGCGATCTGCCAGACCAACGACGCCACCCGGATACACTGAGGAGATTCACGATGTCGCATACGCCCGTCTACCTTGAAGACCTTACGGTCGGCGACCAGTACCGCAGTGGGACCTGCTCGATTGAGCATGATCAGGTCTTCGAATTTGCCCGTCAGTACGACCCACAGCCCTTCCACCTGGATGCCGATGCGGCAGAAGCCACGCTGTTTCAGGGCTTAGCGGCCAGCGGATGGCACACTGCCGCTCTCACGATGCGGCTGTTGGTACAGAGTGTGCCTATTGGCAGCGGAATCATCGGCGCCGGAGCTGAGATCTCCTGGCCTCGACCAACCCGCCCTGGAGACACGCTCCAGGTGCTCAGCAAGGTTCTGGACATTGCGCCATCGCGGTCCAGGCCGGATCGCGGCATCGTGACAGTGGAATGCCTGACCATGAATCAGCATGGGGAGGTGTGTCAGCGCATGGTTACCAAGCTCGTGGTCATGCGTAAGCCGGAGCAATAATGGGTCGATCGTCCAAAGAGCAAGCCGAACGCAACCGTAACCTGGTCGTAGAGACTGCCTGCGCGCTATTCAGAGAACATGGTGTGGAGAACGTTTCCATCTCCGACATCATGAGTGCTGCCGGACTGACTAACGGTGGCTTTTACAAGCACTTCGAGTCCAAGGAAGCCTTGATCGCCGAGGCTTTCGATATGGCCTTCAAGCAATCATCGGAATCGTGGACGCAGGTCCGCAAACCCGGCAACGGAGCCGCGGCGCTCGTGGAGCACTATTTCAAACGCGCCGATCCAGCCCGAACATGCCCGATGCTCTCGTTTGCCTCCCAGGCAAGCACGCTGACGCAGGAGGCAGAAGCGCTTCAGATATACCGTCAAGGGACAAGAGATCTGTTCGAACAGTTCGACGAAGCGCTGCGCAAGCGTGATGACAGCGCAAACCAGCTGACTGAGCAGGAACGTCTACTTAGGTTTGCCGCGATGATTGGTGCGGGGATGCTAGGCAGGGCTATGGGCGATACACCGTGGATCAAGGATATCCAAGAGGCCGTGCAGGACGCGGTGTAGCAATTGGGGGGTACAACCCCTGCCGGCAACTACTCCGGAGGCTTGTGGCGAGGTGCACTTGACTGTGCTTGAACTCGGCCTGAGCTGAGTGAACCCCACCATGAACACGCCTGATTCGTCTCCCGTGGGATCGGGCAAACACGTTGTACACTGCTGGTTGTCGTTCTACACATAGCCGCTCCACATCATTGTGTAGCACTTCAAAAACGCCCAGGCAGGCCGCGACTTTTTGAGACAGGGAGGAGACTCCCACCCTCTCCGCCAGTTTTCGATTCTTGGCTGAACGCCAAGGCTCACGGAAGTCCCGAAACCCGCACAGCACAAGGCTTTGCGGGTTTTTTTACGTTCGCAGCCCTTCGTTTTGGCACGCCATCACCCCCCGTGCGGTGCGGCACACCGCCCCCCCTCATGGCGGTCTCTGAAACCTGCAAGGCACGATTCTTAAAGATTCTGTTTTGGCCGGTGCCTACTTCTCGATTGCTGTTTCAGTCTTGGTGATGAACCCCTCGATGATGGCTTTGGCATCGGCAAGCCCGCCGCCGTTTTCGGCGCGGTACAGCTTAATCGCATCCATCTTCCGGCCGGGGACCAAGGCAACACTCTGCCAGGTTTCATCCTGTGGCTCGGGCGTCCATTCCGGTTCGTCGCTAGGGAGATGAATCGTAAAACAACGAATACTTGATCCGTCTTTGCCATAATCGGCGCTGAGAGCCAGACCGCCCATGAGCCAGCGGTCATGATCGGGCGCAGGATGGCTTATATCCACTCTCCCCTCACCGATCACCCAGGTTCTTTCGGGAACCGCTTTCGCGATGAGCCCCGCACGGCAATCGTCAAAAGAGAAGTTCATAGGCACGGGGCCGTCATAACGGCTGTGATCATCGACCCCGGCATTGAAAAGGAATATGGCTGCAAGCGTCCTGTTTTGAGGATTTCCAGCCCCGCGCGTATGCGCGTCTTCGAACAGCAGGTCGAAACCGCCTTGTTTCGATACGATGTACTGGGCGCCATCGCTTGGCCGGTCTGCCTTATGAGGCGGAAGGGCAGCCAGCGCTTCCACCACTTCTGGATCATCATAGCGTTTGCCAAAGAGGCGAAGAAGTGCCTCAATCCCCATGGTGATTTCTCCTATTGTTCAACCGCTATGTTTGTGACCACCATGCCTTTTATGGTGTCACTTTCGTTCAAGGCCGAGGATTGATTGGAATGGGAGATGCGCCACGGCACGATCTGGGTGTCAAGCGCACTCGTGCCCGCAGAAGGAAGCCAGCATTCCTGAAAATGGCGGTAGCGTTATGTTCGTGACCTCGAGCAGATGGAAACGGACGCCGAGACATCAACGGCCAAAAAATATCATGATTGCCGACCTGAGCAACGTAAGCGCCAAGATTGTTGACATGGAAAAGAACACGATTTTCCATACCCTCCGAATTGAGCAATACCCTGCATAGGCGAACGCGGCTGCGGCCAAGAGCGTCAAAGGCCATACCAGCACGCCGACATAAAATAAGTACAGTTCGAAGGCAGTGAAGGTCATCAAGTGGCCGTGTCGCTTTACTCGTTTCGTCCAGGGACAGCTATCAACACGAGGAATGGAATGGAAGGGGAAGGCTTTCTCATCGGGGCTTTGATTGTCTTGTGGTCTTTCGGAGGCGTAATCATTGCAGTGATGTTGATAGGAGCCTGGCTTCTTAGGAAAGAGCGGCAGTCGAACGCCGGTGTTGGTGGCGGTGATTCCGATCAGTATGGCCCGTTTGGTGGTGACGGCGGTACTGGGGACGGCGGCGGCGATGGCGGCGGCTGCGGCGGCGACTAAGCTTCCTTCATCATTGCTCCGATACGCGCCACTTCGTCCTTGAGGCGGACCAGAAGTACTTCCATTTCTTCTTTATCGCGGTCATCGATGCGCAGTGCTTCAAAGCTCGAAAGCATCTCCTCGCACGCTGAGATCATCACCAGGCCATCACCGTCCCGCCCGCCGACGCCCTCAAAGCTGTGCTTGAGCAATTCTCGCACGCTGTCTCCATGGTAGTGGCCATCGCTACAGGCGTCGAGACTGCAAGCAAGCAACAGCGTCAGGACGATCATGTGCATCGCGGACGGGCCGGGGCCGCTCAGATCCTCTCCGTAGACATCCTTGAATATGTGGGCCAGCCATCGGGGCGGGTTTGTGTAATCTATCGGCTCACTCATTGGTCGCATCCCGTCGTCACCCGCAGATTCAGATTGTGTAGAGCGAAGTAAAAGGCGCTTCCCCACCCATGACGTCCGAAATTCCACTTCCGACGCGTCACGCCGCCTTGAACCCCTGCGCCCCATGCTTGCGCAGGACCTCCTTCAAGGACAACCCGCCCCCCGTTCCCTCGTGATCGGCCTGCGCCGCCTCGGTCAGGATGCAGCACTCGGGAAACGCCTCCGTGTCGAGCTCGGCTTGCGACGTTCCCTCGGGAAGACGCAGCAGCCAGTACTGCCCGAACTCCTCGTCCTCCTCGACACGAATCCGGCGTGTGGCACTGGCGTCGCCAATGGCAATCACCAGGTCTTCATAGGGATGGCGGTTTTGCACGAAGAAGGTCCCTTCCAGCGCGCCGGCCTTGATCGGAAAATCCACCATCACCGTCACGGGCGCCTGCACGGTGCCGCCCACGCGCAACCGTCCCGAGGAAGCCCCCGTGCCAAGCACCACGGCCGCGGCCGACAGATCGCCGCGGACGAGGCATTCGAACTGTCCGGTCAGGAACAGGCTCCCGGCCTTCAGGTCGCCCTTGACCACCAGATAGCCAGGGGTGCCGACATCGAACTGCTCGACGTCCAGGTCGCCTTGCAGGATCAGGTTGCCGTCGACGATGAGCATGTCGGCATCGAGGGAAAGAAAGCGATTGGTGTCGAAGGCAAGCCCGTCCAGCGCCAGGTCGCCCCGATGCAGCAGGATTCGAATCGGCCCCTCGCCTGGCCAGGCCTGCGTCGGATCGATGTTCGGCACGACACCAAGCGCCTCGTTGAAAACGCCGAGCGAGGCCAGGCGTTCGACGTCGATTGTTTCCCATTCCATGGCGTGCATCCCTGTCTGGTGACCGGCCAAGTGTATTGCGGAGACAGGCGTGCCCCGGCCCGGCATTGCAAAAGCCCTTCCCTTCAAGCAATAATCGGTCCATAACAAGAGATTAATAAGCGTTCGCATTTCCATCCGGCAGCCTGCTGCCCGTCCCTTGGCAACCCCACCAACCGACCCACGAAGCAGATCGTGAGCGCCTCCGACTCCTCCTCGCAAGGCATCGCGCAGCTGTATGGCGCGCATCACCGCTGGCTGTTCGGCTGGCTGCACCGGCGGCTGGGCAACGCGGCGGACGCGGCCGAACTGGCGCACGATGCCTTCGTGCGGCTGCTCGTGACGCCTCGCCATTTCGACACCGCCCCACAGGCGCGCGTGTATCTGCGCAGCATGGCCAACGGCATGTGCGTGGACTTCTGGCGCCGCCGCAGCGTGGAGCAGGCCTGGCTGGATGCCCTGGCCCGGCAGCCGCCGCAGTTCGCGCCCTCGGCGGAGCACCAGGCGCTGGTGCTGGATGCCTTGCACGAGGTCGATGCCATGCTGCGGGAACTGCCCCGGAAAGCCGCCAGCGCCTTCGTCCTGGCGGTTGCCTGCGAGATGACGGACCGGGAAGTGGCCGACGCACTGGGGGTGTCGTCACGCATGGTGCGCAAATACGTGGCGCGCGCCATGCTGGGCTGCATGATGCTGGAAGCCGCCCAGGACGCGCGCGACGCCGCGCCCGCCCTGTCGTGACCGCCAGCGCGACCGCGCCGCTGCCGCCGCACGCCGCGATGGCGCAGGCAGCGGACTGGTATGCCTTGCTGCGCTCGGGCGAGGCCTCTGCCACCGACCATGCGCGCTGGCGCGAATGGCTGCACGCCGCCGATACCCACCAGCAGGCCTGGCGCTATGTCGAGCGCATCGGGCAGCGCCTGGCCCCCATCCAGGACGGCCCCGAGCGGCAGGCGGCCACCACCGCGCTGCGTACCCTGCATGAGCCCCCTCCCCGCCGCCGCCGGCAGGCGCTGCTGGCCCTGGCAGGCCTGGCCGGCGCAAGCCTGGCCTGGTCCGCCTGGCGCCACACCTCGCTGCCCCAGGTGGTGGCGGGCTGGACCGCCGACCACCACGCCGATCGCGGCGAAGTGCGTCACGTGCTCCTGCCCGACGGCGGCGATGTCTGGCTGAGCGCGCTGAGCGCCGTGGACGTGCTGTACAGCGCCGGAGAACGCCGGCTGCGGCTGCGCACGGGCGAAATCCTGGTGCAGACGCACGCAGACCCGGCAGGCCGGCCTTTTCTGGTCGAGACGGCGCACGGCACGCTGCGCGCACTGGGCACGCGCTATCTGGTCAGGCAGGAAGCGCAGGACACCCTGGCTGCCGTCTATGAGGGCGCGGTGGAGATCACCCCGGCCAGCGGCCGCCGCGGCACCCTGCTGTCCGCAGGCCAGGAGCGACGCTTCACGCGCGACACCGTAAGCGACTCCAGCCACGCGGATCCGGCCCGCGCGGCCTGGCGCCAGGGCGTTCTGATCGCCAATGGCATGCCGCTGGGCGAGGTCGTCGCGGCCCTGCAGCCCTATCAATGGGGCCACATCAGCCTTGCGCCCGACATTGCGGGCCTGCCTGTCTTTGGCAGCTATCCGGTCACCGACCCGTCCCGGACGCTGGCCATGCTCGCGTCGGTCATGCCGATCCAGGTGCGCCAGCCGATGGCCTGGTGGACGTCGGTGGACGCTCGACCATAAAAAAAATTGCCCGGAAGGTTCCGCTTTTGCCGCGCTCGTTCGATCAAGCGTATCAAGAGCCGTCCTCCCGCTGTCGTGGTGAGGGCGGAAACCCCAGGACCCTCACGCCCGCGCAGAGCTGACATGCCCACCCTTCTTTCCAGCGGCGCCATCCGCGCCGCCTCGTCCCGCCCGGCCCACGCCTGGCGCCTATCGCTGACGCTTACCCTGGCCGCCGCCTTCGCCGCGCCGCCGCCACTCTCGGCCCAGACTGCCAGCGCCCAGGCGGGTGTCACGCGTGCCTATGCCATCCCCGCAGGCCCGCTGGACCAGGTGCTGTCGCGCCTGGCCGCCGAATCCGGCCTCTTGCTGGCCGCCACGCCCGAGCTCGTGGCAGGCCGCCAGAGCAACGGCGTGCAAGGCCAACTGGGCGACCAGCAAGCCCTGCAACGCGCCCTGTCCGGCACGGGTCTGGCCGCCACGCAGGAAGCGCCGCGGCAATTCCGCCTGGCACCCCTACCCGCCAGCACGGGCCAGACCAGCCAGCTGGCGCCGGTGACCGTAACGGCGGTGGCCCACGCAAGCGCCCTGCCCGAACCCTACGCGGGTGGGCAGGTGGCGCGTGGCGCGCGCCTGGGCATGCTGGGCAACCTCGACATGATGAGCACGCCGTTCAGCGTGACCGCGTATACGGCGGAGACGATCCGCAACCAGCAGGCGCGCAGCCTGACGGACGTGATGGCCAACGATCCGGCCGTGGAATCGGGCGGCCCCTGGTACTTCGACAATTTCTACATCCGCGGCATCAGCGTGCACCGCTCGGAGATCGGCTTCGACGGGCTGTATGGCATCGCCAGCGCCGAGGGCGTGCAACTGGAAGGCATCGAGCGCGTGGAAGTGCTGAAGGGCCCCAGCACCCTGATCAACGGCACCTCTCCGCGCGGCACGGCGGGCGGCGCCATCAACCTGGTGCCCAAGCGCGCGGAGGACACGCCGATCACGCGGCTGCACACCGACTTCCTGAGCGACGGGAATGTCGGCGCGCACGTGGACCTCGGCCGCCGCTTCGGCGCCGACCAGGCGTTCGGCATACGACTGAATGCCGCGCACCGGGACGGCAGGACCGCCGTCGACAACGAGAGCCTGCGTGCGTCGAACGTCACGCTGGGGCTGGACTATCGCAGCGAGCGGCTGCGCGTCAGCGCGGACGTCGGCGCAAGCGACCAGTTCATCCGGGGTGCAAAAAGCAATTTCTTCGTGACATCGGCCGAATTGCCGGACGCGCCGCGGGGCGACGTCAGCGTGTGGCCGCGCTGGTCGTACCAGGACAAGGAGCATGTCTTCGGCATGCTGCGCGCCGAATACGACGTGAACGATGCCATCACGCTGGGCGCGGCCTATGGCGCGGCGGAATCGCACCGCAAGATGAACACGCCCTGGGGCGTGCTGGAGAACACCGCGGGCGACATCAGTTTCTCGGCCAGCGCGCTGGAGGAAAAAACCGAGACGCGCAGCGGCGAGCTGAACCTGCGCGTGCGCTTCGACACCGGTCCCGTCAGGCACGAGACGGTCCTGGCGCTGACCGACTATCGCTCCGACATCTCGGGGGGCCAGCCCCAAGCGAACTATGCGGCGCTGACCAACCTGTATCGTCCCACGCCGCTGCCGGAGCCGGTCGGCCTGGTCTTCGACCAGCCTCGCGTGCAGCTGTCCGACACCCGCCTGCGCAGCTATGCCGTCACGGACACCCTGTCCATGCTGGACGACCGGCTGCTGCTGACCCTGGGCCTGCGTCACCAGAAGATCGACGTGTCGGCCTATCACTGGCAGACGGGCGCATTCCAGACGAACTACACGCGCAGCAGCAACACGCCGGCGGCGGGCTTGGTGGTGAAGCCCTGGCGCGACGTCTCGCTGTACGCGAACTATGTCGAGGCGCTGGCGCAAGGCGACAGGGCGCCCGACACCGCGGTGAACGCGAACGAGGTCTTCGCGCCCTTCGTCTCGCGGCAGATGGAGGTGGGCACGAAGATCGACTGGGGCCGCTACAGCACGACGCTCAGCGCCTTCCAGATCCGTCGTCCCAGCGGCATCCTCGGGGCCGACAACGTGTATCGCATCGCCGGTGAACAACGAAACCGGGGGCTGGAGCTGCAGGTCTTCGGCGAGCCCGTGCAGGGCCTGCGCGTGCTGGGCGGCGTGGCCTGGACGCGCGCGCGCCTGACTGAAACACCCGACGGGCAGTTCAACGGCAACAGGGCCGGCGGCATGCCGGACTGGTCGGTCAAGCTGGGCGCCGAGCTGGACATCCCGCAGGTGCCCGGCCTGACCGCGACGGCGCGCGTGCTGCACACCTCGTCGATCCCCTTCGACGCGGCCAACACCGACACGCTGCCCGCCTGGACCCGCTTCGACCTGGGCGCGCGCTATGCCACGCGCATCGCCGAGCGCAAGGTGGTGTTCCGTGCCAGCGTCGAGAATGTGTTCAACCGCCGCTACTGGGATTCGGCGCCCGCCTACCAGGTGGTGACGTACGCCGCGCCGCGCACCTACATGCTGTCGGCAAGCATCGACTTCTGAGGAAATGCAGGGAGCGCCCGCAACGGGCGTCTCCCGCGACTCATGGGCCCCAGACCAGCAGGACCCCCGTCCAGCACACCGCCCCGGCGAGCCACAGGGTCACGGCATAGGCCACGCCCCTGGCCGCCCGCTTGACGCCACGTTCAAGCAAGCACCGGTCCAGCCTGCCGGCAAGCAGGAAGCCCACCGCCCACAGCATGCCTGCGCAGACTGTGGCGGGCCACACCCAATCGCCATGCCATGAATCCAGGTGGCCGAAAAATGGGGCAAGCACGGGCGACACCGCCAGGTACAGGGCGCCGCCCAGGGCGCCCATGCTGAAGAACCCCAGCATCAGCACGACAGCCGCCGCAAAAAGCGTCTTGCGGGTCAGGAACTGTTGAATCACGCGACTACGATCTCCGTGGTTCCCCGCGCTGGCGCCGGGAACGAAAACAAGGCAAGGCCAGTCCATTGATGGCATTGAGATTCACTTGCAATAATATCTCCCCCAGACATGGCCTGACGAAGCAGAGATGAGCGCCACCGATATCCCCCCGGACGGCCAGGCCCCGGCCCCCGCCGCCTGGACACCCCGCGCGCTGTTCACCGTCGCCTTCCTGGGCATCACCGCCGGCACGCAGATGAGCGACATGGGCGTGCAGTCGCTCTCGCTCTCGGCCATCCAGCGCAGCTTCGAGGTCAGCGACGCCGCGCTGGGCGGGCTGCAGGGCCTGGCTGGCGTGCTGGTCGGCAGCCTGGTCGCCATCCCGCTGTCGCGCTTCGCCGACCGCTATTCGCGCCGGCTCGTGCTGCTGTGCCTGATCCTGGCGTCCACCGCGCTGATGGTGCTGAGCGCCTTCGCGCCCAATTTCCCGCTTTTCTTCATCGGCCGATCCGCCGCCAGCATCACCGAGTTCGCGATGATCCCGCTGGTCTATTCGATGATCCCGGACCTCGCCCCCGAGCGGGATCGCGTGCTGGCCAACCTCAGCTTCGCGGCGCTGATGGCGGCCGGGGCCAGTTGCGGCTTCTATTTCGGCGGGGCGATCATCGACACCGCTGCAGGCCTCTTCCCCTTCGCGATGGCGCCGTGGCGCAAGGCCTTCCTGCTGCTGTCGCTGGCGGGCGTTCCCTTGCTGCTCTTCGGCCTGCTGACGAGCGATCCGCCCCGCCACATCGGCAATGCCAATCCGCGCCTGACGGTGTCGCTGGGCGTCTTCCTGAGGCAGCGTTGGCAATCCGTGGGCCTCTTCGTCGGCGTCGCGGGCTGCCTGATGATCGCCGTGCAGTCGGTGAACCAGCTCATCGCCCTGGCGCTGGAGCGCCGGTTCGATGCCGAGCTTGCCACCATCGGCCACGCGATGGGCCTGATCGTGCTGGTCGCCAGCGTCGGCTGCCTGCCGGTGGCGGGCCTGCTCGACCGCGTGCTGCGGCGCTTTGTCGGCCGCGCGGCGCGCCCGATGATCATGGGCGCGGGTGCGCTGGCGGCCATCCCCTTCGCGGCCATGCTGGCCGCGGCGCCCGGCATCGACCGGGCGTTGTGGATCGTGGGCGGCTTCATGCTGCTGACGAGCACGGCGAACGCGCTGGTGCCGACCATGTTGCAGGACCTGACGCCGGCTTCGCTGCGGGCGCGCAGTTTCGCCGTCTGGAGCTTCGTGGTCTCGGTGTTTTCCGCGACAGGGCCCCTGGTCGCGGGCACCCTGTCGGATCATGTGTTCGGCAAGCACCTGCTGCACGCCATCACGGTGACCGCCATCCCGGCGCTGGCGCTGTCGGCCCTGTGCGCTGCCCGCTCGTTCATGCGGACGCGGCACGAAGCAGCCGGCGAGGTCGCCACGGCCACCTGATCAGTCCCGGGCCTTGACGCAGCGCTGCGCGAAGGCCCACAGCAGTGCCGCCTCGGCATAGACACTGTCCTGGCCGCCGCTGGCCTGGTGGCCGCTGTCAGGGTCCAGCACCAGGATGGCCGGGTTGCCCGCCGCCGAGTGATGGCGGATGTTGGCGATCAGCTTCGCTGGCTCCCAATAAGGCACGCGGTCGTCCTTCAGGCCTGCCGTGCACAGCACGGGCGGATAGGCATCCCGCACTGCGTTCTCGTAGGGCGAGATCGACGCGATGTAGTCATAGGCCTCGGGGTCGGCCAGCGGATCGCCCCAGTCCGGCCGGAACAGCGGCACCAGCGGATGGTCCGCATCGCTCATCGTGTTGAGCATGTCCACGAACGGCACCTGGGCGATCACGCCCGCCCACAATCCGGGTTCGATGTTCATGGCCCCGCAGACCAGCAGGCCGCCGGCGGACAGGCCGTGCGCGACGATCTTGCCGGGTTCGGCTCGGCCCGTGTCGCGCAGGTGTTTGGCACACGCGATGAAATCGGTCATCGAGTTGCGCTTCTGGAAACGGCGGCCCTCCAGGAACCAGCGTCGCCCCTTCTCCGATCCGCCACGCACATGCGCGATGGCATACCGGAACCCGGCATCGACCAGCGCCGTCGCGGGCAAGGAAAACGACGGCTCGCTGGAGAAGCCATAGGCGCCGTAGCCGGTCAGCAGCAGCGGCGCGGGCGACGCCGCGGGCATGTCGCGACGGGACAGGACGGTGATGGGCACCCGCGCGCCATCGGGCGCCACGGCCTCCAGCCTTTCCACCCGGTAGGCCGAAGGGTCGAAGCCGCGCAGCCGCTCCTCGCCCACCCGCTTGCAGGCACCGGTCGTCAGGTCCACGTCGAGCCAGCGCGGCGGATGGGCGGGCGTCTGGTGCACGATGCGCACGTGAGCCGCGGCGTATTCCTGGCCTGGCACCAGCTGGATCGCGTAGGCAGGATCATCGAACGCGATGGGAATCTCGCGGCCGTCCGCCTGCCGCAGCACCAGCCGGTGCAGGCCATCCTGCCGCTCCAGGCGCACCAGTGCTTGCGCGAACGGCAGGATGGACACGATGGGCATGCCCTCGCGATGCGGCACCAGTTCGCGCTGGACGGCGAGGTCGGCGGGATCCAGCGCCAGCAGCTTGCGATCGATGGCGCCATCCGCATCCGTCAGCATCAGCACGGCGCCGGCCCATTCGTCCACGGTATAGGTGATGCCGCGCTCACGGGCGCGCACCACCCGGGGCGGCGCGGTTTCCGCATCGGCCGCCAGCAGGCGGACCTCGGCGATATCCGGTCCGGCAATGGTCAGCGCGACGAAGCCGTTGGCCGCCGTGCGCGCCACCTGCATGAATACGGCCGGGTCATGCTCTTCATGGACGAGCACCGCCTCGCCCCCCCCGACAGGCGTGCGGTACAGCCGCGTCGGCCGGCTGTGCGCGTCGCGCCAGAGCCAGAACAGGTAGCGCGACGACGGCGAGAAGATCAGGCCGCCATAACCGAAGGCATCGCTTTCCACCAGGGTCTGGATGGTGCCGCTTTCCATGTCGAGCACGCAGAGGCGATGCCGGTCATCCCCCACGACGTCCTCGGCCCAGGCGAAGTAGCGGTCATCCGGGCTGTGCTGGTGGTCGGTCGCGCGGTAATACGCATGTCCCTGGGCGCGCTGCGCCTCGTCGAACAGGACCTGCGTGTCGCCATCGCGCGAGATGCGCGTGAAGACGCGATGCGCGCGCCCCGCCGGCAGCTTGAAATCGTAGCGCCAGCCCCGGGAAGACGCCGGCAGCGGCACGTCGATCTCGGGCGCCCTGGCGTGCATGCGCGCGCGAAACTGCGCGATCTCGGGCGCCATCGCGGCCACCATGCCATCCGCGTAGTCCATTTCGGCCTGCAGGTATTCGGCCAGCGGCGCAGGCAAGGTATCCAGCGTGCGCGTGCCGGTACGCGGGATGAACTTCAACCAGGCATAGGGATCGTTCCTGCTGCGGCCCAACTGCTCGATCCAGTGGTCCTTGCGGTCTGCCCGCGGCGCGGGAATGACGGGAAAAGCCATGAACTTCCTTGAAACTAGTGGGATGCCGGGGCGTCGCGCGACGGCAGCAGCGTGTCCAGGAATGCCTTGTCGCGGGCGCCCCCGTCGATGTCGATCAGGATGCCGCCGCCAACCAGCGGCGCGCGGCAGAGATAGCAGCGGGACCGCCGAAACGCTTCTTGAAGAGATTCACTTTTTCTCCCGGCCGTGCACCGGCTCAAGCCTTGCGCTCGCCCGCCACCTGCAGCAAGGCCTGCTCGAACACCTCCACCTGCTGCGCGCCCGACAACAGGTATTCGTCATTGATGATGACCGCGGGCACGGAAGAAATGCCGGCGTTCTGCCACTTTTCCTCTTCCGCCCGCACGTCGTCGGCATGGCGGCCGCTCTCCAGCACGGCGCGGGCATCGGCCACGGCCAGGCCCGCGTCCTTCACGGCCTGCAGCAGCACGTCGGTGGCGCTGGTGTCGCGGTTGTCGTGGTGATAGGTCTTCAGCAGGGCCTTCTTCAGGGCGACCTGCGGGTCCTGCCCCTGCAGGCCCGCCCAGTGCAGCAGGCGATGCGCGTCGAAGGTGTTGTAGGACTTGTCGTCCTCGGTCATGCGAACGGGCATGCCGACCGCCGCCGCACGTTCGCTGATGACCGCGCGGTTGGCGTTCAATTGTTCACGGCTGTAGCCGTATTTCTTTTCCAGCCGCGCCAGCGTGGGCTCGCCGCCTGCCGGCATGTCCGGATTCAGTTCGAAGGGCTGCAGCCGCAGTTCGACCTGCACCGTGTCCTTGACGCGGGCGATGGCGGCCAGCAGGCTGCCCAGGCCGACGGCGCACCAGGGGCAGGCGACGTCGGAAACGAAATCGATGGAAATCTTGCCGGTGGCTTGGCTCATGGCGGGGCGATCCGATGGGGGAAGGAATCCCCCATCATCGCCCAAAAGCCGTACCGGTGCCTACGGGCCCCTGCTGCCAGCGGGGTTACCGCTGGCCTCGTTCGGCCGCCAGCAGGTGACGCACCACCGGACGGCCCTCGCCGCGATGGAAGCGCAGCACGGACGCCTGCACATCGGCGTCGGCCTTCGACACGCGCTGATGCTGGCGCAGGTGTTCGGCCCAGGACTCCACCTGGAACCATTCCACCATCAAGCCCGGATCGGCCGTGTCCTCGGTGACGCCCCAGGCATAGGCCCCGTCGCGGCGGCGTTCGGCGGACAGCTCGGCAAGCGCCGCGAGGAAGGGCTCGCGGTCGGCGCGGTCGACGCGGTACTCGATGAGGATCATGACCGGGCCGCGATCATGGGCGACGGGCTCTGCCGTGAGCGGTTCGGGCCAATGGCTGGAAGGCACGAGATCGGCGTCTCCCTTGGGCAGCGTGAGCCGGTGCGACACAAGGGCAACCCCGACCAGGCCTGCCGCGCCGATCAGCAGCGTGACCGGCACCGAGGTCCACTGCGCCACGGCGCCCCAGGTCAGGCTGCCGGCAGTCATGGCGCCGTTGAAGACGGTCAGGTACACCGCCAGCGAGCGCCCGCGCACCCAGTTCGGCAGGATGGCCTGCGCCACGCCGTTCATCGTGGTGAGCGCGGTGATCCAGGCCGCGCCCAGCAACAGCAGGGACAGCACGGCGGCCCACTGCGGCGGCGCGAAGGACAGGAAAGCCATGACGGACGCCGTGACCAACGCGGCGGTCAGCACCAGGCCATCGGCCGACAGCGCCTTGCGCAGGCTGGGCATGAGGATGGCGCCCAGGATCGCGCCCAGGCCCACCGACCCCAGCAGGATGCCGTAGAAGCCGGCCCCGCCGCCCAGCAGATTGCGCGCCACCAGCGGCAGCAAGGCCCAGACCGAACTGGCCAGCGCGAAGAAGCAGAAGGCGCGCACCAGCACCACGTGCAGCGCCCGGCTGGCGCGGGCATAGCGCAGACCGGCGCGGAAGGCGCCGCCGAACCCTTCGGTGAGCGCATCGGCCTTGGCCACCGGACGCTTCCACCAGAAGAGCGCGGCGATCACGAAGAGGTAGCTGGCGACGTCCATGCCATAGGTGAACGCCGCCCCCATGGCGGCCAGGATCAGGCCGCCCAGCGCGGGACCGATGGCGCGGGCGATGTTGATGCCCAGCGAATTCAGCGCCACGGCATTCTTCAGGTCCTTGCGCTCGACCAGCTCCGGCACGATGGCCTGCCAGGTCGGTCCCATGAGCGCCGCGCCGATGCCGCCCACGAAAGTAAGCAGCACCAGCGACGTGACGGTCTGCAGGCCCGAGGCCGCCAACCCCATCAGGCAGATGCTGACCGAGGCCAGCAGGAACTGGATGGCGATCAGGAATTTGCGGCGGTCCAGGATGTCGGACAGCACGCCTGCCGGGATGGCCAGCAGGAAGATCGGCAGGGTGGCGGCCGCCTGCACCAGGGCCACGGCCGCCGGCGAGGGGGAGAGGTCGGTCATGATCCAGGCACTGGCCACGTCCCGGATGAAGCTGCCGATGTTACCCAGGACCGTGGCGATCCACAGCACCAGGAAGAGCTTCTGCCGCAACGGCGCGAAGCTGCTGGACGATTGCGCCACCGGCGCCGTCGCGGCGGCCTCGGCACCGTGGTCATGGCCGTAACTGTTTTCGTGCCTGGGGTCGTTCGCCTGATCCGCCATGGCCTACACCGCCCAGCACGAGCAGCCCAGCGCCCCGAAGAAGCCCTTCAGGTCCGACACCGGCGCCGACGCGCCCCAGGAACGCGCGTGGTCGTGGCCGTGCAGGCCGCAGGATGATGCGCACGCGCAGGCGGCCATGGCCTGGTAGCGCACATGGCCCAGCGAATTGCGGCCGGCGCCCTCGGGCTCGCCCCAGGCGGCATAACCGCCGAAACGGCGCGCGGGCGACCAGTCCGGCATGGCGGGCGGCAGCGGATTGTCGTCGTTCGCGGCGAACGCGCCCGCGCCGTACACCACCCGTCCGCCCACCACGGTCATGTCGGAAGTCAGGAAGGAGAGCTCGTCCTCGCTGCACGCGAAGTAATCCTTGCTGGGCACGATCAGGTCGGCGAACTGGCCCACCTGCACGCGGCCGCGCTGGCCTTCCTCATTGGAGAACCAGGCGACGTTCTCGGTCCACATGCGCAGCGCGGTCTCGCGGTCCAGGCAATTGCGCCGCGGCGTAATGCGCAGGCCGCCCACGGTCTTGCCGGTGACCATCCAAGACAGCGACACCCACGGGTTATAGGAGGCCACGCGCGTGGCATCGGTGCCGGCCGACACCTTCACGCCCTTCTCCAGCATGCGGGCGACGGGCGGCGTGGCTTCGGCGGCCGCCGCGCCATACTGCTCGACGAAATACTCGCCTTGATACGCCATGCGGTGCTGCACGGCTATACCGCCGCCCAGCGCGGCGACACGATCCATGGAACGCTCGGAGATCGTCTCGGCATGGTCGAAGAACCAGTTCAGGCCCTGCAGGGGGATGTCCTGGTTGACCTTCTCGAACACGTCCAGCGCACGCGAAATGGTTTCGTCGTAGGTGGCGTGCAGGCGCCAGGGCCAGCGGTTCTGCGCCAACACGCGCACGACCTCCTCCAGCTCACCTTCCATTTCCGGCGCCAGGTCCGGTCGCGGCTGGCGGAAATCCTCGAAGTCGGCGGCCGAGAACACCAGCATCTCGCCCGCGCCGTTGTGGCGGAAATAATCGTTGCCCTGCTTGTACTTCACGGACGCCGTCCACTTCAGGAAGTCTTCCTTCTCTTCCTTGGGCTTCTGCGTGAAGAGGTTGTAGGCCAGGCGCACCGTCATCTTGCCTTCGTCGGCCAGCTGCTGGATGACGGCGTAGTCATCGGGATAGTTCTGGTAGCCGCCGCCCGCATCGATAACGCCCGTGACGCCCAGGCGGTTCAGCTCGCGCATGAAGTGCTGCGTGGAATTGACCTGGTACTCCAGCGGCAGCTTGGGGCCCTTGGCCAGCGTCGCATAAAGAATGGTGGCGTTCGGCTTGGCCAGCAGCAGGCCCGTGGGATTGCCTTGGCCGTCGCGCAGGATCTGGCCGCCGGGCGGCTCGGGCGTATCCCTGGTGTATCCCACGGCGCGCAGGGCCGCGCCATTCAACAGGGCGCGGTCGTACAGGTGCAGCAGGAACACCGGCGTATCGGGCGCCGCCGCGTTGATCTCTTCCAGCGTGGGCAGGCGCTTCTCGATGAACTGATGCTCGGTGAAGCCCCCTACCACGCGCACCCATTGCGGCGCCGGCGTGACGGCGACCTGGCGCCTGAGCATGTCCATGGCGTCGGCCAGCGAACGCACGCCGTCCCAGCGCAGTTCCATGTTGTAGTTCAGGCCGCCGCGCACCACGTGCGTGTGGTTGTCATGCAGGCCCGGAAGCACGCCGCGGCCTTGCAGGTCGATGCGGCGCGTGGCGTCGCCTGCCAGCGCCAGCACTTGCGCATCCTGCCCCACGGCAACATAGCGGCCATCGCGCACGGCGACGGCGCTGGCGGTGGGGTTGGCGCGGTCCAGGGTGGTGATGCGGCCGTTGAAGAAGATGACGTCGGGATGCGCCACGTTGCGGACTCCAATACGAAAAAGATTCGCCTGTCAGGCGGGAATTCGGCGACTCGAACAGGACCGGCTGCCGCAAGCGCGGCAGCGCGCGTCAGCCCGGCTTGGACTCGTTCTGTTTCGCTTCGGCGGGCGTGGCATGGCGGCCGGGCAACGGCCCCATCACATGGCTGACGGCATGGACCTTGTCGCAGGCCGCGCTGAAGGCGGTGCCTTGCAGGAGCTGCTTTCCGACCGGGATGAGTTGTTCGCCGAGGAGGATGCCCAGCAAACCCGCCAACGCAATCAAGGGCGGCGCCGGCGAACGGACATTCAACAGGCTGTAGATGACGCCGATCAGCAGCCCGGCGCCCAGGGACAACACATACATTTTCATGACAGACCCCCTTCTTGCAGGCTGCCGCTGCGGCCGTCCGCGCGGGACGGCCAAGACGGCCGCCCGGGCATTACTTGTTGGCCGGGTTCGGGCCGATGCGCTTGCCGTGCTGGGCGCGCTCCGGGCCCTTGTGCACGTGCGTCACGGCATAGTCGATGCCCATGCCGTAGGCGCCCGCATGCTCGCGCACCATGCCGGTGACGGCGTCGTAGGTTTCCTTGCGGGCCCAGTCGCGCTGCCACTCCAGCAGCACCTGCAGCCACGTCATCGGCACGGCGCCGGCCTGGACCATGCGGTCCATGGCGTACTTGTGCGCGTCCGACGAGGTGCCGCCCGAGGCATCCGCCACCATGTAGATCTCGTAGTCGCCCTCGAGCATGGCGCACAGGGCGAAGGTGGTGTTGCAGACCTCGGTCCACAGGCCCGACACGACGACCTTCTTGCGGCCATTCCTGGCCAGTGCGTCACGCACGTTCTGGTCGTCCCAGGAATTCATCGAGGTACGCTCCAGGATCGGATGATCCGGGAACACGCCCAGCAGTTCAGGGAAGGTATTGCCCGAGAAGCTCTCTGTTTCGACGGTGGTGATGGTGGTGGGAATATCGAAGATCTTGGCCGCCTTGGCCAGACCCACGACGTTGTTCTTGAGCGTCTGGCGATCGATGGACTGCACGCCGAAAGCCATCTGCGGTTGCTGATCGATGAAGATGAGCTGGCTGTTCTGCGGCGTCAGTACTTCGAGGTATTTCTGCGACATGGAAGAGGCTCCGGGAAGTCTTGGGATGAAGCCTGTCCACCGGCCTGCATGGCGCGAAATGGTCAGGCCAGCTGCAGTGTAGGTTTCCGCCAGGCCGCTGATAAGTAGCTGAATGGAATGTCATCTTTTCCATTTTTTGGATGCTGGCGGCGCCGTTTCAGTGGTATTGCTGTCTCTCTCCGCGACTCATGTAAAAAGGCAATCCCCATGAAAAAAATGCCGGACCTGGAAGCCTGGGCCATCTTCGCGAAGGTCGCTGAGCTGGGCTCGTTTGCCCGCGCCGCGGCCGAGTTCTCGCTGTCCCAGGCCACGGTCTCCAAGGCCATCAGCCGCCTGGAGGCCAGCATGCAGACCGTGCTGTTCCACCGCACGTCGCGCAGCATGTCGCTGACCGAGAGCGGCCAGGCGGCGCTGGCGCGGGCCGCCCGCATCCTGGAAGAAGGCCGTGCGGTGGAGGCCGACATGGCGGAACTGTCGCGCAGCCTGCGCGGGCCGATACGCCTGGCCGCCCCCATGTCCTTCGGCATTCCCCGACTGGCGCCGCTATTCCCTGAATTCATGCGGCTCCACCCCGACGTGCAGCTGGACGTGCATTTCGATGACAAGCTGAACGACCTCGTCAACGACGGCTATGACCTGGCCCTGCGCGTCTCGAAGCTGGTCGATTCCAGCCTGCTGGCGCGGCAGCTCTGCGAGGTGCAGATCCGCCTGGTGGGCACGCCCGGCTATTTCGCGCGCCACGGCCGTCCGCGGCATCCGCGCGACCTGGCCGGGCACCGCGCCCTGCTCTATACCTATTCGCGCAGCGGCACGAACTGGCGCTTCACGCACAAGACGGAAGGCGAATACACGCACTCCCCCACCGTGCCCCTGCAGATCAACAATGCCGAGGCGCTGGCCCCCGCGCTGATGGCAGGCCTGGGCCTGGCGCTGCAACCGGACTTCCTGTGCTGGAAGGACCTGGAATCGGGCGCGCTGCAGACGGTGATGGAAGACTGGAGCGTGGAGCCGCTGGCGCTGCACCTGGTCACGCCGCCGGGACGCGGCAAGCCTGCCCGGGTGCGGGCGCTGATCGACTACCTGGCCGACAAGCTGGCGCGGGAACCCTGGGCGCAGCGGCCGCAAGGGACGCTGTAGGGCGCCCACTGCGCGGCACGGATGCAGACCGCGGTGGCCGGCAGCAGCCGGCCGCGATCCATCGCGTGTGACATCCGGATTCAAATTCGGCGCCGGCAGCCAGCGTCGGGGCACCCGCCGGTTGCTATCATCGGTCGGCTTCCGACGCTCATCTTTCGCCATGTCCCTGCTACGTTCGCGCCCCGCCGGGCTGCTCGCCCTGTTCACCCTCGCCGTCTCCACCTGGTTCGCGCCTGCCGGCGCCACCGACGCCCCCGCGCCCACCGGCACCACGCCACCCGTGGCGCGCACGTATTACGAATCGCTGGACATGTCATCTCCACAGGCCAGCGCGACACGCTTCGTGCAGGCCTGGGTCGCCCAGGATTTCATGGCGGTGCACCTGCTGCTGTCGCCGCAGGGCGAATGGGATGCGTCGCGCGCCATCGATGACTACACGCCGCAACGCCTGGTGCCGGGCTTCGATGAGTCCGACCACAAGGTGTCGCCGGTCTACCAGCGTCCCGCCCAGGGCGCCGAGGCCTCCCATGACGATGCCGCCCCCATTTCGGAAGTCGATTTCGATCCCACCCGCCGTTTCGACGCGCTGATGCTGGGCGCCGCCCAGCGCGGCAAGCTGCCCTTCGTCCTCACCAGCGAGACGCTGGTCGAGGTCGGCAAGGCCGATGACACGCAGGCCACCGTGACGCTGAAGACCCCCAAGGCCGAGACGCTGACGATGTCGCTGCTGCGCCAGCCCTCCGGCCGCTGGAAAGTGGACCAGGTGCGCTGGCCCGGCGCTTCCATCGCCGCCCATCCCTGGGATGGCGAGTCCGGACAGGCCCAGGGCGCCTCTTCGCTCAAGCCTGCCGCGGCGCCCGCCGGCACGCCGCGCACCTTCTACGACGCGCTGGACATGTCCTCGCCGGACACCACGGTGCAGGCCTTCATGCATGCCTGGTCGCACGGGGATTACTTCGCCAGCTATCACCTGCTGTCTCCGGGTGCGGAATGGGATGCCATGGCGGCCATCGGCGCACTGCGCATGGAACAGCTGATTCCGGGATTCACGCTGAACGACCTGGACCTGTCCCCGCTAGCGAAGAAAACCGAGCGCAGCCGCGAGGACATCGCCCGCGGCGTGGCGCCCACCAATGAATACAACTTCGACAACGCCCGCCAGTTCGACACCCTGCTGGTCGGTGCGGCGGTGCTGAAGAAACTGCCCTTTGCCATCACCGCGGCCACCCAGGCCGAACCGGCCAAGGTCGACGGCAACCGGGCCACCACCGTGCTGCGTACCCCCGACGCGCCGGACCTGTCGGTGACACTGGTCAAGCTACCCTCGGATCGCTGGAAGGTGGAGCGGATCCGTTGGGTGGGCTCGTCGGACAGGCTGCGTCCGTGGGGCGCGACGGCAGGCCGGTGAGCGGCCGGCTTGATCGGCGGGATCGACCAGCCCCCTCCAGCAGGGCAGTGATTCAGGGCAAAGTCCAGGCCAAGGCGCTTGGCGGCGCATGATTTCAGGTTTTTCCTGAGGATGCGCCAGGGATTTCCGAATTTTCAGGCTTGAACCAAGCGCTCAGAATCGGGACCTGCTGATTCCTTCCTGGCCCGCCGCGCCGCCGTCATGCTTGCTCCCGACCTGTTGTCCGCCTCGCCACTCCTGCTTCCCGCCCTGGCCGGCGCCATCTTCGTCCTGGCCGGCCTGGTCAAGGGCGTAGTGGGACTGGGGCTGCCCACCATCGCAATGGCGCTGCTGGCGCTGATGATGACGCCCGCGCAAGCCGCCGCGCTGCTCATCATTCCTTCCCTCATCACCAACATCTGGCAGATCCGTCCCTGGCACACCCTGGGCCCGCTGCTGAAGCGCCTGGCACCCATGCAGGCAGGCGTGCTGGCCGGCACGATTGCCGGCTCGCTGGCGCTGGGGGCGCCCGCCGGCGCCTGGGCCACGCTGTCGCTGGGCGCCGCGCTCATCGCCTACGCCGCCTGGGGCCTGAGCGGGGCCAAGATGACCGTGCGCGCCAAGGATGAAGGCTGGATGGGTCCCCTCATCGGCGCCGTCACCGGCGTCATCACCGCCGCCACGGGCGTCTTCGTGATTCCCGCCGTGCCCTTCCTGCAGGCCCTCGGCCTGGAGCGCGACGAGTTGATCCAGGCCATGGGCATCTCCTTCACCGTCTCCACGATCGCGCTGGCGCTGGGCCTGTATTTCAACGGGCGCTATCCGGTGTCGGCGCTGGGCCTGTCCTTCGTGATGCTGCTGCCCGCCCTGGTCGGCATGCAACTGGGCACCGCGCTACGCAAGCGCCTGTCGCCCGCGGTGTTCCGCAAGTGCTTTCTCATCAGCTTGATCCTGCTGGGCACGCACATGATCGTGTACGAACTGCTGGCGCGTTAGCGCCAGCGCGACGGGCGCCGGCGGCGCGGGGGGGCATGCGATACTGCCCCATCCCGGACCGACGCATCCGCCCATGCGCATTTCGCCCCTCCCTCCCCTGCAATACCTCGTGGCCTTCGAGGCCGCGTTCCGGCACCTGAGCTTCACCAAGGCCGCGGCCGAACTGCACCTGACGCAAAGCGCCATCAGCCGCCAGATCCAGCACCTGGAAGCCTTCCTTGGCCGCGCGCTCTTCGTGCGCGAGCACCGCGCGCTGAAGACGACGATTGCCGGCGAGGAGTTCGCGCAGCAGGTCCAGTGGCTGCTGTCGCGCTGCGCCGAGGCCACGCTGGCGGTGATGAAGCGCGACACCAGCCTGGACCTGACCGTGGCGTGTTCCTCCGGCGTGGCGGCGCTGTGGCTGACGCCCAGGCTGCCGCAATTCCGGGCGGCCCACCCGCACATCAACCTGCGCGTCATCGTGCGCGACGGCCTGCACTCGGTGCTGCCCTCCGAATTCGACATCGGCATCTATTTCGCACGCGAGCAGCCTGGCGCGCACTATGCATCGCAACGGTTCTTCGACGAAGAGGTGATGCCGGTCTGCTCGCCGCGCTACCTGGGCGGACGGCTGGTGACGCCCGCGGAACTGGCCAACGAGACGCTGCTGATCCTGGAAGACGGCCAGCGCCAGTGGATGTCCTGGCCCGAGTGGCTGGGGCTGCACGGCGTGGCCCTGCCCAAGGAGCGGCAGGCCATCATGTTCAACCACTATCCGCAATTGATCCAGATGGCCTTGCTGGACCAGGGTGTCGTCCTCGCCTGGCGCCACATCATCGACGCCTATCTGGAACGCGGGCTGCTGGTCCGGGCCACCCGCGAGACCGGCACGCAAGGCGGCGCCTATTACCTGCTGTGGCCGGTCGACCGCTCGCAAAGCAAGGCGGCCCAGACGTTCCGGCGCTGGGCCTTGGCGCAGGGCGCCCACCCTCAGGCCGCGGCCGAAGACCCGGTCTTTCCTCGCGCCTGACGGAAAAAAGGCCACGCGGCATGCGTGGCCTGCGCCTGACCGGCAAGCCGGGGCGATTCCCGCCCCAGCCTGGCTGGCCCGGACCTACAGCCCGGCCTTGAACGCCTTGTTCCAGTAATCCAGACAATCCACGCGGCCGCGCGCCAGCGCCGGCAGATCATAGGTGTGGATGCGCTTGAGTTCGTCCTCCGTGAAGCCCACGCGCGCCTGCAGTTCAGGCGGCAACTGGGCATTGCCGACCGTCGGCGCATAGCCCATGGCGCTGGCGAACTGGATCTGGCCTTCCGGGGCCAGCAGCGCGTCCAGGTACTTCCAGGCGGCGTCCTGGTTGCGGCTGTTCTTGGGCACGCCCGCCTCGAAGGTGACCGGAATCGCACCTTCCTCGGGAATCACGAAGTCCAGCGGCATGCCGGCATCGCGCCATTGCAGGGCGCGCGCCTTCCAGATGCACGCCATCCAGACCTCCTCGGACTTGAAGGCGGCGGCCAGCGCCTCGTTGGAGGGGAAAACCTTGGGCGCGTTGCCCTTGAGCTTGCCCAGGAATTTCTTGCCGGCCTCGAAGCTTTCACCCTTGCCGCCTTCCGACAGGCCGACGAACAGCGTGTTGAAGTTGTAGAGGATGTCCGAGAAGCCGACACGTCCCTTGAGCTTCGGGTCCAGCGCCTCGGCGAAGCTCTTGGGCGGCGTCGGGAATTTCTCGCGGTTGTAGACCAGCACCATCGCGCTGAAGATATGCGGAATGGAGTACGGCGTGACGAACTTCTGCACGGCGTGCGACAGGTTCGGGATCAGCGTCTGCGAGGGCTCCAGCAGAGCGCCGACGGTGCTGCAGTCGTACATGTCCAGGTCGCCCAGCAACGCCACGTCCATCGAGCCGCGGCGCGAGTTGCGCTCGGCCTTGACCTTGGTGGCACGGGCCGTCGCGTTGGCGGTGTCATACACCACGCCGATGCCCTGCCCCTGCATGCCGGGAGCGATGAATTTCTGCAGCAGGTTCTGATAGTCGCCGCCCCAGGTGCCGACCACGAGGTCGCCGGGCGCGCCGTGCGCCAGGCCCGGGATGAGCGGCAAGGCCGGCGCCAGCGCCAGGCCGCTGGCGGTTTTCAGGAAACTGCGTCGAGTGGTACCCCTGTTCTGCATGATGACCTCTTTGTTGTGTGAAGAAGATACGCCAGCAAGGCTGCGCGCTTGCGCAAAGGTGGCCGACGCGTGCTGGCGCCGGCCGGGAGAGGGGGTCAGGCTTCGTGATGGATGGTGCCGGCCTGCATGACGAGTTCGATGTGGTCGCCCTGGCCAAGCAGGCACGAGATGTCCCGGTAAGGATTGCCATCGACGATCAGCAGGTCGGCGAACGCCCCCGGCTCCACGCAGCCCAGCTTGCCCTCCATGTTCAGCACCTCGGCGCCCACCAGCGTGGCGCTCTGGATGATGTCGAAGGCCGGCATGACGTCGGCGCGGATGCGGAACTCGTCGCTTTGCAGTCGATGCGACGGCCCCAGCAGGTCGGAGCCGAAACCGATCTTCACGCCCGCGTCGCGGCAGATCTCCAGCGCGCGCAGTCCCGCCGTTCGGACGGTGGCGATCTTCTCCACGCTGTCGGCGGGCAGGCCATAGGACGCCCCTTCCGTGGCCAGGGCCTCGTAGGTGACCAGCGTGGGCACGACGAACGCGCCCTTCTCGGCCATCAGGCGCGCCACCGGCGCGTCGATCAGGTTGCCGTGCTCGATGGTGCGCACGCCGCAACGCACGGCGCGCTCGATGGCCTCGGGGGTATAGGAGTGCGCCATCACGTAGGTCTGGCGCCCTTCGGCCTCGGCCACGATGGCGCGGATCTCATCCTCGGAATAGCCGAAGGCGGCGATGGGATCGGTGGGCGAGGCGACGCCGCCGGACGCCATGATCTTGATCTGGTCGGCGCCCATCTGGAATTCCTCGCGTACGGCGCGGCGCAGGTTGTCCACGCCGTCGACCACGCGGCCGATGTCACCGGCGCGGAAGCAGCAGCCGCACAGGGACATGGGGCGCAGATGATCCGAACGCGGGCGCGGATCGCCATGCCCGCCCGTTTGGCTGAGCGCGCGGCCCGAGGTGAACAGGCGCGGCCCCACGACCGTGCCCTCTTCGACGGCGCACTTCAGGCCCCAGCCCGCGCCGCCGGCATCGCGCAATGTGGTGAAACCACGGCGCAGCATGCCCGCCATGATAGGGACGGCGCGCATCATGACCAGCGCGTCGGGCAGCGTGCCCTGCGTGGAAAGATTCAGTTGCGTGGCGGTGACGTGGCCATGCAGGTCGATGAAGCCGGGCATCAGCGTGCGGCCCGCCACGTCGATGACACGCGCCGAGGCCGACTGGATCGGCTTGTCGGAAACTTCCTTGATGTGCCTGCCTTCGACGAGCAGGTCGTAGCCCTCGCGCAGTTCCGGATGGCGGGGGTCCAGCAGATTGGCGTTCTTGAACAGGATGGCGCTCACGTCTTCTCCCTTGTTGGCGCGGACGACTTCGAATCAGGTGTTGCGGATGGCGGTCACGAGGCCATCGTGCGCACGTAGCGCCGATGGATGAACCAGTTGGAAAGCAGGGCCATGCACAGCGTGCCCAGCACCAGGAGCAGCGCCAGCGCGGACCCGAAAGGCCAGTTGGAGGCCTTGGTGATCTGGTCATAGACCGCGGGCGCCATCATCGTGACGCCCGTGCCGCCCAGCAGCACCGGCGTCGCATAGGCGTTCATGCACAGGATGAAGACCAGCAGCGTGCCCGCCGCCACGCCCGGCGCGGCAATCGGCAGGACCACGCGCCAGAAGGTGGTGAAGAAGTTCGCGCCCAGGTTCTGCGCGGCCTCCTCCACCGAGAAGTCGATGCCTTCCAGCACGCTTTGCAAGGTCAGGATGAAATACGGCAGCACGACGCCCGTGGTGCCGACCACGACCGCGCCCGGCGTGAAGAGCAGCTTCATCGGCGCGTCGGCCAGGCCCAGCCACTGCACCAGGAAATTGATGAAGCCGGCGTTGCCCAGGATCACCATCCAGCCCGCCGCGCGCACCACGTTGCCCACCATCAGCGGGAAGACCAGCAGGATGATGAACAGGCTCTTGTAGCGGCTTTGCGTCTTCGCCAGGAAATAGGCCACGGGAAAGCCCAGCACCAGCGACAGGCCGGTGCAGGTGGCGGCGATCAGGATCGTGTCCAGGAAGACGTCGCGGTAATAGGCGTCCTGGAAGAACTGGACGTAGTTGGCCAGCGTGAAGCCCTCCTCCATCATGCCCGAGGGGTCGAAGGGGTTGAAGCTGTAGCGGAACAGCATCACGATGGGCACGAGAATGACCATGAGCACCACCAGCGAGGCCGGGAAGGCCAGGCTGGGGCCCAGCAGCCGTTGGCCCGGCGGGCTGGTGAGGACGCTTGCTTGCGACATGCCGCGCTCCCTCAACTGGCGAAACCGACGCACTCGTCGGCTTCGAAGCAGGCGTGCACGCGCTCGCCGCGCGTGGTGGGCTGGCTGGCACCCACGATGCTGTTGGGCAGTTGGCAATGCAGCACCGGACCGGCATCCAGCTTCACGCGGACATCCAGCTGCGCACCCAGGAACATGCTGGACTCGATGACACCGGGCAGGGCGTTGGCGCCTTGCGCCTGGCCGCGCAACTGCACGCGTTCGGGCCGCACGCCCACATGGCGCACGCCCTCGGGCAGCCCCGCCACCTTCAGCGACAGGCCGCCCGAGACAAAATGGCCATCACCCTGCAGGCCCCCCTCGAAGAAGTTCATCTTGCCCAGGAAGTCGGCCACGAAACGGTTGGCCGGGCGCTCGTACAGCACGTCGGGCGCGCCCAGTTGCTGTACCTTGCCGTCATGCATGATGGCCATGCGGTCCGAGATGGCCAGAGCCTCTTCCTGGTCATGCGTGACGAACACGGTCGTCAGGCCCAGGCGCTGCTGCAGCGCGCGGATCTCCTCGCGCACCTCCAGCCGCAACTTGGCATCCAGGTTGGACAAGGGCTCGTCCAGCAGAAACACCTTGGGCTCGATGGCAAGCGCCCGGGCGATCGCCACGCGCTGCTGCTGGCCGCCGGACAACTGGCGCGGATAGCGGTCGCGCAACTGGGTCATGCGCACCATGTCCAGCGCGTCGGCGACGCGCTTGTCGCGTTCGGCGCGCGGCACCTTGTGCATTTCCAGGCCGAAGGACACGTTCTGCGCCACCGTCATGTGCGGAAACAGCGCATAGCGCTGGAACACCATGCCGGTGTTGCGCTTGTGCACCGGCACATGCGTCACGTCGGTCTCGCCGATGTGGATGCTGCCCGCGGTGGGCTCGATAAAGCCCGCGATCATGCGCAGCGTGGTTGTCTTGCCGCAGCCGCTGGGTCCCAGGAAGGCCACCAGCTCGCCATCCTCGATGTCCAGGGAGAAATCGGACACCGCCACGGACGCGCCGAACTGCTTCTTCAGATTCTTGAGGGATACCTTGGCCATTCCTACACCACTTGGCTGAGTTTCACGTAGCGGTCCGTCACGAACATCACGATGCCCAGCAGCAGGATCTGCAGGGTGGCGACGGCCGCGATGGTGGGATCGAGGTTGAACTCGAGGTACTGCATGATCGCGATGGGCAGCGTGGTGCGGCCCGGGCCGACCAGCGAGAGCGAGAACTCCAGGTTCTCGAACGAGACAACGAAGCTGAACAGCGCCGCGGCCACGATGGCGGGCCGCAGCATGGGCAGCGTGATGCGCAGGAAAGCCACGCGGCCGCTGGCGCCCAGGTTGCGCGCGGCCTCTTCGATGGAGGGGTCGAGGCCTGCCATGCTGGCCGACACCAGGCGCACCGTCCATGGGATGGTCAGGCAGACGTGCGCCACGACGAGCCCGCCATACGTGCCCACGATATCGGCATCGACGATGTTCTCGACCGCAAGGTAGAAGAGATAGATCGCGACACCCGCCACGATGCCCGGCACGAGCAGAGGCGACAGCAACAGGGTGTTCACCGTCTTGCCGCCCTTGAAGCGGTGCCGCACGATGCCCAGCGAGGCCAGCACGCCCAGCACGACCCCGCCCACCGCGGCCATGAGCGCCACCTGCAGGCTGGTCAGGAAGCCGTTGACGAAGGCGGCGTTGCCCCAGGCATTGGCATACCAGGACACCGTATAGCCCGATGGCGGGAAGATCATGATGGGGTCCTGGAAGAAGCTCAGCCACACCACGAACACGAGCGGACACAGGACGAAGGCGTACATCAGCACCACGAAGAGCCGGTGCAGCAGCGTTCCCCAGCGCGGGCGGACACGCCGGGACGCGGCCTGCGGGGGGACGGTATCGGTCAGGGAAGACAAGCGGGATCCTCGCGAGACAGGGTGAATCGGGGCGGTGCGCTGGCGCGCCGGCTTTTCGGCAGGCGCGACGGTGCGCCGCGCCTGGCCGAGAGCGGACAGACGTCAGCGTGCGAAGGCGTGCCGAGACCTCGCCACCGCGCCAGCAGGTGCTGGAACGTTAACGACTGGCGGAAAGGCCGATGAGCGGAGCGTGGCGCGCGTCGCGTCGGCGCGCTGCGGACGGAAGGCGGGCGTGCGTGAGCACCTGGCGGGCGCGGCCCTGATGGTGGCGATGTGCCATGCGATTCCCCTTGAATGCAGGGCTTCCTGGAGAAGCCCGCTTCATTGATTTATTAGGTAGGCACAATCTACCGAAGCGGGCGCACGGCGGTAAAACGCTTTTATGACATGGATGGATGCGCCGGACGCATGCATGCGTCCGGCGCGGGACACGCGGTGGATCAGATCGCCCCCACGGACCCCGTCACCGGCAACACGATGCCGGTGATGTAGCTGCTGCATGCCGGCGCGGCCAGGAAGACATAGGCCGGCGAGAGCTCTTCGGGCTGCGCCACCCTGCCCATGTCGGTGCCCTTGCCGAAGTCCGGGATCTCCTCGGCGGGACGATCCGCGGGGTTCAACGGCGTCCATACCGGGCCGGGCGCCACCGCGTTCACACGGATGCCGCGCCCGATCAACTGGCTGGCCAGCGCCTTGGTGAAGGCATGGATGGCACCCTTGGTGGACGCATAGTCCAGCAGTTCCTTGCTGCCGCGCAGTCCCACCACCGATCCGGTATTGATGATGCAGCCATGCCGCTCCATGTGCGGCAAGGCCGCCTTCGCCATGTGGAAGTAACCGTGGATATTGACCCGGAAGGTTTCCTCCCAGCGTGCGTCCGTCAAGTCTTCGATCGCATGGGAATGCTCCTGGAAGGCCGCATTGTTCACCAGGATGTCCAGGCTGCCGAAGGTCGTGACCGTGCGCTGCGCAGCCATGCGGCAGAACGCGGCGTCCTTCACGTCGCCGGGAATGAGCAGGCAGCGGCGCCCTTCCCGCTCGACCTCCGCCTGCGTCACCCGCGCATCCTCATGTTCGCTGAGATAGACGATGGCGACATCCGCGCCTTCGCGCGCATACAGGACCGCCACCGCGCGGCCGATGCCGGAATCCCCGCCCGTGATGAGCGCGACCCGGTTCTGCAGTTTGCCGCTGCCGCGATAGTGGGGCGCGGCATAGCGCGGCGCGGGATCCAGCGCGGCCTCGTGCCCCGGCTTCCTCTGGTGCTGCGCCGGCAACGGCGGCGCAGGCTCATCACGCTGCGGGCCGGGCGCGGGAGACTTGCCCTGCCCGGTATCCGCCGCCTGCCGGTCCTTGCGATCCTGCTCCGCCTGGATGTCCTGGTGCTTGCCGACGGTCGCGGCGATTGCCTGCCCCACGTTCCTGTCCTGGGTGCTCATGCCCGTCTCCTGATGTCTGGGTTGCTACCCCGTCCATTCTGGTGGGGTGGCAAACCGCTTGCAGCAGGCTTTGGCAAGCGTTGACTACGAGACGCAAGGTATCCGCCACCAAATGTGCCGCATGCGTCAAACCGTGCCGGAAAACAGAACGGCCCGCTTGGCGCGGGCCGTTCTGCCGTCTGGAAGGCGTAACCGAAGATTAGCGGTTGGCGGATTCCAGGCGCTTGTTGATGCGCAGGGCGATCAGCGTGCAAGCCGCGCCGGACAGCAGGTAGGCGCTGACGTAGGTCAGGCCGTAGTTGGCCGACAGGTGCAGCACGACCAGCGGGGCGAAGGCCGCGCCGAAGAGCCAGGCGAAGTCGGAGGTCAGCGCGGCGCCGGTATAGCGGTAGTGCGCGCTGAAGTTCGAGGTGACGGTGCCCGCGGCCTGGCCGTAGGACAGGCCCAGCAGCGCGAAGCCGATCAGGATGAAGGCGTCCTGGCCGGTGGGGCCGCCATTCAGCAGCGACGGCGCGGCGAACGCGAACAGCGCGATCAGCACGGCCGAACCGCCCAGCAGGTTGCGGCGGCCGATGCGGTCAGCCAGGTAACCCGACACCAGCGTGCCGATGATGGCAACGCCGGCGCCCAGCACCTGCACCCACAGCACGCCGTTGATGTCCTGGCCCGAGGTCAGCTTGATCCACGACAGCGGGAAAATGGTGACGAGGTGGAACAGCGCATAGCTGGCCAGCGCGGCGAAGGCGCCCAGGAAGATGTTGTACCCCTGGGCACGCATCATCTCGACGGTGCCGATGGGGTTCAGCTTGCCCTCTTCCAGCAGCTTGGTGTACTCGTGGGTCACCACCAGGCGCAGACGGGCGAACAGCGCCACGACGTTGATGGCGAAGGCCACGAAGAAGGGATAGCGCCAGCCCCAGGCCAGGAAGTCCTCGTTGGAGAGGCTGGCGTGGAGGTACAGGAACAGCGCGCTGGCGATCAGGAAGCCGATGGGCGCGCCCAGCTGGCCCAGCATGGCGTACCAGCCGCGGCGGTTCTTGGGAGCATTCAGCGACAGCAGCGAGGGCAGGCCGTCCCACGAGCCGCCGAAGGCCACGCCTTGCAGGGTGCGGAAAATGGCCAGCAGCACGCAGGCAGCAAGGCCCAGCGTGTTGTACCCGGGCAGAAACGCCATGCCGGCCGTGGCGGTGCCCAGCAGGAAGAGCGCGGCGGTCAGCTTGACGCTGCGGCCCCAGCGACGCTGGATGGCCATGAACAACGCGGTGCCGAAAGGACGCGCGATGAACGCGAACGAAAAGATGACGAAGGAGTACAGTAGGCCCTGCAGCGGGCCGGCGAACGGAAAGAACACCGCCGGGAAGACCAGGACCGCGGCGAGGCCGAAGACGAAGAAGTCGAAGTACTCCGAGGCGCGGCCGATAACGACGCCGATGGCGATCTCGCCGGGCGCGACCTTGGCGTCATGCTCGGCATGGAGTTTGCGCAGATCGCGTTCCGCGGTGCGCGAATTGGGCTCTTGGGCGTGAGTGGTGCTTGACATCGCTAGCTCGGTGATTCCGGGTATTTTCGGGGCAGCCTCGTAGGATCGCACTCCTGGCGCGAATCCGCCATAGGACAAAATGTCCAATTCCCGCGACGCAACATTTCAGCGTAAATTTTTTAGGTTGTGCCCCCGGCTACGCTTCCACTTTACCTAACGGCCATGTCCTTTTCCAAGCTCCCGCGCGGATTGACCCTGCTTTCGGTCATCCTGTTGTCAGGCTGCAGTGCCGTCTCGCTCTCGCCCTCGGGCGATATCGCCGTACAGCAGCGCGACCTGATCATCTACTCCACCCTGCTGATGCTGCTGGTCATCGTACCAGTGATCGTGCTGATCTTCTGGTTTGCCTGGCGGTACCGCGCCAGCAACACCGAAGCCACCTACGATCCCGAATGGCATCATTCCACGCTGCTGGAACTGATCATCTGGTCCGTCCCCCTGCTCATCATCATCGCGCTGGGCGCGTTGACCTGGGTCAGCACCCACAAACTCGACCCCTATCGCCCGCTGGACCGCATCGACGCGGCCCGCTCGGTCGAGAAAGACGTCGAGCCCATGGTCATCGAAGTGGTGGCGCTGGACTGGAAGTGGCTGTTCTTCTATCCCGAGCAAGGCGTGGCCTCGCTCAACGAGTTCGCCGCCCCGGTCGACCGTCCGGTCCGTTTCCGGATCACGTCGTCGACCATGATGAACTCCTTCTTCATCCCCGCGCTGGCCGGCCAGATCTACGCCATGCCGGGCATGCAGACGACGCTGCACGCCATCATCAACAAGCCGGGCACCTTCGACGGCTTCTCGGCGAACTACAGCGGCGCGGGCTTCTCGGGCATGCGCTTCAAGTTCCACGGCATGGAACAGGGTGAGTTCGACAGCTGGATCAACAAGGTCCGCGCCGAAGGCGCCCCGCTCGAGCGCGCCGACTACCTGAAGCTGGAACAACCCAGCGAACGCGAACCCGTGCGCTACTTCGCCAACGTGCCTGCCAACCTCTTCAACGCGATCCTGAACCGTTGCGTCGAAGCCAACCGCATGTGCATGAATGAAATGATGGCCATCGACGCGCAGGGCGGCCTGGGCCTGCCCGGTCTGTACAACATGACCTCGCTCGATGCCAGCACCCGCGAGAAGCTCGGCCTGAGCCACGCGCACGTCCGCACTTATGTCGGCGCGATGTGCTCCCCCGAAGACCCCGCATTCGTCTCGTCGGCGGCCCCCGTGGCCCCCGTCACGCAGACGCTGTGACGCTGCGCCCCGTCCGCTACGGTACCAACGATGTCTGAACAATTCGATCTCACCAAACTCGTCTTCGGTCGCCTCGACTGGAACGTGTTTCCCTTCCTGCACGACCCCATCCTCGCGGCGACCTTCGCGGCCGTCGTGCTGGGCGGCCTCGCCATGGTCGGCGGCCTGACCTACTTCCGCTGCTGGGGCTATCTCTGGCGTGAATGGTTCACCAGCATCGATCACAAGAAGATCGGCATCATGTATGTCATCCTCGGCCTGGTCATGCTGCTGCGCGGCTTCGCCGACGCCATCATGATGCGGATCCAGCAGGCCATCGCCTTCGGCGACTCGGCCGGCTACCTGCCGCCGTATCACTACGACCAGATCTTCACGGCGCACGGCGTCATCATGATCTTCTTCGTGGCGATGCCGCTGATCACCGGCCTGATGAACTACATCGTGCCGCTGCAGATCGGCGCGCGCGACGTGGCCTTCCCCTTCCTGAACAACTTCAGCTTCTGGATGACCACGGCAGGCGCCGTGCTGGTCATGATCTCGCTGTTCGTCGGCGAGTTCGCCAAGACCGGCTGGCTGGCCTATCCGCCGCTGTCGGGCATCCTGCAGAGTCCTGACGTCGGGATGGACTATTACCTGTGGTCATTGCAGATCGCGGGGGTAGGCACGACCCTGTCAGGCATCAACCTGCTGGTCACCATCGTCAAGATGCGCGCGCCCGGCATGACCATGATGAAGATGCCCATCTTCACGTGGACCTCGCTGTGTTCGAACGTCCTGATCGTGGCCTCGTTCCCGATCCTGACCGCCGTGCTGGCCCTGCTGACGCTGGACCGCTACCTGGGCTTCAACTTCTTCACGAGCGATCTTGGCGGCAACGTCATGATGTACGTGAACCTGATCTGGATCTGGGGCCATCCCGAGGTCTACATCCTGGTGCTGCCCGCCTTCGGCGTGTTCTCCGAAGTCGTCGCCACGTTCTGCAAGAAGCGCCTGTTCGGCTACGCCTCGATGGTGTACGCCACGGTCGTCATCACCGTGCTGTCCTACCTGGTCTGGCTGCACCACTTCTTCACCATGGGCTCCGGGGCCAGCGTGAACTCGTTCTTCGGGATCGCGACGATGATCATCTCGATCCCCACGGGCGCGAAGATCTTCAACTGGCTGTTCACGATGTACCGTGGCCGCATCCACTTCGAAGTGCCGATGCTGTGGACCCTGGGCTTCATGGTCACCTTCGTGATCGGCGGCATGACCGGCGTGATGCTGGCCGTCCCGCCCGCCGACTTCGTGCTGCACAACAGTCTGTTCCTGATCGCCCACTTCCACAACGTGATCATCGGCGGCGTGGTGTTCGGCATGCTGGCCGGCATCACGTTCTGGTTCCCCAAGGCCTTCGGCTACAGGCTCGAGCCGTTCTGGGGCAAGGTGTCGTTCTGGTGCTGGCTGATCGGCTTCTACGTCGCCTTCATGCCGCTGTACGTGCTGGGCTTCATGGGCGTCACCCGCCGCATGAACCACTTCGACGACATGTCGCTGCAGATCTGGTTCCAGATCGCCGCCGTGGGCGCCTTCATCATCGCCATCGGTATCGCCGCCTTCCTGTACCAGCTGGTCATCAGCTTCATCCGCCGCGACAAGCTGCGCGACGTGACGGGCGACCCCTGGGACGGCCGCACGCTGGAATGGGCGACGTCCTCGCCCCCGCCCAGCTACAACTTCGCCTTCACCCCGCAAGTGCATGAAGTCGATACCTGGTACCAGATGAAGGAGCAGGGCTACAAGCGTCCCACCGACGGCTTCCTGCCCATCCACATGCCCAAGAACACCTCGGCTGGCGTGATCCTGTCGGGCATCTCCATCGCCATGGGTTTCGGCCTGGTCTGGCACATGTGGCTGCTCGTGGGCGTGACGTTCTTCGCCCTGGTCGCCTACGCCATCTATCACACCTTCAACACGGATCGTGACTTCTACATCCCCGCGGAAGAAGTCGCCCGTGTCGAAGCCGAACGCACCCGCCTGCTCGCCAGCCATGTCTAATTCCGCACACTTGTCCCATCAGGGCGACGACGCGTCGAAGCCCCTCGAGTTCCACCTGAAAGAGGAACACCACCCCCAGAACGGCACGATGCTGGGGTTCTGGACCTACCTGATGAGCGACTGCCTCATCTTCGCGGCGCTGTTCGCCGTGCACGCGGTGGTGGGCCGTAACTATGCAGCGGGCCCCAGCGGCGCCGACCTGTTCGACCTGCAACTGGTGGCCATCAACACGGCCATGCTGCTGCTGTCGTCGATCACCTACGGCTTCGCGATGCTGGAAATGGTCAAGGGCCGCGTCAAGCCCACGATCGTCTGGCTGGCCATCACCGGCGTGCTGGGCGCGATCTTCGTCGCGCTGGAAATCTACGAGTTCTACCACCTGATCCACGTGGGCGCCGTGCCGCAACGCAGCGCGTTCCTGTCCTCGTTCTTCACGCTGGTGGGCACGCACGGCCTGCACGTCACCTTCGGCATCATCTGGCTGGTCACGCTGATCTTCCAGGTCAAGCGCTGGGGCCTCACGCCCTCCACCCGCCGCCGCCTGATGTGCCTGTCGCTGTTCTGGCACTTCCTGGACGTGGTCTGGATCGGCGTCTTCACCTTTGTCTACCTCATGGGAGTGCTGCCGTGAGCGCGCATACCGATACCGCACACGCCGGTCACGGCGATCCCCATCACGACGATCACCACGACGACGAGGGCGCCCACGGCACCCTGAAGAGCTACGTCATCGGTTTCGTCCTGTCCGTCATCCTGACCGCCATCCCCTTCTGGCTGGTCATGGGCAAGGTCATCGACTCCTCGGTCACCACCGCCATGGTGGTGATGGGCTTCGCCGCCGTGCAGATCGTGGTCCACATGGTCTACTTCCTGCACCTGAACGCCCGTTCCGAGGGCGGCTGGAACATGCTGGCGCTGATCTTCACGATCGTCGTCGTGGTCATCATGCTGGCGGGCTCCATCTGGGTCATGTTCCACCTGGACGCGAACATGATGCCGGGCCTGCACGACATGAAGAACATGCCCTGATCCATTGAGCACTCGGCAAAACCAGGCCGGACCGCCCCACGGCGGTCCGGCCACCCCTCCCTCCTCCTCCGGCGACACGCGCGGCCCGCGCTCCACGCTCGCCCTCGTCGTCCTTTCCCTGATCGGCCTTGCCGTCTTCGCCGGCCTGCTTGCCCTCGGCACCTGGCAGGTGGAACGCCGCGCCTGGAAGCTCGACCTGATCCACAAGGTCGACACCCGCGTCTATGCCGCGCCCGTCGATGCCCCGCGCCAGCCGGCCTGGGCGGCGGTGAACAATGACGACGACGTCTATCGCCGCGTCACCGTGCACGGCAAGTTCCTGCACCAGTACGAGACCTTCGTGCAGGCCACCACCGTGCTGGGCCCCGGCTTCTGGGTCATGACCCCCCTGCGCCGGGACGACGGCAGCCTGCTGCTGGTCAATCGCGGCTTCGTGCCCCCAGAGGCCCGTGATCCCGGCCAGCGCGGCGCCGTCTCGCCGGTCGGCCCCGTCACCCTCACGGGCCTGCTGCGCATTACGGAGCCCGCTGGCGGCTTCCTGCGCAAGAACGTGCCCGAAGCGTCGCGCTGGTACTCCCGCGACGTGGCCGCGATCATGGCCATGCACAGCCTGGACGGCCCCGTGGCCCCCTATTTCATCGACGCGCTGCCCGAGCCCGGCTCGACCGCCGAGGCGCGCGCCCGCGGTCCGGTCTGGCCCGCCGCGGGGCTGACGGTCATCCAGTTCAACAACCATCACCTGGTTTATGCGATCACCTGGTACGTCCTGGCCCTGATGGTGGCCGGCGCCGCCTGGCGGATCGCAAGCGAAGAGCGCCGGTTGCGCCGGCAGGCTACACTTCGCCCCAATGGAAAACGCACGCCTTTCGGGCCAGGCTGAACTCCCTGTCCCATCCTCCAGGCCCCCGCTCGCGCCTCGTCCGGCGGGGGACGATGACAGCACCGGCCGCAAGAACATGCAGCAGCTCATCCAGCTGCGCTGGATTGCCGTGGTCGGCCAGGTCGCAACGATCTTCACCGTCCACTACGGCCTGGGCATCACCCTCCCCCTGCATTACATGATGACGGCGCTGGCCGTGCTGGTTGCGTTCAATGCCGCCAGCCTGCTGCGCCTGCGCATCCGCCGCCGCGTCCTGAACGAGGAAATCCTCCTGGCCCTCATCGTGGATGTGGGCATGCTGACAGTCCAGCTGCACTTGTCCGGCGGAGCAAGCAACCCTTTCGTCTTCCTGTATCTGCTGCAAGTCAGCCTGGGCGCGGTGCTGCTGCGCGCCTGGTCGACCTGGGCCATGGTGGCGGTCACCCTGTGCTGCTTCATTGCCCTGGTGGTCTTTGGCGAGCCCCTGAACCTGCCCGTGGGCTATCGCGACGGGCTGACCGGCCCCTATGTGCTGGGCCTCCTGATCTGCTTCGCGCTGAACGCGACGCTGCTGGTGGTGTTCTTCACCCGCATCAACGGCAACCTGCGCGCGCGCGACACCCGCCTGGCCGCGCTGCGCCAGCGCGCCGCCGAGGAAGAGCACATCGTGCGCATGGGCCTGCTGGCCTCGGGCGCGGCGCACGAACTGGGCACGCCGCTCTCGACCCTGGCCGTGATCCTGGGAGACTGGCGCCGCATGCCGGACTTCGCCGCCAAGCCCGAGCTGCAACAGGAGATCGACGAGATGCAGGCGCAGGTGCAGCGCTGCAAATCCATCGTGAGCGGCATCCTGCTGTCCACCGGGCGTGCGCGCGGCGAATCGCCGACCGAGACCACGGTGCACACCTTCCTGGACGAGCTGGTGGCCGAATGGCGCGCCACCCGCCCCTCCACCGGACTGGTCTACGACAACCACTTCGGCCGCGACCTGCGCATCGTGTCGGACTCGGCCCTGAAACAGATGATCTGCAACGTGCTGGACAACGCGCTGGAGGCCTCGCCCCAGTGGCTGCGCCTGCAAGCCTCCCACGACGACGACACCCTGACCCTGATCGTGGACGACGCCGGCCCCGGTTTCTCCGCGGAGGTGCTGGAGCGCCTGGGCAAGCCCTATAACTCCACCAAGGGCAGCCCCGGCAGCGGCCTGGGGCTCTTCCTGGCCGTGAACGTTGCGCGCACGCTGGGCGGCACCGTGCACGCCGCCAACCTGCCCGAGGGCGGCGCCATGGTGACGCTCTCGCTGCCCCTGTCGGCCGTGGTGCTGCCCGACGAAGACGAGGAGGACGAGCATGTCGGCTGACCCGCTCTCGACGCTCGACCTCGATGCCGAGCGCACGCTCCTCATCGTCGAGGACGACGATGCCTTCGCCCGCACGCTGGTACGCTCCTTCGAACGGCGCGGCTATGTGGTCAGCCGCGCAGCCGGGCTGGACGAAGTCACCACGGCCCTGGCCGCGCAAGCCGCGCCCGGCTATGCCGTGGTGGACCTGAAGCTCAAGGGCGACGCCTCCGGCCTGGCCTGTGTGCAGGCCCTGCACGCCGCCGACCCGGACATGCTCATCGTGGTGCTGACCGGCTTTGCCAGCATCGCCACGGCGGTGGAAGCCATCAAGCTGGGCGCCTGTCATTACCTGGCCAAGCCATCGAACACCGACGACATCGAAGCCGCCTTCGAACGTGCCGTGGGCAACGTGGAAACCGAAGTGGTCGGCCGCGCCACGTCCATCAAGACGCTGGAATGGGAGCGCATCCACGAGATGCTTGCGCAGACGGGCTTCAACATCTCGGAAACCGCAAGGCGGCTGGGCATGCACCGCCGCACGCTGGCCCGCAAGCTGGACAAGCAGCGGGTGAAATGAAAAACCGCCAGGGCATTTTTGCCTTGGGGTGGCGTGGGGGCTTTTTTAGCGCCCCGGCGGTTTTTCATTCTGCGAGGTACGGCTGCTGGCCGTGCCCAGCGCTTTACTTCAGGTCATCCGGCAGCTTGCCGCCGTTTTCCGCCAGTTTCTTGATGACCTGCTGGTGCAGCCACACGTTCATGGCGGCCGAATCGTCGGTGCTGCCGGTGTAGCCCAGTTCGCCGGCCAGTTGCTTGCGCGCCTGCAGGCTGCTGTCCAGGCCCAGCAGCTTCAGCAGGTCGACGATGGACGTCTTCCAGTTCAGCGGCTGCGACTGCTTGGATTGCAGGTCGGCCAGCACGGCCTGCACATCGACGGGCGGCAAGGTGGTGGTCGGCGCCGCGGTCACGGCGGGCTCGGCGCCGGGCGCCTGGGCTGGCGCCGCGGCAGGTGCCGCCGCATCGTTGGCGGGATGGTTAGAGGGAAAGATCTTGTTCAGGATGGCCTTGAAAATGCTCACGACACTTCTCCTTCTGGATGACTGCCCACGCGGCAACAGCGCCGCTTGCCGATTCTAGCAAGCTGCCCTGTCATTCAGGCCAGGCTTTCTCCCCATCGCGGCGGACGTTTTTCCAGGAAGGCGGACAGGCCCTCGCGCGCCTCGGCCGTCGTGCGCAACTGGGCGATGCGGGCTGCCGTGTCTTCGATCAGCTCGGTGTCCACCGGTTTGTCCGCCACCGCGCGGATCAGCGAGGTGGCTGCTGCCTGGGCTTGCGGGCCGCAGGCCAGCAAGGCCTCCACCAGGCGCTCCACGGCGCCATCCAGCCCGTCGGGGTCCGCCAACTCGTGGGCCAGGCCCAAGGCCAGCGCGCGCTCGGCGCCGATGCGCTCGGCCGTCTGGAAATAGCGATAGCACTGGCGCTGCCCGATGGCGCGCACGACATAGGGCGAGATGACCGCGGGAATGATGCCCAGCCGCACCTCGCTGGTCGCAAAGCTGGCCTGCGTGGACGCCACGCAGATGTCGCAGGCCGCGGCCAGGCCCATGCCGCCGCCCATGGCCGCGCCCTGCACCCGGGCGACCGTGGGTTGCGACAGTTCGGCCAGCACGCGGAAGAGCGTTGCCAGCTTGCGGGCATCCTCCAGGTTGTCATCGGCCGAGGCCTCGCCCTGGCGCTTCATCCAGTTGATGTCGGCCCCCGCGGAAAACGCCTTGCCCCGCCCGGTCAGCACGACGGCGCGCACGGAGGCATCCTTGTCCAGGCCGCGCAAGACCTGCGTCAGTTCGGCGATCAGGTGTTCGTCGAAGGCATTGTGGACCTCGGGCCGATTCATCCAGACCCACGCGCTGGCGCCGCGCCGCTCGATTTCTACGATGTCCTGCCCCATGCCGTCTCCTCGGTGTGGAAAGCCTGGCCAGGAATACCCGGCCTGCGGGCATGGTACCCAAGCCTGCCGGCGCGCTCCACCGGGGAAAACGCGACGGCCGCGGGTTTCAGCGTGAAACCCGCGGCCGTCGGAGCGTTGCGGGCGGGCTTGCACCCGCCTGGCATCAGGGCTTGAGGACCGTCAGGCCGCCCAGGTAGGGTTGCAGCGCGGCCGGCACACGGATGCTGCCGTCGGCTTGCTGGTGGTTTTCCAGCACGGCGACCAGCGCGCGGCCCACGGCCAGGCCCGAGCCGTTCAAGGTGTGCACGAACTCGGGCTTGCCCTGCGCATTGCGGGTGCGCGCCTGCATGCGGCGGGCCTGGAAGGCCTCGCAGTTCGACACCGAGGAGATTTCGCGCCAGGTGTCCTGCGCCGGCAGCCACACCTCCAGGTCATAGGTCTTGGCGGCGCCAAAGCCCATGTCACCGGTGCACAGCAGCATGACGCGGTACGGCAGTTCCAGCAATTGCAGGACGTGCTCCGCGTGGCCGACCATGTCTTCCAGCGCCTGGAACGAAGTGTCGGGCGCGACGATCTGCACCATCTCGACCTTCTCGAACTGGTGCTGGCGGATCAGGCCGCGCGTGTCGCGGCCGCCGCTGCCGGCTTCCGAGCGGAAGCACGGCGTGTGCGCGGTCAGGCGGATGGGCAATTGCTCGGCGGGCACGATGCTGTCGCGCACCGAGCTGGTCAGCGTGATCTCGGACGTGGAGATGAGGTAGAGGTCTTCGCGCACGACCGGACGGCCCTGCTCGTCGACCGCGGGCTCGTCGTCCTGGCCGCCCTTGGTGACCCAGAACATGTCGTCCTTGAACTTCGGCAGCTGGCCGGTGCCCACCAGCGTCGTGCCTTGCACGATGTAGGGCGTGTAGCACTCGGTGTAGCCATGCTCGGTCGTCTGCAGGTCCAGCATGAACTGCGTGAGCGCACGCTGCAGCCGGGCAACCGGACCGCGCATGAACGAGAACCGCGCGCCCGAGAGCTTGATGGCGGTGTCGAAGTCCAGGCCCAGCGGTTCGCCCAGCGCGACGTGATCCTGCGGCGCGAAGCCCAGCGGCGCGGGCTTGCCCTCGGCGTCGGCAGCGCCCGGCAGCCAGCGGCGGGTCTCGACGTTGTCGTCGCTGGAGGCGCCCGTGGGCACGCTCTCGTGCGGCAGGTTGGGCACCGTCAGCAGCAGCGACTGCAGGTCTTGCTGCAGCACGCCCAGCTCGTCTTCCAGGGCCTTCAGCTTGGCCGGCACGGCCTGAGACTCGGCCATGACCTCGGTGGTGTCCTCGCCACGCGACTTCAGCTGGCCGATCTGCTTGGCCAGCGCGTTGCGGCGCGCCTGCAGGGTCTCGGTCTCGGTTTGCAGCGACTTGCGGCGAGACTCCAGCGCCTCGAAGCGGGCAGTGTCGAACTCGAAGCCACGAGCCTGGAGGCGGGCGACGACGGCGGGCAAGTCTTTGCGCAACAGCGAGGGGTCTAGCATGGGAAACCTGAAAGTGACGAGGGAAACCGCGATTCTACCGCCCTGGCGATGTCAATTCGCCGGCTCAGTCATCGGGCTTCTTGCGCGCCTGCGCATCCAGGTCGCGCAGGAAGGCGAGCTTCTGCTGGATCTTGGTTTCCAGCCCGCGATCCACCGGATGGTAGAAACGCGCCTTCAGGCCATCGGGGAAATAACGCTCGTTGGCGGCATAACCATGCGGCTCGTCATGCGCATAGCGATAGGCCTTGCCGTGACCCAGCTCTTTCATGAGCTTGGTGGGCGCATTGCGCAAATGGATGGGCACCGGCGCGCTGCCGTGGGTTTCGGCGTAGCGGCGCGCTTCCTTGTAGGCGGTATAGAGCGCGTTGGACTTGGCCGCGCAAGCCAGGTAGACCACGGCCTGGGCCAGGGCGAGCTCGCCTTCGGGCGACCCAAGGCGCTCGTAGACGTCGGCCGCGCTCAGCGCGATCTCGGTGGCGCGCGGGTCGGCCAGGCCGATGTCCTCGACCGCCATGCGCACGATGCGCCGCGACAGGTAACGCGGGTCGGCGCCGCCATCGAGCATGCGGCTGAACCAATACAAGGAGGCGTCCGGATCGGAGCCGCGCACGGACTTGTGCAGCGCGCTGATCTGGTCATAGAACGCGTCGCCGCCCTTGTCGAAACGGCGCAGGTTCTGCGACAGCGCCGTTTCCAGCCAGGTGGCGTCCACGGTGTCGCGGCCTGCCGCGCGCGCCGACTCGGCCACCACCTCGACCGCATTGATGAGCCGACGCGCGTCGCCGTCGGCCCAGCCGGCCAATTGCTCGCGGGCATCGTCCTCGATGAGCAGCGGCGGGCCGTCGACATTGGCGTTCAGCGCGGTTTCGGCGCGGGCGATGAGTTCCAGCAACTCATCGCGCGTGAGCGACTGCAGCACGTAGACCCGCGCGCGCGACAGCAGCGCCGAGTTCACCTCGAAGGACGGGTTCTCCGTGGTGGCGCCGATGAAGGTGAAAAGGCCGCTTTCCACGTAGGGCAGGAAGGCGTCCTGCTGGGCCTTGTTGAAGCGGTGCACCTCATCGACGAACAGGATGGTGCGCCGCCCCTGCCCTTGCGCGACCTGCGCGGCCACCACCGCGTCGCGGATGTCCTTCACGCCGCCCAGCACGGCCGACATGGCGATGAAGTGCGCATCGAACCCTGCCGCCATGAGCCGGGCCAGCGTGGTCTTGCCCACGCCGGGCGGCCCCCAGAAGATCATGGAGTGCGGCCGGCCCGAATCGAAGGCCACGCGCAGCGGCTTGTCGGGCCCGAGCAGATGGGACTGGCCCACCACCTCGGACAGGCTGCGCGGACGCAGCCTTTCAGCCAGCGGCACGCTGCCGGCGGGCGGGGTGCCGGTGAAAAGGTCGGCGCTCATGGATGAAAGTGCTGGTTGGACATCCAGTCATTACACCACGATGGCGGCCGGGCCTGCGCCGCCATCGTGCGCAACCTACATCTTCACCACATCCGCCCCCTGGGGCGGCGTGTAGCGGAACGCGTCGGGCGCGAAACCGGGGTTCGGCTTCAGGTTGGACAGCTCCACGCGCGTGGTCTGCCCGAAGGAATCGAGCAGCTCGATGCGCGCCGGCTGGTTGTTGGCGAAGCCGATGTCGACCTGGGCAAAGCCCGCGTCGGCGCCGCGCGGCTTGGCGCGCAGCCATTGCATGCCGTCGCGGTCGGGCAGGTCGCTGACGTCGAAGGCCTGCTCGAGCGAGCCCGAGCCGAACAGGATGGCGGCGGGCGACGTGCCGATGGCCTCGTCCACCTTGCGCTCCGTGACCTGGTTGAGGTCAGGGTCGTATTGATAGAGCTGCTTGCCGTCCGAGATGATGGACTGCTCGTAGGGCTGCTTCACCAGCCAGCGGAAGCGGCCAGGACGCTCGAAGGCGAACTCGCCCGTCTGCTTGGGGCGGGTCTGCCCCTTGTCGCCCACGGTGTATTGCGAGAACGCGCCCGAGGCGGCCTTGACGTCGCTGACGAAGGCCTTCAACTGGTCGGCCGCGCCGGCATGGGCCGGCACGGAGACGCCCAGCGTGGAAACGCTGAACAGCGCGGCAAGAAGGGCGGATCGCAACATGGCGGAAATCTCCTATTCGTCGTCCTCACGCTTGGGCGCGAGGATTTCACGGTTGCCATTGGACTGCATGGCAGATACGACACCGGAGTTCTCCATCTGTTCCAGGAGCCGCGCGGCGCGGTTGTAACCAATGCGCAGGTGCCGTTGCACCAGCGAGATCGAGGCGCGGCGGTGCTTCAGCACCACTTCCACGGCCTGGTCGTACATGGGATCGGATTCGGCGTCGGCAAAGCCCGTGACGCTGCCCACGCCATCGCCCGTCTCGCCCTCGACGCCCCCTTCCAGCAGGCCTTCGATGTAGTTGGGTTCACCCTGGGCCTTCAGGTGCTCGACGACGCGGTGCACCTCGTCGTCGGACACGAAGGCGCCGTGCACGCGCACGGGCAGTCCCGTTCCGGGCGGCATGTAGAGCATGTCGCCCTGCCCCAGCAGCGCTTCGGCGCCCATCTGGTCGAGGATGGTGCGCGAGTCGATCTTGGACGACACCTGGAAGGCGATGCGGGTGGGAATGTTGGCCTTGATGAGGCCGGTGATGACGTCCACGCTGGGACGCTGCGTGGCAAGAATCAGGTGGATGCCCGCGGCCCGCGCCTTCTGCGCCAGGCGCGCGATGAGTTCTTCGATCTTCTTGCCCACCACCATCATCAGGTCGGCCAGCTCGTCGATCACCACCACGATCTGCGGCAGTTCGGACAGCGGCTCGGGCGCGTCGGGCGTCAGCGAGAAGGGGTTCGGAATGGGCTCTTCGCGCTTGGCCGCATCCTTGATCTTGGTGTTGTAGCCCGCCAGGTTGCGCACCCCCAGCTTGCTCATGATGCGATAGCGCTTCTCCATTTCCCCCACGCACCAGTTCAGCGCGTTGGCGGCGTGGCGCATGTCGGTGACCACGGGCGCGAGCAGGTGCGGAATGCCTTCATAGACGCTCATTTCGAGCATCTTGGGGTCGATCAGGATGATGCGGGTGTGGCTGGCATCGGCCTTGTAGAGCAGCGACAGGATCATGGCGTTGATCCCGACCGACTTGCCCGAACCGGTAGTGCCCGCCACCAGCAGGTGGGGCATCTTGGCGAGGTCGGCCACCACCGGGTTGCCGGCGATGTCCTTGCCCAGCGCCATCGTCAGCACGGAATGGCTGGCATGGTAGGTCTGCGAGCCCAGGATCTCGGACAGGCGCACGGTCTGGCGGCGCGGATTGGGCAGCTCCAGGCCCATGAGGTTCTTGCCCGGAATGGTCTCGACCACCCGGATGCTGACCAAGCTCAGCGCGCGCGCGAGGTCCTTGGCCAGGTTGACGATCTGGCTGCCCTTCACGCCGGTGGCGGGTTCGATTTCATAGCGCGTGATGACGGGGCCGGCCTGGGCCGCGACCACCACCACCTGGACGCCGAAGTCGGCCAACTTCTTTTCAATGAGGCGCGAGGTGAACTCGATGGTTTCCGGCGTGACGGTTTCCACCGCCGCCTGGGGCGGATCCAGCAGGGAGATGGCGGGCAGGTCGCCATGCGCCGGATCGGCGAACAGCATCTGCTGCTTTTCCTTCTCGATGCGCTCGGACTTGGGCACCACCGTGATGGCCGGCTCGATGCGCACGGGCTGCTCGTGCACCAGCTTTTCCTGCTTGGCCACGACCTGCTCGGTGCGCACCTGCTTGGCGACCTCGCCGACCTTGCGGTCCTGGCGCGCCGCATAGGCATTGCGCAGGCGGCGCGCGCCCGTTTCGATCCAGGCGCCGACGCGTTCGGCCACCTGCAGCCACGAGAAATTGAAGAAGAGGCTCATGCCCACGGCCACCATCACCAGCAGCGCCAGGGTGGCGCCGGTGAAGCCCAGCGACTGGGCGGCCAGGCCCGACAGCGCCTGGCCGATGACGCCGCCCGCGCCGCTGCCGGCGTCGCTGCGGGCAGGCAGGGACATGCCGTAGGAGAAGAACCGCAGGGCTTCCAGGCCCACCGAGCCCACCAGCAGGATGAAGAAGCCGACGCCCTGCTCCCAGTGCACCCGCGGCAGCGTTTCCGGCTGGCCGCGCGTGCGCAGCTGGGTGGCCAGCCGGCGATAACCGGCGCGCACCCGGTGCAGCAGCAGGATGACCCACCACCAGGCGGAAAATCCGAACAGATACAGGAGGATGTCGGACAGATGCGCGCCGAAGACGCCGCCCTGGTTGTGCAGGGGCGCATCGGGCACGGAATGGGACCAGCCCGGGTCCTGGGGGTGCCAGGTTGCCAGGACGAGCGTGAGCCACACGGCAAGGGCCGCGAACAGGATCCAGCGGGCTTCGCGCAGCAACGACGACAGCCGTGCCTGCAAAGGGGACGGACCGTTGCGGGTGTTGCGGGAAGCGCGGGGGGAGGCTGCGGTGGTGCGAGACATGGGGGTCATTATAATTGGGCGTTACCGTGAAGGCTTTAGATACGAAAGGCTTTAGATACAGATGACCACGCCGAAACATGCAACCGTCCTGATCCTGGGATCCGGCCCCGCCGGCTACACCGCCGCCGTCTACGCCGCCCGCGCCAACCTGAACCCGGTGCTCGTCACGGGCCTGGCCCAAGGCGGCCAGCTGATGACCACCACCGATGTCGACAACTGGCCCGCCGACGCCGCCGGCGTCCAGGGCCCCGACCTGATGATGCGCTTCCAGCAGCACGCCGAGCGCTTCAACACCGAAATGCTGTTCGACCACATCGCCAAGGTCGACCTCACCAAACGCCCCTTCACCCTGACGGGCGACGCCGGCCAGGTGTATACCTGCGACGCGCTCATCATCGCCACCGGCGCCTCGGCAAAATACCTCGGCCTGCCGTCGGAAGAGGCCTTCATGGGCCGCGGCGTGTCGGGCTGCGCCACCTGCGACGGCTTCTTCTACCGCAACCAGGACGTGATCGTCGTGGGCGGCGGCAACACCGCGGTGGAAGAGGCACTGTACCTCTCGAACATCTGCCGCACCGTCACCGTCGTGCACCGCCGTGACAAGTTCCGCGCCGAGCCCATCCTGATCGACAAGATGATGGCCAAGGTCGAAAACGGCAACATGCGCCTGAAGCTCTTCTCCGAACTCCAGGAAGTCCTGGGCGACGACTCGGGCGTCACCGGCGCGCGCCTCCTGAACAGCCAGACCGGCCAGACCGAAGACCTGCCGGTCACCGGCGCCTTCATCGCCATCGGCCACCACCCCAACACCAGCATCTTCGAAGGCCAGCTGGACATGGAAAACGGCTACATCAAGACGCGCAGCGGCTTGAACGGCCTGGCCACCATGACCTCGGTGCCGGGCGTCTTCGCCGCCGGCGACGTGCAGGACCATGTCTACCGCCAGGCCATCACCAGCGCCGGCACGGGCTGCATGGCCGCGCTGGACGCCCAGCGCTGGCTGGAAAGCGCCGGCAACTGAAGATGCGCCGCATGACTGTCGTTCATCACGGGGGCCGGGCATGAAGGGCGCCCGCCAAGGCTTCGGCGACCTCAAGGCACTGGCCAAGACGGCCGCCGACAACCAGCGCAAGGCCGAGCGGCAAGCCGCGGCCCGTCCCGTCACGGCCGCCTCGGGCGCCGGGTCGGCCAGGGGCCAGGGCCCTGCCGCCACGCCCGCGGCGCCCGAGGACGTCGACGCGTTCCGCCGCCTGATGCAGTCCGTCACGCCCATCAAGACGGACCGCGTCGCGCGCGCCAACACGCCCGCCGCCCCCGCCGACGAGCAGCGGCGCCGCCGCGAATGGGCGATGGGCGGCCAGGCCGCCGCGCCCACGCCCGCCGCGCTGGAGCCGGTCTCGGACGAATATGTCTCGCGCCTGCTGACCGACGACGGCAGCGCCTTCGTGCGCACCGGCATGGCGCCGGACACCCTGCGCCAGTTGCGCCGGGGCGCCTGGGGCGTGCAGGCCGAACTGGACCTGCACGGCATGACGGTGGAGCAGGCACGCCCCGCGCTGGCAACGTTCCTGAAGGCCGCCGTGGAGGCCGGCGCGCGTTGCGTGCGCGTCATCCACGGCCAGGGCCATCACTCCAGCGGCCCCCAGGCCGTGCTGCGCGACAAGGTCACGCGCTGGCTCGTGCAGCACGCCATCGTGCTGGCGTTCGCCCAAGGCAAGGAAGCCGACGGCGGCGCGGGCGCGGTGCGGGTGCTGCTCAAGCAAGGCAGCGCCGGCAACTGAGATCAGGTGGCGTGGCGTGAGGGCCCAGCCCTCACTCGTCGCCACGGCGCACGAAATCCACCAGTTGCCGGGTCGCCGCGTCCGGGCGCGGCGTCAGCAGCGACACCACCACGATCACCGCGAACGCCACGGGCGCGCCGAAGATGCCCGCGGCGATGGGCTGTATGCCCCACCACAGCGACACCGGCTCCGTGCGGGCGATGCCGAACAGCAGTTCGCGCAGCCAGGGTTCGGTGCGCGCCATGTACCAGGTGGTCACCGCCAGGCCGGCCAGGATGCCGCTGGCCGCGCCCCAGCGGTTGGCGCGCTTCCAGAACACGCCCATCACCAGCGCCGGGAAGAAGGTGCAGGCCGCGAACGAGAACGACGCCGTCACCATGAAGAGGATGTCGGCAGGCTTGCGCGCCGCCACCCAGGCCGCGCAGAAGGCCACGCCCAGCAACAGGATCTTCGACACCAGCACGCGTCGCGCGCCGCTCATGCGCGGCGACATCACGCGGAACCACGTGTCGTGCGACAGCGAGTTCGACAGGGTCAGCAACAGCCCGTCCGCCGTCGACAGCGCGGCGGCCAGCGCCCCCGCCGCCACCAGCCCTGAAATGACGTAGGGCAGCCCGCCGATCTCGGGCATGGCCAGCACCACCACGTCGCCGCCCATCTTGATCTCGGCGCGCTGCACGATGCCGTCGCGGTTCAGATCCACGATTTCCAGCAGGTGCGGGTCCACCGCGCTCCATGCCCCCACCCAGCTCGGCAGGTCCGCGAAGGAACTGCCCACCAGCTGGATCAGCACTTCGTGCTTGACCAGCACCGCCAGCGCAGGTGCCATGAAGTACAGCAACAGGATGAAGGCCAGCGACCAGAACACCGACATGCGCGCATCGGACACCGATGGCGTGGTGTAGGACCGCATGAGGATGTGCGGCATGCCCGCCGTGCCCAGCATCAGGCACAGCACCAGGGCGATGAAGTTGTTGCGCAGGTTGGCCTGCTCTTCGGGCGTGGACTTGGGATAAGGCTCGGCGTGCGGCATGGCCGGCGCCGCCTGCGCGGCATAGGAATCACGCGCCTGCGACCACGCGATGCGCGCGGCCTCGACGCTGGCCGGATAGGTGGACAGTTCGCGCTCCAGCGTGCGGATGTCCACCATCGGCGCCTCGGCCTCCTTCAGCCCATCCAGCCGCTCGCGCAGGCGCGTGCGCTCCTGCGTCCACGAGGCGGGCAAGGCCTGCACGCGGGCCTGCATCTCGTCGGCGCGGAGCTGCCACATGGCCCGCACCGCGCGCTCCGCCGGGTCGACGTCCAGCTCACGCTCGCGCTGCGTCACCTCTTCCAGCGCGATGCTGGCCGACCATTGCGGCACCGGGATGTCCGCGTGCTTGGCCGACAGCCAGAACACCGGCACCAGGTAGGCAATGACCATGATGATGTACTGCCCCACCTGGGTCCAGGTGACGGCACGCATGCCGCCCAGGAAGGAGCACACCAGCATGCCGCCCAGCGCGACGAAGATGCCCAGTTCGAACGAGATGCCCGTCATGCGCGTGGTGATGATGCCCACGCCATAGATCTGGGCGACCAGGTAGGTGAAGGAGCACAGCACCGCGCACGCCACGCCCGCCAGCCGCGGCAGGTCGCCGCCGTAACGCGCGCCCAGGAAGTCTGGGATGGTGTAGCGGCCGAACTTGCGCAGATAGGGGGCGAGCAGCAGCGCCACCAGCACATAGCCGCCCGTCCAGCCCATGATGTAGGCCAGGCCGCCATAGCCGGTCAGATAGAGCGTGCCCGCCACGCCGATGAAGGACGCCACCGACATCCAGTCGGCGGCGGTGGCCATGCCGTTGTAGACCGCCGGCACGCGCCGTCCCGCGACGTAGTACTCCTCGGGATCGGAGGTGCGACAGAGAATGCCGATGCCCGCGTACAGGCACACCGTCACCAGCAGGAAGACATAGCCGATCCAGTTGCGCGGCATGCCCAGCACTTCCATCAGGGCAAGCACCCCGATCAGCGCGATGAAGCCCGCCGTGTACAGCACATAAGTGCGGCGCAGGCCGACCTTGAAGGCGGTTTGGGACTCCGCGCCGAAGGGCATCAGTCGCCGCCGCCAGTCTGGTCGCGGGCGGCGCGGTCGGCCCGGTTTCGGAGGATGGCGTAGAGGCCGATGATGATGAGATAGGCGAAGGGCGCGCCATAGGCCGCCATCCAGAACGAGAACGGCCAGCCCAGGAAGGGGAAGATCAGGTCGCGCGCGAAATAGGCGGGAATGAAGGTGATGGCCAGCCAGGCCAGCAGCAGCGCCGTGATCTGCAGGCCGTTGGCGCGCCAGGAACGGTGCTGGCCCCGGCGCTGCACCGTGCGGATGTCGTGGGAAGGCGTGGCAGGGGAAGGCGCCGGACCGGCGGACGCCGGGTGGTTCGATGCTGGATGTGGCATGCCAGGTTCCCCACGCAAAAGACGGTGGCCCTGCCTGCTTCCGGCAAAACCGACCGCACAAGCGAAAACGGCTGGCACTGCCTGGTGCCAGCCGCTACGCATTTTTTTTCTTCTTGGGTACAGCTTTATTTTTATTTTTTGGTTTTTTTAAACCGGTGCCGCCGGTTGTTGCCCATGCAGGGCTTTGTCTCCCACCTGCATGGACAGGATTCTGCACCAACGATGCCCCGGCAACACTAGGGGAATGCCCTAAGTTGAAGCATTAAGGATTGATGACAGGGTTTTTTCAGCACCATATTGGTGCAAATAAAGTCCGCAGTTCATCTGATCGAACACATCCGCGGACTTCCTGATCAATCCAGTCATCCCTTCATCCCCAGCCGTCTTGCCAGCTTGTGCAGGTTGCTGGCGTCCACCTCGAGCGCTCGCGCCGCGCACGCCCAGTTGTTGCCGTGGCGGGCCAGCGCACGTTCGATGGCCCGGCGCTGGCTGGCCAGCACGACATCGCGCAGGCTTGTGAGCGGCGCCTGCTCATCGCCAGGCAACAGCGCCGCAGGCGCCACGCTGTCCAGCCCAGCCGCCGCCCCCTGCCCCACCGCCACCCGCACATCCAGCAACTCCGGCGCCAGCGACACGATCTCATGCCGGCTCGCGCCCCGGCTCACCGCCTTCAAGGCCGCCCGGCTGATCACGTGTTCCAGCTCGCGCACATTGCCCGGCCAGTCGTAGCGGCGCAGCACCGCCTGCGCGGGCTCTGACAGGCGCAGGCTGCGCAGCCCCAGCCGCGCGCGGTTCAGTTCCAGGAAACGGCCGGCCAGCAGCAGGACATCGTCGTCGCGCTCGCGCAGCGGCGGAATCGGGATCGGATAGACCGACAGGCGGTGATAGAGGTCCGCCCGGAAGCTCCCCTCCTTCACCCGTTCGCGCAGGTTCCGGTTGGTCGCGGCAATCACGCGCACGTCGACGCGGCTGGGCCGGTCGGCGCCCAGGCGCTGGATCTCGCCGTTCTGCAAGGTGCGCAGCAGCTTGGCCTGGACGGACATCGGCAGTTCGCCCACCTCGTCCAGGAACAGGGTGCCGCCCTCGGCCGCCTCGACACGGCCCGCCCGTTCGCCCACCGCGCCGGAAAAGGCGCCCCGCACATGGCCGAACAATTCGCTCTCGGCCAGGGTCTCCGGCAGGGCGGCGCAATTGACATGCACCAGCGCCTTGCCCGCGCGCCGCGAACGCTGGTGCAGGCGGTGCGCGAACAGCTCCTTGCCGACCCCGGTTTCGCCCAGCAGCAGCACCGGCAGCTCGGTATCGGCGACGACGTCCAGCTCATGCAGCAGCGTCATCATGGCATCGCTGCGGCCCAGGATCTCCAGGCCAGGGCGTGGGGCGGCACCGCCTTGCGGCGCCGCCCCCGCCAGGCGCAAGGCACGCGTCTCGGTCTCCAGGCGGGTGACACGCACCGCGGCCTCGATGACGCCGGCCATCTCGCGCAGGCCGGCACGGGCTGCCGCATCGAAGGTGTTCACGTCCAGGGCATCCAGCGTGACCAGCCCCCAGCGCTCGCCCTCGACGTTCAAGGGCATGCCCATGCAGTCATGCACAGGCAGCGGCTCGCCCGCGCGTTCCTTCAGCAAGCCGTCGTAGGGATCCGGCCAGGCGCTGTCGTGGTCGAAGCAGGTGACGCCGCCCTGCTCCAGGATCGCGGCCAGGCGAGGGTGATCGACCACGGCATAGCGGCGTCCCAGCGCATCAGCGGTGAGGCCGTCGGTGGCCACCGGGCGCAGCACGCCTTGATCCAGGCGCAGCAGCGCCACCGCGCCGCAGCGGAAATGCACGCGCAGGCTGCTGACCAGGCGCTGCAGCCGCAACGCCACGGGCAGTTCCGCCGCCAGGTCCGCCAGCAGGAGCATGGCGACCGGCGGGAAGGTGCGCGGCGCAAGGGTATCGCCTACCGTCATGGGTGTTTTCTACCTTTTCCCGGCAAGGTAGGAATGACCCCACCCTAAGCCAAGCCGATGATTCGTCGATGAATTTTTCCTGGCACGCATTTCGCTAAAGCGGGAACGGCAGCGCCGCGCAAGGCGCCCCGTTCTCATTCGAAGGAGTGCTCCATGAACCTGATCGACCAATCCCTGGGCCAGCTTGCCCGCCAGATTCCCGGCGCCACGCAGGTCTTCCACCTGCACGGCCTGGACTTCTGCTGCGGCGGCAACCAGAGCCTGAAATCGGCCGTCGAAGCGGCTGGCCTGCCCCCTGCCCCCATCCTCGACGCGCTGGCCACGCTGGCCGCGCGCCAGGCCGAAGCCGGCGCGCCGGACTGGAACGCGGCCAGTCCCACGGACCTGATCGAGCACATCCTGGCGCGCTATCACGCCGTGCACCGCGAGCAGTTGCCTGAACTCATCCGCCTGGCGCACCGGGTCGAACAGGTGCATGGCGACCGCGAGGAGTGCCCATTGGGCCTGGCCGACCTGCTGACCGGCATGCACCAGGCGCTGGAAAGCCACATGCACAAGGAAGAGAGCATTCTTTTCCCGATGATCGCCCGCGGCCACGGCGCGATGGCCGACGGCCCCATCGCCGTCATGCGCATGGAGCATGACGACCACGGCGAAGCCTTGCACCAGCTGGAGGCGCTGACCGGCGGCGTCACGACGCCGCGCGGCGCCTGCACCACCTGGCGCGCGCTGTATACCGGGCTGCGGACATTCCGCGAGGACCTGATGACGCATATCCACCTGGAGAACAACATCCTGTTCGAGCGCTTCTGCCCGCAAGCCAGGCACTGAAGGCGCTGCCGTACCCACACCGCCCCGCCACGTTCCTCGCGGAACGTGGCGTTCATCCATTCAGGAACCACATCGCCTTGGCCAGCACCACGATCAACAAGGCATGGCAGAACACGCTACGGTGCAGCACGCGCGAGCGCCTGCCCGACAGCAGGCCGCGCCGCCGCCACAGCATGGCGGTGCAGAAATGGCCGAACACGCTGAGCGCCAGCAGGATCTTCAGCGACAGCAACGCGCCGAAGGTGCTTGCCAGCGGCGCCGCCAACGCGCCGCGATGCTGCCAGGCCAGCGCCAGGCCGGCGGCGTAGAGCGTCAACAACACCCACGGCATGATGGCCGTGGCGCGATTGCCCAGCGCGCGCTCGATCTCGCGCATGACGTCGGCCGGCAGGCGCCGCCGGATGCCGGGCAGCATGATCACCTCGAAGAACACCGTGCCGACGAAGGCGATGGCCGCCAGCAGATGCAGGGTCAGGGGCAGGAAATAGGACATGGCGCACGCTCACGAGGATTTCATCGGCTTCACGGAATCGGCTTCAGGACATCGGCTTGACGATGGGCCGGATGATCTGCCGGCCGCCGCCCGGGGCGTCCGCGCGCGGGCGGATCAGCCAGGGCGCGAAGCGCCAGAGATACAGGCCGAAACCCAGCACCCAGGCGCCCGCCGACGCATGCAGCAGGCCCAGCGTGGCGGGCGAGGGCCAGAGCGCCGCCAGCCGCAGCAGCGCGGCCAGCACGATCAGCACGAACGACGCCACCATGCAGCGGTCGGTCTTCAAGGGCCTGCCCAGGTGGCCGAGGGCCGTGCGCGTGGCCATGCCGATGATGAGCACCGAAAAGCCACCCACGCCGATCACATGCGCGGGCCAGGCCGTGCGCACCACCCAGCCGAGCGCCTGCGCGGCGGCGACCAGCAAGCCCACGCCCAGCGCGCCGTAACCGGCATACAGGATCCACAGCAGCGGCACCTTGCGTACCGCCAACGGCCGCCAGGCCAGCCATTGCACCAGCGCGATTGCGCCGGCCGCTGCCAGCGCCACGGCCATGGGCACGGCCCATTGCAGGATGCCGAAGGCCGCCGCCAACACGCTGGCCGCCAACTGCCAATGGCCGCTGCGCGTGTGCATGGGCAATTGCAGGCCCGGCACGGCCCGCGAGGCAAAGAAAGGGATGACGCGCCGGGCGACCAGCAGCGTGACGATCGCCATGCACAGCATGCCGCTGTGGAAATGGCGCAGCACCAGCGCATAGTCGCCCTGCGCGGCGGCGCTGACGTACAGGACGTGCGTGATGCCCAGTCCCAATGCCAGCAAGGGCACGCCGTAGTTGCGCTGGTTGCGGGTGCGATAGATGGCGCGCCCCAGCGCGATGGCCGCGCAGCCGAAGAACAGGGCATCGGCGCCAGCGCCCACCCAGAAGGCCGTCGTGCCGGGCAGGAGGTAGGCCGCGCGCGCCGTGAGCCAGAGCGCCGCCAGCGCCCCCAGGGCCGCCCCCTTCAGCGGGTTCACGCCCGTCCAGTTGGCGCCTGCCGTCAGAAGGAAACCCACGGCGATGGTGGCGATGAAACCCCACAGCATTTCGTGGGCATGCCAAAGCACCCCGCCCAGCGTGCCGGTCAACCAGCCCGGCGCGAACACCCAGACCCACACCGACACCAGCGCCCAGCCACAGCCACCCAGGTAGAGCGGCCGGAACCCCATTTCCAGGAAAGCGCGCCACTGGGGCGGCGCATCACGCCCGGGCGAGGGCTCTTGGGGTTGCAGGAGTGAGGTCATGGCGGCGCCTTGCGAAGCTGGCCGGGCGTGGCATTTAAGATGTATTTTGAATATACATTATTCGCCCTGGATGACCTTGATCCATGACAAAACGCCAACGCCGCGGACTGGCCGCGGCGTTGGCGTTCTTTCCAGACTGCGCCGGCCCAGGCCGGCAGCCCGGCTTACATGCGTGCGATCATGGCCTGCCCGAAGCCCGAGCAGGACACCTGCTCGGCGCCCGGCAGCAATCGCGCGAAGTCGAAGGTGACCTGCTTGTCGAGGATGGTCTTCTCCATGCTGGCCAGGATAAGGTCGGCCGCTTCGGTCCAGCCCATGTGGCGCAGCATCATCTCGGCGGCAAGGATCTCGGAACCGGGATTGACGTAGTCCTTGCCCGCGTACTTCGGTGCCGTGCCGTGCGTGACCTCGAAGATGGCCGCGGTGTCGGACAGGTTGGCGCTGGGCGCAATGCCCGAGCCGCCCACCTGTGCCGCCAGCGCGTCGGAGATGTAGTCGCCGTTCAGGTTCAGCGTGGCGATCACGTCGTACTCGGCCGGACGGCGCAGCACGCGCTGCAGGAAGGCATCGGCCAGCACGTCCTTGACGATGATGTCGCGGCCGGTGCGCGGGTTCTTCATGCGGCACCACGGGCCGCCGTCGATCAGCTTGGCGTCGAACTCGCGCTGCAGCAGGGCATAGGCCCAGTCACGGAAGGCGCCTTCGGTGTAGCGCAGCACGTTGCCCTTGTGCACCAGCGTGATCGAGCTGCGGTCGTGGTCCAGCGCGTATTGCGCCGCGCGGCGCACCAGCCGCTCGGTGCCTTCGCGCGAGACCAGCTTGACGGCCAGGGCCGACGAGTCCGGATGGCGGATGCTGTCCACGCCAAGCTTGTCGCGCAGGAACTGGCCCAGCTCGCGCGATTGCGCCGAGCCCGCCTGGAATTCGATGCCGGCGTAGATGTCTTCGGAGTTCTCGCGGAAGATCACCACGTCGGTCTGTTGCGGCTCGCGCACCGGGGCGGGCACGCCCTGGAAATAACTGACCGGACGCAGACAGACGAAGAGGTCCAGGCGCTGGCGGATGGCGACGTTCAGCGAACGGATGCCGCCGCCCACGGGCGCGGCCAGCGGCCCCTTGATGGACACCACGAATTCCTGGATGGCCTGCAGGGTCTCGTCGGGCAGCAGCACGTCGGGGCCATAGACCTGGGTGGCCTTGGCGCCGGCGTACATTTCCATCCAGTGGATGCGGCGCGCCGCGCCATAGGCTTTTTCGACGGCGGCATCGACCACGCGCTTCATGACCGGCGTGATGTCCGCGCCCACGCCATCGCCCTCGATGAAGGGGACGATGACCTGGTCGGGCACGTTCAAGGAGAAATCGCTGTTGACGGTGATTTTCTGGCCTTCGGCCGGGACCTTGATGTGTTGGTAGGACATGGAAGCTCGATGGGTTGAGTCGCGAGAAATGAGGCTGGGCCGCGGGCTGGGGCCGCGCATGCCCCGCCTTGGGGCACGTTCGTTCCGATTCTAGCCTGCCCGGGCCGCCTGCCGGCATTTCCGGCAGGCGTAAAATGGCCTTTTACCGCCCGTCATTGACGCAAGTCCCCTCATGTTCAATCCCTCCCGCGACCAGGTGCGCCAGTTCTTCGTGGAAGCCTGGCGCAAGCACAAGGCCGGCGAAGTCCAGACGCCGCTGGAAACCATCGCGACCGACTGGATCGCCGAGCACCCGGAATACCACACCGACCTGGAGCGCCCCGACGCGCTCACGGCCGAGTTCTCCGTGGAGTCGGGCCGCACCAATCCCTTCCTGCATCTCTCGATGCACCTGGCCATCGCCGAGCAGCTGCAGATCGACCACCCGCGCGGCATCCGCAACGCCTACGAACGCATGGCCGCGCGCACGGACCACCACCACGCCATCCACGAAATCATGGAATGCCTGGGCCAGGTGGTCTGGGAATCGCAGCGCCTGGGCACGCCGCTGGACAGCGACGCGTATATCGAACTGATCCGCCAGCGGGCCGGGCACGCGAACTAGGCAGGCACGCCACCGCGTGGGTTGCAGGAGCGCCAGGCCTGGCGCATATAACCACGGTGCATGACCGCGAGCCCAACACGTCGTTAGAGCCTGACGGGCCGACTCCTACACTGGCGGCTTCCCCTCGCTGGACGCCGCGCCATGCCATCCTCCACCTCCCTGCCCCAATTCCTGGCCCGGCTTGGCGTCGAACGCTTGCACAGGCCCCTGCCGAATGCCCCCGCGCTGCGCGCCTTGCTGGCGCATCCGGCGCTGGATGCCGCCCAGCGGGAAGGCGTGGAACAGGCCGTGGGCGAACTGGTGGCGGATGCGCGTGCCGCCCATGGCTACCGTTCGCAGGATGTCATTGCCCTGCATCCCGGCACGCCCGGCCTGGAGGAAGCGCTTGCCCGCTTCGACAAGCCCCATACGCACGATGACGACGAAGTCCGCTTCATCCTGGAAGGGGAAGGCCTCTTCGGCTTCTTTGATGCCGATGGCACCGAACGTGTATTACGGGTCGGGCCAGGCGACTACCTGCGCGTGCCCGCAGGGGTGGAGCATCGCTTCACCCTGACCTCGGCACGGCGCATCAAGGCCTTGCGCCTCTTCGTCGACCCGCAGGGATGGACGGCGCGCTATACGGGACGCCCCGCCGGCCCGCTCGCGCAAGCCTAAAAAAAACGGCACGCGCAATCAGCGCGTGCCGTCATCCTGACTGCCTGGTCCCAGATCAGGCCAGCGAATCGATCGCCGCGTTCAGCGTGGCGCTGGGGCGCATGGCCTTGCCGGCCTGCTCGACGTTCGGACGGTAGTAGCCGCCGATGTCCACGGGCTTGCCCTGGGCGGCCGACAGTTCGGCCAGGATCTTGGCTTCGCCGTCACGCAGGGCCTTGGCGACCGATGCGAATTGCGAGGCCAGGGCGGCGTCTTCCGACTGGGCGGCCAGCGCCTCGGCCCAGAACAGGCCCAGGTAATAGTGGCTGCCACGGTTGTCCAGGCCACCCACCTTGCGGGAAGGCGACTTGTCTTCGTCCAGGAACTTGCCGGTGGCCTGGTCCAGGGTCTTGGCCAGCACCTTGGCGCGGGCGTTGCCGTAGGTTTCACCCAGGTGTTCCAGCGAGGCGGCCAGGGCCAGGAACTCGCCCAGCGAATCCCAGCGCAGGAAGCCCTCTTCCTGAAACTGCTGCACGTGCTTGGGCGCGGAACCGCCAGCGCCGGTTTCGAACAGGCCGCCACCGGCCATCAGCGGCACGATCGACAGCATCTTGGCGCTGGTACCCAGTTCCATGATGGGGAACAGGTCGGTCAGGTAGTCACGCAGCACGTTACCGGTCACCGAGATGGTGTCCTTGCCGTCGCGGATGCGGGCGATGGCATGCTTGGTGGCTTCCACGGGCGACAGGATCTGCAGGTCCAGGCCCTTGGTGTCGTGATCCTTCAGGTACTGCTCGACCTTCTTGATCAGCAGGCTGTCGTGGGCGCGGGCCGAATCCAGCCAGAACACGGCCGGCGTGTTCGACAGGCGGGCGCGGTTGACGGCCAGCTTGACCCAATCCTGCACCGGGGCGTCCTTCACACGGCACATGCGCCAGATGTCGCCGGCCTCGACGTCCTGCTCCAGCAGCACGGCGCCGGACTCGTCCAGCACGCGCACCACGCCGTCGGCGGCCAGTTGGAAGGTCTTGTCGTGCGAACCGTATTCCTCGGCGGCCTGCGCCATCAGGCCCACGTTGGGCACGCTGCCCATGGTGACCGGGTTGAACGGGCCGTTCTGCTTGCAGTCCTCGATGACGGCCTGGTAGACGCCGGCGTAGCAGCGATCCGGGATCACGGCCTTGGTATCGTGCAGCTGGCCATCGGCGCCCCACATCTTGCCCGAGTCGCGGATCATGGCGGGCATGGAGGCGTCGACGATGACGTCGCTGGGCACGTGCAGGTTGGTGATGCCCTTGTCGGAGTTCACCATGGCCAGTTGCGGCAGCTTGGCGTAGCCGGCCTGGATGTCGGCCTCGATGGCGGCCTGCTTGTCGGCGGGCAGGGCCTTGATCTTGGTGTAGAGGTCACCGATGCCGTTATTGGGATCGAAGCCGACTTCTTTCAGCGCGTCGGCGTGCTTGGCCAGCACGTCCTTGTAGAACACCGAGACCACGATACCGAAGATGATGGGGTCGGAGACCTTCATCATGGTGGCCTTCAGGTGGACCGAGAACAGCACGCCCTTTTCGCGGGCGTCGGCCACCTGGGCGTCGATGAAGCTGCGCAGCGACTTGGCGCTCAGCACGGCGGCGTCGATGATGTCACCGGCGAAGACGGCGAACTTTTCCTTCAGGACCGTCTTGCTGCCATCGGCGGCCGTCAGTTCGATCTTGACGTTGCCGTCCTTGGCGACCAGCGCCGACTTCTCGCTGCCGTAGAAGTCGCCGGACGCCATGTGCGACACGTGCGACTTCGAGTCAGCCGACCAGGCGCCCATCTTGTGGGGGTGCTTGCGGGCGTAGTTCTTGACCGACAGCGGCGCGCGGCGGTCGGAGTTGCCTTCGCGCAGCACGGGGTTCACGGCACTGCCCTTGACCTTGTCATAGCGGGCGCGGGCGTCGCGCTCGGCGTCGTTGGCGGGTTCTTCGGGATAGTCGGGCAGGTCGTAGCCCTGCTGCTGCAGTTCCTTGATCGCGGCCTTGAGCTGCGGGATCGAGGCGCTGATGTTGGGCAGCTTGATGATGTTGGCTTCGGGCTTGGTGGCCAGCTGGCCCAGCTCGGACAGCGCGTCGGAGGCCTTCTGGGCATCCGTCAGGCGCTCGGGGAACACGGCGATGATGCGGCCGGCCAGCGAGATGTCACGGGTTTCGACCACCACGTCGGCCGAGCGGGTGAAGGCCTTGACGATCGGCAGGAGAGAATGCGTCGCCAGGGCAGGCGCTTCATCGGTAAGGGTATAGATGATCTTCGACGTGGTAGACATTTTTCTCGTTGACTCGCTCTTTACGCAGAATGGATGGAAACCTGCACGGCGCGCTGCGAGCGCCGCTTGCGGCCCTGCCCGCGCGGCAGGCCACGCCGTCACGAAACGCTGACTGGCGCGGCCATGCGCGGTCGCCGCCCGGCCGGCTACGGCGGGAATGGCGGAAATAGACTATAGCAAGAAAAGGTAACGGTTCCGGGAAGACCGGCAGCCGAGGGCCGATGCAGACGGGCCTGGACCCGTCTGCCACACCTGAATCGGTATCGAGCCGTCGGGCTCAGCGGCGCGTGCCGAGGTCGCTCGGCTGGCGGGCGAGCCAGGCGGCGACGTTGGCGATGTCCTGGTCGGACAGTTGGGCGGCGAAAGCGCCCATCACGGCGTTCTTGCGCACGTTGGCCGTGGTGGGTGCGCCCGACTGGCCGCGGCGATAGGCCTTCAGGGCATGCACGAGATAGTCCTCGTGCTGGCCCGCCAGGATGGGATAGGAGGGATCGACGCTGGTCTTGGCGTCCGCGCCGTGGCACGAAACGCAGGTCTTCTCGAACAGGGCCCGGCCGGCGGCCAGGTCGGCTGCGCCCGCGGCGTGGGCGGTCAGGAACAGTGCGGCGCCCGCAAGGGCAAGCTGGGTGCGTGTCATCATGCCCTCCGATTACTTGAGATTCGCGTAGTAGGCTGCCAGGTCGGCAATGTCCTGGTCGGACAGGCTCTTGGCGATCGCATCCATGGTGGGATGGCTGCGCGCGCCAGTGGCGTACTCGCGGAGGGCGGCTTCGAGGTATTTGGCGTTCTGGCCCGCGATCTTGGGCACGTGGTAGACCTCGGGGAAGCTGGCCTTGTAGCCCGGAATGCCGTGGCAGCCGATGCACATCGACACCTTGCCGCGTGCGGCCTCGACATTCCCGGTGATTGCCGCGTCGGCCGCGAGGGCCTGACCGGCGGCCAGACAGGAGACCGCCAATGCCAAGGCAGGCCCTCTGGTCTTGAACTTCATGCGCTTCAGGGTGTTTCTCAACTTCATGGGTTTGTCTCTTGAATTATTGGCTGAAGGAGAGGTTCCGGGCGAGGCGCCCCGACCGCAAAACCTGCCGATTGTACGATAATTGACCAGCAGCAAAGGCCTTTTGCAAGGCCTCGCAAGCCCCTCTTGACGCCACGCCGATACCCTGTTGACGGCATTCCCGGCGCAGTCCGCCAGGTCCGCGACAGCGGCGTTCCGCCCTCTTCCGCGCTTACCCGACTGCGACGCCCATGACCTCTCCCGCCCCCACCGCCCGCTATGAAGGATCATCCCGCTATGTGGCCACGGACGACCTGAAGCTCGCGGTCAATGCCGCCCTCACCCTGCAACGCCCGCTGCTGATCAAGGGCGAACCCGGCACCGGCAAGACGCTGCTGGCCGAGGAAGTGGCCGAGGCGCTGGGCCGTCCGCTGATGCAATGGCACATCAAGTCCACCACCAAGGCGCAGCAGGGCCTGTACGAATACGACGCCGTCTCGCGGCTTCGTGACTCGCAACTGGGCGACGAGAAGGTGCGCGACATCCGCCACTACATCCTGCGCGGCGTGCTGTGGCAGGCCTTCGCCAGCCCCGAGCCCGTGGTGCTGCTGATCGACGAGATCGACAAGGCCGACATCGAATTCCCCAACGACCTGCTGCGCGAACTGGACCGCATGGAATTCCACGTGTACGAAACGCGCGAGACCGTGCGCGCCGTGCATCGGCCGCTGGTCGTCATCACCTCCAACAACGAGAAGGACCTGCCCGACGCCTTCCTGCGCCGCTGCTTCTTCCACTACATCCGCTTCCCGGACCGCGAAACGCTGCGCGAGATCGTCGCGGTGCACTATCCCGACCTGCGCCAGGACGTGCTGCGCGCGGCGCTGGACGCCTTCCTGGCGCTGCGCGAGGCGCCCGGCCTGAAGAAGAAGCCATCCACGTCGGAACTGATCGACTGGCTGCGCCTGCTGCTGGCCGAGGACATGAGCGCCGCCGAGATCGATGCGCACGCCGCCACCGCGATCCCGCCCATGGCGGGGGCCCTGCTGAAGAACGAGCAGGACCTGCAACTGCTGGAACGCCTGGCCGCCGTCACGCGTGCCGGCCAACGCCGCTGAACCCTTCCCTATTCCGCCAGCCTCCAAGGACACGCCGCATGCCCGACACTGCTTTCGCCATCGCTCCCTCCCCGCTCACCCTGGCCGGCCACGGCGTGACGCTGGTGCCGCTGGACGCCTCGCACGTGGCGGCCCTGGAGGCCGCCGCCGCCGATGGCGAGCTGTGGCGCAATCGCCTGACCTCGGTGCCCGAACCCGGCCAGATGGCCGCCTATGTCACGGCCGCGCTGGCGGGCCGTGACATAGGCGGCATGCTGCCCTTCGCGGTGCGCGAAGACGACAGCGGGCGCATCATCGGCACCACCCGCTATCACGACATCCTGGCCCCGGTGGCGCGCGTCGAGATCGGCTACACCTGGTACGCCGCCAGCTGGCACCGCACGCACGTGAACAGCGCGTGCAAGCTGCTGCTGCTCACGCACGCCTTCGAGACGCTGGGCGCCAAAGTGGTGGGCTGGCGCACCGACAACTACAACCTGACCTCGCAGCGCGCCATCGAACGGCTGGGCGCCAAGCGCGACGGCGTCATCCGCCATCACGCCCTGCGCCGCGACGGCACGGTGCGCGACACGGTCATGTACAGCGTCGTGGCGGGCGAATGGCCCGAGGTCAAGGCGCACCTGCATTACCAGTTCAGCCGCCATGCTGCTTGAATTCTTCCAGCACCTGCGGGCCAATCGCCTGCCGGTGTCGGTGGGCGAATACCTGACCCTGCTGGACGCCCTGCGCCAGCCGGGCGTCTCGCCCACGCTGGACGATTTCTATTACCTGGCTCGCCTCACGCTCATCAAGGACGAGTCGCTGTACGACCGCTATGATCAGGCTTTCGGCAGCTACGTGCGAGGCCTGCCCGCCGCGCCCGACACGCCCGAGATCCCCGCCGACTGGCTGGTGCAGCGCATCGAACGCATCCTGAGCCCGGAGGAGAAGGCAGCGCTGGAACGCCATGGCTGGCAGAAGCTGATGGACATGCTGCGCGAACGTCTGGCCGAGCAGACGGGCCGCCACGAAGGCGGCAGCAAATGGATAGGCACGGGCGGCACCTCGCCCTTCGGCCACGGCGGCACCCACCCCGAGGGCGTGCGTATCGGCGGCGAATCGCGCCAGCGCAGCGCGGTGAAGGTCTGGGATGCCCGCGACTATCGCGATTACGACGACACGCTGGCGCTGGGCACGCGCAACTTCAAGGTGGCGCTACGCCGCCTGCGGCGCTTCGCGCGCGAAGGCGCGGCGGAGGAACTGGACCTGGACGGCACCATCGCGGGCACGGCGCGCAATGCGGGCTGGCTGGACCTGAAGCTGGTCCCGCAACGCCGCAACAACGTCAAGGTGCTGATGCTGCTGGATGTCGGCGGCAGCATGGATGACCACATCGCGCGCGTGGAGGAACTGTTTTCGGCCGCGCGCGGCGAGTTCCAGCACCTGGAGGTGTATTACTTCCACAACTGCCCGTATGAAAGCCTGTGGCAGAACAACGCACGACGCCAGGCCGAGCGCATTCCGACAGTGGACGTGCTGCGCAAGTACAACGCGGATTGGCGGCTGATCGTGGTGGGCGACGCCACCATGAGTCCGTATGAAATCCTGCAGCCGGGCGGCTCGGTCGAGCACTACAACGACGAGGCGGGCGCGGTCTGGCTGCGTCGCCTGCTCGATGCCTGGCCCAAGGCGGTGTGGCTCAATCCCGAGCCCGCCGCCTATTGGCAATACCGGCAATCCATCGCGCTGCTGCGAGACCTGATGCACGACCGGATGTACCCGGTCAGCGTGGCAGGCATCGAGCAGGCGATGCGCGTGCTGGCGAAGTAGCCCGCCAGACCGCCCCAAGGCAGGCGGATTACTTCGCGGGCGCTGCTGCCGGGGCCTGCGCCTCGGCGGGCTTCCCGCCCAGGTCCTTCTTCGTGAAATCCCCAGCCGTCACGCTGCTGAAGGCATCCGGCTTCAAGTGCCGGCGCAGGGCCGCGTTGACGTCCTCCACGCTCAGGGCCGAGATCGCGCGATCGACATTGGCCGACCACTCGAAGCTGCGGCCGCGATCCAGGTAGTCCACCCAGGTCGAGGCCAGCACGTCGTCCTGCGCCCGCGCCAGGCGGCGGTAGTTCAACAATGCCGCCACGCCTTCCTTGACTTCCTTGGCGCTGAAGCCTTCCTTCAGGACACGCGCCAGCTCCTCGGAAATGGCCGTTTCCAGCCGCGCACGGTTCTGCGGCGCGAAGATGGCATAGACCGTCCAGCTGGCCGACGGCTCGTAGGCCGAGACCGACAGGCTGCTGCGCACGTTGTAGGACAGGCCTTCCTTCTCGCGCACGCGGTTCCACAGGCGCGAGGTTTCCGAGGTGCCCAGCAGGAAGTTCGCCAGGTACAGCGGCACGAAGTCGGGATCGTTGTCGCGCAGGGCCAGCGGCATGCGCGCGATGTAGAAGGCATTGGCCTTGTCGGGCGTATCGATGTCCTGGTGCGCGGCCTTGATCTCGCGGTACGGATCGCTGACGCGCGTATAGCCAGGCGCCTGGCGCCAGCCGGCCAGCCCATCCTTCAGCGCCTTCTGCACCTTGGCCGAGTCGAAGTCGCCCACGGCCGAGAAGCTGATCGCGCCAGCGCCATAGAAACGCTTGTGGAAATCGACCAGGTCCTTGCGGTTGACCGTGCCCAGCTCCTTCAACGACTCGTCGAAGGTCGGCACGTAGCGGATGTCGTCGGCCGGCCAGTCGTTGCCATGCCGCGCCAGCGCGCGCGAGGCCAGGGCCGTGGGCTCGGTCATGGCGCTGCGCACGGCCGTCACCGACTGGCGCAGGTATTCATCCAGCTCGGGCTGCGGGAAGCTGGGATTGCGCAGCACGTCCAGCAGCAGGGTGACCACGGCGGGCAGGTTCTCGCCCGGCGCCGAGATGCTGGCCGAGACGGTGGTGCCGCCACCGGCCAGCGACACCGTGGCGCGCAGGCCATCGATGCGGTCGCGGATTTCCTGGCGGGTCAGCTTGTTGGTACCGCGCGTCAGCAGGTCGCCCACCACGCTGGAGGTCAGGCGCAGGCCTTTCAACGATTCGGCGTCGCCGAACTGCAGTTGCAGTTCGGCCTGCACGCGCTCGCCGCGCGTGGCCTTGGGCAGCAGCGCCAGCTTGACCGGACCATTGGGCAGGTCCAGCGTGCTGCGTTGGGTACGGTTGTCGATGTTCAGCGGGGTCGGGTCGAAGGCCTCGGCCTGGCGGAAATCCGGGTCGCCCTTGTAGTCCTTGAAGATCGCGGCCAGGTCCGGCGTGCCGAGCGCGGGCGCGCGGCGCGGCCCTTCGGTCGGCACATAGCGGCCTTCCGTGCGGTTGCTGCGCACCAGATAGGCTTCGGCCACGCGCTGCACCTCGGTCAGCTTGGCGTCGCGCACGCGGTCGCGTTGCAGGAAGAACAGACGCCAGTCACCCGAGGCGATGGCTTCGGACAGCGCCACGCCCACCTTCTCGGGATCGCTGTAGGTCTGCTCCCAGGCCGACAGCCACTGGCTGCGCGCGCGGTCCAGTTCGGCCTGCGTGAAAGGATGCTCGCCCAGCGACTCCAGCGTGTCGGTCAGGCTGGCCAGCGATTTCTCCTGCGGCATGCCCGGCTGCAGCTGCGCGCCGAACATGACCAGGCCGGGATCATGCTGGTCGAAGGTGAAACCGAACACCGAGGCGGCCAGCTCGTTCGGCACCATCGCCCCGTACAGGCGGCCCGAAGGCGTGTCGGCCAGGATCTGCGTGGCCAGGTCGAAGGCCGCGAAATCGGCGCTGGCGCCGGCGGGAATGTGATACATGGCGGCCACCAGCGGCGTGCCGCCCGTGCGGCGCAGCGTCACCGCGCGCTCGCCGTCCTGCACCGGCTCTTCGGTATAGCGGGCCGGCAGCTTGCGCTCGGGGCGCGGCAGCTTGCCGAAGGCCTTGGAGATGGCCGCGAGCGTGGCGTCGGGATCGAACTTTCCCGCCACGATGAGCACGGCGTTATCGGGCTGGTAGTACTGGTGATAGAAGGCGCGCAGCTGTGCCACGTCGACGTTTTCGACGTCGGAGCGGGCGCCGATGGTGCTCTTGCCATAGTTGTGCCACTGGTAGGCAGCGGCCTGCATCTTCTGCATCAGCACGCGGAACGGGCTGTTCTCGCCGCTTTCCATTTCGTTGCGCACCACGGTCATCTCGGAATCGAGGTCTTCGCGGGCGATCAGCGAATTGACCATGGCGTCGGCCTGCCAGCCCAGGTACCACTCGAGGGTATCGGGGTCGGCCGCAAAGCTGGCGAAATAGTTGGTGCGGTCGCTGGACGTCGAGCCGTTGGCCTGCAAGCCGCGGCGCGAGAACTCGCCCAGGGCGTTGCGCGTGGTGGAGGTGCCCTTGAACAGCATGTGCTCGAGCAGGTGCGCCATGCCGGTCTGGCCGTAGTTCTCGTCGCGCGCGCCGACCAGATAGGTCATGTTGACGGTGGTGGTGGGCTTGGACGCGTCGGGCGCCAGCAGCACGCGCAGGCCGTTGTTCAACTGGTATTCAGTGATGCCTTCGACCACCGAGGTCTGGGTGACGCCGGGCGGGGTCGCCGCCCAGGCGGGCAGGCTGCTCCAGAGTCCCAGTCCCGTGGCCACGCCGGCCAGGAGACGCCATGCGCGAGGCAGCTTGAATCCCATTTCACATCCCTTATTTCGACATCCAGGAGAGGCTTGGAGTGTAGACGGGCATTTCGGTTCTTGCATCCGGACGCTTTTCCCCGCCCTGAGCCCGGACCAAACGCGTGTTGCATCGCGCAACGTTCGCAGCATTGCGGGTGAATGCCCAATGTCTTGTCGCGAGACTGTGAACAAACGCATCGGGTCGCACCGGTTGGCAATCGCCGCCCCCGGGCTGCCCAGGGAGACCCGGTAGGAACTGTTCACAGCTCAAGATTTTTCAGCAAGGTTTGGTGCCCATACTGCGTCCAACGGTTGACCAAAGCCGCCACCCGGCGAGCACCTGTCAGACGTTTCAAAACCAGATAGACACCTGGAGGTCCACATGAAGAAGCTAAGCAAAATCCTGATCGTTTCGTCGGCCACCCTGCTGGGCGCCGCTTCCGTGCAGGCCGCCGGTATCGGTGCCGCCACGCCCGGCGACGCGCAACTGGTCGCCCAAGTGAGCACCGGGGCCCAGCAAGGCACGGACTCCAAGGGCAACAACGACTACAAGCCGGGCGGCACTGGCGGCCCCGGCGGCAAGCCGCGCGAGGAAGTGCGCCAGGAGCGTGACGCCGCTCAGCACAAGGGCATGAGCCAGCAGGGCGAGCAGAAGTATCCGGCCAAGACCCGCGATGGCGTGCCCCCCACCCCGACCACCGACCAGGTGAAGACCGAGCGTGATCACGCTTCGCAAACCGGCAAGCCGCAGGGCGAGCAAGGCTACCCGGCCAAGAAGCAGTAAGACGTCCAGCCTGAATCCTCGGGCCGGCATGCGCACATGCGTGGCCTGACGGGCTGAATGACGGCGGCAAGCCAGGCTTGCCGCCGTTCTGTTTTTTGCGGCGTCAGACTTTCCTGACCTGCGTCGCATGCGGCGACAGCACGGCGCCGGCGGCGCCACGCGGCGCCATGTACGGCAGCGGCCGACCGTTACGCGCCTCCACCAGTTGGGAATGCGCCTCGCCGGGCTCGTAGCGATGGCGTTCGGCCCATTGGCGCAGCGCCACGACCACCGGGAACAGGCTTTCGCCTTGCGCCGTCAGCACGTACTCCTGGAATGCGCTGCCATCCGAGGCAGGCTGCTGGGCCAGAATCCCCGCTTCCACCAGGCGCCGCAGGCGGTCCGACAGGATGTTGCGCGCCACGCCAAGACTGCGCTGAAAATCGGAGTAACGCCGCACCCCGTCGAAGGCATCTCGTACGACGAGCAGCGACCAGCGATCACCGACCACATCCACGGCACGTGCAACAGGGCAGTGCGTCAGGGAAGGCAATGCGGGGATGGACATGGCGGCTCCGGGTCGGTGGAATCAATAAGGTTGCATTTTAAAACCAAAATGGTTAGGCTCCATATGGTTTTGTTTTGCAACCAATATCATGATGGCCACGCCCGCCTCCGCCCTGCCCGGCGCCACCGTATTCGGCTTCGCAGCCGCCAGTGGCCTGAGCGTCTCCACCGTCTATTACGCCCACCCCCTGCTGGACATCCTTGCGCGTGACTTCGGTATTTCCCCGGCGTCGATAGGCGGGGCGGTCACCGCCACGCAACTCGGCTGCGCGCTGGCCTTGCTCATCCTGGTGCCATTGGGCGATCGCCTGGACCGGCGGCGGCTCATGGCCTGGCAGTGGCTGGGGCTGGCGGGTGCCCTGGCGGCAGTGGCATCCGCCCCCTCCAGCCTGGCACTGCTGCTGGGCATGCTGGCGGTGGGCATGCTGGGCACGGCCATGACCCAGGGGCTGATCGCCTATGCCGCCAGCGCCGCTGCCCCCCAGGAGCAGGGGCGCGTCGTGGGTGCGGCGCAAGGCGGCGTCTTCATCGGCCTGCTGCTGGCCCGTGTCTTTTCCGGCGCCGTCAGCGACCTCGCCGGCTGGCGCGGCGTCTATCTGTGCGCCGCGCTGCTGATGCTGCTCCTCGCCCTGCCCTTGCTCCGATTGCTGCCCCGCCTGCCAAGGCCGGCGACTGCTGCCTCGCCGCGACAACTGCTGGCATCGATGCTCAGCCTGTTGCGCCAGGAACGCATCCTGCGCGCACGCGGCGTCCTGGCCCTGCTGATGTTCGCCGCCTTCAACGTTTTCTGGAGCGCGCTGACCCTGCACCTGAGCGCCCCACCCCATGCTTTCGGTCACACCGCGATCGGCGCCTTCGGCCTGGTGGGCGCCGTGGGCGCATTGGCCGCAAGCCGGGCTGGATACTGGACCGACCAGGGTCACGCCCGCCGCGTGACGCTGGCAGCCTTGGTCCTGCTCCTGCTGGCATGGTGGCCCTTGTCCTGGCTGGACCACTCGCTCGGGGCACTCGTGCTGGGCATCGTGCTGCTGGACCTGGGCGGCCAGGCGCTGCATGTCAGCAACCAGGCGCTCATCCTGCGTGCCCGGCCCGATGCCCATGGCAGGTTGGTCAGCCTCTACATGCTTTTCTACGCAGTGGGGAGCGGGCTGGGCGGCCTGGGCGCGACGATCGCGCATGCGCAGGCAGGCTGGCCTGGCGTCTGTGCCCTGGGCGCGGCGGTCAGCCTGCTCGCACTGGCGTTGGGGCTGGCGCAGGCACGCAGCACCCCACCCCTGCCAACATGAAAAAGGCCAGTTCAATGAACTGGCCTTTTTCCTTGCCTCGGCAACGCACGCGCACGGATCAGCTGAAGAACTCCTTCACGCGGTCCGTCCAGGACTTGCTTTGCGGCGAGTGGCGATCGCCCCCGTCGTTCAGCGAGGCCTCGAACTTGCGCAGCAACCCCTTCTGCTCATCGCTCAGGCGCACCGGCGTTTCCAGCACCACGTGGCAATAGAGATCGCCCGGATAGCTGGAGCGCACGCCGCGGATGCCCTTGCCGCGCAGGCGGAAGGTCTTGCCCGATTGCGTGCCCTCGGGAATCGCGATCTCGGCCTTGCCGTTCAGGGTCGGCACCTGGATGTCGCCACCCAGGGCTGCCGTGGTGAACGGGATGGTGAGCTCGCAATGCAGGTCGTCGCCGTCGCGCTGGAAGATCTTGTGCTGCTTCAGGTGGATCTCGACGTAGAGATCGCCCGGAGGCCCGCCATTCACGCCCGGCTCGCCATTGCCGCTGGAGCGGATGCGCATGCCGTCGTCGATGCCTGCCGGAATCTTGACCTGCAGGGTCTTGTTGCGGCGGATGCGGCCCACGCCATCGCAGGACGGGCAGGGATCGGAAATTTCCTTGCCGGTGCCGTGGCACTTGGGGCAGGTCTGCTGCACGCTGAAGAAGCCCTGCTGCATGCGCACCGCGCCCGCGCCGCCGCAAGTGCCGCAGGTCTTGGGCTGCGTGCCGGGCTTGGCGCCCGAACCGTGGCAGGTATCGCAGTTTTCCCAGCTGGGGACCCGGATTTCGGTGTCGAACCCGCTGGCTGCCTGCTCCAGCGTGATCTCGAGCGCGTACTTCAGGTCGGCGCCCCGGTAGACCTGGGGACCGCCGCCCTGGCGCCGCCCGCCGGCGCCACCGAAGATTTCGCCGAAGATGTCGCCGAAGGCATCCGCGAAGCCGCCGTGCATGCCCGCGCCGCCAGGGCCGGCCGCGTTCGGGTCGACGCCCGCGTGACCGTAGCGGTCATAGGCGCCGCGCTTGCCGGCGTCGGAGAGCATCTCGTAGGCCTCCTTGGCCTCCTTGAATTTCTCTTCGGCTTCCTTGCTGTCGGGATTGCGATCAGGGTGGTACTTCATGGCCATCTTGCGATAGGCCTTCCTGATCTCGTCATCCGAGGCGTTCTTGGCGACGCCAAGGATCTCGTAGTAATCGCGTTTTGCCATGGTTGCTCAAAACTTGTGCCGCCCGAAGGCAGCGTACTCTGCCGGAACGACCGCGCCCGGCAGCCGGAAAAAGGCCGGCCCCGGGCGCTGTCGCGGAGGAATGCCGCTTACTGGTCGCGCTTGACTTCCTTGAAGTCGGCGTCGACCACGTCGTCGTCCACCGGCTTGGCGCCGTCAGCCGCGGCCTGCTGCTGGGCGGCCTGCTGCGCTTGCGCATCGGCGTACATCTTCTCGCCCAGCTTCTGCGAGGCGGTCGACAGCGTCTCGATCTTGGCGTCCAGCTCGGCCTTGTCGGGCGTGCCCTTCAGGGCTTCCTCGAGGTCCTTGATGGCAGCCTCGATGGCGTCCTTCTCGGCCGCTTCCAGCTTGTCGCCGTGCTCGGACAGCGCCTTGCGGGTGCTGTGCACGAGGCCGTCGGCCTGGTTGCGGGTCAGGGCCAGTTCCGCCACGCGGTGATCGTCGGCGGCATTGGCTTCCGCGTCCTTCACCATGCGCTGGATTTCCTCATCCGTCAGGCCCGAGTTGGCCTTGATGGTGATCTTGTTTTCCTTGCCGGTGCCCTTGTCCTTGGCCGAGACGTGCAGGATGCCGTTGGCGTCGATGTCGAACTTGACCTCGATCTGCGGCGTGCCGCGCGCGGCGGGCGGGATGCCTTCCAGGTTGAACTCGCCCAGGGCCTTGTTGCCCGCGGCGATTTCACGCTCGCCCTGGAAGACCTTGATGGTCACGGCCGGCTGGTTGTCGTCGGCGGTGGAGAACACCTGCGAGAACTGCGTCGGGATCGTGGTGTTCTTCTGGATCATCTTGGTCATCACGCCGCCCAGCGTCTCGATGCCCAGCGACAGCGGGGTCACGTCGAGCAGCAGGACGTCCTTGCGGTCGCCCGACAGCACGGAGCCCTGGATGGCGGCGCCAGCGGCGACGGCCTCGTCGGGGTTCACATCCTTGCGCGGGTCACGGCCGAAGAATTCCTTGACCTTCTCCTGCACCTTGGGCATGCGGGTCATGCCGCCGACCAGGATCACGTCGTGGATCTCGGACACCTTGACGCCGGCATCCTTGATGGCCACGCGGCAGGGCTCGATGGTGCGCTCGATCAGGTCCTCGACCAGCGCTTCCAGCTTGGCGCGCGTGATCTTCAGGTTCAGGTGCTTCGGACCCGAGGCGTCGGCCGTGATGTAGGGCAGGTTGATCTCGGTCTGCTGGCTGGACGAAAGTTCGATCTTGGCCTTTTCCGCGGCTTCCTTCAGGCGCTGCAGGGCCAGGACGTCCTTGGACAGGTCCACGCCTTGCTCTTTCTTGAACTCGCCGATGATGTAGTCGATGATGCGCTGGTCGAAGTCTTCGCCGCCCAGGAAGGTGTCGCCGTTGGTCGACAGCACTTCGAACTGCTTCTCGCCATCGACGTCGGCGATTTCGATGATCGACACGTCGAACGTGCCGCCGCCCAGGTCATAGACGGCGATCTTGCGGTCGCCCTTCTCGTTCTTGTCCAGGCCGAAAGCCAGCGCGGCCGCGGTCGGCTCGTTGATGATGCGCTTGACTTCCAGGCCGGCGATGCGGCCGGCGTCCTTGGTGGCCTGGCGCTGGCTGTCGTTGAAGTAGGCCGGCACCGTGATGACGGCTTCGGTCACTTCCTCGCCCAGGTAGTCCTCGGCGGTCTTCTTCATCTTGCGCAGCACGTCGGCCGACACCTGGGGAGGCGCCAGCTTCTTGTTCTGGGCTTCGACCCACGCGTCGCCGTTGTCGGCCTTGACGATCTTGTAGGGCATCAGGTCGATGTCCTTCTGGACCGCCTTTTCCTCGAACTTGCGGCCGATCAGGCGCTTGACTGCGTAAAGGGTGTTGCGGGGATTCGTGACCGCCTGGCGCTTGGCCGGCGCGCCGACCAGGGTTTCACCGTCTTCCAGATAGGCGACGATGGAGGGCGTGGTGCGGGTGCCTTCGGCGTTCTCGATGATCTTGACCTGGCCGCCTTCCAGCACGGCAACGCAGCTGTTGGTGGTGCCGAGGTCGATACCGATGATTTTGCTCATGATGGGCTTACCTGACTGAATTGATTGAGAATATTTGGTGAATGCCTGGAGGACCGGACCGTCTTGCGGCCCTCGTCCTGCTTGGTATCTAAACTGGGGACGCCGGCCAGGGATTTCAAGCGGCGCCCCGTTTTTTTTGCTCAGGCCGCCGGACCGGCCGACACCATGACCAGCGCCGGACGCAGGACGCGGTCGGCGATCAGGTAGCCCTTCTGCAGGCAATTGACGACAGTGTTGGCAGGGTGTTCGGACGGCACCGAGGAAATGGCCTGGTGCAGGTGCGGATCGAACTTCTCGCCCGGTTCGGGCGCGATGGCCTTCAGGTGGTTGCGCTCGAAGGCGGAAGTCAGTTGCTTCAGGGTGGCGTCCACGCCGCCCAGCAGGGCTTCGGCGGTCTGTTCGCCCTGGGCCAGGGCGGCTTCCAGGCTGTCGCGCACCGGCACGAGGCTTTCGGCGAAGGACTCGATGCCGAATTTGCGGGCCTTGCTGACTTCTTCCTGGGCGCGTCGGCGCACATTTTCCATTTCGGCCTGGGCGCGCAGCAGTTGATCCTGCAACGCGGCAACCTGGGCCTGGGCGGCGTCCAGGGCTTCCTGGGTGACGCCGGCGGCCTCGGCCTGGCTTTGCGCCTGGGCGTCGGGACTGCCGACAGTCTGGGGCTGGGCGGGGGCCGCGGCTTGGTCTTCCTGATCAGGGCCAGGGGCAGCGGACTCGTGCGTCGCCGTCATGGATATATCCTCCGGGGTGAAAACTGGGTCTGGGCAGCAGTTGGGGGCGCCCCCCACAATTTCAAGACCCTGTCTTCACCAGGGAGATCCGCAGGCGCGGCGCCTCCCTGCCCTGCGCCCTCAGGAGCGGGATTTTTCCTTGCGATGGGGATTGACGGCCACGGGGTCGCTGGCGGGGAAGGTCTCGGCCAGGCCTTCGTCGATCTTGTCCTCGTCGGGCTCGGGGGTGAGCGCCACCGGGTCGCTGGCCGGGAACGTATCGTCCAGCGCCTCGTCGAGCTCGCGCTCCTGGGCGTCTTCCTTCTTCAGCTTGCCGTGTCCCGGCTCGGAAGAGGTGCCGATGTGGGACGTGCGGCCGGATTTGCGGTTGTCTGGGGTCATGAGCAGCTCCTGGACGGCGGCGCGCAGCCCTTGCCGCACGCCTGTCGATCCAGTTTATAGCGCCCGGCTGGTGCTGCCCGGCCAGCCCTGTAACTGAGTTTGAACCATGTCGGACAGGGCCGATATCCATGCCGGATCGTCGTTCAGCGCGGGCAGGTAGCGCAGGCGCTTGCCGCCAGCCTCCAGGAAGGCGTCGCGCCCTTCCTGGGCGATTTCCTCCAGCGTTTCGATGCAATCGGCCGTAAAGCCCGGGCACACCACGTCCACCTCGGTAACACCCAGGCGGGCCAGTTCCTTCAACGTGGGCTCGGTATAGGGCTCCAGCCAGCGCGCCGCACCGAAGCGGCTCTGGAAGGACACCTCCGCCTCGTCCTCGCGCAGCCCCAGGCGCTCGCGCAGGGCGCGCGCGGTCTGCAGGCAATCGCGGTAATACGGGTCGCCCAGCTCGATGCTGTAGCGCGGCAGGCCGTGGAAGCTCATCAGCAGCTTCTGCGCCCGGCCATTGGCGTCCCAATAGGACTGGATGCTGTGCGCCAGCGCGCCGATATAGCCGGGATCCACGTGGAAGCGCTTCAGGAAGCGCAATTCGGGCTGGTTGCGCAAGGTTGCCGCCACGCGGCCGACCTGGTCGATGACCGTGGCCGTGGTGCTGGCCGAGTATTGCGGGTACAGCGGCACGGTCAGGAAGCGGTCGCAGCCTTCGCGGCGCAGGGCCGCGATGGTATCGGCGATGGACGGGTTGCCATAGCGCATGGCGGCCTCGACGCGCACCGACAGCCCGCGCCCGCGCAGCACGTCCTGCACCGCCGCGGCCTGCCGTTGCGTATAGACGAGCAAGGGCGAGCCCCCTTCCATCCAGATATCGGCATAGCGCGGCGCCAGCCGGGCGGGACGGCGCCGCAGCACCATGCCGTGCAGGATGGGCAGCCAAAGGTAGCGCGGAATTTCAATGACACGCGGGTCGGACAGGAACTCGGCCAGGTAGCGGCGGATGGCCGGCGCGGTCGGCTCATCCGGCGTGCCCAGGTTGACCAGCAGCACGCCCAGGGGACCGTCGGGCGTCAGCGGCGGATCGGTGTCGAAGGGATCGGCCCAGGCCGGCTCAGGCAGGAAGCGCTCCGGCCACAAGTACTTGAAATTGCGCAGAAACACGGGAACACCTCGGTGAGGCCGCCGACCCGGCAGGCGAACGGGTCAGGACGACGGGTTGTTGTGGCTCAGGGCGTTGGAAAGCAGCCGCGAGGTGATGTCGACGATGGGAATGACGCGGTCGTAGGCCATGCGGGTGGGGCCGATGACGCCCAGCGTGCCCACGACCCGGCCGTCCACGCCATAGGGGGCGGTGATGACGGTCATGTCCTCCATGGGCACCAGCTGCGAATCGCCGCCGATATAGATCTGCACCCCCTGCGCGCGGCTGGAGGCGTCCAGGAGCTGCAGCAATTGGGTCTTCTGCTCGAAGATGGAGAACATGCGGCGCAGCCGGTCCATGTCGGACGACAGGTCGGCCACCTCGAGCAGCTTGCGCTCGCCCGAGATCACCACGGCATCGTTCTCGTCGCTGGGCTCGGTGCCGGCCTCGACGGCGGCCAGCATCAGCCGCGAGATGTCCTCGCGCAACTGGGCCAGCTCGGTGGCCAGCGTGCCGCGCACGGCATCGAAGGACTTGCCCGCGAAATGCTGGTTGAAGAAATTGCTGGCCTCGATCAGCTCGTGCTCGGGGTAATCGCGCGGCGCGGCCAGGATGCGGTTCTGCACGTCGCCGTCGGGCGTCACGATGATGAGCAGCACGCGCCGCTCGGACAGGCGGATGAACTCGATCTGGCGGAAGACCTGCGCGCGCTTGGGCGCCAGCACCACGCCCGCGAACTGAGACAGGTTCGACAGCAGCTGCGCCGCCGCGCCGATGGCGCGCGAGGGATCGGTGTGGGGCAACAGCTCCCGCACCTCGGCCGGCGACACAACCTCGAAGGCGCGCGCCGCCAGCAGCGTATCGGCAAAGACCCGATAGCCGCGAGGCGTGGGCACGCGTCCCGCCGAGGTATGGGGGCTGTGGATCAGCCCGAGATCCTCGAGATCGGCCATGACGTTGCGGATCGAGGCCGGCGACAGGTCGAAGACCTTGGACAGGGTGCGCGAGCCGACGGGCTGGCCGTCGGCGATATATCTTTCTATGAGCGCTTTGAGCAGCGCGCGGGCGCGATCATCCATGGGGACCTATTTTATGAGGGTTTCTTTCCCGGGAAAGCTGGGGACAATGCGGGGTTGGCACAATGGCCACCTTTTCGCGGCCCCCATGACGCGGCGCAAGTCCGGGCGCCCACGCCACGGATGCTGCGCGGCGTGGCATTTTCATCCATGACCGCGTCATCCGCCACCCCCTATAATCCGCCGATACCCAACCCAGCCCTCCACCCTGCCGCCCGAACATGCTTTTTCCCACCGTCGCGCTGATAGGCCGCTACCAGGACACGGGCCTGGACACCCTGCTGGGCAATCTTGCGCGCATCCTTGCGGAAGCGGGCCGGCATGTCCTGCTCGAAACCGACACCGCGCGCAACACGGGCCTGTCTCACATAGAAGCCGCCTCGTATGAGGAAATCGGCCAGCGCGCGAGCCTGGCCGTCATCGTGGGCGGCGACGGCACCATGCTGGGCGCGGCGCGCCAACTGGCGCCCCACGGCGTGCCCGTCATCGGCATCAACCATGGCCGGCTGGGCTTCATCACCGACGTCCCGCTCACCGAGGCGCACAAGGTCCTGGCCGACGTGCTGCAGGGCCGCTACGACGCCGAAGACCGCATGCTGCTGTCGGGCTGTGTGATCCGCGGGGAAGAGGTCATGTACCAGGCCTCCGCGCTGAACGACGTGGTGCTGAACCGCGCCGGCCGCGGCGGCATGATCGAAGTGCGCCTGGACGTCGACGGCGTCTACATGTACACCCAGCGCGCCGACGGCCTCATCGTGGCCACCCCCACGGGCTCCACGGCCTATGCGCTGTCGGCCAGCGGTCCGGTGCTGCATCCCGGCCTGGACGCCATGGTGCTCGTGCCCGTGGCGCCGCAAACCCTCTCGCACCGGCCCATCGTGCTGCCCGACGACGTCGTGCTGGACATGACGCTCACGGCCATGGGCCGCGTCGAACATGGCGCCAGCGTCCATTTCGACATGCAGACCTGGTCCGACCTGCAGCCCGGCGACCGCATCGAGGTCCGCCGCGCTCCCCACACCATCCGCTTCCTGCATCCCCCGGGCTACAGCTTTTTCTCGACGCTGCGCCGCAAGCTGCACTGGAATCGCATGCCGCAATCGGGCGACACGGCGGAGTAACCCCCCCATCATGCTGCGCGCACTGAACGTCCGTGATTTCGTCATCGTCGAGGAAGCCGAGATCCCCTTCGGCCCCGGCTTCACCGTCTTCTCCGGCGAGACCGGCGCGGGCAAGTCCATCCTGATCGACGCCCTGGCGCTTGCGCTGGGCGGCCGCGCCGACGCCGGCGTGCTGCGCGAAGGCGCGGCGCGCGCCGACATCAGCGCGGTCTTCGATGCCTCGCCCGAACAACAGGCCTGGCTGGCCGAGCGCGACATCGACGCCTCGGAAGCCCTGGTGCTGCGCCGCGTCGTCGACGCGCAGGGCCGCAGCCGCGGCTATATCAACGGCGTGCCCGCCACCGTCGCGCAACTGCGCGAGCTGGGCGACCAATTGGTCGACATCCACGGCCAGCATGCCCACCAAAGCCTGTTGCGCGCCGACGCGCAGCGCGACCTGCTGGACGCGCACGGCGGCCATGGCCCGCTGCGCCAGGCCGTGGCCCAGCACTGGAAGGCCTGGCGCCAGGTGGCCCGCCAGCTGGAAACCGCCGAGCAGGACGCCAGCGCGCTGGCCGCCGAACGCGAACGCCTGCAGTGGCAGGCCGACGAACTCGAACGCCTGGCGCTCAAGCCCGGCGAGTGGGACACCCTGCAGACCGAACACGATCGCCTGGCCCACGCGCAATCGCTGCTGGACGGCGCCCAGCAAACGCTGGCGGCGCTGGACGACGACGAAGACGCCCTGCTGCAGCGGCTGCAGACCGCCGCGCAACGCATCGGCGGCCTGCTCAAGCACGACCCCGCACTGAAAAGCGTCTACGACGACCTGGACTCGGCGCGCATCGCCGTGGGCGAAGCGGTCTCGGACCTGCAGGGCTACCTGGGCCGCGTGGACATCGACCCCGCCCGGCTGGCGGAAGTCGAAACCCGACTGGGCGCCGTCTTCGACCTGGCACGCAAGCTGCGCGCCGAACCCGCCGATCTCGCCGCGCTGCACGAAAGCCTGCAGGCCCGGCTGACGGACATGGACGCGGCCAGCGATGTCGACGCGCTGCGCAAGCAGGCCGAACTGGCGCAGACCGCCTACGACCAGGCCGCCGCCGACCTGGGCAAGGCGCGCCGCAAGGCCGCCAAGGACCTGGGCAAGCAGGTCTCCGACGCCATGCAGCAACTGGCCATGCAGGGCGGACGCTTCGAGGTCTCGCTCTCGCCCGCCGCGGCCTCCGCCGCCGGCGCCGAGACCGTCGAATTCAACGTCGCCGGCCACGCCGGCACCACCCCTCGCCCGCTGGCGAAAGTGGCCTCGGGCGGCGAACTGGCCCGCATCTCGCTGGCGCTGTCGGTCATCGCCAGCAGCGCCGCACGCGTGCCCACCCTGATCTTCGACGAGGTGGACAGCGGCGTGGGCGGCGCGGTGGCCGAGGTGGTGGGACGCCTGCTGCGCGAACTCGGCGCCCGCCACCAGGTGCTGTGCGTGACCCACCTGCCCCAAGTGGCAGCCTGCGGCACCGCGCACTACCAGGTCAGCAAGACCGAAAAGGCCGGCACCACGCGCTCGCGCATCGCCCCCCTGGACGACGCGGCCCGCGCCGAGGAAATCGCCCGCATGCTGGGCGGCATCAAGATCACCGACACCACCCGCAAGCACGCAAGGGAAATGCTCGCGCAACGCTGAAAGCAAAAAGCGCCCCTGCGAGGGCGCTTTGTGTTTTGTGTTCGTCGGCAAGAAAGGTTGGAACCACCGGCAAGCACACAACCCGGCAGGGCGGCGTGGTGCCACGCAAGCCAGGGTGCAGTGGAGCCGGCTCCGCCGGTCCACCAGCACCGCCCCCCCTGGGGGGGAGGCGCGTCAGCGCCTCGGGGGGGAACCTACCACCAGGGGCTACCTCTTCACGCAGTCGCCGCAGGTGCCGTACAGCACCATGTGGTGGCTTTCCAGCACGAACCCGTTGTCCTTGGCGATCTTGTGCTGGCGCTTCTCGATATCGGGATCCGAGAACTCGACCACGGTGCCGCAGTGGGTGCAGATGAGGTGGTCGTGGTGGTCGCCGTCGTTCAGTTCGAACACGGCCTTGCCGCTGTCGAACTGGCTGCGGCTGAGGATGCCGGCCTGCTCGAACTGCGTCAGCACGCGATAGACGGTGGCCAGGCCGATTTCGACGCTTTCACCGATCAGTGCACGGTAGACGTCTTCGGCGCTCAGGTGGCGCTCTTCCGACTTGCGGAAAATATCAAGGATCTTCAGGCGCGGGAAAGTCGCCTTCAGGCCCATGTTTTTGAGGTCGGCTTGATCGCTCATAGATGGCATCACTGGTCGTTCCGGATAAGGGCGGTTCGGCGGCAGGACATGGCGACCGGAGGGAATGTTCCGGTGACCGGGCTCGGTTACCGCTCGGTTACTGATGTAGGGGACCGGGCTCGGCCACCCACTGATGAAACCCTCGGTTCCGACCTGGCAAAGCCAAGCCGGACAGCCCTGCGCTCCACGGCTTGGTGCTTAAACCTTTATGATAACGTCTTTGCCCGTTTTCTCTAACCTCCAGGGGTGCCGCGTGCCCAGCCTCGTCCCGATCTCCTCGCGCTTGCGCGCCGGCCTTGCGCTGGCCGCGCTGGCCTTCGCCCTGACCGCCTGCTCCTCCAGTACCGGCAAGTGGGGCTTCCCCTATCGCGCGCCTGTCCAGCAAGGCAACTGGATCACCCAGGAGCAAGTCGCCCTGCTGCAGGTGGGCATGACCCGTGAACAGGTCCGCTTCGCCCTGGGCAGCCCCACGCTGACCAGCGTGCTGCACGCCGACCGCTGGGACTACCCCTACTACTACGTGCCTGGCCGCGGCGAGGCGCAAGAGCGCAAGTTCACGGTCTGGTTCGACAACGAGCGCCTGGCCCGCTGGCAAGGCGACGACCAGCCCGACATCCAGCCCTTCCAGCAACAGGCCCGCGAAGAAGCCACCCGCGTGCGCCGCGAAGACCGGGAAACCGCCCGCGTCGAGAAGGACGAAGCCGACGCGGACAAGCAACCGTCGACCCCGTCGCCCTCGGGCCGCTCCACCCTGAGCATCCAGCAGAACCCCATGCTGCCCTCGCCCGCGCAATCCCAGCGCACCGGCTCGGGCGGCGCCGAACCGCTGCGCTAAGCAGCACACGGACAGCCAGACACCATGCGTATCGCCATTGCAGGCGCAAGCGGCCGGATGGGCCGCATGCTCATCGAGGCCGTGCAGGCCTCTCCCGATCTCGAACTCGCCGTCGCGCTGGACCGCGCCGGCAGCCCGCACCTGGGCCAGGACGCAGCGGCGTTCCTCGGCGAGGACACCGGCGTCCTCATCACCGACGACCTCGAGGCCTTGCGCGCTGCGGACTGCCTGATCGACTTCACGCGTCCCGAGGGCACCCTCGAGCACCTGCAAGCCTGCGTGCGGCATGGCGTGAAGGCCGTCATCGGCACCACCGGCTTCGATGATGCCGGCCGCGCCGCCGTGGCCGCCGCCGCCGAGCACGTGGCGGTCGTCTTTGCCCCCAACATGAGCGTCGGCGTGAACGCCACGCTGAAACTGCTGGACCTGGCCGCGCGGCTGCTGGATTCGGGCTACGACGTCGAGGTCTTCGAGGCGCACCACCGTAACAAGGTCGACGCGCCCTCGGGCACGGCATTGAAGATGGGCGAAACCATCGCCCATGCCTGGGGCAAGGAACTCGACGACGTCGCCACCTGGGCCCGCCACGGCGTGACCGGCGCGCGCGAGACCGGCACCATCGGTTTCTCGGTGGTGCGCGGCGGCGACATCATCGGCGACCACACCGTGTCGTTCTGCGGCATTGGCGAACGCATCGAGATCACGCACCGCTCCAGCAGCCGTGCCGGCTACGCCGAGGGCAGCTTGCGGGCAGCGCGCTTCCTGGGCGGCCAATCGAAGGGCCTGTTCGACATGCAAGCCGTTCTGAAGTAGAACTCCCGCCTCCGAAGCGCTGCGCGCTTCCCCCTCAAGGGGGCGATGCGAGCGGACCGGCAAAGCCGGCTCCGCGGCGTCCCGGCTGCCTGGCTAGCAATCGAGGCATTACTCGCGGCACCAATCGCAGCGTCACTCGCGGCATCACTCGCCGGCCACCACTACCGGTTCAGGCTCCAGCGCCACGCCATAGCGCGCCTGCACGTCCTGCTGGATGGCGGCCGCCAAGGCCAGGATGTCGCCGGCGTCGGCGCCGCCGCGGTTCACCAGCACCAGGGCCTGGCGGTCATGCACGCCCGCGCGGCCCAGGTCCCTGCCCTTCCAGCCGCAACGGTCGATCAGCCAGCCCGCGGCCAGCTTGTAGCGCCCATCGGGCTGCGCATAGGACACCAGGTCCGGCCACTGCGCCAGCAGGGACGCGTGATGCGCCGCATCCACCAGCGGATTCTTGAAGAAGCTGCCCGCGTTGCCCAGCACCGCCGGATCGGGCAGCTTGGCGCGCCGCACCTCGCAGACGGTGTCGAAGATCTCGCGCGCCGTGATGCCGGCCTCGTCACGCCCCGCCAGCCGCGGGTGACGCAGCAGATCGGGATAGCGCAGCACCGGCCGCCACGGACGCGGCAAGGCCAGGCGCAGGGAAACGATCAGCCAGCGTCCGGGCTCGGCGTGCTTGAACACGCTGTCGCGGTAGCCGAAACGGCACTCCTGCGCCGAAAACGCCACCCGACGCCCGGCCGGAATATCCCAGGCCTCCACCGACAGCAGCCGCTCGGCCAGCTCCAGGCCATAGGCGCCGATGTTCTGCACCGGCGCCGCACCCGCCTGCCCTGGAATCAAGGCCAGGTTCTCCAGCCCGTCCCAGCCCGCTTCGATGCAGGTTTGCACCAGCCCATGCCAGGACTCGCCGGCGCCCGCCTCGATGATCCAGGCATCGGCGGTCTCTTCGACCAGGCGCACGCCCTGCAGGCCCACGCGCACCACCAGCCCCGGCACGGTTGCAGGCAGCACGACATTGCTGCCGCCCCCCAGCACGAAGCAGCTTGGGTAGTCTTGCGCCAACGCGGTCAGCGCAGGCAGTTGTGCCGGGTCATCCAGGCGCACGCAACGCGGCGCCACGCAGGCCAGGCCCAGCGTATTGAAGGCTTGCAGGGAAACGGAAGCGGGCGCTTCCAGCGGAAAAACAGCGGGGCGTGACGCCGGATTGGACATGTGAGAAAAATATCTGCTATAGTCTTGGTCTTCGCTCAATATTACTTGAAGCGTGGAACGAGACCGAAACCGGTGAGCCACGGAAGCTCAACGCAAAAGTCTTGGTGAAGTTGAAGAAGAAATTCAAAAACTTTACACGCCGCGAAAAATTCATGTAGAATAGCGGACTTTCAACGATAAGCACTGCCAGACACCAAGCTGCAGCGCTGTTGAAAAGAAAGCAGTACCCATGCGGGAGTAGCTCAGTTGGTAGAGCGCAACCTTGCCAAGGTTGAGGTCGCGAGTTCGAGACTCGTCTCCCGCTCCAGAATTCTTGTCCATGAATCATTCCAGCATTCATCGATGATTTGAAAAAAGCCGAAAACCTTGTTTTCGGCTTTTTTTCGTCCAGCGACATCCTGCTCGCAACCTCGCCACCTTCCCCCTACACGCCCTGCGGGACCAGGCCCTGCCGTACCGGCACTGACCTCGCCGTCGGCGCAAACGCCACGGCTTGGCGTCTCCCCCATGAACTTATGCCTCGCTAACGATATGCCCAAGCGTTAGTTTGCGGCGTGGCGCCCCTGCGCCATGATTCCGGCGTTGAGGGTTGCCTCTTTCCCTATCGAGCCCTGGATCATGACGCATCTCGTATCCCCGCCTGCCGGCGCACTGTCACGCCGCCATCTGCTTAAAGCCGCCGCCATCGCCGGACTGGGCGCGCCGCTTGGCCTGCTCGGCGCACGCGCATTGGCGCAAGGCAGCGCCAAGCGCAGCTTCAAGATTGCCTGGAGCCCGACGGCAGTGTGCCAATCGCCGGTGTCGGTGGCGCTGGAGCGAGGCTTCTTCGACAAATACAACATCGCGGTCGAACGCATCAACTTCAGCGGCTCGACCGACCAATTGCTGGAGGCCATTGCCACGGGCCACGCCGATGGCGGCATCGGCATGGCCCTGCGATGGTTCAAGCCGCTGGAACAAGGCTTCGACGTGAAGCTGGCCGTGGGCACGCACGGTGGCTGCATGCGCCTGCTCACGCCACAAGACTCGCCCATCAAGGCGGTGCAGGATTTGCGCGGCAAGCGCGTGGCCGTGACCGACCAGGCGAGCCCGGTCAAGAACTTCTTTGCGATCCGCGTGGCGCAACTGGGCATAGACCCCGACGAGGTCGAGTGGCGCCAGTTCCCGCAGGACCTGTTCGGCGAAGCGCTGCGCAAAGGCGAGGTGGATGCGGTGGCGGGCGACGACCCGCTGATGTTCATCCTGCGCGAGGACAACAATCTGGTCGAACTGGCCACCAATCTCGAGAACGACTACGCCGACCGCACCTGCTGCGTGCTGGGGCTGAGCGGCAAGCTGGTGCGCAACGACCCGGATGCGGCGGCGGCCATCACCCGCGCCGTCATCGACGCGCAACGCTGGACGGCGGCCAACCCCGACGAGTCGGCGCGCATTTTCGCCCCCCACATCCCCTCGAAAGTGCCGGCAGAACGCGTGGCGGCAATATTGCGCAGCCACACCCACGGCCACGCGAGCACGGGCGCCAAGCTGCGCGAGGAAGTCGCGGGTTACGCGCAGCACCTCAAGCAGATCCGGGTCCTGGGCGCGAACCTGGATGTGAACAAGTATGCAGCGGTGGTGGCGCCCGATGTCCTCGTCTGATCAAGCGTGGCCGGCGGCGGTGCCGGAGGAAAACAGCCCAGGCGCCGCCACGCCCTCCCCGGGCCGCCCGCGCTGGTGGCGCACCGGCCTGCTCGCCGGGCTGGTGTGGGCGGCGGCGGGGGTGCTGACGATACAGTGGCCCAATGTCCAGGTAGGGTTTGTCGAGTGGGGGTATACGCGCGAGTTCGGCCTGGGCATCGCGGCGCTGGGCGTCCTGCTGGCGCTGGCATCCTTGCCGCTGAACGTGGTGCAGGGCCTGACGGGACGCCTGCGCGTGGTGGGCCCATGGCTGCTGGTCCTGGCAGTGTCGGTGCTGGTGTGGGAGCTGCTCACGGCAAAGCTGGCCTGGCTGCCATCGCCCTTCTTCGCGCCGCCGCAGTCCCTGGTGGACGTCTATCTCTCCGATTGGCGCCGCCTGGGAGACAGCGTGGTCAACTCCCTGTGGTTGCTGGCCAATGGCTTTGCCATCGGTGCTGTCTCGGGGTTCCTCACGGGCGTGGCCATCGGCTGGTCGCGCGGGCTGGGCTACTGGGTGCACCCCGTGCTTCGCTTTCTTGGGCCGGTGCCCTCCACCGCGCTCCTGCCCATGGCGTTTTTTTTCTTTCCCAGCAGCTGGGCGGCGGCGGTCTTCCTCATTGCACTGGCCACCTGGTTCCCCGTTACCGTGCTGACGTGGTCCGGCGTCGCCAGCGTCAACAAGGCCTATTACGACGTGGCGCGCACGCTGGGCGCCAAGGCTTCGTTCCTGATCCTGCGTGTCGCGGTGCCGGCGGCCTTGCCTCATGTCTTCGTCGGCCTGTTCATGGGCCTGGGCGCCTCGTTCTCGGTGCTGGTGGCGGCCGAGATGATGGGCGTCAAGTCGGGCCTGGGCTATTACCTGTCGTGGGCCCAAGGCTGGGCCGCGTACGCCAACATGTATGCCGCATTGTTCGTGATGGCCCTGCTCTTCTCGGGCATCATCACCGCGCTGTTCCGGGTGCGTGACCGCACGCTGGCCTGGCAGAAAGGGGTCGTCAAATGGTAGACACGGCGACCGTCACCGGCGCGCACGTGTCGGTGCGCGAGGTCTCGCATCACTTCGACCTCGAAGGCGAGCGCCTGGACGTGCTCGATGCGATCGATCTGGAGATCCAACCCGGCGAGTTCGTCGCCCTGCTGGGGCCCAGCGGCTGCGGCAAGTCGACCTTGCTGCGCCTGGTCGCGGGCTTGGACAGGCCTGCTGGCGGCGAGCTGCTTGCCGACGGCCAGGAGATCACCGAGCCCGACCCGTCGCGGGTCGTCGTGTTCCAGGATCCCACCCTGTTCCCCTGGCGCACCGTGCACGACAACGTGGCACTGGGCCTGCAGGCACGCGGCCTGCTCAGGACACAGGGCCATCGTATTGCCCAGGCCTTGGCACTGGTGGGACTGCAGCGATTCGGCTCGGCCTATCCGCATCAGTTGTCGGGCGGCATGGCGCAACGCGTGGCGTTGGCGCGGGCCCTGGTCAACGACCCGTCGGTGCTCATCCTGGACGAGCCGCTGGGCAAGCTCGATTCGCTCACGCGGCTGACCATGCAGTCCGAGCTGGTGTCCCTATGGCAGCAGGTGGGCTATACCGCATTGCTGGTGACCCACGACGTGGAAGAGGCGCTGTTCATGGCCAACCGCATCATCGTGCTGAGCGACCGGCCTGCGCGCATCAAGGAAGTGATCACCAACCCCCTGCCCTATCCCCGCAAGCGCGGCGACCCTCTCCTGGCTGAGTTGCGCCGGCGCGCCTTGGCGCAGCTGGGGCTGGATGATTCCTGGTAGGACGGGCAGGCATGCTGCACGAACTGGGCATCGCGGCCGCACTCGGGCTGCGATGGCTGCACTGGATCGCGGTGGCGGCAGCGTTATACGGTGTGTTGCGCACCGCCGCTGCAATCTGGCAGGGCCGCGCCTGGGCCGGCAGCGACGCCAAGACACGCTTGCGCCCACGCACGCAGGCATCGCTGCGATGGCTGGTGGGCGGCGCGTGGCTGGCGCTGGGTTGCGCCGTGGCGTGGCCAGTGGTCTACGCGGCGTCGGTCTCGGGCCCGCAACCGCCGGGCGTGTGGGCCAGCATGGCCCTGGCCGCACAGGGGTGGTTTCCCTCGTGGTCGGAACTGGGGCAATGGCATCCTGCATGGGTGTCATCCTGGCGGCCCGATGCAGGCGTGCCGCCAGGATCGCGCGCCCTGGCCCGCGGCGAGCAGGCGGCAGCCTGGCTGGGAGCGGCCTACCTGGCCGGTGCCGGGGTGGTGTTCGCGCGGCAGGCATCCTGGCGGCTGGCGGCCGCCATGGTCGTCGTCGCATGCCTGCTGCTCGCCCCCGGCACACCCCGCCCAGAACTGGTGCTGGCTCCCGCGACGCCCCACACCTTTCGACAGCCGCCGACGGACTTCGATGCCGGGCGCATCCTGGCGGGTGCGCGCCATTACCAGCAACTGTGCGCGTCGTGCCATGGCGCCAAAGGCCGGGGCGACGGCCCCCTGGCCGCAAGGCAGCCGCGCTGGCCCAGCGTATTGGGACCTGCCTTGTTCGAGCATCGGCATGCGGGAGACCTGCACTGGAGCGTGCGGCAAGGCTTGGGCAACGGGACCGAAGGCAAGGCTGGCGCGTCCCACGCCTATGGCGCAGCGCTCTCCAGCCAGGAGGCATGGAATGTGCTGGACTACCTGCGCGCCGGTGCCGCCGGCGCCGAGCTGGCCGACCATCCCGGTTGGCGGCAGGCCCTGCCTGCGCCGGACATGGCGCTGCGTTGCGCGCGGCTGCCGCAAGTGCAGCGTCTGAGGGACCTGCGTGGCCAGCGGGTACGCATCCATGCAGCCCATGCCGGTACGCCGCCTGTCATGCCGGATCCCAGGCTGATCGACGTGGTGCTGCGGCCGGGCGACCCCCTGCACGGTCCGCCCGGATCGGATGTCGGCTGGGCCGATTGCGGCGTGCCCGATGCCGTGTCGGCCGCCGCCTGGCAGGCCTATGCCTGGGTGGCTGGCCGCGAGGCGGCGCAACTGGACGGCGCGCAGTTCCTGGTCGACCGCGGCGGCTGGCTGCGGGCCTACCAGGCCCCAGGCGACACATTGGCCTGGAGCGCCCCCGACACCATGTGCGAGCCTGGAGAGATCGCCCCTGATCAGCGCACGGGGGAAGGCCTGTCCGATACCTTGCAGCGCATCGACGCACAGCCCGTCAGGCCCCCACTGTTTCGTGCCAGGTCCTAGCAGGTCTGGCTGTCCTTGCGGCCCGGCGGGCCGCAACCACCCGGAGATCGCACCATGAGCAACCTACGTGAATACCTGAAGCAGAAACGCGACGCCTTGCTGGTCCGCAATGCGCGCGACCCGGCCACGGTGGCACCGCTGACACTCAAGGCAACCGCCACCGCCGAAGGACGCAGTGGCGTGCGCCGCATCCGTATCCGCCATCACCAGGTCATCAGCGACAGCCCGGCGGATTTCGCGGGCTATGACCTGGGGCCGGCGTCTCCTGAACTGCTCATCGGTTCCCTGTCCAGTTGCCTGACGCATGTGTTCCTGATTCAAGCGTCCGAGCTGCAGATTCCGCTGGATGGCCTGGCCGTGGAGGTACAGGCCACGCAGGACGTGCGCGGCGGCAGGCCTGGCTATGAAAACGTGCCCTTCTATCCGCAGGACATCCGCTATGTCGCGCACATCGAGTCGACCGCCAGCCAGGAAGCGCTCGAGGACCTGCACGTGGCGGTGGAGAAGTGGTGCCCGATCCTGAACCTGCTGCGCAATCCGCAGGGCCTGTCGGGCGAGGTGGTACGCGTGGGCCAGGCCCCCACCGTGCCTGCTGCGGCGGCTGGCTGAGGCACGACGCCAACGTGCATTCGTGCGCACCCAGGAACGCAAAAATGCGCGATTTCAAGCGCAATGCCGGTGCTACGCTGGGCTCCCCATCACTTCGGATCATCGCTGTCCAGGCGGATCCGAACCGACCAAGGAGACTGCCATGCCCAAGCTTTCGAACGACAAGAACACCGTCTATTGGGGCGTTCCGTGGGAAGAGGCCTATGCCTATCCGCAGGCACGACGCGTGGGGAACACGATCTATGTCTCCGGCCAGCTGAGCCACGACGAAGCCGGCAACCTGGTGGCGCCCGCCGCGCTCGACGAGGCAGGCAAGGCCAGCGACTTCTCGACCATGGAAGCGCAGATGCGCAAGTCCTACGACAACATTGCCCAGTTGCTCGCCCAATTCGGCGCGACCCTGGACAACGTGGTGGAAGAAACGCTGTTCGTGCTGGATGTGGATGCCGCCTTCGCCGCCTCAGGCAAGGTCCGCCGGGAAGCCTACAAGACCGACATGCCGCAATGCGCCAGCAACCTCATCGGCGTCACCCGGCTGGCCCAGCCCGCGCTGCTGATCGAGATCGCCTGCAAGGCGGAACTCGCTATTCCGAAGCCTTGAGCCTTCCCGCCCGGCTGGCAGCTATGCAGCCGGGCGCGGCATGCGCCCTTCGATCAAGGGTTTCTGCCTGTCGACGGCATCCGCGCAAAAACCCATGAACGCACGCACACGGCGTGACTTCCTGATGTCGGGATGCGTGAGCAACCACAGCTCGTCATGCAGTTCCGCCACGACAGGACCGACACGCACCAGGCCGGGCATGATGTCGCCCAGCATGCAGGGCAGGAAACCCACGCCCATGCCCGCGGCGATGGCGGCGCCCACCGCGGCAACGGAATCCGTCCGATACGAGACATTCCCCGACGCCACCCGGCTCTGCAGGTAGTGCACCGCCTTCAGACTGGACAGGCTGCCGGCGTAGGACACCCACGCCTGCCCATACAGCACGTCGGCAGCGGGAGGGGCGCCGGGGAAGCTTGCGGTGCACCCATACGGCGCCCACGCGATCGTCGCGAGCTTGCGCCCGACCAGGCTTTCCGTCGGACTCCGGGTGGCCCTGACCGCAATGTCGGACTCGTCCCGGGCGAGATTCAGCGTGCCGTTGCCTACCAGCGTTTCCACCGCGATGGCCGCATGGCTGGCCTTGAAGGCAGCGATGATGGGCGTGAGAAAGAACAGCAGCAGTGAATCGCTGGTCGTGATGCGCAGCGTGCCCAGCGCCCCCTGCATGGCGGGCGACACCCGGCGCGCGACGCTGACGATGTCGAGCTCCACGCGCTCGGCCAGCGCACGCAACTCCATGCCTTCGGCGGTCAGCAGATAGCCCGACCGGCGCCGGTCGAACAAGGTCACGCCCAGCGTCTGCTCGAGCTGGTCCACCCGGCGCGACACGGTCGACACGTTGACCCCGAGTTTCGCGGCCGTGGCGGCGCGGCTGCCGCATTCGCCGAGCGTCTTGATGATGCGAAGATCGTCCCAGGACAGCTGGCTGGCGGCATCGCCCGGTCCGCGCACGGCGGGGCTGCGTGCGTCCGGGCGCAACGGCGTTTGCCGCGATGAGGAATGACCGTTCATGCTGTGTCGGGAACCTGCCTGGGCAAGGGACGGCCGGGGCGCCGGTCGGCGCGCAAGCCAGGATGCATCGCGCCATTACAGCACGGCGCCGCGCGCGAAGTAGGCTATAGTCGAGGCCTCCAACAGGCCCAGACTTCGCGTATCGAAGCCTGGGCCTTCTGTTTTACCTGCCTCCCGTGGGCCCAACCGACACGCGTGCCATGGACATCGCATTACTCCTGTTGTTGATCATCGCGGCTTCGCAGCTGCTGCGCGTGCAATACCAGCGCGCGCGCATCGCCTTGCTGGGACGCCACCTGGCCAGGCTGCAGCTGGAAAAGCACATGGAAACGCTGACGCAGGGCTATGCGCGCGCCATCCACGACGCCACCGAGTCACGCCAGATCCAGGTGTTGGAAACCCTGCACCAGACCGAGCGCGCGGCGGCGTCGCAGGTGCAGACGCTGGCCAGTAGCCTGCGCGAGGAAACGCCGCAATCGCTGAAGATGGGCGCCCTGTCGTTCTGCGTGCCCTACGCCGAACGCTTCCTGCCCGATGGCATGCTGCGGGACTTCCAGGCCCTGGTGCAGATCCACGCCGACGGCCTGCGCCACGTCGTGGACAACGTGGAGAACTGGGATCCCAAGACCCGCGCCTTCCACCTGTCCGCCGAGCTGTACCTGCTGCAGCACAGCTGCCACTGGTTCTGCAAGTCGCGCGGCATTGCCGACGCCCGCCTGCTGCTGCGGCATCAGGTCAATCACGCGAAGGTACTGGAGTCGGTTTCGCACGTGACGCGCACGCCCTATCTTCGCTGGCTGCAAGGCGACAGCCGGTAAGCCGGGGGTCCGCCATGCCCAGGCTCCCCAACGAGACGCTGCTCGCCCTCGCCCACCCGCTGGTCGCGCTGCTCATCGCTTTCGCCTTCCATGGCGCCTGGCACTTCCTGGGGCGGGCCAGGCAGATGCGCTCCTTCGCCTGGGCCTTCACCTGCTACGCCGTGGGGCTGACCAGCCAGATCCTGCTCTGGCCGGCAAGCCGGGCATCCAATGTCCTGCTGACCGGCGCACTCTATGGCGCGGCAGCCTATCTCTTCGCCCGCGGCATCGCCGAGCAGGAAAACCGCGACCTCCCCTGGCGGCCTGCGCTGGTGCTGCTGGCGATCATGCTGGGCTTGCGGACCTGGGCAGGCGCGGAGCCGGGAGACTTCCTGCTGCGCACGGGTTCGCTCTACGGCGCGGTGACTGTGCTGTTCCTGATGGCGCTGTGGCAGATCCGCCACTTGGCGCGTGGCACGGCGCTGGAGCGGCTGTTGTTCTGGTTCCTGGGCCTGGGCACGCTGGCGCAGTTGCCGCGCGTCCTGCTCACCGGCCAGGCGCGCGACGCCGCATATGGCTACGACGGCACCCTCTATTGGGTCGGGACACAGATCAGCTTCTATCTTTTCAGTGTCGGCGCAGCGCTGTTGTTCCTGCTCCTGACGGCCAAACGCACCATCGCCGAGTATCGCCATGCCTCCGAGCGCGACGCGCTGACCGGCATGGCCAACCGTGCCGGCCTGCAGCGCGGCCTGCACAGGCTCGCGCTTTCGGGCGAACGGTACGGGCTGGCCATCGTGGACGCGGACCACTTCAAGTCCATCAACGATCGCCACGGTCATCCGGCCGGCGACGCCGTGCTCACGGAAATGGCCGGCGTGATCCAGGCGCAACTGCGCGGCAACGACTTCGCCGCCCGCGTCGGCGGCGAGGAGTTCATCCTGGTCATGCCCGGCGCAACCCATGACGCCGCCCAGGCCGCCGCGCAACGCCTGCGCGACAGCCTGGCGGCCCATGCCTTTTCACATATTGCGCCGGACTTGCGCTGCACGGTAAGCATCGGCGTGGGCAGTTTCCCCGCCGCGCACCCGTTCACCCAGGCATACGCCTGCGTCGACCAACGCCTGATCCGGGCCAAGCATGGCGGGCGCAACCGGGTGGTATCGGATGACCGCGCAGACATCGGCGCCGTGCCCGACGCGGCCGGCCTGCCGGGCGATGGATCAGGCGGCGGCCGCGAGCCTGCGCCACAGCCAGACCGTTAGCATCACATTCACCCCGGCCAGCACGCAGAGCACCCAGAACGTCGGCGAGGCGCCCAGGTACTGCAGGCACAGGCCGCCCACCAGCGGCGTCGCCGCCTGCCCGATCAGCGCAGGCCGCGCCAGGCGCCCCATCACCGCGGCATAGTCCCACGCATCGCACAGGGCCAGCGGCAAGGTGCCGCGCACGATGGCGCGCATGCCGTTACCTGCGCCGTACATGAGCAGGGCGATGGCCGCGTAGGCCGGCGCCACGGTCAACAGCACCAGTCCCAGCAGGGTCAACACCACCGAAGCCAAGGCCGGCCAGATCGGATGCATGGTCTTCATCGCCATGAACACGATGCGCGCGCCCACCTGCGCCGGCCCCAGCAACGCCGCCAGGCCGATGGCCTCGCCCAGCGTGGCGCCACGCGCCTGCAACAGCGAGATGAGCTGCACCATCATGGCGGTCATGAGCACGGCCGCGACGGTGAAGGACGCCGACATCAGCCAATAGACCCCTCGGTCCAGGCCGTGGCCACCCTGCCCTGCCGTCGTCGTGGCGGCAGTCACCGCGCGATGCGCCGGCAAGGCGCGGCGGTACATGGGTACGACCGACACCAGCAGCAGTGCGGCGTACAGCACGCAAGCCGTGCGCCAGCCGAACTGCGACACCATCGCGGCCATGACGGGCCAGACCAGTGTCGTGCACAGGCCGGAGATCAGCGTGATGTGGGAAATGGCCCGGCGCGCGCGCACGCCATACAGGCTGCCCAGCGCGGCGAACAGTGCGTCGTAGAGCCCGCAGGCCATGCCCGCGCCGATGATGACCCACGCCAGCACGTACACGGCCAGATGCTGGCTGGCGGCCAGCACCAGCAGCCCCGCCGCGACGATGATGCCGCTGGCGCCCAGCAGCCCACGTCCGCCCCAGCGGGCCAGTGCACGGCCCAGCCACGGCGACAGCAGGCCCGACACCAGGATGCCCAGCGACAGGGCGCCCAGCACCCACTGGCGCGGCCAGCCGGTGTCCTGCCCGATGGGGTCGGCCAGCACGGACAGGAGGAAGAAGGAACCGCCCCACACCAGGATCTGCGCGCCGCCCAGCAACAGGATGTCCAGCAGGGTCGGGCTTTCCTTCACAGGGATGGCGGTCATGGGGAAACAGCAGGCAATAGTGGGCACGCAGCGCGTGGAACAGGCATGATAGGCTCGCCCATTGATCGGGAATAGCGGTTTTTTCCGATACATCCGAATCGGAAATTCCGATTTTTTCCTTCGAGATGCCGCACCATGACCTTCAAGCAACTGGAAGCCCTGTACTGGGTGGCGCAGCTGGGCGGCTTCCGCCAGGCCGCCGCCAGGCTGTACACCACCCAATCCGCGGTGTCCGAACGCATCCAGGAACTGGAGGCGCAATTGGGCGTGGCGCTGTTCGACCGCAGCCAGCGCGCGGCCCGGCTGACCGACAAGGGCCAGGAACTGCTGCTGGCCGCCAAGCGCATGCTGGACCTGCGGCAAGACACGCTGGCCCGGCTCGGCGATCCGGCCATGATGACGCGCACCTTGCGCCTGGGCGTGACCGAGTTGACGGCGATGACCTGGCTGCCTGGTTTCATCGAAGCCATCCATCGTGACTATCCCCGCGTGACGGTCGAGCCGGCGGTGGACATGAGCCGCCAGCTGTACCGGCAACTACTGGACGACGAGCTGGATCTCGTCATCGTGCCCAAGGCCTATCCCTCCCACCCCGCGCTGGTCTCGGTGCAGGTGGGCGAGGTGCGCAACGCCTTCATGTGCAAACCGGGGCTGGTGGACGCAGGCGCAGCGCTGCCGCTGCGCGACCTGAGCGATCTCCGCATGCTGGTGGACACCTCGGGACCGGGCATCCTCTATGACGAATGGTTCAAGGCGGCGGGTTTCACGCCCAAGGACACGCTGGCGAGCAACAGCGTGGTGGCCCTGCTGGGCCTGACCCTGTCGGGCATGGGCGTGAGCTACTTCCCCGTGGTAACGGTGCGCCCCTTCATCGAACAGGGCCTGCTGCAATCCCTGCCCGTGAAGCCCGAACTGCCACGGGTGCCCTATGTGGCCATGCAGAAGGCGTCGCGCAAGAGCGAACTGACCGATGCGATCATCCAGCTCGCCCAGGCGTCCTACGACATCGGCGCCTTCTTCCGGATGCGCTTTGCCGCCCGGCCGACGCAACGCGGTGCCTAGCCCGTCACCCCTCGAACGGCACGTGCACCCATCCCTGCATCAGCACCCGCGCGCTGCGGCTCATGATGGCCTTGGTCACCGTCCATTCGCCGTTCTCCTGTTGCGCCCGCGCGCCCACGCGCAAGGTGCCGGAAGGATGGCCGAAGCAGACGGTCTCGCGTTCGCCGCCGCCCGCCGCCAGGTTCACCAGCGTGCCCGGCACCGCGGCGGCGGTGGCGATGGCGACAGAGGCCGTGCCCATCATGGCGTGATGCAGCTTGCCCATGGACAGGGCGCGCACCAGCACGTCGACATCCCCCGCGCCGATGGCCTTGCCGCTGGAAGCGGTATAGGCACGCGGCGGCGCCACGAAGGCGATCTTGGGCGTGTGCTGGCGCGAGCCCGCCTCGTCCAGTGACTTGATCAGCCCCATGCGCAGGGCGCCATGCGCGCGCAGGGTCTCGAAGGTGGCAAGCGCCTGCGCGTCGGCGTTGATGTCGTCCTGCAATTCCGCGCCGGTGTAGCCCAGCGCCTCGGCTTCCAGGAAGATGGTGGGAATGCCCGAGTTGATGAACGTGGCGCGGAAGCTGCCGATGCCCGGCACATCCAGCACGTCGACGACATTGCCGGTGGGGAACATCGACCCGCCCTCGCCGTCCTCGGCCGGGTTCATGAACGCCAGCACGACCTCCGCCGCGGGGAAGGTCACGCCGTCAAGTTCGAAGTCGCCGGTCTCCTGCACCTGGCCGTCCGTCATGGGCACGTGCGCGATGATGGTCTTGCTGATGTTGGCCTGCCAGATGCGCACGACGGCGATGCCATCGCGCGGCACACGCGCGGCATCCACCAGGCCGTTGCGGATGGCGAACGGCCCGACGGCTGCCGACAGGTTGCCGCAATTGCCGCTCCAGTCCACGAAGGGCATGTCGATGGAGACCTGGCCGAACAGGTAGTCCACGTCGTGGCCGGGCCGCGTGCTGCGGCTGACGATGACGCTCTTGCTGGTGCTGGAGGTGGCGCCGCCCATGCCGTCGATCTGCTTGCCATAGGGATCCGGGCTGCCGATCACGCGCAGCAGCAGCGCGTCACGGCTGGGGCCCGCCACGCGCGCGGGAACGGGCAACTCGTCCAGCACGAAGAAGACACCCTTGCTGGTGCCTCCGCGCATATAGGTGGCGGGAATCTTGGTCTGCGGCGCGTGCGGCATGGGGAGGGTCCTGTGGCAAGGCGATAGGGAAGAAGCGATGCGCCGCGCGAACGATCACGCGGCGCCGGGAACGTCAGGCTCAGCCTGCCTGGCGGCCGCCCTGGGGCGCGGCCTCGGCCTCCAGGAAGTCCTGCGCGAAGCGCTGCAACACGCCGCCGGCCTCGTAGATCGAGACCTCTTCGGCGGTATCCAGTCGGCAGGTCACGGCCACCTCGGCCGTCGTGCCGTCATGGCGATGCACCACCAGCGTCAGGTCGGCGCGCGGGCGGCGCTCGCCCACGACGTCATAGGTTTCCGTGCCGTCCAGGCCCAGCGTCAGGCGGTTCACGCCCGGCTTGAACTCCAGCGGCAGCACGCCCATGCCGATCAGGTTGGTGCGGTGGATGCGTTCGAAGCCCTCGGCCACGATGGCTTCCACGCCAGCCAGACGCACACCCTTGGCGGCCCAGTCGCGCGACGAGCCCTGGCCGTAGTCGGCACCGGCCACGATGATGAGCGGCTGCTTGCGGGCCATGTAGGTCTCGATGGCTTCCCACATGCGCAGCACCTGGCCATCCGGCTCCACGCGCGCCAGCGAGCCCTGCCGCACCGTGCCGTCCTGGCTGCGCACCATCTCGTTGTAGAGTTTGGGATTGGCGAAGGTGGCGCGCTGCGCGGTCAGGTGATCGCCACGGTGCGTGGCATAGGAATTGAAGTCTTCCTCGGGCAGGCCCATCTTGGCCAGGTATTCACCCGCGGCGCTGTCGAGCAGGATGGCGTTGGACGGCGACAGGTGATCGGTCGTGATGTTGTCGCCCAGCAGCGCCAGCGGCCGCATGCCGCGCAGCGTGCGCTCGCCAGCCAGCGCGCCTTCCCAGTAGGGCGGACGGCGGATGTAGGTGCTTTGCGCACGCCAGTCGTACAGCGGGCTCACGCGCTCGGTGCTTTCCTTGCGCAGCCCGAACATGGGCGCATAGACCTTGCGGAAGTGATCCGGCTTGACCGACTGGCGCACCACGGCGTCGATTTCCTCGTCGCTGGGCCAGATGTCCTTCAGGCGGATCTCGCGGCCGTCGGCATCCTTGCCCAGCACGTCGCGCTCGATGTCGAAGCGGATGGTGCCCGCGATGGCATAGGCCACCACCAGGGGCGGCGAGGCCAGGAAGGCCTGCTTGGCATAGGGATGGATGCGGCCATCGAAGTTGCGGTTGCCCGACAGCACCGCGGTGGCGTACAGGTCGCGGTCGATGATCTCTTGCTGGATGCGCGGATCCAGCGCGCCCGACATGCCGTTGCAGGTGGTACAGGCAAACGCCACGACGCCGAAGCCCAGTTGCTCGAGCTCCTGCGTGAGCCCGGCTTCGTCCAGGTACAGCGACACGGCCTTGGAGCCGGGCGCCAGCGAGGACTTCACCCAGGGCTTGCGGGCCAGGCCCGCGCGGTTGGCGTTGCGGGCCAGCAGGCCCGCCGCGATCACGTTGCGCGGGTTGCTGGTGTTGGTGCAGCTGGTGATGGCCGCGATGATCACCGCGCCGTCGGGCATCAGGCCCGGCTCCTGCACGACGGCGCCGGCGATGCCGCGCTCGGCCAGGTCGGACACCGGCAGGCGGCGGTGCGGGTTCGACGGACCCGCCAGGGTGCGCACCACCGTGGACAGGTCGAAGCGCAGCACGCGTTCGTACTCGGCCTGCGCCAGCGTGTCGGACCACAGGCCCGCCACCTTCGCATAGGTCTCCACCAGCTTGACCTGCTCGTCTTCGCGGCCCGTCAGGCGCAGGTAGTCGATGGTTTGCGGGTCGATGGAGAACATGGCGGCGGTCGCGCCATACTCGGGCGCCATGTTGGAAATGGTGGCACGGTCGCCCAGCGTCAGGCTGGACGCTCCCTCGCCGTAGAACTCCAGATAGGCGCCCACCACCTTTTCCTTGCGCAGGAATTCGGTCAGCGTCAGCACGATGTCGGTGGCGGTGATGCCGGGCTGGGGCCTGCCGCTGAGTTCGACGCCGACGATATCGGGCAGGCGCATCCACGAGGCGCGGCCCAGCATGACGTTCTCGGCCTCCAGGCCGCCCACGCCGATGGCGATCACGCCCAGCGCGTCCACGTGCGGCGTGTGGCTGTCGGTGCCCACCAGCGTGTCGGGGAAGGCCACGCCGTCCTGCGCGTGGATGACCGGCGACATCCGCTCCAGGTTGATCTGGTGCATGATGCCGTTGCCCGGGGGCACGACGTCCACGTTGCGGAAGGCCTGGCGCGTCCACTCGATGAAGTGGAAGCGGTCCTCGTTGCGGCGGTCCTCCACCGCGCGGTTCTTCGCGAAGGCGTCCTTGTCGTCGCCGCCGTATTCCACGGCCAGCGAGTGGTCGACGATGAGCTGCACCGGCACCACCGGATTGACCTTGGCGGGGTCACCGCCCTTGTCGGCGATGGCGTCGCGCAGGCCCGCCAGGTCGACCAGCGCGGTCTGGCCCAGGATGTCGTGACAGACCACGCGCGCCGGGAACCACGGGAAGTCCAGGTCGCGGCGGCGCTCGATGAGTTGCGCCAGCGCATCGTTCAGCAGCGACGGTTCGCAGCGCCGCACCAGGTTCTCGGCCAGCACGCGCGAGGTGTAGGGCAGGCGGTCATAGGCGCCGGCCGAGAGGGCGTCCACGGCGGCGCGCGCATCGAAATAGTCCAGCGGGGTGCCCGGCAGGGGCTTGCGATAGGAAGTGTTCATGATGCCTCGTTGCGCTGCAGGTTGCCCTGCGCGATCTGTTGTTCGATGTTGTGACGGGAAGCGCGGATGTGCCTGCGCATCAGCATCTCGGCCAGCTCGCCATCGCGCTCGGCGATGGCGTCCAGGATGCGATGGTGCTCGGCGTAGGCCTGCCGCGGACGCTGCGGCGTGGTGGAGAACTGGATGCGGTACATGCGCGCCAGTTGGTAAAGCTCGTCGCACAGCAGGCGAAACAGCATCTGGTTGCCGCTGCCCTGCACGATGCGATAGTGGAAGTCGTAGTCCCCTTCCTGCTGGTAATAGCCCAGCCCCGCCTGGAAGGCCTCATCGCGCTCGTGCGCGCGCAGCACCTCGCGCACGTCCTCGACCTCTTCGGGCCGCATGCGCTCGGCAGCCAGCCGGCAGGCCATGCCTTCCAGGGATTCGCGGATCTGGTAAAGCTCGGACAGCTCCTGCAGGCTGAGCGACACCACGCGCGCGCCCACGTGCGGCACGCGCACCAGCAGCTTCTGCCCTTCCAGCCGATGCAGCGCTTCACGCAGCGGCCCGCGGCTGATGCCATAGGCGCGCGCCAGCTCGGGCTCGGAGATCTTGCTGCCCGGCGCGATCTCGCCCCGGATGATGGCGGACTGGATCTGCCTGAAGACATGCTCCGAGCGCGTCTCGCCTTCGACGGCGGCCGCCTCGCCTAGCGGCAGGGTCAGGATCTTGTTCATGGTGTCGACAATCTTATGGCCACAAGCGGAAAAATAGCGCATTTAGCGCCAAAAATCCACGGATTGTCTACACAACGCGCAGCACCAAGGCATTCAACCCGGGTGTTAAAGCTTTTCCCAGAACGCCTCGGCGAAATCGCTCATGGGCAGCGCCGGACGCACCAGGCAGATATCCAGCGGGATGTCCCAGGCGGCATCCAGGCCGCGCGCCAGCACGCCGCGCGACAGGTCCTCGCCTGCCAGGCTGCGGGGCAGCCAGGCCATGCCCTTGCCCTCCTGCACCATCGACATCAGCACCGCGGCCAGATGCGAATGGAAGACCGGCGCCAGCGGACACGGCGGCGGACGCTGGCCCAGCACGGTGTCGACAATCCGGCCCAGGCCGGACTCGGCCGAATACGCCAGGTACGGCGCATCGCCGCCCGCCTGCATCGCCTGCGCCACGTCGGGCACCGCCAGCGGCAACAAGGCGTCCGCCCCCACCTCCTTGCTGCGGAACAGGCCCTGCGTCAACGCCGAGCCCACGCCCGGATGCTGGTGGCACAACAGGAACTGGGCCTGGCCACGCAGCAGCATCTGCTCGCAGACCGCCATGCTGTCGGACAGCAGGCGCACGGCTTCCAGCGGCGCGCCGCGCTCGGCCTGGCGGATCCAGGCGGGGAAGAAGGTGAAGGACAGGGAGTGGGTGGCGGCAAAGTGCAGCGTGCGCGTGGCGCGGCCGGCCACCTCGCGCGCATCCAGCCGCAACTGGTGCAGGCGCCGCACCATTTCCTGGGCGGCGGGCAGCACGTGCCGCCCGGCGTCGGTCAGTTGCGCGCCCTGCGCGGTGCGCACGAAGAGCGGCGTGCCCATCCAGGTTTCCAGCGCGCGGATGCGGCGGCTGAACGCCGGTTGCGTCACGTGGCGCAACTCGGCCGCGCGAGAGAAATTGCCGCTCTCGGCCAATGCGGAAAAGTCTTCGAGCCAGGCCAATTCCATAGGGCTATGCCGTCCATGCATGAAGCGCGACGATCTTAGCATTGGCCTGCCCTGCCACCGCGGCGATAAGGTGAGCGCTCCCGACCCACTTTCCAGACGGACCTCATCATGCGCATCGTGGACATCCGCGAGAAGACGGCCTCCATCGCCTCGCCCATCGCCAACGCCTATATCGATTTCTCGAAGATGACCTGCTCGGTCGTCGCCGTGGTCACCGACGTGATCCGGGACGGCAAGCCCGTCATCGGTTACGGCTTCAACTCCAATGGCCGCTACGGCCAGGGCGCGCTGATGCGCGACCGCTTCCTGGCGCGCGTGGCCGAGGCCGAGCCGGACAGCCTGATCGACCAGGACCACGACAACCTGGATCCCTTCGCCATCTGGAAGACCCTGATGCGCAACGAGAAGCCCGGCGGCCACGGCGAGCGTTCCGTGGCGGTGGGCACCATCGACATGGCGGTGTGGGATGCGGTGGCCAAGATCGAAGGCAAGCCGCTCTACAAGCTGCTGGCCGAGCGCTACCTGGACGGCGTGGCCGACGACAAGGTGTGGGTCTATGCCGCCGGCGGCTATTACTACCCCGGCAAGGACCACCGCCAGTTGCAGGACGAGATGCGCGGCTACCTGGACCGCGGCTATCGCGTCGTGAAGATGAAGATCGGCGCGGCATCGCTGGAAGAGGATCTCTCGCGCATCGAGGCCGTGCTGGAAGTGGTGGGCGACGGCCAGCGCCTGGCCGTGGACGCCAACGGCCGCTTCGACCAGGACACCGCCATTGCCTATGCCCGTGCGCTGAAGCCCTACAACCTCTTCTGGTACGAAGAGGCGGGCGATCCGCTGGACTACGCGCTGCAGGCCGAACTGGCCAACCATTACGACCTGCCCATGGCCACTGGGGAAAACCTGTTCTCGCACCAGGACGCGCGCAACCTGCTGCGCTATGGCGGCATGCGCCCCGAGAAGGACTTCCTGCAGTTCGACTGCGCGCTGTCCTACGGCCTGGTGGAATACCTGCGCACGCTGGACGTCATGAAGGACATGGGCTGGTCCAGCCGCCGCGTGGTGCCGCACGGCGGCCACCAGATGTCGCTGAACATCGCGGCCGGCCTGCACCTGGGCGGCAACGAGTCCTATCCGGACGTGTTCCAGCCTTTCGGCGGTTTCGCCGACGGCATCCGCGTGGAAGACGGCTATGTGGGCCTGCCCGACGTGCCGGGCGTGGGCTTCGAGGCCAAGGCCAAGCTGTACGCGGTGATGCGGGAGCTGGGCGAGGGCTGAGCTGCAGGGGTGGCGGCCAGCGGGACGAGCGTCTCGGCCACCCCACACTGGCGGCTTGCCGCTGGCAAGACCCCACGATTTGTCATAGAATAGCGGGCTTGGTATTTGCCACCAGCCCCCACAGCGATGTGCGCGGCGCCGGGCAAAGCCCACGGCGCAATGGCAGAGTGGTTATGCAGCGGATTGCAAATCCGTGTACGTCGGTTCGATTCCGGCTTGCGCCTCCAACAGATTCAAGGCTCGCAGCGTTGCGGGCCTTTTCTTTTTCCTGGGCCGCGTGGGGATTTCTCGACATGTAGAGCCCGGGCGCCCCATGACGTTTTCATGCCTGGCGCACAGCGCCGGTGAACTCTCGCCCTGCTTCCCCCTCAAACCAGGATCCGGGCGCGTGCCAGCCTGCCGCTATAATCCTCGGCCGGTCTGGAGACCGGCTTCGCCGCCTGGCCCGAAAAGCGCCGCGCGGCAACCGCCACGCGCTTACCCAGCGCGGCAAGACACGCCGATATTCCTGCGCGCACCGGCCCGACACCGATGCCGCCCACGACCATCAAGCCGCCAGTCGAGCGCTTCGCGCTCCTGTCGCGAACAGGACTCTCTTCCATGACGACCTCTACCGGACACGCCACCCCGCCCGGCAACGCGCCTGCCTCGCAGTGGGGTTACCTGCATCCCGATTGCCACGGCGAGAACGCGCTGGTGTTCTTCACCTGGGACCTCGGCCGCGTGATCGAACTGACGCTGCAAGGCCAGCCCGACATGGAAGCCGCCCTGCCCTCGACGCAAGCGGCCGTGGACGCACTGCTGCAGCAATACATCGACCGCAAGGCCCTGCCCGAAGCGTTCGACGGCCAGTCGATCACGCTGCGCATCCACTCGGAACCCGACGAGAACGGCGATGACTCGTCGTACGTGGCGCTGCAGACCTCGCCGCACCTGGAGCAGCGCATCCTGGAATCGCAGGCGCGCCTGCAGAACGTGCAGCAGACGAGCGGCGACAGCACGCACTGACGCGCTCGCGCACGCCATGAAAAAAGGGATGCCGTGGCATCCCTTTTTTTGTCGCTGCCACCTTTCAGGCCAGGCGATTGTCCCGAGGCTCGCCCCGCAGGAACGCCTGCAGGCTGTCGATGACCAGCCTGCCCATCTCCACCCGCGTCTCGATGGTGGCGCTGCCGATGTGCGGCAGCATGAAGCAATTGGGCAGATCGAAATAGGCCGGATGGATATCGGGTTCGTGGTTGAACACATCCAGCCCCGCCGCGGCCACCTGCCCTGTCTTCAAGGCGGCGACAAGGTCTTCATCCACCACCAGGCTGCCGCGCGCGATGTTGCCGACGATGGCCCCGCGCGGCAACTGCGCGATGCGCGCCGCGTTCAGGAAGCCGATGGTATCGGCCGTCGCCGGACACGCCAGCATCAGGAACTGCGACACGGGCAGCAGGCTTTCCGCGCTGGCGTGATACCGCGCACCCGCTTCCAGCTCGGGCGCCAGGCGCGAGCGGTTGTAGTAGTGGATTTCCATGCCGAAAGCGCGCGCCCGCGTGGCGATCTCGCGGCCGATGCGGCCCATGCCGACCACGCCCAGGCGCTTGCCCGTCAGGCCCCAGCCGTTCAATTGCAAGGGCGTCCAGCCCTGCCAGCCGCCGCCACGCACCAGCGCGATGCTCTCGGTGGCGCGCCTGGCGGCGCCCAGCAGCAGCAACAGGCCGACCTCGGCGCAGGCTTCCGACAGCACGTCGGGCGTGTGATAGATGGCCAGCCCCCGCGCCCGCGCGGCGGCCAGGTCGATATGCTCGTGGCCGACAGAATAGGTGGCCACCGCGCGCACGCTGGCGGGCAGCGCCGCCACGGCGGCGGCATCCAGCGTATCGGTGGCGGTGACGAGCACCAGCTCGCACGCTGCCAGGGCGGGTTCGGTGTCCGGGCGCGCCAGGGCGCCAGGCGCCTCGGCATAGTGCGCGTCGAAGGAATCGGCGATCACCGCCCGCACTTCGGGCGGCAGGGAAAACGTGACGAAGAGCCGCGGCTTGGCGCCCACGGCCCGGGAAGCGGCATCCGCCATGGCCTTAAAGCGCCTTTTCGGCCACGGGCGGCGGCTCGATCCAGATGAAGGTCTCGCCTTTTTGCACCATGCCGGCGATGTCGATGGCGGCCACCTTGAAGTCCGTGCCCATCAGCGTGCCCGTGCCATTGTCATGCACGTGCATGATGGTGGGAGGATCACCGTCGATGGTGTACCAGTAGTAGCCTGCCTTGATGTCGTGCGGGATCTTTTCCATGGTTCAGTATAGGCTCCGGCGTCAGGGGTTCCGCATGGCTGCCGCGCCGACGCGCCGCGTGGCAACCTCGCGGTCCATTATCGGACGAACGCAGCCGGATGCGGTAGCCTAGTGCGCATGGACACCCCCGCAACGCCCTCCTTCCCGGGCCCGCGCATGGACGAGAACGTGCTGGCCGCCATGGCGCGCTGGCCCGACTTGCCGCACGCGCACGGCTGGCTGTCGCTGGATGCGCGGGGACGGCTGCGCCTGCATCCCGACGGTGACAGCGCGCAAGGCGGCGCGGGCGAGCCCATCACCCACGCGGGCGTGCTGGATTTCCTGCATCGCCACTACACCCACGACGAGCGCGGCGCCTGGTACGTCCAGAACGGTCCGCAGCGGGCCTACGTGCGGCTGGATGCCGCGCCCTACATCCTGCGGCGCGGCGCGGATGGCAAGGGGCTGTGGACCCACACGGGACTGCGGGTGGCGCAGGTTTCCCGCTGGATACTGGATGACGACGGCCATGTCTATGCCTGCACCGAACATGGGCCGGGCCGCATCGAAGACCGTGAACTCGCGAGCCTGCTGGCGGATCTGCGCGATGCCCAGGGCCTGAGCCTGCTGGACGCCATGGAGGGCACGGCCGGCCCCGGTCCCTGGCAACTGGGCGGCGGCCCCGATGCCCCTGCACCGCTGCAGCACCGCGCCGCCCAGGACATCCCGCAAGCACTGGGTTTCCTGCGCCAGACCACGCCATGAAAAAAGGCCGCGTCGTTTCACGGACGCGGCCTGTTCACTTTCCAACACCGGCACACCAGCGGCGCCTACCCCTTGCGCTTGCTCGGGAACAGCGCCGGCTTGCCGTCACCCAGCAGGGCCAGCGCAGCCGAGGCCGCCGCCAGGAACACCGGGTATTCCCAGCCGCCGCCGGGGTTGCCGAAGCCCCAGCCATTGCCGAAGTGCACCGTGGCCGCGGCCAGCAGCTGCACCGTCGCCACGGCGGCGATCCAGCGCGGCAGCACGCCCAGGATCAGCAGCGCGCCGCCGATGATTTCGAAGAAGGTGACCGGATAGGCCAGCCAGCCGGGAAAGCCGACCTTGGCGAAGAAACCGGCGGTGCCCGGCAGCGTGAAGACCAGCAGCTTGGTCAGGCCATGGGCCAGGTACATGATGCCCAGCGCCAGGCGCAGGACCAGCGCGGCGTAAGGGGCGGTACGGGGGTCGATCATGAAGGGCTCCGGAAAGAAATCGGGATGACGTCCGGATTCGGACATCCATGGAGCGGCATTTTGGTGGTTCCACAAACAAACATAAACATGCAGAATGGCAAATAATTATTCCGATTAGGAGAACAATGGTGGACACCCACGCCGCGATGCAGACGTTTGCCAAGGTGGTGGAACTGGGGTCGTTCGCGGCTGCCGCCGAGCGCCTGGACCTGGCCCGGTCCGCCGTCACCCGCCAGATCGCCTTCCTGGAACAGAAGTACGGCGTGCGGCTCCTGAACCGCACCACGCGCAAGCTCAGCCTGACCGACGCGGGGCGTGCCTTCCAGGAACGCATCCAGCCCATCCTGGCCGAGATGTCCGAACTGGAACTGACCTTGCAGGAGAAGGGCCAGCGGCCCAGCGGCCTCTTGCGCGTGAGCGCCCCCTTCACCTTCGGCATCCTGCACCTGGGGCCCGCCATCTCGGCCTACATGGCGCAATATCCCGACGTCGCGATCGACCTGGAGCTCAGCGACCGCACCGTCGACCTGGTGGAAGAAGGCTTCGACCTGGCGCTGCGCCTGGGCACGCCGGCAGACTCCTCGCTGGTGGCCCGCCCCCTGTCGGAACAGCGCATGCGCCTGTGCGCGGCGCCCGCCTATCTGGCGCGCCACGGCACGCCGCGCCATCCCGACGACCTGCGCCAGCATGAATGCCTGAACTACCACTACGCGAGCCAGGGCCGCGACTGGCAGTTCGAGAAGGACGGCCAGGTGCACAGCGTGCGCGTGGACGGCAAGCTGCGCGCGAACAACGGCGACGTGCTGCGCGCGGCCGCCGTGGCCGGGCGCGGCGTCATCCTGCAGCCCGGCTTCATCGTCGACGCCGACATCGAGGCGGGCCGGCTCGTGCCCCTGCTGGCCGACTACAGCACCCGCGGCGTGCGCGTGCAGGCGGTGTATCCGCACCGCCGTTTCCTGTCGCCCAAGGTGCGCACGTTCGTGCGCCACCTGGAGACGCTTTTCGGCGCCGGCGACGCCGCCGTCAAGCCCGCTGCGCGGCGGCCCCGCCCCGGCTCCGCCGCTTGAGTAGAATCCCCCTCATGAGCTCGCTCCCTTCCGACTTCTTCTTTCCCGCGCCACGCGCCCAGCGCTTCTGCAGCCAATGCGGCGCCCCCCTGCACCGCGAGATCCCACCCGGCGACAATCGCCTGCGTGACCTCTGCCGGCAATGCGGCGCGGTGCATTACCAGAACCCCCGCATGGTGGTGGGCACGCTGCCCGTCTGGGAAGGCCGCATCCTGCTGTGCCGACGCGCCATCGAACCGCGCTACGACACCTGGACGCTGCCCGCGGGGTTCATGGAGCTGGACGAAACCACGAGCCAGGGCGCCCTGCGCGAAACGCAGGAGGAAGCGGGCGCGCGCATCGAACTCGGGCCGCTGTACACCGTGATCGACGTGCCGCAGGTCGAACAGGTGCACCTGTATTTCCTGGCCCGCGCGCTGGGCCCCGAACTGGACCCCGGCCCGGAAAGCCTGGCCGCGGACTGGTTCGCGCCCGAGGATATTCCCTGGGACGAACTGTCCTTCCGCACGGTGCAGACCACGCTGGAGCATTACCTGAAGGACCTGCCGCGCCAGGCCTTCGGACCGCATCACTACTCGCTGGGTGCGTGCTGAGCGCGCGCCCGGCCGCCACGCGCCTGCCTTCCGCGACACCGAGCCTCGCGCCATGAGACTCCCCTGGCTGGAACCCGATACGCCCTTCCCGCCCGCCCAGCTCGCGCTGCGCGACCCGGACGGACTCCTGGCGGTTGGCGCGGACCTGTCGGTGACACGCCTGCGCAACGCCTATTCGCAAGGCATCTTTCCGTGGTTCAGCGAAGGCGAGCCGATCCTGTGGTGGAGCCCCGACCCGCGCATGGTCCTGCGCTGCGAAGACTTCGCCCCGCCACACGCGCTGGCCAAGCGCCTGCGCCAGCTGGCGCGCGCGGAAGCCGCCGGCGCGCCCCTGCTGGACGTGCGCGTGGACACCGCGACGCCAGCCGTGCTGGCCGCCTGCGCGGCGCCGCGCGGGCCGGGCGGCGGCACCTGGATCACCGCGGCCATGCAGGCCGCCTACGCCGCCTGGCACCAGGCGGGCGACGTGCACAGCATCGAGACCTGGATCGACGGCGAACTGGCGGGCGGGCTGTATGGCGTGAGCCTGGGCGGCATGTTCTTCGGCGAGTCGATGTTCACGCGCGCAAGCGGCGCCTCGAAGATCGCGCTTGCCCACCTGGTCGCTTTCCTGCGCACGCAAGGCGTGGACTGGATCGACTGCCAGCAGCAGACTGCGCACCTGGCCAGCCTGGGCGCGCGACCGGTACCGCGCGACGCGTTCCTGGCCCATGTGCGGGAGGCGCGCCGCCGCCCCCGCCCCGCCTGGGCGCGCGGCCGACTGGACACCCAGGGTCGGCTGCATCCCTACGCGCCCGCCGACTGACGCATCCGCGACACAAGCCCCCGTCATCGACCGGGCTTCCCGGCGAAGGCGGCCGAGCCAGGTGTATAGTCAAAACGCTGCGCGGGCCCAAAGCCCGGGCCAGCCTCCAGCCCCCATGAGCCGACTCAAAGAGCTACCCTTCGCGACGCTGCAGTTCTATGCGACCGCGCCCTATCCGTGCAGCTACCTGCCGGATCAGCAGGCGCGCTCGCAGGTGGCCGCGCCCGGACATCTCATCAACGCGGGCACCTATTCGCAGCTGGTGGAACAAGGCTTTCGCCGCAGCGGCCTCTTCACCTACCGCCCGCATTGCGACCACTGCCGCGCCTGCATCCCGGTGCGCGTGGACACCGCCCGCTATACCCCCAACCGCAGCCAGCGCCGGGCCTGGGCGCAACACCGCGACCTGCAACCCCTGGTCGCGGAACTGGCCTGGTCGGCCGAGCACTACGAGCTCTATTCGCGCTATCAGCAAGGCCGCCACCCCGGCGGCGGCATGGACGAGGACAGCCGCACCCAGTACGCGCAGTTCCTGCTGACCAGCCGCGTCAACACCCGCCTGGTCGAGTACCGCACACCAGAGGGCGCGCTGCGCATGGTGTCCATCATCGACGTGCTGGACGACGGCCTGTCCTCGGTCTACACCTTCTACGATCCCGACCTGCGCGGCAGCTTCGGCACCTACAGCATCCTCTGGCAGATCGAGCAGTGCCGCGTGCTGGGCCTGCCTTGGCTGTACCTGGGCTACTGGATCGCGGGCAGCCCCAAGATGGCCTACAAGTCGGCCTTCCAGCCCGCTGAAATGCGGGTGGATGGCGCCTGGCGACCTGCCTTCGCCGCGCCGGACACGCCGCCGCCGCCAGGCTGACGGCCCATCGCCGTCCCGCGCCGCCTCGCTCTACAATGGCGCCATGTCGATCCTCTTCAACGCCTATTCCCTGGCCCGCCCGGCCCTTTTCTCGCTGGACGCCGAATCGGCCCACGAGCTCACCCTGACGCAGTTGCAACGCGCCTACGACTGCGCGTTCACGCGCAAGCTGCTGGCCGCCAGCCCGGCGCCGCTGCCGACGCCGCTGATGGGATTGACGCTGCGCAATCCGGTGGGCCTGGCCGCAGGACTGGACAAGAACGGTGCGCACATCGACGCGCTGGGCAACCTGGGCTTCGGTTTCGTGGAAGTGGGCACGGTCACGCCGCGCGCGCAGCCCGGCAATCCCAAGCCGCGCATGTTCCGCCTGCCCGCGTCGCAAGCCCTGATCAACCGCCTGGGCTTCAACAACAAGGGCCTGGAAACCTTCATCGCCAATGTGCAGCGCAGCACCTTCCGCCAGTCGGGCGGCGTGCTGGGCCTGAACATCGGCAAGAACGCCGACACGCCCATCGAACGCGCGGTCGACGACTACCTGATCGGCCTGGAAGGCGTGTACCCGCACGCGGACTACGTCACCGTCAACATTTCCTCGCCCAACACCCAGAACCTGCGCGCGCTGCAAGGCGGCGACGAGCTGTCGGCCCTGCTGTCACGGCTGCTGGAAAAACGCAAGGAACTGGAAGACCGGCATGGCCGGCGCGTGCCGCTCGCCGTGAAGATCGCCCCCGACCTTCAGACCGAGCAGGTCGACCAGATCGCGGCCATCCTGACGCAGCAGGGCGTGGAAGGCGTCATCGCCACCAACACCACGCTGTCGCGCGCGGCAGTGGAAGGCCAGCCGCACAGCCACGAACAAGGCGGCCTGTCGGGCCCGCCCGTGCACGAACTGTCGCTGGCCGTGATCAGCCGCCTGCGCCAGCAACTGGGCCGGGACATGGCCATCATCGGCGTGGGCGGCATCGTCTCGGGCAAGCAGGCCCGCGAAAAGCTTGCCGCCGGCGCCAATGCCGTGCAGCTGTATACGGGGCTGATCTATCGCGGCCCCGCGCTGGTGGCCGAGTGCGTGCAGGCCCTGCGCGCCGCGCGCTGAAACCCCACCCAGAATAAAAAACCGGCCGCACAAGGCGGCCGGCTGTCACTGCTGAGGATCACGCGGCAGGCACCGCGTGATCCACCCTCGGCGTATCGCGCGATCAGGCGGCGCGACGGCTGCGGGGAGCGGCCTTGGTGGCGACATCGGCGGCATCCGATGCGGCCTTGAAGGTCGCGTTGGCGGCGGCATTCAGGTTGGTTTCGGCGACTTCGGCGGCTTGCTTGGCAGCCTTGCTGATCGAGTCGTAGGTGCTGTTGGCGGTGGCCAGCGAGGACTTCAGCAGGGCAACGGCGCTTTCCGAGCCGGCCGGGGCGTTCTTCGAGAGTTGCTCGACGGCGTCGGTCAGGTTCTTCTGGCCCGCGGCGATGCGCTCGTCGGTCAGCTGGACCAGCTCGTTCTGCACACCGGCGACGATGTCGTAAACGTGCTTGCTGTAGGCCAGGGCCTTTTCGGCGCCGGGCTGCACCAGGGCGCTGGAGAACGCGACGGCGTCCTGGCCGTCCTTCAGTTCGGTGACCTGTTGCGAGGTCTGGGCGGCTTCTTCCAGCGAAGCGCGCAGGACCTTCAGGTTCAGGTCGACCAGCTTTTCGAAGCCGGAAAACAGGGTGCTTTGGTAGGCGACCAGCGTGTCGACGGCAGCCTTGTGGTTGTTCAGGACTTGTTGCGGAATGGCGCTCATGGCTATCTCCTTCGGGATGGTTTCGATGGGTATCGACGCGGCGGAAAAGGCTCCGGCGCGTTCCCCAAGGCAAAGACGCTAGGCCCAGGGGCGGTTCGGCAATGCTGGGAACTGATGCTTGCGGCGCAGCCCAGACAGCCCGCGATGTTCTGCCAGTCGGTCTTTGCTGCACTGCACAACACCATTTTAGGGCATGAATATGTCATGTCAAGCACTATTTGTGCATCGCAGCAACTATTTCCGCGCCACGCTGATGCATCGCAAACCCATTAAATCGGGGACGGAGATCTTCCTGCGTGCATGCGCCGAGATTTCCGGTAATCCCTGACCCGTCCTTCGGGAAAACCTTGGGTGACTGGCGAAAGGACTTTACTTAGACTGTGCCTCCCGAGGGTGTCCCGGGGCGCGATCCGCCCCTGATCTCTCAGCAACAACGATAAAACTGCCCTACCCAGGAGACGTCATGCAACACACCCCGCGCAACCTGTCGGCCCGGCTCGCAACCGCCGCCCTGCTGGTCTCCAGCGTCTTCGCTGGCGCTGCCCATGCGGCCGAGTTCCCGACCAAGGCCATCAACATGGTCGTTCCGTTCGCCGCTGGCGGCCCCACCGACAACGTCGCGCGCTCGCTGGCCGAAGCCATGCGACCCGCCCTGGGCCAGACCGTCGTGGTCGAGAACAAGGGTGGCGCGGGCGGCACGATCGGCACGGCCAACGTCGCGCGCGCCGCGCCTGACGGCTACACGATCCTGCTGATGCACATCGGCTTCTCGACGGCGCCCTCGCTGTACAAGAACCCCAACTACGACGCCTTCAAGAGCTTCGAGCCCATCGGCCTGGTGGTCGACGTACCGATGACCATCATCGCGCGCTCGGACTTCCCGCCCAACAACGTCACCGAGCTGGTCGACTACGTCAAGAAGAACAAGGACAAGGTCTCGCTGGCCAACGCCGGCATCGGCGCGGCCAGCCACCTGTGCGGCACGATGCTCAACAGCGCGCTGGGCGTGGACCTGCTGACCGTTCCCTATGGCGGCACCGCGCCGGCCATGAACGACCTGCTGGGCAAGCAGGTCGACCTGCTGTGCGACCAGACCACCAACACGACCCAGCACATCACGGGCAAGAAGGTGAAGGCCTACGCCGTCACCAGCCTGCAACGCGTGCCGACCCTGCCCGACCTGCCCACCATGGACGAGTCCGGCTTCAAGGGCTTCCAGGTCGGTATCTGGCATGGCATGTGGGTGCCGAAGAACACGCCGCAACCGGTGGTCGACAAGCTGGTCAGCGCGCTGCAGAAGGGCCTGGCCGATCCGAAGTTCCAGGAACGCATGCGCGGTCTGGGCGCCGAGGTGCTGGCCGAACAGGCCAATCCCAAGGCCCTGACCGACAAGGTGGCGCAGCAGGTGCCGCAGTGGGCTGAGCTGTTCAAGAAGGCTGGGGTGCAGGCCCAGTAAGACCCACCCCCGAAGCGCTGGCGGACCGGCAGAGCCGGCTCCGCGGCGTCCCGGATCAGGCCGAGGTTTCCGCCTCGGCCTTTTTTATGCGTGAGCGCGCTATCGACGCACTGGGCGATGCGCGTCAGCGCTTCGGGGAAGAACTCACCTCGTAGCCCAGCGACTCGGATATCCCTGCGGCGGTCTGGACCAGGCTGCTGATCCATTCGTCCTGCAGGCGGTCGGCGGGGGCGGAGATCGACAGGCCTGCCACCAGCTTGCCGGCATCGTCGTAGATGCCGGCGGCGATGCAGCGCACGCCCAGCTCCAGCTCCTCGTTGTCGCGGGCATAGCCATGGCGGCGCACCAGCGCCAGTTCGCGCTCGAGACGTTCCAAGTCGGTGAGGCTGTTGCGGGTGTGGCCGGCCAGGCCGGTGCGCAAGGCATAGGCGCGCACCTGACGCGGCTCGATCGCCGACAGGAAGAGCTTGCCGGTGGAAGTCAGGTGCAGCGGCGCGCGGCCGCCGATGGCGCGCACCACCTGCATGCCGGAGCGCTCGCTCCAGGCACGGTCGATATACATGATTTCGTCGCCCTGCTGCACCGACAGGTTGATCGTCTGGCCCGTCAACTTGTGCAGGGCGCGCATCGCGCCGATGGCGGCCTCGCGCACATCCAGGCGGCCCTTCACCAGCGACCCGAGTTCAAGCAGGCGCATGCCCAGTTGGTACAGGCCGCTGTCAACCCGCTCGACATAACGGCCGATGACCAGGTCATTCAGGATGCGGTGGGCGGTGGAGGGATGCAAACCCGTGGACAGGGACAGCTCCTTCAGCGGCACCGGATCGGACTGCGCGGCCAACGCGTCCAGCAGCTTCATGGCCCGCTCGAGCACCTGGATGGCGATCGCGGGCGCGCCATCGCCAGCGGCGTTGGAGGAATCGGCGGCAGGAAATACGGATACGCGCGTCATGGGAGGACCAAATGGCGGAACCAGGGGGTAAAACCAAAAGGCGGGAGCAAAGGTGGCTCAAGCCGGTGCCGCGCGATTTGCCGCGCTGCAGCAAACGCATTCTATCCCATATGGTGAAATTCCGCCGCAATGCCGTGCCGATGACGCGTCATTGCGGCAGCCGCCGCATGGCCGCTCAGGGGCGAGGGCCGGAAACCGTCGTCGCCTGGCTGGCCAGCTCGCCCCCCAGCCGCAAGGCCTCGTCGCGCAGAAAGGCGATGGCGGCCTCGGCCGCCGCCGGTTCCCCCTTCACGCCCAGGTCGATATGGGCACGGCCGTTGCCCACGCTGGGCAGGCTGAACGCGCGCACGCCCGGCCAGCGCTGCTCCACGGCCTCCATGGCCGGCGTGATGCGGGACTCGGGCAGGCCGAACACCACGAAGGAGTGCTCAGCGCGGACGTGCTGATGATGCAGCGCGCCATAGCGGTGGTCGAGCGTCCATTCGATCATGGGCCAGGCCATGACCGGGAAGCCGGGCACGAAGGTGTGCTCGCGGATGAAGAACCCGGGAATGCGGTTATAGGGATTGGGCACGATCTCGCTGCCCTCGGGAAAGACGCCCATCTGCAGCCGCTGCTGGTTCTCAGGCAGGCTCATGTCGGCCGAACCCTGACCTTGCTGCGCCAGTTCCGCGCAACGCTGGGTGATCAACGCCTCGGCCTCTGGGTGCAGCGCCAGGGGCAGGTCCAACGCCGCCGCAACGGCCTGGCGGGTGTGGTCGTCGGGCGTGCCGCCGATGCCGCCGCAGGAAAACACGATGTCGCCGCTGGCGAAGCTGCGGCGATAGGCCTCGACGAGGCGCGCGCGGTCGTCGCCCAGGAATTGCGCCCAGGCCAGTTGCAGGCCGCGCGCGCTCAGGAACTGCACGATCTGCGAGAAATGCTTGTCCTGGCGGCGGCCGGACAGGATCTCGTCACCGACGATGATGAGGCCGATGCGAGGCGTGGCGGGAGTGTGGCTCATGGCAGGCGTGGGGGCTCCAGGATGACGGTGTCGCCGGACTCCTGGCGCAGGCGCGTCAGGGCGTCCAGCCCGAAATGGGCAAAGACCAGCGACGAGAAAACCGGCAGCACGATCCAGGCCGGCGGCAGCAGGTTGATCAGCGAGCAGATGCCTCCCACGGTCCAGAAGCCCAGGCTGTGGCGCTTGAGCAGCAGGCGCCGCTCTTCGGGGGACGCGTGGTCGGCCAGGGCATCCACGCGCAGGATCAGCGTGAAGGCGAAGGCCCACCAGAAGACGGACAGCAACAGCGCCATGGGCGGGAAAAGCCACAGCGGCAGCGTCAACAGCCACCCCAGGGCGAACACCGCCATGACCCACACGGCGTTCCAGAGGCCGATGGCCAGGGTGTGGCGCCCCCGCTTGGCGATGCCCGGATAGTCGCGCGGCACGATGTGACGCAGCACCAGCGGCATGACGACGATGGCGGCCACGACCAGGCCCAGCGCGCCCGCGCAAGGCAGCAGGATGGCGCATGCCAGCAAGGGCACCAGCCATATCTTGATGGAGAAGACCCCCACGGCCAGCAGCCACTCGTCGACCCGGTTCAGGGTGTCCCAGCGGGCGGCCTCGGCGGCCAGCCATCCGGTCAGGGGCGTCCAGAACAGCCACAGCAGCAGGATGGCGCCGAAAAACATCACGAGGAAAGGCAGCAGCAGCGCGAACAGCATGCGCGGATGGCACTGCGAGACCGCGGCGCGCTTGAAGGCGCGTCCCACGCCCGCGAATCCAGCGGATCGCGGCGAAGGCTGAGAGAGATCAATGTGACGGGTCATGCGGATCCTGGGTCGGCGTGGCAGGCAGGTATGATGATAGTCAAACCTGCCATGAATTGCCGGACATGCCCGTCTACACGCCTGTCTCCGCCCCCGCCGCCACGCTGGCCGCGGCGGATGCGCCCCCCTCGCTGGTGGTCTGTTATTGCGCCGAATGGTGCGGCACCTGCCGCGAGTACCTGCCGCCTTTCGAGGCCTTGTCGGCGCGCCATCCCGAGTACCGCTTCGCCTGGGTCGACATCGAGGAACACCCCGAACTGCTGGGTGACGAGGATGTCGAGAATTTCCCGACCGTGCTGGTCGTGCGCGAAGGCACGCCGCTGTTCTATGGCACGCTGCTGCCGCACATCGGCCACCTGGAACGGCTGCTTCAGGCCGGCACGCCCATGCAGTCCGGCCAGCCCCTGCCCGACATCGACGCGCTGGTGCGCAGCCTGCCCGCGCCGCAAGACCTGGCTGGCGCCTGAGCCGTCACCGCGACGCCGGGCCTTGGCATGAAAAAAGCCGGTGATGCCAATCACCGGCTTTTTCACTTCGGGGCAGGCGTCACCGCCTGCCAACCATCACTCGTCCGACTTGCGCGGGCCGCCGCCCAGCAACACGCCCAGGGCACGGCGCGCAGGCGCGCGCGACGGGTTGGCGGCGGGTGCCGACGCCTGGCTGTCGCCCGACGGGGCGGCCGAGGGTTCATAAGGCTTGGAGAAGAATTCGTCCACGGGTTGGCGCGGCGCCGACGCCCCACGGCCGCTGCCTGCGCTGCGCGACGCGCCCCGTTCCGGACGCTCGGACCGTTCCGGGCGCGAACCGCGCCCCTCGCCACGGCTGTCATGGCGCGAACGCGAGGACGCTTCGACCGGCAGATCCAGCGAACCGCGCGGCACCGGCCGCTTGATCAGCTTCTCGATCTCGACCAGCAGCTTTTCCTCGTTGGGGCTGAAGAGCGCGATGGCTTCGCCCGACGCGCCGGCACGGCCCGTGCGGCCGATACGGTGCACGTAGTCTTCCGCGCTGTAAGGCAGGTCGTAGTTGATGACGCAAGGCACGCCGGCGACGTCCAGGCCGCGCGCGGCCACGTCGGTGGCCACCAGCACTTCCAGCTCGCCGGCCTTGAAGGCTTCCAGCGCCTTCATGCGGTCGCCCTGGGTCTTGTCGCCGTGGATGGATTCGGCGCGCACGCCGTCGCGTTCGAGTTCGCGCGCCAGGCGGCCCGTGCCGATCTTGGTGTTCGAGAACACGATGACCTGCTTCAGGCCGCGCGACTTGACCAGGTGCACGACCGCGGCACGCTTGGCTTCGGGCGCCAGCGGATAGGCGATCTGCGTGACCGTGTCGGCCGTGGCGTTGCGGCCCGCCACCGCGATCTCGACCGGATCATGCAGGTAGGAGCGCGCGAGCTTGCGGATTTCGTTGCTGAAGGTGGCCGAGAAAAGCAGCGTCTGGCGCTGCTGCGGCAGCAGGCGGATGATGCGCTCGAGGTCGGGCAGGAAACCCATGTCCAGCATGCGATCGGCCTCGTCCAGCACCAGGATGCCGACCTGGCCGAGGTTCACGTTGCGCTGCTCGACGTGATCCAGCAGGCGGCCCGGCGTGGCGATCAGGACTTCGCAACCGTTACGCAGCGCAAGCTTCTGCGGACCGATGTCCACGCCGCCGAACACCACGGCGGTGCGCAGCGGCGAGTGCAGGCTGTATTTGCGGGCGTTGTCGGCAACCTGGTCGGCCAGTTCACGGGTGGGCGCCAGGATCAGCGCGCGCACCGGGTGGCGCGCCGGCGACATGCTGTTGTTGGCCAACGGCATCAGGCGGTGCAGGATGGGCAGCGTGAAGGCTGCCGTCTTGCCCGTGCCCGTCTGGGCGGCGCCCATGACGTCGCGGCCATTCATGACCACCGGGATTGCCTGCGCCTGGATGGGCGTCGGCACGGTATAACCGGTTTCGGCCACGGCCTTCTGCAGGTCGGGATGCAGGCCGCAATCGGCGAACGTGGCGACAGCCGTTGCGGCCGCCTCGGTGGAGGGAGTATTTGCTTGCGTCATTGGGTATTGCACATGCCGCGGTCGGCAGGAAACCGGGTTGCGGAAGGCTGAGAATTGGGCATTTTAGCGCAGGTACCCCGATAAGCCCCAGGCGGGGCCTGAGAAATACCTTGCGCGGGGCCTGCGGATCAGGCGCCGAAGAGCCCCAGGACGCCCCGCAACACCCACAATACGGTCATGCCGGCCACGATGACCAGGACCGCGTTGCGCGTGCGCAGGAAGACGGCGATGCCGGCCAGGCCGGCGACCAGCTTGACGTCGAAACTGGGACCCGTGCCGGCATGCCAGGGCAGGAAATCGGGCACGATGATGGCGGTCAGGGCCGCGGCGGGCGCATAGCGCAGCGCGCGCCGCACGCCGTCGGGCAGCGGCAGGTAATCGCCCAGCAGCATGTAGCCGGCCCGGGTGATGAGGCTGCAGACGGTCAGCAGCGCAATGGCGCCGTAGACGTACCATTCCGACGGCCAAAGCCCCAGGGTCATGATGTCCCCTTCAGCCTGCGCTCGGCCCACACGCCCGCCAGGATGCCCGCGGCCACCGCCGCGACCAGGCCCAGCCGCAAGGGCAGCAACTGCCCCACCCACGCCGTGACGCCCGCCGCCAGCATGGCGGTGATCACCGGCCGCGAACTGGCCAGCGGCACCGTGATGGCGAGCAGCGCCAGCACCGCCGCGAAATCGAGCGACCAGGCCGTGGGCACCATGCTGCCCAGGTAGATGCCGAGGATGGACGATGACTGCCACGTGATCCAGCCTGGCACGATCACGCCCAGGAAGAACCACAGCTGGTCGCGCGTGCCGCGCACGGCGGCGTCGCCATAGCGCGGCATGAACAGCACGAAGGACATGTCGGTGGTGAAATAGCCCAGGAACAGCCGCTTGGGCCAGGTCATGTGGCGGAAGAACGGGTGCAGCGCCGCGCCGAAGATGATGAAACGCACGTTCACCACGAAGCCCGCCAGGAACACCAGCCACAGGGGCGCGCCGGTGGCGATGAGCGGAAGCGAGGTGAGCTGGGCCGACCCGGCGTAGATGAGCAGCGTCATGGCCAGGGCCATGTTTTCGGTCAGGCCCGACTTGACCATGGCCACGCCGGTGACCAGCCCCCAGGTTCCCGTGGCGATGAGGGCGGGCAGGATGGCGTGCACGCCCGCGCGAAAACTGGCCGAGCGCTCGGCGGCCCGGCGCGCGTTCAAGTCGTGGTCATCGGTCCCGGCATCAGGCTGCACGGGAGGCTCCGTGCCGAGGCAGGAAAAATGGCATGGGAATCCAGCGAGGTGGGCGCAGCAACTGTCATGCGCCCCTTGATACAATGAGTATGTCATAAACCCCGTGCGCCGTCTTGGCCGCGGCCCAGCAAGGGCCCGCCCCGGCGCCCAGTACGAAATACCAGGAAAAGCCATGACCGCCGCTGCCGCCCCGGATGCCAGCCACACGCAAGAAGTCATCGAAGTCGGCGCCGAGTCGCTGCCGGTCTACTGTCCGGGTCCGAACGCCCCCGCCTGGAGCATGCACCCCCGGGTCTTCCTCGACGTCGCCCACACCGGCAGCGCCCGTTGCGCCTACTGTGGCGCCACCTACAAGCTCAAGCCCGGCACCGTCATCCACGGCCACTGAGCGCGCCCGACGCGCCGCCGCTCCTTCCCGACCCAACTCGCGCTGCCTTCAGAGCCCCGCCTGCCCATGTTCGCCACCCCCGACGAAGCCGAGCACGCCTTCTACGAAGCCCTGGAACAGGGCGACACCACGCGCCTGATGCAGATCTGGGCCGATGACGAGGAAATCGTCTGCGTCCATCCTGGCGGCGTACGCCTGGTGGGCCATGCCGCCGTGCTGGAGTCCTGGCAGGAAATCCTGGGCAACGGTCCGCTGGTCATCCGGCCGCTGCGCAACATCGTCATGCACAGCATGATGTGCGCCGTCCACAACCTGGTGGAACAGGTGTCGGCCTCGACGCCGGAAGGCAACCAGATCGTGCATTGCTACGCCACGCACGTCTATCACAAGGGCCCGACGGGCTGGCGGCTGGTGCTGCACCATGCGTCGCCCGCGCCGCCCAGCGCCGGCCTGCTGGACATGCACGACATGCCCGACACCCTGCATTGATGCACAGGACCTGCCGTTGACCGCGCGCCTCGACACGAGCCCCTGCCCCGTTCCCGCCTGGCTGCCTGACCGCCACTCCCAGACGCTGTACGCCACCCTGGCGGCCGCCCACCACCGCATCGCCTTCGTGCGCGAGCGCGTGGAGGCGCCCGACAGCGACTTCGTCGATTTCGACTGGGCCGGCCCCGGCCTCTTTCCCACCCGCACGCCGCCCGACGCCGTGGCCGATGCGCTGGTCCTGCCCGACAAAGTGGCTGCCATGCGCTGGATGACCCCGAGCGACTGGCAAGGCCTGCCCAGCGTGCCGGACACCCCCGCCCTGATGCTGTTCCACGGCCTGGAAGGCGGCAGCAGCAGCCGCTACGCCCAGGCCATCGCCCAGCATTTCCGCGGGCGCGGCTGGGTGGTGGTGATTGCCCACTTCCGCGGTTGCTCCGGCTATCCCAACCGCCTGGCGCGTGCCTATTATTCCGGCGACTCCGACGAAATCGGCTTCATGCTGCAGGCTGCCCGGGCACGCCTGCCCAATGCCCGCTGGCACGCGGTGGGCGTCTCGCTGGGCGGCAACGCGCTATTGAAATACCTGGGCGAACAGGGCCAGGCTGCCCAGCCGTTGCTGGCGGCCGCCGCTGGCGTATCGGTGCCCCTGGATCTCGTCGCGGCCGGCAATTGCCTGTCGCGCGGCGTCATCAACCGCCAGATCTACAGCCGCTATTTCCTGCGCACCATGAAAAGCAAGGTGCTGGAGAAGGCCAGCCGCTTCCCCGGCGCGCTGGACGTCCATCGCATCACGCATGCCCGCGACCTGCGGGAGTTCGACGACGCCTACACGGCGCCCATGCACGGTTTCCGCAATGCGCTGGACTACTGGAGCCGCGCGGCCAGCAAGCCCTGGCTGGCGCACATCCAGGTGCCCACGCTGGTGCTGAACGCGCGCAACGATCCCTTCCTGCCCGAGCCTGCCCTGCCGGGCCCCGCCGAGTGTTCGGCCAGCGTGCTGCTGCACCAGCCGGCGGAAGGCGGTCATGCGGGGTTCCCCACGGGCGTGTTCCCGGGCCATCTGAGCTGGCTGCCGCAGCGGCTGGCGCGCTACTTCGATACGCGGCTGTAAGTCACGGGCCAACGAGCGCCCTTCGGCGCCCGGCCGCGCTCAAGAACGGAAGCGCTCCAGCAGCTTGCGCTCTTCCGCCAGCCTGTCCTTGGCCTCGCGGATTTCCACGTCGATCTGCGACTGCTCATAGAAGTCGCTGGAGATATTGCGCGCCTGCTGCAATTGCGAGACCGCCGCGGGCAGCGCGCCCACGGCCAGGTAATAGCGCGCCATGTCCCGGCGCGCGGCGACCGGCTGCTGCAGGGCCTCGGCGCTTTGCGCGATCAACTGGTAAAGACGCGGCTCTTCGTCGCCCCAGGCCTTCAGGCGCTCCTGCAGGAAGGCCATGGCCTCCTGGTGACGGCCGCTGCGCTGGAGGTTCTGGGCGTACAGGTAGCCCAGGATGCGCCGGTCCGGCCAACGCTTGTAGGCCGCGTCCGCGCGCTGCAAGGCCTGCGCCGTATCGCCGCTGGCGGACGCCAGCTCGATCTCGGCCCGCGCGATCTGGGGCGAGTCGCGATAGCCCTCGCGCGCCTGCGCCAGGGCCCGCTCGGCCTCGGCAGTGTTACCGCGCTGGATTTCGGCCAAGGCCACGCCATAACGGGCGGCGGCCTGCCGCACGCCCGACAGCGACTGCGCTTCGTTGTTCAATTGCTGCACGGCCGCGCGCAGGTTCTGTCCGTCGAGCGCCTGCGTGACGCGCAGGCGCGCCCGCACGAACCAGAAATCGTCGCTGTCGGCGCGATGCAGGTCGGGCATCGCCCGCACACGGTTCTGCATGTCCGACATCCGCTCGATCGACAGCGGGTGAGTGGACGCATAGGCGCCCGCGCCACGGCCCTCGTTCAGGCGGGACACGTTCATGAGGCGGCCGAACATGCGCGCCATGCCGCCCGGGTCGTAGCCCGCCTTGCTGAGCATTTCCATGCCGGCCCGGTCGGCTTCGCGCTCGGCGTCGCGCGAGAAGCCCAGCTGCTGGTTGATGGCGGCCGCCTGGCCAAACGCCGCCAGGCCCGAGGCCAGGTCGACGCCGCCCGCCAGGCCTGCCAGCAGGGCAGCGGCCATGGAGGCCATCATGATGGTGCCGGTCTGGTTCTGCTGGGTAAAGCCGCGCGCGATGTGGCGCTGCGAGACGTGGCCGATTTCGTGGGCCAGCACGCCGGCCAGTTCGGACTCGGTATCGGACGACACCACCAGGCCGCTGTTGATGCCGATGTAGCCGCCCGGCATGGCGAAGGCGTTGATGCCGGGGTCGCGCACCCCGAATACCTCGATCTGCGGTGCGCCGCCGGGGGCATGGGCAGCCAGTTTGCGGCCCATGACAGTGAGGTACTGGATGACCTCGGTATCATCGATGTAGGTGGGATCCCGGCGGCCCTGCACCATGATGGCTTCGCCCAACCGGCGCTCCAGGGCGGGCGAGAGATCCGCGCCCGACGCCGTGCCCATGCTGGGCAGCCCGACCGGCTGGGCCTGCGCGCCGGGCGCCCCCAGCAGGCCCGGCACGAGGACAGCCAGGACGCCTGCCGCGCAGACGCGACGGCCTGCCGAGTAAAGTCGGTTCTCCATCCGTCTATGATAGCGGTTGGCGCCTGCGGGTTCCCTGAAGATGGGGCCCACCCCGAGGCGCTTTGCGCCTCCCCCTCAAGGGGGCGACGCTAGCGGTCCGGCGGAGCCGGCCCCGCTGCGTCCCGGATCGAGGGGAAACGCGTAGGCATGGTGGGCGCTGCCTGGCAACATGCACGTAGACATGACCGACAGATAAAGAAGGTACCAAGAACGATGCGACCGATACGCAAAGCTGTTTTCCCCGTCGCGGGGCTGGGAACCCGCTTCCTGCCCGCCACCAAGGCCATGCCCAAGGAAATGTTGCCAGTGGTGGACAAGCCGCTGATCCAGTACGCCGTGGAAGAGGCCGTGGCTGCGGGCATCACCGACCTGATCTTCGTCACGGGACGCAACAAGCGCGCCATCGAGGATCACTTCGACTCCGCCCCCGAGCTGGAAGCCGAGCTGGCGGCCAAGAACAAGCATGAACTGCTCGCCACGGTGCGCGGCGTGCTGCCGCCGCATGTGAACTGCCTGTATATCCGCCAGTCCGCCCCGCTGGGCCTGGGCCACGCGGTGCTGTCGGCCTATCCGGCAGTGGGCAACGAGCCCTTCGCCGTGCTGCTGGCCGACGACCTGATCGACTCCAGCCGCCCCGCGCTGGCCCAGTTGATAGACGCCGCGCTGGCGCACCAGGGCAGCGTGCTGGGCGTGCAGGACGTGCCGCGCGCCGACACGAAGAAGTACGGCATCGTAGCCACCACCCCGCTGGACAGCCGCACCGAGCGCGTCAGCGCCATCGTGGAAAAGCCCGATCCCGAGCAAGCGCCGTCCACGCTGGCCGTGGTGGGCCGCTATGTGCTGGATGCGGAAATCTTCGGCCATCTGCGCGCCACGCGTCCCGGCGCCGGCAACGAGATCCAGCTGACCGACGGCATTGCCTCGCTCATGCAGCACCGCCCCGTCTTTGCGCACCGCTATGAGGGCACGCGTTATGACTGTGGCAACAAGACCGGCATGTTCGAAGCCACGGTCGCCCTGGGCCGCAAGTATCACGGCCTCGAGCCCTGATGCGCCGGGACGGGCAGGGGCCGCGCAACCCCCGGCTCCTGCCCATCCAGCCGCCTACTCAAGCACGATGTTCGCCTGCCGCGCCACCTTCCTGAACGCGGCAATCTCGTGATCCACCCGGGCGCGGAACGGCGCCTCGGGCAGGAACACCGGTAGCATGCCGGCTTGCGCCAGCACCTGGCGCACCCGCTCCGACGCCATTGCCCGCTGCAGGGCCGCGGCCAGCCGGTCCCTGGCGGCGGTCGGCGTGCCCTTGGGCAAGGCAAGCGCGATCCAGCCGCCAAAGGTCGCATCGGGCAGCCCGAGTTCGGCCACCGTCGGCACGTCAGGCAATTGCGCCACCCGTTCCTGCCCGAAGACCGCCAGCGGACGCAAGTCCCCGGACTGGATGCGGGCCAGCGTCGCGGCCAGCGTTTCCGGCGCCACGTCGACCTCGCTGCCCAGCAGCGCCGTCACGACCTGGCTGCTGCCGCGATACGGCACGGGCGTCAGGTCCACCTTCGCCGCGATGGCGAATATCTCGCCCATCAGGTGGGTGACCGACCCCACGCCGTAGGTGCCGTAGGTCAGCTTGCCCGGCGCGCTGCGCGCCTGCTGCAGCAGCACTGGCGTGGAAGCGACGTTTCCTTGCGCGCGCGCCACCAGCACCATCGGCAGGTCCGCCACCACGGCCAGCAGGTCGAAGCTTTCCACCGGGTCATAGGGCAGGCCCTGCTTGAGCGCCGGCAGCACCGTGTAGGTGGAGGACCCTGACAGCAGCAGGGTGTAGCCGTCCGGCTCGGCCCGGGCCACGGCGCTGGCGCCGATGATCGTGCTGGCGCCCGAGCGGTTCTCCACCACCACGGCCTGGCCCAGGTCCGCCGCCAGGGGCTCGGCCAGGGCTCGCGCCACCATGTCGTTGGCGCCCCCGGGGCCGAAGGGCACGACGATGCGCACCGGTTTGTTCGGGAAGTCCTGCGCGATGGCCGGCGCCTGCGCCAATGCCATGCCGCAACAAGCCGCCAGCCATGCTCTGGTCCACATCTTCATGCGCATTTCTCCTTGACGTTTTTTTCTTCGTCCACCTGCGGGGACCCGCGGAGGTGTGGAAAATTCTGGGAGCCCGCCCACGGGACAACAAGCACCGAATCGAGAAGCGGCGCTTGCCGTATCGGCAAAACAGGACGGCGAGGGCGGGGGTCGCGCCAGGGGGAGGCTGCCTTGCCGCAACGGCAAGGCCATGCTGCTTTTCTTGTGATTGCCAGCATGCGGCCAGCCGCGTAGATTGGCGCCATCTCCCCTTTTCCCGCCTCTCCCTTCTTGTCGCCATGTCCAGAGAACACGCCATCGCCCAGGCAGCCGCGCATTTCGACAGCGGTCACTTCCAACGCAGGCTGCAGGCGCTGGTCGCCTGTCCCACCGAATGCCAGGAGCCGGATCGCGCCGGCGTGCTGCTGGACTACCTGCACGCCCACCTGGGCCCGCTGCTGCGCGAGCTCGGCTTCGACTGGCAGGTGCTGGACAACCCCGTCGCCGGCGCGCCCCCGTTGATGGTGGCGAGACGCCAGGAGCCCGACGCGGCCTTCACCGTGCTGGCTTACGGCCATGGCGACGTGGTGCGCGGCCACGAGGGCAAATGGCGCGGCGGCCGCTCTCCCTGGACGCTGGACGTGGAGGGTGACCGCTGGTACGGCCGCGGCGCGGCGGACAACAAGGGCCAGCACGCCATCAACCTGGCCGCGCTGGGTGAAACCATCCAGGCGCGGGGCGGCCGCCTGGGCTACGACGTGACCTGGGTGTTCGAAATGGGCGAAGAGATCGGCTCGCCCGGCCTGGATGCCTTCTGCGCCCGGCATTCCGACTTGCTGCGCGCCGACCTGTTCCTGGCCTCTGACGGTCCGCGCCTGGGCGCCACCAAGCCGACGGTCTTCCTGGGCGCGCGGGGCGGCTGCAATTTCGACCTCAGCCTGGACCTGCGCGAGGGCGCACACCATTCCGGCAACTGGGGCGGGCTGCTGCGCAATCCGGCCTGGCGCCTGGCGCACGCGCTGGCCAGCCTGGTCGATGCCAATGGTCGCATCCTGGTGCCCGGCCTGCTGCCGAATGAACTGCCCGCCAACGTGCGCGCCGCCTTGCGCGACGTGCGGGTCGCCAGCGACGCGGGCGATCCCGAGATCGACCCCGGCTGGGGCGAACCCGGCCTGAGCCCGGCCGAACAGGTCTTCGGCTGGAACACGCTGGAAATCCTCGCCTTCACCGCCGGCACGCCTGAATCGCCCGTCAACGCCATCCCGGGCCAGGCACGCGCCCACTGCCAGATCCGCTATGTCGTCGGCAGCGACCCTGACCATTTCCTGGCGCACATCCGCGCGCACCTGGACGCGCACGGCTACACGGATGTGGCACTGGCCCAGAGCGGAGAAATGTTCCGCGCGACCCGGCTCGATCCCGACAATCCCTGGGTGGAACTGGTCCTGCAGTCGCTGGCCCGGACCACGGGCCGGCCCGCCACCTTGCTGCCCAACCTGGGCGGCAGCCTGCCCAACGATGTCTTTGCGGAAACGCTGGGCCTGCCCACCGTGTGGGTGCCCCACTCGTATCCGGCCTGCTCGCAGCATGCGCCCAACGAACACCTGCTGGGCAGCGTGGCGCGCGAGGCCTTGCAGATCATGGCGGGCCTGTATTGGGACCTGGGCGAACGGGGCGGCGCCATCGCGCGCGCGCTGCGCGACAGGCCTCGCGCCATTGCGCCGGGACCGTGACGGCCGCCGCCTGACGGTTGCCGCAAGCCCACACACCATGCGCGAGCCGAGATCCCCCAGCCTGCTGTCACGCCACCTGCAGGACACGTCGATACGCTATTTCCTGGAGGTGGCCCGCACCGGCTCCATCGCCGAGGCCTCGCAGCGCCTGAACGTGGCCGGCTCGGCGATCAGCCGGCACATCGCGCAGCTCGAGGAACGGCTGGAAACCAGCCTGTTCGAACGGCACCCGCGCGGCATGGTGCCGAACGCCGCCGGCGAGCTGCTGGCCAGCTACGCGCTCAAGCAATCCCATGACAGCGAGCGCGTGGCCCATGACATCCAGGCCCTGCAAGGCTTGCAGGGCGGGCGGGTGCGCCTGGCCACGTCCGAGGGCTTCGCGATGGAGTTCATGCCCCAGTTGATCGCCAGCTTCCAGCGCCAGCACCCGGGTGTGCATTTCAACCTGGACGTGCTGGCGCCGGCGGAGGTCTCGCGCCGCGTGCTGCAAAGCGATGCCGACATCGGACTGACCTTCACGCTGTCGGCGGAAAAGGACATCCGTGTCGAACTGGTGCGCCCCGCTCCCATCTACGCGGTGATGCGGCGGGAACACCCCTTGGCCGGCCATCGCCGGCTGAGCGTGGCGCAACTGGCCGGCTGGCCGATGGCGCTGCCCGCGCCCGACACCACCGTGCGCCAGATCTTCGACATCGTCTGCAGCCGCAAGCGCGTCGTCATCCAGCCGGCGCTGACCAGCAACTATGTAGCGGGCCTCTTCGGCTTCCTGCGGGACGACGATGGCATCACCATCGCCAGCGGCATCTCGGTGCGCAGGCAGGTCGAGCGCGGCGAGCTCGCCGCCGTCGCGCTGCACGACCAGGGCTTCGCCATGCGCAAGCTGGAGGTGCAGACCCTGGCGGGGCGCGAGCAGCCGCGTGCGGCCCGCGCGTTCCTGGAGGCGCTCATTGCCGAGCTGTCCAAGGACGACGGCGCGCAGTGACCGCGCCGCGGGCCTTGCCGCCCGGCCGAGCTCAGACCGGCAGGCGGGTGGTCGACAGCACCTGGCGCAAGCCGATGAAGGTACGCACCTGGCGCACCCCGGGCAGGTAGAGCAGCTGTTCGGCGTGGAGGCGATTGAAGCTTTCGTTGTCGCGGGTGCGCAGCACCATGATGTAGTCGAACTCACCGGTCACGACATGGCATTCCATGCAGCCGGACACCTTCTGCGCCGCCACCTCGAAATCCGCGAAGGCCTGGGGCGTGGAACGGTCGAGCACCACGCCGATGATCACCAGCATGCCCATCTCCACCGCCTGTGGATCGAGCAAGGCCACCACCTGCCGGATGAGGCCTGCCTTCTTCAAGCGCTCCACGCGACGCAGGCAGGCGGGAGGGCTCAGGTGGACCTTCTCGGCCAGGCTCTGGTTGGAGATCGATGCATCGGCCTGAAGCAGCCGCAGGATCTGCAGGTCCGTGCGATCCAGCGTCTCGGAAAGCGCAGCGGAAGACACATTCTTCATGAGAAATTTTATTTCCTTCAAATCAAGAAAAGATAAATTATTCGATCAATATAATAGAAAATTATTATTCAAAGATCAAAATCAGGACAAATTTCAGAATTAAATTTCCCGAACTTTTCCCTATCATTTCAAGGTCTTTTCCCCTTCTGCCTGCCAGGAATCCGACCATGAATCTCCAGCAACACGCCCGCCATCCGTTGACCTTCGGCCCCACGCCCATCCAGCCGCTCAAGCGCCTGTCCGCCCACCTCGGCGGCAAGGTCGAGCTCTACGCCAAGCGCGAGGACTGCAACTCCGGCCTGGCCTTCGGCGGCAACAAGACCCGCAAGCTCGAATACCTGATTCCCGAGGCCATCGAAGGCGGCTACGACACGCTGGTCTCGATCGGCGGCATCCAGTCGAACCAGACCCGCCAGGTGGCGGCCGTGGCCGCGCATCTGGGCATGAAGTGCGTGCTGGTGCAGGAGAACTGGGTCAACTACTCCGACGCCGTCTATGACCGGGTCGGCAACATCGAGATGTCGCGCATCATGGGCGCGGATGTGCGCCTCGACGCCGCCGGTTTCGACATCGGCATCCGCCCCAGTTGGGAGCAGGCGATGGAAGACGTGCGCCGCGCGGGCGGCAAGCCTTTCCCCATCCCGGCCGGATGCTCGGAGCATCCCAAGGGAGGACTCGGCTTCGTGGGCTTTGCCGAGGAAGTGCGGCAACAGGAGAAGGAACTGGGCTTCACCTTCGACTACATCGTCGTGTGCTCGGTCACGGGCAGCACGCAGGCAGGCATGGTGGTGGGTTTCGCGGCCGATGGCCGCAGCCAGCGCGTGATCGGCATCGACGCCTCGGCCAAGCCCGAGGCGACCCGCGCGCAGGTGCTGCGCATTGCGCAAAACACCGCGAAGCTCGTCGAGCTGGACCGCGAGATCATCGACGCCGACATCATCCTGGATACGCGCTATGGCGGCCCCGAATACGGCCTGCCGAACGAAGGCACGCTCGAGGCCATCCGCCTGTGCGCCCGCCAGGAAGCCATGCTGACCGACCCGGTATACGAGGGAAAATCGATGCACGGCATGATCGACATGGTGCGCAACGGCGAATTCCCCGCCGGCTCGAAGGTACTGTATGCGCACCTGGGCGGCGTGCCGGCCCTGAATGCCTACAGCTTCATCTTCCGCAACGGCTGAACACAGCCGCGCCGGTCCGGCGGCGCCGTGCTGCCCGGGCCGGCGTCATGCGCAAGCCCCTGGCGCGCCAGACAAGGAGGACCCGCGATGCAGACCCACGCACGCCCAAGCCCCCGGCGGGAGACAGGCTCCCCCGGCACGCCGGACGTCGACGAGGCGCAGGATTGGCGCGATGCCCTTGATGCGCTGCTGGCCGCATGGGGACCGGAACAAGGTCCGCCGCGGGCTCGCGCCGTCCTGGACGCCTTGCTTGCGCATGCCAGCTCGCGCGGCGTCGACTGGCATCCGGCGGGGCAAGCGCCGGACTCGCGGGCATCAGGCCAGGCCGCGTCCGGGGCTGGCGACGCGGCCCCCGCGCAAGACAAGGACGGGAAGGAAGTAGCGGATCTCTCGGCCTGGCTGCCGCTGGCCTCGAACTGAAGGCGGGGGCGGACTCAGCCGGTGGCCGACCGGGGGGCGGGCCGCGCGAGGGGCGGCGCCCCCCAACGCCCCTTGGACGACAGGCGCATCAGCGTGCGCAGCGCCACCAGCAGGCCGATGACCTCGGTCATGGCAGCGGGAATCCACATGGTGAGGCCGCCGATGCTCTGGTCGGTCTGCGCCGACATGGCCATGGCCCGGCCGCACAATTCGAACAAGGGATAGATGTCGCGCTCGGTGAAGGCGATGACCGCGCCCGCGACCATCTGCGGCGCCATGGTCACGATGGGCGAGATCACGCGCCCGCCCGGCGACATGGCCGCGGGCGGACTGGGCCGGCGGTCCAGGATCAGGTTCCAGTACATGAAGCCGCTGATGACCACGGACCAGTTCATCAGGCGGTACAGGCGCCAGTCCAGCATCGAATAGAACTGCACCGACGGCAGCAGCCAGATCAGCACCAGGAAGACGAACAGCGCCGGCACGAAGATGGGATTGGTCAGCACCCCTTCCAGGATGCGCCCCGCCAGCGTGCGGCGGAATCTCATGAGCCGGTTGCGCCAGGCCAGGGGCAGGCCTGCCCGCATGACCGAACCGGGGTAGGCGGCCATGAGCACCAGCGGCCCCAGGTGATGCAGCACCAGGTGCTGGATGCGGTGGATGAAGAACATCCGCTCGGCGTAATAGTCGACCCGAGTGTGCAGCGACAGGTAGAGCAGCACCATGCCGGCCCAGAACAGGGCCTGGCGCGCGCCATTGACCCGGTGCACGCGCTGGCCGCGCAGGAATAGCACGCCCGCCAGCACGAAGGCGGCGATCAGGGTGGGAGAGAACTCCCAGGGAACCAGCCAGCCGATCCAGTCCATGCCCGAGGGTGCCGATAGAAGGAAAAAAAGCCCCGGCACACGCGGCGCGGGGCTTCTGGATTGTAGACGAGCCAAGTTGGCCCGGCCTTGCGCTGAATCAGGTGTAAACCCGAGCCCCGCTTGCCAGGCCGGGCAGGGTCAGGCGTGCTCGCGCGGCTGGCGCGTGTCGCCCCATTGCACGCGGCGCACGTCGGGATGCGCGCTCAGGCGGCGCGCCTGCGACATCAGGTCGCGGCGCTGGCCGGGCTCGCAGCGCACGGTGACGCAGGCCGCCGCCATGCCGGCGGTCTCGCCGCGGTCGACTTCCATGTGCGCCACGTCCAGGCCGGCCGCCTGGAAATCCAGGTAGATCTGCTTGCGCAGGCTGCCCACCGAGGCTTGCGGACACTCGACCGTCAAGCGCGACACGGCGCGGCGTTGGCCTTGCGCGGTCGCGCGGGACACGCCGGCACGGCGAAGGAACAGTTCGAAAAGACGCATATCGACCTCCTGTTGCAGCACGGAACGTCGTAAGCAGGCTCAGCCGCGACTTGCTCCCGGTCGTCGAGCCGGGAACGCGCGGGACGCGTGACCAGGCCTTTCCGAATGGAAGGGTCGCGTGGAACGGATTGGGTGGAATGCACCAGCGGTCCGGAAGGACTGGATGTGCGCCGATGAAGCGAATCCAGGAAAACCGTTGGTGGTATGCCACACCCTGCAGGACAGGATGCGGCAGGCGGTGCTCTGCGTGAATCCTGTCAGGCAGCGTAGCCGATGCGGGATCGACTACTGTCGCCGTCAGTGGCGGCGTGTCCAGCGCTGTTGCCAGTGCTCACAGAGCAGCTCCGAAATTGAAGAGCCTCGATCTTAGGCCGATTTTCCTTCAAATACAAGCTTTTAGCGGGGTTTTTACACCCAACTTGCGGAAAATGGCGTCCGCGCAACAGAGGCCCTGGATGCTCAGAGCACGTAGCCGTCCAGCCAGCCCACGGCCGTCCAGATGTAGAGGACGATGGTCGCCACGCCCGACAGCGTCACGATGGTGGCGATCAGCAGATTGGCGATGGCCAGGAAGATCGGGCCCAGCCCCGAGCGGGACACGCGCGCCTGGCCGCTGTTGTAGCGTTGATCGAAGGCCTCGTCCGGCGTCAGGCAATAAATGGCCGAGCTGATGAAACCGTCCACCGCGGGGATCAGCAGCAGGAAGAAGGCGGGGTTGTCCCACCAGCTATCGGCCTGCGTGGACAGCGCCAGCAGGATCAGCGAATAACCGGTGATGAGCCAGGGGCGGCGGCGCCCCATGTACCAGGCATGCGCGCCCAGGAACCCCAGGAAGGTGGCCAACAGCCCAGCCACCAGCTTGTGCCGGAAGTGGCGCGCGCGCGGCGCGGCGGGCCGGGGATTGATCGGCGTCACGTCGATGACATGCATGGCGGGAAAGGGAGAAATGTGACAGTCGGGTGGAAAGCGATCCGCAGCGTACGGCAGGACGGGGCTTTCCCGCAATCCGGATTGCCCCCTTCCTCTGCGGCAACGCAAGCGGAGGGCCGCCCGCCCGCGGGTAGAATGCCCGGCATGAGCCTGCCCGACCACGACATCGCCATCCTCGGCGGCGGCCCGGCCGGCAGCGCGCTGGCGCTGCTGCTGGCGCGCACCGCCCCGCGGCCCGACCGCATCGCCCTGTTCCGCGCCCCGCTGCGCGGCGCCGGCCATGCCGCCGACCCGCGCTCGCTGGCCATGAACCATGGCAGCCAGGTGCTGCTGGCGTCGCTGGGCGCCTGGCCCCGCGTGGCGGCCGAGATCCGCACGGTGCACGTGTCGCAGCGCGGCCGCCTGGGCCGCACCCTCATCCGGCATGACGACTACGGCGTGCCCCGCCTGGGCAGCGTCGCGGGCTACAGCGCGCTGCACCAGGCGCTGGCCGAGGCCGTCGCGAAAAGCGGCGTGCAGGTCATCGAGGACGGCCAGGCGCGCCTGGCGCGCCATGACGCCCAGGGCGCCACCATCGAACAGGCCGGACGCGCCTGGTCCTGCGGCGTGGCCGTGCAGGCCGACGGCACGCCTGGCGACGCCGCCCCGCGCGATTACGACCAGCACGCCGTGCTGACCCTGGCGCGCGCCAGCCTGCCGCGCGCGGGCTGGGCGTGGGAGCGTTTCACCCGGGAAGGCCCGCTCGCCCTGCTGCCCCACCCCGCCGGCCCCGACGTCCATTCCGTGGTGTGGTGCTGCCGCCCTGAGCGCGCCCGCCAGTTGCAGGCCATGGACGAGGCCGAGTTCTCGCGTGCGTTGAACACGGCTTTCGGCACCCGCCTGGGCCGCCTGTCCGCCCAGCGCCCGGACGGCGTCTTCCCGCTGGCCCTGCGCCTGCGTCCCGCGCTGGCGGAAGGCCGCACAGCGGCCATCGGCAACGCCGCGCAGACACTGCACCCGGTCGCCGGACAAGGCTTGAACCTGGGCCTGCGCGACGCGGCACGGCTTGCGCTGTCGCTGGCCGGCTGGCTGCGGCAGGCCGACACCGATCCCGCCCCCTTGCTGGCGCAATACGCCCAGGCCCGCCAGCCGGACCGCCGCGCCACGGCGGGCGTCACCGACTTCATGCCCCGGGTGTTCGCCACCGGCCTGCCCGCCGTCGAGCACGCCTGCGGCCTGGCCTTGCTTGGCCTGGACCTGTCGGCGCCGCTGCGCGCGCCCCTGGCACGCCACCTGCTGCAGGGCCTGCGGGCCTGAAAGGCCCGCCAGGCAAGGCCCGGGCGCGCGGCAGGGCCTCCCGGTCATCGGGGGGGTTAAAATCCGCCGATGCGCCTCGGCCCCTGGACCCTCCCCAACAATGTATTCGTCGCCCCCATGGCGGGCGTGACGGATCGCCCTTTCCGCCAGCTTTGCAAGAAGCTGGGGGCGGGCTACGCCGTGTCGGAAATGGCCGCCAGCAACCCCCAGCTCTGGGACAGCGTGAAAACCTCGCGCCGGCTGGATCACCGCGGCGAAATCGACCCCATCGCGGTCCAGATCGCTGGCGCCGACCCGGCCATGATGGCCGAGGCCGCCGTCTTCAACGTCCAGCGCGGCGCGCAGATCATCGACATCAACATGGGTTGTCCGGTCAAGAAGGTCTGCAAGGCCGCTTCCGGCTCGGCACTGCTGCGCGACGAACCGCTGGTGGGCCGCATCGTGCAGGCCGTCGTCGACGCCTGCCGCCCGCTGGGCATCCCCGTCACGCTGAAGACCCGCACCGGCTGGGACCCCGAACACCGCAACGCGCTGCGCGTGGCGCGCATGGCCGAGGACATCGGCATTTCGGCGCTGATCCTGCATGGCCGCACCCGGGCCGACCTGTATACCGGCCACGCCGAATACGACACCATCCGCGAGGTCAAGGCGGCACTGTCGATCCCGGTCGTGGCCAATGGCGACATCGACAGTCCGGAAAAGGCCCGCGCCGTCCTGGACTACACTGGCGCCGACGCGGTCATGCTGGGCCGCGCCGCGCAGGGCCGACCCTGGCTCTTCCGCGAGACAGACCATTACCTGCGCACGGGCGAACGCCTGCCGCCGCCCAGCTACGGCGAAATGCGCAGCTTGCTGCTGGCGCACCTGGACGATCACTACCATTTCTATGGCGAGATCACCGGCGTGCGCACGGCGCGCAAGCATATCGGCTGGTACGTCGCCGGCCTGCCCGGGGCCCAGGCGTTCTGCGATGTCATGAACCGCCTGGAATCCACCCGCGAACAGCATCAAGCCGTCGCCGACTGGTTCGGGCGGCTGATGCAGCAGCACGACGCGCCTGACGCCGCGTATTCCCTGGCGGCCTGAGCGGCCGCCAGCCATTTCATTTTTCAGTCCCCCACCTCCGATTCGATACATGAGCAAGAAAGACGTTCTGGAAGACTGCGTGCGCGATAGCCTGGCACGGTATTTCGAAGACCTCGGCGACGCCGAGCCCCACGACATGTGGGAAATGGTGATGCGCTGCGTCGAGCGCCCCGTGCTTGAAGTGGCCATGGAGCGCTCGGGCGGCAACCAGTCGCGCGCCTCCGAAATGCTGGGCATCACCCGCAACACGCTGCGCAAGAAGCTGCTGGCTCACAACATCCGCGCCTGAACGCCCCTCGCCCCTTTTCCATTCCTTCCCTTCCCTGCCCCGATGAAACCTGAAACCGCCCTGCTCTCCGTGTCCGACAAGACCGGCATCGTCGAATTCGCGCGCGCCCTGAACGTGCGCGGCGTGCGCCTGCTGTCGACCGGCGGCACCGCCAAGCTGCTGGCCGAAGCCGGCCTGCCCGTCACCGAAGTCGCCGCCCACACGGGTTCGCCCGAGATCCTGGACGGCCGCGTGAAGACGCTGCATCCGCGCATCCACGGCGGCCTGCTGGCCCGCCGCGACAGCGCCGAGCACATGCAGACGCTGAAGGAACAGGGCATCGACCGCATCGACCTGCTGGTGGTCAACCTCTACCCCTTCCGCGAAACCGTGGCCAAGCCCGGCTGCACCTTCGCCGACGCGGTGGAGAACATCGACATCGGCGGCCCGGCCATGCTGCGCGCGGCCGCCAAGAACCACGGCACGGAAGCCGGCGGCGTGGCCGTCGTGATCGACCCCACCGACTACAGCCGCGTGCTGGCCGACATGGACAGCCCCGCCGGCGCCCCGTCGTACGCCCTGCGCCTGGAGCTGGCCGCCAAGGTCTACGCCCACACCGCCGCCTATGACGGCGCCATCGCCGCCTACCTGAGCAGCCTGGCCGAGGCCGCGCCCGCCCAGGACGCCGCGCCCGCCCGCAACCCGTGGCCGCGCGTGCTGACGCTGCAGATGAACCAGGCGCAGGCGCTGCGCTACGGCGAGAACCCGCACCAGAGCGCCGCGTTCTACACCGACGCGCACCGCGCCGCCGGCCTGCTGGGCAACTACCGCCAGCTGCAGGGCAAGGAACTGTCCTACAACAACATCGCCGACGCCGATGCCGCCTGGGAATGCGTGCGCAGCTTCGAGGCGCCCGCCTGCGTGATCGTCAAGCACGCCAACCCCTGCGGCGTGGCCGTGGCGCAAGGCACGCTGGCCGCCTACGAGAAGGCCTTCAAGACCGACCCGACCTCGGCCTTCGGCGGCATCATCGCCTTCAACCGCCCGGTGGACGCGGCCACGGCCGAGGCCGTCAGCGGCCAGTTCATGGAAGTGCTGCTGGCCCCCGCCTATGACGGCGCGGCCCTGGCCATCCTGGCCGCCAAGAAGAACGTGCGCGTGCTGGAAGTCCCGGCCGGCACCGGCCAGAACCCGCTCGACGTCAAGCGCGTGGGCGGCGGCTGGCTGGTCCAGAGCCCGGACGCGCATGACGTGCCGGTCTCCGACCTGAAGATCGTCACCAGGAAGGCCCCCACCGAGCAGCAGTTCAAGGACCTGCAATTCGCCTGGAAGGTGGCCAAGTTCGTGAAGTCCAACGCCATCGTGTTCGTGGCCGACGGCATGACGATGGGCGTGGGCGCGGGCCAGATGAGCCGCATCGACTCGGCGCGCATCGCCTCGATCAAGGCCGAGAACGCCGGCCTGACGCTGCAGGGCTCGGCCGTGGCATCGGACGCCTTCTTCCCCTTCCGCGACGGCCTGGACGTGGTGTGCGACGCGGGCGCGACCTGCGTCATCCAGCCGGGCGGCAGCGTGCGTGACGACGAAGTGATCGCAGCCGCCGACGAGCGCGGCATCGCGATGGTGCTGACCGGCACCCGTCACTTCCGCCACTGAGACGCCACAGCGCCGCCCCGCCGCCATGCGCATCCTCGGCATCGATCCCGGCCTGCGCCGCACCGGCTTCGGTGTGGTCGATGCCGTGGGCGGACGGCTGCGCTACGTGGCAAGCGGCACGGTGGTCGTGCCCGCCAACCTCGGTTTGTCGCAACGCCTGAAGGTCATCCTCGACAACCTGCGTGAAGTCGCGGGCGATACCCGGCCCGACGTCGCCGCCATGGAAAAGGTGTTCCTGAACACCAACCCCGCCAGCACGCTGCTGCTGGGCCAGGCGCGCGGCGCGGCGCTGTGCGCGCTGGCCGACTCGGGGCTGGAGGTGCACGAGTACACCGCGCTGCAGATCAAGAAATCGGTGGTGGGCACCGGCCGCGCCGCCAAGGAACAGGTGCAGGCGATGGTGCAGCACCTGCTGTCGCTGGACGGACGCCCCGCGCCCGACTCGGCCGACGCGCTGGCCTGCGCGATCTGCCACGCCCACGCCGCACCGCTGGCCGACCGCCTGGGCGGTCTCGGCGCCCTTGCAACCCCTGGCCGCGCGCGCGTGCGCCGCGGCCGTCTCATCGCCCTATCATGATTGGACGCATCACCGGCACGCTGCTGGAAAAATCGCCGCCCACGCTGTGCGTGGACGTGAACGGCGTGGGTTACGACATCGACGTGCCCATGAGCACGCTCTACGCCCTGCCCGAGACCGGCGCGCGCGTGACGCTCTACACCCACCTGGCCGTGCGCGAAGATGCGCATGTGCTCTATGGCTTTGCCAGCGCCCAGGAACGCGCCGCGTTCCGCGAGCTGATCAAGGTCAGCGGCATCGGCGCGCGCATCGCGCTGGCGGTGCTGTCCGGCCTGACGGTCGCCGACCTGGCTCAGGCCATCACGCTGCAGGAATCGGCCAGGCTCATCCGCGTGCCCGGCATCGGCAAGAAGACCGCCGAACGCCTGCTGCTGGAAATGCGTGGCAAGCTGGGCGCCGACCTGGGCGCCGCGGTGCCGGCCGTGCCCGACAGCCAGTCGGACATCCTGAACGCGCTCATGGCGCTGGGCTATTCCGACCGCGAATCGAGCGCGGCGCTCAAGGCCCTGCCCGAAGGCGTGGACGTGTCGGAAGGCATCCGCCTGGCGCTGAAGTCGCTGGTGCGCTGACGCGCCAGGACATGCGGGCCTACCTGGCCCGCCGCTCGACCTCGCCCTTGCGCCGAACCGCCTGCGCCAATACCGCCTCCAGCGGCGTGGGCACCACGCCCAGCTCCGTGCTGAGCGGCCGCGTGGCCACGTTGTCCACCGTCAGCGAATCCAGGTTGTCGCGCGACACCAGCGGATCGCCCGGCAGGCATTCGAAGAACATCGCCTGCGCACGGGCCAGGGCATCCGGCAAGGCGATGACCGGCCGAGGATGGCCCGCCGCGGCGGCCGCCAGCGACACCAGTTCCCCCAGCGTATACACATGCGGCCCCACGACCTCGTACGTGGCATCGGCCGCGGCAGGCAAGGTCAAGGCGGCCTGCATGGCCAGCACCAGGTCTTCGACATACACCGGCTGCATGCGGGCCTTCGCGCCGCCCACCGGCAGCACGGGAAACCAGCGCGCCAGGCGGCCGAAGAGATTCAGGAAATTGTCGTCCGGGCCGAACACCACCGACGGGCGCATCAGCGTGAAGCTGCCTGCGCCGGGCGACTGGAAGGCCGCGCGGATGGCGGTCTCGCCATCGCCCTTGGAACGCAGGTACATGCTGGGGCCGGAGGGCGACGCCCCCAGTGCGCTGAGATGCAGGAAACGTCCGATGCCGTGCGTGCGGCAGGCGTAGGCCACGCGCCGCGGCAGCAGGACGTGCACGCGCTCGAAGTCGGCGCCATAGGGCTTGCCGCGCTGGCTGTGCAGGATGCCGACCAGGTTGATGACGGCGTCATGCCCGGGCAGCAGTTGCGCGATGACGGCCTCGTCGTGGATGTCGGCTTCCAGCACGGTGGCGGTTGGATGCACCAGCAGGTCGCGTCCGTGCGCCAGGCGGCGGGTGGGAAGGGTGAGGGCATGGCCGGCAGCGGACAGGCGAGCGACGAGATGCCGTCCGATGAAACCGGTGCCCCCCAGGATCAGGATACGCATGTCGGGCTCCTGTCTTCCAGGTCTGGGATCTACCGCCGATTCTGCGCCGCGAATGCCCGATGCGCAAGGCGGGCCGCCGGAAAGCGGCAGGCCCGCCTTGCGGCGGGCCTGTGGAATGCCGGGACAGCGGAAGGACCGGCGCCGGGTTGGCGACCAGCCCCGGCAGCGCCTAGACGACGATGGTTTGCGGGGCGTCCTTGCCCTGCTCGACGATCTCGCCCAGCACGCTGACCGTTTCACCTTGCGCACGCAGGGTTTGCGCCACGGCGTCGGCCTGGGCGGCCGGCACCACGACGACCATGCCGATGCCGCAGTTGAAGACGCGGTGCATTTCCTCGTCGGCCACCCCGCCTTCGCGCTGCAGCCACGAGAACAGCTCGGGCATCTGCCAGGCATCGCGATGCAGGCGGGCCTGCAGCCCCGGCTGCAGGATGCGCGGCACGTTGTCCAGCAAACCGCCGCCGGTGATGTGCGCCAGGCCCTTGATGGCCGTGCCGTGGGCGGCCAAGGCAGCCAGCACCTGCTTGACGTAGATGCGGGTGGGCGCCATCACGGTTTCCACCAGCGGCTTGCCGTGGAAATCCTGCTCGGGACGGGCGCCGGCGCGCGCGATGATCTTGCGCAGCAGCGAATAACCGTTGGAATGCGCGCCGCTGGAAGCCAGGCCCAGCACCACGTCGCCCGGCACGATGGTCTTGCCGTCGATGATCGTCGACTTTTCCACCGCGCCCACGGCGAAGCCCGCCAGGTCGTATTCGCCATCGGGGTACATGCCGGGCATTTCGGCGGTTTCGCCGCCGATCAGCGCGCAGCCGGCCAGTTCGCAGCCGCGGGCGATGCCGCCCACGACGCTGGCGGCCGTGTCGACCGACAGCTTGCCGCAGGCGAAGTAGTCCAGGAAGAAGAGCGGCTCGGCGCCCTGCACCAGGATGTCGTTGACGCTCATGGCGACCAGGTCGATGCCGACCGTGTCATGGCGGTTCCACTCGAAGGCCAGCTTGAGCTTGGTGCCCACGCCGTCGGTGCCGGAGACCAGCACGGGCTCGCGGTATTTCCTGGGCACTTCGAAAAGCGCACCGAAACCGCCGATGCCAGCCATCACCCCTTCGCGCATGGTCTTGGCGGCCAAGGGCTTGATGCGATCGACCAGCGCGTCGCCTGCGTCGATGTCGACGCCAGCGTCGCGGTAGGTCAGGGGAGCCGAGTGAGGATTTGTCATGAGAAAAGCCGTGGGGTATGTAACAATCGCGAAGTTTTGGACGAGAAATCTGCGTCCGCTGGACGTATTTTACGATGACCTACCTTTTAACCCACGCGGGCCCTGCGAAATGCAGCCCTGGCGGGGGTCCGACGGGGGCCGGACGCCGGATGGCGCGGTCCCGCCACGCATGAATCGCCAATTGCTCCTGGACGTGCTGCCCGAACCGGCGCCGTCGTTTTCCAACTTCATTCCCGGGCCCAACGACGAGGCGCTGGCCGGCGCGCGCGCGCTGGCGCCGGGACATGCCGCCTATTTCTGGGGACCGGCGGGCAGCGGCCGCAGCCACCTGCTGCGTGCGCTGGCGGCCTTGCCGCAGGCGCGCTATTTCGGCGCCGACGCCGATCCGCAAGCCTTGCGCGACGCGCCCGACGCCGAGCAGCCGCCCCGGCTGATCGCGGTGGACGACGTGCACCTGCTGGGCGAGGAAGCCCAGGCGGCGCTCTTTGCCCTGTACAATCGCTGGCGCGAATCGGCCGCTTCGGGCCGCGCTTTCGCGCTGGCTGTCGCTGGCGACCGCGCGCCGATGAACATGCCCTTGCGCGAAGACCTGCGCACCCGGCTGGGCTGGGACCTGGTCTTCCGCCTGGCGTTGCTGTCCGATACCGACAAGCTGGCCGCATTGACGCTGCAGGCCGGTGACCGGGGCCTGCAGTTGGCCCCGGAAGTCCTGAACTGGATCCTGACCCGCTACGAGCGCGACATGCGCCGGCTCGCCACGCTGCTGGACGCCCTGGACCGTTATTCCCTGGCATCCGGCCGCGCCATCACCATTCCGCTGCTGCGCGCCATGCTGGCAGACCAAGAAGCCAACCGACCTCAATGACCACCCTTCCCGCCCGGATTGCCCTGTTCGACCTGGACCACACGCTGCTGCCCCTGGACAGCGATTACCAGTGGGCCGACTACCTGGCCCGCACGGGACGCGCGGGCGATCCGCAGGTGGCGCGCCAGCGCAACGAAGACCTGATGGTGCGCTACAACGAAGGACGGCTCACCGCCGAGCAGGCGGCCGAGTTCATGCTCGGCCTGCTTGCCGCGCACACGCCCTTCGACCTGGCCGCCTGGCACGAATCCTTCATGGCCGAGGTCGTGCGCCCGGCCATCCAGCCCCAGGCGCTGGCGCTGGTGGACCAGCACCTGGCCGCGGGCGACCTGGTCGCCATCGTCACGGCCACCAATACCTTCGTCACTGCCCCGATCGCGCGCGCCTTCGGCGTGCCCACGCTGATCGGGACCGAGCCGCAGTTCGTGAATGGCCGCTACACCGGCCGCATCGACGGCACGCCCAGCTTCAAGGAAGGCAAGGTGACGCGCGTCGCCGCCTGGCTCGAGACCCTGGGCACGCGCCTGGACGCCTTCGAGACCAGCTATTTCTACAGCGACTCGGTCAATGACCTGCCGCTGCTCGAGGTGGTCACGCATCCGGTGGCCGCCAACCCCTCGCCCGCCCTGCGCGAGATCGCGCTGTCGCGCGGCTGGACCGTGCTGGACCTGTTCAGCGAACTGGAAGACCTGAAGTCCTGATGATTACCGACACCATCAAGCGTTTCGTCTCGCGCCTGCTGCGCCCCGCGGCCAGCGGCCCCCAACGCATCGCCCGCGACCGCCACGGCATCGACCGCCGCAACGTCTCGCGCCACGCGATCAAGGTCTGCGAGGTGTTGCGCCAGCATGGCTACGAAGGCTATATCGTGGGCGGCGCGGTGCGCGACCTGATCGTCGGCCTGGAACCCAAGGACTTCGACGTCGCCACCAACGCCACGCCGGAGCAGACCCGCCCGCTGTTCCGCCGCGCCCGCATCATCGGCCGCCGCTTCCAGCTGGTGCACGTGGTGTTCGGACAGGAGGTCATCGAGACATCGACCTTCCGCGCGCCGGCCGCCGCCACGCAGAAGACCGACGAGCACGGCCGCATCCTGAGCGACAACGAGTTCGGCACCCAGGAACAGGACGCCATCCGCCGCGACTTCACGATCAACGCGCTGTACTACGATCCGCTGACGGAAGAGGTCATCGACTACTGTCACGGCGTGGACGACCTGAAGAAGCGCGTGGTGCGCATGATCGGTGATCCGCAGACCCGTTACCGCGAAGACCCCGTGCGCATGCTGCGCGCCGTGCGCTTCTCGGCCAAGCTCAACGGCCAGATCCACCCCGAGACGCTGTCGCCCATCCGCCCGATGGCCGACCTGCTGGGCAACGTGCCCGCTTCGCGCCTCTTCGACGAGATGCTGAAGCTGCTGACCTGTGGCCACGCCATGGATTGCCTGCGCCAATTGCGTGAAGTGGGCCTGCATCGCGGCCTGCTGCCGCTGCTGGACGTGGTGCTGGAGCAGCCCGGCGGCGAGCGCTTCGTCGAGCTGGCGCTGGAGCGCACCGACGTGCGCGTGCGCAGCGGCAAGAGCGTGAGCCCCAGCTTCCTGTTCGCCGCGCTGCTGTGGCAGTTGGTGGACGTGCGCTGGAAACAGTTGCTGGAACAGGGCGAGCACACCATTCCCGCGCTGACGCAGGCCGCCGACTCGGTGCTGGACGAACAGACCGAGAAGCTGGCCATCCAGCGCCGTTATGCCGCCGATATGCGCGAGATCTGGTTCATGCAGCCGCGCTTCGAGCGCCGCCTGGGCAAGACGATCTGGCGCATGATCGAGCAGCCGCGCTTCCGCGCGGCCGTGGACTTCCTGCAACTGCGCGCCGCCGCCGGCCAGTTCGACAGCGTGCTGGCCCAGTGGTGGATGGACCTGGCCGACAACGACGACGCCTCGCGCGCCGCGATGATCGAGGCGCTGGCCAACGAGCCGCGCGAGGAAGGCACGGGCGCCGCCCGCAAGCGCCGCCGCCGTCCGCGCCGCAAGCCGCAAGGCGGCGCGGCACCGGCCGACGAATGACGCTGGCCGGCACGCACATCGCCTATATCGGCCTGGGCGCCAATCTGGGCAATGCCGCCGGCGCCCTGCGCGCCGCGCTGGCCGAACTCGCTGCCAACCCAGGCGTACAGGCCTGCGAGGCCTCGCCCTTCTACCGCAGCGCCCCCGTGGATGCCACGGGCCCCGACTTCATCAACGCCGCGGCGCGCCTGCAAACGACGCTGGCGCCGCTGGACCTGCTGGCGCTGCTGCAGGCCATCGAACTGGCGCACGGGCGCGAACGCCCCTATCGCAATGCGCCCCGCACGCTGGACCTGGACCTGCTCTGCTACGACGATGTGTCGCTGGACACCGAGCGTCTCGTGCTGCCCCATCCGCGCATGACCGGCCGCGCCTTCGTGCTGCTGCCGCTGCGTGACCTGGCGCCCGGCCTGCGGCTGCAGGGCCGCGGGCTGGACGATTGGCTGGCGGCTTGCGGCGAGCAGGCGATCACGCCGCTGCCGAACTGAGCGCCTGGCGCGCATGCCCGGGGTGGCGGGCACCCAAGGCCGGCGGCGCCGTATCGATCACCACCGACTCGGGCAGGCGGAACACCGCCACCGCCTCGCGCAGGCGATTGGCCTGCGACGCCAGCGAACCGGCAGCGGCGGCGGCCTCTTCCACCAAGGCGGCGTTCTGCTGCGTCACGCTGTCCATCTGCGATACCGCCAGGTTCACCTGATCGATGCCGCTGGCCTGCTCCTGCGTGGCCATGGAAATCTCGCTCATGATGCTGGTGACGCGGCGCACCGCGTCCAGGATCTCGCCCATGGTGGCACCGGCGCTGTCCACCTGGCGCGCGCCGTGGTCCACCTTGGCGCTGGAGTCCTCGATCAGGTCCTTGATCTCGCGCGCGGCGCCCGCGCTGCGTTGCGCCAGCGAGCGGACTTCCGAGGCCACCACGGCGAAACCCTTGCCCTGCTCGCCTGCGCGCGCGGCCTCGACCGCCGCGTTCAGCGCCAGGATGTTGGTCTGGAAGGCGATGCTGTCGATCACGCCCACGATCTCGCCAATGCGCGAGGAGCTTTGCGCGATGGCCTGCATGGTGTCGACCACGCCGCCCACGGCGGCATGGCCGCGCTCGACCACCTGCGAGGTCTGCGTCGCCATGTCGCTGGCCTGGCGCGCGCTGTCGTTGTTCTGCTTGACCGCCGAGGCCAGCTCTTCCATGCTCGCCGCCGTTTCCTCCAGCGAGGCCGCCTGCTGCTCGGTGCGGGCGGACAGGTCGGTATTGCCGGCCGAGATCTCGCGCGTGCCGACGTGGATTTCCTCGACGCCCTGGCGCACCTGCCGCACCGTCGTCACCAGGCCTTCCTGCATGGTCTTGAGCGCAACCAGCAATGCACCAATTTCGTTCGTGCCGCCATCGGGCACGCGATTGGCCAGGTTGCCCGCCGCGATCCGCTTGAACAGTTCCCCCACGTCGTGCAGGGGCTGCACGATGATGCGGCGGATCATCACGAAGACGCCCACCGCCAGCGCCAGGCCCGCGGCCAGCACGCCTGCCAGCACCAGCGAAAACAGCGCCGTCATGTCCGTGATGCCTTCCAGCGCGGCTCCGCCGATCGCGTCCGACGAGGCCATGAATGCGCTCTGCGCCTTCATGTAGGCTTCCTGGACGCCCTGGGTGCCCTGCTTCAGGTAGGCCGCCATGTCGCCTGCTTCCAGCACGCGCGCCACGTTGTTCAGGTTGGTTTCGTATTGGCGGTACGCCTGGATATAGGCCGCCGTCCCCGAGCTGGCGCGATCACCTGCGGTCAGCGCCGCCTCGAAGCGGGCGAAGTGCCGGCCCGCTTCGGCCACGTGGGCCAGCGCGGTGTTCAGCGCGGTCTTGTCACCGGCATTGCCTTGCGTGACACGCGTGGCATAACGGCTGAAATCGGTGCGCGCGGCCACCAGGGACAGCGACGCCGCGCTGACGGCATTGCCTTCCACCACGGAGTTGCGATGCAGCTCACGCACATCGGCGCCGACGCGATCCAGGGCGACGTAGCCCAGGCCGCCCAGCAGCAGTTGAAACACGAAAAACACCACGACCACACCCAGCAGGGTGGTCGATATCTTCAGATTGCGAAACACGAAAGTCTTCCTTTCTGTCGGAGGCGAGGCGCCGGATTCTGCTTACCCCCCTCTTGTACAGGAACCGCGCCGCAAGCAATGCCATGAAAAAGGCGGGCCCGAAGGCCCGCCCAAGTCATTCCAACAGATAGGCAGCGAACCTACTCAGCCGCCACCGGGATCTTGCCGATCTTCGCCTGCCAGGTGCGCGGGCCGGTGTTGTGGACCGACACGCCTTGCGCGTCGACCGCGACCGTCACCGGCATGTCCTTGACCTCGAACTCGTAGATGGCTTCCATGCCCAGGTCCTCGAAGGCCACGACGCGCGCGCCGCGGATGGCCTTGGAGACCAGGTAGGCCGCGCCGCCCACGGCCATGAGGTAGGCCGAGCCGTGCTTGCGGATCGCCTCGATGGCGACGGGACCGCGCTCGGACTTGCCGATCATGGCGATGAGACCGGTCTGGGCCAGCATCATGTCCGTGAACTTGTCCATGCGGGTGGCGGTGGTGGGGCCGGCCGGGCCGACCACTTCGTCGCGCACCGGATCGACCGGGCCGACGTAGTAGATGACGCGGTTGGCGAAGTCCACCGGCAGCGACTCGCCGCGCGCCAGCATGTCCTGGATGCGCTTGTGCGCGGCATCGCGGCCCGTCAGCATCTTGCCCGACAGCAGCAGGGTCTGGCCCGGCTGCCAGCTGGCGACCTGTTCGCGCGTGAGCGTGTCCAGGTTGACCTGCTCGGACTTGTTGTAGTCGGGCGCCCAGTGCACGTCCGGCCACTCGGACAGCGCGGGCGGATCCAGGCGGGCGGGGCCCGAGCCGTCCAGCACGAAATGCGCGTGGCGGGTCGCGGCGCAGTTGGGGATCATGGCCACGGGCTTGGAGGCCGCGTGCGTGGGGAAGGTGTGGATCTTGACGTCCAGCACGGTCGTCAGGCCGCCCAGGCCCTGCGCGCCGATGCCCAGCGCGTTGACCTTTTCATAGAGTTCGATGCGCAGTTCTTCCAGCTTGTTCTGCGGGCCGCGGGCCAGCAGCTCGTGCATGTCCAGGTCTTCCATCAGCGATTGCTTGGCCATCAGCATGGCCTTCTCGGCGGTGCCGCCGACGCCGATGCCGAGCATGCCCGGGGGGCACCAGCCCGCGCCCATGGTCGGGACGGTCTTGAGCACCCAGTCCACCAGCGAATCGCTGGGGTTGAGCATGACGAACTTGGACTTGTTCTCGGAACCGCCGCCCTTGGCGGCCACCTGCACGTCGACGGTGTCGCCGGGCACCAGTTCGACGTTGACGATACAGGGCGTGTTGTCGCGGGTGTTGCGGCGGGCGAACAGCGGATCGTCCAGCACCGAGGCGCGCAGCGGATTGTCCGGATTCAGGTAGCCCTGGCGAACGCCTTCGTCGCAGAGCGCCTGCAAGCTCCTACAGGACTCGAAGCGCACGTTCATGCCGACCTTCAGGAACACGTTGACGATGCCGGTGTCCTGGCAGAGCGGGCGGCGGCCTTCGGCGCACAGGCGCGAGTTGGTGAGGATCTGCGCCATCGCGTCGCGCGCGGCGGGGCTTTCCTCGCGCTCGTAGGCGCGCGCCAGGTGGCGGATGTAGTCGACGGGATGGTAGTAGCTGATGAACTGGACCGCGTCGGCGATCGACTGGATCAGGTCATCTTCCTTGATGGTCACGGACATGGCGTATCGCTGTGGAAGTGAAAGGAAAGGGGGCGGAGCCCGCGCGAGGACGGCGGGCGGCTGACGCAAGTCGGCAATCATACGGCGGGCGCGGCCGCGGCGCGAATGCCCCGGGACATCGCCCCCCCCGGGCGGCCCCCGCGCCCCAGTCCGCGCCAGCCACGCTAAAATCGAACGTTACCCTCGCCCCGCCTCCCCTTCCGGAGCCGGGAGCGGTCCGCAAGCATCCACCCGGCAGACTCCAACGGCCAGGCCTCAACCCGGCACGTCCAACCCATGCTCACTTTCCAGCAAATCATCCTCCGGCTACAGCAGTATTGGGACCAGCAAGGCTGCGCCCTGCTGCAACCCTACGACATGGAAGTGGGCGCAGGCACCTCGCATACCGCCACGTTCCTGCGCGCCATCGGCCCCGAACCCTGGCGCGCGGCCTACGTGCAGCCCTCGCGCCGCCCCAAGGACGGCCGCTACGGCGAGAACCCCAACCGCCTGCAGCACTACTACCAGTACCAGGTGGTGCTCAAGCCCGCGCCCACCGACATCCTGGACCTGTATATCGGTTCGCTGCAGGCGCTGGGCATCGACCCGGCCGAGCACGACATCCGCTTCGTCGAGGACGACTGGGAAAACCCGACGCTGGGCGCCTGGGGCCTGGGCTGGGAAGTCTGGCTGAACGGCATGGAAGTCACCCAGTTCACCTACTTCCAGCAGGTCGGCGGCCTGGATTGCAGCCTGACCACCGGCGAGATCACCTACGGCCTCGAACGCCTGGCGATGTACCTGCAGGGCGTGGAAAGCGTCTATGACCTCGTCTGGACGGAAGGCGGCCCCAGCGGCGCGCCCGTCCTGTATCGCGACGTGTTCCACCAGAACGAAGTGGAACAGTCCACCTACAACTTCGAACATGCCTCGGCGCCCATGCTGTTTGCCCATTTCAACGACTACGAAGCCGAGGCCAAGCGCCTGATGGAAGTGCCGCTGGCCCTGCCGGCCTATGAAGCCACGCTCAAGGCCGCCCACACCTTCAACATGCTGGACGCGCGCGGCGCGATCAGCGTGACCGAGCGTGCCGCCTACATCGGCCGCATCCGCAACCTGTCGCGCGCCGTCGCACAGGCCTATTACGATTCACGCGAAAAGCTGGGCTTCCCCATGGCAAGCCGCCAAGACGTGGAGGCCGCACAATGAGCGCCCAGGACATCCGCCCCCTGCTGATCGAGCTCTTCACCGAAGAGCTTCCGCCCAAGGCCTTGCGCAAGCTGGGCCAGGCCTTCGCCGAGGGCCTGCGCGCCAGCCTGGCCGCCAACGGTTTGCTGGCCGAGAACTGCGACGTCACGCCTTACGCCACGCCGCGCCGCCTGGCCGCCCTGTTCTCGCAGGTGCGCGCCCAGGCGCCCGAGCAGACCTACGCCGAGAAGCTCATGCCCGCGCAGATCGGCCTGGCCGCCGACGGCACCGCCACCCCCGCGCTCGTGAAGAAGCTGGCCGCCAAGGGCCTGGCCGACATCGACCTCGCCACGCTCGCGCGCGAATCCGACGGCAAGCAGGACTACCTGGTCGCGCGCGGCACGGCGCCCGGCATCGCGCTGGCCGAAGGCCTGCAGCAGGCGCTGGACGCCTCGCTGGCCGCGCTGCCCATCCCCAAGGTCATGCGCTACCAGCTGGACGATGGGCACACCACCGTGCGCTTCGTGCGCCCGGCCCACGGCCTGGTCGCGCTACATGACACCGACATCGTGCCGGTCACCGCCCTGGGCCTGACCGCCGGCCGCACGCTGCGCGGCCACCGCTTCCTGTCCAAGCACGCGTTCGACCTGGCCGCCGCCGGCGACTACGCCCAACTGCTGGCCGAGGAAGGCCACGTCATCGCCGCCTTCGACACGCGCCGCGCCACCATCGAGGCCCAGCTGCAGACCCAGGCCGCGCGCCTGGGCGGCTCGCTGGGCACCGATCCCGAGGTCGAGTCGCTGCTGGACGAGGTCACCGCGCTGGTCGAATGGCCCACGGTGTACGCCGGCGAGTTCGAGGAACGCTTCCTGGCCGTGCCGCAGGAATGCCTGATCCTGACCATGCGGCTGAACCAGAAGTACTTCCCGCTGTTCGACCCGGCCAGCGGCAAGCTGACGCATCGCTTCCTGATCGTCAGCAACATGAGCACCAAGGACCCGCACAACATCATCGAAGGCAACCAGCGCGTGGTGCGCCCGCGCCTGGCCGATGCCGAGTTCTTCTTCCAGACCGACCGCAAGACGCCGCTGGCCAGCCGCAACGCGCAGTTGGGCAGCATCGTCTATCACAACAAGCTGGGCAGCCAGCTCGAGCGCGTCGAGCGCGTGCGCGCCCTGGCGCGCTTCGCCGCCACCACGCTGGGCGGCGACGCCCGGCAGGCGGACCGCGCCGCCGAGCTGGCCAAGGCCGACCTCAGCACGCTGATGGTGGGCGAATTCCCCGAGCTGCAAGGCGTCATCGGCGCCTATTACGCGACGGGCGACGGCGAATCGCCGGAGGTGGTGCGCGCGCTGCGCGAGCAATACCGCATCCGCCTGGACGCCCCCGTGGACCGCGACGGCCTGACCGCCGCCGTGCTGTTCCTGGCCGAGCGCGCCGAGACCCTGGTGGGCATCTGGAGCATCGGCCAGGCCCCCACCGGCGAACGCGACCCCTTCGGCCTGCGCCGCGCCGCGCAAGGCATCATCAGCGCGTTCGAGCAACTGGCCGCGGGCGGCTGGCTGAAGGCCGCCGAGAACGGCCCGCTGACGCTGAGCGACCTGCTGGCGCAAGCCGCCGCCGGCTTCGGCGAAGGCCGCGTCGCCCCGGCAGCGCTGACAGAAGTGCGGGATTTCATCTATGAGCGCGTGCGCAACCAGCTGGCCGGCGAGTTCGACCGCAGCGCCGTCGACGCCGTGATCGCCCTGCAGCCGCCGCTGCACCAGGTGGCCGCACGCGTGCGCGCCGTGGTGTCCTTCCTGGCCCTGCCCGAGGCGGCCAGCCTGGCCGCTGCCAACAAGCGCATCGGCAACCTGCTGAAGAAGGCCGAAGGCGAGCCGGGCGACCCCGACGCGTCGCGCTACGTGGAAGCCGCCGAACGCTCGCTGGCCGAAGCCGTCGACACGCTGCAGCCGCAAGCCGATGCCTGCCTGGCCGCCGGTGACTTCGGCGCCGCGCTCAGCACGCTGGCGCAAGCCCGTGGCGCGGTCGACGCGTTCTTCGCCGACGTCATGGTCATGGCCGATGACCCCGACGTGCGCGCCAACCGGCTCGCGCTGCTGGCGCGGCTGCACCGCCTGATGAACCAGGTTGCCGACATTTCCAGGCTTGCCCAGTGAAGCTCATCATCCTTGACCGCGACGGGGTCATCAACCAGGACCGCAAGGACTTCGTGAAGTCCGCGGACGAATGGATCGCCCTGCCCGGCAGCCTCGCCGCCATCGCGCGCCTGTCCCAGGCGGGCTGGAAGGTCGTCGTAGCCTCCAACCAGTCCGGCATCGCCCGCGGCCTGTTCGACATGGCCGCCCTGACCGCCATGCACAACAAGCTGCGCAAGGAGCTGGCGGCGCTGGGCGGCGCGGTCGACGCCTTCTTCCTGTGCCCGCACGGGCCGGACGACGGCTGCGTCTGCCGCAAGCCGCTGCCCGGGCTCTTCCACGACATCGCGCGCCGCTACGACGTCTCGCTGGACGGCGTGCCCGCCGTGGGCGACTCGCTGCGCGACCTGCAGGCCAGCGTCCAGGCGGGTTGCCGCCCATGGCTGGTGCGCACCGGCAACGGCGAGAAGACCGCCGCCAGCCCCGAACTGCCCCCCGGCACCGAGATCCGCGACGATCTTGCCGCCGTGGTCGACGCGTTGCTGGAGGCATGATGGCGGGGTTGCGCTCGTTCCTGTACGCGGTGTTCCTCGTGGTCACCGTCATCCCGTACGCCTTCGCCTGCATCCTGTGGGCGCCGCTGCCGCTGGGTCCGCGCTACCGCCTGACCGTGGGCTGGCCGCGCCTGGCGCTGTGGGGGGCGAAGGTCATCTGCGGCATCCGCTGGAAGGTCGAAGGGATGGAGAACCTGCCCGAGGGTGGCGCCATCATCCTGGCCAAGCACCAGTCGGCCTGGGAGACGCTGTACTTCCCGGGGTACTTCCCCCGCCAGGTGTGCTTCGTCTACAAGCGCGAACTGCACCGCGTGCCTTTCTTCGGCTGGGGCCTGGCGCTGCTGCGCATGATCCCCATCGACCGCGCGCGCGGCCGCGACGCCTTCGAGCAGGTCGCCTCGCTGGGCGCGAAGCGCCTGGCCGAAGGCCGCTGGCCGCTGCTGTTCCCGGAAGGCACCCGCATCCCCGTCGGCCAGGCCGGCCGCTACAAGATGGGCGGCGCGCTGCTCGCGCACCGCACCGGCGCGCCCATCATCCCGATGGCCCACAACGCCGGCGAGTGCTGGCCGCGCAATGCCTTCGTGAAGCGTCCGGGCCTCGTCACGCTGTCTTTCGGTCCGGCCATCGATCCCACGGGCCTCACGCCTGAAGAGATCAATACCCGCGTGCAGACGTGGATCGAGACCGAGATGCGCCGCCTGAGCCCGGAACGCTACAGCGGCCCTTTCGTTCCCCCTCCTGCCCAGGCGCCACGCGCGACATGATGCCTGGCGGCCGGGTGCAACTGGATCTGTTCGACCCGGTGATGCCGGCGCCGGTGGCGCCTCGCGTGCCCGCGCCGCCCGCCAGCGCCCCCGTGCAGGTGGCGCCGGATACCGCGCCTGTCGCGCCGGCGTCCAGGCCCGTCGCCCCGGCCCCAGCACGCCCTCCGGCAGCACCCGTTGCCCGGCCCGCCGCACCGCCTGCGCCGCCTTCGCTGGCCCCTTCCCGTCCTTCCGCCACGCCGGCCTCGCGCGTGCCCACGCCGCGTCCGCCATCGCTGCCCGACGGCGCGCGCTGGCGCGAGACCGGGACAGAGCAGCAAGCCATCGGCTACGTGCTGCTGCGTTCGCGCCGCCGCAGCATCGGCTTCGTGATCGGCGACGATGGCTTGCGGGTGACCGCGCCGAACTGGGTCACGTTGGCCCAGGTGGACGAGGCCGTGCGCGAAAAGTCCCGCTGGATCCTGTCGAAACTGCGTGACTGGCACACGCGCCAGGAACGCCTGGCCCTGGCCCACACACGCTGGCAGGCCGGCGGCGAACTGCCTTACCTGGGCCGGCGCATCCAGTTGCAGCTCGGCACGCCGCCCGCCGCCGAAGCCGGCGCAGCGCGGCCCGCCAACCCGCGCGCCATGCAGGCGATCTATTCGGGCGACCCCGAGCGTCCCCAGGACGGCGACACGCTGTGGCTGCCCCTGCCGCCCGACGCCGATCACGCGCGCATCCGCGACAGCGCGCAGGCCTGGCTGCAACGCCGCGCCGCGCAATGGTTCGATGTGCGCCTGAAGGTGTTCCTGGACCGCAGCGGCCTGCGCATCAACCGCTGGCGGCTGTCGTCGGCCACCACGCGCTGGGGCTCCTGCACCAGCGACGGCAACATCTCGCTGAACTGGCGCCTGATCCATTTCGCGCCCGACATCATCGATTACGTCATCGCCCACGAACTCGCGCACCTGCGCGAGATGAACCACAGCCATGACTTCTGGGCCGAGGTCGGCCAGATCCTGCCCGACTACGAAGCCGCGCGGGATGTCCTGCGCAAGCATGCGCCGGGCGACCTGCCGGGCTGAACGTCCCTGTTGCCGCCGAGCTGCCCTTTCCCTCGCCGAGGAACCTGATGGCCGACACCGACCTACGCCGCTACGCCCCCGCCACGGAACGCAACCGCCAGCCCATCCTGGACGTGTTGCAAGGTCTCCTGCCGTCCGCCGGCCATGCGCTGGAGATCGGCAGCGGCACGGGCGAGCATGCCGTGTTCTTCGCACAGGCATTCCCCAACTGGACCTGGCAGCCCACCGAGGCCGACCCGTCGGCCCTGCCGTCGATGCAGGCCTGGGCCGACCATGCCGGGCTGCCCAACCTGCGCGCGCCCCGCCTGCTGGACGTCAACGCCGGCGAGTGGCCGGTTGAGCCGGCCGACGCCATCGTCTGCTGCAACGTCATCCATTATTCGCCCTGGGCCTCCACGCCGGCCCTGCTGGCGGGCGCCGCAAGGACCTTGCGTCCAGGCGGCTTGCTGTATCTGTACGGCCCCTATCGCCGCCACGGTGCGCACACGGCGCCCAGCAACGAGGCGTTTGACCAATGGCTGAAAGCGCGTGATCCCGCTTTCGGCGTGCGCGACCTGGAAGCGGTCCGCGACCTGGCCCAGGCACGGGGCCTGCTGCTGGAAGACGTGATCGACATGCCGGCGAACAACTTCAGCGTCGTGTTCCGCAAGTCGCCCGCAACAGGCCAGGCCTGAGCCGCGCAAGCCGAAGGCGCCGCGGGCCGCGGCCATCGTGGCCAAGCGCCGGGGGCGCATTCGTATGCCCCCCCCTTGCGCCCGGCCAGCGCTCACTTTTTCATCGAGGACTCAGTCCGCGCAATGGCCGCAGCAGGCGCTGGCCGATGCTGTCGCCCCGCCTGTCGTGGCGGCAACGGGCGCAGCCGGACTACGCAGCCCGCTGATCACCTGCCAGGCCACCGACAGCGCACCGATGATGAACACCACGTCGCCGAAGGTGCGAACCCAGCGCAGGGTCTGCAGGATGGGCTGCTGCATGAAGGCTTCGCTGCGCGCGTACCACATCCCTTCGCTCGCGCTGGCATGGAACTGGATGAGGCCGACGGGCAGCAGGCTCGTGAACATCATCAGCGCCAGGCCGATGTTCAGCCACCAGAAGCCGCGCCGCATCAGGCGGTCATCCATGACCAGTTGCGGCCGGACGTAGCGCAGCACCAGCAGGGTGAAGCCCAGCGCCAGGAAGCCGTAGACCCCGAAGAGCGCCGCATGGGCATGCACCGGCGTGGTGTTGAGGCCCTGGAGGTAATAGAGCGAGACCGGCGGGTTGATCATGAAGCCGAAGACGCCCGCGCCCAGCATGTTCCAGAAGGCCACGGCCACGAAGAACATCAGCGGCCACTTCAACTGCGCCATCCACGGCGCGCGGAACTTCAGGCGCCAGTTCTCCCAGGCCTCGTGGCCCAGCACCACCAGCGGCACCACTTCCAGCGCGCTGAAGGCCGCGCCCACCGCCATCACGGGCGTGGTCGTGCCCGAGAAATACAGGTGATGGAAAGTGCCCGGCACGCCGCCCAGCATGAAGAGCGAGGCGGACGCCAGGCTGGCGACCGTCGCCATGCGATAGGACACCAGGCCCAGGGTCGAGAAGATGAAGGCCAGCGCGGTGGTCGCGAACACTTCGAAGAAGCCTTCGACCCACAGATGCACCACCCACCAGCGCCAGTACTCCATCACCGACAAGTGCGTGCGTTCGCCGTAGGCCAGGCCCGCGCCGTAGAAGAGCCCGATGGCCACGACCGACGAGGTCAGCAGCGCCAGCAGGTTCTTGTCGCCGCCCTTGCGGCGCAGGGCGGGCACGATGCCGCGCGCCATCAGCACCAGCCACAGCAGCACGCCCACGAACTTGCCGATCTGCCACAGGCGGCCCAGGTCCACGTACTCATAGCCCTGGTGGCCCAGCCAGAAGTTCAGGTTGGCGGGCAGGATGTGCGCGATGGCAAGGTAGTTGCCGCTGAAGGAACCCAGCACGACCACCACCAGCGCCCAGAACAGGACGTTCACGCCCAGCTTCTGGTACTTCGGATCCTTGCCTCCGTTGATGAGCGGCGCCAGGAACAGGCCCGCGGCCAGGAAACCCGTGGCGATCCAGAAGAGCGCCGCCTGGATGTGCCAGGTGCGCAGCAGCGAATACGGGAACCAGCGCGACAGCTCCAGGCCATAGAAATGCTGGCCCTCCACCGTGTAGTGCGCGGTGGCCCCGCCCAGGAACACCTGGAAGACGAACAGCGCCACCACCAGGAACAGGTACTTGCCCAACGCGCGTTGCGAAGGGGTGAGCGGCACCAGGGTCAGCGGGTCGCGCGCCGGCGCGGCGGGCAGGGCGCCCTCCTCCTTGCGCAGGAAAGCCCAGCCCCAGATCAGCAACCCCACGCCCGCCATCATGATGACGACGCTCACGATGGACCACATCACATTTTCCGCGGTCGGGCGATTGCCGATCAGCGGTTCGTGCGGCCAGTTGTTGGTGTAGGTCGCCTTGGAACCCGGCCGCTCGGTGGCCGCGGCCCAGGCGGTCCAGAAGAAGAAAGCGGTCATCTGCTCGCGGCGCTCGGCGCTGGGCAGCGTGTTCTCCTTCATCGCATAGCTGTCGCGCGTGGCGCGCAGGGCGGGATCATCGCTGAACAGGCTGCTGTAGTAAGCCGCGGTCTGGCGGATCGCCTGCGCCCGGCGCGCCGACACCTGCACCGTGCCCAGCTCGGCATTCCAGGTATTGCGGCGGTATTCGGCCTTCAACTGCGCCTGCAGCACCGCGCTGTCCTCGGCGCGCAATTGCGCATAGGCGGTGCCGTGGCGCGCCTGGGCGGCGAGTTCCAGCCAGGCGGTCAACTCCCGATGCAGCCAGTCCGCGGTCCAGTCGGGTGCCTGGTAGGCGCCGTGCCCCCAGATCGACCCCAGCTGCATGCCGCCCACGGATTGCCAGGCCGTCTGGCCGTCCAGCACATCGTCGTGCGTGAAGACGACCTCGCCGTCCTGCTGCACGAACTGCTGCGGGATGGGCGGCGCCACCCGGTAGACCTCGGTGCCGTAATAGCCCAGCAGCGAGAAGGTGACGATCAGCACGCCGATCAGCGTGAACCAGAGCTTGCGGTATTCACCCATGACGCACCTCGCAAGGGGTCGGGACGCCGCCAGCGCGGAGGGGGGAAGAAGTGGCTCGCCTTGCGGTGGGCGAGAGGTTTCGCGTATCCATATCGATGCTCCCATTCAAAAGCATCTGGCATTACGCAAAACCCATACCAGGGGGAAACCCCTTTCTTTTCAATTGCCTGTAAAAGGCACGGTATTTTTCACCCGTGCCCGGCGAGGGTGAAAGATACCGTCATGGGTGGACTTCACCCTCTGCCGTGAATCCGGCGGCTCAGGCGTCGCGCCACGCCAGCTGCCACGCGCCCGACAACACGTTCTGCAGCCACAGCACGCAGCTCAAGGTCTTGGCATCGGTCACTTCGCCACGCGCGCAGGCCGCCAGCAGCGCCGCGGGTGTCGCGCTCCAGACGTCCACGAACTCGCCCGGGTCCAGGTCGCGCTCGCCGAGGCTCAGGCCGCGCGCGAAGTACACATGGATGATTTCGTCGGAATAACCGATGGCAAGGTGGATGCCCCCGGCATGCGCCCACTGGCGCGCGCGATAGCCGGTTTCCTCGCGCAGTTCGCGCTGGCCGCAGACCAGCGGATCCTCGCCCGGGTCGAGCTTGCCGGCAGGAAACTCGATCATGGTCCGCTGGACCGGATACCGGTACTGCCGCTCCAGCAGCACGCGGCCATCGTCGAGCAGGGGAATCACCACCACCGCGCCGGGATGCTTGACGTATTCACGGCTGCCTTCGCGTCCGTCAGGCAGGCGGACACTGTCCCGGCAGACCTTCAGGAAGCGGCCCTCATAGACAGTCTGGCTATCCAGGCAGGTTTCGACGAGATGGGAGGTGGAGGTATCGCTCATGGCTATCCGCGTGTGGAAAACATGCCCGCGCCGCGCCAGCAACGGGCTTCGCCGCGAAGCTTAGCACCCGGACTTTGCCGTGACGGCGCCGCCTCGCCGCGCCAGCGCGGTTCGCTTGCGGCCCGGCGCTTTGATACGATCGACCCCTTGATTCACCCCTGCAAGGAATATCCCATGCGCCTCCTCCACACCATGCTGCGCGTCGGCGACCTCGAAAAATCCCTGGCTTTCTATACCAACGTGCTGGGCATGCGGCTGCTGCGCCGCAAGGACTACCCAGACGGCCGCTTCACGCTGGCCTTCGTGGGCTACCAGGAAGAGTCCGAAGGCGCCGTGATCGAACTGACCCATAACTGGGACACGGCCTCGTACGACCTGGGCAACGCCTACGGCCACATCGCCCTGGAAGTCGACGACGCCTACGCGGCCTGTGACAAGGTCAAGGAACGCGGCGGCAAGGTCGTCCGCGAGGCCGGCCCGATGAAGCACGGCACGACGGTCATCGCCTTCGTCGAAGATCCGGACGGATACAAGATCGAATTCATCCAGAAGAAGTCTGGGAACGATTGAAGGTAGAGCCGCAGGGCGGTTGGGGGCGGCTGCCGAGGGTGGCTTCGGCGGGAGGCATGCTGCTGGGTTTTGACGGCTTGTGCACGGCTTCGTTGACGGTTTGTGCACCGCTTCGTTGACGGTTTGTGCACCGCTTCGTTGACGGTTTGTGCACCGCTGGGTTGACGGCCGCCGAGGGTGGTCGTGCCGTCGGTCGCCTGCCGCGTGGTGGGGCGCCCACAGCGCCCCGCCCCCCGCAGAAGGCGCCCGCCGTCCCGCCCACCCTCGACGTCCTGCAATGTTGTGTTCTGGACCTTGGGTAGCCACCTTGGTCCTGCTCGCATGCTTGCCTGCCGCTCGCTGCCTGCCCGAAGATCTTGGCTTGCCGCTGACCGGAGGGCGCCCACAGCGCCCTCCGGTCAGCATTCGGGAAAGCAATAGGGCAGCTTTTGGGAGAGTGGGGGCGAGAGGTGGAGGGGGGAGGCAGCGCGCTTCGGGCTACGGGCGCCGCTTGGCCGTGTTGCCTGCTTGGCAAGGCTGCTCCACCACCGACACGGAGCGACCGAAGCCGCTAGGCTCATTGCGCGTCTCGGCGCCTCTGCCCGCGCAAGACACCCGTCATTCATTCACGACAATGGAGCAACGCCTCCAAGCAGACAACGCAGCCTGACGGGGGCACCCGCCCGAAGTGCGATGCCCCCCACCTCCGCTCCCCTTCCCCCCTCTCTCAAAAGCTGCCCCTTTTGCTTTCCCGAATGCTGACCAATGGGCGCTGTGGGCGCCCATTGGTCAGCGGCAAGCCGAGATCTTCGGGCAGGCGGCGAGCAGGCGGCAAGAATGCGAGCAGGACTCCGGCGGCTGACTCCGATCCAGAACCCCTAAGCGCAGGACGTCGAGGGTGGGCGGGACGGCGGGCGCCTTCTGCGGGGGGCGGGGCGCTGTGGGCGCCCCACCACGCGGCAGGCGACCGACGGCACGACCACCCTCGACGGCCGTCAACCCAGCGGTGCACAAACCGTCAACGAAGCCGTGCACAAACCGTCAACGAAGCCGTGCACAAGCCGTCAACGAAGCCGTGCACAAGCCGTCAAAACCTAGCGCTGCATAGCCCTCATGCCTAGCCCCGCTAAGCCGTCGTAAACCCAGCAGCCTCATCCGGATGCCCCGGCCTACCCACAGAAGAAGAAGGCACCGACGCCGCCCCCGGCGTCAACGCCGCCGGATCGAAGTCATCCACGGCAACCACCGCCGCCACGGCCTCTTCGGCAGCCTGCAACCTTGCCGCCTGATCCTCCGTCAGCGCCCCCTTCGCATGCGCGTCGCGCCAGTTCCGGGTGCCCGCCTCGCGCAGGCGGTCATAGAGCGGCTGCACCGACACCACGAGGTCGAACGCACGCTCCAGCTTGGCCAGGCCGACGTGGCCGCCGCCTTCGCGTTGCCAGATGTCGCCCACGATGCGGTCGCGCGTGGGGGACGGCGACAGCAGCAGTTCGGCGCATTGCTGGGTCAGCGCATCGCTGGGCCCCCCACGCGGCCCCAGCGGCAGCACCAGGGCCCGCAGCGCCCAGGCCACCGGCCGCATCGGCAGGTTGGCCAGCACGCGATCCAGCGCGTGTTCGATGCGTTGCGCGCCATGCGCCATGCACCAGCGCACCAGGGGCAGGTCGGCCTCGTTGCGGCCTTCGTCTTCCCAGCGCTTGAGCGTGGCAGACAGCAGATACAGCTCGGACAGGATGTCGCCCAGGCGCGCCGAGATCATTTCCTTGCGCTTGAGCGCGCCGCCCAGGATGCCCAGCGCGGCCTCGGAGACCAGTGCGAAGGCCGACGCGTAGCGCGTCAGCCGGCGGTAGTCGCCGCTGACACGGCCGGCCGAGGGCGCCGGCCCCACGTGCCCGCCCGTCCAGGCCATGCCCCAGGCGCGCAGGCCGTTGCGCGCGGCATGCGCGGCGTGCTTCCAGAAAATGGCGTCGAAATCGTCCAGCCCGCGCTCGGGGTCCCGGTCGCCCAGCGCCAGGATTTCCTGCATCAGGAAGGGATGGCTGCGGATGGCGCCCTGCCCGAAGATGATGAGGCAGCGCGTCAGGATGTTCGCGCCCTCGACGGTGATGGCCACCGGCACGGCACGGTACAGGCCGCCCAGGTAATTGTTCGGGCCATCGATCACCGCCTTGCCGGCGTGGATGTCCATGGCGTCGTCGACCGCCGAGCGCATGCGTTCGGTGGCGTGGTACTTCATGATGGCCGAGACCACGGCGGGCTTGTGCCCCTGGTCCAGCGCGGCGCAGGTCAGGCGGCGCGCGGCCTCGATCTGGTAGGCGCTGGCGGCCAGGTAGCCCAGCCTGTCCTGCACCCCTTCGAACTTGCCGATGGCGATGCCGAACTGCTTGCGCACCCGGGCATAGGCGCCGCTGGTGTGGGCCGAGAACGTGACCGCCGCCGCCGACAGCGAGGGCAGGGAAATGCCGCGTCCCGCCGCCAGGGCGCTCATGAGCATCTGCCAGCCTTGGCCCGCGCGTTCGGGGCCGCCGATGAGCGCGTCCAGCGGCACGAAGACATCACGTCCCTGGTTGGGGCCGTTCTGGAACATCTGCATGGCGGGCAGGTGACGCCGGCCGATTTCCACGCCGGGCGTGGAAACCGGCACCAGCGCCACCGAGATGCCGATGTTCTCCTTTTCGCCCAGCAGGTGGTCCGGATCGCTCAGTTTGAAAGCCAGGCCCAGCACCGTGGCCACGGGTCCCAGCGTGATGTAGCGCTTGCGCCAGTTCAGGCGGATGCCCAGCACTTCCTCGCCATCGACCCTCTGGCGGCAGACCACGCCGGTATCGGTCATGGACGCCGCATCGGAGCCTGCCTCGGGGCTGGTGAGGCCGAAGCACGGCACCTCGCTGCCTTCGGCCAGGCGCGGCAGCCAGCGCTGGCGCTGTTCCTCCGTGCCGAACTGCATGAGCAGTTCGCCCGGGCCCAGGGAATTGGGCACCATCACCGTCACGGCGGCGGTCGAGGAGCGCAGCGACAGGCGGCGCACCACCTCGGAATGCGCGGAAGGCGAGAAGCCCAGGCCGCCGTATTCCTTGGGAATGATCATGCCGAAGAAGCGGTGCTGCTTGATGAAGGCCCACGCTTCGGGCGGCAGGTCGCGCCGTGACCACTGGATGTCCCAGTCGTCCAGCATGGCGCCCAATTCGGCGACAGGGCCGTCGATGAAGGCCTGTTCTTCGGCGCTCAAGGTGGCGGGCGGCATCTTGCGCAGGCTGGCCCAATCGGGCTGCCCGGTGAAGAGATCGCCGTCCCACCAGACGTCGCCGGCGTCGATGGCCTCGCGCTCCGTGTCGGACAAGGTGGGCAGCGCGTTGCGTGCCCAGCGGAAGATGGGCTTCGTCAACGAATCGCGACGGAAGGATGTCTTGCTCATGCGCGCTCCTTTCTTTTCTGGCCGCCGCGCCATCGGCTGACGGCGCGAGCCTGGGCCGCGCCGGCGCCTCGGCCGGTGTTTCGAGCAAAGGTACCAGAAAAGCCCCCTGCCAGCGTGCTCATTGCGCCCAGGGTTCACCCAGGGGTTGACCGAACTTAAGTGCGTGAACCGCTCTGCTTAGCCGAAGAACCAGTAGCACACCGCGATGGACGCCAGCACGCCGGCCAGGTCCGCCAGCAGCGCGCAGCCCACGGCATGACGGGCCCGCTGGATGCCCACGGCGCCGAAATAGACTGCCAGCACATAGAAGGTGGTCTCGGTGCTGCCCTGGACCGTGGCCGCGACCAGCGCGGGAAAACTGTCCACGCCGAAATGCTGCATGGTTTCCAGCAGCATGGCGCGCGCCGCGCTGCCCGAGAACGGCTTGACCAGCGCCGTGGGCATGGCGTCGACGAATCGCGTGTCGAGCCCGGCCAGCGTGACCAGCCAGCGCAGGCCGTCCAGCGCGAAGTCCAGCGCGCCCGACGCACGCAGCACGCCCACCGCGCACAGCATCGCCACCAGGTAGGGCAGCAGGCTCTTGGCGATGTCGAAGCCCTGCTTGGCGCCTTCGATGAAGGCGTCATAGACGGCCACCTTGCGCACCGCCCCGGCGACCAGAAACGCGATGACGAGGCCGAAGAGCGTCAGGTTGCCCGCCAGCGCGGAAAAGGCGGACAGCGCCGCGGCCGAGAGGCTGGCCGCGAAGGCCATGAGGCTGCCCAGCAGCAGCGCGGTGCCGGCCAGCCAGGCCAGCACGACCGGATCATGCAAGCGCAAGCGCTGCATCCAGGCCACGGCGAAGAGCGCCGTCAGCGTGGACGCGCTGGTGGCCAGCAGGATGGGCAGGAACACCATGGCCGGGTCGGGCGCGCCCTGCTGCGCCCGGTACATGAAGATGGTGACCGGCAGCAGTGTCAGCGACGACGCATTCAGCGACAGGAACAGGATCTGCGCATTGGTGGCCGTGTCGGGCTTCGGATTGAGCGTCTGCAATTCGCGCATGGCACGCAGGCCGATGGGCGTGGCCGCGTTGTCCAGGCCCAGCCCATTGGCGGCGAAATTGAGCGTGATGAGACCGATGGCCGGGTGGCCGCGCGGCACCTCGGGCATGAGCCGGGCGAACAGGGGGCCGAGCAGCCGCGCCAGCCGGTCGACCAGGCCCGCGCGCTCGGCGATGTTGAGAAAACCCAGCCAGAGCGTGAGCGTGCCGAACAGCAGGACCATCACTTCGACCGACAGCCTGGCCATGTCGAAGAGGCCGGCCACCATGCCGGCGAACACCTGGGGATCGCCCAGCGCCAGCCAGCGGATCAGGGCCGCGCCCGCGGCGATGAGGAAAAAGGCCAGCCAGAGAAGATTGAGCATCGCATCGCGCAAGAAAAGACTGCCTCGCACTGTACGCGATGCCGTGTCCGGGAAAAAGAGGCGCGGGCCGTCCAGGGCGGACATCGCCGTCCACGCCGGTATTCCCTTACTGCACGGCGGCCGTCATCGGTGGGTATAGTGTAGGCACAACCATAACCCCATACGGAGCCAAGCCCCATGCCATTGCGCCGCACCAAGATCGTCGCCACCCTCGGGCCGGCCACCACCTCCCCCGAGAAAATCGAGGCCCTGATCGCGGCCGGCATGGACGTGGCGCGGCTCAACTTCTCGCACGGCAAGGCCGACGATCACCGCCAGCGCGCCGAGCTGGTGCGCACGCTGGCCGCCAAGCAGGGCCGCTACGTCGCCCTCATGGGCGACCTGCAGGGCCCGAAGATCCGCATCGCACGCTTTGCCAACAAGTCCATCCAGCTGCAGGTGGGACAGCCCTTCTCGCTGTCGAACAGCCACCCCAAGGACGCGGGCAACGACACCATCGTCGGCATCGATTACCCGGAACTCGTGCAGGACTGCCGACCCGGCGACGAATTGCTGCTGGATGACGGCCGCGTGGTGCTGCGCGTGGACGGGGTCGAAGGCGACGTCCTGCAGACGACCGTCACCGTCGGCGGCCCGCTGTCCGACAACAAGGGCATCAACCGCCGCGGCGGCGGCCTGTCTGCCGCCAGCCTCACCGACAAGGACCGCGCCGACATCCTCGTGGCGGCCGAGCTGAAGCTGGACTACGTCGCCGTGTCCTTCCCCCGCTATGGCAGCGACATCGAGGAAGCCCGCAAGCTGCTGCGCGCAGCGGGCAGCGACGCCTGGATCGTCGCCAAGATCGAACGCGCCGAAGCCGTGGCCGATGACGAAGCCCTGGACGCCCTCATCCGCGCCAGCGATGGCGTCATGGTCGCGCGCGGCGACCTGGGCGTGGAAGTCGGCGATGCCGAGCTCGTGGGCATCCAGAAGCGCATCATCCAGCACGCCCGCACGCTCAACAAGCTCGTCATCACCGCCACGCAGATGATGGAGTCCATGATCGCCAGCCCGCTCCCCACCCGCGCCGAAGTGTCGGACGTGGCGAACGCCGTGCTGGACTACACCGACGCGGTCATGCTGTCGGCGGAAAGCGCATCCGGCAGCTTCCCCGTGGAAGCCGTGCAGGCCATGGCGCGCGTCTGCCTGGGCGCCGAAAAGCACCCCACCAGCACGCGCTCGCACCATCGCCTGGGCGAGACCTTCAGCCGCTGCGACGACACCATCGCGCTGTCGGCCATGTATGCCGCCAACCACTTCCCCGGCGTGAAGGCCATCATCAGCCTGACCGAAAGCGGGCGCACCCCCCTCATCATGTCGCGCATCCGCTCCGGCGTGCCCATCTATTGCTACACCCGCCACGCCGACACGCAACGCCGCGCCGCCCTTTTCCGCGGCGTCTACACGATCCCCTTCGACGCCGCCCAGTTTGATCCGGCCGAGGTCAGCAACGCCGCCATCGCCGAGCTGACCCAACGCGGACTCGTGGCTTCGGGCGACTGGGTCGTGCTGACCAAGGGCGACCTGCTGTCCGACAGCGGCGGCACCAACGGCATGAAGATCCTGACCGTGCCCTGAGCCAGCTGAACCGGCGATGTTGCGCCGCAAGGCGCCACACGCCCACAATCCATCGGATAATCGCTGGCTGAGCCCGGCTCACGGCATCACGCGCATGCCAGGCCGGGCCGAACGTGACCGCCCGAAGGCGGCAAGACACCAAGACCTAGCATTCGGAGACAAGCAGACGTGAAGATTGTGATCGCCCCCGACTCCTTCAAGGAAAGCCTGAGCGCCGCCGGCGTGGCCGAGGCCATCGCCGAGGGCGTACGCCTTGCCGTGCCGCAAGCCCAGATCGTCTGCGTGCCCATGGCCGATGGCGGCGAAGGCACGGTGGATGCGGTGCTCGCGGCCACGGGCGGAGCGCGCAGAACCCTGCGCGTGCGGGGTGCCCTGGGCGCGGAACAGGAGGCGCACTGGGGCTGGCTGGACGGCAAGACGGCCATCATCGAAATGGCCTCGGCCGCTGGCCTGGAACAGATCGCCCCGCGTGACCGCCGCCCCTTGGAAGCGTCCAGCTACGGCGTCGGCCAGTTGATGCGCGCAGCGCTGGACGCCGGCGCCACCCGCATCATCCTGGGCCTGGGCGGCTCGTCCACCACCGACGGCGGCGCGGGCATGCTGCAGGCCCTGGGGCTGCAGCTGCGTGACGCGCAAGGCAAGGAACTCGGGCCCGGCGGCGCGGCGCTGGCCTTGCTCGACAGCATCGATGCCAGCGGGCTCGATCCGCGCCTGGCGGACACCCGCATCGACGTCGCCTCCGACGTGAACAATCCCCTGTGCGGCCCCAAGGGCGCTGCCCACATCTTCGGCCCGCAGAAAGGCGCCACGCCCGAGCAGGTCAAGCAACTGGACCAGGCGCTGTCGCGTTTCGCGGAGGTCTCGGCCCGGCATCTGTCGCGCGACGTGCGCGAGCAGCCCGGCGCGGGCGCGGCCGGCGGCCTGGGTTTCGGCGCCTATGCCTACCTGTCCGCCAGCTTCCGCCCCGGCGTGGAGATCGTCGCCGAACTGGGCGGCCTGGCCGCCCACATGGAAGGCGCGGCGCTGGCCTTTACCGGCGAAGGCCGTATGGATGCCCAGACCCTGCACGGCAAGACGCCAGCCGGCGTCGCCAGCATCGCACGCCAGGCCGGCGTGCCCGTGGTGGCCCTGGTCGGCTCGCTGGGCCCCGGTTACCAGGAACTGTATGGCGCCGGCATCAGTGCCGCATTCAGCCTGGCGCACGGCCCCATGACGCTGGAAGACGCCTGCCGCGACACCGCCGCCCTTCTCTCCGCACGCGCCCGCGACGCCATGCAGCTGTGGCTGGCAGGCAGGAAACACGTGCTGTAAGCACTCACGCCGCTCCCCTGCATCACCAAAGACAAAGCCGCCCCAGGGCGGCTTTGTCGCCTGCGCACGCACAAGGCAAATTGGCTCAGTTCGACAAGCCGACGCTGTGCGGCTTGCCCGGCCCGACCCTGCCCGCGTCGGTCAGGGCGTCGGCCAGCGCAATGAACTGCGCGACCGACAGGGTCTCGGCGCGCGCGGTGGGCGCAATGCCCAGGGCATCCCAGTCGATGTCGTCGGCCCAGTCGGCCAGGCCGCGCCGCAGCATCTTGCGGCGCTGCGCGAACGCACGCGCCACCACCTGCTCCAACGCCGCTTCGCTCTTGGCGCGCAGCCGGTCCGCCGGCAGCGGCACCATGCGCACGACAGACGAGACCACGCGCGGCGGCGGGTCGAAGGCCTCGGGCGGCACGTCGAACAGCTTGGTCATGCGATAGCGCGTCTGCAGCATGACCGACAGGCGGCCATAGTCGGCATCGCCAGGGACGGCGACCATGCGGTCGATCACTTCGCGCTGCAGCATGAAATGCTGATCACGCACCCGGTCCGCGCAGGCCATCAGGTGGAACAGCAAGGGGCTGGAAATGTTGTAGGGCAGGTTGCCGACGATGCGCAGGTGCTCGCCGAAGGCGCTGAAATCCACCTCCAGCGCGTCGGCCTCGACCACGCTGAGCTTTTCCGGCGGATAGGTGCGGCGCAGGCGCGCCGCGAGGTCTCTGTCGATCTCGACGGCCACCAGCCTGTCCGCCCGCGTCAGCAGGGGCTTAGTCAGCGCAGACAGGCCGGGGCCGATCTCGACCAGGCAATCGCCCGGCGCGGGCGCGATGGCACCCACGATGCCATCCACCACGGACTCATCGGTCAGGAAGTGCTGGCCGAAACGCTTGCGCGCCTGATGCGCCATCAGAGACTCTGTTCCAGGCGCTCGCGGCGCTCGAGGCGGTTGTCGATGTAGGCACGGTCCTGCAGCTGGTCCAGGAACTCCTCGAAGGCAGGGCCTGCGCGGCGCTCGAAGAGTGCCTGGCGAGCCTGCATGCGGCGGTATTCGTCGGCCATGTCCTGCGTGCGGCGCTCGATCACCTGGATCAGGTGCCAGCCGAACTGGCTCTGGATGGGCTCGCTGATGCCATCAGGCGGCAGGGCATCCATGGCGCGCTCGAAGTCAGGGACCGTCTGGCCGGGGCTCAACCAGCCCAGCTCGCCGCCCTGCGGCGCCGAGGCGTCGTTGGAGTAACGGCGCGCCAGGTCGGCGAACGACTCGCCGCCTTGCACGATGCGCTGGCGCACCTGCTCCAGGCGCTGGCGGGCCTGTTCGTCGCTCATGACCGCGGAGGTCTTGATGAGGATGTGGCGGGCATGGGTCTGCGTGACGGGCATGGGCGTGCCATCCGCCGGGGCCGTGGGGCCCTGGGGCGCACCCGGCGCGGGCGCGGCCGAGGCATTGGACGAGCCGCCGCTGCGGCTGACGACCCGCACGATATGGAAACCATTGCCGCTCTGGATCACCTCGGACACCTGGCCGGGCTGCACATTGGCCGTGGCGTTCAGGAACAGGTCGGGCCAGCCATCGGCCGCGCGCTCACCCATGGCGCCGCCCTGCAGGGCTTCGGGGCCATCGGAGGAGGACGCCGCCAGCGCAGCGAAGTCCTCGCCGCCACGCACGCGGGCGAGGAGGTCATCGGCCTTCTTGCGCAGGGCTGCCACCTGGTCGGGCGTGGAGCCTTCAGGCACACGCACGAGAATCTGGGCCAGGGCCAGCGACGTGGGCGCGCCGCCCACTGCCGTGGGAGCGGCGCCGCGCGGCGATCCCGCGCTGCCGCGGCGGGCTTCCTGTTCCTTCAGGAAGGCATCGATTTCGTTGTCGGTGATGACGATGGCGCCATCGACGGTGCGCTGGCGCACGCGGTCCAGCATGACGTCGCGGCGCAGCACGACACGGTAGTCCTCCCACGACGTGCCTTGCGACTCGATCTGCTTGCGCATGTCCTGCGGCGTGATGCGGTTGCGCTGGGCAATGGTGGCAATGGCCTGGTCGACCTGCTCATCCGTTACCCGGATGCCAAGTCGCGATGCCTCCTGGTCTTCCAGGCGTTCGCGGATCAGGCGCTGCAGCACCTGGCGCTGCAGCACCACGGGATCGGGGCGCTGGATGTTCTGCTGTGCCAGCTCACGCTCGGCCTGGCGGGTGGCGGCCTGCAGTTCACTCCAGGTAATGACGCTCTTGTCCACCACGGCGGCGATGCCATCCACCACGGGCGAAGGAGCGGAAGCAGCGGGGGCAGGTTGCGCCACGGCGCCAGCGGACAACGCCAGCGCGGCCGACGCCAGCGCGAGACGGGACAGATGAAGCGCACTACGCATTATTCATACCTTTCAAATGATGTACTGGAACGAACCGGATCCGTGACCTCTTCATAGCCAGTAACGCTTCTGGACAGCAGATTCATGGGATTCGTTCCCAAGGAACCCAGGCCGCTCAGCTCCAGCTGGAAGAAAATACCGGTGTTGGCCTCGTTGACCGACACGGCATAGCGCTGGAACACGACGCGGGCAGCCCAGCAGCAATCGCTCTTGTATTCGAGGCCGGCGATGGACTGGGTGGAGCGGCTTTCCTGCAGGGAGTAATCCACGCGGCCCACGCCGAACCAATGGCGGCTGAACGGCCACTGCGCGGACACGCTGATCTGCTCACGCCCGGGCGGCACATAAGGCGTGTTCTCGGGCGGGATGCGTTGGTAACGATAGGAGGCGGCAATCGTCGCCAGGCGTTGCGGGCGCCAACGCGCCGAGATGACCGAACGCTCCCAGTTATCGGTATGGGGGTTGTACTGGGCCGTGACCTGGGTGCTCAGTGTATCCGTGATCGCGGCCTCGGCGCCCACGAGGAAGTCCGAGCGTACGCCAGTTCGAGGCACTTCACCCGGCAGGGTCACGCGCTGGTCCGTGAAGTAGAGTCGCTGGGCGCCAGACAGGCTCAAGCGTTCGAAACCGGTGTTGGCATCGAGCCACCGGGATGTCAGGCCCAACGTCACCTGGTTGGCGTTTGCGATGCGGTCCCAGCCCCCGGAATAGATATTCTCGTCAAAAGCCTGCGCGAAACTGAAGTTCGACAGCGCGGTATCGTAGATGGGCAGCGTCTCCTGGTCGCGATACGGCACATGCAGGTAGTACAGGCGCGGCTCGAGCGTCTGGATGGACGACTTGCCGAACAGCGTCGTGTCGCGCTCGAAGGTCATGCCGCTGTCCAGAGACAGGATCGGCAGCGTGCGGCTCTGCACGCGCGGATTGCCGCGCAGCGCACCGGGCCAGTCGGTGTGGTACTGGGTCATGTGCACGCCAGCCTTGGGCGTGATGTACCAGCCGGGCCGGACGATCGGGAAGGAGATCGTCGGATAGGACATCAGACGATCGCCGTTGGCCCAGCTCCGATCCGTGACATTCAGGTACAGCGGCCGGCTGAATCGCGTGGCCGTGGTCTCCCACTCGGCGTCCAGGCCGTTCCAGTTGTATCGCGCGCCCCTCAGGTAGAACGACGGCAAGCGGTCGTACTGGGGGGTCAACGACGCGTCCGGATCCTGGAGCGTCTGGTACGAGGTTGCCTCGACATAGGCCTGCCAGTACGTGCTGCCCCAGCCAAACCGCCCCGAGCGGGTCAGGTAAGTGGTGTACGCCTCATTGAGACCGACGGTGGAAATGTCCCGGAAGTAATCGTCATCCGACACCCCGTTCAAGTCCCAGTCGAAATAAAACCCGCCACCCAGGGTCTGGCGATGCCTGGCCGAATACAACCAGCGTTTCTCGCCCGTGACGTTGTCACTGCCCAGGTAGGTTCCGGCGATTTCGCCCGAATACGTCGCTCCCAGATAACGGAACTCGCCACCCAGCATCGTCCCGCGCTTGCTCAGGAAGCGCGGGGTCAACGTCATGTCGTACTGGGGATGCAGGTTGAAGTAATACGGCAGCGAAAAATCGAAACCGCCACGGCTGGTCGTGCCGTACGTGGGCAGCAGGAAACCCGACTTTCGCTCCTGCTTGATCGGGAACGTGAGATAGGGCGAGGCCAGGATGGGCACGCCCTTGAAATACAGGACGGCGTTGCGCGCGACACCTTCGTTCTCGTCGAAATCGAGATCGACCTTGGAGGAGTCGATGTACCAGGCCGGCTTCTCGCAGGCGCAGCCCGTATAGACCACGTCGGTCAGGCGCATGCGCGAGCGGCTGAAGATGTCACCGTACTCGGCCCGGCCGCTGGCGCCGTTGGCGCCCAGCCAGAAATTCGGCTTCTCGACGTAGCCCGTCTGGTTATCGGCGTTATAGAGCAGGTTCGGCCCGGTCACCAGGCTGCCGTCGCGCATCAGGCGGGCATTGCCCTCGCTGACCATGTCGCCCGTGGCCTGGTTGTAGTTGATCCGGTCGCCCTTCAAGACGGTGTCGATACGCCGCAACTGCGCATTGCCCGTGATCGTGATTTCCCCGGCAGGGTCGCCGTCGATACTGTCGCCATCCATGAACGCCGGGATATCGTCGTCGGCCATGTTCCGGTGCTGGCGCAGGCCGGGGGAGACCTTCAGGCCATTGAGCCGCACTTCGGAAGGTTTCCCACCGGACGCCTCTGGGCTGGCGGATTGCACCGCGGTCCGGACGGGCGCGGGGGTTTCCTGGGCATAGGCTGCCGTGGCGCCAAGCGCGGCAAAGAGGATCAGGCTGCGGGCCATGCGCACGAGTCTCGGTCGATAGGTCGGGATAGCGGTGGACAGGAAACGGAGCCGGCTGGAAAGCCCGCGCCAGCCGTCCGGACGGGACAGGGCTGGGGGCGGCTTGCCGGCGCTGGCCGGTTGGCGACCCGGTATTATAGAGAAGCCGGGCGCATCGGTACGGGCGGGCTTTCCAGCCCCTGCCCGCCTGCCTCCGGCCCCGGTCCGGGCCGCCGCTGGCGGCCCTTTCCCGCCGCCTGCCTACGGAACCATCTTGACGCCCTCCCACCCCGATACCCGCCTTGCGCTCCTGCAGGACTGGCTGCGCGCGCAGCCGGCCGCCCTGGCCCTGGACATCGACTCCCTGCGCCCGGCCTCGGCCGACGCGAGCTTCCGCCGCTACTTCCGCCTGGACACCGGCGCGGGCACGGCCATCGTCATGGATGCCCCGCCGCCCAATGAAGACTGCCGGCCCTTCCTGCACGTGGCGGACCTGCTGCGCCAGGCAGGCGTGAACGTGCCGGAGATCCTGGCGCAGGACGTCGATGCCGGCCTGCTGCTGCTGTCCGACCTGGGCGACGCCACGTATTACCAGTGCATCCGCGCGGGCCTGACGGATACCGTCCTGCAGGCGATCTACCGCGACGCGCTGGCCGAGCTGGTCCGCCTGCAGGGCGCGGCCACCACCGGCCTGCCCGCCTATGACGCGCCGCGCCTGGCCGACGAACTCGCGCTTTTCCCCGAGTGGTATGCCGGGCGCCACTGCGGCGCCACGCTGGACGCCTCGGCGCGCGACACCCTGGGGACGGCCTTCGAGACGCTGGTCGCCCACAACAGCGCCCAGCCCGTCGTCCTCGTGCACCGCGACTTCCACTCGCCCAACCTGATGCGCTGCACCGAGTCCCGCCACGGTCGCAATCCCGGCGTGCTGGACTTCCAGGACGCCGTGGCCGGCCCCATTTCCTATGACATCGCCTCGCTGGTGACCGACGCCCGTACCACCTGGGACGAGGCGCAGCAACTGGACTGGGCCATCCGTTACTGGGACATGGCCCGCCAGGCCGGCCTGCCCGTGCCCGCGGATTTCGCCGATTTCCACCGCGACTACGAGTGGATGGCCTTGCAACGCAACCTGCGCATCCTGGGCGTCTTCGCGCGGCTGTATTACCGCGATGGCAAGCCCGGCTACATCCGCGACCACATGCCGCGCGTGAACACCTACGTCCGCCAGGTCGCCTCGCGCTACCGTCCTTTCCTGCCGCTCATGCGCCTGCTGGACAAGCTGGACGCCCAGGGTCCCGCTCCCGGCGTCGTGCCTGGCGCCGCCGCGGCATGAAAGCCATGATCCTGGCCGCCGGCCGCGGCGAGCGCATGCGCCCGCTGACCGACAGCACACCCAAGCCCCTGCTGCCCGCGGGCGGCAAGCCGCTCATCGCCTGGCACCTCGAACGCCTGGCCCGGGCCGGCATCCGCGACATCGTCGTGAACAATGCCTGGCTGGGCGCCCGGATCGAGGCCGCGCTGGGCGATGGCGCGCGCTGGGGCGTCAGCATTTCCCACTCGCCCGAGGGCGAGGCCCTGGAGACCGCAGGCGGCATCCGCCAGGCGCTGCCCTTGCTGGGCGACGCCCCTTTCCTGGTGATCAACGGCGACATCTGGTGCGACTGGGATCCCGCGCAAGCCCTGGCCGCCCTGCCACAGGTGTCCACGGGCGCACGCCAGGCCTGGCTCGTGCTCGTGGACAACCCGGCCCACCATCCCAGAGGCGATTTCCGCCTGCTGGGCGACGGCGAAGTGCGCGACCGCGACACAAGCGGGGCGGGCGAGGCACCCACGCTCACGTTCGCGGGCATCGGCGTCTACCACCCCTCGCTGTTTTCAGACCTGGCGGCGGGCGTGGCCGCCCCGCTCGCGCCGCGCCTGCGCGAGGCCATGGGCCGCGGCCGCGTCGCCGGCATGCGCCACGCCGGTCGCTGGATCGACGTGGGCACGCCGCAGCGTCTCGCCGATCTCGACGCAAGCCTGCGCCAGGCCCGATCTGTATAAGAGTGTGTCCCGATATCGCCGAGAGCAACCAAGCTTGTCGCCGCGCAAGGCTGGGCGGCATAACGCGGTATCCTTCCGGGTTTTGACCCGCCGCCATCCCGGCCGGGGGTCTCCGTACTGCAAGGAAGTGTTCGCTGATGTTTGGTTCGCAGAAAAGGCAAGTGTTCAAGCCTTCGGTCTATGAGACCAGCAAGCGCCGCGGTCGCATGCCGCGCTGGCTGGTGCTGCTCCTCCTGGGCGTCGTCCTGGGTGCGGGCGGCCTGCTGTTCCTGCAGACCAGCTATGGCCCGCAACGGCTGACCGTGCTGGAGTCGCAGCAACTGACCAACGAGGTCAACAGCGGCAACATCGAACGCCAGCGCCTGCAGGTCCAGCTGGAGGAAAGCCAGCGCACGGTCGAGACACTCAAGACCGAGAACGAGAAGCTGGCCGTCACCGCCGCCCAGGCGGAAAAATCGGTGGCGCCGCTCAAGGAAGAACTGGCGCTCTTCGCCGACGCCATGCCCGAGGATCCGCGCGGCGGTCCGCTCGGCGTCAGCGCCGCCACGTTCCGCCGCGATGCGGGCCAGCTGCGCTATCACGTGCTGCTGCTGCGCAATGCCGGCCAGGGCGCGCCGTTCAAGGGCCAACTGGCGATGGCCATCGAGGGCCGCTACCCGAATGGCCGCACCGCCACCGTCGAACTGGACCCGGTGGCCGTCAACCTGGACCGCTACGAACATCTGGCAGGCGTCGCCCCGCTGCCTGAGGGGTTCTCGGCTCGCCGCGCCACCGTGCGCGTCCTGGACGCGCAGACCCAGCGCCAGCACGCCATGCGCATCCTGATCGTGCGCGACTGAGTCCGCCCTGCGGGTTCGCCGCCGTCCTGGCGGCGAACCCTTTCCCCGCACAAGGGGGAACTCCCGCCCCCGCGCGGCGTCCCATCACCTTCCCCTTGCTGCGAGGCCCTGCATGTTCCTCCCCCGTAAGAAAACCCTCATGAGCGTGGCGCTGTCCGCCGCCTTCATGGGACTGGCGCACGCCCAGCCCGCGCCGCTGCTGCCGCTGGAAGACTTCTTCGCCAACCCGCAGCGCGGCTACTTCAACATCTCGGACGACGGCAACATGCTGGGCTTCATGGAGCCCACCAGCCTCGACGGCCAGCCCGCCCGGATGAACATCCATGTCCAGTCCATCCAGGATGGCAAGCCCAGCGGCGAGCCGCGCCGGCTGACCAGCGAAACCGCGCGCGACATCGGCGGCTATTTCTGGAAAGGCAGCGGCACGGTGCTGTACGCCAAGGACTTCGGTGGTGACGAGAACTTCCACGTGCTGGCCGTGGACGTGAAGAGCGGCAAGGTCACCGACCTCACGCCCTTCGATGGCGCCCGCGCCATGATCACGGACGACCTCGAGGACGACCCCGACCACGTCCTCATCAGCCACAACCATCGCAACCCGCAGGCCTTCGACGTCTATCGCGTGAACGTCCACACGGGTGAGTCGACGCGCGTCGCCGAGAACCCCGGCAACATCATCGGCTGGCAGACCGACCATGCCGGCCGCGTGCGCGCCGCGCTGGCCTCCGACGGCCTGAACACCGTGCTGCTGTATCGCGACAGCGAAGACGAGGCCTTCCGCCCGCTCATCACCACCGACTACAAGACCCAGGTCACGCCGGCCCTCTTCACCTTCGACGACAAGCGGCTCTACGCCCTGAGCAACCGCGGCCGCGACCGCCTGGCGCTGGTCGAGATCGACCCGGCGAACCCCGACGCCGAGACCGTGCTCTTCGAGCCCGAAGAGGTCGACCTGGACGGCGTGGGCTATTCGCGCCTGCGCAAGGTGCTGACCGTGGCGGCCTACCAGACCGACCTGCCGCGCCGGAAGTTCTTCGACACGCAGACGGAAGCGCTGTACGCGGCCATCGCCAAGCAGTTGCCCGACTACGCGTTCACGCTGCAAAGCGGCACGCGCGCCGAGGACCGCTACATCGTGGCGGCCTATAACGATCGCACGCCGGGCGCCCGCTATCTGTACGACGTGAAGGCCAACACGCTGAGCAAGCTGGCCGATATCAACCCCAAGCTGCCCGAAGCCCGGATGGCGCGCATCCAGCCCGTGACGTACCAGAGCCGTGACGGCCTGACGCTGCACGGCTACCTGACGCTGCCCCCGGGCCGCGAAGCGAAGGACCTGGCGTGCGTCGTCAATCCGCATGGCGGCCCATGGGCGCGTGACAGCTGGGGCTTCAACGCCGAGACGCAATTCCTGGCCAACCGCGGCTTCTGCGTGCTGCAGATCAACTTCCGCGGTTCCACCGGCTATGGCCGCAAGTTCTGGGAAGCCGGCTTCGGCCAATGGGGACTGGCCATGCAGGACGACATCACCGATGGCGTGCACTGGCTGGTCAAGCAGGGCATCGCCGATCCGAAGCGCATCGGCATCTATGGCGGCAGCTATGGCGGATACGCCACGCTGGCCGGCGTCACCTTCACGCCGGACCTCTATGCCGCGGCGGTGGACTACGTCGGCGTGTCGAACCTCTTCACGTTCATGAACACCATCCCGCCCTACTGGGCGCCGTTGATGCCCAAGTTCCACGAGATGGTGGGCCATCCCGAACGCGACAAGGAGCGCCTGGCCGCCACCTCCCCCGCCCTGCACGTCGACAAGATCAAGACCCCGCTCTTCATCGCCCAGGGCGCGCGCGACCCGCGCGTGAACAAGGCCGAGAGCGACCAGGTGGTCGAGGCCCTGAAGAAGCGCGGCGTCGAGGTGGAATACATGGTCAAGGACAACGAAGGCCACGGCTTTCACAACGACGAAAACAAGTTCGCGTTCTATCGCGCCATGGAAGCGTTCCTGAAGGAACACCTCAAGCCCTGAAGCGCCGCGCCCAGCCGTTGAACTCAGCTCGGCCATGAGGGTCCAATCCCCATGACCGAGACATCGACCTCCTCGCCGTCACCTGCCGCGGCCTTCGCCTTGCGCTGGCTGCGGCGCCTCGTCGTCCTTGGCCTTCTGGCCGCCAGCGCCTGGTGGGCGTGGCCGCGCCTGCCCGACCCATGGCGCGCCCCCTTCCACGCCGCGCGGCTGGCGATGCAACCCGTGCCCACCTCGCTGCCCGTGCCGGTGGCCGGCGTCGCGGCCAACCGCATCGCGGACACCTGGGGCGCGGCACGCGCCAATGGCCGCAGCCACCAGGGGGTGGATATCTTCGCGCGGCGTGGCACCGCGGTCATCGCCAGCACCGAAGGCGTCGTCACCCGCACCGGCACGAACAACCTGGGCGGCCTGGTGGTGTGGGTCATGGGGCCGGGACGCCAGATGCACTATTACGCCCACCTGGACGGCCATGCGCCCGACATCGGGCCGGGCAGCCATGTCATGCCGGGCGATACGCTGGGCTATGTGGGCGACACCGGCAATGCGCGCGGCACGCCGCCGCACCTGCACTACGGCATCTACCAGTCCGGCGGCGCCATCAATCCGCATCCCTTGCTGCGGGCGGGCATGGGCACGGCGGCGAAAGCCGGCCCCTGAACACGCGCCTGGCACCCGGCTCGTGTGCTGTCCCGTAAGTTGCCCAGCGAATCCGCAGTGCGCGTTCGGGACAGCACATTAGACGCACACCGGCAGCACCAGGATGGGCACGCCGGTCCAGAACATCGCAAGCGCCGCGGCGCCATGCAGCAACACCGTCAGGCGCTCCAGGAAGCACTGGTCGCGACCGGCGCGACGCGCGCGCCGCCAGCGCCAGCCGGCGCGCCAGACCAATGCGCCCAGCGCGCCAAGCAATGCCAGCCACAGCCCGGCGAGCCACCAGGACAGTACGCCCACGCCCAGCCAGCCTGGCCGCGTGGCCCATGCCGATTCGCAACCCAGTGACAACAGCGCGTACAGGGCCGCGAACCCCGCGGCCCAGAGACCGAGCCCCGCCTGCGCCCTCAACAGGCGCCACGGCCCGGTCTCCCGCGTAACGGGCGGCGTCCCGCGCCGCGTTTTGCGCGCCCTCATGCCGCGATGCCCCACACCGGCAGATACCACGCCAGCAGCACCACCAACCCGGCGCCAGCGCAATAGCCCTGCCACAGCGCGGCCACGCGCGGCTCCAGCCGCCGCGCGGCGGACACGAAACCCTTGCGTGCGCGCAGCGCGACGAAACCGGCGATGAGCGCGCCGGTCGACGCATGGATGACCACATAGAGCCCCAGCGCCGCGCACGCCGCGCCATAGGCATGGACGGTCGGGTCCGGAAGCCCAGTGCGGACATAGCCGAACAGCAGCGCGGCCGCCACCAGTGACAGCAACGCCGACACGCACAGGCGCCACGAGGCCTGCAGTGGCGAGCCCGCGCAGGACGGCCGCGCCGCGCGCCATGCCAGCCAGGCAGACGCCACCAGGCAGGCCATCGCCAGCCAGGGCAAGGGATTGCCCACCGCGAGGAACTCGGGCGGCGGCCAGCCGGGGGCCACCGTCCACAGGAAGGCGTAGCCGAACAAGAGCGCCGCCAACAGGGTCGCGTCGGCCACCAGTGCGAACACCGTGCCTCGCCAGCCCGGCGCCTGTAGGCTGGCATGGTGCGACACCAGCGACACGCCGCCGCCCACATCGCGGGGCTCGGGATCGCTGCGCGTTCCGCCCTCCCAGGCCCAGACGAGGAAGAGAACCAGCGCCACCGCCGCCCCCACCGGCACCAGCCAGTACAGCTTGAACAGCACCGCCAGGAACGCCGCGCCGGTTGCCAGGGCGGCACAGAACGGCAACAGGCTGGGCCCGGGCAAATGCACCACGTGCGTGGGCTCGCCGCTCATCAGGCTCACTGCCAGCGTCTCGCGCAGGCGCCCGCGCGGCTCGGCCAGGTAGCCCCGGCCGCCTGCCAGGTCGGCCGGCAGGCCGGGCGCGTCCCACAGCGGTTCGCGGCCCTGCACGCGCGGCTGGCTGGCGATGTTGTAGGTGGGCGGTGGCGTGGCCATGCCCCACTCCAGCGTGCCCGCGCCCCAGGGGTTGCGTGGCGCCAGGCGGCCGGCGCGCGCATGCACGAAGAGATCGAGCAGCAGCAGCGCCACGCCCACCGCCATCACGAAGCTGCCGATGGAAGACAGCAGGTTCAGGCCATTCCAGCCCACGTCGCCGGGATAGGTCTCGATGCGGCGCGGCATGCCCAGCAGGCCGGTCAGGTGCATCATCCAGAACGCCATGTTGAAGCCGATGAAGATCATCCAGAACGCCCACTTGCCCAGCTGCTCGGAAGGCATGCGTCCCGTGGCATGCGGCATCCAGTAGTACACGGCGGCCAGCAAGGGGAAGACCATGCCGCCCACCAGCACATAGTGCAGGTGGGCCACCACGAAGTGCGTGTCGTGCGCCTGCCAGTTGAACGGGGCGAAGGCCAGCATCACGCCCGTCAGCCCGCCCGCCACGAAGACGAACAGGAAGCCGCCCAGGTACAGCATCGGCAGCCGCCACACAGGCCGCCCCGCCCACAGCGTGCCCAGCCAGGCGAAGAGTTGCACCGCCGTCGGCAAGGTCACCAGCATGCTGGCGGCCGAGAAAAAGGCCTGGGCCAGGTGCGGGATGCCGACCGTGAACATGTGGTGCACCCACAGTCCGAAGCTGAGAAAGCCCATGACCACGATGCTGCCCACGATCCACTCGTGCCCCACCAGCGGCCGCCTGGCCATCGTGGGCAACATCGTGGAGATCATGCCCGCGGCCGGCAGGAAGATGATGTAGACCTCGGGGTGGCCGAACATCCAGAACAGGTGCTGCCACAGCAGCGGATCGCCGCCGCGCGCCACGTCGAAGAAAGGCCAGTCGAAGGCGCGCTCGACCTCGAGCAGGATGCTGCCCAGGATCAGCGGCGGAAAGCCGATCAGGATCATGCTCGCCGTCACCAGCACATACCAGGCGAACAGCGGCATGCGCGCCAGGCTCATGCCGGGCGTGCGCTGAGACAGGATGGTGGCCACCAGCTCCACGGCGCCGCAGATGGCGGAGATCTCGGCGAAGGTCACGCCGATCAGCCAGACATCGGCATTGATGCCGGGGCTGTAGGTGCTGCTGGCCAGCGGGGTGTACATGAACCAGCCGCCCGCCGGCGCCGCCCCCATGAACAGCGCGCCCAGCAGGATCAGCCCGCCGAACAGGTAGCACCAGTAGGCATACGCCCCCAGCCGCGGATACGCCAGGTCGCGCGCGCCCAGCATCTTCGGCAGCAGGTACAGCGCGAAGCCCTCCAGCATGGGAATGGCGAAGAGGAACATCATCACCGTGCCATGCATGGTGAAGACCTGCTGGTACTGCTCGGCGTCCAGGAATGCCGCGTCGGGCGAGGCCAGCTGCGCGCGGATCAGCATGGCCAGCACGCCGCCCACCAGGAAGAACACGAGCGAGGTGCCGATGAAACGCAGGCCGATGGTGCTGTGGTTGACGGCGCCCAGCGCGCGCCAGCCGGGCGGATCGGCCCAGATGCGGGCAAAGCGGCGGTGACGGGCCAGGGGGGTCATGGCGCCTCCTGCGCGATGGCCAAGGTGCGCAGCCGGGCGGCCAGGGCCGCGTCATCGTGCGCGACCACCCGCATGCGCATGCCCGCGTGCCCCAGGCCGCAGAACTCGGCGCACAAGCCTTCGTACACACCCGGCGCGTCGGCGCGCAGGCGCACCGTGTTCTCGCGCCCCGGGATGGCGTCGATCTTGCCGCCCAGACGCGGCACCCAGAAACTGTGGATCACATCGGCCGCGCTGACGTGGACGTCGATGGCGCGCCCCACCGGCACGTGGATCTCGTTCGAGGACTGCCGCGCGCCCCCGGGCGCATCGGGATAGCGCACCTCCCACTGCCACTGGCGCCCGGTGACCTCGACGCGATAGACGTCGTGTCCCGCGGCTTGCGGCAGCAAGGCGTCGCCCAGGCCCAGGCCGTAGGCGAGCAGGAGCGTCAGCACGGCCAGGGGAAACGCCACGCCCGCGCCCCACACCAAGCGGCGCGCGCCGCGCTCGGACAGGCGCGCGCGCCCGCGCCGCAACACCCAGGCAGCCAGGGCCAGCACGCCCAGCAGGATCAGCGCCGCGCCGCCCGCCATCCACCACCAGGCGGTGGCAATCGCCGCGGCGGCGGGTCCGGCGGGATGCAGCGCCGACAGCGGCGCATCGCCGCAGCCCGCCAGCACGGCCAGCAGCGGCAGGCCCGCGGCCGCTTGCATCCGGACACGCCTGGCGGGCGGGTCCGCGTGATAAGTTTGATCGCAACGCTCATGGTCAGGCATCCGTCCGCCCCAACCGACATGGAACACTTCCGCAAGCCCCAGCCCGTCGGCACGACCACCCAGGTCGCCATTGCCCGGCACCCCCTGCACCCGATGCTGGTGACCTTCCCCATCGCGTTCCTGACAGGCGCCTTGGCCACCGACATCGCCTTCCTGCTGCTGGCCGACCCCTTCTGGGCGCGGGTGTCGCTGTGGCTGCTGGGCATGGGCGCGCTCATGGGCATCGCCGCCGGCATCGCGGGCACCGTGGAATTGCTCTCCATCGCGGGCATCCGCCGCCGCGCCGTCGGCTGGAGCCACTTCGTCGCGGCGGTCATGCTGCTGTCGGTGGGCGGCATCAACTGGTATCTGCGCGCCGTGCCGGGCGGCGCCGAACACACGGTGCCGCTGATGGGCCTGTACCTGTCGGCGCTGGGCGCGGCGCTGGTCGGTATCGCCGGCTGGCTGGGCGGCAAGCTCGTCTTCGAACACCAGGTCGGCATCCACGACGAAGAGGAAGCGCCGCTGGAGCAGCCCTGAGGATGCCAGGTGCACCGGCCTCATGCCGCCAGCCCCAGCGTGGGCTTGGCCAGCACCAGCCAGAAGACCAGCGGCACCAGCACGCCCGGCACCACCAGCAGCAACAGCCGCAGGCGCAGCCCGCGCAGGCTGGGCGAGGTGTCGAGCCGCTCGACGATATGGCCGCAATACAGGTGGAAGAACACCATGCCAGCCACGGCGGTCAGCTTCAGGGGCAGCCAGGGCCCGGTGGGCGCATCGGTCATCGCCACCAGTCCCGTGCCCGTCACGATGGCCAGCACCGCCGCGGGCGAGGCGACCCACACGAAGACCATGCGCGCCATCACGTTCAGCCGCAGCATCGCGCTGCGGTCACGTGCGTGCCGGTGACAGGCAAACACCCCTGGCAGATAGAAAAGTCCGGCGCACCACGTCAGCAGGAACGCGATGTGCAGCGATTTGAGCCAAGCCACGGCGCTCCCCGGCTGTCGGGGCGCATGGCATCCAGCCCCCCACAGGCCGGTGCGTCGCCCTCGTTCATCATCGTCCGGTCACTATAAAAGCCGGGGGCGACGTATGCAGCCAGGGCGGCCGCTCATTGTGTAACGTGACTTGTCCCGCGCCGGCGATGTCACCCTGGCGCCTGTCACCCAACGCGTTCCACGGCGTCTTCGCGTACGACGCATCGCGATACACATGCACGCGGCCTCGGCAAGAAAACCGGGGCATCCCTGCCCCGGCCCGCCTTCCTGGCGGCGACGCGCCTCAGCGCCGTGCCACTGACTCCCCTTGCGGGGCAGGCAGGGCATCCGGCCAGCCGCCGGCCAGCGTCTTGTAGACGGCCACCAGCGCCGTGGCGCGCCGCGTCGCGCTCTGTGCCAGCAGGTCCTCGGCTTCCAGGCGCGAACGTTCGGCGTCCAGCACGTCCAGCACGTTGATGGCCCCGCCCTCGAATTGCAGGCGTGCCGTGTTGGCCGCCCGCCGGCTGGCTTCGGCGGCCTGCGTCAGCGTGCCGTTCTCGGCCTGGGCCCGCGACAGGCGCACCAGCGCGTTCTCGGTTTCCTCCATCGCGCGCAGCACCGCACGCTCGTACAGGGCCACGTTCTCGGCCGCCGCCGAGTTGGCCGCGGCAATGCGCGCGCGCACCCGGCCGATGTCGAGGAAGTTGCCGCCCACGCCCAGCGAGATCACGCGGGTTTCACTGTCGCGTTCGAACAGCGAGCCGAAACCCAGCGCCTGCGTGCCGATGAGCCCGCCCAGCGTGAAACGGGGGAACAGGTCCGCCGTGGCCACGCCGATGCGCGCCGTCGCGGCCGCCAGCCGGCGCTCCGCCGCCGCGACGTCGGGACGGCGGCGCAGCAGCTCGCCCGGGGCGCCTGCGTTGACCTGCGTGGGCAACACCGGCAAGGCTACGGGCGCATCCAGCACGGCGGCCATTTCCGCCGGCGTGCGGCCGGTCAGCACCGCGATGCGGTGCGCGGCCACGGCGGCCTCGGCCTCCAGCGGCGGGATGCGGGCACGGGTCAGCGCCAGTTGCGTGCGGGAACGGTCCGCATCGAACGAGGTGCCGCGTCCGTTATCCAGCAACGCCTCGATGAGCCGCAAGGTGTCGCCCTGGTTGGTCTCGTTGTCGCGCGCCACCTGGATCTGCACCTGCAGGCCACGCAGGCGGAAATAGGCATCGGCCAGTTCCGCCACGATGGCGACCTGCACGCCGCCCAGGTCGGCAGCCGTGGCATCGGTCTCGGCCTGCTGGGCCTCGACGGCACGGCGCACGCGGCCGAAGAAATCCAGCTCCCAGACGGCGGAAAGGCTGGCGCCGTGCTGCTCGCCATCGCGTTCGGCGCGCGACATGCCGGGCGCCTGCGACGCGCTGGCGCGCCGGTCGCTGATCTCGCCCGACGCGCTCAGCGTCGGGAAGCGATCCTGGCGGCGCTCGCGCGACACCGCGGCCGCCTGTTCATAGCGGGCCAGCGCGATGCGGATGTCGTGGTTGGCGCGCAGCGCGTCTTCCACCAGCGACTGCAGCAGCGGATCGCCCAGGCCCTGCCAGAACGGCGCGTCGGCCTCGGGCACCGGCAGCGTGGCGGCAGCGGCATCCTGGCGGGCGTATTGCTCGGCCACGGGCGCCTGCGGCGCCTGGTAGTCAGGGCCGACCGCGCAGGCGGCCAGCGTCAGCGCCACCAGGGGCGCCAGCAGGAAGCGCAGCGGCGGGAAGAAAGGCTCCCACGCCGCGCCTTCGGCTTGCTGCCCCCCGAGGGGGCTGCCCTTTGCCTTGGGGCGGCCCGGCGGCAAAAGGGAACGGGCGGAAGATTGCGTATGCGACATCATGGAATCAGACATGTGAGGTCTCCAGGGGCGCGGCGGCCTTGTCGCCGCGCGACTTGCGCGTCGCCAGCTTGCGCAGCGCCACGTAGAAGACCGGGGTAAGGAAGAGACCGAAGAGCGTCACGCCCAGCATGCCGGCGAACACCGTCACGCCCATCACCTGGCGCACTTCGGCGCCGGCGCCCGTGCCCAGCATCAGCGGCACGACACCGGCAATGAAGGCGATCGAGGTCATGATGATGGGACGCAGGCGCAGACGGCAGGCTTCCAGCGCGGCGTCGATGGTGCTGCGGCCCTTGTCCTCCAGCTCGCGGGCGAACTCGACGATCAGGATGGCGTTTTTGCACGCCAGGCCGATCAGCACCACCAGCCCGATCTGCACGAAGATGTTGCTGTCGCCGCCCGAGAGCCACACGCCCGTCATGGCGGAGAGCAGGCACATCGGCACGATCAGGATCACGGCCAGCGGCAGGGTCCAGCTTTCATACAGCGCGGCCAGCACCAGGAAGACCAGCAGCACCGCCAGCGGGAACACGACCAGCGCGGCATTGCCCTGGGTGACCTGCTGGTAGCTCAGGTCCGTCCACTCCAGCTGCATGCCTTGCGGCAGCACCTTGTCGGCCGTGGCCTGCACCACCTGCAGCGCCTGCGAGGACGACACCAGGCGCGGATCGGATTCCCCGATCAGGTCGGCCGAGGGATAGCCGTTGAAGCGGATGACAGGGTCCGGGCCGAAGGTCTCGCGCACGTCGACCATGCTGCCGATGGGCACCATGTCGCCATTGGCGTTGCGGGTGCGCAGGTTCGCCACGTCCTCGACCGTGCTGCGGAACGGCGCGTCGGCCTGGGCCATCACGCGGAAGGTGCGGCCGAAACGCGTGAAGTCGTTCACATAGGACGAGCCCAGGTAGACCTGCAGCGTCTCGAACAGGTCGGTGACCGCCACGCCTTGCGCCTTGGCCTTGGTGCGGTCCACCTCGGCGTCCAGCTGCGGCACGTTGGCCTGGTAGGAACTGATCGGGTACTGGAAGCCCGGCACCTGCGAGATCGCGCCCGCCAGCGTGTTCGTGGCGGTCTGCAGTTCGCCATAGCCCGCGCGGTTGCGGTCCTGCACGTACAGTGAATAACCCGAGCCCGTGCCCAGGCCCATGATGGGCGGCGGCATGATGGCGAAGACCAGCCCTTCCTGTTCCTGCGAGAACCTGGCGTTCAGCTGCGCGGCGATCTCGGCGGCGGTGTGCTTGCGGTCGGCCGCGGGCGCCAGGCCGAAGAACACCACCCCGCTGTTGGGCGTGTTGGTCAGCTGCAGGGCGTTCAGGCCCGGGAAGGCGACCGCGTTCTTCACGCCGTCGGTCTTCAGCGCGATATCGCTCACGCGGCGCACCAGGGCTTCCGTGCGTTCCAGCGACGCGCCTTCCGGCAGCTTCATGGCGCCGATCAGGTACAGCTTGTCCTGCGTGGGAATGAAGCCGCCCGGCACGGCCTTGAAGACCACGCCCGTCACCACCAGCAGCACGACATAGACCAGGAACACCGCGCCGCGGCGGCCCAGGATGCGCGACACGCTGTTGCCGTAGCCGTCGGCGCTGCGCTGGAAAAAGCGGTTGAACGGACGGAACAGCCAGCCCATGCCGCGGTCCAGGATGCGCGTGGGCAGGTCGGGCGGCGCGCCATGCGGACGCAGCAGGCGTGCGGCCAGCGCGGGCGACAAGGTCAGCGAATTGATGGCCGAGATCACGGTGGAAATGGCGATGGTCACCGCGAACTGCTTGTAGAACTGGCCCGTGACGCCCGACAGGAAGGCCATGGGCACGAACACCGAGCACAGCACCAGCGCGATGGCGATGATGGGTCCGCTGACCTCCTTCATGGCCTGGTGGGCGGCCGCCAGGGGCGCCAGCCCCTCGGCGATGTTGCGCTCGACGTTCTCCACCACCACGATGGCGTCGTCCACCACGATCCCGATGGCCAGCACCAGCCCGAACAGGGTCAGCGTGTTGACCGAGAACCCGAGCATCAGCAGCACGGCGAAGGTGCCCACCACCGACACCGGCACGGCCAGCAGCGGGATGATGGACGCGCGCCAGGTCTGCAGGAAGAGGATCACCACCAGCACGACCAGCAGCACGGCCTCCAGCAGCGTGGTGATGACCGATTTGATCGATTCGCGCACGAACACGGTCGGGTCGTATTCTACCGACCACTCCACGCCGTCCGGGAAGCGCTGCGACAGCTCGGCCATCTTGGCGCGCACCTTGTCCGACACGTCGATGGCGTTGGCGCCCGGCGCCTCGAACACCGGGATGGCCACGGCCTGCTCATTGTTCAGCAATGCCATCAGCGAATAGTCGGACGCGCCCAGTTCCACGCGCGCCACGTCGCGCAAGCGCGTGACCTGGCCCTGCGCGCCGGTCTTGATGATGACGTCGCCGAACTCCTCTTCCGTCACCAGGCGGCCCTGCGCATTGATGGACAGCAGGAAATCGCTGCCGGCGGGGTTGGGCGGCGCGCCCAGCTGGCCGGCGGACACCTGCACGTTCTGCTCGCGCACGGCGGCGACCACGTCGCCCGCCGTCATGCCCAGCGCGGCGATCTTGTCCGGATCCAGCCACAGGCGCATGGAGTAGTCGCCCGAGCCGAACAGCTGGGCATCGCCCACGCCTTCGATGCGGGCCAGTTCGTCCCGCACGTGCAGCACCGCGTAGTTGCGCAGGTACAGCGCGTCATAGCGGCCATCGGGCGAACGCAGTTGCACCACCAGCGTGATGTTGGGCGACTGCTTGGCCGTCACCACGCCCTGGCGGCGCACCGCCTCGGGCAGGCGCGCCTCGGCCTGCGCCACGCGGTTCTGCACCTTCACCTGCGCGTCATCGGGATCGGTGCCCGGACGGAAGGTGACGGTCAGCACCAGCACGCCATCGCTGCCGGCGATGGACTTCATGTAGAGCATGTCCTCGACGCCGGTGATGGCCTCTTCCAGCGGCGCGGCCACGGTGTCGGCGATCTCGCGCGGGTTGGCGCCCGGATAGGTGGCGCGCACCTGCACGCTGGGCGGCACCACTTCGGGATACTCGCTGACCGGCAGGAGGGGAATCGCGATCAGGCCGACCACGAAGATGATGATGGACAACACGGCCGCGAAGATCGGCCGGTCCACGAAGAAACGTGCAAAGTTCATGGCGATTGCTCTGTGGCGTGGCTCACTGGGTGGAGGTCGGTGAGCGGGGCATTACTGCGCGGCCGGCGTGGCGGCGGTTTGGGCAAGACGCGAGGCCTGGCCGCCCACGGGCGACATCTCGACGGCCTGGGCGGTGACGGGCATGCCGGGGAAGAAGACCTTCTGGATGCCGTTGACGATCACGCGATCACCCGGCTTCAGGCCCTCCTCCACGATGCGCAGGCCTTCGGCCTTGCGGCCCAGCTTCACGTCGCGGCGCTGGGCGGTGCTGTTCTCGTCGACCACGTAAACGTATTTGCGGCTCTGGTCGGTCAGGATGGCCTTCTCGTCGATCAGCATGGCGTCGAAGCTGCCGCTGCCCTGCAGGCGCACGCGGGCATAGAGCCCCGGCGTCAGCAGGCCATCGGGATTGGCCAGCGTGGCCCGGGCGCGGATCGTGCCGGTGGCGGGATCGACGCGGTTGTCGACGAAGTCCACGCGGCCGGCGTGCGGATAGCCGTCTTCTCCCACCAGGCCCACGTTCACCGGCACGCCTTCGCGGCGCTCGTCGGGGCGCTCGCCCTTGCGGGCCATGTGCGCGTAGCGCAGGTAGGTGCGCTCGTCGCTGTCGAAGTGCACGTGCACCGGGTCCAGCGACACCAGCGTGGTCAGGATGCTGGCCTGGCCGTCGGCCGTCACCAGGTTGCCGGTCGTCACCAGCGCGCGGCCGGCGCGGCCCGTGATGGGCGAACGCACCTGCGTGAAGGACAGGTCCAGCTTGGCGGTGTCGACCGCGGCCTGGGCGAACTGCACATTGGCCTGGGCCTGGTCGGCGGCGGCGCGGCGCTGCTCCAGCTCTTCGGTGGACACGGCCTGCAGCGAGGCCAGCTTCTGCGCGCGGGCCGCTTCGCTGCGCGCCAGCGCCGCCTGGGTGCGGGCGCGGGCCAGGTCGGCCTCGGCGCGCGCCAGCGCGGCGCGGTAGCTGCGGGCGTCGATCTCGAAGAGCACCTCGCCGCGCTTCACGGTCTGCCCTTCCTCGTAGTTCACCTTTTCGATGTAGCCGCTCACGCGTGGCCGCAGCGCAACACTTTCGACGGCTTCGACGCGGCCGTTGAAGTCATCCCACTGGATGACCGGGCGGGCCGACACGGCGGCCACGCTGACGGTGGGCGGCGGCGGCGCGGCGGCGCTGTCGGCGGCCTCGCTCTTGCAGCCGGCGAGAGCCAGCGCCAGGAGGCCGGCCGCGGCCAGCGGGAGGGCACGGCGCAGCGGGGCCGGGACGGAGGAATGGAACAGTGTGCTCATGCTTGCAAACTCGGGCGCGGGTGGGAACAAGCCCTCCGGACGGCGCGCCCGCGCGGCGTGGGCCGGCTGCGGGGGACCTGGGGAGGCGCGTAGATGCTTCTGATTTAATTTCATAACTAACGTTATGAATTAGGTCGCACTCTAAACGCCATTGCAAGCACTGGTCAAGGAATTTAATATTGTCCATTATGAAAACAACGGAAGGCAAGCCCCCGCGTCCTCGCGGACGTCCGCTGTCATTCGACCGGGAGACGGTCCTGGAGCGCGCCATGCTGGTTTTCTGGCGCCAGGGCTACGAAACGACGACCGTTCATGACCTTACCGAGGCCATGGGCATCACCGCGCCCAGTCTGTACAGCGCGTTCGGCGACAAGGAGTCGCTGTACCTCGAAGCCGTCGGCCATTACCGCAAGCGCTACGGCGCGGGCGAGCACTCGCGCGCGTTGCTGGCGGGCGCCCCCACCGCGCGAGAGGGCGTGCGCAACCTGCTGTTCGAGGCCGTCCACGTCATGGGCGACCCGGATACGCCGGCAGGCTGCATGGTGGTGAACTCGGCCATCAACTGCTCCTCGTCCTCGTCGCGCGTCCAGGCCATCGTGGCCGACTGCCGCGCCGAGGCCGAGGCCGATCTGCGCGCGCGCATCGAGCGCGGCGTGCGCGACGGCGACGTGCCGCCCACGGTCGATGCCGCCGCGCTGGCCAAGTTCTATGCCACCATCATCGTCGGCATGTCCATCCAGGCCCGCGACGGCATGACCTGCGCCAGCCTGCAGGCCATCATCGACGCAGCCATGCTGGCCTGGCCCCAGGCCTGAGCGCCGGACGGCAGTAACGCGGCGCCCGCCCGGGCGCCCCGCGTCACTGCCCCCGCTCCCCGTCCGCTCAGTCCAGACCCAGCTTGCCGCGCAGTTGCGACAGGTCCTCGGCCAAGGTGTTGACCGGCCCCACCAGTGCGCGGCGGTCGGCCTCGCTTACCTTGTCATAGGTCTGGTAGCCATCGCCCTGGCGGTATTTCGCCAGGATGTCCTCGACCGTCTTGAAGTTGTCGTCCACCTTGGCGATGAAGGCAGGGTCCTCCTTGGCCACCAGCGGGCCGAACAGCGCGACGATCTTGCGCGCGCCGTCCACGTTGCCCTTGAAGTCCCACAGGTCGGTGTGGCTGTAGCGGTCTTCCTCGCCGGACACCTTGGTGGCGGCCACTTCTTCCATCAGCACCGCCGCGCCGCCCACGACCTTCTCGGGCGGGAAGGTCAGGTCCGCCACGCGCTTCTGCAGGGCCAGCACATCCGCCATCAGCTTGTCGGCCACCGGCGCCAGGCCCTCGGTGCTGTTCTGCGCGAACAGGCCGTACTCCAGGCGATGGAAGCCCGTGAAGTTGGGGTCCTTTTCCGCCAGTTCGTGGTCGTCGGCGCGCGCGTCGATGGCGCTGTCCAGGTCGCTGAACAACTCGGCTACCGGTTCGGAGGTTTCATACGGCACGCGGGTCGGCGCATAGAGCGCGCGGGCACGGGCCAGGTCGCCGGCCTTGATGGCGTCCGTGAAGGCGCGCGTACCATCCACCAGTTGCTGCAGCTCGCCCGACACATAGAGCTTGTAGTCGGTCAACGGGCCAACCAGCGCCAGCGGCGTGACAGCGGCATGGGCGGGCGCGGCCAGCCAGGCGCCCAGCAGGGCGGCGATCAAGGATTTGCGCAAGGTCATTGGGGTCCTCTCTCCAGAAAAAACAGTCTCGTCAGGGGGGTGCCGGCGCTTGCCTGTCAGGCCTGCGCCGACGCTTCGAGCAGCGTGCGGCCCAGGTAGTCCCCCGCGACGCGCACGCCCGGCAGCACGAAGAAATAGCCGCCGCCGATGGGCTTGATGTATTCCTCCAGCGGCTCGCCATCCAGGCGGCGCTGCACGGCAATGAAGCCTTGCTCCAGGTCCGCCTGGTAGCAGATGAAGAGCAGGCCCATCTCCAGCTGGCCCGACTTGGTCACGCCGTTGGAGTAGTTGAAGGGACGGCGCAGGATCAGGTTGCGCTGCGACGCGTGATCGCGGGCATTCGCCAGCCGGATGTGCGAATCCAGCCGCGTCGTCTTGCCCTCGGGATCGCGGCCGTAGTCCGGCACGTCGGACTCGTGCCTGCCATCCATCGGCGCGCCGGTGTCCTTGCGGCGGCCGAAGATGGCCTCCTGCTCGCGCAGCGGGGTGCGGTCCCAGCGTTCGACGAAATTGCGGATGAGGCGCACCGCCTGGTATGACCCGCCTGCGGCCCAGGCCGGCTCGTCGCCGCCAGCCTGCACCCACACCACGCGATCCATCAGGGCGGCGTCTTCGGCGTCCGGATTGGCCGAGCCGTCGCGAAACCCCAGCAGGTTGCGCGCGCTCTCGGGCGGGCCGGGCCGCAACGGCACGGCAGGCACCGTGCCCTCCTGCTTCCAGCGCAAGACCAGCAGGTCCGGCAGGGTCTTGATGATGTCGCGCAAGGCGTGGATGTTGGTGTCCTGCGCGTGCGCGCAGCATTGCAGCAGCAGGTCGCCATGGCATAACGTGGCGTCCAGCGCGTCATTCGGGAAACGCGTCATGCGCGACAGGCGCCTGGGCTTCACGCTCGCCAGGCCGTAACGCGCATCGAACAGCGAGTCGCCCACCGAGATCGTCATCGTCAGCCCGCCAGGCGCGATGTCCGGCCCCAGGATCCCGGAGTCCGGCGGCGGAAAGCGCGGGTCTGCGGTCGGCGCGGGGCCGCCCTGCGTCAGGAAGGCGATGCGTTCGGTCAGCGTGCGAAAGAGCCGCTCCAACCCGGCGCGGTCACGCGCCAGCACGTCGAAGGACGCCACCAGGCCTGCCTCGGGACGCGGCGTCAGGATGCCCTGCTGGTGCGGGCCCAGATAAGGATGGCGATCCTGCCGGCGGTCGTCGGCCCGTGGCGCCTCGGCCACCTGGTGTCCTTTCGCCTTGGCGCTCGGCTGGCCCTGTGCCAGGCCGGCGGCCAGCAAGCCGCCCACGGCGCCCGCCCCCGCCAGCAGCCGCCGCCGTCCCGTGTCGGCGGGCGCATCGGAACAGGTCTGGGGGGCAAGCGGCGAGGTGTCTTTCATGGCGAATCCAGCAAGGCGCGGAAGGATGAGAATCGATGCGGCGGAACAGGCGCCACGCAACGCCTGCCCTGCCGATGGCCTGCGTCAATCCGCGCCGATCAGCCCCAGCGACCGGCCCGCGCTGGCGAGGTCCGTCGCCAGCATCGCGAAGCGTTCCGCCAGGACGCGCCGCGCGGGCGCATCCAGCGTGTCGAAACCGGCATGGCCGTCGCCGCCTTGCGCGCGATGCGCCTCCAGCGCGGCCTGGGCGGCGGCGATATCGCCATCCAGCTTCTCGGCCAACGCGGCATTGCCGCGCGCCACGAACGGCCGCAGCAGGTCCACGATCTTGCGCAGGCCATCCAGGTTGCCCTGCAGGCCCGACAGGTCGGTGTGCGCGTAGCGGTCTTCCTCGCCGGTGACCTTCAGCGTGGCCATGTCCTGCGCCAGGCGGGCAGCGCCGCCGGCCATGCGTTCCGGCGTGACGGGCAGTTCGCGCAGGCGCTGCTGCAGGGCGGCGATGTCCGTCATCAGTGCTTGCGCGGCACCGGGGAGGCCCGCCAGCGATTGCCGCGCATACAGGCCGTGCTCGATGCGATGGAAGCCCATGAAGTCCGGATCGTCCTCGCGCCGCGCGAAATAGTCGGCGCGTGCGTCCAGCCGCGTATCCAGGTCGGCGAACATGTCGGCCACGGGTTCGATGCGCTTGTAGGCCAGGCGCGCGGCGGGGTACAGCCCGCGGGCCCGGGCCAGGTCGTTGGCCTCGATGGCATCGGCAAGCGCCTGGGCGTCGCGCTGCAAGGTTGCGGCCTGCATCACCAGATAAACCCGGTATTCGGCCAAGGCCCCGATGAAGGCGGTCAAGGAAGGACGGGCTGCCCGCGCGGCGTCCGACGCCGCGGTCGGCGTCACGTGCAGCTTGCCGCGCGGATTGCTCAAGAGGCCGCAGGTGATGTCGTAGTCGCCGGGCTCCAGCCTGGCATTCAGGGTCTGCGTGAAACCCGGCGCGATGTTCTCGCGCTCTTCCACCACCATGACGCCGTCCAGGATTTCCCACTCCACCGCCCGCTCCGAACGGTTGACGATGCGGAAGGTGGCGCGCCCTGCCGGCACGCTCAGGCTGTCGGGCTCGCAGCGCCCGGCATGGATTTCCACCTGGACCACGCCATCGGTGGGCGCCGCGTCCTGGCTCGCCAGGCGGGAGGCGTAATGGAAAGCGGCCAGCGCGGCCAGGGCCAGCAGGATGGAAACCGCCAATGCGATGCGCATCAGCGCACGGGAAGGCGCGGCGCCACGCGGCGCCGGAGAGGGAGCAGTCATCGCACAGGCTGCGCGGCCGGGGCCGGACGCAGGAACAGGTAAAGGGAAATGACCAGGAAGCCGGCATAGGCCACGACCTCGCTGACCGTGGGCGTGTCCTGGTAGCCGAGGATGCCGCCGAAGACCGTGCCGAGGGGACTGTCGGCGGGCAGGACGCCGCTCAGGTCCACCACCACCGTCTGCCAGAGGTTCCAGACGCCAGCCTCATGCAAGGCCCGGACGGAGCCTGCCAGGATGCCGGCGGCCACGACCAGGATGAAGACGCCGGTCCAACGGAAGAAGCGCCGCAGGTCCAGGCGCACGCCGCCCACATAGATGCCGTAGCCCAGCAAGGCGGCCACCGCCACGCCCGACAAGGCGCCCAGCGGCGCCGCCGCGCCTTGCGACTGCTGGAACGCGGCCAGCAGGAAGAACACCGACTCCAGGCCTTCGCGTGCCACGGCGAAAAAGACCATGCCCACCAGCGCCAGCCCCTGGCGCTGCGACCCGGCCAGCGCCGCATCCACCGATGCGCGCAGACCGGCGCCAATGGAGCGCGCCACCTTGCGCATCCAGAACACCATCGAGGCCAGCACCGCCACGGCGGCCAGGCCCACCAGCGCCTCGAAAAGCTCCTGCGCCTTCTGCGGGAACTCCGCGCGCAAGAGCTGCAGGCCCGCCCCCGCGAAGAGGGAGACCGCGACAGCGAGGAAGATTCCCACCCACACCGCCGGCATCCATGCGCCACGGCCGGTCTGCTTGAGGTACGAGGCGATGATGCCCACGATCAGGGCCGCTTCCAGGCCCTCGCGCAGCATGATCAGGAAAGGGATCAGCATGAAGAAAACAGCGCCGGCGCGTCCTTCGGGGGAAGGTGCGCGCCGGGCCAGTCAAAAGAGATTGGTTCTTATTATTTTTTCACGGCCCCGCTTACAGGCCGCTGTCTGACAAGAACCTGTCAGTGACGGTGATCAAGCCGCCGCGCATTGCACGCGGCGGCATCCTTCGATCAGCGGTACAGCACGGTCGGCAGCCACATGCCGATGCCGGGGAACATATAGAGCAGGAAGATCGCCACGATCTGGATGCCCATGAAGGGCAGCATGCCCAGGAAGATCTGGTTCAGCGTGACGTGTGGCGGCGACACTCCCTTCAGGTAGAAGGCCGACATGGCCACGGGCGGCGACAGGAAGGCCGTCTGCAGGTTCAGCGCGACCAGCAGGCCGAAGAACAGCGGGTCGATGCCGAAGTTGGCGAGCAGCGGGATGAAGATGGGCATGAAGATCACGATGATCTCGGTCCACTCCAGCGGCCAGCCCAGCAGGAAGATGATGATCTGCGCCAGCAGCATGAACTCCACGGGCGTGAGGCCCATGCCCAGCACCCAGGCCTCGATGATCTGCTGTCCGCCCAGCAGCGCGAAGGCCGCGGAGAAGATCGACGACCCCACGAACAGCCAGCACACCATCGCGCTGGTCTTGGCCGTGAGGAACACCGACTCCTTCAGCACCGGCATGTTCAGGCGCCGGTACATGGCCGCCAGCAACACGCCGCCCAGGGCGCCCATGGCGGCCGCCTCGCTGGGCGTCGCCAGGCCGAACACGATGGAGCCCAGCACCGCCAGGATCATCACGGACAGCGGGAAGAACGAGGCCATCAGCATCTTGAAGATCTCAAGGCGCTGCCAGGTGAGGAAAGCATAGAACGCGAACAGCGCCGCGCCGATCACGCCGAACACGATCCAGAAATTCATCGGCGCGGAAATGCCGTTGCCGGCCTCGCTGTCGGCGGCCAGGGCCGCGGCGGCCGCTGCCGCGGGCGCGGTCACGCCCGGTTCGGCCGCAGGCGCCGGCGTGCCCGGCGGTTCCGCGACGCCGCCCGCGCCGGGCGGTTCGGACAATCCGCCTTCCATGGGCGGCTCGCTCAGCCCCCCCTCCACGGGCGGCTCGGCCAGGCCGCCGCCGCTGGACGGCGCGACGTAGCCCAGGCGCAGCTCATCCGGAATGTCGTACTCGACAGCCGGCGTGGTCAGGATGCGGTGCGTGGTGCCCATGAGCAGCAGGAAGATGGCCAATGGCACCAGCACCACCGCCACGTTGCGCGCCAGGAAGGACATGGGCACGTCACGATTGCGGCGGCCCTTGAACATCGCGCTGACCAGACCCACGACCGCGCGCGTCTGCCCGCCACTGGCCAGCTTCTGCGCGTTGGGCGGCAGTGGCAGATGGCGTTCCGACTCCGGCAGGGGAGGCGCGAGATGCGGCCAGAACTTGCCCACCATGATGACGTACAGGATGTACAGGCCGGCCAGCATCAGGCCCGGGAAGAGCGCCCCCGCATACAGCTGCACCACCGAGACGCCCGCCGTGGCGCCATACACGATAAGCATCACGGAAGGCGGCAACAGGATGCCCAGGCAGCCGCCGGCCGTGATGGCGCCTGCCGTGAGCTTCACGCCGTAGCCCGACTTCAGCATGGTCGGCATGGCGAGCAGGCCCATCAGCGTCACCACCGCGCCCACGATGCCGGTGGCCGTGGCGAAGATGGCGCAGGTGGCCAGGGTGGCCACCGCCAGCGAGCCCGGCACGCGCGCCAGCGCCAGGTGCATGGCCTTGAAGAGCTTCTCGATCAGGTTGGCGCGCTCGACCAGGTAGCCCATGAACACGAAGAGCGGAATCGAGATCAGCGCATCGTTGGTCATGGTGGCGTAGGTCCGCTGCACCATCAGGCTCAAGGTCTGCTCGATGGCCCGCATCGACTCGCCGGACTGCATGTAGTACGCAAGGAAGGAAAAGATCACCCCCATGCCCATGAGCGTGAAGGCAGTGGGGAAGCCGAGCATGATGGTCACGACCACCAGCGCCAGCATGATGAGCCCGATGTGCGGGGTGGTGAGCGCCGTCCAGGGCGTCAGCACGATCACGGCGATGACCACCATCGCCATGATCGAGAGCCCGAACCAGATGGCTTTGTTCTGATTCATCAGTGCTTCTCCGGGGCAACGTAGCGGTCCAGTTTCTCGATGTCCTCGTCCTTGACGTGGACCATCTCCTTCAGCTTCTCGACGTCGACTTCCTCCACGTCGTCCTCGCGCCGCGGCCACGCGCCATCGCGCAGGCACAGCACGCAGCGGCCGATCTCGGCGAAGCCCTGCAACAGCAGGACGGCGCCGGCGAACGGGATGATCGCCTTGAAGGGATAGATGGGTGGCCCGTTGGCCATCAGGGAGGAGTGTTCTCGGATGGCGATGGACTCGGCCGCGAAATACCAGCCCGCCCAGACCATGGCGACGACGCCGGGAATGAAGAACAGGATGAAGAGGATCAGGTCCAGCGTGGCCTGCGTGCGCGGGCTGAAGAACCCATAGAGGATGTCGCCGCGCACATGGCCGCTCTTGGCCAGCGTGTAGGCGCCGGCCATCATGAACAGCGTGCCGTAGAGCATCAGCTGCATGTCGAAGGCCCAGGCGCTGGGACTACTGAAGAAATAGCGGGCCAGCACTTCCCAGACGATCATCAACGTGAGGATGACGATGAGCCAGGCGAAGGCCTTGCCCACCCACGTGGACAGCCGGTCGACGGCGAAAAGAAATTTCAGCATGGAACCACCCGATGGAACGCAGTACGGCGTCTGTCGCCTTGCGTCGATGGAACAGCCAGAGGCGGGCCAGGCCTCGCGTTGTGCGCGGGCCCGCAACCACACCTGGCGGGAAAGACGGCCCCCGGGCAAGCCCCGCGCGGCGCACGGGGCCCCTCCCCGGTCACCGTGCCCGCGCGGGGCCTTCCGGCGGCCAGCCGGCGCGCATCGTCACGCGATGCGCAGCCGGCGCCGCACGGGAATCAAGCCTTGGGCTTGCTCTGCGCGAAGTAGTGGTTGTAGGCCATCCGGTAGTCGATGGTGGTGTCGTTCTGCCACCGTCCGCCGCGTTGCGCGAAGGCCTTCTGCGAGTCCAGCACCTTCTTGAAGAGCGGGTTCTCGGCCGAGCGCTTGGCGATCATCTCGTCCCAGATCCTCAACTGCTCGCGCAGGATGGCGTCCGGCGTCTTGTAGAACTTGACGCCTGCCTTCTGCTGCTCGATGTAGTCCTTGGAGTAGCGGTCGATCGCCTTCCACGACATGTCGGCGCTGGCAGCCTGGGTGGCATAGCGGATGACGGCCTTCAGGTCGTTCGGCAGGGCTTCGTACTTGGCCGTGTTGAACATGACCTCGAACTGCTCGGCGCTCTGGTGGAAGCTCTGCAGCATGCAGATCTTGGACACGTCCTGGAAGCCCAGCGAGCGGTCGGACGAGGCGTTGTTGAACTCGGCGCCATCCAGCAGGCCGCGGTCCAGCGCGGGCACGATTTCACCGCCGGGCAGCGCGTTCACCGCCGCGCCCATCGCCGTGAACATGTCGATGGCCAGACCCACGGTGCGGAACTTCAGGCCCTTGAAGTCCTCGGTGCGCGTGACCGGCTTCTTGAACCAGCCCAGCGGCTGGGTGGGCATGGGTCCGTACATGAACGAGGTCACGTTCACGCCCATGGCTTTCTGGATTTCCTTCAGCAGTTCCTTGCCGCCGCCGTATTCGTGCCAGGCGAGCAGCATGTTCGGGTCCATGCCGAACGAGGGGCCCGATCCCCACAGGGCGACCGCGGTGTTCTTGCCGTACCAGTACGCCACCACGCCGTGGCCGCCGTCCAGCGTGCCCGACGACACGGCGTCCAGCAGGTCGAAGGCGCGCACGACGGCGCCGGCGGGCAGCACTTCGATGCGCAGCCGGCCTTCGGACATCTCGTTGACCTTCTTCGCGAAGTCCTGGGCGTACTCGTGGAAGATGTCCGTTGCGGGCCAGGTGCTCTGGAAGCGCAGGGACGTGACCTGCTGTGCCTTGACGACGGCGGGCGCCGCGAGCGCGGCACTGGCGGCCGCGCCGGCCATGAATGTACGGCGAGTGGGTTTCATCGCGTGTGTCTCCTCAGACAGGGAAAGTCTCGTTCTGTTTTGTGTTCGAACTTGTTCTACTTCCACAGCCCCGCATGCTGCCAGTCCTACCCTTTCCGGTGACTGCGGCATGGGTAACATAGCGCCCGCCCTACGCCCGCAACATCGGCGTTAACCCGTAAAAAGATGTATACAAAGCGGGCACAGGACCCAAAGCAAGGGTATGTCCGCACCCCGGCAGCCACGATCCCGGCAACAAAACGTCCCCCCACGCCGCGCCTTCGGCTTGCTGCCCCCCAAGGGGGCCGTCTTTTGCCTTGGGACGGCCCGGCGGCAAAAGGGTCCCTATCGCTTAATGCGGGATTAATGGAGGGCTTTCTAGAATTCGCCAACCGCGCCGTCCGGCGCCGGTCCCCTCCCCCGCATCCAGGACAATCATGCTGCCTCGCCTCCTTCCCGCGCAGTCCCTTCTTGCGTTCGCCCTGCTCTCTTGTGTGGGCGCCGCCTCCGCCCAGAACGTCATCGGCGCAGGTGTCGGCATCGTTCCCGAATATGACGGCGCGCGCGACTACAAGGCGCGCGCCATGCCCCTCATCCAGTACAACCACGACATGTTCTTCATCGCCCCGCGCGCCGGCGCGCCCGCCGCCGGCATCCGTGCCACGCTGGCGCCCGACTGGGCCGGCGGCCTGTACGTGGGCCTGGGCTTCAAGCGCAAGGCCGAGGACGACCTGGCCGGGCTGGACGAGGTCAAGACGCACGGTTTGGCCGGCGCCTTCCTGGAATGGTCGCCCGGCCGGTACACCGTGTCGGCGGACCTCCAGCAGGCCATGAAGTCCGGCTACGGCGCCACCCTGCAACTGGGCGCGTCGTACGCCCTGCTGCAGACCCAGAAGAACCAGGTCCGCCTGGGCGCGAACACGGTCTGGGGCAACGACGACAACATGGACACCTGGTTCGGCATCAGCCGCGCCGAAGCCGCGCGCAGCACCCGCTATGACAGCTACTCGGCCTCGGCCGGCTTCCGCTCGGCCGGCCTGTCGCTGACCTGGACGCACAGCCTGAACGACAGCTGGTCGGTCATGACCGGCGTGGGCGTGAAGACGCTGCTGGGCGACGCCAAGGACTCGCCGATTTCCGAGCGCGACACCAGCGTGAACGGCAGCGTGGGCGTGCTCTACCGCTTCTGATTCCTGCCCGCCGTCACCCGAAGGGGCGTCGCGTCACGCGGATCGCCTACACTGGCGGGCTTTGCCCTTAGCCGCCTTTTTCCGCGCCCAAGCGCCGCTCCGCGGCGCGCGCCCCTTCCCATGATCCGTTTCCAGAACGTCTCGCTCGCTCGCGGGGTCAAGCCCCTGCTCGAGCGTGTCGACCTCCTCCTCAATCCCGGCGACAAGATCGGCCTGATCGGCGCCAACGGCGCCGGCAAGTCCAGCCTGTTCGCCATGTTGCGCGGCGAACTGCATCCCGACCAGGGCGACCTGAGCTATCCGCCCAACTGGCGCCTGGCCCACGTGGCCCAGGAAACGCCGCCGCTCGCGCGCTCGGCGATCGACTACGCCATCGACGGCGACACGACGCTGCGCGCGCTGGAGGCGCACCTGGCGGAACTGGAAAGCCAGCCAGAATCGCTGGAGAACGGCCTGGCCATCGGCGAGGCCTATGCGGCGCTGGCCGACGCCGACGCCTACACCGTGGAATCGCGCGCCGAGCAGCTGCTTGCCGGCCTGGGCTTCTCGTCCGAACAGATGCGCATGCCGCTGACCAGTTTCTCGGGCGGCTGGCGCATGCGCCTGAACCTGGCGCAGGCGCTGATGTGCCCGTCCGACCTGCTGCTGCTCGACGAGCCCACCAACCACCTGGATCTCGACGCCATCATCTGGCTGGAAGACTGGCTCAAGCGCTATCCGGGCACGCTGCTCATCATCTCGCACGACCGCGACTTCCTGGACGAAGTGGTCAACGTGATCGTGCACATCGACGCGCGCAAGCTGAAGCGCTATTCGGGGCATTACTCCTCGTTCGAGCGCCAGCGCGCCGCGCAGCTGGAACTGGCCGCCGGCCAGCAGGAAAAGCAGATGCGCCAGCGCGCGCACCTGGAATCGTTCATCAACCGCTTCAAGGCGCAGGCCAGCAAGGCCCGCCAGGCCCAGAGCCGCATCAAGGCGCTGGCCCGCATGGAGGAAGTGGCGCCGCTGCGCGCCGCGGCCGAGTTCTCCTTCCAGTTCCGCGAGCCCGCGCGCGCGCCCGATCCGCTGCTGGTGCTGGACGGCGTGGACGCCGGCTACCGCGGCGAGGACGGCCGCGCCGACAAGCGCATCATCCAGGGCATCAACTTCTCCTTGCAGGGCGGCCAGCGCATCGGCCTGCTGGGCGTGAACGGCGCGGGCAAGTCCACCTTCATCAAGACCATCGCCGACGAGATCGACGCGCTGTCGGGCACGGTCACCCTCGGCAAAGGGCTGTCGGTCGGCTATTTCGCGCAGCACCAGGTGGAAATGCTGCGCCATGACGAGTCGCCGCTGTGGCACATGAGCAAGCTCGCCCCCACGGTGCGCGAACAGGAGCTGCGCAACTTCCTGGGCGGCTTCAATTTCGCCGGCGAAATGGCGATGTCCTCGATCGCCCCCTTCTCGGGCGGCGAGAAGGCGCGGCTCGCGCTGGCGCTGATCGTGTGGCAGCGGCCCAACCTGCTGCTGCTCGACGAGCCCACCAACCACCTGGACCTGGAAACCCGCGAGGCGCTGACCGATGCGCTGGCCCAGTTCGAAGGCAGCCTCATCCTCGTCTCGCACGACCGGCACCTGCTGCGCGCCACCACCGACCAGTTCATCATCGTCGCCGACGGCAAGATGCTGCCCTACGACGGCGACCTGGACGACTACAAGACCTGGCTCATTGCCACCAAGCAGCAAGCGCGCAAAGCCTAAGCTGCAAATCCTTGCATATATATGTCGAGCCAGACATCTAAAACTTTGGTCTAAGTTCAGGGCCCGACACTGATCACTCTCTAAGCACCGTCCGCGAATCTTCGATACACTCCGCCCGCGCGGCGGACGATCATCGTCCGCCGCAATCTTTTATATGTTCCTGTGTGCTTATAGGAGTGGGTGATGCAAGTCGGCAGAAGGCGGTTTTTCAAGCTCTGTAGCGCGGGGCTGGCCGGAGCCAGTGCCATTACCCTGGGCTTTGCCCCCTCGGTCGCCGAAGCCACCCAGCCGCGCCGCTACAAGCTGCTGCGCGCGAAGGAGACGCGCAACAATTGCACCTATTGCTCGGTGGGCTGCGGCATCCTCATGTACAGCCTGGGCGACGGCGCGAAGAACGCCAAGTCGCGCATCTTCCACATCGAAGGCGACCCCGACCACCCGGTCAGCCGCGGCTCGCTCTGTCCCAAGGGCGCCGGCCTGCTGGACTACATCCACAGCGAACAGCGCCTGCACTTTCCCGAATACCGCGCGCCGGGCTCCGACACCTGGCAGCGCATCAGCTGGGACGACGCCATCTCGCGCATCGCACGCCTGATGAAGGACGACCGCGACGCCAACTTCATCGAGAAGAACGCCGCCGGCGTGACCGTCAACCGCTGGCTCTCCACCGGCATGCTGACCTCTTCCGCCGCCAGCAACGAAACCGGTGCGCTCGACCAGCGCTTCACCCGCGCGCTGGGCATCCTGGGCACCGACAGCCAGGCCCGCGTCTGCCACGCGCCCACCGTTGCCGCGCTGGCGCCCACCTTCGGGCGCGGCGCCATGACCAACAACTGGGTCGACATCAAGAACGCCAACGTCATCCTCATCATGGGCGGCAACCCCGCCGAGGCCCACCCCGTGGGCTTCAAGTGGGTGATCGAGGCCAAGGTGAAGAACGGCGCCAAGGTCATCGTGGTGGATCCGCGCTTCAACCGCAGCGCGGCCGTGGCCGACCTGTACTCGCCCATCCGCGCCGGCTCCGACGTGACCTTCCTGATGGGCGTGGTGAACTGGCTCATCACGCACGACAAGGTGCATCACGACTATGTGCGCGCCTACACCAACGCCAGCCTGATCGTGCGCGAGGACTACACCTTCGAGGACGGCATCTTCAGCGGCTTCGACGAGTCATCGGGCCAGTACGACCGCCGCTCGTGGACCTACGAGCTGGACGAGAACGGCCACGCGCGCCGCGACATGACCCTGTCGCACCCGCGTTGCGTCTGGAATCTGCTGAAGCAGCACGTCAGCCGCTACACGCCGGACATGGTCACGCGCGTCTGCGGCACGCCCCAGGACGATTTCCTGGAGATCTGCCGCCTGCTGGGCGAGACCTGTGTGTCGGACAAGACCGCCACCTTCCTGTACGCGCTGGGCTGGACCCACCACACCAACGGCGCCCAGATGATCCGCGGCTCGGGCATGATCCAGCTGCTGCTGGGCAACATCGGCATGGCCGGCGGCGGCGTGAACGCGCTGCGCGGCCATTCGAACATCCAGGGCTACACCGACCTGGGCCTGCTGTCGCTGCGCCTGCCGGGCTACATGAACCTGCCCTCGGACAAGCAGACCACCCTGAAGGACTACCTGGCGCAGACCACGCCGCGCGCGCTGCTGCCCGGCCAGGTCAACTATTACCGCCACACGCCCAAGTTCTTCGTGAGCCTCATGAAAAGCCTGTGGGGCGACAAGGCCACGGCCGAGAACGACTGGGGCTTCGACTGGCTGCCCAAGTGGGACAAGAGCTACGACGTGCTGGCCTACTCGGAGATGATGGCCGAGGGCAAGGTCAACGGCTACATCGCCCAGGGCTTCAACCCCATCGCGGCCTTCCCCGACCGCAACAAGGTTGCCGTGGCGCTGGCCAAGCTGAAGTTCCTGGTCATCATCGACCCGCTGGTCACCGAGACCTCGAACTTCTGGCAGAACCATGGCGAGTTCAACGACGTCGACCCCGCCACCATCCAGACCGAGGTCTTCCGCCTGCCGTCCTCGTGCTTCGCCGAGGAGAACGGCTCCATCGTCAACTCCGGCCGCTGGCTGCAATGGCACTGGGCCGGCGCCGAGCCGCCCATGGAAGCCTGGCACGACGGCAAGATCCTCGGCCACCTCTTCATGAAGCTGCGCGAGCTCTATGAGAAGGAAGGCGGCGCCAATCCCGCGCCCATCCTCAACATGGCCTGGAACTACCAGAACCCCATGGACCCAGCGCCGGAAGAAGTGGCGCGCGAGGCCAACGGCTATGCGCTGGTGGACCTGACCGACGACCAGGGCCGCATCGTGGCCCGCAAGGGCGAGCTGCTCAGCGACTTCTCGCAACTGCGCGACGACGGCAGCACCGCGTCCTTCAACTGGATCTTCGCGGGTTCGTGGACCGAGCAGGGCAACCAGATGGCCCGCCGCGACAACACGCCCGACCCGCGCGGCCTGGGCTGTACGCCCGGCTGGGCCTGGGCCTGGCCGCAGAACCGCCGCATCCTCTACAACCGCGCCTCCGCCGATCCACAAGGCAAGCCCTGGGATCCCAAGCGCAAGATCATCGAGTGGAACGGCACGCGCTGGACTGGCATCGACAACCCGGATTTCGCCGCCACCGTGCCGCCCGGCAGCGAGGCCAACCCCTTCATCATGCTGCCCGAGGGCCTGGGCCGGCTCTTCAGCGTGGACGCGATGGTGGACGGCCCCTTCCCCGAGCACTACGAGCCGCTGGAGTCGCCGCTGGCGGAAAACCCGTTGCACCCGCGCGTGACCTACGCCCCCACGGCGCGGCTGTATGCCAGCGACCGCGCCCGCCTGGGCAAGCGCGAGGACTTCCCCTACGTGGCCACCACCTACTCCATCACGGAGCTGTTCCGCCACTGGACCAAGCACTCGCGCCTGAACGCGATCATCCAGCCCGAGCAGTTCATCGAGGTGGGCGAGAAGCTGGCCGCGCGCAAGGGCATCGTGCAGGGCGACCTGGTCAAGGTATCCAGCCAGCGCGGCTACATCAAGGCGCGCGCCGTGGTCACCAAGCGCATCCGCACGCTGAAGATCGATGGCCAGGACATCGACTCCATCGGCATTCCCTGCCACTGGGGCTATGAAGGCGCCACCCGCAAGGGCTTCCTGACCAACACGCTGACCCCGCACGTAGGCGACGCCAACACGCAGACGCCCGAATACAAGGCGTTCCTCGTGAATATCGAAAAAGCTTGAGGGAAACATGTCCATGCAATCCCAGGATATCGTCCGCCGTTCCGGCACCAACACGCTGACCCCCGCGCCGCACGTGCGCGACCACCAGGCCAAGGTCGCCAAGCTGATCGACGTCACCACCTGTATCGGCTGCAAGGCCTGCCAGGTGGCGTGCAACGAGTGGAACGACCTGCGCGACGAGGTCGGCCACAACGTCGGCGTCTACGACAACCCCGCCGACCTCAGCGCCAAGACCTGGACGCTGATGCGCTTCGACGAGATCGAGCACGAGGAAACCGGCAAGCTGGAGTGGCTGATCCGCAAGGACGGCTGCATGCACTGCGAAGACCCCGGCTGCCTGAAGGCCTGTCCGGTGCCCGGTGCCATCATCCAGTACGCCAACGGCATCGTCGACTTCCAGTCCGAGCACTGCATCGGCTGCGGCTACTGCATCGCCGGCTGCCCCTTCGACGTGCCGCGCATCGACAAGTCCGACAACAAGGCCTACAAGTGCACGCTGTGCTCGGACCGCGTGGGCGTGGGCCAGGAGCCCGCCTGCGTGAAGACCTGTCCGACCGGCGCCATCACCTTCGGCAGCAAGGACGACATGAAGCAGCTGGCGCACGAGCGCGTCGAGGAACTGAAGACGCGCGGCTACGACGAGGCCGGCCTGTACGACCCGCAAGGCGTGGGTGGCACCCACGTCATGTACGTGCTGCATCACGCCGACCGCCCGGAGCTTTATCACAAGCTGCCGTCAGAACCCACCATCAGCCCGGTGGTGGAAAGCTGGAAGGGCGCGCTGAAACCCGTGGCCGGCGTGGCCTTCGCCGCCGCGCTGGTGGGCGCTGCCGCGCACTACATCGCGGCCGGTCCCAACGAGGTGCCGGACGATGACGAAACCGGCGACGCCGGCGCTGCCCGCCCGGATGCCAGGCAGGACGAGGAGCCCCGCGCATGAAACGCGACAATACGCTGCACCGCATCGGCTACGCCGAGCGCCTGTGCCACTGGATGATGGTGGCCTGCTTCTTCCTTGTCGCGCTGTCCGGCCTGTCCTGGCTCTTCCCCTCGCTCAGCTGGCTGAATGCCGTGCTGGGTACGCCCCAGCTGGCGCGCATCCTGCACCCCTTCCTGGGCGTGGTGGTGTTCCTGGCCCTGATGTTCCTGTTCTTGCGGCTGGTGAAATACAACCTGCCGGAACGCGAGGACAGGATCTGGTTCGCCAACGTCAAGGACGTGGTGCGCGGCGCCCACGACAAGCCCCTGCGCATCGGCAAGTACAACGCCGGCCAGAAGGTCCTCTTCTGGAGCATCATGGTCCTCATCACCGCGCTGCTGGTCAGCGGCGTCATCATCTGGCGCCCCTGGTTCGCGCACTACTTCCCCATCCCCGTCATCCGCCTCGGTCTCATCGCGCACTCGCTGGCGGGCATCGGCCTGATGCTGCTCATCATCGGCCACATCTACCTGGCCTTCTGGGTCAAGGGGTCCATTCGCGGCATGATCACCGGCCGCGTCACGCGCGCCTGGGCGCGAGCGCACCACGACCGCTGGCATGAACAGATGCTGGCCAAGGAAGCCGCGCAAGCCGCTGCCACCAAGGAGCCGCGCGCATGACGTCCCCGGCAGGCGGCATCGGCCTGGACACGCAGGGCTTCGGCGTGCCCACCGGCGGCATCGGCGACGGACCGCCCGTGCTGGCGCCCAGGCTGGACCAGCACTACGCCCGCCGCGCGGCGCGGCTGGCGCAACTGGCCGACGGCCATCCCATGGCGGACTACCTGCGCATGGCCGCCGCCCTGGTGCAAGCCCAGCAGGCCACGCTGGACTCGCTGCCCTTGGCGGAAGACGCATCCGCGGCAAACGCCGATGTCACGCCGCTCACGCCGGGCGCGCTGCTGCAGGCGCCCTACTGGCGCGCCGCACTGCCTGCCATCCTGGCGGCGTTCTCGCGTCTTGGTGCCGCGCAGTTGGACGCATCCCTGCCGCTGCGCCAGACGCTGGCCGCCCTGCGCGACGCCTCGTCCGACGCCCTGGCCCACGACGCGGCCGCCCTGCTGGCGGGCGACTTCGAGCAGGTGGACAGCGCCCGCGCGCTCTTCCTGTGGGCCGCGCTGTCGCTGCACGCCGTGCAATTCGCCGCGCGACTGCCGGCATCGGCCTGGCGCGCGCAAGGCGACTCACGCCAGTTCTGTCCCGCCTGCGGCGGCGCGCCGGTGGCCAGCGTCGTGCTGGGCGGGGCGCAGGCAGGCCTGCGCTACCTGCATTGCGGCCTGTGCGAAACCCGTTGGCACATGGTGCGCAGCAAGTGCAGCAATTGCGAACAGGGCGGCAAGCTGGATTATTGGTCGCTGGACAGCGAAACCGCGCCCATCACGGCCGAGAGCTGCGGCGACTGCCACAGCTACCTGAAGGTGCTGTACATGGACCGCGACCGCAACCAGGACCCCATTGCGGACGACCTGGCCACGCTGGCGCTGGACGCCGAAGTCGAGCGCGAAGGCTACGCCCGCAGCAGCGTCAATCCGCTGCTGCTGCCGGGCCGCCAGCCAGACCCGCGCTGATGTCCAGCGCCTGCTGCTCGTACAGGCGGCGATAGCGCCCGTCTGGCCTCGCCAGCAGCGCCTCGTGCGTGCCCTCTTCCACGATGCGGCCCGTGTCGAACACCAGCAGCCGGTCCAGCGCGCGCACCGTCGACAGGCGGTGTGCGATCACCAGCGTCGTGCGGCCCACCATCAGGCGGGCCATGGCGGCCTGGATCAGCGCCTCGCTTTCGGAGTCCAGGCTGGAGGTCGCCTCGTCGAAGATCAGGATGGGCGCATTGGCCAGGAAGGCGCGCGCGATGGCGATGCGCTGGCGCTCACCGCCCGAGAGCTTCACGCCACGCTCGCCCACCAGGGTGTCATAGCCGCGCGGCAGCCGCTGGATGAATTCATTCGCGCTGGCCTGGCGCGCCGCTTCCTCGATTTCCCGGGCCGTGGCGCCAGGCCGGGCGTAGGCGATGTTTTCCGACAGGCTGCGATGGAACAGGATGGGCTCCTGCTGCACGATGGCGATCTGCGCGCGCAGCGACGCCTGCCGCAACGCCATGACGTCCTGGCCGTCGATGCGCACGGCGCCGCCCGACACGTCGTACAGGCGCTGGATCAGCTTGATGAAGGTGGTCTTGCCCGACCCGGAATGCCCCACCAGCCCGACCCGCTCACCCGGCCGGATGGCCACCGTGAAGTCCTGGAACAGGGGCGTGATGTGCGCGCCGTAGCGGAAGGTGACGCGGTCGAACACGATGCCGCCCTGCGTGATGCGCGCAGGTACGGCGTCCGGACGGTCTTCGATGCCCAGCGGCTGGTCCTGCAGGGCCACCAGCTCTTCCATGTCGTTCACCGAACGCTGCAGGTTGCGGATGTGCATGCCCACGTCGCGGAGATGGCCTTGCAGCATGAAGAACATCGTCAGCACGAAGGCCACGTCGCCCGCGCCCACTTCGCCCCGGTCCCACATCAACAGCGTCGTGGCCAGGATGGCCACCTGCATGCCCACCATCAGGAAGCCCTGCACCGTGCCGTTCAGGTTGCCGCGATTCCACGATCGGCGCGTGCGCTCGCGCCACTTGGCAATGATCCAGGCCAGCCTGCGCTCTTCGCGCGTTTCGGCGCCGAAGGCCTTGACCACGGCATTGCAGCCCACGGAATCGGCCAGCGCGCCGCCCAGCTTGGTATCCCAACGGTTTGCCAGCGAGGCCATGGGCGCCACGAATCCCACCGACAGCAGCACCGACGCCGCGATGAACAGCAGCGACCCCACGCCCACCACCACGCCCATCATGGGCCAGTGCGCCCCCAGCAGCACCGTCGCGCCCGCCAGCATCACCACCGACGGCAGGATGGCGATGAGCAGGGTGTCGTTCAGCAGGTCCAGCGCCCAGATGCCGCGCGTGATGCGGCGCACCGTGGAGCCGGCGAAGCTGTTGGCATGCCAGTCACTGGAGAAGCGCTGCACGCGGTGGAAGGCCTCGTTGGCCATGCCTGCCATCATGCGCGTGGTCAGCACGATGAGCCCCCGGAAGCACAACTGCCGGAACACCACGCCGGCCACGCCCAGCGAGACCAGCACGCCGAAAGCCGACCAGGCGGCATCGTGCGCCCCCTGCCCGCCCGCGGCGATGGCATCCACCAGGCGGCCGGCATACAAAGGCGTCAGCACTTCGGTCAGGGTGGCGAGCGAAATCGCCGCCATGATGGCGGCGATGCGCCAGGGCTGGCGGCCCCAGTGCTGAAAGGAAAAGCCGAGCACCTTGGAGAAGGTCTCGGCGCGAAGGTCGAAGCGTTTGCGCGGCATGGAATGAAACAGGAATGCGTTGCGTCCCATGGTACACGGCGCCTGCAGTGTGCACGATGACGGGGCCGACAGGCGGGATCCCGCATAGGCAAGCCCGCGCCGCGCATAGGCGCGGCGGGCGGCAAGCGCGTCCTACTTGCCGTCCCGCAAGGCGTAGTAGTCCTTCTCCCAGGCGGCATGCTTGGCCTTGCCGCGGCGCAGCTCGTCGGTGAAGGGCGCCACGGCCAGCAGCAGCCGGTTGAGCCAGCGGATGGGCGCGCGGCAGGGCCGTTCGAAATCCACGAACAGCACCACCCGTACGCCATCGGTGTCGTTATGCACCTGGTGCGGGTACAGATCGTCGAACACGACGGCGCGGCCTTCCTGCCAGACGTAGCGCTGCCCGTCGACCTCGATCCAGCATTGCTCGCGCGGCTCGGGCACGATCAACGCCAGGTGCAGGCGCAGCACGCCGTTATAGGGTCCCCGATGCAGGGGGATGCGCTTGCCGGGCTCGAGAATGGAGAAGAATGCGGTGCGCAAGCCGGGAATGCCGGCCAGGGCCCGCGCCGTATTCGGGCAACGCGCAAGGTTGCGCTCGGACCGCAGGCCATAGGCCAGGAACATGAAGGTCTTCCACTGGTCGTCGGCCGTGATCATCTCGACCTCCGGCGACAACTCGTGGAAGGAAGGCATGCGCTTGCGGTCATCCAGCAGGCTGGCCATCTCTTCCCGGATGCCCGATGCCTGCGCCTCCACCGCCGCCAGCCACGGGAACTGGGCGTTGTCGAAAATGGGCCGGTCGCCGACCAGCGAGGCCCGCGCGATCCGGTCCTGGATCCACTCGACGAAGCGGAACAGGAGCCTGGACATGAGGCGGGGCGGGCGTGTCGGCGGAGAAGAGGTCGTTTGCACAGCCGTAAGCGTACGAAGGGATGAGCGGCTTGGCAAGCCGGCCGTTGTCAAGGCGTGTCGCCATCCGGGCCTGGGCCGGGCGTCGTCTCGGCAACGAAGCCCGCGCGGCGCAATGCCGCGACTCGCCAGCGGTTTCCCAGCCATCCCGCGGCAATGGCCATGACGAATCCCGCCACGCCGGCGGCCAGCCTCGCCAGCGGCGCCAGCCACAGGCTGGCACTCGCCAGGCAGGCTTCGATGGCCAGCCCCATGCCGAACAGGAGGCACAGGTAGACCACGAAAGGCCGCCAGACACCCTTGACCGCCATCCAGGCCAAACCAAAGCACAAGGCCGGCCAGGAGAATCCTTGCTTCACATCCTCGTACCGCTGCGTGCCCGGCAAGCGATAGCGCACCCGTCCGGAGGCGGGAGCAGCCTGCCGCGGCAAGGCAGCCACCGGTGCATTCGAAGGCAGGCTCATGGCGTCACCCTGGGCGGATGACGGGCGGGATCGGGGGGCTGCAGCCAGGCCAGCAAGGCCCGGCATTGATGAAGCCGCGACTGGGGCATGCGGTACAGCGCGGGCGTCGGCGCGTCTCCATACTGAGACAACCCCAGGGTGGACGCCGGCTCCCGCAAGGCCTGCGCCAGGACCTGCGGCAACGTGGGGTCCGGCCTCAGGCCGCGCGCATGCAGAAAGCGGGCATAACCCAGGTTGCACATCCGGACCGCATAGGCGTAGTCCCCGGCTCGCCAACCGCCTGCCCACCCCGGCTGGAACGGCACCGACAAGGCACGTCCCGCGGCGTCCAGCCATGACGGGTGCGCCGCCGATGGCGCAGCCAAGGGCGCATCACCGCTCTCGGCCACAGGTCTCGGCGGCGGAATCGTCGCGTCCGCGCCCACGACGCCGGACGCCGGCGGCGCGGGACGGTGCGCGCTCGCGCGGGCCGACACGGGCAGCACATCGGCTGCCGCCTCTCCCACGCTGGCATACAGCAGGTAACGGCCATAGGCGGTGTACCGCTGAGGCGCCCAGGGCTCGGTCAGTATCTGCCCCACCTTGCCTTGCGCCGCGGCCAGTTCGAACCACTGCACGGTGATGCTGCTGGCGGCGGCAGGCAGTACCTTCGCGCCGAATACCGTCATGCGCTCCTCGTCACCGGCCTCGGGCAGGAACCAGGGCGGCGGCTGCAAACCCGGAAGGCAGCGTTCCGCCGCGGCGCGCAGGCGGTCCAACAAGTCCTTGCCCCGGCGCGGGTCGCCGTAATGCGCATGGAACACACTGCGCCGCAGGAACAGCCACTGGCTGCTTTCACGGCCCGGGCACGTCAACTGCGCGGGAAACGCCGACAGGGCCACGCTCCCCTCCAGATAGCGTTGCCCCGCGTAGATCTGCTCTTGCGGAAAGAGCGCATACGACTCGGTGCCGGGCAGGCCCGTCCATTCATCCAGCAGGCCGCGCCACGCAGGCAAGGCGATGCCCAGCACGTCGATGACCGGCCCCGTTCCCACGACCTGCCGGGCGGGGCCGAAAGGCGTATCGGCGGCCTGTGGCATGGGCAGCCGCAACCGCAACTCGAAGGGCCATACCAAGAGCAAGGCCAGCACGCTGGCGCCCAGCACCCCGAGCGCGCGGCCGCGCGACACCGGTGCGCGATGGCGGCGGTCGCGCACGTAGAAGGCCGTGAAGCAGCAGGCCACGGCAAGCAGCCAGAACCAGGGCAGAACGTCGCGCAACTCGAGGTGGAAGTCTCCGCCCGTCGGAATTTCCAGGTCGCGGTCGACGAGCACGGCCGCGAAGGGAAGCAGGGCCAGGAGGGCGGCGGCCCAGCCATAGCGCGATGGCCGGGCTGGACGCCAGGAAGCTGCGTGGGAGGCAATCGGACGGGACGGCAACGGACCAGGACTCATGAAGACATCATAGGAGGAACGCCAAGGCATGCCGGGCGCTCGCCCGGGCGCCCCAAGTGTATTCCAGCAGCAGGGAGACCAGGACAGTCTTTGGCTCAGGAGCAGGCCGGCCCGGTGCGCGCCTTCGGCAGCGGCACGTCGCCGCTGGTGTTCCCCGCCAGCTTGCGGATCTTCTCCGCCACTGCCGGCGTCGGTGTCTCGTAGCCATAGCAATAAGGCGGAGTCGGGGCCGACTCGGGCTGGTAATCCTGCAGCACCGCCTTGGCCTCGCCCAGGTACAGGTTGTCCTTCACGCGCAGGAAGGCCTTGTAGCCCCGCTCGTAGCCATACTGGGCCTTGGTCTTTTCATAATTGCGCCGGTCCGACGCACCGTTCTCCAGCGCGGTCCGGTTGGGGGAGTCCGGCAGCTTGTCGCAGTAGTTCACGTCGATGCCGTGCACCGTCGGCGTGCGCTCGGGCTCCAGGCACGTGCGCCTGGACCGGTTGCTGAAGATATTCCCTTCCACCAGCGCGCGCGCCTCCAGGCTGAAACTCATGCCGTACAGGTTCCAGTCCTCCAGGAGATTGTTGTAGAGGTGGAAAGTGCCGAACTGCCCTCGCGGGTTGCGCTGCACGGTGTTCAGGAAATAATTGTGGTGCAGCGTCACGCGCGCGATCTTGTCGCGCTCGTAGTTCTTGTACATGTCCTTCGACGTGATGTTGTTCAGCAGCATCACCTTGTTGGAGTCATGGAACTTGTTCCACGACACCGTCACGTCGGTCGAGCCGTTCTTCACGTTCAGCAGGCGGTCCGAGAAGCGCGCCAGGTCCATGTGGTTCACCCACACGTCCCGGCTGTCGTTGGCCACGTTCACGGCCTGCGTGAAGCGGGTCAGGCGCCCGTCGATGCTCAGGTGCGTCAGGATCACGTTCCGGCTGCGGTACACGCCCAGGCCGTCATCGATCAGGGTCACGCGCCTGCCCCGCCCGTCGACCGTGACGTTCGACGGCACGCGCAGCTGCGTCTTCAGCACGATCGTCATGTCGGAGGCGAAGCGGATCCAGGTGGGCGTCTTCGATTTCCTGGCGCCATCCAGCGCGGCCCGCAAGGTGCCGGGCCCCGCGTCCTGGTCGGAGGTGACCTCGACGAATCGGCCGTCCAGCCCGCCCGTGGCCTTCTGCCCATAACCTTCCCGGTATTGCAGCAGCGAGGACACGATCGGGCATTGGGCATCCGGCACGGCGCAGGTCTCGCTCGCCGCGGTCGTGCCGCCCAGGAACACCGCCAGGGCAAGCAGCCAGCGCCTCATGCCTCTTCCTCCTTCACCGGCGCCGCGGAACGGTCCGCCGGCGTCACGTGGCGCCAGATGCCGCCACTCATGCGCAGGTTCTCCGCGGGCCCTGCCAGGTGCTGCCTCAGCAGCGCGAAATAGGCGTCCTGCCAACGCAGCGCATAGGCATCGGCATCCTCGCCCGGCGCGACCGCGGGCAGCATTTCCAGCGTGAACGTCACCAGGCCGTTCTCCCAGCGCGGGGCATAGAAGACCGAGGGCACGCCCAGGCGGTGCGCCATGCGGGAGGCGAAGCTCGAATACGTCACTTCCTGGCCTTCGAAGGTCGTGCGCGGCGCGGCGGGATTCGCGGCGCCATCCACGGCCAGGCCCAGCACGTAACCCGAACTGATCGCGCGGATGCAGGCCTTGGCGACCTGCGCCTCCGACTGGTCGGCGGTGGAAATCAGGGCCTTGGAATAGCTGCTCTGCTCGACGTTCGGCGCGGTGGCCAGCCAGCGCGAGGGAATGCCCAGCAGCTCCAGGGCCATCAGCGCGGCGTACATGGGGCCCACGTGCGCGGTGGCCACCACGACGCCCCGGCCCGAGGCCAGCAGCGGCGCGAAGAAACGCTCGCCGGCCTCCAGGTCGCCCAGCAGCTGCATGGCCTCCTCCGCGCGATCCTCGCGGCACTCCAGCCAGTCGAACAAGAGCTGGTCCATCAGGTGGCCCCAGCGCGCCGCACGCTCCCACTTCGCACGATCGACGGTGGCGTCGCCGCGCATCGACCACGCCCAATCGAAGCGCGCCTGCGGGATCGGAGCGGTATCCAGCCGCTGCTCCACCTGGGCCACCGCCTCCTGGAACGAGTCCGGCAGAAGCTTGCTGCGGCTCGCCACGTATTGCGCATACAGGGCTTCGGCTGCTTCCTTGCGGCCCGCCTGCGACAACGCGCCGATGGCGGAACGCTGCCGCAGCAGGCTGTCGGGCGCCTTTTCCAGCAGGATCATCAACTGGTCCGCCGCCGCGTCGTGCTGCGCCGAATAGCGCAGGGCGCGCGCGTAGAGCATCCGCGTCTGCTCCATGTCCGGCGACAGCGCGAGCGCCTGCTTCAGGAACGGCACCGCATCCCGGTAACGCCCGGCACGCAGCAGCGTTTCGCCTTGCAGGGACAGCAACCTGACGTCCGCCGGCGCTGCCTTCAGGCCCGCCTCGAAATGCGCCAGGGCGTGCACCTTGCGGTCTTCTTCCGTGGCACGCCGCAGGTGCGACAGCCCCAGCGAGGTGCGCAGCGCCGCGCTGTCGTGCCCCGCGCCCAGCGCCGCGTCGCCGAAACGGATCGCGGCGTCCGCCCGGTTGTCTTCCAGCAGCGCACGCACCGCCATCGCCGCCACCCGCTCGTTGGGCAGGGTCTCCGGGTCCAGGGCCGCGGCCATGCGCGCGGCATCGGGCGTATCGCCATGGCGGATGAACGCCATCATCCACAGGCTTGCATCGCCGGCCTGGCTGGCCGCCATGCCGGCAGTGTCCCGCGCAACCGCGGCCGCCTCGCCAACCCGGCCGGCCTGCAGGCGCAGCTGGATCCGCGCGGCATGCAGCGCCGCGTCATCCGGTTCGATGCCGGCCGCGGCATCTGCCGCCTCAATGGCGCGGTCCCATTGCTTCGTGCGCCCCAGCAGGCTGGCCAGCATGCGCCGCTCTTCCGCGCGGCGCGGATAGGCGGCGATCAGCACCTCGAGCGCGGCAATCGCCAGCGCGAACTCGCCTTCCTTCACATAGGGGGACACCAGCAGGCGCCTGGCATCGCGCCAGCCATCCGCCGCCAGCACCAGTGCGACGTCGAACTCGGCCATCTCGCGGGCCGGGTCCGCCGCGCCGCGGATGCGCTGGATGACGGCCAGCAGCCGGGCGGCTGCCTCGGCCTGCGTGCCAGTCGTCGCGGTGGCCACGTCACCCATGCCGCAACCCCTTCAGCAAGGACATCGACACGCGCACGACGAAGAGCAGCGCGAAGCCCAGCGCCAGCGCCTCCAGCAGCAGCGTCAGCATGCGCGGGCTGCTGGGCCTGTCGGTCGCGACCGGCTGCACGATGATCGACAGGTAGCGCTGCAGCCGCAGCGTGTCGACCAGCGCCTGCTGGTGCGACTGCTGCGCCAGGGTCAGGTTCGAGTCCGCGAAGCCCTGGGCGTTCCTCAGGCCTTCATACGACTTGAGCAGCGTCGCCTCCGTATTGCCCTGGCCGCTCAGGCGCTCGCGCACGCCATCGATGCGCTTCTGCAGGGCGGCGATCTGCATCTGCGCGGGCCGCAGCATGGGGTGGTCGTTGTTGCCCAGCGCCCGGATCTTGTCCAGGTTGATCTTCGCGTTGTTCAGTTCGCTTTCGAGCTGGCTGGAATGGTTGAGCAACATCTGCACGGTGGCGGTGGGATCGATGTTGCCGTGCTCGGTCCGCCACGCGGTCAGCGCCTCGCGCGCCTCCAGCGCTTTCTTCTCCGCGTGCCGCAGCGAGGCCTCGCTGACCTTCAGCTTGTCCGACACGCCCTTGGCATTCAGGCGGCTGACGAAGTCCTCCGCCAGGCCGATCAGCTCGCGCGACAGCAGCATGGCATGTTCCGGCGAATAGGCGCTGACGCGCAGCACGTCGATCTGCTCGAGCGCATTGAACGAGACGTGGACCGACGCCTGGTAGGCGCGATACAGCGCGTCCTCGCTGGCGTCCTCCGCCAGGCGGTTGGCCGGGTCCAGGCCGTCCTGGACCAGGTACTGGCGCAGGCCGATCTTCTGGTCGAGCTGGCGCATGCTGTCGCGCGACAGCAGGAAGTCCCGCACCGCCCAGCCGTCCACGAACCCGCCCATCATGCCGCCCGCGTTGCCCGTGGTGATCAGGCTGGCCGCGCCCGGGGCCGCGGCGGCTTGCTGGCCGGATGCCGACTGCACGAAGAAACGCGACTCGGCCTCGTAGCGCGGCGTGGCGATGCTGAACATGTAGATCAGCGCGCAGACCACGGGCGCCACGACGATGCCCGCGCTGATCCAGCGCCGGCGCAGGCGGCCGCGCAACGCCGCCTCGCGGTCGCGGCGGCGGCGCTCGATCTCCGAGCCGTTGTCAGAAGCCGACGTCATCGAAACCGCTTCCGAAGGACTCTTCTCCCGACCCTGAGTCGTCTCTGGACCGTCTTGGCGGGTACTTGATGATGCACTGGTCGAGGTCGTCTTCGATTCTGAGAGCGCTTCGCTCATAAACTAGGCCTTTGAAACAGTAATCCGCCAGCTGGTTCTGGCGATAACTGGAAAAAACGAGCGTCCGCCCGACCAGGCGCTCCTCGAACAGCGCCAGCCAGAGGCGGGTGAAGCGGCAGGGTTCGAAGGGAATCGTCCCTTCGATCACATAGATGTCGAAAGCAGGCGCAAGCGCCAGCGCGAACGTGAACTCCTGCCGGATATACAGTGGCCAGTGCTCCATGGGCTTGGCCAGCCACTGCGGTTCGGTGATGAGGTCGGCGACCAGATCCGCCGTCTCGTTGGCATCCAGTTCGTAGCGGTCGGCAAGCAGCTGGATGATGTTCAAGCCGTTCGCCTTGCCGCGCACGAAACCCTGCCGCCCGATTGCCCAGGAAATATTGCCTTCGTGCCGGACGAAGCCGCTGCGCGGCGGACGCAGGCCGCACAGCACGTCGATCACCTGGCGATGCCGCTCCGGCGTGGGCGACAGCAGCGCGTAGCGCCCGACCGGAATGTCGAGATCCGCATCGGTCAGCAGCGGCTGCCTGCTGCCGAATGCAAAGGGTTCGTCGGTGACACCGTATAAATGGATCATCGCTGTCGCTCACATCGGCTGGACGTCGCTGCGGACCAGCCGCTGGGCGGCCCAGGCCACGACGATCATGAACACCAGCGCAATCAGGAAGTAGCCCAGGTCTGCATCCTGCGAGGTGTAGTTGGTGAAATAGGCCGAGCGCAGCAGCTGCATGCCATGCGCCAGCGGCGACCACAGGACCCAGGGGCGATACTGCTCGGGCAACTGTTCCGAAACCAGGAAGACGCTGGAGAACAGCTGCAGGAAGCGCTCGATGATCGGCGCCACCCGCAGGAAGAAGCGCCAGACGGTCGAGATCGCGCCGAACAGCACGCCCAGCGCCCCGCCAAAGACCCCCATCAACACCACGAAGGCGATGAAGCCGGCCACGTTGTCCGGCAGCGTGACCAGGTTCAGCGCATGGCCCGCGCTGATCAGCACGCCGAGCACGACCACGTATACCGTGGTGTAGAGGAAGGCATGCACGACCGCGCACATCAGCGGCGTGACCCCCGGCAGGTTCAGCAGGCCCCGCGCCGACACATAGGCCGTGCTGGTTCTCAGGGTGACCTGGCGAAACATGATCCATGTGGTTGCCCCCACCATCGAAAACGTGAGCACGTCCATGCCCATGATGTAGTGCGTGCCCAGGATGATGTACATCGACGTGATGAGCGTCAGCAGCACCACCGGGCCGATCAGGGCCCAGACCAGGGCGAACCGGCTTTCGCCGTGCATCACCTGCAACTGGTAGATGAAGAGCGCGAACAGCGTGCGCAGCCCGCCGCCGCCGTCATCGTCATGGCGCGGGGCATGCCCCGCGTGCAGGCCGCGCATGCGGCCACGCAGGATCTCCAGGTCGCCGGCCTCGGCCGGGGACAGCGGGATTTCCAGCGCGATGTCGTTGCGCGACGCATGGCGGCGCGCCTCCTGCGCCTCTTCCTGCCTGCGCCGCTGCACGCGCCGCTCATGCGCCGCGTTCAGCCTGAGGTCTTCCTCGACCAGCTTGGCCGGCATGTAGCCGGGCTCGAATACCGCGACATCGGTGCGGATGTCGTGCTCCAGCAGGCGCACGATGAGACGCAGGCGCCGACGGGAAAAGTCGGCCACCATCTCGTCGGCGCCATGGCGCACGACGGCCTCGTCCAGCTCGGACTGGATCGCGTCATACACCGCCCGCCGGGCCGCCACCGAATCGTGCGGCTCGCCTTGCAGGCGCGCCAGCAAGGGCTTGAACAGCACGGCCGGCGACGAATTGCTGTCGAACAGCGCCGCCGGGTCCAGCCGCCACTCGGCGACGCCCGCGCCTACGGTGTAGTTGCCACCCTGTCGGCGCGAACGCCAGCCGCGGATGCGGTCCTCATTGCTCGTCGCCACGCTATTCGGGTATCACCGAATTGGTCGGTCCCGAGCCGCCATCGATCTGGCGCGTCGCGCTGAAGCCGGCGCTCATCGAGAACCTGAAGGCCGACAGCACCTTCTGGACCTGGGCGAACGGCGCATCGGAGATATAGATCGCCTCTCCTTCCCGCACCGAGAACTGACGCGCCATCGCCACCTGCTCGGGCTTGGTGAGATCGAACTGGTACACGACGGGAATGGTGTCCGGCTTGCCGTCCACGCCGGCTTCCGCGGGCGTGAACAGGAAGACCGAGCGCGGGTCCGCGGTCGCGCCATCCAGGCCCCGGGCATCGGCCAGCGCGTCCAGCACCGTGTAGTTGCGTTTGCTGATGGCCACGCGGCCCTGGTTGCCGGCCGCGCCCAGCACCGTCAGGTGCTCGCGCGCGTCATGCGCCGTGATCACGTCGCCCGCGCGCAGCAGGATGTCGTTGTCCTGGTTGCGGTAGATATCCGCCAGTCGCACCGACGCCAGCTGATTGTCGCGGCGCAGCGTGATGACCATCTGCTCCGGGTTTTCCTGCACCGGCGCGGCGAACGCCAAGGCGCTGCTCAGGCGCTGGGACGTCTGCGTGATGGGATACATGCCGGGCTTGGTCAGGTTGCCCTGCACGGTCACCATCTGGCCACGGTCGCCGACGCGGTTGACCGCGACGTCGGACGCGACCACGAGCTTGCTCAGGCGGGCCACGATCGCTTCGCGCAATTCGGACAGCGTCATGCCCTGCGCCTTGAAGCTGCCCAATATCGGCACGTACAGCGCGCCCTTCGAGTCGATCTGGTGGTTGCCCAGGTTGCTGGCGCCCGTGGCATCGGCGGCGAACACGCCCAGGCCATCCCGCTCCCAGACCGTGATGTTGATCCCGTCGCCGGGAACGAGGCGGTCGAAACCCGCATGGGTCAGGTCACGGTAGTGCTGGGGGAAGTCCTCGACAGCGGGCATGCGGCTGGCGCGCACGTGTTCGGGCGTCACCGTCACGACCACGACATCCTTGTCGTCGTTCGCCGAGGTCATCTCGTGCAGCATCGGACCCGTGCGCGGCAACTGACAGCCGGTCACGACGAGCGTGGCGAGCACTGCCATGAGCAGTGCCGCCTTGCGTTGCAGGCCCGAGGCCGGCAGGTTCTTGTGGATGGCTTCCATGGTTTCCAGGGTCAGGCTTCCTTTCAGGCGCGCAGGGCGTCCAGGCCGATGTCGTCTTCGTCATGGCGGGACGCGCCAAGCACGGAGACGCACAGGCCCAGGAACTTGCTCAACATCGCATTGAGCGAAAACAGCTCCCGTGCCCGCTGGCGGCTGTGCTGCTTCAGCACGTCGTTGCCGTGCATCATGTCCACGATCGACTCGATCTTGTCGCAGGCCTCGTTCAGGTCCGGATGGTCCAGGTCGTCGATCAGGTGGCCCGTCACGTTCTGCACGAAGCACTCGCCCGCCCCGCCTGCCGGCGTCGACACGACCGGCACGCCGAGCAGTTGTGCCTCGATGAGCACGTTGGGCAGGCCCTCGAAGCGGGACAGCAGCACCTTGGCATCCATCTGCGAATACCAATAGCCCACGTGGTTCGAGAGGCCGACGAACAGGAAACGGTCCATCAGGCCAAGCTCCTCGGCCAGCGCGGTCATGCTTTCGCTCATCCGGCCGTCGCCCACGATGAAGAACCGCGCCTGGGGCCGCCGTTTCAGGTATTGCGCGGCGAGCTTGAGCCAGAGTTGCGGCCGTTTGTCGGGCTCGAGGCGAAAGACCCCGCCGATCGTCTCGGTCGCGTCGGGCGTCGCAGCCTGGAATTCATTCCATTTCCGCTCATCCTCGGGAGAGGGATCGGTCGCAAGCTCGGGCACGCCGTTGTACAGGATGTGGAAACGCTCGATCGGCATGTCGAGCCACTTCGCGTATTCCTTGGCTGCCGTCAGGCTGTTGCTGCAGAAATGCACGCCCGGCACTTGCGCAAGCGCGCGGAACAGCACCGGATACTCTTCGCGGAACCGGTCCTTGCGGATGTTCGGGGGCAGTCCGCGGAACACCAGGTGGATGGTCGGCACGCCGGCCAGCAGCGCGGCCAGGGCGCCGAACAGGCACGTGCCATCCTGCCACAGGCTCACCACGTCGAAATCATGTTCGCGCAGCATGGGGGTCAGGCGCGTGACGCCGTAGTGCACGGGCGGCGGCAGCTGCTCCAGCAGGCGCGTCAGGCCATCGTCGTCCACGGGCTGGTTGGCGGTCGAGATCGCCGGCAAGGCATTGATTTCCGTGACCGGAATATTCGCCTTGGTCAGGATGGGCAGGAAGAAATCCTGGCCGCCTTTCTTCTGGGAGCCGGCAGGCTCGGTGTGCTGCTTCACCAGCACCTCGACCTTCTCGGGCCGCACCGCCATGAAGGACGGCCGTTGGTCGGCCGACGACGCCATGCGGTGCAGCTCTCCTGCCAGCCGCGTCAGCTGGCGCTCGGCCCCGCCCGGCCCGAGGCTGCCCGTGACCAGGGCGATCGAGACGGGATTCTCGGGCGGCTGCTCCGCCACGTCGCGGTTCCGGAAATGCAGGATCGCATGCTTCATCGACACGATCTTGATGTCCTTGCCAGCCAACTCCTCTTCCGACTCGAAGCGCTGGTAGAACGCGACGTCCTCGGCCAGCCCGCTGGCCAGCTCGGCCGCCTTGCTGCCGGCAGCCAGCTGGTCGGCCACCGGGCGGATCACGGCGAACGCATCCAGCAGGAGGCCGCGCTTGCGCAGGCGCTTGGCGAACTCGATGCGGACGTTGCGGTCGTCGTACTTGGCGATCAGGCGGCGGAACAAGGCATCGGACTGCTCGTGCGCGCGGATGTCGCCCAGCAGCTTGGCCTTGGCGAACAGCTTCTCCGGCTTGCGGGTCAGCTTGGGGAAGTGGCGGTCGATCAGCGCCAGGGCTTCGTCGACATTCCGGTCCTTCACCAGGCGGGTCGCGCAATAGCGGATGATCTGGAAATCACCCGGGTAGTCCTGCAGCAGCGCCGACCATTGCTCGGCCATGCCTTCGTTCAAGCCGGCCGTTTCCTTCAGGCGCAGCAGCAGGAAACGCACCTTCGGATCGTTGGGGAAATCGTTGGCCAGCGCCTGGGCGCGCGGCAAGTTTTCCTGCGCAAGCAGCACCCGGCCCGACGCGGCGACGATCTCTTCCAGCTGGCCTTGCACCCACTCGAGCGTGGATGCCTCCACTGCCCCTTGCTCGGTATCGGATAGGCCCGTCATGCCGCTCTCCTGCGATTCGCCTTGTCGATCCAGACCTGGCACCGATGGATGTAGTTGTCGAACTGCTCCGGATTCTCCGAACGGGCCTTGAGCAGTTGCCAATACGGCAGGGCCTTCTCGAACATGTGCAGGCGCATCGCGCCGACGGCGGCCGTGCGCAGGCCGATGACGTCATCGTGGACCAGCGCCAGGATCTTCTCGCCGACAGCCAGGCGGTCATGGGTGCTCGACGGCGCCAGCGCGCGCACTTCGGCATACAGCACGCCCAGGATGCGGCGCTTCTCATGCGCGACTTCCGGCATCTGCGGCCACGATTGCTCGACGCGATCCAGCAGGCTCCACGCGGCCTGGGGGTCGCCCTCGGCCAGCATCTGGCGCGCGGCACGAATGGAACGCGGTCCCAGGCGGCCCAGCTGGCGCTCGGCCTCGTCCTTCGCGTTCTGGTCCGCCGACGCATGGTTCAGCACGGCCTTGTAGGCATCGATGGCCTCGCCGAACCAGCCGCCGTTGAAGGCCACGCGGGCGTAGTACAGCTTGGTGCTGAACTGGGCCGCCTCGCCCGCCACCGCGCGCTCCAGATGGCGCATCGCGGTCTTGGTGTCGCCCAGCGCGTCCGCGGCACGGCCGCGCATCGCATCCAGCTCGGGGAAATCGACATGCGCATCCAGCGCGATGTCCGTGAGCTCGATCACTTCCTTGTGGTTGCCCGCCAGCAGCGCGGCCCGCACCGCCAGGCGCGTCGCGCGCTCGAAGGCCCGCAGGGCGCGCGTGCTGGCCAGCGTGTCGGGGTCCAGCATGCGGTGCGCGCAGATCCGCTCGGCGGCATCGCGCAGGCGGCCCTCTTCCAGGGCCTGGGCGCCTTCCGCGGCCCACGAGGCCGATTGCGCCTGCAGCCAGGCACGGATGTCCTCCTGCTCGCTCTTGACCATGCCGCTTGAAACAGTCAGCGCGGCGGCGGCCACCAGGCAACCGCGCCAGGTGGCTTCCTGGACCAGCTCGAACGCCTCGGCGTCGGTCAGCACCGGCGACTCGGAGGCCAGGTCACGCAGGCTCGCGCGGTCGCCGGCAATCAAGCGGTCGCGCCACAGCACGGCGAAGCTGCGGCCATTCGAAGGCTGCTTCTCACGCACTTCGCTGACCCAGCGCAGGACGGCTTCCATGTCGCCGCTGGCCTGCAGGATCGACAGCACGGTGTCGGCCGCTTCCGTCGCCCACGCATCGCTTGCCGACGACGTGCGGAACGCCAGCTTCCAGTTGCTCAGCGCCTCGTCCAGGTAACCCAGTTGGGCCGCGGACGCCGCCGCCACGCGCAGGATCTCCGGCGTTTCCTTTTCGTCGCCGATCAGGCCCGCCGACAGCGAGTACGCCAGGTCGTAGCGGCCGAGCTTGAAATGGCTGCGCATCAGGATCTGCTCGGCCTTGCTGCCCGTGGCGACCACGGCGCCGGCGTTCTCCAGCAGGCTGATCGCTTCTTCATAGGCGCCCAGTTCCGACTGCATGCGGGCCAGCAGCACGGTATGGTCCGGCAGGCCGGGATGGCGGCGCAGCACGTCGCGCACGCGGCGCGAGGCTTCGCGCACGTCGCCCGACTCCCACACCTTCTCGATGCGCTCGACGCTTTCCTCGGCGCCCAGCTTGGCCGCGGCCGGCGTGGGCAGCGACGCGCTCATCTTCGGGCGCATGTAGGTCTTGAACCACTCGGCACCCAGCCGATCCGAGAAGCGCTCGGTGTAGTGGGTCAGGTCCAGGCCGCCGTTTTCCATCGCATCGGCCTGCCCGAACTTGTTCATCACGGCAGTCGGGTCGTAGCTCGGCACGCCCAGGCGTTCAGCCGCCTGCGTCACGACGCGGATCAGCTCCTGGCGCGACTCGATGGGCGTGTTGTCGGCAGCCAGCGCATTGACGTGGGTGACGAACACCACCTTGTCCTTGCCCAACAGCGTCACGATCTGGCCCATCTCGGCCTCGATCTCGTCATCCGACAGGTCGCGCTTCACGATGCGGGCCAGCAGTTCGCGGTCCTCCGCGGGCAGGCTCTTGAACACCGGATCCTGGTCGAGGAGGGCACGGCGCTCGGCCAGCGATTCCGTGGAGGCCAGCGACCAGTAGGTCCGGGCGCGCGCGCGATCGGCGAAGAATTCGGTGAAGTGGCGGGTCAGGTAGTTGGACTGGATGGGGTGGCCATCCAGGGTCAGCAGCTTGCGCGACGACAGTTCCACCAGGTACAGGTCTGCCGGCGTGTGGGTGGCGCTGCGCGCCTTGCCCATCACCGAGGGACGGAAGATCAGGCGCTGGACGTCGGCGGGAATGTCGCACTCACCGAACATGAAGCGCGCCTGCTGGAGCGCTTCCGTGCTGGTGTGCACGAAACCGTAGTTGCGTCCGAGCTGCAGCTTGAAGGGATAGCGCGTCACGGCATTGCGCAACGGCGTGTGGATTCGGCAGGTGCCAATGGGAGCGATCGTGAAATCAGCCATTCATAGTCCTTGGGAGGTTTATTGACGGGCTGAACTTGAGAGTCCAGACAAGGGATCGAAAGGAGTCCGAGGGGCGTCGGATGCCTGCATCAGAGGCACGAGCCTGGGTCGGATTGCGGAGATCGGGCTCGAGATGGCCCGTCCATTCGTCGCCTTTCTCAGGCGTGCGGCACGTCGTTGGCCGACGTGGAAGCCGATAGCGTCAAAGCGCCTGGACGGCGCTGCTGCAACCGGCAGGCCCTCCTGCTTCGGGCCCAAAACTGCGGATGTCTCTACCACTGGTACCTCTGCTACGTGTCCTCGTGCCATGGCACGAACGGGCAGGCAGCGCACACAAGCTGAAACAACTTACCGTGCGACGCCCGACCGGAGCCCCGAAGCGTCGTCAAAAAAACTCTCGGCTGGCGGAAAGCCAACAGATTTTTGGCGCTTCAGGGAGCTTGGCGGACGAATCCTAGGCGTAAAACACCGCAATAATCTTTCCAAATATTTTTATTGCAGTGCAGATGAGACTGGATTGATGCAATTACGGGCAGAGGGGGGATAAAAAATTACACTCATTACAGATCATTCAAAAAAAGAAAGGACATAAGCTTATTTATGGAAGCGTTAAATGGTTACCGATTGTTCCGTTTAACCCAGGTGCAATAGGGCTCACGGCGGCGCAAAAAAAAGACCGCCGGCAGCCTGCCAGCGGTCTTCACTATTTGGGGGACGAAAGAGATGCGTGGCGCCCGGCTGCGCCGCTTCAGCCTTGCCTGCCGAACCCCCCACTCGCCCATTCCGACGCGCGTTGCACGGTCAACTTATACGTGGGCGCGACGCGGATCTCGGCCAGCACCTCGCCAGCCGCGTCGTGCGCGCTCAGCATGGCATAGGGCTCGTCCTCGTCCGGCACGATGTCCAGCTTGACCGTCAGGCGGCCGCCGTCCGTATCGATCCTCACGCTTTTGTGCAGCGTGGCATGCAGCTGTTGCTCGTGACGGCGCAGGACTTCGTTGGCCGTCTTGACCAGTGTGATGAAGGCGGCGGAGTCCAGCGGCTTGGGATTCTTCTTGTCGCGCCCCATGGTCCAGGGCCCCACCAGCGCCGGTTCGGCCTGGCCGTCCAGGGTCATCGCGACCGCCCAGCCGTCGTCGTCCTCGTTCTTGATGACCCGCGCCGTCCAGCCATCGTCGCGCCAAAGCGTCGGGCTGTGTTCCTTGCGGGCTTCGTCCATCTCGGTATCCGACATCCGGGTCTCGCTCTTTCCATCGCCATGGCGGACCATGCCGCCAGAAAACAAAAACCCACCGACACCGGTGGGCGCATTGATGGGCAGCATGTGCTGCCGGTCCCTATAGTACTAGCTCCAAGCGCTACGATGGCGTCCACACGCGGGCAACGATGTCCACGGCACGCAGCCAAAAAGGGGAAAGGGAGATGTTCGGAATTCTGTCGGCGCTTGGCCAGGAACAGGGAGACCTGCTCGCTCGCCTGGTGCCAAGCGCCCCGCCTCGCAGGATTGCGCAACGAGACTTTCACGTCGGCATCCTGGACGGCATGCCCTGCACCCTCGTGCAGTCACGGATCGGCAAGGTCGCGGCGGCAACCACGGCCACCCTGCTCATCCGTGAGTTTGGCGTCACGCACATCCTGTTCGTCGGCCTGGCCGGCGGGCTGGCGCCCGCATTGAAGGTGGGCGACGTCGTGGTCGCCACGGCGCTCATCCAGCACGACCTGAATGCGCACCCGCTATTCCCCAAGCATGAGGTGCCGCTGCTGGGGCGCGCCCGCTTTCCCACCGACACCGGCTTGAGCGCGCTGCTGGCGGCGCATGCCCGGCAATTCCTGCAGGACGCCGCCGCGAACCTGGCCGCCAGGCTTTCCTGCACGCCATCCGTCCACCAGGGACTGGTCGCCACCGGCGACCAGTTCATCCAAAGCCAGGCCGCCGCCCGGGCCTTGCAGGCCGAGCTGCCTGATGCGCTGTGCGTCGAGATGGAAGGCGCCGCCGTCGCCCAGGTCTGCCATGAAATGGACATCCCGCTGGCGGTGCTTCGCGTGATCTCGGACACGGCGCAGGACAGCGCCGGCATGGATTTTCCAGCGTTCCTGAATGGCGTGGCGGGCGTTTATGCCAATGAGATCCCGACGCGGGTGCTTCGAGCGTTGGCGGCCAAAGACATGGCGAACGCTGGCGAAGGGAAGGCGTAAAGATTCCGTCCAGTGTCATTCGCTGGACGCACAGGATTGGCCGGTTGCCCGCACGAAGGGCCGCAACGCAAAAAGCCCACCGCTAGCGGTGGGCTTTCCATCTATGTACTGCCTGAGAATTCTGGTGGGCTGTGAGTGGCTCGAACACTCGACCTACGGATTAAGAGTCCGCTGCTCTACCAACTGAGCTAACAGCCCGTGTGAGTGGCAAAAACACCAACGGCGCAACGGCAATTTGCCCCTGGGTTTTTCCCTGCACGGTGCGTTGCAAACAAAGCAACGCGAAGGGCATGACTATACACCATTTTTTTGCCTTGTGCGAGTACACTGCCAGTCACGCTCCTGGTTGTTGCAATTTCATGGTGCTGTCCCCCGGCGCGTCGCTCTTTATCGCCGCCGTACCGCCAAGACCCGCCAACCCGCCCGCCCAGCCTATGCTTAGCCGCTTGTTCCAGATAGATCTTCAGCGCCTGATCCTGTGGTTGTGCCTGCTCTCGGTGGTGGTTGCGCTGGGCAATGCCCTCTACGCCAGCTACCTGGTTCAGCGCGAAGTGCTGTTGCGCAACACGCTGGAGGCAAACCGGATGTATGCCTCCAAGCTGGCCCAGGTCACCAACAACCTGCTGCAGGACGCCCAGCACCTGCTTTCCTACAGCACCGAGTCCCTGGATGGCCAGCTGGTTGCCGGCCCACGCCTGGAGGCCGAAGCCGACCGCCTGCAACAGCAAAGCCAGCATTTCGACTCGGTCGTGTTCATGCGCTTCGACGGCATGGTGCTGGCCACCTCGCCGTCCTCCATCGGCCTGGCGGGCAAGCTGCTGGAGTCCGATGTGTCCAGGTACATCCGCAAACTCCAACTGCCCTATATCAGCGAGCCCTTCAAGGGCTCCACCGGCAGGTGGCTCATCAGCCTGTCCTACCCCATCTTCGATGACGACGACCTGTATCTGGGCGCCGTCATCGGCAGCATCTACCTGCACGAACGCAATGTGCTCTCTCGCCTGCTGGGCCAGCACTATTACCGCGACGGCTCGCACCTCTTCGTGGTCGATGGCAAGGGCATCGTGCTGTACCACCCCGACCGCCGCCGCATCGGCCTGCCTGCCGGCAACGACACCATCATCCGTTCAGCTATGAGCGGCCAGGAAGGCGACGGCCAGTTGCGCGACGCCGATGGCGTGGACATGCTGGCGGGCTACGCCTGGGTGAATACGGCGAACTGGGGCGTGGTGGCGCAACGCCCCACGGCGACCACGCTGGCGCGGCTGGATGAACTCCTCTGGGTCACGGTGCGCAATGCGCTGCCGCTGCTGCTCCTGCTGCTGCCGGGGATCTGGTGGATGTCCAAGCTGATCGCGCAGCCGCTCAGGCGGCTGGCCAGCATTGCCCGCAGGATGGACGACGGCGCGTCGGCGGACGAAATCAAGCAGGTGCCGTCCTGGTACTTCGAAGCGCAGCAACTGAAGCGCGCACTGCAGGCGGGCCTGGATTCCGTGCATCGCATCATGCAGGGCCTGCGCCGGGAAAATGCCACCGATCCGCTCACGGGCCTGACCAATCGGCGTGGCCTGACCACCGTGCTGCGCGAATACCTGCACAACGACAGCCGCTACGCCGTGCTGGCGCTGGACATCGATCACTTCAAGCAGGTGAACGACACCTATGGCCACGACGTTGGCGACACGCTGCTGGTGCACTTGGCGAGCATCCTGCAGCAGAACTCCCGCGAGGCCGACCTGGCCTGCCGCAGCGGCGGCGAGGAATTCATGATGGTGCTGCTGCATGCCACGCTGGCCGAAGCCCAGGTGGCCGCGCAACGCCTGCATGATCAATTGAGATTGCAGCCCAATCCCATCGGGCAGCCCATCACCATTTCCATCGGCATCGCGCATTATCCCGAGACGACCTCGCGCCCCGAGGACCTGCTCAAGCAGGCGGACCAGGCGCTTTACGCGGCCAAGCGCGGCGGACGGAACCGGACCTGCCTGGCGGAGCCGGACAACAAAGACTTGCCGGCGGACCGGCCCGAAGCCTGATCGGCGCCGCCCGGCTGGCTGACCGCCGGGCGAGCGCGGGAACGCGCATCGTTGTAACGGACGCGCTCGTCCCACAGGGACATGTAGCGCGCATAGTCTTCCGGCGTGGCTTGCCCGGCGGCGATCTTCGTGAAGACAGCCGTGACGGAGCCAAACAGCTCATTGGCCGGCAGGCCGGGATTGCGCAGGGCGATGTCGCCCATCGAAAGCGTGGAGTCCATGTTCTTGTTCGCGGCAGGTAGCTTGGAATGCGATGGACTGTACCCGCCGGGCACCGTCAAATGTGCTACCCATAGGTAACAATAGCGCGCCATTGGCAATCCAGCGTGTCATTTCAGGCACAATGCAAGACGCGCCAAGCCGGGCGCCTACCCGCTCGCCGTTCGCCGCGAGCCTCGACCACCGGCAAATACATACCTCCAATCATGAGCGAGACAAACCCACTGCGCGTCCTGCTGGTCGACGACAACGACCTTGCAGCAGAACTGCTGGCCGAGTTCGTCGGCATCGTGGGGCACCAGGTCCATGTGGCCGGCACCGCCACCGAAGGCCTCGCGCTTGCCACCGAACATGCGCCGCAAGTCGCCATCGTCGACATCATCCTGCCCGATATGGACGGTTACCAACTGGCCAAACGGTTGCGTGCGCAATTCGGCGCCAACCTGCTCATCCTGGCGCTGAGCGGCCTGCCGCGCAACGCCGACCACGCCGACGATGCCGTCTTCGATGGCTGGCTGGAAAAACCCGTCGATCTGGCGGCCCTGGAATCTCGCCTGCAACAGGCAGCCGCGGAGCGCGCATCATGACGCAGACCCAAGCTTCGATCTCCGATGACGTTCGTCGGCAAGCCATCCAGTTCGACCTGCTGGCCCAGGTGTTCCCCGTGCTGCGGCACGACACCGTCAAGCCGGTCGCCAATGCCAAGCTGGCCGTCGCCATGCTGGCACGCGCGGTCGAGCTGCCGCCCCAACCCGACCGCAACAACAAGCTGACCGACGACGTCGAACAGATGCTGGACGACGGCGTGGACGCCATCCGCGGCCTGGGCGGCTGGTTCTCGGACACCGGCGACTTCGAGGACCTGCACAACGTGCTGGTGGAGTGCCGCAAGCTGCTTTTCACGCAGTTGCTGCTGTCGGGCAAGAAGATCGACCTGCCCGAGGAAACCGATGCGCGCCGAATCGTGCGCGTGTTCAGCTCGCGCTACGTGCTGCTGGCCTGCCTGCTGGCCACGCTGCAAGCCATGCCCGAGGGCGCGACGCTGACGCTGGCCTATGCCTCGAACTCACGCCTGACCGCACAGATCAGCGGTGGCGCCGCCAATACGCCAGCCCCCGGCCTGGCCGACGCGCAAGTGCTGGCCAAGGCTCACGGCTGGGAACTGGAAGGCGATACCGCCCGCTGGTCCGTGGAAGTGCCGCTCATCGGCTAAGCGCCTCTGCGGCAGCCCGCAAAAGAAAAAGCCTTCGGGAGTGATCCCGAAGGCTTTTTTCTTTTGGCAGCGGTGCCCTGCGATGCCTGGGCACCGCAGGGCACGTCACAAGCGGGCAGTGATCAGTTGCCGCGCTTGTTCTGGTCGCCGCGCGCCAGGTTGCGGTGCGTCGCAACGTTGTCCAGCGCCTGGGCGGTCTGGGCATGGCTGTCTTGCACGGCGGCGCGGGCAGCGGCGTCGGCGGCCGACTGGGCGTCGCTGGCGTTGTCAGCCTGGACCGACTGGTTGGCCGAGCCGAAAGGCACGCCAGTGTGGGCGGTCACGGCAGCGGTCTGTTCGCGCGCTTGCTTGACGGCTTCGGCGGCTTGGCGAACGGCTTCGGCGACCGGCAGGCGATGCGTCTCGGTGTCGACGGCGGGCTTGCCCTTGGGCGCGGGCGGCAGGCTGGCCTTCTTGCGGGCCGGCGCAGCCTTCTTGGCAGCGGGCGCTTTCACGGCAGCCGGCGCTTTCCTGGCGGCGGGCGCCTTCTTCGCGACGGCCTTCTTGGCGGGCGCGGCGGGCTTGGCGGCAGCCTTCTTCACCGCAGCGGCGGGCTTGGCGGCGGCGGACTTCTTGGCGACAGCCTTCTTGGCGGCGGGCGCCTTCTTGGCAGCCGTCTTGCTCGACAGCGTCTTCTTGACGGCAGCCGGCGCCTTCACGGCAGCCTTCTTGGCAACGGCTTTCTTGGCCGGGGCCTTGGCGACGACCTTCTTGGCGGCGGCGGGCTTCTTGGCGGCAGCCTTTTTCGCAGCAGGCTTCGCAGCCGGCTTGGCCACCTTCTTCGCGGCGGGCTTCACCGCTGCCTTCCTGGCAACCGGCTTCTTCGCCACAGCCTTGGTGGCAGCGGGTTTCTTGGCGGCGGCAGCCTTCTTCACCACCGGCTTCTTGGCGGCGACGGCCTTTTTCGCGACAGCCTTCTTGGCGGCGGGCTTGGTGGCAACGGCCTTCTTCGCGACGGCCTTCTTGGCGGGCGACTTGGCGGCAACGGCCTTCTTCGCGACAGCCTTCTTGGCGGGCGACTTGGCGGCAACGGCCTTCTTCGCGACAGCCTTCTTGGCTGCCGGCTTGGCGGCAACGGCCTTCTTCACGACGGGCTTGGCGGCAGCCTTCTTGGCGACGGCTTTCTTGGGCGCTGCCGCTTTCTTGGCGGCAACCTTCTTCACCACGGCCTTCTTTGCGGCGGGCTTGGCGGCGACAGCCTTCTTGGCCGGCGCCTTCACGGCGGCCTTCTTCACCACAGCCTTCTTCGCCGTTGCCTTCTTGGCGGCCACGGGCTTGGTGGCGGGGGCCTTCACGGCTTTCTTGGCGGGGGCCTTGGCGGCCACCGGCTTCTTGGCGGCCGCGGGCGCGGTCGTCTTCTTCACTGCTTTCTTTGCGGTCGTGGCCATCTTCGAGCCTCCTATGCCTTGCATCATCGATTGAGTTGAACGCCTTGCCTTGGTCGCATCGCATCGTGTCTTTCAACACGGCACGCGCGCGCGCACGCAGCGTCATGCCTCGCATTGTAGAGAGCAATGCGCGCAAGCGAAAAGCAAAACGTGAAGATCGACGCGATCAGTTGCTCATGGCATCACATTCTCGCGCCAGCCAGGCGCGCGCGCCGGCGACGGATTGGAACTCGTCGAGCGATCGCGCGGCCACATCGGCGTGACGTTCACGCAGCATGCGCGACAGGCCGCTACCCGGCCCAAGCTCAATGAATACGCGGCATCCACGCTCATGGAGGGCATCCATGCAGCTTGCCCATTCAATGGTTTGCGCCACTTGGCGCGACAGCGATTCGATGCCTTGCGCGGTCGTCGTGACGCGGCTCGCATCGATGCCCGCGATGACAGGAACTTGCGGCGCGCTTACGACACTCTTGCTCAACAGATCGCGCAAACCCGCCACGGCATCGTGCAAATAGGACGTGTGCGACGCCAGTCCGACCTTCAGACACGTGACCTGCACGCCCATCGCTTGCGCCTCTTCAGCCACGTTCGCCAGGCCTGCCTCTGGCCCGCCCATCACGCAGGCATCCTCGCCTGTCGCAATCGCCAGCATCACGCCAGATGGCGCACCCAGCGCGACCGCCTGCTCCCGCCCGATGCCGCGCAAGGCCAGCAGGCCCGTGCCGGCAGGCGCCACGTCGTCCATGAGACGCGCCCTGCCCGCCGCGACGCGCGCCAGCCCGGCGGCATCGAAGACGCCCGCGCAGGCATGCGCCGACACCTCGCCCGCGCTGTAGCCGGCGAACGCCGTCACGCGCGGCAGCTCACCTTCGTTCAAGGCGCGCCACGCCGCCAACTGCGACAGGCAGATGAGCGGCTGCGCATCCCGGTTCAGGAAGAGGCGTGACGGATCCGTCGCCGCATCCCGCCAACCGGCGCCCAGCGCCACGTCGGCGGCATCGAAGACCGCGCGGGCCGCCGCGCTGTCCATCAGGCGGGCCAGCATGTCGGGGTGCTGCGCACCCTGCCCCGGACACAGGACGGCGAACGTCATGCCGCCTCCATGTGGGCCTGCCAGCCGAATACGAAACAGGCCGCCGCCAGCATGTCGGCGCTGCCGCCAGGCGACAGGCGGCGCGCGCACGCCTGCCGGTGCACGGCCTGGGCGCGCGCGAACCAGCCAGGCGAGAAGACGCTGCCGTCGGCCAGGAACGCCCGGGCCTCGTCACGCATCCAGTCCAGGCCTGCCTGCCCGCCACGGTAAAGAAGGTTGGTGTCCTCCACCTCGGCCAGCAAGGTGAAGAACGCATGCAGGCGCGTGGCCTGCCAGTCGGCGCCACCGGACCGGGCCTGCCGCAGCGCGGGCAGGGCCTGGTCGAAAACGGCGGGAAAACCCGCCAGCGCTTCGCCGCGCGCGCCGCTGGCGCGATAGCGCATGGCCACCTGCATGCCGTGCGACGGCGTGCCCGCGGCGGCACCGGCCAACCGCAAGCCGCGCCCCCAGCGCCGGGGCACTTCCGCGCGCCAGGCCGCATCGTCCGGCGGCACGCCGCGGCGCCACAGGCTGGCCCCCGCCGCAGCCAGCAAGCCCAGCGCGAAGATGGCGCCGCGATGCGTGTTCACACCGCCTGTGGCCCGCAACATGCGCGTTTCGGCGGCAATGCCCAGGTCCCGCAGGACCGGAAAGTCGGCGTCATGCCAACCGGCAGCCGCGATCCGCGCGTAATAGTGGCGCAGCGCGAACAGGCTGCGCAGGAAGGTGCCGGCATCCATGTCCGCATGACTGCCGGCATCGCGCGGGCTGACCAGCCCGGGTTTGGGATACAGCGACAGTTCGTCGTGCAAGGCGCGCAAGGCCAGACGGGCTGCCAGGCGCGGCAGGCCGGCCGCGTCGGGAGCCGTCACCGCCGCCGATGACGCCAAGCACCGGAAAGCCTGCTGCGTCATGCCGTCACCTGTTCCATCAAGGCTGCGCGGGAAACCAGCCGGGCGCTGCGCAGCGACTTCACCAGCACCTGGCCATCGCCCCCGGACGCCGCGCGCTGCCATTCGCGCCACGACACCGCGTCGTCCTCGCCGAACAGCATCTCGCCATCCACGGGCCAGCCCTCTTCCTCCTGCCAGCGCAGCAGGACTTCCGCCACGGCCAGGCATTGCGCGGCATCCACGGGACGCCACAGCAGGTCCAGGTCGGAGTCGGGACGCAGGTAGGCCATGCCGGTCAGCGCCTGCATGGCCGCGGATCCGAACACGCGAGGTGTCACCGACAGGGTTTCCAGCGCGCGCGCCAGGCGGTCCAGAGCCACGCTGCGCCCCGGCGGCAGCAATGGCGACTCGGCCAGTTCATATAGGGAGAGCGGCGCGCGATGCGCCCTCACGTCTGCCCAGGACAGGCGCGCACCCAGGCGGCGCTTGCCTTCGCCGGGGGGCAAGGGAACGCCGGCAGCCAGCCAATCCGACGACGGCCCCACGGCATCGAAGCCACCGCGCCAGCCGTCGGGCTGGCGGCTGACGACGAACGGCCGCCCATGGACCAGCCAGGTTGCCAGGGCGTCGGCATCGCCCTCATTGCCCACGGCGCGCAAAGGCGTCGTCAACGCCTCGCGCGCGCCGGCATCCAGCCAGACCAGGTCATGGCGCGCCACGACCAGCGGACCGGACGCCGCCGGCATCATGCCGCGTCCGCCACGCGCCGGATCACCGGTTCGGCCAGCTTGCGCCCGCCACGCGCCAGGCCTGCCGCCGCGCGCGGGTCCTTCGCTTGTGCGCGTGCGGTGGCGTCATCCAGCGCCGCGCCCAGGTCGCCGTCCCACAGCGCGTCCACCGCCCCCATGCTCACGAAGTTCATGGCGCCAGGCGCGAAGACGGGCGAGGTCTGGCTGAGCTCGCGCAGGCGGCTTTCGGCGATGCGCGTGACGCGCGCCATGGCCGGCAGGTTCATGACGCGGATCTCGGCCTCGGGCAGCGCCGCGCACAGGTCCGCCATCATGGCGTTGGGAATGAAGCCCCCCGACAGCGCCTGGTCATAGACCAGGCCCACCACGCGATGCCCGCGCTGGCGAGCGATTTCCACGCACTTGCCCAGGTGCGACATATAGCGGTTCAAGCCCAGCATCTCATCACGATGGCGCAGGCGCTGTCCCTGGGTGTCGATCAGGAACAGGATCGGCCGGCCCGGATGCCGGGCAACCGTGTCCAGCACCGCTGCCGCCATGGCCAGCGCCAGGTCCGCGCCCACTTCGGCGTGCCCGGTGGTGCCCACCACCGCGAACACCTGGCCGGGCCGCTGGCCGCTGCCGGCCAGCAAGTCGCCCTGCTGGACGATGTCGTGGCCTTGCGGGAACAGCCGATCCGCGACGTTCTTCCATTCCATGTCAGTTCTCCTGCGGGGGCAGCGCGCGGCGGGTGCGCGCCTGCGCGACGAAATCGGCGGTCTCGGTCATCGGCACGGCTTGCGGGTCGTCCCAGCCCAGCGCGGCCCAGATCTCCAGCGAATCGCCGGCCTTGCCGAAACGGGCCAAGCGGTCGGCCAGCAAGGCGTGTTCGCGTTGCACGGCCTCCAGTGTGAAAGGCGTGTCCTCGGCCAGCAGGTCGGCCAGGGCCTCGCGAAAGCGCAGCACGTCATCCTCGACCAGGCGGTCGCAGTCGCCCAGCAGATAGCGATGCTTGCCGCCCACCGTGCGCCAGACGCGCGCCCGGTCGCGCGCGTCGAACTCCTCGACGCCACGCGCGGTCTCGATGACCTCGGGACCGGACAGGCCAAGACGGGCCTCTTCGCTCATCACGATGGCGTCCACGCCGCTGACCGCGATGCCCATGCCGCCGAAGCAGCCGTATTGGCCGCCGATGGCGGCCACGACCTTCACCCCGTCGGCGCGCGCCGACAGGATGGCGCGCATGATCTCCGACACGGCGATGAGGCCGGCATTGGCCTCCTGCAGCCGCACGCCGCCGGTCTCCAGCAGCAGCACCACGGCTTGCGGCTCGCCCGACAGTTGCCGGGCCTGGGCGCGCTGCAACAGGCCGACGATCTTGGCGCCATGCACCTCGCCCACCGCTCCGCCCATGAAGTCGCCTTCCTGGGCGACCACCAGCACCGGCTTGCCGTGCAGCCGTCCCTGGCCCACCACCACGCCGTCATCGAAGGCTTGCGGCTGGTCCAGCACGCCCAGGTGCGGACTGACCACGCGCTCGGCGGGCGGCAGAATCTCGGTGAAGCTGCCGGCATCCAGCACCGCGGCAATGCGCGCCCGGGCCGAGGACTCGTAATAGCTGGCGCCCCTCATGGCCTGGCTCCGGTGGCGGCGCGATAGGCCTCGACGGCCTGGTCCAGCCGCAGACTGACGATGGCTGGCGTCGCGCCGTTGTCGTTGATCGATACGCGCACGTCGCCAAGCGGGTGACGCGTGAAGAAATCCTGGATGACGGCCTCCCAGATCCGGCCGAAACCGGTGGCGGCGGTCGTGATGTCGACCTCGCAGGCACCGGCCAGTTGCGCCGGTTCCACCAGCACTTCCAGGTTGCCGGAGGCCACCACGCCCACCAGTTGGGCGCCCGCGGCGGCCAAGGGCTTGCCGCCTTCATGGCGGTAATGCAGTTGTTCCATGGCGATGCTCCCTTACCAATTGCGAAAGCGGCGCGGCGGCTGGTAGAGCCCGCCCGACGCGCGAACCAGATCCTTGACCGTGCGCGCGGCCAGCAGGTCCCGCGTGGCCAGGCGCGGATCGATGCCCAGGTCGGCCGGGCGACGGATGACGCCGCGGTCGCGCAGGTTTTCAACCATGCGCCTGTCGCGCGCCAGACCCACCGGCGTGTAGCCCGCCACGCCACGGATGGCCTGCTCACGCTCTTCGGCCGTGCGGCACAGCAGCAGGTTGGCAATGCCCTCCTCGGTCAGGATGTGCGTGACGTCGTCGCCGTAGATCATGACCGGCGGCAATTCCATGCCCATGTCCTCGGCCAGCCCCCAGGCATCCAGCGTCTCGACGAAAGCCGGGGCCATGTGCTCGCGGAAGGTTTCCACCATCTGCACGACCAGCTTACGTCCGCGCGGCATGGCGCCCGCACCGCCCGCCTGCGCTTCCTGGCCGGCGCGAAGCCAGGCCGGGCTGGCATGGCGGCGGCCACGGGCGTCGGCGCCCATGTTCGACGCACCGCCGAAACCGGCGATGCGCCCGCGCGTGGCGGTGGAGCTGTTGCCCTGCAGGTCGATCTGCAGGGTCGAGCCGATGAAGAGGTCGCAGGCGTAGTGGCCCGCCGCCTGGCAGAAGGCGCGGTTGCTGCGCATGCTGCCGTCGGCACCGGTGAAGAAGACGTCCGACCGGGCGGCGACATAGGACTCCATGCCCAGTTCCGAGCCGAAGGAATGCACCGATTCGACGAAGCCCGCCTCGATGGCCGGGATCAGCGCGGGATGCGGATTCAGCGCCCAGTGGCGGCAGATCTTGCCTTTCAGGCCCAGCGAAGCGGCGTAGGTCGGCAACAGCAGTTCGATGGCGGCCGTATCGAAACCGATGCCGTGGTTCAGGCGCTGCACGCCATATTCGGCGTAGATGCCCTTGATGGCCATCATGGCCATCAGCACCTGGATCTCCGAGATCAGGGCGGGATCGCGCGTGAACAGCGGCTCGATGAAATGCGGACGCGGGCTCTGGACGACGAAATCGACCCAGTCGGCGGGAATGTCCACGCGCGGCACGGTGTCCACGATTTCGTTGACCTGGGCGATCACGATGCCGCGCCGGAAGGCCGTGGCCTCGACGATGGCAGGCGTGTCCTCGGTATTGGGGCCGGTATAGAGATTGCCCTGGGCGTCCGCCGCCTGCGCGCACACCAGGCTCACGCGCGGCGTGAGATCCACGAAATAGCGCGAGAACAGTTCCAGGTAGGTATGGATGGCGCCGATCTGGATGCGCCGCGCGTCCACCAGCTTGGCCAGGCGCTGCGCCTGCGGGCCGGAGAACGAGAAGTCCAGCCGCGCGGCGATGCCACGCTCGAAGATGTCCAGGTGCTCGGGCAGCGCCAGCACCGATTGCACCATGTGCAGGTCATGCACCTGGGCCGGGTCCAGCGCCGCCAGCGCGGCGGCCAGGAAATCGGCCTGCTTCTGGTTGTTGCCCTCCAGGCACACACGGTCGCCTGGTTCGATCACCGCCGACAACAGCGCGCCGATGTCCTCGGGCTGCACCTGCTTGTCCCGCAGGCGCGCGCCCACGGCTTGCCGCGCGCGCGCCAACCGGGCCTGCCGGCTGCGTGTCGACGTATCCCATTGCTTGGCCGCATCGGGCGTCATGTCCTGGCTCCTGTCTGGGCCGGGCCTGCGCCCAGCTTTGTCCACTTGAAATGAATTTTTGTATACACGATAGCAATTCAAGAATACAAATAGCAAGCGACTTTCCGGTTTTCCACTACACTGCGGGCCAGGACGCCGACGACGACAAGAAAGGATCCCTGTGACGAAACGCCGCTCCGAATCGCTGCGCGATACCCTGGAAGAATGCATCGCCGTCGGCGAGTTCGTCCCAGGCCATCACCTGGACGAGACCGAGCTGGCCACGCGCTTCGGCGTCTCGCGCACCCCCATTCGTGAAGCACTGATCCAGTTGGCGTCGGAAGGTCTGGTGGAAATCCGTCCGCGCCGTGGCGCCGTCGTGGCGGAAATCGGTCCGGCACGCCTGGTGGAGATGTTCGAGGTCATGGCCGAGCTGGAAGCCATGTGCGCGCGCCTGGCGGCCCGCCGCATGAGCGACACCGAGCACGCGGCGCTGACCGCCGCGCACCTGGCCTGCGAAGACTCCTGCCAGGCGCGCGATCCCGATGCCTATTACCTGCGCAACGAGCACTTCCACAGCCTGATCTACGCCGGCAGCCACAACCAGTTCCTGGCAGAAGAGGCGCAACGCCTGCACCGGCGGCTGCGCCCCTACCGCCGCCTGCAGTTGCGCGTGCGCGACCGCGTCGCCACGTCGTTCGGCGAGCACGAGGCCATCGTGGCCGCGCTGCGCGCGGGCGAGGCCGACCGCAGCGCCCGGTTGGCCCGCGACCACGTGCTGGTCCAGGGCCAGCGTTTCGCCGACCTGATCGCCTCGCTGTCGCTGCTGCAGGAAACCGCCTGAGCCGCGGCGCCGGCGCGACACCGGCCTTGCCTGGCGCCTTGTCGCGAGCGCGCGACACGGGAAAACCCGCAAGCGGCTAAAATGGCGGGTTGCCCGGACCTGTGTGCGTTGCAGCCTGGTTGTAAGGCACTGGCAACTGAGCATCGGCAACTGAGCACTGGCAACCGCGCACTGGCAACCGCGCTCTTGCAACCCCGAGCCGGCAGCCAGGCCGGATCCGCGTCCCGGCGCCGCCGCCCTGGTGCCCGGCGGTGCTGGGAGCAGCCTTCCGGCCCGCCTCTTCGCGGCCCCTGGCCTGCCCGGCCCGTCACGCATCCAATTCGCACCCTGTCTGTTTTTTCTCGTTTCCAGCAAGCGCCGCCATGGCCTATTCCGTCAAAGAACTGTTCAAGACCCTGCAGGGCGAAGGTGCCCATGCGGGCCGCGCCTCGGTATTCTGCCGCTTCGCCGGCTGCAACCTGTGGACCGGCCGCGAAGCCGATCGCGTGAGTGCGGCCTGCCGGTTCTGCGACACGGATTTCGTCGGCACCGATGGTGACGGCGGCGGCAAGTTCGCCGATGCCCAGGCACTGGCCGACGCCCTGGCCGCCTGTTGGGGGCCAGGCACCGAGCACCGCTACGTGGTTTTCACGGGTGGCGAGCCGCTGCTGCAACTGGACCCCGCGCTGATCGAGGCCGCGCACGCCCAAGGCTTCACCATCGCCATCGAGACCAACGGCACCCTGCCCGTCCCGCCCGGCGTGGACTGGATCTGCGTCAGCCCCAAGGGATCGGCGCCGCTGGCGCAAACCCGGGGCGATGAACTCAAGCTGGTCTATCCTCAACCCGAACACACGCCGGCCCGGTTCGCCGGCCTGGACTTCACGCATTTCTGGCTGCAACCCATGGATGGCCCCGCGCGCGTGGCCAACACGGCGCTGGCGGTCGAATACTGCACCGCGCATCCGCCCTGGCGGCTGAGCCTGCAGACGCATAAATACATAGGCATTCCATGAACACCTCCGCCGATGGCCGCGCCGCCATCTCCGTCACCCGCCGCCTGGAGTTCGACGCGGGCCACCGCATCCCGGATCACCGCAGCCAATGCCGCAACCTGCATGGGCATCGCTATGTGCTGGAGATCACGCTGTCGGGCGAGGTGCTGGAAGCGCCGGGCGAATCCGACAACGGCATGGTCATGGACTTCTCCGAGATCAAGTCCATCGCGAAGGCCCACATCGTCGACGTCTGGGACCACGCCTTCCTGGTCTTCCAGGGCGACACCGCCGTGCGCGGCTTCCTGGAGACCCTGCCGGACCACAAGACCGTCGTGCTGGATTGCATTCCCACGGCCGAGAACCTGGCGCGCATCGTCTTTCGCACGCTGGCGCCGCACTACCATGGCCACTACGGCCAGGCCTTGCGCCTGACGCGCGTGCGCCTGTTTGAGACGCCCAATTGCTGGGCCGACTGCCACGGCTGAAGCACCGGCGCGAACACCGGACGCACCGGGCGGCGGCCACGCCGCGCGCCCAGCCTGGACACCCTAGCCGAAACGATCCGACGGCTGCTGCACCACCACGCCATACCAGCCCATGCCGGTATAGGTTTCATAGCCCGGCGTCAGCGCATAGCCCACCAGCGCCTGTTCGGCATTCTGGTAATGCCCGCGCCGCGCCTCGGCCTGCAGGTAATGGCGATCCGCCAGCACGCCCTTGCCATCCGAGGCGGCGATGACGCGATAGTTCGCGTCCACCAGTAGGCAGCGCGTGCGCCCCCACTCTTCTTCGCTCAGTCCCACCGAACGAACGACCGTGCCGGCCTGGTGCGCCCAGTCGAAGAAGATGCCCAGCACGCCCAAGGGCTTGCCGTCGCGCTGGCCGCCCGCGCGGATGGCCGTGGCATAGGCCGCCACCTGCGCGCCGCCCAGCCGCGGCTCTACGTCGATGTCCTGCGCCACGTAATCGCTGCCGCTCGCGGTTGCCATGCCGCGCCGGAACCACTGGGCGTGCGACACATCGCTGCCCACCACGCCCGGATAACGCGCGGGACGCCCGCAAGCCACCACCCGCCCGCTGGCATCCGCCACCCACAGGTCCAGGTAGACGGTGTAGCTGTCCAGGATCACGCCCAGGCGCTGGCTGGCATGATGCCGCGCCGCGGCCGAACCGTCCTCCAGCACATCCACGACGGCCGCGTCGGTGGCCCACCAGCGCACGTCGCAGGAGCGTTCGAACAGGTTGCGGTCCATGGTCTCGATCATGTTCAAGGCCAGGTCGGCCAGGCGGCGGCCCTCATGGGCGCGGATCTCGCCGAGCGTGCTCTCGCCCAGCGCGATCAGGTCGGCGATGGAGCCGGCCAGTTCCTGGCGCAGCGAATCCGCGATTTCCGTGATCTGTTCGGAGACGTGCTGGACCTGGTTGGCCACCACGGCAAAGCCCCGGCCTGCCTCGCCCGAGCGGGCGGCTTCGATCCGGGCGTTGAGCGAGAGGTAACGCGCCTGCTGGTTGATGTCCACGATGCTGGCAATCTTGTCGTGCGAAATACGCTCGACCTGGCGCGACAATTCGACGATGCGTTCCGGTTGGTTCGCCATGGTGAAACCTCCTGCTGTCATCGGCATGACCCGGCACACGGCGGGCACACCCTTGCCTAAGCAGAAATCGGGCCAACCCGGACCTGGCTCCGCCCATCGCCACGAAGACCCGCGAAATCAAGGCCTTGCCGTCGACATGTCGATGCGCGGCACGGCGCTGGGCACCATCGGCTCACGTCGTCGCACCAGGACGGTGCGCCCTCGCCCCAAGGCCTCGGACCGGCACGGCGTGACAATGTCTGCCGCGCGCAACGTCACCATCGAGAGACGCTCGCCAGCCATCGGCGGCCTTGCTACGATGCGCGCAAGCGGGTTGCCGCGCGAAGGCGACGCACGCGCCGCGCGCCCGGACATCGCCCGCCCGGAACAACAAGAAAAGCTCCCGCCCCTGCCCTGGCGTATCGCCACCATGTCCAACGATGCGTACTTTCCCATCCTCGCCGTGACTCTCACGGGCGAGCCTGCCGGCGACGACGCCAACCCCTGCCTGAGCTGCGGCGCCTGTTGCGCCCACTTCCGCGTCTCCTTCTATTTCGGCGAAGCCGATCCGCTGTATGGCGGCGTCGTTCCGCCCGCACTCGTCACCCCGATCAGCCCGTCGCGCGTCTGCATGCAAGGCACGGAGCAGGGCTCGGGCCGCTGCGTGGCCTTGCGCGGCACGCTGGGCCAGCCCGGCATCCACTGCGACATCTACGAACAGCGCCCCACGCCCTGCCGCGAGTTCGACATGTGGGAAGCCGACGGCTCGCCCAACCCCGACTGCCAGCGCCTGCGCCTGACGCTGAACCTGCCCGCGCTGCTGCCCCGCCCCGACGCCGAGAACGATCCCCAAGGACCGGCCACGCCGAACCAGCCGCGTGCTGCGTGAAGCACGCCAGCACCTTGCGCTGGCTGCCCCGAAAAAAAAACGCCACCCCCTCGGGGGGGGGGTGGCGCCAGCGGCACGGTAAAACCTGTTGTCTGCTGCCTGGGCGGGCGTCTTGCGGCGCCCGCCCGCCTTCAGCGTGCGCCCGCCGGGCGCAGCTTCAAGGTGTCGCTGCGTTCGCGCTCGACCTTCTCGCGGCTGAAGGCCATGGGCACGTACTTGCCCGTTGCCCAGCCTTCGAGCAGGTCCTTGTAGTGCGGGCTGCGCGGGTCGGCCGACTGGCCCGGCACGTTCTGCACCACGGAGTTGTCCCAGTTCGACACGTCGATGACCTGGCGATAGGACGCGCCGCTGATCTGGCGGAAGTCCGACTGGCGGTAGGTGGCGCGCAGCACGGTCTCGTTGTCGCCGCCCACCGGATAGCGCGGCGTGGCCCAGGCCTGGGCACGATCCGGCGTCAGCAGGGGCGCCAGCGCATGCTCGAACTGGATGTGATGCAGCTTGCCCCATTCCCAGTTCGCCATGTCCGTGCCCTGGCGCTGCACCAGCTTGGCCATGCCGTCGCCCAGCGCGGCCAGCAGCAGGCCATCGCGGGCTTGCAGGCGTTGCGGGCCGAAGGCCGCGTCGGGATTCGCCAGCTTCTCCATCACCTTCACGGTCGACAGCTTGCCGAAGATCTTGCCGGCATTGCGGGGCACATACAGCGCGGTCACGCGATCGACCACTTCGGCCAGCCAGAACTGGTACACCGTGGCGGCACGCGAATCGACGGTGTTGCGGCCGTCCCATTCCTTCAGCAACTGCAGGCCGGACTGCACGCGTGAATCCGCCGAATTCAGCGATTTCGTATAGGCCAGCAGTTGGCGGGCCAACATCGAAGCCGTGTCGTACTGCAACTGGCGCGAGCTTTCCACCGTCACCTTCTGCGGCTGGCTCAGCACTTCCTGGATGCGCTGCGCGCGATAGGGCTCGGCCCACATGCGGGCAGACATTTCCTTGTAGGGGAAGTCGGCCGGCAGGTTGTACTCATTGGCCGTCGCGATGAAGCCTTCCGCCGGATTGAACTGGCGCGGCAAGGCCTTGGGATCGAGATAGCCCTGCCACTCGAACCCGCCATCACCCGGCACGGGCAGCATGCCCGACCAGTCGGCACGCTGGCGGATGGGCGCGATGCTGCCGCCGAACCAGCCGATATTGCCGTCCACGTCGGCATAGACCATGTTCTCGCTGGGCGTGTAGTGACGCTCCATGCCCGCGACGAACTCCTGCCAGTTCTGCGCCTGGTTCAACCGCAGGCTGGCCAGGTAGGCGGCCGTGCCCGGGAATTCCAGATAGGCCGCGCGAACCGCGAACGCCTTGCGCGTGACCGGGTCCTCGAAGATCACCGGGCCGTGGCGCGTGAACTTCACCGCCCGCTGCACCGGCCCCTGGCCGCGCACATCGATGGTCTCGTTCACCGTGCGCATCTCTTCCCAGCCGGCACCGTAACGGTATTGATCGGGGTTGGCGGGGTTGGTGTCATAGACGTACAGGTCTTCCTCGTCGCCGAAGGCGAAGATCGTCAGGCCAAAGGCGATGCGGTCGTTATGCCCCATCGACACGCCCGGCAGCGCCGGTTCGCCCGCGCCGATCACGTTCCAGCCCGGCGCGTTCAGGTGCACCATGTAGCGCAGCGAGGGCATGGTGATCGCGCGATGCGGGTCGCCCACCAGGATGGGCTTGCCCGTCGCGGTGCGGCCGCCCGAGACCACCCAGTTGTTGCTCTCGTAGCGCACGGCCAGCGGGTCGGCCTGCGGGTCCAGCGCGGCCACGCGCGTGGCCGACAACTGTTCGGCCAGCGTCTCGCGCTCCTGCAAGGTCAGCGGGCTGCGCGGGAAATCGGCGGCCGTGAACTTCTGCCCTTCGCGCGCCAACTGGTAGTTGGCCAGCACGTTGGTGGGAATCTGGCGCACATCCAGCCCCGCCGGCACCTGCAGCGCCAGCGGCGGCTCGAACACGTTCAGGTCCTGCGTGGCATTCAAGCCCACCGCCGCGACCTGCTGTGCGAGCTTGACCTCGGTGCTCAGGTTGCGCGTCAGGCCATACAGGCGGATCAGCGAGGTCTGCGGGCTCCAATGCCCCGGCAGCGTGCCGGTCAGCTTGAATTCCTCGGGCAACTGGTCGGGGTTCGCGCGCACCCAGTCCACATAGGCATTGATGCCCTGCGAGAACGAGGTCAGGATGGCCTTGCCACGCGGGTGATAGCTGGCGAACTCGGTTTCCAGGTCACCGCGGTACAGGAACATGCGCGCCGCGCGGTCCTGTTCGACGAAGCGCGGGCCGAACTGCTCGGCCATCTTGCCTTCGCCCTGGCGGCGCCACAGATCCAGCTGCCACATGCGGTCGCGCGCGGCGGCGAAACCCTGGGCATAGAACAGGTCGTGTTCGTTCTGGGCATAGATGTGTGAAACGCCGTGCTTGTCGCGCACGATCTCCACGGGCTGCTGCAACCCCGGCATGTCCAGGGCGGCGTCCTGGCTGTGCGTGGCGCAACCGCCCAGGAAGCCGAGAAAGCCCGCGGCCAGGCAGAGCCCTGCCAGTCGCTTGGATACTTGCATGTCTTGTCTCCCTCCAGAGGGGCGCCGCGCCACGAACGTGGCGTGCCTCCAGCCGGGGCCCTGGTGTTATTCGTTAAGGGGGCCGGCCTGCGCCGCAGACATGACGTTACGAGGGTTTGGGGGACGGCGCTGTTTCCCGACAGGTAACAGATGTGTGCAAGCGATTCCCGACAGACGGGACGCCAGGAGCGGGATGCTTGGAAACAAAAACGCCACCTCGGGTGGCCGTTGTGATGGCCCTGTTGGTGGCGTTCGTGCTTTCGAAGGGCTCAGGCCTTCAAAAAAATCATGGTGGGTCGAGCGAGACTCGAACTCGCGACCAACGGATTAAAAGTCCGCTGCTCTACCGACTGAGCTATCGACCCTTTCAGTCAAGCCCGCGATTATGGCGGAATAGCCCTACTGCGTCAAGGACTTGGCGTGGGTCCCACAGCACCGAAGCCGGACGCGCCCTGGGCCAGCCGGCCCATGAACTGCTCGCAGGCCGCGATCTGGGACAGCGCGATCCACTCGTCCGGCTTGTGCGCCTGGGCGATGTGGCCCGGCCCACATAACACCGTGGCCATGCCGGCGCGCTGGAACAGGCCCGCCTCGGTGCCGAAGGCGACGTAGCGGCCACGGTCCTCGTCCTCGGCGGCGGCACGGCTGTCGGCCAGGGCCTGCGCGAATCGCGTCATGGGCGCGGCGGCATCGCCGTCGAACGCCGGCAGGTCTGCGATCTGCTCGAAGGCGATGGCGGCCTCGGGCGCGACGGCCCGCATTTCCGGCAGCAGCTCGCGTTCGGCATAGGCACGGATTTCATCCAGCACGGCCCGCGGATCGGTGCTGGGCAGGTAGCGGCATTCGAAGATGACTTCGCAGTCTCGCGGCACCACGTTGATGGCGATGCCGCCCTGCACCAGGCCGGTGTTCAGCGTGGAATGCGGCACATCGTAGCCATAGTGGCGGCTTTCCAGCTGGCGCAGCCGGTCGGCGATCATGCGGATATAGACGATCAGGCGCGCGGCGTACTCCACCGCGTTCACGCCCTGGGGCGTCAGCGCCGAATGGGCCTCGCGTCCGCGGATGCGGCAGCGATAGCCCGCCAGGCCCTTGTGTCCGACGACGGCATGCATGCCTGTCGGTTCGCCCACGATGCAGCCCGCGGGCTGGAGCCCCTGCTCGCGCAAATCGCGCAAGAGGCCGCGCACGCCGATGCAGCCGACCTCTTCGTCGTAGGACAGCGCAAGATGGATGGGGTGGTCCAGGCCGGCAGCCAGGAAATCGTCGGTCCACGACAAGGCCGTGCCGATGAAGCTTTTCATGTCGGCCGCGCCACGGCCATACAGGCGCCCGTCACGCTCTTCGGGCGCGAAGGGGTCCAGCGTCCAGTCCTGGCCATCGACCGGCACGACATCGGTGTGGCCGGACAGCACCAGGCCCGGCCGCGGGCCCTCGCCCAGCGTGGCGAAGAGATTGGCCTTGCCGCCCTCGGCGTCGTAGGTCAGCCGCGACGGCACGCCGCGGCGCGCCAGGAAGTCACGCGTCCACTCGATGAGCCCCAGGTTCGAGTCACGGCTGACGGTGGGAAACGCCACCAGTTGCCGGATGATGTCCAGGGTGCGGGCGCTGGGCCGGCTGTCGGAGGGCGCGCTCATGCGGGCATATCGCCACACCGCCCCGGCGTCGTGGCCGGGGCGGTGTGCGGCGATGTCCTTACCAGGCAGTCAGGACCGAGTCCTGGAACGTCTTCGCGATGAAGTCCTTCACGATCTGCGTGTGATACGCCGCGACGAACTTGGCCACTTCGGGACGGCCCTTGTCCTGCTCGCGCACGACCAGCACGTTCGCATAGGGCGACTCCGGCGCCTCGATGGCGATGCTGTCCTTCTTCGGGTTCAGGCCGGCTTCCAGCGCGAAGTTGGTGTTGATGACGGCAATCGTCACGTCGTCCAGCGAGCGCGGCAGCTGGGCGGCGTCCAGCTCGACGAAGCGCAGCTTCTTGGGATTCTCGACCACGTCGATGGGCGTGGCTTTCAGGCCGGATTCCGGGCGCAGCTTGATGATGCCCTCGGACTGCAGCAGCAACAGGGCACGGCCGCCGTTGGTGGGATCGTTGGGCAGCGACACGCGGCCGCCGTCGGGCAGGTCCTTCAGCGACTTGACCTTCTTGCTGTAGATGCCCATGGGATAGATCACGGTCTTGCCCACGCTGACCAGCTTGTAGCCACGGTCGGCGTTGGCGGCATCCAGGTAGGGCTGGTGCTGGTAGCTGTTGGCGTCGAGGTCGCCGGCTGCCAGGGCGGCATTGGGCTGCACGTAATCCGTGAACTCGATGATCTGGATGTTCAGGCCATCCTTGGCGGCCTGCTCCTTCACCACTTCCATGATCTGGGCGTGCGGGCCGGCGGTGACCCCCACCTTGAAGGGCTTCGATTGCGCCAGGGCGGGTTGCGTGGCGACGACGGCCAGCGCCAGGGCGCCCAGCGACTTGAGGATTGCGGTCTTCATCAGGGAAGGTCTCCAGCGGGGAAATGCGAACGAAAAGACGATCAGGCCTTTAGCGATGCGACAGGCGGCGGGCCAGGCGGTCACCCAGGCTTTGGACTAGTTGCACCAATACGATCAGGACGGCGACCACGGCCAGCATCACTTCGGGCAGGAAGCGCTGGTAGCCATAACGGATGCCCAGGTCGCCCAGGCCGCCACCGCCAATGGCACCCGCCATCGCGGAATAGCCGATCAGGCTCACCAGCGTGACGGTGGAGGCGGCGATGAGGCCCGGCAGCGCTTCGGGCAACAGGACCTTGCGGATGATCTGCCAGGGCGTGCCACCCATGGCGCGGGCAGCCACGATGAGGCCCGGGTCCACCTCGCGCATGGCGTTCTCCGCGATGCGGGCCATGAAGGGGATGGCGGCGATGGCCAGCGGCACGATGGCCGCCTGGGTGCCGATGGAGGTGCCCGCGATCAGGCGCGTGAGCGGAATGATCGCGACCATCAGGATCACGAAGGGCACGGAACGCGCGGCGTTGACCAGCGTGCCCACCACCCGGTTGATGGCGAGGTTCTGCAGCATGCCGTCGCGGTCGGTGACGATGAGCGCCACGCCCAGCGGAATGCCGAAGACCACCGCGGACAGGCCGGCCACGCCGACCATCAGCAGGGTTTCAAGCAGCGAGGTGATGAGCAGGTCGACCAGTTGCGGGCTCATGGAGCACTTCCTCAAGGGTTACGTGACGGGCTTGCGCGGCATCGCGCGCGGCCTCGATGGTGGCGGGCGTGCCTTGCACCAGCACGAACAGCGTGCCGACGGCGATGCCCTGGATGTCCTCGACGCGAGCCTGCACCAGCGACAGGCTGATGCCGTGCGCGGTGGACAGGTCGGACAGCAGCGCGCCCGAATCACCGCCCGCCAGCGACAGGCGCCAGACCCGCGCGGCAATGCCGGGCTGGGCGGCGGCGGCCGCCTCGATGCGTGTGCGCAGCGCGGCCAGCGTCTCCTCGGCCAGGTCCGAGGCCGTGACGGCGCTCACCATTGCGCGGGTGACCTCGTGCTTGGGCGCGGCGAACACATCCAGCGTGCGGCCCTGCTCGACGATGGCGCCCTTGTCCAGCACGGCGACCCGGTCGCAGATCTGCCGCACCACTTCCATCTGGTGCGTGATGAGCACGACCGTCACGCCCGTCTTGCGGTTGATGTCGCGCAGCAGGGCCAGGATGGTGCGGGTGGTTTCCGGATCGAGCGCCGAGGTGGCCTCGTCGCTCAGGAGCACGTCGGGATCGTTGGCCAGGGCCCGGGCAATGCCCACGCGCTGCTTCTGGCCGCCGCTGATCTGGCTGGGATAGCGGTCGCGCAGATGCGACAGGCCCACCAGGTCCAGCAGGCGCTCCACGCGGGGTCCGATCTCCTGGCGCGGCACGCCGGCGATTTCCAGCGGCAGGGCGACGTTGCCATGGACGGTGCGGCGATTCAGCAGGTTGAAGTGCTGAAACACCATGCCGATGCGGCGGCGCTGGGCGCGCACGCTGCCCTCGTCCAGGCCGGTCAGGGTCTGGCCACCGATGACGATGTCGCCTTCATCTGGCCGCTCGAGCAGGTTGATGCATTTGACGAGCGTGCTCTTGCCGGCTCCGCTGGGACCGATGATGCCGAACACCTCGCCGCGTTCGATCTGCAGATCGATACCGCGCAAGGCCTCGTAGCGGCCGTGCGGCGTCGCGTAGGTTTTGTGCAGACTGCGTAGGGAAATCATGGGCGCTATTCTGTCGCGGCGCGGTATGCGCAGGAACGATGTATTTTTCCGGATTAAATAACCGAAAGTTATTAAAAGCCTCGAAGGCGGCCTGCCCGGGGACCGCTGTCACGGTCCCCGGGCAGGCCGCCCCTGGCAGGCTGTATCGGTACGCGGCGCTCAGCGCGCGCGCGAAATGCGCACCTCGGCGCCGCGGCGCTTGACCTCCAGGCCTTCGGAGGGAAGGATGCGCAGGCCCTCGAGGCCCTTGATGTAGCTGGAGCCCTGCATCTGCATGACGCGGATCTTGTTGCGCATGACGACGGGGTTGTGCACGGGCATGCCGAACATCCAGACTTCGTCCAGGATGCGCGCCGAGTTGAACTCGCCCGTGTGCTGCGCGGCGGGTCCCAGGCACAGCATGTGGCCTTCCCGGCCGAACACCGGATAACGGTCGGGACCGCATTCGACGGTCAGCGTCGTGCCGCCCTCGTAGCGCCAGCCGGTGTTCAGGTCCCACCAGGCCTCGCCCTTGGGCAGGTACACGCCCGTGGACTTGCCCGGCGCCAGGATCGGCGCCACCAGCAGGGCCGGGCCCAGCAGGTATTGGGTGTCGAAGGCGTGCGCGTCGGTGTCGCCGGGGAAGGACAGCGCCATCGAGCGCTGCACCGGCAGGCCGGTGCGCACCGCGTCTTCGATCGCGCCCAGCACATAGGGAATCAGGCGATAACGCCATTGCAGCCAGGTGCGCGCGTGCTCCTGGGTTTCCTCGTCGAACGCCCAGGGCATCAGTTGCGGCACACCCTGGAAGCTGAAGTTGCCCGAGAACACGGCGGCGGCCAGCCAGCGCAGGTAGAGCTCGGGCGTCATGCCATCGAGCGGCGCGGCGGCATTGCCCAGCGCGTGCATCTGCACGGGGACGGCGCTGGCGCCCAGCGACAGCGCCGTGCGCAGCGTCTGGCCCAGGCCTTCCCACGAGTTGGGCACGCGCGGACCGGCCTGCCACGGCAGGCGCTGGGCTGCGGGGAAGAGATCGGCGCCGTAGACCACGCCTTCGGGCGGCGTCTTGTGGCCGGCCACGGCGTCGAACAGCGCGCGGCGCGCCAGCAGCGGATAGAGCGTGCGCAGGGCGGCGCCGGACTCGCCGCCCCGGGCGGTGATGTCGTCGGGCAGGTCGACCGGCACGCTGCAGGCGGGCGCAGCCACGCCGTCGTCCAGCAGGTGATGGTTGCGCTCGCTCCACTGCGTGGCGACGTCGCGATGGGTCAGGTCGAGCAGGCCGAAAGGCTTGCCGCCGGTGGCCGGCACGCCGGGGAAGCGGCGCGCATCGCCGTCATCGCTGGCCAGCAGCCAGCCGCGGTCTTCCAGCTCGGCGAAGGCCGTGGTGTCGGCGGGCACGCCCGGGAAGACCGGGGCGCAGACATGCGCGTCATGGCGGCGGAACAGCGCCATGGCCTGCCTGGCGTCGGGGTAGCGGCTGGCGTCCCAATCCAGCGTGAGCTTGGCGTCCTGGGGCTGACAGACCGCGGGCGGGGCCAGCAGCACGACGTCCAGCGGCACGCGCGATTCGCGGGCGCGGGCCACCAGTTCTGCCGTCTCGGTGGCCGACTGGCCGGGCGCCTGCTCCAGCCACGCGCCCATGGCCCACAGCACCGGCTGGCCGGCGCGGCCGGTCAGCGCGCTGTACTGGTTCAGGATTTCGCCGGGCTCGCCCGCGAACAGGAAGATGTCCAGCAGCGGGTCGTCGATGTTCAGCAGATAGGACGACGGCGCGGCCTCGGCGCCCAGCGCGTGCTCGACGCGCTGCACGGTGTTGGCGTAGACGCCCCAGCCGCGCGGGCTCCAGGCCAGCGGCAGGGCACGGTGCGCCGGATCGTCGGACAGCACGGTCTCGTCGCGGCGGTTGAGGTTGCCCTGGGTCTCGCCCAGGCCATAGATGGGCTCGGTCTTGTCCAGCGCGAAGCCGACCGTCCAGAACTGGGGCGGCTCGCCGCCCCAGGCGAAGGCAGGCACATCGCGCGAGATGTCGGAGGACAGCACGCAGGTGCCGGCGCGATAAAGCGCGACGCAGACCGGATCGACGCTGACTTCGAGCACGGTGTCGCCCTGCACGACGCGCCAGCCGCGCTGGGCGCCGCCGGCCAGCGGTTCGACCACGGCCTCGCCCACGGCTTCGTGGCGGGCAATGAGCAGATCGGCGACGGCGCGGGCGCGATTGCCTGCCGGACGGTCTTCCGCCACTTGGGCGGGCGTCCCGCAACGCAGGCGGAACACGCCCGGCGCGTGAGGCTCGACCACGAGGTGCAGGCCGTTGCCCGCATCGAAATCCAGCCGCGTCGAACGCGACTGTTTGAGGTCGAGGTTTTCTAGGTGGTTCGCGCGATCAGAATCGGACGTGGACAGCACTGGGAATCCCCCGGCTCGTGCGCGATCGTCGACCCACCTGCCGCGATCCGCAACGTCGACGAGGACGGTGCCGACGGCAGGCCAGGACGCGCGCCCCAAGCCAAATAGCATCAAAAGACAGTATTTTGACGGATTTGCCGCGCGAAATAAACTCGCCCCCTCGGAGGGGGCATCACGCAGACGGCAAAACCCGCCCGCAAGCCCCGTTCAGCGGCCCGTCAGCGCGGGCCCAGCGCCGCCTGCAGGTCCCGTTCCAGGGGGATGGGTTCCCCCATCAGGCGGGCGCCGACCAGGTCGCCCGCCAGCGCCGACCAGCAGAACCCCCGCGAGGCGTAACCCGTCGCCAGCCAGAGCCCCGCCGCGCCCGGCACCTCGCCGATGGCGGGCAGGCGTCCGGGCAGCACCGCGCGCCAGCCGGCCCAGCCGCCCGCGCCCGGATCCCCGGCAAGAGGCAGGTCCACCAGCCCCAGCGCCTTGCCGATGGCCGTGTCCCGCCCCTCGGCCGAGCGCTCGGCGCGCTCGGCGCCGTGTACATAGGTACTGCCCGCCACGCACAGGCCGTCGACCCCGGGCAGCAGATAGCCTTCACCTCCCACCACGCAACGCGGCCCGCCTGCCAGCGCGTCGGCCGGCACGTGCGCCACCTCGCCTGCCAGGCGGTGCATGCCGGCAAGACTGGGCCAGGCGGCCTCATTGCCCGTTACGGTACGCAGCAAGGCGGGCGCTGCCGCGGCGTTGGCCAGCACCAGCACGGGCGCCTCGGCCAGGACCTGGCCGGTTTCGTCGATGACCCGCCACTGCGGCCCGGATCGCGTCACCCGCGCCACGCGCGCGGCCAGGCGGCGCACCCCCGGCGTGGCCAGCAGCCCCGCCACCAGTCCCTGGGGACGCACCAGCATGCCTTCGGCGAAGAAAATGCCCCCGCGGCGCACCGGCACGCCCGCCAACGCGCCGGCCTCCTCCTGGGACACGGCCCGCACCCAGGATGACGGGAAGGCCAGCACCGCCAAGGTGCCCGCCAGGTCCGCGGCCCGGCCCGCATCGCGCGCCAGCTGCACGGTGCCGCACACCCGCGGCGCCCCGGTTTCGGGCAGATCCTGCCAGCGTGCCAAGGCACGCCGGCTGCCGGCGCGCGACAGGCGGGCGCGCAGGTTGTCGTCGCGCGCGATCAGCGGCGTGCATGCCGCGGCCAGGTGGCCCGCATGCGTCATTCCCGCCGCCGCGGCGGCTTCATCCACCACGGTCACGCGCCAGCCGCGCAGGGCCAGCGACTGCGCCACGCCCGCGCCGGCGGGGCCGCCCCCCACGATGACGGCCTCGTGCGCCCCCGCGAACACCGCCTGCGCCCGTGCGCCGGCACCCGCCTCGGGCTTGCGCACGCCAACCGTCACGTGGCGCTTGCCTGCCTCGCCTTCCCGGCGCGTGACGGCAAACCCGACCTCGTCCAGGGCTCGCCGTACCGCCCCCACGGAACACCAGGTGGCCAGCGTGGCGTCCGGCGCGGACAGGTCGGACAGCGCCCGCAGCAAGGCGGGCGTCCACATCTGCGGATTGCCTGCCGGGGCGAATCCATCCAGGAAGTAAGCGTCCGCCCGCGCGTCCCATTGCGGCACGACGCTTTCCGCCAGGCCCAGGCCCAGGGTCAAGGTCACATTGCCGCCCTCGAACTCGAGGCGGTGCAGGCCGGGCAGCAAGGGCGGCCATTGCGCCAGCAGCGCCTGCGCGCAGGACTGCAGGTCGTCGGGCACGCACTCGCGCAACAACGTGGCCAGGTCGTCGCGGCTGAAGGGATGCGCCTCGACCGACAGCATGTGCAGCCGGCGCGGCCGCGCCGGATCGTCGCGCCACGCCTGCCACAGCGCCAGGAAATTCAGCCCCAGCCCGAAGCCCGTTTCGCAGACGGTGAAGGTCTCGCGCCCCGCCCAGCGGCCAGGCAGCCCGTTGCCCGCCAGGAAGACTCGGCGCGACTGCGCGATGCCATCGCCCGGGGCGGGATGATAGACATCGTCATAGCGCGGACTGCACGGCAGGCCCTGCGCGTTGCGCACCAGTGTCGCGGGCTGCAGGGGTTGATAGGTGGAAGACATGTGGAATGAGGGAACCGCGGGAAGCTGAAGATCGACGGAAAGAATGGCCGGACATCGCCGTGGACGAATCCGCCACGGCGAGGCATGCGACTGTAACGCGATGGGCTTACACTGGCCGGATGGATACGCACAGCCCCTCCCCCTCCAAGACCGCTGGTTCCGACCTGGGCAAGGCGCTTGACGCCGCTGTCTCGGCCGCGCATGCTGGCGCCGCCATCCTGCAATCCTACGCGCACCATCGCGCCGACCTCGTGATCGATCGCAAGGCCCGCAACGATCTGGTGTCGCAGGCCGACCGCGAAGCCGAGGCCGCGGTGCTGGAGGTGCTGCGCGATCGCACGCCCGCCTACGGCATCGTGGCCGAAGAAACCGGCGGCCAGCCCGAAGGCCCTGCCACCTGGTACATCGACCCGCTCGACGGCACCACCAATTTCCTGCACGGCATCCCGCATTACGCCGTCTCCATCGCGCTGGTCGCGCACGCCGGCTCGCAATTCGGCCCCGGCCCCAAGCTTGCTGAAGACACCCCGGTCATCGGCGTGGTCTACGACCCCTGCCGCGAGGAACTCTTCACCGCCGTCCAGGGCGTGGGCGCGTGGCTCAACGGCCGCCGCATCGCCTGCTCGCGCACGCAGGGCCTGGAAGACGCCGTGCTCGCCACGGGCTTCCCCTTCCGCGACTTCTCCTTCGCCGACCAGTACATGCCCATGCTGGATCGCGCCATCCACACCACGCGCGGCGTGCGCCGCCATGGCGCGGCCGCGCTGGACCTCGCCTGGACCGCTTGCGGCCGCTTCGACGGCTATTGGGAAATGGGCCTGGCTCCCTGGGACGTGGCCGCGGGCACCCTGCTCGTGCGCGAAGCGGGCGGCGTCGCCATGGACATGCGCCAGGGCGAACCCTGGCCCAGGCAGGGCAACGTGGTCGCGGGCAATGCCCAGGTCGCGATCGACCTGCTGAACATGATCAAGCCGAATCTGAAAGGGTAAGCCCCCCCCCGAAGCGCTTGCGCGCTTCCCCCCAGGGGGCGCATCTGCGGACCGGCGGAGCCGGCTCCGCGATGCCTGGCTTATCGAGGCCTACCGGGACGACCCGGACTATTCCTCGCGCAGTTCGCGGCGCAGGATCTTGCCTACGTTGCTCTTGGGCAGTTCGTCGCGGAACTCGATCGTCTTGGGGCGTTTGTAGCCGGTCAAGCGGTCGCGGCACCAGTCCATCAGGGCCTGCTCGGTCAGCGACGCGTCCTTGCGCACCACGAAGAGCTTCACCGCCTCGGACGAGTGCTCGTCGGGGATGCCGACCGCCGCGCACTCCAGCACGCCGGGGTGCTCGGCCACCACCTCCTCGATCTCGGAGGGGTACACGTTGAAGCCCGACACCAGGATCATGTCCTTCTTGCGATCGACGATGCGGGTGTAGCCCAGTTCATCCATGACGCCGATGTCGCCCGTCAGGAAGTAGCCCTCGGCCGTCATCGACTTCCGGGTTTCCTCTTCCTTGCGCCAATAGCCCAGCATGACCTGCGGGCCGCGAATGCCGATCTCGCCACGCTCGCCGAGCGCCACTTCCTTGCCCGACTCATCCAGGATGGCCACGTCGGTGGACGGCAACGGCAGGCCGATGCTGCCCGAATACTCCGTCGCGGTGGTCGGATTGACCGTTGCCACGGGCGAGGTTTCCGACAGGCCGTAGCCTTCGATCAGCGGCTTGCCGGTCAGCTTCAGCCAGCGCTCGGCCACGGGCCGCTGCACGGCCATGCCGCCGCCCAGCGTCAGGCGCAGCGCCGAGAAATCCAGCGCCTTGAAGCCATCGTGATGCACGAGCGCATTGAAGAGCGTGTTCACGCCGGGGAAGATGTTGATGGGCCGCTTGCGCCAGGCCGCCACGACCGACTTCAGGTCGCGCGGGTTCATGACCATCACCTGGCACATGCCGGCGTGGAAGGCATAGAAGCCGCAGATGGTCAGCGCGAAGATGTGATAAAGCGGCAGGGCGCCCAGGATGGCGAGTTGCTGGTTGGCCAGGGGCTTGAGCACGGGCGTGGCAACGGCCTCCACCTGCAGCACGTTGGCGACCAGGTTGCGATGCGACAGCATGGCGCCCTTGGGCGTGCCCGTCGTGCCGCCGGTGTACTGCAGCACGGCCAGGTCGTCCAGGCCGGGGCGCGCCGGCATGCACGGCAAGGGCTTGCCACGCGCCAGCACCTGCGTGAACGTGAGGGAATCCGGCAGGCGCCAGGCCGGCACCATGCGCTTCACGTGGCGCACCACGATATTCACGATGGCGCCCTTCAGCGTGCCCAGCAGGTCGCCGGGCGACACCACCACCACGTGCTTCACCCCGCCCAGGTCGGGCACGGCCTGCAGCGTGTGGGCGAAATTCTCCAGCAGGATGATGACGCTGGCTTCGCTGTCGCGCAGTTGCTGCTCGAGCTCGCGCGGCTTGTAGAGCGGATTGATGTTGACGATGACCAGCCCGGCCCGCAGTGCCCCCACGATGCTGACCAGGTAGGCCGGCACATTGGGCATCATCAGCGCGATGCGCGCGCCATCGGGCAGGTTCAGTGATTGCAGCCAGGCGGCCAGCGCCTGCGCTTTCTCGCCAATCTCGCGATAGGTCAGCGTGCTTCCCATGGCCTCGCACGCGACGCGGCTGGCGTGCGTCTTGCAGGCGTTGTCCATGAGTTCGACCAGCGAGCCGTATCGGGTCGGATCGACGTCCGCGGGTACGCCGTCCGGGTATTGAGAAAGCCAAGGACGTTCTGTGCGTTCCATGCTTGTCTCCCTGATATCAATTTTGTTTGATGATACCCTGTGTACCAGCAGGCGGCGCTCGGTGCCAACCCTTGCCCCTGATCCGGAACAACGCGCGGAGACGCGCAAGGAAAGCCGCGGGAACAGCCGTTCCCCGCCCTCCCGGACAGGGCTCCCGAGCCCGCGCCCACCGGAAGGCCTCATCATGAATCTCATCGAACCCATCGTCGCCTGGCAAGCTGAAATGACCTTGCTGCGCCGCGACATCCACGCGCATCCCGAGCTCGGCTACGAGGAACACCGCACCTCCGAACTCATCGCCACCAAGCTGCAGGAATGGGGCATCCCCATCGTGCGCGGCCTGGGCGTGACCGGCGTGGTCGGCACGATCCGTGGCAAGGCGGGCAACAGCACGCGCGCCATCGGCCTGCGTGCCGACATGGACGCCCTGCCCATGGAGGAGGTCAACACCTTCGGCCATGCCAGCACCATTCCCGGCCGCATGCACGGCTGTGGCCACGATGGCCACACCACCATGCTGCTGAGCGCGGCGCGCCACCTGGCGCAGTACCCCGACTTCGACGGCACCGTCCACGTGATCTTCCAGCCCGCCGAGGAAGGCGGGGCGGGCGCCCAGCGCATGATCGACGACGGCCTGTTCGAGCAGTTCCCCATGGAAGCCGTCTACGGCATGCACAACTGGCCCGGCATGCCCGTGGGCACCTTCGGCCTCACGCCCGGCCCCATCATGGGCTCGAGCAACGAGTTCGACATCACCCTGACCGGCAAGGGCGCGCACGCGGCCATGCCGAACCTGGGCGTGGACCCCGTCATGGCCGCCGTGCAGATCGCGCAATCGCTGCAGACCATCATCTCGCGCAACCGCAACCCCATGGAAGCGGCCGTGTTGAGCGTCACGCAGATCCACACCGGCAGCGCGTACAACGTCGTGCCCAACGACGCGCGCCTGTGCGGCACCGTGCGCACCTTCACCGACGACACCCTCGACCTCATCGAACAGCGCATGGGCGAGATCGTGCGGCACACGGCCGCCGCCCTGGCCTGCCAGGCCGAGTTCTCGTTCAAGCGCAACTATCCCGCCACCGTCAACGACGCCAAGGAGTCCGCGTTCTGCGCCGACGTCGCGCGCGAACTGGTGGGCGACGCCAACGTGAACGCCAACGTGGTGCCCACGATGGGCGCGGAAGACTTCGCCTTCATGCTGCGCGCGGTGCCCGGCTGTTATGTGTGGGTCGGCAACGGCGACGGCGGCCATCGCGAAAGCGGCCACGGCCTGGGCCCGTGCATGCTGCACAACGGCAGCTACGACTTCAACGACGACATCCTGCCCCTGGGCGCCAGCTATTGGGTCAACCTGGCCCGCAAGCGCCTGGCCGCCTGATCCCGCTCGCGGCATCAACGCCCTGGCCGCGCGCCAGGGCGTTTTCGTTTGGGCGCGCGCCGGGCTATCCCTCTTGCGGGGCCAAGCCTGCGCGCACCACTTCCTCCACCACCGCCCGCACGGCCTGTACCGCCGGGTCGGAACGCCGCTGCACGCCGGTCAGCAAGTCGATGGACCGCGATACACCGGGCCGTGCGATGGGCAGGGCCGCCAGCTCCCCCCGCCCCACCTCCTCGGCCACGCTGTGGCGCGACAGGATGCTGCAGCCCACGCCGGCCGCCACCAGTTGCTTCATGCCCAGCGTGGAGTCGACTTCGGCCGTGACGTTCAGGCGCAGGCCGCGCTGCGCGAAGCTGCGGTCCAGCAGGATGCGCAGGCTGTGCGGGAAGCCGGGCAGCACCATGGGGATCCGCGCCAGGTCTGCCAGCCCGAGCCGCCGCTTGACCGGCGCGCGCCAACCCGGCGCGGCAATCAGGAACAGGGACTCGCGCCCCAGCCGCTGCGCGTCCAGCCCCGGCGCCGACGCGGCCTCATAGGCCAGCGCCAGGTCCACGCGCCCCTGCTCGGCCCACTCCATCAGGAAACCGCTCATGCTTTCCACCAGCCGCAGCGTAATGCCGGGATGGCGCCGGCGCACCGCCAGGCAGATGGGCAGCAGGAAGGCCGTGTTCACGGCGGTCGCCATGCCCAGCGTGACCTGGCCTACCGGCTCGGCGCGCGTGGAGATGAACTCGTCGCGCAGGGCGTCCACCTGCCGCAGGATGCCGAAGGCCCGCTCCTGGAAACGCAGGCCCGCGTCCGTCAGGCGGATGCCGCGCGCGTGTCGCCGGAACAGCGCCTGACCCAGTTCGCCTTCCAACTGGCGGATCTGCTGGGACAACGCCGGCTGGGCGACATGCACCAGCTCGGCGGCGGCGGACATGCTGCCGGCGCGCACGATGGCAAGGAAATAACGCAACTGGGCAAGGGTCATGGACGGGCTTCCCGGCCTGGTCCAGGGGACGCCAGGCCATAAGTTTTTATTGGCGGTAGACCCAGCCATAAGTAAATCATCTGGCTAGCAGAAGCAATCCGTATTGGCCTGGAGGACGGCGGACATGGAAACATCCCGTTCAGCGACGCCCCAAGAAGCGGCCGCGATCACAACGAGACGGAGACCTCCATGAAGACGCTTTTCCCCACGCACGCCTTGCGGCGGCTGCTGGGCGCCGCGGGCCTGGCCTGCGCCGCACTCGCCACGCCCGCGGCGCTGGCGCAGCAACCGGCCTACCCCGCACAGCCCATCACGATGGTCGTGCCGCATGCGCCCGGCGGCACCAACGACATCGTCGCGCGCCTCATGGCCGCGGAACTGGCGCCACGCCTGGGCCAGACGGTGGTGGTCAACAACCGCCCCGGCGCGGGCGGCAACATCGGCACCGAGCAGGTCTCGCGCGCCACGCCCGATGGCTACACCGTGCTGATGACGGTCAGCAGCACGCAGGTCATCAACCCCGCGCTCTACAGCAAGCCGGGTTTCGACGCGGTCAAGGACTTCGCCCCCGTGCACACCGTGGGCGTGGTGCCCAACGTGCTGCTGGTGCACCCCGACTTCCCGGCGCGCAACCTTGCCGAGTTCATCGAGGTGGTGAAGCGCAACCCCGGCAAGTACCAATACGCCTCGGCCGGCAACGGTTCGCTGAACCACCTGCTGGGCGCCATGCTGAACCAGATGGCCGGCCTGCAGCTGGAGCACGTGCCTTATCGCGGCGTGGCCCCCGCCATGACCGACGTGCTGGGCAACCAGTTGCCCATCGTCTTCGCCAGCCTGCCTTCTTCCCTGGCCTACATCCAGGCCGGCAAGCTGCGCGCGCTGGGCGTCAGCACCGCCACGCGCTCGCCCGCGCTGCCCGACGTGCCCGCCATCGGCGAGCAGATCCCGGGCTACAGCGGCGACCTGTGGATCGCGATGTTCGCCGTGGCCGGCACGCCGCCCGCCGTGATCGAACGCCTGGCCAAGGCCAGCCACGACGCCATGGCCGACCCGGGGGTCCAGAAGAAGCTGGCCGAGATCGGCGTGGAACGCCTGGACGACACGCCCCAGCAGCTCGCCAAGCGCCAGGACGAGGACCTCGTGCGCTGGAAGCGCATCGTCGATGCCTCCGGCGCGCGCGTCGACTGAAGCCTGCCCTGCCGCCGGGCTGCCGCGCGCAGCCCGGCCTCTCCTTCTTTTCATCCGAAGACGCTCACCATGCAACATTTCGATCCCACCCAGGCCGGCCCGCTGCGCGACGTGCGCGTGCTGGATCTCTCCAGGCTGGTGGCCGGCAACATGCTGTCGCTGCAACTGGCCGATTTCGGCGCCGACGTCATCAAGATCGAACGCGAAGGCCGCGGCGACGACCTGCGCAGCTGGCGCGAGGCCGGCCAGCCCATCTATTGGAAGATCTACGGCCGCAACAAGCGGTCGCTGGTGCTGGACCTGAAATCCGGGGAAGGCCTTGCCACGCTGCGCCGGCTGGTGCGCCACGCCCACGTGCTGATCGAGAACTTCGTGCCCGGCGGACTCGAGAAGATGGGCCTGGCGCCCGAGGCCCTGCACCAGATCAATCCGCGCCTGGTCATCGCGCGGGTCTCGGGCTGGGGCCAGACGGGGCCGTACAGCCACAAGCCCGGCTTCGGCACCCTGGTCGAAGCCATGTCCGGCTTTGCCCACCTGAACGGCTTCGCCGACCGCCCGCCCGTGCTGCCGCCGCTGGCGCTGGCCGACATGATCGCCGGCGTCTACGGCGCGACAGGCGTGCTGACGGCGCTGCGCGTGGCCGAACGCGATGGCGTGGGACAGATCGTGGATCTCTCGCTCTTCGAACCCATCTTCTCGGTCATCGCCTCGGAGGCCGCCAAGCACCAGCTGACCGGCCGCCCCACCGAGAGATCGGGCAACCAGTCCAGCCACACCGCCCCGCGCAATGTCTACGCCTGCGGCGACGGGCAATTCATCGCGCTGTCGGGCTCGATGCAGTCCATGGCCATGCGCATCCTGGACACCATCGGCCGGCCCGAACTGAAGGAGGACCCGCGCTTCATCGACAACGACGCACGCGTGCGGCACCGCGACGAACTCGACGCCATCATCGGCGGCTTCCTGGCCGCGCGTAGCCGCGACGAGAGTCTCGCGCTCTTCGAGGCGGCGGGCGTCACGGCAGGCCCGGTCTGCACGGCCGGCGAACTCCTGACCCATCCCTATGCCCTGGGCCGCGAGGCCATCGTGCAGATGGAGGACGCCGACCTGGGCAGCGTGCCCATGCACAATGTGGTGCCGCGCCTGTCCGCCAGCCCCGGCGGCCTGCGCCGTCCCGCACCCGCGGTGGGCGAGCACACCGCCGAAATCCTTGCCGAACTCGATCACCTGGATGCCCAGCATGACTGACACCTGCCTTGCCCCCGATCCCGCCACCTGGCGCTCGCTGCTGTTCGTGCCCGCCATGCAGGACCGTTACGTGGAAAGCGCGCTGCGCCGCGACGCCGACGCGCTCATGATCGACCTGGAGGACAGCGTCGCCCCCGACCAGAAGGAAGCGGCGCGCGCCCGCGTGGCCGGCATCGCCGACCGTTACGCGGCCGCGGGCTACGGCGTGGCCGTGCGCGTCAACCGGCCGTGGCGGATGCTGGTGCGCGACATCGAGCATTGCGTACGCGCGTCGGTCCACGCGCTGACGCTGCCCAAGGTCTCCGAGCCCGGCCTGGTCCGCGCCGTGGCCGAGATCCTGGACGAATGCGAGCGCGAGCAGGGATTGCGCCCGGGCCATACCCGCCTCATCGTGATGGTGGAAGACGCCCAGGGCCTGGAGAACCTGTCCGCCATCGCCCGCGCGCACCCGCGCATCAGCGGCCTGACCGTCGGCGCCGAGGACCTGGCCGTGTCACTGCGCATGGCGGTGGAGCCCGACACGCTGTATGTGCCCAACGTGCTGGCCCTGACCGCCTGCCGCGCGGCAGGCATCACCCCCATCGGTTTCGTGGGGTCGGTGGCGGACTTCGCCGACCGCGACGCCTATGCCGCCATGCTGGCCCGCGCGGCGCGCCTGGGCTTCGAATCGGCCTTCTGCATCCATCCCGCCCAGGTCGACATCGTCAACACGGCCTTCAGCCCCGCGCCCCAGGCCGTCACCCGCGCGCGCGCCCTGCTCGCCGAATTCGAGGCCCAGTGCGCGGCCGGGCGGGCGGCCTGCACGTTCGAAGGGCGCATGGTCGACGCCCCGGTCGCGGAACAGGCGCGCCAGCTCATCGCGCGGGACGCCGCCGTGTCCGCCCATGCGGCCCGGCGGGCGGCAGCGGCAGGGCGCTCCTGACCGGCCAAGGCGGAGCTTTCCCCGCGACGATGCGGCGGTGCCACAAAACTCGGGGCGCCGCCGCCCCTGCCCCTGGTTTTCCTGCATAATCGGCCCGTCTTTCTGTTGCAGGAGCCCGCCATGTCCGTCCAGCCCCCCTTGACCGCCACGCTCGCGGAGCTCACCCAGAACAGGCAGCCCGTCCTGCGCGTCATGCCGATGCCCACCGACGCCAATATCCATGGCGACGTCTTCGGCGGCTGGATCATGGCCCAGATCGACATCGCCGGCGCCGTCCCTGCCGCGCGCCGCGCCGCCGGCCGCGTGACCACGGTGGCGGTCAACGCCATCCAGTTCAAGCAGCCCGTGTTCGTGGGCGACCTGCTCAGCTTCTACGCCGACGTCGTCAAGACCGGCACCACCTCCATCACCGTGTTCGTCGAGGTCTACGCCCAGCGCCAGCGCCTGGATGCGGAAGTCGTCCGCGTGACCGAGGCCACCCTCACCTTCGTGGCCACCGACCAGGCGCGCAAGCGCCGTCCGCTGCCGCCTGCCTGACGCGCAAAGAGGGTTACCCATGCCGACACCCGCCGTCCCGCGCAAGGAGCCGCCGCCCATGCCGGCGCCTCGCCGGCTCGACCCGGAAGACGCGCAGCTTGCCCTGGGCAAGGTGCAGGATCTGCTGCGCCGCCAGCACCTGGTCGAGAGCCTGGCCCACCGCCAGACCGAAGGCGACCAGCGCGCCGACCTGGTCGAGAACCTGCTGCACCGCCAGCACGAGAGCGAACTCAAGACGCTCGTCGACGACCTGCACCCGTCAGACATCGCCTTCATCCTGGAGTCGCTGCCCAAGGACGAGCGCCAGACGGTCTGGCACCTGGTGTCGGCCAAGCATGACGCCGACGTGCTGCTGGAAGTCGATGACTGGGTCCGTGAGTCCCTCATCGAGACCATGGACCACCAGGACCTGGTCGCCGCCACCGGCAACATGGATGCCGACGAGCTGGCCGACCTGGCGCCCGACCTGCCGCCCGACGTGGTGGCCGAGGTCCAGAAAGGCCTGACCGAGGAAGAGCGCGCCCGCCTCATCGAGGCCATGGGCTATCCCGAGGACAGCGTCGGCGCCATCATGGACTTCGACATGGTGCGCGTGCGCGAGGACGTCACCCTGGAGGTCGTGCTGCGCTACCTGCGCCGCCTGAACGAACTGCCCGACCACACCGACCAGATCTTCGTGGTCGACCGCGAGGACAAGCTGCTGGGCGTGCTGTCGCTGTCGCGCCTGCTGCTGTCTCAACTCGAGACCGAGGTGCGGGCCGTCATGGACACCGACATCCTCACGCTCAACCCGCTGGACTCCGACGCCGACGCGGCCGGCGCCTTCGAGCGCTACGACCTCGTGTCCGCGCCCGTCATCGACGACCACGGACGCCTCATCGGCCGCGTGACCATCGCCGAGGTCGTGGACGTGATCCGCGAAGACTCCGAAGAACAGGCCCTGTCCCGCGCGGGTATGCAGGAAGAGGACATCTTCGCGCCAGTGCGCAGCGCGCTGCGCAACCGCGCGCCCTGGCTGCTGCTGAACCTGTGCACGGCAGGCATCGCCTCGCTGGTCGCCTCGCACTTCGAGGACACGGTCAGCCACATCGTCATCCTGGCCTTCCTGATGTCCATCGTCGCCGGCATCGGCGGCAACTCGGGCAACCAGACCATGACGCTGATCATCCGCGCGCTGGCGGTCGGCCGCGTCACCACGCGCAACGTCTGGCAGCTCATCAAGCGCGAGATGCTGGTCACCCTGCTGGTGGGCCTGTGCGGCAGCGCCGCCGCGGCGGTCTTCGCCTGGGTGCTGTCGGGCTCCCCCTCCATCGCGCTCGTCATGATGGCCGCCATGGTGCTCAACATGCTGGTCGGCGCCTCGGTGGGCGTGATCGTGCCGATGGTGCGTTCACGCTTCGGCAAGGACCCGGCCATCGGCTCGTCGGTGCTGCTCACCTTCGCCACCGATTCGCTGGGCTTCTTCATCTTCCTGGGCCTGGCAACGCTCTTCCTGATCTAGCCGGCTTCATTCCAGCAAGAAAAAACGCGCCGTGATGGCGCGTTGTTTCTTGCTGGCGGACGCAGGGCCTCATTCGCTCCAGCCGCCCTCGGCCTCGTAGCGCAGCGCCAGCTTCGACAGCGCATTGCGGTCGATCTTGTGCGTGCCTGCCCAGGGCAGCTCGGCCACGAACGCCACGCGGCGCGGGTGCTGATAGGCCGGGCCATTGGCCAGGGCATACTCCTTCACCTCGCGCACGCCGAGACTCGCGCCCGCCTTCGGCACGATGAACGCCACCGGCACCTGGCTGCGCTCCTCGTCGGGCACGGGCAGCACGCAGGCCTGCTGGATGAGCGGATGCTTTTCCAGCAGCAGCTCGACCTCGCCGGGATAGATGTTCTCGCCCGAGCACACGAACATGTCGTCGGCACGACCCACGAAGTAGTGGAAACCCTGCGCGTCACGGCGCATCAGGTCGCCGCTGTTGTACCAGCCGTCCTGCAGCACCTGCGCGTTCTTGGCGGGCAGGTTGCGGTAACCCGCCATGACGGCGGGATTGCGCATCCACAGCACGCCTTCGTCATCGTTCGCGCCGCCCACCAGCTTGACCTCGCCCTCCGGCAATGGATAACCCAGCGCCAGCGGCGGCGTGGGAATGCCATCCGGGTGCGGCCCGAACACCGCCGGGCCGGCCTCGGTCGTGCCATAGGTGTGGATCAGCACGGTCTGGGGAAACGCCTGCTGGATGCGGTCCCACAATGCGCGTGTCATGGGCGCCGAGCCCAGCACGCAGGTCGTCATCGCCGAGAAGTCGCGCCCGGCCAGCAGGGCCGGATCCTTGATGATGCGGGCGAACATCGTCGGCACCGCGGTCAGCGTGTTGATGCGGTAGTCGGCCAGCGCGGCCACATAACGGTTGATGTCGAAAGCCGGCAGGATGACCAGCGTGGCGTGGGTCGACAGGGCCCGCTTGGCCATGAACAGGCCATTCATGTGGAAGAGCGGCTGCGCCACCAGATAGCGGTCGTCGGCGAAATGCCCGGCGCGCACCACCACCGCCAGCGCCCAGGCCTGGCCCGCGTGCGACAGCTGCACACCCTTGGGCAGGCCGGTCGAGCCCGAGGTATAGAGCATCTGCGCCAGCGCGCCGGGCGCGGGGGTCACGGTCTCGAAGGCCTGCGGGCGGATCACCGAGGCAAAGCCCGCCGGGCCGGCCTCGTCGAAATCCAGCACCGGCAGCTTGCCCTCGAAGCCCGCGCGGCGGGGACCATCGACGAAGGCATAGCGGATGTCGCCGTCGGCCACCAGCGCGTCCAGCGTCGCCTGCGGCAGCTTGATGTTCATGTGCACGGCCACGTAGCCCGCGCGCATGATGCCGAAATAGGCAAAGAGGTACTCCGCGCGATTCAGCGAGGCGATGGCCACGTTGTCGCCCGGCTTCAGGCCTTGCGCCGCCAGGTGCGCCGCCACCCCGCCCGTCCAGGCATCCAGCTCGTCATAGCGCCACGCGCGCGGCGCCTGCGGGTCGCGCAGGTCGACGAGCGCGGTCTTGGACGGGTCGGCCTTGGGGTCGATCAGGTCGCCCAGGTTCTTCCAGGGGACGTTCATGCTGCAGGTTCTCCAGGTTTCGGATGCGCCGCACGCGGGCGGCGCTGGCATGGCGGGCCAAGGGTCCTGCATGCCGGACGCGCGGACAGGCCGCGCGCCGGGTCTCGATCAGGTCAGCGTGGAATAGCTGGCCCGGCCAATGGCCAGCAGGACGCCCTGCTGATTGTAGACATCCACGTCCGCCACGCCCACGCTGCGGCCATTGCGGCGCACCTTGGCGGTCACCACCAGGTCGGTCTGGATGGCGGGGCGCAGGTAATCCACGCGGAAGTTGATGGTGGGCAGGCCCCGGCCCACCATCATGCCCACGGCGAAATCGCCGACGGTATCGATGATGGAGGCCAGCGGGCCGCCATGCCATTGGCCGGTGCCGGCGATGCGCTCGAACTCCGGCTTCATGGGCACGCGCACGCTCAAGGTCTCGCGCTCGTAATCCACCTCGGTGATCTCCAGGCCCAGCGAGGCGATGAAGGGCGAACCCGCGAACATCTCGGCAATGGCTTCCTGGCTCAGGCGCTCGGTCATGATGGTCTTCCTTCTCTGATAACAAACAGGGCGGATGCGGCGTTCAGCCGCCCACCAGCACCTTGCCGAAGACCTGGCGGTTCTCGATCACGGCCAGCGCATCGGCGCCCTGCTCCAGGGGCCACACGCGATCGACCAGCGCCTTCAACTTGCCGGCCTGGACCAGCGACAGCAGTTGCTCCAGGTCGCTGCGTTCCCAGCCGTTGGAGCCGCGCACCTGCAGTTCGAACGTCCAGATGTAGCGCATGTCTTCGTCCACGGCATAGCCCGCGGTGGCGCCGCAGGTCAGCGCACGGCCGCCGATCTTCAGGCAGCGCAGGGATTTCGCCCAGGTATCGCCGCCCGTGTAGTTCACGACCACGTCCACGCCGCCGCTCACCGCGCCCACGCGGCGCGTGGCCTTGCCGGCCAGGGCCTGCGTCGCCTTCAGGAAATCTTCCTGGGTGTACAGGATCACGTGGTCGGCGCCCAGTTCCTTCAGGCGCTGGCCCTTTTCCTCACTGCCCGCGCAGGCAATCACCTCGGCGCCGGCCAGCTTGGCCAACTGCACGCAGCTCACGCCCACGCCGCCGCTCGCGCCCAGGATCAGCACCTTCTCGCCGGCCTGCACCTGGCCGATCGTCTGCATCATGCGCAGCGCCGTGCCATAGGCCACCGGCAGCGCCGCGGCCTGCTCATAGCTCACGCCTTCGGGAATGCGGATCAACTGGTGCGCGCGCGCCTTGCAGCGCTCGGCCAGGCCGCCCGGCACCGTCTCGCCCATCAGGCCGCCCTCGACGCGATTGATCGGATCGACCAGCACGCGGTCGCCCACCTTCCAGTCCGTCACGCCCGGACCGACCTCGATGACCTCGCCGGCCACGTCCAGGCCGATCACGATCGGGAAAGGCAGGTTGATGCCGGGCATGCCGCGGCGGGTGAACACATCGTGGTAGTTCAGCGAGGAGGCCTTCACGGCCAGCACGACATCGCCTTCGCCGGCGATGGGATCGGGAAAATCAAGTTCAAGCTTCAACTTTTCGTTGTCGCCATGTTCACGCAAGACTATCGCTTTCATCGGAGTCCGTCCTGGTTGTCGAAATCTGGGGAAAATTCCCGCGCCGCGCAGGGTGTCGCGGCAGGCGGGTGATGGCGGATGGGGCGTCTGCCCCATCCGGGCACCGGACGTTCCGTCAGGCCATGCCTGCCCGGAGACGTCCAGCCGCGCCGGCCGTCAGACCAGCTTGCCGTGGCACTGCTTGTACTTCTTGCCGCTGCCGCAAGGGCACGGATCGTTGCGGCCCACCTTGGGCACCGCGTCCGCCGGCATCTGCTCGCCGGACGTCGCCGCGGCGGCCAGCGCCTCGTCGTAGTCCGAGTGATGGAACTGCACGTTCTGCACTTGCGGCTGGGCGGCTTGCGCCTCGGCCTCGTCGACCTGCTCGGCCGACTGGATGCGCACCGTCATCAGCACGCGCACCACGTCGTTGCGCACGCGGTCCAGCATGTTCGAGAACAGCTCGAAGGCTTCGCGCTTGTATTCCTGCTTGGGGTTCTTCTGCGCATAGCCGCGCAGGTGGATGCCCTGGCGCAGGTGATCCAGCGCGGCCAGGTGCTCACGCCATTGCGTGTCCAGCGACTGCAGCAGGATCGAGCGTTCGAACTGGCTCCACGAGGCCTCGCCCACGCGCTCGACCTTGGCCTGATAGGCCTCGTCGGCCGCCTTGGCGACGCGCTCCAGGATCTCGTCGTCGGTCAGGTTGGGTTCCTGCTCCAGCATCGTGGCCAGCGGGAACTCGAGGTGCCAGTCGGCTTCCAGCGCCTTCTGCAACGCGGCGGCGTCCCACTGTTCCTCGACCGAGTTGGCGGGGATGTACAGGCGCACCAGCTCTTCGAAGGTGGCGGCGCGCAGGCCGGCAACCACCTCGCCCACCTGCTCGGCTTCCAGCACTTCATTGCGCTGCGAGTACAGCACCTTGCGCTGGTCGTTGGCGACGTCGTCGTATTCCAGCAATTGCTTGCGGATGTCGAAGTTGCGGCCTTCCACCTTGCGCTGCGCGGTCTCGATGGAGCGCGACACCATGCCGGCCTCGATCGGCTCGCCTTCGGGCAGCTTCAGTCGCTCCATGATGGCGCGCACGCGGTCGCCCGCGAAGATGCGCATCAGCGAATCTTCCAGCGACAGGTAGAAGCGCGAGGAACCGGGGTCGCCCTGGCGGCCGGCACGGCCGCGCAGCTGGTTGTCGATGCGGCGCGATTCATGGCGCTCGGTACCGATGATGCGCAGGCCGCCGGCGGCCTTGACCTGCTCGTTCAGCGGCTTCCAGTCGGCGCGCAGCTGCTCGATGCGCGCATCGCGCTGCGCATCGTCCAGCGAGGCGTCGGCGCGGATCAGCGCGGTCTGCTTTTCCAGGCTGCCGCCCAGCACGATGTCGGTGCCGCGGCCGGCCATGTTGGTGGCGATGGTGATGCGGCCGGGCTTGCCGGCCTCGGCCACGATCTCGGCTTCGCGGGCGTGCTGCTTGGCGTTGAGCACCTCGTGCGGCAGCTTGGCGCCATTCAGCAGGCCCGACAGCAGCTCGGAGTTCTCGATGCTGGTGGTGCCGACCAGCACCGGCTGGCCCCGCTCGTGGCAGTCACGGATGTCGGCCAGGATGGCGTTGTACTTCTCTTCGTTGGTCTTGAAGACCTGGTCGTTCTGGTCCTTGCGAACCATCGGCCGGTTGGTCGGGACGATGACCGTCTCCAGGGTGTAGATCTCCTGGAATTCGTAGGCTTCGGTATCGGCCGTGCCGGTCATGCCGCCCAGCTTCTCGTACATCCGGAAGTAGTTCTGGAACGTGATCGAGGCCAGCGTCTGGTTTTCGTTCTGGATGCGGGCGCCTTCCTTGGCTTCCACGGCCTGGTGCAGGCCATCGGACCAGCGGCGGCCCGACATCAGGCGGCCGGTGAATTCGTCGACGATCACCACCTCGCCGTCCTGCACCACATAGTGCTGGTCGCGATGGAACAGGTTATGGGCGCGCAGGGCGGCCATCAGGTGGTGCATCAGCGTGATGTGGCGCGGGTCGTACAGCGACTCGCCTTCGGGCAGCAGGCCCAGCTTGGACAGCGCCTCTTCGGCGTGCTCGTGGCCGGCTTCCGACAGGTAGACCTGGTGGCTCTTTTCATCCACCCAGAAATCGCCTTCGGGTTCCGGCTCCTGCGGCTTGGGCTCGGTCGCCATGCGCGTGAGCATCTTGGGCACCGCGTTCATGCGCTGGTAGAGCTCGGTGTGGTCTTCCGCCTGGCCCGAGATGATCAGCGGCGTGCGGGCCTCGTCGATCAGGATCGAGTCCACTTCGTCGACGATCGCGTACACCAGCTTGCGCTGGCGGCGGTCGTCGACGCGGTATTCCATGTTGTCGCGCAGGTAGTCGAAGCCGAATTCGTTGTTGGTGCCGTAGGTGATGTCGGCGGCGTAGGCGGCCTTCTTTTCCTCGTTGGGCTGTTGCGGCACGACGACGCCGGTGCTCAGGCCCAGGAAGCCATACAGGCGGCCCATCGACTCGGCGTCGCGGCGCGCCAGGTAATCGTTGACCGTCACCACGTGCACGCCGCGCCCCGCCAGGGCGTTCAGGTACACGGGCAGCGTCGCCATCAGCGTCTTGCCTTCGCCCGTGCGCATTTCGGCGATCCGGCCCGAATGCAGCACGATGCCGCCGATGATCTGCACGTCGAAGTGGCGCATGCCGAAGACCCGCTTGCTGGCCTCGCGCACGACGGCAAAGGCCTCGGGCAGCAGGTCGTCCAGCTTGGCGCCTTCGGCCAGCCGCTTGCGGAACACGTCGGTCTGGGCACGCAGCTCGTCATCGGACAGCGCCTGGAACTTGGGCTCCAGCGCATTGACTTGCGAGACTTGCCGGCGGAACTGCTTGAGCAACCGGTCATTGCGGCTGCCGACGAGTTTTTTGATCAGAGAAAGCATGCGTGTGTCGCCCGCGCTCGGCCATGCTCGCAAGGAGCGGCAGCCGGGCAGATTCGTGTAGGTTGACGGCAATAGGCCGCAGGATAACGAGGCAGTTTAACGCACCTGGGTAGCAGGCGTTGCCGGCCCGCCCTCGGCGCTGGCCAGCGCCGGCGGCGTGGTGCCCTTGCTGTCGAGGAACAGCTTGGGATCCAGCGGCTGCCCGGCCAGGCGCACCTCGAAATGCAGGTGCGGGCCGGTGGAGCGGCCCGACGAACCCACCAGGGCCACATGCTGGCCCCGTTCGACCAGGTCGCCCTGCTTGACCAGCAGGCGCTGGGCATGCGCATAGCGGGTCAGCAAACCGCCGCCATGATCGATCTCGACCATGTTGCCGTAACCGCTCTGGTATTTGGCCTCGATCACGACGCCGCCCGAGGCGGCGACGATGGGCGTGCCGGGCGGCGCGGCGAAATCCAGCCCTTCGTGCATGGAGTACTGCCCGGTGACCGGGTTGCGCCGCCAGCCATAGGAGGAGCTCAGGTAGGGGTAGTCGCGCACGGGCATGGCGTTGGGCACGCGGGCCTGGTCGCCGGTGCGGCGCGTCAGCGCCAGGTCCAGCATGGACAGGCTGTCGGTCTGTACCGACAGTTGGGCCTGCAGTTCATCCAGTTGGCGGCCCAGCTCCTCGGCGCTGGCCAGCTGGCGGCCGTCGCCGTGCTCGGTGAACAGCTCGTCCATGGCGCCCACTGCCTGCGGAATGGGGCCCATCTGGCTGTCCGGCGCCAGGACCTCCGGGTCGGTATAGGCCACGCCGGCGGACTTGGCCACCCGCTTGCTCAGGCCCTCGACGCCCACCACGCGCGCCTGCAACGCGCCGACCTTGGCGGCCAGCAGGTTGACGTTCTCACGGACGAAGGACGCTTCACGGGCGGCATGCTCGCCATCGGGGAGGGAAACCTGCAGGGTGGGCGCCGGGGCCTGGGGGGCCAGGGCGTAACGCTGCAGCAAGGCGCCGAAAGCGATGGCAGCCAGCAACACGCCCGTTCCCAGCGCGGCCAGGCGCGCGCCTTTGACAGTCGAATATCCGGCCTGCCCCTTGCGGGCATGCATAATGACGATTCTCAACTCAGTGCATCCTATTCGAGCCGGCATGAACCCAGCCGCGAACCGCCGTAAGCGCCCCACCTCGCAACCTCGTGACGTCAGCCCCCTTGGGTGGCTGGGTCAGGACCTGCGTGGCGCGGGCGTGTTGGCCACAGCCCAGAGACACTTGCAGATTAGGCAGATCATCGCGGCCGTCCTGCCGCCGGCGCTGGGCGCCGTGTGCCAGGTAGCCAAGGCCGAGCAACAGTCGTTGCTACTGGCCGTGCCGAGTGCCGCGCATGCGGCCAAACTGCGTCAACTGGCCCCCAGCCTTACCCGGGCGTTGACGAATCACGGGTGGAACCTTAACGAAATTGGCGTTCGGGTTCAAGCCGGCCTTCCCGGCACCGAGACAAAGGTGTCCCGTCCCAAGGAAGCCCAGCCGCTGGAAGCGACGGCATTGCAGGCGTTCGAGGCTCTGCACGCCAACCTGCGGCCCGGCCCCCTGGCCGATGCCGTGGCCCGCCTGCTGGTCCACCACGGCGCAACGCCGAAATGATCCTCGCCCACCGCCCAGTCTGACCGCGAGGCGCGCGCGCGAGTTCCCCACCCGCGCGCGCCGCTAGCTGTTCTCTGCCCGGGAGGGACAGGGCGTCGTCGCGCCGGGCTGCAGCGCGATGGTCGCATCGGCATTGAAGTCCGAGCCGGGCTCGGGCAAATTGAGATAGGTCGCGTAGCCCGGCTTGGCGATGCAGAGCCGCCAGACGAAGACTTGCGCGCCATGGATGAAGAGCGTCTCCGCCCGCCATTCGCGCCGCGAGCTGAAGAGGACTTCGCCCGTCGCGTCGGTCACCTGCGTTTCGCGGTGATGCTCCCGGCCATAGGGATAGGTATTGGCCAGCAGCGTCACGCTGGCGCCAGCCAGGGGCGCGCCAGCCGCGTCGACGACGCGCACGCGGGTCTCGGGCTGGAGTTGCTTGTAGACGGGATAGGGGAGGCAGCCCTGCAAGGCCAGGCAACAGGCCAGGAGGAGATATCTCATGTAGCGGCCCCGCCCTGCTGGCGCAGCCCTTCCATGCGACTCAGGCCAGTTGCCACTCGTTGCGCAAGGCCTTGGGCACCGACGCGGCGTCTTCGTACGTGACGATTTCCCAGGCGCTCTGGCGCTCCAGCACGGCACGGGCCAGCTGGTTGTTCAGGGCATGGCCCGACTTGCAGGCCACGTAACGGGCAACCAGGGGCTTGCCGATGAGATACAGGTCGCCGATGGCGTCCAGGATCTTGTGCTTCACGAACTCGTCGTCATAGCGCAGGCCGTCGTTGTTCAGCACGCGGTACTCGTCCATCACGATGGCGTTGTCCAGGCTGCCGCCACGGGCCAGGCCAGCGGAACGCAGCGCTTCCACTTCGTTCACGAAACCGAAGGTGCGGGCACGGGCGATTTCACGCGTATAGGAGTGCGTCGCGAAATCGATCTCGGCGAAATTGGAGGTGGCGCTGATGGCCGGGTGGTGAAAATCGATGGAGAAGGACAGCGCGAAGCCGTCATGCGGCTCCAGGCGCGCCCACTTGGCGCGGTCGCCCTCGCCTTCACGCACTTCGACGGTTTCCAGGATGCGCAGGAATTTCTTGGGTGCGTTCTGTTCGACGATGCCGGCCGAGCGCAGCAGGTACACGAAGGTCCCGGCGCTGCCATCCATGATCGGCACTTCCTCGGCCGTCAGGTCGACGTGGATATTGTCGATGCCCAGGCCGGCCAGCGCCGACATCAGATGCTCGACCGTCGAGACGCGCACCTTGCCCTGGCTCAGGACCGAGGCCAGGCGCGTGTCGCTGACGCCATGGGCGACGGCGGGCAGGTCTACCATCTCGGGCAGGTCCACGCGATGGAACACGATCCCCGTGTCCGGCGCAGCCGGCCGCAGGGTGAGCTCCACCCGGCGGCCCGAGTGCAGGCCCACCCCTGTGGTGCGGACGATGTTCTGGATGCTGCGCTGTCGAAACATGGGAAACCGGAAATTGGGCCTAGAAAGACGGCAAAAAGACGACAATCTGCCGAAGTAGTCGCACTATTGTAATGCGGATGGGGTCCCCGGACGATAAAAATACTGAATGATTCCCATAGGCACGTGTCAGGCTGTTTCAGAGACAAGGAATGTCATGCCCTGGCCCTGATCTGCCCCGGGAAACCGAATCACCGCAATGAACCACTGCACCAAACCCCGCCAAGCGAACCGGCGCCTGGCGTGAAGACACGCCAGGCGCCAGGCGACACCCGCCACCGGCAGCCGGGCTGGAACGGCGGCCGGGACGGGGGAGGGAGTCGCCGGAAGCGTCCGTCAAGGACGCTCCCTGGTTCAGTCGGCCTGCTTGCGGAGGAAGGCCGGGATGTCGAAATGATCCATGCCGGCGGTTTCCAGGGCGCGCACCTGGGCCGAAGCCTGGCTGCGCGGGTTGCGGATCACCGAAGGCATGTCCAGATTGCGGTAGTCCCCCTGCTGCATGGCGACCGGTGCGTTGTCCGTGCCGGTGCGCAGCACTTCAACCGTGTTCTGCACCAGTTGCGGACGGCTTTGCGAACGGCCCAGGCCGGTGGCCACGACGGTCACGCGCAGGCTTTCGCCCATGTTCTCGTCGTAGGCGGTGCCGAAGATCACGGTGGCATCGTCCGCGGCATAGCTGCGGATGGTGTCCATGATTTCGCGGGTTTCGCGCATCTTCAGCGAGCGGCTGGCAGTGATGTTGACCAGCACGCCACGCGCGCCGTTCAGATCGATGCCTTCCAGCAGCGGGCAAGCGATGGCCTGCTCGGCCGCCACGCGCGCGCGGTCGGCGCCGCTGGCGATGGCCGTGCCCATCATGGCCTGGCCCTGCTCGCCCATGATCGTCTTGACGTCTTCGAAGTCGACGTTGACGTTGCCTTCCACGTTGATGATTTCGGCGATGCCCGCGCAAGCGTTGTGCAGCACGTCATCGGCGGAACGGAAGCAGTCGTCCTGGGTGGCGTCTTCATCCATCAGGTCGTACAGGTTTTCGTTCAGCACGACGATCAGCGAGTGCACGTGCTTGGCCAGCTCGCCAATGCCGTCTTCCGCCATCTTCAGGCGCTTGTTGCCTTCGAAGGTGAAAGGCTTGGTCACGACGCCCACGGTCAGGATGCCCAGTTCCTTGGCCACTTCGGCCACGACCGGACCCGCGCCCGTGCCCGTGCCGCCGCCCATGCCGGCCGTGATGAAGACCATGTTGGCGCCATTCAGCGCCGAACGGATCTCCTCGCGTGCCGTCTCGGCAGCGGCGCGGCCTTGCTCAGGCTTGGCGCCGGCGCCCAGGCCGGTGCGGCCCAGACGGATCTGCACCGGCGCTTCCGTGGCGGCCAACGCCTGGGCATCCGTGTTGCAGCAGATGAAATCCACGCCGCTCACGCCGGAGCGGATCATGTGGGCCACGGCGTTGCCGCCCGCGCCACCGACACCGACCACCTTGATCACGGTGCCCTTGGTGTTGTTGTCCAACAGTTCGAAGTTCATGGTGTGACTCCCTCACAAAGTCAGTAGATACGATTCAAAAACACGACAGCCTGTTCTTCAGAAATCGCATCAAAGTCGTTGCCGGCCTTTCGCCCGCCGCGAGTTTGATACGCCTCCTCTCAGCGGAACGTCCCGCGTTCCGCCCTTCCCTGCTCCAGGCCAACCCCGGCCCGTTCTTGCCTTGCCTGCCGCCCCCGCGTCCCGACTGCTGACGCGACGGCGTTCTTGCTCAATTCATGAACCACTCGCGCATGCGCGCCAGGATCTGCTTGAAGCTGCCCGTCTGCTGCGCCACCTTGCGGCCGCGCAGGCGCTGCATGCGCGCCTCGGTCAGCAGGCCCATCACCGTGGAGAAACGCGGGTTGTGCATCACGTCCGCCAGGCTGCCTTCGTAATCAGGCACGGCCACGCGCACGGGCTTCAGGAACACGTCCTCGGCCAGCTCCACGACGCCCGGCAGCAGCGACGTGCCGCCGGTCAGGACCACGCCCGACGCCAGCAGGTCTTCGTAGCCCGACTCGCGCACCACCTGCTGCACCAGCGAGAACAGTTCCTCGATACGGGGCTCGATCACGGCGCCCAGCGCCTGGCGCTTGACATGGCGCGGACCGCGGTCGCCCAGTCCCGGCACTTCGACGTTCTCGTCGGGGCTGGCCAGCACCTGCTTGGCCACGCCATAGCGCAGCTTGATCTCTTCCGCATCCGGCGTCGGCGTGCGCAGCATGGCGGCGATGTCGTTGGTGATCTGGTCGCCGGCAATCGGGATCACCGCGGTATGGCGGATCGCGCCGCCGGTGAAGATGGCCACGTCGGTCGTGCCGCCGCCGATGTCCACCAGCACCACGCCCAGCTCCTTCTCGTCGGCCGTCAGGCACGCCATGCTGGAGGCCAGCGGCTGCAGGATCAGGTCCTGCACTTCCAGGCCGCAACGGCGCACGCACTTGATGATGTTCTGCGCGGCGCTCACGGCGCCGGTCACGATGTGCACCTTCACTTCCAGGCGCAGGCCGCTCATGCCGATGGGCTCGCGGATGTCCTCCTGGCCGTCGACGATGAACTCCTGCGTCAGCACGTGCAGCACCTGCTGGTCGGTCGGGATGTTCACCGCCTTGGCGGTCTCGATCACGCGGGCCACGTCGGTGGCGGTCACTTCCTTGTCCTTCACGGCCACCATGCCGCTGGAGTTGAAGCTGCGGATGTGGCTGCCGGCGATGCCGGTGTAGACGTCGCGGATCTTGCAGTCGGCCATCAGCTCGGCCTCTTCCAGCGCGCGCTGGATCGAGTTCACCGTGGTCTCGATGTTGACGACGACGCCTTTGCGCATGCCGCGCGACTCGTGCTGGCCCAGGCCGAGCACTTCGAAGCGGCCTTCGGGCAGGATCTCGGCCACCACCGCCACCACCTTGCTGGTGCCGATATCGAGGGCAACGATCAGGTCTTTGATGTCACGGGTCATGGCTTCAGGGCTTTTTCTTGGGTTGTGTTGTTGAAGGCGGCGCGGACAGCGTCAGCGCGAACCCATTCGTGTAGCGCAGGTCGGCGTGCTCCACGGCACGCTCGCCCAGTTGCCGCGTCAGCGCCGGCCAGGCCTGCACGAAGCGCTGGATGCGCGCCGAGAAAGGCAGCGCGCCGGGCAGCCCGTGCGGGTCCGGCGCCTCGGCGCCAGGGTCGCGCCCCAGGTCCAGCCGCATGCCGTCCGACAGCAGCGCCTGCCAGGCATAGCGCGGGCTGAGCGCAAGCGTCGTCACCTGCACCTGCAGCGGGGCGAACCAGCGCGCGAGTTCCGCGTAGCGCTGGACCACCAGGCTCTCGGTCCCTTCGGGGCCGGTGAACTGCGGCAGTTCCGCGTCGTCCTCCAGCTCGCCGAGGTTGGCCGTGAATGCCTCGCCCCAGGTGTTGATCATCTGGTTTTCGTTCCAGAGCGCCAGCGGCTGGTGCTCCTCGATCACCACGCGCAGCGTGTCCGGCCAGATCCGGCGCAGCGTGGCGCGGCGAACCCAGGGCACCTGCTCGAACATCTCGCGCGTCTCGTCCAGGTCCACGGTGAAGAAGTTGCCGTGCATCTTGCCCGCGATGGAGGCGCGCATGCTCGCCGGTGACACGTAGTGCAGCGTCGAATCCGGTGCCGCCTGCAGCTCGATCGCCTTCAGGGTGAACACCGGCCGATGCGCGAGCCACGTCACGCCCGCGCCCAGCAGGGCGAGGACGGCCAGCACCATCAAGGTGTTGGCAATGACGTTGATCGAACGGGCGTCGTTCCACACGGATCGTTCCGGTCAGGTGTTGCGTTGGGCGCGCTGCACTTTGCAGGACGCGCTGGAAAGAATCTTCACGCACAGGGCGGCATAGCTCATGCCCTCGGCCTTGGCGGCCATGGGCACCAGCGAATGCCCCGTCATGCCCGGAGAGGTATTGATCTCCAGCAGCCATGGACGGTCCTGCGCATCCAGCATGAAATCCACCCGCCCCCAGCCCTCGCAGCCCACGGCGCGGAACGCGCGCTCGCTGAGCGACAGGATGGTGGCGGTCAGCTCGGCCGACAGGGGCGCGGGGCACAGATAGCGCGTGTCGTCCGAGAAATACTTATGCTCGTAGTCGTAGTTGCCCGAAGGCGCCACGATCTCGATGACCGGCAGCGCGCGCGCGGCGGCGCCGCGGCCCAGCACCGCCACGGTCAGTTCGCGGCCGGTGATGAACTGCTCCGCCAGGATCTGCTCGTCGTAGCGCGCGGCATCTTCATAGGCAGCACGCAATTGCGCGAGGTCGTCCACGCGGGTCACGCCCAGGGTCGAGCCCTCGTGCGGCGGCTTCACGATCAGCGGCACGCCCAGTTCGCGGCCCACCGCATCCAGGTCCACGCCTTCTTCCAGCACCGCATAACCGGGCGTGGGCAGGCCGGCCTGCAGCCAGACCCGCTTGGTCATGATCTTGTCCATGGCCAGGCTCGACGCCATGACGCCGCTGCCCGTATAGGGAATGCCCAGCAATTCCAGCGCGCCCTGCAGGGAGCCGTCTTCGCCGTAGCGGCCGTGCAGCGCGATGAAGACGCGCGCATAGCCCTCGCCGGCCAGCTCGGCCAGGCTGCGCAGCCCGGTGTCGAACAGGTGTGCATCCACGCCGGCCTCGCGCAGCGCGGCGCAGACGCCCTCGCCCGACATCAGCGACACCTCGCGCTCCGCGGACCGGCCGCCGTACAGGACGCCAACCTTGCCGAAATCCACCCCGCTCATGCCAGCTCCTCCACCTGCGCGGGGACCTTGCTGATCGAACCCGCGCCCATCACCACCACGACGTCGCCGTCGCGCACGAAATCCAGGATCGCCTGCGGCAGGTCGGCGACGTCTTCCACGAAGACCGGCTCGACCTTGCCCGCGACGCGCAGGCCACGCGCCAGCGCGCGGCCATCGGCGGCCACCAGCGGCGGCTCGCCCGCCGCGTACACATCCGTCAGCAGCACGCCGTCGGCGCCGCCCAGCACGCGCACGAAGTCCTCGAAGCAATCGCGGGTGCGGGTATAGCGGTGCGGCTGGAAGGCCAGCACCACACGACGGTCGGGCCAGGCGCCACGCGCCGCGGCCAGCGTCGCGGCCATCTCGGCCGGGTGGTGGCCATAATCGTCGATCAGCGTGAACGTGCCGCCGCCATGGCGTGCCGGCACGGCCAGCTCGCCCACCTGGGTGAAGCGGCGGCCCACGCCGTGGAAGGCCTCCAGCGCCTGGGCGATCGCCTCGTCGGCCACGCCCAGCTCGGTGCCCACGGCGATGGCGGCCAGCGCATTCAGCACGTTGTGGCGACCCGGCAGGTTCAGGCGCACAGCCAGCGGCGGCAGCAGGCCGTCGCGGGTGCGGCGCACCACGTCGAAGCACATGCGCGTGCCTTCCGGGCGCACGTTCTGGGCCGACACCAACGCGTCGTCGCTGAAACCGTAGGTCGTGATCGGGCGCGAGACGAAGGGCATGATCTCGCGCACGTGCGCGTCGTCGGCGCACAGCACCGCGCTGCCATAGAAGGGCAGGCGCTGCGTGAATTCGATGAAGGCGCTCTTCAGGCGCGCGATGTCGTGGCCATACGTATCCATATGGTCGGCATCGATGTTGGTGATGACGGCCATCACCGGCAGCAGGTTCAGGAAGGAGGCGTCCGATTCGTCGGCCTCGACCACGATGTACTCCCCCTGTCCCAGGCGCGCGTTGGCGCCCGCCGAGTTCAGGCGCCCGCCGATCACGAAGGTCGGGTCGAGATCGCCCGCGGCCAGCACGCTGGCGGTCAGGCTGGTGGTGGTCGTCTTGCCATGCGTGCCCGCGACGGCGATGCCGCGCTTCAGGCGCATCAGTTCGGCCAGCATGACCGCGCGCGGCACCACGGGGATGCGGGCCGCGCGGGCGGCGATCACCTCGGGGTTGTCGCCCGCGACAGCGGTAGACGTGACGATGGCGTCGGCGCCGCTCACGTTGGCGGCGTCATGGCCGGCGGCATGGATGCGCGCGCCCAGGGACTCCAGCCGGCGCGTGACGGAAGAGGCGTGCAGGTCCGAGCCGCTGACGGCGTAGCCCAGGTTGAGCAGCACTTCGGCGATGCCGCTCATGCCGGCGCCGCCGATGCCGACGAAATGGATGTGTTGGATGCGATGCTTCATGAAGGGTACCTCGCGGCCTGTTCGCAGACGTCGGCGATTCTTGCCGCGGCGTCAGGCAGCGCATGGGCGCGCGCGCGTTCGGCGACCGCCTGCAGCTCGGCGCGTTGGCGGTCGCCCAGCCACGTCGCCAGCCAGTCGGCGGACAATTCCGATTGCTGCCGCACCCAGGCCGCGTCCGACTCGCTCAGGTGCCGCGCATTGGCGGTCTGGTGGTCGTCCACGGCGTGGGGGAAGGGAATGAACAGCGCGGCCACGCCCACCGCGGCCACTTCTGCCACGGTCATGGCGCCCGCGCGGCAGATGAGCAGGTCGGCCTGGCCCAGTTCGGTGGCCATGTCGTCGATGAAAGGCCGGCAATCGGCCTCGACGCCCGCGCTGGCATATGCCTCGCGCAGCGCCTGGATATGTTGTTCGCCAGCCTGGTGCACCACCACCGGGCGCGCGCCCGCGGGCAGCTTGGCCAGCGCTTGCGGCACGGTGGTGTTCAGCGCCTGGGCGCCCAGGCTGCCGCCCACGACCAGCAGGCGCAGCGGACCTTCGCGCCCGGCATAGCGGGTGGCGGGCAGGGGCATGTCGGCCAGGTCATTGCGCACCGGGTTGCCCACGACGTCCGCGCCACGCAGCACACCCGGGAAACCCGACAGGCGGCGGCTGGCGATCATGGCCAGCCCGCGGTTGGTCATGCCGGCCACGGCGTTCTGTTCGTGCAGCACCAGCGGCACGCCGCGCAGCACGCCCATCACGCCTGCGGGGAAAGCCACATAGCCGCCCATGCCCAGGATCACGTCGGGACGCACGCCGGCCAGCTGCTTCCAGGCCTGGCCGAACGCGCCCAGCAGCAGGAAAGGCAGCTTCAGCAGCGTGATCGGGCCCTTGCCGCGCACACCGGAAAAACGCAGCGGCGCCATCTCGATGCCGTGGGCAGGCACCAGGCGCCCTTCCATCTTCTCGGGATGGCCCATCCACTTCACGCGCCAGCCACGCGAGACCAGCACGTCGGCCACGGCCAGGCCGGGCATGATGTGCCCGCCGGTGCCGCCGGCCACGATGAGGGCGGTGCGTTGCGCGCTCATACTCGCCCCCCTCGCATCAAGGTGCGGTTTTCCATGTCCACGCGCGCCAGGATGGCCAGCGCGCACAGGTTCATCACGATGCCCGATCCGCCGTAGCTCACCAGCGGCAAGGTCAGGCCCTTGGTCGGCAACAGCCCCAGGCAGACGCCCATGTTGATGAAGCCCTGCACGCCGAACCACAGCGATACGCCCTGCGCGGCCAGGCCGCTGAACGTGCGCTCCATCGCGATGGCCTGGCGGCCGATCTCGAAGCCGCGCTGCACCACCACGAAGAACAGCATGACGATCAGCATCACGCCCACGAAACCCAGCTCTTCGCCGATCACCGCCACGATGAAGTCGGTGTGCGCCTCGGGCAGGTAATGCAGTTTTTCGACGCTGGCGCCCAGGCCCACGCCGAACCACTCGCCACGGCCCAGGGCGATCAGCGAGTGCGACAACTGATAGGCGCTGCCATAGGCGTTGTCGGGATTCCACGGGTCCAGGTAGGCGAACAGGCGGGCACGGCGCCACGGCGAGAGCCAGATCAGCATCATGAAGGTGCCGACCAGCACGCCCACCAGGGAAGAGAAGAGCTTGCCGTTGATGCCGCCCAGGAACAGGATGCCGACGGAGATGGCCACGATCACCATGAAGGCGCCCAGGTCGGGCTCCAGCAGCAACAGCATGCCCACGGCGGCCATGGCGCAGGCCATCGGCAGGAAGCCGCGCGCGAAGTTGTGCATGTGCTCCTGCTTGCGCACCGTGTAGTCGGCCGCGTAGAGCAGCGCCGCCAGCTTCATGAGCTCGGACGGCTGGAAGTTCACCGGGCCCAGCGAGATCCAGCGGTGCGCGCCGTTGACCTCGCGGCCGATGCCGGGAATCAGCACCGCCACCAGCAGCACCAGCGCCACCATGAACATCGGCATGGCCAGGCGCTGCCAGGCACGCAAGGGAATCGCCAGCACCACCGACGCGGCCAGCAGCCCGATCGCCAGGAAGATGCCGTGACGGATCACGAAGTAATAACGGCCATAGCTCGCATAACGCGGGCCGTCGGCCAGCGCGATCGAGGCCGAATACACCATCAGCAGGCCCAGCAGGACGAGCGTGGTCGAAGCCACGACCAGGGGCATGTCGAAGTTGCGCATGCGCGTGCGGCCCGGCCGCACGGCATTCACGCTGTTGGTGAGTTCGGCAAACAGGCTCATGCGATCTCACCCCGGTCCATTGCCAGCTCGCGCGCTTCCTCGGCGAAGACGTCGCCGCGGTGGCCGTAATTGCGGAACATGTCCATGCTGGCGCAGGCCGGCGACAGCAGCACGGCGTCGCCCTCCTGGGCCAGCGACATGGCCTGGCGCACGGCATCCTGCATGGACGCGGCCTGCTGGCACGGCACGCCGGACGGCGCCAGCGCCTCGGCCAGACGCTGGGCGTCCTGGCCGATCAGCACGACCGCGCGCGCCCGGGCCTTCACGGCGGGCACGAGCGGCGAGAAATCCTGGCCCTTGCCCAGGCCGCCCGCGATCAGCACCACGGGCTGGTCCAGGCCTTCCAGGCCAGCCACGCTGGCGCCCACGTTGGTGCCCTTGCTGTCGTCGATGAAATCCACGCCCTGGATGCTGCGCACGAAACGCATGCGGTGCGGCTCGCCGTCGTAGTCGCGCACCGCACGCAGCAGCGCGCCCCAAGGCAGTTCCAGGCTGCGCGCCAGCAGCAGCGCCGCCTGCACGTTCAAGGCATTGTGCGTACCCCGCAGGCGCAAGGCGTCGGCGGGCATCATGCGCACCAGACGGCCCTCGGCGCGCGCGGGCGGCGGCGCATCCTTGCGGCGGCGCGGCGTCGGGGCCACGGGCTCGTCGAAATCGGTGGCTTCGGCCACGGCCAGCCAGGCCACGTCATGGCCGCGGTCCAGGCCCATGTCGCCCACCAGCACGGGCACGTCCCGGCCGAAGCTGCGCACGTCCTTGGCCTGCACGCCGTCGACCATCGCCATGACGGCCGCGTCGTCGCGGTTCACCACGCGCACGCGCGCCTGCTGGTAGATCCGGGCCTTCGCCTGCGCATAGGCCTGCATGCTGCCGTGCCAGTCCAGGTGATCCTGGCTCAGGTTCAGCACGACGGCGGCGTCCGGCGCCAGGCTCGTGGTGGTCTCCAGCTGGAAGCTCGACAGCTCCAGGACCCACACTTCGGGCAAGGCATCGTCGTCCAGCGCCTGCGCCAGCGCAGCCAGAGCCGCCGGGCCGATATTGCCCGCGGCCAGCACGGGCACGCCCGCGCCATCGATCAGGTGGCGCGCCAACGACGTCACCGTGGTCTTGCCATTGGTGCCCGTGACCGCAAGCACACGCGGCGCGTAACCACGCTCGGCCGACAGGGCGGCCAGCGCGCGCGCGAACAGTTCGATCTCGCCCACGACCTCGATGCCACGCTGCGCCGCCTGCGCGAGCACCGCCGCCACCGGCTGCTCGTGCGGCGCCAGGCCCGGGCTCAGCACGACCTGCCGCACGCCATCCAGCAGCCCGGCCTGCATCTGCGAGGCGCCCAGGCAAACGTCGACATCCGCCTCGCCCAGCGCCGCGCGCAGGGCCTCCAGGCCGCCGGGCTGCTCCCGCGTGTCCGCGAGCCGCAAGGCCTGGCCCTGGCGGGCGCACCAGCGCGCCGCCGCGGCGCCGGTTTCCCCCAGGCCGAGGATCAGCGTGCGCGGCGTGCCGGCGGATAGGTGATCGGGTTGGTTCATCGAAGCTTGAGCGAAGAAAGGCCGATGAGCACCAGCATCATGCTGATGATCCAGAAACGCACGACGACCTGGGTTTCCTTCCAGCCGCCGACTTCAAAGTGGTGATGCAGGGGCGCCATGCGCAATATCCGCCGCCCCTCGCCGTATTTCTTCTTGGTGTACTTGAACCAGGTCACCTGGATCATCACCGACAGGGTCTCGGCCACGAACACGCCGCCCATGATGAACAGCACGATTTCCTGGCGCACGATGACGGCGATGGTGCCCAGCGCGCCGCCCAGCGCCAGCGCGCCCACGTCACCCATGAACACCTGCGCCGGATAGGCGTTGAACCACAGGAAGGCCAGGCCCGCCCCCGCCAGCGCGGCGCAGATCACCATCAGTTCGGAGGCGCCGGGGATATAGGGGAAGAGCAGGTACTTGGAGTAGTCCACGCGCCCCACGACATAGGCGAAGATTCCCAGCGCGCTGCCGACCATCACGGTCGGCATGATGGCCAGGCCGTCCAGGCCGTCGGTCAGGTTCACCGCGTTGCTGGTGCCCACGATCACGGCCCAGGTCAGCGCCACGAAGCCGAACACGCCCAGGGGGTAGCTCACGCTTTTGAAGAAGGGCACGATCAGGTCGGCGCGCGTGGGCAGGGGCATCGAGAAGCCGCTGAACACCCAGTCGCGGAACAGCGGCCAGAGCTCGGCGTTGGCCGGCGCCGACACCGCGAACGCCAGGTAGACCGATGCGAAGAGGCCGATCAGCGCCTGCCAGAAGAACTTCTGGCGCGCGGGCATGCCCTCGGGATCGCGGCGCACCACCTTGCGGTAGTCGTCCACCCAGCCGATCCAGCCGAAGCCCAGCGTCACCAGCAGCACGACCCACACGAAACGGTTGGTCCAGTCGGCCCACAGCAGCGTGCTGATGCCGATGCCGATCAGGATCAGCGCGCCGCCCATGGTGGGCGTGCCGGTCTTGACCAGGTGGCTTTGCGGACCATAGGAACGCACGGCCTGGCCGATCTTCATGGCGGTCAGCTTGCGGATGACCGCGGGGCCGGCCACCAGGCCGATGATGAGCGCCGTCGCGCAGGCCAGCACGGCGCGCAAGGTGATGTATTCGAAAACGCCAAAGGCGCGGATGTGGTCATCTGAGAGCCAGCGCGCCAGTTCAAGCAGCATGGGAATCTTCCTGGGTATTCTTGTTTTCCAGATAGGCAGAGACGATCCGCTCCATCCGCATGAAACGCGAGCCCTTGACCAGGATGCTGGCCGGGTGCGCTGCCTGCAGCGATCGCACGATGTCCTCCACCGAGTCGCCTGCCATTGCCGCCGGTCCGAAAGCCGCGGCGGCATCACGGCAAGCCGTGCCCAGGGTGTAAAGCAGGTCGATGCCACGCTCGCGCGCATACGCGCCGACTTCGATATGCATAGCAGGGCCGTTGTTGCCCACCTCACCCATGTCCCCCAGCACCAGCGCGCGCGGCGCCGGCAGGCTGGCCAGCACGTCGATGGCGGCGCGCACGGAGTCGGGGTTGGCGTTGTAGGTATCGTCGATCAGCACGCCGCCGTCGGGCAGCGTGCGATGTTGCATGCGGCCCTTCACGGGCTGGAAGCCGGCCAGCGCCTGCACGGCGACCGGCAGCGGCACGCCGGCGGCCAGCGCGCAGCTGACCGCCGCCAACGCATTGCGCAGGTTGTGCTGTCCCGCCACCGCCAGGACCAGCGCGCACGTGCCCGCGGGCGTGTGCAGCATGCACGACACGCCGTCGGCGCGCAGCGCGACCTCGGTGGCGTACACATCCTGGGCGGCATCCAGGCCGAAACGCCGCACGGCATGCCCGGCCGACAGCGCGTCCCAGACATGGGCATGCGCGTCATCACCCGGGTAGACCGCCACGCCGTCGGCGGGCAGCGCGCTCAGCACGGCGCCGTTCTCGCGGGCCACGGCCTCGACCGTATGCATGAACTCCTGGTGCTCGCGCTGGGCGTTGTTCACCAGCGCCACCGTGGGCGCAGCCATGCGGGCCAGGCCTTCGATCTCGCCAGGATGATTCATGCCCAGCTCGACCACGGCGGCGCGATGGTGCGCCCCCAGGCGCAGCAGCGTCAGCGGCACGCCGATGTCGTTGTTCAGGTTGCCGGCCGTGGCCAGCCGGCGGTCCTCGCCCACCCAGGCCGCCAGGATGGCCGAGATCATTTCCTTGGTGGTCGTCTTGCCGTTGCTGCCGGTCACGGCGATCAGCGGCAGGTCCATGCCCGCGCGCCAGGCGGCGGCCAGCTTGCCCATGGCAGCACGCGTCTCGCCCAGCACCAGTTGCGGCAGGGGCGCATCCGGCACGTGGTAGGCCACCATCGCGGCGCAAGCGCCCGCGGCGTGGGCCTGCGCCAGATAGGCGTGGCCATCGAAGTTCTCGCCCGACAGCGCGACGAAGAGCTCGCCCGCGCGCAGGCTGCGGGTATCGGAACTCAGGCGGCGTTGCGGCGACCACAGCATGGCCAGGCGCGCCCACTCGACGTCATCGAAGGGCAGGCGCTGGCCCGCGATTTCCTGGTAGGTTTCGTGGCCCTTGCCGGCCAGCAGCACCACGTCCTGCGGCGCGCTCTGCCAGATCGTGCGCAGGATGGCCTGCGCGCGGTCCTCGATGACCTGGACCGCCCCGGGCCGCGCGAAACCCGCGCGCACCTGGGCGATGATGTCGGCCGGCGCCTCGTCCCGCGGGTTGTCGCTGGTGACGACCACGGCATCGGCGCCGTCCTCGGCTGCGCGCGCCATCTCGGGACGCTTGCCGGCATCGCGATTGCCGCCGCAGCCAAACACGCAGATGAGTTGCCCGCGACGCGCATCGGCGGTCGAGCGCAAGGCGGCCAGCACGCGTGCCAGCGCGTCGGGCGTGTGGGCGTAGTCCACCACGACCAGCGGCGCGCGCTCTGCCTCGTCGGGCAGGGGCGCCGGCACCGGCTGCAGGCGGCCCGCCACGGGCTGCGCCGCCGCCAAGGCGGAGGAATTGCCGCCCAGCGAGACGCCCAGTGCGCGGAACACGCCGGCGACCAGGAGAAGATTGCTGACGTTGTGTTCGCCCACCAGGTGGCTGACGATCTGCGCCTCGCCTTCCGGCGTGTGCAGCGTAAAGACCATGCCGTGCGCGCCATCGTGGATGTCACGGGCACGCAGCATGGCGTCGGCATTCGGATCGATGCTGTACGTCACCGCCGGCACGTCGCCCAGCGTCTCCAGCAGACGGCGTCCGCCCACATCATCCACATTGACCACTGCCGCACCCAGCCCTGGCCACTGGAAAAGACGCTGCTTGGCGGCCTCATAGGCCTCCAGCGTGCCGTGGTAATCCAGGTGGTCGCGCGTCAGGTTGGTCCAGCCGGCCAGCGCAATGCGCACGCCGTCCAGCCGGCCCTGTTCGATGCCGATGGACGAGGCCTCGATGGCAACCAGCGCCGCGCCGGCATCGCGCAAGGCGGCCAGGCTGCGATGCAGCGTCAACACGTCCGGCGTCGTCAGCGCGCCCGGCGCCTGCGAACCGTCAGGCATGAAAGTGCCCAGGGTGCCGATCACGCCGCAGGGGCGGTTCATGCTGTTCAGGCCCGCGGCAATCCATTGCGTGCAAGAAGTCTTGCCATTGGTGCCAGTGATGGCGATGACCTTCAATGCCCGCGACGGCTCGCCATACCAGGCATCGGCCAGCGCCCCCAGGCGGGCGCGCAGGTCTTCGGCCAGCAGCACGGGCACCTGGCCTGCCGCGGCCAGGGTTGCCTGGTCCACGTCGCGGGCCTCGGCAATGATCGCGGCGGCGCCGTGCGCCACGGCCTCGGCCAGATGCAGGCGGCCATCGCCGCTGCGGCCCGGGCAGGCCACGAACACATCGCCCGCATGCAGCTTGCGGGTGTCCAGGCTCAGGTGCGCGCCAGCCGCCACGCGCGTGCGCAGCCAGGCCAGCAGGTCGCCGGCGCCCTCGCCTTGCACGGTATCGATCCGGGCGCTCATTCCAGGCGCTCCGCAGGCGGCGTGCCGGCCACGACGGTCGAGGTGAACGGCGCGTCGGGCTGGACGCCCAGCATGCGCAGGCTGCCGCCGACGATGGTGGAAAACACGGGCGCCGCCACCGCGCCGCCATAGTAGGCGCCCGCGTGCGGTTCATCGATGCTCACGGCCACCACGATGCGCGGGTCGGACACCGGCGCGAAGCCCACGAAGGAACTGCGATAGCGGCTGGTGCTGTACTTGCCGTCGACGATCTTGCGCGCCGTGCCGCTCTTGCCGGCCACGCGGAAACCCTGGACCTGCGCGCGCTTGGCGCCATCCGGACCCGCGGCGGCTTCAAGCATGACGCGGATCTCGTCGGAAATCCGGGAGGGATAGATGCGCGTGCTGGTGGGCTCGCTGTCGCGCCGCATCAGGGTCAGCGACACCATGTCTCCGTCGCGCGCGAACACCGTGTAAGCGCGCGCCATCTGCATCAGCGACGTCGACAGGCCATAGCCGTAGGCCATGGTGGCCTTCTCGATGGTGCGCCACCGCTCCCACGGACGCAGGCGGCCGGCGGCGGCACCCGGGAAGCCGGTGTTGGGCGCCTGGCCCAGGCCCAGCTCGGTGAACTTGTCCCACATCTCGCGCGACTCCAGGCGCTCCGAGATCATGGTCATGCCGATGTTGCTCGAACGGCGCAGGATGCCCGCCACGTCCAGCATGCCGTTGCGGCTCACGTCGCTGATGGTGGAGCCCTGGAACTGGAAGCGGCCATTGCCGGTGTCGAACTGCGTGTGCAGGTTGATGCGGCCCAGCTCCAGCGCCAGCGCGGCGGTGAAGGGCTTCATGATCGAACCCGGCTCGAAGGTGTCGGTCAGCACGCGGTTGCGCAATGCATCGCCCCGCAGCGTATTGCGGCGGTTCGGATCGAAGCTGGGCAGGTTGGCCAGCGCCAGGATTTCCCCGGTGCGCGCATCCAGCACCACGGCGGCGGCGCCATTGGCACGCTGCTCGGCCATGGCGTCCTGCAAGGCCTTGAAGACCAGGTACTGCAGGCGCGAATCGATGGACAGGTGCAGGTCGCGGCCATCGACCGGCGGATTCACGGCACGCACGTCCTCGATCACGCGGCCCAGGCGATCCTTGATGACGCGGCGGCTGCCGGGCTTGCCCGACAACAGCGCATCGAAGGCAAGCTCCACGCCTTCCTGGCCCACGTCCTCGACGCTGGTGAAACCGACGATGTGCGAAGACACATCGCCTTCGGGATACTGGCGGCGGGTTTCCGGCTGCTGGTGGAAGCCCGGCAGCCCCAGCGCGCGCACCTTCTCGGCCACGTCCAGCGGCACCTGCCTCTTTATATAGACGAAATTCCTGTCGCCATCGGCGAGCTTGCCGCTCAGCTCGCGCACCGGCATTTCCAGCAGCGACGCCAAGGCAGCCAGCTGCGCCGGCTCGGCGGCGCGCGTGTCTTCGGGAATCGCCCACACCGCGCGGGCCGGCACGCTGGAGGCCAGCACCACGCCATTGCGGTCCAGGATCTTGCCGCGCGTGGAAGGCAGGGTCAGCGTGCGCTCATAGCGGCGCTCGCCCTGCTGCTGCAGGAATTCGGTCGACAGGCCCTGCAGGAACAGCGCACGGCCGGCCAGCGCCAGGAATCCGCAAGACAGCAGGATCAGCACCAGGCGGGCACGCCACATCGGCAGCTGCACGCGCAGCACCGGGTTGTCGAAGAAAGGCACGCGCTTCACTGGGCGGCCCCTTCGGCGGGCATGTCGGGAAGATTCAGGTAGATCGTGCGGTTGGGCACGATCGGGATCATCTTGAGCTGGTTGGTCGCCAGCTGGTCGACGCGCGCATTGCGCGCCAGGTCGGCGCGCTCGATCTGCAGGCGGCGCCAGTCCACGTCCAGCTCACGCGACTGGGCGTTGCTGCGCTCGAGCTCGACGAAGAGCTCGCGCGCCTGATAGCGGCTGGTCACCAGGGAGATGGCGGACAGCATCAACAGACCCGCCGTCAGGACGATGATCCGGCCCATTTACCCACGCCTCCGGCCACGGCCCGCGGCGCCGCGGCTCGCACCGCGGCCAGGCACGGCGCCCACGAAAGCGGCGGCGTCTTCCGGCGCCAGCGGCGTGGCCGTGCGGGCCGCCACCCGCAGCACCGCGGAACGCGCGCGCGGATTGCCCGACACCTCGGCTTCGTCGGGCAGCACCCGCCCCAGGCGCGACAGCACCGGCCGGGGCAATTCGCTTTCACGCAGGGGCAGGCGCGCATACGCCTCGTCGGGCCGGGCCGCCGAGGCGATGCACTGCTTGACCATGCGGTCTTCGAGCGAATGGAAGCTGATCACGGCCAGTCGTCCACCAGAATGAAGCAGCGTCAGAGCTGCCTCGAGGGCGCTCGCGAGCTCTTCGAGTTCCCGATTGAGGTAAATCCGTAAAGCTTGAAAGGTGCGAGTGGCCGGGTGTTGGCCCTTTTCGCGCGTACGGACGGCACCTGCGACGAGCTCGGCGAGGTCGAGCGTGGTAAGCAGCGGCCTTGTTGCGCGGCGAGCAGCAATCGCCTTTGCAATCTGAAAAGCAAACCGTTCTTCGCCATAGCCAGCTATGACCTCCCGCATGTCATCAACACTGGCCTCGGCCAGCCACTCGGCGGCCGTCAGCCCCCGAGACGTATCCATCCTCATGTCCAGCGGACCATCCCGCATGAACGAAAAACCGCGTTGCGCGTCATCGATCTGGGGAGAGGAAATACCCAGATCCAGCATGATTCCGTCCACGCCCGCAATGCCCAGCTCGGCCAGCGACTCGCGCATGCTGGCGAATCCTTCGTGCACCACACTCACCCTGCTGTCGGTCTCGGCCAGCGCGCGCGCCACCGAAATCGCCTGGGGATCCTTGTCGAACACCACCACCCGGGCGTCGGACGACAAACGCGACAACAGTTCGCGCGTATGACCGCCACGGCCGAAGGTGCCATCCACGAAGGTGCCCGACAGACGGTCCGTCATGCCCTCGGGCCCCACCTTGTCGGCTGCGGCGGCGCGGCCAGCGGCGTCCTGCGCCACCAACGCGTCTACCGTCGGCGCCAGCAGGACGGGCCGATGCACGAATTCCATGTTGATGTCAGAACGAGAACTGGTTCAACACACCCGCCATGTCCTGCTCCAGGTCCTCCGCCTCGCGGCGGGCCAGGGCAGCGGCGTCCCACAGCTCGAAGTGCGCGCCCATGCCGAGCAGCATCACTTCGCGGGTCATTCCCGCGGCAGTGCGCAGCTCGGGGGCGACCAGGATGCGGCCTGCGCCGTCGACTTCCACGTCCTGGGCATTGCCCAGCAGCAAGCGCTGCAGGGCACGCGCCTGCATGGGGAAAGCCGCGATCTGCTCGCGCTTCTTTTCCCACTCGGGACGGGGATAGACGAGCAGGCAACCATCCGGATGACGGGTCAGGGTCAGGCGGCCTTCAGCCTGCGAAGCCAGGGCGTCACGATGCCGGGTCGGGATTGTCACCCGCCCCTTCGCATCCAGCGTGAGCGCACTGCTACCTTGAAACACCCCGAATCCCCACTTAGTTGCACAAAACCCTACTTTTTCCCACTCTAAGGGATGGCACAAGCCCGGTCAAGATAAAAGTAGGATTTTTTCAATCACAACAAGGACTTAGGACAATTTGTAATATCTGCCGGAAAGAATTTTTCCTTAAAAATCAATTCCCTACAGAACTATCTAAATGCCCTTCATCAACAAGCGGCCGCAAAGTGACCCCAAAAAGCAGCTTTAGGGGTCAAATCACGCGTTCAGGCAGCGTTCAGGCGCGTCCGCGCCCGCGCCGAACCAAGGACATGTGGAAAAAGGCCGCCAGCCAGGCGCGCACGGGCCTGCCGGCCCCGATCGGCCAGCGGAGAAATCATTTGGGGGAGATGCAGGACAGGCCTATAGGCCGGATTCTGTAAGCCCGGTTGCCCGGGCTGGCAATCATTCCTCTGGACGCGCCATTGCTGGCGCGCTCTAGCCACCTACCCGCATGCTAGGGCGAGCCGCCCTTCCCGGCCGAGGCCGTACGCATGCCTATTTGGTGTTGCTCCGGATAGAGGTTGCCGCGTTTCACCCTGCAACGCCGCCATGCCGAGCATGACGCAGCACGGAGTGGCCGTGCCGGTGCGCGCCAGGCGCGCCCTCGCCGCAGTCTCGTCTCTGTGGTCCTGTTCCTCACCCGCCGCCGAGGCGGCAGGCGGACGGCCGTTAGCCGTTATCCTGCCCTGTGGAGTCCGGACCTTCCTCGATGCACATGGCACCGCGATTGCCCAGCCTGCCCTGCGCGGGCATTGTAGCCTGGGCCGAGCAGCGCGTGACCTGCGACAATAGCGGTCGTGGCGCCGCCGCCTCGCGGCGCCCCTCCTTTTTTCCAGACCCGATACGCATGGCCGCCACTCTCATCACCCTCACCGATCTCCAGCTGGCCTTTGGCCACCACCCCTTGCTCGACCATGCCGAGCTCAGCGTGCAGGAAGGCGAACGCATCGGCCTGATCGGCCGCAACGGGGCCGGCAAGTCTTCCCTGCTGCGCCTGCTGGACGGCCGCGCCCAGCCGGATGATGGCGCCATCGCGCGCGCCGGCGGCCTGAAAGTCGTGACGGTGGAGCAGGAGCCCGAGATCGACGAGCAGGGCACCATCTATGACGCCGTCTTCGGCGAAATCGACTACGAATCCGAAGATTGGCAGCGTCCCGCCCGCGTGCGCTCGCTGATAGAGAAGCTCGGCCTGTCGGCCGATGCCCCCGCCGCCGGGTTGTCCGGCGGCACCCGCAAGCGCGTGGCGCTGGTACGGGCGCTGGCCGACGAACCCGACCTGCTGCTGCTCGACGAGCCCACCAACCACCTGGATTTCGACGGCATCGCCTGGCTGGAGGCCATGCTGCGCGACGCGCGCTTCGCCACGGTCTTCATCACCCACGACCGCCGCTTCCTGGACGCGCTCGCCACGCGCATCGTGGAACTGGATCGCGGCAAGCTGCTCAGCTTCCCGGGCAACTTCAGCCAGTGGCAGGTCCGCAAGGCCCAGTGGCTGGAAGCCGAAAAGCTGGAGAACGCCCGCTTCGACAAGCTGCTGGCCCAGGAAGAAGTCTGGATCCGCAAAGGCGTCGAGGCCCGCCGCACCCGTAACGAAGGCCGCGTGCGGCGCCTGGAACAGCTGCGCCGCGACCGCAGCGAGCGCCGCGAACGCGTCGGCAACGTCAACCTGGCCGTCGCCGAGGGCACGCGCTCGGGCAAACTCGTGGCCGAAGTCCAGGAAATCAGCAAGGCTTTCGGTGACCGCCAGGTCGTGCGCGATTACTCCACCACCATCCTGCGTGGCGACCGCATCGGCCTGCTGGGCCCCAACGGCGCGGGCAAGACCACCCTGCTCAAGCTCATCCTGGGCGAACTTTCACCAGACAGCGGCAGCGTGAAGCTGGGCACCAACACCTCGGTGGCCTACTTCGACCAGATGCGCAGCCAACTCGACGAAAACGCCACGCTGGCCGAGGTCATCAACCCCGGCAGCGAATGGATCGAGATCGGCGGCCAGCGCAAGCACGTCATGAGCTACCTGGGCGACTTCCTGTTCGCCCCTGCCCGCGCAGGCTCCCCGGTCAGCAGCCTGTCCGGCGGCGAACGGGCGCGCCTGCTGCTGGCCCGCCTCTTCGCCCGTCCCACCAACGTGCTGGTGCTGGACGAACCGACCAACGACCTGGACATCGAAACGCTGGAACTGCTGGAAGAATTGCTGCAGGACTACACCGGCACGGTGCTCCTGGTCAGCCATGATCGCGCCTTCCTCGACAACGTCGTCACCCAGACCATCGCCTATGAAGGCAACGGCCGCTGGCGCGACTATGTCGGCGGCTACGACGAATGGCTGGCGCAGCGCCCCACCTCGACCGAGGCCGACAGGTTCGCCAAGTCGGTCATCGAGGACAAGGCGCAATCGAAACCCGACGCTGCCCCGGCGCCTGCGCCAGCGGCAGCCACCAAGACCGTCAAGCGCCTGTCGAGCTGGGAGCAGAAGGAACTGGACGGACTGCCCAAGGCCATCGCGGACAACGAAGCCGAGCAGGCAGAGTTGGCTGCCCGCCTGGCCGATGGCACCCTGTATCGCGACGCGCCCGATGAAGTGGCCCGCATCACCGCACGCACGGCCGAACTGGAAACCCAGCTGGCCACGCTGTTTGATCGCTGGGAAGCGCTGGAAGCCCGCAACCAGGCCTAAGCGTCGGCCTTGACGCGCCAGTCCAGGGTCTCGCCGGCGGCCAGCGGCACCAGTTCGCTGTCGCCGTAAGGCACCGTCTCGGGAATCTGGAAAGGCTCCCGCAGCAGCGTGAGCGTGCCGGTGTTGCGCGGCAGGCCATAGAAGTCCGGGCCGTGATGGCTGGCAAACCCTTCCAGCTTGTCCAGCTTGCCTGCCTTGTCGAAGGCCGTCGCATACAGCTCCATCGCATGCAGCGCGGTATAGCAGCCGGCGCAGCCACAGGCATGCTCCTTCAGGTGCCGGGCGTGTGGCGCGCTGTCGGTCCCCAGGAAGAAGCGCGGGCTGCCGCTGGTCGCGGCCTCCAGCAAGGCCACGCGATGGGTCTCGCGCTTGAGCACCGGCAGGCAATACCAGTGCGGACGCATGCCGCCGGTAAACAGGGCGCCACGGTTGTACAGCAAGTGCTGCGGCGTGATGGTCGCGGCCACGGGGCCTTCCGCATCGCGCACATATTGCGCGCCCTCGCGCGTGGTGATGTGCTCGAACACGACCTTCAGCGCCGGGAACGCGCGGCGCAAGGGCAGCATCACCCGGTCGATGAACACGGCTTCGCGGTCGAACACGTCAATGGCCGAGTCGGTCACCTCGCCGTGCGTCAGCAACGGCATGCCAACCCGCTCCATCTCCGCCAGCGCGCCCGCGCAACGGCCCAGCAGATCGGTCACGCCGGCATCCGAATTCGTGGTCGCACCCGCGGGATACAGCTTCACCCCCGCGATGCCCGCCTCACGCGCGCGGGTGATTTCTTCCGCGCTCGTGTTGTCGGTCAGGTACAGCGTCATCAAGGGCGTGAACGCCTGGGCGTCGATGCCCACGCGCGCCATCGACGCCTCGATCCGCTCGCGATACGCCAACGCCTGGGCCGTCGTCGTCACGGGGGGACGCAGATTGGGCATCACGATCGCGCGGGCAAACTGCCGGGCGGTGTCGCCAATCACCGCATCCAGGGCGGCGCCATCACGCAGGTGCAGGTGCCAGTCGTCGGGACGCGTGAGGGTCAGGGAGGTGGAAGTCATCGTAGGCAATCAGTCAGAACAGGAAACAGGAGTCGTGACGCGACGGCCAGGCCATCGCATCCACGGACGCAAGGGGATTACAGCGGCATGCTGCGTTCGGCCACGCCGGCAAACATCGCACTGCCCAGCGGGATCACGGCGTCGTTGAAATCGTAGCGCGGGTTGTGCAGCAGGCAGCCCGCATCGGCGCCACCTTGCCCAAGCCGGAAGTACGCACCGGGGCGAACCTGCAGCATGAAGGAAAAGTCCTCGGATCCCATCGACGGCGTGAGATCCCGCACGACCTTGTCCTTGCCGATCATCTCGGTGGCAAGATCGGCAACGAAATTCGCTTCCGGCGCGGTATTCAAGGTGGCGGGATACACACGCTGGTACTGCACTTCCGCCGTGGCGCCGAACGCGGCGGCCACCGACTGCGCCAGGATCCGCATGCGGGCCTCCACCATTTCCTGCACCGAGCGGCGGAACGTACGCACCGTGCCCACCATGCGCGCCTCGCGCGGGATCACGCTCATCGCCTCCGGGTGCCCGGCCTGGATGGACCCCACCGACAGAACCGCCGAGTCCAGGGGATTCACGTTGCGCGACACGATGGACTGCAGCGCGGTGATCAGATGGCCCGCCACCAGGACAGGGTCGACAGTCTGGTAAGGATGCGCGCCGTGGCCGCCGACACCGGTGATGGTGATCTCGAATCGATCGGCCGCCGCCATCATCGGACCCGGATTGATGCCGATGGTGCCTGCTGGCAAGCCCGGCCAGTTGTGCAAGGCATAGATCGCATCGCAGGGGAAGGTATCGAACAGGCCGTCGTCCAGCATGGCCCTCGCGCCACCGCGCCCCTCTTCCGCCGGCTGGAAGATCAGCGCGACCGTGCCGTCGAAACGGCGCGTCATGGAAAGATAGCGCGCAGCGCCAAGCAGGATGGCCGTGTGGCCATCATGCCCACAGGCATGCATCAGGCCGGACTTGCTGGAGCGATGGGCGAAGTCGTTGTTCTCGGTCAGCGCCAACGCATCCATGTCGGCGCGCAGGCCGATCATCTTGCCGCTGTCGCAACGCTGGCCTCGGATGACGCCCACCACGCCCGTCTTGCCGATGCCGCGGTGGACCTCGATGCCCAGGGCCTCCAGCGCGCCGGCCACGATGCCCGATGTACGGACCTCTTCAAAGCCCAATTCCGGATGGGCATGGAGATCACGCCGCAACGCGGTCAACTCGTCATGGAACAGCCGGATCGACTCCAGCGGAGAGCGTGGAAGCATAGGGCGGGACACCCCCAAGTGCCTGGAAATATGAGGTTTCCATTGTAGAGCGTTACCGAGGATAAATGCCTTTGTCTTTCCCAGGCAGACACGTTATGCTGCGCCCGCAGGACTTTTTTCAACCAGCCGAGAAGGAGAGCCGTATGGCCACACCCTCCACTTCCGCGCGCAAGCCCAACGCCGCCTTCATGAAGCCCCTGACCCCCAGCGAAACGCTGGCAGCGGTTATCGGCCCGGAAGCCGTGCCGCGCACCGAGGTCACCAAGAAGATCTGGGATTACATCAAGAAGCACAACCTGCAAGACGCGAGCAACCGCCGCAACATCAACGCCGATGCCAAGCTGCGCCCGCTGTTCGGCAAGGACCAGGTCTCGATGTTCGAGCTGACCAAGCTGGTCAACGCGCACTTGAAGTAATCCGCGCGGACGCTCGCGCAGCGTCCACGCGCTTCTCGCCTGGTGTCTCCCACCAAGCAATGCCGGACAGGGTAACGGCCTGCGATCGCAGCCGTTTTCCCGGTGTTCCATTTGGAACGGCGTCCCGCGCATCACCACGAAGGCCGGCCTTCATCGCTGTTTTTCATTGGCTCCCACACTGGCGCCAGCTCAAACTTTCCCGCATTTTCATCGAAATTGTCTCGAGTCGTATCTGCGGCCGCGAGCGCTGGTACGCACATCCGTCATTCGCCCGCCTCAAAAGACAACGGCCACACTTCTTGCGAAGTGCGGCCGAAGGGGTCAAGCCAGGAAAACCGCCCTGTGACGCGGTGTTCTTGCTTATTCGTAGGCAGCAGGCGCGCGGCCGTCCATCAGGGAGAGCCAGCCCTTGAGCAGGCGGTAAAGCACCCAGATGACCGTTGCCAGGACGCCGGCCCAGCCGATGAAGATCATGGTCAGCAGGCCGCTGATGGCCAGCCACAAGAGGCCCCACCAAAAGGTGGCCAACAGCCAGTCGAAGTGCGCGGAATAGTAGGTGCCCGCGGTGTCCTGCCGCTTCAGATACAGCAGCACCACCGCCGCCAGCGTTGCGACACCGAGAAAACCGGCAGTCACGAACCCCAATGCAAAAAGGCCATAGGCCACATGGGTCAGGGTGCGCAGCGACAGGCCGCCACCAGGTTGCTCGGGGGGTTGCAGCGTATCAGTCATCTCAGCAGAACTCCGTGAAGCCTCAGATCAACCATCATCTTACCGCACCGCGCCACCGCGGCGCACAGACATGGCGAGGCGTGAGCAGAAGATTGCAACGTAATCTGGCAAGCGGGGCCGTCTCATGGAGGATCTATATTCTTTCGCCCAAAAGCAAAACCCCATCCGTGTGACCGGATGGGGTTTTAGGGATAAGAGCCTGACAATGACCTACTTTCACAGACGTCCGTCCACTATCATCGGCGCGAAGGCGTTTCACTGTCCTGTTCGGGATGGGAAGGAGTGGTACCACCTTGCTATGGTCGTCAGGCGTAACTGTTTGATGTGTCGCGGTTCAGGGCGTCACATCCAATCTGGGAAGAAGCGTATTGAAGTGTGTTTCAGGCTGGGCCTGAGACAACGAATTGGGATTGTTGGCTTGCTGCAGACGGTGCAGCAAGTTTTGAGTTTTGAACGACACTGTCGCTATAACTATCAGCGTTTAACCGCCAGGGTTATAGGATCAAGCCGCACGGGCAATTAGTATCGGTTAGCTTAACGCATTACTGCGCTTCCACACCCGACCTATCAACGTCCTGGTCTCGAACGACCCTTCAGGGGAATCAAGTTCCCAGGGATACCTAATCTTCAGACGAGTTTCCCGCTTAGATGCCTTCAGCGGTTATCTCTTCCGTACTTAGCTACCCGGCAATGCCATTGGCATGACAACCGGTACACCAGAGGTACGTCCACTCCGGTCCTCTCGTACTAGGAGCAGGCTCCGTCAAGTATCCAACGCCCACGGCAGATAGGGACCAAACTGTCTCACGACGTTTTAAACCCAGCTCACGTACCTCTTTAAATGGCGAACAGCCATACCCTTGGGACCGGCTACAGCCCCAGGATGAGATGAGCCGACATCGAGGTGCCAAACACCGCCGTCGATATGAACTCTTGGGCGGTATCAGCCTGTTATCCCCAGAGTACCTTTTATCCGTTGAGCGATGGCCCTTCCATTCAGAACCACCGGATCACTATGTCCTGCTTTCGCACCTGTTCGACTTGTCAGTCTCACAGTCAAGCACGCTTATGCCATTGCACTATCAGCACGATTTCCGACCGTACCTAGCGTACCTTCGAACTCCTCCGTTACACTTTGGGAGGAGACCGCCCCAGTCAAACTGCCCACCATGCACTGTCCCCGACCCGGATAACGGGCCTAGGTTAGAACCGCAAACAAACCAGGGTGGTATTTCAAGGACGGCTCCACGTGATCTAGCGACCACGCTTCAGCGCCTCCCACCTATCCTACACAGACCGGTTCACAGTCCAATGCAAAGCTACAGTAAAGGTTCATGGGGTCTTTCCGTCTAGCCGCGGGTAGATTGCATCATCACAAACACTTCAACTTCGCTGAGTCTCGGGAGGAGACAGTGTGGCCATCGTTACGCCATTCGTGCAGGTCGGAACTTACCCGACAAGGAATTTCGCTACCTTAGGACCGTTATAGTTACGGCCGCCGTTTACCGGGGCTTCGATCAAGAGCTTGCACCCCATCACTTAACCTTCCGGCACCGGGCAGGCGTCACACCCTATACGTCGACTTTCGTCTTTGCAGAGTGCTGTGTTTTTAATAAACAGTCGCAGCCACCGATTCTCTGCGGCCCCATCATGCTCCGAGCGCAGGCTCTTCACACTACCGGGGCATACCTTCTCCCGAAGTTACGGTATCAATTTGCCGAGTTCCTTCTCCCGAGTTCTCTCAAGCGCCTTGGAATATTCATCCCGTCCACCTGTGTCGGTTTGCGGTACGGTCTCGTACAGCTGAAGCTTAGAGGCTTTTCTTGGAACCACTTCCAATCACTTCGCGAACAATGTTCGCTCGCGCCACACCCTTGAATTACGCGCCCGGATTTGCCTAAGCGCCTTCTTCGATGCAGCAACAGGGACATCCAACACCCTGATGATCTTCCGCAATCCGTCCCCCCATCGCACTGTACGACGGTGCTGGAATATTAACCAGCTTCCCATCAGCTACGCATCTCTGCCTCGCCTTAGGGGCCGACTCACCCTGCGCCGATGAACGTTGCGCAGGAAACCTTGGACTTACGGCGAGGGGGCTTTTCACCCCCTTTATCGCTACTCATGTCAGCATTCGCACTTCTGATACCTCCAGCAGCCTTTACAAGCCACCTTCGCAGGCTTACAGAACGCTCTCCTACCGCGTGTACATAGTACACACCCGCAGCTTCGGTTCATTGCTTAGCCCCGTTACATCTTCCGCGCAGGACGACTCGATCAGTGAGCTATTACGCTTTCTTTAAAGGATGGCTGCTTCTAAGCCAACCTCCTGACTGTCTATGCCTTCCCACTTCGTTTCCCACTTAGCAATGATTTGGGACCTTAGCTGGCGGTCTGGGTTGTTTCCCTCTTGAGTCCGGACGTTAGCACCCGGTGCTCTGTCTCCCAAGCTGTACTTGCAGGTATTCGGAGTTTGCCATAGTTTGGTAAGTCGCCATGACCCCCTAGCTATAACAGTGCTCTACCCCCTGCAGTAATACTTGAGGCACTACCTAAATAGTTTTCGGAGAGAACCAGCTATTTCCAGATTTGTTTAGCCTTTCACCCCTATCCACAGCTCATCCCCTAATTTTTCAACATTAGTGGGTTCGGTCCTCCAGCACGTGTTACCGTGCCTTCAACCTGGCCATGGATAGATCATCTGGTTTCGGGTCTACACCCAGCGACTGAACGCCCTATTCGGACTCGCTTTCGCTACGCCTTCCCTATTCGGTTAAGCTCGCCACTGAATGTAAGTCGCTGACCCATTATACAAAAGGTACGCAGTCACCCCACAAGGAGGCTCCTACTGTTTGTATGCATACGGTTTCAGGATCTATTTCACTCCCCTTCCGGGGTTCTTTTCGCCTTTCCCTCACGGTACTGGTTCACTATCGGTCGATCACGAGTATTTAGCCTTGGAGGATGGTCCCCCCATCTTCAAACAGGATTTCACGTGTCCCGCCCTACTTCTCGTACGCTTAGTTCCACCTTCGTAATTTCGTGTACAGGGCTATCACCTGCTATGGCCGGAGTTTCCAATCCGTTCCACTATCACGAAGGCTAAAACGTACAGGCTCTTCCGATTTCGCTCGCCACTACTTTCGGAATCTCGGTTGATTTCTTTTCCTCGAGCTACTGAGATGTTTCAGTTCACCCGGTTCGCTTCCACTGACCTATGTATTCAGTCAGGGATACTCCTTGCGGAGTGGGTTTCCCCATTCGGACATCTACGGATCAAAGCTTGTTTGCCAGCTCCCCGTAGCTTTTCGCAGGCTACCACGTCCTTCATCGCCTGTGATCGCCAAGGCATCCACCATATGCACTTAGTCGCTTGATCCTATAACCATGTCGGCTATAAGACGCTGATACTTTGTAGCGTTTGTGCCGTTCATAAGTTTCAAAGCAAGATTCGGCTCGCGCCAAATCCTTGAGAACTTGAACTATTAATGCAATCACAACCCGTGTCTAATCGTCGATGCCTAAGCATCTACCAATCAAACACACTTCGTTGTGCTTCTTCCAGATTGTTAAAGAACAAAACAGCCGTTGGGATAAACCCAACTGTCAGCATTCCGTAAACGCTGACAGTTGGACTCACATCCAATGTCGTGCCAATTGATTAATTTGTAGTGGTGGAGGATGACGGGATCGAACCGACGACCCCCTGCTTGCAAAGCAGGTGCTCTCCCAGCTGAGCTAATCCCCCGGAACATCCCAATCCTGAACCCAGGACCAGAAACACTCGATGGTGGGTCTGGTTGGATTCGAACCAACGACCCCCGCCTTATCAAGACGGTGCTCTAACCGACTGAGCTACAGACCCAAACCGTTAGGACCAGCAACCCAGCCCATCGCCAGAGAAAGATCTCTCTAACCCCGGTCAACAAACTAACCAATCAAACAACAACCGATAAGCGTGGACGCTTTCGCTTCGTGCACTTCGCTCTTAAAGGAGGTGATCCAGCCGCACCTTCCGATACGGCTACCTTGTTACGACTTCACCCCAGTCATGAACCCTACCGTGGTAATCGCCCCCCTTACGGTTAGGCTAACTACTTCTGGTAGAACCCACTCCCATGGTGTGACGGGCGGTGTGTACAAGACCCGGGAACGTATTCACCGCGACATGCTGATCCGCGATTACTAGCGATTCCGACTTCATGCAGTCGAGTTGCAGACTACAATCCGGACTACGATCGGGTTTCTGGGATTGGCTCCCCCTCGCGGGTTGGCGACCCTCTGTCCCGACCATTGTATGACGTGTGAAGCCCTACCCATAAGGGCCATGAGGACTTGACGTCATCCCCACCTTCCTCCGGTTTGTCACCGGCAGTCTCATTAGAGTGCCCTTTCGTAGCAACTAATGACAAGGGTTGCGCTCGTTGCGGGACTTAACCCAACATCTCACGACACGAGCTGACGACAGCCATGCAGCACCTGTGTTCCGGTTCTCTTGCGAGCACTCCTAAATCTCTTCAGGATTCCAGACATGTCAAGGGTAGGTAAGGTTTTTCGCGTTGCATCGAATTAATCCACATCATCCACCGCTTGTGCGGGTCCCCGTCAATTCCTTTGAGTTTTAATCTTGCGACCGTACTCCCCAGGCGGTCAACTTCACGCGTTAGCTGCGCTACTAAGGCCCGAAGGCCCCAACAGCTAGTTGACATCGTTTAGGGCGTGGACTACCAGGGTATCTAATCCTGTTTGCTCCCCACGCTTTCGTGCATGAGCGTCAGTGTTATCCCAGGGGGCTGCCTTCGCCATCGGTGTTCCTCCGCATATCTACGCATTTCACTGCTACACGCGGAATTCCACCCCCCTCTGACACACTCTAGCCCGGTAGTTAAAAATGCAGTTCCAAGGTTAAGCCCTGGGATTTCACATCTTTCTTTCCGAACCGCCTGCGCACGCTTTACGCCCAGTAATTCCGATTAACGCTTGCACCCTACGTATTACCGCGGCTGCTGGCACGTAGTTAGCCGGTGCTTATTCTGCAGGTACCGTCATCTACGCATGGTATTAATATGCGCAATTTCTTTCCTGCCAAAAGTGCTTTACAACCCGAAGGCCTTCATCGCACACGCGGGATGGCTGGATCAGGGTTTCCCCCATTGTCCAAAATTCCCCACTGCTGCCTCCCGTAGGAGTCTGGGCCGTGTCTCAGTCCCAGTGTGGCTGGTCGTCCTCTCAAACCAGCTACGGATCGTTGCCTTGGTAGGCCTTTACCCCACCAACTAGCTAATCCGATATCGGCCGCTCCAATAGTGAGAGGTCTTGCGATCCCCCCCTTTCCCCCGTAGGGCGTATGCGGTATTAGCTACGCTTTCGCGTAGTTATCCCCCGCTACTGGGCACGTTCCGATACATTACTCACCCGTTCGCCACTCGCCACCAGACCGAAGTCCGTGCTGCCGTTCGACTTGCATGTGTAAAGCATCCCGCTAGCGTTCAATCTGAGCCAGGATCAAACTCTTCAGTTCAATCTCTGTAATTTCCGTATTAACAACCCTCCGAAGAAGGCCGGTCATACGTCGCTGCTACTCAAAGGAAGTGAGGTTTAAAAAACCTTACTTCATTAAGTGAGCACTTGATTTAGTTGGCTAGCCACCAATCCAGCAAGCTGAATCGTTGGCACGCGCACTCATTCCAAGCGCCCACACTTATCGGCTGTTTAGTTGTTAAAGAACGGTGACCTTGCGGTCGTTACTGCCATCAACTTCACTTCTGACTCAGTAGCGCTGCTTTCGCGTCGCTTGCTGTTTCAGCAGCAGAGAAACGAGATTATGAAGCAGTTTTTTTCGTCTGTCAAGTCGTTTGCGTTTTGACTTAAGCCTAACAACGCCAACCACTGACTTCCCGAAAAATCGATTCGACTTACGCCGTCTCGCTTCTTCTCGTTTCCCGACTCGCCGAACTCATCAGGGTTAACCCTTAATCAGTTCGTGTTGCCGAGCCCGAAACTATAACACAACTTTTTTAGTTTGTGTGGCGCACCGCGTTTTCGCTTAAACACCCCACTCACCTCACCCCCAACAACCACACTTTTGTTGCAGAACAACTTGCGTGTCGTGTTACGAGGGGGCGAACTATAGCACCCTTTTTTTGCACTTTGCAAGTCAAACACCAAAAAAGAGGAAATTCGCCGATTTCCCCCTATCCCTGGCAGCCCTCCCCCTCTACGGATAGACCATCTCTATCTATATAAGTAGGCACCGCTAATACAGAAGAAGCCCCTCACCAAAAAAGTAGGGGCCCCTCAGGCCCCCTCTCTACGAATGACGGTGACGGATCCGCCTAGGCCAGCTTGTCCTGGAACTGCTTGCGCAGCTTGGCCACCTTGGGCGCAATGACGAACTGGCAGTAGCCCTGCTGGGGATGGCGCGCGTAATAGTCGTCGTGCTCAGGCTCGGCGGGCCAGAAGGGGGCAGGCGCCCGCAGCTCGGTGACCAGGGGCGCGCCGAAGACGTCTTCGCGGGTCAGGCGGTCGATGGCCTCCTGGGCCGACTCGTGCTGGGCGTCGTCCTGCCAGAAGATGGCCGAGCGGTACTGGGGGCCGACATCATTGCCCTGGCGATCCTGCGTGGTGGGGTCGTGCGTGGCAAAGAAGACTTCCAGCAGGGTGTCGTAGGAGACCACCGACGGGTCGAATTCGATGCGTGCCACCTCGATATGGCCAGTGCCCTTGCCGCAGACCTGTTCATAGGTCGGGTGGTCGACATGCCCACCGCTATAGCCCGAGGTTACCGAGACGACGCCTTTCAAAGGCTTGAAGACGGCTTCGACGCACCAGAAGCAGCCGCCACCGAAGACGGCGACCTGCGAGGAGGAAGAGGACACGGACATGGCGGCTCCTATATATATGTCTGCCTGGAGGGCTCCGGCCCTGGATCATGTGGGGCCGGGGTTGGCCAAATCAATGGCGGGCGCCCCGACCGCCAGGATCAGCCCGGCGGCGGCAGGGTCAGGATCCAGCGCGCGAGGTCATGCGCATCCTGCTCGCTGACGTGGGGCTGGGCAGGCATGGGCACCGCCCCCCAGCGCGCGCGGCCCCCCTTGCGGATGGATTGCGCCAGGTAATCGAGGGTGGCGGCATCCTCGCCCTTGCCGGCAAAACGCTCGGCGACGGCCCGGAACGACGGCCCCACCCGCTTGGCATCCACCTGATGACAGGCCAGGCAACGATTCTTCTGTGCCAGTGCCGTGCCATCGAGGGTCTGCGCCCCCACCCACATCGGTGCCGCAAGCAGCACCGTGCCCATCCAGATTCTAGGTTGCATCAAAACTGTCCGTGACTGCGCCGCGACTGGCCGTGCTGGCCAGCTTGCCGAACTTGGCAAGCACGCCGCGGGTGTAACGAGGTTGCGGCTGCTGCCATCGCGCCCGGCGCTCGGCCAGGACGTCATCGGCGACATTGAGCTGCAGCAGCAACTGCTTGGCGTCGATGGTGATGGAGTCGCCTTCTTCGATCAGGCCGATCGGGCCGCCCACGTAGGCCTCCGGCGCCACGTGGCCGACCACCATGCCCCAGGTGCCGCCGGAGAAGCGGCCATCGGTGATGAGGCCGACGGTTTCACCCAGCCCCTGGCCGATGAGGGCGGAGGTGGGCGACAGCATTTCGCGCATGCCCGGGCCGCCCTTGGGGCCTTCGTAGCGGATGACCACGACGTCGCCGTGCTGGATCTTGCGGTCCATGATGGCGGCCATGGCCAGGTCTTCGGAGTCGAACACCCGCGCCGGACCGGTGATGACCGGGTTCTTGAGGCCGGTGATCTTGGCCACGCAGCCTTCCGGCGACAGGTTGCCTTTCAGGATCGCCAGGTGGCCCTGCTTGTACAGCGCCTTGTCGATGGGGCGGATGACGTCCTGGTCGGCGCGCGGCACGTCCGGCACATCGGCCAGGGTTTCGGCCAGGGTCTTGCCGGTGATGGTCAGGCAGTCGCCATGCAGGAGGCCGGCGTTGAGCAGCAGCTTCATGACCTGGGGAATGCCGCCTGCACGGTGCAGGTCCACGGCAACGTATTGGCCCGAGGGCTTCAGGTCGCAGATGACGGGCACGCGCTTGCGGATGCGCTCGAAGTCGTCGATGGTCCACTCGACCTCGGCGGCGTGCGCGATGGCAAGGAAGTGCAGCACCGCATTGGTGGAGCCGCCCGTGGCCATGATGACCGAGACGGCGTTCTCGATGGACTTGCGCGTGATGAGATCGCGCGGACGGATGTTCTTCTTGACGGCCTCGACGAGCACGCGCGCAGACTCGGCGGCGGAATCCGCCTTCTCGGCATCCTCGTTGGCCATGGTGCTGGAGTACGGCAGGCTCAGCCCCAGGGCCTCGAACGAGGAGCTCATGGTGTTGGCGGTGTACATGCCGCCACAGGAGCCCGAGCCCGGGATCGAGCACTTCTCGATTTCCTTGAACTCCTTCTCGTCCATGCGGCCCATGGTGAATTCGCCCACGGCCTCGAAGACCGAGACGATGTTCATGTCCTTGCCCTTGTGGCGGCCCGGCTTGATGGTGCCGCCATAGACATAGATGCTGGGCACGTTGGTGCGGGCCATGGCGATCATGCCGCCCGGCATGTTCTTGTCGCAGCCGCCGATGACCAGGACGCCATCCATCCACTGGCCCTGGACCGCGGTTTCGATGCAGTCGGCAATGACTTCGCGGGACACGAGGGAATATTTCATGCCCTCGGTGCCCATGGACATGCCGTCGGAGATGGTGGGCGTGCCGAAGACCTGGGGATTGCCGCCCGCCTCGCGGACCGCGGCAATGGCGCGGTCGGCCAGGACCTGCAGGCCGCTATTACAGGGCGTGATCGTCGAGTGGCCGTTGGCCACGCCGATCATGGGGTTGTCGAAGTCCTTCTCGATGTAGCCCAGCGCGTAATACATGGCGCGGTTGGGAGCCCGGGCGACGCCATGGGTGATATGGCGGGAACGTTCGTTGTGCGGCATGCGTCTCTTCCTTTTTACTTAACTTATCCTGCCGGGCAAGCCCGGGGGTGATGGTCACGGTAACGGCGAAAAGGGCAGCGGTTATTATCGGCCATCTTTCTTTTGTGTCTACCCGCCATGCTGCGCTATCCGCAATTCGACCCCATCGCGATCCAGATCGGCCCGCTGGCCATCCACTGGTATGGCCTGATGTACCTGACCGGCTTCGCGCTGGCCTGGGTGCTGGGCCGCTGGCGCATCAAGCGGGGCATGACCCGCATGACGATGCGCGACCTGGAGGACATCATCTTCTATGGCGTGGTGGGCGTGATCGCCGGCGGGCGCCTGGGCTATGTGCTGTTCTACAAGCCCAGCTACTACCTGAACCACCCGCTGGAGATCTTCTATTTGTGGGAAGGCGGCATGGCCTTCCACGGCGGCCTGCTGGGCGTGATCGCCATGCTGTGGCTGTTCGCCCGCAAGCGCGGCTACCGCCCCCTGGAAGTGGGCGACTTCGTGGCGCCGCTCATTCCGCTGGCCCTGGCCGCGGGGCGGCTGGGCAACTTCATCAATGGCGAGCTGTGGGGCCGTCCAACGACCCTGCCCTGGGGAATGGTGTTTCCCCAGACCGGCGACGGCATCGCCCGCCACCCCTCGCAGCTCTACCAGATGGGGCTGGAAGGCCTGGCCCTGTTCGTGATCGTCTGGCTGTTCGCCCGCAAGCCGCGTCCCACCGGCCAGGTGTGCGCCGTATTCGTGATGGGCTACGGCTTCTTCCGCTTCATGGTGGAGTTCACGCGCGAGCCCGACAGCTTCCTGGGCCTGCTGGCCGGCGGCCTGAGCATGGGCCAGTGGCTGTCGCTGCCGATGATGATCGGCGGGCTCGCGCTGTTCCTGTTTACTGCAGGAAAACCGTCCCGTTGACCGAGACCGTCACCGTCACGGTGTCGGCTTCCAGCGACACGTCGGCCTCCTTGGACAGGGAGGCCGATGCCATCATGGCCGCGCGCGGGCGCGCGGCAACGACATATTGCGCACCGCTGCCGCTCAGGTCCAGCTTGCGGATCCGGTAGCCCTTGAAGCCGAAAGCCGTCGCGGCCGACAGGGCCCGCTCGCGGAACGCATTCGCCGCCTCGGTCAGCAGACGCTTTTCTTCCTGGGCGCGGGCCTCTTCAGACAGGGAGAAGCCGATGCCGGCAATGGGCATGCGCGCGGAGACCTTGCTGGCCAGGGTCGACGCCGCCTCGAAGTTCTTCGACTCGAGCAGCAGCTCCACGCGGCCATGCCAGCCGGTGACCTTGCCATCGCGGTTGGTGTTGGCCCAGATGCGGTAGGCGCCGTTGCGCGCCTTCACGTCCTTGTCGCCCTTGACCTGGGCCATGGACTCATTGAGCGCCGCGGTCAGTTTCTTGCCCACGCTGGCCTGGTCCGCGCCTTCGATTTCGACGGCGAGCGTCAGCGTGACGGTGTCCTGCACCACTTCCGAGACAGCCTGGGCCTGCAGCGTGAGTTCGGGCTGGCGCGATTCGGCGCGCGGACCGCGCTCATCGGCGCCACGGTCCTGGGCGTGCGCGGCGGGCACGGCCGCGGCCAGGGCGAGGATCGCGCTTGCCAGAAGGGTGCGCGAGCGAATGGAGCGTAGCGTTTGCATGGTGTTCCCTTTCAGATCAACTGGATGAAGACAGGCCGCCAACCGCGGACGGCCCGAAGAACAACGAACAGGCAGGGCCGAAAAACAAAACGGGCCTGCGTGGAACACGCAGACCCGTTGCTGGAAATGCCCCGCATGTGCCGTCAAGGCCGGCATCTCGAACCCTAGAGTTCAAGGTGGTCGCGCTAGCCCGGTTTTGAGTTCGTCTGACAGAGAGACGATCACACCCACCGGAGAGCCATTGCAACCTTATGCCGTAAAGCATAGGTTCAGAGAATATATGGCCTAGTCTCGAACACCGCAGGGACAAACTGAAAATTCCGAGAATCCTGTTTCAGCTGGCTTCGGACGCCTGGGGCTTTCCCAGGCATGTCTTCAGACCAAGCGCTCCTGCCCGGAGATAGCTTCGTCGAGCAGGTGATTCATGGCTTCTATTTTACGCTTGAAGTCGCCAACCGCCAAACCGCCCAGCGGACCATCGGGCGCCGCCTTCATGGCCAGCATCTCGCTGGCGATCTGGATGGCGGCCATGACGGCGATGCGTTCGTTGCTGGAGACCTTGCCCGAGCCCTTGATGCGCAGCATGAGCTGGTCGACGTGGCGCACGGCCGCCTGCAGGGCGGCCTTTTCCTCGGGCGCGCAGGCCAGCGAGTAGTCACGGCCCAGGATAGAGACGTCTATGCGTTCCATTAATTGGTCTCCTGCAAAGCCGCGTCGGTGAGGGGCGCATTGCCCGGCAGACGCGCGAGGACGGCATCGATGCGCACCTGGGCGCTGGCGGCGACGTCGTGCAGGCGCAGGACGTCGGCATCGCGCGATTGCAGGCGCGCCTGGAGCGTGCGGATTTCGTTCTGCTGGCGTTCGAGCTCGGCGCGCAGGGCGGTCTCGGCGTCTTGCGCCTGGGACAGCAGCTGCTCGCGGCCACGCTCGGCGTCGCTGAGACCGGATTGCAGGCTCTGTACCCGCGCTTCCGTATCGGCCTGGCTGCGGCGCAGGGCGTCGCGTTCGGCTTCGGTGTGTGCAAGCTTGTTCCGCAAGGCGTCGCGTTCCGCGTGCAGGTGGCGGGAGCGCTGCACGAGTTGCCCGATGCGGGCCGCGAGATGGTCGAGGTCTTCCAGCATGGGCGCTATCGTAAACCATCCTTCATGGGGCTATGACAAACCTTTCAAGCCGAGAAGGTAAGCGATTGCGTCGCGCGGCGGCCGCCCTTCTCTTTCAGGAATCTTCCTGTTTACTTTCATTCCGCTTTCATTTCTTGAAAGCAAACTGAGGGTTGAGCCCAAAAGTCGGTATTTCCCGGCAGTTTCTAGGGAAAACCCCATATTACTAGTACATCTTCCAGGTTTCCGCAACGAAAGCGGTCCATTACCATGTCGCCTTTCAAAAGTACGTCAGTCTCCCGTCATTGCCGGTAGCGCTGATCCACCAGACGATAAGTTGGACAAACAGGGGTACAGGAGCTTTTCATCATGCAGCTAAGAAACAAACAGGACTTCTGGTCCGGTGTCATGTTCGTTGCGTTGGGCCTGGGCTTTGCCTTCCAGGCAACGAGCTATCAAATGGGAACCGCCGCCCGCATGGGTCCCGGCTACTTCCCCTTCTGGCTTGGCATCTGCCTGGCCGTCCTGGGTGCAGTCGTAGGGCTGACCGCCCTTTCCCCCAAGGCCGAGGAAACCGACGTCGGCAAGTTCGACTTCAAGATCCTGGGCATCATCGTGGGCTCGGTCATTCTGTTCGGCTTCCTGCTGCGCCCCCTCGGCCTGTACCTCTCGCTGTTCATCCTGGTCGTCGCCAGCAGCTATGCCAGCCATGAATTCAGCTGGAAAGTCGCTGTCGCGAACGCCGCCTTCCTGGTGGTCTTCTGCTGGCTGGCATTCATCAAGGGCCTGGGGCTGATCTTCCCCCTATGGCCGACTTTCCTGGGCATGAACTGAGGCGCCGACGAATATGGAACTCTTTGACAACCTGATGTTGGGTTTCTCGGTGGCATTCACGCCCGAGAACCTTGCTTACGCCCTGCTGGGCGCGGTGCTCGGCACCCTGATCGGCGTGCTGCCCGGTATCGGCCCCGTGCCGACCATCGCGATGCTGCTGCCCATTACCTACGTGCTGCCCCCCATCGCGGGCCTGATCATGCTGGCCGGTATCTACTACGGCGCCCAGTACGGCGGGTCGACCACGGCCATCCTGGTGGCGCTCCCTGGAGAGACATCCGCGGTGGTGACAGTGCTGGACGGTCACCAGATGGCGCGCAACGGCCGCGCGGGCGCCGCGCTGGCCATCGCCGCGCTGGGCTCGTTCTTCGCCGGTTGCGTGGCCACGCTGCTGCTGGCCGCCTTCGCGCCTCCCCTGGCTGAAGTCGCGTTCAAGTTCGGCCCCGCCGAATACTTCTCGCTGATGATCCTGGGCCTGGTCGGCGCCGTCGTGCTGGCCTCGGGCTCGCTGCCCAAGGCAATCTGCATGATCCTGCTGGGCCTGCTGCTGGGCATGGTGGGCACGGACGTGAACTCGGGCGTCGCGCGCTACGACTTCGGCATTCCTGAACTGCAGGACGGCATCGACTTCGCCATCGTGGCCATGGGCGTGTTCGGCTTCGCCGAAATCATGACCAACCTGGAGCAGAAGGAAAACCGCGTCGACATCACCGACAAGATCGGCACGCTGTATCCCAACAAGCAAGAGTTCAAGGAAGCCGCTCCCGCCGTGCTGCGTGGCACCGCCCTGGGCTCGATGCTGGGCATCCTGCCCGGCGGCGGCGCCGTGCTGTCGTCCTTCGCGTCCTACACGCTGGAAAAGAAGATCTCGAAGGAACCGAAGCGCTTCGGCAAGGGCCACCCGGCCGGCCTGGCCGGTCCCGAGTCGGCCAACAACGCCGCTGCGCAGACCTCCTTCATCCCGCTGCTGACGCTGGGTATTCCCGGCAATGCCGTGATGGCGCTGATGGTGGGTGCGATGACCATCCACAACATCCAGCCCGGCCCGCAGGTGATGAGCAGCCACCCGGAACTGTTCTGGGGCCTGATCGCCTCGATGTGGATCGGCAACCTGATGCTGGTGGTGCTGAACCTGCCGCTGATCGGCCTGTGGATCAAGCTGCTGAAGGTGCCTTACCGCATCCTCTTCCCGGCCATCCTGGTCTTCTGCACGATCGGTGTGTATTCGCTGAACTACAACTCCTTCGACATCATGACCACCGCCATCTTCGGCGTCGTGGGCTACATCTGGGCGAAGCTGAAGTGCGAAGGCGCCCCGCTGCTGCTGGGCCTGGTGCTGGGCCCCATGATGGAAGAGAACTTCCGCCGGGCGCTGCTGCTCTCGCGCGGCGAGTACATGACCTTCCTCGAGCGTCCGCTGTCGGCCTCGCTGCTGGCTGCTGCTGCCCTGCTGGTGATCCTGGTCGCCCTGCCGAGCATCCGCAAGAAGCGCGAAGAGACCTTCGTCGAAGAGGATTGATTCCCGCCCCAAGCCAGCCCTCGCGGGCTGGCGGCAGGATCCGAGAACGCCCCGGCTTGTGCCGGGGCGTTTTTTTTGCCCGCAGGCCCAGGCTTTACGCGGACCGCGGCGCATGCTGCAACGCACACAAAAGCCTACGCTAAGCTACGGGTTTACCCCGAATCCGGCGGCACCCTTTCCATGCGCTTCGACTGGACCAATCCCTACCCTTCCACCCGCGTGCCCGTCTTCGCCCGCGACGTCGTCGCCACCTCGCAGCCATTGGCCGCGCAGGCGGGCCTGCGCGTGCTGGCACAGGGCGGCAATGCCGTGGATGCCGCCATCGCGGCAGCCTCCACCATCGCGCTGACCGAACCCGTCAGCAACGGGCTGGGCTCGGACTGCTTTGCAATCGTGTGGGATGGCGCCAAGCTGCACGGGCTGAACGCCTCCGGGCCTTCGCCCGCCGCCTGGTGTCCGGAATACTTCCAGCGCAAGCACAATGGCGCCGTGCCGCAACGCGGCTGGGACAGCGTCACGGTGCCTGGCGCCGTGGCCGGCTGGGCGGCCCTGCACGAGAAGCTGGGCAGCCTGCCTTTCGGTCAGGTCCTGGCGCCCGCCATCGACTACGCGGAACGCGGCTTCGCCATCTCGCCGGTCGTGCAGGCCAAGTGGGCCGCCCAGGCCGACCTGCTGAGCGGCCAGCCGGGCTTCGCCGAGCACTTCCTGCCGCGCGGACGCGTGCCCGCGATCGGCGAGCAGTTCGTGCTGAAGGGCGCGGCCGACACCTTGCGCCGCATCGCCCACACAGAGGGCCGGGACTTCTATGAAGGCGAGACCGCGCACAAGCTGGTCGCCCATGCCCAGGCCCACGACGCGGCCCTGACGCTGCGCGACCTGCGGGACTTCCGCCCCGAATGGGTGACGCCCATTTCGATGGACTATCGCGGCTACACGCTGCACCAGATCCCGCCCAACGGCCAGGGCATCGCGGCGCTGATGGCGCTGGGCGTGCTGCGGCACTTCGACCTGACGGTGCGTGCCGTCGATCACGCGGACACGCAGCACCTGATGATCGAGGCCATGAAGCTTGCCTTCGCCGACGTCTATGCGCACGTGGCCGACCCTGCCCACATGACCCTGAGCGCCGAGACGCTGCTCAATGATGAGTACCTGGCCAGCCTGGCACGCCGCATCGACACCCGGCGTGCGCAGGTCTACACGAGCCAGCGCGCGCCGCTGGGCGGGACGATCTACCTGACCGCCGCGGATCGCAACGGCATGTTGGTGAGCTTCATCCAGTCCAACTACATGGGCTTCGGCTCGGGCGTGGTCGTGCCGGGCACCGGCGTGAGCCTGCAGAACCGCGGCTTCGGCTTCAGCAACAAGGCCGGCCATCCCAATGTGGTGGGCGGCGGCAAGCGGCCTTTCCACACCATCATCCCCGGTTTCCTGACCCGCGAAGGCGCCCCTGTCATGAGCTTCGGCGTGATGGGCGGCAACATGCAGCCGCAAGGCCAGGTGCAGACGCTGGTGCGCATGCTGGACTACGGCCAGCAGCCGCAATCCGCGTGCGACGCGCCGCGCTGGAAATGGAACGAGGGCCTGTCGGTGGACGTGGAGGCAGGCGTGTCCGCCGGACTGCGTTCGGCGCTGGGCGCGCGCGGCCATGTGCTGGAGGCCCGGCCGGATGCCTACATGGACTTCGGCTCGGGGCAGTTCATCTGGCGGCTGGGCAATCCGGCCGTGGATGGCTACGTCGCGGCCAGCGACAGCCGGCGCGACGGACTGGCCGCCGGCTTCTGAGCCCATCGGGCTGCCGTGGGCGGGTTGCTTTGCGCTAGACTCGGGACTCCTGACGCCTGACACCCACCTCACGGAGACAAGATAAATGGCCTCGGTTGCTAGCAAGTCCTACGAATCCACTCCCCCGCTGAAAGTCGCTTTCCTGGGCCTGGGCGTCATGGGCCTGCCCATGGCTGGCCACCTTGCGCTGGCCGGCCATTCCGTCACCGTCTACAACCGCACGCCCGCCAAGGCCGAGGCGTGGGTCGCGGAGTTCGGCGGCAGCCATGCCAAGACCCCGCGCGTAGCGGCGCAGGATGCACAGATCGTGTTCGCCTGCGTGGGCAACGACGACGACCTCCGCAGCGTGGTGCTGGGCGATGACGGCGCCTTCGCCGGCATGAAGCAGGGCGCGATCTTCGTCGATCACACGACGGCCTCGGCCAACGTGGCGCGCGAGCTGTATGACGTGGCCAAGGGCCTGGGCCTGCATTTCGTGGACGCCCCCGTCTCGGGCGGCCAGGCCGGCGCGGTGAACGGCGTGCTGACCGTGATGTGCGGCGGCGAGCAAGGCGCCTTCGACAGCATCCGCGACGTGGCAGGCGCATTCGCGCGCGCGGTCACGCTGGTGGGCGGCCCCGGCGCCGGCCAGCTGGCCAAGATGGTCAACCAGATCTGCATTGCCGGCCTGGTGCAAGGCCTGTCGGAAGCCATCGCCTTCGGCCAGTCGGCCGACCTGGACATGAAGCTGGTGCTGGATGTCATCAGCAAGGGCGCCGCCCAGAGCTGGCAGATGGAGAACCGCGGCAAGACGATGGTCGACGGCAAGTTCGACTTCGGCTTCGCGGTGGACTGGATGCGCAAGGACCTGAGCCTCGTGCTGGACGAAGCCCGCCGCAACGGCGCGCGGGTGCCCGTCACCGCCGTGGTGGACCAGTTCTATGCCGACGTGCAGAAGCAGGGTGGCGGCCGCTGGGACACCTCCAGCCTGATCACCCGCCTGAAGGCCTGATGTTCCTGGCGCGGGCCCCCGGCCCGCGCATGTTCCCATGCGTCAATTCCTGATTTCAGTGCACAACCAGTTGCCCTCCTGGGCAGGAAGCTGGTTCAACGTCCTGGCCCTGCTCGCGCAGGTCGGGCTGATCGTCCTGGCCGCCTGGCTGGCCATGCGCGTAGCGCGCATGCTGATCAGACGGCTGGCCAAGACCTATACCCTGCCCTACGACATCGCAATGCTGACCACGCGCGTGGTGGCCTTCGTGGTGTATGGCGGCGCGATGCTCTGGGCGCTGGAGCGCCTGGGCGTGTCCGGCACGGTGCTGTGGACAGCCCTGACCGGCTTCGCGGCGGTGGGCGCGGTGGCGTTCTTCGCCGCCTGGAGCGTGCTGTCCAACCTGTTCTGCGCGCTGCTCATCTTCACCACGCGCGCCTTCCGGCCCGGCGATCTGATCGAGCTCATCGAGAGCGGCGACAAGCCCGGCATCCGCGGCCGCGTGCTGGACATCAACCTGGTCTACACCACGCTGGTGGAGGCCGATGCTGGCACGGGCAGCCATACGCTGCAGGTGCCCAACAGCCTCTTCTTCCAACGCGTGCTGCGGCACTGGCGCGACACGAGCTCTCCCGCCGAGCGGTGAACTCGTCCGCGCGCCCCGAACAGGAAGCGTCGTGCACGACCTGAACGATCTTTATTATTTTGCCCAGGTCGTGGAGGCCGGCGGCTTCAGCGCCGCGGCCCGCCGCCTGGACATTCCGAAGTCCCGCCTGTCCCGCCGCATCGCCCTGCTCGAGGAGCGCCTGCAGATGCGCCTCCTGCAGCGCACGACACGGCGGCTGAGCCTGACGGCGGCGGGCGAGCGTTATCTGCAGTATTGCCGCGCCGTCACCGAGTCGGCGCTGGCCGCCGACGAGGCGATCGAGCAATTGCGCGCCGAACCGTCGGGAACGGTGGTGATGAGCGCCCCCATCGCGCTTGCGCATGAAGCCCTGCCCAAGCTGATGCCCGAGTTCCTGCGTGCGTGGCCGAAAGTGTCCGTGCAGATCATTGCCTCGAACCGCCGCATCGATCTCATCCGTGAAGGGGTGGACCTGGCCCTGCGCGTCCGTGAAAAGCTGGATACCGACGCGGAGATGGTGGCGCGCCAATTGGGATCGAGCGCGTCGTACCTGGTGGCCAGCCCCGAGTTCCTGCGCCGGCACGGCGCGCCGCAGCACCCCGCCGAACTCGCCGAGGCGCGCACGCTGGCTTTCAGCGACACGCGCGGCCCGGTGCGCTGGGCCCTGCAAGGCCCGCGCGAGGAAAGCGTATCGGTGACGGTGACCCCGCAGATGGCGTGCAACGATTTCCCGGTGCTGGTGGAGGCCGCCATCCATGATGGCGGCATCGTGCTGCTGCCCGACGTGGCCGTGGCCGATCCCATGCGGGCGGGCAAGCTGGTGCAGGTATTGCCGAACTGGTCAGCCCCGACCGGCATCGTGCACATCATCTACCCTTCGCGCCGGGGCATGCTGCCCGCGGTGCGCACGCTGGTGGACTTCCTGGCGCGCCGCCTGCCGCAGGTCTATGCCATGGGGCCGCACGCGCCCCAGCCGCCCACTCAGTAACCCCGGTCGCGGGCCACGACGCCCGACGGCGTGCCGCCCGCGGCGAACACCCGGATCTTCTCGGCGATCTGCGCGATGGTCTCGGCGCGCAGCGTGCGGGCCGCCACGTGCGGCGTGACGTGGATCTTCGGGTGGGCCCAGAACGGATGCCCTTCGGGCAACGGTTCGGTGCGGAAGACATCCAGCGTGGCGCCGGCCAGCGGGCCGTTTTCCAGCACGTGCAGCAGGTCTTCCTCGACCAGGTGCTGGCCACGGCCCACGTTGATGAGATGGCTGTCAGGCAGCAGGCGGCCCAGCGTGTCACGGTTCAGGATGTCGCGCGTTTCGTAGGTGAGCGGCAGGACATTGACCAGCACGCGGGTGCGCGCGAGGAACCCGGGCAGGGCATCGATGCCGGCATGGACCTCCACGCCCGGCACCTCGCCGCCGCTGCGCGACCAACCCGCGACGGGAAAGTCGAACGCGGCCAGCGATTGCGCCACGCGCCGCCCCACCACGCCCAGGCCCAACACGCCCACCGGCCACTGCGCGCGGCGGATGGGCGGCGTCTTGTGCCAGCGGCCATCGCGCTGCGCGGCGTCATAGACGTCGAAATCGCGCGCCGCGCGCAGGATCGCGTAGAGCGCGTACTCGGCCATCTGCACCGACATGCCCGCATCTTCCAGGCGCACCAGCGTGGCCGACGCCGGCAAGGTCCCCGAGGCCAGCAAGGCATCGACGCCCGCCCCCAGGTTGAACACCCCACGCAGGCCCGGCTCGGTCTTGAAGAATTCCGCCGGCGGCTGCCACACGATGGCCGCATCCGCGCCCCGCGGCGCATCGCCCGGCTGCCAGGCGGTCACCTGGATCCCCGGCAAGGCCTTCGCAAACTCCCCTACCCAACGTTCCGTGTCATAGCCTTCGGCAGCAAACAGCACATGCATGAACCCAGTCTCCTCTGGTTGGAATGTCCCGCCCCTCGCCCCCTGTACCGCATGTGGCGGTCCAAGCCGGGGTGCCGCGGAGCCGGCTCTGCCGGTCCGCCAGCACCGCCCCCCTGGGGGGAAGCGCGCAGCGCTTCGGGGGGGGGGATCAAAAAAACAGGCGATAACCGTAGCACGGTTATCGCCTGGAAAGACAGGACAGACCCGGGATCAGCCGGCCTGCACCTGAGGAGACAGCTCCCGGCGGCGCGCACGGATGGCCGAGAAGGTCAGCCAGCCCACGAGCGCCACGCAGGCCGCGACGAAGCCCAGGCTGATGGGACGTTCGACGAAGATCATCAGGTCGCCGCGCGACAGCAGCAGCGCACGGCGGAAGTTCTCTTCGACCATGGGACCGAGCACGAAACCGAGCAGCAGGGGCGCGGGTTCGAAGCGCAGGCGCATGAAGAAGTAGCCCACCACGCCGAAGAGCGTGACCATCGCGACGTCGAAGAGGTTGTTGTTCGTGCTGTAGACCCCCACGCACACGAAGAACAGGGCCGCGGGGAAGAGATAGCGGAACGGCACCGACAGCATGCGGATCCACATGCCGATGAGCGGCAGGTTGAGCAACAGCAGCAGCACGTTGCCGACCCAGAAGCTGGCGATCAGCCCCCAGAACATGTCGCCGTGCTCGATCATCATCTGCGGACCCGGCTGGATGCCGTGGATGATCAGCGCGCCCAGCATCAGCGCCATCACGGGGTCACCCGGGATGCCCAGGCTCATCGTGGGGATGAAGCTGGTCTGCGTCGATGCGCTGGTGGCGGCCTCGGGGCCGGCGATGCCTTCGATGGCGCCGCGACCGAAGCGGCGCGGTTCCTTGGCGGCCTTCTTTTCGGCGGCGTAGGAGATGAACGAGGCGATCGTCGGGCCGGTGCCAGGCAAGACGCCGAAAGCCGCGCCGATGGCCGTGCCGCGCACCAGCGCGCCGCGCGACTGCTTGATGTCGCCCTTTTCAGGACGCATCGATTTCATCGAGATGCCGCCGCCGCCGATGATCTTGGCGCTGGAGTCGATGCGATTGACGTTCTTCAGGAAGTCGGCGATGCCGAAGAGGCCCATGGCCAGCGCCACGATCTGCAGCCCGTCGCTGAGTTCCAGGATGCCGAAGTGGAAACGCATGACGCCGGTGTTGACGTCGGTGCCGATCACGCCGAGCACCAGGCCCACCAGCACCATGGCCACGCCCTTCACCGCCGAGCCCTTGGCCAGGGTGGCGCCGGCCAGCAGGCCCAGCATCATCATGGCGAAGTATTCGGCGGGACCGAACTTGAAGGCGACTTCCACCAGCATCGGCGAGAAGAGGATCATGGCCAGGATGCCTACGGTCGCGCCGCAGAACGACGAGAACATCAGCATGAAGAGCGCGGACCCCGCCTTGCCCTGGCGCGCCAGCGGATTGCCGTCCAGGCAGGCCACGGCGTGCGAGGCCGTGCCCGGCAGGTTCAGCATGATGGAGGTGATGCCGCCACCGTACTGCGAACCGTAGTAGATGCCCGAGAGCATGACCAGCGCCGCGGTGGGCGTCATGGTGTAGGTCAGGGGCAGCAGGATGGAGATGGCGGCCAGCACGCCCATGCCGGGGAGCACCCCGATCAGGTTGCCCATGAAGACGCCGAAGGCGGCCCACATCAGGTTGTCCAGCGCGAAGGCGACGGAGAACCCGTGCATCAAGTTATTGAAGATATCCATGTTCGATCAGCCCCAACGCAGCAGCGGGAATTGCAGCTGCAAGCCCCACGAGAAAATGGCGCAGCCCACGACGGTCACGCCCAAGGCAAGCAGCAGCGCGGTGCGCCAGGTGTGTTCGCGGTCGCCCATGGCGGCGATGAAGACCAGCGCAAAGGTCGCCGGCACCAGGCCGCCGTAGCGGCCGAGGATCATGAAGGCCACCAGCCCGCCCAGGATGCAGGCCCAGCCGCGCCACTCGGGCGGACCCATTTCATCGCCCTCTTCGTCGGGCGGCAGCGTCTTGGCGGTGACGATGATGAGCACGCCCATCAGTGCCAGCAGCACGCCGAGGATGATGGGGAAAAGCCCCGGGCCCATGCGCGAGAGGCTGCCCACCTGGTACAGGTTGCCGCCGATCACGACGGCAATGCCCAGCCCGATCATGATCCCCCCGGCCCACCATTCGCGCCGCATGACGCTTGGCGGAACAACTATCTTCGGTTCCACGGATGTACTCCCCCTTTCTTGTAGGCATGCGCCGCCACCCGCATGGCACAAGGCTTTGCGAGCAACTGACGCGCAGTTGAAAGTGCAGGAGTCTAGGAAGCGAGGCTTGCGATTTGCTTTCGCGGATGTGTAACAGCGTGGATTAAAAAACACGCGTCACAGAGGGAAGCGCATACGATGCGCGGGAAATCCCCAATGCAAAGATGGAACCGGAAAGACGGAATCAGCGGTGTGTTCAGCCGCGCGGCAGACGCAACACCGCGCGCAATCCCACGCCGCCACCGGCACGCACTTCGCCGTCTTCCAGCGTGGCATCGCCGCCGTTGCGGCGCGCATAGGCGCGCGCGATGGCAAGGCCAAGACCCGAGCCTGAACCGCCCTCGCCCTTCTCCACACCGGCCCTGTCGAAACGCCCGAAGGCGCGTTCGCGCAGCCCCGGCTCGAGACCGGGCCCGTCGTCGGTGACGGCCAGCAGCACGTCGGTCTCGCCAGGCTCGACGGAGACCGTGATGCACGCGCCAGGCGGCGCGTAATGCAGGGCGTTGTGGACGAGATTCGAGAGCGCTTCCTGCAACTCGGCCTCGATGCCTTGCACGACCAGCGGCCAGCGCGCCCCGCCCTCATCGGCGTCCGGCGCGGGCGACGTCAGGCAACCGAGATCCTGTTTTTTCTCGCGGGCGAGCGGCAGGTAGCGCAACACCACGGCCCGCGCCAGCTCGTCGACATCGACGGCCTGTGCCGTGCGTTCGTCCTCGTGGCTGGCATGCGCGAGCGACAGCAACTGCTCGGTCAGGCGCCGGGTGCGGCCAAGTTGCTCGATGAGCGCATGCAGGCCTTCGCGCATGCGTTGCGGGTCGCGCTCACGCAAGGCGTATTCGGCCTGCGTGAGCATGATGGCGAGCGGCGTGCGGAGTTGATGCGAGGCATCGGCCAGGAAGGCGGATTGCTCTGCCAGCATGTCGCCATAGCGGGCGATGTGATGGTTCACGGCCTCGACCAGCGGCACGACCTCGTTCGGCACCCGCGAGGGATCCAGGGGCTTCAGGTCTTGCGGGGAACGGCTGCGGATTTCATTGCGCAGGCGATAGAGCGGCCGCAAGGCCAGGGCCACGCCCAGCCACACCAGCAGCACCACCAGCACGACCATGCGGGCATCGCGCAGGGCCTCCTGCTGCCGGCCGCGCTCCTCGGCGTTCAGGCGCGGCCCCATGCTTTCGGCCACCTGTACCAGCACCTGGCGATGCGCGCCGCGATAGAACAGGTCGCGCCAGATCGCCACCACCCGCACCGGGTCGTTGCGATAGACCGAATCGTAGAAGACGGGTTCGCCCGCCTCGGCAGGCCATTGGGGCGGCATCGGCATGTCGGGCATGCCGATGAGCGCCCGCCCTGGCAGCACGGGCGAGCCTCTGCCTGGCGCAATGGGCGGATCGATCTCCTCGACCCGGTAGTACTTGCGCAGGCCCGCGCGCGACTCCAGCAGCACCTGCGCATACATGGGTGCGCTGATGCGCAGGGTCAGGTCGTTGGCGAACTCGACGCTGCTTTCCAGCACGCGCGCCGGCTCGAGCAGGCTGCTGTCGTAGGCCTCGGCGGTGATCTCGGACAGGGTGCGGTAGTCGTTCCAGCTGTCGAGCATCAGCAGGCCGATGATGCCTGGCAGCAGCAAGGCCACGAGCAGCGGCCGGATGCCGACACGCGGCACCACGACGTCGATGAGACGGAACAGCCGCCAGTTAGCCGGGTGCGGCTTCACTGGCTTCGCTGGCCACGCTTTCCAGCATGTAGCCCAGGCCGCGGACCGTGGTGATGCGCACGTCGCTGCCCGCCAGCTTCTTGCGCAGGCGGTGCAGCACGACCTCGATGGCGTCGAGGTTGGCTTCGCTGTCGTGGGTGAAGACCTTGCCGAAGAGGCTGGACTTGTCGACCGGATAGCCGCTGCGGGTGAGCAATGCCGCCAGCGCGGCGTGCTCGCGTGGCGTGAGGAAAAGCAGGCCGCCGTCCAGGGTGAAGGAACGGCTTTCGCTGTCATAGGACAGCGACCCGCACTGCAGGCGCGGGTGCTGGCGGCCACGGCTGCGGCGCACCAGCGCGGTCAGGCGCGCTTCCAGTTCTTCCAGCGCGAAGGGCTTGGTGAGGAAATCGTCGGCGCCCAGGTTCAGGCCGCGCACGCGGTCCTGCAGGGCGCCCTGCGCCGTCAGGAGCAGCACCGGGGTGCTGTCGCTACGATTGCGCATCTCGCGCAACAGCACCAGGCCGTGCTTGTCGGGCAGGCGCAGGTCCATGACGATGGCGTCGTATTCGTTGCCCGCCATGAAAGCCTCGGCCGTGCGCGCATCGGCCGCGTGGTCGGGGACGAAGCCGCTTTGAGACAGCGCCCGGACCAGCCAGGCGGCCATCTCGCGTTCGTCTTCAACCAGCAATATGCGCATACGTGTCGCTTCCTTCTGCGGGAGACTGCGCGCCGGACGCGCCGTCTCCCCGGTTTCCATGCACCCGCTGGCGCAGGTAGCGGGTTTCCTGCTGCCGCCGGAACAGGATGACCGACAGCTCGTTCAGCGCCTGGGTATAGACGTCGCGCTTGAACTCGATGACCGCATCCAGCGGCACCCAGTACTTGCTCCAGCGCCAGGCGTCGAACTCGGGGTGCGCCGTGGCGCGCAGGCAGACATCGCTGTCGCGGCCCATGAGCCGCAACAGGAACCAGATCTGCTTCTGGCCTTTGTAATGACCGCGCCATTCACGGCGCACGAAATTCTCCGGCACGTTATAACGCAGCCAGTCGCGTGTTCGCCCCAGGATCCGGACATGTTCGGGCCGCAGGCCCACTTCCTCGTGGAGCTCGCGGTACATTGCCTGCGCGGGACTTTCACCGTGCTTGATGCCGCCTTGCGGAAACTGCCAGGCGTGTTCGCGCAGCCGCTTACCCCAAAAGACCTCGTTCTTGTGGTTGACGAGGATGATGCCGACATTGGGACGGTAGCCTTCGCGATCGAGCATGGGCCACCTCCAGCGAATTCAATACAATTGCATCCGATTATACGTATCTGAAGTCCGATCTGCCGACCCCCGGAGCCCCTGGCCAATCTATGCGTGCCTCACGTTACCACCTGAATACCCTGAAAGAAGCCCCTTCCGACGCCGAAGTGGCCAGCCACCAGCTCATGACGCGGGCCGGCATGATCCGCAAGCTGGCCGGCGGCATCTATACCTATATGCCGCTCGGGCTGAAGGTCATCCGCAAGGTCGAGGCCATCGTCCGCGAGGAGATGAACGGCGCGGGCGCCGTCGAACTGCTGATGCCCGTCGTCCAGCCCGCCGAACTCTGGAAGGAGTCGGGCCGCTGGGAGCAGTACGGCGCCGAGCTGCTGCGCATCAAGGATCGCCACGACCGCGATTTCGTCCTGCAGCCCACGTCGGAAGAAGTCATCACCGACATCGCGCGCAACGAGATCCACAGCTGGCGCCAGCTGCCGGTGAACTTCTATCACATCCAGACCAAGTTCCGGGACGAGCGCCGCCCCCGCTTCGGCCTGATGCGCGGCCGCGAATTCACCATGAAGGACGCGTACTCCTTCGACCGCGACGACGAGGGCGCACAGCGCAGCTATGACGTCATGTACGACGCGTACATGCGCATCTTCAAGCGCCTGGGGCTGGAATTCCGCGCCGTGGCGGCCGACACCGGCTCCATCGGCGGCGACCGCAGCCACGAGTTCCAGGTGATCGCCGACACCGGCGAAGACCTGCTGGTCTACGATCCGGGCTCGGACTACGCGGCCAACATCGAGCTGGCCCACGCGCCCAGCCTGCTGGCCGAGCGCGCGGCGCCCGCCGAGTCGCTGGCCAAGACCCCGACGCCCGGCGCGGCCAAGTGCCAGGCCGTGGCCGACCTGCTGGGCATCCCGCTGGCACGCACCGTGAAGTCGCTGGTGCTGGCGACCGATCCCGAGGACGGCCCCGCACAGATCTGGCTGCTGCTGCTGCGCGGCGACCACGAGCTGAATGAAGTGAAGGCCGGCAAGCTGCCGGGCCTGAAGGCCGGCTGGCGCTTCGCCACCGAGTCCGAGATCGTCGAGCATTTCGGCTGCAAGCCGGGCTACCTGGGCCCCATCGGCACGGCCAAGCCCGTGCGCGTGGTGGCGGACCTGACCGTCGCCAACATGAGCGACCTGGTCTGCGGCGCCAACGCCGAAGACTTCCACTACACCGGCGTGAACTGGGGCCGCGACCTGCCCGAACCCGAATTGGTGGCGGACCTGCGCAACGTGGTGGCCGGCGACATCGGCCCCTCCGGCCAGGGCCTGGCGATCCAGCGCGGCATCGAGGTCGGCCACGTGTTCTTCCTGGGCACGAAGTATTCCGAGGCGCTCAATGCGACCTTCCTGGACGAGACCGGCAAGCCGGCGCTGCTGCGCATGGGCTGCTATGGCATCGGCATCACCCGCATCGTGGGCGCCGCCATCGAGCAGAACCACGATGCGCGCGGCATCATCTGGCCGGCCGCCATCGCCCCCTTCCAGGTGGCCATTTGCCCCGTGGGCTGGGGGAAAAATGCAACGGTTCGTGACGAGGCGGAAAAGCTCTACGCCGCCCTGCAGGAACGAGGCGTGGACGTGATCCTGGACGATCGCGACCAGCGCCCGGGGGTCATGTTCGCCGAGTGGGAGCTCATCGGGGTGCCGGTGCGCGTAACAGTTGGAGAACGCGGCCTTGCCGACGGTGTGGTGGAATTGCAGTCCCGCCGCCAGGGCGAGAACGTGAAGGTCGCCGTGGGCGATGCGCTGGCGCAGACCCTGGCCGCGCTGGCCCAGGCCTGAACGGCAGACTCTGCCGGATTTGCCGAACCCGCAACGTGACTGCTGACGCCTTGCCGAGATCCACCCTGCAGGTTCGTGTCTATTACGAGGACACGGACGCGGGCGGGGTGGTTTTCTATGCCAACTATCTCAAGTTCCTGGAACGCGCCCGCACCGAGTGGCTGCGCGCGCTGGGCATCAACCAATCGACCATGGCCGTCACCGAGCAACGCCTTTTCGTGGTGCGCTCGCTGGACATGGATTACCGCAAGCCGGCGCGGCTGGATGACCTGCTGACCATCCACAGCGAGATCACCAAGCTGGGCCGTGCTTCGATACACTTCGCGCAACACGCAGAACGCGATGGGGAACTGCTCGTGTCGGGCAACATCCAAATCTGCTGCGTCGACGCCGTCAACCTGCGACCCGCCGCCTTACCTCCCACGCTAGTGGACGTGCTGCGGGCCAACCTACGGGACCTACGGGAATAACCATGCAAGTCACGAATGACATGTCGATACTGAAGCTGATCCTGGACGCCAGCGTGCCAGTGCAGCTCATCATGCTGATCCTGCTCGGCATCTCGATCCTGTCGTGGACCTTCATCTTCGCCAAGCGGTCCGCGCTGAAGCAGGCCGACCTGCAGACCCGCCGCTTCGAGAACGACTTCTGGTCGGGCGGCGACCTGACGATGCTGCAGCAGGCCGTGGCCAGCCGCCGCGCCGAACACGGCGCGCTCGCGCGCATCTTCGATGCCGGCATGAGCGAATTCGCCAAGGCCCGCCGCAACAATCCCGGCGGCGATGTCCAGACCGTGCTGGACGGCCCGCGCCGCGCCATGCGCGCCGCCTACCAGCGCGAGATGGACTCGCTGGAATCGCGCCTGAACTTCCTGGCCTCGGCCGGCTCGGTCAGCCCCTACATCGGCCTGCTGGGCACCGTGTGGGGCATCATGCACGCCTTCCTGGGCCTGGCCAACGTGCAGCAGGCCACCCTGGCCTCGGTGGCGCCCGGCATCGCCGAAGCACTGATCGCCACGGCCATCGGCCTCTTCGCCGCCATTCCCGCGGTCGTGGCCTACAACCGCTACACCCACGACATCGACCGGCTGTCGATCCGCTTCGACGCCTTCGTGGACGAATTCCTGAACATCCTTCAACGTCAGGTGCGCTAAATGCCTTCGGTCCGATCGAGCAGCGGCCGCGGCGGCCGGCGCCTCAAGAACGAGATCAACGTCGTCCCCTACATCGACGTCATGCTGGTGCTGCTGGTCATCTTCATGGTCACCGCGCCCCTCATCACGCCGGGCATGATCGAGCTGCCCTCGGTGGGCCAGGCCTCGGAGGTCAAGGCCGTGCCGCTGGAAGTCCAGATCTCCGAGGACGGCAAGGTCGCCGTGCGCATGCGCGAAGCCGGTTCGCAGCCGCAGGACATCGCCCGCGAATCGCTGGTGCAGGAAGTCCAGGCGCGCCTGACGCCCGAGACCCCGGTGGTCATTGCCGCCGACGGCCGCGTGCCCTACGAGCAGGTGGTCAAGGCCATGGACGAGCTGCGCGCCAGCGGGATCACCCGCCTGGGCCTGCTGGTCGACCAGAGCGGCGCGCCGACCAACGCCACGCCCGCACGCCGCTGATGGCGGCGCGCCTCCCGCAAGCACTCAATCATCCATGCCGCCCGTGAATTCCAACGACACCGACCGCAACGGCATGCCGCCGCCGCCCAGCGACAAACGCGCGCTGCTGCTGGCCGTGGGCGTGCACGTGCTGCTCCTGGTGGTGCTGATCTTCGGCATGGCCTGGCGCACCGAGACGCCCGGCCCGGTCCAGGTCGAGCTGTGGGCGCCGGGCGACAGCCCGAATGCCCGCCAGCCGGAGCCTGAACCCGAGCCCGAGCCGGAACCCGAACCGCCGCAACCCCAGCCGCAGCCCGAGCCGGAACCCGCGCCGCCGCCGCCCCCTCCGCCCCCTCCTCCTCCCGCGCCCCCAAAGGTCGAAGCGCCCGATCCCGAGATCGCGCTGGCCGAAGCCCGCAAGCGCAAGCAGGAGGAAGAGGAAAAGGCACGCGCCGCCGCCGAAGCCAAGCGCAAGGAAGAAGCGCGCAAGGAAGAGGAACGCCTGAAGCAGGAACGCGAGAAGGCCGAGAAGGCCGAACGCGAGCGCCTGGAGCAGGAACGCGCCGCCGCCGAGAAGAAGGCCAAGGAAGAGGCTGCCAAGAAGGAAGCCGCTGCCAAGGAAGCCGCCGCGAAGAAGGCTGAAGCCGAAAAGGCCGCGGCGGAGAAGGCCGCGGCGGAAAAGGCGGCTGCCGAGAAGAAGGCCGCCGAAAAGGCCGCCGCCGAGAAAAAGGCCAAGGAAGACGCGGCCAGGAAGGCGGCCGCCGAGAAGAAAGCCAAGGAAGATGCCGCCAAGAAGGCTGCCGCCGAACGCGACCGCCAGCTGCGCGAAGCCATGCGCGGCGACGCCCTGGGCGCCGCCGGCCTGCCGGGCGGCACCGCCGACCGCAACCAGGCGGGCGGCGGCCGGGACGACGGCTATGCCGGCAAGGTGCGCGCCTGCGTGCAACCCGGGGTGGCCTATCCTGTCCCGGCACGCTCCGGCTCGTCCAATCCGACCGCGGAATACCGGGTACAGTTACGTAACGACGGCACGGTGACCGGCGTCAACATGACTCGTTCGTCCGGCATCAGCGGCTTCGACCGCGCGGTCGAGAACGGCATCCGCCGCTGCTCGCCCTTCCCCAAGCCCAGCACGGGTGGCTATCCGTCCACCATTGACGTGACCTACCGCATGTACGACTAGGAGATAGCAGCAATGACTCCCGACATTTCCCGACAGCGCGCCTCGCGCGCGCAGGCACAGGAGACGGCTCGCACCCGCAACCTGTGGAAAATGCTGGCCAGCTTCACGCTGGTCATGCTGACCCTGATGTTCTGGCAATCGGCGCACGCCCAGTTGCGCGTGGACATCTCGGGCACCGGCGCCCAGCAATACCCCATCGCCATTGCCGACTTCACCGGCAACGACGCAGGCCGCACCGTGGCGGAAATCATCCGTGCCGACCTGACCCGCACCGGGCGCTTCCGCCTGGTGAGCGCGTCCGGCAGCGAGCTGACCTCGGAAATCCCGGTCAACTACGATGACTGGCGCAACCGGGGCGCCGATCACCTGTCCTACGGCAGCATCACGCGCTCGGCCGACGGCCGCTACGAAATCCGCTACCGCCTGGCCGACACGGTCCAGGGCGGCCAGGCCGACGGCGTGGCGTTCTCGGGCACCGAACGCGAACTGCGCCGCATCTCGCACCAGATCGCCGACCGCATCTACGAAAAGATCACCGGCGTGCGCGGCGTGTTCTCGACCCGCATCGCCTACGTGCTGAAGCAAGGCAGCCAGTACGAGCTGCAGATTGCCGATGCCGACGGCCAGAATCCGCAAGTGGCCCTGCGTTCGAAAGAGCCCATCATCTCGCCCGCCTGGTCGCCCGACGGCTCCCGGCTGGCCTATGTGAGCTTCGAGTCCGGCAAGCCCGTGGTGTACGCGCACACGCTGGCGACCAGCCAACGTGTACCGGTGGCCAACTACAAAGGTAACAATTCCGCGCCCGCCTGGTCGCCCGACGGCAGCCAATTGGCCGTGGTGCTGACCCGTGACGGCCTGTCGCAGATCTATATCGTGGGTGCCGACGGCCAGAACCTGCGCCGCGTGACGCGCTCGCCGCTCATTGATACGGAACCGACTTTCTCGCCCGATGGCCGCAGCCTGTACTTCACCAGCGATCGCAGCGGCAGCCCGCAGGTCTACCGCACCGGACTGGACGGCGGCAACCCGCAGCGCGTGACCTTCAACGGCAGTTACAACATTTCACCCAGAATTTCCCCTGATGGAAAAACCCTGCTGTACGTTACTCGTCGTGAAGGCACTTTTCGGATCGCTGCCCTGGACATTGCGTCCGGCAACGAAACCCTGCTGACCCAAGGCCCCGACGATCAATCTCCCAGTTTCGCGGCCAATGGTTTGGAAGTACTATACGCCGCCGTTCAGAACGGGCGCAGTGTACTGGCCGGGGTTTCAAGCGATGGTCGTGTTCGCTCCACGCTGTCGGTGCTGAACGGCGAGGTACGGGAACCCACGTGGGGACCCTTCCTCAACGCAAATTGAGTTGTTTCGTACCAACAAACGTGTGAGTCTCTTTAAAGGAAAATCATGAGATCGCGCATTGCCAAAAGCCTTACCGTCGTTGCTCTGGCGTCCGCCTTGGCCGCCTGCAGCTCCGTGGATCTGGATGATCAGGCCAAGACCGGTCAAGGTGGCACCGCCGGTCAGGGAACCTCGACGGGCGCTTCGTCCGGCCAGATTCTCGACCCCTTCAACCCGCAAAGCATCCTGGCGCAACAGCGCTCGGTGTATTTCGACTATGACAGCTACACGGTGACCGAACAGTACCGTGGCGTGGTGGAAAACCATGCCCGTTACCTGACCGGCAACACGCAACAGCGCGTCGTTCTCGAAGGCAACACCGACGCCCGTGGCGGCGCCGAGTACAACCTGGCCCTGGGCCAGCGTCGTGCGGATGCCGTGCGTCGCACGCTCACCCTGCTGGGCGTGTCGGACAGCCAGATCGAAACGATCAGCCTGGGCAAGGAAAAGCCGAAAGCGACGGGTAACACCGAAGCCGACTACGCTGAAAACCGCCGGGCCGACTTCGTCTATCGTCGCTGATCCCGTTGAGTGACAGGATGCCCGGTAGGCGCCGCGCCGTGTGTTGCGGCAAGCGCTTACCGGGCGTTTGTGTTTTTGATTGCTGGAAAGACCCATGCGCGCATCTGCCCTGACCCCGTTCATCTCCCGTACCCTGCTGGCCACCAGCCTGGCCGCCGCCGCGCTCGTCAGCGCCCCGGCCCATGCGTTCTCCGACGATGAAGCGCGCCGCGCCATCCTCGAACTGCGCCAGCAGATCAAGCAGATCACCGAGCAGAACCAGCGCGCCACCTTGCAGCTGGCCGGCCAGATCGACGCGCTGCAACTGGAAGTGATGCGCCTGCGCGACCAGGTCGAACTGGCTTCCCGTCCGGTGCCCACGGCGCAAGGCCAGCAACAGGGCCGGGGCGGCCAGCAGGCCGTGGCCGACCCGCAAGAGCAAGGCACCTATGAAGGCGCCATCGACCTCTTCCGCAAGGGCCAATACAAGGAAGCCGCGGAAGCCCTGTCGGCCTTCGTCGCGCTGTACCCGCAAAGCGAACTGACGCCTACCGCCGAGTTCTACCTGGGCAGCAGCCACTATGCGCTGAAGGACTTCAAGGGCGCCATCTCGCAACTGCAGAACATGGTCCAGACCCACCCGGACAACGACCGTGCGCCGGACGCGCTGCTGGTCGTTGCCGGCGGCCAGATCGAACTGAACGACCGCGCCGCCGCCAAGGCGACGCTGCAACGCATCGTGCGCGACTATCCGCAGACGCCCGCCGCCGATACCGCCGGCAAGCGCCTGCAACTGCTCTGATCCACGCGGTTCCAGGCATGGCCACGCTGGCGCCCCAAGGGGCGCCAGTTTGTTTTTGCAGCCAGGGAAATGCAGCGCGCGCGTGGGTGCGCCCTTCGGGGCCGCAAGGCCTGACGCGCCTCAGGCCGCACAGGATCGTATACAAAAATTGTGCATTATTATTTAATGGCATTTTCCCCGAGCACATGCCGTCCCGACCATGACTTCCGACACTTTTCGCGCAGCGGCCCGCGCCTTGCTTGACCGCGCGGACATTCTGGCCGGCCACACGGAGACGCCCGGCCAACTGACGTGCACGTACATGACGGAGGCCCACCAGGCCGTGGCCAGCCAACTGGCGCAGTGGCTGCGCACCGCCGGTTGCGACAGCGTCCATGTCGACGCCGTCGGCAACGTGCTGGGCCGCTATCACGGCACCGGCGCGGGTGTTGCGGGCCGCCTCGTCACCGGCAGCCACTATGACACGGTGCGCAACGGCGGACGATACGATGGCCGGCTCGGCATCCTCATGGGCATCGGGCTGGTGGAGGCCTTGCACACGCGGGGCATACGCCTGTCCCGCGACCTGGAGGTCGTCGCTTTCGCGGAAGAGGAAGGTGTGCGCTTTGGCAGCACCTTTCTGGGCTCCTCGGCCTATGCGGGACATTTCGACGATCGCTTGCTTACGACCCTCGACCGGGCTGGCACTCCCCTGTCGCAGGCCTTGCGCGACGCCGGCCACGACCCCGCGGAAATTGCACGGGCCGCAGGTGGGGCTAGCGGGATTGCGCACTACTTCGAGATCCACATCGAACAGGGACCCGTGCTGCTGGACCTGGATGCACCGCTGGGCGTGGTCAGCGCCATCGCGGGCAGCGTGCGCCGGCGGCTGCGCCTGACCGGCCTGGCCGGGCACGCGGGGACGACGCCCATGCGCCTGCGCCAGGACGCCGCCTGCGCGGCGGCCGAGATCGTCCTGGCCGTCGAATCACGCTGCGACGGCCGCAATGGGCTGGTGGGCACGGTCGGCCAGCTGGAGGTTCCCAACGGCTCCGTCAATGTGATTCCCGGCGCCTGCCTGCTCAGCCTGGACGTGCGCGCGGCCGACGACGCGACACGCGACGCCGCCCTCGCCGACATCGACGCACGCATCGCGGAGATCTGCGCACGGCGCAGGGTCAGCCTGGAATCGGAGACGTTGTTGCGCGCCAGCGCCGTGGCCTGCGACCCGGCAGGCCGCGAAGCGTGGCGGCACGCCATCGGCGCGCAGGGCGGCGTGGTGCACGAACTGGTCTCGGGCGCGGGCCACGATGCCATGATGCTGGCGCGGGTCGCCCCGGTCAGCATGCTGTTCGTGCGTTGTGGCGCGGGCGGCATCAGCCACCACCCCAGCGAGATCGTCACGGAAGAAGACGTTACGGCGGCCTATGCCGCCGCCTGGGCATTCCTGCTGGCGCACTCCGCCTGACGGGACAGGCGCCCCGCTGACTAGGGCGCGAGCAGGTCGGCCAATGCCAGCGCCACCACCTGCGTCGCCTTGCGCAGGTCGTCGAGCCGCAAATTCTCATCGGAATTGTGCCCGCGCGCCTCCATGAGGGTGGCGGGTCCCGCGCCGTACAGCACGGTGGGAATGCCAGCCTGCGCGTAATGGCGCGCGTCGGTATAGAGCGGCACGCCGTGCACGGGAATATCACGCGCGAAGACCTGGGCCGCATGCGTGCGCAAGGCCTCGATCAGGGGCCGGGCGCCGGGTAGTTCCGCCAGGGGCCGGGCCTGGAGCACGGTTTGCACCGACACCGAGATGCCTGGACGATGGGCCGCCGCCGCGTCGATGATGCCCCGCAGCTCGGCTTCGGCGTCAAGACCGGCCTCCTCGGGAATCAGGCGGCGGTCGAGCCGGAAGGTGACCTGGTCCGGCACCACGTTGGTATTGATGCCTCCGTGAATGAGCCCGACCGTGAGACCCGGCGTGTCGATGCCGGGCGTTGCCGAGCGGCGCTGCGCCAACGTCGCCCGGAAGTCGTAGAGCGCGCGCAGGATGTGCGTGGCGGCTTCCAGGGCATCCACGCCGGTGTGAGGCATGGCCGCGTGGGCCTGCTTGCCATGGACCGTGACAGCGAGGTGCAGGCAGCCGTTGTGCGCCGACGTGATGCCGTAGGAGAACCCCGCCGACAAGGCGTAGTCGGGTTTGCTCAAGCCCTGCGCCAACAGCAGGGCCGGACCGATCTCTCCGCCGGTTTCCTCATCGTAGGTGAAGTGCAGCTCGACGGCACCCCGCAGGCCGGCGCCCTCTTCCTGCGCGTGCAGGAGCGCCAGCGCAGCCCAGGTGTAGGTGGCGAAATCCGACTTGGAGACGGCCACGCCCCTGCCGTACATGACCGGACCGTGCTCGGGATCGTCCTCGACCTGCGCGCCATAGGGATCATGCCGCCAGCCCTGCCCCGGCGGCACGACGTCGCCGTGGGCATTCAAGGCGACGGTAGGCCCGCGGGGCCCGAAGGGGATGCGCACGATGAGATTGGTGGCGGAGATCATGCCCACGGCCCGGACCTGGGCGTCAGGCACCGGATAGGCTTCCACCGTCAACCCCAGCGCGGCCAGCAGGGCCTGCGCGCGTTGCGCGTGCGGGGCGCAGTCACCGCCCGGATTGTCTGAAGGAACACGGACCAGTTCGGCGAGGAAGCCGGCCTGCGCCTCGTTCTGGCTGGCCAGGAAGGCCTGGATGAGCGCCGCGGTATCGATGGACATGAGCAGGAAAAAGGACGCCGGCGCCCCGGACAATCCGCGGCGCGTACAGCCCTGGGACAGGGTTGGCCGTCAATTTATAGGATGTAATTATTGTATGCAATAGTGGTTCAGGATTATTGGGTAGACTACGCGCATCATGAGTACCCAATCCGCCACGAACGCCGACCTCAGCGCAGAGCAGATCGCCGCCGACATCGCCTCGGCGATCGTCGGGCACCGCCTGCCTCCCGGAACCCGCCTGCGCGAGGAGGCGCTGGCCCGCGCCTACGGCGTCAGCCGCACCAAGGTGCGCGCCGCGCTGCTCATGCTGTCCAAGGACAAGCTGATCCGTACCGTGCCCGAGAAAGGCGCGTTCGTGAGCAAGCCCAGCAGCGTCGAGGCGCGCGAAGTCTTCACCGTCAGGCGCATCCTGGAAGCGGCCCTGGCACGTGAATTCGTGGCACGCGCCAAGCCTGCCGACTACCGCCGCCTGGAACAGCACCTGCGTGAAGAACGCCGCGCCATCGACGGCACCGACGCGCGGCTGCGCAACGGCCTGCTTGCCGACTTCCACATCCTGCTTGCCGAGGTGGCTGGCAACACCGTGCTGACCGAACTGCTGCGGGACCTGTCCGCGCGCAGCGCCGTGATCACGGCGCTCTACCAATCCAGGCTGGATGCTGCCTGCTCCTCCGACGAGCACCATGCCTTCCTGAAGGCTGCCAAGGCGGGCGACACGGAGCGGGCCGTCAGCCTGATGGTCGACCACCTGCACCATGTCGAGCAGGCGCTGGACTTCTCGCAGGACGGCAAGGCCCGCGACGGCGACCTGGTGATGGCGCTGCTGACCTGAGGCGATCCGGCGCGCCAGCATGGTGCGGCGCGCGCGCCGCGCTGGTGCAAAGTTGCCGGCGCAAGGCTGGCCCCCACCCGCGATTCCCGCCCTTCCCCCTTCACACCCCCGCCCACGCTCGGCTGGCACGCGGCTTGCTTGATCAATTTTGTATACCGAATTGGTGTGCATTTGATCTGTTCTCTTCAGGAGACCCGCAATGCTACGCAGAACCCTGCTGTTGACCGCCCTGTCCGCCCTGATGGCGCTGGGCACACCCGCCGCCCGCGCGGACGCCCTGCAGGACATCGTGAAAGCAGGCACGCTCAAGGTTGCCGTGCCCCAGGACTTCCCGCCTTTCGGCTCGGTCACCACCGACCTGAAGCCGCAAGGCTATGACATCGACACCGCGGCGCTGATCGCCAAGGGCCTGGGCGTGAAGCTGGCGCTGGTGCCCGTCACGAGCGCCAACCGGGTGCCTTTCCTGCAGACCCGCAAGGTGGACCTGGTGATCTCCAGCCTGGGCAAGAACCCCGAGCGCGAGAAGGCCATCGACTTCTCCGACGCCTACGCGCCCTTCTTCAACGGCGTCTTCGGCCCCGCCGACGTGACGGCGAAGACCGCCGCGGACCTGGCGGGCAAGACGGTCGGCGTCACGCGCGGCTCGGTCGAGGACATCGAACTGTCGAAGATCGCGCCGGAGGCCGCCACGATCCGCCGCTACGAGGACAACAACGGCACCATCACCGCCTTCCTGTCCGGCCAGGTCCAACTGGTGGCCACCGGCAACGTGGTGGCCGCGGCCATCCTGGCGAAAAACCCGCCCAAGAAGCCCGAGACCAAGTTCCTGATCAAGAACTCGCCCTGCTACATCGGCCTGAACAAGGGCGAAGCGGCGCTGCAGGCCAAGGTCAACGAGATCCTGGCCGCCGCGAAGCAGGACGGATCGCTCAACGCCATCGCCATGAAATGGCTGGGTGCGGACCTGCCGGCCGACCTGTGATCCAGACGGCGCGCGCATCGTGAACTACGTCTTCGCCTTCGATGCCATCCTGGACTACTGGCCCGTGCTCGTCAGGGGCATCGCCCTGACGGCCTGGCTCATCGGGGTGGGCGCCGTGGGCGGGATCGCACTGGGCCTGGCCTGCGCGTGGGTACGCTGCTACGCCCCGGCAGGGCTGCGCGCGCCCGTGGTGGCCTATGTCGAACTGATCCGCAACACCCCCTTCCTGATCCAGCTCTTCTTCATCTTCTTCGGCCTGCCCGCCGCGGGGATCCAACTGGGCGAGTTGCAGGCAGCCTGCATCGCCATGGTGGCGAACCTGGGCGCCTACAGCGCGGAGATCATCCGCGCGGGTATCCAGGCCACCCCGCGCGGCCAGTACGAAGCCGGCGCCAGCCTTGCCATGTCGCCCCTCCAGGTCTTCCGCCACGTGGTGCTGCGCCCTGCGATGGCCCGCATCTGGCCAGCGCTGTCCTCGCAGGTCATCATCGTGATGCTCGGCTCGGCCGTGTGCTCGCAGATCGCGGTCGAGGAACTGAGCTTTGCCGCCAACTTCATCCAGTCACGCAACTTCCGTGCCTTCGAGTCGTATTTCGTGGCCACGGCGATCTACCTGGCGCTGGCGCTGCTGCTGCGGCAATGCCTGCGGATGCTGGGCCAACGCCTGTTCGGCGGAGGCGCGCGATGATCGAGTTCTCGCAATGGGACATCGTACGCAACCTGCTGCTGGCCGCGCGCTGGACGGTCGTGCTGTCGCTGGCGGCCTTCGCGGGCGGCGCGGCGCTGGGCGCGGCGGTGCTGTGGCTGCGCACCTCGCGCGTGACGGTCCTGCGCCGCGCGGCCATGCTGTACATCGAACTGTTCCAGGGCACGCCGCTGCTGATGCAGCTGTTCCTGGCCTTCTTCGGCATGGCGCTGGTCGGGCTGGAGGTGCCTGCCTGGGTCGCGGCCGGCACGGCACTGGTGCTGTGGTCGGCTGCCTTCCTGGCCGAGATCTGGCGCGGCTGCGTCGAGGCCATTCCGAAAGGCCAGTGGGAGGCGTCGGCCAGCCTCGCGATGGGATACACGCAGCAATTGCGCCACGTGGTCCTGCCCCAGGCACTGCGCATCGCCGTTGCGCCCACAGTGGGATTCGCCGTGCAGATCGTCAAAGGCACCGCGCTGACCTCCATCATCGGCTTCACCGAGCTGTCCAAGGCGGGCACGATGATCACCAACGCCACCTTCCAGCCTTTCACCGTCTACGCCTACACCGCCCTGTTCTATTTCGTGCTGTGCTGGCCCCTCTCGCGACTGGCCTTGCGGCTGGAAAGGAAACTGCATGCCCCTCATCGCACTTGAAGACGTCCGCAAGCGGTTCGGCGAGAACGAAGTCCTGAAAGGCGTCACGCTGCGCGTGGAGCCCGGCGAGGTCGTCGCCATCATCGGCAAGAGCGGCTCGGGCAAGAGCACGCTGCTGCGCTGCATCAACGGGCTGGAGACCATCGACGATGGCTCGATCATGGTGGCCGACGCCAAGCTGGGCAGCTCGGAACTGCAGTTGCGCAAGCTGCGCCTGAAGGTCGGCATGATCTTCCAGCAATTCAACCTGTTCCCGCACCTGACGGTCGGGCGCAACGTCATGCTTTCGCCCATCGTCAGCAAGAAGGCCGGCACGGCCGAGGCCGAGGCGCTGGCGCGCGTGATGCTCCAGCGGGTCGGCCTGGCGCACCGCTTCGACGCCTGGCCCAGCGAACTGTCCGGCGGCCAGCAGCAGCGGGTGGCGATCGCCCGGGCGCTGGCCATGCAGCCGATGGCCCTGCTGTGCGATGAAATCACCTCGGCCCTGGACCCGGAACTGGTCAACGAGGTGCTGGGCGTGGTGCGCAGCCTGGCGGCCGACGGCATGACGCTGCTGATGGTGACGCACGAGATGCGCTTTGCCCGGGATGTCTGCGACCGCGTGGTCTTCATGCACCAGGGCCGCATCCACGAATCCGGGCCGCCGGGAGAGATATTCAACCGTCCCGCCACGCCGGAACTCCGCCAGTTCCTGGGCATGATCGAACCGCCCGCGGCCTAGCCGGCGCCTGGCCCGGCCTTCAGCCGGAGGGCATCCACAGCATCAGCAGCGCCACCCCCGCAATGACCAGACCCACGCCCGCGGCGTCCCGTCCCGTGGTGCGCTGCCCGAGCAGCTTGCCCGACAACAGTTGCGCGAAGAGGATCTCCAGCAGGCCGAGCGTGCGCACATTGGCCGCGGCGGTCAGCGAAAAGCCGATGAACCAGCCCTGCGAGGCGGTGGCGCCCAGCAGCCCGCCCCACAGCGAGGCGTGCCAGGCGCGCAGGCAGGACCGCAGCAGGCGCCGGTCGAAAAGCAGCATCCACAGGAACAGCATCAGCGCCTGCATGCCCAGCGAGCAGGCCAGCGTCCAACTGGCCAGCACCAGGAAACTGCCCTCGCCCGCGGCAAGAATGGCGCCGCGGAAACCGACGGCGGACAAGGCGAAGAACGCGCCCGAGACCAGGCCCAGCAACACCGGTTTCACGCCGCCCGAGGCACTGGCCGTCGCGCCGGGCTTCACCGACAGCAGCACGACCCCCAGGGACGCCAGCATGATGGCGCCGATCGCTCCCAGGGACAGCGGATCGCCCAGGACGACGAAGGCGAATACCGCGACCTGCAGCGGCTCGGTCTTGGTCCAGGCGGTCACGACCACGAAGGCGCGCTCGCGCATGGCGGCCAGCATCAGGCCCGTGGCGGTGATCTGCGCGACGGCGCCGGCGAAGGCATAGGCCAGGAATCCGCCATTGACGGCCGGCGGCCGTTCGCCGGTGCTGGCCAGGATGATGGCCAGGAACAGCAATGCGAAGGGAAAGCCATAGAGAAAGCGCACCTGGGTCGCGCCCAGCGTGCCCAGCGTCTCGGTCAGGCTGCGCTGCACGGCGTTGCGCCCGGCCTGGGCAGCGCAGGCGGCGATGGTGGCGGGAATCCAGATCCAGGTGAGGTCCACGGGCATCCTAAGGGCAGGTCGGCGTCCCGGCGGCGGGTCGGCGGGAAAGGTTGATGCCTTTACTGTATGCCCCGGCGGGACGCCCCGCGCCCGTCGGTTGACACACTGTGTCCTGAGGCGGATAGTGGGGCCACCCGGCCGCCGCCCTGGCGGGCCGGGCCCGGAACACCGCGACACCATGATCGACCTGCCCTTCCGCCTGCGTACCCTGCGCCGTCAGCACCAGTTGTCGCTGGCCGGCCTGGCCCAGCGCACGGGCCTGACGCGCAGCTACCTGTCGAAGCTGGAACGCGGGCTCAGCCAGCCCTCCGCCGCCACCGCCACCAAGCTGGCCGAGGCCTACGGCCTGAGCGCCGACCAATTGCTGGGTAGCGGCCCGGAGGGCCTGGACGAAGTGGTCAGCGTGGTGCGGGCCAACGAGCGCAAGCCGCTGGTGCGCCTGGGCACGGCCCTGGGCTATTCCTACCAGGCCCTGGCGGGCAAGCGGCGCGTGCGCTCGATGCAGCCGGTGCTGGTGGTGCCACCGCGCGAATTCCCCGCGCGCCAGGCCGCCTCGCCGCACTCGGGCGAGGAGTTCGTGCTGGTGCTGTCCGGCACGGTGGAGATGGTGGTGGGCACGCGCAGCCTGCGGCTGGAAACCGGCGACGCCGTGTATTTCGACGCCACCCTGCACCACCGCATGCGCACCCTCAGCCCGCGCGACGCCCAGGTGCTGGTGGTGGCCTCGCGCTGAGCGACGGCCCTACCACTCGCTGCGCGAGGTGTGCAGCATGTGCAGGGTGATCTTCTGCACCTCGGCGCGGCTGATCTCGATATGCGACTTCAACAGGCGGCGTGCCTCGTCCACGCGCCGCGTCAACAGTGCGCGCAGCACTGCCGCGTGTTCATCGTAGGTGGCCTGGATGCGTGCGCCCTGCGTGAAATCGAGCCGCCGCAGGATACGGATGCGCTCGGTCACCTCGACGTGCATGCGCGCCAGTTCCGGATTGCCCGCGGCCTCCACCAGGCGGCAATGAAAGGCCTCGTCCTGCTGCGACACGTAAGGGCCGTCATCCAGGCGCTCGGACTCGGGCACCAGCCAGAAGTCGGACAGATCGCGCAACGCCTCGGCAGGCGTGGGCGACGGGCGTGCGCACAGGCGCTCGATGGCGGCCAGTTCCAGCACGATGCGCGCCTCGTACAAGGCGTCGAAATGCGCGAAATCGACGGGCCGCACCTGCCAGCCGTTGCGCAGGTGGACCATGACGAAGCCTTCGCGCTGCAGGCGATACAGCGCCTGGCGCACCGGCGTGCGGCTGGCGCCGGTGCGCGCCACCACGTCGGCCTCGGTGAAGCGGTCGCCCGGCAGGAGCCGGTAGCCGAACAGGTCCTGCTTCAACTGCTCATAGACCTGGTCGGCCAGCGTGTCGCGCCGTGCCGGGACTTGCGTGGCGGCATCCGTCATGGGCGCTCCCTTCTGACGCTCAGGCCGCCATCTCGCGGCGGAACACTTCCAGCGTGCGAGCCTTGACCGACACGAAACGCGGGTCCGAGACCGACTCGGGCGTGCGCGGACGCGGCAGGTCGAAGGGCACGATCTCGGCGATGCGCGTGGGCCGGCGCGTCAGCAGCAGGATCTGGTCGGCCAGGAAAACGGCATCCTCCAGGTCGTGCGAGACGATGACCATGGTGACGCCGGTGGCCTGGTGGGCCTCCTGCAGCTTCTCGCGGATGAAGAGCGTCATCTCGAAGTCCAGCGCCGAGAACGGCTCGTCCAGGAACATCACTTCCGGGCGCGGCGCCAGCGCGCGCATGATGCACACCGTCTGCTGCTGGCCGCCCGACAGTTCGTAGGGGTAGCGCTTCAGGTCGAAGCGGATCTCGAAGAGGGCAATCAGCTCGTCCACGCGCGCCTTGACCTCGGCTTCCTTCATGCCGCCACGCCGCAGGGGGTAGGCGATGTTGTCGTAGGCCGAGAGCCAGGGAAACAGGGCGTCCCGGTAGTTCTGGAACACGTAGCCGATGGTGGTGTCGGCCAGCGACTTGCCATCGAACAGGATTTCGCCCGCGTCCAGCGGGATGAGGCCCGCCACCATGTTCATCAGCGTGGACTTGCCACAGCCGTTGGGACCGAAGATGGAGACGATCTTGCCGCGCGGCAGGTCGAGGTTGAAGTTGGTATATAGCGGCGCGCCCGCGAAGGACTTGGTCAGCCCGCGAATGGTGACGTGGGTGCGCGGCGCGGGTGGCACCGACAGGATGGTGTCGACCTCGGGATGGGTGGCGATCATGCTTTTCCGCTCCAGTGGATCAGTTTCTTCTCGGCCAGCAGGAACAGCAGGTTGAGCAGATAGCCCAGCGCGCCCGTGACCAGGATGGAGGTGTACATTTCCTTGACGTTGAAGACCTGCTGGGCATCGATGATGCGGTGGCCCAGGCCGTTCTCCGAGCCGATGAACATCTCGGCCACGATGACGATGACCAGGGCCATCGACACCGCGCTGCGCAGGCCGACGAAGGTCTGCGCCAGGCTTTCCATCAGCATCACGTCCTTGAAGACGTGCCAGCGCGAGACGCCCATGATCTGCGCGGCCATGACGCGCGTCTTCTTGGCGTTCATGACGCCATAGGCGCTGTTGAACAGCACGATCAACATGGCGCCGAAGCTGGCGATGGCGATCTTGTTGATGTCGGTGATGCCGAAGATCAGCATGAAGAGCGGGATCAGGGCGGACGAGGGCGTGGAGCGGAAGAAGTCGATCAGGAACTCGACGCTTCGGTAGGTGGACTCCGAGGCGCCCAGCACCACGCCCAGCGGCACGCCGATCAGCACCGCGATGCCGAAGGACGCCACCGTGCGCCACACCGTGGCGCCCAGGTCGCCATAGATGTCGCCCGACACGAAGGCGTTCCACAGGTGCGCCAGGGTTTCGCCCGGTGGCGGCAGCAGCACGGGGTTGACCCAACGCGCCGAGATCGCCAGCTCCCACAGCAGGAACAGCAGGACCGGCCCCACCAACGGCAGGAAGCGCCGGGCCGATGCGGAAGTGAATGCACGCATGGATCAGGCCTTGTAGATGAGCGGGGCCACTTCCAGGCGGCGGGAGAAGATCTTGCGCTCCGTGAACACGTCGAAATACTTCTGGAAGTAGTCGACATCGGAGGGCTTGAATTCGTCGTACATGGTGTAGCCGATCATCGGCACTTCATTGACGAGATCGGCGGCGACGCTGGTGTGGCCGGTCAGGTACCTGCGCACGTCGGCCGGACGCTCCAGCACGTCCTTCACGCCCTTGCGGTAGGCGGTGATGTATTTCTCGACGTCTGCCGGGCGCTCCTTGATGAGCGAGGACAGCAGGCTGGCCGAGCCGCCATACCAGGGCGCCTCGGGGTCGCCCAGCATGTAGTGCGACACGACGCCCGTCTCCAGCACGCGCGCCGTGCCGTTCAGGCGGCCGACCGTGCCGGTGGGCTCCAGCGTATAGACCGCGTCGACCTGATTGGCTGCCAGCGCGGGCACGTGCTGGCCGATGGGCAGCTCGATGACCTTGGGGTTCTCGATGCCGTTCTTTTCCAGGATCAGCTTCGCGATGGTGACGTTCTGGATGCCGGGGCCGCAGGCAAAGCGCTTGCCCGCCAGTTCCGAGATCTTCTGCACGGTGCTGGCGGCAGGCACGAGCACTTCGTCCAGCACCAGCGAACGGCTGGACGGATTGGCGCAGATGATCTTGAAGAGGCCGGGCGACATGATTTCGCCCAGGGCGAGCGAAGCCGACGCGGTGCCGTTGGCGGAGCCGTGGATGCGGCCCGCCACCATGGCCTCGATGACCTGCTGCGCGCTGGCGAGCTTCACGCCTTCGACGTTCAGGCCGGCTTCCTTGAAATAGCCGCGCTCCAGCGCGGTGTAGAACGGCAGGCCGCTGGCGACGGGCCAGTAGCCGATGAGGATCTTTTCACCGGCGGCGCGGGCCGGACGCATGGCGCCGCCCAGGGCCACCGCGGCGGCGCCGGCGAAACCGGCCTTGATGAGTTGACGGCGGGACACGGCGTGGGTGACGGTCTTCATGGAATAGCTCCCGGAAAGCTGAGGGTCGTTGCCTGGCGGCACAGTGGGAAAAGTCGAAAGGGTGTCGAGGTCGGGCGCGGGTGCGCTCACGTTTTCTGCTGGGCGGCGACGCTGGCGCGATAGGCGCGCCAGCCGCCGAATTCGGTGATGTCCTGGGCGCCTTCCAGGCCGCGGGGTTCGCAGATGAAGCCCTTGACCTCGCGGCCGTCGGCCAGCGTCACCGTGCCGATGCCCAGCGGGCCCGGCACTTCGGCGACGAAATCGCCGAAGGCGGTGGCCGGCACATCCCAGAGTTCCAGCGCGATGGCCGCGCCATCCTTGCCACGCGCCAGCCCCGGCTTGGGCGGCACCGTGCCGGGCAAGGCATACAGGCGGTAATCGCTGGCGCTGTGGCAGGCCTCCACGAACACGGCGTCACGCGAGGTCAGTTGGTGATTGAGCGGCATGCCGCGCAGGTGCGCGCCCACCACGGCCAGCCGGATCATGCGCGGCGCCTGGGTGCGCGCCGCCACGCCCGCGGGCAGGGTGTGCAGCCGCTCCCAGCGGCGGCCCAGCTCGGCCAGCGCGGCATCGTGCCAGGCGGGCGCGATGAAGGTCACGCCCGCAGGCAGCCCGTCCTCGCGCAGGCCCGCAGGCACCGCCAGGGCGCTGAGGTCTGCCAGGTTGGTGAAGTTCGTATAGGTGCCCAGGCGCGAATTCAGCGTGACCGGGTCCGCCAGCAGGGCCTCGATGGTGTAGATGGACGGCGTGGACGGCACCATCAGCGCATCGACCTCGGCCAGCGTGGCCTGGATCGTCCGGGCCAGTTCGGCGCGCCGGTACTCCGCCCGGAATGCGTCGGCAGCGCTGTAGCCACGCGCCTGTTCCAGGATGCCGCGCACCACGGGATGCACGGCATCCGGATCGCGCGCCAGCAGGTCCTCGGCGACGGTGTAGCGCTCTGCCACCCAGGGGCCTTGATACAGCAGCGCAGCCAGCTCGGCGAAGGGCGCGAAGTCGATCTCCACGACCTCGGCGCCGCTGTCGCGCAGCGTCTGGAGGGCGCGCGCGTAATGCGCCTCGGCGAACGCGTCGCCAAAGAACTCGCACTGCGCAGGGATGGCGATGCGGGCGCGCGTGCGCGGCCACGCCGTGGCGCCGGCCGGACGCGCCCGGCTGTAGGGGTCTGCCGGGTCATGGCCCGCGGCGATGTCCGCCACGGCCTCTGCGTCGCTCACCGTCAGGGCGAAGACGCTGATGCAGTCCAGCGTGCGGCAGGCCGGGACGGCGCCGCGGCCGCTGAAGGCGCCGACCGTCGGTTTCAGGCCGACGATATTGTTGAAGGCGGCGGGCACCCGGCCCGACCCCGCCGTGTCGGTGCCCAGCGAGAACGGCACCCAGCCGCGCGCCACCACCGAGGCCGAGCCCGAACTGGAGCCGCCGCTGACATAGGCGGGATCGAAGGTGTTGGGCACTGGCCCGAAAGGCGAACGCGTGCCGACCAGGCCCGTCGCGAACTGGTCGAGGTTGGCCTTGCCGATCACGATGGCGCCGGCGGCTTTCAGGCGGCGCACCACTTCCGCGTCCTCGGCGGGGGTGTAGGCGTAAGCCGGGCACGCGGCCGTGGTGGGCCAGCCCGCCACGTCGATGTTGTCCTTCACGACGAAAGGCACGCCGTACAGCGGGAAGCCTGCCAGCGAGCCGCCCGCCGCCGCCACGCGGGCGGCCAGCGCCTCGGCCTGCTGGGTCAGCCGCGCCGCATCGGCGCGCAGGATCAGCGCGGGATCGGCATCGTTCGCGCGCGCGGCGAAATCCGCCAGCACGTCCGCCAGCGCGAGCCCGTCACGCCGGTAGGCCGACTGCCAGTCGGCAAGGGTCCAGCCCTGGCGGGGAAAAGAGGCGGAGGGTTGCGCCGGCATGTTGAATTCCTTCTTGTATACAAGTGCTGTTCCCTCCTCTTAAGCAAGCGCTGTGCCAACTTGGCGGCCGTGTTGCGCCAGGGCGGGCATCACGAGGCAAGGCCGATCCCATGGAACACCGCGATGCGCGCACCGGTGCGGCGCAGGCACCAAAGCCGGTCGCGCGCACGCGAGCATGCACCGTCATGGCGCATGCCGCGAGGAAAGCAAGCAGGAGGAAGGAAGAAGGCGGGCCGTTGCCGGCGCCAGTGCGCCAGTGCTAATGCGCCAGGGGCTCGTCTGGAAACAGCACGCCGGCCGGCACCGGACGGCCGAAGAAATACCCTTGCGCCAGGTCACAGCCATGGGCCACGAGGAAGTCATGCTGGGCCTGCGTCTCGACGCCTTCGGCCAGCACCTTCAAGCCCAGTTGATGGGCCAGGGAAATGATGGCCAGCACGATGGCCCGGTCGCCCTGGCTGTCCGGCAGGCCGCGCACGAAACCCTGGTCGATCTTGAGCTTGTGCAGCGGCAGCAGCTTCAAGCGCAGCAAGGAGGAATAGCCCGTGCCGAAGTCATCGAGCGCCAGCCGCACGCCACGCACGTGCAGGCGGTCGAGTTGCGCAAGCGCCCGGTCGGGCTGGTCCATGATGGCGCTCTCGGTCACCTCGATCTCGAGCAGGCTGGCGTCCATGCCCGTCTGGGCCAGCACCTCCTCGACGCGCGGCAGCAGCATGTCACCGCCGAAGAGACGGCTGGACACGTTCACCGCGACGAAGCCCGGGGAAACGCCGCGCTGCCGCCAGGCCTGCATCTGGGCACAGGCTTCGCCCATGACCCAGGCGTCGACCCTGTCGATGAGACCCATTTCCTCGGCCAGCGGGATGAACTCGCCCGGTGGCACGAGCCCGTGCACCGGGCGCTGCCAGCGCACCAGCGACTCCACGCCAGCCAGGCTGCCGCTGCGCAGGTCATGTATCGGTTGGTAGTACAGCACCAGTTCCTTGCGTTCGACGGCAAGCCGCAAGGCCGCGCCCAGCTCCAGCCGGTGCCGCGCCTGCAAGGTGAGTTCCTCCGTGTAGAACGCGAAGGAAGGCCTGCCGCCGCGGGTCGCCTCGGCGTAGGCGGTGGTGGCGTTGCGCAGCACTTCGTCGACGCCAGCCGTGCCTTGCGGGAACAGGCTGATACCCATGTAGGCCTGCACGAACACCGTCCGCTCGTCCACCTCACAGGGCGCCAGCATGCCCTGCAGCACGCTCTCGGCCAGGCCCGCGACGCGCAAGGGATCGGCGCTCTTCTCATAGAGCAGTGCGAACTCGTCCGCGCCCAGGTGATAGAGCGAGGCCTGTCCGTCGCAGAGTTTCGCCAGGCGCTTGCCGGTGGCACGCAGCACCTCGTCGCCCACGGCATGGCCGTAGCTTTCGTTGACGTGGCGAAAGTGGTCGAGGTTGACGACCATCAGCGCGCCGCCGCGGCCTTCGGCCTGCAGGCGTGAAAAGGCGTGGCCCAGCCGCTCCATGAAAAGCAGCCGGTTGGGCAGGTCCGTGAGCGGGTCGTAATGCACGAGGCGGGCGCGCTCGTCCTCGGAACGCTTGATGGCGCTCAGGTCCGAGAACACGGCCACGAAATAGCGCGGCTCGCCCGCCTCGTTGCGCAAGACGCGCAGCGTTTGCCACTGGGGATAGATATCCCCGCTTTTGCGGCGATTCCAGATTTCGCCCTGCCAGACGTCGTCACGGACCAGGGCATGCCAGAGGGCGTCGTAGAACGGCTTGTCGTGGTAGCCGGATTTCAGCACGCGCGGGTTCTGGCCACGGATCTCGCTCTCGCTGTAGCCGGTGATGCGCGTGAAGGCAGGATTGACGTGGACGACCTGGTTGTGCGCGTCGGTGATGAGCACGCCTTCCTGGGTGCTATCGAAGACGGCGGCGGCCTGCACGAGGTAATCGCGCATGGCGGCATCGAGCTGGCTCTCGCGCTCGACCCGGCGCAGCAGGAAGTAGAGCCCCACGGCGGTGAGCAGGACGAAGAGCAGAGTGGCGGCCAGCGACCCCAGTACCCTGCCGGCGGGCGGGCCGGCGAGCAGCCACAGATCGATGACGACAGCGCAACCCGACGCGGCCATGCCATACAGCAGGCTGTACCAGCCCGCGCGGCTGCGCGGTTTTTTCTGCTTCGTTGCCAGCGGACTCTCCCGGTGTTTCGGCATCCGGGACGGGCCACGCCGGCCAGCGTGGCACGGCTTGATGCGCCCCGGAAGCGTCGGGCGCAAACCTGGCGATGGCCGCCAGCCCGACAGGGGGCGATTCTAACGCGATCCCAACAGATGCTTACAAATAGGGATGACGCCACGTGGGTGCGCAGGCGGCCGGGCTCAAGCCGCCAGGCTGTCCTCCGTCTCTTCCATCACGACCAGGGCATCACCCGTGACCACGGCCTGGCCGGGCACGCAGGCGACTGCCTTGACCACGCCGTCAGCCGGCGCCAGCACGGCCAGTTCCATCTTCATTGCCTCCACCACCACCAGCGTGTCGCCCGCCCGCACGGCCTGGCCCGGCTCGGCCAACACCTTCCAGACGCTGCCGCACATGTCGGCGGCCACGACGCGCCCCGCGGCCAGTTCCGCCTGCGGCGCGACAGGCGCCTCCTGCGGCGCCGCCGCGTCATCGGCCTGCCACAGCGCCACTTCCTGGGCGTACGCGCGCTGCTGGCGCGCGGTGAAGGCTGCGATGCTCCCGGCCTGCTCGGCCAGGAAGGCCCGATGCCGCGCAAAGTCGAACACTTCCTCTTCGATGCGCACGCTGGCGCGGCCCTCGCGGAAGTCTTCGCGCAACACCGCCAGCTCGTCCTCGGTCACCTTGTAGAAGCGCACCTGGTCGAAGAAGCGCAGCAGCCAGGGCTTGCCGTCGGCGAACACCGGGTTCTTCAGGAACTTGTTCCAGATGGGCAGGGTGCGCCCCACCAACTGATACCCGCCGGGCGAGTCCATGCCGTAGATGCACATGTAGACGCCGCCGATCCCGACCGTGCCCTCGGCCGTGAAGGTACGGGCGGGGTTGTACTTCGAGGTCAACAGGCGATGGCGCGGATCGATGGGCACGGCGCAGGGCGCGCCCAGGTAGACATCGCCCAGCCCCATGACCAGGTAGCTGGCGTCGAACACGATGCGCTCGACGTCCTCGCGGCTTTCCAGGCCGTTGATGCGCTGGATGAAGTCCACGTTGTTCGGCAGCCAGGGCGCCTTGGCCCGCACGGTCTCGCGGTAGCGCTGCACCGCGCCCAGCGTCGCCGTGTCCTCGAAGGCCATGGGCAGGTGCACCACACGCGTGGGGATGCGCAGCGTATCGACGTCGGGCAGGCCGCGCTCGATCTCCAGCAGGCGTTCGATGAGGGTTTCCTGGCGGATGACGCGGCTGTCGTAGCGCACCTGCAGCGAACGCACGCCAGGCGACAGCTCGGCCACGCCCTGGATGGGCCTGGCGTGCAGCGCCTCCATCATCAGGTGCACGCGCATGCGCAAGGCCAGGTCCAGGATGTTCTCGCCATACTCCAGCAGCAGATAGCCATCGCCTGCCTGGCGGTAGGTGATGGCGGGCTGGGTTCCCTGGGCAGGCAGGCGCGCGCAGACGGCGTCGGCCCGGACCGGCACGGTCGCGGGCGCGGCGGGCGCGGCGAGCGTCTCGACGGCACGGTCCTGCGCGGCCTCCAGCGCCACCGCCTCGGCGTAATCCAGGCGGCGGAAGCGGATGCGGTCGCCGGGCTTGACCTGCCCCACCTTCCACAGCTCGGCGCGGGCGATGGTGGCCGGGCAGACGAAACCGCCCAGGCTGGGACCGTCGCGCGTCAGGATGACGGGGCTGTCGCCCGTGAAGTTGATGCTGCCGATGGCGTATTCGCAGTCATGGATGTTGGACGGATGCAGGCCCGCCTCGCCGCCGTCGCTGCGCGCCCACACGGGCTTGGGCCCGATCAGGCGCACGCCCAGGCGGTTGGAGTTGTAATGGACTTCCCACTCGGCGGCGAAGAAGGCCTCGATGAATTCGGGCGCGAAGAAATCAGGCGCGCCGTGCGGGCCGTACAGCGCGCCGATCTCCCAGGTCGTGCCGTAATGCGGCACCAGGGCGTCGGGCAGCGGCGCTGCCGAGGGCGCCGCCACGGGCGCCGGCGCCAGCGTGGCTGGCAGGCCTGCCTGGGCCAGCGCCAGCATGTCGCCGGGCCGCAGCGTGCGGCCGGCGTGGCCGCCGAACTGGCCCAGCACGAACGTCGAGCGGCTGCCGAGATAGACCGGCACGTCCAGCCCCTGGCGCACGGCAAGGTAGCTGCGGCAGCCTTCCATCACGCGGCCCAGCGCCAGCACCTGGCCGGCCTTGACCGGCACCGCGCGCCAGAACGGCACGGGCTCGCCGTCCAGCGTGGCGGGCGAGACGCCGCCCGTCAGCGCCACGACGGCATCGCAATGGAAGCGCAGCGTCGGGCCGACCAGCGTGGCCTCCAGGCCCGCCGCGCCCGCATCGTTGCCCACCAGCCGGTTGCCCAGGCGGAAGGCGTAATCGTCCATCGGTCCCGAGGGCGGCACGCCGATGTCCCAATAGCCGGTGCGCCCCGGATAGTCCTGCACGCTGGTATAGGTGCCGGGTTCCAGCACCTCGATCATCGAGGGGCGGAAGGTGAAGTCTTCCAGGAAGCGCGTGGACAGGCGGGCCTGGACGAAGCGCGGCTCGTCCACGATCTGGCGCAGGTAGTCCAGGTTGGTGGCGATGCCGTGCAGGCGCGTCGCCGCCAGCGCCCGGGCCAGGTTGGCGCGGGCGGCCTCGCGGGTCTCGCCGTGCGCGATGATCTTCGCCAGCATGGGATCGTAGAAGGCCGGCACCTCGGTGCCCGTGGCCACCCAGCCATCCACGCGCACGCCATCGGGGAAATGCACGTCCGTCAGCACGCCGGGCGAAGGCTGGAACTGGCGCACCGGATCTTCGGCATAGACCCGCACCTCGATGGCGGCGCCGCGCGGCGCGGCTTCCAGCGCGGCCCAGTCCAGCGCATCGCCGGCTGCCACCTTCAGCATGCAGTCGATCAGGTCCAGGCCTGTCACGGCTTCCGTCACCGGGTGCTCGACCTGCAGGCGCGTATTGACCTCGAGGAAATAGAACGCGTCGCGCGCGCCGTCGTAGATGAACTCCACCGTGCCCGCGGACTGGTACGAGACCGACTCGCCCAGCCGCACGGCAGCGGCATGCAGGGCGCGGCGCGTGCCTTCGGGAAGATCCGGCGCGGGCGTTTCCTCCAGCACCTTCTGGTTGCGGCGCTGGAGGGAGCAGTCGCGCTCGCCCAGTGCCACCACGCGGCCCCGCCCGTCGCCGAAGATCTGCACTTCGATATGGCGGGCGTGCTCGACATAGCGCTCCAGGAAGGCGCCGGCGTCGCTGAAGAACTGCTTGCCCATGCGCTGGACCGTCTCGAAGGCCGCCGCCAGCGCGGCCGGATCATCGCAGCGCTGCAGGCCGATGCCGCCGCCGCCCGCGGTGCTTTTCAGCATGACCGGATAGCCGATGCGCGCGGCTTCGCGCAGCGCCTCGTCCGCATCCGCCAGCAGGCCGGTGCCCGGCGTCATGGGCACGCCCGCGGCGGCGGCCAGTTCACGCGCGCGGTGCTTCAGTCCGAAATCGCGCAGTTGCGCGGGCGTCGGCCCGACGAACACCAGCCCCGCCGCCGCGCAGGCTTGCGCGAACTCGGCGCTTTCGGACAGGAAGCCATAACCGGGATAGATCGCCTGCGCACCGGTCTGGCGCGCGGCCTCCAGCAGCTTGTCGATACGCAGGTAGCTGTCGGCCGGCTTGTCGCCGCCCAGCGCCACGGCCACGTCGGCCTGCGTGACGTGCGCCGCGTTGCGGTCCGCATCGGAATGCACGGCCACGCCGCGCACGCCCAGGCGTTTCAGGGTGCGCAAGGTCCGCACGGCGATCTCGCCACGGTTGGCGATGAGGACGGTATCGAACACGGTCTGCTCCTGGAGAGAGTGGGGCCCGACAAGTCCTCCGCGCCGCGGCGCTTGGATTCCTTGTTGTATACAAGCCGATTTCCCTCTTGAAGCAAAGCCCGTGCCACCCTCCGCGCCAGAGGGAAGCAGCCCGCCGGAGACCCTTGCCCGCACCGTGACGGGGCACCAAAGCCGTGCGCCCGGCACCGATCTGGGACAGGACTAGAATGGTCGGTTTCCGCCTTCCCCCTTGCCTCCTTTTCCGGATTGCTTGCCATGTTCGAACACGTTGACCCCTATGCCGGCGACCCCATCCTGACGCTGAACGAGAACTTCCAGAAGGATCCTCGCCAGGACAAGATCAATCTGAGCATCGGCATCTATTTCGACGACGCGGGCCGCCTGCCCGTGCTGGATTCGGTGCGCCGCGCCGAGACGCAAGTGCTGTCCGCCATCGGCCCGCGCCCCTACCTGCCCATGGAAGGCGCGCCGGACTACCGCCAGGCAGTGCAGGAACTGCTGTTCGGCGCCGAGCACGACGCCGTGCGCGGCGGCCGCATCGCCACCATCCAGACCATCGGCGGCTCGGGCGGCCTGAAGGTCGGCGGTGACTTCCTGAAGCGCTATTTCGGCGACGCCGAGGTGTGGGTCAGCGATCCCACCTGGGACAACCACCGCGCCATGTTCGAGGGCGCGGGCTTCCCGGTGCACACCTATCCCTATTACGACGCCCGGACGGGCGCGCTGGCCTTCGATGCCATGCTGGCCGCCATCCAGGCGCTGCCCCGCGGCAGCATCGTGCTGCTGCACGCCTGCTGCCACAACCCCACCGGCGTGGACCTGTCGGCCGAACAATGGGCCGCGCTGATCCCGGTGCTGAAGTCGCGCGCGCTGGTGCCCTACGTGGACATCGCCTACCAGGGCTTCGGCGATGGCCTGGAAGAGGACACGCACGCCTTGCGCGCCATGGCCGACGCCGGCCTGTCCTTCTTCGTGGCCAGCTCGTTCTCGAAGAGCTTCTCGCTGTACGGCGAGCGTTGCGGCGCGTTGAGCGTGGTCTGCCACGACGACGAGGAAGCCGGCCGCGTGCTGGGCCAATTGAAGGCGGCCGTGCGCCGCAACTACTCCAGCCCGCCCACGCACGGTGCGCGCATCGTCGCCACCGTCCTGCGCGACCCGCAATTGCGCGCCGACTGGTCGGCCGAGCTGGCGGCCATGCGCGAGCGCATCAAGGCCATGCGCCAGGCGCTGCACGACGCCGTCGCCAGCCGCCTGCCGGGCCGGGACGTGTCGTACTTCGTGAAGCAGCGGGGAATGTTCAGCTATACGGGCCTGTCGCCCGCGCAGGTGGACACCTTGCGCGAAACGCATGGCGTGTACCTGGTGCGCTCGGGCCGCATCTGCATGGCCGGCCTGAACCGCAACAATGTGGAAGCGACCGGCAAAGCCATCGCCGCAGTGCTGGCGTAAGGCTTTCCGGCCGCCGGTCTCTCTTGGCAGTGCAGGTCACCTGCCGGCGCGGCCCTCCCCGCGCCAGCAGGCCGGACGCGCCTTAGCGGCGGCCCACCAGCAGGCCCAGCAGGAAGGCGATGCCCGCCGCCGTGCCCACCGATTGCAGCGGACGCGTGCGGATGTGGTCTTCCGCGGTGTCCACGGCATCCTGCACGAAGCCCGCGGCCAGGCCGGCGGCCTGGTCGGCGGCCTCGCGGGCCTTGCCGATCTGTGCGTTCAGGCGGGTGCGCAGCGCCTCGATATCGGTATCCGAGTTGCTGCTCAGCGTCTCTTCCAGATCGGCCAGCAGGTTGTTGAAATTGACGCGCACGTCCTCCTGGGCCTCACGGCCCGTGGCGCGCAATTCGCGGCTGGCGCGGCGGCCAGCGCGCTTGGCATCGTCGATGCCCCGGTCCAGTTCACGTTCGGTACGAGCGAAAACACCCATGTCATTCTCCTTGCTGGTTTGCGCGGTCGAGGTAAGTTGCATTCGAAGCCAAGGGCGCACGTAATCGCGCAAGATTACAGGTGCAGCCACTCCGATGGCGGAACGCACGAGCGGGGGGGAACGCCAGGCCAGAAGACCCAGCAGGGCGGCGCCCCCCGCGAGATAGGCGCCGGGCACGGAACGTCCCGACGGCACATAACGATAGGTGTAGACCGCCAGGCGATCCTTGTCCATGCGTTCGAGCAGGGCGCGGCGGCTATCGGTGTCAGTGGGCATGACGGTCTCCCTTGTCGCCCGCCCCGGCCCCGCGGATGGCGGCCAGGTCCAGGTTCAGCTCTTCGCTCAGGGTGGAGAAGACGGGCCGGTCCCGGTTGGCGGCGCGCGCCAGTCCCCAGGAGGCCAGGGCCAGCACGCCCCAGAGGGCGGCGATCCCCCAGGCGGCCTGCACCCGATACGCGCTGTCCCAGTAGCTGACGATCACCGCCACCGAGATGAACCCGGCGCACGCCAGGCCGCACACGACCAGCGCTATCCAGCCGACCATCCCCAGCACGACACTGCGCCGGTATTCCACAAGTTCCAGTTTCAGCAACTCGGCGTAATCCGATATTCGCCCGGTCGCAAACGCGGCGACGACCCTGGCACGGGCGATCTGGCTCAGCATGGCGTTCTCCTCCGTCTTGAAAAGCGGCCCGACCGGCGGGCCTCCCCTTCCTGCGTCCCTGTTGGTGCCCATTATGGAGCGCGCAGTCGGGCAAGCCGTATGTCCGAATGCAATAATCTGCGAGCGCATGACTCGGGGCGCAGCCCCCTCTCCCGGCCCGATGAGGGCCTGTGCCGGGCGGTCCCAAAAAGCGGGGGACGCATGGCTTGCGGGATGCAGTAACATCGCCTTGCCTCATCGCCTCAATCCTGCCTGTTTCTCTCTTCGTGGAAGGACGCCCCGGCCGGGCGCCTCCCGCTCCGCCGCGCGGCCCACCCGCCGCCATCGGCAGCTTGCCCGAAGCGTTCACCATGCCCGCACAACAGAACACCAACTCCCTGATCCATCTCTCCATCGGCCTGTTGTGCGCCATCATTCTGGTGCTGGAAAGCGCCACGCAGATGGGCGTCATCCTGTGGGTGCTTTACCTGGTGCCGGTGCTGCTGACCGCCCTGCTCAACAACCGCAACCTGCCCCTGATCGTGGCGGGCGTGGCATCGGCGCTCATCATGCTGAGCCTGGTGAGCAGCACGACCAATGTCTCCATGGGCATCCTGGTGGCCAACCGCCTGATCGGCGTGGCGCTGGTCTTCGGCATCGCCTTCCTGATCCGCCACATCATCATCGAACGCCAGCGCGTTGCCCACCTGTTGTGGCTGCAGAAGGGCGAGAGCGAAGCGGCCGCCAGCGTGATCGGCGAACCGAATGTCCAGGACGTGGGCAACAACGCGCTGGCGGTGCTGGCCGCCTACCTGGATGCCCAGGTCGCGGTGTTGCATCGGGTGGACCGGGGCAATCTTCTTCCCGCCGGCAGCTACGGCCACGACGGCAGCCTTCCCCTGCCTAACGGTTCGGGCTTGAGCCAGGAGGTCGCGCGGCACGGCAAGCCCGTCCTGGTGACGGATGTGCCGGCGGATTACCTGCGCGTGAGCTCCGGCCTGGGCGCGCGCGCGCCGCGCACGCTGCTGATCGTCCCCTTGCGCGCGGAAGGCCGCACGTCGGCAGTCGTCGAATTCGGATTCATGCGCGACAAGATCGACATGGCCCGCAAGACCGAGCTGCTCGACCACATTGCGAGCCTGCTCATCACCGCCCTGCGCGCCGCGGCCTATCGCCAGCACCTGGCCGAGCTGCTGGAGCAGACCCAGCGCCAGAGCGAAGAGCTGCAGGCGCAACAGGAGGAACTGCGCGTCTCGAATGAAGAACTGGAGGAGCAGAGCCGCGTGCTGCGCGAATCGCAGGCGCGGCTGGAAAACCAGCAGAGCGAGCTGGAGCAGACCAACGTCCAGCTGGAAGAACAGACCCAGCGCCTGGAACGCCAGAAGCGCGAACTGCTGGATGCCCAGCGTGCCCAGGAAATCAATGCCAGCGAACTGGCGCGGGCCAACCGCTACAAGTCCGAGTTCCTGGCGAACATGTCGCATGAACTGCGCACGCCGCTGAACAGTTCGCTGATCCTGTCGCAGATCCTGTCGGAAGCCCGCGCCAGGGAACTGGACGAGGAGCAGGCGCGCAAGTACGCCCGCACCATCCACGAGGCGAACAACGACCTGCTCGCCCTCATCAACGACATCCTGGACCTGTCCAAGATCGAGGCCGGCCACGTCGAGATCGACGCGCAGCCCGCCACGGTGGCCGGCGTGCTCGGTTCGGTGCGCCAGCAGTTCGAACCCATCGCGGCTTCCAAGCAGGTGGAGTTCGTGGTCAACATCCTGCCCGGCACGCCCGCCACGCTGGTCACCGACCAGGGCCGCCTGCAACAGGTGCTGAAGAACCTGCTGTCCAACGCCTTCAAGTTCACGTCCGCGGGCAGCGTGACGCTGGAGGTCTCGGCCCCGCAAGGGGGCCGCCTCGCCTTCGCGGTACGCGACACCGGCATCGGCATTCCCGCGGCGCAGCAGGACATCATTTTCGAGGCCTTCCGCCAGGCGGACGGCACCACCAGCCGCCGCTATGGCGGCACGGGCCTGGGCCTGTCGATCTCGCGCGAACTGGCGCGCCTGCTGGGCGGCAGCATCCGCGTGGAAAGCACGCCGGGCCTGGGCAGCACCTTCACCGTGGAGGTCACGACCGACCTGAGCAGCGCCGTGGCCGAACGCGAGGAAACGCCTGCGCCCCTCCCGCCCCCCATGCCCGAGGCGCCCGCGCCGCGCTCCGTGGAGGTCACCAGCGCACCCGCCTCCAGCACGGACTGGATGCTGCGCACGCAATCCATCGAAGACGACCGGGCGCGCCGCCAGCGCGACAAGCTGGTGCTGGTGGTGGAAGACGACGAGCACTTCGCCTCCGTCCTGTACGACATCGCGCACGAACAGGGCTTCGACTGCATCCACGCCAGCAGCGGCGCCGAGGCCATCCGCCTGGCGCGCGAGACGCCGCCACACGGCATCCTGCTGGACATCGGGCTGCCCGACCAGTCGGGCCTGAGCATCCTTGAACAGTTGAAGCGCGATCCGGCAACGCGCCATGTGCCCATCCATATGCTGTCGGTGTCCGATCACGTGCAGACCGCGCTGGAACTGGGTGCCGTGGGCTACGCGCTGAAGCCCGTGGCCCGCGACGAGCTGATCGAGGCCTTCCGCCGCGTGGAAGAAAAGCTGCAGTCCCGCGCGCGCCGCGTGCTGGTGGTGGAAGACGACGAGACGCTGCGCGAGAACATCGGCCTGCTGCTGCAGGCCGACGACATCGAGATCACCACCGTGGGCACCGCCGCCGAGGCGCTGCAGCACGTGGCCGAGCACACCTTCGACTGCATGGTCATGGACCTGATGCTGCCCGATGCCACCGGCTACGAACTGCTGGAACAGATGGCCTCGGGCCAGAAGTATTCCTTCCCGCCGGTCATCGTCTATACCGGCAGGCAGCTGGACCGCAGCGAGGAACAGCGCCTGCGGCAGTACTCCAAGTCCATCATCATCAAGGGCGCGAAATCGCCCGAGCGCCTGCTGGACGAGGTCACCCTCTTCCTGCACCGGGTGGAATCCTCGCTGCCGGCCGACCAGCGCCAGCTGCTGCAGCAGGCCCGCCAGCGCGACCAGGCCTTCGAGAACCGACGGATCCTGCTGGTGGAAGACGATGTGCGCAATATTTTCGCGCTCTCCAGCGTGCTGGAGCCGCTGGGCGCGAAGCTCGTCATCGCCCGCAACGGCCGCGAGGCGCTGGAGCTGGTGCAGAAGGACCCCGACCTGGACCTGGTGCTGATGGACCTGATGATGCCGGAGATGGACGGCCTGACGGCCACCCGGGCGTTGCGCAAGCGTCCCGAGCTGGCACGCCTGCCCATCATCGCGCTGACGGCCAAGGCCATGCCCGATGACCGCCGCAACTGCCTGGACGCCGGCGCCAACGACTACATCGCCAAGCCCATCGACGTGGACAAGCTGGTGTCGCTGTGCCGCGTGTGGCTGCCCAAGTGAGCCACGCCCTGCCCCGTCCCCAGACACGAAACCGATAACACCAAGCCCGATACGTGCCGGAATCCTCCATGAACACGCTTTTCGACATCGAGCTCAAGCTGCTGCTGGAAGGCGTGTACCTGCGCTACCAGCATGATTTCCGCGGCTATTCGATTGCCTCGATGCGCCGGCGCATCAAGCAGGCGGTGGAACATTTCGGTTGTGAGTCGGTGTCGCAGTTGCAGCATATGGTGCTGCACCAGCCGGCCGTGTTCGCCCAGATGCTGCAGTACTTCACGGTCCAGGTCAGCGAGATGTTCCGCGACCCGGCCTATTTCCTGGCCCTGCGCGAGGAAGTCGTGCCCGTGCTGGACACGTATCCATCCATCAAGATCTGGGTGGCGGGCTGCAGCACCGGCGAGGAAGTCTGGTCGCTGGCCATCATGCTGGAGGAGGAAGGCCTGCTGTCGCGCAGCCTGATCTACGCCACCGACATCAACCCCGAGGCCCTGAAGACGGCCGAGGCCGGCATCTATCCGCTGGAGCGCATCGCGCAGTTCAGCATCAACTACCGCCAGGCGGGCGGCAAGCAGTCGCTGTCGGACTATTACGTGGCCACCGGCGACGGCGCCATGTTCCAGCGCGAACTGCGCAAGCACATCGTGTTCGCCGACCACAGCCTGGCCACCGACAGCGTGTTCTCGGAAGTGCACTTCGTGTCCTGCCGCAACGTGCTGATCTATTTCAACCGCGCGCTGCAGGACCGCGCCATCCAGCTCTTCGACGAGTCGCTGGTGCACCGCGGCTTCCTGGGGCTGGGCTCGAAGGAAAGCCTGCGCTTCACGGCGCGGTCCGACAGCTACACCGAGCTGCCCTCCGGACAGAAGGTGTACCAGCGCCTATGAGCCCGAGCGACGTGACCGCCAGCACGCTGCCCACCGTGCCCGCCGGTGTCCAACTGATATGCGTGGGCGCGTCGGCGGGCGGCGTGGAAGCGCTGGGCGTGCTGCTGGACGGCCTGCCCGCCGGCTGCCAGGTGGCGGTGGCGGTGGTGCTGCACATTCCGCCGCGCCACACGAGCCGCCTGGCCGAAGTCTTCCAGCCGCGCTGCAAGCTGCCGGTCAAGGAGGTCGAGGACAAGGAGCCCGTGCTGGCCGGTTGCGTCTATGTCGCGGCTCCTGCGTATCACATGCTCGTCGAGCCCGACCATAGCTTCTCGCTGTCCTGCGACGAGCCGGTCAATCATTCCCGACCGTCGATCGATCTCCTGTTCGAATCGGCGGCCGCCGCCTATGGCAAGCAAGTCCTCGGTATCATCCTGACCGGGGCAAGCGCGGACGGGGCCGTGGGATTGACGGCGATCCGCGAACTGGGCGGCGGCGCCTGGGTCCAGGATCCCAACGACGCGCGCGTGCCGGCCATGCCTGCCGCCGCGCTGGCGCAAGCGGGCGCCGACCACGTCCTGACAGTCCGGAACATGGCGCAAGCCCTGTCCAGGCTGCCGGCCAGGCCACAATCATTCCAAGCTGACCCTCCGAGACAATGAATATCAACGTACTGGTTGTCGACGACATTTCGCAGAACCTGGTCGCCATCGACGCGCTGCTCGCGCGCCCGGGGCTGACCGTGCTGCAGGCATCGTCCGGCACCGAGGCCCTGGAACTGCTGTTGACGCACGAGGTGGCCCTGGCCCTGATCGACGTGCAGATGCCCGGCATGGACGGCTTCGAACTGGCGGGGCTCATCCGGGGCAGCGACCGCACCCGCAACGTGCCGCTCATCTTCCTGACGGCGGCGTCGCGCGAGCCCCAGACCAGCTTCCGCGGTTACGAAGCCGGCGCCGTGGACTTCCTGTACAAACCCATCGACCGCCACGTCCTGCTCAGCAAGGTCAACGTCTTCGTCGAGCTCCACACCCAGCGCCAGCAGCTGGCCACCCAGCTGGAGGCGCTGCAGCAGGCGCTGCACATGAACGACCTCTTCACGGCCGTGCTGGGCCATGACCTGCGCAACCCCCTGTCGGCCGTGGTCAGCGGCGCGGGGCTGCTGCAGCGTGTCTCGGAAGATGGGTCGGTGCAATCCGTGGCGCAGCGCATCGAAGCCGCCGCCACGCGCATGAACCGCATGGTCAGCCAGCTGCTGGACGTCGCGCGCATCCGCGCCGACGGCCTGGTGCTGGCCCGCAGCGAAACCGACTACGGCCAGTTGTGCCACACCATCGTCGACGAGCTGGTCAGCGCCAATCCCGAGCGCCAGGTCGACATCCAGGTGCAAGGCAACGTGCGCGGTCCCGCCGACGTCGACCGGCTGTCGCAGGTCATCTCGAACCTGGTCGGCAATGCGCTCAAGCACGGCGCGCCCGACGCGCCCGTGCGCCTGGACGTGGACGGCACCGATCCGGCGCGCATCGTCGTGCAGGTCGCCAACCAGGGCGCCATCCCCCCAGACCGCATGAGCCACCTGTTCGAGCCCTTCCGTGCCGGACTGAACGAGGCGCGGCGGGAAGGCTTGGGACTGGGCCTGTACATCGTGAAGCGTTTCATCGACGCGCATGGCGGCGAAGTGAGCGCGCGCTCCGATGCCGAGACCGGCACGGTGTTCGAGCTTGTCCTGCCCCGCTGAGACTGCCCCGGCGCGGCGCGCCACCTGCGCGCGCTGCGCCCGCCCCCTGTCGCATTGCCTGTGCGACCGGATTCCCCGCCTGGAGAACCGCACGCCCGTGCTGATCCTGCAGGACAGCCGGGAAAGCCGCCATCCGCTGAACACCGCCCGCCTGGCCGCCCTGGGACTGGCGCGCGCCACGCTGCTGGCCGGCACCGATTTCGACCCGGCGCTGTGGGCCACGCCCGGCGCGATGCTGCTGTTTCCCGGCCCGGACGCCAGGGTGCTGGCGCCTGACGGGCCGGTTCCCGCGCCCAGCCTGCTGGTCGTGCCCGACGGCACCTGGCGCCAGGCGCGCGGCCTGCTGGCACGCCACCCCACCCTGGCTGCCCTGCCCCGGCTGACGCTGCCAGACGGCCTGCCTGCCCGGTACCGGGTGCGACGTGCCCCGGATACGGGCGCGCTGTCGACGGTGGAGGCCATCGCCCACGCCCTGGCCGCGCTGGAGGCGCCCAGGCGTTTCGACGCCCTGCTTGCGCCTTTCGAGGCGCTGGTCCAGGGGCAGATTTCCGCCATGGGCCCCGCCATTTATGCCCGGGATCATCTCGGCCCGCGCCAGGATTAGGCCTGCGGGCCAGCCAAGTGTGGGGTTTCCCCCACTCACTCGGGCTTAACGCCGAGTTTCCGGAAGAAACAAAAAAGGTAATATTGCAGGCTTCCCGTCGAGCGGGAAAGAGACCATAACGATTAGGGTGGTGCATCCATGACAAGCAAATTCAAGACCCTGCTGGCCGCGCTGGTCGCCGCTGGCGCCATCCCCGCCGCGCATGCGGCCGACCTGAAGATCGGCGTCGCCGCGGCCCTATCGGGCGGCGCCGCCCAGTACGGCATCTCGATCCGCAACGGCTTCGAGCTGGCCGCTGCCGAAGTGAACGCCGCTGGCGGCGTGAACGGCAACAAGATCAGCCTCGTGGTCGAGGACGAGCAGGGCCGCAAGGAAGAGGCCATCAACGTCTTCCGCAAGCTGGTGTTCCAGGACAAGGTCCTGATGGTCTTCGGCCCGACGCTGTCGAACTCGGCCCAGGCTGCCCACCCGATCGCCCAGGGCGCCAAGACCGTGGCATTCGGCACGTCCAACACCGCCGACGGCATCACCTCCATCGGCAACTTCATTTTCCGCAACTCGGTCACCGAAGCCGACGTGCTGCCCGCCACCATCGAGATGGTCAAGCGCAAGACCGGCCTGAAGAACGTGGCCGTGCTCTATGGCAACGACGACGTCTTCACCAAGAGCGGCTACGACAACTTCGCCAAGGCACTGAAGGACCAGAACATCCCGGTCACCACGACCGAGACCTTCGCCAAGGGCGACGTGGACTTCAAGGCCCAGCTCACCAAGATCAAGAGCACCAACCCCGACGCCCTCGTGATGTCGGCGCTGATCGCCGAAGGCGCGCCCGCCATGGTGCAGGCCCGCCAGGTCGGCCTGAACGTGCCGGTCATCGGCGGCAACGGCATGAACTCGGTCAAGATCTTCGACCTGGCCCCCGGCGGCAACTCCAACAACCTGTGGATCGGCAGCCCCTGGTCCATCGAGAACAAGGCTGCTGAAAACGCCAAGTTCATCGAAGCCTACAAGGCCAAGTACAATGTTGCGCCCGATCAGTTCGCCGCCCAGGCCTACGATGCCCTGTACATCGTGACCCAGGCGCTGAAGAACACCCAGATCACCGGCAACCTGCCCGCCGATCGCATCGCGCTGCGCGATGCCCTGCCCGCGGTCCAATGGACCGGCGCAACCGGCCCCTTCAAGTTCCGCCAGGCTACCGACCGTGCCGGAAAACCCGCAGGCTACGACGCCGACCAGGCGCCGATCGTCAGCGTGACGAAGGATGGCAAGTACGTGATCGAGAAGTGATCGACAGTCAGTAAGGCTCTACCCAACCGCTAAGCGCGGGTGCGCCTTGCGGACGACGCGTGTGCGTCGTCCGCAAGGCGTTTTGATTTGGAAAACCCCTCATCATGCTTGAACAACAACTCATCAACGCGCTCTCGCTGGGCAGCGTGTATGCCCTGTTCGCGCTGGGCTTCACGCTGGTCTTCGGCGTGCTCGGCGTGATCAACCTTGCCCACGGGGCCGTGTTCATGGTGGGCGCGTATGCCGCGCTGACCGTCATCACCGCGCTGAACCTGCCGCTGTGGGCCGGCCTGATCGCCGCCATGCTGGCAGCCGGAACCGTCGGCGCGCTGATCGACTTCCTGGTGCTCAAGCCCCTGCGCCGCCGCAACGCCCCCCACCTGATCCCCATGATCGCCACCATCGGCGTGGGCATCATCCTGAACAACACCGTGCAAGGCATCTTCGGCGCCAGCAACCTGCGCTTCCCGCACGGCACCGTGCCCGAGGAGTCGATCCAGATCGGCGACCTGCACGTGACCGCCATCGAACTGGGCATCATCCTGGCCTCGTTCGTGCTGATGGCGATCCTGATGATCGTCATGCGCCGCACGCAGTTCGGCCGCGCGCTGCGCGCCATCGCCGAATCGCCCAAGGCCGCCTGGCTGCTGGGCATCAACGTCGAGCGCCTGTTCCTGGTGACCTCGTTCGCGGCAGCCGCCCTGGGCGGCATCGCCGGCGTGCTGATCGGCCTGTACTCCAATGCGCTGTTCCCCTTGATGGGCCAGCCGATGCTGCACAAGGGCATCGCGGTCATCATCCTGGGCGGCATGGGCGACATCCGCGGCGCCATGATCGGCGGCCTCTTCCTGGGCTTCGCCGAGGTGCTGTCGGTCGTCTACATCGGCTCGACCATGCGCGACGCCGTGGCTTTCGGCCTGCTGTTCCTGATCCTGCTGATTCGTCCGCAGGGCCTGTTCGGCAAGATCGTGCAACGCAAGGCATAACGGCAATGAGCGGATTCGAGAATTTCTGGGCCATCTACGGCAACCTGGTGCTCAGCCTGGGCACCAACTCCCTCCTGGCGCTGTCGATCTGGCTGACGCTGTCCTGCGGCATGCTGGCCATGGCCAACGCCGCCTTCATGGGCATCGGCGCCTACACGGCCTCCATCCTGACGATGAACTATGGCGTGTCCTTCCCGGTGGCGCTGGCCGGCGGCATGGCCGCGCCTGCCCTGGTGGCCGCCATCATCGCGCTGCCCACCTTGCGGCTGTCGGGGGTATACCTTGCGATGGCCACGCTGGGTTTCGGCGAAGTGGTGCGCATCACGGTGCTCAACACGGAATCGCTGACCGGCGGCGCGCTGGGCCTGAACGGCATCCCGCAGGTCACCCAATGGTGGCACGTGCTGCTGGCCGTGGTCATCGTGGTGTTCGTGCTGTGGCGCGTGCGCGCCTCGAAGGTGGGCCGTTCCTTCGACGCCATCCGCGGCGACGAGACGGCTGCCGGCCTCATGGGCATCAACGTCCGCTCGGCCAAGACCCTCGCCTTCGTGGGCGGCGCGGTCATCGCCGGCCTGGCGGGCGCCCTGAACGCGCACCTGACCTTCTTCATCGGCCCGCAGGAATTCGGCTTCGACCGCGGCGTGGAAATCCTGACCATGGCCATCCTGGGCGGGATCAACAGCCTGGCCGGCCCGATCCTGGGCGCCACCATCATCACCATGCTGCCCGAGCTGCTGCGTGGCTTCAACGACTTCCGGCTGGTCGTGAACGGTCTCATCCTGGTGCTGATCGTTCTTTTCCTGCCGCAAGGTATCTGGGACCCCGCGCGCATGAAGCGCTGGTTCCGCAAGGAGGGACGCCGCCATGCTTGAACTGGGCGCCATTTCCAAGAATTTCGGCGGCCTGCATGTGCTGCATGACGTCAACGTGTCGGTGCCGCAAGGCGCCATCTTCGGCCTGATCGGCCCGAACGGCGCGGGCAAGACCACGGTGTTCAACCTGATCACCGGCCTGCTCGCCCCGTCCGGCGGCACCATCCAGTTCGATGGCCAGAGCCTGCTGCAGAAGAAGCCGCACGAGATCACCCGCCTGGGCATTGCCCGCACCTTCCAGAACATCCGTCTCTTCAAGGAGATGACGCTGCTGGAAAACGTGGTCGTCGGCGCCTATCGCCACATGCACTACGGTTTCGGCGGCCTGCTGCTGGGCCTGCCGGGCTACCGCAAGCACGAGGCCCAGGCGCGCACGCGCGCCCTGGAGCTGCTGTCGTGGATGAAGCTGGACCACAAGGCGCACGACCTGGCCGACAACCTGTCCTACGGCGAGCAGCGCCGCCTGGAGCTGGCGCGCGCGCTGGCCACCGAGCCGCGCCTGCTGCTGCTGGACGAGCCCGTGGCCGGCATGAACACCGGCGAGCGCGCCGAGCTGATGCGCGAGATCACCGCCATCCGCGACCGCGGCTACACCATTCTCATGATCGAGCACGACATGCGCTTCGTCATGGGCCTGTGCGAACGCATCGCCGTGCTGAACTTCGGCAAGATCATCGCCTGCGGCCGTCCCGACGAGATCCGCAACAACGAACAGGTCATCGAGGCCTACCTGGGCCGCGAGGACGACGACGAGCCGAGCGCTGAAGGAGTCACACAATGAGCGCCGCACGGCCGCCCGAAGGCGCGAAATCCGGAGCCCGCCAGGGCGGAGGTAAAACCCAATGAGCGCACTGCTGGAAGTCCGCGGGCTGGAGATCAACTACGGCCACATCGAGGCGGTGCGCGGCATCGACTTCGACCTGAAGGACAAGGAAATCACCGCCCTGGTCGGTGCCAACGGCGCCGGCAAGTCGACCACGCTGCTGGCCCTCTCGGGCCTGATCCCGAAAGTGCGCGGCACCGTGCGCTTCGCGGGCGAGGACGTGAGCCGCCTGTCGCCCAGCGACCTGGTGGCCCGCGGCATCGTGCAGGTGCCCGAGGGCCGGGCCATCCTGACCACGATGACCGTGCTGGAGAACCTGGAACTGGGCGCCTACCGCCGCGGCATGAAGAACGCCGCGCAGGACCTGGAATACGTCTTCCACCTGTTCCCCCGCATCAAGGAGCGCATCGATGGCCTGGCCGGCAACCTGTCGGGCGGCGAGCAGCAGATGCTGGCGATCGGCCGCGCGCTGATGGCCAAGCCGCGCCTGCTGCTGCTGGACGAGCCGTCGATGGGGCTGGCCCCCATCGTGGTGCAGGACATCTTCCGCTCGCTGCGCACCATCAACGGCGACGGCATCACGCTGTTCCTGGTCGAGCAGAACGTGCGCCAGGCGCTGAAGATCGCGCAGCACGGCTATGTGCTGGAAAACGGCGCCATGGCGCTGACCGGCACCGGCCGAGAACTGCTGAACCATCCCCGCGTGCTGGAAGCCTACCTGGGCGCCTGAGCCCCGGCCGCCACGCACCGCGCCATCCCTGCCCCGCCATCCGGCGGGGCCGCAGTCCCGCCGGCCGCCTGCCCCGGCCGCAAGCAGACAGAAGGAGTCGACCCCGTGAAAGTTTTCCCTCAACGACTCAACGAGGGCTACCGCAACTTCCTGGAAGGCCGCTTCAACAGCGAGCGCCAGCGATACCGCGACCTGGCCGAGAAAGGCCAGAACCCCGAGATCCTGATCATCGGCTGTTGCGATTCGCGCGTCTCGCCCGAGGTCATCTTCGACGCCGGCCCCGGCGAACTGTTCGTGGTGCGCAACGTGGCCAACCTGGTGCCGCCCTATGAGCCGGGCACCGGGTCCTATCACGGCGTGAGCGCGGCCATCGAGTTCGCCAACAGCGGCCTGAAGGTCAAGCACATCGTCGTGCTGGGCCATGCCTCCTGCGGCGGCGTGAAGGCGTTCTATGAAGACGGCAAGCCGCTGTCGGACAGCGACTTCATCGGCAAGTGGATGTCGCAGATCCAGCCGGCGGCCGACGCGCTGGGTGAGCTGGGCGACGACCACATCGCCAACCTGCGCAAGCTGGAGCTGGCCACGGTCAAGCTCAGCCTGCGCAACCTGATGACCTTCCCCGGCGTGCGCCGCCGCGTGGAAGCCGGTGAGCTGCAGCTGCACGGCACGTATTTCGGCGTGGCGACGGGGCTGCTGTTCATCCTCGACCACGAAAGCGACGACTTCAAGCCCTGCGTGGAACAGCCGGGCTGATCGGTCCCGTCACGGGCCGCGGCGCGATGCCCCGGCCCGCTCGTACCACCCCGCCTGTCCGGGCCTAGAATCCCGCGAACAGGATGATGGCATTGACCGCCAGCGCGGCCGCCCAGCACAGCGAGCGCAACAGGCCCTGGCCGGCGATATACAGGCCCAGGTACGCCACGCGCAAGGCCAGCCAGATTCCCACCAGGCCGTCGAGATAGGCGGGATCCACCTGCCTGACGAGGGCGAACAGCACCGCGGCATAGAAGAACGGCAGCGCCTCGAAGGCGTTGTTCTGCGCCGCATGCGCACGCGCGCGCCACCCCTGCTGCTTGGCCAGCCACTCACGCGGCGCATTGTTGTTGAACCCCTTGCCGCCCACCTTGGCGATCAGCGCGCTGACCGGGGGCAACAAGGCGGCGGCCAGCATCAGCCAGGCGATCGTGATCATGACATCTCCTGCGCAACGCGCGCGATCCGGAAATGGCAATTATGCAGCCAGGAAGACCGGCAACCGCCAGTTTCCAGTTTTGCTACGCTAGCCGCTTTTTTTTCATGCCCGTGATCCCGCGCCGCCTCCCTCCCGCCCTTGTCCTGACCGCCTGCACAGCCCTTGCGCAGGCACAGTGCCCGCCTGCCCAGGCCGACCGATACCGCATCCAGGGGGCGCAGGTCACCGATCGCGCAACCGGGCTTGAATGGCAGCGCTGCAGCATGGGCACGACCGTGACCGCCAGCGGGCAATGCCAAGGCGTACCGGCACTGTTGAGCCTGCCCGACGCAGGCAAGGCTGCCGCGAGCGCGGGCCAGGGGTGGCGCCTGCCCACCGCGCAGGAACTCCTGACCCTGGTGACGGCGCCCGGCTGCCCCGCGCCGACGCTGGATGCGGCCGTTTTCCCGGGACTGGCGGACCTCGGCGACGGCATTCCCTATTGGAGCGACACGCCCGCCGACCTGCCTGTTCCCATGCGCATGCACTACTACGTCGATTTCGCGGATGGCCGGGTGGATGCCCACACACTGGGTTTTCCGCTGGCGGTGCGCCTCGTGCGCGGGGGAGCTGGGCAATGAAGCATGCCGCGCTCGCAAGCGCGATGGCCTGGATGGCATTGGCCGGGGGCATGGCCTGCGCGGCGCAACCTGACTCGCCGGGTTGCGCCGATGGCGTGGACGACAGCCTGGTCGCCGCGCAGCAATGCGCCAGCCTGGATCAGGAGACCCAGCACGCACGGTTGTCCGGCGCCCACCAGGCCTTGCAGGCCCGCCTGTCCCGCGAGGAGGCCGACGGGCTGGCCGCTGCGCAGGCGCAGTGGCAGTCCTATCAGATCAGCCACTGCGCGCTCGTCGTGGCCATCGCCGGCCGGGACAACCCGGCGTGGCGTATCTCCTGGGCGGAGGTCGCGGACCTGACATGCAGGGCCGAACTCGCCCAGGCACGCGCGCTGCAACTCGAGGACCTGCTCGCCATCGCACAGCGCCTGGACGCAAGGCAGGCCAGCCGGGAACCTGCGACGGCGCCCGCCACAAACGCAGGCCCTGGGCGATAATGCGCTCCTGAACTCCCGCGTCTCCCTGCTCACGGCAACCATGCGCCCGCCTTTCCTCCCGCACGCTCCCATCGGCATCTACGATTCCGGGGTGGGCGGTTTCAGCGTGCTGGCCGACATCCAGCGGCTGTTGCCGCGCGAGCGGCTGCTTTACGTGGCAGACACGGCGCACGTGCCCTATGGCGAGAAAACCGCGGAGTACGTCCTGGCGCGGGCCTGCCGCCTGGCGGATTTCTTCGTGTCGCGCGGGGCCAAGGCCATTGCCATTCCCTGCAACACGGCCACCGCGGCCGCCGTCGCGCAGTTGCGCGCGCGGCACCCCGGCCTGCCCATCATCGGCATAGAGCCCGCGGTGAAGCCCGCGGCCTCGCTGACCCGCAGCGGGGTGGTCGGCGTGCTGGCCACCTCGGGCACGCTCGCCAGCGCGCGCTTCGCCGCGCTGATGGCGCGCGAGGCGCCGAACGCGCGGGTGCTGATGCAGCCCTGCCCGGAATGGGTCACGCTGGTGGAGCGCGGCGAACTGGATACGCCCGCCGTACAGGCCAGCGTGGACCGGGCACTGACGCCGCTGCTGGCGCAGGGCGCCGACGTGCTGGTGCTGGGCTGCACGCACTTTCCCTTCCTGCAGGCGGCGCTGCGGCGCCGCGTGGGGCCTGACCTGCCGATCCTGGAAACCGGCGCGGCATTTGCGCGCCAGCTGCAACGGCGGCTAGCCGAGCAAGGCACGCTGCGGCCAAGCGGCATCGGACGCTGCGTGCTGCTGGCCAGCGGCGACCCGGCGCCGTTGCGCGCCCACGCGCGGGCCTTGCTGGGCCAGGCGTTTCCCGTTGGCGCCTTGCCCGCCGACTACTGCTGAACGACACGCCGCGCGGGCCTGCCGCGGCGGCCCGCCACGGCCAGACGCTTACCAGGCCAGCGTCTCGTTCCGGTAATCCACGAACACGCAGTCCGACCCCGCCTGCGCGTGATGCTCGATGGTCGTGACCAGGCCATCCGCGCTTTCGTCCACGGAAAGGTCGGCGCCGCTGCCGCCCATGTCGGTGCGCACCCAGCCGGGGTGCAGGGCCAGCAAGGCGAACGGCAACGCCTTGTCTTCCTCGGCCCACCAGTTGCGCATCAGGCTATTCAGCGCGGCCTTGCTGGCGCCATACAGGGGGATGCGGGCCGACAGCGCCAACTCGACGCTGCCCATCTGCGAGCTCAGGAAGGCCACGGCGCCGCCCTTCACGACGCGCGGCGCCAGGCTGCGCGCCAGGCGCAGCGGCGCGACCGCATTGGTCACGAACAGGCGCGCGGCATCGGCGTCGCTCAGGTCGTAGAGGCTGTCGAGCGTGGGCTGCGAAATGCCCGCGTTGACGATGACGCGGTCCAGCAAGGCGTCGCCCTGCACCGCCAGCAGGCGCTCGGCCACGTCGCGGTCGGTGATGTCGGCCGCCAGCGTGCGCAGCGTGCCGGGATAGCGGCGCGCGAGCGCGGCCAGGCCTTCGGATTGCTCGGGTTGGCGGGCCAGCGCCAGGACATGATGGCCTTGCGCCAGGTAGCGGTCGGCCAACGCCAGGCCGATGCCGCGCGAGGCGCCGGCAATGAGGATATGCATGGAGGACTCCCGGTATGTTCCGCCGTCCATTGTCACACGCCGCCCGGGCGGCGCGACGCGCAGGCCCGTGAGGCGCTACAGTGGAGGGGTTTGCGACACGAGGAACCCGACATGACCGACCCCACCCGTCCCCCGCGCCGGCATTTCTCGATGATCCGCGAGTTCCATCTCGCCGATTTCTTCACGCTGGGCAATGCCGCCTGCGGCATGGTGGGTGTGTTCCTGGCCATGCGCTACATGGCGCAGCAGTCCCCGGACATCTTCCTGTGGGCCGCGGCCATGGCGCCCGCCGCCTTCGCCTTCGACGTGCTGGACGGCCACGTGGCGCGTTGGCGGCAGAAGCACTCGGCCTTCGGCCGCGAGCTGGACTCCCTGGCCGACGTGATCTCGTTCGGCGTGGCGCCCGCCGCCCTGGGTTACGCGGCGGGCATGCAAGGCGGCTGGGACCTGGTCGCGCTGATCTATTTCGTCTGCTGCGGCGTCAGCCGCCTGGCGCGCTTCAACATCACCGCCGAGACATTGTCCGAAGGCGGCGCCAAGGTGCGCTATTTCGAGGGCACGCCCATCCCCACCAGCGTGGTGTTGACCGGCGTGCTGGCCTGGGCCTGCTGGGCCGGCAAGCTGGGCCCCGCCCTGCCGGGCGGCGTCTGGACCATCGGGCCCTGGCAACTGCATCCACTGGCGCTGCTCTTCGTGGTGTCCGGCTCGCTCATGGTCAGCAAGACGCTGCGCATCCCCAAGCTGTAAGCTTTCACGCGCGCCCGGCCGGGCGCCGCCGCCCCTTCCCCTGCAAGCCCCACGCATGAGCACCGACACCCTGGACCTGGACGATGGCACCGCCGACCGCGCGCTGCTGGATGCGCGCGGCCTGACGCTGCTGGTTTTCACGAGCCAGGGCTGTCCCAATTGCCGGCAGGCGCGCGAGGCGTTGCCGGACATGAACCTGAACGTGGACCGCATCGCGTGGGTCGACGCCGGCCGCAGCGGCGGCCTGGTGGCGCGCTATGAAGTGTTCCACCTGCCGGCCATGTTCGTGATCCGCGATGGCGTGTACTACGGCGCGGTGCAGGCATCGCTGGCGCACTGGGACATTTCGCGCCAGGTGGCGCTGGCGCTGGACGGCTATCCCGCCGAACTGCCCTAAGACGGCTCGCGCGCGGCGGTCGCCTCCGCCATGAGGCCGCGAAACGCCGCGACCAGGGCAGAGGTTTCGTCGCGCCGCGTCACCAGCCACATCGCCGAGGTCGCGCCTTCGTCTTCGAGGCGCCGGTACGTCACCCCCTCCATGCGCGTGCGCCGATAGGTCTCCGGCAGCACCGTCACCCCCATGCCCGCCGCCACGAGCCCGATGATGATGAGGGTCTCGCTGGCCTCCTGCACGATGTTCGGCGTGAAGCCCGCGCGGCGCGCGAGCGTCAGCAGCTGGTCATAAAGCCCTGTGCCGAAGCTGCGCGGGAAGAACACGAAGGGCTCGCCAGCCAGCGCAGCCAGCGGCAGGCTGTCGGGATGGCGGCTCGCCAGGGGATGGTCGGCGCGCAGGGCCGCCACCAGCGGCTCGCGTTGCAGCGCCAGGGCTTGCAAGGCGTCGGGCAACACGATGGGCCGGATCAGCCCCACCTGCAGGCTTCGGGCCAGCAAGGCATCGGCCTGCTGGCGGCTGCTCATTTCCTGCAGGTCCAGGTGGACGTCCGGGTGGGACTGCCGGAACGCGAACAGCGTACGCGCGATATTGGGCACGAAGGGCGAGGACGAGGTGAAGCCCACGCGCAGCTGCCCCAGCTCGCCCCGCTGCGCGCGGCGGGCGACGGCGACCGCGCGCTCCACCTGGGCCAGGGCCTGGCGGGCCTCGTCCAGGAACAGCCTGCCGGGTTCGGTCAGCGCCACCTTGCGGTTGGTGCGCTCCAGCAGGCGCACGCCCAGCGCCTGCTCCAGCGCCTGGATCTGCTGGCTGAGCGGCGGCTGGGAGATGCCCAGCTGTTCGGCGGCCCTGCCGAAATGCAGGTGTTCGGCCACGGCGACGAAGTAGCGGAGATGCCGGAGTTCCATGAGGTGCCCTGCGCTATTGATATTTTTTACGAATCATTCCTGTCGAACAATATATTGGAAATATCGTTCCCCGAGGCGTATCGTGAAGTCCTGCCGCGCGCCGTCGCCGCGCCGCCCCTCTTCCCGCCTGCCGTGAACGCCGTTCCCTCTCCTGCCCGCCCCCCGTCCGGAACCTCGGACAGCCCCTATCTCCAGAAAAACACGCGCGCCTTCGTGCACGCCATGCTGGCCCTGTTCTGCGGCGGCTTCGCCACCTTCGCGCTGCTGTATTGCGTGCAGCCCATGATGCCGGGCTTCTCGCAGTCCTTCGGCCTGAGCGCGGCGCAAAGCAGCCTGGTGCTGTCCATCGCCACCGGACCCATGGCGCTGGGCCTGCTCATCACCGGCCCGATCTCGGACGCCGTGGGCCGCAAGCCCATCATGGTGGTGGCGCTCTTCATCGCCGCCGTCTGTACGCTGGCGGGCGCGCTGATGCCCAACTGGGAAGGCCTGCTGGCCATGCGGTTGCTGGTGGGCCTGTCGCTGTCGGGCCTGGCGGCGGTGGGCATGACCTACCTGGCCGAAGAGATCGACCCCGCCCACATGGGCTATGCCATGGGCCTGTACATCAGCGGCAACGCGATGGGCGGCATGAGCGGACGCCTGATTTCCGGCGTGATGATCGATTTCGTGTCGTGGCGGGTCGTGCTGCTGGTGCTGGGCGTGATCGCGCTGGCGGCGGCCACGCTGTTCGCGCGTCGCCTGCCGCCTTCGCGCCATTTCGAGCCGAGTTCGCTGCGCCCGCGCGATCTCTACGCCAATTTCGCGCTGCACTTCCGCGACCCTGGCCTGCCCTGGCTGTTCCTGGAAGGCTTCCTGCTGATGGGCGCCTTCGTGACGCTTTTCAACTACATCGGCTACCACCTGCTGGAAGCGCCGTACGCGCTGAGCCAGGCCGTGGTCGGCCTGGTGTCGGTCGTCTATCTGGCCGGCATCTACAGCTCCGCGCGCGTCGGCGCCCTGGCCGACCTGCTGGGCCGCCGCCGGGTCTTCTGGATGGTCATGGTGGTGATGGGCGCCGGCCTGCTGCTGACGCTGGCCGAAACGCTGTGGCTGGTCCTGCCCGGCGTGCTGATCTTCACCTTCGGCTTCTTCGGCGCGCACTCCGTGGCCAGCAGCTGGGTGGGCCGGCGCGCCCTGCATGCGCGCGGCCAGGCCTCCTCGCTGTACCTCGCCAGCTACTACCTGGGCTCCAGCGTGGCGGGCACGCTGGGCGGCCTGATGTGGCAATGGGGCGGCTGGGAAGGCGTGGTCGGCTTCATCGGGCTGATCCTGGCGGCAGGGCTCGCGGTGGCGGCAAGGCTGGCGCGGCTGGCGCCGCTGCAGGCCGCCAGCACACGACACTGAGCCCCTGACGCGCCACCGTTCAGGCGCCTGTCAAGCGTTCGTCCATATACTTAGCAAGCTAATTAATTACTTGCTAAGCATTACGATGACACGCCCACGCACGCCTCCCCCCGCCGCCAGCGACACCTGCCTCATGGACATGACCATGAGCCTGACCCGCACGGCCCGCCGCTACCGCAACGCGGCGGACCGCCAATTGGCGGAGCTGGGCCTGTCGCAGGCCACCGCCTGGCCCATCTACCTGATGGGCCGCCTGGGCGATGGCGTGCGCCAGGGCGCCCTGGCGGAGGAACTGGGCGTGGAAGGCCCGACGCTGGTGCGCGTGCTGGACCACCTGGAGGCTGCCGGCTACCTGCAGCGGCGCGAAGACGCCAACGACCGGCGCGCCAAGACGCTGCACCTGACGCCCGCCGGCGAGGCACTGCGCAAGCAGGTCGAAACGCTGCTGGCCGACTTCCGCCGCCAGGTATTCGCCGGCATCGCCGAAGCCGACCTGGCCGTGTGCCTGAAGGTGTTCGCGCGCGTCACCACCAGCCTGCGGGGAGGCAACTCGGAGGGCGCGCGATGACATCGCCCCTTGCCTTGCTGCCCACCCGCGACGAAGCCGTCTTCTCGCTGAAGTGCTTCGGCAGCGCCACCCTGGCGCTGTACCTGGCCTATGCCATGGGACTGCCCCGCCCGTTCTGGGCCATGATGACCGCGTATATCGTCGCCCAGCCGTGGTCCGGCGCGGTGCGCTCGCGCGCCTTCTACCGCCTGTGCGGCACCTTCGCGGGGTCGGCCGCCACGATATTCCTGATCCCGCGCCTGTCGCATTCGCCCGAGCTGACCGTGCTGGCGATGGCGGGCTGGGTGGGGCTGTGCCTGTACGTGTCGCTGCTGGACCGCACGCCGCGCTCCTATCTTTTCATGCTGGCCGGCTATACCGCCGCGCTGGTGGGTTTTCCCAGCGTCAGCGATCCGTTCACGGTCTTCGACGTGGGCCTGGCCCGCGTCGAGGAGATCAGCCTGGGCATCGTCTGCGCGGCGCTGGCGCACAGCCTGGTGCTGCCGCGCGGCATTGCGCCCGCCGTCATGGACAGGCTGGACGCGATCATCCGCGACGCCGGCGCCTGGATCACCGACACCCTGGCCGCGCGCGCGCCCGCCGACCGCGACAAGGCGCGCCGCACCTTCGCCAGCGACCTGACGCAGTTGCGCGTGATGTCCATGCACGTGCCCTACGACACCGGCAACATCCGCTGGACGAGCCGCGTGCTGCACCGCATGCAGGACAGCCTGGCGGCGCTGACGCCCGTGGTCTCGGCCGTGGAAGACCGCTTGGCCGCCCTGCGCGCCGACGGCACGCCGCTGCCCGCGCCCGTGGCGGCCCTGTTGGCCGATATCGAGACCTGGGTGGCGCAAGGCACGCACGCCGATCCTGAACGCGCCATCGCCTTGCGCGCCAGGCTGCGCCAGCAGATGCCCGACGTGGACAGCCGCAGCGCCTGGCGCGATCTGCTGCTGACCAGCCTGCTGGCACGCCTGCACAACCTGGTGGACGGCTATGCCGACAGCCTGCGCCTGCGCCGCCGTATCCAGGCAAGCCTGGAGGGGCTGCCCACGCGGCACACGCGGCGCGGTCCCGGCGCGAACCAGGGCCTGCACCGCGATCAGGGCCTGGCCTTGCTGTCGGGCATGGCCGCGGTCATCGCCATCGTGGCCTGCTGCGTCTTCTGGATCGGCACGGCGTGGACCAACGGCGCCACCGCCGCCACCATGGCCGCCATCTTCAGCAGCTTCTTTGCCGCGCAGGACAACCCCACCCCCAGCATCATGGGCTTCCTGCGCTACACGCTTTATTCCGTGCCGCTCTCGGCGCTGTACCTGCTGGGCATCCTGCCCGCGCTGCATTCGTTCGAGATGCTGGCGCTTGCGCTTTTTCCCACGCTCTTCGTGCTGGGCGTGCTGATCGCGCGGCCGCAGCACTTCGGCAAGGCCATGCCGCTGCTCTTCGGCGTGCTGGGCAGCCTGGCGCTGCAGGACACCAACACCTCGGACCTGGTGTCCTACCTGGACATCACGATGGCCCAGGTGGCGGGCGTGGGCCTGGCTGCGCTGGTCGCCTCCCTCATCCGCACCGTCAGCGCCGACTGGGCCGCGCGCCGCCTGCAGGGCGCCAACTGGCGCGAGCTGTCCACGCTGGCTGCCGCCGCCGATGCGCCGACCGGCCACGGCTATGCGCTGCGCATGCTGGATCGCGTGGGACTGCTGCTGCCGCGCCTGGCCTTCACGGTGCGGCCCGACGACGCGATGCCCGACGACGCCTTGCGCGACCTGCGCATCGGCCGGGAGATCGTCACGCTGCAACGTGCGCGCCGCCAGCTGCCCATGACGCGCGCGGCGCTTGCGCCCGTGCTGGCCACGCTGGCGCGCCACTTCGGCGACCGCTCGTCGGCGCGCAGCCTGGCGCGCCATCCGCGCCTGCTGCCCGACATCGACCGCGCATTGGCCGCGGTGGGCGCCAGCACGGGCAGCATTCCCGGCCGCCTCCGTGCCGCCGTGGCGCTGGTGGGCATCCGGCGCGGGCTGTATCCGGACGCGCCGGCATACCGGCACGGCCAAGGCCCCGAGTCCGCCTCCCTGGAGACCACGCCATGATCGGCGAATTCAACCTGTACGGCGTCTACCTGCCCTGGCTGCTGGTGCTGGCCTTCGCCACCCTGCTGTGCGCAAAGCTGCTGCGCCGCGTGCTGGCGCGCGCGGGTTTCTATCGCCACGTCTGGCATCCCGCCCTCTTCGACCTCGCGCTGTTCGTCGTGCTGCTGTATGCCGCCGCGCAGGTCTCACCCCTCATCCTGTCGAGCACGTCATGAAACTCCCCTATGCCTTGCGCCCCGCCGCCCTGGGCCGCTACGCGGTCACCGCGATTGCCGTGACCGCCGCGGTGATTGCGGGCTGGCGCCTGTGGGTGCGCTATGAAGTCGAACCCTGGACCCGCGATGGCCGCGTGAAGGCCTACGTGGTGCAGGTCGCACCCGATGTCTCGGGCCTGGTCGCCGCCGTGCCCGTGCACGACAACCAGGATGTGCGCGCGGGCGACGTGCTGTTCGAGATCGACGGCGCGCGCTATCAACTGGCCCATGACCAGGCCGCGGCGCAGGTGCGCGCCCAGGAAGCCGCACGCGACCAGGCTCGCCGCGATGCCCGCCGCGATCGCGCGCTTGGCACGCTGGTGGCCGCCGAGGCGCGCGAACAGAGCCAGTCCCGGCTGGCCCAGGCCGAAGCCGCGCTGGCGCAGGCAATCGTGCGGCGCGATGCCGCCGCGCTGGACCTGAAACGCAGCAGGATCGTGGCGGTCAGCGATGGCCGCGTCACCAACCTGGACTTGCGCGTGGGCGCCTATGCCACCGCCGGCAAGCCGGTGCTGGCCCTGATCGATGCGCAGTCCTTCTATGTGGAAGGCTATTTCGAGGAGACCAAGCTCACCCGCATCCATGAAGGCGATCCTGTCACCGTCACGCTGATGGGCGACTCGCGCGCCCTGCGCGGCCACGTCGAAAGCGTGGCCCTGGGCATCGCCGAACGCGAGCGCAGCACGGGCGCCAACCTGCTGCCCAACGTGAACCCCACCTTCAACTGGGTACGGCTGGCGCAGCGTATCCCGGTGCGCGTGCGCATCGACGACGTGCCCGAGGGCGTCCGGCTGGTGGCGGGACAGACGGCGACCGTGGCGGTCGATGACTCGGCGCGGCCTGCCGGCAAGGGGAGCGCATCATGAACGCGCGCGTCGTACGCCTGGGCGCGGTGAGCCTGCTCACGCTTGCAATGGCCGGCTGCGGCGCGCTGGGCCCGGACCATGCCGTGCCGGACAATGCCGCCGTGCGCCAGCCCGCGGCCCAGGCGGCGTTCCTGGGCGCGCAGGAAGCGGGCTTCCGCCGCGAGGAGCCGCCCGGCCGCTGGTGGCATCTGTATGACGATCCGCGCCTGGACGCCCTGGTCGAGGACGCGCTGGCGCGCAACGCCAGCCTGCGGCAGGCCGCGGCCAACCTGGCGCGCGCGCAGGCCGTGGTGGATGAGGCGGGCGCGCAGCAATCGGCGCAGGTCGGCGTGAACGCCTCTCCCACCTATGGCCATCCGTCAGGCGTGCAGGTGCTGCAACCGGGCGCGCGGCCAGCGACTGGCTGGCGCTATTCGGGCGGCATCAGCGTGTCGTACCAGCTGGACCTGCATGGACAGATCCAGCGCGCCATCGAAGCGGCCCAGGATGATGCGCAAGCCGCGCAGGCCGCCTACGACGCCACGCGCGTGGCCGTGGCCGCCCACACCGCCGATGCCTACGCGCAGTTGTGCGGCGCGGGTCTGCAACTGGCCTCGGCACGCCGCTCGCTCGCCTTGCAGCAGGACGCGCTGGACATGGTCGAACAGCTGGCGCGCGCGGGCCGCGGCACCGCGCTGGATGTCAGCCGCGCCCGCAGCCAGGCCGCGCAACTGAAGGCCGCGCTCCCGCCGCTGCTGGCGCAGCAACGCATCGCGCTTTATCAACTGGCGGCCTTGCGCGGCAAGGCGCCGGCCGAGATGCCTGCCGCCCTGGCCGAGTGCGCCACCCCGCCGCGGCTGGCCCAGGCGCTGCCGGTGGGCGATGGCGCCAGCCTGCTGCGCCGGCGTCCCGACATCCGTCGGGCCGAGCGCACGCTGGCCGGCGCGACCGCGCGCATTGGCGTGGCCACCGCGGATCTTTATCCCCGCATCTCGCTGGGCCTGTCGGCGGGTTCGGCCGGTCCCGCCTCCCTGATCGGGGAACGCGGCACTGTCAGCCTGAGCGCGGGTCCGCTGATTTCCTGGACGATTCCCAACACCGGCGCGGCACAGGCACGCATCGCGCAGGCCGAGGCAGGCGCGCAAGGCGCACTGGCGGCATTCGACCAGACGGTGCTGGACGCCTTGAAGGAAACCGAGAGCGCGCTGACCCGCTATGCCCGCCAGCGCGACCGCGTGGCGGCGCTGGCCGAGGCACGCGATGCTGCGAAGCTGGCCGCCACGCAGGCGCGCACGCTGTTCGGACAGGGCAAGATCGATGCCTTGCAGGCGCTGGATGCGGACCGCACGCTGGCTGCCACGGAAAGCGCCCTGGCGGACGCCCAGGTGCAGCGCAGCGCCGCCGAGATCGGGGTGTTCCTGGCGCTGGGTGGCGGCTGGGAAGACAGCGCGTCCGGGCAGGCAGGCAAGACCGCCGCGGCGGCCTTGCCTGGCCCTGGCGTCAACCGCAGCGGATCGCTGTGATGACGCCCGCGTCGTCCACCAGGATGTTCAGACGCTGCGGGTTGTACTCCATCGTGACGACCTGACCCGGCCGCAGGGTACGGCCCGTGGCCGAGCCGCTGCGTTCGCGCAGGGTGGCGGCCAGGCTGTCGCTGATCGTCTTGCCCAGCGCATCCTGCACGGTATCGGCATTGCATTCGCCACCCGCCGCCGGCGGCGGGGTCGTGGCGGCGGCGCTGCCACTGGGTGCCGGCTCGGCGGCGGCGGGACGCGAGACATCGGAACGGCCTGCGCAACCGGCAAGGATGCCGGCGGACACCAGCAGCGCGACCGGGGTCAACCCGGAACGGACGTGAAACATGATGGTTCTCCTTGGTAGTGCTGGCTGACTGGTCATGATACAGCCCGGCCCCGGCACGCCCGCCCCTGCCGGCCGCCACGCCTGTGCGAGAATCGGCTGTCCTCTTCCCCACGCATCCGCCATGTCTCCTCGCTACCAGTTTCGGCTGCGCGTCTATCACGGCGAGCACATCGCGCTCGGCCCGGGCAAGATCGCGCTGCTCGACGCCATCGCGCGCGCCGGCTCCATCTCGGCCGCCGCCCGCGAGCTGGGCATGTCCTATCGCCGCGCCTGGCTGCTGGTCGACGAGACCAACCGCTGCCTGCGTGAACCGGCAGTGGTCACCGCCGCCGGCGGCGCCCACGGCGGCGGCACCGCGCTCACGCCCGTGGGCGAGGCACTGATCGCGCGCTACCGCGCCATCGAGGCTGCCGCCCTGGCCGCGGCCCAGGACGAGATCGACGCCATCAACCGGCTGCTGACCCCCCAGCCGCCCTCGGTTCAGGGATAACGACTAGCCCCTGATGCCGGTCGAGCCGAAGGTCTGTGCGACAATTCCGCTATATTCCTAAAAATATTACGCAATCGCTTACGTGTCCTCACAGGCACCGACGCGCCTGCCTTACGGCTTTCTCCCGATGCTGGAATTTCTGTCGACGGTCGACTGGCACCCGCTGACCCTGTCCCTGAAGGTCGCCTTCGTCGCCACCCTCGCCGCGCTCGTCGCGGGCCTGGCGCTGGGATGGGTCTTCGCCCGCAAGCGCTTCCCCGGCCGCACCGTGCTGGAAGCCTTCTGCATGCTGCCGCTCGTGCTGCCCCCCACCGTCATCGGTTACGCCATCCTGGTGGCCGCCGGCCGGCGCAGCCCGCTGGGCGCCTGGCTGCGCGAGAACCTGGACTACACGATCATCTTCAACTGGCACGGCGCCGTGATCGCCTCGGCCGTCGTGGCCCTGCCCCTGGTGCTGAAGTCGGCCAGCGCCGCGTTCTCGAACGTGGACCGTTCGCTGGAGAAAGCCGCCAGCACGCTGGGGCAATCGCCCTGGTCCGTCTTCGTGCGCGTGACGCTGCCGCTGGCATGGCCCGGCATCCTGGCCGGCACGCTGCTGGCCTTCGCCCGCGCGATGGGCGAGTTCGGCGCCTCGCTGATGGTGGCCGGCTCCATTCCGCAGCAGACCCAGACGCTGTCCATGGCCATCTATGACGCCGTGCAGGCCGGCCACAACGACCTGGCGCTGCTGCTGGTCGTGGTCACCTCGCTGCTGTCGATCTTCATCCTGGTGGCGTCCAACCGCTACCTTTCCCTGCGTTGAGTTCTCACCCTTGATCCCGGAGCTTTCCATGCGCGCTTCCCGCCTTGTTTCCGCCCTGCTGCTTTCCGCCCTGCCGCTCTTCGCCAGCGCGCAGCAACTGACCGTTTCGGCCGCCGCGAGCCTGACCGACGCCTTCAAGGAACTGGCGCCGCAGTTCGAGAAGGCCCATTCGGGCGCGACGCTGCGCTTCAATTTCGCGGCCTCGGGCGTGCTGCTGCAGCAGATCGAACAAGGCGCGCCGGTGGATGTCTTCGCCAGCGCCGACCAGACCACCATGGACCGCGCCGTCAAGGCCAAGATGATCGACGAGGCGACCCGCCGCGACTTCGTCTCGAACAGCCTGGTGCTGATCGAGCCGGCCCAGGGCGGCCACGGCATCAAGGACATCAAGGACCTGTCCAAGTCCGAGATCAAGCGCATCGCCGTCGGCAAGGTCGACACCGTGCCGGTCGGCCGCTACACCAAGGAAGCGCTGGAAAGCGCCGGCCTGTGGACCTCGCTGCAGCCCAAGTTCGTGCAGGCCGACAGCGTGCGCCAGGCGCTGGACTACGTGAGCCGCGGCGAAGTGGACGCGGGCTTCGTGTACCGCACCGACGCCACCATCATGGGCGACAAGGTGAAGATCGCCCTGACCGCCGGCGGCCACACGCCCGTGACCTACCCCGTCGCCGTGGTGGCCGACAGCAAGCACAAGGACCTGGCCAAGTCGTTCCTGGAATTCCTGGCCTCGGCTGACGCGCGCAAGGTGCTGGACCGCTACGGTTTCGGCAAGCCCTGAGACCGGACACGCGTGACGCCATGATCGATGTCGACATCCGCCTGCACGTCCAGGACGGCAAGCGCCACTTCGACCTCTCGGCCTGCTTCCAGGCCGAGGCCCAGGTGGTGGCGCTGTACGGCCCCTCGGGCGCCGGCAAGTCGCTGACGCTGCAGGCGCTGGCCGGCCTGCTGCGTCCCTCGGCGGGCCACATCCGCATCGGCGGGCGCACGCTGTTCGACGCGGCGGCGGGCATCGACCTGCCGCCACGCCAGCGCAAGCTGGGCTACCTGTTCCAGGATTACGCGCTCTTTCCGCACCTGAGCGTGCGGCAGAACGTCTGCTTCGGCCTGACCGACTGGCTGCGGCGCCGCCCGCAGGCTGCCGACGCGGCGCGTGTCGATGCCCTGCTGGAAAGCTTCGGCCTGTCGGCCCTGGCCGACAGCCGTCCGGCCACGCTGTCGGGCGGGCAGCGTCAACGCGTGGCGCTGGCGCGAGCCCTGGCATGCGAACCGCAGGCGCTGCTGCTCGACGAGCCCTTTGCCGCGCTGAACCCCATGCTGCGGGCCTCGCTGCGCCAGGAGCTGGCGCAGATCGGCAGGCAATGGGGCATCCCCATGGTGATGATCACGCATGACGTCGAGGACGTGATCGCGCTGGCCGACCTGGCTTTCGTCTATGAAGCCGGCGCCATCGTGCAACGCATCGACCTGCACACGGCCACCAGCCAGGAGGCCGCGCGCAGCCAGCTGGACCCGTCGCGGGCGCAGGCGCGCACGCCGCGCCAGTTGCGCTTGCGGGCCTTGCTGGGCGCGCCGGACTGAAAGGCCCCGGGGCACGGCATTGGCATATTATGCCAATGCTCCTATACTGACCTTTTCGGCTTCTGTCGGATCCAGGCATGCCCACCCGCAACGTAGTACTCAGCGACCACCAACACGATTTCGTCGAAACGCTGGTGCAATCGGGGCGTTACCAGAACGCCAGCGAAGTGCTGCGCGAAGGCTTGCGCCTCATGGAACGGCAAGAGCAATACGAAGTCGCCAAGCTCGGTGCGCTGCAACGCTCGGCAGAACATGGCTGGTCGGATCTGGCGCAAGGCCGCTACACCGACGTCGCCGACGCGCAACTGGAAACGCTGATCGCCGCCCTCGGGCAGCAGGCCGCTGCGCGCAACCGCGACACGGACTGATGGCCGCATACCGGCTTTCGGCCAGCGCACAGGCCGACATCATCGACATTCTGTCCTGGTCCCATGTGCGATTCGGGCCCGTGGCCCGACAACGTTATGAGTCCTTGCTGGTCAGCGCGCTACGGGACATTGCCAGTTCACCTTGCCGCGCGGGCAGCATGGCGCGGCCTGAATTGGGAAACCACGTCCGCTCCTGGCATATTCGGCTCAGCATCAGATCTGGCACACCCGACGCTGCACGCGTCAAGCATCCCCGACACTTCCTGATTTATCGCCCCGAAGACACGCGGATTGCGGTCGGCCGCGTCCTGCATGACGCGATGGAACTGGCCCGCCACGTCCCGCCGGATACCTGGGAGTAGGCAGCGCTTTGCGCCCTCAAGGCGCCCCGCTGCCCAGCACCTCCCGCACGGTCTCCATCAGACGCGCCAGCGACGCATCGTCCATCACCAGTGCAGGCGTCAGGTAAACCACCCGGCCGAAAGGACGCAGCCAGACGCCGTGCTCGACGAAACGCGCCCGCAGCGCCTTCAGGTCGCGGATCTCGGTCAGCTCCACCACGCCGATCGCACCCAGGCAGCGCACATCCGCCACCCAGGGCAGGTCCCGGCACGCCGCCAGGCCTGCCTCCATGCGTGACTGCAGGCGGCGCGCCTGGGCCAGACGGGGCGCCTGCTCGAAGAGGTCCAGCGAGGCATTGGCCGCGGCGCAGGCCAACGCATTGCCCATGAAGGTGGGGCCATGCATCAGCGCCCGCGCGGGGTCGTCGTCCAGAAACGCCGCTTCCACCTTGCGGTTGGCGACGGTGGCTGCCAGCGGCAGCGTGCCGCCGGTCAGCGCCTTGGACAAGGTGATGATGTCCGGCGCCACGTCGGCGTGCTGGAAAGCGAACATCTCGCCCGTGCGGCCAAAGCCGGTGAAGATCTCGTCGAAGACCAGCAGCAGGCCGTGGCGGTCGGCCAGCGCGCGCAAGCGCCGCAAGGTCTCGGGCGAGTGGAAGCGCATGCCGCCCGCGCCCTGCACCAGCGGCTCGACCACGATGGCGGCGATCTCCGCGCCGCGCTCGGCCAGCAGCGCATCCAGCGCCTGGGCGCTGGCCTCGTCACGCGGCAGCTCGGCCACCAGCGCCTGCGGCAGGATGCCCTGCCAGCGCCGGTGCATGCCGGCATCGGGATCGCACAGGCCCATCGTGCCGAAGGTGTCGCCGTGATAACCGTCGCGGAACGCCAGGAAGCGCGTGCGGCCGCGCTCGCCCTGGTTCAGCCAGTACTGCACGGCCATTTTCAGCGCCACTTCCACCGAGACGGAACCCGACTCGCAGAAGAAGGCGCGTGCGAACTCGCCCCCCAGCAGCGCGCGCAGGCGCTCGGCCAGCCGCAAGGCCTGCGGGTGGGCCAGGCCGCCCATCATGACGTGCGGCATGTCGTCCAACTGCGCTCGCACGGCCTGGGCAATGGCGGGCGCGTTGTAGCCATGGCAGGCGGTCCACCACGAGGCGATGCCGTCGATGAGCTCGCGGCCATCGGCCAGTTGCAGGCGGCAGTCGCGCGTGGCGACGACCACGGGCGTCTCGGTGGTGGTCAGCGAGGCGTAGGGCGGCCAGAGCGCGGACTCGGCGGCGCGGAAGTGTCGGGGCAGATCGGTCATGGTCGAGGAATGTAACGCATCGCCCGTCCGGGCCAAGGCGGGCGGGTGGCCGCCGCCGGGCTAGAATGGCCGCCGATAACGTCTTGCCTCATGTCCCTGCTCGATCCCCTCTTCCATTCCCTGCTGGCCCAGGCCGACGCGCGGCGCATGCGCCGCGTGCTGCGCCCGCTATCCACCCAGGCGCCCGCCGGCCACGTGCTGCGCGATGGCACGCCCCTGGTGGACTTCTCCAGCAACGACTACCTTGGCCTGGCGCGCGACCCCGCCATCGCCCGGCAGGCGGCCCGCTGCGCGCTGCGTCATGGCGCGGGCGCGCGCGCGTCGCGCCTGGTCACCGGCACGCTGGACCTGCACGCCGAGGCCGAGGCCGCCATCGCCGCCTTCAAGGGCACCGAGGCCGCCCTGCTGCTGGCCAGCGGCTGGCAGGCCAACGCCGCCGCATTGCCCGCGCTGATCGCCGCGGTGCAGGGACCGGCGCTGGTCTACACCGACAGGCTGATCCACGCCAGCCTGCATGCGGGTTGCGCCCAGGCGGGCGTGCGCCAGATCCGCTACCGCCACAACGACCTGGACCACCTGGAACACCTGCTGGCCGAACGCGCGCAGGAACCCGGGCAGCGCTTCATCGTCACCGAGAGCGTTTTCAGCATGGATGGCGACCAGGCCGACGTGCCTGCGCTGGCCGCGCTGGCAGAGCGCCACGGCGCATTCCTGTACCTGGACGAGGCACACGCCACCGGCGTGCTGGGCCCGCAAGGTCGGGGCCTGGCGGCCCTGGCGGGCGGGCGCGTGGACCTGGTGATGGGCACGTTCAGCAAGGCAGCCGGCGGCTTCGGCGCTTACATCGCGGGGTCTCGCGCACTGTGCGACTACCTGGTGAACACCTGCTCGGGCTTCATCTACAGCACCGCGCTGCCGCCCGCCGTGGTGGGCGCGGTGCACGCCGCGGTGAGCCGCCTGCCGGGCATGGATGCCGAACGCGCGCACCTGCACGCCCTGGCGACGCGGCTGCGCGCGGGGCTGGCGGACATCGGCATCGACACCGGCCTTTCCTCCACGCAGATCGTGCCCGCCATCGTGGGTGACGCCGGCCGTGCGCTGGCCCTGGCCGACGCGCTGGCGCAGGCAGGCATGCTGGTGGGTGCGATCCGGCCGCCCACGGTGCCCGCGGGCACCAGCCGGCTGCGCATCGCCCTGTCGTCGCTGCACACGGCCGGACAGGTCGACGCGCTGCTGGGCGGGATCCGTGACAGCCACCCTCCCCAGACCGGAGCGGGCGCATGAGCGCCGCGGCGCAAGCCCCCGCCAGCCTGCTGTGGGTGCACGGCTGGGGCTTCGACGCGCACTGCTGGGACGCGGTGCGCGCCCTGTTGCCCGCGCGCTGGCAAGCCTTGCCGCACACCTGCGCCGACGCCGGCTACCTGGGCGCCGCCCCCGTGGCGATCCGGCCTGCCGCGACTCCCTATGTCGCCATCGGCCATTCCCACGGCGTGCAGCAGCTCCTGCAGGCCGGCCTGGCGGATTGCGTCGGCCTGGTCAGCGTGAGCGGCTTTCCGCGTTTTGCCGCCGCCGAGGACTGGCCGGCCGGCACGCCCGCCCGGCTGCTGGCCCGCATGCGCATGCAGTTCGACCGCCAACCCCTGGCGGTCTGGCGGGATTTCCGGTCGCGTTGCGGCGTGCCCTGGCGCGGCACGGACACGCCCACGCTGGCGCTGCGCGCGCTGGCGGACGGCCTGCGCGCGCTGGCCGAGGACGATGCGCGCCAGGCGCTGGCGCAATGGCGCGGCCCGCTATGCGCGATCAGCGCCGAGGACGATGCCATCGTGCCGCCCGCCTTGGCGCACGCCGCTTTCGGCGACCGGCTGGTGTCGGTCCCGGAGGGCGCGCATGCCCTGCCGCTGACCCGACCCGACCTCTGCGCCCGGCACATCTGCCGGTTCCTGGACACGCTTGCCCTCGCGCCATGAGTCTCGAGACGCCGCTGGCCATCACGTCCCGCAAGCAGGACATCGCCGCCCGCTTCGGCCAGGCCGCAAGCGCCTACGAGCGCCATGCCAGCGTGCAGGCGCGCGTGGTCGACGACATCATGCGCCGCCTGGAGGCCTTGCCCTGGCCCGCGGCGCCGCGCATTCTCGAGATCGGCTGCGGCTCTGGCCTGCTGTCGCGCCGCCTGCTGGCGCGCTGGCCCGAGGCGCGACTGACGCTTACCGATGTGTCCGCCGAGATGGTGGCGCACTGCCGCGGCAGCGCCGACTGGCCCGCCGGCACGCGCCACCTGCGGTGGGATGGCGAGCATCCTCCCGCGGACGCGGGCAACTACGACCTCATCGTGTCCACGCTGGCCGTGCAATGGTTCGACGACCTGAACGCAGGCCTGGGCCGGCTGGCGCGCCTGCTGGCGCCCGGCGGCCTGCTGGCCGTCGCCACGCTGGGCGCGCGCAGCCTGGCGCAATGGCGCGCCTGCCTGCACCAGGCGGGCGCCAGGCTGCCCGCCCCCGGCTATCCGCTGGCGCAAGACCTGCGCCCCGCCGCCCCCGCCCTGCAAGGCGCGGTGGACGCGGCGCTGCTGACCGAACACCCCGGCGATGCCCATGCCTTCCTGCGCGGCCTGCGCGGCATCGGCGCATTGTCAGGCGCGGGACTGGGCGCGGGCACGCTGCGCGCCGCCATGCGGCTTTACGACCAAGGAAACCGGCAAGTGCACTACGAGATCCTCTATGGCCTCTGGCGCGCCGCGCAGGCGCGCGGCGTATTCGTGAGCGGCACCGACACCGGCGTGGGCAAGACGCTGGCAAGCGCCATCCTGGCGCGCGCCTGGCAGGCCGACTACTGGAAACCGATGCAGACCGGGCTGGCCGACGAGGCCGGCGATACGGCCACCGTCACGGCGCTGGCGGCGCTGGCGCCCGGCAGGCTGCATCCGCCCGCCTGCGCGCTGCAGGCGCCGCTGTCGCCGTGGGATGCCGCGCGCGAGGAAGGCATCACGTTGGACGCCGAGGCGCTGGCGCTGCCCGCCACCGACGCGCCGCTGGTCGTGGAAGGGGCGGGCGGGCTTTACGTGCCGATCGACGGACGCTACATGATGATCGACCTGGCCGCCCGCCTGGGGCTGCCGGTGGTGCTGGTGGCGCGCAGCACGCTGGGCACCATCAATCACACGCTGCTGAGTCTGCGCGCCCTGGCCAGCCACGGCGTGCCGGTGGCGGGCGTGGTCCTGAGCGGTCCGCTCAACGCCGGCAACCGCCATGCCATCGAGCATTTTGGCGGCGTGCCGGTCATCCTGGAGATTCCCGCACTGGACCAGGTGGACGCGCGGGCCGTGGCCGAGCTGGCTGGCAACGTGCCGCCGCTGGCCTCTCTTTGCCAACCACCGGCCTCGGCCAGTTGACCCCTGGCGCCCCCGGCGGCGGTTGCCGCCGGGGGCGCAGCCAGCCGAAGGCGCGGCGTGGGGGCGCTTCAGTCCCGGAAGTTATCGAACTGCAGCGGCAGTTCGACGTCGGTCTTGCGCAGCAGCGCGATGGCCGTCTGCAGGTCGTCGCGCTTCTTTCCCGTCACGCGCAGCTTGTCGCCGTTGATCTGGGTTTCCACCTTGAGCTTCTCGGCCTTGATGGCGGCGATGAGCTTCTTCGACACCGACTGCTCGATGCCCTGCTTCAGGGTGATCTTCTGGCGCGCACCGCCCAGGTTCACGTTGGGGTCGGCCACGTCGAGGCAGCGCGTGTCGATGCCGCGCGCCGACAGGCGGCCGCGCAGGATGTCGAGCATCTGCTTCAACTGGAAATCGCTGGGCGCGATCTGGGTCACCACGAACCCGTCGAGCTCGAACTTGGCATCGGTGCCCTTGAAATCGAAGCGGGTGGCCAGTTCGCGGTTGGCCTGGTCGACCGCGTTGGAGAGTTCGTGCTTGTCGACTTCGGAAACGACGTCAAAGGAAGGCATGGCAATGATCCTGAATGCTTATTGGTTGGCGACCACGATGGAGACGCGGCGGTTTTCCGCGCGACCGCTGGCGCTGCGGTTGCTGGAGGCCGGCACGCGCTTGCCGAGCCCGCGCACGGCGATGGCGTCAGGCAGGAATCCGGCGTGCTCGACCAGAACCTGCGCCACCACTTCGGCACGGCGCAGGGACAAGGCATCATTGTAGGCATCGCTGCCGGCGCTGTCGGTATGACCGTCTATGCGCAACCGGGCGATGCCCACCGCCACCAACGCCTTCCCCACGCGCATCACGGCCTCGCGGCTGGCGGCGCTGAGGGTCGACTCGTCCGAGGCGAAGAGCATCCTGGTCGACATGTCCAGCTCCCAGCCCGCCTCGCCCGGCTGGAACCCGTGCGCCTGGAGCACCGCGATCTGCGGGGCGGACAAGCCCTTGGGCACGGACTGGCAGCCGGCCAGCATGACGGCGGCCAGCACGACCCAGATGGCGCGCCATGGCGCCAGGCGGAACACATCAAACATGGGCACGCGGCCTCTCCTGGATATCGATGTCCGAATGGGGGGAGGGGTCGGCGGCGCGGCGGCCATCGGCCCGCCGCCGCGACTTCGCGGTGTACATGGCGGCATCCGCGCACATCATCAGCGCCTGCGTGCTGCGGCCATCATCGGGGTAGATCGCCACGCCGACGCTGACCGAGGTCTGCAGGGTCGAGCCTTCCGGCAGCGGCATGGGTTCGCGCATGCAGGCGGCAAGATTCTCGGCGATGTGGCGGGCGTCGGCGGCGTCGTGCAAGGGCGTGATCAGGATGGCGAACTCGTCGCCGCCCAGGCGGCCGACCAGATCGGTCTCGCGCACCTGGGCGCGCAGCCGCGAGGCCAGGCACACCAGCACGGCATCGCCCGCGGCGTGGCCCCAGCTGTCGTTGATGTCCTTGAAGCGGTCCGCATCCACGAACAGCAAGGCAAGGCGCTCGCCGGTCTCTTCCGCCTCGCGCACCGCCCGATTGAAGCGGCTCTCGAAGAACGCCCGGTTGCGCAGGCCCGTCAGGCTGTCGTGCGACGCCCGATGCGCCAGGGTGCTGTTCTCGTCCTGCAACGTGCGCTGCCAGCCCTCGAACTCGTCGAGCAGGCCATTGAAATCTTCGCCCAGGGTATTCAGTTCGCGGATTTCCGAGGCCGGCACGCGTTGCGCGAAGGCACGCTCGCGCCGCACGGCGTGGGCCACCACGGCCAGGTTCGTGAGCGGCCGGGTGATATGCCTGACGACGCGCCGGGAGGAGTACGCGGCAGCCAGGGCGCTCAGGAACAGGCAGACCAGCAGCCCGGCCAGGCCCATCAGCAGGAAATGCAGCAAGGCGCCGCCGTGTCCCACCAGGCGCACCGAGCCGATGGTGTCCGGCCCGCGCACCAGCGGCAGGACGACAGGCTCGGGAAACACGAGGCGGCCCACGTGGTCCTCCAGGCCCTGGAAGCGCCCCTCGTCGGGCCGCCGCCACAGGGCGAAGGGCTGGCCCTGCGCATCCGACACGGCGATCTCGGCCACATCCTCGGGCGAGGCGATCAGCGAAATCGCCTCGGCCGCCGCGGCGGGATCGCGGAAGACCAGCGCGGCCTCGACCGTGTAGCCCACCGAGCGGGCGACCAGTTGCAGGTTGTGCGCGGCGTAGGCGCGCAGGGCGACAAAGCCCACCACGGACATGGCCAGGCCCGCCAGGCTGACGGCGACCAGCGCCACCTTCAGCTTGGCGAACCACATGACACGGCGCAGGGAGCGGCGCGCCACGGGCGGCACGGGCGGCGGCGGCAACAGGCTGTTCCTCATCGTTGAACCGCCCGGCTGCGGCCCAGCTTGAGCACATTGGGGTTGATGCGCACGCCGCTGCGGGCGACCGAGTCGAGATTCACCTGGAAAGCCACCTGCGCATCGCTGACGTCCAGGCAGAACATGGGGCCGACCACGCACTCCGGATCGTCCTCGCTGATGCTCAGCACGGCCTGGCCGTTCAGCTGGCGATAGAGCCCCCGCTTCTCCTCGGCCGTCAGCACACCGGTATAGATGGCATCGCAGGCATGCGCCAGCTCGGGGCTGTCCACCATATAGCGCTGGGAGACGACCTTGCGTCCCGCCGAGACTTGCGGCTGCCCCAGCAGCGCATCCGCGTATTGGGTGGGCGCCAACACGCAAAGGCGGAGGTCGGCCGACATGCCGGGCCAGCGCGCGTAGCTCAGGATGCCCAGCACGACGGCGGCCACCGAGGCCGAGCGGACTTGCGCCTGGGTGAGCGCCGCCGCGGGCGCGGCCTGCGCGCCGGCAGGCCACGCGCACACCGCCAGCGGCGCCAGGCTGAGCAGGACGCCAGCCAGCGAGCCGCGCCAGACGCGGCCCGTCACCCAGGCGGAAAGAGGCACGCGGCTCTCCTTGTCTTGGTTGGGGCGGACGCGGAATGGGGAGGCGCTCGCCGGGAGGGGTGGCGCAGGCGCCGGGTCCGCTGGGGACGCCAGGGTGGCGCGCGCCTGTCCCGGCATGGCCGGCTGGGGCGCCGGCACGGCATCCGCAATGCCGAGACAATATGTTTCCAGCGCTTACAGAGTGAGCGCTGGCGAAGCTTACCCCAGAGGGGACGCGCAGCGTAATGCCTGACACACAGCCTGTAACACTTCTCCGGCCCCTCGGGGCCCAAATACCTATTTCCAGGGATGCGTGGACACGCCCGGCACGCCGGCCACTTGCTTCCCCGCCCATCATTCCCGAGAATTCCCGGCTGGCTTTCCCTCTGGCGAACACTCCCTTGACCGACCTTTCCAAGCCCCGCTGCGCCTGGGCGCAGACCGACCCGCTGCTGGCGGCCTATCACGACGCCGAATGGGGCGTGCCCGAACGCGACAGCCGCGCGCTGTGGGAAAAGCTGATGCTCGACGGCTTCCAGGCAGGCCTGTCGTGGCTGACCGTCCTGAAGAAGCGCGACGCCTTCCGTGCCGCATTCCAGGGCTTCGATCCCGAGAAAGTGGCCCGCATGGGGCCGCAAGACGTCGAGCGCCTGCTGGCCGACCCCGGCATCATCCGGTCACGCAGCAAGATCGAAGCCACCATTGGCAATGCGCGGGCCTATCTGGCCATGCAGGCCCGCGGCGAGGATTTCTCCACCTTCGTCTGGACGATGGCCGGCGGCGCCCCGGTGCGCCAGCGCCGCCGCGTGCCCGCCGACGTGCCGGCCCAGACGCCGCTGTCCCTGGACATGTCGAAGGCGCTCAAGCAGCGCGGCTTCAAGTTCGTGGGGCCGGTCATCGTCTACGCCTGGCTGCAGGCCACCGGCGTGGTCGACGACCACCTGGACACCTGCTGGCGCTGCCATGGGGGCCACTGAGATGGAAGGACCGCTCTTTGGCATCCGCATCGTCGAATTCGCCGGCATGGGGCCCACGCCCTTCGGCGCCATGCTGCTGGCCGACATGGGCGCGGACGTCGTGCGCATCGAGCGGCCCGTGGCGGGCACGCCCGACGCCGAGGCCTTGCGCCATGACACGCTCAACCGCGGCAAGCGCTCGGTGGCCCTGGACCTGAAGACCGACGCGGGGCGTGAGGCCGCCCGCAGGCTGGTGGCCCAGGCCGACGTGCTGGTCGAGGGCTTCCGCCCTGGCGTCATGGAGCGCCTGGGACTGGGGCCGGACACGTGGCTCGCCAGCCATCCGCGCCTGGTCTACGCCCGCATGACGGGCTGGGGGCAGACCGGTCCGCTGGCGCGGCGGGCCGGGCATGACATCAACTACCTGGCGCTCAGCGGCGCGCTGCACGCCATCGGCACGGCCGACAGCGGCCCCGTCGTGCCCCTGAACCTGGTCGGGGATTTCGGCGGCGGCGGCACCTTCCTGGCCCTGGGCATCGTCAGCGCGGTGCTGGCCGCGCAGCGCAGCGGGCACGGACGAGTCATCGACGCCAGCATCCTGGACGGCACGGCCAACCTGCTGGCCATCACCTATTCCCGGCTGGCCACCGGCCAGTGGCAGGACGCGCGCCAGGCCAACACCTATGACGGCGCCTCGCCCTATTACACGACCTATGCCTGCGCGGACGGGGGCTGGATGGCAGTGGGCGCGATCGAACCGCAATTCCTTGCCGCCCTGCTGGAGAAACTGGAAATCAGTCCGGCAGACTACGGCGACCAGCACGACCGTGGCAGCTGGCCGGCGCAGCGCGCCCTGCTGGCGGCGCGCTTCGCCACCCGCACGCGCGATGCCTGGGCCGCTCTGCTGGAAGACAGCGACACCTGCGCCACGCCGGTGCTGTCGCTGGCCGAGGCGCCCCTGCATCCGCACCATGTGGCACGCGGCACGTTCCTGGCAAGCCCCGCGTATGCGCCGGCGCCCGCGCCCCGCTTCGGCGGCCCGGCAAGCAGGACTGCCGCACCCGCCCCGGCGCCGGGCCAGCACGACGCCGCATTCCTGGCGGGAGACTGGCCGGCGCGCTAACGGCCGGCCTGGCGTCATTGGGCCGCCGAGGCCTCCGGCAGGCGCGACTCCGCCGACGCCGCGCCCACGCCGACCGGGCCGCTTTCCTGCGTCTCGGCCATGACCCAGCAGGACTTGCCCGCGGTCTTGGCGCGATACAGGGCGCGGTCGGCCGCGACCAGCACACTGGCCGTCTCGGTGCCATGCTCGGGCACCAGCGCCAGGCCGACGCTGCCGCCGACCTGCACCGTGATGCCGCCGCCCGCCAGCTCGTAGGGACGGCAGACCACCTCGACGATGCATTCGGCGAAGGCACGCGGATCAAAGCCCGCCTCGATGCAGGCCAGCACCACGAACTCATCGCCGCCAATCCGCGCCGCCACGCCGCTGCCGGGCTTCACGAGCGCCAGCCTTTCGGCGACGGCCTTCAGCAGGCTGTCGCCCATGCCATGGCCATGCGTGTCGTTGACGGCCTTGAAGCCGTCCAGGTCCAGATAGAAGACGGCGAAACGCGCATGGCTTGCCTGCGCCTGCCGCAACGCGCGGTCCAGCATCTTGAACAACCCCGTGCGATTGGCCAGGCCAGTCAGCGGATCCTGTTGCGCGCGCTGTTCGCTTTCCCGCTCGGCGCGCATGGTCGACACCAGCATCTTGTTCAGCCGGTATGACGCGATCGTCATGCTGACCAGGTACGCGGGGATTTGCGCCAGGACAATGCCCAGGACGGGCTCGTTGGTGAAAAAGGCCGCCACGCAGCACGGCCCCAGGGTGAAGCCGATCATGATGCCGGTCATCCGGGGCGCGCCGAAATTGCGGAAGCAGATGCCGCCCACCATGGCCGCCGCCGACAGGCAGGCGATGCATGCCGCCACCCAATCGCCGCTCAACAGGCAGATGAAGGCGCCATACCCCACCGACATGGCCCAGACCACGGCCAGCAACAGCGTCATGTCGGTGTAGGTGCTCTTGCCCACCAGCGCATTGCGGCGCGCCACGACGAGCAGCACGAGACGGGTCATGCAGACCAGCACTTCCAGGCCCAGCCAGAAGAAGAAGGCTGGCTCGGGCTGGCGCAGGGTGACGATGAGCGCCACCAGGATGGTGTTGACCACGCCGCCGAAGAAGATGGGCAGGGTGCCAAAGAGGCCGCCAATCAAGGCGCCCCGGATGTCCGGGGGTACGTCCGGCCCCGCGTCGGCGAGCCATTTCGTCAGCCGCCACTTGGGCAGACTGAAAACCCTGCTTTCATTGTTCATGCTTGCCATTTCGGCATCCGGGATGCCGCTGGAGAAAAAAGAGCGGCTCTGCCCTTGTGCAGCAGCCCGTCCCCAGGTGGCCTGTTCCACGGACCCACCCTCAGTGCAGGCGCAGATTACCGGAAAACGGGAATGCCCATTCCGACGAATAAGCGGTCAGGTGCAACCTTAGAATATGTGCAGGGTAACGTCGTGGCATTCCGGCCACGCCCGCATGCCCCAGGAACGTGCAAGGACGCCGCCGTGGATGCCGACAAGACCGCCCTGCTGACCGTGGCCCAGATGCGCGAGGCCGACGAACGGGCCATCGCGGCGGGCACGCCCGGCACGACACTCATGCAACATGCCGGTGACGCCGTGGCCCAGGCCATCGCGCGGCGCTGGACGCCCCGCCCCCTGACCGTGCTGTGCGGCCCCGGCAACAATGGCGGGGACGGATTCGTCGCCGCCCGCCTGTTGGCGCAACAAGGCTGGCCCGTGACCGTCGCGCTGCTGGGCGACAGGGAAGCGCTGCGTGGCGATGCCCGCTTCCACGCTCACCAATGGGGCGGTCCACTGGTCTCGCTGTCGCCTGACGCCGTGCGCCACGCCCGCCTGATCGTCGATGCGCTCTTCGGCGCGGGCCTGTCGCGCCCGCTGCCGGACGTCGCGGCCCAGACCCTGGCCGCCGCCCATGCGCGCGGCGTGCCCGTGGTGGCGGTGGACGTCCCCAGCGGCGTGGACGGCGACACCGGCGCGTCGCTGGGCGCGGTCGGCGCCGACCTGACGGTGACGTTCTTCCGCAAGAAACCCGGCCACCTGCTGCTGCCCGGACGCACGCTGTGCGGGGAGATCGAGGTGGCCGATATCGGCATCGCCGCCTCGGCCCTCGCCGCCCTGCAGCCGCAGGCCCACGAGAACGCCCCCGCGTGCTGGCTGCCCAGCCTGCCGGCCCTGGGGCACGGCACCCACAAATACCAGCGCGGCCATGCCCTGGTCCGGGGCGGCTACCCCATGACGGGCGCCGCCAGGCTGGCGGCGCTGGGCGCGGCCCGCGCCGGGGCGGGGCTGACCTCCGTGGCCGTGCCCGCCGAATCGCTGGCGATCTATGCCAGCCACCTGTTGAGCGTGATGGTCCAGCCGCTGGCCCAGCCCGCCGACCTGTCCGCCTTGCTGGAGGATGGCCGCCACACGGCGCTGCTCGCGGGCCCGGGACTGCCCGACGATCCCGGTACCCGCGACGCCGTGCTGACCTTGCTGGGCACGGGCAAGCCTTGCGTGCTGGACGCCGGCGCGCTCACCGCCTTTCGCTACGACCCCGAGACGCTGTTCCGGGCCATCGAAGGGCCCTGCGTCCTGACGCCCCACGAGGGAGAGTTCCAGCGCCTCTTCGGCATGGACGACGCCGACAAGCTGAGCCGCGCGCGACGCGCGGCGGCACGCAGCGGCGCCGTGCTGGTGCTCAAGGGCGCCGACACCGTCATCGCCGCGCCCTCCGGGCTGGCGATCATCAACGCGAACGCGCCGTCCACGCTGGCCACGGCTGGCAGCGGCGACGTACTGGCCGGCCTCATCACCGGCCTGCTGGCCCAGGGCATGCCGGCGTTCCAGGCCGCCGCCGCGGCCACCTGGCTGCACGGCGACGCCGCCACGCAATTCGGCCCGGGCCTGATCGCGGACGACCTGCCCGGGCTGGTGCCGGGGGCCCTGGCACGGCTGGCGCAACACGGCCAGGCACCGCAAGCGGAGATCTCCTGACCGGCAGGCACCGCGCGGCGCGCTGTCAGCCTGCCTCCGCGCGCGCCGCGGCCTCGACCAGCCAGTCGTGCACCGCCGCCACCCGCCTGTCGTCCAGGGCGCCCGGCGCATAGGCGATGCCATACCGCTTGCCCGTGGACACTCGCTGGGCGAAAGGCGCCACCAGGCGCCCGCGCGCGAGCTCGTCGGTCGTCAGGGTGCGCCGCGCAATCGCCACGCCCATGCCCGCGATGGCGGCCTCGATGGTCAGGTGGTTGCGGTTGAACATATACCCGCGCCGCACCTCCACCTGCGGCGCGCCGATGGCGCGCAGATAGCCCTCCCACTCGGCGTAGGGCGGGCTGCCGCGCCAGGCGGTCATGTCATGCAGCAAGGGATAGTGGCGCAGGTCGTCGGGCGTTGAAATGGGGTGGCTGGCATCCAGCAGGGCAGGCGCGCAGACCGGGAAGATCTCTTCCTCCATCAGCGGCGTGATGTCAAAGCCCGAGTACACACCGTCGTTCAGGTCGATGGCCAGGTCGAAAGCGCCGGGCTGCAAGGCCTGGCTGCTGTCCTCGGCTTCCAGTTGGAGCGCCAGCGCCGGATAACGCCGCTGGAAGTCCGGCAATCGCGGCACCAGCCACTTCGCCATGAAGGACGGCAGTGCGCGCACCTTCACGATACCGGCCAGGTTGCCGCCGCTGAGCCGGCCGATCTCCAGGTCCACGGCCTCATAGGCCGGCCCCACGGCGGCCTTCAGCCGCGCGCCCTCGTCCGTCAGCGTCAGGCGGCGCGGCAGGCGCACGAACAGCCGGAAACCCAGCCACTCCTCCAGTTGCTTGATCTGCTGGCTGACCGCGCCCACCGTCACGTGCAGGGCCTGCGCCGCCTGGGTGAAGGACAGCAGCTTGGCGCAGACCAGGAAGACCTTCAGGCGGGCATGCACCTGGGCCGGGATTTCACGCTTATCGTTTAGCATTTCTAAATCGAAGGCAGAATTTATGGCTTGAGAGGGGCGGAACAGCCCGGGAGAATAGAAAACACTTCACAAATACTAATTCAAGCGGTGCATTGACGCATCGCCAGCCGCCACCATGACCATCAGCACGCTCGATCTCTTCAAGGTGGGCATCGGCCCGTCCAGTTCGCACACCACCGGCCCCATGCGCGCCGGCCTGGCCTTCGCGCGCGACCTGCGCACGCTCGGCCTGAGCGCCCGCGTCGCCCACCTGGACATCCGCCTGTACGGCTCGCTGGCCGCCACCGGCATCGGCCACGCGACCGATCTCGCCGTGGTGGGCGGCCTGCTGGGCCATGATCCCGCCACGGTCGACCCGGACCAGTTCGAGACCTATGTCGCCGCCGTGCGCCTGGACGGCGTGCTGCGCCTGGACGATGCCGTGGATGTCCCCTTCGACTGGCGGCGCGACCTGCGCATGGTGCCGGTCGCCCTGGCCCGCCACCCGAATGCCCTGCGCCTCACCGCCCGCGACGGCGACGGCCAGGTGCTGCATCGCAATACCTATTTCTCGATCGGCGGCGGCTTCATCATCGACGCCAACCAGGAACGCGAAGCAGGCGACCACCCCGCCGCCGAAACGCCCGTGCCCTATCCCTACACCAGCGCCGCGGAACTGCTGGCGCTGTGCCGCCGCCACGACCTGTCCATGGCCGAGATCGTGCTGGCCAACGAGGCGGCGCTGCGGCCCGAATCCGACACGCGCGCGGCGCTGGCCACCGTCTGGCGGGCGATGCAGGCCTGTGTCACGCGCGGCCTGCATCGCGAAGGCATCCTGCCTGGCGGCCTGAACACGCCACGCCGGGCGGCCGCGCTGCGCCGCCGCCTCGAAGACGCCGCGCGCCAGCAGTCGGACGTGGTCTCGCGCACGCTGTCGGAAATGGATTGGGTGAACCTGTACGCGCTGGCCGTCAACGAGGAAAACGCCAGCGGCGGCCGCGTGGTGACCGCGCCCACCAACGGCGCGGCGGGCATCATCCCGGCGGTGCTGCATTTCTATGCGCGCAACCAGCCCGGCATGCAGCAGGCCGACGTGGACACCTTCCTTTTCACGGCCTCTGCCATCGGCGGGCTGTGCAAGCGCAATGCCTCGATCTCGGGCGCCGAGGTCGGCTGCCAGGGCGAGGTCGGCGTGGCGTGTGCCATGGCCGCCGCCGGCCTGGCGGCGCTGCTGGGCGGCACGCCCGAGCAGATCGAGAACGCCGCCGAGATCGGCCTGGAACACAACCTGGGCCTGACCTGCGACCCCGTGGGCGGCCTGGTGCAGGTGCCCTGCATCGAACGCAATGCGATTGCGTCGATGAAGGCCATCAACGCCGCGCGCATGGCGCTGCACGGCGACGGCCGCCACCTGGTCTCCCTGGACCAGGCCATCCGCACCCTGCGTGAAACGGGCCGCGACATGCTCAGCAAGTACAAGGAGACGTCGCTGGGGGGCTTGGCGGTGAGCGTGGTGGAGTGTTGAGAAGCGCGTTTGCGCCCATCATCAATACGGAATAGCCGCAGCAGGAACAAAGCCTGCCAGGCACGGCGCCGCCAAGCAACCGGCCTTATCGTGAACAGGTTCCGCCCAGCTCATCGAGCGGGCATTTCCCCCATGTTCACGCTTGCCCCTCCCCGGCGACAGGCGTATCCTGTTTTATACAGACCGCTTGATCCGCGTTTACACCACCCCCACATTTGATCGCTGGTTCGCACAGATCGACGACACGCTGACAGCCAAACGCATCCAAGTCCGGATTCGCCGCCTGCAGCTCGGCAACCACGGAGACTGGGCGCCAATCGGTGAAGGTGTCGCGGAACTGCGGATCCATCATGGCCCCGGATACCGCGTGTATTTCATGCCGCGAACCACGGACATCATCGTACTGCTGGCAGGGGGCGACAAATCCACCCAGCCGCGGGACATCCGCGCCGCCCTGTCGCTGGCGCGCCAATTAAGGGAAACATGATCATGACAAGGCCGACACTGCGGGAATGGGACAGCGCGGATCATCTCGGCACGGAGGAGGACCGCGTGCTGTATCTGCAGGCCTGCATGGAAGAGGCAGGCGACGATGCCACCTTCATTGCCAAGGCCCTGGGCGACATTGCCCGCGCCAAAGGGATGACGCAATTGGCACGAGACACAGGCCTGGGCCGGGAAAGCCTCTACAAGGCGCTGTCAGGCGAGGGAAATCCGAGTTTTGCCACCATATTGAAAGTGACCCGGGCGCTGGGCATCAGGCTGCAACCGCAACTGCAGGCCTGACGCCTCCGGGGCCGCGCAGGCAACGGCCTACCCCGGCAACCCTTCCCCCCCCAGCAAGGACCGCACCAGCGCGGTCCAGTACTTCACGCCCAGCGGCAGCAGGGCATCGTTGAAGTCATAGCGCGGGTTGTGCAGCGACGCGCTGTCCTGGCCGTTGCCCAGCCAGATGTAGGCGCCCGGACAGGCTTGCGACATGAAGGAAAAATCCTCCGACGCCATGCTGGGCGGCAGGTCGCGATGCACGCGGCCTTCGCCCAGCACGCTTTCCAGCACCGTGGCGCAACGCGCCGCATGCGCAGGCGTGTTGATGGTGGCGGGATAGCTCACGCGGTAGTCCAGTTCCGCCGTCAGGCCATGCAGCGTGGCAATGGCCTGGATCGCGTCGCGGAAACGCTGCTCGATGGACGCGCGCTGCGCCATGTCGAAGCAGCGCATCGTGCCGCGCAACTGCACTTCCTCGGGCATGACGTTATAGGTGTCTCCCGCATGGAAGCTGGTGATGCTGAGCACCGCCGGCTGGTGCGCGGGCGTCTCGCGCGCGATCAGCGCGGGCAGCTGCGTGACCAGCTGGCAGGCGGCCAGCAGCGTGTCCTTGCCCAGGTGCGGCATGGCGGCGTGGCAGCCCTTGCCGCGCAGGCTCAGGTTGAAGATGTCGAAGGCCGCCATGACGGGGCCCGCGTGCACCGCGGCCTCGCCTGCCGGCAGGCCCGGCCAGTTGTGCATGGCATAGACGCCCTGCACGGGATAGCGTTCGAACAGACCCGCCTCGATCATGGCGCGGGCGCCGCCCTCGTTTTCCTCGGCGGGCTGGAAGATGAAATGCACGCGGCCGGCGAAGTCCGGGTTGGCCGCCAGCGCCTGGGCGGCGCCCAGGAGCATGGTGGTGTGGCCATCGTGACCGCAGGCATGCATGCGGCCCGCGTGGGTGGAGGCATGCGCGAACCCGTTGAGTTCGGTGACGTGCAGCGCATCCATGTCGGCCCGCAGCCCGATGGCCGGGCCCTCGCCGCGCGCCCCTTGCAGGGTGGCGACCACGCCCGTGCCGGCGATGCCGGTCTCGACGGCCATGCCCCACTCGCGCAGCAATTCCGCCACGCGCGTGCTGGTGCGATGTTCCTCGAAGGCCGTCTCGGGATGGCGGTGGAAATCATGCCGCCAGGCCGCGAGTTGCTTGGTGTCCAGGGTATCGGTGTCCGACATGGTGCCTGCTCCTTGTCCGTATGGCGTCAGCGACGATCAGAGATAGCCGAAAGCCGTTGCCGGCTCGGCGGCGGTCTCGACCCAGATGCTCTTGACCTGCGTGTATTCGCGCAGGGCATCGATGCCGCTGGAACGGCCATAACCGCTTTGCTTGTAGCCGCCGAAAGGCGAGGCCACGTTGATGGTCTTGTAGCCGTTGATCCAGAACGTGCCGGCGCGCACGCCGGCGGCCACGCGGTGGGCGCGGCCCACGTCACGGGTCCAGACGGCGCCGGCCAGGCCGAAGTCGCTGTCGTTGGCGATGGCGATGGCCTCGGCTTCGGTGTCGAAGGGAATCACCACGACCACCGGACCGAAGACCTCGGTGCGGGCGATCGCCATCTCGGGCGTCACGCCGGCCAGGACCGTGGGACGCACGAAGTAGCCCTTGCCCTCGAAGGGCTCGGGCGTGCCGACGAGGCGCGCGCCTTCCTTCTGGGCGGCATCGATCAGGCCACGCACGTGCTCGAACTGGCGCTGGCTGCAGATGGGGCCGACTTCGGTCTTGTCGTCCTGCGGATCGCCCACGCGGATGCGCGCGGCGCCGGCGGCGAAGCGCTCGACGAAGGCATCATGGATGCCGCGCTGGATCAGCAGGCGCGAACCCGCCACGCAGCTCTGGCCCGCGCCGGCGAAGATGGCCGCCTGCGCGCCCAGGATGGCGCGATCGATGTCGGCATCCTCGAACACGATGTTGGCCGACTTGCCGCCCAGTTCCAGCACGCAGGGCACGAGATGCTGCGCCGCGTTGGCGGCCACCTTGGCGCCCGTGGGCACCGAGCCCACGAACACCGCCTTCTCGACCTGGCGCGTGGCCAGCGCGGCCGGCACGATGGTGTGGCCGTAGCCCGCCAGCACGTTGATGACGCCCACGGGCACGCCGGCTTCCTCGGCCAGCGCGGCCAGCGCCAGCGAGGTGAAGGGCGTCAGTTCCGACGGCTTCAGCACCACGGCATTGCCCATGGCGATGGCGGGGGCAATCTGCCAGCCGGCCGTGAACATGGGCGCGTTCCAGGGGGTGATCTGCAGCACCACGCCGATGGGTTCGCGGCGCGTGTAGTTCAGGTGCGAGGTGGGCACGGGGATGACGTCGCCATAGACCTTGTCGGTCCAGCCGGCGTAATACTCGAACATCTCGGCGACCTTCTGGGCTTCGCCGCGGCAATCGCGGATGGGCTTGCCGGAGGTCAGCGACTCCAGTCGGGCCAGCTCCTCGGCGCGGGCGCGCACGCGCTGGCCCACGGCGAACAGGATGCGGCCACGCTGCGCGTGGGTCAGCGCCCACCACTTAGCCTGGCCCGCCAGCGCGGCGGCCACGGCGGCCTGCGCGGCAGGCGCGCCGCCATCGGGATACGACACGCTGTCGGCGCCGGTGGACGCCTGCTTCAGCGCGACGACTTCGCCGGTGCCGGCCAGGAGCTTGCCGTCCACGTACGACGCGACCTGGGCCGCGCCCGGGAAGAACGCCTGGAAGGCCTGGAACACGTCGGCGGTAATGGCTTGGGTGCTGCTCATTGCTTTTCCTCGTAGTTGACGATGCAGTTGAAGTCGTCGCTGTCGGCCACGTCGCCGGCCGACTCGCGCCACAGCCGCAGCGCTTCCGCCGAAAGCGGGGCGCCCGCGCCCGCGCGCTCGATGAGACCGGCGGCCAGGCGCAGGTCCTTGCGCATCAACTTCATGGTGAAGCCCGAATTGAAGGCGTCGTTCAGGATCCAGGTGGGATAGTTCACTTCGGTCACCCCGCTGCGGCCCGAGCCGGCGTTGATCCCCTTCAGGATCTCCTCGGGGTCCAGGCCGGCGCCGCGCGCGATGCGCATGGCTTCGCCGGCGGCCACCAGGTGCACGCCGCACAGCAGGTTGTTCAGCAGCTTGGCCGAGTGGCCGGCGCCCACCGGGCCCACGCGCACGCGCTTGCCGGTCATGGCGTCCAGGGCCGGCGCCAGGCGCGCCAGCACGGCCTCATCGCCGCCCAGCAGCATGGTCATGTTGCCGCTGTGCGCGGCCTTGGGGCCGCCGCTGACCGGGCCATCGACGAACGAGATCGGGCTGCCAGCCAGCGCCTGCGCGATACGCACGGTGCTGGTGGGGTCGGCGGTGGAGGTGTCGAGCAGAATCACGGGATGCCTGGCGTGGGCCAGGATGCCGTCCTCGCCCAGCACGACCTTCTCGACGATGTCGGAGGTGGGCAGCGACAGGACGATCACATCCGAGGCCGCGACCAGCGCGGCGATGCTGTCGACCAGCGCCATGCCGCTTGCGGCCAGCGCCTCGCGCGCCGCGGGCGACGGATCGAAGCCCGTGACGGCGAAGCCCGCGCGGTGCAGCGACAGCGCCATGCCGCCGCCCATGTTGCCCAGTCCGATGACGCCGGCGCGCTGGCCGGCGGCGTTCAATGCTTGCGTCATGTCCGGGCCCCTTACAGCGTGTGGACGAAGAATTGCGCGATGAAGGCGGCGCCGAGGAACACGCCGGCATTGGCCAGCAGCGACACGACGACGATGCGCCAGCCCAGGCGGCGGAACGCCGGCAGGTCCTTGGCCAGCGACAGGCCGGCGAAGGTCAGCATGGGGGTGATCAGCGCCAGGAAGCTCACCTTGCCGGTCAGCTCGGCGATGGTCGAGGCCAGCGGGAAGCCGGGGAAGGTCATGCCCATGGCGACCAGCGAGACCCAGCACACGGCCGGGATCTTGCGGCCCAGGCCGCGATAGATCAGGTCGCCGATGACGACCGCGCCCACCATCAGCGCCACGCCGGGCAGCGCTTCCAGGATCGGCACGCCGAAGCCCACGCGGTTGCCCAGCAGCACCATGAAGCCCACCACGCACCAGGCGAGCAGGCGCTCGAGCCACTTCAGGTCGGGCACGATCATGCCGGCGGCCTGCTTCTCGGTCTCGGTCAGCTGGATGGCGCCCTTGTCGCCGCGGTCGCGGCCACGGCCCAGCACGGGCTCCAGCACGCGGTAGGCCCAGACGGCGAAGGGCAGCGAGATGAACAGCGTCATGTAGGTGCCGACGGTCGTCGCGATCAGGTTGCTGGCGGCGGCGAAAGCGGCCACGTCCTTGGCGACTTCAGGCGTCTGCTGCGCGGCGATGGCGCCCACGGCGGCGGCGGTCATGCTGCCCGAGCCCACGCCCGCGCCCATGGCCAGGGCCAGCGGGTGGAAGAGGTTCAGGCTGGTGACGAAGCCCGCGAAGATCGAGATGAAGATGGCGCCGATGAGCGTGCCGGTCACGTACTCGGCCAGCACGCCGCGGCCCTCGGGCGAATCCATGCCGAACTTCTCGCCGATGATGGCCAGGCCCGGCTCGCGGCCGATGGAGAAGGTCGCCCCCACGGCCTCACGCTTGATACCCAGCAGCAGCGCCACCGGCATGCCCAGCAGCACGCAGCCGAACAGGTTGCCGAACTCCTGCAGCAGCAGGCCCCAGCCGGCTTCCGCCAGCTTGGGCAGCGCGCCGCCCACCAGCAGGCCCAGCTTGGCGATGAAGATCAGCAGCGCGGGCTGCAGGACGGCGGATGCCAGGAACTGCGTAGGCAGGTCGACGCGCGTGGCCGCGGGCAGGCGTTGCTGCCAGATGCCCAGCGCCAGGCCGATGAGCAGCGCCCAGATCATGGGCAGCAGCACGACCTTGCCGATGCCCAGCGGGATCGCCAGGGGGCCGAGCGCCTCGGCCACGACGGCGATGACGATCGCCAGGACATAAAGACGTAGCGGGCTTTCGCTCTGCGCCTGACCGGCGAGCGGAATGGTTGCCATGGAACTTCTCCCCTTGGGCGCCGGCCTTGTTGTGCCGGTCACCTGGCTGAAATGAACGAATGTGGTGTGGCCAGGCCACTGCGCGGCCCAGCTAGTCCGCACTGTAGCAACGCGGAAAACTCCTCTTTCAGTTTTTTTGTTCTAATAATTCGCACACCACCCGTCCTGCCACAGAGCCCGCCGCCATGCCTGCCTTTCCCGAGCAACGCCTGCCCTATCTCTATGAGGCCGTGCACTGCGGCAGTGTGCGCGCAGCCGCCGAGAAGCTCGCCATCGCGCCCTCGGCCGTCAGCCGCCAGATCGCGCTGCTGGAAGAGGAACTGAACGTGGCGTTGCTGGAACGCCACCGCAAGGGCGTGGTGCCCACGCAGGCGGGCCAGTTGCTGATCGACTACACGCGCCAGCAGGTGGCGCATCGTGGCGACATGCTCTCGAAGATCGAATCGCTGCGCGGCCTGCGCAGCGGCTCGGTGGCCGTGGTGACGGGCGAGGGTTTCGTGCAGGACCTCGTGCGCAACCCGCTGCGGGCATTCCGCGAACACTATCCCGGCATCACCGTCTCGGTGGAGATCAACGGCACCACCGAGATCCTGCGCCGCATCAGCGAAGACGAGGCCGAGCTGGGCCTGGTCTACAACACCCCCGCCGATTCACGCATCGTCATGCGCGCGGCCTGCCAGCAGCCCATGTGCGCCATCGTCGGCCCCGACCACCCCCTGCGGCGCGAGCAACACCTGGCATTCGCCGAACTCACGCGCTGGCCCATCGCCCTGATGAACGGCAGCTACGGCATCCGCCAACTGCTGGCCCACGTGGAGTACACGGAGAAGACGCGGCTGAACCCCGTGCTCACCACCAACCTGATCTCGGTACTCAAGGCCTTCGTCGCCACCGGCCAGGGCATCACGCTGCTGCCCCGGTTCTCGATCTCGCACGAACTGGCGGCGGGCGAACTGTTCGCCGTGCCCGTGCGCCATGACATCCTGGAACGGGCCGAGGTGCATCTGATCACGCGCGCGGGCCGGCACCTGTCGCCTGCCGCCAACCAGTTCGTCTCGCATTGCCTGCAGGGCATGTCGGCCTTCCGCCCCGGCGCCAATTGAAAGCTTCCGGCAGGGATCGCCGGACCTGGCGCCGCGTCCCGTCAGACGCGACAGCGATGTTTACGTTGTCATACAACTAAATTCCTAGGTTCTCTTCATCGGAACCCGCATGGCGATTAGGGATAGCGCTATTCCACCCCGGAACCACAGCTTTCACTCATCGCTTCGGCTTCGTAAGTTTCGCGTAAACAAAGGCTCTCAGCCTATCGTAATCCCTAGGCGAGGGATTGCCCCGATGACTCGGGTTTGTCGTTGACATGCCGATTTTTGGCAGCAGATAATCCATCAACTCATACGACAACATACGACGAACGCACCTATCCGGTGACGCTTCGTTCCCGAGACAAGCCGCCCCCTTCCCGGGGCGATCATCGATTCCCGCCATGACCCGACCCGAGACTCCGAACCGCCTCGACCGCATCCTGCTGACCGGCGCCGCCGGCGGCCTGGGCAAGGTGCTGCGGCAAAGCCTGCGCCCCTACGCCCGCATCCTGCGCCTGTCCGACCTCGCCCCCATGGACCCCGCCGGTCCCGGCGAAGAAGTCGTGCCGTGCGACCTGGCCGACCGCGACGCCGTCGACGCCCTGGCCCGCGATGTCGACGCCATCCTGCATTTCGGCGGCGTCTCGGTCGAACGTCCTTTCGAGGAGATCCTGGACGCCAACATCCGCGGCATCTTCCATCTCTACGAGGCGGCGCGGCGCAATGGCGTGAAGCGCGTGGTCTTCGCCAGCTCCAACCACGTCATCGGCTTCCACAAGCAGACCGAGACCCTCGACGCCCACGCGCCGCGCCGGCCCGACAGCTACTACGGCCTGTCGAAATCCTATGGCGAGGACGTGGCCAGCTTCTATTTCGACCGCTACGGCATCGAGACCGTCAGCATCCGCATCGGCTCGTCGTTCCCGGCGCCCGCCAACCGCCGCATGATGTCCACGTGGCTCAGCTACCGCGACCTGACCGCGCTGCTCGAACGTGCGCTCTTCACGCCCGGCGTCGGCCACACGGTGGTCTACGGCATGTCCGACAACGACGTGGTGTGGTGGGACAACCGCCACGCAGCCCACCTGGGCTATGCCCCGCAGGACAGCTCGCGCGTGTTCCGCGACCAGGTCGAGGCGCAGCCCGCGCCCCCGGCCGACGACCCTTCGATGGTCTACCAGGGCGGCGCCTTCGTGGCCGCCGGCCCCTTCGAGGCCCCCGCCGCCCGCGCGCGACCGCCCGCCGCCGGCGCCGAACTCATCGTGGACGCGCGCCACGGCGTGGGCGAAAGCCCGGTGTGGCAGGCCGCCGAACAGGCGCTGTATTGGGTGGACATCCCCGGCAGGACGCTCAACCGCTGGCGCGCCGAAGACGGCAGCCACACGGCCTGGACGGCCGGCGAGCAGATCGCCTGCCTGGCCCGCCACGGCGACGGCTGGGTGGCGGGCATGGAAAGCGGCATCTTCGCGCTGCGGCCCGAGGCCGGCGGCCAGCTGGCGCAGACGCTGCTGGCCCGCATCCCGCACGCCCAGGCAGGCATGCGCCTGAACGACGGGCGCTGCGACCGTCAAGGCCGGTTCTGGACCGGCAGCATGCTCATGGACATGGCGCAAGGCGCGCCCGTGGGCGCCCTGTACCGCCTGGACAGCGCCCAGCCCGGCCAGACGCTGTCCCCGCGCCTCGACGGCCTGGTGGTGCCCAACGGCATCGCCTTCAGCCCCGATGGGCGCACGATGTATGTGTCCGATTCGCATGCCAGCGTGCGCCGCATCTGGGCCTTCGACTACGACACCGGCACTGGCACGCCGTCGAACCGCCGTCTCTTCATCGACATGAACTCGTTCCCCGGCCGTCCCGACGGCGCCGCGGTGGACGCGGACGGCTGCTACTGGATCTGCGGCAACGACGCGGGCCTGGTGCATCGCTTCACGCCCGACGGCCGGCTGGACCGTTCGCTGGCCGTGCCCGTGAAGAAACCCACGATGTGCGCCTTCGGCGGCCCGGGCCTGCGCACGCTCTTCGTCGCCTCCATCCGCCCGCAAGGCATCGACCTGTCCGACCAGCCGCTGGCCGGCGGCGTCTTCGCCCTCAATCCGGGCGTGGCCGGCCTGGCCGAACCCGCGTTCCGGGGCTAGCAGCCGAACGGCCCCTGCCCATCCTTCCATAAGAAAACAGGAGACACCCCATGAAACCGCTACGCACCCTGCTCGCCGCCCTGCCGCTGGCGCTGGCCCTACCCTCCGTGGCCCTGGCCCAGACGCTGAAGGCGTCGGACACCCATCCCGCCGGCTATCCCACCGTGGTGGCGGTGGAGCAGATGGGCAAGAAGCTGGAAGCCGCCACCGGCGGCAAGCTGAAGATCCAGATGTTCTCCGGCGGCGTGCTGGGCACCGAAACCGAGGTGGTGGAACAGACCCAGCTGGGCGCCGTGCAGATCGCGCGCATCTCGCTGGGCGTGGTGGGCCCCATCGTCCCGGACGTGAACGTCTTCAACCTGCCCTACGTCTTCCGTGACGAGGCACACATGCGCAAGGTGGTCGACGGCGAGATCGGCCAGGAGATCCTCGACAAGGTCACGAACGCCAACTTCAACCTGGTCGCGCTGGGCTGGATGGATGGCGGCACGCGCCACCTGTACACCAAGAAGCCGGTGCGCACGGCCGCCGACCTGAAGGGCATGAAGATCCGCATGCAGAACAACCCCGTGCTGCTCGACACCATGGAAGCCATGGGCGGCAATGGCGTGGCCATGAACACGGGCGAAATCTTCAGCGCGCTGCAGACCGGCGTGATCGACGGCGCCGAGAACAACTCGCCGACCCTGCTGGCGCACAACCACTACCAGATCACCAAGTTCTTCACGCAAAGCGGCCACCTGATCATTCCCGAGCTGCTGGTGATGTCCAAGCGCAGCTGGGAAAAGCTCACGCCCGAACACCAGGCCCTGGTGAAGAAGGTGGCGCGCGAAGCGCAGCTGGAGCAGCGCGAGCTGTGGAACAAGCGCGTGGCCGAGAGCAATGAAAAGCTCAAGGCCGCCGGCGTCGAGTTCATCGAGATCGACAAGACGCCCTTCCAGCAGGGCACGGCCCCGGTGCGCGAGAAGCACGGCGCGCCGTATGCCGAGCTGATGAAGCGCATTGCCGCGGTGCAGTAACACCGTCACCCCACGCCTGGGATACAAGCCGGCCCATGCGCTTCCCGATCCGGGAGGCGCGGGCGGCCGGCGTCCGGAGTCTTCATGAAGAACCTGTTCCTGCGCACCAACGACGCGTTCTACAACGCGTGCATCTGGATCTCGGGGCTGTCGCTGACCGCGATCGCCCTCATCATTCCCTGGGGCATCTTCGCGCGCTACGTGCTGGGCACGGGCTCGCGCTGGCCCGAACCCGTGGCCGTGCTGCTGGTGGGTGTCTTCACCTTCCTGGGCGCCGCGGCTGCCTACCGCGCCAATGCCCACATGGCCATGGCGCTCTTCACCGCCAGGCTGCCCGCGTCCTTCGGCCGCGCCAGCGGCGCGCTGATCCAGCTGCTCATGGCAATCGTCTCGCTCTTCATGCTGATCTGGGGCATCAACCTGTGCATGGCCACCTGGGGCCAGTTCAACAGCGCCCTGCCCGGCCTGCGCGTGGGCATGGCCTATTCGCCGATCCCCATCGGCGCCGCCTTCACGCTGTCCTTCGTGATCGAGCGCATGCTCTTCGGTGACCAGACCGAGAGGCCCATCATGCAACTGGACACCCACCCCCCGGCCGCCGAGGGAGTCGAATAATGGATGCCCTCGTCCTCATCGGCAGCTTCCTGCTGCTCATCATGCTGGGCATGCCCGTGGCCTATGCGCTGGGCCTGTCCGCGCTCATCGGCGCGTTCTGGATCGACATCCCCTTCAGCGCGATGATGATCCAGGTGGCCGGCGGCATCAGCAAGTTCTCGCTGCTGGCCATCCCCTTCTTCGTGCTGGCGGGCGCCATCATGGCCGAAGGCGGCATGTCGCGCCGGCTCATCGCGTTCGCGGGCGTGCTGGTCGGCTTCGTGCGCGGCGGCCTCTCGCTGGTAAATATCGTGGCCTCTACCTTCTTCGGCGCCATCTCGGGCTCGTCCGTCGCCGACACGGCGTCGGTGGGCTCGGTCATGATCCCCGAGATGGTGAAGAAGGGTTATCCGCGCGACTTCTCCACCGCCGTCACCGTCAGCGGCTCGGTGCAGGCGCTGCTGACCCCGCCCAGCCACAACTCGGTGCTGTATTCGCTGGCGGCCGGCGGCTCGGTCTCCATCGCGGCGCTCTTCATGGCCGGCATCCTGCCCGGCCTGCTCATGAGCGCGGTGCTGATGGTGCTGTGCATGATCTTCGCGCGCAGGCGCAACTACCCCAAGGGCAAGGTGATCCCGCTGCGCGAGGCGCTGAAGATCTGCGTGGACGCGATCTGGGGCCTGATGACCATGGTCATCATCCTGGGCGGCATCCTGACCGGCGTGTTCACGGCCACGGAGTCCGCGGCCATCGCCGTGCTGTGGGCGTTCTTCGTGACCATGTTCATCTATCGCGACTACAGGTGGCGCGACCTGCCCAAGCTCATGCACCGCACCATCCGCACGGTCTCCATCGTGATGATGCTGATCGGCTTCGCGGCCAGCTTCGGCTACATGCTCACGCTGATGCAGATCCCGGCGCAGATCACCACCACCTTCATGGCGCTGTCGGACAACCCGACCATGATCCTGCTGTACATCAACATCATGCTGCTGCTCCTGGGCACGGTGATGGACATGGCGCCGCTGATCCTGATCCTCACGCCCATCCTGCTGCCGGTCGTCACCAGCATCGGCGTCGACCCGGTGCACTTCGGCATGATCATGCTGGTGAACCTGGGCATCGGGCTCATCACGCCGCCGGTGGGCGCCGTGCTGTTCGTGGGCGCGGCGGTGGGCAAGGTCAGCATCGAAGCCACCATCAAGGCGCTGCTGCCCTTCTACCTGGCGCTCTTTCTGGTGCTGATGGCGGTCACCTACATCCCCGCCATCTCGCTGTGGCTGCCCGGCCTGGTGCTGTGACGCACGAGGACCTGCAGGCCCCTCTGCTGGTCCTGCGGGACGGCCTCACCCGGCTGGCGCTCGCGCCGTCGCTGGGCGGGGCCATCGCCAGCTGGCGGCGGCTGCGCGACGGCCTGCCGCTGCTGCGCGATGGCGGCGATGCCATCGCCCCGGACGCCAGCCCGCGCACCCTGGCGCAGTATCCGCTCGTGCCCTGGTCCAACCGCATCGGCCGAGGTGGCTACGAGACCCCGCAAGGGTGGCAGGCGCTGGCGCCCAACACCTCGCACGACCCCCACCCCATCCACGGTTCCGCCTGGCAGCAGGCGTGGCAGGTAGTCTCGCACGGCGCGCGCCACGCGCACTTGCGGCTCGCGTGCGCCACGCCCTTCGCCTACGTTGCCGAGCAGCACATCACGCTGGACGGAGGATGCCTGGACTGCCGGCTGGTGGTCACGCATCATGACCCCCGTCCCAACTGGCACGGGCTGGGCCTGCACCCTTACTTCCCTCGCAACGCCGCGACCCGGCTGCACGCGCCCGCGACAGGCGTCTGGCAGGGCCAGCCCGGCGCGCTGCCTGACGCGCTCACGCCGGTGCCCGCTGACTGGCGCTTCCCGCAGGCCCGTGCGCTGCCCGCCACCCCCGTCGACCACGCCTTCGACGGCTGGGATGGCACGTGCGTGATCTCGCAACCCGACCACGGCTATGCACTGGCCGGACGCGCCACCGGCTGCGGCCTGTACCTGCTGTATTGCCCGGCGGGCCGGGACTTCTTCTGCTTCGAGCCCGTCAGCCACCCCATCGATGCGCATCACCTGCCCGGCCGTCCCGGGCTACGATGGTTGACCTCGGGCCAGCAGGCCGCCCTGCGCTGGCAGTTGCGCTACCGGGAAACGCCCGCGCCTCACATGACAGGCGTATAGTCTGTCGACAACAAGTATCCTGAATCGCCCGCCGTGTCACACGCCGCCAAACCTGCCGTCTTCCCCCGTCATGTCGCCATCGCCGTGCTGCTTGCCGTGGGCTGCACCTTTGCCGGCAACCACGTCGCCGCGCGCATCGCGTTCGATGAAGGCACGGGCCTGCTGCTGGCGGTGCTGGTGCGCTCGGGCACGGGCCTGCTGGCGCTGGGCGCGGTCGTCCTGTGGCAGCGCCAGTCGCTGCGGCTGCCCCCGGGCACCTGGCGGTGGCAGGCATTGCTCGGCGTGCTCATCACCATCCAGAGCCTGTGCCTCTATTCCGCCGTGGCCCGCGTGCCCGTGGCCGTGGCGCTGCTGGTGGCCAACGTATTCCCGGTGATCCTGGCGCTGCTGACCTGGGCATTGGGCGGCAAGCCGCCCAGCCGCCGCACCGCGCTCATCATGAGCATCACGCTGTGCGGCCTGCTGCTGGTGCTGGACATCCCCGCCAAGCTGGCCGGCCAGGCCGTGGGCCCGGAGTGGCTCGTGGGGATCGCCTGCGCGGTGACCGCCGCCTGCGCCTTCGCCTCGGGCCTGTGGGTCACCGAGCACAAGCTGGCGCCCCTGGCGGGCACCACGCGCAGCTTCTACACCATCCTGGTCGTGTTCACGCTCATGATCGGCGCGGGCAGCGCCGGCGTGCTGCCCAGCGGCATGGTCACGCCCGACAGCCTGCGGGGCTGGCTGGGCATTGCCGCGCTGGCCGTACTGTATTCCACCGCTTTTTCCATCCTCTTCGTGTCCATTCCGCGCCTGGACATGGCGCGCAATGCGCCGGTCATGAACATCGAGCCGGTCGCCACGCTGTTCATGGGCTGGGCCCTGCTGGGCCAGACGCTGGAACCGATACAGCTGGTGGGCGGGGCCATCGTGCTGAGCGGGATCATCCTGCTGGCGTATTCCAAGCAGCGCTGAAGCCGGCGCCGCGCGGCGCCGGCCAGGGCCAACATGGCGATCAGCCTCGCCACCGCGGGCCGACTGCCCTTCCCGGCCATATGCAAATGGCCGATGCGTCTTGGACACGCCGGCCGCCCGGCGACAAGAATGCCGTTTACCTTGCCCGGACGCCCACCATGTCACGCACCCGATCCCCCGCCCGCCTGCGCCTGTGGGCCTGTGCCGCCCTGCTGCTGGGCTCGGCCCAGGCGCTGGCCTATCCCACCAAGCCCGTCACGCTGGTGGTCTCCTATCCGGCGGGCGGCAGCGTCGACGTCGCGGCCCGCATCCTGCAGCAGCCGCTGTCGCAGGCGCTGGGCCAACCCGTGGTCATCGAGACGCGTGGCGGCGCGGGCGGGACCATCGGCACCAACCACGTGGTGAAGAGCCCGGCCGACGGCCACACGTTGCTCATCACGCTGTCCTCGCACACCATCAATCCGGCCATCTACAACAAGCTGCCGTTCGACACCGAGAAGGACCTCGCCGCCGTCTCGCTGGTGGCGTCCGCCCCGCAGATCCTGGTGGCGCATCCTTCCTTCCCTGCCGCCACGCTCGCCGAGCTCGTGCAGCATGGCAAGGACAAGACCGACGTGCCCTACGGCTCGGCCGGCACCGGCTCGCCCAGCCACATCGCCGGCGAACTGCTGAAACAGCGCACCGGCCTGCCCTTCGTGCACGTCGCCTACCGCGGCGGTGCGCCCGCCGTCATCGACGTGCTGGGCGGACAGATTCCGCTGCTGTGGGTGTCGCTGCCCGCCGTCACGCAACACGTCAAGGAAGGCAGGCTGAAAGCCCTGGCGGTGTCCACCGCCCAGCGCACGCCCGTGCTGCCCGACGTGCCCACCGTGGCCGAGACCCTGCCGGGCTTCGAGGTCGATTCCTGGTACGCCGTCTTCGCCCCCGCCAATACGCCAGCCGACGTCATCGCCAAGGTGCAGGACGGCCTCATCCAGGCCACGCGCGACCCCGCCATCCAAAAGGCCTTCCTGGACCAGGGCGCGGTGGCGGTGGGCAGCACCGCGCAGGAACTCGACGTGCAGGTCACGCGCGAGATCGCGCAATGGAAAACGCTGGCCAGGCAGGCCAGCATCCGCGTCGACTGAGCCGCGCGACGCGCCGCCTTCAACGCAGGTACTTGGCGAACCACTCCTGCATGCGCTGCCAGCCCGCCTCGGCCTCTGCCTTGCGATAGCTGGGGCGATAGTCCGCGTGGAACGCGTGCGGCGCGTCCTTGTACAGCAGGAAACTGGAGGCCTGCGCGGCAGGCGACCCCTTGCCCAGCGCGTCCTTCATGGTGTTGATGGACGTGACCGGAATGCCGGCATCCTGCCCGCCATACAAGCCCAGCACGGGCGCTTGCAGACGCGCGGCCACGTCCACCGGGTGCGCCGGATGCAGGGGATCGGTGTCGCCCACCAGGCGGCCGTACCAGGCAACGCCCGCCTTCAGGTTGGGATTGTGCGCGGCATAGAGCCAGGTGATGCGCCCGCCCCAGCAGAAACCGGTAATGCCCAGGCGCTTGGCGTCGCCGCCTTGCTGCCCTGCCCATGCCACGACCGCATCCAGGTCGGCCATGACCTGCTCGTCGGGCACCTTGCTGACGATCTCGCGTTGCAGCGTGGGAATGTCCTTGATCTGGCTCGGGTCGCCCTGGCGCGCGAACATTTCCGGCGCGACGGCGTAATACCCGAGGTGGGCCAGGCGGCGGCAGACGTCCTTGATGTATTCGTGCACGCCGAAGATCTCCTGGATCACCAGCACCACCGGCGCATTGCGCTTGCCTTCGGGCGCGGCGCGATAGGCGGGCAGGTCGCCGTCGCGCACGGGGATCTTCACTTCGCCGGCCACAAGGCCCTGCGTCGGCGTCTGGATGGCGGTCTGGGCCTGCACCGCGCCCGCCGCCACGGCGAAGCCGCCTGCCAGCGACGTCACGAGAAAGCCGCGGCGATCGAGGGTCAGCGGGGGCAACAGGCTGTCGAAGTCGGTATCGGGTTTGTCTGAGACGTGCGAAGACATGGGCGCATCCTTTGGGACGAGGCAGGCTTGCCGGGAGACCCACTATACTCGTGGCTCAGCCGCAAGAACCACCGTAGGTCCCGCCGTGTTCGCCTCCCCTCCCCATCGCCCTGCCCGCCCGTCCCTGGCGACGCGCATGCGGCGGGCTGCGCCATGAGCGGCGCCCTCCCCCTGCCCGAGCGGGCCAAACCCATCGCCGCACTGACGCTGGCGGCGCTGGCAGGCTGGCTCTTCTCCCTCCTCAATTCCCCGCTGCCCTGGCTGATCGGGCCCATGCTCGTCGTGGCCGCGGCGCAGATGCTCGGCGCCGACCTGCACGTGCCGCGCGGACTGCGCTTCGGCGGCCAGTGGATCGTCGGGGGCGCCATCGGCCTCTATTTCACCCCGCCCGTGCTGGCGATGCTGCCCGGCCTGCTGCCGTGGATCATCCTGGGACTGGCCGCCTCCATCCTGCTCAGCATGCTGGCCGCCAAGGTCCTGGCCCACTATGCCGGCATCGACCCCGTCACCGCGCTGTACGCCAGCTTCCTGGGCGGCGCGGCCGAAATGGCGAACCTGGCCGAACGCAGCGGCGCGCTGGTCGACCGCGTCGCCGCCGCGCAGTCGGTGCGCATCATCCTGGTCGTGGTGCTGATTCCCTTCGCCTTCCGCTGGGCCGACCTACACGGCGCGGACAGCTACGCCACCGCCAGCCTGGTCTTCGACGCGCCCGGCTTCGTGCTGCTGATGGGCGTCACCTTCGCCGCGGGCCTGGTCTGCCACCTGCTGCGCCTGCCCAATGCCTGGCTGGTGGGCCCCGTCTTCGCCAGCATCGCCCTGAACGCGGCCGGCCATGCCAGCTCCATCATGCCGGTCGCGCTGGTGGATGTCGCCCAGGTTCTCATCGGTTGTTCGCTGGGCACCAAGTTCTCGCGCGAGTTCTTCCACGCCGCGCCGCGTTTCATGCTGGTGTCCACGCTGTGCAGCGCCGCGGTGCTGCTGGGCTCCTCGCTGGGCGCCGTCATCCTGGGCTGGCTGGCCGGGCTGCCCGCGCCCACGCTCATCCTGGGCATGGCGCCCGGCGGCATCGCCGAGATGAGCCTCACGGCGGGCCTGCTGCAATTGGGGGTGCCCGTGGTGGTGGCTTTCCAGCTGACGCGCCTGCTGGTGGTGGTGTCCAGCGCCTCGCTCATGCACCGGGTGGCCATGCGCTGGCTGCTGCGCTGACAGGCGCCTGCGTTAACAGGCTCTTACCCGGGTGGAACTCAGCAGCGTGTAAGCTGTCCTTGACTATGAACGCGCGCCCGCGCCTTGCGGGCGCATGGACGTTCCCGCCGCCTGCCATCCACGGCACGGGCCGGATCGACACCCTCTCAAGGAACGCTCACCATGCCCTTCACGCTCTCGCCCCGCCTTGCCGGCGCCACCGGCCGCGGCCCGCGCGCCAATCGCATTGCGAAGTCCCTCCGTGCCACCTGCCTGGCCGCCCTGCTGGCCGCGCCCTTCGCACTGCCTGCCCACGCGGCGCCGGCAGCCGCCAAGGCGGAAACCGAAAGCTATGTGCCCGACGTGGGCCAGGCCGGCAAGGACGTGATCTGGGTGCCGACCCCGCAGACCATGGTCGACAAGATGCTGGACATGGCCAAGGTCACGCCCAAGGACCGCCTGATGGACCTGGGCTCGGGCGACGGCCGCACCGTCATCACCGCCGCCAAGCGCGGCCTGACGGCCAAGGGCATCGAGTACAACCCCGACATGGTCGAACTCTCGAAGCGCAACGCCGCCCGCGAAGGCGTGGCCAAGCAGGCGACCTTCGAGAAGGCGGATCTCTTCGAGACCGACCTGTCCAAGGCCGACGTCATCACCATGTTCCTGCTGCCCACCATCAACGAGCAGCTGCGCCCCAAGATCCTGGAACTGAAGCCCGGCACCCGCATCGTGTCGAATTCCTTCCACATGGGCGACTGGGAGCCGGACGCCACCGAAGAGGTCAAGGAAGACTGCCGCACCTATTGCACGGCCCTGCTGTGGATCGTGCCCGCCAAGGTCGACGGCACGTGGAAGATCGACGGCCAGACGCTGCAGCTCACGCAGACCTACCAGATGCTGACGGGCAAGCTGGGCAACGCCGACATCACCGACGCGCGCCTGGACGGCAAGAAGATCACCTTCACCGCCAATGGCACGCGCTACACCGGCGAAGTGAACGGCCGCAGCATCAGCGGCACCAAGGAGGGCGGCGGCAAGTGGACGGCCAAGCGCGCCTGATTCCGCCAGCAAGACATCATCCTGCAAGGTGAATTCCTGCAGGCGGATAAAGGGGCAGCCACGGCTGCCCCTTTTTCACTCCGGCTGGTATCTCAATACCGGAAGAAGAAGTATCCGTAGTCGCCCGTTTCCTTCTCGCCGCGCTTCGCCCGCGAGGTCTTGCGCAGGCTGATGCGGGAGGGATCGGGCCAACCGAAGGTACGGAATATTTCCTCCGCCAGTTGCGGAAACACCGCCAGCTTGCGCGTGGCGCGATAGCCCAGGAAGCCGTACACCAAGACCATCACGCCAGGCAGGTACAGGAACAGCTCGCGCGCGGTGGTCGCCCAACGGTCAGGGTGATCGCTGAAGAGCGTGAAGCCCACCGAGAAGCACGCCCCCACCAGATAGCAGGCAAAGGCGAACCAGGCATAGAAACGCAGGCTGGCACGCCGATGCGCGACAGTGCCTTCGTGGCAATGGGGATAGACCGCGACGATGCCGTCATCGCGCCGGCGCGCGCCATAGGCCACCCACTGGTCCGGATTGCCCTGTGTGCCGGACAGCTTTTCAGCGGCCACGTCGAGCTCGTCGCCTTCCGAGAACGGGAAGCGCCAGAACCAGCCCTTCACGCGGCGGCCCTCCAGGTCGAACTCGACGTAGTCCGCCTCTTCGTTACTGTCGGCGAAGGCCGTGCTGACCGCCGCGCCACCCATGCCCGCCAGCGCAAAGCTGGCCGCCGTCGCCGTGGTGCCCACCGCGCCGCCGATCTCGCCCATCACGAAGTCCCGGGTGGCTCGGCGCCGCAACAGTCCCTGCACACGTCCGCTCAGCTTTTCCACGTCGCTCCCTCCGCCAGTGCGCCCATCAACCCACCGACTCCAGCGCGGCGGCGAACTTCTCTTCCTGCAGCTTGGCGTCCGTGAACGGCTTGCCGAAGGTCTGGTTGCCGAATGCCGAGGTCTCGCACCACTCCTCCAGGTCGTCGGGTGTGAAGTACCAGACCAGGATCTGGATGCCCGTCACCACGATGGTGACCTTCCAGCCAGCGATCATGCCAAGCACGCGCGCCAGCGCGGCCGCGGCCGCCCACCTGCTCACGTTCGTACCGACGAAGACCAGGATCCTGACGCCCGTCTTCTCGCCCAGCTTCTTGATGAAGGGCGCGGAGGCCACCGTCGCCAGCAGCAGGGTGTTGCCGATGGTCCCCACGCCGACCGCGAACTTCACGTAGTACAGGGTGGCCACGCCCAGCTTGTTTTCTTCCGCCGCCTGGCGGGCCGCCGCGAAATCGATGCCGGCGTTGATGAAGCTGGCGATGCCGCTCAACGCGGCGCCGCGCAGCTTCCAGATCTGGAAGCCCATCGCCCGCTTCGCGCCCAGCAGGTGATACGGCACGATGCCGATTTCGATGATGGCCGCACTGAGCGATGCGATGGACGCCACGATCTGGGCGTAATCCTTGCCTTTCTTGTCCGTCGCCGACACCATCTTGATCAGGTTGGCGACCTCGACGAAACCCACCGCCACGCCGATGCGCATGTTGGTGACCTGCTGCCTGGCTTCGATCGGGCGGACACGCGACCACATTTCCGTCAGGGCCACCGAGCCGGGCTGGCGCACGATTGCCTCGTTGGCCTCCATGAGCGTGCGCGCGGTGCGGATGCGCGCCAGCGTCTGCGCCCGGTTCAAGCCCTCGTGCTGCGCCTGAAGCTTCACCAGGTTCAGGGAGTCGACATCCGGCACGCCGCCACGGACCAGGAACAGATGCTGGATCACTTTCTCGCCCACGTAGTCGGCCAGATTGTTGATGCGCAGATAGCTGAAGACCTTGTCGCCGCAGGTCACCACCAGCTTGTCGAAACCGACGTTCTTGAGCACGCGGTTCCAGGGGGGAATCTTGCTCGGGTCTTTCTGGTGGACCCGGCCCAGCGAGGCCTTGTAGTAGTTCGCGTACTTCTTGAAACTGTTGAGCAGCGCCACCACCGACGCGAACCCACCCGCGCCGCTGATGCTCTCGTCCTTCTTGGCTTGTGCCTGCGCCAGGCCCTCGGCAAGCTCCTTGCGCAGCTCGTCCTGGTTGGCCGCAATGGCGCGCCAGAACAGGGCGCCGGGCTGGGTGGGATCGGTGCGCTGCGTCACCAGCATGGTCAGGTAGGCCTCGCCCGAGGGGCAGGAACCCAGCCCCTCGATCAAGTCCCCGACCACCTCGGCGAATTCCTCGCCGTCATCCGGGTCCTCGCCGTGGTAATCCTCCAGGGTGTCCCACAACAGCGGCGACTCCAGCCACTTGATCAGGTCCTGCGCGCGATAATCCGCCAATTGCTTGATGGTGCGCTGGAACACTTCGTACTGCCGCTCGAAGGCATTCAGCTTGTCCCAGTTGATGTTGTCTTCGTAACGCGGCCAGGCCCCGGCAATCTCGCTCTGCTTGTGCTGGTCCAGCCGGCCGTCCAGTTCCGCCTGCTGCCGTTCCAGGTCGGTATGGTAGATATCGAATGCCTGGCCAGCTTCGCCGCGCTTGTCCGCAGGCAGGTGTTGGGCAAACACCTGCTCGCGCTCACGCTGGTAGGTGGCGGCATCGATCTCGCCGGTGGCACGGCGGCGCTCCAGTTGCGCCATGGCCTGCTTGCCCTCCATCGTCGGGAAGTAGGACTCGATCACGGCATTGCGCACACGGATATCCTGTCCGCGGTCCCCGACCCGTATTCCCTCGCGCACCCGATCGGCTGCCTGGTCCGCCCTATCCGCGGCCCGCGTTTCCAGCACGACCTTGGCGCCACGGATGTTCGCGGCCGCCGTGATCTCCAGCTTGCGCTCGTCGCTGTAGCGGGCCAACGCGCCCAACGCATCGGAGTAATAGCCGTTCAATTCATCCGTCAGCCCGATGGCGTCCCACAGGGCGATGCCCATCGGCCAATACTCGACACCCATGCTGGGATCGCCGCACTTGTCCATCATCTGGTTGTGCAGTTGCTCCAGCACCTTGTCCTTCTGGTCGCCCTGCGCCGTATTGCGCAGGTGCCACGCATGGCGCGTGGACTGCATGCGCATCACCGGATCGACGTGCGTGCCGTTGGCGTGGCTGATGGTGGGTGGCGTCTCCGCGCCCTTGAAGGGCAGTTCCTTCGGCTCGCCATTCACCAGCTCGTGGTCGCTGAAATACTCCAGGGCGGACTTCAGGTTGCTGTCGAGCGCGTAGATCTCCTGGTGGTTCGCCGCGACGGCCCCCGTGATCCACTTGGCGGGCTCGATGGGCTGCATGCGCTTGGCGCGGATGGCCGCGTCCTTGTAGCGATCCAGCGTCTTGTCGCTCCACTTGTGCTCGGAATACGCCAGCCAGACCTTGCCGCACTGCTCCGGCTTCTCGATGACCAGGTATTGCATGCGCAGCGCGTTGTGGCCGCCTTGCGAGGAACACGCCTTGGTCACCGCGCCCTGCACGCTCTGCGCGTCGGCCGCCTTCCACAGTTCACCGGCCTCGGTGACGGCATAGGCTTCCCAGTAATTCGATCCCTGCGGCCCTGACTCATAGAACAGGTACAGGAAACCCGCGCGCAACGTGCGCACCGCGTAGCGATACCTGTCGCTGATGGCCACGTCCTTGACCCGCTCTCCCGAATACACGCCCAGCGGATCGGCCCGGGGAACCGGAAAATTCTGGGGAATGACGGTATAGCGGCAGGGCAGCACGGGCAGGCCGGTCGCCTGGCAGGTTCTGCAGGGGTTGTTGCTCATGAGTCGTTCCTGACGAGTATGCCGTGGTCCAGGCCACGGCGGCAGTCCTCTTGCACGGCGTCCCATTCCGCCGTCGTGATGTCGGAAAACAATCGGGCCAGCGCGACGTCGTCGGGCGCATCGGCGAAACGTTGCCGCAGCAATGCGTGCCGGTCGAAATCGGGCGACACCGTCAGCGCGCGCCAGGCACAGGCTTCCCAGTCGCGCGGATCGTCGTAGCCCAGGGCGCGCACGCGCCGCATGCAGGCGAGCACCTCGGGCAGCCTCGCCGACGCAGCCGACGGCCAGGGCTCGGGCAGGCGACGCCACGCGCGGTTCAAGGAGGCCAAGCCTTCCACAAGGTCCCACTGCGCCGCGTCCAGCGCCAGGCCCTGCGCCGGCACCGCGCCGCCACCGGGCTGGGCACGCACGGCCAGGCCGCCCCAGCGGTCGCGCTGCAGCCATTGGCGGCAGGGGCCCAGCACCGCGGCCTGCTGCGCGGCGCGCAACTGCGGCCACAGCACGTCCATCACGGCCGGATCGTGCAGGCGCAGCATGGCGCGCCAGCCTTGCGGATGCCGCGCCAGCATCACGCCGGAGAGATGGCGGGCCAACGCCGCGCCATCATCGCAGCCGAACAGCCAGCCACCGATGCGGTGGCCCATGCCCTGGCGCAGCGAGCTCAGCTCGCCATCCTCGACGGACATGTGTGCCGCCGCGCGGGCCAGGTCGGCGTCACGGTATGAAGACAGGTCCAGCCGCACCAGCCGGGGCCAGGCGGACGGATCGACATCGCGGTCGGCCAGCCGCACGGGCAGGCTGCGTACCTGCACGGCCTCGCGCCAGGGCGCCCAACCCGGGTGATCCAGCGGATCACGCAGCACCGGATCGATCAGCAGCCAGCAGACACTGCTGCCCAGCCCCGCGGCGTGCTGGTGCAGCGACTCGGCCAATGCAATGCCATCTTCCTGGTATTCATACGTCATAAGGCCACGACCCCGCCGCTGGCGCCCGCCGCGTCTTCCATGCGCTGCTGGCAGCCCTGGTAATCGCCCGACGGCGTGGCGAATGCCGCGCTGGCGGATTGCGGGCCGCTCCAGTCATGCGCGCCCGACCGGAACTCCACCTTGCCCGGGGCGTGCAGGTTGACCTTGCCGCCCTCGATGCTGAGGTACGCGCCAGCGGCCGTCGTGAGCACGCGCTTGCCTGCGGTGACCTGCACCGATCCCTGGGCCGACGCGATGGTGACCTGCTTCTGCGCCTGCCACTCCATGCCCGTATCCTGGGCCTGGATGCGCAGCGGACCGCTGGCCGCATGCAGCCGCAAGCCCTGCTCCTGCACGGCACGCCCCTGCCCGGGCGCGGCCCCCTGGGCGAAGAGCACGAGGCCGTCAGCGACGTTGACCGCCATGTGTCCCATGGCCGCCCAGTTGACGTGGGGCGCGACGAAACTCGCGCTGCGGCCGGCCACGACGACGGCGTCAGCGGGGGTCAGCTGGCCGATGCCGCCTGGCGCACTGAACTGGAGATGGGGACGGCTATAGGCCGCTGCCTCTCCGCCCGTCCCGGCCTGTTTCGCGCCGACTGTTTCGAACACGGCCGCCAGGCCCTCCAGCGCGGGGGCGGCGCCCTTGCCACCCTCGGGCTCGGCGCGATGCACCGCCGCGGCATCCGCCAACGAGCGCGCCGCCTCGTGCGCCGCCTGTATCTGGTCCACGGCCTCCTGGCTGTCCAGGTGCGCACCCTGCGCGTCGCGGCGCGCATCGGCGCTCACCAGCAAACCCGCGCCCGCGCGCACCGACACGGCCTCTGCCGTCGACAGGGCCGCGCCGTGCCCCTGGTCGTCCAGCCGCTCGTTGTCGCGTTGATGCTTGTGATGCCCCAGCGTCAGGCCGCTGTCGGCCTGCGTGGTCGAGACGTTCAGGCGCGCCTGGCCGGGCGAATCGTCCATCACGATCTGGTTGTAGCCACCATCGCCCTTGCCGCTTTCGGACAGGGCCTGGGTCTTGATGCCCGACAGCACCGCGTTGTGGCCGTGCGCTTCCTTCTCGCCCGCGAACCAGGCGGGCGCATTGCCGGTGGCGTTGGCTGCCCCGCCCTGGACGGTATTGTGCGGCGCGTCGACGGCGCCCTCGCCGTTGTATAGCGTGCCCACCACGATGGGCCGGTCGATATCGCCATGCAGGAACTGCACCAGCACTTCCTGGCCCACGCGCGGCACGAAGTTGCCGCCCCAGTCCCCGCCCGCCACGGCCTCTGCCACGCGCACCCAGGTGCTCGACTGGCCCCGCGCGGGCGCGTTGTCTTCGCCGCTGGGGTGCGCCAGGCGCGCGCTGGCGCCTTCGCCGCGCTGCCAATGGAACTGGATGCGGATGCGATGATCGCGATCGGTCATCACCGCCGCGCCCTCGTCGCCCACGACCAGGGCGGTCTGGGTGCCGTGCACGGTGGGTCGCGGCATCAACCTCGCCCCATACCCATCCCGCGTCGCCGGACGGTAGGTCACGCTCGCCGGAATCGCGGTGAAGCTGTTCTGATAGAAGTCCGACTCGTCCGCGCCTGCCGCTGCGCCCAGGGCGACATCCACGGCGCGTTCCAGTTGCTCGTCGAAATTGTTGCGCGCGCGGTGCCGCACCGACAGCAGCAGGTAATCCCCCTCGGCGGGCGCCCAATGCCCGTCCAGGCCGAAGCGCTGGCCGGCGGCAAACGTGCGCACCGTGCCGCGCCCGTCATGGCGCGAGGCCGCCACCTGGCGCGCGGCCAGTGCGTTGTGGGCCAGGCGGTCGCCCTGCGCGTCGTTCTCATAGGCGTACTGGCCTGGGTAATCCTCGTCGACCAGTTCACGATCCTTGGGAAAACCGGCGCTGGCCTGCGCGTTCACCGGCCGCGTCTGGCGGCTGCGGTAGTCCCAGCTGGCAATGCGCACGGCATTCACGCCCCAGGCACGCCGGGCCTGCCACTGCTGCACGGTATCCTCGGCCTCGGTCACGTCGGCCCGCTGGAAGCGCGCGCGCGCCTGGGGCCCCGCCTGCATCGCATCGTTATGGTCGGCGATCACCACCGTGTGGCCCGCGTCGCCTTCGGCGTGCTCGACCCAATAGAACAGGCCCTCTTCCGCCAGCAGGCGCTCGACGAAATCGAAATCGGTCTCGCGGTATTGGATGGTCAGGCTGCGCTTGCCATAGACCTCGCGGTCCTTCACCTCCCAGCGCCACTGCGGCGCCAGCCCGCCCTGGCCGTTGTAGTCGCCGAACACGCTGTCCACGATCTCGAACACGCTGACGTCCTGGAAGACGAAGCTGTCCCGGCGTTCGCGCAGGAAGGCCAGCCAGGGCTCGACGATCAGGCGATAGCGCGCCAGGCCGCCGTTGGCGCCCTCGAAACGCGCCTCGGTCACGTGTCCATTCCACACACGCGGCGCATCCACGCCCAGCGCGGTGCGCAGTTTCAGCGTCACCGGCTTGCCCAGCAGACTGGCCAGCGGGATATGCGCGTCCAGCGACAACGCCGACACTTCCAGGCGGCTTGCGCCCGCGCTCAGTCGCTCGACGCCTTGCAGCGTTTCCGCCAGCAGCGTGTTGGCACCCAGCGGCGTTTCCAGGTCCAGCAGGCGGTTGGCCTGCGTGAACGCGGCGGACATCAGGTGCGTGGGGGAAAAGGACGTGTCCATGGCTAGCTCTCTCTCAGTTCACGCGGTAGCGGAACTCGCCGTTCTTGGCCGCGCTTACCTTGATCTTCGTGACGGCCTCGCCCTGCGCCATGCGGCCCAGCACTTCGCCGGACACCTCGGGCAGCAGCGTGCCGTTCAGGATGTGATCCACGTTGCGGGCGCCCGTGTCGACTTCGGTGCAGCGCGCCAGCACGGCCTCGACCAGCGCCTCGTCCCACTCGAACACCGCGCGGTGATTGGCCTGCACCCGCTCGGCGATGCGCGAGAGCTTCAGCGTGATGATGCGCACCAGCGCGTCGTCGTCCACCGGGAAGAACGGGATCGTCTTCATGCGGCCGAGGAAGGCAGGCTTGAAGGCCTTGTACAGCTGCGGCGTCAGCAAGGCGTGCAGGTCATCCGGCGAGGGCCGCGATTCCGCGGGCTGGTTCAGGCAGGCCTGCATGATCGCGGACGAGCCCACGTTCGAGGTCAGGATGATCAGCGTGTTGCGGAAATCGATCTCGCGGCCTTCCGCGTCATCCATGACGCCCTTGTCGAAGACCTGGAAGAACATCTCCAGCACGTCCGGATGGGCCTTCTCGATTTCATCCAGCAGCACCACGCTGTAGGGCTGGCGCCGCACGGCCTCGGTCAGCACCCCGCCCTCGCCATAGCCCACGTAGCCGGGCGGCGAGCCCTTCAGCCCGGAGACGCTGTGCGCCTCCTGGTATTCGCTCATGTTGATGGTGACCAGCTTGCGCTCGCCGCCATACAGGATATCGGCCAGCGCCAACGCGGTTTCGGTCTTGCCCACGCCCGACGGCCCCACGAAGAGGAACACGCCCTTGGGCTTGTTGGGATCCTCCAGGCCCGCGCGCGCCGTGCGCACGCGTTGCGCCAGCGCCTCCAGGGCGTGGTCCTGCCCTATCACGCGCTCGCCCAGCATGCCCTGCAGCGCCAGCACGGTGCGGATCTCGTCGTTGACCATGCGGCCCAGCGGAATGCCGGTCCAGCCCGACACCACCTCGGCGATCGTCTGCGCATCGACGCAGGCGGGCACCAGCGGATCCTCGCCCTGCAACGCGCGCAACTCGGCCTGCAAGGCGGCCAGTTGCTGCTGTTCGGGCGAGGCGGGCGCGGCCGCGGCCTTGGCGCCCCGGCGCTTTGGCGCGGGCGCGGCGGGCGGTTCCGCGCCGGCATCCGCCGCTTGCGCGGGCGCATCCTCGCCTTCCAGCTTGGCGCGCAGCGCATGGATGCGCGTCACCAGTTCGCTTTCCTGTGCGTGGCGGGCCTCGGCCTGCGCCAGCGCCTCGCGCGCGGCGCTGATCTCGTCCTCCACCTCCTTCAGGCGGGCAGGCGCGGCGCCGCTGGCGCGGCGCTCGCGGCCCAGCGCGTCCCGCTCGGCCTGCAGACGCGTCAGGCGATGACGGGCGTCATCGATGCGCGCGGGCGTGGCCGAGCGGCCCAGCGCCACGCGGGCACACGCCGTATCCAGCACGCTCACGGCCTTGTCGGGCAGCTGGCGGGCGCTGATATAGCGGTGCGACAGGCGCACGGCGGCCACCACGGCCTCGTCCAGCACGCGGATGCCGAAATGGCGCTCCATCAGCGGCGCCATGGCGCGCAGCATGCTCGCGGCCAGCGGCTCGGTGGGCTCCTCCACCTTCACCACCTGGAAGCGGCGGGCCAGCGCGGCGTCCTTCTCGAAATACTTCTTGTATTCGCTCCAGGTCGTGGCGGCGATGGTGCGCAGCTCGCCACGCGCCAGCGCGGGCTTGAGCAGGTTGGCGGCATCGTTCTGGCCCGCCTGGCCGCCCGCGCCGATCATGGTGTGCGCCTCGTCGATGAACAGGATGATGGGCGTGGCGCTCTTCTTCACCTCGTCGATCACGTTCTTCAGGCGGTTCTCGAACTCGCCCTTCACGCTGGCGCCCGCCTGCAGCAGCCCCAGGTCCAGCGTGCGCAGCGACACGTTCTGCAGCACCGGCGGCACGTCGCCCTCGGCGATGCGCAGCGCCAGGCCTTCCACCACGGCGGTCTTGCCCACGCCTGCCTCGCCGGTCAGGATGGGATTGTTCTGCCGGCGACGCAGCAGGATGTCGATCATCTGGCGGATCTCGGTCTCGCGGCCGATCACCGGGTCGATCTGGCCATCGCGCGCGCGCTGCGTCAGGTCGGTGGTGTACTGGTCCAGCGCCGGCGTGGCCGAGGGCTTGCCGCGCGTGTCGGGCGCATCGGCCTCGGGCGCCTCGCTGGTGGCCTGCGCACGCTCGGCCTCCCTGGAGCCCCTTGCCAGCTCGTCATAGCGATGCTTCAGGTCGTCCAGGCGGAACGACGCGAACCGCGACGAACCCCGCAGGGCCAGTTGCGCCAGGTCCGGCGCGGTCAGGAGCGCCAGCAGCAGGTGGCCCGAACGGATGCGGGTGTCGTGGCTGTCCAGCGAGGCGATGAGCCAGGCGTGCTCGAACAGCGTCTGCAGGTGCGGCGAGAACACCGGCGTGCGCGTGTTGCCCGTGCGGACATTGCCCAGCTCGTGTTCCAGGTCGCCCTGCAGCGCGGCCACATTGATGTCGCAGCGCCCTGCCATCACCACGAAATCGCTGTCCGGCTGCTCCAGCAGGGCCAGGAAGACGTGCTCCAGGTCGACTTCGTAATGGCCACGGCCCATGCAGATGCTGGCGGCGCGTTCGGCCGCCTGGCGGCAGGTGGGGTTGAGCTTGCCTATCAGTGTCTTGAGCGGAGTCGTCATGGAAGGTTGCGTCGGGATTCAGTGATGGCGAATTCGGTTCAATCGGATGTCAATGGATCGTGTTCAGGCCGTAGCCGGCGTCGTCGCGGTCCTGGTCGGCGACCTCGGTGCACAGGAAGGAGTTCCAGCCCAGGCGGGTGCCGGACTGGCCATCGTCCTCGTCGGACAGCTGGCTGTTGCCCACTTCCTCCTTGGCCAGCACCAGCTTGATCTCGTACTCGAAGGTCGGGCCGCCCAGGAGCAGCAACAGCTTCTCCAGCGCCTGGGCCTGGCTGCCGCCAGGCAGGAAGCCCGCGAAGGCCTCCTTCTTCAGGGGACCGATGCGCAGGCGCAGGCACAGGTCGCGCTGCCAGATGCGGTCGCCGGCGAAAGCCGACACGCCCAGCACGGCGCCCGGCGCGCCCAGCACCGTGCGATGCGCCGGCGGCACGTCGTACCACCGCCCCACGAACTGCTCCACCCGCAGGTCCTCGCCGAAGTAGTCGGACAGCACGCGCTGCAGGTACTCGGCCGATACCGGCCGCTGGCGCACCGCCGCGGCATAGTGCGCGATGGCCTCGTCGTGCACCTGGCCCGGGCCGTCCATCATGCGGCGGCGCAACGCGGAGTGCCCCAGGCCGGCCAGGGACAGCAGCAGCGGCAGGTAATGGTGATCGCGATCGGTCTCGTGGCGCAGCGCCAGGCGGTACTTCTTCCAGGCACGATAGAACAGCGCCGCGGCGCGATTCGAGAAGATGTCGAAGAAGGCGCGCGCGCCGCGCTCGCGCGTGCGCGCCTCGCCCTGCGCCAGCGCCTCGGAATAATGCAGCGGCAGCGCGCCCTGCGCGCCCAGCAGGCCGAAGAAGGCCGGTGTCAGCGCCACCTGCCCCAGCTTGCCGGCCTGGATGGCCTCGCGGCGCACGTCGGGATCAGCCAGCAGTTCGCCCTGGTCGTCGTACGCCAGCGCGCCGGCCAGCTCGCTGGGCGGGAAGGCCAGCGAGGGGGAATTCAGGAAGCGCATCTGGGCCGCCACGGCATCGCGCCCGGGCTGGCCGCCCTGCCGGGCAAAATGCAGCTCCATCAGGCGCACCGCCTGGAAGAACCCGAAACGCTGCGGCTCCGCCAGCAGCGCTTCGATCACACCAGGATCGCGTCGCCGTTGCATGGCTGGCACCTCAGGATTTCCTCGGCATTGCGGCGCGACACCACCACCAGCTGCACGAAGCTGTTGGCTTGCACGTAAAGGCCGAAATAACGGTTGATGACACTCACGAACGTATGCAGGCTCGTGCCGACGAAGTTGTCTTCGTTCACGGCCAACCTGATCTCGATCCCGCGCACGAAAGTCGCGAACGGCTCGCCCGGCATCCAGTGCGTGGTGGGCCGGTAGTCCATGCCCGTGATGCCCTCGATCTGGCGCGCCGAGGTCGCAGACCGCGACAGGTCGTAGAGCCGCAGGGTTTCCTTCAGCGCCGCCAGGCCGCTGTGCACCAGCGACAGGTGATTCAGCGAGAGGTGCGAGATCAGCCGCCAGTGCGCCGCGCGGCCCTGCTCGAAGCGGTGCGCGTGCGTGGGCCGGCGCAGCAGGCGGATAGCGCGGGCGATCGAGCCGCCCTCCAGGAACAGATCGCCGCCGGACTGGCCCACGCTGAGCTGGGCCGGCAGGTCGCGGTTGGTGCAGGTGAGCTCCAGGCTCATCGTCTCCACCTGCGGCACGGCCGGATTGAAATCGATGTCCACGATGGTCAGCTCGGTTTCATAACCGGGACTGCGCTGCGCGGTCAGCTCATTGCGCCGCGCGGTCCAGTAATGCCCGCCCGTCTCCGGCGTCTGGCCGTGGCGCAGCGAATAGAACGGCCGGAACTCGATCACCGCGTCGCCTTGCGCGTTCTGGCGCACCTGGCGCACGCGGTCGATGGAATAGATTTCATAGCCGTAGGCGCGGCGCGCATCGGCCACGACCGGATAGTTCGCGCCGGCATGCGTCACGCGGATGGGTTCCGCGCGCTGCGGGAACAGGTTCACCACGGGCGTGCAGCCCAGGCGCAGGTTGTCCGCGCTCAAGGTCTCCAGCAGGCGCGCCGTGTTCGAGTCGGCGCGCAGCTTGCTGACCGGCAGGTGCACCGTCACGCGGCGGGCGGCGCCCACCGTGGCGCGCAGCACGCGCAGGTCCAGGTCGACGAAATTGAATTTCTCGGGGAAGGAAAAATACTCTGCCAGCAGGCGATAGGCCGGATGCGAGCTGGCGGGGAAATCGATGAGCGATTCGTCGGCGCCCATGCCCACTTCGTGCAGCAGCTGGCCCGGCAGGCGTTCCCACCAGCCCAGGCGCGTTTCGGCATAGACCGCGCTCGTGCGCAGGAACAGGCAGTCGCGCAGGGCAGCCACGAAGGACGGTTCACCGTGCAGGTAGATGCGCAGCGTGTCCACGCCCAGGTTGGCCAGGTTGGCCGTCTCGCCCAGGCACTCCAGGGTCAGCGACAGCCGGCCCGTCACATCGGGCGCCAGCACCACGCTGCCCGGCGCGCTGGCCGCCGGCACGAATTCGGCATGCGCCACCTGCAACGGCGCGATGGTGACGTCGTAGGCGCTACGGAAGCGGCACGCCACGCCCTTCACGGGCTGCGACTTGAATTCCGTGCCGCGCGGCAGGCGCACGGGCGCGGTCAACTGGCCGGCCACGCCGCCCACGTCGAAATACGCGATCGAACACGCCGGGAAAGGCCGCAAGTAGTGCGGATACATCACCTCGAACAGCGCTTCGGTGAATTCCGGGTAGTCGTCGTCCAGCTTCTTGTTGATGCGCGCGCCCAGCAAGGCGAAGGATTCGATCATCCGTTCGACGTGCGGATCCTCGCAGACCTCGCCGGACAGCCCGAGCCTGCCCGCGATCTTGGGGTAGCGATCGGCAAACTCGCGCGAGGTGCTGCGCAGGAAACCCAGCTCGCGTTCGTAATAGGGCAGTAGGTCTTCCATCTGTGCTCTCTTTTCGCTTCGCGCGCGGCGCCCGCGCGTTCCTCAGAGTCCCGGGCCGGTCTTGCCGCGGCCCTTGGTGACGGAATACTGCAGGGTGGACGGTTGCAGGGTCGCATCGAACGCCACGGGTTCGTGCGCGGGCCCCACGTCCAGGATGGCCGTGATGGCGAAATACAGGACCGACGTCGCGCGGCTGTCGACCTGCAGCAGCACGCGCACCTGCGTCAGGCGCGGCTCATGGCGGGCAATCGCCTGCTCCAGCGCGCGGCAGATGAATTCACGGTCGTAGAAACTGGCCAGGCTCAGGCCCGAGAAATCGGACAGCCCATATGTCAGGATCGAGCGTTGGCACTCCGGAAAGCGCGACAGCGTTTCCTCGGTGAAGACCATGCGCGTGTTCAGCAAGGCCTCGATGTCGCGGGCGACCGTTTCCTTGATCTCCTCGACCGAGAGACGGCGCAACGCGTGCGGCGCCTGGGATGGCGCCGCGAACAGCTTGTCGAACAAACTGGGTTCGAATCCCTTCATGACGCCCCTGTACCCTCAACATGGCAACGGGCCGCGAACCTTGCCGGGTCGCGGCCCGTTTACTGGGAAGGGACGAATTAGACCGAGTAGGTCTTGTCGTTCTTCGTCAGGCTCCAGGCGCCTTGTGCGTTGCCGCCCTGGTTGCCGCCGATCTTCTGCTGCGTGTACTTCCACTGCACGGCGGCGTACTTCAGCGAGAAGCTTTCGTTGGGCAGGCCTTCGCTGACCACCTCGGGCGCGACGCGCGAGATGATGACGTGCTTGAGCTTGATTTCCAGGTACTTGACGCGATTGCCTTCGCCGTCGGCGCGCAGGAAGTCGACGGTCACTTCGTCGAAGGTGGTGCCGCCCGAGGCGTGCTGATACAGCAGCGGGCTGACGACGTCCAGGTCCTTCGTGAAGACCATCTCGCCATGCTCGGTGCGCTCGGCGGTGTGGCCGCCCGAGGTCGAGGCAGTGGCCGAACGCGGCTGGATGATCTCATGGCGCCAGGAGCCGACTTCGATCCAGTCCGGGTGATCCTTGTCCTGAGACTCCCCCTTCAGAGCGGGGTTGCCGAATTTGATGTAGATGTCCTTCATGAAATGACCTCTTCAGTGGGTAGGGTTGGGTTGACGCAACGTCACGACTTCTGGGCCTGGGCCGGCAATTCGGCAACCAGGCGCAGCGAGATCGAGAGCTCGTCGAGCTGGAAGTGCGGCCGCAGGAAGGCCACGGCACGGAAGACGCCGGGGCGACCCGGCACTTCGGCAACTTGCACCGAAGCCTCCCGCAAGGGGAACTGCGCTTTCTGCTCCTGCGAGGCGTTGTCATCGAGCAGCACGTATTGCGACACCCAACGATTCAGGAAGCCTTCCACGGACTGGGCCGAGGCGAAGCTGCCGATCTTGTCGCGCATCATCGCCTTCAGATAATGCGCAACCCGCGACACGGAGAAGATGTACTGAAGCTGGGCCGACAACACCGCGTTCGCGTTGGCGCTGTCGGTGTTGTACTTCTTCGCCTTCTGGACCGATTGCGCACCGAAGAAGGCGGCATAGTCCGAATTCTTGCAATGGACCAGCGGGATCAGGCCGAGGTCGCTGAGTTCCTTTTCCCGGCGGTCGGTGATGGCGATCTCGGTCGGGCACTTGAGCGCGACTTCGCCGTCATCGGTCTTGAAGGTGTGCGTGGGCAGGTTCTCGACCAGGCCCCCACCTTCCACGCCGCGGATGGCGGCGCACCAGCCGAAATCGGCGAAGGCGGAGGTCAGGCGCGCGCCGAAGGCCCAGGCGGCGTTGCACCACAGGTACTTGGCGTGATCGGTGCCGTCGACCTCTTCCACGAAGTTGAAGCCTTCCACCGAGGTGCCTTCCTTGGGGTCGTAAGGCAGGCGGCCCAGGAAGCGCGGCATGGTCAGGCCGACATAGCGCGAGTCTTCCGAATCGCGGAAGCTGCGCCACTTGGTGTATTCCACCGTGTCGAAGACCTTGGCCAGGTCACGCGGGCGGCCCAGGTCGGCAAAGCTTTCCAGGCCCAGCAGCTCGGGCGAGGCCGAGGCGATGAAGGGCGCGTGCGCGGCGGCCGCGACGTGCGACATCTGCTCGATGAAGTACATGTCCTCGGGCTGGCGCGTCACTTCGAAGTTGCCCAGCAGGGCGCCGAAAGGCGCGCCGCCGAAGGTGCCGAATTCCTCTTCGTAGACCTTCTTGAACATCAGGCTCTGGTCGAAGTCGATGGCCGTCTGGAAATCGCGCACCAGGTCACGCTTGGTGGCGTTCAGCAGCTTGATCTTCAGCATCGGGCCCGTGTTGCTCTCCTGGCAGAGGTAATGCAGGCCCCGCCAGGTCGACTCCAGCTGCTGGAACTTGGGGCCGTGCATCACTTCGCTCAGCTGGGCGGAAATCAGGGTGTCCAGCTCGGCGACGCGCGCATCGAGCATGGCCGACAGGTTGTCGGACACCACCACGGTGCCTTTCATCACTTCCCGGACCAGCTCGCCGATGATGTCGCGGGCACGATCGTGCTCGGCATCGGACTTGGCGACGCGGCTCTGCTCGACGATCTGGTCCAGCAGGCCCGCTTCGGCCTGGGCGGCGGGCGCGGCATTCGCCTGGGCAGCAGTGTTACTCATGGCGATCTCCCTTCTTGTCCGTTTCGGTGCTCAGCTGCTTGAGCTTCTCGGTGCTTTGCAGCACGTCGCCCAACAGGTCTTCCAGCTTGTCGTTGCCAGCCAGCTTGTTGCGCAGGTCGGCCAGCTTGGTGCGGACCTCCAGCAGCTCCTTGAGCGGCTCGATCTGCTGCACCACGGCCTCGGGACGGAAATCGTCGATCGAGCGGAAGGTCAGGTCCACGGCGAAGGTGCCCTTCTCGTCGCTCAGGCGATTGCGCACCTGGTAGGCAGCGCGCGGCGCCAGGCCGTTCATGACGTCGTCGAAGTTGTCGACGTCCACGTTCACGAACTTGCGGTCCTTCAGGCGCGGCAGCTCGGCTTCCGATTGCGCGCTGAAATCACCGACGACGCCGACCACGAAAGGCAGTTCCTTCTGCTCGATCGCGTCACCCTTCTCGACGTCATAGGTCAGCTGCACGCGCGGCGGGCGCACTTTCTGCAGCTTCTTCTGGACGCTTTCTTTCTTGGCCATGGCTAGAACTCCAGGAGTCGGGCGCATCGGAATAAGACACCGCGCGCCGCGGGATAAAGACGGCTAGGGAAAACTGCGCGCCGGCTCCCGGCGCGCACGGGGAATCAACGCAGCAGGTTGCCGAAAGGATCGGGCGCGCGGCCAGGGGCGGCGGCGGGCGCAGCGGGCGGGGCAGCCGGTGCAGGCGCGGGCTCGTTCGCTTGCGGACGTGCGGCGGGCGCTTCCGTGGGCTGGCGCGGGCGCGTATTGGTGTTGCCACGGGGGGGGCGCTTGCGGCCATCCGGGAACAGAATATCCTCGCCCAGCGTTTCGCGCATGGCACTGGCAAGCGCCACGGCGTCGGGACGGGCATTGCCGGCCAGCAGCGCATCGGCGCGCAGGTCGGCCAGCGATTGCATCGCCACGCGCAGGCCGCCCACGGCGCGCACGCTCTTCGCAACGTAATCCTGGGGGTCGCGGCGCAGCGCCTCGTCGGCGGACACGATGGCCTCGCCATAACGCTGCTCGTCAAAAAGGATCTTGGCCATATAGGACCACGGTTCGCCCTTCTCGGGATTGCGGGTCGCGATGGTCTCGAGTTGTTCGAGGGCGGGCTCGGCGCCCTTCTGCGCCAGCGTCGTCTCGGCCTGGGCCAGCGACTGGCGGAATTGTTCGTCGGACTGCGGCGTGGGACTGGTGGCGCAACCCGCCAGCACGATCAGCACACCGGCGATGAAAGCATGGCGAAGACTGCGATGAGAGGGCGGCATGGTGAGCAGTAAGTCCTGAGAGGCGAGGCGGCGTATTTCATCAATTACTTGTAAATCATTGACTACTGCATATTTCATAACATTACAGCGGATTTAGTGGCCCTTACGGCGTGCATTGCGCACACTTGCAAGAGGTTCCGGTATAAAGGGCCATGCTGAAACGAAATCTTCCAGCGCGCCTCCTGCGCGCCGGCCTTCTTTTGGTCGTGATCCCCGTGTTTACTGGCTGCGCAGGCGTCGGTGCCGTGGCTGAACTCGCCAATTCGGCCCTGGAAATGACAGGCCTGAAAAAGGACAAGAATGCGCCTGTCGAGGTGAAATTGACACTTGTTGCTGGCGAAAATTTAAATGTTAGTAACGGCCAGCCCCTGTCGATGATTACAAAAATATACTACCTGAAGAATAATGAAACATTTATGCGGGCCCCGGTCAGCCAATTGATCGACTCCGCCCAGGAAAAGGCCGCGCTTGGCGACAGCCTGATCGCCTCGCGTGAAGTCCCGCTCATGCCGGGACAGCGCATCGAATCCGTCGAGAAGGTCCCGCCCACCGCCCCCTACATCGCGGTGGCGGGGCTTTTCTTTTCTCCGGCCCCGCAACGCTGGAAGTTCGTCTTCCGCGCGGACGAAGCCAGGAGCACCGGCCTGATGATCGCGGCGCACGCCTGCGCCCTGACCGTCACGCAAGGCAAGCCCGTGCCGCTGCCCGGCGTGCCCGCCTTCGACCCCTCGCGGCTCGCATCCGTGCGCTGCCCGGCGGGCTAGCGCGGCGCGGCGGCAGACAGCCCTCTCTATATAGATAGACCCACACACTTCCCGATAACGAACCGAAGATATCCCGACACCGTGAGTCACTCTCCCAAAGTCCTCTGGGGCGAAGGCCTCTTCCTGCGCCCGCAACACTTCCAGCGCCAGGACGCCTACCACGAGTCGCGTCTGGCGGAAATGAGCCGCGCGCTGCATCCCTATGCCTGGGGCCTGCAATCGCTGCGCGTCGATGAAGACGCATTGGCCAATGGCATGCTGCGCCTGACCGAACTGTCGCTGGTCTTCCCCGATGGCGACGCCTATCACGCACCCGCTGGCGACGCCCTGCCCCCGCCCGTGTCGCTGAACATCCTGGATGGCGCCACCGAAGCCGTCTTCCACGTCGCGCTGCATCCGCTGAAGGAAATCGGCGGTAACTACCGCCGGCCCGATGCCGTCGACGCCTTCGACGCGCGTTATGTGCAGGTGAATGGCCCGGCGCCGGACCTCTACACCAGCGCCGCCGCCGCCGAGCTGACCTTCCTGCGCAAGAACGTGCGGCTACTGGCCAGCCACGAACCGCGCCAGGCATTGCTGTCGCTGCCCGTGCTGCGCGTGCGCAAGACGGCCAGCGCCGGCTATGAAATCGACACCAGCTTCATCGCGCCCAGCATGTCGGTGCTGGCCTCGCCCGCCCTGCACGTGCAATTGCGCCGCCTGCTGGACGTGCTGCAGGCCAAGGTCAGCGCGCTGTACGGCTTTCATCGCGAGCCCAGCAAGAACATCATCGAGTTCCGCTCGGGTGACGTGGCGTCGTTCTGGCTGCTGCACACCGCCAACGAAGCCTATGCGGCGCTGTCGCATCTCTTCCATCACCCGCACCTGCACCCCGAGCGCCTGTTCCAGGAACTGCTGCGGCTGGCCGGCGCGCTGATGACGTTTTCCAAGGAGCGCACGCTGGCCGACCTGCCGGTCTATCGCCACGACGCGCCCGGCCCGGCCTTCGAGCAGTTGGACGGCATCCTGCGCGAACTGCTCGACACCGTCATCTCCACGCGCTACTTCTCGATCCTGCTGGAAGAAGTGCGGCCGTCCTTCCACCAGGGCCGCCTCGACTCCGACAAGCTGGACGAGGCCACGACGCTGTACCTGTCGGTGCAGTCCTCGCTGCCGGCCAGCGAGCTCACCGAAATGGTGCCGCTGCGCTTCAAGGTCGGCGCGCCCGACGACGTCGAGAAGCTGGTGCTCTCGGCCATGCCCGGGCTGCCCGTGAGCTATGCGCCGCAGGTGCCGCCGGCCGTCCCGGTCAAGCCCGGCGCCAGCTACTTCGTGCTGCAGAACCGCGGCTCGCTCTACGAACGGATGCTGCAATCGCGCAGCATCGCCATCTACGCGCCCTCGGGCATCCCGGAACTCAAGCTCGACCTCATCGCCGTCACCCGCTGACGACAGGACCTCGCCATGACCGACGCGCCCTCCTTGCTGAACGATGCCGCCGTCTCGCGCGCCGAGGCGTATGCCGCCTCGCGTCCCGCCAACTCCCTGCTGGACCTGCTCTATGACGGGTTCCTCATGATCTTCCTGCTCAAGCGCGGCCAGGCGCCTGGCGACGCGGCCGCCTTCTCGGCGCGCGTACAGCAGTTCCTGGCGGACTTCGAGCGCAACGCCAAGAAGCTCAATGCGTCCAACGAGGACATTTACGCCACCAAGTACGCCTTCTGCGCGGCGGTCGACGAAACCGTGCTGATGTCGGGCTTCCCCATCCGCGACGCCTGGATGCTGCAACCGCTGCAGCTGACCCTGTTCGGCGAGCAACTGGCGGGCGAGAACTTCTTCAACCGGCTGGAAGACCTGCGCGCGCAGGGCGCGGCGCGCCTGGACTCGCTGGAGGTGTATTACATGTGCCTGCTGCTGGGCTTCCAGGGCAAGTACCTGCTGGAGGGCCAGGAGAAACTGGGCTACCTGACCGCGCGCCTGGGCGACGAAATCGGCCTGCTGCGCGGCAAGCGCACCGGCTTCGCGCCGCACTGGCCGCTGCCCGACAAGGTCTCGCATGCGCTCAAGCGCGACGTGCCGCTGTGGACCATCGCGGCGCTCTTCTCCCTACTGGCCATGCTGGCCTACCTGGGCCTGACCCACACGCTCAAGGGCGACATGCAGACCGCCATGGCGCCCTACGAGCAGATCATCAAGCTGGGCCCCCGCGCCGCACACCTGAACATTTCCCTTCCCTGACGCCACACGGATGTCCATGAACGCCAGCCCCACCGCAGCGTCCGGCTACTCCTCGCTGGATACCGCCACCTTCGCCCAACACGAGCGGCTCGTCACGCTGCGCACGCCGCTGGACGCCGCGCTCACCGTCGCCAGGTACACGCTGCACGAGGGCGTGGACACCCTGTTCTCGCTGCGCATCGACTGCCTGGCCTCGTCCGCGCAGCTCGACGTCGCCAGCCTGCTGGGCAAGGAAATCACGCTGTCGCAACGCCTGGCCGATGGTGGCTGGCGCCGCTGGCATGCCGTGGTGGAATCGGTGGAGGCCCTGGGCAGCGACGGGGGCGTGGCACGCTACCGCATCGTTGCCGGCCCGTGGCTGGGCGCGCTGGCGTGGCGGCGCGACAGCTTCGTCTATCAGGACAAGACCGCCGCCGACGTGCTGGCCGAACTGTTCTCCGACTATCCGCTGTCCGCCCACAGCTTCGCCCACACGGGCGACCTGCCCACCCGCCCCATCCGCACGCAATACCGCGAGACCGACCTGGCGTTCGTGCAGCGCGTGCTGGCGGAAGAAGGCCTGAGCTTCCGTTTCGACCATGACCAGGCCGACGGCGACGGCGACGGGCGCGCGGCGCGGCACACGCTGGTGATCTTCGACGCGGAAACCGAGCTGCCCCAGGCGCCCGGCGCCGCCGTGCGTTTTCATCGCAGCGATGCCACCGAGACCGAGGACGCCATCGGTCGTTTCGGCGTGGTGCGCCGCGTCACCGCCAACAAGGTGACGCGCGCCAGCTGGAACGACCGCGCGCTGGCGGCGCCCGCCGCGCAGGCGCAGGCCGACATCGGCGAGCTGCCTGAACTGGAGGACTACGAAGACACCGGCTATCTGCGTTATGCCGACACCGCCGTCGCCGAGCGCGACGCGCAGCGTGGCTTGCGGGCGCACCAGGCGCGCGTGGTGCGCTACGAGGGCGAAGGCACGGCGCGGGCCCTGGCCCCCGGCCATCGCTTCACCCTGTCGCAGCATGCGCGCTACGAGGGCGGCGCCTCGGGCGGCAACGCAGGTGGCAAGGACGGCGAACTGCGTGACGTGGGCGACAACCATTACGTGCTGCTGTCCATCACGCACGAGGCCGCCAACAACCTGGGCAAGCAGATCGCGCAGCAACTGGCGATCGACGGCGTCGAGGCCGGCAGCTATCGCAACAGTTTCTCGGCCCAGCCCGCCGCCGCGGCCATCGCCGCCCCCTGGCGTCCGCGCCCGCAAGCGCCGGAAAGCATGGTGGCGCTGGTGATGGCGGCCAGCGAGGCCCCCATTTCCACCGGACGCGACCTGCGCATCAAGGTGCAGTTCCCGTGGCAGCGCGGCGAGAAACCGGTAGAGGGCGGCCTGGCGCACCGCAGCCACGGCGACGGGCAGGGCAACGCACCCGGCGACGACACGTCGGGCACCTGGCTGCGCGTGGCCACCTGGCAAGCCGGCCCCAACTGGGGCGGCAATCACCTGCCACGCGCAGGCACGGAAGTCCTGGTCGAGTTCCTGGACAGTGACATCGATCAACCGGTAGTCACCGCGCAGCTTTACAACGATGCCGACCTGCCCCCGTGGTCAGCGGGCGTGGACACCGAGACCGATCATCCCGGCACGCTGAGCGGCTGGCACAGCAAGAGCCTGGGCGATGGCGGCTACAACCAGTGGCTGCTGGACGACACGGCCGAGCAATTGCGGGTGCGCATGGCAAGCTCTGCCGGCGTGTCGCAACTCAACCTGGGTTTCATGGTCACGCAACGCCCCGAGGACACCGTCCGCGGCGCCTGGCGCGGCACGGGCTTCGAGTTGCGCTCCGATGCCTGGACGGTGTTACGCGCCGGCCAGGGCATGCTGGTGTCGACGACCGCGCGCGCGCTGGGCGAATCCACCGCGGCCGACATGAAGGAAGCCCTGGTCCTGCTGCGCGGCGCGCAGGAAAGCGCCGTGCGCCTGCATGACAGCGCTTCGCAACGCCAGGCCCGTGGCCTGGCCGCCAATGCCAGCCACGACACGCTGATCGAATCACTGGATCCGCAGGCCAAGGGCCGCTATCCCGACACGGTGTCCGGCCAGCCGGGGCGCAAGCCCGGCGACGGCGCACGCGAAGGCGAAGCGCCGGTGGAGCGCATCGACGGCGCACGCATGGTGCTGGACAGCCCCGAGACCATGAATTTCGCCACGCCTGCCACGGCGCTGCTGCATGCCGGCGAGAACCTGCATCTCACCTCGCAGGAGGATTCGCTGGTCTCGGGCGCGCGCACCGTCGCCTATGCCAGCGGCCAGTCCGCCACGCTCTACAGCCATAACGTGGGTGTGCAGGTGATCGCTGGCGGCGGTCCGGTCTCCCTGCACGCGCATACCGACAAGCTCCTTGGCGACGCTGGCGAGGACATCACCATCACGTCCACCTCCGAAGGCATCGAGATCCTCGCCCAGCAGCGCATCACGCTGCAGGCCGACGGCGCCAGCGTCACGCTGGACGGCGCGGATATCCGCTTCACGGGCCCAGGCATCCTGTCCGTCAAGGCCGCCTCGCACAGCTTCATCGGTCCGGCCAGCGACGCGGCAAGCCTGCCCGGCCTGCCGCAGACCTCCATCGACGATCCGATGATCGTCTCGGCCAGCATCATGCACAAGCCCGCCAACACGCCGATCGCAGCCATCGCCAGCGCGGCCGGCCTGGGCGGTGCTGGCACGGGCCTGGGTGACCTGGGCGGCCTGGCTGCCCAGGCCTTGCCCGGCGGCGGCACGCTCGCCGGCATCAACGGCCTGCCGGGCTCCCTGGCCGCCGCCGCGCAAGGCGCAGGCGGCTTGCTGGGTTCCGTCGCCTCCGTCGGCGAGATGGCCAGCGCGGGAGCAAGCGGACTTGCATCGCGCGCGCTGGGCGCGCTGCCTGGCGGCATGGGCCAGACGCTGCAGAACGCCTACGGCACTGCCAGCGGCCTGGTGTCGTCGGCGTCCGGCGTCATGCAATCCGCCAACGGGCTGGCCTCGTCGGTGGGTGCGCTTGGTGGCGCGGGCGGGTTGTCCTCTCTCGGCGGCGCCGTCCAGGGGGCAAGCGGCCTGGCTTCTTCGCTGGGCAGTGCGCTGCCTGGCGCATCCGGGATGATGGCTTCGGTGGGCAATGCCATTCCTGGCGCCGCAGGCCTGACCTCGGCCGTCGGCGGCGCCTTGCAGGGCGCCGGCGGCATGGCAGGTGCTGCTGCGGGCGCGATGCAGCAGACCATGGGCGCAGCCGGTCAGGCCATCAGTGGCGTCACCGGCACGCTGGCCCAGGGTGCCGGCAGCGCGGTCCAGGGGATCGGCGGTGCGATGTCAGGCGCCATGCCCGGTGCGGGCGCCGCCACGGCGGGCATCGCCCAGGGCGTCACGCAAGGTGTCGGGCAAGGGCTGTCGGGCGCGCTGGGCGCTGGCGGCATTACTGGCGCGGGTGGCTCGGCCTTTGGTGCTTCGAGCGCTTCGGGCGCAGTGGTCGGGGCGGCAGGCGCAGGCATGACGGCGCCCCTGGGCGGCTCGCATGCAGGTACGCCGGGCAGCGCACTGGCAGGCAACCCTGGCAACGCAGGCGCGAACACGGGCATGGGCACACAGGCAGGCCTGGGCGCAGCAACGGGCAGCTCGAACATGAGCGTTGGTCAGCCGGGCGCGGGCGGTCTCGCACACGCCGGTTCCGCGCCAGCCTCGGCAGGATCGGCAGCAGGCCCATTCTCGAACACGTCCTCCTTGCCCGCTTCGGGCGCGGCAGGCACACCCGCAGGCGGCACGCACGTCGCGGCGGGATGGCAAGGCACCGGCCCCATGGCCCCCGCCAACGCGCCGGGCGTCTCGCAAGGAACGGGCTTGCTCGCTGGCAACATGGCCGCAGGCAATGGCGGCCAACTGGGTGCCATGCCGGGGCAGGCAGGTACGCCCGCCGCAGGCTTCGCCAACCAGGGAGGTGTCTCGGGCATCGGGGCGGGGGGCGGTATCGCCAGCCCGCACAGCGGCGCGGCGATATCGTCGCAAGGCCTGCACGGCACGACGCTTGACGCACGAGAGACCGGCATGCCCGGCGTCTCGCCGTCGGCACTGACAGCAAGCGGGGGGGGCCTGGTCACTACCGGCAACGCACACACGGCCGGATTGGCCGGCGGTGCAGGCAACCTGCCCCAGGCGGGCGCTGCCACTGCCGCCCTGCATGGCGGCGGCAACCTCGGCGCCGGCCTGCCCCGCGCGGGCCTCGCCGACTCACGCGTCCTCTCCGCCCCCAACATTCACGGCGTACCGCTGGACACCGGCAGCGTTCAAAGCCTGTCCAGCCACGGCACAGCCTCCTCGGTCTCGGCCTTGTCTGCGCAAGCCTCGCTGACCGCAAGCGCGCCACTGCAGGGCACGGCGACGCCCAGCGTTCCCACGGCAATCACATCCGGCCTCTCCGGCACGGCCGGAACATCCGGCCTGGTGGGCGTGTCGGCACTGGCAGCCGGTGCTAGCGCAGGTGCATCGCTGGCTGGAGGTTTCTCCGGCGCGAGCGGACTCGCCTCGAATCTCTCCAGCCTGGCCAGCACCGCCGCCAGCCTGGGCGCACTACCGGGCGCCACCACCCTGGCGCAGGCGGCAGACGCCGCTGCCGCCCTGGCCGCCCGCTTCACCAGCGTCCCGCAATCCGTGATGACAGGCGCCGTGCCCGGCACGGCGACGTCCATCACCGGTATCAGCGGCGCGCCCATGACCGGCACGCACACCGCCGGCATCGGCGGTGCAGGCATCGGCAGTGTGGGAATGACGGCAACCGGCTCCGCCTCTGCGGGCCTGGGTGGCGTGACTGCCGGCATCGGCCAGGCCGGTACGCAGGCAGGCGCCTTCCCCGGCCAGGTTGCCACCGGCATCGGCGCAACGAACAACGGCATGCCAGGCCTGGGCGGCGGCGCACTCGGCAACACCGCCACGGGATCGATCGATGCGAGCGGCCTGCCCTCGAGCGCCATGGGCGCGGGCACGGTGGCTGGCGCGGGCGGCCCGGGTGCGCTGGGTAGCGCGCAGGCAAGTGCCGGCCAGGCAGGCATGGGCGGCGCAGGCCAGGGCTTGGGCGGCATCGGTGGCGCCAACCCGGCTGCCAGCGGCGGCGCGAACCTGCCCGGCATCGGCGCAGGCGCCGGAACCTCCGTTGGCGCAACCGTGCCGGGAACACCTGGTACCGGCTTCGCCAATCCCGGCGGCATCGCAGGCACTCACGGCGCGCCTAACGGCATCCCCGGCGCGAACGCCAGTGGTGCACAGGCAAGCACGGGCCAAGGTTCGCTCCAGTCGGGTGCAAGTCTCCCGGCCTCCGGAAGCACCCAAGCCGGCGCCACGACGGGCAGCACCCATGCCGGTGCGGCCTATTCCGGCAATCCCGCTGCACAGGGCGGCAGCGCCGCAGCCGGTGGTCAGCCGGCGGCAGGCCAGCCCTACGCCAACACAGGCGCCAGCCAGGCCGGTACAGGCACCACAGCAGGAACGACCACGCCCGCGGGAAATCCGGCGAACGCACAAGGCGGCGTAACGGGCGGTCAAGCCGGTTCGGCGCCCGGCAACCCGACATCGGCATCGGGTCAACCTTCCCAGCAAGCTGGCGCCGCACCGCAAGGCGCCGCCTCTGCACAAACCGGCGCCTCTGGCGCCACGAACACCATCGGCAATGCAGCGGGTGGCGCAGGCGCCGCCAATCCGGCCGGCACTGCTGCTCCCTCTGCGTCGGCCAACGCCCCTGCCGGCGCCAATCCCGGCGTCTCCTCGGGTGCTACGGCAGCCAACGGCAACGCAGGCATCGCTGCTGGCAGCACCCCGGCAACGGCGATGAGCGGGGCTACCCCCGCGACGGCTGGCACTGTCGCGGGCGTCGCCACGCCGGCTTCGGCTAGCGCCATCTCCGGAACTGCCGCATCCGGCGGAGGCATGAGTGCCGCCGCCATCCTGGGTGGTGGCGGCCTGGCTGCCGTGGCCGGATCGGCCATGAGCAGCCCTGGCCTGGCACAGACCATTTCCACCTCTGTCGGCCAGGCAGCCTCATCCGCGGCACAAGGAATCGGCGGCTTCGCCAACCAGGCATTGGGCAAGGTCGGACTGCCGATGATGTCCGCGCAAGCGCCGGCCGAGACAAGCACAAGCGGCGCTACGGGCGGCGGTGGCATCACAGGCGGCGGTACGCTGGACCAGGCCATCGGCGGCGCCGTGGCAGGCGCGGTCACCGGCGCGATCTCCGGAGGCAAGCACGACAAGGTGCTGGCCTGGGCCGCCGCAGGCGCGGTGCTGCTCCCGTTGGCTGGCAAGGCGCTGTCCTCCATACTCGGCGGTGACGCTTCCGGCGGCGGCGCCACGCGCCCCGGCGATGGCGACGTCATTCCCAAGCCCCCCTTCCCCGGCGCCGACACCTCCGGCAGCCCCGGCTGGCCCTCGGCCACGGATGGCGCGGCAAGCAGCAACCGCGCACCGTCCACTTCGCCGTCGAGCTACTCCGGCAAGTCAGGCTCGCACCTGCAATACGTGAACCTGAAGGCCCGCGAAGACCGCTGGAACGATGGCCGCGCGCTGGACAGCCTGGACCGCCAGACCAGCAAGCCGCGCATCCATGTGAAATTCAACAAACCCGGCGCACACACGTTCACCATCAAGGTGGTGCCGGGCAAGGACAACATCCAATACAGTGCCGCCGAACAGGGCCGTCGTGCCTCCTACAAGGATGTCGGCACCTCGGTGCGGACCTACACGACCAAGGCGGACGGCACCTATATCGTCGACGATATCTCGTTGCCTGCAGCCGGCCTGAACACCTATACCTTTGAAGTTCGTGACGCGCGCAACCAGTTGGTCATGACCGAAACGGTGGAGACCGCACGCCGCTTCTACATCCAGGAACTGGTCCTGCCGGGCCAACGGCCCGGCGACCCCGCCAACGACGTCAGCCCGGCGCTGGCCGAATTCAAGCGGCTGGGCATCGACGTGGTGCAGTTGCCCCGGGCAACCGGCCCCACGACGGGCAACATCAACATCGACTACGAATCCGGCAGGCAGTTGCTGATGGGCAATGCCACGCGTCCGTACCAAGGCTCGGAAGGCCCTGCCCACGAGCCCTATACCATCGCGGTGTGCCACGTGCAGAGCCTGGCTTCCAAGGACGGCTTCACGCAACCCATCGTGGTCGACGCCATCGCCGGGCCGGGACAGGGTGGCGCGGTCATTCCCCTCGTCGATGGCACCGGCACCGGCTATTTCCTGTGGCATGGCATCGATAACGACCCCTGGTTCATCGACGCGGAGTTTTCCTACGTCGATGAGAAGGGCAAGTCACGGACGGTCAAGTTCCCCGTCGAGCGCCTGCGGCCCTGGCCCAACGATCCGAAGATGCCCAACGCCTGCGCCACGATTCTGGCACGCATGAACGACTTCACGCCCACGGTGGTGAAGGGCTCGCTGGCCGTCAAGGTCTACGTGATGACCGGCGCCGCGGCGGGCGTGGCGTACTCGGGCGGCAACCTGATCGCGGTGGCCACGTACGATCCCTGGGATCGCACCGATACGGGCTACCAGTTGGAAACGCTGGTGCACGAACTGGGCCACGCCATCGGCATGACCCCCAGCGGCCCCAACTGGGCCAGCGACCCCAATGCCTGGGAAGACTTCGACGAGTCGAAGCTGGACCGCATTCCGAACTTCTACAGCGAAGCGGGCAACCACTGCCATTACGGTCAGCCCAAGATGGCGGAGTCGGATTACGTCCAGCACACGGGTGACTGCGTGATGTATGGCGGCGACACCACCAGCATCAAGTTCTGCCCCGACTGCTCCAAGGGCGTGCGCAAGGTCGACCTCTCCAAGGGATGGCTCCGCTTCAAGCTATGACCCCATCGCGCCTGCTCGCCCCTCTCCTGATCGTCCTCCTGGCCGGCTGCGCCGCGCCAGCCGCGGCGCCGGCCAGCCCAACGACCTCCACGACACACAGCCCCATGCGCACAGACTGGATCACCCCCGCCAGCTTCGCCGACGCCCCCGTCGGCACCAACGACGAACACGCCTGCCTGCCGCCGCGCCATGGCTACGATGCGCAGGTGAATATTGCGGCCCCGACACGCGTGACGCCCCGTTCCGACGGAACGCTGGTCGTGCCGGTATGCATGCGTGGCCTGGTGCCGGTGTCGATGGGCATGGACCCACCCACGGTTCATGCGCGCGACGTCGCCACGGGCAAGGAATACTCGGGCGTCGCCTATGTGCACCCGGCGCCGGGCGAACGCTATGGCGCCCACGCGGACATCATTCCCAGCTCCCGCCCCAAGCCCCAGCCCATCCCTGAAGGCACGCGCGTCGGCCAACAGTTCACCACCGACCTGGTGCGCAACGCGGGCATTCCGCGCGAGCCCGCGGTCTACGAGGTGCACATCCTGGCGGGTGGCATGAAATCGGAAGTCGTGAAGGTGGAGGTCGCGGCGCCCGCGCCCTGACGCGGCACGCCGGCGGCTTGGGCCACACCGGCAAGCCTCCATGGCGGGGCTTGCCGTACAAAGAGGGATCAACGCAGGCGCGTGCCTTCCAGAAGAGCCTCCCACAGCCCCATGAACTTGGCTTGCGGCGACCGGCCCGATTCGTCGGCATCGGGAAAATCCGCCCACTTGGCAGGCGCTTCTTGAGACGTGTACGCCACCTCGAGCGTCATCGTCACATGGGGCCGGGCAGCCCCCCCTCCAACCTCGCCCGGGAAGTACCATTGCGCGCTAACGGTGGTCTGATAGCCGCGGCCCTCTTTCGCGGTGATCGCGGATATATGTTCCGTGCCGGGCAAACCTGCGACCTCGCGCTTGCTGTCACGCAGAGGCTTGCCTTGGAAATCGTCGCCGTGGCCGAACAGGAAGTCTGGCTTGCGAGGCTTGAGCCCGGCCTGCTGCTCAGGGGAAAGCAAAGTGACTGTCTCGACATTCAACAGCATCGGCGGCGCGGCCGGGATATCGATGGCGAAGCGCACCGCCTCGCCCGGATCTCCCGCCCTGGGATCCGCGAAGAAGCTGCCCGCGGCGCAAAGCCCCTTCTGGGTGGGCATGGCATCGAATTCGCGTACCTGCAAGGCGCTCATGGCCGAGGCGATGTGCCTGGCCGAATTGCGCCGGGGCGTGAAATGGAACATGTGCCCGTCACGCCAGAGGTAGCCTTCCGTCTGGCCCATCTCCTCACCTTCGAAGCCCGGCCCCCCGAAATCCAGGCGGATATGCTCCGAACTGAAAATGACCGCGTCTTCCGTCAGATCCGTACGGGTGGAAGGCGAGGCATAGGGGCGGTTGTTCGAGTCGTGCGTTTTGCCCTGCAAGGTTCGCCAGCGTTCTTCCAGCAGTCGCTGGAACGCCTCACGGGACATTTTGCCGCGATAGGCGAACGGGGATTCCACGACCGATGTCGCCACCGCCACGCTACTCCCTTGGGGCAAGGGGACGACAAATCGTCCCAGGCAATGATTCTGCATGCTTCGCATAGTTTGCTCGATTTGGAATGAGTGGGATTCCTGGTCTGAAAACACTCCCTTGCTGCCGCCCCACAGCCAAGCAACCCCCGCGGCAGCAAGAATCCCGACGCCAAAGATAAGTCTTCTGGACCGCATCATTGCAACGACTGGGCCTTGGCGGCAATTTTTAGGACGGAGTACAACGTCACTTGCTGCACCTGTGGGTCCTTGTAGCTGCCTTGGTGATCAAAGCCTTGCATTTGTGCGAAGAAGGACGCGTGCTGGCGAGGCGCCACCCCTGAATGTGCGGGTACGGTGGCGTCGCCGGGTCCATCGGGTGGCCCTAGCCAAGCCCGATACGAACTCCCGGTGGAACGACGAATCACTCCCTGCCCGTTACGGTTGACCATCACGTCGCCAGCGGTCGATGAGTCAAAAATTTCACAATGCCCCTTCATCCCGTCCAGCATAAGCCGGGCGTTGCGGACACCCTCGGCTTGCGGCGTTCTGTTCAACACGCCGGTGCTGACCTCTCGAAGAGGCTGCAAGCTCCACGTCACCCTGCGCCACGCTTTCTGATGAACGTCGGAGCCGCAGTGGGCATAGGTCATGGGATGATAGTAGGCACCCAGCTCTTCGTGGAACGCCCTCGCCGTCGTCAGTTGCTCAAGATAGTCGCCCCATGCAGCCGTTACGCCTTGCTGAGTGGGATCCGAAGGGTTGATCGCCCTCGGGTTCATCAGCCGCCACCACACATCGTGACGTCCGTATATCTCCACATACGGATCCTGCGCGGGCACGCTGAAAAGCGTCCTCTTGGCCCTCCCCTCTCCGCTCTCCACGACGATCCAATCGGGCCCGTACTGCCGATTGGGCAGCAACTCCAAGGGCCCTGGTGCGTTGGCAAAGATGGCGGAGACTTCCGTTCCATTCGCACCAAGAATCCAGGAAGACACCAGCGCTTCGCTTGAGGCCCCGAACTGGGTTATCCGGAAACCCGGCGCTTCCCAACCGGTACGCACGCGCGCGTAGGCCGCAGGCGCTCCGACAGCGGGCTGGACGCCATGCACGATGCCCTGCACGTCGTCCGGGTAGCTTTGGGCATAGCTGCGCGCGATGAATCCCCCCATGGAATGGGTGACGAATATCACCTTGTCGCACTGCAGTCCCAGGCGGACACGACAATCCTGCCGTATCGCATCCACCCTGCGCTTCACATACTCCGCGCCCTCTTTATTGCTGGCGAGCCAGTTGTAGCCCACCGCATAGACCGGAAACCGCCACTCTGCGGCCTGCTCGATCTCCTCATCCGTCAACCTCTCGTAACCATGCAAAGTCCCCCATTCGGCAGGCGCCGCGGGCCGGACCGATTCCGTGCTGTCGGAGATTTTTCCTCGCTGCATGATGCGCCTGAGGTTATTTTCCAGATAGCTCATGATCGGCGCATAGGAGCTCACCATGGTGGACCCCCAGCCTCGGCGGGCAGCCTCCTGGGCGCTCAAACCGAAGACGATATCCTCGTCCTCCAGCAAATCCATGTCGGCGTCTTCAGGCTCCAGCGGGCGGACGGCTTTTGGATTCAAGAGTTGACGGCGGTCGGCCGCTCCCAGCCGCCAGAAGCCCGTGAGCATCCAGGTGTAGCTGTAATCGGGGCGCCATGCCCAATGACCCTGCCCCAGAAACATGCGGCGATTCTCCCGCACCGTCGTGATCAGGGGGCTGCCCATGATCCCGGGCAGGAAAATGATAGGAATCGCCTGCGTTGGCAACGCATAGACCTCATCCGTCCCGCCGGGCGTGGCGAATGGAATCTCTGCGTGCTCTACGCCGTCCTTATCCGGTCTCGTCTCATGGACGAGACCTTGCATGATGTGCTTTCTCATTGCTGCCCGAGATTCAGTCGTTATTCGGCAGGATCTTGATCAGGTACCGGCCCAGCAGTTCGCTACGCTGCACGCCGGTACGTCCTTCGGCGTCGGTCACGCCCTGTATCCGTGCCCCGTCCTCGCGCACGATCTCGAAGGGACGATTGGCCATGGCCTTGCCCGACGGGCCGCGCACGATCACGTCCTTGTCGAAGCTGGCGTCGGGCCAGGTGTTCATCTGTTCGGACAAGCGGGTGGCGCCTTCGAAACGCTTGTCGCTCATCTTCACGTCGATGCGGCCGGGCGCCGTCACCGTGATGTTGCCGCCCTCGATCAGGATGCTTGCGCCGGCGGCAGTGGCAATCCGAATACGCGTCGGCGACGCTGCCTTCACCTTGCCCGCGCGGGCGGTCAGAAGGATGTCCTGCTGAGCCTGCGCCGTCAGCACGTCGCCCTGCGCCTGCACCGACACATCGGCAGTGGCGCAGATCACATCCAGGCCTGCATCCTGCGCACCTTTCTGCACACCAGCCACGACGCCCGCAGCCTGCCCCGCATGAATGCGCAGGCTGCCCGCCACCGCATGGTTCACGTCCTTGCCCGCCGAGGCGTGCACGGCATCACCCGCCACGTATTGCATGTGCTGGCCGGCGACCTGCGCCAGCCCGGCCCGGGCCGCCATCACCACGACAGCATCGTTCGTGTGCGGCACCTTGCCTTCGACAGCCTGGGTATGGCGCGACGCGGCATCGCCACGGGCAGGCGACAAGCCCTCTCCTGCCACGGTGCCTGAAACGGCACGATGAAACGCGGCCAGCGGCGGATACTCCGGGTCGCGGCGGCTCGCGCCCGCCTGCTCGGTGCCCAGCGCCGAGGCCAGCCTCACGCTCTGGTGCGCGCCCGCCATGTCGTCCAGCGACTTGGCCATCAGCTGCGCCTGCGAGGCCAGCGTCTGCGCGCCGGCCGCCTCGCCCGACGGCGCCCCGGCCTGCGCGGCATAGGTCGTCAACAACACCCCCGCCCCGCCACGCAGCGCGCCGTGGGCATCGGTGCGCAGTTCCGCGCCCACGCCCCGCAGGCTGCCACGGTAATTGCCCGCCTGGTGGATCAGGTGGCCCAGCGTCAGGCTGGTGGCCGCCTGCGTCGTGCTGACATGCACGCGCAACTGGTCGTCGCTGTCGTCCAGCACCACCTGGCTGTAGCCCGCGCCGCCGAATTCCTTGCTCTTGAAGCCGCTCAGCGCGGCGGCATTGCGATGTGCATCGTCCGAGGCGCCCGCGCCGTGCCAGGCCGGGGCGTGGCCGCCCACCAGGTTGGCCTGGGCGCTGGGCGCGAGGTCGCGCGCCGCCGCGTACAACTCGGCGCCGCCGCCCTCTTCGCCCGCCGCGCCCGCGGGGGTCGGCGCCACGCCGCCTTCGCCGCGGCCGTTGTACAGCGCGCCCACCACGATGGGCTGGTTCACGTCGTGATCCAGAAAGCGCACCAGCACTTCCTGGCCGATGCGGGGCACGAAGGTCATGCCCATGCCGCCGCCCGCCTGGCGTTGCGCCACGCGCGCCCAGCGGCTGTGCGCCTGGTTGCCGCCCGTGCCCTGCCAGGGAAAGCGGATGCGCACGTCGCCGCGGCGATTGCGCAGCACCTCGTCCTTGCCGCCCGCCTGGTCACCGCCCTCGGCATCCACGACCACGGCGGTCTGCACGCCATGCACGGTGGGTGCGACGTGCGGCCAGGCCCCGCGTTCGCGCGAGGCGCGCAGGCGCCAGGCGCGGTCGCAGCGCAGCGCGCGGAATTCGTTGGCATAGCCCGTCATGCGCGCCTGCCCGATCAATGCCGCGGCGGGCGTCTCGGCGAGCGTCTCGCGCCACAAGGCGTCATCGTCGTCTTGCGCCGAAAGCGACTCGCCCCGCAAGGGCGCGGCCGGCGCCGCGTCGAAGCTCAAGGCAGCATCCAGCGGCCCCAACCGCGCATCCAGGGATGCGCGCGCGGCCTCAGGCAGGTTGTTGATGCCCACGTGCTCCACCGCATCCAGCGCGAAGACGGGCTCGAAATCCTTTTCACCGGCGGGCCCCAGCGGCGCCATGTCCTGGAGCGTGAAGCGCGTGCCCGACCGGAAGCTGCGCACGGTGCCGCGGCCCAGGAACTGTTCGTCCTCGGCATGGAAGCCTTCCCACAGCAGCTCGGCCTGGCGGCGCGCCTCGTCCTCGCTGGCCAGCGAGCCGTGGCCCGTGAAGTCGTACCACTCCAGGCCTTCCGCCTCGCCGCTGTCGGACTGCACCTCACCCGAGGCATCGCCCGACACGGCACGCTTGCCGCCGCCCTGCCAGCCCAGCAGCGTGACACGCTCGGTCACGCGGCGGCGCTGGCGCGCGAATGCCTGCACGCCATCGCGCGCCTCGGCCGCATTGGCGCGGTGGAAAGGCACGCCCACCGACGCCGAGGACGCATCCTCGGGCAACTGGCGGCTATCGGCGAAAACCAGGATGGCGTGGCGCGAAGGCGCCTGCGTGTCTTCCACCACGGTCCAGCCCAGGCCGGCGCCGGCCATCACGCGGGTGAGGAAGGCGTAGTCGGTTTCGCGGTATTGCGTGACGTAGGGGGCGACAGGCAGCTCGGCCACGGCGGCCGAGGCATCGCCCGACAACTTCCAGCTGTAGCCTTCATAGGCATCGAGAATGCTCGTCAGGATGTCGAGCACCGGACGGCCTTCGAAGATGCGGCTGGCGCGCGTCTGGTCGGCCAGCCACAGCCAGGGCACCACGGTCAGGCGATAGCGCGCCAGGCCGCCATCTCCCGCCACGCGCTCCGCCGCGCGCACCAGTCCGCTGCGGCTCGCGCGCTCGCCATCGGCCCCCGTGGTCCACAGCGTGACGGGACGCGAGACCATGTCGTCAAGATCCAGGCTCGCGTCATCGGACAGGGCCAGCACCCGCAGTTCGGGCAAGCTCGACAATGCCTCGCGCGCGGCCCAGGCCTCCACCTGCAGGCCGCCAAGCGCGCCTTCACCTTCCAGGGCGTAAAGCCGCGAGCCCGCGGAAAAGAGTGAGGAAAGGCTGGAGGATTCCATCGACATGCGTTCCGCGTTTCAGGGGCAGGCCAGGATCAGTGGCTGGGATTCAGGAAAGGGGTTCGATAAGGCGTTCGATGACGTCAGGGACTCACTTCAGGCTGGGCAAGCGGGCACTCGGGGGCCTGCCCCCAATGGCCCGCGCAGACCTGCATGCGGCATTGCTGTCCCGCGAAGAAGCCCTGGTCGCGGCATTGCGCCAGGCGCTCCTGCAGGGACGAGCCCGGCAGCTCGCGGATGAAGACGCCATCGGTCTTGTACACACGCGTGCCGGGCGGAGAGGCGGGCGGCAGGCCATAGGCCATCAATGCCGAAAGAATGTCCGCGTCGCTGTCCTGCGTGTTGCCGCGCCTGGCAGGCGCCGCGCGGCGCGACTGCGCGGCCTTGTCGTTCGCATTGGCGTTGGCCGCTGCCGTGCGCGTGGGTCCCCGCGAGGCCTCCGGCCTCACGCCGCTGTTCCTGGCGTTGGAAGGCTGCGGCCCCTTGGCCGGCGCGGCCTTGCCCGGCGGCGTGGCCGTCACGGCGGCCAACGGGCCTGCGCCAAGCGCGGCCAGCGGATTGGCGCCCTCGCCCAGGTCTTGCGGCCGGTCGTCGACCAGCGTGGCGGTCTGCGGCAGCGAGGCTTGCGCCACGCCGCCCAGCGACAGCTGGTCCAGCGGGGAGCGCAGCGGCGCGTTGTCGTCCTCGGCGGGCGCCTCTTCCTGTTCGATCACGGCCGGCGCATTGGCCACGGCCTCGCCATGGGTTGCGGGCGCGCCGGCCAGGGACTCGCGGTCGTCCGCTTGCTCCCAATACGGCATCAGCCAGAATGCCGCGCCCAACAGCAGCAGCAAGGGCAGCAGCCACAAGGCGCGCGCGCCTTTGCGTCGTGCTGGCGGCGCGACGTGCTGGGCTTCGGGGTCGGGTTGGCGGCCTTCCAGGGCGGCGAGGATGCGCGCACGCCCCCCGGTCTCGTCCGGTCCGGAGTGGGCGGCCCCGAGCAAGGACGGGGAAGGCGTGGAGGAAGGCGTCGTGTGTGCGTTGTCTGCCATGCGAAGTTCAGCGCTGCCAGGGCATACCGCCCCACATTTGAGGCAACGGAGAGTACCCCACACGCCGAGGGAATTCATTGCGTCTTGTTACGATTCTCTCAGACGAAAACGCGCTTGCGGGCGTTGGAGCGCTTGCCTCGCTCGTCAATCCAACAAAAGATTACGCCTTCCCCAGAGAGAACTCCTTGCTGCACCTCATTCCGCTTTATTTCCTGTTGGCTGTCGCCGTGTCGGCGCTGCTCTTCTTCCCCGCGCTACGGCAGTGGACGAAGCAGCGCCTGCACGCCTGCGCGCAAGGCTTGGCGCGCGGTCTCTCGCGCTCGGCCAGCCACGCGGAAGGCGCGGCCGGGGGCACCGCGGCGGTACTGAGAAGCGCATTTTCGGGCTGCGTCGGGGTCGTCCAGCGGCATCCCATACCAATCCTGACAGTTGTCGCAATCCTGGCTTTGCCGACAACTTTTGCTTTCCTACTGAGACACAATCACACATTTGATTACGATGATCAGTGGAGTCCGCCCGATCGCCGCGTGGAGGCCCTGCTCACGGGTGAGCGGCTCGTGCCCCCGCCCGCGCTGCCCCCGGAAGTCTTCACCACGCGCGAAGTGGAACTGGTGCGTCCGAACCTGGCACGCGCCAGCCGCGAGTGGAACCTGCTGGACCCCGACTTCCGCCAGCGACTGCTGGCGGTCTTCCAGATCATGCGTGAGGAACACGGCTATGAAATGGCGCTCATCGAAGGCTATCGCAGCCCGGAACGCCAGGCGGAACTGCAGGGCCAGGGCTCGCACGTGACCAATGCCGGCGCTTTCCAGAGCTATCACCAATATGGCCTGGCTGCCGACTCCGCCTTCCTGCGCGAGGGCAAGCTGGTCATCACCGAGAAGGATCCCTGGGCCATGCGCGGCTACGAGCTTTACGGCGAGGCCGCCGAGCGCGTGGGCCTGACCTGGGGCGGACGCTGGAAGATGATGGACTTCGGCCACGTAGAATTGCGCCGCCCCGGTGTAATGAAACGATAAGCGGAAACCTTGCCCCCTCATGCTGACACCCATGCAGACTTCGACCGACCTCCCATGAGACGCTTCCTGAAATACGGTGCCCTGGCGGCCCTCGTCTTCGCCCTGGTATGGCTGGCCGTCATCATCTGGTGGCAAGAGACGCGCACCCTGCCCTCGGGCCTGGACATCGCCCTCTATCTGTTTGCATTGCCCGCCGCGCTGCTGCTGGCGCTCTTCCTGGGCGTGAAGGCCGTGCGTGCCGCGCGCGCGCCCAAGCCTGCCCCCGAGGCCGCGCCCGACGCCGCGCCCCAGGCCCCCCGGCATGCGCGCCTGGCCGTCCTGGCCGCCGCGGCCAGCGCGGGGCCCGGCACCTCGGCGCAGGCCATCCTGGATGCCTGCGCCGCGCAGGCACGTGCCGCGCTCGATCCCGAACTGCTGAGCCGCGCCGGCTATCCGGTCTTCGCGGCCCGCCACGCGGCGCTGGACACCGCCACGCTGCGCCTGCACGCCGCCATCGGCGCGGCCTCGGCCGCCGACATCCCCGATGCCGCCTTGCGCGCCTGCGCGCTGGCCGAGCCCGTCGCGCAGGCCCTGGTGGAACAGGCCGACGCACACGTCGTCGCCACGCAAGGCCGCCTGCCCGCCGGCCAACGGCCCACGCTGCACATGGATGTGGCACTGCCGGCTGGATGGACCGCCGCGGCCCAGCGGCTGGCGCTGGAAACCCTCGCCCGCGCCGCCGCCATCTGGCCGCCCGAACAGCTCCACCTTGCACTGATCCCGCCCGCGCAAGCGCACCCGGACGCCGACAGCGACACCACGCAACCGCTGCTGCGCGCGCTGGGCGCCCATGACCTCCCCGGGCTGCGCATCGTGCTGGCGCTGGATTCCGCCATCGACGCCGGCGTCATCGGCGCCTGGGAAGACCGCGGCGCGCTGATGGGTCCCGAGACCCCCGCTGGCCGCGTGCCCGGCGAATCGGCTGCCGGCCTGCTGCTGGCGACCGGCGCCGCCCCCGCGGCCGGCGCCTCGACGCTCGTCTTCTCGCCGCGGGTCCAGCGAGGCCGCCCCGCCGATGCGCGCGGCGCGGCCTCGGACACCACGCTGGGCGAACTGGCCGACGCCTTCCTGCCCGAAGAGAAGATCGACACCGCGCAGGTCGCCGCCGTCGTCAGCGACGCCGATCATCGGGGCTCGCGCACGCTCGAATCCGTCGGCCTGACTGCCCGCCTCTTCCCGCAGCTCGATCCCGCCAAGGATTGCCTGGTGCTGGGCACGGCCTGCGGCGCGACCGGCGCGGCCAGCACCCTGCTGACGCTGGCCCTGGCGCTGGAAGCCAGCCGCGCCGCACAGGCGCCAGCCCTTGCCCTATTGACCCAGGACCCGCTGGCGCGCGCGCTGGCCGTGGTGCTGCCTCCCTCTTCTTCCGCCGCCTGACCACAGAACCATGCATAGCCCATCAGGTTTTCTTTCTTCCCTCAGCAGCTTCTTCAGCACCCTGCGCCACTGGTGCAGCAGAGCGATGGCCAATCCCCGCACCTTCCTGGTGCTGGGCCTGCTCGCGCTGATCATCTTCCTGTTCCTGCTGGCCGACACGCTCGAGGTCGCCCTCATCTGGGTCGGCATGGTGCTGGGCGTGGTGCTGTTCGTCATGCTGCTGACCTGGCTGTGGCGCCGCCGCAAGGCGCGCCGCGCGGGCGGCAAGCTCACCGACATGCTGGAACACCAGGCGCAGACCGGCGCGGTGTCCAAGCGCGGCGAGGTCGAGGCGCTGCGCACGCGACTGGCCGACGCCGTGCGCACCATCAAGACGTCGAAGCTGGGCCAGGTGTCGGGCAAGGAAGCCCTGTATGAACTGCCCTGGTACATCGTCATCGGCAACCCCGCGGCGGGCAAGAGCAGCGCGGTCATCCATTCGGGCCTGCAGTTCCCCTTCGCCGACAAGAACGGCGCGGCGGTGCGCGGCGTGGGCGGCACCCGCAACTGCGACTGGTTCTTCACCACCGAAGGCATCCTGCTCGATACCGCCGGCCGCTACTCGGTGCACGAGGAAGACCGCGAAGAATGGATGGGCTTCCTGGACCTGCTGAAGCGCTATCGTCCGCGCGCGCCCATCAACGGCATCATCGTGGCCGCCAGCATCAGCGAACTGTCGGGCTCCAGCCCCGAGTTCGCCATCAACCTGGCCAAGAACCTGCGCCAGCGCGTGCAGGAACTGGCCGACAGGCTGGAAGTGTTCGCGCCGGTGTACGTCATCTTCACCAAGGCCGACCTCATCGCCGGCTTCAGCGAATTCTTCTCGGACAGCGACCAGGCCGAGCGCGATCGCGTGTGGGGCGCCACCCTGCCCTACAGCACCGAGGAAAACCGCGACGTGCTGGCGCTCTTCGACACGCGTTTCGACGAACTGTATGACGGCCTGAAGGAAATGGGCGCCGCCCAGATCGCGCTGCGCCGCAACCACGACCTGCCCCCGGGCCTGCTGACCTTCCCGCTGGAGTTCGCCTCGATCAAGCCCGCGCTGCGCACCTTCCTGGCAACGCTGTTCGAGACCAACCCCTTCCAGCACAAGCCCGTCTTCCGCGGCTTCTACTTCACCAGCGCCCTGCAGGAAGGCGTCGCCCACAGCACCTCCACGGCGAAGCTGGCGCAACGTTTCGGCCTGGCCCCGGGCGGTCCCGAGCCCGTGCGCACCGTCACGGCCAACAACGGCTTCTTCCTGCGCGACCTGTTCTCCAAGGTGGTCTTCGCCGACAAGCGCCTGGTTCGCCAGCACGCCAGTCCCGGCAAGATCCGCGCCCGCTACCTGGCCTTCTTCGGCATCGTGCTGGCGCTGGGCCTGCTGCTGGGCGGCTGGAGCTGGTCCTACATGGGCAACCGCCAGCTGGCCAGCAACGTGCAGGCCGACCTGGACCAGGTCGCGCGCATGCAGGCGGCCAGCACCGACCTGCAGAGCCGCCTGGAAGGCATGGCCATCCTGCAGGACCGCATCGAACAACTGGATCGTTATTCCGCCAGCCGCCCGATGTCGCTGGGGCTGGGGCTCTACCAGGGCGACGTGCTGCGCGAGCACTTGCTGAAGGAGTACTACCACGGCCTGAACCAGTTCATGCTGGCGCCGGTGCGCGCCAGCCTGGAAGACTTCCTCGGCAAGGTCGACACCTCCGGCCAGTCCGCCAGCCTGCCCGGCGCGCAGCCCGGCCAGGACGGCGCCACCGCCAACCGGCCGGCCACGCCCGCCACCGTGGGCGGCAACAGCGACATGCTGTTCCAGGATGCCTCGCCGCGGAATGTCGACGACGCCTACAACGCGCTCAAGACCTACCTGATGATGGCCAACCGGCAGCACGTGGACCCCACGCACCTGTCGGACCAGATCACGCGCTACTGGCGCGGCTGGCTGGAAACCAACCGCGGCACCATGCCGCGCGACCAGATGATCCGCAGCGCCGAACGGCTGATCTCCTTCTATGCCAGCCGCTCCGCCGATCCCGCGTGGCCGCAGATCGAGACCAATCTCGCCATCGTCGAGAAGACCCGCGGCAGCCTGCGTTCCGTGATGCAGGGCATGCCCGCGCGCGAACGCGCCTATGCCACCATCAAGGCGCGCGCCGCCACGCGCTTCCCGGCCATCACCGTGGCAGGACTGGTGGGCGAGAGCGACGCGGCCGTGGTCGCGGGCAGCTTCGCCATTCCCGGCACCTTCACCCGCCAGGCCTGGGTGCAGTACGTCGAACCCGCCATCCAGGAAGCGGCCCGCCAGGAAATGCAGACCACCGACTGGGTGCTGGGCACGAGCGGGCGCGATGACCTGACGCTGGAAGGCAGCCCGGAGCAGATCCGCAAGAGCCTCGCCACGCTCTACAAGACCGAGTACGCCGAGCACTGGCAGAAGTTCCTGCGCGGCGTCACGATCCAGCCCTTCACGAGCTTCGAGCAATCGGTCACGGCCATGAACCGCCTGGGCAATCCCCAGACCTCGCCGCTGGCCAAGCTCATCAACGAGACCTACGAGCAGACGTCCTGGGACAACCCCTCGCTGGTGAACGCCGGCCTGCAGCAGGCGCAGACCGGCATCGTGGCCTGGTTCAAGCGCGTCATCCTGCGCCAGACCCCGCCCGGCCCAGGCGCCCCCGTCCAGACCGCCGGCGGCGAAGCCATTCCCATGGGACCGATCGGCCGCGAGTTCTCGGACGTTGCGCGGCTCGTGGTCACGCGCGACAACCAGTCGCTGCTGGGCAACTACATGAACGCGCTGTCGCAGATCCGCACGCGCTTCAACCAGCTCAACAACCAGGGCGACCCCGGCCCCGGCGCGCTGACGCTCATGCGCCAGACGCTGGAAGGCAAGGACTCGGAATTGGCCGCAGCGCTGAAGCTCGTGGACGAGCAGATGCTGGCGGGCCTCACGCCCTCGCAGCGCGACACGCTGCGTCCGCTGCTGGTGCGTCCGCTCATCGAGGCCTACGCCATCATCATGCAGCCGGCCGAGACGGAACTGAACAAGGTCTGGGCGGCGCAGATCCACGAGCCCTTCAACCAGTCGCTGGTCAACAAGTATCCCTTCGCCGCCAGCGCCAGCGTCGAGGCCAGCGCGGAAGAGATCGGCCAGGTCTTCGGTCCGCAAGGCAGCATCGCCAAGTTCGTCAATGACACGCTGGGGCCCCTGACCGTGCGCCGCGGCGACATCCTGACCGCCCGCACCTGGGGCGACATGGGCGTCAGCCTGCAGCCCACCTTCACGGCCAACTTCGCACGCTGGGTCGCGCCGTTGACGGGCGGCGCGGGTGGCGCGGCCGCGCAGGCGCAGACGCTGTTCCAGATCCAGCCGCGTCCGGCCTCGGGCATCACCGAGTACACCATCGAGATCGACGGCCAGCAGCTGCGCTACCGCAACACGCCGCCGCAATGGGTCAACTTCGTGTGGCCCAACCCGCAAGGCGCCCCCGGCGCGCGCATCACGGCCACGACCTTCGACGGCACGACGGTGGAGATCATCAACGAACCCGGCCGCTTCGGCCTGGAACGCCTGATCGGCACCGCCCAGCGCACCAGCAACGCCGACGGCAGTTTCGACATGATCTGGACCCAGTCCAATGTGTCGGTGCCGGTGAAACTGCGCATCATCAGCAGCGCCCAGGCCAGCGCCAGCGAGCCGGGCAGCCAGGGCCTGCGCGAACTGCGCCTGCCCGCCACGGTGGTGGGCGCGGCGTCCGCGCCCACCCGGCCTGCCCCCGCAGGCAACGCGGCCCCCTCCGCCGCCCAGCCGTCCCGCAACGGAGCCCAGCAATGACCGCCGCGCAATCCCTGCTTTTCCGCACCGCCTACTTCGGCAAGCTGCCTTCGCGCGGCGACTTCGTGAAGAACGCCGCCCACCCGCAGCTCATGGACTCGCTCGACAGCTGGGTGGCCGGCGCCATGGAGGTGCTGGGCCAGGACCCGCACTGGAAGCCCTTCTACGACGAAGCCCAGCCGCTGCAGTTCGCCTTCCTGGGGTCGCGCAGCAAGCTGGCCATCGCCGGCACGCTGCACCCCAGCCAGGACCAGTCGGGCCGCCGCTTTCCCTTCCTCGCCGCCACCTCGCTGGAAGTCGCGCAGCCCCTGCCCTTCATCGCGCGCAGTCCGGTCGCCTTCAGTCGGCTGTGGAGCCGCATGGACACGGCCACCGCCGCGCTGCTGGTCACCAGCGAACCGGGCCCGGGCCTGGCCGCGCTGAACGAACTGGAAGGCGAAGTGCGTCCCGCCGCCGACGACGGCTTCGACGCCTTCGTCGACCTTCAGACGGTCGAACGGGTCGAGGCCATGCTTCGCGGCGCGGGCCACAACGTCCGCATGCATGACATCGTGCTGGCGCTGGGCATCCTGCTGGCGCCGGTCATGTCCAGCGGCTCCTCCCGGCTGGGCAAGGGCCTGGCGCTGCCGCTGCCCGACGACCCGCTCTACGCCAACCTGGTCAGCGCCTACTGGATGACGCTGATCGCGCCCTTCCTGGGCCGCGCCGACTTCGAGATCGCGCTGTTCTCGGGCCGCATCGCCGGCGTGCCGCGCCTCATCGTGGGCTTCGACGGCGCCTCGCCGGTCACGCTGGCCAGCATCCTGGCCGCCCCGCGCTTCCTCGCCGAGCGCCATATCGTGCTGGACGAAGCCCCGTGGGTGAACGACCACATCCAGGCCAGCCACGGCCTGGCCAAGCTGTCCAGCTACCTGCACCAGCCCCGGCTGTCGCTGCGCACCGCGCTGGACACCTTCAGCGAAGTCTTCACAGGAGCCTGAGCATGAGACTGCTCATCGTCTGCGCCGCGCTCACGCTGTCGGCCACCGCCTACGCCCAGGACGCCGCCACCGTGGTGCCGGCCAATGTCATCCCCCAACCCGGCCAGGTCGTCGCCAGCGGCGCCGTGCCCGACGAAGCCACCAAGGCCGAGGTGCTGGCCCGCCTGCAGAAGCTGTACGGCGTGGGCAACGTCATCGACCGGATCGAAGTGGGCGGCGTCGTCGCGCCGCCGAACTGGTCGCAGCACGTGGGCCGCCTGATCGACGCGCCGCTCAAGGACATCAGCCGCGGCCAGCTGGAAATCGACGGCACGCAGGTGCGCCTGCGCGGCGAGGTGACCAACGAGGCCAAGCGCCAGCAGATCGCCAGCACCTTCGCCACGTCGCTGAATCCCACCTATCGCATCGTGAACGGCCTGCACGTGTCGGCCGACCAGCGCGAACAGCATCTGCTGGACGACCTGCTGACCGATCGCACGGTGGAGTTTGAGACCGGCAGCGCGCGGCTCACGCAGCAAGGCCGGGCGCTGCTCGACCAGATCGCCGACGTGATCCCCAAGCTCACCAGCGACAAGGTCCAGGTCATCGGCCACACCGACAGCTCGGGCAGCCGCGCCACCAACCTGGCCTTGAGCCAGGCGCGCGCGGACGCGGTCAAGGCCTACCTGATCGACAAGGGCCTGCCGCCCTCGCGCTTCGAGGCCACGGGTGTCGGCCCCGACCAGCCGCTGGCCACGAACAGCACGGCGGAAGGGCGCGCCAAGAACCGGCGGATCGAGTTCCGTGCGTCCCGCTGAGCAGCGGACGCCCAGCCATGGAAAAGGGCTCCCTCGGGAGCCCTTTTTTCACACTCGCGGCGCTCAGTTGCCGTCGGATGGCTTGCGCGCCACGCCCAGGATTTCCTCCAGCGCGCTGAGCGTTTCCTCGTTCTTCAGCACGGTGCGCAGCCACAGGTGCAGCGACATCTCGCCCCAGTCCGCCGCCTTGTCGGCCAGGTAGGCCACCGGGCTGTGCGGTTCGGTGCGGCGGAAGAAGGCCGCCACGTCCCGCAGCTGCGCCAGCGCCTGCTCGCGCGATTGCAGGGGCCCGGGGATGGGAGCGGGCGCCGCCGGCACCGTGGCCGGCGCGGCCAGGGCGGGCGACAGCGTGGGTTCGATGCGGGCGGACGCGCTGTCGGGCACGGCAGCCGCCGGCGCGGCGGCGGGTTCCGAGCGCTCGGCCAGGCCGGCTTCGCGCGCGAAACGGCGCGTCAGGTCGCTGACCTGCCTCAGGCTGGTGCGCAGCGGCGAGAACGCGGGACCCTCGTCGCCCAGGCGCTCGGTCAGGGTGGCTTCCAGCGCATCCACGGCCTGCGCGCAGGTATGCAGGTCCTGTTCCAGGCGCAGGTAGAACGTCGCAGGCGTGTCGCGGCGCGCCTGGTCGTACTGCTCCATCGTCACGCGGCCCTGCGACAGGTCATTGGCGCGTTGCGGCTCACGGCGGATCGAATTGGCCAGGGCCGAGGCGCTGTCCCACACCGCGGCGCCATAACGTCCGCCTTCGGTATCGGTCAGCGGCAGCTCGGTCACCAGCTGGCGCGAACGCGACAGCAGCCAGGCCAGGTTGCCCACGCGCTGCTGCGCGTCGCCATCTTCGGGCACGGGATGCACCGTGTCCCAGTAGTCGCGGCACAGGCCGTCCACCAGCAGCAGGCCGTCGCGCAGGCCCGGAAAGCCGCGCGTCTTGGCCCAGGCTTCCGCCAGCCAGCCCGCCACGCGCAGATCCTTGCTGCGCGTGCTCAGCACCTCGGCGCAGACGCGCGCCACGCGGTGCCAGTCGGCCTCCTTGATGTCGGTGACCCAGTCACCCTGGTCCAGATGCGGATCGTCCTGCCGGCGCGCTTCGCGGATCTCGTCGAACTCGGCGGAGAACACCATGTCCTCGCCAGCCGGCGCGTCGCCGGGGATGGGTTGCAGCAGCGTGTTGATGTCCGTCGTCATGATGGAGGCTGTATGAAGGGCAGATGACGCACGCGCGGCGCCACGCCGCGCGATGGGCTCACATCCTAACCGGGAAGGCGCGCTGTTACGTCTTCCTGACACGACCGCTTACAAAGCCGCGCGCGCCCTGCCGCTATCATGTGGCCTCGATTGTGGCGCCCAGCCTGGGCAGCAGCCCGCGCCTGTCCGAGGATCACCATGAAGAAGACGTTCTCGCTCGCCCCCAACGGCACGTATGTCATCGGCAAGCCGCGCCGTTGTCCTGACGGCACCTATGTCGGCGGCACCGGCGCCATCACGCGCGCACCCGATGGCACCTACGTCGCGGGCAAGCCGCAGCGCGCGCCCAATGGCCGCTACCTGGGCGGCGAAGGCCGCGTCACCCTGGCGCCGGACGGCAGCTTCGTGGTGGGCATGCCCCGCCTCACGCCCGCCGGCGGCTATCTCTGATTTCCCGTCCTTCCTTCCGATCCGCCAGGAGCATCCGGACATGGCGCAACGCCCTGTGATCCGCAAGGGCGACACCACCTCGCATGGTGGCGTCGTCGTCACCGGCGACGAAACCGTCGTCATCTTCGGCCAGCCGATGGCACGCGTGGGCGACCAGGTCACCTGCCCGCGTTGCAACGGCACCCACGTCATCGTGGAAGGCATCGAAACCACCGGCTCGGACCGCAAGACCGCGCTGGAAGGCATGAAGACTTCCTGCGGCGCCACGCTCATCGCCAGCCAGCGTTTCTATCAGCTCGGCTGAAGCACGGCCAGGCCTGCCGCGTCAGCCCTGGCCTGTCGGGCCGTGATCAACGGTTGATCACGGAATCCAGGATGATGCCGGTGGCCACGCCCACCAGGAAATACTCGGCGCCCACGCCGACCCAGTGGTAGCCGTGGCGAGGCGGCGGCAGGCGATGCCCCCGCCAGTCCCGCACCACATAGCGCGGTTCGCGGTAGTAAGGCGGCAGGCGTTCGCCGCGCGACCAGCGTCGTTGTGTCGGATAGACGTTCACCACCACGGGTGCGCGGCCGCGATAGGCCCGGCGGTCGTCCTTCCAATGATGGCCGCCATTCCAGCCACGACGGTCATCCTTCCAGTCACGGCGATCATGGTGCCGGTCACCGCGCCGCGGGCCATCGTCGCGCCAATGCGGCCCATCGCCGCGGCCGCGCCAATCCCTTCCGTCGGGTCCGGCCATTGCCGGCAGGGTTGCCACCGCCAGCACGGCGGCAAGCAGGAGTCGGGTAGAGAGCGTCTTCATGATTCTTCCATCGAAGCGGCAAGCTGCGCCGTTGAGGAAATTCTAGGCAGCCCCATCGCGGAAGGTGTGTCGATTCTGTAGCAAACCGGGGGGTGGGGGACGATGCTGATTTCAGCCGATTTCAAGCCAGCCCGAACGTTGCGTTCCCGCCCCATCCCGCCGCGTGTCATCGCCGCCGCGGCGGCACCGTCACGAACCCCGCCTCGAAGCGCTGCACCGCCTGCGCCTCGCCCTGGGCCGTCCACACGGACAGCCCCGTCGTCGTGCCCGGGTCGGCCGTGACCGGCAGCGCGGCCACCGGTTTCGGTTGATAGCCGTCCATGATCTTGCGTACGTACTGCTTCGTCTCCGCGTAGTTGGGCACGCGATTGCCTGCGCGCTGCACCGCCCCTTCCCCCGCGTTATAGGCCGCCAGCACCAGCGCGAGATCGCCGTCGTAGCGCGCCAGCAGGTCGCGCAGATAGCGCGTGCCTGCGTCCACGTTCATGTCCAGCTTGCGCAGGTTCTGCGCAAAGACGGCGTCCGTGCCCGGGATCCCATAGCGGCGCGCCGTGTCGGGCATGAGCTGCATGAGGCCTACCGCCCCCTTGGGCGACACCGCGTCCACGTCGAAACCCGACTCGGCCTCGGCCACCGCGTGCAGCAGGCCGTAGTCCACGCCGTGGCGTTGCGCGGCCCGCTCCAGCGCCTGCCGGATTTCCGCGGTGGGCTGGGCGGCACGGCGGGCGCCGCCCGCGCGTGCGGACAAGTCGCGGAACAGCAGGCGATAGCGCGCATCCACCGCGTGGGCCGAAAAATGCGCCATGCCGGCCTCGTCGTACATCACATAGACGTCACCGGCCCGGGAGGACGAGATCGGCAAGAGGAGAAGACACGCCAGCGCGCCAGCGGTCCGGGCCAGGAGGATAGACATGGAATCAGGGAAGGAAAACAAGGCTGGACGCGGCCGTGGCCGCGCCGTCGAACGCGATGATCCTGACGGATCACCCTGGGTGGAATTTTACAAGAATGACAATCATTTTTATTTAGAATAAAATTAAATCTTGTTAACCTTCGCGCCCCATCCGTTGCCAGACGCGCGGCGATCCCGTAAATACGCAGCGTGGCGCATGGCTTCGGGGGAACGGCGAAGGTGCGCAAGGGGTGCAACACGTTCGACAGAGGACGCTGGCGGAAAGCAATGCAACGCTGGCGAGGAAAAAGCATGCGGATACTGCTGATCGAAGACGACAGCAAGGTGAGCTACTGGCTGGCCAGCAAGTTTCAGGCAAGTGGCCATCATTGCGTGCCAGTCGAATCGGGCGAGGCCGCGCTGGACGCGCTGGATCGTCACGCCTTCGACATCGTGGTGCTGGACCGCATGCTGCCCGGCATGGATGGCATGGAGGTGCTGCGCCGCCTGCAAGGCCGCCCGCATCCGCCCGTCATCATCCTTTCCGCCGTCGACCAGGCCTCCGACCGGGTCGAGGGACTTCGTGCGGGCGCGCAGGACTACGTGGGCAAGCCTTTCGACTTCCCCGAGCTGATGGTGCGCATGGAGCTGCTGGTGCAACGCAGCGATGACACGCCTGGCAACACGGGACGCCTGTGCGTGCGCGACCTGCAGATCGACCTGATGCGCCGCAAGGTCACCCGCTCCGGGCGCGACATCAACCTGACCGACAAGGAATTCCTGCTGCTGCGCACGCTGGCCGAACACGCCGGCCAGACGGTGCCCCGCGGCATGCTGCTGGAGAAGGTCTGGGGCCTGCAGTTCGATCCCCAGACGAATCTCATCGACGTGCATGTTTCCAAGCTGCGCTCCAAGATCGACCGCGACTTCGCCCAGCCGCTGCTCAAGACGGTGCGGGCCATGGGCTACGTGCTGAGCTGACCGATGTCCACGTTGTCGCAATCCTTCTGGCCGCCTCTGCGAGCGTTCTGCCGCGGCCCCTTGCGCGGCCTGGCGCAAGCGTGGCGGCCGTTCTGGCAGAACCCCGGCGCGCACGCGGGCCCGGCGGAGTCCTCCGTCGCGCTGCGCACCAGCCACTTCCGCCAGACGACCTGCTTCGCCTTCATCTTCCTGCTTGTCACGCTGGGTTCGATCGCCTGGGGCCAGAACCTGCTCGAACAGGTGATGATCCGGCACGTGAAGGACATGGTGGCCACCGAGATCCGCGCCCACCAGACACTGAGCGGCCGCGACAGCGCCGCCCAGCTGGCGCTCGCGCTCAGCCAGCGCGAAACCACCGTCAACCGGCGGGAACGCGCGGCCGCCGTCCAGGACGCCGACGGCACCCTGCTCTATGGCAACGCCGAACTGCTGGCGCCCGGCCTGTGCGCGGGCCGGGCGGAACCGTGCCGCGGCTGGCTGCGCAGTTCGCACACGGGCGGCGACGGCATGCGGGAATGGCTGGGCCACGCCTATCTGCTGCCGGATGGCGGGCGCTACATCATCGCCTACGACATCCTGCCCATGCTCAACCGCATCTATCCGGTGCCGCTGGTGGTGGGCCTGAGCGTCTTTACCGCCTTGCTGCTGAGCCTGGGCGCCGGGCTTTTCTTCAGCATGGACGCGGCCAACCGCATCTCCCGCATCCGCCAGGCGATGGGCCGCTTCGCGCGCGGCGAGCTGGACGCCCGCGTGGCGCTGCGGGGCAGGCAGGACGAGTTCGACCAACTGGGCAAGGACGTGAACCAGGCGCTGGGGCGCATCTACTTCCTGATGGAAGAAGTGCGCAACGCCACCAACCACATCGCCCACGAGCTACGCACGCCCTTGACGCGGCTGCAGCAGCGCCTGAGCAATGCCGCCGACACCATCCGCGACAACCCGGCCGCCGACAACGAGCTGGCGCTGGCGGAAGAAGAGATCCGGCGCATCCTGTACCTGTTCCGTGCGGTCATGCGCATCAGCGAGATCGAGACCGGCCGCTGCCACCATGAACCCGCCCCCATCGATATCCCCGCCTTGCTGCGGGACCTGCACGAGTACTACGACGTGCTGGCCGAGCAACGCGAACTGCGCCTGCTGACTACCCTGGATGAAGACCTGGCGCTGCACGGCGACGCCGCCCTGCTCTTCCAGGCGCTGGTCAACCTGGTCGACAACGCGATCAAGTATGCCCCTGCCGGCACCACCATCACGCTGCTCGCCCGCCGGGCTGGCACCGGGCTGGAACTGGGGGTTGCCGACGAGGGACCGGGCATCGACGCCGGCCATCGCGGCCAGGCCGTGCAGCGTTTCCGCCGCCTGACCCATGACCGCACCATCGCCGGCCACGGCCTGGGACTGGCCCTGGTGCAGGCCGTGGCGGCGCTGCACGAGGGCAGCCTCGTGCTGGGCGACAACCCGCTCCCGCGCGCGGCGCCAGGGGGGTTGCGAGGCCTGATGGCGGTGTTGCGCCTGCCCGCCACACCCGCCGCGCAAGCAGGTTCCTGAACGTTCCTGAACGACTTTTAATGATTGAACCGTTGCCGCGTAGCTGCAAATGAATCCTAATATCGTCTGTACGAAGGCCGGTCTGGCCGGCCTGTTTCCGCCCTTCTTTTCCAGGACTATCCCCGTGACTTCCCGCATCCAGCAATTCCTTCGCGACGAAAGCGGCGTGACCGCCATCGAATACGGCATCCTGGCCGCTGCCATGGCAGCGGCTGTCGGCGTGATCTTCGGTTCCGACGGCGCCTTCATCTCCGCCCTGCGCGACAAGTTCGGCGCCATCGCCTCGGACATCACCGAAGCCGGCACCGACACCCGTTCGGGCGGCTGATTTCCCCCATGAACGCTACGCTCGCCAGCATCGTCCTGCTGCCCGCCCTGGCCTGGGTGGTCGTCTCCGATCTGCTGTACCGCCGCATCAGCAACACGCTGGTGCTGGCGTTGCTGCTGTCGTGGGCGGCCTACGCCGCCTGGGTACTGGCGCAAGGCGACGCCGGCCAGCGCAGCGCGCTGCTGACAGGCGCGCTGGCCAGCATCGCCGTGCTGGCAGTGGGTTATTTCCTCTTCACGATGCGCTGGATGGGCGCGGGCGACGCCAAGCTCATGGCGGTGCTCTGCCTCTGGCTGGGCGACCACACCTTCGTCTTCCTCATCGTGACGGCGCTTGCCGGTGGCGTGCTGGCCCTGGCCCTGCCGCTGCTGCGCATGCTCGAGCGGACACTGGCACTGGGCCTGGTCCGGCTCAACACCTGGCTGTCCACGCTGGTCTTTCCCACGCCGCATGCCTTGCGGCCAGAACAGACTCAAGGCATTCCCTACGGACTCGCCATCGCCAGCGGCGCGGCCTTCGTGCTCTGGAGCGCCAGCTAGCGCCCGCAACACCCCGCTCGTCCTCCTGCCCCACCCTTGACCAGATTCCTCCGCCCTGACGGCGCTGTCGCGTCACGGTTGAGAATAAAAAGCTAAATCGATCTCATTTGAAATGAAAACCAGATCCCTGATCCTGCTTGCCTCGGCGATCACACTGGCCGCCGGCGCGGCCCTGGTGGGCCGCGCGCTGATGCGGCCGCCTCCCCCCGTGACCATCGTCAAGGAAGTGGCGGCGCCCGCCAAGCCCCAGCAGCAGCGCCAGGTGCTGGTTGCCGCCCGGCCGCTGACGCCCGGGGAATTCCTGGACGGCGGATCGCTGGCCTGGCGTGCGCTGCCCGAAGACAGCCTGCGCGTCGAACACTACACCGCCAGCGTCGACGCCGACCGCCGCAAGATCGAGCAGGAAGTCGTGGGCGCGACGCCGCGCCGCAACCTGGCCGAAGGCGATGCGCTGACGCGCGAGACGCTGGTGCGCAACGGCGAGCACGGCTTCATCGCCACGGTGCTCAAGGCCAACATGCGCGCCGTCTCCATCCCCATCAACGCGGTCAGCAGCAATACCGGCCTGGTGAATGCCGGCGATCGCGTGGACGTGATCCTGTATCTCGAACGCAAGGAAATGGAGATGCAGTCCCAGGACCTGCCCAACGGCGCCTACACGCTGCTGGCCGCCCAGACCATCGTCCAGGACGCGCGCGTGCTGGGCCTGAACGGCAACCCCTCCGGCATCGGCCCCACGCTGCCTGCCGAGACCGACGAGAACCCATCCGGCGGCCGCTCTCCCATCCGCACCCTGTACGAAAGCATCACGCTGGAAGTGACGCCCGCCGACGCCGAGCGCCTGGCGATGGCCCGCGAAATCGGCGCCCTGCAGGTTGCCCTGCGCGGCGGGCGCCAGGCGGACACGGCGGCGGCCCAGGCCGCCCACGCGGATGTCGCGCCCGCCGTGACCCGGCTGGGCAATGCCACCGACATCTTCAAGCTGCCGACCCCACAGGCGGTCAAGACTTTCCGCGGTGAGCAACAAGGCCAGCAGACCTTCGCCCCGATGGCCCGATGACGATGCGCGTCCTCCGCTCCCTTGCGGCACAGTCCGCCTCCCTTACCGACCCTACCCACGCTGACATGATCCACCACGAGCCCCGCCGCGGCATCGTCCTGCGCCACCTCCAGCCCGCCCTGGCCGCCACGCTGTGCCTGCTGGCCGGCGCGAATGCGCTGGCCGCGCCGCCGGCCCCCGTCGCCTTGACCGGCGAGCGTCCCGCCGTCGCGGTGCAAAGCACGCCAAGCAAGCTTCCTTCGCCGCTGCAGCAAGTGCCCCCCTCGGGCGAGATCACGCTGCACGTTCGCGAAGGCCATCTGCTGAAGCTGCGGCGCGACGCCGCCAAGGTGCTGGTGGCCGACCCGCGCGTCGCCAGCTTCCAGGTGCCCTCGCCCAACAACATCTTCGTCTTCGCCCAGGGCGTGGGCACCACCACGCTGTACGCGCTGGACGCCCAGGACCAGGTGATCGCGGCCATCCGCGTCGTCAGCGAGCACAACCTGAAGGCGCTGCGCGAGCAGATCCTGCGTTCGGTGCCCGGCGCCGACATCGAGCTGGAACCCTCGCTGAACAGCCGCATCATCGTGCGCGGCAAGGTCCGCACGCCCATCGAAGCACGCCAGGTGGTGGACCAGATCCAGGCCTACCTGGACGGCCTGGCCGGACAAGGCGGCCAGGGTGGTGGCGGCGGCGGTGGCGGCGGCGGGAACAACCGCGACCAGGTCATCAATCAACTGAAGGTCGAGCTCTCTTCTCAGATCAACATCCAGGTCCGCGTGGTCGAGGTCTCCCGGTCGCTGTCGCATGAGCTCGGCTTCGACTGGGCCGCCACGCTGAACTCCGGCAGCGGCGCCTGGGGCGTCATGACCGGCGGCGCGGCGGGCGGCTTCGCCAAGGCCACCGACGTGGTCAACCCCTCGCTCTTCGACTCGGTCACCGGCACGACCTTCTCGAACCTCATTCCGGGCTCCACCACGTCGCGCTTCGCGGCAGGCGGCATGCGCACCCGCGGCCGTTTCACGATGGGCGGCCTGATCTCCGCCCTGTCGTCCGAAGGCTTCGCCACCGTGCTGGCCGAGCCCAACCTGACGGCCATGTCCGGCGAAAGCGCCGCCTTCGCCGCGGGCGGCGAAGTGCCCATCGTCATCATCACCAACAACAACGTCCAGATCGACTTCAAGTCGTATGGCGTGATCCTGCGCATGACGCCCACGCTGCTGTCGGCCAACCGCATCAGCCTGCGCATCGCGCCCGAGGTCAGCGAATTGACCGAAGACGGCGCGGTCACGCTGCAAGGCGTTTCCGTGCCCGCGCTGAAGGTGCGCCGCGCCGACACCACCGTGGAACTGGCCAGCGGGCAGAGCTTCGCGCTGGCCGGCATGCTGCGCTCCACGCAAGCCCAGACGGTGCAGGGCGTGCCCGGACTGAGCAGCATCCCCTGGCTGGGCCGCCTCTTCGAGCACGAGGTCTCGGCCAAGGACGAAACCGAGCTGGTGATCCTGGTCACCGCCAACGTGGTCGACCCGGTCAGCGCCGGCGACCTGCAAGTGCCGGGCCAAGGCCTGCCCGGCATCGACGAGCTGGTGCCGCAGCAAGCCGCCATCGGCTACCTGTACTGAGCACCCAGCAAGGACACGCCATGACTCATCACACTTTCCTGACATCCAAGCCCGCCGCGACGTGGCGATTGCTGCCCCTGGTCCTGCTGGTCGCGCTGGCCGGGTGCCAGTCGCCGATCCATGAGACGCGCGCCAAGCGCTTCGGCACCGGCGTCGCCCCGCAGGCCATCACCGCCGAGCCGCGCGCCGTCGCGTTGGCCCTGCAGATCGCGCCGGATGGCCGCGGGCTGTCGCCCGACTCGCTGCGCGAGGCCAATGCCATGCTGAGCAGCCAGGGCCGCATCGAGACCCAGGTGCTGACGCTGACGCCCTTCAATGCGCAGGGCGCCGAGATCGCCCAGCGGCTGGCCCAGGCGCTGGCGCGCAGCGGCGCGCGCGAGCCGCGCGTCGAAGCCGTGCCTGCCGACCCCCAACGCGTCGCACAGGCCGCCGAAGCCGGTTGGGACCTCGAGCTGCAATCCGAAGCGCTGGCCGTGGACATTCCGCGCTGCGGCATCGCCAAGCCCAACGAGTGGACCATCCACCCCTACTACGGCGTCGGCGCGCTGGGTTGCGCCAACCGCGCCAACATCGCCCGCATGGTCAGCGATCCGCGCGACCTGTCGCGTCCGCGCACGCTGGAAGGCGCGGACGGCAAGGCAGCCGCGGGCGCCGTCGAGCGCTACCAGACGGGCGAAACCCGCGACCTGCTCGACATCGACTTCGACAACTGATGACCATGAGCACCTACAACAGCGGCAACGCCCCCTCCTCCCGCGACGACGTGCCCGCCAACGGACCTGCCGTCTTCGCCGCCGCGGCCGACCTGGCCGTCATCGGCGGCCAACTGGAACGTCTCCAGCGCCCTGCCGCCGTGCTGCAGGCCGGCGGCCCCACCGAAGCGGCCGCCTGGTGCGCCGCGAACGGCGAGGCGGCCGTCATCCTGGTCGACATCACCGGCCAGGCCCATCCCATCGCCGCCCTGCTGGCGCTGGCCTCCCAGGCCGGCCCCGCCTGCCGCCTGATCGCATTGGGCGACAGGCAGGACGTCGACCTGTACCGCCAACTGCTGCAAGCGGGCATCTTCGACTACCTGGTGAAGCCGCCACGCCTGGACGTGCTGGGCGACGCGCTGGCGCGCGCCGACCAGGACGAGCCCCTGGCCCAGGGCGGCAACGCCCGCGCCGGCCGCTCCGTCGCCTTCGTGGGCACGGGCGGCGGACTGGGCGTCAGCACGCTCACCGCCACGCTCGGCCAATGGCTGGCACACACCCGCCAGACCCCGACCGTGCTGGTGGACTTCGACCGCCGCAAGGGCGACCTGCCCTTGCTGCTGGGCCTGGAAGCCGACACCGGCCTGGCCAGCCTGCTGGCCGCGCCCGGCATCGACCCCCGCCTGCTGCAACGCACGCTGCTGGCGGCCGCGCAGCAACCCGGCCAGGCCCCCTCCCGCCTGCATCTGCTGGCGCAACGTCCCGGCCCGGAAACCCCCATCGATCCCGAACGCGCGCTGGAACTGGGCGGCGCGCTGTGCCAGTGGTTCTCGCTGTCGCTGTGGGACCTGCCTTCGCATCGCCCCGCCGGCGCGGACGACGTGCTGGCACACGCGGACATCCGCGTGGTGCTGACCGAGATGACGGTCCAGGGCGCGCGCAACGCCCATCGGCTGCTGGCGGAACTGGGCCAGAGCAATCCGAACCAGCGCCTGCTGCTGGTGGCCAGCGCCGCCCGCCTGGCGCAGGCGCCTACGCTGCCCGCCGCCCAATTCGAGGATTTCGTCGGCCACGCCATCGACCATCACCTGCCGCACGCCGGCCAGGCGCTGGCCGCCAGCCTGCTGCAGGGGCCGCTGGACACCCGCCAATCACCTGCCTATGCCCAGGCCGCCGTGCAACTGGGCGGCCGCATCCTGGGACTGCCCGACATCGCGTCGCGCGGCACCACAGGCGTGGCGCAACGCCTGCGCGCATGGATCAACCGCCGCCCCGCCAATGCCGGCGCTGCCCGCGCCTGACAGAAAGGACCGACAGACATGCTGCCTCGCCGCAAGACTGTTCCGACGCCCGCCGCGACGCCCACGCCGGCACCCGCCGCGGCCATGACACCGCCCACGCCCGCCGCGCCGGCCGCCAACGACCACGTCTCGCGGCCGGCGCGCGCGGCAGCGCCTGTCCACGCCACAACGCCCAAGCCCGTGCCCGGCGCCGCCGTGGTGGCCACGGAGAACGCCAGCCAGCGCCGCGTCATCCGCGATGAACTCTTTGCGCAGATCGATCCCTTGAAGGCGGCGGCGATGCCGCGCAACACGCTGCAATCGCAGATCGACGCGCTCATCCGCCGCATCTGCGACGAACAGCGCCTGCAGCTGTCGGCGCAGGAAGAACTGCACATCTCGCGCCAGATGCTGGACGAGATGGTGGGCGTGGGCCCCATCGAGCCGTTGCTGCACGATGACTCGGTCAACGACATCCTGGTGAACGGTGCGGGGCAGATCTTCATCGAGCGCTACGGCAAGCTCGAAAAATCGTCCATCACCTTCATCGACGAAGAACACGTCTTCAACACGGCGCAGCGCATCGCGGCGCGTGTGGGCCGCCGTATCGACGAAGCCAACCCCATGGTCGACGCCCGCCTGCCCGACGGCAGCCGCGTCAACGTCATCACGCACCCGCTGGCGCTGGGCGGCACGACGATCTCGATCCGCAAGTTCATGCGGCGCGACCTGTCGCTGGAATCGCTGGCCCAACGCGGCGCCATGTCGATGGACATGGCGGTGCTGCTGCGCCGGGCGATGGAAGCCCGGCTGAACATCATCGTCTCGGGCGGCACCGGCGCCGGCAAGACGACCCTGCTGAACGCGCTGTCGCAGAAGATCAGCCCGCTCGAACGCATCATCACCATCGAAGACGCGGCCGAACTGCAGTTGCAGCAGGAACACGTGGTCACGCTGGAGACACGCCCCGAAAGCGCCGAAGGCACGGGCCGCGTGGACCAGCGCGACCTGATGAAGAATGCCCTGCGGATGCGGCCCGACCGCATCATCCTGGGCGAGGTGCGCGGCGGCGAATGCTTCGACATGCTGCAGGCCATGAACACCGGCCACGACGGCTCGCTTTGCACGGTGCACGCCAACACGCCGCGCGACGCCCTCATGCGCCTGGAGAACATGGTGATGATGGCCAACATGCAGCTGCCGCTGCCCGCCATCCGCCGCCAGATCGCCAGCGCGGTGGACCTCATCGTGCAGATCGAACGCATGCGCGACGGCGGCCGCCGCGTGGCGTCCATCGTGGAAGTGTGCGGCATGGAAGAGGAAGTGATCCAGACACAGGAGCTTTTCGCCTTCCGTTCGCGTCCCGGCTCGACCTCCACACAGGTGCTGGGCGAGCACATCGGCAGCGGCCTGCGCCCGAACTTCTATACCGACAAATCCCACCTGTTCGACCAGGACATCGCCTGAGCGTCACGCCAGGCCGCCCCCCCATGCTCGATCTCTTCACCCTGCTCGTCTTCCTGCTGGTCTTCATCGGCTTCTATGCCGTGCGCGCGAACAGCCGCCGGCAACGCCGCGCGGACGCGATGGCGGCCCGCCTGGCCGGCCTGCGCCAGCAGATGCTGCGAGAAAGCGGACAGGCCGAGGCCGTGCTGCAGTCCGCCGACTCGATCGCGCTGCCCGGCCAGTCGGACCTGCTGCCGCGCTGGCCGTGGCTGGGCCGCCGCCTGACCCGCCTGCGCGATGGCCTGAAGGCGCTGGGCTGGCTGCGCACCCTGCGCCAGCGCGTGCTGCTGTCGGCGGCCGTGGCCCTCGTGGGGGGCATCGCGGTGGTGCACATGAGCGGCACGCCCTTCGCGCTGGTGCTGCTCGCCGCGCCCGTGCTGTGGCTGGCGCTGTGCACGGTGGCCTATCAACAGGCCATGGGCAAGCACCTGGTCGCGCTCACCCGCAGCCTGCCCGAGGCCATCGACGCCATCACCCGCATCTGCCGTTCGGGCGTGCCGCTGCACAGCGCCTTCGGCATCGCCGCCGATCACCTGCACGGCCCGCTGGCGCCGGAGCTGCGCGAGATCGAGAACTGGCTGAAGCTGGGCGTGCCCCTGAAGCAGGCCATGCAGCATTCCGCCGTGCGCGTGCCGCTGGCCGAATACCGCTTCTTCGCCGTCATCCTCATCATCAGCCAGGAATCCGGCGGCCGCCTGGGCGACACGCTGGAACGCCTGGCCGCCACGCTGCGCGCCCGCGCCGAACTGGGCATGAAGGTGCAGGCCAAGACGTCGGAAGCGCGCGCCTCGGCCAAGATCGTCGCCCTGCTGGTGCCCGGCGTGCTGCTCTACATGTACCTGAACTCGCCCAACGATTTCCGCTTCATGTTCAACGACGCCGCCGGCATCAAGGTTATGGCCTACGCCGCCCTGAGCGTGGGTCTGGGCCTCTTGATCACCCACCTGATGGTCAAGCGCATCCGCTGACGGCCACGAGTCCACCCATGTCCTTCCTCTCCGATCCTCTTGCACCCGTCCTGCTGCTGGCCTTCGTGGCCGGCCTGGTGCTGACGGTGTGGCTGCTGCGCGCCGAGTCGCGCCGCAATCCCCTGCATGAGCGCCTGGGCCCCAACCAGGCCGAGCGCGCCGAACTGGCGGCGCAATCCATCTCGCTGAATGATCGCGCGCCGCTGTCGCCCGCGCTGAACGCCATCGCGGCTTTCGGCCAGAAACTGGCCGGCACGGCACAGGACCGCCTGGCCATCGAGCGGCTGCTCGCCCAGGCGGGCTGGCGCCGTGCGGAAGCCACCGGCCTGTTCATGGCGGCCAAGTACGGCAGCGGCGTGCTGCTCTGCGCGGCCGGCCTGTGGGGGTTCACCAGCCCGCAAAGCCGCTTCGGCATGTCGGGCCTGGCGGTCGGCCTGGTGGCGCTCTTCGCCGGCACCACCCTGCCCGAACTGGTGGTCAAGGTACGCGCCGCGCGCCGCCACGAGGCCCTGACCCGCAGCATGCCCGACGCCCTGGACTTGATGGTGATCTGCGCCGAAGCCGGCCTGCCCTTCCCGCGCATCCTGAAGGTGGTCTCGCGAGAACTGGCCTTCAGCGCGCCGGCCATGGCCGACGAACTGGCCTACACCAGCGCCGAGCTGCAACTGCTGCCCGACCGCGCCGCGGCGCTGCGCCACCTGGCCGATCGCACCCGCGTGCCCACCATCGAAAGCATGGTCGGCTCGCTGCTGCAGGCCGAACGCTATGGCACGCCGCTGGCGCAGGCCCTGCGCACCATCGCGGAAGAAAGCCGCAGCCGCCTCATCCTGGAACTGGAAGAGAAGGCCGGCAAGCTGCCCGCCCAGCTGAGCGTGCCGCTCATGACCCTGATCCTCCCGCCCGTGGTGGCCATCGTCGCCACCCCCGCGCTCATGCGCGTCATCCGGACCCTGATGCAATGACTGTGCCTTCCTTTTCCCATCTCCTGCGCCCGCTGGCGGCCAGCCTGCTCGCCGCCACGCTGAGCGCCTGCGGCGGCATCACCATCCAGGCCGATACCAGCAATGGGCCTGCCGGCACGCGCAACGTTCCCACGCCGGCGCCCACCACCGCCGCGGCACCGCGTCCGCCGGCCAACAGCGCCGACAGCACGGCCGAAGGCCTGAAGCTGGCCCGCCTGCTGCGCGACCAGGGCCGTTATGAAGGCGCGGCCGGCGTCTATGCGCAACTGGAACAGCGCGGCGCGCTGAAGCCGCTGGAAATGCTGGAATACGCCAGCGTCGCGTCGCCCGTGCAAAGCCCACAGGAGAACCTGGCCCTGTTCGGACGCGCGCGCCGCGCGCTGAACGAGGCGGGCGCGAAACTGTCCGCCGCCGCCACCGTGACCCTGTGCAACGGCCTGGGCCGCGCCCGCATGAACATGGGCCTGCAGGACGCCGCGCTGGCGGACTTCGACTGCACGCTCGCCGTGGACGCCAACAACGTACCGGCCCTGAACGCCAAGGGCGTGCTGCTGGATGCGCGCGGTGACCACGACGGTGCGCGCAAGCTCTTCAGCCAGGCCCTGGAGCTGGACCCGTCCGACTTCCGTGCACTGAACAACCTGGCGTTGTCCCACCTGGCCAGCGGCGACCCCGAGCAAGCCATTCGCCTGCTGTCGCAGACCGATGCCCGCACCATGCCCACCCTGGCGCTGAACCTCGCCTTCGCCCGCGCGCTGCAGGGTGACGAAGCGGGCGCGCGCCAGTCGCTCTCGGCCATCATGTCGCCCTCATTGGTACCGCGCGCGCTGGAGGACTTCGCCCAGCGCCGCCAGCGCATCCGCGACGGCGCCCCCGTGGCCGGTGAGTTGCTGGCGGCCAGCCGCCACCTGCTGCAGCTGCGCGAGCAGGAGAAGGACGGCAATGGCTAAGCGTCCCGCCCTGCCGCGCCGCCAGCGTGGCTCACTGTCGGTCGAGGCGGCCTATGTGCTGCCGGTGATCATCGCCGCGGCCATGATGTTCATGGAACTGGCCAACATCGGCCTGACCATCAACATGGGCGCCAGCGCGCTGGAGCGCGCCGTGCAGCAATTCCGCCAGGACGGTCCGGCCAGCCTGGCCGACGGCGGCGCCATGGAGTCGCTGCTGCGCCAGCGCATGGCGGCCGCCTCGCACAACTACCTGGACGAGTCCAACATCGCCACGGTGGAAGTCGAGCGCTACACCTCGCTGGACGCGATGGGTGGCGGCACGGAAGACGAGGAGACCACGCCCAACGCCTTCAGCAGCCAGCCTGCCTGGCGCATCGAGGTGGACATCCGCAAGGACTTCATCACGCCGCTGCCGCGCCTCCTGGGCGTGGACAGCAGCGCCTTCCGCTACCGCTACCAGCAGGTGCTGGCCTACCTGCCGCAACGCACGGAGACCGAATAGCCGTGAAGCTGCCCTCGCTGCGCCGATTGCAACGCGGCGCCTTCGCCGTGGAAGCCGCCCTGGCCTTGCCCATCCTGATCGGGGTGGGCGTGATCGGCGCGGACATGCAACGTATCCACAGCGAGCGCATCCGCGTCGAGAACGCCGCCGGCGTGCTGGCGGTGAACATCGCCGCCCAGCGCAGGCTGACCACGGCCGGGATCGACGTGCTCGCCGACGTCGCGATGCAGGGTCATGAAGCGATGCAGCAGCTCTACATCCTGAACGTGCTGCAGTCCGGCCGCGTGGCCTGGGCCTTGCGGCGTGGCGGCGCCGATGCGCTGTGCGACGCGCCGGTGGCGGGCGGCGTCTACACCGGCCAGCTGCCCGAGGATCCCCCGGCCGGCAACAGCAACGCCGCCGTGGACAACAGCACGATGTCGCTGATCGTCGTGAAGGCCTGCCGCGACACCGGGGATATCGCACTGTCCAGCGGCGTCATGCTGCCGGCGGTGCTGGAGACCCTCACGCTGTTTCGCGCCACCAACAAGACCATCACCCTGGACACCCCGCTGACGGACGAGAGCCGTGCCAGCGGCCTCGCCTTCCCGCAATCATGATGCCCTTCACGCGCCGCCTTGCCTTCCCTCGCCGCCAACGCGGCGCTGCCGCCATTTTCCTCCTGCTGCTCATCGGCGGCGCGGTGGCCCTGTCGGCGTTCTCGTCGGACGGCACGCGCATGACCGCGGACGCCGCGCAACTGAAGCGCGCCACGGATGCGGCGGCGCTCGCCGCGGCCGGCGCCTATGCGGGCTCGCGCGATGCCAACATCCAGGACATCGCGCAGCGATACGTGGAAGCCAACCTGGGCATGGACCGCGCGCAGCTCGAGGGCGAACTGACGGTCAGCGCCCAGGCCATCACGTTCGAGGACTCGCCCGGCGTGCGCGTCCGGGCCTCGTTCGTCGCGTCCTCGATGCTGGCCAGCACGCCCGCGCAGACGCTCGAGGTGGCGTCCGCCGCCATCTCGCGCCAGCGCTCGCTCGAGGTCGCCCTGGTGCTGCCCAACACGCTGGGCGAGAACGCGGCCAACCTGGCCGTGCTGCGACGCCTGGGCAAGAGTTTCTCGCGCCGGCTGATCGCGGAATCCGAGAAGACCTGGGTCGCCCTCGTGCCCTTCAGCCAGGCGGTGAACGTGTACGACCCGCGCCATGCCAATCGCATCATCGACTGGAGCAGGAACGGCGCGTTGCGGCCGGTGGAACTGACGTCGTTGTTCCGGTCGGGCTACAGCGGCCTGAACGACCGCCGCATCCCGGACCGCCGCGCCAATCTGCTGTGCATGTATCGCGGCCTGAACCGCAACCAGAACTATTTCTGGGACGAGCCGCCCGCCAAGCAGTTCGGCATCTATTACCGCCATGACCTGCCCGAGAACGGCAGCCCGGGCGCGCCTCCCATCAGCTGGGTCGGGCCGAACCCGTTCTTTGGCCAGGCGACGGGCGTGAACGACACGCGCTGGATGGTGGCTGACAAGGGCTGCCCGAACGCGGCGCTGCTGCCGCTCACCAACGACCAGGCCGAGATCGACCAACGCCTGGACCAGATGTCCACGCGCTTCAACAACAACTATGCCATCGCCATGGGCTGGGCCGCCATGGCGCTTTCCCCGTCCTTCCAGGGCGACGCGGGCTGGGGCCTGGAGGATGATCTGCCCCGCGACTTCGACGACGGCACCGGCGACCGCGTGAAGGCGATCGTGCTGCTGGTGAACTCCACGGACCAGCGCTGGTTCGACTCGGATTCCTATAACGCATGGGTGGGCGAACGGATCGACGGTGTCGGCGATACCCCGGACGAGAGCGACGACAACGTCATCACGCAACGATTCCGCAATCTGTGCACCAGCTTCCGCGCGCGCCGCCTGAAGTTCTACCTGATCGTGACCGGCAGCGACGAGACGGCCAACAACGATCTGGGTTCGGATGGCAATGTGGAAAGCGCATCCGAGTTCCGCAAGATCGCCGGTCCGGGCCTTGCCGTCTGCGCCGAGAAAGGCGCCGACCAGCTTTACCTGCCTGGCCGCGATTTCGTCGCAACCGAAGGACGCATCCAGGCCCGCCTGGACGATCTCGCCGACGAACTTCGCCAGCTTGCCTCGCTGACCACGCTCATCGAATGAGCCCGGCCCCCTTGCTTCATCCTGAGAAGACAGCCATGACCCTTCGCCGCTCCGCCACATTCCGCCACCAGACCCTGGCCCTGGAACCCCGCTTCCTGCTGGACGCCGCCATGGTCGAGACGGCCGTCGACGTCGCCAAGAACGTCGCGCCCACCGAGACGGCGCCAGGGGTGGAAGCCACGCCGAAAGACAGCAAGATCACGATCACCGACAGCACCGACAGTTTCCCCCCCGTGGACCTGTTCGACGATGTCACCGTTCATGCGGATGCCGAGGGCGAGGAACTCGAGAACCTGGTGATCACCGTGGATCGCAGCGGCGCCAAGCATGCGATCGTCATCGACGGCACCGAAATCGCCCTGCAGGCCACGTCTTTCACCGGCAGCACAGCCGGCCACGGCTATTCCTATGACGTGCGCATCAGTGGCGGCACGACGACCATCACGCTGTCCATCAGCTCGTCGGCTAGCTACCAGCCCGCCGACGTGGCCGCGCTGATCGACGGCATGGCCTATCGCCCGCTCGACAGGACGGTGGAAAGCGGCACGATCCAGGTGAAGCTCGCCAGCCTGAGCGACGCCGGCCAGGAAACCGCGCTCCTGGACATTGGCGCCGAGATCGAGATCCTCAACCAGATCAACATCGCCCCGGTGCTGGCCGACGCCGGCGTGCCGGACCTGTCGCAGGCCGTCACGCTGGCCGACCTGGGCAGCAGCCGCGAGGTCGCCTATTCCCGCGACGGCAGGTATCTTTATGCGGCCAACGCATCGGGCAGCATTGCCGTCTTTACGATCGGCGAGCACGACGAACTGAGTTTCAAGGCCTTGCATGCCAATGTCGAGGGCCTGGGCAACCTGGTCGACCTGGCAGTCAGCGCCGACGGCAAGTCGCTGTACGGCATCTCCGGCGGACAGGTCGTGACGCTGGATATCGGCGCCGACGGCACGCTGTCGAATGCGCGTGCGATGGGCGTGGGCGACACCGTGCGCAACATGACCCTGTCCGACGACGGCAAGCAGCTCTACGTCACCCACCAGTACAACGGCATGTCGGTCTACAACCGCGATGCGGCCACGGGCGACCTGACCCTGGTGCATCGCCTGGACGAGGGCGCGCTGGGCGGCGGGCGTTCCCGCACCGTCTTCAGCACCGGCGACTATGTCTTCGTGGCGTCCGGCACCAGCCTGGTGACCTTGCAACGCAACGAGGATGGCACGCTCAGCAAGCTGGACTTCGGATCACTCGTGACCGGCATTCCCACCGGCACCACGCCCTCGCTGGCCGCCACGGCCGACGGCAGCCTGGTATTCATCGGCGACGGTTCCACCATCCGCATCTACGCACTGCGCGAAGGCACGCTGGAAGCCCGCGGCAGCGTCGCCCTGGGAGGCGTCACGGCGCTGGCCGTCAGCGCCAACAACAGCGCGCTCTATGCCACCTCCAGCAACGGCACGCTGACGGTCTATGTCATCGCCGCCAACGACACGCTGGTCGAACGCGGCACCGTGTCCGGCGTGGACGGCGCCGCCACGCTGGCGATCTCCCCGGATGGCGAGAACATCGTGGTGGGCGGCAGCAGCCTCTCCCGCCTGTCCACCACGCACGCCTACACCATCGGCGCCGACCCTGTGCGCTTCGCCGAGAACCTGACGCTCTCCGACGTCAATGCCGACCCCCTGTCGGGCGGCACGGGCGACTACAACGGCGCGACCCTTACCATCAGCGTGGACGCCGCGCACGGCGCCGGCAGCAATTTCGGGTTCGCCAGCGGCAATGGCCTGGCCCTGGTCGGCAACACCCTGCAGCTCAACGACGCGGCCATCGCGACGTTCGACGCGACCGGCGGCACGCTGACGATCACGTTCACCGCCGCCACCAGCACGGCCACCGCCAACCAGGTGCTGCGCCAGTTGACCTACGCCAATGCCAACGCCACGGCGGGCACCCCGATCACCTTGACCGTCAGCGGCAACGATGGCGCCCTGGACAGCAATACCGTGGAGGTCGTGCTGCCGGTGAACGCCGCCCCGCGGGTCGACGACGACGTCGCCACGGGCTACACACCCGCCCGCCCGGTCAGCGAGACCCCCTATAGCCTGGTGCTGCCCGATACGCTCTTCACCGATGCCGACGGCGACACGCTGACCTGGCGCGTCACCGGCCTGCCCGAGGGCCTGAGCTTCGATCCCGCCACGCGAACGATCTCCGGCACCACGGTCCTGACCGGCAGTTTCGCCGTCAAGGTGATCGTGAGCGATGCCTACGGCGCCACCGCGGAACACGCCCTGACCCTGATCGTCGACCAGATCGACAACCGTCCGCCGGTCGTCAGCGACACCGCGCCCGCCGCGCTGCCCCTTGCCCCCGAGGGCCAGGCAGGCTACAGCGTGACGCTGGACGCGGCCATTTTCAGCGACCCCGACAGCGGCTATGCCGACAGCACGCTGACCTGGAGCACGAGCACGCTGCCGGCGGGCCTGACGTTCGATGCCGCCACGCGCACGATCAGCGGCACGCCCACCACGGCGGGCGATTACGAGATCACGATCACGGTGACCGACGAGCATGGCGCGCGCGCCGAACACGTCCTGGCGCTGCGCGTCATCGATGCCGCCGAAGCCCAGAACAGCGCACCCGCCCTGACGCCGGACGCCGATACGCTGAACTACACGCACGACGGCACGCTCGAGGGCTTCTCGCAATACGTCAACCAGATCACGCTGTCGGCCGACGGCCAGACGCTGCTGGTCGCCGCCAGCACGGGACAACTGGGCAACGGCACCCACACGCTGTACGTCTACAGCCGCGACGCGGCCACGGGCGCACTGACGCAACGCCAGGCGCTGGCGCTGGCCGGCGCGACCACATTCTCCTATGCCAAGGACGGCAGCCGCATCTATGCCAGCAGCGGCAGCGGCACCGCCTATACCGTGACGAGCTTCTCCGTGGGCAGCGACGGCCTGTTGACCGAGAGCGGCGCATCCTCGGTCATCCCGGAACGCATCCTGCAGGTCGATGTCGCGGACACCGGCAACACGCTCTATGCCCTCTCCGCGACCCGGGTCTATGCCTATACGGTTGGCGCCGACGGCGGCTTGACGGCCCTGGGCGACTACACGCACAGCAACGGCTTCGGCACGGCAATGTCGATGCAGGTCGGCGCGGACGGCACGGTGTTCGTGCAAAGCGCCGCCCGCCTGACCGTCTACACGGCCGCGGCCGACGGCAGCCTGTCGCTGGCGGGGCAACTGACACGCAACGGCACCGCGCTGAACTGGACCGACGCCACGGGTACCGCCACCCAGGTGGGCACCTTGCCCAGCGGCAATGCATTCAGCGGCGTGAATGCATTCGTGGTGTCGGCGGACAACCATCTGTATCTCACGACCGATAATTTCTATCTCACCACGCTGCATTTCGACAGCGCCACCCAGGCGATCAGCCTGGTCGACGCCAAGGGCGTCGCCGTCGGCAACCAGACGGCGCACGGCGTTGCGCTCTCCGCCGACGGCAAGGCCTTGTACCTGGGCAGCGCGGGCGGCACCGGCCTGAGCCTGTACCGGGTGGGAGATGACGGCATCGCCACCAACGCCGGCAGCATCGCCACGGCGGGCGGCATGACCCGCTTCGCGGTAAGCGAGGACGGCAAGTCCATCTATGGCGGCAAGCACCGCTTCTTCGGTGTCATCGCCCTGGGCATGATCAGCGCCGGCGACGAAAGCCGCGGCAGCCACACCGAAGGCACCGCATCGACGCCCGCCGCCGGCATCACGCTGTCGGATGCCGACTATGACGCGCGCAACGGCGGCGCGGGCGACTACAACGGCGCCACGATCACCCTGGCACGCGAAGGCGGCGCCAATGCCGAGGACAGCTTCGGCTTCGCCGACAGTGACAGTCTCAAGCGCGTCGGCAACGACATCCAGCTCGATGGCGCGACCATCGCCAGCTTCACCAGCGTCGACGGCACGCTCACGCTGACTTTCACCGCCGCGGCCTCCACCGCCACCGCCAACGAGGTGTTGCACCGCATCAGCTACGGCAACGCCAGCAAGGACCCGTCCACCACCATCCGCCTGGCCCTGTCGGTGAAGGACGAATTCCCCAGCGGCAAGGCGGACGTGGCCTTGGTGCTGACCGTCACGCTGGTCAATGACGCCCCGGTGGCAACCGCCACGCCGACCCACCCTGGCTACGATCCCGGCGCCGATCCCGTCACGCTCTTCCAGGACGCGGACATCTCGACCGTCGAGGCCGGCCAGGCCATCACCCAACTGACGTTCACCGTGTCCGGCGTGGCGAACGGCGCCAGCGAGACGCTGACGCTGGACGGCACCGCCATCCCCTTGGTGGCCGGCACCGGCACCACGTCGAGCGGACTGGCCTATGCCGTCACGGTGGACGGGGGCATCGTCACCGTCGTGCTGGAGGCCTCGGCTGGCCTAGACAACGCCGCCGCCACGGCGCTCATCAACGGCGCGCGCTACGCCAATGGCAGCGCCGAGCCCACGCTGGGTGAACGCGCCATCACGCTGACGTCGTTGCGCGACAACGGCGGCAACGAAAACGGGGGCCAGGACACGGCGTCGCTCAGCCTGAGCACGCGCGTGCAGGTGCAATACGAGGCGCCGGCGTTGAACACGCCGGCGGACTCGCTGGACTCGCCCGAGGTGTATGCCCCGGTCGCCGACGACGGCTTCACCGCCCTGTTCGCCGAGGCGACCAGCGTGGTCTCCGTGGGCGACAGGATCTATATTCTGCAACCCACCACGGCATGGAACAGCAGCACGTTCAACGACGATCCGGTCTTCCGGCTCCATGTCCTGCAGCGCGCCGAGGACGGCTCGCTGTCGGTGGTGCAAACCTTCACGCACGCGGAAGTCCCCGCGCTGACCGGCGCCTCCACCATGCGCGTCTCGGCTGACGGTGCGACGCTCTACGTGGTCGGCGAGGCCGGCATCGCGCTGTTTGGCCGCGATGCCACGACCGGCGACCTGACCGCCGCGGGCAGCTTCGCCGCCGATGCGGTCGAGACCCACGGCATGATCCGCGACGTGCTGGCGCGAGGCGACAAGGTCTACCTGGCGGCGGGCGACAGCCTGCTGGTCTACACCCGCCAGGGCGATGCGTTCACCTTGACCGACACCCTGCCCGCCTCGGGCAGCGGCAGTGCAAACGTGGATGCCGCCAATTCGCTGGCGCTGTCGCCTGACGGCAACTACCTGGTGGTCGGCACGGCCGGCGGCGCGACGCTGGCCAGCGTCTTCCGGGTCGACCCCGCCACCGGCGCCCTGACCTTCGTCATGGCCGCGCAAGGCCAGGACCCCGCGGCGCAGGGCGCGTTCTATTACTCCTCCACGCTGGCCTTCTCGCCCGACGGCAAGACGCTCTACGTCGTCGACGCAGGCGAAGACGGCACCGCCAGCCTGCACACGCTGGCGCTGGGGGCCGACGGCCAATTGACGGCGGTCGCCGCCGCCACCCTGGACGGCGCCACCCGCCAGGTCATCGTGTCGCCCGACGGTTCGGCGCTCTTCCTGATCGGCGAAGACAAGATCGGCATCTATCGCCTCGGCGCGGATGGCGCCCCCTCGCCGGTCGCCGAGCTGACCGAATGGGGGGACCGGTGGGAAGGCGGCATCGGCCTGGACGCCCTGCGCGGCGCCACGCTGAGCGAGGACGGCACCAGACTGTACCTGGTGGGTGACTTCTCTTCGGGCGACGGCTTGCTGACCCTGGCGCTGAAACCCGCCCCGGCCGCCTACACCGAAGGCGAAACGCCGGTGGCGGTGCTGCCCTCGGCCACGCTCTCCGACCCGCAACTGGACGCGCTGAACGGCGGCCTGGGCAACTACGACGGCGCCAGCATCTCGATTGCACGCGAAGGCGGCGCACAACCCGACGACCGCTATGGCTTCATCGACGGCGCGAACCTGGCGCTGGACGGCGAACGGCTCCTGCTGGGCGGCGTGGAGATCGGCACGTTCAAGCAGGACGGCGGCACACTCACGCTGATTTTCACCGCTGCCGTCAGCCAGGCCGATGCACAGCAGGTGCTGCGCCGCATCGCCTACGCCAACGACAGCAAGGATCCCACCGCCGACGGCGACCGCATTACCCTGCGCGTCACGCTCAACGACGGCGACGGCAACAGCGACACGCTGTCGGCCGAGGTCGCGCTGACGGGGGTGAACGACCCGCCTGTCGTCACCACCTCGCCGCTTTCGCCCACCTTCCAGGCCGAAGGCGAGCGGGTGAAGCTCTTCGAGAACACCGTGATCGATACCGTCGAGGCGGGCCAGAACATCGCGCGCGTCATCCTGACCGTCAGCCCCTCGGATACCAGCGATTTCCTGGCCGTCGGCGGCAGCAGGATCACGCTGGACCGATCGCTGAGCGGCGTATTCACCCTGCCCAACGGCCAGCAGTACTCGGTGCAGCTCGCCAATGGCGTCGCCACCGTGACGCTGTATTTCAACGATTCCGCCACGCACGTCGCCGCGGTCATCGACAGCCTGTCGTATGGCCACACCGGCGATGCCGCCAGCGGCAGCCGCGTGATCAGCATGGCCGTGACGGAGTGGGCCGACCAGAACCAGACGACGACGCTCGCCGATGCCGTGACCGTCACGCTGGCGGGCCCTGCCAGCCCCAACACCGCGCCCACGCTGGACGGTGGCGCCACCGTGCCCTATACCGAGCTGTCCGATCCGGTGCTGATCGCGGCAGGCGCAACCTTGTCCGATGCCCAGATGGATGCCTTCAATGGCGGCGCGGGCAACTACGACGGCGCGGTGCTGACCATTTCCCTGGCCGCGGGCAAGAGCGCGTCTGACGTGCTGGGATTCAGGTCGGGCAATGGCCTGAGCCTGGACGGCACCGACCTGAAGAAGGACGGCGTGACGATCGGCCAACTGACCGTCGCCGACGGCGTCATGACCATCCGCTTCAGCGACGCGGCCGGCACCACGCCGACGACGGCCGACGTGCGCAACACGCTGCGGCAAGTCACCTATGCCAACAGCAGCAACGTGCCCGGCGACAGCGTGGCGGTCAGCGTGACGCTGGCCGACCAGCGCGGCCTGGCGTCCGCGGCGCTGGACTTCGCCATCGACATCACCACGATCAACGACGCCCCGGTCGTGGGTGACGACCCGGTGCTGTCGTTGGGCGAACTCAAGGATGTGCAGGCACTGGCGACGATATCCGGCCTGGGCACGTTGACCGCCAGCACGGTGTCCGGCGACGGCACGCATGTCTATGTGAGCGACGCGCAAGGTGCCATTGCGCTCTTCAGCCGCGACACGCAGACCGGCATGCTGAGCTACGTCGGCACGTTCCCCGCGGAAAGCAGCGTGGACGGCATCAAGCAATTGCTGCTGTCGGCCGACGGCGAGAACCTCTACGCCCTGCGTGCGGACGGCAATGCCATCGCCACGTTCGCGGTGGACGCACAAGGCGGCCTGAGCCACCAGGCCACGCTGGTCAGCGATCACGACGTCGACCAGAGCGCGCTCTTCAACCTGAAGGCGATCTCTCTGTCGCCAGACGGCAAGAACCTGTACGCCATCAACGGAACCACCCTGCTGTACCTGAACCGCGACGCCGCGAGCGGGACCGTGAGCTTCGGCGGCGCGCTGCCAGCGAGCATGAACGATGCCCCCTATCTGTGGCAGCCCACCGACATCGTGGTGCGCGGCGACCTCGTCTTCGTCGTGACCTTGCCGTCCAACGGGTCGACGCTGATCGTGTTCCAACGTGATGCCGACGGCGTGCCGACACCACTGGGGTACATCCACTCCGGCGGCACCGACGCCAGCGGCCAGACCATTACGCTGGACAACATCCAGCACCTGGCGGTCAGCGAGGACGGCCGCACGATCTTCATCGCCAACAGCCGCACCAGCACCTTCAACGGGTGGGAAGGCACGTGGACGGTCGAGGAGCACCCCCAAGCCGTCCACGCCTTCAGCCTGGACCCCGCCGCCGGCGCGCTGACCTACCTGGGCACGATCAACGGCGACAAGGTCGTCGAAGGCATCGCCCTGTCGGCGGACGGCAAGGCGCTCTTCGTGACGCTGTCCGATGGCTCCCTGAACTACTACGCCACCGCCACCCTGGCCTTGCTGGAAACCCGCCAGGGCATGACCGGCGCGGAGCAGGTCGTGGTGTCGGCGGACGGCGGCGTCATCGTCGTCGGCGAGGCCTTGACCGTACTGCGCACGCCTCCTCCCGCCAGCCCTGTCGCCATCATCGGCGGCGACCCCGTCCTGCTCGCCCCCACGCTGGAAATCCGCGATGCGGAGCTCGACGCGGCCAACGGCGGCGCGGGCAACTACCAGGGCGCCAGCCTCGTGCTGACCGGCCAGCCCGGCGACCGTTACGGCGTGCTGGCCGGCAACGGCTATACCGTGGACGGCGACACCATCCTGCTGGACGGCCAGGCCGTGGCGACCCTGTCGCAGACCGGCGGCACCGCCACCCTGCGCTTCACCGCCGCGCTGACCCGCGAACAGGCCAACGCCCTGCTGCGCCAGGTGAGCTACGCCAGCGACACGGGCACGGCGGGCAGCCGATCGATCACCGTGCGCCTGAACGACGGCGAGATCGACAGCGCCGCGCACACCGTGGACGTCACCGTGAGAGAACCCAACCGCGCCCCCGAGGACAGCGGCGAGTCCTTCACCCCCGATGAAGCATTGCGCGGCCGGCCCTACAGCCTGGTGCTGCCGGAGACGCTTTTCTCCGACCCCGACGGCGACACGTTGACCTGGGACGTCTCCGGCCTGCCCGACGGTCTCGGCTTCGATGCCGATACGCGCACCGTCAGCGGCACCGCCACGGCCGTCGGCAGCCACGTCATCACCATCACGGTGACCGACCCCGAAGGCAAGACTGCCACGCGCACGCTCACGCTGGCGATCGCCGAGCCGCCCAACACCGCCCCGGTCGACAGCGGCATCACCGTCACGCCCGATACGGCACGTGCTGGCGAAGCGTATTCCTACACCCTGCCCGCCGGCCTCTTCACCGATGCCGACGGCGACAAGCTGACCTGGCAAGTGCAGGGCCTGCCCGAGGGCCTGGTGTTCGACCCGAACACCCGCACCATCTACGGCCGCGCGCACGCCATCGGGGCCTACACCCTGTCCGTGAGCGCGGCCGATCCCTCGGGCGCCAGCATCACGCGCACCGTGACGCTGACGGTCGCCGAGGCCAGCGTCGTGCCCAATCCGGACCCGGGTACGAATCCAGGCACCGATCCCGGCACCGCGCCCACCCCCGGCACCCCGGCGGACGCGCCCCCGCCGGACGTCCTCATCCTCCAGCGCAACGATGTCTTCGACGTGCGCGCCCCCGTGGACGCAGAGGACACCGTGACCTGGTTCACCTCGCAAGCCTTCGTGCCTGTGCCGCCGGTCGTCGCCGACAGCCTCGCGTCGACGCCGCGCGACACGACGAACGGCGCCCAGCCCCGCGACGCCGCCCAGGTGCTCGACCAGCTCCTGGCCGACGCCCTGGAACGCCGGGACGCGGACACCGCCACGCCTTGGCGGATGGAAACGCCCAATGGCGCCACGTCCCGCCTCATCGTGCTGGCGGGCCCCGACGCACAAGGCCTGAGTGCTTCCGTCGCCTCGCTGGCCGGGGTCTGGCGCAATGACCTGGCCGGCAACCGGCAACTGTATGCCCTGCCCGCGGGCCTCATCCGCAGCACCGAGCCGATTGCGGCCATCGGCCTGCGCATGGCCGACGGCAGCCCCCTGCCCGACGGACTGCGCCTGGATGCCGCGCGCGGCCTGATCGTGGCGGTCGGCCTCTCCGGCACCGAGCGCCTGTCGCTGGTGCTGGTGGTCCGCAGCGCCACGGGCGACATCTTGAGCGTGCCCGTCACGCTGTCGGCGGCCAAGCCCGTGGCCTGGGCGCCCATGCATGACGCCGGCCAGGAAGACGCCGCGACCCTCGCCCACAAACCCGCCCTGAGCCAGCAACTGCGCCAGACCGCCGCGCAGGACCTGCTGGACCAGGCTCGCCAATTCCTTGCCAGCCTGGGCGACGACGTCCAGACAGCGCCCGCCCAAGCGTCCGACAGCGCCCGGCCGGCCACCCCCCTCACCGTAGAAAGCTGATCTTCGCCATGACTCACACGACTAACTTCGAGACGCCCATGCCACGCCGCGCCACCCGCCCCCTCGTCCTGACCGTGCTCGCCACGGCATTGCTCGCCGGTTGCGCCGTGGCGCCGCCCGAGCGCCTGAGCACGCAGGACCTGCTTGCGCACGACCAGAGCGACCGTGGCGCGATGTTCGCCCAGCAGGAGCCGTTGTCCGGCCCGGTCACGCTGGACGAAGCCATCGCCCGCGCCGTGAAGTACAACCTGCAGCAGCGCCTGGCCCTGATGGAGCGCGCGCTGGAGGACAACCTGGTCGACGTGCAGAAGCAGGGCATGCTGCCCAAGCTGACCGCCCGCGCCGGCCTGCGCACCCGCAGCAATGACTATGGTTCGTCCAGCGAATCGCTGGCCACCGGCGCGCAATCGCTGGTGCCCTCGACCAGCCAGGAGCGCGAAGGCGAGACCGCCGACCTGCAGCTGTCGTGGAACGTGCTGGACTTCGGCCTGAGCTATTTCGGCGCCAAGGCCCAGGGCAACAAGGCGCTGGCCGCCGAAGAGCGCCGCCGCCGCGTGGTGGCCGACATCATCCGCCAGACCCGCAGCGCCTATTGGAATGCCGTCACCGCCGAGCGGCTGAAGGATCGCGTGTCGTCGACCCTGGCCGAAGCCCGCCAGACGCTGGAGTATGCCCGCCAGACCGAGGAGAAGCGCCTGGTGGCGCCGATCCTGGCGCTGCGCTACCAGCGCGACCTGCTCAACATGGTGCGCCAGACCGAAGCGCTGGAGAATGAACTGGCCCAGGCCAAGGCACGCCTGGCCACGCTGATGAACCTGCCGCCCGCCACCGACTTCACGCTGGCGCTGCCCAACGAAGGCCAATTGGCGCCGCCCCGGCTGGCCTACGCGCTGAACGACCTGGAAGCGCTGGCCATGGTGCGCCGCCCCGAGCTGCGCGAGGAAAGCTACCTGGCCCGCAACGCCGTGCTGGAAACCCGCATGTCGATCCTGCGCCTCTTCCCCAACGCGCAACTCTTCGGCGGCCTGAACTACGACAGCAACAAGTACCTGGCCAACAACAATTGGGCCGACGCCGGCGTGCAGGTCAGCTGGAACCTGCTGAACGTGCTGTCGTGGCCCGCCATCAGCCGCGCGGGCGAATCGCGCGAGGAAGTGGCCGTGCTGCGCCGCCAGGCCCTGCGCATGACGGTGCTCAGCCAGGTGCACATCGCCTGGCTGGAACGCGAACGCGCCGAGTCCGCCTTCACGCGCGCCAACGAACTGAGCCGCCTGCAGGACGCCATCCAGGTGCAGACCGAGAACGCCGCGCGCAACAGCGCCGAGACCCACCTGGAACTGGTGCGCGCCAAGGTGGAGACGCTGCTGGCCACCCGCGCCCGCGACCTCAGCTATGCCGAACTCGTCAATGCCCAGAACACGGTCTACCAGGCCGCCGGCATCGACCCGCTGCCCGAGCGCATCGCCGACGAGAGCCTGGCCAGCCTGGCGCGCGACATCGCCGAGACCAATCGCCTGATCGAGCGCGGCCATGTGGACGTGCCACGCCTGGCGCAGCCCGATGCCCCGGCCGCCACGCCCGTGGCCCTGGCGGAACCGGCGGCGCCCGCGCCCGCCGCGCCGCCGGCGCGCCGCAACGTCCGCGGCAGCCCCTGGAACCACCTGGGTTCCGTGGCCGGCGCCGGCACCGAACCTGCCGCCGTGCAGGCGCTGCCCGTGAGTGCGCGCTGACATGACCGGACATTACGCGCGACGCCGTCCCGGCGCCCAGCTGGCGCTGGCAGCCGCCCTGTGGCTGGCCGCGCCGGCCTGGTCGCAAGACCTGCCGCCGCTGCCCACGCCTTCCTCGCCGTTGTCCGCCCAGGTCGACAGCACCCGCGCGCAACTGGTGGCGGCGCGCCGTGCGGTGATCTCCAGCGGACTGGCGGCGCGCATCGACCGCCTGCCCCTGCGCGAAGGCGACCGCTTCAAGAAGGGCGACGTGCTGGTGGCCTACGACTGCGCGCTGAACCGCGCGCGGCTGGAACGCGCCGTGCAGGCCGAGGCGGCCGCCCGCAAGAAGCTTGCCGTCGCGGAGCAGCTGGACACGCTGAAGTCCATCAGCCGCTCCGACGTGGAACAGGCCCGCGCGGCGGTGTCCGTGGCGCGCGCCGAAAGCGGCGCGGAGCGCGTGCTGGTGGAGCGCTGCACGATCACCGCGCCGTATGCCGGACGCGTGGGGGAAAGCTATGCGCGCGCGGCCGAAAGCGTGGCCGAGGGCCAGAAGCTGCTGAGCATCTACGACGACTCGGCCTTCGAACTGGAAACCATCGTGCCTTCGCGCTGGCTGGCGTGGCTCAAGCCCGGCTATCCGCTGCGCATCAGCGTCGACGAAACCGGGCGCGATTACGCGGCCGAGGTCTCGCACATCGCCGGCGCCGTCGACCCGATCAGCCAGTCCGTGAAGATCATCGGCCGACTGGCCGGCAAGGATGGCGCAGCCGCCGACCTGCTGCCCGGCATGAGCGGCAATGTGCGCGTCGATCCCCCTGCCGGCAAGACGCCCTGACGCCACGCGGCATCCTCTATCGAACCCGCAGTGACCACGCCCATTTCCCCCACCCGCGAACAGCGGCTTGCCGCCCTCCTGCAACTGGAACAGCGCGCCCGCGCCTGCGCCGACACGCAAGAGCTGGCGTTCCTGATGGTCAATGACACGCACGCGCTGGCGCCCTATCGGCAGGCCGCGCTGTGGCTGCCCGACCCGGGCGGCGACGGCACCGTGTCGGCGCTGTCTGGCCTGGCCGTGCCGGACGCCAATGCGCCCTACACCGTCTGGCTGGCCGGCGTGCTGGCGGCCCGCGCCCGCGCGGGTGGAACCGGCGCCTTGCACGCGCAGGCCGACGAGGCGGCCATGTGGGCCGAGCACCTGCCCGCCCACGGTTGGCTGCTGCCCCTGCCGCTCGCCGACGATCGCGACGGCGCCCCGCGCCAGGGGCTGCTGGCCCTGTGGCGCGACACACCTTGGGCGCCTGGCGAAAGCCAGGTCCTCGGCCTGCTGGCCGACGCCTATGCGCATGCCTGGCGCGCGCTCGCGCCACGCCAGGAACGGCGCGGCCCCAAAGGCTGGTGGGCGACGTTGCGGCACGGCAAGCGGCGCGGCCGCTGGTGGCTGGCCCTGGCTGCCGCCCTGCTCGTGCTGCTGTGCCTGCCCGTGCGGCAATCCGTGCTGGCCCCCGCCGAGGTCGTCGCCCGCTCGCCCTTCGCCGTGCGTGCGCCGCTGCAGGGCGTGGTGGACCGCATCGCCGTCACCCCCAATCAAGCCGTGAAGGCCGGCCAGCTGCTGGCCGCGCTGGACTCGCGCGAACTCGAAGGCAGGCTGGAGACGGCGCGCCAGGCCTTGGCGGTGGCCGACGCCGAACTGCGGCAGAACCGCCAGCAGGCGCTGGTGGACGAGCGCAGCAAGGCAACCTTGGCCCTGGCGCTGGGCAAGCGCGACCAGGCGGCCGCCGATGCCGACTATTACACCAAGGCGCTCGCGCGCACCCAGCTGCACGCGGAACGCGAAGGCATCGCCCTCTTCGACGATCCGGCGGACTGGATCGGCAAGCCCGTTGCCCTGGGGGAACGCATCATGATGGTGGCCGATCCGGGCGATGCGGAACTGGAGATCCTGCTGCCCGTGGGCGACGCCATCGACCTGCCGGCCGGCGCCACCGTCAGCCTGTTCCTGAATACCGCGCCCGCCGCGCCGCTGTCCGCCACCTTGTTGCGCGTGGGCTATCGCGCCGCGCCCGCCGCCGACGGCACGCTGGCCTACCGGGTGCGCGCCCGCTTCGATGAGACCGTCGCGCCCGAGGACCTGCCCCGTGTCGGCTTGAAGGGCACCGCGAAGCTGTACGGCTCGCGTACCCCTCTGGCAGGCTACCTGCTGCGCAAGCCGCTGGCGACGCTGCGCGTGTGGCTCGGTCTGTAATCGCGATGGCTTCCGCAATCCCGTCCCTGCCGCTGCCTGCGAACGCGCTGCCCTCGCCTGCCGCGAAACCCGCGCCCCTGCCCTTGCTGCGCGAAGACTTGCTGTTGCATCGCTCCCCGCGCAACCATGACGGCTCGCCCGCCTGGACGCTGGAAGACCCCGGCCGCGCCGCCTTCTTCCAGATCGGCTGGGCCGAAGCCGAGATGCTGGCGCGCTGGCGCCTGGGTAAGGCCGATTCCATCGCCCACGCCATCAGCGATGAGACGACCCTGGCGCTGGACGCCGCCGACGTCGATGCCTTCGCGCAATTCCTGCAACGCAACAGCCTGGTCCAGTCACGCGGCCCCAAGGCCATCGCCCAGCACCGCCAGGCCGCCAAGGACCGCCGAGGCGGCCACTGGCTGAAGCAGCTGATGCACCAGTACCTGTTCTTCCGCGTCCCGCTGGTGCGCCCCGACGCGTTCCTCACGCGTACCCTGCCGCGGGTGCGGCGGCTCTTCTTCACGCGCACCTTCGCCCGGCTGACGGTGGCCGCCGGACTCGTCGGCCTGTTCCTGGCCGCGCGCCAGTGGGACCAGTTCCTGCACACCTTCCTGCATTTCTTCACCCTGGAAGGCGCGCTGGCCGCCGGCATCACGCTGGGCGCGGCCAAGGTGCTGCACGAACTGGGCCATGCCTATGCCGCAAAGCAGCATGGCTGCCGCGTCGCCACCATGGGCGTGGCCTTCATGGTCATGTGGCCGGTGCTGTACACCGACTCGTCCGGCGCCTGGCGCCTGGCCAGCCGGCGCAAGCGCCTGTCCATCGGCGCCGCCGGCATGGCGGCCGAGACCGCATTGGCCGCCTGGGCCACGCTGGCCTGGAGCTTCCTGCCCGACGGCATGCTGCGCAGCGCGGCCTTCATGCTGGCCACCACCACCTGGCTGCTGACGCTGGCGGTGAACCTGAACCCGCTCATGCGCTTCGACGGCTACTTCCTGCTGTCCGACGCGCTGAACGTGCCCAACCTGCAGCACCGCGCCTTCGCGCTGGGCCGCTGGCGCCTGCGCGAATGGCTCTTCGGCCTGGGCGACGACAAGCCCGAAGTGTTCGCGCCATGGCGCGAACGCACGCTGATCCTGTATGCCTACAGCGTCTGGATCTACCGCTTCTTCCTCTTCCTCGGCATCGCCCTGCTCGTCTATCACATGGCGTTCAAGCTGCTGGGCATCGTCCTTTTCGCCATCGAGATCGTGGCCTTCATCCTTCGTCCCCTCTACACCGAACTGCGCGCCTGGCGCGAACGTCTGGGCAAGGCGCCAGGCCAGGGCTGGAACCGCCGCAGCCGCCTGACCGCCGTCATGGCCGTGCTGGCCCTGCTGGCCGCCATCATTCCCTGGCGAACGCGCATCGACGCGCCGGCCCTGCTGCGCGCCGCGCAACAGGCGCAGATCATCGCGCCCGTGGGTGCCCAGGTGGAACGGATCGCCGCCCAGGCCGGCCAGGCCATCCCGGCCGGCACACCGCTTTTCGTGCTGCGCGCACCGGATCTCGAACACGAACGCGACGCGCTGGCGCGCCGCATCCGCGTGCTGCAATGGCAACAGGCCTTCCAGGCCATGACGCGGGACACGGCGGCCTCGGTGCCGGTGGCGCAGGGCGAGCTGCAGGCCGCGCAGGCGCGCTTCGACGTGCTGTCGCGCCAGGCCGCGCAACTGACGCTGCGCGCCCCCTTCGATGGCGTCGTCGCGGATCAGGCCCACCCCTTGGCCGAAGGCGAGTGGATCGGCCAGGGCGAATGGCTGGCGACACTGGCGGATCCGCGCCAGATGCGGGTGGAGGCCTACGTGTCCGAGCAGGACCTGCATCGGCTGCGCCAGGACGGCAAGGCCCGCTTCCTTGCCGAAGACCCACGCGTGGATGCCATCGACCTGCGCGTGGAAGACATATCGGCCACCGCGACCCGCCGTCTGCACGCGGCGCCTGAACTCAGTTCCACGCATGGCGGCGGCATCGCCGCGCTGCAGGCGCCCGCCAGCGACAAACGGCATGACCCGGAAAGCCAGGGCCTGATGCCGGAGCGCGCTGTCTATCGCGTGCTGCTGCGCCCCGCCGATGACGCAGCGGCGCCCATGCCGCGCGCGCAGGCATTGCGTGGCACCGTGGTCATCGATGGCGCGGCCGAGAGCCTGTTGGCGAAGACCTGGCGCCGTGCCGCCGCCATTCTCGTGCGAGAGACCGGATTCTGAGCAAAGCCTTTCCTGGCGCGGTTTCCAAGCCAGCCGGCACCTGCATTCCTTAAGCAACTTTAACGTGTCATTCCCGGGGGGCTGGGAAATAATGAAACCCATTCGCGGCAGCCGTCCCGCGTTCCCTCCCCTCTCATTTTCCGCCGCCATCATGACCACCGAAATCCTCGAGCGCCCCTCGCTGTCGCAGCGCCTGAAGCAAGAAACCAACGACCAGCACGAACGCATGCACACGCTGATGGCGCGCGCCGCGCCCTTCGCCAGCCGTGAGTCCTATGCCCGCTTCGTCGCCGCCCAATACCTGTTCCAGCGCGACGTCGAATTCCTGTTCAAGGACGCTGCCGTGAAGTCCGCCGTGCCCGACCTGGAAGCGCGCGGCCGCGAAGAAGCCTCGCTGGCCGACCTGCGCGACCTGGGTGCCGCCGCGCCGCAGGACGACATCGCCAGCGTCGGCGTCACCATGCCCGAAGCGCTGGGCTGGCTGTACGTCTCCGAAGGCTCGACCCTGGGCGCCGCCTTCCTCTTCAAGGAAGCGCAGGCCAGCCTGGGCCTCTCGGCCGAGTTCGGCGCGCGCAACCTGGCTGCCTATCCGGAAGGCCGCGCCATCGTATGGCGCCGCTTCGTCGCCTCGCTGGACAGCGAGGCCATCGATCCGGACACGCACGACGCCGTCATCGCGGGCGCCAACGCTGCCTACAATCGCTTCGGCCAATTGCTCACGCGTCACTTCGACCTGGACGCATGAACCCGCTTGGCCGCATGCGCGCCCAGCCCGGCGGCCAGGCCCTGGGGGCCGGCTTGCCCGGCCCTCTCCATGACGTGCCCGCGCCCGCACGCTCGCCGTTGCAGCGTGCGCTGTACTTCCTGCTGGCTTGCGCAAGCCTGTGCCTGGCGGTCGCCGGCGCCTTCCTGCCCGGCCTGCCCAGCACGGAGTTCGTGCTGCTGGCCTCTTGGGCAGCGGCGCGCAGCTCGCCCCGCCTGCACCACTGGCTGCACGCGCACCCGTGGTTCGGTCCGCTGCTGCGTAACTGGCGCCAGGGACGGCGCGTCAGCCGCGCCGCAAAGATCAGCGCAACCGTATCCATGACGGTTTGCCTGGGCCTGCTGATCCACGCCGGCCCGCCCGCCTGGGTCGCCTGGCCCGCCGCCGCGTGCATGGCAGGCGTGCTCGCCTGGCTGTGGCGGCGGCCCGAACCCGACGCCTCCCAGTCCGCCTGAGCGCAGCAGGCGCCTACGCCTGGATACCTTCGGACAAACCTTGGCAAGGGCGACTGCGGCATCGTGATGACAAATCCGATGCCCAGGAGGCGCCATGGTTTCCGCCCGTCTACCTTATTACGTTCCCGGCGTGCCTGAACGGCCGGGCAGCACTGCGCCCGGCTCTTCTCCGGCGCGGTCCGGCCCGCGCCCTGCCAGCGCTGCCGCCACTGCGCCGGGTTCCCGCCTGGCGGCCGCGCCCACTGCCCCTGCCGCAAGCAGGCGCCCCGACGTCGCAGCCCCGTAACGTTGGTAACAAGCTTGCGCAGCAGCCCGCCTCCCTTCCCCCTTCCCGACCAGCCTTCGGTGGCAGGCACCCGTGCGCCCGTCGGCTTGCACGTGCTGACGGTCAACGCCCACAAGGGATTCACGTTCTTCAATCGAAAGATGATCCTCCACGAACTTCGCGACGCCATCCGCTACGCGGCACCGGACGTGGTCTTCCTGCAGGAGATCATCGGCGAGCACCAGCGCCATGCCAGCCGCTACCAGGCCTGGCCGACGCTGACCCAGTACGAGTTCCTGGCGGACGAGTTGTGGCCCAACTTCGCCTACGGCCGCAACGCGGTCTACACCGACGGCCATCACGGCAATGCGATCCTGTCCAAGTACCCCATCATCGCCTACGACAACCACGACATCAGCGTGCCCGGGCACGAGAACCGCGGCTTGCTGCATTGCGTACTGGACGTGGAAGGCGTACCGGTGCACGCGGTCTGCGTCCACCTGGGCCTGCACGAGACGCATCGGCGGCTGCAGCTGGAAAGCCTGTGCGCGCTGCTGCGCGACACCTTGCCGGATGGCGAGCCCGTCGTGGTGGCCGGCGACTTCAACGATTGGCGTCGCCGCGCCGGCCAGGTGCTCGCGGCCTGCGGCGCCACGGAGGTCTATACGGACAGCTTCGGGGCGCCCGCGCGCACCTTTCCCGCACGCTTCCCATTGCTGCCGCTGGACCGTATCTACGTGCGCAACATCCGGCAGTTCAAGCCCCGGCCGATGAGCGCCCGGCCCTGGCGGGCCCTGTCTGATCATTTGCCGATCGCGGCGGAGGTTGAGGTATGAACGTCCAATGGCGTAGCGGCAATCGCTTCGAGCTGCTCGAGAACGGCGAGGAATTCTTCCCGCGCGTGATCGAGCTGGTCGGGCAGGCGCGCAAGGAAGTCCTGGTCGAGACCTTCATTCTCTTCGACGACAAGGTCGGCCAGCAGATCCGCGAGGCGCTGATCGCGGCGGCGCGGCGTGGCGTGCAGGTGGAGCTGACCGTCGATGGCTATGGCTCGGAAGGCCTGTCCGAGGAGTTCGTCGGCGGCATGACCGACGCCGGCGTGGGCTTCCACGTGTTCGACCCGCGCCCGCGTGTCCTGGGCATGCGCACGAACTGGTTCCGCCGCATGCACCGCAAGATCGTGACCATCGACGGCGAGCGCGCACTGATCGGCGGCATCAATTACTCCGCCGACCACCTGGCCGACTTCGGCCCCGAAGCAAAACAGGACTACGCCGTGCAGATCGACGGCCCGCTTGCGGGCGACCTGCGCGAGTTCGCCCGCAAGATGCTGGCGCCCGCCAAGCGTGGCCTGCCGCGCCTGCGGCGCCGCCCGCCTCCCGAGGCTGACCTCGTCGAGCCGGGCACCGGCAGGCTGGTGTTCCGCGACAACGGCCAGCACCGCGACGATATCGAACGGGTCTATCGCACCGGCATCCGCAGCGCGACCAGGGAAATCCTGATCGCCAATGCGTATTTCTTCCCGGGCTTTCGCCTGTTGCATGACCTGGCGCGCGCGGCTCGCCGCGGCGTGCGGGTTCGCCTGATCCTGCAAGGCCAGCCCGACATGCCGGTGGCCAAGATGGCGGCGGGAATGCTCTACGAATACCTGCTCGAGGCGGGCGTGGAAATCTACGAATACTGCCAGCGCCCGCTGCACGGCAAGGTGGCGATCGTGGACGACGAATGGTCCACCATCGGCTCCAGCAATCTCGACCCCCTCAGCCTGTCCTTGAACCTGGAGGCGAACGTCGTGGTGCGCGATCCCGCGCTGAACCAGGCGTTGCGCGAAAGCCTGGAACGCCTGATGGCCCATCATTGCCAGCGCGCGCCCGCGCCCTCGCGTTCGGGCGGCACCTTGCGCCGACTGTGGACGGGCGTGTTCGTCTTCCACTTCCTGCGGCGCTTTCCGGCATGGGCAGGCTACTTCCCCGCCCATCGCTCGCGCCTGAAGACCATTTCCGCCGACGCGTTCGACCACCCGGACGTGGGGGAGACCTCATGAGCGCCGATGCGCACACCCGCCAGCCGCGCGGGGTGCGAGGCTGGATCCGGGCACACGGGAGCGGGCTGAAGAAGTGCTTCGTCGGGCTCATCATGGCGGTGACCGCCGTGCTGATCGGCAAGCTGGCCATGCAGGTCGACTGGCCAGAGGTGCTGGCCGCGGCACGCCGCATCCCGCCGCTTACCATCGCGCTGGGCCTGGCGCTGGCAGTCGCCGGCTATGGCGTGTATGCCAGCTTCGACCTGTTGTCGCGCCAGTACGCCGGCCATGACCTTCCCGCCTGGAAAGTGCTGGGCGTAACGGCCATCAGCTATTCGCTGAACCAGAACCTTGGCGTGCTGCTGGGCGGCGTGGCCGTGCGCTTCAGGCTGTATGCCAAGCTGGGGTTGGACACGCCGACGATCAGCCGGGTCTTTCTTTTCAGCACGGTCACCAACTGGCTTGGCTACGCCTGGCTGGGCGGCCTGCTGTTCGTGGGCGGCTTCGTCCCGACGCCTGAAGGCTGGGGGCTGGGAAAGGGTCTGCTGACTCTGATAGGTGCGGCGCTGCTGGCCATCTCGGCGGGCTACCTGGCCCTGTGTGCATTCTCGCGCAAGCGTGACTGGACGCTACGCGGACAGGAGATCCACCTGCCGTCCTGGCGCATGGCCGGCAGCCAGGCCTTGCTGGGTGCACTGTCGTGGTGCCTGATGGCCGCCATCCTGTACGCCTTCCTGCAAGGCGAGGTCGCCTATCCGACCGTGCTGGGCATTCTCCTGTGCGCCAGCATCGCCGCCGTGGTCACGCACATCCCGGGTGGGCTGGGCACGACCGAGGCAATCTTCGTCGCCGCGTTGTCCTCGCAATTGCCCGCCCCGACCATCCTGGGCGCCGTGTTGATGTATCGGGCCTGCTATGCCTTGACGCCGCTGGTGCTCGGGTTGGTGGCCTACCTCGCGGTCGAGGCCAGGATGTCCGGCGGCGACACTCGTCACGCGCGGTAAGCGCCTAGTCAGACTTCGCGACAACTGCAACACATTCCACGCGTGAGGGTGCCAAATGCCCCGCCGTGGCGCTCGCCAGGGCCGCCTTGCGCACCACTTCCGCCCATCGCACTCCGTCACGCGTCATTACACATGGGCGGAACCCGGGACGGAACGAATGCGTAGAGTGAATCCCAATGGGTTGGCCTGGGCATGTTGCCGCCAGCCGCACGTAATGGGAACGAGGCAAATGCCGCCAATTCGAGTGCTGATGGTAACGGCCGAGGCTTACCCCTTGGCGAAGACAGGGGGCCTGGGAGATGCGGTGACCGGCATGGCGCTTGCCATGAGGACTGCCGGCCAGGATGTCCAGGTGCTGCTTCCCGCCTACCCCGGCGTGGTCGACGGATTGAGTCGTGCGCGCACGGTCGCGCGGCTGCCGGACCTGCCGGGCGGCCCGGCCACCCTGGTGCGTGGCCAATGCCGGTCTTCCGGACTGACGGTCTTGGCCCTGTGCAACGACGCGCTGTATGACCGTGTCAGTCCCTACGTCGATGGCGAAGGCAAGGAACACCCCGATAACGCCCTGCGCTTCGCGGCGCTGTCCCACGCAGCAAGCTGCATTGCGCAAGGCCTGCCGGGGCTGGATGCGCCACACGTGGTCCACGCGCATGATTGGCACGCCGGCCTGGTGCCGTTGCTGATGCATGCGGCGGGCGTGCGCGGTGTGCGCACTGTCCTGACCCTGCACAACATGGCATTCCAGGGCGCGTTCGACATGGCGTGGGCGGACGTCATCCATTTGCCCCGGATATATCGGAACACGCAGCACGCCGTGGCGTGGGACCGGCTCAATTTCCTGAAGGCCGGGATCCTGCACGCCGACCGCGTCACCACCGTCAGCCATCACTACGCCCAGGAAATCCTGACCCCCGCTTTCGGTTGCGGCCTGGATTCCGTCCTGGCTTCGCGCGGCGATGCGCTGATCGCCATCCCGAACGGCATCGACGCGCACGAATGGGACCCCGCGCGCGACCCCGCGCTGGGCGAAGACCGCTACAGCGCCCGCGACACCCGGCCAAAGACGCGTTGCAAAGCCGTCCTGCAGCGTGCCTTCGGCCTGCATGCCAGGGAGGACAGCGTCATCATGGCCCTGGGCAGCAGGCTCACCCACCAGAAGATGGCGGACGTGGCGGTGCAGGCGCTGCCGCGCGCGCTGGATGCGCATCCGCAACTGCAGGTGGCGGCCATCGGCTGTGGCGACCCGGCCATGGAGGCCGCGCTGGCCGAGCTCGCGCAACGCTATCCGGGGCGTTGCGGCGTGCACATCGGCTATGACGAGACGCTGGCGCACCGCCTGCACGCCGGCGCCGACATCCTGTTGCATGGCAGCCGCTTCGAGCCCTTCGGCCTGACGCCGCTCTATGCCATGCGCTACGGCACGATTCCCATCGGCTCGCGCGTGGGCGGCATGGTGGACACCATCCGCGATCCGGGACAGGAAGCGCCGCTCGAGGCCATGCGTTGCGCGACGGGCGTCCTGTTCGAGGGCGACAGCGTCGATGCCATGACGGCCGCCATCGACCGCACGCTGTGCCTGCAACAGCGCCCCGCGCTGTGGCGCGCCATCCAACGCAATGCCATGACCGCCAATTTCAGCTGGGACCATGCGGTCGAGCGGTATGCCGCGCTGTACCGCGACCTGGTGGGCGGCCTTGCCGAGGCGGTCGCCCCGCGCGTCGCGTCCCGCCGGAAACAGGCCAGTCTGCTGGCATTGCCGGCACCGGGTCTGGCGGATGACGCCATTCCCGCCGCGGCCTGAGGCCCGCTGCCATGGCTGCCCGGCGCCGCGGCAAAGCCGCCCCACCCGCGGACGCCGCGTCGCACGCTGCGCCCCCCGCCTTGCTGCACGTGGGCCTGGCCGACCTTGGCAAGGCGGATGAGGCGGCTGGCGCCTGGCAGGGGCTGTGCGAGTTCGCGCAGCGCGTTGGCGCCAACGGGGTGTTGGTGGAACCGCTGTGGCGGCGCGCGGCCGATGCCACGCAGGGCGAAGGCCCCCAGGACGGCCACGGCGATGCGGCGCCCGCCGATGCCGACACCAGCACCACCCGCCTGGGCGGGCAAGCCATGCCGACCTTGCTGGCGGACATGGCACGCACTGCGCGCGAATACGGACTGGCGTTGGTGGTGGAGGTGGCCCTGGACCGCGCCGCGCGCCACGCCACGGCCGCCACCGCCCTGCCCGAGTGGCTTGCCCAGCCGGTGGATGAGCCCGCCCGCGATCCCCGACAGCCGCCGACTGCGGGCCAAGTCCTGACGTTGCGCGCGGGTGCAGTCCCCCCAGCATTCCTGCAAGCCTGGCATGCGCGCCTGGCGAGCTGGCTGGATGCCGGCGTCGCAGGATTCTGCTTCGATGCGCCACAACGCCTGCCCACCGCCGATTGGCGGCATCTGCTGGGCGGACTGCGCGGCCATGCCGCGCCCCTGCTTGCCTATGCCTGGACCCACGGCCTGGCGCCCGAACACCTAGCGGGCCTGCGCGGAGCGGGTTTCGATGGCGTCTTCTCTTCCCTGCCGTGGTGGAACTTCCAGGACGACTGGCTTCTGCACGAAGCGCATCGACTGCGCGCCGTGGCCCCGCTCATCGCGCCCGTCGGTGTCAGCCGGGGCACGCCCCACGCCGACCGCCGCATGCTGTGGGCAGCGGCGCTGGCGGGCGACGGCATGCTGCTGCCTGCGCGCACGCTGCTGTCCCCGCGCGAGATCGCGGCGGCAGTGTCCTTCCAGCGCCAACGCCCGCCTGCCGGCACCCTGTACATCGTGGGCGGCCCACCTGGCGGCGCCACCGCGCTGTTGCGGCGCGCCGGTACGCCGCTGGCCATTGCCGACACGGCGGACCTGTTGCTGATCAACCCCGACGCACAGGCGCCGGCGCAGGTGACGCCCGGCCTCCTGGCCGGCGTCCTGCCGCCCGGCGCACTGCACGTCGCGGACGAAGCCGGCACACCCGCCGACCTGCCCGACAGCCTGCCGCCGGGCGCCTGCCTGCGGCTCGCCGTCGGCGCGCCGCAACCCGTCGTGTCGACCGCCTACACCGCCATGCGCCGCCAGGCCCCGCAACGCCTGGCCATCGAAAGCGTGGCGCCGGCCGTCGACGATGGCGCCTTTCCCGCCAAGACCATCACCTATCGGCCACTGGCCGTCAGCGCGGACCTGATCTTCGACGGCCACGACACCCTGGCGGGCGAAGTCCGCTGGCGCGCACTGGACGAAGACACGTGGCAGGTCGCGCCGCTGGCTCCCCTGGGCAATGACCGCTGGGCCGCCAGCCTCACGCCTCGGCGTGTCGGCCGCCACGAATTCGCGATCGCCGCCTGGCGTGACACCTGGGCCAGTTTCACGTACGAGTTGCGCAAGAAGCACGAGGCGGGCGTGGCCAGTGGCCTGGAACTCCTGGACGGCGCGGCATTGCTGCGTGCGGCCGCCGCACGTGCGGGCAAGCGCCAGCCCGCCGAGGCGGTGCGCACCGTGAAGGATGCGCTGCACGCCCTGGGCGACCTGCCTTCCCCGGCTTCCCAAGGCGAACGGCTGGCCGCCGCCGACCTTCCCGCCGCGACCGCCGAGCGTGTGGCCACGCTGCTGGACCCCGCGCTCGCACAGGCCATGCGTCGCGTGGATGACCGCGCCTTCGAGGCCGTCACGCCTGCCTACCCGTTGTGGGTGGACAGGCCGCAGGCCGAATTCGCCAGTTGGTATGAACTGTTCCCGCGGTCGCAATCCAGCGAGCCCGGCCGCCACGGTACCTTCGCCGATGTCGCCCGGCGCCTGCCCGCGCTGCGCGAGATGGGTTTCGACGTGCTGTATTTTCCACCCATCCATCCCATCGGGCTGTCGCACCGCAAAGGCCGCAACAACAGCCTGATCGCGGCGCCCGGCGACGTCGGCAGCCCTTACGCCATCGGCTCGGCGGAAGGCGGCCATGACGCCATCCATGCGGAACTGGGCAACCTGCAGGACTTCCTGGCGCTGTTGCGGGACGCCCGTGCGCATGGAATGGACGTGGCGCTGGATTTCGCCATCCAGTGCTCGCCGGACCATCCCTGGCTGGCCGAGCATCCCGACTGGTTCACCCGGCGCGCCGACGGCAGCATCCGCCACGCCGAGAATCCGCCGAAGAAATATGAAGACATCGTCAACGTGGCGTTCTATGCCGAGACCGGCAAGCGCGCCCGCCAGGCGTCCCTGTGGGAAGCGCTGCGCGACGTCGTGCTGTTCTGGGTGGCCCAGGGCGTGCGCGTCTTCCGGGTCGACAATCCGCACACCAAGCCCCTGCCGTTCTGGGCCTGGCTGATCGACAGCGTCCAGGATGCGCACCCCGATGTGCTGTTCCTGTCCGAGGCCTTCACCCGGCCCCGCATGATGTTGCGGCTGGCAAAGGTGGGGTTCACGCAGTCGTACACCTACTTCACGTGGCGGCACGGCAAGCAGGAAATCATCGACTACCTGCGTGAACTCTCGCAGCCTCCGATGGCCGACACCTACCGGCCGAATTTCTTCGTCAACACGCCGGACATCAACCCCTATTTCCTGCAGGGCTCGGGACGCGCGGGTTTCCTGATCCGCGCAGCGTTGGCCGCCACGACCTCCGGGCTGTGGGGCATGTACAGTGGCTTCGAACTGTGCGAGTCCGCGCCGGTGCCGGGCAAGGAGGAATACCTCGACTCCGAGAAGTACGAGATCCGCCAGCGCGACTGGGACCAGCCCGGCAACCTGAACGCGCAGATCGCACGGCTGAACCTCATCCGCCGCCAGAACCCGGCACTGCAGTCGCACCGTGGCTTCCACGTGGCCGAGTGCGCCAACCCCGACCTGCTGTGCTTCTGGAAGGCCACGCCCTGCCACGGCAACATCGTGCTGGGCGTCATCAGTCTCGATCCGCATCGCGTGCAGCAGGGCGAGGTGGCATTGCCGCGCTGGCTGGCAGGCAAAGGCCCGGCCGGCATCGTTGCAGAGGACCTGCTGGCGGACGGCACCGAGACGTGGTGGCACGACTGGCACGGCGTGACGCTGACGCCGGATGCGCCCTATCGCCTGTGGCGCCTGACGGCGGCCGCGCCATGAATCCGTCCATGGCACCACCGGCCGCCGCGCCGATTCCCGTGCTGGCCGTGCAGACGGCGCCAGGCTTGGCGCTGACGCCCCAAGCCTGCGCACAGCTCGAGACCGAGGTGCTGCCGGTCTTCCTGGCCACCCGCCGCTGGTTCCCGCAAGACCGCAACGGGCTTCCCGTGCGCGTGGCGGCCCTGACGCCCTTGCCCGACACGACCCCCGGCGTGTCGCTGGTGCTGGCCGAACTCGAAACGCCCCGCGCACCTGAGGGGGAACGCATCCTGCTGGTGCTGTCGGCCAACTGGGAAACGCTGCCCGAGGCACCGTTGGCGCGCCTGGCGTTCGCCGGACGCGAGGGCTGGCTGGCAGAGGCAGCCGATACGACGGCGTTCACGCAAGCCATGCTCGCGGCGCTGCACGCGACATGGCGTGCAGGCCAGCTTCGGGCCGTGCCCGAAGCTGGCCTGGCGTCGCTGGCATTGCCCGATCCGCTCGCGGTCCAACCCATCCGCGGCGAGCAGTCCAACAGTTCGGTCGTCGTGGGAAAGGCCGCGGTGCTCAAGCTGATACGTCGCGTCGCGCCCGGCGTGTCGCCCGAAACCGAAATGACTCGGCACCTGACACGCGCGGGATTCACCCATGCCCCTGCCTTGCTGGGCGCGTTGCAGCAGGACCTGACGCCTGGCCCCCGCACGCTGGCCGTCCTGCATGCCTATGTGCCGAACCATGGCGACGCCTGGGGCTGGACCCTGGCACAAGGCGAGGCAGCCCTGCGCGCCGCGCGCCAGTCGGGACAGCCCCCCGACTGGACCCCCTTGCAACGCATGACGGCCCGCATCGGCCAGCGCCTGGGCGAAATGCACGCGGTGCTGGCGCGGCCATCGGAGGACGCACGCTTCGCGCCCGAACCCGCCAGCGCGCGGCACCTGTCGGCCCGCGCCACCCAGGTCCAGGACACGCTCGCGCGGGCGCTGGCAGCACTGGCGCCGCGCCTGGCTGACATGCCAGCGCGCGAACGGGAAGCGGCGCAGTGGCTGGTGGCCCGCCGGCCCTGGCTGGACGACCACATCCAGGCGCTGTGCCAGGCCGAGCTGGGCCAAGCGCGCATCCGGGTGCACGGCGACTTCCACCTGGGCCAGGTATTGCTCAGCCCCGATGACGCCACGCTCATCGATTTCGAGGGCGAGCCCGCCAACCCGCTGTCGGTGCGCCGCGCCCGCCACAGCCCCTACAAGGACGTCGCCGGCCTGCTGCGCTCGCTCGACTACGCCGCGGCGATGCTGTCGCGGCAGGCGGCTGACCAGGCCGCCCTCGCCACTTTCCACGCGGCGACCGCCCCGGCCTTCCTCGATGCCTACCACCATGCCCATCCTGACGCGGGGGGCCAGGACGCCGGCCGCCGCGCGGCCCTGCTCGACCTGGGTCTGCTGGAAAAAGCAGCCTACGAAATCGTCTACGAATGCGCACATCGACCCGATTGGATAAACATCCCCGTGAACGGTCTGGCCAGGCTGGTCCAGGCAGCAGAGGGGCGCCAATGATCCCCGCCAACGATCCATCGCCCGATGCACTGCGGGCCCTGCTCGCTGGCGAACATGGCCAGCCTTTCGCAGTGCTGGGCGTGCACGACAGTGGCGGCGGCCGGGTGCTGCGCACGCTGCAACCCGGCGCCTCGGCGGTGACGGCAACCCTCGCGGACGGCACCGACGTGCCGCTGGACGACGCGGGCGGGGGCCTCTTCGTCGGCGTGCTGCCGACCGGCCGGAACGCCCCCGTCCCGGCCTACCGCCTGCGCATCGACTGGTCTGGCGTGCAGCAGGACACGGCGGACGCCTATGCCTATGGCACGCAGATCGACGAGGCCGACCTGGCCGGCCTGGCTGCAGGCGACTGGCGCTGCGCCCGTCGCGCGCTGGGCGCACACTGGCTGCGCCACGGCGAGGTCGAAGGCGTGCGCTTCTCTGTCTGGGCGCCGAATGCGCGGCGGGTGGCGGTGGTGGGCGACTTCAACAGCTGGGACGGGCGCCGCCACGGCATGCGGCTGCGCCATACCGCGGGCGTCTGGGAAATCTTCGTGCCCGGTGTACAAGCCGGCCAGCGCTACAAGTACCAGGTCCATGGCGCAGACGGCCTCACGACCCTGCGCGCGGACCCCGTGGCCTGGCGCAGCGAACCCACGCCCGGCACCGCGTCCCTGGTCGCCGACCCCACCGCCTTCGCCTGGACCGACACGGACTGGCTGACCCGCCGCGCGGCGCGGCAGGCGCCGGACGCGCCCATGGCCATCTATGAGTTGCATGCCGGCTCGTGGCTGGCCGACGACGCTGGTCCTGACGATACCTGGGACCTGCTGGCCGAGCGCTTGCCCGCCTACGCCAAGGCCATGGGCTTCACGCACATCGAACTGCTGCCCGTCATGGAGCATCCCTTCGGCGGCTCGTGGGGCTACCAGCCGCTCGGCATGTTCAGTCCCTGTGGGCGCCTCGGCGCGCCAACGTCCTTCGCGCGTTTCGTGGACCGCTGCCACGCAGAGGGCATCGGCGTGCTGCTGGACTGGGTGCCTGCACACTTTCCCAACGATGCCCATGGACTCGTGCATTTCGACGGCACCGCGCTGTACGAATACGCCGACCCGCGCGAAGGCTTCCATCCAGACTGGAACACCTGCATCTACAACCTGGGCCGCAACGAGGTTCGCGCCGTGCTGGTGGCCAGCGCCATGCACTGGCTGCAGCACTACCACGTCGACGGACTGCGCGTGGACGCGGTGGCCTCCATGCTGTATCGCGACTACAGCCGCAAGCCGGGCGAGTGGATTCCCAACCACCTGGGCGGCCGCGAGAACCTGGAGTCGGTCGCCTTCCTGCGCCAGATGAACGAGGCCGTGCATGACGCTGCGCCCGGCGCGATCACGGTGGCCGAGGAATCGACCGCCTGGCCCGGCGTGACCGCCCCGGTGGCGCGCGACGGCCTTGGCTTCGACTACAAATGGAACATGGGCTGGATGCACGACACCTTGCGCTACATGGCGCACGAACCGGTGCATCGCGCCTACCACCACGATGACATGACCTTCGGCCTGGTGTATGCGTATTCCGAGCATTTCGTCCTGCCGCTGTCGCACGATGAGGTGGTGCACGGCAAGGGTTCGCTGTTGAACAAGATGCCCGGCTGGCACGGCGACAAGCTGGCCAACCTGCGTGCCTATTACGGTTTCATGTGGAGCCATCCCGGCAAGAAGCTGCTGTTCATGGGGGGTGAACTGGCCCAGCGCAGCGAATGGAATCACGATGCCACCCTGCCCTGGGCGCAGCTGGACGACACCGGCCACCGCGGCGTGCAGCGCCTGGTGGCCGACCTGAATCACCTGTACGCGGCCTTGCCGGCCTTGCACGCGCTGGATTGCGACCCCGACGGCTTCCGCTGGGTCGTGGGCGACGACCGCGGCAACAGCGTGCTGGCCTACCTGCGCAGCGACCGCCGGCAGTGGGTGCTGGCCGTCTGCAATTTCACCCCGGTCGTCCGCGAGGGCTATCGCATCGGCGTGCCTGCCGCTGGCCGCTGGCGGGAATGCCTGAACACCGACGCCGCAACCTATGGCGGCGGCAACCAGGGCAATGCGGGCGGCGTGCACGCCGAACCCATTGCCGCCCATGGCATGGCGCACTCCCTTGTGCTGCGCCTGCCTCCCCTGACCACGCTGCTGTTGACCCCCGAGGATTGATCCATCATGGCCAGCCCCACGATCGACCGGCTGCTGCCGGGCCAGCCTTATCCGCTGGGCGCCACCAGCGATGGCCTGGGCGTGAATTTCGCGGTGTTCTCCGCCCATGCCACCCGCATGGAACTGTGCGTGTTCGATGCGCGCGGCCGCCACGAGATGCGCCGCTACGACTTGCCGGAGTGCACCGACGAGGTCTGGCACGGCTACCTGCCCGATGCCCAGCCTGGCCTGGTGTACGGCTATCGCGCGCACGGCCCGCATGATCCGGACAACGGCCACCGCTTCAATCCCCACAAGCTGCTGCTCGATCCCTACGCGCGCCAACTTACCGGCGCGCCGCGCTGGCACGATGCGCTGTTTGGCTATCGCATGGGACACAGCCGAGCCGACCTGTCGCTGGACCGCCGCGACAGTGCGCCCTACATGCCCAAAGCCATCGTGCTGGACGACGCCTTCAACTGGGGCGGCGCGCGGCGCCCGCAGACGCCCTGGGAGCGCACGGTGATCTATGAAATGCACCTGCGCGGGGCCTCCATGCAACGCGAAGACCTGCGGCCGCCGCTGCGCGGCACCGCGACGGCGCTGGCCGACCCGCGCTTCATCGATCACCTGGGCAAACTGGGCGTGACGGCGGTCGAACTGCTGCCCGTGCATGCCTTCCTGCAGGACAGCTTCCTGGTGGACCGGGGCCTGCGCAACTATTGGGGCTACAGCACGCTGTCCTTTTTCGCGCCCGAGCCCGCCTACTTGGGCGACGGCGGACCCAACAGCCTGAAGCAAGCCATCCGCCGCCTGCACGGCGCCGGCATCGAAGTGATCCTGGACGTGGTCTACAACCACACCTGCGAGGGCAGTGAACTGGGACCCACGCTGTCTTGGCGCGGCCTGGACAACGCCAGCTACTACCGCCTGATACCCGGCGAGGAACGCTACTACATCAACGACACCGGCTGCGGCAACACGGTCAACCTGTCGCATCCGCGCGTCCTCCAGATGGTGCTGGACTCACTGCGCTACTGGACCGAGGCCTACCAGGTGGACGGTTTCCGCTTCGACCTGGGCGTCACACTGGGCCGCGAGGGCACCGGCTTCGATCCGGGCTCGGGCTTCTTCGACGCCATCCTGCAGGACCCGGTGCTGGCCACGCGCAAGCTCATCTCCGAACCCTGGGACATTGGGCCCGGTGGCTACCAGCTGGGCAACCATCCGCCCCGCTTCGCGGAGTGGAACGACCAGTTCCGCGACGGCGTGCGCCGCTTCTGGCGCGGCGACGAAGGCATGCGCGGCGCGCTGGCCAGCAACCTGTCCGGCTCGCGCGAATTGTTCGACAAGCGACATCGCCGGCCCTGGGCGTCCGTCAACTTCGTCACCGCGCACGACGGCTTCACCCTGGCCGACGTGGTGAGCTATACGGAACGGCACAACGAGGCCAACGGCGAGGAAGGCCGCGACGGACACAGCGAGAACTACAGCGCCAACTGGGGCGAGGAAGGCGAGACGGAGGACGCCGGTATCCTGGCACAGCGCGCACGCGTGCAGCGCGCCATGCTGGCCACCATCCTGCTCTCGGACGGCACGCCGATGCTGCTGGCAGGCGACGAGTTCGGCAATTCGCAGTCGGGCAACAACAACGCCTATTGCCAGGACAACCCGATCTCGTGGCTGGACTGGCAGGTCGCGGCCAGCCCGGCAGGCCAGGCGCTCACGCGCTTCGTGGCGCAGGCCGTGTCCTTGCGCCGCGCGCACGCCAGCCTGCGCACGGCGCGCTATACCGACGTGGCCGAAGCGCTCACGCCCGGTCTCTCCCGCCTGGCCTGGTTCGACGCGCAGGCCCGCTTCATGGACCAGGCGGCCTGGGAGAATCCGCAGGATCGCGCGTTGCAGCTTCGCCGCGTGGCCGAACACGACGACGACCCGACTCAACTGGATGTCACGCTGCTGCTCGTCAATGGCGGCGCCGAGCCTGTCGACTTCCAGCTTCCCGAGCCACGGCTGGCGTGGCAGATGTGCCTGGACAGCGGCGAGCCCGAGCGTCGCGACGCGCCGGGTGTTTCGGTCACGGTCGGGCCGCATGCCCTGATGATGCTTTGCGCCCAGGCCGATCGCGCCTCGCCCCACGCGCCTCCCGTTCCTTCCCCAAAAAAGACCGATGCCCGGAAATCCGCTACCCACGCTTGATCCTCCCGCGCCGGCGGACACCACGTGGCGCTTCGGCGCCGCCCTGCTGTCGCACGGCAAGGTGCGCTTCCAGTTGTGGGCGCCCAATGCCGCGCCCGGCCTGACGCTGGAGGTGGACGGGCACGCGCCCGTGCCGCTGGTGCCCGACGCGCAAGGCTTTGCCGTGGCCGACGTGGCCTGCGCGCCCGGCACACGCTATCGCTATCGCCTGGCGGACGGCCGCGCGGTGCCCGACCCCGCCTCGCGCCTGCAGGCGGGCGACGTGCACGACGACAGCGTGGTGGTCTCTCCCGTGGGCCATGCCTGGCAGCATGCCGAGTGGACGGGGCGTCCGTGGCGCGACAGCGTGATCTATGAAATCCATCCCGGCCTGGCGGGCGGCTTCGCCGGCATCACGCGCCAATTGCCCGACCTCGCCGCGCTGGGCATCACATTGCTGGAATTGATGCCCATCGCCGACTTCCCCGGCACGCGCAACTGGGGCTACGACGGGGTGCTGCCGTTCGCGCCGGACACCGCCTACGGCACGCCGGACGCGCTCAAGGCCCTGGTCGACACCGCCCACGGCCTGGGCATGGGTGTCATGCTGGACGTGGTCTACAACCACTTCGGACCGGACGGCAACTATCTGGCCGACTACGCCGGCGACTTCTTTCGCGATGACATCAAAACCCCGTGGGGCTCGGCGATCGACTTCCGCCGCCCCGCCGTGCGCCGCTATTTCCAGGAAAACGCCCTGTACTGGCTGCAGGAGTACCGCTTCGACGGACTGCGGCTGGACGCGGTGCACGCCATCGCCGGCCATGGCTGGCTGCCCGAACTGGCCGCAACGCTGCGCGCCAGCCTGCCCGGCCGTCACGTTCACCTGGTGCTGGAGAATGACGACAACGCCGCCCACCTGCTCGAACAGGGCTACGACGCCCAATGGAACGACGATGCGCACCACGTCCTGCACCACTTGCTGACTGGCGAAACACGCGGCTATTACGCCGGCTACACCGGCCAACCCGGTGCCGACCTTGCGCGCGCGCTGTCCGAGGGTTTCGTCTATCAGGGGCAACCGTCGGCGCATCACGGCGGCACCCCGCGTGGCGAGCCCAGTGCGCACCTGCCGCCGCTTTCGTTCGTTACCTTCCTGCAGAACCATGACCAGACCGGCAACCGCCCGCTGGGCGAACGGCTGGTCCACCTGACCGAGCCGGCGCGCCTGCGCGACGCGGTGGCGCTGCAACTGCTGTGCCCCCATGTGCCGCTGATCTTCATGGGCGAGGAATTCGGCGCGCGCACGCCCTTCCTTTATTTCACCGACCACCTCGACCCCGCGCTGGCCCAGGCCGTGCGCGACGGCCGCCGTGGCGAGTTCGCCGGTTTTTTCGATGACGGCGACACGCGCAGGGTGCCTGATCCCAACGCGGCCCGCACCCATGCGGACTCCGATCCCTGGACGAGCCCACCGGCCGATGCGGACGACTGGCGACGCCTGTATCGCAGCTTGCTGGCCTTGCGCCGCGCACACCTGGCGCCACGCCTGGAGGGCTGCGAAGCCACCCACGCGCAGGCGCTGGACGACCGGGCCGTCCACGTGGCCTGGCGCCTGCAAGACGGCACCCGTCTGGCCGTGCTGGCCAACTTCGGGCCCGCGTCCGTCGCGTTGCCCCAGCTTGCGCAAGACGATGCACGCCTGCCCTGCCTGTGGGAAAGCCGACCCGAGGCCGCCCGCGCGGCGGCCTCGGGAACCTTGCCGCCGGGCGTCGCCTGGTTCCTGGAGGATGCCCAATGAACGCCGCCCACCCGCCCCAGGACGCGCACGCCACGCTGGCCCAGGCCGTCGGCCTGGCGGTGGACTGGACCGATGCCCACGGCCAGCCCCAACGTGTCTCGCCGGACAGCCAGCGCATGCTGCTGGCGGCCATGGGCCTGGACGGCGATCCGGCCGAGACACTGCACGCGCTGACGCAGGAACACGCCCAGGTCCGCGACTTCCACATCGGTGACGCAGGTGGTGTGTGGGTGGTACGCGCGGCGCGCCCGCCCGGCACGCAATGGCTGGACGAGACAGGCCGGCCGCACATGTGCCCGGCCCTGCCAGACCTGCCCGGGCACTGGCGCGTCCGGCTGCCAAGCCAGCCCGGCTATTACCGCTGCCTGCACGAGGGCCGCGACGTGACCGTGGCCGTCGCGCCAGCACGCTGCCCCACGCCTGCCGACCGGCTGGGCCGCGCCACGCGTGCCTGGGGAGTGGCGGCGCAGCTCTACAGCCTGCGCGCAGCCAGCGCCGAGCGCCACGCAGGCGGCCACGGCGACTTCGCGGCCCTGTCGGACCTGGCACGGGCCGCGGCCCGGCAGGGTGCGCAGGCGGTCGCCATCAGTCCCGTGCACGCCGGGTTTGCCAGCGCGCCCGAGCGCTACAGTCCTTACTCTCCCTCCAGCCGGCTGTTCCTGAACATCCTGTATGGCAATCCGGAAGGCGTCCTGCCGGCCGCGCTGCTGCAGGCCGCGCGCACGGACCTGGCGCAGCCAGACCTGGCGGCGCTGGAGGCCGCGCCCTTGATCGACTGGCCGGCCACGCATGCCGCCCGCCTCGCCTGGTTGCGTGCGCTTCACGCACGCCTGGGCGCGGCGCCACGTGACGTCCAGGCACGCTTCCAGGCCTTCCGCACGGCGGGCGGGCAGGCCCTGCGCGATCACGCCTTGTATGAAAGCCTGGCCACCGTACATGGCTCGGATTGGCGCGCCTGGCCCGACGCCCTGCGCCAGCCTCGTTCCGCCGCCGCCGACGGATTCGCCGCGACCCACGCGCACGACGTGCAGTTCCACCAGTTCGCGCAATGGCTGGCGGCGGAAAGCCTCGCCCGTGCCCAGCACACCGCGCGCGCGGCAGGCATGCGCATCGGCCTGCTGGCCGACCTCGCCATCGGCACCGACCCGCGCGGCAGCCAGGCCTGGAGCGATCCCGACAGCCTGCTGCCTGGCGTGGCGGTGGGCGCCCCGCCCGACATCCTCAACCGCGCCGGCCAGGACTGGGGGCTGACCGCATTCTCGCCACGCGGCCTGCGCGCACGCGGCTACGCGCCTTTCATCCAGATGCTGCGGGCGGCGCTGGCGCATGCGGGCGGCGTGCGGATAGACCACGTGCTGGGCATGGCGCGCCTGTGGCTGGTGCCGCAAGGGGCCTCGCCCGCGCAGGGCGCCTACCTGCACTACCCGCTGGACGACCTGCTGCGCCTGACCCGCCTGGAGGCGTGGCGCCACGAGGCGGTGGTGGTGGGCGAGAACCTGGGTACCGTGCCCGCCGGCTTCAACGCGCGGCTGGCGGCCTCCGGCGTCCTGGGCATGGACGTGCTGTGGTTCGCACAAGCCGAGGACGGCACGCCGCTGCCGCCTGCCGCCTGGTCGCCCGACGCGGTGGCCATGACCACCACGCACGACCTGCCCACGCTGTCGGGCTGGTGGCAAGGCACCGATATCGGGTGGCGCGCGCGGCTGGGCCAGTATGCCGACGACACCGACGTGACACCCGCCGCCGACCCGTCCCAGGCCGCCGCCCAGACCGAAGCCCAGGCGCGTGCCCAGCGCGACCGTGAACGGCGCGCCCTGTGGCAGGCCATGCGGCACGCAGGCGTCACGGACCTTGCCTCGCCAGAGGGCGCCCCTGCCGGCGGCCCGCCCCGCGCCACGCCGGATCGCGCGCTACTGGCCTATGTGGCATCGAGCCCCACCGCGTTGGCACTGTTCCCGCTGGAAGACTTGGCGGGCCTTGAGGAACAACCCAACCTCCCCAACTCGGGCGATGCCCACCCCAATTGGCAACGGCGCCTGCCCACGGACCCGGCCACCTTGCTGGCGGAGCCGGCGTGCGTGGCGCGCATCGCGGCCATTCGCCGCGCCAGGACGACATCATGACCCCGCGCGCCACCGCCCGCCTGCAATTGCATGCCGGTTTCACGCTTGCCGACGCGCAGGCCCAGGTCGACTACTACGCCGCGCTGGGCATCAGCCACCTGTACCTGTCGCCCGTCACGCGCGCGCGCCCCGGCTCCACGCATGGCTACGATGTTATCGACCACGGTGCCGTCGACCCGGCACTGGGCGGCGAGGCCGCGCTGCGGGCGCTGGCCCAGGCCGCGCGCGCGCAAGGCATGGGCCTGGTCCTGGACATCGTGCCCAACCACATGGCCGTCCACGCCGACAACGCCTGGTGGTGGGACGTGCTGCAGCACGGACCCGCCAGCGCGCACGCAGGCACCTTCGACATCGACTGGCGACCCGCCGACCCCGACCTGGCCGGCAAGGTGCATCTGCCCGTGCTGGGCGAGGCCTATGGCGCCTGCCTGGCACGCGGCGACCTGACACTGGCCCACGACGACGCGCGCGGCTATGTGCTGCGCGCCCACGACGCTCCCTACCCGGTCGCCCCCGGCACCCTGGCGCCTGCGGGCACGGTGACCGAGACGCTGGCGCGCCATGACCCGTCCAGTCCCTGCGGGCGCGCGCGCCTGCACGCGCTGCTGCAAGCCCAGCATTACCGCCTGGCCTGGTGGCGCACCGCGCCCGACCAGATCAACTGGCGCCGTTTCTTCGAGATCACCGAACTGGCCGGCGTGCGCGTGGAAGACCCGGCCATCTTCGACGCGGTCCACAGCCTTGTGCTGCGGCTGTATGCCGAGGGCATCGTCGAAGGGCTTCGGATCGATCACATCGACGGCCTGGCGGACCCCGGCGGCTATGCACACCGCCTGCGCGAGGCCATGACACGGGTCCGCCCGGACGTCCCGCCGTACATCGTCGTCGAGAAGATCCTGGCGGAAGACGAAATCCTGCCCGGGACATGGCGCGTGGCCGGCACCTCCGGCTATGACTTCATGGACCAGGTGGGCGCACTGCTGCACGCCCCGCAGGCCCGGACCGTGCTGGACGAAGGCTGGCGCGCGCTGACGGGCGATGCCCGCTCGCCGCGCGTGCAATGGCAGGCCGCCCGCCACCGCATGATCACGCGCCACTTCCCCGCCGAGCGTGCGGCGCTCGTGCGCTGCCTGCTGCACCTGGCCCGCCTCGATCCGTGCACGCAGGATTGGAGCGCCGTCGCCATCGACCGCGCCCTGTCGGCCGTCCTGGTCGCATTTCCCGTCTACCGCAGCTATGCCGACGCGCGCGGCCGCGACGCCGCCGATGCCGCCGTGTGCAAGCAAGCCTGGCGCGATGCACGCGTGCTGCTGGACAGCCGCCCGGGCGATCCGGCCCACGACCTCCTGCCGGTACTGGACGCGTGGCTGGGCGGCACCCCCCTCCCGTCGGACCCCGCCACGCGTGCCCTGCGCGAGGAAGCGCTGCGCCGCTTCCAGCAACTGACGCCGCCGCTGGCCGCCAAGGCGCTGGAAGACACCCACTTCTATCGCCATGGTCCGCTGCTCTCGCGCAACGAGGTGGGCGCGGCGCCCGGGGCGCTGTCCTTGCCCCCCGCCCGGTTCCTGGCGCTGGCGCGCATACGCGGCCAGGATTTTCCCGGCGCCTTGCTGGCCACCGCCACCCACGACCACAAGCGTGGCGAGGACGTGCGCGCGCGGCTCGCCTCGGCCACCGAGGACGCGGCGACGTGGCACGACACCTTGTCGGGCTGGACGCGTGACTGGCACGCGGATAGGCCGGGCAAGGACGCGCCGCTGCCGGCGGATCGCTACATGCTGCTGCAGACCCTGGTGGGGGCATGGCCCGTCGGCCTGTCGCCGGACGATGCAAAGGGTGTCGCCGACTTCATCGGCCGCGTCGGCGCCTGGCAGTTAAAAGCCCTGCGCGAAGCCAAGCTGCGCACCGACTGGTATGCCCCCGACACGGACTACGAAGCCGCCTGCGCGGCGTTCCTCCAGGCTATTGCGGACACGCCCGCAAGGCTTGCCGCCCTGTCCGGACAAGTCGATGCCCTGGCAGGCCCGGGCATGATCAATGGTCTCTCGCAGACCTTGCTGCGCCACACCGTACCGGGCGTGCCCGACCTCTACCAGGGCCGGGAAAGCTGGGATTTCAGCCTGGTCGACCCCGACAACCGGCGCGAGGTGGACTACGCCGCCTTGCGCCAGGGCCTGGCCAATCCACCCGCAGCCACGGACGTCCACGCCTGGACCGACGGGCGCATCAAGCAGGCGCTGGTGCAGCGTTGCCTGGCGCATCGCCAGTCGCAAGCTGCCCTGTACGCCGCCGGCGAGCTCCAGCCGCTGGCGGTGGCGGGCACGCGGTCGGCCAACATCCTGGCGTTCCTGCGCCGGCACGGCCCGGCGCGACTGCTGGTCGTCGTGCCCTTGCACTGCACGCAAACCATGCCCTGCGCCGGTGCAAAACCCGGCCAGGTAACGCCCGCCGGCGCGGCGTATTGGGGGGACACCCGCATCGTGTTGGACGACACGGACAGGCCTGCGCAGGCTTGGGACATCCTGCACGACGCTCCCGTCGCGATCGACGGCGACCTACCCGTGCACGCGCTGCTGCGCGAATGGCCCGTCGCCGCCTGGCAGTGGCGCCAGGAAGGCTGAACGGCCCGGCGCGAGCGCGCTAGGGCACCAGCGCGGGCACGGCGCTGGCCACGCGCAGGCACAAGCCTTCGTAACCTTCCAGCCGCAATGCCAGGCGCCCATCCTCGCCCAGGTCGCCCTCGATACGCTCGTTGATCATGTCCACCACCGGTCCGGGCGCGGTATCTGCCAGCTGGATCACCTCTTCCAACGGCTCGGCGCCGAAATTCAATGCCGTCACCTGCGTGCCGCGGCCCGCGGGCAATTCGTGGATCATCACCAGCAAGCCCGGCGCCACCACGTCGGGAATGGGCAATTGCCTGCTCTCGGCGATGCCGTGCGCCTGCCGCAACGCCAGCAGTTTCTTCACCTGGCTGGCGAACGAGTCCGGATCCTCCAGCTGCGCCTGGATGCTGCCGTACAGGCAGCGCGCGCGCGGCAAGCCTTCGCCAGACAGCGCCGCGTCCGGGTTCGCGTCGATCAGGTCATAGGCCCCGCGGGCGATCCAGCGCGTATCGCCATCGGCCATCCGGTCGGCCACCTGCTCGGCGGGCAAGGGCAACGCCCCCACCAGGTCCCACCCCGACAACGCAAAGACACCCGGCTGCAGCGCGTTGTACATGGCCATCAGCAGGTGCAGTTGCCGGATGCGGACGATGTCTTGAGGTCCCAGCGTGTCCAGGTCGCGGATGCCCAGCGCCGCGGCCGCGATGCTGGCCGACGTGCAGGCGATGCCGTTGGTCACGAAGCGCAGGTTGTAGGGGGCGTGCTCGCCGCTCAGACGCTCGTACACCGTCTCGCGGATGTGCTCGCGCAGGATCGCGCCAGGCCAGGTCTGGCCACGGAAGATGAAGGGCGTGTCGGCGTGCAGCGTCCAGAAGTGCACCAGCTCCAGCGTCAGCTCATCGTGGTTTTGCAAGGCGTGGATCAACGAGGCAGGATCGATGCCGAACTGGTGCACGGTGCGCAGCATCAGGCGCAGGAATTCCGTGTCGCCCGTCAGCAGCGCGTGCTGGTAGGCCGGCCGGGTGACGAAGTCATAGGACAGGTCCGCCCCCCCTTGCGACATGGCCGCGATGTCATCCACCGTCAAGTTCAGTTCCTGGAAGCTGAATCCCCCAGCCTTGCGGATCATCCCCCCCACTATCTGGTTGCCCACGATGGACAAGGGATGGCCTTCCGACCAGGCCTTGTCCTGGGCGCGTCGCTCCACGCCCAGGAAACCGTTGGCGTCCAGCCGAAGTCCGCGCGCGCCCATCACATCCAGGCTGTGCAGGGCGTCGCCCACCACCATCTGCTGCGCGGCGAAACTCGGGTCCAGCCAGTTCAGCGAGGGCTGGCCCTCCTTGAAGTAATGCAGGTAGACCCAGCGTCGCAGCTTGCCATCCGCGCCCATCACTTCGCCCGTGGCGCTCCAGTCGGTTTCCTTCACGCCCGGCTCGAAAAAGATCACGCGCTGCAGCTGCCCCACGATGTAGCACTTCTCCTTCAGCGCATCCACTGTTTCCGGGCTCAGGTTCACCGCGTCGCGGCCCTCGGGCACGTCAGGCAACAGGCTCCAGTCGTCGGCCTTGATCTCCACCATGTGATAAAGCCCGGGGTAATCCCCCACCGCCATCTCGGCCAGGCGAAAATCGGCGCCCTTGCCCGTGTGCGAGGGAATCACGTCATCGATGACGACGGCATTGAAGGCAGAGGCCATACGGCTGAGGGCGATGAACTCCTCCTCGGTGCCGAAGCGCGGGTCGATGTCCAAGCCGATCCGGTCGAAATTGCCATCGATGGTCGGGGTAAACGCATCGCCACGCAGCCCGCCGCTGCGCTTGGTCGGTCCCACATGGATGGCCTGCACGCCGATGGACGACAGGGCCTGCCACAAGTCGGCGCTGCCCAGGCTCTTCAGCACGGAATCGCCCTTTGCCGTGATGACCGCCCCCGGGTAGGCCGTGAACCACACCGACGCGATGGCCAGGGCACGCCGGGGGTGGGCTTGCGCATAGGGATTGAGCCACATGCGCGCCTGCCCCCCGTAGCTGCGCGCACGATCGCGCGCCTGCGACAGCATCGACTGGTCGATGAGCCACTGAAGGGTGTCCGAAGACGGGGTGTCCGGAGAAGACGCCGACATCGCAAACGCTCCTGTACGCGGCCTCATGGCCCGATAGGAAACTCTATGCCTTCGGCGCGCGCCCATCCCGTAGCAGAGCGTCAGGAATGGCAACCAGACCCTGCGGCCACGCCAGGACTCAGCGCATCGTCAGCGTCGCCTCGATGACCTTGAACGTCGGCGCCAGTTGCCGCCACGCATCCTTGGCCAGGTGGGCGGGCTTGCGCAACGCGGCGCCCAGGTCGGTTTCCTCGAAGCGTTCGCCCTTGCAGGCGAACACGATGCAGTTGGTCATGTCATCGTCGATGACTTCGAACAGCGCCGTCCCGAACACCGCGCGCAGGTGATCGAGGCACACCTGGCAGGTCTCGCTTTCCAGGTGCAGGTTCAGCACCAGGATGCCCTGGGGCGAAAGCGCGCGATGACAGTCCCTGAAGAACCCGGCTTCACACAGGCCGGCCGGCATGCCCTTGCCGTCATAGGCGTCGACCAGCAAGACGTCCGCCGGCGCGGGATCGCCTTGCAAGTAGGCCTTGCCGTCCGCCTGGATGATGCGAAAGCGCGCGTCGTCGGCCGGCACCCTGAACGCCTCTCGCAAGGCGATGACGCCCGGATCGATCTCGACCACCTCGATGTCGGCCTGCGGCAGGTAACGATGGCAGAACTTCGGCAAGGAACCGCCGCCCAGGCCGATCATCAGGATGCGGGCCGGCGCGCTGTCGAACAGCAGGAAACCCATCATCAGGCGGGTGTACTCCAGGTCCAGCGCATGCGGGTTCAGCAGGGACATGCTGCTCTGGATCGACGGGGAGCCGGCAAACTGCAGCGTCAGGGCTTCTCGAGTCTGGCGCAACTGGACCTGGCCGGGCGGCAGGTCATGGACGGGCGGGGCGGGTGGCATCGGCTGGGGGACGGGAACGAAGAACGCGCCTAGCATAGCCGCCCGGCCCGGGCGCAGGCCATCCTGGGCCGGATCGCAGGCGTGGCCTTCGTGGGCCTGGCGGCAAGGCTGGCGCTGACGGAGTGCTAAAGAGACGCCGAAGCCGGCCCTAGGGCGCTTGCTGCGGGGGCACGCGTAGGGTGACCCGCGTGCCGCGTGCCGGCGCGCTGTCCACCGCCACGCTGCCGCCCAGGCGTTCGGCGCGCAGGCGCATGCCTGTGAGCCCACGGCCTGTCCCGCCCCCGCCCTCTGCGGCCACCGCAGCATCGAAGCCCTTCCCGTCGTCCTGCACCTGTATGCGCAGGGCCGCGCCATCCTGCCCGATCTCGATGTGCAGGTGGCCGGGTTGCGCATGCTTCAAGGCATTGTTGATGGCCTCCTGCACGATCCGCAGGATCGACAATGCGCCGCCCGCATTCAGGCCAGCCAGCGGCGGCATGGCCTCGGCATTCCAGCTCAGCCGGATGCCCAGCGCCGCCAGGCGCGGCGCCAGCCGGAAGCGCAGGTTGCCCAGCAAGGGCAGCACGTCGCCGCCAGACACGTCCAGCGAATCGATGATCAGCCTCAAGTCCTGCAAGGACTCGTCGATGACCAGCGCCAATTCGCCCCGGTCCACATCCTGCCGCAAGGCCAGGCGCTTGGCGGTGATCAGCTGGGCGCCCATGCCGTCATGCATGTCCTGCAGGATGCGCGCCCGCTCCGCGTCGACGGCCTCGCCGCGGCTGCGCAATGCGGCATCCCGGTCCTGCACGAAGCGCTCTGCCAGGATCAACACCATCAACGCGCACAACGGCACGCCCGCCGCGGTGTTGTAGCGGAAGGCATCCCAGTGCGTCACGTCCAGCGCCAGGATGCTGGCGTGCACGAACGTGGCCGCCCACACCAGCGCCGTCAGGGCCAGCAGCAACATCCGGAGCGAACGCTGCAGCCAGGCGGTCTGCAGCAGCAGCGCCAGCACGTAGGCCACCAGCACATAGAAAGGCATCAACAACAGCGAGACCAGGTCCGTGGCCAGGCCCAGCGGAATCGTCGCCAAGACGAACCCGATCACCAGCAAGGCCACCGCGACGATCCAACGCGGCAGTCGGGGCCGGCGCAACACGGACAGGCGGTAGGCGACGTGGCACAGGCAACTCAAGCCCGCGGCGACCGCCACCACGCGCAGGACGCCCACCTCGCTGCGCGTGAAGGGCAGGTCGTGCACCAGGTCCAGGATCAGGGCAATCGCGGCGAAGGCCACTGTCATCGGGATATCGAGATACTGGCGGCGCCGATAGGCATATGCGCAGGCCAATGCCATCGCCGACAGCATCAGGATGCCCAGCACGTAAGGCATGGCGGTGCTGAGCAGGCGTTGCGGCATCATCATCGCCGAGACGACCGGCGCCGGCCCCAGGCGCGGCGCGGACAGGCCGCTGCGCACGCCCGGGTCGCCCAGCAGGCGAACCAGGATCTCGTTGTGCCCCGCCCTGAACATGCGGGAGGGCAGTTCGAAATACAGCGGCTGGTCGTTGAAGCGCAGCTCACGTCCGCCCGGCGCCCCGTCGGGCAGCCGGACGTTCAGCAAGGAGCCATTGAGCCAGACCTCTCCTGCGATGGCGACGCGCGGCAGGTACAGGGCCTTGGGCGCATCCGGCACCGCATCCAGGTCAAAGCGGATGCGATACCAGGCCACGCCCTTGGCCTGCGGCCGCCGCGCGCGCCAGCTGTCGGGCAGCGACACGACCTGCCATCCCGTCTCTGGCGGCTCGCGCGCGTCGCCCAGCACGAACTCGGCCTGCGTCAGCGTCTGCACGCCGGGCGCCGTCTCGGGCGGCAAGGCGGGGTCCCACACCAGCAGGACCATCTCGGCGGCCAGCACCAGCAACGCGAGAAGCCAGGTGCGCATCAGCCGCCCGCTGCGCGAAAGCGGGCAACGCGCACTGCGGCGCCGGCGGCGTGGACGAGGACTGTCATGGACACGCATTCTATGCCTGCGCGCCCGGGCGGCACAGTACCGTGAAAGGGGTATATCGGCCGTTGATCTTCGGCGAAAAAACGGCAAATCCCCCCTCCCCGCGGCTACACTCCGCTTCGATCAACCGGCAAGGTAACGGGGTACATGATGAATCGACGCAGCATCGTTGTCATGGCGACCGTCGCCGCCATACTGGCCGCCGTCATCCCCCTGCTGTCGATCGCGGGCTATGCGCGGCAACGCGCCATCGAGGTGGAAACCGAGCACCTGAAGACATACAGCGGCTGGACGCTGCAGCGCGCCGAACAGAATTTCAGCCAGGCCCGCCATGTTTTCGACACGCTCGAACAAGGCGCCTGGGCCGCCTGCTCGACCGCCCACATCGCGCGCATGCGCGAACTCACCATCAACTCGCAGTCCGTCGACGAGATCGGCTATTTCGTCGACGGACAGCTTGCCTGCACCAGCTGGGGCATCGTCCAGCAGGACATCGGCATCGGCGTGCCCAGCGCCACCCTGGTCGACGGCTATGCGCTTTACCTGCACATCACGCCCTTCGTCACCGGCGGCGCCCCTCTGCTGGCCATCTCCCGGGGCGACTACAACGTCCTGATGAAACACGAACGGCTGGTGGACGTGCTGACGGACACCAAGATGACGCTGGGCCTGGCCACCCTGGACGGACAGCTGATCGCCATGAGCGGCAAGGCGGACGGCGCCCTGTCCCAGGCGCTCGCCCGCGGCCTGGCGGACGGACACGACCAGGACCTGATGTACGCCAGCGCCGAGAACACGCACTTCCGCGCCTTTGCCATCACGGACCGCTCGGCCGCCTTCGACCGCATGGACCAGGAGCTGCTCCTGCTGATTCCGCTGGGCGCGGGCATGTCCGTCATCCTCATCGGCCTGGTCGTCTGGATTTCGCGGCAGCACCTGTCGCCCCAGGGCGCGCTGCAACTGGCCATCAAACGCAAGGCTTTCGTCACCCACTACCAGCCCATCATCGAACTGGCGACGGGACAGTGCGCCGGCGCCGAAGCCCTGGTGCGCTGGCGACAGCCCGATGGCTCCTTCGTGCCGCCGGACATGTTCATCCCGCTGGCGGAACGCACCGGCCTGATCGAACCCCTGACCGATCTGGTCATCCAGCGCGTCGTCGACGACCTGGCCAGCATGCTGCGCCGGGAGCCGTCCATGCACGTGGCCATCAACATCGCCGCCTGCGACATGCAGTCGGGCCGCTTCCTGCCCGTGCTGTCACGCGCCCTGCGCGGCGCCGGTGTCGCGCCCACGCAAGTCTGGCTGGAAGCGACCGAGAGCGGGTTCATGGACGTCAATGCCGCGCGCGCCACCATCGACCAGGCCAGGCAGGCCGGCCATGCCATCGCCATCGATGACTTCGGCACCGGCTATTCCAGCCTGTCCCTGCTCCAGACCCTGCCGCTGGACGCGCTGAAGATCGACAAATCCTTCGTGGACGCGATCGGCACGCAGGCCGCCACCAGCATCGTGGTGCCGCACATCATCAGCATGGCCCACGGCCTCAGGTTCCGGATCGTGGCCGAAGGCGTGGAAACCGCGGCGCAGGAGGCCTATCTGCGCGAAGCAGGGGTGCAGTTCGTGCAGGGCTGGCTGTATTCGAAGGCCTTGCCGCTGGAAGCGTTCCTGGCGTTCTACAAGGCACGCAACCAGCGCCGCACCGCGCCGCCGCCGGACACCGAGGCGACCGGCTTGACGCCCCCTCCCGCCAGCCCGAGCGCGGGCTGAACCGGGACACGCCAGCCAACCCGCCCCGGCGTCATCGCATCATCATGTCCGGCACCACCGTGACGATCTCCGGGAACACGGTGATCAGCACGACCGCCAGCAGCAACAGGCCGATGAAGGGCAGCGAGGCCATCGTCACGCGCCAGATGTCCCGCCCTGTCATGGACTGCAGCACGAACAGGTTGAAGCCCAGCGGCGGCGTGAGCTGCGCGATCTCGATCACGATGATGATGTAGATGCCGAACCACAGCAGGTCGATGCCCGCGGCCTGCACCATCGGCAGCACCACCGCGCTGCTGAGCACCAGGATGGAGATGCCCTCCAGGAAGCAGCCCAGCACCAGGAAGCACACCGTCAGCACCACCAGCAGCATCATCGGCGACAGTTCCATCGCCTGCACGGCGGCGGCCAGCACCTGCGGAATGCCCAGGAAGCCCACGGTGATGGACAGCACCGCCGCGCACGCCACGATGAACGAGATCATGCAGGATATCTTCATCGCCGAGAGCAGGCTCTCGCCCATGCTGCGCAAGGTCAGCCCGCCCGTGGCCGCGGCCAGCACCAGGGCGCCCAGCACGCCGAAGGTGGCGGCCTCGGTGGGCGTCGCCACGCCGCCGTAGATCGTGCCGATCACCGCGACGATCAGCAGCACCACCGGGATCAGGCGGCGCGAGTTCCACAGCTTGGCCGCGAACGGCATCGGCGGGTCGCGCGGCGGCACCTTGTCCGGATTGAGCGCCGACCACAGCATCACGTAGCCCATGAAGAGCGCCATCAGCAGCAGGCCAGGCAGGATGCCCGCCATGAAGAGCCGCGCCACGGACTGCTGCGCCGTCACCCCATAGACGATCATGATGATGGACGGGGGAATCATCAGGCCCAGCGTGCCCGAGCCCGCCAGCGTCCCCAGCATCATGCCCTCGTGATAGCCGCGCCGCTTGAGCTCGGGCAAGGCCATGCGCGCCACCGTGGCGCACGTGACCGACGATGACCCCGCCACGGCCGCCATCATGCCGCAGCCCAGCACGTTGACGTGCAGCAAGCGTCCGGGCATCCAGTTCACCCAGGGCGCGAGGCCCTTGAACATGTCCTCGGACAGGCGCGTCCGGAACAGGATCTCGCCCATCCAGATGAACAGCGGCAAGGCCGTCATCGCCCATGACCAGCTGGCATCCCAGATGGTCGAGACCACCAGCGAGCCCACCGGCGTGTCCGTGAACAGCACCAGGCCCAGCATGCTGATGGCCAGCAGCGACAGCGACACCCACAGTCCGCTTGCCAGCAGCAATAGCAGGGCCACCAGCATGACCAGGCTGGCCAGCAACGTTGTTGATTCACCCATTATTTTCGCCTTCGGATGCCGGGCTCATTCGCCCAGCACCGCATCCTCGTTGCGTTCGTAGCCGGCCTTGCGGCCATGCGCCACCGCCCACGCGGCATCGAGCAGCGCCACGGTCAGGATGACCAGGCCCGCCGCCATGCCCGCCTGCGGAATCCAGAACGGAATCGCCAGCAGCCCTGGACTGATGTCGTTGAACTCATGCGACTCGAAGGCGAAGATCACGGCGTACACCGAGGTGTACGCCGCCAGCCCCGCGCCCACCAGGCAGCTCCAGAGTTCGAAGGCCTTGCGCGCCCGGCCTTCCAGCCGCGTCACCAGGAGACCGATGCGGATGTGGCCGCCGTCGCGAAAGGTATAGGCCAGGCCCAGGAAGGTGGCCGCCGCCATGAAGAAGCCCGACAGTTCGGTGGCATCCACCGTCATGCCCAGCATCCGGCCGAACACCTGCGCCAGCACCGCCAGCCCGATGCCCGCCATGAACATGGCCGCCGCCAGTCCGCTGGCCTTGTACAGGCCATTCAGAAAGGTGCGCATGGCTCAGTTCCCCGCCTGCTTCTTCATCCCCAGGTAATCGTCGAGCACCTTCTGCTGCTCGGGATTGGCCGTCTTGCGCCACTCGGCCATCATCGTCTCGCCGACCTCGCCCAACTGCTTCTGGATGGAATCCGGCGCCTCGGACACCTCCATGCCATTGGCGCGCAGCGTGGCAATGGTCTCGTCGCCTGCCTTGCGGCTCATGTCGAAGCCGCGCCTGGATGCGCGCTCGCCCGCGGCCAGCACGATCTTCTGCAGGTCATCGTCCAGGCGCTTGAAGGCGCGGTCATTGACGATGACCATGTTCTTGTTGTGCAGCGTGCCCGTGTACATGAAGTACTTCACGTTGTCCCAGGCCTGCGTGTCGATGCCGGTCTGCGCGCTGGTGAACAGGGAGTCGATCAGGCCGGTGGCGAAGGCCTGCGGCACTTCCGCGAAGGGCAGGATGGTGGCCTGGAAGCCCAGCATCTGCCCCATCTTGAGCGTGGGCTGGGAATAGATCCGCAGGCGCTTGCCCTTGAAATCTGCCGGCGACGCGACCGGCGTCTTGGTGTAGAAGCCCTGTCCGGGCCAGGCCACGTAGGTGATGGCGCGCAGATTGTGCCGCCCCAGGATCTTCTCGAAGTAGGGCGACTGCGCCTGCATCAACTGCCATGCCTCTTCATAGTTGCCGGCGATGTTGGGCAGGCCGTCCAGGACGTACATCGGGTCTTCGTTGCCATAGACGCCCAGGCGCACTTCGCCCGCCTGGATCTGCCCCGTCTGCACCGAGCGCTTGATCGCGTCGTGCTTGATCAGGGTGTCGTTGGGACGCAGGTCGATCTTCAGGCGCCCGCCGCTTTCCTTCTCGACCTCGCTGATGAACTGGCGGATGTTCTGGGTGAAGAAACTGCTTTCCGGATACCCGGTGGCCATGGTCCAGGTTGTGTTGGCACCGGCCATTGCCGCCGGCAGCGCCAGCGTGAGCGCAGCCGCCCATTTTGCAATTGCTCGCATGGTTGATTCCCCTTGTTTTAGTTGCCTTTATTGGCAGCGGTCCTGTGGACCTTTGATGGAAAAATATCGGTCAACGCATCGGCGCATCCTGATGCGATGCGCCATCGCCGCAAGCGGTCCTTCCTGCATGCCGGACACGCACGCCACCGGGCCGCCAGGCAATGCCGGCAGCCACAAGGACACGGGAAGACAGAGTGATGGAAGGGACGCCGCCGCGAACCCGGCACCTGGCGAAATGCCGCGCCAGGCTTGGCTTCCAGACAGGCATGAAGTTGTTGAACACAGTACGCATACGCCCTCGGGCCCGATGCCCAGACACCTTCGACTGCACCCTGGCGTGGCACGCGCCATGCCCCATTCCGGTGAACTACCTGCCTGTCCGGACAGCGTTTGCGGCGATGCAGCAAACACGCCACAGGCATGCAAATTCTTGCGCCGATTTCGCGGCACATCAAACAAGTAATACTTGTTCAAAAACGCAATTTCTTGGTTTTCAACCGTTACGCCCGAAGCGCATGATCACTGGCTGCAAGACCTGCCCTGCGCACGGCGCCGATGGCGGGTCGCGCGACGCAAACCCGACATCACGATAGGGAACACCATGCATAGAAACGGGGGAAAACTATTGGTCGACAGCCTGCTTGCATTGGGCGCGACCAAGAGCTTCGGCGTGCCAGGGGAAAGCTACCTGGCCGTGCTGGACGCACTGCACGACACGGCGGGGAAACTGGACTATGTCCTGTGCCGCAACGAAGGAGGCGCCGCCTTCATGGCGGCGGCCTACGGCAAGCTCACCCGCAGGCCGGGCATCTGTTTCGTCACGCGCGGGCCCGGCGCCACCAACGCCTCGATCGGCGTGCACACGGCCCTGCAGGACAGCGCGCCCATGCTGCTGTTCGTGGGCCAGGTCGGCACCGACATGAAGGGCCGCGAGGCCTTCCAGGAGGTCGACTATCGCGCGGCTTTCGGCGCGCTGGCCAAATGGGCGGTCGAGATCGACGACGTCGACCGCATTCCCGAGATCCTGTCGCGGGCATGGACGATGGCCGTGTCGGGCCGGCCCGGACCGGTAGTCATCGCCCTGCCCGAGGACATGCTGACCGCGCGCACCACGGTGGAACCGCTGCGCGGCCCCGTGCAGGTGCATGAGCCCGCGCCGGCGGAACGCCCGTTGCGGGCGCTGCGCGCCTATCTGACGACCGCGCGCAGGCCGGTCATCCTGCTGGGCGGCTGCAACTGGGAAGACCAGGGCACCGCACCCATCCAGCGGTTCGCCGAGGCCTCCGACATCCCCGTCGTCGCCGTGTTCCGCTACCAGGACCAGTTCGACAACCACTCTCCCGTGTTCTGCGGCGAAGCCGGCGTGGGCATGAGCCCCGCCGTCAGGACGCTGCTGCGCGATGCCGACGTGATCCTGGCCATCAACAACCGATTCGGCGAGAACTCCACCGAAGGCTATACCCTGCTGTCGGTGCCGGAACCTGCGCAAACGCTCATCCACGTGCACGCCAGCGACCTGGAGCTGGGCAAGGTCTACCGGCCCGCGCTGGCCATCCAGGCCGGGCCCAACGCCTTCGCGCGCGCCCTGGGCGAGCTTGCGCCGGTGCAAGGCGGCTGGGCCGACTGGCGCGCCTCGGCCCGCCAGGCCTATGAAGCGGGCTTCAACCTGCCCGACCTGCCCTCGCCCGTGGACATGGGCAAGGTCTGCGCCCATCTGCGCGACACCCTGCCCGAGGACGCCATCCTGACCAACGGCGCAGGCAATTTCGCCGTGTGGCCGGGCAAGTTCTTCCGCTATGGACCGCGCGCGCGGCTGCTGGGCCCGCAATCGGGCGCCATGGGCTACGGCCTGCCCGCCGCCATCGCCGCCAGGCTCGTGCATCCGACGCGCACCGTGGTGTGCTTTGCCGGCGACGGGGATTTCCAGATGAACTGCGCCGAACTGGCCACCGCGCTGCAGGCCGACGCGCAGCCCATCATCCTGCTCATCAACAACGGCATCTACGGCACCATCCGCGCGCACCAGGAACGCCATTATCCCGAGCGGGTGCACGGCACCACCATGTCGCGCAACCCGGACTTCGTCACGCTGGCCCAGGCCTATGGCCTGCACGCCGAGCGCGTGCAGCACACCAGCGAATTCGCGGCCGCCTTCGCCCGCGCGCGCGCCTCGCGCACCGGCGCGCTGCTCGACCTGGCCATTTCGCCCGAAGCCATCACCCCTCGCCAGACGCTGAGCCAGATGCGCCAGCAGGCGCTTGCTGCAAAGGAAACCACCTCATGATGGGTCAAGACATACGCCTGGGCGCCGACATTGGCGGCACCTTCACGGACGTCGCGCTCGACGTGCGCGGCACGCTCTATTCCACCAAGGTACTGACCAACCACGCCGCCCCGGAGCAGGGCATCCTCGACGCCATCGCCATCGTGGCGCAGGACGCCGGCATCGCGCTGTCGGACGTGGACCTGATCATCCACGGCACCACGCTGGCGACCAACGCGCTGATCGAGCGGCGCGGCGCGCGCACGGCCTTCGTCACCACCGAGGGCTTTCGCGACGTGATCGAGATGCGCACCGAGAACCGCTACGAGCAATACGACCTGGGCATCGCGCTGCCGCCGCCGCTGATTCCGCGCGAAGACCGCTATACCGTGAAGGGCCGCATCAGCGCGCAGGGAGAAGCGCTCCAGCCGCTGGACGAGGAAGGCCTGGCCGCCATCGCCCAACGCATCAAGGCGGGCGGCTATGGTGCGGTGGCCATCGGCTTCATCCACGCCTACATGAACGACGCGCACGAGCGGCGCGCCCGCGACATCCTCGCGGCCCAGCTCGACCTCCCGATCTCGCTGTCGGCCGAGGTGTCGCCGCAGATGCGCGAGTTCGAGCGCTTCAACACCGTCTGCGCGAACGCCTATGTCCGGCCGCTGATGGCCAGCTACCTGAAGCGCCTGCAAAGCCGTCTCCTGGAAATGGGCGCGCGCTGCCCGGTCTACATGATCCACTCGGGCGGCGGCCTGATCTCGGTGGACACGGCCGCGCAGTTCCCGGTGCGCCTCGTGGAGTCAGGCCCGGCCGGCGGCGCGATCTTCGCCGCCGACATCGCGCGCCGCTTCGGCCTGGCGCGCGTGGTGTCCTATGACATGGGCGGCACCACCGCCAAGATCTGCCTGATCGAGGGTTTCCAGCCCCAGACGGCACGCACCTTCGAGGTCGCGCGCACCTATCGCTTCTGCAAGGGCTCGGGCATGCCCATCTCGATTCCCGTCATCGAGATGATCGAGATCGGCGCGGGCGGCGGTTCGCTGGCCTGGGTGGACGCACTGGGACGCATCCAGGTGGGGCCGGAATCCGCGGGCTCCGAACCAGGTCCGGCCTGCTATGACCGGGGCGGCCAGCGTCCCGGCGTCACCGACGCCGACCTGCTGCTGGGCAAGCTCGATCCCGACAACTTCGCGGGCGGCAAGATCCGCCTGTCCGCCGACGCCTCCCGCGCGGCGGTGCTGAAGGACGTGGGCGAGCCGCTGCAGCTCGACGCCCAGGGCGCGGCCTTCGGCATCTGCGACGTCGTCGACGAGAACATGGCCAATGCCGCGCGGGTGCACGCCGTCGAGAACGGCAAGAACATCGCCGAGAACACCATGATCGCCTTCGGCGGCGCGGCGCCCCTGCACGCCGCGCGCCTGTGCGAGAAGCTCGGCATCGATCGCTGCCTGGTGCCCCGCGGCGCGGGCGTGGGCTCGGCCATCGGCTTCCTCAAGGCGCCTTTCGGCTACGAGGCCGTGGCGTCGCAGGTCTGCCGCCTGGCCGGCTTCGACAGCGCCGGCCTGAACACCTTGCTGGCGGACCTGAAACGCACCGCCGAAGGCTTCGTGCGCGAAGGCACCCAGGCCGAGGTCGGGCGCGAGATCACCGCCTTCATGCGCTATGCCGGCCAGGGCTGGGAGATCCCGGTCAGCCTGCCGGACCGGGAGTTCAGCCCGGCGGACGAAGCCATGATCGAGGCCGCCTTCCGTGAGCGCTATGCGCAATTCTTCGGCCGCGCGGTCGAAGGTCCCGCCATCGAGTTCGTGACCTTCTCGGTCAAGGTGCAGGAGATCCATCCCGAAGGCACGCGCCAGCCTCTCGTCGCCCAGGGCAAACCCGTCGGCGCCAGCGTCCGCCGCAAGGTCTTCGACCCCGCGCTGGGCGGCGAGCAGGACAGCGCCATCGTCGAACGCGACGCGCTGTCGGCGGGCGACCGCGTCAGCGGTCCGGCCATCATCGTCGAACGCGAAACCTCCACCGTCCTCACCTCCCCCTTCGACGCCGTCGTGCAAGCCGACGGCACCTTGCTGCTCGTACGCAAAGGACACTGAGCCATGAGCCAGATAGACGAAATCCGTATGCAGGTCATGTGGAACCGCCTGATCTCCGTCGTCGAGGAGCAGGCGCTCACGCTCCTGCGCACCGCCTTCTCGACCTCCGTGCGCGAAGCGGGCGACCTCTCCGCCGGCGTCTACAACGCGCGCGGCGAGATGCTGGCCCAGGCGGTCACCGGCACGCCCGGCCACGTCAATACCATGGCCGAAGCGGTGCGCCACTTCATCGACGAGATCACGCCGGCGCGCATGTATCCCGGCGACACCTATGTGACCAACGACCCCTGGAAAGGCACGGGCCACCTGCACGACATCACCATGGTCACGCCGTCCTTCCGCGGCGAGGTGCTGGTGGGCTTCTTCGCCTGCACGGCCCACGTGGTGGACGTGGGCGGGCGCGGCTTCGGCGCCGACGGCAAATCGGTGTACGAGGAAGGCATCCAGATCCCCATCATGAAGTTCGCCGAGCGCGGCGACGTGAACCAGGACCTGATCCGCATCCTGCGCGCCAATGTGCGCGAGCCCAACCAGGTGATCGGCGACTTCTATTCGCTGGCCGCCTGCAACGACGTGGGCCACCGCCGCCTGATGGAAATGCTGGACGAGGTGAAGCTGCCCGACCTGGAAAGCCTGGGCGCCTTCATCCTGGCCCGCACGCACGCCGCCACCCTGGCGCGCATCGCCGAGCTGCCGCGAGGCACCTGGGCCAACGACATGATGACCGACGGCTACGACGAGCCCATCAAGCTGGCTGCCGCGGTCACCATCGCCCAGGACGGCGTGAACGTCGACTTCACGGGGTCCTCGCCCACCAGCCGCTGGGGCATCAACGTGCCGCTGATCTATACCAAGGCCTATGCGTGCTATGCGATCAAGTGCGTCGTGGCGCCGGACATCCCCAACAACGCGGCTTCGCTGGCACTCTTCAACGTCTCCTCGCCGCCCAACGTGCTGAACGCGCTGCGACCGGCCCCGGTGTCGGTGCGGCACGTGATCGGCCACATGGTGCCCGACCTGGTGCTGGGCGCGCTGGCCCAGGCCCTGCCCGGCCAGATCCTGGCCGAAGGCGCCGGCGCGCTGTGGAACGTGCACATCTCGGTGCGTCCCGCCGCGGGCCGGCAAGGCCGCCGCGCCGAGGTGCTGATGTTCAACTCCGGCGGCATGGGCGCCCGGCCCGGCCTGGACGGCCTGTCGGCCACCGCCTTCCCGTCGGGCGTGCACACCATGCCCATCGAGGCGACCGAGCACACCGGCCCCATCGTCGTCTGGCGCAAGGAGCTGCGTCCCGACTCGGGCGGCGCGGGCCGCTATCGCGGCGGACTGGGGCAGGTCATCGAGATCGCCCCCGCCGACGGCCACGAGTTCGACTTCTCGGCCATGTTCGACCGCATCACCTCGCCGCCGCGCGGTCGCGACGGCGGCGCGGCCGGTGCGCCGGGCAAGGTCGCGCTGGACGACGGCACCGTGCTGCGGCCCAAGGGGTGGCAGCACGTGCCCGCCGGACGGCGGCTGGTGCTGAACCTGCCGGGCGGCGGCGGCTTCGGCGACCCGGCCCAACGCGCCGAGGACGCGCGCACGCAGGACCGCGTGCGCGGCTACGAGACCGGGGGCCAGTCATGAGCCTGATCGCGCAACGCCTGTCCGCCATCAAGCCGTCCGCGTCCATGGCGGCCTCGCTGGCCGCCCGGGAACTGGCGGCCACCGGGGTCGACGTGATCGACCTCAGCCTGGGCGAGCCCGACTTCGCGCCGCCCGCGCACATCATCGAGACGGCCTTCCACGCGGCGCGCCAGACACGCATGCTGTACACGCCCGCCCCGGGCACGCCCGCGCTGCGCCACGCCGTGGCCGCCAAGTTCGCGCGCGAGAACGGCCTGGCCTACGCCATCGACGAGATCGCGGTCGCAGGCGGCGCCAAGCAGGTCATCTTCAATGCCCTCATGGCCACCGTGGACCCGGGCGACGAGGTCATCCTGCCCGCGCCCTATTTCGTGTCCTACCCCGAGATGGTCAAGCTGCTGGGCGGCATCCCCGTCGCGCCGGCCTGCGCCGCCGAACACGGTTTCCGGCTGACGCCCGAGATCCTGGAAAGCGCCATCACGCCCCGCAGCAAATGGCTGTTCCTGAACCTGCCCGGCAACCCCTCGGGCGCCACCTACAGCCAGGCCGAGCTGCGGGCGCTGGGCGACGTGCTGGCGCGGCATCCGCACGTGCACATCCTGTCGGACGAGATCTACGAGCACATCATCTTCGACGGGCGCGCCTTCGTCTCCTTCGGCCTGGCCTGCCCCGACCTGCGCGATCGCAGCCTGATCGTCAACGGCGTCTCGAAGGCCTATGCCATGACGGGCTGGCGCATCGGCTATGCGGCCGGGCCGCGCGCGCTCATCGCCGCCATGTCCAAGGTGCAGAGCCAGTCCTGCACGGCCGTCTGCACCGTGGCGCAGATCGCCGCCCAGGCCGCGCTGGAAGGCCCGCAGGACTGCGTCGCCGAGTATCGCGCCGCGTTCGAGCGCCGGCGCGACCTGGTCGCGCAGGGCATCGCCGGCATCGACGGGCTCACGCTGGCGCCGCCCGAAGGCGCGTTCTATGCCTACATCGGCTGCGCGGCCTTGATCGGCGCCACGACCCCGCAGGGCGACACCCTGGCCGACGACGTCGCCGTCAGCCGCTACCTGCTCGCGCAGGCGCACGTCTCGTCGGTGCCCGGCACGGCTTACGGCCTGTCGCCATTCTTCCGTATCTCCACCGCGGCCTCCGATGCTACGCTTGCCGAGGCACTCCGCCGCATCGACACCGCTGTCGCCTCCCTTACCCGGCCACCACGAAGATGACCCGCAGCCCGCGCCTGCCCCCGCTCAACGCCCTGCGTGCTTTCTGGGTCGTCATGCGGCACGGCAGTTTCCGCGGGGCCGCCGAGGAGCTGCTGATCAGCCCGCAGGCCGTCAGCCAGCAGATCCAGCTGCTGGAGGAAAGCCTGAAGATCACGCTGTTCCGGCGCCGGGGCCGGCTGATCGAACCCACCGACCAGGCGGCCCTGCTCGCGCCCTTCGTGCAGGCGGGCTTCGACGAGCTGACCGAAGGCGTGCAGCGCGTGACGCGCGCCAGCAGCCGCAAGCGCATCAACATCAACGTCAGCCCCTACTTCGCCATGCACTACCTGATGGCCAGGCTGGAACGCTTCTCCAAGCAGATGCCCGATGCCGACCTGCGGCTCACCACCATGGTGACGCTGCCGGACTTCACCGCCGACGAGGTCGACGTGTCGATCCAGTGGGGCTTCGGCGAATGGAAGGACCTGGACACCACGCTGCTGGTGCGCGACCCGAAGATCATCTGCTGCACGCCCGCGCTGGCCAGGACCATCCACGCGCCCGAAGACCTGCTCACGCACACCCTGCTGCATCCAGTCATGGCGCGCGGCCTGTGGAACACCGTCCTGCAGCACCTGGGCATGGATGTCACCCTGCAGACCGGCAGCCTGCAACTGCTGGACGCCGCGACGCTGCGGCGCGCCGCCATCGCCGGCATGGGCGTGGGCCTGGTCTCGGACCTGCACGCGCACGCCGACCTGGCCGCGGGCCGGCTGGTGGCGCCGCTGGGCGTGGACGCGCTGGACGGCATGGACCCTGCGCAGATGCCAGGCTTCTACCTGGTGCTGCCGCGCTCGCACAAACGGGTCGCGACGATCGAAGCCTTCAGCCGCTGGGTCAAGGCCGAGCGCTGGGACCAGGAACCCGTCTGCGATTTCGATACCGATTGCGTGTGACGGCCACGCCCCGGCGGGCGTGCCGCCGTCGGACTAGCGGACGCGGCGCGCGCCCGCCTTCGCGGGCCGGCTGCCCGTCTCGGCCGGACGCGAGGGGTCGCCCAGGCACTCGATCAGCAGCTCGGTCAGCACCCGCAACTTCCTGGCCGGATGCGCACCAGGCGGACGAATGACATACACCCCCGCGGGCGGCGGCGGATAACGCGTCATCACCGCCACCAGCCTGCCGTCCGCCACATAGGGATCGGTGACCGGATCCGGCACCCAGGCAATGCCCAGCCCTGCCGCGGCGGCCGCCGCCAGCGCCGCGCCGTTGTCGGCCTTGAAGCGTCCCTGCGGCCGTACCGAGACGATGCGCTCGCCATCCATGAACTGCCAGGTTTCGGTGCCCTGCGTGACCGCCTGGTGCGCCTCGACCTGGTCCGGCGTCTCGGGCGCGCCATGCGCCGCGATGTAGTCCGGACTGGCGACCAGCTTGCCGTACAGGGGCGCCACGCGCCGGGCGACCAGGTTGGAATCCGGCAGGTAGCCGACGCGGATCGCGCAATCGAAACCTTCCGCGATGAGATCGACGAAACGATCGCTGTACGACGTATGGATGTGGAGCTGCGGGTGCCGCCGCGCCATTTCCGCCAGGATGTTCGCGAAGAGCGTCGGGCCCAGCGACAGCGGCGCGGCCACGCGCAGGCGGCCGCACAGTTCGCCGTCGGGCACGATCGTTTCCCTGGCCTCGTCGATCTCGGCGCATACCCGGGCGGCGTGGTCGCGGAACACGGCGCCGGCCTCCGTCAACGCCGCACCGCGGGTGGTGCGCGCCAGCAGTTGGACGCCCAGCGCCGCTTCCAGCTTGACGAGCCGCCTGCTGACGATGGACTTGGACACGCCCAGCCGGCGCGCGGCCGGCGACACGCCGCCCGCATCAGCCACTTCCACGAATGTCCGCAGGTCTTCGATATCCATTTGGCGTTCCAGTTTTCGCGACACAGCGTAGCACGGCATACCAGTACCGCCGCGCAAACTGGAATGCCAGAATCCTCGGGACGCCGCCGTGCACGGCGCGGCGCTCATGGCACCCCTGCCTCATCCGCAACATCGACAAAGGATGCATCAATGACCTTCCGCAATGGCCTGGATTCGCTGCTTCGCCCCGAAGACTCCGTACTCGTCCTGATCGACCACCAGCCCTACCAGCTCGCGAACGTGAACAGCCACGAGCCGCAAATGGTGATCAACAACACGGCAGGCCTGGCGAAGGCCGCCAAGGCCTTCGGCGTGCCCACTATCCTGACCACCGTGATCGCGGCGCAGGGCGGCCACCTCTTCCCGCAGATCACCGAGGTGTTCCCCGGCCAGGAAGTCATCGACCGCACCCTCATCAACACCTGGGAAGACAAGAAGGTGGTGGACCTGGTCAAGGCGACGGGCCGCAAGCAGTTGATCATCGCCGGCCTGTGGACCGAAGTCTGCGTCGCGATGCCGGCGATCCAGGCGCTGGGCGAAGGCTGGGACGTGACGGTTGTCACCGATGCCTCGGGCGCCGTCTCGGTCGAGGCCCACCAGGTGGCCATCCAGCGCATGATCGCCGCCGGCGCCAACATGATGACCTGGCTGGCGGTGGCCGCCGAATGGCAGCGCGACTGGGCCCGCACCGAGCAGGCCGTCGCCCTGACGGACGTGATCAAGCAGCACGCCGGCGGCAGCGGCATTGCCTTCCTGTGGGAGCAGCAGCTGCTGAATACGCCGGTGCCGAAGCCGGCGGGCTGAGGCCCCCTGCCCCGCGCATCGGCGCCACGAGGCTGACCGATGGCCGGCAGGAAAATGGCAAGGCCCTGCTGCGTGGCACCAGCGCCTTGTCGCAAGCCTCGGCGGGCGGGGCGCTCAGAACTGCATCTGGGCGGAGAACGCCACGCTGCGGGGCGGCCCCACGTAATAGCTGTTGATCCAATAATTGCGGTCGGCCAGGTTGTTGACGTTCAGCCGCAAGGTCAGCGGCTTGCCCGACACCTTGGTGGCGTAGCGCAGGCCGACGTCCGCCGTCGTGAACGAGGGCAGGCGGCTGGTGTTCGCATCGTCGGCCCATTGCTTGCCGGTGTAGTAGATGCCGCCGGTCAACGCCAGGCCCGGCACCTCGGCGAAGGCGTATTCCGAGTAGAGCTTCGCAACCGTGCGCGAAACGTTCATCGGCATCTTGCCGTCAAGCGCCGACTGCTTGACCTTGGCATCCAGCCACGTCAGGCCGCCGAAGACCGTGACGCGCTCGCTCACCTTGCCCGAGGCCGTCAGCTCCAGCCCCCGGTGCTGCTGGCGGCCATCCTGCGTATAGGTGTTGCCACCGTCGATGAACTCGTAGGCCTTCTCGATATCGAACAGCGCCGCGGTCAGCAAGGTGCCGCCCACGCTGGCCTTGACCCCGATCTCCTTCTGCTTGCTGACCATGGGCGCCATGATCTGGTCCCGGTTGGACGCCTCTTCGGGCGCCACGCCGCCCTGCTCCAGGCCTTCGATATAGGTCGCGTACGTCGTCAGCCAGGACAGCGGCTTGTAGCTTAGCGAGACCGACGGCGAATTGCGACGCTGGTCATAGTCGGGCTGCGTGCGAACGCCCTGCGCGTTCAGGCTGCGCGTGCGGATCCGGCTGTGGTTCACGCCGGCGATCAGTGTCCACTGGTCCCCGAACTCGATCACGTCGCCCAGGAACAGGTTCTGGTTCTCCATCTTGCCCGAGTAGTACGGCCGCGACGAGGTGTCGGGGAACACGGGCTCCGGCCGATGCACGGGCGCACTGCGCGGGAACGGTCCCAGCCAGCCGGTGTTGGGACTGTCCGGCGTGGCCCAGCTCTTGTCCGAATAACCGTAATAACCCAGGGTCAGGCGATGCGACAGCGGACCGGTTTCGAGATCGATGTCCGCCATCAGCGTGGCGGCCTGGTATTCGTTCTTGGTGCGGCCGGAACGGATCGCGATCTGGTAGTACTCGTCATTCGGGCGGCCCGAGTTCATGGTGTGGTCCTGCACCGGCCGGTCGTGATATTCCCGCATCACGCTGCCGCGCAGGGTGATGCGGTCGCTGGCCTGGTAGGTCAGCTTGCCCATCAGGCGGGTCTTCTCGAATTCGTCGCGGATCCAGGGCTGCGACCACTGCTTGCTCGCGTCCGGCACCGGCGTGCGGCTCACGCCCGGCCGATAGGTCCAATAGGCGCTTGCGCCTTCGGTGCGATAGCGGTGGTAGCTGGCGTTGACCTCGGCCAGCAGCTTGTCGGTCAACTGCCAATCCAGGGCGCCGCTGATCAGCGTGCGGTCGACTTTCTGGTCGTCGATGGCCGTGCTGCCGTCCTGGCGCACGACGTTCAAGCGATAGCCCGCGCGCCCTTGCGCGTCGATACGACCGCCGAAATCGCCATGCGCGTAGTACTGGCTGCCGCCGTAGTTGCCCACGGTCAGACTGTTCAGGCGTTCGAGGGTAGGACGCTTGTACACATAGTTCACCATGCCGCCCGGCGAGGCCGCGCCATACATGAAGCCGGACAGGCCGCTCAGCACTTCGACGCGCTCCTTGTCCTCCATCGACGTGGCGAAACTGTTGGGGCGGCGCAGGCCGTCCTCGGCGGTGTCATAGGTGCCGAAGCCGCGGATGCGCACCATGGGCGCCCAACCGCTCATCTGCGGCGTCGTGCTCTGCGTGGTGGGGTTGATGCGGAACACGTCATCGGGCGATTGCGCCTGGATGTTGGTGATCAGGTCACGCGGCACGACGGTGATCGCATAGGGCGCATCGCGAATATCCATCGCGCCCAGCGTGCCCAGCGACGACACCGTGCGCACGCGGTAGCCCTCGGCCTCGCCGCCTTCCTGCTGCAGCGCCGCGCCGGGCGGCAGCGTGTTGCCCAGCACCGTCACCGGCTTGAGCTGGGTGACGTCCGAGCGGTTGAGCGTGACCTCCCTGCCTTCGCGCCGATAGTCCACGGGCTGGCCGGCCAGCAGCCGCGCCAGGGCCTGGTCGGGGGTCAGCCTGCCTTGCAGCGCCGGGGCGCGCAGGCCCGAGACCGCCTCGGGCGCATAGAACACCTGCAGGCCGGTCTGGCGTCCCAGCTGGATGAGCGCCGCATCCAGGGATTGCGCCGGGATGTCGAGGAAGACGGCAGCTTCCTGCGCATGGATGGCCGGGCTGTGGAACGCCGTCAGGCACAGGGCCGCCGGCAGGGTCAGGTGCGCGCGCAGCAGGGCACGCCGCGCCGCCTGGCGCCAACGTGCATCTGGGAAAAAGGAGGTCACGATAAAGGTCGTCCTGGTTGGGTCGGTCACACGAGAGGGATGGACCCCTTTGGCCAAAGGGACGAGCAGGGTCGGCGCTTGCCGCCGGCCATGCCCGTCCTGTAGACGCCTGGCGCGGCACAAGTCCTGAATGGATCGCGGCCACGAATTTGAAACAAGATGAAACTTAAAACGAAACACGCAGGTGATCCGCCCGCGGATGGCGCGGACTCAGCGCGGCAGGATGTCCACGGTGCCGGCCGTTCCAGCCTGGACGGAGACCGGCAGGATGCGCGGCAAGGCGGCGAGCAGCGCCTTGGGATTGGCCGTGTCGAAGATGCCCGACACGCGCAGCGCCGCAAGCCGGGGCTCGGCGAAACGCGGCCGCAGCGGGTCGGGCAAGTAGCGGTTCATCTCGGCAAGCGCCTGCGGCAAGGGGGTGTCGCGAAAGACGATGCGCCCATCACGCCACGCGATGGCGGCCTGCACGTCCAGATCCGGCGTGGTGGACGCGGCGTCCGCATAGCGGGAACCCTGGCCCGCCGTCAGCAGCGCGCGCTGCCTGTTCCACCAGGGGCCGCGCTCGACGCTGACCGTGCCGCCGGCGACGGCGACGCTGAAGGCATCGCCCTCCCGGCGCACATTGAACTGCGTGCCCAGCACCGTGACCCGCCCCGTTCCCGCATCGACAACGAAGGGCCGGCCAGCGTCACGGGTCACGGTAAAGAACGCCTCGCCCTCCTCCAGCCAGATCCGGCGCTGCCCGGCGTCGTACCGCACCCGCAAGGCGCTGCCGCTGTTCAGCGACACCAGGCTGCCGTCGGGCAGGGACAGCTCCTGGCGCTCGCCGCGCGCCGTCGCGATGCTGCGCGCGTATTCCTCGGGCAAGGGCCAGAGCTTCACCCCCACCAGCGCCGCGACGGCCGTCGCGCCCATGCCCGCGCCCAGCGCCAGCCAGCGGCGGCGGCTGGGCAGCGACGGCGCTCGGTACGCCCGGCCCAGCCGGGCCTGCTGCGCGGCATCCAGCGTTCCCGCCGCCTGCCACAAGGCCTCGATCTCGGCGTACTGCCGCGCATGCACGGGATCGGCCGCCCGCCACGCCTCGAATTGCGCGCGCTCGCCCGCGCTGGCCTCGCCCGATTGCAGCCGGGCAAACCAGTAGGCGGCGCGATCACGCGCATCGTCCGAGGGCGGAAGGGAGGTCGAGGTCATCGGGTCAAGGCGCGCGCGTCAACTGCCCATGCGATCCTGCAGGTGTCTCATGGCCCGCATCATATGGCGTTCCACCATATTGCGCGACACGCCCAGGCGCTCGGCGATCTCGCCGTTGCTCAACCCGTCGAAGCGCCGCAGGCGGAAGGCTTCCTGGCAGGCCGGCGGCAGCTCGCACAAGGCATCGGTCAAGCGCTCGGCCAACTGGCGGGCCTGGTAGTGCGCCTCGGCGCTGGCGGCAGCCGGGTGCTCCGGTTCCGCCAACTCGTGCAGGGCTTGCGCCTGGCGCACGCGCTGCGCGCGATGCAGGCTGACGAGCCGATTGGCGACACTGCGCCGCAGATAGGCCGAAGGGTCCTCGAGGGCACTGCCATCGCGCTCCAGGCAGCGCAGCGCGGCATCCTGGGCGGCATCCTCGGCATCATGCCGGTTGGCGCCACCACGCGCCCAAAGCCGCGCAAGCTTGCGGTATTGCGCAAGCCATACCGGTTCGGCTGGCGGGACGGACGACATCGGAAAGCGGGCTCATCGGGATAGCACTGCGGAGCCGCGATTATTGCCAATCATTCTCATTTCATCAATGGCCGTCGTGCCATGGCACCACCCGAGCCAGGCTGGCAGCCAGCGCAAGCGCCGGCGCGGGCCCGCCTGAACCTCAACGCTTGTTGCTGACCTTGCACCGCGCGATGAAAGTGCCGCCAGTGGCGTCGGCCCGGGCGTTGGCGGGGCCGTGCAGCGAGGCCAGGAGGAGACCCTTGGTGGGATAAAGGGAATAGACCATGATCTCCGGCCCGTCGGGCACGAGGAAGCTGATCAGGGCAGGCCGGGCATCGATGACGTCGGCGAGCTGTTCGCCAGGCGGCTCGGCGGAATCGGCGGATGTGTGGCGGACAGTGCCCTGCTCGGGCCGGGTGCTGTCCCACACCAGCGTCCAGGTGCTGTTGCCGTAGCCGGCCTTCTCCTGCACAGGCTGGGACTTGCCCGCAGGCACATGGAAGAAGGTGCCTTGCGGATTTGCGCATTCAGCACTGAGTTGCACGGCCTGGGCGGTACCGAGCGTGGTGACGGTGAGGCCGGCAGTGAACAGCGAACGAAAGAGAATACGGCGCATGGCAAAACTCCTGTAACGCGCGGGCAGGTGGATCGGAGGGAGACAGTACCACCCACCCTCCTGCCCCTTGCGTTCTTGGCCAGAGGGGGATTCGACCCCCCGATACGCTATATCGCGCGAGACGCCCTGGCGGTCGGCGATTTCGCCATTGCTCAAGCCATCGAAGCGTCGCAAACGGAAAGCCTCCTGGCAGGCAGGCGGCAGCTCGCACAAGGCATCCGTCATGCGCTCGGCCAGTTGGCGCCCCCGCGCGCCCAAAGCCGCGCGAGCTTGCGGTATTGGGCAAGCCATACCGGTTCGGCTGGCGGGACGGACGACATGGGAAAAAGGGCTCGCGGGATAAGCACTGCGGACCCGCGATTATTGCCAATCATTCTCATTTCAGCGATGCCTGCCGCGACGCGCTCGCCTAATAGCGATAACGCGCGGTCAACAGCACGCTGCGCGGCGCGCCGTAATGGTCCTGCACCCCTGCCCAGGCTGTCCCGACGTTTCGGTAGTAGGTCTTGTCGAAGACGTTGTCGACACTCAGGCGCAGTCCCAGTTGCTCCGTCGGCTGGTATCCGACGCCCAGCCCGACGATGGCATACGCGCCCTGTTCCGAGCGAAAAGACGTGCCGCTGGTCAGCCATGTCTTGCTCTGGGCGCGTACGGAGCCGTACACGGTCCAGCGCGACAGCTCGCCTGCCAGCCGGTAGCTGGTGAAGAGCTTGAACTGGTGCTCGGGATCGCGGGTATTGACCCGCAGCCCGATGTTGGCTGGCGAATCGTCCTTGGTGTATTCGGCCTTGGCATAGGTGTAGCCCAGTCCCAGCTGCCATCCACGCGACAGCTCGCCGCTCAGCTGCAGGTCGACGCCCTTGCTTTCCACCTCGCCGGAGGCGCGCTGGCAATACCCGCTGGTCGCGCCCGGGCAGGGATTCGGGCCGTCGACGTCGTCCACCGCGCGGTTTTGCTGCTTGATCAGGAAAACCGCGGCGCTGGCATTCAGGCGCCCGCCGAAGTACTCCCCTTTCAACCCGGCCTCGTAGTTGGTGCCCGTGATGGGCGCCAGGGTGCCGCCGTCGCGGTCGGTCGCCGACTGGGGCTCGAAGATGCGGGTGTAGCTCGCATACACCGAATGGTTGTCGTCGAGATCGAGCACCAGGCCGGCATAGGGAATGAAATAGGCGCTTTCCTTGCGCTGCGTGCGCACCGACACGGTTCCGCGGTTCCAGCCGCCGGTGCCATCCTCGTACCAGTTCAGCCGTCCGCCCAGCAGCAGATGCAAGTCATCCGTCAGGCCGGCATTGGCCGCGGCAAAGATGCCCTTCTGGGTGGTCTTGTTGCGCCAGCGCATGGGGTCCGGATCCTGCAGGCCGTTGACCGGCACGTCCGAACGCCAGTTGCGCACGTCGATCAGGCGCTCCTGCGTGCCTTCCACCCAGGTGCCGGTGCCATCCGAGTCCTGCACCCGGTAGGTGGCGCCGAACGCAAGCTGATGCTCGCGGCCGCCCAGGTCGAATCTGCCGTTGACTCGCGCCAGGGCGCTGGTCTGCTCGGTGGAATACGCCCATCCGTCCGCGACCTGGCTGAAGACGTAGGGATCCGCCGTGCGGTAATTGATCGCATACAGCGAGTCGGAATCCCCCTGCACGTGGGCCACCGACAGCTTGAGGCTCCAGCGGTCCGCCAGGCGGCTGTCCAGGTCGGCGAAATAGGTCGTCGTGCTTTGATCGTAGTAATCGTCCGAGGTGCCCAGATAGGTCGAGCGCGGCAAGCCCATGTGGCTGCCATCCGCAAAGGTCGGCAGACCCCGGTCGAGCCCGCGCGAATGATTCTCCTGGTAGGAGGCGCCGATCGCCAGCGTGGTGTGCGGGCGCAGGTCCATCTCGACGATGCCGTAGCCCACGCTGTTGCGGGTCTTGATCACGTCGACGAAGCTGCCGGCCTCTCGATGGCTGGCCGCGACACGCGCGCGCACCGAGCCGGCAGTATTCAGCGCCTGGCTGATGTCCGCGCCGACCTGCCGGGTGTCCCAGTTGCCCACGCTGCCGGAGACCGCCAGCAGAGGCTCCGGCGTGGGCCGCTTCCGGACCAGGTTGAGCGAGGCCGACGGCGTTCCCGCGCCCTCCATCAGGCCCGCCGCGCCGCGCACCACTTCCACCCGGTCGAACATCGTCATGTCGGCGGTGACATTGATGGCGTTGAAGTTGGAGATGTCCAGCGCGAGGCCGTCGACGCTCAGGTTCTGGAGCCGGAATCCGCGTGCGTAGATCTGCCCGTCGTTCGTCGCCGCGCTGCCGGACTGGGTGGAGATGCCTGGCGAGGACTGCAAGGCATCCTGCAGCGTCTGGAGGTTGAAATCCTCGATCTGCTGCTGGGTGATCACGCTGACCGATTGCGGCGTCTCCCGCGGCGACAAGGCCAGGCCCGTGGCCGTGCTCATGAGGCCGGTGGTGTACGACCCGGTCCCTTCGGTGCGGGGGTCGTCCAGCAGGGAACCCGTGACCGTCACCGGCGAGAGTTCGCCGGCGGCCGCAACGGACGCGGAGCGCGACAGCGACACGTTGCGGCCGTTGCGGCGAAAGGCGATCCCCGTACCCGCCAGGAGGCGGGTCAGCGCCTCGTCGGGCGACAGGCGCCCCGCCAGCGCGGGCGCGGTGTAGCCGTCGACGATTTCCTGGGAGAAAAAGATCTGCAGCGAGGCCTGCTCGCCCAGCGCCAGCAGCGACTTGCCCAGAGGCTGCGCCGCGATGCTGAGCGACAGGGGGGACGCCTGGGCATGCGCGAGCCGCACAAGCGGTCCCATCGCAAGGCCCAGAGAAATGGCCAGGGCTGCCACGCCGATCCGCCTGGCAGTGGTACGCACGCGCGGCACGGCGCGTGAACTCGTCGTTTTCACAATCCTACGGTTTCCATGAATGAAGTTGTCGCGCCGCGCGCGTCCTGTCCCTTGGCCAAAGGTCCCGGGGGACGCCGCGCGTCTGCGCCGGCGCACCCCCTTCATAGGTATAGACGTGCCAACGCGGCGACCATCGGAATGAAAATGAGACGCGTCAGCCAAAAAAGATGTAACGCTCGACGCCGCCCGGCACATCCACGCAAAACGATGAAGGCCCGGCTGTCTCCAGCCGGGCCTTCCGGATGACGCCCATCGGGCGAGGGGCGCCGGCGCTATCGGGCGACGATGCGAGCCTGCCCGTCCTGCAGGCGGTAGACGCGCACGGGCGCGATCTCGGGCAGCATGTCGAGCAGGGCTTGCGGGTCATCGACGCTGAAAATGCCGGCGACACGGTGCGCGCGCAGCGACGGGGCGTCCAGACGCGCCGGGGCCGCCAGGTAGCGGTTGATCTCGTCCACCGCCTGCGCCAGCGGCGTGTTCTCGAACACGATCTTGCCGCGCTGCCAGGCCAGCGTCGTCCCCAGGTCGCGCTGGCCGACCTCCCCCGGCTCCTGCCCGTCCCGCATGTCGATCCCCTGGCCCGCCGCCAGGGACCGCGAGCGGCGGCGCCACCAAGGACCGCCGGAAACCTCCACCGAGCCGGACTCGACGCTGACCCGCGCCGTCAGCCCGTCGTAGCGGACGTTGAAGCGCGTGCCCGTGACCCGCACGCGGCTACCGCCCGCCTCGACGATGAACGGCACGTCCGCGTCATGCTCGACGGCGAAGAAGACTTCGCCGTCGAGCAATGCGATCTCGCGCCTATCGTCGTGGAATCGGACCACGGCACGCGTGCCGGTGTTCAGATCCAGCACCGACCCATCCGGCAAGGGCACCTGGCGCCGCTGGCCTCGGGCCGACGCCAGCGTCAGGACCTGCCGCGGCGCCGCGAGCCACCCGCCCCGCAGCGCCACCCCGCCGATCAGCGCGGCCGAACAGATGCCGGCCAGTGCCCAGCCCAGGCGCCGCCGCCCCATGTCGGGCCGCGCCCGGGACGTCTCGCTGCGGGCAAGCATCTCGCGCCATTCGCCTTCGGGGATGGCCTGCGTGGCATCCCAGATCCGCGCCACGTTGCGGTACTGGCGCGCATGTTCCGGATGCGCGTGCCGCCATTGCTCGAACGCGCGCCGGTCCGCTTCCGATGCCTGGCCGGATTGCAGATAGGCGAACCAGGCGGCAGCCAGGTCGCGCGGGTCGCCGGACGGGTCAGGGCGCATGGTGCTGCAACCGCCGATTCAGGTGCTGCAAGGCACGCGTCATGTGTTTTTCCACCATCGCCCGCGAGATGCCCATGCCTTGGGCGATTTCCGCATGCGTCCAGCCCTCCAGCCGATGCCGGATGTACACCTGCTGGCAAACCGCCGGCAGATCGGCAAGCGCCTCCTTCAGGTCGGCCACCAACCGCCGGGCCAGGACCTCGGCCTCGGGTCCGCTGGCCAGCGGGTGGTCGTACTCCTCGAGTTCATGCAGGGGCGTGGTGGGCAGCACGGCCTGGTGGCGGTGCCGGTCGATGACGCCGTTGGCGGTGCTGCGCTTCAGATAGGCGCGCGGATCGTTGACGGCTGCCGCGCCGTTTTCCAACAGGCGCACCACCGCATCGTGCATGGCGTCCTCGCTGTCCTCGTGCACGCCGACCTTGCGGCGCCACCCGGCCACAATCTCGCTGTAGTGAGCGAGCCAGCCTTTCTTGGCGGCGGGGGGAAGGGGCATGGCGGACATGGAGCCGTTGATTTGCAAGACCGGGATGTTAACAACTATTCTCATTTTCAAACCAGCGTCCCTTCGGCCTTGCGGGGAACCGCGCCGTGTTGCCAACTCCGCGACGCTTGAGGATAATTAAAAGTAATTCTTATTACGGCTCACGGCGCATCGCCCTGCGCTTTTCACCGACCGTGGCAGACGAGCCCTCCTTCCCAGACCTGGAATCCCTGTATTGCTCCCATCATGGATGGCTGCAGGGATGGCTGCGCCGCCGCCTGGACAACGCTTGCGATGCCGCCGAGCTCAGCGGCGAACTGGCCCCGGGCTGGCAGGCGGCGCTGAGCTACAACTACAGCATTTCCAAAAACGCCGGCGGCGCCACCATCACACCGTCTTTCCGCGCCACATGGCCAAGCTCTGGACCACCTACCGGCTGCCGGGCGTCGCGCTCAATGGCCAGCAGGCGGCCTACGTGGTGACGAATCTGATGGCGCGGTACGACTTCAGTCCCCAGCTTGCGGCCACGCTCAACGTCAACAACGTCTTCGACAGGCAATACCTGCAGGGGCTGGACACCACGTTCTACACCGGCATCTATGCGCCACCCGCAACGCCATGCTGACCCTGCGCTACCAGTTCTGAACCGCCACGCCAGGCGGCGCATGCTGCCGCCTGGCAACGCATCGGTGCCAAGTGATCTCGGCAGGCATCAAGAGACACCCCAGGCGCGACGCGACGCTATCCGGCCCGGCTCGCGAGATCGCAATACCTATTTCAAGCTTGGGGTCGCGCTTCTCAACTTCGCCGATCACGAGGAGGCCATGCACCACTTCAGGCAGGCAAGCGCTCTTGATGCGTCGGCCCAGACCTGGAAGGCGCACTTCGGCCTCAAGCGCACTGGCGCATGTCAGGCGCTTGCGCAGCCGTGCTGGACGGTGTTCATGGGACGGTGCCTCAGCAAGGCAGGCGCTGGGGGGCAAGGCAGGTTGTTCCGAGTCGATGGTATCGACCCTGTGCCCCGTCATCCGCGCAGCGCCGCGCGGACCAACCCAGCGCGGGGAGAGGCTTGGGTGGGGAACGGCCTGAGAAATGTAACTGGCGGACAGAGGGGGATTCGAACCCCCGATACGCTATTCACGTATACACGCTTTCCAGGCGTGCGCCTTCAACCGCTCGGCCACCTGTCCTGATCCGGCTTTTGGGCGGCGGCACGGGACGAACCCAGGCAGCGCCAAAAACGGCAATCCGCGATTCTAGCAGAGTTGCCTGAAAATTTCCGCCTGCCGCGGGAGCCCGGCAACAGCCTGGCGATCAACCTGGCGCACGCGCGCCCTGCCCCATCATCCGGTCCACATAGCGCGCGATGGTATCGATCTCCAGGTTCACGCGCGAGCCAGGCGTCAGCGCGCCCAGCGTCGTCGCCGACAGCGTATGCGGAATGATGTTGATGCTGAAGTCGCACCCTGCGGCCACGTCTTCGACGCGGTTCACGGTCAGGCTCACGCCGTTGACGGTGATCGACCCCTTGTAGGCCAGGTAGCGGCCCAGCGCCTGCGGCGCGCGAATCACCAGCTCATGCGACTCGCCCACCGGCGCGAAGCGCTGGACCTCGCCCAGGCCGTCCACGTGGCCGGACACGATGTGGCCGCCCAGGTAATCGCCCACGCGCAGCGCCTTCTCCAGGTTGACCGGGCCGATGGCATCCAGGCCGGCCGTCAGGCGCAGGCTTTCGCGCGAGACCTCGACGTCGAAGTGATTGCCCGCCATCTCGACCACCGTCATGCAGGCGCCCTGGATGGCGATGGAGTCGCCGATGCGCACGTCTTCCAGCGGCAGGCTGCCCGCCGTCACGCGCAGGCGCACGCCTGCGTCGCTGGCCCCCTGCTGCAAGGGCTGGACTTCGTCGATGCGGCCGACGGCGGCGATGATGCCGGTGAACATGACTAGCACTCCTTCGATTCAGATTCGGTTTCGGTGACGCGCGGTCAGGACGGCAGGTTCAAGGCCACGCGATCGCGCAAGGCCTGCCAGCGGCTGGGCAGGTGCGCGCGCAGCCGCAGGTCCTCGCCCACGCGCTGGACATCGGTATAGGCATAGCGGCGCACGCCTTCCAGGGAGTCCAACCTGGGCAGCGCCGCCATGGGCGCGGCATCGCCCAGCAGCATGGGGGCCGAATAGCACAGCAGCTCGTCCACGCAGTCGGTCGCCAGCAGCGCGCCGCTCAGGATCGGCCCGGCCTCCACATGCACCTCGTTCACGCCATCGGTCGCCAGCCATTGCATGACGGCGGGCAGGTCGACGCGCTGGCCGTCGGCCTGCGGCAGCAGCACCACCTGGGCATTGCGCGCGGCCAGGCGCTGCGCCTTGCCGGCATCCGCGCGCGCGGCGAAGATCAGCACCGGCGTGCCATCGAACAGGCGCGCCGTCTCGGAAATGGAAAACCCGCTGTCGATGACGGCCTTGCGCGGCGGGTGCGCGGTAGGCGCAAGCCGGGTGTCCAGCAGCGGATCGTCGGCGCGCACCGTGCCGATGCCGGTCAGCACCACGCAACTGCGCGCGCGCCACTGGTGGCCGTCGGCGCGTGCCTCGGGGCCGGTGATCCATTGCGAGACGCCGTTATGCAGGGCCGCGCGGCCGTCCAGCGACGCCGCCAGCTTCAGCCACACCCAGGGCGTGCCGCGGCTCATGCGCGCGATGAAACCCACGTTCAAGGCCAGGGCCTCGTCCTGGCACAGTCCCGCCGACACCGCGATACCGGCCTCGCGCAGGATGCGCAGGCCGCGGCCATTGACCAGCGGGTTGGGGTCGCCCATGGCGACGACCACGCGCGCCAGCCGCGCGGCCACCAGCGCATCGGCGCAGGGCGGCGTGCGGCCATGGTGGCTGCAGGGCTCCAGCGTGACGTAGGCCGTGGCGCCTGCCACGTCGTGGCCGCGCGTGGCGGCATCTCGCAAGGCGCTGATCTCGGCGTGCGGCCCGCCAGGGGGCTGCGTGGCGCCCTCGCCCAGCACCTGCCCATCGCGCACGATGACGCAGCCCACGCGCGGGTTGGGCCGGGTGGACGACAGGACACCCGCGGCCAGCGCCAGGGCGCGGCGCATCCAGTGCGTGTCGTCGGGCAGGAAGGGGGGAACGTGAGTCACGGCAAGATTGTATGCCCGGCGCCAGCGCCGCGCCGGAACGCCCCCGCTGGCGGCAGGGCGGCGGGGGCAGCGGGCCAACGCCAGGGGCTGGATGTCCGTTTTCGTCCGCCACGGGTCCGGCGCATCCCTGTGCGGCGCGGCCGCCGCGCCGCAGAATGCCGGCATCCCAACCCGGAGCCCGACATGAAACAAGCCCTGCTCGTCATCGACGCCCAGCAATCCTTCCGCCTGCGCCCCCAGTGGGACGATGCGCTGGCGCATCCCTACCTGCTGGCCCAGCAGGCGCTCATCGACGCCGCCGAGGCGCGCGCAGTGCCGGTGGTGCAGGTCCTGCACATCGATCCCCAGGCCAGTGCGCAAGCGCCTTTCGCACGCGGCTCGGACAATGTGCGCGTGCTGGACGGCCTGCGACTGTCGCCTCAGGCCGTTTTCCACAAGACGGTGCATTCCTCGCTGTTCGGCCGCGACGACCAGGGCCTGGGCCTGGATGACTGGCTGCGCCGCGAGGCAATCCAGGAAGTGCTGGTCAGCGGCATCCGCACCGAACAATGCTGCGAGACGACGGCGCGCCACGCCAGCGACAGCGGCTACGGCGTGCGTTTCATCTCGGACGCGACGCTGACTTTCCCCATGCGGCACGCCAACGGCCGGCAGTACACTGCGCAGGACATCCGCGAACGCACCGAGCTGGTCCTGGCCGGGCGCTTCGCCCGCATCCTGTCAACGCAGGACGCGTGGCAGCCCTGAACGTGCGTCTCCCTTCTCCACCATGACGACACCCGTCTACGTCACCCTGCTGCCGCGCGCGGTCCTGCTGGACATAGCGGGGCCGGCCGAAGCCTTCCGCATCGCCGAGCGCTTGCGGCCGGGCAGCTTCTCGCTGCACTACGTGTCGCCGCAACCCGAAGTGGAAAGCGGCTCGGGCCTGTTCCTCTCGCACCTGAATCCGCTGCCTGATGCATTGCCCGCCGGCGCGCTGGTACTGGTGCCCGGGGTGGTGGGGGCCAACGTGGATTGGGCCGACCCGGCCACGGGCGCGCTGCTGGCGTGGCTGGCTCGCAGTTGCCAGGCCGATGCCCCCGACGGTCCCGTGCTGCTGTGCGTCTGCGCCGGCGCCGTGCTGGCGGCGCGGGCAGGGTTGCTCGACGGGCGCGACTGCACCACGCATCACGGCTGCCTGGCCGAATTGAGCGAACTGGCGCCACGGGCGCGCGTGCACGACAACCGCATCTTCGTGGAGGACGGCCGCGTGAGCACCAGCGCCGGCATCACGGCCGGCATCGACCTGGCGCTGCACCGGATCGCGCTGCAATGCGGCGCGCCGCTGGCCGCGCAGGTCGCGCGCGAGATGGTGGTGTACCTGCGCCGCGCGGGCGACGATCCGGCGTTGTCGGCCTGGCTGGACCACCGCAACCACCTGCATCCCGGCGTGCATCGGGTCCAGGACGCGATCGCGCGCGCACCGGCGCAAGCCTGGCGCCTGGATGAACTGGCCGCCCTGGCGCACACCAGCGCGCGCCACCTGGGCAGGCTCTTTCGTGAGCACGCGGGCTGCACGCCGCATGATTACCTGATGCGCGTGCGCCTGGCGCTGGCACGCGAGTTGATCCACGACAGCAGGCAGAGCCTGGAGCGCGTGGCCGAGAAAGCGGGCTTCGGGTCGGCGCACCACCTGCGCCGGGTATGGCGGCGGCATGAAAGCCTGCCGCCGGGTCGCAGCCGACAGTCGCGGGCGGCCGCGGACTGACGCCGGGCGGCGGCCTTACTTGCGCAGCTTCTTGGGCAGCAGCGGCCCCTGCATCTCGCGGATGGCTTCCACGAACTCGCCGATGTCCTCGAAGCTTTTGTAGACCGAGGCAAAGCGCACGTAGGCGACCTTGTCCATCTTCTTCAGCTCGGCCATGACCAGCTCGCCCAGGTAGGCGGACGGGACTTCGCGCTGGCCGCTGGTGAGCAGGCTTTCCTCGATGCGGGCCACGGCGGCGTCGACGTCTTCGGTGCTGACCGGGCGCTTGCGCAGCGACAGCGACAGGCTGGCGCGCAACTTCTCGGACTGGTATTCGCTGCGGCTGCCATTGCGCTTGACGATGGAGGGCATGGCCAGTTCGACCCGTTCATAGGTCGTGAAGCGCCGGTCACAGGAAAGGCAGCGGCGGCGGCGGCGAATGGTATCGCCCTCTTCGGAGACACGCGAATCGAGCACCTGGGTGTCGGCGTGGTCGCAGAATGGACATTTCATGGGAAGGGAACCTGGTCGCGATCGCGACTTGGTGGCCGGCCGCGATACCGGCGCGCACAGGGAAGACCTGGCGCGCCCCGGCCAGGACGGCCGAGGATGACGCGTAGTCTAGCGGAGACGGGCGCATGCGCCCAGGGGCCGGCGGAGAAAATCCGCGCGGCCCCCGCCAAGCGGGGCTTAGCGATAGACCGGCAGGCGCGCGGTCAGGGCATTGACGCGCTCGCGCACCGACGCGATGGTCGCGGCGTCGCGCGGATTGTCCAGCACGTCGGCGATCAGGTTGCCGGTTTCCTCGGCCTCGGCTTCACGGAAGCCGCGGGTGGTCATGGCCGGGGTGCCCAGGCGCACGCCGCTGGTCACGAAGGGCTTCTCGGGGTCGTTGGGGATGGCGTTCTTGTTGACCGTGATGTGGGCATCGCCCAGCACGGCTTCCGCCTCCTTGCCCGTGATGCCCTTGGCGCGCAGGTCGACCAGCATGACGTGGCTTTCCGTGCGGCCCGAGACGATGCGCAGGCCACGCTTGACCAGGGTGTCGGCCAGCACGCTGGCGTTCTTGACGACCTGGGCGGCGTAATCCTTGAACTCCGGCGCCAGCGCTTCCTTGAAAGCCACGGCCTTGGCGGCGATGACGTGCATGAGCGGACCGCCCTGGATGCCGGGGAAGATCGCCGAGTTGACGATCTTCTCGTGTTCGGCCTTCATCATGATCACGCCTCCGCGCGGGCCGCGCAGGGACTTGTGCGTGGTCGAGGTGACGAAGTCGGCATGCGGCACGGGGTTGGGGTAGGCGCCGCCGGCGACCAGGCCCGCGTAATGGGCGATGTCGACCATGAACAGCGCGCCGTGGTCACGGGCGATGCGGGCCATGCGCGCGAAGTCGATGTGCAGCGAGTAGGCCGAAGCGCCCGCCACGATCAGCTTGGGGCTGTGTTCCTTGGCCAGTTGCTCGACGCGGTCGTAATCCAGGACTTCATTGGCATCCAGGCCGTACTGGTGGAAGTTGTACAGCTTGCCCGACGCGTTGACCGACGCGCCGTGCGTCAGGTGGCCGCCCTCGGCCAGGCTCATGCCCAGCACGCTGTCGCCCGGCTTCAGCACGGCCGTGTAGACGCCCTGGTTGGCCTGCGAGCCAGAGTTGGGCTGCACGTTGGCGGCCTCGGCGCCGAAGAGCTGCTTCAGGCGGTCGATGGCCAGCTGCTCGACCACGTCCACGTGCTCGCAACCGCCGTAGTAACGCTTGCCGGGATAGCCTTCGGCGTACTTGTTGGTGAGCTGCGTGCCCTGGGCCTGCATGACGGCGGGGCTGGCGTAGTTCTCCGAAGCGATCAGCTCGATGTGCTGTTCCTGGCGGACGTCTTCTTTCTGGATGGCGGCCCAGACGTCGGGGTCTACCTGGTCGATGGTGCGGTTACGGTCGAACATGGAGGGTCCTGGAATGAGGGTAAAGCGGTCAGTCGATGCGCTAGTTTACCCTGCGCTCCAAGGCGCCCGCCCTACCTGAGTTGGCAAGACACGCGCATGTCCCCGGACCGCAAAGCCGACTCATGGACAACATGAAGCCTGCTCAAGACGCAGACCAGGCCAGCCCCCCCCCGGCCGAGGGGAGGCCCAAGAGGAAACCCACAGAAGCCCGCGAGACAACCCAAATAAAGACATAAGGACTCTTTAGTTATAAAAATACGATCGGACGTTTATATTTAATCCAAGTCCACATATCTCCCCCTCCAGGCACATGGCCGACCAGACCCCCGCCGTCACGCCGCGCCCGTTTTCCGGCGCCACCCTCCATTTCGAGGACGACCACGTCGCCATCTGGGAAGAGGTTTTCCTGCCTGGCATCCCCACCCCGCCGCATCGCCATTTGCGCGACTACATCGCCGTGTCCCTGACCGACGTTGACTTGCGCATCGAACCGCTGCCCGGAGAAGCGCCGGAATCCGCCACGTCCATCGTGGGGGAAAGCCAGGCCCATCCGCAGGCATTCCGCCGCACCTCCCGGCGCGGCCGGGTCGCCCACGTGGCCGTTACGACGCAAGGCGCGGGCCACGTCGCGGTCAACCTCGCCAACCAGGAAGCGCGCATGCTGATCATCGAAATCAAGGGCAGCGGCGCGGAAAAGCCCGCGCCCCGCTCCCGCCAAGGAGACACGGCATGATCTCGCGCCGCGCCCTGCTCCAGGGCAGCCTCGCCGCCGCGCTGGCCGCGCCCATGCGCCGCGTCCGGGCGGCCACGCCCTTGCGCCTGGGCGTCCTGCTGCCCTTCTCCGGCGGCCTCGAAGTGGTCGGCCACCAGGCCCGCCTGGGCGTGGAGCTGGCCGTGGCCCGGCTGAACGCCGCGGGCGGCGTGCTGGGCGCCCCCATCGAGGTCACCTGGCAGGACGACAAGACCGACCCCAAGACCGCGGTGGAACGCGCCACCTCGCTGATCCAGCGGCAGAAGGTCGCGGCCATCATCGGCCCCATCCTGTCACCCTCCCGCGACGCCATCCTGGCGGTGCACCAGCGTCACCAGGTGCCCTTGCTGTACGCGGCCAGCTTCGAGGGCACCACCTGCAGCCCGCAACTCTTCAACGTGGGCACCGTGCCCAACCAGGAGCTGGACGCCCTGCTGGCAGAGCTCGGGGGTGGCGCGGACAAGCCCTTCTACCTTTTCGGCGCCGACATTGCCTGGGGCCAGAAACTCTTTCCCCGCGCCCGCGCGCTGCTGTCCGCGCAGGGCAGCCCGGTGGCAGGACAGGAACTGCTGGCGCTGGGCACGACCGACTTCTCGGCCACGCTGCGGCGCATCGCCGACAGCGGCGCACGGGTCCTGGTCCAGGCCTTTCCCGGCGCCGGGGGCCTGAACTTCCTGAAGCAGGCCAGCCAGTTCGGCTTGCTGCGCCAACTCGACTACGCCTATGTCGGCTTCAGCGAATCCGGACTGCGCGCCTTGCAACCCGGCGAAGGCGAAGGCATCTGGACGCAGACCCCCTTCGTGGCCAGCCTGCGCACCGAGGCCGCCGCAAGTTTCGTGGCGGCGGCCCGCCAGCATGCGCCCGCCATCCTGCCCACGCGTTTCGCCACGGCGCATTACAACGCCGTACTCGCCCTCGCCGGCGCGGCCGAACGCAGCAAGGACACGTCTCGCGAAGCCCTGTTGCAGGGCCTGCCCGGCGTCGCCCTGGACGGCCCCTCGGGCCCGGTCACCCTGGACCCGGCCAGCCGAGCCGCCAACCAGACCCTGTATCTCGGCCGCGTGCAGGCAGGCGAACTTGTCGCCACCCGGACGCTCGGCCGCATCCAGGCGGACACGCTGTGCGGCTAGCCCCGCGCCGCAAGGCCGCCGCAACGTCGCCTCCCTTGCTGCAAGCGCACGCCCTCGGCCATGCCTTTGGCCGCCAGTGCGCGCTCGACGGCGTCTCCTTGCGCATGGACAGCGGCGACACCCTGTGCGTGATCGGCCCTAACGGATCAGGCAAGACCACCTTGTTCAACACGCTGTCCGGTCAATTGCAGCCCCAGCGGGGCCAGGTCCTGTTCCGCGGCATGGCCCTGCGCGGCAGGCGGCCCGACCAGATCGCGCGGCTGGGCCTGGGCCGGAAATTCCAGGTTCCCAGCGTCTTCGGCACGCTCAGCAGCCTGGACAACCTGCTGCTGGCCCGCCGGGCTGCCGGCCTGCCTGCCCGCCCGGCCGACGTGGACACGCTGCTGCGCGACACCGGCCTGGCTGGGCGCGCCCAGGTGCCGGCCGGCGAGCTGTCGCACGGCGAGCGCCAATGGCTGGAGATCGCCATGGTGACTTCGCAGGCGCCTCGCCTGCTGCTCCTGGACGAACCCACCGCCGGCATGACGCAAGCCGAGACGCTGGCCACGGTCGCCCTGATACGAAAGCTGTGCCAGCGCGACGGCATCGCCTGCATCGTGGTCGAACACGACATGCAGTTCGTCGCGGCGCTGGAAAGCAAGGTGATGGTGCTGGCCGATGGCCGGGTCATCGCGCAAGGCGCCTTCGACACGGTCCGGCAATCACCCGCCGTCCGGCAAGCCTATCTCGGCCATGACGCCTGAGCCCCACGGACTCCGCGTCAGCGGGCTCGGCGCCGGCTATGGCCAGGGCCTGGCAATCGCCGACATCACCTTGCACTGCGCGCCAGGCGAAACGCTGGGCCTGGTGGGCCGCAACGGCGCGGGCAAAACCACCTTGCTGCGCGCACTGGTCGCGCAATTGCCGCGCGACGGCCATGTTCACTACGCCGGCACGTGCCTGGACAGGCTCGCGCCCGAAGCCATTGCCCGGCAAGGCATCGCCTACGTGCCGCAAGGGCGCGGCCTCTTCGTCGACTTCAGCATCGAGGAAAACCTCATGCTGGCGGCCCACGCCCTGCCTGCCACCCAGGCCAGGGCCCGCGACCTGCTCACGCCCGCCTACCAAGCCTTTCCCTGGCTGCGCGATCAACGCCGCAACCGTGCCGGCAGCCTCTCGGGTGGCCAGCAGCAACAGCTGGCCATCGCCCGCGCCCTGGTGGCCCGGCCCGGACTCATCCTGCTGGACGAACCCCTGGAAGGCATCCAGCCCTCCATCGTCGCCCGCATCGTGCAGGTGCTGAGGAACCTGCGCACCCAGACACGCCCCACTGCCCTGCTGCTGGTCGAACAGAACCTGGAGGTCATCCGCGCACTGTGCGACCGCGTACTGCTGCTGGAGTCCGGCCGCCTGCGCCAGGCCTGGGACGCACGGGCGCTGCGCGACGACCCCGGCCTGATCGCCCGCCACCTGGCCCTCTGAGAACGCAATGGCCCTTGCCCTCGACCTGAGCACCTACGTCGCCCTGTTGGCCCTCGTGTCGCTGGGCCTGGCCATCGTGCTGGGCCTGATGCACGTTATCAACATGGCCCATCCCGAGTTCCTGACCCTGGGTGCCTACGTGGCCGTGCTGACCCAGGCCGCCGGCCTGCCCTTCGTCGCCAGCCTGCCCCTGGCGCTGGCCGCCGCCGCGCTCACCGGCTGCCTGCTGGAAGCCATCCTGATCCGGCACACCTATGGCCGGGCCGAGGACACCATCCTGGCCACGGCCGGCGTGGCGCTCGTCATGCGCCAGGCGTTCGTCCTGGGCTTTGGCGCCGACGCCTACAGCGTGCAAGCACCGGACACGGGCATGGTCCAACTCATGGGCACTGCCTATCCCAGCTATCGGCTCTGGCTGATCGGCGTCGCCGCGGCCACCCTCGCATTCACCTGGCTGCTGTTCTTCCGCACCCGCGTGGGCTTGGCCGCGCGCGCCGTCATGGCCGACCGCGCCACCGCCCGCAGCCTGGGCATCCGGGGCGCGCGCCATGACCGCGCCACGTTCTCGCTGGGCTGCGGACTCGCGGGACTGGCCGGTGCCATGCTTGCGCCCCTGTCTTCCGTGGAGCCCATGCTGGGCAACCTATACGGCGCGCCCGCCTTCCTTTCGGTGCTGGTCGGCGGCATGGCCAGCATCGTCGCCCCGGTGCTGGGCAGCGCAGTGCTGGGCTCGGCCCAGACGCTCAGCGCGGCGTGGGTGTCGCCGGCCTGGGCGCCGGTCATCATGCTCGCGCTTGCCCTGGCATGCGTGCGCCTTTTCCCCGGCGGACTGCTGCGACCGCGCGCACGGCAGGCATGACACGCCCGCAAGCCGACACCACGGCCCCCCTGCTCCTGCTGGCCGCGTTCAGCCTCCTGCCTTTCCTGCTGGAAGACTGGCAACGCGCCGAGCTCACGCGTTACTTCGCCTACATGCTCTTCGCGGCCAGCACGGCATGGGTCTGGGGACACTGCGGACTGCTCTCCTTCGGCCAGGCTGTCTTCTTCGGCATGGGCGCCTATGCCATGGGCCTCGCCAGTTCGGACGCGCATGCCGGCCTGCAAGGCATGGCCGCGCTCGTCACCGGCATGGCGGGCGGCACCCTTGCCGCCGTCCTGCTCGCATTCTGCATCGGACGCGTGTTCCTGTCGGGTCGCCAGGCGGCAGGCCCGCATTTCGCCATCGCCACGCTGGCCATCAGCCTGGTCGCGGAACACACCCTCACCAGCTCGCCGCTGCTGGGCGGGGCGAATGGCCTGCTGGGCATCTCGCTGCTGGAATTCGACTGGGCCATCCGCCTGGGACTGCCGCCTGACTGGGTTGCCTACTTCCTGGGGCTGGCCGTGCTGGCCTGCGGCGCGGGCCTGCTGATTCATGCCGCCCGCCACCCCTGGGGCATCGCGCTGCAGGCCATCCGCACCCATCCGCTGCGGGCCGAGGCACTGGGACTCGACCTGGGACGCGAGCGCCGGCGCGCCTACATGCTGGGCGCGGCCACCGCCGCCGCGGCGGGCGCCTTCTTCGTCACGCAGTTCGGCTTCGCCGCGCCCTCGCTGGCCGGACCGGCGTTCTCCGCCGAGGTCATCATCTGGGTGGCCCTGGGCGGGCGCAAGCACATCGTCACAGCCTGCCTGGGTGCCCTGATCGTGCGCGGCACGGAGACCTGGCTCACCGGTCCCGCCGAAGTCTATCGCCCTCTTCTGCTGGGCCTGGCCTTCATCCTGGTGGTCCTGCGCTATCCGGAAGGCCTGCTCGCCGCAGCAGGCCGGCGCCTGGCGCGGCGCGCGGCCGGACAGGGGCCACGCTGAGGCCGCCACCGTTTTCCAACCACCCGGCAATGCACCATGTCCGCCATGTCTCACCAAGATCTGCTCTCAGACCCCAGCCATCCGCCCGCCCCCGGCCTGGCCGACTGGCTCGCCCTCGCCGACGAGCTGGGCGCCCGGCTGCGCCTCGACATCACCGAGCGGGAACAGGCCAACGCTTCACCCGCGCCGCAGATCGCCATGCTGCGCGACGCCGGCCTGTTGACGTTGACGATTCCCAGCGCCTGGGGCGGCAAGGGCCAGCCGTGGCACACCGCCGTACAGACCGTGCGCCGCCTGGCGCGCAGCGACGGCGCCATTGCCCAATTGCTGGGCTATCACTACGCCTGGCTGCGCATCGCCCAGGCCATCGGCGGCGCCAACACCCAGGCCCTGCTCACCCAGACCGCCAGCCAGGGCTGGTTCTGGGCCAGCGCGGGAGCCCCCCGCGCCGGCAGGCTCGTCCTGCATCCCCGGCCCGAGGGCGGCTACCTGGTACAGGGCGAATCCGGGTTTGCCACGGGTGCCGCGGTCGCGGACCGCCTGTTCGTGCGCGGTGTGGACAGCGCCACCCAACGCGTCGTGGTGGTCGCCCTGGACACCCGCCAGGCCGGCGTCGAGCCTGGCGGCGACTGGAATGCCCTGGGACTGCGGCAATCGGCCAGCGACAGCCTGCGGCTGGTCAATGCGGCCGTCGCGGCGCAGGACGTTCTCGGCACATTCCAGACGATTTCCGAGCCGCCGCCGATGGTCTCCACGCTGGGCGTGCTGGCGTTCCAGTCCCTGTTCACGCAACTTCACCTGGGCATGGCCGAAGGCGCCGTCCTCGAAGCAGCGGACTACGTCCGCCAACGCGCCCAGCCTTGGGTGCACGCCCAGGTGGCGCACGCGCAGGAAGACCCACACATCCAGAACGGCTTCGGACAGGCGGTCGCGTCATTGCAGGCAGTGGCCGCGCTGGCCGAGCGCGCGGACGCGGCGGTCAGCTGGCTCTTCGCGCATGCGGAAAGCGCCACGCCCGCCCAACGCGCCGAAGTGGCGGAACTCGTGGCCTGCGCCAAGATCATTTCGGTGCAAGCAGGGCTGGCCGCGGCCAGTGACGTGTTCAACCTGACGGGCGCCCGCGCCACGCGCCGCGCCCAGGGGCTGGACCGCCACTGGCGCGACCTGCGCACCCTGACGCTACATGACCCGCTGGCCTACAAGCTGAACGAGGTGGGACGGTATTTCCTGGGCGGCGAGGCGCCCGAACCCTCGAACTATCGCTGAGCGGGCAGGCCCGGAAACAGGACACCCCGCACGCGGCGGGGTGTCGGGAACATGGCGCCATGCCCTGCCGAAGGACGTCAGGTTGCCGTGGTCGACCCCACCTGTTTCGGCGCCAGGCGCGGATTGAGCGTGTACCAGCCCGAGACGGACGCCTCGGCCAGCGTCACGTCCTTGACCTCGCGCAGCACGTCCGGACCCTTGAAGCGGCCGTCCAAGGGCAGGGCGTCCACGCGCAGCGCATACAGCGTGAAGATGTAGCGGTGCACCTTGGCGTCGTTCCAGGGCGGGCACGGACCGTCATAGCCGAAATACTCGCCGTTCATGTCGCGGTCGGCGGCAAACAGCGCGGTGTAGTCGTTCAGGCCCTGGCGCGCATCGAGCGGCGCCAGCGGGCCGCCCTTGCCGCGCGGCGTGATGCCGCTGGAAAAAGTGCCTTCCTCGATCTCGCGCAAGTCGGCGGACAGGTTGATGACGGACCAGTGGAAGAACGGCACCCGCGGCAGATCTTCCGCCACTTCGCGCCCCTCCTGGTTCACGTCGTCCAGCAACTTGGGCGCGTCGGGGTCGACGCACACCAGCGCAAAGGAGCGCGTCCCTTCGGGCACGTCGTCCCAGGCCAGGTGCGGGTTGTAGTTGTCCGCCAGCGCCACGCGCGAATGCGGATCGATGCGGGCGAAGGCGTAGCGTTCCGGGATCGCCTCACCTTCGGAAAAGGACAGACTCCTCAGTTTCATGATGTGCTCCTTGGGTCCACCGGGCCCGCGCCTTGTGGCGCGCGAGCCTATCCACGCAAGGTAACACGGGCGAACTTGCGTTTGCCCACCTGGATCACATAGCTGCCCTCGGGCAATTGCAACGATTTGTCTTCCACGCGCGTGCCGTCCACGCGCACCCCGCCCTGCTCGATATTGCGCTGGGCTTCGGTGCCCGACGCGGCCAGGCCGGCTTCGCGCAGCACCTTCAGGATGCCCAGGGGCGCGCCCGCCAGGTTGACCTCGGGAATGTCGTCCGGAATGGCGCCATCGCGAAAGCGCGCCTCGAAGGCAGCCAGCGCGGCCTCGCCCTGGCCCTGGCCATGGAAACGGTCCACGATTTCCTGGGCCAGCAGCACCTTGGCGTCGCGCGGATTGCGGCCGCCCTCGGTCTCGGCGCGCAGCGCCGCGATCTCGGCCTCGCTGCGGAAGGACAGCAGCGTGAAGTATTTCCACATCAGCGTGTCGGAAATCGACATGAGCTTGCCGAACATCGACTCGGGCGCTTCCGAGATGCCGATGTAGTTGCCCTTGGACTTGGACATCTTCTCGACGCCGTCCGTGCCCTCCAGCAGCGGCATGGTCAGGATGCACTGCGGCTCCTGGCCGTACTCCTTCTGCAGCTCGCGACCCACCAGCAGGTTGAACTTCTGGTCGGTGCCGCCCAGTTCCAGGTCGGCGCGCAGCGCGACCGAATCATTGCCCTGCAGCAGCGGGTACAGGAACTCGTGGATGGAGATGGGCGTGCCGCCCTTGTAGCGCTTGGTGAAATCCTCGCGCTCCATCATGCGCGCCACGGTATAGCGCGAGGCCAGCTGGATCAGGCCGCGCGCGCCCAGCGGGTCGCACCACTCGGAGTTGTAGCGGATCTCGGTGCGGGTGGAATCCAGCACCATGCTGGCTTGCGCGTAATAGGTACGGGCGTTTTCCTCGATCTGCTCGCGGGTGAGCGGCGGACGGGTGGAGTTGCGGCCGCTGGGGTCGCCGATGGTGGTCGTGAAGTCACCGATCAGGAAGATGACCGTGTGGCCCAGGTCCTGGAGCTGGCGCATCTTGTTCAGCACCACCGTGTGGCCCAGGTGGATGTCGGGCGCGGTGGGGTCCAGGCCCAGCTTGATGCGCAGCGGCACGCCGGTGCTGCGGCTGCGCGCCAGCTTGCGCGCAAACTCGGACTCGACCAGCAGCTCGTCCACGCCGCGGCGCACGATCTGGAGATCGGCCTGGACTTCGGGGGATTCGATGAGAGCGGCGAGCGTGTCGGTTTGCTGCATGGCAAGAAAAGACCTGAAAAAGCCCCTCAATTGAGGGTGCAAAAATTCGTTAAAAGGTGTTAAAACTGTCGCAATCCCTAAGGGGCGTAGCTAACATTGCAGGTTAGTTTCGGCTGTTGATTCAGCGGGTGAATCATAGTGCAAGCGGCGGTATCGTTCCCGGGCCAGCCCCGGCAGCGTAACCGATACGGGCGACACAGTCCCCCGGCGTGTGCCACCGCAGGCCATGCCGCCCCGCCGGCGCCTGCCACGCGCGCCCGACGCGCGTGACGCCCCTCCGGCGACGCCCGCAGCACGTCTGGCAACACCCCGGCAGTACCTCGACGACACCCGGCAAGACGCATCCGGCAATATATTTCAGGCAAAAGGTTTTACACGATGACGCGTGGGCAGAATGAGACGGAGCGCCTCGGCGCCGCCAAGATTACGGATGCATCCGCGCTCCCCGAACCTGCCCGCCGCCCGTACCGCCGCCTGCGCGTGACCCTGCTGGCCAGCGCCGTGGGCCTGTTTGGCGCCGCCGCCGCGCTGGGCATGGTCCAGCCAAGCTCGCAGGAATCCCTGCCTCCGCTGCGCCAGGTCCAGGACATCATCACGCTGGTGCCGCCCGCGGCCGAGCCCGCCCCTGCCGTCGCGGCCGCTGAAGACGCTCCCTACGTCAACGAAACCCGCATCCGCCGGGGCGACACGCTGGCCGCCGTGCTGGCTCGCCTGAACATCGACGCGCCTGGCCTGCAAGGTTTCCTGACCCACGACACCTCGGCCCGCAGCATCTACAAGCTCTACCCCGGCCGCGCCGTGCAGGCCGCCACCGACGCCGATGGCAAGCTGCGCTGGCTGCGCTACATCCATACCCCGGGCAACGAATCCGACGGCCAGGTGGTCACCCGCCTGCTGCAGGTCGAACCCTCGGGCGACAGCTACAAGGCCGCCGAAGTCACGCACGACACCGACCGCCAGGTGCGCGTCGCCGTCGGCACCATCCGCAACTCGCTCTTCGGCGCCACCGACGCCGCGGGCGTGCCCGACGCCATCACCCTGCAGATGGCCGAGATCCTGGGCAGCAAGATCGACTTCCTGCGCGACCTGCGCCAGGGCGACACCTTCCGCGTGGTCTACGAGGCCCGCATGCACGAAGGCCGTTACGCTGGCGCCGGACGCATGCTGGCCGTGGAATTCATCAACCGCGGCAAGAGCCACTCGGCCGTCTGGTTCAGCCCCGAGAAGCAAGGCGGCAGCTACTACGCCTTCGACGGCACCAGCCTGCGCGGCGCCTTCCTGCGCAACTCGATCAAGTTCACGCGCGTGAGCTCGACCTTCGGCATGCGCATGCACCCCATCCACCAGAAGTGGATCGGCCACAAGGGCGTGGACTACGCCGCGCCGACCGGCACGCCCATCCACGCCACGGCCGACGGCACCATCGATTTCGCCGGCTGGATGAACGGCTACGGCAACACCGTCCGCATCCAGCACCACGGCAAATATTCCACGCTGTACGCCCACGCCAGCCGCCTGGCGCCCGGCATCAGCAAGGGTGACAAGGTTTCGCAAGGCCAGTTGATCGCCTACGTCGGCTCCACCGGCTGGGCCACCGGCCCTCACCTGCACTACGAATTCCGCATCAACGGCACGCCGGTCGACCCGCTGTCGGTCGACCTGCCCGTGGCGCGCGCGCTGGAGCCCAAGGAACTGCAGGCCTTCAAGACGGCCGTGGATCCTTACATGCAGCAGATCGCGTTGCTGGCCAATTTCCAGCAGACCCTGCCCGAGTCGCTGGCCAACGTCGCCAGCCGCTAAACCCGCTTTTCCCTCCGCCATGACTGCCGCGATGGCGCCCGCCCAGGATCTCTACGTCGGCCTGATGTCGGGCACGAGCATGGACGGCATCGACGGGGTGCTGGCGCGCATCGACGCGCAAGGCCGCCCCCAGCGCCTGGCCCACGCCAGTGCGCCGCTGCCGCAGATGCTGCGCGACGAACTCCATGCCCTGAACAGCAGCGGCCCCGATGAACTGCATCGGGCCGCGCTGGCGGCTGTCGCCCTGGCCCACTGTTATGCGGATGTCGTCACCCGCCTGCTCGATGTTGCGGGCGTGCGCCGCCATGAAGTGGCCGCGCTGGGTGCGCACGGCCAGACGCTGCGCCACCAGCCCGGCCAGGGCTACACGCTGCAATTGAACGCGCCCGCCCTGCTGGCGGAACTTACCGGCCTGGGCGTCGTGGCGGACTTCCGCAGCCGCGACGTCGCCGCCGGAGGCCAGGGCGCGCCGCTGGTGCCCGCCTTCCACGCGCGCGTCTTCGCCTCGGACGCCCCGCGCGCGGTGCTGAACCTGGGCGGCATTGCCAACGTCACGCTGCTGACGCCGGGCTCGGACATGCCTGCCGCGGGCTTCGACACCGGCCCCGCCAACATGCTGATGGACCTCTGGTGCCAGCAGCACACCGGCAAGCCCTATGACGAGGACGGCCAGTGGGCGGCGCAGGGCCAGGTGCAGGCCGGCCTGCTGCGCACGCTCATCGACAACGAACCCTGGTTCGCCCTGCCCGCCCCGAAATCCACCGGGCGGGACCTCTTCCATGCCGCGTGGCTGGCGCAACGCCTGCAAGGCATCGACGCCCGGCCCGAGGACGTGCAAGCCACCCTGCGCCAGCTGACCGTGGAAACCGTGGCGCGCGCCCTGGAAAGCCAGCCGCAAGCCGTGGCCGACATGCTGGTCTGTGGCGGCGGCGCCTATAACAAGGGCCTCATGCAGGCCCTGGCCGAACGCCTGGGCTGCCCGGTGAGCGCCACCGACAGCGTGGGCGTGCCCGCCCAGGAAGTGGAGGCATTGGCCTTCGCCTGGCTGGGCTGGGCCCACCTGCACCAGGTGCCCGCAGGCCTGCCCAGCGTCACGGGCGCGCGCGGCGCGCGCGTGCTGGGCGCGCACTACCCCGCCTGAGCCTCATTCCCTTCTCTTCGCCACGCCGGAAACGACAAGGGCCTGCCCTGAGGCAAGCCCTTGCTTGTGCGCCAGGGGCCACGCAAGCGTGGCGTCACTGGCCGCCTGGCGCGAAAACGCGCGAGACGCCTAGACCGAGAACGACGACCCGCAACCGCAGGTCGTGGAGGCGTTCGGGTTGCGGATGACGAACTGCGCGCCTTCCAGGTCTTCCTTGTAGTCGATCTCGGCGCCAACCAGGTACTGGAAGCTCATCGGATCGACCAGCAGGGCCACGCCGGCCTTTTCCAGCACGGTGTCATCTTCGTTGGTTTCTTCATCGAAGGTGAAGCCGTACTGGAAGCCGGAACAGCCGCCGCCTTGCACGAACACGCGCAGCTTGAGGTTGGGATTGCCTTCCTCGGCCAGCAGGTCCTTGACCTTGGCCGCGGCGGAATCGGTGAAGACGAGGGGCGTGGGGGGCGCCTGCAGATCGGTGCTTTCGGTGAGGGCGTTCATATTCTCTGACTCCTGGCGGCGGGCAACGGCGCCAACCGCGGATGGCATCGCAAGCGGGGCGCGGGAGCGTTCAGGCTTGCGGAAGATGGCCGCGCTAGCATGCTGCTTGCGGCCCTAGGGTTACCACTATAGCGCAGGCTTGATGCGCCTCAAAACTCCAACTCGACGTTGCGCGTGGCCCGCACCGTGTCGCCGTCCAGGACGCGGATGGTGACGGATTCGGGGACGAAACCGCCCGGCACCGCCAGAACGCCCTGGCTACGCACATATTGATCGAAATTGAGCCTCAGCATTTCCTTACCCGCGTCGGTCGAAGGGGCAACGCTGCCGTCGGCGCGCACCTGCAGCGGCTGCAATTCGAGCGTGACGGGCTTGCCGCGCTGGGATCCCGTGGCCATGAATTGCAAACTGCCCACGAAGCCGCCGCTGTCGGCGCCATTGCGCATTAACAACACGCGGTAACGCAGGCCCGGCCCCTGGCGGCTGAACTCGGCCCCGCGGATGTCCAATGCGCCCTTCTGGCCCGGCGGCAGCAACTGCTCATAGAACGCCAGTTGGTCGCGCACGCGGCCCAGCTCGGTCTGCTGCCCCAGCAACTGGGTTTCCAGCTCCTTGCGGGCGGCGCGCTCGACGGCGATCTCGCCATCGGAGGAATCGAGCTGCGCGCGCAGGAAGCGGATCTCGGCCTCGCGCTGGGCCACGCTGGCGCGCAAGGCGGTGAGCTGCTCCTTGGAGATGGCAGCGCGATCCTGGTCCAGATACAGGGCGGCGGCCCGGTATCCGGCCGCCGCGCCCACGCCCAGGGCGAGCAGGACGACCAAGAGCCACAGCAGGTGACGGACCCGGCCCGCGGACGCCTGCGCGGCGGGCGACGGCGTGGCCGGCTGGGCGGAGGGCGTGGACACCTCCGGCTCGGAAGACTTCATGGTGACGCGGGAATCCCTGAAAACGGCAGACCCAGGACAGACCCTGCCGGGTGACGGAGGTTCCCCCCGCCCCGGCGGCGATGGCTGGCCCTGCCGCCTGCCCTGGAATCAGGGCAGGATGGCGACCTGGTCGAGGCCGGCGGTTTCGGGCAGGCCGAACATGAGGTTCATGTTCTGCACGGCCTGGCCGGACGCGCCCTTGACCAGGTTGTCCTGCACCACCAGCACGATCAGCTGGTCGCCGTTGCCCGGACGCTGGACGGCGATGCGCAGGGTGTTGGACGCACGCACCGAGCGTGTCTCGGGCAGCGCGCCGGCAGGCAGCACGTCCACGAAAGGATCGTTGGCGTAACGGGCCTCGAACAGCGCCTGGAAGTCGGTGTCCATGGCGTCGGGCAGGATGCGGGCATAAAGGGTGGAGAACATGCCCCGGATCATCGGCACCAGGTGCGGCACGAACACCAGGCCCACCGGGCCGCCGTTCAGGCGCGCCAGCTGCTCGGAGATTTCCGGGTGATGGCGGTGGCCCGCCACGCCGTAGGCCTTGAAGTTGTCGCTGGCTTCCGAGAACAGGGTATGGACCTCGGCCTTGCGGCCGGCGCCCGTGACGCCCGACTTGCAGTCGGCGATGATGTGGCGCGTGTCGATGCGGGCGCCGCCCTCGAGCACGGGGGCCAGGCCCAGCAGCACCGTGGTGGGATAGCAGCCGGGGTTGCCGATGACGCGCGCGCGCGAGATGCCGGCGCGATCCAGTTCCACCAGGCCGTAGACGGCCTCTTCCAGCACGTCGGGGCAGGCGTGGTCGATCTTGTACCACTTCTGGAAAGTGGGGATGTCCTTCAGGCGGAAGTCGGCCGCCAGGTCGATGACGCGCACGCCGGCATCCAGCAGTTCGCGCGCCTGGGCCATGGCCACGCCGTGCGGCGTGGCGAAGAACACCACGTCGCAACCCGACAGCGGCGCCTTGTCCGGCGAGGAGAACGCCAGGTCGACGCGGCCGCGCAGGTTGGGATACATCTCGGCCACCGGCATGCCGTCTTCCTTGCGCGAGGTGATCGCGGTCAGTTCCACGTGCGGGTGCTGGGAGAGCAGGCGCAGCAGTTCGACGCCGGTGTAACCGGTGCCGCCGACGATGCCGACTTTGATGCGGGATTGGGGGGTCGAGGCCATGTGCGTTTTCCTATGCGACGGACGACGATATTAACGCGTCCCGGCATGACAGCCGTGCGCGTGGGGAGCTGGAAACCGCCTTGCGGCGCCAGGCCTGCACCCGCGCGCGGAATGGAAAAAAGGCCGCTTGCGCGGCCTTTTTTTCGTACAGCAGACGGGATTAGCGCTTGCTGAACTGCTTGCGACGACGCGCCTTGTGGAAGCCGACCTTCTTACGTTCGACTTCACGGGCATCGCGCGTCACGAAGCCAGCCTTGGACAGCGTGGGCTTCAACGCGGCGTCGTAGTCGATCAGCGCACGGGTGATGCCGTGGCGGACCGCGCCGGCCTGGCCGCTTTCGCCGCCGCCATGCACGTTCACGTGGAAGTCGAACGACTCCAGGTGGCCGGTCAGCTCGAGCGGCTGACGCACGACCATGCGGCCCGTTTCGCGAGCGAAGTATTCATCAACAGGCTTGCCGTTGACGACGATCTTGCCCGTGCCCTTCTTGAGGAACACGCGCGCCACCGAAGTCTTGCGGCGGCCGGTTCCGTAGTTCCAGTTACCGATCATGATGGGCCTTCCTTAGAAATCCAGCGGCTGGGGCTGCTGGGCGGTGTGCGGGTGCTCGGCACCGGCGTACACCTTGAGTTTCTTGATCATGGCGTAGCCCAGGGGACCCTTGGGCAGCATGCCCTTGACAGCCTTCTGGATGGCGCGGCCGGGGAAGCGCTGTTGCAGCTTCTCGAAGTTGGTCTCGCGGATACCGCCCGGGTAGGTGGTGTGGCGGAAGTACTTCTTGTCTTGCGCCTTGGTTCCGGTGACGACGATATCGGCAGCGTTGATGATGACGATGTAGTCGCCCGTATCCACGTGGGGCGTGAATTCAGGTTTGTGCTTACCGCGCAGACGGCGTGCGACTTCGCTGGCCACACGACCGAGGACTTTGCCCTTGGCGTCGATCACAAACCAGTCACGCTTGACTTCATGCGGCTTGGCCACAAAGGTCTTCATGATGGTTCCTAAGAATAAATATGGATTTGTGCCATCCGCCCAAAAAGGGACAGGCTGGCGGTTTCACCACCGGGTTGCTGAAATGCTGCGTGTGCTTTTGGGTGCGTCTCTGGGTGAGCCGAGAGGCTCTGAAACGCAAATTGCCGCACTTACCGCATACCTACCTGGCGGCGCTACCGTGGGAAGGTTCGTGGCCTGAAGCGTTAGAAATTTCGCCCGTGCACCTGACACCTTTTCCAAGGTAAGCCGGTGATTCTAGCACAGAACAACTTTCTGTAAACCTGTCAAGGCCTTAGCCCGCCATCCCGGACAGACCGGCATGGCGGGGGCGCAACAGGGCGGCAAGCGGTAGCCCCCTGCGGACAGGCTCAGGCGCCCGCCACCGCCATCCGTTCGATCAGGATGGAACCGGTGCATTTGGTGCCACGGCAGATCTCGTCGGCGCCGATGGCCACGATCTGCTGGAACATCTCGGCCAGGTTGCCCGCGATGGTGACTTCCTGCACGGCGTGCTGGATTTCGCCATTGACGACCCAATAGCCGAAAGCGCCGCGGGAATAGTCGCCCGTGACGTAGTTCACCCCCTGCCCGATGAGCTCGGTCACCAGGAAACCCGTGCCCAGCTTGCGCAGCATGGCGCGGAAGTCGTCATCGGGACGCGTCAGGCGCGAGCGCAGCGTCAGGTTGTGCGAGCCGCCCGCGTTGCCCGTGGACACCATGCCCAGCTTGCGGGCGGTGTAGCTGGACAGGAAGTAGCCCTGCAGCACGCCGGCCTCGACCACCTTGCGGGCCTGGGTGCGCACCCCCTCGTCGTCGAAGGGCGAACTGCCCATCGCGCCGGGCACGAAAGGATCCTCGGCCACGTCCAGGTGATCGGCCAGCACGGGCTTGCCCAGCGCATCGACCAGGAAGCTGGCCTTGCGGTACAGCGCCCCGCCGCTGGTGGCCTGCGTCAGCGCGCCCAGCAGGCCGAGGGCCAGCGGCGCTTCGAACAGCACCGGAAACTTGCCCGTCTTGATACGGCGGGCCGACAGGCGCGACAGCGCGCGCTCCGCGGCATAGCGGCCCACGGCCTCGGGGTCGGCCAGCTTGCTGGCGTCGCGGTCGCTGGTGTACCAGTAGTCGCGCTGCATGTGCGCGCCGCGTCCGGCGATGGGCGCGGCCGACAGGCTGTGGCGCGAATAGGGGTAGCCCGCCAGGAAGCCGCGCGTGTTGCCCAGCACGAAGTGGCCTTCGTAGGTGCTGACGCTGGCGCCATCGGTGTTGGTGATGCGCGCGTCGGTGTCGGCCGCGGCACGTTCGGCGCGCAGGGCCAGCCTGGCGGCCTCTTCCGCGGAGATCGTCCAGGGATAGTGCAGCGACAGGTCCTGGGGTTCCTGCACCAGCAGGTCGGCGTCGGGCAGGCCGGCCACCGGGTCTTCCGCGGTGTAGCGGGCGATGTGCCAGGCAGCCTCGACGGTTTCCCGCAAGGCAGCCTCGGAGAAATCGGAGGTGGAGGCCGAGCCGCGCCGCTGGCCGGCATAGACCGTCACGTCCAGCGAACGGTCGCGGGTCTGCTCGACCGTCTCGACGTCCTTTTTGCGCACTGTGACCGCCAGACCCTGGCTTTCCGACACCTCGGCGGCGGCATCGCTTGCGCCCAGCGTACGCGCGTGGTCCAGCGCCTGCTGCACGAGTTCGCGGAAACGCGCCTGGTTGGCCTGGATGGGAAGGGAGTGTTGAGCGTTTGCCATGGCTGTCCGTTGCGGTGAGACGGGTATCATAGCCAAGTCGCCGGACCGCGCGCGAACCGCGCCCCGCCCGGGCGGTTCCGGCCCGTCCCGCCTGCCGTCCTGTCTCCGGGCCCGCGTCCAGCCCCTATTCCGGCCTTTTTTGGGCCTTTTTTTGGGGCCCTTTCCCGGCCCGTTTATTTCCGCCTGCCACCGCCAGGCTCCTCCACGCCATGCACGCCCATTCCGATACCCCCGACCACGACGACGCGTACGACGATTTCGACGACCGACCCAGCAAATCGCAGGTCAAGCGCGACATGCACGCCCTGCTCGACCTGGGCAAGGAGCTGATCGACCTGCCGGTCGACCGCCTGAAGCAGTTGCCGCTGTCCGAGCGCCTGTACCAGGAAATCCGCGAAGCCCAACGCATCACCAGTCACGGCGGCCGCCGCCGCCAGGTGCACTTCGTCGGCAAGCTGATGCGCGACGCGCCCGCCGACGAGATCCGCCAGCAACTGCACGACTGGGCCAAGGGCTCGCGCGAGCAGACCGCCCACATGCACCGCCTGGAAACCCTGCGCGACAGGCTGCTGGCCGATGACGACGCCCTGACCGGGCTGCTGGCCGACCATCCGGGCGCCGACATCCAGCGCCTGCGCACCCTGATCCGCGAAGGCCGCAAGGAAGCCGCCGCCAACGCCGCCCTGACGCAGGGCCGCGAGCCGCAGCGCAAGCATTACCGCGCGCTCTTCCAGGAGCTGAAGGGCATGATCCCGGCGCCCTGACCCGCCTCCTTTCTTTCACCCGCGACACGAGCCTCACACCATGACCTCCGCCCTGCTGGACACCATCGAACGCGAAACCGGCCCGACTCCCACCCATGCTGTCATCTGGCTGCACGGCCTGGGCGCCGACGGCAACGATTTCGTGCCGATCGTGCCCGAGTTGGGCCTGGACGCCACGCCGGCCGTGCGCTTCGTGTTCCCCAATGCGCCGGTGCAGCCCGTCACCATCAACGGCGGCATGGCCATGCGCTCCTGGTACGACATCCGCGTGGTGGACCTGTCACGCCAGGAAGACGGCGCAGGCATCGCGCTGTCGGCGCAAGCCGTCCAGGCCCTGATCGCCCGCGAGAACGCGCGCGGCATTCCCACGCGGAACATCGTGCTGGCGGGCTTCTCGCAAGGTTGCGCGATGACGCTGCACACGGGCCTGCGCCATCCGGAAAAACTGGCCGGCCTGGTCGGCCTGTCGGGCTACCTGCCGCTCATCGACACCGCGGCGGGCGAACGCCACACCGCCAACAGCACCACCCCCATCTTCCTGGCCCATGGCCTGCACGACCCCGTCGTGCCGCTGGCGCGCGCCGAGGCCTCGCGCACGGCGCTGGAACAATTGGGCTATTCGGTGCAATGGCACACGTATCCGATGCCGCACTCGGTCTGCATGCCCGAAGTGCAGGACATCGCGGCCTTCCTCAAGCTGGTCCTGAAGTAAGCGCCTGACACCGCGGGCATCGCGCCCATGGACGGCTAGGCCGGCGGCACCGCCGTCGCCAGGTCCAGCCAGACCCGGCGCATCTGCGGATCTTCCTCGTCGACGTCGTTGACGAAACCCAGCCGCGTCATCAGCGCCAGCATTGGCCGGTTGTTGGCCAGCACCAGGCCGTCGATGTATTCCAGGCGCTGCTCGCGCGCGGCCTCGATCAGCACCGACATCAGGTCGAAGCCCAGGCGGCGGCGCTGCCAGTCATCGCCGATGACCAGGGCGTATTCCGCGCCCCGCCCATCCGGATTGCGCAGATAGTGCGCCAGCCCGATGATGATTTCGCGCGGATGGCCGCGATGCTCCGGGTTGGGCACCTGCGTGGTCGCCACCAGCGCCAGCTCGCGGTGATAGTCCACCTGCGTGTAGCGCGCCAGCATGCGCGGGGTGAGTTCGCGCATCATCGACACGAAACGCATGTAGCGCGTGCGCTCGGACAGCCCGCGCGTGAATGCCTGCAGGGCCTCCGCATCCTCGGGCCGGATCGGCCGCACCACCCACGGCGTGCCATCCGCGAAGGCGCGCGCCTGCACCCAGCGCGTGGGATAGGGATGGATGGCCATGTGCGGATAGCCATGCGCCTGCGGGGAATCGCAGGCCGCCTGTTCGCGCAGCACCATGCACACGCCGCCCGCGGTCAGCGCGCTGTCGCCCACATGCAGCGGGTCCAGCGCCAGCGTCTCGACGTCGGGCAGCTCGGTGACCAGGTCGGACACCTGCTCCAGCACGCCGCGCAAGGCGTCCAGCGCGGCGGGCGTGGCGCTGCCCGACAGCACGCGGCGCCAGAGGCGGCTGCGCTCGATCAGCTGGCGTGCCAGGAAGGCATTGAGCGGCGGCAGGTCCATGCCCCGATCGGACACGTCCAGCACGCCCGCCGGACCGCCCACGCCCAGGCGCAGCACGGGCCCGAAACGTGCGCCGGTCTCCACGCGGATGGCGGCCGGCACGGCCAGCGCGTCGTCGGGGGGCGACGCGTCGGGCTCGGCGATGCGCACCGGCACGTCGAAGGCGCGCAGCAGGGCCTCGCACTCGTCCTGGTTCAGTTCACGGCGGCCCGCCGCGCGCGCGGCGGCCACGATGGCGCGTGCCTGGCCCAGATCGGGCGGACGGCCGGGCGGCTCGGGCGGCTGGGTCTGCAGCAGCAGCTGCTGGTTGTAGTGGTGCGTGGCCAGCACGCCGAAGGCGTCCGCCGCCGACTCGGGCGTGCGGAAGGCGGGCGTGCCGGCGTCGTCCAGGCGCCGGCGCAGGGGCCGCATGCCGGCATCGCCCATGAAGCAGGTGATCACCGGCTTGCGCGCCTTGGGCGCCAGCTCGGCCAATTGCGTGGCCACGGCGGGAATGTCGGAACGCGCATCAGGCGCCAGCAATACCAGCACGCCGTCGACGTTGGCGTCTTCCTGCAGCGCGTCCACCACCGCCTTGGTGCGAGCGGGCGTGAGCGGCAGGTAGGTGATGACGGGATTGGACGGCGTGACACCCGGCTCCAGGACCTCGCCCAGCGCCCGCAGGGTGGGCGGCGTCAGCTCGGCGCGCACCGTGGGCGCGTTCGGGCCCATCAGGTCCAGGGCCAGCTGGGGCGGCCCGCTGCCGTTGGAGACCAGGGCGATGCGCCGCCCGCGCGGCCGGCGCGCATAGCCCAGCACCTTCAGGGCCGAGAAGAGCTGTACGAAATACCGCACGCGGACCGCGCCGGCGCGGCCCAGCGCGGCGTCGAACATGGCGTCGGCCAGGCTGGAGTCCAGCGCGCGGCCGGCCTTCAGCACGACCACGGGCTTGACGCTGGCGGCCGCGCGCAGCGCGCTCATGAACTCGCGGGCGAAACCGACCTCTTCCACATAGAGCGCGATGCTGTCGGTGCGCGGGTCGCTGGCCAGGTAGTCCAGCACCTGCGGCAGGCCCAGGACCGCCTCGTCGCCCAAGGCCAGCGCCGTGGAGAAGCCGATCTGCACATCCTCGGCCCAGTCCATCACCGAGGCCATGATGGCGCGCGACTGCGCCACCAGCGCCACCTTGCCGCTGCGCGCCAGCAGCGGATGCTGGCTGAGATTCAGCCCCGCGTGCGGACGTTGCACGCCGAAGGAGTTCGGCCCCAGCAGGGCGCATTTGTGCGCCAGCGCCCAGTCGCGGCACAGCGCGCTGCTTGCGGCGGGGTCGGGATCCGCCTCGTCGTGCGGCAGGAAGATGGCGCCGGCGGGCCGCCACGCAGCCAGCCACGCCAGGGTCCGCGGCAGCAGACGGGGCGCCACGCAGACCAGCGCCAGGTCCGGCCGGCCCTGGCCCACTTCCGGCGACGGCCCGCTGGGCGCCTCGCCCGGCGCGCAATCGGCCAGCACCAGCTTCTCGCGCAAGGCGGGCGGCAGGGAGTGCAGGACGGGCAGGGGACGATCGGCGGCCACCAGCAGTGTGCGCGGCTCGAACAGCGGGGCGAGGGCGTGACGCAGCATGAGGGAGGGTTCAGTCCAGAATCAACAGTCCGATGGCGGCAAGGCAGGGATCACACGCGAAAACCGCGGCAGTCGCGGCACCGCCCGGCGGGCATTCATCTCCGTCCTTTAAAATGACCCGCATCCGCCGGACCACGCGGCCACCCGTTCACGGGCCTGCACGGTTCCCGCAACGATACACCCTTGCCACGGCGGGCAGGCCGCTCCCGGCAGGCCTGCCTCGCCCGACCTTACGCCACATCATTTCGCCCATGTCCAACACACCCGTCCGTACCCGCTTCGCCCCCTCGCCCACCGGCTTCCTGCACCTGGGCGGCGCGCGCACCGCGCTTTTCGCCTGGGCATTCGCCCGCCACCACGGCGGCACCTTCGTGCTGCGCATCGAGGACACCGACCTCGAGCGCTCGACGCCCGAGGCGGTCGAGGCCATCCTGCAGGGCATGGCGTGGCTGGGCCTGGACGCCGACGAAGGCCCCTTCTATCAGATGCAGCGCATGGACCGCTATCGCGAGGTGGTGGCGCAGATGCTGGAAGCCGGCACCGCCTATCGCTGCTACAGCACGCCCGAGGAAGTCGAGGCCATGCGCGAAGCCGCTCGCGCCGCGGGCCGCAAGCCGCGCTACGACGGCACCTGGCGCCCCGAGCCGGGCAAGACCCTGCCCGCCGTGCCGGAAGGCCGCCAGCCGGTGATCCGCTTCAAGAACCCGCTGGAGGGCGTCACCGCCTGGAACGACCTGGTCAAGGGACCCATCAGCATCGACAACGGCGAGCTGGACGACCTCATCATCGCCCGCCCCGACGGCACCCCCACCTATAACTTCTGCGTGGTGGTCGACGACTGGGACATGCGCATCACCCACGTGCTGCGCGGCGACGACCACGTCAACAACACGCCGCGCCAGATCAACATCCTGCGCGCGCTGGGCGGCGAGCTGCCTGAATACGGCCACGTGCCAATGATCCTGGGCCCGGACGGCGAGAAGCTGTCCAAGCGCCACGGCGCGGTCAACCTGATGGAGTACGACGTCCAGGGCTACCTGCCCGAGGCCATGGTGAACTACCTGGCCCGCCTGGGCTGGAGCCACGGCGACGACGAGCTCTTCACCCGCGCCCAGCTCGTGGAGTGGTTCGACACGCGCAGCCTGTCGAAATCGGCATCGCAATGGGACCCCAAGAAACTGAACTGGGTGAACGCCCACTACATCAAGCAGGCCGACGACGCCTGGCTGGCCAGCCACGTGTCGCCGCGCGTGGCCGCGCTTGGCGGCGACCCACAGGCCGTGGACCTGGTCGCGGTGATCGGACTGCTGAAGGATCGCGCCGAAACGCTGGCGCAGCTGGCCGAAGGCGCCCTGCTGTTCTGCGGCCCGGCCCGTGAGGCCCCCGCCGAACTGGTGGCCCAGCACCTGACCGAGGACGCACGTGCCGCGCTGCGCGACTTCGCCGCCCAGGCCGCCGCGGGCGACTGGACGCCCGAGGCGCTGAGCGCCGCGCTGAAAGCGGTGATGGCCGCGCGCGGCCTGAAGATGCCGCAAGTGGCGATTCCGCTGCGCGTGGCCGTCACCGGCCAGACGCAAACCCCCGCCATCGACGCGGTACTGGCCATCCTGGGCCGCGACGTCGTGCTGGCGCGGCTCGGCAAGGTCTGATCGGCAACGGCATTGCTGGCGCCAGGCGCCGGCAATGCCCTCAAGGCATCATGTAGCCCGCAGGCATCTTGCGGGCCGTCATGCTGCCGGCGCCCGGCTGCCCTTCGCGGAACACCATGCGCGTGCCATCGACACGCTCGACGCGATAGGTGTTGCGGTAGATCGGGTCCTTGGCATCCACCAGTTCGCCGTTGGAACGCGTGACGATGGTCGTGAATCCCCGCGCATCCTTCGCTTCCCAGCAACCCGACTCCCGCAATTCCGAGCGGATGTTGCGGCCGGCCTGGACCCGGGTTTCCATCTTGTAGCTGCCATCGGCAGACAGCACGAGCAGGCGGCGGAACTCGCCTTTCACGCCTTTCTGCTGGCTGACGGCATACCAGGTGGCGGCCAGCGCACCGGCTGCGGCGGGTGCCGCGGCGCAGACCGGCGCCTGGGCCTGCTGCGGCGGCGCGCCGGTAGCCGCGCGGCTGTCCCCCGGCTTGGCCGGGGTGGCCTGGCGCTGCCCGGCGCAGCCGGCCAGCAGGACGATCATCAGCGCGGATACCCCCGCGCGCACTGCGGAAATGGCCATGAAACCCTCGATGGCGGAGCCGGCGCGGCAACGCCCCACGCGTGCTGCCATGGGCGCCAAGCCCTCGCCGCCAATCTACCCGCGCGAGTGGGAGCGGGGCAATCGGAGATACGCCTTTTTGCATTCCCGCAACGTCGTGTTCAAATCGCGCCTTTTTTTCCGGCATGTGCCGGGCGCCCCGACAGTGGAAATGTGAGAGAAACCGAGCCGTCACATGACCCGGGGATGACAAGGGTTGCGACGCTGAAACGGCCGAAAAGCCGCGTCAGGGCGGAGGGTGATAGCAGTCACTACGCCCTTGGAGGCAAGCAGGCATGCGCGTACGCATTCAGTAACAACCCCGCTCGCCCGCCCGGCGGAAATTTGTTGAAGAGGTTACACTTACGCCACTAGAATTAGTGCCAACGCTGGTCACAGCCACCAGATGTTGTGGTTGGCACGGCGACGCACCCGATAGAAAAGCCCTCCCCGAGGGGACAAACCTGCTTGCGTCGCAATCCTCCGTAATACAGCAACACACCGTACCGAACATCCCACAAGAGGCAGGCACCTTCGATGCCTGTCTATTTCTCGCACAGGAGCTTCCATGCAGACTTCGACCGCCGCTGACACGCGGCCTAGCGCCGTGCCGCAACAGCCCGCGACCACAGAGGCCCCCGCCACGGGGCAGTGGTCCGGTTACCACGTCATCCGCCGCAACGGCGCCGTCGTCGGCTTCGAGCCGGGCAAGATCGCCATCGCCATCACCAAGGCGTTCCTGGCGGTCAACGGTGGCCAGGGCGCCGCGTCCGCGCGAGTGCGCGAACTGGTCGACAACCTGACCCAGCAAGTGGTCAACGCCCTGCTGCGCAATCGCCCCAATGGCGGCACCTTCCATATCGAAGACATCCAGGACCAGGTCGAGCTGTCGCTGATGCGCTCGGGCGAGCATGACGCCGCGCGCGCCTACGTGCTGTATCGCGAGAAACGCGCCCAGGAGCGCGCCCACGCGCCCGCCGTCGCCTCCGATCCGCACCCCACCCTGAACGTCACCGAGAACGGCGCGCGCCGTCCGCTGGACCAGGGCGCGCTGCGCGCGACCATCGAAGCCGCCGGCGTCGGCCTGACCGAGTTCATCGACACCGAAGCCATCCTGCGCGAAACCATCAAGAACCTGTACGACGGCATCCCCGTCGACGAGGTCTACAAGTCCGCCATCCTGTCGGCGCGCTCGCTGGTGGAAAAGGATCCGGCCTACAGCCAGGTCACCGCCCGCCTGCTGCTGCACACGATCCGCAAGGAAGTGCTGGGCAAGGAAGTCTCGCAAGCCGAGATGCACACGGCCTACGCCGACTACTTCCCCACCTTCATCGCCCGCGGCATCGAGAACGGCCTGGTCTCGCCTGAACTGGCCAAGTACGACCTGCCCCGCATCTCCGCCGCGCTGAAGGCCGACCGCGACCTGCAGTTCAGCTACCTGGGCCTGCAGACCCTGTACGACCGCTACTTCCTGCACGTGCGCAACGTCCGCATCGAGCTGCCGCAGGTCTTCTTCATGCGCGTGGCCATGGGCCTGGCGCTGCGCGAAACCGACCGCGAAGCCCGCGCCATCGAGTTCTACGAGATCCTGTCCTCGTTCGACTTCATGAGCTCGACCCCCACGCTGTTCAACTCGGGCACCCTGCACTCGCAACTGTCGTCGTGCTACCTGACGACCGTGTCGGACGACCTGGAAGGCATCTACGACGCCATCAAGGAAAACGCCCTGCTGGCCAAGTACGCCGGCGGCCTGGGCAACGACTGGACCCCCGTGCGCGCGCTGCGCAGCCACATCAAGGGCACCAACGGCGAAAGCCAGGGCGTCGTGCCCTTCCTGAAGGTCGTCAACGACACCGCCGTGGCGGTGAACCAGGGCGGCAAGCGCAAGGGCGCGGTCTGCACGTACCTGGAAACGTGGCACCTGGACATCGAAGAGTTCCTGGAACTGCGCAAGAACACCGGCGACGAGCGCCGCCGCACCCACGACATGAACACGGCGAACTGGATTCCCGACCTGTTCATGAAGCGCGTCATGGAAGCCGGCGACTGGACCCTGTTCTCGCCCTCGGACTGCCCCGACCTGCATGACAAGGTGGGCAAGGACTTCGAAGTCGCCTATCTGGAATACGAACGCCGCACGACCACGGGCGAGCTGACGCTCTTCAAGAAGATGCCGGCGCTGACCCTGTGGCGCAAGATGCTCTCGATGCTGTTCGAGACCGGCCACCCCTGGATCACGTTCAAGGATCCTTGCAACATCCGCTCGCCGCAGCAGCACGTCGGCGTGGTGCACAGCTCGAACCTGTGCACGGAAATCACGCTGAACACCAACGACGAGGAAATCGCGGTGTGCAACCTGGGTTCGGTGAACCTGGTCGCCCACATGAAGCCCTCGGCCAACGGCGGCTTCGAGCTCGACCACGACAAGATCAAGCGCACTGTCACCATCGCCATGCGCATGCTCGACAACGTGATCGACATCAACTACTACGCCGTCAAGAAGGCGAAGGACTCCAACGAGCGCCATCGCCCCGTCGGCATGGGCATCATGGGCTTCCAGGATTGCCTGCAGATGATGCGCGTGCCCTACGCTTCGCAAGCGGCCGTCGAGTTCGCCGACCGTTCGATGGAAGCCGTGTGCTATCACGCCTATTCGGCCTCCAGCGACCTCGCGCAGGAACGCGGCCGCTACCCGTCGTACGAAGGTTCGCTGTGGTCGCGCGGCATCCTGCCGCAGGACACGCTGGCCATGCTGCAGGAAGAGCGCGGCGGCCACGTCGAGGTCGACACGTCGAGCACGCTGGACTGGGATGCGTTGCGCGCGCGCATCAAGCAAAACGGCATGCGGAATTCCAATTGCGTCGCGATTGCCCCAACCGCAACTATTTCCAATATCATTGGCGTGTCTGCGTGCATCGAACCGACCTACCAAAACTTGTACGTCAAATCGAATCTCTCCGGCGAGTTCACGGTCGTTAACGATTACCTCGTTCGCGATCTCAAGAAACTCGGTCTCTGGGACGAAGTCATGGTCGCCGACCTCAAGTACTTCGACGGCACCCTGTCCCGCATCGATCGCGTTCCCCCCGAACTCCGCAAGCTCTACGCCACGGCCTTCGAAGTCGAGCCGCAATGGCTGGTCGAGTGCGCGTCGCGCCGCCAGAAGTGGATCGATCAGGCGCAGTCGCTCAACATCTACATGGCCGGCGCCTCGGGCAAGAAGCTCGATGAAACCTACAAGCTCGCATGGCTGCGTGGCCTGAAGACCACCTACTACCTCCGCACGCTGGGCGCCACCAGCGCGGAGAAGTCCACCGGCAAGGGCGGCGAACTGAACGCCGTCGCCACGGGAAGCACGTCTGTCGCCGCCTCGGCCGCCAGCACCGCCCCCAACCTGCCGGAACCCGAAATCCTCGGAGCGGTTTGCACCATGAAGCCGGGCGACCCCGGTTTCGACGAGTGCGAAGCCTGCCAGTAACCACCGACTCCGGAGAAAACCATAATGCTCGATTGGGACGACGAACCCCGCCAACAACCGGCCACCAGCCCCGCCCCCGCGGGCGGTGACCGGCCCTCCGCCGAACCCGCGCGCGCCGCGGTCGGCGCATTCAACGACACGGCGCTGCAGCCGGCGGCCGCGCCGCAAGCTGCAGGCGCCGAAGGCACCGCACGCCGCGTCAGCGCCGCCGACAAGCGCATCATCAACGGCGAAACCGACGTCAACCAGCTGGTGCCGTTCAAGTACAAGTGGGCCTGGGAAAAATACCTGGCCACCTGCGCCAACCACTGGATGCCGCAGGAAATCAACATGTCGCGCGACATCGCGCTGTGGAAGAACCCCAACGGCCTGACGGAAGACGAACGTCGCATCGTCAAGCGCAACCTGGGCTTCTTCGTCACGGCCGACTCGCTCGCGGCCAACAACATCGTGCTGGGCACCTACCGCCACATCACGGCGCCCGAATGCCGCCAGTTCCTGCTGCGCCAGGCATTCGAGGAAGCGATCCACACGCACGCCTACCAGTACATCGTCGAAAGCCTGGACCTCGATGAAGGTGAGATCTTCAACGCCTACAACGAAGTCCCGTCGATCCGCGCCAAGGACGAGTTCCTGATTCCGTTCATCGACGCCATCGCCGATCCGGACTTCAAGACCGGCACGCCCGAAGCCGACCAGACGCTGCTGAAGTCGCTGATCGTGTTCGCGTGCCTGATGGAAGGTCTCTTCTTCTACGTCGGCTTCACGCAGATCCTTGCGCTGGGCCGCCAGAACAAGATGACCGGCGCGGCCGAGCAGTACATGTACATCCTTCGCGATGAATCCATGCACTGCAACTTCGGCATCGACCTCATCAACACCGTCAAACTTGAGAATCCTCACTTGTGGACACCGGAATTTCGTGAGGAAATCCGAAATTTGTTCCTCAAGGCAGTGGAACTGGAATACGCTTACGCCGAAGACACGATGCCGCGCGGCGTCCTGGGCCTGAATGCATCGATGTTCAAGTCCTACCTGCGCTTCATCGCGAACCGGCGTTGCCAGCAGATCGGTCTCGAGCAGCTGTTCCCGCAGGAAGAGAATCCCTTCCCGTGGATGGCCGAGATGATCGATCTGAAGAAGGAACGAAACTTTTTCGAGACGCGAGTCATCGAGTACCAAACCGGAGGCGCGCTCAACTGGGAGTGAGCGTGCTTGCCCGGAGATGCTTTCCGGGTCAGGGGTAGTCGCGACACGCGCTTGGCAGCAGCAGTGAATACGGCAAGCGGCTGGAAACGGCCGCTTGCTGGCGCCATTTGAGATGGCTCGCGCCAAGGGGCGGGGGCCATATCAAATGGTCGTGCGGCATTCATTAGCGCAAACCGTCATGCCGTCGCCTTCAAGGGACGGCGGCTTGCGCCGATGAATAGCCCGGGCTGGTACCTCGCCCTCCGGGGCAGGCGCTTGCACGGGTTTAAGTTCTGGGACCCCTGAACCTAAGGAGCAAGACCATGGCAACTGCCAAGAAGGCCGCCAAGAAGGCGGTCAAGAAAGCCCCGGCCAAGAAAGCGGCCGTGAAGAAGACCCCGGCCGTCAAGAAAGTCGCGGCCGCCAAGAAGCCCGCTGTGAAGAAGGTTGCCGCCAAGAAGGCGCCGGCCAAGAAAGCCGCAGTGAAGAAGGTCGCCGCCAAGAAGGCGCCGGCCAAGAAGGCTGCCGTCAAGAAAGCCGCTGTGAAGAAGGTTGCCGCCAAGAAGGCGCCGGCGAAGAAAGCCGCCGTCAAGAAGGTTGCCGCCAAGAAAGCCCCGGCCAAGAAAGCCGCGGTGAAGAAGGTTGCTGCCAAGAAGGCCCCGGCGAAGAAGGCCGCGGTCAAGAAGGTTGCTGCCAAGAAGCCCGCCGCCAAGAAGGCTGCCGCCCCCAAGGCCCCCGCGGCCAAGAAGGCGCCTGCCAAGAAGGCTGCTGCCAAGAAGCCCGCTGCGAAGAAGCCCGCTGTGACGCCGCCGTCGACGGCTGCTGCACCGGGCGCCAAGACCGCGCTGAATCCCGCGGCTTCGTGGCCCTTCCCCACGGGCGGCCGCCCCTAATTCGGGCCGTCCTGAAAACCGCCCGGCGCCGCAAGGTACCGGGCGGTTTTTTTATTGCCTCCCCCTGCCCGCATGCGTCCACCTTTTTCCCCTGGATCCCCCTTGAAGCTGCCTCGCCCCCCTCGCATTGCCGCCGTATTGCTCTTCGCCCTCGGTCTGTCGGGCTGCGTGACGCAGCCTCTCGGTAGCGGCCAGCACGCAAAGGAGCAGGCGGAATATGCGCAGATGCTGTATGTGATCGGCGAGGCCCTGAAGGCCGACATGGCGGTGGTGCTGGTGGCGGACCTGACGCCCCACAAGTCGCTCGCCGACGCGGAAGGCATGAGCAAATGGACATCGAACGTCATCTGGACCCACGAGGCCAAGCCGGAGATCGCGTTCAGCCGTAAATTCCAGAACAACGAACTGCAACGCGACCCCAAGACCACCTATCTGTTCAAGGCGTTCGAGGTCCATATCCTGCCGCCCGGCAAATACCTGCTGACCGGGGGCGACGACTACCAGCTCAATGCGACGCTCGACGCATTCGGCAAGAAGCCGGGCGCGACCGGCAAGGCACGCGGCGCGCGGGGCACGGCATCCCTGACGCCCGAGACCTACCGCGAGTACTACCTCGAGATGAACTGGAAGGAAGGCACCACGCACACGCAGACCCGCACCCAGAAATACTGCACCACCATCCATCGGGCCTCGGGCAACTGCGTCGCCTGGGGCGAACAGCAATACGACGAGACCACGCCCGGCATGGGGGCCGGCTATTACCAGGACACGGATTCCCGCGACATCCCGGCGCTCAAGGTGCAGGTGCGCCTGCCTCCCAAGCAGGCGCTGGCGAGCTTCACGCTGCAGGGCGGGCAACTGGTGCTGAGCCAGCGCAGCCATCTGAAGACGCCGAGCTATCGCTACCGCCAGGGAAACTGCCGCAAGGTCGCCGCGGACAAGGTGGACTGCCCGTTGGAGGGCTTCACGGTGCATACGCTTGCGCCTCCCATGGACTTCACGCGCAACTATCTGGCCACCCGTGCCACGCTGGACGCCGAACAGCAGGCCCTGCTGTCGCGGCTCGTGCCGATGCAGGTCACTGTCCTGGGCCGCCAGGGGCCGGCCGATCCGGTCTGGGGCACGCCCATCTCGCTGCCTTGAATGCCCCCCGGCTCCAGACTCGTGTCCCGCCAACGCTTGCATGCGACAATGGCCGCCACAACTGACTGATACCTTTCCCCATGTTCGGCGACATCATCCGCTTCCTGCTTGAAATTGCGTTCACCCTGCTGGGCGCCGCGCTGCTCGCGCGCGCCTGGTTCATCGCGGTGCGCATGCATCCCTTCCACCCGGTGGTGCAGTCCATCAACCAGGCGACCAACTGGCTCGTCATGCCCTTGCGCAAGATCCTGCCCAACACCGGCAGGATCGACTGGGCCTGCCTGCTGGCGGCCTGGCTCGTGGCCCTGGTGTACCTGGTGCTGAGCTGGCTGGTGTCGACGGGCAGCATGGTGCCGGTGCAATTGCTGCCGGCCGCGCTGGGCGCCGCGCTCCTTACCGTGGCCCGCTGGTCGTTGAACCTGGTGCTGTGGCTCACGCTGTTGCAGGTGGTGCTGTCCTGGGTCAACCCGGCCGCCCCCATGATGGGCCTGCTGCGCACGCTGACCGCCCCCTTGCTGGACCCGCTGCGCCGCATCCTGCCCAACATGGGCGGCATCGATCTCTCGCCGCTGGCGCTGCTGATCATCGCCCAGGTCCTGATGATGGTGCTGGCGCGCATCAGCTACGGCATCTTCGGCGTCTGATCGCCTCTGCTGGCTAACCCGGCATTCCGTAAACGGGGCGCCAAACAAAAAGCCCGCCGACAAGGCGGGCTTTTTGCTGAACGGGCCAAGCCGTCCGAGGTGCTTACAGCGGCGCCACGCGGGTGGGACCCGCGCCGCTGATGACCTGCACGCGCTGGCCCACGCTGACGGGCGTATCGGCTTCCTGGGCAACCACGCGGGTTTCGCCGTTGTCCAGACGGACCGAGATTTCGTAGCCCGAGGTGCGGCCCACGCGGTTCTCGACGGCATTACCGGCGATGGCACCCAGGATGGCGCCGCCCACGGTGGCGATGGCACGGCCCGTGCCGCCGCCCACGGCGTTGCCCGCGACGCCGCCCAGGGCACCGCCGGCCAGCACGCCTGCGCCGCTCGACTTGCTTTCCTGGATGCTGATGGGACGAACGCCCGTGACGGTACCGGTACGCACGATCTGTTCGCGCTGTGCCTGGTCATAGCTGTAGACCTGGCTGGAAGCGCTGTTGTTCGCGCAACCGGCCAGCACGCCAAGCGAAGCCGTCACGGCCGCAATGGCCATCCAGCGCGAGGCGCGCGATTGAATGGCGGTAGTCTGGGTGGTCGGCATGGTTTTCTCCTGATCGAGCGAATGACTCACGGGCAAATATTACCTGGGGCATTCGGACCAATAATAGTCCGATGGCAACAAGCTGCAACCCTTGGATTCTTCAGACGCGCGGGAGTTCTAGACCATAAGTTTCAAGCAATTTCGCACTGATCTCGGCGCGCGAAGGCGCGTGGTTCTGAGGTCCCTGCGAAGCGATCTTGATGGCGCCCATCAGGTTGCCCAGCTTGCAGCTGTCCTCCCAGCTCCAACCCTCGATCAGGCCATACAGCAGGCCGGCGCGGTGCGAATCCCCGCAACCGGTAGGATCGACAACGCCGCCGGCCTTGACCGGCGCAATGATGATCTCGCGGCCTTCCGTGTAGAGCGTGGCGCCTTCGGCGCCGCGCGTCACGACGACCGCGCGCAGGCCTTGCGCGATGTCCTGCATGGAGCGGCCCAGGCGCTGCTCGACCACGCCGGCTTCGTAATCGTTGACCGTCATCGCCTGCGCCATGTCCAGCATGCGGGCCAGGTCGGCGCCGTCGAACAGCGGCATGGCCTGCCCCAGGTCGAAGATGAACGGCACGCCGCCGGCATGCAGCCGCTCGGCGTGCGCGAACATGCCTTCCTTGGCATCCGGCCCCACCAGCGCCCAGCCGGCCTGCACCCCGGTCAGGTCGTTGCTGGCCGAGAAGGACATCGCCCCGGGGTGGAAGGCCGTGATCTGGTTGTCCGCCAGGTCAGTGGTGATGAAGCATTGCGCCGTCAGCGTGTCGGGCACCACCTTGATGCGCGAGGTGTCGATACCCAGATCCTGGAAACGCGCCAGGTAGTCCGTGGCGTCCTCGCCCACCGTGGCCACCGGCACGGGGGTGCCGCCCAGCAGGTGCAGGTTGTAGGCGATGTTGCCGGCGCAGCCGCCGAACTCCTTGCGCATGCGCGGCACGAGAAAGGACACGGCCAGCGTCTGGATGCGGTCTGGCAGGATGTGGTCCTTGAAATAGCCGTCGAACACCGCGATGGTGTCGAAGGCAACGGAACCGCACATCAGGACGGGCTTGCTCATGCTGGATAGACCTCAGGGAAAGAATTTATCGATTTGGTAACCATTGACGGACAGGCCGCCGGTGCGCAGCGGCACGGCAAGCGTGACCTCCTCGCCCGCGGCCAACGGTCCACGCTGCCGCCCGGCCGGCAGGTAGTCGGCGGCGGTCAGCATGCGGCGCGCCACGACCGTGTCGGACAGGTCGGTCAGGCTCAGCATGAGCGCGGGCCACTCCTGCGGCTGGGTATAACGATTGCGCAACACCACATGCAGGATGAGGTCGGGACGCCCGGCATCGGGGGCCCCGGCATCGGGACGCCCGGATTCATTCGCCCCCGCCGATCCGGCGGGCGGCGGCTGCAGCGACGACGACATGATGGAGATGCGCTCGGCCCGGCGAGCATAGCCCACCTTGCATTGCAAAGGCTGGCACAGCAGTTCCAGGGCCGGACGCAACGCAGGGACGGCCAGGGCCAGTTGCGTGCGATAGACGAGCAGGCCCTGCCCCACCGCGAGCAGCAGGGCGAGCACGCATGCCCAGCCCCAAAGCTGGCGGCGCAGCCGCGCGCGCTGCAGCAGGTCGTCGTCGAGAAAGGCGGGCGACGGCGCGGCAACGGGATCGCGGCCCGGATAGATGCCATCGGCCGGCCTTGGCGCGAAGCCGTCATCTTCCGGCATCCGCGCAAGGATAGGGCTGTCCTCGCCGTCCGCGGCCTGCAGGCTCGCGCCCGCCGCGGGTGCCTCCACGCGGCGCGTGCGCCACACGAAAGGCGCCGCCGAGGAAGGTGGCGCGCCATCGGGCAGGAACATGGCGGGTTCGCGCGCGCGATCCGGCGCCATGCCCTCGTCGTCATCGTCCACCGCAACGTCCTGCTCGCGCTGCGCGCTGTGGCGCAACATGTCGGCGCGATTGCGCAGGACCGCCGGCGGCTGCCTGCGAGGCAGGGGCTCATCGGCCGACGTCAGGCAGGCATAGCCGTCGAACACCGCCGCGCAATTGCCGCAACGCACCAGCCCGCCGCGCAGGCGCAACTGCTCGGCCTGTACCTTGAAGGTGGCGCCGCATTGCGGGCAACGGGTGTTCATGACCATCGGGATGCGTCCCGGCCCGCGGCCTAGCTTCGCTGGCCGTGCAGGCAAACCCAGCCATCGCGGGTCTGCCAGACGGACAGGGCAATCCAGGGCGCATACGCGGCGGCGACCTCCTCGGCCTGGCGGGCCAGCACGCCGGACAGCACCAGATGGCCGCCCGAGGCCACGCGGCCGGCCAGCATGGGCGCCAGCACCTTGAGCGGATTGGAGAGGATGTTGGCCACGACCACGTCGCTCTGGCCGTCGGGCAAGCCATCGGGCAGCGCCGCCAGGACATCCACGCCGTTGACGCTGGCATTGTCCAGCGTGGCTTGCACTGCCTGCTCGTCGATGTCGATGCCGCGCGTGAGGCCTGCGCCCAGCTTGCGGGCCGCAATGGCAAGAATGCCCGAGCCGCAGCCATAGTCCAGCACCGTCGCGCCTTGCGGCAGGCACTCGGCCAGCCATTCCAGGCAAAGATGGGTGGTGGGATGGCTGCCGGTGCCGAATGCCAGGCCCGGATCCAGCTGGATGGCGATGCGCGTGTCGGAGGCCTGCGGCGCGGGCACCTCGTCGGCGTGCCAGCTCGGCACGATGAGGATGCGCTCGCCCACGTGGATGGGGCCAAACTGCGATTGGGTCAATCGCACCCAATCGGCATCCGGCACGTCGCGCAGATGCCAGTCGCGCACGGCCTCGGCCGGCACGCCGCTATCGAGCAGGGCGGCTTCGATCAGTTGGGCGGGGTCCGCGCCATCGGGCAACAGCGCCACGACGCGGTTGCGATCCCAGGCCAGGGTCTCGGGTTCCAGGCCAGGCTCGCCAAACAGGGGTTTCTCGGCATCGGTGTCGCTGTCGGCATCCTCGACGGACACGGACAGGGCGCCAGCTTCGAGCAGCGCGTCGGACCAGGCTTCGGCCAGGTCTCCCGGGCAGGACAGCACCAGTTCACGCATAGTGTTTTCCATCACTAGGCAGAGAGACCATCCTCTCTGCATTACCACGATTGCCCCCCAATCCGGGCCACCGCGGAGCCGGCTCTGCCGGTCCGCCAGTGGCGCCCCTGGGGGGGAAGCGCCGCAGGCGCTTCGGGGGGGACCGCTACGGACGTTGTTCCAGCTTGTGCTCCAGGTAGTGGATGCTGGTGCCGCCTTCGATGAAGCGGGCGTCCTGCAGCAACTCGCGGTGCAGCGCAATGTTGGTGGAGATGCCTTCGACCACCATTTCGGACAGCGCGATGCGCATGCGCGCGAGCGCCTGCTCACGCGTGTCGCCATAGGTGATGACCTTGGCGATCATCGAGTCGTAGTTGGGCGGGACGAAATAGCCGTTGTAAACGTGCGAGTCGATCCGCACGCCCGGGCCGCCCGGCACGTGCCAGTTGGTGATGCGGCCGGGGCTGGGCGTGAAGCGGAAAGGATCTTCGGCGTTGATGCGGCACTCGATCGAGTGGCCCTTGAACGCGATGTCGCGCTGGCGCAGCAGGAACTTCTCGCCGGCGGCGATCAGGATCTGCTGCTGGACGATGTCCACGCCCGTGATGAGCTCGGTGACCGGGTGCTCGACCTGGACGCGCGTGTTCATCTCGATGAAGTAGAACTCGCCGTTCTCGAACAGGAACTCGAAGGTGCCCGCGCCGCGGTAGCCCATCTTGCGGCAGGCATCCGCGCAGCGGTCGCCGATGCGCTCGATGAGGCGGCGGGTGATGCCGGGGGCCGGCGCTTCCTCGATGACCTTCTGGTGGCGGCGCTGCATGGAGCAGTCGCGCTCGCCCAGCCAGACGGCGTTGCGGCCGCCGTCGGCCAGCACCTGGATCTCGACGTGGCGCGGGTTCTCGAGGAACTTCTCGAGGTAGACCTCGGGGTTGTTGAACGCGGCGCCCGCTTCCGACTTGGTCATGGTGACCGCGTTCAGCAGCGCTGCTTCGGTGTAGACCACGCGCATGCCGCGGCCGCCACCGCCACCGGCGGCCTTGATGATGACCGGGTAGCCGACTTCACGCGCGATACGCAGGACTTCCTGGGGGTCGTCGGGCAGCGCGCCCTCCGAGCCGGGCACCACCGGCACGCCGGCTTCGATCATGGCGTGCTTGGCGCTGACCTTGTCGCCCATCAGGCGAATGGTCTCGGGGCGCGGGCCGATGAAGACGAAACCACTCTTTTCCACGCGCTCGGCGAAATCGGCGTTCTCGGAGAGAAAGCCGTAGCCGGGGTGGATGGCTTCAGCGTCGGTGACTTCGGCGGCCGAAATGATGGCCGGCATGTTCAGGTAGCTGTCGCGCGACGGCGCCGGCCCGATGCAGACGGACTCGTCGGCCAGGCGGACGTACTTGGCCTCGCGGTCCGCCTCGGAATGCACCACCACGGTCTTGATGCCCAGCTCCCGGCACGCACGCTGGATGCGCAGGGCAATCTCGCCACGGTTGGCAATAAGGATTTTTTCGAACATATCAACCAATCACGAACAAGGGTTGGCCGTACTCGACGGGCTCGCCGTTCTCGATCAGGATTTCCTTGATGACGCCGGACTTGTCGGCTTCGATTTCGTTGAGCAGCTTCATCGCCTCGATGATGCAGAGGGCGTCGCCTTCCTTGACGGTCTGGCCGACTTCGACGAAAGGCTGCGCGCCGGGGTTGGGCGCACGGTAGAAGGTGCCGACCATGGGCGCCTTCACCAGGTGGCCCTGGGGCACTGCCGGCGCAGCGGGCGCGGCGGCTTCGGCCGGGGCGGCGGCGGGGGCGCCGGCCGCGACGACGGGCGCCTGGGCGTAGATGGGCTGCGGCGTGGCGGCGGGTTGCGAGAACTTGACGATGCGAACCTTGCCCTCGCCCTCAGTGATCTCGAGTTCGGCGATGCCCGATTCCGCCACGAGGTCGATCAGGGTTTTGAGTTTTCGGAGATCCATACAAGACTTTCCATAAAGTGCGTGGCCGCTACCCGCCGGACGGGACGCCACAGAAAAATTGAAACGAGCAAGGCGTGGCAGGTGCCACGCCGGAGATCAGTACGCCACGGCGTAACGCAGGGCGGCTTCGTAGCCAAACGTGCCCAGGCCCGCCACGACACCCACCGCCTGGTCGGACAGGTAGGAGTGGTGACGGAAGGGCTCGCGCTTGTAGACGTTGGAGACGTGAACCTCGATGAACGGGATGGCCACGCCAGCCAATGCGTCCCTCAATGCCACGCTGGTGTGCGTGTAGGCGCCGGCATTGATGATGATGAACTCGACCGACTCGCGCGCCGCGCGCTGGATCCGGTCGACCAACTCTCCTTCGTGATTGGACTGGGCGCTTTCGACGGAAACGCCCAACTCCCGGCCGAGGACGACAAGCCGCTCATCGACCTGCGCCAGCGTGACGCTACCGTAAAGTTGCGGTTCCCGCGTGCCCAGCAGATTGAGGTTGGGACCGTTGAGAACCAGGATGCGTTGCGCCATTTTGTCGGCAGAAGTTAACGATAGACCGTTTTTTTACGTCAAAACGGGGCTTGTTGTCCATCGTGACAACTAGGTGTACCGATCTAGCGAACGGGCCAGGTCATCGGGGTTGATCTGCCCCAGAACCTTGCGGGATACCGTCCCATCTGCGTCGAAAATGAGCGTAAAAGGCAGCCCGCCTGCGGCGTTGCCCAGCCCCCTGACAATATCGATACCGCCATGCCCCGCGACCAGCAGGGGATACCCCACCGGCACCTTTTCGGAAAATGCGCGCATGTTGTCCGCGGAATCGATGCCGATGCCGACAAAGTGCACGCCCGGATATTTCTTGTGCAAGGCGTCCAGGTCGGGCATTTCCTTGACACAGGGGGGGCACCAGGTGGCCCAGAAGTTGACCAGCATCGGCTTGCCGCGGAAGCTTTCCATGGCAACGGGCTTGCCGGACAGGTCAGGCAAGGTCAGCGCATAAAGGTCTGTCGGCGCGGCCGCCACGGCCGTGCCCGGGGCGGCGCGCTCGGCGCCCGGCCCCTTGCGGGAGGACTCGCGCCAGGCGAACCAGCCTCCGCCAATCATGGCGGCCACGCCCAGGGCGCCGGAAAGAAAGACTCGACGTTTCATGCGCGAATGATAACCGCCCGGGCCACTACAATGCAGGCCGGAGGTTTCCATGCATCTGCACATATTAGGGATCTGCGGCACGTTCATGGGCGGACTGGCCCTGATCGCCCGCGCCGCGGGACATCGCGTGACCGGCTGCGACGCCGGGGTCTACCCCCCCATGAGCACGCAGCTCGCGGAACAGGGCATCGACCTGATCGAGGGCTTCAGCCCCGACCAGCTGGCGCTCAAGCCCGACCTGTACGTCATCGGCAACGTGGTCTCGCGCGGCAATCCGCTCATGGAGGCCATCCTGGAATCCGGCGCGGCCTATACCTCCGGTCCGCAGTGGCTGGGCGAGCACGTACTGCGCCAGCGCCACGTCCTGGCCGTGGCCGGCACCCACGGCAAGACGACCACGAGTTCGATGCTGGCCTGGATCCTGGAATACGCGGGCCTGGCGCCCGACTTCCTGATCGGCGGCGTGGCCAGCGACCTGAAGGTCTCGGCCCGACACGCTCCCGGCGCGCGGCACTTCGTGATCGAGGCGGATGAATACGACACGGCGTTCTTCGACAAGCGCTCGAAGTTCGTGCACTACCGTCCGCGCACGGCCATCCTGAACAATCTTGAATACGATCACGCGGACATCTTCCCCGATCTGGCCGCCATCGAAACCCAGTTCCACCACCTGGTGCGCACGATCCCCGGCAGCGGCCGCATCGTGCTGCCCACGGATTGCGAGGCGCTCGAACGCGTGCTGGCGCGCGGATGCTGGTCGGAAAGCGTGCGGATCGGCGACGAAGCCGGCTGGTCAGGCCAGCCGCTGGACGCACAGTCCTTCCGCGTGCTGCACGCGGGCAAGCCCGTGGGCGAGGTCCACTGGGCGTTGACCGGCGCGCACAACCAGGCCAATGCCCTGGCGGCGCTGGCGGCGGCCGAGCACGTGGGCGTGGCGCCCGCGACCGCGATCGCGGCGCTGTCGGCCTTCGGCGGCGTGAAGCGCCGCATGGAATTGCGCGGCGAAGTGCGTGGCGTGGCCGTCTATGACGACTTCGCCCACCACCCCACCGCCATCGCCACCACCCTGGACGGCCTGCGCCGGCAGGTGGGCGACGCCCGCATCCTGGCGGTGCTGGAGCCGCGCTCGAACACCATGAAGCTGGGCACGATGGCCGCCCGCCTGCCGCAAGCCCTGGCGCTGGCCGACCGCGTCTATTGCTTCGGCGCGCGCGAAGGCAAGCATGCGCTGGGCTGGGAACCGGCGCAGGTCCTGGCCCCCCTGGGCGGCCGCGCCAGCGGCTGGGACGACCTGGACGCACTGGTGGCGGCGGTCGCCCGGGAAGCCCGCGCCGGTGACAAGGTGCTGGTCATGAGCAATGGCGGCTTCGGCGGCATCCACGGCAAGCTGCTCGCCGCGCTGGCCTCGCCGGCAAGCTGACCCCTCTTCACGACAGGCCCCGGCATGCTCCTTTATCTACACGGCTTTCGCTCCTCGCCCCAGTCCTACAAGGCCCAGCTCACGGCCAAGACCCTGAGCGCACTGGGCATGCAGCGCTGGTGGCGTTGCCCGCAACTGCCCGTGTCGCCCCGCGAGGCCGCCCAACTGGCCCTGGCCGAGGCGGAAAGCCTGCTGGCCGGGCCGCGCTGGCCGGGCTGCCCCGACGGGCCCGAGGGGCTGACGGTGGTGGGCTCGTCGCTGGGCGGCTACTACGCCACCTGGCTGGCCGAGCGGCTGGGCTGCCGGGCCGTGCTGCTGAATCCCGCGGTGCTGGCCGCCCGCGCCCTGGCGGCGCAGGTCGGCGAGCACCAGATGTATCATTCGGACGCGCCGATGACGTTCCTGCCCGAATACCTGGACGAGCTGGACGCCCTGCATGTGCCGCGACTGACACGCCCCGAGCGCTATTTCCTCATCGCCGCCACCGGCGACGAGGTGCTCGACTGGCGCGACATGCGCGACTACGCCGCCGGCTGCAGGCAGCACATCATCGAAGGCGGCGACCACGCGCTCTCCGGCTTCGAGCGCTGGTTGCCCCTGGTGCTGGCCTTCGCGAACCTGCCGGCGCCGCCCTCCCCGGCCTCACCCTGACACTCCGCTCGCCGCGACCAGCGCGGCGGCCCCCCGGTATCCATAGGCATTGACGATGTATCTGTTTTACGAAGAAGACGGCGGTTTCAAGGCAGGCCGTATCCTGTCGGAGGCCGACGCCAGCCTGCAGGTCGAATCGGAGTCGGGCAAGCGCAGCAAGATCAAGACGGCCAGCGCGCTGTTCAAGTTCGACGCGCCCGACGCCCCCGCGTTGATCGCCCAGGCGCAACAGCAGGCAGAGGGCATCGACCTGCCCTTCCTGTGGGAATGCGCGCCGCAGGATGAGTTCGACGCCACGGAATTCGCCGCCGACTATTACGGCCATGCCCCCGGCGCCGTCGAAAAGGCCGCGCTGATCCTGGCGCTGCACGGCGCGCCCGTGTATTTCCACCGGCGCGGCAAGGGCCGCTACCGTCCCGCCCCGCCCGACATCCTGGCAGCGGCGCTGGCCGCGCTGGAGAAGAAGCGCCTGGCCGCCGAGCAGCAGGCCAACTGGGTCGACGACATGGCCGCGGGCCGCCTGCCCGAGGCCATCGGCGCCATCGCCGAAACCCTGCTGGTGCGGCCCGACAAGAACGGCATGCCCTGGAAGGCCCTGGAGGCTGCCTGCACCCGCCTGCAGAAGACGCCGGAGCGCCTGCTGCTGGACCTGGGCGCGTGGCCGCATGCGCTGGCCCTGCACAAGCGCCGCTTCCTGGCGACCTATTTCCCGCGCGGCATCGATTTCGGCGACATCACCCTGCCCGCCCTGCCCGACGGCCTGCCCGAGGCCGAGGTCACCGCCTATTCGGTGGATGATGTCACCACCACGGAAATCGACGACGCCCTGTCCGTGAGCGTGCTGCCCGACGGCCGCGTTCGCGTGGGCGTGCACATTGCGGCGCCGGCCCTGGCGGTCACCCGCGACAGCGACCTCGACAAGCTCGCGCGCGCGCGCCTGTCCACGGTCTACATGCCGGGCGACAAGATCCCCATGCAGCCCGATGCGGTGAACGATGCGTTCTCGCTGGAAGCGGGCCGCCCCGTGCCGGCCCTGTCGCTGTACGTGACGGCCGACCCGGCGACGGGCGAGATCGCGGCCACCGAGACGCGCCTGGAACGCCTGACGGTCAAGGAGAACCTGCGCCACAACATGCTGGACGGGCAGGTCACCGAAGCCGCGCTGCAGGATCCGGACGCGCCGCTGCCCTACGCCGACTGGCTGCGTCCGCTCTGGCAACTGGCCCAGGCGCTGTCGGCCCAGCGCGACATCGTGCGCGGCAAGACCGAGAACAACACGCGGGTGGAATACAGCTTCTACCTGGACGGCAACCCCGACGATCCCGACACGCCCGTGCGCCTGGTGCCCCGCCAGCGCAACGCGCCGCTGGACCGCCTGGTGGCCGAATACATGATCCTGGCCAACCGGGTCTGGGGCGGCCTGCTGGACGAGTGCGGCGTGCCCGGCATCTATCGCTCGCAGCAGGCGGGCCGCGTGCGCATGAGCACGCAGTCGCTGCCCCACGAGGCGATCGGCGTGCCGCAATACGCCTGGAGCACTTCGCCGCTGCGCCGCTACGTCGACCTGGTCAACCAGCGCCAGTTGATCGCCGCCGCCGAACACGGCGTGTCGGCCCGCCTGGTGGCGCCGTACAAGCCGCGCGACGCGGATCTCTTCGCCATCATCGGCGCCTTCGACGCCCAGTACGCCGCCTGGGGCGAGTTCCAGTCGAACCTGGAACGCTACTGGTGCCTGCGCTGGCTGGCACAGCAAGGCATCACGCGCACCCGCGCGCAGGTGCTGCGCGAAGACCTGGTGCGCCTGTCGTGCGCCCCCTTCGTGACGCGGGTGGGCGGCCTGCCCGAACTGGAACGTGGCCAGGAGGTCGAACTGGACATCCTGGGCGCGGACGAGCTGGCGCTGACGCTGGACTGCCGCTACGTCTCGACGGTGGAATCCGCCTGAGCCGGGCGGGCGCCCGAGGAAAATTCCCGGGCACCTGCCCTCGCCTCGTAAAATGGCGCGCGTGCAAGCCCACTCCGTCGCCCCCTCTTCGCTGAACCGTCTGCTGCGCTGGCTGGCCTCGCCCCGCCGGCAGCGGCTGCGTTTCGGCATCGTGGTCTCGCTGGCCGTGCACGCCGGCGTGCTGAGCCTGGGCGCGGCCCTGCCCGATCCGGCCCGTCCGCCCGCCCGCGGCCTGGAGGTGGTGCTGGTCAATCGCGAAAGCGCCGAGGCGCCCGCGCAGGCCAGGCTGCTGGCCCAGATGCAGCTCGATGGCGGCGGCGCCGATGCCGAAGGCCACGCGCAAAGCCCGCTGCCCTATACGGGCGAGGCGGCGCAGGCCGTGGTGCTGGAAGCCTTGCGCCAACGCCAGCGCGAACTGGAAGACGAGCAGCGCCGGCTGCTGACGCAGCTGGAAAGCCGCCGGGCCGCTCCCGCCGACAAGCCGCGCGCCAGCGCCTGGGAAGCCACCCGTGAGGCGGGCGCCGACAACGAGGACCAGCCCGCCGTCCTGCAGAACGCACAGGCCGCCGCGCTGAGCGAGCAGGTGAAGCAATACAACGCCCGCCCCCGCAAGCATTTCTTCGCGCCGTCCACGTCGGCCTCGCCGTATGCGCAATACGTGGACGGCTGGCGGGCCCGCATCGAGCAGACCGGCACCCGCCACTATCCCGCCGAGGCACGGGGCCGCCTCTATGGCTCGCTGCGCATGACCGTCACGCTGCGCGCCGATGGCAGCGTCGCCCAGATAGACATCGACCGGCCCGCGCCTCACGCGATACTGAACCAGGCGGCGCGCCGCATCGTCCAACTGGCTGCGCCCTTCCCGCCGTTCCCGCCAGACATCGCCCGCGAGACCGATCTGCTGTCGATCACCCGCACCTGGCATTTCACCCACGACAGGCTGGAGGCCGGCGCGCCCTGAGCGCCCGCCTCCGCCACCCTGGAAGCCCTCATGACCCTTGCCGCTCCCGCCCGCTACGCCGTCGTCGGCAATCCCGTTGCCCACAGCCGCTCGCCGCGCATCCACACGCTGTTTGCCGCCCAGACCGGCAAGACGCTCGTGTACGAGAAGCTGGCAGCGCCGCTGGACGGTTTCACGGCGACGGTGGCGGACTTCTTCGCCGCTGGCGGCCTGGGCCTGAACGTGACCGTGCCGTTCAAGCTGGAAGCCCACGCGCTGGCGGCGCGGCACCTGAGTCCGCGCGCGCGCGCCGCGGGCGCCGTCAACACCCTGTGGCGCCAGGACGGCGCGCTGCACGGCTGCAATACCGACGGCGTGGGCCTGGTGGCCGACCTGAAGCGGCTGGACGCGCCGCTGGCCGGCGCCCGGGTGCTGCTGGTGGGCGCCGGTGGCGCGTCGCGCGGCGCGCTGGGACCGCTGCTCGATGCCGGCTGCGCCCGCGTGCGCATCGCCAACCGGACCGAAGCGCGCGCCTTGCAACTGCTGGCGAACTGGCAGGCCCAGGGGGGCTCGGACACGCGCCTGGATGCCACGGGCCTGGCAGGCGCGGGCATCGCGCAGGGCTGGGACCTGGTCATCAACGCCACGGCCAGCAGCCTGGCCGATGCCGCGCCCGACCTGCCCGCCGCGCTGTATGCGGCGGGCGCGCACGCCTACGACATGATGTACGGCGCCGCCCCGACCCCGTTCATGCGCCAGGCGCGTGCCGACGGCGCCGCGCAGGCGCACGACGGCCTGGGCATGCTGGTCGGCCAGGCCGCGGAAAGCTTCCATATCTGGCACGGCTTGCGGCCCGACCCCTTGCCCGTCCTGACCGCCCTGCGCGAAGACCTGGCCCGCCCCGCGGAGGTGCCGGCATGAGCACCTCGCCGCGGCGTGGCGCGCCCCCTCGGCGCGTGTCCTGGTTTCGCATCATCACCGGCGCGCTCATGGCGCTGGTGTCGCTGGCCATCCTGTACCAGCTGTGGTTCCTCTTCATGGTGTTCTGGTACGCGCACCAGAACCCGGGCGGCAGCGCCATGATGCGCGCGGAGCTCACGCGCCTGCAGGCCGAGGACCCGGATGCCAGGCTGCGCTATGAGTGGGCCGATTACGACAAGATCAGCCGCAACCTCAAGCGCGCCGTGATCGCCTCCGAGGACGCCAACTTCACCGAGCACGAAGGCGTGGAGTGGGACGCCATCCGCAAGGCCTGGGAGTACAACCAGCGCCAGGCCGCCCGCGAAAGCAGCAAGCGGCGCGGCGGCTCCACCATCACCCAGCAGGTGGCGAAGAACCTGTTCCTGTCTGGCGACCGCAGCTATCTGCGCAAGGGCCAGGAACTGGTGCTGGCCTACACGATCGAGCACGTCATGACCAAGGAACGGATCCTGGAGCTCTATCTGAACGTGGCCGAGTGGGGCGTGGGCGTGTTCGGTGCCGAAGCCGCCGCCCAGCATTACTACGGCGTGGGCGCCGCGCAGCTGTCGGCCAGCCAGGCGGCCCGGCTGGCGGCCATGCTGCCCAACCCGCGCTACTACGACAAGCACCGCAACACGTCCTATCTGAACGCCCGTACCGGCACGCTGCTGCGCCGCATGAACATGGTGCAGATCCCCTGACCCGCGGGAGATCCGCGCCAGCCGGCCCGGGTCACGCGCCGGCGGACTTTTCGTACGCCAGGTAATCCAGGTGGATGCCGATGTGATCGGCGATGTACTTGGCATCGTGCCAGATCCCCCAGATGAATGACGAGGAACGATTCGTCTGGTTCGGCAGGCCCACGAAGTAGATGCCCTTCTCGGGGGTGATGCCGCGCTTGTGCACGGGATAGCCCTTGTCGTCGAAGATGTCGAGGCCCACCCAGCTGTAGTCCACCTTGAAGCCCGTGGCCCAGACGATGCTGCGGATGCCGGCCTGCGCCAGGTCCAGGCTCAGGATCGGCTGCGTCAGGCATGCCGGATCGTCCAGCAGCTGCCACGCCTCGGGCTCGGGCGGCAGGTCCAGGCCATTCTGCTCGATGTACGCATCCGCCTCGCGCAGGACTTCGAAGTAATCCTGGTCGCCCTGCGCCACGTTGCGGGCCAGGCCCTCCTCGAAGTTCATCACGCCGTTCGCATAGTCCTTGGCGATGCCCACCAGTTCGATGCCCGAGTGCGCCAGGCGGCGGAAATCGATCGTCCTGCCGTTGTCATAGCCGCTCACCGCGAACGCGACGTGCTCGCGCTTGGGCTTTTTCTTGACCTCGTCCCACATGCCCAGGGCGCCCAGCCACCAGCAATAGTCGCGCCCGCGATAGGCGCGCGGCGGGCGGTAATGCTCGCCCACCGACAGATAGACCTTGCGGCCGGCCTGGCGCAGTTCTTCGGCGATCTGCGAGCCCGATGCGCCCGCGCCGACGACCAGCACCGCGCCATCGGCCAGTTGCGCGGGGTTCTTGTAGGCCGATGAATGAACCTGCTGGATGCCGGCTTCGGCCGGGACGATCCGCGGATAGCTCGGGATCTGGAAGGCGCCGGTGGCCACCACGACATGCTGCGCGTCGATCACGCCTGCCGAGGTCGTCACGGTGAAGCCAGGGCGCTTGTCGTTGCGCGTGACGCCCAGCACTTCCACGCCCGTGCGCACAGGCGCCTTGATCATGGCCGCATAGTCCTCGAAATACTTGGCCATGCGCTCCTTGGGCGGGAAGACATCCGGTCCGACGTCATCGAACTTCAGGCCCGGGAAGCGGTCGTGCCAGGCGGGGCCGTTGGCCACCAGCGAGTCCCAGCGCTCGGAGCGCCAGCGCTCGGCGATGCGCTTGCGCTCCAGGACGATGTGCGCGATGCCCATTGCACCGAGGTGTTCGCTCATCGCAATGCCGGCCTGTCCGGCGCCGATCACCAGCGTATTGGTTTTTTCAACTGACATGTTCTTTCCTAGGAAGTATCGAGACCAGGTCCGGCACGGGAACCGCGCACCCGACGATGCGACGCAGTGTGAGCCAGATGGCCAGGCGAGAGAACTTCGTTTTTTGGACGCTGGGCTTAGGAAAAAGCAAATCACTGCCGGCTTTCGCTTTTTCCGATGCCGGGCCTCAGCATCGACAAAGCGTCGTGGCCCGACCCTTGCCGTATTCTGCAAATCATGAAGAACAGCCCCCTGCCTCCCGACTCCTCCTGCGCGGTCAGCCTCGAAGGCGTCGTCAAGAAATACCGCCAGCAGACCGTGCTGCAGTCGCTCACGCTGAAGATCCAGCGCGGCGAATTCCTGACCCTCCTGGGCCCTTCCGGCTGCGGCAAGACCACGCTGCTCAACCTCATCGCCGGCTTCGCGGAAGCGGACAACGGCGAGATCTTCATCGAGAACCAGCTGGTGACCGACCTGCCCCCGTATCAACGGGAGATCGGCATCGTGTTCCAGAACTACGCCCTCTTTCCCCACATGACGGTGGCGCGCAACATCGGCTATGGACTGCGCATGCGCGGGACGCCGCCCGATGAGATCGCGCGGCGCGTGAAGGAGGCGATGGCGTTGGTGAAACTGACCGACCTGGCCGAGCGCAAGCCGCGCGAACTCTCCGGCGGCCAGCAGCAGCGGGTCGCGCTGGCGCGGGCGCTGGTCATCCGCCCCAAGGTGCTGCTGCTCGACGAGCCGTTCTCGGCGCTGGACAAGGGCCTGCGCGGGGCCATGCAGATCGAGATCCGCGAGATCCAGCGCAAGCTGGGGGTGACCACTGTGTTCGTCACCCACGACCAGAGCGAGGCGCTCAGCATGTCGGACCGGATCGCGGTGATGTCCGGCGGCGTCATCCGCCAGATCGCCACGCCTGACGAGCTGTACCGCAACCCGCAGGATCCCTTCGTGGCCGCGTTCCTGGGCGACGTGAACATCCTGCCGGCGCACTACCACGGCGCCGACCCGGGCGGCATCCTGCTGCGCCTGGGCGCCGGCCTGATCCGCGTCGACCGCGACCGCCTGGTCGGAGGCTCGCACGAAGGCCGGCGCCTGGATATCTACGTGCGGCCCGAGCAGATCCGCCTGGAAGCCCTGCACGGCGATTCCGTGCTGAGCGGCACGGTGGTGAACCATGTCTTCCAGGGCGACCACATCGATTCCTATATCGACGTCGACATTCCGGTGGCGGGCAACCAGCGCGTCATGGTGCGCACGGCGGGACTGAGCGCGCCGCGGCAATGGCCGGTCGGCACGGTCACCGGCCTTGCGCTGCCCGGCGAGGGCATCAGCGTCTTCAATGCCGCCTGAGACACGCATGGCACCGATGACGATTCCCTCGGCCATGCAGGCCATCATCGCCACCACGCCCGGCGACGCGAGCGTCCTGGCGCTGGCTGAACGTCCCGTCCCGCAACCCGGCCCCGGCGAGGTGCTGCTGCGCGTGCTGGCAGCCGGCGTCAACCGGCCCGACATCATGCAGCGTGAAGGGCTGGCCAAGCCCGCGCCCGGCGTGACCGACGTGCTGGGCCTGGAAGCCTGCGGCGAGGTGGCGGCCTGCGGTCCTGGCGTGCCCGGCCACCTGCTCGGACAACGCGTGATGAGCCTGCTGCCCGGCGGCGGCTATGCGCCCTGGTGCGTGGCGCGCCTGGACCATTCGCTGGCCGTCCCGGCCACGCTCGACGATGCGGCGGCAGGCGCGCTTCCCGAAGGCCTTTTCACGGTCTGGCACAACCTGTTCGAACTGGGCGGCCTGCGCCTGGGCGAAACCGTGCTGGTCCACGGCGCGGCGGGAGGCATCGGCACCCTGGCGGTTCGCCTGGCCCATGCGGCGGGCGCCCGGGTCATCGCCACCGCCGGCAGGGCGGATCGCCTGCCCGCATTGCGGGACATGGGCGCAAGCACGGCCCTCTGCTACCGGGATGCCGATTTCGTGCAGGCCTGCCTGGATCACACCGACGGCAGGGGCGTGGACGTCGTCCTGGACATGGTGGGCGGCGACTACGTGCGCCGCAACCTGCAGGCGCTGGCCTTTGGCGGCCGGCACGTCAGCCTCTCCTTCCTGCAAGGTGCGACGGTCGAACTGGACCTGCTGGTCCTGATGCAGAAGCAGCTCAGCCTGCATTCCTCGACGATGCGCCCGCAAAGCCCCGCCGAGAAGGCGCGCATGGCCCAGGCCATTGCGCGGCACGTGCTGCCGCTGGTCGCGGACGGCCGCGTCCTGCCTCGCGTCTGCGACAGCCTGCCGCTGGCGCAGGCAGGCGAGGCACACCGGATGCTGGAGCGCGGAGACGTGTTCGGCAAGGTCGTGCTGCATCCCTGACCCCTTCCCGCCGCCCCCATCAGGAAGCCCCATGCTCCAGCTGCTCTACGCCCCGACATCGCCCTATGTCCGCAAGGTCATGGCCTGCGCCCACCTCTGCGGCCTGGCCGACCGGATCGAATGGCTGGACAGCGCGGCGAACCCGATCCGGCGCGACGCCAGGATCGCCGTCCACAACCCGCTGGCCAAGGTGCCGACCCTGATCCTGCCCGATGGACAGCCGCTGTACGACAGCCGCGTGATCTGCGAGTACCTGGCCGACCTGGGCGGGAACCCCCACCTGTTTCCCGCAGCGGGGCCGCAACGCTGGCAGGCGCTGACGCGGCAGGCATTGGGTGATGGCCTGCTCGACGCAGCCCTGCTGGCGCGCTACGAGTCCACGGCCCGGCCGCCCGAGTGGCAATGGCCCGCCTGGCGCGAGGCGCAACTGACCAAGGTCGCCGCCTGCCTGGACACGATCGAGACCCTGGCGCCGAACCTGGCCCTGGACATGCCCTCCATCGGCGAACTCACGCTGGGTTGCGCGCTGGGCTACCTGGACTTCCGCTTTCCCGAGCTCGACTGGCGCGCCCGCCATCCCGCCGCCGCGGGCTGGGAAGCCAGCTTCCGCGCCCTGCCCGCCCTGCAGGCGACCTTTCCCCATGAAGCCTGAGACGACACGACCATGACCCTGCCCTCCGCGCCCGGCGATGCCGGCAGTCCCACGATCTGGTTCCTGAACGGCCCCAATGCCAATCTGTATGGTCTCGATGCCAACAAGACCTATGGCACGGAGAGCTTCCCGGCGCTGCGCGAACGCTGTGAAGCGAAGGCAGCCAGCCTGGGCCTGGCCCTGCGCTTCGTGCAGTCCAACCATGAAGGGCAACTGGTCGACTGGATCCAGGAGGCGCGCGGCGAAGCCCCGGGCCTGATCATCAACGCCGCCGGCCTGACCTATTCGTCCGTGCCCATCCTGGATGCCCTGCTGGCGTTCCCGGGCAGGATCATCGAAGTGCACATGAGCAACATCTGGCGGCGGGAGCCCTTCCGCCATCACTCCTATATCTCGAAAGCCGCCGACGGCGTCATCGCGGGACTGGGCGGGGAAGGCTATGAACTTGCCATCGACGCCATGTCCCGCCTGATCAGGACGCCCCGATGAACGGCGGGACCCAGGCCATGACCGGCCACCCCAGCGGCACCCTGGTGTTCTACAGCGCCTTCGACGATTTCGATACCTGGAAGAACGCCCTCCATGCCTGCCTGCCCTCGCTGCGCATCCTGCATGCCAGCGAGGTCACCGACCCGGCCGGGATCCACTATTCCCTGACCTGGAAACCCCCAGCGGGTTTCTTCGACAGCATGCGCAACCTGCGCCTCATCATCAACCTGGGCGCGGGCGTCGATGCGCTGGTCGGCCGCAAGGACCTGCCGGCCAACGTGCCGATCACCCGCATCACCGACCCCGACATGGCGCGCATGATGGCGGGCTACGTGCTCTTCGCCACGCTGCGCCACGCGCGCGAGATTCCCTGGTTCGAGCAGGCCCAGCGCCGTGGCGAATGGGCCTATCGCCACCCCCGCTCCCCGCGGGACATCCGTGTCGGCGTGCTCGGACTGGGCGAACTCGGCGCACACGCCGCCCACGAGCTGCAGCGCCAGGGCCTGACCGTGCTGGGCTGGTCGCGCAGCCCGCGCGAGATCGCCGGCGTGCGCTGCCACGCGGGCATGGATGCCCTGGACACCGTGATCGCCCAATCGGACATCCTGGTGATCATGCTGCCGCTCACGCCCCAGACGCACGGGCTGCTCGGCCGCGAGCGGCTTGAACGCCTGCCGCGCGGCGCCTCGCTCATCAACGTGGCCCGCGGCGCGCTGGTCGACCAGGCCGCCATGACGGCCCTGCTGCAGGACGGCCATATCGGCGCGGCCACGCTCGACGTCTTCACGCACGAACCGCTGCCGGCGGACGATCCGCTCTGGCGCATGGAGAACGTGCTGATCACGCCCCACCTGGCTTCCGTTGCCATTCCGGCATCGGCGGCCACGCAGATCGCCGGGAACATCCTGCGCGTCGCACGAGGCGAGGCGCCGCTGCACGAGATCGATCCGTCGCGCGGCTACTGACCGCGAGGCCCCGAAAGGAAAACGGCGCCGGATTCGCATCCGGCGCCGTTTTTCTTGGCCCTGCCGGGCTCAGTGCCCGTCCTCGATATTGAGCACCTTGCCCAGCCCGAGGAAATAGTTGGCGAACGCGAGCAGCGTGGCGGTGACGGCGATGTAGACGACGGACAGCGCCGCCAGCGTCGGGTCCGCGAACTCGCGCACGTAGTTGTACATGGAGACCGGCAGCGTCTGCGTCATCTGCGTCGTCACGAACAGCGACGCCGTGAACTCGCTGAAGGACATGATCGCCGCGAACAGCCATCCGCCGAAGAGGCCGGGCCCCAGCAGGGGAAGGGTGATCGTGAACATCACGCGCAGGGGCGATGCGCCCAGGCTGGCCGCGGCCTGCTCCAGCCTTTCGTCGAGGTTCTCCATCGATACGTAGACGCTGCGCATGACGAAGGGCAGCACCAGCATCACGTGGCAGAGGATCACCAGCCCATAGCCCCGGTCCAGGTCGAACTGGGCGACCAGGATCAGCAGCCCCAGGCCCAGCGTGAAATGCGGGATCACCAGGGGCGACAGGAGGATGCCCTGCAGCAGGTCCTTGCCCGGGAAGGCCATGCGCTTCACGGCGATGGCCAGCGCCGTCCCGATGCCCAGGGCGATGAAGGACGACCAGAGCATCACGATCAGGCTGGCCCGGAAGCCCTGCTGGAAGTCCGGATAGGTGAAGGCACGGATGAACCAGCGCCAGGACCAGGTCTCGGGGGGAAAGGTCAGGAGCGCCTTGTCGTTGAAGGACGCCAGGGTCACGACGAAGACGGGCAGCAGCACGAAGGCCAGGATGAGCACGATGAGCAGGGGCGCGCCGATGCGCAAGAGCAGCATCGTCATGTCCCGGCGGCGCGGCGCCGGGGTGGCGCGGGAAAGGGAAGAGGCAGTCGTCATGCTAGTGGGCTCCCATTGCCTTGAGGCGGCGGGTCGCGCGGCCGAGCAACAGCAGCGCCGCGAAGGTCAGGGCCAGTCCGGCGACGCTCAGGCTGGCGGCCAGCGGGAAGTTCATCGACGAGAACCCCAGTTGATACACCAGGGTGGACACCGTGGGCACGCGCCCGCCCCCGATCATCTGCGGCGTGGCGAAGGCGCTGAACGTCCAGGCGAAGGCCGTGGTGATGCTGGCGATGATGCCGGGCATGGACAGCGGCAGCGTCACCGTCAGGAACGTGCGCACCGGCCCGGCGCCCAGGCTTTGCGCCGCCTTCTCGTAGTCGCGGTCGATGTGCGAGATGGCGGTGGCCAGCATCAGGACCACCACGGGAATCGTCACGTGCACCAGCGCGATGAGTACGCCCAGATGCGTGAACATCAGGTTCAGCGGCAGGTCGATCAGCCCCAGCTTGCGCAGCGTGGTGTTGATGAAACCGTTGCTGCCCAGCACGATGATCCACGAGTACGTGCGCACGATCTCGCCCAGGAACAGCGGCGTGATCGACACGATGAGGATGAAGGGCTTCAACACGCGGTTGCGCACGCGCACCAGTGCGTAGGCCAGCGGATAGGCGATCAGCAGCGAGAAGATCGTGGTCTCGATGCTGAGCAGCAGGGTGTTGGTGAAGGCCGTCAGATAGATGGACTTGCCCAGGCCGGTGAAATTCTCCAGCGTCAGCCCGCCCACCTCCATCGAGCCGGGAATGAATGCGCGCACGCTGAACTGGAGCACCGACGCCATCGCCACGCAGATGCACAGCGCGACGAGCCCCGCGGGGGAAATCAGCCATCCCCTCAGACTGGAACGCGTGTTCATGGATATTCCGTCTTCCGTAAGCGTTGAAATCTCGAATTGCCCGCGTCCCGGCGCGCGCGCTCGGCGGCCGGGACGCGAACGCGGCAGGGCGCGATCAGTTCATGATGTTTTCGGTGAACCACTTGCGCCACTCGGCGGTCTTCTCCGCGCGCAGCTTGTGATCGATGATGATGGCCTGCTTTTCCCACTGTTCCTTGGTGGTGAACACGCCGGGCAGGGCCGCGTCCTCGGCCGAGACCTTGGCGTTGGTCACGACCGGGCTCGCCTTCTTGTAGGCCACGATCTTCGACTGGACCTCGGGCGACAGCGCGATGTCCATGAACTTGTAGGCCAGGTCGGTCTTGGTCGTGCCTTTCATGATGCCCATGGTGTCCACGCCCAGGACCGCGCCTTCCTTGGGCATCGTGACCTTGATGGGCACGCCCTGGCCGATCATGTAATAGGCGTTCATCGACAACAGCACCTGCACGGGCGTCTCGCCGGTGGCGATCAGCTGCTGGCTGTTGGCGTCGTTGGTGTAGAAGGCCTTGAAGTTGGGCTTGAGCGCGCGGAGCTTGTCCGTGCCCTTTTCCCAGGTGCTGGCATCGCCGCCCGAGAGCAGCGCGGCCACGTTGATGATGTGGCTGGGGTCGAAGTCCGGCGCCGACAGCTTGGCCTTGAGCGCGGGGTTCCACAGGTCGTTCCAGCTCTCGAAGGTGATGTCTTTGGGCACCAGGTCGGGGCGATAGCCGATGGTATAGACATAGGCCCAGCTGCCGACGTGGAAGGGACTGATCCTGGCCTGCTCCACCAGGTTGGCGTAGTTGGGCAGCTTCGCCGTGTCGAGCTTCTCGAACAGGTTGCCGTCCGCGTATAGCCAGCCGATGTGCGAGGTCGTGAAGGTGATGTCGCTTTCCGGCGTCTTGCTCAGCTTGGCCTTGTTCAGGCGGTCGATCGTGCCGCCGGTGATGTACTTCACCGGCACGCCCGTCTGGCGGGTGAACTCCTTGCCGATGTTCTCGTCGATCAGGTCGCGGAAGCTGCCGCCCCAGGTGCTGATGACGAGGGCTTCCTCGGCCGAGGCCACGCTGGTCAGCAGCGCGCAGGAAAGCAGACTGGCGACCGTAAGTTTTCGAATCATTGCAAACCCCTTGTGATGTTGTCGTCCGACGAGCGCTGCCGACCGGAGTCCAGATGATGGGAGAGGCGGCCTGGCGCACCAAGTCACCTTTTCCTTAGGGCCGGTTCGCATTTCCCGAACCGCCATGCCGCCCAGGCCGGGTCGGAATTTCCGAGAGCGCCCACCGGAAAAAACAAATAGGCGCGACGGCGCCGGGGATCGACGATGGAAGCCTCGCTTTTTCCCGCAGGTCTGCGCCCGCGCCCTGCCCGTGCCAACCTTTCCAGGCAACCATGAAACACACGCGCATCCGTCCCTTCAACACCAAGGCCACCTATCCCGAGCAAAGCCTGGACAACGACCTGTGCCAGGCCGTCGTCGCGCGCGGCAGCACCGTGTTCCTGCGCGGACAGATCGGCCAGAACCTGGACACCTCCGAAAGCGTCTGCATCGGCGACGCGGCGGGCCAGGCGGAACAGGCCATGGCCAACATCGCCATGCTGCTGAAGGAGGCCGGCGGCGAGCTCAAGGACATCTGCAAGATCACCATCTACCTGATCGATCCGCGTTACCGCGAAGCGGTCTATCGCGTGGTGGGCCGCTGGCTGCAGGGCGTGCACCCGGTTTCCACGGGCCTGGTGGTGTCCGCGCTGGCCCGCCCGGAGTGGCTGGTCGAGATCGACGCCACCGCGGTCATTCCGGACTGAACGCCATGACGTTCTCGATCCTCGCGCGCTGCCCGGACTCGGGGCAGTTCGGCGCGGCAGTCTCGTCCTCGTCGCCCGCCGTGGCGGCGCGCTGCATCCGCGTGCGCGCCGGGGTGGGCGCGGCGGTCAGCCAGAACATCACCGACCCCGCGCTGGGACCGTTGGCGCTGGACCTGATGGCACAGGGACGCACGCCCGAGCAGGCGCTGGCGCAGCTGCAGACGCGCCCCTTCATCGACTACCGCCAGTTGATGGCCATCGACGCCGCGCATCCGCCCGCCGTCTTCACCGGTCCGAACGCGCTGGGCACGCTGGCCAGCGCGACGGGCGCGCACGCCGCCTGCGCGGGCAACATGCTGGCGTCGCGGGACGTGCCCGGCGCGATGCTGGCTGCCTTCGAGCATGCCTGCGGCCCGCTGGCGGAGCGGCTGATGCGGGCATTGCTTGCCGGCCAGGCCGCCGGCGGCGAAGAGGGGCCTGTCCACTCGGCGGGCCTGCTGGTCTGCCACGAACTGGACTGGCCGCTGGTCGACCTGCGCCTGGACTGGGTCGAGCACGCCCCCGTCGAAGCGCTCTATGAGACGTGGAAGGTCTACGAACCGCAAGTCGAGGCCTATGTCACCCGCGCCCGCGATCCGCGCGCGGCGCCCAGCTTCGGCGTGCCTGGCGACCTCTGACGCGGGCGTCGCGGGGCGCGCGCCAGGCGCCTCCCCCCCTCGCCCTGGAGAGTGTGGATACACTGAAGCCCGCCTCTTGCTTCCCTGAATCGGACAATGCTCAATCGCATCTCGCTGCGCCAGATGGAGTATTTCGTGGCCACTGCCAGGCACGGCAGCATCGCCTCGGCCTCCTCGCAGATCCATATCTCCCCGCCCTCCATCTCGGCCGCCATCGCCCATATCGAGACGGAGCTCGGCGTGCAGCTGTTCGTGCGCCACCCGTCGAAAGGCCTGGCGCTGACACCGCTGGGCATGCACGTGATGCAGGAGTGCGAAGGGCTGCTAGAGCGCGCCTCGCGGCTGTACGACATCGCATCGGACTCCAACGACAGCATCCAGGGCGTGCTGCGCGTGGGCTGCTTCCAGCCCCTGGCCGCCATGATCGCCCCGGAAGTCATCTTCGGCTTTGCCCGCGCCTTCGAGAAAGTCGAGCTGCACATGGTGGAAGGCGACCAGCAGGAGCTCATCAACAAGCTGCACACCCTCGACATCGACGTCGCGCTGACCTACGACCTGCAGCTGGGCGAGGAAATCGGCTTCGAGAGCCTGGCGCAGATGCCGCCGCACGTGCTCGTGAGCGAACTGCACCCGTTGGCACAGCAGATCGCCGTCACCCTCGAGGAACTGGCCCAGCAGCCCATGGTGCTGCTGGATCTGCCCATGAGCCGGGAGTATTTCCTGTCGCTGTTCTCCAAGGCGGGGCTGGAACCCAATATCGTCGCCCGCTCGCGTTCCGAGGATGTCGTTCGGTCGATGGTGGCCAACGGTTTCGGCTACGCGCTCTTCAACGTCCGGCCCAAGTCGACCCAGTCGCTGGACGGCAAGCGCCTGGTGCGCCTGCGCCTGGCCGGGGAACAGCGGCCGATGCTGCTGGGCATGGCCACCTACAAGCCGATGAAGCTCTCGCGGCTGGCGCAGGCCTTCATGCAGCGCTGCCGCGCCTACATCTCGAACCAGTACATCCCTGGCATGAGCGCGGCCAGCTTCTTCGATCCCCACATTTCGAACCCTGCCGGGCCGCCGCCCCGCTGAGCGCGGCGCAGCGGCCCGGCGCCCTTCTTCCCAGCGCAAGCCATGACGTCTCCCCTCCCTTCCGACAGCCTCGCGCTGCTGCGCGAACTGATCGCCTTCCCTTCGGTCACCCTCACGCCCAACGCCGCACTGATGGACCGTGTCCAGGCGATCCTGGACACGGCCGGCATTCCCTCGACACGGGTCCCCGACCCGCAGGATCCCTCGCGCTGCAACCTGTACGCCAGCGTCGGCCCCCAGGGCCTGCCGGGCATCCTGCTGTCGGGACATACCGACGTGGTGCCGGTCGAGGGCCAGCCCTGGACCGTGGCGCCCTTCGCGGCGACCGAGCGCGAGGGACGTGTCTATGGCCGGGGCGCCGCGGACATGAAAGGCTTCGTGGCCTGCGCCGTCATGGCCATGGTCCTTGCGGCGCGGCAGCCGCTCAAGCGCCCCTTGCAACTCGCGCTGTCCTTCGACGAGGAAATCGGCTGCGTGGGCGTCCGGCACCTGCTGCATGCGCTGAAGGACCTGCAACCCCAGCCCTCCCTCTGCGTGGTCGGCGAGCCCACCCTCATGAAGATCGGGACGGGCCACAAGGGCAAGGCTGCCTATCGGGCCCGCTGCCGCGGCCAGGCCGGCCACTCGGGCCTGGCGCCCCACTACGTCAACGCCATCCACACGGCGGCCGATCTCGTGGCCGCGCTGCGGGAGGTGCAACAGGACCTGGCGGCCCACGGGCCGCGCGAGGCAGGCTACGCCGTCCCCTACTCGACCGTGCACGCCGGGACGATCCGGGGCGGCACCGCCCTGAACATCGTCCCGTCTGACTGCGACGTGGATTTCGAAATTCGTAACATCGCGCTGGACGAACCCGCCGAGATCCTCGCCCGGATCGTGGCGCGCACCCAGGCGCGGATGCGCGACGCCCAGGCGCTGCCCGCGGCACAGGCACCCGATATCCAGCTCGTCAACGCCTATCCCGGCCTGTCCGTCCCCGACGACGCGCCGAGCGTGCGGCTGCTGGCCTCCTTCCTGCCGCCGGACACGCCCCGCACCAAGGTGGCATTCGGAACGGAAGGCGGCCTCTTCGGCCGGCAATGGCGGCAGACCGCCGTGCTGGTCTGCGGCCCGGGCAGCATCGAAGTGGCCCACAAAGCCGACGAATATGTGGAGATATCGCAGATCGAGGCCTGCGACCGGATGCTCGCCAACTTGGCAAAACACCTCTGCGCCTAGGGAAAGCACAGGAAAAACCACAGCCCGGGCGCTGCGCGTCGGCAAAGAATCCGAAAACGTCGCAAAATACCGGGTTTACACCTTCGGTCCAGAACCCGACCCCTATGCGTACAGCCCGTCGCTACCTGGCACGCGAAATCTATCGATCCTGCACGGTCGTGCTGCTGGCCCTGCTCGGCCTCTTCACGTTCTTCGCGCTGGTCGATGAGCTGGACGGCCTGGGCGGCAACTTCACGTTGCTCTCGCTGCTTTACCTGCAGGCGCTGGCCCTGCCGACGCGCCTCTACGACCTGCTGCCCATCGGCCTGCTGATCGGCGCCATCCTGGCCCTGGCAGGCCTGGCACAACGCAACGAACTGGTGATCCTGCGCGTGTCCGGCGTCAGCGGCCTGCGTCTCATGGGCATGCTGTGGCTCGTGACCCTGCCCGTGATGGTCCTGGCGCTGCTGCTCTCCGAGGTCGCCACGCCCGCGGCGGAACTGCGCTCGGGCGAAGCGAACCTGCTGCTGCGCGGCAAAGCCGGCGGCGGCCGCATGGCCAGCGGCTACTGGTTCAAGGAACCGGTGGCCGGTGGCGGCTCGCGCATCCTGAACGTGAAGAACCTGCTGGCCAACGGCGGCGTGGGCGACGTCACGCTCTACGAATTCGAGAATGCCCAGACCTTGCGCGCGTTCTCGACCGCCAAGACGGGCCGCTTCGAGGACGGCAAGCTGATCCTGGAAGACATCGGCGAGAACACCATTGCCAGCGATGCGACGGACCGTTTCAAGGATGCCGCCGCGCCCCAGAAACCGCTGCTGGCCAGCCGTCGCCTGGAAAGCCGCACCCTCGACACCACCCTGACACCCGAACGCCTGCTGGCCCGCGTGCTGACGCCCGAGCGCATGTCGCTCTTCAGCCTGTGGGACTACATCGACTATCTCCACGCCAACAACCTCCAGACGGACCGCCAGGTCGTGGCGGTCTGGCGCAAGCTCGTCTACCCCTTCACGCTGCTGGTCATGATGACCATCGCCGCCCCGATCAGCTTCATGCAGACGCGGCGCGGGGGCGTCGGGGCCAAGGTTTTCATCGGCATCCTGCTGGGGGTCGGTTTCTTCATGCTCAACCAACTGGCGCTGAACGTCGGCATGCTGGGGCGCTGGCCGCCCTGGGTGACCGCGCTCGTGCCCAACGCCGCCGCGCTGACGCTGGCGCTGGGGTCGCTGTGGGTCATGGAAAGCCGGCATACCCTGGCGAACCTGTCCCAGCACCGATGGCCCTGGAGAAAATCTAGCGTATGAGCAGTCCCGACATCTGGATGATCGGCGATGTGCAAGGGTGTTGCGGTCCGCTGGACGCCCTGCTTGAGCAACCTGAACTCACGGCCGACCCGGCTGCCCGCTACTGGTTCGCGGGCGACCTGATCAACCGGGGCCCCCAATCGCTCGCCACCCTGCGCCGCATCCGCGACATGGAGGAACGCTCCGTCTCCATCCTGGGCAACCACGACCTGCACCTGCTGGCCGCCGCCGCCGGCGTGCGCCGGCCCGGCAAGAACGACACGATCGACGAGATCCTGGACGCGCCCGACGCCGATGAACTGATCGACTGGCTGCGTTACCGGCCCCTGGCGCATTACCAGCATGACCATCTGATGGTCCATGCGGGCGTGCTGGCCAAATGGGATGTCGCCAAGACGCTGTCGCTGGCGGGCGAAGTGCAGGACGCCCTGCGCTCGGCCAACTGGAAGAAACGCCTGCAGAAGATGTACGGCAACGAACCCGTGCACTGGAAGGACGGCTTCGAGGGCGCCAAGCGCCTGCGCGTCATCATCAACGCGCTCACCCGCATGCGGCTGTGCACGGCCAAGGGACTGATGGACTTCACCGCCAAGGCCCTGCCGGGCGATCCGCCGCCCGGCCTCATGCCGTGGTTCGACGTGCCCAAGCGCGCCACCCGCGACGTAACCGTGGTGTTCGGCCACTGGTCGACGCTGGGCCTGCTGCTGCGCGACGATGTGATCTGCCTGGACTCAGGCTGCGTCTGGGGCGGCCAGTTGACCGCCGTGCGCCTGCAGGACCGCCGCGTCGTGCAGGTGAAGTGCTCGCAATTCCAGGATCCGGGCAAGGACTGAGCGTCCCTGCCCGCGCGGCGCGGCTCAGCCCGCCGCGGCGTCCATCGTCTCGTCCACGCCCCTGCGCACTTCGTCGCGCACCATGGCGTGCGCACGCGTGGCAAGCGCCACGCGGGTACAGACCTCGCCTGCGTCGTTCTGCCGTACCAGGGGCGGCAGGAACACGGCCTCGATCACGACGCTGCGGCTGCGCAGCACGCGCCACGCATTGCCCATCAGGCTCTCCTCGCCGACGAAGGCCGCGAAATCGCTGCGCCGCCCCTCGTGCATGAAGCACAGCGCGACCGGCTGGATGGCGACATCGAGATGGCGGGCCGGCTCGAAGAGGCTGGGATGGAAGGGGCGCACGTCATAGCCCGGCGAGGTCGTGCCTTCCGGGAAGAGGCCCACGGCTTCGCCGCGGTCGAAACGCAGGCGCATGGCCTCGCTGACCGCATGCACCGCGTGGCGCTGGCCACGCTCGATGAAGACCGTGCCCGCGCCCGCCACCAGCCAGCCGATGATCGGCCATTTGCGGATCTCGGCCTTGGCGACGAAGGCGGTTGCCCGCACGCTGTTCAGCACGTAGATGTCCAGCCACGAGACATGGTTGGCCACCCACAGCACCGGCGCCTGCAGCACCGGCTCGCCGCGTACCAGGATCTTGACGCCGCAAGCCGCCATCAGCGTGCGGGACCACTTGCGGTTGGCGATGGCCTTGGCACGCACGCTCATGAACGGAAATGCCGTGGCGATGATCAAGAGGCCCAGCAGGACCAGCGCCAGTGCGATCGTCAGCCGCAAGACATAACGGAGGAGACTCACGCAGCCGCTTCCCAGACGACGCGGCCGCCCACCACCGTGCTCTTCACGCGCCCCTGCAGCACCATGCCGTGGAACGGCGTGTGGTGGCTCTGGCTGAGCAGCGTGTCACGGCCCACCTTCCAGCGCGCATCGAGATCGACCAGGCAGAAATCCGCCGGCGCGCCCACGCCCAGGCGGCCGCAAGGCGGCAACGCCGGGGCGCCAGCGGCCAGGATGCCGGCAGGCTCGCTGGTGACGCGCGCCAATGCCTGCTTGAGCGGCACGCCTGCGTCTTCGGCCCACTTGATGGTCAGCGACAGCAGCAGCTCCAGCCCCGTGGCGCCGGCTTCCGCCTCGGCGAAAGGCAACAGCTTGCCATCGTCGTCCACCGGCGTGTGGTCCGAGCAGATGGCGTCGATGGTGCCGTCCAGCAGCCCGGCGCGCAGGCCGTCACGGTCGCGCTGGCCGCGCAGCGGCGGCTCGACGCGGAAATTGCTGTCGTAGTAGCCGATATCCACGTCGGTCAGGTGCACGTGGTTGGCCGAGACGTCGCAGGTCACGGGCAGGCCTTCGCGCTTGGCCTGGCGCACCAGGTCCACGCCCGCGGCGCTGGAGATGCGGCACAGGTGCAGGCGTGCGCCGCTGACGCGCTGCAGGTCGAACAGGGTGTTCAGCGCAATGGTTTCGGCCTGCACCGGCACGCCCGAGAGGCCCAGGCGCGAGGCATAGGCGCCGCTGGCGGCCACGCCGCCGCGCGCCAGCCACGGATCCTGCGGACGCAGCCACAGCACATAGCCGAAGGTGTGCGCGTATTGCATGGTGCGCAGCAGCACGCCGGTGTCGGTCACGGCCTGGTCCGCCTGCGAGAAGGCCACGCAGCCCGCCTCGGTCAGCTCGGCCATCTCGGTGACGACCTCGCCCTTCAGGCCCACGGTCATGGCGCCCAGCGGATACAGGTGCGCCTGGTTCAATTGGCGCGCGCGGTGCTTGAGCATTTCGACCAGGCCCGGCTCGTCGAGCGGGGGATCGGTGTCGGGCGGCTGCACGAGGCTCGTCACGCCGCCGGCCAGCGCGGCCTGCATTTCGGACTCCAGCGTGGCGCGATACTCGAAGCCAGGCTCGCGCAGGCGTGCGGCCAGGTCGACCAGGCCCGGCAGCACGGCCAGTCCGGCGGCGTCCAGCGTGCGGCTCGCCTCGAAGCCGGCGGGTATCTCGCCCACGCCCACCACGCGGCCCCCGGCCACGTAGAGGTCGCAGACGCGGTCGATGTCATTGGCCGGATCGATCAGCCGGCCGCCCTTGATGTGCAATTTCATCTGTGTTCTCTACCGAAAGTCAGTGCCGGCTCAGGCGCTTGCGCCCGCCACGATGCTCATGACAGCCATGCGCACCGCGATGCCGAAGGTGACCTGCTTCAGGATCACGGCCTGCTCGCCATCGGCCACGGCGGAGTCGATTTCCACGCCCCGGTTCATGGGGCCGGGGTGCATGACGATGGCGTCGGGCTTGGCCAGGGCCAGCTTCTCGCGCGTCAGGCCATAGTGCTTGAAGTACTCGTGCGAGGACGGCAGCAGCGCGCCGCGCATGCGCTCGCTTTGCAGGCGCAGCATGATGATCACGTCCACGCCCTTCAGGCCCGCGCTCATGTCGGTGAAGACGCGCACGCCCATCTGTTCCAGGCCGCCCGGCAGCAGCGTCAGCGGCCCGATGGCGCGGACTTCCGCCACGCCCAGCGTGGTCAGCGCATGGATATCGGAACGCGCCACCCGCGAGTGCAGGATGTCGCCCACGATGGCCACGGTCAGGTTGGAGAAATCTTTCTTGAAGTGCCGGATCGTGTACATGTCCAGCAGCGCCTGCGTCGGGTGGGCATGGCGGCCGTCGCCGGCATTGACCACGTGCACGTGCGGCGCGACGTGGCGCGCGATCAGGTGCGGCGCGCCGCTGGCCTGGTGGCGCACGACGAAGAGGTCCGCCTGCATCGCCGACAGGTTGGCGATGGTGTCCAGCAGCGACTCTCCCTTGGCGGCCGAGGAGGCATTGATGTTCAGGTTGAACACGTCGGCCGACAGGCGCTTGGCCGCGATCTCGAACGTGGTGCGGGTACGGGTCGAGTTCTCGAAGAACAGGTTGAATACGCTCTTGCCGCGCAGGAGCGGCACCTTCTTGACGTCGCGCTCGGCCAGCGGCACGAAGGTCTCGGCCGTGTCCAGGATGTGCGTCAGCACGTCGCGGGGCAGGCCTTCGGTGGTCAGCAGGTGCGTCAGCTCGCCATGCCGGTTGAGCTGAGGGTTATTCATCGTCCGTTTCCTTTTCGAGGGCTAGGGCAAAGCTGCCGTCTTCCTGGCGGGTCAGCACGAGGCTGCCGTCCGGAGCCGGCTCCACCCGCGCGCCCACGGCGCAGGCAGCAACAGGCAGTTCACGTCCGCCACGGTCGAGCAGGACCGCCAGCCGGATCGAGGCGGGGCGGCCGTAGTCGAACAGTTCGTTCATGGCGGCGCGGATGGTGCGGCCGGTGAAGAGCACGTCGTCGACCACGATCAGGTGCGCGTCGGCCACCACGAAGGGGATGTCCGAAGGCTGCACCTGGGAATGCAGGCCGATGCGGTCGAAATCGTCGCGATAGAAGCTGATGTCCAGGGTGCCGGGCTTGCCGGGCAGGCCCAGGTCGGCCTGCAGGCGCTCGGCGAGCCAGGCGCCGCCGGAGTGGATGCCGACCAGGTGGACAGCGCCGGCGGGCAGCGCAGCCAGCTCGCGGCGCACAGCTTCACGCAGGCTGGCGTAGAGGGTTTCGGCGTCAGGCAGGGCGTCGGGGGTATAGACGGGAGGCGTATGGGACATGGTCAGGAAAGGGTTGCGCGATCAGTGCAACTAACGGATCGCATCCAGATATCTTTGCAGAATAATAGCCGCTGCGACGGCGTCCTCGGGCGCGTGGGTGCCCAACTGCGCCTGGGCCTCCATGCTGGAGCCCCGCTCGTCGACCAGGACGACCGGCAGGCCGAAGCGCCCATGCAACTGGTTGGCGAAGCGCCGGCCCTGCAGGCTGGCGTGCTGCTCCGTGCCCGCCGAGGTCAGCGCCAGGCCCACCACCAGCCGTTGCGGCTGCCAGTCGGCCAGCAATTGCGCGATCCGGGCGAAGCGGCCATCGCGGGTGGGGGCCAGGATGATTTCCAGGGCGCCCGCACGGCGCGTGACGGTATTGCCCAAGGCCACGCCCAGCTTGCGCGTGCCGAAATCGAAGGCCAGCAGCGTCTCGTCGGCGCCAGCAGCCGGGGGAGCAGCGAGGTCGAGCACGGTGACGCCCGTGCCCTGCCCCACCGAAGGCAGCGGTTTTTCCGGGACCGGCTCAGGCATGCCCGGCGCCACCCGACAGCATGACCGGATCGATGCCCAGCAGTTTCAGGGCCGCCAGGTAGCGTTCTTCCGGCGCCACGTCGAAGATGATGCCCTGGTCGGAGGACATGCTCAGCCAGGCGTTCTGCGACAGCTCGCTTTCGAGCTGGCCCGCCCCCCAGCCCGCATAACCCAGGGTGACCAGCATGCGGGGCGGGCCGTTGCCGTCAGCCACGGCCTGCAGCACGTCGCGCGAGGTGGTGAGCGCGAGCTCTCCGAGGCGGATGCTGGAGGTGTAGTCGCCCGGCGGCGCATGCAGCACGAAGCCCCGGTCCGTCTGCACCGGTCCGCCGAAGAACACCGGCGCGTCGCGCGCGGGCATGATCTCCAGCTTCATGTCGATGCGTTCGAAGAGCGAACCCAGCGTCAGGTCGGTGGGCCGGTTGATGACCAGGCCCAGCGCCCCGCGCTCGGTGTGTTCGCAGACATAGATGAGCGTGCCGGCCAGGCTGCCCTCGACCATGCCGGGCATGGCGAGCAGGAACTGGTTGGACAAGTCGATGGCAACGCCAACCGGCGTCGGGCCGTTGTCGGCGACGGGTTCTTTGCTTGCTGTCATGGCGCCCCCCTCCATCGGGTAGTGAAACTTTGCTGGCTGCCCTTGCGCGAAATCAGATTTCCATCAGCTCGAAATCTTCCTTGCGCGCGCCGCATTCGGGACAGACCCAGTTCGGCGGCACGTCTTCCCAGCGGGTGCCGGGAGCGATGCCTTCCTCGGGCAGGCCTGCTTCTTCTTCGTAGACCCAGCCACAGATCAGACACATCCAGGTTTTCATGCTTGATTTCTCTCGTTTCGTTCAGGACGACGCGCCGGCCGGCACGACGCCGGGCGAACGATACGCGACCTTCCCCTACAATGGGGTCAATCTTACCGAAACCCAACCGGCGCTGCCGGGGGTCCGCGCGGAAAGCCGGCACATGCGCCTGGCCTCCTCGTCGCAGCCCGCGCGCCGCCGCAACCTGATGCCGTAGCCGTGGCCGCCATTCCGACTCCCCCCCTCGTCCTGCTCTTCGGCCCGGTCGACCCGACCGGCGCTGACGGCCTGCCCGCCGATGCCATCACCTGCGCGGCGCTGGGCGCCCACGGGCTGGCCTCTCCCACCGCGCTGACGGTGCAGGACAGCGCCAGCATCGAAGACGTCGTGCCCCTGCCCCCCGAGCAGATCGACGACCAGGCCCGCTGCCTGCTCGAGGACATGGCCGTGCAGGCCATCAAGGTGGGCACGCTCTATACCCCCGAGGCCGTCAGCGCCGTGGCCCAGGTGGCCGCCGACTACAGCCACCTGCCGCTGGTGCTGCACCTGGGCGGCCAGGGCCTGCCCGTGGGCGACGCCGCCGAGCAGGAAGACGCCGAGGACGTGCTGGGCGCGACCTTCGAGCTGCTGCTGCCGCAAGCCGACGTGGTCGTGGTCGACCACCTCCTGCTCCAGCGCTGGCACGCCGAGGGTTTCCTGGAAACCAACGAAGCCTCGGATGCCTACCTGGCGCTGCTGTCCGCCGGCGCCGACTGGGTGCTGACGCTGGGCCATGCCCTGCAGGCGGGACACCGCAACAGTCTCTTGTCCGGCCCCGACCAGCAGACGGCCTCGTGGCCCTGGCAGGCCCCGCCCGAGCGCACCGGCGACACCGGCGGCGCGCTGGCCGCGGCGCTGGCCGTCTGGCTGGCGCACGGCCTGACGGTGCCCCAGGCCGCAGAACGCGCCATTGCCTACGCGGACGCCGCGCTGGGCAGTGCCTTCCGGCCCGGCATGGGCCGCCACATCGCCAACAGGATGATCCGCCTATGACCGATATCCCCCACGCCGCCCCGTCTTCCCCCGCCACGCCGGCCACCCGCCTGCCCCGCGGCCTGTATGGCATCACCCCCGAGTGGGACGACACCGACCGCCTGCTGGCCGCCATCCGCGCCGCCGCCCGCGGCGGCCTGCGCACGCTGCAATTGCGCCGCAAGACCGTCTCGCTCCCCTTCAAGCATCAGCAGGCCATCGCCGTGCGCGACGTGTGCCGCGAGCTGGGCGTGGTCTTCATCCTGAACGACCACTGGCGCCTGGCGCAGGAACTGGGCGCCGACGGCGTGCACCTGGGCCGAGAAGACGGCGACCTGGCGCTGGTGCGCCAGAGCGTGGGCGACAGCCTGCTCATCGGCGCATCCTGCTATGACGACATCGGCCGCGCGCGCGACCTGCTGGATGCGGGCGCCGACTACATCGCCTTCGGCGCGGTCCATCCCTCTCCCACCAAGCCGCAGGCCGTGCGCGCGCCGCTGTCGCTGCTGGGCGAAGCCCGCACGCTGACCGATGCGCTGCCCGCGCCCCGCCCGGCCGTCGTCGCCATCGGCGGCATCACGCCCGATAACGCCGGGCCCGTCGCCGAGGCCGGCGCCGACGCGCTGGCGCTCATCAGCGGGCTGTTCGAAGCGCCGGACGTCGAAGCCGCCGCGCGCGCCTGCTCCGCCCTGTACACGCCGGCCTGAGCGGCCGCGACATGACACATCCCTCACCCTTGCCCATCCGTCAGGACACCCAACCCGCCATGTCCCGCAACGAAGACCTCTTCACCCGTGCCGCCCGCAGCATTCCCGGCGGCGTGAACTCCCCCGTGCGCGCCTTCCGCTCCGTCGGCGGCACGCCGCGCTTCATCGCCCGCGCCCAAGGCCCCTACATCTGGGATGCGGAAGGCACGCGCTATATCGACTACGTGGGCTCGTGGGGTCCGGCCATCCTGGGCCACGCCCATCCCGAGGTGATCCGCGCGGTGCAGGAAGCCGCTGTCAACGGCCTGTCCTTCGGCGCCCCCACCGAAGCCGAAGTCGAGATCGCCGAAGCGCTGATCGCGCGCCTGCCCTCGCTGCAACAGGTGCGCCTGGTGAGCTCGGGCACCGAAGCCACCATGAGCGCCATCCGCCTGGCGCGCGGCGCCACGGGCCGCAACAAGATCGTGAAGTTCGAGGGCTGCTACCACGGCCACGCCGACAGCCTGCTGGTCAAGGCGGGCTCCGGCCTGCTCACCTTCGGCAACCCGACCTCGGCGGGCGTGCCGGCCGAATTCGTGGCCCACACGCTGGTGCTGGACTACAACGACCAGACCGCCGTCGAGGCCGCCTTCGCGCAGCACGGCCAGGACATCGCCTGCGTGATCGTCGAACCCGTGGCCGGCAACATGAACCTGGTGCGCCCCGCCGCCGGCTTCCTGCAGGCGCTGCGCGACCAGTGCACGCAGCACGGCGCCCTGCTGATCTTCGACGAGGTCATGACGGGCTTTCGCGTCGGCCCGCAAGGCGTGCAAGGCTTGACGGGCGTGACGCCCGACCTGACGACGCTGGCCAAGGTGATCGGCGGCGGCATGCCGGTGGGCGCCTTCGGCGGCCGCGCGGACATCATGGCGCACGTGGCGCCCGTGGGGGGGGTCTACCAGGCCGGCACGCTGTCGGGCAACCCGGTGGCCGTGGCCGCGGGCCTGGCCACGCTGCGCCTGATCGGCGAGCCCGGCTTCTATGACCGCCTGGGCGCGCAAACCGAAAAACTGGTGCAGGGCCTGTCCGCCCGCGCCCAAGCGGCCGGCGTGACCTTCAGCGCCGATTCACTGGGCGGCATGTTCGGCCTGTATTTCGGCGCCAAGGTGCCGACCTCGCTGGCGGAAGTGTCGGCCTGCGACACACAGGCCTTCACCCGCTTCTTCCACGGCATGCTGTCCGAGGGCGTGCACTTCGCGCCGTCGGCGTTCGAAGCCGGGTTCGTGTCGGCCACGCATGATGACGCCGTCATCGAGGCGACCCTGGATGCGGCGGAAAGGGTGTTTGCGCGGCTTTGAGTCTTGGCTGGGGTTGTGATTGTCTTGGTGGGGTTCCGGGACCGCCGGGTTGACGGCCGCCGCGGCTGGGCGGAACGGTGGACGCCCGCCCCGGGGTGCGTCGCGCTGCTGGCGCCACGCAGCCAAGCAGAGAACAGGCGCTAACGGCGACCGCCGCCCGAAGCGCGCTGCCTCCCCCCTCCAACCCCCGCCCCCACTCTCTCAACAGCTGCCCTATTGCTTTTCCGAATGCTGACCGGTGGGCGCTGTGGGCGCCTTCTGCGGGGGGCGGGGCGCTGTGGGCGCCCCACCACGCGGCAGGCGACCGACGGCACGACCACACTCGGCGGCCGTCAACGAAGCGGTCTAAAACACCACCCCCGCCCCCCGCCTCTGCCCCAACCACCGCGGCAAATCCTCGGCCCCCAACGGCTCCGCATACAAAAACCCCTGGGCAGCCTGCGCCCCACATTCAGACAGAAACTTCCGCTGCGCCTCGGTCTCCACGCCCTCCACCACCACGGCCAGATTCAGGCTGGCGCCGATCCCGACCACGGCGCGCGTCAACGCCCGCACCATCCGGTCGTGGTCCAGCCCCTGGATGAAGCCACGGTCCAGCTTCAGTTCGTCGACGGGTAGATCGCGCAGGCGCGCCAGGCTGGAATAGCCGGTGCCGAAGTCGTCCACCGACAGCCGCACGCCCAGGGCGTGGACGGCGTGGATCATGCGGGCCGATTCGGCGTCGGGGTCCATGTAGACGCTTTCCGTCAGTTCCAGCGTCAGGTCGCTGGGCGCCAGGCCGCAAGCCGACAGCACGGCCGCCAGCTGCTCGGCCAGGTCCGGATTGCGGAACTGCGTCGGCGACAGGTTCACCGACACCGATGGCACTTTCGCGCCCGCCGCGCGCCAGCGGGCCAGTTGCTGGCAGGCTTCGCGCACGGCCCAGGTGCCGATCTGGTCGATCAGGCCGCAGGCCTCCGCCAGCGGCACGAAATTGTCCGGCAGAATTTCCCCCAGGCGGGGATGCTGCCAGCGCGCCAGCGCCTCGACGCCATAGAGCTCGCCGTCGGCCAGGCGCAGCTGGGGTTGATAGCGCAGCAGCAACTCGCCCTGCGTGGACAAGGCGCGGCCCAGCGCCACCTGCAAGGCGCGGCGGTCGGCGTTGCGGTCCGTTGCCTGGGCGTCGACCAGGCCCAGCTGGCACACCCGGGCCTGCAGCGCATCGCGCTCCAGGGCCAGGCGGGCGTGCTGCACGGCCAGGTCGATGACGGGCACGGGCAGCAGGGCTTTCGGGTCGCCGCCACGCGCATACGCGCAGAAGAATCCCAACAGGTCGCCATCATCGCCGCGCAGCGCGCGCTCCACGGCCAGCGTCCAGCCCTGTTCGGCCAGCCAGGCCGTGATCGGCGCGATGTCGGGATCGCCATGCAGGTCGTTCAGGCAGGCGGGCTGACAGCCGCGCAAGCGGTCTGCATACCCTGGCGGCAGGCCGCCGGCCATCGTGGCCAGCAGGCCGCCCGCGGGGTCGCGGCGCACCACGGCGACCGCGGCATTGGGCGCCAGCGTGAAGACTTCCCGGCACAGGCCTTGCAGGAACGCCACCGTGGCAACGCCACCCGAAGCGTCTTCCAGCAGGCGCTGGTGTGCTGCCAGCAGGTCCAGCAATTCGGGTGCGGCAGGTGAAAAAGAGGAGTCAGGCATGGGCGCTCGGCAGGCGGCGTCGCCGCCGGCTAGGCCGTCACGCCGTCGTCGGCGTAGATGCGATTGCGGCCCAGCTGCTTGGCACGGTAAAGCGCCCGGTCGGCGCGGTCAATCGCAGCGGAGAAATTCTCGCCCGGCTGGTAGCGCGCCACGCCGATGCTGACCGTCAGGCTCAGCGTGTGGCCCGCCACGGTCAGGGGCGCCAGGCGCAGGCCTTCCTGCACCTGCGCAGCCGCTTGCCGTGCGCCATCCAGCGACGATTGCGGCAGGATCAGCACGAACTCCTCGCCGCCCCACCGCGCGCACAGCGCATCGCCCTCGATGTTGCTGGCCAGTGTGTGGGCCATCTCGACCAGGACGCGGTCGCCGACCTCATGGCCGTACTGATCGTTGACGCTCTTGAAATGGTCCACGTCGATCACGGCGATGCAATAGCTCTCGCCGCCCGCCGCGACCATCGCGGTCTCGTCGCGCAGGCGCTCCATCACCATGCGGCGGTTATAGAGCCCGGTCAGCGGATCACGGTGCGAGGCCTCGCGCAGCGCCTCGTTCAGGTCCCGCATCATTTCCTGGTAACGGTCGGAGATGCGCGCCACCTTGCCGATACGCTTCATCTGGCGTTCGAAGCGTTCGTTGATGCTCATCTCGCGTTCGCGCGCCATGGCCTGGTACGCGTCCGAGATGTAGGTGATGCGCTCGATGCGTGCCATCTGGCTCTGCGACTGTTCCCACAGGTCGGACAGCGCCGCACGCAGCGGATGTCCCTCATGACCGGGGTCTGCCAGCAGACGCTGGATGCGCGCCTCGAGGTCCTCTCCGTGCGTTTTCATTACCGGCTCGTGATCTCGAACGGGAAGGAACAATCTTCCTTGAATTCCTCGGCCAGTTCGGCAACGCGCTCGTTCTGCTGGTCATAGACCCAGCGCAGCGACACGTCACGCTTGTCGCGGTAGGCCTCCTCGACGAGGTCGAGGATGTCCATCATGGCCTTGACGCTGCTGGTGTTCAGGTACAGCAGTTCCAGCTCCAGGCGCAGCGGCTTGTCGGTGCTGCCCAGGTATTCCTCGACCCAGCGGATCACGGGACCGAACAGCTCGAAGGAGTTCTCGGGATAGGAGTCGCCCCGCATGTGCAGGATGCCCCGCTCGAAATCGGCCGAGACACTGGGCGTCGACTGGGTGGCGGAAATATTCAGGTCGTTCATGGTCGTTGGCAAGTAGTTCGGGGTCAGATGACCACGCTCAAACTGAAGAATGCGCGCTGGCCGATGGTGTGGCTGAGCGTCGCGCTGAGGGGTGCGCTGGACTTGCGCGCGATGTCGATGAGACCCAGGCCGGCGCCGGTGGCGGCTTCCTGGTCGCGCGGCTTGCGCAGTTGTTCCTTGTAGAGCGCCTTGAGCGCGTTCTTGTCGAGGCCCGACAGCGACTCCACGGCCTTCAGCAGCGCCTGGCCGTCCTCGGGCTCGACGCTGTTGCCTGCCGACACCACGTAGCGGCCCAGGTCATCGCGGGCGATGACCACCGTGGCGGCCGAATCCAGCTCGGAAAAGCCTCGCGTGACGGCGTAATGGCGGATGTTCTGCGTCATTTCAATATAGACCGCGAACACGTCGGTGGCAGCACGAGGCTGCGCCTGTTCCTGCTCCAGGTAGTTCTTCAGCGCCTTGCCGATTTCTTCAATGAGGCTGCGCGAAATCGGGCCATTGAAGCAGAGCAGCGTGCGGTCGCTATTGAACCGCTCGCGCAGCGCGTATAGCTCGGGGGCATTCATGGTGCGTCGTATCCTGTCGGAAAGCGATCAATCAAATCGGAAAGCCAATATCGTAATGTCGTCGCGCTGGGGGTTCTCACCCTGATAATGCATCAGGCGCTGTGCAAATGCCTCGGATTGCTCCGCAAGCGGCATTCTCGCGCACTCCTTCAGCATTTGCGTGAACCGTGTGTTACCGAAACCAAATCCATGGTCGCCGCCCGACTGGTCGAGGAAGCCGTCGGTGCTGAGATAGAACGTCCAGCCTTGCGACAGGTCAAGCGCGATATTGTCCAGCTCGGGCTCGCGGCGGTCGAACAGGCCGCGGCGCCCGCCCTTGAACTCGCGCACCTGCTCGCCATCGCTGGCATAGAGCGAGATCTTGGCGCCCGCGAAACGCAAGGCCTTGGCCTCGCGGTCGACGTAGACCAAGCCGGCATCCAGGTTCGTGGCCAGCGCACGCGGCAATTGGGCATCGGCCAGCATGCTGCGCAAGGTCTGGTCGGTGCGCGCCAGGATGGCGGCCGGATCACGCGGGCCGCATTCGGCGATGGCGCCATCGATGGCCGCCCGCGCCAGCATGGTCATCAGCGCGCCCGGCACGCCATGGCCGGCGCAATCGACCACGCCCAGCAGGCAGTTGGCGCCATCGGCATGGAACACATAGAAGTCCCCGCCCACCACATCACGCGGCTTCCACAGCACGAAGTGGCGCACGCCCAGCGACTGGGTCAGCTGGCGATCCGGCAGGATGGCCTGCTGGATGAGGCTGGCGTAGTCGATGGAGTCGCCGATCTTCTTCTGTGCCACCGCCATCTCGCGGTTGGCGGCCTCGAGTGCCGACGTGCGCTCGCGCACCTTCGACTCGAGCTCGGCCGTATGGCTGCGCACCTTGTCGGCCATCATGCCGAAGGCACGGGTCAGGTCGCCGATCTCGTCCTTGCCACGGCTCGGCAGCGACACTTCATAGCGCCCCTGGGCAATGGCGCGCGCCGAATGCTGCAGGCGGCGCAGCGGCGACAGCACGAGCCGCTCGACCAGATAGCCGAAGCCAAGCAGCAGCGCACCCAGCAGCAGGACGAGGGTGAGCAGCGTGGGCAGCATCCAGTCGCGGTCGAGGATCTTGGCCGCGCGCAGGTCCACGGCGGTCAGGACGTACCAGTTCAGCTCGGGCACGAAGGCCAGGGCCAGCAGTTGCGGGCGGCCCTCCATGGTGACGTTCAGCGCCTGCACCGATCCCCGTTCGGCGCGCGCGCGCAGCATCGCATCGTGCAGGGCGTCCTTGCCGGCGCTGTCATCCACGAGATCGGACAGGCGGCTGTCGCTGGTGGAGGGACCGATGGCCGAGTTCAGCGCGATGCGCGTCTTGTCGGGATGGGCCTGGATGGCGCCATTGGCATCCAGCACGACCGGCGTCACGCCCACTTCGCCCGTATTGACGAAGTCGGACAGGAAGTCGCTCAGGTCCAGGCTGGCCCCGGCCAGCCCCAGCGGCGTGTCGCCATCCTTGATCAGGACGTTGAGCCAGATACGGGTCAGGCCCAGTTCGCGGTCGGTATTGATGTTGAGCGTGTAGTCCGACCCGCCCATGACGGTCACGTAGAACCAGCTGTCCTTCGGGTTCGCCCGCTCCAGCGTGTAGCGCGAGGCGTCGGAGAACGGCTTCTCGTCATCGTTGTAGTAATAGTTGCCCGACGACTCGCTGACCAGGAAATAGGCGCGGTCGGCGAGGTCACGGCGATAGCTTTCGGCTTCGCGGAAGAACATGGCGCGGCGGGCCGGGTCGTTTTCGGCGCGCAGCCACTGGTGCGTCAACTCGGAATTCGCCAGGCGGCGCGACAGCGCCAGTTCACGCGACAGCGGCCCCAGGATGCGCTGCAGGTTCAGCTGCGTGAAATTGCGCGCATAGGCCGCGCCAAAATGTTCCCTGACGTTGTCGACGGCCAGCCAGCCGGCGAGCCCCGCGGGCACCAGGGCCAGCAGGCATGCCAGGATCAGCGCCACCAGCGATTTACCACGCAAACCCAGGTGGGCCATGTTGTCAGACTTCCGGAAAATGGTCGTAGAAGGCCAGTCCGCGCCGCGCGGTTTACCGGCAAGGGAAATGCCGCAAGTCCTGGAAAACACGCCGCCAGGACGTGCGAAGATCTGGCGGACGCATGGCGGGAAACGGCCGCCACGCCTGCAAACAGTAGGTCCCAGACGCCAAAACTGCCACTCGTTTCTCGGCGAGCGGCAGCAGGTTGCGGATTTTATCACCAGCCCATGACGGTGCCTTGACAAAAAATACTGAGTGCATACACAGTATTAAGTTCGCCACAATGGAACAATCAGGGTTACATTTGCAGCGATCAAGCGTGGCGCAGTGGCCACTTCATCGCTATCCAGAAAGCAACAATGACTGATCATCCAGACCTCGAGACCCGACCGCTACCCGACGGACATGATGACCTGCGCGTCTGGCTGCGCATCATGACCTGTTTCAACCTCGTCCAGACCGAGATGCGCACCCGGCTGCGGGAACGCTTCGACATCACCCTGCCCCGCTTCGACCTGCTCGCCCAGCTCGAGCGCGTTCCCGACGGCCTGAAGATGGGGGAATTGTCGCGCCGCATGATGGTCACCAACGGCAACATCACGGGCATCACCCAGCAGCTGGAGAAGGAAGGCCTGATCTCCCGCAGCAACGCCGCCAGCGACCGCCGCGTGTCGGTCCTGCGCCTGACGCCGCAAGGTCGCAAGGCCTTCGCCGTCATGGCGCGAGAGCACGAAGAGTGGATCAAGCGTCTCTTCAGCGACCTGAGCGACCAGGACCGCGAGACGCTGTACCGTGGCCTGAGCCTGCTGAAGGTGAGCGTGCGACGCAACCGCGTCGCACCCGACCAGTAGCGCGACGGCGCGCCTGGACGGCTGTCAGGGCTCGGGCCGTTCCTTGGCCAGCTCCAGACGGAAATCCACGGCCTCGGGCACGGACGCCTGGCCTTTCAGCAGCCGGGGCGTATCCGACACCATCACCGAACCCGGACGCCATGTGTCCGGCTTCCCGACAGCGCTGCCGCTGGCGTCCAGCCAGCGGTACCGGTAATAGAAGTCGTAGGGCTTCTTGCCCAAGGGCTGCAGCGCTGCCTCGACGACCAGCAGCCCCGCTGCCCGAGAGGTGGCAAAGCGCTGGATGCGCACGCCGCTCACGCCTTTCCCGCCCTCGATTTTCTGCGCGACCTCCGCCGTCGCGGCATAGCGTGGCACGCCCGCTCCGTTCCCGCCCGACAGGGGCGGCAGGCTGCATCCGGCCAGGGCCAGCAAGGCGCCCAGGCATGCCACCTGGACCTGGCGACGCACGTTGGCGAAACGTGGATTCATGGTGCTCTCACATCGCGAAAAGCGACAGGATACGGCATGACAGGCATCGCCGGCAGTGGACGATGACGTCCCGCGGACATGCATGCCCCGCCAGGATTGGTCATAATGGGGGGATCGAGGACGCACTCCTTCCTCCCTGTCACCAAAACCATAGAGACGCAGCATGGCGGTCAACCTGAACATTCCTGACGATTCCGACGTTTTCGCCGTTCCGGGCGTGGAGATCGGCGTCACCGAAGCCGGTGTGCGCAAGGCCAACCGGCGCGACCTCACCGTATTCCGCCTTGCCGAGGGCAGCACCGTCGCAGGCGTCTTCACCCGCAACCGCTTCCGCGCCGCGCCCGTCCAGGTCTGCGAAGCCCACCTGTCGGCAGGGCTGCCCATCCGCGCGCTGGTCATCAACACCGGCAACGCCAATGCCGGCACCGGTCCGCAAGGCCTGGCCGCGGCCAACGCCACCTGCGACGCGCTGGCCGAGGCCTTGCAGCTCGACGCCCGCCAGGTGCTGCCCTTCTCCACCGGCGTCATCCTCGAGCAGCTTCCGGTCGACCGCATCGTGGCCGGCCTGCCCGCCGCCATCGGCAAGCTGGGCCCGGACAACTGGGTGCAAGCCGCGCACGGCATCATGACCACCGACACGCTGCCCAAGATCCACTCCTCGCGCCACGCGCTGGACGGCAAGACGGTCACCATCACCGGCGTGAGCAAGGGCGCGGGCATGATCCGTCCCAACATGGCCACCATGCTGGGCTACCTGGCCACCGACGCCGGCATCGCCCAGCCGCTGCTGACCGAACTGGCGCGCGAACTGGCCGACGTGTCCTTCAACCGCATCACCGTCGACGGCGATACGTCCACCAACGATTCGTTCATCGTCATCGCCACCGGCAAAAGCGGCCTGTCGATCGAAAGCCGCCAGGATCCCCACTTTCCCGCCGTGCGCGCAGCGCTGGCAGCGGCCGCCACCGACCTTGCACAGAAGATCGTGCGCGACGCCGAAGGCGCCACGAAGTTCATGACCATCCGCGTCGAGGAAGCCGCCGACACCGAGGAAGCGCTCAAGGTGGCCTATGCCGTCGCCCACTCGCCCCTGGTCAAGACCGCCTTCTACGCCTCGGACCCCAACCTGGGCCGCATCCTGGCCGCCGTCGGCTACGCCGGCATCGCCGACCTCGACACTGCCACCGTGCGGCTGTGGCTGGACGACGTGCTGGTCGCCACCGGCGGCGGACGCAATCCCGACTACCGCGAGGAAGACGGGCAGCGCGTCATGAAGCAGGCCGAGATCCTGGTGCGCATCGCGCTGGGCCGCGGCCACGTGGCCGACACGGTCTACACCTGCGACTTCTCGCACGAGTACGTCAGCATCAACGCCGACTACCGTTCCTGATCGCCCAGGCCTCGCAACACAGGCAGCGCCCCATGGATAGCGTCGACCTCGAAGTCCTCCACCGCAGCAGCCAGTGGCTGGCCCAGGGGCGCCGCGCCCTGCTGGTCACGGTGGTGCAGACCTGGGGCTCGTCGCCCAGGCCCGAAGGCGCCATGCTGGTCGTGCGCGAGGACGGCGCCGTGACAGGCTCGGTCTCGGGCGGCTGCATCGAGGACGACATCATCGACCGCGTGCGCCGCCAGGGCATCACCGTTGGCCTGCCGCAATCGTTGCGCTACGGCGTCAGCGCCGACGAAGCGCACCGCTTCGGCCTGCCCTGCGGCGGCACCATCCAGCTCGTCATGGAACCCCTCACCGCCGCCAGCGGCATCGACGCCCTGCTGGCGCGCGTGCAGGCCGGCGAGCTCGTGCAGCGCACGCTGGACATGAAAACCGGCAGCGCCACGCTCACCCGCGCCAGCGCGCGGGACATGCTGGCATTCGACGGCGAGCGCCTGATCACGGTGCACGGACCGCGCTATCGCATGCTGGTGATCGGCGCCGGACAGCTGTCGGAATACCTGTGCCAGGCCGCCCTGGGCCTGGATTTCCGCGTCACGGTCTGCGACCCGCGCGAGGAATACGCAGACAACTGGCCCGTGCAGGGTGTCGAGCTCGTGCGCGACATGCCCGATGACGTGGTCATGGCCATGAACCTGGACGAGCGTTGCGCCGTCATCACGCTCACGCACGATCCCAAGCTCGACGACCTGGCGCTGATGGAAGCGCTGCGCACCCCGGCTTTCTACATCGGTGCGCTGGGATCGCGGCGCAACAACGAGGCACGCCGCGAGCGCCTGCTGGCGTTCGACCTGACGCTGGCCGAGGTTGCGCGCCTGCGCGGGCCGGCCGGCATCTACATCGGCAGCAAGACGCCGCCCGAAATCGCCATCTCGATCCTGGCCGAAGTCATTGCCGCGAAGAACAACGTCTCGCTGCCCGATATCCTGGGCATCGAGGGTGCCAAGCACGCCAGGGAAATCGCCGCGAACACGGCCTCCAGCTGCCTGGTCAGCCCGCCTCGCTGACCCGGGGGCCGCCCCGGGCCGAGGTCAGGCCTGGCGCCACTTCAGCCATCCCTGCGCGCGCAGCGCGCAGGCCGGACACGTGCCGCAACCGTAGCCCCAGCCATGGCGCGCGCCGCGCTCGCCCAGGTAGCAGGTGTGGCTGCGCTCGACGATCAGGTCGACCAGCGCATCGCCGCCCAGCGCGCGGGCCAACGCCCAGGTCTGGGCTTTGTCCAGCCACATCAGCGGCGTCTCGATGAGCACGCGCGTGCCCATGCCCAGGCCCAGTGCGACCTGCTGCGCCTTGATGGTGTCGTCGCGGCAGTCGGGATAGCCGGAAAAATCCGTCTCGCACATGCCCCCCACCAGCACGTCCAGGCCACGGCGGTAGCCCAGCGCCGCGGCCAGCGTCAGGAAAAGCAGGTTGCGGCCAGGCACGAAGGTATTGGGCAGGCCGTTGGCCTGCATCTCGATGGCGCGGTCCTGGGTCAGCGCCGTATCCGACACCTGGCCCAGCACGCCCAGGTCCAGCAGGTGGTCCTCGCCCAGGCGGGCAGCCCACTCGGGGAACTGCGCACGCACGCCGGCCAGCACCTCCAGCCGCGCATCGAGCTCGATGCGATGGCGCTGGCCGTAGTCGAAAGCCACCGTCTCCACGTGCGCATAGCGCGACAAAGCCCAGGCCAGGCAGGTCGAGGAGTCCTGGCCGCCGGAAAACAGCACCAGCGCGCGGCGCTCGGCGGGCAGGACAGCGGGAGAGGGAGCGGACATGAGGCACTTCCTGAAGCAATGAGATCAGGCGCACTGTACCGCTACGGCGGCAGGCCCGTCGAACCCCTGCCGCGGCGCCGGCTTGCCGCCCCCAAGGGGCCTGCTTTCCGTCTCGCGGCGGCCCACCGCCAAAAAGTGCCATACTTTCCCCGCGATCCCGCTTCCGCAGCAACCCGCGTCCTCGTTCAAACAAGACAAGATCAGGCCTGACCGGCCCTTTGGAGACCCGCCTTGCGCACGCCCCGCCCGCAGTCCTCTTCCGATGAACCCCTGCGCGACAGCATCCGGCTGCTGGGCCGGCTGCTTGGCGAAGTCATCAAGGAATGCGAGGGCAAGCCCGCTTTCGACACCATCGAGACGCTGCGCCGTTCGGCGGTGCGCTTCCGGCGCGAAGGCCGCGCGGCCGACGCGCGCCGCATGCGTGAAAAGGTGGACCAGCTGCGCGGCGAAGACGCGAACGCCGTCGCGCGCGCCTTCAGCTACTTCCTGCACCTGGCCAACATCGCCGAGGACCACGAACAGAACAAGCAGCAGCGCGCCGACACGCTGGCGCAGACCGCGCCCGCGCGCGGCAGCGTGCGCGGCGCCCTGGCGGTGCTGAAGGAACAGGGCGTGACGGGCGCGCGCCTGCGCAAGCTGCTGGCCGACGCCTGCGTGGTGCCCGTGCTGACCGCCCACCCCACCGAAGTGCAACGCAAGAGCACGCTGGACCTGCACCGCCTGATCGCCCAGGCGCTGGCGCGCCGCGAAGGCGAGCTGACCGGGTCCGAACGCGAGGACATCGACCTGGAGCTGCTGGGCCGCATCACCACCTTGTGGCAGACCCGCATGCTGCGCGAGTCGCGCCTGACCGTGGCCGACGAGATCGAGAACGCGCTGTCCTACTACCGCAGCACCTTCCTGCCCGTGATCCCGCGGCTGTATGCGGACCTGGCGCGGCTGGTGGAAGGCGAGCCCCGCTCGCCCTTCGCCGCCGCGCCCGAACCGCTGCAGCCCTTCCTGCGCATGGGCAGCTGGATCGGCGGCGATCGCGACGGCAACCCGAACGTCGATGCCGGGACGCTGGAGCACGCCCTGCTGCGCCAGGCCACCGTGCTGTTCGACCATTACCTGCTGGAAGTCCATGCGCTGGGCCAGGAGCTCTCCGCCACCCGCTGGCTCACGCAGGTATCGCCGGCCCTGCTGGCATTGGGCGAGACAGGCGGCGACGATTCGCCGCACCGCCGAGACGAGCCCTATCGGCGCGCGCTGGTGGGCATGTACAACCGCGTCGCCGCCACGGCGCAGGCGCTGACCGGCCAGGACCTGGCGCGCCGGCCCACGCGACCCGCGCCCGCCTATGCCGCCCCCGCCGAGCTGGCTGCCGACCTGGCCGTGCTGGCCGAGTCGCTCGCGGCCCACCACGGCGCGCCCGTCGCCCGCCTGCGCCTGAACGCGCTGCGCCAGTCCGTCGAGGTCTTCGGCTTCCACCTGGCCACGCTGGACCTGCGCCAGAGCTCGGATGTGCATGAGCGCACCCTGACCGAACTCTTCCTGCGCGCCGGCGTCCAGCACGAGGGCGCGCTGCTGGACTACGCCAGCCTGGACGAAGCCCAACGCGTCGCGCTCCTGCGCGCCGAGCTCGCGCAAGGGCGTCCGCTGGCCTCGCCCTGGATCGAATACAGCGAGGAAACGCGCCGCGAGATGGCCGTGCTGCGCGCCGCCGCCGAGGGCCGCGCCCGCTACGGCGAGGCCGCCCTGCGCCAGACCATCGTCTCGCACACCGAAACCCTGAGCGACCTGCTGGAAGTGCTGGTGCTGCAGAAGGAAACCGGCCTGCTGCCCGCGCCGGGCGCCGACGGCAGCCCCGCGCCCGATGGCGGCCTGATGGTGGTGCCGCTCTTCGAAACCATTCCCGACCTGGAGAACGGTCCGGACATCATGGCCCGCTTCCTGGACCTGCCCGAGGTGCGCGCCCGCGTGCGCGGCGCCCAGGGCGGCGTGCAGGAAGTCATGCTGGGCTATTCGGACAGCAACAAGGACGGCGGCTTCCTGACCTCGAACTGGGCGCTTTACCAGGCCGAACGCGCGCTGGTGGACGTGTTCAACGAACGCGGCATCGCGCTGCGGCTCTTCCACGGCCGCGGCGGCACGGTGGGACGCGGCGGCGGCTCCAGCTTCGATGCCATCCTGGCGCAGCCGCCCGGCACGGTCGCCGGGCAGATCCGCCTGACCGAGCAGGGCGAGGTCATCCAGAGCAAGTACAAGGACGCCGAAGTGGGCCGCTGGCACCTGGAGCTGCTGGTCTCGGCCACGCTGGAAGCCAGCCAGGCGCCGCGTTCGCGCGCGGCCAGCGACGAGGACGCCTACATGGCGCGCTATGGCGACGTCGTGTCGCACCTGTCCGAGGCGGCGCAGCGCGCCTATCGCTCCCTGGTCTACGACACCCCCGGCTTCGCGCAGTACTTCTTCGCCGCCACGCCCATCAACGAGATCGCGGGCCTGAACATCGGCTCGCGCCCGGCCTCGCGCAAGGCGGGCCAGCGCATCGAGGACCTGCGCGCCATCCCCTGGGGCTTCTCGTGGTCGCAATGCCGCCTGCTGCTGACGGGCTGGTACGGCGTGGGCACGGCCATCCAGGACTACCTGGCCGACGGCGCGCCGGGCGCCCCCCGCAGCCGCAAGGCGCGCCTGGCCCAGCTGCGCGAGATGGCCGGCGCCTGGCCCTTCTTCCGCGTGCTGCTATCGAACATGGAGATGGTGCTGGCCAAGACGGATCTGGCGATCGCGGCGCGCTATGCCGAGCTGGTGCCGCAGAAGGCGCTGCGCGAGCGCATCTTCGGCCGCATTGCCGACGAGCACGCGCGCACCCTGGCCGTGTTCAAGGAGATCACGCAACGGGAGCTGCTGGCCGACAACCCCGCGCTGGCGGCCTCGCTGCGCGAGCGCTTCGCCTACATCGACCCGCTGAACGCCTTGCAGGTGGAAGTGCTGCGCCGGCACCGCGCGGGCCTGAAGCGCGGCACGGCGCTGGCCGACACGCCCAAGCCCATGCAGCGCGCCATCCACCTGACCATCAACGGAATCGCGGCCGGCCTGCGCAATTCGGGCTGAGCCATGACAAGTCCGCGCACCATGACCACGATCCTGGTCCTGGCCTCCCTGCTCGCCGTGCTGGCGGCGGCCTGGGGCGCGCTGGCGCTGTGGGTGCAGTTCCCGGCCCCGCCGCCCCGGCGCATCCTGATGGCCTGCCTGTGGGTGGCGGCCATGCTGGCCTTGCTGGTGCTGGCCTGGCAGGGGCGCAGCCTGCTGCCGCTCATCGGACACGTGCTGCTGCTGGCCTTGCTGGCGGCATGGTGGCTGGGCATCCAGCCGTCGAACACGCGCGACTGGGCGGACGATGTCTCGCGGCCCTCCACCGGCGAGATCCACGGCGACATCGCCACGTTGCGCGATGTGCGCAATTTCGACTGGCGCACGGCCACGGACTACACCCCGCGCTGGGAGACGCGCCAATACGACCTGTCCACGCTGCGCGACGTGGACATGATCCTGTCGTACTGGACCATCGAGCCCATCGCCCACACCCTGGTGTCCTTCGGCTTCGAGAATGGCGAGCGCGTGGTGTTCTCGGTCGAAATCCGCAAGGAGCGCCACGAAAGCTTCTCGGCGCTGGGCGGTTTCTTCAAGCAGTTCGAGGCCAGCGTCATCGCGGCGGACGAACGCGACATCGTGCGGGTGCGCAGCAACGTGCGCAACGAGCGCGTGTTCCTGTACAAGGTGCAGATGCCGCAGCCGGTCATGCGCTCGCTCTTCGCGGCCTATGTGGAAGAGGCCAACCGGCTGTCGGCCGAACCGCGCTTCTACAACACGCTGACCGAGAACTGCACCACCATCGTCTACGGCATGATGCGGCGCCTGGTCGGCGGCCTGCCCATGAACTGGCGGCTGCTAGCCTCGGGCTATCTGCCGGCCTATGTCCATGCGCGCGACGCGCTGGCGCCCGGCGTGGCGCTGGATGTGCTGCGCGAACGCGGCCACATCAATGCGCGCGCGCATGCGGCCGGCGACGCGCCGGATTTCTCGCAACGCATCCGCGCGGGCGTGCCCGGTTACTGAGCACCGGCCACGTCCCGCCGACGGCTACATGGTCGCCGACAAGCCGCCGTCCACGGCCAGGATCTGCCCCGTCACGAACCCTGACTCGCGCGCGGCCAGAAACACCATGGCGCTGGCCAGGTCTTCCGGCGTGCCCCAGCGCCCGGCGGGCGTGCGGCGGCGCAGCCAGGCATCGAACTCGCCATCGCCATGCAAGGCCTGGGTCAGGTCGGTGCGGATGTAGCCCGGCGCCAGGGCGTTCACGGTGACGCCACGCGCGGCCAGCTCCGCCGACCATTGCCGCACCAGGGCGTGCAAGGCCCCCTTGGCGGCGGTATACGCCGTGACGTTCTCACGGCCCAGGATGGCGGTGATGGACCCGGTGAAGACGATGCGCCCATGCCCGCGCGCCGCCATGCCGCGGGCGGCGTGACGCGCCAGCGCCCATTGCGCGGTCAGGTTCGTGAACAGCACGCGCTGGAAATCCGCCAGGTCGAATTCCAGCAACGGCGCGCGATGCTGCACCCCGGCATTGGCGAACAGGATGTCCACCGGCCCCACGCGGGCTTCGGCCGCGTCCATGACGGCGGTGGCGCCCTGCAGGTCATCCACGTCGAAGACCACGGCCTCGGCGCGGATGCCGGCCTCGCCCAGCTCGCGCACCGTGCGGGCCGCCCGGCCTGCATCGCGGCCGTTGACCAGCACCCGGGCGCCCTGCCGTCCCAGCGCGAACGCGCAGGCGCGGCCGATGCCGCGGCTGGCGCCCAGCACCAGCGCCACCTGGCCCGCCAGGGAAAAGAGCGGCCCCGTGCTGCAGCCCGGATCAGAAGCCAACCTTGTCTCCGCCCTTCAGGCCCAGGATGCGGCGCGCCTCGGCGGGCGTGGCCACCTCCATGTCCAGCGCCTCGATGATGGTGCGGATGCGCGTGACCTGCGCGGCATTGGATTCGGCCAGCTTGCCCGGCCCCAGCCACAGGGAATCTTCCAGGCCCACCCGCACGTGCGAGCCCATGGTCAGGCCCATCGTGGCCAGCGGCAGCTGGTTGCGGCCCGCCCCCAGAATGGACCATTGGTACTGGTCGCCGAAAAGCCGGTCGGCGGTGCGGCGCATGTGCATCAGGTCTTCCGGGCTGGGACCGATGCCGCCCAGGATGCCGAACACCGACTGCACGAAGAGCGGGCCTTTCACCAGGCCACGGTCGTGGAAGTGCGCCAGGTTGTACAGGTGGCTGATGTCGTAGCACTCGAACTCGAAGCGCGTGCCGTTGTCGGTGCCGCGCTTCAGGATCGTCTCGATGTCCTGGTAGGTGTTCTTGAAGACCAGGTCGCGGCTGTTCTCCAGGTGCTGGCGCTCCCACTCGTGTTCGAAGGTGTCGAAGCGCTTGAGCATCGGGAACAGCCCGAAATTCATGGACCCCATGTTCAGCGAGGCGACCTCGGGCTGGTAGGTCATGGCCGGGCGCATGCGCTCTTCGACGGTCATGTGCGGGCTGCCGCCCGTGGTGATGTTCACCACCGCGTCGGTGGCGGCCTTGATCTTGTCCAGGAAGGGCTTGAAGAAGGCCGGATCCTGCGTGGGGCGGCCATCCTTGGGATCGCGCGCGTGCAGATGCAGGATGGCCGCGCCGGCCTGGGCCGCGCCGATGGCGGCATCGGCGATCTCGTCGGCCGTCACCGGCAGGTGCGGCGACATGCTGGGGGTGTGGATGGCGCCCGTGGCGGCGCAGGTGATGATGACTTTTCGCTTCGTTGCCATGACTGTCTCCGCAAAGAGGGGTATCAGGATGTCTTGCCGTCGTCGGCGGCGAAGCCCTGCTTCAGGGCCGCCAGCCGCATCAATCGTTCGTCGCGCCAGATGCGCCTGTCGGCCAGTTCCGCGGCCGGCAGTGCCGCGCGGCGCTCGGCGTGCAGGCGTGCCACCAGCGCTGGCGGCCAGGGGTCGCTGTCGGCCTGCTCGCGGGCGATGGATTCATACATGCCCCCGTAGCGCGCGCAGTAATCGGCCAGCCCCTCGGGCGCGTTCAGGTCGATGGTCTCGAACGGCCCCATGAAGGACCAGCGCAGGCCCAGGCCGTCGCGGATCGTGCGGTCCAGGCCCTCGGCGTCGACATAGCCCTGCTCGTACAGGCGGAAGGCCTCGCGCAGCAAGGCGCCTTGCAGGCGGTTCAGGACGAAGCCCTCCAGTTCGCGGCGCACGATCACCGGCGCCTGCTTCACGCGTTCCATCAGCGCCGCGGCGCGCCGCAGCACCTCGGGCTCGGTCCACGGTGCGCCACAGATCTCCACGACCGGCACCAGGTAAGGCGGGTTGACGGGATGGGCGATCACGCAGCGTCCCCGTCCCGGCAGGTCTTCCGTGAAGGCCGAGGCCGGGATGCTGGACGTGGAGCTGGCCAGGATCGCGGCAGGCGGCGCGACGGCGTCCAGGCGCGCGTGGATCTCGCGCTTGATCTCCACGCGCTCGGGCAGGCTTTCCTGGACATAGTCCACGCCCGCCAGCGCCGCCGCCAGCGTCGGGCAAGGCTGCAAGCGCGCCACGATGGCCGGCACGTCCTGCACCAGGCCATGCGCCGCCAGCGCCTGCAATTGCGCGGCGATCAGGTCCACGGCGCGCGACAGGGCCTGGGCGTCGCCGTCCCACAGCCGCACCGTCAGGCCGGCCCTGGCGAACACGATCGCCCAGCCCTGGCCGATGAGGCCCGTTCCCACCACGGCAATGGCGCCGTCCTGCTGCGTGTCCATGCGTGCTCCTCAGCTCAGTTTCTGCGTATGGCCGTCCACCACCAGTTCCTGGCCGGACAGGTTGATGGCCGCGTCGCTCACGGCGAACAAGGCCATGTTCGCGATGTCTTCCGCCGTCACCATGCGGCCCAGGGCGGCCTGGCTTTCATAGGCATGCGTCACCGCTTCAAGCGGCAGGCCAGTGGTTGCGGCCTTGGCCGCGATCACGGCGCGGATGCGCGGCCCGTCCACGGCGCCGGGCAGGATCGCGTTGACGCGGATGCCATCGGCGCCCAGCTCGATGGCCAGGGACTTGGTGAAGCCCACCACCGCCCACTTGGAGGCCGAATAGGGCGAGCGCCCCGGGAAGCCCAGGTGCCCGGCGGCGGAAGACAGATTGAGGATGGAAGGGTTCACGCCGCGCCGCAGCCGCGGCACCGCCAGCCTCGCGCACAGGAACTGGCCGGTGATGTTCACGTCCAGCGTGCGGCGCCAGTCGGCCAGCGACAGCGTCTCGACCCCGCCCGTGGGGCCGGCCACGCCGGCGTTGTTGACCAGGATGTCCAGCCCGCCCAGGCAGGCGTCGGCGGCCTCGAACAGCGCGGCCACGCTGGCCTCGTCGGACACGTCGGCGCGGATGCCCTGCAGCCCCGGCAGGGATTTCCGTGCCGCCGCCAGCGCCGCCTCGTCCACGTCGCAGACGAACACCTTGGCGCCCGCGCCGCGGAAGGCCCGCGCGATGGCCAGGCCGATGCCGCTGGCGCCCGCCGTCACCAGCACGCGGCGGCTTGAGAGGGTCTTGTCACCAAACATGATGCTGCTCCTTGCGTGAAGAATTGCGCTTGCCTGCCCTGTTCACACCCACAGCTTCTCGCGCCGCAAGGCCAGGTCGGTCAGGAGCGGCAGCGCCGGCCCGTGATGCGACACCCGTCCGCGATCCAGCACCAGGGCCGTGTCGGCCAGCGCCAGCGTGAGGTCCAGGTTGTGGTCCACGATGAGGATGGTGATCTCGCCCTTGAGCTTCAGGATGGCATTGAAGACTTCCTCCGTCATCGCGGGCGAGAGCCCTTCGAAGGGTTCGTCCAGCAGCAGCACGCGCACATGGCCCGACAGCGCGCGCGCGATCGCCACCATCTGCTGCTCGCCGCCCGACAGCAGCTCGGCGTTCACCAGGTAGCGCTCGCGCAGGCGCGGGAAGATCGAGAAGATCCGCGCGTCGTCCCAGGCATCCTCGCTGCCGCGGCGCAGGCGGCCCAGCATCAGGTTGTCCTTCACCGTCAGCCCGGGGAAGAGGCGCCGGCCCTGCGGCACGAAGGCCAGGCCCAGCCGCGCCATGGCCTCGGGCACCGGCGACTGGATCGTCTGCCCCGCCACCGTCACCTCGCCCTGCGCCAGCCGCGCCATGCCGATGAGGCTCTTCAGCAAGGTCGACTTGCCCGCGCCATTGCGGCCCAGCACCGCGACGATCTCGCCGCGATGCGCCGAGAAGCCGATGCCCGACAGGATGTGGCTCTTGCCGTAATAGGCCTCGATGCCCGCCACCGCCAGGGTGACTTCGGTGGACACCTCGGTGGGCTGCACCTTCGCGGCAAGCGCCTCGCTGCCGGAGCCGATATAGATTTCGTGCACGCGCGCGTCACGCTGCACCGTCGCGGCATCGCCCTCGATCAGCACGGCGCCCTGGTTCATCACCGTGATGCGGTCGGACAGGGCGAAGACGCGGTCCACGTCGTGCTCCACCAGCAGCACGCCGATGCGGTCGCCCACCGCCCGGATCAGCCGGCCGATGCGGTCGCGCTCGGCCACCGCCAGGCCGGCCAGCGGTTCGTCCAGCAACAGCAGGCGCGGCGCGGAGCCCAGCGCCAGGCCCATGTCCACCAGGCGCTGCCCGCCATAGGACAGGTCCTCGGCCAGGGCCGTCTCCATGCCGGTCACCCCCAGGAAACGCACCAGCTCGTCGGTCTCGCGCTGGGCCTTGTCCAGGTCGGAGGCCCGCCGCAGGATGGCGTAGCGCGCCGGGTCGCGCGCCATGACCGACAGCAGCAGGTTGTCGCGCACCGACAGGCCCTTGAAGAGGTTGGTGATCTGGAACGAGCGCGCCACGCCTGCCCCGCAGATCACGTCCGGCGTGCCCGCCGTGAGATCGCGCGTCCCCAGCCTGACCTTGCCTTCGTCGGGCGCGAACATGCCCGACAGCAGATTGAAGAACGAGGTCTTGCCCGCGCCATTGGGGCCGATCAGCGCGTGCACGCCCTGGTCCGAGATCGTGGTGCTCACGTCCGCCACGGCCTTCACGCCGCCAAAGCGCTTGCTCACGCCTTCGGCCACCAGCGGCTGGCGGTCGGCACGTTGCAGGAAGGACGGAAACTCGCCCACCTCGGGCGGCGTGCTGCGGGCGCCCATCGCGGCGGCGCGGTCGGCCTCCGGGCGGACCATGCGCCACACCCGGTTCCAGATACCGGCCAGGCCCGCGGGCGAGAACAGGATGAAGGCGATGAACACCAGGCCGAACCAGAGCAGCCAGTTCTCCGTCACCATCGACAGGTACTCGCGGAACAGCACGAAGAACAGCGCGCCCAGGATCGGGCCGGCAAAGCTGCGCATGCCGCCGATCAGCACGATGGCCAGCAGCTCGCCCGAGAACGGCACCGACAGGCTCTCGGCCGAAGCGATCCGGTGGTTCAGCACCGCCAGCCCGCCCGCCATGCCCGTGACCGTGGCCGAGATGGCGAAGGCGATGAGCTTGTAGCGGCGCACCGGATAGCCGACGAAGCGCGTGCGCACCTCGTTCTCGCGGATGGCGAGCAGCACCTTGCCGAAAGGCGAGTGCGTCAGGCGCAGCAGCAGGGCGGCCACCACCAGCCCGATCACGGCCACCACAGCATAGAAGGTCGGCCCATGATCCAGCGGCAGGCCGAACAGGCTGTGGCGCTCGATGCCGCCCATGCCGTTCTCGCCGCCCGTCAGCGAGGTCCAGCGAAACGCCACCGTGAAGCACAGCGCCGAAAAGGCCAGCGTGAGCAGCGAGAAATACACGCCGCGCCGGCGCAGCACCAGCGCGCCCACGGCGAGCGACGCCGCCGCCACCAGCGCCACCGCGCCCAGCACGGGCAGCACCACGCTGTCGGGCAGATAACGCACCTGCAGGATGGCGACCGTGTAGGCGCCAATGCCGTACCACGCGCCATGCCCGAAGGACACCAGGCCGGTCTGGCCCAGCAGGACGTTCAGCCCCAGGCCGACCATCGCCAGCAGCACGCAATCGACCGCCGAGGTATAGGTCAGCCCGCCCGCCTGCAGCGCGAAGGGCAGCACCGCGAGGCCCGCGGCCAGCGCCGCCAGGGTCTTGAGTTCAGTGTTCTGCATGGCTTATTACTCCAGGCGTTCCATGCGCTCGCCCATGATGCCGCGGGGACGCAGCAGCAGGACGGCCAGCATCAGGAGATAGAGGGAGGCTTCCGACGCAGGCGGATAGAAGTACGCCGTCAGGCCGCGCAGCACGCCGACCAGCACGGCCGCCACCACGACACCCCAGAAGCTTCCCAGGCCGCCGATCACCACCACCACGAAGGCGGCGGTCAGGATCTCGTGCCCCATCGCCGGGTGCACGCCCGTCACGGGCGAGAGCAAGGCGCCCGCCAGGCCCGCCAGGCCGATGCCGATGCCGCACACCGCCGTCAGTACGGGCGCCAGCGAGATGCCCAGCGCACGCACCATGTCCGGATCGCTGATCCCGGCACGCACCACTTTGCCGAAGGCGGTGCGGCGCAGCAGCCACCAGGTGCCGCCCAGCGCGGCCAGGGCCACGGCCAGCATGGCCAGCCGGTAGTTGGGATACATGAAGTCGCCCACGGTGACCATGCCCCGCGCGGCCGGCGGAATGGAGAACTGCAGCGGCGAGGCGCCGTAGATCATGCGCAGCGACTGCTCGATCACCATGGCCAGGCCGAAGGTGAACAGCAGGCTCAGCACCGGATCGGCCTTGTAGAAGCGGCGCAGGAAAAGCCGCTCCACGATCATGCCCAGGATGGCCACCAGCAGCGGCGAGGCCACGAAGCCCACGCCGTAGCCGGCCCAGCCGGTGATCGTCACCATGAAATAGGCGCCCAGGGCGAAGAACGCGCCATGCGCCAGGTTCACCACGCCGCCCAGGCTGAAGATGATCGACAGCCCCAGCGCGATCAACAGGTAGTAGAAGCCGAGCAGGAGGCCGTTGACCACCTGCTCGGCGAGGAAGATCAATTCCATGCCCATCGCTTCCTTGCCAGACACTTGCACCGGTATGCCTTCCCCTGCGCGCACGGCCCCCGCGGGCCGTGCGCGCGGGAAACGTCACGCGAACTTGCAGGCGTTCTCCGCCATCGTGGGCAGGAGCAGCTCCATGTCCTCCTCGGGACCCGGCACGGGCACGCTGGTCTGGAAGATGTCCCACTTGTCGGCCGACTTGTCCTTGCTGGGCGTCACCGTGTACATCTCGAAGACGAGCTGGTGGTCCCATTTGCGGAAATAGCCCTCGCGCTGGCGCAGCACGTCGAACTTCACGCCGCTCTCCAGGTAATCGATGAGCTTGGCCGTGTCGTCGCTGTCGGTTTCCTTGATGGCCTGGGCCAGCACCTTCACCGCCAGGTAGTCGGCGATGGCCTGGTTGTCGGGCGGACGGCCGAAGCGCCTGGTGAAGGCCTCCGTGAACTTCTGGCCCGAGGGCGACTTCACCTGGTGCGTCCAGATGATGGGCCACACGCCGCTGAAGCCGGCCGCCCCCGCGCCCCAGATGCTGGTGGCGTTCAGGTCCGCGCCCGCCAGCGGAATGGGCAGGCCGAACTCGTTGTACTGCTTCATGAAGTTCGTGGTCTGGTTGCCCGCCAGGTTGCTCATGACCAGGTCCGGCTTCTGCTGGCGGATCTTCAGGATCACCGAGCTGAACTCCGTGGCGTCGGTGGGGATCATGTCGTTGGACACGAACACCGCGCCGTGCTCGTCCATGAACTTCTTGGTCTGCGCGAAGAGGTCGTGGCCGAAGGCGTAGTCGGCCGTGAACGCCATCCAGCGCTTGCCCTTCACCATGTTCTGGCGCAGCAGCTCACGGCCCACCGTGCGCACATACATGGTGTTGTTGGCTTCCAGGTGGAACAGCGTGCGGCTGCAGCTCTTGCCCCGTAGCTCGTCGGAATTGCAGCCCGTCTGCAGGAACAGTTTGTTGGCGCGCGCGGCCACTTGCGAGATCGCCAGGCCCGAGGCCGAACTGATCTCGCCCACCAGCGCCAGCACGCCGTCGCGCTCGACCATGCGTTGCGCCTTGGCCGAGGCCGTCTGCGGATTGACGCTGTCCTCGCTCATCAACTGGAACTTGCGGCCACGCACGCCGCCCGCCTGGTTGACCTCGTCGACCGCCAGCGTCGCGCCCATGACGGCGTACTCGCCCATCGGACCGAGGAAGCCGGTGCGCGGCGTCAGGTGGCCGATGCGATAGACGTCCGAGGATTGCGCGCGCAACAGCGCGGGTGCCGCGCCCAGCACGGCGGCCGTTGTCGCGCCAAGCACCAGCTGCCGGCGTGACGCGGAAAAACGGGGATTGCCTGTCTTCACGAAAGTCTCCTTTGGATGGTGTTGCGCGAAGGCTGTGCCGCCTTTCTGGAATCGAGTGTATATCTGTGATCACAGATACCAATACCGTGGATACCCTAATATAATTCCGCCCATGGCCCTCACCGAACTCGTCACTCCCGTCCCCAAGCGCCAGACGCTTGGCGCCGACGTCCACGCGCAGATCCGCGAACTGCTGACCAGCGGCCGCCTGCGTCCCGGCGAGCAGATCTCGCTGCGCACCACCGCCCAGGCGCTGGGCGTCAGTGTCATGCCCGTGCGGGAAGCGGTCTATCAACTGGTGGCCGAGCAGGCGCTGGAAGTCACCGCCAACCGCAGCATCCGCGTGCCCCGCATGACGGTGAGCGCATTCCGCGAGATGACCTACATCCGCGTGCACGTGGAGTCGCTGGCGGCGCACCACGCGGCACAGCACTGCACCAAGGCGCTGACCAGGGAGATGCGCGGCTGGAACGAGAAGCTGGAAGCGGAGATGCGGACCGCCGAACCCGACGCCGCCAAGCTGATCCTGTTCAACCGCGAACTGCACTTCGCGATGTACCGCGCGGCGCAGATGCCGCTGCTCTTCAAGATGATCGAGAGCCTGTGGCTGCGGGTGGGGCCAATCCTGAACTACGACCTGCGCTCGGGCTCGCCGAGAGTGAAGGAGCGCACGGCGGTAACGCACCACAAACGGATGATCGCCGCGCTGGACAAGGGCGATACGGTGGGGGCCGGGGAGGCGCTGCGGGACGATATCCAGAGTGCAGCGAATACGATCATTGCGGCTGGGGTGTTGTTGGATGCAGATGATGCCGGGGATGAGGGTTAAGACCGCTTAGTTGACGGCCGTCGAGGGTGGTCGTGCCGTCGGCCGCCTGCCGCGGGGTGGGGCGCCCACAGCGCCCCGCCCCCCGCAGAAGGCGCCCGCCGTCCCGCCCACCCTCGACGTCCTGCGGTTGAGTGGTGTGTACCGGAGTCAGTCACCGGAGTCCTGCTCGCATTCTTGCGCTGCGCCCGCTGCCTGCCCGAAGATCTCGGCTTGCCGCTCAGCCAGGAGCGCCCACAGCGCCCCTGGCTGAGCATTCGGAAAAGCAATAGCGCAGCTTTTGAGAGAGTGGGGAAGGATGTTGGAGGTGGGGAGCACCGAGCTTCGGGCGGCGGTCGCCGTTCGCGCCTGTTCTCTGCTTGGCTGCGTTGCTCCACCTTTGCGGCGCAGTGGCGGTCGACGCTTGGCTCGGCAATGCTTCTCGGCGTTGCCCGCCGTTTGAAACTTGGTGAGGCAACCGCCCAAGCCAAGACACCGCCCCATAGTGGTTCCCCCTCTCCCAGCCGGCCCCCAAACCCCCTGTACCTCGACTCGAATGCCAAAACGCGGGCGCCCCGAGCGCCCGTCGTTTTGGCAGCCCCGCAAGATCTTCGGAAAGGCAGCGAGCGGTGGGCAAGAATGCGAGCAGGACTCCGGTGGCTGACTCCGGTGCAAACCACTCAAATGCAGGACGTCGAGGCTGGGCGGGACGGCGGGCGACCTTGCGCGGGGGAGGCGGCGCGCAGGCGACGCACCCCGGGCCGGGCGGCCGACGGCACGACCAGCCTCGGCGGCCGTCAACCCAGCGGTCTTGAAACCCTAAAAAACAAATAGCCCCCCCATTTCACAGGGATGTCACCAACCCCCACCAAACTTGCGTCCGTCCCCCTCCCACAGCCGACGACGAATCGCAAAACACATGACGACGAACATCCCCTCGCGCCGCCGCTTCCTCCGCGGCGCTGCCGGCACCCTCACTGTCGCCTCCTCCCTGGGTCTGGGCGCCTGCGGCAGCAGCAACGACGATCCCGACGAGTCCCAAAATCCCGCGCCCAGCGCCAGTTTCCTGCATGGCGTGGCCAGTGGCGATCCGCTAGCCGATCGCGTCATCCTGTGGACCCGCGTCACGCCTGAGCGCGAGCGCGAGGTCGAGCTGGTCTGGGAGCTGGCCGAGGACGACGCCTTCACGCGCGGCCTGAAGACCGGCACGCTGCTCACCGATGCCTCGCGCGACTACACCGCCAAGATCGACGTCACGGGCCTGGCCGCCAACACCGTGTACTGGTACCGCTTCAAGCACGACGTCACCACCAGCACCATCGGCCGCACCCGCACCCTGCCTGCCGGCGCCGTCAGCCAGGCGCGCTTGGCCGTGTTCTCCTGTTCGAACTTCCCCGCGGGTTACTTCCACGTGTACGCGGAAGCCGCGCGTCGTGACGACCTGCATGCCGCCATCCACCTGGGCGACTACATCTACGAATACGCCAGCGACGGCTATGCCTCGGACAACGCCGCCGCCATGGGCCGCGTCTCGGAACCCGCCAACGAGATCGTCTCGCTGACCGACTATCGCCGCCGCTACGCGCAATATCGCACCGACGCCGACCTGCAGGCCGTGCACGCCGCCCTGCCCTTCATCGTGATCTGGGACGATCACGAAGTCGCCAACAACACCTGGCGCGAAGGCGCCGAGAACCACCAGCCCGAGACCGAAGGCGCGTTCGACGTGCGCAAGGTCGCGGCCGTGAAGGCCTATCACGAATGGCTGCCCACCCGTGAACAGGTGCCGGTCGACCACCTCTATCGACGCTTCGAGTTCGGCGACCTGCTGACCTTGCACATGCTGGACACCCGCCTGGTCGCACGCGACGAACAGCTGGACTACACCCGCTACTTCCCTGCCCTGCTGGGCAACCCCGATCCCGCAGCGGGTCTGGCGGACTTCCTGACCCAGCTGGGCACGGATCTCGGCGACACGAACCGCCAGCTGCTGGGCGCCGAGCAACTGGGCTGGCTGCAACAGGGCATGATGGCCTCGTCGGCCACGTGGCAGGTGCTGGGCCAGCAGGTGCTGATGGCCCCCGTGACCCTGCCGCTGCCCGTGCTGCTGGGCCTGCTGGCCGGCGCGGGCCAGCTTGGCGACGTGACCCTCCCGCCCGGCTTCACGATCGACCCGGCGGCCTATGCGACGCTGCTGCAACGCCGGATCAACGGTGAAGTCCTGACGGCCCCGGAAAACGCCATCCTGGACCTGCCCAGCCTGCCTTACAACCTCGACTCGTGGGACGGCTACTGGGCCGCACGCGAAACCGTGCTGCAGACCGCGCGCACCCTGGACAAGAACCTGGTGGTGCTGGCCGGCGACACGCACAACGCCTGGGCCAGCGACCTGCGCAGCATCGCGGGCGAGCGCGTGGGCGTCGAGTTCGCCACCTCGTCGGTCAGCTCGCCGGGCTTCGAGGAATACCTGGGCGCGGGATATCCGCCCGCGGCGCTGTCGGCGCTGGTTCGCCAGCTGTCCAACCTGAACACCTTGGGCGCCGTCGGCAGCCACTGGGCTGGCAGCCTGCAGTATTCCGACACCAGCCGCCGCGGCTACATGGTGATCACCGCCACCCACGCCGAAGTCCGCGCGGATTGGCACATGGTCGACACCGTGCAGCAGGAAGCCTACACGGCCGTGCTGGACAAGAGCCTGCGCGTGCTGCCGGGCGCGGCCAACCGCCGGCTGCTGGATGACATCGTCGGCTGACGCATGATGCGGCCATGGACAACGGCCCCCGGATTCGGCAATTCGCACGGACCGGGGCCGTTGGCTCTCCAGGAATCGCGGCACATCCGCGATACGCACCTGCCTATGTTTCAGGGTGGAAACACGCGATCCAGTACCTTTTGTGCCTCCTGATGGCGCAACAACTGAGGCCACGCGTCAGCCCAACAACATTCATGGTCGTAATCACCAAGGGTGACAAGCCTGGACGACGCCGAGTGTGCCATTCGCGCGAGGAAGGCGCTGACCACGTCCGGACCCACGACATCATCCTTGGCGCCAGCGAAATGAAGCTGCGGAATTCCACTGACTGCATTGGCAAAGTCCGCTGGGTCCAGCGAACCGTCCAGCTTGGCCAAGCCGTCGCGCTGCGTCCAATAAGCCAAGTCCAGATTGGCCGCTACCGTCACGATGGCGACGACATCCCGTCGCTGGGCGGCCAGGATTACCGCCAACGCGCCACCGCCGGAATAGCCGACGATGAGCACCTGCTCGGAGCGGGTGTTGTGTTTCGCCTGATCGATGGCTTCGCTGATAGCGCCGATGATCGATGCCGAATATCGCGCGGTCGTCCACAATTCTGGTTCGCAGTTGCGGCCATGAGAAGGCATCGTGTATTGGCAGGGCCGCGCCAGGTAGACCTTCGGGCCACCTAGGCCGTCGGCCACGGCAAGGCGCAGCGCCAGCGGCAAGATTGGCGTCGGATCCGGTGACACGTGGTAGGGATTCAAATACGCTCGTCCATCTCCCTCCAGATACACGACCAGCGGCCCGGCACCCACCTGCCGCTGCGGCGCAGCAGCGGCTATGTCGAACGAAGAGGTAGCGACCAGGTAAGTATGCCAAGCCGAAGCCCGCGCCAACTGCGTGTAGGTTTCATGGCGACTGCGCAGCGACGTGCAGCCAGTCTGTACCAGACCCGCCAGCAGGAGCAGGCAAGCCGATGCGAACGCCAAGCGCGCATTGCGCGATGTCATGCCGCCAACTTGAACAACTGGTCTGCGACCCTGGCCACCACATCATCCCATTGGCCACGCGTGCTCTGGCGAAACAAACGCGTCTCCGGGTACCACGGCGTGTCCTCACGGCCCAGCAGCCAGCGCCAATCAGGTACCAGCGGCAACATGACCCATGTCGGTCTACCCAATGCCCCTGCCAGGTGCACCGGCGAGCTATCCACCGAGATCAACAGATCGCACAATTGAAGCACCGCAGCAGTGTCTTCGAAATCCTTGAGCTCATCACCCAGCATCGCCAGTCTCAAGCCAGGCGGTGGGGTATGCGCCTGGGCCGCAGCAGGGCCCTTTTGCAAGGAAAGCAGGCTCCCCCTCTGCCCCGCCAATGGCGCAAATGGCGCCAGGGCCTCCAGCCTCATGGAGCGGTTGCGGTCATTACTGTGCGAAGGGCGGCCAGCCCACGCCAGCGCCACCCAGGGGCGGCTCAATGCCTGCAGGCGCTGCCGCCAGCGCTCAACGCGGACCGGATCGGCCTGCAAATAGGGAACCTTGCCTGGCAGCTCGTCCGGGCGCAATCCCAACACCAGCGGCAGGCTCATCATCTGGCAATGCGCATCGAAGGGCGGCGGCAACTTACCTTGCTCCACCACCACATCGACCTCCGGCAGGCGACGGGCGAACGGTGCCTGCTCGGCCTGAATCTGCACGATAATCCGCGCCTGGCTTTGGCGCTTGGCGCGTTCAACCAGACGGATGAACTGGAACGTATCGCCATAGCCTTGCTCATCGTGGATCAGCAAGGTCTTGCCGGGCAGGGGCTGGCCTTTCCAAATGGGCGCTTTGATGTCGCGACGCAAACGATAGGTGTCGGCCAGGTGGTACCGGTATTGATAATGTTGCCAACCGCGCTGGAAATCGCCCTGGAGCAGCAAGGTCTCGGCCAGGTCGAAACGTAACTCTACATTTCCTGGCGCGGCATCCACCAGCCGCTGCTGAATCTCGCGTGCAGCCTCGATGCGCCCCTGCTGGCGCAGCGCGACTCCCAGCGCACGCCAGATCGGCAGCGTGGCCACGCCCGCATCGATGAGATCGCGGGCCAACTGTTCGGCCTGCTCCAACCGGTCGGCGGAAAACGCTTCGAGCATCTGTTGATGGCGCACCGCCAGCCCTGGGTCGTTCATCCCAGCCTCTTCTCACGTGTCCCATCGGCTTGCATTCCCCTCAATGCCGCCAGCAGGGGGTGCAAAGGCTGTACGCAGCGCTTCAGCGGCGCCAAGGCTTCAGCATGGCGGGCTGCGCGAGCGAGCAGCCCGGCAGAGGGCAAGGCGCAAGGCAGCCGGCAAAAGGCAGCAATCTGCTGGGCCACCCGGACTGGATCGTCGAGCAAAACCGCGTGATCGATCTCCAGCAGTTGGCTTGGCTGCAAGTATGCCTTCCAGTGGCGCATCAGTCGCACATACTGTCGGTAATAGATACCCAGGCCGTGCAGATCCCGCGGGAAGGCGGGACCATGCCATGGCGGACGTTGGTAGCAGGCCAGGCAGTTTTCCAGCGGGTCTCGCCCGCAGACAATGAAACGCGCGGCGGGGAAAATGCGGGCGATGGCGCCGACGAACAGGAAATTGGCGGGACAAGCATCCACGCGCAAGCTGGTGGCGTTGACGCAGTCCAGGTAGTACCGCGCAAGCTCCGCGTGATCATCGTCCGAAAGCCCTTCCAGCGGGACGGTGGCATCGAACAACCGATCATCTTCCTGGGTGATGCTGGTCAAGAGGTGCCCGACCGGATCGAAGGGGGCCTCAATCAGGCAGGAACCACCGCGCAACATGCACGCCACCAGATCGGCGCCAGCATGCGGCATGCCGATTACAAATACTGGCGAGAAGGGCTGTCGGCCTTGCCCGGAATCAAGCAGGGATGCGTGGGTAGCGATTTGCCGGTCGACCCATGATTCGAAGCGTGCCGGATCGAACGGACGGGCTATCGCCTCGGATGCATTCGCGAGTTGGTAGGCTGCGAGCGCTGACTCCTCCTCCCTGGTCTCAAGCAGGGCATGGCCCAGCGCCCGCTGCAAAGCCACGACATCTTGCCAGTGCATGCCGCGCGCAACGCCCTGATCGAGCGCCGCACGCATGCTGGTGATGTCCCGCGCAGACAGTCGCTCGGGCGCAAGTTCCGCCAGGGCCAGCCATGCGCCCGCGCAAGCCGGTGACTGTTCCAGCAGTTGCCGCAAATCGAGGCATGCCTGAGTGGCCTCTCCGGCACGCGCCAACGCCATGGCATGCGCGGTCAAGGCAAGCGGATGCCCCTGCGATACCTCGCGCGCTTGCCGGCAGGCCTCCAACGCCTGATGCGCGTTTCCCCGCATCGCCAACAGGCGAGCCTGCAGCAATCGATCATGCCATGGCTCAGGCGCAGAAGAGGGCAATGCAAGCAGCGCTTCCTCAGCCGCCTCCAAGTCGCTGCTGTCAAGTAGCAATTGCACGCGCAGGCGCTGCGCCTGCAAATCTGAAGGGAAGAAGCTGGCCAGCTTGTCGAGTTCTTGCAGAGCGAGGCGTGTCCGCCGGCAAGTCCCGTGGGCTTCGGCAAGCCCGATATAGGCCGGAATGTTTTGCGGGTTCATTTCCAGCACCTGCCGGTAGGTCTGGATGGCCACGTCGAACGTGCCCCACACCCGTTGCAAACTGGCAAGATTGCAACGGGCCGCCTCATGTGAGGGATCGAGGTCGATGGCAGCCAAATAGCTTCGCTCTGCTTCTTTGAAGCGCCCCATCAATTGCAGGGTATTGCCCAGGTTGTTGAAGGCATCCGCATCGCCTTGGATCTCCTGAGCGGTCCTGGACAGGAGTTCGTGGCTGGCCTCGAGCTGTCCGGCTTCCTGCAGGATGATGCCCAGGTTGGCCACTGCCGCAGGATGATCGGGCTCCAACGACAAGGCGCGCCGCGCCGCGCGCTCGGCACGGTCGAGAAGCCCGCTTTGCCGACTGATTTCGGCGTGATTGCTGTGGAAATCGGCCGGTGCATCGGCCTGCGCGCAGGCCAGCTCCAGCAGACTCAACGCCTCTTCGATCCGGCCGTCGGCGTGCGCCACCAAGCCCAACAGGTGCAGGGCTGGCGCGTGCAGCGGCGCAACCTGCAACACCCCCTCACAAAGGACCGAGGCCTGCGCCGGCTGGCCCACCCGCCAGTGGGCGTAAGCCGTTTCCATGGTTTGGCCGATTCCAGCCAATGCACTTGTCACGCGCGCGGCGTTGGCCAAGGGCGAAAGCTGCAGGGATGGTGCGGGCGACAAACCATCACACCGTGTTTTCTTGGTGGACAACCTGGAGCATCCTTGCAAGCTGAGGGTCAGGCAACGATGTTACCCGAGCGTCGCGCCGGAGAAGAAGGGCCTGCTGTGTACAGCGGATCCGCGTAGTGGCCGCATGGCAGGGCCACTGCGGCGCGCCCCGACCAACCGTGCCTAGGCGCTCAGAATTCGTAGCGCATCCTGACCGAGGCCGTCTGGCTACGGAAGCCGGAACGCAGATCGCCGTCGTAGCCCACCGAATAGGACAAGCCCTTGCTGCGCTGCAGCGTGCCACGCAAGGCAATATGCGCGCCATCCTTGGGTAGGCGCTGCGCCGCCGACACGAAGGTCACGCCCCCCATGCTGGCAGTGGTGACAATGGCGTCGTTCTTGAACGAACGCAGCCAACCAGCCTGCCATTCGCCGCTCAGGCGCCCCCATGCGGTGTTCATGGAACTCGTCAGGCGAAGACCCAGCTCACTGTCCAGGTTGGTGAAGTGCTGGCGGCCCACGTCCAGGTTGGCCACGTCCAGCCCACTTTCGCCGTAGCTGTCGTTGCGGATCCGGGTGGCCTGCAACGACGCCAGCGGTGTGACGGTCAAACCTGTCGTCCAGGGGAGGTCGTAGCCGGTCTCCAGCTTGATCTGGCCTTGCCAGCCGTGGTACTTCGCGCTGGCGGTACCGAGGAAATCGACATCGCGCGCCTGGTCGTAGGTATTGCGTGCCAAGGAGGCGATACCGCTGACATACGCATTGCCACCGCGCGGGCGCCAGGAACCATAGGCGGCCAGTTGGTAACTGTCGATCTTGACGTCACTGCCGCTGTTGTATCCCTCGCCCTTGATGTCGTTGTGCAGCCAACTCGCCGCGCCACCCGCGACCACGTCAGTGCCCAGCGCCACATCCGCACCGAGGATCACGCCATAGCCGGACGCATCGAAGCCCCCTGTCCGCGTGCTGCTGTTCATGGACGCCTTGCTGCCTAGCACTTGGCCCCATACGCCCGTGCCATCGGCAGCGGAACCGGCCGCCTTGCCCATGGGAACGCCAGTCAGCAGGGCCACCTGGCGTTGTGAGATTGCGTCAACGGTCAATGCGTACGAAGCCCCGCGCGACAGTGCCGCCGGCAACGGCGAGGGTCCGGCAAGTTGCCGCAGCGCATGTGCCTGCGGCGCACTCTCCAGCATCGACAATCCGGTCAGTACCAGCGCGTAATTGCTGTTGCCGGCAAGCGTATCCAGCACGGGCCCGAGGGGCGTGGCAGGGCCGCCCGCACTCGTGGCTCTATTTGTCCACGTCGCGGAAACCGGGGGACTGACAGGGGCCGGAGCCGGCTCCGTGGCAGGGGGAGGACTCTCCACCGGCGGGACCGGCTCGACGGGAAGGACTGGCTCGACAACCGGTGCCAGCGTCACGACCAGGTTGTTGCCGCTGACATCCGTGGTCACGGTATAGCCATCGGCGGACGCCGGCACACTGCTGGTCAAACCGCCTTGCGCTGTGATGACGGTATAGGAGCCGAGGTTCTGCCCAGACATCGGCACCAGCACGATATTGCCTCCGCTCAGGGTTGCGGTGCCCGAGACGGAAAGCCTGGCGAAGGCGCTGGGGGATGTTGCCGCGAAGATCAGTGAGCCGCCACTCTGAAGGAAATTGCCGGAGAAGCTACGGTTGCGCTGGAAACGCAGCGTCGCACCGTTGTTGATTACCTTATTGGACGCAGACACCGTCACATTGCTGTCGAGCAGAGTATTGCCGCCCGCAAACTCGATATCGCCGGCATTGTTGTAAACCACGGCGTTGGCACCGCCACCGGTAATGGTGCCAAAGCCGCTACTGGCGCCCACGATGGTCATATTGCCGGTGTTGTAGGCAGAAATGGAACCGTGGACCGTACCGTTGTTGACGATGGTGCCGATTCTGATGTTCTGCGCGATAGCCCAAGCGCTGGGCGACATGATCAAGCCATTGTTGACCAGGACATCGATACCACGGCTTTGGGTCCACACTGCCACATAGTTGTCCATGATGGTGCCGTTGTTGACCAGCCGGGAAAGGGAGGTACCCGAGCCCGTCACGCCCACGCCGGCGGTGAAGCCGTTGAAGTTGCCGCCAGCGCCATCGATCGTGGCATTGTTGGTTATGGTGCCGCCGGTATTGGACCAGATCAGGCCCTGCGTGCAAGAGGTGTGGACCTCGGAAACGTTGGAGCCACAAGGCGCGGCTGAGGCATCCAGACTCGCTGTCAGCGCCAGCGCGGAGGCGCCAATGGCGATGCCCCCCCTGACACTGGCACGAGGCCGGGAAAAACAGGCGGGTTTGCGGATGGCTTGGCTACGGCTGACGAGCATACTTTTCCCCGGGACATGGAGCGGCCTCACCTCGCACCGAGGTAACGCGCTTCGTGTCTTGAAATATCTGGTTTGGCTACTGGCTGGCGAGGGGAAGTATGAAACGCGGCAACCGGCGCCAGCCCGCGAACAGGGGAATATTTCCGCCCTAGTTTGAACGGCAGTGTTTCAGCCCAGACGCCGGGCGCCGCTCCCCCCAAGGCCCGGCAGCAGCCACGCTGTCGCCCGTTGCGTCGCGCGCAGGCAGGCGCTGCTCAAGCGCACGCTCTCCTTGTGGCATGGCAGCCACGCTTTGTCTGCCGTAAACGCAGCGAGAAAAACGACCTCCCTCACGCGTTGCCGTTTTTTCTCGCCAAAAACACGGGATCGCCGCGCGCTATACCGTCAGCAATCGCGGCATGCCCGCGCCGCGCTCGGCCTGTTCCACCGCCACGCGCAGCGGCTCGCCGTCCACCTTGAAGATCGAGATCGCGCGCAACAGATAGCGCGACTGTTCCGCCAAGGCCTGCGCCGCGGCCGACGCCTCCTCGACCAGCGCGGCATTCTGCTGCGTGACCGAATCCATCTGCGCCACCGCCACGCCCACCTGCTCGATGCCCTGGGTCTGCTCGCCCGAGGCATTGGCGATTTCGCCGTTGATGTCCGCCATCGCGCCCACGGCCTTGACCACGTCGCCCATGTTCTCGCCGGTGCGGCTGGCCAGGCGCGTGCCGTCCTGGATGATGCCCGACGAACGCTCGATGATCTCGCGCACCTCCTTGGCCGCCGTGGCGCTGCGTTGCGCCAGCGCACGCACCTCCGAGGCCACGACCGCGAAGCCGCGGCCCTGCTCGCCTGCACGCGCGGCCTCCACCGCCGCATTGAGCGCCAGGATGTTGGTCTGGAAGGCGATGCTCTCGATCACCGAGATGATGTCGTTGATCCTGCCCGAGCTGTCCTGGATGGCGTTCATGCTGGCCACCACCTGCGACACCAGCTCGCCGGTCTGGCGCACCTGCGCGGCCGAGGTCACGGCCAGCTCGCTGCCCTGGCGGGCGCTTTCGTTGTTCTGCCGGACCGTGGAGGTCAGCTCTTCCATGCTGGCCGCGGTTTCCTCCAGCGAAGCGGCCTGCTCCTCGGTGCGCTGCGACAGCTCGGTGTTGCCCTGGGCGATCTGTTCGGCGGCGCTGGAAATCGATTCCGCCGATTCGCGGATGCCGTGGACGATGCTGCCCAGCCGTCGGCGCATCGCCTCCAGCGACGCCATCAGGCTGGCGTCGTCGCCCGCAGGCACGGCCAGGCGCACGGCCAGATTGCCCGAGGCGATCTCGCCGGCCACGCGTTGCGCCTCGGCGGGCTCGCCGCCCAGCTGGCGCAGGATGCTGCGGGTGATCAGCACGGCCGCCAGGATGCCCAGCAACAGGGCCAGGCCGGCAGCCACGCCGATGGTGACGGACAGGCCCGCACCCGTCACTTGCGCCGCGTCGGCGGTGTCGGTCGACAGCTTTGCCTCCAGGTCGGCCAGCTTTTCCAGCTGCGCCAGCCAGGCATGCTGGCGCCCGCGCAGTTCCTTGCCCAGCACGGCGGCCCCCTCTTCCACCCGGCCATCCAGCATGAGTTGCATCACCTGGTTCGCATAGGGAACGGTCTCCTGGGCCAGGCGCTGGATATCCGCCAGCAGCGCATGCTCCTCGGCTGTCGTATGGGGATCGTCGCGATACATCTGCGCCAGGCGCGTCGATGCGTCCTGGTAACGCTTGCCCGCGTCGTTAAAGCGGTCGTACTCGGCCTTGACCAGGTCGGGCGCGGTAAAGAGCGCCACGCTGCGCACGTTGACCGCACGCACCTGCAGCGCCATGTACATGTCGTCCGCCAACTGCTTCTGTACGGCGTTCACCTCGGTGATGTCCACCAGGCTGCGCCGCATCTCGTTCATGCCGTACAAGCCCAGCCCGCCGATCACGCCCAGGAGGGCCAGCAGGATGCCAAAACCCAGCGCCAGGCGCGAGGCTACTTTCATGCGATGCAAGTTCATGTGTTGTCCGCCTTGAGCGGCCAGCGCCGGTTTTCCCTGCCGGCATGGCCAGTGAATGCTGCGTGGGAATCGCCGCATCGGCCAGCGTCATCGCGCTGAACACTGAAACCATACGCAACAAAACACGCAAAATAGTGACATTAAATGACACCATTCGCCAATCGGTTCTATTGATGGAGACAGGCAGATCGATCGAAGGCCTTGATGGCGGCAGCGATGAAGCCTTTCGGCGTGCAGGCCCGCCACCCGCGGCGCGAGCGCCCTGGATCCTGGAGACGTGGGGAGAAAAGTGGCGCGCGCGGCAAACAAACACAAAAAAGCCGGCATCGCTTGCGCGTGCCGGCTTCCTGCGGACGATATATCGGGAATGTCGTCCTGAATCTTGCCATCAAGGTCCGACCCGCTTAGCCAAATCACTAAGCTGGTCGGGGCGAGAGGATTCGAACCTCCGACTCCTGCGTCCCGAACGCAGTACTCTACCAGGCTGAGCTACGCCCCGTACTTGATGCTTCTTTCTTTGATGCTTCTACTTCTATCTTCCCCGCAGCGGAACTTCCTGATGCCCACCCTGTGAAACAGGTCAGCGATCACGATCCACCGCGAAAGCGCAAAATTCTAGCAGGGATTTCGAGAAATCGGAAATCGGGTACGCAGCCAGGGCCTCCCGGGCCGTCCGGGCCTCGGCCAGCGCGCAGCGGCGGGCATGGTCCAGGGCATCGGTGGCATGGATGGCCGCGGCCACCGCCTCGAAGTCGCCCTCGCCCGTTTCAATGGCCGAACGGACCAGGTCGCGTTGCGCGGGCGTGCCCACTTCCATGACGCGGATGAGCGGCAGCGTGGGCTTGCCTTCACGCAGGTCGTCGCCCACGTTCTTGCCCAGGGCGCCTGCGTCGCCGCTGTAGTCCAGCACGTCGTCGATCAGCTGGAAGGCCGTGCCGATGTGGCGGCCATAGGCGGCGGCGGCGGCTTCCTGCTCGGGCGTGGCGCCCGCCAGCACGGCGCCCACCTGGGCCGAGGCCTCGAAGAGCTTGCCGGTCTTGTAGCGCACCACCTGCAGGTAGCGCGCCTCGGAGACCTCGGGGTCGCGCACGTTCAGCAGCTGCAGCACCTCGCCCTCGGCGATGACCGTGGTGGCGCCGGACATGATCTCCATGATGCGCATGGAGTTGGCCTCGACCATCATCTCGAAGGCGCGCGAATAGAGGTAGTCGCCCACCAACACGCTGGCGGCATTGCCGAAGACCGCGTTGGCGGTGCTGCGGCCACGGCGCAGGTCGGACTCGTCGACCACGTCATCGTGCAGCAGGGTCGAGGTGTGGATGAACTCGACGACCGCGGCCAGCAGGTGGTGGTGGGCGCCCTGGTAACCCAGCGCACGCGCGATCATGAGCAGCAGGGCCGGGCGCATGCGCTTGCCGCCGGCGCTGACGATGTATTCACCGATGGTACGGATCAGCACCACCTCGGAATCCAGCCTGGCTCGGATGACGGCATCGACGGACTTCATGTCGTCGGCAACGGGGGCAAGCAAGTCAGACAGATTCAAGGCGGATCCGGTATCGAAAAAACGCCCCTTGGGCGAAGGGCAAGCGGGCGGGCGCCGGGCTATCCCGGTGCGCGCAAACAACAGCCGATTATACGGGCGTGCCGGCCCCTCCCCTGCGCCAAGGCGCATCGGCGCCGCCCGGAAAGCCCATTTCCCGGTGCGCCCGCTTGACTTTCGTTTGACTATCAATGGCTTGCGGGTTAGAATCCCGAGTTCGGCGCTTTTTGTGCCGGAATATTTTCCAAGGAACCCTCATGTACGCGGTCATAAAAACCGGTGGCAAGCAGTATCGCGTTGCCGCTGGCGAAAAACTCAAAATCGAACAGATACCGGCAGACATTGGGCAAGAAATCACCCTGGACCAGGTTCTGTCCGTGGGCGAAGGCGAAACGCTGAAGATCGGCGCGCCCTTCGTTTCCGGCGCCGCGGTCAAGGTCACGGTTCTTGCGCAAGGACGCCACGACAAGGTCAAGATCTTCAAGATGCGCCGTCGCAAGCACTACCAGAAGCGTCAAGGCCATCGCCAGAACTACACCGAGATCCGCATCGACGCGATCACGGGCTGATCTGGCACCGAGCAGATCCGGTATCTTCCCAGCATCCTTTCTCAGCCTCCTGGGGCAAGAATTCGTAGGAGCCAAACATGGCACAGAAAAAGGGCGGCGGCTCAACCCGCAACGGCCGCGACTCAGAAAGTAAACGCCTTGGCGTCAAGGTGTACGGCGGCCAGGCCATCCTGGCTGGCGGCATCATCGTGCGCCAGCGTGGCACCCGCTTCCACCCCGGCACCAACGTCGGCGTGGGCAAGGACCACACCCTGTACGCGCTGACCGACGGTCACGTGAAGTTCGGCGTCAAGGGCAAGCTCAGCAAGCAGACCGTGTCGGTCCTGGCTGCCGAGTAAGTCGCGCCACGCACGCAAGCCAGCCGCAAGCCTGGCTGAAAAAGCCCTGCCCTGGCGGCAGGGCTTTTTTGCTTGTCCCCCGGGACGGCACACTTGGCGGCCACGCGGCCGCGCTTAGGACACACAGATCATGAAATTCGTCGACGAAGCCACCATCGAAGTCATCGCCGGCAAAGGCGGCAACGGCGTGGCGAGCTTTCGCCGCGAAAAATTCATCCCCCGCGGCGGCCCCGACGGCGGCGATGGCGGGCGCGGCGGCAGCATCTATGCCGTGGCCGACCGCAACATCAACACGCTGATCGACTTCCGCTACGCCCGCCTGCACCGCGCCAAGAATGGCGAGAACGGCCGCGGCTCGGACCAGTACGGCGCCGCCGCCCCCGACATCACCCTGCGCGTGCCCGTGGGCACCATCGTGCACGACGCCGAAACCGGCGAGGTGCTGTTCGACCTCAACCACCACGCGCAGCAGGTGACGCTGGCCGCCGGCGGCCAGGGCGGCATGGGCAACCTGCACTTCAAGTCCAGCGTGAACCGCGCGCCGCGCCAATGGACGCCCGGCCGCGAAGGCGAGCAGCGCAAGCTGCGGCTGGAACTGAAGGTGCTGGCCGACGTCGGCCTGCTGGGCATGCCCAACGCGGGCAAATCCACCTTCATTGCCCGCGTGTCGAACGCGCGCCCGAAGATCGCCGACTATCCCTTCACCACGCTGCACCCGAACCTGGGCGTGGTGCGCACCTCCGAGGCCCGCAGCTTCGTCATCGCCGACATTCCCGGCCTGATCGAAGGCGCCTCGGAAGGCGCCGGCCTGGGCCACCAGTTCCTGCGCCACCTGGCGCGCACCCGCGTGCTGCTGCACCTGGTGGATGTCGCCTCGCCCGACCCGGACGCCGACCCCATCCCGCAAGCCGTGGAGAACGCCCGCGCTATCGTCGAGGAACTGCGCCGCTATGACGCCGACCTCCACGCCAAGCCGCGCTGGCTGATCCTGAACAAGCTGGACATGGCAGGCGAGGACCCGGCGGGCCTGCAGGCGCGCTTCGTCGAGCAGCTGGACTGGCAGGGCCCCACCTTCGCGATCTCGGCCCTGACCGGCGACGGCACGCGCGACCTGCTCTACGCGCTGCAGGACTACCTGGATGCCGAACGCAGCAAGGACCAGCAAGCGGAGGACGAAGCCGCCGGCACCTACGTGCCGGAAGACCCGCGCTTCGACCCTGCCCGCGATCAGACCCAGGCCAACGCCACGCCGCCCGACGACGCGCAATAGGTCATAATCGCGGCATTCCCGCCGCCTCCCTTACTCGTTTCCTCCGGTCATGTCCGCCGCCACGCCTGCTGTCTCCGTTGTCGCCCCCGCCGGCCGCCTGGTCGTCAAGGTGGGCTCCTCGCTGGTCACCAACGAGGGACGCGGCATGGACCGCAACGCGCTGTCGCACTGGGCCCGGCAGATCGCCGCGCTGCGCCAGCAGGGCAAGCAGGTCGTGCTGGTGTCCAGCGGCGCCATCGCCGAAGGCATGGCGCGGCTGGGCTGGCACCAGCGTCCGGCGGCCATGCACGAACTCCAGGCCGCCGCCGCCGTGGGCCAGATGGGCCTGGCCCAGGCCTACGAGGCCGCCTTCGCCGAGTTCGGCCTGCGCACCGCGCAGATCCTGCTGACCCACGAAGACCTGGCCGACCGCACCCGCTACCTGAATGCGCGCTCGACGCTCTTCGCGCTGCTGCGCCTGGGCGTGGTGCCCATCGTGAACGAGAACGACACGGTGGTCACCGACGAGATCCGCCTGGGCGACAACGACACGCTGGGCGCGCTGGTCACCAACCTGATCGAGGCCGACGCGCTGATCATCCTGACCGACCAGCGCGGCCTGTACGAGTCCGATCCCCGCAAGAATCCCGATGCGCGCTTCGTCGCGCATGCGCAGGCGGGCGAGCCCAGCCTGGAAGCCATGGCGGGCGGCGCCGGCAGCGCGGTGGGCACGGGCGGCATGCTGACCAAGATCCTGGCGGCCAAGCGTGCCGCGCGCAGCGGCGCCCACACGGTGGTGGCCTCGGGCCGCGAGCACAACGTGCTGCTGCGCCTGGCCCAGGGCGAATGCATCGGCACGGAATTGCAGGCCACGATGCCGGTGTGGTCGGCGCGCAAGCAATGGCTGGCCGATCACCTGCGGCTGCGCGGCCGCGTGGTGCTGGACGCCGGCGCCGTGCGCGCGTTGCTGCAGGAAGGCAAGAGCCTGCTGCCCATCGGCGTGCTGCAGGCGGAAGGCGAATTCGCGCGCGGCGACGTGGTGGCCTGCGTGGACGAGACCGGACGCGAATGCGCCCGCGGCCTCATCAATTATTCCGCGGGCGACACGCGCCGCATCCTGCGCAAGCCCTCTTCACAGATCGCCGCGGTGCTGGGCAGCATGTCCGAACCCGAACTCATGCACCGCGACAATCTCGTGGTGCTTCAGAGCGCCCCCGCGAACGCGTAACCCCAGCCCGAGACCGTGCGCAGCGGCAGATCGATGCCTTGCCGCGCGGCCTTGCGGCGCAGGCGGCACACCAGCATGTCCAGGCGGCGCGTGGTTTCCCCGGCACGCGCGGCCAGATAGGCGCGCCGGTCGAGGCGTGCATCGGGCGCCGCCAGCAGCTCGGCCATGAACGCGCGCTCGGCGCCCGTCAGCACCAGGCTGGCACCCTCGGGCGCGCGCAGCACCCATCCTTTTTCCAACAGCCGCCAGACTGACGGGGCTGGCCGCAAGGGCGCATCCGGCACGCCGCGGCCATTGACCCGGCGGGCCAGCGCCTGCAACGCCGCCACCAGCTCTCCCACCTGCAGATCCCCTGCCAGGCACAGGTCTGCGCCCTGCCGCATGACCTCGATGCGCTGGTCGGCGCCGTCGTAGTGCGACACCGCGACGATGCCCGCCTGGGGACTGCGTTGCCGCAAGCCCGAGCACAGGCTGGCCAACGTCGCCGGAGACCCCGCCAGCACCAGCAGGGGCGCCCTGTCACCGGCGACACGCCGATGCGCGTCGCCTTCCGAACGGCATCCCTCGACGCCCATGCCGCAGCGGCGCATGGCGCGCACGGCGGCACGGCGGAAGGCCTCATCGGAGGACAGCACAAGCACGGGACGGCCCGTGGCGACGAAATGGTCCATGCGGTTTCCTTGCGTGGCGCACCGACGCGGGCAATGCGCCGGGCTCGGGGGAAGCGTCGAGGAAAGATCGGGATTTTTTCTTGAATCCTGGCGCGAGCCCCGCAGATTATGGAGACCCAGGCGATACTGCTGACGTCAACTAAGAGATTCTTTGCCTCTTCCTGCGCGCCGCCGCACCTGGATTACCGGTCTGCCGCGCACCGCGCCCACCCGATCATCACGAACGTGATTCTACCGAACACCAAAGTGATTGGAAGCTCCGATTCAATCACGGACGTGAAAACCTTTGGCGAACGGCTCCGTCACGCGCGACACCTGCGCGGCATGACCCAGCGCGAACTGGCGCTGGCGAGCAAGGTATCGCAAAGCGCGATCGGCAATTACGAAAGCGATCTGCGCAATTCCAGCCGTGCGCTGCTGCGGCTGGCGCAGGCGCTTGCGGTCAGCCCCGCATGGCTGGAGAACGGCCAGGGCGCCATGGAAGCCACCGCCACGGCGGCTGGGTATCCCATGCCACGCCACCACACGCCAACCCTGCGCGACGAGTTGACGGCGGAGCAACCCGCCCAACCCGCGGAATGGCTGTTCGACGCGCGCGATCACGAGCGCTACCTGCAACTCCATCCCGAGAACCGGCGCTTCCTGCGCCAGGCCATGCGCGCGCTGCTGGACTCGCTCCATGCGGAGCAAGGCACGCCCGTGTCCACGCGCAAATCCCGCCGCCCTAGTTAATCCCGCGCACCCCGCGTTGCCGTCACCGTGTCGACATGCCCGCACCGAATTGGTGTCGCAGGCGATGCCGGCACGCGCGCCGACGGGGCATCGCGCACCATGCTGGCGTTCCCCGCAAAGCCGCGCCAGCAAAGGAGACAAGGGATTTCCCTCGATGTCGCAACGGTGCCATTTCTCCGCGCTTTTCTGCTATCCGGCCACGCCTCGCCCACATAAGATCGCCGCACATTCCACGCAACAACAAACAAGGGGTCATATCATGCGTACCTATCTGCTGGCGGGCGCGGTCGCGGCTTGCGCCTTCCTCTCCGTCACCACGCCCGCGACGGCGCAGCCGCTCAAGACCGTCGAGCCGGGCGTGCTCACCGTCGCGTTCTCGGGCGACATGCCGGGCACCGGATGGCAGGACGGCCGCATGACCGGCTACGACGGCGAAGTGCTGGAACGCGTTGCGCGTGCGCTGAACCTGAAGATCAAGCCCGCGCTCATGGAGTGGTCGGGCACGATCGCTTCGGTGCAATCGGGACGCGTGGACATCATGGCGGGCACCATGGGGTGGACGGCGCAGCGCGCGAAGATCATGACGCTGAGCGACCCCATCCAGTACTTCAAGAACGGCATCACGCAGACCGAGAAGACCAACTGGACCCGCCTGAAGGACCTGGAGAACAAGAAGGTCGGCACGATCACCGGGTTCTCGTTCATTCCTGAACTGCGCAAGCTCGACGGCCTGACGCTGTCGCTCTACGACACCTCGGACGCCGCCGTGCGCGACCTGCTGGCAGGCCGCATCGACGCGGTCATCGGCGACCCGCCCGTCATGCAGTACGCCCTTTCGCGCAATCCGGACTGGAAGCTGAAGTTCAACGCGTTCGAGGACAACGATCCGAAGTTCCCCTTGCTGACCGGCATGGGACAGGTGGTCTTCGGCATGAACAAGGACAGCGAAGCGCTGGCCAGCGCCGTGAACGCGGAGATCGCCAAGCTGTGGAAGGAATGCGCCATGCGCGGGATCGGCAAGACCTACGGGCTGGAGCAGGACGTGTGGTACGTGCCCCAGGGCGCCAACGCCCGGCACGGGGTGGACCGGCCGGAAAGCTGGTCGCTGCCCGCTTGCCCGTGATCGTTTCTCCCACCGCCGCAAGGGAGGCGATAGCCATGCGCAAGACCTGCCAACCCACCCCGCTGGCGCGTCGACGCGCGCATGCCGGCGCCACGGCCGGCGGCAGCCCGGCCGCTGCCGGCCTGATGCGCGCCGGCACCCAGGACATCCGCGTCGAACCTTGGGAAACAGCCGAAAGCATCTATGACCTGCTGCCGGAGACGCTCCCCGCGCTGTCGCGTTTCGCGCTGCGGATGACGGGCCATCCTCACGACGCCGAGGACCTGGTCCAGCGCACCTGCGTGCGTGCGCTGGAATGCGGACATCAGTTGCGGCCAGGTTCGTCCACGCGCAGCTGGCTCTACGCCATCATGTATTCGCTGTGGATGAACGAGTTGCGGGCGCGCCAGACCCACGGCGGCGAGCATGCGCCTTGGGACGACGCACTGGCTGCGCCATGCGACCATGGCCCGGACACGGAGTTGCAGTATCGGCAGACGGTGGAGATGCTGGAGCGCCTGCCCGAGCAGCAGCGCGCGGTGCTGCGGCTGGTCGCCATGGAAGGCTTCGGCTACAAGGAGGCCGCGCAGCGGCTGCAATTGCCCATCGGCACCGTCACCAGCCGCCTGGCCCGGGCGCGCGCCGCGATCGACAGGATGCTGGGTGCGAACGGCCTGGAGACGCCCGCCACCCGGCGCGCGGCGGACTGACCTAGGCGCGCGGCGCCCCCTCGCGCCGCGTCATCGCATAAAGCAGGCTGTCTCCCACGCACGGGCCCTCACCGCCGTTGGGGCGGATCTCCCAGTTCTCCAGCCGCGCTTCCAGCCGGAAACCCAGGCGCTCCATGGCGCTGGCTGCCCGCCCTTCCGGCGCGCAGAAGGCGTGCACGCGATGCACGTCGGGGTGATCGGCGATCCAGTCCACCAGCTTGCGCAGCACGTGCAGTCCGGCGCTGCGGCGGCGGACCGCCGGACGGCTGGCGCTGATGACGCCGATCTCCACGCGCGGCATGTAGGGCTGCACCTCGATGACGCCGCTGATGTCGCCGTTGTCCTTGCCCTGCACCACCCAGGCGAAGCCCGTTCCCAGATGCCAGTTCCGGCGGTAGCGCTGGATGGCCGCCAGGGTTTCCGCCTCGTCGCGATGCCGGGGGAACGCCAGCCAGCGCATCACGTCCTCGTCCGCGAAAAGATTGCGAAAGAGCGCCGCGCTGTCCGCCTCGGTGGGCGGCCGCGCGACGACCTTGTCGGATTCGATGATCAGTGGTGGCAGGAACATGGGCACATCGTAAGAGGCGGCGCGCAACGCGCCTGCCGGCGGGCGAACCCGCGTTGCGCGAAACGAAACCTGCCTCGCGTGTGGCCGGCGAGCCCGCCGCAATTTCGCCCCCATGCAAATGCCTTCGTGCCCGTGCGCGTGCGCACGGCCCGCCATCCCTACCATCGCTTCCATCTTCCCGATACCGGTCACGCCATGAAGACGCCCCGTTTCCCACGCCAAGCCTGGATCGCCGCCTTGCCCCTGACACTGGCCTGCCTGGCTCCCGGCGCCGCGTGGGGCAAGGCGCAGCTGGAGCAGTGCTTTGACGCCGCCTCGGAGTTCCACCAGGTCAATCCGCTGGTCCTGCGCGCCATCGCGTGGCAGGAGTCGCGCCACAACCCCAAGGCCATCAACCGGAACAACAATGGCACGACCGATTACGGCATCATGCAGATCAACTCCATCCACCTGCGCGAACTGGGTGCCTACGACATCTCGGCCGAGACGCTGATGAAGCCCTGCGAGAGCATCTTCATCGCGGCGTGGTACCTGCGCCGCATGATGGACCGATACGGCAACACCTGGGATGCCGTGGGCTCCTACCATTCGCAGACCCCCGTGCACCGCGACCGCTATGCCAAGGGCATCGTGTCCACGCTGCGCGGCTGGGGCGTCCTGCAGGCGGCGCGATGAGCGCCGGCCTACTGCTTGCCGAACACGAGGCCGCGCCTGCGGGACCTGCGCCCGGCCAGGCCGTGCCACGCTGGGACGATGCCGCCATTCTGACGCCGCTGTTCCAGGACGACCTGATCGCGCGCGAACGTGATGGCGTGCTGCGACTTTACGAGGCCCTGACGCGTGACCGGCCCCTCTTTCGCGACGCCAATGGCAGCTGGGTGGTGTCGTCCTTCGAACAGGGTTGCGCCGTGCTGTCCGACCCCGCCTATGTCGCCCAGCCGCCACTGCCCGCCGAGGAGGCCGCGGTCTATGCCCCCATCCTGGCCACCATGCTGCTGCGTGACGGCGACGCGCACGCGGCGCTGCGGCGCCACTTCGCGCCGCTCTTCAAGACCCAGCGCATGGATCGCCTGCATGCCTTCATGGACCAGGACATCGCCAGCTGCGTGGCGGCCCTGCCGGCCTCGGCATTCGACGCCGGCGCATCCCTGGCCCATCACCTGCCCGCCCGGATGGCTTGCGTCCTGATGGGGCTGGCCCCCGAGCACGCGCCGCGCCTGGTTGCCCTGACGGCGCCGGTGCTCAGGCTGATCAGCGGCACACCGCTACCGCCCGCCTCCATGCTGGCGCTGCTGCAAGCCAGCCGCGTGGCGATCCAGGCGCTGGCCACGTTGATGGCCAGGCAAGCCCCGGCGACGCTGCACTACCTGGACATCGACCCCCACGCCCTCGCCACGCACGCGCTGTCGGACGGCACCGAACACGCGAGCTGCGCCAGCAACCTGTGCCTGCTTTTCGTGGCGGCCTACACCACTTCGATGCTGAGCCTGGGCAATACGCTGGCGCTGGCCACGCAGCGCCCCGGCCTGTGGACGCAGATGGCGCAGGAGCCCTCGCGCATTCCCCGCACCGTCGCCGAACTGGGCAGGCTGGCGCCCGCCGCGCAGGCCTTGCAGCGATACGCCGCGCACGACCTCACCCTGGGAGACGTCCCCCTGCGCGCGGGCGAACCCGTGGTGGTGATGGTGGCGGCAGCCAACCGCGATCCCCGTGCGTTCGAGCACCCGGACGAAGTGGACCTCGGTCGCCACGCGCGGACCCTCACGTTCGGCGCCGGCCCCCACGGCTGCGTGGGCGTCGGACTGGCGCGCCGGCAACTGGGCGGCCTCCTGGCCGCGCTCACTTCCCGCTATCCGCGCCTCGCTCCGCTCGCGCGGCCATCGCGCGGCCTGCAGGTCGGCACCTTCCTGGGGTACGACAGGCTATGGCTGGGCGTGCCGGCGGAATCGGCGAAAGCGCCCGCCCCTGTCAGGCAGCCGAACGCATGATGGTGTCGGTGGGAGACTCGTTGAACTCACGGCGGTACGCATTGGCCAGCGTGGACCGGTGGCGCACGCCCCATTTGGCGGCGATGGCCAGCACGTTCTTGGAAGACCCCTCGCTGAGCAGTTCGCTGTGGATGCGCTCCATCCGCAGCCGCCGGATGAGCTGCGTCGGGCTGATGCCGATACTGCTGCGCATGGCCAGTTGCAGGGCACGCTCCGTGACGCCGATGTGCGCCGCGACCTCCTTGACGGACAGGTCGGGCTGGTCCAGGTGCTCGACCAGATAGGCATAGGCCCTGCGGTACTTCCCCACGAGTCTCGCGCTGATGTCGTCCGCCGCCGCCACCTGTTCGCGCCTCGCCGGCAGCGGCACCAGGGTGTTCATCGTCATGGCCTGTTCGCGCGTGCGTTTCATGGCCAGCAGGCAATAGCGCCGGTAATGCGCATCCGCCTCAGTGCGCCTGCCCTGGCGGCGAGGCAGCTCGGCCTGGCAGAACAGGTAGTCCAGCAGCCAGTGGCCGCCACGGGGCATGCTCACGCCGGGTTCCCCGAACGACTCCAGCGCCTGGCGCGCGACATCGGGCGCGCCGCCCGCCAGCGCCGCGACCGCCAGGTCCAGCCTGAGAAAGCGCGCGTACTCGGGCATGCCCAGTCCGGCTGCCCACTGCACCGTGTCATGCAACGCCGCCAGGCCGTGCTGGCCGCCCTCAGCCAGGGTGCGCAGATGCTGCTGGAAGGCGCCATGACGGGCAAGCGCGCCGCCGTCCACAGGCGAGGACAGCGAGGGTTCGAGGTCGACCGGCAGCCGCAATTCCGTCACCAGATGGCGCCAGAACACGTGATCCACAAGGCCCTCGGCGCCGCGCCAGCGCACCTGCGCGAGCAGCTCCTGCTGGAGCACCGCCGCAAGCGCGGGCCACACGCCTTCCGCCGCCTCACCCGCCATGGCCTCGACGCGTTCGGCGCAGTCCCAGGCGGCCTCCAGCTGGCCAAGCTGGAACATGACGAGCGCCAAGCCCAGCCACGCCTCGCGCTGCAAGGCGGGTTGTGCGCGTTCGTCTTCCACGACACGGCGAAAGCAGGCCAGCGCCGCGCCGTTACGCTGCAGGAACAGCGCCTGCCAGGCCGCATTGCGGCATGACAGCACGCGGAAGTAGTCGCGCTCGTCGGCCAGCGCCTTGAGCGCATCGCGGTGCAGCTGCTCAGCCTCCTCGTAGCGGCCGAACAGCCACTGCATATCCGCGTAAGCCCGCTGCGTGTCGGGGCCCGCGGGCATATCCGCGTCCATGCGCGCGGCCAGCTGACGCTCTAGGGCGTGGAACTCGCCCTGCCACGCCAGGCGGACCTGGGAGGGAGACAGGGCGGGGGATGCCGTCAGTGCCGCCACGGCGAAATACAGATGCGTGTGCATAACTGCAACTCCTTACATATTTCTTCCGCCACGCCGCCTGCACATCGCAGGCGGCGCCGCTCGCAAGCCAGGGCGGCTGGTAGCCGCGCCAGCCCCGGAAGCCGGGCCGACCCGTTACGAGAACCCCAAAAACGCTCCGTTTATTCCTCGCTTTCCGCTAGCCATTGCCACGCAATGTAAAAAGTACTACCGGGCATTCCGACGTCTTCTCTCACAATTGCGAAGACCAGTGTTACGGCGTAACAGCATCGTGACATTTCCATACAAGGCGGGGGGTCGATTCAGCGATCCCCCCTGCCCTGCAGCGGCGTGGCGGCACCGCCCGCCGGCCCCTCGCGCAAACCGAGAGCGGATATCTGCTCACGCAATTCCGCCAGGGTGATCTGGTCTTTCACCTGGTCGACGAACGTGGCCACCAGCATCGCCAGCGCGACCAACGCAAAAGCGCCTTTCAGGGGCTGCCCCAGCGTTTGCAGCTCCAGTTTGGCGGCCACGCGCGCCGCCATGCCGATGGCCAGGTCGATGATGACCAGGAGCACCATGAATGGCATGGCCATCTTGGCCAGCATCAGCATCATGGAATCCGTCTGCCGCAACACGAAGTCTCCCAGCATGGCCGCTGGCGCCGGCGACAGCGACGCCAGCGGCCACCAGCGATAGGAGTCGTACAGGATGCCGAGCAATACGATCATGCCGCCCAGCCCCCAGAAGACGACGATGGCGCACTGGCCAAGCAGGGTCCCCAGGATGCTGGTCTGTTCGCCGTAGCTGGGGTTGGATGACTGGACATTGTTGTAGCCGTTCAGTTCGTCCACATAGCTGCCCACGCTTTGCGCCACCCAGAACACCGCCCCCGCCGCGTAACCCAGCACCAGCCCGATGAGCGCCTCTTTCAGGCAAATGAGCACCAGCACCGCGCCGTGCATCAGCAACTGGTCGGGCGACTGGCTGACCGCGATGAAGAAACTCCAGACGATCACGATGCCGTTGCGCACGAGGCCCTGCAGATAGTCTCCCGCCGTGGGAGGGAAGATGATGAAGAGCACGGCCAGCCGGATGCTGCACAGTCCGGTCATGATGAGCAGCTGGATCGCCTCGCGGCCCATCTCGTGCACGGTGATGTCCATGGCGCGTCCGGTCCTTAGCGCTGCAAGCCGCTCGCGCGACGCCGCGCGGCACTGTTTTCCTCGGCCTGCTCTTCCTGCCTGTGCATGTCGCGCTGGGCCTCGCCGCGGCGTAACAGGGCGATGCGTTGTGCATAGGCGTCCATGCGCGCCTGGCAGCGTCCGACGCCCCGGGCCAGTTCGTCGGCGTGCTCGCGCGCGGCGTCGCGCGCCCGGGCCCTCCGCGCAACCTCCTTGTCGGCCGCCGCTTGCCGCGCCTCGCGGTCCTCGCGTTCGCGAAGCAGGACCACCATGCGCGCGGCGGAAAACGCCGGCTGGTCCTTCAATGCCTGTATCCGCTGCGCGCAACTGGCCACCGCCTCGCGCGAATGCGTCAGGGCGTCCTGCGCGGCGTCGTGGGCCTGCGCGCGCTCGGCTTCCCGATCCCGCGCCTCGCGCAGGCTCACGCGCAGGGCGTCATGCTCACGCCGCGCCTTGTCCTGCATGATCCGGTAGACCGCCAGCCGCCTGCGCGCGTCGCTCGTCATGCCTTCACCTTGGCAGGTCCGCCAGCAGGGCCAGGCCATCGAACGTGTCGTCGAAGGCCTGGAACTCGTCCGTGCGCTGGGCAAGGAATGCCTGGATCGCGCCGTGTCGCGCCAAGGCCTGGTCCGCCAGGGGGTCGCTGCCGGCCTGGTACTCGCCAATCTGCACCAGGGTTTCCACCTCGCGATGCCGGGCCATCAAGCTGCGCAGCCGGCCCGCCGCGCGCTGATGCGAAGGCGCCACCACCTGGGGCATGACGCGCGACAGGCTTGCCAGCACGTCGATCGCGGGGTAATGGTTGCGCGCCGCGATCTCGCGCGACAGCACGACGTGCCCATCCAGCAGGCCGCGCACTTCCTCGGCCACCGGGTCGTCACCGCTCTCGTCCTCGGCCAGCACGGTATAGACGGCGGTGATCGCCCCCTTTTCATTCAAGCCCGTGCGCTCCAGCAGGCGCGGCAGCTCGGCGAAGGTCGAGGGCGGAAAGCCGCGGCGCGTCGGCGGCTCGCCCGCTGCCAGGCCGATCTCGCGCTGCGCACGCGCGTAGCGGGTAAGGGAGTCCATCATCAGCAGCACATGCTTGCCCTGATCCCTGAAGTCCTCGGCGATGGCCGTGGCGATGTGGGCCGCCTTCGCCCGCTCGATGGCGGAGCGGTCCGACGTGGCGCAGACGACCACGGACCTGGCCATGCCTTCCTCGCCCAGGGTCTGGCTGATGAACTCGCGCACCTCGCGGCCACGTTCGCCGATCAGGGCGATGACGTTGATGTCGCAGCGCGCGCCGCGCGCGAGCATGCCAAGCAAGGTGCTCTTGCCCGCGCCGGCAGGCGCGAAAATGCCGATACGCTGGCCGATGCCCAAGGTCAGCAGCCCGTCGACGGCGCGCACACCCGTCTCCAGCGCCGTATCCATCAATGGACGCGCCATGGGATTGGGCGGTTCGCCGAAGGCCGAACGCCAGGCTCGGCCGGTAATGGCGCCACGGCCATCCAGCGGCTCGCCCAGGCTGTCGACCACACGGCCCACGAGGCCTTCACCGACCTGGATGGACAGGGGCCGCCCCAGCGCGTGCACCTGGGTCGAGCGGGACAGGCCATCGACCGGCCCGAAAGGCGAGAGCAAGGCCGACTCGCGGGCGAATCCCACCACCTCGGCCCGCTGCAACAACGAGCCATCGGCACGACGCAGCTCGCACAGCTCGCCGATCTGCGCGTCCACGCCAACGGCACGTATCAGTGTGCCCACCACCTCCTGCACCTTGCCGGTGCAGGCCGTCAGCGGGCGTTCATGCAGCGCGCGGCCGATCGATCCGATCAGCTCCGTCCAGGCCTGGCGCGGAGGTTCGCCCAAGGGCAGGGGCGAAGAGGCAGGCGGCGGCTGGGTCATCCTTCCTGCTTGTCCAGCGATCGCTGCAACACGGCCGCGAGCGCGCGCAACTGGACGTCCAGGCTGGCGTCCACGGTGCCCACCTCGGTCTGGCAGACGCAGGCGCCGGCGGCCAGGCCCGCATCGGCTTCCACCGTCACGGACATGGGCTTGCCCGCGGCCCGCCAGCGCTCGGCCAGCTGCGCGAATGCCTCGCTGGCGGCCGCCTGGTCCTCGGGGTGCACCTGCACCACGATCGCCGCATGCTCGCCGATGATCCCCTCCACGGTCTGGGCCGCCCGCGCGAAGAGATCGCCGGGGGCATGCACGCGCACGATACGGCTGACCGCCTCCACCACGATCGCCGCCACCTCGTCGCGCGAAGCAAGCTGGGCGGCATGCCGCAAGGCAAGCGCGGCATCGGCCTCTTCCCACCATTGCGCCAGGGCATCCACGCGTCCCTGTTCCGCGCCACGCAAGGCCGCCGTCTCGTAGGCGGCCTGCGCATCGGCCAGCAGGGACGCCGCCGCGATCTCCGCCTCGCCCAGGCAGGCCTTCGCCCGCGCCTGCGCCTCGGCCATCCGCGCCTCGCATGCCTGGTGAGTCGCGGCCCAGGCTTCATCGAGCGACATCAGGCGGCCTTGCGCATGCGCGGGAATGACCGCGTCCGCCAGACCGATGGCCAGTTCCCCTTCGCCGGGCGCGCGCAGCCAGACCATCATGCCAGCATCTCCTCGTGCCTGACGGCCAGTTGCGCCACCAACAGGCTGCCGCGCGTGTCGGCCCAATCGCACACCGCCGGCACGCCCACGGCGCAGGCCGCATCGAGCGCCAGCGGAATGAGGCCGCAAGGCCCCTGGTCGAACACCACGCCGTCGCGAAGCAGCAGGCAATACCCTTGCCAAGCCAGCGAGTCGGCGCAACAGCGCGACAACGCGCCGCCGGACTCGACACTGGCAGGCGATGCGTCGGCCAGGATGCCCGACACCCACTCGCCTGCCCGCGGACCCAGCCACGACGCCAGCAACGCGCGGCGCGGCGTGTCGATCCAATGGCGCAGTTCGGCCGCATGGGCATGCAGCGCGCGCAGGCGGGCGAGCCGGACCATGTTGCCGACGGACAGGCCGTACAGCGCCTGTCCTCCTCGCAGGAATGCATCCAGCGCGGGCATGGGCAAACCGGCGGCGGACAACCAGCGTTCCGCCTGTTCCGCCGTGACGCCGCCGGACGCGCCGCGCAGCACCTGCATGCCTACGTCCTGGCGCGAGTCATGCAGCCACGCATCCACCTGGCGCCTGTGGCGCTGGTGGGAAAGCAGGCGGCGCGCCACCTGCCGGGCCTGCACCCGGTGGCGGTCGCCCGCGCCAATGGGAATGGGGTCGACCATGGGCTTACTCGTTGGCGTTGGCCGCCACGGCCTTGCCCTCGCGGCGAGAGCGGCCGAACAGGCCACCCAGCGCCTCGGGCCAGCCGGCGGCGTGGCGCCGCAACGCCAGCGCAATTGCCGAGGCCCCCAGCAGGAAGAGTCCCAACGCCGCGCCCACCAGCAGATTCCGGTCCGGCTCGCTGGCGCGCGCCTGCGCCGGCATGACCAGCGGGTCGGCCTGCACCAGTGTCAGGCTGACCTGGTCATACGACAGCCCCTCGACGCTGTGCACCACCATGTTCTTGATCTGGGGCGTGAGCGCGTCCAGGTTGGCGTCGGAACGGTACTTGATGAAGACCGACGCCGAGGACGGCCGCACCGACGTGGCAAGCGGATCATTATTGGGCAGCACGATGTGCACGCGTGCCAGGATCACGCCGTCGATCCGCGACAAGGTCTCGGAAAGCTGCTGTTCGCTGCCGTAGATGAAGCGCACGCGCTCCTGCACCGGCGTGGACACGAAACCGTCCTTCTTGAAGAGCTCGCCCAGGTTGTCGTAGCTGCGCTCCGGCAGGCCGCGCACGCGCAGCACTTCCATGGCCTGCACCATGGCGTCGCGCTTGACCACCGCGCTCCAGCTCTTGCCGCCGTCCGGACTTTCCTTACGCGCCGGGATGCCGGCCTCAAGCAGCGCCGCCACCACTTCGTTGGAGTCCCGCTCGCTCAGGTTGCTGTAAAGCGTCTGGTCCGAACACGCAGCCAGCAACAGCACGCACGCGGGTGCCAGGACGCAGGCGCGCGCGCGCCGCAGGAGGGCGGGCGTCATCATTGGTTCTTCATGAGCGTGGACAGGGCGTCCTTGGACGCGGTGATCGTGGCCATCTTGGCCTGCATGTCCACGGTCAGGCTGGCGGTCTCGACCTGAACCAGCATCGCGGCCGCGAACATCTTGTCGGGCGCCAGGCTGGACAGATTGTTGCCGAGCCAGACCGCATCGTTCGCCACGCGATGGATGGCCGCATCCTGGGCGTGCGCGATGGCCGCGATCGGATTGGTCTGCTGCGCCCCGGCCGCCTGCGGCGGCGCAAGCGGCCCTGTCTGCATGAGTTCGGCGAAGCGCTGGGCCGCATCCTGGCTGACGGCGCCAGGATCGACATTGGTCACCGCCTGCACCGCCTCTTTCAACTGCACGGCATCGATCTGCATGGCGTCCCCCTCAAACCCGTAGATACGCGCCCGCGGGCGCGATGGTTGCCGCGGGCGCCGATGCAGCGGCGCCCATATCGGTCAAGGCTGCCTCCTGGCTGCGCTGGTTCTGCTCGATCAACTCGCGCACCGAATCCGGCTCGTCATAGACACCCTTCACGCTGGCTTCGCGCGCCGCGCGCTCCAGGTCCTGGCGCGCCACCAGCGCCTGCACCAGCAGGCGATGGGAGTCGGTGACGCGCTGTCCCGCCAGCAAGGCGTCGGCGGCGGCACGCCAGTCGGCGTCGCCCAGCAGGCCCATGCAGAACACGGCCATGGCGTCGCTGCTGGGCGAACACAGCCCGCGGTCGCGCAGGTCCGTGAAGATCGCGCTGGCGCCCTGCCAGTCCTTGCGCGTCACGGCCACCATGCCACGCAGCATGGCCAGCTCGCGCAGCCCGGGACGCAGGGTCTGCAGCATATCCACCATCTCTTCCATGTCGTCCGGTTCGATGGTCGCTTCGGGAAACTTCCTGAATACCACCGCGTTGAACAAGGCGACCAGGCCGGCGAACGCATCGTCGCCGCACTGGATTTCCGCTGTCTGCGTCATGGAGCCCTCTCATGGATGTCAATGAAGTGCTGGCATCGTATGCCTGCCCGCCAGGCGCCGATGGACGGCAATGCGAAGCGATCGTCCAGGAAGCGAAGCCCAGCCTCGGGCGGGCCGCAGCGCCGCCTGGGCCTTCGCCGGCCGGGCTGGCGGTTCGCTTTTCCGCCACGCGCGTCGCGGCGGCGTGGCTATGGTGCCGGGACCCGCCAGCCTGCGGGTGGAAGCCCTGCCATGAGCGAAGAAAAAACCGAAAGCCCGACAGAGAAGAAACTGCGCGACGCGCGATTGCAGGGCGCCGCGCTCAAGAGCCAGGACATCGTCGACAGCATGTCGCTGCTGGCGGTGGTCGTCCTGATGATCAGCGCCACCTCGTGGCTGGCCGGCCATTTCAATGACATCCTGGCGGAAGGCCTGGCCTTCGTGGACGGCGACCACGACGACACCGCACTGCTCTCCGCCCTGTGGCGCATCCTGCGCTCGGCGCTCATCGCCTCCCTTGCGGTGGTTGCCGCGGCAGCCGGCGCGGCGCTGCTGGCGCTTGCCCTGCAGGTCGGATTCCATCCCACGCTCAAGCCCGTCACGCCGCGGCTGGAGAACGTGAACCCCGTCGCCGGCTTCAAGCGGCTGTTTTCCTTGCGGGCGCTGCTGGACCTGGCCAAGTCCATCGTCAAGGCCTTGATCTTCCTTTGGATAGGAGGACTGGTGCTGGCCTGGCTGCTGCCCATTGCGCTGGCCGCCGCATACCAGCCCGTCAGGGAGCTTGCGCATCTGGCCTGGCAGGCCTGCATGCGCCTGTTGCAGTTCTGGCTGGGCGTCTACCTGGTGATCGGCCTCATCGACTGGTTCCTGCAGCGCATGGTGTTCCTGCGCAGCCAGCGCATGTCCAAGGACGAGGTCAAGCGCGAACACAAGAACGACGAGGGCGATCCGATCATCAAGGGTGAACGCCGCAAGCTGCAGCGCAGCAGCGCGGACGGCCCGGAGCCTTCCCCGAAGGCCGCCATGCGCCAGGCCTCGGTGCTCGTCACCAACCCCACGCACTACGCGGTGGCGTTGCGATACCACCCGCAGGAGTGCCCCGTTCCTCAGATCCTGGCCACCGGCATGGACGAGCAGGCGGCCGTGCTGCGCGAACTCGCGCGGCGCGAGGATGTTCCCATCGTCGCCAACCCACCCCTGGCGCGCGCGCTGTACCAGGCCGGGCCGGGCGCCTACATACCCGAACCGCTGTTCGAGGCCGTCGCGGCCGTGCTGCGTTGGGTGCTTGCCACCGCGCACCTCGAACAATCCTCCACCCTCCAGCAGCAGGCCAGCGATCCATGATGATCAAGACGTTCAAGCTCCCCACCGGCGGCGAAGCCGGCATCGCCATTCTGCTGGCGGCGGTCGTGATGCTGATGATCCTGCCCCTGTCGCCCACGATGATCGACATCCTGGTGTCGATCAACATCTGCGTCAGCATCACGCTGTTGATGACCACGATGTACGCGCGCGGACTGACATCGCTGACTGCCTTCCCGACCCTGCTGCTCTTCACCACCCTGTATCGCCTGTCTCTGAACATCGCCTCGACGAAGTCCATCCTGCTCCACGCTGAAGCGGGCGACATCATCGAGAGCTTCGGCAACCTCGTGGTGGGGGGCAACCTGGTCGTGGGGCTGGTGGTCTTCGCCATCATCACCATCGTGCAGTTCATCGTGATCGCCAAGGGCTCCGAGCGCGTGGCGGAGGTGGGCGCCCGTTTCACCCTGGACGGCCTGCCCGGCAAGCAGATGAGCATCGACGCGGACCTGCGCGCGGGCATCCTGACGCCGGAGGAGGCGCGGCGCAAGCGCGCCCACCTTTCCCTGGAAAGCGCCCTGCATGGCGGCATGGACGGCGCCATGAAGTTCGTGAAGGGCGATGCGATCGCCGGGCTGCTCACCACGGCGGTCACCATCATCGCCGGCATCGCGGTGGGCGTGCTGTACCACGGCATGAGCACGTCGCAATCGGCCTCTCATTTCGCGGTGCTGTCCATCGGCGACGCCATGGTGTCGCAGATCCCGTCGCTGATCATCTCGGTGGCGGCGGGCATCATGATCACGCGGGTGTCCGATGACACGCAGTCCACGCAGAAGGGCAACAGCTCGCTGGGCGAAGACATCGTGCGCCAGATCCTGGGAGACCCTCGCGCGCTGGGGTTCGCCGCGGTGCTGGTAGGCAGCTTCGCCGCGATGCCGGGCTTTCCCTGGCCGCTGTTCCTGCTGCTGGGCGGCCTGCTGGGCGTGGCCAGTTTCCGCGCGGCGCGCAGCGGCGCCTCGGGGAGCGAGCCGCCCGCCGGCGGATCCCCGTTGCAACGGGCCGGCGCCAAGCAGGAAGACGCACGGATACGCGCGCAGGCGCCCCAGTTCACCTGCGCCGTCGGCGTCAAGCTCTCGCCAGCGCTGGCCCGCGGCCTATCGCGCGAACGCCTGGACGCCGCATTCGAGCGCCGCCGCGTCGCCCTGCAGGAAGCACTGGGCCTGCCCTTCCCGGGCATCACCATGTGGCACAGCGATACCGTCAGCGACCACGGCTATCAGGTGCTGCTCCAGGACGTGCCCGTCGCCACCGTGGCCTTGCCGCCCGGCAAGCTGCTGGTGCCACAGGCCGAGGACGATGCGACGCTAGCCGCGCGTTGCGAGGCGCGCGGCGCGGCCGGCGGCTTCGAGAAGACCTGGTGGCTGTCCGCCAGGGAGGCGGCCGACGTACCCCAGGCCTGGTCCGTGGAAGAGGTGATCGCCAACGAGACCATCGGCGTGCTGCGCAAGTCGGCCTCCATCTTCGTCGGCATCCAGGAAACGCAATGGGTGCTGGACCAGCTCAACGTGGACTACCCCGGCCTGGTGACCGAGGTCCAGAAATCGCTGTCGGTGCAACGCATCGCCGAGGTGCTGCGCCGCCTGCTCGAAGAGGAAGTGTCCATCCGCAATGCGCGCGGCATCATGGAAAGCCTGGTCATCTGGGGCCCGAAGGAAAAGGACCTGCTGATGCTCACGGAGTATGTGCGCTGCGACATGGCGCGCTATATCGCGTGGCGCGCCACCGCGGGCGGCAGCGCCCTGCCCGCGGTGCTGCTGGAGGCGGAACTGGAGCAGTACATCCGGCAATCCATCAAGCAGACTCCCACTGGCAACTTCCTTGCCTTGCCACCGGAAGAGATCGACGTGATCGTGCAGCGCATCGTCGCGCTGTCGGAGCCGGACGCGAGCGGACGCGTGGCGGGCGCGGCGCTGGTGGCGTCCATGGATATCCGCCGGTATGTGCGGCGCATGATCGAGGTGCGGCTGAACTGGCTGCCGGTTTATTCCTACCAGGAACTCGGCGGCCTGGTGGAACTGCGGCCGCTGGGCCGCGTCGGCATGTAATCGCCATGCGCGTCCTGCGTCCCGCCTCGCGCGCCGCCGACACGCCGGACGAGACCGGCGGCCGGCCGGCACGGCCGTCCCAGGCCTTCGATTTCGCACGGCTGCTGCGGCGGGCGCGCCTGCCCGGCCCGCTGCCCCCCGGCGACCAGGAGGATCCGCTCGCCGCGCCGTCGCCTGCCGTCGTCGTGCCGCCGCTGCCCGCGCCGGCGCAGCACCTGCCCGCCCAGCCGCACACGGACTGGTTTCTTCAGCACAGCGCAGGCAACGACCCCGTGCAATCCCTGGCGTGCGACCAGGCCCAGGCGACGGCGCTCTGCTCGGCCATCGCCGGGCACGTGGCGGGGTTCTGCGCCGACCCCGCGGTGGCCAGCCGGGGAGACTGGATGCTGCGCGTCACGCTGGACCCGGTGCTGCTGCCCGGCTGCGTCCTGCAGATGGACCTTTCGTTTCTCAGGCTCGCCCTTCGCTTCGAAACGCGGGAGGCCGACACACGGGCGCTAGTGTTGCGCCATGTGGACACGCTCGAAACCAACCTCACTGCCCTGTTGCGGCAACACGCCATGGTGCACGACCTGGAGATCACGGTGTGGTAGCGCACGCGACTGACACGTCACGCCCCGAGGCGCCTGCCGCTGGCGGGACGCCCGCCTGGTCCCCCCTGGCGGGCAGCCTGCCCCGCCACGCACCGGATGACGCCCGCCTCCTCAAGCTGACGCATGACAGGCGCCTGGCGGCCTTGCTGCGCACGCTGCCGGCGCTGGAGAACACGCGTCTGGAATTGTCGTCCCCTGCCCCGGGCGCCCGGCCTCGCGTCTGGGTCTTGCTGGGCCACGCCAACGACGCGGGCTGGCTGGGGCTGGATGACGCGACGATGCCTGCGCTAAGCAGCCTGGCGACGCCGCGCCGGCAGGGCGATGCCGACGCCCACGCCGCACTGGGCCGCGCCATCGCCTCGCAACTGTTGTCACCGCTGCTGGCATTCCTGCGCACCCTGGGCCTGCCTGCCCTCGATGTGCTGGCCGTGTCAGGCACGCCCCCGGCCCTGCAGGCCTGCACGTTGTGGCGGCTGGCGCTGAGGCAGGGCGAGGGCAGGCCGCTGGAGGCCTGGTTCCCCACCCCGCCCTCCGGCTGGCTGGACGCGGTCACGGAGCGTATCGCCGCCTGCCGGGGTCCGACCGGGCTGGAGACCTCCCGGCTATGCCTGCCGGCATGGCTCGTCCTGGGCCGCCAGGCGCAACGCATCCGGACACTGAGCGCCTTGCGCTCCGGCGACATCCTGCTGCACGTGATCGATCCCGAGCCTGCGCGTGATATCGCCGCGCACGCTCCGTTCAATGCCACGCTGCGCTGGGTCGGCGCGGCCACGCCGCGCACCCGGCGCTTTCTGCAAGCCGCGGTGCGGGTCGACGGCGCCCAACTCACCCTCCAGGAGGCCCCCCGCATGACCCAGGAACTGAACGAGGACTTGCCCGATCCGGATGCATCCGACAGCGCCGTGCCGCTGGACGAAGTGGAGCTGCCGCTACAGATCGAGGTGGCGGCCATGGCCCTGGCCGCGGCCGACGTGGCGGCCCTGCAGCCGGGCCAGGTCCTGACCCTGCCCGCCACGGTGCGCGACGCGCGGGTCCGGCTGACCGTCTTCGGCCAGCAGGTCGCCACGGGTGAGCTGGTGTGCGTAGGCGATCACCTGGGCGTGCGCATCCGCGCGACGGAGCGCCCATGACCCAGCTTGGAGACCTGACTGGCCTGATGCTGGCCGTCATCGCGATCAGCCTGCTTCCCTTCGTCGCGATGGTGGTCACTTCCTACGCCAAGATCGTGGTGGTCCTGGGGCTGCTGCGCAATGCCATGGGCGTGCAGCAGGTGCCGCCGAACATGGTGCTCAACGGCATCGCCATCCTCGTCTCCATCTACGTCATGGCCCCCATCGGCAGCAAGGCGATGGAAGTCCTGCAACAGAACAACGGCCGGGAGACGAACCCGACCCAGCTCACCATCGACGTGCTGGGCGCGGCGCGCGAGCCGTTCAGGGAATTCCTTATCAAGCACACGCCCCAGCGCGAAAAGCAGTTCTTCCTGCATGCCGCCCGCAGCGTATGGCCCGAGGACATGGCCGCCAAGCTGAACGAGAACGACCTGATCGTGCTGGCGCCCTCCTTCACGCTGTCCGAGATGACGGACGCCTTCCGCATCGGCTTCGTGCTGTACATCGCCTTCCTCGTGGTCGACCTGGTCATCGCCAACATCCTCCTGGCGATGGGGCTGAACCAGGTCCAGCCCGTCAACGTCGCCATACCGTTCAAGCTCCTGCTCTTCGTCCTCATGGACGGCTGGTCCACGCTGATGCATGGCCTGGTCATGACCTACCGGTGAACGCCCATGGAAGTCGAAAACCTGATCAGCATCACCACCGAAGGCCTGCTGCTTTGCCTTTACGTCTCGCTACCCGTCGTGCTGGTGTCGGCCGTCACGGGCCTGCTGGTCGCGTTCGTGCAAGGCATCACCGCGATGCAGGAAGCCATGCTTGCCCACCTGATCAAACTGCTGGCGGTGACGGTGACCATCGCGCTCGGCGCCGCGGCGGGCGGCATCGCCATCCTCCGCTTCGCCGAGAACCTGCTCATGCGGGTCGTGCCGTCGTGAGCCGTCGCATCGCCGCAGGACAGGCGGCCGCCTCCTTCGCCCCGGAGCACGCGCAGCTGCGGCAGACGCAAGGCCGGCGCACGCAGTTGCGGCTGCTGGCGCGCCGCAGGCAGGCGATGCGCCTGCACGACGACCTGCTCATCCGTGACGCGCAGCATGGCATTCCCCACGCCACCGTGGCGGACGACAGACGCACGCGCCGCCGGGAACTGCTGGCCCGGCTGTCGGCCAGGCGCGCGCAAGCCGCTGGGGCCGGCGACACGCAAGCGCCGCCGCCCGTCCCGTCCGCGGCGCCGTCGGAACCTGGCGCCACGCCACCGGAAACACCCCGCCCGCAAGACCTGGCGGCTTGGCGCGACGCCCCGCCGCCCGCCGCCGATACGGGTGGGATGGCGCCGCTGGCCGTCGGTGAACGCAATGCCCGGCAGCAAGCCGGCCACCAGGACGACGCGGACGAACGGCGGGAGGGCGCAGGCGCCGAGCCGGCAGCGGGCGCCGGTCGCCGCCGCACGATCGCCGTGGGCCGTGCGCGCGCCGCCGCGCCCCTGCGGCAGGCCGGCGACCTGCAGCAGTTCCTGTGGGCGCACCATCGCGATGCGCTGACCGCGCTCCCGATGATGGCCGATGCCTGGGCGCGCGCCTTGCTGCACGCGATCGACAACGCGGGCGCTTCACGCTCGTGCGTCGATGCGGCGCTGGCCTGCCAGGAAGACCTGCTGGCAGCCTGGGCCCGCCACGGCGAACGGCTGGAGGTGAAACAAGGCGCCTTGCTGCACGCCTTTCTGCCGGCGCTGCGCGACCATGCGCCCGCGCCGGATGGCGGAACCGGCAGGCCATATGCCCTGTTGCCGCTGCTCATGATCAGCGGCTTGCGCCCGCGCACACCCACGCAGTTGCGGGAGACGCGCACGCGCGTGCGCAACCAGCGCCTGGCTCGCCTGCCTCCGAAGGAGCGCTGAGGTGCCTTCGTTCCCGGATCGCTCGCTTCGCATTGCGAGCCAGCCCTTTCCCTTCCGCCGCTAGGATGGCGGCACGAGATGCCACAAGGCGGAGCACGATGAAACGATTACGCGTACTGACCGGCATCCACGCAGGCGTCTCCGTCGTCCTGGGCGTGGGACGGGTGCGCGTGGGCCGCGACAGCCAGTCCGACATCCTGATCTCGGACTGGACGGAAGCGGACGTCATGCTGATCGTCCCGCAGGAGGGACCGGTGCTCGCCCACGCCGTCAGTGACGCGGGGGACACGGGGGACGCGGCGGACAGCCTGGCGCTCCCGCCGGCCGGCGACGACCCGGCGCGGCCACTGCCGGACTATGCCGCGCAGCGTCACGGCGAAGTCGTCTTCTGCATCGGCCCCGACGACGAACCCTGGCCGCCGGACGTCACCTTGCTGCAGGCCTTGTACGGCGCCGGCCCCGCCAGTGCGCGGCGCACGCCATCCCGCTGGCGCACGCCCGCGCTGGTAGGCGTGGGCGCGCTGGCTTGCGGGCTGGCGGCGGTGTGCGCGTTGTTGCTGATGTCCGAAACCGGCCACGCCCTTGCCGTGCCGCCGGCGCAGGATGCCAAGGCCAGGCAGTTGCTGGCCACGCGGCTGCAAGCCGAATTCGATCACCAGGGCTGGACTGACCTGCACGTGCGCACGCAGGCGGGCCGGCTCCAGGTGCATGGCTACGTGCCGAACCTCGCCGCCGATGCGCGCGTGCGCGACGTGCTGCGCACGCTGGGCGCGACGGAGGCGGAACGGCGCTACCGGCATGCCGGCGGCGACGCGCAGGCGCTGCGCCAGATGCTGGCCCAGCACGATATCAAGGTCAGCTACACCGGCGAGGGCCGCTTCCACCTTGCCGGCAAGGTGGCCTCGCTGCCTGCCTTCGAGGACGCCCTGACCCGCGCGCGCGGCGAGCTGGGCAACCCCGAGGTCCGCATCACCACCGACATCACGCAAAAACCCGACAGGGCTCCCGCACTGGCCTATGTGAATGTCTTCGCCACCGACAACCTGCGCGTGGCGCGTACGCCTGACGGCACCCGCCACGTGTTCTCCGCCACCTCGCCGGCGGAGACCGCCGGGCAGCCCGACGCGCCCGCCAGTCCGCCGCTCGGCACACCCGCCAGTCCGCCGCCGGCGGTGCCCGCCGCCGCCGCAACGCCGGCCATCCACGTCCTGTCGCCGGACGCGGACATTCCCCCAGCGGTCGCGGCCGCCACGGCGGCCCAAGCCGCCGCCCCGCCACGGCAAGCCGAGGCCAGGCCTGCCGCCGCCCCGGCGGCCGCCAAGCCCACCCGCCGCAAGGCCCGCGACACCTATGTTCCGCCCCGTCCGCCCTTTCCCGAGGACGGCCGCTACGTCGGCCTGCCCAGCATGTCGGGCGCGCCCTGAGCCGGCCAGCGCCCACCTTCCACGCGCCCATCCTGATAGAGGTCATCCGCCATGTTCGACGATATCCAGTCTGCCTCCCGCGCCATGCAGGCCAGCGCCCACTACGACGCGCCCGACCTGGCCAGCCAGGTCGCCGCCATCGACCAGGCCCTTGCCGCCAGCGCCGAGAAAGTCGACGACGCCCTGCGCGCCACCGACGACGCCGCACGCCGACAGGCCTTGCGCACGGTGTACCGCGGCCTCCAGGCGTCCCGCCGGGGAGCAAGCCGTCTCGCCGACCTGGCCCAGTCCTAGACCGCCCGGCCAGCATGTCCCGGCGGCGCCTCGGCGTCGCCGAGCATCCTCCTCTGGTCAATCGCCAGAGGCCTTTTCCCTTCACCCTTCCTTTTCAGTGAGGTCTAACTATGGCAGCAGCAGCAGGCGCCGCGACCGGCGCAGCCGGCGGCATCATGAGCGCGATGATTCCCGCCATGACCGCGATGGCGGAAATGCAGGTCACCATGTCCCTGACGCAGGCCGTTCTGGATATCGCCAAGACTGGCGCGTCCGACGCCGAGCGTTCAGCGCAGAAGACCTGATCCGCGTCCAGCGGCGGGACGGGGAAGGCAGGTGGACATTGGCCAGTTCGAGGCGGTGCTGCGCGACCTGGCCGAGTGCGTCGACCTTCCCTCTCCCGACCCGCTGCTCAAGACGCGTGCGCTCGACATCGAGGGCTTCGAGGTCCGCTTCGAGTATTTCGAAGCGGACCCGGCCGCGATGTATGTCAATTTCCACTACGGCACCGTCACCGCCGGCCGCACGCTGGCGCTGTTCCGCTTGATGCTGGAAGCCAATCTGCTGATCTACGCCCAGGACCAGGCACAGTTGGGACTCGATTCGGACACCGGTGGAACGGTGCTGATCCTGCGTCTGGGCCTGACACACGAACTCAGCGGCGAAGTGCTGGTCGAGACGATGGAACACTATGCCGAGCACGGCCGATACTGGCGCAAGAACATCATCGAAGCCAGCGACGAAATGTTTGCGGGAATCGTAAGTGGCGACTATAAATGGTTAAAAGCCTGATTTCTGGCAGGCAACGGTGGGGGACATCTTGAAATTGAGTCTTTGCGATGCGCAGCCGCATCACTAGCCCGAACACGGCCCAAGCCGCGGGACAGGAAGACCCCGCCGGCCGGCCCGATGCCCTTGCCAGCCGGCCCGGGGCAGATCGCCCCGTCCCCGCCGACGGCGCGCTTGCCCCGCTGAAGGCCAAGCCCGCGCCCAAGGCGCAGCAGGCCGAGCCCAATACCGAGAGGCGCGTCTCGCTGCCCGCCGTGCCCGGCAGGCTGCCCCTTGCCTCCCCCCCCTCCGCCGTGCTTGCCTCCAGCCGCCCGGCTGCCACGGCGCAGGCTCGGCTCGATGCGCTGGAACCCGCGCTGGTCCAGCTCCTGGGCTCGACCAATGGGCATGCCAGCCATCTCGCCGAACGCCTGGAAGTGTTGACCCGGCTGGTCGAGAAAGGCGTGTCGCAAGTCGAACTGAGCGACGTGCTCGACCGGACTGACGCCATCCTGGAATCGGCCATCGAGTTCGAGCGCGCCGAGATCATCGACAAGGCGCAGTGCCGGGACATCACGGATTACGTCACCGCCTTGCGCCAGAAAGCCGAGGAATGACACCGGGGGCGATGCCGGCCGGGCCGTCCGCGGCCTGGCCGGCATCGCCCGCGTCAGAGGTTGATGACCCGTGGCGTAAGCAGGAACAGCCGTTCGCGCTGCGCGCTGGTATTGGTCTTGTGGCGGAACAAGGCGCCGATGAGCGGAATATCGGACAGGAAAGGTACGCCCGTCTCCCCCTCTTCGGTCTGGTTCACCTTGTAGCCCGCGATCAGCAAGGACTGCCCCTCGTTGATGAAGGCCGAGGTGGTGATGTTGGTCGAGGTGATCACCGGGATGTTGTCCACCGACTGGCCGGTGATCCTGCCATCCTGGATGACCACATCCATCTTGACCTGCACCCGCTCGGTGTCCTGCACCACCATCGGCAGGACATTCAGGGACACGCCGGTCGTCACGGTGAACAGGTTGCTGGCCGCGAATCCGGCCACGCGCACGAAGAACTGCTGGTTGTTGTCCATCCGCGCTTCGAGGTTGTCCAGGGTGGTCACTTTCGGGCTGGCCTGGATGCTGGCGCGATTGTCCTGCTGCAGCGCCGAGATCCGCGTCATGATGTAGCGGCCCGCGTCACCCACGACGGCCGAGATCGACGCCCCGACGGGCGCGGCCGCCACGGCGCCCCCGCCGGGCAGGATGACCGTGCCGAAATTGGGCGCCACCCGGCCATCGAAGGCATTCTGCGCGCCGCCCGTTCCCGTCTGGAAGTCGAAGCGGCTGCTATGGATGCGCCAGTCCACGCCCAGCTGCCGCAGCGCGCCTTCCTCGATGTCGATGATATGGGCTTCGATCTCGATCAGCCTGGGCTTGACGTCCAGGCGCTCGATCAGCTCGGCGTACTGGTACATGCGGTCCGGCGTGTCGCGCACCAGCACGGAATTGGTGCGCTGGTCCGGACGGATCACGGGCAGGTCCTGGCTGCCGCCAGGCATGGGCGGCGCGGTGCCGCGCGCGCCCGCGATGTTCTCCAGCGCCGGCGACGGCGTGCCCGCCAGGCCGCCCAGCACCGAGTTCGGCATGTTGCCGGCCAGGCCAGGCAAGGGACCGTTGCCGGGCATGCCCACGGCATTGTTCATGGGCCGCAGATTGCTGATGTCTCCCATCGCGTCGCCCCGGGGAATGGTCTTGCCGCCGCCCTCGTCGGGGTGGAACATGCCGCTCAGGACCTTGGCCACCCCGGGCAGGAAGACCGAGGAGCCGCCCAGCGCGACGGTTCGGTCCATGGCCCAGGCATGCTTGAGCGGGTACACGCGGATGACCGTGCCGCTGCGGTGCCGCGCCTCTTCGTCCAGCCGCTCGGCCACCGATTGCACGAGGCTCACGTAGGCCTGCGGGCCGGTGACGATGACGGTCTTCTGCCGGCTGTCGTAGGTGATCCGGAACCGGGTATCCAGCACGCCCGTCGAGGTCAGCACGTCGCGCAGGTCACGCATGGTGGCGTGATTCAAGCGCACCAGCGTGCTCTTGACGTCATCGGGCGGCACGACATGCAGGATGCTGCCGTCGTAGTACCAGACGAAGCCGAAAGTCGAGGCCAGCGTCTCCAGGAAACGCTGGGGCGGCATGTGGAATTCGCCGCGCACGGTGCCGCTGACATCCTTGGAGATGCGCGCCGTGATGCCCTGGCTGGCCGCCAGGTCGCGCAGGACTTCCTTCACGTCCTGGCCGTTGGTGGTGTAGTCGACGCGGTTGCTGACCCAGCGCACGGGCGCCGCGTGGGCGCCCAGGCTGCAGACGAGCAGGGCAAGGAAAATGAGCCGTTTCACGATGTTCATGTCATCCTGCGGGAAAGATCGGGGCTACGGAAGGGCGGGCATCGGCGGGGCCAGGGCACGAAGCCCGAGTCGCCGTGATCGACGTGTGCGTACTGTATGCCCGGGGATGGCGGCTGGCGCGGCGGGATCGGACGCGGCTTCGCATGCGGCGCATTGGCTTCGCAATTCGCGACAGGTGCACGCGGGACTTCTCCATCATGGGAACATCGCCACGGAAACCGCCACGTGCCCTCCTCCCGTCCGCTCTCCCCCTCCGCGCTCGATATTCGCCAACCAGACTTCGGCGAACGCGCGCCAGCCACGCCGGCAGGCCCCGTCGATGTCCCTGCGCGCGGCCGGCCCTCGACGCGCCCGCCTTCGCCGACGGGGCTGGACGGATTGGAGGCCTTGCGCCAGGCCCGTCACGATCAACATTCACCCCGGCCCGATCGCAACGGGGGGCGCGACCCCGATCCTGCCTCGCCCCTTTCCACGGCCCGGTCCTCGCGCGCGCCCTCGCCGACCCGCATGCGCGCCCGGCTGCCCTCGATGGAACCGCCGCCCCGCCTGGAACTGCCGCCCCACTGGCAACCCGTGCCCCCCCTCGAACCGCCGCCCCGCCTGGAACACGACGCCGATACGGCGTCCTTCTCGCGACGCTTCCCGACCATAGAGGAAATCGAGGATCGGGAAGGCGGGCGGCCCCAGCGGCTGGGTGCCGACCGGGCGCCATCACCCAGCATGCACGAGCACGCGCCCGTGCCTGACGCCAGGACGGAAACTTCCTTCGTCCCGCCGCCACCGCGCCGCTCGAACTCGATGCCGGCACGCCCCCGCAACAGGACCGATGCAAGGGCGGACGATGGCACCCACGCTGCGCCCGCCCCACCCGAGCCGGGGACCCCGCCTCGGCCGTACTCGTCGCGCCCGCCGCACATGCCGGACGCGGACACGGGCGCGCGCCCCGGCATGGGCCGCCACGACACCCGCCCGCCGTCCATCGAGCAGTTGCTGAACCAGCTATCTTCCCTGGAAGCCAGCGAGAACGTCGACACCAGCAACATGACCGAATCGGAAAAGATGCGGCACCACCAGGTCACGTTCGCCAAGATGCAGATCTACCAGGCCCTGCTGGGCGCGGTCATCGACATCGTCAAGAGCCTGGCCAGCGGCATCGAAAGCGCGGCGCGGCCGCCGCGTTGATGGCGGCACGCCGCTGTCTTCGCGCGGGCTAGCGCGCTTTCGGGTCTACAGCGTGCGCAGGCCGCGCAAGGTGGGAGGATGGTTCCGGGACGTTGCAAGGCCTGTCCGGACACGCCGCGACAACGACCGTCCATTCCTACCACCCCTGTCTTCTCCGAGGTTTCTCATGGTCCCATCCCCCTCCGTGGGCAGTTCGTCCACCCCTCAGCCTGCCATCGCATCCTCGTCCGCGGCACCGCCGCCCCCGCCTCCCGTCGTTGCCAGCGCACCCAGCAGCAGCCAGCATCTCGGCCTGCTGAAAGGACGCGCGGCCAAGGGAGCGCAGCCCAACCGCCCCCTGGGCAAGCCGCTGCCGGTCGCCGAAAGCGCGGGTACGTCCAAGCCTCCTGTCTTTGCCCGCGCCAATCTGACACGCGCAAAGTTCTGGGCAAAGGACAGTCCCATCTACGCGAAGATCATGACCGCGCTGAACGAGCCTCGCATCGAGGCATCCTTCGCCGCCACGCTGCAAGTCAAGCTCGGCAATATCCGGAAGAACTACCGTAAAGGCGCCGACAAGCTGGGCGCGCACGTGGAAGCCGCTGCCGTCATCAAGGCCGACGCCTATGGCCTGGGCGCCACGACGGTCGCCAAGGCGCTCATGCAGGAGGGATGCCGCACGTTCTTCGTGGCGCGCACCACGGAAGCCATCAAGTTGCGCAGCGAGCTGCGCGACGAAGACCATCCGCTGGCCGACACGGTGAAGATCCACGTCCTGGACGGCCTGCTGGCTCATGTGGAACCGCGCGTGCTGGTCGAATACGACATCTCTCCCGTCCTGAACTCACCTGCGCAAGCCAAGCGCTGGAGCGACCACGCGGCGAACTCGCCGACCGGCAAGCTGCCTTGCATCCTCCAGTTCGACACCGGCATGAACCGCGCGGGCATGACCGAGGCCGAAGCCGAAACGATGATCGCCCAGTTGAAGGGCACGGCGGGCCCGGACGCCGCCGGCAGCCTGGAGCAGGAAAGGTATGCGGGCCTGGAAGTCACCCACATCATGACTCACCTGGCCAAGGCAGGAGAGGCTGCGCCGCGTCCCGGCGAAGGCAACGACGCCACGCGGCAGGCGGGAGAAACCAGCCAGGCCCAGCTCGCACGTTTCGAGACGCTTTGCCAGCACTTCCCGCAAGCCAAGCACTCCATCGGCGCATCGTCCACCGTCTTCCTGGAACCTGCCTTCCACAAGGACATGGTCCGCATGGGCGGGACCTTCCATGGCCAGGCGCCGTTCGAAGCGGATACGAACCCGCTGCTTCCCACGATCACGCTGGTGACCAGCCTGTCGAAAATACACCTGCTGAAGGCGGGGGAGGGCACGGGCTACGGTCTCAGGTTCACGGCCCATCAGGACATGCCCGTGGCGACCATCCCCCTGGGATACGCGGACGGCCTGCCTCGCCGCGCCCACGGCAACGCACCCGCCGACACAGGGCAACCGGAGGCCTTCGTGCTGGTGGAGGGCCGCTACCGCGCCCCGTTCGTGGGCGCCACGTCGATGGACATGTCGACCATCGACTTGAGCGCGGTTCCGAAGGAGTTCCACCACGAAGGTGCACGCGTCACCGTGATCGGTCCGCACGAGGCGGGCGGCCAGGGCATCACGCCTGATCACTTCGGGGACAGCGAAGGCACCAACGCGTCGGAATTGCAGACCAAGATCACCTCCCGCGTCCGCAAGACCTATACCGACCAGGCCTGATACCGCCCACGCCACACCTTGGCCTCTCCCTTCGGGGAGAGGTTTTTTTTCGGCGGGCCGTCCCAAGGCAAAAAAAGGGTGGCGCCCGACAAGCGCCACCCTTCCCGACTGCCTGGCCGGCTACCGTCGGCGTGCCTCACGCCTGATGCGTGGAAGGTATCGTCTGCGGGTCCCGCTGCGACAAGGGAATGTCGACCTCGGGCACCGTCAGGGCCAAGCTTTCGTCATCCTCCGTTCGCGGCCCGGGCTGCGCGGAGCCGGCGTTGGCGAACGGCTCGTACAGCACGCAATTGGTCGCGCCGATGATGATGTCGGCCACCGCCTTCGACAATTCCGGGTTGTTCGCCAGCACATCCGAACGTTCGGCCATCGCCACCATGCCCAGCGTCATGGACAGGATGCCGGTGCGCACCGCCCACGGCCCCATCGCCGCGTTCTTCAAGTGCGCCGATTCCGCCTCGACGGTCAAGCCCAGTTGCAAGGGATGGGACTCCCTGCCCTGCTCCGCGTTCTGGTTGAGCCAGGAGCGGACCGCGGGAATGCTCTGGAACATCAGGTCTTCCGCGCATTCCCCCACCCAGTTGATGACGCCCCGGGTCACGGCGTTGGCGATCACCGTGCCGGCCGCCGTGCCCGCCAGGGCGGCCGCCGGCCCCGACGGCGAGGCGAACTCGGTCATGCCCCGGTTCACCAGCGCCTGGTCGATGCCGTAGAGCACCGAAATGATGGCGAAGTGCTTCGCGTCCATCGCGTAGCCCTGGGTGGTGTGCTCCGCCATCGCCGGGTTCACGAAGCGCAGCAGGCAGTTGGAGAACAGGTCGCGCCACGCCGTGTAGGCCGTGAAGGCCACCATATTGGCGGCAGCGGTGGACGTCCCCCCCGTCATGGCGCCCGCGACGCCCACGGCCAGCGTGCCCAGGCCCATGATCGCCCGTGAGCGCACGCTGGTCGACGTCTGGGTGCCGTGCGAGCGGTCACGCATCCAGCCCAGCGCCTGCGACGCGACCGCGGCGGCGGGCATCCCCACGCCGACCATGGTGCGCACATTGCTGCTGGCATTGGTCGCCTCGAAGGCTGCCTGCACGCCATGGCCGATGAACTGGCGCAGGATCGTGGGCAACAGCACCCCGGCGGCATTGCGCACGGCCACGTTGGCGACGGATGCGCCGACCTTGGACGCCGAGTGCGTGAATTCCTCGTTGGCCCCTACCTTGCGCAGCACGGCGGTCAGCAGCGAGGCCGCACGCTTGAAACGGCCGACTGCCTCGGTGTCGCCGTGGGCCGGCGGAAAATCGGGGGACTCGGCGGCATCCTGGATGACCGCCGCCACGATGTGCATGCCTTCTTGCTGACCCGGCACCGCGCGGATCGCCAGGGAGTCGCTCGAGGCGGCACGCGGCGCGCGGATCGCCAGGGGCGCATGCATGGGCGGCGCTTCGCCCGAGATCGCGCGTGCCACGCCTTCGCCCGACAGGCGCAGCGCGGGAGGCGGGCTATCGCTCCGCGACGCTTCATGCACCCGGATCTCCGCGGAATGCACCGAGCGGGGCGGCGTGCGGGACTTCCGCTTCCCCGACACGCTGCCGGAACCGTGCGCAGCAGGCGTCTGTGGACCAGGCTCCGGCGCATGCTCCTCGCGCACCGACTCGCGGGATGGGCTGCGCACTGGCGTGGAACCGCGAGACGAGCCTTCGATGAATTCCGAGATCGCCTCTTCGCCCCCTTCGGGCAGCGGCGTCCGGGCCGCGATATCCAGCACGTCAGCCAGGCTGGCCGTCGTGGCCGCTTCGATCTTGCGCGCCGCGTCCTCGACCTGCTCGGGCTCGATGTCGGCCTTTTCCAGGGAGGCGTCCAATGGTTTGAAGATGCTGGACAGATTGCTATGAATGCCCGCGACCTCGCGCTCGTCGGCCGGAGGTTCGGAGCCGGACGATGCGCTGCGCGCGTGCGAGCCGGCGCTTGATGCGGGCCGGGTGGGCGAAGGCGGCCGCCCGACAGGCAAGGAGGCATTGGAACGACGCGGCGTTGGAGCGGAGTGCACGCTGCCTGCAGTGGTCCGCTCCGCAGGCTGCGGCGCAGCGGCATGCAGGTCGGGCGTGCTGGAAGACGAGATATTGGGCGTGGGCATGAGAGCGGTCCTGGAAAGGGAAGAAGAGGAAAGGCCGGTCCGCGAACGGACGCAGGCCTTGCCAACCCATTCTTCCCGCTCCACAGCCCCCGGGCGTTCGCCCAGGCGAAACACTGCGCCCACTTGCGAAGACGCGGGCCCACCGCCACGCGCCTGGCGCGCGCCTGACTCAGGCGCGCGCCGCCTCGCTGCTCAAGGCCTTGCGCAGCCTGCCGGGCGGCAGGCCATACAACTGCTGGAAATGGCGGATGAAATGCGACGCATCGGAGAAACCCGCTTCATGCGCGATCGCCGAGACCGGCAGGTCGCTGCTTACCAGCAGCCAGCGCGCGAAACGCAGCCGGGTGCGGCGGTAGTATTCCGAGGGGCTGGTCCCTGTCTCGTTCAGGAAGACCCGCTCCAACTGGCGGCTGCTGGTCTTCACCAGCCTGGCGATCACCGCGATTTCCAGAGGCGTGGCGATGTTCTTCTCCATCAGCACGATGGCCTGGCGCAGCGTCTTGTGATCGCTGGGCTCGTAGCCCAGCGCGTGCCGGCGCGCGACGTGAGTGGCGCTGTGGTCGGCATCCACCGTCATCTGGTGCACGACCTTGGCCGCCCGGTCCGCGCCGCAATGCAGATGCACCAGCTCGGCCACCAGCTCGACGATGGAAATGCCGCCCGGACAGGTGATACGCCCCGGGCTGAAGGCGTAATGGGCGCGCGTCTCGTAGGGCACGACCGGGTGGCGGGCTTTCCAGTCCTCGACGTGGAAAGGATGGATGCAGGGCGTGTGCCCCTCCAGCAATCCCAGCTCGGCCAGCACGAAGCTGCCCGTGCAGATGCCGATGAGCGGCACGCCGCGCGCATCCGCTTGCCGCAGATACGACACATAACGCCGGTCGACATCGGCGTCACGCCCCAGCAAGCCGCCGATGACGGCAAGGTAGTCGAACTCGGTCACGTCGTCGAACGGCTGGTCCACCGGGACGCGCACGCCACAGCTGGCGGGCACGCCCTCTCCGGGCACGCCCAGGACCGCCCAAGAGCAACGGTTCTGGCGGCTCTGGTCGCCGACATCCGCGGCATGGCGCAGTCCGTCGCACAGGCCCGCCAGGGACAGCAGCGGAAACCCCGGCCACAGCAGGATGCCGATGCGCAGCTCCACGCCATCGACGGCGTGGAGCGCCCGCCGCGCAGGCAGCGCGGAACGGTCCAGCTGGTCCACCAACTGGCGGGACGTCAGGGTGGCCGGCCGGTCCGCCGTGCCGGCCATGTCGGAATCATTCAACATGCTCAGGTTCCGGAAGGGTCTCTAGGCAAGCACCGGCCCTAGGGGGTTTCCCGCAATGTCGCTTCTGTTCTATCCGTCGTCAACCCCCTGCTATGAGGCCTGCGCGTTGATCCATATATTGGACCGCGTTGATTATTGATGAAAAAAACGTAGCGAGGTAGGTATGGTTGGTAACGACTTGCTCCGAGTGCAGCGGCTCCGAAAGCAGTACGGCGACACCGAGGTGCTCAAGGACATTTCCTTCACTCTCAAGCGCGGGGAAACCTTGGCCTTGATCGGCCCCAGCGGGTCGGGCAAGTCGACCTGCCTGCGCTGCATCAATTTTCTGGAGCAGCCCAACGGCGGCGACATCTGGCTGGAAGATGAGCTCATCGGCCGCGTCCGCAACGGCGCACGCGAGCGCGTGATGAGCGACAAGGAACTCGCGCCGCAACGGCGCGAAATCGGCATGGTCTTCCAGCTCTTCTATCTGTGGCCGCATCTGACGGTGCGCGACAACGTGGCCCTCGCATCCATCAAGGCCGGCGGCCTGACGCGCAGCCAGGCCTACGAGCTTGCCGAACAGATGCTCGGCAAGGTGCACATGCTGCACAAGGCCGACCAATACCCGGAAAAACTGTCGGGCGGCCAGCAGCAGCGCGTGGCCATCGCCCGTGCCTTGGCCCAGCGCCCGAAGCTGATCCTCTTCGACGAACCCACTTCCGCGCTGGACCCGGAACTGGTGGGCGAGGTGCTGGGGGTCATCAAGGAGCTTGCCGACGAAGGCCGCTCGATGATCCTGGTCACGCATGAGATCCGCTTCGCGCGCGATGTCGCGGACCGCGTCATTTTCATGGAGGGCGGCCTGATCGTCGAGGAAGGGCCTGCCCAGGACGTCATCAACCGCCCAGCCCAGGAACGCACCCGCGCCTTCCTGGGCCAGGTCCACGCGGACGGAGGCATTGCTGCCTGATGATGCAACATCTCCCCACCATCTTCGCCACCCTGCTCGACGGCGCGTGGATCGCGGCGCAGATCGCGCTGGGCGCCGCGCTGCTGGCCTTCGTGCTGGGCCTGGCACTGGCGCTGCTCGACGTCTTCGTTCCCTTGCGCGCGCTGCGCCTGGTCATCGCCGCCTTCATCGAGTGGATGCGCAACGTGCCCGCGCTTGCGCATCTCTTCATCCTGTATTTCGGCCTCGCCTCGGTCGGCATCCGCTTCTCGCCCATCACCGCCGCCGTGCTCGGCCTGGGGCTGGTGGGCGCGGCAGTGCTGTGCGAGGTGTTTTCCGCTGGCATGCGCGCCCTGCACATCGGCCAGCGCGAAGCCGCCCTTGCGGTGGGACTCACCCCCATGCAGACCTTGCGGCACATCCTGCTGCCGCAGATGCTCAAGCTCACGCTGCCCGCGGTCACGAACTATGTGGCGCAGCTGATCAAGGACACCTCCATCGCCTCGGCCATCGCCGCCCCTGAAATCATGTTCTGGGCCCGCAACCTGGTGACCTCGACCTTCCAGACTCCATTGATCTATGCCAGCGCGATCGTGCTCTACGCGATGATCGTCCTGCCAGTCAGCTGGCTGCTGGGACGCCTGGAACGCCGCCTGGGAGTCGGCCAATGATGGACTTTCTTGCAAGCTACGGAGAATACTGGTCCGAGTGGTTTCCCCGCCTGCTGGAGGCGGGACGCGTCACCCTGGCCCTGTCCGCCCTGGGTTTCGGCCTGGCCCTGGTCACGGGCAGCCTGCTGGCGATGCTGTCGCGCTCGCCCTGCAAGCCGCTACGGCTCGTCGCGGCGGCCATCGTGGAGTTCCTGCGAGCCGTCCCGCTGCTCGCGCTGCTGCTCGCGCTCTACTTCGGGCTGCCAGCCTTCGGCCTCACGCTGTCCGGCTTCTGGGCCAGCGTGATCGGCCTGGGCATCCAGGGCGGCGCCTACGTGGCGGAGATCCTGCGCGGCGGGCTGGATTCCGTGCACCGCGGCCAACGAGAAGCCGCATTGGCCGCCGGCCTCACGCCAAGACAGGTCTTCGCCTACATCATCCTGCCCCAGATGCTGCGGGTCATCCTGCCACCGATGGTGAACTGCTACGTGACCTTGCTGAAGGACAGCTCGTTGTGCGCGCTCATCGCCACGCCCGAACTGATGCTCGCGGCACGTGCCATGTCCAGCGAATACTTCCTGCCGCTGCAGATATTCGTGCTCGTCGGGCTGTGCTACTTCGTTATCGCCTTCCCGCTTTCCGTCCTGTCGCGCCAACTTTCCAAACGGCTCTCGCGTGGCCGTCGCTCACTGGGAACCCCATGAATCCGCAAGCAGAAAACCGGATCCCCTCGCTCTCGGACGCCGCCGCGGCCATCGCAGCCGGAGAACTCACCAGCACCGCGCTGGTCACGCAGCAACTGGCGCGCATCGACGCAATGGACCGCAAGCTGCATGCGTATGTCGACGTCTATCGCGACGAAGCGCTGGCGGTGGCTGCCTCGCTCGACGCCATGCAGGAGGCCGGCATCCGCCTGGGTCCGCTGCATGGGGTCACCATCGCCATCAAGGACCTGTTCGACATCGCCGGCAAGCCGATCGGCGCAGGTTCGCTCGCACGCCCGCCGCGCCGATCCGCGCTCACGGCCACCGTGGTCGATCGCCTGCGCGCGGCCGGCGCCGTCGTACTGGGCAAGACCCAGACCGTGGAGTTCGCTTTCGGCGGCTGGGGCACGAATGCCGTCATGGGCACGCCGTGGAACCCCTGGGACCTCGAGACGCACCGCATCCCCGGCGGCTCCAGCAGCGGCTCCTCGGTCGCGGTGGCGGCCGGCATGGCATGCGGCGCGCTTGGCACCGACACCGGCGGATCGGTGCGCATCCCCGCGGGGCTATGCGGACTGGTTGGATTGAAGACGACCGGCGGGCTGGTCAGCCGCCACGGCCTGATCCAGCTTTGCCCGACGCACGACACGGTCGGTCCCATCGCGCACCGGGTGCGCGACGTGGCGCTGTTGCTGGATGTCATCGCGGGCCCCGATCCGCAGGACGCCGCCAGCGTCCACAGCCCCGTGCGCTCGGTCAGCGGCCAACTGGACGGCGACGTCTCCGGCACGCGCGTCTGGATCCTTCCCGAATCGGAACGGCAGGACATCGAACCCGCCGTGCTGGCCGCCTACGACGGCGTGCTCGAAACGCTGGCCCGCCTTGGAATGTGCCTGGTCGAGCGCGCCCTGCCGCAAAGCCTGTCGGAATCCATGCGCATCGCGGGAGCGCTGATGAGCGCCGAGGGGTTCGCCCACCTGGGCGACCTGTTCGAGCAGGATCTCGTGTTCGATCCTCACGTGAAACGCCGCATCCTGGCAGGGCGCGACATCCCTGCCGCGCAATACATCGGCCTGCTGCGTCTCAGGGAACAGGCAAGACTGGCCATGCTCGCGGCCATGGAACCGGTGGACGTCTGCGTCATGCCCACCAACGCCATCACCGCCATCTCCGTGGCGGAGGTCGATGAGTCCATGACCACGCTGTCACGTTTCGGCCGCTTCGTGAACCTGCTGGATCTGTGCTCCGTGGCGGTTCCAGCGGGCTTCTCGCACGAAGGCCTGCCTATCTCCGTGCAGTTCGTCGGCCGGCCCTGGCACGAGCCTCAGGTGCTTCGCATTGCCCGGGCCTTCGAGGATGCGACACGCTGGTATCAGGTCATGCCGCAAGGCCTGGAAGAGGCATTCGTCACCAACCGCCCCGCCGCGGCCTGAGACGCCCTGCCAGCGACGTGGCCCGCATGACAAACGGCCTCTCCCTTGCGGGAGAGGCCGTCCTGTTTGCGCAGCGCAACCAGCGCGTTCAGCTACCCGACTGCGCGGGCACCGTCGGCGCGGGCGCGGCGCCCGGCTGGGTGGCGCCGCTGGGCGCGGGCTCGGCGGCGGGATCGTCGCCACGGATGGCCGCGGCGATTTCCGCCGCGGCTTGCGCGTTGGGCGTGCCGAAGGCCAGCACGCCACGATCCAGCGGCTCGGAAATGCGCGGCGCGGCGACCAGCTCGCGATTGATCACCAGCGCCAGCATATTGCCCACGTTCTTGCTGCTGATCTCGCTCAGCTTGCGCGCGCCGGCGTCGTTGAAGCGCAGGCCCACGAAGTTCTGGCCCTGCTGGTCGACCATGGCGGCAGCCTCGACGAGATCGCCGCGGGTCAGGACCGGCGTGCGCTGGACATACAGCTTGCCATCCTGCAAGGGCACTTCCAGCAGGCCGGCTTCCTGCTTGGTCTGGGCAATGTAGAAGCCCACCTGGGCTGCCGTGGCAGCCGCCTGCGCCGCCGGCGTGGCGGGCGAGCCAGGCGTGGCGGCTGGTGCCGGTTGGGCCTGGCCCGGCGAGGCAGGCGCGCCCGCGGCACCGGCGGATTTGTCGGAAGCGGTCTGGCAACCCGCCAGCACCAAAACCAGCGCGGCCGCGACCGGTGCCAGGTAACGCTTGTGGGTGTGCATCATGCTCGGCCTCTTCTCTTCTGAATGGAAACAATGTCGTCGGGCCAACAGGCCCCAGACGGAAAAGTGTAGCGGGGCGCGGCCTGCCTATCGGGTATGCGGCCGTGCGGGGTTGCGTCTGAATGTAAGCCCGCCCGATGCGCGGGACAAGCCCGCGTGCTGCAACGCAGCACCGGCAGCGTTCGACGGGCCGGGGCCGCGCGCCCTATACTTCGCGTTCACGCAGGGGTACTCCCGCGCCGCGCCCGCGCCGCGCAAGGGGGTTGAGAGAGTCCCTTCGTACCAGTACGGATAATGCCGATGCTGGGAGCGATAGTCCGGTTGCGCGCACGCATTCGCCCGTGCGCGTCCGGATTCCGTCCCTATCGGCTCCAACCAACGCTTTCGTTTGGAGCTACACATGAACGCCAATCCCAAGTTCCTGGCCGCCACGGCCGAAGTCGACTCGGCCGCCGTCGCGCCGCTGCCGCAATCGCGCAAGATCTACCAGCAAGGCTCCCGCCCCGACCTGCGCGTGCCGTTCCGGGAAATCTCGCAGGACGACACGCCCACGATGTTCGGCGGCGAATCGAACCCGCCCCTGACCGTCTACGACACCAGCGGTCCCTATACCGACCCCTCGGTGCAGATCGACATCCGCCGCGGCCTGCCCGCCCTGCGCCAGGCCTGGATCGACGAGCGCGGCGACACCGAACTGCTCGCCGGCCCGACCAGCGACTACGGCAAGGAACGCCTGCTCGACCCGAAGCTGACCGCCATGCGCTTCGACCTGCAGCGCCCGCCGCGCCGCGCCAAGGCCGGCGCCAACGTCTCGCAGATGCACTATGCCCGCCGCGGCATCGTCACCCCCGAGATGGAATACGTGGCCATCCGCGAAAGCCTGCGCCGCGAGCAATACATCGAGACCCTGCGCGCCAGCGGCCCCGATGGCGAGAAGCTGGCCCGCCGCCTGCTGCGCCAGCACCCCGGCCAGTCCTTCGGCGCGGCCATCCCCGGCGAGATCACCCCGGAATTCGTGCGTGACGAGATCGCGCGCGGCCGCGCCATCATCCCCGCCAACATCAACCACCCCGAAATCGAGCCGATGATCATCGGCCGCAACTTCCTGGTGAAGATCAACGCCAACATCGGCAACTCCGCCGTCAGCTCGGGCATCGGCGAGGAAGTCGAGAAGATGACCTGGGCCATCCGCTGGGGCGGCGACACGGTCATGGACCTGTCCACCGGCAAGCACATCCACGAAACGCGCGAGTGGATCATCCGCAACTCGCCCGTGCCCATCGGCACCGTGCCCATCTACCAGGCGCTGGAAAAGGTCGACGGCAAGGCCGAGGAGCTGACCTGGGAGATCTTCCGCGACACGCTGATCGAGCAGGCCGAACAGGGCGTGGACTACTTCACCATCCACGCCGGCGTGCGCCTGCCCTTCATTCCCATGACCGCCGACCGCATGACGGGCATCGTTTCGCGCGGCGGCTCGATCATGGCCAAGTGGTGCCTGGCGCACCACAAGGAGAGCTTCCTCTATGAACGCTTCGAGGAGATCTGTGAAATCATGAAGGCCTACGACGTCAGCTTCTCGCTGGGCGATGGCCTGCGCCCGGGCTCGGCCTGGGACGCCAATGACGAGGCGCAGTTCGCCGAACTGAAGACGCTGGGCGAACTGACCCAGGTGGCGTGGAAGCACGACGTGCAGGTCATGATCGAAGGCCCGGGCCACGTGCCCATGCAGATGATCAAGGAGAACATGGACCTGCAGCTGGAACACTGCCACGAGGCGCCGTTCTACACGCTGGGGCCCCTGACCACCGACATCGCGCCGGGCTACGACCACATCACCTCGGGCATCGGCGCCGCGCTCATCGGCTGGTACGGCACCGCCATGCTCTGCTACGTGACGCCCAAGGAACACCTGGGCCTGCCCAACAAGAAGGACGTGAAGGACGGCATCATCACCTACAAGATCGCGGCCCATGCCGCCGACCTTGCCAAGGGCCATCCGGGCGCGGCCATCCGCGACAACGCGCTGTCCAAGGCGCGCTTCGAGTTCCGCTGGGAAGACCAGTTCAACCTTGGCCTGGATCCTGACACGGCCAAGGAATTCCACGACGAGACCCTGCCCAAGGACTCGATGAAGGTCGCCCACTTCTGCTCGATGTGCGGCCCGCACTTCTGCAGCATGAAGATCACGCAGGACGTGCGCGAGTATGCCCAGCAGCAGGGCCTGAGCGCCAATGACGCGCTGGCCAAGGGCATGCAGGAGAAGTCAGTGGAGTTCGTGAAGAAAGGCGCGGCCATCTACCACCAGCAGTAGAGGCCCCCCCCGAGGCGCTGGCGCGCCTCCCCCCAGGGGGCGCACCGGCGGACTGGCAAAGCCAGCTCCGCGGTGCCCGGATGGCGGCCGGCGCTGGCGCGCGGCCTTTTTGGGAATGCGGCAGGGCCGCCTTTGGTCGGCGGCCCATTTTCTGCCTAGTCCAGCTTTGCGTCAGACATTTCCACCAGGGCTTTGAAGCGCTCGATTTCCTTCAGCACGAAGGCATCGAGCGCGGCCGGGTCACGCAGCGGCCCCACCTGCACGCCCATCTCCTCCAGCTGCTTGCGGATGGCGGGTTCCTGCAGGATCGCATTCACTTCCTTGTTCAGCCGCGCGACGATCTCGGGCGGCGTGCCGGCGCGGGCCGCCAGGCCGTACCACGCCGCCGCGTGCATGCCCTGCAGCCCCACCTCGTCGAACGTCGGCACGTCAGGCAGCACGCTCAGGCGCTCGCCCGAGGCCACGGCCAGCGCGCGCAAGGCGCCGCCCTTCACCTGGCTCAGCGAGCCGGTGTCCAGCATGAAGTCGATCTTCTCGCCCAGCAGGTCCGCCACGGCCAGGCCGCTGCCCTTGTAGGGAATGTGCGTGATCTCGATCCCCGCGCTGTGCACCAGTTGCGCCGCGGCCAGGTGCTGCGACGAGCCCACCCCCGCCGTGCCGTAGTCCAGCTTGCCGGGGTTCGCGCGCGCGTAGTCCAGCAGCTCGCGGGCGGTCTTGAAGGGCGACTTGGCCGGCACCTCGAGCACGTTCGGAATGGAACCGACGAAGGCCACGTGGGCGAAATCCTTGGCCGCGTCGTAGCCGGTCTGGCTGTACAGATGGGTGTTGATGGCGTTGGTGGAACTGGTCGTCATCAGCAGCGCATAGCCGTCGGCCTTCTCGCGCACGAACGCGGCCGTGCCGATGTTGCCGCCCGCGCCGCCCTTGTTTTCGACCACGATGGGCTGGCCCAGCTGCTCGCCCAGGCGCTTGCCCACGATGCGGGCGATGACGTCCGTGGCGCCGCCAGGCGCCCAGGGCACGACCAGGCGGATGGGCCGATCGGGATACTGCGCCTGCGCGCTGGCAGGCATGGCCACGGCCAGGGCGCCAGCGGCGAAGAGAGGGGCGATGAAACGCTTGACTGACATACTTGTCTCCTATTCTTATTTGAAACGTCAAAGAATTGTCCGCCAGACCCCGCCATCTGTATATGGAATAATCTCGCGGCTCTCTTTTCCCAGGAAGACCCACAGGATCCAGCCATGCCGATACTCGGATTGGGGGTGCATGTCCTCATCGCCCTGTTCTTCGCCGTTCACGCCGTGCGCAGCGGCCAGCAGACCTACTGGCTCTTCATCCTGTTTTCCTTTCCCTTGCTGGGCAGCCTGGTCTATTTCCTGACCATCTACCTGCCCAGTTCGCGGCTCGAGCGCGGCGCCCGCCGCGCCGTGGCGGCTGCCGGCCGCGCGCTCGACCCCACCCGCGACCTGCGCGAAGCGCAGTCCGCCTATGACTATGCGCCCACCGCGCAGAACCAGATGCAGCTGGCCGCCGCGCTGCTGGCAGCCGGCGATGCGCAGACCGCCGCGCAGCACTACGAGGACTGCCTGAAGGGCCCCTTCGCCACCGACATGGAAATCCGCCTGGGCGCCGCCCGCGCCTTCCTGGCTTGCGGCCGCAGCGCCCAGGCCGTGGCCCATGCCGAAGCCATCCGCCAGGCCCAACCCGATTTCCGCGCCGAGACCGTCAGCCTGCTGCTGGCCCGCGCCTATGCCGCCGACGGCCAGGAAGCCCGGGCCCAGGCCGAGTACGAAGCCACCCATGCCCGCTTCGGCACCTTCGAGAGCCTGGCCGAATACGCCATCTGGGCCGCCGAGGCCGGCCGCGCCGACCTGGCCGAAAGGCTGTATGCCGAGGCGCGCCAGACCATCACGCGCTGGAGCCGCCCTGTCCGCACGCAGAACCAGGCGCTGATCCGCCGCCTGGAAGCCGCCCAGCGCGGCGCGTCAGCCTAGCCGCCCACGGGGCGGGCATCGCGGCGCAGTACACTGCGCCCTTTCCCGACGCCCTTCCAATACGCTTCATGGCCCTGCGCGCAACCATCTACAAGGCGGACATCAACGTCGCCGACAACGACCGCGGCTACTACGGCAGCCACGCCGTGACCGTCGCCCGCCACCCTTCCGAGACCGAAGAGCGCCTGATGGTGCGCCTGATGGCGTTCGCGCTGCATGCCGATGCCGAGGACACGCTGGCCTTCACGCGCGGCCTGAGCGAGGCCGACGAACCCGATCTTTGGCGCCTGGACCTGACCGGCGCCATCCAGCAGTGGATCGAGACGGGCCTGCCCGACGACCGCCGGCTCATGAAGGCCAGCGGCCGCGCCGACGAAGTCGTGGTGTATGCCTATGGGCGCAGCGCCGACATCTGGTGGAACGGCATCAAGAACAAGGTCTCGCGCGCGCGCAACCTGAAGGTCTTCATCCTGGCGCCCGAGGCCACGCAGGCACTGGCCGCCCTGGCCGAGCGCACCATGACGCTGAACATCAACGTGCAGGACGGCACGGTGTGGGTGTCCGCCGACAAGGGCGAGGCCAGCGTCGAGATCGGCATCCTGCGCTGAAGCGCAGGCGGCACGAGACCTGAGCGCGATGGAGATCGCCGGCTACATCGCCATCGCGCTGGGGGTGATCTTCATGATCTCCGCGCTCTACGCGCAATCGGCGCTGTCGGCGCTGCTGGACCACTTCCGCCATGATCCCGAACTGCTGAAGGAAACCGGCGCGATCTCGGACCTGTATTTTCTTTTCGACCTGCTGCAATGGCGGCACGGGTTCGTGAAGTACCTGTACCGTCATCCCGAACCGCCGGCCGCGATCGCCGCGGCGTTTCCCGACTATGCACGGCTGAGGAAGATTTCGAACGTGGTGTATGCCTTGAAGATCGGGCTGGGCGTCTATCTGCTGGCGATGTTCGTGGCGATGTCGGTTATCACGTAAGCCAACGCGCTCCTGCTGATTGCCTGGCCGCAACGCCGCCAGGTCACTGGCCAACGGCCAACCGCACCGGCTTGCCAATGCGGCTCAACATTTCGACCAAGGCATCGAGGGTGAACTTTGCCGTCTTCCTGTTCACCACGTCCGACACACGCGGACGGGACACCATCAGGATGCTCGCCGCATCGGCTTGTTTCAGGTGATGTTGCGTGATCCAGTCGGCCAACTCAGCCATGAGCTGCTCCTTGAGCAGCTTCGTATCATTGACCTGCTGCCTCGATGCCTGGTGCAGCCGCTCTGCTTCTTCTTTCGGAAACCCCAGATCGAGAAACAGATTCGCACCCGCTTTCGTGACACGACGGATCTCGGTGTCGATTTTCATGATGCACGTTTCCTCATGCTGACAATCGCGCGATAACGCGCCGCGGCAATACGCTTGTCGCCAGGGCTGGTGGCGCCCGTTTTCTTCTGGAAGCAGTGCAGCACATACACGGCCTCCTCGAACTTGGCCACGTACATCAAGGGGGAACGCCAGCAGACCATCGTAGGCCGAGCCCACCCAGCGTATTTCCTTCTCCATCATACCTGTCGCGTATAAAATTTTATACTCAAGGACGAAGCCCAGGACCACCAGCCCAGACCGTAGTCCAACTGCTCAGGTCTGCCATCCGGAACTGTGATCTTTCCGTCCGGCTGACAGACAAGAAAAAAAAGAGCGTGCCACAGGCACGCTCCCTTTCGACCTCACTCTGGTGAACAAGGCAACAATCACTCCCTGGCCGGCACCCCGTCATCATCGTCCAGCTGCTCGGGGTCCAGCCTGCCGATCTGCTTGTTGGCGATCACGGTGATGCCCCACATCACCACGCCCAGCGCCAGCAGCCAGCCCGCCACCTGGTACTGGATGACGTCGCGGCCCGTGATGGGCGTCACCAGGAACAGGCACGCCGCCGCGCCCAGCACCGCCACCACGGTGTTGGTGCGGAAGTGCTGGTGCTCGACCTTGTGGCGGCGCAGCACCAGCACGGCCACGTTCACGAAGGCGAACACGCCCAGCAGCAGCAGCGCGGTGGTGCCGCCCAGCGCCTTGATGGCCTGCGATTCGACGTTGGCGACCAGCACGATCAGCGCCACACCCAGCACGGTGGTGAAGACGATCGCGGCCCACGGCGTGCGGGTACGCTGGTGCACGGCAGCCAGGAAGCGCGGCAGCACGCCCTGGCGCGACATGCCGTACAACAGGCGGCTCGCCATCAACATGTTGATGAGCGCGGAGTTGGCCACCGCGAACATCGAGATGATGGGCATGATGGTGTCCATGGGCAGGCCGGGCGCGGCGCGCTCGACCACCAGCACCAGCGGCGTGTCGCTGCCGGCGAGTTCGCCCACGGGAATCAGCGCCACGGCGCAGATGGACACCAGCACGTAGATGACGGCGGTGATGCCCAGGCCCGTCAACATGACTTTCGGGAAGATCTTGTGGGGCGCGTGGGTTTCCTCGGCCATGTTGACCGAGTCCTCGAAGCCCACCATCGCGAAAAAGGCCAGCGCCGTGGCGGAGGTGATCGCCAGGAACACGCTCTTGTCCTCGGGCGTGTCGAAGGCCACGACGCGCGAGAAGTCCGCCTGGCCGCCCGCCATCGCATAGAAGCCCAGGCCGATGACCAGCAGCAGGCCGGTCAGCTCGACCAGCGTCAGCACCACGTTGAACTTCACGCTTTCCGAGACGCCGCGGAAGTTGATGATCATGATGAGCAGCATGAAGCCGACCGCGCCCAGCATCACCATGTTGCCGTCCGCCTCGATGCCGAAGGCCGCGAACATGTTGGCGGCGAAGGCGTTCGAGGCCGTGGCCGAGGACGTCAGCCCCGAGCACATGACGGTGAAGCACACGATGAAGGTCAGGAAGTGCACGCCGAAGGCCTTGTGCACGTACAGGGCGGCGCCCGCGGCCTTGGGATACTTGGTGACCAGTTCCAGATAGGAGAAGGCGGTGAGCAGGGCCACGCCGAAGGCCACGAGGAACGGCGCCCAGGCCGCCCCGCCCACTTCCGCCGCCACCTGTCCGGTCAGGGCATAGATGCCGGTGCCCAGGATGTCGCCGATGATGAACAGCAGCAGCAGCTTGGGTCCCATGACCCGCTTGAGCGGGGTGTTGTCTTGCGTCGTCGTCGCGTGATCCGTGGTGGCCATGTTCCCCTCCAGCCTTGAACGGCGGGGGACATGTCGCGCACTCCCGCCTTGTGCACCGATTCTAGAAGCGCGGATGAAAGCCAAATGCAAGCAACGCTGCAAGCAAAGGTCACAATTGTTGGATTCCTACCGGAAAACCCAGCATTCCGAAGCCAGCACTGACGCGCCGTAACCCGCGCAGCATGGCTGTTACACCCGCGCCGGGGAATGGCAACACATGGCAGCAAACCTGCGAGCACTCCCCCCCGGACAGGCGGCGGCGCCTCTAGAATGCCAACACGCAATGCCCGGCCCGCGTCGCAGCCACCCCAGTGAGCCAGACGGCCAGGCGAGATCAGGGAGTCCGCCATCGCCTCCGCTCACCTCCAACAGAGACTGGCCGTCCGCGGGCTGCTGCGCTCGCCATGGGCGCCGGCATTGCTGGCGGGGGCGGTGGTGTTGGCCGCCTGCCTGGCGGGGCTGCTGACGCGGCCGGTGGGATTCCTGGCCTTTTTCTGGCCGGCCAATGCCCTGCTGCTGGGACTGATGATCCGCGTGCCTGGCACCGCGCGTCCGTCCGGCTGGCTGGCCGCGGGCGCGGCCTATATGGCGGCGGACCTGATCATCGGCACGCCATTGCTGACGAATGTCATCCTGAACGCCGCGAACCTGGCGGGCGTCGGCCTCGCCTATGCGGTCTACACCCGGCTGCCACCCGGCCTGCGACGGCTGCGGCATCCCGCCTCGCTGCTCCATCTCACGCTCGTGGCTGTCGCGGGCGGCGCCGCCGCGGGCGTGATCGGCGGCCTGGCCAACCCGATCCTGTTCGGACGCGGCGTGATTTCCGGCTGGGTATTCTGGTGCGTCACGGAGATCGTCAATTTCATCGCCATCCTGCCCGCGCTATTGAGCGCGCCCACCCTCGCGGCGTGGCCGCGCGTGCGCGCGCAACTCGCTCGCACGCGCTGGACGGATTACCTCCCCGTGCTTGCGCTGGCGCTTTCCTGCCTGGCGGCACTGCTGATAGGGGGGCCGGGTACGCTGGCCTTCCCGGTGCCCGCGCTGCTGTGGTGCGCGCTGGCCTATCCCGTCTTTCCCACGGCCGTCCTGACCTCGCTGTTCGGCTTCGGCACCTTGTCACTCGTCGCCGCCATGCCCGTCTTCGACGTGGCAGCCTCCCAGGCGACAAGCGACCTGATATCGGCCAGGCTGGGCATTTCGCTCGTGGCGCTCGCCCCCATCATGCTGGCAATCGCCATGCAGAACCGCAACAGGCTCATGGCCCGGCTGCAACACCTGGCCGCCCACGACACGCTGACCGGCGTGGCCAACCGAGGCGCCTTCCAGGCGCGGGCCCAGGCGCTGCTTTCCAGCCGCCACGGACCCGCCGCGGCGCTGATGATCGACCTCGACCACTTCAAGAGCGTGAACGACACCGTCGGCCATGCGGGCGGCGACGCCGTCCTCGTCACGTTCTCGCAGCGCGTGGCGCAATGCCTGCGCAGAGACGACGTGCTAGGCAGAGTGGGGGGCGAGGAGTTCGCGGTCTGCCTGCCCGACTGCCCGGCACGGGACGCGATTGGCATCGCCGAACGCATCCGCGCCGCGGTCAAGCAGCCCATACGGCTGAGGGACGGGCGCCAGTTGACCGTGACGGCCAGCGTGGGCCTGTCCACGACGGACGGCACCGCTCCCGTCGCGCTCGAGACCCTGCTCGCCGAGGCCGATGCCCGGCTCTACGACGCCAAGTCACGCGGCAGGGACCGCGTGGAAGGCATCAGCCCAGGCTAGAGGCCAGCACGCGCTTCAGCTCCGCCTCGGGCTCGCCGCTGCGGCGCGCGTAGTCGGCAAGCTGGTCTTCGCCGATGGTGCCCACGTTGAAATACTGCGATTTGGGATGGCTGAAATAGAAGCCCGACACCGCCGCCGCCGGGAACATGGCGTAGCTCTCGGTGAGCTGCATGCCGATTTCCTCGGGCGCCAGCGTGTCGAACACACTGCGCATCACGCGATGCTCGGGGCAGGCAGGATAGCCGGGCGCGGGCCGGATGCCCTGGTACTTCTCGGCAATCAGCGCCTCGTTGTCCAGGTCCTCGCCGGGCACGTAGCCCCACAGGTCGCGCCGCACCCGCGCGTGCAGGCACTCGGCGAAGGCTTCCGCCAGGCGGTCGGCCAGCGACTTCAGCATGATGGCCGAATAGTCGTCGCCGGCGGCCTCGAATTCCTTTTCCTTCTTCTCCACGCCCAGGCCCGCGGTGACCGCGAACATGCCGATGTAGTCGACCAGGCCGCTGTCGCGCGGCGCGATGTAGTCGGCCAGGCACTTGTTCTCGACGCCTTCGCGCTTGACGCCCTGCTGGCGCAGGTTGCGCCAGGTGAAGAGCACTTTCTCTCGCGTCTCGTCGGCATAGACTTCGATGTCCTCGTCATTGACGCGGTTGGCCGGATGGAAGGCCGCCACGCCGCTGGCGGTCAGCCAGCGCCCGTCGATGATGCGCTTGAGCATGGCCTGGCCGTCCTCGAAGACCTTGCGGGCCTGCTCGCCCACCACCTTGTCCTCCAGGATGGCGGGGTACTGGCCGAACAGGCTCCAGGTCTGGAAGAAAGGCGTCCAGTCGATGTAGCGCGCCAGCTCCGCCAGGTCGTAGTGCTTGAACGTGCGGCGGCCGATGAACTTGGGCCGCGGCGGCGCATAGGCCGACCAGTCGATGTCCGGGCGCGCCGCGCGCGCCTCGGCCAGCGGCATGAGCGGCGTGGCCTTGCGGTTGGCGTGGCGGCGACGCACGTCCTCGTAGTCCTGCTTCAGTTCATCGATATAGGCCTGCGCCTTGTCCGACACCAGGTTCTGCGCGACGCCCACCGAACGGCTGGCGTCGGGCACGTAGATCACCGGGCCGTCGTAGTGCGGCGCGATCTTCACCGCCGTGTGCACGCGGCTGGTGGTGGCGCCGCCGATCAGCAGCGGCGTCTTGCGCTCGGCGAAATACGGGTCGCGCTGCATCTCGCTGGCCACATAGGCCATTTCCTCGAGGCTGGGCGTGATCAGGCCCGACAGGCCGATCATGTCCGCCTGCGCTTCCTTGGCGGCCTCCAGGATCTTGGCGCAAGGCACCATGACGCCCATGTTGACCACTTCGAAGTTGTTGCACTGCAGGACGACCGTGACGATGTTCTTGCCGATGTCGTGCACGTCGCCCTTGACGGTGGCGATCACGATCTTGCCCTTGGCACGCACGTCGCCGCCGGCCGCCGCGATCTGGCGCTTCTCTTCCTCGATGAAGGGCACCAGGTGCGCCACGGCCTGCTTCATGACGCGGGCCGACTTCACCACCTGCGGCAGGAACATCTTGCCCTCGCCGAAGAGGTCGCCCACGATGTTCATGCCATCCATGAGCGGGCCTTCGATCACCTCGATGGGCCGGCCGCCGCGCGCGGCGATCTGCTGGCGGATCTCTTCCGTGTCCTCGACGATGAAGGCGGTCAGGCCGTGCACCATCGCGTGGGCCAGGCGCTTTTCCACCGGCTGCTCGCGCCAGCTCAGGTCTTCCTCGCGCTTGGCGCCGCTGCCCTTGACCGTGTCGGCGAACTGCACCAGCCGCTCGGTGGGCGTGCGCGTGTCGTCGCTGTCCTTGCGGCCCACCGGCGTCTCGCGATCCAGGATCACGTCCTCCACCAGGTCGCGCAGTTGCGGCGCCAGGTCGGCATAGACGCCCAGCTGGCCGGCGTTGACGATGCCCATCGTCATGCCTTCGCGGATGGCGTAATACAGGAAGACCGTGTGGATGGCCTCGCGCATGGGCTCGTTGCCGCGGAACGAGAAGCTGACGTTGGAGACGCCGCCCGAGATGCGCGCATGCGGCAGGTTGTCGCGGATCCAGCGCGTGCCTTCGATGAAATCCACCGCGTAGTGGTTGTGCTCGTCGATGCCGGTGGCGACCGCGAACACGTTCGGATCGAAGATGATGTCCTCGGGCGGGAAGCCCACCTCTTCCACCAGCAGCTGGTATGCCCGGCCGCAGATGTCCTTGCGGCGCTGCAGCGTGTCGGCCTGGCCTTCCTCGTCGAACGCCATGACCACCACGGCCGCGCCATAGCGGCGGCACAGGCGCGCGTGATGCAGGAAGGGCTCGATGCCTTCCTTCATGGAGATGGAGTTCACCACCGGCTTGCCCTGCACGCACTTCAGGCCGGCCTCGATGACCTCCCACTTGGAACTGTCGATCATGACCGGCACGCGGGCGATGTCGGGCTCGGACGCGATCAGGTTCATGAAGCGCGCCATGCAGGCCACCGAATCCAGCATGGCTTCGTCCATGTTGACGTCGATGATCTGCGCGCCGTTCTCGACCTGCTGGCGAGCCACGGCCAGGGCCTCGTCGTACTTTTCCTCGCGGATGAGGCGGGCGAACATCTTGCTGCCGGTGACGTTGGTGCGCTCGCCCACGTTGACGAAGAGCGTCTCCTCGTCGATGTTCAGCGCCTCCAGGCCCGACAGGCGGGTCTTGACCGGCACCTCCGGCACGACGCGCGGCGTGAGCGTGCGCACCGCCTCGTCGATGGCCTGGATGTGGTCGGGCGTGGTGCCGCAGCAGCCGCCCGCCATGTTGACCAGCCCGGCGCGCGCGAACTCCTCCAGCAGCGCCGAGGTGTCGGCTGGCGTCTCGTCGAAGCCGGTCTCGGCCATGGGGTTGGGCAGGCCGGCGTTGGGATACACGCAGACGAAGGTGTCGGCGATCTTGGCCAGCTCGGCGATATAAGGACGCATCAGCGCCGCGCCCAGCGCGCAGTTCAGGCCGATGGTGACCGGGCGGGCGTGGCGCACCGAGTTCCAGAAGGCCTCCACCGTCTGGCCCGAGAGGATGCGGCCCGAGGCATCGGTGACGGTGCCCGAGATCATCACGGGCAGGCGCACGCCGCGCGCCTCGAAGACCGCCTCCACGGCGAAGATGGCGGCCTTGGCGTTCAGCGTGTCGAAGATGGTCTCGATCAGGACGATGTCGATGCCGCCGTCGAGCAGGCCGTTCATCTGCTCGACATAGGCCTCGCGCAACTCGTCGAAGGTGACGTTGCGCGCGCCGGGGTCGTTCACGTCGGGCGAGATCGACGCCGTCTTGGGCTGCGGGCCCAGCGCGCCGGCCACGAAACGCGGGCGCTCGGGCGTGCTGTAGGCGTCACAGGCCTCGCGCGCCAACTGCGCCGAGACCTTGTTCAGTTCGTAGGCCAACTCCGGCAGGTCGTAGTCGCCCTGGGCGATCGAGGTGGCGCCGAAGGTGTTGGTCTCGATGACGTCCGCGCCAGCGGCCAGGTACTGGCGGTGGATCTCGCTGATGACGTCGGGACGCACGAGCGACAGCAGCTCGTTGTCGCCCTTCAGGTCCTTGTGGTGATCGGTGAAGCGCTCACCCCGGAAATCGGCCTCGCCCAGCTTGTAGCGCTGGATCATCGTGCCCATGGCGCCATCCAGGATCAGGATGCGGCGCCCCTCGCCCAGCAGGCGCGCGAACTCGGCGCCGTGGGTATAGGACTCGGGAGGAAAGGGCAGCGAGGGAAAGGGCATGTGTGGACCAGGTGCGACGAAAAGGCCCGCCACGCGCGGCAGGGCCAGGAAAATCAATCAGTTATCGTAACAAAATGATGACGCCGTGATAGAGTCTCGCCCCGAACCGGTGCTTTCGATGCACGGCGCGCCCGGCAGCAGTTCATGACGGCGCGCCTCGCATCGGGAAAGTTCAAACGGGAAACAGGAAGAGGCCGCCCGCCGCGTCGTCGCGCCGCAACGTCTCCAGCCTGTGCTGCCCCCGCAACGGTCACTCCGCGCGCTGCCGCCGCGGACGAGCCCGATACCGGCCGGTTCACCACGGAGGATGCCCCGCGCCTGCCGCACACGCTCGGCTGCGCCCATGGCGCGGCCACCCTCCATGTCGAGAATGACGTGCGGGGACGCGCGTCCACCCGAGGTGACTCCTTCCATGAAACGCACTGCCCTGCGCCCCTACGCCGGCGCCGCCCTGCTCGTGGCGCCGCTGCTGGCCCACGCCCAACCCGCCCCCGCGCCGGCCCAGCTGGACTCCGTGACCGTCACCGCCTCGCGCGTGGCCGCGGACACCGACAAGCTGCCGGTCGCCTACGACATCATCACCGCCCAGGACATCGCCAACAGCAGCGCCCGCAACGTGCAGGAGCTGCTGTCGACGCAGACCGGCGTGCACCTGCTGAACAGCTCGGGTTCCAGCGACCGCCAGACCATCGACCTGCGCGGCTTCGGCATGACCGGCTCCAGCAACACGCTGGTGCTGATCGACGGCGTGCGCCAGAACGACAACGACCTGTCCGCGCCTTCGCTGGGCGCGGTCCCGCTCGCCAGCATCGACCGCATCGAGATCATCCGCGGCAGCGGCGCGGTGCAGTACGGCGGCGGCGCCACCGGCGGCGTCATCAACATCATCACCAAGACCGGCTTCAACGCCGAGCACCGCGTACAGCTGTCCCACACCGTGGGCAGCTACGACCTGCACCAGACCGACGCCTCGGTGGCCCTGCACAATGAGCGGGTTGCCTTCGACGCCTACGGCCAGGTCATGCGCACCGACAACTACCGCGACAACAACGCCGAGCGCCGCGATAGCGGCGGCGCGAGCCTGGCCTTCCGCCACGACGGCGGCCAGATCCGCGGCTACGTGCGCACCAGCAGCCAGAAGCTGGAATTGCCCGGCGCGCGCGGCGTGCCCAATGCCATGGGCGAGGACGAATACCACAACGACCGCCGCGGCGCGACGACGCCCGACGACTACGTGCGCCTGCACACCGATGCCTTCGGCCTGCAGGCCGAACAGCGCATCGGCACCGGCACGCTGTATGCCGACCTGGGCCAGCGCGACAAGCGCCTGTATGGCCTGAGCTTCGGCAGCACGGTGCGCGAGCAGGACCTGGACGCAAGCACCGCCAGCGTGCGTTACCGGCTGCCCTTCAACGGCGGCCACAGCCTGGTGGTGGGCGCGGACTGGCAGCGCGGCACCCTGGACGGCGAAGAGCGCAGCGCCTTCGGCGACTCGTCCTGGCGCACGTCCCAGACCCAGCGCGGCATCTTCGGCGAAGTGCAGATCCAGGCGACCGAGTCGACGACCGTGACCGTGGGCGGCCGCCGCCAGGCATCGGACGACCGTATCACCGTGCGCCAAGGTTTCGCCCCCGAATCCGACCAGTCGCACCGCCTGGGCGCCTGGCAGGCCGGCGTGCGCCAGCAGCTCGGCAATGACTTCAGCGCCTATGCCCGCATCGGCCGCAGCTTCCGCATCGCCAACGCGGACGAGCTGATGTCGCTGTTCGGCCGCGACCCGCTGATCCCGCAGACCTCGGTGGACAAGGAAATCGGCGTGGACTGGCGCTCGGGCGCCACCCGCGCGCGCGTGTCGTTCTTCCAGTCGGACCTCGACAACGAGATCCACTTCAATGCGCTGGACGGCGGCGGCTTCGGCTCGAACGCCAACCTGCCGCCCACGCGCCGCCGCGGCATCGAGATCGAAGGCAGCCACGCGTTCAGCGACGCGCTGTCGTTCAACGCCAATGCCACCTGGCTGCAGGCCCGCTTCCGCGAAGGCACCTTCGCGGGCGTCGACCTGGCCGGCAAGACCGTGCCGCTGGTCCCCACCTGGATGGCCAATGCCAGCGTGACCTGGCGTCCGATCTCCGAGCTCGCGCTGAACCTGGGCGCGCAGTACGTCGGCAAGACCCGCCTGGACAACGACCAGGCCAACCAGTTCCACGCCCGCCTGCCGTCATACGTGCTGGTCAACGGCCGCGCCAGCTACCAGATCACCAAGAACGTGGAAGCCAGTTTCGCCGTGAACAACCTGTTCGACCGCAAGTACGCCACCTACGGCGTGCGTGCCGGTTCGGTGGGCGAGGCCGGCCGCTACAACCTGTACCCGGCAGCCGAGCGCAACGTCATGGCCACGCTGGCCGTGCGCTACTGAGCATGAACCACCCGGTGTCCCGATTGATATCGAACCGGGCGCCAGGCGCGGCGGCCAGCGCGGCGGCGCTAGCCGCCGCGCTGGCCCTGTCCGGCTGGGTGCATGCCGCCGCGCCGGACTCGCCTGCCGCGGCGCCGCAAGCCGGCGTGGCAGGCACGCCTTCCACGGCCATCCTCATCCTCGATGACGATGGCCGTTCCATTTCCCTGCCCGCCCCCGCGCGGCGCGTCATCACCCTGACGCCCCACGCGACCGAGCTGGTCTATGCCGCCGGCGGCGGCGACCACCTGGTCGCCACCGTCGCGTCTTCCGACTATCCGCCCGACGCGCGCGCCCTGCCCCGCGTGGGCCTGGGCATGACGACCAATCCCGAAAGCCTGGCTGCCCATGCTCCCGATCTCGTGATCGGTTGGCGCACCGGCAGGATGGATCCCGCCGCCACCGCGCTGGCCCGCCTGGGCACGCCGCTGTTCGTGAGCGCGCCCGGCACCCTGGCCGACATCCCCGACACGCTGGAACGCTTCGGCGGCCTGCTGGGCACGCAGGCGGTGGCGCAGCCCGCGGCGGATGCGCTGCGCACGCGTCTGGCCGCGCTGGCCGCGCGGTATGCGCACAAGCCGCCCGTGCGCGTGTTCGTGCAGATCGGCGAACACCCGCTCTATACCTTGAATGGCACGCACATCGTGAGCGACCTGCTGCGCACCTGCGGCGCGGTCAATGTGTTCGCGGACCTGGCCCTGCCCGCGCCGCAGGTCAGCGAGGAAAGCGTGCTGGCCGCGCGGCCCGATGCCGTGCTGCTGGGCGCCGGCCCCGACAGCACCCGGCTGATTCGCGCCTGGCAGGATCGCGGATTGCCGGCTGCGATGTCCGGCCATGCCTACGCGCTGGATCCCGATACGCTCTGGCGTCCGGGCCCGCGCATGATCGATGCCGCCGAAACGCTGTGCCCCTTGCTGGACGCGGCACGCAAACCGCAAGGCTAGACGCCCGGCACGGCGCCTGTCCCCGCCCCAGGCGAGCGATACACTGCAAGGCCACGCCCATCTCGTGCCTGCCATGCCTCTCCTTTCCCTGCGTGCCCTGATCGCCTGCCTGGCACTGCTGGGCGCCACCAGCGCCCTCGCCGCGCGCACGAGCCCGGCCTTCATGTGGCTGGGATCGATCTCCGCGCCGCAGGAGTATCCGGTTGAAGTCTACGAAGGCGCACTGATCGCGGACGGCTACAGCTATCCGTTCAGCCCCATCTGGGGACTCATCCATGGCGGCTGGGGACAGCCCGGCGGCGTCATGAGCCTCGGCGCCAGGCCGCAAGCGCTGCCGCACACCTTGCGCATCACCTGGTATGCCGTCAAGGAAAAGGTCTTCTACACCGGCGAATGGCCGCTGGACACCGCAAGCCTGAACGCGCGCTGGGAAGCAGCCCGGCCCAATCCCCGTACCGGCAAGCGCTCGCCCTATACCTCCCTGCTGGTCGGCTTGGGCCCAGCGGGCAAGGTGGTGTTGTGGGCGCACGGCTCGGTCAGCCAGGTCCAAGTGGGCAGTTTTCGGGCACAAGCCACCACGCTCACGCAAGAAGATGCGCGCGAGGATTTCCAGTTCTTCTTCCGCGATGCGTATCGCCATACCGTCCATGCCGAACGCGAGCTTTATGCACCCGCGCTGCTCGCCCGGCTGAAGAAAGAGGGCTGGCCCGATCCGGCGCGCTATGACGCCTACGAGACCCGGTATCCCTGGCAAATCGACGGTTCCCGCCTGGGCCGGCAAGGCCCGATCAGGCTGCTTTACCAGGCCTTCAACGGCGACCTCGACATTCGCGTCCCAGAAGCGTTGGAAACCGCGCCTGCGCCGCGCCCCTTGCCGCGGCGCATCCAGGCCGTCTGGCACGATCCGGAGGGCAGGGAGTGGGTGATGGACATGCACTTCGCGTTCGAAGACATCAAGGCGGCCGTGGACGCGCTGGACGGCGCCACCGACATCCGGTTACGCATCGAGACCCATCCGGACGGCCCCCGCCTTTATGCTGTCTCCGCCCGCCAGGCCCTGCAGATCCGGCTCCAGCATGTCGATGTCGTGACGGATTGACGGCCCGGGCGGCTTTCCTTGCGCAGCGCCCTGACGCGGCCTTATCCAACAGGAGACATTTCGATGAAGCAGCACGCGGGCTGGACACTGGTGTTCGGCATGAGCCTGGCATTCACCGCGCAGGCCCAGGACGTCAGGACGCCCACCGAAAAAGAAGCCGCCACCGCGGTTGCCGAGATGCTGCCCGACTACGCCGACTACCTGGACGGCGTGAAGCTGGGCACCTGCATTCCGGCCGTCGCCGCCAGCCAACCGGGCCAGGTCGCCTGCACCGCGGCCATCCGCCTGGGCGCCGCCGTCAACGAAACCCAATTGGACTTCGTGCCCCGGGGCCAGGCCTGGGATGCCATGCCCAGCAGCTCGCAGGACAAACTGCCGTTCCCCGATCCGAAGCTGCACTGATTGCCAGTGTGGGTACAGGGCGGCGCCCGGCCCAACTGCTTTATCATGGGGGTTTCCTTTCGCTGCGGGTCATGCGCCCCGCCGCCTTGCACCCCATCATGACGACTACGGACACTCTGACCATCGCGGGCACCGCCTACGGCTCGCGCCTGCTGGTGGGCACCGGCAAATACAAGGATTTCGACCAGACCCGCGACGCGATCGAGGCAAGCGGCGCCAATATCGTCACGGTGGCCATCCGCCGCACGAACCTCGGCCAGAATCCCGGCGAGCCCAACCTGCTGGACTACCTGCCGCCCTCGCGCTACACGCTGCTGCCCAATACCGCCGGCTGCTACAGCGCCGATGACGCGGTGCGCACGCTGCGCCTGGCGCGCGAACTGCTGGACGGCCACGACCTCGTCAAACTGGAAGTGCTGGGCGACTCGCACACCCTCTTCCCCAACATGCCCGAGACGCTGAAGGCGGCCAGGACGCTGGTCGACGATGGCTTCAAGGTCATGGTGTATTGCACCGACGATCCCATCCAGGCCCGCATGCTGGAAGACATCGGCTGCGTCGCCGTCATGCCGCTCGCGTCCCTCATCGGCTCGGGCATGGGCATCCTGAACCCCTGGAACCTCAAGCTCATCATCGACCAGGCCCGCGTGCCCGTCATCGTCGACGCGGGCGTGGGCACGGCATCGGACGCCGCCATCGCCATGGAACTGGGCTGCGACGCCGTGCTGATGAACACCGCCATCGCGGCGGCCCAGGACCCGGTGCGCATGGCAGGCGCCATGCGCAAGGCCGTCGAGGCCGGCCGCGACGCCTTCCTGGCCGGCCGCATGCCGCGCAAGCGCTACAGCGGCGCGCCCAGCTCGCCCACCGAAGGGCTCATCACCGGCGGCGCGAACTGAACGCCATGGCCAGCGCCTCCCACGCGCGCGCCCAGGGCGCGCCGATCCCCAACGCCCTCACGATCGCCGGCGTCGACCCCTCGGGCGGCGCCGGCATCCTGGCCGACGTCAAGGCCATGAGCGCCCTCGGCGCCTATGGCTGCGCGGTCATCGCCGCGCTGACCGCCCAGAACACCCAGGGCGTCTCGCACATCTCGCCGGTGCCGCCCGCCTTCGTCGGCGCGCAGATCGACACGCTGTTTGCCGACGTGCGCATCGATGCCGTGAAGATCGGCATGCTGGGCCAGCGGCCCGTCACCGAGGTCGTGGCCGAGAAGCTCGCCAGGTACCGGCCCGCCCACGTGGTGCTGGACCCGGTCATGGTGGCGAAAAGCGGCGACCTGCTGCTGGAGAACGACGCGGTGGGCGCGCTGCGCGAGGCCCTGCTGCCCCAGGCCACGCTGCTCACGCCCAACCTGCCAGAGGCCGGCGTCCTGCTCGGCGAACGCGCGGTGGAGACGGTCAAGGAAATGCGCCGCGTGGCGGAAAAGCTGCGTGAACGCATGGCCTATTCCGGCCACCGCTGGGTGATGCTCAAGGGCGGCCACCTGCCTGGCCAGGACACCGTCGACCTGTTGCACGATGGCGACCGCATGATCGAACTGCCGGGCCTGCGCGTGGAAACCCGCAACACCCACGGCACGGGCTGCACGCTGTCGGCCGCGCTGGCCGCGCTGCTGCCCCAGACCGGCGACGTGCCCGAGGCGGCCCGGCGCGCCAAGGCCTACCTGACGGAGGCCATCCGCCACGCCGACCTGCTGCAGGTGGGCAGCGGCCACGGCCCCGTGCACCATTTCCACGGCTGGTGGCGCTGAGGCCCGAGCCACATTTCTGCGGCACGTGAAACTAGCCGCTACAATGGCTTGCGACCCCCGCGCCCTGCCGCGGCCGCTTCGCGGGCCGGACACCCTCCCGCCCCCTCCCTCCCCAAGTGCCCGAAGTGCCAGACATGAACGCATCCACTCTGCCCGACGTCGAAAAAGCCCGCTTCAACATGGTGGAACAGCAGATCCGCCCCTGGGACGTGCTGGACTCCAATGTGCTCAACGCCCTCAGCCAGGTGCGCCGCGAACTGTTCGTGCCGCCTGCCGTGCGTGCGCTGGCCTTTTCCGACGTGGAACTGCCGCTGGAAATCAACGGCACCGACACGCACCAGACCATGCTGTCGCCCAAGGTCGAAGCCAAGCTCGCGCAGGAACTGCGCCTGCAGGCCAGCGACTGCGTGCTGGAAGTGGGCACGGGCTCGGGCCACCAGGCCGCGCTGCTCAGCAAGCTGGCCCAGACGGTCGTGTCGGTGGAAATCGACAACCGCCTGAGCGCCTTCGCCCAGCAGAACCTGCAGCTCAACCACATCGCCAACGTCAAGGTCGAGACCGGTGACGCCAGCAACGGCTGGGGCTCCACCGAGTACGACGCCATCCTGCTGACGGGCTCGGTGCCTGTCGTGCCGGACGCCTTCAAGTACCAGCTGCGCGTCGGTGGCCGCCTGGTCGCCGTGGTGGGCCAGGGCATGCAGATGACCGCCTGTCGCATCACGCGCACGACGGCCGCGACGTTCGAGACCGAGAACCTGTTCGAGACTGTCATCAAGCCCCTGCGCGGCGCCACCGTCTCCAAGTTCAAGTTCTGACCCCATGCGGGACGGGCTGCGCAAGAAGCTGGTCCTGCTGTCGCTAGTCGGTGCAGGCCTGGTGGGCAGCAGCCTGCCTGCCGCCGCGCAGGACCTGATCCAGTCCTGGCAGGCCGCCCTGGCCCGCGACCCCGTCTATGCCGCCGCGCGCGCCGCCTATCGCGCCGGCCAGGAAAGACTCCCCCAGGCCCGCGCGGCCCTGCGCCCCACCGTCACCGCCGAAGTCGGCGCGGAATACCTGGAGGTGCGCGGCGCCAGCAACCTGTCGCGCGCCGATTCCGGCAACCGCGGCACCTGGGCGCTGGCGCTGACCCAACCGCTCTTCGACCGCGCCGCCTGGGAAGCCATGGACCAGGCCAGGCTGCTGGTGGCCGACAACGAGGTCGCCCTGGCGCAGGCCCAGCAGGCGCTGATCCTGCGGCTGTCACAGGCCTATTTCGACGTGCTGGCGGCCCAGGACACCCTGGCGGCCATCGAGGCCGAGAAAAGCGCCGTGGCCGAGCAACTGGCCTTCGCCAAGCGCAATTTCGAACTGGGCAATGCCACCGTCACCGACACCCACGAAGCGCAATCGCGCTACGACCTGCTGATCGCGCAGGAACTGGCAGCGGGCAACACCCTGGACCTGGCGCGCGACACGCTGGCCACGGTCACCGGGGAGCGCCCGCTGGCGCTGGCCGAACTGCCCTACGAAACCCGCCTGCCCGCCCCCGTGCCCGCCCGCCAGGACGACTGGATCACGCAGGCCACCCGCGCCAGCCTGGCCGTGCAGCGCACGCAGTTGCAGACCCAGGCGGCCCAGCGCGGCATAGAAATCGCCCGTTCCGGCCACTATCCGCGGCTGGACCTGCGCGCCTCGTCAGGCAGCGCCACCAACAGCGGCCTGCAGAACCGCAACCTGCCCGCCAGCCTGTCGGGCCGGCCGCTGGACAGCAACGTCGGCGTGGTGCTCTCCATCCCCATCTATACCGGCGGCGGCACCTCCTCGCGCGTCACCGAGCAGATCGAACTGGCCGAACAGGCCCGCCAGAACGCCCTGGCCGCGCGCCTCGAGGCAGAGCGCGACGCACGGCAGTTCTTTTCAGGGGTCACCACGGGCCTGGCGCGCATCCGCGCGCTGGAGGCCGGCGAACTGTCCAGCCGCTCGGCCGTGCAGGCCAACCGCACCGGCTATGAAATGGGCGTGCGCATCAACCTGGACGTGCTGAACGCCCAGCAGCAGCTCTACACCACGCTGCGCGACCTGGCGCGCGCCCGCTACGACACCGTCATGGCCAGCCTGCGCCTGCGGGCCGCCACCGGCACGCTGTCGGAGAGCGACCTGGAAGCCGTGAACCGACTGCTGGTGCCCGCCACCGGCGAAGCCGGCTCGCGCATGGCCGAGCGCGCCCGCGCCGCCCGCCAGGCGACCACGCCGCCTGGCGTGACGCGCTGAACGCGCACGCAGCGCACGCAACCGGATCATCAGGGAATCACGGCGGGAACCCCGCCGCAGGGCTGGGCAACAGCCGCGCTCAGCCGCGGATCTTGCCGACCAGCGCCGTGGTGGAGCGCTGGAACTCGAAGGGAATGGCCACCGCGCGCCCGCCCCAGCTTTCCACCAGGGCGGTTTCGGGCAGGACGGCCATGTCGTAGTCGCCGCCCTTCACGATCACGTCCGGACGCAGCAGGTCGATGAGCTGCTCGGGCGTGTCTTCATCGAACCAGGTGACCAGGTCGGTGCAGCCCAGGCTGGCCAACAGTGCCGCGCGGTCTTCGCAGGCATTGAGGGGCCGCTCGGGGCCCTTGCCCAGGCGGCGGGCCGAGGCATCGGTGTTCACGGCCACGATCAGCGTGGCGCCCAGCTGGGCCGCGCGATCGAGATACGTGACGTGGCCACGGTGCAGCAGGTCGAAGACGCCGTTGGTGAAGACCCAGGGGCGCGGAAAGGCGCCCGCGGCCAGCGCCTGGGCGCAGTCCTGCGGCGTCATGACCTTGGCTTCGAAACGCGCCGGCTGTCCGGCCGGCGCGAGGTCGCGTTCGCCCATCAGTTGGCGGCGGGAAGGATGATGCCCGAGCTGGTGGCGTTGCGCACCAGCTCCTTGCGGTAGCGGTTCAGGTCCTGGACTGTTTCGAAGGCGGTGCCCATCAACAGCGACAGGTTGTGCAGGATGCGGCCGCTGACCTTGGTTTCCCAATCCTTGTCGAAACGGATCTGGGTGTCCAGCCAACGCTCCAGCCAGCCGGGTTCCGGCAGCTTGGACTGCACGGTGTCATTGGGGAACATGTCCTTGTTGACGTGCAGGTTGGTGGGGTGCAGCGCCTGGGGCGTGCGGTGGGCCGAGGCCATGAGCACGCCGATCTTGCTGAACGCCATGCGGGCCTGCGCGGCCGAGACCTGGTTCTGGTCGCCCAGCGCGCGCTTCATGTAGCGCAGGTAGGCGCCGGCATGACGGGCCTCGTCCTGCGAGATGATCTTGTAGATGGCCTTGATGACCGGCTCGGTGTGCCAGTCGGCGGCGCAGCGGTACCAGTGGTTCAGGCGCACTTCGCCGCAGAAGTGCAGCATCAGCGTTTCCATGGCCGGCGCCGGATCGAATTCGAAGCGCACGCGGTGCAGCTCTTCCTCGGTGGGCAGCAGCTCGGGCATGAAGCGGCGCAGGTATTCCATCAACACCAGCGAGTGCTTCTGTTCCTCGAAGAACCAGACCGACATGAACGCGCTGAAATCGCTGTCTTCGCGATTGTCGCGCAGGAACATTTCGGTGGCGGGCAGCGCGGCCCACTCGGTGATGGCGTTCATCTTGATCGTGTTCGCCTGCTCATCGGTGAGCTTGCTGCGATCGAAGTCGTCCCACGGAATGTCCGCGGCCATGTTCCAACGCACCGATTCCATGGATTTGAAGAGTTCAGGATAAAGCATGAGACGTGCCTTTATATCTCTAGAGGTTCCCGCTGATGAGCTGCGCGTGGTGGGCAGGTGGCCAGGGTCCTTGTCTTGACGTCGTACCAGTGGGTCTAACGGTCAGTTTGGGAGTGCCTGCGAAGGTTTCACGCGCGACGAGCGCGGCGGCAGGCCTGGATGTCTAAGAATTAACGCTGCCGCACGACGATCATATGACCATATTTTGAATGTTTTGTTTCACAGAGGGCAAAAATTCGCATTCTCAATTAGGTCGTTCCCTTATTGCGACAACGCCCAGAGGGCGATGGTGATCGCAAGTGCCCCCAGCCCTGCCACGGCAGCCAGCAGCCGGTTGCCCTGCTCGCGCGCGCGGCGCAGTTGGGCCAGCTCGGCCAGCACGGCCGGCGTCAGGTCTGGGCGATCCAGTTGGGCATGCACCAGGCGCGGCAGTTCAGGCAGCAATTGCGCCCACTGGCCGGCTTCCTTCTGCAGCTTGCGGCGCAGGCCGGGCAGGCCCACGCGTTCGTGCATCCATTGTTCCAGATACGGCTTGGCGGTCTTCCACAGGTCCAGTGCCGGGTCCAGCTCGCGGCCCATGCCTTCGACGTTCAGCAGCGTCTTCTGCAGCAGCACCAGTTGCGGCTGGATTTCCACATTGAAACGGCGCGAGGTCTGGAAGAGGCGCAGCAGCACCTGGCCCAGCGAGATCTCGGCCAGCGGCCGGTCGAAATAGGGCTCGCACACCGCCCGCACCGCGCCTTCCAGCTCTTCCTCGCGGGTATCGGGGGGCACCCAGCCCGACTCGATGTGCAATTGCGCCACGCGGCGATAGTCGCGCTGGAAGAAGGCCAGGAAATTCTGCGCCAGGTAGTTCTTGTCGAACTCCGACAGCGAGCCCACGATGCCGAAGTCGAGCGCGATGTAGCGGCCGAGCGTCTCGGGCCGGTCCGATACGTAGATATTGCCCGGGTGCATGTCGGCGTGGAAGAAGCCGTCGCTGAACACCTGCGAGAAGAAGATCTCCACGCCCGTGCGGGCCAGCGTCGGGATGTCCACGCCGGCTTCGCGCAGGCGCGCGATCTGGCTGACCGGGATGCCGTACATGCGCTCCATGGTGAACACCGTGGAGGTCGTGAACTCCCAGATCACCTCGGGCACCATCAACAGCTGGCCGCGCGGCGTGTCGGGCGAGAAATTGCGGCGCAGCTGGCTGCAATTGGCGGCCTCGCGCACCAGGTCCAGCTCGTCGTGCAGATACTTGTCGAACTCGGCCACGACGTCGCGGGGCCGCAGGCGGCGGCCATCGGGCAGCAGCCGCTCGATGAGGCCCGCCAGCACGCGCAGCAGCTGCAGGTCCTTGTCGATGACCGCGCGCATGCCCGGGCGCAGCACCTTGACCGCCACACGGCGGCCATCGTGCAGCACGGCGAAATGCACCTGGGCGATGGACGCGGAGGCCACCGGATCGGTTTCGAACTGCGCAAACAGCTGCGCGGGCGGCGCGCCCAGCGCGGCCTCGATGCAGGCGGCGGCCTCGGCCGAGGGGAACGGCGGCACGCGATCCTGCAGGCGCGCCAGCTCATCGGCCAGGTCGGGCGCGATCAGGTCGCGCCGGGTGGACAGCACCTGGCCGAACTTCACGAAGATGGGGCCCAGCGACTCCAGCGCCAGGCGCAGGCGCTCGCCACGCGGGCGGCTCGGCCGGGTGCCCAGGCGGATGACGCGCAGCAGGCCCGAAGCCAGGGGGTGGTTCAGGCCGGTCAGGACGAGGTCGTCCAGCCCATGGCGCAGGCAGACGAAGATGATGCGGACCAGGCGCAGGAACGTCAGCATGGCCGTCTCAACCCCGCGCCGCGGTCAATCGGGCCACGCGGGCCTGCAGCGCGGCCAGGCGGGCAGCGCCGGCATCCAGCGCGGCCTGGGTGTCGGCCAGGTCGCGGCGCCACGTCTGCCACTCGGGCTGGCCCACCAGCATGCGGTTTTCCTCGCTCAGGTATTCGGCGACGTTGCCCGTCAGGCGTTCGCCCGCGACCCGCGCACTGGAGAACATGGCCTTGCAGCCCGCCACCACGCGCACGGCTGGCGCGTCGCCGATCCAGCGGGCCAGTTCGTCTTCCGGATCGGGCCGCAACTGGCGCGCCAGGTCGCCCACCACCTGGGCCAAGGCGGCGTCGCCCGAAATATGTGTCATGTCGGCAATGGCATCGCCGCCCGCGCCCGGCAACAGGCGCGCCAGCGTGACGCGCTCGGGCACCACGCCCAGCGTCACGTCGATGCTGGCATCGGCGGCAGCCGGCACCACCGTGCCCGCCGCCTCCACGCTCAGCGCCAGCGCAAAGCCGCCCAGCGTGAAGCGCACGGTCTTGCCCGCATGGCGCGCCAGCCGGTCGCGCGCCCAGGGCTCGCGGGCCAGCACGGCATTGATCGCACGGGCGGCAAGCCGCGCCGGAGGAGGCAGGAAGGCAGGCAACATGAAGAGAAAATGCAGGCCGGATCAAGGACGCCAGCCAAGCGAAGACGACGACACCGCAGTGTAACGTGCCCCGGGGAACAACCCGGGCCGGCCAGGCTCGCACCCACCACGCCGCTGCGCCAGAAAAAAGACACCGCCACAAAAACCAAAGGCCGGGACAAAGTCCCGGCCTACCAGGGGTGCCGCGGAGCCGGCTTTGCCGGTCCGCCAGCACCGCCCCCTTGAGGGGGAGGCGCGAAGCGCCTCGGGGGTGGGCCCCACTCAGCTGGCGTATTCGACCGGGATCTGCTGGATGCCGGCCAACAGCCAACCGCCGTTGTCGGGCTTGTACAGGTTCCAGACCTCTTCGAAGCGGAAGGCTTCGGCGCCGGCTTCCTCGCGCAGCATGCCCGAGTAGCGCACGCTGGCCAGGTGGCCTTCCGAGACCTTTTCCACGCCGAGCAGCTCGGCGTTCAGCAGCACGACTTCGGTCTGGCTGGTGCCGTCGCGCTGGGCAAGCTGCGGGCTCAGTTCGGCGATCAGGTCATCGGTCAGGTATTCCTGCAGGCGCGAGGTATCGCCGCTGTCCCAGACCTTCTGGATCTCGATGAAGTGTTCCTTGGACTTCTTCAGGAACTGGGGCGTGTCGAAGTCGGCGCCCGGCAGAAACCAGGTGGGGTCCTGGCCTGCGGTGGGCGCCGAGGCGGCAGCCACCGGGGCGGCGGCGGCAGCAGCGGCAGGCGCCGCGGCGGCGGGCTGCAGCGACTCGCGCCATGCCGGTTGCGACTGGCCGTCGCGGCCGCCATTGTTGCCACCAAAGGCGCCGCCCTGGCCGGCGCCCTGCATGGCGGGGCGCGCGGCGCCACCGCGCAGGCGGCGGATCAGGAACAGCACGGCGAAGACAACCAGGGCGATCAGCAGAGCGCTGGCCAGGAACTCGGCGAACGCGGCGCCCAGGCCCAGGTGCGACAGCAGCGCGGCGATACCCAGGCCAGCGGCGATGCCGGCAATGGGGCCGAACCAGCGCGACGCGGTGCTGCGCGAGGCGGCGCCGGCGGCAGCGCCGGTGGCGGCGGCAGGCGCGGTGGCCGAACGCTGGGCGCCGGCCGTGGGCGCGGCGGCGGGCGGCGTGGCGGCGCGCTGCTGCATGACGTTGGTGGACTGGCGGCCGGCGTTACCACCGCCGCCCATGCGGCGGGCTTCGGCGTCGAAGGTCGTTGCCAGCATCGCCGTACCGGCGAAAGCAAGCAAGGCAGCGGCACAGTAGCGGGAAAGACGCTTGGTGGACATGTCTTGTACTCCTCGGTGACGGACCCGCCCCGCGGGCAGTCGCCAACCTGATTGGTGTGTGAGAGTCAGATTACTGAGGACCGCGCTTGCGCAGCCTGTCAATTCAAATCTTACTCGAAGCTGAACGTTAGTCAAAACCGGAATGTCCGGCCCGGGGCCAGGGGACCGACATGGTACGCGAGACGCCCGTTCAGGGCTCACCCGCTACGCGGGCCAGCCCCTGCAGGTAGCGCCGCGGCGACATGCCATAGCGGCCGCTGAATTCGCGCGAGAAATGCGCGCCGTCGGCATAGCCGCAATCCAGCGCCACCTGGGTGATGCTGCGCTGGCCCCCCTGCAGCAGCCAGCGGCCATACTCCAGGCGCAGGCGCCGGTAGCAGGCCATTGGCGACTCGCCCAGCGAGGCCTGGAAGGCCCGCTCCAGCTGGCGGCTGCCGATGCCCACGTAGCGCGCGATGGCATCCAGCGAGGGCGGGCTGTCGAGCCGCTGCTCGATGTAGTGCATGGCCTGGCGCACCCGCAGGTCCTCGATGCCGTCCAGGTCGCTATAAAAATGCGCCTGTGGCAGCCGGGCCGGGCGGATGCCCTGCAGCATCATGTGCCGCACCGCCTGCTGCGCCTTGTCGCGCCCGCAATGGCGCGCCACCAGATAAAGCCCCAGGTCGATGGCGGCAGTGGAGCCGGCGCAGGTGATCAGGTCGCCCTCATCGACGAACAGGCGGTCCACCACCGCGTGCGGCTGCGGATGGCGGGCGCGGAAATCGTCCAGCACGTTCCAGTGGATGCAGACGGTGCGCGACCCCACCAGCCCCGCCTGCGCCAGCACGAAGGTGCCCGTGCAGATGCCCAGCATGCGCACGCGCCGGCTGGCAGCCAGCGCCAGCCAGTCGGCCAGGGGCTGGGGCAGTTTGTCGTTCAGGTAATCGTTGCCGCCGCAGACCGCGATGTAGTCGAACTGGGCAGGGTCCTGCAGGCCGGTGATGTCGGACACCTGCAAGCCCGCGCTGGAGCGGCGCGGCTGCCCGTTCACGCTCATGATCTCCCACGAGGTCGCGATCTGGCGGCTGCGCCCGCCCGGGTCGCCCGCCAGGCGCAGCACGTCGATGAGACCCGAAAAGGCCGCCAGCGTGAACTGGTGCAGCAGCACGAAGCCGATGCGCAGCCGCGAGGGAACCGGCGCATCGACGGCGTCGCCGTCGCGAACGGGCAGGACGGAAGGCTCGGGTGCAGGGAGGCCATTCATGTCGGAATTATTCAACTTTTTGACCGGCACATTCAAGCTGGCGACCGTCATGCAGGCGCAATATCTCCTTGCGCGCAGCGATGTTCGTTCAGGTTCCAGCGAGCCGTCGGGCCGCCCCAAGGCGAAGCCGCCCCCTCCGGGGGCAGCAAGCCGAAGGCGCGGCGTGGGGGCTACATATACAAACACTTCAAGGGGAAACCATGACTCACCGTGCACACCGCGTTTCGCGGCTGGCCTTGCTATGCCTTACGGGTTTGTTCGCCGTCTCGACGGTGCAGGCCCAGAAGACCGACAAAATCACCGTCGCCTGGTACGGCGGCAATTGGGGCGAGGCGTTCAATGCCTGCGTCGCCCAGCCGTTCACCAAAGCCACGGGCATCGCGGTCGTGCCGGACATCGGCACCTCGACCACCACCCTGGCCAAGCTGCAGCAACAGAAAGCCTCGCCCACACTGGACGTGGCCTGGCTGGACGGCGGCATCAGCGAACTGGCCGAGCAGGCCGGCGTGCTGGAGACGCTGGACCCGGCACGGCTGAAGAACCTGGGCAACCTCATCGACCGGGCCGTCTACCGCAAGGACGGCCAGGCCTATGCCGTGGGCTCGGGGTTCTATTCGCTGGGGCTGACCTACAACACCAAGGAAGTGCCCGCCGCCCCCGCCTCGTGGCAGGACCTGTGGAAGCCCGAGTACGCCGGCGCCGTGACGGTGCCCTCGCCCGCCAACTCTTCCGGCGTGCCCTTCATCTTCTTCCTGAGCCAGATGCTGCTGGCCGGCCCGAACGACTTCTCCCCGGTCTACAAGAAGCTGTCCGCCCTGGACGCGGCGCTCTTCTTCGACAGCTCGGGCGCGGCCTCCAATGCCTTCCAGAGCGGCGAAGCGATCATCGGCGCGCATTTCAACGTGGGCGCCTGGGACCTGATCGACAAGGGCATGCCCATCGGCTTCACCGTGCCGAAGGAAGGCGTCTGGGCCACCGACGCGCGCCTGCACCTGGTGAAGAACGGCCCGAACCGCGAGGCGGCCGAGCGCTTCATCGATACGGCAATGACCCCGCAGGCGGCGGAATGCCTGGCCACGCGCCTGTACCTGGGCCCGGCGGTGCAGGGCGTGAGCCTGCCTCCGGAGGTCAGCAAGAAGCTGCCCTGGGGCGAGAAAGGCTCGGTGGCGTCGCTGCGCTTCTTCGACTGGAACGTCATCAACGCGCGCCGCGCCGAGGTGACCGAGGCCTGGAACCGCGAAGTCGCCCACAAGCGCTGACGCCAGCAGAGACTGACGATGCCTCACCTTCTTTCCATCGACGGCGTGCGACGCACGTTCGGCAAGCACGTCGCGCTCGACGACATCCGCCTGGACGTCGAGCAAGGCGAATTCATCGCCCTGCTCGGCCCCAGCGGCTGCGGCAAGACGACGCTGCTGCGCGCCATTGCCGGCTTCCTGTCGCCGGACGCCGGCCGCATCGCGATCGACGGCCAGGATGTCGGCGCGCTGCCCGCGCACCGGCGGCCGCTGAACACGGTGTTCCAGAACTACGCGCTGTTCCCGCACATGACCGTGGCGCAGAACGTGGCCTACGGGCCGCGGCGCCAGGGCGCTTCGCGCCGCGAGGCGCATGAGCGGGCGCTCGAAGCCCTGGACATGGTCGGCCTGCGCGACATGGGCGAGCGTCATCCTCGCCAGATGTCCGGCGGCCAGCAGCAGCGCGTGGCGCTGGCGCGCGCCATCGTGAACCGGCCCAAGCTGCTGCTGCTCGACGAGCCGCTCTCGGCGCTGGACCTGAAGCTGCGCAAGCGCATGCAGCTCGAGCTCAAGCACCTCCAGGAGAAGCTGGGCATCGCCTTCATCTTCGTCACGCACGACCAGGAAGAAGCGATGGTCATGGCCGACCGCATCGTCGTCATGAACGGCGGACGCATCGAGCAGGTGGGCAAGGGCGAAGACATCTACTTGCGTCCCCACACCCGCTTCGTGGCCGACTTCATCGGCGAGGCCAACCTGCTGGACTGCCGTGCCGCCGGCACGGGGATGCTGGCGCTGGGCTCGCAGGAAGTGCCCGTGCCCTGCGCGCAGCCCCTGCCCGCGGGCACGCTGACGGCGATGCTGCGGCCCGAGCACCTGTGCCTGCTGCCTGCTGGCGCGCCCGTGCCCGCAGGCCTGGTCAGCTTGACCGGCACGCTGCGCGAGCAGGTCAGCGTGGGCAGCCACACGACGCTCTATGTCCGCACCGAGGCTGGCCAGCTCGCCGTGCGCCAGATGGGCATGCCGGACGTGGCGCTGCGCGACGGCGACGCCGTGACGGTGGGCTTCGCGCCCGACCGGCTGCACCTGATCGCGGACGCATCATGAGCCGCCGCGCCCAAGTCCTCGCGCTGCTGCTGGGCGCCCCCACCGCGTTCTTCACGGCCTTCTTCCTGGCGCCGCTGGCAGTGGTCGCATTGGCCAGCATCACCAGCGACGGCGGCGGCCTGACGGCGGCGCATTACCTGCGCATCCTGGGCGACCGCTATCACTGGGACGTCATCGCGGTGACCTTCCGCATCGGCGCACTCACCACCGTGTTCTGCCTGCTGGTGGGCTATCCGCTGGCGTGGTACCTGGTGCGCGTGGTGCGCTGGCAGGCCTGGCGGCGGGCCTGCGTGATCATGCTGGTGGTGCCGCTCTTCACCAGCAACATCGTGCGGTCTTTCGGCTGGATGGTGCTGCTGGGCCGCAACGGGCTGGTCAACGACACCCTGACAGGCCTGGGCCTGGCCGACCGCCCGGTGCGCTTTCTCGGCACCGAGACCGGCATCCTGATCGGCATGGTCTACATCCTGCTGCCCTTCGTGGTGCTGGCGGTCGGCAACGCCCTGGCCCGCGTGGACCGCAGCGTGGAACAGGCCTCGGCCGACCTCGGCGCGGGCCCGGCAGCCACCTTCTGGCACGTGACCTTCCCCTTGACGCTGCCCGGGCTGGTCGCGGGCGCCATCATGGTCTTCACGCTGTCGGTCAGCGCCTACGTCACCCCCGCCCTGCTCTCGGGCGGCCGGCTGTCCGTGCTGTCGATGCTGATCTTCCAGCAATACAGCTCGGTCTTCGATTTCCACTACGGCGGCGCCCTGAGCGTGGTGCTGCTGGCGCTCACGCTGGTGCTGGTCGCGCTGGCCGGGCGTATCGGCGCCGTGCGCGGGAGCTGATCCATGTTGACCCGAACCCTCATCCGTCTGATCGCGTGGGCCGCGCTGGCCTACCTGGTGCTGCCGCTGGTGGTGATCCTGGGCGCCTCGCTCACCACCACCAGCTACCTGGCCTTCCCGCCGCAAGGCATCACGCTGGCCTGGTATGAAAAGCTGCTGGACGACCCGAGCTACGTGGCGGCCTTCACCACCAGCACCGTGCTGGCGCTGGCAGCCACCGCGGCGGCCATCGTGCTGGCCATCCCCGCCGCGCTGGCGGTGGCCCGCTACGACTTCCCGGGCAAGGCCACGCTGTCGGCCATCCTGATGTCGCCGCTGGTGCTGCCGCACATCGTGCTGGGCGCGGCGCTGCTGCAGTTCGGCGCGCACATCGGGCTGACCCGCAGCTTCCTGGCCCTGCTCATCGGCCACACCGTGATCATCACGCCCTTCGTGCTGCGCTCGGTGCTGGCGCTGCTCTCGCCCGAACAGCGCAGCCTGGAAGAAGCCTCGGCCGACCTGGGCGCGGGACCCGTGCAGACCTTCTTCCTGGTGGTGCTGCCGCAGATCCGGCCCGGCGTCGTCACCGGCGGCATCTTCGCCTTCATCTCCTCGTGGATCAACGTCGAGCTGTCCATCTTCAACACGACGGCGCAGCTCAACACCATCCCCGTCAAGCTCTTCAACTACGTCCAGTACACGATCGACCCGACCATCGCCGCCGTCTCCGCGGCCACGATCCTCGCGGCGGTCGTGGCCATCGTAATCCTTGACCTGACCGTCGGCCTGGACATGCTTTCCGAACCCGATTGACCCCACGCGGCGCCTGCCGCAGCCCGACCATTCCTTCTTCCCCCTCATCTGCCAGGAGTACCCAGTCATGCGCAAGCAAGACGCGTTCGACGTCATCTATACCCACACCGAAGGTGAACCGCTCTGCATCATCCACAGCGGCATTCCCTACCCCGCCGGCTCGTCCATCCTGGAGAAGCGCCGCTTCCTGAAGGAAAACTACGACTGGCTGCGTGAAGCGCTGATGCGCGAGCCGCGCGGCCACAAGGACATGTTCGGCGTGTTCCTGACCCCGCCCTCCAGCCCCGACTACGACGCCGGCCTGATCTACATCGACGGCACCGAGTATTCGCACATGTGCGGCCACGGCACCATCGCGGTCAGCATGGCCATGGTCGCCAATGGCCTGGTGCGCCGCGGCGAGAACGGCATCACGCGCATCCGCTTCGAAACCACGGCCGGCCTGGTCGTGTCCGAAGTGGCCTCGGAAGGCGACACGGTGCTGTGGACCCGCTTCGAGAACGTGCCGGCCTACGTGGCCGAGCAGGACATTCCCGTGACCGTGCCGGGCTATGGCGAACTGAAGGCCGACATCGCCTGGGGCGGCAACTATTTCGGCATCGTCGACCTGACGGACTGCGCGCTGCGCATCTCGCCCGACAACGGCACGGAACTGTCGCGCCTGGGCCTGGCCGTGCGCGACCAGCTGAACGCCAAGATCCGCCTGCAGCATCCCACGCAGGCCCACGTGACCGACCTGAACTTCATCACCTTCTGGCACCCCGCCACCATCGAAGGCGCCTTCTACAAGAACGTGCACGTCTTCAGCGCCGGCCAGCTCGACCGCTCGCCCGGCGGCACCGGCACCAGCGCGATGATGGCGATGTTCGAGGCACGCGGGAAGCTGGGCATGAACCAGCCCATCCTGAGCGAAGGCCTGCTGGGCAGCGGCACCTTCGAAGGCTGCCTGCTGGGTGAAGTGGACCTGGGCGGCAAGCGCGCCGTGCGCCCGACCGTGAAGGGCACCGCCAGCATCCTGGGCACCGCCCGCTGGGTCATCGACCGCAACGACCCCGTTGGCGCAGGTTTCCTGATCCGCTGAGCTAGCGGTTTCCCGCAAGAAAAAAGGGCTGCCCCGGGCAGCCCTTTCGTCGTTCCCCGTGCGTGGTTCAGTCCAGGCGCACGCCTTCGTGCAAGGCCACCAGGCCCGCGGTCAGGTTGAAATACTGCACCCGGCTCAGGCCTGCGGCGCCCATCATGGTCGCCAGCGTGTCCTGGTCCGGATGCATGCGGATGGACTCGGCCAGGTAACGGTAGCTGGCCTCGTCGTTGGCCACCTTGCGGCCCAGCCAGGGCAGCACATTGAAGGAATACCAGTCGTAGGCGGGCGCCAGCGGCTTGGCGATGCGCGAGAACTCCAGCACCAGCAGCTTGCCGCCCGGCTTCAGCACGCGGCGCATCTCGGCCAGCGCGCGGTCCTTGTGCGTCATGTTGCGCAGGCCGAAGGCCACCGAGACGCGGTCGAAGGTCTGGTCCGGGAACGGCAGGTGCTCGGCGTCGCAGACCGTGACGGGCAGCAGCATGCCGCCGTCGGTGAGGCGGTCGCGGCCCACGCGCAGCATGGACTCGTTGATGTCGGTGAGCCACACTTCCCCGGTGGGGCCGGCGCGCTTGGCGAAGGCCCGGGCCAGGTCGCCGGTGCCCCCGGCGATGTCCAGCACCTTCATGCCGGGCCGGATGGCCGCGCGGTTGACGGTGAAGGCCTTCCAGACCCGGTGCATGCCGGCCGACATGAGGTCGTTCATGACGTCGTAGCGGGCTGCCACGGAATGGAAGACGCCAGCCACCCGGGCGGCCTTCTCGCCCTCGGGCACCGTCTGGTAACCGAAGTGCGTGGACGAGTCCGATCCGGCGGGGGTCGAGGAGGATTGGGGGGCTTGTGACAGGCTCATGTCGCAATCGTAGCCGATCCCGCCCCAAGGCAAGTTTCCCTGTGAAAATGAAAGGGTGTCGGAACCGTGCCACCTCGACGGGCCTGCGGCCGAAAGCGTCACATACCTGCAACATTACGGCCATACTATGGCAACGTCCGCGCCATAGAAGCGCTTTATCAGGTCAGTCCGCAATGTCCAGCACCATTCTCGTTGTCGAAGACGAACCCGCAATCCAGGAGCTGATTGCGGTCAACCTGTCCTTCGCGGGACACAAGGTCCTCCGGGCCACCGACGCCGAGCAGGCCAACACCCTGATCCGTGCCGAACTGCCAGACCTGGTGCTGCTGGACTGGATGCTGCCGGGCGCCTCGGGCCTGTCGCTGGCGCGCAGCCTGCGCGGCGACGAGCGCACCCGCGCCGTGCCCATCATCATGCTGACCGCCAAGAGCGCCGAGCATGACAAGGTCGACGGCCTGGAAGCCGGCGCCGACGACTACATCACCAAGCCCTTCTCGCCCAAGGAGCTGATGGCCCGCATCAAGGCCGTGCTGCGCCGCCGCGCGCCGCAGCTCACCGACGACGTCATCGACGTCTGCGGCCTGAAGCTGGACCCCGTCACGCACCGCCTGACCGGCCACGGCAAGGCGCTGCCCATCGGCCCCACGGAATTCCGCCTGCTGCACTTCTTCATGACGCACCCCGAGCGCGTTTTCTCGCGCACCCAGCTGCTGGACCAGGTCTGGGGCGATCACGTGTTCGTCGAAGAGCGCACCGTGGACGTGCACATCCGCCGCCTGCGCAAGGCCCTGGAACCCAGCTCGCACGACGGCCACGTGGAAACCGTGCGCGGCAGCGGCTACCGCTTCACCGGACACGTGCCTGCGCGCTGATTCCGCATGCCTGCTCACGCACCGAATGCGACAATGCAGGCCATGATCTGGCTTCGTACACTCGCCGCACTGCTGTTCTGTTTCTTCGTCGCCGGACTGGTGCATGTCTTCGTGGGCAGCGCCGCCGGCTGGATCGCCCTGTCGGTCGCGCTGGCCGCGCTCACGGTCTGGCGCAGCTGGGCACTGGCCCGCGTCTCCCGCTGGGCCCTGCACCCCGATACCCCGCCGCCCACCGCCGCGGGCGCGCTGGACACCCTGGTCGCCACCGTCTATCGCCACCGCCGTACCCTGACGCGCGAGCTCACCGAAAGCCGTGATGCGCTGCAAGGCATGCTGGCGGCCGCCCAGGCCCTGCCCGACGGCGCCGTGACCCTGGACGCCGGGTTCCACATCGACTGGTGCAACCGCATGGCCTCGCGCCATCTGGGCCTGCGCCTGCAGAGCGACCGTGGCAGCAATCTGCTGAACCTGCTGCGCTCGCCCGAATTCATCGCCTACGCCAACCAGGACGAGTGGCCCGAGCCCATCCTGGTGCGCATCAAGCAGGACGGCCACGACCGCCTGCTGATGATGCACCTGACCCGCTACGCCCGCGACCAGCGCCTGCTGATCACCCGCGACGTCACGCAGATCGAGAAGCTGGAAACCACGCGCCGCGACTTCGTGGCCAACGTGTCGCACGAGCTACGCACGCCGCTGACCGTGCTGACCGGCTTCCTGGAAACGCTGCACGACATGCCGGTGGACTCCATGTCCGCCGACCAGCGCGAGCAGTACATCGAGATGATGCACGAGCAGGCCCAGCGCATGCAGGCCATCGTGGCCGACCTGCTGACCCTGTCCACGCTGGAGTCCTCGCCCAGCGCCGAGCCGCACGAAGTGGGCATGGCCGAGCTGCTGGAGAAAGCCCGCAAGCAGGCGGAAGCGCTGTCGGGCGGACGCCACGACTTCGTCTGGCAGGTCGACGACACGCTGGACGTGCTGGGTTCCGAAACCGAGCTCATCTCGGCGCTGTCCAATTTGCTGGTCAACGCCGTGCGCTACTCGCCGGAACGCACCGCCATCACCGTCACCTGGCAGGGCACGCCCGACGGCGGCGCCCGCTACTCGGTGGCGGACACCGGCATCGGCATCGCCGCCCACCACTTGCCCCGCCTCACCGAGCGCTTCTACCGCGTCGACCGGGGCCGCTCGCGCGCCATCGGCGGCACGGGCCTGGGCCTTGCCATCACCAAGCACATCGCCATGCGCCACGACGCCGAGCTGGAAATCGCCAGCGTCGTCGGCAAGGGCAGCACCTTCAGCCTGCGCTTCCCCGCGGAGCGGGTGACCCGGTAAGGCCCACCCCGAGGGGAAACCCTTCCCGGGTCAGGGATGACCCTGACTGCGGGGGCGTTTTGCGCGACAATGGCAGGCTGTGATTCTCATTTGCATTGGAAGCCCCGCATGGCCCAGATCGTCCTGTTCGAGAACATCCACCCCAGCGCCCGCGAAGTCTTCACCGCCGCCGGCCTGACCGACATCGCCACGTATTCGTCGGCGCTGCCGTCCGCGGAAATCTTCGACGCCTTGCGCGGCGCCGAGCTGGTGGGCATCCGCTCCCGCACCCATCTGGACGCCGACCTGATCGGCCGCCTGCCCGCGCTGCGCGCGGTGGGCTGCTTCTGCATCGGCACCAACCAGGTCGACGTCAACAGCGCCATGCTGCGCGGCGTGCCGGTCTTCAACGCCCCCTTCTCCAACACCCGTTCGGTGGCGGAGCTGGTGCTGGCGGAAGCCATCCTGCTGCTGCGCCGCGTGCCCGAGAAGAACAACCGCGTGCACCTGGGCCATTGGGACAAGTCGGCCGCGGGCGCCTTCGAGGCGCGCGGCAAGACGCTGGGCATCGTGGGCTACGGCAACATCGGCTCGCAGCTCAGCACCCTGGCCGAAAGCCTGGGCATGCGCGTGATCTACCACGACGTGGAAGCCAAGCTGCCGCTGGGCAATGCGCGGCCCGCCGGCTCGCTGCAGGACCTGCTGGCCCAATCCGACGTCATCACGCTGCACGTGCCGGGCGGCAAGGCCACCGAGAACATCATCAACGCCCAGACCCTGGCTGCCACCAAGCGCGGCGCCATCCTCATCAACGCCTCGCGCGGCACGGTGGTGGACATCGCGGCGCTGCACGCAGCCGTGCAGTCGGGCCAGATCGGCGGCGCGGCGCTGGACGTCTTCCCGACCGAGCCCAAGAGCGTGGACGAGCCCCTGGACAGCCCGCTGCGCGGCCTGCCCAACGTGATCCTGACGCCGCACATCGGCGGCAGCACGCAGGAATCGCAAGAGAACATCGGCCGTGAAGTCGCCGAGAAACTGGTGCGCTTCTTCCAGAGCGGCACCACCAAGGGCGCGGTGAACTTCCCCGAGCTGCCCTACCAGGACGCCGGCGGCAACCGCCGCCTGCTGCACGTGCACCGCAACCTGCCGGGCGCGCTGGGTTCGCTGGACAACCTGCTGGCCGAACATGGGCTGAACATCGTCAGCCAGCGCCTGCAGACGCAGGGCGAGATCGGCTACGTGATCACCGACGTGGACGGCGAGGTCAGCGACATCGTCATGGCGGCGCTGCGCGCGCACCCGATCACGGTGCGCTGCGACCTGGTCTGAGCCAGGAATCGATCGCGGGGGCAGCCCCGCGGCCCACCTCGGAAGGCGGCCTCAGGCCGCCTTTCCTTTTTCCACCGGGACGGGCATCTGGCGCGCGACCCGCGCTGGCCGCGCCAGGCCCAGATGCTCGCGGAATGTCCGGCCCGAGTACTCCCGCCGGAACAGCCCGCGCCGCTACAGTTCGGGCACCACCAGCGTGGCGAAGTCGCTGAGCGTGCCCGGCAGGTAGGACGGGAAGAAATTGAAGCCATCGGCGGCCTCCTCTTCCAGCCACCGCTGCATGAAATCGGCCACCTCCGCCGGATTGCCGACCACGGTGGCCGTCTGCGCGATGGACGCATGGATGAGGTCGCGATAGCGCACACGCCGGCGCCCATCCGCCGCATCCACCGTGCGCCGCGTGACCGCCGCGATGAAATCGAAGATGGCGCGCCCGCCCGCGTGCGCCGCCTCGCGCACCTCGGGCGGCACCACCGCGTCATGGTCCCGCCCGCGCACATCCACGCCGATGCTGGCGGACACCAACGTCAGGTTGCGCTTGCTTCCGCGGCCCATGCCCACGTACTGGAAGCCCTGGGGCGATTGCTCGGCATCCACGCGTGTATCCGGCGGATCTTCGGCATCCAGGGTGATGAGGGCGTTGAGCGCATCGTACTTGGCCACGGCCTCGTCGGTGCTCGGCGCGACGATCACGATGAGCCCCGGCAGGATCAGGATCTCGTCGGCGCGGCGGCCATGGGCTGCCGCGCGCTGCTTCACCTCGCGGTAATAGGCCTTGGCGCTGGCCAGCGTGGCCTCGCCCGTGAAGATGACGTCCGCTTCGCGCGCGCCCAGCTCGCGTGACTTGTCCGACGTCCCCGCGTGCAGCAGGACCACCTGGCCTTGCGGCGGGCGCGGAATATTGGACGCGCCGCGCACGCGCAGCAACGGACCGTCGTGGTCAATGGGATGGATGCGGCCGGGATCGACCCGCCAGGTGCCGTCGCCTGCGTCGATGGCAGCCTCGTCTTCCCAACTGTCCCAGAGCTTGCGCACGACCTGCACGAACTCGCCCGCCCAGGCATAGCGCTGGTCATTGTCCCAATGCGCGGCGCGTCCGAAATTCCGCGCCGCGCCGGCGTCCGCGCCCGTCACGATGTTCCACGATGCCCGGCCACCGCTCAGGTGATCCAGTTCGGCCGTCATGCGGGCGACGTGCACGGGGTCGTTATAGGTGGGATTGGCCGTGACCACCAGGCCGATGCGCTCGGTCACCGCCGCCACCGCCGCGGCCACGTTGAAAGGCTCCAGCCTGGCCATCTGGCCGGGGTTGGTCTTGGCAAGCGCCGGGTCGGCCAACAGGCGGTCGCCCAGGAACAGGAAATCGAACCTGGCCGCCTCGGCCTGCCGGACCACCGACTGGATGAAGCCGATGTCGAACGCGCCATCGGCGACCGCATCAGGATGGCGCCAGCCGGCGGAATGGGTGCCCGTGGCCCAGAACATCAGGCCCAGGTGCAATTGTCGGGGATACGCCATGCGGTTCACATCGGAAGAAAGGAAGAAGGGTCGGCCCCGTTCAGGCCGCCAGCGGACGCGCCGGCGCGAAAGCGGGCAGCGCCAGCCGCTCGCGCAGGCTGCGCGACGCCCAGGAGGCAGGCCGGACACCGGCCCACAAGGGCGACAAGGCATCCAGCCCCGCGGCCGCGCCAGCCAGGCCGCCCGCGAAACGCAGCACCAGCCCGTCGGGCCGCGCCGTCGACACCCAGTCCGCCAGTTGCCGCCGCAAGGCCTGCGCATCGCCGGCCAGGACCAGGCCCGTGCCGGCGGCACCGGCCGGCAGGCTGGCCGATGCCGCGCCAGCGACCACCGTCACGTCGGACCACAGGCGCCCCCGCCAGCCTGGCGCGCGCGTGCTGACGGCCCCCCGCAAGCGGAGCCAGGCGTCGAGGCCGGCAGCCGAGCCGCGCAAGACATCGAAGGCGGCGGGCGCCACGCCCGCCAGCAGGGCGTCGACGCGGCCGATCACGGGAAGGTGCCCCTGCGGAGGACGGGCCACGTTCAGGGGCCCCCGCACGGCATAGTGCGGACCGGCATGATCCACGTAATGCACCTTGTCGGTATCGATGAATGCGCCGCTCGCCTTGTCGCGCAGGAAGGCATCCGCCTCCCATGACTCCCACAGCGCGCGCAGCAGCGCCGCGGCTTCCGATGCCCGCCGGGCATCGCGCCCGTCGGCGGACGTCGCGGGCTGCAGCCCGGCCTGGCGCGCGCCGTCATCCAGCGACAACTGCCATGCCGCGCGGCCGCCGCTCACGTGATCGGCAGAGGCGAGCAGGCGTGCCAGGTTGTAGGGCTCGAAAGCGGCGGGCGCGGCGGTGAGGGCGAATCCGATGCGCGGCACGGCCGCCGCGAGGAATGCCGCCAGCGTGACGGCCTCGTGGCCGAGGGGGTGCGTGCCCTGGGGGCGGGTATCCAGGCCATCGTCCAGGATGCACAGGTCGACGCCCAGGGCGGCGGCGCGCGCCACGGTGGCCTGGATGCGCTCGGGACGATCCAGGCGGACGTCGCCCAGGCCGGCGCGCGGCGAGGACAGATCGATGGCAAGCGTGGGAAAGGCGGACAGGAAGGCAGGCATGCAAGACAGGAACAGGCGGACGGACCATGAGCGGCGCGGCCTGCCGGGCTGGGCAGGCGTTGCGGCCAAGGTATCACGCAGCCATGCGCCGGCTCATACCGTTACCGCATAAGCAAAAGGCCCTGGCGCTGCGGGGCGCACGGCGATGCTTGCCCCGTCACCTATGCCTGGCCGGGCGCCACGGCTTGCGGGGAGATCGCGGAATCCGCCACGGCGCGCAGGCTGTCCGCCATTTCCTGCGCCGCCCGGTCCAGCAGTTCGTGCCGCCGCGCCACGATGCCGATCTCGCGGTCCACCGCGTCTTCCCCCAGGCTCACCAGCTGCAGGCCTCGCGTATCCATCCAGGCCGAACAGGGCAGCAGCGCCACGCCCAGCCCCACCCTCACCATGTTGGCGATGGCCTCGATCTCGTCCAGCTCCACCACGTCCTGCGTGACGATGCGGTGCCGGCGCAATACCGTGTCGGCCAGCCTGCCGCCGAAAGACGCCTTGTCGTAGCGCACGAAGGGCTCGGATGCCGCCATCTCGCGCCAGGGCCGCAGGGACATGCGTTCGGGCGCCGCCAGGACGATGGGTTCGCGCAACAGCCCGCGCCAGACCAGGTCGGGCGGCAGCGCGAACGGCGGCTTGATCATCAGCGCAAGGTCCACCTCGCCGGCGTCGGCCTGGGACAACAGGCTTAGCGACACGCCCGGCACCACGCGCACCCGGACCTCGGGCAAGGTCTCGCGGAAGCGCCGCAGGGCATGCACCAGCAGGCCCTGTTGCACCGATGCGATCGACCCCAGGCGCAAGGTGCCGCTGACGCTGCTCAGGCCGGTGTGGCTGACCATGCGGTCGACCTGCGCCAGCACCTGCTCGGCCTGGGCCAGCATGTCCTGTCCGGCGGGATTCAGGACCGCGGCGCGGGCGCTGCGGTCGAAGAGTTCCATGCCCAGGAAGGACTCCAGCCGCTTGATCTGGGCGCTGACCGCCGACTGCGTCAGGCCGAGCGCATCGCCCGCGCCGGCAAAGGAGCCGTGCCGGGCCACGGCGGAGAAGGTACGGAACTCACGAATCATGGCGGCGGGGTCGGGACGGAACCAGGACAAGCACAAGGCCAGGCGTGCCGGCGTGATTTATCAATAATATTCTTGCTAAGAATCAAAAAATATCGTTTTTATATCGAAAAAACAAGGTCTAAACTTGCCTTTCGCTGGATGCGGCACGCCGGTTTCCAAGCCCGCCGCCCACCCGGAATCCTTCATTCAAGCCCTCGTATTTTCGGAGTTTTCAGTTCCATGAGCACCCAAGCCGCCATGCCCCCCTTCCACCTCGCGTTCCCCGTGCGCGACCTGGCCGAAGCCCGTGCCTTCTACGGCGACCTGCTGGGCTGTCCGGAAGGCCGTAGCTCGTCGGAGTGGATCGACTTCAACTTCTATGGCCACCAGATCGTCGCCCACCTGGCGCCCGAAGAGTGCACCCCGGTCACCACCAGCGCCGTGGACTCCAAGAACGTCCCCGTGCGCCACTTCGGCGCCGTGCTGAACCTGGAACAGTGGGAAGCCCTGGCCAAGAAATTGACCGATGCCGGTACGAAGTTCATCATCGAGCCGTACATCCGCTTCAAGGGTGAAGTGGGTGAGCAGGCCACGATGTTCTTCCTGGATCCGTCGAGCAATGCCATCGAACTCAAGTCGTTCAAGAACCTCGATTCGCTGTTCGCCAAGTAAGGCATGGCTGCGCGCATGAGCGCTGCCCCGTCGACCCAAGGCAGCTCCGACAGCGCCGCCGCGCTCGGGTGGCGCTTGCGCCCCCAGGGCGACCGCTGCCTGATCGTCAATTTCGGCGATGCCATCGCCCCGGAAACGGGGCGCCTGTGCCTGGCCCTCGCGCAGAAACTGCGCGAGGCCGCGCTGCCTGGCGTCACGGATGTCGTGCCGTCCTTCGTGGCGGTGGCGGTGCACTACGCGCCGCTGCCTGACGGATCCGGCCCCACCTGGGACACGCTGTCGGCCCAGGTGCGCGCGCTGATCGAAGCGGGCCTCGATGCCGCCGACGAAGCCGGACGCGACGTCGAGATTCCCGTCTGCTACGGCGGCGAACACGGGCCCGACCTCGAGGCCGTGGCCCGCGCCTGTGGCCACACCCCCGACGAAATCATCGCCCTGCACAGCAGCGAGCCCTGCATGGTCTACATGCTGGGCTTTGCGCCGGGGCACGCCTATCTCGGCCTGCACGAACTGAACCTGCCGCGCCGCGACGAACCGCGCACCGAAGTGCCCGCGGGCTCCATCGCCATCGCCAACCGGCAGACCGTCATCTATCCCAACCGCCTGCCCGGCGGCTGGCACATCCTGGGCGCAACGCCGCTGGTCATGTTCGACGCGCAACGGGATCCGCCCGCGCTGCTTTCGCCGGGCGACCGCGTGCGCTTCGTGCCCATCAGCGAGGCGCGCTTTCGCGCCATGCGCGCGGAACTGCAAGCCCGTCAGCCCGCTGCGCCCACTACCGGAAAACCAGCATGATCAAGGTGCTGAAACCCGGCATGCTGTCCACCTTCCAGGATCTGGGCCGCCACGGCAGCCAGCACCTGGGCATCCCCGTGGCCGGCGCCATGGACGCGGCCGCGCACCGGCTGGCGAACCTGCTGGCCGGCAACGAGGCCGACTGCGCCACGCTGGAAATCACGCTGACCGGGCCGCTGCTCTGTTTTGAATCCGCCGCCTGTATTGCGCTGGCGGGCGCGGACCTGGGCGCCACGCTCAATGGCAAGCCCCTGCCGCCGCACCGCCCCGTGCTGGCCCAGTCCGGTGACCTGCTCGCCTTCGGCGGCCGGGTCTCGGGCACGCGCGCCTACCTGGCGATACGCGGCGGCTGCGCGCTGGATCGCATGATGGGCAGCGACAGCACCTATCTGCGCAGCGGCTTCGGCGGCTTCCAGGGACGCGCGCTGGCCAAGGGCGACACCCTGCGCCTGAACCAGCCCATCCGCCTGAAGGATGCCGAACTGGCCGCGCTGGACGCCGCGCTGTGGGAATTGCGCATCACGCTGCCCGCGGCGGTGCGCGCATCGCCGCGCGACACCGTGCGCGTGACCGAAGGCAGCCAGTGGGAAGCCTTCACGCCCGACAGCCGCGCGGCCCTGCTGGAACAGCCCTTCCGCATCAGCCCGCAATCCGAACGCATGGGCTACCGCCTGAAGGGGCCGTCGCTGACCATGACGAAGCCCACGCAGCAACTCTCGGAAGCCATCAGTTTCGGCACCGTGCAGGTGCCCTCGGGCGGTGATCCCATCGTGCTGATGGCCGACCGCCAGACCACCGGCGGCTACCCGAAGATCGCGCAGGTCATCCAGGTCGACCTGCCGCTGCTCGGGCAACTGGGCCCCGGCGACACGGTCCGCTTCGCGGCGGTGACGCTGGCAGAGGCCCAGGCGCTGGACGCACGCCGGGAGCAGGCCTACGCCCGCCTGCATGGGCAGCTGGCGGGGCTGCGCGATCTGCAACGCAGGCACCTGAAGGAGACCGCATGACGGCGCGCAGCATCGATCTGAACTGTGACATGGGCGAGAGCTATGGGCCCTGGGTCATGGGCGACGACCTGAACGTGCTGCCGCACGTGACCTCGGCCAACATCGCCTGCGGTTTCCACGGCGGCGACCCCGCCATCGCGCGCAAGACCGTCGCGGCCGCACTGGCACAGGGTGTCGCGCTGGGCGCGCACCCCGGCCTGAACGACCTGCCCGGTTTCGGCCGGCGCAACATTCCCATCACGCCCCAGGAAGCCTACGACATCACCGTGTACCAGGTGGGTGCGCTGGCTGGCGTGGCCGCCTCGCAAGGCGCGCGGCTGCATCACGTGAAGGCCCACGGGGCGCTCTACAACATGGCGGCCAAGTCCGCGCCGCTGGCCGAGGCCATTGCCCGTGCCGTGCGAGACGTGGACGCGGGCCTTGTCTTCTATGGCCTGGCCGGCAGCGCGCTGGTGCGCGCGGCCGAGGACGTGGGCCTGATCACCGCCAGCGAAGTCTTCGCCGACCGCAGCTACCAGGCGGACGGCACGCTGACGCCGCGCGGCCAGCCCGGCGCCATGATCGAGACCCTGGAGGCCTCCATCGCGCAGGTGCTGCGCATGGTGCAGGAAGGCAAGGTGCGCAGCGTCGACGGCCAGGACGTGACGGTTCGCGCCGACACGCTGTGCATCCACGGCGACCAGCCCGGCGCCGTCACGTTCGCGCGCGGCATCCGTGCCGCGCTGGCGGACGCGGGCATCGCGATCAGGACCATGCAGCGCCAGGCTTGATCCTGGCGCGCACATATTCGACGGACGCGCGGACCACGCGCGCCGCGTAACACCACGCCGCGAAACAGACCGGCGTGAAAGTTCTACAAGGGGAACTGCCATGAAACTGCTGCACACCGTTGCACTGACCGGCCTGCTGGCCGCCGGCCCCGCGCTGGCGCAAAGCACCTGGACGCTGCCCACCGCGTATCCGGAAACCAACTTCCACACGCGCAACCTCAAGCAGTTCATCGAGGACGTGGACACGTCCACCGGCGGCAAGCTGAAGATCACGCTGCACTCGGGCGGCGCACTCATCAAGATGCCCGAGATCAAGCGCGCCGTGCAGACCGGCCAGGTGCAGGCAGGGGAAATCTTCCTGGGCACCATGGCCAACGAAACGCCGCTGTACTCCTTCGACAGCATCCCCTTCATGAGCGCCGGCCACGCCGACGCGCAGAAGCTGTGGGCCGCCGCGCGTCCGCTGGTCACGGCGCGCCTGGACCGCCAGAACCTGCACGTGCTGTATTCGGTGGCCTGGCCCGCGCAAGGCATCTATGCCAAGCGTGAGCTCAATGCCATCGGCGACTTCAAGGGCCTGAAGTTCCGCGCCCCCAGCCCCAGCACGGCCGACTTCGCCAAGCGCCTGGGCGCCGTGCCCACCGTGGTGCAGGCCGCCGACATCCCGCAGGCCTTCCTGACAGGTCTGGTCGACGCCATGATGACCTCGTCCACCACCGGCGTGGACACGCAGGCCTGGGACTACCTGAGCCACTTCTACAGCGTGCCCACCATGTTCCCGCAGAACATCGTGTTCGTGAACAAGGCCGCCTGGAACAAGCTCGACGAGCCCACCAGGAAGGCGGTCACCGAAGCGGCCGCCCGCGCGGAGGCCCGCGGCTGGGAAATGAGCGCCGAGGAGAACGCCACCAACATCGGCAAGCTCAAGGAAAACAAGCTGACGGTGCTGGACGTGCCGCCCGCGCTGATGACCGATTTCACCCGCGTCGGCGGCGAGATGGCAAAGGACTGGCTGGCCAAGCTCACCCCCGAAGAGCGCGCGGCGCTGGAACCCGTCGTCAAGCGCTGATACCGGCGCAGCCGGCTATACCGGCGCGCGGTCCCCGACCATCGGGGCGCGCGCCGGCACCTACCCATAACACCAGGGGGCCGTCATGCGGCAAGCACTCAATACCCTCTACAAGACGGCGGGCGTCCTCGCCTGCCTGTTCCTCATCGCCATCGCCGTCCTGACGATGGCGACCATCATCAGCCGGATGTTCGGACTGGAGATCTATTCCACCGACGAGTTCGCCGGCTGGTGCATGGCCGCCTCCACCTTCCTCGCGCTGGCCTCCACGCTGCGCAAGAACGAACACATCCGCGTGTCGCTGCTCATCGAGCGGCTGGCCCCCACGCGCCGCAAGGTGTTCGAAATGCTGTGCCTCGCCGTGGCGACCGTCTTCATGGGCATCTTCGCCTGGTATGCCGTGGCCGGCATGATCGAGTCGCACCAGTTCGGCGAGGTCACGCAAGGCATGGTGCCGGTGCCGCTGTGGATCCCGCAGATCGGCATGGCCGTGGGCGCGGTGATCATGTTCATCGCCCTGGCCGACGACCTGGTCTGCGCGCTGCGCGGCAAGGATCCGTCGTACATCGTCGCCAAGCCGGTCTCCATGACCGAGCAGATCTGACGGAGGCCCGCCATGATCGTCGAAACCGTATTCGTACTGGGCCTGCTCTTCGCGCTGCTCTTGGGCGGCGTGTGGATCGGCCTCTCGCTGTTCGCCCTGGGCTGGGCCACGCTGACCGTCTTCACCGACACGCTGCCCGGGCCGCTGATGGCCAACACCACCTGGGGCGCGGCCAGCGCCTGGTCGCTGACGGCCCTGCCCATGTTCATCTGGATGGGCGAGATCCTGACGCGCAGCCGCGTGTCCGAGGACATGTTCCGCGGCCTGGTGCCGTGGCTGAACCGCCTGCCCGGCCGCCTGCTCCACTGCAACGTGGTGGGCTGCGGCATCTTCGCCGCCATCTGCGGCTCGTCGGCCGCCACCGCCGCCACCATCGGCCGCATGACCGTGCCGGAGCTCACGCGCCGGGGCTATGAAGACCGCATGGTGATCGGCTCGCTGGCGGGCTCGGGCACGCTGGGCCTGATGATTCCGCCATCCATCATGATGATCGTCTATGGCATCACCGCCGAGGTGTCGATCGCGCGCCTCTTCATCGCGGGCGTGCTGCCGGGGCTGCTGCTCATCCTGCTGTTCTCGGGCTTCATCGCCATCTGGGCGCTGCGCAATCCCGAGAAGGTGCCCGCCGCCGAGGCGCGCACCAGCTTCAAGGAAAAGCTCTGGGCCTCGCGCCTGCTGATCCCGACGGTGATCCTGATCGCGGCCATCATCGGCTCGATCTATACCGGCGTGGCCACGCCCACCGAGGCCGCCGCGCTGGGCGTGATCGGTTCGCTGATCCTGTCGCTGGTGTCGGGCAGCATGTCGTGGAAGGTGTTCTGGGACAGCGCGATGGCCGCCACGCGCATCTCGTGCATGATCGGCTTCATCATCGCGTCGGCAGGCTTCCTGACCACGGCCACCGCCTTCATCGGCCTGCCCGCGGGCATTGCCCAGGGCATCTCGAACATGGGCCTCACACCCGGCGGCCTGATCATCGTGCTGACGATCATCTTCATCGTCCTGGGCTGCTTCCTGGACGGCGTCTCGATGATCGTGCTGACCTCGGCCGTGCTGCTGCCGACGGTCACCGCCGCCGGCATCGACCTGATCTGGTTCGGGATCTTCGTGATCCTGGTGGTGGAGATGGCCCAGATCACGCCGCCCGTGGGCTTCAACCTGTTCGTGCTGCAGTCGCTGACCGGCAGGGACATGTTCTACATCGCGCGGGCGACGCTGCCATTCTTCTTCCTGCTATTGCTGGCGGTGGCGATCCTGTGGTTCGCGCCATGGCTGGCGGTGTGGCTGCCGAAGGCGATGCTGTAGGCAAGTCATGTGCAACACCAAGGCCGGGGCGAATCATCCTGCCCCGGCCTTGTTCATTTCCGGCCGACATGTACAATTATCTGTACATGTCATTTCCATCTTTGTGCTGGTCTACTGCGTGGAAGACGAACAACTGATCGTCATCCAATGCCGGTATCACTACTGACGCCGGCACCACCGGAAGGGGCGCTTCGATGAAGCTGCGCCACTGGCTCGCACGCCTGGCCCGCATCGCGCTCACCCTTGCACTGGCCTGGGTGCTGGCGCGCGCGTGGTTCCAGTCGGCCGCCTCCGAAAGGCTGTGGACCTGGATCAACTGGCAGTTCGATGCCGGCGCGCGACCGGGGCTGGCATCGGACATCGAGACGGTGCTCGTGCTTGCCGTGTCGCTCGCCGTGTCCGTGTGCGCAGTCCTGCTGCTGCGCGGCCTCTGCCGGCGGCGGATCCGCCAGCAGCGCCGCACATGAAAAAGCCGGGCCCGCTCATCGCGGCGCCCGGCTTTTTCATGCCGACAGGCAGCTTGCCTACACCAGCACCCGCTCGATCCCGCCCGCATTCGCGCGGTCGACGTACTTCTCCATCCAGTCGGCGCCCAGGATGTGGCGCGCCATTTCGACGACGATGTAGTCGGCCTCGGTGCCCACGTCGCCCTGGTAGCGCGACAGGCCCTGCAGGCAGGACGGACAGGAGGTCAGCACCTTCACCTCGCCGTCGTAGCCATCCTGGCGCAGCGTGTCGGTGTTCTTCAGCATCTCTTCCTGCTTGCGGAAGCGGATCTGCGTGGAGATGTCCGGCCGCGTGACCGCCAGCGTGCCCGACTCGCCACAGCAGCGGTCGGTCTTGATGGCGCCCTCGCCCACCAGCGACTTCACCGTCTTCATCGGATCCTGCAGCTTCATGGGCGTGTGGCAGGGGTCGTGGTACATGTAGCGCACGCCCTTGGCATCGTCCAGCTTGATGCCCTTCTCCAGCAGGTATTCGTGGATGTCGATCAGGCGGCAGCCCGGGAATATCTTCTCGAATTCGTAGCCGGCGAGCTGGTCGTAGCAGGTGCCGCAGCTGACCACCACCGTCTTGATGTCGAGGTAGTTCAGCGTGTTGGCCATGCGATGGAAGAGCACCCGGTTGTCGGTGATGATCTTCTCGGCCTTGTCGGTCATGCCGTTGCCGCGCTGCGGATAGCCGCAGCACAGGTAGCCCGGCGGCAGCACGGTCTGCACGCCCGCGTGCCACAGCATGGCCTGCGTGGCCAGGCCCACCTGCGAGAACAGGCGTTCGGAGCCGCAACCCGGGAAGTAGAACACCGCCTCGGTGTCGGCCGTAGTCAGCTTGGGGTCGCGGATGATGGGCACATAGGCCGAATCCTCGATGTCCAGCAGCTTGCGCGCGGTCTTCTTGGGCAGGCCGCCCGGCATCTTCTTGTTGACGAAGTGCACGACCTGCTCGCGCATGGGCGCGCGGCCCACGGTGGCGGGGGGCGCGTCGACCTGCTTGCGCGCCACCGAGGCCATGACGTCGTGCGCCAGGCGCTGGACCTTGTAGCCCACGCCCACCATCGCCTTGCGGGTGGCGTTGATGGTGGCCGGGTCCTTGGCGTTCAGGAAGAACATCGCCGCGGTGGTGCCCGCGTTGAAGGACTTGCGGCCCATGCGGCGCAACAGCGCGCGCATCTGCATCGACACGTCGCCGAAGTCGATGTCGACCGGACAGGGGTTGTAGCACTTGTGGCAGACCGTGCAGTGGTCGGCCACGTCCTCGAACTCTTCCCAGTGCTTCAGGCTGATGCCGCGGCGCGTCTGCTCTTCGTACAGGAAGGCTTCGATCAGCAGCGAAGTCGCCAGGATCTTGTTGCGCGGCGAATACAGCAGGTTGGCGCGCGGCACGTGCGTCGCGCAGACGGGCTTGCACTTGCCGCAGCGCAGGCAGTCCTTGATGGCATGCGAGATCGAGCCGATGTCGCTCTGCTGCATGATCAGCGATTCGTGGCCCAGCAGGTTGAAGCTGGGCGTCCAGGCATGGCGCAGGTCGGCGCCAGGCAACAGCTTGCCCGCGTTGAAGCGGCCTTGCGGGTCGACTTCGCGCTTGTACTGCTGGAAGGGCGCGAGTTCGGCTTCGGTCAGGAATTCATACTTGGTGAGGCCGATGCCGTGCTCGCCCGAGATCACGCCGTCGAGCTCGCGCGCGATCTGCATGATGCGCACGACCGTCTGGTTGGCCTCCTGCAGCATGCCGTAGTCGTCGGAGTTGACCGGGATGTTGGTGTGCACGTTGCCGTCGCCGGCGTGCATGTGCAGCGCGACGAAGACGCGGCTCTTGAGCACGCGATCATGGATGGCCTGGGCTTCCGCCAGCACCGGGGCGCAATCGGCGCCGCCGAAGATGTGCTCCAGGCCCGCGCGCACCTCGGTCTTCCACGAGACGCGCACCGTGCGGTCCTGCACCACGTCGAAAACCCGTGCACCAGGCTGCGCGGCATTGCGCGCGCCCAGCTCGGGGATGATGGCGGCCAGGCCCACGTCTGGCAGCGCCGGCAGCGCGTCGGCCAGCGGCAGGTCCAGATTGTCGAGCAGCCACTGCCAGCGTTGGCGGGCCTCGGCGATCAGGGCCTGGGCGCGCTGCGTCTGCTCGGCCAGCAGCTCGGCGCGCGACTCGGCGTGCTCGTCGTCGTGGTGCGGCTTGGCAACGGCCAGCGGACCCTGCAGGTAGGTATCCAGCGCGTCCAGCAGGCGCAGCTTGTTGCGCGTGGACAGCTCGATGTTGATGCGCTCGATGGCGTCGGTGTATTCCCCCATGCGCTTCAGGGGAATCACCACGTCCTCGTTGATCTTGAAGGCGTTGGTGTGGCGCGCGATGGCGGCCGTGCGCGAACGGTCGAGCCAGAACTTCTTGCGGGCTTCGGGGCTGACCGCGACGAAGCCTTCGCCGTGGCGCGTGTTGGCCAGGCGCACGACTTCGCTGGCGGCCGCGGCCACCGCGTTGTCGTCATCGCCGACGATGTCGCCGATCAGCACCATCTTGGGCAGCTCGCCGCGCTTGCTCTTGGTGGCATAGCCCACCGCGCGCAGGTAGCGTTCGTCCAGGTGCTCCAGGCCCGCCAGGATGGCGCCGCCCTTGCGGCCCTCGGCGTCCAGGAAGTCCTTGATCTCGACGATGGACGGGATGGCGTGGCGCGCCTGCCCGAAGAACTCCATGCAGACCGTGCGCGTGTGGCGCGGCATGCGGTGCAGCACCCAGCGCGCCGAGGTGATGAGGCCGTCGCAGCCTTCCTTCTGCACGCCGGGCAGGCCGGCCAGGAACTTGTCGGTGACGTCCTTGCCCAGGCCTTCCTTGCGGAAGCGGCGGCCTTCGATTTCCAGGATGCGGGTGCGCAGCACGCGCTCGCCGGGCTTGTAGGCGCCGTCGGACCAGGTCAGCTCGAAGCGCGCCACGTCCACGTCATGGATCTTGCCCATGTTGTGGTCCAGGCGCACCGTGTCCAGCCAGTTGCCATCCGGGTCGACCATGCGCCAGGAGGCCAGGTTGTCCAGCGCGGTGCCCCACAGCACGGCCTTCTTGCCGCCGGCGTTCATGGCGACGTTGCCGCCCACGCAGGACGCTTCCGCCGAGGTCGGGTCCACCGCGAAGACGTGGCCGGCGCGCTCGGCGGCTTCGGCGACACGCTTGGTGACCACGCCCGCGCCCGACAGCACCGTGGCGACGGGGCTGTCGAGGCCGGGCAGCGTACAGGACTCGACCTCGCCCAGCTTGTCGAGCTTCTCGGTGTTGATGACGACCGACTTCCACGACAGCGGGATGGCGCCGCCGGTATAGCCGGTGCCGCCGCCGCGCGGCACGATGGTCATGCCGAGCTCGACGCAGCCGCGCACCAGCGCCGCCATTTCGTTCTCGTGGTCGGGCGTGAGCACGACGAAGGGATATTCCACGCGCCAGTCGGTGGCGTCGGTCACGTGCGAGACGCGCGACAGGCCGTCGAACTTGATGTTGTCGCGCGCCGTGCTGCGGCCCAGCACCTTGACCACCTGCTTGCGCAGGCGCAGCGTTTCCTCGAAGCCTTCCTCGAAGGCCGCGATGGCCGCGCGGGCACGCACCAGCAGGGCGGCGACCTTGTCGTCGCGATCCAGGTCGTCGGTGGCGCGGCGGCGGTCGATCTCGCGCAGGCGGTGTTCCAGCGCCTCGATCAGCAGCTTGCGGCGCTTGGGATTGTCCAGCAGGTCGTCCTGCAGGTAGGGATTGCGGCGCACCACCCAGATGTCGCCCAGCACCTCGTAGAGCATGCGCGCGGAGCGGCCCGTGCGGCGCTCGCCGCGCAGGTCATCCAGCAACTGCCAGGCGTCTTCGCCCAGCAGGCGGTTGACGATCTCGCGGTCCGAGAACGAGGTGTAGTTGTAGGGAATTTCACGCAGACGCGATTGCTCGGTGGGCGTGAGGGCGGCGGTCAGGAGATGGGTGGCGAGGGGGGCGTTCATGGCTGAGGTAATAAGCCCTTAAAGAGCCATTTTACGGCATCGACGGAGAGGCGGCCCGGGGAAACCCCGACAAACAAAAAGCCGCCCGGCGGAAGGGGCGGCTGTCGTCTTGGTCGCGCGCGGCGCGGAAAGCGCCGCAGGAAAGGCTAGGCCGCCTGCAGGGAACGGAGCTTTCCGGATCGCCAACCTTGCAGCGATGCGCCGGTTTCGATGCCGGCGCTGCCCGTGGTGAGGGCTTGGCGGCCGGCCTCGGTCAGGCGCAGCCGTTTGACGATGATCTTGGCGTCAGGGCGCGAGACGACCTCCACGCGCTCGATGAGGGGCGTGACCGGGGCATGCTTGATTGGCTTTTCCATATCAATTCCCAAGGCCTGTCCGTCACCCTAGTATCTGCGGGTGACGAATTCGCCGATGGCATCGCTGACTGACAGGAGGAGGTCCGTGGCCTCCGCCGGGTCGAAAATGCCCTTGGCGCTTGAATCCAAGTAAATCACGCCCAGCACGTGCTGTCCACTCTTGTCCAGCACGGGCACGGCCGCCGCGGAATAGCGGCCGGGCGTGATCTGGGCCACCTGGGCCTCGGTGTAGCCCCAATCCGACACCAGTTCCGCCCGGTGGTCGGACTCGGACTCGGCCTCGCTGGACATGACGTAGGGCTCGCGCTTGCGCACTGCCTGGCCGGTGATGCCCGTGTTCAACGAGAAGCGCCGGCCCAGGCCGCCCGTGGCGCCGACATAGGGAATGATCTGTTCGATCTGGGTGGGCTGGTCCAACGGCGGCACGATCCGGTGGAAGGTGGCACGCAAGTCGGGGAGCTCGCCGCGGGCCTGCCCCACCTGGTGAAGCACCGCGGCATGCAGCGCGGCGGTGGCGGCGTACAGCCCTTCGTGCGTCACATCCGGGCCTTCCCTGGCGTCCTGGCGCCGCGCCAGCGCCACGCGCAGCAGCCCGGCGCAGGCCAGCCACGCCACCATGCCGGCCGCCAGGTAGCCCAGCGGCATGCGCAAGGGGTTGCCCCACAGATTGACGGCGGTGAAACCCGCCGCCACCACGGGCGGCACGCTGGTGACGGTCTCGAGGAACCAGCGGCGGCGCCACAGGGGCGGACGCTCGACGCCGGGGATGTGCTGGGCACGCAGGGCCATTGTTGGAGTCTTGTCGGTAGCCTGGAGTCCGACAACGATATACAGCGGGGATGACAGCGGCAAGCGCGCGGCGGCGCGGGTTTGTGACAGGACGCTGCTAGATTTCCTTGACGGCCCAGAGCAGGAAGGCCGTCATGGTGAGGTAGCGGCCGAACTTGCCGATGGCCATGTAGAGGACGCAGGGCCAGAACGACAGGCGCAGCCAGCCGGCCGCGGCGCACAGCGGGTCGCCCACCACGGGCAGCCAGGACAGCAGCAGCGCAGGCGGGCCCATGCGGGTCATCCAGGCGCGGGCACGCTCGTTCCAGCGGCCGCCGGGCGCGCCTTTGGGGGCGGCTGACGGTTGCGCGGCGGCCAGCGCCGCGGCATTGGCCTGTTCAACCGTCGGGTCGGCCACGCCTGTGGCGACGCCCTCTTCCCTGGCCGCCACCCTGGCCTTCTCGGCCTCGTGGGCGTCGTGCTTTTCCTTCCAGGCCTCGTAGGCCTTGTGCGCGCCCAGGCCCATCCAGTAGCTGGTGGCGCCGCCCAGGGTGTTGCCCAGGGTGGCGATCAGCACGGCGGGCCAGAACATGTGCGGCGAGAGCTGGATGTAGCCGAAGACCGCCGGCTCGGAACCCAGCGGCAGCAGCGTGGCGGAAATGAAGCTGACGAGGAAGATGGCCGAGAGCCCCACGCTGGGCAGGGCCAGCGTGGCAAGCAGCCAATCGACGGAGGAAAGGAGGAAGGCTTCCATGAGGGCGCCAGTGTATCCCCGGGGGCTTTCCGTCGCCTGTCACGGCCTGTAAGGCAAGGTTGCCGCCTGCTCGCGCCCGCTACAGGCCGGCCTTCTCCCGCAAGGCGGAAATCGTCAGGCGCGGCGACAGGGCATCCTGGCTGACGCGCAGCTCGATCACCGCCGCCTTGCCCGAGGCCTGCGCACGCGCGAATGCCGCGGCGAAATCCTCGGTGCGTTCGACCACTTCGCCATGCGCGCCATAGGCGCGGGCCAGGTCGGCGAAATCCGGGTTGGACAGGTCGGTGCCGCAGACGCGGCCCGGATAGTGGCGCTCCTGGTGCATGCGGATGCTGCCATACATGCCGTTGTTCACCACGATGACCAGCACGTCCAGGCCGTACTGCACGGCGGTGGCCAGCTCCTGGCCGTTCATCAGGAAGCAGCCGTCGCCGGCGAAGCACACGGCCTGGCGCTCGGGGTGGGCCAGCTTGGCGGCGATGGCCGCGGGCAGGCCGTAGCCCATGGTGCCGCTGGTGGGGGCCAGTTGCGTGCGCACGCCGCGATACTGGTAGAAGCGCTGCACCCACAGCGTGTAGTTGCCCGCGCCGTTGCTGATGAAGGTGTCCGCGGGCAGGCGCTCACGCAGGAAGACCATGATCTGGCCCAGGTCCACCGGTCCGGGCATGGGCGCGGGCTGGAGGTTGTCCAGGTAGTCGGCGCGGGCCTGGCGCGTCCAGTCGCGGCGCGCGGCGGGCACCTCCCGGGGCGCAGGCAGGGCAGCGGCGGCGGCCGCAAAGGCGTCCATGCCCGCATTGATGCCCAGGTCGGCGTGATACACCCGGCCCAGTTCCCCGGGGTCGGCGTGCACGTGGATCAGCGCCTGCTTCGGGCGCGGCACGTCCAGCAGCGTATAGCCATTGGTGGTGGTCTCGCCCAGGCGCGGGCCGATGGCCAGGATCAGGTCGGCGTCCTGGATGCGGCGCGCGATGCGCGGATCCATGCCCAGGCCGGCCTCGCCGACGTAATGGTCGTGATGGTTGTCCAGCAGGTCCTGGCGGCGGAAGGCGCAGGCCACCGGCAGGCCGAAGCGCGCGGCGAACGCGCCCACCTGCTCGCTGGCCGCGCGCGACCAGCCGCCGCCGCCCAGGATCACCAGCGGGCGTTCCGCAAGGGCCAGGCGCTCGGCCAGCTCGGCCATCTCGGCCTGGCCGGGGCTGGCCTGGGCACGGCGGTAGGGCGGGCAGTCCGCCACCTCGGCCCTCTCCTCCAGCATGTCCTCGGGCAAGGCCAGCACCACCGGGCCTGGCCGGCCCGACGTGGCGATGTGGAAGGCACGGTTGATGTACTCGGGAATCCGCGCGGCGGTGTCGATCTGGTCGACCCACTTGGCGATGTGGCCGAACATGTGGCGGTAGTCGATTTCCTGCCAGGCCTCTCGGCCCAGCGCCTCGCGCGCCACCTGCCCCACGAAGACGATGAGCGGCGTGGAATCCTGGCGCGCCGTGTGGATGCCGATGCTGGCGTTGGTGGCGCCCGGCCCGCGCGTCACGAAGCAGATGCCGGGCCTGCCGGTCAGCTTGCCATGCGCCTCGGCCATGTGCGCCGCGCCGCCTTCCTGGCGGCAGACGATCAGTTCCAGGTCATCACGCACGTCGTGGAAGGCGTCGATGGCAGCCAGGAAGCTCTCGCCCGGCACGCAGAAGGCGCGGTCGGCGCCATGGGCGCGCAGCGCGTCGATGAGGATGCGGCCGCCGTTGCGAGGGCCGGCTTGGGTGGAATCGCGAGTAAGGGTGTCGCTCATGAGGCTTCCCGGGTTGCTTGCGTGAGGATGTCGGTGCCCTGCGCCTGCATGGGCACGGGTCGATGCGCGCGGCACAGATAGGCAGGGCCCAGGCGCGCCACGTCGGGGCAGCCCAGCAACGCCATGTCCACGTCCAGTTCGCGCCGCAGCAAGGCCAGCGCATGGGCCACGCCCGCCTGCCCGCCTGCCGCCAGGCCATACATGGCGGGGCGGCCCACGAAGGCCGCGTGCGCGCCCAGCGAGACGGCCTTGATGATATCGGTGCCACGCCGCACGCCGCCGTCCAGCAGCAGCGTGAGGCCGGGCGCCGCGGCGGCGATGGCGGGCAGGGCATCGAGCGAGGCCACCGCGCCATCCAGCTGGCGGCCGCCATGGTTGGAAATGAAGATGCCATCCACGCCGATGGACTGCGCCAGTTGCGCGTCGGCGGCGCGCAGCACGCCCTTGACCACCAGCTTGCCGGCCCAGCGCTCGCGGATCCAGGCGATTTCCTTCCAGCTGAGCGCGGCGCGGCCGGCGCGGTGGTCGCCGCGCGCGGCGGCAATGATCGGGCCGCCACGCTCGGCGGTGAAGTTCTCGAAATGCGGCACGCCCTGGCGCAGCAAGGTGCGCGCGAAGGTCTCGGCCATCCAGCGCGGATGCGTGAGGCCGCCCCACACCAGTTTCGTGCTCAGGCGCAGCGGCAGGCTGAAGCCGTTGCGCAGTTCGTTCTCGCGCGCCGAGGCAATGGGCACGTCGGCCGTCACCACCAGCACGCCGATGCCCGCGCCCGCGACGCGATCCAGCAAGGGACCGATGACCTCGGTGCGCGCAGGCACATAGGCCTGGTACCACATGCCCGGATACGCCTCGGCCACGCGTTCGAGCGGCGTGGTCGAGGCCGCGCTCAGCACGAAGGGCAGGTTCGCCTCGCGCGCGGCGCGCGCCATCGCCACGTCGCCATCGAAACCGCAGATGGCGGTGACGCCCATGGGGCTGATGCCCAGCGGGGCGGCATAGCGCGTGCCGAACAGGGTGACGCCCAGTTCTCGCCGGGACACGTCGACCAGGGGATGCGTCTGGAAGCGCCAGCCATCGAAGGCGTCGCGGTTGGCGCGCAGCGAGGACTGGTCTTCGCTGCCGCCGCTGACGTAGCCATAGACACCGGGCGGAAGGCGGCGGCGGGCAATGACGGCAAGGTCCGCAATGGACAGGGCCTGGGTGGCGGCGCTCATGGCACGCTCCCGCGTGGCGCCAGGGCCTTAGTGTTCCACACGCAGCGCATCGCTGATTTTCTCCGCGATCATGATGACCGGAATGTTGGTATTGGCCGTCGGCAGCCGCGGCATGACCGAGGCGTCGGCGACATGGAGATTGCGCATGCCGATGACCTTGCCACCGGCGTCCACCACCGCCATCGGATCATCCAGCGCGCCCATCCGGCAGGTGCCGCTGGCGTGCCAGACACCGAAGACGCTGCGGCGCACGAAGGCTTCCAGCTGGGTGTCGTCGGCCAGGATGTCCGCCAGCGACACGCCGCCCGTCATGCCGTGGCGCAGGATCATGCGGCGTAGCGGCGCGGGCACGTCCAGCATGGCGCCCAGGATCCGGTTCAGGCGCGCGTTGCCGGGCGAATAGGCGCTCAGCCGCTTGATGCGCGGCGTGAACGCAGCCGGGAAGAGATCGTCCGGATTGGGATTGAGCGCGGGCGCCACCGCCAGCTGGGCCACGCGGCGCACGCACTGCATCATGCGCGCCAGGTCGCTGTCGTCCGACAGCAGGCCGAGGTCCACGTCGGGATGCGTGTCGGCGTCTGGCGAGACCAGCTGGACGGTGCCTTGCGAACGCGGCCGGTTGCACCACATGAAATAAAGCGCCAGCCGCTCACCCAGCGCATGCCAGCCGGCGCGCGCGGACGCGGTCACGTACATGTCCGAGGCACACCCCCCGGGCAGTCCCGAGGAATAGCGCATGGCCAGGAAACTGGCGCGGCGGTAGGACATCGGCAGGCGCAAGGCGCGCGGCAGGAACTGCGCCAGCGTCAGCGCGGGATGGTCGCGCAGGTTGCGGCCCACGCCGGGCAGGTCCAGGACCACCCGGATGCCCAGCTTGGCCAACGCATCGCCCGGGCCGATACCGGCCCGCAGCAACAGGGCCGGCGATTGCAGGGCGCCCGCGGCCAGCACCACGCGCGCGGCACGCACCGCGTGCGACGCGCCGCCACGCCGCAACGTCAGGCCGGTGATCTCGCGGCCTTGCAGCGTCAGGCCCTGCACGGTCGTGTCGGCCCAGATCGCCAGGTTGGGCCGCGCGCGCGTGGCCGCATCCAGGTAAGCCTGGGCCGTGGACACGCGCCGGTCGTTCTCGTTGGAGAACGCGGGCGGGAAGAGGCCGTCCTCGAAGTCGCCGTTCTGGTCTTCGCGCAGCGGCAGGCCGCTGGCCGAGAAGGCCTGCCGCACCGCCTTGCCGAAAGGCGGGAACGCGTGCGCGGGGATGCGGCGGATGGGCAAGGGTCCGTCCTTGCCATGCAGGGGACCGCCGCAATCCAGGTCGCGCTCGAGCTTGCGGAAGTACGGCAGCACGCCGGCCCAGTCCCAGCCCGTCGCGCCCAGTTCGGCCCACTCGTCGTAGTCGCGCGGCAGGCCCCGGTTGGCGGCCTGCACGTTGATGCTGGAGCCGCCGCCCAGGATGCGGCCCTGCTCATAGGCGCGCTGGGTCGGCTTGCCATCCGGCCCTGTGGTGATGCGCGCCTTCAGGCCGGGCCAGATGTAGGTATCGCCATGGAAGAGCCCCATGGGATAGCTGTCCAGGATGGCCGCGGGCTCCTTGCCCGGCGGCATGTCCTGGCCGGCCTCGACCAGCAGCACGCGGCGCGCCGGGTCGGCGCTCAGGCGGTTGGCCAGCACGCAGCCGGCCGAGCCGCCGCCCACGATCACGACATCGTAGAAATCCTGCATGCCGCCGACCTAGCGGAAATTGCCGCGCGTTTCGCGGATGACCAGCGCGCCCAGGATGTAGACCGCGAAGGCCCCGATCGAGAAGTAGCCCAGGATGCGCGGCACGTCGGCCATGGTGTTGGCCGCCAACGAGACGAAGGTGGGCGTGAGGCCGCCGATGGCGAAGCCGATGTTCCACGACAGGCCGGTGCCCGTGGCGCGCAAGGCCGTGGGGAAGCGCTCGTTCAGGAAGATCAGGATCGGCGCATAGGCCGCATTGCCGAAGAAGGCGATGCCCAAGGCATAAGGCAGGATGGTGGCGGCGTCGGTGGCCTGGCCCATGCCGTTGAACAGGATCGGCAGCAGGATCAGCGCGGGCACGCCCAGCGCCAGGAAGGCCAGCTTGCGGCCGATGAAGTCGCTGATGAAGCCCACGAACAGCGAGGCGAAGAAGGCGCAGACGCTGGCCCAGATCAGGATGCGCGACGCCTCGCTGTTGGGCAGGCCGTTCACCAGCCGCAGGAACGAGGGCATGTAGCCCGAGGTCAGGTAATAGGCCGCGCCGCCGCCGAAGGTGATCAGCAGGTTGAACATCAGCACCTTGCGGTACTCGCCGCCGAACAGCGTCTTCACGGGGGACACGGGCGGCGCGTTCGCGCGCTTCTGCGCGCGGGCGGCCTGCGCCTGCTTGAAATACGGCGACTCTTCCAGGTTGCCGAAGATGAAGAGCCCCAGCACCGCGCTCAGCAGGCCCGAGAAGAACATGCAGCGCCAGCCCCACACGGCGAACGCATCCCCGGGGAAGATGGACGACACGATCCAGAACACCAGCGCCGCCAGCAGCGCGCCCAGCGCCGCGCCGCCGCCCACGAAGCCCGACATGGTGCCGCGCCAGCGCGGGGCGACCGATTCGGTGCCGATGGTGTGCGTGGCCGCGACCACGCCGCCGATGAACATGCCCTGCACCAGGCGCAGGATCAGGAACAGGATGGGGGCGATGATGCCGGCCTGGTGGATCGTCGGCAGCAGGCCGAAGGCGGCCGTGGACACGCCCGTGCCCACCAGCGCCACCGTCATGGCGCCCTTGCGGCCATACAGGTCGGCATAGTGGCCGAACACGGCCGACCCCAACGGACGGATGATGAGCGCCACGGCCGAGGACGCATACACCGCGGCCAGCGACAGCGTGGGCTGCGAAGACGGAAAGAACAGCACGCTGACCACCGGGGCCACGTACAGCAGGATGAACAGGTCGAACAGGTCCAGTGACCAGCCCAGCACCGACGCGGCAATCGCGTTGCGCCGCTGGCGGGGGCTGATCTGCGGCGCCTCGTCAGGCGCGGGGGTGGCGGGGTTGGCTTGCGAACTGCTGCTGGCCATGGTGTCTACTCCTCGATCTTCTTATTGGTGCCCGGTGGTGTCGGAAGGCCGCGCGGGCGCACGCGGCCTTCCCTCCTGCCATCGATGGCTGCTCAGTTGCCCGTGAAGGTGGGCTTGCGCTTGCCGTGGAAGGCTTCGACGCCTTCCTTGAAATCGTGTGACTGGCGCAGGCGGCTGTAGCAATGGCCTTCCAGCTCGATGGAGGCCGACAGCGAGGCGTCCTCGGTGTCGTTCAGCAGCTTCTTGGCCGTGCGCTGCGCGAGGGGCGAGAACACGACCAGTTCTTCCACCAGGCGGTCGGTGGCGGCCTCCAGCTCGGCATCGGGCACGATCTCGGTGGCCAGGCCCCAGTCATAGGCCTGTTGGCCGGGAATGCGGCGCGAGCGCATCACGACGTCCTTGGTGCGGGTGATGCCCACCATCTTCTGCAGGCGCGCGGAACCGCCCGAACCGGGGATCTGGCCCAGCTTCTGCTCGGGCAGCGCGTATTGCGTGGTCTCGGTGACCAGGCGGAAGTCGCAGGCCAGCGAAATCTCGAAGCCCACGCCGAAGCAATAGCCGCGGTTGGCCACCACGACGGGCTTGCTGCAGCGCGCGGGCGCGGCGATGTTCCAGGCCAGCCTGGACACGTGCTCGGGCGTGGCTTCCAGGAAACCCTTGATATCGCCGCCGCTGGAAAAGTGTTCGCCCTCGGCGCGCAGCACGATGACGCGCACGTCGTCGTGCTCGTCCAGGGCTTCGAACACCAGGCGCAGTTGGTCGCGCTGGAACATCGAGATGATGTTGAAGGGCGGGCGCGCCAGCACGATGTCGGCGCGCTTGCGGCCGGCGTCGATCTCGACGCGGAAGCCGTCGAGCTTGTCCAGCAGGCGCTGGGCGGAATGGGTCAGTGCGGTCATGGTGTGCTCCAGGTCAGGGGTCCGTCGCGCGCGGCGGAGAAATCGGAATCAGGTTGGAAAGGGTCGTCGGGTTGTCGGGTCAGGTGTCTTGGGCTGCCGCCGTCTCGCCGGGCTTGCGCAATCCCTCCCAGCGCCGCACCAGCCCCTGGTGCGGCACATCGAAGAGATCCAGCACGCGGCCCACTGTGTGGTCGATCATGTCGTCCAGCGAGGCCGGCATCGCATAGAAGGCCGGCACGGGCGGAAAGACGATGGCGCCCATTTCGGTGGCCGTGGTCATGTTGCGCAGGTGAGCCAGGTTCAGCGGCGTCTCGCGCGCCAGCAGCACCACGCGGCGGCGCTCCTTCAGCGCCACGTCGGCGGCGCGCGTCACCAGGTTGTCGGCCATGCCCAGCGCCACGCCCGCCAGCGTCTTCATCGAGCACGGCGCGATCACCATGCCTTCCGTGCGGAACGAACCGCTGGAGATCGCGGCGCCGATGTCCTTGGCGTTGTGCACCACATCGGCGAAGGATTCGATCTCGCCGCGTGTCAGGGACAGCTCCTGCGAGGCGGTCAGGCCGCCCGAGGCCGACATCACCAGGTGCGTTTCCCAGCCAGGCAGCTGGCGCAGCACCTGCAGCAGGCGCACGCCATAGACCGCGCCGCTGGCGCCGGTGATGGCGACGATCAGGCGGCGCGGCGGCGCGGCGGGAGTCGAGGTAACGGGCGGCTGCATGGCGATGCTCAGGACAGGTGGAAGTCGGCGCGTGCGCCGCTGTCCAGGTCGCGCGCCGGGTCCACGGTGTCTTCGCCGGGCACGCGGACCTTGGTGAAGACATGCTCGTGATACGCCACCGGACGCGTGGCATCCAGGCCCATTTTGGCGCTGATGCCCTGTTCGTGCGGCGGTTGCACGCCGTCCCTGGCCGGACGCGTGAGCGTGGTCGACGGGTCCAGCGCCGAGCCCTGCGCGCCCGCGATCACCACCAGGTCGCGATCGGCCTGGAAGCGCGTGGCCACCGCCCACTCGACCTGCTGCGGATCGTGCACGTCCACGTCCTCGTCCACCACGATCACCTGCTTGATGTCGTAGTGCGCGCCGAAAGCCGCCAGGATGACGTTCTTGGGCTGGCCCTCGTGGCGCTTGTGCATCTTCACGTACAGGTGATAGCGGCCCACCCCGCCGATCGACAGGTGCACGTCGCGCACGTCCTGGTGGCTGCGCTGCAGGATGGCCAGCAGCGTCGCCTCGCGCGGGATCGAGCCCAGCAGCAGGTGCTCCATCTCGGCCGGGATGATGGTGTGATAGATCGGGTCGCGGCGATGCGTGATGGCGTCGACCTGGATCACCTCGCGCGCCTCGCGGGCGCTGTAGTACTTCGGAAACTCGCCGAAGGGGCCTTCTTCCTCGCGCACGCGCGGCAGCAGGCGGCCTTCGATGACGATCTCGGCATGGGCGGGCACCCGCACCTCGTTGGTCAGGCACTTGGTCACGGGCAGCGGCGCGCCGTGCAGGGCGCCGGCGATCTCCAGCTCGTCATGGTCGATGGGCGTGATGGCCTGCGAGGCCAGCATCGTCATCGGGTCCACGCCGATCACCACCGCCACGGCCAGCGCCTCGTTGCGCGCCTCGGCTTCCTTGTAGAAAGCCCACAGGTGGCGCGGCAGCAGCAGGATGGCCATGCGGTCGCGGGCATGTACCTGGATGCGGTTGATCGACACGTTCTGCACGCCCGTCACCGGGTTGCGCGCGATCACCAGGCCCGCCGTGATGTAGGGACCGTTGTCATGCTCGCTGTGCGTGGGCACGGGCAGGATGCCGCGCACGTCCGGCTCGCGATGCACCACCTGCTGGCAAGGCGGATCCTGGACCTCGCGCCAGGCCAGCGGCGCCTCGGCCGCGCGGCGGAAGGCATCCAGCAAGCCGGATTGCGGCACGCCCATGGCCTCGGCGATCCAGCCGCGCCGGGACATGAAACCGGACACCACCGGCACCGTGGCGCCGTCGGGCTTGGGGAAGTAGACGGCCTTCCGGCCGTCCATGTGCTTGGCGATGGCCGCCAGCTCATGGGTCAACGCCACGCCCTCGCGCGCCACCGCCAGCCTGCCCGTGTCCTGCAGGTGGGCCAGCCAGCGCCGGAAGTCGGTGTGGACCGGCAGTGCCTGTTCGTTCTTCATTGCTCTGTGCTCCCGCTGCGCGCGCGAGCCGTGCTCGCACGCAGATTTGGTCGATGGCGCCCGCGCGCCCTAGGATTTCGCCGGCGCGGCGGGCGCGGCGCCCTGCCCGCCTTCGGCTTCGTACTCACCCGCCACCAGCTTCCTGCGCAAGACCTTGCCCACGGGCGATTTGGGAATCTCGGTCACGAACACATATTCACGCGGACGCTTGAAGTTCGGCAGGTCCGACTGGCGGCAGTGCGCGTCCAGCGCGGCGGCTTCCGCCGCGGCGTCGGCCTCGGCATCCTTGCGCTTGACGAAGGCCACCACGCGCTGGCCCCAGCGTTCGTCGCGCAGGCCGGCCACCGCCACCTCGTCCACGCCCGGATGCAGCGACACCACCGACTCGATGTCCACCGGCGAGATGTTCTCGCCGCCGCTGATGATCATGTCGTCCACCCGGCCCGTCACGAAGAGATCCCCGTCTTCGTCGAAGTAGCCCGTGTCGCCCGTGCAATACCAGCCCTGGCGCAAGGACTTGGCGTCGGCATCGGCCCGGTTCCAGTAGTGTTCGAAGGCCTCGTCTCCCGACAGGTCGGCCACGATCTGGCCTTCCTCGTTGACCGCCGCCACCTCGTCGGGCGTCTGCGCATCGAGCCTGATGACGCGCAGGCGCGTGTTGATGCCCGCACGGCCGGCGCTGCCGGGCTTCCTCATGGCGTCCTGGTCGATGGAGAAGGTATAGACCTCGGACGAGCCGTAGTGGTTGACGAAGAGCTCGGGCCCGACTGCGGTGTTCAGGCGTTGCAGCAGTGCGTCGTGCATCGGCGCGCCGGCGAATCCCAGCTTGGTCACCGAGGACAGGTCGCCGCCCTGGCGTTCCCGGCAGGAAAGCATGTCGTGATACAGCGTCGGCACGAGATACAGGCAGGTGATGCCCTCTGCCTCGATGATGGCCAGGGTCTGCGCCGCGTCGAACTTCGGCATGCACACGAAGAGGCCGTCGACCAGCGCCATCGCCAGCAGCGAGCGCACGCCCATCGTGTGATACAGCGGCATCACGCCCAGCGTGCGCTCGCCGCGGCGGTAGAGATTCTGCGCCACGTGGCCCAGCGCGGCGGCGCGCTCGTGGCGATGGCGGCGCGGCACGCCCTTGGGCTTGCCGGTGGTGCCCGAGGTGTAGAGCATCAAGGAATAGTCATCGGCGCTGGCCTGCGGCTGCAGGGCGCCGGCAGGCGTGGCCAGCAATTGCGCGAAGGTGGGTGCGCCGCCGATGGGCGCGCCGGCCAGCGCGCCCACGGCCACGCAAGGCACGGTCTGCACGGCCTTGCTGGCACGCACGGCCTCTTCGTTGACCGCCTCGAAGAACACCACGCGAACCTGCGCATCGGCCGCGCAGTAGTCCACCTCCTCGGGCTTGGCGCGCCAGTTCAGCGGCGTCATGATCAGGCCGGCGAACTGGCAGGCCCAATGCAGCGTGGCCATTTCATAGCGGTTCTGCAGCACCGCCAGCACGTGGTCGCCACGCGCCAGGCCCATGCCCTGCAGGCCCGCCACCAGCCCGGCGATTTCGTCGCGCCACTGCGCATAGGTCCGGCGCAGGTCGCCGTCGACGATGGCAAGCGCTTGCGGGCTGCGCTCCACGCTTTGCAGGAAGGTCCGTCCAAGGTCCAGCATGTGTCTCACTCCCCCGTGGTCGCCGGGGCGGTGGCCGCCCGGCGCGCCGCTGCCGTCTCCAGGACGGCGCGGACGATGTTGGTGTAGCCGGTGCACCGGCAAAGATGGCCCGACAGCATGTCGCGCACTTCCTGTTCGGTCGGGTCCGGGCGCCGGCGCAGGTAATCCGCGCAGGACATCAGGATGCCGGCCGTGCAGAAGCCGCACTGCAGGGCGTGGTTGCGATGAAAGGCTTCCTGCAGGTCCGAGAAATCGTCCTCCAGGCCGCACAGTCCCTCGACCGTGTCGACGCTGCGCTCGTCCACCTGCACGGCCAGCGTCAGACAGGCGCGGCCTGCCACGCCGTCGATCTGCACCGTGCAGGCGCCGCACACGCCGTGTTCGCAGCCGACGTGCGTGCCGGTGGCGCCCAGCGTGTCGCGCAGGAAATCCGAGAGCAGCGTGCGTGACTCGCACGCGCCGCTGCGCGGCTGGCCATTGAGCGTGAGCCGGATGACGTGGCTGCCGTCCTGGGCATAGGTCTTCATGTCGTCTCCTCGGCGGCGCGCGCGTCCGTGACCCGCGCGATCATCTGCGCGCCCAGCCGGCGCACCAGGTGGCGGCGAAAGCGCGCGCTGGCGTGGTGGTCATCCTGGGCGCCCAGCGACCAGGCGAAATCGTTCAGGGCCGTGTCCTGTTCGGCGCCGGCCTGCAGCGGCAGCGTGGCCGCGCGCGGCCGATCCGCGACGCCGCCCACCGCCAGCCGCAGCGCGTCGCCGCGCCGCACGGCGGCCACCGAGGCCACGGCGAAGTCACCGTGGCGCGTGGCGAATTCGGTGAAGGCCACGCGCTCGCCTTCCCTGCCCAGTGGGAAGCGCACCTCTTCGACCAGTTCATCGGGCGCACGCGCCGTCATCAACATGCCCTGGAAGAAATCGTCGGCCGCCAACACGCGGCGCTTCTTCGGGCCGCGCAGCACCACCTGGCCGCCCAGCGCCACCAGGGCCAGCGGCAGCTCCGCGCTCGGGTCGGCATGCGCAACGGAGCCGCAGACCGTGCCGCGATTGCGGATCTGGAAGTGCGAGATATGGGGAAATATCTGCGCCAGCAGCGGCACTTCGCGCGCCAGTTCCGGCCGCCATTCGACGCTGGCCTGGGTGGCTGCCGCGCCCACGCACAGGTGGCCATCGGCGATGCGCGCGTAGTTCAGTTCCTGGCAACGCGAGATGTCGATGAGCGCCGTGGGCTGCGCCAGGCGCATGTTCAGCACCGCCATCAGCGACTGGCCGCCCGCCAGGATGCGTGCGTCCTGGCCCAGCTTGGCCAGCAGGTCGATGGCTTCCTTCGCCGTGTCGGCGCGTATGTAGTCGACGGCCTGCGGCTTCATCGCCCCACTCCCAGGCGGCGCAGCAGGCGCCGCCACCATGGGCCGGACGCAGACGCGGCCGAGCCGCCTCCCGCCTGCCGGCCCAGTTGCTCGAACAGCTGGCGCAGCACGATCTTGGCCGCGCCTTCCAGCATGCGCCCGCCCACCGCGGCCACCTTGCCCGACACCTCGGCCTGGTAGTCATAGCCCAGCAGCGTGCCGCCTTCGGCGGCGGTCAGCGTGACCTTGCCGCTGCCCTTGGCCGACCCCACCGATGACAGGCCCGAACCGGACAGACGCAGGCTGTTGGGGGGGTCGAGCTCGGACAGCGACACCTCCGCCGCGTAGCGCGCCTTGATCATGCCCACGCCCACCGTGACGTCGGCGCGATAGCGGTTCTCGCCCACGGCCTGCAAGGCGTTGCAGCCCGGGATGACATTGGCCAGTGCCTTGGGGTCCAGCAGGACCGCGAACACCGCCTCGGGCGAGGCCGGCAACAGCACTTCGCCGCGCGCAGCCAGCGCCTTGCCGCCCTTGCCCGACGGTTCGGCGCTGGCCTCCTCCTGCGGTTTGCTGGAGGGCGGGTCTTCCATGCCCAGCAGGTCCATCACCCGCGTGGCCGTCAGCGGCAAGGTGATATCGCGCACGCCCAGCGCATCGGCCACGGCGTTGGCGATACAGGGCGGCGTGCTCATGTTGTTGCCCTCGCCCACCCCCTTGGCGCCCAGCGGCGTGAAGGGCGATGGCGTCTCCTGGTGCAGGATCACCGGCTCGGGCACTTCGCAGGTGGTGGGCAGGAGGTAGTCGGCATAGGTGCCCGACTGGAAGCTGCCGTCCGCGCCGTAACGGAACTCTTCCATCAGCGCCGCGCCCAGGCCCTGGGCGAACGCGCCGCGGATCTGGCCATCCACCAGCGCCGGGTTCAGGATGCGGCCCGCGTCGTGGGTCGTGATGTAGCGGTCGATGCGCACGCGGCCGGTATCGCGATCGATCTCCACCGCGCACACGTCGAACGCGAAGCCATAGGCAGCCGAGGTATTGACCCGGTCCTGCTCATCGGGCGCGGTCAGTTGCGGCGGCGTCCAGAACGCCGTCTCGCGCAGGCCCGGGTCCATGCCTTCCGGCAACAGGCCTGGCGCCCAGTGCGGCGAGGCGGCCAGGCGGGTGAAGGCCACGCCGCGCTCGGGCGCCTGCTCGGGAAAGATCTTGCCGTTGGCAAAGCGCACGTCCTCGGGCGCCACGCCGAACTGGTGGGCCGCGATGCGCGACAGCTTGTCGCGCAGCTTCAGGCAGGCCAGGTGCAGCGTGCCCGCCACGGCGCCCGCGAAACGGCTGGAATAGTTGCCGGCCGCGACCGACCAGGCATCCTTGGCCGTGTCGAATTCCACATTCACCGCCACCTGCTCGGGCTGCACGCCGAACACGTCGGCCACCACCTGGGCGCAAACCGTGCGATGCCCCTGCCCCGCGGGCGAGGAGGCCACCACGACGTTCAGGCCGCCCAGCGGATCGATGCCCACGGTGGCGGCGGCGATGGCGCCGTTCTTCGGGCCCGCCTTGGCGCGCGCCTCGGCGGGCATGGCCGTGGTGATGTAGCCCATGTTGGACACCGAGGGCTCGACGATGGCGGCATAGCCGATGCCATACAGCCGGCCTTCGGCGCGCGCGGCGTCGCGGCGCGCCAGCAGGTCGTCCAGCCCGCCTTCGGCGCGCACGCGATCCAGCGCCCCCGTGTAATCCCCCGAGTCGATCAGGGCGCCGGCCGCCGCCTGATAAGGGAAGGCATCGCTGGGAATGAAGTTGCGCCGGTACAGCGCCAGCGGCTCGATGCCCAGTTCCACCGAGATGCGCTGCATCACGCGCTCCAGCGCGAAATACACCTGTGGCCCGCCGAAGCCGCGCACCAGTCCGGCGGGCGTCTTGTTGGTCAGCACCACGCGGTTGCGCACGCGCAGGTTGGGAATGTCGTAGGCGCCCGTCAGGCAGCCATGCATGCGATAGAAGGTGGCAGGCTCGGGCGCCCGCAGATAGCCGCCCACGTCGTCCAGCTGGTCGTAGGACAGCGCCGTGATGCGGCCGTCTGCGCGCACGGCGGCCTCGATGCGGCTGGCGCGGCCCGTGGCCGACGTCGCCGCCGTCAGGTGCTCCAGGCGGTCTTCCACCCACTTCACCGGCGCCTGCGCCTTGCGCGCGGCCAGGCACATCAGCACCACATAGGGGAACACCGACTGCTTCACGCCGAAGCTGCCGCCCGAATCCTTGAAGGTCTTGTGGCGCAGCTGGTTGCCGGAAATCTTCAGCGCCAGCGCCATCACCGTGTGCAGCGTGAAGGGCCCCATGAAATTGGAGCTGGCCTCGTAGCCATCCTGTGCCGAGAGGTATTGCGCCACCACCACCGCGCCCTCGATCGGGGTGCAGGAATTGCGCGGATAACGCACGTCCAGCGCGATCACGTGGTCCGCCTCGGCGAACGCCTTCTCCGGGTCGCCGTAGCGGAAGCTGCGGTCGCTGACCACGTTGGTGCCGACCTTCTCGTGCAGCACCGGCGCGTCGTCCTCGGCGGCCTCCACCACGTCCACGGCAGGCGGCAACTGCTCGTAGCTGACGGTGACGCGGTCGGCGCCGTCTTCGGCCTGGTAGCGAGATTCGGCGATCACCACGACCACTGGCTCGCCCACGTAGCGCACCTTTTCCTGCGCCAGCGCCCACTGCTCCATGGGCTGCTTCACGCCCACCACGAAAGGCTTGGACCAGGCGGCCACGTCCTCGGGCAGCAGCACGGCCCGCACGCCCGGCACGGCCAGCGCCGCGCTGGCGTCGATGCCCGTGATGCGGGCATGCGCGTGGGGCGCACGCACGATGGCCGCGTGCAGCGTGCCCGCTGGCACGGCCACGTCGTCGCCATACTGGCCGCGGCCGGTCAGGATGGCCCGATTCTCCAGCCGCGCCATCGGCCGTCCCAGGTGAGGCCGGTTGTCTGACGCGTCCGAAGACGAAGAGGGATGACTCATGCTTGTGCTGCCTGCCGGCTCAGACCACGCCGGCGTTCTGGTAGATGTGCTTGATCTCGACGAAGTCGATCAGGGCGTCGAACCCGTGCAGGCGGCCGATGCCGCTGCGGCGGTAGCCGCCGGTCTCCGCCTCGGCGAAGAGCTTGTTGTGGTCGTTCAGCCAGACCGTGCCGTTGCGCAGCGCCCGCGCCACGCGCCAGCCGCGCGCGCCGTCGTTCGTCCACACGCTGGCGGACAGGCCGAACTCGCTGTGGTTGGCGCGCGTCACGGCCTCGCGCTCGTCCTCGAACTTCTCCAGCACCAGCAGGGGACCGAAGATCTCTTCCTGCACGAAGAAGGCGCTGGTGTCGCGGTGCGCCACCAGCGTGGGCAGCAGGTAGCAACCCTGCTTCGGCGCATCCTGCGGGCGGCCGCCGCGCACGATCACTTCGTCGGCGGCATCCAGCGTGGCGGCGATGCGCGCCTCCACGTGATCCCGCGCGGCGGCGTCGATCAGCGGCCCGATCTGCACGCCCTGGGCCAGGCCTGGTCCCACGCGCAGCGCCCCCAGCGCCTGCGCCAACGCCTGCTTCATCTCGTCGTAGCGCGAGGCATGCACCAGCACGCGGCGCGCGGCGGTGCACTGTTGCCCGGAAATGATGGTGGCGGCGGCCGCCAGGGCCGGGGCCACCTTGGCCACATCGGCATCCTCGAAGACCAGGCAGCTGGACTTGCCGCCCAGCTCCAGCGACAGCTTCTTCATGGTGGGCGCGGCGGCGGCCATGATGCGCTGGCCCGTGCCGTTAGACCCCGTGAAGCTGATGACCTCGACCTCGGGCGATTCGACCAGGCGCTGCGCGACCGCGTGGCCGGTTTCGCTCAGCAGGTTCAGCACGCCCTTGGGCAGGCCCGTGGCGGCATCGAGTTCGCGCAGCACGTCCCAGCTGACCAGCGCCGTCTGCGGGGCGGGCTTCACCACCGTCGTGCAGCCCGCGGCCAACGCCGGCGCCAGCGAGCGGATCAGCAGCACGATGGGCGCGTTCCACGGGATGATGAGGCCCGCGACGCCCGCCGGCTCCTTCAGCAGGGTCGAGAACACACCCGGCTCGACTTCCATGGCGTGGCCGGGAATGTGGCGCGCCAGGCCGGCGTAATAGCGGATCTCGGAGATCGCGCCCGCCATCTCGCCGCGCGACTGCGCCAGCACCTTGCCGTTCTCGCGCGTCAGCAGTTCCGCCAGCGCCTCGACCCGGGCTTCCAGCCTGTCGGCCCAGCGCAGCAGCACCTGCTGGCGCAGGCGCGGGTTCTGCGCCCAGTCGGGCCGCTCGAACGCCTCGCGCGCGGCGGCGATGGCCGCCTGCGCGTCCGCGTCACCGCTGTCGGGAAAGCGCCCCAGCACGCTGCCGTCCGACGGGTCGGTGCTGGTGGCGGTCTTGCCCGAGCGTGCCGGCTGCCAGGTGCCGCCGATCAGGTTGAGGGCTTCGATGCTCATGTGCTGCGATTCCTGTTGCTGTGTTGTCGGCGAGGCTTACTGCGGCGGAATGCCCGACTCGCTCACGACCTTCTTCCACATGTCCATCTGCTGTCCGATGAAGGCGCCGAACTCGGCGGCCGTGCCGCCATCGGGCACCACGCCCTGCTCGGCAAAGACCTTGCGCACCTCGGGCTGTTTCAGGATGGCGTTGATCTGCGTGTTGAGTTTTTCCACGATGGGCGCGGGCGTGCCTGCCGGCACCACGAAGCCGTGCCACGACGACACCTCGTAGCCCGGCACGCCGGCCTGGCCGAGAGTGGGCAGTTCGGGCATCAGCGGCGAGCGGTCGGCGCTGGCGATGGCCAGCGGCCGCACCTTGCCCGACTGGATGAAGGGCAGCGCGTGGGGGAAGGCGTCGAACGCCACTTCCACCTGGCCGCCGGCCAGGTCGGTCAGCAGCGGCGTGCTGCCCTTGTAGGGCACCTGCGTCATCTCGACGCCCGCCATGCTTTCGAACAGCTCCATCGCCAGGTGGTTGGACGAGCCGCTGCCCGACGAGCCGTAGTTGATGGCGCCCGGCCTGGTCTTGGCCGCGGCCAGCACGTCGGCCGTGCTCTGGTACCGCGACTTGGCATTCACCACCAGCAGCATGGGCGAGCGGCCTGCCAGCACCACGGGCGCGAAGTCCTTCGCCGTGTCATAGGGCAATTGCCTGTACAGCCAGGGGTTGGCCGCGAAGGGGAACTGCACCACCAGCACGGTGTAGCCATCGGCCGGCGCCTTGGCGGCGAACGACGTGCCGATCTGCGTACCGGCGCCCGGCTTGTTGTCGACGATGGCCGGCTGGCCCCAGGCCTCGGCAAGCTTGGCGCCCACCACGCGGCCCAGCGTGTCGTTGAAGCCCCCCGCCGGATACGGCACCACGATCCGGATCGGCTTGTCCGGATACGTGCCCTGCGCCGAGGCGCCGGCCGCCAGGCCAAGCACTCCGATCGCCAGAACCGCTGCTGCGCGCGCTACCTTGTTCATGCTGTCTCCCTTGTCTTATTGGATGACCCGACCTTCCTGCCGGGCCTTTCTGGGGTCGCGTCGGCCCGGTTCTGTCGCCGGGTCCGCCACGCCGTCACACGTAGGCCGGCCCCTCGATGGCGGGGTGGGCCTTGATGAATGCCTCGTCGACCTCGACGCCGATGCCGGGGGCTTCCAGCGGCCGCACCATGCCTTGCGCGTCCACACGGAACGGCTCGGACACCAGCTCGTCGCGGAAGCGGTTGCGGCGCGACACGTCGGCCTCGAAATAGCCGCCGTTGTCCAGCGCCGACAGCACCTGCACGGATGCGGCCATGTTCAGGCCCGTCATCGAGGTATGCAGGTGGATGGGCAGGCGGTACGACGACGCCAGGCCCGCGATGCGCAGGGTCTCGGTGATGCCGCCCGTCTTGGACAGGTCGGGTTGCAGGATGGCGGCCACGCGGCCTTCCACCAGGCGCGTGAACTCGAAGCGCGTGTAGTGGTTCTCGCCCGCGGCGAAGGGCACGTTGCCGAAGGCGCGGGCCAGTTCGTAGTGGCGGTAGTCATGGGCGGGAAACGGTTCCTCCAGCCAACCCACCCGCAGGCGGTCCAGCGCGGGAATCACCTGGCGCGCATCTTCCAGCGTGTAGGCGCCGTTGGCGTCGGTCAGGATCGTGACGTCCTCGCCCAGCGTCTCGCGCACGGCCTCGGCGCGCGTGATGTCGCGCCGCCAGGTGTCGCCCAGGCGCAGCTTCACCGCGCGATAGCCCGCGGCCACGTGCTTGCCGGCCTCTTCAGCCAGTTCGGCCGGCGGCTGCCAGCCCAATGCGACGCCGCCGGCATAGGCGGGCACGGCCCGGCTCGAGCCCCCCAGCAGGCGATACAGCGGCTGGCCCGCCGCCTTGCCGCGGATGTCCCACAGCGCCATGTCCAGGCCGCTCATGGCGACCACGCAGCCGGTGCCCAGGCCCATGCCCACCAGCTGGCGGCGATAGATCAGGTCCCAGATGCCGGTGGTGTCGCCCGCGTCGCGGCCCAGCACGGCGTCGCGCAGGGCGGTGTTGATGAAATGCGCCACGGTGGTGTGGGCGCGGCAGTGGTGCGACTCGCCATAGCCCGTCAGCCCGCACTCCGTCGTGACCTTCACGATCACGGCATCGCGCTTGACCGCCCGACCCACGCCCAGCGTCACGCTGTCGCCGGCCGCGACGGGAAACGACACCGCGCTGGCCTGGACGTCACGGATCTTCAATGCGGCGGCCCCGAAGGAGGATGCCTGGGTCGGTGCTGCGGCGGACTGCGTCATGCTGCCTGTCTCCTGCTCGCCCGTCTTGCGGACAATGCTGTGGTCTTGTGGGGCGAGTCTAGGTAAGGGCAGCAATCATGTAAATTAATCTTTAATGATTAAAACAATCAGTTCAAATGATAGCCATGAAACATCACCCATGAAGGACTGTCGCAGCGCCCCCGCCATGAGGCCGGTTTGACAGCACGTTGATGGCGTCGATAGGATCGGCCTGATCCGCAGCAAGCAGGCAGTCAAGAACACATCCATGCATATCGTCGTCATCGGCGCCGGCATCATCGGCACGAGCACCGCCTACGCCCTGATGCAGGACGGCCACTACGTCACCCTCATCGACGCCGCCCCGCACGCGGGCACGCAGGCCAGCCGCGCGAATGGCGGCCAGCTCAGCTACAGCTTCGTCGCGCCCCTGGCCGAACCCGCGGTGCTGCCCCAGTTGCCGCGCTGGCTCTTGCGCGAGGACTCGCCGCTGCGCTGGCGGCCGCGCGCAGACCCGGCGCAATGGCGCTGGATCCTGTCCTTCCTGTTCGCCTGTCGGCGTGGTCTCCACCAGGAGACCACGCGCGACCTGCTGGCACTGGGCATGGCCAGCCGCCACGCGCTGCGCCAGCTGGTCGAGCGCGAGTCGCCCGCCTTCGATTTCACGGCCACCGGCAAGCTGCAGGTCTACGGCGACACGAAATCGCTGGACGCGGCACGCCGCCGCACCGAGTTCCTGGCTTCGCTGGGCTGCCCGCAACAGATCCTGAGCGCGGCGGAATGCGTGGCGCGCGAACCCGCGCTGGCCGACATGGCCGGCAGCATCGTCGGCGGGGTCCATACGGAAACCGAGGACGCGGGCGATGCCCACGCCCTGTGCCGCCACATGGAAGAAGGCCTGCGCCAGTCCTCGCGCAGCCAGCTGATGTTCGAGACCACGGTGCAAGGCTGGCGCACCAGCGGTCTGCGCGTGGTGGCGCTGCGCACCTCGCGCGGCGAACTGGCCGCCGACGGCTACGTGCTGGCGGGCGGCGTCGGCTCGCAGGCCCTGGCGCAACGGCTGGGCATGGACCTCGGCATCTATCCGCTGAAGGGCTACAGCCTCACCTATGCGCTGACGCCGGACAGCCGCGCGCCCACCATGAGCGTGAGCGACATCGCCAGCAAGGTGGTCTATGCGCGATTGGGTGACCGGCTACGCGTGGCCGGCATGGTGGACATCGGCCACGTCACCACCGAGATCGACGCCGGGCGCATCACCCGCATGGAGCAGGCGGTGGCGCAGCGCTTCCCGCGCCTGAACGCCGCGGGCGCGCCCAGCGCCTGGGCCGGCCTGCGTCCGGCACGCCCGAACGGCAAGCCGCTCATCGGCCCCACCCGCTATGACAACCTGTGGCTGAACACCGGCCATGGCATGCTGGGCTTCACGCTGGCGGCGGGCAGCGCCCGATTGCTGGCCGACCAGATCGCCGGACGGCCCACTTCCCTGGCCGGCGACCTGTTCCAGCCCTGAGCGCCCGGGGGCACGCCCCGGACGCCCAGACCGCGCGCCTTACTGCGCGCGAATGTTGGCCTGCCTGATCACCTTCGACCACTTGGCCATTTCGCCTTCCACGAACACCTTGAAGTCTTCCGGCGACCCGCCCAGCGGCTCCACGCCCTGGTCGGCGTAGATCTTGCGCACGTCCTCGGACTGCATGGCCTTGTTCAGCTCGGCGTTGATCTTGGCGATGATCGCGGGCGGCGTGCCGGCCGGCGCGAAGAGGCCATAAGGCACCGACACCTCGAAGTCCGCATAGCCCTGCTCGGCCACGGTCGGCACATCGGGCGCCAGCGGCGAGCGCTTGGGGCTGGTGATGGCCAGCGCGCGCATCTTGCCGGCCTTCACGTGCGGCAGCACGTGGGGCACGTTGTCGAACATCACATCCACCTGGCCGCCCAGCAGGTCCGTGACCATGGGCGCGCTGCCCTTGTACGGAATCTGTGTGAGGTCGGTGCCCGTGGCGACCTTGAAGTACTCCATGGTCACGTGGTTGGACGTGCCGTTGCCGGACGAGGCGTAGTTCAGCTTGCCGGGCGCCGCCTTGGCGCGCGCCACCAGGTCCTGCACCGACGTGATCGGCGACTCCTGGCGCACCACCAGCAGGTTGCGGGCCTGCGCGCCGCCCACCACCGGCACCAGGTCCTTCCGGGTGTCGTAGGGCAGCTTGTCGTACAGGAAGGAATTGACGATGAACGGGAAGCCCTGGATCAGCAGGGTATAGCCGTCGGGCGCGGCGCGCGCCGCCATTTCCGTGCCGACGATGGTGCCGGCCCCGGCCTTGTTCTCGACCACCACGGGCTGGCCCCAGGCCTCCTGCAGCTTGCGGGCGAAGATGCGGCCCAGCGTGTCGTTGAAGCCCCCGGGGGTGTAGGGCACGATGATCTTCACGAGCTTGTCGGGATAGGACGCGGCGGCGTCCGTTGCGGCGTCCGTTACGGCGTGCGCCCCCAGGCTGGCGGCGCCCAGGGCGGCGGCCAGCAAGAGGCGGGTGAGCGTCTTGGCTGCATTCATGCTTGTCTCCGTTTTTATAGGCATGGCATCGGGCGCGTGGGCACCGTGCTGCGGCACAGTGTGTGAGGGCACATACATCAAGTCAATTAATCATTAATGATCGAACCCATCACTAATGATGATATAAATCCCGGCATCTCCTCCTGCCCTCCGGAGCCCCGGCATGGAATTCCGCCAGATCCAGTATTTCGTCTGTCTTTTCGAGGAAGGCACGGTCACGCGCGCGGCCAAGCGCCTGAACATCGTGCAGCCCGCGCTCAGCATGCAGATCGCCAAGCTCGAAGAGGAGGTCGGCCAGCGCCTGTTCGACCGCAGCACCCAGGGCATGCAACCCACGGCGGCGGGCAGGCAGATGTACCGCCTCTTCCTGCCCGTGCTGCGCGACTTCGCCCACGCGCGCGAACAGATCATGCGCACCGACGGCGAGCTGGGCGGCCACGTCAATGTCGGCATGATCGCGTCCATCGCGCAGGGCGTACTGTCGGACATGCTGATCGAGTTCTCGATGCGCCATCCCAAGGTCAACGTGACGCTGACCGACGGCTACAGCACCATGCTGGCGGACTGGGTGGCGGGCGGCCAGATCGAGGCGGCCATCATCAACAAGCCGCGCCGTCCACTGGCCCTGAACGTGGAGCACATCGCCGACGAGGACCTGGTGCTGCTGACCAGCGTCAACCACCACCAGGCGCTGCCCGCCAACGTGCCATTCCGCATGGTGCCCACGCTGGAGCTCGCATTGCCCACGCGCCATCACGGCCTGCGCGGCATTCTGGAAAGCTTCGCGCAGGCCGAGGACGTGGACCTGGCGCCCACCTGCGAGACGGACTCCATCGTCAGCATCGTGAAACTGGTGGAGCGCACGCAGTTCGCCACGCTGTTGCCGCGCGTGGCCGTGCGCCGCCGGCTGGAGCGCGGCCACCTGCGCTGCCACAACGTCGTGTCGCCGCGGCTGTCGCGTCAGGTCGTGTGCGTGACGCACCCGCGCCGCCCGCTGTCTCCCGCCACCACGGCCTTCCTGGCCATGCTGAACCTGCACATCCGCGCGCTGGAAGGCGAAAGCAGCACGCCCGCGCGCGAGGGCGCCACGCAGGCCGACGGTGTCAGCGAGACCTTGGGCGAGCAGGCGGCGCAGGCCGCGCTGGCGCAGCTGCGCGGCGCCAGTTGAGCATCGGCCTTGCCGACCCGCTCAGCCTTGCTCCGCGTCGTAGCGCCGGCGTGCGCTGCGCAAGCCCTCTGCGTGCGCGATGACCCACTGCCAAAGCGGAAGCATGCCGGTCAACAGCCCCCGCCCCAGCTCGGTGAGGCGATATTCCACACGGGGCGGCACCTCCCGAAAATCGTGCCTGGATATCAGGCCGTCGCGCTCGAGTTGGCGCAGGGTGCGGGTCAGCATGCGCTGCGTGACACCCTCGAGCCTGCGCGCGATTTCCGCGTGACGCAGCGTGCCCCCCACGCCCAAGGCATGCACCACCCCCAGCGACCAGCGATTGCCGGCATGCGACAGGATCTCCCGCTTGAGGCCATCGTCATCGTCGCTCAGGGCATCGCAGGCTTGCTGCGACTGCCTCATGAGGGCATCGAACTCGGGGGTGGCTTGCGGTATCACGGGTGTGCCTTCTTCTCTTCGGGGAATCGCGTCACTATTATTCCCGACTCCACAGGAGTCGAGCATGTCAGCCATACTTTCATCGAAGCCATCGACGCTCGTGCTTGGCGCGGGCGAACTGGGCGCCTGCGTCCTGCGCGAACTCGCGCTGCTGCGCAACCAGGGCCAGGCAGGCCCCATCAGCGTGCTGCTGCGGCCTGGCAGCAGGACCGATCCGCGTGAAACAGGTGCCGAGGCCGTCGAAGCAGACCTGGCCACGGCCACCGTGACGGCGCTGGCGCAAGTCTTCTCGCGATTCGACCAGGTCATCTGCTGCACGGGGTTCGTCGGCGGACCCGGCACCCAACGCAAGATCACCGATGCCGTGCTGAAGGCCGGCATCGCCCATTACATCCCGGGGCAGTTCGGCGTGGACTACGACCGCATCGGACGCGGCAGCGGCCAGGACGTCTGGGACGAGCAGCTCGATGTCCGGGACATGCTGCGCGGACAGGATCAGGTCCGCTGGACGATCATTTCGACAGGCATCTTCACCAGCTTCGTCTTCCTGCCAGCATTCGGGCTGGTGGATCTTGCCGGGAACACCGTGCGCGCACTGGGAGATTGGGACTACCGGCTCACGGCGACCACGCCGCAGGACATCGGGCACCTGACCGCCCGCATCGCCACGTCGCGTCCCGACTTCGACGACCAGGTGGTCTTCGTCGCCGGCGACACGTTCTCGTACCGTGAACTGGCCGACACGGTGGAACGCGTCCTGGGCAGGCCGATGCGACGGCACTGCTGGACAGTGCCGCAACTCCAGGCGGATGCGGCAGCGCACCCGCAAGACACCCTGCGCAAGTATCGGCTCGCCTTTGCGCGCGAGCACGGCGTCGCCTGGCCGAAAGACGCATCCTTCAACGCCAGGCAAGGCATTGCGGTGACAGACCTGGAGACCTGGCTGCGCCAGCAGGCCTGAGGTACATCCTTAAAGGAAAAGGCGATACGCCGGGTTCTCGGTTTCGTTCCAGTACGGATAACCCAGCTCTTCCAGGAAGCCCTTGTAGCGCTTCTTGTCCGAGGGCGGCACCTGGATGCCGACCAGGATGCGGCCATAGTCGGCGCCCTGGTTGCGGTAATGGAACAGGCTGATGTTCCACTCTTGCGGCATGGCCTCCAGGAAGCGCATCAGCGCGCCCGGACGCTCGGGGAACTCGAAGCGGTACAGCAGTTCATCGCTGGCCAGGCCCGAGCGTCCGCCCACCATGTGGCGCAGGTGGGTCTTGGCCATTTCGTCGTGGGTCAGGTCCAGCGTGTCGAAGCCATGCTTGCGGAAGTTCGCCGCCATGCGCGTGGGCTCGGCGGGCGAGGCCACCTGCACGCCCACGAAGACATGCGCCTTGTCGGCATCCGAAATACGGTAGTTGAACTCGGTGACGTTGCGCTCGCCCACCAGCTTGCAGAAGCGGCGGAAGCTGCCGCGTTCCTCGGGCATGGTCACGGCGAAGATGGCTTCGCGCGCCTCGCCCACCTCGGCGCGCTCGGCGACGAAGCGCAGGCGGTCGAAGTTCATGTTGGCGCCGCAGGTGATGGCCACCAGCGACTTGTTCTTCCACTTGTTCTGGGCCGCGTACTGCTTGGCGCCGGCAAGCGCCAGGGCGCCCGCGGGCTCCAGCACGCTGCGCGTTTCCTGGAAGACGTCCTTGATGGCCGCGCAGATGGCGTCGGTGTCGACCACCACGAAATCGTCCACGACCTGGCGCACCAGGCGGAAGGTCTCGGCGCCCACCTGCTTGACGGCCGTGCCGTCCGAGAACAGGCCCACGTCGGACAGCGTCACGCGGCGGCCGGCGCGCACGCTGCGCACCATGGCGTCGGAGTCGACCGTCTGCACGCCGATGATCTTGATGTCGGGGCGCAGCGCCTTCACATACGCGCCCACGCCGGAAATCAGGCCGCCGCCGCCGATGGCCACGAAAATGGCGTCGATGGGATCGGCGTGCTGGCGCAGGATTTCCATGCCCACGGTGCCCTGCCCCGCGATCACGTCAGGGTCGTCGAAGGGATGCACGAAGGTGAGCTTCTCTTTCTTCTCCAGTTCCAGCGCGTGCGCATAGGCATCGGAAAAGCTGTCGCCGGCCAGCACGACCTCGCCGCCCCAGCCGCGCACGGCATCGATCTTGACCTGCGGCGTGGTGACCGGCATGACGATCACGGCGCGACAGCCCAGGCGGCTGGCCGACATGGCCACGCCCTGGGCATGGTTGCCCGCCGAAGCCGCGATCACGCCGCGCGCCAGCGCCGCCGGCGGCAGGTGCGCCATCTTGTTGTAGGCGCCGCGCAGCTTGAAACTGAACACCGGCTGCGTGTCCTCCCGCTTCAGCATCACCGCGTTCGAAATTCGCTCGGACAGCAAAGGGGCGTGTTCCAGGGGCGTTTCGACGGCGACGTCGTAGACTTTCGACGTCAGGATGCGTTTCAGATAGTCGGTGAACATGGACAACAGCAAAGGAATGAAGGAAGGTGGCGCGCGGCCAGGGGACGTGCAAGCGGTCTTGCGACCGGCCTGGCCATCAGGGGCCGCGAGCGTGCTCACCCCGCAGGGTGCGGGCCAGATTACCACAGCGCCCCTGGCCGTCGCGGGGCGCGTCGGCCTCGTGCTGGCGGGGGGCGCGGGCCAGCGTTTCGATCCCAGCGGCGAACGCTACAAGCTGGTGCAGCCGCTGCCGGATGGGCGCGCCGTCGTGCGCGCGGCCTGCGAGGCGCTGCTGCCCTGGGTCGATGCCGTGGTCGTGGTGTGCGGCGCGCGCCAGGCGGAAATCGCCAACGCGCTGGCAGGCCTGGCCTGGCAGGCCGTTCCCTGCCCCGAGGCCGCACGCGGCATGGGTGCCACCCTGAAACACGGCATCGCCGCCACGCCAGCAGCAAGCGGCTGGGTCGTGGCGCTGGCCGACATGCCTTTCCTGGCTGCCGGCGATATCGGCGCCGTGGTGCAGGCCCTGGCAGCCGGCGCGCGCATCGCACGCCCGCGCCACGAGGGCGTGCCCGGTCATCCCGTGGGGTTTTCAGCGGATTGCCGCAACGCCTTGCTGGCGCTGGACGACGCGCAAGGCGCGGGGCCCTGGCTGCGCCAGCAGGCGGACATCACGTGGGTGGCGGGCGGGCCGGGCGTGGTGCGCGACGTGGACGTGCCTGCCGACCTGGACTGAGCCGGCGCTCAGGCCGCCGGGGCGTCCTCGGTTTCGCCGCCGAACTGGCAGACGGTGTAGAGCGGCGTGCCCGTCGCGGCAATGGCGCGCGAGCCGCCCAGTTCGGGCAGGTCGATGACCGCGGCCGCCTCGACCACATTGGCGCCCAGGCGCTGCAGCAGCTTGATGCCCGCCAGCATCGTGCCGCCGGTGGCGATCAGGTCGTCCACCAGCAGGACGCGCTGGCCGGTACGCACGGCGTCGGCGTGCATTTCCACCGTCGCATTGCCGTACTCCAGCACATACGACTCGGACACCGTGCGGGACGGCAGCTTGCCCTGCTTGCGCACGGGCACGAAGCCCAGGTTCAGCTCATAGGCCAGCACGCTGCCCACGATGAAACCGCGCGCGTCGATGCCCGCCACCAGATCCAGGCGCTGGCGCATGTAGCGATAGACGAAGAGATCGATCAGCACGCGGAAGGCGCGCGGGTCCTGCAGGACCGGGGTGATGTCGCGGAAGGTGACGCCGGGCTTCGGCCAATCAGGCACGCTGCGGATGGCGCGCCGGACCAGATCGTGGAGATCGTTCTGCATGGAAGGGCGTCCAGGGTGAAGACGGGCAGCGGCCCGGGGACGCCACTATAACCGCCCGCCCGGCGGCGAAGCCAGCGAAGTCCGCGGTGCGGACAGACGCCCTCACACCGGGCCAGCCACCGGAAGCAAGCGCCCGCTTTCAACGCGCAGCACGCGGTGCATGACGCCCGGCGGCAGGCTGGCGTGCGTGGACAGCACCACCGACCTGCCCCGCGCCGCGCGTGGCAGATCCGCAAGAAACGCCCTCTCCGTCTCGGCGTCCAGGCCCTGGGTGGGTTCGTCCAGCACCAGGACCCGGGCCGGGCTCAGCAACGCCCGCGCCAGGCACAGGCGCCGCGCCTGGCCGGCCGACAAGGTACGTCCCGTTTCGCCCGTCCAGGTGTCCAGCCCTTCCGGCAGGCCGCGCACGAACTCGCCCAGCCCCGCCGCATCCAGCGCCTCCCACAAGGCGGCCTCGCCCGCCTCGGGCGCTCCGATCAGCAGATTGGTGCGCACCGTGCCCAGGAACACCGGCGCGTCCTGCGACAGCAGCGTCACGCGCGCATGGAGGTCTTGCTGGCGCAGGGCGCGCAGGTCCACGCCGCCCAGCGTGACCCGGCCGGCGGTCGGATCGGCCAGCCGCAGCAGCAGGCTCAGCAGCGTCGACTTGCCCGCCCCGCTTTCGCCGACCAGCGCGATGCGCTCGCCCGGCGCCACGCTCAGCGACACGTTGCGCAGCACGGCGCGCCCGCCCGGCGCATAGGCATAATCCACCGCCTCCACGCGCAAGGTCACGTCGGCCGGCGGCGGCGCAGGCGTGCCGGGATCGCGCACCGCGGGCGACAGCGCAGCCAGCTCGGCCACGCGCGCGCCCGCCGACGCCGCGCCGCCCAGCCGCGCTGCGCCACGCATCAACGGCCCCACCACCTCGAAAAATCCCAGCACCGCCAGCAGCAGCCCCACCAGCACGGGACCGGGCAGCGTGCCCTCACGCAAGGCAGGCAGGCCCCAGGCCAGCACCGCCAGCACACAGGCGCCCGCCACGGCCTGCAAGGCCGCCTGGCCCGCGGTGCCCAGGTTGGCCTGGCGCTGGCGCGCCCGCGACAAGGCGGTACAGGCCTGCGCAAACTCGCGGCGCGCAGCGCCCTCCGCATCCAGGGCCAGCAAATCGGCGTGGCCTTCCACGGCCTGCAGGGCCTGGCTGCGCAGCTCGGCCGCCGCCTGCTGCGCCGCCGCGCCCGGCGCACGGCTGGCCTGCGCCAGCCACCACGGCACCAGCAGGGCGCTGGCGCCCACCGACACCGCCAGCGTCCAGGCGGCGGCGGGCAGCCAGAGACCCAACACCACGCCCAACGCCGCGCCGCCCAGCAAGGCGCAGGCGATGGGCACCAGCACCAGCAGGAACACCGAATCCAGCGCATCGACGTCGCCTGTCAGGCGCGCCACCAGGTCGCCATCGCGATAGCGCGACAGTTGCGCCAGGTCCAGCGGCAACAGCTTGCCGAACACCACCGTGCGCAGGTCCGCCAGCAGGCGCAGCGTGGCGCCATGGCCGGTCACGCGTTCGCCGTAGCGCGCGGCGATCCGCAGGAAGGACAGGCCGCGCACCAATGCCGAAGGCGCGAACAGGTTGAACGCCATGCCCGCGGTCGTCAGTGCCGCGCCCGTCAGGAACCAGCCCGAGACCCCCAGCAGCCCCACGCCCGCGGCCAGTGTCACGCCGGCCAGCGCGAAAGCCGCGGCCAAGGCCCCGGCGCGCTGGCGGTACAGGGGCGCCAGCAAGCGCCACAGGTCTCGCGCCCAGTGGCGGCGCGCGGGCATTGACGCGCCGGCCGCCGCCTGGGCGGGCAACGCAGCGGTGCGCGCGTGAACGGGCGTGCTCACTGGACTACCTTCGCGCTTCGCACTCCGGTATTCGCCCTTGGGACGGCCCGGCGGGCTCATGCCACCCTCCCGCCCGCCTGGATCCGCAACACGCGCGGGAACGCATCCAGCACGGCCTCATCGTGCGTGACCAGCAACAGCGTGCGGCCCTCGCAGAAGGCCAGGATCTCGCGCAGCACCGCGTCGCGCGTCCCGGCGTCCAGGTGCGCGGTCGGCTCGTCCAGCAGCACCAGCCCCGGGTCGCGCAGGAAGAGCCGCGCCAGCGCCACGCGCTGCGCCTGTCCGCCCGACAGGCCATAGCCGCGCGGCCCCAGCTCGGTGTCCAGCCCTTGCGGCAGGTCCTGCGCGAAGCGCAGCACGCCCGCGCGCTCGGCCGCCCGATGCAACGCCTCGGCATCGGCTTGCGGCGCGGCCAGGCGCAGGTTCCCGGCAATCGACCCGGCCTGCAGATAAGGGCGCTGGCTGATGAGCGCGACACGCTGGCGCAAGTCCGCGCGCGGCCAGTCGGCCAGCGGCCGGCCATCGAGCCGAATCGTGCCGTCACCGTCGCGCAGGCCCGCCAGGGCCTCGAGCAAGGTGGACTTGCCGATGCCGCTGGCGCCGGCCAGCGCGACGTGTTCGCCCGGCGCCAGGGAGAAACCCGCTGCATCGATGACTGGCAGCGGCCGCCCCGGCGCGCGCAGGACCAAGCCCGACACCTGCAAGGCAGCAGCGTCCGACGCCGGCTGCGCCGCCGGCGCACGCAGGGTTTCCTGTCCTTGCCCCGCGGCCAAGGCGGCAGGCTCGGGCAGGGTTTCGAAGGTCGCCGCCAATTGCGCGGCCGCCGCCCTTGCGGTGGCGCGGTCGTGATAGTGCGCGGCGAACTGCCGCAAGGGCGCATAGATCTCCGGCGCCATCAGCAAACAGAAGAGACCGGCCTGCAAGCTGAGCGGCGACACGCGCAGGTCGACGAAGCCCAGGTAGCTCAGCCCCACGTACAGCGCCACGCCGGCCACGCCCAGCGCGGCAAAGAATTCCAGCACGGCCGAGGACAGAAAGGCGATGCGCAACACCGCCATCGTCTTGGCCCGCACCACCTCGGTCGCATCACGCACCGCCTGCGCCTCGGCCTGTGCGCGGCCGAACAGCTTCAGCGTGGCCAGGCCGCGTACCCGGTCGGCGAAGAAGCCGGACAGGCGTGCGAACGCCTGCAGGTGGCGGCGGTTGGCGGCTTCCGCGCCCCAGCCCACCAGCGCCATGAAGACGGGGATGAGCGGCGCGGTCAGCAACAGAATGAGGCCCGCCACCCAGTCCACCGGCATCAGCGCCAGCGCGAAGGCCAGCGGCAGGAACGCCGCCGCGACCATGGCGGGCAGATAGCGGGAAAAGAAACCGTCCAATGCCTCGACCTGTTCGGCCAGCATGCTGGCCAGCTCGCCGGAACGCTGGCCGCGCGTCCATTGCGGACCGCGCGCCAGCAGTTGCGCAAACAGGGCCTGCCGCAACGACAGCTTGATGGACTCCGCGGCGCGCTGCCCGGCACGCTCGCCCAGCCAGGTCAGCAGGACGCGCGCGCCCATCAACGTGGCCACCACGGCGATGCCGCCGTACAGCGTGTCCACCGGCGCGCCTTCCGCAATGGCCTGGTGCAGCACCTGGGCCAGGAACCAGGTCTGCGCCAGCAACAGCGCGCCGGCCAGCAAGGGCGCGGCCACCGCCGCCATCAAGGGCCGGCGCGCGGCACGCGCCAGCCCGGCCAGCCAGCGCGCGTGCGCCCGTCCGGGTGACGAGGCCGCGGCGGCGAGCGGCGCCGCCGGCTCGTCTGCCGGCACGGGCTGGGCGGCCGGCGTCAGGCTCACGGCTGGACCGCGGGCGAGTCCAGGGGATCGTCGGTCTCGCGCTCGGGATCGGCCCCGCCGCGCAAGGGGTCCTGCGTGCGGCGCAACGGCTCGTGCTCATGCCCTTCGCGCAGTTCGAACCACATCGCGTTCAGGATGGCGAAGGCGCAGGCCAGGCCCAGGCCCAGTATCCAGGAGAAGTACCACATGGCGTTTGGCTCCTTGGTCTCAGTAGGAATTCGGCGTGTCGCCGACGGTGTGCTCGGTCACCTTGCCGCGCATCACGCGGTACACCCAGCTGGTGTAGGCAGTGACGATAGGCAGGAAGATCAGCGTCACCAGCAGCATGATCCACAGCGTCAGGTGGCTGGACGAGGCGTCCCACACCGTCAGGCTGGCGCGCGGGTCCAGGGTCGAGGGCATGATGAACGGGAACATCGACAGGCCGACGGTCAGGATGATGCCGCTGATGGCCAGCGCCGACGCCACGAAGGCCAGGACGTTGCGACGCACGGACACCAGCAGGGCCGTCAGCAGGGCCATGCCCACGCCCAGTGCCGGCGCGGCCCAGGCCAGCGGCCAGCGTTCATAGTTCTGCATCCAGGCGCCCGCGCTGACCGCCACGGTCTTGGCCGCCGGGTTCGACGCGCCGTCCGTCACGATGGCGCTGGTGATGGAATAGCCGTCGATGCCCGACGCGACCCACACGCCGCCCAGGGCGAACAGCAAGGCCGTCAGCACCGCGCCGCCACGCGCCCATTGCCGGGCACGCGCCGCCACCGGACCTTCGGTGCGCCAGGCCAGCAGCACGGCGCCGTGCGTGACCAGCATCGCCACGCTCAGCACGCCGGCCAGCAGGGCGAAGGGATTGAAGAGCGCGAAGAACGAGCCTTCGTACACCGGCCGCAAGGTGGCCGGGTCGGCGCCGAAGGGCACGCCCTGCAGGATGTTGCCCATGGCCACGCCGAACACCAGGCTGGCGATCACGCCCGAGGCGCACAGCAGCATGTCCCAGCGGGCGCGCCAGCGCGTGCCTTCGAACTTGCTGCGGTACTTGAAACCCGCCGGCCGGATGATGAGCGCCACCAGCAACAGCAGCATCGCCAGGTACAAGCCGGAGAACGAGGCGGCGTAGAGCAGCGGCCACGCCGCGAAGATCGCGCCGCCTGCCGTGATCAGCCAGACCTGGTTGCCTTCCCAGACGGGACCCACCACGTTGATGACCACGCGCCGTTCGGCGTCGGTCCTGGCCACCACGGGCAGCAACGCGGCCACGCCGAGATCGAAGCCGTCCATGACGGCGAAGCCGATGAGGAGCGCCCCCATCAGCGCCCACCACACCACGCGCAGCGTGCCGTAGTCCAGGGGAATGATGAACTGTTCCATATTGAACTCCGTATCAGCGCGCGGCGGCGGGGGCGTTGGCGAGGGCGGCGGCGCCCACGGGATCGCTGGGCGCAGGGGCCCGCGGCTTGGACTCGTCCTTGGGGCCGCTGCGCACCGCATGCAGCATCACCTTCATGCCCACGATGAAGAGCACGGTGTAGAGCGCCAGGTAGACCGACAGGCTGATGACCAGGTCCGTCAGCGACAGGCCCGATGCCGCATAGAAGGTCGGCAGCACACCTTCGATCACCCAGGGCTGGCGGCCATATTCCGCCACGAACCAGCCGCACTCGATGGCGATCCAGGGCAGCGGCAGGCTCCACAGCGCGATCTTCAGGAAGCGCGGGCTGGTGGCCAGCCTGCCGCGCGACGCCAGCCAGAAGGCCGCGGCGAAGAAGGCGATGAAGTAGATGCCCAGCGCCACCATGATGCGGAAGGTCCAGAAGAGCGGCGCCACCGTGGGCACGGTGTCCCAGGCCGCCTTGGCGACTTCGGCGTCCGTGGCCTGGGCGATGTCCTCGCGATAGCGCTTCAGCAGCAAGCCGTAGCCCAGGTCGGGCCAGGTGCGGTCGAACAGCGCGCGGGCTTCGGCGTTCTTCGGGTCGGCGCGCACCTGCTGCAAGGCGCCATAGGCCACCACGCCATTGCGCACCCGTTGCTCGGCCAGCTTCACCAGGTCATTGATGCCGAGCATGGGCGTGGTCACCGAACGCGTGCCGATCAGGCCCATCACATAGGGAATCTCGACGGCGAAATGGTTCTCGCGTCCGGCCTGGTCGGGAATGGCGAACAGGTTGAAGCTGGCCGGCGCGGGCTCGGTGTGCCACATGGCTTCCATCGCGGCGATCTTCATGCGCTGGTGCTCGGTTGTCAGGTAGCCGCTTTCGTCGCCCAGCACCACCACCGACAGCGAGGCGGCCAGGCCGAAGCTGGCGGCCACGGCCATCGAGCGCTTGGCCAGGTCCAGGTGACGGCCGCGCAGGATGTACCAGGCGCTGATCGACATGACGAACATGGCGCCCGTCACGTAGCCCGCGCTGACGGTATGCACGAACTTGGCCTGTGCCACCGGATTGAACACGACGGCCGCGAAGTCCGTCATTTCCATGCGCATGGTTTCGGGGTTGAACACCGAGCCCGTGGGGTTCTGCATCCAGCCGTTGGCGATCAGGATCCACAGCGCCGACAGGTTGGTGCCCAGCGCCACCAGCCAGGTCACGATCAGGTGGCTGACCTTGGACATGCGGTTCCAGCCGAAGAAGAACAGGCCGATGAAGGTCGCTTCCAGGAAGAAGGCCATCAGCCCCTCGATGGCCAGCGGCGCGCCGAAGATGTCGCCCACGTAGTGGCTGTAGTACGACCAGTTCATGCCGAACTGGAACTCCATGACCACGCCCGTGGCCACGCCCAGCGCGAAGTTGATGCCGAAGAGCGTGCCCCAGAACATCGTCATGCGGCGCCAGATGGTGCGTCCGGTCATGACGTACACGCTTTCCATGATGGCGATCAGGAAGGACAGCCCGAGCGTGAGGGGAACGAAGATGAAGTGGTACATGACCGTCAGGGCGAACTGCAGCCGCGACAGGTCGACGACGTTGAAATCAATCATGATGGCCAACCTTGCAGGAAGGGAGATCGGCCCGACAGGGGCCGCGACGAACAGGCGCCGCGGCCTGTGGTGACGCAGAGGGGGTATCCGGATTCATGAGGGTGCTGCCTTGGGTCGTGCTTCAGGGAAGGAAAGGGGGAATCAACGTTTGCCACCACCGCTGAGTTTTCCGGCGATGCTCAGCACCTTCTGCACCTTGGACCCCAGGCGCATCAGGCGCTCCAGCGTCTCGGGCGGCAGGCGCTGGATCTCGTCGAACCAGGCGGTGGAAAGCTCGATCAGCTCGAGCATGTCTTTCATGCGGGCTTGCGCGTGGCGCTCGGCCGCGTCGGCCGGCGGCTCCAGCAGCGTGTCGCGCAGCAGCGTCAGGGTGGGTTCGATCTCGCGCTTGCGCTTTTCCTCGACCAGCACCCGGAAGATTTCCCAGACGTCGCTGGGCGAATCGAAGTAGTCGCGCCGGTCGCCCACCTGGTGGACCATCTTCACCAGCCGCCAGGACTGCAGTTCCTTCAGGCCCATGCTGACGTTCGAGCGCGAGAACCCCAGGGTCTCGGCGATGTCATCGGCATTCAGCGGCTTCTCGGACAGGAACAGCAGCGCGTAGATCTGGCCGACGGTGCGATTCACGCCCCAGCGGCTGCCCATTTCTCCGAAATGCAGGACGAAACGTTGGGACTGGGGGGTGAGTTGCATGGGGCTGGCCTGCGTTGTCGCGCGTGTTACGTTTTCTGTTACGTTGATTTCACTAATTGCTGAAATTATCGAACTTCATGTGATTAAAAGCAAACGTAACGCGCACGGCCAGCCGGAAACCGTGCCGGCCAGGCCACAGTTGGCCCGGGGCTTGCTTCAACAACATGTCAGAAACCGCGCCAAGGCCGGCTCAGGACGAAAAAAAACCGCCAGGGAGGTCCTGGCGGTTTTCCAAGCAAACCTTGCTGCGTCGGGCGGCCGGCGTCGCGCCCCGCTCAGGACGCCCCGCTCACGGCACGCGGCTCAAGGCGCCTTGACCGTCACGGCGGCGCTGACGCGGCGCGCCTTCTCGCGTGCAGCCTCCACGTCGTCGGCCACGGCCAGGCCCACGCCCATGCGGCGCTTGGTGAAAGACTCCGGCTTGCCGAACAGGCGGATGTCCGTGCCCGGCTCGGCCAGCGCATCGGCCACGCCATGGAAGCTGACGCCCTGGGCATCCACCCCGCCATAGATCACGGCGCTTGCGCCCGGCTGGCGCAGGCGCGTGTCCACCGGCAGGCCCAGCAGCGCGCGGGCATGCAGCTCGAATTCGTTCTGGGCCTGGGTGATCAGCGTGACCATGCCGGTGTCGTGCGGACGCGGGCTGACCTCCGAGAACCAGACCTCCTCGCCCGCCACGAACAGTTCCACGCCGAAGATGCCCAGGCCGCCCAGGTCGCCCGTGACGGCCAGCGCGATTGCCTCGGCGCGGGCCAGGGCCTTGGGCGCCATGGGGTGCGGCTGCCAACTCTCCACGTAATCGCCGTCGACCTGCTTGTGGCCGATGGGCGCGCAGAACCCGGTCTGCACCGTGCCGTCGGCGCCGCGATAGCGCACGGTCAGCAGGGTTATCTCGTAGTCGAAGTTGATGAAACCCTCGACGATGGCGCGTCCGGCGCCCACGCGCCCGCCTTCCTGGCAGTAGCGCCAGGCGGCCGCCACGTCGGCCTCGCTGCGCAGCACCGACTGGCCCTTGCCCGACGAGGACATCACCGGCTTGATGACGCAGGGATAGCCGATGCCGCCGTCGATGGCGGCGCGCAGTTCGGCCTCGGTGTCGACGAAGCGATAGGGCGAGGTCGGCAGGCCCAGGGTCTCGGCCGCCAGTCGGCGGATACCCTCGCGGTTCATGGTCAGGCGCGCGGCGCGGGCCGTCGGTGTCACGCGGGTGACGCCGGCTGCCTCCAGCTCCACCAGCAGGTCGGTGGCAATGGCCTCGATCTCGGGCACCACCACGTCGGGACGCTCGGTTTCGATCACGCGGCGCAGCGCAGCGGCGTCGGTCATGGGCACCGTATGCGAGCGATGGGCCACCTGCTGGCCGGGCGCGTTGTCATACCGGTCCACGGCAATCACCTCGGCGCCCAGGCGCTGCAGGGCGATCACCACTTCCTTGCCCAGTTCGCCGGCGCCCAGCAACATGACGCGGGTGGCCGAGGGGCTCAAGGGGGTACCGAGGACGGGCGTGGGCAGGTCGGCCATGACGATCGAATTCCAAAAATAGGGACGCCCAGGAACGCCGGGCGGGCAGGAAACGAAGCTTGCCACAGCGCCGCGCCCGCCCGCAAACGCGCCATCCCGGCGGACGTCACGGGGTTTCCCTGCACCCTGACGCCCCTCTGAATTAAACTCCTGCGATGACCGACACCCCTATCTTCCAGCCGGGCGACGCCCTGGCCAGCGCGCGCCGCACCCTCCTGACGGAGGCGCAGGCCATCGAGACGCTGGCCGCGCGCCTGGACGACGCCTTCGCCGAGGCGGTCCGGCTGCTGCTCGCCTGCCGGGGCCGCGTGGTCGTCAGCGGCCTGGGCAAGACCGGCCACATCGGCCGCAAGATCGCCGCCACGCTGGCCTCCACCGGCACGCCGGCCTTTTTCCTGCACGCCGCCGAGGCCGTGCACGGCGACCTGGGCATGCTGACCGCCCAGGACGTCCTCATCGCGCTGTCGCACTCCGGCGCCAGCCAGGAACTCCTGACCGTGCTGCCCGCGGTGCGCCGCCTGGGCGCCAAGGTCATCGCCATCACCGGCAACCCGCAGTCCGAACTGGCGCAACTGGCCGACATCCACCTGAATGGCGCCGTCGACCAGGAAGCCTGCCCGCTCAACCTGGCCCCCACCGCCAGCACCACCGCGGCGCTCGCCCTGGGCGACGCGCTGGCCGTGGCCTGTCTGGAAGCCCGCGGTTTCGGCCCCGAGGACTTCGCCCGCTCGCACCCCGGCGGGGCGCTGGGCCGCCGGCTGCTGACCCACGTGCGCGACGTCATGCGCCAGGGCGGCGCCGTGCCGCGCGTGCCACTGTCGGCAACGCTCTTCCAGGCGCTGGAGGAAATGTCGGCCAAGGGCATGGGCATGACCGTCATCGTCGATGACGCGAACCGCCCCGCCGGCATCTTCACCGACGGCGACCTGCGCCGCCTGATCGAACGCCGCGGCGACCTGCGCGGCCTGCTGGCCGCCGAAGGCATGAGCCGCAACCCCCGCACCATTGCCGCCGAGGCGCTCGCCGTCGACGCCGCCGCGCAAATGGATGAACAACGCCTGAGCCAGATGCTGGTAGTGGGCAAGCAAGGCGAACTGATCGGGGCGCTGCACATGCACGACCTGATGGCCGCCAAAGTGGTTTGACGATGACGATGAGCATTCCCCACCCCGCCGAATCCCTGGTCCTGTCCCGCGTGACCCCCGTCGTGCGCGAACGCGTCTCGGCCGTGCGTCTCATGGTGTTCGACGTGGACGGCGTCCTGACCGACGGCAGCCTCTGGTATGGCGAGAACGGCGAGGCGCTCAAGCGCTTCAACGTGCTGGACGGCCACGGCCTGCGCCTGCTGGGCGAAAGCGGCGTCATCGTGGCGCTCATGACGGGCCGCCAGGGCCCCATCGTCGACCGCCGGGCCGCCGAACTGGGCATCTCGCATGTCCTGCAAGGCGTGCGCGACAAAGGCACCGCCCTGACGGAACTGGCGCAGCGCCATAATGTCCTATTGGACCAGACCGGCTACATGGGCGATGACCTCATCGACCTGCCCGCCATGCAGCGCGCGCGTTTCGCCGCCAGCGTGCCGGGCGCGCCGGCGTACGTCGCCCAGGCCGCGCACTGGGTCGCCAGCCGCCCCGGCGGCGAAGGCGCCGCGCGCGAATGCTGCGACCTCATCCTGGCCGCGCAAGGCCGGCTGGGCACCTATTTCCAGCCCGGCCTGCTTGGCCCCGGAGGCATCCAGTAAGCCATGAAAGAACGCTTTTCCTCCCTCGTCGCGCTGGGCCTGCTGCTTGCCCTGGTATTGGGCACGTGGTGGGCGGCCGACTACGCGCAACGGTCGATCCCCATCGACCCGCCCCGCCGCGTCACCCACGAGCCCGACTCCTGGGCAGAGAAGTTCGTCATGCTGCGCGCCGACGAGACCGGCGCCCCCATCAACCGCCTGGAAGGCGATTTGATGCAGCACTATCCCGACGACGACTCCTACGAGATCACCAATCCGCGCGCCGTGGGCCAGCGCGCCGGCACGCCCGTCACCATCGGCACGGCGCGCGTGGCCGTCATGGACCAGGACGCCAACCGCATCATCATGCGCCAGGATGCCCGCCTGCACCGCATGCCCGACGGCCAACGCGCCGCGATGGACGTGCGCAGCGAGGAGATCATCATGCTGATCGATCAGGACCTGGCCTACACCGACAAGCCCGCGCAGGTCGACCAGGGCCGCTCGCGCATGAATGGCACCGGCATGCGCTACAACAACAAAACCCGCCAACTCGAGGTCCACTCCGCCACCGACGTGCAGATCTCCGGCGCCGAAACCCGTTCGCGCAACACGCGGACCGATACTCCCTCACGATAAAAAGATGATGACCGCCTCGCGCTCCTTCCTCCCCGCCCTGCTGGCCGCACTGACGCTGGCGCTGCCCGTGCACGCCGCCCAGCAGCCGCCCGCCGAGGACCCCGACACCCTGATCCTGTCGGACACCCTGCACTATGACGACGTGAAGCGCACCAGCACCTTCACGGGCAACGTCATCATGACCCGCGGCGACCTGACCCTGAAATCGGACACGCTGGCGATGCGCGAGGATGCCGACGGCTTCCAGTTCGGCACCGCCACGGCGAACAAGGGCAAGGAGGTCTTCATCCGCCAGGTCCGCGCCGGCACGGCCGAAGTCATGGAAGCCACGGGCCTGCGCGCCGAATACGACGGCAAGAACGAAACGCTGGACATCATCGGCCAGGCGGTCGTCACGCGCCTCGTGTGTGGCAAGCCCTTCGACAACGTGCGTGGCCAGCGCATCCGCTACAACCAGAAGACCGACACCTACGAAGCCTTCGGCGGCGGCGACTCGGCCGCGCCCGGCGGACGCGTGCGCTCGGTCGCGCAGTCGCGCGCCAAGTCCGACGCGGCGGCCGCGGCATGCAAGGACGTCGCCCCGGCCAAGCCCGCGGCGTCGAACTGAGGGGGCCGCAAGCATGAGCGCAGACGCAAAAGCCACCGCCAACGCCACCGACGCCGACCTGCCCGGCGCCTCGGCCGCCGTCGCCAGCGGCCTGTCCAGCCAAGCCGGCCGGCTGCGCGCCGTCGGCCTGCGCAAGACCTACAACAGCCGCACCGTGGTCCAGGACGTCTCCATCGCCGTGGACAGCGGCGAGGTCGTGGGGCTGCTCGGCCCCAATGGCGCGGGCAAGACCACCAGCTTCTACATGATCGTGGGCCTCGTGCCCGCCGACGCCGGCCGCATCGAGATCGACGGCGTGCCGGTCACCGCCATGCCCATCCACAAGCGGGCACGGCTGGGCCTGTCCTACCTGCCGCAGGACGCCTCGGTGTTCCGCCGCCTGACGGTCGAACAGAACATCCGCGCCGTGCTGGAACTGCAGGTCGACGCCAACGGCAAGGCACTCTCGGCGGCCAAGACCGAGGAACTGCTCGAATCGTTGCTGGAAGAACTCCAGATCGGCCACATCCGCCGCAACATGGCCATCTCGCTGTCGGGCGGCGAACGCCGCCGCGTCGAGATCGCCCGCGCGCTGGCCACGCAGCCGCGCTTCATCCTGCTGGACGAGCCCTTCGCCGGCGTGGACCCCATCGCGGTCATCGAAATCCAGCGCATCGTGCGCTTCCTGAAGAGCCGCAACATCGGCGTGCTCATCACCGACCACAACGTGCGCGAAACGCTGGGCATCTGCGACCGCGCCTACATCATCAGCGAAGGCAAGGTGCTGACCGATGGCCATCCCGACGAGATCGTCGGCGATCCCGCCGTCCGGCGCGTCTATCTGGGCGAGCACTTCCGGATGTAAAAAACCGGTGCCAGACCCGTTCTTGCTTACACGCAAGAACCCACGTAAAACGACGTGTAACGACCCCGCCCAGACCCTTGGTTTCGGCGGGGTTTGTCTATACACTGAATTCACGACGAACTCGTTTCAGGAGGATGGCCTACAAGTCCAAACCCGCGTACCCACGCGCCTTGTTTTAGTCACGATAGGAGAGTTCCATATGAACCTGAGCATCAGTGGTCACCATCTCGACGTCACCCCCGCCATCCGGGAATATGTCCTCACCAAGCTGGCGCGCGTGCTGCGTCACTTCGACAACGTCATCGACACGCAGGTCATACTCTCGGTCGAGCCCCTGAGGCACAGAGCCGAAATCACGATGCGTGTCCGCGGCAAGGACATTCATTGCGAAGCCGTCGAGGAAAACCTTTACGCGGCCATCGACGCCCTGGCCGACAAGGTCGACCGCAAGGTCATCCAGCACAAGGATCGACTCCAGAACCACTCGCATGAGCCCGCAAAGCGGCAAATGGCGGCATAGCGCCCGTCAACGTGCACGCGGCGTGTCCCTGAGCTGACGCGCCCTCGCCTGGCGTCCCTCGAGCTTTCGCGGGGCCCAGGCCAGCCAAGATTTCCTTGGTTTCCAGCAGTCCCTCCCCCATTCCGACACACTCGCTCCTGGCGGCTTGCTGCCCCCGGCCGTACCGGTCTATGCTTGTCCCTCACGGCGAGGCTTCGGCCACGCACACTGATTGCGGCAATGCCACGCCGCCAGGCTTCTCGCGGGGACTGGCGCGCATCGTCCGAAGACGCCCGCCCAGCATGCGGCGCCGGGGCGTTTTGTGCATTGCGACATTCGAAACCTATAATGCTTCGCATGAACCACTTGTCGCGTATCCTGCCGGCCGGAAATGTCGTCCTTGACCTGCCGGTCACAAGCAAAAAGCGGGCGTTCGAACAAGCCGGCCTGCTCTTCGAAAACCAGCACGGCCTGGCGCGCACCACGGTGTTCGACAGCCTGTTCTCTCGAGAGCGGCTGGGCTCGACGGCCCTGGGACAGGGCGTCGCGGTGCCGCACGGCCGGGTCAAGGGCCTGACCGAAGCGCTGGCGGCGTTCTATCGTCTGGCACAGCCCGTGCCCTTCGATGCGCCCGATGGCCAGCCCGTCAGCCTGCTGATGATCCTGCTCGTGCCGGAAACGGCCACCCAGCAGCACCTGGACATCCTGGCCGAACTCGCGCAACTGCTGTCGAACAAGCCCTTGCGTGAACGCCTGAATACCGAGACAGACCCTGCCATCGTGCACCGGCTGCTCACCACCGGCCAGCCCTGACCTCTACAGAGCGTGACATGCTGACAGTCCAGGATCTTGTAGACGACAACGCCGACAAAATTCCCTTCACCTGGATCGCCGGCCACGCTGCCGCGGACAACGGCATCCCGGACGACGGAACCTCGGCCGCCGACCTCATCGGCCACCTGAACCTCATCCACCCCTCGCGCATCCAGGTCGTGGGCGAGGGCGAAATGGCCTACTACACCCGCATGGATGCACGGCGCCGATCACAACAGATCGACGAACTGCTGGTGGGCAACGTCCCGGGCATCCTGCTGGCCGACGGCCTGTCCGCCCCCGACGACCTCATCGAGAACTGCGAAAAGCACAACGTCCCGCTGCTGTCGACGCCGATCAGCGCCGCGCAGGTCATCGACCTGCTGCGCGTCTACCTGGGCAAGCGCCTGGCGCCCACCACCACCGTGCACGGCGTCTTCATGGACGTGCTGGGCGTGGGCGTGCTGATCACCGGCGAATCGGGCCTGGGCAAGAGCGAGCTGGCGCTGGAACTGATTTCGCGCGGCCACGGGCTCGTCGCCGACGATGCCGTGGAGCTGTCGCGCACCGCGCCCAGCGTCATCGAAGGGCACTGCCCGCCGTTGCTGCAGAACCTGCTGGAAGTGCGCGGCCTGGGACTGCTCGACATCCGCACCATCTTCGGCGAGACCTCGGTGCGCCGCAAGATGCGCCTGAAGCTCATCGTGCACCTCATCCGCGCCACCGCGCAGGACAAGTTCGAACGCCTGCCGCTGCAGGACATGACGCAGGACATGCTGGGCCTGCCCATCCGCCGCGTCATGCTGCAGGTGGCCGCCGGGCGCAACCTGGCCGTGCTGGTCGAGGCCGCCGTGCGCAACACCATCCTGAAGCTGCGTGGCATCGACACGCTGGGCGAATTCATGGAACGCCAGACCATCGCGATCATGCAGAACAGCAAATGACGGCGCCCATCGAAGAGTCCCCGGCGCTGCACGTCGTCCTGATCACCGGCATCTCGGGCTCCGGCAAGTCCGTTGCGCTGCGCCTGCTGGAGGACTCCGGCTACACCTGCATCGACAACCTGCCCGTGCGCTTCCTGCACGAGTTCCTGGGCAACGCCAAGGAAGACGAAAGCCTCAAGCGCGTGGCTGTCGCCATCGATGTCCGCTCGCCGGGCGAACTGGCCGAGCTGCCCGACGTCATCACCGCGCAGCGCGCCATGGGCACCGAACTGCGCGTCATCTTCCTGGATGCCAACACCGACACGCTGGTCCAGCGCTATTCGGAATCGCGCCGGCGCCACCCGCTGGCCGACCGCCTGCGCACCGCGGCGGGCGGCACGCCCTCGTTGAAGGAATGCATCGCGCACGAACGCGAGCTGCTGGCGCCGCTGCGCGAGCAGGAACACGTCATCGACACCTCCGAGCTCACGCCTGGCCACCTGCGCGCCTGGGTGCGCGACCTGGTGCATGCCGACCGCCAGCCGCTGGTGCTGACCTTCCAGTCCTTCGCCTACAAGCGCGGCGTGCCGCGCGACTCCGACCTCGTCTTCGACGTGCGCTGCCTGCCGAACCCGCATTACGACAGCCAGCTGCGTCCGCTGACCGGCAAGGACGAACCCGTGGCAGCGTGGCTGCGCGGCTTCGACGAGGTCGAGCAGATGATCGTGGACATCGAGGGCTTCATCCGCCGCTGGCTGCCGCGCTACATGCAGGACACGCGCAGCTACCTGACGGTGGCCGTCGGCTGTACAGGCGGCCAGCACCGTTCCGTCTACATCGTCGAGGAACTCTCGCGGCGCTTCGCCGACCACCAGCCCCTGCTCGTGCGTCACCGCGCGCAACCGGCAAACGACCCCGCATGAACACCATGATGCCTGCCTCCAGCCACGGCGCTGCGCGCGGCTGGCGCGTGCTGCGCACCGCGCTGATCGTCGCCACCGTCCTCGTCCTTGCCGCCTGCGGCGCCTCGCCCAAGAAGTCGGGCGGCGGCGGGTATTACAAGGACGACGGCCCTCACGACAGCCCGCCCAGCAACCTGGACGCCATCCCGGATGCCGTGCCGCGCATCGAACCGCTATCCGCCGGCACGATGCGCCCCTACGTCATCTTCGGCAAACGCTATGTGCCGGACACCACCGACCGTCCCTACAAGGCGCGCGGCCGGGCATCGTGGTATGGCCGCAAGTTCCACGGCAACAGCACCTCCAATGGCGAGAAGTACGACATGTACGCCATGACGGCCGCGCACACCACCCTGCCGATACCCAGCTATGTGCGCGTCACGCGCGTGGGCACGAACAAGACCGTGGTGCTGCGCGTGAACGACCGCGGCCCCTTCCATGACGGGCGCATCATCGACCTGTCGTATGTCGCGGCCCACAAGCTGGGCATCATCGGCCCGGGCAGCGGCGAGGTCATCGTCGAGCGCATCCTGCCCGACGAGATCCGCGAGATCCAGGCAGGCCGCGCCGCCGCCAATCCGGGCGCGCAGGCAGTGGCCTACGAGCCCGCCCCCGCACCACAGGCGCAACCGCTACCCCCGCCTGTCGCCGCCATCCCGGCTTCGTCGGCCCCCACGCAAGCGGCCATCGGCGCGCCCGACACCGGCGCGCGCGGCGTCTTCCTGCAACTGGGCGCCTTCGGCGAAGCCGGCAATGCGCACGCCCTGGCCGGGCGCGTCGGCACGGCGTTCTCGCCGGGCGAGACGCCTGCCATCAATGTGCATCAATCGGGGTCGTTCTATCGCGTACGCATCGGGCCGTACGCCGACCGCATGAGCGCCGAGCGCGCGGCGCAGGACGTGGCCAACCGCACGGGCGTGATTCCCAGCCTGGCGATCGTGCCCTGAGTTGCATCAATGCGCTCTCCGAGTTACCGATACCCGGTTGAAGAGTGCGATGTCTCTGTAGACCAGCGCCCGCAACTAGCTGCCTATCGCACTTTCCGAGATGATTGCCTAAAGCAACTTCAAGGTGATACTGACACTTCGGTATTGAGCCAAATTCTGGAGCTTACCTGGCATACATTGATATTCCGCACTCTCAATGAAGCTCGCAGAATTGAGGAAAGCAGGACCGTCAATGGAGCGATGTGGGAGTTAATTACGACTGGCCACGCCACGATTTTGACCTTAGGGGTTAGACGATTAGTAGATCGGCACTCGGCAGCCGACTCCGCGTGGAACGTCATCAGAACCATCGAGCGCCGCACTGAACTTCTAACTCGACAGAATTTCGTTTGTCATGATGGACTCCCGTTTGACAATGAGTCCGCTTGGCAGAACTTCCTGTCAACTCGGGCACCCGGCTCGGGACCACAATGGTTAGCGACACATGGTCCTAACGCATTCGACTCATCTGCCCGGATGCACGAAACGTTTGATGCACTAAGCGGATATCCATCTCATAGACACCGACAAGACCGCATACAACCAGACGTCTTTATCACTTTGCGACAAGCCTTAGAACACTCCTCTATCAAGAGAGTGTGCAACGTGGCCGACAAACAGATTGCCCACGCAGAGCGCCTTAAACCCAACTCCCCTCCGATCTCCCCTATTACTTACAACGATGTAGATGAGGCGCTTAGCACTATCGTCCGTGTCTGCGAGTTTGTCTCTTGCGACATTCTCGGGGAAGGTGGGTTTAGCTCCATTGTCGCCACCCCGCAGTTTGACGTGCTAGAAGCACTGGACAAACCGTGGTGCCTGTCTAGCTCTCTATCAAATTTGAACGACTATTGGTACGAGACCACCCGAAAAATGGAAGAATGGGCTTCTTCAGCAGAAGAGCTAGCCCCAAAAAGACCTTCTTAGCCAGCCAGCCGATATCACGGCCAACGGCAAAGCCCTCTTCATCAATGGCTCAGCCCGGCTTGCGCGCCAGCGCGGCCGCGTACAGCTGGTCGCGCGGCAGGCCGCTCACCTTCGCGGCCACGCGCGCGGCGTCGCGCACCGACACCGTTTCCAGCAAGGCATCCAGCAGCGCCAGGGTTTCCGGCGCAATGGCCTCGTCGCCGCTCTCGGGCGCGGCGGGCGCCTCGTGCACGATCAGCACGAACTCGCCCTGGCCGCGGTGCGCATCGGCCGCCAGCCAGGCCGCCGCCTCGGCCAGCGTCACCGTCGCGATTTCCTCGAAACGCTTGGTCAGCTCGCGCGCCAGCGTCAGTTGCCGCTCGGGGCCGGCCACCTCCAGCAAATCCGACAGCGTGGCCGACAGGCGGTGGGGCGACTCGTAGATCACCACCGGCGCGGGCAGCGCGCACCACAGGCGCAGCCAGCGCTGGCGTGCCGCCTGCTTGGCGGGTGCGAACCCCGCGAAGGCAAAGGCGGGATTCTCGTCGGACGTGACGCCGCTGCCCATCAGGGCGGCGATGACGGCGCTGGGGCCCGGCACGGGCACCACCTTGTGGCCAGCCTCGCGGGCAGCACGCACGATGCGGGCGCCCGGGTCGCTGACCGCGGGCGCGCCTGCGTCCGACACCAGCGCCACGCGTTCGCCGCGCGCCAGGCGCGCCACCACGTCCTGCGCGGCGGCGGCCTCGTTGTGACGGTGCGCGGCCATGAGCGGCGTGCCCACGCCCCACGCGTCCATCAGCACGCGGCTGGCGCGGGTGTCCTCGGCGGCGATGACGTCGGCGCGCACCAGCGCCTGCCAGGCCCGCAGGCCCAGGTCGCCCAGGTTGCCGATGGGCGTGGCCACCACGTACAGCGCCCCTTCGGGCCAATGCTGGCCGTCGACGCGCTCGGCCACGCGGCGCCAGGCATCGTGGGGGGACTGGACGTTTTCGTTCATGGGGGACTTCTCAGGCGCTGGAGGGTCTGCCAGTGTAGCCGCCACCCTCTTTCGCCCCGCGCTGCCATGCCTGCCCCCACCGACACGCCGCTTCCCGCCCTGCCCGCCTCGGCCTGGCAGACCGTGCGCAACGCCCAGAGAAAGGCGCAACGCAGCCGCCAGCGCGCGGCCCGGCCACGCGCTGGCGACGGCCGGGCGTCGGAGGCGGCGCAGAGGCCGGCCAGCCCCGTCACGGCCGCCCAGCGCCGCGGCCAGGCCACGGAAGACGCGGCGCTGGCCCTGCTGTGCCGCGCCGGCCTCGCGCCCCTGGCGCGCAACCTGCGCTGCAAGGCGGGCGAGATCGACCTCGTCATGCGCGACGGCGACGTGCTCGTCTTCGTCGAGGTCCGCTACCGGGCGGCGGCTCGCCACGGCGGCGCGGCGGCCAGCGTGGACGCCGCCAAGCAGGCCCGCGTGGCCCGGGCCGCGGCGCATTTCCTGCCCCGTCTTGCCCGCGCCGGCTGGAACGGCCGGCAACCCGCCTGCCGCTACGACGTCGTGGCCGCGGAAGACGGGTCGCTGACCTGGCTGCGCGGCGCCTTCGACACCCCGGACGCCCCCGCTTGAGCACGCGCAGGACCGCCTTTCCCACCCGCGCCACGAGACAGCCGCCGTGAGATAATCGCGCCCATGGACATGACCTCTCGTATGACGGCGCATTTCAATGACGCCATCTCCACCTTCCAGGAAAGCAGCCAGGCCCTGAGCGGCCCGCTCGCCCTGGGCGTGGACCTGTTGTTCGCCGCCCTGGCCAACAACGGCAAGATCCTGGCCTGCGGCAATGGCGGCTCGGCCGCCGACGCCCAGCACTTCATCGCCGAACTGGTCGGCCGCTTCGAGCGCGAACGCCTGCCGCTGGCCGGCATCGCGCTGAACACCGACACCTCCATCCTGACCGCGGTCGGCAACGACTACGGCTACGAACACGTCTTCGAGCGCCAGGTCCTGGCGCTGGGCCAACCCGGCGACGTGCTGGTGGCCATTTCCACCAGCGGGAACTCCGTCAACGTGGCACTGTCCATCGAAGCAGCCCATGAACGCGACATGCGCGTCATCGCGCTCACGGGCAAGGGCGGCGGCCAGTTCAACGACCTGCTCACCCCGGACGACATCCACCTGTGCGTGCCGCATGACCGCACCATGCGCATCCAGGAGGTCCACATCCTGCTGTTGCACGCGCTGTGCGACGGCATTGACGCCTTGCTGCTCGGAGACCCCGCATGACCCTGACCGCCCGTCGCGCCGCCCGCCCCCTGCTGATCGCCGCGGCACTCGCCGCCGGCACCAGCCTGCTGTCGGCCTGCGCCCCGCTGGTCGTGGGCGCCGCTGCCGGCGGCACGGCCCTGGTCGCCACCGACCGCCGCACGGCTGGCGTGCAGCTGGAAGACCAGAACATCGGCTTCAAGGTCGAAAGCAACATGCGGCGCCATTTCGGCGACACCGCGCGCATCAATGCCTCGGCCTACCAGACCAAGGTCCTGCTGACCGGCGAAGCCCCCAATGAAACGGTCAAGCAGCAGGCCTCCGAAATCGCCGGCAAGGTCGAGAACGTCACCCACGTCTACAACCAGTTGAACATCGGCCCGGTGTCCAACGCGGAAGCCCGCACCAACGACACCTGGCTGGGCACCAAGGTGCGCACCGCCCTCATCAACACCAAGGGCGTGCCCTCGCGCACGCTCACCGTCACGGTCGAGCGCGGCGTGGTCTACCTGCAAGGCAAGGTCACCCGCCTGGAAGGCGATTATGCGTCCGCCGCCGCCGCCAACGTCAGCGGCGTGAAGCAGGTCGTGCGCCTGCTCGACGTCATGACGCCCGAGGAAGAGCGCGCGCTGGCCGAATCGCAGAAGAACCCCGGCAGCCAGAAGAGCCAGGCCGCCCCCATCACCAATGGCAGCGAGCCTGCCCAGGAAGCCGCGCCGCAGACGCTGCCGTCCTCGGGCGTTGAAGTCATGCCCATCCAATGAAAAAACTCCTGATCGTCCTCGTCCTCGTCATCGCCGGCGGCATTGGCGCCTGGTTCATCTGGAACCCCGCGCCCAAGGCGCCGGAACTGGCCTTCACCACGATCAAGGGCGAGCAGCTTTCCATGGAAAGCCTGCGCGGCAAGGTGGTGCTGGTGAAATTCTGGGCCACCAGCTGCGTCACCTGCATCAAGCAGATGCCCGACACCATCGAGAACTACACGCGCTTCCACGATCGCGGCTTCGAGACCATCGCCGTGGCCATGAACTACGACCCGGCCAACTACGTCCTGAACTACGTCGAGACGCGCAACCTGCCGTTCAAGGTCGTGCACGATACGAAGGGCGAGATCGCCAAGGGCTTCGGCGACGTGCGGCTCACCCCCACCGCCTTCCTGATCGACAAGCAGGGCCGCATCGTCAAGCGCTACCTGGGCGAGTACGACAAGGCCGATTTCCACGCCACGCTGGAAAAGGCGCTGGCCGGCTGAAGCTGCCAGGCGGCACACGGAAAAATAGCCACCGCGAGGGTGGCTATTTTTTTTACCCGTCTCTTACCTGACTGCTTCCCTCAGAACGCCGGCACCACCGCGCCCTTGTACTTCTCCTCGATGAAGGCCTTGGTCTCGGCCGACTGCAGGGCCTGGATCAGCTTCTTCACGGCCGGGGCATCCTTGTTGTCGGGACGCGTGACCAGCAGGTTCGCATAGGGCGAGTCCTTGTCCTCGATGAAGAGGGCGTCCTGGGTGGGCGACAGGCCGGCCTCCAGGGCATAGTTGGTGTTGATCAGCGCCAGGTCCACGTCCGCCAGCACGCGCGGCAGCGTGGCCGCCTCCAGTTCGCGGAAGCGGAACTTGCGCGGGTTCTCCGCCACGTCGCGCGCCGTCGCCAGGATATTGGACGGGTCCTTCAGCTTGAGCAGCCCCTGCTTCTGCAGCAGCACCAGCGAGCGGCCCGCGTTGGACGGATCGTTGGGAATCGCGATGGTGGCGCCATCCTTCAGGTCGGCCACGGCCTTGACCTTCTTCGAATAGGCGCCGAAAGGCTCGACGTGCACCGCGCCCACCGGCACCAGGTTCGTCCCGCGGTCCTTGTTGAACGTATCCAGATAGGGCTTGTGCTGGAAGAAGTTGGCGTCCAGGTTCTTCTCGAAGACCTGCAGATTGGGCTGCACGTAGTCGGTGAAGACCTTGATGTCGAGCTCGACACCCTCCTTGGCCAGGCGCGGCTTCACGAACTCCAGCAGCTCGGCATGGGGCACGGGCGTGGCCGCGATCGAGAGCTTTTCCGCCTGCACGCCACTGGCGGCCAGCGCCAGCACGGAAGTGGCGATCAGGGAACTGACGGTCTTGAACATGATGACTTCCTCCAGGAACGATGGAACAGAACGATTGAACGGACAGGGATCGGGAAGGCCTTATTTCCGGTTCAGGCGCTGCACCAGCCAGTCGCCCAGCACCTGCACCCCCTGCACCATGACCACCAGCGCAGCGACGGTCACGATCATTACGTCGGTCTGGTAACGCTGATAGCCGAAACGCACCGCCAGGTCGCCCAGGCCGCCGCCGCCGATCACGCCCGACATGGCCGAATAGCCCACGAGCGTGATCGCGGTCACCACGGTCGCGGCAATGAGCCCGGTCGTGGCCTCGGGCAGCAAGGCCCACAGCACCGTCTGGCGCGAATCCGCGCCCATGGCATGGCAGGCTTCGGTCACGCCGGGGTCCAGTTCACGCAGCACGTTCTCCACCAGCCGGGCGAAGAACGGCGCCGCGCTGGCCACCAGCGGCGGAATCGCGCCCTGGACCCCCAGCGACGTTCCCGCCAGCACGCGCGTGAGCGGAATCATCACGATCAGCAGGATCAGGAAAGGCACCGAGCGCAGGACGTTCACGATGAAGGAGAGCACGCCGTAGACGGCACGGTTGGCCAGCATCTGGCGCGGCCCCGTCAGGAACAGCACCACGCCCAGCGGCAAACCGATCAGCACCGTGAAGCCCAGCGAGAAACCCGTCATCAACAGCGTGTCGGCAGCCGCCTCGCCGATCAACGGCCAGTCCAGGGAGGCCCAGTCCATCATCGCAGCACCTCATGGTCGATCCGCGCCTCGGCCAGCCTCGCCAGCAGCCGCGCCACGGTCGCCTCGTCGGCGTCCACGGCCAGCACCAGCTGTCCGTAATGCGCTTCCTTGATGCGGCTCACCGTCCCTTGCAGGATGCTCAGGTCGACGTCCAGTTCACGCGACAGGCGCGAGAGCAGGGGACGGGCGGTGTCATCGCCCCGCAGGCTCAGGCGGAGGATCCGTCCCGGCGCCGCATCGGCCAGCGCCTGCCAGCCTTCGGCCTGCACCCCGCTTTCGGCCAACAGGCGCTGCGTCACCGCGTGCCGGGGGTGCAGGAAGACATCCAGCACCTCGCCAGACTCGACGACGCGGCCGGCATCCAGCACGGCGACGCGATCGCAGACGCTGCGGATCACGTCCATGCCATGGGTGATCAGCACGATGGTCAGGCCCAAGCGCTGGTTGATGTCGGCCAGCAGCCTCAGGATGGACTGCGTGGTTTCCGGATCCAGCGCGGACGTGGCCTCGTCGCACAGCAGCAAGGTGGGACGGTTGGCCAGCGCCCGCGCGATTCCCACCCGCTGGCGCTGGCCACCCGAGAGCTGGCGCGGATAGGCGGCAACATGCGCCGACAGCCCGACCAGCTCCAGGACCTCTTTCGCCCGCGCCACCCGCTCCGCGCGGGGCAGGCCAGCCAGCCGCAGCGGAAAGCAGACGTTATCCAGCACGGTGCGCGAATCGAGCAGGTTGAAATGCTGGAACACCATGCCGATGCGCTGGCGCAACGTGCGCAGCGCCGGCATGTCCAGGCGCGTGATGTCCACGCCATCGATCCAGACCGAGCCGGAGGACGGCCGCTCCAGCAGGTTCAGCATGCGGATCAGCGTGCTCTTGCCCGCCCCCGAGCGGCCGATGATGCCGAAGACCTCGCCCTGGCCGATTTCCAGGTCGATGTCGCGCAGCGCCTCGAAGGCGCCCTCGGGTCCGCCATCGCCCCCACGGGCCGGGAAGGACTTGCTCAGATTCTCGATGCGTATCACGTAAGACGGAACTCCTATGCCTGCCGCGCAGGTTACCGCAAGCACGCGGGCAAGCCTGATATCTCGTCCTTATGGACGCACGATCCGGGGTTATAAGGCCGGAGGGCCCCCGGGGTCTGCGCGCCCCTTCCATGCCGGTACAATGCCCGCAAGACCCCACGGCCCGCCCTTTCCAGCGGGCCGCGCTTTTCCGCCCGTGGGTTCCACCGGCCCAGGCCAAGGTTGGCAGGCCGGTCATCCGTCACCGTTCCGTTTTCCCGTCATACAGACTCAAAGGTTGCCCGCCGCCATGACTTCCTCCGACGCGCTCGAACCCGACCCGCTCAGCCTGCTCTCGCCCGCCATCAAGGCCGGCGTGCTGTCGGAAGCCCTGCCCTACATCCGCCGCTTCCATGGCAAGACCGTGGTGGTGAAGTACGGCGGCAACGCCATGACCGAAGAGCGCCTGCAGCGCAGCTTCGCGCACGACGTCGTGCTGCTGAAGCTGGTGGGCCTGAACCCCGTGGTCGTCCACGGCGGCGGTCCGCAGATCGATACGGCGCTGTCGCGCCTGGGCAAGAAAGGCACGTTCGTGCAGGGCATGCGCATCACCGACGCCGAGACCATGGAAGTGGTGGAGTGGGTGCTGGGCGGCCAGGTGCAGCAGGACATCGTCATGATGATCAACGAGGTCGGCGGCAAGGCCGTGGGCCTCACCGGCAAGGATGGCGGCCTGATCCTCGCCGAAAAGAAGTACATGGACGACAAGGAACATCCGGGCGAGCGCCTGGACATCGGTTTCGTGGGCGACGTGGTGCGCATCGAGCCGGCCGTGGTGAAGGCGCTGCAGGATGACCAGTTCATCCCCGTCATCTCGCCCATCGGCTACGGCAGCGACGGCACCGCCTACAACATCAACGCCGACGTGGTGGCCGGCAAGATGGCGGAAGTGCTGGGCGCGGAAAAGCTCATCATGATGACCAACACCCCGGGCGTGCTCGACAAGAACGGCAACCTGCTGACGGGCCTGACCACGCAGACCATCGACGAGCTCTTCGCCGACGGCACGATCTCGGGCGGCATGCTGCCCAAGATCTCGTCCGCGCTGGACGCCGCCAAGAACGGCGTGAACTCGGTGCACGTCGTCGACGGCCGCGTGCCGCACTGCCTGCTGCTGGAAATCCTGACCGACCAGGGCGTGGGCACGATGATCCGCTCGCAGTAATGCGGGGACCTCGCCGCCTGCACGGCCCCACCCCGCGGCTCCTGCGCTCACGGGACGTGGGGCCGGGGCCCGGCGCCACGCCGGGCCCGGTGTGGTTGTTCGACCTGGACAACACCCTGCACAACAGTTCGCACGCCATCTTCACCCACATCAACATCGGCATGACCCGCGCGGTCATGGAAACGCTGGACGTGGACGAAGACCAGGCCAACGTGCTGCGCACGCGCTACTGGAAACGCTATGGCGCCACGGTCATCGGCCTGAACCGCCATCACGGCGTCGACGTCGACGACTTCCTGGCCCGCAGCCACGATTTCGACGTGCCCGAACTCGTGCGCGCCCCCAAGTCGCTGGCCTATCGCCTGTCGCGCCTGCCCGGACGCAAAGTGCTGCTCACCAATGCGCCGCGCCACTATGCGCTGTCCGTGCTGAAGCACCTGAAGCTGCTGCGCTTCTTCGACAGCATCTGGGCCATCGAGCAGATGCGCATCCACGGCACCTTCCGTCCGAAACCCTCGCCCGCGCTGATGCGCCATGTGCTGGCACGCGAGGGCATTCCCGCCTCGCGCGCGATCCTGGTCGAGGACACCCTGGAAAACCTGCGTGGCGCGCGCCAGGCAGGCCTGCACACGGTGCACGTGTTCCATCCCGGGACGCCCTTCGCACGGGGCCACCGGGGCCGCGCAGATTACGTGGACTTGCGGGTAAACTCGGTCGAGCACCTGCTGTGCAGACGCCGCCCCCTGCGGCGCCGCTAGGCAGGCTACGCCGCGCACCATGCGGGGCGTGTACGACATCGGAACCGCAACAGGCCATGGCCAGCAAACCCGGCGAACGTAGAAACCGCATCCTGCAAACGCTGGCCGAGATGCTCGAGCAACCGCGCGCCGCGCGGATCACCACCGCGGCGCTTGCCGCGCGCATGCAGGTCTCGGAAGCCGCCCTCTATCGCCATTTCGCCAGCAAGGCGCAGATGTTCGAAGGGCTCATCGAATTCATCGAGACCAGCGTCTTCACGCTGGTCAACCAGATCACCGTCTCCGAGCCGCGCGGCCTGGCCCAGGCGCGCGGCATCGCCAGCATGCTGCTCGCCTTCGCCGAACGCAATCGCGGCATGACCCGCGTGCTGACCGGCGACGCGCTGGTCACCGAGGACGACCGGCTGCAGGAACGCATCAACCAGTTCAACGATCGCGTGGAAGCCTCTTTCCGCCAGTCGCTGCGCACGGCGGTGACCGAAGGCGCCCTGCCCGCCGACGCCGACCTCAACGCCCATGCCAGCCTCCTTACCCACTTCGTGCTGGGCCGCTGGCTGCGCTACGCCCAGAGCGGCTGGCGCATTGCGCCCACGGCCCATCTCGACACCCAATTGCGGCTGCTGCTGGCCTAAATAATCGAAAAAGGCCCGCCGCGCGCGCGGGTATCTTGCGTGCGCTTGCGATGCATCAAGGAAATACCCATATGGTAGATAGGGAGATACGCAAGAAATTGTGATAATTGGGGGCATCATTGCTGGCGCCCGACTTGCTGAAGGCGCCAGCGCGCCTTACCCCGAGCACCTGTCCCGACGGCCGTCCGGCCCGACCACAGGGGCTCTCACAGGAGCACCAGGCATGAACGCCTCCAGCAGTCCCTCGCCCGCCGCACCGGCCCCCGCGGCCCGCACACGCATTCCGCCTGGCCTCGTCGCCGGCGTCGTCGCGCTCATCGTCGTGCTGTTGCTGCCGCTGCCGGCAGACCTGCCGACGGCGGGCCACTACATGCTGGCCATCCTGGCCTTCGCCGTCGTCATCTGGATCACCGAAGCGGTCTCCTACGAGGCCAGCGCCATCATGATCACGGCGCTCATGGCCTTCCTGGTGGGCACCGCCCCCATGATCGACAACCCCAGCGTCGACTACGGCACCTCGCGCGCCATCAGCATGGCGCTGGCCGGCTTCTCCAACAGCGCGCTGGCGCTGGTGGCGGGCGCCCTCTTCATCGCCGCGGCCATGACCCACACGGGCCTGGACAAGCGCATCGCGCTGGTCACGCTCAACCGCGTCGGCACCAGCACCCAGCGCGTGCTGATCGGCGCGGTCGCCGTCACCATCGTGCTGAGCCTGGTCGTGCCCAGCGCCACCGCGCGCAGCGCCTGCGTCGTGCCCATCATGATGGGTGTCGTCGCCGCCTTCGGCGTCAACAAGCGCTCGAACATCGCCGCCGGCCTCATGATCGTCGTGGCCCAGGGCACCAGCATCTGGAACGTCGGCATCCAGACGGCCGCCGCGCAGAACCTGCTCACCGTCGGCTTCATGGAAAAGATGCTGGGCGCGCGCGTCACCTGGTCCGACTGGCTGGTGGCCGGCGCCCCGTGGGCCGTCATCATGTCCATCGTCATGCTGGTGGTCGTGCTGAAGATGCTGCCGCCCGAAAGCGACAACCTGGCCGGCGGCAAGGAAGCCGTGCAGAAGTCGCTGGCCGACCTGGGCCCCATGCCCGGCCCGCAAAAGCGCCTGATGGCCGTGGCCATCGGCCTGCTGGCGCTCTGGTCCACCGAGGGCAAGCTGCACAGCTTCGACACCACCTCCACCACCTATGCCGGCCTGGTCGTGCTGATGCTGCCGCGCGTGGGCGTCATGACCTGGAAGGACGTGCAGGCCCGCATCCCGTGGGGCACCATCATCGTCTTCGGCGTCGGCATCAGCCTGGGCACCGCGCTGCTCACCACCAAGGCCGGCCAATGGCTGGGCGCGCAGGTCGTGCTGCACACCGGCCTGGACGCCGTCGGCCCGCTGGGCGTGCTGGCCATCCTCAGCGCCTTCCTCATCCTCATCCACCTGGGCTTTGCCAGCGCCACCGCGCTGACCTCGGCCATGCTGCCCATCCTGATCGCCGTGCTGCAGACCCTGCCCGGCGACTTCAACCGCCTGGGCCTGACCATGATGCTGGGCTTTGCCGTCAGCTTCGGCTTCATGCTGCCCATCAACGCGCCGCAGAACATGGTGTGCATGGGCACCGAAACCTTCACCGCGAAACAGTTCGCGAAGGTCGGGGTCATCCTGACCATCGTCGGCTACCTGCTCCTGCTGCTGTTCGGCGCGACCTACTGGAAGTGGCTGGGATGGATGTGAGCAGCAACGCCGTGACGGTGACCCTGGAGGAGGCGCGCAGCTTCGGCGCAGCGCTCGTGCGCGCCCAGGGCGCCCCCGAGGACATCGCCCAGGACGTGGCCGAACACCTGGTCGAGGCAGACCGGGTGGGCTACACCAGCCACGGCCTGTCCATCCTGGGCAGCTATCGCAAGGCGCTGGACGCGGGCCTGCTCGATCCGCAAGGGCGCGCCGAGCGGGTGAACGACCGCGGCACGCTGCTGGCCTTCGAGGGCCATCATGGCTACGGCCAGCATGTGGGCCGCGACGTCTTCAAGCAAGGCATCGCGCGCACCCGCGAGCGTGGCCAATGCATCCTGACGCTGCGCAACAGCCACCACCTGGGGCGCATGGGCCACTACGGCGAGATGTGCGCGCACGCCGGCTTCGTGCTGCTGGCCTTCACCAACGTCATCGACCGCAATCCCACCGTCGCCCCCTTCGGCGGCGCGCAGGCGCGCATGACCACCAACCCGCTGTGCTTCGCCGGCCCCCTGCCTGATGGCCGGCCGCCGCTCATCGTGGACATGGCCACCAGCACCATCGCCGTCAACAAGGCGCGCGTGCTGGCGGCGCAAGGGTCGGAGGCGCCCGCGGGCGCGCTCATCGATGCAGAAGGCCGGGCCACCACCAACCCCGGCGCGCTCTTCACCGACCCGCCCGGCGCGCTGCTGCCTTTCGGCGGCCACAAGGGCTATGCCCTGGGCCTGGTCGCCGAACTGCTGGCGGGCGTGCTGTCCGGCGGCGGCACCATCCAGCCCGAACGCCCGCGCCGCGGCGCCGCCACCAACAACCTCTTCGCGCTGATCCTGGACCCGCAGGTCGACTTCCAGTCCGACTGGCGCACGCACGAAGTGGGCGCCTTCATCGACTACCTGCTGGACACGCCGCCGCAACCCGGCGTGGACCGCGTGCAATACCCCGGTGAATACGAGGCCGGCAACCGCGCGAAGCACGCCACGCACCTGACCTTCGACGCCGCCATCTGGCAGGGCCTGAGCACGCTGGCCCATGACCTGTCGGTGCCGCTGCCCGCGCACCGGACGGACCCGGCGTGAGGGGCTGGCTGGGCCCCTTGCTTGACCACAAGGTGCTGCCCCGCCTGGGCGGCATCCTGCTCGCGTGGGGGCTGCTTGCCGCCGCCCCCGCGCAGGCCCAGCACACCATCCTGCACACCGAGCAATCGCCGTTCTCGCCCATCATCGTCTATGAGCTGGCGGGCGAACGCTGCATGGCTTTCGGCACCTTCCTGGGCGCGGGCCGCCAGACCTGCCAGGACGTGAAGGCGCCGCGCCGCATGGTCTTCGACTACACCCGGATGATGATGTCGGCGCTGCTCACGCAGCCCCAGCCCGAGCGCATTCTCGTCATCGGCCTGGGTGGCGGCACGCTGCCGCGCGCCTATGCCGAGCTGCTGCCCAAGGCGCGCATCGACGTCGTGGAGATCGACCCGGCCGTCGTCAAGATCGCCCGCACGTTCTTCCACTTCCAACCCTCCGACCGCGTGCGCGTGCACGAGGCGGATGGCCGCCAGTTCGTGCAGGACGCCGTGCGGGCAGGCACGCGCTATGACCTGGTGCTGCTGGACGCGTTCGACGTCGACTACATCCCTTCGCACCTGACCACGCGCGAGTTCCTGGCGGAGGTGAAAACGCTGCTGGCTCCTGGCGGCGTGCTGGCCGCCAACACCTTCACCGGCAGCACGCTGTTCGAGCGCGAGTCCGCCACCTATGCCGAGGTCTTCGGCCCCACCTACAACCTGCGCAGCGGCAACCGCGTCATCCTGGCCGCCAACGGCCCCTTGCCCGACGCCGCCGCGCTGCAACGCAACCTGCAAACCTGGAAGCCTCGCCTGACGCCGTACGGCGTGGACCTGGAGCGCGAGCTGGGCCGCTATGGCCCGCCGCCCGACTGGCCGCGCGATACCGCCGTGCTGCGCGATGGCGTGGACACCAAAACGCCGTCCCTGCAGTAGGCAAGCCCCCCATTTCCGACCCCGGGCCTGACCTGCACCGTCGCTCAGGCCTCTCTCATGAAGGAGACCCATGCGCCCGAAGCCGCCCAAGACACCGGACGACTACGTTGAACTGCAACAGGGATGGGTCCGTCACTATGTGGAGTATCTGCGCGAACACGTCCAGGCGGCCGCCGCCGTCACCGAGACCCTCATGTGGGGGCACCTGGTCTACCTGTCCGACGGGCCGGTGCTGCTGATCCGCGCCGAGGGCAAGCGCGTGCTCTTCGCGTTCTGGCGCGGCAAGCGCCTGCAGGAAGTCGCGCCCACGCTGAGACCCGTGGGGAACTACGAGATGGCGACGATCGAGATCCATGAGGGGCAACTGCCCTCGCCCGCGGTCATCGAGTCGCTGGTGTCGCGCGCCGTGCTGCTGAACAAGCAGCTGGGGAATCCGCAGGACGTGAGCTGACGAGGCGCCATGAAAAACAAACGCCGGCACGTGTGGCACGTTGCCGGCGTTTGCGCCATGGCGGATACCTTGCGGCTTACTGCTTCGGCAAGGCGTAGGCGATCACGTAGTCCCCACGGTCAGGCGAATTGCGCGCCCCACCGGCCGAGATCACGATGTACTGCCGGCCATCTTCCGTCGACTTGTAGCTGATCGGCGTGGCCTGGCTGCCCACCGGCAGGCGGCCCTTCCACACTTCCTTGCCCGTGCCGCTGTCGTACGCGCGCAGGTAGTAATCCTGCGTGGCGGCGATGAACACCAGGCCGCCTTGCGTGGCCATCGTGCCCCCGATGGTCGGCATGCCGATCGGAATCGGCAGGCCCATCTTCACGCCGAACGGACCCGTGTCCTTCACCGTGCCCACCGGCACCTGCCACAGCATCTGCTGCGTCTTCAGGTCGATGGCGCTCAGCGTGCCGAAAGGCGGCTTCTGGCACGGGATCTCCAGCTGCGACATGAAGCGCACCTTGGCGTTGATGGCATAGGGCGTGCCCGACAGCGCGACCGGGCCGCTGATGGCGGCGGCTTCGTTGCCGTCGCTCTTCCTGGCCTGCACGTTGGGCGACACTTCCACCAGTTGCACTTCCAGGCCCACGCGCATGTCGTTCACGAACAGCAGGCCATTGACCGGATCGATCGACAGCCCGCCCCAGTTCATGCCGCCCAGCGAGCCCGGCAGGTTCAGCGACGCATCCGTGCCCGGCGGCGTGAAGAGGCCCGTGTAGCGCTTCGACTTGAAGTGGATGCGGCACAGCAGCTGGTCGAAGGGCGTCGCGCCCCACATGTCCGACTCTTTCAGGTCGTCCGCGCCGATGGACGGCATGCCCACCGAAAAGGGCTGCGTCGGCGAATAGGTCTCGCCCTGGATGTTGCCCGCGGGCACCGGACGCTCTTCCACCTGGGTCAGCGGCTTGCCGGTCAGGCGGTCCAGCACGAAGATCTGACCAGCCTTGGTGCCGAAGATCAGCGCCGGCGTCGTGCCGCCCTGGCCATTCGGGAAGTCCGCGAAGGTCGGCTGCATGGGCACGTCGAAGTCCCACAGGTCGTCGTGCACCGTCTGGTACACCCACTTCTCCTTGCCGGTCGTCGCGTCCACCGCCAGCATCGACGCGCCGTACTTGCGGTCCAGCGCCGTGTGCTTCACGCCCCACAGGTCCACCGCCGCGCTGCCCACCGGCATGAACACCGTGTTGGACGTCGAGTCATAGGACATCGGCGCCCACACATTCGGCGTCGAGCGCGTATAGGTCTGGCCGTCGGCAGGCACGGCCTGGTCTGCCGGCTTGCCCGGATCGAAGGCCCAGCGCTGCGCGCCGGTGATCACGTCGAAGCCGCGCACCACGCCGCCAGGCATGTCGGTGCTGACGTTGTCGGCCACGCGCCCGCCGATCACGATCGTCGTGCCGGCCAGCGTCGGCGCCGAGGTCGGGTAGTACTCGCCCTTGTCCGCGCCCTTGCCCATGCCGGCGCGCAGGTCCACGCGGCCATTCACGCCGAAGTCGGGGCAGAACGCGCCCGTGTCGGCATCCAGCGCAATCAGCTCAGGGGCCACGCTGTTCATCAGGATGCGGCGCTGGCAGATGGCGCCAGCGGGCACGCTCACCGGCAGCACCAGCGACGCGCCTTCCGTGTTGGGCTGCGCCAGCGGCTCGGCCACGTCGAAATAGGCCAGGCCACGGCAGCGCATCCACTTCTTCTGCTTGGCATTGATCTCCGTCTTCCAGAGCTCCTTGCCCGTGGTCGCGTCCAGCGCGATCACGTTGTTGTGCGGCGTGCACAGGAACACACGATTGCCGATCTGCAGCGGGGTCTGCTGGTCTTCCGCCCCGCCACCGCCAGGGCTGACGGGCGTGTCGCCGGTGCGATAGGTCCAGGCGACTTCCAGGTCCTTCACGTTGTCGCGGGTGATCTGGTCCAGCGCGGCGAAACGCGTGCCGCCTTCGGTGTTGCCGTAGTGGGACCAGTTCTTTTGTTCCTTGGCGGGGTCGACGGGCTTCAGGGCCAGTTGCTGGCCCCTCGACACGGGCGCGTGCGGCATGAACATGCCGGCGACGGTGGCAATGCAGGCGACGGCCAGGACGGCGGCGATAACGTTGGAAGCGCTGTGACTCGTAGGGGTGTTGCCTTCCTGCTGGCCGCTACGCAGCAGCGGGTAGGACAGCGACACCAGGATGCCTACGCCAGCCAGCACCATCAGGCGCGACACCAAGGGCCAGAAGTCCAGGCCGGCGTCGGTCAGGGCCCAGATGACGGTGCCGACGAAGGTCAGCGCGTAGAGCCACCCGCCGCTGGCTTTGCGGCGAGCGATTTGGATGCCGGAGAGCAGGAGGAGGATGCCTGCGATCAGGAAATAGGGGCTGCCGCTTAGGGTGACCAGCTGGAAGCCGTAGAAGGTGAAGAAGGCGCCGGTTGCCAGGATGAGGACGGCAAGGATTAGGCGCCATGCCGTGGCGAGCACGGAGGGACGGGGAGCAGGGGTAGACATGGGTGTGGTTCCAGAGCGCATCAGCTGGCCGAGGGGCTCGGCGTGGGGCTGATCAGATGCTGGGGAAGCGGGCTTCCCGTGCATGGCTGTCAGTGCGGCTCGGGGGGGAGCCGCTATGTCGTGGCACGAGGGGTTCGGCCACTACGGGGCGGGACTATAGCGCTTTGTGGCCTGCAGAGTCCTGAATGCCCCTAGCGTCGACATGAAAACTCTCAAGAGACAACATCCCTAAAGGATGCTTATTTTTCACTTGGCTCTGCGCTTCAAACTCAAGCAGCAAAGATGTAGCTGCCAGATCCATCGCTAGGAATACCACCTACCAAAAGCAGGACTTGGCAGCCGTTACTACTAGGCTCACTGCAATTGCCTCACGTCCATCGCAAGCGGATCCTCACAAATTGTTGGCGAAGCAAGAATCAAATCCACCCGAGCCCGTTGGCTACGCACCGAGTGAACGATTGAGTTCTGAATAGTTATAAAATTATGATGTTTTAAAGTCTCTAAAACCGGATCAATAAAGCCCTGAACATCCCCGCTAATGCCTCGCGTCAGAGCACTGATTTTTCTACCGCCCCCCGCTTGCTTATAAAGTTTACGCAAAACGGTCAGAAGCGCCTTTAGCTGAGGAGATATATCCAACTTCAAGACCGCATTATTAGTCAGAACATTATCAAATTCCTCGATTTCAGTATCCTCAGAAACAAAGCCACTTGGCAGCCCATCTCGAGTGCTCGTCCCCGTCATCTTCCCAATGAAGCAGGATGTAAAACTCACCGAATTTAAATCGCTTCCCTCTCCAAGCACCACCTCCTGAATTGTGCAATTTCTAAAAGATGCGTTCTGGACACGTATTTCGTCCAAGTGCAATATATCGAATGCCGCCCCATCAAAAACAGCGTCTCGCAAGTCAACTGACTGCCGCTCCTGCTGCAATGCAATTTGCAGAATGACCCCCAAACAGTCGGCAGCATGTTGCACATTCCCTCTAACATCTACACGGACACTAAGCAACTGCCCCACGACAGAAAGGAGAGTTTCTACGCTAGCATGCTGCTCTTGCAAAACATATGCGGCCATATCGGTAGCTCTTGAACCTAATGGTGCAAGAGGTGTGTTGACGTCTGAGCCAAAAGCACTAAGCACAAATCTAGCATAGGCGCTACCTTGCAAAGCAGCTAAAAGGTCATCGTCCACAAACGATCTTGCCTCTCCTTCCTCATCCCGTTTGGCAACGCCAGGCAATCGCTGCAGTTGGGCGAGCACACCCTCGCCTGCAGGCTGGTTTGTTTCTGAGGTATAACTCGCAGCGAGATCGGTACCAGTAATTGGCCCTGTCCCAGTCGCAGTAGATCTAACTCTGAAGGCTAGACGCTCCAGCACAGCCCGCACGGTATCCGCCTCCATAACAGAATGCTCAAGCGAAGCCTCACGCTGACAAATTTGAATCAAGAATGAATTCCATGCATGCCCAAATCCTCTCGACCCATCAATCGACAGTATTTCTTCGAGCAACCCCTCTTTCAGCAAATAACCAAGCAACAGAGGTTTCCGGGGAAGCCAGTCAGGCAACGGCTTGGCCATGCCATTTTTCTGCAAATACTCTTGCGCATTATCATCGTCAAACTCACCAAGATCAACGATAATAAACCGCTTCCCCGAAAGTCCGAGCGCGCTAATTAGCTCAGAATTACTATCAAAATAGTGATTTCTTCCGCATATAAAAACCCCCACATTGGCAGGTATTTTTTGCGTAAAATCTCTTGCACCCGTAAGTGCCTTCCTGCGCGCCTCACGCATAAAACTCTTGTTGTCCTCTCTAGCTACGACCTGAGCTGCCACCTCATCAAATCCATCAATGAGCAACGCACACATCCCGGCCCGCCAAGCAACCACCAAATCCTCTTTTGGTGTGTACCCGATAGTTCGGGCATGACGCTCTAGAATTTCATCTGAATATTCTGCCCCCCAGTGCTCTCTCAGATTAAGTGCAATCGGGATGGGAGCAGTAACATCTTCTAAATGCTCGCGCGCAAGCAACCTGAAAACCTCCCTTGTCGTCAAGCTCTTACCAGAGCCGAATGGTGCGCGCAAGACTATCGTCTCCCCTCTTTTTATACGATTACCTATTTGTTCTATGGATATTTTTTTCCCGACCTGGCGCTGCAAATTATCAGAACTAAAAGATATACTCATCGGTAACGCAACATAGGCATCCGCAGGAAGATTAATAGAGTTGCTCTTCGGATCGCGAGCTGAACCAAATGCCGCAACGTTCCTAAGTTGAATATATTTTCTTGAGTCAAAGAATCTGCTTTGAAACTCAGCTTTTGTTAGCGCAATTACATTATTCTGCCTTGCATGCTCGATATGCTGCGCATCCAACTGCTTTTCGGTAATTAGCCATTTCGATACCGCCGGGGACGTGTGCTTTTCTACACTTTCAGCAGCAGCCAGTTTTTTGCAGTCTTCTTTAACTTTATCCAGACGAGTGCTTGTGGTTACCATAAGCAGATGCGTCACGTCACGAAGCCTTGCCACACCGTCTATTTCACGCACAGCAGGATTGTCCGCATAGTGCATTGGCTGACATTGCCCGGGCAGCAGACCCCAAACAGCTTCTGCAATCCTCCGCACATCGGCTTCGAAACCCATGTTTTGTTGGTAACTTGAGGTCAAAACTTTCTCCTAGCACACAGCGTGAACGCATTGGACGTAACTAATAGTATCTTAGCAAACTAGTGTTTGAACAAAAAAAAAACGCCCCGGCCCCAGACTCTCGTCCAGAACCGGGGCGCTCCCCCGCCGTATGACTCGGGCTCAGAGGGCCACCATCACCCTCCCAACCCCATCACCAGCTTTCTACATCATTCAGGCTTGATGTTCGCCTTCTGAATCACCTCACGCCACTTACCCACTTCCTTGGCGATTTCCTTACCCGTATCTTCAGCCGACGCATACTCAGCAATCGCACCCTGCTTCAGCAACGCATCCTTCACAGCCGGGCGAGCCAGGATATCCTTCAGCGCGCCATTCACCTTCTCCACGACCTCGGCAGGCGTGCCAGCAGGCGCCAACACACCAAACATCGAATTCACTTCGAAGTTCGGCAAACCAGCCTCAGCAGCAGTCGGCACATCCGGCAGCGTCGACACACGTTGCGCCGTCGTCACCGCCAACGCACGCAGCTTGCCGCCTTGAATATGCGGCTGTGCCGCCGGCACGGTTTCGATCATGGTCAGCACCTGGCCGCCGATCAAATCGGTCATGGCGGGGCCACTCCCACGATACGGAACCTGCAACAGGTCCACGCCCGCCGTCACCTTGAACAATTCACCCGACAGATGCTGCGGCGAGCCATTGCCCGAGTTCGCATAGGTCAGTTCGCCCGGCTTCGACTTTGCCAGATCAATCAGTTCCTTCAGGTTGTTGGCCTTGACGCTGGGGTTCACCACGAAGACCAGTGGCACGCGGCCCAGCAGCGACACGGGGGTGAAGCTCTTTTCCAGGTCGTAGGACACCTGCTTGGCGTACAGCACCGAGTTGATGGAATGGCTGGTCAGCGCGCCCATCAGCAGGGTGTAGCCGTCCGGGGCGGACGAGGCGACGGCGGCGGCGCCGATGTTGCCGGCGGCACCCGCGCGGTTTTCCACGACGACCGTCTGGCCCAGCGATTCACCCAGCGCCTGGCCGACGACGCGGCCGATCACGTCGGTGGCGCCACCGGGCGGGTAGGGGACGATCAGGCGGATGGGCTTGTCGGGATACGCCGCTTGAACGACGGGTGCGGCGGCGGCGAACGCGGCGCCAGCGACCATGACCGCGCCAAGCATGCGCGCACGACAGGAATTCAGGGAAAACCTCATGGGTACAGCCTCCTGGTTATCTAACGCCACGTGTCGCGGCGTCTTATTTACAGGCCGGTTTGCCCGGCACTTGCGGCCATCATAGGAATGGGTGATATGATTGTCAACGACATTATCGATAATCCAAACGGCCCTTTTCCCCTCTATTCCATCCTTTGTGCCCAGGATCTTTCCTGGGCGAGATGACGCATCGCCATGAGCCAAGACAATTCCAATCGCGACGACGACCAATCGAAATCCGGCCTGCGCAAGGGCCTGACGAACTACGGCGACGCCGGCTTCTCGCTGTTCCTGCGCAAGGCCTTCATCAAGGGCGCGGGTTACACCGACGACGCGCTGGCGCGTCCGGTGGTGGGCATCATCGACACGGGCAGCGCCTACAACCCCTGTCATGGCAACGCCCCCCAGCTGGTGGAAGCGGTGAAGCGCGGCGTGCTGATGAGCGGCGGGCTGCCCATGCCCTTCCCCACGATCTCGGTGCACGAGAGCTTCTCGCAGCCGACCAGCATGTACCTGCGCAACCTGATGTCGATGGACACGGAAGAGATGATCCGTGCCCAGCCGATGGATGCCGTGGTGCTGATCGGCGGTTGCGACAAGACGGTGCCGGCGCAGTTGATGGGCGCGGCGTCGGCCGGCGTGCCCGCCATCCAGCTGGTGACAGGCTCGATGCTGACGGGCGGCCATCGCGGCGAGCGCGTGGGGGCCTGTACGGATTGCCGCCGCTTCTGGGGCAAGTACCGTGCCGATGAAATCGATGGCGAGGAAATCGCCGACGTGAACAACCAGCTGGTGGCCAGCGTGGGCACCTGCTCGGTGATGGGCACGGCCAGCACGATGGCCTGCATGACCGAGGCGCTGGGCATGATGCTGCCGGGCAGCGCGGCACCTCCCGCCGTGACCGCCGACCGCATGCGCTATGCCGAGCAGACCGGCGTGACCGCCGTGACGATGGCGCGCAATCGCCTGACGCCCGACAAGATCATGACACCCGCGGCCTTCGAGAACGCGCTGCGCGTGCTGCTGGCCATCGGCGGCTCGACCAACGGCGTGGTGCACATGACCGCCGTAGCCGGCCGCCTGGGTTTCGACATCGACATGAAGCAGCTCGACAAGATGAGCCGCGAGACGCCGGTGCTGGTGGACCTGAAGCCCTCGGGCCAGCACTATATGGAAGACCTGCACAAGGCGGGCGGCGTGCCCGCGCTGCTGCGCGAGCTGCGCCCGCTGCTGCGCCTGGAAGCCATGACGGTAACGGGCCGCACGCTGGGCGAGGAACTGGACGACGCCCGTCCGCCCTTCACGCAGCACGTGATCCGCACGGTGGCCGACCCGATCTATCCGCAAGGCGGCATCGCCGTGCTGGAAGGCAACCTGGCCCCCGGTGGCGCGATCATCAAGCAATCGGCGGCCGCCCCCGCGCTGATGGAACATGAAGGCCGCGCCGTGGTGTTCGAGAACGCCGAGGACATGGCGAATCGCATCGACGACCCGGACCTGGACGTGAACGCCGACGACGTGCTGGTGCTGAAGAACATCGGCCCGACGGGCGCGCCCGGCATGCCGGAAGCCGGCTATCTGCCGATCCCGAAGAAGCTGGCCCGCCAGGGCGTGAAGGACATGGTGCGCATTTCCGACGGCCGCATGAGCGGCACGGCGGCCGGCACCATCGTGCTGCACGTGACGCCCGAAGCCGCCGTGGGCGGCACGCTGGCCTATGTGCAGAATGGCGACCGCATCCGCCTGAGCGTGGCCAAGCGCGAGATCAGCCTGCTGGTGGACGAGGCCGAACTGGCCCGCCGCCGCGCCGAGAAGCCGGTGGTGCGTCCGGAGGCCGGGCGCGGTTATCGCAAGCTGTTCCTGCAGACCGTGACGCAGGCCGACAAGGGCGTGGACTTCGACTTTTTGCGGTCGGAGGAGAATAACGGGAAAATCCCGGAATCGCGCTGACCCCTCTCCTTTTCCATGCCCGACCTCGCCAGCCCCGACATCGCCGTGCCGCCTCCTCCCGGGGCGCATGCGCCTGCGCCCGTCCATGACGTCGCCAGCGCGGTGGCGGCGCTGGAAGAGGACATCGTGCTCAACCGCCTGCATCCGCGCGAGCGGCTGACGGAAGACGAGTTGATGCAGCGTTTCGGCCTGAAGCGTCACGCGGTGCGCGACGTGCTGGCCGAGCTGACGCGGCTGGGCCTGGCCGAGCGGCGCAAGAACGTGGGGGCCGAAGTGCGGTCGTTCACGGTGCGCGAGGTGATGGAGCTGTACGCCGTGCGCGAGCTGCTGGAGACCGAGGCCGCGCGCCAGGTGCCCTGCCCGCCCGCGCCGGAAGACCTGCAGCGCCTGATCGACGTGCAACGCCAGCACGACGCGGCCGTGGCCGCGGAAGACCCGCGCGCGGTGTTCCGCACCAACCTGGCGTTCCACCAGACGCTGTTCGGCCTGTGCGAGAACCTGGTGCTGCAGAAGGCCATCCAGGAATACGCGCGCCAGACCCACTCCATCCGCTTCAGCACGCTGGTGTCGGCCGACTATCGCAGCCGCGCCCGGCACGAACACTGGCAGATGATCGAGGCCCTGCGCCAGGGCCAGCGCGACGTGCTGGTGGCGCTGTGCCGCGAACACATCACGCCGTCGCGCGACGGCTACCTGGCGGCGAACCGCCATCTTCAAGAGGGCTAGCGCGCGCGTTCGGACAAGGACGGACCGCTGGCCCTGTGCAGTCCCGCTGTCTTGCGACGGCGTCCATAACATCGATAAACAGGAGCAAGCCCTCATGTCCGCAGCATCCCCCGCCTATCTGTCCGCGCCGTCCCAGACCCCCTCCGTGGTGGTGGGCGGCGGCACGATGGGCGCCGACGTCGCCGTCGTACTGGCCCGCGCGCAATCGCCCGTGACCGTGATCGAGACCAATGCCGCGCGCCACGACGCCATCGTGGACAAGGTGCGCGGCGCCTTGGCGGACATCGGCCAGGCGGAATTGATCCAGCACCTGAGCGTGGCGACCTCGCTGGACGAGGTGGACTGGACCCGCGTGCGCCTGGTGATCGAGTGCATTCCGGAATCGCTGCCGGCCAAGCAGGGCCTGTTTGCCGACCTGGTGAAACGCAGCACCCCCGACACGGTGCTGGCCAGCAACAGTTCGAGCTTCCCGATCAGCCAGATCGGCGAAGGCCTGGAGACGCAAGGCCGCATGGTGGGCCTGCACTTCTTCATGCCCGCGCACCTGGTGCCGCTGGTGGAAGTGGTGCGCGGCGAACACACCGACCCCGCCGCCGCCGACGCGCTGAAGACCTTCATGCGCCGCTGCGGCAGCGTGCCGGTGCTGGTCAAGCGCGACATTCCCGGTTTCCTGGCCAACCGCCTGCAGCATGCCCTGGCGCGCGAGGCTTTCAGCCTGCTGGAACAGGACATCGCCAGCGCCGAGGACATCGACGCGGCCGTGCGGTTCGGCTTTGGTTTCCGTTTCCTGGCGGCAGGTCCGGTCATGCAGCGCGACCACGCGGGCCTGGAAGTGCATACGGCAGCTGCCGCCACGATGTATCCCTCGCTGTCGAATACTGACAAGCCCGCCACGGTGCTGTCGGAGCGCGTGAAGGCCGGGCAGTATGGAATGAAGTCCGGCCAGGGGTTTTATACGTGGAATGCCGAGACGGCCGCGGCAGAGCGGGCGCGCTATGACCGGATGCTGCGGGAAGGGTTGGCGTTGATTGCGGGGGATTTGCCGCGGGTTGAGCCGTAAGCGACCAGTTTGTGCTGGAGTGCTTAGGTCAGTGCTTTTTCAAGCGCTGACCTGCGAGCCGCTTGCCACCGAGCGTCGGATTCTGGTCTCTTCTCACGACAAAGCAGCACTGAGCGCGCTACCAAGCGGCAGCACCAACAATATGGTCAAGCCCGAACCAAAATAAAAATGGCACTTGGATGCTTGAGAAAAATTGGCTCACCCGCCGCGGAAAAACAAACTAATACTGCAATGATGCAAATGGAGAGGGTAAGTGCTTTGATATAAAGCTAGCATGATGAATCGCCCCCATGCGCTCAACCATCCAATAGCATCAGTACGTAATTAGCAGTCAACAGCACCACGCCAATGGCCCATGCTCCATAGACGGTTAAAAGCGGCTTCTTGATGTCGCCGGGGAACCGAGAAGCATCCAGATGGGAAAACATGGCCGCGTTCTTCCGCCCAACTGGGCCTTTAGCATTTGGGAACGCCAACCAGATCGTCGTCATCGTGCATATTCTGAGTAGCTCATGAAGCGAGAATTCCCCCTTGCTTCGCGCCGAATCTTTCGGCTGACGTACGAGCTCAAGCATTCCATCCAGCTTACGACGATAGAAATGGATGCCCACCACGACCCAGACCAAGAAAACGAAGGAAAACAGCAGCGCAATGGCTGCACTTATCTCTTGCATTAGTGTGCCAACCCTTCGATGATTTCGTATCCTGACCGGGTGATATTGCCTCCCCCGTATTTTCCTGCATTGGATCCCAACTCGCCGCCCAAAAGCGCAGCCCCTACCACCCCGGCAGCGCACACTAATGCAGGCACGCCCCCTGCGGGAGCGAGATACGCGCAGATCGCTATCCCACCGGCTGCACCAGCCGCTCCTCCCAGTAAACCACCAGCCACGCCCGAGACCTCAGCCCCTGCCGTCACGACGCACTCTTTTCGCGTACTGGCATCATCGCTACAGACGTCATAAATCTCCACCCCAGCCTTCGTGCTCACGAAAGCCAATCCCAAGTTGGTACCTACTCGTTCATATTTGCCGAACCACTCCACGATCTGGCGTTGTCTGGAGATATAGATCGGTGAGCCCCCTTTACGCCAAATATTAGTGACTGATTTGCTGGAGAGATTCAGTGCAGCTGACAGCTTGACCTGGTCGGGAACTCCTGCTCGCGCCATCAACATACGGTTGAATTTGATGTCCAGTTGCGCCAACAGCTTCGCTCGCTCCGCTCGAAACTGCGCATCGTTCAGGCTACCCGAGCGTTTCAGTGAATCCTGCGCACTTGACTCCAATTGGCTCAGAACTCTGGTTATTTCCAATCGCTGTTGCTTGAAGAAAAGCGCTGCACTTCCCACAACGCTGTCGCCTTCTTGCACCACAGCATAAGCGAGCAAGTCCCAATTATCGACTAAGGTCTGCACGTTCGTCGCAGACAACTTCGCCCGCAACGACTCCACCTCCTGCACCTCCCGCATCAGCTTGCGCGACTCCGCCGCATAGATCTCCTGGTCATAGTCGCTGGACACCATGACGATGCTGCCGAACTGCGCGTATCGGCCAAGATGGCTGTTGAGCTTGATGAAGCGGCGGACATGCTCGGGCTTGCGATCCGCCAGCAGTTCGTGCGCCAACCTGCCGATGCCGATGGGACGGCGCATATCCTGGATATAGAAGGACACCTGCGCCTTGCCGGGCACCAGACGTTTATTGGGTTCTTCCTCCGGGGTCGCGGACGACGATGCGCTATCAGACCCGCTGCCGCTCCCTGCGGCACACAATTCGGTCCAGAATTGCTGGCTGGCGATCAGCACTGCGCCGCAAGCCGTGCGCATGCCCTCCAAGGCCAGTAGCCTGTCACTCCCACAGGCCATCGCGCCCTCCACGATGGGAAAAGTGCCCTTGCACTGCGGGCACGTGACCATATCCCCTTTTCGCGCTGCCGGCTGCCCGAAGACGTTGATCGTCTGGTCGCCTGAGATCACGACCCCACCATGCGTGCTGCGGTCTCCAATTCGTATGACGGGTCTGCGCTGCATCGGGCTCAACGGGAGATACGAGGGAGCCCGGACTATATCAATATTCCAAAAGTTGAGACTTCAATGGCACGGAGTCGCATTATTCCCGGCGCACGCCAGCATTGCTGGTCTGAAACAAGCAAAACCGCGCGTCCCCCAAAGAAGCCAGCAGGCATCCCTGATGGCCTGCATCAAGTGTTCACACCTTGAAGAAGTGAAAAGCCAGGGCGCAACGGTAAGCTGAAGGCGAACTGAATGGACGCGCGACGGTCCATTTCCCGGTGCCTTGCCGCCAACCCGCGCAAGGCGCGTCCCGCCACATCATGGAGAAGCCCAATGAAGACAGTGAAGTCGTTCGTCCTGGCCGCCGGCCTGGCCGCCAGCACCGCCGCCCTGGCCGCCCCGGTCACCTACGACATCGATCCGTCCCATACCTACCCCAGCTTCGAGGCTGACCACATGGGCGGACTGTCCAAATGGCGCGGCAAGTTCAACGAGACCAGCGGCACCATCGTGCTGGATCGCGCCGCGCGCACGGGCACGGTGGACGTCACTGTGAAGATCGATTCGGTGGACTTCGGCCACGACGAAATGAACCAGCACGCCGTGGCGCCGGACATCTTCGATGCCAAGCAATTCCCCACGGCCACGTTCAAGGGCAAGTTCACGGAGTTCGACGGCGACCGTCCCGAAAAGGCCACGGGCGAGTTCACGCTGCGCGGCGTGACGCGCCAGGTGACGCTGGACATCGACGACTTCGTCTGCATGGACCACCCGATGAAGAAGGGCACCGAGGTCTGCGGCGCCGATGCCTCGCTGGAGTTCAACCGGGGCGATTACGGCCTGGATTTCGGCCTGAAGATGGGCTTCAAGCCCGAAGTGAAGCTGCAGATCCAGGTGGAAGCGCTGCGCCGCGGCTAAGCCGCATGCCTCGCGCGCCAGGGCTCGATCGAGCCCTGGGCCTGATCACTTCGGCCTGACCCAGGGCGCCAGCAAGGTCGACAGCCGCTTGCGGGTTTGCGCCCGGGCCCGGTCGGCCTGCGCCTGCGGCAAGAAGACATCCTCGCCCGCCGAGGGCAGGCGGCCCTTGCCGCACAGCAAGGCGTCCGGGCCCCGCATGGGCGCGACGCGGATATCGAGGTCGTGGGCATAGCGCAGCAATGCCTGCTGGACGTTCTCGGGCAGGCTGCGCGCATAGGCCCACAAGGCAGACTGCCCGCGCCGCACGTTGTCTTCCCAGAAGACCAGGGCTTCGGCGTCGCGGCAGCGGCGGCTTTCCACTTCGGCCACGGCCACGGCATACAGCGCGTGCGCCACGGCGGTCTGCCGCACCTGGTCGGCCTGCGCCGCCAGGGCCTCGGCCTGCGCGGGCGTGTCGCGCGCACTGTTCTCCAGCGTCTGGCCCATCGTCCAGAGACTGTCCGCATAGACGTAGGCCATCGAGGCCGGCGCGCCGGTATAGACCACCAACCGCTCCCAGTTCGCCTGCGCCGACAACGAGGGCAGGTCGACGACGTGCTGCTTGGTCAGGTCGGTGATCCGCCACATGTCCTGCCTGGCCAGCGCGTCGTCCAGCTCGGCCCGATAGGCGGGCATCTCGTAACCCGGCTGTTCGCCCACATAGCGCGCCATGGCGGCGCGATAGGCCGAGATGATGTCGCCCGTGGCGTCATCGGGCGGCACGGCCGGGGGACCGGCGCGCGGCACCTCGGCGGCATGGACGGAAAGAGAGAGTGCGGCCAACGCACAGGCCAGCCAGGGCGCGACGGCGCGCAAAGAGTAGGAACGCATCGGCGTCATGTTAACTGCCCGGCCGCCGCCTTGGCATAGCGCTCGCGGTACAGCACCGGCGACAGCCCGCTGAACTTCACGAAGACGTCGCGGAAGGCCTTGGCGTCGCTGTAGCCCACTTCGTACATGACCTCGGCCACCGTCTCGCGCGAGGTTTCCAGCCGGCGCTTGGCGGCCTCCACGCGGATGCGCTGCAGGTATTCCAGCACGCTGCTGCCGGTGGCCTGGCGAAAGCGCCGCTCCAATGTGCGGCGTCCCAGCAGGAAGCGATCGGCCAGGTCGTCCACGGTGATACGGTCGGCGTAGCGGCCCTCGATGTGATCCTGCACGCCGCGCACCACTTCGTCGGCGTGGGTCTTGTCGCCAGAGAAGACGGCATAGGGCAACTGGCTTTGGCGGCTCCAGTCCAGCTGGAAATACTTGGCGCACCAGATGGCCGTTACGCGGTCGGCGTATTTTTCAATCAGATACAGCACCAGGTGCGCGGCCGAGAACGCGCCGCCGCTGGTGTAGATGCCCTTGCCTGCCAGCACCACGCGGTCGCTGACCCATTGCACGGTGGGAAAGGCGCGCGCGTAGTCCTGGCGGGCGGCCCAGTGCACCACGGCACGCTGCCCGTCCAGCAGGCCGCCCGCAGCGGGCAGCGCCGCGCCCAGGCACAGGCTGGCCACTTCGCCGCCGGCCTGGTGATGACGGACCAGCCATTCGATGAGCGGACCATTGGCGCGCACGGCATCGGCCACCGGCCCCTGCAGCGGCGGCACCACGCAGAGATCCACCGCGCCGGTATCGGACAGGACGCCGTCGGCCAGCACCTGGATCCGTCCTCCATCGAGCCGCACCTGGGCGGTGGCGGCGATGAGGCGCAGGGAGAACCGCGGGGGATCGCCGCGCGCCTGCAGGTAGCGATTGGCCACCTGGAAACCGTAACGGGCGTTCTCCAGCATGGCGATGTCAGCACACTCGGGAACGAGAAAGGCGACGTTCTTCATGCCGGCGAGCTTACTCCAAAGCTGTCGCAATCCACCCGCCAGATTGTCGCAATCCGCCATCCGGCGGGAACGAGGCGGCCACTACAGTATCCCTGCAACAGCCCCCACTAGGAGGAACCATCATGAGCCAATACATCGACGGATTTCTGGTGCCCGTGCCCGCGGAACACATCGAGGCCTATGCCCGCATGTCGAGCAAGGCGGGCGCCATCTGGAAGGCGCACGGCGCCCTGGACTACCGCGAGTGCGTCGGCGACGACCTGGACGTGCCCGACATGACCTCGTTTCGCCAGTCGGCCGGCGCCAAGGACGGCGAGCTGGTCGTCTTCGCCTGGATCCTGTACCCCAGCAAGGAAGACCGGGACCGCATCAATGCCGCCGTCATGGCCGACCCGCGACTGAACTGCGAGGAAGCCAAGGGCATGTTCGACTTCCGCCGCATGGCCTGCGGCGGCTTCCGCAGCATCGTGCACGTCTGATCCCCCCATTTTCTTGAGCCCGCCATGAACCAGCCCGTGAAACGCATTCCCGACGACATGCATGCCGTCACGCCGCACCTCTCCGTCGATGATTCCCGCGCCGCCATCCGCTTCTATGAAAAAGCCTTCGGCGCCACGCAGGCCGCGCTGCTGCCCGGCCCCGACGGTCGCATCATGCACGCCATGGTCCGCATCCGCGACTCGGCCGTCATGTTGCACGACGCCATGGCCGAATGCGGCTCACCCAGTCCCAAGGGGCTGAAGGGCACGCCGGTGACGCTGCACCTGTACGTGGAAGACACGGACGCCGCGTTCGCCCAAGCGGTGGCGGCCGGCGCGACGGCCGTGATGCCGCCCGCGGACATGTTCTGGGGCGATCGCTATGGCGTGGTGGAGGATCCTTTCGGGCACCGCTGGTCGATTGCGACGCACATGCGGGATCTGACGCCCGAACAGATTGCGGAAGAGATGAAGGCGTTCATGCCGGGCGGCAACTAGTCGGCCAGATCCAGGCACAATGCCGGCCCTGGTGGCCGGCGTGACGGCATTCAGAGATCGACGGCCGCGCCGTCATCGACCTTGCCCGCGTGCGGCCTCACGCCGCACACCCGGCATTCAGGGTCGCGTTGGACACGGGCGCTGCGCCATTGCATGGTGAGCGCGTCCAGCCACTGCATGCGGCCGTCCAGGCTTTCGCCCAGGCACATGATGAGCTTGAGCGCTTCGGCTGCCTGCATGGCGCCGATGATGCCCACGACCGGCGCGAAGACGCCCGAGGTGGCGCAGTTCATTTCTTCCGGCGTGTCGGTGTCGGGGAACAGGCAGTGATAGCAGGCCGAGCCGGGCTTGCGCTGGTCGAACACGGTGACCTGGCCGCCGAAGCGGATGGCCGCGCCGGACACCAGCGGCTTGGAGAACAGCACGCAGGCTTCGTTCAGCGCATGGCGCGTCTCGAAGTTGTCGGTGCAATCCAGCACCACGTCGGCGGCCGCCACCTCGAGTTCCATCAGGGAATCTTCCAGGCGCAGCACTTGCGCGCGGACCTGGATCTCGGGGTTGATGGCTTCCAGCATCTGCTTGCCGGACTCGGCCTTGTTCTTGCCGATGCGCGCGGTGGTGTGCAGGATCTGGCGCTGCAGGTTGCTGAGCTCGACCGCGTCGTGGTCGGCCAGCACGATTTCGCCGACGCCGGCCGAGGCAAGGTAGACGGCGGCGGGCGAACCCAGGCCGCCCGCCCCCACCACCAGGGCCCGCGCATTGATCAGCTTCTGCTGGCCTTCGATACCGATCTCGTCCAGCAGGATGTGCCGCGCATAGCGCAGCAACTGCGCGTCATTCAGTTCGTTCATTTGCTCGGGCTGGGGGGCTCGGGCTGAACGCCACCGGGGGTGATCTTCAGGCGCTCGGTCTCGGTCTTGCCGCTCGCCTTCTGGTCAGCCGCGGCCTGCTTCGGACGCTCCTTCGCCTTTTCCACCGGCTTGCCATCCAGCACGTTGATGGCCTGCTTCAGCTGGAAGTCATCGGCGCCGCCGAATTCGAACATCTTCAGGTCGGACGGGGGGCCGTCGCCCGTCGAGCGGATTTCACCCTCGGGGTTCTGCTGGTTCGACAGGTGGCGCTGCAGGTCGGCTTCACGCGGCAGGCGGAAGAGATCGCCTTCGGCGGTGTCGGCCACGACGATGTCGGGCTCGATGCCGGTGGCCTGGATGGAGCGGCCCTTGGGCGTGTAGTAGCGCGAAGTCGTCAGCTTGATGGCGGTGTCGGCCGACAGCGGCAGGATGACCTGGACCGAGCCCTTGCCGAAGGTGCGGTTGCCCACGACCTTGGCACGGCCGTGGTCCTGCAGGGCGCCGGCCACGATTTCCGAGGCAGAGGCCGAGCCGACGTTGACCAGGACGACCATGGGCACGGTCTTGGCCCAGGCCGGCAGGTCCGTCAGGTAGTTGCGCTCGTTGCGGGCGAAGTCGATGGGATTGGCCATGTACTTGTGGCGCGAATCCGGCACACGGCCGTCGGTCGAGACCACCAGCACATCAGGCGGCAGGAAGGCCGACGAGACGCCGATGGCGCTGGTCAGCAGGCCGCCCGGATCGTTGCGCAGGTCCAGCACCAGCGCGCGCGGCGCGCCCTTGGCGCCCAGGTCGTTCAGGTGGCGGATGAGATCCGAACCGGTCTTTTCCTGGAACTGGGCGATGCGGACGTAGCCGATGTTGTCGTCGAGCATCTTGCTGCGCACGCTGCGCACCTTGATGACGTCGCGCATGATCTTGATGGTGAGCGGCTGGGCCTGGCCCTCGCGCATGACCGTCAGGACGATGGGGGTCTTGGGCGCGCCGCGCATGAGCTTGACGGCGTCGGTCAGCGACATGCCCTTGGTGGACGTGTTGTCGATGCGCACGATGAGGTCGCCCGCCAGGATGCCGGCGCGCGCCGCCGGGGTGTCCTCGATGGGGGAGATGACCTTGACGAAGCCGTCTTCGGTGCCGACCTCGATGCCCAGGCCGCCGAACTCGCCCTGCGTGGCCGTCTGCATGTCGCGGAAGGCTTCCGCGTCCAGGTAGGCCGAGTGGGGGTCCAGGTCGGACAGCATGCCGGTGATGGCACCGTCGATCAGCGCCTTGTCGGAGACGGGTTCGACGTAGTTGTTCTTGATGGCCGCGAAGACGCTGGTGAACTGCCGCAACTCTTCGAGCGGCAGCGGCGTGCCGCGTTGGGCCACGGCGGTGATGCCCAGGCTGATCATGACGCCGGTCACGACACCGAGGCCGACCAGTCCGAAACTGCGATATTTACGAGTGCTCATGCACGTTCCCGTGTCGGTGTTGGGACTGCGCGCCAGCCGGCCGACAAACCGGCCCGGCGCATCGGCACGCGGGCTTACCGCGATATGAACTGATAAGGGTCGACGGGCGCCCCCCGGTGCCGAACTTCAAAGTATAGGCCCGAATCCACCTGCCCGCCCGTGGAACCCGCGGCGGCAACCGCTTCACCGGCCCGGACGACGTCGCCCACCCGGCGCAACAGGCTCTGGTTGTAGGCATAGACGGTCAGGTATTGCTCTCCATGGTCGACGATCAGCAGGTTGCCGAAACCGCGCAGCCAATCGGCATAGACCACGGTGCCGGCCGCCACGGCCTTGACCGGCGCGCCCTCGGCGGCCTTCAGCAGCACCCCGCGCCAGACGCCCCCTTCCGGACGGCTGGAACCGAAGCGCGCCATGACCTGCCCGGGCACGGGCGGTGTCAGGCCCGATTTCAGGCCCTTGAAGCCGCCGGCGGGCGGCAAGGTGGCCTGGGCGGACCCGCGTATCGGTTCCTTGACGGCTGAGACACGCTCTTCGGCCGAGGGTTCCATGGCTTTTGCCCGGGCGGCGGCCTGGGCGGCCTCGCGGGCACGGGCGGCGTCCTCGGCGGCCATGCGGGCCCGGGTGGCTTCGTCGGCCCGGCGGGCAGCCTCGGCGCGGGCAGCGGCCTCGCGCCTGGCGTCGCGTTCGGCCTGGGCGCGGCGCTCGGCCTCGGCTTTCCTGGCGGCTTCGGCGGCGGCAGCCGCCTTGCGGGCCGCTTCGGCGCGCCGGGCGGCTTCAGCCTTGCGCGCTGCCTCGGCGGCCTTGCGGGCGGCCTCGATCTGCTTTTCCAGGTCGCCGATGACCCGCGACAGGCGCTGGTTGTCCCGGTCCAGCCGGTTGGCCTCGGAACGCTGGGCCGACAACTGGCCGTCCAGCTTGGCCAGCAGGGTGGCACGGGTGCGCTGCTGGGCCACCAGGGCATCCTTCTGGGCGCCGGTGTCGGTCTCGACCTTCTGGATCTCGGCGCGGCGGGTGTCGGCGGCCTGCTGCAGGTCGGACAGGCGCTGCAATTCACGCTGCAGGCGGGCCAGCGCGTCGGCGCGGGCGCGCGAGACGTAGTCCAGGTAGCCCAGGTTGCGGCCGATTTCCTGGGGGTCATCGCCCGACAGCATGGCCGTCCAGGGCGACAGGCCGCTGGCGTACTGGGTGCGCAACTGGGCGGCGAGCTCTTCGCGGCGCACGCCCAGTTCCTTGTTCTGCGCGACGATCGCGTCTTCCAGGCGCTCCAACTCGCCGCCGGCCTGCTTGCGCTGGGTGGCCAGCTCATCCAGGCGGCGGTTGATGCGGGAGATCGCCGTTTCGGATTCGCGCAGCGCGTCGGCCGCTTCCTTGCGGGCCGACTCGCGTGCATCGATGTCCTTCTGCAGGGCGTCGATGCGATCGCGCAGTTCGGCCTGGCGTGTTTCCGCCTCGGACTGGCGCGCAGCCATGTCCGCGGAGACCCCCTCCTGGGCCAGGCCAGGCGGGGTTGCCACGGCCAGCAGGGCCAACGTGAAGCCGGCCGCCGCGCTAGCCGCCGCGCGCGCTTTCGTCATGATCAGCCTTGCTTGGCCTTGCCCTGGGCGGCGACGGCCGCCATGGCGGCGGCGATCTCGTCGGCGTTGCCCAGGTAGTAGTGCTTGATCGGACGCAGGTCGGCGTCCAGCTCGTACACCAGCGGCTGGCCGGTCGGGATGTTCAGGTTGACGATGTCTTCCTCGGACACGTTGTCCAGGTGCTTGATCAACGCGCGCAGGCTGTTGCCGTGGGCGGCGATCAGCACGCGGCGGCCGGCGCGGATGGCCGGGGCGATGGACTCGTTCCACAGCGGCAGCACGCGCGACACGGTGTCCTGCAGGCATTCGGTGGCCGGCAGTTGCTCGGGCGTCAGGCGGGCGTAGCGGCCGTCGAAACGCGGATGGCGCGGATCGTCCAGTTCCAGCGGGTTCGGGGCGATGGCGTAGGCGCGGCGCCAGATCAGCACCTGCTCGTCGCCGTACTGGGCGGCGGTCTCGGCCTTGTTCAGACCCTGCAGGGCGCCGTAGTGGCGCTCGTTCAGGCGCCAGCTGTTGTGCACCGGGGTGTACATGGCATCCATGGCATCCAGCGCGATCCACAGGGTGCGGATGGCGCGCTTCAGCACCGAGGTGTAGGCCAGGTCGAACGCATAGCCCTCGCGCTTGAGCAGTTCGCCCGCCTGGCGGGCCTGCTCACGGCCGGTTTCGGTCAGGTCGACGTCGGTCCAGCCGGTGAAGCGGTTCTCGAGGTTCCACTGGCTCTCACCGTGGCGCATCAGGACAAGTTTGTACATGGCGAATGCAGGTTAAAGTTGAAGAATCCGCTCATTTTATAATCTTGCGGTTTCGGTCCGGGGTTTTGCAGCAAAGGCGCGCCTTTGCGGCGACAATCCGGGCTCCGTCGCTTCCCCCCGCGGGCCGTGCGCGCGTGGTGCGCCGGGCCTCGCGGCACGAAGCCCTTTTGACCGCCCTCTTTGACACGCGTGCCTTGGCGCGCAGGACAGCAACGTGGATTTCCTTCTCCAGCAAAACAACCTTCTCATCCTCGGCGTCGCCATCCTCTCGGGCCTGATGCTCGCCTGGCCCGCGATCAACCGTGGCCGCGCCGGCGCGGCAGTGGACACCGACGCGGCCATCCGCCTCATCAACCAGAAGCAGGCCGTGCTGATCGACGTGCGCCCCGCCGAGCGTTTCCAGGCCAGCCACATCGCCCAGGCCCGCAGCGTGCCGCTGGATGAAATCGAACAGAAGGCCGCCTCGCTGCCCAAGAACAAGCCGCTGATCGTGGTCTGCGAACTGGGCCGCGATTCCGGCAAGGCCGTCGCCAAGCTCAAGGCCCAGGGCCACACCGAGGTCGTCGCGCTGGAAGGCGGCCAGCAGGCCTGGATCAAGGCCGGCCTGCCCACCACCGGCAAGAAGGCGGCCTGATCCAGGCAGCCTGAGCCCGATCCGAGGCCGGCCTGGGTCAAGCCCCGGGCTGGCCGCAGCAAGGAGTCATCCATGAAAAAAGTCATCATGTACAGCACGGCCGTGTGCCCGTACTGCGTGCGCGCCGAAATGCTGCTCAAGCAGCGCGGCGTGGCAGAGATCGAGAAGATCCGCATCGACACCGACCCGTCACAACGGCAGGTCATGATGGAGCGCACTGGCCGGCGCACCGTGCCGCAAATCTATATCGGCGACACGCACGTCGGCGGTTTCGACGACCTGGCGGCGCTGGATCGCGCCGGCGGGCTGGAACCGCTGCTGGCAGACTGACACCTGCCCTGACGTCCACGATCCGGCGGCTTGCCCGCCACCCCCTTTACCTCCTCTCTACCCAGGAAGCCTCATGTCCGAGCAAGACCAAGCCGCCCAAGCCGGCCAGGAACCCGCCTTCAACCTGCAGCGCGTCTACCTGAAAGACCTCTCCCTGGAGATGCCCAATGCGCCGCACGTCTTCCTGGAACAGGAAGGCCCCAAGGTCGAGATCAGCATCAACGTCGGCGGCCAGCGCCTGGCCGAGACCATCTTCGAATCGACCGTCACCGTCACCGTGACGACCCGCATCGAAGACAAGGTGCTGTACCTGGTCGAGGCCACGCAGGCCGGCATCTTCGAACTGGCGAACATCCCCGCCGAGCAGCTGGATCCGCTGGTCGGCATCGTCTGCCCGACCATGCTGTATCCCTACCTGCGCGCCAACGTCGCCGACGTCATCACCCGCACCTCGCTGCCCGCGCTGCACCTGGCCGAAGTCAACTTCCAGGCCCTGTACGAACAGCGCATCGCCGAGCTGCAAGCCCAGCAGCAAGGCCAGGCGACCAACGGCGCCGACAGCGGCATCATCCTGCCGCCGGGCGCCACGCGCCAGTAAGCGCGCGATGCCTGCCCCCGCCGCCATCCAGCCCCAGCAAGGCCGCCTGCGCGTGGCCGTGCTGGGCGCGGGGGCCTGGGGCACCGCCCTGGCCGCCGCCGCCGCAAGACTGCATCCCACCCTGCTGTGGGCCCGCGACGCGGCCCAGGCCGCGGCCATTTCAAGCGCCCACGAAAACATCCGATATCTCCCTGGCGTGCGCCTGCCCGCAACGCTGGGCTGCACCGACAGCATGGACGCCGTCTATGCGCATCTGCGTGACGGCGACCAGGCATTGATCATCCTTGGCGTGCCGGTGGCCGGCCTGCAGGCCGCCTGTGCGGGCCTGGCGCTGGGCCTGCCCGCGCATGGCCTGGGCCACGCCGCCGTCGCCTGGACCTGCAAGGGTTTCGAGGCCGACACCGGCCGCCTGCCGCACGAAGTGGTGGCGCAGGCGCTGGCCGCCGTGCCCGCGCTGGGCACCGGCGTGCTGTCCGGCCCGTCCTTCGCGCGCGAGGTCGCGCAGGGGCTGCCCGTGGCGCTGACCATCGCCAGCCCCAGCGCCGACGTGCGCGAGCTGGCCATGGCCGGCCTGCATGGCGGCAACGTCCGCGTCTATGCCAGCCAGGACGTGGTGGGCGTGGAGGTGGGCGGCGCGGTGAAGAACGTCATCGCCATCGCCTGCGGCATTGCCGACGGCCTGGACATGGGCGCCAACGCGCGCGCCGCGCTGGTCACGCGCGGCCTGGCCGAGATGACCCGGCTGGGCGTGGCGCTGGGCGCGCAAGCCGAGACCTTCGCCGGCCTGACCGGCCTGGGCGACCTGGTGCTGACCACCACCGGCGACCTGTCGCGCAACCGCCGCGCGGGGCTCGAAATCGGCCGTGGCCGGCCGCTGGCCGACATCCTGGCGGGCGGCATGACCGCCGAAGGCGTGCGCTGCGCGCGCGCCACGCTGCAGCGCGCCCGCGCGCTGGGCGTCGACATGCCGATCACCGAGGCCGTCAGCCGCGTGCTGTTCGAGAACCTGGCGCCGCGCGACGCCGTGCAATTGCTGCTGGGCCGCGAAGCCGGCTTCGAATAACGCATAACAACACCCGGAGACCCGCGATGGTGCCTGGCAATGTCTTCACCGCCCGACTGCGCCAGTTCGGTGCGGCCCTGACCGCTGCCTGCGCGCTGCTGGCCGGTGCGCCTGCCCAGGCCGACTGGCCCGAGAAGCCGGTGCGCATCATCGTGCCGTATCCGGCGGGCTCCTCGCCCGACACGCTGGCGCGCGCCATTGCCGGGCCGCTGTCCGACGCGCTGGCCCAGCCCGTCATCGTGGACAACAAGCCCGGGGCGGGCGGCAACATCGGCACGCGCAGCGTGGCGCATGCCAAGCCCGACGGCCATACCCTGCTCTACACGATCAACGGCCCGCTGGTGACCGCGCCCACGCTGTATCCGCGCACGCTGGGCTACGACCCCGGCGCGGATCTCGCGCCCATCTCGCTCATCGGCACCAGCCCGAACGTGCTGGTGGTGGCCAAGAACCTGAACATCAAGTCGGTCGAGGAACTGGTGGACCTGGCGCGCCGCCGCCCGGGCGCCATGAACTATGGCTCGGTCGGCCCGGGCAGCTCGGCCCACCTGGCCATGGAAATGTTCAAGCATGATGCCGGCATCGACCTGCTGCAGGTGCCCTACTCCGGCTTCCCGCAGGTCATCACGGCCATCCTGGCGGGCGACGTGCAGGCGGGCTTCATGGTGCCTGCCATCGCCATGCCGCAAGTGCGCGACGGCCGCGCCCGCGCCCTGGCCGTGACCAGCCTGCAGGCGGACCCGGCGCTGCCCGGCGTGCCGCCCATGTCCGAGGCGGGCTACAAGGACTTCGAATCGATTTCCTGGAATGCCATGCTGGCGCCGGCGGGCACGCCCACGCCCGTCATCGAGCGCTTGAACCGCGAACTGGCGCGCATCCTGGAGCGCCCGCAAGTGCGCGAGCAATTCGCGCAGCAGTTCTTCACCGCCAGGTCTTCCACGCCCGAAGCGCTGGCGCACCGGATCCGCGATGAAAAGGCGCGCTGGGACGCCGTGATCACGCGCCTGGGCCTCTCGCTGGACTGAGCGCGCCGCGCAGCGTGGCGGCGCTCAGCCGCCGTGCGCGTAGCCGTGCTGGCGCCAGGCCTCGAAGACCGCCACCGCCACCGCATTCGACAGATTCAGGCTGCGCTGCCCCGCGCGCATCGGCAGGCGCACGCGCTGTCCGGGGGCGAAGCGCTCATGGTCCGCATCGGACAGGCCGGCCGTCTCGCAACCGAACACGAACACATCGCCCGGCTGGAACGCCACGTCCGGCAGCAGGCGCGTGGCCCGCGTGGTCAGGGCGAAGCAGCGCTCGGGCGGCGCGCCCGCGGCGGCCAGGGCCGCCTCCAGGCTGTCGTGCACCTGCATGGGCTGCCACTCGTGGTAATCCAGGCCGGCGCGCCGCAAGCGCGCATCATCCAGTTCGAAGCCCAGCGGCCGCACCAGGTGCAATTGCGCCCCCGTGTTGGCGCACAGGCGGATGACGTTGCCCGTGTTGGGCGGGATTTCGGGATGGACGAGGATGACGTGGAACATGATCGCGGCATTGTACGAGCAGCGATTTTTTATCACCGGCCCGCCCCAAGGCAAAAAACGGCCCCCTCGGGTGGGATGACGCCGGCGGCCGTGCCAGCCCCGTCAACCGGCATCTCGCTCCACGCCCGGGCGGCCACCAGCACCACCACCTCGGCGGCACCGGCACGCACCAACGCACGGGCCGCCGAATCCGCCGTGCTGCCGGTGGTCATCACGTCGTCGACCAGCACCACGCGCGCGCCATCGATGCGTACCGGACAGGCGTAGGCGCCCAGCACCGCAAGCCGCCTGGCCTCACGGCCCAGGCGGCTTTGCTTGCGGCCATCGCGCACCCGCGCCAGCCACTCGCCCCGGCAGGACCACCCCAGTTCGGCGGACACCGCACGCGCCAGTTCCGCCGCGGGATTGAAGCCCCGCCGCTGCAGCGACGCCCGGCTGGCGGGCACGGGCACCAGCACGCGTGAAGCGTCCTGGCACAGGCCCGCCTCGCGCGCGGCCTGGCTCATCAGGGCCGCCACGGCCCGCACCCGCGACAGGCGCAGGCGGTTCTTCAGGTCCAGCACCAGCAGGTCGGCGGGCGGGCGGTAGTCGAACGCCGCCACCGCCTGCACGAACGCCGCGTGGCGCAAGGGGCAGCCGCAGCCGCGCCCGGCCGTATCCATCGCCGGCATGGCGCAGCGCAGGCAACGCCGGGCCGTGGCCGCCTGCCACGCCAGGCGCAGGTCGTCGGCGCAGCCCCGGCACAGGCGGGCGCCGCGCGCGGCGCCGCCGCACAAGGGGCAGTCGGTCGACAGCCGCGCCACGATCCAGTGCCACGCATCGGCCAGCCGGCGCGAACCCGGGCTAGGGGTATTCAGGGCCGCTGCCGGGGGATGGTCCATAATGTTTGCCTCTTTGGAAGTGTCCACGAGACGCATCCCAGCATGTTTACGCGGCGCGTGGCGCCGCAGGCCAGAGCAATATGTCCTCCCCCGCCCCCCTTCCCTTGCGCACCGACGACGTCCGGCGCCAGTTCACCCGCCGTGGCGAGCTGGCCGAGGCGCGCTTCTTCTACGGCGAGATCGCCACGCGCATGGACGAGCGGCTGGGCTACATCCGGCTGGCGCCGCAGGCGCTGCTGGACGCCGGCTGCGGCACGGGCGCGACCCTGCCCACGCTGCGCGCGCGCTATCCGCAGGCGGGCTATACCGGCCTGGACCACTGTGCACCGCTGCTGGACATCGCCCGGCGCAAGCACACCGCCAGCGGCCCGCTGGGCTGGCTGAAGCAGCTGGGCAAGCGCCAGCCGTCCGTGCAGTTCGTGCAGGCGGACCTGGCCAGGACCGAACTGCCCGCCGAGAGCCTGGACCTCGTGTGGTCCAACCTGGCGCTGCATTGGCACCCCGAACCGCATGCCGTGCTGGCCGAATGGCGGCGCGTGCTGCGCGTGGACGGCCTGGCGATGTTCTCGTGGCTGGGCCCGGGCACGCTGAAGGAACTGCGCCAGGCGCTGGCCGACGCGAAGCTGGCCACGGCCACGCCCACCTTCGTCGACATGCATGATTTCGGCGACCTGCTGGTGGAAAGCGGCTTCGCCGACCCGGTGATGGACCAGGAAACGATCACGCTGACCTATCGCGACCCGGTTAAGCTGCTGGCCGACGTGCGTGCGCTGGGCGGCAACCCGGCCGCGGCGCGGCGCCCGGGCCTGGCCTCGCGGACGTGGCGCCAGCGGCTGCTGGATGCGCTGGACGCGCAGCGCAACGCCGACGGGCTCATCGCGCTGTCGATGGAAGTGTCTTACGGCCACGCGTGGCGGGCCGCGACGCGGCGCAGCGCGCCCAACGAGACGATGCTGTCGGTCAGCGCGATCGGACGCAAGACGCGCGACTGACGCCCCGCGCGGCGGGCCTGTTCAGCGGCCCTTGCCCTTGGATTTTTCCGCCGCCTTGCCCGGCTTGGCGGCCCTTGCCGCCGGCCCCGTGCTGCCGCGCACGATCAGGCTGAAGGGCACCACGCTGGACACCGGCGCCGTCTGCCCTTCGCACTTCGCCAGCAGATACTCCGCCGCCCGCGCGCCCACCTCGTCGGCGGGCAGGCGCACCGTGGTCAGGGCCGGCGTCAGATGCGCCGCCACGTCGATGTCGTTCAGTCCCGTGATGGAGAGGTCGCCCGGCACGGACAGACCCAAGGCGCGCGCTTCGACCAGGGCGCCCAGCGCCAGCGTGTCGGTGCCGCACAGCACCGCCGTCGGCCGGCGCGGCCCAGCCATCAGGCGGCGCAATGCCACCTGCCCGTCGGCGATCTTGTGCGAGCGCTCGATCAGCCACTCCTGCGGCAGGCCCAATCCTCGCGCCGCCAGCGCCTCCCGCACGCCCGCCAGCCGCTCGGCCGCGCGATCGCTTTCCAGCGACTGCTGGGCGATGACGCCCAGCTCACGGTGCCCCAGGTCCAGCAGATAATTGGCAACCGTGCGGCCGATGGCGCGGTTGTCGAACCCCACGCTGGGATGCTTCGCGTCGACCACCCAGGTGTTCACATAGGGAATGCGCTTGGCTGCCAGCAGCTTGTAGGTCTCGGGGTCATGGCGCGAGCCCACCAGCATCAGGCCCGCCAGGCCATGCGCGGACAAGGCGCGCACCTGCTTCAGTTCCTTGGCGGGGTCGTAGTCGGAACTGGCGAGCAGCAGCGTGTAGCCCGCCGCCGTCAGCCGGCGCTGCAAGGCGTCGATGGCCACGGCGAAATTGGCGTCTTCCAGCGTGGGCACGATGGCGCCGATGGCCGTGTGGCGTTGCGAGGCCAGCGCGCGCGCGCCGGCATTCGGCGTGTAGCCCATCTGGTCCGCGGTGTCGCGCACCAGCGTCTGCAGCGCCTCGGCCACCTTGGCATTGCCGTTCAGCACGCGCGACACCGTCGCCACCGACACGCCGGCCTGGCGCGCGACGTCACGGACGGTGACCGCATGCCCCTTGGGGCGCGGCTGCCTGGCCTTGCCGTCCGAGGCCTCGCTAGTGGGGGGTGCCGCCTTGCTCATGGAAACCATCCTGCCCGAAAGACGCGGCAGTGCGATTCCTGCCGGGCTCGTATGGTAGCGCGATGACTCAGCCCTTGCCGCGCAGCGCGGCATAGCGTTGCCGCGCTGCCTCGTCGGGCGGATACAGGCCCGGCAGCGGCACGCCGCGCGCCACCTCGGTGTTGATCCACGCCTCCAGTCGTTCCTGCTCCGCACCGTCGGCCAGCACCCCCGGCAGGCAGGCGGGTGGCACCACCACCGCGCCGTCGCCGTCCGCCACGATCCAGTCGCCTGGCAGGATGGCCACGCCCCCGCAGCCCACGGGGTGCTGCCATCCGACGAAAGTGAGACTGGCCACGGCGGGCGGCGCGGCCACGCCAGCCGCCCACACCGGCAACTGGCTGCCCAGCACGCCTTCCTTGTCGCGCAGGACACCGTCGGTCACCAGGCCCGCCACGCCGCGCGCCTGCAGGCGCGCGCACAGCACGTCGCCGAAGACGCCGGCGTCCTGGCAGCCCATCGCATCCACCACCACCATCGCGCCGGTGGGCACGGCTTCCACCGCGTGGCGCGTGGAGGTGGGCGAAGACCAGGCGGCGGGTGTGGCCAGGTCTTCGCGCGCTGGCACGAAGCGCATCGTGAAGGCGGGACCCGCCCTTCTGCCTGCCACGGAGGCAAAGGCCGAGGTGCCGCGGATCCACGTGTTGCGCAATCCCTGCTTGAACAGCAGCGTGGTGAGGGTCGCCGTGGACATCTCGCACAGCGCGCGGGCAATGGCTTGCGGATCGCCGTCGGGTGGCGTCGTGTCTGTATTCATGCTCATCTCCACGAAACCGGCCAATCAGGCCGCGGGTGCGCGGTCATCAGGCTCGCGCAGGAAATCGAAATCGCAGCCGTCTTCCGCCTGCAGGGTGGTTTGCGCATACAGCCGCGAGTACCCCCGGCGCGGCAGCGGCGCGGGCGGCGGCAGTTCCGCGCGGCGGCGCGCCAGCTCGGCCTCGTCCACCAGCAGGTCCAGTTGACGCCCCGACACCGACAGGCGGATGCGGTCGCCGTTGCGCACCAGCGCCAGCGGCCCGCCCACGGCGGCTTCCGGCGACACGTGCAGCACCACGGTGCCGAAGGCCGTGCCGCTCATGCGCGCATCGGAAATGCGCACCATGTCCTTCAGGCCACGGCGCGCCAGCTTGCCGGGTATCGGCAGGTAGCCCGCTTCCGGCATGCCCGCCGCGCTGGTGGGACCGGCGTTCTGCAGCACCAGGAAATCCTCGGGCGTCACGTCCAGGTTCTCGTCGTCGATGCGCGCGGCCAGGTCTTCCAGCGAATGGAAGACCACGGCCCGGCCTTCGCGCTCGAACAGCGCGGGGTCGGCGGCGGAACGCTTGAGAATCGCGCCCTTGGGCGCCAGCGAGCCGAACAGGGACACCAGGCCGCCTTGCGGCTGATAGGGCTCGGCCAGCGGACGCACCACGTTGCGGTCCACCCAGTCCGACGCCTCGGCTTCGCGCGCCAGGCGTTCGCCCAGCGTTTCGCCCGCGACCGTCAGGCAATCCAGATGCAGCAGGGGCTTCAGTTCGCGCAGCACCACGCCCAGGCCGCCTGCCGCGTATAGGTCCGACATGTAGTGCTCGCCCGTGGGCTTCAGGTTCACCAGCACCGGCGTGGTGTCCGACAGTTCGTTCAGGCGCGCCAGCGAAATGCGGATGCCCAGGCGGCCCGCGATCGCGGTCAGGTGGATGATGGCATTGGTCGATCCGCCGATTGCCAGCAGCACGCGCAGCGCGTTCTCCACCGAGTCGTGCGTGATGACCTGGCTGGGACGGATGGGATTGCGCGCCAGCATCACGGCCTGGCGGCCGCTGGCTTCGGCGGCGCGCAGGCGGTCGGCGTGCACCGCCGGAATGGCGGCGGTGCCGGGCAGCGACATGCCCAGCGCCTCGGCGATCGACGCCATGGTGCTGGCCGTGCCCATCACCGCGCAGGTGCCCGCCGTGGTGGCCAGCTTGCCCTCGATGACCTGGATGCGCTGCTCGCTGGTCTCGCCGCCGCGGTACTTGCCCCAGTAGCGGCGGCAATCGGTACACGCACCCATGCGTTCGCCTTCGAAGGGCATGGGCAGCATCGGACCGGGCACCAGCTGGATGGCCGGCACGTCGGCCGACGCCGCGCCCATCAACTGGCCCGGCACGTTCTTGTCACAGCCGCCCAGCAGCACCACCGCGTCCAGCGGTTGCGCGCCGATCATTTCCTCCACGTCCATGGACAGGAGATTGCGGTACTTCATCGTGGTCGGACGGGTGAAGGACTCCCCCAGCGAAATCGTGGGAAAGTCCAGCGGCAGGCCGCCCGCGGCAAGCACGCCGCGCTTGATGGCCTCGACCAGTTCCGGAAAGGTGCGATGGCAGGGGTTGAAGCCGCTGGGGGCTTGCGCGATGCCGACCACCGGCTTGGACATCATGTCCGGGGAATAGCCGGCGGCGCTGGCGAAGGCCCGGCGCAGGAACAGGGAGAAATCGGTATCGCCGTAGTTGGTCAGTCCGCGGGCCAGGCCCTGTGGTTCCGTATCGCCGGTATCGCGACTCATGATGCATCACTCCAAAGAAGGAAGGGCGAGCGCCGCCGCCCGGTGCGCAAGCACGCACCGGCCGGAAACGTTCAAAAAAAGGAAATGCCTTACTGGACCTTGACGTCCGCCTGCTTGACCACGGCCTGCCAGCGCGTGAGCTCCTTGCCGATCACGTCCGACAGCGCCTGCGGCGTGCCGGGCACGGCGATCGCGCCCTGCTCGGCCAGCCTGGCCTGCATGTCCCGGGACGCCAGGGCTTCGTTGATGTGGCGGTTCAGGAAAGCGACGATCTCGGGGGGCGTGCCGGCCGGCGCCAGCACGCCATACCAGACGTCTATCTCGAAGTCCTTCATGCCGGCCTCCGCGGCAGTGGGAACATCCTTGATGGTGGGCAGGCGCTCCTTCGAGGTCACCAGCAAGGCCCGCAGCTTGCCGGTCTGCACCAGCGGCGCCGAGATGGGAATGCCCTCCACCACCATGTCGACCTGGCCGCCCATCAGGTCCGTGACGGCGGGCGAGCCGCCGCGATACGGCACGTGCACCAGCGTCACCCCCGCGTTGCGCGCGAACAGTTCACCCGTGAGGTGGCCGATGCTCCCTGCCCCACCCGACCCGAACGTCAGTTCCTGGCTGGCCTTGCCCGCCTGGGACTTGAAGCCCGCCAGGTCCTTGGCCGGCGAGTTCGGATTCACGAGGATGAGCAGCGGGCTTTGCGACACCATCCCCACGGGCGTGAAACTCTTGACCGGGTCATAGGACAGTTGCGGATACAGCTGCGGGTTGATGGTGATGGACCCGGTGTTGCCCAGCAACAGCGTGTAGCCATCGGCGGGCGCGCTGGCCACGAGGCCCGCGCCAATGGCGCCAGCCGCACCCGTGCGGTTCTCCACCACCACGGTCTGGCCGATGCGCTTGCCGAGTTCCGCGGCCAGCAGGCGCGCGGTCAGGTCGACGCCACCCCCAGCGGGGAAGCCCACCACCAGGCGGACGGGACGATTGGGATAGTCGCCCGCCGGCGCGGCGGACGCCGCGGCGGGAATGGCACAGGCACAGCACATCAGCGCCACTGCGCGACGCCAGGATGCAAGGAGTTGCGGCATGGATTTGTCTCCGTCATGTTGTTTTTGACCGGCATTCAGCAATCTGAGAAACCGGTTTCTCAACACTGTAGGGGAGGCCCCTGCTTCCGTCAAGCACACAAGGAAACGCCCGGAGGGAACCGGGCGTCGATGGCGGAAAGGCGCGGGGGAAGAACCGCGCTAACGGGCCGCCAGGACAGGGGCGGCCTGCGCCGCGCGCTGCGCGGACAGCGCCCGCACCCGGGGAATGACGGTCTGGCCGAAAGCCGCCAACTCATCGTCGTAGTGCAGGAACCCCGCGAGCAGCATGTCCACGCCGGCCTGCTCCAGGTCCACGATGCGGCTGGCCACCTCGTGCGCCGTGCCGATCAGGCCGGTACGGAAACCATCGTTGAACTGGATGAGATCTTCCGGCCGAGAGTCGGCCCACATGCCTTGCCGATCGGGCGTCGCCTGGCCCGCCTGCCTGACGTTGCGGGCGAAACGCGCGACGACGTCTTCATCTGCATTGGCAATGATCTCGCGCAGCACGTCGTAGGCCTGCTCGGTCGTGTCGCGCACGATCACGAAGGCATTGACGGCATGCCGCAGCCGCCTGCCGGCCTGCGCCGCATACGCGTCGACACTCGCCATGTGCTCGACCAGGCTGGGCAAGGGCGCGCCGTTCATGAAATAGAAGTCGCTCAGGCGGCCTGCCATCTGCCTGGCGGCGGTGGAGTTGCCGCCCTGGAAGATCGGGATACCGCCCGCACGCAACGGCTTGGGGCGGAAATCCACGTCTTCGAGCCGATAGAAGAAACCCGCGTGCTTCACACGCGGCGCATCGGACCACAGCGCCCGCAACACCGTGATGAACTCTTCCGAGCGACGATAGCGCTCATCGTGGTCCAGCCAGTGCTGGCCCAGGGACAGGTACTCGTCTTTCAACCAGCCGCTGACGATGTTGATGGCTGCCCGGCCCTGGCTGATCTCGTCCAGCGTGATCAATTGCTTGGCCACGATGGCGGGATGCGCCAGCCCCGTCGCCACGGCGCTGATCGGCACGATGCGCTCGGTGCCGGCGGCCAGCGCGCCCGCCATGACGATGGAATCATAGGTGCCCTCGTTGCCTTCCAGCGAGGACACGAAGCGCGTGGCGAGCAGGGTGTAGGCAAAGCCATGCTGCTCGGCCAGCCTGGCGTAGCGCAGGTTGGCGGCGAAATCGCCGCCCGTGCGATTCGCGATCCGGCTGGCCACCAGCGAGGTGCCCAGGTTGGGCGCCCAATAGCCGAACTCAAGCGCCATCCCGAGCGCCTCCCTTCCTGTCCAGCCTGAAGGCCACGATCACCCCCACTGCCGCAGCGATGCCGGAAAACGGCACCAGCCACCAGAACAGCGGGCTCACCGACAACAGCCAGATCAACAACGTGGAGCCAACGATGCTCGAGAGCACCCGGTAGTCCGCGGCGGGCTTTTCCCGCCAGGCGGTCTCCTCGTCTTCGGGCGCGTGGACCTCGCGCGCCGAGGTATTGAGGCTGTCCAGCACGTGGTAGAGATAGACGAACCCGACGATGATGCCGAGGACGGATGCGATCAATGCATAGGTCATGTGGGTCTCCGTTTCAGGCCAGGTCGCCGACGCGGGCTTCGATGTGGCGGCTCTCGGCGGCGCGGCGGGAGAATTCGTCGAAATCGAACGCTGCCGGACGCAGCAAGCCCAAGGCGATGGGCACGACCGCGCTGACGCCGGTGATGGTCAGGATGCCGGCGAGTTCGCCGTATACCGAGCGCACGGACAGCCCGACCACCACCGCCAGGATGACGCCCCAGCTGAAGCCGGCACCCGTGGTGCGTTTCCAGGTGATGGCCAGCAGCAAGGGCACCAGGATCGAGGCATTGAGCGACTGGGCAAGCAACACCAGCGACACGAAGTCCCAGCCCGACAGCACGATGATGCCGGCGGCAATGCCGAAGAAGACGATGCTCAGCTTGGTCAGCGTAAAGAGCGTGCGCGCCCGCAGCTTGGGAAAGAGCGGCATCAGCACGTTGACGGAGACGAGCGAGGAGATGGCGGCGAACGCGCCGTCGATCGTGGAGTAGCTGCAATTCAGCACGACGAAGACGTACAGCGCCACCAGCAGCGCGGGCAGGCCCAGCCGCACCAGCACATAAGGGCCGATGGACGCGGCATCCCCCCCGATTTCAGCCAGCGTCACGCCCGCCGCCAGTCCCACCAAACCCAGCATGCCGGCAATGATGGGGATGGGATAGAACAAGGCGCCGCCCCAGATGAAGGCACGGCTCAGGTGCCGCGGCTTCACGGCCCAGGCTTTCTGCCAGAAGCTCTGGTCGGAAATCGAAGCGCCCAGCAGTCCCAGCGACAGCGTCAGGCCAAAAGCGGCGGCAGCCTCCGCGCTGAAAATGCTGAGGTTCACGGGATTGGCCTGCTGCAGGTCGGCGAAGATGCCTTCCGGCCCGCCCGCCCCATGCAGGGCGAACAGCACCACCACCGCCAACGGCACCAGGATCAACAGCGTGTTGATGGTGCCGGTGATCGTGGAGGTCCAGAGCCCGCCCAGGTAGGAATACGCCGTCACCAGGACCAGCACGACCGCCAGCACCGCAACCTGGTCCAGCCCGAACACCGCGCTGGTCACCAGCACCGTGCCCTTCAGGTTGATCAGGATCGAGAACAGCAACGCGATCAGCATGATGACGGTGGCGATCGCCCCGGCGAACGGGGAGCCGAAACGGCTGCTGATGTAATCGGGAATGGTGTACCCGTTGGGGACGATTTTCCTCAGGCGTAGCGCGAGAGGCGCCAGCACGATGATCGCGATGCCATTGGGCACCGTGAACCACAGCAACCCGGATAATCCCCAGGAAAATGCGGAAGCCGCCGACATGACGATTGCCATCGACCATGTCCACACCGCAATAATGGCGCCCACGCTGAATCCCAGGCCGATCTTGCGGTTGGCGATAATATAATCCTTGGTATTCCTCACCAATCGCAGCCTGACCACCACGGCGATTATCATCATGAAAATACCAAGCCCGAAAATGAGCGCCCAGCCCAGGGCCGGGGAAAGTAATTGCGCCTGCTGCATTGGATACCGTCCTTTGGAAAATTTCCGAACCCGCGCCGCATGCCGTGGCGCTTGGCAGGGCGCCATTCTTCTCGCTTTGCGCGGCGCAACCAACGACTGATATCGGATTAACTTATTTCTTCGCCCGCCCGCCCCAATGAAAATAAATACTTAATAAGCATTGGCTTGTCGCGACGATAAACCAGCACTTATATCCCGGCGGCGGATTAGCTCATGATTTATTTTTAATTGCCCTGAAAACCGGCACGGCGCATTATTCGTGGCTGTTCGGCCCGCCTGCCTCCCTGATGTCCACCCCCACCGTCGCGCTGCTGATCGGCAGCCCCCGCTACCCCTCCCGCACCGTCACCCTGGCCGAGGAAATCGCCGCCTCGCTGTCGCGCAAGCTGCCCGCGCGCATGGACTTCATCGCCATCAAGGACTCCTGGCGGCACCTTTGCCAGGCCACGGCGCGCCACGAACTCAATCCGCAGGGGGAATCCCTGCTACGGCGCATCGAGACGGCCGACGCCGTCGTGCTGGCCAGCCCGGTCTACATGGGCTCGTACAGCGGCATGCTCAAGCATGTGCTGGACCTGCTGGACCAATACGCGCTGCGCGGCAAGCCGGCCCTGCTGTGCGCGACGGGCGGCAGCGACCGCTACGGCCTGGTGGTGGAGCACCAGTTCATGCCACTGGCCGGGTTCTTCCGCTGCCAGGTGGTCCCCACGCCGATCTACGCCACCGAAGCCCACTTCCGCGACTACGCGCTGTCCGACCCGGACCTGCGGCTGCGCATCGATCGCGCCGCCGAGGAAATGGCGCGCCTGCTGCGCTGCAAACCTTGAAAGGAAACCTGAACATGAGCAAGAAGAAAGCCCACCTGCTGGGTTTCATCCAGCATGGCGTCAACAGCCACGCGACGGGCATGTGGCGCCACCCGCGCGACAAGGTCAACCACGATTTCTCGCAACCGGCCTATTGGCGCCACATGGCGCGCACCATGGAACGGGGCCGCTTCGACGCCATCTTCATCGCGGACGAGCTGGCGCCCTATACGACCTACAAGGGGAACTCGGACGCCATCGTGAAGTACGCCGTGCAATGCCCGACCCACGAGCCCGCCACCCTCGCGCCCATCCTGTCCGAGGCCACCGAGTACCTGGGCATCGGCGTCACGCTCTCCACCGCCTTCGAGCATCCCTATTCGATGGCGCGCCGCCTCTCCAGCCTGGACCACCTCTCTGGCGGGCGCATCGCCTGGAACGTCGTGAGTTCCTACTCCAAGAGCGAGTGGGAGGCTTACGGGCAGGAGATGACCGCCCGCAACGACAGGTACGACAGGCTGGATGAATATGTGGACCTGTGCCGCAAGCTGTGGACCTCCTGGGAGCCCGACGCCATCGTGGCCGACAGGGACAGCGGGATCTATGCCGACCCCGCCAAGGTGCGCGTGGTGAACCACGCAGGCAGGTACTACCGCAGCCACGGCCGGCACTTCTGCGCCCCTTCCCCGCAAGGGCATCCCGTGCTGTGGCAGGCGGGCTCGTCCGACCGCGGCCGCGACTTCGCGGCGTGCCATGCCGAGGCCATCTTCGCCGTGCACCCGAACGTGGAACGCATGCGCCAGTACCGCGAGGACCTGGATAGCCGGCTGACCGGCAAGTTCAATCGTCCCGCGGGCTCGGTCAAGCTGATCTACGGCCTGCAGACCGTGGTCGGCGACTCCCGCGCGCATGCCCAGGAGAAGTACGAAGCCCTGCTGGATCTCATCCCGCTCGAAGGCGCGCTGGCCTGGATCTCGGGCCACTTCGGCATCGACTTCTCGCGCTACTCGCTTGACGACATCGTGCAGGACATCGAGGTACCAGGCATCCAGGGACTGTTCGAGTCCATCATCCATGCCAAGGGCGGCGCGCCGGTCACGGTGCGCGAGGCCGCGCTGATCTATGCGCGCGGCATGGGCATGCCGGTGGCGGTGGGCACGGCCCGGGACATCGCCGACCAGATGGAAACCTACCTGGACGAGGGCGGCGCGGACGGCTTCATGCTGGCCGCCACCTACACGCCAGGCTGCTTCGAGGAGTTCGTCGACTGGGTGGTGCCCGAGCTTCAACGGCGGGGCCGCTTCCGGCACGAATACACCGGCCGCACGCTGCGGCACCACCTGCTCGAATACTGAAGGCGGGCAGGCCATGACCTTCGAGCAACTCCGTGTGTTCCTGGAAATCGTCCGCAGCGGCAGCTTCACCAAGGCGGCGGCCCGCCTGGGCATCAGCCAGGCAGCCGCCAGCGCGGCCGTGGCGGCGCTGGAGACCCGCTACAAGACCCATTTCCTGGACCGCAAGAACCGCCAGGACCAGCTCACGCCCGCGGGCCATATCCTGCTGGAGGAAGGCGAGAAGCTCCAGGCCGGCTTCGAGGCCTTCCGCAGCCGGCTGGCCCAGCTGGACCAGGAGCACCTGGGTCCGCTGCGCCTGGCGGCCAGCCAGACCGCCCTGCGCTACTGGCTGCCGCCGCTGATCGAGACCTTCGCGCGCCAGCATCCCCAGATCGAACTGTCCTTGCACGAAGGGAGCACCACGCAGGTCGCCAACGCGGTGGCCATCGGCGCGGCGGACCTGGGCGTGCTTGAACAGGAATGGGGCGAAAGCGACTTCGTGGTGGAACGGCTGGGCACCTATCGCCTGGTAGTGGTGGTCGGCACCCGCCACCCCTGGTCCGGCCGCGCGGACATCGAATGGAAGGACCTGCCGCAAAGCGACTGGGTCTCGCAGCAACACGGCGCGGCCCACCATGAGCTCTTTACGCAGGCCCTGGCACAGGCCGGCCTGCTGCCCTCGGAAATGGATCACATCGTGCGCTTCCCCTCGCCAGAGGCTGTCGTCTCGGCGGTCCAGCACGGCACGAGCGCCGCGGCCCTGCCGGAGTGCGCCGTGGCATCCGCCCTGGCAACGGGCGCCTTGTGGCGCCTGCCGGACGTGCAACTGCATGGCACGTGGAGCGCGCTTTCCTACCAGGGGCGGCCGCTGGCGCCGGCGGCCCGCGCCTTCCTGGGCTTCCTGCGCGACACCCTCGCGCAGGAAGCCCTCGGCACGCACGACACGACGGCGCAAGGCGCACGCACGGCCGCGGCCGCGCCGCGCTAGGGCTGCATCGGCGGGATATAGGCCAGCGTCTGGCCCAGCGCCCACAGCAGGATCAGCACCAGCGGGATGTGCACCAGCAACTGCACGAAGGTGAAGCCGATCAGGTCGCGCGCCTTCAGGCCCAGCACGCCCAACAGGGGCAGCATGTAGAACGGATTGATCAGGTTGGGCAGCGCCTCGGCGGCGTTATAGATCTGCACCGCCCAGCCCAGGTGGTATTCCAGCTGGTTGGCGACCTGCATGACGTACGGCGCCTCGATGATCCACTTGCCGCCGCCCGACGGGATGAAGAAGCCCAGCACGGCCGAGTACACGCCCATCAGCACGGCATAGGTGTCGTGCGACGCGATGCGCATGAAGAACTCGGAGATGTAGTGGGCGATCGTCTCGCCGCCGCTGCCGTCGACCTGCGTCATGATGGCCGCGATGGAGCCATACAGCGGGAACTGGATCAGCACGCCCGTGGTGGTGGGCACCGCGCGCGCCACCGCATCCAGGAAGCTGCGCGGGCGCCAGTGCAGCAACGCACCCGCCATGATGAAGAGCAGGTTGTAGGTGTTCAGGCCCGAGATCGCCTGGATGGCGGGCTTGGCCATGAACTCCTGGATCAGCCAGCCGGCGGCCAGCGCCACCAGCACCAGGATCAGGAAGGGGCTGTGCTCCAGCCACTCGCCGGGACGCGTGGGCTTGCTGACCTTGGGCGCCTCCAGCACCGGATCCACGCCGCAGGCCTTGGCGTCGCGCGCGCTGGCGGCGCTGGGCGCGGTCACGTAGGCAATGATGAGCGAGACCACCATGATCGCCAGCAGCATCGCGCCCGACTGCCACAGGAAGATGGTTTCCGTGAAGGGAATGACGCCCGTGATCGCCAGGATCGAGGGCGGCAGGCTGCCAGGGTTGGCCTGCAGTTGCGCGGCCGACGAGGACAGGCCCAGCGCCCACACCGCGCCCAGGCCCAGATAGGCGGCGGCGCCGGCGGCGCGATAGTCCATCTTCAGGTCTTCGCGGCGCGCCATGGCACGCACGAGCAGGCCGCCGAACACCAGGCTCAGGCCCCAGTTCAGCAAGGACGCGACCATGGAAATGATGGCGACCCAGGCCACGGCCGAGCGGCCGTTCTTCGGCAGCATCGCCAACCGGTGGATCAGCCTGGAAGCCGGACCTGAGGTGGCCACGACATAACCGCCGATCACCACGAAGGCCATCTGCATGGTGAAGGGGATCAGGCTCCAGAAGCCGTCGCCGAAGGCCTTGGCGGTGGAAGCGGGGGTGGCCCCGATGGCCAGCGCAGCCAGCGTCACGATGAGGACGCCGACGGTGGCGAAGACCCAGGAGTCGGGGAACCAGCGTTCCGCCCAGGCGGCGCAACGCATGGCGAAACGTGCCGAGCGACTTTCTTCTAGGGGTGCTGCCATGATTCAACCTCTATAGCGTGTGTACGGGGAAACGACGATCAAACGACAAAACGCGGCGGCGCCACGGTGTATCGCCGTGGCGCCGCCGCGCGGAAAAAGGGTTCAGGGTAGGGGCAGCCGCCCCCAGGCCGGACAGTCCGCGCCTGCGCCTTTTTGTGCGGCGCAAGCACACAGGGCCGCAGCCTGGCGGCCACGGCCCTGTCGGGCGAAGAGGGTGAGCTTGCGATGCTGCCGCGGGCTCATGGGTGATGCAGGATCAGTGCAGGGTGCCGGGAGGGACATCCGGCGTGGCAAGGGTCTGCACGGCCATCATGGGCTCGGACGTGGCGCGGATGCGGCGCCGCGTGGCGGCCTGCTCCGGCGTGGTCTGCTGCACGGCCTTCTCGCGGCCACCGTCGAAGGCATGGGTCATGGCGTCGACCATCGCGGGAAGATCGCGCAGGCGATTGAACTGCGCCCGCATCCAGCGCGCGTCGCTGCCGTTCTTGCGCACGTCCTCGCGCAACCCGGACAACATGTCGAGCGTACCCAGTTCGTCGGCCACCGGCATCAATTGCTCGAAGGTGTCGCGCAGGTGATCGGCCAGGCGCATGCGCTGACCATCCGGCGTGACGTAGTTGCCATGCAGGCCGAAACGGCAGGCCTGGAAGTGGTTGCTGGCATAGGCCATCCACGCGCCATCGGCCGGGCCGGGATTGCGCATGACCCAGACCGACAGGGCCTGCGCGAAGGCCGCCAGCTGGCAGGCCTTCTCGACAGTCAGCGGCGTATCGCAGATGCGCAACTCGACCGTGCCGAACTCCGGCTTGGGGCGGATATCCCAATAAAGATCCTTGATGCTCTCGGCCAGGCCGAAGGAATGCAGCTTGGCCAGGTGGGCCTCGAAGCGATACCAGTCGTCGATCTCGGCCGGCATGAAGCCGGACAGCGGGAAGCTGTTGACCGAGTGCAGGCGCGAGCACGAGAAGAGCGTGTCGACGCCCTCGCAGTAAGGCGAGGAGGAAGACATGGCGATGAAGTGCGGCACATAGGGCGTGAGCCGGCGCGTGAGCGCGATGGCGTGGTCGCCCGACTGCACGCCCACGTGGATGTGCTGGCCGAACACCGTGAACTGGCGCGCCAGGTAGCCATACATCTCGGCCAGGTACTGGAAGCGTGGCGTATCGGAAATGGCGCGATCCTGCCAGCGCATGAAGGGATGGGCGCCGCCGCCCGCCACGCGCACGCCGACCACTTCGGCGGCATTGCACAGGGCATCGCGCATTTCACGCATCTCGACCAGCAGGCCGGCGGGATGGGTATGCACGGACGAATTCAGTTCGATCATCGAGCGGGTGATCTCGGGCTTGACCCGGTCAGCCATGGGATGGTCGGAGAGTTGCGCGATCAGTTCTTCGGATGCGACTGCCAGGTCGAAGCTGCGGGGGTCGATCAGCTGCAGTTCAAGTTCGATGCCTAGCGTGTTCGGGGCCGAGGAAACAAAGGGAATGTGTTCCATGCCGGTCTCCTAAGGGCGGCGGACCCGCGGTCAGGCACTCACACGCGGATCCCCTGAATGAGGGGGGGTTTGCCGCGCCAGTGTATAGGCCGATTCATGGCAGAAAGATTGAAATTCGTGACATTTATCGCAGCATTGGCGCACGATGACGTAAACGCCCCGTGCGCATAACGAAAGCGGTCACTGACTTTTCAAGGAAAACGCGCCCTGGGGCGACGCACACGCTGTAAAGGGTTTTACAGCAAGGCTTTCCCGGCATGCGGGTTTACCCCAAATAAGGGAAAACCACGAGCGGCGGCCACTCGGTTCACTTGCGCCAGAAGCCCGGCGTGAAGAGGATCAGCACGGTGAAGAGTTCGAGCCGGCCGATCAGCATGGCGAAGGTGCAGACCCAGGTCTGGAAGTCGGTCAGGCCGGCGAAATTGCCCATGGGGCCCACGCTGCCCAGGCCAGGCCCGGTGTTGTTGATGCTGGCGATCACCGCGGAAAAGGCCGTCAGCGGCTCCAGTCCCGACAGCAGCATCAGCGCCGTCATGACCGCGATGGACAGGCCATAGACCAGCATGAACGCCAGCACCGAAACCAGCACGCGCGGCGGCACCACGCGCTCGCCCACCCGCACCGGCGTGATGGCGTGGGGATGCAGCATGCTCACCATCTCCTGGCGCGCCTGCTTGACCAGGATGATGGCGCGGATCATCTTGATGCCCCCGCCCGTGGAGCCCGCCGAGGTACAGAACATGGCCAGCACCAGCATCAGCAGCGGCGCGAAGAGCGGCCATTGGGCGTAGTCCACATTGGCGAAGCCCGTGCTGGTGGCGACCGACACGGTGTTGAAGATGCCATAGCGCAAGGCCTCCAGCGGATCGCCATAGACGCCGCGCCAGTACAGGTAGGCCGAGATCAGCAGGCCCGCGCCGAACATCACCACCAGGTAGGGCACGGCTTCCGGGCAACGCCAATAGGCCTTCAGGCTGTGCTGGCGCAAGGCGTTGAAGTGCGTGGCGAAGTTGATGCCCGCGATCGTCATGAACACGACCGCCACGGCCTCCACGCCCACCGAGTCGTAGTGCACGAAGCCTTCGTCATAGGTGGAGAAACCGCCCAGCCCCATCGTGGACGACATGTGGCACCACGCCTCGAACCAGGACAGCCCGACGGCGCGATAGGCCAGCAGGCAGATGATCGACAGGCCGAAATACACGCCGTACAGCGCCTTGGCCGTGCTGGCGATGCGCGGCGTCAGGCGGTCGTCCTTCATGGGCCCGGGCGTCTCGGCCCGGAACACCTGATGCCCGCCCACGCCCAGCAGCGGCAGCACCGCCACGGCCAGCACCAGGATGCCCATGCCGCCCACCCAGACCAGCGTCGTGCGCCACAGGTTGATGGAGGGCGGCAGGAACTCCAGCCCGGTCAGGATCGTGCCACCGGTGGTGGTCAAGCCCGACATGGCCTCGAAATAGGCGTCCGTGAAGGACAGCGGCGTGGCCGCGCGGGCGAAATAGATCTGCAGCGGAATGGTGGCCAGCGCCGGCAGCACGGTCCAGACCAGCGAGGCCAGCAGGAAGCCGTCGCGCGGACGCAGCTCGGTGCGGAAGCGCCGCGTGCCCAGCCAGCAGGCAAGGCCCAGGCCCAGCGAGATCAGGAAGCCGTCGACGAAGGCGTCGAGCGCCGCGTCGCCATTCCAGGCCGCCACCACCAGGGGGAAAACCATGGTGGTGGCGAACAGGGCCATGACGAAGCCCAGCGTGTGCAGGATGGCGGCGAGACGGCGCATGGGGAGCGTGGGCGGCGCGTCAGAAGAACGAGGCCGAGACCTGGAAGAGCTTCTCGACCTTGGCCATCTGCGAACGCGTGGGCACGAAGACGATGACGTGATCGCCGGACTCGATGAGGGTGTCGTTCTCGGCCATGATGATCTCCTCGCCGCGCACCAGCGTGACGATGGTCGCGCCGCGCGGCAGGCGGATGTCCGACACGCGCCGGCCCACCACCTTGGAATTCGAACGGTCGCCGTGCGCCACGGCCTCCAGCGCCTCGGCCTTGCCCTGGCGCAGCCGGTGCACGGCCACCACGTCGCCGCGCCGCACGTGGCGCAGCAGCTCGCTCATGGTGGCCTGCGAGGGCGACACGGCGATGTCGATATGGCTGCCCTGCATCAGCTCGCCATAGGCCTGGCGGTTGATCAGCGCGATGACCTTGCGCGCGCCCAGCCGCTTGGCCAGCAGCGAGGACATGATGTTGTCCTCGTCGTCGCTGGTCAGCGCCAGCCACGTGTCCATCTCGTCGATGTTCTCGCGTTCCAGCAGGGCCTCGTCCGTGCCGTTGCCGTGCAGCACCAGCACGTTGGAAGGCAGCTGGGCTGCCAGGTATTCGCAGCGCGACTGGTCGCGCTCGATGATGCGCACGCTGTAGCCCTCGTCGGCCAGGTCGCCGGCCAGGCGCATGCCGATGTTGCCGCCGCCCGCGATCATGACGCGCCGCACGCTCTTTTCCGCCTCGTGCAGCTGGCGCACCGCGCGCCGCGCGTGGCGCGTGTCGCCCACCAGCAGCACTTCGTCGCCCGGGGTAATGATGCCGCCGGCGCCCTGCGTGACCGGCTGGCCGTTGCGCTGCACGTCCACCAGCCGCGCGTTCACGTCGGGAAAGACGGCGTCCATGTGACGCACCGATTGGCCCGCCAACGGGCTCTTGGGGCCGACCTTCACGGTGACGACGCTGACACGCCCCTCCGCGAACTCGACCACCTGCAACGCCTCCGGAAACTCGATGAGGCTGTGCAGATAGGTGGTGACGCTGCGCTCGGGGCTGATGACCGAGTCGATGCAGAAGCCGTCCTCGCCCAGCAGCTCCGGCATCTCGGGGATTTCGGGGGAACGGATGCGGGCGATGCGCCGCGGCACGTTGAAGATCTGGCGCGCCAGCTTGCAGACCACCAGGTTGGCGCTGTCCTGCTCGACACAGGCGATCAGCATGTCGGCATCGTCGGCACCGGCCTGCTTCAGGATGGAAGGCTGGCAGCCGTCACCCTGCACCGTGCGCAGGTCGAAACGTTCGTGGAGGTAGGCCAGCCGCTCGGGGTGCAGGTCGATGACGGTGATGTCATTCTGCTCGGACACCAGGTTCTCGGCCACGCTGGTGCCGACGCGCCCCGCGCCCACGATGAGGATCTTCATGAATGCGTCAGAGGCTGCGCTTGCGTGACGACTCGATGCCCAGCTGCTTGAGCTTGCGGTACAAGTGCGTGCGCTCCAGGCCGGTTTTCTCGGACACGCGGGTCATGCTGTGATTCTCGCGGCCCAGGTGGTATTCGAAATAGATGCGTTCGAAGGCGTCGCGCGCCTCGCGCAACGGCAGGTCCAGGGATACGCCGCTGACCTGGTTGGCCGCGGCCGGGGGCTCGGCGGCATCGGCCTGCGCCGGCGCCACGGCGGCAGCCGGCGTGGCGGCCAGGCCCGGGGGATAGGCGGCGGCCGATGCCGCGGGCGCCTGCTGGTGGTGCGGCACGGTCAATTGGGCCGTGGCGGTCGCCACGGGCGCGGGAGCCGGTGCGGCGGCCACGGCGGTGCCTTGCGGCATGCGCACGCGCGCCAGGCCAGCGGCCACCGTCTTCAGGAGGCGCTGCAGCGTGATGGGTTTTTCCAGGAAGTCGATGGCGCCGATGCGCGTGGCCTCGACCGCCGTGTCGATGGTGGCATGGCCGCTCATCATGATGACGGGCATGTCCAGCAGGCTTTGCGACGCCCACTCCTTGAGCAGGCTCACGCCGTCCGTGTCGGGCATCCAGATGTCGAGCAGGACGAGATCCGGACGCGTGCGCTGGCGCGCTTCACGTGCCTGTTGGGCGTTCTCTGCCAACTCGACCGTATGACCTTCGTCATACAGGATCTCGGACAGCAATTCGCGAATGCCGATTTCGTCGTCAACTACCAGAATACGGGCCATAAGTGATCACCTGTTATGTCCGCCGCATTATCCCTGTTCCGAGACAGGGGCGTCCACCTTGTCCGAGTGGCCTGCCAAGCGCGTCAGGAGTATGGTGACGCGCGCGCCCCCCTCCTTCCGGTTTGCCAGGTCGATGCGACCGCCGTGCTCTTCGACGATCTTCCTGACGATAGCCAGTCCCAGGCCGGTGCCGTGAGACTTGGTCGTTACGTAGGGCTCGAAAGCCCGCTGCAGCACCTGCGGCGCGAAACCGCGCCCGGTGTCCGACACCGTGAAGCGCACGGCGCAGTGTTCCTTGCCGTCCACCTGTCCTGCCTGGGCCAGCCTGGTGCTGACACGCACGATACCCTGGCCCTCCTGCTCGGCAATGGCGTCGCGCGCATTGGCAAGCAGATTATGAATGATCTGGCGCAATTGCGTGGCATCGCCTTCGATCTCAGGCAGATTCTCGGCCAGATCGACTTCCAGCCGCAAGGCCTGGCCGCTGGGATCGCGCGCCTCGCCCGCGATCGGATCCCAGCCATAGAGCGCCAGCACCTCGTCGACCAGCGCGTTGAAGTCGATGCGCTGCAGGACCGCGGGTGGCGTGCGGGCGTATTCGCGGAAATCGTCGACCATCTGCTTCAGCGACGAGACCTGGTTCACGATGGTCTGCGTGGCGCGCGTGACCATCTGCGCATCGGCGGCCTCCAGCCTGCCGGCAAGCTTGTGCGCCAGGCGCTCGGCGGACAGCTGGATGGGCGTGAGCGGGTTCTTGATTTCGTGCGCCAGGCGCCGCGCCACCTCGCCCCAGGCAACGGTGCGGTTGGCCGAGATGACTTCGGTGATGTCGTCGAACACCAGCAGGTAGCCCGTGCCGCGTCCGTCGACCTGCAGGTGGGTGCCGCGCGCCAGCAGCGTCACGGAAGGCGGCGAGCCGACGCCCGCGGGCGCCAGGTGCGGCATCGCGACCTCGACCTGCTGCTGCCAGTGCGCCCGCTCGGAGCCCACCGCGTCGTGGGCCGAGAAGGCCTGGCGCACCATCTGCGCGAAGGCCAGCAGCCCATCGATGGTTTCCAGCGGCCGGCCGATGACGGCGCGCAGGTCGGAGTGCAGGATGGTCTGCGCCCCACGGTTGATCGTGGTGACACGGAAAGCCTCGTCGAAGGTCAGCACGCCGGATGACAGATTGGCCAGCACGCTTTCCAGGTAGACGTTCGAGCGTTCGAGCTGCTGGCGGTTGCTCTCGACCATGCGGCGGGCTTCGTCGAGCTGGCGCGTCATGGCGTTGAACGAACGGGTCAGTTGGCCCACCTCGTCGCGCGCGGGCGGCTCGGGCAGGGGCCGGTAGTCACCCACGCTGACCGCCTGGGTGCCGGCCGCCAGGGTCAGCAGCGGGCGCACCAGGCGCTTGGACAGGTAGAGCGCCACCGCGATGGCGCCGAAGGTGGCCAGCACCAGCGCCAGCGTCAGCGTCAGGCCATAGAGCTTGCGGATGCCCAGGCGCGACAGCGAGAGTTCCTGGTAGTCCCGGAACCCTTGCTGGACCCGGTTGGCGTTGTGGGCGATCTGTTCGGGCACGGGCTGGATGAGCTGCAGCCAGCGCGGCTCGGCGGTCGCGCCGCCCAGGTTCAGGGAGTCGTAGCGCTCCGGGGTGTTGATGGGCACGACCACGCGCAGGTGCAGACCCTCTTCCGACGCGGAGGCGCCCGGGTCGTCGGCCTCGGCCGCCACGTAGCCGCGCGAGATTCGCAGCTGGTTCAGGACCGTGGCGGGCGGCAGTTCGGGCAGCAGCCGGCCGAAGTTGCCGGTGGAGAACGACACCATGCGGCCGTTGGTGAAGACCATCGCCTCGCTGATGCCGTTGGCCTCGCGCAGGCGCGTGAGCGCCAGTGGCAGGGCACTGTCGGGCGTGTTGGCGAGCTGCTGCGCGAAGGCGCGGCCCTTGGCATCCAGGTCGGCCAGCAGCGAGTCGAGCGCCGCGCGCCCCAGGTTCAGGCCGGCTTCCAGCGAGTTGTCCACCCGCACGTTGAACCAGGACTCGATGGAGCGCGACAGGAACTGCACCGACAGGGTGTAGATGAGCGCCCCGGGCAACACCCCGATCAGGGCGAACGCCAGCGCGAAGCGGGCGGTCAGCCGCGCGCCGAACTGCCTGCGCCGCAACTGCCGCACCAGCCGCACGGTGAGCGCCACCACCCAGACGCCCATGGCCAGGGCCAACACGCCGTTCAGGATGACCAGCAGGTCGTAATAACGGGCGAAGCGCGAGGCGTTGCCGGTGGACCAGGCCAACAAGCCCAGGAGGGCCAATCCGCTGATTGCGCCGATGATCAGCGCAAAGCGCAATACTTTCGTCATGGCTCGCTGGCCCCGCGCACCGAGAAGCTGAAGGGCGCCCAGGGGGTCGTCAGCGACCACGAACTGCTGTTCAACGCATTCACCTGGAAGGGCCGGGCCAGTTGGGAGGTATCCAGCCGCAGCCGGAACTGGCCGCGGTATTCGGTATCCGATCGCAACCGGTCCAGCGGAACGACGGACCAATGGCGCACCTTGCGCACCACCTCCATCGCCTCGTCCAGCGTGGACACCGGCAGCGACAGCTCATCCGCGCCCACCCGCCACTGGCGCGTGAGGGCGTTGTACACGACGCGCCAGGTGATGCTGGCCTCGGCCACCTGCTCGTCGAACCAGTACCAGCGGTCCCGTGAAATGACGACGTCCGCCGTGAAATAGAGCGGCAAGCCGCGCTCGGCGGCATCGCGCAGTTGCGGGTTCAGTTCGAAATCCACGTCCGCGTCGATGCGCAGCAGGCCATCGTGGATCGCCGGGTCGATGCGCGTGACCGACGGATCGGCCGCCCAGGCAGGCGCGGCCGACAGCCAGGCGGCCAGCGCGAGCAGGCAGACGAGGATCCGGCGGGAGATCATGCAGTCAGGGGAAGCGAACGGGAATCGTTGCAGCGCATCATGCCGGTATTCTTGGCGATTCAGGCACGCTTGGCAAACAAGGCATAGAAAAAGCCGTCGTGTTGATCCGACAGCGGCGCCGCCGCTCCCGATGGCAGGATCTGGCCGGGCGCAGGCAGGCGCTCGGCGTCGCCATGGCGGCCGGCAAAGGCCTGCGCCTGCGACTCGCCCTCTTCCGGGAAGATCGAGCACGTCACGTACAGCAGCCTGCCGCCCGGCTTCACCGTGCGCCACAGCGCATCGGCGATGCGCGCCTGCAGGGCAGCCGTGCGCGGCAGGTCATCGGGGCGGCGCAACCAGCGGATGTCGGGGTGCCGGCGCACGATGCCGGAGGCCGTGCAGGGCACGTCGGCCAGCACGGCGTCGAAAGGACGGCCGTCCCACCAGGCATCGAGGTCGGCGGCATCGGCGGCCACCAGCGTCACGTCCGGCCCCGACAGCCCCAGGCGCGCCAGGTTTTCCCCCACGCGGGCCAGCCGGTCGGCATCGGCGTCCAGCGCCAGCAGCTCCACCCGGGCGCCCTCCAGCAGGTGCGCGGTCTTGCCGCCAGGCGCGGCGCAGGCGTCCAGCACCCGCCAGCCGTCCTGTGCGTCCAGCAGGGGCGCCGCCACCTGGGCACCGGCATCCTGCACCGACCACCAGCCCTCGGCATAGCCCGGCAATTGCGCCACCGGCCTGGGCGTTTCCAGCACCAGGCCATGGGCGTGCACCGGCACGGCCGCCACGCCCGCCTCGTCCAGCGCGCGGGCCACCTCCTCGCGGCTGGCCCGGCGCGGATTGACCCGCAAGGTCAGCGCGGGCGGCGTGTCCGCGCCGGCAAGCAGGGCCTGCCAGGTATCGGGGTAGGCCTCGGCCAGGCGGGCAATCCACCAATCGGGGTAGTTCCAGCGTGCCTCGCCCGTGTCGGGCAATGCCGCCACCAGGACGTCGCGCTCGCGCAGGTAGCGGCGCAACACCGCGTTGACCAGCCCCTTGGCGCCTTGCAGGCGATGCTGGCTGGAAACCGCGCGCACGGCCTGGTCCACCAGCGTGTGCGGCGCGTAGCGCGAGACAGCCCGGCGGCGGGCGCCCGTCTCCGTGTCGGCCTCGGGCGCCGTCGAGGCATCCAGCAGGGCCAGGGAAACCAGCAGCAGCGCATCCAGCAGCGGCTGCGCGGGCGGGCGCGGCACCAGCGCCTCGCGCAGGGCGCGGGCGCGGCCCAGGCCGCGCATGACCTGGAAGGACAGCGCCTGCACCGCGGGCCGCTGCACGGCAGGCACGGCCGCCAGCGCATCGGTCAACGACCGGCCGGACAGCACGGCCTGCAGGTTGCGGGCGGTGGACAGGAGAAGAACGGAAAGCGGCGGAGCCTGGACGGATGTCTGCATGGAGCGCATTGTAGTTACATCCAGTCAGGCAAAGGCCCGCCAAGACGCGTAGTCTGCCCAGACGGCTTGGCTATGCAACAGGAGACCCGCCATGGCACGCGGCCCAATGTCACGCGGCATCAAAATTCTCATCGGCCTTGCGGCCACCCTCGTCGTGCTGGTGGTGATCGCGGTGGTTTTCATCGCCACCTTCGACTGGAACCGCGCCCGGCCCATGATCAACAACAAGGTGTCGACGGAGCTGAATCGCCCCTTCGCCATCAACGGCGACCTGACGGTGCAATGGCGCCGCGAGCCCGGCGTGACCGGCTGGCGCGGCTGGGTGCCCTGGCCGAACGTCACGGCGCGCGACATCACCCTGGGCAATCCCGACTGGGCCGAGACGCCGCAGATGGCCAGCCTGGCCGCCGTCGAGGCCCGCCTGTCGCCCTTGCCGCTGATCGCCCGGCGCGTCGTCATCCCGCAAATCCAGCTGACCGGCCCCACTGCCTCGCTGCAGCGCCTGGCCGATGGCCGCGCCAACTGGAATTTCTCCCTGCCTGCCAAGGAAGGCGACGAGGCCAAGACCACGCCGTGGGACCTGGACATCGGCACGATAGGCTTCGACACCGCGAAGGTCGACCTGGATGACGCGGTCATGCAGGCCAAGCTGTCGCTGGCGGTGGACCCGCTGGGCGAACCCATTCCCTTCTCGCAGCTCACGGCTTTCGGCAACAAGCCGGTCGAGGGCGTAACGGGCGGTGACGGGAAGCCCCAGGCAGCGGCCGGCGACAAGGCAGCGGCTGCCGCGGAGGGCGCGACGGACACCCCCACCCCGGGCGACTACGCCTTCGGCTGGAAGATGACCGGCAGCTACAAGGCGCAGAAGGTATCCGGCGAAGGCAAGGTGGGTGGCCTGTTGGCCCTGCAGGACGCCGCCACGCCCTTCCCCCTGCAGGCCGACCTGCGCGCGGGCGCCACCCGCGTGCGCCTGGCCGGCACCTTGACCGACCCCATGAAGCTGGGCGCGCTGGACCTGCGCCTGGCCCTGTCGGGCAACAGCATGGCCGACCTCTATGCCCTGACCGGCGTCACCCTGCCCGATACGCCGCCCTATTCCACCGATGGCCGGCTGCGCGCCGACCTGCACAACCCGGCGGGCGCCGTCTTCGATTATTCCGGCTTCAACGGCAAGGTCGGCGACAGCGACCTGCACGGCGACATCCGCTACGCCGCCACCCAGCCTCGTCCCAAGCTGACCGGCAAACTGCGATCGGATCTGCTGCAACTGGCCGACCTGGGGCCGCTCATCGGCCTGCCGGCCGACGGCGCGGGCAAGGCCGACAGCAAGGAGAAAGCCGCGCAGGCCAAGGACGACAAGAGCGGGCAGCCCGCCGGCAAGGTATTGCCGTATGCAGAGTTCCGCACCGACCGCTGGCGCGCCATGGATGCCGACGTGTCGCTGACGGGCAAGCGCATCGTCCACAGCGAACGCCTGCCGCTGACCGACCTGAACGCCCGGCTGATCCTGGAAGACGGCACGTTGCGGCTCATGCCCCTGCGCTTCGGCGTGGCGGGCGGCTCGCTGGACGCGGCCATCCGCCTGGACGGCGGCGACACCCCGCTGCGCGGCCGCATCGACCTGCAGGCCCGCAGCCTGGCCTTGAAGCAGCTCTTCCCGGGCTTCGAACCCATGCGCACCAGCCTGGGCGAGATCAACGGCAAGGCCGCCATCGATGGCACCGGCAACTCGGTGGCGGCGCTGCTGGGAACGGCCAATGGCAGCCTCAGCATCCTGATCAACGACGGCGCCATCAGCCGCGGGCTGACCGAGATTGCCGGCCTGAACGTGGCCAACTACCTGATCACCACGATGTTCGGCGACGACACCGTGAAGATCAATTGCGCGGCCGCCGACATGCGCATCGAGAAAGGCGTGATGCACCCGCGCATCTTCCTCTTCGACACCGAGAACGCCCTGGTCGAAGTGGAAGGCCCCATCAACCTGCGCGACGAGACGCTGGACCTGGACATCACCCCGCACAGCAAAGGTTTCCGTATCTTTTCACTACGCTCGCCGCTGTATGTGCAGGGCACTTTCGCCAATCCCAAGGCGGGCGTGCATACCGGGCCGTTGTTGGCGCGCGGCGCCGGCATGGTGGCCCTGGGCGCCCTGCTCACGCCCGCGGCGGGCCTGCTGGCACTGATCGCGCCCAGCGTGGGGGAAGACAACGCCTGCACCCAGATGGTGGAAGACATGAAGCAGCGGGGTCGCAAGGCACCGGCCAAGCGCTGAAGCGCCTCGAGAACTGTTGCAATTGCTGGCGCACTGTCAGGCTTTGCTCACTTCGCTGACAGTTTTAAGGCGGATAGTAGTCACCGGGACACCACATTTCACGGAGAGCCAACATGACGAAAATCACCCACATCCTGAACCGCCGCACCGCGGCTGCCGCCACCCTCGCCCTGGCCGGTCTGGCCATGGCCGGTTGCACGGTCAACAACCACGAAGCCCGTTCGACGCCCACCGAGCAACGCGCGGAAATCAACTCGGCCGCCGACGGCGCGCTCTCGCGCCTGTACACCGCCGCGCCGGAATCCAAGCAACTGGTGCGCGACGCCAAGGGCGTGCTGATCTTCCCGCAAGTGCTGGGCGCCAGCTTCATCGTCGGCGGCGAATACGGCAACGGCGTGCTGCGCGTCGGCGGCAGGAACGACTCGTACTACAGCGTCGCCTCGGGTTCGCTGGGCTTCCAGGCCGGCGCCCAGTCGCAAGCCACCATCCTGCTGTTCATGACGGATGAGGCCCTGCAGAAATTCCGCAACAGCAAGGGCTGGACCATCGGTGCCGACGCCAACGTCGTGGTCGCCAAGATCGGCGCCAACGGCCGCATCGATTCGAACACCGCTCGCCAGCCTGTGGTCGGCTTCGTGCTGAACAACGCCGGCCTGGCCGGTGGCGTGTCGATCCAGGGTTCGAAGATCACGCCGGAACCGAATCTGTAAGTCGTTACGGCATGCCGGGCCCAGCCCGGCGCTTCCCCCTTCGGGCCGCCTCCATCCCTGCAGGCGGCCCGATGCTTTCCTGCCGGCACCTCCCCGCATTTCCCCGATCGCTGTGCCCCGCACACCACAATTCGATCCGATGAGAGACGAAATTGGGGTCGCTGATGAGGCCGGGGGACCAAGGAGCGGTAAAATTTCGCCCTTCTCGATCGCCGGGCCTCGCCCCGCCAAGGTTTCCCCATGTCTACCCCCAAAGTCGGCTTCGTCAGCCTGGGCTGTCCGAAAGCCCTCGTCGACTCCGAGCGCATCCTCACCCAACTGCGCACCGAAGGCTACGAGGTCGTCTCCTCCTACGACAACGCCGATGTCGTCGTCGTCAACACCTGTGGCTTCATCGACAGCGCCAAGGCCGAGTCGCTGGACGCCATCGGCGAGGCCATCGCCGAGAACGGCCGCGTGATCGTCACGGGCTGCATGGGCGTCGAGGAATCGGCCATCCGCTCGGTGCACCCCAGCGTGCTGGCCGTGACCGGCCCGCAGCAGTACGAGCAGGTGGTGCGCGCGGTGCACGACGCGGCGCCCGCGCCCGTCATCCACAATCCCTATGTGGACCTGGTGCCGCCGCAAGGCATCAAGCTGACGCCGCGCCATTACGCCTACCTGAAGATTTCCGAAGGCTGCAACCACCGCTGCAGCTTCTGCATCATCCCGTCCATGCGCGGCGACCTGGTCAGCCGTCCCATCGGCGATGTCCTGGACGAGGCCAGGCGCCTGGCCGACGCCGGCGTGAAGGAGCTGCTGGTGATCTCGCAGGACACCAGCGCCTACGGCGTGGACGTGAAATTCCGCACGGGCTTCTGGAACGGCCGTCCGGTGCGCACGCGCATGACCGAACTGTGCGAGGCGCTGTCCGAACTGGGCATCTGGGTGCGCCTGCACTACGTCTATCCCTATCCGCATGTGGACGAGGCCATCCCGCTGATGGCCGAGGGCAAGATCCTGCCCTACCTGGACATCCCCTTCCAGCACGCCAGCCCCGCGGTGCTGAAGGCCATGAAGCGCCCCGCCTTCGAGGACCGCACGCTGGCCCGCATCCACCGCTGGCGCGAGACCTGTCCGGACTTGACCCTGCGCTCGACCTTCATCGTCGGCTTCCCCGGCGAGACCGAAGCCGACTTCCAGTATCTGCTGGACTGGCTGACCGAAGCCCAGCTCGACCGCGTGGGCTGTTTCCAGTATTCGGCCGTGGACGGCGCGCCCGCCAATGCGCTGGCCGGTGCCGTGCCCGAGGAAGTGAAGCAGGAACGCTGGGAGCGCTTCATGGCGCATCAGCAGGGCATCTCGGCCGCCCGCCTGCAACGCAAGGTCGACACCGAGATCGACGTGCTGATCGACAAGGTGGACGAGGACGGCGCGGTGGGCCGCTCCAGCGCCGACGCGCCCGAGATCGACGGCTGTGTCTACGTGGCCAGCGACCGCGAACTGTCGCCCGGTGACATCGTGCGGGTGCGCGTGACCGAGGCCGACGAGTACGACCTCTGGGGCGACACGGTTTGACGATGGACGCGCGCGCAGAGGAACTGGTGCGCCTGCTGCAACTGCAGCCGCACCCCGAGGGCGGGCTGTACCGCGAGGTCTTCCGCTCGGCGCTGGGCGTGCGGCGCGAGCCCGACGGCGCGTCCCGCTGCGCGCTGACCTCGATCTATTTCCTGCTGCCGCGCGGCGCCGTCAGCCGCTGGCACCGCGTGGCGGCCGACGAGGCCTGGCACCACTACGAGGGCGAGCCCATCGAACTGCTGGTGCTGCTGCCTGGCACCTCGCACATCGAGACCTGGCGCGTGGGCCGCGCAGATGCCGACACGGCGCCGGTGCGCGTGGTGCCTGCCGGCGCCTGGCAGGCCGCCCGCCCCACCGGCGCCTACGCGCTGGCGGGCTGCTCCGTGGGTCCGGGCTTCGAATTCCAGGATTTCACGCTGGCCTCGGACGCGTCCGCCGCGGACGTTCCCGCGGCGTTGACGCAGGCGCCCTACGACGCCTTTTGCTAGGCCCTAGAGCATCGGCTCCAGCGGCAGCAGCGACAGGATGTCCACCCCCAGGCGTTTCAGCGCCGTGGTGCCCGGCTCGGTCGTGTGCCGCACTGTCCGGCCCTCGCGCTGTTCCAGCCAGACCAGCGTGTCGTCGTCCTCCAGCCGCAGGACATAGGCTGCTCGCGGGATATCCGTATCGAAGACGCCTGACACCGCCTGCGCCATCTCGGGACTGTCGATCAGGAAGCCCAGTTCGGTATTCAGGTTGAACGAGCGCGGATCGAAGTTGAACGACCCGACGAAAAGCCGCTCGCCATCGACCGCGAAGGTCTTGGCATGCAGGCTGGAGCCCGAGCTGCCGAAACGTCCCTTGCCGCGGATCTTCACCGCCTCGCCCTCATCCGAAGCGCGCATTTCATACAGTTCGACCCCGGCGCGCAACAGCGCCTTGCGGCGCTTGGCGTAGCCCGAGTGCACCACCGGCACGTCGGTGGCTTCCAGCGCGTTGGTCAGCACGCGTATGCGCACGCCCTGTTCCACCAGCGCCGCGAAGGCCGCCACGCCGGATTTCGTCGGCACGAAGTACGGCGACACGAGGTCGAACCCCTGCTCGGGATCGCCGATGGCACGGCGCAGCTGTTCCGGCAGGTTGCCGTCCTCGCCCTTGTCGCCCAGCACCTTGTCCGGATCGTCGCTGACCATGTGCGTGACGGCCCACTGCACCGCCAGCTCGCCTTGCACCAGTTGCTGGATGAAGGGCAGTTCCTCCAGCGCCTTCATATAGGCCGCGGCGGCCGGTTCGCGCTCCAGGACCGACGCGCGCGCGGCCAGGTCCTGCAGGTCGCTTTCCGGCACAGCCTTGATCAGCTGGTCCACGGGATAGGCGGATTCACTGGCCCAATAGCGGTCGAAGTCTTCCGAGACCTCGCGCACCACCGGGCCGATGGCCAGCACGTCCAGGTCGGCGAACAGCACGTCCTCGCCCGCGCCGAAATACTCGTCGCCCACGTTGCGGCCGCCGACGATGGTGGCCTGGTTGTCGGCGGTGAAGGACTTGTTGTGCATGCGCCGGTTCAGGCGGCTGAAGTCGGTCACGAAGCCCAGCATCTTGGGCCAACGCAGAACGAAGGGATTGAAGAGCCGCACCTCGATGTTCGGGTGGGCATGCAGGGCGGCCAGGACGCGGTCCAGGCCATTGGTGCCGTTGTCGTCCAGCAGCAGGCGCACCCGCACGCCGCGGTCGGCGGCCTCGTGCAGGGCTTCCAGCAGCAATGTGCCGGTCATGTCGTCGCGCCAGATGTAGTACTGGACGTCCAGCGTGTGGGTGGCCGCGCGCGCCAGCAGGATGCGCGCGGCGAAGGCGTCGTGGGCGTCGTCCAGGGCGTGGATGCCGCTCTTGCCCTCGCGGTCGCCCTTGTAGGCCATCGCGCCCTGGCCCAAGGGAGTGTCGCGGGAGGCCTCCACCGCAAGCGCCTGGGAGGCGGGACGGGGTTTCAGCGGCGGCAAGCTGCACCCTCCCGCCCAGGGCAGCAGGCACGCCAGTAACAGGCCTGCGGCCCAGCGGCGGACGTGAACGGTCGAAGGGCGCGAAGGCGGAACGGCAGACGGCATGGCGAACGAGGCAGCATGGTGGACAGGCGGTGGGCCCCAAGCAAAAACCGGGGCGTCCCGCTGATAGCGGGACGCCCCGACTGGCAAGGCCGGCGGGCGCGGCCGATGGGCGCTTGGGCCCCTACTGCCCGCGTTGGAAAGCGGCCCCGCGCAATGCGCGGGCTCTCACGCCACCTTCCGGGTTCAATTGCGCGTCAGGAAGTCCGACAGGTCATCGGCGTGCTCTTCCTCGACGGCAAGGATCTGCTCCAGCATACGCCGGGTGGTCGGATCCGTATCGCCAATATAGTCCACCATCTGGCGGTAACTGTCGATGGCGATGCGCTCGGCGATCAGATCTTCCTTGATCATATCCTGCAGCGTGTCGCCCGTCGCATATTCCGCATGGCTACGCTTGGAGAGGCCGTCGGGCGAAAAGTTCGGCTCGCCGCCCAATTGCACGATCCGCTCGGCGAGCTGGTCGGCATGCTCCTGCTCCTGGGCGGCGTGCTCGGCGAACTCGGCGGCGACCGGCTCGGCATTCAGGCCCGTGGCCATGAAGTAGTGGCGCTTGTAGCGCAGCGTACAGACCAGCTCGGTGGCCAGGGCGCCATTGAGCATGTCGATGATGGTTTCGCGGTCGGCGCGGTAGCCTTCCGTGACGGCGCCCGACTCGATATCCTTGCGGGCCTTCTTGCGGATGGCTTCCACGTCCAGGTGAAAACCGGTGTGGGGCACTTTTTCGGCGAGATGCGATTTCATAGTGGTGGTCTCCCATGAGAGGCGCGGCCCGCTGGGCGGGGCCGCGCCGTGTCGGAATCAGCTGGGTCCAGTGTATCGACGGCCCTCGCCGGGCTTGTGTCTCGATGGATAGGGCTTGTGACGGAAGGTGTCGCTTTTGCCTTGGGGCCGCCCCAAGGCAAAAAGGCGCCCCACCCCACGCCGCCTGCGCCGCGCCGGGCGATTGCTTATAGTTGCCCTTTTCCCTGGGCACCGCGCCGGGAACGAATCATTTCCTCACAAGACACATCAGGTATGAAACGTAAGTCTCTCTGCATCTATTGCGGCTCCAATCCGGGCCGCCAGCCCGTCTACCTCGAGGCGGCGCGCGAACTCGGCCGTGAAATGGCCCGCCGCGGCATCGCCCTGGTCTATGGCGGCGCCAGCGTGGGCATCATGGGCGCGGTGGCCGACGCCGTGCTGGCCGAAGGCGGTCACGTCACCGGGATCATTCCCGAATCGCTGGTCAAGAAGGAACTGGCCCACAACGGCCTGTCGGAATTCCACGTGACCCAGTCCATGCACGAGCGCAAGCGCATGATGGCCGACCTCTCGGACGGCTTCGTCGCCCTGCCCGGCGGCGCGGGCACCATGGAAGAACTCTTCGAGATCTGGACCTGGGCGCAGCTCGGTCATCACGACAAGCCCTGCGCGCTGTACAACGCCGGCGGCTACTACGACCTGCTGTCGGCCTTCCTCGACCACATGGTGGCGGAGCAGTTCGTGAAGCAACCCCACCGCGACATGCTGATCGTGGCGAACGAGCCGGGCACGCTGCTGGACCGCCTGGAGACCTACGAGGCCCCCGTGGTCACGAAGTGGATCGGCCGCGGCGAAACCTGAGCATGACGCTTCCCGCCGGCACGCCGCGCTATGCGCTGGCGGCCTTCGACTTCGACGGCACGCTGGCCGACACCATGGACTGGTTCGACGGCATGATCGAGGAGGTCTGCGCGCGTTACGGACTGCGCACGCCCGACCGCGAGGAGCGCGCCGCGCTGCGCCTGCACGACGCGCGGGAGGTGTTCCGCAAGCTGGGGCTGCCGCTGTGGAAAGTGCCGGCGGTGGTTGCCTTCCTGCGCGGCAGGATGGCGGCGTCGCGCCCGGGCCTCGCGCTCTTTCCCGGCATCGAGGACGCGCTGGCCGCGCTGCACGCGGCCGGGGTGCGCCTGGCGCTGCTCAGTTCCAACAGCAGCGAGAACGTGCGCGAGGTCCTGGGGCCGCGCGTGTGGGCCTATTTCAGCGAGGATGCCTGCGGCAGCGACGTGTTCGGCAAGGCCGGCAAGATGCGCCGCCTGCTGCGCCGGCAAGGCGTGCCCGCGGCACAGGCGCTGCTGGTGGGCGATGAACTGCGGGACATCGATGCCGCCCGCGAGGCGCGGGTGGCGGCGGGCGCCGTGACCTGGGGCTACAACCTGCCCGACGTGCTGCGCGCACGCCAGCCGGACCTGCTGTTCGAGACGCCGGCGGACCTGGCCCGGCTCATCCTGGCGGATTGAGCCCAGCCCTTGGGGCTCAATTGCCCTGCCAACCCCGCACGAACACGTCCACCGGCTGGCGCTTGCCGCCGGCCTTCTGCAGTTCCAGCAGGCGCAGCACGCCCGCCCCCGTGGCGATGTCGATGCCCTGGGCATCCGCGCGGATGACGCTGCCCGGCGCGGCGTCGGCGGTCATCGAGGCCACTTGCGCGCGCCACACCTTCACGGGCTCGTCCAGGCCCGGCAGGCGCACGCTGGCGCCCGGCACCGGGTTGAAGGCGCGCACCCGGCGCGCCAGCAGCTCGGCGGACTGCGTGAGGTCCAGCGCCGCCTCGGCCTTCTCCAGCTTGGCCGCATAGGTCACGCCCGCCTCGGGCTGGGGCCGGGCGTGCAGGCGGTTTTCCGACAGGCCGAGCAGCGCCTCGACGATGGCCTCGCCGCCCACCTGCGCAAGCGCATCGTGCAAGGCGGCCGCGGTCTGGTCGGCGCCGATGTTCACGGCGCGCTCGAGCAGCATGTCGCCGGTGTCCAGGCCCGCATCCATCTGCATGATGGTCACGCCGGTCTGCGCGTCGCCTGCCTCGATGGCGCGCTGGATGGGCGCGGCGCCCCGCCAGCGCGGCAGGAGGCTGGCATGGATGTTCAGGCAGCCGCGCCGCGGCAGGTCCAGCGTCCATTGCGGCAGGATGAGGCCGTAGGCCGCCACCACCATTGCCTCGGGCGCGGCGTCGTGCAAGGCGGCCTGGGCCTGCGCGGCCTCGTCCGGATACTTGCCATCCAGGCGCAGGCTGCGCGGCTGCAGCACCGGAATGCCAGCCGCCACGGCGGCCTGCTTGACCGGGCTGGGCGTGAGCTTCAACCCCCGGCCCGCGGGCCGGTCGGGTTGGGTCAGGACGAGCACGATCTCGTGGCCCGCGGCGCGCAGCGCATCGAGCGCCACGCGGGCGAATTCAGGCGTACCGGCAAAGACGAGGCGCATGGAGGAAAAGCCAGGAAGAAGACGGCGCGAGCCGCAAGGGGATGCGCGAAGCGCAATGACAGCATACCCGCCGGCTGGCGGCGGGCCTGCAGGCAGGAGGAATCAGGCGCGGGCGGATTCGCGCTCGGACTTGCGCGCGCGGGTCTTGATGCGCGTCTGCTTGAGCTGCGAGAGGTATTGCACGAAGACCTTGCCGTCGAGGTGATCGATTTCGTGCTGCACGCAGACGGCCAGCAGGCCATCGGCGTCGAATTCATAAGGCTCGCCACGCTCGTTCAGCGCACGCACGCGCACGGCGGAGGGACGCTCGACTTCGTCGTAGACGCCGGGCACCGACAGACAGCCTTCCTCGTAGGTCTTGCGTTCTTCGCTGCTGCCCAGGATCTCGGGATTGATCAGCACGATCAGGCCGCTGTGGTCCTCGGACAGATCGATGACCACCACGCGTTCGTGCACGTCCACCTGGGTGGCGGCCAGGCCGATGCCGGGCGCGTCGTACATGGTCTCGGCCATGTCGCGCACCAGTTGGCGAATGCGGTCGTCCACCACTTGCACCGGCTTGGCCTTCTTGTGCAGGCGCGGATCGGGATAGTGAAGGATGGGAAGCAAAGCCATGGCACTGCGGACCTGTGAGGGAAGGGAAGCCCTCATGTTAGTTCAATAGCCCAGGGAGTTCTAATAGATTTGCACTAATACGCCCATGCGGGGTTTTCCGGTGTGACGGGCTTGTCCCGGTGACGCCACAGGTGGGCGCCATGGCCGACACACTGGCAGAATGGATGCCTCTCCCGCCACCGCCCCCTCCGATCCCTCCCACTGGCTGCGCCTGTCGCTGGAACCGGGCGTCGGGCCTGTCACCGCGCTGGGCCTGCTGCGGGCCTTCGGGTCGCCCGGCGCCATCCATGAGGCCACGCACGCGGCGCTTGCCCACCTGACCAGCCCGGCATTGGCGGACCAGCTGAAAGCGGACCCGCCCGCGCCGATGCGCGACGGCATCGAACGGGGACTGGCATGGCAGGCCGCAAGCGCCTCGCACCATCTGCTGACGCTGGACGACGTCGCCTATCCCGCCATGCTGCGCACGCTGCCCGACCCGCCTCTCGTCCTGTACGCGCGAGGCGAGCTCGCGCGGCTACAGAGCGACGGCATGGCGATCGTCGGTGCACGCAACGCCACGCCCGCGGGCCTGGCGAATGCGCAAGCCTTTGCCCGACACCTGGCCGGGGCGGGCTGGTGCATCGTCAGCGGCCTGGCACGCGGCATCGACGCGGCGGCGCACACGGGCGCACTGGAGGCCGGCGCCGATGGCGGCAGCACCGTGGCCGTGCTGGGAACAGGAATCGATCTGTGCTATCCCGCCGCGCATCGCAAGCTGGCCAATGCCATCGCGGCGCAGGGCGTGCTGCTCACCGAGCTGCCTCTCGGCACCGAACCGCTGCCGCACCACTTTCCACGCCGCAACCGCTTGGTGGCGGGGCTGGCGCGCGGCGTCCTGGTCGTCGAGGCAGCCAGGCAGTCAGGCTCGCTGGGCACCGCGCGCCTGGCCGCCGAAGGGGGACGCGAGGTCTTCGCCCTGCCCGGCTCCATCCATTCGCCCCTGTCGCGCGGCTGCCACGCCCTGATCCGCCAGGGCGCGAAGCTGGTGGAAGTGGCGCAGGACATCACGGAGGAGCTGGGACCGCCGAAGGGCGGACGCACCCGATGGGCGGCGCACGGCCCCGACGGAACGCCCGAGCCCGCTCCGCTTTCCGCCGCGGTCCACCCGCTGCTGACAGCCATGGGCTACGAGCCCGTGCATCCCGACACGCTGGCCTTGCGCACCAGCAGATCGGCGGCGTCGCTGCACGCGGATCTGCTGGCGCTGGAGCTGGAGGGCGCGGTGTTGCGGCTGCCTGGGGGAAGGTTTCAGCGGTGTTGAGCCCTGCCTGTGCCGCCTCGCGTGCCGCCCCCCACGAGACTAGAATCACCTGCAAGACTGGCCGCCTCGCGTATCAGGCCGCCCACCCAGAACAACAACACCGGAGCCAAGCATGCCCTTGCCCCACCGCGTCAAGATAGTCGAGGTCGCCCCGCGCGACGGCCTGCAGAACGAGAAGGCCTTCATCGATACGGCCATCAAGGTCGAGCTGGTGGACCGGCTGGCGGCCGCGGGCTTCCAGAATGTCGAGGCCGCGTCCTTCGTGTCGCCCAAGTGGGTGCCGCAGATGGCCGATGGCGCGGAGGTCATGGCGCGCATCACGCGCCGTCCCGGCACGCTTTACTCCGCGCTGACGCCCAACCTGAAGGGCTTCGAGGCGGCGCGGGCGGCGGGGGTGGACGAGGTCGTCATCTTCAGCGCGGCCAGCGAGGCGTTCGCGCAAAAGAACATCAACTGCTCCATCGCCGAGTCGATCGCCCGCTTCGAGCCGGTGGCGCAGGCCGCGCGCGAGGCGGGCATCCGCTTGCGCGGCAGCATCAGTTGCGCGTTGGGCTGCCCTTATCAAGGCGAGGTGCCCGCCAGCGCCGCCGTGGACGTCGCCCGGCGCTTCCTGGCGCTGGGCTGCGACGAGATCGACGTGGCGGACACCATCGGCGTGGCCACGCCCGCCAAGGTCCGCGCGGTGATGGATGCCGTGACGCAAAGCGTGGACCCCGCCCGGATCGCCGCGCACTTCCACGACACCTATGGCCAGGCCGTGGCCAATATCGTGGCCGCCCTGGAAACCGGCATCACCATCGTGCACAGCTCGGTGGCGGGCCTGGGCGGCTGTCCCTATGCGCGCGGCGCGACCGGCAACGTGGCGACCGAGGACGTGCTGTACCTGCTGCGCGGCCTGGACATCGACACCGGCGTGGACCTGGACGCGGTCGTGGACACGGGCCAATGGATCTCGGCCCACCTGGACCGCAAGAGCGCCAGCCGTGCGGGCAACGCCATCGCAGCCAAGCGGGCGGCATAGCAGCGCGGGGATCCCGCGCAGCGATTATTTCTTCCTGCGCAATACTGAAGTGTTTTCACTGGCCATTCTCTTCATGACTTGATGGCAGCACACTGGCTTCCAGGACGGGCACCCGCCTTTCCACAGACCAGGAAGCCCATCATGAAGCTCTACCACCACCCGCTGTCCGGCCACGCGCACCGCGCGCATCTGTTCCTGTCGCTGCTCGGCCTGCCCCATGAGCTCGTCGAGGTCGACGTCAAGGCCGGCGCGCACAAGCAGCCCGCGTTTCTGGCGCTCAACCCCTTCGGCCAGATCCCCGTGCTGGACGACGACGGCACGATCGTGTCCGACTCCAACGCCATCCTCGTCTACCTGGCCACCAAGCATGGCCGGACCGACTGGCTGCCCCAGGACGCCGTCCAGGCCGCCGCCGTGCAGCGCTGGCTGTCCGTGGCGGCTGGCGAACTCGCCTATGGCGCCTGCGCCGCCCGCCTGGTCACCGTCTTCGGCGCCACGTTCCGTCCCGAGGAAGTGATCGCCCGGGCGCACGCCTTGCTGGCCCACCTGGACAAGCACCTGGCCGCGCGCCAATGGCTGGTCGGCGAGCACCCCACCATCGCCGACGTCGCCCTCTACAGCTATCTCGCCAACGCGCCCGAGGGCAATGTGGACACCGCCGGCTATCCCGCCGTGCTGGCCCACCTGCGCCGGATCGAGGCCCTGCCCGGCTTCGTCCCCTTCGCCCAGACGCCCGCCGGCCTGCGCGCCGCGGCCTGACGGGCCACCGCCAAACGACGCACGCGGACAGGAGACACGCCATGCGCGATGCCCCGACCCAGACCCGGCTGCCGACCTGGCACGAAGGCGAGCTCGCCCTGCAACGGCACGTGGGCGTGGCGGAAAAGATGGACGGCGTGGGCAAGCGGGTCGTGCGCGACCACATGCCCGACCAGCACCGCGCGTTCTACGCCCAACTGCCTTTCCTGCTCGCGGGCAGCGTCGATGGCCAGGGTGATGCCTGGGCCACGGTGCTGGAAGGCCAGCCGGGCTTCACGCAATCACCGTCGCCCACGTCACTGCGCATCGACGCGCGACCGGCCCCCTCGGATCCGGCAGGCGCGGGCATGCGCGACGGCGACGCCATCGGGCTGCTGGGCATCGAACTGCACACGCGCCGGCGCAACCGCGTGAACGGCACGCTGCGCGCGGCCGGCCCCGGCGCCCTGCTGTTCGAGGTCGACCAGAGCTTCGGCAACTGTCCGCGCTATATCCAGTTGCGCGACTTCACGTGGTCGCGCGAGCCTGGCCAGGCGCATGCGGGCAGCATCGACACCAGCACGGCGCTGGACGACGGCGCACGTGCCATGATCGAGGCCGCCGACGCATTCTTCGTCGCGTCCTATGCCGACCGCGAAGACAGGCGGCAGGTGGATGTCTCGCATCGTGGCGGCAAGGCGGGCTTCGTGCGCGTGGAGGCAGACGGCACGCTGGTCATCCCCGACTTCAATGGCAACCTGTTCTTCAACACGCTGGGCAACATCCTGCTGAACGGCAAGGCCGGCCTCACGTTCATCGATTTCCGCAACGGTGACCTGCTGCAGATGACGGGCGATGCCGAGGTGCTGCTGGACTCGCCCGAGATCGCGGCCTTCCAGGGCGCGGAGCGCCTCTGGACCTTCCGCCCTCGCCGCGTCGTGCGGCGCGGCGGCGCACTGGCGCTGCGCTGGGCCATGCAGGACGAGGCCTGGTCGCCCGCCTCGCTGATGACCGGCGACTGGGCGCAGGCCGCCCAACGGCTGCGCGCGGCGGAACTCGCCACGCGCTGGCGCCCGTACTCGGTCACCCGCATCGTCGAGGAAAGCGCCACGGTGCGCTCCTTCCACCTGCGGCCCGCCGACGGCGCCGGCCTGCTGCCCCACGCGGCAGGGCAACACCTGCCCATCCGTATCGCGCTGCCCGGCGCCGACAAGCCCGTCATCCGGACCTACACGCTGTCCCGCGCCCCTTCCGACGGCGAATACCGCATCAGCGTGCGGCGCGCCGGCGCGGTGTCCGCCCACCTGCACGACACGGTACGCGTGGGTGACATCATCGAAGCGCGCGCGCCCGGCGGCGCCTTCACGCTGGACGTCGCGGCGAGCCGGCCCGCGGTGCTGCTGGCCGGCGGCATCGGCATCACGCCCCTGCTCGCGATGCTGGGACACGTGGTCTACGAGGGCCTGCGCAAGCAAGCCATCCGCCCCACCACGCTGTTCTATGCAACGCGCGACGCACACGACCGTCCCTTCCAGCAGGAACTGGATGCGCTGGTGCGGGCAGGCCGCGGGGCCGTTCGCGTCATCCGCGTCGTGAGCCAGACTGACGGTGCCCAGGCCGGGCAGGACTATGACGCAACGGGCCGCATCGACATGGCGCTGCTCAGCCAGCACCTGGCGTTCAACGACTACGACTTCTACCTGTGCGGCCCCCCCGGTTTCTCGCAATCGCTCTACGACGGGCTGCGCCACGTCAACGTCGCCGACGACCGGATCCATGCCGAGGCCTTCGGGCCCGCGGCGCTGACCCGGACTGCCTCGGCAGCCTCGCGCAGCGCCCCCCCCAAGGCCGTGCCCGCCACGCAATCGGTGCCGGTCATCTTCACGGCTTCCCTGAAGGAAGCGCGCTGGGAGCCGGCATCGGGCAGCCTGCTGGACCTGGCCGAAGCACGCGGCCTGGCGCCCGAATTCAGTTGCCGCGAAGGTTCCTGCGGCACCTGCAAGACCAGGCTGCTGGCAGGCGCCGTGGCGTATCCGGTGCCGCCCTCGGCGGCGGTGGCCGACGACGAAGTCTTGATCTGCTGCGCGGTCCCCGCGCACACTGAAGGCGATGCACCGCGCCTCCAGTTGGCACTCTGATGCCACGTAGCAACCGCCCCTATCCCTGACCCTTGCAGGAGCCTGCCATGTCCCGCCCCCCGCTGCCCCCCTTCACCGAACAGAGCGCCATCGAGAAAGTCCGCCTGGCTGAAGACGGCTGGAACAGCCGTGACCCCGCCAAGGTCGCGCTGGCCTACACCCTGGACACCCGCTGGCGTAACCGGGCCGAGTTCCCGCAAGGACGCGACGAGGTCGAGGCCTTCCTGACGCGCAAGTGGAACCGCGAGCTGGACTACCGCCTCATCAAGGAACTGTGGGCCTTCGGCGGCAACCGCATCGCGGTGCGCTACGCCTACGAGTACCACGACGACAGCGGCCACTGGTTCCGGGCCTATGGCAACGAGAACTGGGAATTCGCCGAGGACGGCCTGATGCGCGTGCGTCACAGCAGCATCAACGAGCACCCCATCACCGAGGCGGAGCGCAAGTTCCGCTGGCCGCTGGGCCGCCGCCCTGACGACCATCCCGGCCTGAGCCACTTCGGCTTCTGACGCCTCGCCCCTGCCTGCGCGCGCAATTCATGCCATGATCCCGGCACATACCGGCCAGCAACGGCCAATCAAACCGGGAACACGCATGGATCGCTGGCAGGCAATGCGCATTGCCGTCAAAGTCGCTGACAGCGGCAGCTTCGCGCAAGCTGCCCGCCAGCTGCACCTGAGCCCCGCCGCGATCACCCGCGCGGTGTCCGCGCTGGAAGACCAGCTGCGCGCGCGGCTTTTCGTGCGCACCACGCGTTCGGTCAAGCTGACCGACGCGGGCAGCCGCTATGTCGAGGATTGCCGGCGCATCCTGGCCGACATCGACGAAGCCGAGGCCGCGGCGGGCGGCCTGCACGCCACGCCTTCCGGCACCCTGACCCTGACCGCGCCCATCCTCTTCGGACAGATGGTCGTGCTGCCCATCCTGCACGACTATCTTGCCGCTTACCCGGCGATGCGCGGCAGGACGCTGTTCCTGGACCGCCCGGTGAACCTGCTGGAGGAAGACATCGACGTCGCGGTGCGCATCGGCCACCTGCCCGACTCGGGCTTCACGGCGATACAGGTGGGCAGCGTGCGGCGCGTCGTCTGTGGCGCACCCGCGTATTTCTCGCGCCACGGCACGCCCGCCACGCCGGCGGACCTGAAGGACCACCGCCTGATCGCCCCGACCGGCGCATGGGCCTCATCGGAGTGGCGCTTCGCGGGCAATCAACGGATCACCACCGATCCCTGGCTGCAATGCAACACCAACGACGTCGCCATCGCCACGGCGCTGGCGGGTGCCGGGCTGACGCGCGTGCTGCATTACCAGATCGGCCCCGCCCTGCAGGCCGGCCGGTTGCAGATCGTGCTGGCCGGGTTCGAGGAGCCTGCCCTGCCCATCCACGTGCTGTATCCGGAGGGCCGCCGCGCATCGGCCAAGGTGAAGGCGTTCGTGGACATGGCGGTGACGCAACTGCGCGCCCACCCGTTGCTGCGCTGAGGCTCAGCCCGCCGTCGACGCCCTCTCGACGATGCGGAATCCCACGTCCACGACCGGCGCATCCACGGTTTCGCCGCGCAGGCGGGCCATCAGCACGCGGGCGGCTTCGGTGCCGATCAGGGCGCCGTCCACGTGGACGGTGGTCAGCGCAGGCGCCAGGTGCGCCGAGAAATCCGCGCCGCCAAAACCGCAAACCGCCAGGTCTTCCGGCACGCGCAGGCCGCGCACGCGCGCCTCCGTCATCACGCCTTCGGCCAGGGCATCGGCGCTGCAGAAGATGGCGCGCAGCGAAGGATCCTGCGCCAGCAGTGCCGCGCAAGCGCGGCGCCCGGACGCCACGTTGCTGGGCGCGGGCACGGTGACGGTGGGCACGTCATGGCCGATCACCGACAGGAAACCCGCGCGGCGAATGGCCGCGCGCTGGTCGTCGCCCGTGGCCAGGCCGACGCGCGGCCAGCCCTTGGCCTGGAAGTAGTCTCCCACGGCGGCCCCCACCTTGTGATGCGAGAAGCCCACCACCATGTCCAGCGGCTGGGCGCTGAGGTCCCAGGTCTCGACGACCGGGATGCCGATGTCGCGCAGGCGACGTGCCGCCACCGTGTCGTTCAGCAGGCCCGCCACGACGATGCCATCCACGCGCCGCCCCGCCATCGCGGCCAGCAGGGCTTCCTCGCGCGCGTGGTCATAGCCTGTCTGGCCGAGGATGAGCTGGTAGCCCTCGCGATCGAGGTCGGCGGTCAGGGCCTGGATGGTGGGCAGGAACTGCGGCACCGAGATGATCGGCACCAGGGCCGCCACCGTGCGGCTGCGCCGCGACTTCAACCCGCCTGCCAGCAGGTTGGGGATGTAGCCCGTGGCCGCCACGGCCGCCTGGACGCGCGCGATCGTCGCGGCGGAAACGCGCTCGGGATTGCTGAGCGCGCGCGAGGCGGTGATGAGCGACACGCCGGCTTCACGGGCGACGTCATGCAGGGTGATGGACTTGGCTTTCATGGGCCGCTACGGGTTTTCCTGAGACGTTTCGCCGTTGCCGGGCATGTTGGATAACGTTACCATCATTCGTACCGACACGCAGGGTCAAGCGCCCCGCGTACGGGCGGGACACCCGTCCTGCCCCCTGCCGCGGCAACACGCGCCAGGCCATCGGCGCTTTTTATTTTCCCAGAAATGACAACGTTATCCATCGTGCTGTCCTGCTTCACGATGCTCGACGAAACACCCCGGAATCCTCATGACCGCTACTTCCGCCGACCGCATTGCCTGGCTGCGCATCTCCTCCTGCTATCTGCCCCTGGCCACTCCCATCAGCGACGCCAAGGTCCTGACCGGCAGGCAGAAACCCATGACCGAGGTCGCCATGCTCTTCGTCGAGGTGCAGACCGAGAACGGCGATGAGGGGATCGGCCTGAGCTATTCCAAGCGGGCCGGCGGCCCCGGCCAGTTCGCGCATGCCCAGGAGATCGCCCCCGCGCTCATCGGCGAGGATCCCAGCGACATCGGCCGCCTGTGGACCAAGCTGTGCTGGGCGGGCGCCTCGGTGGGCCGCAGCGGCCTGTCGACACAGGCGATCGGCGCCTTCGACGTGGCGCTGTATGACCTGAAGGCGCGCCGCGCGGGCCTGCCGCTGGCCAAGCTGCTGGGCGCCTATCGCGACTCGGTGGCCTGCTACAACACCTCGGGCGGCTTCCTGCACACGCCGCTGGAGCAACTGCTGGTGAACGCCAGCGCCTCGCGCGCGCGCGGCATCGGCGGCATCAAGCTGAAGGTCGGCCAGCCCGACCGCCAGCAGGACATCCGCCGCGTCGAAGCCGTGCGCAAGCACCTGGGCGACGAGGTGCCGATCATGGTCGACGCCAACCAGCAATGGGACCGTCCCACCGCCCAGCGCATGTGCCGCATCTTCGAGCAATACAACCTCATCTGGATCGAGGAGCCGCTGGACGCCTACGACCACGAGGGCCACGCGGCGCTCGCCACGCAGTTCGACACCCCCATCGCCACCGGCGAAATGCTGACCAGCGCCGCCGAACACGGCGAGCTGATCCGCCATCGGGCGGCCGACTACCTGATGCCCGACGCGCCCCGCGTGGGCGGCATCACCCCTTTCCTGAAGATCGCCGCGCAGGCGGAACAGGCCGGCGCGATGCTGGCCCCGCACTTCGCGATGGAGCTTCACGTCCACCTGGCCGCGGCATATCCTACGGAACCGTGGGTCGAACACTTCGACTGGCTCGAACCGCTCTTCAACGAGCGGCTCGAGATCCGGGACGGGCGCATGCTCGTGCCCACGCGGCCCGGCCTGGGCCTGTCGCTCAGCGAACAGGCCCGCGCCTGGACCCGGGAGAAGGTGGAAGTGGGCAAGCGAGCCTGATTGCAACCCGCCCCGCGCGCCGCGCGGGGCGCCAAGCAGCACCACCGGCGCGAAGACGCCGACACCCTTGAGGAGACATCCATGAAGAAACTGCTGACCACGCTGGCGCTCGGCCTGGCCGTCGCCGCCACGGCACAGGCCCAGACCTGGCCCGCGAAACCGGTGACGATGCTCGTGCCCTTCCCGCCGGGCGGCTCGACGGATTTCATCGCCCGCGCCGTGGGCGCCAAGCTGCAGGAGAAATTCGGCGGCACCTTCGTGACCGAGAACCGGCCCGGCGCCGGCGGCACCCTGGGCGCCACGGTGGCCAAGCGCGCCGCCCCCGATGGCTACACCCTCTTCGTCTCCTCGCTGGGCCCCTTCGTGATCGGCCCGCACCTGGTCAAGGACCCGGGCTACGACCCGCGCAAGGACTTCGACTACATCACCGTCGCCGTGCAGGCGCCCAATGTCCTGGTGGTGCCGGCCAACTCGCCGTACAAGTCCGTCAACGACGTGCTGGCCTACCTGAAGGCCAACCCGGGCAAGATGACCTTTGCCTCGGCGGGCAACGGCACCTCGGACCACCTGACGGCCGAACTCTTCTGGCAGGAAACCAAGACCGAAGCCACGCACGTGCCCTACAAGGGCGGCGCCCCGGCCATCATGGACCTGATCGGCGGCCAGGTGAACGCCAGCTTCAGCAACATCAACACGTGTCTGACGCACGTGCAGTCGGGCAAGCTGCGCGCGCTGGCCGTCACCAGCGCCAAGCGCTCGCCGCTGCTGCCCGACGTGCCGACCATGGAAGAGCTGGGCCTGAAGGGCGTGACGGTGACCTCGTGGCAGGCCTTCGCCGCGCCCAAGGGCTTTCCGACCGACGTGCGCGACAAGCTGCGCACCGCCATCGTGCAAAGCCTGAACGACGCCTCGGTGAAGCCCAAGCTGCTGGAGCTGGGCTTCGAGATCGTCGGCAACACGCCCGAGGAATTCACCCGGTTCCAGGCCGAGGAATATGCGCGCTGGGGCAAGGTGATCGAGACCGGGAAGATCACGGCGAACTAAGCCACATGCTCGGAAAAATGTGGGGCTATCTTTCGAGGTAGGCAAGTCTCTGAAGCGCTAGGGGCCTGGATCCGGTACCGCAACCGGCGCCAGGCCTTTTCATTCGTCTTAGCTTGCCAGTCGGCGCACCTGTCACTCTTTCTTCACCCCTCAACGAATTTCCACAAGTCAGAACACCAAGGTATATTCGTGGCAGACATGAGAGGCATGCAACATGGCTGGACGCGCAATTATCCGAAAAGGAGATTCCACCTCCCACGGTGGCACTGTGATCGAAGGGCATGCCATGGGCATACTTTTCGGACGCGAGATTGCTCTGGTCGGCCACTTGGTGGTATGCCAGAAGTGCAAGGGGGCGTTCCCGATCCTGCCCGATGCAGGACGCCGGCATACCTTCATGGATAAGGAGACCGCCGTCGAAGGAATGCGCACGGCCTGCGGGGCAGTGCTGATCGCATCCCAAACGGTCGCTTGCATAGATGAAGCCGCGGGCACTACCGGCCCCCGAAATAGCATCACGCCCCAAAGTGGCACGCTTTGCCAAGAATGCCTGGAAACTGCCGCGCGCAACGCAGCCACACTCGTGACGCGAGGCTAAGCCCGATGCCCGGGAATATCGAGGACTATCTAGCCGCCACCCAACAACAAGTGAGCCATCCCTTGCGGCTTTACGGTCTGGCTGATGGCGTATTGCATGCCCACGCGAATCCTGCGGCCCCGCTATCAAGATCCAGTTCCTGCATCGCCTTGTTCGACCACACCCCCGATCACGCGCTTGCCCATGCCGGTCCATGGTTGCTGGACGCGACCGATCCCGCCGGCCCTGATAGAGCTACCTTGAAGCGCCTGGGATGCAGCGGTGACGGATGCATCTGGCTCATCAGCACCCATTCTTTCGCAGACTTGGCAGATGCTTTGCGCGCGCGCCTGGATGTCCGGTTGCCATCAGGCGCTACCGCGCTGCTGCGCTATTACGACGCGCGAATCAGCGAGCAAATTCTCGCCGTGTTGTCGATCACCCAGCGTGCCGAATTTTTCGGCCCGGTGCGCCAGTGGCTGTCCCAGTGCCAAGGACGACTGACTCGCATCTACCCCACCCATGCCGATTGATCTCACTCCGCAGCAACTCGCAGGCCTATCCAAGATCGACGCCCATAACTTCGTACTGGGTGTACAGCAAGACCTGCTGCGGGCGTACCCAGGCTTGCCCCAGGCGGGATTGACCGAAAGGCTGGCGGCAGCGCTCAAGGCAGCGCGCGACATGGGCATCGATATCGACGCAGACCTGGTTGAATTTCTCAAGACCGAAGCACTGGCACCCGGTTTCTACACTCAGCCTGGATTCCGCCGCTGGATAGCCAACCCAGGCAGGCCGGCGGAGCAGCGTTTCCACGACTACATGCAAGTGATGCGATGGCAGACACGCCGGGCAGCGCAAGGCAGCAACAAGGAGTAATGCATCATGCCTGCACCATTGGCAATCCCCATCGCGACGTGGATAACGGAAGCGCTGATCGCGGCGGCCGGTCGGCTCGCCGTGGGCGCTGCTACTGGCGCGGCCGTGGGGGGCGTGGCGGCCCTGCCGGGCGACACGCCTAGAGAGGACAGCGAGGCCAAGTCCGGGGCCATGGCGACAGACCGTGAGCTCTCGCGTACAGCGGAAGCCTGTAAAAAATGTCCACCGGACATGGGCCTGATGGTCAGACAGCCTCACGGTGTGAATTGGAACGCCTACACTTACCAGGCCAGGATCACCGGCTTTCCGTTCGACACGGTGAGTTGTCGCTGGAGCGACGAATGGGTCTGGATGGGTGTGAGGTTCGATGGATTTGTATCGGGCGAGTGCCTATTACAGGAGGCGAAGGGAAATTACGATCAATTCGTCGACAGGGACGGCGAAGTGAAAGAATGGTTCTTTGGTTTTGATGATATGGAAATAGAAGCTGGCAGGCAGGCAATGGTAGTGCGTGGTTCTGCACCGGCGAGATTACGTTGGTACTTCCAGACACCCAAAGCGTGGGGGCTCATGCGCCCTGCCTTGACAGCCTTGAGTATCGAGTCGATCTTCGTCCCCTAGGCCAATCGAATGCTGATCACCTGCCAATTCAAAGACTCCACGCTTCGCTCGGACGATTTCAATGAAATGCTCCGACGCCTGCATATCATTGCCAAGTTGCTCGCAGACAAGTCAGAAGGGTTGACGCACTGGTTCTCGCAAGGAAACTCTCGCGAAGAGGCTTTTCTATACCCGGCCTTCGAGGGTGATGAGGCGTCGACAGCTTTGCTCGCGGTTCTGCAGCACAAATTCCATGCAGACAAATCGTTCACCTTCGTGTCGATTTGGAATGGCGCAGAAAAACCGCAAGATGGGGTAGTCCTCGCGATGCACGTCAACAGTGTTGGCGCGCCCTGCACCATTAAGATCTCTTACCACAAACGCCGTGACGATCGCTTTGGGAAAGCAGACTCCGTCAAGGACATCCTCATCTCGTTGATATCGCTGTTTCCCGCGCAATACATATCTGTCGCGCCACGGTATTACGACCAGCATCAAGTCTTCGAAGACAAACCCGGCGCAGGCTGGATGCTTTACTTGCCCCGCGTCATCACCGCCCAGCAACTCCCCGAGGCCCAAGCACTTATCCCGACACCCTCGGCAGGAAAAAAACAAAAAGGCACGATCATCATCAGCACCCTGGATGAGATATTTTCCCTGGACAATGCGCGCCACATCGAGCGAGCCAATCAGATCGAACTGCGCCTGGTCGATCAGGATCTGATAGACACCTACGCAGATATGTACCAATCGGCAGATTAAGCCCAGGCTGACGCTGCCAAACCATCAGGAAAGCGAGGTAGCCCAAGCGGCTTTTGCCTGCACGCATCTCCTCGCCGCCCAACTCCCTTACCGCACCGGCAACGCGTACATCAGCCCGCCATCGGTCCATTGCCTGTTGAGCCCCCGCTCGATCTTCAGCGGACTGCCCAGCCCGACGTTGCGGTCGAAGCTTTCACCATAGTTGCCCACCTGCTCGATGATGCTGCGCGCCCAGGTCTCGGACAGGCCCATGTTCTTGCCCGCGCCGGGCGTCACGCCCAGCAGGCGCCGCACGTTCGGATTGGCGCTCTCCAGCATCTGGCCCACGTTCTTCGACGTGACGCCGTATTCCTCGGCCTCGATCATGGCGAACAGCGACCACTTCACCACGTTCAGCCAGGTGTCGTCGCCCTGGCGCACGAAGGGTCCCAGGGGCTCCTTGGAGATGATCTCGGGCAGCACCACGTAGTCGTCCGGGTTCTGCAGTTTCGAAATGCGGATGGACGCCAGGCCCGAGGCATCGGTGCTGAACACGTCGCAGCGGCCGGCCGCGAAGGCATTGACCACTTCGTTGAAGGACTCGATGACCACCGGTTTGTATTTCACCTGGTGCGCGCGCGCCCAGTCCGCCAACGTGTTCTCGTTGGAGGTGCCCGTCTGCAGGCAGATCGTCGCGCCGTCGATCTCCCTGGCGCTTTTCACGCCCAGCGCGCGCGGCACCAGGAAGCCCTGGCCGTCATAGAAATTGATGCCCGCGTGGATGATGCCCAGCGCCGTGTCGCGCTGCTGCGTGACCGTGGTGTTGCGCGCCAGCAGGTCGATCTCGCCGGACTGCAGGGCCGTGAAGCGCTGCTGGGCATTGAGGGGCACGATCTTCATCTTGCCCGCGTCGCCGAACACCGCAGCCGCCACCGCGCGGCACAGGTCCACGTCCAGGCCCTTCCAGTTGCCTTGCGCGTCGGGCGCCGAGAAGCCGGCGAACCCCGTGGTGGTGCCGCATTGCACGACGCCGCGCTGCTTGACCGTCTCCAGCGTCGCCGCCGCATGCGCGCCTTGCGCCGCCATGAGCGCCAATGCGCCCGCCACTGCCTTCCAAGCCTTCATGATGTGCTCCTGCCTTGCGTGTTGCGTGGACGAGGCCTCTGCCCCTGCCTGGCCGGCAGCGTAACCGGCGAGCCGGGGCGCAGACAAACGCGTTGCCTGCGGAAAGTCGGCAAATCGCCGACGAACAGAAGCAGAACGGCAAGAATTACCCCCACATTACAACCAGGTGTCATAAAACTGTCCGCAAAAAGTCCTTACAGTTCGGCACGCGGTTCCATTGGATGCTGGCCTGCCCGCCCCAGGGCGGAGGCGCCTGTTCCCGGCACGCAGAACCGCAAGCCTCACCATGACGTACGCTGCACCCGCTTCCTTTCCAGACGCCGTGAGCCTTGCCGGCGCACCCTCGCAACCCGATCTCAACGACATCGCCTTGTTCGTGGAGGTGGCCAAGCGCGGCAACATCTCGCGCGCGGCCGACACCACCGGCGTTCCCGCCAGCACGGTTTCGCGCCGCCTGCGCAAGCTCGAAGCCACGCTGGGCGTGTCCCTGCTGGTGCGCACCACGCGCCAGATCACCCTGACCGATGCCGGCCGCCTGTACTTCGAACGCTGCCGGCAACTCGTCGAGGAAGTCCGCGACGCGCACTCGGTCCTGCACGAGTTGGGCGTGCGCCCGCGCGGCACGCTGCGCGTGCTGTTGCCCGAACCGCTGGAAGCCCTGGACTTCACCCAGCTGGCGCGTGAGTTCGCCGAACACTGGCCGGAACTGGAATACCGCTATGACTACAGCCACGAACCGAATCCGCATCCCGCGCGGCAGTTCGACGTGGCCTTGCGCTGGGGCGAACAGGCCGACTCCGACCTGATCGCCCGGCGCCTCGCGGACATCCCGCACCAGTTGTATGCCTCGCCGCATTACCTGCGCGAACATGGCGTGCCCGCCTCGCCCGGCGATCTGATCCGGCACGAATGCCTGGGCTCGGACGTGTGCGGTGAACTGAGCGCCTGGACGCTGGAGCGGGATGGCGAACGGGTGCGGATTCCGGTGACGGGCCGCTTCGGCTCCAACAACCCGGAGTTGTTGCGCCGGCTCGCCATCACGGGCGCGGGCATCGTGGCCCTGCCCTGTGTCGGGTCCCGGCAGCCGGATCACATGGTGCCCGTGCTGCCGGCCTGGCAGTTGGCCTCCATTCCCCTGTACGCCATGTTCGCCAGCCGCCGTCCGCCCGCGCGCACGCGCGTCTTCCTGGATTTCCTGCAGGCGCGCATCCAGGAGATGCTGCATTGCAAGCGGGATGCTGTTGCGGCGTGACAACGTCTGGCTCAAGACGGCGCCTGCGGGCGCTTTTTTTTCGCCCCCACGCAGCGCGGCGAGCCAGCAAGCACCAGAGAAGTGCAGCATTTTTGAAATGTGTGCTTGCACTTCGAAACGCCTTGCGCCGCAAGGGTTTACCCGAGATCCCGCGTTTTTCCGCACACGCTGGCCCACGCCTTTCATGACAGCGCCTGCATGCATTGCGCCACGGGCGGCAAAGAGCTTGCCATTGCGCGTATTAATCGTCCCGTCTCCCCCTCCCATACTGCGAAGGCACCAGAACTGCCAGGCGCGCCGCCGCCCTCACCGGCACGCGCCCGACACCCATGCGCCACACAGGCGCTTTTCATTTCGGAGAAGAAGACTCATGAAGTTCAAGCTTTGCGCCCTCGCCGCCACCCTGGCAGCCGGCCTGGTTTCCGCCGCCCAAGCCCAAACCACCGTGACCCTGTACGGCGTGGTTGACCTGGGTATCGGCTACGAGAAGGTCGAAGGCCCCAACGGCTTCGAACAAAGCCGCGTCGGCATGATCGACGGGGGCCACGGCAGTTCGCGCTTCGGCCTGAAGGGCGCGGAAGACCTGGGCGGTGGCCTGAAGGCCATCTTCACGCTGGAAAACGGCTACAACGCCTCGACCGGCAAGCAAGGCCAAAGCGGCCGCCTGTTCGGCCGCCAGGCCACGCTGGGCCTGCAAAGCGATTCGTGGGGCACGATCCAGGCCGGCCTGAACAAGAACTTCGCGACCTCGTGGGTCGGCGAAGCCGTCAGCCCCTTCGGCACGAACTTCGGTTCGGCGTCGGTCGGCTCGACGTTCTCGGGCGCCGCCAGCGTGCGCTACGACAACCTGATCTCCTACGAAACCCCGAAGTTCGGCGGCTTCCAGGCTGGCGTGGGCTACTCGTTCAACGCCGACAGCGGCAAGACCAACACCGGCTTCGCCACCGACCTGAACAACCGCGCCACGACCCTGGGCCTGCGTTACTCGGCCGGCCCCGTGTACCTGGCCGCCGCCTACGACAGCGTGAACCTGTCGAACCAGAACTCGCGTGATGAAGACGAAATCCAGTCGTTCATGCTGGGCGGTACCTATGACTTCGAAGTGGTCAAGATCGGCCTGGCCTACGGTCAGGTGCGTGACGGCTGGATGAAGAACACCGACATCGGCGTCGGCCCCTCGGGCGCACGCTATGCCGGCAGCTACACCGCCGCCAAGGGCTTCCGCGCCAACTCGTACCTGGTTGCCGCCACCGTTCCGCTGGGCGCCAACAAGGTCTTCGCGTCGTGGCAAGCCGCCGACCCCAAGAACGACAAGCTGAACGGCCAGGACGAAACCACCAACGTCTACAGCATCGGCTTCACGCACGACCTGTCCAAGCGCACGAACGTGTACGCCTACGCGTCGTACGCCGACAACTTCTACTTCCGCGAAGACGTGAAGAGCACGTCGGTGGCGGTGGGTCTGCGTCACCGGTTCTAAGCTGGCGGTTCATCCACCGCGGTTGCCGACATAGCAAGGAATCTCCGGCCTGGCTACAGTGGCTTCCGACTTTCGCGAAGGGAAGTGTCGCGGTGGATGATCGTGATGCTGGAAGGGTTGGGCCGCCTCTCGGGGCGGCCCGCTCGTTTTTGCCGCATGCTTACAAGCCGAGGTTGCGCGCCTCCCGCTCCGTCAGGCGCGCACGCACCGTGGCGTCCGGCTCGCCCAGGCCCAGCACCTGCACCGACGCCCCAGGGTCATAGCGCACGGGCCGGGCCGATTCGCCCTGCCTCGTGGCGGGCGGCGCGGATGGTGCCGCCTCCTCGCCGAACCCCAGTATCTGCACGCTGATGATGGAGGGCAGGTTCTGGCGCGCGTCGGCGCGCGCGCGCTGCCCGACGAGCAGATGCCGGCCTCGCCGGCGTCGATGGTTCCCAAGGGCGCGATCAGGTCGACCGAGCCAGGCGCCACCTCGGGAATGGGCACCAGCGTGGCGTCACGCCGTGACGGAATCGTGACAGGCCAGCCGGCCCCTGCCTAAGCCGCCATCCCCACGCGCGCCAATGCCTCCCGCAACGCCGGCACCGCCGGATTGATGCAGTCCCTGGCATACGTCAGGTACAGCGTCGAACGCGGCAGCTTCCTCGCCCTCAGGTCCAGATAGGCCACGCCCCGCGAGCGCAGCTCGCTGATCGACGCCGGCACGACCGCCAGCCCGATACCGGCCTTGACCGGTGTCAGGAGCGTGGGCAGCAGGCTCTCCATGACGACGCGCGGCGCGACGCCGTTCTCCCTGAAAAGCTGGTTGACCAGCGAATGGAAGTATTCGGAATGGGCGCGGGCAAAGCCGATCAACGGCAAGCCCGCCAGTTCGGCGATGTCGACTTCCGATCTGGCAGCCAGAGGATGGTCTTCCGGCACCGCAAGCACCAGCGGTTCCGTATCCACAGGGTCGGTGTGGAAATCCTCGTCTGCAATGTTCTCGTGCCTGCGCGTCACCGCGAGATCCAGCCGCCCACGGCGCAACTGTTCCAGCAACGAGGCGGTGTCTCCCTCGGTCATGGACAGATGCACATCGGGGTAACGCCGGCGATAGCGGCCCAATGCCTCCGGAATCAGGCGATAGGCGGCCGTCGGGGTGAAGCCGATGCGCAGCATGCCGCGCTCGCCATCGGCCACGTGGCGTGCGATCGTCACCGCGGCCGCCCCGTCATCCATCAGTTGCCTGAGCGCATCCCGCAAGGCAAGGCCCGCGGCGGTCAGGCGCACGGACCGCGTGGAACGCTCGAACAGCGCCATGCCCACCGACGCCTCGAAAAGGCGGACCTGTTGGCTCAACGGTGGCTGGCTCATGTGCAGCCGCTGCGCGGCGCGCCCGAAATGCAGTTCGTCCGCCACCGCCATGAACGCGATGAGTTGCCGCGAAAAAAGCGCCATGCTTGGACTCCAAGCCGATTATTAGGTGGATATTCGTTTCAATACCCCCTGAATTTTATATTTGTTGGATCAATCCGGGTTTCCTACCATGGCAGACAACCGGGGGGCTCGATCCTCCCGGCGACGAATCCGTCAACACATCCAGGGGAATTCCTATGTCCATCCTTCAACGACGTCTGGTCGCGCTCGCCAGCGGCCTGCTCATCGGCACGGCCATCGCACCCCCCGGCGCGGCCCAACCCGGCTATCCCGCAAAACCCATCCGCATGGTCGTCCCTTTCGGACCAGGCAGCGTGACGGACCAGCTCGCTCGCATCGTCGCGTCCGGCCTGGCCGAGCGGCTGGGACAATCGGTCGTCGTCGAGAACAAGGCCGGCGCCGGTGGCAACATCGGCGCGGGGTACGTCGCGCAAAGCGCGCCCGACGGCTATACGCTGCTGATGGGAGCCGCCAGCACCAATGCCATCAATCCCAGCCTCTACACCAACCTGAGCTTCGATCCGATCAAGGATTTCACGCCCATCGCCAATGTGGCGTCGGTCACCAACGTGCTGGTCGTCAATCCCGAGGTCAAGGCACGCAGCGTGCCCGCGCTGATCGAGGAACTCAAGACGAACCCGTACAGCTACGCCTCGGGCGGCGCGGGCGGCAGCCAGCACCTCTCGGCCGAGCTGTTCAAGAGCCTGTCCAAGACCGACATGCTGCACATCCCCTACAAGGGTGGCAGCGAGCCCCTGCCCGACCTGCTCAGCAATCGCGTGCAGGTGATGTTCTGCAACCTTCCCGTCTGCCTGCCCCACATCCAGTCCGGCAAGCTGGTGGCGCTGGGCGTCACGTCCACGCAGCGCACGTCGGTGTTGCCCGACGTGCCGACCATCGCCGAGGCCGGCCTGCCCGGATACGCCGTCGACGGCTGGTTCGCGCTGTTCGCGCCGTCGAAGGTGCCGGCAGACCTTGTCGCTCGCCTGCATGAGGCAACGGCAGCGACGGTCGCCTCGCCAGCCGCGGCGGAACAGATCCGCCGGCTGGGCGCGGAGCCGAACGCCGGCAGCCAGGCGGATTTCGCGCGCTTCGTGCAAGCCGAGCATGACAAGTGGGCCAAGGTCGTCAAGGACGCCAACATCCGCATCGAGTAATCGCAGATGAACATAAGCAGAAAATTGCCCGGCATCGCCGAGGCATTGCAGGCAATGGAGACAGGGGCATTGCGGGCCAGCGCGCTGGCCGAGCAGTGCCTCGCCCGGATCACCGAACGCAACGCCGACGTCCAGGCCTTCGTCAACCATGACGCGCGCAGGATCCTGCAGCAGGCGCGGGACGTGGATGAAGGCCGCCTGTCGGGCCTGCTGCGCGGCATTCCTTTCGCGGCCAAGGATGTCATCGAAACCGCCGACTATCCGACGGCCTGCGGATCTCCCATCCATGCCGGCCGGCACACGCGGCGGGACGCGGCCTGCGTGGCACTGTCCAGGGAACAAGGCGCCGTGCTGATGGGCAAGGTCGCCACCAGTGAATTCGCCACGCAAAGCCCAGGCCCGACCCGCAACCCGCTGGACCTCGCACACACGCCAGGCGGTTCTTCCAGCGGCTCGGCGGCAGCGGTCGCCGACGGCATGGCCATGTTCGCCTGGGGCACGCAGACCACCGGCTCCATCACGCGGCCCGCCATCTATTGCGGCGTCGTCGGCTACAAGCCCAGTTTCGGCCTCGTCTCCACGGCGGGCATGAACGTGCTCAGTCCCTCGCACGACACCGTGGGCGTGCTGGCCCGCAGCGTGGAGGATGCGGCCGCCGCTGTACTGGGCCAGCATGGCCAGCGCTTCCGGCCTGCCCCGCCGGATAGCCGTCCCCGGCTCGGCATCTGCCTGTCCTCTCAATGGGCGCATGCCAGCGAAGCCGCGCAGCTTGCCCTGCATGAATGGGCGAACCGCCTTGGCGCGGCGGGATTCACGATCAGCCAGCAGACGCTGCCCGGGGACATCGAACGGCTGGTCGACGAGCAGGCTCGCCTGGTCGCCTACGACGCACGGCAGGCGCTCGCCCACGAACGCCGCACCGACGAAGCACGCCTGAGCCCACGCCTGAAGGCGCGCATCGCAGCTGGGGAGACCCTCACGCTTGCCGAGTATCTGGCGATGCGACAGCGCGCGGCCCAGGCGCGCGTCAGGGCGGAGGCCTTGTTCCAGGACGTCGACGCGCTGGTGTACCTGGCCACCGACGGGGAAGCGGAAAGAGGGCTGGAGAACTCCGGCTCCCCTCGCTACGGCGCGCTGTGGACACTGCTGCACCTGCCCACGATCGCGCTGCCGGTCGCGGCAGGGCCCAACGGCCTGCCGCTGGGCGTCCAGTTGATCGGGCGGCCGGGCCAGGATGAAGCGCTGCTGCAGATTGCCGCGCTAGCGGCCGTCCACGGGGAATGGCCCGCGCCTCACTCGTAGGACCGCGCGTCCTCGATCACCTTGCCGTCGTTGGGCAAGCCCCCATCGGCCACATGCTCGACCTCGGCGCGCAGCTTGGTGACGTCCCGCACCGAGCCCGCGATCTTCTCCGCCAGGCCGGGCGGCCAGGCATCCGCCTCGACCCGCAAGTGCAACACGTCGCTGCCCGCGGCGCCGCTCACCACCAGCCGGGCCCTGCGGATCTCGGGGTGGCGCGACACGATGTCGGCCACCTGCGGCGGGTGCACGAACAGCCCGCGCACCTTGGTGGTCTGGTCGGCGCGGCCCATCCAGCCCTTGATGCGCGTGTTCGTGCGCCCGCAAGGTGAACGTCCAGGCAGCACGGCGGAAAGGTCGCCGGTGCCGAAGCGCACCAGCGGGTAATCGGGATTGAGCGTGGTGACGACCACCTCGCCCACCTCGCCGTCGGGCACGGGAATGCCGGTGCCCGGCCGCACGATCTCGACCAGGATGTCCTCGCCCAGCACCAGGCCCTCGCGCGCGGGCGTCTCGAAGGCGATCATGCCGAGGTCCGCGCTGCCATAGGCCTGGTAGCCATCGATGCCACGCGCGCGCAGCCAGTCGCGCAAGGAAGGCGGAAACGCTTCGCCCGACACCAGCGCGCGGCGCACCGACAGCAGCGGCACGCCCATTTCATCGGCTTTCTCCAGGATGATCTTCAGGAAGCTGGGGGTGCCCGTATAGCCGCTGGGCGCCAGGTCATGCATGGCGCGCACCTGCTGCTCGGTCTGGCCCGTGCCGCCCGGGAAGACCGTGCAGCCCACGGCGTGCGCCGCCGTCTCCATCATGGAGCCGGCAGGCGTGAAGTGATACGAAAAGCAGTTGTAGGCCAGTTCGCCCGCCCGGAAACCCGCGGCATACAGGGCACGCGCGAAACGCCAGTAGTCCGGCCTGGCGCTTTCGGGCTCATAGATGGGGCCGGGCGAGGCGAACACCCGCAGCGACTGGCCCCAGCCGATGGTCGAGAAACCGCCGAAGACGCGTTGCAGCGTGGGCGCCGCGCCCGCCCCCGGCGCGCGGGCCGACTGCTGGGCCTCCAGCAATTCGTGCTTGCGCAGCACGGGCAGCTGGGCCAGCGCCTCGCGGCCGCGCACGGCCCACGGGTCGACCCCCTGCAATTGCCTGGCCACCGCCGGCGCGCTGGAGACGGCGCGCGCCACCGCGCCCGGCAGGGCCGCCATCAGGTCGCGTTCGCGCCGCTCGGGATCGCGGGTTTCCAATGCATCGAAGTACTCGGACATGATCCTGCCCCTGCTGCCTTGCGTTCATGCCTCGGCCGCGCCGGGCATTCCGTGATCGGTGGACTGAAATGCTGCGTCGGTAAGGCTAGGCCAGCCAGCGCTTGCGCCGGCGGTAGAACTTGGTGTCGCGAAAGCTCTTTCTTTCGCCGCTGGAGATGCCAAGGTAGAACTCCTTGACGTCCTCGTTGCTGGCCAGCACGCTGGCCTCGCCGTCCATCATGACGCGGCCGTTCTCCAGGATGTAGCCGTAATCCGCGTAGCGCAGCGCGATGTTGGTGTTCTGCTCGGCCAGCAGGAAGCTCACGCGCTCGCGCTGGTTCAGGTCGCGCACGATCTCGAAGATTTCCTCCACGATCTGCGGCGCCAGGCCCATCGAAGGCTCGTCCAGCAGGATCATGTTGGGGTCCGCCATCAACGCGCGGCCGATGGCGCACATCTGCTGTTCGCCACCCGAGGTGTAGCCCGCCTGGCTGCCGCGGCGCTGCTTCAGGCGCGGGAAATACTGATACACGCGTTCCAGCGCTTCCTGAACGCCGCCGCGATCCAGCTTGCGCGTATAGGCGCCGGTCAGCAGGTTTTCCTCGATGGTCAGGTGGGCGAAGCAGTGCCGCCCTTCCATCACCTGCACCACGCCGCGCTTGACCAGGGCGGCGGGGGTCAGTTGCTCGATGCGTTCGCCGCGATACTGGATCTGGCCCTTGGTGACCTCGCCCCGCTCGCCCTTCAGCAGGTTCGATACCGCACGCAGCGTCGTGGTCTTGCCCGCGCCGTTGGCGCCCAGCAGGGCCACGATGCGGCCTTGCGGCACGCGCAGCGACACGCCCTTGAGCACCAGGATCACGTGGTTGTAGATGACCTCGATGCCGTTGACGTCCAGCAGGATGTCGGGCGCGGCACTCTCGGCCGATGGGCTAGCGGTCTCGCTCATGTTGCGGTTCCTTGCGTGGCGGGATGTGGCCGGCGGCGCTGCCGGCGCGCCCGGCCTCGCGGCCGGGCGCGCACGGGATCAGCACGTGCGCGGCGTGACGCCCTTCTCCTTGGCATAGCGGGCGGCCAGTTCCTTCACCATTGGATCGATGATGCTCTTGTCGCCCTCGTACCAGTCCGACGCGATGGTGAACTTGGCGCCGTCCCACTGCACGATGCGGGCCCAGTCGCCGCCCACGTGGTTGGCGCACGAGGTCTGGATGGGCCGCATGATGCCGCCGAAGCCCAGCTGGTCCAGGCGTTCCTGGGTCAGGTTCAGGTTCTCGTAGCCCCAACGCACCTGCTCGGGTGTCATGTGCTTGCCCTTGCCGTACTTCTCCTGCGCGGCGCGGATGGCCTCGACCTGCAGCATCGAGATGATCATGCCGCGGGTGTGGGCGATGGTGCCGACCGTGTTGCCGCCGCGGTCGGTGCCCTGGCCCTTGTCGTACACATGCGTCTTCAGGTCGTCATGGACCTTGCCCCGCTCGGCGCTGTTCTGCAGCGTGATGGCGTTGTAGCCCTTGGCCACCGCGCCCAGGTCCTTCACGTCGCCTTCCGAGCCCGCCCACCAGATGGCGTACATCTTTTCACGCGGATAGCCGCTGGCCTGCGCCTCGCGGATGGCCGTGGGCGTCATGATGCCGGCGCTCCAGAGCAGCACGTAGGCCGGACGCGACTGGCGGATCTGCAGCCACGTGGACTTCTGCTCGACACCGGGCGCGGTGACCGGATAGAGCAGGACCTCGAAGCCGTGCTTCCTGGCGCGCGCCTGCAGCAGCGGAATGGGCTCCTTGCCGTAGGGCGAGTCGTGGTAGACCAGGGCGATCTTCTTGCCCTTGAGCTTGTCCATGCCGCCTTCCTTCTTGGCGATGTCCTGCAGCATCACGTCGGCGGCGGTCCAGTAGGTGCCGCCCAGCGGGAAGTTCCATTCGAAGACGCTGCCGTCGGCCGACTGCGACAGGCCGTAGCCCGGCGTGACCACCGGCACCTTGTCGCCCGGCGCCTTGTCGGTCACGGCGAAGGTGATGCCGGTGGACTGCGTGTCGAAACCCGAGGCGCCGCCCGAGCGGCCCTTCAGGCGCTCATAGCACTCCACGCCGCGGTCGGTGGCATAGGCCGTCTCGCACTCCTCATAGACGATCTTCACGCCGTTGACGCCGCCATCGCGGGCGTTCACCAGCTTCAGGTAATCCATCTTGCCGTCGGCCCAGGGAATGCCCAGCGGCGCGAAGGACCCCGTGCGATACGCCAGCAGCGGGATGAACTGCTCGGCCGAGAAGGCCGGCAGCGACACGGCGCCCAGCGCGCCGGTTGCGGCGAGCGTGGCCGCGACACGTACCAGTTTCTGCTTCATCTCCAACTCCTCCTCGGGGGTGCCTTCGCACCATTAGGGGCCCGGTCTCGATGCCGGGTCATCTTCACAACAGCGACTCACGTCGCAAACCTCGATTCATCCGGGGCGTCGCGGAGCTGGCTTTGCCAGTCCGCTGGCGCCGCCCCCTTGAGGGGGAGGCGCGAAGCGCCTCGGGGGTGGCCCCATCAATGCGGGAACGGCCAGATGCGGAGCTTCTCTTTTCCGATGCTCCACAGCCTGGCCAGCCCATGCGGCTCGGCAATCAGGAAGAACACGATCAGCGCGCCGAACACCATGTGCTCGATGTGCGCGGCGGTATCCACCGACAAGGGCAGGCCGAACCAGCCCGGCACATTGGCCAGGAAGATCGGCACCAGCACGATGAAGGCCGCGCCGAAGAAGCTGCCCAGCAGCGACCCCAGCCCACCGATGATCACCATGAACAGCAACTGGAACGAGCGGTTCAGGTCGAAGGCCAGCGGTTCCCACGAACCCAGGTGCAGGAAACCCCACAGGGCGCCCGCCACGCCGACGATGAAGGAGCTGACCGCGAAGGCCGTGAGCTTGGCGTAGACCGGCCGGATGCCGATGACGGCGGCGGCCACGTCCATGTCGCGGATGGCCATCCACTCGCGGCCGATGGCGCCGCGCACCAGGTTCTTGGCCAGCAGCGTGAACACCACCACCATGCCCAGCACGAGGTAGTACCGGTCCAGCGACGAGGCGATGGGCATGCCGAACATCTCCAGGCGCGGCACCGACACGTTGCCCGAGGGCGAGTAATTGGTGAAATAGGGAATGCGCAGGAAGGCCCAGTCGACGAAGAACTGCGCCGCCAGCGTCGCCACGGCCAGGTAGAGCCCCCGGATGCGCAGGCTGGGAATACCGAACAGCACGCCCACCGCCGTCGCGCACAAGCCGCCGAACAGGAACTGCAGCAGCAGCGGCACCTCGGGCACGCGCACGCCCAGGTTCCAGGCCGCATACGCGCCCACGGCCATGAAGGCGCCGGTGCCCAGCGAGATCTGCCCGCAATACCCCACCAGGATGTTCAGCCCCACGGCGGCCAGCGCCAGGATCAGGAAGGGAATCAGCACGGCGCGCAGCAGGTAATCCGATGCCAGCATCGGCACCGCCACGAAGGCCACCGCCAGCAGCAGCGCCATGAAAATCCGGTCCTGCCGGATGGGCAGGATCTGCTGGTCGGCCCGGTAGCTGGTCTTGAACTGGCCGTTCTCGCGATAGAACATGTCTGGTCCTTTTTTCAGCAGGCCTTAGACCCGGTCGATGATCTTTTCACCGAAGAGGCCTTGCGGGCGGAACAGCAGGAACACCAGGGCCAGCACGTAGGCGAACCAGATCTCGATGCCGCCGCCCACCATCGGGCCCAGGTAGACCTCCGACAGCTTCTCGCCGACGCCGATGATGAGGCCGCCGATGATGGCGCCCGGCACCGAGGTGAGCCCGCCCAGGATCACCACCGGCAAGGCCCGCAACGTGGCTGTGGCCAGGGTGAACTGCACGCCGAACTTCGAGCCCCAGATGATCCCGGCCACCAGCGCGACGATGCCCGCCACCAGCCACACGATCACCCAGATGCGGTTCAGCGCGATGCCGACGGACTGCGCCGCCTGGTGGTCGTCGGCCACCGCGCGCAGCGCGCGCCCGGTGCCCGTGTACTGGAAGAAGACCGCCAGCATCGCCACCAGGGCCGCCGCCACCAACGCCGCCGTCAGGTCTTCCAGGCTGATCAACAAGCCCCCTTCGAATACCGACTCCAGCACGAAGAGCGGATCCTTGGGCATGCCCACGTCGATGCTGTAGACCGAACTGCCGAAGGCGATCTGGCCCAGGCCGTCCAGGAAGTAGCTGATGCCCAGCGTCGCCATGAGCAGGGTCGTGGCCTCCTGGTTGACCAGGTGGCGCAGCACGAAACGCTCGACCGCCCACGCGAAGACGAACATCAGCGCGGCGCTGACGCCGAAGGCCAGCACATTGGCCAGCAGCTTGTTCTCGAAGCCCAGCCATTGCGGGATCCAGACCGAGAAGCGGGCCATGGACAGCGCGGCCACCAGCACCATCGCGCCCTGCGCGAAGTTGAAGACGCCGGAAGCCTTGAAGATCAGCACGAAGCCCAGGCCGATGAGCGCGTACAGCATGCCGCTCATAAGACCGCCGAACAACGTTTCCAGGAAGAATCCCATGACGCGTCTCCTAGGCCTGGGCAGCGGTTGCGTTGGCCTGGGCATCCACGCCGAGATAGGCGCGGATCACGTCCGGGTTGGCCCGCACCGCGTCGGGCGTGCCGTCGCCGATCTTGCGGCCGTAGTCCAGCACCACCACCCGATCCGAGATGTCCATGACCACGCCCATGTCGTGCTCGATCAGCACGATGGTCGTGCCGAACTCGTCGTTGACGTCCAGGATGTAGCGGCTCATGTCCTGCTTCTCCTCGATGTTCATGCCAGCCATGGGCTCGTCCAGCAGCAGCATGCGCGGCTCCATCGCCAGCGCCCGCCCCAGGTCCACGCGCTTCTGCAGGCCGTAGGGCAGCCGTCCCACGGGCGTCTTGCGCCAGGCCTGGATCTCCAGGAAGTCGATGATGTTCTCGACGAATTCGCGGTGGCGGGTTTCCTCGCGCTCGGCCGGCCCCAGCCGCAGGGCCTGCGACAGCAGGCCGCACTTCATGCGCAGGTTGCGTCCGCTCATGATGTTGTCCAGCACGCTCATGCCCTTGAAGAGCGCGAGGTTCTGGAAGGTACGCGCGATCCCCATCTCGGCCGCGCGGCGCGGGCTCATGCGCGAGAAGGTCTTGCCGTCGAAGACGATGTTGCCCTGCTGTGGCGTATAGACGCCGTTGACCACGTTCAGCATCGAGCTCTTGCCCGCCCCGTTCGGGCCGATGATGGCGCGAATCTCGTGCTCGCGCACGTCGAAGGAAATGTCGGTCAGCGCCTTGACCCCGCCGAAAGCCAGCGAGATGTTCTTCATGTCCAGGACGATGTCGCCGACTCGGCTTGCGCGCCCGCTTTGCTTGTCCATCATGCGATTGCCTCCGCCGCGCGCACCGGATGCACGGTTGCCTCGCGGATGGCCAGCGTCGCGGCGATCTTGCCGCTGCGGCCATCCTCGAACTTGACCTCGGTCTCGATGTACTGCGACGCCTGCCCCGCGAACAGCGCATCGATCAGCACCGCGTACTTCTGCGCGATGAAGCCGCGCCGTACCTTGCGGGTGCGGGTCAGCTCGTCGTCGTCCGGGTCCAGCTCCTTGTGCAGCACCAGGAAGCGGTGCAGCTGCGAACTGCCCAGCTTGGCATCGCCGGCCAGGTCGGCGTTCACCTGGTCCACGCACTCGGCGATCAGGTCGATGACCTCCTTCTTGCCCGCCAGGTCGGCATAGCCGGCATAGGGCAGGCCGCGCCGCTCGGCCCAGTTGCCCACCGCTTCCAGGTCGATGTTCACGAAGGCGCAGGCGATCTCGCGGTCGGCGCCGAAGGCCACGGCCTCCTTGATGTAGGGAAAGAACTTCAGCTTGTTCTCGATGTACTTGGGCGCGAACAGGCTGCCATCGGCCAGCTTGCCGACGTCCTTGGCGCGGTCGATGATCTTCAGTTGCCCGTCCTCGTCCAGGAACCCCGCGTCGCCGGTGCGGAACCAGCCGTCCTCGGTCATCGTTTCCCGGGTGGCTTGCGGGTTGCGGTGGTATTCCTTGAAGAGGCCCGGGCTCTTGACCAGCACTTCACCGGCCTCGCTCACCTGGATCTCCACGCCCGCCACGGGCGGGCCCACCGTATCGGCGCGCACCTGGCCGTCGGCCTGGACGCACACGAACACGGAGGTCTCGGTGGAGCCGTACAGCTGCTTCAGGTTGATGCCCAGCGAGCGGTAGAACACGAAGAGGTCTGGCCCGATGGCCTCGCCCGCCGTATAGGCGATACGCACGCGGCTCATGCCCAGCGCATTGCGCAAGGGACCGTAGATCAGCACGTTGCCCAAGCCGTACAGCAGGCGGTCCAGCGCGCCCACGTCCTCGCCGTCCAGGATGCGCGTGCCCACCCGGCGCGCCAGCGCCATGCAGCGCCTGAAGAGCTGGCGCTTCACCCAGCCGGCATCTTCCATGCGGATCAGCACCTGCGTGAGCAGGCCTTCGAGCACGCGCGGCGGCGCGAAGTAATAGGTGGGACCGATGTCGCGCATGTCGATGGCGACGGTCTCGGGCGACTCGGGATGGTTCACGGTGAAACCGGTCACCAGCAACTGCGTGTACGAAAACATGTTCTGCCCGATCCACGCCGGCGGCAGGTAGGCCAGCACGTCCTCGCGGTCCGTCAGCGACTCCATGCGTTCCACGGCGCGCGCCCGGTCGATCAGCGCATGGTGGGTCAGCACCACGCCCTTGGGCTTGCCGGTGGTGCCGGAGGTATAGAACATGGCCGCGGGGTCCTGCGGCTGCACCCGAGCGATGGCCGATGCATACGCGTCCGGATGCGCCGCGCCGTGCGCATCGCCGCGCTCGGCCAGCGCATCGCAGGACAGCAGCGCCGGATCGTCGTAGTGGCGCAGGCCGCGCGGGTCGTCATAGATGATGCTGCGCAGCTGCGGGCATTGGGCGCGCGCCTCCAGCAGCTTGTCGACCTGCTCCTGGTCCTCGACCACGGCGACGCCCACGTCGGCGTCCTGCAGCACGAAACCCATTTCCTGGGCGACGGCGTCCTGGTAGAGCGGCACGGGAATGGCGCCCAGGGCCTGGGCCGCCATCATGGCCATGTAGAGACGCGGCCGGTTCTCGCCGACCACGGCCACGTGCTGGCCAGGTTCGACGCCCAGTGTGGCCAGCCCCAGCGCCATGCGTTCGACTTCGCGGGCAACCTGCGACCAGGTGTAGGTCTGCCAGATGCCCAGGTCCTTCTCGCGCAAGGCCGGACGGTCGCCGCGCTCCCGGGCATGCGCGAGCAGCAGCGCCGGGAAGGTGTCGGCAAGCGTGGCGGCGGTGGATTCGGGTCGCGACACGTTCGTCTCCTCCGGATCACCTGGTTCCCCGCGCTGGACGGGAAATACCGGTATCCGTGATTGTTGGGCATAAGGTATAAGCTAGCTGCCGCCCCAACTGTCAGAATCACGACATTCCCGGGGCATTCAGGGTATATCCCGATGCCGATTGCCGACTCGCTTCAACTCGCCGCTGCCTGGACCCGCGTGCTCACGCCGGAACAGCTCGCGCGCGTGGAGCGCGACGTCACGACGCAGGAGGTGCCGGCCGGCGCCATCATCGAACGCAAGGGCGAGCTGGCGCAGGTCTGGATCGGCGTCATCGCCGGGTTGGTGAAGATTTCCGTGGGCAATGCCGAGGGCAAGCTGGCCTCGCTGACCGGCGTGCCCGCCGGCGGCTGGATCGGCGAAGGCTCCCTGCTGAAACGCGAGCGCCGCCGCTATGACGTGGTGGCCCTGCGCGACTCCGTCATCGCCCGCCTGCCTGCGCCCACCTTCGAATGGCTGCTCGATTCCAGCATCGCCTTCAACCGTTACCTGCTCGACCAGTTGAATGAACGCGTCGCGCAGTTCATCGGCAAGGCCGAGCACGACCGCCTGCTGAATCCGGATGCGCGCGTGGCCCGCTGCCTGGCCGAGCTTTTCAACCCGCTGCTCTACCCAGGCATGGGCATGCGGCTGGCCATCACGCAGGAAGAACTCGGCTACCTGGGCCGCGTGTCACGCCAGCGCGCCAACCAGGCCTTGCGCACGCTGGAGGCGGCCGGGCTGCTGAAGGTGGAATACGGCGCGGTGCGCGTCCTGGACCTGGACGGCCTGAAGCGCTACGGGCCTTGATCCAGGTTCAAGGCCGGGCCGCGGGCGGCGGGTACACTTGCTGCGATCCGCCGACCGGCACCGCCGTCGGCCCGACGAGGAGACCCTCCATGATCTTGCGCAGCATTGCAGCCGGCCTGCTCGGCCTTGCCTTGTCCACGTCCGCCCTGGCCGCCGACATCGCCATCGACGCCCCCTGGGTGCGGGCCTCGGCGCCCAGCCAGAAGAACGGCGCCGGCTACCTGGCCGTGACCAACACCGGACAGGCGCCCGACCGGCTGCTGGGTATTTCCTCCGCTGCCGCCGGACGCGTGGAGCTGCATACCGTCGTGAACGAGAAAGGCGTGGCCAGCATGCGGCCGGTGGAGGCCGTGGACCTGGCGCCCGGCGCCACCGTCACGATGAGCCCGGGCGGCTATCACATCATGTTCCTGAAGCTGGCCGAGCCCTTCAAGCAAGGCGCGACGGTGGCCGCCACGCTGCGCTTCGAGCGCGCGGGCGAAGTGCCGGTGAACTTCGAGGTGAAACCGGCCACCTATACTGGCACCCCCGCTGGCAACGACGCCGGCAAGGATGCCGGCCATGCGGGCCACGGCGCGCACAAACACTGAGTTTCCTGACGCGCGGTGCATTGGCGCCGTGCCCGTGCCCTGCCTTGCCTACCCTGCCTGACACTACCCCTCCCCTGCTGCACTGGACCGAGAACCAACTGCCGGCCAGCGCCCGCTGGCGTGCCGAGAACGGCGCCGCGCCGCCGCGCCGCGTCGTGCTGGCCGACGACACGATGACGGCCGACGCCGCCTATCGGCTGGCCAGCGAAGGCACCGGCCTGCTGTGGCGCGGCGACTTCCACAATGCGCGGCAACTGCTGCAAGCCCTGGCGCGGCGCATCGACAAACGACGCGCCAAGCCGGGCAAGCCCGCCAGCGACCTGCGAGAGGCCTTCAACCAGCACCGCCAGGCGCAGGCGCAGCGCGCCCGCACGCTGGGCATGCTGCTCATCGAGCTGGACGCAGGCTACGGCTGCGCGCTGCGGCGCGCGCCCGACCTGCGCGACGCCTGCGTGGCTGCCTATGGCCCCGCGGACGGCCCCAGCGTCGCCTCGCTGCGCGAACTGCAAGGCCTGGTGGGCGCGCAGCAATGGCGCCTGAAAGGCGTCGAGCTGTCCGCGCTGGGCGGCGCGCGCATCCATCCGCACTATGGCGTGTTCTCGCCCGTGCGCGGCGAATACCTGCGGCTCGTGGCACAGGCGCCGTTGCCCGCTGGCGCCGAGACACTGGCCGTCGACGTGGGCACGGGCACCGGCGTGCTGGCCGCGCTGCTGGCCCGGCGCGGCGTGGCCCGCGTCATCGCCACCGACCTGAATCCCCGCGCGCTGGCCTGCGCACGCGACAACCTGGCGGCCCTGGGGCTGGCCCAACGCGTCACCGTGCAGGAGGCGGATCTGTTCCCGCCCGAGCGGGCACCGCTCGTGGTGTGCAACCCGCCGTGGCTGCCTGCCCGGCCGTCCTCGCAACTGGAAATGGCCGTCTACGATCAGGACAGCCGCATGCTGCGCGGCTTCCTGGACGGGCTGGCCGCGCACCTGGAGCCTGGCGGCGAAGGCTGGCTGATCCTGTCGGACCTGGCCGAGCACCTGGGGCTGCGCAGCCGGGAAGCGCTGCTGGACTGGATCGCGGCGGCAGGGCTGACCGTGGCCGGCCGGCTGGATGCCAGGCCCGAACACCCGCGCGCCGCCGACGCGAGCGACCCGCTGCATGCGGCGCGGGCGGCGGAAGTGACGTCGCTGTGGCGGCTGCGGGCGGCCTAGAACGGCCAGGCCTGCTACGAACCCCATGCACGCCTTGGCAAGGCGGCATCGATAGGCATGGGGAATGAAGGGGCAGGAGGAATGGCGTATTTCTCAAAAAATATCAATTTATTTCATTCCCCTGAAATACTTAAAATCTAAATTATCCAACCCTTCAATTCGTGGTACTTAGGTTGGATTAGATGGAATTCCAAAGAAATAAACTCGCTTACGCCGTTTTCCTGGCCTGCGCGATCAGTCTGGCCGGTTGCGGCGGCGGCGATTCGGGCAGCCCGGCAGTCCCCGACGAGCCCGTCACCCCGACCCATCCCGACACCCCGACCGAGCCGGCTGATCCTGATTTCGTCGACAGCGCGCCTGTCAACGACGCCGTCACGGCATATGTCGATGCCTCCTACAGCAATACGCAGAACAATGTTTGCCATGTCACGGTGGACACGAATGCCGGGATTCGCCTGGCTGACGGTTTCCTGGACATCTGGACGCCGGCCACCCTCCTCGCCGATGCCGGCCGTGGGGCCCGCGCAGCCGGAACCGATCCCGTCACGGGCGAAGCATGTCCCGCCGTGCCTGCCGGTACGTGGGACGGCAATGCGAACTCGGGCGGCACGGTCATCAACCAAGCGGTACATGACGCAAACATCAGATTCTCCGTGCAGGCGACGAACAACCGCAGCCTGGAACAGGAAGAAACGGCATCGATCGACCAACCCGTGCACGGCGCCTACCTGATGACCGAAGGCATGGGGCACATGGCCCAGGCCTGGCGGGATGCTTCCGGCATCACGGGGTCTTACGCATTCAATCCCGACCGGAGCGTCACGTCCACGGGCACGATGAGCGGCTCGGTGAACAGCCAGCTCGGCAAGGTCGTCGTCCTGATCGATGATGGCCTCGACCAGCCCGACAATGACGAAGCAAAGCGCTTCTACAAGTATGCTCGCCCCTACCTCTGGGACAACAACGTCAAGATGGCCCCGGGCGTCAACTACACCGGTCCCAGCGTCGGTTCCTCCGACTTCGTCAGCGGCCACACCGTGGGCGCCTGGCGCCGGGCGGCCAGCATGGCCTACGCCATGCCGGAACGCTTCCAGGAGTTCTATGCCCGCGCGATGATCCATGGGCAATCCCGCGTCTGGGGTGGCGCGCACTCTCCGCTGGCCTCGATCGGCGGACGCATGTCGGGACTCGCCATCGCGGCCGCCAACCTATACAGCTCGGAGAATCCCGACCTGAAACAGGAACTGCGCAACCCCGACATCACCGCCCAAGCCAAGCGCGAAGCACGCGACCAGGCCCTGACGGTCATGCAGGCCCGTGCCGGCACCACCACGTGGCGTGAGTTCTACGACTATCTGCATGCCGGTCAGAACACGGATCCGGCTGGCCAGGACTATGATCGCTTCGCGGACCACGGCAAGAACAAGGCTGCGTTCCTGGAAGGCATGAACTATGGCATGACGGACCAGATCATCCACCCCACGGATCTTGCCCCGGTCGTACCCAAGGGCGCCGAGGTCCTGATAGAAACCCGTTACCCCTATCTGACTTCCGAGCAACGCCGCGTCGTGCTCAAGACGACGGCCTTCCCCTCGGGCTACCCCGTCATGACGGATGAGGAAGGCTGGGGCCGCCTGAACATGTTCGCCGCAGGCGACGGCTATGGACAGTTCAACGGCCTGGTCACCATCGACATGGATTCGTCGCTGGGCACTTTCGCCACCTACGACATCTGGCGTAACGACATTTCCGGTGAAGGCAAGCTGGTCTTCAACGGGGATGGCACGCTGAAGCTCGGCGGGCGCAACGCCTACAGCGGGGGCACGCTGATCAATGGCGGTGCGCTGGAAGCCGCCTCGGCCTCCGCGTTGGGCAGCGGCAGCGTGCAGGTGAACGGCGGCACCCTGATCGTCAGTGCCGGTGCACCGCTGGAGGTCGGCAACAACTACACGCAAAGCGCCGGCGCCCACCTTGAAGTCGTGATCGGTGCGGACGACCAGGTCGGCGTGCAAGTGAAGAACACTGCAAAAATCGAAGACGGCACCCTGCACGTGAAGTTCGCCCCTGGCTATCAACCCATCGCCGGCACGACGCTCAGGATCATCAGCGCGGGCAGGATGGAAGGCGACTTCTCCAAGGTGACGGTGGACAACTGGAACGTCCTGTCGGTTTTCACCCCCACCGGCATTTCGGTGGACCTGGCGGAACCGAAATAAGGTTGGCGCAGGCATCGCGCGGCAATCCCACCGCCTTTGATCCGTGAGGCAGGTCGACGCCGCGCACCCGACATCAACGCATGGCATTCCCGGCTACCGCATACCCTTGCGGTAGCCGGGAATTTTTCTTTCCCGAAGAATCCGCTATCCTCGGCCCCATCGCATGCCGAACCGAGTGTTTCTTCCATGGCCGATGACGCGCCGACCCTCCCCCCCGACAGCTTCGCCACCCGCCTCGCCACCCTGCGTGCCCGCATCGACGCCGCCTGCGTGCGCCACGGCCGCAACCCGGCCGACGTCGCCCTGCTCCCCGTCAGCAAGACCTTCGGCCCGGACCTCATCCGCGAAGCCACCACCCTGGGCCTGAAGCGCTTCGGCGAAAACAAGGTGCAGGAGATCCGCGACAAGGCCGAACCGCTGGCCGATTGCGGCATCGATTGGGTGGTGATCGGCCACCTGCAGACCAACAAGGCACGCGACGTGGCGCGCCTGGCCGCCGAGGTGCAATCGCTGGACCGGCTGGAACTGGCGCAAGCGCTGGACCGCCGCCTGCAGCAGGAAGGCCGCGCGCTGGATGTGCTGTTGCAGGTGAAGACGTCCGACGAGGAAACCAAGTCGGGCCTGGCGCCCGCCGAGGCGCCCGCCCTGCTGCGCGAACTGGCCAGACTGGACACCCTGCGCGTGCGCGGACTGATGACGTTGGCCGTCAACTCGGATGACGAGGCTGCCGTGCGCACATGCTTTGCCAGCCTGCGCACGCTGCGCGACCAGCTGCGGCAGGATGCCCCCGCCGGCATCACGCTGGATCGCCTGTCCATGGGGATGAGCGGCGATTTCGAACTGGCCATCGCCGAAGGCTCGACCGAGGTGCGCATCGGCTCGGCGCTGTTCGGCGCGCGCAGCTACGCCTGACATCGCATCGCCGCGCCGCCTGGGGCGGCGCGGCGGCCCTTTTTACCGATAGACCAGGTCCCGCAACGTCAGGCTGATCGCCGGGATCGTGGTGATGAAGGCCAGGCAGACCAGGATCACCGCCACGAAGGGCAACAGGCTGCCGATGATCCGGTCCAGTGATATTCGCGCCACCGCGCAGGCCGCGAACAGGTTCACCCCGAATGGCGGCGTGATCATGCCCAGCGCCAGGTTCACCACCATGATGAGCCCGAAGTGCACGGGGTCGATGCCGAAGAACATCGCCACCGGCGCCAGGATCGGGGCCAGGACGATGATGGCCGCCGAGGTCTCGATGAACATGCCGATCAGGAACAGCGCCACGTTCACGCCCAGCAGGAACCACATCGGCGAGGTCAGCGTTTCCTTCAGGTAGTTGCCGATGTCGTTCGGCACGCCCGCGCGGGTGATCAGGAAGGCAAAGAGCCCGGCGTTGGCGATGATGAACATGATCACCGCCGACGAGATCACCGACTTCTTCAGCACGGGCATCAGGTCCTTGATGCCGATCTCGCGGTAGACGCAGGTGCCCACGAAGAGCGCATAGACCACGGCCACGGCCGAGGCTTCGGTGGGCGTGAAGACGCCGCCATAGATCCCGCCCAGGATGATGACCGGCATCAGCAGCGCCCAGAACGCGGCCCGCGAAGAGCGCCACAAGGACAGCCGGCCCTCGCCGTCGTTCTTCCCCCAGCCGCGCAGCTTGCATGTCACCCAGACGAACAGCATCAGCGCCAGGCAGATGAAGATGGCCGGGCCGACGCCCGCGATGAAGAGTTCACCGATCGACACTTCCGCCGACACGCCATACAGGATCATGGGAATGGACGGCGGCATGATGACGCCCAGCTCGGCGCTGGTCGCCTGCAGCGAGGCGGCGTATGGAGTGGGATAGCCGTGCTTGATCAGCGCCGGGATCAGGATGGCGCCCACCGCGAAGGTGGTGGCCACCGACGAACCGGAGACCGCCGCGAAGATCATGCAGGTCAGCACGCAGGTCATGGGCAGGCCGCCCTGCACGCCGCCCACGATGGACTTGGCGAACTCCACCAGGCGGCGCGAGATGCCGCCAGTCTCCATGAGGTTGCCCGCCAGGATGAAGAAGGGGATGGCCGCCAGGGGAAACTTGTTGATCGCGCCGAAGATCTCCTTCACCGACAACAGCATGTTGGCGTCCACGATGTGGATGCCGAGGATCGCCGACAGCCCGATGGACACCGCCACCGGAATCGTCAGCGCGAAACACAGCACCATGCTGATCAGCATCGCTGTAGACATGTCCTGCCTCCTGTCCGCCGTGGCGGGGCCGCGGCGCTATTGCGCGTTTTCGAGTTCGCGATTGATGGGGTCCAGCCACTGGCCGACGATGCCGAAGAGCGACACGACGCCGCCCACGGGCACGGCCAGGTAGGCCCAGAACATGGAGATGCTTTCCAGCCCGGCGATGGTCTGCACGCTGCCGCGGCGGGCGTAGTCCCAGCCCACCACGATGAACACCAGCGACAGCGCGATGCCCGCCAGTGCCACCACCGTGTCCAGCCCGCGCCCCACCCCGCGCGGCGTCCAGCGCCGCAACACGTCCACGCTGATCATGGCGCCCACGCGATAGGCCTTCGGGATGCCCAGGAAGACCATCCAGATGAGCGAGAAGCGGATGAGCACTTCGGTCCACTCGGTGGTCTGCTCCAGCACGAAGCGCGCGATCACCTGGTAGAAGCCCAGGCCCGCGGCCAGGGCCAGCATCAGGCAGGCCACCACCAGCGCCGTCTGCGTGACGACGTTTTCCACTGCCAGGAATTGCCGTTTCATGGTCGACACCTTGCAAGGAGACGACTCCGGACGGCAGCCGCCCTCCGGAGCATGACACCGGCCGCGCCCGTCCGGACGCGGCCGCAGGACTTACTGGACGTTGCGGATCTCGTCCAGCTTGTCCTGGCCGAACTGCTTGGCGAACTGCTTGTAGACGTCCGCCAGCGCGGCCTGGTAGGCCGCCTTGTCGACCTCGGTGACCACCTGCATGCCGTTCTTCTGCAGCGCGGCCACGGCCTCCTGCTCGTCCTTGTCCACGCGCGCGCGGTTGGCGGCGATGCCGGCCTTGGCGGCTTCCTGGAAGGCCTTCTGGTCTTCCGCCGACAGGCCCTTCCACGCGTCCATGCTCATCAGCACGACACACGGCGAGAACACGTGACCGGTCAGGGTCATGTACTTCTGCACCTGGTCCAGCTTGTTGGACTGGATGATGGACAGCGGATTCTCCTGCCCGTCCACCGTGCCCTGTTGCAAGGCCGTGAAGACCTCGGTGAAGGACATGGGCGTGGGAATGATGCCGAAGGCCTTGTAGGCCTGGATGTGCACCGGATTCTCCATGGTGCGCATCTTCAGGCCCTTCAGGTCGGCCGGCGCATTCACCGCGCGGCGGCTGTTGGTCATGTGGCGAAAGCCGTTGTCGCACCAGCCCAGCGCCTTCATGCCCTTGGGCTCGAACTGCGACAGCATCTTCTGGCCGATAGGGCCGTCCAGCACCTTGCGCGCGTGGTCGTAGTCGCGGAACAGGAAGGGCACGTCCAGGATGCGCGCCTCGGGCACGAAGTTGGGCACCGGTCCGGTGGACGACAGCGTGAGCTCCTGCGTGCCCAGCTGCACGGCCTCGATGGCCTCGCGCTCGCCGCCCAGGGCGCCCGCGTGGAAGCCCTGGATCTGGTAGCGGCCGTTGGTCAGGCGCTTCACCTCATCGGCGAATTTATGCACCAGGTCGCCGTAGTGGGAGTTCTCCGCCACGGTGGTGCTCATGCGCATCTGCTTGGGCTTGTCCTGGGCCGAGACCTGGGCGGCAAACAGCGCCGACAAAGCCACCAGCCAGAGTCCTGCGGGTTTCTTATGCATGATTCGTCTCCGTTGTTGTCATGGCGCCTGAGCCGCGCGCGCGAAGTGCTGCTGGGGTATTGCTAGGCGGTGCGTCCTCCATCCACCGGCAGTTCCACGCCGGTGAGCAGGCTGGCCGCGTCCGATGCCAGGTAGACCGCCGCGCCCGCGATGTCCTCAGGCGTGGACAGCCTGCCCAGCGGGATGTTGGCGGTGATCTTGGCGCGGTTCTCGGGCGTGTCGCTCATGCCCATGAAATGCTCGATGAGGCCGGTGGCGCCCATGACGGGCAGGATGGCGTTGACGCGGATGGCCTCCGGTCCCAGTTCGATGGCCATCGAGCGGGTCAGCGTGTTCACCGCGCCCTTGGTGCCGTTGTACCAGGTGAGGCCGGGACGCGGCTTCACGCCCGCGGTCGAGCTGACGTTGATGATGCAGCCGCCCTTGCCGCGCTTGCGCAGGTGCGGGATCAGCGACTTGGCGGTCAGGTAGATGGACTTCACGTTCACCGCATAGACCAGGTCGAAGGTGGCCTCGTCCACGTCCAGCATGGGCTGGCTGCGGTGGGTGGTGCCCGCGTTGTTCACCAGGATGTCGGGCACGCCGAAGGTATCGAGGGTGTGCTGGATCATTTTCTCGACGTCGGCGCCCTTGCTCACGTCGCAGCCGACGAAGTTGGTGTCGGCGCCCAGTTCGCGCGCCAGCTTCTCCACGGTCTCGGGCTTGATGTCGGCCAGCACCACCTTGGCGCCTTCGCGCACATAGGCCCGTGCGATGCCCTCGCCGAAACCGCCGCCCGCGCCGGTCACGATCGCGATCTTTCCCTTCAGTGCTGCCATGCCTCTTCTCCTGTCTGGTGGCGTATCAATGGACTATCTTCGTGCTGCGCACTCAGGTGTGCCCGCTTGGGGCGGCCCGGCGCGCTCACGCATAGTGGTGGACGATGGTCTTGGTGATGCTCATTTCTTCCAATGCCAGCAGGCCCTTCTCGCGCCCGTGGCCGCTCTTGCCGAATCCACCGAAGGGCAGTTCCACCCCGCCGCCGGCGCCATAGCAATTGATGTAGACCTGGCCGCTGTCGATGCCGTGCGCCACGCGCTGCTGGCGGCCGCCGTTCTCGGTCCAGACGCCTGCCACCAGGCCATAGTCGGTGCCGTTGGCCAGCGCGATGGCGTCGGCCTCGTCCTCGAAGGGCAGCGCGGCCAGCACCGGACCGAACACTTCTTCCCTGGCCAGCATGTGGTCACGCGGCACGTCCGCGAAAAAGGTCGGCGCGACATAGAAGCCGCCCTCGGGCAGGTCCTTGTCCAGCTCGCCCTGCGCGGCGATGCGCGCGCCCGCGCCCTGCGCGTTCTCGATGAAACGGCGCACACGGCCCAGCTGGCGCGCATTGATGAGCGGGCCGCAATCCAGGTCGTCGGCCTGCACGCCGGTGCGCAGCGCGCGGAAGCGCTCGGCCACGCGGGCCACCACGTCGGCGTAGATGTCCCGCTGCACCAGCAGTCGCGACCCCGCCGAGCAGGTCTGGCCGGCGTTCTGGATGATGCCGTTGACGATGGCGGGGATCGCGCGGTCCAGGTCCGCGTCGGCGAACACGACCTGCGGCGACTTGCCGCCCAGCTCCAGCACGCACTTCACATGGTTGCGCGCGGTTTCCTGCTGCACCAGCGTGCCCACCTGGGGCGAGCCCGTGAACGACACGAAGTTCACGCGCGGGTGCGAGATGAGCGCCGCGCCGGCGGTCTGGCCGTAGCCCGGCACCACGTTGAAGACGCCATCGGGCAGGCCGGCCTGCGTGGCCAGTTCCGCCACGCGCAGGATCGTCAGGCTGGCGTCCTCGGCCGGCTTGATGACCGAGACATTGCCCATGGCCAGCGCCGCGCCCACCGAGCGGCCCAGGATTTGCGCCGGATAGTTCCACGGGATGATGTGGCCGACCACGCCGAAGGGCTGGCGCACCAGGTTCACGCCATAGCCGCGCTGGTAGGGGATGACGTCGCCATGGATCTTGTCGGCGGCGCCGCCATAGAACTCGAAATAGCGCGCCAGCAGCTTGATGTCGTTGCGCGCGGTCGTCATGACCTTGCCGCAGTCGCGCGACTCCAGCCCCGACAGTTCGTCGGCATGGTCGGTGATGAGCTCGGCCAGCCGCGACAGGATCCTGCCCCGCTCGGTCGCGGTCGCAGCCCCCCAGGGGCCGGCCAGCGCGGCGCGCGCGGCCTGCACGGCCAGGTCGATATCGCCCGCCTGTCCGTCGGCGATCACGCCGATCTCCTCGCCCGTGCCGGGGTCGATCACCGGGATCGTCTTGCCCGACTGGGGATGCTGCCACTTGCCGCCGATGTACACCATGCCTTCCATGTCCGCTCCGTTGCGATGCGTGGGTGGCGGCCCGTGGCCGCCGGGGGATTCAGGCGCCCGAGGCGATGACCTCCGCCACCGCGCGGCCGACCTCGACCGTGCCGGCCTTGCCGCCCAGGTCACGCGTGCGCGGTCCGTCGGCCAGCACGGTCTCGATGGCGGACAACACCGTCTTCGCCGCCTCGGCGTGCCCCAGGAAGTCCAGCATGAGCGAGGCGCTCCAGATCTGGCCGATGGGGTTGGCGATGCCCTTGCCCGCGATGTCCGGCGCCGAGCCGTGCACAGGCTCGAACAGGGACGGAAAGGTTCGCTCGGGATTCAGGTTGGCCGACGGCGCGATGCCGATGGTGCCCGTGCAGGCGGGCCCCAGGTCCGACAGGATGTCGCCGAACAGGTTGGACGCCACCACCACGTCGAACCAGTCGGGGTGCTGCACGAAGTGCGCCGTCAGGATGTCGATGTGGTACTTGTCCCAGCGCACGTCCGGATACTGCGTGGCGATATCGGCCACGCGCTCGTCCCACCAGGGCATGGAGATGGAGATGCCGTTGGACTTGGTGGCCGCCGTCAGGTGCTTGCCGCGTTTCTGCGCCAGCTCGAAGGCGTACTTCAGGACGCGGTGCGCACCGTGCCGGGTGAAGACGCTTTCCTGGATGACCACCTCGCGGTCGGTGCCTTCGAAGAGCCTGCCGCCGCTGTTGGAATACTCCCCTTCGGTGTTCTCGCGCACGATCAGGAAATCGATGTCGCCAGGCTTGCGGTCCGCCAGCGGCGAACGCACGCCGGGCATCAGCTTCACGGGGCGCAGGTTGATGTACTGGTCGAAGCGGCGGCGGAACATGAGCAGCGAGCCCCACAGCGCAATATGGTCCGGCACGATCTCGGGCCAGCCCATCGCGCCGAAGAAAATGGCCTCGTGCCTGCCGATCTGGTCTTCCCAGTCGGGCGGCACCATCGCGCCTTCGCGGGCGTAGCGCTGCGAGTTCCAGTCGAACTCGTCGAACTGGAAACCGATGCCGAAACGCGTGGCCACGGCATCCAGCGCGCGCAGTCCTTCCGGCATGACTTCCGTGCCGATGCCGTCGCCGGCGATCACGGCGATCCTGTGCTTCGTACCCACTTCGTCTCCTCGCGTCCGGCGTATGCACCGTGACTTGTTATACAAATTCGTCATACAATTTGCGCATGGTGCCAGACGCGCCCGGCCGCACGTAACCGGAATAACCCTAGGGTCCCGCCGTGCCGGCAGGCGCGCGCCGCACCGCTACCAAGGAAAACGCATGAGCCTGGACACCGCGCGCCCTGCTCCGTCCGACCAAGGCACCCTGGCCGACCAGGTCACCGCCGCATTGCGGCAAGCCATCCACGATGGCCAGTACCCCGTGCACTCCAACCTGCCCACCGAGGCCGTGCTGACGCAACGCCACGGAGTGAGCCGCACCGTCGTGCGAGAAGCCATCTCGCGGCTGCGCGTCGACGGCCTGGTCGGCACGCGCCAGGGCAGCGGCACGGTCGTGCTGGGGGCCAATCCCAACGTGCCCTTCCGCATCGACCTGGACATGCGCGGTTCGGCGGACCACGCCATCTACGTGCTGGAGCTGCGCCGCAGCGTCGAGGCCGAGATGGCCGCGCTGGCCGCGCAACGCCGCAGCCGCGCCGAGGCCGCCGCCATCTGGCGCGCGCTGGAAGCCATCGCCCAGGCCACCCGCCAGGGCCGCGACGGCGTGAAGGAAGACATCGCCTTCCACATGGCCATCGCACAGGCCAGCGGCAACCCGCTTTTCCCCTCCATGCTGCGCTTCCTGGGCCACCTGCTGACGGATACCATGCACCTGACGCGGGGCCACGAGGCGCAATACCCGCGCAAGGCGCAGAAGGTCATCGCCGAGCACACCGCGCTTGCGCAGTCCATCCAGGATGGCGACGCCGTCGCGGCACGGCGCGCCGCCAGCACCCATATGCGCAACACCGACACGCGTATCCGCGCGGCCATGCAGGAACACGCCAGCGCAGCGGCGGGCGACGCGCCCCGTTCCCCTGCGCGCCCCACCCCAAGCAGAAGAAAACAGGAGACCCACCCATGAAAGTGCTCGTGACCGGCAGCAGCGGTTTTCTTGGACAGCGTTTCATCGAGGCCTTGCTGGCGCGCCGGGACATCCCGGATGGGCGTGGCGGCGCCGGGCCCGTCACCGAGATCCTGGCGCTGGACCAGGGTCCAGGCGCCCTGCAGGACACGCGGGTGCGCGACATCCAGGCCGACATCGCCGATGCCGCGCAATTGCGTGACCTGATGACGCCCGACCTCGTGGGCATCGCGCACCTGGCCGGCGTGGTCAGCGGCACGGCCGAAGCCGACTTCGACCTGGGCATGCGCGTGAACCTGGACGGCACCCGCACGCTGCTGGAGGCGGCGCGCGGCCTGGGCCGTCCCATTCCCTTCCTGTTCTCCAGCTCGCTGGCCGTGTACGGCGGCGACCTGCCGGAGGTGGTCGACGACGACACCCGCCCCGACCCGCAGTCGTCCTACGGCATCCAGAAACTCATCGGCGAACTGCTGGTGGCCGACTACACGCGCAAGGGCTACATCGACGGCCGCAGCGTGCGCATTCCCACCGTGTCGGTGCGCCCCGGCCTGCCCAATGGCGCGGCATCCAGCTTCGCCAGCGGCATCATCCGCGAGCCCATGGCGGGCGAGCGCGCCATCTGTCCCGTGGACCCCGGCACGCCCTTGTGGCTGGCGGCCACCGACCGCGCGGTGGAAGCGCTGGTGCACGCGTTCCTGCTGCCGGGTGGCAAACTGGGCAAGGCACGCAGCATCAACCTGCCCGGCCTGACGGTCACGGCGGGCGAAATGGTGGACAAGCTGCGCGAGCTGGCGGGCGATGCCGTGGCGGACCGCATCGACTGGCAGCCCGACACGCGCATCAAGGCCATCGTCGACACCTGGCCCGCGCGCATCGACACCAGCCGCGCCCAGGCGCTGGGCTTTGCCCCGCCCGGCACCGGCGCCGAACTGGTGGCCGCCTATGTGCGCACGCAGGCCCCCGCGGCCTGACCCCGCCCGACACCGAAGGAGACACCGCCATGCTGCTGGGCTGCATCGCCGATGATTTCACCGGGGCCAGCGATCTGGCCAACACGCTGGCGCGTGCCGGCATGGCCACGACGCAGTTCGTGGGCGTGCCGCCCGACGCCTCGCCCGACACCTGCGAGGCTGGCGTGGTCGCGTTGAAGACGCGCTCCATTCCTGCCGACGAGGCCGTGGCCCAGTCGCTGGCCGCCTTGCGCTGGCTGCGAGCCCAGGGCTGCCGCCAGTTCCTGTTCAAGTATTGCTCCACCTTCGATTCCACCCCGGCAGGCAACATCGGCCCGGTGGCCCTGGCGCTGCTGGACGCGCTGAACGCGCCCGGCGCCTTCGTCTGCCCGGTCTTTCCCGCCACGGGCCGCACGCTCTACATGGGCCACCTGTTCGTGGGCGACAGGCTGCTGTCGGAATCCGGCATGCAACGGCATCCGCTCACGCCCATGACCGACCCGGACATCCGCCGCTGGCTGGGCCGCCAGATCGAGGGTGAAGCCGGCCTGGTGCGCCACGACGCCGTTCGGCGCGGCAGTGCCGCGATCGGCGAGGCGTGGCGCGACGAGGTGGCGGCCGGCCGCAGGCTCGTGGTGGTCGACGCCATCACCGACGACGACCTGCGCGCCATCGGACATGCCGCGCGCGGCCACGCGCTGATCACCGGCGGCTCGGGCATTGCGCTGGGACTGCCCGAGAACTTCCGCGCGCAAGGCCTGCTGTCCGGCGAACGGCTCGCCTTCGAGCCATTGCTGGGGCCCGCCGCAGTGCTGTCCGGCTCCTGCTCGAGCATGTCGCTGCGGCAGGTGGACGACTATCGCCAGGACCATCCCTCGCTGGCGGTCTCGCCCGATGCGCTGCTTTCCGGCACACTGACCGTGGAAACGGCGCTGGCCTTCGCGCGCAAGCACCTGGCCGACGCCCCGCTGATCTATTCCAGCGCCGACCCCGACAGCGTCGCCCGCGCCCAGGCCGCCCACGGCCGCGACCGCGCGGCACAGGCCGTGGAAGCCTTCTTCGGCGAACTCGCGGCGCAGCTGATCCAGGCCGGCGTCACGCGCCTGGCCGTCGGCGGCGGCGAAACCTCGGGTGCGGTGGTGGGCGCGCTGTCGCTGCGCCAGCTCGCCATCGGCCCCGAGATCGCCCCGGGCGTGCCCGTGCTGTCCGCCTGCCCCGCCCTGGCCGGGCCGCAAGGCATCCGGCTGGCCTTGAAAAGCGGCAACTTCGGCACGCCGGATTTCTATCGCAAGGCCCTGCGGCAGATGTCGCACGCCGCCCCCCACCCCTGATTCTGCTGGAGCCCTGCCATGCCCCGCTTCTCCGCCAACCTCGGTTTCCTCTGGCCCGACCTGCCGCTGCCGGCACGCATCGAGGCCGCGGCCCGGGCAGGCTTCAAGGCCATCGAATTGCATTGGCCTTACGACACACCGGCGGACGAAGTGCGCGCCCGCTGCGAGCAGCTTGGCCTGACCCTGCTGGGCGTGAATACGGTGGTGGGAGATGGCGGACGCGGCGAGTTCGGGCTGGGCGCGCTGCCCGGGCGCGAAGCCGATTTCCAGGCCGCCATCGACCAGGCCATCGCCTGGAGCGTGGCAGCAGGCGGCCAGTCCATCCACGCCATGGCGGGCATCGTGCCCCCGGGCTCGCGCCCGCTGGCCACCGACACATTCGTGCGCAACCTGGGACTGGCGGCCGACAAGGCCGCCGAGCACGGCCTGACGCTGCTGCTGGAACCCATCAACCCGCGCGACAAGCCCGGCTATTTCTATTCCCGCGTGGCCGAGGCCGACACGATCATCGACTACGTCGGCAAGGACAACGTGCGCCTGATGTTCGACGCCTATCACGTGGGCGTGACCGAGGGCGACGTGCTGACCAGGCTGGCGCGGCACCTGCCGCGCATCGGGCACGTGCAGATCGCCGCCGTGCCCAGCCGGGCCGAGCCGGATGAAGGCGAGCTGCGCTACGAGATCCTCTTCGAACAGCTGGACGCGCTGGGCTACGCAGGCTGGGTGGGCTGCGAATACAAGCCGCGCGGCGACACCGACGCGGGACTGGCATGGGTCGGCAAGATGGGCCTCAGTCTTTGACGGCTTGGCCATGCCCCGCGCAACCCGCATGCCCTGCCTCGCAACTGCCGTGCGCAGGCAACTGGCCTACCGCGTCATCCAGCTTGAAGACAGACACCAGGTCACGCACCTGCGCGGCATCCAGCCCACGCGGGTTCATGCCGCGCAGCAGCAGGAAGAGCTTGGCGGTTTCCTCCAGCTCCTCGGTGGCGAAGACCGCCGCCTCCAGGTCCGCGCCAGCCACCACCGGGCCATGGTTGGACAGCAGCACCGAGGAGTACTTGCCCGCCAGACCCCGGATGGCTTCCGCCACGGCGGGATCGCCGGGACGGTAGTACGGCAGCAATGCCGTGCGGCCCACGCGCATCAGGTAATAGGGCGTGAGCGGCGGCAGCACGTCGCGCGGGTCGATGCCCGGCAACATGGAAATCGCCACCGAATGCGTGGAATGCAGGTGCACCACGGCGCGCGCGCCATCGCGCGTGTCATACAAGGCCGTGTGCAGCGGAATCTCCTTGGTCGGCGCATCGCCCGACAGCAGGCGCCCCTGCGCGTCCAGGCGCGACAGCCGCGCCGGGTCCAGGAAACCCAGCGAGGCATTGGTGGGGGTGACGAGCCAGCCGCCATCTTCCAGGCGATAGCTGATGTTGCCCGATGAGCCGGGCGTCAAGCCTCGCTCGAAGAGCGAGCGGCCATAACGGCAGATGGCTTCCCGCAGGAGGGTCTCGTTGGCGGCCATGCGTGTTGTCTCCGTGGGCGTTGCCGGGCCCGTCATTGTGCGCCTGGCATGCCGGCTCGCACAATGCGGCACCCGGCAGGCGGATCAAGGCGTGGTGATCTGCCGGATGCTCTCGGCCACCGCCTTGGGCTCGAAGACCTTCTTCCAATCCGGCGCGAAAAGCTCGCGCTTGGCGATCTCCACCGCCTTGATGGCCGCATCCGACATGCGCGCGTGAGGCCCCATCAGCCCGAACTGCATCGCGGTCAGCACCGTCATGTGCCCCAGGATGAAATCGTGCGCGGCCTGCTCCGGCACGCCGCGCCGCACGGCCTCCTGCGTCGCCTCGCGCATGATGGCGATGCAGGTCGCGCCGATGGTCTCGGACAGCACCGGCTCCAGGATCGCCATGTGCTCCACCGTGACGCGGTGCGCGCGCATCACCGGCGCGTACATGCGCCGCGCCACGTCCTCGGCCAGCGCATAGTGCGCGTCGGGCCCGCGCATCAACGAGCACACGATGTGCTGCTTGGCGGCCACGCCGCCGAAGTAGTCCTGCTTGGCCTCGGGCGTCACCTCGTCATTGAAGAGCGGCGGGTGGCACGGATGCGCCACGAAGATCGTCAGGTCTTCGCGTTCCGGCAATTCGCCCGCGAACGGCGCCGCGGCATCCAGCGCGATCAGGATGGCGCCCGGCTTGTAAAGACTCTCCTGCTGCGCGGTGATGCGGCCGATCAGGTTGTCGGGAATGGCCAGGATCACCACGTCGGCCCGCCGCAATGCCGCCTCGGCCTCGACGCACGTGATGTCCAGCTCGCGCAGCCGCTGGCGGCCCGCCTCGCTGACTTCGATATGGCTTACCTGGTACGGCGCGCCCTTCAGGTTGGCGGATACGCGATAGCCCATCTTGCCGCCCGCGCCCACGATGGCGATGTGTTGCATGCTTGTCTCCTCGTCCTTATGTGTGTGTTGTCCTTCACCCCGCCACGCGCGGCACGCCCGCCCGCACGTCGCCGAAGAATCCTTCTCCGCCCATCTGGCCCCCCTTCAGCGCCACCTGCAGGCCCGGCGCGCCGTCCCCCGGTTCGCTGGCTTCGCACAGCGGCACGCCCGGCGCGAAGGCGGCATGCAGGCGCAGGGCCGAGATGCCCATGGCCTGCATCACCTGTCCCGAGGTGTCGCCGCCGGCCACCGCCACCCGCTGCAGGCCCGCCCCCTGCGCGGCGGCGCGCAGGGCGATGCCCAACGCCTGGCCCACGCGAGCCAGGGCATCGGCCTCGTCCAGGCCGTGCGCGCGCAGCACGGAGCGGAACTGCGTGATCGCCGGATCGTCCGGTCCCTGCGCCGTATAGGCCAGCACGCTGCGCCCGCCTGACAAGGCGGCCAGCATGCGCGCGCCCAGCGCGGCACCGCTGGCCGCCACGTCATCCAGCAGGGTCTCCGGCGCCACGCGCAGGCAGGCGAAGCCATCCTGCCCCGCCTGCGTGATCTGCGCGGCGGTGACCGGCGAGCAGCTGCCCGACACCGCCGCGATGGCCTGCACCCGCGACGCCCGGCCCGGCGGTGGCGCGCCGGGCCGGGCCAGTCCGCCGGTCTCGCGCCAGGCGGCGATCAAGCCGTACTCCACGCCCGACGAGCCCACGCAGAACAGGGGATGCCCGGGCTGCGCGCAGGCCGCCTGCCACAGCAGGCGGCCTGCCGAGGCCAGCGTCGCCTCGTCCAACACGTCCATCAGCAGGATCTCGTGGTCCGCCATCGCTCGGGCATGGCGCGCCCTGGCGTCCGGCCGCGTCGCCTCGGTGAAATCGAAGAGGCCGCCACGCAAGGTCGTCTGCGCGGCCAGGTGCCGCAGCAGATCGGCTTCCGCCATCGGGGTGACAGGATGCGCGGCCATGGTGGGATGCCGGTCGATGCGCCAGACGCGCTCGCCGCCCGCCGCGTACAGATGACCGAAGGCGGTGTAGCGGCGCAAGGCAGGCGCACCCACGATGACCGGGGTCGCGCGCGGCACGGGCGAGGGAAACGCGGCCCGGCCCAGTTCGATGGCCCGGCCGATGCTGCCCACGGCGGGCGAGGAGTCGAAGGTGGAGCAGACCTTGTAGTGCACGAGCGGCGCGCCCGAGGCGGCCAGGGCCGCGTACGCCGCTGGCAGATGCGCGTCCATCCAGGCCGGCCCCTGGCTGCGGCTCACGCCGGCCAGGCCGATCGCCGCATAGCGCCCCCGCGCCGCCGCCAGCGCCCGTGCGTCCGGCGTACGCAGGAACAGCAGCGTCGGCACGCCCTGCACGGCCAGGGCCTGCATGGCATCGGTGGAGCCCGTGAAGTCATCGCCCAGGAATGCCAGGGCGGGCGCCTCGGCATCGGACGGCATCGAGAAGGACGACTGGGACACGCCGCCCCTCACTTGCCGAAGAAATCGAGCGCCTGGCGCAGCGCCGCGTTGCCGACGGCGGCCTCCTGCACGGCTTGTCCGCGCGCTGCCGCCTGCCAGGCCGCGCGCACGCTCTCCACCCCCGCGGCAATGCCGCCCGGATGCGCCACGATGCCGCCGCCGCAGGTGTAGATGAGATCGTCGCTGCCCAGGGCGCGATAGGTGTCCTCGGCCTGCCCCGCCCACTGTCCCGACGAAAACACGGGCATGGCCTCGTAGCCCGGCAGCCCCTCCGAGAACAGCGGCTCGGCCAGCGCCCTGGCCGATGCGATCACCGATTCATCGGGCTCCGAGAACTTGTTGCGCAAGCCGTTCACATGCATGTGGTCAGCGCCCGCCAGCCGCCACAACACCTGCCAGGCGGCATAGTCGAAGCCCAGGGCCGGATGGCGGCTGAGGTAGCCCCAGCCATTGCGATGCGCGTGGATGGGCAGCGCGCAATGGCGCCGCAGGTAGGCCAGGCCAGCCAGCCCGATGCTGTTCACGCTGACCATCACGCACGTGCCTTCATGCGCCAGCACCGTATCGTGATGGCGCCGCATGGCGTCCAGGTCGTCGGTGATGTTGAAGGCCACCATCGGCTTCTTGCCCGTGCGCGCGGCATGGTCGTTGACCACGCGCATCACGGCATGCACCCGCGCCTCGAACGGACAGTGCGGCCCGTCGGCCTGCAACTCGTCGTCCTTGATGAAGTCGATGCCGCCTTCGCACAGCGTCGCCACCATCGCCGCCGTCTGCTCGGGCGACAGCCCCACGCTGGGCTTGATGATCGTGCCCACCAGCGGGCCCGCGCGTACGCCCGCCAGCCGGCGCGTGCCCGTCACGCCGAACTGCGGCCCCGGATAGCGCGCCGCATAGCCGTCAGGCAGATCCAGCGTCAGCAGGCGCAGCCCCGTCACGTCGCGCAGCTCGAACAGATTGCCCGCCACCGTCGCCATCAGGTTGGGCAGGGAACAGCCGAAGTTCTCCTCGCTCCAGGACAGTTCGATGAGCGCCCGCCGCACCGGCACATCGCCCGCGCGGCGGGCCGTGGGCAGGCTGGCGTGCGGGGCGCCCTCCACTTCCTGCACCGACTCCACGACGGCATCGCAACGCGCGGCCTGCGCCTCGACCTCCGGCGCCAGCCGCACGAAGGTGCCGGTGGACTGCTCGCCGGCGATGGTCTCGGCCACCTTGCGCGGGTCTGCCGGGGTTTCCAGCCAATAGCGGGCACGCAGCCGCGTATTGGGGGCCTTGCCGCTGGAGAGGATGCTGCCGGATTTCGTCATGTCATCAGACCAGTTGGTTGATGCCGCGCCCGTGCTGGCTCGCAACAGGAATAAACGGCCCCCCACGCCGCGCCTTCGGCTTGCTGCCCCCCAAGGGGGGCGCCTTTTGCCTTGGGGCGGCCCGGCGGCAAAAGGAACTTCCCTCAGGCTCGCTTGCGTGTCGCCCGGCCCGCTGCGGCGGATCCCGGGTTCGCCTGCTGATACAAGCGGTTGGCCCGTGTCAGGTGATCGGTCATGGCGCGCGCGGCGCCGTCAGGATCGCCCGCCGCCACGCTGTCGTAGATGGCCTGGTGTTCGGCCAGGGTCTGCTGCTCGGCGCCCGGCGTCTGCACCAGCGCCACGTGATAGCGCGCCAGCCACTCGTACATGGCCACGCTGACGGCCGTGAAGATCGGATTGCCGGAGATGTCGGCCAATTGCTGGTGAAAGGCCTTGTCCGCCTGCAGGAAGCGCTGGCCGTCATCCGCCGCCGCGGCCTGCAGGCGCAGGTTGTCGCGCAGCGCCGCCAGCTGGGGCTCGGTGGCGCGCTCGGCCGCGCGGCGCACCATGCCGACCTCGAAGAACTGGCGCGCATCCTTCAGGTAGGCCAGGTTGGCTTCCGAGCCTGCCAGCATGTGGTCCCCCAGCGCGGCCATGTGCTGGATGACCGAAGTCGGCGAAGGCCGCGTCACCCGCGTGCGCTCGCCGTGCAGGATCTCGACGATGCCCATTTTTTCCAGCGCGAAGAGCGCCTCGCGCACGGCCGGGCGCCCCACGCCGTACGCCTCCATCAGCGTGCGCTCGGAAGGCAGGCGCGCATCGTGCGCGAACTCGCCCGCCTGGATGCGGGCCAGCAGGCGATCGGCCACTTCCTGGTAGAGCTTGCGGCGGTTGATGACGTCGGGCATCGGCGGCATTCCACAACTGGTCTGATGAGACTATGAGTTCTGCCGGCCCGCCTCGCCATCCTCGATTTCCCGGATGCGGGCCCCGCGCAACAGCAGGAACCGCCCCTTGCTCCCCGCACTGCGCAGGCACGCCAGTCCGTACAATCGCGCCATCCCGCCACCCTCTTTGCGGCCGCCGCCCATGAAGAACGATTCCAACCACCAGCTTTCGATGACCATCCTGATGACGCCCGACATGGCGAACTTCGCCGGGAACGTCCACGGGGGCACCATCCTGAAGTACCTCGACCAGGTGGCCTACGCCTGTGCCAGCCGCTATGCCGGCCGCTACGTCGTGACCCTGTCGGTCGACCAGGTGATCTTCCGACAGCCCATCCACGTGGGCGAGCTGGTGACGTTCTACGCCTCGGTGAACTACACCGGCCGCACCTCGCTGGAAGTCGGCATCAAAGTGGTGGCCGAAGACATCCGCCAGAAGCTGGTGCGCCACGCCAACAGCTGTTATTTCACGATGGTGGCGGTGGACGACGACCGCAATCCGGTGCCCGTGCCGCCGCTGCAGCCGTCGGACAACGAGGAGCGCGAACGCTTCCAGGCCGCCGAACTGCGCCGCGAACTGCGCCAGGAAATGGAACGGCGCCAGAAGGCGATCAAGCTGAAGGTCGCGGCGGAAAGCTGAGGCAAACAGGAGGCGGCCCTGAATGGGCCGCCCGGTGTTCGCGCGTCAGAACGTGTATTGCACGCTGGCGCCCGCATACCAGGCGATGCCCGGCGCGGGCTCGTAATAGCGGCGATTGCCATCCCCCACGATGACCGAACCGATGTATTGCTTGTCCAGCAGGTTGTCCAGGCGGAACAGCTGGCGGAAGGTCCACGGGCCGTGCGTCTGCTCGAACTGGGTGCGCCAGTTCAGGACGGTGTAGGCAGGTGCGGGCTTGTCGGTGTTGGTGTCTTCCACATAGACCTTGCCGCGATACACCGCCTCCAAGCCGGTCGTCACCCAAGGGCGCGGGGTCCAGGCGATCTCCGCATAGGCGTTCATTTCCGGCACGCCCGGCAGGCGGTTGCCGCGCGCGATGCGGTCGCTGCCGTTCATGAAGCTGCTGTCGTAGGTCGCGTCCAGATAGGTCACGGCGGCGGCGGCGCGCCATTGGGGACTCAGGCGCGTGTCCAGCGACAGCTCCGCGCCACGGCGCAGGGTTTCTCCGGCGTTGCGGTAGCTGGTGCGGCCGCCCTGGGCTTGCGCCACCACCAGTTCGTCCTTCGTGCGGATCTGGAAAATAGCCGCGTTCACGCGCGTGTCCTCGCCAATCAGCGCCTTGATGCCCGCCTCGACCTGCTCGCTGCGCGACGGGCCGAGCCCGCCGTTGAAGCCACTGCCATCCGGGGAATAGGCCAGTTCCGCCAGCGACGGCGTTTCCGTTCCCTTGCCTGCATTCACGTAGGCATGCAGGGTCGGCGTCACCGCATACGACACACCGAGCGCTGGCGCGTAGCGGGTGTAGCGGCGCGATCCGCTCTCGTCGCCGTTGGCCAGGTAATGGTCGTCCACCTCGATCTTCACGTCGCTGCGGCGCAAGCCTGCCTGGAGCGTCCAGCGGCCCACCTCCCAACTGGCGTGCGCGTAGGGGTCGACGGAGGTGACGGTGTCGATCTCATCGCGGCGCAAGCGACCGCGCACGCCCAATTGCTGATTGGGCGCCGTGCCGATGAAGTTCTCGTAGCCCTGCCGGTCGTCTTCGCTGCGGTCATAGGCGAGGCCTCCCGTCAGCGTCAGCGTTCCTCCCGCGAAAGCCAATGGCTGCTGCCATTGCACGTTGCCACCCTCGAAGCGGCGATCGAAATCCACCACGCCGCCAGCGTGCGACGGCGCGGCCTGCACCGCCGCGGGAATCGACAGATACTGCGTGACCCGCCGGGCACCACCATAGGCGTTCATCGACAACGTGCCCTCGCCGATCCTGCGCGTGTAGTCGATGCCGCCCTGGCGATGCCTGATGCTCTTGCGCGTGTTGTATTGCAGCGCCTGCGACGCCACCCCACGCGGATTGTCCCGTGCCATCTCCCAGGTCAACCCCAACGGATCATCCGTATCCCGCTGGTCCAGGCTGCTGAACACCACCCGCAAGGTGCTGCGATCATCCGGGCGCAACGTCAGCTTGCCGAAGCCCTGGTCGCGCCGCACCGAACTGTGCTCGCGATAGCCATCGCTGCTCATGCGCGAGGCATCCAGCACATAGCCCACGCCGTCGATCTCGCCTTCCGAGCCCAGCCGGCGCTTCCACAGGCCATCGCTGCCCAACAGCGTTTCCGCGGTGATGCCGGGACGCCCTTGGCCATCGCGCGAGAACACCTGGATCACGCCCCCGGCATTGCTGCCGTACAAGGTCGCCATCGGGCCGCGCAGCACCTCGATGCGCTCGGCGGTGTCCAGGTTGAAGGTGGCGGCCTGGCCTTGTCCGTCGGGCGTGCTGGCGGGAATGCCGTCGGTGATGAGCTTCAACCCACGCACGCCGAAGGGCGTCTGCGCGCCAAAACCGCGCGAGGAGATCTGCAGGTCCTGGGCGTAGTTCTGGCGGTTCTGCACCACCAGGCCCGGGACGCGCGCCAACGCTTCGGACGCGTTGATCCGCAATTGGCCGGTCGCTATCTGGCTCGCGTCGACACTGTCGACCGAATACGGCGCCATGAAGCTGGAGATTGCGCCGTAGCTGCCGGACACCACGATGGTGTCCAGCGTGTTCGGCTCGGGGGAAGGCTGCGCGGCCTGCGCGTGGGCGGCGCCCAGGCCACCGGCCAGCAGGGCCACGGCCAGCGCGCCGGGACGCAGCCGCCAGGAGGAATGAAAGACGAAGACAGGGCGGACCTGCGGGGCGGACCGTTCAGGGGTCATGCGGATCTCGGGTGAGGCAAGGCGGTCAAACCACCAGGAAAGTGCCGCGTCGCCACCAGCCGTCCGCGCTGGTCCCCCAGGGAAAACGGCCCTCAGGCCAGGGCCGGCTCTTCGATCTCGAAGGCCGTCAGGGCCAGCCGCGCGGCATGCGCGCGTATATCGACCGGCCAGCCGCTGATATGTTCACGAAACGCGGCGGCATCGCCGGAATATAACGCCCGCGACGCTTCCTCGTAGCCAGGGCGGTTGCCCGCCATCGTCTGCATGAAGGCGTCGCACGCTGCCTGGGCGCTGCGCACCCGGTCATGCCACGCGTTCTCGCGCTTGGCGGCATCGACCAGCTTGCGCAGCGTCACCGACGCCCCGCCGGGCTGGGCGGAGAGCCATTCCCAATGCCGGGGCAGCAGCGTCACCTCGCGCGCCACCACGCCCAGCCTTGGCCGGCCCGGGCCTCGGGGAACGGGCGCTGCCGGGGCCACCTCTGCCTCCGGGCTGGCCTCCGCCACGCGCAGGCGCGCGGCCACTTCGTCGGGCGAGCCCCGCAAGTCCAGATCCACCTGCCTGCCGGTGGCGTCGTCGAATACCAGCAGGCTGCGCCCAGGTTGCGCATCCAGCGCGGCGCGCGCCGCGCCGGCCACATGCGAAGGCGCGCCAGTAGCCAGGCACTGGTCCCCCGAAAAAGCCGTATAGCTGGGCGAGAAGGCGATGTCATTCATGGGGCGTCTCCGATAACGGTCCATCACCCTTCCGATACTACCCAGCCCAATTTCCCTTTCAATATCACCCGGATTTAAATTGTGCCGCAACGTTACGCCCCCAGCCGGTGTGGTGCGCATGCGACACAGTTGCTTACTTTGTCGCAAGGGGCTGGGCGTGAGGGCTATCCCGCCTTGCAAGAGTCAAGAATCGTCAAGAATAATAAGAACGATTCACATTTTCCTTAAAGCGTCCTGACAGGATTCCGCCACATGCCTTCTCGTTTCCCCACCGTCCGCCCCACGCTCCTGGCCCGCGCCCTGCGCGCCGCCTTGGCGACGGCGTTCGTCAGCCCCGCCCTGCTCCCCCTGGCAGTGCAGGCGCAGACCGTCTCCGCGCCCACGCCTTCGCCCGACGTGCAGACGCTGCAGAGCGTGACGGTCCGGGCCGAAGCCCCGATCTCGGCCCCCACGCCGACGACCTACGGCGGCGGCCAGGTCGCCACGGGTGGCCAGATGGGCATGCTGGGCAACCTGGACATCATGGAAGCGCCCTTCACGATCAGCAGCTATACCTCGAAACTGGTCCAGGATCAGCAAGCTCGCACGCTGGGCGACGTCTTGAAGAACGACTCGTCCGTGCAAGTAGGCAACGGCTTCGGCAACCAGGCGCAGACCTTCGTGATCCGCGGCTTCGCGCTGAACAACGACGACCTGTCCTTCAATGGCCTGTACGGCATCCTGCCGCGCCAGGTGCTGCCCACCCAGATGGTCGAGCGCGTCGAGGTCTTCAAGGGCGCCAGCGGCTTCCTGAACGGCGCCGCCCCCGGCGGTTCGGGCCTGGGCGGCCTGATCAACATCCAGCCCAAGCGCGCCACGGATGACCCCATCTCCCGCGTCGACGTCGACTACACCAGCCGCGGCCAATTCGGCGGCGGCGTGGACATCGGCCGCCGCTGGGGGGCAGACAACCAGTTCGGCGTGCGCGTCAACGCCGCACACCGCGATGGTGAAACCTCGGTCAAGGACGCCGACGAGCGCATCAGCATGGGTTCGGTCGGTCTCGACTTCCGTGGAGAGCGCCTGCGCGTGTCGGTGGATGCCGGCGCACAAAGGGTCCGCTACGACCATCCGCGCTCGGCCATCCGCCTGAGCAGCACCGACGTGCCGAGCGCACCGGAAACGGACGTGAACTACGGACAATCGTGGGCCTACTCCGACCTGGAAAGCCGCTTCCTGGTGGGCCGCGCCGAATTCGATATCAACAACAACTGGATGGCCTATGCGGCCATCGGCACCAGCACCGATGAAGAAGAAGGCCTCTACGCCACCCCGACGGTCGGCGGAGACGGTATCGGCACCCAGGGCTACCTGAATTCGCCCTATCGCCGCGACTCGGTCACCGGCGAAACCGGCCTGCGCGGCCGTTTCAACACGGGATCGGTCGGTCATCGCGTCAACCTGAACGTCTCGGCGCTCAAGCAGATCGGTCGCACGGCTTACGCCAGCCCGGCCTTCGGCACGCCGGCCAGCCCCCAGAACATCCACGACCCCGTGCAATTCGAACGCCCTGCCGAAGGCCCTTCGGTCGGCGATTTGAATGACCCGCCCCGCTCCGAGCGCACCATCCTGCGCAGCGTCACGCTGTCGGACACGCTGTCCTTCATGGATGAACGCCTGCTGGTGACGATAGGCGCCCGCCACCAGTCGATCGACCAGCGCACGTACGGCGCCTTCGGCTCGGCGTACGACGACTCGGTCATCTCTCCGATGGGCGGTATCGTCTTCCGCGCCACGGACAACCTGTCGGTGTACGCGAACTACATCCAGGGCCTGGCACGCGGTGAAGTCGCCCCGAACAACGCCGCCAACCCCGGCGAATTGTTCAAGCCAGCACGCACCAAGCAGATCGAAGCCGGCGTGAAGGCCGACTTCGGCGACTACGGCGCCAGTTTCGCCGTGTTCCAGATCCAACGGCCTGATTTCTATCAGGACAACAACACGAATATCTTCAGCGACGCCGGCCGTCAGCGTAATCGGGGTGTCGAACTGAATGTGTACGGCGAACCCATGACGGGCTTGCGCCTGATCGGTGGCATCACGCTCATGCAAGCCAAGCTACGCAACACCAACGGTGGCCTGCAGGACGGAAACTATGCCCGAGGTGTGCCGAAGTACCAGGCAGTCCTGGGTGCAGAGTATGACCTGCCCGCGCTGCATGGCCTGACCCTGCAAGGCCATGTTTCGCGCCGCGGCTCGCAATACGTAAACCCCGAGAACACCCTCGAGATCCCGGCCTGGACCCGCGTCGACCTGGGCGCGCGCTACACCACCAAGCTGCAAGGCAAGGAAGTGACGTGGCGCCTGGGCGTGGACAACGTCTTCGACAAGAAGTACTGGGCCACCGTCGCGCCCGTGTTCGGCCAGATCACGGCCGGCACGGGCCGCGTCTACAAGGCCACGATGTCCGTCGCCTTCTGATCGCCGCGCCGCCAGGCGCACTGAAGCAGGGCAAGACCGCCCCGGCCGCCATAAGGCGCCGGGGCGGTTTTTCTTTTCCGTTCGAGTCTCTCCTCATGGAGAAAACGCGCGCAGGGGGAGGCACAGAGCAAGCCTCCCCGCGACAATCCTGGCCATCCCGCGCAACCCCTCTCCATGGTGTTTCGCGCGTTGACGAAATTTCGCTTATTAACGAAAATGGCCCGATATCGAATTGCGCATTACCTAACCGCCGACCACCACGACCCGTATCTCTCATGGCTGAAGTACGCCCGTGATCAGCAGGCGCGAATCGCCGTCATCCGGCGTATCGCTCGCCTAGGGCAAGGCAACTTCGGCGACCATCGCTATTGCCGAGAGGGTGTCTGGGAATTGCGCATCGACATGGGACCAGGCTACCGCGTGTACTACGCCACGGCTGGCCCACAACAGGTGCTTCTGCTTTGCGCTGGCGACAAGCGCAATCAGACCAACGACATCGCCCGTGCCGTGGCGTACTGGAACGACTGGCAGCAAAGGAAAGACGATGAAAACCCGCCCGCATGACGATGCCATGGCCGAGCTGTACCGCGACGACCCCGAACTGGCGCTTGCCGCGCTCAATGCCATCCTGGCGGATGGCGACCAGGGAGAACTCCTGGCCGTCCTGCGCCAATTCGCGCAAGCGTTCGGCGGTGTGCAGGAAGTTGCCCGGCGGGCGGCCTTGAATCCCACCCAGCTCTACCGCACACTTTCTCCGCAGGGCAACCCTGCACTCAGCAGCCTGACTGCGATACTGAAGGCAATGGGACTTCGATTGGAAATCCGGCCCCTGGCGCACGCCACCTCATAAAGCACCGCCTCACTCCAACCGCCCCCGCAACCCCTCCTGCACATAATCCAGGAAGCACGAAATCCGCGCGCCCAGCGCGGTGTTGCGGTAGTACACCGCCTGGATGGGCTGGCGCACGTCCACCGTGACGCGCGCCAGCACCTGCACCAGATCCCCGCGCGCGCGATCCGCGTGGGTCATGAAGTCCGCCAGGCAGACGATGCCCTGCCCTGCCAAGGCAAGCTCGCGCAGGATCTCGCCGTTGCTGGCCTGCAAGGCCGGCGTGATGACGTAGCGCTCGTCCTGCGCATGGCGCAGCGGCCAATGGTTCAAGTGTTCCGGCTGCGAGAAACCCAGCAGGCTGTGCCGTGCCAGGTCAGCCACGTTGCGCGGCTTGCCGCGCTCGGCCAGGTAGGCCGGACTGGCCAGCACCCGCAGGCGGCTGTGGCCCAGCGGGCGCGCGTGCAGCGTGGAGTCGCGCAGGATGCCGATGCGGATCGCCACGTCGGTGCGCCGTTCCAAGAGGTCGATGTTGCCCTCGTCGCTGTGCAGCGACAGGTCGATCTCCGGAAACCGCCGGCGAAAGCCATCCACCAGCGGCACCAGCGCATGCACCATGAACGGCGTGGCCGCGTTCACGCGCAGCCGCCCGGCGGGGCGGCTGCGGCGCACGGCCATCTGGTTCTCGGCGTCTTCGACCGCGTCCAGGATCTGGCGGGCCCGCGCCAGGAACAGCGCGCCTTCCTCCGTCAGTGCCAGCCGTCGCGTGGTCCGGCGCAGCAAGGTCGTGCCCAGCTTTTCCTCCAGGCGCGCCAGCGCCCGGCTGACGCCGGAAGCGGTCTGGGACAACTGCTCGGCCGCGGCGGTGATGGAGCCTGTGTCCACCACGGCGGCAAAGACGGAAAGCTCATCGAGGGTCGTTTTCATTCTTGAATATTAGTCAAAAATATTCTGCCTGGAACCCCGTTTTTTGAAAGGATGGGTGGCGCGATACTGCCGGGCACCTTCCCCGCAACCGGATTCCCGCCATGCCCATTGCCCTCCTGGCGCTCACGATCAGCGCCTTCGCCATCGGTACCACCGAGTTCGTGATCGTCGGACTCATCCCGACCATCGCCGCCGATCTCGGCGTGTCGTTGCCCTCGGCCGGCCTGCTGGTCAGCCTCTATGCCCTGGGCGTGGCCATCGGCGCGCCCGTGCTCACGGCGCTGACCGGCAGGCTGCCGCGCAAGACGCTGCTGCTCGCGCTCATGGTGCTCTTCACGCTGGGCAACCTGCTGGCCTGGCAGGCGCCGGGCTATGGCCCGCTGGTGGCCGCGCGCATCCTCACGGGCCTGGCGCACGGCGTGTTCTTCTCCATCGGCTCGACCCTGGCCACCAGCCTGGTGCCCAAGGAGAAGGCCGCCGGCGCCATCGCCATCATGTTCACCGGCCTGACCGTTGCGCTGGTGACCGGCGTGCCGCTGGGCACCTTCATCGGTCAGCACTACGGGTGGCGCGAGACCTTCCTGGCGGTATCGCTGCTGGGGGTGGTCGCCTTCATCGGCAGCCTGCTGTTCGTGCCACGCAACATCCCGCGCGGCACCACGGCCACCCTGCTGCAGCAGGCCAAGGTGCTGGGCCAGGGCCGGCTGCTGCTGGTCTACGCCATGACGGCCGTGGGCTACGGCGGCTCGTTCATCGCCTTCACCTTCCTCGCGCCGATCCTGCAGGACGTCACCGGTTTCGTGCCCGGCGCGGTCAGCCTGGTGATGCTGGTCTACGGCGTGTCGGTCGCCGTGGGCAACCTGTGGGGCGGCCGCCTGGCTGATCGCCAGGGACCGATCCCGGCGCTCATGCGCATCTTCCTGCTGCTGGCCATCGTGCTGTTCGTGCTGACCTGGACCGCGCACAGTCCGTGGCTGGCGCTGGCCACCGTGCTGGCCTGGGGCGCCGTCGCCTTCGGCAACGTGCCCGGCCTGCAGGTCTATGTGGTGCGCCAGGCTGAGCGCCACACGCCGCAGGCGGTGGACGTGGCCTCGGGCCTGAACATCGCGGCCTTCAACCTTGGCATCGCGCTGGGCGCCTGGGGCGGCGGCCTCATCGTGGAACACCTGGGCCTCATGCACACGCCCTGGATCGGCGGCGTGGTGGTGCTGGGCGCCCTGGCCCTGACGGCCTGGAGCGGCCGCCTGGACCAACGCGACGCGCGCCGTCAGGCGTGCGAGTACAGCGCCGCGCCCTCGCAGGGCAGCGCGGCGGTCAGCACCGTGCCGGTCGAGGAATCGCTCAGCACCAGCTGACGCGTACCCGGCCGGAAAGCCACGTTGGTGATGGTCTTGCCGCAAGGGCTTTGCACGAAATGGGTGACCTCGCCCATGGCGTTCAGCACGAAGGCGCCGCCCAGGCTGGCGTGCGCGACCACCAGTTCGTTGTTCGCGCCCACCGCCATGCCATCGGGGCCGCTGGTGCCGAAGAACGTGCGCAACACGCCCACCTTGCTGAGCGAGCCGTCACGCTGCACCGGGCCGCGCCACACGGCGTTGCCGCGCGTGACAGCCAGGAAGAAGGCCTTGCCGTGCGCGTCCAGCGCCAGGCCGTTGGGGCTGGGCGCATTGGACAGCAGCACGTCCAGGCGGCCATCGGCGGGATCGTAGCGGTAGACGCGTCCGCTGGGGTCGTGCATGCCGGTCTGGCCCTGATCGGTAAACCAGCAGCGGCCCTGTGCATCGAAGATCAGGTCGTTGATGCCCTTGAAGGACTCGCTGTTGCGATGGCCCAGCACGGCTTCGGGTTGGCCGCCCTCGGGCGACAGGCGCAGCAGGCCGCGGCGGTAGTCGGCAATCCAGATGCTGCCATCGCGATGGATGGCCAGGCCATTGGGCCAGCCGTCGTACTCGGCCACCACGTGCCAGGTGCCTTGCGCATCGATACGCAGGATGCGGCCATGCGGAATGTCGGTCACATAGAGGTTGCCCGCGCGGTCGAAGACCGGGCCTTCCAGGAAACTGTCGATGGGTTCGCCCGCCTTGTTGGCATCCGCCCAGGCTGACGGCCGGGGCAGGCGCAGCGCATCGGGCATCGCGGTCAGCACCTCGGCCTGGATGCGTTCGGGCGGGGTGAAGGAAAGGTTCCACATCTTCTTTTTCTCCTGGAAAGAAAACAGGCGCGGCCGATGGCCGCGCCTGTGGGGCGCGCGTGTCAGTCTACGACAGGCACGCGTTCACGCGTATTGCCTTGCCCGCGCCGGTTACTCGGGCTTGACGCCAGCCTTCTTGGCGACGTCGGTCCACAGCGTGATTTCCTCGCTGACCAGCTTCTGGAACTCGGCGGGCTTCAGCGTGCCGGGCTTGGCGCCCTGCTCTTCCAGCTGGGCACGCAGCTTGTCGTCGTCCAGGGCCTTCAGCACCAGCGTCGACAGCTTCTCGACGACGGGCGCGGGCGTGTTGCGCGGCACGGCAAAACCGAACCAGTTGATGACCTGGTAGTCGGCCAGGCCGGCTTCCTTGAAGGTCGGCACGTTCGGCAGGGCCTTCAGCCGCTCATTGCCGCTGACGGCCAGCGCGCGCACGCGATTGCCCTTGATGGGGCCGATGGCGGTGGGCGTGGCGGTGATCAGGAAGTCGATCTGGCCGGCCATCAGGTCGGTCATGGCGGCGCCGGCGCCACGGTAGGGGATGTGGGCGACGTTGATCTGGGCCTGGTCACGGAAGACTTCCGACGACAGGTGGGTGGAGCTGCCTTGGCCGCCCGAACCGAAGTTCAGCAGGCCGGGGTTCTGCTTGGCGTAGTCGATCAGGTCCTGCATCGTCTGGAATTTCGACGCTTGCGGCACGACCAGCGTGACGGGCGACTGGATCAGCATGCTGACCGGCACCAGGTCGTTCTTGTGGTCCCAGGCCAGCTTGTCAAACAGCGCCGGCAGCATGGCGTAGGTCGTGTCGTTGGTCAGGATGTTGTAGCCGTCGGCGGCCGACCGGACCACGTCCAGGGTGCCGATGGTGCCCGACGCGCCGGCCTTGTTCTCGACGAAGAAGGTCTGGCCATTTTGTTCCGTCAGCTTTTGCGCGACGATGCGGGCAGCGTAGTCGGTGGTGCCGCCTGCCGAATACGGCACGACGATGCGCACGGGCTTGGACGGATAGGTATCAGCCGATTCTGCGGCCTGGGCGTTGAACGCGAAGGCCAGCATGGCCGCTGCGACGAGGGGGAATTTCACACTAAGTCTCCAGGTGGATAAGCAAAGCATGGGAACAGTCCAGACTTGGCGGGCTTTTGACCCGTCAAGTCGCAACATGCTGCCACGCATGAAAGCGTTATAAAAGGTATCGGTTGTATCACCGATTGAAACGTTTGAACAAAGGGGTTAATTCGCACCAAAAAGTGAAAAGTTCGCGACTGTCGCGGACGCGGGATGCAAGGAGCCGGGGCGCGTCCGGAAACCCAGCCGCGTCCTTTCCTTTGGTACCACCCGCGATCAGCCTTCGCCGTCGTGGATGATCTGCTGGGATTCCAGCGCCTTGATCTCGTCGGCGCTGTAACCCAGTTCCCGCAGCAATGCAGCGGTGTGCTCGCCGATGGAAGGCGGATTGCTGCGCACGCCCAGCCGCTCGCCATCCAGCATCAGCGGCAGGAGCGGCGTGCGGGTATCCAGGTGCGCCTGCGCGCCGCTGGCATCGGGCGCGATATGCACAGGTGCCAGGCCGCCGCTTTCGCGCAGGTGCTCGTCCTCGAACAGTTCATGCGGCTGCGTGATCGGCGCGAAGGGCAGTCCGTGCGCTTCGAAGCGCGTCGAGATCTCGTCCGCGGAATAGGTTGCCATCACGGCGCGCAGTTGCGGCATCAGCCACTCGCGCTCGGCCACGCGTTGCGGGTTGGTCGCCAGGCGCGGCGACGCCTTCAGCGCGGCCAGGCCGAAGGCGTCGCAGAACAGGCGCCATTGCGTATCCGACACCACGCCAAGGAAAATCTGCCCGCCGTCGCGCGCCTCGAACACGTCGTAGACCGCCCAGGCCGCCACGCGGCTGGGCATGGGCTTGGCGGGCTTGCCGGTCACGGCGTACTGCATCATGTGCGTGCCCATCAGGAACACGTTGTTCTCGAAGAGCGAGCTTTCGACCTGCTGGCCGCGGCCCGTCGTGTCGCGGGTGCGCAGCGCGGCCATGGCGCCGATGGCGCCGAAGATGCCGCCCATGATGTCGTTGACCGACGCCCCGGCCCGCAGCGGACGGCCTTCGGGACCGGTCATGTAGGCCATGCCGCCCATCATCTGCACGACCTCGTCCAGCGCGGTGCGCTGGTCGTAGGGCCCCTTCAGGAAGCCCTTGTGCGAAACATAGATCAGGCGGGGATTGAGCTTGGACAACGCCTCATAGCCCAGGCCCAGCTTTTCCATGGTGCCGGGCTTGAAGTTCTCGCTGAACACATCGGCCGTGGCAAGCAGACGCAGCACGGCTTCGCGGCCAGCGGGCTGCTTCACGTCCACCGCCAGGCTCTTCTTGTTCCGGTTGAACATGGCATAGAAGCCCGAGCCCGACCCGGGCAGGCGGCGCGTGTTGTCGCCGTTGACGGGTTCGACCTTGATGACTTCGGCGCCCAGGTCCGCGAGCAGCATGCCGCAGCTCGGGCCCATGACCATGTGCGTGAATTCGACGACGCGGATGCCGGCGAGCGGCAGGGGGTTCTTCTGTTCGCTCATGATCAGGCCTGCGCTCCGCAACCGACGCGCGCGGGCGTCTCGGGCGGCACGCGGCCATCGGCATAGACGAAGCCCTTGGGCAGGCCGGCGTCAGGGACGTGGCCGTACAGCGGCTCGCCAGGAAGGCCTTCGGCCAGCACGGCGCGCGCGGCCAGCAGCTTCTCGACGTCGATGCCGGTGTCCAGGCCCATGGCTTCCAGGAGATACACCAGGTCTTCGGTGACGATGTTGCCGGTGGCACCCGGCGCGTAGGGACAGCCGCCCAGGCCGCCCTGGCTGGCGTCGAAGGTGGTGACGCCAGCATCCAGCGCGGCGACCACGTTGGCCATGCCCTGGCCACGCGTGTTGTGGAAGTGCGCGCCGCCCGCCTTCTCGCCCAGCTCGGCCTGCAGGCGGCGGAACATGCGGCCCACCTGGGCCGGATTGCCGTAGCCCGTGGTGTCGGACAGGCCGACCTCGTCCACGCCCAGCTCGGCCATCAGATGCCCGATGCGCATCGTTTCGTCATCGGCCACGGCGCCGGCCAGCGTGCAGCCGAAGGCCACCGACATGCCGGCCTCGATGGCAATGCCGGGGTATTGCGCGTTGCGCAGCGCCACGACCTGGCGCACTTCCTCGAAGACCTGTTCGTGCGTGCGGCGGATGTTCGCCAGCGAATGCACTTCCGTCACCGAGATCGGCAGCGTGATCTTGTGCACGCCAGCCTCGAACGCGGCCTGCGCGCCCTTCAGGTTGGGCACGAGCACGGCCACGTGCAGGCCGGGCAGGGTCTTGGCATGGGCCACCACCTGCGCGGTGTCGGCCATTTGCGGCAACAGCTTGGGAGAGACGAAGGAGCCGACCTCGATTTCCTGCAGGCCCGCCGCATGCAGCGCCGAGATCCACTGCGTCTTGTGCGCCAGGCTCATCGTGCGCTTGACGCTTTGCAGGCCGTCGCGGGGTCCGACCTCGCTCACCAATACTTTTGTTGCCACGGGACATTCCTGTTTCTGTCGGGGACGTCCCAGCGCACGAAGCGTGTGCTGTTTGGACCGCGTCCCCGGATTTATTCATCGTAGACCTTGCAGTCCGCGATTCTGCTCTATAAGATTCCGTTCTATAGGATACATATCCTAAGGAACGCTACTTATAAATTCTATTTGATAGAATCAAGTTCTATCCTTAAAATAGATTATTCGCTCGACCGTCCGCGCTGTCAATCGCGCCGCGGTCTTTTCCCTGCTGTCTTTTTGGTACGCGAGTCATTCATGCCCAGGAAATCCGCCCAGAAGTCCGTCGCCGACGAGAACCTCGCCCCCGGCGGCGTTGCCGCCGTCGACAAAGCCCTCACGGTGCTTGCCGCCTTTCGCAATGGCGACGAGTCGCTGAGCCTGACCGAATTGGCCAACCGCACGCGGCTCTACAAGAGCGCGGTGTCGCGGCTGCTTGCCTCGCTGGTCCACGGCCGACTGATCCGTCAGACGGAAACCGGTCGCTATGCTATCGGCCCGGAAGTGGCACGCTTGCATGCCCTTTACGCGGCGTCCTTTTCTCTGGAACCGCTGGTCACGCCGCTGCTGCAACGCCTGGTGGCGCAGACCGGTGAAAGCGCGGCCTTCCACGTGCGCCAGGGCGACCAGCGCATCTGCCTGTATCGGGTCGATTCCCCGCAGCCGCTGCGCGACCACCTGAAGGCCGGCGATGTGCTGCCCATGGGGCGTGGCGCGGGTGGCCGCGTGCTGAGCGCCTACAGCGGCGGCATCGGCGAGGTCTATGAGCAGATCCGCCGCGACGGCGTCATCCTGCTGAACGGCGACCGCACGCCCGACCTGTCGGGCATCTCGGCGCCGGTCTTCAAGAACGGCACGGAGCTGGTGGGCGCCGTCACACTGACCATGCCCACGCACCGCCTGAACCCGAGCCACGTGCAACTGGTGAAGGACGCGGCGCGCGAGCTCTGCGACACGCTGGACAACAACTAGGCCGACGCCAGCCTCCGTGCAGCGGAGGCCCTATCCGCCACGTTGACACAAACGTCGAATTTGCGTCAAAACAACGAATCCCCTTGGGCTTGAGGTGACTCAAGCATTCCAGGGGGCCTCCGCTCGCCACCTGGGCCCGCCAAGGCAAGAAGCCCTGATAATATTTGTTTCATCATCATGAAATAAATGCCGGGAATCCTTGCCTTGTGCGACGAGGACGGGCGGAGACGCAGATGGATTCGACTGGCCGCGCCACATCGACAGCCCCACCCGAGGCATTGAACCTGGCCACCCTGATCGGCACCGGCAATCAGCGGGAATGCTGGCAACACCCGCTGGACCCATCCCTGTGCATCAAGGTGAGCCGCGCCGAGCGATCTGCCGACCTCCTCGAGAATGCGCTCGAGCTGCACTACCTCCAGCACCTCAATACCCGCAAGCTCACGTCGCAGCACCTGCCCAAGATCCATCAAGCGGTAGCCACCTCGAAGGGCCACGGGATCGTGGTGGAACTGATCCGGGGCCGCGATGGCCAGGCCGCGCAGACGCTCGAGCGCATGCTCCACGCGGGCGCCATCTCGCAGCTGGAAGCGCTCGGCTTGATTACCGAAATGCTGCACTGGCTGCACAAGAACGGTGTCATCTGGAACGACGTGAATCTGTGCAATGTCGTCGTCGCACATACCTGTGCGGGGCGCCCTTACCTGGTCATCGTGGATGGCCTGGGCGGACGCCGCTACGATCTCCGCTACCGGCTACGCTGCAAGTTCAAGTTTCTTGAACGCTGGACCGCGCGCCGAAAGATCAACCAGCACTTCCCCAAGATCCTGGCCTATCTCGGACTGAGTGACGCACCGCCGGCCGGCTCGAAGGCGGCATCAGCCGCCCTGCCCCGCGGCGCCACGGTCCACCACTGAATCCATCGCACGCGCCAGGTAGCAGGCGCCCTCGCCATACTGGCGCAACTTTTCCGCCAGCCCCGGCATCCCCACGACCGGCGTCGCGTACCCCAGCCGCAGCCAGTAGGGAACGGCCTCGGCCAGTGCCACCAGGCAGCCGTGTCGCAAACCAGCCTCCCAGGCCTGGCGCCTGCCGGCTTCGTACAGTGCCTTGCCCACGCCGCGCCCCTGCGCGCGGGGATGCACGGCGCAATCATGCAGGAACCAATGGTCGGCGCCTGCCGGCAGTGAGGGCAAGGCCTGGCCGAGTTCGGGCGGCAACCCGCCCGACCACGGATACGCGACCAGGTAGCCCTGCATCGCGTCGCTGGCGGCATCCCGCGCCACCCAGCAGGTCGCCGGAGACAAGGCCAGGCGATTCAGGAAGAAGCCCGCCTCTTCGTTGAGGATGGCGGGATAGGCGGCGGCCTGGACATCGAGCACGTCGGGGATGTCCGCGGCGCACATGCCGCGCAGGACCAGGGACATGGCAGACACGCGCGCCATGGGCGCGCAGGATGGGGGAACTGGCGGGATCGTAGCACCCGCCCGCTCCGCTCCCCGACGCCCTCAGGCCTGCGCCGACATGTCCGCGGCCTGCAATACCTTGCCATCCTTGTAGCTGCCCCAGGCGGAACGGAGCTGCTGCATCGACAGCGGATCGAGGTCCATGGTGGGCAGGTCGTCGGCATCCCAATGGCCGTACTCGTCCACACCCCGCACCAGCGTGGCGCGGCCACGCCGCTTGAGCAGGCGCGCATGGGTGGGCACGTAGAAAAACGCGAACCCCATCCGCCGGCCCGTGCTCCGGTTGGGCAACGAGCTGTGCGCCGTGCGCTCGTGGTGCAGCGAAAACTGTCCCGCGCGCAGCGGCATCGACACGGCCCGGCTTTCATCGATGCCGATCAGCGACTGCCCCTTGGCCAGCATGTTGTCCGGCGCGTAGGTTTCCTTATGCTTGAAGTCCGGCCCCCGATGCGAGCCGGGCAGCACGCGCAGGCAGCCGTTCTCCTCCGTCGAATCCGTCAGGCCGACCCATGCCGTGATTTCCTCGTGCGGATCCAGGCCGAAATAGGCCGAGTCCTGGTGCCAGGAAACGTAGCGCGGATCGCCGCCGTCCTTGGCGAAGATGGAGGCGCCGAACAGCAGGATGTTGGGGCCGATCAGGTCCTCGACCGCGTCGAGGATGCGGGGATGGCGGCCCAACGCCACCAGGTCGGGCAAGGCCAGGTGCCCCTTGATCTTCAGCGTCTGGTTGGCGTCGTAGCCGCTCTGCTGCTCGTAGGACTCGATGCGGGCGCGCAGCCGCGCGGCCTCCTGTGCGTCGAAGGCATCCAAGGGATAGGCGTAGCCGTGCTGGCGGAAATCATCGATCTGCGCGGGGCTCAGGTGCTTGGGCATGGCAAGTCTCCGGTCGTTCTTTCCGTTGATTCACTTCGCGCTCAGCCGCAACGCGGAGGCCTGCGCGGGGACGGGGAACAGCACGACGGGATTGCCGTCATGGATCTGGATGATGGGCAGTTCGCGATTCATGTTCATGCCGTCCTCGCGGAATTTCACCGGACCATAGAAGGTCATGACGTCCAGCCCCGCCAGCGCATCGCGTACCTTGGCACGGTCCCGCGTGCCCGCGGCCTCCACCGCCTTCTGCAGCACCACCAGCGCCGCGGCCGACGAGGCATGGACGTAGTCCGGATCCTTGCCGGTGCGGTCGCGCACGGCCTGCGCAAAGGCCTGCGTTCCGCCAAACACGTCATCCGAGGAATAGGTCTGCGACGCGTGCCACCATGTCGCGCTGGTCACGTTCTCGGCCAGCGGGCCCAGGCCATCGACGAACTCGGGATAGGCGGGACCCGTCACCATGGTGAGGATGGGCGCATCCACGCCCAGGTCGGCCATCTGCTTGCGCGCCAGGATGAGATCGCTGGTGTAGCCGGTGACGTATATCCAGTCCGGCCTGGCCGCCTTGATCGCGGTAAGCGCCGCGCTGAAGTCCATCGTGCCCACGGGATAGAGCGTGTCGTACACGACCTTCAAGCCGGCCTTCGCCGCCTGCCTGGACATCGTGGTCGCCATCACCTTGGGAAAGACGTCGTCGCGCCCCAGCACGGCGATCGTGCCGGTCCCCGGCCGCTGCGCCGTGAAATACTCGATCATCGTGTCGATCAGCCCCACGGAGGGCGCCAGGGTGCCGAACAGATGCTTGTAGCCCTGGTTGTGCACGGGCTCGCTGGAGGCGACCGCGATCACCGGCACGCCATAGCGCTCGGCGACGCCGGCGACCACCTTGGCATGGCCGGATCCGAAGGGCGCGGTCATGAAATCGACGCGGTCCTGGGTGATCAGGCGCTCGGCCAATTGCTGCGCACGCTTTTCGTCGGACTGGTAGTCATAGGTCACCAGCTCGACCGGCACTTTGGCGCCGCCGATCATGATGCCCCCCTGGGCCTGGATGCGTTCGAGCCAAAGCTGGTAGGCCACCTGCTGCTTCTTGCCTTCCTCGGCCAGCCCGCCGCTCAGGGCCAGGGGCGCCCCGATGCGCAACGGCTTTTCCGCCAGGCTGGGAAGGCTGGCGGTGGCCGCCAGACAGGCCAGCGCCCCGCCCACGACGGCGCGCCACAGACGCCGCGCGCTGGCGGCGGAAAAACCCATGAGGTGATGCATCGCAGTGATCCCTTGAGTGATTCAAGAGGCGCATGAAATCTTGCCCCAGCGGACACGGCGGCAGCCGTTCATGCTTCAACCATGCAAGTTGCGTGCCAAGTATTTCCAGGTCTTCCCTGCGCTGATACGCAGGGTCCCCGCCAGGCCTTTATCGGCGCGGGTTTGCGGCAGGTCAAGATAAGTGGTGCACCCCGTTTCATGGCTAGGGCGGCACGGCTGGCATGCACGTTGGCGGGGCGAAATCCGCACCGTCGTGCAGCATTTGCGTGGCATGCCACGTAATGGTGAGGCGCACCGCCTGCAGCGGCGCCCAGCGTGGCGTTCTTCAGTCACGAACGGCGTTGCTTGACAGTATTTCTTATCTTCCGGCGAAAGCAAGGCGTGTCACGCCGATGCGGCAAGCACCAGGGCGTGCAGGGCCAGGCCGATCAGGCCGCCCACCAGCGTGCCGTTGTAGCGGATGTACTGCAGGTCGCGGCCCACGCTGAGCTCCAGCTCGTCGACCAGCTTGCGTTCGTCCCAGGCCTTGACCGTGCGCGCGATGTGCGCCGAGGCCTCCTCGCGCAGGTCTTCCGTCAGCGTCTCGGCGTTGGCCATCACATGCGCGTTGATCGCATCGCGCAGGGATGCGTCCTCGCTTACCTTGCGGCCCAGGGCCAGCAATACGTCGTCCAGGTGGCGCGCCAGCACCGAGTCGTCGCGCATCAGGTCGCGGCGCAAGGCGTCGTGGATGTCGTCCCACAGACCCCGCACATACTCCTGCACGTCGGGATGATCCATCAGGCGCTGCTTGATGTCCTCGGCCTGGTGTGCGAGGTCGGGATCGTCACGCAGGCGCGTGACATAGTCCGCGAACCAGGCTTCGTATTCCTGGCGCAGCGGATGCTCGGGCGCCGACAGCACGTCGCGCAGCTCTTCCAGCAGCGCGCGCGACATCCGGTCGGCCAGCCGATCGGCGATGTCATCCACCGACGACACCAGCTCCACCGCGCCCACCAGGCGCGGCCATTCACGGCTGGCATGCTTGACCAGCAGGGCCGACACGCGCTGGCGGATTTCCTCCTTGCCCAGATACTGCGCCATGCGCTCCAGCGCGGCGTCCAGCAGTTCCTGGTGACGGCCGTCGCGCGTCAGCAGGCCAAGCACGTCTCCCGCGGTGGCGGCCGCGTTCCACCGGTGCAGGCGGCCCATGACGAAGCCGTGGATGGCGCGGCGCACGGCAACCTCGTCCAGCAATTCCAGCGACTGCAGTGCCGCCTGGCGCGCCCCCTGCGCCAGGCGGCGCGTGTTGTCGGGCACGGCCAGCCATTGCCCCAGGCGTGCGGCTGGGTCGAAGGCCTGGATGCGCGCCATCAAGATGCCGGGCTCCAGGAAGTGATCACGCACGAAGACGCCCAGCTTGTCGGCCAGGCGATCCTTGTTGGAGGGAATGATGGCGGTGTGCGGCACCGGTATGCCCAGCGGGTGGCGAAACAACGCCACCACGGCGAACCAGTCCGCCAAGGCGCCCACGGTGGCCGCTTCGCAGAAGGCGCGCAGCCAGGCCCAGCCGCCCTGCCCGCCCATGGCATGCGCGAGGATCAACCCGGCGACCATGAGCGCCAGCAGGGCCGCGGCGCCGATCTTCATGCGGCGCAGTTCGGCGCGGCGCGCGGCAAGGGTCAGGGTACGCGAGGCATCAGTCATGGCCCGCAGCGTAGCACCGGCGCGCGGGTCGACAAAGCGGGTCCGTCCGCTTCGCGCAGACTTACAATGCCGCATCGTCCAGGCCATCCTCCATGTCCGCCACAGCCACCACGTCCGCAACGCCCGCGCCGCAACGTGCGCCGCGCAAGGCCAACCGCGTCGCACACGGCTGGGACATGGCCACCCGCACATTCCGGACACACTGCCTGGCCGCCCTCGTCGCCGGATGGCTTGCGGCGATGCCGTTTGCCGTCCCGGCGCAAGCGCGCTCTCCGGCCCCCCACCAGCCCAGCCTGCGCCTGCTGGGCAGCGCCACGCTGCCCGCCGGCCTGATGGTCGAAAACACGCGCGTGGGCGGCCTGTCCGGCCTGGACTACGATCCGGCCACGCGGCAATGGCTGCTGGTCAGCGATGACCGCTCCCAGCACGCCCCGGCACGGGTCTACACCGCCACGCTGGACCTGGACGCCGATGGCCTGCACGGCGTGACCTTCACCGGCATGCGCGTGCTGCGGCAGGCGGACGGCACGCCCTATCCCGACCCGTGGCGCTACTTGTGGGCGGGTGGCGACGTGCCGGACTGGGAAGCGGTGCGATGGGACCCGTTGGCGCCCGGCTTCTGGCTGGCCGGCGAAGGCGATCGGGCGCTGGGCCTGCCGCCCGGCATCGTCCGCATGAGTCCCGCCGGCCAGCTGCAGGCGCAACTGCCCACGCTGCCGGGCTTCGGTGTCCACCGCCTGCGCATCCAGGGGCCCCGCCGCAACCTGGCCTTCGAGGGGCTGACCTTCACGCCGGACGGGCAATCGCTGTGGGTGGGCATGGAGGGGCCGCTGGCGCAGGACGGGCCGGTGCCCACGCCCGATGAGGGCGGCTGGGCGCGGTTCACGCGCATCGACCGAGAAGGCGGGATGCTGGCCCAGGTGGCGTATCCGGTGGACCCGATTCCGGCGCGTCCCGCGCACGGACGCCACGCGGACAACGGCGTGTCGGAGATCCTGGCCCTGGATGCCACCCGGCTGCTGGTGCTGGAACGCGCGGCGGTGCAACCGGCAGACGGCCCCATGCGCAACTTCCTCCGGCTTTACCTGGCGGACCTGTCCACGGGCAGCGACGTGCGCAGCCAGGAACGGTTGCGGCCCGGCGCCTTCACGCCGGTGACGAAGCAGCTGGTGCTGGACCTGACGACGCTGGACACGCGCCTGGACAACCTGGAAGGCATGACCTGGGGCCCGCGCCTGCCCAACGGCAACGCCACGCTGGTGATGGTGTCCGACGACAACTTCAATGCATCCCAGGTCACGCTGTTCCTGGCGTTCGAAGTCCGAGAGGAAAGCCGCAACGCGCCGGGACGCAGCGGAGCCGGCTCCGCCGGTCCGCCAGCGTCGCCCCCTTGAAGGGGCGCGCGCGAGGGCCTCGGCGGTGGGCCTAGTAATGCGGAGGCAGTTCGTCGCGCAGGTTGCGCGGCGTACCGGGGCCATCCTGCCCCTGCCGCCGCAACTCGAACAGTTCCTTGCCCAGCAGCTCGATCTGGCGTTGCTGGCGGAAGATCGTCTGGTTGAGCTGGTCCAGCATGTCGTCGGCCAGCCCGGCCTTGATCTCCAGGTCGAAAAGGCGCTTGGCCAGCGCCTGCAGGTCAGGCAGCTCGTCGGTGTCGGTCATGATGTCGGTCGCCATGGGCAAAGCGGAATTATCGCCCGCGTTCGCGCGTGGCCGCCCAGCACAGCAGGGATCCCGCCGTGACCATGCCCACGCCCTGCCAGAACGGCAGGGCCAGGCGCGTATCGAGCATCAGCGCAGCCAGCGCGGTGGACAGTACCGGCGTGAAATAGGAAGCCGTCGCCAACAGCGTCATGTTGCCGCACAGGATGCCGACGTTCCACAGGCCGTAGCCCGCCGCCATGCAGCCGCCGGCGGCCGCCAACGGCAATGCCAGCGACCACGACCACGCCACGGCGGGCTCGGCGCTGATCGCATACTTGATCCACAGCGACACGGCGGTCAGCACGAAGAACACCACGATGCCGTTCTGGCCGCGCGCATACCGCCGCGTCACGTTGCAGTACAGGGCCCACAGCACCGCGCCGGTGAAGGCCAGGCCATAGCTCAGGGGATTCATCGCGACATTGCGCCACACGCCCGCCAGCGAGAGGCCGCCCTCGCCGCCCACCACCCAGGCAATACCGGCCAGCGCGAGCAGCGTGCCCGGCACGATGGGCCAGCGCGCCCGCTGGCCGTTCAGCGCAATGGCCAGCAGGATGGTCAGGCACGGCCACAGGTAATTGACGATGCCGACCTCGATGGCCTGGCCCCGGTCCGAGGCGTAGCCCAGCGACAGCGAGAAGCAGACCTCATAGGCCGCGAACAGCGCACCACCGGCCAGCAGGTAGCCCGGCGTGAAATCGCGCCAGCGCGGGCGGCCCACCACCAGCCACAGCAACGCGGCCGCCAGCGTGTAGATGAGCGCCGCGCCGCCAATGGGCCCGGCGTGCTCGCTGGTGGCGCGGATCAGGCCGACCAGCGCGCTCCAGAGCAGCACGGCCGCCAGGCCGCACAAGGTGGCCGCCCCACTGGCCTGCCGGGCCTCGCCCGCCGTCGCCTCACCGCCCACTGCCGCTCCTTCGCACCGCCGCTTTTCAAGGCAGCGATCATAACGCCGCGGCAAGCCCTCGCCCGCCGCGGCGCCGCCAGGCCGGCGTCAGGCGGTTTTCCAGGGCAGCAGCACCCGCGAGGCCTGGCCTTCGCCCATCCCCACGCTCAGGCGTGGCGGCCGGCCATGCGGCACTTGCCCGCAGTGGTCCTTGTCGGCCCCCGCGATCGACAGGCGCACCCGGCTGCCGGCGGAGAAACGCCACGCCGTGGGAATGAACGCCAGGCGCACGAATTCCTGCCGCCCCGGCACCAGCGGCGCGGCGTCGTCCTTGCGGCAGGAATGGAAGGGCCAGGTCGTGCGGTAGCTGTCCGGACACGGCGACTCCTTGCGGTGCAGGAGACGCAACAAGCCTTCGCTGACATACCGTTCGGTGCCATCCGCCTCGATCTCGGTCAGGTAGGCGAACAGCGCGCCGTCGCGTTCGCTGCTGGCCACGAACAGTTCCAGCACGGCATGGCCTGCCAGTTCCATCGCCTGCGCCAGCGGCGCGGACGTGAAGCTCAGCATGCGGTCGGTGCGGCCCTGCCAGTCGGGGTAATAGGAGGTGCTGTTGATGGCGGCGATGCGCTCATAGCGCGTGCCCTGCCCCGTGCCCAGCGTGAAGTCCACCTGGTAGTCGGCCTGCGTGGCGGCCGAATCGGCATGGCCCGCCAGCGCCGCGCCGGCGGACAGGTAAAGCGGCGTGTCCTGCGCTTGCGGCAGGGGCGGCCACTGGCTGGCGGCGCGCCACTGTTCCGAATGCAGGGCGTAATAGTGGATCGGCGCCTCCCGGTCCAGGCCCGTGTCGCGACCCAGCAGATAGTGGTCGAAGAAGCGCAGCACTTCACCCAGCCAGGGCGCCTCGGCCATCTCCTGCTTGCGCCACGGCGAGATGTCGATGCGCGCGCCATGGTCCCACGGCCCCAGCATCAGGTGCCGGCGGTTTTCCGACAGGGTCAGGTAGCGCGAGATGGCGCCGTTCATGTAGCCGCCGCCATCCATCCACCCCGACACCGACAGCACGGCCACGTCCTTGGGGATGGAGGCGGCCAGGCTGTAGGGGCTGAAGGAGGCGGAGCTGAAGGTCTCGTCATAGGGCAGCGGATCTTCGCGGAAGCGGAACTCCGGCATGAACTCCGTCTGGCGGAAGTTGCCCAGGTGCTCGTGCACGGCCTGGGCCAACAGCGCGCCGTCCGGGTCCTCGTCCACGGGCTGGGGGCCCGCGAAACCGGGATTCGCGTAATACACGAAGCGCGACAGCATCTGGCGCTGGTCATGGTCCAGCGCCACCATCAGGTCGTCGTAGCTCTGCGTCAGCGCCTTGAGCTGCAGGCCGCCAGGAAAGTAGTTGTCGGCATAGGTGTCCCACACCGAGAACAAAGGCGCGATGGCCCGCACCGCCGGGTGGCCGGTGCTTGCCAGGAAATCCGAGGCCGCGCCCAGATAGGAAATGCCGGTGGCGCCCACCACGCCATCGGACCAGGGCTGCGCCACGATCCAGTCCACCACCTCCTTGCTGTCGTCACGCTCGCGCGGCGAGCGGAAGCTGTCGCGCGTGCCGAAGCTCGCGCCCGTGCCACGCACGTCGATCACCACGACGGCATAGCCGCGCGGCACCAGGTAGTCGCGCAACTTGGCGGTGTTGGGCGCGCACTCGCCAGTCGCGCCGGGCGCCATCTTGAAACGGCGGTAGTACGGCGTGAACAGCGTGATGGTGGGAAACGCGGCAGGCGCCGCCTGGTCCGCCAGCGGCACCGGCACGTAGACATCGATGGCCAGGCGGCAGCCGTCGCGCATCGCCAGGTAGCGCGATGCCGGCGCCGGCACGCGATGGGTGGCGGGACGCGAGGCTTCGTACTGTTGCGGCGTGACGCGCCAGGCGGTCGGGTTATCGGAAGACATGAGCACATCCAGTAAGGGAAGACGGGAAAGGGCGCGCACGCATCGGAAGCCGATGCGATACGCCGGAAAGACGAAAGAAGGCGTCGAGGCAGTTGCCAGAACGATTGCGCCGTGTGCACGGCGCAAGCCTTGCTAGACTTAGGCGCGGGGGCATGCATGTCCCCGCGCTGGCCGCTCCATGCCGGGCACGCCAGGCTGCCCTATCGGAACGACCCATGGATTTACGCCAGCTGAAGTACTTCACCCGGATCGTGGAACTGGAGAGCATCACCGCGGCCGCCGAATCGCTGCACGTGGCCCAGCCCTCGCTCAGCCAGCACGTGGCCAAGCTGGAGAACGAATTCAACGCGCAACTGCTGGTGCGCGGCCCGGCCGGCGTGCGCCCCACCGAGACCGGCAGGCTGCTGTACAGCCACGCGAAGCAGGTCCTGCGCCAGGTGGATGCGGCAAGAGCGGCGGTCGAACATGGCCGCGACACGCCGTCGGGCCACGTGAGCTTCGGACTGTCCACCAGCGCGTCGCGCGTGGTCGCCGTGCCCCTCTTCGACGCGGTCCGGCAGGCATACCCGGAAGTCATGCTGGAGCTGATCGAAGGCAGCAACGCCGACCTGGCGGAATCGGTCGTGCGGCAGCGGCTGGACCTGGCGCTGGCCATGGACGTGGGGCAGCGTCCCGACCATATGCAAGCCACGCCGGTCCTGGACGAACAGCTGCTGCTGGTGGGCCTGCCGCTGCCCGACGGCGCGCGCGCCATCAGCCTGGCGGGCGTCGCGGCGCTGCCGCTGGTGCTGCCCAGCTTCCCGAACTCGATCCGCGTCCTGTCCGAGCGCGCCTTCAGCGACGCCGGCCTGGCGTTCAACCTGATCGCCGAGACCAGCGCGGTGTCGGTGCTGCTGGCACTGGTGCGGGCCGGCCGCGGCTGGACCATCCTGCCGGCTTCGGCGCTGGGCGACCCGGACGCCAAGGGACAGGACCTCGTGGGCATTCCCATTTCGGACCACGTGTTCACGCGGCGCGCATCGCTGTGCCTGTCCGCCTCGGCCCAGCAGAGCCTGGCCTGCAAGGCGGTGCGCGAACTGGCCCGGGCGCTGATCAGGGACATGATCGACGATGGACGCTGGCAGGGCGTGACGCGCCTGGACGGTTGAACACGGCCCGGGCGCGCCTGGCGCCTTACTCCACCTGCACGCCCACGCGGCGCACGAACTCGCCCCAGAAGGCGGAGTCTTCGCCCGCGCGCTTGCGGATCTCGTCGGCGGTGCCGGCAAAGGGCAGGAAGTACAGGGCCTTCAGGCGCGCCTGGATGCCGGCGTCGTTCACGGCGGCCTGCGTCGCGGCGTTCAGGCGCGCCACGACCTGGGGGTCCAGACCGGCGGGGCCGACGATGGCAAACCAGCCGGGCATGGTGGGCGCCTTCAGGCCCAGCTCCTTCAGCGTCGGCACGTCAGGCACCTCCGCGATGCGCTGCTCGCCCAGCACGGCCAGGGGCACGACGTTGCCCGCCGTCACCTGCGGCAGGGCCGCGCCCAGCACGCTGGTCATGAGATCGATCTGGCCGGCCAGGACGGCGTTCAAGGCAGGGCCGGATCCCTTGTAGGGCACGTGCATGAGCTTGATGCCCGCGGCGTCGGCGACCATCTCGGTGGAAAGGTGCGTCGAATTGCCGGCGCCCGCGCTGCCATAGGTCAGCGTATTGGGCTTGGCACGGGCGCGCTCGATGAGTGCCTGCATCGACGTGATGCCGCTTGCCTTGCTGGCCACCACGATGAAAGGCGTGTCGATCACCGGCGCGACATAGGAGAAATCCTTCTCGGCGTCGTAGGGCAGGTTCTGGTACAGGTGCGGATTGAAGCTGATCTGCGAGACGCCGGCCAGCATCAGGGTATAGCCGTCGGGCGCCGACTTGGCCACGAAGGATGCCGCGATCACGCCATTGGCGCCCGGACGGTTTTCCACCACCACGGGCTGGCCCAGCGAGGCGCCCAGCTTGTCGCTGATGAGACGGGCGACCACGTCGCCGCCCGAGCCCGCGGACTGCGGCACGACCAGGCGGACGGGATGGCTGGGAAAGGCTTGCTGCGCCTGCGCGGGCGTGGCAAGCAACGAGACGGCGGCGCACAGCGCGCCCAGGATATGGCGTGTGGACATGGCATTCCCCTTGCTTGGCGGTTTGAGCCGCCTTGTGTCACTCCGGCCTGGCCGGGTGTGCCCGGTACCGCCCGGGCTTGCGAGCATCTTAGGAACGCCGCCCGCCCCCGACAAATACGGCTTGCCTATGCGCGCATAGGAAAAAACGTTGGCTCCCGCAGCATCGCGGCGCCCGGCGGATGGCCAGTGAAAACAATTTCATGGCCGCGAAATGTGCCACGGGCTGACAAGGACGTTTAATATTTCAGCCGCAACTGAAAGCAGCCATGACTCCACGCGCGTCCCTCTACGAACAGCTCCTGGGCCCCCGCTACGCCCTCCTGCCCGCCGCCGTCCGTCGCTTCCACTCCCTGCAAGGCCAGCACACCCTGGGCGGCCATATCGTGGTCGACGGCGCGGAATCCGCCATCGGCCGCCTGCTCATGCGCGCCATGGGTTTCCCGCCCACCAGCATGGCCCGGCCGCTGCGCTTCGAACTGGACGCCACGCCCGACAGGGAAATCTGGACACGCCACATGCTGGCGCGCCACACCGTCACCACCCTGGTCCTGCGCGACAATCACCTGGTGGAGTCCTTCGGTCCGCTGCGCCTGCGCTATGAGATCGAGGCGGATGACACCGGCCTGCGCATGCGCGCGGGGCGCGCCAGTTTCCTGGGCATCCCCCTGCCCGGCTTCCTGACCCCGCGCATCGAGACCAGCGAGCGCGAGGCCGATGGCCGCTATGCCTTCGACATCCGCGCCAACTGGCCCGGCACGCGGCGCCTGATCGCCTATCGCGGCACCGTCGACCTGGACCGCCCGCCCGTCCAGCGCTGAGCAATCCAGGCGCGCACGTTCAGCCTGCCGCGTCCTTCTCGCAATCGCGTCCATCGCCGAAGCCCCGGCTCAGGTGGAACAGGAAAGGGGCATCCGGAATCTGCGTGTAGCGCCGAATGATCTCCCGGTAGGTTCCCGCCGGATCCAGGTGCCCCAGCGTGCCCGGATACATCATCCGCCCCAGGTACTCCAGCGCGGCGATGTTGTAGGCGCTGGTGTAGAACTGGTGATACAACCCCTGGGCGCAATCCGCCGGCGTGCGCGCGACCAGGCTGAAGGCCGGCCGCGCCATCAGGTCGGCCATGACCGCAACGGCCGCCTCGCGGGTTGCGCCATAACCGAAAGGGATGACGCGCGCGCCGCGCCGCACGCGCGCCGTGCCCGTCATCACGTAGTGATCGGGCCGGTCACGGATGAGGCGTTCCAGCGCGATGTCGCCCGTGGACCCGCGCAGCAGCGGCGTGGCGTAATTGCTGCCCCCCGCGGCATCGACCATCTGGCCCCAGGACGTGCGCCCCTGCGAATAGCAGCACTGGTCCAGGCCCAGCCGCCCGGCCCGGCTCTCGATGAAGACGCGCGGCGCGGCCATGCCCGCCTCGCGGGACTGCGCGATGCCCGCCTGCAGCGCCTGCCAGCGGGCCGCGTGGAACGCCAGGTATTGCTCGGCGCGGGCCTGCTGGCCCACCGCCTGCCCCAGGGCCCAGATCGTGCGCGGCGTGTTGCCCAGCGGGTCGATGGACGCGTCCACATAAAGGATTGGAATGTTCAGCGCCGCCAGCACCGCCTGGGCCGGCCCGCGCTCCACGGCCGGCCGCGCGCGCAACTCCAGCACCAGCAGGTCGGGCTTCATGCGCACCAGCCGCTCCAGGTCGGCGTTGCCGCTCGCGTCGAAATGCAGCTCAGGCACCTGCCCGCCTTGCGGCCAGCGCTGGCGCATCAGGCTCCAGATGGTCGGGTCGGAATTCCCCAGATTGTTTTCCCAGGCGACCAGCCCCGCGAACGGGTCTTCGCGATTCAACAGCGCCAGCGCAAGCAGGTGGCCGCCGTTCTGCAGGAAGATGCGGCGGGGCTCGCGCGCCAGGTGGACGTCGCGTCCCGCGACATCGGTCACGGTGACGGGATAGGCGCCAGCGTCGGGCGTCTGCGCAAACGCGCCGGACAGGGCCGACCACCCCAACATGGCCGCCAGCAACGGCGCTCGCCACTCAATGCGAGGGATCGGCATCGATGGCCTCGTCCGCATGCACGCTCAGGTAACCCCGCGCGCAGGTCTCCACACGGGCGCGCACACCATACGCCCGCGCCAGCGTCTCGGGGGTCAGCGCCGACAGGGGCGTGCCGGCCGCGCAAAGCACGCCTGCCTTCAGCACGACGACCTCGTCGGCCCAGCGCGCGGCCAGGCTCAGGTCGTGCAGCACGACGATCACCAGCCTGCCCTCGCCAGCCAGGGCGCGCAGGGTGCGCATGACCGTTACCTGATGGCGCAGGTCCAGCGCACTGGTGGGTTCGTCCAGCAGCAACACGCCAGGGTCCGGCGCCAGGGCCTGTGCCAGGCTTGCCATCTGCCGCTGGCCGCCCGACAGCCCGTGCAGCGGCGACATCGCCAACGCCGCGATCCCCAGGTGATCCAGCGTATCCATGGCCCGCGCCATCGCGGCGTCACTCGTGGTCGGCGCACGGCCCCTACGCAGCCGCAGGATGCTCAACAGGCTGTCCAGCACCGTCATGTCCAGATCGTCCGGCAGCCGCTGCGGCATGTAGCCTACGCGCGCCGCGCGCTCGGCGGGCGGCATCGCGGCCAGCGGCAAGCCATCCAGCGAGATCTCGCCCGTGCACGGCACGAGGCCAGCCAGCGTCTTCAGCAAGGTGCTCTTGCCCGCGCCGTTCGGCCCCAGCAAGGCCACCACGCTGCCCGGCCGCAGGTCGGGGAGATCGAGCCCATCGATCACCGGCTTGCGGCGGTAGCCTGCCCGCAACCCGCGCACGCGCAGGCCGCCAGGCGCCGTCACGTCCTGCAAGGCGTGGCTCGGCATCGCGCTCATGATCGGCGCTCCCGGCGCAGGATCAGCCACAGGAACACCGGCACGCCCACCAGCGCGGTGACGATGCCCACGGGCAACAGCACGCCGGGCACCAGCGTCTTGCTGGCAATGGACGCCAGCGACATCAGCAAGGCGCCCACCAGGGCGCTGGCCGGCAGGAAATGGCGGTGATCCTCGCCCACCAGCATGCGTGCCACGTGCGGCCCGACCAGCCCCACGAAGCCGATGGCCCCGACGAAGGCCACCGCCGTGGCCGCCAGCAGGCTGACCCGCAGCAAGGCCCCCAGCCGCAGGCGGCCCACGTCCACGCCCAGGGTGCGCGCGCGGTCCTCGCCCATGCGCAGCACATTCAGGCGCCAGGCCGACCGCAGCGTGAAAGGCAGCACCAGCAGCAGCACCAGGCCCAGCGCCTGCAGCTTGGGCCAGTTGGACAACGCCAGGCTGCCCATGCTCCAGAACACCAGTTGCTGCAGGTCCTCGGGGTTGGCGATGTACTGCAGCAGCGCCACCAGCGCGTTGAAGGAGAACACCATGGCGATGCCGAACAGCACCATCGTCTGCCGGCCGCCGCGCCCGCCACGCGTGACGGCCTGCAGCAGCAGCACCGAGCCGAAGGCGAAGAGAAAGGCGCTGGCCGCCAGGCTCCAGCCCGCGGGCACGCCGGGAATCTGCAGGCCCAGCACGATGACCAGGGCCGCGCCCAGAGAGGCGGCCGAGGACACGCCCAGCGTGAAGGGGTCGGCCAGCGCGTTGTCCAGGATGGTCTGCATCTCGGCGCCCGCCAGCGACAGCGCGGCGCCCACCAGCACGGCCATCAGCGCGTAGGGCAAGCGCAGCGACCACACGATGACGGCCGTCTCGGCCTCGACACTGCCTGGCGACAGGATCGCCGCCAGGATCTCGCCCGGCGCGAACGCCGCCGCCCCCAGCGAGACGTCCATCGCCACGCTGAACGCCAGCCCCAGCGCAATGAGCGCCAGGCGCAGCCGCCGCGCGCGCTGCGCGGCGGCATGCGCCCGCGCGATCCCGGCGCGGGCGCCCTCGGCCACGGCAACCGCCATCAGAACGCGCCGCGCAAGGTCAGCATCGCGCCGCGCGGTTCGCCGTAGTAGGTCTGGCGGAACTCATGGCCCGATATTTTCTTGAAGTAGCGCTTGTCGAACAGGTTGGTGACCGTCAACGTCAGGTCCATGTCGGGACGCAAGGCATAGCCCAGCTGCAGGTCCACCAGGGTGTAGGCCGGCTGCGTCCAGCGCACGTCGCCGCGTTGCACGTACTGCTCGCTGAGCCAGCGCAGGCCGCCGCCCACCGACACCCGGTCGAGCACGCCATCGGCAAAGCGATATTTCGTCCACAACGAGAAGTTGTGGCGTGGATAGGCCGAGTTGTACGGCAGGCCCACTTCGTTGTCGGCGCCCTCGCGATACCTGGTCGAGGTATAGGCATAGCCGGCGCTCAATTCCCACTGCGGGGTCAGGCGTCCCGACACCTCGGCCTCGACGCCCTGGCTGCGTACCTTGCCCGCAGCCAGCGAGAAGTCCTCGTTGTCCGGGTCCGCGATGGCGCGGTTCACGTCGTCGATGCGGAACACCGCCAGGTGCGTGTTCAGCCGCTGGTCCAGGTACTCGCCCTTGATGCCAAGCTCCACCTGCCGCCCCACGCGCGGCGCAAGGAAACCGCCGCCCACCGACTGCTCGGTCTGCGGGCTGAAGATGCGGCTGTAGCTGGCATAGGCCGAATGATGCGCGTCGAGGTCCACGACCAGGCCCGCATAGGGCACGAACTCGGCCTTGATGCGCTGGTCGCTGTCCGGCGCATCCGGGTCGCGGGTGTCCCACCAGGCATAGCGTCCGCCCAGCAGCACGGTCACGGGTTCGACGGGCTTCACCCGGGCCTGGGCATACACGCCGTACTGCGTCACCTGGGTGCGCGGCAACTCGCCCGGCTCGAACAGCGTGGGGGCCACGCCCAGGTCGGGCCGGTCGATGTTCTGGCGGAACGACACGAACGGCGCCTGCACCTGCCCGCCCTGGTATTCCTGGTAGTTCGCGCCCGCCGTGATCTCGTGGCGCAGGCCCCAGGCCTCCACCGGCAACGTCAGGAAGGCGTCCACGCCCTTGTTCTCCTGGCGCGAGCGCTGGCGCGCGGCACGGATCGTGACGTCGTTCGTGACGGGGTCGATGTAGCTGTGCGTCATGTAGCGGTTCAGCCAGGTCCTGCGCACCGAATGGCTGGCATTCAGGCGGAACTTGCCGCCGTCGGCCAGGCGATGCTCCAGTTCGGCGAAGTAGCTGAGCGCGTTGTCATCCTTGTTGGCATCCTTCGACCCGAGGTAGGTGGAGCGCGGCACGTCGATGTTGCGGCCGTCCGCGTACTGCGGCAGGCCCACGAACACCAGCGAGCCGCCCTCCTGCCAGGTGCCGCCCACCGACAGCGTGGTCGACGGCGTGAAGTCGTACTCCAGCGTGCCATAGACCGTGCGGCGATCCGAATAGACCCGGTGCAGGTGGCTGCCCGCGCGATCCTCGATCACCACGCCGCGCGCGCGCAGGCGGCCATCCTCGGTCAGCGCGCCCGTGCCGTCGATCTCGGCGCGATAGCGGTCCCAGGTGCCCACCGACACCGCGCCCTTGAAGCCGGGCTCGGCCAGCGCGCGCTTGCGCACCAGGTTGATCGTGCCGCTGGGCTCGGCCGCGCCTTCCAGCAGGCCCGTGGGACCACGCCAGACTTCCACGCGGTCATAGATGCCCAGGTCCATCAGGGCGTTGCCCCACATGCCCTGCCCACCCTTGAACGGCAGGCCGTCGACCAGGTATTCGTTGATGAGGAAGCCGCGCGACTCGATGTTCACGATGCCCGTGCCCGTCGGGCTTGCCTTCACGCCGGTCACGTAGTCCATGGCCTGGCCCAGCGTCGTGACGTTCTGGTCGTCCATGCGCTGGCGGGTCAGCACCGTGATGGATTGCGGCGTCTCGCGCAAGGAGTGCGTGCTCTTGCCCATGGAGACCGCGCGCGCGGTATAGGAACGCGTGCCTTCCGTGACGGTTGGATCGACCAGCGTGGCCGCCACCATCACCGGCGCCAGTTGCGAGGCGCCGCGCACCGGCGCGGGCGCCGGCCTGACGGTGATCGCGCGGCTGGGCGTGGTGACGCTTTCCAGGTCCGTGCCCGCCAACGCGCGGCGCACCGCCTCTTCCGCGTCGAACGTTCCCTGCACCGCGCCGGCCTGTCGGCCGGCCACCAGCGCGGGATCGACCGAGATGACCCGCCCGCTGCTCAAGGAAATGCGATTGAGCGTGTCGGCCAGCGGACCGGCAGGCAAGGCATAGACGTGCAAGGCATCCGACTGGCCGGGCGGGATGGACTGGGCCAGGACGGGCGTGGCCAGCGTGCTGGCGGCCAACGCCAGCGCGACGGGCAGGGCAGCGACCGCAAGGGCTGGCACGCGCGGACGGAACCCGGTGGGGCAAGGCATGGAGACTCTCCGATTATCGACTCTGCAAGGCTTGTGTCGTCGAGGAGCCGGAACCGGACACGAACTTACAAATATTTACCAAACTGCCGATCGAGGCCGAGTGGCCTACACCCGGCGTTCGATCAGCGTCAGCCAGCCGCCATAATCGCGTACCCGGATGGGCAGGGTGTCGGCCAGGCCCGCCAGGGAGGCCGCCACGTCATCCAGGGGAAAGCCGCCTTGAACCAGCAGGCGTCCCGCATCGGGCGCCACGCGCAGCACGCCACGGCGATAGCGCTGCAATTCGGCCACCACCTCGGCCAGCGGCCGCTGGTTCACCAGCAGATGGCCTTCCAGCCATTCGGCGCCGGTGATGCCCGCGGCGTCGAAGCCGTCGATGCGCGCGGCATCGAAGACCGCTCCTTCCCCTTCGCGCAGGACCCGCCTGGCGCCATGCCGCGTACGGATCTCCACGTCGTGCGACAAGGCCGCGACGCGCGTGCGCTCGGCTTCCTGGCGCACCAGGAAGCGCGTGCCCAGGGCCAGCACGCCGCCTTCCCGCGTCAAGACGACGAAGGGGCGCACCGCGTCCGCCACCACGCTTGCCACGAGTTCGCCCGCTCGCAGGCGAACCTCGCGCCGTTCAGCGGTATAGGCGACGTCGGCGGCCGAGCGGGCGTTCAAGGCCAGGTCGCTGCCGTCCTGCAAGGCGTAATGGCGGCGCTCGGCCGTGCCGGTACGCAGATCGGCGCCCAGCTCGGACAGCGGCAGGTAGCGGTTCGCCACGACGCCGCCCAGGGCCGCGCCCGTGCCCATCGCCACCAGCGACTTCAGCACGACCCGTCGTCTTGGGCGCAGCAGGATGTCACGCGCCACCTCGCGTGCCGGCCAGGCGGCACCGTTGCCCGCGGCCAGACAGGCGGGCTGCAGGGCGGCCTGCACACGCTGCCAGGCCGCCGCGTGATCCGGCTGCGCGCGCCAGGCGTCGAAGGCAAGGCGGTCCTCGGCCGTGGCGGCGCCCGAACGCAGCCTCACCATCCAGTCGACCGCGGCCTCGGTCGCGGCCTGGGCATCCTCCTTGTCGCGCGTCGCCGCGCGTCTTGCCACGCCGCTCATGCCTGGGCCACGGCCACGCAGTGCAGCAGCGCCTGCTTGATGTGGCGCGCCACGGTGCGGGTCGAAACGCCCAGCCTGGCGGCGATCTCGTCATAGCCCATCTCGTCGAACTGGCTGTAGAGGAAGGCCCGGCGCACGTCGCGCGGCAAGCCGTCCAGCAGGCGGTCCAGCTGGGCGATCGCCTGGATGGCCATCGCGCGCGCCTCGGCCGACGGGGCGTGATCGGGCGACGCGGTCTCCAGCCACTGCAGATAGGCCCGCTCGATCTCGCGATCGCGATACAGGTGATAGACCAGGCGCTTGGCGATGCGCGTGAGATACGCGCGCGGCTCGCGGATGAGGCTGGGGTCCTCGCGCGACGCCACCACTTGGCAGAAGGTCTCGGATGCGATGTCCTGCGCGTCGCCCTGATGCCGCATGCGGCGCAGCAACAGCGAGACCAGCCAGGAATGATTCTCGGCGTAGAGCCCGTGCAGGACCTGCTGCCGACTGGATTCAACGGAGGGAGGCATGGCGTTGCGAAGATCGGCGTGCAGCGCCGTATTTGAAAATAGTTCTTATTATTACATCAACGTCAGCCGCCCAGCCAGCCCTGCGCCTGGCTCAGGCCGATATCCGCAAGGCCGCCTCGAGACCGAAAGTCTGCGCAAACTGCTGTGCCGGCAATGGCCTGCCGAACAGATAGCCCTGCCCCTCCTCGCAATGCTCGGCCAGCAAGCGCTCGCGTTGCGCATCGGTCTCGATGCCCTCGGCGATGGTGCACAGGTCGAAGCTGTGCGCCACGTCCAGGATCGCCCGGATCACCGTGGCATCGCGTTTCGACTCCAGGATCCCGCTGACGAAGGAGCGGTCGATCTTGATGCGCGTGAGCGGGTGCGTCTTCAACAGGCTCAGCGACGCATAGCCCGTGCCGAAGTCATCGAAGGAGATGCCCACGCCATGCGCGCGCAGGCGCCGCAGGATCTCGAGCGCCGTATCGTCATTGTTCAGGACGATGTTCTCGGTGATCTCCAGTTCCAGCGCCTCGGGCGGCAGGCCGTGGCGCGCCAGCGTCTCCATGACCTCGGTCGCCAGGTCGCCCACGCGGAACTGCACGCCGAAAAGATTCACCCCGATGCGGAAATCATGGGCGCCGCTGCGCCGCCAGAAGGCGGCCTGGCTGCAGGCCTCGTCCAGCACCCATGAACCCACGGTGGCCGCCAGGGGTCCGCCCTCCAGCGAAGGCAGGAAAACCCCCGGCGCCAGCAAGCCCAATTGGGGATGCCGCCAGCGCAGCAAGGCTTCGGCGCCCGTCAGTTCGCCGCTCGCCAGCTTGATCTGCGGCTGGTAGAAAAGCAGGAACTCACCATTGGCGACCGCCCGGTGCAACTCCATGCCATACAGGCGCCGGGCCACGGCCTCCAGCCTCAGGTTGGGCACGAAGACGAAGATCCGGCCCCGGCCGACGGCCTTCGCCTTCACCAGCGCCAGGTCGGCATTGCCCACCAGCTCGAGCGCCTCATGGGCATGCAGCGGCGCCAATGCCACGCCGCAACTGGCGGTCAGCCGCAACTCCTGCCCCTGCACGGAAATCGGTTCGGCAACGCGCGCCAGTACCGCCTGCGCCAACTCGGTCGCCTGCTTGAGGTCCATGACGTTGGGCTGCAGGATGGCGAACTCGTCCCCGCCCAGGCGCGCGACCGTGTCGCAAAGCCCCACGGTGCGCGCCAGCCGGGCGGCCAGTTCGCGCAGGATCACGTCGCCCACCGCGTGGCCCATCGTGTCGTTGATGTCCTTGAAACCGTCCAGGTCCACCATGAGGATGGCCGCTGACGAGGGATGCGACAGCACCTCCTCCACGCGCCGATAGAAGATGCCGCGGTTGGCCAGGCCCGTCAACGGATCGAAGCTGGAGAGCTTGCGCAGGTCGTCGTTCTCGCGCTTGCGCGCCATGTCGGAATCGGCCTGTTGCGCGGCGGCGGCAAGCGCCGCGTTGGCGCGCTCCTGCTGGGCACGCGCCTGGGCCTCTTCGCGGGCATGCTCGGCGCCGACCTCGACCCGGCGCAACTCCAGCCGATCCCCCGCCATGCGGGCCAGCTCGCGCAAGCGGTCCTTGTCTTCCTCGCCGAAGTCACCATGCGGCTCGGTGTCGATGATGCACAGTGCGCCCAGCGGATGGCCTTCGGGCGAATGCAGGGGCACCCCGGCATAGAACCGGATGTTCGCTTCGCCGGACACCAGCGGATTGTCGTGAAAACGGTCATCCAGCCGCGCATCGGGCACGACCATGACATCGCCCTGGGTGATCGCGTGGGCGCAGAAGGACACGTCGCGCCGCATGTCCGTCACGCCCACGCCGACGCTGGCGGCGAAGAACACGTGGTCGCTGCCGATCATGTTGATGGCCGACACCGGCATGTTGAACATGCGCGATGCGATACGTACGACCGGGTCCAGGCTGGGCAGCGAATGCTGCGGATCCAGCCCATACTCCGAAAGCGCATGCAGCCTCTCGGATTCGTTCGGCAAAGGTGAGGGGCATTTCATCGAAAGCCTCCTGTCTGACTCTCCCTGTGCTGCGCCGTACGCGATTCCCCGGCGACACGCGGGCGAAACGCACAACGCCCACCTCCTGCCTTGCCGCCATCGCTGCGCGCGCCGCGGGAGGTGCCGTTTGAACTTTATCTGTTGTGCGCCACGAAACATCGCCCTCTTTCCCAAGGCGATTGGAACAGGCAACCAGGTATCGAAGTGTGACCAGCTCAAGGAAAAAAGCCAGTCACAGCTGTAACCAGCTGTTCCAACCTCCGAATTTAGCGCACGTTCTCGCGGTTTTCCAGCGCTTGGAATGCGTCGCCGGGCGATATGCTTGCGCCCGACGTGGCGGTCATCGTGTCCGCCCCGAGCCGAGACCCCCAATACCAACAACATGTCCCGTCCCGACACCCCCGCCAAGATCGCCTATCTGGGGCCCGCGGGCACCTGGTCACACCAGGCCTGCCTGGACCTCTTCGGCCGCCACACGGCCATCACGCCGCTGGACAAGGAGGCGCTCTTTGCCGCCTACGCCAGCGGGCAGGCCGACAAGATCTGCGTGCCGGTCATCACCTCCACCGTCGGCGTGACGCCCTACCTGGATCCCGTCCTGGCCCTGCCCGCGCCCTGCATCGTGGCCGAATACGCCCGGCAACTGGACTACAGCCTGCTCGCCAACCGGGGCGCCACGCTGGATGACATCCGCAACGTCCTCGCCCACCCCATCGCCCATGCCGAGGTCAAGCCCTGGATGGACCGGGTGCTGCCGCACGCCGGCCGTGTCCACACCGCCACCAACGGCGCCGCGGCGCAGGAGGTTGCGCGCAGCGGCTCGCTGGCGATGGCGTCCATGGGGCCGCGCGTGGGCGCAGCGGTATATGGCCTGGTCTCCCTGGCCGACGGCATCGAGCAGGGGCCGCACAACGTCACGCGCTGGTGGGTGCTGGGCCGCGAAACGCCAGCGCCGACGGGCCGCGACAAGAGCACGCTGTGCGTCGAGACGGACGACGAAGGCCTGTCCACGGCCCTGGCCACCCTGGTGAAGGGCGGCATACGCATCCTGACGGTCTATGAACGCCCCAGCCGCCGCTCGCTGGACACACACAGGTACGTCATCGACGTGGCCGGCCACCGCGGGGATGCCGCGCTGGCGGACGTGCTGACGCATTGCCCCGGCACGCGCGTCCTGGGCTCCTATCCGCGCACCTGCTGAGACAGGCCCGAGGCGGGCCGGAAGGCCGGTGCGCGTCAGGCGCCCTGCCGGTTGCGCCAACGCGCCAGCGCGTGAATGGCCAGCGGCCCCACCGACAGCACGATGATGATGAGCGACACCCAGTGCAGGTTCTGCTTCACCCACGGGATCGCGCCCAGGAAGTGGCCGGCCAGCAGCATCACGCCCACCCACAGCGCCGCCCCCACCACGTTGTAGGCGAAGAACGTGCGGCGGGGCATCCTGGCCAGGCCTGCGCAGAACGGCGCCACGGTACGCACGATGGGAATGAAGCGCGCCACGATGATGGTCTGCGCGCCGAAGCGCGCGAAGTAGCCAGCGGCCTTTTCCATGTGCGCGGGCTTCACGAGCTTGCGCGCCAGGATGCGCTGGCTGAGCGGCGAGTTGCCGATGCTGTAGTTCAGCGCATCGCCCGCGATGGCCGCCAACGTCACGGCCAGCAAGGGCAGCCAGGGCGACACGCCCGCCAGCCCCAGGAAGGCGCCGGCGGCGAAGAGCAGCGAATCGCCCGGCAGGAAGGGCATGATCACCAGCCCTGTCTCGACGAAGACGACCGCGCAGATGATGAAGGTGCCCAGCACCCAGTTCTGCGCCAGCAGGGCCATGAGGCCGTGCTCGCTGGTGAGCCAGGAAAAAGCGTCGATAGGGTTCATGATCCTGCGATAAGCAAAGAAACGGAAAGCAGCCTGCACTATACCGGCGGCGTGTCAAAACCATGTCAAGCCGGGGGATTTCATTTTCATTTCCGATGATTGTTTTTTCATTCTGGATTCACGCCGCCGTCACACACGGCAAACAGAATGCTGGCCTCGATCACCACCGATGGATAGAGGCAAATGAAGGACTGGAAACGGAACGCGATCGCCGCCGCGATGCTGAGCGCAATGGCGCTGATGGCGGGCTGCGGCAGCAGCAACGACGACGATGAAACGCCCCCCGTCACCGAGACGCCCGCGGAACCCCGTCCGCTGGAACTGACGATCCTCCACATCAACGACCAGCACTCCGCGTTGGACAGCTCCGACAGGACCCTCATGCTGAAGGACAGCACGGGCACGCCCACCGAGGTGGAAATCGCCTCGGCGGGCATGCCCCGCGTGAAGGCAGCCATCGACGCGCTGGCCGCCGAATCATCGAACGTGATCACCTTGCACGCGGGTGACGCCCTGACCGGCACGCTGTACTTCAATCGTGCCGGCGAGGCCGGACAGGCCGATGCCGCGCTGATGAACACCGTCTGCTTCGATGCGATGGCCGTGGGCAACCACGAATTCGACAAGGGCGACGCCGGCCTCAAAGGCTTCATCGACTTCCTCCACGCCGACACCTGCAAGACCCCGGTACTCAGTGCGAACGTGCAATTCGGAGAAAGCTCCCCGCTGCACGGCACCGGTCTGGTCAATCCATCGACGATCATCGAGCGCGACGGCCAGCGCATCGGCATCGTCGGCCTGACCATCGCCACCAAAACCAAGCAATCCTCCAGCCCGGATGCCACCACGACGTTCTCGGACGAAACGGAAGCAGCCCAGGCGCAGATCGACGCCCTGCGCGCCGATGGCATCGACAAGGTCATCGTCCTCAGCCACATCGGCTACCACTACGACAAGGACGTCATCGCCAGGCTGAGCGGCGTGGACGTCGTGGTGGGCGGCGATTCGCACTCGCTCCTCGGCCCGGACACGCTGGAGACCTATGACGTGGGCTCCCCGGAAGGCCCCTATCCCACCCGTCTCACCGACAAGGACGGCAAGCAGGTCTGCCTGGTGCAAGCCTGGGAATACACGAAGGTGCTGGGCGAGTTGAAGGTCAGCTTCGACGCCAACGGCGACGTGACCGCCTGCGAAGGCACGCCTCACGTCCTTCTGGGCGAGACCGTGACCGTGGGAGGCGCCGCGCCATCCCCCGAGGATCTCGCGGCGTTCCAAGCGGACCTGGCGGCCACCGGATACCTGCGCCAGCAGGCACCGGACGCCGGCGCCGAGGCCGTGCTGCAACCCTTCAAGGACAAGGTCGAGGTCTACAGCCGGAGCGAAGTGGCGCTGGTGACGCAGGAACTGTGCCGCCGCCGGGTGCCGGGCACCGGTGGAGACACCAGCAACTCCAGCGCCGCCTGCAACGCCGAAGGCAAGGTCGCCCAGCGCGGTGGCGATATCCAGCAACTGGTGGCGCAGGCCTACCTGGACATGGCCAACGACAGCTACGGCGGTGCCGACATTGCGCTCCAGAATGGAGGTGGCGTGCGCCAGCCCCTGAACCCCGGCCGCATCACCGCTGCCCAGGTCATCGAGGTGCTGCCGTTCGGCAACGTGCTGTGGCGCATGGAAGTCACCGGCGTCGAGGTCAAGGCAATGATCGAGGACGGCATGGACGCCGTCTTCCGTACCGGTGGGACTACCGGGCCCTACCCGTATGCGGGCGGCCTGCGTTGGGATGCCGACCGCACGCAAGCCAAGGGCAACCGCGCCAGCAACCTGGAAGTCCTGGACCAGGCCACCAACACCTGGTTGCCCTTGGACGAAACCCGCACGTACCGCCTGTTCCTGCTGAGTTTCCTGGCGGGCGGCGGCGACGGCTACACGACACTCGGCAACGTTCCCACCGACCGCCGCGAGGATATCGGTGCGCTCGACGCCGACGTCTTCCAGGCCTACATCGACAAGCAGCCCAGGGATCCAGGCACGGGCCTGCCCGTCCTGAACCGGGTGGCTGACGATCTCTACAGCACGAAATCGTTCACGGAGTAGGAACGACCGGCAGGCGCGGCACCCTCACCCGCGCCTGCCCCGATATCCCTTTCGTTCCAGGCGGCCCGCCGGCCGGCCGCCGTGGCACCTCAGCGCGGCAGCAACCGGGCGAAATCCCTGTCCAGCCGCGCCAAGGCATCGTCGATGTGGTCGCGGCGCGCGCTGGCCCAGCCGGCGTCCGCAGCCAGGCGCTTGCGGGCCAGCTCAAGCATGCGCGCCATCTCTGCCGCTTGCGGCCCGCCGGCGGTCGCCCGCGCCGCCACGATGGCGCGCGGATCCAGCGCGGCGCGGAACGCCGCCTCGTCCATGGGCAGGTCGGCCTGGTATTTCGTGCCCTTCACCGCCTCGCCGTAGATGCGCCGCGCCTCGGCGTAGGGGAAGTCGGGCGGGCGGATGCCGTGCTCGCGCGCATGGGTGACCACCTCGGACGCGAAATGGTGGCCCACCCGGAAGGGCAGGCCGTGATCCCGCATCAGCACGTCCGCCAGTTCCTGCGAGGCGGTCCAGTCGCTGTTGAGTTCCTCCAGCGCGCGATCCCGGTTGATCACCAGCGCCTTCAGCACGCGGTCCCAGCGCTTCAGCACGGCGATGGCGGCATCCACCATTGCAGCGTTCTGCGTCACGTCCTTGGGATCGGGCATGCCGGGCGTGATGTTGTGGGTCTGCAGGACCGGCCCCATGGCCAGCGTCAACGCCGTGGACGCCTCGCTGCGCGTGTTGTTGAGCAAACCCGGATTGCGTTTCTGCGGCATCGCGCTCGACACATAGGTATTGCCGCCGCCTTCCTCCAGCAGGATCCATGGGCGCGGCTGGGCATACTGCGTCAGCACGTCCTCGACGAAATTGCCGGCATGCAGGGCGATGGCGGTCACGATGGATGCCACCTCCACCGGCTGGTCCATGGCGGCGATCTGCGACGCGTCATAGGCGTTCTCCACCAAGGCGCCAAAGCCCAGGTAGTCGGCCATGCGCTGGCGGTCCAGCGGCCAGCCCGTGCCATTGAGCACCGTCGTGCCCATCGGGGACCGGTCTATCCGGGCATAGGCCTCGCGGATGCGTTCGGCATCGCGCTGCAGGCCGGCGGCATGGCCCAGCAGGTAATGGCCGTAGCTGTTGGGCTGGGCGGCCACGCCGTTGGTGTAGTTGGGCACGATGGTGTCCACGTGCTGGCTCGCCAGCTCGACCAGGGTGCCGGCGGTCTGGTTCAGTTGCGTGCTGAGCGCCAGCAGCTTGTCGCGCAGCATGGCCGCGCGGAAGGTCGCATGCATGTCCTGGCTGGAGCGGCCGGCATGCAGCAGGGTGATGTCCTCGCCCGCGGCCTTGATCAGCAGCGGCTCGAAGGTGATGACCGTATTCGGGCGCTTGGCGCCGGCAGCGTTGCCCGCGTCCAGCACCTTCTGCAGGCCGGCGGCCAGGCGCGGCGCCATGGCCTTGTCGAGCAGGCCTTGATCCGTATTGATCACCGCGGTGGCCTTGTTGATTTCCCCCAGCCAGAAGAACTCGTCACGGGGCGGTGCATCCGCGGCCTGCGCGGCAACGGCCACGCTCAGGAGCAGGACGGGTGCGGCGTTGCGCCCCAGGCGATGCAGGGTTTGTCTCATGCTGTTCTCGTTGTCGGGTGGGGAGCGAAAAATTCTAGCCCCGGCAGCCTGACATGCCGCTGGCAAGATTGCGACCACGCGTAACGATGGCGGCCGCGCCGCGCGGCGCAGGCCCCTACTGGCGCGCCACCACCCGCCCCGGATTGAATATCCCCTTCGGATCGAACAGCTGCTTGATGCGCGCCATCATCGCCATTTCCACCGGCTGCTTGTAGCCCGCAACGGTGCCCACGCGCAGCTGGCCCACGCCGTGCTCGGCGGAGATGGACCCGTTCATGCCGGCCACCACGTCATAGATGGCCTGCGAAATCGTCTTCTCCGACGCCCGCATGGCGCGGTACGCCTCGGCATCCGACCCTGCAGGGGCCGACACGTTGTAGTGCAGGTTGCCGTCGCCCACGTGACCGAAGACGAAGATGCGCGCCCCCGGCAGCACGCGCTGCACCGCGGCGCCCGCGGCATCGATGAACTCGCCGATGCGGGAAATGGGCAGCGAGATGTCGTGCTTCACGTTCTCGCCGTCCGCGGTCTGCGCCTCGGGCAGGTGATGGCGGATCTTCCAGAAGGCGGCCGACTGCGCCAGCGACGACGCAATGGCCGCGTCGGTGACGATGCCGTCCTCGAATGCCGCGCCCATCAGGGCCTCGAAGCGCGCCGTGGCATGCGCCTCGTTTTCCGCGTCGCTGGACTCGAGCAGAACGTAATACGGCGCCCTGGTCTCGACGGGGCTGCGCGCGCCGGCCATGTGATGCAGCACGAGATCCACCGCCGGACCGCTGATAAGCTCGAAGGCGGTCAGGCTGGCCGACAGGCAGGACTGCGCCAGCGCCAGCAGCTTCACCGCGCTGTGCGCGTCGGGCACGGCGGCGAACGCCGTCATCTGCGCGGCGGGACGCGGAAACAGCTTCACGGTGGCCGCGGTGATGATGCCCAGCGTGCCCTCCGCGCCGATGAAGAGCTGCTTCAGGTCATAACCGGTGTTGTCCTTGCGCAGGCCGCGCAGGCCGTTCCACACCTGGCCGTCGGGCAACACCACTTCCAGCCCCAGGCAGAGATCGCGCGCATTGCCGTAGCGCAGCACCTGGATGCCGCCCGCGTTGGTCGACAGGTTGCCCGCCAGCGTGCAGCTGCCTTCGGCCCCCAGGCTCAGCGGGAACAGGCGGCCGGCGCGCGCGGCAGCGTCCTGCACGGAAGCCAGCACCGCGCCGCCTTGCGCCGTCAAGGTGTTGTTGTAGGGATCGACATCGACGATGGCGTTCATGCGCGCCAGCGACAGGATGATGCTGTGGCCGCCGTCGTCCGGCACGCTGCCGCCCACCAGCCCGGTGTTGCCGCCCTGGGGAAACAGCGACACGCCGTGCTCGCCGCACCAGCGCACCAGCGCCGCCACGTCCTCGGTCCGCTCGGGCTGGACGAGCGCGATGCTGCGGCCCGTCCAGCGCTTGCGATAGTCGGTCAGGTGGGGCGCGAGCGCGTCCCGGTCTTCGATCACGCGCCCCTGGAAGGCGGCGCGCAGGGACTCGCTCAACGCGTGTGCCATGACACTTCTGCTCCTGTCGGTCTGCTGCGGGGCAAGGCTCAGTTCGGCTCGATGTTGGCGTCCTTCACCACGGCCTTCCACTTCTCGATCTCGGTGCCGATGAAGGCATCGAAGTCCTTGGGGCCCTTCACCATCGGCACCGCGCCCAGCTCGACCACGCGCTTCTGCATCTCGGGCTGCGCCATGGCCTTCTGGATGGCGTCGTCGATGCGCGCGATGATGTCGGGCGAGGTCTTCCTGGGCGCCAGGACGCCGAACCACGAACCCGCCTCGAAGTTGGGCACGCCGGCTTCCGCCATGGTGGGGACGTCGGGCAGGTTGGTGCTGCGCTGGGCGCTGGTCACCGCGAGGGCGCGCAGCTTGCCTGTCTGGATATGCGGCAGGGAGGTCGGCAGGTTGTCGAACATCAGGTTGACCTGGCCGCCGATCAGGTCGGTGACCGCCAGCGCGCTGCCCTTGTAGGGCACATGCACCATGTCGATCTTCTCGCGGCTCTTGAACATCTCGCCCGACAGGTGGATGGAGCTGCCGGCGCCGCTGGACGCGAAGCTGAGCTTGCCCGGATTCTTGCGGCCGTATTCGATCAGTTCCTTCACGCTCTTGACCGGCATCGACGGCGTCACCACCAGCACGTTGGGCACCGACGCCACCAGCGTCACCGGCGCGAAATCGGCAGCCTTGAAGCGGATGTCCTTGTAGATGCTGTAGTTGATGGCCTGCGTGCCCACCGTGCCCATCAGGAAGGTATAGCCATCGGCATCTGCCTTGGCCACGAACTCGGCGGCAATGTTTCCGGCCGCGCCCGGGCGGTTCTCCACGACCACCGTCTGGCCCACGGCCTTCTCGATGTGCGGGGCGATGAGACGCGCGACCACGTCGGTGTTGCCGCCCGCCGCGAAGGGGATGATGAGCCGCAGCGGCTTGGTGGGCCACTTGTCGGCGGCCTGCGCGGCCAGCGGCACGGTGGCGAGGGTGGCCGCACCCAGGCAGGCGGCCAGAAGGCGTTGCGTGTAAGGCTGGAACATCGCTTGTCTCCTTGATGTGTTGTGTGTCGTTGCGCGGCCCTTGCCACGCAACGATTGCGACATCTGCGCACGCGCGCCTCTTGCGGGCGGGCTGTGCGCGGGTACTGCCGGGTACGACTACGTCAGCCCGCGTCCTTGAGGTCGCGCGCCAGGCGTTGCAGCAGGCGGTCTATTTCCGCGTGATCCGTGGCATCCAGCCTGGGGCCGGGCGTGCGCATGCCGGCGTGCCGGATCGCGCCACGCCGCCGCAACACCTCCTTGCGCACCGCCACCCCCCATTGGCTCTGGTTCTCGTAGCTGAGCAAAGGCAGATAGCGGTCGAACACGTCGTGCGCCTCGTCCACCTTCCCCGCGGTGTAAAGGGCGTAGACCTGCGACAGCATCTCGGGATGCGAGAAACCCGCCATCGGCCCGTCGATCCCGCGCCCCAGCTCCAGCGGCAGGAACATGGCGTTGTTGCCGGTCAGGATCGCCACGCGGCGCCCGGGCAGGGCACGCAGCCTGGTGATCTTGGTGAGGCTGGGCAGGTCTTCTTCCTTGATGACCTGGATCTGTGCGTGGCGCGCGATCAGCTCGCCCATGATCGGCACCGACATCCAGGTGCCGGTGGAGAAGGGAAAATCCTGCAGCACGACAGGCACGTTGCCGATGCGCTTGAAAACCGCGTCGAAGTAGCCCAGCACCTCCTGCTCGGTGCGCAGGCCGCCTGGCGGCGCGATCATCACGCCCTGGGCGCCCTGGTCCATGACCAGCGCCGTCAATTCGGCCAGTTGCGCCACGCTGCTGTGGCTCACGCCGACCACCACCGGGCGGCCCTGCGCACGCTTCACGTAGCGCGCCGCCACGGCCACCGACTCCGCCTGGGTCAGCTTGTTGGCCTCGCCGGCCACGCCCAGCACCGTCAGGCCGCTGGCCCCGTGCTGGAAATAGAAATCCGTCAGCGTGTCCACGCTGTCTAGGTCGATCTCGCCGTTCTCCTTGAAGGGCGTCTGCGCGACGATATAGACGCCTTTGGCCTGGTCCAGCATGCGGTCTCCTGCGCCCGGCGGCAGCCGGGCTTAGTAAATTATTAGCGCTAATATTGCGACGCGAGGACCGTCTCTGCCATAGGGGCTTACGCGTAGTCGGCGGCCGGAAAAGGAAAACCGGGGCGGAATGCCTCAGGCGCTTTCCCGCCGCATCAGGGTGAAACCCACGTCCACGATGGGCGCGTCGACCAGCCTGCCTTCCAGCCGGTCCACGATGCATTGCGCCGCACGGGCGCCGATGGCCGAGCCGTCGATGCGCACCGTGGTGAGCGGCGGCGTGGTCGACATGGCATAGGCCTGGTCGCCGAAACCGACCACGGCCAGGTCCCGCGGCACGCTGCGGCCGCGCGCGGCCGCCTCCAGCAGCACGCCCATGGCGATCATGTCGGTGCTGCAGACGACGGCATCCACGGCCGGGTCGCGCGCGAGCAGGTCGGCCAGGCCACGCCGGCCGCCCCCCATGGTGGCGGGCGCACGCAGCAGCGCGATGGGCGGCTCGGGCGCCTGCGCAGCGATGAGCCCGCACTCCCGCCCCGCCGCGATGAAGCTGCGCAGGCGCCGGCCCGCGCGGGGATCGTCGCCCGCCACGATGGCCGGACGGCGCCGGCCCGTTTCGGCCAGGAAGCGCGCCACGCAGGCGCCGGCGGCCTCATGCGAGAAACCGATGAGCATGTCCACCGGGTCGGCGATCCAGTCCCAGGCCTCCACCACCGGGATGCGCGCCGCGCGCAGCTGCACGCGCGCGGCCTCGGTCAACACCGTGCGCATCAGCACGATGCCATCCGGACGTCGGCCAAGGATGGCTTGCAGGGCCGCCGCTTCCTTGTCGGCGTCATAGCCGCTCTCGGCCAGCATCATCTGGTAGCCCCGGTCGCTCAGGTGATGGCTGAGCGCCTGCAGGGCCTCCAGGAACACCGGGCTGCCCAGCGTGGGCACGACCACCGCCACCAGGCGGCTGCGGCCGCTGGCCAGGCTGCCGGCGATCAGATCCGGCACATAGCCCGTCTGCGCAATGGCGTCGCGGATGATGCGCACCGTGCGCTCGGGCACGTTGTCCGGCGTGTTGAGCACGCGCGAGACCGTGTGCATCGACATGCCGGCCACGCGCGCGACGTCGGCCAGGGTCACGCGGCCCGAGCCTCGGCGCGGACGGCGGGCAGGCGGCGCGTCGGACGGCGCGGCGTTCTCGCCCGCGGGCGCACGGCGCGTCGATCGCTTCGGGGTGGCGGACATCCAGGCTCCTGCACGTTGGAAATGGCACGGCGCCCATCATAAGGCCGGCCGCGCCACGTCCCCATCACGGTGCGCCGCATGCCGCGACACGGTGCGCCACGCGCCTGCGTGGCGCATGCGCGCGCCTCGCCAAGCCGCATGTATGTTCATTCCGCATAGGGTAGGTTCGAAAAAGAATTATGCCCACGCCGCCGTTGTTCACATAATTTGAACGCGAACGAGAGTCCGGGACGATGCAGCCAGGACCACGGAAGCGGCTGGCCAAGGGCTGCAACGCGGCGCGCGGCACGCCACTGCTTCAAGGGGGATTCCGACCCTGTTCGGTAGGGAGAGGCATGCTCGAACAACACCACATCAAGGCGGAAAAAATCATGAAGAAACTATTGTGCGCGCTATTCGCGGCCACCTTTTGCCAGGCCGCGCCGGCCCTGGCCGACACCTATCCTTCCAAGCCGATCAAGCTGGTCGTGCCGCTGGCGCCCGGCGGCACGGCCGACGTCCTGGGCCGGCTGCTGGCGCAGAAACTCAACGAGAAATACAGCCAGAGCGTCATCGTGGAGAACCGTCCCGGCGTGGGCGGCAACATCGGCGCGGAGAACGTCGCGCGTTCGGACCCGGACGGCTACACGCTGCTCTTCGGCACCATCGGCATCCACTCGACGTTCCAGATCTACAAGGACCTGAAATACAACCCCACCAATGATCTCAAGCCGGTCGTGATCCTGGCCGAGACGCCCAATGTGCTGGTGGTGCCCAAGAACGTGTCCCTGGCCAACACCGCCGCGATCATCGCGGAAAGCAAGGCCAAGCCGGAATCGCTGTTCTTCGGGTCGGCAGGCTTCGGCAGTTCCACGCACATGGCGGGCGAGCTGTTCCGCTTCCAGTCGCACGCGGCCATCTCGCACATTCCCTACAAGGGCAGCGGCCCCGCGCTCACCGACCTGGTGGCGGGCCGGCTGCAGCTGATGTTCGAGAACCTGCCCACCGCGCTGCCGCTCATCCAGGCCGGCCAGCTCCGCGCCGTTGCGGTCACCAGCGCCGAACGCGCGCCGAGCCTGCCGAACGTGCCGACCATCGCGCAGGACGGCCTGCCCGGGTATGCCTTCACGGCATGGTTCACGATCTCGGCGCCCGCCGGCACGCCCGACGCCATCGTCAGCAAGCTGAACAACGACATCCGCGCGGTCATGCTGGACCCGGCCCTGCAGCCCCGGCTGGCCGAGATGGGCGTGACGCCCGTGCCGGGCAACCGGGACGCTGCCGCCACGCGCGCCTTCATCGGCGAGGAGACGCAGAAGTTCGGCACCATGATCAGCCAGGCCAACCTCGTGGCCCAATGAGGCAGGATCAAGGCTGGGCCTAGCCCCACTGCTGGCGCAGCGCGGGCATCGCGGCTTTCAGCCGCTCGATGAACATCGACGAGATGCGCGACGGCGAGGAATCCAGCGCCGTCAGCAGCATCAGCTCGATCGGCAGGCTGGGTTCGAAGCGCTTGATGACCAGCCCGGAGCGGCGCAGGTGCATGGCCGCGAAGGGACTCACCAGCGCGGCACCCGCGCCCTGCATCGCCAGCAGGCACATCGTCATGGCGTAGCTCGTTTCGGCCGAGAGATGCGGCGTGATGCCTTCGTCGGCGAACATCTGCGCAATGGCCGTGTGCGACGCGCTGTCGCGCGACGGCAGGATCATCGGCACGCCCTCCAGGTCACGCACAGTGATGGAGCGCTTGCCCGCCAGGGCATGCGTCCGGTCCATCACGCACACCGTGTTCACCTCCACCAGCGGCTCGGCGTTCACCCCTGCCGTATCGATGGACTTCAACGCCACGCCCAGGTCCGCCTTGCCCGACACCACGCTGTGGCGGATGAGGCTGGAGTTCACGGTTTCCACCGAGATCCGGATGCCCGGCTCGTCTTTCAGGAAGCGTGCCGCGATGTCGGCCAGCGGCCCCATGCCGAAGGACGGCAGGCTGCCCACCACCAGCCGCCCGCTGTGCCCGCCACGCAACTCGGCAATGGTGTGGGCCACGTGCTCCAGGCCCGCATAGGTGCGCTCGATGGTGTGGAACAACACCCGGGCCTCGGGCGTGGGCACCAGCCGGCTCTTGCGCAGCTCGAACAGCTTGATGCCGATGTGGCGCTGGAAACGCGCGATCAATTTGCTCACCACCGGCTGCGAGGTGTGCAGCAGCACGGCGGCCTCGGTGGCCGTGCCGCGCAGCATCACCGCGCGGAAGGCCTCCAGCTCGTGGATCTTCAGGTTGTGCGCGGACAGCGGCGTTTCACTCATGGCGGGCGTTCTTGGGTAGGGATTGGCGGCTGTCACAGGGGTATGTCTGTTCGGCATGCCCGGCAGCGAAATAAACATTGGGAAGACATAGTCTAAATCGCTACAGTGAATCGGTACCAACAAAAAAACATTGCCGCGCCTGGGCGGCAATGCCTTCAAGGGGAAATGATGAGCCAGACGTTCGATCCCATCACGCTGGAGCTCCTGTGGACACGCATGATCTCCATCGTGGACGAGGCCGCCGCCGCCATGGTGCGCACCTCGTTCTCCACCATCGTGCGCGAGTCGAATGACTTCGCCTGCGTGCTGACCACGGCCGACGGACGTTCGGTGGCGCAAGCCACCAACAGCATCCCGTCGTTCATGAACACCATGCCGCGCACCATCCGCCACTTCCTGGACGCCTATCCGCTGGAGACGCTGGAACCCGGCGACGTGCTGATCACCAACGACATCTGGATGGGCACCGGCCACCTGCCGGACATCTCGGTGGCCAAGCCCGTGTTCCTGGACGGCAAGGTCGTGGCCTGGGCCGGGTCGGTGGCGCATGCCCCCGACATCGGCGGACGCATCCGCTCGGCCGATGCGCGCGAGGTCTACGAGGAAGGCCTGCAGATCCCGGTCATGAAGGTCATGCGCCGTGGCGAGATCGACCCCACCTTCGAAATGATCCTGCGCAAGAACGTGCGCGAGCCCGATCAGGTCATGGGCGACCTTTATGCCCAGTTCACCGCGCTGCGCATGATCGAGTCGCGCATGCTGGCGCTGCTGGAGGAGCGCAGGCTGGACACGCTGGACGGCCTGGCCGCCGAGATCCACGCGCGCTCGGAGAAGGCCATGCGCGATGCGATCCGCGCGCTGCCCGATGGCGAGTACCGCCACCACGCCGTCAGCGACGGCCTGGACCAGCCGGTGAAGCTGGCCATCACGCTGACCGTGAAGGGCGACGAGATCGAGGTGGACTACGCCGGCACCGACGGCCAGGTGCCGCGCTCGATCAACGTCTGCCTGGCCTACACCATCGCCTACACCTGCTACGGCCTGCGCGCCGTGCTGCTGCCCAACGTGCCCAACAACGAAGGCGTGATGGCGCCCATCCACGTGAAGGCGCCGCTGGGCAGCATCCTGAACTCCACCCCGCCCGCGGCGGGCGGCGCGCGCGCGCTCATCGGCCACTTCGTGCCGATGATGGTGATCGGCGCGCTGTCGCAGGCCATGCCCGAGCGCGCCATCGCGCAGGTGGGCTCGCCGCTCTGGTGCGTGAACCTGTCGGGCGTGCGCGAAACGGGCAGGCCCTTCACCAACCTCTTCTTCATGAATGGCGGCTACGGCGCCTCGCAGAAGCAGGACGGCGCCAACGTGCTGTCCTGGCCGAGCAACATCTCGTCGACCCCGGTGGAGATGATCGAGAAGATGTCGCCGCTGCACGTGCGCCACCGCAAGCTGCGCGACGACGCCGGCGGCGCGGGCCTGCATCGCGGCGGCACCGGGCAGGCGATCGCGCTGGAGAACCGCAACAAGACACCCATCGTCGTCAGCTTCATGGCCGAACGCACGCGCCCCGAGGCCGCGGCGCAGGGGCTGGCAGGCGGCGAGGCCGGCGCGCCGGGCGCGGTCATCCTGAACGGCAAGCCGGTCAATCCGAAGGTGCAGCACGTGCTGAATCCCGGCGAAGTGGTGGAACTGCTCACGCCGGGCGGCGGCGGCTACGGCCCGGCCAAGGACCGCAACAAGGACGCCGCGACGGCCGACCTCGCCGACGGCTACGTCACGCGCGCCGCGCAACACTGATTGGGGAATCATCATGACAGCAGGCAAATACTCCCTGGGCATCGATATCGGCGGCACGTTCACCGACATCGTGGTCTACGACGACATCAGCGGGAAATCCGTCTCGCACAAGGAACTGACCACGCCGCACGCCCCCTATGAAGGCGCGGTGCGCGGCGTGCGCACGCTCTTCGAACGCGAGAAGATGGCCTATGCCGAGGTCGACCGCGTCATCCACGCCACCACGCTCTTCACCAACGCGCTGATCGAACGCAAGGGCGCGACCACCGGCCTCATCACCACTGCCGGTTTCCGCGACACGCTGGAAATGGCGCGCGAGCACAAGTACGAACTCTTCGATCTCCACATCGAACTGCCGCGCGTGCTGGTGCCGCGCCGCCACCGCCTGGAAGTCACCGAGCGGATGGGACCGGACGGCACGGTGCTGCAAGCGCTGGACGTCCAGCAAGCGGTGGAGCAGGCCGGCCGCCTGGCCGAGGCCGGCGTCTCGTCGGTCGCCATCGTCTTCCTGCATGCCTATGTGAATCCGGCGCACGAACGCGCCGCGCGCGAGGCCATCCAGAAGGCGCACCCCGGCCTCTTCGTGTCGATCTCCTCGGACGTGTCGCCGCAGATCCGCGAGTTCGAACGCACCTCCACCACCGTCGCCAACGCCTATGTGAAGCCGCTGGCCGACGGCTACCTGGACCGCATGTGCGCCGAGATCGCCAAGCTGGGCATCGGCGCGCCGCTCTTCATGATGCTGTCCAACGGCGGCCTGACCCACGTGGCCGAGGCCAAGCGCGTGCCCATCCAGCTGCTGGAATCCGGCCCCGCCGCGGGCGCGCTGGCCGGCGCCTTCTTCGGCCACAGCGCGCAGGTCGATGACATCCTGGCCTTCGACATGGGCGGCACCACCGCCAAGCTCGCCATCGTCGATGGCGGCGTGCCGCTCATCGCCCATCACTTCGAGGCCAGCCGCGAGAAGCGCCTGACCGAAGGCAGCGGCCTGCCGATCTCGATCTCCACCATCGAGCTCATCGAGATCGGCGCGGGCGGCGGCAGCATCGCGCACCTGGACGCGCTGGGTCTCCTGAAGGTCGGTCCGGAAAGCGCCAGCTCCAACCCCGGCCCCGCCTGCTATGGCCGCGGCGGCGCGCAGCCCACCGTCACCGACGCCAACCTGGTGCTGGGCTTCCTGGACCCCGCGGCCTTCGCCGGCGGCACCATGATCATCGACGTTTCCAAGGCCGAAGACGCCATGCGGCCGCTGGCCGAGCGCTCGGGCATGGACGTGCCCGAGTTCGCCTGGGGCATCCACTCCATCGTCAACGAGAACATGGCCGCGGCGGCGCGCGTGCACGTGGCCGAGCGCGGCCACCACGCCGGCCGCTTCGCGCTGCTGCTGACCGGCGGCGGCGGCCCCCTGCACGGCTGCGAAGTCGCCCGACGCCTGGGCATCCGCCAGGTCGTCTGCCCGCCGGGCGCGGGCGTGGCTTCGGCGCTCGGCCTCTTGATGGCGCCCGCGCGCATCGACCGCATGGTCAGCGTCGGCTGGAAGCTGGAAACCGTGGACTGGAAAGAACTGGAACAGGCCTACGCGGACATCGAGAACGATGCGCGCCAGGTCATCGAATCGACGCTGCCCGGCCAGGGCGCGAAGGCCCAGGTGCAACGCGCCGCCGACCTGCGCTTCGTGGGCCAGGGCTTCGAGGTGATCACCGACCTGCCCGCCGGCCCCTATGGCCGCGGCAGCTACGACGGCATCCGCGAGGCCTTCCTGGCGAACTACGCCAAGACCTTCGGCCAGCTGCCGCCCAGCGGCGAGATCGAAGTCATCAACATCCGCGTGGCCGTCTCGGCCCAGGCCGGCAGCGGCTCGCTGGACGTGCAGACCAGCTCGGTGGCGGCCACGCAGGCCCTGACCGGACAGCGCCGCATGTACCTGGGCGACCGCCAGGCCTATGCCGACGTGCCGGTCTACGAGCGCAGCGCCCTGCAGGCCGGCCAGGCCATCGCCGGCCCGGCCATCGTGCAGGAAGCCTCCTCCACGCTGATCATCCCCGACCTGGCGCGCGCCACCGTGGACGCACGCGGCAACCTGCTGGTCGACCTGCAGCCGCAACAGGACGGCCGCGCCAACCTTTCTTCCCGCGAGGCTGAACGTGAACATGCAAACTGAAGCCGCGTTCCCGGCCACGGCCCAACGCGAAGGTCCGCTCAAGCGCTTCCGCGTGCTGGACCTGACGCGCGTGCGCGCCGGCCCCACCTGCATCCGCCAGTTCGCCGACTGGGGCGCCGACGTCATCAAGATCGAAAGCCCCGACCACATGGAGGTCAGCGATGGCTGGGGTGGTCTGCGCGACGGCCCGGACTTCCAGAACCTGCACCGCAACAAGCGTTCGATCACGCTGAACCTGAAAGACCCCAAGGGCCGCGAAATCTTTCTTGAGCTGGTGAAGCAGGCCGACGTGGTGGCGGAGAACTTCCGCCCCGACGTGAAGTTCCGCCTGGGCATCGACTATGAAACGCTGAAGGCAGTGAACCCGCGCATTGTCTATGCCAGCATCTCGGGCTTCGGCCAGGACGGCCCCTATGCCAAGCGGCCGGGCTTCGACCACATCGTGCAGGGCATGGGCGGGCTCATGTCCATCACGGGCGATCCTTCCCATGGTCCCATGCGCACCGGCATCGCCGTGGCCGACACGGGCGCCGGGCTGTATTGCGCCATGGCCATCATGACCGCCTTGCTGGAACGCGAGGAGTCCGGCCAGGGCCAGTGGGTGCAGGTGTCGCTGCTGCAGGCCATGATCGCCATGTGCGACTTCCAGGCCGCGCGCTGGCTGTTCCTGAAGGAGATCCCCGGCCAGCCCGGCAACAACCACCCCACCTCGATCCCCACCGGGGTCTATCCCACCGCCGACGGCTACATCAACATCGCCGCGGGCGAGCAGGCCATGTTCCGGCGGCTGTGCACGGCGCTGGAGGTGCCCGAGCTGATGGAGCGTGAGCCCTACAGCACCGAGCAGGGCCGTTCCGACAACCGCGTCGCCTTGAATGCCGAGCTGAGCGCGCTCACCCGGCAGCGCAGCACCGCCGACTGGATGGTGCGCATGGAGGAATGCCACGTGGCGGCGGGTCCCATCAACCGCATGAACGAGGTCTTCGCCGACGCGCAGGTGCGGCACCTGGGCATCGCCACGCCGGTGAAGCACAAGCGCATCGGTCCGGTGGAGGTCGTGGGCCAGCCCTTCATGATGAGCCGCACGCCCAGCCAGGTGCGCAGCGCGGCACCCGACCGGGGCGAGGACACCGAGGAGATCCTGCGCGAGCTGAACTATTCGGCCGGGCAGATCGCGGCCCTGCGGGAACAGGGCGTGCTGTGAGGCGTCACGGTTCAGGCCTCAGGACGTGAACGCATGCTGACGATCATCGACGACGGCAAGCCGGCGCCCGCGCCGGTCTTCCAGGCGCGCATCCCGGTACGCTGGGGCGACCTGGATGCCGACGGCCACGTCAACAACACGGTGTTCCTGCGCTACGTGGAAGAAGCGCGCATGCAATGGGCGCAGGCCCTGTCGCTGGCCGCGTCCGCCCCCGGGCTCACGCCGGTGGTGGCGAACCTGGCCTGCGAATACCTGGCGCCCCTACACTATCCCGCGACGGTCATCGTGTCGATTGCCTGCGCGCATGCGGGCAACAGCAGCCTGCAGCTGCTGTTCTCGCTGCATGTCCCGGCCGACGCGGCCGACCTCGCGCCCGCGCTGCATGCCCGTGCGCGCATCACCTGGGTCTGGCTGGACGCCGGCACGGGCCGGCCGCATGCCATGCCAGAGTCCTTGCGCGCGGCCTGCAGGGCCGCCGCGCCCTCCCCTCCCTCATCGGCGGACTGATCCGCCACGCACCAAGGAGCAGCACCATGTCCGAGCAACAGGGAAGCGTCGTCGCACAGAAGGACGGCGCCATCGGCTGGGTCATCTTCAACCATGTCGAGAAACACAACGCCGTCTCGCTGGACATGTCGGCGGCCGTGCCCGGCATCATCGCCGGCTTCGACGCAGACCCGGACGTGCGCGTGGTCGTGCTGAAAGGCGCGGGCGAACGGTCCTTCATCGCGGGCTCGAACATCTCCACCTTCGACGCCGTGCGCACCGACGCCGCGCAGAACGAGAAATACCAGGCGCTGTCGCAAGGCTCCTATGACTCGGTCTACCACTGCGGCAAGCCCACCATCGCCATGGTGCGCGGCTACTGCATCGGCGGCGGCATGGACTACGCCGCCAGCTGCGACATCCGCATCTGCGCCAGCGATGCCGTGTTCGCCATCCCGGCGGTGAAGCTGGGGCTGGGCTATGGCTACCAAGGCCAGATCCGCCTGAACCGCCTGATCGGCAGCGCGCAGGCGCGCGACCTGTACTTCACCGGCAGGCGCTATGACGCGCAGGACGCCTTGCGGGTGGGACTGGTGCACGAAGTGGTCGAGCCGCAAGCGCTGGAAGCGCGGGTGCGTGAGTACGCGCAAGGCATCGCCGCCAATGCGCCGCTGACGCTACGCGCATTGAAGCGCGTCTTCCTGGAGTTGGAACGCGAGCCTGCCGAACGTGACATGGATGCGGCGCACGAGATGATTGCCGCGTGCTACGCGAGCGAGGACTACAAGGAAGGCAAGGCGGCGTTCGCGGAGAAGCGCAAGCCCGATTTCAAAGGGAAGTAACCGCGTTGCATTCCATCAGAAAGGTGGTTCACGATGCCGACGACGAGCGCTTTTTCCTCTGCTCCCAGCGGTCGTCGGTGGGGTAGCCACGCAACTCCTCAAGCTCCCGTTCGAGCCTTAACTGCTCGTCGATGAGTGCAAATAGCGCTGATACCGCCCAATTTTGGGAGTGCGAACCTAGCGCTGCATCGCCAGGATCCGCTGAGTTGGCTTTGGCGTTTGCCTTGCTCAAAACCTCGGACAGGCGCTTTTCCATGTCTCCCTTGAATTCCAAGCGGCGTTCCAGACTTCTCAGTCTTTCAGCGTGAGCAGCTTGTGCGCGGTTCGCGACAGCCGCGCCCAGCAAAGCGCCTGCAAGCGCACCGAAGACGACGCTGCCGAACCGAGCAGCATGGAAATAGGCATCGTTTATTTCGTTGAATTCTGGTACGTCAATCCGTATCTGGTCCGCAATCCCTGCTGACACATCCAGCAGATATCCAACTCCCACGGAAACGAATGCAAGGATGAGGAAATAGCCTGGCCGCGCGTGCGCCTTTGCGCCGATCATGTAGAACAAACTCATCGCAAAACACAGCACGAGCACTATCAGGAAAACCTGCAGCATCATTTTTTCTCTCTGCTTTTCAAATCACCGTCGCTCGTCCGCCCTGCCTGCTTCCCATCAGCGCCCGCGACAGTTTCCCCGCCACGGCCAGCACCACTTCCCGGTGCTGCGTCAGCACCGCCTCGCTCAGACGCGAGATCGGGCCCGAAATGCAGATGGCGCCGAACAGCGCCCAGTTCATGCCATAGACAGGCGCGGAGATGCTGGACACCTCGGCATCCCGTTCGCCCAGCGACATCATGTAGCCCGCGCGCCGGATGGATTCATACGGTTCGCCGGGCTCGCCCGAGAACGCCAGGATGACGCGTCCCGGACTCCCCCGGTCCAGCGGCAAGCCCGCCCCCAGCCGCACATGGTGGCGGATGGCCTTCGGGCCCTCCACCCGCACCACGCAGATGCGCTGGTTCCCTTCGCGCACATAGAAGGTCGCGCTTTCCCCAGTCGCCAGGCTGAGCTCGCGCAGCAGCGGCTCGACCACGTCATGCACGTTGAAGGTGGCCTGGTAGCACGCGCCCAGCCAGCCCGCGGCGCGCGCCAGCCGCCAGGTGCCGTCGGCGCGCTGGGCCAGATAGTCGTCCATGGCCAGCGTGCGCGCCAGGCGCAACACGGTGGAACGGTGATAGCCCGTGCGCCGGCTGAGCTCAGCCAGCGACAGGTGGGCGTCTTGCACCCCGAAGGCCTGGAGGATGCGCATGGCGCGGCGGACGGCAGTGACGCCCTCACCCGCGTCGGCGGCGGGATCGTCTTGCGCGATATCGTTCATGGCATGGAACATGTTCTGCTGTGCGAAACGCTATTGTACAGAGCGGAACATACGCTGAGAATGCAGTCACACCAAAACAAGATCGGAGACTGCAATGAAGACCTTGCGCGTCGCGCTCGTGGGCCTGGCCCTGGCCTGCTCCGCCCTGCCCCTGGCCACCCAGGCCGCGTATCCCGAAAAACCCATCCGCCTCATCGTGCCCTTCCCACCCGGCGGCGGCACCGATGCGCTGGCGCGCGCGGCCGCCAACAAGGTGGCCAGCGATACCGGCTGGCGCATCGTCACCGAGAACCGTCCCGGCGCGGGCGGCAACCTGGGCGTCGACATGGTGGCCAAGGCCCCGGCCGATGGCTATACGCTGGTGCTGGGCCAGACCAGCAACCTGTCGATCAACCCCAGCCTCTACCCCAACCTGCCCTATGACCCGCAGAAGGACCTGACGCCCATCGGCCTCATCGCCGATGCGCCGCTGGTGCTGGCCGTGGCAGCCAACTCCCCCTACAGGACGCTGGCCGACATGGTGGCCGACGCCAGGCGCCAACCCGGCGTCCTGAACTACGCCAGTTCCGGCAACGGTACGGTCTCGCACCTGGCCACCGAACAGTTCCAGAAGGCCGCCGGCATCCAGTTGACGCACATCCCGTACAAGGGCGCATCGCAGGGCGCGAACGACCTGATCGGCGGCGCGATCCAGATGTACATGTCCTCGGTGCCGACGCTGATCGGCCACATCCGCAACGGCAAGATGCGCGCGCTGGCCGTGACCTCGCGCGCGCGTACCGCCGACCTGCCCGACGTCCCCACCTTCGCCGAGTCCGGCGTGCCCGGCTTCGAGGCCGTCACCTGGTTCGGCCTGGCCGGCCCCGCAGGACTGCCGCCAGACGTGGTGCAGGCCCTGAACGCGGCCTTCGCCAAGGCGGTGAAGGATCCCGCCACGCAACAGCATTACCAGACCCAGGGCGCCGCCGTGCTGACCAGTTCGCCGCAGGAATTCAGTGAGCTGATCCGCAAGGAAAGGACGCGTTGGGAACGCATCGTGCAGGAATCGGGCGCGCGCGCCGACTGATGCACCCACTTCATTCTTCCCTCGCAGACCCATCATGAACCAACTTCCCGACATCATCCGTGACTTCGAACGCGTCAGCCCCGAAGTCGTCAAGCAGGCAGCCGGATTCCAGGCTGCCATCCTGGCCGACGTCGCCGGCCGCCGCGGCACGCTGCACGCCCGCGTGGCGCCCGTGCAGGAACGCATGGCGCTGGCCGGCCCGGCCTTCACCGTCGAGGTCCGCCCTGGCGACAACCTGATGATCCACGCCGCCATCGCCCTGGCCAAGCCGGGCGACATCATCATCGTCGACGGCAAGGGCGACCAGACCGCGGCGCTGATGGGCACGCTGATGCTGAGCGCCTGCAAGAAGCTCGGCCTGGGCGGCGTCGTCATCGACGGCGCCATCCGCGACAGGCTGGAAATCCTGGACCTGGGCTTCCCGGTCTTCAGCGCAGGCTTCAACCCCGCCGGTCCCACCAAGTTCGTGCCGGGCCGCATCAACCACCCCGTCTCCGTGGGCGGTGTCGCCGTGCAACCGGGCGACCTCATCGTCGGTGACGCGGACGGCGTGGTCGTCGTCGAACGCGCCAAGGCGCCCGCCATGATGGCGCTGGCGCAGAAGAAAGTGGCCGACGAGGCCGCCCGCCTGGAAGCCATCGCGCGCGGCGACACCGCGTCGACATGGCTGCCCGCGGCCCTGCGCGCGGCAGGCGTCCTGAAGGAAGGAGAGTCGCTGTGACACGCGGCACCATCCTCGTCACGGCTGCCGACCTGGCGCCCCAGGCCGTGGCGCTGCTGGACGGCTACGACGTGGTGTACGCCGGCAAGACACCGGCAGAGGCCGACATCGTCGGCCTCTGCCGGCAGCACGACCCTGTCGCCATCATCGTCCGCTACAGCGGCGTGTCGCGCGCCGCCATCGAGGCCGCGCCGTCGCTGAAGGTGATATCCAAGCACGGCAGCGGCACCGACACCATCGACAAGGCAGCCGCCCAGGCGCATGGGGTCGCGGTGGTGGCCGCCGTCGGCGTGAATGCGGCCGCCGTGGCCGAACAGGCACTGGCGCTGCTGCTGGCCTGCGCCAAGTCAGTGCCGCGGCTGGATGGCCGCATGCATGACGGTCACTGGGACAAGGCCACGCACAAGAGCCTGGAGCTGCAGGGCCGCACCGTCGGGCTCATCGGCCTGGGCGCCATCGGCCTGCGCTTTGCCAAGATGGCCCACGCGCTGGATGTGCAGGTGATCGGCCACGACCCCTACGCACGCGACCTGCCCGCCTATGTGCGCGCCGTGGACCTGGACACGCTCTGGCGGGACGCCGACGCCATCTCGCTGCACTGCCCGCTGACCGACGACAACCGCGGCCTCATCAACGCCGCCACGCTGGCACGCTGCAAACCCGGCGTCATCGTGGTCAACACGGCCCGCGGCGGCCTCATCGACGAAGCCGCGCTGCTGGCGGCGGTGCGCAGCGGACAGGTGCGCGCCGCGGGCCTGGACAGCTTCGCCGTCGAACCCATGACGGCAGGCCATCCCTTCCAGCACCAGCCGGGTTTCATCCTCAGCCCGCACATCGGCGGCGTCACGAGCGACGCCTATGTGAACATGGGCATCACCGCCGTGCGCAACGTCCTGGACGTGCTGTCTCGCAAAGGCCACGCCCAGACCCTCTGACAGAGCGCCACCGCAGTCATCATTCCAATAACCGGAGACAACCCCATGACCCCTCGCAACGCCATCGCGGCGATGTGCCTTGCAGCCCTTTCCCTGATGGGTACAGCCGCTCACGCTGCCTTCCCGGAACGGGCCATCACCATCGTCGTGCCCTACGCGCCTGGCGGCGCCTCCGACACCGTCGCCCGCCTGCTCGCCAATCGCATGGCCGACAAACTGGGCACGAGCATCGTCGTCGAGAACAAGCCTGGCGCCAGCGGCACCATCGGCGCCAATTTCGTGGCGCGCGCGCCGGCCGATGGCTACACCATCCTGTACGACGCCACGCCCTACTCCATCAACCCGCAACTGTTCGCCAAGATGCCCTTCGCCGCGGACGCCCTGCAACCGCTGTCGCTCGTGCTGCTGCAGCCCAACACGCTGATCGTCAAGCCCGACTCGCCCTTCAAGGACGTGACGTCGCTGGTGGAAGCGGCCAAGGCCAAGCCCGGCACGATCAATTTCGCCTCCGGCGGCAGCGGCACCGTGCAACGCCTGGCTGCCGAACTGTTCCGCCAGCAGCGGGGCCTGGACATGGTCCACATCCCCTACAAGAGCGGTGGCCCTGCCATCGTCGACGTGATGGGCGGCCAGGTGGACTTCATGTTCAGCACCGTGGCCGCGGCGTATCCGCTGGTCTCCACCGGCAAGCTGCGCGCGCTGGCGGTGTCCTCTGCGCAACGGTCCGAGCGCCTGCCCGACGTGCCCACCGTGGCGGAATCGGGCGTGCCGGGCTACGAAGCCTATGAATGGAACGGCCTGTTCCTGCCCAAGGGCACGCCCGAGGCCGTGAGCGCCAAGCTGCACGCCGTGCTGGTGCAGGTGCTGGATGAGGCAGAGGTCAAGCAGCGCCTGTCGGACCTGGGCGCGCAGCCGGCAGGCTCCACCCCCGCCGACTTCTCAGCCTTCCTGCGGAAGGAAAGCGCCAAGTGGGCAGAGGTCATCGAGGCAGGCAAGATCAGCCTGGATTGAACGATGCCCCGCCGCCATGGCGCCATGGCGGCGCTCCCTTCCGGTTTGCCAACGACGGTTTCCCGCATGTTCCTGCTCAACGCTCCCCTCGTCAGCGATCTCGCACTGTTCACGTCCCTGCCCGAGGCTTTCCGCCGGCACGCCCGCAGCGACTGGGCCGACGCCAATCGTGGCGGCGCCCTCACGGACTCCTTCCTGGAAGGCCCTGTCTTCGACCGCGCGGGCAACCTGTACGTCACGGACATTCCCTGGGGCCGCATCTTCCGCATCGATCCCGCAGGCGAATGGACGCTGGTCGCCGAGTACGACGGCGAACCCAATGGCATGAAATTCCTGGACAGCGGCACCCTGCTCATCACCGACTACAAGAACGGACTGATGCGGTTGGACATCGCCTCCGGCAAGGTCGGTGCGTTCCTGGCACGCCGCAACAGTGAACGCTTCAAGGGCGTGAACGACCTGGTGTTCGACACCGCGGGCAACCTCTACTTCACCGATCAGGGGCAAAGCGGCCTGCATGACCCTTCCGGACGCCTTTACCGACTGAGGCCGAGCGGGCAACTGGACCTGTTGCTGGCCAACGTCCCCAGTCCCAACGGCGTGGCCTTGTCTCCGGATGAACGCGTGCTGTACCTGGCAGTGACGCGCGGCAACTGCGTCTGGCGCGTGCCGCTGCTGCCGGACGGCAGCGTCGCCAAGGTCAGCCAGTTCTTCACGTCCCATGGCGCGAGCGGTCCCGATGGCCTGGCGGTGGACCAGCAGGGCCGCCTGCTGGTCGCCAATCCCGGACTGGGCTACGTGTGGGTGTTGAATCACCGGGCGGAGCCGGTGCAGGTCCTGCGCGGACCCGAGGGATGCTCCACGACCAACCTGGCGTTTGGCGGCGCCGATGGCCGCGACCTGTATGTGACCAACGCCACGCATGGGCAGATCCTGCGCGCGCGGCTCGACGTCGCGGGCCTGCCGCTGTCCTCCGGCGCGAGCCACTGATCGGCCGCGGCCAGCCCCGGGGAAGTGGGCCCTGGACGGCCCTACCCCGCCTGCCGCCCGTAGGCCGCCCAGTAGACGAGCGCCACCAGCGCGCCACCCACCATGTTGCCCGCCGTTGCCGGCCCCAGGTTGCCCAGGATCGCGGGCAGGCTCATCGGCCCCGCGTCGCCGCTCGCGGCCTGCACCATCCACGCGTAGGGCAGCAGGTACATATTGGCGACGGAGTGCTCCAGCCCGGCCGCGACAAACGCCGCGACGGGCAGCATCAGGCCGGCTATCTTCTGCGTGACGGTGCGGCCCGCGGCAGCCAGCCAGACGGCCAGGCACACCAGCATGTTGGCCAGCACGCCGCTGGCGAACGTGGCCAAGAAGCCGTTGCCGACCTTGTTCCCGCCCAACGCCAGCGCCGCGCGCCCGACCGAGCCTTCGCCCGCCTCATGCAGGCCGGCTCCCATCGCCATCGCCGCCAGGGCCACCGAACCCAGCAGATTGGCCGCATAGACGATGCCCAGCGCGCGGGCCGCCTGCCCCAGTCGAATCCGCCCCGCCGCCACGGGCCCGGCGAACAACATGTTGCCAGTGAAGAGTTCGGCGCCCGCAAGGATCACCAGGGCGAGCCCCAGGGAGAAGACGGCCCCCGCCAGCACCTGGCCCAGCCCGTGGGGCAACGCCTCCGCACCCGCCAGGGCGACGGTCGAGAAAAGGCCCCCCAGGCCGATGTAGGCGCCCGCCAATATGCCCAGCATGACGAGCACGCGCGGCGGCAACGCGGCCTTGCCTGCTAGCCCGTCGAACACCTCTTCGAGCAAGGCGGGCGGTGACGGCAAGGAGGTGTCCTGGCTCATCCGCCGCTCCCTGGGGCGCGATCCGGGCCGGCGCGTACCGGCACCGACTTCGCCGCGGGCGTCTTGCTCTGCTCGGCGTACTGCCACAGCGGGATGAGGCCGTTGCACTCGGGGTAGTAGGCCGCGCAGGTGCCGGCCGGCAGGTCATAGTCGATGACCCGCAAGCCGCCCAGGGTGCGCAACACCCCGTCGTCCACCGCCGTCGTCAGCCGCGCGTCGCCGTGCTCGGGAATGCCCAGGCGCTCGCGGTCCTGGCGATTCATCATGATGATCATCCGTGAGTCGTGGATGCCGCGCAGCCGGTCGTCGTAGCCGTACACCGTGGTGTTGAACTGGTCGTTCGAGCGCAGCGTGACCAGGCGCAGAACGTTCGGGTCCCGACCATCGTCGAAGCTGGACGACAGCGCCTGCGGCAACAGGAAGTGCGCCTTGCCACTGTCGGTTTCCCACTCGCGACGGCGCGCTGCCACGTCGCGCGGGAAGCCGCCCGGCACGTCCAGGCGCGCGTTGAAGTCGTGGAAGTCCTTGGGAAAGAGGAACGCGATCTCATCCCGCACCCGCGCATAGTCGTCCGCCCATGCGCCCCAGGGCACCTTGGGATTGGGCGGCAGCGCGGCCTTGGCCAATTCCGCCACGATGCGCGGCTCGGACAGCAGGTTCGCGCTGGCGGGCGCGTGCTTGCCGCGCGAGGCATGGATGCAGGTCGTGGAATCTTCCATGGTCACGATCTGCGGCCCCGTGGCCTGCTCATCGATTTCCGACCGCACCAGCGTCGGCAGCAGATAGGTCGTGCCCGCGGTGATGAGATGGCTGCGATTGAGCTTGGTGGCGATCTGCACCGACAGGTCCATGCTGCGCCATGACGCCTCCATGACGGTGGTATCCGGGATGGCCCGGATGAAGTTGCCGCCCAGGCTGATGAACGCCTGGATGCGGCCGGCCACCACATCCTCGCAGGCCTCCACCGTATTCAGTCCATCCTCGCGCGGCGGCGTGAATCCATAGCGCTCGCCCATGGCGTCCAGCGGCACGAGCGCGGTCTTCTCCGCGATCCCCACCGTGCGCTGACCCTGCACGTTGGAATGGCCGCGCACGGGACAGATGCCCGAGCCTGGCCGGCCGATGTGGCCGCCCATCAGCAGCAGGTTCACCAGCGTCTGCACGTTGTCCAGGCCCAGGCGATGCTGAGTGAGCCCCATGCCATAGATGGCGATCACCGAGCGGGCCCGCGCGAAGGTATCGCCCGCGGCCTCCAGCGCGGCGCGCGGCAGCCCTGACTCGCGCTCGATCTCCGGCCATGCGGTCCTGCGCACCAGGGCCTCGAATTCCGCGAAGCCGGTGGTGTGATGGGCAATGAAGCCTTCGTCGAGCACGCGCGCCCCGCCGGTTTCACGTGCGGCGTCGTCCATGGCCAACAGGGTCTTGGCCATGCCCATCATGGCCGCGATATCGCCGCCGGCGCGCACCTGGTGATACTGCGTCGCGATCTGGGTGGGAGTGTTGCTCAGCATCTGGCCCGGGTGCTGGGGATTGACGAAGGTCTCCCAGCCGCGCTCGCGCAGCGGATTGAACACCACGATGGGCACGTCGCGCTCACGGGCCAACTGCAGCGAATGCAACAGGCGCGGCGAGTTGGTGCCCACGTTCTGGCCGAAGGACAGGATGCAATCGGTCTGCTCGAAATCTTCCAGCAGCACCGTGCCCACCGGCGTGCCCAGGCTTTGCGCCAGGCCGACCGAGGTGGTCTCGTGGCACATGTTCGAGCTGTCGGGCAGGTTGTTGTTGCCGTACAGCCGCGCCAGCAGCTGGTACATGAACGAGGTTTCCAGCGATGCGCGCCCCGAGGCATAGAACACCACACGCTTGGGGTCGTAGCCCTTGAGCCTGGCGCCGATATCGGCGAACGCTTCGTCCCAGCCCACTGCAATGTACTTGTCGCTGGCCGGGTCGTAGCGCATCGGATGCGTGAGACGCCCCTCATTCTCCAGGTCGAAGTCCTGCCACGCCAGCAGTTCGGTCACCGTGTGGCGCGCGAAGAAATCCGGCGTGGTGCGCTTGGGCGTCAGGTCCCAGAAGGTTGCCTTGGCGCCGTTCTCGCAGAACTCCGCTGTGTGCGGCTCGCCCGGCTTGGCCCAGGCACAGCTGGTGCACATGTATCCCTTGGGCTTGTTGTGTTCGCGCAGCAGGGCGGGGATGCTGGCATACGCCCGCTGGCGCGTCGAATGCTTGACCAGGGACCTCACCGATCCCCATCCGCCCGTGGGCTGGTCGCTGGGCCGATACTTCAGTTCATTCTTCATGCGCGCCCCCTTGTCTGTCGCTGTGCCGAAGCTGTCTATAAGCTGAACGCTAACGGCCAAGGGCACGGCGATCCTGTTTCCCTGTGTGTCGAGGACTCTCCAAGCGCGAGGGGGGGATCCGTCCACTCGCGCCGCCGCAAGGGGGTACGGCGCCTCGCGCTGGGTTGCCGTGCCAAGCTATCGGTAGGACGTTGTCACCACTTTCCCAGCACGCCTTGGCGCATCGATCCTCACCGCCCGCCCGACGAAGGGGCCGACCTTCGACACCACGCAAAGCCACGGCAAGCGCGTGCGCATCGACGTGAGCCGTGCGCACTTCTTGGACGTCACCGCCATCCACGCGCTGGACCGCGTCGTCTTCAAGTTCCGCCGCGCCGGCGCACAGGTCGAATTGGCTGGCATGAACGCCGCCAGCGCAACGATGGTCGACTGCTACGGCACGCACGACAAAGCCCAGGCCGGCGACCTGTCCGGGGCACTGGTCGGCGCGGCGCTGCCAAACCTCACCCCCGGCCCCGCCCCGGAGGTATGCTCTGCAGGCGCGCCGGCCTGGAGACAGGGGCAGCGCGGATTGCCGTTCACACAACAACAAGGAGTCAACGATGAGTGGTGGAAAAGTCGCCGTGGTCACGGGTGCCGGCTCCGGCATCGGCCGCGCGGTTGCGCTGGCATTGCTGGGAGGAGGCTATCGCGTGGTGCTGGCCGGCAGGCGGGCAGCGAACCTGGAAGAGACGCGCGATGCGGCGCAGGCGACGCACGGCGCGGGCGATCGCGTGCTGTGCGTGCCGACGGACGTGACGGACCCGGCCGCGGTGCGCCGCCTGTTCGACACGGCGGTTGAGGAATTCGGCCGCGTCGACCTGCTTTTCAACAACGCCGGCCGCGGCAACCCGCCGGGCTCCTTCATCGACTGGACGCCGGAGCAATGGCAGGACGTGGTGAACACCAACCTGAACGGCATGTTCTATTGCATCCAGCAGGCCTTCCGCGTCATGCGCGACCAGTCGCCGCGCGGCGGCCGCATCATCAACAACGGCTCGATCTCGGCCCACGCGCCGCGGCCGAACTCCATCGCCTACACCGCCACCAAGCACGCGGTCATGGGCCTGACCAAGACCGCCTCGCTGGACGGCCGCGCCCATGACATCGCGGTCGGACAGATCGACATCGGCAACGCGCTGACGGATCTTGCCGCGCGCATGGGCAAGGGCGTGCCCCAGGCCAATGGCGACGTGGCGGTCGAGCCGCTGATGGACGTGGCCGTCGTCGGCCAGTCGGTGCTGTACATGGACAGCCTGCCGCTGGAGGCAAACGTGCTGTTCCACACGGTCATGGCCACCAAGATGCCGTTCGTGGGCCGCGGCTGAGCCCGGTCCGGCGGTTGCTCCTGCTTGCGCGGCCATGCCCGCGCAAGCATTCCCGCTCCCCCTTGGCCCTCGCTTGGCACGGCCTGGCGCAAGGCCATCGTTTCTATGGCAGGACGCTGAACCAAAAAATCGCTATCTACCGGGCCATCGTTCCCTTCTTTAAAGTTCTGCTCATGGACAGCACGCAACGACGCGGTGCTGCAGGACTCCCCCCACCCCGGTGCTCACCCACTCCGCAGCACCCACCTGAAGAGAGAACGCCATGACCCAACCCTACGCCAAGCTCGACAAGAACAACGCCGCCGTCCTGCTCGTGGATCACCAGGCAGGCCTGCTGTCCCTGGTGCGTGACTTCCAGCCCGACCAGTTCAAGAACAACGTCCTGGCCCTGGGCGACCTGGCCAGGTACTTCAACCTGCCCACCATCCTCACCACCAGCTTCGAGCAAGGCCCCAACGGCCCGCTGGTGCAGGAACTGAAGGACCAGTTCCCCGACGCCCCCTACATCGCCCGCCCCGGCCAGATCAATGCCTGGGACAACGAAGACTTCGTCAGGGCCGTGAAGGCCACCGGCAAGAAGCAGCTGATCATCGCCGGCGTCGTCACCGAAGTCTGCGTCGCCTTCCCCGCCCTGTCGGCACTGGAAGAAGGGTTTGAAGTGTTCGTCGTGACCGATGCCTCGGGCACCTTCAACGAAGTCACCCGCGATGCCGCCTGGGATCGCATGTCCCAAGCCGGCGCCCAGCTGATGAGTTGGTTCGGCGTGGCCTGCGAACTGCACCGCGACTGGCGCAACGACATCGAAGGCCTGGGCACGCTGTTCGCCAACCACATCCCCGACTACCGCAACCTGATGGCCAGCTATTCGGCCGTGCAGGCCGCCTCGCAGGGCAAGTGACCTGCGCGACGCCCATGCGAAGACGGCGGGACGGGCCATGGAGGCCTGTCCCGCCGTCTTGTCTCCGATCCGTCGATCAGCCCTGCAGCGTGACGCGGTCCTCGACGCGCACCTCGCCGCCCTTGCGCACTTCGCCGTAGACCCCGCACAGCACGTGCCCGAAATGCCTGGATAGCGCGGCGGGAATGGCCAGGTCGCGCTCGGCGGTGACCGGATCCACGTTGACGGCCGGGCAGCGCTTGGTCTGTCGCACGATGCGCAAGGTCGTGTCGCCCACCTGCACGTCCTTGTCCATCCAGTCCATCTCGCTCCACGGCTCGCCGTTGTCGAAGTAGATGTTCGCCCGGAAGCGCAGCGGGTTCACCGCCACGCCCATCGCCCGCGACAGATCCCGCACCGAGGCCAGGTTGATGAACGACACCGCGTTCATCAGGGCCTCTGAATTCACGCTGACGTCGGTATAGCGGATGCCTTCGGCCGACACGATGGCCGGCGGTCCATCAAGCTCGGCGTCCGCGAGATGATCGGCGATGCGCTGCGCGCACTTCGCCCGGTCCGCCGGGTCGGACAGCCGGTAATGCGTGACGGTGCCTTGCGGATCCTTCACCACCAGCGTCTCGCTATCGTCCAGGTAGCGCGTGGACAGGGCAGCCAGCGCCTCATGCTTCAGCAGCACCAGGTAATCGGTCTTGGGGCGCGGCGTGAACGTGGCGGCGTCGAAGGTCCACGACCCATTGGTGATGGCGTAGCGGCGATCGGCGGGAATGCCCTTGCCGGCGATGAGATCGACACGGTCCAGCGATTCGCCGGACAGGCCTTTCACCGGAAAACGGAACAGGCTGTGGACGGAACCCATGGATGTTGTGCTCCCCGAGAATGTTGGCGTGGCGCCCGCCGCCTGTGACGCGCCGGGCCGACACGCCACGATATCGCAATCCAGGGCGGCTCGGCACCTGCCTGCGCCCGGCACGCGTCAGGCCGGCGGCCGGCCCGTCTCCTCGACCGCCTCGCGGTCCAGCGCGCCCTGCACCAGTTCTTCCGTCACGCGCATCTCCACGCCGGTGGGCGACATCTGCGCGGCGGCCGCGAACGGCGCCACCGGCACGGGTTCCGGGCGCTCCTTGCGGCGCCAGACCAGGAAGACCAGCAAGGCCAGGTGCATGCCCGCGAAGGCCCAGAACAGGCCATTCGGCCCCATCCTGGCCATCATGCCGGAGATGGCGATGGGACTCAGCGCCGAGCCGATCGAGTTGATCAGCAACAGCCCCTGGATCATCGGCACCAGCGACTCGGCCTGCGCGCGATCCGCCGCGTGGCTCACCGCCACCGGATACACCGCGAAGATGCCGCCGCCGATCAGGAACAGCAGCCCCATCAACAGGACGGGCGTCGGCGGCAGCGCCAGCACCGCCACCGACAGGGCCGTGCACAAGGCGCCCAGGACGATCAGCACCGACAGGCGGCCGCGTTTGTCCGACCAGCGCCCCACCGGATACTGCAGCACCATCGCCCCGAAAATGGTCGCCGCCATCATCGCCCCGATCTCGCCCACCGTCAGGCCGATGCGCTGCAGGTAGAGCGGCAGCAAGGTATAGACGGCGGCAATCGCCAGGCCCGACACAAAGCAGCTGACGACGCCCGTCGGACTCATGCGCAGCAGCCTGAGCGGGGGCAGCGGCTCGACCCGTTCGACGTGCGGCGAGTGGCGCGGCAGCAGCACGATGGGCAACAGCGACCAGATGGCCAGGACGCCCGCCAGGATGAACGGCGCCTCGACGCCCCACGCATCCAGCGCGCCCAATTGCGCCTGCCCGATCATGCTCGAGCCATACAGGGCGATCATGTAGAAGGCCAGCAGGCGACCGCGCATCTTCGCGTCGGCGGCCAGCAGCAGCCAGCTTTCCACCACCAGGAACACGCCCACGATGGCCCAGCCGTAGACCAGGCGCAGGAAGAGCCAGCCCCAGACATCCACGAACAGGCTCTGCACCAGCACGCTGACGGCGATCAGGGCGGCGAAGCAGCTATAGGCACGGATGTGGCCGATGCGCACGATGAGCCGATCGTTGAAGATCGCGCCCAGCGTCAGGCCGATGAAATACGAGGAAGAGACCAGGCCCACGGCCGTGGCGGAGACGCCGGCGGCGTCCAGCCGCAATGTGGTCAATGAGGCCGCGAAGCCATTGCCGACGCAGACGATGAACAGGCTGAACAGGGGCGCCAGCCCGGTGGCCAGCAGTTGCCGAAACATGGGGGAATCGATCCATCAATGACGGGGCGTCGGCGGGTGGAACCTCCCTGGGGAGGAAAACGCCGACAGCGGGGCCACGCGTCGCGGCGGCGATTCTACTCTTTCCCGTTGCGTGGCATGGCGGGCCCTGCGTGGCAATCGCGCCACCTCTTGCGCAAGCCTGTCGCATCCGCTACATTGAATAAAACAACTGTAGCAATTACTACAACACAGCCATCGGGAAATTGCCGCCATGACGCTTGCCCGCCAGATCGCCGACCGGATCGACAGCCTGACCCCTGCCCAGCAGGACCTGGCGCGCTACATCCTCGACCACAACGAGCAGGTCGCCTTCATGACCGCCCGGCAGCTTGCCGACGCGGCGGGCCAGAGCGATGCGGCCGTGGTGCGTTTCGCCCGGGCAGTCGGCTACACCGGCTATCCGGAACTGCGCACCGCGCTGCGCGGCGGCCTGCTGGAACGCGCAGGCGCCGTCGGCATGCGCAAGGCCGCGCCCTCGACCGCCGGCGCGCTCACCACCGAGATCTTCGAGACAGACAGCGAGCTCATCGCCGAAACGGAGCGCCTGAACACCGAGGAAACCGGGCTGGCGATCGCGGACCTGCTGATCGGCGCGCGCCGGGTGTGGGTGACGGGTCACGGCACGTCCTACCCGCTCGCCGCCTATGTGGCCATGCACCTGAACCAGGTGCTGGGCAAGGCGCAGCTCTTCAACGTCGAGCACGGCGACCTGGCGGACCGCCTGCGCGACGTGCGCAAGGGCGACGTCTTCGTCGGCATCGGCTATGTGCGCTACCTGCCCTACACCATCGACATCCTGAAGCTTGCCCGCGAGGCGGGCGCCACGGTCGTCGCCATCACCGACCAGCCCACCTCGCCGCTGGCCCGCCTGGCCGCCCACACGCTGTACGCCGCCCGTGGCATGAACGCCTTCGCCTGGTGGTCGCAGGCGGGCACGCTCAGCCTGGCCAACTGGATCACGGCACTGGTCATGGCGCGCGACGCCGAACGCGTGACGCGCCAATTGCGGCAATCGGATACGGCGTGGAAGCAGCTCGGCCACTGGCAGGCCGACGGCAACAGCGACCGCACGCCGTCGCTGGAACAGAACCTGAAGGCGGGCATGCAGGGCCGCCGGAAAGCCAAGGCGCAGAAATCCTGACGCCAGTCCTGACATCGGTACATTTCAAGGGAGAAAACACATGAACACGAAACACAGCGGCCTAGCGGCCGCCGGCCGCCGGACATTCCTCAAACGCTCGGCCTTGGCCGGCGCGGCCCTGGGCGGCGCCAGCCTCGGCATTCCGTTCGCGCGGGCGCAGGACGCAGGCCAGGTCGTGGTGCGCGGCCTGGGCGGCGCCTACCAGGACGCCATGGACGTCGCCTTGTACAAGCCATTCACGGCCGAAACGGGCATCCGCGTCGTGGTCCAGCCCGCCACCGCCGCGCAGATCCGCGCCATGGTGGAAGCCCGCCGCGTGCAGGTCGACGTGGTCGACCTGCTGGACGTGGCCCAGGCCTCGCTGGACAAGATCGGCGCGCTCGAGCGCATCGACTATGACGCGATGACGTTCACCAACCCGGCCGATATCCAGCCCTCGGTGCGCCACGCAACCATGGTCGGCAACCTCTACTTCGCCACCGTGCTCGCCTACAACACCGACGTGTTCAAGCCCGGCACGCAGCCGACGTCCTGGGCCGAGTTCTGGGACGCCGGCAAGTTCCCGGGCGCCCGCACGCTGGCCGACCAGAAGGCCGGCGCGGCCGAACTGGAATTCGCCCTGCTGGCCGACGGCCTGGCCAAGGACAAGCTCTACCCCATCGACCTGGATCGCGCCTTCGCGTCCCTGGACCGCATCAAGCCCAACGTGGCCAAGTGGTGGGACACCGGCGCCGTCTCGGCGCAACTGCTCGAACGCAAGGAAGCCGTCCTGGGCGCGGTCTGGAACGGCCGGGCACAGGCCCTGATCGACAAGGGCGCGCCGCTGGCCATCGAATGGAACCAGGCCAAGCAGCAGGTCCAGTACTGGGGCGTCGTGAAAGGCTCGCCCAACCAGGCCAATGCCCAGCGTTTCATCGACTTCGCGCTGCAACCCAAGGTGCAGGGCGAACTGACGCGCCACATCGCCTACGGCCCCACCAACACCAAGGCCTTCGAGCACGTGCGTCCCGAAGACCTGGCCAAGCTGCCCAGCAGCCCGGAACACTTCGCCGCCTCGTTCGAGCAGGACGCGCAATGGTGGGTGGAGAACCTGGCCACCGTCGGCCAGCGCTGGCAAGCCTGGGTCCTGCGGAGGTCCTGATGTCCACGGCGCAACCCTCCTCCGCGCGCCGCGGCGCGGAACTGGAGCTCGAAGGCATCAGCAAGTTCTACGGCGCGTCCGCGGCGGTGAAGGATCTGGACCTGGCCGTGCAGGCCGGCGAGTTCGTCACGCTGCTGGGCGCGAGCGGCTCCGGCAAGACCACCACGCTGATGATGCTGGCGGGTTTCACCACCCCCAGCGCCGGCCGCATCACCATCGGCGGCCGCGACGTCACCGCGCTGCCGCCAGGCAAGCGGGACCTGGGCGTGGTCTTCCAGAACTATGCCCTCTTCCCCCACCTGACGGTGGCGCAGAACCTGGCCTTCCCGCTGGAAATGCGGCGCATGCCGCGCGCCCGGATCGACGCCGAGGTGCGCCGCGCGCTGGAACTCGTGCAACTGGCGGACAAGGGCGGGCGCTATCCGCGCGAACTGTCCGGCGGCCAGCAGCAGCGCATCGCGCTGGCGCGCGCCATCGTCTTCGAACCCCAGGCCCTGCTGATGGACGAACCGCTGGGCGCGCTGGACAAGAACCTGCGCGAACACATGCAGGTCGAGATCAAGCGCCTGCACACCTCGCTGGGCGCGACCATCGTGTTCGTGACCCACGACCAGGAAGAGGCCTTGACGCTGTCCGACCGCGTCGCGGTCATGCAGGACGGGCGCATCGCCCAGATCGCCCCCGCGCGCGACATCTATGAGCAGCCTGCCAGCAAGTGGGTGGCCGGCTTCATCGGCCAGTCCAACTTCCTGCCCGGCGTCATCGAGGCGCGCGACGGCGAGGACTGCGTCGTGCGCATGGCCGGCGGCGAACGGATCAAGGCGCGGGGCAATGTCGCGCCCACCATCGGCCAGGAAGTCGTGGGCATCCTGCGTCCCGAGCGCGTGCGCGTCGCGGCCGCGGACAGCGCCGCCGACGTGGCCGCGCCTGCCGGCTCGCGCCTGAGCGCGACGGTGATCGACACGCTGTACATGGGCCATACGGTCAAGCTGGGCCTGCAACTGGCCGACGGCACCGTGCTGCGCAGCCAGTCCGCCAGCGACGGCCACGCCAGCCTGCCCGCGGTGGGCGCCACGGTGTCGGTGCAATGGGACCCCGGCAGCGTCTGGCTGGTCGGCCCCGAGGGAGACGCCTGATGGCTGCCTTCCTGCGCTCGCCGCGCGCGGCCCCGTGGGTGCTGCTCGCGCCCTCGCTGGCCCTGCTGGCGGTGTTCTTCCTGTACCCGCTGGGCGACATGCTGGCGCGCAGCCTGTACGACCCGACGTTCACCTGGAAGCACTATGCCCGGCTCATCGAGGAGCCGACCTACCTGCAGGTGCTGTGGATCACCTTCGAGATCGCGTTGTCGGTCACGGCCTGCGCGCTGGTGCTCGGCTATCCGCTTGCCTACTTCCTCTCGCAGGTCAAGCCGCGCACCGCCGGGCTCCTGATGATCCTGGTGGTCGTGCCCTACTTCACCTCGGTGCTGGTCCGCACCTATGCCTGGATGGTGCTGCTCGGCACCGAGGGCATCGTGAACCAGCTGCTGATGGCCAGCGGCCTGATCAAGGCGCCGCTGGCCATGATGTACACCCGCTTCGGCGTGCTGGTCGGCATGACCTACATCCTGCTGCCCTACATGGTGCTGGCGCTCTACAGCGTCATGCGCGGCATCGACACCGGCCTGCTGCGCGCCGCCGAAAGCCTGGGCGCCTCGCGCCGCCGCGCCTTCTGGCGCGTCTTCGCGCCGCTCTCCATGCCGGGCGTGGCCGCGGGCAGCCTGCTGGTCTTCATCCTGTCCATCGGCTTCTTCATCACGCCGGCGCTGATGGGCAGCCAGGAAGACAGCATGATCTCCATGATCATCGAAAGCCAGGTCGAGACCTATTTCGACTGGGGCTTCGCCTCCGCGCTCGCCACCGTCCTGCTTGCCTGCACGCTGGTGCTGTTCCTGGTGTACGAGCGGCTGGTGGGCCTGAACCGCCTGTTCGAGGCCAAACTATGAACACGCATACCCTGGGCCTTGCCACCCGCGTCTCGGCCTGCCTCGTGCTGGGCTTTCTCGCGCTGCCCATCCTCATCATCTTCCCGCTGGCGCTCAGCCCGTCGGAATACCTGACCTTCCCGCCGCAGGGGTTTTCGCTGCGCTGGCTCGAGGCCGTGCTGGAGAGCCCGGATTGGCGCGACTCGATCTGGCTGAGCTTCAAGATCGCGCTGGGTTCGACCGTCCTGGCCGTGATCCTGAGCGTCCTGGCCGCGCTGGCGCTGGTGCGGGGCCGCTTCAAGCTGAAGCAGATCGTCTACGCCCTGATCCTGCTGCCGATGATCGTGCCCAACATCATCTCGGCCATCGCCATGTTCTTCTTCTTTGCCGACAAGGGCGGCGTCTTCGGCAGCACGGTCGCCATCATCATCGGCCACGCCGTGATCGCCCTGCCCATCGCCATCATCATCCTGTCCTCGACCCTGCAGGGCGTGGACAGCCGTCTGGAGAACGCGGCCCTGAGCCTGGGCGCCAATCGCTTCACGGCCTTCCGCCGCATCACGCTGCCGCTCATCGCCCCCGGCATCGCCTCGGCCTGCATCTTCGCCTTCCTCAGCTCCTTCGACGAGCTGCTGATCGCCATGTTCATGGCGGGCAGCACGGCGCAGACGCTGCCGGTGCGCATCTGGAACTCGGTGCTGTTCCAGCTCGACCCGACCATCGCCGCCGTCAGCGCGCTGCTGGTCATCGTCTCCGTGCTGGCCCTGCTTGCCGCCAATCTCTTCGCGCGCCGCGGCGCGCGTGCCTGACACACATCCCCTACAACAGGAAGTTCATGAGCCAGTCCAAGCAGTTGCTGTTCACGCAGCAGGAATACGACCAGCGTGTCGCCGCGGTGCGCACCCACATGCGCGCCCGCGGCATCGACGTGCTCCTGATCGACCAGACCGAGTTCCTCGCCTACCTGACGGGGTTCAGCATCTCCGAGAACATGTACCGCGCCTGCCTGCTGCCGCTGGAAGGCGAGCCCGTCATGGTGCTGCGCGCGGTGGATCTCGGCCCCTTCCTGGAGAACTCCTGGGTGTCCGACGCCGTGGCGTTCTCGGATTGGGAAGACCCCGTCGAGGTGCTCGCCGCCACGCTGGCCCGACGCGGCTGGGACACGCTGGCCATCGGCATCGACGAAGACTCGTACTGCATGCCGCTGCGCCGTTTCCGCCAGGTCAGCGCGCGCGTGCCCCAGGCCCGCTTCGTCGATTTCAGCGGCGTGCTGGAGCGCCTGCGCCTGCGCAAGTCGCCCGCCGAAGTCGCCTATCTGCGCGAGGCCAGCCGCATCGCCGACCTGGCGCTGGGCGCCGTCGTCGCCGAGGCCGGCCCCGGCCGCAGCGAGCGTGACGCGGCCGCCGTGGTGCACCGGGTCTTCATGGAACAGGGCGCCGACACCAGCCGCGCCGGCATCATCACCGCGGGCGTGGGCGACAGCTTCCTGCACGGCAACCTGCACGGCACGCCGCTGCGCACCGGCGACGTGCTGCACCTGGAACTGCTGCCCCTGGTCAATGGCTACAGCGCGCGCCTGATGCGCCCGGTCGTGATCGGCGCGGCCGGCGAACGCGCCGCGCTGGCCCGGCAGCTCGTGGACATCCAGGACCGCCAGTTCGCCGCCATGGCGCCGGGCCGCAAGGCCAGCGAGGTCGACGCCATCGCGCGCGAGGGCGTGCTGGCCGCCGGCCTGCGCGACGACTACCGCAACATCACCGGCTACACCATCGGCCACTTCCCGCTGTCCACGCCGCACACCAGCGATTTCTCGCGCATCTTCCTGCCGACCTCCGACTGGGTGCTCGAGCCGGGCATGGTCTTCCACATGTACGTCTCGGCCGCCGGCGTGGCCTTCAGCGAGACCGTGCTCGTCACGGACGACGGCATCGAGTGCCTGACCAAGGCGCCGCGCAAGCTGTTCGAGGCCTGAGGCCATGGCCCGCATCGGCATCGCCGGCCTGCAGCACGAGACCAACACGTTCTCGCCGCAACCCGCCACCCTGCGTGACTTCCTGCAGGGCAGCGGCTGGCCGGGGCTGCTGAGCGGCCCGTCCTTGCTGGCCACGGTCGCGCCCATGAACCTGCCCATCGCGGGCGCGGCCGCCGCGCTCTCCGAATTGGGGCACGAGATCGTGCCGCTGGTCTGGGCCGCGGCCACGCCTTCGGGCCGCGTCACGGACGAGGCCTTCGACGACATCAGCGCGCGCCTGCGCGCCGCGCTGGACGCGGCCGGGCCGCTGGACGGCCTGTACCTTGACCTGCACGGCGCCATGGCCACCGCCAGCCACGACGATGGTGAAGGCGAGCTGCTGCGTCGCCTGCGCGCGCAGCTGGGCGAAGCGCTGCCCATCGTCGCCAGCCTGGACTATCACGCCAACGTCTCTCGCCAGATGGTGGCACTGGCCGATGGCCTCGTCGGCTATCGCAGCTATCCGCACATCGACATGTCGGACACCGGCGCGCGCGCCGCGCGCTTCCTGCATGAGCGGCTGGCGCGAGGCCGCCCTTATCGGAAAGCCTGGCGCCAGCTCGACTTCCTGATCCCGCTGACCAGCCAGTGCACGCTGGCCGAGCCCGCTGCCGGCACGGTCCAGGCGCTGGCAGACACCGAGCGCGAGCTCGGCCTTGCGTCCTGCAGCTGGCTGGGCGGCTTCGCCCTGACGGACATTCCCGACTGCGGCCAGACGGTGCTGGCCTATGGCGACGACACCGGCCAGGCCGAGCAGGCCGTCACGCGCCTGGCACGCCACCTGGCGGCGGCGGAACCTGCCTTCAACCAGCCCATCCTGGACGATGACGACGCAGCCGCCCATGCCTTGCGGCATGCGGGCGACGGCGGACCCATCATCCTGGCCGATACCCAGGACAACCCCGGTGGTGGCGGCGCCTCGGATACGACAGGCCTGCTGCGCGCCTTGATCCGCCACGGCGCGCCATCCGCGGTCGTCGCCACCGTGTGCGATCCCGCCGCCGCGCAGGCGGCCCACCAGGCTGGCGTGGGCGCGACCTTGCGCCTTGCGCTGGGCGGCCGCACCGCATTGGCCGACGGCACGCCGGGCCAACCTTGCGAGGCCGAATTCGTGGTCGAACGCGTCACAGACGGCCGCTTCACCGGCACCGGTCCCATGTGGCTGGGCGCCCCCATCGACCTGGGGCCCACCGCGCTGCTGCGGGTGGGCGGCGTGCGCGTCATCGTCGCGTCAGAAAAGATGCAGGCGGCCGATCAATCGCTCTTTCGCCACGTCGGCATCGACCCGGCACGCTGCGGCATCCTGGCGCTGAAGAGTTCGGTGCATTTCCGCGCCGACTTCCAGGCAATGGCCCGCGAGATCATCGTCGTGGCCAGCCCGGGACTGGTCTACAGCCGGCTGCGGGAAATACCGTATGCAAACCTGCGGGCGGGTGTGCGGGTGCCCTGAGCATGCGGCGACGGGCGGCGCTCTGCGCCGGATTCGCCGTCATCGGCAAGCGCCCACCAGGAAGTCCACGAATGCCCGCACCCTGGGCGACAGCTGCCTGGCCTGCGGATACACGATGGAAATCGCATCGGCCTCGGGCTCGGCGTCCGCCAGCACCGGCACGAGCAGGCCTGCCGCGATGTCGGCCTGCGCGTAGTAATCGTGGATCTGCCCCAGGCCGAAACCGGCCTTCACCGCGGTGTAGAGCGCATGGCCATCGTTGAACGCCATCGATCCGCGTGGCGCCACGTCCCGATCCACGCCGTCTTGCCTGAGCCTCCAGGGTCGCGCGCGGCCCGTCTCGTGATAGGTCAGCGGCAGGCAGTTGTGGGCGGCCAGCGCCTCGATCGACCCGGGTTTGCCGCGCTTCGCAAAATAGGCGGGCGCCCCCACGATGAGACGCCGCGCCCGGACCAGCGGCCTGGCGATCAGCGTGGAGTCCTCCAGCGTGCCGAACCTCACCGCCACGTCCACGCCTTCATCCACCAGGTTCACGTAGCGGTCGGTGATGCCGATCGCCACCTCGACCTTCGGATACTTCGCCTGGAAGGCGCCCAGCAAGGGCACGACCCGGGTGCGCCCGAATGACACGGGCAGGCTGACCCGCAACACGCCCGCGGGCTGCCGACGCGACCGCATCAACACCTGCCTGGCGTCCTCCAGGTCCGCCAGCACCTGCCTGCACCGATGGAAGAACGCCTCGCCGTCCTGCGTCAGCTTGACGCTGCGCGTCGTGCGCACCAGCAGGGTCACGCCCAGCTGGCTTTCCAGACGCTTGATGGCATTGCTCACGCCGGACTGGCCCAGGTCCAGCGCCTCGGCTGCGCGCACGAAACTGCCGCGTTCGGCCACCTTCACGAAGATGGCCAAGGTCCTGAGATCCAGTTCCACACGTCCTCCATTCATCACTGTGGGTGATGAGTCATATTACGGCAGCGGCGATGCCCTTTCGGATGCCCGCGCCTAGGATGCGATGCAAGCTTCACGCAAAGGACTCCACCATGGCCATCGCGACCACGCACGACCCCCTATTGGGACCGGGCTTCACCCACCACATGCAGGGCGCCCCGGGCAACCGGCTGCACTACGTCATCGGCGGCCAGGGAGACCCGGTACTGCTGGTGCCAGGCTGGCCGCAGACCTGGTACGCCTGGCGCAAGATCATGCCGGCATTGGCAGAGAAGCACACGGTCGTCGCCGTGGACCCGCCCGGGCTCGGCGACTCGGACAAGCCCGCCGGCGGCTACGACACCCGCGCGGTCGCCCAACGCCTGCACGACTTCACCCGCGCGCTGGGCTGGGACGGGTTCCACTTCGTCGGCCACGACGTCGGCGTCTGGATCGGCTATCCCTACGCCCGGCTTTTCCCGGAACAGGTACGCAAGCTCGTGCTGATCGACGCCACCGTGCCAGGCATCGTGCCCAGGGAGGCCTACGCCTTCGAGCAAGCACGCATCAGCAAGAACTGGCATTTCTTCTTCCTGGCGATGCCGGACCTGGCGGAAGCGCTGCTCACGGGACGGGAAAGAGCGTTCCTGGCGTGGCTGTTCCAGTCGAAAAGTGCGAACGTGGACTGGCTGGACGCGCGGGCCCTGGACGAGTACGTGCGCTGCTACGGCGCGCTGGGCGCATGGCGCGCGGCGGCAAGCTATTACCGTGGGCTCTTCGAGGATATGGCGCAGAACCAGGCGCTGGCGCGGGAGCCGTTGAAGATGCCGGTGATGGCGATGGGCGGCGGCGCGGCGCTGGGCGCCATGATGGGCCGGATGATGGCCGAGGTGGCGAATGACGTGACGGGCGTGGTGGCACCGTGTGGGCATTATGTGCCGGAGGAGGCGCCGGACTTCCTGGTCAGGCACCTGCGCGATTTCCTTGGACCTTGAGCCGCGACGGCGGCTTGCCCGCCCAGGCGGACGGCGACGGATCCGCTATCCTTGATCGACCTGCCCCCCTTCAGGCCAGATCAGGAGTTCCATGTTGTCCCACCCGGCCGCCGACGCCGTGATCCCGCTGTACCAGGACCATGCCGCCACCTTCGCGGCGCGCCGGGGCCGCGCGCTGATCGAACATGCCTGGCTGTCGCGATTCCTGGCGCTATTGCCGGCCACCGCGGCAAAGGTGCTGGACATCGGCTGCGGCAACGGCGTGCCGATGGCCCGCCATCTCATCCAGGCGGGTTGCAGGATCACCGGCGTGGACACCTCGCCGCCCCTGCTGGCCAGCGCGCGCAACACCTTCCCCGAGCACAGCTGGCTTGCACAGGACATGCGGCGGCTGGACCTTTCCGATCAGTTCCACGGCCTGCTCGCCTGGCACAGTTTCTTCCATCTGAAGCCGGCCGACCAGCGGCCCATGTTCACCACCTTCCAGCGCCTGGCGGCCCCCGGCGCCGCCTTGATGTTCACCAGCGGCACGCATCTTGGCGAGGCCATTGGCGACCTGGCGGGCCAGCCGCTGTACCACGGCAGCCTGGATCGCCTTGAGTACCAGGACTTGCTGGCGCAGCATGGCTTCACCGTGTTGCGCCATGTCGAGTGCGACCCGGACTGCGGCGGCGCGACGGTCTGGCTGGCGCGGCAGTCCGGCATGCCGGGCTGAGGGCACAGGACGGCGGCCCCGAAATGGAAACAGGCTGCCGGAGAGCAGCCTGTCGGGTATCGGGCAAACGTTCGGCGGGGCGGCCGGCAGCGCGGGCCAGCCGCGCCACCCCCCCCCCTGGCTACCACCTCACTCCACCGTCACGCTCTTCGCCAGATTCCGCGGCTTGTCCACGTCCGTCCCGCGCGCGCAAGCCGTGTGATACGACAGCAGCTGCAGCGGCACCGTGTGCAGGATCGGCGACAGCATGCCGTAATGCTCGGGCATGCGGATCACGTGCAGCCCTTCGGCGCTGGCGATCTTGCTGTCGGCGTCGGCGAACACATACATTTCGCCGCCGCGCGCGCGCACTTCCTGGATGTTGGACTTCAGCTTCTCCAGCAGCGCGTCGTTCGGCGCGATGGTGACCACGGGCATTTCGTCCGTGACCAGCGCCAGCGGGCCGTGCTTCAGTTCACCGGCCGGATAGGCCTCGGCGTGGATGTAGCTGATTTCCTTCAGCTTCAGCGCGCCTTCCAGGGCGATGGGATAGTGCATGCCACGGCCCAGGAACAGGGCGTTCTCCTTGTTGGCGAAGCGCTCGGCCCAGGCGATGATCTGCGGCTCCAGGGCCACCACCGAACCGATGGCCGCGGGCAGGTGACGCAGCGCCTTCAGGTGCGCGGCCTCGTCCTCGGCGGACAGGCGGCCGCGTGCCTTGGCCAGCACCAGCGTCAGCAGGAACAGCCCCGTAAGCTGGGTGGTGAAGGCCTTGGTGGAGGCCACGCCGATTTCCACGCCGGCGCGCGTGATGAAGTTCAGCGCGCACTCGCGCACCATGGCGCTGGTGGACACGTTGCAGATGGTCAGCGTGTGCTGCATGCCCTGGTCGCGAGCGTGCTTCAGCGCGGCCAGCGTGTCGGCGGTTTCGCCAGACTGCGAGATGGTGACGACCAGGCTGCGCGGGTTGGGCACGCTGTCGCGATAGCGGTATTCGCTGGCGATCTCGACGTTGACGGGGATCTGGGCCAGCGATTCGATCCAGTACTTGGCGGTCAGGCCGGCGTAGTAGCTGGTGCCGCAAGCCAGGATCAGCAGCGAGTCGACTTCCTTGAAGATCTTGTCGGCGCCATCGCCGAAGAGCTCGGGCGTGATGTGCTCGATGTCCTGCAGCGTGTCGCCCACGGCGCGCGGCTGCTCGAAGATTTCCTTCTGCATGAAGTGGCGATACGGGCCCAGGTCGGCGGCGCCGGTGTGGACCTGCACGGTGTTCTGCTTGCGCGACACTTCGCGGCCGTCGGCATCGACGATCCAGACGCGGTCCAGCTGCAGGTCGGCCACGTCGCCGTCTTCCAGGTAGATGATCTGGTCGGTGGTGCCGGCCAGGGCCAGCGCGTCCGAGGCCAGGAAGTTCTCGTGCTTGCCGATGCCCACGACCAGCGGCGAGCCCTGGCGGGCGCCGACCACGCGATGCGGTTCGTCGCGGCAGAAGACGGCGATGGCATAGGCGCCATGCAGGCGGCGCACGGCTTGCTGCACGGCTTCGAACAGGTCGCCCTGGTACAGGTGGTTGACCAGGTGGGCGATGACTTCGGTGTCGGTCTGGCTTTCGAACACATAGCCAACGGCTTGCAGCTCGGCGCGCAATTCGTCGTGGTTCTCGATGATGCCGTTGTGGACCAGCGCGATGCGCGGCTCGTCCTTGCCCTGTGCCGAGAAGTGGGGGTGGGCGTTGTGCGTGAGCGGCGCGCCGTGCGTGGCCCAGCGGGTGTGGGCGATGCCGGTGAAGCCGTTCAGCTTGTCCTGCTCGATCTGCGAGGCCAGTTCCGACACGCGCTGCGTGCTGCGCGTGCGGCGCAGCTTGCCGTCCAGGTAGACCGCCACGCCGCAGGAGTCATAGCCGCGGTATTCCAGGCGCTTCAGGCCTTCGACGAGGATGGGGGTGATGTCGCGCTGGGCGACGGCGCCTACGATGCCGCACATGGAGAATGCCTCCGATCAAGAAAACGATGGGGCATTGTGCGTCAGGCGAGAAGAAATTTGATGTCTTAATTCCTTGATTTTTGGCCGTTTATTTTCTTACATTATTGTGATTAAATTAAATTCCATATTTATGATTCACATGGAATTTTCATGCAAGAAAGCCCGTCTGAGCTGCCGGAACTGGATGATCTGGACCGCCGCATCCTGGCGCAACTGCAGGAAGACAGCGCGCTGACCAACCAGGACCTGGCCGCGCGGGTGCATGCATCGCCGCCCACCTGCCTGCGGCGGGTGCGCCGGCTGACCGAGCTGGGCGTCATCGAACGCCAGGTGGCCATCCTGGATCCGCGCAAGCTGGGCAGCACCCTGACCGCCATCGTGGAGGTCACGCTGGACAACCAGGCCGCCGAAAGCCTGGACGCCTTCGAACGGCAGATGTGCAAGGAAGCTGCCGTGCTGCAGTGCTACCGCGTGTCGCCCGGCCCCGACTTCCTGCTGGTGGCGCAGGTGCGCGACATGCCGGCCTATCACGCGCTGGTGCACCGGGCCTTCACCGCCCAGGCCAATGTCCGCAACGTGCGCACCTTCTTCTCGGTGCATCGCGCCAAGTTCGATACCCGTATCGCGGTGGACTGACATCCGGGCACGTCACACGGACAGGCGGGCGCCACGCCATTGCAATGAAACGTTATTTCATTACAATCCTGCCTCGTTCCCTTGTCCTGCCTCCCCCCGTTTTCCATGTCTTCCCCCGCTGCACCCCCCTCTTCCCGCCTTCTCGCCATCGACGCCCTGCGTGGCCTGGTCATCGTGATCATGCTGCTGGACCACGTGCGCGAGACCGTCTTCCTGCATCACCAGGTCGGCGACCCGATGGACGCGGCCGCGACCGAACCCGTGCTGTTCTTCTCGCGCCTGCTGGCCCATCTGTGCGCGCCGGTGTTCGTCTTCCTGACCGGCCTGTCGGCCTGGCTGTACGGCCAGAAGGCGGGCAGCACACGCGAGGTGGCGGCCTTTCTCGCCAAGCGCGGCCTGTTCCTGGTGGCGCTGGAAGTCATCGTGGTGAACTTCGCGTGGACCGGCCAGTTCCCGCCCACGGTGGTCTACCTGCAGGTGATCTGGGCCATCGGCCTGTCCATGCTGGCACTGGCCGCGCTGGTGTGGCTGCCCCGCACGGCGCTGGTGGCGGTCGGCGTGGCGCTGGTGGCGGGCCACAACGCGCTGGACGGCGTGCACGTCGCGGCGGGGCACGCCATGCATGTGCCCTGGGCCATCCTGCATGACCGCGGCTGGCTGGCAGTGAGCGAATCGCTGCGACTGCGCACCTCGTATCCGGTGCTGCCGTGGATCGGCGTGATCGCGCTGGGCTACGCGGCCGGCCCCTGGTTCGGCAAGGCGACCGCGCCTGCCCTGCGTGCGCGCTGGCTGTGGACCGCCGGCCTGTCGGCCCTGGCGGCCTTCACGCTCCTGCGCGCTTTCAACGCCTATGGCCAGGCACAGACCTGGCAGCCGCAGGACACCCTGCTGCGCACGATCATGGATGTCGTGAACATCACGAAGTATCCGCCCTCGCTTTTCTTCCTGCTGCTGACGCTGGGCCTGGGCCTGTTGTTGCTGGCATGCATCGAACGCGCGGGCGAGGCCCGCTGGGTGCGCACCCTGTGCGTGTATGGTGCGGCGCCGATGTTCTTCTATCTTCTGCACCTGTATGTGCTGAAGGCGTTGTACCTGGTGTGCGTGGCCGTGTGGGGCCTGAACCAGGGCAAATACTTCGGCGTGGACAGCATGGCTGCCGTGTGGCTGATCACGGTGCTGCTGGCCGTGGCGCTGTACCTGCCGGTGCGCGCATTCGGGCGCCTGAAGGCGCGCCGCCGCGACATCGCGTGGCTGAAGTATCTGTGATGCGGATCAGGCAATGTTGCGCCGTGGTGGCGCTGGCCGCGCTGTCCGCGCCCGCCGCCGCGCAGACCGCGGCGCCCAGCACCGGTGCCGTCACCCTCTATGGCGTGCTGGACCTCAGCATGACGGGCACGCACCGCGATGAGGAGGGCTCGTCGCTGGCCTTGCAATCCGGGGTGCAGTCGGGCTCGCGCTGGGGCCTGCGCGGCCACGAAGACCTGGGCGGCGGCTGGCGTGCCCGCTTCCAGCTGGAAAGCGGCGTGGTCGCCAACACGGGCCGCTCCGCGCAAGGCAGCCGGCTTTTCGGGCGCGCCGCGTGGCTGGGCATCGACGGCCCCCTGGGCGATCTGCGCCTGGGCCGCCAGACCTCGGTGTCGTCCGCCGTGCTGGCCGACTTCGATCCTTTCCTGGCCTCCTACCTGGTCACGGGCGCGCAGACCTCGCTGCAACCCTTCAACGCCAATCGCAACGACAACACGCTGGCCTACTGGACGCCGTCCGCCGGCGGCTGGCGCGCGGGCGTGGACTACAGCTTCGACCAGAATGAAGCGCGCGCGGGCAGTGCCACGCGCAGCAAGGTGATGAGCGCGGCGCTGGTGCACGAAGGCGCCGCGCACGCGGTGACGCTGACGGTGGAGCGCGCGGACTGGGGTCCGGGCTCGCCGCATGACCTGGGCATGCAGGCCGCGGGCGGCAGCGCCAAGCCCTATGCGGTGTCGTTGGCGGCACGCGGCAAGATCGATGACCTGACGCTGTATGGCGCGTGGTCGCTCATGCGCCACGGCTCGACCGTGCCCGCCATCCAATGGCCCGGCCAATCCGTGTACTACCCGGGTTCCACCGTGCACGGCGTGATGCTGGGCGGTGCGTGGCGGGTGGGCGCGGGATCGGTGCTGGCTTCATGGCAGGCCAGCCTGCCGCGGGACGGCGGCGCGCTGGCGCGGCAGGATGCCACGCACAGCCAGCAGGTGCTGTCAGTGGGCTATGCCCATGATCTGTCCAGGCGCACGAATGTCTATGCGGTGCTGGGACACATGATCGGCGCCTGGCACGACGCCGGCTGGCGCGAGACGCAGTATGCGGTGGGGCTGCGCCACCGGTACTGAGTGCGCCCGAAGCGGGCGCCTCAGCGCCCGCGCCGTGCCAGGCCCTGCGTCATCTGTTCCAGATAGCGCCGGCCCATTTCCGTGACGTCGTGCTCGGTGCGGACATAGGCATAGGCTTTGTCGGTGACCTCGGCACGCAGCGCCGCATCGTCCAGCAGGCGCGCCATGCCATCGGCCAGGGCCGCATCGTCACCCACGGGGCACAGCACGCCACGACCGTCGGCCAGGGATTCCGCCAAGCCGCCCGCCGCCGTCGACACGACCGGCACGCGCAACAGGAAGGCATCCAGCACGCTGCTGCCCAGCGCCTCTTCTTCCGAGCTCATGACGAAGACGTCCATGATGCTGTAGAAGTCCTCGACGCCACGCCGGAAGCCGCACAGTTGATAGGTGCCTGCCAAGCCGAGTTCATCGACCAGGTCGCGCGCCGCCTGCTCGCGATGACCGCCGCCGCCGAAATGCAGGAACACGAAATCGTCTCGCGTCTTCGCCAGGCGCGCCACGGCGCGGATGAGCGTCAGCGGATCCTTGTCCTGGATGAGCGCCGCAGAGGTCGCCAGCACCTTCTTGCCCTGCAGCTGGTATTCCTGCACCAGCGCATCGACGTTGGCCTGGTCGATGGCGCGCGGCTCGACCGCGCTGCGGATCACCACGGGCGACAGGCCCAGGCGGCGCGGCTCGGCGGCCGCCATGTCGCTGACCGTGGCCATCACGTCGACACGGCGCCACTTGGCGCCTGTCTTCCATTCCTCGCCCGGCTTCACCACGAAGGACGTGCGGCGCGAGAACACCACCAGCGCGCCATGCAGGCGCTTGGTCAGCACGGCCCAGGTCACCGTGTTGGCGGTCTGCGCGTGGATCACGTCGTGGCGCCGGCCGCGCGTGGCAAGGTAAGCCAGCTGGCCAGGCACGTTGCGCGCGGTGTGGACGGTGAAGCCCTCGGCACGCGCGCGTTCGGCCATGGGCCCGCCTTCGCGCGCCAGCAGCTCGACCTCGTGGCCCGCCGCCCGGAAGGCAAGCATGCAATAGAGCGTCTGGCGCTCGCCGCCGCGCCAGCCTTTCTCGAAGTTGAGTTGAAGGATTTTCATAGGGGTGGCGTAGTCGGGAGCGACACGGGAAAAGGCTGATCCGCCAGCGTCAGCGCCGGAAAACAATCAGAGAACGCGCGGACCAACGTCTCCAGATCGATCTCCGCCGGAGAGACCCGGTGCAAGGTTTCGCCGCCTCCGGGCCCTTGGGCGAAGGTTCGCGCCGGCTCACCCGGCGCGAAGACGCCCAATGTGCGCAAGCCGCAAGCAGACGCGATATGCAGCACGCCGGAATCATGACCCGCATAGGCCTCGCAATGCGCCAGCAGTCCAATGGTGCTGCCCAATGAACCGTCGCCCAAGGCATCGCCATACAAGCCAGGCGCATTCAAATCACGCAGGCGCTGCAACTCTTTGGATACGCCAAACCACACCACCTGCTTGCCAGCGTCTGACAAGACCTGCGCGAACGAGCGCCACACCTCCAAGGGCAGGCAGCGCGTGGGGCTGCCTGCGAAGGCGTGCAAGCCCACCCAGGGTCGCGTCTTGCCATGCAACTGCGCGACATCGATGGCTGCCTGCGCACGAGCGGCCTGGACTTTGGCTGGATCGAGCACGTAATGCGCCGATCTTTCTGTCTCGCCCAGTGCATCGAGCAGCGTCATCAAGGCAGGCACCACCGGCTGTTGCCGGCTGGGCAGCGGCGCCGCATGCGTCAGGAATCTCTTGAGCTTTGGATAGGCATAGCCAACACGCACCGGAATCCCGGCCAGCTTCGCCAGCCAGCCCAGGCGCCAGTTCTTGCCGACGAGAATCGCCACGTCGTAGCCCGTGGCCTTCAATACTCGACGGGCAGCGAGAAACGCGCGCAGGCGCCCCCGGCGCACAAGCGGGTTGATGGCCAGGACAGCCGGCACGGCGTGCACCTGATTCGTACCTGGCATGAATCGCGCCACCGTGGCGGTATCTGGCCGTGCCAGCACATCCACGGTAGCGCCAGCGCGCAGCGCATTCGCGATGGCGGACGCAAAGACCAGGTCGCCCAGATTGTCCTGGCAGACCAGAAGGACCCGGCACGAGGAAAGTCCGCCCAGGCCGCTCATGGGCGGATGCGTTCCGTTCTTGTGGTTTCCTGGCCCGGCTCGGCAAGCGCCAGCAGCAAGGTGACCGTCCCAAGATAAAACACCGTGCCGATAGAGCGATAGAACATGACATCCGTCAGCGAGAAAATCGCATAGCCTGTCACCACAAGCAGGCCTCCGAGCGCTATCTCGGCACGCCACGGCTCGACGCTGCGGGACAGCCGGAAAAACCGCCAGGCCGGATAAGCGTATGAGAACAACAACGCCAGCAGGCCCAACAGGCCAAGATTGGCGGCGGCATTGAAATAATCGCTGTGCGCATGCCGGAATCGTGGCGAGTCGACTCCCTCGGCCTCGAACACATAGCTGCCGGGCCCCGCGCCGAACAGCGGATGCTCGACAGTGACGTCCAGCGCATGCTTCCACATGCGCAGGCGATATCCCACGGAGTCCTGGCTGGCGTTCGGATCGAAAGACAACAGGGCGGTATAGGCCAGACCGACACGATGTCGCAGCACATCGCCAGGCATGAGTGCCTGCGCCACCAGGATGCCCGCGAGGAATACCCCCACGATCCCGATCAAACGCCCCTTCTGCCGCCGGGCCCACGCCGATGCCACGACGATGAGCAGCAGGAAGGGCAGCGCGACCCACCCCCCGCGCGACATCGACAAGACGCTGGCCAGCAGGCCGCACAGCAGTGCGAACCATCCCAGGAGGCCCCAACCCAAGGCGCCGTGGCGCCGCGCAAGCTTCAACCCACTCAGCAGGCCAAGGAGGCCGAGCAACAATGAAATATTGCCGAAGTAGATGGGATTGACGGCGCCACCTGCCCGGCCATTGCCTTCACCGACTAGCCACGTATCCAGCCAGCCATGGACCTGGGCATACGCCGTCGCAAAGCACAGGATCGCACCGACGATGTAGCAAACCCAAAGCTTGTTCGCGATGCGCTGTGCGTTGCTTTGCCAGAACGGCGCAAGCCCGAAGACGATGAACGGCACCAGGAGGAACTTCAGGTAAGGCGTATCCAGCTCGCGGCCCTGCGACACGAGAAAACCATTCGCGGCCCAAGAGCTCAATGCCGCGACACACCATAGCAAGCAAATGATGGCCCAGGCGCGCAGCGACTTGGACACCCCTAGCCCTTGCCCGCGCCTTCCCAGCAAGACAAGCAAGCCCAGCAGGCTCAGTGCAGTCCAGGCCCAGGATTCAGCTTTGACCAGCACCAGCCCGACGAAACTGATACAGGAGAAAAGAAGCAGGAAAACCCACAACCAAAACCTTCCCGGCGCCGTGTCCGACAGATCGTGTTCACTTTGGGGGAAAGCAAGGAAACGAAAGAGAAAATTCATGAGGTATGGGGTGGAATGGCTGATTTCAATCGAAAATTTCAGCGACGACCGATTCCCTCATAGTCAAAGCCCAAATCGCGCAGATCGGCGGGATCATACAGGTTACGTCCATCGAAGATAACCGGCGTCTTCAGCGCGCGCTTGACGCGCTCAAAGTCAGGGGCGCGGAAGACCTTCCATTCCGTCACGATGATGAGGGCATCTGCTGCCTCCAGCGCGGCATACATGTCGTCGGCCAGCGTGACACGATCATTGCCAGCCAGCAGCTTGCCGGCCTCGTGCATGGCGACCGGGTCATGGGCGCAGACACGCGCGCCGCGGCGGGTCAGCTCATCGATGACCTCAAGACTGGGCGCCTCGCGCATGTCGTCGGTGTTGGGCTTGAAGGCCAGGCCCCACAGCGCGAAGGTCCGGCCCGCCAGGTCCTCGCCGAAGCGCGCGATGGCCTTGCGCGCCAGTGCGCGCTTCTGCTCGACGTTGGTGGCTTCCACCGCATGCACCACGCGCATCGGCAAACCGAACTCGTCGGCGGTGCGGATCAGCGCCTGCACGTCCTTGGGGAAGCACGAACCGCCGTAGCCCGCGCCGGGATACAGGAAGTGGTAGCCGATGCGCGAGTCGGCGCCGATGCCGCGGCGCACGTGTTCGATGTCCGCGCCCAGCACTTCGGCCAGGCCCGCCATCTCGTTCATGAACGAGATGCGCGTGGCCAGCATGGCGTTGGCCGCGTACTTGGTGAGTTCCGCCGAGCGCAGGTCCATGACCATCAGGCGGTCGTGGGTGCGCTGGAAGGGGCCGTAGATGCGGCGCATCACGGCGACGTCTTCATCGCTGTCGGCGCCCACGATGATGCGCTCGGGGCCCATGAAATCCTTGACCGCCGAGCCTTCCTTCAGGAATTCGGGATTGGAGACCACGCCGAAAGGCAGCTCGACGCCGCGCTCGGCCAGCACCTCGGCCACTGCCGCGCGCACCTTGTCGGCGGTGCCCACGGGCACGGTGGACTTGTCGACGATGACCTTGCGGTTCGTCATGTGGCGGCCGATGTTGCGGGCGGCGGCCAGCACGTATTGCAGGTCGGCCGACCCATCCTCGCCGGGCGGCGTGCCCACGGCGATGAACTGCACGTCGCCGAAGGCCACGCTGGCTTCGATGTCGTTGGTGAACTGCAGACGGCTGGCCTCGACGTTGCGCTGCACCAGTTCTTCCAGGCCCGGCTCATAGATGGGGATGCGGCCTTCGCGCAGCATGGCCACCTTGGCCTCGTCCACGTCCAGGCACATGACGTTGTTGCCCATGTCGGCCAGGCAGGCGCCGGTGACCAGCCCCACATACCCCGTGCCTATCACGGTGATCTTCATGAATCGCGTCCCTACAGGAATCCGTGGCGCCGCCAGTCGCGACGCCGGGGGGAATTATAGAAGGCCAGGCGTGGCTGCCGGGCGACGGCGCGGGCCGGCCCAAGACAAAAGGCGCCCCCCCGGGGGGCAGCAAGCCGTAGGCGCAGCGTGGGGGCCCTTTTGTCGCCGGGCCGCCCCAAGACAAAAGGCGCCCCCCCCGGGGGGGCAGCAAGCCGCAGGCGCAGCGTGGGGGACCCTTTTGTCGCCGGGCCGCCCCAAGACAAAAGGCGCCCCCCCGGGGGGCAGCAAGCCGCAGGCGCAGCGTGGGGGCCCCTTCCTCTATGGCCGTAGCCTCTTCAGCCTGACGCCGTTGACGGCCACGGCCAGCACGGCACAGGCGCTGCTGAAGGCCAGCGCCAGCGTGGGCCCGCGCAAGGCCGCCAGGCCGAAGGCGATGGCCACCAGCGCAGTGCCGAAACTCTGGCCGAAGACCCGGGTGGTGGCCTGCAGGCCACCCGCCGCCCCGCTGCGGTGGCGGGGCGCCGAGGTCAGCATGGCGCGGTTGTTCGGCGTCTGGAAGAAGCCGAAGCCCACGCCGGCCAGGAACATGGCCGCCGCCGTCCACGACAGGGGCACGTCCAGCGGCAAGGCCGACAGCACGGCCAGCCCCACCGCCATGGTGCCCGCGCCGATGCCGGCCAGCATCGCGGCGGAATAGCGGTCCGACAGGCGTCCCGCGGGCGGCGCCATGAGGGCCGCGCCCAGCGGCCAGGCCGACAGCAGCAGGCCAGTCGTCAGCGCATCCAGGCCGCGCTCCTGCTGGAAGTAGAAGGGAAACGCCACGAACGCCGACATCTGCGCCGCGAAGGACAACGCCGAGGCGGCGACCGCATAGGCCAGCGACGGAATGCGCAGCAGGTCCACCGGCACCAGCGGCTCGGGCTGCGCCAGCGCACGGCGCACCAGCCAGACGGCCAGCGCGGCCGCCACGGCAAGCAGGCCCAGCGAGCGGACCGTGTGGGAGGCCAGGTGATCGATGCCCAGGATGAAGCAGGCCAGCATGATCATGCAAAGCACCGCGCTGGGCAGGTCGAAGGGCTTGCGGGTGCCCGGCACGTCAGGCAGCATGCGCACGCCCAGGAAGGCCAGCAAGCCGATGGGAAGATTGATGGCGAAGATCCACTGCCACGAGGCCAGCGACAGGATGCCCGCGCCGATGGTCGGCCCCAGCACGGTCATGATGCCGACCGTCATGGCGTTCCAGCTGATGCCCCGGCCCATCATGCGCAGGGGATAGATGTTGCGCACCAGTCCGCCGAAGAGGCACATGAGGCTGGCCGAACCCGTGGCCTGGAAGACCCGCGCCAGCACCAGCGATGCCAGCGATCCCGACAGCGCGCTGGCCAGGGAACCCAGCAGGAACACGGTGAGCCCGATGCAGAACATGCGCCGGAAGCCCACGCGCTCCGCCACCGCCGAGAGCGGCAGCAACAGCATGACGACCGTGAGGTTGTAGGCGTTGACGATCCAGACCGCGGACGCCGGCGTCGTGTCCAGGTCGGCCGCGATGGTGGGCAGTGCGACGTTGGCGATGGTGGCGTCCAGCACCGCCAGCGACATCGCGGTCAGCAGCGTCAGCGCGGCCCAATGGCGCCGGGGCGTGGGCAGGCCATCGGCCGCTGCCCCGGCAGGGGAAGACGCGTCGGGATCCGCCGGGCTCAAGACTTCTTCACGGGCCGCGTCCAACCCTCGATGGTGGCCTGCTTGGCGCGCGACAGCGTCAGGCGGTCGGCCGGCGCTTCGCGCGTCAGCGTGGTGCCCGCGCCGATCGTGGCGCCTCGGCGCACGGTGACGGGCGCCACCAGTTGCGTGTCGGAACCGATGAAGGCGTCATCCTCGATGAGGGTGCGGTGCTTGTTCACGCCGTCGTAATTGCAGGTGATCGTGCCCGCGCCGATGTTCACGCGCGCGCCCACCTCGGCATCGCCCACATAGGCCAGGTGATTGGCCTTGCTGTCTTCGCCCAGCACGGTGTTCTTGATCTCGACGAAGTTGCCGACATGGCTGCGCGCGCCCAGCTTGGCGCCCGGACGCAGGCGGGCATACGGACCGATGCGCGCGTCGCCGCCTACCTCGGCCTGCTGCAGATGGCTGTAGGCCTCGATGCGCGTGCCCGCGCCGATGGTCACGTCGCGCAGCACGCTGTGCGGGCCGACGTGCACGCCATCGGCCAGTTCCACCGTGCCTTCGAATACGCAGCCCACGTCGATGAACACGTCACGGCCGCAACGCAGCGTGCCGCGCACGTCGAAACGGGCGGGGTCGGCCAGCGTGACGCCGGCCTCCAGCTGGCGGCGCGCCTGTTCGAGCTGCCAGGTGCGCTCCAGCGCAGCCTGCTGCACGCGGCTGTTCACGCCCAGCGTTTCCCAGCCGGCGGCCGGCTGCGCGGTGCTGACGGTATCGCCGTCGCCCACGGCCAGGCCGATGATGTCGGTCAGGTAGTACTCGCCCTGGGCGTTGTTGTTGTCGATGCGAGAGAGCCAGTCCTTCAGCTTGGCGGTGGGCGCGGCGACGATGCCGGTGTTGACCTCGCCGATGGCGCGCTCGGACTCGCTGGCGTCCTTGTGCTCGACGATGCGCAGGACACGGCCTTGCGCGTCGCGCACGATGCGGCCGTAGCCGGTGGGGTCCGCGAGCTGCTCGGTCAGCACGGCCAGGCCCTGGCCGCGCGCGGCCAGCAGGCGCTGCAGCGTGTCGGGCTGCACCAGCGGCACGTCGCCATACAGCACCAGCGTGGCGTCGTCGGCATCGCCTTCGACCAGCAGCGGCACGGCCTGCTGCACGGCGTGGCCGGTGCCGTGTTGGGGTTGCTGCAGCGCGAACTGCACATCGGGCTGGTCGGCGAACGCTTCCTTGACCCGGTCGGCGCCGTGGCCCACGACGACGACGATGCGCGCCGGCGACAGTTCACGGGCGCTGTCCAGCGCGTGCGCCAGCATGGGCTTGCCAGCCAGCGCATGCAGCACCTTGGGCAGATTGGATTGCATGCGCTTGCCCAGACCAGCGGCGAGGATGACGATATTCAGCATAGGGATTCCAACAAAAAAGAATGCGCGGCGCGACGAATCGCACCGCGCGTAGATGAGGAGAAGAATCAGCCGCCCGCCACCGTCTTGCGGGGCGCGCGCTTGGCCGCGGACTTGGCGGCCGGCTTGGAGGAGGACTTCGTGGCGCGCTTGCGCGGCGCGGCGGAAGACTTGGCGGCAGGCGCCGTGGCGCTGGCCGGCTTGGCGCCCGGCTTCGCGGCGGGCTGGGCCGAGGATTTCGCGGCGGGCTTCGCAGCGCTCGCTCCCATGCCCGGCATGCTGGCGGCCGTCGCCTGGGCCAGCGTGTCGAACTGCTGCTGCAGCAGGTTCCACCAGGCATTCGCCGCGGCGGGCGTTGCCTCGGCGGCGGCTGCGGCAAGACCTTCCGTGCCCGGCACTGCCGCCGCGGCGGCCTCGGGCGCCTCGTCAGCCGGCGCCGGGGCCGCTGGCGCGGCAGCGGCCTGGGACGCGGCCGGCTTGGCCGCCTGCCTGGGCGACCTGCCCTCGGCCGGGCGCCGGATACCCAGCAGCACGTCCAGCGGGGAACCCTCGCCCGCTCCGCCCGGCGCGCTGGCGGACATGCCGTCGGCGAACGCACGCAGCGTGGAGATCGTGGCGCGCTGCACCTCCAGCCCCTGGATGGTGCTGCCCAGGAGCGAGAGGTTCAGTTGCAGCCAGTTTTCCACGGTGCGCAGGTCGCTGATGCGGCGCTCGAGGTCTTCCAGGCTGAGCGGCGGCGTGATGGGCATGCTTTGCGCCAGGCCGCCCGCGCCAGCCAGGCTGGACCACGCTTGCCGCATCATTTCCATGCTGGCCATGATGGGGTTGCCGGCGAGTTCGGGAGACTGCCCCAAGCCGGGCAGCACGAAGGGGTTCTTGGGAGTCTGCGTCATGCCTTGTCTCTGGCGGGCTGGAGCGGGACCGGTGCCGCGCTCAGCGCAGCACGACCCTGCCGTTGTCGTTGATGCGAACGTGGTCGCCCGAGGCCAGGTTGAACGGCTCCTGGCTGTTGAAGGTGCGAAGTTCGCCGTCGCTCATGCGCACCTTCATCTCGTGGCGTGTCACGGTTCGTTGCCCTTGGATATTACGCTCGATTTCACGGCCGGCCAAAGCGCCCCCGACGGCGCCCAGCACGGTCAGCGCCGTCTTGCCATTGCCGCCGCCAAATTGGTTGCCGACCACGCCGCCCACGACGCCGCCCGCCACGGTGCCGACGATGGCGTTGCCCTGGTTATCGACGGGCACCTGGATCTGGCGCACGCTTTCCACGGTGCCGCAGCGGGCGCAGTCGGCCGCCGCGGTCGCGGCTGGCTTGGCTGCCGGTTTGGCGGGCTGCGCCGGCTTGGCGGGCTTGGCTTCAGGCGCAGCGGGCGCCTGGGCCAGCATCTGGGCGTCGGCGATGCCGGAAGCGCCTTCCTGGGCCTGGGAGCGGGGCAGCCAGCCGGCGAAGGCGGCGATGCCGACCACGCACAGGGCGATGACGGCGACGGCCGCCGCGGCCACCAGCGGATGCAGGCGAGAGACGGGCGAACCGCCCGGGGGGTGATAGGGTTGGATCGAGCTCATGGCGATACCTCCTTTGTTGCGTCGCTGCTGGTATAGCACCCGCTTTCGGTATCGGAATATTGCGTGGGTGACGGTTTGCAAGCGATCAAACCGTCACATATCCGGGCCTGCCGCCAGGCCGCCAATCTGGGAAAATGGCGGCATGTCCATGATCTCCCTGCCCGAACTCGAGGCCGCCATCAATTACTGGCGCGCCCGCTCGCCCTCGACGGGCGAAGACCTCAAGCTCTGCCCGCAGGCGGCAGCGTTGGCCGTGCCTTACGCCGGCATGATCGTCGCACGCGCGCACGACCTGAGCCTGGACGCGCTGGCGCCGGACGCGCGCGACGCCTACGCCGCCTGGCTATCGGTTCAGTCGGGACAACCGCCGGCCTGACACCGGCCCGGCGCATCACGCCTCAGAGCAGGGCGCGGATGTCGTGCACCAGCACATCGTTGCTGGCGCTGTTGTTCAGCAGCACGCGCGTCTGGCCCTTGGCGTCGAACAGATAGAAAGCCGCCGTGTGGTCCATGGAATAGTCGCCATCGGGACGCGGCGACTTCGCGAAATAGGCCTTGAACGAGCCCGCCGTCTGCCGGACCTGCGCCAGCGTACCGGTCAGCCCTTCGAAGCGCGGGTCGAATGCCTTGACGTATTCGCGCATGATGGCGGGCGTATCGCGCTCGGGGTCCACCGTGATCAGCAGCACCTGCACCCGGTCGGCATCCGCGCCCAGCGTCTGCATCACCTGGGCGAGTTGCGCCAGCGCCGTGGGGCAGACATCGGGGCATTGCGTGAAGCCGAAGAAAGCGACGACGACCTTGCCGGAATAATCGGCCAGGGTCTTCGTCTTGCCGTCGGTGCCAACCAGCGACAGGTCCTTGCCCAGGTTCGTGCCGGTGATGTCGCTGCCCTGGAAAGCGGGACGATCCTGGCCGCAGGCCGACAGGACTGCCGCGGCGCCCAGCGCCAGCGCCGCGCGCAGCACGGCGCGGCGGGAGGGATGCGGGGAGGACAGGGAGGCTGCCAAGGCTGCGTCGGCCATTACAGCAGCTGCAGCCAGTGATCGAGGAGCAGCGCGCCAAAGAGGAGCGCCAGGTACAGGATGGAGTAGCGGAACAGCTGGCGCGCCAGCGCGTCGCTGTATTCCTGGTACAGGCGCCACGCCATGTAGAGGAAGCGCCCGCCCAGCGCCAGCGCGGCGGCCAGGTAGAGCAGGCCGCTCATGCGGATGATGTAGGGAAGCAGCGTGGTGGCCAGCAGCGCCACGCTATAGAGCAGGATGTGCAGGCGCGTGAACTTCTCGCCATGGGTGACGGGCAGCATGGGCAGGCCCGCGTTGGCATAGTCGTGGTTGCGGTACAGCGCCAGCGCCCAGAAATGCGGCGGCGTCCAGATGAAGATGATCAGCACCAGCACCCAGGCCTCGGCCGGCACGGCGTTGGCCACGGCAGCCCAGCCCAGCGCGGGCGGCATCGCGCCAGACAGCCCGCCGATGACGATGTTCTGCGGCGTGCGCGGCTTCAGGATGACGGTATAGATGATGGCGTAGCCGACGAAGGTGGCGAAGGTCAGCCACATCGTGAGCGGATTCACGCCGTGATACAGCACCATCATGCCGGCCCCGCCCAGCAGGCCGGACAGGCCCAGCACCTGCGGCGCGGTGATGGTGCCGCGCGCGGTCGCCCGGCGCGCGGTGCGCAGCATGCGGGCGTCGACTTCCTGTTCGATGAGGCAATTGATGGCGAAGGCCGCGGCGGCCAGCAGCCAGATGCCCAGGGTGGCCAGGGCGACGGTGGCGGGGTCAGGCAGGCCCGGCACCGCCAGGAACATGCCGATCACCGCGCAGAAGACGGCAAGCTGCGTCACCCTCGGCTTGGTCAGCATGAGGTATTGGCGCAGGAGCCCGGTTTGCGAGGCGGCTAGGGTGTTCATGGGGCGGTATTTTAGGAAATCTGGCCGGGTCGTGCTTGCCCCGGGGCGGGCGGCGGCGCCAAGCCGGCACGCGCGCAGCGCGACAACAACGTTACACCCGCCAGCACCAGTCCCGCCGCGCCACCGTTGTGCAGCACGGCGATCAGCAGGGGCCACTGGAAGAAGATGGTCGTCAGGCCGGTCAGCAGCTGGGCCAGCAGCAGCGCCAGGATCAGGCACGCGGGCCCTGCCAGGCCAGGCTCGGCCCGCAGGCGCCAGGCCAGCGCCCCCAGATAGGCGAACACCAGGAAGGCGAAATTGCGATGCACCCAATGGATGGCGGTCAGCGCGTCCTGGGAGATCATCTCGCCCGAGGGCAATTCGCCCAGGCCGCGGATCAGGGAATATCCCCCGGCGAAATCCATGGGCGGCACCCAGCTGCCGTGGCAGGTGGGAAAGTCCATGCAGGCCAGCGCAGCGTAGTTAGTGCTTACCCACCCGCCCAGCGCGATCTGCACGAAGAGCAAGGCGAGCCCTCCGGCCGCCCAGGGCGTCCAGCGCCGGGCCGCGGCGGCCACCTGCGGATGATGCCGCACGCGCGCGGCCAGCCAGGTCATCAGCGCCAGCAGGCCCATGCCGCCCAGCAGGTGGGCGGTCACCACGGCCGGCATCAGCTTGTGCGTCACGGTCCAGGCGCCGAAAGCGCCCTGCACGCAGACGGCGACCAGCGTCACCACCGCCAGGCGCGGCGTGTGGCCCAGCTCACGGCGGTAACGCCAGGCCATCCAGGTGATGGCGATGATCAGCATGCCCAGCAGCGAGCCGACGTAGCGGTGGATCATCTCGATCCAGGCCTTGGACATCGTGACGGGGCCATACGGCATGGCCTCGACCGCCTCGCGGATGTCGCCCACGGCGCCCAGGGGCGTGACCTTGCCGTAGCAGCCGGGCCAGTCCGGACAGCCCAGGCCCGAATCGGTCAGGCGCACGAAGGCGCCGAACATGATGAGGTCCAGCGTGAGAAACCAGGTGAAGAACACCAGCTTGCGATAACGGTCGTGAAGAGAGTGCATGAATCGTGGCGGGTCAGCCGATGCGCGAGTTGTAGATCAGCTTGCTCAGGTCCTTGCGGAAACGCAGCGGATCGGCCTCGGCGGGGTATTGCAGGATGAGGTTGCCGTGCGGATCGGCAATCCACATCGGCGCGGCCAGGCCGGCATCGGCCTGGGGAGTGTCCTTGGACAGGTATTCGGCCAATTGTTCCGGCCGGGCGCGCAACATGATAGTCCCTCGGTAGGCATCCAGCACTTTGTCAGGAACGGGCTGGTCGTCGGTGATGAACCAGATGCGCGTCACGCGCTCGACGTTCTTGCCCTGGCTGGCGTGCGAATTGCGCAGGATGAAGAGCTTGCGCGCGCACGCTTCCTCGCACTGGGCGCCGTCCACCGTCATCAGCAACCATTCGCCTTTCAGGCTGTTCAGGTCGAAGGGCTTGCCGTCCAGCGTGGTCAGGGTCAGTTCGGACGGGGCGGGCATCGGCCGCTGCGGCTGCACCAGTTGGCCATAGTTGGTGGATTCCGACGGCCACCATTGCGGATTGAAATAGACCAGCACCGCGCCCAGCACGGGCGCAATGCTGACCAGCAGCACCAGATAGAGCGGCAACAGGCTGCGCCGCGGCAACGCGGGCTTCGGGGCGGATGCTGTTGCGGGCACGGCGGACTCCTGTTGGGTCATGACTGATGTCCTGCTGGGATGAATGAGGCTCAGCGCAAGCCGCGGCGCCACGCGCCCGCGGCCACGACGAGCCAGGCGATGCCTGCGATCGTCGCGAAACCGAACCACTGGAGGGCATAGCCCGTATTCTTGTCGGCGTCGATGGACGGCTGCGGCCACTCGCGCAGCAGCCCATCGCCGTCGCCGCCCGTCTGCATCAGCACGGCGGGTACCAGTTGCAGGCCCGTGGCGGCGGCCAGGTCGGGCAAGGCCAGGTTCTGCACGCGCGGCGGCGCGGCGTTCCCGCCTTGCGGCCAGCCCGCGGGCAGGCGGCCCGCCTCGCGGTCGAGCTCGAACAGACGCGGCACATGGGTGGCAAGCTCCCCTTCCACCGCCAGTCGGCCCGTGGGCGCGGGCAGCGCGGGCATCGCCGTGTCGCCCAGCGGACGGGCCAGCCAGCCACGCAACACCAGCACGGCGTCGCCGCGCTCGGCATCCAGCATCAGCGGCGTGGCCACCCAGAAACCGGGACGGCCATCCTGGTTGCGGTTATCCAGCAGCACGGTCAGGTCATGGCGCCAGGCGCCGGTTGCGCGCGCCGGACGCCAGGGCTGCAGTTGCTCGGCGGCCATGCCGGCCGACAAGGCCAGCGGCGGTTGCACGCGCCCGGCCTCGATGGCCGCGGCCACCGCGCGGCGCTCGTCGGCGCGACGCAGTTGCCAGCGGCCCAGCGACACCGTGGCCGCCACCACCAGCGCCAGGAGAATCAACGCCGCAATCACGCGGCGCGAGGAATTTGCTGCCATCTCTGCAATAATTTCCGCTACACCGGAGACTGATCAATGCGCATCGTCGTCATCCTGGCTTTCATCGGCATCCTGGGCAGCCTCGCGTCGGCCCTGGTCTACCTGATGCGGGACCAGGGCCGCAGCAACCGCACCGTCAACGCGCTGACCGTGCGCATCGGCCTGTCCGTGCTGCTCTTCCTGTTCGTGCTCTTCGCCCACTGGATGGGCTGGATCCAGAGCACCGGCCTGCGCTAGCGGCAGGCCAGGCGTCAGAACCAGTAGATGAACAGGTACAGGCCCAGCCAGACCACGTCCACGAAGTGCCAATACCAGGCGGCGCCTTCGAATCCGAAGTGATGGTCCGGGCGGAAGTGCCCCTTGATCAGGCGCCCCAGGATCACCAGCAGCATCGTCGCGCCCATGAGCACGTGGAAGCCGTGGAAGCCCGTCAGCATGTAGAACAGCGAGCCATAGGCGCCCGAGTTGAACTTCAGGTTCAGGTCCTGGTAGGCGTGCACGTATTCATAGGTCTGGACGCCCACGAAGATGAAGCCCAGCAGCACCGTGGCGGCCAGCCAGAAGATGGTCTGGCTGCGATGATTGGCGCGCAGCGCATGGTGCGAGATGGTCAGCGTGATGCCCGACGTGAGCAGCAGCGCGGTGTTGATGGTGGGCAGCCAGAACGGGCCCACGGTCTGGAAGGGTTCGATGATGCCCGCGGGCCCGAGATTGGGCCAGGCCGCCGCGAAGTCGGGCCACAGGAAGAGCTTGTGGTCCAGGTCGCCGAGCCAGGGGGTGGTCACCGTGCGCACGTACCAGAGCGCGCCGAAGAAGCCCGCGAAGAACATGACCTCGGAGAAGATGAACCAGCTCATGCCCCAGCGGTAGGACACGTCGACGCGGCGGCTGTTCAGCCCGCCTTCCGATTCGCGGATGGCGTCGGCGAACCAGACCCACAGCGACGCGATCAGGCCGGCGAAGCCGACCATGACGGCCCACTTGCCCATCGTGACACCGTTGATCCAGGCCGCCGCGCCCAGGCCCATGACCAGGAGCGCCAGCGCCGTGCGCACCGGGTGCGCCGATTCACCCGGCACATAGTAATAAGGGGCTTCGTTGACCGAGTGACTGGCACTCATGGTGTTCTCCCTGGTGTTCGGACTGACTGGATGATGTTGTTGTAGGGTTCCACGCCCGGGTCCTGGCGGCGGCGCTATGCCGCGCCGCCTGCCGCCCAGCGTACGATGAAAATCAGCACCGTGACGAAGATCGCCGCGGCCAGCAGGCCCGCGATGATCACGTGCACCGGATTGAGCCGGGCCACGTCCTGGTCATAGCCCGCGCCCTTGCGCACGCCGAACAGCGCCCACAACACCGCCTTCAGGGTCTGAAGGAAGTTCAGCTTGCGCTGCGAGGCGTCACGAAGGTCGTCGCTCATGGCTCGTCCGTCACGGATTCACGATCATGTACTGCTTGTAGATGACCCAGCCGAACACGGCCACCACGAAGAGCAGCAGGAACAGGCCGGTCTTGCGGTTGCGGCGGCGTTGTTCGGGCGTCTTCATGGTCAGGCTCTGCGTAGGGGGTTGAGTCATCCGGGGGATCACTTGACTTCGGGGGGCGTCTCGAAGGTGTGGAAGGGCGCGGGCGAGGGCACCGTCCACTCCAGGCCTTCCGCGCCTTCCCAGGGCTTGGCCGGGGCGGGCTCGCCCTTGCCGGCATAGCACTTCAGCACGACGTACAGGAACAGCAGCTGCGACAGGCCGAACCAGAACGCGCCGATGGTGGCGATCTGGTGGAAGTCGGTGAACTGCGCCGCATAGTCGGCGTAACGGCGCGGCATGCCGGCCAGGCCCAGGAAGTGCATGGGGAAGAAGGTGACGTTGAACGAGAGCATCGTCGACCAGAAGTGGATCTTGCCCAGGCGCTCGTCATACATGCGGCCCGTCCACTTGGGCAGCCAGTAATAGGTGCCGGCGAACAGCGCGAAGAGCGAGCCCGCCACCAGCACGTAGTGGAAGTGCGCCACCACGTAATAGGTGTCGTGCACCTGGATGTCGATGGGCGCCACCGACAGGATGAGGCCGGTGAAGCCGCCCAGCGTGAACACGAAGATGAAGCCCACCGAGAACAGCATGGGCGTCTCGAAGGTCATGGAGCCGCGCCACATGGTGGCCACCCAGTTGAACACCTTCACCCCGGTGGGAATGGAGATGAGCATGGTGGCGTACATGAAGTACAGCTGACCGGTCACCGGCATGCCGGTCGTGAACATGTGGTGCGCCCACACGATGAACGACAGGATGGCGATGGAGGCCGTGGCATACACCATCGACGCATAGCCGAAGAGGCGCTTGCGGGCGAAGGCCGGCACGATGGCCGAGACGATCCCGAAGGCCGGCAGGATCATGATGTAGACCTCGGGGTGGCCGAAGAACCAGAACACGTGCTGGTACAGCACCGGGTCGCCGCCGGCGGCCGCGTTGAAGAAGCCCGTGCCGAAATGGCGGTCGGTCAGCACCATGGTGATGGCGGCGGCCAGCACCGGCAGCACGGCGATCAGCAGGTAGGCGGTGATGAGCCAGGTCCAGCAGAACAGCGGCATCTTCATCAGCGTCATGCCGGGCGCGCGCATGTTCAGGATGGTGACGACGATGTTGATCGCGCCCATGATCGACGAGGCGCCCATGATGTGCATCGCGAAGATGGCCAGGTCCATGCCCGGGCCCATCTGGATCGACAGCGGCGCATACAGCGTCCAGCCCGCGGCGGTGGCGCCGCCGGGCACGAAGAACGATGCCGTCAGCATCAGGCCCGCCACCGGCAGCAGCCAGAAGCTGAAGTTGTTCATGCGCGCGAAGGCCATGTCCGACGCGCCGATCTGCAGCGGGATCATCCAGTTCGCGAAACCCACGAAGGCCGGCATGATGGCGCCGAACACCATGATGAGGCCGTGCATGGTGGTGAACTGGTTGAAGAGCTCGGGGCGGAAGAACTGCAGGCCCGGCTCGAAGAGCTCGGTGCGCAGCAGCAGCGCCAGGGTGCCGCCTTCCAGCAGCATGATGAACGAGAACAACAGGTACATCGTGCCGATGTCCTTGTGGTTCGTCGCGAACAACCACCGGCGCCAGCCGTGGGGTTGATGGTGGGCGTGATCGTGATGATCGCCGTGATCGTGGCCGTGGCCCTGACCCGGAACAGCCGGAGCGTGACCTGCGGTGACGCTGCTCATGATGGACTCCTTCCTGCTTGGCGGCGGTCCGGCGCCTGTGGCGCGGACCGGCGAAGTGTCTTAGATCTCTGAACGGATTCTTTTCTTGCGGGGCCTCGCGCGCTCAGCGCGCGGCGGCCACGTCCGCGGGCAGTACCACCTGGTCCTCGCCCTTGCCTGCGTTGCCCCAGGCATTGCGGGTATAGGTGATGGCAGCCGCGATTTCGACATCATTGAGCTGCGGGCCGAAGGCCTGCATGGCGGTGCCGGGCTTGCCCTTGACCACCACGCCAATCTGCGCGGCCTTGGGGCCCAGCACCACGGGGTCGCCATCCAGCGGCGGGAAACTGCCCGGCAGGCCGCGTCCATTGGCCTGGTGACAGGCCACGCAGTTGGCGGCATAGACCTTCTGGCCGCGCTCGATGAGCTCGTCCTTGGTCCATTCCTTGTTGGGATCGTCGGCCAGTTCGGCCAGCTTCTTCTGCTCGCCCGCGGCCCACTCGGCGTAGGCCTCTTCGGACAGCACCTTCACCACGATGGGCATGAAGGCGTGGTCCTTGCCGCAGAGCTCCGCGCACTGGCCACGGAACTCGCCTTCCTTCTCGGCGCGGAACCAGCTGTCGCGCAGGAAGCCGGGAATGGCGTCCTGCTTCACGCCGAAGGCGGGAATCATCCACGAGTGGATCACGTCGGCCGAGGTCAGCACCAGGCGCACCTTCTTGCCCACCGGCACCACCATGGGGTTGTCGACCTCCATGAGGTAGAACTCGCCCTTGGGTTCCAGGTTGGCGATCTGCGCCGGCGGCGTGGACAGGTTGGACAGGAAGCGCACGCCGGAGGCCTCGCCGTCCATGTATTCGTAGCCCCACTTCCACTGGTAGCCCGTGATCTTGATGGTGAGGTCAGGGCTGGAGGTGTCCTTCATGGCGACCACGGTGCGAGTCGCCGGCAGGGCCATCGCGATGACGATGATGAAGGGTATGACGGTCCAGGCGATTTCGACGCCCACGTGCTCGTGGAAGGTCGCCGGCTTGGCGCCGCGCGACTTGCGATGCGCCCAGATGGAGTAGAACATCACCCCGAAGACGCCGACGAAGATCACCAGACAGATGATCAACATCATCCAGTGCAGCCACGCAATATCCTGCGAGATCTGCGTGACACCTGCCTGCAGATTCAGCTGATTGACTCGGGGACCGCCAGGCATGTCTTGCACCTGGGCGCTCGCCACGCTGCCAACCAGCATGGCACAGCTCCCCAGGAACCCTCTCAACTTCTTCATGCTGACCTCGAACAACGGCGCCTCCAACCGTCCGCTTCCGCCAGCATGCAGCATAAAAAGGCTGTCGGAAACGCTCGTCTTGTGCGCGATTAATTATTAGGACGGCAAGCGGCGGACTTCAGGCGATGCCCGGGCTTGCCTGCGCAAATCACAACGAAACCGCCGGATTATAGCGAACCCCCTTGACGCAACACAAAGCGTTCGGGCCATGCAGAGACTATCTGTGCAGGCAATCGGGGTTAGCGAGCATAGTCCTGGCGCGAGGCATACAATCGCCGCCATGCCCGCTGCGCTGATTCTTCCCCTGCCCTTGCCCGACCTGCGAGCCCGCTACGCGCGCCTCGCCGCCGAGGTCCACCAACCCGCCCACGAAGGCTCGATGCCGGTCTGGATCGGCGCACGCCGCTGCGGCATGGCCGCGCCCGCGGCCCGCGCCGCGCTGGCCGGACTGGATGGCGTACGCGAGGACGGCACGGGGCTGCGCATCGGCGACGACCTGCCCGCAGGCGCCGCGCGTGACGCCCTGCTGGCCCGCGTGGCCGACACCCTGCGTGACGCGGGCTGCCTGCGCGGCTGGCGCGGCGAGCTGCTGGACGTGGCCGCGGCCGACGGCCACCGGCTGGGCGCCATCGAACGCGCCGCCACCCGCCCCCTGGGCCTGCTCACCTTCGCCGTGCACCTGAACGCCTGGACGCCGGACAACGCGCTGTGGATCGCCCGCCGCGCGCTCACCAAGAGCACCGACCCCGGCCTGTGGGACACGCTGGTGGGCGGCCTGTCCGGCAGTTGCGAAACCCTGGAGGACTCCCTGCTGCGCGAATGCGGCGAGGAGGCCGGCCTGGACCCACCCGACCTGGTCTGCCGCTCGCCCCTGCGCACGATCCTGCGCTTCCAGCGCCAGTTGGCGGGCGAAGGCATGCAGGTGGAAGACATCCTCGTCAGCACCTGTGTGCTGGCGGCGGATGCGCGTCCTGAAAACCGCGACGGCGAGGTCATGGAGATCCGCCACGTCCCTGTGGCGACCGCGCTGGCGATGCTGGATGCTGGCGAATTCACCGACGAGGCCGCGGCGGTGATCCTGGAAGACATGCTGTATCGCGCAGGCGGAGGCCTGCCCTGAATGAAGCGCCCGGCCCGCGTCACCCTGGCCGACGTCGCCCGGCTGGCGCGTGTCAGCGCGATGACCGTGTCGCGCGCGCTGAACACCCCGGAAAAAGTGGATGCCGCGCTGCGCGAACGGGTGGCGCAGGCCTGTGCCCAGCTTGACTACATCCCCAGCCGCGCGGCGCGCGCGCTGGCCTCGGCGCGCTCACGCCTGGTGGTGACGCTGGCGCCCGCGGGCGACCCCGCCTGCGAGCCCTTGCTGGACGGCCTGGGCGCCGCCCTGCACGAGGCGGGCTACCTGATGGCCATTGCCCGGGTCGACCCCGCCCCTCCCGCAACCGACGCGCGGGCGCTAGCCTTGCGGGCCTTCCTGCCGCATGCGCCCGAAGCGGTGGCCCTGGCGGGCCTGGCGCCCGACGCGGACCTGCTCGCGCTGCTCGGCAAGCTGGACCTGCCCTGGACGGAAGCCTGCGGGGCGGGCGCCGATGCCAAGCCCCCCCGCCCTGGCGCGGGTGCGCCGCCGCAGGCCGTGGGAGAAACCGCGGTTGCGCACTTGCGCGCAAGCGGCCGGCGCCGCATCGGAGTGCTGGCCGCGCTGGGCGAGGCAGGCGCGCAAGGCCGTCTCGCTGGCGCCATCGCGGCGTGGACCGCCGCCACGAAAGACCAGGATGTGCCTCGGGCCATCCACCCCGCGGCGCCCTGCCCTGCGCTGGGTCAGGCCCTGCTGGCCGAACTGCTGGCCGCCAGGCCGGATTGCGACGCGGTGTATTGCACCCACGACCTGCTGGCCTGGGGCGCGTTGGCGCACTGCCGGCAAGCCGGCATCGCGGTGCCGGACCGCTTGCTGCTGATAGGCACCCACGATCTGCCCGCCACGCGCTGGCTGACGCCGCCGCTGGCATCGGTCGCCACGCGGCGCGACCTGGCGGGCAGGCAGGCCGCGCTGGAATTGATTGCCCGCGTGGAGGGCCCGGCGCGGCGCGCGCGGTGGTACGACACCGGCCACGCCTTGCGCACGGCCGGCTGAGGCCGGCTAAGCGGCAGCCTCCGGGCCCGCTGGCGCCCTGGCATCTTCCTTCGCCTGCTCCTGCGTCTTGCGCCAGACCTCCAGCGCGCGCAGGCGCTGGCGCGCCACCACCTCGATACGCTCACGCAACGACGGATCACGCTCGAGCAGTGCCTGGAAATCGCGCGCCGGCAGCATCAGCAGGCGGCTGTAGCCCAGCGAGGTGACCGACAGCGCCACCCCCTCGCCCGACAGCAATGCCAGCTCGCCGAAGAACTCGCCGCTGCCCAGCTCGATGAAGGTGCCGTCCGGCAACGCGACCTTGACCGCGCCGGAGGCCACGAAGCACATCATTTCGCCGTGGCGGTTGCGCAGGATCACCGGCCGTTCCGGCAGCACCAGCCGTGGCTTGAGCAGGCGCGCGATCGCCTGCCGCGCCTCGTCGCTCAGTCCCTCGAACAGCGGCACGGCCTTGATCAGCTCATCGGCGCCCAGGCCCATGTCCAGCGGGGGATGCTTGTCGATGTGGCGCCAGCGCGCCTTCAACTGCTCCATCAGGTCGGCGTAGACCTCGCCGCTGATGAGGAACTGCTCCAGCATCTCGCGGTAGCGCATGCGTTCCAGCTCGCGCGCCACACGGCCCAGGTACGCCTCCTGCAGCCACTCTGCGTACGACGGATATTGCAGGGTCATGGCCTGCAAGGCGTTCTCGATCAGCACCAGCCGCTGCTCGTGCAGGGCGACGATGCGGTCGGTGGCCTCCTTGCCCAGCAAGGGCTGGACCTGCGTGCGCGCGAAGCCCAGCAGGCGCTGCCCCACCGAGCGCTTGCTCATCAGGTTGGAGAAGCGCTGCGCCAGCGATTGGGCCAGCCAGCGCTGGACGCCGAAACGATCATAGATTTCCAGCGCCAGGCGGAAGCCGCGCGAATAGCGCAAGTCACGCACCAGCGCCGCCTCGAAACCATCCAGGCCGTTGGCGCGCACCGACTCGCCCAGGCGCTCTGCCCGGGCCAGCAGGCCCTCGGCCATGCGCCAGTCCACCAACTGCGCCTTGAGGATGTCGAAGAACATTTCCGCTTCGCGCGCCGCCAGCATGGCCAGGCCCACGGCCACCTTCCTGTCCTCGGGCAGTTGCGCCACCTGCGTGTCGTGCACGCCGGCCAGGCTCGCGTCGAACACCGCCCGGATCCGGGCCTGCGCCTCGGCGCCGATGTGCTCGGTCTTCGCAAGTTGCTCGGTGTGCTCCTGCAGGTCTTCCAGCGCCACGACCAGCGCCTGGTTGCGCAAGGTGTTCTCCATGGGCGACAGCTTGTTCAGGCCCAGCAGGCCGATCAGCGGCCGCAGCGTCGTGCCGTTGATGAAGAGCGTGGCCAGCACGAAACCGGTGACGACCACCGCGACGAACTGCCGGTCGCCCGCGGGCACGGCATGCTGCTCGGTCACCGCCAGCGCCAGCGCCAACGACACGGCGCCGCGCAAGCCGCCCCACAGCATCACCGACTTATAGCGGTAGCCCACCCGCTGGCCGATGCGCAGCATCTGCAGGAGCGGCAGCAAGCCGAAGACCACGATGGCCCGGGCCGCCAGCGTCGCCCCGAAGACCACCACCACCAGCAGGATCTCGGCCAGGTCGGCGTCGGCCATCAGGCGCGGCACCAGCATGGCCGCGAACAGGAAGATGAGGGAATTGGCCCAGAAGCCGAACTGCTCCCAGAAGCTGGACAACTGCTCGAAGGTCGTGGGCGACATGCGTGTGCGGCCGCTGGACCCCACCACCAGCCCGGCGATGACGGTGGCCACCACCCCCGACACGCCCAGGTAGTGCTCGGAAATGAAGAAACTGAGATACGCCAGGGTCAGCGTCAGCGTGATCTCGGCCGTGGGCCAGCCGCGCAGCCAGGCGAACAGGCCGCAGGCCAGCCGTCCCATGACGAAGCCCGCCACGCCGCCGCCCAGGAAGGTCACCAGGAAGTCCTTGGCGATGGCGCCCGTGGACAGCGTGCCCTCGCCCGCCAGCACGGCCAGCAGCACCGAATACAGCGCGATGGACGCGGCGTCGTTGAACAGGCTCTCGCCCTCCACCAGCGTCGTCAGCCGCTTGGGCGCCCCCACCTCGCGGAAGATGCCCACCACCGCCACCGGGTCCGTGGTGGCGACGATGGCCCCCAGCAGCAGGCAGACCACCAGGCCGTACTGGGAAATGGTGGACAGCGTGAAACCGACGACGAGGGTGCAGACCACCACCGCGACGATCGCCATCATCAGGATGGGGCCGAGGTCGTCCAGCAGGCGGCGCACGTTCATGGCCAGCGCCGTCTCGAAGAGCAGCACCGGCAGGAACACCATGAGGAAGGTTTCGGAGGAGATCTCGAAGAGATCGAGCGTATCGAGGAAATCGGCGACGACCCGGGGCGCCCAGTCGTGCACGTGGACGACGTAGCCCAGCGCGCATCCCACAATGGCCAGCAGCACCGAATAGGGCAGCTTGAGCCGGCCGGCCAGGGGCGGCATGAAGCAGACCAGGGCCAACAAGCCAGCCAGGCCGAAAACGAGAAAACCGACTTCCATGCGCGCGCACCCCAAACGACTGCTGCAAGAATAGCCCACCCCCGCAGGAAGATCGCGCGATGGCGCGGGCGGCACGCATAAAAAACGGGGCACCTGGGGGTCCAGGTGCCCCGTAAACACCCATCTCATTGGGGAGGGGAAAGAGGAGAAGCCGAGATGGGTGTCAAGACCACTGCCGGGGGCGTTGCACCTGGTCCGGCGCGCGGTCTGTGTGGATTAGGCGGCAGGCGCCGGGTTTGGTTCCGGTCCGTACTGGAAAAAAAGATGCTCGGTTTGTTTCCAGGCATGAATGCGCGGGGACCGCCCCCGGGACGGACACTAGATCTGCCGAAACCGGCCGCTGGATCGCCAAGGCACCTCGAAGGTCGATGCCTCGACGGCATTGGCTTGTGCCACGATCTTGGGCCACCACAAGACCAGTTGGGACAGCTTGTCCCAGTAGCGCCTACTCGACCACGAGGGCTGCAACACGAACACTGTAATGCCGTGCTTGCGGATCAGGCGGCGCTCCGCGCCCTGGCGCTTTCGAAAAGCGTCTCCGGACAGAACGGCCCAGTTCTTTTCCGCACCCAGTGCGTCCAGCCACACAGTGTCTTGAGCGGACACACCGAACCTGTCCCGAATGTGGCAAACCTCTCCGAGCATGGCATCCGGAAACTGTCTCCGGCTAGCCTCCACCAGGACTGACGACCAGTTTGGCGGCAGGTTCTCGTCGAGGAGGAAGTTCAATGGGAGGCCTTCGCGAGCTGGCTTTCGTAACGAATAGCCGCCTTCACCCAGCGCAGGGGGATGTCGTAGGTGGCTGCCGTCAACGCCGCGGCACGCTCGTCTCCCCCTTCCGCCAGATATGAGGCATGGAGCGCTTCCGTGGGTATGCCGGTGTCTTCGTTGATCGGGCTGCCGAAATGACGCGCCGGATCAAGGACGATGTGGTCCCGTTTCGGCACGGGGTACCACTTGGAGGCGTGCTCGCCTTGGTATTCGATGCCGGCATAGAGCGAGGGAACGATGATTTCCCGGAAGACGACTTGACGACTACGCAAGTCGATCAGGGGGTCCTCATCGACACTTTGGCGGACAGCCTCGCCGAAGATGCTTTTTCCATCCGTCTTGAAGCGCAGCGTGGTGAAGGGATACGGGACGCCATAGAGTTGCTGGGCGGAAACCAGGCAGCGGCGGACGACCAGCAAGGGCACGCCATGGCTGACGAAGGCATGTACGAAGCGCGCTTCGAGCAGATCCTGAAAACCGATGGTCTTGGACGCCTCGCCTTCCGTGACCTGCGGCGACCACAGCGGCGCGGAATATCCAGCGACAGCCATGCCATCACGTCTCTTCTGGTATTTGTAACCGAAGAGCCAACGACTCAATTGGGCCGAAGGCACGCCAATCAAGCGGCCTGCCTCACCCAGGGAATAGATGCCGGTACCGGTGTACATGAAGAGGGCGTTTGCTGTGGTGGCCGGAAAAGTTTAGCAAGCAGCCACGCCCACGACCACTCAGGCTCCCTTGTCAGAGACCGATACGACCACCCTGATTTCCCCGGAAAACACCCCCCAGAAACAAAACACCCCAAGCCCGGGGCTGGCCCTGGCTTGGGGTGTTCCGCATCCAAACGTTCAGGCCGACAACGCCGCGCGCATCTTCTTCATGGCGGCGGCTTCGATCTGGCGGATGCGCTCGGCGGACACGCCGAACTCCTGGGCCAGTTCGTGCAGCGTGGCGCCGCCTTCGTCCTGCAGCCAGCGGGCCTGCACGATGCGGCGCGACCGCTCGTCCAGCACATCCAGGGCGCCAGCCAGGCCGCTGCCCTGCAGGGCCGACTGCGCCGCACGCTCCATCACTTGCGTGGGTTCCTGGCGGCCTTCGTCGGACAGGTAGGCGATGGGCGCGTAGGTGTCGTCATCGTCGTCCTGGTTCTCCAGCGACATGTCGCGGCCGGTCAGGCGCACTTCCATCTCGCTGACATCCTGGGGACGCACGTCCAGCTCGCGCGCGATGGCGTCGATCTGGGCCGGATCCAGGGTCTGGCCGTCCGGACGCATGCTGCGCAGGTTGAAGAACAGCTTGCGCTGCGCCTTGGTCGTGGCGACCTTCACCAGGCGCCAGTTGCGGATGATGAACTCGTGGATCTCGGCCTTGATCCAGTGCACGGCGAAGGAGACCAGGCGCACGCCGCGCTCGGGGTCGAAACGTTTCACGGCCTTCATGAGGCCGACGTTGCCTTCCTGGATCAGGTCGGCGTGCGGCAGGCCATAGCCCAGGTACTGGCGCGAGACGGAGACCACCAGTCGCAGGTGCGACACCACCAGCTCGCGGGCGGCGTCCAGCGAATCCGTGTCGCGCAGCTTGCGCGCGAGGGACGTTTCCTGCTCGGGGGTCAGCAGGGGCAGGCGGTTCACGGTGGAGATGTACGCATCCAGCGTGCCCAGTGCGCCCGGGTTGGCGATGGCCACGGCCAGCGAGGGGCTTGCCGTAGCCAGGGAATGATTGGCGGTTTGCATAGCAGGGTCGCTCCTGTATCGGTCGGATTGCGACGACCAAGGCATGTTAGCACTCTCAACTACCGAGTGCTAATTAGAGGATGTTGCACTTGGGAAGTTCCCGATTTAATAGGGACATATTGGGGCAATCCCTTGGTTTGTTCTGTCCAAACCGAAACAAAATTTTGTTTTGAACGCAGGGAATTGACGCCCCCGCCGCCTGGGGAACCCAGACAATGCGGCAGACGGGTGCGATTGAAGACTGCCCGCGACAACAATACTCGGAGACACCGACATGTCCTTCTGTTCCAACCGCCGGCCGCTGGCCGCCCTGGCCCTGATGGCGCTGGGTACCCTGATGGCCCCGCTGGCCGCCCACGCCGCCTATCCCGACAAACCCATCCGCCTGGTCGTGCCCTACCCGCCCGGCGGCGCCACCGACGTGGTCGGCCGCGTCATCGCCAACCACCTGTCCGAGGAGCTCAAGCAGCAGGTCATCGTCGAGAACAAGGGCGGCGCCGGCGGCAACCTGGGCGCCGACTCGGTGGCCCGCGCCACGCCCGACGGCTACACCCTGCTGATGGGCGCGATCACCTCGCACTCCATCATGGCCACGCTGGAGAAGAATCGCATCTCCTACAAGCTGATGGACGACCTGGCGCCGGTGGCGACCATTGCCGCCGTGCCGCTGGTGTTCGTGGTGAACCCGGCCAAGGTGCCGGCCAACAACCTGACCGAGCTGATCGACTACGCCAAGAAGAACCCCGGCAAGCTGACCTATGCCTCGTCGGGCGCGGGCGCGCCCCAGCGCATGGCCGCCGAACTCTTCAAGCGCCAGGCCGGCGTCGACATGCTGCACGTGCCCTACCGCGGCAGCGGCCCCGCCATGACCGACCTCGTCGGCGGCCAGGTGCTGACGATGGTCGAGACCGTGCCCGCCTCGCTGGGCTTCATCAAGAGCGGGCAGTTGCGCGCGCTGGCGGTGACCATGCCCGAACGCATCTCGATGCTGCCTGACACCCCGACCGCCGCGGAAGCCGGCCTGCCCGGCTTCGAGGTCGCCTCGATGTTCGGCGTGCTGGCACCCGCCAAGACTCCCAAGCCCATCGTCGAGCAGTTGAACGCGGCGCTGCAGAAAGTGCTGGTGAAGGAAGACTTCAAGGCGCAGATGCTGCAGCAGGGCGCCTATGCGGTGGAGCCTGCCTCGGCCGACGCCGCCCGCCAGCGCCTGCAGAAGGAAGTCGACATGTGGGCCAAGGTGATCGAGGACGCAAAAATTACGGTGGAGTAGGTTTCCCCCCCCCCCCCCCGAGGCGCTGACGCGCCTCCCCCCCCAGGGGGGCGGTGCTGGTGGACCGGCGGAGCCGGCTCCACTGCACCCCTGCTCCTTCTTGCCATTTACCGCTGCAGATAAGCACTCAGTCATTTTTTTGGAAGCACCTCATGTCCTCCGACAGCAAGAAACCCGATGCCCCCTCCGGCATGCGCCGCGGCTTGACCAGTTATGGCGATACCGGCTTTTCCCTGTTCCTGCGCAAGGCCTTCATCAAGGGCGCGGGGCTGACCGATGACGCGTTGTCGCGGCCGGTGGTGGGCATTGCCAACACGGGCAGCGCCTATAACCCCTGCCATGGCAATGCGCCGCAGCTGATCGAGGCGGTCAAGCGCGGCGTGATGCTGGCGGGCGGATTGCCGGTGGACTTCCCCACCATCTCGGTGCATGAGAGCTTCGCGGCGCCCACCAGCATGTACCTGCGCAACCTGATGTCGATGGACACGGAGGAGATGATCCGTGCCCAGCCCATGGACGCGGTGGTGCTGATCGGCGGGTGCGACAAGACCGTGCCGGCCCAGCTGATGGGCGCGGCCTCGGCCGGCATCCCGGCCATCCAGCTGGTGACGGGTTCGATGCTGACGGGCGGGCACCGCGGCGAACGCGTGGGCGCCTGTACCGACTGCCGCCGCTTCTGGGGCAAGTATCGCGCCGACGAGATCGACGACCAGGAAATCGCCGACGTGAACAACCAGTTGGTGGCCAGCGTGGGCACCTGCTCGGTGATGGGCACGGCCAGCACGATGGCCTGTATCGCGGAAGCCCTGGGCATGATGCTGCCGGGCGGCGCCTCGCCTCCCGCGGTGACGGCCGACCGCATGCGCATCGCCGAACAGACCGGCACGCAGGCGGTGCGCATGATCGCGCAGCAGCTCACCCCGAACAGGATCCTCACGCCCAAGGCCTTCGAGAACGCGCTGCGCGTGCTGCTGGCCATCGGCGGCTCCACCAACGGCATCGTCCACCTGACCGCCGTGGCGGGACGCCTGGGCATCGAGGTGGACATGGCGGCCTTCGACCGCATCGGCCGCGAGACGCCGGTGCTGGTGGACCTGAAGCCGTCGGGCCAGCACTACATGGAAGACTTCCACAAGGCGGGCGGCATGCGCACGCTGCTGCGCGAGCTGCGCCCGCTGCTGCACCTGGACGCGCTGACCGTCACCGGCCGCACGCTGGGCGAAGAGATGGATGCCGACCGACCGCCCTTCAAGCAGGACGTCATCCGCGCCTTCGACAATCCCATCTACGCCCAGGGCGGCATCGCAGTGCTGCGCGGCAACCTGGCCCCGGGCGGCGCGATCATCAAGCAGTCGGCCGCCTCGCCCACGCTCATGGAGCACGAGGGCCGCGCAGTGGTGTTCGAGAACCTGGAAGACCTGGCCGCCCGCGTCGACGCGCCCGACCTGGACGTGAACGCCGATGACATCATGGTGCTGAAGAACATCGGCCCGACCGGCGCGCCCGGCATGCCCGAAGCCGGCTACATGCCCATCCCGATGAAGCTGGCGCGCGCCGGCGTGAAGGACATGGTGCGTATCTCGGACGGTCGCATGAGCGGCACGGCCTCGGGCACCATCGTGCTGCACGTGACGCCGGAATCCGCCATCGGCGGGCCGCTGGGGCTGGTGAAGACGGGCGACCGCATCCGCCTGAGCGTGCGCGAGCGCAGCCTGGCGCTGCTGGTCGACGAGGCCGAGCTGGCCGCGCGCAAGGCGGCATGGCAGGCGCCCGGCGAACGCCCGGGCGACGACCGCGGCTACCGCAAGCTCTTCCTGACCACGGTCACGCAGGCCGACAAGGGGGTCGACTTCGACTTCCTGCGCAGCACGGGCAAGGGCGGCGCCACGCCGCTCCCGCCGAAGAAGTAGGCCGTGGCGGGCTCAGGCCGCGCCCGCGCGGCCAGGGAAGACGGCGCGGCATTCGCGCAGGAAGGCTTCGGCCAGCGCGGCACGTGGCCCTTGCGCCTGCCAGGCCAGCCCCACGCGGCGCACGGGCGCGCGCCCCGGCAAGGGAATGCGCGCCAGCGCATACTTGGTGGACCACATCGAGGACCAGTCCGGCAGCAGCGCCACGCCCAGGCCCTGGTCCACCAGCGCGGCCACGCCCAGCAGGCTGTCGATCTCCATGCGCTGGCGCGGCACGATGCCATGGTCGCGCAGGTAGCGGTCGGCCAATTGCCCGCCCACCACCGAGCGGTCATAGCGGATGAAGGGCTCCGTGCGCAGCAGCTCGTGCGGATCGCCCGCCTGCATGGTGGCGGGCGCCACCACCACCAGCGGCTCTTCCATGACGGCATCCCAGCGGCAGGTCTTGCCGATGGAGAACTGCGGCTCGACCACCACGGCCGCATCCAGTTCGCCTTCGCCCACGCGCCGGCACAGGTCCACCGACGAGCCGGGCAGCACGAAGACGGACAGGCGCGGATGGCTGTCGTAGAGGCGCTTCAACACCGGCGGCAGCACGCTCGTCATGGCCGAGACGAACACGCCCAGCTTCAGTTCGCCGAAGGGCGCGTCGACCTCGGCCGCGGCGGCCAGGTCGCGCGCATCGCGCAAGAGCGCACGCGCGCGGTCCAGGATGCGCAGCCCGGCCTCGGTGGCGCGCACCGACCGGCCCGCGCGCCGCACCAATGTCAGGCCCAGGCTCTGCTCCAGCGCCTTCACGCGCGCGGCCACGGCGGTGGACGTCAGGTCCAGCTGGCGGGCGGCCTGCGCGAACGAGCCGCGCTCGACCACCGTGACGAAGCTCTGCAGATATCGGATGTCCATGTGCCGGGGCCTCTCCTGTCGCCCTGGAATCGCGCTTCTTTTTCCCCTGCCCGGCGCGCCGCGCCGGGGATGCACACTATGACGCACATTCACGGCCCGCGCCAATGTGCCCCTTCAACTTCCGTGCCGTCGCAAGGCAAAAGCGCCCCTTCGGGGGGCAGCCAGCCGAAGGCGCGGCGTGGGTTTTTTTCCGGAGACCCTGCAACATGAGCCTGCCCGCGCTGCTGCGCATCGGCGCCTTCCCGCCCGTGGCCCACGCCCTGCTGTCGCAACACTTCACCCTGGTTCCGCCCGAAGAGGCCAGCGATGCGCAATGGGCCGCTTTCCAGGGCCTGGTCACCCGCTCGAACCAGCGGGTCGACCCTGCACTGATCGACCGCCTGCCCGCCTTGCGCGTCATCGCCACCTGCGGCGTGGGCTACGACGGCATCGCCGTCGACCACGCGCGTGCGCGCGGCGTCCAGGTCACCCACACGCCTGGCGTGCTCGATACCGCCGTGGCGGAACTGGCCGTGGGCCTGCTGCTGGCCCTGTTGCGCCGGCTGCCCGCCGCCGACGCCTTCGTGCGCTCGGACCGCTGGCACAGAGAGGGCGCCTTCCCGCTGGGCGCGAGCCTGGCGGGCAAGCGCGTGGGCATCGTGGGGCTGGGCCGCATCGGGCGCGCCATCGCGGACCGCCTGGCGCCCTTCCAGGTGTCGCTGGCGTATCACGGCCCCACCGACCAGGGTCTGGCCCTGTCCTATTACCCGAACCTGGCCGCGATGGCGCGCGACAGCGACATCCTCATCGTGTGCTGCCCCGGCGGGGCCCGCACCGCCGGTATCATCGACGCCGAGGTGCTGGCCGCGCTGGGACCGCGCGGCGCGCTGGTCAACGTGTCGCGCGGCTCCGTCGTCGACGAGGCGGCGCTGGTCCAGGCCCTGCAGGCCGGCACCCTGGGCGCCGCGGCGCTCGACGTGTTCCAGACCGAACCCACCGCGAACGCGGCCCTGCTGGCCCTGGAGCAGGTGGTGCTGGCCCCGCACATCGGCAGCGCCACCGAAGAAACGCGGCTGGCCATGGCCGAGCTGGCAACGGCCAACGTGCAGGCGGTGCTGGCGGGCAAGCCGGCGCTGACCCCGGTGCCCTGACAGCATGACGCCGATCGCCCCCCCACCCCCCGTCACCCATATCAACCTGCGCCTGTTGCAGACTTTCATGCTGGTGGCGGAGACCTCGAGTTTCCGCGAGGCGGCCGAGCGCACGCGGCGCTCGCAATCGGCGGTGAGCATCCAGATCAAGCAGCTGGAAGAACAGCTGGGCCTGAAGCTGCTGTACCGCACCACGCGCACGGTGCGGCTCACCGACGAGGGCGCGGAACTCTACAAGGGCACCCGCCGCGCCATGGACGAAGTGCAGCTGGGCCTGCGGCGCATCCGCGAATCGACCGACATCCGGCGCGGCAACGTCTCACTGGCCTGCTCGCCCAGTGCGGCAGCCTCGCTGCTGCCACGCGTGCTGGCCGTCTTCGAGACGGACTATCCCGACGTGCAGGTGCATCTGCGCGAGCTGCATTCGCATGATTTGTTCCAGGCGGTGCGCGCGGGCGAGGTCGATTTCGGCATCGGTCCGCGGGTGGCGGGCGTGGGCGAGGACATCGCGTTCGAGGTCATGTTCTCGGACCCCTTCATCGCGCTGGTGCATCGCTCGCTGGCGCCCGGCAACCGCAACCACATCACGCTGGCCGAACTGGGCGCCATGCCGGTGCTGATGCAGGACACCAGCTCCGTGACGCGTGGCCAGCTGGAGGAAGCCTTGCGCCGCGCCGGCGTGCGCCTGAACGGCAAATACGACTGCATGCAGGCGCAGACGCTGGTTGCCATGGCCGAGGCAGGCCTGGGCGCGGCCGTCGTGCCGCGCTCCATCCTGCGCTCGCTGCACGCGCCCTCCACCCGGGCGCTGCGCATCGACGGGGCCAAGCTGGTGCGCGACATCTCGCTGGTCACGTCGCGCGGCAAGCCCCTGTCGCCCACGGCGCAACGGCTGGCGCAACGCGTGCGGGAATTCTCCGAGCCATAGGGAAACGCGTGCCTGCTTCGCAAGCAGCCGCCGATTGATTAAGCAAACGCATCAATCGCCAAGATCTTTGAACTTAACAGGGGAGATGCCTTCGGCCAAGCTGACGTTCATGTTCAACACGCATCGCGCCGCCGCGACATCCCGCATGAAAATCGTCCGCATCGAAGCCCATCACCTGGCCAACATCCCCATCCAGCCGCCTCCCTTCCGCAAGAAACCCGATGTCGAGCATGCCCTCGTCGTCGAGATCGAAACCAGCGACGGGCACATCGGCTACAGCATGGGCGGCTATACCCATCCCGTCATCGTCGACTTCATCAACCGCCACGCCGCGCCGCTGCTCACCGGCGAGGACGCCCGCAACATCGAGCGCCTGACCGCGCGCTTCCACCGCCACTCGGTCATCCGCTTCATGGGCCGCGCCTATCTGTCCGCCCTGGCGCTGGTGGACATCGCCCTGTGGGACCTGCGCGGCAAGGCGCTGGGCGTGCCCGTGCACCAGCTGCTGGGCGGCGCCCGCGACAAGGTGCCGGTCTACATCACCCACGGCGCCGCCTATGGCGGGGAAACCGCCTATACGCCGGAGGAACTCGCCGCCGAGGCCAGGCACCTGGCCGAACTGGGCAATGTCTTCCTGAAGAACACCGTGGGCCGGCAGGCCGTGCCCGATCCGGACGACGACTACATCCGCATGCGGGCCATGCGCGAGGCCGTGGGCCCCGACGTGAAGCTTGCCATGGACGGCAACGCGCGCATGACGGTGGGCCAGGCCATCCGGCTGTGCAAGTTGACCGAGGAGCTGAACATCAGCTTCCTGGAAGAGCCCATCATCGACAACGAGCCCGGCCAGTTGCGCGAACTGCGTGCCCACACCGCGATTCCCATCGCCGCCGCCGAGAACCACAAGTATTCGGCGCGGGACCTGCTGGTGAACGATGCCGTCGACATCCTGCAGCCCAACGTGACGAACGACGGCGGCTACACCGCGGGCCTGCGCATCGGCATGCTGGCCCAGGCCTTCAACCGCCCGCTCGGACACGGCAACGGCAGCGGCCCGCACAACATCGCGCTGCAAGCCGGGCTCGCCAATGGCGGGCTGGTGGAATACCACTTCCACAAATGGATGGCCTACAACGCGGTCTTCGCGCATGTGCCCCAGCCGGAGAACGGCTACCTGGCCGTGCCGCAGGAACCCGGCCTGGGCCTGAACCCCAAGCCCGGCCTCATCGAGGAGTACAAGGTGCGCGAACGCGTATCCGTGCTGGCCACCCAGCCCGGCGCAATCTGATTCCCGCCGGGCGCCACGGCCCGCCAGGCGGCGCCCGGCAACACAACGACAAGAACACGTGCGCACCGCGGATCGCGGCCTGCCGACACGATCAGGAGACAAGCATGCCAGCCCACTTCCTTGCCCGCGCGGCGCGAACCGCCGCACTTCCCCTCGCCCTCTTCGCCATGGCGGCGCCTGCCGCTGCCCAGGCCTATCCCCAGGGACCCATCACCCTGGTGGTGCCCTTCCCGCCCGGCGGCTCGAACGACCTCTTTGCCAGGCACATGTCCAAGGACCTGGGCGACGCGCTCGGCCAGCCCATCGTGATCGAGAACCGGCCCGGCGCGGGCGGCACCATGGGCGCCGCGCTCGTCTCGCGCGCGCAGCCGGACGGGCACACGCTGATGCTGGTGTCCTCGACCTTCGTCACCAATGCCGTCACGCAGGCCAGCACGCCTTTCGACATCTTCAAGGACTTCACGCCCGTGGCGCTGCTGGCCAAGGCGCCGCTCATCGTGACGGTGAACAACGATTTCCCGGTGCGGAACCCGTCGGAACTGGTCGCGCTGATACGCAAGAATCCAGGCAAGTACAACTACGCCTCGGCGGGCCCGGGCAGCCTGAACCAGTTCAGCATGGAGCTGCTGAAGTCGCAGGCAGGCGGCCTGGACATCACGCACGTGCCCTACCGGGGCGGCGGCCCGGCGGTGAACGACATGATCGGCAATCGCACCCAGGTCTACATCACCAGCGCGCCCGCCGCGCTGCCCACCGTGCGCACCGGCAAGATCAAGGCGATCGGCGTCACCAGCCTGGCACCCAGTCCCATCGCGCCCGACCTGCCGACCGTGGCAAGCGCGGTGCCAGGCTATGAATACCAATCGTGGTGGGCAATCCTTGGGCCGGCAGGCACCCCCGCGCCGGTCGTCGAGAAGCTGAACGCGGCCATCAACGCGGTGATGACGACACCGCAGATCCGCGAGTCGTTCCTGCGCGAGGGCGCGCAGGCCACGCCCGGCACGCCGGCCGAGCTGGCCCAGCTGCTGTCCAGTGAATTCGCCCGCTTCAAGAAGCTGGCCCAGGACCAGCACATCGTGGCGCAATGAGCGCCGCGCGGGGCAGGCTGCCTACCAGCCCGCGTCGCGCAGCAGCGCCTCCGTCTTCGGATCCGCCGGCCGCGCGAACAACGCGCCGCGCGGATCCATGAACAGGCGGAAGGTGCCGCCGTCCAGCATGGGCAGGTAGGCCGCGCTGCCCACCTGCACGTCGACGAACGGCAGCCAGGCAGGGAAGCGGCGCTTCAGCGCGCCGACATCCGGCGTCGGGAACGCGCGCAGGTCATGCACGCTGCGCGGGGCGCTGCGCTCCTGGTCGATGTCTTCATAACGCCCGGACAGGCGCTCCACCTTGTAGAGCGGCGGCATGCCCGCCAGCAAGGCCGGCAGGCGCCAGCGCACGACGCGGGCATCCAGTTGCCAGGCGTCGCCATTCAGCGGGAAGGTGCGCTGCCCAACGTTCGGCAGGTCCAGCGTGGCGATGAACTGCTGCGGCTGGTTGCGCACGAAGGAAATGGTGCCGACAGGCGCGTCGGACAGCAGCCGCGCATACTGCACCACCGACACCGCGAGCAGGCCCAATGCTGCCGCCAGCAGCACCATCAGCAGGCCGATCAGCCTGCGTACCGGCCGCAGGCGGGGACGGCGGTCGTGCGCGGCACGGCGCCTGCCCGAGGACAGCAGCATGATCAGGCCCGGCACCGCAAGGACCACGGCCAGGAGGGCAATCCACAGAAACGGCGCCACCATGTCTTTTCCCTGTTCGCGTTACGGGTTGTCCGCCGGCGCTCAGGCCGTCAATTGCGCGGCGTGGAAACGCAGGTGGTCTTCCACGAAGGTGGAGATGAAGTAATAGCCGTGGTCGTAGCCCTCGTGGCGGCGCAGCGTCAGCGGCTGGCCGGCCTGGCGGCAGGCCTCCTCGAAGACCTCGGGATACAGTTGCTCGGCCAGGAAGTTGTCCTTCAGGCCCTGGTCCACCAGGATGCCGCCCGGGAAGGGCGCGCGACGCGCGGCCATCAACGCCGAGGCGTCATGCGCGGCCCAGGCTGCGCGGTCATTGCCCAGGTAGCCCGAGAACGCCTTCTCACCCCACGGGCAGCGGGTGGGCGCGGCGATGGGCGCAAAGGCCGACACGGAGCGAAAGACGTCGGGATTGCGCAGCGCCAGCACCAGGGCGCCATGGCCGCCCATCGAGTGGCCGAACACGCCCGCGCGCGCCAGGTCGGCCGGCAAGGCCTTGGCCACCAGGGCGGGCAGTTCACGCGCCACGTAGCTTTCCATGCGGTAGTGCGTGTTCCACTCGGGCTGCGTGGCGTCCAGGTAGAACCCCGCGCCCGTGCCGAAATCCCAGCTGTCGTCCTCGCCGGCCACGCCCGCGCCGCGGGGGCTGGTGTCCGGCGCCACCAGCATCAGGCCCAGTTCGGACGCCACGCGCTGGGCGCCCGCCTTGATCATGAACGTTTCCTCGGTGCAGGTCAGGCCCGCAAGGTAGAACAGCACGGGCACCGGCCCCTGCTCGGCCTGGGGCGGCAGGTAGACCGAAAACCGCATCGGCAGGCCGATTTCGTGGGAAGCGTGGCGGTAATAGCGCTGGGTGCCGCCGAAGCAGCGGTGTTCGTTCAGGATCTCGAGCATGCAGGGCCCCGGGGGTGATTCGCGGAAGTTCAACACTGGAGACACTACGTATTACGCATTCCCCGGGTCGATGTTAACCTTTGCCGACAGGCAGCCTTATTTCCATCCGCTCGCTCTTCTCCGTCCCCATGGCCAGACTTCCTCGTCTGTACGCGCCGGGCCTGCCGCAACTGGTCCAGGCCAGTTTTGCCGAACCGCTGGCGCAGCCTGACCAGCCGGCACCGGCCGCGCTTCTGAATGACCTGACCGCCTGGCTGGGCGCGGCCGCCACGCGCCATCGCGTGTCGGTCCACGGCTGGGTGCTTTCCATCGACCGCGTGGTCCTGCTGGCCACGCCCGTCGACGAGGAAGGCCTGCCTCGTCTCATGCAAACGCTGGGCCGCAACCTGGCTTCGCGCCAACGGGGCGGCCGCATCTTCGCTGGCCGCTACCGCTCCGCGCTGCTCGAACCCGGCCAATGGGTGCTGCCGGCGCTGGTCTGGCTGGAGTCGCTGCCCGGCCAGTCGGGCTCGCCTGACATCGAGGCCTGGCCCTGGTCCTCGGCCGCCTCGCACACCGGCTTGCTGGGGTCGCCGCCCAGCTGGCTGGTCGACCACGCCGACTACTGGTCCTGCGGCAACACCCCGTTCGATCGGCAGGCGAACTATCGCCGCCGCCTGCACGAAGGCCTTTCCCGCGAACAGTCCGAGCGCATCCGCGCCACGCTGTCGGGCCAATGGGCGCTGGGCAGCCCGGCTTTCCTGGAAAAACTCACCCACACCGCCAGCCGCCGGGTCTCTCCCGGCCAGCGCGGAAGGCCGCGCAAGCAGCCGCTGCCGCCGACCGAGGCCTGAAAGCCTCCCTCACCCGATGATCAAGGCGCCCTGCGGGGCGCCTTTTCATTTGCGCCAGCCAGCAGGCCCTCGCGTTGCGCTGTCACGACGCCGCCGACCGCTGACGACCATCCTCACCGACGTTACAAACACATCGAAGAAATAAGGGACGCATTAATGATGGATCTTTTCGCACCAAAACAGTGCATTTCAGGCATTTCAACGCATCACCTTGGTGTCATTCGGGTCTTTGTTATGTCCCCATTATTTTACTGAGATAAATTCTCATCAAATAAATGGGGAACGACCCCATTTGTTGCCGTTGCGCGACGGAAACTTGCGCAGTATCTTCCCATTCCCTGCACTGCAGCATTCCGTTTGCAGCCAACGCGGAGCGCACCATGTCCACACCGATCATCCCCGCCGCCGAATCCTGTCGTCCTGCCGCGCAACCCATCGATGCGTCGCGCATCGGGTTGCCGCCTGCCCAGGGCCTGTACCACCCCAACAACGAGCACGACGCTTGCGGCGTGGGCTTCGTCGCCCACATCAAGGGCCGAAAGAGCCACGCGATCGTCCAGCAGGGCCTGAAGATCCTCGAGAACCTGGATCACCGGGGCGCCGTGGGGGCGGACAAGCTGATGGGCGACGGCGCCGGCATCCTGATCCAGATCCCGGACGCGCTCTACCGCGAGGAAATGGCCGTCCAGGGCGTGACGCTGCCGCCCCCGGGCGAATACGGCGTGGTCATGCTGTTCATGCCCAAGGAAACCGCCTCGCGCCTGGCCTGCGAACAGGAACTCGAGCGCGCCGTGCGCGCCGAGGGCCAGACCGTGCTGGGTTGGCGCGACGTGCCCGTGGACGTCGACATGCCCATGTCGCCCACCGTGCGCGACCGCGAACCCGTCATCCGCCAGCTCTTCGTGGGCCGCGGCGCCGACGTGATGGTGCCGGACGCGCTGGAACGCAAGCTCTACGTCATCCGCAAGACCGCCAGCCACGCCATCCAGAACATGCGCCTGGCGCACGGCAAGGAATACTTCGTGCCCTCGGCGTCGGTGCGCACCGTGGTCTACAAGGGCCTGCTGCTGGCCGACCAGGTCGGCCGCTACTACCGCGACCTGGCCGACACCCGCACGGTGTCCGCCCTGGCGCTGGTGCACCAGCGCTTCTCGACCAACACCTTCCCGGCCTGGCCGCTTGCCCACCCCTACCGCCTGATCGCCCACAACGGCGAAATCAACACGGTCAAGGGCAACTTCAACTGGCTGCGCGCCCGTGAAGGCATGATGCAGTCGGCCGTGCTGGGCGACGACCTGAAGAAGCTCTACCCCATCGTCTATGAAGGCCAGTCGGACACCGCCACGTTCGACAACTGCCTGGAACTCCTGACGATGTCGGGCTATTCCCTGGCCCACGCCATGATGATGATGATCCCGGAAGCCTGGGAACAGCATGAGCGCATGGACCAGAGCCGCCGCGCGTTCTACGAGTACCACGCGGCCATGATGGAACCCTGGGACGGCCCCGCCGCCGTCGCGTTCACCGATGGCCGCCAGATCGGCGCCACGCTGGACCGCAACGGCCTGCGCCCCGCCCGCTACGTGGTCACCGACGACGACATGGTCATCCTGGCCTCGGAGGCTGGCACGCTGCCCGTGCCCGAGCACCGCATCGTCAAGAAGTGGCGCCTGCAGCCCGGCAAGATGTTCCTGATCGACCTGGAACAGGGCCGCATCATCGACGACGCCGAGATCAAGTCGCAACTGGCCAACTCGCGCCCCTACCGCCAGTGGATCGACCGCCTGCGCGTGAAGCTGGAGTCGCTGACCGCGCCCCGCCACACCGCCGAGCCGACCACCGCCGTCTCGCTGCTGGACCGCCAGCAGGCCTTCGGCTGGACCCAGGAGGACTACAAGTTCATCCTGGAACCCATGGCCGCCACCGGCGAGGAAGCCATCGGCTCCATGGGCAACGACGCGCCCATGGCCGTGCTGTCGAGCCGCGCCAAGACCTTCTACAACTATTTCCGCCAGCTGTTCGCGCAGGTCACGAACCCGCCCATCGACCCCATCCGTGAACAGATGGTGATGTCGCTGGTGTCGTTCATCGGCCCCAAGCCCAACCTGCTCGACATCAACAACGTGAACCCGCCGCTGCGCCTGGAAGTCTCGCAGCCGGTGCTGGATCTCAACGCCATGGCGATCCTGCGCGACATCTCGCAGGTCACGCACAACAAGTTCCGGAGCTTCGAGCTGGACATCACCTATCCGGTGGCCTGGGGCCGCGAGGGCATCGAAGCCCGCGTGGCGGCCCTGTGCGCCCGCGCCGTCGACGCCGTGCAGAGCGGCTACAACGTGCTGATCCTGTCGGACCGCCGCGTGGACGGCGAGCGCGTGGCCATCCCCGCGCTGCTGGCCACCTCGGCCATCCACCAGCACCTGATCCGCGCCGGCCTGCGCACCGCCACCGGCCTCGTGGTCGAGACGGGCTCCGTGCGCGAGGTGCACCACTTCGCGCTGCTGGCGGGCTACGGCGCCGAAGCCGTCCACCCCTACCTGGCGCTGGAAGCGCTGGCCGAGATGTCCGAGTCGCCTGAAAAGGCCGTCAAGAACTACATCAAGGCAGTCGGCAAGGGCCTGAACAAGGTCATGTCCAAGATGGGCATCTCGACCTACATGTCCTATTGCGGCGCGCAGATCTTCGAAGCCGTCGGCCTGCGCTCGTCGCTGGTCGACCAGTACTTCGCCGGCACGCCCAGCGCCATCGAAGGCATCGGCATCTTCGAAGTGGCCGAAGAGGCGCTGCGCCTGCACCGCGCCGCCTTCGGCAACGACCCCGTGCTGGCCAACGCCCTGGACGCGGGCGGCGAATATGCCTTCCGCGTGCGTGGCGAAGACCACATGTGGACGCCCGACTCCATCGCCAAGCTGCAGCACGCCTCGCGTGCCAACAACTACCGCACCTACAAGGAATACGCGCAGCTCATCAACGACCAGAGCCGCCGCCACCTGACCCTGCGCGGCCTCTTCGAATTCAAGGTCGAGCCCACGCGCGCCATCTCGCTGGACGACGTCGAGCCGGCCAAGGAGATCGTCAAGCGCTTCGCCACCGGCGCCATGTCGCTCGGCTCGATCTCGACCGAAGCCCACTCGGTGCTGGCCGCGGCCATGAACCGCATCGGCGGCAAGTCGAACACCGGCGAAGGCGGCGAGGACGAACTGCGCTACCGCGCCGAGATGCGTGACGGCGATGCCGGCATCAAGGAAGGCGACACGCTGGCCTCGGTGCTGGGCGCCGACCGCATCGTGGCCGACGTGCCCCTGCAGGCCGGCGACTCGCTGCGCTCCAAGATCAAGCAGGTGGCCTCGGGCCGTTTCGGCGTCACCGCCGAATACCTGGCCAGCGCCGACCAGATCCAGATCAAGATGGCCCAGGGCGCCAAGCCCGGCGAAGGCGGCCAGCTGCCCGGCCACAAGGTCTCGGAATACATCGCCAAGCTGCGCTACTCGGTGCCGGGCGTGGGCCTCATCTCGCCCCCTCCCCACCACGACATCTACTCGATCGAAGACCTGGCCCAGCTCATCCACGACCTGAAGAACGTCAATCCGCGGTCCTCGATCTCGGTGAAGCTGGTCTCGGCCTCGGGCGTGGGCACCATCGCCACCGGCGTGGCCAAGGCCAAGGCCGACCACGTCGTGATCGCCGGCCATGACGGCGGCACCGGCGCCTCGCCCGTGTCGTCCATCAAGCAGGTGGGTTCGCCCTGGGAACTGGGCCTGGCCGAAACGCAGCAGACGCTGGTGCTGAACCGCCTGCGCAGCCGCATCCGCGTGCAGGCCGACGGCCAGATGAAGACCGGCCGCGACGTCGTGATCGGCGCGCTGCTGGGCGCCGACGAGTTCGGCTTCGCGACCGCGCCGCTGGTCGTCGAAGGCTGCATCATGATGCGCAAGTGCCACCTGAACACCTGCCCCGTGGGCGTGGCCACCCAGGACCCGGTGCTGCGCGCCAAGTTCCAGGGCAAGCCCGAACACGTCGTGAACTTCTTCTTCTTCATCGCCGAGGAAGTGCGCGAAATCATGGCCCAGCTGGGCATCCGCAAGTTCGATGACCTGATCGGCCGCGCCGACCTGCTGGACATGCGCGCCGGCATCGAACACTGGAAGGCCCAGGGCCTGGACTTCAGCCGCGTCTTCCACCAGATCGAGTCCGACGCCGGCTACCGCCAGTTCGAAGCGCAGGACCACGGCCTGGACGGCGCGCTGGATCACCAGTTGATCGAGCGCAGCAAGCCCGCGCTGGAGCGTGGCGAGAAGGTCTCGTTCATCACCCCCGTGCGCAACCGCAACCGCACCATCGGCGCCATGCTCTCGGGCGCGGTGGCCGCGCGCTACGGCCACGACGGCCTGCCCGACGACACCATCCACATCCAGTGCAACGGCACGGCGGGCCAGAGCTTCGGCGCCTTCCTGGCCCACGGCATCACGATGGACCTGGTGGGCGAAGGCAATGACTACGTCGGCAAGGGCCTGTCGGGCGGCCGCATCATCGTGCGCTCGCCCAACGACTTCCGTGGCTTCGGCCCCGAGCACATCATCGCCGGCAACACCGTGCTGTACGGCGCGCTGGCAGGCGAGGCCTACCTCAACGGCGTGGCGGGCGAACGCTTCGCGGTGCGCAACTCCGGCGCCATCGCGGTCGTCGAAGGCACGGGCGACCACGGCTGCGAATACATGACCGGCGGCACCGTCGTCGTCCTGGGCCGCACCGGCCGCAACTTCGCCGCGGGCATGTCCGGCGGCGTGGCCTACGTCTGGGATCCCAAGGGCGAGCTGGCCGACAACTGCAACCTGTCCATGGTCGAGCTGGAGTCGATCCAGGCGCTGGACGTGCAGCAGTCGGCCGGGGCCATCGAGACCTGGCACAGCGCCACCCGTGGCGGCGAGCGCGAGCCGGATGAAGCCATCCTGCGCCGCCTGGTCGAGAACCACTTCCGCTACACGGGCAGCTATCAGGCGCGCGAGATCCTGGGCAACTGGGAAACCGCCCGCGCCAAGTTCGTGAAGGTCATGCCGACCGAATACCGCCGTGCGTTGGTAGAAATGTATCGCGCCGCCAACCCCGAACAGTTGGTCGCCTGAGGAAACATCATGGGTAAAGTCACCGGTTTTTTGGAATACGAACGCCTGGACGAGGGCTATGAAGCCCCCGTCAAGCGCCTGAAGCATTGGCGCGAGTTCGTGCTGCACCTGAACGAAGACCAGGCCAGGCAGCAAGGCGCGCGCTGCATGGACTGCGGCATCCCGTTCTGCAACACAGGCTGCCCGGTCAACAACATCATCCCCGACTGGAACGACCTGGTTTATCGCAACCAGTGGCGCCAGGCGCTGGCCGTCCTGCACTCGACGAACAACTTCCCCGAGTTCACCGGCCGCATCTGCCCGGCGCCCTGCGAGGCCGCCTGTACCCTCAACATCAACGACGACGCCGTCGGCATCAAGTCCATCGAGCACGCGATCATCGACCGCGGCTGGGACGAGGGCTGGGTCTTGCCGCAACCGCCCGCGCGCAAGACCGGCAAGAAGGTCGCCGTGGTGGGCTCGGGCCCCTCGGGCCTGGCCTGCGCCCAGCAACTGGCGCGCGCCGGCCACCAGGTCACCGTGTTCGAGAAAAGCGACCGCATCGGCGGCCTGCTGCGCTACGGCATCCCCGACTTCAAGCTGGAAAAGACCCAGATCGACCGCCGCGTGGCGCAGATGGAGGCCGAAGGCGTGGAGTTCTGCCCCTCCACCTACATCGGCCAGCCCGGTGACGCGGGCGTCGACGGCCTGACCGTCAAGACGCCCCAGGCGCTGCAGGCCGAGTTCGATGCCGTGGTCATGGCCGGCGGCGCGGAAACCCCGCGCGACCTGCCGGTGCCCGGCCGCGAACTGGACGGCGTCTATTTCGCCATGGACTTCCTGCGCCAGCAGAACAAGGCCGTGGCCGGCGACCGCCTGTCCAGCCAGACCCTGGCCAAGGACAAGCACGTCATCGTCATCGGCGGCGGCGACACCGGCTCCGACTGCGTGGGCACCAGCAACCGCCACGGCGCCAAGTCGGTCACCCAGATCGAACTGATGCCGCGCCCGCCCGAGGAAGAGAACAAGGCCCTGACCTGGCCCTACTGGCCGGCCAAGCTGCGCACCTCCTCCTCGCACGTGGAAGGCTGCGACCGCGACTGGGCCATCACCAGCAAGTCCTTCGAAGGCGAGAACGGCAAGGTCACGAAGCTCGTGGCCGCCCGCGTCGAGTGGGTCAAGGACGAGGCCACCGGCCAGATGAAGATGCAGGAAGTCGAAGGCTCGCAATTCGAGCTGCCGGCCGACCTGGTGCTGCTGGCCATGGGCTTCGTCTCGCCCGTCTCGACCGTGCTGGACGCCTTCGGCGTGGACCGTGACGGCCGCGGCAACGTGCGCGCCAACACCGACGACTACCGCACCAACGTCGACAAGGTGTTCGCGGCTGGCGACATGCGCCGCGGGCAATCGCTGATCGTCTGGGCGATCCGCGAAGGCCGCCAGTGCGCCCGCTCGGTCGACGCGTTCCTGATGGGCTCGACCGAACTGCCGCGATAGGTCGATCCCCCCCGAGGCGCTTGCGCGCTTCCCCCCCAGGGGGGCGGCGCTGGTGGACCGGCGGAGCCGGCTCCACTGCGCCCCGGATGGACCGCCTGGCAGCGGCGGACGTTCTCTTTCTGTAGAATTTGCGCACGGCCCCCCGGTACTCCCGCGGGGGCCGTGTCGCATTTCGCTACATTACCGCCCGGGTAGATCGGCCGCGCCCGGCTATCATGCCCTTCCCCCTTTCAACGTGATCGCCATGCCCCTGCGCATCCTGCTGCTGGGCGGGACCGGGCAGTTGGGCCGCGCATTGCGCCCCGTTCTGGAAGCCGCCGGCACCGTCCACGCACCCGCCCGCCAGGAACTGGACCTGACCGATACCGCGGCCTTGCGGCAGGCGGTGATCGCGTCGCGGCCGGATGTCGTGGTCAACGCCGCGGCCTGGACCGACGTCGACGGGGCGGAACAGCAGGAAGCCGCCGCGCACGCGGTCAACGCCGAGGCCCCCGCCGCGCTGGCAGATGCCACGCGCCAGGCCGGCGCGCTGCTCATCCATTACTCCACCGATTACGTCTTCGACGGCGCGCTGGCCCGCCCCTACCGGGAAGACGACCCCACCGCCCCGCTATCGGCCTATGGCCGGGGCAAGCGGGCGGGCGAAGCCGCCGTGCAGGCACGCGGCGGCAACTGGCTGGTGCTGCGCACCGGCTGGCTCTATAGCGCGCAAGCCCGCAACTTCATGACGGCCATCCTGGCGCGCGCACAGGCAGGCCACCCCATGGCCGTCGTGGACGACCAGGTCGGCGCCCCCACGCCGGCAGCCTGGGTTGCCCAGGCGACGGGCGCCCTGGTGGCGCAGTACGCCGCCGATCGCGATCATTTCACGTCCGCCCTGCTGCACGTGGGCGCGGCGGGCCAGGTCTCCCGGCACGGCTGGGCGCAGGCCATCCTGGACCAGGCTGCCACGCAGGCGGGTACGGACTGGGCACGCGTGGCCGTCCGTCCGATCGCCTCGCACACGCTGGCCGGCGCCTCCCGCCCGGCCCAATCCGCGCTGGACAGCAGCCAGGCGGCAAGCCGCCTGGGATGGTCCGTACCCGAGTGGCGGACTGCCCTGCCCGCGCTGGTCAACGAGGCGCTGGCAACGTCATGAACGTCATCGATACCGACCTGCCTGACGTGAAGATCCTCGAACCCGTCGCCTACGCCGACGAACGCGGTTTCTTCTTCGAGGTTTTCAATGCCGAACGCTGGCCCGCCGCCCTGGGCCCGGCGCCGGTCTTCGTCCAGCAGAACCACTCGCGCTCTACCCGTGGCGTGCTGCGCGGCCTGCATTGGCAGGCACGGCCCTCGAGCCAGGACAAGCTCGTGCGCGTCGTCGCCGGGGCAGTCCAGGACGTCGTCGTGGACATTCGTCCCGAGTCTCCCCACTTCGGCCGCTGGACGACCGTGACGCTATCTGCCGCCAACCGCCGCCAACTCTGGGTGCCGCAAGGCCATGCGCACGGCTTCCTGGCTCTGGAGGACGACAGCGACACCCTTTATGACGTCACGTCGCCGTACCGACCCGACGCCGAGCGGACGCTCGCCTGGGACGACCCATCCGTGGGGATACAATGGCCCCTTTTACCGGGTCAATCGCCCATCCTGTCCGCCAAGGACCGGCAAGGCCTGCGTCTGCAGGACTTGAAGCTGAAGCGCGCCCCGCCTTCCTGAGCGGGATCTTTCCTCCCGACACCCAGCCATTCCACCGGACACCGACCTGACCCACGCCCAAGCCATGCCCACGCCGACTTCCGCCGCCTCCACCGTTGCCGCCCTGGACCTGCGCGATGTGTCCCTGGGCTATGGCGACTTCACCGTGCTGTCCGGCATCGACCTGCGCGTCGCGCCGGGCCAGGTGGTGGCCATCATGGGTGGTTCTGGCTCGGGCAAGACCACGCTGCTGCGCGCCGCCACCGGCCAGCTGAAGCCCCGCAACGGCGCGGTCCGCGTCTTCGGCGAGGACATCGCCGCGCAATCGCTGTCCGGCCTGCAGGCGCTGCGCCAGCGCATGGGCGTGCTGTTCCAGCAGGGCGCCCTCTTCACCGACCTCGACGTCTTCGAGAACGTCGCCTTCCCGCTGCGCGAGCACAAGTCGCTGCCGGAAGCCGAGCTCACCGCCCGTGTGCTGGACAAGCTGGATGCCGTGGGGCTGCGCGCCGCCGCCCACCTGCGCGTCTCGGAGATCTCCGGCGGCATGGCCCGCCGTGTCGCCCTGGCGCGCGCCGTGGTGCTGGAGCCCGAGCTCATCCTCTATGACGAGCCTTTCGCCGGCCTCGACCCCATTTCCCTGGGCATCACCGCCAGGCTCATCCGCCACCTGTCGGACCGCCTGGGCTGCGCCTCGGTGCTGATCACCCACGACATCCAGGAATCCTTCGCCATCGCCGACCATGTGTACCTGGTCGGCCAGGGTGAACTGAAGGCGTCCGGCACGCCCGCCGACCTGTCGCGGTCGCAGGATCCCTACGTGCGCCAGTTCCTGGACGGCGCCGCCGACGGCCCCGTGGCCTTCCACTATCCGGAGACGCCCGCCTTCGCGGCCTGGCGGCGCAGGCACGGCGTGGCCGACAAGGAAACCCAAGCATGAGCCTGACACGTCCCATTTCCGCGCTGGGCGCCGGCGTGCTGGCACGCATCGCCGGCATCGGCGCCTTCACCCGCTTCTTCTTCCAGTTGCTGGGCCGCAGCGGCATCGCCGTCTCGCGCCCGCGCCTGGTCTCGCAGCAAATCCACTTCATCGGCAACTATTCGCTGCTGATCATTGCCGTATCCGGCATGTTCGTCGGCTTCGTGCTGGGCCTGCAGGGCTATTACACGCTCAATCGCTACGGCGCCGAGGAATCGCTGGGCCTGCTGGTGGCGCTGTCGCTCGTGCGCGAGCTGGGGCCGGTGGTGACGGCACTGCTCTTCGCCGGCCGCGCCGGCACGTCCCTGACCGCCGAGATCGGCCTGATGAAGGCGGGCGAGCAGCTTTCCGCCATGGAAGTCATGGCTGTGGACCCGCTGCGCCGCGTGCTGGTGCCGCGGCTCTGGGGCGGCATCATCGCCATGCCCGTGCTGGCCGCCATCTTCTCGATGGTCGGCATCATGGGCGGCTGGGTCGTGGGCGTGCTGATGATCGGCGTGGACGCAGGCGCCTTCTGGTCGCAGATGCAGGGCGGCGTCGACGTCTGGAACGACGTGGCCAACGGCGTCATCAAGAGCGTGGTGTTCGGGGTGGCGGTCACGCTGATCGCCCTCTATGAAGGGTGGCACGCGCGCCCCACGCCCGAAGGCGTGGCACGCGCCACCACCCGCACGGTGGTCGCCGGCTCGCTCGCGGTGCTGGGCCTGGATTTCCTGCTGACCGCCCTGATGTTCGGCAACTGATTTTTCGGCAACGGATGCTCAACGCCTGACATCGGACGCCAACACGCATTCAACGCACATACATACGGAACGGATAACCATGACGCGCGACAAAACCGATTTCTGGGTAGGCCTCTTCGTGCTGCTGGGCGCGGCAGCGGTGGTATTCCTGGCCCTGCGGGCCGGCAACCTGAGCTCCTTCTCGTTCGCCCCCACCTACACGCTGACCGCCAACTTCGACAACATCGGCGGCCTGAAGCCCCGCGCCGCGGTCAAGAGCGCCGGCGTGGTGGTCGGCCGGATCAAGCACATCGGCTTCGACGACCAGATGTACCAGGCCGTCGTCACGATGGAGCTGGAACAGGGCTATGACTTCCCGACGGACTCCTCGGCCAAGATCCTCACCTCGGGCCTCCTGGGCGAGCAATACATCGGCCTGGAAGCCGGCGGGGATGACAAGTTCTTTGCCGATGGTGAAAAAATCCGTTATACCCAGAGCGCCGTGGTGCTGGAGAACCTGATCAGCCAGTTCCTCTACAACACCGCCGAACGCCAGGGCGGCGACGAGGCAGCGCCCGCCAATCCGCCGGCCGCCGATGCGCCGCCCCCGCCCGCGCCGGCTCCCGCGCCGCAGCAATGATTCATCTCGCGACCAGACCAATTCGAACAAGGATCGTTTCTCCATGAAGACCGCAACCTCCCTTACCCGCCTGGCCTGCGCGCTCTCCGCGGCCGCCCTGCTGGCCGGCTGCGCCACGTCCTCGCAGCCTGACCCGCGCGACCCCTGGGAAGGGATGAACCGCGGCATCTACCAGTTCAACGACACCTTCGACCGCGCGCTGCTGCGTCCGGTGGCGCAGGGTTACGACTACATCGTCCCCGATCCCATCCAGAACTGCGTGCACAACATGTTCTCGAACCTGGGCGACGTCTGGTCGGCCGCCAACAGCTTCCTGCAGGCGCGCGGCCACGACTTCTTCAACACCCTGGGCCGTTTCCTCTTCAACACCACCATGGGCGTGGGCGGCTGCTTCGACGTCGCCACGGCCAACGGCGCGCGCAAGATCCCCAACGACCTGGGCGTGACGCTGGGCGTCTGGGGCATCGGCCAGGGGCCGTACCTGGTGCTGCCGTTCCTGGGCGCGAGCACCGTGCGTGACGGCGTCGGCACGGTCGGCGGCTTCTACGGGAACGTTGCGGCGGTCGGCAGCATCGAAAACGTGCGTCTGCGCAATTCGCTGTGGGGGCTGGAGGTCGTCGACCGCCGCGCCTCGCTGCTGGAGGTCACGGACACCGTCGACCGCACCGCGATCGATCCGTACAGTTTCATCCGCGACGCCTACCTCCAGCGCCGCAACGCCCAGGTGCTGCAACGCACCGGCGGCGCCGACAGCGACAACCTGCCGGATTACTCGGATGACGAGGACGACGTCCCCGCCACGCCCGCCGGCCAGAACTGAAAGGAGTCTTCTTTATGCAAGCTATCCGCAACATGAACGTCTTCGGTTTCGCCTCCCGCCTGGCCCTCACCGGCCTGCTCGCCCTGGGCGTGGCCGCCACGCCCGCCCGCGCGCAAGCGGTCAACCAGCAGGCCGCGCCCAACGAGTTCGTGCAACAGGTCGCCGACCAGTTGCTGGCCGTGCTCAAGAAGGACACCACGCTGCGCTCGGGCAACCTCGCCCGCATCAACCAGGTCGTGGACCAGCAACTGCTGCCTTATGTGAACTTCGAGCGCACCACGCGCCTGGCCGCCGGGCGCAACTGGCGCCAGGCCACGCCCGAACAGCAGGCCGCGCTGTCGCAGGCCTTCCGCGGCACCCTGATCCGCACCTACAGCGGCGCGCTCACCAAGGTCGACCAGGGCACCTCGGTGCGCCTGCTGCCCTTCCGCGGCGACCCCAACGCCGACGACGTGGTCGTGCGCTCGCAGATCATCCCGCAGGCCAACGCCCAGCCGGTGGGCGTGGACTACCGCCTGGAAAAGACGCCCAAGGGCTGGCTGATCTATGACCTGAACGTCGAAGGCATCTGGCTGATCGAGAACTATCGCAACCAGTTCGCCCAGGAAATCAACCGCAGCGGCATCGACGGCCTGATCAAGGCGCTGAACTCGAGGCAGTAGGGGCCCCCCCGAGGCGCTGACGCGCCTCCCCCCCAGGGGGGCGGCACTGGCGGACCGGCAAAGCCGGCTCCGCGGTGCCCCGGCTCCCTGAGGTTCTTGCGAAGACCGCTGCCGGTCGCCCTGAAAGTCCTTCCCCGCAAGGGTATGCCCTGAGCGGCGGGATCACCCCTATATAATCGGCGATCCGCGCTTTTCCGGGGCCTGCGCGCCCTGTCCTCATGTCCGCCGTCCGTCTCGACCACGTCTCCAAGATCTACCCGACCCGGGCCCCCGGGCTCTTCGGGCGGTTCAAGGCCGCCCCCGACCAGGGCTTCCAGGCCCTCGACGACGTCAGCCTGGACATCCAGCCCGGCGAATTCTTCGGCCTGCTGGGCCCCAACGGCGCGGGCAAGACCACTCTCATTTCCATCCTGGCGGGCCTGGCGCGCGCCAGCGGCGGCACCGCCAGTGTCTGTGGCCACGACGTGGTCAGCGACTACCGCAACGCGCGGCGCGCGCTGGGCGTGGTGCCCCAGGAACTGGTCTACGACCCCTTTTTCACGGTGCGCGAGACCCTGCGCATCCAGTCGGGCTATTTCGGCCTGCGCAACAACGATGACTGGATCGACGAGATCCTGGCCAACCTCGGCCTGTCCGACAAGGCGGACAACAACATGCGCGCGCTGTCCGGCGGCATGAAGCGCCGCGTGCTGGTGGCCCAGGCGCTGGTGCACCGCCCGCCCGTCATCGTGCTGGACGAGCCCACCGCCGGCGTGGACGTGGACCTGCGCCGCACGCTGTGGGAGTTCATCTCGCGCCTGAACCGGGAAGGCCACACCATCATGCTGACCACGCACTACCTCGAAGAAGCCGAGGCCCTGTGCGGCCGCATCGCCATGCTCAAGCGCGGACGCATCGTCGCGCTGGACACCACCCAGGCGCTGCTGGCCAGCGTGGGCGGCGCGGACCTGGAGGACGCCTTCGTGCGCATCATGCACCAGGACGGCACCGAACTGACGGGGATCGCGCGCTGATGGCACCCGCACCTCAATACGGCTCCGGCTTCCCCACGCTGCTGCGCAAGGAATTGCTGCGCTTCTGGAAGGTCAGCTTCCAGACCATCGCCGCCCCCGTCGTCACGGCCCTGCTCTATCTCGTCGTCTTCGCGCAGGTCCTGCAGGACCGCGTGCAGGTCTACGGCGAGATCCGCTACACGGCGTTCCTGATCCCCGGGCTCATGATGATGAGCATGCTGCAGAACGCCTTCGCCAACCCGTCGTCGTCGCTCATCCAGAGCCGCATCACGGGCAACCTGGTGTTCATGCTGCTGCCCCCGCTCTCGCACCGCGAGATCTTCAGCGCCTACGTGCTGGCCGCCATCGTGCGCGGACTGGCGGTGGGGCTGTGCGTCTGGCTGGTGGCGCTCTTCTTCGTTCCCCTGCCCCTGCAGCACCCGCTGTGGATCCTGGCCTTCGCCACGCTGGCCTGCGGCATCATGGGCATCATGGGGCTCATCGCCGGCCTCTGGTCCGAGAAATTCGACCAGCTCGCCGCCTTCCAGAACTTCCTCATCATGCCGGCCACCTTCCTGTCCGGCGTGTTCTACTCCATCCACACGCTGCCGCCGTTCTGGCAGCACGTGTCGCACTGGAATCCGATCTTCTACACCATCGACGGTTTCCGCTACGGCTTCTTCTCGATCTCGGACGTCTCGCCCTGGCACAGCCTGGCCGTCGTCGCCGGGGTCTTCGCCGTGCTGGCCATCTTCGCCCTGCGCCTGCTGGCCAGCGGCTACAAACTCCGAAGCTAGAACGCCATGCTGCCTACCCCCGAGCAAGTCCGGCAATACATTGCGGACAACCTGCCCTGTACCCACATCGACGTCCAGGGCGACGGCGCGCATTTCTACGCGACCATCGTCAGCACCGCCTTCGAAGGCCAGTCGCTGGTTGCGCGCCAACGCCTGGTCTACGCCGCGCTGGGCGCGCGCATGGACGGTTCCAACGCCGAGATCCACGCGCTGTCGATGAAGAACCACACCCCCGACGAATACGCCGCCAAGGGCGGCAAGACCGAGGCAGGACGCTGATGGACAAGCTGCGCATCACCGGTGGCAATCGCCTGCAGGGCGAAGTCACCATTTCCGGCGCCAAGAACGCGGCGCTGCCCATCCTCTGCGCAGGCCTGCTCACCGCCGATGAAGTGACGCTGGAGAACGTGCCGGCCCTGAACGACATCTCGACCACGCTGCGCCTGCTGGGCCGCCTGGGCGTGGCGGCGACGCGCGGCGACGACGGCCGCGTCTCGCTGCGGGCCGACAAGGTCGACAACCTGGAAGCGCCCTACGACCTGGTCAAGACCATGCGCGCCTCCATCCTGGTGCTGGGCCCGCTGCTCGCCCGCTTCGGCGAGGCCCGCGTGAGCCTGCCCGGCGGCTGCGCCATCGGCCAGCGTCCGGTGGACCAGCACATCAAGGGCCTGGCCGCGCTGGGCGCCGAGATCCACATCGAACACGGCTTCGTCGTCGCGCGCGCCAAGCGCCTGAAGGGCGCGACGGTGCGCACCGACATGATCACCGTCACCGGCACCGAGAACCTGCTGATGGCGGCGGTGCTGGCCGAAGGCCGCACCGTGCTGGAGAACGCCGCGCGTGAACCCGAGGTCGTCGACCTGGCCGAGCTGCTCATCAAGATGGGCGCACGCATCGAAGGCCACGGCACCGACCGCATCGTGATCGAAGGCGTCGAGCGCCTGCACGGCGCCAGCCACAGCGTCACGCCCGACCGCATCGAAGCCGGCAGCTTCCTGTGCGCGGTGGGCGCGGCCGGCGGCGACATCCTGCTGCGCGGCGTGGCGCCGCAGGCCATGGGCGCCACGCTGGACAAGCTGCGCGCCACCGGCATCGCGCTGGAATGCGGCACGGACACCATCCGCGCCAGCATGGACCGCCGCCCCAGCCCGGTCGACGTGCGCACGCTGGAATACCCCGGCTTCGCCACCGACATGCAGGCGCAGATCATGGCGCTGAACACGCTGGCCGACGGCACCGCGATGATCGTGGAAACGATCTTCGAGAATCGCTTCATGCACGTGCAGGAACTCTGCCGCCTGGGCGCCGACATCGACATCGACGGCCACACCGCGGTCGTGCGCGGCGTGCCGCGGCTCTCGGGCGCGCGCGTCATGGCCACCGACCTGCGCGCCTCGGCCAGCCTGGTCATCGCCGGCCTGGCCGCCGAGGGCGAAACCATCATCGACCGCATCTATCACCTGGACCGCGGCTACGAACGCATGGAAGTGAAGCTGGGCGCGCTGGGCGCCAGGATCGAACGCCTCTCCGGCAAGGACGCGGCCTGAAGCGCCGGCACGGGAACACGCATGACTGACATCCAAACCGCCTCTCGTCCGCTGACGCTCGCGCTCTCCAAGGGCCGCATCTTCGAGGAAACGCTGCCGCTGCTGGCCGCCGCCGGCATCGAGGTCAGCGAGAACCCCGAGAAGTCGCGCAAGCTCATCATCGGCACCAGCGATCCCAACCTGCGCCTCATCATCGTGCGCGCGTCGGACGTCCCCACCTACGTGCAATACGGCGCGGCCGACCTCGGCATCGCCGGCAAGGACGTGCTGAACGAGCACCAGGCCCAGGATCCGGGCGGCCTCTACCAGCCCATCGACCTGAACATCGCCCGCTGCAAGCTGTGCGTGGCCGTGCGCGCCGACTTCGACTACACCGCCGCGGTCTACCAGGGCGCGCGCCTGCGCGTGGCCACCAAATACACCCAGGCTGCGCGCGAGCATTTCGCCGCCAAGGGCATGTACGTCGACCTGATCAAGCTCTACGGCTCGATGGAGCTCGCCCCGCTGGTCGGGCTGGCCGACGCCATCGTCGACCTGGTGTCCACCGGCGGCACGCTGCGCGCCAACAACCTGGTCGCTGTCGAGGACATCATGCCGATCTCCTCGCGCCTGGTCGTCAACCGGGCCTCGCTGAAGACGCGCGGCGCCGCGCTGCAGCCGCTGCTGGACGCCTTCGAGCGCGCCTCGGCGGCGCCCGCGCCCTGACCCGTTTCCGCTACGATATCCCCATGGCTGCCCTCATCCAACGACTCGACGCCCGCGACGCGGGCTTTCGCGACGCGCTCACGCGCCTGCTCGCCTTCGACGCCTCGCAGGACGAATCCATCGACCGCGCCGCGGCCGGCATCCTGGCCGACGTCCGCCAGCGCGGCGACGCCGCGCTGCTCGAATACACCCAGCGCTATGACCGCGTGCAGGCCACCTCGATCGATGCGCTGGAAATCCCGCGCGCCGACTGGGAAGCCGCGCTGGCCTCGCTGCCGGCCCACCAGCGCAATGCCCTGGAAGCCGCCGCCGACCGCGTGCGCAGCTATCACGTGCACCAGCGCGCGGAAAGCTGGAGCTATACCGAGGCCGACGGCACCGTGCTGGGCCAGCAGATCACCCCGCTGGACCGCGTGGGCCTCTACGTGCCCGGCGGCAAGGCCGCCTATCCCTCGTCCGTGCTGATGAACGCCATCCCCGCCAAGGTCGCGGGCGTGCCGGAAGTCATCATGGTCACCCCCACGCCCGACGGCGTGCGCAATCCCATCGTGCTGGCCGCCGCGGCCATCGCCGGCGTGGACCGCGCGTTTGCCGTGGGCGGCGCCCAGGCCGTGGGCGCGCTGGCCTACGGCACCGCCACCCTGCCCGCCGTCGACAAGATCGTCGGCCCCGGCAACGCTTACGTCGCCGCCGCCAAGCGCCGCGTTTTCGGCACGGTCGGCATCGACATGATCGCCGGCCCCAGCGAGATCCTGATCATCTGCGACGGCAAGACGCCCGCCGACTGGATCGCCATGGATCTCTTCTCGCAGGCCGAGCACGACGAGCTGGCGCAGGCCATCCTGCTGTGCCCCGACGCGGCCTACCTCGACGAGGTGGAAGCCGCCATCGCGCGCCTGCTGCCCACCATGCCGCGCGCGGACATCATCCGCAAGAGCCTGGCAGACCGTGGCGCGCTCATCCTGGTGGCCAGCATCGACGAAGCCTGCGAGATCGCCAACCACATCGCGCCCGAGCACCTGGAGATCTCCACCGAAGACGCCGTGACGGTCGCCGCGCGCATCCGCCACGCGGGCGCCATCTTCCTGGGCCGCTACAGCTCAGAGTCGCTGGGCGACTACTGTGCCGGTCCCAACCACGTGCTGCCGACCTCGCGCACGGCGCGCTTCTCCTCGCCCCTGGGCGTCTACGACTTCCAGAAGCGCTCGAGCCTCATCCAGGTTTCGCATGCCGGCGCACAGACGCTGGGCCGCATCGCAGCCGACCTCGCCCATGGCGAAGGCCTGCAGGCCCATGCGGCCAGCGCCGAATACCGCCTCGACACATGAGCCCTGCACGCACCGGGGGCCAGACGCCCCCCGGCGCGCCGGGGGCTGACGGCCCTGCTTCCTCGCAACACGACGTCCGCGTCGCCGACCGCGTCGCGGCCACCGTGCGCGCCGACATCCGCGGCCTGCAGGCCTATCCCGTGGCAGATGCCGAAGGCTGCATCAAGCTCGACGCGATGGAGTGTCCCTATCCGCTGCCGCCCGCGCTGCGGGACGCCGTGGCCGCCGCCATCGCCCACAGCGACCTGACGCGCTACCCGGGCGACAACGCCGCCTTGCGGGCCCGCGTGCGCCAGGCCTTCGACATCCCCGAGGCCGCGGGCCTGGTGTTCGGCAACGGCTCCGACGAACTCATCCACCTGCTGGTTCAGGCCTGCTGCGCGCCCGGCGACGTCGTCCTGTCGCCCTGGCCCTCGTTCGTCTATTTCGACATGGCCGCGCGCTTCGATCACGCGCGCTTCGTGGGCGTGCCGCTCACGCCGGCCCTCGAACTCGACCTGCCCGCGCTGCTGGACGCGATCGCGCGCGAGCAGCCCAGGCTGGTGTTCCTGGCGCTGCCCAACAACCCCACGGGCGGCCTCTGGCCGGACGACGCGGTGCGCGCGGTGCTGGCCGCCGCCCCCGGCCTGGTCGTGGTGGACGAGGCCTACCAGCCCTTCGCCGGCCACACCTGGATGCCGGAAGTGCTGGCGCATCCCAACCTGGTGGTGCTGCGCACCGTGTCCAAGATCGGCCTGGCGGGCCTGCGTTTCGGCTACCTCGCCGGCCACCCCGCCTGGACCGCCGAACTGGACAAGGTCCGTCCCCCTTACAATATCGGCGTGCATACGCAGGCGGCGCTGGATGTGCTGCTCGCGCACAAGGATGTGCTGGACGACATGGCCGCGCGCCTGCGCGCCGACCGCGAGCCCCTGGCGCGCGCGCTGGCGGCGCTGCCCGGCGTCACCGTGTTCCCGTCGTCCGGCAACTTCCTGCTGCTGCGCACCGACCGTGGCGCCGATGCCGTGCAGGCAGCGCTGGCCGGGCGCCGCATCCTGGTGCGCAACGTATCCCGCTTCCATCCGCTGCTGACCGACTGCCTGCGCGTGTCGATCGGCGCGCCCGACGAAAACGCCGCCCTCCTGGCGGCCCTGACTGACATCCTCAGTGCCTGACCCGAGTCCCGACATGCGTACCGCAGAGATCAGCCGCAACACCAACGAGACCCGCATCCGCGTGGCCGTGAACCTGGACGGCACCGGCCGCCAGACCATCGACACCGGCGTCCCGTTCCTCGACCACATGCTCGACCAGATCGCGCGCCACGGTCTCATCGACCTGGACATCAAGGCCGAGGGCGACCTGCACATCGACGACCACCACACCGTGGAAGACGTCGGCATCACGCTGGGCATGGCCATCGCGCGCGCGGTGGGCGACAAGGCCGGCATCCGCCGCTACGGCCACGCCTACGTGCCGCTGGACGAAGCCCTCTCGCGCGTCGTGGTCGACTTCTCGGGCCGTCCCGGCCTGCAGTACCACGTGCCCTACACCCGCGCCCGCATCGGCAACTTCGACGTGGACCTCGCCCGCGAATTCTTCCAGGGCCTGGTCAACCACGCCCTCATCACGCTGCACGTCGACAACCTGCGCGGCGAGAACGCCCACCACCAGTGCGAGACCGTGTTCAAGGCCTGTGGCCGCGCGCTGCGCATGGCGCTGGAACGCGACGCGCGCAGCGAAGGCGTGATCCCCTCCACCAAGGGCGTGCTCTGAGCCGCGCCCTGTCCCTCACTTCCACACGCGAGCGCCTGACGTGACCACCATCGCCATCGTCGACTACGGCATGGGCAACTTCCACTCCGTGGCCCGTGCGCTGCGCCATGCCGCGCCCGATGCCGACATCCGCATCTGCAATACCGCGGCCCAGATCGACGCGGCGGACCGTGTGGTCTTCCCCGGCCAGGGCGCCATGCCCGACTGCATGCGCACGCTGGACGCCTCCGGCCTGCGCGACGCGGTGCTGCGCGCGGCCCGCAACAAGCCGCTGCTGGGCGTGTGCGTGGGCGAGCAGATGATGTTCGAGCGCAGCGAGGAAGGCGACACGCCCTGCCTCGCCCTTTTCCCGGGCGAAGTGCGCCGCTTCGCCGGCCCCGGCTTCGCCCAGGCGCTGGCGCCCGCCGACGCCTCGGCCGCCGTCGCCGCGCCCCCGCACGGCGACCTGCTCAAGGTGCCCCACATGGGCTGGAACCCGGTGCGCCAGACCCGCGCGCATGCGCTCTGGGCGGGCATTCCCGACGACACCCATTTCTATTTCGTGCACAGTTACTACGTCGTGCCGCGCGACGCCGCGCTGACAGTAGGTGAAACCCGCTATGGGCTTGCCTTTACGTCAGCGGTGGCCGACGCTAACATTTTCGCGGTGCAGTTCCACCCGGAGAAGAGCGCGGCCCACGGCTTGCGCCTGTACCGCAATTTTGTAGACTGGCAACCGTAAGCACGCCACAAGCGTGCCCCGGCCCTGTTTTCCACCCACGCCATACCAAAAGACCTGACACGACCATGCTGCTGATCCCCGCCATTGACCTCAAAGACGGGCGCTGCGTGCGCTTGCGCCAAGGCGATCTCGACGACGCCACGGTGTTCTCCGAAGATCCCGCCGCCATGGCCACCCATTGGCTCGAGCGCGGCGCGCGCCGCCTGCACCTGGTCGACCTGAACGGCGCCGTCGCGGGCAAGCCCAAGAACGAAGCGGTCATCCGCAGCATCGTCGACGCCGTGGGCGCCGAGATCCCGGTGCAGATCGGTGGCGGCATCCGCGACCTGGACACCATCGAGCGCTACCTCGACTTCGGCATCGCCTACGTCATCATCGGCACCGCCGCCGTGAAGAACCCCGGCTTCCTGCACGACGCCTGCGGCGCCTTCCCCGGCAGCATCATCGTGGGCCTGGACGCGCGCGACGGCAAGGTCGCCACCGACGGCTGGAGCAAGCTCACCGGCCACGACGTGCTCGACATGGCGCGCAAGTTCGAGGACTACGGCTGCGAGGCCATCATCTACACCGACATCGGCCGCGACGGCATGCTCTCGGGCGTGAACATCGAAGCCACCGTGCGCCTGGCCCAGCACGTCCGCATCCCCGTCATCGCCTCGGGCGGCATCGCCGACCTGAAGGACATCGACGCGCTGTGCGAAGTGGAAAGCGAAGGCGTCGAAGGCGCCATCCTGGGCCGCAGCATCTATGAAGGCACGCTCGATTTCGAAGCCGCGCAGACCCGTGCCGATGAGTTAGGCGCGTGATGAACGGCCTGACCCGGCGCATCATCCCCTGCCTGGACGTGACCGCCGGGCGCGTCGTCAAGGGCGTGAACTTCGTCAACCTGATGGACGCCGGCGACCCGGTGGAAATCGCCAAGCGCTACGACGACCAGGGCGCCGACGAACTCACCTTCCTCGACATCACCGCCACCAGCGACGGCCGCGACCTCATCCTCCCCATCATCGAGGAAGTGGCGTCGCAGGTCTTCATCCCGCTCACCGTGGGCGGCGGCGTGCGCCAGGTCTCCGACGTGCAGCGCCTGCTCAATGCGGGCGCCGACAAGATCTCCATCAACAGCGCCGCCATCGCGCGGCCTGAACTGGTGCTCGACGCCGCGGCCTACCACGGCTCGCAGTGCATCGTGGTCGCCATCGACGCGCGCCGCGTCAGCGCCGACGGCGAAGCCGCCCGCTGGGAAGTCTTCACCCATGGCGGACGCCGGGCCACCGGCCTGGACGCCATCGAGTGGGCGCGCCGCATGGCCGCCTATGGCGCGGGCGAAATCCTGCTGACCAGCATGGACCGCGACGGCACCAAGTCGGGCTTCGACCTCGAACTCACGCGCCGCGTGGCCGAGGCCGTCCCCGTCCCCGTCATCGCATCGGGCGGCGTCGGCGGCTTGCAGCACCTGGCCGATGGCGTTACGCTGGGCCAGGCCAATGCAGTGCTGGCGGCCAGCATCTTCCACTACGGCCAGCACACGGTCGGCGAAGCCAAGCGCTTCATGGCCGGCCAGGGCATCCCCGTGCGCCTGGATTGAGCGGCCCCCGCCTGCGCGGCCCTACGGAATTCACATGACCCAACACCCCGACTGGATGGCCGACGTGGCCTTCGACAAGGACGGCCTCGTCCCCGCCATCGCCCAGGACGCCGAAAGCGGCCAGATCATGATGGTGGCCTGGATGAACGCCGAGGCGCTCGCCGAAACGGCCGCCACCCAGCGCGCCGTCTACTGGTCGCGCTCGCGCTCGCGTCTCTGGCGCAAGGGCGAGGAATCCGGCCACACGCAAACGGTGCACGAGTTGCGCCTGGACTGCGACGGCGACGTCGTGCTGCTGAAGATCACCCAGCATGGCGGCATCGCCTGCCACACGGGCCGGCCCAGCTGCTTCTATCGCCAGTTGCAGGGCGAAGGCGCGCAATCGGCCTGGCAGATCACCGACCCGGTCCTGAAAGACCCCGAACTCATCTATAAATGATGGGCGCCCCCCGCGCGCCCGGCACCGTCATGGCAGATTCCTCCGATATCCTCGCGCGCCTGGCCGACACGCTGGCCACGCGCCTGCCCGCCAACGGCGGCGACCCGCAAGGCTCCTACGTTGCCAAGCTGCTGGCCAAGGGTCCCGACGCCTTCCTGAAGAAGATCGGCGAGGAAGCCACCGAACTCGTCATGGCCGCCAAGGATGCGGCGCCTGACCGCGTGGTCGCCGAAACCGCGGACTTGTGGTTTCATTGCATGGTGGCCCTGACCCATTTCGGCCTGCGTCCCGAGGACGTGCTGGCCGAGCTGGCGCGCCGCGAGGGCCTGTCCGGCCTCGAGGAAAAGGCCCGCCGCGCGACCTGACCCACCGATATCCAGCGAGCATCGACGTGAGCGACACCTGTATCTTCTGCAAGATCGCCAAGGGGGACATCCCCGCCCGCAAGGTCCATGAAGACGAGGAATTCCTCGCCTTCCACGACATCAGCCCCGCCGCCCCCGTGCACCTGTTGTTGATTCCGCGCCACCACATCGTCTCCATGGCCGAGGTGACACAAAAAGATGCGGGTTGGTTGGGTAGAATGATGATTCTGGCCTCCCGGCTGGCCGAGGAAAACGGCTGCCGCCCCGGACCCGAAGGCGGTTTCCGCCTGGTGGCCAACGCCGGCGCGGACGGCGGCCAGGAAGTTCCGCACCTGCATTTCCACATTCTCGGCGGCGCGCGTCCCTGGCAGGGCCGCATGGCGTCGATTGCCTAATTCTCGGAGAACGCTCATGGGCAGCTTTAGCATCTGGCATTGGTTGATCGTCCTCCTCATCATTGCGCTGGTGTTCGGCACCAAGAAGCTGCGCAACGTCGGCTCCGACCTGGGCGGCGCCGTCAAGGGCTTCAAGGACGGCATGAAGGAAGCCAACAGCAGCGACACCCCCGAACAACAGGCCGCGCAACGCGTCGCCAATGGCGAAGCCATTGACGTCCAGGCCAAGGAAAAGTCGGCCTCGTCGCAGTCCTGATGCGCGCCGGCACCACGCCGCTGGCTCGCCCAGGCCTTACCCTGACGCCGCGCGGCGGCATGCCGCGCGCCATTTCTTCTTGCCTGCGCACCGATCTCAATGTTTGACGTCAGCTTCACCGAAATGCTGGTCATCGGCGTGATCGCGCTGATCGTGATCGGCCCGGAACGCCTGCCCAAGGTCGCCCGCACCGTCGGCCACCTGCTGGGCCGCGCCCAGCGCTACGTCAGCGACGTCAAGACCGACATCCGCCGCGAGATCGAACTCGACGAGCTGCGCAAGTTCAAGGACCAGATGCAGGACGCCGCCAGCAGCGTGCAAAGCTCGCTGCGCGACACCAGCGCCTCGCTGCGCGCCCCGCTCGACGACCTGTCCCGCTCCTTCTCGGAAACCGGCGACGCCCTCAGGAAAGACATGGAAGGCACGTCGGACACGCAAGCCGACCCGCAGGCCATCCAGGCTTCCGAAGACGTGCCGCCGCTCACCACGCCGCCCGGTACGCCCGAAGACACCGACACGCCGCCGTCTTCCGTGGCAGGCGGCGCCAGCGAACTCCCCGAGCCCGTCCGCGCCCCGGCCACCGCCCAGGCACAGCCCATGGCGCCTGCGCCGGTCACCCCGCTGCCGCCCAGCCCCGAACCCGCAAGCCCCGCGGAGTCGGCCGAGGCCGATTCCGCCCGGCAAGCGCGCGCCACCCCCCAGACCCCTAACGGCAGCCCCACGTGAGCCAGGAAGATCTCCCTCAGGACACGTTCATCTCGCACCTGGTCGAGCTGCGTTCGCGCGTGCTCAAGGCCGCTGGCGCCGTCCTGGGCGTCTTCGTGGTGCTGTTCATGTATCCGGGGCCCTCGGCCATCTATGACCTGCTGGCCCAGCCCATGCTGGCCTCGCTGCCCGACGGCACGCGCATGATCGCCACGGGCGTCATCACGCCCTTCATGGTGCCCGTCAAGGTCACCATGCTGGCCGCCTTCGTGCTATCGCTGCCCGTGGTGCTGTACCAGGCCTGGGCCTTCGTGGCGCCCGGCCTCTACCGGCATGAAAAGCGCCTGGCCATGCCGCTCATCATCTCCAGCTCGGCGCTGTTCCTGCTGGGCATGGCGTTCTGCTACTTCTTCGTCTTCAAGACGGTCTTCCACTTCATCGCCACCTTCGCGCCGCAGTCCATCACGCCGGCGCCGGACATCGAGGCCTACCTGAACTTCGTCATGACGATGTTCCTGGCCTTCGGCATCACGTTCGAAGTCCCCATCGTGGTGATCGTGCTGGTCATCACGGGGGTCGTCACGGTCGCGCAACTGCGGGCCGCGCGTGGCTACGTCATCGTCGGCGCCTTCATCATCGCGGCGGTCGTCACCCCCCCCGACGTCGTCAGCCAGTTCATGCTGGCCGTGCCGCTGTGCCTGCTGTTCGAGGTCGGCCTGCTCATTGCCCGCATGATCAAGAAACCGGCACCCGCCAGCAGCGACGACAGCGCGCTGACCGAGCGCACCTGATCCCCCAGGCACCCGGGGCCGGGTGCCTTCCCTTTTCCCCCTGCTGCGTCCTGGCGATCTTCGCGAGGGCGCAGCGCCACGTCCGGCGTGCGCGCTCGCGCTTCCTGATGTTTGGCTGATGTTCACCCCTGCTGGCCGCAATGCCGCGCCCGGCAAGGCTGTGCGGGAAACACAAGCGCCCGGCACAAGGCCAGCAAGCCCGAAAAGCGTCAAACTGCACGCGGCGTGCAACGCTCCTCTCACCTTCCCTGCCAAGCCGTGCCCGCCAGAATTCCCGGCAAGATCAAGGTTTCAGGAATCGCGCCCGTGCTTTCCCATCGCTTGAAAGAGGCCCGGCAACGGCTCGGTGTCTCGCAGGAAAAACTTGGCCAGCTGGCCGGCATCGACGCGGCCTCGGCCAGTGCCCGCATGAACCAGTACGAACGGGGCAAGCACACACCGGATTTCTCGCTGATGCGCAGGCTGGCCCCCATCCTGCAGTTGCCGGTGCCCTGGTTCTATACGCCCGACGACGACATGGCCGACCTGCTGGAGGCCTATCACCACATGCAGGCGCCTGACCAGGCCTACCTGCTGGACCTGGCGCGCAAGCTGCGCCGCCGGCCGCGCGACTAGCGTGCTGTCCCGTAAGTGCCCAGCTTGCGGGACAGCACACTAGCCGCCAGGCTTGCCAGGCCGCATGCCCACGACCACGGGCACTTCCAGGGCCTTCCCGCCGCGGCGGACATGCACGATGACCTCCGACTTCGGCGGCAAGGCCGCGATCAGCGCCAGCAACGACGTGGTGTCGCGCACCGGCTGCTCACCGATGGCCTCCACGATGTCACCGGTACGCAGGCCCGCCTTGCCGGCAGGTCCCTCGCGCAGCACGCCAGCGATGATGACCCCGCCGGGCCGCGCCAGCCCGAAAGCCCGGGCCAGATCGGCGGTGATGTCCTGGGGTTCGACGCCCAGCCAGCCGCGCACCACCGCGCCGTGCTCGACGATCTGCTCCATCACCCGCAGCGCGGCCTGTGCCGGAATGGCAAAGCCGATGCCCACCGACCCACCCGACTGCGAATAGATCGCCGTGTTGATGCCGATCAGCCGGCCCTGGTGGTCGATCAGCGCGCCGCCGGAGTTGCCGGGATTGATCGCGGCGTCGGTCTGGATGAAGTTCTCATACGGATTGATGCCCAGCCGGTTGCGGCCCAGCGCCGAGACGATGCCCATGGTGGTCGTCTGGCCCACGCCGAAAGGATTGCCGATGGCCAGCGCCACGTCGCCCACCTGCAGCTGCGTCGCGTCGCCCAGCGCCATCACGGGCAGGTCGGACAGCGCGATCTTGAGCACGGCCAGGTCCGTTTCAGGGTCGGCGCCCACCACCTTGGCGGCGGTCTGCCTGCCATCGGCCAGCGCCACCTCGACCGACTCGGCGGCCTTCACCACGTGATAGTTGGTCAGCACATAGCCCGATGCGCTGACGATCACGCCCGAGCCCAGGCTGGTGCTTTCCTCGCGCCGGCTCAGGCCCGGCACTTTGCCCAGCAGGTCGCGCAGCACCGGATCGTCGTCGGGCAGCGGCACCAGCGGCACGGACACGGTCTTGCTGGTGAAGACGTTCACCACCGACGGCGCGGCACGCGCCACGGCCTGCGAAAACGACACGCCGGGCACCAGGCCGCTCGCCGCAGGCACGCCATTGGGCGCAGCCGCCGGCGCGGGCGCGGCCCCCCCATTGCCGTTCAGCCGCAGCCAGTCCGGGCGCAGGGTCGTCACCACGAATAGAATGGCCAGACTCACCGTGACGGTCTGGGCGAAGATCAGCCAGTATCGACGCATGTTTCGGAAAGGCGGCAAGAAAATGAATCAGGTAAGCACTCGCGAACTCTCTGCATGGCTGGACGATGTCCTGCAAGTCGCGCGTTTCAAGGACTACTGTCCCAATGGCCAGCAGGTCGAAGGCAAGCCCGTCGTGAAGCACATTATCGCTGGCGTCACCGCCAGCGAGGCGCTGCTGCGCGAAGCCATCGCGCGCGGCGCCGACGCCGTGCTCGTGCACCACGGCTGGTTCTGGAAGAACGAAGACCCGCGGGTGCGCGGCACGCGCCGCACGCGGCTGGCGCTTACACTCGCCCACGCGCTGAACCTCTACGCGTATCACCTGCCGCTGGATGCCCACCCCGACTGGGGCAACAACGCGCAGCTGGCACGCGTACTGGGCCTGGAGCCGGAGCGGACCGAAACCGGCGCGCCCCGCAACTGCGGACCCGACAACCTCATCTGGACCGGCACCGCGCCCGGCCTGCGCACGCTTGGCGAATTCGCCGAACAGGTGCAAGCCCGCCTGGGCCGCAAGCCGCTGGTGGTGGGCGATGCCCGCCAGCCCCTGGACCGCATCGCCTGGTGCACGGGCGGCGCGCAAGGCTTCATGCAGGCCGCGCTGGATGCCGGCGCCACCGTCTACCTGACCGGCGAAGCCTCGGAACCCAACACGCACCTGGCCCGCGAAACCGGCACCGCATTCATTGGCGCCGGCCATCACGCCACCGAGCGCTATGGCGTGCAGGCACTGGGCGAAGCCATCGCGGCGCGTTTCGGCATCCGCGTGGACTTCATCGACATCGACAATCCCGTCTGAGGCGGGCCGCCAGCCAGGCTGGCGCGCCTTGCCCCAGGGTACCGGATCAACGCTTCAGCAGGTCGCGAATCTCGCGCAGCAGCGCCACGTCCTCGGGAGGAGGCGTAGGCGCGGCGGGCGCTGCCGGCTCGGCTTCCTGCTTGCGGCGCGCGGCGTTCACGGCCTTGACCATCCAGAAGATCACGAAGGCCAGCAGGATGAAGTTGATCAGGATGGTGATGAAGTTGCCCCACGCGAACACGATGGCGCCCGCCTGGGTCAGTTCGGCGTAGGTCTGCGGACCGGTATAGCCCTCGGGCGCGCGCAGCACCAGGAACTTGTTGCTGAAGTCCACGGAACCGCCGAGGACGAAGTTCACCAAGGGCATGACCACGTCTTTCACCAGCGAGTCGACGATCTTGCCGAAAGCCGCGCCGATGATCACACCGACCGCGAGGTCGATGACATTGCCCTTGGTTGCGAAATCGCGAAACTCCTTGAGAATACCGCCTGCTTTACTCATTCTGGCCCCCAACAATTGCCGCCCGACAGTGGGCTGGCGCTATAATAAGGGGTTACTAGGAGACAAAAGCGCGGGAGACACCGCTGCTCACAAATCCTGGCTAGTATCAGTAGAAAAACAGCACTAGGTAAAAACCAGTAGAAATTCGCGCGTGTCTTGATGATGCGCAAGCGACGCGGCTGTATCCCGCGGCATTATTCCAGCAAGGTCCGGTCACTCCGCCGCAAGCGGACGGTCTTTGCGCCGACGGGCTGCTCTCTGGCCATCCGTCGCCCCCTCGGGGCGACAGCCAGTCCGGGAGCGGCACGGAGGTGGTGTTCTACCGCCGGGCACAACACAGGATGGGAAGATGAGTCAGGATACGATTGTTGTCGACGACGATGGCGCGGTGGCACCCAATTTGCCCCCGGATCCCTCGCGGCGATTCTGGATAGGCGCGACCTGTGCGGTCGGCGGTGTCGCAGGCGCGGCAACCGCCCTACCGTTCGTCAGCACCTTCGCGCCGTCCGAGCGCGCCAAGGCTGCGGGCGCGCCCGTCGAAGTGGATATCGGCGACCTGGCTCCCGGCCAGATGCGCACGGTCGAATGGCGGGGCAAACCCGTCTGGATCATCCGCCGCACCGACGAACAGCTCGCGGCCCTGAAGGGCCTGGACAGCCAGATGGCCGACCCAGCGTCGGAACGCCCCGGCTACACCCCCGAGTACGCCAAGAACGAATACCGCTCGCGCAAGCCCGACGTGCTCGTCACGGTCGGCATCTGCACGCACCTGGGCTGTTCGCCAACGCCGCGCTTCGCGATGGGCGCGCAGCCCAGCCTGCCCTCCGACTGGGCCGGCGGTTTCATCTGCCCCTGCCACGGCTCGACCTTCGACATGGCAGGCCGCGTCTACAAGAACAAACCCGCGCCCGACAACCTCGAGGTGCCGCCCTATCAGTACCTGAGCGACACCCGGATCATCGTCGGGGTTGACGAGGACAACAAGGCCTGAGGCTCGCGGCCTCGCCTTGCTGAATCCGTCAATCACATCACGCGACTACAGAACGTAGAAGGAGCCATCACATGGCTGGCGACAAAATCGTCGAGACGACAGGTCTCTTGGGCTGGGTAGACCGGCGCTTCCCGGCAAGCACGCTGTGGAAAGCCCATCTTTCCGAGTACTACGCGCCCAAGAACTTCAATTTCTGGTACTTCTTCGGCTCCCTGGCCCTGCTGGTCCTGGTGCTGCAGATCGTGACCGGCATCTTCCTGGTCATGCACTACAAGCCGGACGCCGCCCGCGCGTTCGAATCCGTCGAATACATCATGCGCGAGGTCCCGTGGGGCTGGCTGGTGCGCTACATGCACTCGACCGGCGCCTCGATGTTCTTCGTCGTGGTCTATCTCCACATGCTGCGGGGCCTCTTCTACGGCTCCTACCGCAAGCCGCGCGAGCTGGTGTGGATCTTCGGCGTGGCCATCTTCCTGTGCCTGATGGCCGAGGCCTTCTTCGGCTACCTGCTGCCCTGGGGCCAGATGTCCTACTGGGGCGCGCAGGTGATCGTGAACCTGTTCTCCGCCATCCCCTACATCGGCCCCGAGCTGTCCATCTGGATCCGCGGCGACTACGTCGTGTCCGATGCCACGCTCAACCGCTTCTTCTCCTTCCACGTCATCGCCATCCCGCTGGTGCTGGTGGGCCTAGTCGCGGCGCACCTGGTGGCGCTGCACGAAGTCGGCTCGAACAACCCCGACGGCGTGGAAATCAAGAAGTACAAGGACCGCCATGGCCGTCCGCTCGACGGCATTCCCTTCCACCCCTTCTACACGGTGCACGACATCGTGGGCGTGGCGGGCTTCCTCATCGTCTTCGCGGCCATCGTGTTCTTCGCGCCGGAAATGGGCGGCTACTTCCTGGAGTACAACAACTTCCTGCCGGCAGACCCGCTGAAGACCCCGCCGCACATCGCGCCGGTCTGGTACTTCACGCCGTTCTACTCGATGCTGCGCGCCACCACCGACGAGTTCACCTGGGTGCTGGCCGGCTTCTGCGTGCTGGGCGCCATCGGGCTCTACCTGAAGGGCGGCCTGAAGGGCGTCCTGCGCATCGCCGTGCCGGTCGTGCTGATCGGCGTGGCCGTCCTGCTGCGTGCCATCGACGCCAAGTTCTGGGGCGTCGTGGCCATGGGCGGCGCGGTCGTGATCCTGTTCTTCCTGCCCTGGCTGGACCACAGCCCGGTCAAGTCGATCCGCTACCGTCCGGGCTGGCACAAGTGGCTGTACGCCATCTTCCTCATCAACTTCGTGATCCTGGGCTACCTCGGTACGCAGGCGCCCACCGACGTGTTCAACCTGATGTCGCAGGTCGGCACCGTGATCTACCTGGGCTTCTTCCTGCTGATGCCCGTGTGGAGCCGCCTCGGGACCTTCAAGCCGGTCCCCGACCGCGTCACCTTCCATGCCCACTGAGCCGGCCACAGGAATCAACGGAATGAGCATGATCAAGAAGCTGCTGGGTGCCTTCGCACTGACGCTCTCCTGCACGGCCGCCCTGGCGGCCGGCGGGGACTTCCCGCTGGAGCGCGCGCCCAAGAACATCAATGACATGGCTTCGCTGCAGAACGGCGCGAAGCTCTTCGTCAACTACTGTCTGAACTGTCATAGCGCGAACTCCATGCGCTACAACAAGCTGGCCGACATCGGGCTCACGGACGACCAGATCCGCGACAACCTGCTGTTCACCGGCGAGAAGATCGGCGACCTGATGCACATCGCCATGACGCCGCAGGACGCCAAGAAGTGGTTCGGCACGACGCCGCCCGACCTCTCGGTCATCGCGCGCGCCAAGTCGATCAACGCCGGCCCCTCGGGCGCCGACTACCTCTACACCTACCTGCGCACCTTCTACCGCGACGCCAGCAAGGCCTCGGGCTGGGACAACCTCGTGTTCCCCAGCGTCGGCATGCCGCACGTCATGTGGGCGCAGCAAGGCCCGCGCGAACTCACCCGCACCGAAGTCCACAAGGTGGCCAAGGACGGCGCCGAAGGCTGGGAGCGCGTGAAGACCACCTACGACGCCCAGGGCTTCGTCAGCGTCGAGAAGGAGCCGCTGGCCAACTACACCGGCCATGGCTCGGTCGAGAACCGCTTCAAGGCCCTGGATCCGGCAGCCGCGCGCCAGTTCGACCAGGACGTCGCGGACCTGACCAACTTCATGGCCTGGATGGCCGAGCCGGTCAAGCGCCAGCGCCAGCAGCTGGGCGTCTGGGTGCTGCTTTTCCTGGGCGTTTTCTTCGTGGTTGCATGGCGTTTGAATGCTTCCTACTGGAAACACGTAAAATAACTGTCTACGCCGCGTCGGACCCCTCGGTCCGGCGTCCGGGGCCAGTGCCTGCGACACCCGCCGGCACTGGCCTTTCGCTTTGATATCAAGGATGGAATCCCCGCCATGATGGTGCTCTATTCCGGAACCACGTGCCCGTTCTCGCAACGCTGCCGGTTCGTGTTGTTCGAAAAAGGCATGGACTTCGAAATCCGTGACATAGACCTCTACAACAAGCCCGAGGACATCTCGGTGATGAACCCGTACGGCCAGGTCCCCATCCTGGTCGAGCGCGATCTCGTCCTGTACGAGTCGAACATCATCAACGAGTACATCGACGAGCGCTTCCCGCACCCGCAGCTCATGCCGGCCGACCCCGTCATGCGCGCCCGCACGCGCCTGTTCCTGTACAACTTCGAGAAGGAACTCTTCTCGCACGTCTCGGTGCTGGAAGACCGTTCCAACCGCCCCGACGAGAAGAAGCTGGCCGCCGCCCGCGCCGCGATCCGCGACCGCCTGGCCCAGCTCGCCCCCATGCTCATCAAGAGCAAGTTCATGCTGGGCGAAGAGTTCTCGATGCTGGACGTCGCCGTGGCCCCGCTGCTGTGGCGCCTGGACCACTACGGCATCGAACTGCCGAAGAACGCGGCGCCCATCCAGAAGTACGCCGAGCGCATCTTCTCGCGCCCGGCCTACATCGAAGCGCTGACCCCGTCCGAAAAAGTCATGCGGCGTTGAGGATGGGCGAAACGTCGACCAAGCCGTACCTGATCCGTGCCCTGCATGAGTGGTGCACGGACAACGGCTACACGCCTTATGTCGTGGTCAAGACCGATGCCCGCACCCGGGTGCCGCTGGCGCACGTGCAGGACGGCCAGATCACGTTGAACATCGGCACGCTGGCCACCAACCAGCTCACCTTGGGCAACGAGTTCATCGAGTTCCAGGCCCGCTTCGGCGGCGTCACCGAGCACGTATCGGTGCCGATCTACGCCGTTTCCGCCATTTATGCGCGCGAAACCGGCGCCGGCATGGGCTTCGAAGTCGAACCGCCCGCGGACGACGAACTGCCCGAAGGCCTGGCCCCCGATCAGGCTGGCGACACGTCGGCGGTGCAGTCCGTCCCGGCCGATCCGGCCGTGCCGGACACCGACGACGACCCGTCAGGCCCCGACGACGAGCCCAAGCGCCCGCGTCTCACGATCGTCAAGTAATATCCGTGGCGGCCGGCTTCCCGGCCCCACCCCCGCCGCCCTTCCCCAGGGCGGCTTTGCCGGTGTAGCTCAGTTGGTAGAGCAGCGCACTTGTAATGCGAAGGTCGAGGGTTCGATTCCTTTCACCGGCACCAAACAACCATCTCAGGTTGTCTCCCGTAGTCCATCAAGGCTAGCAAAATCATAGACTTCCTGTAGATTTTTCTCTCAGAAGGTCTGACATAGTCTATTGTCATCTACCGTCACCAGACGGTATCTTTGTCGGTATGCGACGACCCGAGCCGTCTTGCCTCAAGAAGATACCGTCAGGAAGCACCAGATGCCTCTCACCGACACTGCCTGCCGCCAGGCCAAAACTGCCCCGAAACCGTTCAAGCTGTCCGATGGCGGAGGCCTCTATCTGCTCGTCAATCAGACAGGCAAATATTGGCGCTGGGATTACCGCTACGTCGGCAAACGTAAGACCCTAGCGCTAGGCGTGTACCCGGAAACCAGCCTAGCTATGGCACGGGACAAGCACCGAACGAGCCGCCGATTGCTAGCTGAAGGCACTGATCCATCTCAAGCTCGCAAAGCCGACAAACGGGCTGTGCGTCTTGCCACCACCAATTCGTTTGAGGCTGTCGCTCGCGCCTGGATGGCGGAGTACCAACAGACGGTCTCACCCAGTAGCTACGCTCACACGTTGGCCTGGATGGAGAACGACGTACTGCCCTGGCTGGGAAAACGGCCCATCACAGAACTCGATGCCCCCGAGATCCTGGCTGTACTCAAGCGAATCGACAACCGTGGCGCGCGACACACTGCGCACAAGGTCCGCAGCAAGATAGGCATGACGTTCCGCTACGGCATTCGGCAAGGCATCTGCAAGACCGATCCGACCCGCGACCTTGAAGGGGCTATCCCTCCTTCTGTCACAACACACTTCGCTGCCATCACCGAGCCGGTGCGCGTTGGCGAAATGCTGAGAGCATTCGGCGCTTTCCGAGGTACTTTGACCGTACAGTGCGCCCTCCAGCTCGCCCCCCTGCTGTTCGTCCGTCCCGGCGAACTACGGCAGGCTGAGTGGCAGCAAATCAATCTGGACAAGGCAGAATGGCGCTACCTAGTGCCGAAAACGAAGACCGAACACCTCGTTCCCCTGTCTCGACAAGCGGTTGAAGTGCTGCGCGAGTTACAAGCATTGACGGGTGGCGGACGATATGTTTTCCCTGGAGCACGCACCCAACTGCGCCCTATGAGTGGTGCAGCCATTAATGCCGCCCTGCGTCGACTGGGATTCGACACAAGAGAAGAGATTACCGGTCATGGCTTCAGGGCCATGGCACGCACCATTTTGCATGAGGAGCTGAACCAAGACCCCGCAGTCATTGAGCACCAGCTCGCTCATAAAGTGCCAGACGCTTTGGGCAGTGCCTACAACCGCACTAAGTTCTTGAAGGCGCGCCAAACAATGATGCAACTGTGGGCCGACTATCTCGAGAAACTCAAAGATGGCGCCGAAGTCATTCCAATCGCAAGGACTGCTTAACGAGCGACACCCGATCCACCAGCCCAAATCAGAATAAGCAAACATGGCTAGAACACTTTTAATCGACATCAATGGCCGAGAAGCGTTGCCTGTGCGCGCGATCCCTTTCGTGACAGGGTGGATAGTCACCCCGGATCGACTAGTTGAAGCCCTCAGTGAATCCGAGCAAATGTGCCCAAGACTTGCTCACGGACTACGCGCGCACAAGTTTGACCAAGACTGCACCCTGACACTGGTGCTACCAAAAGAGTGGGACGGGTTCAGCGCCGCTCTGACGCAGCTAGAGGACGAACTCAAAGCAGCCTACGCAGATGATGAGTCGGGGTATGCCGTGTGGCGTAGTCGCGCAGCATTTGTGTTACCCGCAGGGGTATTTGTGTGGCGAGACGAATTTGAAGCTGCATTCCACAAAGCTCAGAAAAAAATCATCTACCTTGATGAGCGGGAGGGACTTAGCGAGCTGGTCTATGCGCCTGTGCTCCCCTCAGGCTTCCACGACCGCATCTTCGAGGAGCTTTCTTCGCGGTCAGGTAACGCTGATGAACTCGTCCCCGCGCCCGTTTCACGCCGACAGTCGCACGAGCAAAAAATCTTGCACGCCATACGAGCCCGAGGAGAAGACCCACTCGCCTTGCCGAAACCTCCTCCCGGAAAGTCCGGTGTGAAAGCCGCTGTACGCGAGTCGCTAGGCAAGACAATAACTGCCAGTGCCTTCCGCAAGACGTGGGATGAAATGCGTCAACTCGGCGTCATCCAGGACTCCAAAGATACTTAGCTTCGCGTAACCCTCCCCCAAAAAGGGGGATACCCCTCCCCTTGCAGGGGAGGAGGGTTGCTGATTGATCGTTCGCATCGTTATGAACCCACCGCCGAATACGGCAGAGGCACTAGCGATGCAACACACTCCACGCAAACACCCACGTCTATCGACGTCCCATAGAGCCACACAAGAAGCCATTCCCGCGATGCTGCCAGCGACGGGCTATGCACGACTGCCTGCAGTTTCCGCAGTTTCTGGCCTCGCGAAAAGCACCATCTGGAAATGGTGCTCCGACGGCCGATTTCCCAAGCCGAAAAAACTAAGTGCTCGCGTCTCCGCATGGTCTGTCGCTGATGTTCGCGCCTGGTTAATTGACCCGGCCGCCTGGATGGCCGACCAGACCTCCAACGAGGAGGGTCTGTAATGACTACGAGACTCCTCGACCAAGCTCACGCCGCACCCGGGAAGGCGGGAGCACCCAAGAAAGATGCCCGCGATTGGCATCCCATCGCCAGCTACCTGGCCAACACGCTCCTCGACTCGCTGGAGTTCGAAGCGCAAGTCTGCTCTTTGCTTGCGGTCACCTCCCCTCAGGCTGCATTGGCTGCCCTGACTGATCTGTTGGCACCGCTCAATAGCAAGGGGAACTGACCATGACAGCACAGAAAAAATGCTGCCTGCTTACCAACGGCCAAAAGATCAGCAATCCACGTCAGCAGCGAATCTTGGCAGCACTTTGGGACCGTGCCGAGAGCCGCGAATCTTTGGATCGCATTGCAGGTAGCAGCAACTCCCCAGATGTCGTAGGACGCTTACGCCGGAAGGGCTTAGACATACCCTGCACCACTATCTTGGTCACCGACCGCGATGGCAAGGGAGTCCATCCGGGAGTGTATCGACTTAGCATCGAAGACCGCCTCAAGATTAGCGCGTGTATAGACTCAATCAGGAGGGCGCTCAAGGAGTAGGGCGTGGCTGCTCTAGCCATGGCCCTGGAAGCCTTTCGTCGCACGCTTCCCGGGCGGCCCTACTGCACCGATGACCCAAAGCAAGGCCAATATCGTACTGACCCGCAGGCAGCGCTTCGCAGCCGACACGTTCAACCCAACACGGCGGGCCTAGTGCGGTGGTTGGCTTTCGATTTGGACATGAATGGTGCGGCGGATCGTTGGCGTGATTCCCACGCTGCGCCACCTACGCTGATTGTTATCAACCGACGTAACGGGCACGCACATGCACTGTACGGCTTGGAGCAACCCGTCCCTCGCACTGACGCGGCTCGCGCCAAGCCCCTTGCTTACCTTGCCGCAGTTGAAGAGGGAATGAAGCGACAGCTTGGAGCCGACCGAGGCTACTCAGGCAGCTTGGTCAAGACACCAGGGCATCCCTCGTGGCTGACGGAAAGCTATTGCGGGCTCTATTCCTTGGATTGCCTAGCGGAATGGTGCGAGCTACCTAGCCCGGCAGACATGCGTCGATTTGCCGCGAATAAGGACTATGCTGGGTTGGGACGCAATTGCACCTTGTTTGAGCATCTACGCAAAATTGCTTACTGCGATGTGCGTCGTTTCTGGAAGCCTGAAGGCGGCCAGGCTTTTCGGGCACACGTACTAACCACTGCCGAAGGCCTAAACACCCGATTTGGCGTTCCGCTGCCTCATTCGGAGCTGAAAAGCATTGCAAGAAGCGTATCGCGATGGGTGTGGCAGCGTTTTACCCCCTCAGACTTCCGCGCAATTCAGTCTGGGCGCGGCGCAAAGAAGGGACAAGCAAACCGTGATGTCTTGCTGCCGGTTGTGCTGAGGCTCGTTGGTGAGGGGAGGTCCCAACGTGAAATCGCTCGCCTTCTTGGACTCGCGCCAATGACTATCAACAGTTGGCTAAGGCGCTCAGAGCTAGGTGTACGAAAGCCATATCAGATATAGCACTGCTGAGTCACGGAAAGAAGACCGACCACCGCAGCCGTAACGAGACACTCGTGACAGGTCATCAAGGGTAGATCACGCGGCTGCGCTGCACTCGTACTGCATCGATCTCCAGTGCTTCGCTGAAGGTCAATAAAGCTAAATGCAGGGGTAGCGCAAGACCCTCCGAATCTATCGCCCGTCGCAACTCATCCGCCTGACTTGCACTCTCGCAGAGAATCATCAAATCGATGTCCGAAGCATCTGGTTCGTCTCGATCAACTGATCCGAAAAGATGCCATTCTGTCCCTAGAGCTTTGGAACCAAGTGAAGCAGCTAGCTCACGGAGGGCGGTAACGACAAGCAGGCGAATCATCGAGCTAGTCGCTGCATCAACTCACGAAAGGTCAACGCCTCCGCCCCCATATCTCCGGCAGCCTGTTGTGCGGCAGTCGTAATTTTTCCGTAACTTGAAGATTTGACGATGACATCGAAGCCTCCCAGGCGGTCTCTGGCGTTGCGAACATCCTCAGCGCTCATGTTGTAAGCATCAATAACCGCAACCGTGACGTCGTCGCCACGTCTACGGTTCGCCCTGAAAACGGACTCACTCACATATGAGACACCCACAACGTTTGTGTGCTGCCTCATCGATTTGAGGAAGAAATCCATATTCTTGTTGCGAAATTCCCCGGCAGCCTGCGAGTCAGCCGCACGAGCTATGTCGCCAAAGGTACCAAATGCAGCCCCCTGGTCATGTATGTGGTGGATAGCATCACCACTCCACATCGCTCTGGATGGAACGTTCACTACAAGTTGAGGTTTTATTGCACCCAAGAAGAGAGGCGCTACATGCGTGCATTCAATCAGCGTGGGCACGCTTATAACCGCGACTAAGAATGTGTACCCCGTTTGGGACCTAACAACTAAGAAGCCTTCTGGGGTGTGACTGACCACCTCAACGTTCCTGTCCTCTGCCAGTTTCTCAGCGACCCATCGCGTTATATCTGCAGTCATCACTCAGCTCTCTAAAATTGTGGAGAATTCAGCAGGAAAGCGTGAGGCATCCTCATTTACACCCTCAATGTGAACAGCCTCTAAGTCGTTAATGTGCTGCCGGAACCGCTCAAGCATTAGCTTCTCGTGGTCTCCAAGAAGATGTCGATTGGCGTCGAGAATTGCTAGCAGCCTTCTACTGTTAGGCAAGATACGAGCCAGCATCTTGCGCTTCCATTGTTCGGCGGCTCCGCTTTCCGGATTGCGTGCTGCGTCGATGTGCGGACCGTATTGCTCGAAAATCGAGTTGTTTTCGAAAAGGATTGGCTCCACTACGCTCCGCGCATCTTTACGACTTTCAAACTTGAGGACACCAAAGAGTCCCCGGAGCTTGTGGGCGTGTTCACGCTTCCATCCCAGGATTGTCGTGTCAGGGAATGCTTCGGGAGCCTTGTCTACCTTGGTGTGGCAGTTCGCGCAGAGCAGAATGAGATTCTCAAATGCACCGCGCTCTTCTTTGGAAAGTTTCGGGTCAGCGCGTGGTCCTGCATCGTTCGCAGCAAAGATATGTGCCATCTCGGCAATGTGAATCGGCTTGTCACCTTCGGTCATGAACAACTCATTGACGCAACCTGGGTTCTGACAGTATCCAGCCGACGCGGCGAAAAGCCTACGTTGCGTATGCTTATCAGGTGACGCAGCACCTCTCGGGCAAACCATCTTCGGTTCCTATTAATTTCGCTGCCGGGCACTTCAGGGCATCACCACAGATAGTGCGGGGAAGTCTGGCATGCTCCACCAACGTCATATAGTACGCGTGGGCAGCAAGAAATCTTAGGTTTGATAGATGGGGCGTGCAGTATTTGCTGCGCAGCCCTTTGGGGCTTGCCTGCTCTTGCAAGGAGAGCCCCTCGGTATCAGCTTCGCTGTGCTGTTTCACGCAACCAAGATGAACCCTGAGCAGGGTTGGCGGAGACGGTCCGATTCGAACGGACGGAACCTATTGGGTTCGGCGGAGTTCAAGTCCGCTGCATTCGACCACTCTGCCACGCCTCCAAAGGAAGCCTCACGCCTCACGCGCACAAAACCTCATGGCCGACAGGCGCAGGGGCACTGTGCATATGGTGAGTAAGGTAAAGAGGAGACAGGAACTACTGGCCGCGCCGATCTTCGATGACCATCGTCGGCGAGCTACGGACTCCTCGACGCCGGTAGTCAGCATCACCCTCGTTCAAACACTGAAAAGTGACCGTGATAGTGGTGTCGATGTCCATTCGAGTGCGCTCAGATGATTCGTGGACCATCTGGAAACGCTTCCCGTCTCCGCGACACCTTTCTTGCCCAGCCTCATACGCGCTCTCTCGCGCCGCCGCAGCCGTGCGAAAGCCATCTGAAGTGGATGACACGGAATAGGTATCGCGTCCAACCTCGAGGACAGAACTCGTGGACACGCATCCAGCGAGCAAGAGGCTAACAGCCCCGAGCAATGCACTTCTTTCAACCATGCTGCACCCAAGTAACGGTACGTTCTATGTAATTTTGGGTATCCTATCCCGTGGTTTCTCCTCCGTCAAATATCGACCATTGACGCATGGCGAAACCCTCTCCGCTGCATGCTGGTCACCCCACACTTGTCTCCATAGGCAAGGCTGTGCGTGCCGTGCGGAAGGAACAAGGCTTTTCGCAAGAAGCCCTCGCCCTTGCCACAGAGCTGGATCGGTCATATGTCGGAGGCATTGAACGAGGCGAGCACAACTTCACCATATTGAACATGCTTCGTATTGCTGACGTACTCGGCATGTCAGTAGGGGATCTGCTCGCGCGAGCCCGCGTGTGACACTGGCTCACAGCTAAGGGATGCTCCCCAAAAAGGTTAAGAAAAGACAAGGTTGGTGCGAGTCTTTCACTACCAACGCGACGAGTTTGACGGCGCACGACTACAAGCGTGCCGCCGCTTGATGCGCCACCTGCGACGCTTGACGCTTGATACGGTGCCAGCCAGTCATTTGCTGCGCAGACCTTCCTGCCCGACGTGGACATCGGAAGTTGCTGGATTCCCTGCAAACCGACCAACTTTCCATTGCGGCGGCCTTGCCCACCGAGCATTCTGATGCTCGATGACTACGACAAGCTGGCTCGATGCCCGTCGAATTGAACGCGCCGGTCATCCACACCACTAACAGCCCTGGCTGCTCTAGACACTATGGATTAGCCCTTCACCTAGCGTCGGCTGCCGTCATCTATCAGCACCTCCGAACATGGCAACCCGCAGACGTTCGAGAGCACCTTTAACCTGCTCGTAGCCTTCATGGTGGTTGGTTGCTCCCCGTAGGGCCACGCTAGCTAGATGCTGCGCAGCAATTACCATCGATTTGCGCGGCAGACTCAGCTCGGACCGTTGCCCTGACTCTACGCCAGCAACCTTGTTCACCAACTTGTTGATGTTCATGTGAACAAATCGTTCGTTAGCCACTCCTGCTGCCAGGAGATGGATTTCATGGTGTAGGGCGTGATAAGTGGGGAGATAGTCCGTGCTATCCAATTCTTGCGCTTGGCGGGCCTCGCGAAACGCTTTGACTAATTGGATTTTCAATTCACGCACACGCCCTAAGTCCCAGCCGTAAGTAAGCAGCAGGTACGTTTGGTCTTCGTTGAGCAGCACGAACCTCTCACGTTGGCCGCCCTCTGTACGCTCCCCGCTTCGAAGGCGCAGCATCCCTAGCTGACGAAAATCAGCTGCATGATCCGTCAACAGCTTGCAGACAATCCCATGCTCACTACTCAGGGGCTTCGCTAGCAATCGGGAATCGACGCGCAGTTCATTCTTGACTTGAACCACGGCTAGCCCGGGACTTTGGTCGCTTCCCGCCCCAGGCATACGGTAGCCGGGGACTCGCCTATTTTTCACAGGCATCATGGCCGACTCTCCAGTCCGAAGCGAGAGAACCTGTCCATGCAGGCCCAAGCCCAGCAGGCAGATTTCGTTCGGCGGATATCTAAGGCCTCTACAGACCGTCCTCTGCCAACCGAGAAGAATCCTCGGAAATGAGTTATCGCACAGTGCGGAAGCCTGTCAGGCCGCGCATCCCCATCCATTTTCAAATTTGCAACCAGCATTCTCCATCCATCCCACGAAAGTCAATCGTGAGACGAATACTGGCAACACCACTGTCCCTCGCCGCAACCCTCCCTCCTCCCTCAACTTAAGGGGGGAGGGTTAGCTGCCTCTTCGTCACAGATACATCCAGAACCGCGAAGGCGCTCCCATGCCAAGTCGAAGACCTTACGGGATTGAAAAAGACCTTTTTCTTTCGTCACTACGTCACGGACAGCCGCCTTTACGCCCGACTTCCCAACAGGCGGTTTCGGAAGTGCACGCGGCTGGACCCCTTGTCGTTCAATCTCAGCCAAGATAGCTGCCTCCTGAGCTGCCTGCTTCGACAACGGACGCTGCACTGCGCTATCAGGCCGAGAAGCATCCATGCCGCGACGTTTTGCCCCACCGGATGTCTCGATAGCTGCCAAGTCCTCTGCGGACACGACCAGCGACAAATCATCCCAGGCGATGGTAGTGGCCTGGCAATACTGGATTCGGTGCCCTTCCCTCTCTTCACGCGCACCCAGCTCAAGGAGTTGCAACAGGTCCCCAGTGGCTTCGTCTTCCAAAATGGTCCCAGCAGGGGTGCTAAGTTTCCAATCTCTAGACCAAACTAAGCCGCTATCTTTGACAAGCGCCTTGAAGCTCGCGTCTATCTGTTTGGGTCCCATGCGGGCTAAAACCTGGGGCCGGAAAGGATCAATGGACCACACCTTGAACATCTGGAACTTGAAAGTCGCAGGTTCTTCACCAGCGACAAATTGACTTGCTGCCGGAACACCTCTACCCGGGCCGCCCAGGGACAACGGCCAAGCACAAGCAGGTACCACTTTGAGCACCAAGACTGGCCTGTAGATCGGACGGAAATAGAGAGGAAGGACTTGATCCGCAATCAAGTTCCAAACGTCATCAAGAGGCACGAACCGGCCAAGCACATCGGTCAGCCGGCGAGCGGCGTCTACAGTGGAGTACCACTTCCTAGATTCATGTATGCCCATACTCGTGTCGTCCAATACGCTTCCAAAGAGACTATCCCTCAACATGCAGCTATTCTCACTTCCTTACTATGCTGAACCGCTCAAGCGATGAAGAGGAAACGCGCAATCGCACACAGCCCAGCCGCTGTTGCGCAGCAAAGCCTTCACAAGAGGCCATACTCACACACAAAACTATAACGAAGGCTTGGATTTGACGAACGCCTAGTACTCGAATGCCTTGATTCGATCAATCACCTGCAATGCCTAACGCTATGTAGGTACGACTTGTGGAAAACAGATGCAGTCTTGCCCAACGTAGACACGGGGTGCCACCTGCTGCTGAGCGAGCTTACACGCTGCCCGAACTGCGGTCCCATCGCCCGCCCAAACGCCTTTATATTCGACGAATACCAGCGGTTGGAGCAGCGAACATGCGAATAGGCACCACACCTAGAACGGTGGTTGCAGAGCGTTAAGCGGTTATTGATCATCGAGATCGGTGCCGGTACGGCGATTGCCACTGCGCGCGCATTCACCCACCGCATGGCGTTCGGGCGTGACGCATTGGCAAATAGCATCAATCCGGACGAAGCTGAGACCTACGGCAACCCACACCACTTTTCCGTTGCCCATGAAAGCCTTACTTGCGTAGAGGTTGTAGATCTCACCAAGCCTTCTAGTACGGGGTGAAATTTCGGTCGCTGAAGCCAAATTCTAACCACTAGAAATAGGGGGAAGAGAGTGTTTTCGACCTAGTTCGGGCAACACACCACGTGTTAGATGATGTCTTAGAAATGTGCGATACTCATTGAATCCCTATGTTTCAAAATGAGAATTCTAATGACCAAGCGAACGGTGGTGACATTGCGTTATGAGGGACAAGAAGCAGACAATGGGGAGCTGAATTTATATGATAGCGCTGAGTCTTTGAAAGGCTTGGCGCTCACTTTAGGGCGAATTGCGCATTCGTTTGTGAATGGAAATCGTCTTCAAAAACGAGGGGCCCATCCCCATAACGCTGATGTTTTTCACGTAGCAGCTAAAAAAGGCTGTTTCGAGCAAGTCGCAGAGGTCGAGTTCCAACAGGCTATCGTCGACTTTATGGGACCGAGAAAGGTTGTGTGGAATTTTTGGGATTATTTGAACTACACCGTGTCAACCGCTATCGGCGAGGACTACGAGCCAACCACTGAATATGTGAAACAGCTAGCCGAATCAGATTCCAGCCCATTCGAAGAGGTTGCTGAAACTATTGAGGAGCCGCTTAAGCGTCTGCACCGTCCAATAATAAAAAATAGCGTTTTTACTGCGGCCTTCGTGCGCGAAGATCAAGAACAGATAATTTTTAACATGGACAGCGCTGACTACGTGGAAACTTCGGACATCAATGATGCGCTGGAGCATTTTACGGGTCAAGTGACGAGATACAACCTAAATACTGGCCATGGCCGAGTATACGTTGATGAGCTCCGCCGCATCATACCTTTCAAAATCCCTAATTTTGATGTTAACCAGATAGCCCATCGGGCAGCGACCGCTTCAATGAACGACAAAGCTAACCGTGTAGGGGGAGAACGAACGCTAGTGGCCCAACGGGTCACTAACGCTCCGGGCACTACAAAACGTTTAATCGTTCAAGAGATCCGTAAGGTAGGCCGATAAAATGTCGTCCGAAACGCTCTACTGCTCGTGGCTAGACCTGGGGATTGTAGAGCGCTGCATGACAATGCTAGATTGGACGTCTTTTTGGACCGTAATCCTTGGGGTTATCGGAGCAGCAAAACTACTTTGGGAAGTTCGGCAATTTCGAATAAATAGAGAACGAGAACAGAATTTAAAACGCACAGAATTTTTTCTTCAACAGCACCGCCGAATGTATGATGACCCCGAACTGGCCAAGGTAATAAAACATCTAGACGGGGATGACCCAATACTGGCGGAAGAGGAAAGCTGGGAGCGCAATAGAAAATTTCTTACCTTTATTGAGGAAATACAGGTCCTGATATTATCTGGAAATATTGATGCCCCCACATCCTATAATATGTTTGGTTATTTTGCTTGCTGCGCAAGGGATGGGGTGAATTTCAATAAGGGAATAAATGCAACCGAGGAGCACTGGAGATTATTTTATAAATTTTGCGGGGACTGCGAAGATTTTAAAAAAAACAATCCTAATGGGCTGGAAACTTGGCGCTCCGCAAAGTAGCTGGAAGGCTGAGTAAATCTCAGTACCTTGATGATCTCGACGGTTTTTGCACAGAAAGGCCTGGTTCCCCACTCGATGAGTGCGGTACTACTATTCCGTTGTGAGCTGATCCATGTCGGCAATGCGCTGGAGTTGCTGTAAGTACTCCGGCCGCCATTTGGCTAACTAATGCCGGCGGGCATAGGGACCGTGAATGAATCTTGTCTAGAGGAACTTCTACGCATTTGCGCTCGAACCCGAGGCGCGGCGCTTGCGAGGAGTCTTGGTCATCGGCTTAGTCCCTCACGAGGCAGCAGGTTCGCCAAAGGCTGGGGAATGCTGGTGAGCCTCTCGGCATTGAGCAGGGCGCGGAACCCAATCTTTTTAGATGATGGAGGAGACTGAACCGTGCTCCCCCACTAAAAGGAAGTGACGATGATGCCCAGAGCACCTGTCGCTACAGACGAGCCTGCACAGGGATCTAAAACTTGATCCAGCGAGCAGGAGCTGACGGTATTTTTGACGGTATGTGACCATACAAAACCCCATAAACCAAGCATTTTAGCGGTCCGCCAGATCCTTTTTCATTCCTTTCACCGCACCAGCCCCACTCCCCCTACGATCAACGCGCCGCGTGCATGCCTCACCCCATGCTGCTCACATGCGCCGACACCACCCGCCACCCCTCTGGCATCCTGACCCAGGTCTGCGTCTGCCGCCCCACCTTCTCCACGCCTTCCCTTCGAAACTCCAGGTGCGCCGTCGCCATGTCGCGGCCAAACGTCGTGATCTGCGTCTTCACGATGCTGCGATCCAGCCCCTTCGATGGCCGCGCGGCGCGGAACGCCTGGATCTCCGCATAGCCGTATAGCTGCTCGGTCGCGCCGTAGCGCACCGTCTGTGCCGCATTCCAGAACAGCTCGTCCAGCACAGCCACGTCGTTGCCGGTCAACGCGGCTTCGTAACGCATGAATTGCTGCCGCACTTCTTCCAGCACGGCCGGGTTGTTGATTTCCATTTTCTGGTTCCTGTTATGTGTGTCCGGGCGGGGCTGCTTGCCCGGTTTTCCCCATCCAGGAATGTACCCACATGTGACCCCACGGGACCAGGGGCGCGGGCGCGTCTAAAATTGCCGTCTTTCGCGCCGGCCCGATACACGACGGCGTGCTTCCCATTCCTGAGACCTGTGCCGTCTTGAGCAATCATCGCCCCACCCTGACCCGCTATTGGCTGGCCGAAACCCTGCGGCTGCGCGAAGCGCATTGGGGACCGCTGGAGGACGGCGATGCCGTTCGGCAGGCGCGGGCGCAGGGCGGCTCGCTGCGCGACCGCATGCTGGCGCGCGCCGACATCCTGGCCGAAGACAGCGGCTTGGCGCGCACGGTGGCCGACTGGCGGCGAGGCAGCCTGCTGGCGCTGCTCGTCCTGCTGGCGCTGACCCTGCTGGGCGGCGCGGCGGCGGCCATGGGCGCGCTGGGCGGCGGCGAGCGGCCCGTGAACGTGATCTGGGCGCTGGGCGCCCTGCTGGGCCTGCATGTCCTGACCTTCCTGCTATGGCCCATCGGCCTGCTGCTGCGCAGCGACGGCGCCTGGCTGGGCCAGGCGTGGCTGTGGGCGTCCAGGAAGCTTGCGCGCGGCCCGGATGCGGCGCTGGCGCCACAGGCCTTCATGACGCTGCTGGCGCGCCACGGCGGGCTGCGCTGGCGGCTGGGCGCCATCACGCACGGCGCGTGGCTGCTGGGCCTGTCGGCGATGCTGGGCACGCTGCTGGCGGCGCTGTCCGCGCGCCGCTATACCTTCGCCTGGGAAACGACCATCCTGTCGCCCGAGACCTTCGTGTCGCTGACCGAAGCGCTGGGCTGGCTGCCGGCCAGGCTGGGTTTCCCGGTGCCCGACGCGCAGGCCATCCTGGCCAGCGACGGCATGCAGGCCGTTCCCGCCGCGGTGCAGGCGCAGTGGTCGGGTTGGCTGGTGGGCGCGCTGCTGGTCTATGGCGTTGCCCCGCGCGCGCTGGCGCTGTTGCTCTGCCTGGTCCAGGTGCTGCGCGTGCGCGCCCGCCTGTCGCTGGATCCGGCGCTGCCCGGCCTGGCGGGCCTGCGCGACCGCCTGCAGCCGCCCACCGAGTCCCTGGGCGTGGACGCCGCCGCGGGCGAGCCCACGCTGCCCCGCCATGCGCCCCGCCCCACGCAGCCCGAGGACGCCTGCAACGGCCCGACGCTCGTCGGCATCGAGCTGCCCCCCGACCTGCCGTGGCCGCAACTGCCGCCGGGCATGGTGGACGCCGGCATCATCGACACGCGCGAGCAACGCCACGCCCTGCTGGAGCGCCTGACCCGCAATCCGCCGACGCGGCTGCTGCTGGTGTGCGATGCGCGCCAGACGCCGGATCGCGGCACCCTGCGGCTGGTGGTGTCGCTGTCGGGCCTCGCGCCGCGCACGCGCGTCTGGCTGCGCGCCAGCGATCGCGCCGAGGACGCCCGCGTGCAAGGCTGGAAGAAACAGTTGCAGGAAGCCGGCCTGCCCGACGATGACGTGACACGGGATGGCCATGCCGCGCTGAACTGGCTGCTGAAGGGAGACAGCCATGAGTGAGCACGCCACGTCCCTGCTGAAACTGGCGGTGGTGGGCCACACCAACACCGGCAAGACATCGCTGCTGCGCACGCTGACGCGCAACCCGGGCTTCGGCGTGGTGGCCGACGAGCCGGGCACGACCCGCCACGTGGAGGGCGCGCGCCTGATGGTGCAGGGCGAACCCACGCTGGCGCTCTATGACACCCCTGGCCTGGAAGACGGCATGGGGCTGCGCGATTACCTGGAACAGTTGCCACGCCCCGCCTCCGGCCGGCTGGACGGCCCGGGCCGCATCACGCGTTTCCTCGACACGCCCGAAGCGCGCGGCCGCTATGAACAGGAAGCCCGCGTCCTGGCCAAGCTGCTGGACTGCGACGCGGCGCTGTATGTGATCGACGCCCGCGATCCGGTGCTGGGCAAGCATCGCGACGAACTGGCGCTGCTGGCCGATTGCGGCCGGCCCATCTTGCCCGTGCTGAATTTCGTGAACAGCGACAGCCGCCGCACGCCGGAATGGCGCGCCGCGCTGGCGCGGCTGGGCCTGCATGCCCTGGTGGAGTTCGACACCGTGGCCCCCGCGCTGGATGGCGAGCAGCAGTTGTATGCGCGCCTGGGCATGCTGCTGGACCAGGATCGCCACGCGGCCCTGGAACGGCTGGTCCACGACCTGGACACGCAACGCAAGGAACGCCGGCGTGCAGCCTTGCGCGCCGTGTCGGAACTGCTGATCGATGCGGCGGCGCTGAAGGTCACCTGCGAGGGCACCGAGGAGGCCGCCCAGGCGGCGGTGCAGGCGCTGCAGACGCGCGTGCGCCAACGCGAACAGGCCTGCGTGACCGCGCTGCTGTCGCTCTACAACTTCCGCGCCAGCGACTACGCGGCCAACGAGCTGCCGCTGACGGGCAATCGCTGGGGCATGGATCTCTTCAACCCGCAGGCCCTGCGCGACATGGGCATACAGCTCGGCAAGGGCGCGGCAGCGGGTGCCATGGCAGGCGCCGCGGTGGACGTGATGACCGGCGGCCTGAGCCTGGGCGCGGGCACGCTGGCCGGCGCCGCGGCAGGCGGCCTGTGGCAGGGCGGCGAGCGTTGGGGCAAGCGCATCCTCAGCCGCCTGCGCGGCTGGCAGGCCATCAGCGTGGGAGACGACGTGCTGCGCCTCCTGGCGGTGCGGCAGTGCCTGCTGGCCGATGCCCTGGAACGGCGCGGCCATGCCGCCCGTGCCCCGGTGAAGCTGGACGCGGCCACGGGCGCGGACTCGCTGCGCCGTGGCCCATTGCCCTCGCCCCTGCGCGATGCGCGCGGCCAGCCGCACTGGTCGGCCTGCGGCGACGACTACCAGCCGGGTGCCGGCCGCGAGCGTGCCATCGCCCTGCTGGCGCAGGCGCTGCTCGAAGAGCGCGATGCGGCCAAGCATCGCGTGTCCGCCGAGCGGGAAGCCGAAAGGCGCTGAACCGGGAAAGCGCCTCGTCCCGCGGCGGCATTTGTCTCCCTCCCTGTTAACCGCCAGTGACACCTGCAACACACCTCGGGACCACTTGCCATCAAAAAGCAACACCCGCTCGGGTACAATGGCGTTACTTCGTGCCCAGCCAATCGGCACGAACGTCAACCGAAAGCCGCCTGACGCCTTGGCGCGCGGCGCCCAGCCTGGCCTTCCTGCCAAGCCTCCCGGTTTTCCCCCCACTCCCCTTGCATCGACCTGGATTGGAGTCTCTCTTCCCGAGCGACAGGCCGATGGCTGGAGCATTTCTTGTCTACCCAGATTACCTTCGCCGACCTCGCGCTGGCCGAGCCGCTGTTGCGCGCCATCAATGAAGCCGGCTACACGTCGCCCACCCCCATCCAGGCCCAGGCCATTCCGCAGGTCCTGGAAGGCGGCGACCTGCTGGCTGCCGCCCAGACCGGCACCGGCAAGACGGCAGGCTTCACCCTGCCCATACTGCACCTGCTGCTGTCGCGCCCGCTCACCGGCCAACGCGCCGGCCGCCCGCGCGTGCTGATCCTGACTCCCACCCGCGAATTGACCGCCCAGGTGGAAGAGTCGGTGAAGACCTACGGCAAGCACACCCCCATCCGCTCGATGGTCATGTTCGGCGGCGTGAACATCAACCCGCAGATCACCGCGTTGAAGAAGCCCCTGGACATCCTGGTGGCCACGCCCGGCCGCCTGCTGGACCACATGGGCCAGCGCACCATCGACCTGTCGGGCGTGGAGATCCTGGTGCTGGACGAGGCCGACCGCATGCTGGACATGGGCTTCATCCGCGACATCCGCAAGGTGCTGGCCGTGCTGCCCAAGCAACGCCAGAACCTGCTGTTCTCGGCCACGTTCTCGGAAGAGATCCGCACGCTGGCGCGCGGCGTCCTGAACAACCCCGGCGAAGTCTCGGTCACGCCGCGCAACACCGCCTCGGAGCGCGTGCAGCAAAGCGTGCACCTGGTGGACCAGGTCCACAAGCGCGACCTCGTCAGCCACATCATCCGCGAGAGCGGCTGGCACCAGGTGCTGGTCTTCACGCGCACCAAGCACGGCGCCAACCGCCTGGCTGAAAAACTGGTGAAGGACGGCCTCTCGGCCGCCGCCATCCATGGCAACAAGAGCCAGGCCGCGCGCACGCGTGCGCTGGACGGCTTCAAGCAGGGCAAGGTCGCCGTGCTGGTCGCCACCGACATCGCCGCGCGCGGCATCGACATCGACCAGCTGCCGCAAGTGGTGAACTTCGAGCTGCCCAACGTGCCCGAGGATTACGTGCACCGTATCGGCCGTACCGGCCGCGCCGGCGCCACGGGCTCGGCCGTGTCGCTGGTCGACCCCAGCGAAATCAAGCTGCTGCGCGCCATCGAGAACCTGATCCGCAAGCCCATCGAGCGCATCGCGGTCGAAGGCTGGGTGCCGCCCGTGCGCTCCGCCGCCCAGATCGCCGAAGACGCGCGCGATGCCGAGCGTGAAACCGATACCCGCTTCAGCCGAGGTGGTGGCGGTGGCGGTGGCCGCGGCGGCCAGCGCAACGGCCAACGTAGCGGCGCGGGCAAGCCCGCGGGCGCCGGCGGCGGTGCCCGCCAGGGCCAGGGCCAAGGCCAAGGCCGCCCCGGTGGCGGTTACGCCAACGCGCGCGGCCCGGCAGGGTCGGGCGCGAGCCGCGGCAGCGGTGCTGGCGCGGCCTCGGGCGACCGTCGCCACGGCAGCGGCCAGGGCAACGGCCAGGGCACCCCGCGCCCTGCCGGCGCGCCGGCCCGCCGTCCCGCGCTGCTGTCGAAATAACCCTGTCCGCCCTCGCGGCGGATTTGCCGGCCGGGGCGTTTTGCCTTGGCGACGGCGCGGCGGCACAATGGATGCCGCCCCCGATCCCCGCCCCGGCGGGGATCTTCGCTTCCAAGGCCCATCATGACGCTCACCACCTGGCTCGCTTTCTTCGCCGCTTCCTGGGCCATCTCGTTCTCGCCCGGCGCGGGCGCCATCTCGGCCATGTCCTGCGGACTGCGCTACGGCTTCGCGCGCGGCTACTGGAACACCCTGGGCCTGATCCTGGGCATCATGGCGCAGGTGGCCATCGTGGGCATCGGCCTGGGCGCGCTGCTGGCCACCTCCGAACTGGCCTTCGCCGTGGTCAAGTGGCTGGGCGTGGCGTACCTGATCTACCTGGGCGTGAAGCAATTCCGCGCCAATGCCGCGCCCGTCACCGACGTGCAGCCCGGCGGCCCGCTGACCGCCTCAATCCGCGAGCTGGTGCTGCGGGGCTTCCTGATCAACATCAGCAATCCCAAGGGCACGGTGTTCCTGCTGGCCGTGGTGCCGCAGTTCATCAATCCCGCCAACCCCGTCACGCCGCAATACCTCATCATCGCCGGCACGCTGGCCTTCACCGACCTGGTCGCCATGGCGATCTACACCGTGCTGGCGGCCAAGGTGCTGCGCCTCTTGCGCAACCCGGTCCACATCCGCTGGATGAACCGCGGTTTCGGCGCGATGTTCGTCGCCGCCGGCGCCTTCCTCGCCACGTTCCGCCGTTCGGCCTGAGACCCCGCCCTCCCTGCTTCGATACAACTTTGGTCGCAGCCTTCAGGGGGTGCGACTGTATCCATTCGTCTCAAACTTCAAAACAGATGTAAACTTTTGTCGCGTTAAGTTACGTAAGTTTCCCGCCTTTGGCGCTTTTTCGGCTTTTTTCACGCGACTATGCAAACCCGTCCCACTTTCCTGAGCCTGCTCGTGCTGGCTGGCGCCGTCACCCTTGCCGGGTGCGCCACTGAACAATCCCGCAGCGTTGCCGTGGCGACCACCTCGGCGGCCACCTCCGCGCAAAGCGCCCCCTACCAAGGTCCCAAGAGCGCCCTGTCGGTGGGCAAGTTCGACAACCGCTCCAGCTACCTGCGCGGCATGTTCTCGGACGGCGTGGATCGCCTCGGCGGCCAGGCCCAGACCATCCTGATCACCCACCTGCAGCAGACCGGCCGCTTCACCGTGCTGGATCGCGCCAACATGCAGGAAATCCAGCAGGAAGCCGCCATCGCCAAGACCCAGCAGGCTTTGAAGGGCGCCAACTACGTCGTGACGGGCGACGTGACCGAATTCGGCCGCAAGGACGTGGGCGACCGCCAGCTCTTCGGCATCCTGGGACGTGGCAAGTCGCAGGTCGCCTATGCCAAGGTTGCGCTGAACATCGTCAACGTCCAGACCTCGGAAGTCGTCTACTCGGCCGCCGGCGCGGGCGAGTACAGCCTGTCGAACCGCGAGATCGTGGGCTTTGGCGGCACCGCGGGCTATGACTCGACGCTCAACGGCAAGGTGCTGGACCTGGCCATCCGCGAAGCCGTGGACAAGCTGGTGGCCGGCGTGGAATCGGGCGCCTGGCGTCCGGGCCAGCAATGAAGGGGATGACGATGCCCGTACTCTCCCTGCCGCGCCGCCTGGCGCGGGTCGGCGCCATTGCTGCCGTCACCTTGCTCGCCGCCTGCGCCCAGGCGCCCAAGCCGCTCTACCACTGGGGCGGCTACCAGGACCAGGTCTATGCCCACTTCAAGGGCACGGACGGCGACCCCGTCGCCCAGATCGGCGCCATGGAAAGGCAGATCGAGGAAGCCCGCGCGGCCGACATGACGCTGCCGCCAGGTTTCCACGCGCACCTCGGCATGCTGTACGCCCAGGTGGGCCGCGACGACGCGGTGCTCCCGCAATTCCAGACCGAGAAAACCCTGTTCCCGGAGTCGGCCGTCTTCATGGACGTCCTGATGAAGCAACCCAAGGAGAAAGCGCAATGATCCGGCGTTCCTTCGCGCGCCTGCTCGGCGCCCTGTCCGTGGTCCTGGTCGTGGCCGGCTGCGCCAAGCCCACGCCCTATGACTACTCGGCCTTCCGGGAAAGCCGCCCGCGCTCCATCCTCGTGCTGCCGCCGCTCAACAGCTCGCCGGAAGTCGCGGCGAGCTACGGCGTCCTGTCGCGCAGCACCCTGCCGCTGGCGGAATCGGGCTACTACGTCCTCCCCGTCACGCTGGTCGACGAGACCTTCAAGCAGAACGGCCTGGCGCACCCGGCCGAGATGCACGAAGCGCCGCCCGCCAAGCTGCGCGAGATCTTCGGCGCCGATGCGGCGCTGTACATGGAAGTCACCGAATACGGCGCGTCCTACAAGATCGTCCAGGCGGACATCGACGTGGCGCTCAAGGCCAAGCTGGTGGACCTGCGCAGCGGCGCGCTGCTGTGGGAAGGCAAGGCCCGGGCCTCGACCGCCGAGCAGCAGAACCAGGGCGGCGGCCTGATCGGCATGCTGATCAGCGCGGTGGTGAACCAGATCATCAACTCGGCCAGCGACGAGCGCACCCTGATGATCGCGACTTACGCCAACAACCGCCTGCTGGCCGCGTCGCCCCAGACCAACGGCATCCTGTACGGGCCCTACTCCCCGCGCTACGGCACGGACTGAAGCCTGTAAAAGCGGGGACCAGGCGGCCGGCCCGGCAGGGCCGGCCGTCGGGGTTAAAATCCCCGCACAATGAGCATCCCCCACGAAGTCGCCCGGCGACGCACGTTCGCCATCATCTCCCACCCCGACGCGGGCAAGACCACCCTGACCGAGAAGCTCCTGCTGTTCGCAGGCGCCATCCAGATCGCGGGCAGCGTCAAGGCGCGCAAGGCCTCCCGTCACGCCTCGTCCGACTGGATGGAGATCGAAAAGCAGCGCGGCATCTCCGTGGCCTCCTCGGTCATGCAGATGGAATACCGCGACTGCGTGATCAACCTGCTCGACACCCCGGGCCACCAGGACTTCTCCGAAGACACCTACCGCGTGCTGACGGCGGTGGATGCGGCCCTGATGGTCATCGACGCCGCCAACGGCGTGGAGCCGCAGACCATCCGCCTGTTGCAGGTGTGCCGCGCGCGCAACACGCCCATCATCACCTTCATCAACAAGCTGGACCGCGAAGTGCGCGAGCCGCTGGAGCTGCTCTCCGAGATCGAAGGCCACCTGGGCATGGATGCCGTCCCCTTTTCGTGGCCAGTGGGCATGGGCCGCAACTTCGGCGGCGTCTTCGACATCCGGCGCGACCGCATGCGCGTCTTCCGCGCAGGCCAGGAACGCCGCAACGATGACAGCGACATCATCGAAGGACTGGCCAACCCCGTCATCGCCGAGCGTTATGGCGACGACTTCAAGAAGGCCTCCGACGAGATCGAACTGATCCAGGCTGCCGCGCCCGCCTTCGACGCGCAAGCGTTCCTGGCCGGCCGCCAGACCCCGGTGTTCTTCGGCTCGGCCATCAACAACTTCGGCGTGCAGGAAGTGCTGGACGCGCTGGTGGACCTGGCGCCCGCGCCCGGCCCGCGCGCCGCGCTGGAGCGCGAAGTGCGCCCGGAAGAGCCGCGCTTCTCCGGCGTCGTCTTCAAGGTCCAGGCCAACATGGATCCCGCCCACCGCGACCGGGTGGCCTTCGTGCGCGTGGCCGGCGGCCGCTTCGAGCGCGGCATGCGCCTGAAGGTCAGCCGCACCGGCAAGGAAATCCGTCCGAACAACGTGGTGTCCTTCCTGTCGCAGCGCCGCGACCTGCTGGACGAGGCCTATGCCGGCGACATCATCGGCATCCCCAACCACGGCGTGCTGCAACTGGGCGACGTGCTGACCGAAGGCGAGGCCCTGCGCTTCACCGGCCTGCCCTTCTTCGCCCCGGAACTGTTCCAGCAAGTGGAAGTGAAGGACCCGCTGCGCACCAAGCAGTTGCGCACCGGCCTCACCCAGTTGGGCGAGGAAGGCGCGATCCAGGTGTTCAAGCCGGTTGCCCACGGCGGCCAGCTGTTGTTGGGCGCCGTCGGCCAACTGCAGTTCGAAGTGGTGGCCCACCGGCTGAAAACCGAGTACAACGCCGACGCGCGCCTGCTGCCCTCGCGCTATACGATGGCGCGCTGGCTGACCGCCGACGACCCCAAGGCGCTGCGCAAGTTCATGGATGCGAACGCTGCCCATATCGCCTATGATGTGGTGGAGGCACCCGCCTTCCTGGCCAGTTCCTCGGCCCAATTGCGCGTGGCCGAGGACCTCTATCCCGACGTGCGTTTCCACGCCATGCGCGAGCACGGCGGCCACGTCTTCGGCGAGAAGGCCTGAGTGCCGGCGCGCTGGCATCGGCACTCACTCCGCAGCACGGTAATCCACGCAACGAAGATAGATTCATGTCCTGGCGTCTCCTGATCCTCATCCTCTTGCTGGCCGCAGGCGGCGCCGCCCTGGGCGGCATGCAGCTGGGCGAGTACCTGGTCGCGCGCGCGCCCGTCGCCGCGCCGGCCCCCGGCGAGGACGACAACGATCCCGACCGCGTGGTGCTGGACGCCAACGGCAAGCCCTATACCGCCCAACCGCCCCAGCCGCGCGTGGATGGCACTCTGGGCGTGCCGGACCAGCCCGCCGACACCAAGTGGGAAGTGCCCACGGTGTCGCTTTTCGACACCACCACCAATCCCGACGTCCTGATCTCGCGCAATCGCCTGAACGCCAATGAAGTGCGTGAGCTGGCCTCGGCCTCCAGGGGCTTGCCCGCCGGCCCGCAGGATGTCGTCACCATCGACGTCGCGCGTCCTGGTGAAGGCAGCCATGCGCCGCTGATGTCCGGCCAGCAGCCCGCGCAGCCTTTCGTCGTCTCGCAGGCCAACCAGGCCGCGCCGGACAATCCCCAGCAGGCCGCCACGGCCGCAGGCTGGGAAGGCGAATTCCGCCGGGCCATGGACCAGTGCGCCAACACGGGCTTCTTTGAACGCCCCACCTGTGCCTGGAACGCCCGCAACAAGTACTGCGCCCCCAACAACGCCTGGGGCAAGGTCGACGGCTGCCCGCGCCGCTCGTTCTGATTCCTGCGTCCCCCCCCGACAGCAAAAAGCCCGGCAGAGTGATTCTCTCCGGGCTTTTCCTTGCCGCGAGGCAGGGGGGGTCAGGCTGCGGCCAGCGCCTGCGCCAGGTCCGCCTTCAGATCGTCGATGTGCTCGATACCGATGGACAGGCGGATGGTCTCTTCCTTCACCCCCGCCTTGGCCAGTTCTTCCGGCGACAGTTGGCGGTGCGTGGTGGACGCCGGATGCGTGGCCAGGGATTTGGCATCACCGATATTCACCAGGCGGGTGAACAGCTGCAGCGCGTCCTGGAATCGTGCGCCGGCCTCGCGGCCGCCCTGGATGCCGAAAGTCAGCACGCCCGAGGCGCGCCCGCCCAGATACTTCTGCGCCAGCGCATGATCCGGATGGCTGGGCAAGCCTGCGTAGCCCACCCACTCGACCTTCGGGTGCTGCGCCAGGTAGCGTGCCACGGCAAGGGCGTTCTCGTTGATGCGATCCAGGCGCAGCGCCAGGGTCTCGATGCCCTGCAGGATCAGGAAGGCATTGAACGGCGAGATCGCCGCGCCGGTATTGCGCAGGGGCACCACGCGTGCGCGGCCGATATAGGCCGCCGGCCCCAGGGCTTCGGTATAGACCACGCCGTGATAGCTGACATCCGGCTCGTTCAGGCGCTTGAAGCGTGTCTTGTGCTCGGCCCAGGGGAATTTGCCCGAGTCGACGATGACCCCGCCGATGCTGTTGCCATGGCCGCCCAGGTATTTCGTCAGGGAGTGGACGACGATGTCGGCCCCATGCTCGATGGGACGCAGCAGGTACGGCGACGGCACGGTGTTGTCGACGATCAGCGGCACGCCATGGCGATGGGCGACGGCGGCAATCGCGGCGATGTCGGTGATGTTGCCCAGCGGGTTGCCGATCGACTCGACGAAGACGGCCTTGGTGCGCGCGTCGATCAGCTTGCCGAAGGACTCCGGGTCCTTGGCGTCGGCGAATCGCGTTTCGATGCCGAACTGCGGCAACGTGTGCGCCAGCAGGTTGTAGGTGCCGCCGTACAGCGCCGTCGCCGACACGATGTTGTCGCCTGCTTCGGCGATGGTCTGGATGGCATAGGTCACCGCGGCCTGGCCCGAGGCCAGCGCCAGCGCGGCGAGTCCACCTTCCAGCGCCGCCACGCGCTGCTCGAGCACGTCCTGCGTCGGATTCATGATGCGGGTGTAGATGTTGCCCGGCACCTTCAGGTCAAACAGGTCGGCCCCGTGCTGGGTATTGTCGAAAGCATAGGAAACCGTCTGGTAGATGGGCACCGCCACCGCGCGCGTCGTCGGATCGGGTTTGTAGCCGCCATGGACGGCAATGGTCTCCAGCTTCCAGGCCGGCTGCTTGTCTTGACTCATCGAGGACTCCTGTTGCGATGGGGAAGGAAGAGAGGCCGTACGGCCCCAGGCGCGGGTGGCCTCCAGGATCCGGTCGACCTCGTCGGTGGTGTTGAACGCGCCGAAAGACAGGCGGACGTGGCCGGTGTCCAGCAGGCTGGCGATGATCCCGGCACGCGCCAGATGGGCGTGGAAGGCCGGCGCGTCATCGATGGCCAGCGCGACCGTGGCGCTCTGCGCATCCCGATCGGGAGGGGAAAGGACCGAGAAACGCTGCTGGCGCAGCCCCTGCGCCAAGTGTGCCGACAGGCCGAGCACCCAGGGCTCGATCCTGTCGGGATGCGCCTCGTCGATCAGCTGCAAGGCGCGGCGCAAGCCATGGAGACCAGGAAAATTCAGGTTGCCGGTCTCGAGCCGGCGCGCATCCAGCGGATCGTCGGCCAGCAATTGCCAATCGGCGCCGCCGCGTGCCACGCGCAGGGCGCCGGGCCCGACATGGGCAGGCGTCAGCCGTCCCAGCAAGCGCGGCGACACGTGCAGGAACCCCAGGCCCAGCGGCGCCAGCAGGCCCTTGTGCACGCCGCAGGAAAACGCATCGACGTGCCAGCTGTCGACATGTGCGCGCAGCAGCCCGGCCCCCTGGATGCCGTCCACCACGAAGAAGATGCCGGCCTCGCGGCAGCGTCGGCCGAGTTCCGCGAGGTCGGTGCGCAGGCCCGTGCCGTACTGCACCCAGGACACCGCCACCAGGCGCGTGCGGGCATCGACCTGTGCCCAGATGTCGTCGACCGAGTAGCGCCAGCCCCGCGAGACGGCGCGGCGCACCTGGACGCCGCGGCGCTGCAGGTTGAGCCACGGCATCACGTTGGTCGGATGCTCCAGGTCGTCGATCACGAGGTTGTCGCCAGGCACCCAGTCCAGGCCCTGCGCGACGATATTCAGGCCTTCCGTGGTGTTCTTGGTGAACGCCACGCGGCTAGCGCCGCCGCCTATCAGCGCGGCGACCTGCGACCGCACGCCATCCGCGTCGCGCAGCCATTGCGGCTTGTCGCTGCGGGCATAGGCGATGTCATCGAGGCAATGCCGCAACGCGTCGGCCACGGTGGGCGCCAGCGGGCTGGTGTAGGCGATGTTCGCGTAGATCTTCTGCGCCGTCACCGGAAACAGTGAACGGAAGCGGGTGTGCCAGGTCATGGGAAAAGCCGGTAGGCCGCCCCGGACAGGGCGGATTGCCGGGCGATTCTACGCGCAGCATCCACTGCGGACTTCACGTGTTTTCTTATTAGGAAAGAACGAATTAATCGCACACCTGGCGGTATTCCCAGACCTAGAATTTGAACCTTCAATCGGTTCCCGCCCCCCCATTCCGGAAGGTTTTCACCCATGCTCCTGCAACGCTCCCTGGCGGCCGTCGGCCTGCTGGCAGCCCTGTGCGCGCCCTTTGCGGCCCATGCCAATACCACCGTCGCCGCCATCAAGCAGCGTGGCGAACTCGTCTGCGGCGTCAGCCAAGGGTCCGCCGGCCTGTCGCTCGCCGACGGCAAGGGCCGCTGGAACGGCCTGGACGCCGACCTGTGCCGCGCGCTGGCGGCCGCCGTGCTGGGGGATGCGGAAAAGGTCCGCTATGTGCCGCTGAGCTCACAGCAGCGTTTCCCCGCGCTGCAGTCGGGCGAGATCGACGTCCTGAACCGGAACACCACCATCACCTCCGGCCGCGATGCCGGGCTGGGCATCACCTCGGCCGGCATCGTGTTCTATGACGGCCAGGGCTTCATGGTGCCCAGGAAGCTGGGCGTGAAAAGCGCCAAGGAACTGGATGGCGCGCAGGTCTGCGTGCAGCCGGGCACGGTCAACGAACAGAACCTGGTCGACTACTTCGAGACGCACAACCTCAAGTACCGCCCCGTCGTGATCGAAAACCTGGTCGAACTCGAGCAGGCGTTCTACGCGGGCCGCTGCGACGTCTACCTGTCCGACGCCTCGACGCTGGCCGCGAGCCGCTCGGCGCGGGCCGGCAACGCGGCCGACTTCGACATCCTGCCCGAGCGCATCAACAAGTCGCCGCTGGGTCCCTTCGTGCGCCAGGACGACCCGAACTGGATCAGCATCGTGCGCTGGACCGTGAATGCGCTGGTGGCTGCCGAGGAACTGGGCGTCACGTCGGCCAACGCGGACAGCCATGCGCAGAGCAAGGACCCGCAAGTCCGCCGCCTGCTGGGCCTGGAGCCCGGACTGGGCAAGAGCTTCGGCCTCGACGACCGCTGGGCCTATACCGTCATCAAGGCGGTCGGCAACTATGGCGAAATCTGGGACCGCAACCTGGGCCCGAAGACGCCGCTCAAGCTCGAACGCGGGCTGAACGCGCTGTGGAACCAGGGCGGCCTGCTGTATTCGCCTCCCTTCCAGTAAGCCTTTGCGCCAACCCGTGGCCGGGTCCGGCCACGGGAGCCTCCTCTTCATGTCCCATGCCTTCCGGCAGCCCTGGCGCCCCCTCGCCGGCGTGCTGCTTGCCAGCCTTGCCGCCGTCCTGCTCTACCAGGGCGTGGCGCGCATCGAAACCGTCCAGGCCGCGCGCGGCGTCGGGGGCGGTTTTTCCTTTTTGTGGCAGGCGGCGGGCTTTCGCATTTCCGAAAGCCTGCTGTCGGTCTCTCCCTCGGATGCCTACGCGTGGGCGATCGCGGCGGGCCTGGTCAACACCCTGACGGTGGCCGCCGTGGCCATCCCCCTGGCCACCTTGCTGGGCATCGTCGTCGGACTGCTGCGGCTGTCGCGCAACCCCCTCGTCGCCGGCACGCTGGGCGCCGTCATCGAGCCCTTGCGCAATACGCCCGTGCTGCTGCAGCTCTTCGTCTGGTATGCGCTGCTGCTGTCGCTGCCCGACCTGCGCCAGGCCTGGACGCCACTGCCCGGCGTCTTCCTGTCCAACCGCGGGCTGGCCGTGCCGCTCGTCCACGGCCTGCTGCCCTATCTGGGCGTGCTGGCTGCCGGGCTTGCCGCGGCATGCCGGCTGCGCGGGCCGCGTGCGCGGCTGGCCTTGCTGGCCGCGGTGCTGCTGACAGGCTTCCTGCTGCCTCCTCTCGCGCTGGACATGCCCCAGCGGCGCGGCTTCGGCTTCGACGGCGGGTGGATGCTGAGCCCGGAATTCGGCGCGCTGACCGTGGGACTGATCGTCTTTCATGCCGCCTATCTGTCGGATATCGTGCGCGGCGCCGTCCTGGCGGTTCCGCTCGGACAGCTCGAAGCCGGCCAGGCGCTGGGCCTTGCACGCTGGCGTATCGGTGCCTTCGTGCTGTACCCCTACGCCGCGCGCATCGCGCTGCCACCCATCGCCAACCAGTACCTGACGCTGGTGAAGAACAGCACCCTGGCCGTGGCCATCGGCTACCAGGACCTGATGGCCATCATCAACACCACCATCACGCAGACGGGCCTCGCCCTGGAGGGCGTGAGCATCGCAGCGACGCTCTATCTGTGCATCGGCACGCTGCTGGCCGCGGCCCTCTCGCGCTACAACGCGCACATCAACCGGACGGCCGTGGACCAGACCGGGATGGCCCGGCTGGCCGCGATCTGGCGCATCGATGACCTGAGCCGCGCACGCCTGGTCGGCACCCCCGCGCGCGCGCTGACCACGCTGATCACCGCCTTGGCGATCGGCGCGGCCGCAAGCCGCGTGCTGGACTGGGCCTTCCTTTCAGCCGTCTGGCAAGGGCCTGCCCAGGCTTGTGGACAGGCGCTTGGCGCATGCTGGGCCGCCGTCACCGAAAACCACCGGCTGCTGCTCTTCGGCGGCATGCCCGCCGCGTATCATGGCCGCGCGCTGGCCGCCACGCTCGCCCTGGGGTCGGGCGTGGCCGTGGCCTTGCACGACGGGCTGGCGCCGCGCTGGCGCCTGGCCGCGCTGGGCCTGGGCGCGGGCGCCGCGCTCGTCCTGCTGGGCGGCCTGTGGCCGGGCGGGCACGCCATCGCGCCCGTGCGATGGGGGGGGCTGGTCGTCACCGTCGTGCTGGCCGTGGCCGCGATCGGCCTGGCGCTTCCCCTCGCGGTCTGCCTGGCGCTGTTGCGGCGCAGCGCCTCGGCGTGGCTGCGCCTGCCGGCGACCCTCGTGATCGAGGCCGTACGCGGCGTTCCGCTCATCACGCAGCTGGTGCTGGTCTCGTTCCTGGTACCGATGCTGTTCGGCGGCGACTGGTCGTCGTCCAAGCTGGGGCTGGCGCTGATCGCGCTGACATTGCACACCGCCTGCCTGCTGGCCGAGGTGCTGCGCGGCGCGTTGCAAGCGGTGGGACGCGGGCAATGGCTGGCCGCGGACGCGCTGGGCCTGCATCGCTGGCAGGTCTACTGGCTGGTCATCCTGCCGCAGGCGCGTCGCATCGCGGCGCCTGCCGCGCTCGGTGTCTTCGTGGGGGCGGTCAAGGACACGTCGCTCGTCATGGTGATCGGCCTCTTCGACGTGCTGAGCGCGGCAAAGGCCGTGATCGCCGACGGCACGTGGCGTCCCTATTACCTTGAGATCTACCTGTCGGTCGCCGCGTTCTATTTCGTCGTGTGCCTGCTTCTGTCGCGCAGTGCGCGGCGCATGGCGCGGCAGGCGGCCTGAGCCGGAAGCGCCTGCCCCTGCGGCCAGGCCGGCGCCGCGCAGCCCGATGGCCCGCGGCGCGCGCGCCTCACTTCGCCGCGGCCAGGTAGCCGCAGTCAAGCTGCCCAGCCGCCAGGGCGGCCACGCGGTCATGGAACGCACCCGCCTGCCGGACCACTGCCGCGACATCGCGCGCCAACAGCACGCCTTGCTGCACCTGCTCGCGCGCCACGCGCTCGACCTGCTCGACATACGCCTGCCTGGCGGGAAGATCGCCAGCGGCGCGCGGCACGAACGAGCCGAACAGACGTGCAAGGCCTTGCGGCGCACCCGCCGCCTCGGTGCGCAGGTTCCAGCCGAGATAGGCGCCCACCGGCACCGCGACCTGGGGCGTCTTCAACCCCGCCAGCTCGTTGCCGTCAGCGCCCACCTGGGGCACCAGCGCGCCGTAGCGCGCGCCGAAGACGGGCGGCTGCACCGCTGGAATCCCATCGCTGGCGAAACGCGGCCCCAGGTCCAGCCGCGGCGGACGCAGATAATCGGTGGGACGGCGCAGCGTGGCGGGCAGCCCGTCCAGCGCGGCAAGATAGGCATCCAGCCCCACCAGAGAGCCATCGGCGATCGTCGGGATACGCGAGTCCGGCGGCGTCGTGCCCTGCGCAACCCAGCCATCCAGCGCAGCCAGCAGGGCGCGCAGTTGCGGACGATAGTCGGTGGGCGACAGGCAGTTCTCGTACACGCCGCGCGCCGGCGGCGTCGCGATCACGTGCTGCGCGCCGGACAGCAGGTAGGCGCGCGCGTTCGGCGCCAGCGGCAAGTCCTGCCTGCCCGCGGTGTCCGTATGCAGCAGGGAAGCCGCGCGCACCCAGTAGTCCGTGGAGCTGGAGGTATAGATCAGCTTCGGCACCACGCCCGAGGCCCGTGCGCGATCCAGCACGCTGCCGCGCGCGCCCGACACGTCATCGGTCTGCGGCACGGTCGTGAACGGGAAATAGTCGGTCGGGTAGATCGACTCCTCGACATGACTGAAGTGACGCGTGGTCTGGGCCCAACGGTAATTGAAGCCGCCCTTGCCAGCGCCGGCCACGTGCACGAAGGCGCCGTCGAAGGTCGGGCGCTGCTGCTCGTCCACGTGCAGGCCTTGCAGCAACATGCTCTGGATCACGCGGCCCGACTGCGAAATGCCGAAAGCCAGCGTCGCCGTGGGCAGCTTGCCGCCCTGGTCCAGCAAGGGGTTGCGCTGACCCGCCGCGTCGCGCCGCTCATGGCGGAAGAACGAGATCGCATCGCGGATGGATGCAAGGCCCAGGCCCACCACGACCGGGTCCTGTGCCGTGTAGCGCAACTCATAGATCCGGCCGGGCAACAAGCCCGTTTCCAGGTACACGCTCGCGTCATCGGGCACCACCGTGTCGCCGTCCAGCCGCGCCAGTTGCCACTGCGAACGGGGAATGACCGTGCGCGTGCCGGCGGGCGTGTCGCGCACCGTGAGTTCCGCCGTCTCGCGCGCGCCCGGAGCAAAGGGATAGCCCTTGGCCAGGATGCCGCGATGCGGCGCGGCCTTGGCCGGCGCATTCAGGAATATCTCGTTGACCACCTTGCCCTGGATAGGCGCGCCGTCGCGCTGTCGCGCCACCGGCAGGTCGATGCCCTGGCGGTTGCCGCCCGGCACGACATCCCAGTTCCAGCCGGTCCAGAGCAGGCTGTAGCCCTGCTCCAGCAGCCAGCCGTCGCCGATCGAGGCCGGGTCGGCCAGGTCGTTGGTGAACGGGCCATTCTGGAACAGGTTGAAGAGCCAATAGTTGCCGCGATTGTTCACTTCGTACAGCAGGCGGCCGTTGGCGCGCGCGCCCTGGACCGGCCGGATCAGCGTGAAGTCGCCCGCGAACCTGACCTTGCCGCGGGCATCCCGCAGCGCCAGCGCCAAGTCGACGATGGGCAGGTTGGCGTCGTTCGAGGGGTCGACCGCGTAATGCAGGCGTCCCGTGATGCGCTCATAGGCGCCCGCCTGACCAAAGGCCTGGCCGTTGGCCAGCGGCGTGCGCGACGTGATCTCCACCCGTTCCACGGCCGCCTGCGCGGCGGGCACGAGCGCCAGGCTGACCACGGCCGCCAGGAGACCCAGCCCCCGCCGTAGCGGGCGGGTCAGGCGAGTCCGCGGGACGGGCAGGCACGGCGCGTGCGTCATCGCGTCGCGACGCGGCGACGAACGTTCGAACGATAGGATCGGCATGGATGAGAACCCGGCAAGAAGCGCACGAGGCTTGCGAAGCCACCGCGGCGCGAAACACGCCCGGCAAGGTGCCAGGCGAACGCCGCGGATTCTCCGTCTTGCTGGGGACGGGCTCAACCATAAGCTAATGGCCGGCGCCCGCCTGGCCTCTGCGTTCGCGCGGGGCAACGCAGGGCATCACGCACCCGGCAGCGCGGTGAGCGGCTTACTCGCTCTCGGTTTCCATCTGGCTTTGCAGGTAGTTCTGCAGGCCGACCTGCTCGACCAGGCCGAGCTGGGTCTCGAGGTAATCGATGTGCTCTTCGGTGTCGTCCAGGATGTCCTGCAGCAGGTCGCGCGACACGTAGTCACGCACCGACTCACAGTGGGCGATGCCATCCTTGACGGTCTGCTGGGCAGCCGTTTCCAGCTTCAGGTCACAGGAGAGCAGCTCGGGCACGTTCTCGCCGATCATCAGCTTGTGCAGGTCCTGCAGGTTGGGCAGGCCGTCCAGCATGAAAATGCGCTCGATCAGGCGGTCGGCGTGCTTCATTTCGCCGATGGACTCCTCGTACTCATGCTTGCCCAGGCGCTTGAATCCCCAGTGGTTCAGCATGCGGGCATGCAGGAAATACTGGTTGATGGCCGTCAGCTCGTTGGTGAGCTGCTTGTTGAGGTACTGGATGACGGTTTTATCGCCTTTCATGACGGACTCCTGATTCTGGGTGCGAGGCCGGGAGGGCCTGTCCTGGCGGCCGGCGCAACGGCGCCGATGCCGGACAACGGACGCAGACTAACACCCGCTCAGAAGCACTGACTACCCTTGGCGCGAAAGTCGTGAAAGGGCGTGCTAGCGCAATCAGGAACCGTCGAGCGAATGAAAATAAGAACGTTTGCGCCACGCAGCGACACCGCCCGCACGGTTTCATGCGGGCCATGAGCTGGCCTGAAGCCGGAAAATCAAGCGGAATGCGCAAGAAAACGCCGAAAACTCGGGCGTTGCGGAGGGAAATACGAGGGAGAACAGCGGAAAACGGGATTGTTGCGATGCCGCAACAATCAACAGGCCTGGCTGGAATCAGGCCGCGCGGGCGATCTTGACGACGGGGTAGCCGTTGGCGGCCAAGGTGCCGGGCTGGGCGACAGCGGTGACCGGCGGCTGCATCTCGCAGTGGCCCCGGTTGGCGCAGGCCGTGCCGCCAGGCAGGTATTCGCTGGCCGTGTCGGCGCAGCAGCCACAGCAGGTGGCCACGCCAAGGTCGAACTGGAGATCAGCAAGCGACGATGCCCCGGCGGCCACGCTGGCGTGGACCTGGCTTTCGGTCACTGCGTTGCAGACACAAACGTACATGAGAATAATTATCGAAAATATCTAGACGAAAAGCAAGCGCGTGCGCGACGGCCGTGGCGGGCACGCCGCAGGGCTGGATTCCAGTAAAAAGGGGGACGCGCTGACGGCGCGGATCAGATGGAAATCAGGTGCGCAGCGAGGCCTGTGCCTTGCGCACGGATGCCGGGGCGATGCGCAGCGCTTCACGGTATTTGGCGACCGTTCGACGTGCGATGACGATGCCGCGATCGGCCAGCATCTGCATGATCTGGTTGTCCGACAGCGGCTTGCCCGCGGACTCTTCCGCCACCATCTGGCGGATCTGCGCCTGCACGGCGGTGGCGGACGCCGAGCCGCCCGCTTCCGTGGCCACCCCCGCGCCGAAGAAGCGCTTGAGCTCCATGGTGCCGAAGGGTGTCAGCATGAACTTCTGGGTGGTCGCGCGCGAGATCGTGGACTCGTGCAAGCCGAGCTCGCCCGCGATGTCCTTCAGGATCAGCGGCTGCATGGCGCCCGCGCCGTGCGAGAAGAATTCGGACTGGCGGTCGACGATGGCCTGCGACACCCGCAGGATGGTGTCGAAGCGCTGTTCGACGTTGCGCACCATCCAGCGCGCCTGCTGCAGCTGCGATTGCAAAGCGGAATGATCGCCGCTGCGGTTGCTGGCCAGGACCTGGGCATAGACCGAGTTGATGCGCAGGCGCGGCATGACGGCGGTGTTCAGCACGGCCTGCCAACCTTTGCGCGTCTTGTGCACGATGACGTCGGGCACGGCGTAATCGGCCGCGGGCACGGTCCACGCGCGGCCCGGACGCGGATCCAGGCGCAGGATGAGCGAATGCGCCGCGCGCAGGGCCTCGTCGCCACAGTGCAGCGCTTCGCGCAGCTTGGCCGCGCTGCCACCGGCCAACAGCTGAAGATGCTCGGCACAGAGCTTGCGGGCCAGCGCCAGCACCTGCGGATCGGCGGCCTCGGGGAAGCGCTCCGGGTCGGGGTGGCGCAGTTGCAGCACCAGGCAGTCGGCCACGTCGAAGGCCCCCACCCCCGAGGGATCGAAGGAGCGCAGCAGCGTGAGCGCGGCGTGCAACTCATCTTCGTCGCACTCCAGTTCGGCGGGCAGCCAGCCCAGGATCTCTTCCAGCGAAGAGGCCAGGAAGCCGTTCTCGTCCAGCTCGTCGATGAGCAGCTCGACCAGCGCCGCATCACGGTCGCTGACGCGGGTCAGCGACAGCTGGCCGAGCAGGTGCTCGCGCAGCGTCTCGGCGCGCACCGCCTCGGGAAAGGCGCGGTCGTCGTCATCGTTCTGGCTGGAACCGCTGCCGCGCATGCCGTCTTCCAGCGATACCGTGGCGGACTCGTAATCCGCGCCGCCGTCACCCGCGTCGCCCTCGGCGGGGGCATCGCCTTCGGAATCGCCGCCCGGCTCGCCTTCGCGCTCGAGCATGGGGTTTTCAGTGAGCGCCTGCGCGATCTCCGTTTCGAGCTCGAGCGCCGACAGCTGCAGCATCCGGATGGATTGCTGCAGTTGCGGTGTCAGCGTGAGGTGCTGACTGTGTCGCAGTTCTAAGGAATGGCGCGTCATGAGACAATATTTTGCATGAACTCTGCAGATCGCTCCCAAGAAGACGCCCGACTCCTCAGCCGCACCTTGCTGGGCTTGGCGACGCCGCGTCTCATCCGGCGCGCCATAGTAATCGTCATCGCGGCGCTTGTGTGGCTGTTCATCTGCTCCCGCATCCTGGGTTTCGGCGCCGGCATGCGTTATACGGCGCTGGCGCCTTTGGGCCAGCAGACCGTCGACCTGCTGATCCGCATCAATCCTTATTTGTGGTGGGTCGTCGTGGTGCTGTTCACGCTGGCCGTCTTCTTCGGCGTGCGCGGCTGGTACGAACGCAGCATTGCCGCTGGCCGCGCCCAGCCCGTCGACCTGCCCACCCTGCGCGACCTGGCCCACGGCCTGTCGGACGACGGCCGGATGGTGCTGGGCTGGGCCTGGCGAGACCGTGAAGACCCCATTACCGTGGGCGACCTGCAACTGGCGCGCGACGAAATGCGTCATGGCCGCGCCAGCAAGATCTACCTGGCACGCGAACAGGCCGAGGCATTGCGCCTGCCGCCCGTGGAAACGGCCCCTGCCGCGCCCGGGGTCTCCGCGCCTGCCCCCGCCGTGCGCAAGGCAGGCGCCCCCGCTGCGCCGGCCGAGCCGCCCCTGGGCGACCTGGCGCCGCGCTCGCGCAGCCAGGATGTCTTTGCCCCCCGTCCCGCCGCGCCCGCGCCCGCGCCCAAGGCGGAACCGGCACCGGCGCCCACCCCCGCGTCTTCGCCAGCGAAGGCCGAGCCCGTCATCGGGACCACGCCCGCCGAACCCACGCTGCGCGCCGAGCCGCGCGTGCAGCCCGAAGCGCCTCGCGCCACGACGCAGCGCACCGAACCCCGCCTGGGCGACATCGGCCCGAAACGCTGAAAAAAGGGAGCGCCGCGCACATGGCAATTTGCCAGCGCGGCGCAAATGTGTTCGACTATCGCCTTATGGCCGATCTTCAGACCTCCTCTCTGAACACCGCTGTCGGGCGCTCCAGCCTGGCCGTCGGCCTTGTCGCGTCCTCCTCCCTGGCCCTAGCGCTAGCACTAGCGATCGGTTGCCGAGCCTAGCGCTCCGTGGCAGTTCGGCAGCCTGTCGCCACACGGTTTTTTCCTGTCCAGAATTCTCGCCTGGCCCAAGCCAGGGCACGCCGCCTACACTGGCGGCGCGAAATCATACGGACGGCCGTGACCCCAACCGACCCGGCCGCCCCACTGTTCACAGAGGTGCATGATGCTTGCCAACCCCATCCAGAAGTACAAACCCTTCGTTCCGTTTGATCGCGACTTCTCCGAGCGCACCTGGCCCAGCCGCCGGATCACGACGCCGCCGATCTGGATGAGCACGGACCTGCGCGACGGCAACCAATCCTTGATCGAACCGATGAGCGTCGAGCGCAAGCTGCGCTTCTTCGACCAGCTGCTGAAGATCGGCTTCAAGGAAATCGAGGTGGGTTTCCCCTCGGCCTCGCAGACCGACTTCGATTTCGTGCGCCGCCTGATCGACGAAAACCGCATTCCCGAGGACGTCACCATCATCGTGCTGACGCAGGCGCGCGAAGACCTGATCTCCCGCACGGTCGAGGCCGCCGCCGGCGCCAGGCAGGCCATCATCCACCTGTACAACGCCTGCGCGCCCGCCTTCCGCAAGATCGTCTTCAACATGAGCCGCGACGAGATCCGCAACATCGCGGTCACCGGCACGCGCCTGGTCAAGCAGCACATGGCCAAGTATCCGCAGACCCGCTGGGGCTACCAATACTCGCCCGAGGTGTTCAGCACCACCGAACCCGATTTCGCGCTGGACGTATCCAATGCCGTGGCCGAGGAATGGGACGCCACGCCGGAAAAGAAGCTCATCCTGAACCTGCCCGCCACGATCGAGGCCACCACCCCGAACCTGTACGCGGACCAGATCGAGTGGATGCACCGCAACCTGGCGCGCCGCGACAGCATCGTGCTGAGCGTGCACCCGCACAATGACCGCGGCACCGCCGTGGCCGCCGCCGAGTTCGCCGTGATGGCCGGCGCCGACCGCATCGAAGGCTGCCTCTTCGGCAGCGGCGAGCGCACCGGCAACGTCGACCTGGTGACCCTGGCCTTGAACCTCTACACGCAAGGCGTGCACCCTGGCCTGGACTTCTCGGACATCGACGAAGTGCGCCGCTGCGCCGAGTATTGCAACCAGTTGCCCGTGCATCCGCGCCACCCCTATGCGGGCGACCTCGTCTTCACGGCCTTCTCGGGTTCGCACCAGGACGCCATCAAGAAGGGCCTGTCGCAGCAGCAAGCCGATGCGCTGTGGGAAGTGCCGTACCTCCCCATCGACCCGGCCGACCTGGGCCGCAGCTATGACGCCGTCATCCGCGTGAACAGCCAGTCGGGCAAGGGCGGGGTGTCGTACCTGCTCGAGCAGGAGCACGGCCTGGTGTTGCCGCGCCGCCTGCAGATCGAGTTCAGCCGCGCCATCCAGCGCGTGACCGACGAGACCGGCCGCGAAGTCACCGCCGCCAGCGTGCACGACATCTTCCAGGACGAGTACCTGAAACAGCACGCGCCGTGGAAGCTGGTGCGCCACCGCATCGTGGGCGACCCCTCTGCCGCCGAAGGCCATACCTTCAGCATCGAGGTGGACCTGGAGCACGACGGCCAGGTGCGCACGGTGCGCGGTGAAGGCGACGGCGCGATCTCGGCGTTCGTGAATGCGCTGGGCCTGCCCGTGCGCATCATGGATTACCACGAGCACGCCATCGGCACCGGCACCGACACGCGCGCGGCCTCCTATGTGGAGTTGCGCCTGGGCGATTCGGCCACGGGCTTTGGCGTGGGCATCCACCGCGACATCGTCACCGCCTCGTTCCAGGCCGTGCTGAGTGCGGTCAACCGCCATGTGAAGGCCGGCGTCGACGCCATGCCTGCCGAGGCCGCGCAGTCGGCGTGAGCCGGTCGGCCTGACCCCGTCAGCACGACGAGGTGACGGACCGGGCGGCCCGCCGGCGCGTCAGAACAATGCGCCGCGCGCCGCCACCGGCCAGACCGCCTCGACCTGTTCGCCGCGGATCGCCACCAGCCAGTCATGCAGGTTGACGGTGGGATCGCAATGACCCGGCAAGACCCGCAGCCGCTGGCCCACCGCCAGCGGCTGCGGCGTTTCCGGCGCGGCCGGATCCGGGACCAGGACGGTGTGCTCGTCCGACACGCTGGCCACCTTCCATCCCGGCGCCAGCACGCGCGGCAGGCCGGAATCGACGGCAAACGCCTTCAGGCCGCCATCGAGCACCGCCCGGCCTGCCTGGGCGCTGATGACCGTGCACAGGCCCTGCAGGGCATGCGCCAGCGTCGCCGCGCCCGGTTCGGGCTGGTTGGCGGCGTAGTCGACGTCCATCAGGACATAGGAGCCGGGCTGCACCTCGGTATACAGACCCGAGGCCAGTTCGTAGGCATAGCTGCCCGTGCCGCCGCCCGTGATGGTGTCGCAGGGCAGGCCCGCGGCCGTCAGCGCCGCCACGGCCTCGCGCACGCGGGCGCACGCCTCTTCCACGGCCTTCTGGCGGGCGGCAGGCTCGCGCAGGTGCTGGGCCGACCCGCGATAGGCGTGCAGGCCGCCAAAGCGCAGCGCAGGCCCGTGGCCCGCAATGAGACGGGCCAGCGACACCGCGGCGTCGGGACCGGCCACGCCGCAGCGTCCCTGCCCCACTTCCAGCTCCACCAGCACCTCGATGCAGGCGCCATGCCTGGCGGCTGCCGCGGCCAGCGCCTCGACCTGCACCGGGTCATCGGCGCACACGGCCAGGCGCACCCGGCCCGCCAGGCGCGCGGCGCGCTCGGCCTTGGCCTCGCCGACCAGCTGATTCGTCACCAGGACGTCATGAATGCCCCATGAGGCGAAGACCTCGGCTTCCCCCAGCTTCTGGCAGCAGATGCCATGGGCGCCGCCCGCGATCTGCAGCAGCGCGATGGGCGGGCACTTGTGCGCCTTGCCGTGTGCGCGGATGCGCAGGCCGGCAGCCAGGATGCGGCCATGGACCGCATCCATGTTGCGCTGGAGCGCGTCGAGGTCCACCAGCAGCGCCGGCGTATCGATCTGCGCCACGGCGTGGCCTGCCCGCGCGGGGGCGGGAGGCGGTCCGCACAGGACACGCTCGACAGGGTGGTTTCGCATGGGTAGATAAGGCCGTAACGTTTGGAGACACGATACTACGCGGCTGCCTTTGACGGGACGCTGAATGATCGCGTGGCGGGCCCGCCACGGTTGCAATACGGACGTCATATCGGGACGCGAAGATGAAAACGTTTTCAACCGAGACGACACGATGCCCCACCGCAGCCCGACACGCTTGTCCATCGTCCAGATTGCAGAAGAAGCCGGCGTGTCCATCGCCACCGTCTCGCGCGCCTTCAACCAGCCCGCCCTGCTCAAGGCCGATACGCTCGCGCACATCAGCGACATCGCGCAGCGCCACGGTTTCCGTCCCAACCGGGTGGGCCGCAGCCTGCGCTCGGGCAGCACGCGCACCATCGGACTGGTGCTGCCCACCCTGTCGAACCCCGTTTTCGCCGAGTGCTTCGAAGGCGCGGAGCAATGTGCGCGGGAATCCGGCTACAGCGTGATGCTGACCGTCGCCGGCTACGACCCCGACCGTGAAGCGGAAGCGGTACAGGCGCTCATCGACCATCAGGTGGAAGGCCTGATCCTGACCGTGGCGGACGCCGCGCGCAGCGCGCTGCCCGATACGCTGCACAAGGCCCGCATGCCCTATGTGCTGGTCTACAACGAATCCAGCCGTCATCCCTACGCCTCGGTGGACAACCGCCGCGCCGCCGCCGACATGGTGCGGCACCTGGCGGAATGCGGCCATCGCCGCATCGCCTTCCTGACCGGTCCGCTGACGGCCTCCGACCGCGCACGCCGCCGCCTGCACGGCGCCCGCGCCCAGGCGCGCAAGCTCGGCATGGAAGAAGTGGCCCACTGGGCCATGCCCGCCCACACTGGCGCCGACGCCGCGCAACTGCAGGCCCTGCTGCGCGACGGCCCGGCGCCCACCGCGCTGTTCTGCTCGAACGACCTGCTGGCCGCCTCGGTCATTGCCGCGCTGCTCACGCTGGGCCTGCGCGTGCCGCAGGACATCTCCGTCTGCGGCTTCGACGGCATGGATTTCGGCGCGCTGATGACCCCGCCGCTGACCACCGTGCGCCAGCCCAGCCGCGAGATCGGCCGCGCGGCCAGCGCCAACCTGCTTGGCCAGATCCAGGGCGTCACCCCGCGCTCGGACCGGCTGCTGCACGGCGTGATCACCGGCGGCACGGTCGCCGCCGGCGCCAACACCCAGGACTCCCCCCGCCCCTCCCGAACCAGGAAGACCTCACCATGACCTCCCGTCCCACCCGCCTGCTGCGCGCCGCCCTGCTGGCGCTCGGCCTGTGCGCCGGCGCCGCTGCCCAGGCGCAGGCCCAGACCGCCATCTGCTACAACTGCCCGCCCGAATGGGCCGACTGGGGCACGCAACTGCGTGTCATCAAGGAGAAGACCGGCATCGCCGTGCCCGGCGACAACAAGAACTCCGGGCAATCGCTGGCCTCGTTGGCAGCCGAAAAGGCCAATCCCGTGGCCGACGTCGTGTACTACGGCGTGACCTTCGGCATCCAGGCCGACAAGGATGGCCTGGTGACCGGCTACAAGCCCGCGCACTGGGACGACATTCCCGCCGGCCTGAAGGACGCCGACGGCAAGTGGTTCGCCATCCACTCCGGCACGCTGGGCTTCATGGTCAACGTCGACGCCCTGCGCGGCAAGCCCGTGCCCAAGTCGTGGGCCGACCTGCAGAAGCCCGAGTACCGCGGCCTGGTCGGCTATCTGGACCCCGCCTCGGCCTTCGTCGGCTACGTCGGCGCCGTCGCGCTGAACCGCGCGCTGGGCGGCTCGCTGGACAACTTCGATCCTGCCATCAAGTGGTTCCGCGACATGAAGGCCAACCAGCCCATCGTGCCGAAGCAGACCGCCTACGCCCGCGTGCTGTCGGGCGAAATCCCGATCCTGGTGGACTACGACTTCAACGCCTACCGCGCCAAGTACAAGGACGGCGCCAACGTCGAATTCGTCATTCCCGCCGAAGGCACCATCGCCGTGCCCTACGTGATGAGCCTGGTGCAAGGCGCGCCGCGCGCCGACAACGGCCGCAAGGTGCTGGACTTCGTGCTGTCCGATGAAGGACAGGCCATCTGGGCCAACGCCTTCCTGCGCCCCGTGCGCGCCGGCGCCATGTCTGCCGAAGCGCAGAAGAAGTTCCTGCCCGACAGCGACTATGCCCGCGCCGGCACGGTGGACTATGGCCACATGGCCGATGCCCAGCGTGGCTTCTCGGACCGCTACAACAAGGAAGTGAACTGACCATGCGCCGCCGCGGCTGGCTCTTCTTCGGTGCGCCCGCGGCGGCGCTCTTCACGGCCTTCTGGGCCCTGCCCATGCTGAACCTGGCATGGGTGGGCGCGGCGGGCCGCGAAGGCGATGCGTTCGGCGCCGCATATTGGCAGGTCCTGACGCAGCCGCTGTACTGGCGCAGCCTGGGCAACACCGTGGCGCTGTCGCTGGCCGCCACGCTCGCCACGCTGCTGCTGGCCTTGCCGGTGGGGCGTTTCCTGGCGCGCCACCCCCGCTTTCCCGGCCGCGCCACGCTGGTGGCGCTGCTGACCTTTCCGCTCGCCTTTCCCGGCGTGGTCGTGGGATTCCTGGTGATCCTGCTGGCCGGCCGCCAGGGGGTGCTGTCCTCGCTCACGGAATGGTTGACCGGCGAGCCGCGCGCCTTCGCCTACGGCATGGCCGGACTCTTCGTGGGCTACCTGTACTTCTCCTTGCCACGCGCCATCGGCATGGTGTCGGCCGCCGCGCAGCAGATGGATCCCAGCCTGCTCGACGCGGGCCGCACGCTGGGCGCAGGCGCCTGGCGCCGCCTGGTGGACATTGAACTGCCCGCGCTCAAGCCTGCCCTGATCGGCGCGGGCGCCATGAGCTTCGCGACCAGCATGGGCGCCTTCGGCACCGCCTTCACCCTCGCCACGCAGATCAACGTGCTGCCGCTCACCATCTACAACGAGTTCACCAACTACGCGAACATTCCAGTCGCCGCGGCGCTGTCGGTGCTGCTGGGGCTGGCCACCTGGGCCGTGCTGTATGCCGCGCACAGCCTGGCGGGCACCCGCGGAGGCGCCGGTGGCTAAGGTTTCTTCGCACACGCCGCTCGCCGCGCGCGGCGACCGCTGGGACGCCCGGCTGGGCGCGACCGTGACGCTGGCCGTCGCGGCTTTCCTCATCGGCCCCGTCGTGCTGTCGGTGCTGGCGGGCCTCACGAAGAACTACTTCGTCGGGCTGTCCAGCGGGCTCACGCTGCGCTGGGTGACCGAGGTCTGGTCGCTGTATGCCGACACCATCGGCCGCACCTTCACGGTGGCGTTCCTGACGCTCGCGGTCTGCGTGGCGCTGGGCGTGCCGCTGGCGTGGGCGCTGACGGTCTTCCAGGGCCGCGCGGCGCGCGCGCTGGAAGAGCTGATGAGCCTGCCCGTGGCGGTGCCGGGGCTGGCGTCGGCGCTGGCCCTCATCATCTCGTGGGGCACGGTGTCCGGCCTGCGCGGCAGCCTGTGGTTCATCGTCATCGGCCACGTGCTGTTCACCCTGCCCTTCATGGTGCGCGCCACCCGTGCCGCCATGTCGCAGCAGGGCCTGCTCGGCCTGGACGAAGCGGCCGCCACGCTGGGCGCCTCGCGCCTGCGCCGCTTCCTGACCATCATCGTGCCCAATGCCGCGCCCGGCATCCTGACCGGCGCGCTGACGGTGCTCACGCTTTCCATCGGCGAGTTCAACCTGACCTGGTTGCTGCACACGCCGCTCACCAAGACCTTGCCTGTCGGCCTGGCCGACAGCTACGCCTCCATGCGGCTCGAGATCGCCTCGGCCTACACGCTGGTCTTCCTGCTGATGCTGCTGCCCCTGCTGGTAGGCCTGCAATGGCTGGCAAACCGGGGCACGCGCCGCGCCCATGCGGCGGTCCCCCCCAACACGACGACACACTCATGAGCGCTGTTCGCATCGACCTGGCGCAATGCGCCAAGACCTGGCCCGACGGCAGCCGGGCCCTGCATCCGCTGGACCTCACGGTCGAAGGCGGCGAGATCCTGGCGCTGCTGGGTCCCTCCGGCTGCGGCAAGACCACGCTGCTGCGCCTGATCGCCGGCCTGGAGCGCGCCGATGCCGGCAGCGCCATCCGCTTCGACGGCCAGGACGTGAGCGCCTTGCCGGCGGAGGCGCGCGGCGTGGGCGTGGTGTTCCAGAACTATGCCCTGTTCCCCAACATGAACGTGCTGGACAACGTGGCCTACGGCCTGAAGGTGCGCGGCATGCCGCGCGCCGGGCGTGACGCGCGGGCACGCGAGATGCTGGCGCTGGTGCAGCTGGACGCGCACGCGGCCCGGCGCATCGACCAGCTGTCCGGCGGCCAGCGCCAACGCGTGGCCCTGGCGCGCGCGCTGGCCATCCGTCCGCGCGTGCTGCTGCTGGACGAGCCGCTGACCGCCCTGGACGCGCAGCTGCGCGAGCACCTGCGCGTGGAGCTGGCGCAGATGCTGCGCCAATTGGGCATCACCACGATCATCGTCACGCACGACCAGGAGGAAGCCATGATGCTGGGCAACCGCATCGCCGTGATGTCCGCGGGCCGCCTGGAACAGATCGGCGACGCCGAGACGATCTATCACGCCCCGCGGACCCCGTTCGTGGCGCAGTTCATCGGCAGCCTCTGCACCTTGCAGGGCGCGGCGCATGACGGCCTGCTGGTGGCGGGCGACGCCACGCTGCGCTTCCGGCCGCACCAGGCCAGCCTGCACGCGCCCGAACCCGGCGCGCTCACTGGCCGCGTGCGCGACCGCTATTTCCTGGGCGAGTCCGTCAGGCTGGAAGTGCGGCTGGAAGACGGCCAGCACCTGAGCATCACCGCCCCCCACGACAACACGCATCAACCCGGCGAACGCGTCAGCGTGCGCCTGGCCCATTTCCACCCCTGAAGCAGAACCCGACATGCTCATTGCCCAAATCAGCGACCTGCACATCCGCCTGCCCGGCCAGAAGGCCTATCGCGTGGTGGAAACCGACGCCTATCTTCCGCCTGTCGTCGACGCGCTGAACCGCCTCGATCCGCGTCCGGACTGCGTGGTGATCACCGGCGACCTGACCGACTTCGGCCGCCCCGCGGAATACGCACACCTGCGCCACCTGCTGGCGCCGCTGCAACTGCCTTTCTTCCTGCTGCCCGGCAACCACGATGACCGCCAGGCGCTGGCCGACGCCTTCCCCGAGCATGCCTACCTGCGCACGGACGGCCCGTTCGTCCAGTACGCCGTGGAGCAGTATCCCGTGCGCATCCTCGCGCTGGATACCGTGGTGCCGTTCAAAGGCCACGGCGCGCTGTGCGCCGAGCGCCTGCAGTGGCTGGAGACCGAGCTGGCGCGCGAGCCGGGCCGCCCGACGCTGATCGCCATGCACCACCCGCCGTTCAAGACCGGCATCGCGCACATGGACGCCATCGGTTTGCTGTCCGGCGCACCGGAACTGGAGGCGCTGGTCGGCCGCCACCCGAACATCGAACGCATCATCTGCGGCCACCTGCACCGCACGATCTATGCGCGCTTCGGCGGCACCGTGGCCTCGTGCTGCCCCGGCACCGCGCACCAGATCGCGCTGGACCTGCGGCCGGCCGGCCCGTCGGCCTTCGTGATGGAACCGCCGGGCTACCAGCTGCACACCTGGCAAGGCGGCGCGCTGACCACGCATTCGGCCGTCCTGGGCGAATTTCCCGGCCCCTATCCCTTCCATGAGGAAGGCGCGTTGATCGACGAGTAGACGACGCATCCATCGACAGCGAAACGAAGGCGACCTGCAATACGGCCGTCATTTTCCGCCGCGATGATGTAAAGGTTTTCATTCGAGACGCCGCAGAAGCGTCCCACTCCTTCCCATCATGTCCTCCATCGTCCTCGACAGCCTGGAAAAGCGCTATGGCGACCACCTCGCCATCAGCGGCATCGACATCGTCGTCGAGGCAGGCACGTTCACGGTCCTGCTGGGCCCGTCGGGCTGCGGCAAGTCGACCACCCTGCGCATGATCGCGGGACTCGACACGCCCACCGCCGGCACCGTGGTGATCGGCGGGCGCGACGTGACGCAGCTGCCGCCGTCGCAACGCCGCATCTCGATGGTGTTCCAGTCCTATGCGCTGTTCCCGCACCTGTCCGTGCGCGAGAACATCCTCTTCGGCCTGAAGGTCCGCCGCGAACCCGCCCGCGACCACGCCGCCCGCCTGCAACGCGTGGCGCAGCTGCTGGGCCTGGACGCCCTGCTCGACCGCAAGCCTTCGCAACTCTCGGGCGGCCAGCAGCAGCGCGTCGCGCTGGGCCGCGCGGTCATCTCCGAAGCCCCCGTCTGCCTGATGGACGAGCCGCTGTCCAACCTGGATGCACAGCTGCGCCACGACATGCGCCGCGAGATCCGCGCGCTGCAACGCCAGCTGGGCATCACGATGGTCTACGTCACGCACGACCAGACCGAGGCCATGAGCATGGCCGACAAGGTCGTGCTGCTGAACGGCGGACGCATCGAACAGCACGACACCCCCGACGCGCTTTATGCCCGGCCCGCCAGCGAGTTCGCCGCGCGCTTCATCGGCACGCCGCCCATGAACGTGCTGACGCTCGAAACGCTGCACGGCGTGCCCGTCCTGGCCGGCAGCCACGGCCCGGCGTTGCGCGGCGCCGGCGCCGGCGCCCAAAAGCTGGGCGTGCGCCCCGAGCACATGCGCCTGGACATCGCGGGCCGCTGGCGCGCACGCGTCGCCAGCGTCGAATACTTCGGCGCGGACTCCATCGTGGCCTGCGACCTGGGTGCGGCCGGCATCGCCGCCGTGCGCGTGCCCGGCGCGTCGCCCTGCCGTGCCGGCGAGATCGTCCACCTGGAATGGGATGCCGCCCACCAGCATTTCTTCGGCGCGTCCGGACGCGCCCTGCCCTCTTCCCCGAGCCCTCTCCTCGAACCCTAGGAGCCGTCCATGCGACGCACCATCCTGAAGTCCCTCGGCATCGGCCTCGCCGGTGTGTTGGCTGCCTGCCCCGCGCTGGCCCAGAAAGCCCCGGTCGAAGTCGAGTTCTACTACCCCGTGGCCGTCGGCGGCCCGATCACCAAGGTCATCGACGACATGGCCGCCGCGTTCCACAAGGAGAACCCGGACGTCGTGGTCAAGCCCGTGTACGCCGGCTCCTACCAGGACTCGATCGCCAAGGCGCTGACCGCCCACAAGGGCGGCAAGCCGCCGCAACTGGCCGTGCTGCTGTCGACCGACATGTTCACGCTGATCGACGAGGAAGCCATCGTCCCCATCGACGCGGTGGCCAAGAGCGCCGACGACCAGAAGTGGCTGGGCGGCTTCTATGACGCCTTCATGCAGAACAGCCGCAGCGGTGGCCACACCTGGGGCGTGCCGTTCCAGCGTTCGACCATCGTGATGTACTACAACAAGGACCTGTTCCGCGAAGCCGGGCTGGATCCCGACAAGGCGCCCGCCACCTGGACCGAACTGGTCGAGGCCGCCAAGAAGCTGACCAAGCGCGACGCCAACGGCCAGGTCACGCAGTGGGGCATCGAGATCCCGTCGGGCGGCGCGTTCGCCTATTGGCTGTTCCAGGCGCTCACCACGCCCCACGGCGAGATCCTGATGAACGAAGCCGGCAACGAGGTCTACCTCGACAAGCCGGGCGTCGTCGAGGCCGTGCAGTACTGGCGCGACCTGGCCGCCAAGCACAAGGTCATGCCCGAAGGCACGATCGACTGGGGCACCACGCCCAAGGACTTCCTGGAAAAGAAGGCCGCCATCGTCTGGACGACCACCGGCAACCTGACCAACATCCGCAGCAACGCCAAGTTCCCGTTCGGCGTGGCGCCGATGCCGGCCAGCAAGCGCGGCGGCAGCCCCACCGGCGGCGGCAACTTCTATGTCTTCAAGAACGCCACGCCCGAGCAGCAGGCCGCCGCCGTGCGTTTCGCCAAGTGGGCCACGACCCCCGAGCGCGCCGCCGAATGGAGCATCGCCACCGGCTACGTCGCCGTGACGCCGGCCGCCTGGGAAACCGAGCGCATGAAGACCTACGCCAAGGACGTGCCGGCCGCCGTGGTGGCGCGCGACCAGCTCGCCGTGAGCGTGGCCGAGTTCTCGACGCATGAGAACCAGCGCGTGACCAAGCTGCTGAACGACAACCTGCAGGCCGCGCTGACAGGCGCGAAGACCCCCGCCCAGGCCATGGCCGACGCGCAGCGCGAAGCCGACCGCATCCTGCGCGCCTACCGCTGAGCCCTGCCGCCATGCACGCACGCACCGCCCGGTTTTCCCTGGCCCGGCAGCACGCCATCACCGGCTGGCTGCTGGTGTTGCCGGCGGTCGCGCTGCTGGCGGCGTTCACGCACTATCCGGCGCTGGCCACGTTGTGGCACAGCTTCTTCAGCACCCCGAAGGGCAGCCGCCCGGCGCGCTTCGTGGGGCTGGAGAACTACGCCCTGATGGCCGACGACCCGGTGTTCTGGCAGTCGCTCTGGAACAACCTGTGGTTCGCGCTGGGCACCATTCCCACCTCGGTGGGCCTGGCGCTGGCCATGGCCCTCTGGGTCAACGGCAAGCTCAGCGGCCGCGGGCTACTGCGCATGGCCTACTTCACCCCCACCGTGCTGCCCATGGTGGCCGTGGCGAACATCTGGCTCTTCTTCTATACCCCGCAGTACGGCCTCATCGCCCAGGTCACAGGGCTCTTCGGCCTGCCCAGCGTCAACTGGCTGGGCTCGCGCGAGACCGCGCTGCCCGCGCTGATGCTCGTGACGATCTGGAAGGAAGCCGGCTTCTTCATGATCTTCTACCTGGCCGCGCTGCAGGGCATTCCGCCCACGTTGCGCGAAGCCGCCATGCTGGAAGGCGCCTCGCGCGGCCAGTATTTCCGCCGCGTGCTGTGGCCGCTGCTCATGCCCACCACGCTCTTCGTGCTGATCAACGCGCTCATCAACGCCTTCCGCCTGGTCGACCACGTCGTGGTGATGACCCGCGGCGGCCCCGACAACGCCAGCACGCTGCTGCTCTTCTATATCTACCAGGTCGGCTTCGCCTTCTGGGACACGGCCTATGCCGCCACGCTGACCGTGGTGCTGCTTGCCGTGCTGGCGGCCACCGCCTGGATCAAGTTCAACTGGCTCGACCGCCGCACCCATTACCAATGAACCGCGCACTGGATACGCTGGCCGCCTGGCTGCTGGGCCTCTTGTGGATCGCGCCGCTGGCCTATGCCGCCTGGGCGGCCTTCCACCCGCCCGCCTACGCGACGCGCTTCGATCTGTTCGCGCCGCTCACGCTGGCGAATTTCGCGCAGGCCTGGGCGTCGGCGCCGTTCGCCCAATACTTCGTCAACACCTTCACGCTGGTCACGATGGTGCTGGTCGCGCAGTTCGTGCTGGCGACGCTGGCGGCCTACGCCTTCGCGCGCTTCACCTTCCCCGGACGCGACCTGCTGTTCATGCTGGTGCTGCTGCAGCTCATGGTGATGCCCGACGTGCTCATCGTCGAGAACTACCGCAGCATGAGCGCGCTGGGCATCCGCGACACGGTGTTCGCCGTGGGACTGCCCTATTTCGCGTCGGCCTTCGGCATCTTCCTGCTGCGCCAGACCTTCAAGACCGTGCCCCGCGAGCTGGAAGAGGCCGCGCGCATGGAAGGCGCGAGCGCGCTGCAGGTGTTGATGAAGGTGTACGTGCCGCTGGCCAAGCCCATGTACGTGGCCTATGGCCTGGTGTCGGTCAGCCACCACTGGAACAACTTCCTGTGGCCGCTCATCATCACGAACTCGGTGGAGTCGCGTCCGCTCACCGTGGGCCTGCAGGTGTTTTCGTCGACCGATCAGGGCATCGACTGGTCGATCATCACGGCGGCCACGCTCATCAGCGCGGCGCCGTTGCTGGTGGCGTTCCTGCTGTTCCAGCGCCAGTTCGTGCAGTCGTTCATGCGGGCGGGCATACGCTGAACGCGGCGCGTGCCGGTCAGTAACCCACCATCAGGCCTGGCAGGTCCACCGTGATGCGCGGACGTTCCAGCGCCCGTGCCACGTTCTCGGCGAACACGCGCGCGATCTCGGGTTCCGCCACCAGGCGCTCGTGGCCATAGGCGTCGGCGATTCCCAGCACCTTGTCCAGCAGCAGCACCTTGCCGCTGGGACGCAGCGGCTCACAGCCGAGCTGCTCCCAGGTGTCGTCCAGCCACTGCCGCGCCTGCGCGGCGGAATCGTCGCCCGGCACAGTCTGCACCGTCAGGTCCAGGCTGCGGCGGGGATCGAAGATGACAGTGATCTGACTACGCATGTGTGCTCCTGTCCGATGCCGGTCGTGTGCCGGCACCTTATGGTTGGTAGAGGGCGTTACCAGGCCGAACTGCCTTCCCACATCACGTCCACCCCCGACGCCTGCGACTTCCTGAGCAGGTCCAGCAGGGGAAAGGCGCGCTGGCCCAGCGCGACCGGCAGGGCGATGGGATGGACGGGCGGCTTGTCGTCATCGTCGTCGTCGTCCTCGTCCGGCAGGGGCGGCGCGCCCGCGATCGCCTTTTCCAGGCCCGCGATGGCGGCGGGCAGCTGGGCCACGGTGAAGACGCCGCGCTCGGGCGAGACACCAGGCGCCTTGCCGGCGGCCTGCAAGAGCGGCAGCGCGTGTTCCTCCAGCATGAGGACATCGCCGGCGGCCTTGGATTGGAAGGTGATAAGCATGAGGAAATCCCGAGTTCAAGCAGGTTGCGCGCCAACTGGCGTGGCGAGCATCCACACTACCGCAAGCCGTCCGCCCTGCCAACCGGCGCCCGGCCCGCGCACTGGGCGGCAGGACATCGAATCAGGCTATCATCGTGGGATGCCCGCCTGGCGCGCCGCCGGCCTTCAGGCATGCGTCAGGCCCCGCCGGCGCCCTCCCGGCCGCGCCCACGGGCCTGCCTCGGCCACGGCGCCAGGCGCCGGCCCCCCCACTGGTCAATTTTTCGAATCCCGCTCCATGCTCCTCGAGCAACAAGAACTCCTCATCTCCCGCATCCAGGCCGCCGTGGCCGCCCTCCTGCCCGACGCGCAGGCCAACGTCCTGCTCGAGCGCCCCAAGGTGGCCGCGCATGGCGACCTCGCCACCAACATCGCCATGCAACTGGCCAAGCCGGCCCGCCGCAATCCGCGCGAACTGGCCCAGGCGCTGGTCGATGCCCTGCAGGCCGACCCGCAGGCCGCCGCGCTGATCGCCAGCGCCGAACTGGCCGGCCCCGGCTTCATCAATTTCCGCCTGACGCCGGCCGCCCGCCAGGCCGTGCTGCCCGTCGTGTCGGCCCAGGGCGCGCAATACGGCCGCGCCGCCCGGCGCGACGCCAAGGTGTTGGTCGAGTTCGTGTCGGCCAACCCCACCGGTCCGCTGCACGTGGGCCACGCGCGGCAGGCCGCGCTGGGCGACGCGCTGTGCCGCCTGTTCGACGCCAGCGGCTTCGACGTGACGCGCGAGTTCTACTACAACGACGCCGGCAACCAGATCGAGAACCTGGCCATCAGCGTGCAGGCGCGCGCCCGCGGCCTGACGCCCGAGGCGCCCGAGTGGCCCGCCGACGGCTACCGCGGCGACTACATCGTCGACATCGCCAATGACTTCCGCGCCGGCAAGACCGTGCAGGCCTCCGACGCCGAGCCGGTCACGGCCAGCGGCGACATCGACAGCCTGGACGACATCCGCCGCTTCGCGGTCGCCTACCTGCGCCGCGAGCAGGACCTGGACCTGCAGGCCTTCGGCCTGAAGTTCGACAACTACTACCTGGAAAGCTCGCTCTACACCTCCGGCCGCGTCGAGCGCGCCGTGCAGAGCCTCGTCGCCAGCGGCCACACCTACGAGAACGAGGGCGCGCTGTGGCTGCGCACCACGGAACTCGGCACCGGCGACGACAAGGACCGCGTGATGCGCAAGTCCGAGGGCGGCTACACCTACTTCGTGCCGGACGTGGCCTATCACGTCGCCAAGTGGGAGCGCGGCTTCCACCACGCCATCAACATCCAGGGCAGCGACCACCACGGCACCGTGGCGCGCGTGCGCGCCGGCCTGCAGGCGCTGGACCTGGGCATCCCCAAGGACTATCCCAGCTACGTGCTGCACAAGATGGTCAAGGTCATGCGCGGCGGCGAGGAAGTGAAGATCTCCAAGCGCGCCGGCAGCTACGTCACGCTGCGCGACCTGGTCGAGTGGGTGGGCCGCGACGCGACGCGCTTCTTCCTGATCCAGCGCCGCGCCGACACGGAGTTCGTGTTCGACATCGACCTGGCGCTGTCGAAGAGCGAAGAGAACCCGGTCTACTACATCCAGTACGCGCATGCCCGCATCTGCTCGGTGATCGCCGGCGCCGAGGCCGACGCCCAGGCGGTGGCCCAGGCCGACATCGCGCCGCTGGTCGCGCCCACCGAGTTCGCGCTGCTGCAGCGCCTGGCCGAGTTCCCTGCCCTGGTGAACACCGCCGCGCAGGAACTGTCCCCGCACCTGGTGGCATTCTGGCTGCGTGACTGCGCCTCCGACTTCCACGCCTGGTACAACGCCGAGCGCGTGCGCGTGGACGACGAAGCCCTGAAGCTGGCGCGCCTGCGCCTTGCCGACGCCACCCGCCAGGTGCTGGCCAACGGCCTGGCGCTGCTGGGCGTGCAAGCCCCCGAGAAGATGTAACATCGATTCCCATGGCCAAGACGACCCGACGTTCCTCGCGCAAACAGAGCGGCGGCAGCACGCTGTACGGTGTGCTGGCCGGCCTGCTGGTGGGCCTGATCCTCGCGGCAGGCGTCGCGTTCTACGTGACCAAGGCGCCCATGCCTTTCGTGGACCGCGCCACCCGCGAATCTGCCCAGAGCACGCTGCCCGACCCGCGCAACGCCCCTGATCCCAACCGGGGCCTGTATGGCCGCGACAGCGCCGCGGGCACGCCCAGCACCGGCCCGACCGACACGGCCATCGCGCCGCTGCCCGGCGCGGGCACCGCCGCGCCTCCGTCCGGCTCGCGTCCCGACGACCTGGGTGCACTGATCGCCACCCTGCCCAGCACCCCGCAAGCCACGCCGCCCGCGGCGCGGCCGCCTGCCAAGCCCGACACGCCCGCCCCCGCGCAAGCCGCCTCGGGCGACAGCGTGTACTTCCTGCAGGTGGGCTCGTATCGCGTGCTGGAAGATGCCGAATCGCTGCGCGCGCGCATCCTGCTGCTGGGCCTGCCGGTCCAGGTGCAGCGCGCCGAGGTCAACGGGCTGCAGGTCAACCGGGTGCGCGTGGGTCCCTACGCCCGCCTGGACGACATGAACCGCACCCGGGCACGCCTGGGCGAGGAAAAGATCGAATCCGCGGTGGTGCGCCAATGAACGTTGCGCCAATAAGCCCCCCGCAAAAATGAACTTGTCCGGCCCGCGCGGGTCAGATCCGCTTTCACCGGTTTTCATTCCAGGAATCGCACGCATCATGCAAACCCTGTTCTCCCGCCTGCTGGCGGCCGCCTCGTTCGTCGCCGCCGCTGCCTTCGCGCCCGTGTCGCTCGCGCAAACCTCCAACTTCATCGAGCTCAATCCGCCGCAGTCGACGGATGCCGGCGACAAGACCGAAGTCCTGGAGTTCTTCGCGTACTCGTGCCCGCATTGCAACGTGCTCGAGCCCATGGTCGAAACCTGGTCGAAGCAGTTGCCCGCCAACGCCGTGCTGACCCGCGTGCCGGTGGCCTTCAACGCCGGCATGAAGCCGCAGCAGCAGCTGTATTACACGCTGGAAGCGCTGGGCCGCCTGGACCTGCACCCCAAGGTCTTCGCCGCCATCCACAAGGATCGCAAGCGCCTGGTCACCAAGCAGAACATCGTCGACTGGGCCGCCGACCAGGGCCTGGATCGCGCCAAGTTCGAAAGCACCTACGACTCCTTCGGCGTCTCGTCGAAGGCCCAGCGCGCCGACCAGCTGACCCGCAACTACCGCATCGAAGGCACGCCTTCCATCGCCGTGGGCGGCCGCTACGTCACCTCGCCCTCGCAGGCCGGCGGCTACCGCGAAACCATCACCGTCGCAGACGGGCTGGTGAAGCGCCTGGCTGGCCAATAAGCCAGGCCTGCCCCACGAAAAATCCCCGCACGCAGCGGGGATTTTTCTTTGGCGGCAAGGCGCATGCCTTGCCACGCCTTGCCGCTCAGCCAGCGGCCTGGTCCAGCGCCTGCGCCAGGTCGGCAACCAGGTCATCCACGGCTTCCAGGCCCACGTGCAGGCGCACGACCGTCAGGCCGCGCGCGGCCTGCGCATAGGCGTGCGGCGCCAGGCCGTCGGGCTCGACCCACTGCACCAGGCTTTCATAGCCGCCCCACGAGAAGCCGATGCCGAAGAGCTGCAGGGCATCGACGAAGCGGCGGCCCGCGGCACGGTCCAGTTTCAGCGACACGCTGAGCATGCCGTTGGAGCCGGTGCAATCGCGCTGCCACAACGCATGACCCGCGTCCTGCGGCCAGGCGGGGTGATAGATGCTGGCCGTCTCCGGACGGTTGGCCAGGAACTCGCACACGCGCAACGCGCTGCGGGCATGCTCGGCCATGCGCACGGGCAGGGTGCGCACGCCGCGCAGGGCCAGCCAGGCATCGTCCGCGCCCAGCGCGTAGCCCAGCGCGTACTGCATGGCGCCCAGGCGCTGGCCCATCGCCAGGTCGCGCGACACGACCGCGCCCAGCATCAGGTCGGAGTGCCCGGCCACGTATTTCGTGCCCGCCACCACCGACACGTCGGCGCCCAGCGCCAGCGGCTGGTAGATATAGCCCGAGCCCCAGGTGTTGTCGACGACCAGGGGCACGCCCTTCGCTTTCGCCACCTGGGCCAGCGCCGGGATGTCGGTCATCTGCAGCAGCAGCGAGCCGGGCGACTCGGCATAGACCAGCTTCGTGTCGGGACGCAGCTTCGCGGCCAGGTCGTCGGGCCGGGTGGGGTCGAAGTATTCCAGCGTCATGCCCAGTTTCTTGAGCAGCGTGTCATCCAGGTGGCGCAGCGGGCCATAGACGTTGTCGGCCACCAGGGCGTGGTCGCCCGCGCCCATCAGGCCCAGGAAGGCCAGCGTGATGGCCGCCAGTCCCGATGGCGCCAGCACGGTGTGCGCGCCGCCTTCGAGCTGCGTGAACACGTCTTCCAGGGCGCGGTGCGTGTCCATGCCCGAGCGACCATAGGTAATGGCGCGTTCACCCGCGCGGCGGCGCTGATAGGCGCGGTCCAGGGCCGCCAGGTCGGCGAAGCGCACGGTGCTGCTGCGCTTGGGCGGCAGGCCCACGGCGGCCGTGCCGGTCTCGGGGTCGAAGGGATCGCTGCCTGTGTGTTGCAGGCGGGTCTGGAGGCTGAGGGTATCGGGTCGCTTCACGCTGTCGGTCTGTCTTCATCAAGGCGGGAGCCCCGACGATAACCGGGCGCGCGCCGGCGCGGAAGCGCCCGGGTGCCGGGCTTCGGATATATCGACCTGCCGGCGTGGGCCTCAGCCCTGCACCGCCTCTGCCTCGCTCTCTTCCGGCAGCTGGGCGGGCGGACGCACGCGGTAGCGCACGATGCCGTCGCTGCCGGTATCGCGCACCAGGCGGCCCTCGTGGAACAGGGCCTGCAAATGCGCCAGCGCCTCGCCCATGGCGAAGGTGAGCTGGTGCAGGTCCAGCTTGCGCTTGAACAGCACGGGCACGATGTCGGCAGCCGAGCACGGTTGGGCATCGCAGGCCTCCATCACCTCCTGCAGGCGCTCGGCGTGGTGATGCCGCTGCTGCGCGATGCGTTCGTGCAGGCCCTTGAAGGGACGGCCGTGCGAGGGCAGCACCAGCGTGTCCTCGGGCACGTCGTCGTAGCCCGCCAGCGAACTCAGGTAAAGGCGCAGCGGATCGGCGTCGGGTTCGCTGTCGAAGACGCTGACATTGGTGGAGATGCGCGGCAGGACCATGTCGCCCGAGATCAGCGTCTGCAGCGCCGGGCTGTAGAGCGAGATGTGTTCGGGCGCATGGCCGTAGCCCACGATGAGCCGCCAGTCATGGCGACCGATGCGCAGCCAGTCGCCGTGCACCAGGCGATGGAAGGTGCTGGGCATGCCGGGCACCAGCCCGCGGTAATAGCCCGAGCGCTCGCGGATCTGCGCCTGCGCCTCGGGGTCGACCAGGCCGTGGCGGCCGAAGTGGGCCACCGCGGTGTCGCCGCCAGTGCCTTCGCCCTGCGGGCCTTCCTGCGACCAGAGCCGCGCCAGCACGTAGTCGGTCATGCTCATGAAGAGCGGCACCTTCCACTTGGCGCACAGCCACTGGGCCAGGCCCACGTGGTCGGGGTGCATGTGCGTCACGATGACGCGCAGCACCGGCAGGCCGTGCAGGCAGTGGGTGAAGACGTCTTCCCAGAGCGCGCGGATTTCCTCGCGGGCGATGCCGCAATCCACGATGGCCCAGCCCTGCCGGCCTTCGTATTCATCGCGGATCAGCCAGACGTTGACGTGATCCAGCACGAAAGGCAGCGGCATGCGCACCCAGTGCACGCCCTCCGCGGCCTCCAGCGCCCGGCCAGGCTCGGGCTGCAAGTCATTCCACGGGTAGACCAGCTTCTGCTCATCAGGGTTCATGCGTTGCGCTCCGAGCTTGACGACAGGGTTCCAGGCATTCTAATTTACGTTTACGTAAACTGCCAATCGGCACCCGCGCTCCGATCCGGGTGCCCAGCCTGCCCCGCTTATGCCGACCTCCCGCTGGACCATTTCCGACCTGGCGCAGGAATTCTCCATCACGCCGCGCACGATCCGGTTCTACGAGGACCAGGGCATCGTGAGCCCGGCCCGTGAGGGCCGCCAGCGCGTCTATGCCGCCCGCGACCGCGCCCGCCTGAAGCTGGCGCTGCGCGGCAAGCGGCTGGGCCTGCAACTGTCCGACATCCGCGCGCTCATCGACATGTACGACGGGCCCGGCACCACCGAACCGCAATTGCGCAGCTACCTGTCCGTGCTCAACCGCCACCGGGAATCGCTGTCCCGGCAGCGCGAGGACATCGACGAGACGCTGGCCGAGATCGCCGAACAGGAGCGCCAGTGCCTGGCGCTCCTGGATGGACGCTGACCCGGGACGCACCGAGACAGGCCGCGCCCGCCCCACTGATCACACGCGATGGAGACAACCATGGATCTACCCGGCCTGGACTTCAACCTGGGCGAAGACGTCGAGATGCTGCGCGCCTCCCTGCGCGATTTCGCCGATGCGGAGATCGCGCCGCGCGCCGCGCGGATCGATGCCGACGACCAGTTCCCCGCCGATCTGTGGCGAAAATTCGGCGACCTGGGCCTGCTGGGCGTGACGGTGAAGGAAGAGTATGGCGGCGCCGACATGGGCTATGTGGCCCACATGGTGGCCATGGAGGAAATCTCGCGCGCCAGCGCCTCGGTGGGCCTGTCTTACGGCGCGCACTCGAACCTGTGCGTGAACCAGATCCACCGCAACGGCACCGACGCGCAGAAGCGCAAGTACCTGCCCAAGCTGATCTCGGGCGAACACGTGGGCGCGCTGGCCATGAGCGAACCCGGCGCGGGCTCGGATGTCGTCAGCATGCGCCTGCAGGCCAGGAAACACGGCGACCGCTATGTGCTGAACGGCACGAAGATGTGGATCACCAACGGCCCGGACGCCGACACGCTGGTCGTCTACGCCAAGACCGACCCCGAGGCGCACCAGCGCGGCATCACCGCCTTCATCGTCGAGAAGGGCTACAAGGGCTTCTCGGTGGCCCAGAAGCTCGACAAGCTGGGCATGCGCGGCAGCCACACCGGTGAGCTCGTCTTCCAGGACTGCGAGGTGCCGGAAGAGAACATCCTGGGCGAGCTCAACGGCGGCGCGCGCGTGCTGATGAGCGGCCTGGACTATGAACGCGCCGTGCTGGCAGGCGGCCCGCTGGGCATCATGCAGGGCGTCATGGACATCGTGGTGCCCTACATCCACGAGCGCAAGCAGTTCGGCCAGGCCATCGGCGAATTCCAGCTCATCCAGGGCAAGGTGGCCGATCTGTACACCACGCTGCAAGCCAGCCGCGCCTTCTGCTATGCGGTGGGCAAGAACCTGGACGCCCTGGGCGCCGAGCACGCCCGGCGCGTGCGCAAGGACTGCGCCGCCGTCATCCTGTATTGCGCGGAGAAAGCCACCTGGATGGCCGGCGAAGGCATCCAGATCCTGGGCGGCAACGGCTACATCAACGAGTATCCGGTGGGCCGCCTGTGGCGCGACGCCAAGCTCTACGAGATCGGCGCGGGCACCAGCGAGATCCGCCGCATGCTGATCGGCCGCGAACTCTTCAACGAGACTGCCTGAGCAGCGCCATGAGCACGCCGGGCCGCCCCAAGTGCGAATACCGCAGTGCGCAGCACGAAGGCAGCGCCATGAGCACGGATGGCGACCTGCTGCGCATCGAACCCGTGCCGCCCGCGGCGGCCGGGCCGGGCGAGGTCGCCGCGCAGATCCTGGCCGGCTTCGACCGCCACTACGCGCTGTTCCGCTACAGCGCGCAGCGCGCCAAGTCGCTGTTCGAGTCGGGCGAGTGGCAGGGCATGCAGCAGCTGTCACGCGAGCGCATCGAGTACTACGACATGCGCGTGCGCGAATGCGCGGCGAAGGTGGGGCAGACCTTGCGCCGCGCACCGGCGCGCCACGACGAGACACGCACGACAACGCACGAGGCGCCGCTGCGCATGGACGGCGCGGAAGCCGCCTACTGGCAGGCGGTGAAGCAGGCCTATGCCGCGCAGCTGATCGGCCACCGCCAGCCCGAGTGCGCCGAGACCTTCTTCAATTCGGTGTCGTGCCGGGTGCTGCACCGCGACTACTTCCACAACGACTTCCTGTTCGTGCGCCCGCACGCCGCCACCGATTACCTGGACAGCGCGCTGCCCGCCTACCGCGTGTACTACCCGGCCAGCGAAGGCCTGCGCCGCAGCCTCGTGCGCATGCTGGCCGACTTCGGCCTGGCCGCCCCCTTCGCCGACCTGCCACGCGACGCGGGCAGGCTGGCGCGCGCGGCGCTGTCGGCCCTGCAGGAACAGTTGCCGCGTGGCGTGGGTCCGCGCCTGGCGGCCGACTGCCAGGTGCACGTGCTGGGCACGCTCTTCTTCCGCAACAAGGGCGCCTATGTCGTCGGACGGCTCATCAACCACGGCAAGCTGCATCCGTTCTCCATCGCGTTGCTGCGCGACCCGGCAGGCCGTATCCAGCCCGACGCGCTGCTCTTCACCGAGGACGACCTGAGCCGTCTCTTCAGCTTCACCCGTGCCTATTTCCTGGTGGACATGGAAACCCCGTCCATCACCGTGCGCTTCCTGTCGACGCTGCTGCCGCGCAAGCCCCAGGCCGAGCTCTACACCATGATCGGCCTGCAGAAGCAGGGCAAGACGCTGTTCTACCGTGACTTCCTGGAACACCTGGCGCACTCGCACGACCGCTTCGACATCGCCCCCGGCATCCGGGGCATGGTGATGTGCGTCTTCACGCTGCCCTCGTATCCCTATGTCTTCAAGCTGATCCGCGACCGCAGCGCCAAGCGCCACATGGACCCGGCGACGGTGCGGCGCAAGTACCAGATGGTGAAGCTGCACGACCGCGCGGGCCGCATGGCCGACACCTGGGAGTACTCGCAGGTGGCGCTGCCGCGCGCGCGCTTCGCGCCAGGCCTGCTGGAGGAGCTGCGCGGCACCGCGCCCAGCCTGATCGAGGCAGACGGCGACAGCATCGTGCTGCGCCACGTCTACATCGAGCGGCGCATGACGCCCTTGAACCTGTACCTGCAGCAGGCGCCGGGCGCCCTGCGCGACGCCGCCGTGCGCGACTATGGCCAGGCCATCCGCGACATCGCCGCCGCCGGCCTCTTTCCCGGCGACATGCTCTACAAGAATTTCGGCGTCACGCGCCTGGGCCGGGTGGTCTTCTATGACTACGACGAAATCCAGCGCATGACCGAGATCAACTTCCGCGCCATTCCCCCCGCGCCGGACGACGAGGCGGAAATGTCATCCGAACCGTGGTATCCAGTGGGAGAGAACGACGTGTTCCCCGAGGAGTTCGGCCAGTTCCTGCTGGGCCAGCCGCGGGTGCGCACGGTGTTCATGGCGCACCATGCGGCGCTGCTCGACCCCGCATGGTGGCAAGCCTGCCGCGACCGTGTCGCGCGCGGCGGGGTGGCCGATGTTTTCCCTTACGATACCCACAGGCGCCTGCCAGGACCGTCACCGACGGCACCCACCGGCGCGCTGCAAACCGATCAACCTGGAGCGCAACATGTCTGATCCCGTCGTCATCGTTTCCGTCGCCCGCACGCCCATGGGCGGCATGCTGGGCAGCCTGTCCGGCCTGGCCGCCCACGAGCTGGGCTCGGTCGTCATCAAGGCCGCCGTCGAACGCGCCGGCATCCAGCCCGACCAAGTCAACGAAGTCATCATGGGCAACGTCCTGCAGGCCGGCCAAGGCCAGGCGCCGGCCCGCCAGGCCGCCCTGGGCGCGGGCCTGCCGCTGGGCGTGGCGTGCACCACCATCCACAAGGTCTGCGGCTCGGGCCTGAAGGCCGCGATGTTCGGCCACGACCTGCTGGCCGCCGGCAGCGCCGACGTCGTCGTCACGGGCGGCCAGGAAAGCATGAGCAACGCCCCCTACCTGCTGCTGCGCGGCCGCCAGGGCTATCGCTACGGCCACTCCACCGTCTATGACCACATGGCGCTGGACGGCCTGGAAGACGCCTACGACCGCGGCAAGGCCATGGGCGTTTTCGCCGAGGATTGTGCCGCCAAGTACAGCTTCACGCGCGAGCAGCAGGACGAATTCACGCTGGAATCGCTGCGCCGCGCGCGCGCCGCCATCGAGGCCGGCGACTTCAAGTGGGAAATCGCGCCGGTCACCGTGGCCGGCCGCAAGGGCGACACGGTCGTCGATACCGACGAAGCGCCGCTGAAGGCGATGCCCGAGAAGATCCCCACGCTGAAACCCGCCTTCAAGAAGGACGGCACCGTCACGGCCGCCACCTCGTCGTCGATCTCCGACGGCGCCGCCGCCGCCGTGCTGATGCGCGCGTCCACCGCGCAGAAGCTGGGTGTGACGCCCATCGCGCGCATCGTGGCGCACAGCCAGCATTCGCAAGAGCCTGCATGGTTCACCACCGCCCCCGTGGGCGCGCTGAAGACCCTGTTCGCCAAGACCGGCTGGCAGCCCGAGGACGTCGATCTCTATGAGATCAACGAAGCCTTCGCCGTGGTGGCCATGGCCGCCATGACGGACTTCAAGCTGCCGCACGACAAGGTGAACATCCACGGCGGCGCCACCGCGCTCGGCCACCCCATCGGCGCCTCGGGCGCGCGCCTGCTGACCACGCTGGTGGGCGGCCTGCGCAAGACCGGCGGCAAGCGCGGCGTGGCCACGCTGTGCATCGGCGGCGGCGAAGCCGTCGCGATGGCAATAGAAATGCTGTAAAGAAGAGACGAGGCCACGCCGAGACGCTGGTTCGGCTCGCAGGCAAGGAGCGAGCATCAAGAAACCAGCGCTACGGCTGTCGGGCTGTTACCCCGGGAGGCAGCGGAGCCGGCTTTGCCGGTCCGCCAGCCTCGCCCCCTTGAGGGGGAGGCGCGAAGCGCCTCGGGGGTGGGACTATCCTCTGGTGGAAGAGACACATGCCCGCAATCGAATCCCGCATCAATCCGCGCGCGCCTGATTTCGCGGCCAATGCGCAAACCATGCAGGCGCAGGTGGACGCGCTGCGCGCGCAGTTGGCGCGCACCGCGCAGGGCGGCAGCGAAGAAGCGCGCGCCAAGCACGTGGCGCGGGGCAAGCTGTTGCCGCGCGAGCGCGTCGAGGCGCTCATCGACCCCGACAGTCCCTTCCTGGAACTGTCGCCGATGGCGGCGCACGGCCTGTACGACGGCGAGGCGCCGGGCGCGGGGCTCATCACCGGCATCGGCCGCGTGGCGGGCACGCAATGCATGATCGTATGCAACGACGCCACGGTCAAAGGCGGCACCTATTACCCCGCCACGGTGAAGAAACACCTGCGCGCGCAGGAGATCGCCGCCGAGAACCGCTTGCCCTGCCTGTACCTGGTGGACTCGGGCGGCGCCAACCTGCCGCGCCAGGACGAGGTCTTCCCCGACCGCGACCACTTCGGCCGCATCTTCTACAACCAGGCCAACATGTCGGCGGCCGGCATCGCGCAGATCGCCGTGGTCATGGGCTCGTGCACCGCGGGCGGCGCCTATGTGCCCGCCATGAGCGACGAATCCATCATCGTGCGCAACCAGGGCACGATCTTCCTGGGCGGCCCCCCGCTGGTGAAGGCCGCCACGGGCGAAATCGTCAGCGTGGAAGACCTGGGCGGCGGCGACGTGCACACGCGCCTGTCCGGCGTGGCCGACCACCTGGCCACGAACGACCTGCATGCGCTGCGCCTGGCGCGCGACGCGGTGGCGCGCCTGAACCTGCAGCCGCCCCCACAGCCCCCGCTGGCGCCGGTGCGCGCGCCGCGCTACGACCCGTCGGAACTGGGCGGCATCATTCCCGTGGACACGCGCAAGCCCTATGACGTGCGCGAAGTCATCGCGCGCATCGTGGACGGCTCGGACTTCGACGAATTCAAGGCGCGCTACGGCGCCACGCTGGTCACGGGCTTCGGGCACATCCACGGCATGCCCGTGGGCATCGTGGCCAACAACGGCGTGCTGTTCTCCGAGTCCGCGCAGAAAGGCGCGCACTTCATCGAGCTGTGCGCGCAGCGCAAGATCCCGCTGGTGTTCCTGCAGAACATCACGGGTTTCATGGTGGGCCGCAAGGCCGAGAACGAAGGCATCGCGCGCCACGGCGCCAAGATGGTCACCGCCGTGGCCACGGCCGCGGTCCCGAAGTTCACGGTCATCATCGGCGGCTCGTTCGGCGCGGGCAACTACGGCATGTGCGGGCGCGCCTATTCGCCGCGCCTGCTCTTCATGTGGCCCAACGCCCGCATCTCGGTGATGGGCGGCGAGCAGGCCGCCAGCGTGCTGGCCACCGTGCGCCGCGATGCGCTGGAGGCGCGCGGCGGCCACTGGAGCGCCGACGACGAGGACGCCTTCAAGCGCCCGATCCGCGAGCAATACGAGCGCGAGGGCCATCCCTATTACGCCACCGGACGGCTGTGGGACGACGGCATCATCGCGCCGGCCGACACGCGCCGCGTGCTGGGCCTGGCGCTGGCCGTCGCCCGCAACACCCCCGTCGACGACACACGCTTCGGCGTGTTCCGGATGTAGGCCGACACGCCATCACCGCCCGCCCCACCAGGAGCTCCGCTGTGTACGACACCCTGCTCATTGCCAATCGCGGCGAGATCGCCTGCCGCGTCGCCGCCACCGCCCGCCGCCTGGGCATCCGCACCGTGGCGGTGTACTCCGATGCCGATGCCGACGCCCGCCATGTCGCCGCCTGCGACACGGCCGTGCGCATCGGCGAAGCCGAGCCGCGCGCCAGCTACCTGCGCGCCGACGCCATCCTGGCGGCCGCGCAGGCCACCGGCGCGCAGGCCATCCACCCCGGCTACGGCTTCCTGTCCGAGAACGAAGCCTTCGCGCAGGCCTGCCAGGCCGCCGGCATTGTCTTCGTGGGCCCGCCCATCGACGCCATTGCCGCGATGGGCAGCAAGTCCGCCGCCAAGGCGCTGATGGAGAAGGCCGGCGTGCCGCTGGTGCCCGGCTACCACGGCGACAGGCAGGACGCGGACTTCCTGCGCCAGCAGGCCGACGCCATCGGCTATCCCGTCCTCATCAAGGCCAGCGCGGGCGGCGGCGGCAAGGGCATGCGCGTGGTCGAATCCAGCGCGGACTTCGCCGCGGCCCTGGCCTCGTGCCAGCGCGAGGCGCGCGCCAGTTTCGGCGACGACCGCGTGCTGATCGAACGCTATCTGCAGAAGCCGCGGCACATCGAGATCCAGGTGTTCGCCGACACGCACGGCGAGTGCGTCCATCTGTTCGAGCGCGACTGCTCGGTACAGCGCCGCCACCAGAAGGTCATCGAGGAGGCGCCGGCGCCGGGCATGACGCCCGAGCGGCGCGCGGCCATGGGCGAGGCCGCGATCGCGGCGGCGCGCGCCGTGGGCTACGTCGGCGCGGGCACGGTGGAATTCATTGCCGAGCCTGACGGCCGCTTCTACTTCATGGAGATGAATACGCGCCTGCAGGTGGAGCATCCCGTCACCGAGATGATCACCGGCCTGGACCTGGTGGAGTGGCAACTGCGCGTGGCGGCGGGCGAGCCGCTGCCGCTCGTGCAAAAGCAGCTGTGGATACAAGGCCATGCCATCGAGGCGCGGCTGTATGCCGAGAACCCCGAGAAGGGCTTCCTGCCCTCCATCGGCACGCTCAGCCACCTGACGCTGCCGCCGCACGCGGCCTTCGTGAACGCCGACGTGCGCGTCGACGGCGGCGTGCGCGCAGGCGACACGATCTCGCCCTATTACGACCCGATGATCGCCAAGCTCATCGTGCGCGGCGACACGCGCGACCAGGCGCGCCGCCGCATGCTGGCCGCGCTGGCGCAGACGCAGGCCATCGGCGTGCAGACCAATGCCGCCTTCCTGGCACGCCTGATGGCCGACGAGGCCTTCGCCGCCGCCGACCTGGACACCGGTCTCATCGAACGCCGCCGCGCGACGCTGTTGCCGCCCCCGGCCCCGCCCGATGCCGCGACCCTGGCGCTGGCCACCGCTGCCGTGCTCGCCAGGGAAACGGCGGATGCCGCCACGCAGGACGATCCGTGGCGCGCGCGCGATGGCTGGCGCATCGGCGGCGCAAGACCGCGCACGCTGGCGTTCCGCGTCGATGACACCGAGACGCGCGCGGTGCTTACCCGGCATGCGCTCGGGGCCGGCACAGACACATTGGACACCGGCGACACCCACGCCGCGCAGGCCTATTCCTGGCAAGCCGAGCACCAGGCGGACGGCAGCCTGGCGCTGCGGGTCAGGCTGGGCGCGCAGACCTTGGCTGCCCAGGCGGTGTGGACCGGCGACACCCTGCATTTGCATGGGCCCGACCGGCGCGCCACGCTCCAGCTGCACGATCCCCTCGCGCATGCGGGCGACGATGACCAGGACCATGGCGGCGGCTTGGCCGCGCCGATGCCGGGCAAGATCATCTCGGTGGCGATAAAGGCCGGCGACGCGGTCAAGCCCGGCCAGGCCCTGGTGGTAATGGAAGCCATGAAGATGGAGCACACCATCACCGCGCCCGAGGCGGGCGTAGTCAGCGAGGTCTTCTACACGGCGGGTGACCAGGTGTCGGAAGGCGCCCCCTTGCTGGCGCTGGAGACCATCCAGGCAGCGGCGGCACCAGGCTGAATGGAGATGCCGCCGTGACGGCATGAGCAGGCACCCTGAAAAAAGGCGGCCCAGTCGTGTGAACTGGCCGCCTTTTTTTGCGCATCGCTCCCTGCTCAGCGGCGCAGGCCGGCGATGACGTCGTCCAACATGTCCAGCATCAGGACGACTTCATCGGCGCTGACGTTCAGCGCGGGCATGAAGCGCAGCAGGTTGGGACGCGGCGCGTTCAGCAGCAGGCCTTCCGGCGCCAGCGCGCGGGCGCGCTCGACGATGGCGGGGCCTTCGTCGCGCTTGAGCTTCAGCGCGCGCAGCAGGCCCAGGCCACGCTCGCCTTCCATGTCCCACTTTTCCGACAGCGCCAGGAGACCATCGCGCAGTTGATCGGCGCGCTCGCGCACCGACGCCAGGAAGCCATGCGAGGCCAGCGCATCGAAGACGGCCACGCCAGCGGCCGTCATGAGCGGGTTGCCGTTGTAGGTGCCGCCCTGGTCGCCGTGGTTGAAGACGCAGACTTCCTCGCGCGCCAGCAGGGCGGCCAGCGGCACGCCGCCGCCGATGCCCTTACCCAGCGTCATGATGTCGGGCTCGATGCCGTAGTGCTGATAGGCGAACATCGTGCCGGTGCGGCCCATGCCGGTCTGCACCTCGTCGACGATGAGCAGCAGGCCCCGCTCGGCCGTCAGCGCGCGCAGGCCCTGCATGAATTCAACCGAGGCGGGAATGACGCCAGCCTCGCCCTGCACGGGCTCGAGCATGACCGCCACGGTCTGGTCGTCGATAAGCGCGCGCACCGAATCCAGGTCGTTCAGCTCGGCCTTGGGGAAGCCATCGACCTGCGGCGCGAACAGCGTATCCCAGCCCGGCTTGCCCGACGCCGACATGGTCGCCAGCGTGCGGCCGTGGAAACCATGGTTGAACGTGATGATCTTGTAGGCGCCGTTACGGTACTTCTGGCCGTACTTGCGTGCCAGCTTGATCGCGCCTTCATTGGCTTCCGCGCCGCTGTTGGCGAAGAAGACCTGGTCGAAGCACGATGCGCCGGTCAGGCGCAGGGCGAGCTCGATGGACGGCACGTTATAGAAGGCGGGCGAGGGATTGACCAGCGTGGAAGCCTGGTCCGCCACCGCCTGGGCCACCGGCGCCGGGCTGTGGCCCAGGCAGTTGACCGCCCAGCCTTGCACGAAATCCAGGTAACGCTTGCCCGCCTCGTCCACCAGCCAGCTGCCATGGCCTCGCACGAACACGATGTCGGGGCGTTGCGTGATTTCCATCAGGGACTGGACGTGAAATAGCTGCGACATGGCGCTTCCGGCGAGTAGGGGTGACCCGTGAGGGTGATCTGGAAAACGCATAGTATGCCGCAGCACGCCGGCATCTCCCCTCACATTTGCGAGGAATCTTCGCCCAGCATGTCCGCCAGCGACAAGGCCAGCACCTTGGTGGCCCGGTAGAGGTCGTTCAGGCGCAGGTTTTCGTCGCTGTTGTGCCCCCTCGCCTCGAGGATGGTGCGGGGGCCGGCACCGTAGAGAACGGTGGGAATGCCCCGCGCGGCATAGTGGCGCGCGTCGGTGAACAGGGGCAGGCCCTGGACCGGGATATCCGTGCCGAACTGGGCCCGGGCATGGCGTTGCAACGGCTCGGTCAGCGTTTCCACGCCGGGCAGCGGCGCCAGCGGCTGCGCCAGCAACAGGCGGCGCACGCTGGCCGAGGTGCCGGCACAGGGCGCAATGGCCTCGGCGATCAGGCGGCGCAGTTCGCCTTCGACGTCCTGGCCCGCTTCCTCCGGAATCATGCGCCGATCCACGCGGAAAACGACCAGATCCGGCACGACGTTGGTGTTGATGCCGCCGCGGATCGTGCCCACCGTCAAGGAAGGGGTGTCGATGCCGGGCGAGGCCGAATGGCGCTGGGCGAGCTGGTCGCGATAGGCGTACAGCGCGGTCAGGATACGGTTGGCCGCCTCGAGCGCGTCGGCGCCGCTGCGCGGCACGGCGGCGTGGGCCTGCTTGCCCCGTACCGTGACTTCGATCTGCAGGCAGCCGTTGTGCGCCGTGGTGACGGCATAGGAGAAGCCGGCACAGATGGCGAGGTCGGGTTTGACGAAGTCGTTGGCCAACAGCCACTTGGGCCCGATCTCGCCGCGGGCTTCCTCGTCATAGGTGAAATGCAGTTCGATGCGGCCGCGCAGGCGCAGCCCCTGGCGCTCGGCCTCTTTCAAGGCCAGCAGCGCCCAGGTGTAGGCCGCGATATCCGATTTCGACACCGCGACGCCGCGTCCGTACATGACCGGACCGTGCTCGGGGTCTTCCTCGATGCGCGCGGCATATGGGTCGCGCCGCCAGCCCAGCCCGGGCGGCACGGCGTCGCCGTGGGCGTTCAGCGCCACCACCCGGCCGCCGGCGCCGAAAGCCTGGCGCACCACCAGGTTGGTGGCCGAGATCATGCCGTTGGCGCGCACCTCGTCGGCCGGCACGCTGAAGGCTTCAACGGGCAGGTCGAGCGTGGAAAGCAGGGATTGCAGGCGCTGGCCGTGGCTGGCGCAGTTGCCAGGCGGGTTGTCAGAGGGCACCCGCACGAGTTCGCGCAGGAAATCGACTTGCCGCTCTTGCTGCTGGTCCAGGTACTGGCCCAGCGCCACGGCACGTTCAGCAGGAAGTAGAGCAGCCACCGGAACTAGCGATTCGAGGTTGCGGACATGGAGCCAATGTATTGCATGCTGCACCGCAGCGCAATGCCTGCCCCGGGCCGGTGCAGCGGCGTCTCCAGGGGGATTCCGAAGGTCGGAAATCCGCGTGATGCGCGAGTGCGACGAAACCCGCGCCCGTGTTGCCCGGGGGGGTAAATCAGCGTAGAGTAAACTCACGTTCGAAGCCGTCGGTTTCGGTAAGGGCCGGTGGCGTAACGGGGCAACCTGCGCTGCAATATGTACGACATTCTGGTTTACCTGTTCGAAAACTACTACACGCCTCAGGCCTGCCCCACGGCAGATGTCCTGACGAGGCGCTTGGTGGCCGCTGGCTTCGAGCACGAGGACATCGACGATGCCCTCGGATGGCTCTACGGCCTGGCCGAGACGACCGAGCGCTGCGTCGACCTGGCCCACGCCCCCAGCACGGGCACGCGCATCTACACCGACTCCGAATACAACCAGATGGGCTCAGAGGCCATCGGCTTCGTCGCCTTCCTGGAATCCGCCGGCGTGCTGCCCGCCGCCCTGCGCGAGATCGTGCTCGACCGCGCCATGGCGCTGAACGAATCGCCCCTGTCGCTGGAAAAGCTCAAGATCATCGCGCTGATGGTGCTCTGGAGCCAGGAAGCCGAAATCGACAACCTCGTCCTCGAGGAACTGCTCGACGACGAGGGCGCGCGCCGCCTGCACTGATTCCGCGCCCATCCCCGAAGGCGCCGTGCCCTGCGCGGCGCCTTTGTCATTTCCGGCGCCGGCACGCCGGCCTTGCCACGGAAGCTTGACCGCATGCGCTACATCGGCCGTTTCGCCCCCAGCCCCAGTGGTCCGCTGCACGCGGGCTCGCTGGTGGCGGCCATGGCCAGCTACCTGGACGCACGCGCTCACGGCGGGCGATGGCTGCTGCGCATGGAAGACGTCGACACGCCGCGCATGGTGCCGGGCGCGGCCGAGACCATCCTGGATCAACTGAGCGCCCTGGGCTTGCGGTGGGATGGCGACATCGTGTGGCAATCCCGGCGCGACGAAGCCTATCAGGCCGCCATGGATGCGCTGGCGGCACGTGGCCTGCTGTATCCCTGCGGCTGCACGCGGCGCGAGATCGCCGATTCGGCGCGGCTGCGCTTCGGCACGCTGCCCGACGGCGAGCGGCCCTATCCCGGCACCTGCCGCGACGGCCTGCCGCCCGGCCGCGCGCCGCGCGCCTGGCGCGTGCGGGTGCCGGACGGCGTCGAACGGTTCGAGGACCGCTGGCTCGGACCCCAGGAACAGGACGTCGCCCAGGCCGTGGGCGATTTCGTGCTGCGCCGCGCGGACGGCCTGTGGGCCTACCAGCTTGCCGTGGTGGTGGACGATGCGGCGCAAGGCGTTACCGATATCGTGCGCGGCGAGGACCTGCTGGGATCCACCGCACGCCAGCGCGTGCTGGCACGCCTGCTGGACCTGCCCGTGCCGCGCGTGATGCACGTGCCGCTGGTGATCGACGAGGCATCCGGACTGAAGCTTTCCAAGCAGAACGGCGCGCCGGCGCTGGACCTCTCCCTGCCGGTCCAGACGTTGAACGCGGCCTGGCGGAAGCTGGGACAGGCACCGCTGGCCGTGGAAACGCCCGATGCCTTCTGGCAGGCCGCCACGTCCGCCTGGGCCGCGCGCCACGGCCTGCCGCCGCCCTGAAGACAGGCCCCGCGCCCCTGGGCAGACTTTTCAGGGACAGGAGCGCCGAGTTTGCTTAAGATGTGGCCGTCTCATCCATCCCCGCTCGCGGAAAGCCTCGACCATGGCGCAAGCCTTCGCTGCTCTCTCCGCCGTCGAAGTCATGGCCTACGGCCTGCTGTTCTTCGGCGGCATCTACCTGGTGTTCGGCCTGGCCACCTGGACGCTGACGCGTCACGTGCTGCCCGCGCTGGGCATCGGCCGCGTGCTCGATCCGCGCCCGCTCCAGCCCGGCCAGCTGCGCCGCGAGCTGCAGCAATCGGGCGTGTCCATCCTGATCTTCGGCCTGGGCATGATCTTTCCGTGGGGCCTGCTGCAGCTGGGCTGGGCGCAACTGGCTGAACGCACGCCGGGCCAGGTCGCGCTGGAGATCCTGGCACTGGTCATCTGGAACGACGTGCACTTCTACATCAACCACCGCCTGCTGCACACGCGGCCGCTGCGGCGCTTCCACCTGCCGCACCATCGCTCGGTGGTCACCACGCCGTTTTCCACCTACAGCTTCCACCCGATCGAGGCGCTGATGCTGGGCAACGTGATCCTGCTGCCGATGGTCGTGCACGACTTCAGCTTCTGGTCGCTGCTGTCCGTGCCGATCTTCAGCCTTTTCTTCAACTGCATCGGCCACGCGAACTACGACTTCTTCACGCGCGTCTCGCCCATGCACTGGTTCGCCGCCAGCCGCCGGCACCACCTGCATCATGCCTGCTACCAGGGCAACTACGGCTTCCAGTTCACCTTCATGGACAGGCTGTTCCGCTCGGTGCTGCCGCCGGGCGCGGCGGCAGCGCAGATCCAGCAACAAAGCCAGGCTCGCGCCCGCCGTGACGCGGGAAGCCAGGCCGGCGGCCATGCAGGCTGAACGGCAAAAAAGGCCGCGCGGCCTGCGCCACTGGCGCGACCTGCAGAGCGTGGCCTACCTGCTGGCGCTGCCGGTGCTGGCCGCCTGGCAATGGCAGCACGGTTTCTCGTGGCTGCTGTACGGCCTGATGCTGTTCCTCACCTTGGGCGTGGGCGTCATCCACCACAACCATACGCACCTGCGCATGTGGCATGGCCGCTGGGCGAACCGGGCCACCGACCTGTGGATCACGCTGCTGCAGGGCCATCCCACCTTCGTCTTCTATCCCGCGCACGTGGCCAACCATCACCGCCATCGGCACGGGCCGCGCGACGCGGCGCGCACCTATCGCTTCGGCGGCGACACCAATCACCTTGCGGGCTATCTGCTGCATCCCTTCCAGGCCGTGTGGGTGCTGATGCCGCTGTTCTGGCGCTGGCTGCAAAGGCTGCGGTGCCACCGGCCCGGCGCGTGGCGTTATTGCCTGCTGCAGTACGCCATCTGGCTGGGTTCGTGGGGGCTGCTGCTGGCGCTGGACTGGCGGAAGGCGCTGCTCTTCGTGATCGTGCCGCAACTGCATGGCCTGCACTGGCTGCTGGCCACCAACTACCTGCAGCACGCGCACGCCGATGGCCGTCGGCATCCCCCAGGCGAGGCCACGCTGAACTACGCCCGCAACTTCGAAGGGCTGGTCAATCCGCTGCTGTTCAACATCGGCCTGCACACCGCGCACCACGAGCATTCGCGCGCGCACTGGTCCGAACTGGCGCAGCTGCACGCGCGCGTGCGCCAGCGCGTGGACCCGCGCCTGAACGAACGCGGCCTGCTGCCCTATATGGGCCGCGTCTTCCTCCTGGGCGCCGTGTGGCCGCGCATGCGCAGCGTCTCGCTGATGCCCGTGGCAAGCCTTGCCGCGCCCGCGCCCGCGCCCGCAAACGAACCGTCTTCACCCGCAACAGAGAACCCGTCCCATGCCCATCCGCTTTGAGCGCGTCCATGTGGAAAGCGCCGCGTACTACCTGCCCGGCGAGCCTGTCAGCAACGATCAGATGGACGCGTACATCGCGCCGCTGAACCGGATGTCGGACCGCATCAAACGCCGCATCCTGGCCGAGAACGGCATCTCCACGCGCCATTACGCCATCGACGCCGAGGGCAACACCGTCATGGGCAATGCGCAGTTGGCGGCCGCCGCCATCCGCGACTGCCTGGCGCGCGGCGGCGCCCGGCTGGATGAAGTGTCGATGCTGGCCAGCGGCTCGTCCGGCGGCGACGCGCTGATGCCGGGCTTCGCCAACATGATCCAGGGCGAACTGGCGGCACCGCCCATGGAAACCCTGTCCGTGCACGGTATCTGCGCCGCCGGCGTGTCGGCCGTGCAGGCCGCCGCGCAAGGCATCGAACTGGGTGCGCATGGCCGCGCCCTGGCGGTGGCCAGCGAAATGCCCTCGCGGCTCTTCAAGCGTTCGCGCTTCGCCAATCGCGGCTATGACGCCGACTTCGACGCGCATTTCCTGCGCTGGATGCTGTCCGACGGCGCCGGCGCGCTGCTGCTGGGCGATGGCTCGGCCGGCCACGCCACCGCCCAGCCCGGCATCCGCCTGAAATTGAAGTGGGTCCACCAGCGCGCGTTCTCGGGCGACTACCCGGTGTGCATGCAATTGGGCCTGTCCGAGGACCGCAAGCGCGCACACCTGGACTATCCCTCGTGGGCGGATGCCGAAGCCGACGGCGCGCTGTCGCTGCGCCAGGACATCCGGCTGCTGCCCCACCTCTTCGACATCGGCATCCACGAATACGCGCAACTCGTGCGCGACGGCTGGCTGGACCCGAAGACCGTGGACCACTTCCTGTGCCACTACTCCTCGGCGCGCTTCATCCCGGTGGTGGAGGAACTGATGGAAAAGGCGGGCCTCGTCATCCCGCGCGAGCGCTGGTACAGCAACCTGGCCTGGCGCGGCAACACGGGCGCGGCCTCCATCTTCGTCATGCTGGCCGAGTTCCTGCAGACGCGCACGCTGCGGCCCGGCGAGCGGATCTTCTGCTATATCCCAGAGTCGGGCCGCTTCATGGCCGCCTACATGCTGTTCGAAGCGGAAGCGGACGAGGCAGCGGGCGCCAATGCCGAGTCCCGCCCGGCCGCGGCCCCGGCCGCCAAGCCGTCCGCCGCGATGGACAGCGACGACGTGCTCATCGCGCCCCCGCATGATCCCGACACCGGTCCCGATCCGCTGCGGCCGCTGCTGACCGAGCTGGCCGCCATCTGGCACGACTATCGCTCGCGCGTCTGGCGCACGCCCGTGATCCGCAAGCTGCGTGAACGCCGCTTCGAGACCTCGGATTACATCGGCTGGATGTCGCACTGGATTCCGCAGGTGCGCGAAGGCAGCAAGTGGATGCGCGAAGGCGCGGCCTCGCTGACCGGCCCGTATGCAGAGCTGTCCGCGCTCATCGACCTGCACGCGGGTGAAGAGCAGAACGACTTCAAGATCCTTTTCCAGGACTACCAGCGCGCGGGCGGCACGGCGCCGGACATCGACGCGCTGCGCCGCAATCCGGGCGGCGAGGCGCTGAACGCCTATCTGCACGGCCTGGCCGCCACGCAGGATCCCATCGGCCTGCTGGGCGCGATCTATATCATCGAGGGCACCGGGCAGCGCATCGTGCCCCAGCTGCTGCCGCTGTTGCGCGCCAGCCTGCCGCTGCCGCCGGAGGCCTTCCGCTTCCTGGAGTACCACGGCCACAATGACGAAGACCATCTGGCGCGCTGGCTGATGGCGGTGCAGCTGGTGATGGAGGTCGGCGACCCGGCGCGCTCGGCCGCCCGCATCGTCGACACCGCGCGGCGCACGGCGGCGCTGTATCTCATGCAGTTCCAGCACGTCATGGAGGCGGAACGATGAAACACCCCATGCCCGAGCCCGATTTCCTGCGGCGCGGCCACGATCCGGCAGACCCCAGCCCCTGGCTGGCGCTGTACCTGGACCGCAGCACGCCGCTGCCGGACCACGTGAAGCGGGCATGGCTGAAGGATTCCAGCAGCGCGTCGCGGCAATACCTGCTGCCGTTCCTGCGGCCGCTGGCGCGCGTCCTGATCATCGTGATCCAGATCGTGAAGACCTTCCTGCCGCGCAAGTGGTCGCACTCGCGCGTGCTGCACCGGCTGCTGGCCTGGGGACTGTCGCGCTTCGTCTCGCCCGAGGCCAACTGGCTGATCCTGCGCCACTTCCACCTGGGCGCGCAGATCCTGTCGTTCATCGGCCGCAACTCGCCCGCCCCCATCGAGACCACGCCGCTGGAACCGATGTGCATCGCGGACCTGAAGGACGATCTCTTCGTCAAGCATGACGTCAATCTCTTCAACTTCGTCATCCGCCTGAACCAGGCCCTGCAGGCGCAGGGCCTGGAGATGGGCCCGCCCGACGAAGTGGATTACGGCATGCTGCGCGAGCCGCCGCTGCGACTGCAGGACATGCCGCGCGGGCGCCTGAACGTCATCGACATCCAGAGCGCCATCGAGGTGTTCACGCCGGTGTACCAGCTGCTGCTGACCGACAACGATTTCTGGCGCGCAGCCAATTCTCTGCAGCTGGACGAGACCATCGGCATCTATGCGGCGCAATTGCTGGGCGCGCCCGAGCATCTCATCCTGGTCAACAACCATCACCCGCTGATTCCGCTGTCGACACTGCGCGCCGGCCACCGCCTGGTACTGCACGGCCTGTCGACCGAGATGCTGCATGCGCTGCTGATGAGCCGCAAGACGGGGCATCCGCCCGCCTCGGTGACCGGCGGTCACGACGACGCCGGGCAGGACGACGAGGCTGCCGCGACGGCTCAGGCCCAGTGAAGGATCGCGGGCGACAGCCGCAAGGGAATCGCCCGCCAGGCTTCGGTCCGCTTATAGCGGCTTGCCCTCGGCATCCAGCAGCCGCAACAAGAGGCCGGTGCCGCCGTCGTTGACGCGGAACTCACCGAAGCGCGCGGCCTCGTAGCGTTCCGCCTGGCCTTCGGCGAAGAAATAGGCATTGGTCACGATGTGCACCTGCCCCGCGCGCTTGCGGTAACGCAGCGCGATCTCGTCCTGCGCGCGCGGCCTCGGTTCGGCCTGCACGCGCTGCAGGCGCGCCACGCCCTGCTCGTCGTGCCGCAGCACCAGGTAGCCGTCGGCCGGCACCTCGACCACCGGCGCGTCCGCCGGCGCGCCGGGCGGACGCAGTTGCCGCAGCTGATCGGCCACCTCGAAGTTCAAGGCCATGTAGTCGCCCTGCATCAGGCTGCGCGGGTCCACCGGCGCCAGGGCCAGGCGCAGCACCTGGCCTTGCGCCAGGATGCGCTCGTTGCGCCAGACACTGGTGTTGGCCACGCCCAGCGCGGCGGCCAGGCCCAGGGTGATGACGGCCAGGCGCCAGGCCGGGCCTCGCGGCGCGGCCGCCTGCCTGGCGGGCGCGTCCGGCTCGGCGCGACGCCGGGCCGCGCGCGCCCCCCAGGCTGCCGCGACGTAGAGAACCCATGCCAGCCCGCCGGCCAGCGCCAGCCACAGGCTCTTGTCCAGCAAGGGCACCTGCAGCTGGTAGTAATAGCGCAACAGGTACCCCAGGCCGCCCAGCACGCCCAGCCCCGTCAGCAAGGGTCGCCGCAACGCCTGGCCCAGCAGCAACCACGCCAGCGCGAACGCCACGCCCGGCGACGGCATCCACAGCAGCGACAAGCCCAGCACGCCCACGCAGGCGCCCAGGCGCCAACCGGGCCCGGCGCGCGATGCGCCAGGCGCATGGCCCGGCAGCCCGGGCGCACTGGCCCAGGCCATGCAGAACACGGGCAGCAACACCGTCGCGGCCAGCGCCAGGGCTGCCGGCGTATACAGCGACCACAGCGCGGGCCAGCCCGTCAGCGGCACGCCGCCGGCCAACCAGACACCTGCCTGCGCCACCAGGGCCCAGGCCCAGGCCAATGGCGTCCAGCGCTGCCTGGCAGCCGGCCCCGTGGCTGCGGCAAGGAACGCCAGCGCCGCGCCCCAGGCCAGGATCGCGGTCGGCATCAGCGAGGTCTGGAAGACATCCCCCGCGGGCGAAAACAGGATCCGCAGCAGGAGGTCCGACTGCTGGTGCACGGCCAGCGAGCCCCCGATGACCGCGACGCCCATCCCGATGCCCGTGAGCAGGCGCAGGACCCGCTCCGCGGCCAGCGCATAGAGGATCGCGGCGAAGCCGAAGCACACCGCCCACACCCGCGCATCGGACGCCGCGTCCTCCAGCACCGCCACGGCGGCCATGCCTAGGCCTGTCAAACTGAGGGCGATAGCCATCTGGCGCGGGAAGACCGGCAAGCGCTTCAGCCGCAGCACCCCCGCGCCCGCCAGGGCCAGCACGATGCCAGGCCACAGCAGGTCCGAAGGTTCGTCGATCCCGCGCAGGAATGCCGTCGTGACCAGCAGCATCAAGGCTGCCAGCCACGCCGCGCCCGCCAGCAGCACCTGCACATACCAGGGTGGACTGCCATCCGCCGCGACCGCGGGCGGCTGGGCCGCGTCCGTCCGGGCCGGCGTCTTGCCGCCCCCGGCCTGCAGCAACCGCGCCATCAGCCACGCTTCGGTCAGGATCAGTCCCGCCATGACGGGCAGGGCGATCAAGCCGTCGATGCCGTCGAACAGCCAGTCGCCCGCCCAGCGCAGCGACACCGTCATGAAGGCGGCGGCCACCATCGCCAGCACCACCCGGTCGTTGCGGACACGGTAGAACCAGAATGACAGGCTGAGCAGCAGCCACACGAAGACGACGTGCAGCAAATCGAGCGTCATGGGGCTGATCATCACGCTGAAGCCCAGCGAGGCCAGGGTGAGCGCCGCCAGCACGCGCACGCCCCATTTGGCGCGCGTGGCGCCGCGCATCACCATGATTTCCCAGATGGCCAGCGCGATCAGGTTGCAGGCCCCCATCACCATGCCGCCCAGGGGCGTGTCGAAAACGGTCATCCACGCGAGCGGCGTCAGTTCGGCCAGCCCGAACATCAGCGCGACATTGCCCACCAGCAGGCACAGCATCCATGGCGCCGCCCCGCCTGCCAGGCCCCAGGGCACCAGCAGCACCGCCCACCAGGCAAAGAGCTGCCAGGTGTCGGCGCCGGTCTGGTAGGTTTGCCCGATGAGCGCCAGCAAGGCGCCCAGGGCGATGCCGGCCAGCACCAGCGCGGCGACCTGGGCGGGCCGGGGATGGCCCGCGCCGTCGCGGCGGCCCAGCGCCAGGGCAATCAGCACGCACAGCACGACAATGGCCTGGGCGCCGGCGAGACGCGCCCACGCGGGCATGGCGGGCCAGTTGGCCGCCACCGCGCACACCAGGGCGCTGCCCAGCAGTGCCACGGCCAAGCCGAGCGCGAGCCGGGCCACGGGGCGGCGCCAGTCCGCCACGCCCGGGAAGGCGTCAGAGGGGTCGGCGGGCGAGGCGGTATCGGTCATGCGGCGGGGCTCCAGGCAGGCCGGACGATTGCCGGCCTGGGTCGAAAGTCCCGATTATGGACCGCGATGCGTCCCCCAGGGGTCACGCATGGCAACAGCGCGCATCCGCGCCCCGGCGATCAGGCGTCGTAGCCCGGATTGCGGCGGTCCAGCCGGCGCAGCAGCGCGGGCCAGGCCAAGGCAGCCTTGGCGGCACGGTCCGCCTTCGATTCGCGGCGGGCGCCGTCCAGGATCTCCTGAGGAATCTCCAGCAACTCGGCGCCGCCCGACTGCGCGCGCACCTGCACCATGCAGGCGGCCTCCAGCCGGTGCATGGCCTGGAAGGCGTCGGCCATGCTGGCACCCACGGTCAGGAGGCCGTGATTGCGCAGGATCATGTAGTTGTTCTCGCCCAGGTCGCGCACCAGGCGCGGCTGCTCTTCCGGATTCAGCGCGAAGCCTTCGTAGCCGTGGTACGACAGCTGGCCCAGCACGATGTAGGCGAACTGCGAGATCGGCAGCAGGCCGTCGCGCTGGGCCGCCACCGCGGCGCCGTTGATGGAGTGCGTATGCAGCACGCACATGGCGTCGGCGCGCGCGGCATGGATACAGCTGTGGATGGTGAAGCCGGCAGGGTTGATGTCGTAGTCCGACGCCATCACCTTGTTGCCCTGCAGGTCGATCTTCACCAGGCTCGAGGCGGTGATCTCGTCGAAGGTCATGCCATACGGGTTGATCAGGAAGTGCTCGGTGCCCGGCACCTTGGCGGTGACATGGGTGAAGATCAGGTCGTCCCAGTTGAACAGCGCAACCAGGCGATAGAGCGCGGCCAGGTCGACGCGGGCCTGCCATTCCTCCGGGCTGACCTGTTCGCGGACGGAGGGCGTGCGAGACGGCGTGACGATCTGTGCGGAAAAACTCATGAGGACCTCGTCGAGGAAATTGGGGGTCAGGCTGGACCGCACACTGCCTTTCGGGGGATTTCCATGGTGGAATGGCGGCCTACGCTGTTATGGTAGAAAGTTGCCGCCCCCGGACAAACCGGGAAAATCTCATCACGCTGATGAGTTTTACGAATGTTCCTGCGCAAGCTCACCCCGTCCATGCCCCAGCTGCTGGCCTTCGAGGCCGCGGCGCGCCATGGCAATTTCACGGCCGCCGCCCGCGAACTGCACCTGACGCAGAGCGCGGTCAGCCGCCACATCCAGGAGCTGGAATCCTCGCTGCAGGCCGACCTGTTCGAGCGTGCCGGCAGGCGCGTGACGCTGACGCCCGAGGGGCTGCGCTATGCCCGCGAGATCGCCGGCGCCCTGGCGCGCATCCGCAGCGCCAGCATGGAGGTCTACGAGGCCCGAGCCCGCGCCGGCGCGCTGCAGCTGGCCGTCGTGCCCATCTTCGGCTCGAAGTGGCTGATGCCGCGCCTGGGGGCGTTCCACGCCCGGCACCCGGACGTGCTGGTCAACGTGCATTCACGCATCGGCGAGATCGACGCCGCGCTGTCCGGCATGGACGCCTATATTGCAATCGGGGATGGCCATTGGCCACAATGGGTCTCGCACCACCTGCTGGACGCCCCGGCCGTGGTCATCGCCAGCCCGGCACTGCTGCGCAGGCTGCCCGTGGAAAAACCCGCCGACCTGATCCGGCACCCCTTGTTGCAGATCACCGGGCACGTCCCCGGCTGGCGCGAATGCCTGCTGGCCAACGGCCTGGACCCGCGGCAGGTGACCATGGGCTCGCGCTTCGAGTACACGGCCCACCTCATCCAGGCCGTGGTGGGCGGGATGGGCCTGGGGCTGGTCGCCAATATGTTTGTCCAGGAAGAACTTCGGGCGGGCAGCCTGGTCATTCCAGGCATCGCCGGCTTCACGCCGCCCGTGAAGCGCTATTACCTGCTTTACCCGCCCGATCGGGCCGAGCTGCCCACCCTGCAGACCTTCAAGACGTGGCTGCTGGAAGCGGCGGCGGATGCGTCGATCCGGCCCCTTGACTTGCAAGCCCCGAAACTCCGCACTTAATATCCGCGCTGACGCGGCGATCTCAGTCGCCACAGGAACCGCATGACTAAAACGCTGATTATTGCCGAGAAGCCCTCCGTCGCACTGGACATCTCCCGTGCCCTGGGCGGCTTCGCGCGCGAGGGAGACTACTTCGAGAGCGACCGCTACGTGCTGGCCTCCAGCATCGGGCACCTGCTCGGGCTGGTCGCGCCGAACGACCCGGTCAAGGGCAAGTGGAGCTTCACCCACCTGCCGGTCATCCCGCCCGAGTTCGAACTCGGGCCGGCGGACAAGCGCTCGGCCGAAAGGCTGAAGCTGCTGGTGCGGCTCATCAAGCGCAAGGACGTCGACAGCCTCATCAACGCCTGCGACGCGGGACGTGAAGGCGAACTGATCTTCCGCTATATCGCGCAATACGCCGGCACCAAGAAGCCCGTCCAGCGCCTGTGGCTGCAGTCCATGACGCAGCAGGCCATCCGCGACGCCTTCCAGAACCTGCGTGACGACGAAGCCCTGCAGCCGCTGGAAGCCGCCGCGCGCTCGCGCGCCGAGGCCGACTGGCTGGTGGGCATCAACGGCACGCGCGCCATGACCGCCTTCAACAGCAAGGACGGCGGCTTCTTCAAGACGCCGGTGGGCCGCGTGCAGACGCCGACGCTGGCCATCGTGGCCGAGCGCGAGGAACGCATCCGCCGCTTCGTGTCGCGCGACTACTGGGAAGTGCGCGCCAGCTTCGTGGCGGCGGGCGGCCTCTATGAAGGCCGCTGGTACGACCCCGACTTCAAGAAGGACGAACGCGATCCCGAGAAGCGCGATTCGCGCCTCTGGTCGCAGGCCGCCGCCCAGAGCGTGGTGGCCGCCTGTCGCGAACAGCCGGGCACCGTCACCGAGGAATCCAAGCCTTCGACGCAGATGTCGCCCGGGCTCTTCGACCTGACCTCGCTGCAGCGCGAGGCCAACGGGCGTTTCGGCTTCTCCGCCAAGACCACCCTGTCGCTGGCCCAGTCGTTGTACGAACGCCACAAGGCGCTGACCTATCCGCGTACCGACTCGCGCTACCTGCCCGAGGACTACCTCAGCACCGTGCAGGAAACCATGCAGGCGCTGGCCCAGGGTGAATCGTCCGCCGTCTCGGGCCTGCGCACGCATGCGGCCCGCGTGGTGCAGCAAGGCTGGGTCAAGCCCAACCGCCGAATCTTCGACAACAAGAAGGTGTCGGATCACTTTGCCATCATCCCGACGCTGCAGGTGCCGCGCGAGCTGAGCGAGGCCGAGGCCAAGCTCTATGACCTGGTGGTCAAGCGCTTCCTGGCCGTCTTCTTCCCGCCCGCCGAGTTCCGCGTCACCACGCGCGACACGCTGGTCAACGGCCATCACTTCAAGACCGAAGGCAAGGTGCTGGTGTCGCCGGGCTGGCTCGCCATCTATGGCCGCGAAGCCCAGGGCGACGATGCCAACCTGGTCCCGGTGGCCGAAGGCGAGACCGTGCGCACGGAGGACGTCGAGTCCGTGCCGCTGCAGACCAAGCCGCCGGCGCGCTATTCCGAAGCCACGCTGCTGTCCGCCATGGAAGGCGCGGGCAAGCTGGTGGAAGACGAAGAGCTGCGCGAGGCCATGTCCGAGCGCGGCCTGGGCACGCCTGCCACGCGCGCGGCCATCATCGAAGGCCTGCTGAACGAAGGCTACCTGCGCCGCGAAGGCCGCGAGCTGATTCCCTCGGCCAAGGCCCGCCAGCTGATGACGCTGCTGTCCGGCCTGGACGTGGCCGAACTCACCTCGCCCGAACTGACGGGCGAGTGGGAGCACAAGCTCAAGCAGATCGAACAGCGCCAGCTGGACCGTGCCGCGTTCATGCGCGAGATCGCGCAGATGACGCAGGTCATCGTGAAGCGCGCCAAGGAATACGACCGCGACACCGTGCCGGGCGACTACGCGACCCTGACCACGCCCTGCCCCAAATGCGGCGGCGTGGTGAAGGAAAACTACCGCCGCTTCGCCTGCACGCAGTGTGACTTCTCCATCGGCAAGCACCCGGGCGGCCGCACCTTCGAACTGCCCGAGGTCGAGGAGCTGCTGGCCAAGCGCGAGATCGGTCCGCTGCAGGGCTTCATCAGCAAGATGGGCCGCCCCTTCGCCGCGATCCTGAAGCTGGACGGCGAGCAGAAACTCGCCTTCGACTTCGGCCAGAACGACGAAGAGAACAACGAGCCGGTCGACTTCTCGCAACTCACGCCGCTGGGGCCCTGCCCCAAGTGCGGCAGCCGGGTGTTCGAGCACGGCATGAGCTTCATCTGCGAGAAATCCGTCGGCCCGCAGCGCAACTGCGACTTCCGTTCCGGCAAGGTCATCCTGCAGCAGGAGATCTCGCAGGCACAGATGGAAAAGCTGCTGGGCCCGGACGGCAAGACCGACCTGCTCGACGGCTTCGTCTCCAGCCGCACCAACCGCAAGTTCAAGGCCTTCCTGACGCGCCAGAAGGACGGCAAGATCGGCTTCGAGTTCGAGCCGCGTCCGGAAAAGCCCGGCCGCAAGACCGCCACGAAGACCGCGGCCAAGACGGCGGCGGGCGAAGCGGCACCGGCCAAGAAGGCCCCCGCCAGAAAGGCAGCCGCGAAGAAAGCGCCGGCCAAGAAAGCGGCGGCGAAGAAGGCCACCAAGACCGCAAGCAAGACCGCCGCCAAGACAGCGGCCAAGAAGGCAGTGAAGAAAGCCGCCGCCAAGACCGCCAGCGCCCCCGCGCCGGACACGCCGGCCTGGGACGACTGACCGCCAGGCTGACGCCGCGCACGGGACAGGACATCACGCTCCTGGCCCGCGTGCGGCGGTCAACTGGCTCTATGGCGCGTGCCCGCCCCTGTCTATAGTGGCCGCTATCCCGGCAGGCCGCCGGCGCAATAACGGACAGAGGCACCATGAAGCAATTCGACGGCATCACGAACCAGCACGTGCGCGAGCTGGACAAGCGCCACGTCTTCCACTCCTGGTCGGCCCAGGCCAAGCTCGATCCGCTCGCCTTCGCCAGCGGCGCGGGCTGCCTGCTGTGGGACTACGAAGGCCGTGAATACCTGGACTTCAGCAGCCAGCTGATCAACACCAACGTGGGCCACCAGCATCCCAAGGTGGTGCGCGCCATCCAGGAACAGGCCGCGCAGCTCTGCACCATCGCCCCGGCGGCCGCCAACCTGGCACGCGGCGAAGCGGCGCAGCGCATCCTGGCCCGCGCGCCGCGCGGCTTCGAGAAGGTCTTCTTCACCAACGGCGGCGCCGACGCCAACGAGAACGCCATCCGCATGGCCCGCCAGGTCACCGGCCGCGACAAGGTGCTGTCCGCCTACCGCTCGTACCACGGCAACACCGGCGCGGCCATCGTCGCCACCGGCGACCCGCGCCGCGTGCCGAACGAATACGCGCGCGGCCACGTGCATTTCTTCAATCCCTATCTGTACCGCAGCGAATTCCACGCACGCGACGAGGACGAGGAGTGCGAGCGCGCCCTGCGCCACCTGCGCCGGGTCATCGAATGCGAAGGCGGCGGGGCCATCGCCGCCATCCTGCTGGAGTCCGTGCCGGGCACGGCCGGCGTGCTGGTGCCGCCACGCGACTACCTGAAGGGCGTGCGCGCGCTGGCCGACGAGTTCGGCGCGCTGCTGATCATGGACGAGGTCATGGTGGGCTTCGGGCGCACCGGCGCCTGGTTCGCGTTCGAGCATTTCGACGTGACGCCCGATCTCATCACCTTCGCCAAGGGCGTGAACTCGGGCTACGTGCCGGCGGGCGGCGTCATCGTGCCCGAACGCATCTGCGCCTATTTCGCCGAGCGCGTCTTCCCCGGCGGCCTGACCTACTCGGGCCATCCGCTGGCCATGGCCGCCATCGTCGCCACGCTGGACGCCATGCAGGAAGAGGACATGGTCGGCAACGCGCAGCGCATCGGCCAGGACGTGCTGGGCCCCGGCCTGCGGGCCCTGGGCGCGCGCCACGCGGCCATCGGCGAGGTGCGCGGCATGGGCCTCTTCTGGGCGCTGGAGCTGGTCGCCAACGCCGATACGCGCGCGCCCATCGCCGCGACCCACGCGGCTGCCATCAAGGCCGAGTGCCTGGCGCGCGGCCTGCTCGCCTTCTTCGTCGAGAACCGCGTCCACGTGGCGCCGCCCTGCCTGGTCACGGCGCAACAGGTGGACGATGCGCTGTCACGCCTGGACGATGCGTTCACGGCGGTGTTCGGCAGCGCGACGGGCGCGTAACGCCCGGATCCTCAGCCATCGTGCGCCACGAGGCCGCGCTTGCGCGGCCTCATATCCTTTCCATCACCTCCGCCAGCAGCGCCACGCCCGGTTCGATCCGGTCCTCGGCGATCGCCTGGAAGCCCAGCCGGAAATGCTGGTCCTGGGGCGCGTCTTCAAAGAAATGCCGGAAGCCCGGCTCGATCATCACGCTGCGGCGCGAGGCCGCCCAGGCCAGCTTCTGCGTGTTGACGCCCGCCGGCGCATTCAGCCAGAACGCCGCCGCGCCGGCGCCGTCGGCATAGCCGCAGGCGCCCAGGTGGCGGTCGATGGCCCGCCCCAGCACGTCGCGCTTGCGCGCCTGCGCGTCGCGGAAGCGCCGCAGGTGCGCATCGTAGTCGCCCTGGGCCAGGAAGATCGCCAGCATGCGCTGGTTGTTCAAGGGCGGGTGGCGGTACATCAACCGGCGCAGCGCGCGCAGTTCGCGCACCAATTCTTCGTCAGCCACCAGGTAGCCCAGCCGCAGGCCGGGCGCCAGGCACTTGGACAGGCTGCTCAGGTAGATCACCCGGCCATGCGCATCATCGGCCTTCAGGGCCGGCGGCGGATGGTTGGACAGGTCGAGGTCGGCATCGTAGTCATCCTCGATCAGCACCTGGTCATGGCGGTGCACCTGGCTCCACAACCGCGTGCGCCGGGCGGCGCTCATCGTCACGCCGGTGGGGACCTGGTGGCTGGGCATCGCATAGACGTAGTCGCAGCGGGCCAGGCGCTCGTCGATGACGATGCCCTCTTCGTCCACGCCATGCAAGGAGACGTCCGCCTCCTGCATGCCGAAGATGTTCCAGGCATCGCGAAAGCCCGGGCTTTCGATGCCCACGCGCACGCCCGGTCCCATGAGCAGCATGGCCAACAGGGACAGGGCGTTCTGTGAGCCCAGCGTCACCAGGATTTCGCCCGGCGCCGCGCGGATGCCGCGCTTGGGCAGCACGCGCGTGCGCAGCTGCTCGATCAGTTCCGGATCGTCCTGGTCCATGGCGTCGCCCAGCCACGTGGTGTCGCGCCCGGCGCGCAGCAGTTCGCGCGAGGCGCGGCGCCAGGCCTGCAGGGGAAAGGTGCCCGGGTCGGCCTGGCCATAGACGAAAGGATAGTCATACTGGCGCCAGTTGCTGGGCCGCAGGACGCCCTGGCGCAGGCTGGGCTGGCGTTGCAGGCGCTTGCTCCAGCTTGGTTCATGGCCGCCCGCGTGCGCCCCAGGTCGGGGCATCGCCGCCTCGCGCGCTGGCTCGGGCGCCGCGCCGCGCCGGTAATCCGGGTGCAGGTAATAGCCGCTGCGGGGCCGGCTCTGCAGGTAGCCCTTCTCCAGCAGGCTTTCATAGACCAATGCCACCGTGTTGCGTGAGACGGCCAGTTGCTGCGACAGCTGGCGGCACGACGGCAAGGGCTCGTCGGGCGGAAAGATGCCATGCAGGATGGCGTGCACCAACGACTCGCGCAACTGCTCCTGCAGGCCGCGCTCATGCCTGAAGTCGAGATGGAAGTAGTGCTCGATCATGGGTCCGCCCTTCGTCCGATCCGCAATGCACGACAGACATCAAGCAAGAACCAGGCCAGCCCGCAGCTGGCCAGCGCACTGGCGCCAACTGTCCCTATCGGCCCGCCAAACGCCGACCCTAAGATGGCCCGGACCCTGGCAGCAACCAGGGCACGCCGCCCGAGCTGGCGCGCGACACCAACATCAGACAGGGGAAGCACCATGCGCACCATCACCGACATCCGGCATGCCGCCGTCCGCGCCGCGCTGGCCATCACGCTGGGCCTGGCCGCGGTCTTGCCCGCCCAGGCCGATCTGGCTGACATCGAGAAGCGCGGCCACATGACCGTCGCCACCGAGGACGACTACGCACCCTTCAACTTCATCGCCGACGGCAAGCCCTCGGGCTTCCACGCCGACCTGCTGCAGGACCTGAAGGCCTATGCCAAGGTCGACGTGCGCCAGGAGATCCTGCCGTGGACGGGCCTGCTGGCCGCCGTGTCCGGCGGCAAGTACGACCTGGCCTACACCGGCGCGCTGATCACCGACGAACGCCTGCGCGTCTTCGACTTCGCGCCGCCCTTTGCCTCGGCGCAGCACTTCTACGTGAAGCGCGCGGGCGACAAGCGCCTGGGCGAGGTCGCCACGCTCAGCGGCAAGTCGGTGGGCGTGCAGGCCGGCAGCGCCATCCTGGCGCGCCTGCCCGAACTGGAGAAGATGCTGGCCGCCAGCGGCGGCAAGCTGGGCGAGGTCGTGCAGTACCAGTCCTATCCCGAAGCCTATGCCGACCTGGCCAACGGCCGGCTGGACTACGTCATCAACGGCATCGTCTCGGTCAACGACCTGGTCAAGGCGCGTCCCAAGGTTTTCGAGAAAGGCGTGGCGGTATCCGGCGACGGCTTCGCGGCCTGGCCCATTCCCAAGAACAATCCCGCGCTGCTGGCCTACATGGCAGGCTTCATGAAGCACGTGCGCGACAACGGCCGCCTGGCCGAACTGCAGAAGAAGTGGTTCGGCGACGCCTTCCCCAACCTGCCCGCCGAGCCCATCACGACGGTCGAGCAGTTCCACACGCTGGCAGGCCTGAAGCCCTGAAGGACGGCGGCTCATGGATGCGCAAGCGTGGCGGATGCTGCTTGACGGCGCATGGGTGACGGCCTGGATCTCGGGCCTGTCCATCGCCCTGGGCGTGGTGATCGGACTGGGCATGGCGCTGCTGCGCCTGGCCCGGATACCGGTAGTGGATACGCTGCTGGCCACCTGGATCAGCCTGTCGCGTGCCACGCCGCTGGTTACCCTGGTGCTCTTCCTGTTCCTGGCCGCGCCGTCGCTGGGCTGGACGCCGGCACGCGAGTGGATCGCGGTGGCGGCATTGACGATCAACACCTCGGCCTTCAACGCCGAAGTGTGGCGCGCCGCCTTCCGTGCCTTCTCGCGCGAGCAGCGCGAAGCGGCGCTGGCCTGCGGCATGCGGCCCGGCCAGATCCTGCGGCGCATCATGCTGCCGCAGATGGCCATCAGCAGCCTGCCCGGCCTCGTCAACGAGATGTCCTTCCTGGTGAAGGGCAGTCCCGCCATCGCCATCATCGGCCTGGTGGACCTCAGCCGCGTCACCAACCGCATCGCCGCGGTCACGTATGAGCCCCTGCCGCCCATCCTGGCCGCGGCGGCCATCTACATGCTGCTGATCGCCCTGTTGCTGAAGCTGCAATCCATTGCCGAACGGCGCGCCCAGCGCCTGGCGATGTAAGGCAAGGAGCGCGCATGGAAACCTGGTCCATCGTCTGGGAAGCCCGCGACACGTTCGTGGCGGGCTTCACCACGACCATCGTGCTCTTCCTGCTGTCGGGCATCGCAGCCAGCCTGCTGGGCTGCTTCCTGGTCTACGGCCTGGAAGGCCCCGCCAACCCGGCGCGGCGGCTGCTGGTGGCCTTCATCAACGGCATGCGCATGCTGCCCTTCCTGATCTTCGCCTACCTGCTGTATTACGGCCTGCCCACCTTCGGGCTGCGGCTCACGGCGTGGCAGGCCGGGCTGGTGGGCCTGTCCGTCTATCACGGCGCCTACATCGCGGAGATCCTGCGCGGCGCGCGCCTGGTGCTGCCGCCCGGCCCGCTGGAAGCCGCCATCGCGCACGGCTACCGGCGCGGTCCCGCCTTCCTGCGCATCGTGCTGCCGCAACTCGTCATGCGCTCGCGCGGCGTCCTGGGCAACCAGTTCATCATGTGCCTGAAGGACACCTCCTTCCTCAGCATCATCACCGTGGCCGAACTGACCGCGGCCGCCAATGCCGTGCAGTCGCGCTACTTCATCCCGGTGGAGGCCTTCGTGGTCGCCATCGGCCTGTACTGGGCCATCGGCCTTGCCATCGAAGCGGCCGTGCGCGCGGCGCGCCGCCCCGGCATCCAGCGAGGAATCGAGCATGACTGAAACGCCCGCGGTCAGCCTGCGCAACATCTCCAAGAGCTTCGACGGCTACGAGGTGCTGCGCGACATCAACCTCACCGTGAAGCGCGGCGACGTGGTCAGCGTGCTGGGTTCATCCGGCTCCGGCAAATCCACGCTGCTGCGTTGCGTGAACTGGCTGGAGCAGCCCGACCGCGGCGAGGTCCGCGTGGCCGGCCAGCGCATGGGCCTGAGCGAAGCGGGCAAGCCCATGAACGCGCGCCAGCTCGCCGCCGCGCGCGCGCGCACCGGCATGGTGTTCCAGGGCTTCAACCTGTGGCCGCACTTCACCGTGCTGCAGAACGTCACGGAGGTCCCGATCCACGTGCAGGGCATGCCCCGCGCCCAGGCGCGCGAGAAGGCGCAGGCGCTGCTGCAGAAGGTGGGCCTGGCCGACAAGGCGAACCAGTATCCGCACACGCTGTCGGGCGGCCAGAAGCAGCGCGTGGCCATCGCGCGCGTGCTTGCCATCGAGCCCGAGGTGCTGCTGTTCGACGAGCCGACCTCCGCCCTGGACCCCGAACGCGTGGGCGAGGTGCTCAACGTCATGCGCGATCTGTCGGCCGATGGGTATACGATGATCGTCGTCACGCACGAAATGGATTTCGCCCGCGCCGTCTCCAGTCAGGTCGTGTTCCTGGAGCGGGGCAAGATCATCGAGCAAGGCGATCCGGAAACCTTCTTCACGCGCCCCAGCACGGAACGCGTGCAGCGGTTCCTGGAGCGCCGCGACTGAACCCGCCGGGCCCGCGGCAGCACGGCCCGCGATCCGCCATCCCCTAACGCAAGGACCCCATCCATGAAGCAAGTCGTTTTCATCACCGGCGCCACCTCGGGCTTCGGGCGCGCCACCGCGCGCCGCTTCGCGCAGGCCGGCTGGTCGCTGGTGCTGACGGGCCGCCGCACGGACCGCCTGGAAGAACTCAAGGCCGAGCTCTCGCCCAAGGTGCCCGTGCACATCGCCACGCTGGACGTGCGCGATGCCGCCGCCGTGCAGGCCGTGGTCGATGCCCTGCCTGAAGATTTCCGCCCGGTGAAGTCGCTCATCAACAATGCCGGCCTGGCGCTGGCGCCGCAGCCCTCGCAATCGGTGGCGCTGGATGACTGGCACACCATGATCGACACCAACATCACCGGCCTGGTCAACGTGACCCACGCCCTGCTGCCGCTGCTGCTGAAGGCCGGTCCGGGCGCCAGCATCGTCAACATCGGCTCGGTGGCCGGCCAGTGGCCCTATCCGGGCGGCCACGTCTATGGCGCCTCGAAGGCCTTCGTGCAGCAGTTCTCGTACAACCTGCGCTGCGACCTCATCAAGACCGGCGTGCGCGTCACCGACATCGCCCCGGGCATGGCCGAGACCGAGTTCTCGCTGGTGCGCAACAAGGGCGACCAGGCGGCCGCCGACAAGGTCTATGCCGGCACCACGGCCATGTCGGCGGAGGACATCGCCGAGCAGATCCACTACGTGGCAGCGCTGCCCGCGCACCTGAACATCAACCGCCTGGAGATCATGCCCGTGCGCCAGGCATGGTCGAATTTCGCCGTGGACCGCGACGCCTGATGCCACGCCGCGCGGGCTGCGTCCGGCAGCCCGCGTCCGCCGGCCGGGTCACTCCAGCTTGATGGCGTTGTCGCGCACGACCTTCGCCCAGTAATCGGTCTGCTCACGCAGCCAGTCCGCGAACTCGGCGGGCGTCTTCTCCACCGGCTCGGAGCCCAGCTCCGCCAGCCGCGCCCGCACATCGGGCTGGGCCACGATGCGGGCGATGTCGGCGTGGATCTTCGCCACGATGTCCGGCGGCGTGCCGGCAGGCGCCAGCAGGCCCTGCCAGGAACCCGTCACGAAACCCGGCACGCTTTCGGCCAGCGTCGGCGTGTCGGGTATCGGCGCGTACCGCTCCGGGCTGGCCACGCCCACCAGCTTGATGTTGCCGCTTTTCACCAGCGGATAGGTCGCCAGGAAGCTGTTGATCGCGGCGTCGATCTGTCCGCCCGCCAGGTCGGACAGCACCTGCGAGCCGCCCTTGTAGCCCACGTAGTTCCAGGTGAACGCCTTGCGCTGCGCCAGCAGCACGCCCGCCAGGTGCGTGATGGCGCCCGGCGTGACGCCCAGGTTCAGCTTGCCCGGATTCGCCTTGGCATAGGCCACCAGTTCCTCCACGTTGCTGACCGGCAGGTCCTTGCGCACCACCAGGATGTGCGGCGAGTAGGCCACGATGGAGACCGGCGCCAGGTCCTTCGTGGGGCTGTACTGCAGCGTGTACAGGCTGGGCGAGATCGCCAGGCTGCCCTGGTCCATCAGCAGCAGGGTGTGGCCGTCGGGCTCGGCCTTGGCCACCAGCATCGCGCCGATGTTGCCGTTGGCCCCCGCGCGGTTTTCCACCACCACGGGCTGTCCCCACTCGTCGCCCAGCTTCTGCGCGATGAGGCGCGCCACCACGTCGGACGCCCCGCCCGCCGGATTGGGCACCACGATGCGCACGGGCTTGGCCGGGTAGTCCGGCGCGGCCCGCGCGGCGCCCAGGGGCAGGGCCAGCGCCGCGCCCAGCGCGGCCAGGCTCGTCAGCCGGCAGGCGCCGGCAATCAAGGTCTTCATCACGTTGTCTCCTTGCTGTTATCGCTTTGATGTGATCGGAATGAAGCGCGGGATGGCGATGGCGTCAGCGCGGCGGCACCACCACGTTCAAGGGTTCCAGCCCGGCGGCGAGCCGCTTGATGTTCTCGGCGATGAACGCATATCGCCGCGCCAGCAGGCCTGGCGTCATGGCCGAGATGTGCGGCGTGGCGCGCACATTGGGCAACGTATGCAGCGGGTGGTGCGCGGGCGCCACCGAGGCCTGGCCAGGCTTGGGGTAGCGGTACCAGACGTCCAGCACCGCGCGGCCCAGCCGGCCCGAACGCAGCGCCTCGTACAAGGCAGCCTCGTCCACGACCTCTGCGCGAGCGACATTGACCAGCAGCGCATCGCGGGGCAGCCGCGCCAGCGCGGCCGCGTCGATAAGCCCGCGCGTGTTCTCGTCCAGCGGGCAGCACAGCACCAGGATGTCGCTGCGCGGCAGCACCTCGGCCAGGCGGCTGACGGGCACGCTCTGGTCCACGCCATCGGCGGGCCCCAGCTGGCCCCGCCGCGTCACCGCCACCACGCGCATGTCCAGCGCCCGCGCGCGGCGCGCCACCTCGCGGCCGATGTGGCCATGGCCCACCAGCGTCACCGTGCGGCCCGCGGCCTCGCCGTGGATGGGACGCGCGGCATAGACGGCGGGCCAGGCGGTTTCATCCAGCAGCGGCGGCAGCTTCCACAGCGCCAGCACGTGCTCGAGGATGGCGTGGATCGTGAACTCCGCGATGGGCACTTCGTGGCCGTGCACGTTCGCGACCGTGCAGCCGGGCGGCAAGGCATCGGCCGCGATCTGCTCGGTGCCCGCGCCCGGCACCTGCAGCAGGCGGCAGCGCAGGCTTGCGGCCTGCGCCGCGTCCACCGCATTGGTGACGACCACGTCCGCCGCCTCGCCCGTGGCGGGAAAGGACGGCATGCCCTGCACGCGATAGGCCTCTCCCAGCAAAGCCTGCAGGCGGGGCGCGTTGGGGGCGTGCAGCCCCACGATATGAATCAGCATGGTGGTTTCCGTGACGGGTTCAGGCCTGGACGCGTGATTCACGCGTGACGAGGCTGGGTTGGGCGCGCAGGGACGGATGCAATGCCGTGCCCAGGCCGGGTGCCTCGGGCGCCAGCGCGTGTCCATCGCGCAACACGGGCAGGTGCGTGACGAGGTCCTGGTACCAGGTGGCCAGCGACGCGCGCACCACCTCCTGGTAGATGGCGGTGGAGGCGTGCAAGGCCATGTGCAGGCCGGCCATCAGCGTGACGGGGCCGGTGCAGTCGTGCGGCGCCAGGGGCTTGGCATAGGCCTGCGCCAGCGCCGCGATCTTGCGCCCTTCCGTGATGCCGCCGCACCAGGCAAGGTCCAGCATCACCACGTCCAGCGCATCTTCCGCCAGCAGGTCGCGGAAGGCACGCACGCCCGCCAGCGTCTCGCTGCCGCACACCGGCACGCGCGTGCGGGCGCGCAGGTCGCGCAAGGCGCGGGCGTCGTCCATCTTGCTGATCGGATCCTCGACCCAGAAGACGCCGTAGTCCTCCAGGGCCTGGCAGATCCGCTGGGCCGCATGCGTGCCCCACAGGCTGTGCAGTTCGCACATCACCTCGATGCGGTCGCCCACCGCCTGCCGCACGCGCGCAAACGGCGCCAGGCCTGTCTTCAGGTCCGCCAGGCCGATCGTCTGCCCGCCCGAGGCCGCCGCATAGGTATCGAAAGGCCAGATCTTCATGGCGCGGTAGCCTTCCGCCACCAGGCTCTCGGCCAGCGCGCCGGCATCGCGCATGAAGGCGACCTGGTCGTCATAGGGACCGGCGCTGGCGTCCTTCGCGCCGATGTCGCGCCGCACGCCGCCCGAGTTGTAGGCATACCCCGCGCAGGTGTTGTAGACAGGCACGGTGACCCGCGCCCCGCCGCCCAGCGCCACGTACAGCGGCACCCCCTGGCGCTGTCCCGCCAGGTCCCACAGGGCGATGTCGATGGCGCTGGCAGCGCGGATTTCCGCGCCCGAGCCGTTGAAGCCGACGTACGGATTCAGCAGGTGGCGCGAGACCGCCTCGATGTGGGTGGCATCGCGCCCCAGCAGCCACGGCGCGATCTCCTCGTGCAGCACCGTTTCCACGGCTGCGGCGCCGCGGAAGGTCTCGCCCAGGCCGACGCGCCCGTCCTCGGTTTCCAGCTCGACCCAGACGAGGCCGGGTCTTTCGGGCAGGCGCAAGGTGCGCAGGCAGGTGATGGCGGGCATGGGGGGCACTCCGTGGCGATGGCGTCGGCGCGGATGCGCCGTTGCGAGGCATCTTCCGGCGGCCCCCCAGGGGTGTCAATATTTGTACAGATGGATGAAGAAATAATCCCCATGCTGTAATACAGCTTTGCTGGCGAAGGCCAATTCCGCCCTTCGCGCCCGGAGCCTGCCATGCCCCTGACCCAAGGTGATCGCCTGCTGAGCGATACCGTCTACGACGCGCTGCTGGCGCTGCTGGACACACCGGGCTTCACGCCGCAATCGCGGCTGCCCGGCGAGATCGCGCTGGCCGAGCGTTTCGGCGTGTCGCGGCCCGTGCTGCGCCAGGCCTTGGCGCGGCTGCGCATGGAAGGCCGCATCCAGACCCGCAAGGGCTCGGGCAATTTCGTGTGCGACCCGCGCAGCGGCCCGCCCGCGGTGACGTTCGGCGCGCTCACCAGCATCCCCGATATCCGCGATTTCCTGGAATTCCGATGCAGCCTGGAAGGCGAGATCGCCGCGCACGCGGCGCGCCAGCACACCGCCAAGGACCTGGCGCGCATCCGGCGCCAGCGGCGCCTGTTCGAGGAAGCCTTGCGCCGTGGCGACAGCGGCATCGAGGAAGACATCGCGTTCCACGCCGCCATCACCGATGCCAGCGCGAACCGCTATTTCGCCATGACGATGGCCGCGCTGGATACGCAGACCCGTTTCAGCATCAACCTGGTCAGGGGCCTCTCCAGTCCCGAGAACCGCGAGCGCCGGCATGCCGATGTGTGCCGCGAGCACGAAGCCATCGAGGCCGCCATTGCCGCGCGCGACCCGGATGCCTCGCGGCGCGCCATGGCGCACCACCTGCGGGGCGGCATCGCCAGGTTGTTCGGCTAGCGGCCTAGCCTTGCGGGCCCTCTTCTTCGTACCAGACGTCGCGCGCCAGCATGATGCGGTCATGGCCCGCGCCGGCAGGGATCATGGGGAAGCAGTTCTCCTGCGCCGCCACCACCACGTCCAGGAAATACGGGCCGTCCCAGGCCAGGCATTCCGCCAGCGCGGCAGGCAGCTGGTCCGGATGCTCGACGCGACCCGCGCCCCAGCCGAAGGCGCGCGCCAGCGCGACGAAGTCGGGCAGGGATTCGTTGTAGCTGTGGCTCAGCCGCCCGCCATGGATGAGTTCCTGCCACTGCCGCACCATGCCCATGTAGCCGTTGTTGCACAGCACGACCTTCACCGGCGTGCCGTGCTGGCGCGCGGTGGACAGTTCCTGGATGTTCATCAGCACCGAGGCATCGCCGCTCACGCACACCACGGTGCGGTCCGGATGCGCGATCTGCGCGCCCAGCGCCGCGGGCAGGCCATAACCCATCGTGCCCGCGCCGCCCGAGGTCAGCCAGCGGTTGGGACGGTCGAAGCGCAGATATTGCGCGGCCCACATCTGGTGCTGGCCCACGTCGGTGGAGACGATGGCGTCGCGCCCGGCTAGCGCGCCATTCAACGCCTGCATCAGGTGCTGCGGCAGGATGCGCTCTGCCTCGGGCGTGAAGCCCAGGCAGTCTCGCGCGCGCCAGCGGGCAATGCGCGCCCACCAGGGGTTCAGGCGTGCCAGCGGCAAGGCGCCGTGGCTGGCGAGCTCATCGCGCAAGGCGGACACCAGCGGCAGGCAGTCCCCCACCATCGCCACGTCCACCCGCACCACCTTGTTGATGGAAGTCGGGTCGATGTCCAGGTGGATCTTGTGCGCATGCGGACAGAAGGACGACAGCTTGCCCGTGATGCGGTCGTCGAAGCGCGCGCCCACGCACACCACCAGGTCGGCCTCGTGCATGGCAAGGTTGGCTTCCAGCGTGCCGTGCATGCCCAGCATGCCGACGAATTGCGGATCGGAGGCCGGATAGGCGCCCAGGCCCATCAGGGTCAACGTGCAGGGCGCCCCCACGTCGCGCACCAGCGCGGCGAACGCCTCGCAGGCCTCGGGGCCGGCATTGACCAGGCCGCCACCGCCATAGAACACCGGCCGGCGGGCCTGGCGGATCAGCGACACCGCGCGCCGCACGGCTGCCGTCGGCACCTTGGGCGCGGCCCGGCGCGCCAGTCGCTCGGCGCGCGCGCGCGCATTGATCGCCGCGCGCGTGGCAGCCACGTCGTCGTGATCCTCCACCGCGCCCCGCAGGCTGCCGCGCGCCGGCACCGCCAGTTGCACGTCCTTGGGCAGGTCGACCAGCACCGGACCGGGACGGCCCTGGCGGGTCAGTTCGAACGCCCGGCTCACCACGTCGGCCACGTCCTCGGCGGATTGCACCTGCGTGTTCCACTTGGTGATGGAACGCGAGATGCCCAGCGCGTCGCACTCCTGGAAGGCATCCGTGCCGATGGCGGTGGTGGCCACCTGGCCACTGACGCACAGCACGGGGATGGAGTCGCACAGCGCATCCAGCAGGCCCGAGGTCGTGTTGGCCATGCCCGGGCCGGACGTCACGAACACCACGCCGGTGCGGCCCGTGGACCGCGCATAGCCTTCCGCCGCATGGACGGCCGCCTGCTCGTGGCGCACCAGCACATGGCGCAGGCGCGGCTCGGTATGCAGCGCGTCATACAGGGGCAGGACGGCCCCGCCGGGATAGCCGAACACGGTGTCCACGCCATGGGCAATCAGCGTGTCCAGCAGGATCTGCGCGCCATTGCGCGGCGCGGCGGCGCGCACGGGGGCGGGCGCATCGCGGTGGGAATCCGCCAGGGCGGCCAGGGCATCGGGGTGTAGGCGATCGTTCATGAAAACAGGATAGGCCGGATCGCGGGGAATATTTCTCCTATTTTCTGCCCTCCAGCCGGAATAGCGGTAAATTATTCTTCAAATCATCAAATCAGAAGAAAATGAACCTGGACAAGTTCGACCTGGCCATTCTGGGCGTGCTGCAACGCAATGCGCGCGCCAGCCTGAACGACATCGGCGCGGAGGTGGGCCTGTCGTCCACGCCCTGCTGGAATCGCATCAAGCGCATGGAGGCGGCGGGCGTCATCCGGGGCTACACCGTGGAGATCGACCCCGCCAGCCTGGGCTACATGGATACCGTGATCGTGCACGTCACGCTGGAAAGCCACAGCGAGGAAACGCTCTATGAGTTCGGCCGCGCGCTGGCGTCCATTCCCGAGGTGCTGGAGGCCTTCCTGGTCTCGGGCGACTACGACTACTACATCCGCATCGCCGTGCGCGACACGCGCGATTATGAACGCCTGCTGCGCGAGCAGTTGTACCGGATCCCGGGCATCCGGCACAGCAAGTCGTCCTTCGTGCTGCGGCGGCTGAAGGAGACGCCGCTGCCGCTGGGTTGAGGCCCCAGGCCCGGCCACGGCATGGCTTCTTACGCCAGCGGCAGGTAGATGCGCGTCAGCAATGCCGCCGGCGGCGTGGTCTTGGGGTCGTTCAGGTAGGCCTCGAACACCGGCACGTCAGCCGGCTCATGCCCGCTCTGCGCCAGCCACGGCCCGAAGAGCCAGGCATAGGCCGCCTCCAGTTCGCTGTAGGGCCCCACGTGTTCCAGCACCGCACAGCGCCCGGCAGGCAGCACCACGCGCTCGAACACCGCATCCAGGTCGGCGTCGGCCGCCACGGGAATGCCTGCGCTGGAGCGCAGTGCGTCCACGGCGGTCTGCGCCGGATCGTCGTAGTACACGCCATAGCCCACCGTCTCGGTGTCGGCCAGGCCACGGGCGCCGGCCAGCATGTACAGGCGGTCGAACGCGGCGCCGATGGCTTCGTAGCTGCCCCGATGCGGCAGCGTGGCCAGGGTCAGGCCGGAGAAGTCTTCCAGGGTAACGGTGTGCATGATGGGCTCCTGGGGATGGGGAAGCCGCGCGCGCTGCGCGCGGTAACGTCCTGGCGCCAGCCCATAGGCTTGCGTGAAAGCCCGTCCGAACGCGGCGGCGGATTGATACCCCGCGCGCCGCGCCACCTGCGCCAGGCTGCGCCCGCCTGTCTCCAGCTCACCCGCCGCACGATGCAGGCGCATGCGCTGCGCCGTGGCGGTCACGGTCTCGCCCGTCATGGCGCGATACACGCGGTGGAAATGGAAGGGCGAGAGGCAGGCCAGCTCGGCCAGGTGGTACAGATCCGGCTCGTCGTCCGGATGCGCCATCAGCCAGTCGAGGACGGGCAGAAGGCGATCGGCATGGCGCAGGCGGGTCTCGGTTTTCATGCAAGCCTCATGAGGCGGTCCAGTCCCGTCAGGCTACGCGCGGCGCGTATGCCGATCTTGCGGTTTTGCCGCGCACGCGCGCGCGGCAAGACATCGCTCAGGCGGGATAGGTGCCCGGCACGAGGATGCCTTGATCGACCTTGTCCACCTGCGTGCGGCCGCACAGGGCCATGGTCACGTCCATTTCCTTGTACAGGATTTCCAGCGCGCGCTTGACACCCGGCTGGCCGAAGGCGCCCAGGCCGTACAGGAAGCTGCGTCCGATCATCGCGCCACGCGCGCCCAGGGCCACGGCCTTCAGCACGTCCTGGCCCGAACGCACGCCGCCGTCCATGAGCACCTCGATGCGCGAGCCCACGGCATCGGCAATCGCCGGCACCAGGCTGATGGACGACACCGCGCCGTCCAGCTGGCGCCCGCCGTGGTTGCTGACCACCAGGGCATCCGCGCCCGTGTCGGCAGCCATGCGCGCATCCTCGACGTCGAGGATGCCTTTCAGGATCAGCTTGCCGCCCCAGCGCTTCTTGATCCATTCCACGTCGGCCCAGCTCAGGCAGGGGTCGAACTGTTCCGCCGTCCACATCGACAGCGAGGACATGTCCGACACGCCCTTGGCGTGTCCCACGATGTTGCCGAAGGTGCGACGCTTCGTGCCCAGCATGCCCAGGCACCAGCGCGGCTTGGTCGCCAGGTTGATGAGATTGGCCAGCGTGGGCTTGGGCGGCGTGGACAGGCCGTTCTTGATGTCCTTGTGGCGCTGGCCCATGATCTGCAGGTCCAGCGTCAGCACCAGCGCCGAGCAGCCCGCCGCCTTGGCGCGGTCGATCAGCGCCTCGATGAAGCCGCGGTCGCGCATCACGTACAACTGGAACCAGAAAGGATGCCCACCCGTGCCCGCGGCCACGTCCTCGATCGAGCAGATGCTCATCGTCGACAGCGTGAAGGGCACGCCGAACTCCGCGCAGGCGCGCGCGGCCAGGATCTCGCCGTCGGCGTGCTGCATGCCGGTCAGGCCGGTCGGCGCGATCGCCAGCGGCATGGCGGCGTCCTGGCCCACCAGCGTGGTGCGCAGGCTGCGGCCTTCCATGTTGACCGCCACGCGCTGGCGCAGCTTGATCTTCTGGAAGTCTTCCTCGTTGGCGCGATAGGTGCCTTCGGTCCAGGCGCCGGAATCGGCATAGTCATAGAACATGCGCGGCACGCGGCGCTTGGCAACCACGCGCAGGTCTTCGATGGTGGTGATGCGGGAGAGATCGGGGGCGGACATGGATGGAGAATCTGGAAGGAGTCATCCCCAGCGCGGCAAGGCAGGCCTTGCGCGGATGGGCTGCTGGGGGCGTCGGTAGCGCGAGGATACAACTTTCCGCGCCGCGACGCCCCCCGCCCGATCAATGCATGCGCGCCCGCGCCGCGAGCACGAAGCCCGGCAGCGCAAGCAAGGCGGCCCAGCGCGCCGCCTCGATCTTGGCGTCCGTCACCCGCGCATCAGCCATCAGGAAGTTGACCGTGCCCAGGCAATCGCCGGCCAGCACGACCGGCACGTTGATGACCGAGCGCAAACCCAGCGCAACGATGGCGGCATGGTCGTCGAACGACTGCGCGATGGCGGCTTCGCCCTCGCCCACGAACACGCGCTGCTCCAGCAGCACGTGCCGGCCCCAGTCCGTGCCGGCCTTGGCCTTGCTGCCCCCAGGCGGGTAGGCCTCGGGGTTGGAGCTGTAGAGCCGGTGCAGGCGCAGCGCGCCGGCGTCCAGCTGGTTGACCGTGCACAACAGGTGGCCCAGGGACCTGTGCATGCGCCGGTCCAGCTCGGCGAACAGCGCTGGCGCATCGCCGTGCGCGCAGGCCGCTGACAGCGGCGTCACGTCATCCAGGAACGCCGGATCCGCGGCGGCAAGACTCGTCATGCTCATCCTATTCGACCTGGATGCCCAGTTCCTTCACCAGCTTGCCGTACTTCGCGGCGTCCGCGCGCAGCAGCTTGTCGAAGGCCTCCGGCGTGCCCTGGCGCACTTCCACCGCCATGCCTTCCATCTTGGCGACGACGTCGGGACGCGCCAGTACCGCGTTGATCTCCTTGTTCAGGCGCTGCACCAGCGCCGGATCCATCCCCTTCGGGCCGAAAGCGCCGTACCACACGGCCATCTCGTAGCCCGGCACGCTCTCGGCCACGGTCGGCACGTCGGGCAGCAGGGGCGAACGCTGCGCCTCGGTCACGGCCAGCAGCTTCAGCTTGCCGCCCTTCACGTGCGGCAGCGTCTGCGTGCCCGCGCTGAAGAACAGCTGCGTGCGGTCGGCAGCCGTATCCAGCACGGCGGGCGCGCCGCCGCGATAGGGAATGTGCGTCATCTGGATGCCGAGCGCCTTCTCGAACATCGCCGCGCTCAGGTGGTTGGTCGACCCCGTGCCGGCCGAGGCATAGGCGATCTTGTCGGCGTTGGCGCGCGCGTAGTCCACGAACTCGGCCAAGGTGTTGGCGGGCACCGAGCTGCTCACCACCATGGTGTTGGTGACCAGCGCCAGTTCCGCGATGGGCGTGAAGTCTTCCACGCCATCGAAAGGCATGGTGGAGAAGAGCGCCTGGTTCATGGTGTGGGTGCTCATCGAGCCCACCAGCAGCGTGTAGCCGTCGGGCTTGGCGCGCGCCACGAAGTTCGAGCCGATGTTGCCCGACGCGCCGGAGCGGTTCTCCACGATGAAGGGCTGGCCCATCGACTGTGTCAGGTGCTCGGACAGCAGCCGCGCCAGGATGTCGGTGGAACCGCCCGCCGCCCACGGCACGATGAGCGTGACGGGCTTTTCCGGATAGGCCGCGTGGGCCGCTGCGCCGGCCAGGCTGGCAAGCGCCAGCACTGGCGCGAGGATCATGCGCTTGAAGAGAGTGGACATGACATTACCCCTTGAATGAATGCCTCCGGTCGATGGTGCCGGATAGGCAGGACAACGCCGCCACGCCTGCATGCCAGGGCGTGGCGGCAAGAAAACTAGCGCCCCACGGCGTAGCCCTGCATGCCGCGCGGATTGGCGCCCGCGCGCAGCAGCAGGCCGCCTTGTCCGTCAGGCTCGCGGGTGCACGCACTGATGCGGCCTTCCGACCACGGGCCGCCCACCTTGACCTCATGCCCGGCTTCGCGCAGCGCGGCCAGCGTGGCCTCGGGCATGCGCGATTCCACCGTCAGGCGATTGAGCACGGTGGTGCGCGGCCAGAACGAGGCGGGACCATGATCGACGTGCCACGACGGCGCCTCGATGGCCGACTGCAGGTCCATGCCATGCACCGCGTGGCGCAGGAAGAACGCGACGGTCCACTGGTCCTGCTGGTCGCCGCCCGGCGTGCCGAACACCATGTAGGGCTTGCCGTCGCGCAGGGCCAGGCCCGGCGACAGCGTGGTGCTGGGCCGCTTGCCGGCTTGCAGCCCGCCGGGCAGGCCCTCGTCCAGCCAGCTCATCTGCAGGCGCGTGGTAATGGAAAAACCGAGTTCGGGAATGGCGGGGCTGGAAGACAGCCAGCCGCCGGACGGCGTGGCCGCGACCATGTTGCCCTGCGCGTCGATCACGTCGATGTGGCAGGTATCGCCCACGAAGATCTCGCGCGGCAGCCATTGCGCCACCGGCGGCAATTGCGCGAAGGTGGGCTCGCCCACGCCATAGCGCGTGTCGGCGGTGGTCAGCGTGCGCGCCGACACGCCGGTGTCCGGCAGCACCGGAGGCCGGCCATCCGGGGAACCCGGCTGCAAGGCCGTGGCGGCCGTGGCGCCCACGCCGCGCGCACGCTCGCGCGCATAGTCGTTCGACAGCAACTGCGCCAAGGGCACGTCGTGGCGCTCGGGGTCGCCATACCAGGCCAGGCGATCCGCGAAGGCCAGCTTGGTGGCCTCGGCCAGGCGGTGCACGAAACCGAAGCTGTCCGGCGCGTGCGCGCCGATGTCCAGGTGCTTGAGCAGGCTCAGCTGCTGCAGGAACACTGGTCCCTGCGACCACGGCCCGCACTTCGCCACGGTATAGCGGCCGAAGCCCAGCGTGGCGGGGTCTTCGTAGGCAGGCCGCCAGCCGGCCATGTCCTCTCGCCGCAGCAGGCCCGTGTTGCGTTCCCCCGTGGTGTCGCGCACGGCCGTCTCACGGTAATAGCGGTCCACCGCCTCGGCCACGAAACCGTCGTACCACGCGTCCAATGCGGCATCGATGCGGCCTTCCCGCGTCGTGCCGGCAGCCTCGGCCCGCTCGATCACGCGCGCATAGGTCTGCGCCAGCGCCGGCAGGCGGAACAGCGCATTGGCATCGGGCACCTCGCCCCCGGGCAGCCACACGTCGGCCGAGCTCGTCCATTCCTCGCGGAACAGCGCCTGCACCGCGATGATCGCCGACACGATGCGCGGCACCAGCGGGAAACCCTGGCGCGCATAGGACATGGCGGGCGCCAGCACGTCGGCCAACTCCCAGGTGCCATGGTCGCGCAGCAGCGTCAGCCACGCGCCGAAGGCGCCAGGCACGCAGGCGGGCAGCAGGCCGATGCCCGGCACCTGCTCCAGCCCCATCGCACGGAAGTACGCCGGCTCGGCCAGCTTGGGCGCCGGACCCTGTCCGCACAGCACGCGCGTGCGCTGCTCGCGCTCGCTCCAGAAGATGATGGGCACTTCCCCGCCCGGCCCGTTCAGGTGCGGCTCCACGACCTGCAGCGCGAAGCCGCCGGCCACGGCGGCATCGAAGGCATTGCCGCCGCGCTCGAGCACGCTCATGGCCACTTGCGAGGCCAGCCAGTGCGTCGAGGATACGACGCCGAAGGTGCCCCGGATCTCGGGACGGGTAGTGAAGGAATCGGACATGTGGCGGTACCGTGAAAGTTCGGCCTGCCGGCCCATGGCGCGGGCCGCGCAGGAAATCAGTATAGGAAGACGGAATAACGGGATTACACTTTGTGCGCATGGTGGCATAACCAAATGGTTATGCCATGTCTGTCATGGCTCTCCCCCTGTTCCCGGATCGTTCCCATGCCTGCCGCTCCCCTGCTCTCGCGCCTGAAGCACCGCCACCTGTTGTTGCTGACCGACCTGGCGGAGCTCGGCACCTTGACGCGTGCCGCGGCGCGCGCGGGCGTCAGCCAACCGGCGGCCACCAAGACGCTGGCCGAGCTGGAAACGATCTTCGGGGCGCCCTTGTTCGTGCGTGGCGGCGCACGCCTCACGCCCACCGACCTGGGCCGGCAGGCCATCGTGCGCGCGCATCAGATGCTGCGGGACCTGGAAAACTGGCAAAGGGAAATGGAGGCGTCGCGCGCGGGGCTGCGCGGCCATCTGCACATCGGCGCGGTGCCCTACGTGTCGGGCGACTTCCTGGCGCAGGCGCTGGCCACGCTGCACCGCGAACATGGCGTGGCCAGCACGCTCACGCGGGCCACCAGCGACCAGCTGGGCCGCGCCCTGGCCAATCACGACATCGACTGCCTGATCGGCCGCGCGTCGGCGGCCGCGCTGGGGCCGGAATATCAGCACGAACCGCTCTTCACGCAGAAACCCACGCTGATCGCGCACCCTCGCCTCGCGCGCAGGCTGGCGCAGCGCCTGCCCGATTGGGGCGAGCTGTCGCGCATGAACTGGATTCTGCCCTCACCCGCCACGCCCACCGGCATGATCGTGGCGGAGCTGTTCGCGCAGGCACAGGTTGCCGCGCCCGTGCCCATCGTCGAGACCTACAGCCTCGACATCATCGCCGGCATGCTGCGCGACGACGCCACGCTGCTGTCCATCCTGCCCGAGAGCGTGGCGCGGGACATGGCGCGGCGCGGCGACATCGGCCTGGTCGACTGGGACCTCGGCTGGATGCTGCCGCCGGTCACGCTGATCCGCCGCCGGCGCGACACGCCGCAACCCGCGGAAGAGCAGCTCGCCCAGATCCTGCGCGCGCTGTGCGCGACGATGCGCTGACGGGATGGCAGCGATCACCGCGCACGCATCAACGCTGCATGCCCCAGCGGCGCACCGTCACGCGCTCCAGGGTCTCGAACACCAGGTTCTCCACGACCAGGCCGATCAGGATCACGGCCACCAGGCCCGCGAACACGCGGTCGGTGTAGAGCTCATTGCGATTCTGGAAGATGTACCAGCCCAGCCCGCCCTTGCCGCTGGTCGCGCCGAACACCAGCTCGGCGGCGATCAGCGTGCGCCACGCGAAGGCCCAGCCGATCTTCAGGCCGGACAGGATCGAGGGCAACGCCGCCGGCACCAGGATGTGCAGCACATAGCGCAGGCCGCGCAGGCCATAGTTGCGCCCCGCCATGCGCAGGGTTTCCGCCACCGACAGGAAACCCGTGTACATGCTGAGCGCCACGGCCCAGACCACCGAGTGCACCAGCACGAAGATCAGGCTGCCCTCGCCCAGGCCGAACCACAGCAGGGCCAGGGGCAGCAGCGCAATGGCAGGCAAGGGATTGAACATGGCCGTGAGCGTGGCCAGCAGGTCGCGTCCCGGTTGCGTGGACACCGCCAGCGACGTCAGGATGAAGGCCAGCGTGATGCCGGCCAGGTAGCCTTGCACCAGCACGCCCAGCGACAAGCCCGCGCGCTGGACCAGCTCGCCGCTGGCCAGGCCGTCGAAAAATGCCTGCGCGGTCTGCAGGAAGCCGGGCAGCAGCAGGTCGTTGTCCTGGTAGCGCGCCAGCGCTTCCCACAGCACCGCCAGCACGATCAGGATAAGGCTCTTGCGCAGCCAGCCTTGCGACCACAGCCGCGCGCCCAGCGACACGCGCCGGTCCGGTTCGATGTCGGTAAGCGGTTCGAGCTCGACCAGGTATTCAGGACGCAGCGCGCCGATGTCGGGTGAAGTCGCCATGGTGTTCGTCTATTCCTTCAGGCCCTGTCAGGCCGCTGCGCGGGCCAGCACCTGCGCCTGCGCGGCATGCGGCACCGCCGGCTCGTCGAAGAGCAGGTCGTGGATGCGGCGCGACGCCGCCTGGAACGCGGGCGATCCCGCGCTGTGCAGGCCGAAGGCATGCGCGTCCAGCTCGGCGCGCACCCGTCCAGGATGCGGCGACAGCAGCAGCACGCGATTGCCCACCACCAGCGCCTCGTCGATGGAGTGGGTCACGAACAGCAGCGTGAACGGCGCGTCTTCCCACAAGGCCAGCAGCTCTTCCTGCATGCGCCGGCGCGTCAGCGCATCCAGCGCCGCGAAGGGTTCGTCCATCAGCAGGATGCGCGGCTGCATGGCCAGCGCGCGCGCAATCGCCACACGCTGCTTCATGCCGCCCGACAGCGTGTGCGGATAGGCTTGCACGAAGGCCGACAGTCCCACCTTGTCCAGATAATGGCGCGCACGTGCCTCGGCTTCCTTGCGCGACAGCTTGCGCGCCACCTGCAGCGGAAACGCCACGTTCTGCAGCACGGTCTTCCACGGCGGCAACTGGTCGAACTCCTGGAAGACGACGATGCGGTCCGGGCCCGGCTCGCGCACGGGCTTGCCATCCAGTTCGATGCTGCCTTCGCGCACCGGCACGAAACCCGCCACCGCCTTCAGCAGCGACGACTTGCCGCAACCCGACGGCCCCAACAGGATGTAGCGGTCCGAAGGCAGCACGTCGAAGCTCACGCGATGCGTGGCGCGCACCACGCGCTCGCGGCTGCGGTATTCCAGCGTAGCGCCGCGCACCCGCAACAGGGGGTCCGGCAGCGACGGGACAACAGCGCTCAGTTCGCGCGTGGCGTCTCGCGTCATCGTTCAGCTCCCTTGCGCGGTCAGCGCGTCGTCGAAGAAGTAGTCACGCCAGGATGCCGGCTTGTTCTTGATGGCGCCCACCTCGTGCATGAATTCCGCAAGCGCATAGGTATTCTGCGGCGCGACCTTGAACTGGATCTCGGGGTTCTTGATGATCTTGATGAGGAAGTCGCGGTCGATCTTCGCACCCGTCACGCGCAGGTAGATATCGGCGGCCTCTTCCGGCTTGGCCGTGATGAAGGCGGCGGCTTCGGCCAGCGCGTCCTGGAAGGCCTTGTAGGTCTTGGGGTTCTCCTTGCGGAACTTCTCCGTCGCGAAGAGCACGGTGGCCGAGCTGGGTCCGCCCAGCACCTCGTAGGAATTCAGCACGATGCGCGCATTGGGATTGCCCGCCAGCTCCTGCTCCTGGAAGGGCGGATTGCCGAAGTGTCCCGTGATCTCGGTGCCGCCGGAAATGATGGCCGCCGCCGCATCCGGGTGCGGCACCGCCAGCGAGATCGCATCGAGCTTGTTGTACTGCTCCTTGCCCCACAGCTTGGCAGAGGCCAATTGCAGCACGCGCGACTGCACCGACACGCCCACCGCCGGCACCGCGATGCGGTCCTTGTCGGTGAAGTCGGCGATCGTCTTCACGTTCGGGTTGTTCGAGACCAGGTAATAGGGGAAGTTGCCCAGCGAGGCCACGCCCTTCACGTTCTGGCGGCCATGCGTGCGGTCCCAGATCGTCAGCAGCGGGCCGACGCCCGCGCCGGCGATATCGATGGACCCCGACAGCAGCGCATCGTTCACTGCCGAGCCGCCCGACAGCTTGCGCCACTCCACGGCGATGTCCACGCCGGCGGTCTTGCCGTGCTTCTCGATCAGTTGCTGGTCGCGCGCCACGTTCAGCAGCAGGTACACGATGCCGAATTGCTCGGCGATGCGCAGCTGGCCTTCGGCGTGCGCGGCAGGCGCGGCGGCGACGCCGAGCGAGGCGGCCACCACGGCGGCGCCCACGCGGGTGGACAGGCGGGAAAGGAATGCGGGAATCTTCATCGGGATGCTCGTTTGCGCTCAGGCGTCAGGGGCGGCGGGCCGGGTCTTTTTCGAAGGTTTTTTCGCTGGGGGAAGGATGGCTTCAGAACGGCGCGTCGCCCTCGATCGTCGTGCGGTACAGCTTGCGGCGCAGGTGATCCGGCGTGCCGCCTGCCAGGTGCATCAGCGAACGGTTGTCCCAGAACACCAGGTCATGCGGCTGCCAGCGATGGCGGTAGACGTATTGCGGCTGCACGCTGTGCGCGAAGATCTCGTCCAGCAACGCGCGGCTTTCGTCGGCGGGAATGCCTTCGATATGCGTCGTGAAATGCTCGCTCACGAAAAGCGCCTTGCGGCCCGTCTCCGGATGCGTGCGCACGATCGGATGGCTCACTTCCTGCACCTGCGCCAGCTGCTGCGCGCTGAGCGTCGGACGCCACGTGGCGTCCTTCTGCATCTGTCCATACTTGGCCAGATAGGTGTGCACCGCGCGGCGGCCCTCCACCGCCTGGCGCAGCCGCGCGGGCAGGTCGTCCCAGGCTCGGTGCATGTCCGCGAACAAGGTATCGCCGCCTTCCGCCGGCAGCTCCTGCGCATGCAGCAGGGACCCCAGCGCGGGCAGCTCCTTGTAGGAAATGTCCGAATGCCAATACTTGCCCGCATCGCCCAGCCCGATGGGTTTGCCGTCCTCGACCACGTTGGACACGATCAGGATTTCCGGGTGGCCGGCCAGGTGGAACTGGTGCAGCACGTGGATCATCAGCTTGCCGAAGCGGCGGCTGAAGGCAATGTGGTCGGCAGGCGTGATGTCCTGCCCGCGGAACACCACCACGTGGTGATCCAGGTGCGCGCGATGGATGCGCGCGAAGTCGGTGTCGTTCAGCGCCTGGCCCAGGTCCAGGCCGATGATCTCGGCGCCCAGTCCGCCTTCCAGCGGACGGACCTCGAAAGACTGCGGCGGCGCGGCGCGCGGCGACAAGGATGCATCGAAAGCGGTGGCAAGGGACATGGCGGGCTCCGGAAGGGACAGGCACTGCTACGGGCGGTCTGCGCCGACGGCGCGTCCACCCTGGGTGTTGGGTCTGCTTCATTATTCAGAACCCGCCCCGCCCGCGTAAAAGACTATCTGGGCGTTTGGACATAACGCCGCCGCATAACAAGACCTTGTCCACCGGGTGCGCAGTTATATTTACGGCTGTCTCCGCCCCCTCTTCCTTCACCGCATGGCCGCTTCCGACCTCGACCCCATCGCCGCCATCGCCACCGCCCCCGGACGCGGCGGCATCGGCGTCGTCCGCATTTCCGGCCGCGGCCTGCGCGCCTTGGCGCACACCTTGCTGGGACGCGATCCCGCGACGCGCCACGCGCACTTCCTGCCCTTCAACGACGCACAAGGCGCCGCCATCGACGAAGGCATCGCGATCTTCTTCGACGCGCCGCGTTCCTACACCGGCGAGGACGTGCTGGAACTGCAAGGCCATGGCGGACCCGCCGTGCTGCGCCGGCTGCTGGCGCGCTGCCTGGAAGCCGGCCGCGAACAGGGCCTGCGCCTGGCGGAACCCGGCGAATTCACGCGCCGCGCCTTCCTGAACGAACGCCTGGACCTGGCCCAGGCCGAGGCAGTGGCCGACCTCATCGAGGCCTCGTCGGAAGCCGCCGCGCGCGGCGCCATCGCGTCGCTGTCGGGCAAGTTCTCGGGCGAGATCAACGCGCTGGCCGAGCGCATCATCCAGCTGCGCCTGCTGGTGGAAGCCACGCTGGATTTCCCCGAAGAGGAAATCGACTTCCTGGAGAAATACCAGGCGCGCGGCACGCTGGCCGGCATCACCGCCACGCTGGACACGCTGCTGGCCCAGACGCGCCAGGGCGCCATCCTGCGCGAGGGCCTGCACGTCGTGCTGGCCGGGCGCCCGAACGTCGGCAAGTCCAGCCTGCTCAACGCGCTGGCGGGCGAAGACGTCGCCATCGTCACCGACATCGCCGGCACCACGCGCGACAAGGTCGTGCAGCAGATCCACCTGGACGGCGTGCCGCTGCACATCGTCGACACGGCGGGCCTGCGCGAGACCGCCGACACCGTGGAAAGGCTGGGCATCTCGCGCAGTTGGGCGGAGATCGAAAAAGCCGACGTCATCCTGCACCTGCGCGATGCGCGCGAGCCCGACGTGGCGCTGGATGCGGAGATTGCTGCAAGACGCCATCCGCGCACGCCGGTGCTGGCCGTGTTGAACAAGGCGGACCTGCTGGCCGAATGGCCGCAAGACCTGCCGCAGGACACGCTGGCGGTCTCTGCGCGCAACGGCCAGGGCCTGGACGCCCTGCGCACGACGCTGCTCGGCCTGGCGGGCTGGACGCCCGGCGGCGAATCACCGTGGCTGGCGCGCGCCCGTCATGTGCGCGCGCTGGAACTGGCGCGCGAGCACCTGACGGTGGCCGAGCAGCACGCGGCGCAGGACGACCGGGTGCTGGACCTGTTCGCGGAGGAATTGCGGCTGGCGCACGAGGCGCTGGGCGAAATCACCGGGCAGTTCTCCAGCGATGACATGCTGGGACGGATTTTTTCGAGTTTCTGCATCGGGAAGTGATCCAGGCGCCGCCTGCGTGCCGCACGCCTGGCATCAATCCACCGTCGCGCCCGATTTCGCCACCACTTCCTTCCACACCTGAAGCTCGGCCTCCTGGCGCACGGCCAGTTCCTTCGGGCCTTCCTCCAGCACCTGCATGCCCATCTTGTCGAAGCTCTCGCGCAGGCGCGGGTGCTTCATGGCCTGGGCGATCGCATCCGACAGGCGCGTGATCACCGCGGCGGGCGTGCCCTTGGGCGCATACACCGCCACCCACATGTCGCTCTCGAAGCCCTTCACCTGTTCGCCGATCGCGGGCACGTCAGGCAGCACCGCATTGCGCTGCGCGCTGGCGATACCCAGGGCGCGCAGCTTGCCCGCGCGGATGTTCTCCAGCAGCGAGGGCAGCGTGCCGAACAGGATGGGCACCTGGTTGCCCAGCACGTCGGTCATGGCGGGCGCCACGCCACGATACGGCACGTGCTCCAGCGAGCCGCCAGACTGCTGCGCCAGCATCTCCGGCAGCAGGTGGTTCAGCGTGCCGTTGCCGGCCGAGGCGTACTGGAACTGACCCGGTTTCTCCTTCATCAGCGCAAGGAACTGCGCCAGGTCCTTGGCGGGAAAGGACGGATTCACCGTCAGCACGAAAGGCACGCTGCCCACCGCCGCCACCGGTTCGAAATCCTTGATGGGATCGAAGCCCGGGTTCTTGTACAGCCAGGGCACGATGAGCTGGTTGCTGTTGGCCGTGACCAGCAGCGTGTAGCCGTCGGCCTTCTCGCGCATGGCGCTTTGCGTGCCGATGACGCCGCCCGCGCCGGGCTTGTTGCTGACCACCAGCGGCTGGCCCAGCACCGGGCTCAGGGCCTCGGCCAGCGCGCGCGCCACCACGTCCACGCCGCCGCCGGCGGCGGTGGGCGTGACCAGCGTAATGGGCCGCGTCGGGAAGTCCGCCTGCGCGGCGGCGGTGCCCGTGGCGCCCAGCAGCATGGCCGCGGCCGTGGCGGCCAGCCAGCGTGCCGGCCTGGCGAAGGTGAGAGTTTTCCCCATGATTATTTTTCCTCGTTGGACAGAACGTGATGAAGGCGCTCGCCCCAGGCGAGCAGTGTGAAGTCGTTTTCCCAATCCGCCACCAGTTGCACGCCCAGGGGCAGGCCCGTGGCGTCCTTGCCCAATGGCAGATGCAGGCAGGGCCAGCCCAGCACCGACCAGGGTTTGGCGAAGGCGGGCGACCCGGTATGCGCGATGCCCTCGGGCGCCGCGCCCGGCACGCTGGGCGTCAGCACCAGGTCGGCATCGCCGACAAGCGCGGACCAGGCCGCGCGCAGGCGGCGCTGCACGGCCAGCGCGGCGCGGTACTGCGCGCCATCGATGGCCAGGCCGTGCGTGACGGCCTCTCGCAGCACGGCGCTGACACCGTCGGGCGCGCGCCTGGCCACTGGCGCCAGGTTGCGGGCGAATTCGTAATGCATCAGCACGTCGTGCGCGGCCATCAGTTCGCGCAGCGCAGCCTGCGGCACGCGTGTCTCGCAGCGGGCGCCCAGGGCGCGCAGGCGGTCGGCCGCGCGCGCCAGCGTGGCCGCGCCGTCTGCACTCAAGGTTGCAGCGGGACTCCAGTCCACCACCGCCACGCGCAGGCCGGGCAGCGCCGGCAAGGGCGCAGCGCCATGCGCAACGGCCGGCAGCAGCACCTTGCCCACCTGCGTGGCCGTTGCCACCGAGTCCGCATGCCAGCCGATCACGTCCAGCGAATCGCAGGTCAACGCAAGTCCCGCGCGCGAGACCAGGCCGAAAGTGGGCTTGAAGCCGACCACGCCGCAATACGCGGCGGGCCGCACGATGGAGCCGCCCGTCTGGGTGCTGAGCGCGAAAGACACCATGCCCGCCGCCACCGCCGCGGCGGAACCGCTGGATGAGCCGCCCGGCGTGTGCGCCGGTGCGTGCGGGTTGCAGGTCGGGCCGGGCGTGCGGAAGGCGTATTCGGCCGTCACCGTCTTGCCCACCGGCACCGCGCCCGCCGCCCGCAAGGCCGACACGCAGGCGGCATCGAAGGCGCGGGGGCCGGCATCGGATGCCTGGGCGCCGCAACGCGTGGGCATGCCGGCCACGTCGATCACGTCCTTCACGCCGAAAGGCAGGCCCGAGACGGTACCGGCCACGCGTGCAGGCCAGGCCTGCGGCCAGTCCGTCTCGGCCAGGTGCGCCCAGGCCCGCAGTTGCGGCTCGCGCTCGGCGATACGCGACAGGCGGTCAGGGCGGGAAGAGACGGGGGGCTGCGGCATGCGGGTTCCTGTGAACGATTCCCCGCATGGTAAAAATCGGACTGTTAGCAGTCCAATACTGAATTTCGCCAGGATTATGAGCGTTTCAGAATTAATGCGCCTGGACGGCAAGCTGCTCGTGACCTTCTGCGTGGTCGCGCAGGAGCTGCATTTCGGCCGTGCCGCGCAACGGCTGTGCATCAGCCAGCCGCCGCTCAGCCAGCAGATCAAGCGCCTGGAACAACTGGTGGGCACGCCGCTCTTCGAGCGCACCACGCGCTCTGTGTCGCTGACCCCCGCCGGCGCCGTGATGTTCCATCGCGCCAGCCAGCTTTGCGCAGACATGCAGGAAATGCTGCAGCTCACCCGGCAATCCGCGCAAGGCCTGCACGGCAGCCTGCGCGTCGGGCTCGCGCCCAGCGCGGGCTATTCGCCCGTGGTGCAGGCGCTGCAGGCCTACCGGCGCCAACATCCGCAGATCGCGCTGTCGCTGCACGAGATGAATTCCGTCCACATGCCGGCGGCGCTGCGCGCACGCGAACTGGACGCAGCCATCATGCGGCCCTTCGCCGCGCACGCCGACATCGACACGCAGTGCGTGCATCGCGAAGCGCTGGGGCTCGTTGCCTGCCATGACGACCTGGTGGGCGGCGCAAGGATCAGCCTGGCGCAGGTCGCGCAATCGCCGCTCATCGGCTACGAGGCCGACCACTCGCCCTATTTCCGGCAGTTGCTGGACGACCTCTTCCAGCAGGCCGGCCTGGCGCCGCGCATCGTGCAGGAGAGCCGCCTGCCCACCATCCTGACGCTGGTGGAAGCGGGCGTGGGCCGCGCCATCGTGCCGTGGTCGCTGGCGCGCCTGCATGCAGACACGCTCAAGTTCATCCCCGTCGACGAACTGGCGCCGCGTCCGGCCAGCCTCGTCATGGCGACCCTGCGCGGCAACGCCAACCCCGCGCTGGCCAACTTCGTCGCCACGCTGCTGGCGCACCCCGGCACGCAAGCGCAGGAGTGACGCGCACCGTCGTGGGGTAACGGGCTTGCTCGCCCTAACGGCCTCCCAGCAGCGTCTTCCCGGCCCCCACCGGAAACCGCCCCGCGTTCACGCGCATCTTCTCCTGCGCCGCCTGTACCGGGTCGATGCCCAGTTCGCTGGACAGCTGCACCAGGTACAGCAGCACGTCGGCGATCTCGGCGCCCACCTCCTTGCGCTGTTCGGCGGACACATGCCGGCTCTCGGCCTCCGTCATCCACTGGAAATGCTCCAGCAACTCGCCCGCCTCCACCGTCAGCGCGGCGGCCAGGTTCTTCGGTGAATGGAAAGGCTTCCAGTCGCGCTCGCGCGCGAACTGGTCCAGGGCAAGGGCAAGGTCTTTCAGGGAGTCGGCCATCTTGGTTTCCTGCGTGATTCCAGGCCCAAGCATACCGGCACCACGGCGGGCGATCTCAGTCCTGCACCGCCACGGCGCCCGTCATCTGTTCGCGCGCCCGGTCCACGTCGCGCATGGGCGGCATGCCGTACAGACGGCTGTACTCGCGGCTGAACTGCGAAGGGCTCTGGTAGCCGACACGGTATCCGGCACTGCCCACGTCCAGCCGCTCGATGAGCATCAGGCGGCGCGCCTCGTGCAGCCGCAGGCGCTTCTGGTATTGCATCGGCGTCATGGCCGTCACCGCGCTGAAATGATGATGCAGCGACGACACGCTCATGCCCACGTGCGCGGCCAGCGCTTCGATGCGCAGGGCATCGGTGTAGTGCTCGCGCAGCCAGGCGATGGCGCGCGCGATCTTGTTGCTGGGGCTGTCGGTGGCGGCAATGCGCAGCAAGGTCGCGCCGCAAGGTCCACTCAGCAGCCGGTACAGGATCTCCTGCTCGATCAGCGGCGCCATGGCGGGAATATCCGCCTGCCGGTCCAGCAGCCGCAACAGCCGCAAGGTGGCGTCCAGCAATTCCGTAGGCGCCTGATTCAACTGGATGCCCAGCGGCGTATCCGCGGCGGGCAGGGAGGGCGCTTCCATGCGGGCCAGCACTTCCTGCAGGCACGGCCCCTCGATTGCCAGGCCCAGGCCCAGCAAAGGCTTCTCCGGTGACGCCAACGTGATGCAGGACACCACCGGCAGGTCCAGCGACACCACCAGGAAATCTCCCACGCCATATTCGATCACCGTCTCGCCCAGCATCAGCCGCTTGGCACCTTGGGTCACCAGCACGAAGCAGGGCTGCTGCTTCGTGTGCAAGGCTTGCGAAGGCCGGCTGCGGCTGCTGACGAAAAGGCGCGGGATCGCCGTGCCGCCGTCGCCGTCTTCGCTGGCGTATCGGGCAATGATCCCGTTGATCTCGCGGTAATAATCCGCTGGCTGCATGAAAGAAAACTCCCGTAAGGGCAGACGCTTGGATGGCTGCCATCCTGCCTGATCCCCCGAGGGCGGAACAGGGCCCTGCCAGAGGATTGCAGGATCGTGCATGAAACGCGGAGGATCAGGATAACGCTGCGAGGCGCACGCGCGACACACTGGCGCCATTCCTCGATCCGGAGACCGACATGCAGAGAATGCTCCCCCGCAGCGTGCTGGTGACCGGCGCCTCCCACAAGGCGGGTGCCAGCGCCGCCAGGGCGCTGGCCGCCCAGGGCGCGGCTGTCGTCTTGAGCGATGCGCCCGGCCATCCCCGCGTGGCGCGCACGGTGGCCGCCATCCGGCGCGCGGGCGGCCTGGCCATTTCCGTGCCTGCCGACCTGTGCCAGGCCGATCAGGTGCAGGCGCTGTTCGACGTGGCGGAAGCTGCCTTCGGCACGCCCGAACTCATCGTCCACCACGCCGGCCCCTGCGTGCGCGACGCCGCCGACCCACGGGGCGCCGCACAGATCACCGGCACGCTGCTGGTCGTCCAGGAGAGCGCCCGCCGCCTGGGGCCCGACGGCGGCACCATCCTCAACCTGGATGGCGGCTGGACACGCGACAGCGGGTCGCCCATGCAGACGCTGGTCCAGGGCTACGCCCCGGCGCTGGCGCAGCGCAATATCCACATCCGGTCGGTGCGCGCCCACGGTTGGCGCGCCTTGCGCTACAGTCCCGTTATAGATACTTTCATCCATAACACCGCCCACCCATGGCCAGACCCCGCCAATTCGACGCCGACACCGTGCTGGATGCCGCCAAGCACTTGTTCTGGGACAAGGGCTTCGAAGCCACCTCCACGGAAGACCTCTGCCAGGCCATGGGCCTGAGCCGGCAGAGTTTCTACAACGCCTTCGGCGGCAAGCGCGAAGTCTTCCTGGCCGCCCTGGAACGCTACGCGGCCGAACGCACCGACGCGCAGATCGCCTTGCTCAGTGACGCCCCCGCCCCGCTGCAAGGCCTGCGCGAGCTCCTGCAGGCCGTTGCCGCCCACGCGCCCGACCGCCGCAAGCTGGGCTGCATGAGCGTTGCCACGGCCAGCGCCTTCGGCGACGAAGACGCCGACGTATCGGCCATCCTGCGCCACCACGGACTGCGCCTGCAGAAAGCCATGCAGGCATCGCTGTCGCGCGCGCGCGACCAAGGCCAGCTGCAGGGCGACATCGACCTGCCGCTGGCCGCCCAGTTCCTGCGCACATCGCAGCACGGCATCAGCCTGGCCGCCCGCACCGGCGCCACGCCCGCGCAACTGCGCGGCATGGCCGAACTCGCGCTACGCGCGGTCGGCGCCGCCTGACCTTTCCTTCCGGTTTGTCCCCGCCGCGCAACGGATCATCCTGCCCCTATCCAGTTATAGACAATAGTGTCTAAAATAAGAGCCTTACTCAACAGGCTTCACGGAGGCCGATCATGACCCGCAAGACACCACTGGAACGCACCCGCAACATCGGCATTTCCGCTCATATCGATGCGGGCAAGACCACCACGACCGAGCGGATCCTGTTCTACACCGGTGTCAACCACAAGCTGGGCGAGGTGCATGAAGGCGCGGCCACCATGGACTGGATGGCCCAGGAACAGGAGCGCGGCATCACCATCACGTCGGCGGCCACCACCGCCTTCTGGCGCGGCATGGCGGGCGACTATCCGGAACACCGCATCAATATCATCGACACCCCGGGTCACGTGGACTTCACCGTCGAGGTGGAACGCTCCATGCGCGTGCTCGACGGCGCCGTCATGGTCTATGACGCCGTGGGCGGCGTGCAGCCGCAATCCGAGACAGTCTGGCGCCAGGCCAACAAATACGGCGTGCCGCGCATTGCCTTCGTCAACAAGATGGACCGCGTGGGCGCGGACTTCTTCCGCGTGCAGCGCCAGATCGGCGAGCGGCTGAAGGGCGACGCCGTGCCCATCCAGATCCCCGTGGGCGCCGAGGCCGGCTTCCAGGGCGTGGTCGACCTCGTCAAGATGAAAGCCATCATCTGGGACGAAGCCAGCCAGGGTGTGCGTTTCTCCTATGCGGACATCCCGGCCGACCTGCGCGAGACCGCGCAGGCCTGGCACGAACGCCTGGTGGAAAAGGCCGCGGAAGCCGACGATGCGCTGCTGGAGAAATACCTGTCCGGTACGCCGCTGGCGGAGGCCGAGATCAAGCGCGGCCTGCGCCAGCGCACCATCGCGGGCCAGATCGTGCCCATGCTGAGCGGCTCGGCCTTCAAGAACAAGGGCGTGCAGGCCATGCTGGATGCGGTGATCGACTATCTGCCCTCGCCGGCCGACGTGCCCGCCGTGCGAGGCCACGATGAACGCGACAACGAGGTCGCGCGCGCCGCCCAGGACGACGCGCCCTTCTCCGCGCTTGCCTTCAAGATCATGACCGACCCCTTCGTCGGCCAGCTGGCCTTCGTGCGCGTGTATTCAGGCATCCTGAAGTCGGGCGACACCGTGTACAACCCGCTCAAGGGGCGCAAGGAGCGCATCGGCCGGCTGCTGCAGATGCACGCCAACACGCGCCAGGAGATCGACGAGGTGCGCGCGGGCGACATCGCGGCCGTGGTGGGCCTGAAGGACATCACCACCGGCGAGACCTTGAGCGATCCCGCGCATCCCATCGTGCTCGAGCGCATGCGCTTTCCCGAGCCCGTGATCTCGCAGGCGGTGGAGCCGCGCACCCAGGCCGACCAGGAGAAGATGGGCCTGGCCTTGAATCGTCTTGCGCAGGAGGATCCTTCCTTCCGCGTGCACACCGACGAGGAATCGGGCCAGACCATCATCTCGGGCATGGGCGAGCTGCACCTGGAGATCCTGGTGGACCGCATGAAGCGGGAGTTCAACGTGGAGGCCAATGTGGGCAAGCCGCAGGTGGCCTATCGCGAAACCGTGAGACGCCCGGCGGAAGACGTCGAGGGCAAGTTCGTCAAGCAGTCGGGCGGACGCGGCCAATACGGCCACGTGGTCATCAGGCTGGAACCGCAAGCGGCGGGCGCGGGCTATGCCTTCGTCGACGCCATCAAGGGCGGCGTGGTGCCGCGCGAGTTCATCCCGGCTGTCGACAAGGGCATCCAGGACACGCTGGGCAGCGGCGTGCTGGCGGGCTATCCGGTGGTGGACGTGAAAGTGACGCTCACCTTCGGCTCCTACCATGACGTGGACTCGAACGAGAACGCGTTCCGCATGGCCGGATCGCTGGCCTTCAAGGAAGCGATGCGCCGCGCGGACCCCGTGCTGCTCGAGCCCGTGATGCAGGTCGAGGTGGAAACGCCCGAGGACTTCACCGGCAACGTGATGGGCGACCTGTCCTCGCGCCGCGGCATCGTGCAGGGCATGGACGACGCGCCGGGCGGCGGCAAGGCCATCCGGGCCGAGGTGCCGCTGGCCGAGATGTTCGGCTATGCCACGTCGCTGCGTTCGCTGACACAGGGACGCGCGACGTACACGATGGCGTTCAAGCACTATGCGCAGGCGCCGCGCACTGTGTCCGAGCTGGTCATCGCGTCGCGCAAGTGAGCCCCACCGCGGCGGGACGCGTGTCCCGCCGCGGTGCGCCTCAGCCCAGCCCCGGCTGCCGCCGGAACGCCAGCATGCGCGCGGTGGAGCGCTGGCACAGTTCGCCATGCTGGTTGAAGGTGTCGCTCTGCACCGTGACGATGCCGCGGTCCGGCCGCGACCGCGACGGCACGACCGACAGGATGGTGCTTTCCACGTGCAGCACGTCGCCCGGACGCGTGGCGCGTGGCCACGTGACCTCGGTGCCCGCGCCGATCAGGCCGCCGGCCAGCTTCACGCTTTGCACCACCAGGCGCATGGTGATGGCCGCCGTGTGCCAGCCGCTGGCGGCCAGGCCCTGGAAGAAGGTGTCGCGCGCGGCCGCTTCGTCGGTGTGGAAAGGCTGCGGATCGTACTGGCTGGCGAACACGCGGATCTGCTCGGCATCCAGCGCATGTTCACCGCTGCGGAACACCTGTCCGACCTGCAGGTCTTCAAGGTAAAGGGGTTGTTCTTGTTGTGCCAACGTGCTGCTCCTCCAATGACGGCTTGCGGGCATAGCTTACCCCTGCCGCCCCCGGGGGCGGTGACCCGTCCCTTTTGCCGCCGGGCCGTCCCAAGACAAAAGACGGCCCCCTTGGGGGGCAGCAAGCCGAAGGCGCGGCGTGGGGGTCCCTTTTGCCGCCGGGCCGCCCCAAGGCAAAAGACGGCCCCCTCGGGGGGCAGCAAGCCGAAGGCGCGGCGTGGGGGGTCCCTTCCGTCATATCGCGTCACGCCGCCGTCATGGCCCGCCCCCCGCCCAGGGAGTACAGTCATGGGGTGCACGTGGCGTCGCCGCTTCGTCCTTTCCCTTTTCCGTTCAACCCAAGGATCGCTACATGACTGTTTCCTACCCCGACACGCAGTTGCTCATCGGTGGAGAATGGGTCGATGCCGCCAGCGGCAAGACCCTGGACGTGATCAACCCGGCCACGGGCCGCGCCATCGGCAAGGTCGCCCACGCCAGCACCGCCGACCTGGATCGCGCGCTGGCCGCCGCGCAAAAGGGTTTCGAGGCCTGGCGCGACATCCCCGCGCACGAGCGCGCCGCCACCATGCGCCGCGCTGCCGCGCTGGTGCGCGAACGCGCCGACGAGATCGCGCCGCTGCTCACGCAGGAACAAGGCAAGCCGCTGACCGAAGCCCGCATGGAAACGCTGGCCGCCGCCGACATCATCGAATGGTTCGCCGACGAAGGCCGCCGCGTCTATGGCCGCATCGTGCCCTCGCGCAACCTCGACGCGCAGCAACTGGTGCTGAAGGAGCCCGTGGGCCCCGTCGCCGCGTTCACCCCCTGGAACTTCCCCATCAACCAGGTCGTGCGCAAGCTGGGCGCGGCACTGGCCGCGGGCTGCTCGTTCCTGGTGAAGGCGCCCGAAGAAACCCCTGCCTCGCCTGCCGCGCTGATCCGCGCCTTCGTGGACGCGGGGGTGCCCGCGGGCGTCGTGGGCCTGGTGTTCGGCGATCCCGCCGAGATCTCCAGCTACCTCATTCCGCACCCCGTGATCCGCAAGATCACCTTCACCGGCTCGACGCCCGTGGGCAAGCAATTGGCCTCGCTGGCCGGCAAGCACATGAAGCGCGTGACGATGGAGCTGGGCGGCCACGCCCCCGTCATCGTGGCCGAGGACGCCGACCTGGCGCTGGCCGCCAAGGCCACCGGCGGCGCGAAGTTCCGCAACGCCGGCCAGGTCTGCATCTCGCCCACGCGCTTCCTGGTCCACAACAGCGTGCGCGAAGCCTTCACGCAGGCGCTGGTCGCGCACGCGCAAGGCCTGAAGCTGGGCGATGGCCTGCAGGACGGCACCACGCTGGGCCCGCTGGCCAACACGCGCCGCGTGGAAGCCATCACGAAGCTGGTGCAGGACGCGCAGAAGAAGGGCGCCAAGCTTGCCACCGGCGGCGAGGCCGTCCAGCGCGACGGCAACTTCTTCGCCCCCACGGTGCTGTCCGACGTGCCGGTGGAGGCGTCGATCTTCAACGAAGAGCCTTTCGGTCCGGTCGCCGCCATCCGTGGCTTCGACAAACTGGAAGACGCCATCGCCGAAGCCAACCGCCTGCCTTTCGGCCTGGCCGGCTACGCCTACACCAACTCCATCAAGAACGTGCACCTGCTCAGCCGCCGCATCGAAGTGGGCATGCTGTGGGTGAACCAGCCCGCCGCCCCCACGCCCGAGCTGCCTTTCGGCGGCGTGAAGGATTCGGGCTACGGTTCGGAAGGCGGTCCGGAAGCGGTCGAGGCCTACCTCAACATCAAGACCGTTTCGGTCATGGCGGTCTGATCCGCGCCTGATGTGGGAAGGCCGGGCAACCGGCAAGCAAAACGGGACGCCAGTGGCGTCCCGTTTTTACTTGCCCGATCGATGCCGGGCGTCAGGGCGCTTGCACGCCATAACGTTCGCGATACGCGGAGACCTTGGCATAGTGCTCTCCAATGCCGGCGCCGCCTTGGGCGCGCAGGTAGTCCAGCAGGTCCGACAGCGTGGCGATGGACACCACGCTCAGGCCCAGCGTGTCGCGCACGAACTGCACGGCCGAGTGCGGCGTGTCCACGCCGTTTTCGTGCGCCCGCTCCTGGCGGTCCAGCGCGATCACCACGCCGCAAGGCGTGGCGCCCGCGGCGCGGATCAGGGCGATGGATTCGCGCACCGAGGTGCCGGCCGAGATCACGTCATCGATGATCAGCACGCGTCCCGCCACGGGAGCGCCCACCAGCGTGCCACCCTCGCCGTGATCCTTGGCTTCCTTGCGGTTGTAGGCATACGGTTTGTTGTGGCCCAGGCGTGCCAGCTCGATGGAGACGGCGGCGGCCAGTGCGATGCCCTTGTAGGCGGGCCCGAACAGCATGTCGAACTGCAGGCCGCTGTCGATCAGGCGGCGCGCATAGAACTCGGCCAGGCGGCCCAGCGTGGCGCCGTCGTTGAACAGGCCGGCATTGAAGAAATACGGAGACAGGCGCCCGGCCTTGGTCTTGAATTCGCCGAACTTGAGCACGCCCGTGTCGAGCGAAAGCTGGAAGAAGGATTGGGCGAGGGTATCTGGCGTGGCAGGCGTCGTCATGCTGGTGAAGGGTGCGGGCTGAAAGTGGGAATAACGGGCCGGCGGATGCGGGTCGAGCACGCATTGCGGACGGGCGGCTCGTCCCATGCCGGCGTCCGGCTCGTCCCATGCCGGCGTCCGGCACGCCCCATGCGACAAGCGCGGCATTTTAACACCCGCGTCTTGCGGCTTCATCACGCGTCCGCGCCAGGCACCCGCCCCAAGGTGCGCGTTCAGAATTCCAGAGGCACAATGCAAGCACAACAAGAATTCCAAGCGGAGACTGACACATGCCCAAGTTCGTCGACCCCTCGCCGCCCGGCCATTGCATTTTCTGCCGCCTGGTGGCGGGTGAGATTCCTGCCGCGCGCGTCGCCGAGGATGCGCTCACCATCGCCTTCATGGACCTGGGCCAGGTCAATCCCGGCCACGTGCTGGTGGCCACGCGCCGGCACGCGGAGAACCTTTACGACGTCACGCCCGCGGAAGCAGGGGCGGCGCTGAAGATGGCGCAACGCGTGGCGCTTGCCGTGCGCGACGCCTTCGCGCCGCCGGGCTTGACGATCCTGCAGGCCAACGGCCGCGAAGGCGACCAGACGGTCATGCATTTCCACTTGCACGTGGTGCCGCGCCATGCGGACGACGGCATCGCCCTGTCGTGGCCGCGCAAGGAGCCGCCTGCGGATGTCCTGCAGGATTACGCGGCCCGGCTGCGGGCAACGCTGCCCGCGGGCTGAACCAGGGCATCAGGCGCCAACGCGCAGAACGTTCACCAGCAGCGCGGTTTCATAAAGGCCCAGGCCGAACACGGTGTGGCCCAGGATGTTCAGCACGCGTGCCTTGGCGGGGTTCGGCGTGCGCGAGGCCGCCACGCCCAGGCCCAATGCCGGCTGCAGGATGAACCAGCCGCAAGCGATCGTGATCCAGCCCACCGCCAATGCCGGGCCCAGCGTGGGCAGGCGCGCCCATGCCACGCCCCAGACCAGCAACAGCGCCGCCGCGAACACGATGCCCGTGACGTAATGCATGAGCCAGCCGATGGCAAGTTCGCCTTCCACGCGGGGAGACTTGCCGATGCCCTCGCGGTGCATGACACGTCCGCGCGGCAGATGCGCGAACCAGCGGCCCGTCATCGCCCAGTTCGGCAGGGGAATGCCCACGGCGACCTTCAGCAGCCACGACCAGAGGTCGAACAAGGCAGTGGCGCCGATGCCGATCAGCACCGCATACAACAGGAACTCGGCGAACATGGGGTCTCGGTCTCCATCCGGGTTGGCCATGTCTGTGGCATGGCTTGCCGTCGATAGTACGCGAGACCCCTGCCTGCGCTCCAGGCTCAGTCGGCGACCGTCACGAACACCGGGTTCGAATAGAACCACAGGTCGTTGTAGTTGCGCGCGTTGATCGCATTGAAGCGATTCGCGTTGTCGGCGAAGTCGATCTTCTCGTCGGGCAGCGGCTCGCCATCGGCGGTCTCGTTGGCCACGTCGATGCCCAGGTTCGTGCCGCGCAGGCGCAGGTACTGGCTGTGCGTCGCGGTCACGCGATAGGTGATGACGTTGTAGCCCGCTTCGTCCACGGTCCAGTCGTCCTTCGTGAAGCGCGCCAGCACCTTGGTGGAAGGATTGGTGTCCGCGTCGTACCCGGGAGTTCCGGCTTGCGCCTTGCCCGTCACGTCGCCCACGATGAGATCCACGTGGTTGACCGTGGGCTTCGTGTAGGTGGGATTGCCGCTGTCGAAGGGATACTCGTAGTTGTTGGTTTCCGGGCTGCGGAAGCGGATGGTCACTTCCACTTCCTCGTCCTTGGCGGCCACCAGCTCGCCCCCCATGTGCACCGTGCCCGCCGCGCCCTGCGCCGAGAAATCCAGGTGATCGATCAGGTCGCCGAACACGCCATAGACGCGGCCGCTGCGCAAGCCTGCCATCACCGCGGCCATGTCATCGCCGTCCTTCCAGACGTAGGTCTTGCTGTACTCGCCGGGCGCATAGCCGCTGCTGAACTGGCCCTGCGCGGTGCGGAAGTGATAGTCCGAATCGGCCACCGTCCAGATGCGGCGGCCCTCGCCCAGCAGCGCGTCCCACGTGCCGCCCAGCTTCGCGACGAGGTAGTCCGTGCCGCCATACGTGCGCGACCCGAGATTGGCGGGGATGTAGGCCTCGGCATAGCCGCCGCGGTCCGGCTCCATCTGGTTGCCGACCATGCCTTCGATGGTGAAGAACACCTCGGGCGCCAGGTCGTGCATGTCACGGATCTGGCCCGCCGTGTACTTGCCCATGTAGCGCGAGGGGTGGTTCAGCAGCATGTAGCTGTCGCCCGGATGCTTATCGCGCAGCCACCGCAGCGCAGCCAGGGAATCCTCGTGCGTCGCATAGGCTCGCGTTTCCCCGGACAGGCGCGACACCAGCGCGGGGTCGAACAGATTGGGATCACGGTTCGTGAACAGGTACTCGAATTCCGCCACTGCCCGCAGCGCCGCGGGCGACATGGGATCGTTCACGCCGATGCCGACGTTCACGTGGTCATGCGTGGGCATGTCCCATTCGAAGGAAGTGAAAATGGTCTTGTCGGCGTAACGGCCCGCTTCCTGCATCTGGCGGATGAACGGCACTTCGTGGTCGGCCATTCCTTGCGAGAACGGGATCGACGCGGGCAGGTCAGCCCCCGTGTGATCGCGGCGAGACAGGCGCAGGTGGTTCGAGATTGCCGCCCAATCCAGCTTGTAGCGGTCGAAGGCCTGGTCCAGCACGTGCTCCAGGCTCACCTGGGCGTCGTCGGACTGGTAGGTGTGGACGTGCAGGTCACCCTTGCTCCAGGCGCCCGTCACCACCGGGGGCTCCGGCTCTGGCGTGGGCGGCGTGCCGGGGTCGGTCACCGGCGGCGGGGTCTCGGCGGGCGGGGCGTCGTCGTCGCTGCTCCCGCAAGCGGCCAACAGGCTGCTCGCCAGCAGAACTGACAGGAGGGTTCGCGGCAACATGGCCAGGGAAAGGGATATTTTCATGACTAAGCGCATCCTTCAGAACTTGAGTTCTGCCTTTTCGGAAAGGTGCGCAGTATGTCGATACTGAATGACGCCGCCATGACACCCGAGCGTCACGGAAATGGAATCTCCAGCATTTCCCGGCCGACGCTACCAGCTTGGCGCATCGGTCCCCGGCGGCACCGATGCGCGCACATAGCCCGCAGGCGTCCGGGCCAGCTCGGCCGCGGGCGGCAGCGCGCGCAACGCGCCATAGCCGCAGGGGTAATCCTGCAAGCAAGCATTCACATCCGGGCGCGGGCACGCCAGGCCATCGTCCACCCTGCCCAGGCCTCGCAGCCACTGCGCGGTCTGGGCCAGGGACACCTCCACCAGCCAGCTGCCGCCTTCGGATTGCTGGCGCCACAAGGCCGCCGCCGCGCCGAACGCCATCAGGAACCCCGTCGCCTGATCCAGGATCTGCATGGGCATGGCGCGCGGCTTGCCATCGCCAGCCGCCTCGCCCTCGGCATGGTTGAAGCCCATGGCGGTCTGCAGCAGGGAATCGAATCCGCGCCGGCCGGCCCACGGGCCTTTCGTGCCGTATGCGCTCAAGGACACCATCACCAGGCCCGGACGGCGCTCGGCCAGGGCCCGGGGGGAAAATCCCTTGGCAGCCAGGCTGCCGGGCCGGTAGCCCTGTGAGAACACGTGGGCGCCATCCACCAGCGACCACAAGGCATCACGCCCCGCCGCCGTGTCCAGGTCGACCAGGGCGGATCGCTTGCCACGGCTGGTGTCGACGATGGCGCCGATGTTCGGCAACGCAGGGGAATTCACCAGCATGACATCGGCGCCATGCGAGGCCAGCGCCCGTCCGCCCATCGGGCCGGCCAGGATGCGCGTCAGATCCAGCACACGCACCCCGGACAGGGGACGCGCCGCTGCATCCAGTGCCGGCAGGGCAAGAGGCGGCGCATCGTCCAGTCGCGTGAACGTCATGACAGGCTGGGCCGCCACCGCCCGTCCCTGGGGACTGCCATCCCATTGGGCAAAGCTGCGCAATGCCGTCACGACCAATCCCTGCGCCGCCGCGGCAGTCTCGAAGTCGATGGCGCGCCAGCCGCGCAAGGCCTGCTGGACAGTGTCGCGGCTGGCATGGGCCACATCCAGTCCCAGCAGACGCAAGGCACCGTCGCGATGATGCGCGAAATTTGCATGGATACGCACATGCCCGTCCGCGGTCTCGTACAGGCCCGTGATGGGGTCCCAGTACTCCGGCTCCTTGCCGTCCAGCAGGAACCAGCCCGTGCACTCGATTGCAGCCTGCCGGGCCTGCACGGTCACCTGCTGCCGGGGCGTGCCGCGCAGATGCGCCAATTCGCAGGCTGCCAGGGCTGCAGCGGCCGTCGTGACCTGGGCCGCCAGGCCCACCGGAAAGGACGAGGGGAAGACGGGGTCCTGCCCGGGCAGTTGCGCCGGCGCGAGCCCCTCGGCCGGCAAGCGGGCAAGGCGCCACAACGTTTCCAGGGTATCGAGAGCCGCCATCGCCATCTCATCCTTCAGCACCGGTTGGCGCTTGTTCCAAAAAAACAGCCGTTGCTGGCCATTCTGCCTGCCGCCACCCGGGGCAGCAAACGCGTGGGCAAGGCGGTTTTCCCCATCAGGCCCGACCGCCCTGTGGATATCCTCCATGGAGCGGGGGTGTGCACAAGCTGTGGATCATTTGGGGACAACACAGGGCCGTCCGGCGCCGCTTCCAGACTATCCACTTTCGCGTACAGCGGCACACAGGGGTGATCAACAGCGAAAATCCTTTTCAAGCCATTGATTTCAAAAACCTATTCAGGCTTGTGCCACTTATGCACAGCCCTTATCCATTACCATCAGTTGTATATATAAAGAAATGAACAAGGAACAAGGGAAAAGAAAAAAGTCCGCCCGGACCTGGGTCTTTGGCCTGACGGCCCACCCCCTGTTCCCACCCTGTCTGCGCACAATTTGAGCGGATCAAGCTGCCATCGCCAGTCAGCGCCTGTGGATAACCTCTATGGAGCCGATGTGTGCAGAAGCTGTGCGGGCTTTCTGGACAACCCGGGGATGGCAGCTGTCCCTCAAACTTTGTTCAACTTCATCCCCCGTTCAAAACACGGTTTCTTCACACCGAAAAAACATGCCAACTCCTTGTTTCTGAAAAAATTTTCCAGATAGTTCGAGTTATCCACAGGGCATCTTATCTACCATTAGTTGTATATAAAAGATATTAAGTAAAGACCACCCCGTCTCTCCTTCCCATCCAGATCCATGCGAATACTCCTAGTCGAAGACGAACCCGAATTGGCCCGTTGGGTCTCGCGCGCCCTGGCCCGTCAGGCAGGTTTCGTCGTGGAATGGGCCGACGATGGACTCCTGGCCGACAAACGGCTCGCCATGGAGGAATTCGACGCCATCGTGCTGGACCTGGGCCTGCCCACCCTGGATGGACGCACCTTGCTGGCGCGCTTGCGCGCGCGGGACGACCGGACCCCCGTTCTCGTCCTGACCGCCCGCGATTCGCTGGCGGATCGGGTAGACACGCTTCATGAAGGCGCGGATGACTTTCTCCCCAAACCTTTCCGCGTAGAAGAGCTGGAAGCCCGCCTGACGGCTTTAATCCGGCGCAGCAGGGGGAGGGAGCACCCCCGGCTTGCTTGCGGCGCCCTGGTGCTCGATACGGCCTCCCAGCGCTTTACCTTGCATGGACAACCCTTCGCCCTGTCTCCCCGCGAACATGCCGTGCTGCGCGTGTTCATCCAACGCACGGGAGAACCGGTGAACAAGCAGCAGATCCTGGAACGGGTGTTTTCCCAGGACAGCGACGTCAACCACGAAGCCATCGAAGTGCTGGTCCACCGATTGCGCAAGAAATTGGCAGGCGCCGGCGTGCAGATCGTGACGCTGCGCGGCATGGGCTATTACCTGGAAACCGTGGCCGGGGAAGTCACGCCCTCCGCCCTGCCCGCCGCCGATGCGTAGGCCGCTGTCGCCGCGCAGCCTGAAGGTCACGCTGCTGTCGTGGATGGTCCCTGTCCTGGTGCTCGTCATGATCGGCGCGCTGTGGCTGTCCAATCGCATGCTGAAGGAACAGGTCGACGTCGCCTATGACCGCTCGCTGGCGGGCGCCTTGCGGGCCATCGACCTGAATATCTCCACCGCGTCAGGCGGCCTGTCGATGGAACAGCCCTACCTGATGCTGGAGTTCTTCGAGCTGACCGCCAACGGCAGGGTGCATTACCGCGTGGCGACCGAAGACGGCCTCGCCGAGATCGGCAGTCCGGCATTGCCCTTGCCCGATGTCCTGCCCTCCCCGGGCACGCCGATGTTCTATGAAGCGGTCTTCCAGGAAGAACCGGTACGCGTCGCCATCCTGTTGCGCGACATGGACCCGCCGCTGGCCAGCGGACATGGCCGCCTGGTCGTGCAGGTGGCGGAAAGCCTGGAAACCCGGCGGGTCTTCATCAATGCCATGCTGCGGCGAGCCATCGAACGCGACGTGGTCGGCATGATGATCAGCATTCTGGTCCTGGTGGCCGGGGTCATCATTTCCTTGCGGCCCCTGGGACGGCTGCGCGACGGGCTGCAGCGGCGTGATCCCGATGATCTTCGGCCGATCGAGTCCGACGAATTGCCGGACGAAGTCCTGCCCCTGGTCGACGCGCTGAACCAGCACATGGCGCGCCACGATGCCCAGACGCAGGCGCAGCGGCAATTCCTGGACGATGCCTCGCACCAGTTGCGCACCCCCTTGTCCATCCTGCGCACCCAGCTGGGCTATGCCATGCGCGAATCGGATCCCGACGAGTTGCGGGCCGCGCTGCATGCCATGCAGGAAGGGCTCGATCGCGCTGAGCGCATGACCAACCAGATGCTCGCGCTGGCGCGTGCCCGGGACGCTGGCGTTGCGCGCCATGCCCTCGATTTCGAGACCGTGGACCTGCGTGAACTGGCGCACGGCGTGCTGCGTACCCTCCTGCCCGCGGCACGCGCCAAGCGGCTGGACTATGGCCTGGATGACGGGCCGGACAGCATGCGGATCTATGGCGTGGAATGGCTGTTGCGCGAAGCGCTCATGAACCTGGTGGACAACGCCATCCGCTACAGCCCCATCGAGGGGACCGTCAGCATCACCCTGTCGGCCAGCACGCACCTGGTGGAGGTCGGGGTCATCGACACCGGGCCCGGCATGAGCGAGGAGGACATCGCGCGCGCAGGGGTGCGCTTTCGCCGCGGCCAGGCCGGCAAAGGCAAGCCTGGCGCGGGTCTGGGGCTCGCGATCGTGCGCACCATCTCCGACCTGCATCGCGCCCGTCTTGCCTTGCAGGCCGCGCAACCGGGTCCGGGCCTGCACGTCAGCTGGGTCTTCCGGCGCGTGGCCTCGTGACGCTGTCACGCAGCTAGGGGTTATCCCTGGATTTGCGCAAATAATCCGCGAATTGAAAGGTAGCGGAAAGGCGCGGTTTCGTACCTTGTCGCCAGCATGCCGTCACCCGGCATGATTCCAGCGCGGCGGCGCACGATCGCCGGTGCATAAGAACATGGAGACTGACATGACCCCCATTTCCTTCCCGAAGGCCCGCGCGGCCGTGGCTGCCAGCCTGCTGGCCCTGGGCGTGGCTGCCGTGCCCGCGCACGCCGAGCCGCAACGTCCCGAGTGCATTGCGCCCGCCCAGCCTGGCGGCGGCTTCGACCTGACCTGCCGTCTGGCGCAGTCCGCCCTGAAGGAATCCGGCGCGCTGAAGAGCCCGCTGCGCATCGTGTACATGCCCGGCGGCATCGGCGCGGTGGCCTACAACAACATCGTGGCTCAGCGCCCCGCGGAAGCCGGCTCCATCGTCGCGTTCTCGGGCGGCTCGCTGCTGAATCTCGCGCAGGGCAAGTTCGGCAAGTACGGCGTGGACGACGTGCGCTGGCTGGCCGCGGTCGGCACCGATTACGGCGTGGCGGTCGTGCGCAATGACTCGCCGCACAAGGACCTGAAGAGCCTGATGGAGGCCTTCAAGCAGGATCCCACCAAGATCGTGCTGGGCGCCGGCGGTTCGGTCGGCAGCCAGGACTGGATGAAGGCCGCGCTGACCGCCAAGGCGGCGGGCGTCGACTACAAGAAGATGCGTTTCGTGGCGTTCGAAGGGGGCGGCGAAGCCATCACCGCCTTGCGTGGCGGCCACATCCAGGCCTACATGGGCGATGCCGCCGAGGCCATGACCATGCTGGAAGGCGGCGCCCCCATCCGCGTACTGGCCGTCTACAACGACAAGCGCCTGCCGGGCAAGCTGGCCGATATCCCCACCGCCGCCGAACAGGGCTACGACATCAACTGGCCCATCATCCGCGGCTACTACGTCGGCCCCAAGGTCTCGGACGCGGACTACCAGTGGTGGGTCGAGGCCTTCCAGAAAGCCATGGCCTCGCCCGGCTTCGAGAAGCTGCAACAGCAGCAGGGCCTGTTCCCCATGAACATGGTGGGCCAGGAGCTGGACGCCTACGTGAAGGAACGCGTCAAGGCCTATGCACAGCAGGCGGAGTCCTTCGGCCTGATCAAGAAGTAAGACGCGGGGCGCCGCCGCCGCACTTCCCCGCCTGTTCCGATGTCTCCCCGGCGCAGGCGGTTTTTTCTTCACGCCGACGTCATCGCAGATCGCAGTCGCCGCGCGGCCCCCGGCCTTGCGGCCTTCCTGCGTCTCTGCATGGCGTCAGCGGGTGTCTTTCCATCAATATCGTCCAGACTGAGAGGGTGCCATGGCACTGAACGACAGGACTCTAGGGATTGCCGCGCTGGTGCTCGCGGCCTTCCTCACGTGGCATGGCTACGACCTGGAAGCGCCCTTCGCCTACGAGCCCGTGGGGCCGAAGGCCTTCCCCTTGCTCATCGCGCTGATCATCGCGCTCTGTGGCGTGCGCCTGATCGTCAAGGGCGGCAATCTTGCCGAACCCAACCCGCCCGGGGCCAATGCGCGCATCGGCATCATGGTGGGACTGGTGGCCGGCTACGCGTTTCTTTTCCAGTGGCTGGGGTTCGTCATCGCCACCGCCGCCATGACCATCCTGGTCGGCCGTCTCTTCGGCGGCACCTGGGTCAAGAGCGCGATCGGGGGCGTGGTCATGTCCGTGGGTTTCTTCTTTCTCTTTGATCGTGCGCTGGATGTGGTGCTGCCCACCGGCCTCCTGGGAGGACTGCTATGAGCGGCATTCTCGACCAACTCGCCCTGGGTTTCGGTGTGGCCTTCACGCCCATGAACCTGCTGGTGGCGGCTCTTGGTTCGTTCTTCGGCACCATCGTCGGCGTGCTGCCGGGCCTGGGTCCCATCAATGGCGTGGCCATGCTGATTCCCATCGCCTTCGCGATGAACCTGCCGCCTGAAACCGCGCTGATCCTGCTTGCCGCGGTGTACGTGGGCGCCGAGTACGGCGGGCGCATCACGTCCATCCTGATCAACGTGCCCGGCGAGGCCGCGGCGGTCATGACGACGCTCGATGGCTATCCCCTTGCGAGGCAGGGCCTGGCCAGCGTGGCCTTGTCCTTGTCCGCCTGGTCGTCCTTCATCGGCTCGCTGATCGCGACGTTGGGCATCATCCTGCTGGCGCCGATGCTGGCCAATTGGGCGCTGGCCTTCGGCCCCGCCGAATACTTCGTGCTGATGGTCTTCGCCTTCTGCGCGCTGACCAGCCTGCTGGGTGAACAACCCGTCAAGGGCGTGCTGGCGGCGATGATCGGCCTGGCCATCTCGACCGTGGGTGTCGATGCGAACTCCGGCGTCTATCGTTACTCCTTCGACATTCCGCACCTGGCCGATGGCATCGATTTCGTGGTGGTGGTGATCGGCCTCTTTGCCGTGGGCGAGATGCTGCAGATGCTGGAGAAGGTGTTGTCCGGCCACTCCATCGAAGTGCCGGTAAGCGGTCGCAAGCTCTTCAATTTCAAGGAACTGAAGTTCACCGGTGGCAGCACGCTGCGTGGCGGTTTCCTGGGCTTCTTCATCGGCGTGTTGCCTGGCGCGGGCGCCAGCGTGGCCTCGGCCGTGGCCTACGCCAACGAGAAGCGCTACAGCGAAGGCAAGGACCCCGAAGCCAAGTTCGGCAAGGGCGACATGCGCGGGCTGACGGCGCCTGAAGCCGCCAACAACAGCGCGGCAACCGGATCGTTCATTCCCATGCTGACGCTGGGCGTGCCGGGCTCGGGCACCACCGCCGTGATGATGGGCGCCCTGACGCTCTACAACATCACGCCGGGTCCGGTGCTGTTCGATGCGCAGCCGCAACTGGTCTGGGGCCTGATCGCGTCGCTCTTCGTCGCCAACGTCATGCTGTTCGTCATGAACGTGCCGATGGTGCGCGTGTTCGCTTCTATGCTGTCCATCCCGTCCTGGCTGCTGGTGCCGGGCGTGCTGGCCATCAGCTTCATCGGTGTGTATGCCATCAACGCGACGACGTTCGACCTGGTGCTGGTCGTCATCATCGGCGCGCTGGGCTACTTCCTGCGCAAGCTGAATGTGCCGATGGCGCCGATGATCCTGGGCGTGGTGCTGGGCACGATGATGGAGCAGAACCTGCGCCGTGCCTTGTCCATCACGAACGGTGAAATCGGCATCCTGTTCCACAGCGGCGTGGCCAAGGGCTTGTGGATCGCGGCGCTGGCCGTGGTGATCCTGCCCATTGCGTATCGTCGCCTGATCCGCAGGCGCCGCGGGGCGAAGGCGGGCGAGCAGGACGAGTGATCTGCCTTCGCCTGTCGGGGTAGGCGGAAAAGAAGAAGGGCGCGGCCAACAGCCGCGCCCTTCTTCCTTGGCCCGCCGGACACCGGATGGATGGGCCCGGCAGGCGTTCAGACCGACTGGAGGCGGCGGATGGCCTCGTCCAGGGTCGCGTCCTGCTTGGCGAAGCAGAAGCGCACGATCTGGTGGTTGGAGGCGGGGGCGTCAGGCTGGCGATAGAACGCCGACACGGGAATGACGGCCACGCCGTGTTCCAACGTCAGCCAGCGCGAGAACTCGGCCTCGGGCAGGTCCGAGATCGCGCCGTAGTCGGCCAGCATGAAGAATGTGCCAGGGCATGGCAATGCCTTGAATTTCGTGGCGGCAAGTCCGCGCGCCAGGCGGTCGCGCTTGGCCTGGTAGAACGCGGGCAGGTTCGCGGCATGCGAGGCATCCTGCATATAGGTGGCCAGCGCATGCTGCATCGGCGAGGCCACCGTGAAGACCATGAACTGGTGCACCTTGCGCAGCTCGGCCGACAGGGCCTTGGGGGCGCAGCAATAGCCTATCTTCCAGCCGGTGGTGTGATATGTCTTGCCGAAAGACGAGATCACGAAGGCGCGCTCGGCCAGCGCAGGGCGGCTTGCCAGGCTGACGTGCGGCTGGCTATCGAACACGATGTGTTCATAGACTTCGTCCGACGAGAGCAGCACGCGCGTGTCGCGCACGATGTCTTCCAGCGTGTCCAGGTCGGCCTGCGTCAGCACCGCGCCGGTGGGGTTGTGCGGAAAGTTCAGCATCAGCAGGCGCGTGCGCGGCGTGATCGCATCGCGCACCTTCTGCCAGTCGACGCGGTAGTACGGATCGGCTTGCGTCGGCGCGCGCAGCGGCACCGGCACGGCCACGCCGCCCGCCAGGCGGATGGAAGGCAGATAGGAGTCGTAGCAGGGTTCGATCACGACCACTTCGTCGCCAGCCTGGACCGCGCACAGCACCGTCGCCATCAGGGCTTCGGTGGCGCCGCTGGTCACCGTGATCTCGCTATCCGCGTCGTAGCGCCGTCCATAAAGGGAGGCCACCTTGTCCGAGATCGCCGCGCGCAGCGGCGCGATGCCGGGCATGTAGGGATACTGGTTATGGCCTTGCGCCATGGCCTGGCTGACCAGGTCCAGCAGTGCGGGGTCGGCGTTGAAGTCAGGAAAGCCCTGGCCCAGGTTGATGGCGCCAGTGTCGGCGGCCAGCTTGCTCATGACCGTGAAGATGGTGGTGCCGACGTCGGGGAGCTTGGATTCGATCATTGTGTGCTTGCGTGCCGCAGGAAAGGCAGCGGGCGGAGTTAAGGGGGTTGGCGTGGCAGGCAAATGCCAGCGTGCGAAGGATAATACGCACTTTACGCGCGAATGCCGCCCCAGCCGTCCATGATGCCCTTGCGCCTTTTTGCCGGATTCCTGATTGCGTTGGCCGGCGCGCTGCTCGCCGTGCACCTGGACCTGCCGTTGCCGTGGATGCTGGGCCCCTTGCTGGCGACCGCGGCCACGCGCATCCGCGGCATGCAGACGGTCTGCCCTGCCCCGCTGCGCAACGCGGGCCAATGGGTCATCGGGACGTCCCTGGGCCTGTATTTCACGCCACAGGTCGTGGGACATGTCGTGGACCATGCGCCGGCCATCGTGGCGGGCATGGTGTTTCCGGTGCTGCTGTGCGGCCTGGGCGCCATCCTGATGCAGCGCTTCGCCAAGGTGGATTTCCAGACCGCCTGGTTCTCCTGTGCGATAGGCGGCGCCAGCGAGATGACGACCTTGGCCGAGCGCCATGGCGCGAACCTCGAACGCGTCGCCACGGCACACAGCGTGCGCATTCTGCTCGTGGTGATGATCGTGCCCTTCCTGTTCCAGGCCTGGGGCGTGGCGGGCCTGGATCCCTCCTTGCCGGGCACTGCACGGGTGGACCCGCCGGGATTGTTCCTGCTGGTCGCATTGACGTGCGCCAGTGCATTCCTGTTCGCCTGGCGCAAGCTGCCGGCGCCCTGGATACTTGGGCCGCTGGCCGTGGCCATGGGGCTCACCACGCAAGACATGTCGCTGTCGGCGCTTCCCGCCGTGGTGACGGCAGGCGGGCAACTGCTCATCGGCTGGTCCTTGGGCGACCGCTATCGGCCGGGCTTCTTCCGCAGCGCGCCAAGCCTGGTCCTGACGGCGGCGCTCTATACGGTGCTTTCCTTGCTGCTGGCGGCGGGGTTGGCGTGCCTGCTCGTCCTGTTCACGGACGTCCCGCTACCGACGCTGATCCTGGGCACGACACCCGGTGGCATCGCCGAGATGGCGATCACCGCAAAGGTGCTGCAATTGGGCGTGCCGGTCGTCACCGCGTTTCACGTCACGCGGATGGTTTTCGTGGTGCTGGTGACTGGGCCTTTGTATCGTTTGTTTTCGCGCAAAAAGTCCGCGGAAAAGCCTTAATTGGCGCGGTTTGGCACGCACAAATACGACATTCGGGAAAACGCCGATATGAATATTTTGCCGGCCGTCGGTATGCTGCATTTCGCGGTTGTAATCAAGCTGTGCGCAAGACCCCTCTGTCGGCCCTCTCGCTCTACCCCTTGCCCTTCGCGGTATCCGGAAGCAGATGTCCAGTAGGAATTCAGCGACCTTGGTTCAATGCACTCCCTGTTTTCTATATGGACGTTTCCGATCATGGCTCAAACGGGCAAAGTTAAGTGGTTCAACGCCGAGAAGGGTTTCGGTTTCATTACCCCTGACGCGGGCGGCACTGACGTCTTCGCGCACTTCTCGGCCATCCAGGGCCGTGGCTACCGCAGCCTGAACGAAGGCCAGGCCGTCGAATTCGAAGTGAAGGATGGCCCCAAGGGCCCTCAAGCTGAGGACATCCGTCCTCTGTAAGTCGGGAAATCCCGTTTTTCCCGTCAGGCCAGCCTGTACTGGCCCGACAACGCCCCGCGCCTTTCAGGCCGGGGCGTTGTCACGTGAAGTCGTTGAAATTTATAAATTATCTATATAAATCAATGGCTTGCGGCGGCATTGCTCATCGCGCGTCGCGGACCCAGCCGACGCGATAGACCCTGCCAGTCTGTATTCCCTCGACGCTTCGGCGATAAGCCGCAGCCACTTTCCACGCTGGCACGCTGTCGAAACCGGGAAAACTGTTGGCATAGTGTTCCAAGGCTTCCGTCAGGACGGTAGGACTGACGACGTTGATACGCCGGCCTGACAACTCCAGCGCCGCTGCGCGCACAAATCCCTCCAGACCGGCGTTGACCGCCGCGGCGTTGGTGCCGTCCCGGATAGGCTCATCCGAGAGGATGCCGGTGGTCAGCGTAATCGAACCTCCTTCGTTCAGATAATGCTGGCCGATCAGCGTCAACCGCACCTGGCCCAGCAGCTTGTCCAGCAGGCCTTGTGCGAAGTCTTCCGCGCGCAGGGTTTGCAGCGCACCGAAGTGGGCGTTTCCCGTGGTGGCGATGATCGCATCCACCTTCCCTACCGAGTCGAACAGCGCTTGCACGCTGTGCTCATCCTTGATGTCGACGGACAACGTGCTTCGGCGATGGCTGGCCTGGATCACCTCGTGATCCCTTTCCAGGTCTTGGACTACCGCCTTCCCGATCAATCCGCTGGCGCCGACGACGAGTACCTTCATGAAAATGCTCCTTATCTGTTGGCTGACAAGCCACAGTGTGGGGAGCGCATCCGGGCTGATCAATGGCGGATAATTTGCAGGACTTTCAACATCGGGTTGGGAATGAGGCGAGCATGGACAGGATCAAGGCCATAGAAGTCTTCGTTGCCGTGGTAGATAACGGCAGCTTGACCCGTGCCGCGGAGCGGCTGGACGTGACGCCAGCGATGGTGGGCAAGGTGTTGGCGCAGCTGGAAACCCACCTGGGTGTGCAATTGCTACGGCGAACCACCCGTCAGCAGAGCCTCACCGATGCGGGTCGGCGTTTCTACCAGGAAGGCCGGCGAGTATTGGAGCAATTGTCATGGGCGGAGGCATCCGTGACGGATCTTCAGGCACAAGGACAGGCAACGCTGCGCATCTCCTGTGCCACCACGCTGGGCCAATGCTTGATCGCACCGGCGCTGGCAGGTTTTCAGCAAGAGCATCCCAATGTCCGGCTTGTGCTGGAGCTGAGCAACAGCCATGTAAATCCTGTTGAGGAAGGATTCGATCTGCTGCTTCGCGTTGGCGCACTGGATCCAGACCTTGATCTGGTCGCGATACGCCTTGGAGACTATCGCATGGCGTTGTGTGCGTCTCCTGAGTATCTTGCCGTGCACGGCACGCCGGAACACGTCGAGCACTTGGTCCGGCATCGGTGTCTTGGAAACCTCGTTTGGAATAGGCGTTCCACGTGGAACCTGTTGATCGGGGAAGCGCCGCAACCCTGGCCCGACGCGATCTTTCTGAGCAATGATGGTCCGGCATTGAGACAGGTTGCGCTAGCGGGAGGTGGCATCCTGCTTCAACCGGAGATGTTGGTGGAAGAGGATATCGCCTCGGGAAGATTGATTCCCCTGCTTGAGGATTACCTGCCCGCGTCTCGGCCCATACATGCTCTGTATCGTCGGGACAGATTCCCGCTGACGAAGGTATCGTCATTGGTGGATTACCTCCGACGTACCTTGAGATCAACGCTCCAGGATTGATCGGCATCTGGTGTTCCACGTGGAACACTCACTTCGTTTTGCGGTCCAGTGCGACCTTGGTTGTTGTTTCACGTGGAACACGGGTTTTCATTGTTCCACGTGAAACAGAGGTCTACTGTTCCACGTGGAACATGGATCGACCGCTCTGATTGCCTCCATGTGCTGGACACGATAAATGCCTCAATGCATTCATCGAGTGAGCCCGTCTCCCTTCCCCAACGCGCTTGATGTTCCACGTGGAACCAAAAGAGCCCCGGCACTATAATCCCGGTTTGATCTTTGCCTTACCCGTTCCCATCATGGATTTCCCCCGCGAATTCGACGTCATCGTGGTCGGCGGCGGTCACGCCGGCGCCGAAGCTGCGCTGGCTGCCGCACGTGCCGGTAGCGCCACCCTGTTGCTGACCCACAATATTGAGACGTTGGGACAGATGTCCTGCAACCCGTCGATCGGGGGTATCGGTAAAGGCCACCTGGTCCGTGAAATCGATGCCCTGGGCGGTGCGATGGCCATTGCCACCGATGAGGCAGGTATCCAGTTCCGCATCTTGAATGGTTCCAAGGGCCCGGCGGTGCGCGCCACCCGTGCCCAAGCAGATCGGGTGCTTTATCGCAAAGCCATCCGCAGCCGCCTGGAAAACCAAGAAAATCTCTGGCTCTTCCAACAAGCCGTCGATGATTTGATGATGGAAGGCGACCGTGTGGTGGGAGCCGTTACCCAGATTGGTTTGAAGTTCCGCGCGAAGACGGTGGTGCTGACTGCAGGCACCTTCCTGAACGGCCTGATCCACGTGGGACTGCAGAATTACTCCGGCGGCCGGGCAGGCGATCCGCCCGCGACCTCATTGGGACAACGCCTCAAGGAGCTGAAGCTACCGCAAGGGCGCCTGAAGACCGGGACGCCGCCGCGCATCGATGGCCGCAGCATCAACTACAGCGTGCTGGAAGAACAACCCGGTGACCTGGATCCGGTGCCGGTGTTCTCCTTCATGGGTAATGCGGCGATGCACCCTCGCCAGTTGCCTTGCTGGATCACCCACACCAATGCCCGGACCCACGACATCATCCGTGGTGGCCTGGATCGCTCGCCGATGTATAGCGGCGTGATCGAAGGCGTGGGGCCGCGCTATTGCCCGTCCATCGAGGACAAGGTCCATCGTTTCGCCGACAAGAACTCGCATCAGGTCTTCCTGGAGCCTGAAGGCCTGGATACGCACGAGGTCTATCCCAACGGCGTCTCCACCAGCCTGCCGTTCGACGTGCAGCTGGATCTGATACGGTCCTTGCCCGGTTTGGAAAACGCACACATCCTGCGTCCCGGCTATGCCATCGAATACGACTACTTCGATCCGCGTGGATTGAAGAGCAGCCTGGAGACGCGAGCCATCCAGGGGCTTTTCTTTGCGGGTCAGATCAACGGCACGACGGGCTACGAAGAAGCTGCGGCACAAGGCCTGCTGGCTGGCGTGAACGCCGCGCTGCAAGCCCAGGGGCGTGAACCCTGGGTGCCGCGCCGCGAAGAGTCCTACCTGGGTGTGCTCGTCGATGACCTGGTCACGCGGGGCGTCACCGAACCTTATCGGATGTTCACGTCGCGTGCGGAATACCGGCTGAGTCTGCGTGAAGACAATGCCGATCTGCGCCTGACCGAGATTGGCCGCAACCTGGGTATCGTGGACGATGCCCGCTGGGAGGCTTTCAATCGCAAACGCGACGCCGTCGCCGCGGAAGTGCAGCGCTTGAAAAGCAGCTGGGTGCATCCGCGCAACTTTTCGTCAGGTGCGGCCGAAGCCTTGCTCGGCAAAGCCATTGAGCGTGAGTACTCACTATCGGATTTGCTCTCACGCCCCAACGTGTCTTATCGCGGCCTGATGGAAGCGCCCAATGGCCTGGGCGAGCTGCTGGCCGGTCCTGGCCTGCCAGAGGGCGAAGTGGCCGAGCAGGTCGAGATCCAGATCAAGTACGCGGGCTACATCGCCCGGCAGCAGGACGAGGTGCGCAAGCATGCCCACCACGAGGCCCAGCGCATCCCCGAAGACATCGATTACGACGCGGTGACCAGCCTGTCCTTCGAGGTGCGCCAGAAGCTCAAGGCCGCGCGCCCCGAAACCGTCGGTCAGGCCGCCCGGGTCTCGGGCGTTACGCCCGCCGCCATTTCATTGCTGCTCATCCACTTGAAGCGCCTGCAGTACGGCTCGCGCAATCGGCGGGCTGCCTGAATGCCGCCCGTCACCGCTAGCACCGACCACGCGCCTCGCCTGGCGCGTGCAGTGCAGGTCCTGGGCCTGACCCTGGATACGGTCCAGCAGGCCGCGCTGCTGGCCTATGTGGGACAGATGCAGCACTGGAATCGCACCTACAACCTCACTGCGCTGCGGGATCCCGAGCAGATGCTGATCCAGCACGTCTTCGACAGCCTGTCGCTGGTGGGGCCGCTCGCGCGGGTCCTGGACGCGCGCGGCGACGCCCAGGCAGGCGCGCGCATCATGGACGTGGGCTCGGGCGGCGGCTTGCCGGGCGTCGTGCTGGCGATCGCGCGGCCGGACTGGCAGGTCACTTGCGTGGATGCCGTCGAAAAGAAAACCGCCTTCGTCCGCCAGATGGCCGGCGTGCTCAAGCTGCCGAACCTGAAGGCCACGCATTCGCGTGTCGAGCAGATCGAGCCCGCCCAATGCGATGCCGTGGTCTCGCGCGCGTTTGCATCGCTGGCGGATTTCTCTAGACTGGCGGGCCGGCATGTCGCCGAAGACGGCTGGCTCGTCGGCATGAAGGGCCGCGAACCCGACGACGAAGCGCAGGCGCTGCAGGAAGACAATGCGTGGGACATCACCCGCGTCGAGCCGCTGACCGTACCGGAATTGCAAGCACAACGCTGCATCGTGTGGATGCGCCGCAAAGGAAACCCATGACCGCCCATCGTTCCAAGACCGCCCGCGTGTTCTGCATCGCCAATCAGAAGGGCGGCGTCGGCAAGACCACCACGGCCATCAACCTGGCCGCGGGTCTCGCCGCGCACCAGCAGCGCGTCCTGCTGGTGGACCTGGACCCGCAAGGCAACGCGACCATGGGCAGCGGCATCGACAAGAGCGCGCTCAAGCACAACCTTTACCAGGTGCTGATCGGCGAGGCGACGGTGCGCGAGGCGCGCGTGACGGCTGAATCGGGCGGCTATGACGTGCTGCCCGCGAACCGTGAGCTCGCTGGCGCCGAGATCGATCTCGTGCAGATGGAAGACCGCGAACAGCAGTTGCGCCAGGCGCTGGCAACCGTGGGCGAAGACTACGACTTCGTCCTCATCGATTGCCCGCCCACCTTGTCGCTGCTCACGCTGAACGGCCTTGCGGCCGCGCATGGCGTCATCATCCCGATGCAGTGCGAATACTTCGCGCTGGAAGGCCTGTCCGACCTGGTCAACACCATCAAGCGCGTGCATCGCAACCTCAATCCGGACCTGCGCATCATCGGCCTGCTGCGTGTCATGTTCGACCCGCGCATGACGCTGCAGCAGCAGGTCTCGGCCCAACTCGAATCGCACTTCGGCGACAAGGTGTTCAGCACCATCGTGCCGCGCAATGTCCGCCTGGCCGAAGCGCCCAGCCACGGCATGCCCGGGGTCGTCTACGACCGCAATTCGCGCGGGGCGCAGGCCTACCTGTCCTTCGGCGCGGAAATGATCCAGCGCGTGAAGACGCTGGACTGACATGGCCGGCAAGGCCTCCGCAACACTTACATCAAGACCAAGGAACCAGAACATGGCAAGCAGAAAACCCAAGGGACTGGGACGCGGCCTGGATGCGCTGCTCGGCTCGGAAGGCCCGCCGCTGGCCACGCTGGGCAAGGAAGACGCGCCCAGCCTGCCGCCCGCGGTGCTGCCCGTCACGAAAATGCGCGCGGGCAAGTACCAGCCGCGCACCCGCATGGATGAAGGCGCGCTGGCCGAACTGGCCGAGTCGATCCGCGCACAGGGCGTCATGCAGCCCATCCTCGTGCGTCCGCTCGCCGGCGACGACCAGGGCAAGTACGAGATCATCGCCGGCGAACGCCGCTTCCGCGCCGCCAAGCTGGCGGGCCTGAAGGAAGTGCCGGTGCTGGTGCGCGAAGTGCCCGATGAGAACGCCGCGGTCATGGCGCTCATCGAGAACATCCAGCGCGAGGACCTCAACCCGCTGGAAGAAGCCCATGGCGTGCGCCGCCTGCTCGACGAGTTCGGCCTCACGCACGAACAGGCCGCGCAATCGATCGGCCGTTCGCGTTCCGCCACCAGCAACCTGCTGCGCCTGCTGAACCTGGCGGAACCCGTGCAGACCATGCTGCTGGCTGGCGACATCGACATGGGCCACGCGCGTGCGCTGCTGGCCGTGGATGCCGCCACGCAGATCCTGTTGGCCAACCAGATCATCGCGCGCCGCCTGTCGGTGCGCGAAGCCGAGAAGCTCGTGGCGCGCGCCGTGCGCGAAGCCGAGACCGGCAGCCCCGCCGCGCGCAAGACTGCGGCGCCCAGCCGCGACGTGACACGCCTGGAAGATGCGCTGTCCGATCACCTGGGCACGCGCGTCGCGCTGAAGGTGGGTGCCAAAGAGCGCGGCCAGATCGTCATCGACTTCCACGGCTGGGAACACCTGTCGTCCCTGCTGGAAAAGCAGGGCCTGGGCGGCGTGCTCGATGCCTGAACGCGCCCGCGTCGCCTTGCTGGCCACCGGCGGCACTATCGCCGGCGGCCAGGCGGAGGGCCTTGCCTATGCGGCGGGCGCGCTGCCTGTCGAGGCATTGCTGGCCGCGGTGCCCGGACTGGGCGCGCTGGCCGCGCTGCAAAGCGAGCAGGTCGCCAGCGTGGGCAGCCAGAACATGACGCTGGCCGTGTGGGATGCCCTCGCCACGCGCATACAGGCGCTGTGCGACGCGAAAGACGTGGATGCCGTGGTCGTGACGCACGGTACCGATACGCTCGAGGAAACGGCTTATTTCCTCAACCTCGTGCTGCGTACCGACGTCCCGGTCATCTTGACCGGCGCCATGCGGCCGCCCGATGCGCCGGATGCCGACGGTCCCGGCAATCTGCGCGATGCCGTGACGGTCGCGGTCGAGGCTGATGCGCGCGGCCGCGGCGTGCTGGCCGTCATGAACGGGCGCGTCTATACCGCGCGCGACATCCAGAAAAGCGCCGCCAGCGGCGTGGATGCCTGGTACGCGCCCGGCCACGGCGTGAGCGCGCGCGTGCAGGGCGTCCATGTGCATTGGTCGCACGATACGCGCGGCGTGCACACCGCGCGCAGCGAATTCGCGCCCTGGCGCGGCCAGGCCCTGCCGCGCGTGGGCATCCTTTATTCCCACGCCGACCTCGATGCCGCCACCGCGCAGGCCCTGCTGGATACCGGCATGAAGGGGCTGGTGCTGGCCGGCGTTGGCAGCGGCAACACCACCGACGCGGTGCTTTGCGTGCTGGCTGACGCGGCCCGGCGCGGAGTGGCGGTGGTGCGGGCCAGCCGGACAGGATCCGGCGCCGTCGTGCGCAACCAGGAAGTCGACGACGACGCGGCAGGTTTCATCGCCTCGGGCACCCTCAACCCCCAGAAGGCGTGCGTGCTGCTGGCGCTGGCCCTGTCGCGCGGCGTGTCAGGGCAGGGCCTGCAAGCCTGTTTTGACCGCTACTGAGCGGTCAGCGAGGCCTTTTCGACACGGCGCAGCAATTTTTTTTGCGGAATTCGTGATCCGTCCCGCAAAACGATTTGACACGACCCGAAAAAATACCCATAATCCTTCGTTCTCTTGCGGAGAGATGCCCGAGTGGTTAAAGGGGGCAGACTGTAAATCTGTTGGCCTTGCGCCTACGTTGGTTCGAATCCAACTCTCTCCACCAAAAGACCCGCCCTCTGCCAGCAGTCCGGACACCCGCCGGATGTTCAGGCAGGCAAGTGGCCGCAGCAGTCAATGCTGCCGTAAGTGCAAGGCAATGCAGTAACGCAAGAAAGCAGTACGAGTGTTGGGAATCCCGCGGGTGTAGCTCAATGGTAGAGCAGAAGCCTTCCAAGCTTACGACGAGGGTTCGATTCCCTTCACCCGCTCCAAGCTTTAGCGCCGGTGGCGCGTGCAGGTAGCGCGCTGACGGACATGCCCATGTGGCTCAGTGGTAGAGCACTCCCTTGGTAAGGGAGAGGTCACGCGTTCGATCCGCGTCATGGGCACCACAATCATCTGTTCCAGTCTCCGGTCCTATCCACCTCCGGGGCTTCCATCCCAGTCAGGAGTCCGTCATGGCAAAAGGCAAGTTTGAACGTACCAAGCCGCACGTGAACGTGGGTACGATTGGTCACGTTGACCACGGCAAAACGACGTTGACGGCTGCGATCACGACGGTTCTGTCGACGAAGTTCGGTGGCGAAGCCCGAGGCTACGACCAGATCGACGCGGCGCCGGAAGAGAAGGCCCGTGGTATCACGATCAACACGGCGCACGTCGAGTACGAAACGGAAACGCGTCACTACGCGCACGTTGACTGCCCGGGCCACGCTGACTATGTGAAGAACATGATCACGGGTGCGGCGCAGATGGACGGCGCGATCCTGGTGGTGTCGGCCGCCGACGGCCCCATGCCGCAGACGCGCGAGCACATCCTGCTGTCGCGCCAGGTTGGCGTGCCGTACATCATCGTCTTCCTGAACAAGGCGGACATGGTCGACGACGCCGAGCTGCTCGAGCTGGTGGAAATGGAAGTCCGCGAACTTCTGTCGAAGTACGACTTCCCGGGTGACGACACCCCGATCGTGAAGGGTTCGGCCAAGCTGGCGCTGGAAGGCGACAAGGGCGAACTGGGCGAGCAGGCCATCCTGAAGCTGGCCGAAGCGCTGGACACGTACATCCCGACGCCCGAGCGCGCGATCGACGGTACGTTCCTGATGCCGGTGGAAGACGTGTTCTCGATCTCGGGTCGTGGCACGGTGGTGACGGGCCGTATCGAGCGCGGCGTGGTGAAGGTCGGTGAAGAAATCGAAATCGTGGGCATCAAGCCGACGGTCAAGACGACCTGCACGGGCGTGGAAATGTTCCGCAAGCTGCTGGACCAAGGTCAGGCGGGCGACAACGTGGGCATTCTGCTGCGCGGCACCAAGCGTGAAGACGTCGAGCGTGGCCAGGTGCTGTCCAAGCCGGGTTCGATCAACCCGCACACGGACTTCACCGCCGAGGTGTACATCCTGTCGAAGGAAGAAGGCGGCCGCCACACGCCGTTCTTCAACGGCTATCGTCCCCAGTTCTACTTCCGCACGACGGACGTGACGGGCACGATCGAGCTGCCGGCCGACAAGGAAATGGTCCTGCCGGGCGACAACGTCTCGATGGTCGTCAAGCTCCTGGCCCCCATCGCCATGGAAGAAGGCCTGCGCTTCGCCATCCGTGAAGGCGGTCGTACCGTCGGCGCCGGCGTCGTCGCCAAGATCCTCAAGTAATACCCTGGTGAATCATGCCGCGCCCCGCGCGGCATGATTCGTCAGAACGTAGTACCATGAGGGGTTGCCGAGAGGGAACTCCTTTTGTCGATACGACAGATTGCAAGACTTGATGCCCGCGAATCGCCGTTGGCGTCAAGGTAGTACCGAAAGGTTCTAGGGGCATAGCTCAATTGGCAGAGCGTCGGTCTCCAAAACCGAAGGTTGTAGGTTCGATTCCTACTGCCCCTGCCACCGCGATATTGCGGTCAGCGCCCTTTCGGCGTGGCCGCGTCAAAAGATGACGAACACCAGCGTAGAAACAGTGACCAGCACCACCGACCGGCTCAAGCTGGGCTTGGCCGTGCTCGTCATTATTGGCGGCATTGTCGGTTTTTCCGTGCTGAGCGCCGAACCGATGGTCATGCGCATCGGCGTTTTCGTCGGCAGCCTGGTCCTCGCCGCCCTGATCGCCTGGTTCAGCGAACCTGGCCGCCGCACCCTGAGCTTTGCGCAGGAATCCTATCACGAAGTCAAGCGCGTCTCCTGGCCTACCCGCAAGGAAACCGTGCAGATGACAGGCATCGTGTTCGCGTTCGTTGCCGTCATGGGCCTGTTCCTGTGGCTGTTGGACAAGGGCATCGAGTGGCTGCTGTACGGCGTGCTGCTGGGCTGGAAATAAAGGACGCCGCATGAGCAAGCGTTGGTATGTCGTGCAGGTCTACTCCGGCATGGAGAAGAGCGTTCACAAGGCGCTCATCGAGCGCGTCGAGCGCGCGGGCCTGCAAAATGAATTCGGCCGCATCCTTGTGCCCTCCGAAGAAGTCGTCGAGGTCAAGGGCGGTCAGAAGTCGATCACCGAACGCCGGATTTTCCCGGGCTACATCCTGGTCGAGCTCGAGCTCACGGATGAAACCTGGCATCTGGTGAAGAACACGAACCGCGTCACCGGCTTCCTGGGCGGGTCGAGCAATCGTCCCACCCCCATTTCCGAGAAGGAAGTGGAGAAGATCCTTTCCCAGATCGAGGAAGGTGTCGAGAAGCCCCGCCCCAAGGTGCTGTTCGAAGTGGGCGAAATGGTGCGCGTCAAGGAAGGTCCTTTCGCAGACTTCAACGGCAACGTCGAAGATGTGAACTACGAAAAGAGCAAGGTGCGTGTGTCCGTGACCATCTTCGGTCGCGCCACCCCTGTCGAACTCGATTTCAGCCAGGTCGAAAAGACCTGATTTTCAACCCCGGGGAGTGCGCCGTTTCGGCGTCGCACGTTTGAACCCGCAAGGAGCAAAGCATGGCGAAGAAGATCGTCGGCTTTATCAAGCTGCAAGTGCCGGCTGGTAAGGCCAATCCGTCCCCCCCCATCGGTCCGGCGCTCGGTCAGCGCGGCCTGAACATCATGGAATTCTGCAAGGCGTTCAACGCCAAGACCCAGGGCCTGGAGCCCGGTCTGCCGATTCCGGTGGTGATCACCGCTTTCGCCGACAAGAGCTTCACCTTCATCATGAAGACCCCGCCTGCGACGGTCCTCATCAAGAAGGCTGCCGGCGTGCAAAAGGGTTCGCCCAAGCCGCACACCGACAAGGTTGGCACGCTGACCCGCGCGCAAGCCGAGGAAATCGCGAAGACCAAGTCCCCGGACCTGACCGCGGCTGACCTGGACGCCGCCGTCCGTACCATTGCTGGCAGCGCCCGCAGCATGGGCATCACCGTCGAGGGGATCTGATCATGGCCAAACTGTCCAAGCGTACCGCCGCCCTGCGCGCGAAAATCGATCGCAACAAGACCTACCCCGTTTCCGAAGCCCTGTCGCTGATCAAGGAAACCGCCACCGCCAAGTTCGATGAGTCCGTCGACGTGGCCGTGCAGCTGGGTATCGATCCCAAGAAGTCGGACCAACTGGTCCGTGGCTCCGTCGTGCTGCCCGCCGGTACCGGCAAGAGCGTGCGCGTTGCCGTGTTTGCCCAAGGCGACAAGGCCGAGGCCGCCAAGGCCGCCGGCGCCGACATCGTCGGCCTGGAAGACCTGGCTGAACGCATCAAGGCTGGCCAGATGGACTTCGACGTCGTGATCGCTTCGCCCGACACGATGCGCGTGGTCGGTGCCCTGGGTCAGGTGCTGGGTCCCCGTGGCCTGATGCCGAACCCGAAGGTCGGCACCGTCACCCCCGACGTCGCCACCGCCGTCAAGAACGCCAAGGCCGGTCAGGTTCAGTACCGCACCGACAAGGCAGGCATCATTCACGCCACCATCGGCCGCGCGTCGTTCGGCGTCGAGCAACTGCAAAGCAACCTGGCTGCCCTGGTTGACGCGCTGAACAAGGCTCGTCCCGCTGCTGCCAAGGGTGTTTACCTGCGCAAGCTGGCCGTTTCCTCCACCATGGGTGGCGGCGCGCGCGTGGAAATCGCTTCGCTGACGGCCCCCGCCGCCTAAGTCCAGGCGGGCCCTTCGGGCCGTCAAGCTTTACAAGACTTTGGGCTGCATCCGGACTTCTCCGGATGCTGCTGTCAAAGACCGCTGGAGCCCAAGCCAGCCCCTGCAGTCCGTCCTACCGGTTTTTCGGAACCGTCGGGCGGGAAGTACGAACAGGCAAGGGCTTAATACCGTGGTGCAGATCACGGATCCAGCGCAGACGGCGTCCCACGGAAGATTTCTTTATTGAAGATCTCGACCAGGTTCGCCGCATTCGGTTGACGCAAGGAACACCAATGTTCCGCGCGTTTTTTGATGGAGTGTTCAAACCGTGAGTCTCAATCGCCAAGAGAAAGCGGTAGTCATCGAGGAAGTCTCGGCAGAAGTTGCCAAGGCCAAGTCGATCGTTATCGCTGAATACCGTGGTCTGGACGTCGCCTCTGTCACCGTACTGCGCAAGACTGCGCGTGAGTCGGGTGTGTACCTGCGTGTTCTGAAGAACACGCTGGCCCGTCGCGCTGTGAACGGCACTGCCTTCGAGCAGCTGTCGGCACAGCTGACCGGTCCGTTGATCTATGGCATCAGCGACGATCCGGTCAAGGCGGCCAAGGTGCTGGCTGATTTCGCAAAGAGCAATGACAAGCTGGTCATCAAGGCGGGCGCACTGCCCAACAGCCTGCTGACCGTCGATGGTGTGAAGGCCCTGGCCAACCTGCCGTCGCGCGAAGAGCTGCTCTCGAAACTGCTGGGCACCATGCAAGCCCCGATCGCGCAATTCGCACGTACGCTCAACGAAGTTCCGACCAAGTTCGTGCGCGGCCTCGCCGCTGTGCGCGACCAGAAGGCCGAAGCCTGATCCGCTTCGACCCACGGAATTTCGCCGACGGGCGACCCCCCATACCTGGCATACCTTTCAATATTTGGAGTTTTAGAAAATGGCACTTAGCAAAGCTGAAATCCTCGACGCCATCGCTGGCCTGACCGTTCTCGAACTGTCGGAACTGATCAAGGATCTGGAAGAAAAGTTCGGTGTGTCGGCTGCCGCCGCCGCCGTGGCTGTCGCCGCTCCCGCTGCTGGTGGCGCTGCCGCCGCTGCTGAAGAGCAGACCGAATTCAACGTCGTGCTGCTCGAAGCCGGCGCCAACAAGGTCAGCGTCATCAAGGCCGTGCGTGAACTGACGGGCCTGGGCCTGAAGGAAGCCAAGGACCTGGTTGACGGCGCTCCCAAGCCCGTCAAGGAAGGCATCGCCAAGGCTGACGCCGAAGCCGCCAAGAAGAAGCTGGAAGAAGCTGGCGCCAAGGTCGAACTCAAGTAAGACCTGGTTCAGTTTGCCCGGGGAAGGTGCTTTTTGCCCTCCCCGGGCTTTTGCGTTTCCAGGAAACCCCTCTTGACGGATGGGTTTCAGGCGCGAGAAGCGTTTCCTGGAGTCGTACCCCAGGGCCGTGGTTGACGGCCCATGTAACCTCGAGTCGGAGTGCTCATGCCTTACTCGTTCACCGAAAAAAAGCGCATCCGCAAAAGCTTTGCCAAGCGTGAAGACGTCCAGAACGTCCCGTTTCTGCTGGCAACCCAACTGCAATCCTACCTAACTTTCCTGCAGGCGGATGCGTCGCCTTCGGCACGCAAGGACGAAGGCCTACAGGCCGCGTTCTCTTCCATTTTCCCGATCGTCAGCCATAACCAGATGGCCCGTCTCGAGTTCGTCAGCTTCGTGCTGGGCGAACCGGTATTCGACGTGAAGGAATGCCAACAGCGCGGCCTGACCTATGCGTCGCCGCTGCGCGCCAAAGTGCGTCTGGTCCTGCTCGACCGCGAGGTCAGCAAGCCCACGGTGAAGGAAGTCAAAGAGCAGGAAGTGTACATGGGCGAAATTCCGCTCATGACCGGCACCGGCTCGTTCGTCATCAATGGCACCGAGCGTGTCATCGTCTCGCAGCTGCACCGTTCGCCTGGCGTGTTCTTCGAACACGACCGCGGCAAGACCCACAGCTCGGGCAAGCTGCTGTTCTCGGCCCGCGTGATTCCCTACCGCGGTTCGTGGCTGGACTTCGAGTTCGACCCGAAGGACGTCCTGTTCTTCCGCGTCGACCGTCGCCGCAAGATGCCCGTGACGATCCTGCTGAAGTCCATCGGCATGACCAACGAAGCCATCCTGGCGCACTTCTTCGAGTTCGACAGCTTCGAGCTGAAGGCCGAAGGCGCGATGATGGAATTCGTGTCCGACCGCTGGAAGGGCGAAGTGGCCCGTTTCGACGTGACCGGCCGTGACGGCAAGGTCATCGTCGAGAAGGACAAGCGCGTCAACGCCAAGCACCTGCGCGAAATGTCGGCCGCCGAGATCTCGCGCATCTCCGTGCCCGAAGACTTCCTGGTCGGCCGCGTGCTGGCCAAGAACATCGTCGACGCCGACACCGGTGAAGTCGTGGCCAACGCCAACGACGAAATCACCGAGACCCTGCTCGCCACGCTGCGCGATGCCGGCGTGCGTGAAATCCAGACGCTGTATACGAACGACCTGGATCGCGGCCCCTACATCTCGCAAACCCTGCGCACCGACGAAACCGTCGACCAGATGGCTGCCCGCGTGGCCATCTACCGCATGATGCGCCCCGGCGAGCCGCCCACCGAGGAAGCCGTCGAAGCGCTGTTCCAGCGCCTCTTCTACAGCGAAGACGCTTACGACCTGTCGCGCGTCGGCCGCATGAAGGTCAACAGCCGCCTGGGTCGCGGCGACGACATCACCGGTCCGCTGACGCTGACCAACGAAGACATCGTCGAGACCATCAAGGTGCTGGTCGAGCTGCGTAACGGCCGTGGCCAGATCGATGACATCGATCACCTGGGCAACCGCCGCGTCCGCTGTGTGGGCGAACTGGCCGAGAACCAGTTCCGCGCCGGCCTCGTGCGTGTCGAACGCGCCGTCAAGGAGCGTCTGAGCCAGGCCGAGACCGAGAACCTGATGCCGCACGACCTGATCAACTCCAAGCCGATTTCCGCGGCCATCAAGGAGTTCTTCGGTTCGAGCCAGCTGTCGCAGTTCATGGACCAGACCAACCCGCTGTCGGAAATCACGCACAAGCGCCGCGTCTCGGCCCTGGGCCCGGGCGGTCTGACGCGCGAGCGCGCCGGCTTCGAAGTCCGCGACGTGCACCCGACCCACTACGGCCGCGTCTGCCCGATCGAAACGCCGGAAGGCCCGAACATCGGCCTGATCAACTCGATGGCGCTGTATGCGCGCCTGAACGAGTATGGCTTCCTGGAAACCCCGTACCGCAAGATCATCGACGGCCGCGTCAGCGACCAGATCGAATATCTGTCGGCCATCGAGGAAAGCCGCTACGTGATCGCCCAGGCGAACGCGACGCTGGACGAAGAAGGCCGTTTCGCCGACGACCTCGTGGCTTGCCGCGAAGCGGGCGAAACCATGCTGACCTCGGGCGCGAACGTGCACTACATGGACGTGGCGCCGTCGCAGATCGTGTCCGTGGCTGCCTCGCTGATCCCGTTCCTCGAGCACGACGACGCGAACCGCGCGCTGATGGGCTCGAACATGCAACGCCAGGCCGTGCCTTGCCTGCGTCCGGAAAAGCCCGTCGTGGGCACCGGCATCGAGCGCACCGTCGCGGTCGACTCGGGCACCACCGTGCAGGCGCTGCGTGGCGGCGTGGTTGACCACGTCGACGCCGAGCGCGTCGTGATCCGCGTCAACGACGAGGAAAACGTCGCCGGCGAAGTGGGCGTGGACATCTACAACCTGATCAAGTACACGCGTTCCAACCAGAACACGAACATCAACCAGCGCCCCATCGTGCAACGCGGCGATCGCGTCGCCAAGGGTGACGTGCTGGCTGACGGCGCCTCGACCGACCTGGGCGAGCTCGCGCTGGGCCAGAACATGCTGATCGCGTTCATGCCCTGGAACGGCTACAACTTCGAAGACTCGATCCTGATCTCCGAAAACGTCGTGGCCGAAGACCGCTACACCTCGATCCACATCGAGGAACTGACGGTCGTCGCGCGTGACACGAAGCTCGGACCGGAAGAAATCACCCGCGACATCAGCAACCTGCCGGAAACCCAGCTCAACCGCCTGGATGAGTCGGGCATCGTGCACATCGGCGCCGAAGTGCGCGCCGACGACGTGCTGGTCGGCAAGGTCACGCCCAAGGGCGAGACCCAGCTGACGCCGGAAGAGAAGCTGCTGCGCGCGATCTTCGGCGAGAAGGCGTCGGACGTGAAGGACACCTCGCTGCGCGTGCCCTCGGGCATGGTCGGCACGGTCATCGACGTCCAGGTCTTCACGCGTGAAGGCATCGTGCGCGACAAGCGCGCCCAGTCGATCATCGACGACGAACTGCGCCGCTATCGCCAGGACCTGAACGACCAGCTGCGCATCGTCGAGAACGACACCTTCGACCGTATCGAGAAGACGCTGGTCGGCAAGGCCGTCAACGGCGGTCCGCGCAAGCTGGCCAAGGGCGCCACGATCACCAAGGAATACCTGGTGGATCTGGACCGCTGGCAGTGGTTCGACATCCGTCTGGCCGACGAAGCCCACGCCGTGGTGCTGGAGCAGGCCAAGGAGTCGCTCGAGCAGAAGCGCCACCAGTTCGACCTGGCCTTCGAAGAGAAGCGCAAGAAGCTGACGCAAGGCGACGAGCTGCCCCCGGGCGTGCTGAAGATGATCAAGGTCTACCTGGCCGTGAAGCGTCGTCTGCAGCCTGGCGACAAGATGGCCGGCCGTCACGGCAACAAGGGTGTGGTGTCGCGCATCGTGCCGGTGGAAGACATGCCGCACATGGCCGACGGTACCCCCGCCGACATCGTGCTGAACCCGCTGGGCGTGCCTTCGCGGATGAACGTTGGCCAGGTGCTGGAAGTCCACCTGGGCTGGGCCGCCAAGGGCGTGGGCTACCGCATCGCCGACCTGCTGCGCGACGAGCAGAAGGTCGAGGTGAAGAAGATCCGCACCTACCTGGACAAGGTCTACAACTCGACCGGCACCGGTGCCCGCATCGAAGAACTCTCGGACACCGAAGTTCTGGAAATGGCGAGCAACCTGAAGCGCGGCGTGCCCTTCGCGACCCCCGTGTTCGACGGCGCGACCGAAGAGGAAATCGGCAAGATGCTGGAGCTGGCCTACCCCGATGAGGTGGCCGAGCGTCTGCAACTGACCGACACGCGCGCCCAGGCCTGGCTGTTCGACGGCCGTACCGGCGAGAAATTCGAGCGTCCGGTCACCGTGGGCTACATGCACATGCTGAAGCTGCACCACTTGGTCGACGACAAGATGCACGCGCGCTCCACCGGCCCGTACTCGCTCGTCACCCAGCAGCCGCTGGGCGGCAAGGCGCAGTTCGGCGGTCAGCGTTTCGGGGAAATGGAAGTGTGGGCCCTCGAAGCCTACGGTGCCTCGTACACGCTGCAAGAGATGCTCACGGTCAAGTCCGACGACATCAACGGCCGCACCAAGGTTTACGAAAATATCGTCAAGGGCGACCACACGATCGACGCCGGCATGCCCGAGTCGTTCAACGTGCTGGTCAAGGAAATCCGTTCCCTCGCCCTCGACATGGATCTGGAGCGTAACTAATGAAAGCGCTACTCGACCTCTTCAAGCAAGTTACCCAGGACGACCAGTTCGACGCCATCAAGGTCGGCCTGGCCTCGCCCGAGAAAATCCGTTCGTGGTCGTATGGCGAGGTGCGCAAGCCCGAAACCATCAACTACCGCACCTTCAAGCCCGAGCGTGACGGCCTGTTCTGCGCCAAGATCTTTGGCCCGATCAAGGACTACGAGTGCTTGTGCGGCAAGTACAAGCGCCTGAAGCACCGCGGCGTCATCTGCGAGAAGTGCGGCGTCGAAGTGACCGTCGCCAAGGTTCGCCGCGAACGCATGGGCCACATCGAGCTGGCCAGCCCCGTCGCGCACATCTGGTTCCTGAAGAGCCTGCCGTCGCGCCTGGGCATGGTGCTGGACATGACGCTGCGCGACATCGAGCGCGTCCTGTACTTCGAAGCATGGTGCGTGATCGAACCGGGCATGACGCCGCTCAAGCGCGGCCAGATCATGTCCGACGACGACTACCTGGCGAAGACCGAGGAATACGGCGATGACTTCCGTGCCCTGATGGGCGCCGAAGCCGTGCGCGAACTGCTGCGCACGATCGACATCGACCGTGAAGTGGAAACGCTGCGTGGCGAACTGAAGGCCACCTCGTCGGACGCCAAGATCAAGAAGATCTCGAAGCGCCTGAAGGTGCTGGAAGGCTTCCAGAAGTCGGGCATCAAGCCCGACTGGATGGTCATGGACGTGCTGCCCGTGCTGCCGCCGGACCTGCGTCCGCTGGTGCCGCTGGACGGCGGCCGCTTCGCGACCTCCGACCTGAACGACCTGTACCGCCGCGTCATCAACCGCAACAACCGCCTGAAGCGCCTGCTCGAGCTGAAGGCCCCCGAGATCATCCTGCGCAACGAAAAGCGCATGCTGCAGGAATCGGTGGACTCGCTGCTGGACAACGGCCGTCGCGGCAAGGCCATGACGGGCGCCAACAAGCGCCAGCTGAAGTCGCTGGCCGACATGATCAAGGGCAAGAGCGGTCGTTTCCGCCAGAACCTGCTGGGCAAGCGCGTCGACTACTCGGGCCGTTCGGTCATCGTGGTGGGTCCGCAGCTCAAGCTGCACCAGTGCGGCCTGCCCAAGCTGATGGCCCTGGAACTGTTCAAGCCGTTCATCTTCAATCGTCTGGAGATGATGGGCCTGGCCACGACCATCAAGGCTGCCAAGAAGCTGGTGGAAAGCCAGGAACCGGTGGTGTGGGACATCCTGGAAGACGTGATCCGCGAACATCCGGTCATGCTCAACCGCGCGCCCACGCTGCACCGCCTGGGCATCCAGGCGTTCGAGCCCGTGCTGATCGAAGGCAAGGCCATCCAGCTGCACCCGCTGGTCTGCGCGGCGTTCAACGCCGACTTCGACGGCGACCAGATGGCCGTCCACGTGCCGCTGTCGCTGGAAGCGCAGATGGAAGCCCGCACGCTGATGCTGGCCTCCAACAACGTGCTGTTCCCGGCCAACGGCGAACCGTCGATCGTGCCGTCGCAGGACATCGTGCTGGGCCTGTACTACGCCACCCGTGAGCGTGTGAACGGCAAGGGCGAAGGCATGTTCATGACGGACGTGTCGGAAGTGCTGCGCGCCTACGACAACCGCGAAGTCGAACTGCAGACCCGCATCACCGTGCGCCTGAAGGAATACGTGCGCGACGAGCAGGGCGAATGGCAGCCGGTCATCAACCGTGTGGAAACCACGGTCGGCCGCGCCATCCTGTCGGAAATCCTGCCGCGCGGCCTGCCGTTCTCGGTGCTGAACAAGGCGCTGAAGAAGAAGGAAATCTCGCGCCTCATCAACCAGTCGTTCCGCCGTTGCGGCCTGCGCGACACGGTGATCTTCGCCGACAAGCTGATGCAGTCGGGCTTCCGCCTGGCCACGCGCGGCGGCATCTCGATCGCGATGAGCGACATGCTGATCCCGACGGGCAAGGAAGACATCCTGGCCGAAGCCGGCCGCGAAGTGAAGGAAATCGACAAGCAGTACTCGTCGGGCCTGGTCACCTCGCAAGAGCGCTACAACAACGTCGTGGACATCTGGGGCAAGGCTGGCGATCGCGTCGGCAAGGCCATGATGGAGCAGCTGGCCACCGAGCCGGTCGTGAACCGCCACGGCGAGAACGTCCGCCAGGAATCGTTCAACTCGATCTACATGATGGCCGACTCGGGCGCCCGCGGTTCGGCCGCCCAGATCCGCCAGCTGGCCGGCATGCGCGGCCTGATGGCCAAGCCTGACGGCTCGATCATTGAAACGCCCATCACGGCGAACTTCCGTGAAGGCCTGAACGTGCTGCAGTACTTCATCTCGACCCACGGTGCGCGTAAGGGTCTGGCTGATACGGCACTGAAGACCGCGAACTCGGGTTACCTGACGCGTCGTCTGGTGGACGTGACGCAGGACCTGGTCATCACCGAAAGCGATTGCGGCACCACCCGCGGCTACGTCATGAAGGCGCTGGTCGAAGGCGGTGAAGTCATCGAGGCGCTGCGCGACCGCATCCTGGGCCGTGTGTCGGCCAACGACATCGTCAACCCGGACACGCAGGAAACGGTGTTCGCGGCTGGCGCGCTGATGGACGAAGACGCGGTCGACGTGATCGACCGCCTGGGCATCGACGAAGTGAAGGTCCGCACGCCGCTGACCTGCGAAACGCGTCGTGGCCTGTGCGCCCACTGCTATGGCCGTGACCTGGGTCGCGGCTACATGGTCAACGTCGGCGAAGCCGTCGGTGTCATCGCCGCCCAGTCGATCGGTGAACCCGGCACGCAGCTGACGATGCGTACGTTCCACATCGGCGGCGCCGCGTCGCGCGCCGCCATGGCCAGCGCCGTGGAAACGAAGTCCAACGGTACCGTTGCCTTCGCCAGCACGATGCGCTACGTCACCAACGCCAAGGGCGAACGCATCGCCATCTCGCGTTCGGGCGAAATCGTCATCAGCGACGACAACGGCCGCGAGCGCGAGCGCCACAAGGTGCCCTACGGCGCCACGGTGCTGGTCGGCGACGGCGAAACCGTCAAGGCCGGCGCCCGCCTGGCCACGTGGGACCCGCTGACCCGTCCGATCGTGTCGGAGTACGCCGGTTCGGTGCGCTTCGAGAACATCGAGGAAGGCGCGACCGTTGCCAAGCAGGTGGACGAAGTCACGGGTCTGTCGACGCTGGTCGTCATCACGCCCAAGACGCGCGGCGGCAAGATCGCCATGCGTCCGCAGATCAAGCTGCTGAACGAGGCTGGCGAGGAAGTGAAGATCGCCGGCACCGATCACTCGGTGAACATCTCGTTCCCGGTGGGCGCGCTGATTACCGTGCGCGACCTGCAGCAGGTCACCGTGGGTGAAGTGCTGGCGCGTATTCCGCAGGAATCGCAGAAGACCCGCGACATCACCGGCGGTCTGCCGCGCGTGGCCGAGCTGTTCGAAGCCCGTTCGCCGAAGGATGCCGGCATGCTGGCCGAAGTCACCGGCACGGTCTCGTTCGGCAAGGACACCAAGGGCAAGCAGCGTCTGGTCATCACCGACCTGGACGGTGTGAACCACGAGTTCCTGATCCCGAAGGAAAAGCAGGTGCTGGTGCACGACGGCCAAGTCGTGAACAAGGGCGAAATGATCGTGGACGGCCCGGCCGATCCCCACGACATCCTGCGCCTGCAAGGCATCGAGAAGCTGGCGACCTATATCGTCGACGAAGTGCAGGACGTCTACCGTCTGCAGGGCGTGAAGATCAACGACAAGCACATCGAAGTGATCGTGCGTCAGATGCTGCGCCGTGTGAACATCGTCGACGCTGGCGATACCGGCTTCATTCCTGGCGAACAGGTCGAGCGTTCGGAACTGCTCAACGAGAACGATCGCGTGGATGCCGAACAGAAGATCGGCGCCACCTACGACAACGTCCTGTTGGGTATCACGAAGGCCTCGCTGTCGACGGACTCGTTCATCTCGGCGGCCTCGTTCCAGGAAACGACCCGCGTGCTGACCGAAGCCGCCATCATGGGCAAGCGCGACGACCTGCGTGGCCTGAAGGAAAACGTCATCGTCGGCCGTCTGATCCCGGCAGGTACCGGTATGTCCTACCACGGTGCCCGCAAGGACAAGGAAGCGCTGGAAGTCGCCGAACGCGAAGCCGCCCGCGCCCAAGCCAACCCCTTCGAGGACACGCCGGTGGCCGTGGGTGGCGAGGACGACGCGGCCGAACCGGATGCACCGGTGTCGAACGAAGGCGGCAGCGACGCCGAGTAAGCGTCACTGTCCTTTCACCAGGCCAGCCTTCACGGTGGCCTGGCATGAACCCCGCAAGATCGCCCTTGGGCAGCTTGCGGGGTTTTTTCTTTCCGGCGCGCCTGCGCGCAGGCGAGCGCGGCGCGGCCTGCTCAGTCTCCCAGCGTGTAGGCCATGACGTAATCGCCCGGCGTGGTGCCGATCGCGCCGTGCCCGCCGGCGGCAATGACGACATACTGCTTGCCGTCCTCGCCGCGATAGGTCATCGGGGTGGCCTGTCCACCCGCTGGCAGGCGGGTCTTCCAGATTTCCTCTCCCGTCCGGACATCGTAGGCGCGCAGGTAGTTGTCCAGCGTCGCGCCGGCGAAATACACGCCGCCGGCCGTCACCAGCGATCCCCCGTGGCTGATGATGCCCATCGGGAAGGGGATGGGAAAGCGGAAGGGCAGGAAGGTCGTGGCCTGGTCGCGCACCGTCCCGTTACGTTGGACCCACGCTGTTTCGCCAGTGCGCAGATCCACGCCCACACGCGTGCCCCAGGGCGGGGCCTGGCAGGGAAGGCCCAAGCCGGAACGGAAGTTCTGGATGCTGATCGCGTACTTGCCCCCGAAGTTCTCGTTGAAGATCGGCGTGCCGTCCTTGCTGATCATCCGGGTATCGGGGGACTGCTGGTAGTCCGGGCGCTCGACCTGGTGGTACAGGTAGGCCAGGCGGACAGGCATGGCGATGAGCAACTGATTCACGGGGTCCACCGTCACGCTGCCCCAGTTGAAGACGCCGATGTTGCCGGGATAGACCAGCGAACCGTCGGAGGTGGGCGGCGTCCAGGGATTGCCGTCATAGCGGTACTGCTTGTAGGTGATGCGGCACAGCAGCTGGTCGATGGGCGTCGTGCCCCACATATCCTGCTCGCGCAGCGGCGGCGGGGTGAAATTCAATGCCGACACGGGTTGCACGGGTGAGACGCGCTCGTTGGGTGTCGTGGTGTCGGTCCGCACCTTCACCTCATGCACCGGGACAATGGGCTTGCCCGTCTCGCGGTTCAGCACGAACAGGTTGCCGCCCTTGGTCGGCAACACCAGCGCGGGCACGCGTTCGCCCTTGACGTCCAGGTCGAGCAGCGACGGTTGCGAGGGATTGTCGCGGTCCCAGAGGTCGTGGTAGCTCGTCTGGAAGGACCAGCGCAGTGCGCCAGTGCCCAGGTCCAGCGCGACGAGCGCATCGGTAAAGCGATCATCCTCGGGGCTGCGGTTGACGCCGACCTGGTCCGGCGACTTGTTCCCCAGCGGCACGTAGACAAGGCCCCGGGCTTCATCGGCCGCGAAGATCGTCCAGCTCAGCGGCGAGTTCGCCTCGTAGGTCTGGCCGTCGGCCAGCGGCCGCGTGTCATCGGGCTTGCCCGCGTCGAACTTCCAGACGATCTTGCCTGAACGCACGTCGTAGGCTCGGATGACGCCAGAGGGGTTCTGCGCATAGCCGTTGTCCGTGATCGACCCGCCGACAATGGCCAGTTCGCGCGTGACGGTCGGTGGCGAGGTCTGCATGTAGACCGACCGCGCGTGCAGGTTCGGCATGCCGGTGCGCAGATCCACGAAGCCCTTGTCACCGAAATCGGCGCAAGGCTTGCCGGTGTCCGCATCAAGCGCGAAGAGGCGCGCGTCGGTGGTGGTGGCCAGGATGCGGCGTGTGCATTCTCCCGCGGGCGCCTGCGCGGGCGTGGGCTGTCCGGCCTGCGCATCATGGTAGGAGACGCCGCGGCAGGTCTGGTGTTGCACCTGCAGGTCGGGCGCCACGACCGGATCGAACCGCCAGCGCTCCTTGCCGGTGGCCGGGTCCAGCGCCACGATGCGATTGTGCGGCGTGCAAAGATAGAGCATGCCGTTGACCTTGAGCGGGGTGGCTTCGAACGTGAATTCCTTGGCATCGTCGGGCCCGCGCAAATCGCCCGTACGGTACTGCCAGGCCAGCTTCAGCTTGCCGATATTGGCGGCATCGATATCCTTGAGCGCCGAATAGCGTTGCCCCAGGTTGTTGCCGCCGTAGGCCACCCAGTCATCCGCCGGGGCGGGCGGGCCGCCGTCGGCAGGCGCCGGGTTCGCGGAGGCGGCCACCGGCAACTGCCCGGCGGAAGGGAAGGGGTCGTGGAAGGAGAGGGCGACCGTGGAGAGCGCCAGGAGCGCGACCGTCGTCGACAATGCGCCCCGGCTGCCGCGCCAGGCGGGATTGGGGGCGCCGGCGCCGAGGTGTCGGCTGACCCACGGCAGGGCAATCCAGAGGCCCAGGGCGGCCAGCAGCGCCGCGCGGGGAATGAGTTGCCACTTGTCCAGCCCCACCTCGTAGAGTGACCACGCGACGGTGACCCAGAGGAGTCCCGCATAGATGGCCAGCCCGAGACGGCGCCGCAGCGCCAGCAGGATGCCGGAAGCCAGCAGGCCCAGGCCCATGAGGATGTAGAAACTGCTGCCTCCCAGCCCGGCCAGCTTCACGCCGAGCAGGAGGATGACGAGGCCCAGCAGGGCGGTCAGGCCGCCGGTGACGATCGCGATCATTGCAAGCACTCCCGATATCTACGTCGTACGGGGGCCAGGCGGGTGCGCACTGCCCCAGGCAGGAATCGGAACACGAATGCCCTTTCATCTTCCTGACCCATGCGCGGCGCGTGATGCGAACCCGACAGGTCCGGGCGGGGTTCCTCATGCTGTTTATACCGCTACGGCACGACAGGACAAAGCCCGCCTGGCCGCGCACGCAACGGTTGCCTTGCATCGGGCCAGCCCCATACAATGAGAACGGTTTTCATTCATATGGCCGCGTCGCAGCTGTCCCAGAACGCGTAGAAGGAGAGGCGCCGTGCCGGCCGCCAACAGCCCCGCGTCACCCATCCACACCCTGTATTCCGATCACCACGGCTGGTTGCGTGGCTGGCTGTTGCGCCGCCTGGGCAATGCGGCCGACGCCGCGGATATCGCGCACGACGTGTTCCTGCGCCTGATCGTGAAGCCGGCGCCGCGTGGCTTTCACAGCCCGGGCGAGGCGCGCGCATACCTGCGCGTGGTGGCGCAACACCTGTGCATCAATCAATGGCATCGCCGTGAGATCGAGCGGGCGTGGCTGCAGGCGCTTGCCGAGCGGCCCGAGGAATATGCGCCGTCTGCCGAGCGGCAGGCCATGGTGCTGGAAGCCCTTCAGGAAATCGGCGCCATGCTGCTCGAACTCCCTTCCAGGGCCGCCCAGGCCTTCCTGTTGGCGGAAGGCTGCCAGATGACGCATGCGGAGATCGCGGCCGAACTGGGCGTATCCACCCGGATGGTGCGCAAATACATTGCACAGGCCATGTTGGGCTGCCTGACCTTGCGCGCCAGGCAGACGGCCCAGGCCCTGATGGACGGGCGGGACTGAAGCGCATGACGATGTCCGCCGTGCGCGCTCAAACCGATGGCGCCGGGCCCAGCCATCGCGTGCTGGCACAGGCCGCGGAGTGGTATGCCTTGCTGCAGTCTGGCGATGCCACCGACGCCGACCGCTTGCGCTGGCGCGCCTGGCTGGACGAGGCCGCCGAGCATGCACAGGCCTGGCGGCACGTCGAGGACATCAGCCAGGCGTTCCAAGGCCTGCAGGCCGCGCCGGATCCGCGCGGCGCGGCGCAAGGCTTGTGGGAAGTGGACGCGCGCACACGCCAACGCCGCCGGGCGCTGGGTGGCCTGGCGGCCGTTGCGGCGAGTTGTGCGCTCGGCTGGACGGCCTGGCAGGACGGCCGGCCCCGCCGCCTGCTGCTGGCCAACTGGGCCGACCATCGCACGGGCATCGGCGAAACGCGCGAGATCCTGCTGAGCGATGGCACGCGCGTGTGGCTGAACACCGGCAGCGCGTTCAACCAGGTCTATGACGCAAGGCAGCGCCTGCTGCAGCTGGTGGCGGGGGAAATGCTGATCGAGACCGCGCCCGAGGCGCGCAGGCCCTTCGTGGCCGAGACGCCGCACGGCAGCATGCAGGCATTGGGCACGCGCTACACGGTCTGGCTGGATGGGGACGAAACGCTGCTGGCCGTGTACGAAGGCGCGGTGCGCGTGCGCAATCGGGCGGGTGACAGCGTGCAGATCGAGGCGGGCCGGCAACTGCGCTATGGCGCCCACAGCCTGGGCGAGACCCTGCCCGCGGACGCGGCGCGCGAAGCCTGGCGCCGCCAGGTGCTGATCGCGCAGGATATCTCGCTGGCAGAGGTGGTGGCGCAGCTGGGCCGATACCGCCGCGGCCATCTTGGGGTGGCGCCCGAGGTGGCGGACTTGCGCGTGTTCGGCAGTTTCCCGCTGCAGGACACGGACGAGGTGCTGGATATGCTCGCCAAGGCCTTGCCCTTGCGGATCCAGCGCACGTTGCCGTGGTGGGTGACGATCGAGCCGGCCGGATCTTGACCGGGGCAGGGGATCGGCGGTTCCGCTTTTTCGGGGCTCGGCTGTTCATGAGGTAGGCGCCTTCACCCCATGCCGCGGCCAGGTTCGGCCCGCGCACGGACGGGAAGCGCTCCCCCATACAACCCAGAACCAGGGAAGCCGCAGCCATGCCCCGCAGTGCCTATCCTCGCCAGCCCGCGATACGACGTCCCTCGCAAAAAGCCAAGTATGTGCTCACACTCGCGCGGCAGCCCGCCCGTACCCGTTTTTTGCAGGCATCGGTCGTGCTGGGTGTCATGCTTGCCGGGGTGTGTGCCCCGTCTGCCGCGCAGAATCCGGCGCCTTCCGCCATGCCGCAGGCCTCGGCGGATACCCGCGTCTACGACATTCCGGCCGGCCCCCTGAGCGCCGTGTTGACCCGTTACGCCTCTGAGGCGGGGGTCTTCCTGGTGGGCGCCAGCGAACTGGCTGCCGGCAAGCAGAGCCCTGGCGTTCGAGGCCGTCATAGCGTGTCGGGCGGGTTGTCGGCCATCCTGGCGGGCACGGGCCTGCGGGCCGAATCCAGCGCGCCGGGCCGCTACGTCCTGCGGGAGGCCGGCGCGGTGTCCGAGCTGGCGCCGGTCACGGTCACCGGCACGGCCTTCCAGGAAAGCGCGACGGGGCCGGTGCAAGGTTTCGTCGCCACGCGCAGCGCCGTCGGCACCAAGACCGATACGCCCATTCTGGAGACCCCCCAGTCTGTGTCCGTGGTCGGGCGCGACGCCCTGGAGACCCAGGGCACGCTGAACGTCGCCAATGGCCTGCGCTATACCGCGGGCATGGGCGCTGCAGCCTATTCGAATGGTGACGGTAACGCCTATGACACCTTCACCATGCGCGGCTTCGTCGTGAGCAACGGCGGCTTGCTGCTCGACGGCATGCGGCTGCACTACAACGTGCTGGATGCGCCAGTGGAGGTCTATGGCCTGGAGCGGGTGGAGGTGCTGCGCGGGCCCGCGTCCATGCTCTATGGCCAATCGGGCCCCAGCGGGGTCGTCAACCTGGTGTCCAAACGGCCGAGCACTGAAGCCCGCCACGAGATCGAAGTCACGGGCGGCACGAACGACCGGCGCCAGGTCGCCACGGATCACACCGGCGCGCTGAACGACACGGGCACGTTGAGCTATCGGTTGACGGGGCTGTTCCGCGAAAGCGGCACCTTCGTGGACAACGGCCGCGACGACCGCAGTTTCCTCGCGCCGTCCCTGACCTGGCAGCCCTCGGCCGCCACCAGCCTGACGGTGTTGGCGAGCTACCAGAAGAGCAAGGGCACCTACTACATGGGCCTGCCTTATAGCGGCACGGTACGGCCCAATCCGCTCGGCGAGCCGTCCCGCGATACGAACCTGGGCGACCCGCGCCATGATTACTGGAACTCCACCAGCAAGAGCATCGGCTACGTACTGGATCATGCCTTCAACGAGTCGGTGAAACTGCGCCAATCCGTCCGCTATGGCGAGTCTGCGCTGCGTTATGGCTATCTGTTCCACGCTGCCGGGGGCGGCGACCTGCCGGGCAACCGCGTGGTGGCGCGCCAGTCCGTGCGCCGGCTCGACGACACGAGCCAGTTGGGCGCGGACACGAACCTCAGCACCCGCTGGCAAGGCCTCGGCGGCGAGCACACGACCTTGCTGGGTTTCGATTACGGCCGCAGTCACTCCGATACCTTCAACTATCGTGGGAGTGCGCCTGCGACAGACCTCTTCTCACCGGTATCCGGCGTTCCTGGCGTGCCGTCCGTCATGGCCTTGCGCAACAGCGACAAGGTGCGTTTCGAGCAATTGGGGGTATATGCCCAGCAGCAAAGCAAGTTCCTGGACCGTTGGGTGGTCACGCTGAGCGGCAGACAGGACTGGGCGGAGAACCGTGCGCTGAGCCGCGTGAGTGGACTGCGCCAGAAACAGCGCGACAACGCCTTCACGGGCCGCGTGGGCCTGACGTATCTGGCCCCTCGCGGCATTGCGCCTTACGTCAGCTATGCCACCTCGTTCGAGCCCGTGGGCGGCGTGACATATGACGGAACTCCCTTCAAGCCCACCAAGGGCGAGCAGGTCGAGGCTGGCATCAAGTGGCAGCCCCCGGGCAGTGAAACGCTGGTTACGCTGGCCGCCTATCACCTGACCCAGCAGAACCTGCCCACCTTGCACCCCGACCAGGTGGCCTTCCCCAACGGCCGGGTCCAGACCGGCGAGGTCACCTCCAAGGGCGTCGAACTGGAGGCCGCCACCCACCTCACGCGCAGTCTGCGCCTGCGCGGTGCGCTCACGTTCAACCACAGCGAGATCACCGAGAGCAACGTGCCGGGCGAGGTGGGGCGGCGCCAGCCCGACACGCCGGCGCGAATGGCCTCACTGTGGGTGGACTACCGCCTGCCCGACGCCTGGGTACCGGGGCTGCTTGCAGGCGGTGGCGTGCGCTATGTGGCCGGCACCCACGACGGCCCAAATCTGGTCAAGACCGATGGCTATACGGTGTACGACGCGATGCTGGGATACCAGGTGCAAAACTGGAAGTTCACGCTGAACCTGATGAACGTCTTCGACAAGCGCTACCTGAGTTCCTGCTATGCCTTCGCGTGCTACTACGGCCAGCCGCGCATGGCGATGCTGACCGCCAACTACGCCTGGTAGGCGCATCCGGCAGGGAAGGACCAGGCCCCGTCTGGCGTTTCCGGGCGGGGCGTCTCGTTTCATGCGAAGACTCCGTCCCTGAAATAAGTGGCATACCTCCTAAATGCGCCGGAAAAGTGCGGACTTTCCCTTTTCTTGTGCACGTGCCGCAAGGCGGAGCATGTTGCAGGGCAAGGGATTCTGAAAAATTAAGAGGCATACCACTTAAATTGCGCGGGCGTTGATCCTGGCACGGTTGTTGCTTGATGAGCATCAAGAACAACCTTTGCCGTACGAGGACAACGATGGCGACGATAGTGTTGAAGGGCGGCCGGATCATCGACCCGGCCAGCGGCACCGACAAGGTGGGTGACCTGCTCGTGCGCGACGGCGCGATCCTGGGCATCGACGTCGAGCCGGGCGGCCTGGCCGAGACGATCGATTGCCGCGGCAAGCTGGTGCTGCCCGGTCTCATCGACACGCACGCGCACGTCTTCCGCTACGTCACGGGCCGCTTCGGGCTGGATCCGGACATGTGCGGGGTGTACTCGGGCGTGACCACGCTGGTGGATCAGGGTGGCCCGAGCTGTATCACGCTGCCGGCGTTCCGCCATTACGTCGCGGAGAAAAGCGAGACGCGCCTGCTGGCCTTCCTGTCGGCGTACCTGGTGGGGGGCCTGGAAGGGCACTACTACCCCGAGCTCTACCGGCCGAGCTGTCTGGACGTGGCCGCCACGGTGAAGTCCGCGCGTGCCAACCTCGACCTGGTCAAGGGCATCAAGGCCCATGCCGAACTGGGCGGATTCGCCCGTTGGGGCCTGGACGTGATGAAGCTGGCCGCACAGATCGGCCGTGAAGCGGACCTGCCCGTCTACGTGCATTTCGGCCAGCTCTGGCCCACGCCGGATGGGGGCGGCCTGGACGTCGATCCCGACACCATCCTGCCGCAGGTCATGGACCTGCTGCGGCCGGGCGACGTACTGGCCCATCCGTTCAGCCGTCATCCCGGCGGCTTCGTCGAGGTCAATGGCCAGGTCCATCCCATCGTGCGCGAAGCGATGGCGCGCGGATTGAAGATGGACGTGGGCCACGGTTCCCACTTCAGCTTCGAGTCGGCCCGGAAAGTGATCGAGGCAGGTTTCATCCCCGACACGCTGGGGGCGGACATGCACGGCTATAACACGACCGTGCCCGCGCCGGCAGGCACGCCCGACTCGCATCCGGATGAAGAGGAACATCTCTTCCGTGGCAAGACGCGCTTCTCGCTGGTGTCCGCCATGAGCGCGATGATGGCGCTGGGCCTGCCGCTGGACCACGTGGTGCGCATGGTGACGGTGAACGCGGCAGCCTTGCTGCGCATGGAGAACGAACTGGGCACGCTGCGTGCGGGTGCCGTGGCGGACGTCAGCGTGCTGGATGACGTGCGGGGGCGCTTCGTCATGCGTGACAACGAGGGCACGCAGGTCGTGACCGACCGCATGCTCAGCCCGGCTTTCTGCCTGCGCGCTGGCAAGCGCTTCGACGCGCGCGCGGCCATTCTTCCCGTGGCCCAGGCCGCATAGTTGCCGGCGATACGTATCATGGCCCAGACCCGTCAGCCCGCGCATCCGCAAGGCATCGGTGCGCGCGTGCCGCGCAAGGAAGACGATCGCTTCATGCGCGGCCGCGGCGACTACGTGCCCAACCTGCGCCTGCCTGGCATGCAGGACGTCGCCTTCGTGCGCAGCCCCGTGGCGCATGGCCGCATCACCGGCATCGAGAAACCGGCGGGGCGCGAGGCCTGTGTGTTCGTTGCCGCGGACCTGGACGGCGTGCGGCCCATCGTCGCCAACTCGGGCCTGCCGGGTTTCAAGTCGTCCGAGCAGCCCGTCCTGGCCCATGACAAGGTGCGGCAGGTGGGCGAGATGATCGCCATGTGCCTGGCACCCACGCGCGCCGAGGCGGAAGACATCGCGGCGCAGGTCTACGTGGATTTCGACGAACTGCCCGCGGTGGTGGACATGCTGGCCGCGCGCGAGCCGGGCTCGGCGCAGGTGCATGAACACTGGGGCGACAACGTGTTCCTGGAAACGCATGTGGGCGCCGACCAGCTGCCCGTGTTCGAGGCGCTGCGCCGCAACGCGCCCATCAGGGTGCATCGCAAGCTGCGCACCGCGCGCCAGAGCATGGCGCCCATGGAAGGGCGGGGCTGCGTGGCCTATTGGGACCGCCGCGCCGACCAGCTGGTGCTGGTGACTTCCGCCCAGATGCCGCATATCAACCGCACGGGTCTGGCGGGCTGCCTGGGCCTGGACGAGGGGCGCGTGCGCGTCATCTCGCCGGACGTGGGCGGCGGCTTTGGCTACAAGGGCATCCTGCTGCCCGAGGAGGTCTGCGTGGCCTGGCTGGCCTTGCGGCTGGGACATCCGGTGCGCTGGATCGAGGACCGCCGAGAGCAGTTGACCGCCAACGCCAACTGCCGTGAACACGACTACGACATCACGGCCTACGCCGATGAGCACGGCAAGCTGCTGGGCCTGGAGTGCGAGGCGCACGTGGATTCGGGCGCGTATTCGTCCTATCCCTTCTCGGCCTGCCTGGAGGCCGCGCAGGTCGGCAGCATCCTGCCCGGTCCCTACAAGATGCCGCACTACCGCTGCCACACCTGGTCGGTGGCGACCAACAAGCCGCCCATCCTGCCGTATCGCGGCGTGGCGCGCACGGGTGTCTGCTATGCGATGGAAAGCGTCATGGACGACATCGCCGTGCAGGCAGGCATCGAGCCCTTCGAGGCGCGCCTGCGCAATCTCGTGCTGCCGCAGGAAATGCCCTACGACAACGTCACCAACAAGCATTTCGACAGCGGCGACTATCCCGAGGCCGTCAGGCGCGCGGTGGCAGCCCTGGACCTGCCCGCCTGGCGCGCGCGCCAGCGTGCGGGCGAGGCCGACGGACGGCGCATCGGCTTGGGCGTCTCGATCTTCTGCGAGCAGGGCGCGCACGGCACGTCCGTGTACCACGGCTGGGGCATTCCCATGGTGCCGGGCCGCGAGCCGGCGGGCGTGCGCCTGACGCCGGATGGCGTGGTGGAGATCCGCGCCGGCGTGCATTCGCACGGCCAGAGCATGGAGACCACGCTGGCGCAGATCGCCTGTGACGTGTTGGGCACGGACCTGTCCCGCGTGCGCCTGGTGCTGGGCGACACGGGCACCACGCCGTATTCCACCGGCACCTGGGGCTCGCGCGCCGCGGTCATGGCCGGGGGCGCGGTGGGGCAGGCCTGCAAGCAACTGCGCGAGCGGGTGCTGAAGATCGGCGCGCATCTGCTGAAGACCTCCGTCGACGCAGTGCGCTGGGAGTCTGGCGCGGTGGTGGGCGAGGGCGGCAGCGTGAGCCTGGAAGAGGTGGCGCGCACCTGGTACCTGAAGCCCCAGTTGCTGCCGGCGGACGTGGACCCGCAAGGCCTGGAAGTGAACACCACCTACCAGGCGCGCCGCGACACCGGCACCTTCAGCTATGCCTGCCATGCCGTGGCGCTGGCCGTGGACGTCATGCTGGGCCAGGTCGAGATCCTGGACTACGTGGTGGTCGAGGACGGCGGCGTGCTGATCAATCCGATGGTGGTGGATGGCCAGGTGTTCGGCGGCGTGGCGCAGGGCGTGGGCACCGCGCTGTACGAAGAGATGCGCTACAGCGAAGAAGGCCAGCCGCTGGCTTCCACGCTGGCCGACTACATGCTGCCCGGCGCCACCGAGGTGCCCGACGTGCGCATCGACCACATGGAAACGCCCGCGCCCTATACCGAGTTCGGCCAGAAGGGCATCGGCGAAAGCGGCGCCATCGGGCCGCCCGCTGCCATCGCGAATGCCGTGAACGACGCGCTGCGCCCGCTGGGCGCGCGCGTGGACGAATTGCCCGTCAGCCCGCGCGTGGTGCTGGCCGCGCTGGCGCGCGCCGAAGAACGATCTCCAGACCAGGCCGAGTCCGGCCAAAGGCAGGCAGCATGAAGGCAGCACGCTTCGACTATGCCCGTCCCGGCGAGTCCGGGGAGGCGATCGCCCTGCTGGCGCGTAGCGAAGGCATGGGCAAGCCCGTGGCGGGCGGCCAATCGCTGGGGCCGATGATGAACATGCGCCTGGCGCAGCCCGAGCTGCTGGTGGACCTGCGCGCGGTGGCGGGGCAGGCGGATTGCGTCGAGCACGCCGACAGCGTGCAGCTGGGCGCGGGCGTGACGCACGCGCAGATCGAGGACGGCATCGCGCCCGATGCCACGCGCGGCCTGATGCCTTACGTGGCGCGCGGCATCGCCTATCGCGCGGTGCGCACGCGCGGCACGCTGGGCGGCAGCCTGGCGCATGCCGATGGCGCGGCCGACTGGATCAACGTCATGCCGCTGCTCGATGCCTGTTGCCGCGTGGCGGGTCCGCAAGGCGACCGCGAGGTGGCGTGCGTGGACTGGATGCAGGGCACCTTCACCACCGTGCTGGCGGAGGACGAGATCCTGCGCGCGGTGCGCATACCGCGCCTGTCGGCGTCGGCACGCTGGAGCTATTACAAGTTCAACCGCAAGCCCGGCGAATTCGCCGAGGCCATCGCGGCCTTCGTCGACGATCCCGAGCGCGGTGTCTGCCGCGGCGTGATCGGCGCGCTGGACGGTCCGCCCCACGTCATCGCGCAGGCGCGCCTGCTGCTGGATGAGTTGCGCGCGAGCGGCCTGGGGCCCATGGGGCGCGCCGAGCTGCTGGCCGCAGGGCTGGAAGCGGGCAGCTATGAATACCGCGTGCACGCCGTTGCCCTGTCGCGCGCCGCACAGGCATTGGACGCCGGTCCCGGCGCCCGCTCCGGAGACGCTTCATGATTCCCCTGACCCTGACCGTCAACGGCCGCGCCGTGCAGGCCGGCGTCGAACCACGCACCTCGCTGGCGGATTTCCTGCGCGACCAGCAAGGGCTGACAGGCACCAACCTGGGTTGCGAACAAGGCGTGTGCGGTGCCTGCACGCTGACCGTGGATGGCGCCCCGACGCGGTCGTGCCTGTTGCGGGCGGTGTCATGCCAGGGCGCGGACGTGCGCAGCATCGAGGGCTATGACGACGACGCCGTGATGGCACAACTGCGCGATGCCTTCCGCGCCGAGCACGCCCTGCAGTGCGGCTTCTGTACGCCCGGCATGCTGGCGACCGCGCGCGACATCGTGACGCGCCTGCCCGATGCCGATGACGCGCGCGTGCGCCTGGAACTGTCCGGCAACCTCTGCCGCTGCACGGGCTACGTGGGCATCGTGCGCGCCATCCGCCGCGTGCTGGATGCGCGCCTGGCCACGGCCAGCCAGGCAGCGGCCTGAGTCCCGCACGCTCACCGATACCTCTTCTTCTCCGGAACTCCGAACATGGACATCGAGCAGTCATTCACCGTGCCCTATCCGCCCGAGCAGGTGTGGGCGTCATTCCAGGATATCGAAGGCATCGTCGCCTGCCTGCCGGGGGCGTCGCTTGCCGCGCCGCCCGAAGGCGGGCAGCTCAAGCTGGGCATGACCGTGAAGCTGGGGCCCATCGTGGCGGCCTTCGCGGGCGACGGCGAGATGACGCTGGACGATGCTTCGCGCAGCGGACGCATCACGGGGGGCGGGTCTGACCGCAAGAGCGGCTCGCGCGTCAAGGGCGAGGCCGCGTTCGCGCTCAATCCGGCTGTTGATGAAAACGGCGTGGCGGGCACCCGCGTGGATGTGCGGGTGGATTACGCCATCACGGGCTCGCTGGCGCAGTTCTCGCGTGGCGGGATCATGCGCGAGGTGGCGCAACGGCTCACGCAGGCCTTCGCCGAAAACCTGAAGCAGCGCCTGGCGGCCCAGGCCGAGACGCCCGTGGCGCCCCAGGACGCAGCTGCCGCGCCCGGATCCGTACTTCAGCCCGACGCGGCACCGGCAGGCCGGCAGCCCGAGCTGCCGGGGATGGTGGCGTCCGAGCCTGCCGCCACGGTCGCCCCTGCGCCAGTCTCTGCCAGCGCACCCCCGGTCAAACCCGCCGCGCCGCTGGACCTCGGCAACCTGTTCTGGTCGTCGTTGTGGGCCCGCGTACGCAAGCTTTTCGGCCTGGGCGGCAAGTCCTCGCGCCCCTGATTTTTCCAAGCAGCAAGACGTACCAATGCGGCGAAGCACCGCAACCAGTCGACATAACAAGGGGAAGTTCATGAAGCTCAAGACGTTTGTCCCGGCGCTGCTCGCGCTGGCCCTGGCAGCAGGCGCCCAGGCTCAGTCCGTCATCAAGATCGGCGCGCCGCTGGCGCTGACCGGCGGCCTGGCCGACGAGGGCAAGAAGCAGCAGGTCGCCTACGACATGTGGGCCAGGCGCGTGAACGACGCGGGCGGTATCCAGGTGGGTGACAAGAAGGTGAAGGTGGAACTGGTGAGCTATGACTACCAGTCGGACGAAAAGCGCGCGCAGCAGATGGCGGAGCGCCTCATCACCCAGGACCGCGTGGACTTCATGACGGCGCCTTTCGGCTCGGGCCACACCAAGGTCGTGGCGGGCGTGGCGGAGCGCTACGGCGTGCCGGTGATGGCCTCGGTGGCCTCGTCCGAGTCGGTCTTCAACCAGGGCTACAAATTCCTCTTCGGCACGCTCGCGCCCAACGGCGGCCTGGTCGACGCCATGATCAAGACCTTCGGCGCACAGATGCCCGATGTGAAGAAGATCGCGATCCTGGGCCGCGAAGATGTCTTCCCGCGCTCCATGGCCACCGCCATGCGCGACTCGGCCGAGAAGGCCGGCCTGACGATCGTGCACAACGAGTTCTATCCGGTGGGCGCGCTGGATCATTCGGCCTCGCTGTCGAAGATCAAGGCCTCGGGCGCACAGTGGATCTACATCACCGGCTATACCAAGGACCTGATCCTGGCGCGCAAGCAGATGGCCGACCTGGGCGTGACCGCGCCTGTCGTCACGATGGTCACCGGCCCGGCCTACCAGGAGTTCATCGACGGCCTGGGCAAGCTGGCCGACGGCGTGAGCAGCACGACCTGGTGGCACCACTCCACCGAGTACACGGCGGACGACGTGTTCGGCTCGACCAAGGCGTTCTATGACGAGTTCGTCTCGCGCCAGAAGCACGACCCCGACTACGTGCACGCGTCGGCCGCTGCCGCGCTCATCGCCTTGCAGAAGGCCATCGAGAAGGCCGGCACGACCGACAAGGCCAAGGTGCGCGACGCGCTGGCCACGCTGGACATCGAGACCTTCTACGGCCCGATCAAGTTCGGCGCCAACGGCATGAACGCCGGCCGCGACCTGCCAATCATCCAGGTGCAGAACAGCAAGGTGGTCGTGTTGTTCCCCGAGGCGGTCAAGCAGGCTGACGCCATTCCCATGCCCTGACAGGGCCGGGTTCCTCACTGTTGAATCGACATGACCCTATTCGCTCAAATCATCGCCAACGGCCTGATGCTGGGTGCGCTGTATGCCTGCATCGCCGTCGGGTTTTCGCTGGTGTGGGGCGTGCTGAACGTGATCAACATGCTGCACGGCTCGTTCATCGTGCTGGGCGGCTACCTCACGTTCTTTGCGTGGTTCCACTTCCAGATCAACCCGTTCATCACGCTGCCCGCGGTCTGCGCGCTGCTCTTCCTGGTCGGCTACCTGCTGCAGTACTTCGCCATCAACCGCGTGATCACGCGGCCGGTGCTGACCACGCTGACGCTGACCTTCGGCCTGGACATGATCCTCTACAACTTCATGAACCTGGGCTTCGAGGCCACGCCGCGGCGTGTGTCGCTGGACCTGGGGCGCATCGACCTGGCGGGCGTGATCCTGCCGGTTGACCGCCTGCTGGCAATGGGCCTGGCGCTGGCGCTGACGGGGCTGCTGTATTACGTGATGCGCAGTTCCCGCATCGGCCGCGCCATCGTGGCCGTGCGCATGGACCGCGACGCGGCATCCCTGATGGGCATCCGGGTAGGGCATGTCTATGCCATCACCTTCGGCCTGGCGGCGCTGATGGCCGGCGCCTGCGGCGCGCTGATGTCGGTGGTGTTTCCCATCACCACCAACATCACGGGCCTGCTGCTGGGCAAGGCCTTCGTCATCTGCGTGATCGGCGGCCTGGGCACGGTGCCCGGCGCGCTGGTCGGCGGCCTGGCGCTGGGGCTCGTCGAAAGCGTGGTCGGCAATTTCCTGGGCGCGCAGTACGCGGTGCTGTTCGGTTTTCTCATCATGCTGGTGCTGCTGATCACCCGGCCCACCGGACTCATCGGCAAGAAGGGGTACGAATGAACGCCCTGCAAGCAACGACCGGCGCACGCGGCAAGCGCGTGGCGCACGGTCTTTTCATCGCGTGGGTGCTGCTGCTTGCGGCTTCGCCCTTCCTGGTCGACAACTACATGGTGCGGCTGGCCACCTTCGTCTGCATGTACGCGGCGCTGGCCATGTCGTGGAACTTCATCGGCGGCTACGCGGGCTATCCCTCGTTCTCCACCGCTGCCTTCGTCGGCCTGGGCAGCTATGCCGGCGGCCTGCTGCAGAACGCGGGCGTGCCGATGGTGCTGGCCTGGGTGGGCGCCACGCTGTTCGTCAGCGCGTTCGCGGCGCTGGCCGGCGCCGCCATCCTGCGCATGAAGGGGCACTATTTCGCCATCGGCTCGATCTCCATGGTCGAGGTGCTGCGGCTGGTGACCTCGCTGTGGTCGGATGTCACGGGCGGCGGCGATGGCCTGAACATCGCGATCATGCCGGGCGGCCCCGACTTCGCCGCGCGCGTGTTCCTGTACGCGATGCTGGCGGTGATGCTGTGCGCCTGGGTGACGACCCTGCTGGTGGACCGTTCGCGGCTGGGCTTCGGCCTGCGCTGCATCAGCCAGAACGAGGACGCGGCCGACATGGTGGGCATTGCCGTGAACCGCTACAAGACCGCTGCCTATACCTTGTCGGCGATCTATTGCGGCACGGTAGGCGCCATCTATGCCTCGTGGGTGTCGTACATCGCGCCCACCGACGCCTTCGGCATCCTGCTGACGCTGAAGGTGCCGGTCATGACCATGCTGGGTGGCGTCGGCACGGTCTATGGGCCGATCGTGGGCTCCGCGGCGTTCGTGCTGATGGAGGAAACCATCTGGGCACGCTTCCTGGATTACCACCAGGCCATCCTGGGCGTCATCATCGTGCTGCTCATCTTCTTCCTGCCGGGCGGTCTGCTGAAGATCGATTACCGGCGTGTGTTCGGACGCGCGCGCAAGCCCGCGGTCGAGGCTTCCAGCAAGGCGGTGCGGGCATGACGACGCTGCTTGAAGTGAAGAATCTGTCCAAGCGTTTCGGCGGCCTGCAGGCGACGAAGAACGTGTCGTTCACATTGCGCGAAGGCGAGATCGTCGGGCTCATCGGCCCCAACGGCGCGGGCAAGACCACGCTGGTGAATCTCATCACCGGCGTGCTGACCGCCAGCGAAGGCAGCGTGGTGTTCCGCGGCCGCGACGTCACGCGCCAGCGCCCCTTCGAAGCCGCGCGCAGCGGCCTGGCGCGCACGTTCCAGATCGTGCAGCCGTTCCCGCACATGACCGTGCTGGAGAACGTCACCGCCGGCTCGCTCTTTGCCGCGGGCGCGGCCAGCCGAGCCCAGGCCGAGCGCGAGGCCATGGCGCACCTGGAATTCGTGGGCCTGGGCGAGCAGGCGCATCGTCCGGCGTCGTCGCTGACGCTGCCGTCGCGCAAGCGCCTGGAGCTGGCCAAGAGCCTGGCCATGAATCCGCGCGTGCTGCTGCTGGACGAGGTGAATGCGGGCCTGAACACCTCCGAGATCGAGAAGGCGCTGGCGCTCATGCGCGCCATTGCCGCGCGCGGCATCACCATCCTGCTGATCGAGCACCTGATGAAGGTCGTGCTGTCGCTGAGCCAGCGGGTGCTGGTGCTGCATCACGGCGAACTCATCAGCGAAGGCGAACCGCAGGCCGTGATTTCGGACCCGCGGGTGGTGGAAGCCTACCTGGGCAGTAAGTTCGCGGCGCGCCAGCAGGCGCAAGCGTCGGCCAATGGAGGCACGCATGGCTAACACGCCGATATTGAAGATCGAGGGCCTGCAGTCGGGCTATGGCGACGTCCAGGTGCTGTGGGGCGTGGACCTGGAAGTGCCCGCGGGCGAGATCACCTGCATCGTCGGTTCCAACGGCGCGGGGAAGTCGACACTGCTGCGCACCATCTCGGGCATGGTCGCTGCCAAGGCAGGCCGCATCACCTTCTGCGGCAAGGACATGACGCACAGCGCGCCCGATGCCATGCTGGGCGCGGGCCTGGCGCACGTGCCGGAAGGGCGGCGCCTGTTCCGCGGCATGTCGATCCGGGACAACCTGCTGGTGGGGGCCTATCTGCGGCGCGACGCGCGCGCCGACATCGAGCGCGACCTGGAAGCGGTGTACGCGATGTTCCCGATCCTGAAGGAGCGCCAGCAGCAGGATGCCACCACGCTGTCGGGCGGCGAGCAGCAGATGTGCGCCATCGGCCGCGGCATCATGTCGCGGCCGCAGCTGCTGATGGTGGACGAGCTGTCGCTGGGTCTGGCGCCGCGCGCCGTCGAGAAGCTGGGCGACGCGCTGCGCGAGATCAACCGCACGGGCCTGACCATCCTGCTGGTCGAGCAGGACGTGGTCACGGCCTTCGAGCTGGCGCGCCACGCCTACGTCATCGAAACCGGCCGCGTGGGCATCGCCGGCGAGACGGAAGTGCTGTCGGCCGACCCGCGCGTGCGGCAAGCCTATATGGGGATCTGAGCATGCGGACCCTGTCACCCGAAGCCGAGTCCCGCCTGCCGGGCAATGCCGGGGCGCTGGCCCGGCTGTGCGCGGTGCGTCCCGTGTGGCGTGCGGTGCGCACCGCGCGGGAAGCGCTGGGCCTGCCGGAAGGTGTGCTGCTGCATGCCGGGCCGCCCTATGAGGATCCCGCGAGGCCCGCGGCGCCCGTGCTGTCGTCCGCTGTCCTGGCCTGCCTGCACGAGGGGTGGGCCAGCAGCGAGGAAGAGGCCGAGTCCCTGATCACGACAGGTCGTGTTCGCCTGGTGCCCGCGCAGCAGCACGGCACGGTGTTGCCGCTGGCCGCCGTGGCCGGACCGGGCACGGCGCTGGTGGAGGTGGCCGATGCGGATGGCAACGGCGTGGCGTGGTCCCTGCTGGGCAGCGGGGCGGGGCCGCAGATCCGCTTCGGCTCGCGGGACGCAGCCATCCTGGCGCGCCTGCGCTGGCGCGACACGGTGCTGGCGCCGCGCCTGCATGCGCTGGTATCGCGGCAGCCCGTGGGGCTGCTGGCGTTGGCGCATGCTGGCATCCAGGGCGGTGACGACCTGCATGCCAGCACCAGCGCCGCGCAACAGGCCCTGCTGGCACGCCTTGGGCCGGGGCTGGGCGAGCAGCAGGGCGACGCGGATATCCTGGCCATGCTGGGCGGCACGCCGCTGTTCTTCCTGACCCTGTGGATGGCGGCCACGCACCTGATGCTCGACACCGCCGCCGCGCAGGGGCGGGATCCGGACAGTACGCTCGTCGTGGCGATGGCGGGCAATGGCCGGGAGGTGGGCATCCGCCTTGCCGGTGAGCCGGCGCGATGGTTCACCCAGCCCGCGCCGCCGCCCGTCGGACCGCGCCTGGACCTCTCGGTCACGGCGCCGGCCGGCCCGATGGTCGGCGATAGCGGCGTCATCGATGCCGCGGGTTTCGGCGCGCAGGCACTGTCGTGCGCACCGCAGCTGCGGGATGCGCTGCAGGCCTTTCTGCCCGACGATTGGCGCGAGCGGCCGGCGCGGCTTTCAAGCACCAGGCATCCCGTCTTCGCGGACCTGGACCTTCGCCTGGGGGCCGACGCGCGGGCGGGGGTGGCGCCCCTGGCCGCCATCGCGATGGTGGCCGCCGATGGGCGCGCGGGCCTGCTTGGCCGGGGCATCGTGTCCCTGGATGCGGCGTTGTTCGCGCAGGCCGCTCAGGCGCTGGCGCAGGCCGGGAAGGGGCGTGCATGATCATCTCGGCCGATGCCGTCGTGGCGTCCTATGACTACATCGTCTGCGGCGCCGGCACCGCCGGCTGCGTCGTGGCCGCGAGGCTGTCCGAGGATCCGGCGTTGCGGGTGCTGCTGCTGGAGGCCGGCGGCCACGAACAGGTCGCCGAGGTCCGCGACGCGCGTGTCTGGATGCGCAATATCGGCAGCGAGCGCGACTGGCAATTCCGCGCCCAGCCGTCCTCCGCGCTGAACGGCCGCCAGCCGCCGCTGCCGATGGGGCGCGTGCTGGGCGGCGGCTCCAGCATCAATGGCCTCATCTGGGCGCGCGGGCACAAGAACGATTTCGACAGCTGGGCCGAGCAGACTGGCGATGCCGGCTGGTCCTACGACGCCGTGGTGGCCTTGTACCGGCGCATCGAGCATTGGACGGGGCCCGCCCATCCGCGCCTGCGCGGCACCGGCGGGCCCGTGCATGTCGGTTTGCCTGAAGATCCCGTGCCGCTGGCGATCGCGTTGAAGGCGGCGACAGCGTCAGTGGCCGGCGTGCCGGCGGTCGATGACCTGAATGCCGAAGCCATGGAGGGCAGCGGCGCCTGCGGCATTCCGAACGTGGCGGTCATGCCCGGCGCGGTGCGTGTGTCGTCCGCCAGCGCCTATCTGCGGCCCGCCCTGGCGCGCGCCAACCTGGACGTGGTCACCGATGCGCTGGTGCACCGGTTGACCTTCGCAGGGACCCGTGCAACCGGTGTCGTGTTCAGCGTGGCGGGCAAACGCTTGACGGTTGCCGCCAGCAGCGAGGTCGTGTTGAGCGCGGGCGCGCTGAACACTCCGCGCATCCTGATGCTGTCCGGCATCGGTCCGCAGGCCGAGCTGGCGCGCCACGGTATCGCGCAGCGTATCGCGCTGCCCGGCGTGGGGCAGAATTTCCAGGACCATATCCTGGTGGCCGGGTGTGTCTGGGAATACCGGCGACCCGAACCGCCGCGCAACAACTCGGCGGAGTTCACCTTCTTCTGCCGCAGCGACAGCGGGCTGGAGACGCCCGACCTGCAGCCCGTGCTGGAAGAGTGCGCCTTCGGCAGCGAAGTGACGCGCGGACAGTATGCGCTGCCCGACGATCCCGCGCGCGCCTGGACCCTGGCGCCGGGGCTGGTGCGTCCGCACAGCCGCGGGCATGTGTCCTTGACCGGCAGCGCGCCCGATGCGCCGTTGGCGATCCACGCGAACTTCCTGTCGGACGACCGCGACGTCCGTGCGCTGCTGCACGCGGTCGAACTGTGCCGCGACATCGGCAATTCCCAGGCCTTGCGCGAATTCGCGGGCCGCGAGCTGATGCCGGGTCCGCTCAAGGGCGCGGCGCTGGAACAGTTCCTGCGCAATGCCGCGGGCACCTATTTTCACCAGACCTGCACGGCCAGGATGGGACGTGACGAGATGTCCGTGGTGGACGGCGCGTTGCGAGTCCATGGCGTGCAGGGCTTGCGCATCGCCGACGGCTCGGTGATGCCGTCGATCACGACCGGCAACACCATGGCGCCCTGCGTCATGATCGGCGAGCGCGCGGCCGACCTGCTGCGCGCTGGCGCGGCGGCTCCGGTCGGGACAACCCAGGAGGAACGGGCATGGTAGAGGTCAGGCTGGAGGGCGTTGGCAAGTCCTACGATGGGGTCACCGACGCCATCCCGGACTTGAACCTGTTGTGTCCGCGCGGAGAAATGCTGGCCCTGCTGGGACCCTCCGGCTGCGGCAAGTCGTCCACGCTCAAGATGATCGCGGGCATCGAGCCCGTCAGCCGTGGCGCCATCTATTTCGAAGGCATTGATGTGTCGCGCCGTGACACGGCGGAGCGCAACGTCGCGATGGTGTTCGAGGACTATGCGCTCTATCCGCACCTGAGCGTCTACGAGAACATCGCCTTTCCCTTGCGCATCCGTTCCATGCTGCGCAGCGAGGTGTCGGCGCAGGTGGACCGCGTGCTGGACCTGCTGGACCTGCATGGCTTGCGGGACGCCTCGGTGCGCAAGCTGTCGGGCGGCGCGCAGCAGCGTGTGTCGATCGGCCGGGCGCTGGTGCGAGAGCCGTCGCTGGTCATGTTCGACGAGCCATTGAGCCACCTGGATGCCGACCAGAAGGTGCAGTTGCGTACCGAGATCAAGCGCCTGCAGACAACCTCCCGCCTGACGTCGGTGCTGGTCACGCACGACCAGAACGAAGCCATTTCCATGGCCGACCGGATCGCGGTGATGGACAAGGGCGTGCTGCAGCAGGTGGATACGCCCGCCAAGGTCTATGACGAACCCGCGAACCTGTTCGTCGCGGGCTTCATCGGCGAGCCTCCCATGAACGTGCTGAGCGCGCGGGTGCTGCGCGAGCAGGACGATCTCTTCGTTGTGTTCCACGGCCGTCTGCGGCTGCCCGTGCCGGCCTCGTTGCGGGTGGCCCTGGCCGCCTATCTGGAGGGTCCGCCCATCGTGGTGGGCGTGCGGCCCGAACATGTTTCCCTGGGGCAACAGGGCGCCGAGGCGCCGGTGCTGGGCGCGCGGCTGGCACGCCGCGAGCCTTGCGGCGACCGGGATGTCCTTGTCGCCGATACGCCCTTGGGCAAGGTGGTCGCCGAAGTGCCCGGGCCCACGGATCTGATGCCCGGCGAACAGCTCTGGCTGCGCCTGGACCCTGCGCATCTGCACTTCTTCAACGCGCAGACCAGCGCCAACGTGCTTGCGGAGACCGCCTGATGCGTACCTCGGAACCGGTGCCCATGACCCTGGCGGTGGACGGCCTGTCCAAGCGCTTCGGCGCCACGCAGGCGCTGGACGGCCTGGCCCTGACGGTCGCGCCCGGTGAGATCGTCGCGGTTTCCGGGCCTTCCGGCGCGGGCAAGTCGACGCTGGGTCGCCTGCTGAGCGGGCTGGAGTCCGCCGACAGGGGAAAGATCCGCCTGGGCAGCCGGGCCATCCAGGGTCTGCCGCCCCAGCAGCGCGCCGTGGCGCACATGTTCGAGTCCTTCGCGCTGTATCCCACCCTGAACGTGTTTGACAACGTGGCGTCGCCCCTGCGTTCGCCCATGCATGCCGGCCGCATCGATCCCGCCTCCATCGCCGAGCGCGTCGAGAACGTGCTGGCCCTGACCCAGATGTCGCACCTGGCAAGGCGCCGCCCCGCGGAGCTGTCCGGGGGGCAGAAGCAGCGGGTGGCCTTGTGCCGGACGCTTGTGCAGACGCCGGACCTGTTCATCCTGGACGAGCCCATCGGCCACCTGGACGCGAAGCTGCGTCACACCTTGCGTGGCGATATCCGTGCCCGCCAGGGGGCCCTGGCGCAGGGCACGCTGTGGTTCACGCCGGATGCGGTGGAAGCGATGGCGGTGGCCGACCGGGTGGTCATGCTGGTCGGGGGGCGCGTGCGCCAGATCGGCACGCCGCGAGACATCTACCTGCGTCCCGCCGACACCAGCGTGGCAAGGCTGGTCGGCGATCCGGCGATGAATCTGCTGGACATCACCTTGACGTCTTCCGATGGCAGCCGGGAGATCCGCCACGCGGGCGATGCCGTGCGCGCGAGTCCGGCGCTGCGCGCGCGGCTGGCGGCCCTTCCCGGCGAGCGCTACGTCCTTGGTTTTCCGCCCATGCATACGCAATTGTGCGCGCCGGCCTCGGCCGAGGCCGACGTGTTGCCTGGCGAGATCTATGCCGTGGAGCCTTTCGGCAAGTACACGCTGGTGACCGCAAGCCTGGCGGGCGCCCTGTTGCGGGCCAAGGTCGCGCCGGGCTATGCCGCGCCGCTGGGTGCGCCCGTGGGTATCCGCATGCCTGAATCCGGGGTCCTGATCTTCGATGGGGACACGGGAAGCATTCTGCCAGACCAGTAAGAGTCGCCGCGCCCAGCGGAGCAGGGGAGACAGTACGCGTCAGTCCGGAGTCACTTACCGCGAGGATCGAAAGATGAGCAAGCCCCACGCTGCCCGCCTGGCAGCCAAAGCACTACCCGCAATTGGTTCGTTCCTGTCCGCCTGCGCGCTGGCCGCGTGGGCCTTGCCCGCGCAGGCCTGGTCCTACAAGGAGGCGGCGCAGCCCTATGCCGGCGCCAGCATCCGCGTGCTGGACGAGATCACGCCCCTGCAGGAGACCATGCGCAAGCTGGTGCCGCGATTCACCGAGGAAACGGGCATCAAGGTCGAGTACGAGCTGCTCAGCCATGGCGACGTGATCAACAAGGGCCAGGCCGATCTGTTCTCGCGCCGGGGCCATTACGACGCCATCATGCTGCATGGCTTGCAGCTGGGGCCGCTGCTGGCCGGCAACACCCTGGAACCGATAGACGCCTATGCCTCGGACGCGGCGCTCGCCAATCCCGACCTGCGCCTGGACGATCTCATCAATCCGGCCCATGAGAGCCTGGTGGCGCACGGCGGCAAGCGCTACGGCTTCCTGACCTGGAACTACAACCAGATCTACTGGGGCCGCAAGGACCTGCTGGAGCACCCCGCCGAGCGCGAGGCCTTCCAGGCCAGGTACGGCTATCCGCTGGCGCCGGCCGCGACGATGCAGCAGCTGCGCGACATCGCCGAGTTCTTCACGCGCAAGGCAGGCGACACCCTGGCCGGCGAAACCTTGAAGAGCGATTTCTACGGCATCGTGCTCGAGGGCATTCCGGGCGGCACCACGTTCACCACGGTGTGGGAGGTGTTCCTGCGCAACTGGGGCGGCGGCCTGTTCGATGCGCAGGGACGGCCGGCCTTCGACTCCCAGGCCAACATCGATGCGCTGCGCTTCTGGGCCGGACTGTGGAAATTCGCCCCGCCAGGACAGGCCGAATATTCGCTGGTGGACGTGCCCACCGTGATGGGCAACGGCATTGCCGCGCAGTCGATCGCATGGAGCGATTTCGTCCTGGGCGTGGACCGGCCCAATGGCGGCGCCTACGCGGGCAAGTTCGTCTATGGCGGCATCCCCGGCAACCCGCAAGCCAAGGCCACGCATAGCGCGGGCGCGGAGCCGTCGTTGATGGCCATGAGCCGCTACAGCAAGAACAAGCAGGCCACCTTCCTCTTCATGCAGTGGCTGGTCGATGCCCAGACCCAGGCCCAGTTGCTGGAGGCCGGCGCGGGCGGCGTGCCGATCAGGCAGTCCTCCTTCGCGCTGCCGGTCATGCAGCAGCCCGAGCGCCAGTCCTTGTACGGCGCCATGAGGCAGTCGCTGGAAGTGGCCGTGGCCAAGCCCAAGCTGCCTGCCTTCTTCGAGATCGACTCGGCACTCAGCCCGATCGTGCAGCAGGTCGGCATCGGCAAGCTCACGCCGGAGCAGGCCGTGGCGCAGGGCCAGAAGAAGCTGCTGTCCATCTGCACCGAGTGCACCCTCTGATCCCGTCCGGAGCCCCGCAATGAATCGCGTGCACAGCCCCTGGTTTCCCTATGCGCTCATCGCGCCGGCATTGCTCGTGCTGGTGGTGGTGAGCCTGGTGCCTTTCTGCTTTGCGGTCTTCCTGAGCCTGCACAAGATCAATTTCGGGCAGATCGGCGCATTCGCGGGGTTCGACAACTACCTGCGCCTGTTCAACGATGCGCGGTTCTGGAACAGCCTGGCGGTCGCCGCGAAGTTCGTGCTCATCGCGGTGCCGCTGGAGTTCGGCCTGGGGCTGGCGGGCGCGCTCATCCTGAACAAGCGGGTGTGGGGGCGCAGCGTGCTCCTGCCCCTGCTGTTCATCCCGACCATGATGGCGCCGATCCTGGTCGGCCTGTTGTGGAAGGTGATGTTCGCGGGGTCCTGGGGCCTGCTGTCGTACAACGTGCTGGAGCGCTTCGGCTGGCTGGCCGGGACCTCGGTGTTCTCGTCCACCGACTACGCCCTGCTTGCCCTCGCGCTGGTCGACGTGTGGCAGTGGACCCCGTTCATGATCCTGGCGTTCTTCGCGGGGCTGCAGGCCCTGCCGGTCAGCCCCTATCGCGCGGCCGCCGTCGATGGCGCCACGCCCATGCAGATGTTCCTGCGCCTCACCCTTCCGCTCATGGCGCCGCTGCTGGCGGTGATCGGCATGCTGCGCTTCATCGACGCCTTCAAGGTCTTCGATTCCATCTTCATCCTGACCGCCGGCGGGCCGGGGATCGCGACCGAGTCGCCCAGCATGCTGGCCTACAAGATGAGCTTCGAGCAATGGCGGCTGGGCGAGTCGGCGGCATTCGCCGTGCTGGTCTGGATCAGCTTCTTCCTGCTGTGCAACGTGTTCTATCACGTCGCCCGCAAGAAGCTCAACGCGTTCTGAGGATACCTTTCCATGTCTCGTTCCGCCTCCCCGCCGCACGCCTGGCTATGGACCGGCCTGACGGCGGTGATCGCGCTCATCGCGCTGTTTCCCGTCCTGTGGCTGGCCACGTTCATGTTCCGGCCGGACTCGGCCATGTTCGCGCGTCCCACGGCCTGGCTCTTCACGCCGACGCTGGCGCATTTCCGCTATGTCTACGACAGCGGGTTCCTGGGTTTTCTCGGCACGTCCTTCGTGCTGGCCTCGTTCAGCACCTTGCTGGTGGTGCTCATCGGCACGCCGGCCGCCTATGCCTTCGCGCGCTTCGAGATCCGCTTTCGCGACGACCTCTTCCTTTTCGTGCTCGCCACGCGCATGGCGCCGCCGATCTGCCTCGTCATCCCCTTCTATCTCATCTTTTCCCAGGTCGGGCTGATCGACACCTATCTGGGGCTGACGCTGGCCTACCTGACCTTCAACCTGTCCTTCTACATCTGGGTGCTGCGCAGCTTCTGCCGCGACCTGCCCGTCGAGCTGGAGGAGGTGGCGATGGTCGAGGGCTACTCCCGTTACGCGGTGTTCCTGCGGGTGGTGCTGCCCCTGCTGCGCTCGGGCATCGTGGCGACGGGGATGCTGTGCTTCATCTTCGCCTGGAACGAATTCCTCTTCGCCTTCATGCTGGGCGGACAGGAGGTCAAGACCCTGCCCGTCGCCTTCCCCATGCTGATCACCACCCAGGGCGTGCGGTGGGGGCAGATGGCGATCGTGGGAATGATCTCGCTGGTGCCGGTCCTGATCGCGGTGTTCCTGCTGCAGAAGCACATCGTGCGCGGCCTGACCATGGGCGCGGTGAAGGGATGAGGCACACGGCATGACACATCATCGATTGCCCGCGCGTCCGGACACCGTGCAATGGGGATATTGGGACGCGGCCAGCCAGCCCGTCCTGAGGGTGGCCTCGGGCGACACCGTGGCGCTCGACTCCCTGTCGGGTGAACCGGATGACCTGCACGACGCGTCGCGCCTGCTGCCCGAGCATCGCGACGTCCTGGCGGGCACGCCGCGCGGTCCCGGCCCGCATCTGCTGACCGGTCCTGTCTGGGTGGAAGGGGCGGCGCCGGGCGACGTGCTGCAGGTGGACATCCTGGAGATCTCGCTGCGGCAGGACTGGGGCTGGAATCTCATCCTGCCGCTGCACGGAACGCTGCCCGCTGATTTCCCGGTGGCGCGCTGCCTGCACATCGACCTGGACCGCGAGGCCGGCGTGGCCACGCTGCCATGGGGCTCGCGGGTGCCGCTGGCGCCGTTCTTCGGCAATTTCGGCGTCGCCCCGCCGCCGCACTATGGCCGCATCACGTCGACCATCCCGCGCGAGCATGGCGGCAACATGGACAACAAGGCCCTGGTGCAGGGCACGACCGTGTACTTCCCGGTCTTCAATCCCGGCGCGCTCTTTTCCGCGGGTGATGGCCATGCCGCGCAAGGCGATGGCGAGGTCTGCCTGACGGCCATCGAGACCAGCCTGTCCGGCGTGTTCCGGCTGACCGTGCGCAAGGACCTGTCGCTCGATTTTCCACGCGCCGAAAGCCCGACCCATCTCATCTCCATGGGCATGGACGAGGACCTCGACGACGCCGCCCGCCAGGCCCTGCGCAACATGATTGCCTGGTTGGTGGAGGGATGGGGCCTGCTTCCCATGGACGCCTATAGCTTGTGCAGCATCGCGGCGGACCTGCGCGTCACGCAGATGGTCGACGTCAACAAGGGCGTCCACGTGATGCTGCCCAAATCCGTATTGCCCGCCAGCCCGGCCGTTCCAGACTGACCCACAGGAGCACAGCATGAATCGTATCGATACCCACCTGGCGGCCAGCCTCGCCGTCCAGCCGATGTTCATCGACGGCCAATGGCGTCCCGGCGGGGATGCCGCGGCCGCCGACGATATCAATCCCGCCACGGGGCAGGCCTTCGCGCGGATCGCGCAGGCCAGTGCCCAGGATGTCGAGGACGCGCTTGCCAGCGCGCACCGCGCGCGCGTTGCCTGGGCGGCGATTCCCGCGCCCGAGCGCGAGGCGCTGCTGCTGCGCGCCGCGGAGATCATCGCGCAGCAGGCCGATGCCATCCGCGACCTGATCATCGAGGAAACCGGCTCGGTCATGCTGAAGGCGCCATGGGAAGTGGGGTATGCCATCGAATGCCTGCGCGTGGCCGCCGGCTGCGTGCGCCGCCCGCACGGCGATACCTTCCCGACCAGCCAGCCGGGCCAATTGTCCATGACCCTGCGCCAACCCCTGGGCGTGGTGGCCGGGATCGCGCCGTTCAACTCGCCCTTCCTGCTGGCCATGAAGAAGGTCGCCTTCGCGCTGGCGGCGGGCAACACCTTCGTCCTCAAGCCCTCGGAACTGGCGCCGCTGTCCGGCCTGAAGATCGCCGAGGTGTTCGAGGCGGCGGGCCTGCCGCCGGGCGTGCTCAACGTCGTGCCGGGGTCCGCCGAGATCGTGGGCCAGAAGCTCGTCTCCGATCCCAGGGTGCGGCTCCTGACCTTCACCGGGTCGAGCCGGGTCGGGCGCCTGCTGGCCGCGGAGGCGGGCAGGCACATGAAGCGCGTCACGCTGGAAATGGGTGGCAAGAGCCCCCTGGTCGTGCTCAGGGATGCAGACCTGGACTACGCGGTGGACGCCGCCGCGTTCGGCATCTTCTATCACCAGGGGCAGGTCTGCATGGCCAGCTCGCGCCTCATCGTCGAGGCGCCCTTGTATGACGCCTTCTGCGAGAAATTCGTGCGCAAGGCGCATGGGATCAAGGTGGGCGATCCGCGCGATCCCGCCACGATCGTAGGGCCGCTGATCCGCCCGTCGCAGTGCGACTTCATCGCCCGCCAGCTTGCCGAGTCGGTGGCGCAAGGCGCGCGCATCCTTTGCGGCGGCACGCACGACGGCCCGTACTTCCAGCCCACGGTGGTGGCGGGCGTGACCCCCGACATGCCGATCTACCAGGAAGAGTCGTTCGGTCCCGTCACGTCGATCCTGCGCGCCGAGGACTACGAGGAGGCCCTCGCCCTGGCGAACAACACCTCGGCGGGCCTGTCCTCGGCCATCGTGACCAACGACATGCAGAAGGCCATGGATTTCGCCCTGCGCGCCGAATCGGGCATGGTGCACATCAATGACGCGACGATCTCGGACGAACCGCACATCGCTTTCGGCGGCGTCAAGGAGAGCGGTTTCGGCCGCGAGGGCGGCATGGCCTCCATCGAGGAAATGACGGAGGTGAAGTGGGTGACCATCCAGATGGGAAAGCGGGCGTTCCCGTTCTGACGGCCTGGCGGCCTGGCGGCCCGCGGGGCTACCGCCTGGGCCTGAGCCAGTCGAGCTCCTGCCGTATCACGTCGCGCGCCAGCTGGCTGAAGACGGTCACGAGCCGTGACCGCGTGTGGTACGGCGGGAACAGCAACGCAATGGACAGCGGAACCGAGGGCGCGAAGGGGCGGATCTCAAGGCCCGAGCCCTGGCTTTCCTCGCGTGCCGCCAGGGGGTTGATGAGGCTGACGCCCAGGCCCTGCGCCACCAGCGCGCAGATCGATGCGCCGAGGCTGGCCTCGGCGGCGGTCACGCCGCGCTCCACGCCGGCCGCCGCGAAGATCTGGTCCACGTGTTCGCGCATGGGGGCGCCCGGCGGAAACGAGATGAACGGCAAGCCCGCGAAGTCCGCGGGCTTCAGGCGCCGGTGGCGCGCCAGTGGATGGCCAGGCGGCAGCACCGCGACGCACTGCGTGGTGATCACCGGCTCGACCTGGATGTGGGGCGACTCGCCATAGAGCATCGCCAGGCCGGTGTCGCAGAAACCCGAGGCGATCCAGTGGTTGACGGCGGTGTCGGAGCCGGAATGGATCGACACCGTCACTTCGGGATATTGCGCCTTGAAGCGCGCCACGATGCGCGCCAGCAGCCCTCCCGCCAGCCGGGGCATGGCCGCCACGCTCAGGCGCCCCGCGCCGAAGGAGCGGATGCCCGCGGCGGCGGACTCCAGTCCCGCCAGGCCGATGAAGGTCTTCTCCACTTCCTCGAAGAAACGCAGGCCGTCGACGGTGGGCGACAGCTTGCTGCCTTTGCGGTCGAACAGCGCGAACTGGGTGATCGTTTCCAGCTGCGAGATGAGCCGGCTGACCTGCGGCTGCGAGGTGTGCAGCCGCCTGGCGGCCTCGGTCATGGAGCCGCCCAGCATCACCGCACGGAATGCCTCGATGTGGCGCAGCGCCAGGCGGGTCTTCTGCATATCAGAAATGTATGAATGGATACGTGATTGGTATTGGCGTCAACGATAGGCCATCCCCCATACTTTGGCCAGCAGCAGGCAGAAGCTGCAAGCGGACCGGCACCAGCCGGACGATATAGAACATGCCGCGACAGCGGCTACAAGGGAAAACGTCATGAAAGCCATAGCAGCGATCCTCACCGTCGCGTCGCTGGCCTGCGCGCCTGCGTGGGCCGACGGCGGCAGCCGTATCGACAAACTGCGCCAGACCGGCGTGATCACCCTGGGCCATCCGGAAACGTCGGTGCCGTTCGCCTATCTGGACGGCCAGCAGAAGCCCATCGGCTACAGCGTCGAGATCTGCGAGCAGGTGGCGAACGAACTCAAGCGCACCCTGAACCTGCCGGCCCTGACCGTGCGCTACAACCCCACGACGTCCGCCACGCGCCTGCCGCTGATCGGCAATGGCACGATCGACCTCGAGTGCGGCAACACCACCAACAAGACCGACCGCCACAAGTTCGTCTCGTTCGCGCCGACGACCTTCGTCGCGCAGGTGGTGCTGGTGGCGCGCAAGGATGGCGGGGTCGACGTCAATGACCTGAACTCCTTCCGCGGCAAGACCGTGACGGCCCAGGCCGGCGGCCAGACCTTCAAGCTGATTTCGCAATTGAACGCGGCGCACAAGTACGGCATCACCGTCCTGCCCGCCAAGGACACGGCCGAGGCCTTCCTGATGGTGGAAAGCGGCCGCGCCTCGGCGTCCGTCAATGACGATGGCCTGGCGTATGGCGCGGTGGCATCGGCGCGCCGGCCGGATGATTTCGTGGTGGGCACCAAGGGCCTGGAAGTGGCGCCGTATGGGATCGTCCAACCCAAGGACGATCCCGCCTTCAAGAAGGCGGTGGATGACGCCGTGCGCGAGCTGATCCGCAATGGCACGGTGGCGCGCATCTACGACAAATACTTCACGTCGCCCATTCCGCCCAAGCAGATCAACCTGCGCTATCCGATGAGCGACGTGCTCAAGCGCGCGCTGGCCAATCCCTCCGACTCGGGCGAGCCGGCCGACTATCTCTGATCCCTGATCGGCCGGGGCGTGCTGGCATGGGCCGCGCGTCCCGGCGTGCGTGGCGCGCATCATGAACTACGACTGGAACTGGTCCGTCTTCCTGGACCTCTCGCCCAATGGCGTCCATGCCTATTGGCAGACCCTCCTCATCGGCACGGGTTGGACGCTGGCCCTGGCCAGCGGCGCGATCGTCTTCTCCCTGCTGCTTGGCGCCATGCTGGGCGTGATGCGCACGGTGCCATCGCGGCCGGCGAACTTGATCGGGGCCGCGTACGTCGAGCTGTTCCGAAACATCCCGCTGCTGGTGCAGATGTTCCTCTGGTACTTCGTCCTGCCCGAACTGCTGCCGCGTGCCTGGGGACTGGCCTTGAAGCAGATGCCGCAACCCTGGGGCCAGTTCCTGCCGGCGCTGCTGTGCCTGGGCTGCTACGGCTCGGCGCGGATCGCCGAGCAATTGCGCGCGGGCATACAGTCCCTGCCGCGCGGCCAGTTCCAGGCCGGCATCGCGCTGGGGCTGACACAGCGGCAGCTGTATCGGCACGTGATCCTGCCGGAAGCCTTCCGCATCGTGATCCCGCCGCTGACGTCCGAGTTCATGGGCACGATCAAGTATTCGTCGGTGGCGCTCACCATCGGCCTGCTGGAACTGACCGGACAGGCCCGCGCCATGCAGGAGTTCAGCTTCCACATCTTCGAGGCCTTCACCGCCGCCACGTTGATCTACCTGTTGCTCAATGGCCTGGTGGCGCGCGGCATGCGCGCGCTGGAGCGGCGTTGGGCGGTGCCGGGCCTGATTGGCGCGGACAAGAGCCGTTGAAGGACGCATGATGGGCAACCTCGATTTTTCCGTCATCCTGGATTCGGCTCCCTACCTGCTGGGCACCGGCCTGCAGTTCTCGATCATGCTGACGCTGGTGTCGGGCGCCTTCGGGCTGCTGTTCGGCGCGGTGCTGGCGGTCATGCGGCTGTCGCCGTTCGCCTGGCTGTCCGTTCCCGCCGGGGCCTACGTCAACACCATGCGCTCGATTCCGCTGCTGCTGGTGATCTTCTGGTTCTACTTCCTGGTGCCCTATATCGGCGCGTGGGTGCTCGGCGCGCCGCGGCCCGTCCAGGTGGGCGCGGTCAATTCGGCCATCATCACGTTCTCCCTGTTCGAGGCGGCGTACTTCTGCGAGATCCTGCGCGCCGGCATCCAGTCCATTCCGCGCGGCCAGTTGAGTGCGGGCATGGCGCTTGGCCTGGGGCCCTGGCAGAACCTGCGCTTCGTCGTGTTGCCGCAAGCCTTGCGCAACATGACGCCCGCCTTGCTCACGCGCATGATCATCCTGTTCCAGGACACCTCGCTGGTCTACGTGCTGTCCCTGACCGACTTCCTGGGGGCGGCCGCCAAGGTGGGGCAACGGGACGGCCGCCTGGCCGAGATGTACCTCTTCGTTGCCGCCGTCTACTTCGTCATCTGCTTCATTGCGTCGCGCCTGGTCAAGCACCTGGAGCGCCGCACCCGCATGGCGCGCTGACCCGCGCGCCGTAACAGGATTCCTCATGATAGAAATCGATCACGTCAGCAAGTGGTACGGCGAGTTTCAGGTGCTGGACGATTGCACGACCCGCGTCGCCAAGGGCGAGGTCGTCGTCGTGTGCGGGCCTTCTGGCTCGGGCAAGTCGACCCTGATCAAGACGGTCAATGCGCTGGAGCCCTTCCAGAAAGGCGAGATCCGGGTGAACGGGATCCCGGTGGGCGCGCCAGGCACCAACCTGCCCCGGCTGCGCGCCATTGCAGGCATGGTCTTCCAGCATTTCGAACTGTTCCCGCACCTGACCGTCATGGAGAACCTTTGCCTGGCCCAGGTGCAGGCCTTGCGCCGCAAACCCGAGGAGGCACACACGCGCGGCCGAGCGCTGCTCGAGCGCGTGGGCCTGGCCGCCCACCAGGACAAGCATCCGGGCGCCTTGTCCGGCGGACAGCAGCAACGTGTCGCGATCGCCCGCGCATTGGCCATGGATCCGGTGGTGATGCTGTTCGACGAGCCGACTTCCGCGCTGGATCCCGAGATGGTCAACGAGGTCCTGGACGTCATGACGGACCTGGCGCAGGAAGGCATGACGATGATGGTCGTGACCCATGAAATGGGCTTCGCACGACGGGTCGCTGACCGGGTGCTCTTCATGGATGGCGGGCGCATCGTGGAGGACTGCCTCAAGGAGTCCTTCTTCGGCGACCTGTCGGCGCGCACCGAACGTACCCGCCAGTTCCTTTCCAAGATTCTTCAGCACTGAGCCCGAATGATGGATATTCCTTCCGCCGACCACGCCAGCCGCCTCGCGGTGGATCTTCGCAGCGACACCGTGACGCGCCCCACGCCCGAGATGCTGGCGCGCATGCTTACCGCGGAGTTGGGCGACGACGGCCTGGAGGGCGACCCCACCGTGGGCGCCCTGGAGGCAGGCGCCGCGTCCATGCTGGGCAAGGAGGCGAGCCTGTTCGTCCCCAGTTGCACCATGGCCAATCTGCTGGCGGTGCTGGCGCAGGCGCCTCGTCATGAGCAACTGGTGCTTGAGTCGAGCGCGCATATGTATACGTCCGAGCGCGGCGCGGCCACGCTGACGGGTGTGTTCTATCTGGGCGTGCCGGGGCAGGGCGGCGCGATGGACACTGGCGTGCTGCAGGAGACCCTGGCCGGCGGCGGCCACAAGCTTCGCAGCGCCCTTGTTGCGATGGAAACCTCGCACAACAATGCGGGCGGGACGGTGCTGCCGCTCGATCACATGCGTAGCGTGTCCGACCTGGCCCGCCAGTACGGCGCGGCGGTCCACCTGGATGGCGCCCGGCTATGCAACGCAGCCGTGGCGCTCGACGTGCCTCCCTCCGAGATCGCGCGGCATGCCGATACGGTTTCGCTGTGCCTGTCCAAGGGGCTGAGCGCGCCCGTGGGCGCGGTGCTTGCCGGCACGCACGCGCTCGTCGCGCGCGCGCGGGTACTGCGCCGCATGGTGGGCGGCACGCAGCGGCAGGCGGGCGTGGTGGCGGCCGCGGGTCTGGTGGCGATCGACGCCATGCGCGCGCGCCTGGCCGAGGATCATGCGCGCGCGCGCAACCTGAGCGCTGCATTGAATGCGCTGGGCGGCCCTTTGCTGGCCAGCGAACCCCAGACCAATATCGTTCAGGTGGATGTCCGGGCAACGGGGCGCGATAGCGCGTTCTGGGTGGCGGCGCTGGAGGGGGCCGGACTGCGCGTGCGGCCCTGGGGCGCACAGCGCCTGCGTTGCGTCACGCATCGCCATATCGATGACGCGTCGATCGACCAGGCGGTGGCCGCCTTTGACGCGGTGGCACGGAGCCTGTCCCGGGCGGCTGCCGGCCAGCCCTGAACCCAGGCGGCGTCCGCGTTCGCCCCTCTTTATTCAGGCAGCCAGCCATCCGCCACGCGCCGCAGCCGTGGCGAATCGAAGGCCGCCACCACGGGCAGGGGCTGGCCGGCGGGGTCCACCAGCACCTCGCGCCAGCGCGTGCCCTGGCGCATGGCCACCGCAATGCCGGCGACTTCGGCGCCGCAGCGCGCCAGCAGCGCCAGCGCCGCCTGCATCGTCTGGCCGGTGCTGACGGCGTCGTCGACCACCAGCACGCGGGCGCCCCGCAGGCTGCCGGCCAGGTTCGGGTCCACGTACAGCATCTTGCTCGCGCCCGGCGACGTCAGCGAACTGACCGGCACGGCCAGGTCGTCCCGGTACCAATACTTGCGTGAATACCCGAAAGGGACGTAGCGCGAGAAGCCCAGGGCGCGCGCCACCTGGGGGGCGAAGGCCAGCCCCAGCGTGGGCAGCCCCACCACGCGGTCCGCCGCCAGCGGCCGGGCCGCGTCGGCCATGAAGCCGCACAGGGCGTCGATGACGGAAAAAGAGGCATGGTTGGCGATCAGCGAGGCGACGCAACGGTCGGGATCCCGCGGCACGCCGCGCAGCGGCAGCACCAGGTAGCGGCCATCGGGCAGCCGGGCCGGGTAGCCGCGCTGATAGGGGCCGTCCAGCGGCATGTCCAGCGCATCGGCCGCAAGCAGCGCCTGCCAGTAGCCCTGGGTGCTGTCGAAGCCGTGGGAAGGCGGGGGCGGCATGTCGCGGTGTCAGGGCAGGCGGAAGGGCACGGTGCCGACATCGTTGTTGGCTTCCAACAAACGGATCAGCAGCAGCATCAACTGGTCACGGTCCTGCGGCGGCAGCGGCGCGATGGTCCGATCATGCGCCCGCTGCACGGCTTCGGCCATGCGTTCCACCATCTGCTGGCCCGAGCGCGCCAGCTTCACCAGCCGGACCCGGCCGTCCTTGGGGCTTTGCCGCCGGCGCACCAGGCCCCGGCCTTCCAGGCGCTGGATGACCTCGGCCACGGTGGTGCGTTCCAGGCCGACCTCCAGCGCGATGCTGATCTGGTCCATTTCGCCATGCTCGGCCAGCGCGGTCAGGACGCTGTACTGGACGGGCGTGATGCCGAATTCGGCGGTTTCCTCCAGGAAAAGGGCGCCGTGGATCTGGTGCAGGCGGCGTATCAGGAAGCCGGGGCGGCCCAGCAGCGCCGATTTCTGGACGGCGGCAGCCAGTTCGGCCGACGGGGCGGTCGCAGGGGGCAGGGCGGTCATGGAAGGCAGGGCGCAACAGGCCGCAGACAGGCGAAAAAAGGGATTCTACGCCTGGGTAGGGGGTATGCCACGGGGTTTCTTCTCCTGGTTGTCGGATGGCGCCCTGGTTCATCCCCTGTTGTCCGCCCGGGCGGCAAGGCCATAAGCATATTGACCAGGCCCAAAAACGTCCGGTACACTGGCGAGCTTAGCGAAATTTTGCAAGGGGCCTGGGCGTGCCTTGCCGGAATTTCGCCAAGGGCATGGCTGGCACTGCAAGCGCAACGCTTTCGGATTCCAGCCTACGCCAAGCCATTTTGCAGGAACCGCTCTTTTCGGCAGACCTCCCGGTAGGCCGTTCCAAGCTGCGGTCTTGCGTGAGCCGCCCAGGAACGGAACTTTGTCACAAACACGTCGCGACGTAGACACATGCGCGACGTGGGCGTGTCGACAACAGGGATAAACAACAGGTCATGCCTACTATCAGCCAACTCGTGCGCAAGCCGCGCGAAGTCAGCCAGGCCAAGAGCAAGAGCCCCGCGCTCGAAAACTGCCCTCAGCGCCGTGGCGTGTGCACCCGCGTGTACACCACTACCCCCAAGAAGCCTAACTCCGCTCTGCGTAAGGTCGCCAAGGTGCGCCTGACCAACGGTTTCGAGGTCATCTCCTACATCGGCGGCGAAGGCCACAACCTGCAGGAGCACTCGGTCGTGCTCGTGCGCGGCGGCCGCGTGAAGGATCTTCCCGGTGTTCGCTACCACATCGTGCGTGGCTCGCTGGACCTGCAAGGCGTGAAAGACCGCAAGCAGGCGCGTTCCAAGTACGGCGCGAAGCGCCCGAAGAAGGCTTGAACCCAGGCCTGAGTCAAGTTTTCGAGCAGTCCAGATTTACCGCTGTGCCGGATGTCCGGTCAGCGTCGTGCAGCCAGTGAAGCATCTCCGGATTCCCCGCTGGCACTAAGTGGTCGCCTGATTAGGCGATCGTGGCCGTGCAACAGTGCACGGTTCAACTGAACAGACACTAGGAAGCAAACATGCCCCGTCGTCGCGAAGTTCCCAAACGCGAGATTCTGCCCGATCCCAAATTCGGTAGCGTCGAACTCGCCAAGTTCATGAACGTTGTCATGCTGTCCGGCAAGAAGGCAGTGGCCGAGCGTATTGTCTACGGTGCGCTCGACCAGATTCAGACCAAGACCGGCAAGGAGCCGATCGAGATCTTCAGCCTGGCCATCAACAACATCAAGCCGCTGGTCGAAGTGAAGAGCCGCCGTGTCGGTGGCGCGAACTACCAGGTGCCGGTCGAAGTGCGCCCCGTGCGCCGCCTGGCGCTGGCCATGCGCTGGCTGCGTGAAGCCGCCAAGAAGCGCGGCGAAAAATCCATGGATCTCCGTCTGGCCGGTGAAATCATCGACGCCTCGGAAAACCGTGGTGCTGCAATGAAGAAGCGTGAAGATACGCACAAGATGGCCGAGGCCAACAAGGCCTTCAGCCATTTCCGCTGGTAAGCAGGTAATTTAAGGACACCCAAATGGCCCGCAAAACCCCGATCGAGCGTTATCGCAACATCGGTATCTCTGCGCACATCGATGCAGGGAAGACCACCACGACCGAGCGCATCCTGTTCTACACGGGCGTCAATCACAAGATTGGCGAAGTGCATGATGGCGCAGCCACCATGGACTGGATGGAGCAGGAGCAGGAGCGTGGGATCACCATCACGTCGGCCGCCACCACGGCGTTCTGGCGCGGCATGGGTGGTAACTATCCTGAGCACCGCATCAACATCATCGACACCCCGGGCCACGTGGACTTCACCATCGAGGTGGAGCGTTCCATGCGCGTGCTGGACGGTGCCTGCATGGTCTACTGCGCGGTGGGTGGCGTTCAGCCCCAGTCGGAAACGGTGTGGCGCCAAGCCAACAAGTACGGCGTGCCCCGTCTGGCCTTCGTGAACAAGATGGACCGTACCGGCGCCAACTTCTTCAAGGTCTACGACCAGCTGCGCCTGCGCCTGAAGGCCAACCCCGTCCCGGTGGTGATCCCCATCGGCGCCGAGGACAACTTCAAGGGCGTGATCGACCTGGTCAAGATGAAGGCCATCATCTGGGACGAGGCCAGCCAGGGCACCAAGTTCGACTACGCCGACATCCCGGCCGAACTGAAGGACCAGGCTGACGAATGGCGCGAAAAGCTGGTGGAAGCCGCTGCCGAGTCGTCCGAAGAGTTGATGAACAAGTACCTGGAAGGCAACTCGCTGACCGAGGAAGAGATCAACGTCGCGCTGCGCACCCGCACCATCGCTGGCGAAATCCAGCCGATGCTGTGCGGCACCGCGTTCAAGAACAAGGGCGTGCAGCGCATGCTCGACGCCGTGATCGACTACCTGCCCTCGCCCGTGGACATTCCCCCGGTCGACGGCGAGACCGACGAAGGCGAGGCCATCACCCGCAAGGCTGACGACAACGAGAAGTTCTCGGCGCTGGCCTTCAAGCTGATGACCGACCCGTTCGTGGGCCAGCTGACCTTCGTGCGTGTGTACTCGGGCGTCCTGAAGTCGGGCGATACGGTCTACAACCCCATCAAGGGCAAGAAGGAACGTATCGGCCGCATCCTGCAGATGCACGCGAACAACCGCGAGGAAATCAAGGAAGTTCTGGCTGGCGACATCGCCGCCGTCGTGGGCCTGAAGGATGTGACCACCGGCGAAACGCTGTGCGACGTCGACAACCACATCATGCTCGAGCGCATGGTGTTCCCCGAGCCCGTGATTTCGCAGGCTGTCGAGCCCAAGACCAAGGCCGACCAGGAAAAGATGGGCCTGGCCCTGTCGCGCCTGGCCGCTGAAGATCCCTCGTTCCGCGTGCGGACCGACGAGGAATCGGGTCAGACCATCATTTCGGGCATGGGCGAGCTGCACCTGGAAATCATCGTCGATCGCATGAAGCGTGAATTCAACGTGGAAGCGAACGTCGGCAAGCCCCAGGTGGCCTACCGCGAAACCATCCGCAAGGTCTGCGAAGAAGTCGAAGGCAAGTTCGTCAAGCAGTCGGGCGGTCGCGGCCAGTACGGCCACGTGGTCCTGAAGGTCGAACCGTCGGAACCCGGCAAGGGCTACGAGTTCGTGGACGCCATCAAGGGCGGCGTGGTGCCGCGCGAGTTCATCCCCGCGGTGGACAAGGGCATCCAGGAAACCCTGCCGGCCGGCGTGCTGGCGGGTTACCCCATCGTCGACGTCAAGGTCACGCTGTTCTTCGGTTCGTACCACGATGTGGACTCGAACGAAAACGCGTTCAAGATGGCCGGCTCGATGGGCTTCAAGGAAGGTCTGCGTCGTGCCAGCCCGGTTCTGCTCGAGCCGATGATGGCCGTCGAAGTGGAAACGCCGGAAGACTACGCTGGTACCGTGATGGGCGATCTGTCCTCGCGTCGCGGCATGGTCCAGGGCATGGACGACATGGTTGGCGGCGGCAAGGTCATCAAGGCCGAAGTCCCGCTGGCCGAGATGTTCGGTTACGCCACGAACCTGCGTTCGCTGACGCAAGGCCGTGCGACCTACACCATGGAGTTCAAGCACTACGCCGAAGCTCCGAAGAACGTCGCTGACGAAATCATCAGCGCCCGTTCCAAGTAAGAAATCCGGGCCGGCGGCCCAAGGCTGCCGGCTCGACCTTGTGAAAACAGTTAAACAATTTCCTTGCTAGAGATAGGGATAGATCATGGCAAAAGGCAAGTTTGAACGTACCAAGCCGCACGTGAACGTGGGTACGATTGGTCACGTTGACCACGGCAAAACGACGTTGACGGCTGCGATCACGACGGTTCTGTCGACGAAGTTCGGTGGCGAAGCCCGAGGCTACGACCAGATCGACGCGGCGCCGGAAGAGAAGGCCCGTGGTATCACGATCAACACGGCACACGTCGAGTACGAAACGGAAACGCGTCACTACGCGCACGTTGACTGCCCGGGCCACGCTGACTATGTGAAGAACATGATCACGGGTGCGGCGCAGATGGACGGCGCGATCCTGGTGGTGTCGGCCGCGGACGGCCCCATGCCGCAGACGCGCGAGCACATCCTGCTGTCGCGCCAGGTTGGCGTGCCGTACATCATCGTCTTCCTGAACAAGGCGGACATGGTCGACGACGCCGAGCTGCTCGAGCTGGTGGAAATGGAAGTCCGCGAACTTCTGTCGAAGTACGACTTCCCGGGTGACGACACCCCGATCGTGAAGGGTTCGGCCAAGCTGGCGCTGGAAGGCGACAAGGGCGAACTGGGCGAGCAGGCCATCCTGAAGCTGGCCGAAGCGCTGGACACGTACATCCCGACGCCCGAGCGCGCGATCGACGGTACGTTCCTGATGCCGGTGGAAGACGTGTTCTCGATCTCGGGTCGTGGCACGGTGGTGACGGGCCGTATCGAGCGCGGCGTGGTGAAGGTCGGTGAAGAAATCGAAATCGTGGGCATCAAGCCGACGGTCAAGACGACCTGCACGGGCGTGGAAATGTTCCGCAAGCTGCTGGACCAAGGTCAGGCGGGCGACAACGTGGGCATTCTGCTGCGCGGCACCAAGCGTGAAGATGTCGAGCGTGGCCAGGTGCTGTCCAAGCCGGGCTCGATCAACCCGCACACGGACTTCACCGCCGAGGTGTACATCCTGTCGAAGGAAGAAGGCGGGCGCCACACGCCGTTCTTCAACGGCTATCGTCCCCAGTTCTACTTCCGCACGACGGACGTGACGGGCACGATCGAGCTGCCGGCCGACAAGGAAATGGTCCTGCCGGGCGACAACGTCTCGATGGTCGTCAAGCTCCTGGCCCCCATCGCCATGGAAGAAGGCCTGCGCTTCGCCATCCGTGAAGGCGGTCGTACCGTCGGCGCCGGCGTCGTCGCCAAGATCCTCAAGTAATACCC